>JAESFN010000006.1_pt1 | contig 1841137 bp, 1747 predicted proteins | sample 9269411 | NCBI WGS metagenome assembly JAESFN01 (sample SAMN14505399, study PRJNA617100) | algae metagenome | isolation source: Iphinoe sp. HA4291-MV1 and co-occurring heterotrophs from trail next to... | place: USA: Maunawili Falls, Hawaii | collected 2009-07-25 | reverse complement strand
CCCAATCCAACTCTCAAATGTCATCCCGGGGCTCGTCCCCGGGACCCATCGTTCCACGAGTCCGGAAGCCGAGTTGTTCTGGACCGCATCGCATACTCACGCGCCTTCGCACGCGCGGCGCGATGGGTCCCGGCACTAAATGCCGGGATGACATCTGAGGGTGTGGCATCGTCCGAGAACTCCAATCAGCACCACCTCACCATCTCACCATTTGCCACCAACCCAACACGCCCCACCCCCGCGATCCCACCGGACCCGAGGCTTTGCGTCATCATCGTCCCCCCTCAGGGGCGGAGCGGCGAGGGCCGTACCGTAATTTATAGGGGATGCGGCGCTCGCCGCTCCACGCACCACGATTGGACCGCCAGCCGCCAGTCCCCGGTCATCCACGCCCGGGGGAGAGCCGGCGTACGGTGATCGCCGGCAGCAGGGTGGCACGGATTCGCTGATGTCTCGTGCCCGATCGTGGCCCCCGGACCCCATCGCAGACAACCAGCTCTTGCCTGCGCCCTGGGTCGTCGGATCCGGGATGACTGCAGGATACGAGCGCGGAAAAGGGCGGGGATAACATCGCCCGGCAATTCGTGGCGCAGCGTTAACATCGCGGCGGAGCCGCGTTCCGCGCGGACGCGCACTTCTCCTTCTCCCCGCGAGCGGGGAGAAGGTCGGGATGAGGGGCAGCAACACCCGCTGAGCAAGATCCTGCCCCTCGCGTCGTGTCGAAGACGCGCCTCCGGCATGCCCCTCTCCCCGCAAGCGGGGAGAGGGACTACGCGCTTCACCTCAAAACTTCGACAGCAGCTGCGTATACTCGTGCACCTTGTCGGTGATGCCGCTCATGCGCAGCGTGTGCCGGCAGGCACCCGCACGTGTCACGCCGCCGTCGTGTTGTGCGGACATGTGGGAGCCGAAAATGCTTCCCTGCGAGACGATCGCGCTCTACGTTCCCGCCCCCGGCAGCTCCGGAAAGGGAGAAGCTCCATGGCCCGCAAGCTCATTTCCTCAGGCTCGCGCTTCGAAGGCGAGGTCGGCTACTCGCGCGCGGTGGTCGACGGCGATTTCGTCTTCGTGGCGGGATGCACCGGCTATGACTACGCGACGATGACGATCTCCGGCGATGTCGTTGCGCAATGCGAACAGACCTTCCGCAATATCGAGACCGCCCTGACGCAGGCGGGCGCGACGCTCGCCGACGTGGTGCGTGTGACCTACATAGTGCCGAACCGCGCGGACTGGCCGGCGTGCTGGCCCGTTCTGCGCAAGCATTTCGGCGACGTGCGGCCGGCCGCCACCATGATCGTGTGCGGGCTTGCCAGCGAGGACATGAAGATCGAGATCGAGGTGACCGCCCGCCGCCGTCAGTCCTGAGGGAGCCAGTCATGATCACGCCTGCCCATACCCAGCTCATGGCGCGCTACAATCAATGGCAGAACCGGTCGCTCTACACGGCGGGCGACGGGCTCAGCGACGCCGACCGCAGGCAGGATCAGGGGGCGTTCTGGGGCTCGATCCATGGCACCCTCAATCACCTGCTGTGGGGAGACCAGAACTGGATGCACCGGTTCGCGGGCACGCCGCGCCCCAGCATGCCCGGCAAGGAGTCGCCTCGCATGTTCGAGCGCTGGGAGGATCTGAAGCGCGAGCGCGAGGCCTTCGACACGACCATCATCGGTTGGACCAACGGGCTCGACCAGACCTGGCTCGACGGCGATATGACGTGGTTTTCAGGCCTCAGCGGCAGGGAGATGACGCGCCCGCGCTGGAAGATGGTCACCCACTTCTTCAACCACCAGACGCATCACCGCGGCCAGGTGCACGCCATGCTGACCCGCCTCGGGGCCAAGCCCGAGGATACGGACCTCATGCTCATCGAGTGATCGACAAAAGGCCGCTTTCTGATGCAGGTTGTGCCCGTAGCGCCGGGCTCGGACGAGCCCGGCCGGATGTTTCATGGAGGACAGAAGATGACAAGTGGTTTGACCCGTCGCGAAGCGCTTGCGCTCGGTGCGGGCCTGGGCGCTTTGAGCTTCACCGGCCTGCCGGCCCTGGCGCAGCAGCAGTTCTTCCGCATCGGCACGGGCGGGACCGGCGGCACGTACTATCCGCTCGGCGGCATCATCGCCAACGCCATCTCGACCGACAAGGTCAACGTCAGCGCCGTTGCCACCAACGGCTCGGTGGCCAACGTCAACGGCATCGTCGGCGGCTCGATGGAATCGGGCTTCAGCCAGGCCGACGTCAATGCCTGGGCCTACACAGCCACGGGCATCTATGAAGGCAAGCCCAAGGTCGAGGAGTTGCGCGCCATCGCCAACCTCTATCCCGAGAGCGTGCACATCGTCGTCAAGAAGAACTCGGGCATCAAGACGGTGGCCGACCTCAAGGGCAAGCGCGTCTCGATCGATGAGCCGGGCTCCGGCACGCTCGTCAATGCGCGCGCCATCCTGGCGGCCTTCGGCGTGACCGAGAAGGACATCAAGCCCGAGTACCTGAAGCAGCAGCAATCAGCGGAGAAGTTGAAGGACGGCTCGCTCGACGCCTACTTCCAAACCACGGGCTATCCGCAGGGCACGCTGACGGAGCTCGCGGCCACCAACGGCTTCGACCTGCTGGCCATCGACGGCGAAGCGCGCGACAAGATCCTGGCGCAGTACAAGTTCTTCGCCAAGGACACGATCCCTGACGGCGTCTACAAGGACGTCAAGGGCGTCGAGACGATCGCCGTCGGCGCCCAGTGGATCACGTCGTCCAAGCAGCCCGATGCTCTCGTGTACGAGATCACCAAGGCGATGTGGAGCGACAAGACCCGGGCTGCGCTCGACGCCGGTCACGCCAAAGGCAAGGTCATCCTCAAGGAGACGGCCTTGCAGGGTATCGGCATTCCGCTGCATGCGGGCGCCGAGAAGTTCTACAAGGAGGCGGGGCTGCTGAAGTAACAGCCGCGCCGTAAACTTCCGCTCCCTCCAGCCGAACCCGGCTGGAGGGAGCACTTGCATTCCTCTGCCGTCAAGAGGCCGCATGACCAGCGCCGCTCAGCTCAACGAAGCCGAAGTTCAAAAGCTCGAGGCCGAGCTCGATCCTGAAATGCGGTTCCGGCCCTTGCAGCCGGCGGCGGCATGGGTCGTGGCGATCCTGCTCTTCACGCTCTCCTGCTTCCACTACTACACGGCAGGCTTTGGTCTGCTGCCCGAGACTACCCACCGCGGCATTCATCTCGCGTTCGTCCTCTGCCTGATCTTCCTGGTGTTCTCCTGGAACGCGAAGGGCAATGTCGAGCAGCCACGCGCCAGCTTATGGCGGCCCCTGGGCATCAGCATTCCCGATTGGCTGTTCGCCATCGGCGGAATGCTGTCGGCGCTCTATGTGCCGTGGGTCTTCCACGATCTGCAGTTCCGGGTCGGCAATCCCGAGCCGCTGGACTGGATCATGGGCTCCATCATGATCGTGGTGATGCTGGAGGCGACGCGGCGCAGCGTCGGCTGGCCGCTGCCGATCATTGCCGTCGTGTTGACCCTGTATGCGCTCTATGGCCGCTTCATGCCGGGCATCTTTGCCCACCCGGGCAACACCTGGAAGGGCGTGGTCAATCATCTCTACCTGACGAGCCAGGGCATCTTCGGCGTCGCGCTCGGCGTCGTCGCCACCTACGTCTTCCACTACGTGCTGTTCGGCGTGCTGGCGACGCGCGTCGGCCTCGGCCGCTTCTTCATCGACATGGCGACCGCGCTGACGGGACGCTTCTCCGGCGGGCCGGCGAAGGTCTCGATCTTCGGCTCGGCCCTGTTCGGCATGATCTCGGGCTCATCGATCGCCAACACGGTGACGGTGGGATCGCTGACCATCCCGGCCATGATCCGCATCGGCTATGCCCGGCACTTCGCTGGCGCGGTGGAAGCGGCGGCGGCGACGGGCGGGCAGATCACACCGCCGATCATGGGGGCGGCCGCGTTCCTGATGGTCGAATACCTCGCCGTTTCCTACCAGACGATCATCCTGGCCGCGATCGTGCCGGCCTTCATGCATTTCTTCGGCGTGTTCTGCCAGATCCATTTCGAGGCCAAGAAGCACGGGCTGCGTGGCTTGCCGCGCGCCGAGCTGCCTAGGGCACGTGAGGTCATCCGCCGCGACTGGCCGACGGCCATGCCGCTGGCGGTGCTGCTGATCGTGCTGTTCTCGGGCTTCACGCCCTATCTCGCCGCGTTCTGGGGCATCACCGGCTGCATCGTCATCGGGTTGACGAACCGCAATCCGGTCATCGCCGTGGCATTCCTCGCCGCCGTCGCGCTGAGCGTCCATTTCGAGATCTTGACTGAGTGGGCCGGGTTGCTGCCGATCTTCGCGGCCTCCATCGCGGCCTCCGCCTGGTACACCCTCAAGGACGACGCCGGCAAGGTACGCCTCTTCGACATCCTCGATGCCTTCGTCGTGGGTGCCAAATACGCGATCAGCGTCGGCGCGGCGGCCGCCACTGTCGGCGTCATCATCGGCGTCGTCACGCTGACCGGTGTCGGATTCAAGCTGTCGAGCATCATCACGGGGGCGGCCGCCGACATCTCATCGATGCTCAGCGCGTTCATTCCGGGCTCGATCTTCGACATCAAGGCCATGACGCTGTTCTTCACCCTGGTGATGACGGCTCTCGTGTGCGTGCTGCTGGGATGCGGCATTCCCACGACGGCGAATTATCTCATCATGGTCACCATTGCCGCGCCGGCGCTGGCCATGCTGGGCGTGCCGCAACTCGTGTCGCACTTCTTCGTCTTCTATTACGGCGTGCTGGCCGATATCACGCCACCCGTGGCGCTTGCCGCTTACGCCGGCGCGAGTATGGCCGGGGCCGACCCGTTCAAGACCGGCAATACCGCGTTCCGGCTCGGCATGGCCAAGGCGCTCGTCCCGTTCGTGTTCGTGTACTCTCCGGCCATGCTGCTGGTGACCAAGGGGTTCACGTGGGCGGCCTTCTTCGAAACGACCGCGGGATGCCTCGTGGGCATTCTCATGCTGGCGATCGCGCTCACGGGCTACGGCCTGGCGCGCATGCCGAACTGGGAACGGCTGTGGCTCGGCGCCATGTCGATCCTCGTCATCGCACCGAACCGTACGGCGACGCTCATCGGGCTGGCCTTGTCGCTGCCGACGCTGTGGCGGCAGATCATGGCGTGGCGCGCGGGAGAGACCGCGCCCGCGCCGTCATGAGATAACGCGCGGGGATTTTACCAGGCGGGGGTACCGTGTCCGCCAGATTGAAGACAATCGGAGAAGCGATCCTGTCGCTCGCGTTTTTCGCGGGCGTCGGCGCGCTCTTGTATTGGCTGTTTCCCTTCCCGTCGCTGCCCGAGCGCATTCCCTATCAGAGTGTGGAGCTGCAGCGCGACGTGCACTACGTGACCTCGCGGGCCTGGCCCAAGCGCACCTGGTTCAACATCGAGCCGCCGTCGGTCACCTTGCGCCGGCCGGTGGAGCTGAAGTGGCTCGCCGGGACGAGCACAGGCGTCGGCTTCGCCAACGGCACGCCCGTCGGCGAGCTGCCGGCTGGACCGGTCATCGTCCTCGTGCACGGCTACAGCGCGCCCGAGCACAAAGTCGCGAGTTATTTCGCGCCCTTCATCGACGGCTTGCGCGGCGCGTCACCGGCAACGTTCATCGTCTACGACTGGCCGAGCACGGCGCAGCGTTTCGAGGACCTGACGATCGAGCAGCGGCGCGACTGGATCTCGCCGCCGGTCGGTAAGCCCGGCCAGGGCGCCAACTGGTTCGGCGGCGTGAGTTGGGAGGCCAACGCCTACAATGCCGATCGCGACGCGGCGCAGACGGCGGGCGCCGCAGGCCTCGTCGCGCTTCTGCAGGCGCTGAGGGCACGCATCGATCCCGCGCGCATCATGCTCATCGCCCACAGCATGGGCTCGTTCGTCGTCATGGAAGCGATTGCCAGAGATCCAGACAGTTTTACGCGTTTGCCCCGGCTCGTGCTCCTGGCGCCGGACGTGCCACGCGATGCGCTGGCCGCCGCGAAGATCCAGAACGCCCTCGTCAGCATCGGCCAAGTACACATCTTCTTCTCGAGAAACGACGACATCCTGCGGTTGTCCCAACTGAAGAACAACACGGCGCGGCTTGGCCGCGATGGTCCGGGCGATGCGGCGGCGCTGCCGCGCAACGTCCAGCTGCATGACATGAGCGGCACCCTTGGCACCGGCGACGGCGTGCATGGCCGCTATCTGGAACCAGAGGGTGTCCTGGCCGTTGCACAAGTCTTGAAATAAAGGGTCCGCCGCCGTCCGCGAAACGCGACGTCAGCCCTGCGGAACCACCCTTGTCTAGAGGGCGGCAAGCCAGTACGGTCGGCCCGATCCTTTCCCCCACCGCCAACGCAACGGAGAGACCCCGTGTCGTTCAAACTCCCTGACCTTCCCTACGCTTATGACGCGCTCCAGCCGTACATGTCGGCCGAGACGCTGCAGTTCCACCACGACAAGCATCACCAGGCTTACGTCGACAACGGCAACAAGTTCGCCGGCGACGGCACCAAGTATGCGGGCAAGAGCATCGAGGACATCTGCAAGGAGGCGTTCGCCGCCAAGGATGCGCCGGTCGTCAACAACATCGGCCAGCACTACAATCACATTCACTTCTGGCAGTGGATGAAGAAGGGCGGCGGCGGCAAGAAAGTGCCGGGCAAGATCGAGAAGCTGATGGGCGAGATCGGCGGCTTCGACAAGGTGCGCGCCGACTTCCTCGCTGCCGGCGCCGGCCAGTTCGGCTCTGGCTGGGCCTGGCTCGCCGTCAAGGACGGCAAGCTCGAAGTGCAGAAGACGCCCAACGGCGAGAACCCGCTGATGCACGGCGCGCAGCCGATCCTCGGCGTCGACGTGTGGGAGCACAGCTACTACATCGACTACCGCAACGCGCGGCCGAAGTACCTCGAAGCCTGGTTCGACAACCTGGTCAACTGGGAGCACGCCGAGGAGCTTCTGAGCAAGGCGAAGTAAGCCTCGCGCGACAGATTGCAAAAGAACGGGGCCCGCGCGGCCCCGTTTTCATGTCATGCCGGAAGCCGGTCCGCTCACGCCGGCACGAGCCGCAACGGCAGGCTCTTGAGCCCATGGAATGCGTTGGCCAGCTTGAACGTCGGCTCGCCGTTGATCTCGATTCCCTTGAAGCGCTTCGCCAGCGTGGCGAGGATGACATCGCCTTCCATGCGGGCGATGTTCTGGCCGATGCACACATGCAGCCCGTCGCCGAAGCCCATGTGCCCCATGGTGTTGCGATCGAGGTCGAACACGTCGGGCCTGTCCCACTTGTGCGGATCGCGATTGGCCGAGCCGAACCACAGGGCCACCTTGCTGCCGGCCGGCACCGCATAGCCTGACAGCTCCGCATGGCAGGAGGTCTTGCGATACGAGATCGATACGGGCGCCTCCAACCGGGTCGCCTCCTCGAATGCGGCCCGCGCCTTTGCGGGGTCGGCCCGCAGCGCCGCCCACTGCCTGGGATCCAATGCAAGATATCGAAGAGCGGCTGAAATGCTGCCGATGGTCGAGTCCATGCCGGCGCGGAGGAACGCGCGTATCATCTCCGGCGCCACCTCCTCCGGGATGAGGCCTTGATCGGCCGCCTCGAAAATCTTGGCGCCGACGCCGCCCGGCACCAGGCCGTCGCGGGTCAACTGCTTGTTGTACCAGTCCATGTGCGGCTCGGCCCGCTTGAGAGCGGCTGCCAGCAAATCATTGTTGGGTCCGAGCTGGTTGAAGTTGAGATCCGCAGCGATGTTCATCTGCTCGCGGGTGATCGTCAGGCCGACAGCACCAGGAAGCGCCTTCAAGATGAAGGCCTCGGCGATATCCCGTACCCCGTCGATCTCGCGCGCGTCGCCGATTTCGTCGATGGTCTCGATGGCTTGCCGCTGGAAGTCGCTTTTCCACTGGCGGATGACGATCGGCGACATGATGCGCGTGAGCACGCGCCGGTTGCGGGCGTGCTCTTCACCGACCTTCTCGCTGAAGACGCTCGCCTTGCGGCCCCATGACCCCGGCTGGCTGATGTCAGCGAGACCGATGCCGGCCGCGTTGTCGTACGTGACGGGGTCGCGCAGCACCGTCCTGACCTCGGCGTAGCGGCCGACGGCATAGGCATTGTACTGCTCGAGGCGAACGACGGGCGCCAGCTCGCGCATCTCCGCCTGCCAGGTGTACGGGTCGAGCAGGTTGGCTTCCGAGTAGGGGTCCTGATCCAGCAACGGCGGTGTTGCCAGGGTATCGGCTCTCACGACATCAGCTCCTTTCGGACAGATTCCGCTGGTTGCCCGCGAACACATTTCTCAACACGATACAACACACGGGCGGCTTGGCCAGCGTCGCCTGTTTTCGCGCGCCGCCGGCCCATGCGCCCGTGATCCGCGCCATTGCAATTGCCGCGCATTTGCTGTTGCATGACGCGATCGGCACTGCACATGGAGGACACTCTATGCCGTCGATCCTGAGCCGGGAGGACGTCGCTCGCTATCACGAGGATGGCTATATCTTCGTTCGCGGGCTTTTCGACGCCGAGGAAACGGATCTGTTGCGCCGCGCCATGGAGGAAGATCCGGCAATCCGCGATCATTCCCTGCTGCGCGGTGATCAGGAAGGCGGGGCGACCCGCATCTCGCTCTGGAACCGCGCCGGCGACAGTGTCTATGGGCTTGCCGCCCGCACGCCCCGCGTGGTGGATATGGCCGAAGCGCTCATCGGGGAACCGGTCTATCATTTTCAATCGAAGCTGACGGCCAAGGACCCGCGCGTGGGCGGCGCCTGGGAGTGGCATCAGGACTATGGCTACTGGTACTACAACGGCTGCCTCGAGCCGAAAATGCTCAGCTTCATGATCGCGCTCGATGCCACGGACGCCGAGAACGGCTGCCTGAAGCTGCTGAAGGGCTCGCACAAGCTGGGACGGCTCGATCACGTGCAGGTGACGCAGGGGCAGAATACGACCGACCCCGAGCGCATGCCGCACATTCTCGCCAAGTATCCGCTGGTGGATTGCGTGCTGGAGCCGGGCGACGCCGTGATCTTCCATGGCAACACGCTGCACCGGTCCGATCAGAACCGATCCGACCGGCGCCGCTGGACGCTGCTGTGCTGCTACAATGCGATCAGCAACGATACGTTCAAGCGCGACGATGACCGCTACTACGTGCCGCTCGAGAAGGTGAGCGAGGACGCCATCAAGAAGGCGGGTCTCCGCTTTGCCGCCGGCAATGAGGAGCACTTCACCTCGAAGGCGTTCGTGCCAAAGGTGAAGGCCGCATCCTGATCGGTTTGGTCTGAGCCGTTACGGCGAGCGCATCGTCACGACCGTCAGACACCGAAGGTGCTCCCCCTTACCGTCGCGCCGGAGGCGTTCCCCCTCCCCGTTAAGGGAAGGGTCGCGCGGAGTGTGGTGCTGGCGTTCGGGCAAGGCGTCAAGCTCGCGCAATCGGGACGTCGCAACGCAACACGCTACGACTGCAGCATCAGAACTGGACCAATCGCCGTGAAGCCTCAAGCACCCGGCACGATGCCTGTCGGCTGCGTCTCGATGTGCGCCGCGATGTCGCCGGGCCGTGTCAGCCAGATCTCGTCGCGATGACTGAGGATGTGCTGCATGACGCGCCTCAGCTGCCGCAGGCGGAACGGCTGGCCCAGGATGAAGGTGTGCAGCACGAACGGGCAGACCAGCGATTGGCCTTTGCGCGACTGCTCGAGCATTTCGTCGAACTGGTCGATCCACGTCGCCGACAGCTCCTCCGCCGTGTGCTGCCGCATCAGCATCATCGGGGAGTCGTTGGTTTCCACAGGATAGGGCATGTTCAGGATCTTGCCGCCGCGTGTGCGCATCCAGATCGGCTGATCGTCGAGCGGCCAGTCGCATTGAAAGAGGTATCCGGCCTCCTGCAGCAGGTCGAGCGTCTGGCGGCTCTGCGATATCCAGGGGCTCATCCAGCCCTTGGGTTTCTTGCCCGTGAACTTTGCGATCGTCTCCGTCGTCTCGGCGATCAGGCGGGCCTCGTCCTCCTCCCACAGGTCGCCTTGGCGCTCGGAGTTCGATCGCCCGTGCGCGATGAACTCATCGCCGCGCAGCATCATGCGCTCACCGATCTCGGGATGCTGGTCGAGGATCACGGAGTTCAGGTTGTGCGCGAGCGGACAGTGAAGCTCGTCGAACAGGTCGAACATGCGCCAGATGCCGACGCGGTTGCCGTAGTCGCGCCAGGCGTAATTGCGCTGCGACTGCGGTGCCGCGACGCCGGTCGAATCCGAGCCAAGCCCCGTGCCGAAGGCAAAGTACTCGATGTTGTTACAGAAATAGACGGCGAGCCGCTTGCCGCCGGGCCATGTGTAGTCCTTGCGGCGGTCGATCGGTACGTAGTCGTAGCGGTTGTGGCCGGGCAGTTTCATGGGCGTCTCCAGGTGGAAAGAGTGGCGATTTTCTTGGACAACATCGCAGAGCTGTCTCGCCCTGCTAAGCGTCGGCTTTGGCGCCAAGCAGCGGCATCACGTCCACGGCGTCGCAGGGAAAGATCGTGATGTGCGGATGGCCTTCGAACATCCTGGCGGCCGCTTCATGCGACGGCGCACGCACGACCACGAAAACGGTCAGCTCGTTGACGGCGTCCGTCACGCCATCGCGCGTCGTACGCTTGGTCGGGCCGAGCGGGCCGCCCATGTAGACGATGTCGTCCCGATGCTTCTCGTCCCAGGCTTTCAGGGCCGCGAGCCCTGCCTCGTCCTTGGTGCGCCGCTCAGCGTCGGACATCGCATACCAGGCCCGCCAGCTCGGGCTCGTCTTGTTGCTCATGAAGACCGCGAGGTAGGTATCTTTCATGCTCATGCGGGAACCCTTTTTTCGCAGGCAGGGAAAAAATTGGTCCCTCCGACGCTACCACACGTGTCGGGAGCGGCGGTGCCGGATCGTCCTTTGGGCGATGAAGGAGAAGACACGATGACCATCACCATCACAGGTTTTGAACGGTCGCCGGATCGCGGCAAGGGGCTGGCGCGGGACATGCGCGTTCGCTGGGCGCTCGAGGAGGTGGGCCAGCCTTACGACGTCCGCCTCCTGTCATTCAAAGCCATGAAGGACCCCGCGCATCTGGCGCTCAATCCCTTCGGGCAGATTCCAACCTATGAGGACGGTGATCTCGCCCTGTTCGAGACGGGGGCCATCGTGCTGCATATCGCGGAGCGTCATGCGGGTCTGCTGCCGCAGGACGCGAACGCCCGGGCGCGCATGATCGCGTGGATGTTCGCCGCCGTGAGTACGGTGGAGCCGCCGATCGTCGAGCGCTCCATGGCGACGCTCGTGGAGCGCGACAAGAGCTGGTACGACGCGCGCATGCCGATGCTCGACGGGCGTGTCCGTGCCCGGCTGGGCGAGCTTTCCAGCCGGCTTGGCGACGCCGACTGGCTCGACAGCGCCTTCAGCGCGGCCGACATCCTGATGGTGCATGTGCTGCAACGGCTGAAAGGGTCGGGACTCCTGGACGAATTTCCCAACCTCTCCGCCTACGTCGCCCGCGCCGAAGCGCGACCCGCCTACCAGCGCGCGTTCACCGCCCAATTGGCAATTTTCACCCGGTCCGAAGGTTCGGACGGCCATCGGTAAAAGCGTTCCTTGCTTACATCCTGGAGCGTCGCGGGAGGCAATCGCAGACGCGGCCCGGCCCTTCGCTTTTGACGCTTCGCCCGCATTTTTTGACGGGGAGGAGCTTCGCCGTTGACGCTGTTTTCCGACCGCCGCGTCTATTGATGCTGTGCGGAGAGACAGCCTCCAGCACAAGGCGATCCCGCGCAGTTCCAAGTTCCGGCCCGGGAGAGTCTTGCCATGCAACTGGAAGAGGTTACGTTGGCGTTTTTCGCGGCCTGCAACAGCGCTCGCGTTCTGGCCTACTTGCCGCAGATCCACAAAGCGGCCGTCGACAGGAACGGAGCGTCGGCCATCTCGTTCACGACCTGGTCGTTGTTCCTGATCGCCCATGTTTCGACCATCGCCTACGCGTTGGTCAACCGCTCGGATCCGTGGCTGGCCCTCTGCTTTACCGGTAACGCCCTGTGCTGCCTCGTCATCCTAGCGATCGCCTGGTGGAAGAGCCGGGGCGGAGCAGCATCGCGCCAGCAGTCCATGCCCTACATCGAGACGCTTGAGCAACGCCCGCACAGAACGCGCCGTCGTTTGCAGGTGCACGACGAGCATCGCGACTTCTCGCGTGCGGCCCTCCTGCAATAAGGCGGCAGCGCAGGCGCGCCAATCAAGCGAACCTATCGCCACCGGTTCACGATCTGCAGCGCGCCCCATGCTCCCAGCAGCGTGGCCAGCATCCCGCCGGCGAGCGCGACAGACATCACGGCGCCTCCCGTGGCTGCCAGCGACGGCCTGTCCATGAACGGGCTGAGTATCAATACGATAATCAAGCCGCCGACCTGGGCGGCCAGAAACGCGCCGAAGAACGAGACGGCAATATTGACGATCCAGCCAAGCACACCCCGCCTCTTCGTCCACGCCTCGTGGATCCCGACAGCCAGTGCGGCGGCGATAAAAGCAAACCCGATCGTCATCGATCCGCCGACGCTCGCCAGCGGAATCGCCCCACTCCATTGAAGAAGCAGAATGCCGATCACGGCAATCAGCGCGATGTGCATCATGGGTTTTGTCCCTGCGCCAGCCGTTCGCGAATGTCCGCTTTGGGCCAAGTGCAGTCATTCGCGTGCCTGAGGATCTGTCAACGGTTGATCGGCTGCAACACCGCCGGGCATCCAGATTTCGCAAAACGAATTTTTCGCGACATCCCTCCGAAGCCGCTCGGGCTCCTCTTGCATGCCGGTTATCCGTGTGCTAGATACTGAACTCAATGGTTCAGTATTCAACAGCCCGCCTCGATGCCTCGTTCGCCGCGCTCTCGGACGCCACCCGGCGCGGCGTACTGGAGCAGCTCGGACGTGCAGACGCTTCGATCACGGACCTTGCCGCGAAGTTTCACATGACGCTGACGGGCATGAAGAAGCACGTCAGCGTCCTGGAGCAGGCGGGGCTCGTCACCACGCAGAAGGTTGGTCGCGTGCGGACGTGCAAGCTGGGGCCGCACCGGCTGGAGGACGAGACGGCGTGGATCGAGAGACACCGCCAGCTCTGGGCCGCACGCTTCGACGAGTTGGACAAGGTTGTCGAGGAGCTGACACGGAAGGAGAAGGTCGATGGCCGCAAGAAGAGAGGGTGAACCCGCCCCCGTGAAGAACCGCACGACAACGGAGCGAAAGTCCGACCGCGAGCTGGTCGTCACGCGAACTTTCAATGCTCCGGCGCGTATCGTGTTCGAGGCGTGGACCAAGCCCGAGCTGTTCAAGCGATGGTGGGTGCCGAAGTCGATGGGCATGTCCCTGCTCACCTGCGAGATGGATGTTCGTGTCGGGGGCGAGTACCGCCTCGTGTTCGGCGTCGGTGACTCGAAGGTGATGGAGGTCTTCGGCAAGTACATCGAAGTGACCCCCCACTCGCGCCTCGTCTGGACCAATGAGGAGGGTGATGAAGGGGGAGCCATCACCACGTTGACATTCGAGGAAAAGGGCGGCCAGACCTTGCTGGTCAAGCACGATCTCTATCCCTCGAAGGAAGCTCTCGATGGTGAGCTCGCTTCCGGCGCGGCGGATGGGCTGCCCGAGCAGTTCGAGCAGCTGGACGAGCTTCTCGTCAACGTGGGACGGTCATGACACCGTCGATCTCGCGTCTGGGTCTCAACCGGACCGTCTGTTCCACCAGTCGTTGAGTTGGGCGGTGGCCACGCATGCTGCGCAGAACATGGCAACCGCCCATACCCCGACCCAGACAAACAGGAAAGCGATCGCGCCTTGGCCGATGTTCGATCCGGCGAGGCTGAGAATCGGGCTCACGATCAGCGTCGTGATGACGTAGGCAACAGCCGCGCCAAGCAGTGATGCCGGCGCGAACGTGACATACATCAGCGCCGCCGTGATCGCCACCACCAGCACGGCATCTTTCCAGTCATGCACGGACCGGCGCGCCAGCCTGGTTGCGAAAGGTACGAGCGGCACCGCAAGTCCGATGGTCAGCGCGAGCAGCAGGAAGGTCGCGAGAATTTCCCCCATTGCTGACCCTCGTTCTTGACGGGCTGACTACCTTTTCAACCAGCGAAATGCCCGGGCGATGTATGCGTTGGCGTCGTCGAGCACGGGCGTTCCGTGAGCCATCAGCACCTTCTTCGCCGGCCATGCGAGAATACGCTCGAGCGAGGCACGCGCAGCGCTGCGATTGAAAAACGCAACACGGAATTTTCTGGGCACCGACGGCTCGGGAGCGACCATCAGATCCAATTTCGCGATCAACGCCCGCCAGCCCGAGAGCCGGTTGGCGGGAAACTGTTGGATCAGATCGGTGAAGAGTACCGTTCCGCTCCTGATGTGAAAAAACACGGCTTCGGTCGTGATGAGGTTGCCCCGCATCAACACCTGGTCGATCTCGCCGGCCCAACCGGGATCGGGCGCGTTTGCGAGGTCCTCGTCGAACTCGATATCCTTGCGCTTCTCCCGCAATCCCGGCGCCGCATACACCTTTGCATTGGGGTATGCATTCTTCCATTCCGCCAGGAACAGGTGATGCAGGGAATTGGGAGCCACGATGTGGCGCACTTGACCGAGTGCGTCCACCTCAGAGCGAAGGCTGTCCGTCAGTCGTATCGGTGACCAGATGAAGAGGTCGCCTCCAGGCAGCGTGATGACCGCCATGCGCGTCGGATAGTTGAATCCGATGACAGCGACGTCGCTTCCTTCCGCAATCCAGATGTCCTGACCGAACGGCTTCAACGGTGCTGTCCCACCCAACGGTTTGCGAGATATGGAGCGACCGCGGACTCCTATGCCGGTGTGGCTGGCTCCGCAAGCAGGCTTGGTCGCTCCTCGGGAGCACGGCTCTTCAGAGCGCCTTGGTGAAGTGGAAGCGGCGGATGCCTCCGCCCAGGGTCTTGTTGCTGGCGGCGACGGCGACTTCCTCGCGCACGAGCTGATATCCGGCGCTGCGGTAGAGCGACAGGGCATCCCCTTGCACCTCCGACGTGCTCAGGTCCATCCGGGGGCGGCCGCGCCGGCGGCACTCCTGCTCGGCAAACGCGAGCATCTTGCGCGCGATCCCCTGCCGCCGAGCGTCGGGATCGACATACATGCGGCGCAGCTCCATGGCCGCCTCGCCCGATGGCTCCAGGCCGAACATGCCCACCACCTTGGGGCCATCGGCGGCCACCCAGAAGCCGCCGTTCTTCTGGCCGTAATACTCGGCGATGCGGCCGATCTCCTCCCGCAGCGAGCTGGCGATGTAGGCCTCGAAAGCCTCTTGCAGGTGTGGCGGCGCCAGCAGCCGGTTGACCCTGACGAACAGGTTGCGCACCTGCGCGTCGTCCGCCGGCACGAAGGGTCTGATCTCAATGTCCATTTCATGGCCTCCTCGCACCGGCCGGTGCGGTATTGTGCAGTATAATCGGTCAGTTGCCGGAATGTCGCATAGTTCCGCCGCCGCGCGTCCATGGCACATTGCGACTTGCCGTGTTCTTCTGTTGTTCATTATGTGAGTGGGGATACGGGTTGCGGGATAGCGTCGGGGTCCGTTTCGGCGTCATGGGGACTGTTGCGTCAATGTCGAAGGTTGCTGCCAGCGCTCTGGTCGCGCTGGCGATGCTCGGCTGTGCCGCGCTTCCAAGGGTGACGCCACCCGATGCCAGCGTTGCCGAGAAGGCCGTCGTTCCTGGCCTTGAGGGCGTGCGGTTCTGGGGTGATGAAATCCCCAGCGGCGATGTCGTCGAGGAAATGCGCAAGCGCATTCCCAACCTGCCGCGCGCGACGGCCGATACGCGCACGTCCGACGGACGGCCCATCATCGAATATCTGGCGCTTTCGGGCGGCGGCGGCGACGGCGCATTCGGCGCCGGGCTGCTTGCAGGCTGGACGGCGCGCGGAACGCGGCCGCAGTTCGAGGTGGTGACGGGCATCAGCGCCGGCTCGATCATTGCGCCATTCGCGTTCCTCGGGCCACGCTACGACAAGCAGCTCGAGGAAATCTGGACCGAGTACAAGACTTCGCAACTCGTGACCGCTCAGATCCTGCCGGGCCTCCTCGGCGGGCCGGCGCTCGCCGATACGACGCCGCTGGAGAACCTGATCGCGCGCTACATCGACAAGGCCTTCCTGCGCGCCATCGCCGCCGAATACCGGCGCGGGCGCATGCTGCTTGTCGGCACGACCAACCTCGACTCGCAGCGGCCCGTCATCTGGAACATGGGCGAGATCGCCATCAGCCGGCATCCCGATGCGCCGGAGCTGTTCCGCAAGGTCATCATGGCTTCGGCGGCCATCCCCGGCGCGTTCCCTCCGGTGAATATCAAGGTCGAGGCGAACGGGCAGATCTACGAGGAGATGCACGTCGATGGCGGCGTGACGCGCGAGGTGTTCATCGCGCCTGTGCAGATCAAGTTCTCGGACTTCGACCGGCTCTACGACCCGAGATACGGCAAGCCCGTGCGGCGCGTGTACATCATCCGCAATGGCAAGGTCGGGCCTGAGTTCGAGGCCGTGAAGCCGACGGCGGTGAGCATCGCGGCGCGGTCGGTGTTCACGCTCACCAAGAGCAATGGCTACGGCGACGTCTATCGCATCTGGCGCATGGCCAAGGAGGGCGGCGCAGAATTCAACCTGGCGGCGATCCCGGCTTGCTTCGAGCACAAGGCGAAGGAAGCCTTCGACCCGGTCTACCAGCGGGAGCTGTATCAGGCGGGCTACGACGCCGGTCTGCAAGGTCCGCAGTGGCAGCGGCTGCCGCCCGAGCTGAGGCGCACTCCTCTGACGATCTGTGGGCGGCGCTAACCGCTTTGTTCACGATCCCTGCCCTCTTTCGTTTCCATTCCGTAGCGCCCGTGCGCATAGTGGTCATGATGCGACACGCGGCAGGGCGCCATGTCGAAGCGGAGTGGATCGGAGCTCTCGGCCTTTGCCATTTTCGGCGAGCTGCCGCCGGCTGACCGTGCGCTGCTCGAAAACGAGCTGGAGACGGTGGCGCTGCCGCGCGGCGGCGTGCTGGTGCGGCAGGGCGATGCGGCCGATGCGTTGTTCATCGTCGTCTCCGGGCGCTTCATCGTCACCATCGCCGGCCGCGAGACGCCGATCGCCGAGATCGGTCCGGGTGCGCCCGTCGGCGAGATCGCCTTTCTCGCGGGCGGCACGCGCACGGCGACGGTGACGGCGGCGCGCGACAGCATCGCCTTGAAGCTCGGCCGGACGCAGTTCGAGACGTTGTGCGCAAAGAGCCCGGCGGTCTGGCGCACGTTGACGGCTGCGCTGGCGCGGCGGCTGGCCGAGCAGACGGCCGGCAATGCCGTTGCGGCCGACGCCGCGCCGCACACCATCGCCGTGATCGGCGCAGGGCAACAGCCGATGCCGGCGCGCTTCGCGGCCAGCCTCGAAACGGCCCTTGCGCACCATGGGTCGGTCCGGTGCGTGACGGCTGACACCGTACGCGAGATCGCCGGCCGCACGATGGATCTCGAAAGCTCAGACGTCACGGAGGCGCTGAACAAGCTCGAGAGCGCCTACGACTTCGTCCTCTACATCGCCGACGGCACGCTGACGCCATGGTCGCGCAAGGCGATCCGGCAGGCGGACGTGGTGCTGCGCGTCGGCGTGGCCGAGCGCCGGACTTCGGCGCCTGTCGCCGAGAATGCCGTCGAACGGTTCGCCGCGACGTTGCTGCAGCCAAAAGCCCAGCGTCTCATCCTGCTGCACGACAGCCGGGAGCGCGTGTCGGGCACGGCGCATTGGCTCGATGCGCGCGATGTCCTCATGCATCACCACGTCTCTTTGACCGACAGCGCGGACGTCGACCGGCTCGTGCGCTTCCTCGTCGGGCGTGCGCTGGGATTCGTGGCATGCGGCGGCGGGGCGTTCTGTGCGGCTCACGTCGGCTTGTACAAGGCGTTGCTCGAAGGCAATGTCACCGTCGATGTCATGGGCGGCACGTCCGGCGGCAGCGCCATGGCCGCGGCATTTGCCATGGGGCTTCATCCCGACGACGTGGACCGGGCAACGCACGAGATCTTCGTCACGCGCCGGGCCATGCGGCGCTACACCTGGCCGCGCTACAGCCTGCTCGATCACACGCATTTCGACGGCGTGCTGGCGGAGTACTACGCCGGCATCGATATCGAGGATCTGTGGATTCCCTATTTCGCGATCTCCACCAACCTCTCGCGCCACGCCGTGCACCGGCACGCCCGCGGCGATCTATGGATGGCGATCAGGGCCTCGGGCTCGATCCCGGCGCTGCTGCCGCCGTTCTACACCGAGGACGGGCAGATGCTGGTGGACGGCTGCCTGCTCGACAACGTGCCCGTCCGCGCCATGCACGAGGTGAAGCGCGGGCCCAATATCGTCGTCGCTTTCCAGGTGCCGCAGCTCGAGCGCTTCTCCGTCGACTACCGGCAGCTGCCCTCGCGGCGGGAGATGGTGCGCCGTGCGCTCGTTCCGTTCGGGCGCACGCCCTTGCCCCAGGCGCCGGGGCTCGGCTCGGTGCTAATGCGCAGCCTGATGGTCAACCGGCAGGACTTCGAGCGCCACATGACGCCGGACGATCTGCTGCTGGTGCCGCCGCTGCCGCCCGACATGGGCATCCTCGAATGGGAGCGTCACTCCGAGCTGATGCAGCTTGCGCATGCCTGGGCCCGAGCCGAGCTGCCCCGCCTGCGCCAGACAGGGCATGCGGCGTTGACGTGAGCGATGACGTAGTCAGTGCGTCTCGCCGCGTGGCTGGCACATGCCGCGTCCAGGGTCAGCCGGCGCTCGGAAACGCCAATGCAGGGCCGACAGGAGCGACGTCGAGACGGATGACGATGCCCTCCAGTTCTGGCTTGGGCGGCTGATATTCCTTCATCACATGCGGATCGTGTCCGGGAATGATGTGGCGCGGGCTCGGCGCGAGCTTTTCGAGAATGCGATAGGCATCGAGCATCTGGCCGATGTGGAACGCGGTCGAATACGGGCGATTGGTGAGCATGTTCTCGTAGTAGTGCGTGGCGTCCGACGCCAGCACCACCCAGCCGCGGCGCGTGTGGACGCGGGCGACCTGCAGGCCGTGCGCATGCCCTGGTGCTGGATGCAGCGTGATGCCGGGCGCGATCTCGACCTGGCCCTCGTGCATCTCGACGCGGCCCTTGAAGTTCAGGCGCACCATACCGACGATGTCCTCGACGTGATAGCTGTGCCCGAGCTTCGGATAGCGCATGTACTTGCCCGTCGCATACGACATCTCGTCGGCCTGCAGGTGGAAGCGGGCGTTGGCGAACTTGTGGAAGTTGCCGACGTGGTCGTAGTGCATGTGGCTCAGGATCACATCGCGCACGTCGCCGGCATTGACACCGACCAGCTTGAGGCTGTCGATGGGGCAGCGCAGGTGCGTGCGCTTCCTCTCCTTGGCCATCTCGGCCGTGAAGCCCGTGTCGAGGACATAGGCGCCCGACGGCCCGATCGCGACCCAGATGAAATAGTCCATCGGCATGGGGCCGTCGTGCGGATCGCCGCCGACGAAATGGTCCCGCCGCTGCGCATCGCGCGTGGCGTAGCGGATGGCGTAGATCTCGTACTCCGGCAGGGTCTCAGGCATGGCGCTCTCCGTTCCGTTTCTTTTCGTTGCTGGCGGGCGTGCTGCCCGCTGCAGGCTTGACCATGGGGACCGCAGGTTGATACTCGCGGCCCAAGATCAACGTGATCGCAGATGCGCGGCTGCTGCACAACAGCGGTCCCCCCGCGAGGCGGGGCATGCGGCGTTGACGTGAGCGTGCGTGCGAGCCCGGCTCGGCGCGGCTGCGATCTCTGGCTACTGCACGCAAGGAACGGTCGTCAGGCCACCAAGCTTTTGTCGTTTGCATGTGCAGCTGACCGTGTCGCAGTAGGTTTCCTTGCAATTGTTCTTCAGGCAGCAGCCCCACTTCAGGCGCTCTTTTTGGGCTTGTGCCGATGGCGCGGAGATCGCAATCGCAACGAGTGCCGCAACGGCCAATGCTGCAGGCAATTTGGCAATATGAGTCATTGTGCAATCCTCCCGTATATCAATGCGGGACCACCCTACCGTGCAAAATCCGTGGTGCGCCACGGCCTCGGCACGGATGGGCGCAGATATGCCATGTGCGGACATAACGGACATGTTCCCTCGCACAAAGTGCGGGTCTCCACGGCGGGAACCGGCCGGCGCGGTGTCAGCCCGTGCGCGCGCAAGTCTGTAACTGGAAGAAATCTAACACTTCAATGACATCGTGCTGCGGCGCATTTGCCGTGTGTTTTCAACAGCGCTTGGTGCTTGGAACGCGCGCGTGGCTTGTCTATAGTGCGGCGCAATTTCAGGGCAGCAGGCGGGCGCGGATGCCGGTAGATTGGGCAGCGCACGACTTGCGATGACGGCACCGATGTGCGTCATTGTTCGCCCGAGGGCGAGACGGCAGGCAAACAGCCACGACACTGCCGGAATATGCGAGCACGAGGGTTCCGCTCAGGGGCGCAAGGGGGAGCGAGAGCGACATGAAATGCAATCCGTGGCGTTGGCTATGGGGCCTCGTTCCGGTTTTGGTGTTGGGGTGGGCTGCGGTTCAGATCGAGCATGTCCGCATCGAGCGTGATCTCGCGGGCCGGGCCAAGGAAGCGCTGACGCGCGCCGGTCTCGCATGGGCCGATGTGCTCGCGTCCGGCCGCGACGTCATCGTCTCCGGCAAGGCTATCGAGGAGGGTGAGCCGCACCGCGCCCTGCAGACGGCGCTCGAGACGTGGGGCGTGCGCGAGGTCAACGACGACACCGGCCTCATCGACATGGTCGAGCGCTACGAATGGACCGCGCTGCGCCGTGACAACCGTATCCGTCTCAACGGCCTCGTTCCCAACGAGCGTACGCGGCGGGACGTCATCGGCATCGTCAAGGCAAGCTTTCCCAATCTCGAGATCGACGACCGCCTGCGGCTGGCGCGTGGCGCGCCGCCGCTCGACACGTGGCTCGGCGGCGTCGGCTTCGGCATCAAGCAACTCGCCCAGCTCAAGAGCGGACAGATCGATCTCGACACCACCAACATTTCGGTGGCGGGCGAGGCGCTCGACGTGCGCGCCTACCAGACGGTCAAGACCGCGCTGCGCTCGGCCCTGCCGCCCGGCATCAGCCTCAGGGCCGATCGCGTGACGGCGCCCGTGGTCAAGCCGTATACGTGGTCCCTGCGGCGCACGCAGGACCAGGCGGCCTTTGCCGGCTATGTGCCGAATGACAAGCTGCGCGACGACATGCTCGCCGCCGTTCGCGGCGCTGCCGCCGACATCAAGATGGCCGACGAGACGCAACCTGCCGACGGCGCGCCGGAGGACTGGGCCAATGCGGTGCTGGCCGCGGCCCGCACGGTCGCCATGCTTGAAGACGGCACGGTCGAGATACGCGACGCTGTCCTGACGCTGTCGGGCACAGCCGAGACTGAGGCGAAAGCCGAAGCCGCGCGCAATGAGCTGCGTCAGGGCGTGGCGCCCGCGTTCAAAGTCACCGCGCACATCGGCGCCCGCGAGCCGGTGGCCACACAGATCGACCCGTATGTGACGACGGCCGTGCTCGAAGGCAATGCCCTGGCGATCTCGGGATACGTGCCGAGCGAGAGCGCGCAACAGGCGCTCAACGAGTTCGCCAAGCAGCGCTTGCCGGCCGCGACGATCCGCAACGAGGCGCAGATCGGAACGGGCCAGCCGGCGGGGTGGCTCAAGTGCATCGAGGTGGGTCTGGATGCTCTGGCACGGCTCGGCGCGGGGCGCGCCAGCCTCACCGGCCGGCGCCTCGAGATAAGCGGCAGCACGCAAGCGGGCGAATTGGCGGGCACGCTCGCCGATCGCATCCGCGCTTCGGTCGGCGACGCGTGCGAGACCGACGCGCGCATCGCCCTGCAGCCGGAGGAGAAGCCGGCGCCGAAGTCCGAGCCGAAGCTGCGCTGGTCGGCGGCGCATGATGGCGATGACATCATCCTCAGCGGTGAAGTGGCCGGCCCTGAGGCGCGTGCCGATCTGCTGGCCCGCGCCCAGACGCTGTTTCCGCGCGCACGGCTCGTCGACAAGATGACGGTGACGCCGGAAGCCTCCGAGCAATGGACCGGGACCGCGCGCGAAGGGCTGGCGCTGCTGGCCCAGCTCCGGCGCGGGCAGGCAGACCTCGTCGAGCAAGAGCTGACCATCACAGGCGAGGCCGACAAGCCCGAGGCGCAGGAGGCCATCCGCAAAGTGCTCGCGGACAAGCTGCCGAAGGCCTACCGGGGACAGGACACCACGTTCGTGCGCGCGGCGCCCGCGGCGCGGATCGACCACACCACATCCTCGATCGAGACGAAGCCAGCTCCGGAGACGGCGCAGCGCAACACCGAGGCCAACGCCTGCCAGGAGCTGCTGCGTTCGGTGGCGAAGAAAGGGGTCATCGAGTTCGATCGGGGAACGGCGGAGCTCGAATCCGAAAGCATCCCGACCCTCGAGCAGCTCGCCGAGGTCGCAAGCAAATGTCCTGCCGTCCGCTTCGAGGTGGCCGGGCACGCCGATGCCGACGGCACGCCGCGCAACAACCAGCGCCTCTCGGAGCGGCGCGCGCAATCAGTCGTCGATTTCCTGATCAAGTCCGGTGTGGCGGAGGAGCGGATGCAGGCGGTCGGCTACGGCACGACGCAACCGCTCGCACCCAACACCACACCGGAGAACAAAGCCAAGAACCGGCGCATCGAGTTCTTTGTCAGAACCGAGTGAACCGGCGTCGACAATCGGAAGGGGGCTTCCTGCTATGGACTATCTCATTCTCCAGCTTGCCTGGTATCTGCTCGTCGCCTTTGGCTTCGGCCTGCTGATCGGCTGGTTCGCCTGCAGCCCGCGGGATCGCGAGCGCACCTAAGCCGTTTTGACGCCCGGAGACCTGATCGATGACCGCGTTGACCTGGCAATCGCTCCTGCTGTTGGCCGTGGCCTATTTCGGCGGATGCTGCATCGGCTGTATGCTGCGCCGCGCCTTCGGCGGCCGGCGGCGCATTGCCGACGAGGCTGTGCTGGTGCAGCCCGTGACACAGGCTCCCGCCGCCGTCGTTCATTCACAACCGGCATTCCGGACCGGCACGCCGGAGGAGGTTGCGGCAGCGGCCGCACGATCCGCCGCGCGTCCGATAATCCAGGCGACCGAGCCCTTCCGGCGCGCGGAGCCGCCTGCCGACGTTCCGGTCGAGGTGGCCGCCGCACCCCAGGAAGAAGAGCATCCGCACGATCCCGATCAGACGCGCCGCTTCCATCAGGCTTTGACGGGTGAGGGCAGGGACTTCGCCGCGGCCGAAGCCGTCCCCGTGGCGAGAGAGGAACGGCGAGAACCGCCGAAGGAGATCAAGCGGGAAGAAAAGAAGGATGAGAAAGAGGAGCGCGCCGTCCCTGTTGTTGCGGCGGTTGAACTCCCGGCGGTCAAGGCGAAGCCTGCTGTCGAAGCGGTACCCGTTGCTCCCGCCGTGCACGATGACCTGAAGATCATCCGGGCGATCGATGCCGGCGTCGAGGAGCGGCTCAACGCGCTCGGCGTGACCAGCTTCGCGGCCATCGCCAAGTGGACCGCCGCCGATGTGGCGCGGGTGAACCGTGCGCTTGGCTTCAAGGATCGCATCCAGCACGAGAACTGGATCGAGCAGGCGCAGATTCTCGCAGCCGGCGGCGAGACGCAATACGCGCGGCGGCTGGCGAGCGGGGAGATTGCCGCCGCTCGTGCCGTCGAGGATGAAGGCGATGCGCGCGCGGCCGTGCCCGCCACCAAGGACGAACCGCCGCGGGCGGAGGACCTGGCGGCCGATACGCAGGCCAAGGAGGTTGCCGCTGCTGCGGCGGCTGCCGCAACGGCCGCAGCTTCCCTGGCGGCCGCTGCGGTCGCGTCGATGGGGCACGGGGCGGATTTCGATACGGACTCGGATGCAGCCGGGCGCGACGCGTTCGTGCATGCCGGCGCGCAAGCCCCGGCGCAGGCGGTATCCGCGCTCGTTCCGGACGCTGCGAACGAGAACACGGGATTGTCCGAGGCTCCGCGCCGGCCGGCCGTGGGCAGCGTTCCCGACGCGCTGCAACGCATTCGCGGCATCAATGCCGAGATTGAGGCGCTGCTCAACACGCAGGGTATGACACGCTATTCGCAGATCGCGAGCTGGGGCGCGACGGACATCGATCGCATCGATCATATGCTCGGACAGCAGGGTCGCGTCGCCCGCGAGAACTGGATCGAGCAGGCGCAGATCCTGTCCAAGGGCGGAGACACGACCTACTCGCGCGAGTTTGATCGCGATCATGCCGGCGAGGCGGACGCGGCTGCCGGATCGGAAGACGCCGCCGAGCCCGGGCAGGACACTTCAACGCGCACCAGCGAGATCGCGGGCCTGCGTTCCGTCCGTTCCGAAGGTCTGCGTGCAGCCGAGGGGCTGCCGATCCCCCCGCCCGAGGTCGTCGTCGGCCGCATTCAGCCCATCGGTGAACCCGACGACCTGAAGCGCATCCGCGGCATCGGCGTCCTCATCGAGAAGAAGCTCAACAGCATGGGCGTGACGGCCTACGCGCACATCGCCAACTGGACCGCCTCCGATATCGATCGCGTCAGCCAGGTGCTCGATTTCAAGGGCCGCATCGAGCGCGAGAACTGGGTCGAGCAGGCGCGTATCCTCGTTTCGGGCGGACAGACGGAGTTCTCGCGCCGCGCCGATCGGATGGGGCTGTATCACGAGGAGTGACGCGCATCCGCGCCCGTGATGCCGGGCGGGCGCCCACGGCCCACGCAGATCTTGACGGCACGTCCCTGGTCTCAGGACACGCGCGGCTCGCTGCCCGTGCGCTCGAAGTCATCGGCCATGACCAGGAAATCGCTGATGGCGGTCAGCGTTTCGGCATCGCGCAGCAGCGGCGCATGACCTTGCGCGCGAACGGTGATTGCTTCCAGCCGCGGATGGCGCACCCGCATCTCGTGCAGCGTCGCCTCGCTGAGCAGGTCTGACAGCGCGCCGCGCACCGCAAGCGTGGGCACGAAGGACAAGGCTTCGAACTGCGGCCACAGCTCCGGGATCGGCCCATCGAGCAGGGACACGGCCTTGGCAAGGTTCTGATCGTAGCTGTTGGCAGGGCGTCCGTTCACGTCGTCGAACCAGTCGTGGGCGATCTCGGCCCATTCCGCAGCCGTGACGGTAGGGAAGTAGCGCTTGTTGAGGTCCTGCACGAGATGCGCCGCTTCTGGCCACGAATTGGGAAGCGGGATGCGGCCCGTATAGGCCATGATGCGCATGATGCCGTCGCGCTCGATCACCGGGCCGATATCGTTCAGTACGACGGCGCCGATGCTGGTCGGGCGCATGGTGGCCATGAGCATGGCGATGAGGCCGCCGCGCGAGGTGCCGAGAATGGCGGCTTCGTGCAGGCCGGTCACGGTCATGAAGTCGAAGACATCGAGCGTTTCGATCTGCAGCGTGTAGTTGCGCCAGTTGGGATCGTGCGCCGAGCGGCCGCGGCCGCGATAGTCCACGGCGAACACGTCGCGCCCCTGGGGGTTGCCCTCGTCACTGAACGCCGAGGCGAGCACGTGAAAATCCCGGGCGTTGCGCGTCAGGCCGGGAAGGCACAGCAGCGGCCGGCGCGTCGACGCAGGCGCGGGATAGTGGCGCCCGTACAGGCGTAAGCCGTCACGCGACGTGAAGAAGATGTCGCGCCAGTTGCGGGCAGGGTGGCGTGCCTGGTCGGTAATCGGAGCCTCCGCGCTGCCGTCTCATGCCGCACCTGATCTTGGGCGCGGAAAGTGGCACGCGCGAGGGGCGTGGTGCAAGCCACGCACACGATCTTTCCGGGGACAGCAAAAAGCCCGGGCTGTGCGCCCGGGCTGGAGGTTGGGAGACGAAACGGCGCGTTGCGGATTAAGGCGCGTCGTTCTCGAGCGTGCCGTACACGCCGTCAGAGCGCGGAGCCGTCCGGTCGATGTCCTGGAACAGGCCCGAGCGGGGCGCCGTGGTGTTGATGTCCTCGAACGTGCCGCGCGGCGCGGTCGCATTGATGTCCTCGAACGTGCCGGCGCGGGGCGCCGTGGCGTTGATCTCGGCAAACGGGCTAGCGTTGGCAACGCCGGCGAACAGGGTCAGCGACAGGACAGAGGCTGTGATGAGGCTCTTCATGGTCAATTCTCCACCGTTGAAATTTGCAAGTCTGGCTTCTGTTTGGCTTCCGGGTTCTGAGTGAAACCTTGTGCCCACAGGCGCTGATATGGAGCGGCCGGCTGCCTTGAAAAGGTGGACTCACGGGCCCGTGACGAACGTTGATCAGACCCGCAAAACACGTGATTGAGGAGTGAAGCGGATGTGATCGGGCGAGAGGGAATGCGCCCCGTCAACGGTGGGTGCAGGTCGCGCTTCCGGCCCATGAATGGGCGGTTTTTCGCGCATCCGGGACGGCCGGAGAAAACCTATGCTCTGCTTCGCGCCCGGCTTAGCCGTGAGCCCGCCTGGGGCTCTCGAACAGGCTCATGAGCATGCTGTGAGAGCGGACCAAGTGCTCCTGATGAATGGAGTGGGCCGCATCCGCATCGCCCCGCCGGACCGCATCGACGACGGCGCCGTGGGCCCTGTTGGACGCCACCGGAGCGGGCCTCGCGTCCAGCATCTGGATGCTGAAGCGGTGCAGCTGGTCGCGATAGGCCATCAGCACGCCGGCCAGCCGCCGGTTGCTGCACAAATCGAGCAGCAGCACATGAAACGCCTCGTCGGCTTTCAGCCAGGCGAGCCGGTCGTCGCGCAGCAGCGCTGCGTCCATCTGCCGGACAGCCGCCGTTAGCCGGTCCAGGTCGCCCTTTTTCAGCACCTTGGAAGCAACATGGCGCACGGCGATCGGCTCCAGCGCGTTGAGGATTTCCAGGATCTCGGCGATTTCCCCGCCTGACAGCGGCGTGATGCGCACCTCATGCTGCGGCTGCAACTCGACGAGGCCTTCCTCCGCCAGCCGCGCAAGTGCTGCACGCACGGGAGGGAGCGTCGTCCGCGCGCGCTCGGCGAGCGCCTGCTCCGCATGGGTCGAGCCCGCCGGAAGATGATTGTCGAGGATGTGCTGCCGGAGGGTGCGATAGGCCTGCTCCGGCGCCGGCACCTGCCGCGGCGGCGCAGCGCGCGCCCTCGCAGGCGGCTTGGCCGCCTTGGCTTTGCTCGGCTGCGGCCGGGTCTTGAGTGTATGCATGCCACTCCTCCAGCGTCTGGCAGGGCGGCACCATATCCCCGGCGGTGCGGCGCGAATAAGTGGCGACCGCGTGTAAAGGTTTCCAAGCGGGGTAAATGCAACCAGAATGCCCTGCCGCCAGCGGCGGGTCCTTCGTCAGCACATGCCAGCAGCAACGAGAATTCGACGCATCTCGAATTGTCAAAGCCCGGACATGGTGGCACATGGCTCAGTCGTTAACCGAGTTCGAGCCCCAAAGGCCGCCTGTGATGTCCTCCCCGCCGTTTCGCGCCGCCGCCACGCTCATCGCCATGCTGTCGGCGACGACGATCCTCTCCCAGTTCTACCGCTCCTCGACCAACGTCATCGCGCCCGAGCTGATCCGCGACCTGGCCTTGTCGCCGGAGGCGCTGGGCTTTGCCAATTCCGCCTTCTTCTTCGCGCTGCTGGCGATCCAGGTCCCGGTCGGCATCCTGTTCGACAAGGTCGGCGCGCGCCTGACGGTTGCGGGGCTGGCGATCCTCTCGGTGCTGGGCGCGCTCATGCACGCGTGGGTGACGACGGGGTCGGGACTGGCGCTCGCGCGCTTCATCCTCGGCCTCGGGCACGGTGGCAGCTTCATGTCGACCATCGTGCTGTGCTCGCACTGGTATCCCCGTGAGCGCTGGAGCACGGCGATGAGCTGGGTATTCAGCCTCAGCATGATCGGCGTGGGGTTGGCTGGCACGCCGTTGGCCGTTGCGAGCGATACCATCGGCTGGCGCAACAGTTTCGTTGCCATGGCTGCCGTGTCGGCGATCGTCGGCGTGCTCTTCCTGCTGCTTGTCCGCGACGATCCCCCGGGCTACGTGAAGGTCGCACGCAAGGTGGAAAGCGCGCGCGAGGCGCTGACCGGCTTCATCGAGATTCTGCGTTTGCCGGGTATCCTTCGCGTGCTGGGGCTGCAGACGGTCGCTTACGCCGTGATGGCCGGCATCATGGGGCTGTGGGCTGGCCCTTACCTGCACGACGTGCACGGCCTCGACGTCGTGGCGCGCGGCAATGTTCTGATCGGCATGGCGGTCGGGCAGACGATCGGCGTGCTCATGTTCGGGCCGCTCGATCGTGTCTTCAACACGCGCAAATGGGTGGCCGTTGCCGGCGCCAGCGCCACCATCGCCGTGCTGATCGCACTGGCGCTCAGTCCTCATCCGCCGACGTGGCTGGCGATCACGCTCTTGATCCTGCTCTGCGCGGCCTCGTCCTACGGCGTCGCCGTGGTGACGCATGCGCGGGCCTACTACCCGCCGCACCTGGTGGGGCGCGGCGCCACCACGGCCAACATGGCCCAGCTCATCGGCTGCGCCCTGGTGCCGATCGGGACCGGGTTCATTCCCGCCATGTTCCCGGTGACGGCGGCCGGTTATTCGCCGGTCGCCTATCAGCTGATATTTGCTAGCATCGCCGCAGTTCTGGCGCTCGGCCTTGCCATCTATCTGACGTCCAAGGACGCGAAGCCGAACGCAGGGCTCAACACCGGTTGAGTACAACGGACAAAAGGGGAGAGACGACCAATGCGCGAGCGTATGACCGAGGCCGCGACGTTGCCGCAGGACGGAACGGCGGGTGCGCTGGCCGGGCGTGTGTGGCGGCCTGACGTGCAGGGACCGGCTGTTGTCGCGATCCGCGCCGACAGCGTCTACGACATCTCGCGCCACGCTCCGACCATGCGCGACCTGTGCGAGGCCGCCGATCCGGCCAGGATCGTGCGTGAGTCGGCGGGCGAGAAAATCGGCGCGCTCGCCGATATCCTCGCCAACACGCCGGAGGACGGCCGCAACGAGACCAAGCCGTGGTTGCTGGCGCCTGTCGACTTGCAGGCCATCAAGGCCGCCGGAGTGACCTTCGCCCGCTCGATGGTGGAGCGCGTCATCGAGGAGCAGGCCAAGGGTGCGCCGGAAAAGGCGGAGGCCATTCGCGCGCAGGTGCAGAAGCAGCTCGGCGGCGATCTGCGCAAGCTGAAGCCCGGCTCGCCGCAGGCGCTCGAATTGAAGAAGACGCTGATCGCGGCCGGCGCCTGGTCGCAGTATCTGGAGGTCGGCATCGGCGAGGACGCGGAGATCTTCACCAAGGCGCAGCCCATGTCTGCGGTGGGCCACGGCATGGAGGCCGGCCTGCATCCGCGCTCGACCTGGAACAATCCGGAGCCGGAGGTGGTGCTCGTCGTCTCGTCGGCCGGCAGAATCGTCGGGGCCACGCTCGGCAACGATGTCAACCTGCGCGACTTCGAGGGGCGCTCGGCGCTGTTGCTGTCCAAGGCCAAGGACAACAACGCGTCCGCGAGCGTCGGACCGCTCATCCGCTTCTTCGATGCGACGTTCTCGCTCGACACCGTGCGCAAGATGGATGTGAACCTGCACGTCGAGGGCCCGGACGGCTTCAAGCTCACCGGCAAGTCGTCGATGAGCGAGATCGCACGTGATCCGGCCGATCTCGTCGGCGAGCTGATCGGTAAGACGCATCAATATGCCGACGGCGCCGTGCTCTACCTCGGCACCATGTTCGCGCCGACCGAGGATCGCGGCGCCCCGGGCATGGGCTTCACGCACAAGGAAGGCGACGTGGTCACCATTCAGGCGCGCGAGCTCGGCGCGCTCACGAACCGCATGGTGCACGCCGACAAGGCGCGGGCCTGGACCTTCGGCACCGGCGCCTTGATGCACAACCTCGCCAAGCGCGACCTGATCTGACGGAGAGGTCTCATGCTGTTTCTCGTCATCTCGACGCCCAGGCCCGAGCCGCCCTCGACCATGACATCCAAGCGCAAGGACTACTGGCGCTGGCTGGCGCCGCTGCAGGAGAACGGCACGTGCAAGGGCGCCTGGGCGCGCGCCGGGCGCGGCGCCGTCATCCTGTTCAACGTGCCGGACAACGATACGCTGCACCGGCTGCTGAACGAGTGGGCCGAGATCATTCCCGCGCATTTCGACACCTATCCGCTGATCGACACGGACAAGGCCAAGGCGTTTCTTGACCGCTGACGAGGTGCCATCGTGATCGAAGGCCTCAGCCATATGACCTTCATCGTGCGCGACCTCGATCGCATGTCGCGCCTGATCGAGGAGGTGCTGGGCGGCCGCCAGGTCTACGCCAGCGAGGAAGCGACGTTCTCGCTGTCGCGCGAGAAATTCTTTGTCGCCGGCGGCTTGTGGCTCGCCATCATGGAAGGCGAGCCGTTGCCGGCGCGGACCTACAACCACATCGCGTTCAGGGTGCGCGAGGAGGATCTCGACGCGCTGAAAGGGCGCATTGAGGCGCTGGGCCTCGACATCAGGGAGTCACGCGCCCGCGTCGAAGGCGAGGGATCGTCGATCTACTTCCACGACTGGGACAATCACCTGTTCGAGCTGCACACCGGCACCCTCGAAACGCGCCTCGCCCGCTACGCCAAGGGCCGTTGAGCCACTCGTCATCCTCGATGAGGGTGACGAAGAGTAGTGTCCTCAGCGGCCGCCCTTCACCACATCCCACGCCACGCTGCCGCCGAATTGCACAAGGCGTTTCAGCGGCACCTTGGTGCTTTGCAGGATGGCGTGGAGGCGCGCGTCGTCGAGATCGGCGGCGGGCAGGCCAAGCAGCGTTGCCGCGGCCTGGGGTGCGAACAGTTGCGTCAAAGCCATGCCCGTGCCGCCATAGCCGACATTGAAGCTGATCGCTTTCGTCTCCCGTGAGCGGCGGATGATGGGCAGATCGGTTGCCGTGGAGTGGAAGGCGCCGCCCCACTCGGCCGCGATGTCGAAGGCTGCGCCGCCGGGAATGCTTTTTGCCAGATGCTTGCGCAGGGCCTTTTGGATCGACGGCGGTACGTCGAAGTCCGACTCCGGCGTGCGGAAGAACGTCTCGACACCGCCGTAGACGAGACGATCCTGGTGCACGCGATAGAAGATGTAGCTGGGATTCAGCTCGACCATGAAGTTTTGGGTCTGGCCGAGCCGCGCCAGCGTCGATTGATCCAAGGCGCCCGTCGCCAGCATGTAGTTGCGCACTACCTTGGCCCGCGGCGGCGCCGGCATCACGATCGACGGCGTGTAGGCGTTGGTCGAGACCAGAACATTCCGGGCGCGGATGCGCTGGCCGTCGGCGAGATGCACGACAGCGCCGTTTCCGGTGTCCTCGATGCTGGCGACCCGGGCGCCTTCGCAAACGCGGGCGCCGAGCGAGATGGCGCGAGCCGCCAGCGCGCGCACGAGACGATAGGGATGCACCGTATAGGCGGCGATCTCGAGCGTCGGCTTGCCGTCCCGCGCCGGATCGGGGGCAACGGTGTGCGCAATGCCCGTGCGGCGCAGCGTAGCCGACACTTTGCGAAGGCCGCTCGCCGACAGGCGCCCCATGGCATAGAGCTTCAGCGTCACGGGCATGATTTCGCTGTCCGGCACATGCGTGGCGAGCCATGCCGCGCGGTCGTGCAGCTTGCGGTTCAGCGCCTGCAGGGCCCAGGCATGATTGGTGTCGGTGTCGGCCGTCAGCAGCCACACCGGGGCGGGCAGCGGCGAGAGCAGGCCGCCGTTGCGGCCGCTGGCGCCGAAGCCGACGAAGTCCGCCTCCAGCACGACCGGGCTCGCATCCGGCCGCCGCTCCAGCACCGCGAGCGCGGCCGAGATGCCGGCCATGCCGCCGCCGATGATGACGATCTCCGCCTCCGCGGGCGCTGGCGTCGCCGCAATCGCCGCGCCCGGATGCTGTTGCCAATAGCTCTTGTTCATCCGACGCGCGCCCAGAGCCTCGACCGAAACGTGAATCCTGCTAGGACGCCTGGCGCTCGACCTCGGGATCGAGCATCTCGCTGACGAAGCGATCGCCCAGGCCCGCGTCGACCGGCCGCTTCAGGGCGGCAAGGATCGCGGCCTGGATGCGCGCGCCATCCGGGTCCTCGGCCACAAGGGCACCGGCATAGTCGATGTCCTTACAGGCGTTGGCGATGGAGAACTGCTGGCCCTTGTAGTCGCCCTTGAGGGCCGCACCGATGATGCGCTCCAGCGAGCCGGAGCGTGCGGCACCCTTCAGCATGGTGTTGTAGAGCTTCTCCCAATCGACATCATGCCGGCGTGCCGCGCGATAAGCCTGGGTCAGGATCTGGCAGGTGCTCTGCGTGACGAAATTGTTGAGCAGCTTGGCCGTGATGCCTGCCCCCGTTGGCCCGAACAGCAGCGCCTGCGCACTGTAGGCATCCAGGACCGGGCGCATGGCCTCGAACACGGTAGGCTCGGCCCCGATCATCGACGCGAGCTGGCCGGCGGCCGCGTGCGTCGGCGCACCGGTCACGGGGGCGTCGACGTATGTGACGCCCCTGGTTGCGAGCATCTTGGCGAGGGCCTTGGAGGTCTCGGGCTTGCCGGTGGTGATGTCGATGACGTACTGGCCCTGCCGCAAAGCCGGGGCCACCCCTGCGATGACAGCCTCGACCGTCTCGGCGCGGTCGACGCAGAGCATGAGCACGTCGGCCCCGGCCGCGAGATCCGCCGCGGACCTGGCCTCTACGGCACCGAGCTTCAACAGCTCCTCGATTGGCGCGCGATTGCGGTGCGCGATCACCGTGACGGGATAGCCGGCTCGGAGCAGGCTCTTGCAGATGCCGCTGCCCATCATTCCGGCGCCGATGAAGCCGATGCGTCGGGTCATGTGGTCCAAGTCCTCCGATGGCAGGAGTGAAGCGAACGGGTGGTCTCAGTGCTGCCGATGAGTGCTATAGGTTGGACAAACATTGTGCCATCTCAGGGAGGCCGCGTCATGCTTACACAAGCCGAAAAGGGCGAGCGGTTTCGCGCGTTACACGAGCGCGCGGGCGCCTTCGTCATCCCCAATCCCTGGGACATGGGCTCGGCGCGTCTTTTGGCGCACGCCGGATTCGAAGCCCTGGCCACGACCAGCGCCGGCTATGCCTTCAGCCTCGGACGGCCGGACGGTCATGTCACGCGCGATGAGAAGCTGGCGCATTGCCACGATATCGCCCAGGCAACGGACCTGCCCGTCAGCGCCGACCTCGAAAAATGCTTCGCCGACGATCCGGCCGGCGTCGCCGAGACGGTACGGCTCGCCGCCTCGACAGGGCTCGTCGGGTGCTCGGTGGAGGATGCCACGGGCGATGACGCCAATCCGATCTTCGCGTTCGACCTGGCGGTCGAGCGCGTGCGTGCAGCGGTCGCAGCCGCGCGGGCGCAACCGTTCCCATTCACGCTGACGGCGCGGGCCGAGAATCTGCTGCACGGGCGCCGCGACATGGCCGATACCATCAAGCGGCTGCAGGCCTTCGATGCCGCCGGTGCCGACGTGCTGTATGCCCCCGGCCTGTCCACGCTCGAGGAGGTGCGCGCGGTGGTCAAGGCGGTGAAGAAGCCCGTTAATGTGCTCGTCGTCGCCAGCGCCCGCGATTTCAACGTCGAGACGCTGTCGGCGGCCGGTGCCAAACGGATCAGTGTCGGCGGGACGCTGTCGCGCGTCGCCTACGGCGCGGTGCAGGCCGCGGCGCGGGAGATGAAGGAAAAGGGGACCTTCGGCTTCACCTTCGACGGCATTTCGAACAAGCAGCTCAACACGATCTTCCAGAACTGGGTGTGACATGACGGGACGGCTTCAAGGCAAGACGGCTTTCTGCACGGCCTCGGCGGCGGGCATCGGCAAGGCATGCGCGCTGGCGTTCGCACGCGAAGGCGCCAAGGTGATCGCCACCGACATCGACGAAGCGGGTCTCGCCGCGCTGAAGAAGGACGGCGTTACGGAAACACTGCGGCTCGACGTGCTGGATACGGCTGCCGTCGAGGCGGCCGCCAAGCGCATCGGCGCCATCGACATCCTGTTCAACGCGGCAGGCTTCGTGGCCCACGGCACCGTGCTCGACTGCTCCGACAAGGACTGGGACTTCTCGTTCGACCTGAACGTCAAGTCGATGCACCGCACGATCAAGGCGTTTCTGCCGGCCATGCTGGCGAAGGGCGGCGGCTCGATCGTCAACATCGCCTCGGGGGCGAGCTCCGTGCGCGGCATTCCCAACCGTTATGCCTATGGCGCAACCAAGGCCGCCGTCGTCGGCTTGACCAAGGCGGTCGCCGCCGACTTCATCCGCAAGGGCGTGCGCTGCAATGCCATCTGCCCGGGCACGGTGGAGTCGCCCTCGCTCGACGGGCGCATCGCCGCCCAGGCCAAGGCGCTCGGCAAGTCGGACACGGAGGTCCGGCAGATGTTCATCGATCGCCAGCCCATGGGTCGGCTCGGCACGGCCGAGGAGATCGCCGCCATCGCCGTCTATCTCGCCGGCGATGAAAGCGCCTTCACGACGGGGCAGACCTTCCTGGTCGATGGCGGTTTCGCGCTGTGACACGGCTCGTCGCGGGCGGGTTGTCGTTGCGCCGGGGCAGTATCGGCGATCTCGATGCGGTGTTGGCACTGCAGCGTGCAGCATATGCGCCCAATCGCGCCATGTTGGGATGCGAACCGCTGCCGCTGCTGGCTGACTATGCTGAAATCTTCCGCGCCTATGAGGTTTGGCTCGCCGATGACGATAGCGGTCTCGCCGGTGCCCTGATCCTTGAGCTGCGCGCGGACGATCTGCTGATCTGGAGCGTCGCCACGACTCCGGATCAGCAGGGACGCGGGCTCGGCAAGGAGCTACTGCTGGCAGCCGAGGTGCGGGCGCGGGAGTTGGGTCGCGACGTCGTTCGCCTCTACACCGGTGCCGTATTGCAGCACCTCATCGCCTGGTACGGGCGGCGCGGCTACCGTGTCGAGCGCATCGAGCAGTTGAGCGATCGCGCTATTACGCACATGATGAAGCCGCTTTGAGTACCAGTCGAGGACACGCCATGCCGCGCTTTGCCGCCAACCTCTCCTTCATGTTCAACGAAGTGCCGTTTCTCGACAGGTTCGAGGCGGCGGCGAAGGCCGGCTTCAAGGCCGTCGAGTTCCTGTTTCCCTATGAGCATCCTGCGAGCGAGATCGCGGCCCGTCTCAAGGGCAACGGGCTGACCCAGGCCCTGTTCAATCTGCCTCCCGGCGACTGGACCAAGGGTGAGCGCGGCCTTGCCGGCATTCCCGGTCGCGAGGCGGACTTCGAGGCGGCGATGAAGACCGCACTCGACTATGCCGCGACGCTCGGCTGCCAGCGCGTGCATGCCATGCCGGGGCTTCGCCATCACGGGGCGGAGCGCAAGACCTATGTCGCCAATCTGAAGAAGGGCGCGAAGATGGCGGCCGGATCGGGTGTCGATGTCATCATCGAGCCGATCAACACGCGCGACATCCCCGGGTTCTTCCTCACGACGACAGCCGAGGCGCGCGCCGTCATCTACGAGGTGGGCGAGCCGAACCTCGGGCTGCAGTTCGATCTCTATCATCGCCAGATCCAGGAAGGCGACACGGCGACGGCCATTCGCGAGTTCGGGCATCTGGCACGCCACTACCAGATCGCCAACCCGCCGGACCGCGGCGAGCCCGACGACGGCGAGATGAACTACCGCTATCTCTTCAAGGCCATCGACGACAGCGGCTTCAAGGGTTTCGTCGGCTGCGAGTACAAGCCGCGCAAGGGAACCGTCGAAGGCCTCAAATGGGCCGAGGCATGCGGCGTGAAGCTGGGGTAGCATCACCGGCAGGACCCACGTCGAACGGAGGACGTCGCCATGGCCGTGGTGCGGTATATCGTCGACAATGTCGATGCGGCCGTACAGTTTTATACAGATGCGCTCGGATTTGAGCTGAAGCAGCAGTTTGGCCCGGCCATGGCGATGGTGGACCGCGACGATCTTCGCCTTTGGCTGGCAGGCCCGCCGGCTTCAGCCTCCAGACCGATGCCGGATGGGAGCAAACCGGAGCCAGGCGGGTGGAACCGGTTTGTCGTGCAGGTCGACGATCTGTCAGGGCTGGTGGAGCGTTTGAAGGCCAAAGGTGTTGTGTTTCGCAACACCATTGTCGAAGGGCCGGGTGGCAAGCAAATCCTCTGCTGCGATCCGTCGGGCAACGTGGTCGAGCTGTTCGAGGCGAGATGAGGCAGCCGCCTTACTGTGAGATTGAAAGGGAAGTCTGATGAAAATTCTGATCCTCGGCGGCGCCGGCATGGTCGGCCGCAAGCTCGCCGGACGTCTCGCCATGGACGGCGAGCTCGGCGGCAAGGAGATCACCGAGCTGACGTTGTACGACGTCGTGCCGGCGGAGAAGCCGGCCGGCGCGATCTTTCCGGTCAACATCGCCGTCGGCGATCTGCCGGCGCCGGGTGAGACGGACAAGCTCGTCGCGAACAAACCCGATGTGGTCTTCCACCTCGCCGCCATCGTCTCGGGCGAGGCCGAGCAGGAGTTCGACAAGGGCTACCGCATCAATTTGCATGGCACGATGAACCTGCTCGAGTCCATCCGCGCAGCCGGGAACAAGCCGCGCGTGGTGTTCACCAGCTCCATCGCCGTGTTCGGCGCGCCGTTCCCCGAGAAGATCCCCGACGATTTCTTCACGACGCCGCTCACGTCGTACGGCACGCAGAAAGCCATCGGCGAATTGCTGCTCGCCGACTACACGCGCAAGGGTTTCCTCGACGGCATCGGCATCCGGTTGCCGACCATCTGCGTGCGGCCCGGCAAGCCCAACAAGGCTGCCTCCGGCTTCTTCTCCAACATCATCCGCGAGCCGCTGGCCGGCCAGGAAGCCGTGCTCCCCGTGTCCGAGGATGTCATGCATTGGCATGCTTCGCCGCGGGCCGCTGTCGGTTTCCTCCTGCACGCGGCAACCATCGACGGCGAGAAGGTGGGCCCGCGGCGCAATCTTACCATGCCGGGATTAGCCGTGACCGTGGGCCAGCAGATCGAGGCGCTGCGCAAGATAGCCGGCGACAAGGTGGTCAAGCGCATCCGCCAGGAGCGTGACCCCTTCGTCGAGCAGATCGTTGCCGGCTGGCCGCGCAACTTCGATGCCGAACGCGCTAAAGGCCTCGGCTTCAAGGCGGAGTCGAGCTTCGAGGAGATCATCCAGGTTCACCTCGATGACGAGCTCGGCGGCAAGATCGCATAGAGAGAGACGTATCCCATGCAGAAGAAGCCGCTGATGCTCATGCTGTACGGCAACACCAAGCCGTACACGGAGGCGCTCGCCGCCGCAGGGCTGGCCGACCGCTTCGAGATCATCACGCTGCCGCCCGACGGCAAGCCCGACGCGGGCCAGCTCGCCAACGCCGAGGTGCTCATGGCGATCAACGCTGCGCCGGGTATGATCGGCGAGATGCCGAAACTCAAGTGGGTGCAGTCGATCACCGTTGGCGTTGATCATTGGCTGGAGCGCAAGGACCTGAAGCCGGGGCATCTCTTGACGGCGGCGCGCGGCACGCATCGCGTGCAGATGCCGGAGAACATTCTCGGCGGCATCTTCCACATCACCAAGGGCTACATGTCGGCCGCGCTCAACCAGCGTGACAGCAAATGGGTGCGCCGCGTGTCCGAGCCCATCGCCGGCAAGACGCTTGGCATCCTGGGGCTCGGTGCCATCGGCCAGGAGCTGGCCCGCAAGGCGGCGGCGCTGGAGATGAAGGTGGTTGGCACCAAGCGCACGCCTGAGCCTGTCGCACACGTCGACAAGGTCTATGCGCCCGAGCAGGTCGACGAGGTTCTGGCGCAGAGCGACTACGTCGTGCTGCTCCTCCCTGTCACGCCGGCCACCAACAACCTTATGAACAAAGCGCGGCTCGCGCGCATGAAGCCTGGCGCGTGGCTGCTGAACTTTGGTCGCGGCCAGCTCATCGTCGACGAGGACCTCATCGCGGCGGTGAAAGGCAAAACCATCGCCGGTGCGATCCTCGATGTCTTCCGCACCGAGCCGTTGCCCACGGAGCACGCATTCTGGACGACCGAGGGCATCCTGGTGCTGCCGCACATCGGCGGCGGCCATCCCACGCGCGATCGCATGGTGGCGGAACTGTTCACCGAGAACGTGAAGCGTTTCCTAGCCGGCCAGCCGTTGAAGGAGCTTGTCGACCGCGCACGGGGTTACTAGCGCGCACCGCAGATCAACCGATGCGCGGCTGGCTGGTCCGCCGTTATCGGCCGTGCCCCGGGCGTTCCGGCTAGGCCAGCCCCATAGACGATTTCGTGAGAAGCTATCCCGCGCTAACGGCATTGACACCTGCGCGCCGATGGCTTTGATGCTCGCACGCGACTGTTGCCGACAGGAGTTTTTTCATGCCCCAATCCAATTCCGCCCCCGGTTTTTCCACGCTCGCCGTGCATGCAGGAGCAGCGCCCGACCCCTCGACGGGTGCGCGCGCCACGCCGATCTACCAGACGACATCCTTCGTTTTCAACGACGCGGAGCATGCCGCGGCGCTGTTCGGCCTGCAGGCGTTCGGAAACATCTACACGCGCATCATGAACCCGACACAGGGCGTTCTCGAGCAACGCCTCGCCGCGCTCGAAGGCGGCACCGCGGCGCTGGCCGTGGCCTCGGGGCATGCGGCGCAGTTTCTCGTGTTTCACACGCTGCTGGAGCCCGGCGACGAGTTCGTGGCCGGACGCCAGCTCTACGGCGGCTCGATCAACCAGTTCAATCACTCCTTCAAGAAGTTCAACTGGAACGTGGCGTGGGCGGATTCCACCGATCCCCAGAGCTTCGAGAAGGCCATCACGCCGAAGACCAAGGCGATCTTCTGCGAGTCGATCGCCAATCCCGGCGGCGTCATCGTGGACCTGCCGGCCATCGCCGCGATCGCCAAGAAGCACGGGCTCCCCTTCATCGTCGACAACACGTTGGCGACACCCTATCTGTGCCAGCCAAAGGAGCACGGCGCTGACATCATCGTGCACTCGCTGACGAAGTTCATCGGCGGACACGGCAACTCCATCGGCGGCGTCATTATCGATTGCGGCACGTACGACTGGATGAAGGCCGGCAAGAAGTATCCGACGCTGACGGAGCCGAACGCCAGCTACAACGGCATGGTGCTGGGCGAGACCTTCGGCAATTTCGCCTTCGCCATCGCCGCCCGCGTCATGGGGCTGCGCGATCTCGGTCCCGCGATCGCTCCGCTCAACGCCTTTCTGATCCTCAACGGCGTCGAGACGCTGCCCCTGCGCATGGCGCGCCACTGCGAAAACGCCCAGACCGTCGCGCAGTGGCTGTCGAAGAATCCCAAGGTCGCCTGGGTGAACTACGCCGGCCTGCCCGAGAACAAGTTCAATGCGCTGGCCAAGAAGATCTGTCCGAAGGGCGCCGGCGCTGTCTTCACCTTCGGCTTGAAGGGCGGCTACGAAGCTGGCGTCAAGTTCGTCGCGGGGCTGAAGATGTTCTCTCACCTCGCCAACATCGGCGACACGCGCAGCCTCGTCATTCATCCCGCATCGACGACGCACAGTCAGTTGACGAAGGATCAGCGTGCGGCGGCCGGTGCCGGTGACGATGTTGTGCGTCTCTCGATCGGCATCGAGGATGCCGCCGATATCATCGCCGACATCGAGCAGGCGCTCGCGCAGACTTAAGACATGATGTGAACGTCGCGCGCATAAGCGCGGAACCATATCAGGTTAGCGGCGTTTCCCTTTCCGCTGGCCGCTGCGTTCGTCGAATGCAGCGGCAACATCAATTGAGGAAGGGAATTCGCCGATGATCAAGATTCTTACGCCAGCGTTTGCTGCGATGTCGCTGTTGGCGTTTGCGCCATCCTCGGCCGGTGCCGCGACCTTCCCCGCATTGCAGAACTCCGCGGGTACAGGCATCGAGCACGTGCAGTATCGCGATCGGGATCGCGACGGGAACATGCATCGTGACCGGCACGTTCATCGCGGCTATCGCGCAGGCCAGCGCTATCGCAACGCTCCGCGCGGGTGGCGGCGGCATGCTCACCGGCCGTCAGACTGGCGCACGCGCGGCTGCGTGATCGTCGGCCCGGTTTGGTTCTGCCCGTAAGTCAGAGAGACCTTCGCGTATCTCTAGTCTAAGCATCTCAGTCCCGCAGCGAGTCCCTCGCTGCGGGACTTTGGTTTTTCAGCCGATGTACTTCCAGTACGTGTCCTTCTTCGTGACGTAGCCGTCACGAAACTCCCACAGGTCGCAACCGAGATATTCGAACGGCTTGCCGCCCTTCGGCGTGCCGCGCACGACCCATTCGGAAATGGCCTTGGTATCGTCGCAGATCCAATGCCGCATCTCCTCCCAACGCATGTCGGGAATCTGCGCATAGCGCGAGCGCAGCACCTCGCCGATCTCGGCCTTGCCCTTGCAGACGCGCCCTTCCGGCTCCTTGGGGCCGCGCGCCATCACCCAGGTGCAGTCGTCGACGAAATGCGACAGGATCGCATCGACATCCTGCTTGTTGAAACCGTCCTGGATCTCGTCGAGCAGTGCGATAGTGATCTTGCGCGGTGCCATGGCTATCGTCCCTCCATCATCCGGTTTGCAGCGACGGCGATTGTACGCGAATAAACCTGCGCCTTGTTCCACTCTTGTAGCGCCGTGTAATTCGCCGAGCCCGGCTGCCAGCCTTCCTTCGGCCGCCAGCCGTGCCCTTTCAGGAAATTGGCGGTGGAGGCGAACATGTCGGGCACGCTGCGCACGAGATCGCGCCGGCCGTCACCATCGAAATCGATGGCGTACTTCATGTAGGAGGAGGGCAGGAACTGCACCTGGCCGATCTCGCCCGCCCAGCCGCCGCGCATCTGCGCCGGCGTCATGTCGCCGCGCTGGACGATGCGCAGCGCATTGATCAACTCGTTCTGGAAGAAGGCCGAGCGGCGGCAATCGTAGGCCAGCGTCGCGATCGACCGGATGATGGAGAACTTGCCGCTGGTGTCGGCGCCGAAGTTGGTCTCGAGGCCCCAGATGGCCACGAGCACGCTCGGAGGAACGCCGAAGCGCTGCTCGACGCGGGCGAGTGTATTGGCGTGCGTGCGCATCATGCTCTGCCCGCGCCGGATCAGGCCCGGGCCGGCACGGCGGGCATAGAACTCCTCGAAGCTGAGCTTGAAGGAGCGCTGCGAGCGATCGAGACGCACGACGGTCGGATCATACGTCACGCCGCTGAGCGCGGAGGACAGCGTGGCGGCCGAGATGCCCTGTCCAGCAGCCTTGGTGCGGTATTGGGCGAGCCAGCTGTCGAAACCCGCAGCGCCATTGCCGCAAGACTGCGCCATGGCTGCTGCCGGCAGAAGCAGGGCTGTGAGCGCGATGGCGGCGCCCTGCAGGACCTTCGAGATCGGCGTCGGACGCGAAAAATATTGCATCAATCGTCTGCTCCAGGTGATGACCGGCCGTAGCGCCGGAATGAGGCCCTAGCATCTTGTAGAAGGGATGTCCGTATCCGTCATGAACTGGCTTTCCGTATGATTTCCAAGTGCGGCACAGGCCCGCAAGACTGATGTGCCGGGCGGCCGGTCCAATTCGACCGTGATCCGAGCTAAACTGGCCGCTTGGGCAAAGTGAAACTGCCTCAAGTGCAGGACAGGAGACGACACATGAGTGTTGCAGACCCCAATCCCGTAATTCTGACAGGAGAGAACCCGTTCATCCGCCTGAGCGAGACGGACGGCGCCCCCAACACGACGGACGCGAGCTTCTGGCGCATCATCTTCTCGCCGGCCGGCCCGGGCCACGTCCTCTACATCAAGAGCGAGCTGACCGAGAACCGCCGCCTCATCTATTCCGACAACATCGCCATGGCGCGCTGGCTCGCCTCCACCGTGCAGGGCATGCTCAATGCCGAGACGAAGGACCCGGCGACGCCGGTGATCGACGCGGAGTTCTCCAAGACCGGCGACCCGCGCTACTTCTGGACCGAGCGCGTGAAGGCGCGCGGCGAGGAGCTCACGCTGACGTGGTACGACATCGGCGAGCCGCTTCTCATCCACACGCAGCCCAACCAGCAGCCGGATCGGCCGTACGGTGTGTGCACCGTGCTGATCCCGGCGCTCGGGGCCCGCCTGACGCGCAACGGCGTCGATGCGAAGGGGCGGCCGTGGAAGCGCGAGCGCGAGAAGCGTCCGTTCAGCACGTGTGCGCTGGCGTTCTCGGAAAGCTGGACCGAAGCGAAGTAAGGCGGTGGCGAGCGCGTGAGCCTTGGCCCCTGGGTCCCGGCTCTCGCGTCATGGCGGAGCCATGCTCCGCATGGACCCGCTCGGCCGGGATGACAGTCTCGGAAAAGCGACAACCGATGTCATCCCGGGCAAGCGCGGGCCGTGGAGCTGCCTGTTTGTGTGAGGTACTTCCCGCGCGCGACCCGGGACCCAGGGTCTCGTGCGGAGCACGGCATGGAGTCTCGTGCGGAGCACGGCATGGAGTCTCGTGCGGAGCACGGCATGGAGTCTCGTGCGGAGCACGGCATGCTATGACTGGCGGCAGCCGGCCGTGCCGGGTTGCTTGAACCGAGACGGAGGGCTAGCCTTTCGTCCTCACATACGATCCGGGCGCGTCCTCGATGATGCCGAGCTTGGCGCCCGGCTCGCGCGCATCCACCATGTCGCCGGAGTGCGAGCCGAGCCACTTTGCCCAGTGCGGCCACCAGGAGCCCGCCGTCTCCGTCGCGCCCGCGATCCAGTCTTCGAGCGTGGCAGCCCGCTTCGGGTTGGTCCAGTACTGGTACTTGGGCTTCTTGCCGGCCTCGGGCGGCGGGTTGACGACGCCCGCGATGTGACCGGAGCCCGCCAGCACGTACTCGACCGGGCCGCCGAACAATCCGGAGCTGATGTAGACGGAGCGGGCCGGCGCGATGTGGTCCTCGCGCGTCGCCAGTTCGTAGATGGGCAGCTTGACCTTCTTCAGATCCAGCCGCACGCCGCCGATGTGCATCTGGCCCTTGGCGAGCCTGTTCTCGTGATAGAACTCGCGCAGGTAGAAGTTGTGATTGGCCGCCGGCATGCGCGTCGAGTCCTGGTTCCAGTACAGGAGATCGAACGGGAACGGCTTCTTGCCCAGCATGTAGTTGTTGACGATGTAGGGCCAGATCAGGTCGCGCGGCCGCAGCATGTTGAACACGGTCGCCATGCGCGAGCCGTCGAGATAGCCGCGCTCGGCCATCATCTCTTCCAGCGCCTTGAGCTGCGCTTCGTCGATGAAGAGCGACAGGTCGCCGGCCTTGGTGAAATCGGCCTGGGCAGCAAGGAACGTCGCTGACGCGTAGGGCTCCTGGCCGCCTGCCGCATTGTAGGCGAGCGTGGAGGCGAGCAGCGTGCCGCCGACGCAGTAGCCGAGGATATTGGTCTGCTTGGTGCCGGTCTCGCGCAGGACGGCATCCGTCGCCGAGAGGATGCCCTCCTTCATGTAGTCCTCGAACGACTTGTGCGAGAGGTGCTCGTCCGGGTTGACCCACGAGACGACGAACACCGTGAAGCCTTGCGCGACCATGTATTTGATCAGCGACTTCGGCGCCGTCAGGTCGAGGATGTAGAACTTGTTGATCCACGGCGGCACGATCAGCAGCGGGATCTCGTGCACCTTGCCGGTCGTGGGTGTGTACTGGATGAGCTGCAGCAGGTCGTTCTGCCACACGACCTTGCCCGGCGTGATCGCCAGGTTGCGGCCGACGTCGAAAGCCGTGACGTCCGTCTGGCTGATCTTCAGCAGGTCGCTGGACTTGGACATGTCGGCCAGCAGCTGCTGCACGCCGCGCAGCAGGTTCTCGCCGTTCGACGCCAGCGTCTCGCGCACGACCTCCGGATTGGTGGCCGGGAAGTTGGAGGGCGAGACTGCGCTCATGAGCTGGCGCAGGTAGTAGACCGCGCGCAGCTTCGTGCGCTCGTCGAGCCCGTCGGTTTCATCGAGCGTCTTCTCGGCCCACTTGTTGGTGACGAGGTAGGCGTCCTTCCAGAAGGCGAAGTAGGGGTTGGAGGTCCATTCCGGATCGCGGAAGCGCCCGTCGCCCGGCTCCGGCGTCGCCACCGGCTCGACAGGCTGACCGGTCAGACTGCGCAGCGTCGCGTTCCACACGTCGAGGTAGCCGCGGGCGAGGTCGGTCTGCGCTTCCACCGTCTTGCCCGGGTCCTGCGCCCAGTGCTGCGCCACCTCGGTGAACACCTTGCTCATCTCGGCGATTTCACTGGACGGGCTGTAGGGGCCGTTGCTCGTGTCGGCGCGCTCCATCAGGCTGGCGAAGGCCTTGCTGCCCTCCTCCATGAACCGCAACATGTTGCGGGCAAATTCCTCGGGGTTGGACACCGTATAGGCGGACCAATCGAAATCCTTCGGAGTATTGCTTTTCTGCATCTGCGACTCTCGGCGTTTGGTGGACGCTAGGCTACGAATTCGTCCGTGGCGCGGCCACATTCGTCAGGCAAATTGGAATCGAAGCGCTAATAACGGGTTTTTACCGGTGGGGTATTGTTCTGGCAACGTACCTGAGCCATAGAGAATCTGATAACGGCATATCATGAACCCCATGGTAAACACGCGCACAGAGGCAGTTCTGCCCGGGCCAGGCCGGCGTCGCCGTCTTGGACGCGTTGGCATGCTGCTCCTCATCAGCGCCTTGGGCGGCTGCGCCGACGCCCTGCCGTCCTTCCAGATGCCTGACTTGGTCCACGACACGCGCAAGCTCCTGTCCAAGGAAGAGCAGCAGCAGGCCATCAACGACCTTTCGGCCAAGAAGGATGCCCAGCAGGCGGATGCCGCCCGGCAGCCTCCGCCCACGACGACCGGTACAACCCGGCCGGCCGACAAGTCGGAGTGACGGGCCGGCGCAGTCCGGTCCGGTTTTTAGCGAAAGGTTTTCTCTCGGGGCCTCTACATCTTTGACGTGTGTCCGCCTGGGAGATAAACAGCGGGGTCATCAATCCCGCCAGCGTTGCGCAGGGGACGGCCGTGATCGAGGAATTCCATCGCATCAAGCGACTTCCGCCGTATGTCTTCGCGGAAGTGAACCGGCTGAAGGCCGGAGCCCGCGCCCGGGGCGCCGACATCATCGATCTCGGCATGGGCAACCCCGATATGCCGACGCCGCAGCACATCATCGACAAGATGGTGGAGACCATCAACAAGCCGCGGACCAACCGTTACTCGGCGTCCAAAGGCATCCCCGGCCTGCGCAAGGCCCAGGCCGCCTATTACCAGCGCCGGTTCGGGGTCAAGCTCGATCCCGAGAAGCACGTCGTGGCGACGCTCGGGTCGAAGGAAGGCTTTGCCAACATGGCCCAGGCGATCACCGCGCCGGGCGATGTCATCCTCGTTCCCAACCCGACCTATCCGATCCACGAGTTCGGCTTCCTGATCTCGGGCGCGGCCATCCGGCACCTGCCGGCGAGCACCGGGCCTGAGTTCCTGCGGTCGGTGGAGCACGCCGTCAAGCACTCGATCCCCAAGCCCCTGGCCATGGTGCTGAGCTATCCGTCGAACCCGACGGCGATCACGGCGGACCTCGACTTCTATACGGAGGCCGTGCAGCTCGCGAAGCGGCTCGACATCATCATCCTGTCCGACCTCGCCTACGCCGAGATCTACTTCGACGGCGTGCCGCCGCCGTCCGTGCTGCAGGTGCCCGGCGCCATGGATGTGGCGGTGGAGTTCACCTCCTTGTCCAAGACCTACAACATGCCGGGCTGGCGCATGGGCTTTGCCGTCGGCAACGAGCGCCTCATCGGCGCGCTGGGCCGGGTGAAGTCCTATCTCGACTACGGCGCCTTCACGCCGATCCAGGTTGCGGCCGCGGCCGCCCTGAATGGCCCTCAGGCCTGCATCGACGAGATCCGCGATGCCTACAAGAAGCGCCGGGATTGCCTGGTCGAGAGCTTCGGCCGGGCCGGATGGGAGGTGCCGCCGCCGCCGGCAACCATGTTCGCCTGGGCGCCCATTCCGGAGCCGTTCCGGCATCTGGGCTCCGTGGAGTTCGCCAAGCTCCTGATCGAGAAGGCGGACGTGGCCGTCTCCCCGGGGCTCGGATTTGGTGAATACGGCGAGGGTTTCGTGCGTATCGCGCTGGTCGAGAACGAGCATCGCATCCGCCAGGCGGCCCGCAGTATCAAAAAGTTCCTCGCCCAGGGTGTCGATACCATGCATAACGTGATACCGCTGCGCGAAACGGCAAAACGGTAGTCTCACGTTCGTATGAAAGAAGCGCTGAAACTGGGGGTCGCCGGCCTCGGCACGGTCGGTGCCGGCCTGCTGGGCCTCATTGCTGAGCATGGTGCACGGGTCTCCGACAGCATTCAGCGTCCGATCCGGGTCGTGGGCGTTTCCGCGCGCGACCGTGCCAAGAACCGCGGGCTGAACCTCGACGGCGTGGCCTGGTTCGAGGACCCGGTGCGGCTGGCAACCGACCCCGGCATCGATGTGTTCGTCGAGCTGATCGGCGGCGAGGACGGCATCGCCAAGCGCGCTGTCGAAGCCGCGCTCGGCGCCAAGAAGCACGTCGTCACCGCCAACAAGGCTTTGCTTGCTCGTCACGGAACGGAGCTGGCGCGCTTGGCGGAGAAGCAGGGCGTCTCGCTCGACTTCGAAGCCGCCGTGGCCGGCGGCATTCCCGTCATCAAGACCATGCGCGAGTCGCTGGTCGGCAATCAGATCCGGCGCGTCTACGGCATCCTCAACGGCACCTGCAATTACATCCTGACGCAGATGCAGACCGAGCACAGGCCGTTCGCCGATGTGCTCAAGGAAGCGCAGGCCAAGGGCTATGCCGAGGCCGATCCGACGTTCGATATCGGCGGCTTCGACGCCGCGCACAAGCTCGCCCTGTTGACCAGCCTCGCCTTCGGCACGCGGGTCGCCTTCGACCAGATCCACATCGAGGGCATCGAGTCCATCACCCAGGCGGACATCGAGGCCGCGCACGATCTCGGCTATCGCATCAAGCTGCTCGGCGTCGCCATGGTCACCGACAGCGGCATCGAGCAGCGCGTGCATCCGGCCATGGTGCCCAAGCACTCGGCCATCGCCGAGGTCTCGGGCGTGACCAACTGCGTCGCCATCGACGGCGATTTCGTCAACACGCTGCTGCTGGTCGGACCCGGCGCCGGCGGCAAGGCCACGGCATCGGCCGTCATGAGCGATATCGTCGATCTGGCCCGCGGCGTGCTGATCCCGCCGTTCGCGGTGCCGGCCGCGGCCTTGAAACCCTACAAGCGGGCGCGGCTAGGTCAGCACCAGGGGGCCTACTACGTGCGCCTGTCGGTCTACGACAAGCCCGGCGTGATGGCGTCCATCGCCCGCCGCATGAGCGATCGCGAGGTGTCGTTGGAGAGCATCGTCCAGCGCCGTCCGCGCGCGGCGCTGCCCGGCATCGACGCCCGGCCGACCAACGGCCATCCCATCCCGCTGATCCTCATCACGCACGAGACCACCGAGGAAGCGATCCGCAAGGCCTTGGATGCCATCCAGAATGACGGCAAAGTGTCAGAAAAGCCGCAGATGATACGCATCGAGAAGCTCTAACAGGCTTGTTCGCTCAATTCGTTGAAAGGAAACGCCCGTGGCCGAGGCAAAAACCCAACCGACACTCGACCGTGTCCTGTCCATCGAAATCGCCCGCGTGACCGAAGCTGCCGCCATCGCGGCGGCACGTTTGCGCGGCCGTGGCGACGTCAAGGGTGCGGACGGCGCCGCCGTCGACGCCATGCGCCGGGAGCTCGCCAAGCTCTCGATCCGCGGCCGCGTGGTGATCGGCGAAGGCGAGATGGATGAAGCGCCGATGCTCTACATCGGCGAGGAGGTCGGCACCGGCGAAGGCCCGCGCGTCGACATCGCCGTCGATCCGCTCGAGGGCACCACCATTTGCGCCAAAGCCATGCCCAATGCGCTGGCCGTGCTCGCCATCTCGGCGGAAGGCGGCCTGCTGCACGCGCCCGACATGTACATGAACAAGATCGCCGTCGGTCCAGGCTATGCCGAGGGCGTCGTCGATCTCGACCGCACGCCGGAGGAGAACCTTCAGTCGCTGGCGAAGGCCAAGGGCGTTCCCGTATCCGAGATCACGGCCTGCATTCTCGACCGTCCCCGCCACAGCGAGCTCATCGCCGCCGTGCGCAAGGCCGGCGCCGGCATCCAGCTCATTCCGGATGGCGATATCGCCGGCGTGATCTGGACCACCGACCCCGCCAAGACGGGCGTCGACATCTACCTCGGCAGCGGCGGTGCGCCCGAAGGCGTGCTGGCGGCCGCCGCGTTGCGCTGCATCGGCGGCCAGATGCAGGGCCGGCTCATGCCGCTCAAGGACGAGGAGAAGAAGCGCGCCCGCGACATGGGCATCACCGACATCGACCGCAAATTCTCCATGGCCGAGATGGCGTCCAGCGACGTGATCTTCTCCGCCACCGGCGTCACCGACGGGTCGCTGCTGGACGGCGTGCACTTCCGCCAGGGCTTCGCCGAGACGGAGACCGTGGTCATGCGTGCCGCCACCGGCACCGTCCGGCGCATCAAGACCACCTTCCGCATGATCGGCACCAAAGCCGGTCTTTGATCGCGGCGATCCGCCTGGGGATTAGCCTCCGGGCGGCGCATTTTCGCCTGCGAATCAGCCTTACAACTCTCGCCTGACGAATGCAGGCGGGGGACGCATGGCACTGGCGAGGCTGAAGGTCGAACTGCCGGCAGCGCAGGAGTTTTTCCTCGGCGTGCAGACCTCCGCCAAAGGCTTCGCCTGGCGCGAGCGGCTCGACGCTGGCACCCGCAACATCGCCGCCGCTATCAGCCAGCGGCATGGGCTCCCCGAACTGCTGGGCCGTGTTCTCGCCGCGCGCGGCATCGGCATCGACGATGTGCCCCTGGCGCTCGACCCGTCGATCAAAGCGCTGATGCCGGACCCGAGCACCGTCAACGACATGGACAAGGGCGCCGCGCGTCTCGCCGATGCCATCGTCAACGGCGAGCGCCTTGCCGTGTTCGGCGATTACGATGTCGATGGCGCGTGCTCCTCGGCGCTGATGCAGCGCTTCCTCAACGCGCACGGGCGCGACGCACGCATCTACATTCCCGATCGCATCTTCGAAGGCTACGGACCCAACGCGGCGGCCATCGAAGGCCTGATCAAGGACGGCGCCCGCCTCATCGTGACCGTCGATTGCGGCACCACCAGCATCGAGGCGCTGGGCCACGCGCGTTCGCTCGGTGCCGACGTCGTGGTCGTGGACCACCATCAGGCCGACGAGCGCCTGCCCGATGTGCACGCGGTGATCAACCCCAATCGCCTCGATGATCTGTCCGGCCTCGGGCATCTGTGCGCGGCCGGCGTGACCTTCATGGTGCTGGTCGCCACCACGCGCGAGCTGCGCCGCCGCGGCTTCTACGACGCCAAGACGCCGGCGCCGGATCTGCTGCAGCTTCTCGATCTCGTGGCGCTGGCGACGGTGGCCGACGTGGTGCCGCTTCAGGGCCTGAACCGGGCCTTCGTCACGCGCGGACTCAAGGTGATGCGGCAACGCCAGAACATCGGGCTGCGTGCGCTGTTCGATGCCGCCGGTCTCAATCAGGCGCCGACGCCGTATCACCTGGGGTTCGTTCTGGGTCCGCGCATCAACGCCGGCGGACGCATCGGTGACGCGGCGCTGGGCGCCAAGCTGCTGGCGACGGAGGACGAGGTCGAAGCCGCCCGTATCGCCGTGCTGCTCGACAAGCTCAATCGCGAGCGCAAGGCCATCGAGAAGGAGATGCTGGAGGAGGCGGTGGCCGAGGGCGACCGGCTCATCGATGCGGACCCGGACCTGCCCATCCTGCTCGTCGGCTCGGAGCGCTGGCACAAGGGCATCGTCGGGCTCGTCGCCAGCCGGCTGGTGGAGCGCTTCGGCCGTCCGGCCTGCGTGATCGCCTGGGAAGGTGCCACCGAGGGCACGGGATCACTGCGCTCCGTGTCCGGCGTCGACATCGGCGCCGCTGTGCGCGCCTGTGTCGGCGACGGGCTGCTCGTCAAGGGCGGCGGCCACGCCATGGCGGCGGGGCTGACGGTGAAGCGTGAAAAGTTCGAGGCGCTGACGGCGCGCCTGAGCCAGATGCTGCGCGATCCAGCAAGCGCGGCGCGCGCGCAGGCCGGCCTGGATTTCGATGGCGCGCTGACACCGGCCGGCGTGACGGACGATCTCATCGACCTGCTCGAGCGCGCCGGCCCCTACGGCCAGGGCAATCCGCAGCCGCGCTTCGCCTTTCCCGCCCATCGCGTGAAATTCGCCAAGGTGATGGGCGAAGCCCACATCCGCTGCACGCTGGAGGCCGGCGACGGCACGCGTCTCGATGCCGTGGCCTTCCGCGCCGTCGGGCAGCCGCTTGGCGACCTGCTGCTGTCCTCCGCGGGCCTGCCCATCCATGTGGCCGGGCAAGTGCGTCGCGAGTCCTGGGGTGGCCGCGAACGCATCGAGCTGCAGATCGAAGACGCCGCCGACCCGCGCGCGCAGCGATAGGGGGCGGAACCCGCCGTTCCGCGTCTACGATTTGTGGGAAGGCCGTGTAAGCCCGGGTCGCTCACAACCAGCCTTTTCGGGACTGCTTGCTTCCTTGCCATGGGCCGGAAACCGCCCTATACGGTGCCGGCGCGCTCCCTTCGTCTATCGGTTAGGACGTCAGATTTTCAATCTGAAAAGACGGGTTCGACTCCCGTAGGGAGCGCCATGATTTTTCTTGGTTTTTTCTTCTCTGCATCCCATTCCGCAAGCCGCCATTCGCCAACAGGCTCGATCGCATGTGGATGGAGAGGGTGGTCACGGCGGTGGTCGGCACGCCCGGCCGTTCGAGGCGTGATCTGCTTGGGATGAAGCTCGGTCGCAGGTCGCCTGCAGAATGGTGGCGACCTGCCCGAAACGCTGGTCCCTACATCATGCCACCGGCTGAGGCCTTTGCGCCGCCTTTGGCCCACTCCTCTTCCTGCTGCACGGCGAAGATCGAGGTGTAGCCACCGGACCAATCCGGCGGCAGCAGGCAGGGGCGGGGATCGTGATAGGCCCAGCGTGCGGGCTCACCACGCACGATCGCGCCGTAGTGCCGCGATTGCAGAGGATTGTAGGTGTAGGGCATGGCGTTGGCTGCCGAGTACACGTTGAGCAAGAGCGGCCGAGGGGTTTCCGACCAATTCGCTTTCGAATAGTGGAGTGTACGGCAGTTGTGGATCGTGACCGAGCCGGCCGGTCCTTCGAGATAATCGACCTTGCTCATGTCGATCGCCGCTGCCTCCTCCGGCTTGAGACAGCCGACCCACTGTCCCTTGTCGTTGTACTGATCGACGACCGGTCCTTTGTGGCTCCCGCGCAAGATGCCAAGCGGGCCCTGCTCCGCCGTGCAATCGAACACGTAGGTGCCGGCCGTGCATGGGCTATAGTTGGTATGCGGCCAGAACGAGATGTCCTGGTGCCATTTGACCTCGTCGCCGCCCTTGGACCATTTGAAGTTGAGCTTCGACTGGTGGAACTTCACATCGGGACCGACGAGGTCGGCGATTGCGTCCGGCAGCGGCGAGCTGGCCGCCGAGGCATATTCCCAATAGACCGGGTGGTGATCGTTCATGCTGGAGAGCCGGCGCAGGCGTGGCGTCTCGAACGTGTGGCCCTTGTCCAGATCCCAGGTGCCATCCGATTTCGTGATGCTGCGGCTCTTGTCGACCATGGCGTCGGTGGCCGCGCGGAGGCGCTCGATCCATGCATCGGGCAGGAGTTTCTCCAGAAGGATGTAGCCGTTCTCGAAGTAGAATTCGCGCTGCTTCTGCGTGAGAATCTTGGGCTTGATGGACAGAACCTGCTCAGGCGTCATGTTCCTCTCCTTTTTTAGGTGTTTGCCTCGCGTTATTTTCCCGGCCGTTGCTGTTTGGCCAGCAAGCTCTGCAGCTTGTCGACTTCCTCTGGCTTCATTCCATACGAGTGGTCCGCGTCTGGAAATGTACCGGCCCGAACTTCGCTCGCATAAACCTGCAAGGCTTCGACGGCGACTTTCGAAAGCTCGGCGTAGCGCTTGGTGAACTTCGGTTTGAACTGGTCGAACACGCCGAGCAGGTCGTAGCCGAGCAGCAATTGTCCGCAGCTTGCCGACCCGGCACCGATGGCGAACGTGAAGATGCCGACGGCGTCGTCGATGGCCTTGGCAACCGGAGCCGGCACTGCTTCGATCTCGAAGCCGCAGGCACCTGCCTCCTCGATGGCGATGCCGTCCTCGATGATGCGCAGCGCCTCGTCCGCCGTCTTGCCCTGCAATTTGAAGCCACCATACAGGTGCATGAAGTGCGGACACATGCCGACGTGGCTCATGACCGGCACGCCTGCGTCGGCAATGGCTTTGATGATCGGCGCTTTTTCCTTGCCGCCCTGCATCTTCACGACGTCGGCGCCACCTTCCTTCATGATGCGCAGGGCATTGAGCACGCCGATCTTCTCGGTCGCGTAGCTGCCGTAGGGCATGGCGACGAGCACCATGCAGTTGGGCGCTCCGCGGCGAACCGCCTGGGCATGCTGAATCATCATGTCGACGGTGACGGGTAGCGTGTTTGGATGGCCGTAGTTGGTCATGCCGAGCGAGTCGCCGACGGCAGCGATGTCGATGCCGGCCCGCTCGGCCCATACGGCCGAGGGGTAGTCCGGTATCGACACCATCACGACCTTCTTATTGGCCTTCTTGCGGGCCCTCAGGTCGGGCACCGTCAGACGTGTACGTTCTTCAGCCATTGCCGTTCCCCGGTTGCGATACGTCGTGGGCGGCTTGCAGAAGCCGCTCGGCGTACGTTGTCAATGGCTCAGGCGCGGAAGGCCTGCTTGTCGGTTCCGGAGTAGAGAGCTTTCACCTGCCGGCCGACGGCATCGTCGTGTGCAGCCAAGGCCGCCGCATCGAGATCGCGCTTGGGCCGCGGCTCGAGGTCGAAATTGCCGAAGCGGTCGACGCCCCGCACCAGCGTTGCCGAATCGCGGACTTTCAGTTGCTTGAGGTCGGTCGGGATGTAGCGGATGGCCAAGCCGATGCGCCGGTCGTTGGACCGGTTGGGCTCCGAGCCGTGCACGAGCTTCACGTGATGCAGCGACATCTCGCCGGGCTTGAGAACGCAGTTGACCGTCTTCTCGCCGTCGACGTTCACGGCGATCTCCTGCCCGCGCGACAGCAGATTGTCCTTATGGAAGGTGTCGACGTGCTGGATGTGGTCCTGCGTCTGCGAGCCTGGCACGAACTTCATGCATCCGCTTTCCAGATTCGCCGGCGACAGCGCCACCCAGGCCGTCATCACATCGTCCTTGCTGAGGCCCCAGTAGAAAGCGTCCTGGTGCCAGGACACGAAGCCGGGGCTGTTGGCCTCTTTGATGAAAAAGTTGGTGGTCCAGCACAAAAGATTGGGGCCAAGCACATCCTCGGCGGCATCGACGATCTTGGGGTGATGCACCAGCTCATCGACCCAGGTGAAGAGCAAATGCGCCTTGTGCCGCCAGTTTCCCTGCAATGGTGCGCCGGTCTGGGCTTCGTGCTGCTCCAGGCAGTTGCGGTAGTGGCTGACTTCTGCCGGGGTCAGGACCGGTAGCGGGAAATAGTAGCCGTCACGGCGATAGGTCTCCACGGCCGCATCGGAGAGCATTTTTGGCATCGCAAGTCTCCTCCCAAATGTTCTGCTTACTGGTATGTTACTGATATGTTAGTAATCCGGCAAGTGGCGCGCTACACTTGTTTGAATCTCACACCAACTCCAGACCTGCTGACATCAGATATGACGAGAGTCGCTGCACCCCGCCCATCGCGACCTGAAAATCGCGCACGCTCGAAGGCTCGCGCAAATACGTCGCCCGCCGTTGCCGTCCGCGCGGACAATGACTTGGGCCGGCCCGCAGGTGCGCCGCACTCCGGTCTTTCCGATCAGGCGCGCGCACGTCTGGAAGAGATGATCGTATCTTTGGAGCTGCCGCCGGGTAGCATCTGGTCGGAGGCGGACCTCAGCGCCAAGCTCGGCATCGGCAGGACTCCCGTGCGCGAGGCCCTGCAACGGCTGGAGGACGATCACCTCGTCAGGATCCTCCCTCGCCACGGCGCCCAGATCACGGAGATCAACGTCGTCGAGCAGCTGTTGCTTCTGGAGTTGCGGCGAGCGTTGGATCGCCTGATCGCTGCCGATGCGGCGCGCCGCTGCACGCCGCAGGAGCGTTCGCAGCTTCTGAAAATGGCTGAGCGCCTGGAGGCCTTCGACAGCGACGACCTGCTCGCCTATCTGCGCCAGCACTACGAGCTGAAGAACTTTCTCGCGGAGTGTGCGCGCAATCCGTTTGTGGCGCGCGCCGTCATGCCTTGCTACGCGATGTCGCGGCGCTTCTACTATCTGCATTATCGCCGGGAGCAGGACATTACCGTCGCCACCAAGCACCACGCCGCGGTCGTCCGCGCTGTCATAATGGGCGATGAAAAAGCGGCTGCCGAGGCGTCCGACCGGCTGATGGACTACGTCGAGGGATTAACGCGCGCGACCGTCACCGGCCGCTTCTAGAGCACGGTCGTTTCTCTTCCGGCTTCCATGAGCCCGCGCGTCGCGCGGCTCCGCCGCGACCCGTGAATCACCCTTTGAACTCCTGAGAAGCGATCTGCGCTGAGTGCGCTGCATCACAAGGCGATGCACCTCCAATTTCGGGGGTGTTGACAATTTCCCGTTGACACGCGCCGTTTCGTCGCATCAATATTTTACTAATATATCAAAAACCACAATTCACCCGCGCAGCCGCGCGGGTGCTCCTGGGGAGGAGAGCCCATGTCCATCACCACCAACAGGCGGGGATTCCTCAAGGCATCCGCCGCCGGCGCATCGGCCGCTGCCGCGACGGTCGCAATGCCGGCGATCGTGCGTGCTCAGGCAGCTACGCATTGGCGATGCCAGTCGATGTGGAGTGCGGCAGAGCTGACCTACAAGGCGTTTCAGGATTTCTGCGAGCGCATCAAGGTCAACACCAACGGCCGGCTGGTCATAGAGCCCTTCGCCGCCGGCGCCGTCACGGGCGTATTCGAGACGCTCGATGCCGTAAGCGCCGGCGTTCTGCAGGCACATTCATCCTGGCCGGGATATTTCACCGGCAAGGATGCCGGCCTCGCCGTCATCAGCGATTTCGTGTTCGGCTACCAGCACCCGCACCAGGCCGAGGCTTGGTTCCAGCACCGCGGCGGCATGCAGATGCTGCGCGACGCCTATGCCAAGTACAACGTCTATCCCGTCGGCGTGAGCTGGTGGGGCGTTGAATCCATCGTCTCCAAGAAGCCGATCATGACGATGGACGACTTCAAGGGCGTGAAGTTCCGCTCGCCGCAGGGGATGACGGCCGAGATCCTGACCAAGCTCGGCGCGTCCATCGTCGTGTTGCCCGGTGGCGAGGTCTTCTCCGCTCTCGACAAGGGCGTGGTCGACGCTGCGGATTGGGCCACCATCTCGATGAACGAGCGCATGGGCTTCCACGCGATTGCCAAGTACCCGACCAAAGTCTTCCACTCGATGCCGGTGCAGGAATTCTCTGTCAACGCGGCGGCCTGGAAGGCCCTTCCCGACGATATCAAGGCTATTGTGCAATCAAGCACCAGGGAATGGACCTGGGATCAGGTGCAGCGCGTCGCAGTCGACGATGTGCGCGTTCTGAAAGATCTGAACAGCAAGGGCGTCAAAGAGGTCATCTGGGACGATGTACAGATGACGAAGATGCGCGCATTGGCCCACAAAACCTGGGAAGACTGGTCGAAGAAGTCGCCACTGGCCAAGCAGGCCTATGACTCGCAACTCGCCTGGCTCAAGGACCTGGGCGTCGTAGCATGAGCCTGGATGGGGGGAGCCGGCGGGCTGCCGCGGAAGAGCAACCGGCAGCGCTGGCTCGATTTTGCTCTCTCATCGATCGCTTGAACACCTGGGTCGCGAGATTTTGGGGTGCATCGATCATAGTCGTGACGATTGCCATTCTCTACGAGGTGATCGCGCGCGGCTTCCTGGGGCAGGCGACCGTCTGGGCCAACGAAACGACGGTTTATCTCTCGGCGGTGACCTACCTGCTGGGCGGCGGATATGCCCTGATGAAGCGCGGTCATGTGCGCATAGACCTGATCTATGGCGTTCTTGGTCCGTCGGCCAAAAGGGTCGCGGACGTGATCAGCTTCATCTGCTTCGCCATTTATGTGGGCGCCCTGGTCTGGATCGGTACGCGGATGGCGTGGAGCTCTTTCCTGCAATCGGAGGGCACCGGCACGCCGTGGAACCCGCCGATCTGGCCCGTGAAGATGGCGATACCGATTGCCGCCCTGCTGTTGCTTCTCCAGGGCATTGCCAATCTGCTGCGTGAGCTCGGCCTTGTGGCCGAGGCGGAGCCTGCGCCGTGAGTATTGAGCTCCTCAGCATCCTCTTTGTCGTCGTTTTCATCGCCATCCTGCTCTCGGGCGTGCCTCTGGCATTCGCGACCGGCGCCGTCGCGGTGGTGTTCGCTTACGCGCTGTTCGGTCTGCCGGGACTGACGCTGATCGTCAGTCGCGTCTTCACGCTGATGGGCAACTACGTGCTCGTCTCCGTGCCGTTGTTCATCTTCATGGCGTGTATTCTCGAGCGTGCCGGAGTCGCGGACGCGATCTTCCGGGCCGTGCACGTCTGGTTTGGCGGCGTGCCCGGCGGGTTGGCCGTGGCCGTCATCTTCTCGTGCGCGCTCATGGCCACCATGGTCGGCGTGATCGGCGCAGAGATCGTCACGATGGGCGTCATAGCTCTGCCGGCCATGCTCAGCCGCGGTTATGACAAGCGCATTGCTCTCGGCAGCATCTGCGCCGGTGGTGGGCTTGCTACGCTCATTCCACCGAGTGTCGTGTTCATTCTCTACGGCTTGACCGCAGGCGTCTCGATCGGGCAGCTCTACATGGCGGGTGTGATGCCGGGCCTGCTGCTGGCCGGCTCCTATTGCGCCTACATCGTCGTCCGCTGCTGGATGTCGCCGGAGCTCGCTCCACTGGCACCGCCGCACGAGAGGGATCGGCCGCTGCGCGAGAAGTTGGCGATGCTGCGGCAGCTGGTTATCCCGGCCATGGTTGCCTTGATGGTGCTTGGCTCGCTTTACCTCGGCATCGCCACACCCACCGAGGCGGCTGGCGTCGGGGTCGTCGGTGCGCTGCTCGCCATGATTGCCAATGGCCGGATGTCGTGGGCGGCGCTGCGCCACGCCATCGAGGAGACGACCAAGGTTACGGTCATGCTGTACTGGTTGTTCTTCGGCTCATCAGCACTGATCGGAGTCTATACGCTGGCCGGCGGCACCAAGCTGATCCAAGACACGATGACGTCGCTGCCGCTGGAGCCGATCTATATCATCATCATGTTCCAGATCATGTGGGTCATCCTCGGCTGCTTCATCGATTGGATCGGCATCCTGTTCCTGACGGCCCCGATCTTCGTGCCCATTGCCGAGAAGCTCGGTTTCGATCTGGTGTGGCTTGGCGTTCTGTTCTGCCTCAACATGCAGATCTCCTACATCTCGCCGCCTTTCGGTCCAGCCGCGTTCTATCTCAAGGGTGTGACGCCACCCGGCATAACCCTCAGCCACATATTCGGATCGATCTGGCCATATCTGATCATCCAGATCGCCGTCCTGGCCATGGTCATGGCCTTCCCGCAGATTGCCCTTTGGCTGCCGAGCACCATGGCACGCTGACGCATCATGGATCGCAAGCTGGATACGCTGGTCGACGTGATGCGGGTGCCGGCGAACGGCGACCCGGCCGTCGCGGTCGTACAGGTGCCAGACCTGGCAGCGGCCCGAGATATCGCCTGTGATGTGTTCATTGCCGGCGGTGGAACAGGAGGCGTCGCGGCTGCACTCGCGGCCGCGCGTCGGGGCCGCCATGTGCATCTCGTCGAGGAGACCGATTGGCTCGGTGGACAGTTGACGTCACAGGGCGTCGCCGCTCTCGACGAGCACGAGCACATCGAAACGGCCGGCGGGACCGCCAGCTACTACAAGTTGCGTGACGCCTTGCGCGATCACTATCGGCCCTTTGCGGGCGAGGCCGGCCGCCAGCCGCATTTCAATCCCGGCCGGTGCTGGGTCACGCGCGTGGCGTTCGAGCCAAAAGTTGCCGTTGCTGCAATCGCGTCCCTGCTCGAGCCGCACATCCGTTCGGGCCGGCTGATGGTCCACTTGCGCACCAAGGTCGCGGCGGTCGAAACCAAAGGCGATACCGTCGTCTCGGCAACGGTGATTTCCCTGGACGGTGGTGAGACGCTGCGCATTCGCCCCGCGATCGTCATCGATGCGACTGAGCTCGGAGATCTGCTGCCGCTGGCCGGTGCGGAATATGTGGTCGGCGCGGAAACGATGGCGGAGACCGGTGAGGCACATGCTCAACCTGCCGAACCCAAGCCGCATTGCGTGCAGAGTTTCACCTATGTTTTCGCACTCGAGCGCCGCCCTGTCGGCGAGCGGCATGTGATCGAGCGCCCTTCGCGCTACGATTATTTCCGCACAAGCCAGCCCTATAGCTTGAGGATTGAGGTCCACGGCGGCGAAATCTACGGGGAAGAAAGCGGCTGGCTGGCATATGACCTGTACGACACCATGCCGGGCACGAAGGGCGGGTTGTGGAGCTACCGCCGGCTGGTCGACAGCGCGCAGATGCGCCCCGCTTTTGCGCATGATGTGTCCATGTTCAATTGGCCCGGCAACGACTATCGCGAATGCTCCATCATCGATCGGCCGGCAGCCGACGTCGCAGCGGCCCTGCAGGATGCCAAACGGGTCAGCCTCGGCTTCTTGCATTGGCTCCAGACGGAAGCGCCCGCATCCGGCCGTAGCGGCGCGCCGGAGATCATGTTGCGACCCGACATCATGGACACCCGGGACGGCCTTGCGAAATTCCCCTACATCCGTGAGGCGCGCCGCATCAAGGCACTGCGCACCGTCGTGGAGCAGGACGTCTCGACTGAGTATCAGACAGGCGTAACTGCTGCGCCTTTCCCAGACTCGGTGGGGATCGGCTGGTATCCGATCGACATCCATCGCGCCGGACCCGAGGACGTCGGGGTGAGTTGCAGGACACGGCCATTCCAGATCCCGCTCGGGGCACTAGTTCCGATCCGGCTGCGCAACCTGCTGGCGGCGGCCAAGAACATCGGCACCACGCACATCACCAACGGCTGCTTTCGCCTGCATCCCGTCGAATGGAATATCGGCGAGGCGGCCGGGTCGCTCGCGTCCTTCGCGCTGGAGCACCACCGGTCGGCCGCTGAAATTTATGCGGACGAAGCGCTGATAAAGGCTTTCCAAAGCAGCCTGCAGCGCGAGGGCGTTCCGCTCGAATGGCCCCCGGCTCAATCTTAGTCAGGCAGATCTCGGCGTGATGGGCCGGCATTTCCGTTCTGACGGTGTATTGAGCTGACCAGCGATCCACTTGTGCATGTCGGACCGTGCAGGAGCGCCAAAATAGCTACAGGAACCACGTCGTCATTGCTTTTGCGCGGGCTCCGGACCTCTGCCCTTCAGCCACAACATCACCGCCCGTCCGTCGTGGTCGCCCGTAGTGACCTTGGGATTGTCGGCAATCGCGTTGCCGAGCGATACCGCACCGGCCTGTTGGAACGACGTGCGGGTGGCAAGAGCGTGGGCAAAGTCGTCTCGCGCCTCGTTGAATGAGGCATAGCGGTGCACCGGATCGTGGAGAAAATTCACGCTCTCGCGGCTGAACGCACCGATGAAGATATAGGTGCCCTCGAATTCGTGTGGACCAAAAATGCGGCCGTGATTGTTGGTCTCTTCGAAGACGTGATTGGAGAAGGCATCATCCCGCCGGTGCGGTAGTTGGCCATAGAGCGTGTTGCCGATCAGCCCACGATAGCCGGTCGAGTGCCCGAAGCGGACCGGATAGCCGGCTTGTTTCGCCGCCGCAAGCAGGTTCTGCCGCGCCTCGGCAGGGCTCGACGAGATTGCGTCGACGAGAATGACATTGATCGGCTCGTGCAGTTGTTTGCCATCGACGAGTTCACCCAGCCAGTGGGCCGCGGAGCCGTCCTTGTCGATCATCCATTTGCCGATGGACGGAAGATTGGGCGGTGCGGCAATGTCGGCTGCCGCGATGGACGTCGCATCATTGCCGGCGGGCTGGTCCAAAGCAGGCCCGGCAAAGATGACGAGAGCCAACATGGAGCAGATGACAAGGCACAACCGAAGGTCAAGCATGCGAACCGCCTTTGAATTGGTGGACAATCGCGTTCTTGCGTGCTGATGACTTAACGGATCGCAAAAATACTTGTGACGCGATCCCTCCCGCGGTTTTCCTGGCGGCCTTTGCTGGTTTTCCCGGATACCTCCCGCATCGGCCCCATCGCATGCTGGCATTGCAACCTAAGGGAAACCAGCAATGAGCGACCTCATCGTCCTTGGCTTTGACGGCATCGGGACTGCCGACGAAGTTCTGACCAAACTGCGCGGCCTCAAGAAGGAAAACCTTATCGATCTGGAGGATGCCTGCGTTGCAGTTCACACCGACGCTGGTGCGGTCCAGATCAAGCAGGCCGTCAATCTCATTGCCGTCGGTGCGGCCAGCGGCGCCAGCAGCGGCATGCTGATCGGTGCGCTTGCGGGCCTGCTGATCCTCAATCCTCTTGCTGGCATGGCCGTCGGCGGACTTGCCGGCGCGAGCTTTGGTGCTCTGTCGGGCTCGCTCGCAGACTACGGTATCAACGACGAGTTCATCAAAACGCTCGGCAAGACGATACCCAAGGGCTCGTCCGCTCTCTTCATCCTCGTCAAGAAGTCGACGCCGGATAAAGTCCTGCCCGAGATCGAGCCTTTCAAGCCGCGCGTCATCAAGACGTCCCTGTCAAAGGTACAGGAGGACAAACTGCGCGCCGCCCTCAGCTCGACCGCTGCCGCCGCCTGAGCCCGGCCGCCGGGGAGGTAAATCTTGGATGGCGATCCAATGGTCGCCTGTACCGGCGCAGTCCGGGTTCGCCTCGCCAATCACCCGCCGCTTCTGAGGCGCGCCACGCCGCCCGCTCCTGCGATCCGGTTGGCCAGCCAGATGACGACGGTGGTGGTCGCCAGCATCACCAGGCCGAGCACTGCGATGGCGCCATGGTCACCGCTTTCCTTCAAGTCGAAGATGAGGACCGACAGCACCTTGGTGTCGGACGTGAACAGGATCACCGCCGCCGATAATTCTCTCACGACGGCGACGAAGATGAAGCACCAGGTGGCGACGACGCCGGAGAGCAGCAACGGCGCCGTGATCTGCCGCAAGGCGCGCAGCCGGGTGGCACCGAGGATGCGGCCGGCCTCCTCGAGCTCGGGGTGGACAGCCTGAATCGCAGAGCCGAGTTGCTGATATGAAGCCGGCAGCTCGATCGTCAGGTAGGCGATCAGGAGAATCCAGAGCGTGCCATAGAGGATCATGGGTGGAACATCGATGCCGGCGATACTGAGCCAGGGCCGTGTGTAGGCGAGAAACAGGCCGACACCCAACACGATGCCGGGAATGGCGATCGGCGCAGTCGCGAGAAAGCCCAGCATGCGGTGACCGCGTACGGCTCTCCGCGCGACCAGATAGGCGATGACCAGCGCCAGCAGCGTTCCGAGCGTTCCTGCGAGGGTTGCGAGCAAAAACGTGTTCCACATCACGCCCCAGGTCTGCGACAGCTCGAAGAATGTGAAGTGCACGTTGTGCATCGACAGGTTCGACCATGTGATGAGCTGCGAGGGCACCTTGGAGAACGCTGCGTTCATCAGGGCCCCGTAGGGCAGGAACACGGGCAGCATGAGCAGGCCGAGGCAGAGAGCGAGCGCCAGCCAACGCAAAGCCCCGAGAGGCACGAGGCGCGGTGCGCCGTACTTTCCACCGAGAACGGCATAGTTGCGCCGGCCCAGGATCGCCGACTGGACGCGCAGGAGCACGACGGTCAGCCCCAGCAGGGGCAGCGCAGCAGCGGCGGCAAGCTCCGGCTTGGGTGGAAACTGGAACAGGCTCCAGATCTTCGTCGTCATGGTGTGGAAACCCGCCGGGATCGCCAGGATTGCCGGCGAACCGAACAGATTCATGGCCTGCAGAAACGCGACGAGGGCACCGGCCAGGATCGCCGGCAGGGCCATCGGAATGGTGATGCGCCGCGCTGTCTGCCACGAGCGCGCACCGAGCATTGACGAGGCGTCCTCCAACTCGCCGGGTATGCGGTCGAGCGCATTGGCGACCAGCACGAAGACATAGGGGAACGTGTAGCAGCTGATCACGAAGATCACGCCACCGAGCGAATAGATGTTGAACAGATACTGATCGGACGGTGTGCCGGTGACAGCGCGCCAGGCTTGGTTCAAGAGGCCGCTATTCGGCGCGGCGAGCAGCTCCCAGGCTATGGCGCCGAGAAACGGCGGCGTCACGAACGAGGCCGTGACGAGCGTGCGTACGAGGCGGCGCCCCGGCATGTCGGAGCGCGCGACGAGCCAGCCCATGGGTGCCGCGACGAGGCAGCAGATGACGCCGACCGATGCAGCGATGACGAGGGTGGTGACGAGCGGCTCCTGGAACGCCGGATCGCTGAAGATGGTCGCGAAGTTGGCGATCGTGGCGGCGCCATCCTTGGTCGAGAACGCGAAAATCGCGATCCACGCGATCGGCAGCACGACAAGAATTACGAGCAGCGTCGCAAACAACGCCAGCACCGGCCCGGACAGGTCGAACCGCAAGCGGCCCAACTCAGGGAGAAGACGTGACCTGTCCTGCGTCATACTTTGAAGTATTGCGCGTAGCGCTTTTTGATCTCGTCGGCCTGTGTCTCCACTTCGGCCGCATTCTCCTTCATCAGCTTGATGTCCTTGAGTGCCGTGCGGCCGGGGCGATCCTTCACGAGCGCGTGCGCCGATCGCAAGGCACCGACATCAACGCTCGCCTGTTGCGCCTCGGCCGTGAAGCTCCAAAGATGAAACAGCTTGGCGGCATTCGGGTTCTGCGCCCGTTTCATGACGGCGGACGGGCCGGTGATCAGCGGCGTGCCCTCGACCGGATAGACGATGTCGAGCGGCACGCCCTTGTCGATCTCGAGCGTCACCGTGTAGTCACCGCCATCGACCATCAGAGCGCGCTCCCCGAGCGCGATTTTCTTGGCCGGATCGGCAGCCGACTGCACCTGCATGACCCTCTGCGCGGCGAGCTTTTCGAAATACTCCCAGCCGAGGTCACGTGCCGTCTGGTGGGTGGCTGTCATGATCGTGCCCGAGTATCCGGGATGGGCCTTGACCATCTTGCCGGACCATTTCGGATCAAGCAGGTCGCGGAAGCCCTTCGGCACGTCCTCTGGCTTTACGAGCGACTTGTTGTACGCGATCGCCGAAAGCATCACGCGCCAGGTTGCGTAAGTACTGTCTGCATCCTTGTACTCGGGTGCATAGTGCGTCGCGACGTCCACGGGCAGAATGGGCTCGAGCAGGCCGTCGCGCTTCCAGACAATGAAGTGAGCGGCATCCGAGCTGTTCACCGTGTCGCAGTTGTAGATCTTCGACGCATACTCCTGGCCGATGCGCTGGAAGTTCCGCTCTGCGCCGCTGCGCTCGACTTTGACGGCAATGCCCGGGAACTTCGCTTCGAACAGCTTGGCGATGCGCTCTGCGACCTTGATCTCGACGGACGTGTAGTAGTTGACCCTTCCCTCTTTTTTCGCGGCCTCTATCAAGGCCGGCGTGATCTCCAGGGCGGGCGGGGACTGCGCTACCGAGACACGTGGCCAGCCGGTCGCGGCACCGGCAGCCATCGCTGCCGCCCCCGTCAATACGGCTCGCCGGCTCGGGCGTCGGCTCATGTCCTGCATGCCTGCTCCTCCCCTGGTGGCGTGCTTTCCAGCGTGCGTTCAGCGCACGAGTGCACGGCACTTCGCCGGATCGAGGTGCATCCACGCGGCACTGCCGGGCGCGATGCTCTGATCGGCAGGCGCGGCGATCCGTACCTCCGCGCCGTCCTGGATCTCGACAATATAATCTCGGCTCGAGCCGAGGAAGACCTGCCGGCGCACGACGCCGGGCAACGTGTTCGCAGGTGGCGTACCAGTGCCGGCCGGCACCAAGCGGATGTCATGCTGACGGATGGTCACGGCGGTTTCGCGGCCGGGCTGGAGCGTTCTCCCCGTTGTTGCGACGGGCACACCTGCAATCGCGACGTGCGTGTGGTCGATTGCCTGTCCCTTCAGCACATTGCTCGCCCCGATGAAGCGGGCGACGAACTCCGAGACCGGCCGCTCATATACCTCCTCCGGCGAGCCGAGTTGCTCGATCCTGCCGCCGTTCATGACCGCGATGAGATCCGCCGTGGTCATAGCCTCGGCCTGATCATGAGTCACGTACACGGCTGTGGTGCGGAACTGGTCGTGCAGGCGCCGGATCTCGAAGCGCATCTCCTCGCGCAGATTGGCGTCGAGGTTCGAGAGCGGCTCGTCCATCAGCAACGTCTCGGGTTCCACGACAAGCGCGCGGGCGAGCGAGACGCGCTGCTGCTGACCGCCTGACAGCTCCGAAGGGTAGCGCTCGGTCAGTGTCTCGAGCCGGGCGACCGCGAGGATGGTCTTTACGCGGGCATCGACTGTCGCCTTGTCGAGGCCACGGATCTTCAGGCCATAGGCGACGTTCTCGGCCACCGTCATGTGCGGCCAAAGCGCGTAGGACTGAAAAATCATCGACATCTTGCGCTGTTCGGGCGGCAGCGTGCGGCGCGGCGAGGACACGACGCGCTCGCCGACGACGATCTCGCCCTCGGTCGGCTCGATGAATCCGGCGATCAAGCGCAGTGTCGTGGTCTTACCGCAGCCCGAAGGACCAAGCAGACAGACGAGATCTCCATTGCCGATCGTCAACGACACATCGTCGACGGCCGTCGCGGCACCAAAGCGCTTGGTCAGGCCCTTGAGTTGGACGGATGCCACCCAGCTCTCCTCCCCCGGCTGCCTCGTGCGGGCGCCTTGATGGATGAAGTCTAACGCCTATCGAGACGAGTAGGCCAGCCTGCATTTGCGCGGCGACACAGCGATCGCGCGTGTGTCGCGCGAACGTTGTACTAGGAGCGGGGGCAGCACGCCGGCCGCATCGTTGGCGGGCGAGTTGAGGGTTTACGGAACGGCGCTCGCCGTGCCTGGCCGTGATGATGCGGTGCTGCTTTGGAGCCCGGCCGGCGCCGACTACGCCGCGTCGGCGCCGTAGTACAGCGTCACGACGTGCTGAGCCTCGGCGAAGAACAGCCAACGCTCGACCAGGATGCCGAACGCCGCTGCGAGTAACGCAATCATGGTGACCGGCAGGGCCAGGACGCCGCCGAAAGTCAGCGACAGCACGAGAAGGGCGATCGGCAGAGCGAAGCCCACGAGCTGGACGATGCGGCGCAGGTTGACGGCGTGCTTGCGGGCCACCGTATAGCCCATCTCGCGCATCACGAAGTTTGCTTGCGTATGCGGGTCCTCGAGCACGCGCACCTTGCCGAACCGGCCGAGGCCCGTTGCCGAGCCGCTGGTGCGATCGCGGGGGGCTGAATCGATGGCGGACCAATACATGCGCTTCATGAGGAGCGCTGCGGCGAGTGTGATGACGACAACCCAGCCGAAGCCGCCAGCCTTATGGCTGAAAGCTCGCAACACGGTCAGCGCCAGGAGGCCGCCGCTGGCGAGCGCCAGGACCAGATAGACCGGTGTGACTAAGGGCTGATGCCAGGCGCGGATCGTCGGCAGGGACTGGTAGATCATACCCGTGCACCACACCGTGACGATGCACATGACCGCGCAGAGCAGGGCAAAGAATCCGAACAGTCCGCGGTTCTGCCCGAGCAGGACCCATCCCAGGGCAAACAGGCCGAACGGCACGAACGTCGCGACCGCTGCCACGCCCTCGCGCGAGAGCCACGAGGACCGCCACTGCGAGAAGGCCCGCCAGGCCCGCTCCGGCCGGCCCAAGTGCGCGGTCGACGACAGCAACCCTCCCGAGATCAGCACGAAGGCGAGGCCGAGGCCGGTGATGCCGAGCGCGCGATCCGGCGGCAGGTTGCCGAAGACCGACAGCAGCGCCAGCCAGAACAGCAGGCCATAGCCGGCACCAGACGCGGTCGTGAACAGAATGACGGAATAGGCGGGATGCATCGGCCTGGCCTTTATCGCGACAGCATCTTGTCCGCCCAGGCGAACAGCTTTTCGACGGCGCTGCCGTCGTGCGGCCGGGTCTGGTCCTGCCCGGCCTTCCGATCCGCCGATGAGGCGCATGTCGCATCCCGGCGGGGACGCGGCGGCAGGTACTTGTTGACGGGCTTGTAGCCCATCTCCGGCATGAGGTCGTATCCGCCGCGCTCCTTCACGAGCTTGGACACGGCGCTCGTCGCGTCGCCGAGATCGCCGAAGTGACGCGCGCCGGTGGGGCAGGCGCGTACGCAGGCGGGGATGCGGTCCTCCTCGGCCAGCGTGTCATTGTAGATGCGGTCGACGCACAGCGTGCACTTCTTCATCACGCCGTCGCTGTAGTCGTACTCGCGCGCGCCGTAGGGGCACGCCCAGGAGCACAGCTTGCAGCCGATGCACGTGTCGGGATTGACGAGAACGATGCCGTCCTCGGCGCGCTTGTAGCTTGCGCCGGTCGGACAGACGGTGACGCACGCTGGCGTCTCGCAGTGCAGGCAGGAGCGCGGGAAGTGCACCGTGCGGCTCGTCGCCCCCTCGCCGACATCGTAGGCGTGGATGCGATTGAGCCAGGCACCATGCGGATCGGCGCCATAGGGGTCTTCATCGGACAGCGGTGCGGAGTAGCCGCCGGTGTTCCATTCCTTGCAGCTCGTGGCGCACGCCTGGCAGCCGACGCAGGTGTCGAGATCGATGACGAGGCCGAGCTTCTTGCTCGTGGCGGCGGGAAGAGTGGTCATGCCTTGCCGCCTTTGAACTCGCTGCCGTAGCTCAGGTGATCGGGGGCGTGGATGCCGGGTGGCGATTGCACGGCCTCGAAGCGCGGCCAGGTCTCATGCGCTTCCGCCGCCGGCGCTTTCTCGACGCGCACGCGCAGATCATACCACGCGGCTTGTCCCGTCACCGGATCGCTGTTGGAGTAGCGATAGCCGCCCTCGCGCGGCGGAAGCAGCTCCGCAATCAGATGATTGAGCAGGAAGCCTTTGGTCGCCTCCGGGGCATCCTTGTCGAGCGCCCAGGCGCCACCGCGTTTGCCGATGGCATTCCACGTCCAGACGGTGTCGTCGTTGACCCCCTCCATCAGCTTGACCTGCGCCTTCACGCGGCCGATGTGGCTCGAGATCCAGACCCAGTCGTCGTCCCCGATGCCGAGGTCGGCACCACGTCTGCGGCTCATGAACAGCCGGTTGGCATTGGTGATCTGGCGCAGCCAGGCATTCTGTGAGCCCCACGAGTGATACATGTGCATGGGGCGCTGCGTGATCGCGTGCATGGGGTAGGCACGATCGTCGATCATCGTGCCCTCGAACGGCGGATACCAGAACGGCAAGGGATCGAAGAAGCGCTCGATGCGCTGCCTGTGCGAGGCCGGCGGCTGCACCGCTCCATGACCGCGGGCCGCAAGGCGGAATTTCTGCAGCGGCTCGCAATAGAGCTGGAACACGATCGGATCGGTCGAGCCGATGAAGCCGGACGCCTTGGCGAACGCGAGATAGTCCCTGTTCGCGTGCTTCATGTAGCGCTGGCCGGGCTCCAGGTGATGAATATGGAACGAGCCGTTGGCGATGTAGCGCTCGAGCTGGTTCGGGTTCGGCTTGCCGACACCGAAACTCTTGCCATCTTCGCCACGCCAACCTGCCAGCGGCCCGAGACCCGGCGAGCGCTCGTGGTTGACGATGTAGTCGGGATAGCCGCCGGGATAGCGCGGCGTTCCGTCGTCTTTGACGAAGCCCGGCAATTTCAGCCGGGCGCCCAGATCGATCAGCACGTCCTGGAAGCCGCGCACGTTGCGATCGGGCTGGACCACAGGATGGCGGATCGCGTCGGCCGGACCATCGGCCTCCGAGATCGGCCGGTCGAGCAGCGAGATGCAGTCGTAGCGCTCGAGATAGGTCGTGTCCGGTAGAACCAGGTCCGAGTAGGCGACCATCTCCGAGGCATAGGCGTCGGAATAGATGATCTTCGGGATCTTGTAGCTGCCGTCGTCGTTCTTCGCCGTCAGCGTGTCGAGCGTCGCCGTGATGTTCATCGACGAATTCCAGCTCATGTTCGCCATGTACATGAACAGGATGTCGATCGGATAGGGATCGCCCGCGCCCGCATTGGTAATGACCATGTGCATCATGCCGTGGGCGGCGACCGGCGCATCCCAGGAGTAGGCCTTGTCGATCCGCGTCGGCCGTCCGTCCGCTTCCAGCAGCAGGTCTTCGGGCCCGGTGACGAAGCCCAGGTGCATGCCGGGCAACGGCTTGCCGGCGGCGATCTGCGACGGCCTGCCGACCGGCTTGTTCGGCGGCGGTGCGGGGCGTGGGTACGGCGCCTTGTAGCGGAAGCCGCCGGGCACATCGATGGTGCCGATGAGGATCTGCAACAGGTGGATCAGGCGGCAGGTATGGAAGCCGTTGGAATGGGCCGAGATGCCGCGCATCGCGTGCATCGAGACCGGCCGCCCCGTGATGCTGTCGTGCTCGCGCCCGGCCCAGTCGGTCCATTTGATCGGCAACGTCACGGTCTGTTGGAAGGCGACCTCGGCGATCTCGGCGGCGATCCGGCGGATCGTGTCGGCGGGAACGCCGGTTTCCTTGGCGACGGCGTCAGGGCTGTAGTCCGCGCCGAGATAGCGTTCCGCCATCAGGCGGAAAACGGGGACGGCCTTCCGGCCATCGGCGAGCGCGAACTCGCCAACAAGAGCCGGCGCGACGTCGGCCCGGGAGCCGGCAGCCAGCGCATTGCTTTTTTTATCGAACACGAGCGGCTTGCCGTCGGCATCGCGGGCAAACAATCCGTCATCGGGCGCGCCCGGATCGCTGATGACCAGCCAGGGCGCGTTGGTGTAGCGCACGAGATAGTCGAGATCGACGTTCTCGGTGCGCAACAGCTCGTGGATCAGCGCGCCGACCAGCAACCCATCCGTGCCGGGCTTGATGCCGAGCCACTCATCAGCAATGGCGTTGTAGCCGGTGCGCACCGGATTGATCGACACGACTTTGGCGCCGCGCCCCTTCAGCTTGCCGAGCGCCATCTTGATGGGGTTCGACCCGTGGTCCTCGGCGACGCCGAACAGCAGGAAATACTTCGTGTGGTCCCAGTCCGGCTCGCCGAACTCCCAGAACGAGCCGCCGAACGTATAGAGGCCGCCAGCCGCCATGTTCACGGAGCAGAAGCCGCCGTGCGCGGCGAAGTTGGGTGTGCCGTACTGCATCGCCCACCAGCCGGTGAGCGATTGGGATTGGTCGCGGCCGGTGAAGAAGGCGAGCTTGCGCGGATCCGTGCGGCGCACCTCGCCGAGCCATCCGGTGGCCAGCGTCAGGGCTTCTTCCCAGGAAATCTCCTTGAACTCGCCGGAGCCGCGCTCGCCGACGCGCAGCAGCGGATTGCGCAGCCTGGACGGCGCATAGTGCTGCATGATGCCGGCGGAGCCCTTGCCGCACAGCACGCCCTTGTTGACCGGATGATCGCGATTGCCCTCGATGTACCGGACCTTGCCGTCCTTCAGATACACCTTGATCCCGCACCGGCATGCGCACATGTAGCACGTGGTCGTCTTGATCTCGTCGGCCGGCGGTGTGGAGAGGGGGACTTTCGGCTCGGTATCGGAAGCGGCAGGGGCGTCTGTAAGTTTCAGCATAAAGCGAGCGTTTCCTCGTAGTCCTGGGCCGGTTCGGCCAGCCCGACTCGTCATTGTTGAGTGATCGGGGCCGGTTCAGCAATCTGAATGTTGCGAAACGACATCCTTCGCCACTTCCATTGCCCTTGCGAAGGGCTTCATAGGTGAATTTTGCGCGTTTGGGCAACAGATGCCAAGTGCCGCGGTCTTACCAGACTGAGGATTTCCGGCCGCCGTGGGCCTCTGTCGCAAGCCTGGTGGCCGAGGGGAGCTTGCGGCAGCCAGCTTAGGCCTCTCGCTGCAAGCTACGCTGATCCGCCGGAGAGATCTGCGGGCCAGAGGTGAAGGAGTGACACATGACTGTCGTGATTGTCATCGAGACTATACGGTTGAGTTGTGTCGGGTTAGTTTGGGGACGGACATGCATTTGGAACAGACATCGCTTCCGGGCGACATAGTGTTGGTCAAGCTTACGGGGCCTCTGGACATCGCGGGTGCCGGAGAGGTCGACATGCCTTTCAGTGTTATTTCCGGCAAGCATAACAAGGTCATTGTCGATCTTGCGGGTGTGACCTTTCTGGCTTCGATCGGCATACGCGTTCTTGTCAAGGCCGCGCGAGCGGTTGGCAGCAGAAAAGGGCGGCTCGTGGTCTTTGGCCCGACGGAGGATGCGCGGAAGGTTTTGCGCTCGACCGGCATCGACGCCATTATCCCGGTCGTGGCGGATCAAGCGGCCGCCATTGGAGAGTGCAATAAATGATCGTGGCGGATCGAATCCGCCTTGCTCCCACGGCCTCTGAAGTTTCGCGGCTCAACGGATGGTTTGATCAGAAATGCGCAGACAGCGGCATCGGGGCGTCGCTCGCTGCTGACATGAAGCTCTGCATCAACGAAGTTCTGGCTAACCTCATCAGCTACGGCTTTGCGAAGACGGCCGACCCATGGATGGTCGTCAAGATCCGCCTGCGGCCCGGCCGTGCCGTCGCACGAATACTCGACAACGGCGCCTACTTCGATTTGAGAGATTGGGAGCCGCGACCGGGCCGCGATCTGATGACGGCCGAGCCTGGTGGGTACGGTATCGCCCTCATCAAAGAGCGCGCCAGCCGGATCAGCTATGCGCGGTTCTGCGGCGTTAACCGGCTGAAGGTTGTTTGCGAGGCCTAGCCCTTGAAGCGCAAGGCGAGGCAGGTGATGTCGTCCGACTGCTCCGCTCCGGCCGAGAAGCGTGCAACCTCTTGCGTGAGCGCGTGAACGATGTCGCTGGCGCTGGTGTGCGGCTGGCGCGCCAGAATATCCAGGACGCGTTCACCGCCGAAAACGCGACCATTTGGATCGAAGGCTTCCGTGATGCCATCCGTCAGCAGCAGGATGGTATCGCCTGCTGCGAGACTGCGCGATGCCGTGGGGTACTCGGCCGTATCGATGAGTCCGATCGCCGGACCCATGTAGCCCAGGCGTTCCGATGAACCGGAAGCAGTCCGCAACACCGCGTCGTCGTGCCCCCCGCTTGAAAATGTGAGAATACCGGTAGCCAGGTCGAGAACGGCGTAGAAGATCGTAACAAACATGCCTTCGCTGTTGTCCTGCGCGAGGATCGCGTTCACTTTGGAGAGGACCAGTCCAGGCTCCTCGTGCTCGAAGGCAACAGTGCGGAGGACCGTTCTCGACACGCTCATGAAGAGTGCCGCCGGCACGCCCTTTCCTGAGACATCGCCGACTGCAATGCCAACCTTGTTGGCGTTATCGATCAGGAAATAGTCGTAGAAGTCTCCGCCCACGGCCCGGGCCGGTTTCATGAGGGCGCAAATCTCGAACTTGGCCGTGGACGGGTCAGCAAGGGCTTCTTTTGGCAGAAACGCGCGCTGGATTTGAGCTGCGGCCTCCATCTCCTGCGAGAAACGCCGCAACGCCGCCCGTCCGCGATTGCGCTCGCTTTCGGCCTCGTAATAGAGGTAGGCGCTGCCGACGACATACGCGACGGAGCTGGTCATGATCGGAAACACGGCGTCGAGTAGCACGCCACGCGAGAACGCCCACAGGCTTCCGAGCGAGAGCATGAGAACGCTGGCAAAACCCACGGCGGCGGATATCCGCGCCCCCCAAAGGTAGGCCAGCAGGGCCAAGCCGATCGATGCGAAGATCGCGAGAACGATCTCGATGCCAACCGCGTAGTCAGGCCGGACGAGCAAACGTGCGGAGAGCAATTGCTCGAGCGCCTGGGCATTGATCTCGACGCCGGCAATCACCGGGTCCAGCGGCGTGGCACGCAGGTCGAGCAATCCGGGCGCGCTTGTGCCGACAACGGCAATGCGACCCTCGAGATTGCCCTTGGGCACCCTGCCTCCGAGGACGTCTCCCGCCGAGATCGAGCGCGAAGGATCGTGTCGCGAGAACCAGAGCCAAAGCTGGCCGTCGCGATCTGTCGGAATAATGGTTTTGCCGATGGCAACCGTGCTTATTCCATGAGTCCCCGCGCCGCCAGCCGACCGGATGCCCACCGTTCTGGTTCCGCTGAAGACGCGAAGGGCATCTGCGACGAGCGATGGATAAAGCTGGCCGGATATTCCCACGACGAGTGGGATGCGCCGCAGGATCTGGTCATGATCCGGCAGCCAGTTGAGCACACCGATACCCGCTGCTGCTCCCTCGAACGCGGGAAGATTGCCCGAGGCGCCCGCGAAGCTCGGGACCGAGCCGATGATGTTCTCGCCGATCGTAGCGAACGATGCTTTCGGCTCAGGCAGAGCGCTGCCTGCCCGTGACGTGCCGATGACGCCAAGGACGGTGGGATGCGCAGCTATGGCCTTGGCAAACGTCTCATCCGGCGTCTCCGCTTCGACCAGCCTGCTCAGGAACGGTGCCAGCTCGGGCAATTCTCGCAACGTCTTCGGCAACTGATCGAGAGGCCCGGCTGTTGCGTCCGGGAAAACGACATCGAAAACCACGACCCGCACACCTGCCGAAGCGAGGCGCTCGGTCAATTGGGCGAGAAGGTCCCGGCGCCATGGCCAGGGCCCGAACTCCCTCATGGAGCTCTCGTCGATGTCGATGACACGAACCGGATAGGCCGGGTCGACAGGGCGGGGCCGTGCTTGTTGAAGGATGTCGAAACCCAACAGCCGCAGGCGTGCCATGAATCCGGGGTCGGCCTGCCGTACCGCAGTGCAGGCCGCTATGGCGGCGAGGATGATCAGCCAGTAGGTGGCGGTAATGCCGAGCCCGCGCTCACCGGGCAGCCGTTCATGCAGCATGCTCGAACAGGACACCCGTAGAAAAGGCCCTGTCCACATGGTACATCTTCCCGCTTCCCAGGGGAACTCGGCTTCGGATTATCTTTTATGCTTCGTATTGGTTGGCCCGATGCGCCCGGCCGCTACGTATGGCGTTTCATACTTTCGATAGTGCTTTGGGCATTGGTTGTGCCGCTCGCCTTGGCGCAGGAGACTGCGCAAGAGGTCGGCACCGCGGTCGTCATCAAGCGTCAGGTCTTGGCAACGCTTGGCGATGACAAGCGCGACCTGCATGAGGGAAGCAGAGTCCGTCGCAACGAGTACCTGGAAACCGGAGACAAGGCACAGGCCGAACTCAGGCTCGACGACCAGACGAAGCTTGCCCTTGGGCCGAATGCCGGCTTGAAGCTCGACGAGTTCGTCATCGGCAAGTCCGGCGATGTAACGACCATCGGCGTGAATTTCGTCAAGGGCACCTTCCGGTTCATCACCGGTTCGCAGAAGAAAGACGCCTATAGCATTCAGACGCCCTCCGCGACCATTGGCGTGCGCGGAACGGTGTTCGACGTTTATGTCGATGGCAGCGGGGATACCCTCGTGCTCCTCCATGAGGGTGCGGTCGACATCTGCACCAGGGGCAGGACGTGCCGGCGGCACAATTCGGTTGGTCGCATCATCCATGCAACGATGGCCGGCGTCCTCTCGGATCCGATCAAGTTTTCGCAGGGTTTGATTCCGGGCGTGGCGGGCGTCGGCGCCGCATTTCCCTTCGTCGGCAAGACACTTCGGATTGATCCCGTCAGGCGGTTGAGAGCGGCAGCCATCGTCGAACGGCCTATAACCAAAGTCGGCGATACAGTGACCAAGGGCTCGCGCGATATTGGTCGAACAATCCGCAAGGCGATACCTTTCTGATGCCTGGCGCGTGGCAGCGCGCAGCGACCAAGCCATCTCACCGGCTTCCGTAGAAAAGCGGGGAGGTGGCGTATTGTGAGGTTGGGAGGGACTTTGTGAGGGAAGAGGCGAAAGCTTCACTGGTGCACGTGTTTGGCAATGCACGTGCTGCCTGGTCGAAGCTCGCGCGTCACGCGGGCGCGAATACATCGGACCCGACCTCAAACTTAACTCCGGAGCCTGTGGTCAGGAAGCCGGCCACCCTGGTCTATGGCGTGGAGGAGCGACCGCCCACGCAAGTCATCTGGCTCACTGCGTTGCAGCAGGTGTCGATAACGTCCATCTACATGATCTACCCTTTGATTCTGGCGCACCAGGCCGGACTGGATACGCGACAGATCATCAACATGCTGCAACTTGGGTGCGTTGCCTTGGGCATAGCGGCGCTGCTGCAGGCACTTCCACGAGGTCCTGTCGGAAGTCGGCTTCTCGTGCCCTCGTCTTTTACCGGAATCTATCTGGCCTCATCCCTCGTTGCCGCCAAAGTCGGCGGCATGCCCCTGGTATGGGGGATGACGATCCTCGCGGGCGTTTTGGAGATGGCTTTTTCGCTCGTGTGGCGGCGGTTGCGAGCGCTCGTGCCGCCGGAATCGGCTGGTCTCGTTGTTTTCTTCATTGGAAGCATCATAGCCCTTGCGGCCTGCCGCCTGCTCTCCGAAGGCCCGTCGGGTGGTGCCACCGCGACGGAGTGGGCGATAACCGGTGTGATCCTCGCTTTGATGGTCGCCATCAATGTTTGGAGCAAGAAGGCAGTGGCGATCTACTGTGTCGTGATCGGCATGGCTGTGGGGTACATTGCCTCCATCTGGTGCGGCCTGATCACGCGCGCGGACGTACAGCCTCTCATCGAGCTTCCCGTCATTTCGCTACCAACCGTTTCCAACGTCTCTTGGGCGTTTGATTGGTCGATGGTCCTCCCGTTTGCGATTACGGCACTTGCAGCAGCCATGAGCGTGACCGCCGTATTGACAGCCGTCCAGAGAATGACGGATGCGGACTGGGTGCGTCCGGAAATGTCCTCGATCGGCAGGGGTGTTCTCGGCGACGGCATATCCACGGTGCTCGCCGGTGCGCTGGGCACCTATGGCGTTACCCTGTCGAACGCAAATGCCGGTGTCATTGCCGCGACCGGTGTTGCCAGCCGGCGCATCGCGTTCGCGATCGCGGTGCTGCTCGGGGTTATCGCTTTGCAGCCGAGGCTGCTCGGCATCCTGACGCTGATGCCGAAGCCCGTGATGGCGGCGGCGATGCTTTTCACTGCCTCATTCATCATGATCAGCGGCATTCAAATCATCACGACGCGCGTTCTGGACAGTCGCCGCACTCTCGTTATCGGGATGGGGCTTGCGACATTCTTCGGTGTGACGGTCTATCCTGCTGCTTTTTCTGGCGCTCCTTATTGGGCACAACCCATCGTCGCTACGCCTCTGGTGATGGCCACGCTCGCGGCGCTGGCTCTCAATCTCATATTCAGGATCGGCATCAAGAAGCGCATGGCGATGACCGTGGACGCGCAATCCCCTGCGCTGCGCGACGTCACCACATTCATAGAACGCTGCGCAGGGACATGGGGCGCTCGGCGTGACGTCACAAATCGCGTCGAGTTCGCGGTTCAGCAAGCGCTTGAAGCGATTATCGCCTACTGCGACGCGAAAGGCCCGATCAATGTCGAGCTGAGCTTCGACGAGTTCGTCATCGGCGCCGACATCACCTATAGCGGCAAGCCGATGGAGTTTCCGGCCGAGCCGCCGGGCAAAGAAGAGCTGTTCGATACCGAGCAGGGTTACCCACGGCTTGCGGGCTTCCTGGTGAGGCAGCACACGGACCGACGTTCGGTGATCAAAGGCGGTGTGCGCTTGCAGTTCGATCACTGAGATCTGTGAGCTGCACCTTGGATGTCAGAAGCCGAGCATTCCCTTGCGTTCGGTCAGCGGCTGCGGCCGCACATCGCTGCGGCCAGCATCCATGCTATGCAGCAAACCTTGAATTTGGAGCTGAACATCCTGGAGCTTCTGCCTGGCCAGCTCCCAATTGTGCTCTTCCATCGCGGCGCGAGCATCTTCAGCGTTCCAGATGATCTCGTCAGCCTTGCGACTGTCCCCGTACATCCAAGTCTCCCTCGCGAGGTTGGTTAGCGGTGTCGGAAACGCGCCATGCGCAAACTCGTTCCGCGGTCTATGTACAGCCGCACAACGGCAGTGGATTTCCGGCCACTCAGCATGACTCAACCCGGCCTGCTCATCGCGAGCTAACCCTGCCTGTCGATACTCGTTGCGGAATATCCATGCGGGGGAGCAGCCTGAGCTCTCAAAGTCGGCTTTTGCGAAAGGCTTGCGGCCATGATGGCAGCGGTATTTGCAACTCTGGTCCTGGCGCTGCTCTTTGGCTGGTTCGGGCGGCGCTCCATCGCGCTTTTCTGTATCGCGGCCTGCTTCATCCTCGCGGTAAAGCTGTTCCTTTGGGAAATCTATAGCCCTGAATACGGCTTCCGCATGCCGTGGATACAGACCGAGCTTTCCTCTCCGGTGGTGCGAGGCTGACCATGCATGAAAGCCCGACGATACCAGCCGATGCCACCCAGCCGTCGTGGTCCGAGCAGCTGCACGCCCTGTACATGCTGGGGATGATGACGGTCATAGCCAGCATCCTGACGACGGCCATGATCTTCCAGTACGGCTATGGCGAGTTGCCGTGTCCGTTGTGCCTCCTGCAACGCGTGGCGATGCTGGGCGTCTGCTTCGCCATTATGCAGAATTTCAGGAACGGCTTTTCCTACCGCAATAGCGGCCTGGGCATGATATTCGCCCTGCTCTTGCTGATCGTCTCCGTGCGACAGACGCTGCTCGATATTTATCCGCGCCCAGGCCATTCCTACATCGGCAGCGCGGTGCTCGGCCTGCACATGCCCGTGTGGTCCGTTCTGATCGCGCTGGCTCTCCTGATCGCCTATGCGATCGAGCTGATGGCGTTTGGCGGTTCGGGGCCGAGGAATACCGCCATCAAAAACCAGCGCCTCATAAGCACAGCGGCCGCCGCCGTCAGTCTCTACGTGATCGGTATCGGCATCATCAACTTCGTTTCGGTGGTTCTGCAATGCGGCGTTGGCGAATGCCATACGTTCGGCTACGCGCTGCTCAAGTGAGGTCGGTCGAAACCCACTAGGCTTGCGCCGGATTCATGCGGCAAACCGCGGCGCGCTACTATCCGCCTGTCCTTGGCGGATCCCTCAACCCGAGCTTCTCGAGCCGGGGGAGGACCTCCTCCAGGAAGTAAGGGATCTCCTTCAGGTAGTCGAGGAACGCCACGGAGGTGCCCGCCAATCCGGCGGCGCTCATGCGCGCCATCTCGGAGGCCACGTCGTCTGGCGTGCCGATGAAGGGATACGTGCCCGGATAGGCGCCATCGTATTTCTTGCCCGATGCCTGCATGTATCTGTTCTCGAGCGGCCGCGGCAGGGACGCGTCGCCGGCGCCGACCTTGGTGCCACGCTGCCGGCGATAATAGGCCTGGCCATCGGCGTCCGCGAGAGTCTCCGCGAAGTAGTAATAGAACTCCTCGGCCTCCTTGCGCGTCGGGCGGCACACCACGTGGCCCATGGCGTAGACAGGGAGACTTCGTCCGTACCTGCCGGCGTGCTCCGTCACATTCGCCAGCATGGCCGGCGCCTGCTCCAGGTCGGTCATGGTGGTGAACAGCGCGTCGGCAGCCTGGGCTGCGAAGTCACGGCCCTTCGGCGAAAATCCCGCCGACATGACGAGCGGGCGCGGTCGCTGCACGGACACGGGATTTGTCTCGAGGCGCTTCAGCCTGAAGAACCTTCCGTGCCAATCGAACTCCGGCCCGCCCTCCAACAGGCGTGACCAGACCTGAAACCATTCCAGGCCGTGGTCGTAGCGCACGTCCTGGTCGATCGTGACGCCATGTAGATCGAACTCCTCCTGGTTCCAGCCGCACACGATATTGAGGCCCGCACGGCCATGCGAGATATGGTCGATGGTGGCGATGGCCTTGGCGGCAAAAGCAGGCGTCACCAGAGGCACGTGGATCGTCGAGAAGATGCAAATCTGTTTCGTCACGGCGCCGATGGCGGCGCTGTGCGTCATGGTCTCGAAGGACTTGCCGTAGATGTTGGCCTTGCCCTGGTAGCCGCGCCACTTGGCGACCGGAAGAATGAATTCCAGGCCGGCGCGATCGGCGAGCTGGCACATGGCGACGATATCGTCCCAGTCGGCCCGCCAGCGTTCAGGCGCCAGGCTCATGGTGAGGCCGCCATCGCAATTGGCGCTGAACACGCCGAGCTTGAAGCGGTTCGGCCCGCGCATCGGATTGGTAGGGCGTTGTGCGACCATGGCGCCTCGCGATTGCGTTTGACGTCAGAACCAAGCCCAGAGGTCTTCCTTGCGTTCGAGCTCGCGGCTGGCTCCGTCGAACACGGCGCGCCCGGCCTTGAGCACGATGGCGCGGCTCGCCAGCTTCAGGGTCGCAGGAATGTTCTGCTCGACGATCACGACCGTAGTGCCGTTGCGATTGATCTGCCGCAGGCTGTCCATGACATCGTTGACGATGACGGGCGCAAGACCGGTCGATGGCTCGTCGAGGAGCAGGATCGACGGCTTGGTCATGAGCGACATGCCGAGAGCCAGGATCTGCTGCTGCCCGCCCGACAGGGAGCCGGCGATCTGGCTGCCGCGCTGCTCCAATACCGGGAACAGCCTGTAGACCTCATCCAGCGCCCCGCTCGCATGGTTGAGGCCGGCGACGCCCAGGTTCTGTCGGACAGTGAGTTGGCGGAACACGTTGTGCCCCTGCGGCACGAGGCCGATGCCGCGCCGCGAGTTCATGAACACGGCACCGCGCACCACCGGGTCGCCGCGGTAGGTGACCGCTCCGGTCGCGCTTTCCACGTCGCCGACACTGCATTTCAGCAGGGTCGTCTTGCCGGCGCCGTTGTGTCCGAAGATGGCGACACATTCCCCTTCCGCGATCGAGAAGGAAATGTCCTTCAGGACCGGCAGGCCACCGTAGCTCACGTTGACGTTGCTGTAGGCGAGCATGGCGCTAGACCCCGAAATACAAATCCGTCAGCACCTTGCTGGCCAGCAACTCATCCACGGTGCCCGCCTGAAGGATGCGCCCGTTGGACATGAACACGGCGCGCGTGCACAGGTCCTTGATGAACGACACGTTGTGCTCCACGACGCACACCGCGCGACCGGCCTCCGCCTCCTGCCGCACCACGCGCTGCATGGTCTCGTAAGCCGCGCCTTCCACACCGGCCATGGGCTCGTCCAGCAGAAGCAGCTCGCCGTCATTCATCAAGGCGCGCGACAGACCGATCAGCTTCTGATGCCCGAACGGCAGGTCGGTGACCATGGCATCTGCGGCAGCCGACAAACCGACGCGTTCGAGGATGCTCATGGCGCGCAGCCTCGCTTCGTCTTCGGCCTTGCGCACGCTGTCGCGCGCCAGGGTCAGCTTGAAGATCGACTCTCCGGGATAGGACCTGGGTGCGATCAGCAGGTTTTCCATCACTGTCATAGTCGTGAACAGCAGCATGTTCTGCCACGTGCGAGCGATGCCATTGCGCGCGCGGCGATACAGCGGCAGGCCGTCGATGCGGGAGCCGTTCAGGTAGATGCGTCCCGAGTCCGGCTTGAGCACGCCGGATATCAGATTGAAGAGGGACGTCTTGCCGGCACCGTTGGGACCGATGAGCCCCAGGATCTCGCCTTTCGCGATCTCGATGTTCACTTGGTCGGCGACAACGATACCGCCGAAGGCCTTGTTCAGGTTCTCGATGCGCAGGACGACAGTCATTCCACCGCCTCCGCGCTCGACTTCTCGGTCGCTGTCCGGCCGGCCATGCGATCCTTGCTCAGGGCGCCAACAAGCCCCTGGGGCCGAAGGAAGAGGAACAGCATCACCAGCGTCGTGAAGATGATGCCCTGCATCGGCGCCATCACCGCGGGCGGCAAGTTCAGGAATGTGATGGCTTGCGGAATGGCGATGAGCACGACCGCGCCGACGACGGGCCCCATCGTCGTTCCCATGCCGCCAAGCACCACCATGGTCAGCATGGCGGCTGAATGCAGGACCTCGAACTGATCGGGGCTCACGTATTGGAAATAGAAGGCGTACAGTCCGCCCGCGATACCGGCGATGCCGCAGCCGATCGCAAACACGACGACCTTGATGGTCATGGCGTTGCGGCCAAGGGCCGAGAACGCCAGCTCCTCATCGCGCATGGCCGTGATGGCGCGGCCGTAGGGTCCATGCACGATACGCGCGATCAGCCACACCGTCAGCGCCGCAAGCCCGCCGCAGATCAGGAGATAGGCCGGCGTGCGCCAGGGGCCGGTGATCGTGTTGGGAATCGCGGAAATGCCGCCCGGGCCACCGGTGAATTCGAAATTCTTGATCACCTGGAGCAGGCCGAGCTGAAACCCGAGGCTGGCGATCAGGAGGTAGTCGCCCGCAACCCGCAGTGCCGACAAGGCCAGGAGGATCGACGCCACGACGGCAACAATGGCGCCGGCGATGACACAGATGACGGCTGGCAATCCGAAGTGAATGCCGAGCAAGGCGCTGGTGTAGGCGCCGAGCGCGTAGAAGATGGGATGGGCGACGGTAGCAAGCCCGCCGTAGCCGATCACGAGATTATAGCTGGAACTGAGGATCACGAAGATCGCGATCAGCACCATGATGGTCAGGATGTATTCCATGGGTGATCGCTGCCCCTAGCTGCCTTGCGTGACATCCGCGGGCTTGCCCACCGTGACGGGTGGGGAAGCAGTCTTCTTGGCCTTGAGCCGGGGAAGGTTGATGCCACGCGGGAACAGCGTGATGGTGACGAAAAGAAAGCCGTACAGCAGCAGGTTCTGCCAGCGCGAGGAGATCACCAGGACACTGAAGCTTTGGATCAGCGCCAGGATCACGGCCGCCAACGCGCCGATAAACACACGCCCCATGCCGCCAAGCAACGTGGCGATGGTGGCGGCAAGCACGAGTTCGAAGGGCGAGTTGGGCGTGACGCCGCCACGCGTTCCCGTCAGATACATGGCGGCACAAATGAAAAGCCCGGCGATGACAGCGGTGACGCGATAGGCGCGTTTGGCGCTGATGCCGTACAGCTCGGCCAGCTTGGCGTTGTCCGAGACGGCAACGAGAAACTGTCCTTCCTTGGTGGATCGCAAGAACAGGAAGAGGAGCGTCACCATGACGACCGCTATGGCGACCGCCTGAAGGTCCCAGTTGCTCACCGCGATGCCGCCGACGATGCGAACCGGTGACATGATGCTTTTGTAGAGCGTCTGCGGTTCCGTACCGAACAGCAGCGTCAGCACGTAGATGATGAATTGCGCCAGGATCAGCGTGAAGATGAAGAACATCAGGCTGCCGGACTTGCGGGCGCGCAGCACGTCGAGCCCGAGGATCTCGGTAAGGACAGCAGCAGTTGCCGCGCAAATTGCGCCTGCGGCAAGTGCCGCGATCAGCGGCATCTGCAGGTCGTTCAGGACGTGGAACATCGCGTAGAAGGCGATGCCCATGAAGCCGGCCTGGGCGAAATTCCACAGGCCGGTCACCTTCTGCGTCAGCGAGAATGCGACGGTCAGGAGCACGAAGATCGAGGACGTGGCTGCGCCGGTCCAGAAGATCTGCAGCAGCACGAGCGGGTCAGTCATCCAGGCACTCCGGCCAGTCGTTTGCTTTGTGGCTGGGCGGCCTAGTCGATTTTGGCGAGTGGCTTGAACTGCCCTTTCTCGACACTCAGCAGGAAAACCGGTTTGTGAACACGGTGTCCGTCGATGACTGTCTTGCCGGTCATGGGTGAGTCGAACTCTTTGACCGCGAGCAAGGCCGCGCGCATGGTCTCGCCGGTCGGCTCCTGCTTCTTCTCGAGCACGTGCTTGTAGAGCTGCGCCGCCACAAGCACGGAGTCGTACTGGTACTGGATATAGGGCAGGCCGTTCGGATGCCTGTTCTGCTCCTTCTTCCAGCGCTCCAGGAACTCCGGCACCTTGGGATTGTCGGTTACGCCGGGAGCCAGCGACGTCACGATGAACTCCTCTGCCGCCGGGCCGAGCTGATCGATGAGCTTCTGGTTGTAGCCCGCCGAGTAGCTGGAGATGCGCTGCTGCAATCCGAGCTGGCGCATTTGCGCGATGACCATGGGGACGTCGGTGATCAGGCCGTGCACGTGCACCATGTCGGGATTGGCAGCCCGCACCTTCAGCAGCATGCCGGAGAATTCCGTCGCCTTCGGGTCGTAGGCTTCGTAGGCAACTACCTGACCGCCGGCCTTCTCGAACACGGCCTTGTAGATCTTGGCTGCGTCGATGCCGGTGTCGTTGTTGATATAGAGAACTGCCGCCTTGCGCTTGCCGAGCTTGTCGTAGGTGTATTTGGCGAGCGCCGTGATATCCACATCGGCCAGCGGGAAGAGCGTGTAAACGAACTCGCCGAGATGGGCGATTTCGGGCGCGTTGGCTCCGGTGTTCAGCAGGAGCACCTTCTCGCGGTTGGCGGTCGGCGCCTGCGCCTTAACGACAGCGCTCCAGGCCGTAAGGATGACCGGTGCTTTGTCGACGTTGATGAGCCGGTTCATGGCATTGATGCCGAGCGGAGGTTCCGCCTGCGTGTCCAGCACGATCAGTTCGAGCGGCCGTCCCGCGACACCGCCGGCATCATTCAGGTCCTTCAACGCCTGCCGCATGCCCAGCACGAAATCGTTGCCGTACCCTGCCTGGGATCCCGTCAACGGCATGGTGACGCCGATCTTGAGCGGGTCCTTGCTTTGCGCCCAGGCCGCGCTGCCGGCGATCGGAGCCGACAAACCTGCAGCGGCCGCCGCCTGAAGAAACCGGCGGCGATTCAGTGTGTGAAGATCCTTGAATGACATGACCCTACCCGTATGTTGAGGGCACTGCCTGCCGCAGCACCCGCGCTTCTTCCCAGTAAGTTCTTTTGTCTTCGGCCCGCGTTGTGCGTGGTCCGTCGGTCCGGGCGCTCCGGGTTGGAGCGTTCGGAAAACTGTCGATTGAATCGGAAGGGTTCGCGCGCGCCTGCTGCGCCGCGTGCTGAATACTCGCCGAAAGAGAGCGACAGGAGAGATTGCCCGAAACTGATGTCGGTGACACCGGCATGGATGCCGGCAATGCGGCAATACGAGCGCGGCGCCGCCGGCGCAGTCGTCTTGCCCACGCTTCCTCCGTAGTCATTTGCTTTTCTTGCCGCGATGATGACGCCTCGCCCCCGGGGCGGTCAAGGCGCAAACCGGCAAGCACCTTTGCAACCGGCGCCGATTCGTACCCCGTCATTGTGGTGAGTACCTATTTGCCTGGGCGCATTTTCTGCGTAGCTTGATGGCCAACCAAAACAAGGCTGCCCCGAGGCGGCAGGTGAGGAGACCCTGGAGATGAACGATTTCGATCGGTCATTGCAGCAGCTTCAGATTGCGGAAAACCTCAGGCGTTCAGCCGCGCAATGGCTAGGTGCGTTCGAAAGCGCTCTTGTCTCGAGGGATATGGAAGCGATCGGCGCATTGTTCCATGACAATTGCCACTGGCGCGACGTCCTGGCCTTCACCTGGAACTTCACAGCCGTGGAAGGCCGCGAGAATGTCGCGGCGCGGCTTGCAGCAGAACAGGAACGCACCCGGGCACACGGCTTTCATTTGCCTGCTAGCCGCAAGCCGCCTCGCAAAGTCCGCCGTGTCGGCATGGACTGCATCGAGGCCATATTCGAATTCGAAACTGTGGAAGGGCGCGGCGCCGGCATTTTTCGTCTGTCCCCGGCGACCGACGGTGGCGATGATCTGAAGGCATGGCTGGTGTCGACCACGCTCGAGGACTTGAGGGGCCACGAGGAAAGGATCGGCGTCAACCGACCGTCAGGCGCCGCGTACTCCCGGAATTTCGGTGGCGACAATTGGGACGACGTGCGCCGAAAGGCGAGGTCCTTTGAGGATCGCGAGCCCACCGTCCTCGTTGTCGGCGCCGCCCAGGCGGGTCTTTCAATTGCCGCACGTCTCAATCAGCTCGGGATCGACACGCTCGTTGTCGAGAAATGGGCGCGCGTCGGCGACAGCTGGCGGAGGCGGTATCACTCCCTGGCCTTGCACAACTCGATCCATCTCAATCACCTCCCGTACATGGAGTTTCCGCCCACTTACCCGACTTACATTCCGAAGGACATGCTCGGGAACTGGTTCGAGTTCTACGCCGATGCCATGGAGATCAACTGTTGGACGGGCACGGAGTTCGTCGGCGGCACGTGGAACGAGAAAGAGAAATGCTGGACGGCCCGGTTGCGGCAGTCTGATGGCACCGAGCGCATCGTGCAGCCACGCCATCTCGTGCTCGCCAATGGCGTCAGCAGCTATCCGTTCATCCCTGACCTTCCGGGCATTGCTGATTTCAAGGGCGAGATTATTCACTCCGAAGGCTTCACGAGTGGTGCGGCGTGGAAAGGAAAGAAGGCGTTCATTCTCGGGACCGGCAGCAGTGCCAATGATATCGCACTCGATTTGCACAGCCACGGGGTGGATACGACGCTCATTCAGCGCGGCTCCACGACCGTCGTTTCGATCGACCCGAGTGCCAGGCTGAATGAGGCGGTGTGGGATGAAGGTCCGCCGCTCGAAGATTGCGACCTCGTCGTCTCGTCGGCCACGCCCGCGTTGATTGTCAAAACTTACAAACTGGTCGCGAAGCGCATGCTCGAGCTCGACAAAGAGATGATCGACGGGCTGCAGAAGATCGGCTTCAAGCATGACATGGGCGAGGATGAAGCCGGCCATCAGATGAAGTATTTCCGGCGCGGCGGCGGTTATAATCTCGACGCCGGCAGCTCGGCCCTGATGATCAAGGGCGAGATCGGGCTTCTGCAGTTTGACCGGATCGAGCGCTTCACCGCGGATGGGGCGCGGCTGCAGGACGGGTCGACAGTTCCCGCCGATGTCCTTGTTCTCGCGACCGGTTATTTTCCGCAGGTTGAGCTCGTCCGCCGCGCGCTCGGGGAGGGGATGGTCGAGCGCATCGGCCCCGTGTGGGGGATCGGCGAGGACGGCGAGCTCGGCAACATGTACAAGCGCACGCCGCAGCAGGGCTTGTGGTTCATCGCCGGCGGCCTGTCCCAATGCCGCATCAACTCGAAGTATCTGGCCTTGCAGATCAAGGCCATGGAGTTGGGCAAGCTCGGTCCGCTCGCCTGACCCTGTGCCATGAGCTGCCCGTCTGCGTGTCAACGCCTGTTACCTGGGTAACCGGAGGCGCGCGTACGCTCGACTACAATGGACTGGTCGGGACGGACAATGCGGGCAAAAGCCCGCTCGATAGACGGGAGAGATCCATGACCAGAAGGCCAGCGTGTTCCTATGCTCACTAGCCGGTACGCCGATCCTGTCGGTGGCAGTGCATGACGTAGCAGGATAGGCGGCAGGCGCCGGTCGGCCCCTGCACCAATCCTTCCTTTTCAAGACCGCGTGTGAACGGCCGGGCCTTTGCAACCGATGTGAAGTTTTCACCTCGTCGCGAGACCTTGTTTTGTGCGTGGGGCGCTGGCGAAGTACACTGGCCCCGGGCGTCGCATGCCGAGCCTCCAGAGGACGCAATGTATGACGATATGAAGATGGTCGATGTTGCGCGTGTCCTGGCCGTTTGCGCCGCGGTCATGGGCTTTACCGTGCACGCGCCTGGCGTGCAGGCACAGGAGCAGCCGTCGTTGCAGCAGCTGCTCGGACGGGCGCAATCTCAGTCAGAGCGCAAGGCGGTCGAGGACCTGATCGACAGGCTCAAGGGCCCGCACCCAAGCGCCGACGCGCCGGCCAAGCAGCAAGCCACGCCAAAGACGCCTGAACGCGCTCAAGACGCCAAACCTGTGCAGGCTTCAGAGGGCGACAAGTCGGCCGCAGCGCCTCAGCCCGACTCGGGCACCAGCCGGAGCGAGGAGAGCGCGGCGCCGGCACGCGAGCAGGCAGTGTCCACGGAGCCGTCGCGTCCGGTTCCGGTCGAGACCACGAAATCGGAAGCAGAAGATCCGGCGTCAAAGCCGGCCACAACCGCTCTCTCGCCCGATGCCGCCGTGCAGCAGGCCGAGCGCAGGCAGCTTCCCAGCGTGGATCTGGAAGTGCAGTTCGAATTCGACTCCGCGCAAATGACCCCGGCGGCGATCGAGGTTCTGACGCCGCTCGGCCATGCGCTCAGCGATGCCCGCCTGGCGGACGGGCAGTTTCTGATCGCTGGACACACGGATGGTAAGGGCAAGGCCAGCTACAATGTTATCCTGTCGCAGCGGCGCGCCGAGGCCGTCCGTCAGTTTCTCATCACGAACTTCAATCTCGACGGCGCACGGCTGGTGGCCAAGGGCTTCGGCGAGCGGCACCTGAAAAATGCGCAGCAGCCGCGCGCGGCGGAGAACCGGCGTGTGCAGATCGTCAACATGGCTTCTGCCGCCGCCTCGCGCTGAGCGCGACCGATCACATCAGGTGTGCGTTTCCATCTGGGCCGGCCCTTTGGGTCCCGGCTTTTCGTCGTCTTCATGCGACGCCAGGATGCTGACGGGAAGGTCCCGGCCCCTAGAGACAGTGATGATCTGCATCGGCTCCGCGACCCCGCGTACAGTCACAGTGGCCGGCTCGGGAAGATCCGCGAGGAAGCCGGCATAGCGCGCAACGTCGACCGACATGACGATCTGGCTGTTGCGCTCCTTTGACAGGGCTTCGAGTCGGCTGGCAACGTTCACGGCATTGCCGACGACGGTCAGGTCGACCGCCTCGCCATAGCCGATCCGGCCGAGAAGCAGCGGCCCGGCATGAATGCCCATGCCGACCTTCAACGGCCGCCCGATCTCGGCACCAAGCTTGGCGTTGACGTGATCGAGTGCCAGATCGATGGCGCGCGCCGTGCGCAGGGCCTGTCGGCAGCCCGCTTCAACGCCCTGGTGCTGGCCGAAAATCGCCAGCAGACCGTCGCCGAGGAACTTGTCGATCCAGCCGCCATAGGTATGAATCGCCGAGCCGGTGGCGGCAAAGAACTCGTTGAGGATGAACACCACATCATAGGGCAGGCGGTTTTCCGAGAGCTGCGTGAACTCGCGCAAATCGAGGAACATGACGGCCAGCGGCCGCTCGGCGCCGCCGGCATCGGCCTCGATCACATCGACCGCCTGGGGCCCTGTGCTGGCCGGGCGCAAAAGCCGCGTCACGGTGATGGAGTGCTCGGGCCGGATCTGACAGGCGAGGCGGACATTCTTGGGCGCAGCGATACTCGCCAGAGTGATTGCTTCGGGATAGGTGGGGTCAACGAGGTGATTGGCGCCGTCGTCGATGCGCACGCGGCATGTCGAGCAGCGCGCACGGCCGCCACAGACGGAGGCATGCGGAATGCTGTGCATGCGGCTGATCTCGAGCAGCGTCGGTCCCGGCGGCACGCGCACAGTGGGGCCACCCGTATATTTGATCGCCATCTTGGGCAGCATGTTGCGCTGGTAGTAGCGCCAGACGGCAAAGGCCGCGATGAGGCAGAGCACGCCGCCAAAGCCCATGCGCACCCGGAAACGATATTGAGCCAGGGCATCGGACGCGGCGGCGTCCGGCCAGGCTGTGAGCTGTTTCACCTGAGCCAAGGCCTGCGGGTCTTCAATGAGCTGGGCTACCGCGCGGCCCGAGACCATGAACCCGCCCAGGGCCGCCAGCGGCAGGGCTATGGCGGCGAACAAAAGGAAGGGCGCGGCCGCCCGGTACAAGGGGTCGAGCCGCAGCCAATAGTGCAGCCCTATGCAGCCGTGCACCCAGACGAGCAGCAGAAGCAACGTCTGGATGATCGCGCTGGCAGGCCACAGCCGCGCCAGCTCATAGAGGTAATTGTCTTGCACACCAAAGAAAACGTGCGCGATGCGCGTGTTAACAATATGAGGAAAAAGGAAAAACGGGATCGCCAAGCCGAGTCCGATCTGGATCAGCTCCCAAACGGGCATGCGCAACGTGCTGCGATTGGCAAGCTTGTAGAGCGCCAGCGCGATGTGTGCCACCAGAGCAGCCAGAAGAATGATCGTGCCCGGAAGCGACCGCGTGATCATCCAGCGCCACTGCTGGAATTCGTGCATGGTCTCTAGGTGGATGAGACCGAGCGCATGATTGAGAAAGTGGGTCGCTGCAAACGCAAACAAGATCAGCCCGGAGGCAATCCGTATCCGCTGAAGCGTGTCACCACGAAGCAGGGCGTTCATATGAGGCGGGCCCGATTGAAGGCATGGTGTCGGAGCAGGATCAGTAACCGTCCGCAGCGAGCGCTTTTATCATACAGCTGGTACGGCACCGAAGACAAAAAGGGGCTCGCCGGCTTGGCATCGCGGTGCCAACAGCGGGTTTACCAACCGGGGTTACGCATGCTCCTGCAACTCGCGGGTGGCGTTGGCCACCGTAGGCTCAGCGCTTGCGGTAGAGCCACAGGGTGACCGGTGCCAGCAGTGCGGTCAGCACAATGGGAGCGATCAGCGCTTCCCCGATCTGGCCCGCGGTAGCCCCGCCGTTCATGAGCGCGCGGATGGCCGTCGCCATCAGCGATACGGGATTGATGTCGACGAAGGCCCTGAGCCAGCCGGGCATGGTAGCCGGATCGACCATGATGTTGGATGCGAAGACGAGCGGAAACAGGAACGTGAAGCCGATCGTCATCACCGTCATCGGCGTGCGCAGGAGGAGCCCAAGCACGATGAATATCCAGCCCGCTCCAAACCCGATGGCGAGGAGCAACAGGAACGCCGCGACGACGCCGACAATGCCCGCTCCCGGGCGATAGCCGAGAATGAGACCGATGGTGAGAATGATGGCCGCAGCGATCAGGTGGCGCAGGACATCCCCCACCATGAGGCCGGCGAAGGGTGAAAGCGACCAGATCGGCAGCGAGCGGAAACGGTCGAAGAGCCCCTTGTCGAGATCGGTGGCAAGACCCATGCCCGAATACACGGCGTTGAAAACGACCGTCTGCACGAGGATGCCAGGAAGAAAGAACTGCAGGTACTCGCGGGGAGAGCCGGCCAGCGCGCCGCCGAAGACGAAAGTGAACAATAGCGTGAACATGATCGGTGTCATGACCAGGTCGAAGAGCTGCTCTGGCACATGCCGGAACTTCAGCACCGCGCGCCATCCGAACACCAGGGCGTTCGACAGCGCGGACGGTGCCGGCGGTGGCGCTACGGATTCGAAACGCATCTTGGAGCTCGCATCGGCCATGGCTCAATCCTTGGATGCGGGATGGCCCGTGAGGGCGAAGAAGACCTCGTCGAGGCTCGGATTTCCGAGCGCGAAGTCGCCAAGCTCGATGCCATTGGCGATCAGGGCGCCGATCGCCTCGTTCGCCTCGGGAGCGCTGCGGGCAACGATGGACAATCTCGCGTCCTCCGCGCTGCGCTGGGCCGTTGCACCGAGCCGCGCCTCCAGCAGTCGCGCTGCCTCATCGAGGCGGGCCGGATCGACGAGACTGACATGCAGGCTGCCTGAGCCCGTCGCAGCCTTCAGCTCGCGGCTGGTGCCCTCGGCGATCTTGCGGCCATGGTCGATGACGGCGATGCGCTCGGCGAGCTGGTCGGCCTCCTCCAGATACTGGGTCGTCAGCAGGATGGTGACGCCTGACGCGGCCAGGTCGCGGATCATCCGCCACACGCCCTGCCGCGCTGTCGGATCGAGCCCGGTGGTAGGCTCATCGAGAAACAGGACGCCGGGCGTGACGACCAGCGAAGCGGCGATATCGAGCCGGCGCCGCATGCCGCCGGAATAGGACTTCACTTGTTTGGCGGCGGCATCAGCGAGGTCGAACGCGCCAAGGAGGTCATCGGCTCTCGCCTTCGCCGCGCGACCGCGAAATCCCCACAAGCGCGCCAGCAGGGTCAGGTTCTCGCGGCCCGTCAGGTCCTCGTCGAGCGAGGCGAACTGTCCGGTCATGGCGATGGACGCGCGAACGGCATGCGGCGCCGCCACGAGGTCGTGACCTATCACGCGTGCCGTCCCGGCATCGGGCCTGGTGAGCGTGGCGAGCATGCGCATCAGCGTCGTCTTGCCCGCGCCGTTCGGTCCGAGCAGAGCGAAGATCATGCCGCGCGGCACATCCAGATCGATGCCGTCGACCGCCCGCACGTCGCGGAAGCGCTTGGCGAGGCCGCGCGCGAAGATGGCGAGATTTGCCGGAGCGTCAGCCTGGGCGACCTGCGTCGGCGAGTGTGCGAGGTTCACTGCATAAGTCCTGCGACTGTTTCGCGAGGGCGTTAGCGGCGCAATGCGACGGTTGTGCGACAGGATCGAGCGTGGCGCGGCTCGCCGCTTCGGCCTCATCCGGCGCAGCTTGATCGCCAGTCGATTTTCAATGATCCGGAACTTGTGTCTTGCGCGAATTCGAGGGCGCCGTCCGTATCACAGCATCGACAACTCGTACCGTCGCAGCAGGCGATACGCCAGCATGACCGGGATCAACGAGACGCCGATGAGCGTGGCGGCAGCGGCCACGGCGATGCCCGCGCCGGTCCCCTCCAGGGCTTGGAACATGACAATCGTAAGCGTGCGCCACGGGCCGGAATAGAGCACGACCGTCGATGAAAGCTCGGAAGCGACCGTCACCCACGTCAGCACCATGCCGGAGACAATGCCGCCGAGCATCAGCGGAACAATGAGCCGCAGGAACGTCTGCAACGGTGACACACCGAGACTGATCGACGCTTCCTCGAGCGAGGGATCGATCTGGTGCAGGATGCCGCTCGATGTGCGGACCGTGAAGGGCAGCTTTCGCACCGTGTAGGCCAGCACGAGAATGAACCAGCCGCCGGTCAGGACCAGCCCTCCCGAGTTGAACGCAATGACCAGACCGATGGCGAGCACCGTCCCGGCAATAGCGAACGGCAATGTCGCGGTGACGTCGAGAAGGCTGGTCCAGGCCGAGCGCGTCCGCGTCAGCACCCAGCCTATGGGCACCCCGATCGCCACGGCCGCAACAGCCGCGAGCGTGGCAAACATTAGAGTATTGCGCAGTGGACCGCCCGCCGTGGCAAACAGCTCCGCATAGTTTCTCAAGCTGAAGGCCGGGTGCAGCACCGGCCCGCGGAATTCCATGAAGGACAGAACGACGATGGCAATGAAGGGAACGAGCGCCAGGAACACGACCGTCCAGCAATAGGCAATGCCGGCCATGCGCCAGGCACCATGCGCTTTGAGGGTCGGGATCGGCGCCCCGGCACGGGTTGAGAAGCGGCGGCCAGCCAAATACCTGCGCTGGATGACGAGCACCGTTGCCGTCAGGCAGATCAGGAGCGTACCGAGCACGCTTGCGGCCGACGGATTGGTCGCTGTTTCGCCGATGAAAAGCTTGTAGGCCTCCACCGCGAGGATGGGCTTGTCCTCCGCCAGCACGGCGGGAACGCCGAAGTTCTCGATCGTCTCGATGAAGACCAGGAGCGCGCCGGAGAGGATGGAGGGGACGACAATCGGCAACGTCACGGTCCAGAACGTCCGCAGTCGCGAAGACCCGAGACTTTGCGCAGCCTCCTCGACCGAGGCATCGATCGCCTTGAAGCCGGCGACCGTGGGCAGCAGCACGTAAGGATAGAGCGTGAGCGCGTACACGGTGACGATGCCGGGCGTGCCATAGATCGAGCCGAACGGCACCCCCCACGCATTGAGCGCCTGCGTGACGACACCGGAGCGGCCGAGCAGCAGCAGCAGGGCGTACGCCCCGACGAATGACGGCAGGACCAAGGGCAGAGCGGCGAGCCCGATCAACAGAAGTTTGCCCGGAAAATCGAGCCGCGCGATCATGAAGGCCAGGGGCACCGCGATCAGTGTGGTGACCAGCGTCGCCATCAGGCCGATGCTCAGCGTGTTGATGATGCTGGCGCGATAGAACGTCCGGGACAGCACCTTGGCATAGTTTTGGAGCGTGAAGGCCGTGCCGTCGGGTGTCAGGATGCTGGCGCTCAGCACGCCCCACAGCGGGTAAAGCAGGAACAGGCCGAGGAACAGAAATGCCGTCGCGCCGATCGCGAGCGGCAGGCGGGCAAGGGGCGCTATCGTAAGGGATCTCATGCCGCGCCCGATGCGAAGACCGTTACGCGCGAGGGATCGTAAGCGAGCACGATCGTGCTGCCGGTCGCAGCTCCGCTATGGGGACCATCGAGTACGGCGACTTTGAGCTCGGTTCCTCCGCGCAGTTTCACATCGAGGCGGGTCAGCGCGCCGATGAATTCCGCGTTGGTAACTGTTGCTTCGAGCCTTGTCTCGCCGGCGGACATCGCCTCTCCCGCAGAGACGATGCGCAGAGCCTCGGGGCGCAGGCACAACGTCACGGCTCCGCCTTGGCTTGCATCGCTACCGGCCATGAACATGTCACCGGCACCGACGCGCACGTGGGCTTGATTGCCTTCACGCCTTTCCACGACACCGGTCAGTGCGTTGGTGGTGCCCATGAACTGGGCGGCGAACAGGCTGGCCGGCCGTCGATAGATCTCGTGCGGCTCGCCCAGCTGCTCGATGTGGCCGGTCCGCATTACGGCGATACGCTGGGAAACGGCCAATGCCTCTTCCTGGTCGTGCGTCACGTAAACCGTCGTGATCCCGAGGCGCTGCTGCAGATCACGGATTTCTCCGCGCATGTCGACCCTGAGCTTGGCATCGAGATTGGACAACGGCTCATCCAGCAGCAGGACCTCCGGCCGGATCACCAGGGCACGGGCGATGGCGACACGCTGCAATTGTCCGCCGGAGAGCTGGTGCGGCCAGCGTTCGCCGTAACCCTCCAATCGCACCAGGGCCAGCGCTTCGGTCACTCGCTTGGTAATCTCATCGCCCGCCACTTTACGCGCTTTGAGTCCGTAGGCGACGTTCCCGGCCACGGTGAGGTTGGGAAAGATGGCGTAGTTCTGAAACACCATGCCGATGTTGCGCCGGTGCGGCGGCAGGGTGTCGATGCGCTTGCCGCCGATGCGGATTTCGCCGGTGTCGAGATCGGCGAAGCCGGCAATCATGCGCAGCAACGTCGTCTTGCCACAGCCCGAGGGACCGAGCAGCGTGAAGAATTCGCCCGCCGCGATGTCCAGCGAGATGTTGTTGACGGCGATCACCGATCCGAAGGATCGGGATACGCCCGCAATCTGGATGTCGGTCAAGCGCCGCCCCGCGTCAGCGCGTTTCTTGGATCATGTCTTTGATCTTCTCCAGCGTGGGGCCGCGCACGGCTGTCCACTCCTCCTCCTTGTAAGGAAGCACTTTCAGACTGGACAGCGCCGGCATGCTGCCGGGGAGATTCGCGAGATCCAGGTCCTGGCGCGCCGGCCGGCGGAAGGTCTCCTTGATGATCATCTCCCGCACGTCCTTGCGATTGATGAAATCGACGAACGCTTTTGCGGCTTCGGTGTTCGGTCCGCCTTTGATCACTGCCACGCCTTCCATCTGCACGATGGTCCCGTCGGCGGGATAAATGGTTTTCACCGGCGCGCCGCCGTTGGCCCAGACGTAGCCTGCGTACTCGAGTGAGATGCCGAGGGGATATTCGCCATTGCCGACACCTTGAAACACCAGCGACGAGCGGTTGAGTACCTTGGTGTTGGCGATGAGCTGCTTGACCTTGGCCCAGCCCGCATCGCCGCCGCCGAACAGATCGACCAGCATGGTCACCGTCGAGTACGCCGAGCCGGAATTGGCCGGATCCGTGAAAGCGATCTTACCCTTCCACTTGGGGTCCAGCAGGTCGGTCCAGGTTTTTGGCCCCTGGTCGGCGGGCAGCACCTTGGTGTTCTGCAGAATGACCATCAGGTGCAGGTTGTTGCCGATCCACAGGTCGCCCGGCTCGCGGAACTCCGCGGGCGTGACATCCTTGTTCTTGGAGGCGTACGGCGAGAAGTATTGCTTGTTGGTTTCCAGCAGCGATCGGCTCACGCCCCAGATGATGTCGCCGCCCGGGCGATCCTTCTCGGTCTGGATGCGCTTGATGACGACGCCGGAGCCGGCCGAGACGGGCTCGACGGCAATGCCGGTCTCCTTGGTGAAGGCGCCAAAGGCCAGCTTGTGCAGCGTATCGTCGTTGGACGAGTAGACGACGACCTTTTGTTGCGCCTTCGCCGGCGAGCCGGGGAGCGCGGCTCCCAAAGTCAGCAGCAGCGCAAAGCCGAGTGATGCCGAAGCCAGTTGTCTCATGATCTCTCCTCCCAGGTCATGCCCAGTGGCCTGTTGTTCCGGCCTTATGAAGGATCAGATCGTAAGCGGTTGCCCACGCGTGTGTCGAGAGGTGTATGCAGCGGCATCCCGTGCCCTGCAGCAAGCGTCCGAATTATTGAGCCAGGACATAATCCTCCGCATCGCGTCCTTTGAAATATTGAGGCTCTTGCGCTCCGTTGAGCCGCTTGGCCAGTTCATCGACGCGCCTGACGACATAGGTCGCAAGCTCCCGGGTCGAGATTTTCGCATTTGGCTTGAACTCGACCGCCTGCCCTTCCAGGGCTTCGACCATGGCAAAGGTGAAGAGGCCGTGTCCGAGCCCCGCATCCTCCAGGGCTTCCTGATCGAAGCGTGCCGCAGTGTAAGCGATGATGTTGGCGTGATAGGCGGCATTGCCGAGCCGCTGGTTGTAGGCATTGCCGCCGTGGCAGGTGTCGACGAACAAGATCCGCCGGCCCTTGGCGGTCTCGACTGCTTCCTGCAGCGCGTGCCAGGGCACGACAGTTGAGCCGCGCAGCGCGCCGCCGGACCATTCAGCATTGGTCGCCAGGAAGCGGTAGTTCGGCCCGTCGTTGGTGGCGTGTCCTGCTATGAACAGGAGAACCGTGTCGGCCTCCCTAGCCTGCTTCAGCAAGTCGAGGGCATCGAGAATGTTGCTGGCGGTCGGATCGTCTTTCTCCCCGCCGCCGTTCACCAGCACGCGCTTGACCACCTGCGTGTGCGCCGGCCCCAATCTCCGTTCGGACGCTGCAACGAAGCGGCGGGCATCGGCACTCGAGAAGTTGAGATCGCAGCTGGCATTGCCCTTTTCGCCGCAGGTATTGCCTAGGCCCGGATACTTGTCGACGCCGACGGCGAGAATATAGAGCGTTCCGCGTTTGTCGAGGGCGCCCTCGCCGTCATGGACGAGGGTCAACGTCTCGGCCTTCTCGCCGACCGCATTGGTGAGCGTGATCCGCAGCTCGTTGCGACCTTGCGTCAGCGGCACGTCGAGATTGCGCTCGCCGGCCGCGAATCCACCCGAGCCGACGGATGGAGTCAGCTCCTCGATCTGGCGGCCGTTGACTTGCACGCGGATGGCCTTGACCGGATCGGGCGTGGTGTCCACCGCGAGCCTCACGGTTGCCTGCCCGCCTTGCACTGGCGAATCCGCTGCCGGTGCGAGTATGCGAAAGCGTGGCACGGGGCGCGACAACAAATCGGCAAGCGTGAAGCTGGTGCCCGGCGCTTCGCGCACGGCCTGCGCGGCCGAGCCCAGGACGATGGCGCGCTCGACGATGTCCGGGCGGTTCAGATGCTGGCGGAGCTGTTCCGCACCCACGTAGTCGGCGGCTTGCTCAGGCCCCTTGTTGATCTGCCAGCCGACGATCTTGTCGGCGCCTGGTGATCCGGCGTAGTAGCCCTGGGGTGTCCACATCACCCACTCGCCGTCCAGGCCGCGATAGACGCTGACGACCAGCTCGCGCGTCTTGAGGTTCCACAGCCGCACGGTCTGATCGTGTCCGCCGGAGACGAGCCAGCGTCCGTCGGGCGACGGCACGAGATCGCGCACTGTCGCTTCGTGACCGATGAACGAGCCGGTCGCGGCGCCGCTCACGTCGAAAGCATCGATCCGCGGTGCCAGGCCGACGAGAACGGTTTCTCCGTCGGGTGTGAACGTTATGGGGCTCCTGCCGGACGAGCCGCGCTCGGCGAGATCGATTTGCGCCAGATGCGTGCCATCCTTGGAGATATCGAGAAACCGCGTGTTGATGAGCATCCGGTCGACGCTCTTGAAGGCAACCGACAACGCTCCATGCTGGGCGTTGCGTCGAACATAGGCGTCCGATGGCGAAGCGCTGCTCCCGTCGAGCTTGTCGATGACGCCGAGCGGTGTGCCATTGAGCGGCAAGCGCAAGCGATGCGTCAGCTTAGGCTTCTTGTCTTCACCTTCATCGAGTGTGTTGCCCCAGGCGATACTGCGCCCGTCCTGTGCGAAGCCGACGCCGAAAACTGGCGCACCCGCACTTTGCAGGATCTTTGCTGGCGTGGTGCTGCCCGGCTCGAACACATGCACCGTACTGTTGTAGCCCGCAGCAACGATGCGGCCATCAGGGCTGTAGGCCAATCCGCCGTTGCATCTGATACGGCGCACTTTGTCGAACATCGTCGGTGGTTTCTCATGCAGCTTGCCATTGACCAGCTCGCCGCCGGTGGAGATCTGGTAGACAGCGCAGCCCTCGAATTCGCTCGCCGACAGGAGCCACTGCCCATCGGGACTGAAGCTCACCGAGCGAATTCTGGAGAAGCCGACCATCCCGCCTGGGTTGGCAAGCTGGCGCAGGAACGCTCCCGTATTGGCGTTCCAGAGCAGGATGCGACCGTCCGAGCTGCTCGATACGATGAGCTGGTCGTCGGGCGAAACGCTCAGGGCCTCCACGCTTACCTGCGCCAGCTCCGGCTTCTTGCTGTCTTGCTGCGCCAAGGTCTTGTGCTCGGCCATATCGGCTACGACGCTGCCGTTCACACGCCATAGCTTCAATGCTCCATCGGCACTGCCCGTAACGATACGGCTGCCATCCTTGCTGAAGGCCACGGCCTGCACGTCTCCCGCATGGCCGGTGAGCCGTTGCGTTTGCTGCCGGCTCGCCAGATCCCAGACGATCGCCGTCTTGTCATCGCTGCCGGAGAGCAAATGCTTCCCATCGGGTGAGAATGCCAGCGCGCGCACGACATCGCCGTGCCCCTTGAGCAAGGCTTCTTGCCTGCCGCTGGCGAAATCAAAGACGCGAACGACCGAGCCCATGGTCCGATCCGAGGCATGGAACTGCCCCCCGAGTGCCAGCAAGCGGCCGTCGGGCGACAACGCCATGGCTTGAATGACGCCCCAGTTGCCGGATGCGGCCTCGCCGCGAATGATGCGTGTGGTCTTGCCCGAAGCGATGTCCCACACCCGCACGGTCTTGTCGTTCGAAGCCGAGACGATGTGCTTTCCATCGGGAGTGATGGCAACGCCGGCGATCTTCGCCATGTGGCCGCCCGTGTCGAGCATCAGCTGCAGTGTTCCTTGCGCGTTCGCGGCTTCGCTCTTGGGTTGCTCGGCGAGCGTTGCGGTCAGGCGCCGTTCGCGCCCGCCGGACAGGACCGTGAGCCGTACCTGTGTTCCCGGGCGCTTTGTTTCGAGGGCGGCGGCGAGTTCCGATGCCGTATCGATTTCGGCGCGATCGATGGCAACGATGATGTCGCCGGCGCGCAGACCCGACTGGTCGGCTGGCGAGTTCGACTTGGATGTTGCCACTTTCGCGCCGCGCGGCGCATCCCATCCAAGTTTGTCGGCCTCTTCCTTCGTGACGTCTTGCAATTCGACACCCAGCCAGCCTTTGAGAGGCTGGTCCTGTGCCGAGGCCATGCTGGAGATCAACAGTGCAACGAGCACCAGCAGTGACCGCAATGACGCTTGCATGGACCGGCCTCCTACAAAGACGGAGGCATATGAGGTCACCAATCGGCAAACAATGTGGCCAGACGCTGCCTGATACAGCGCGTCCGTATCAGATATCCGTGGATGTCAGCAGTTGTCTGCAGGCAGCAGGACAGCTACTGCCGGAGTGGTCTTCGGATGCGCCTTCGTTGATCGCGCATCGGAGTTCCTTCATCACTCACGTTGGCGTATTACGCCGCACGATCTTGGCTGTCAGTAGGGCCGAGCCGATTGCCAGCAGCAGAACACCCACCAGAACCTCCCACGTCCGGCCTCCGGAAGCACCATGCGCTAGAGTGAGACCGCCCAGGAGCAGCAACCCGAGACCGCCCGTCTTCTTTGTCAGCAGCGTCATTGCGCCGTCTCCCGCTGTCGTGCGAGCCAAGCCGGGCAGTGACATTACATCTGCCCGGCCAAGACCGTCGCAGGCGGCCTATCCCAATCCAATAAGGAAACCCCTGGTTCGGCATCGGAGGATTACCCGACATGGCAAATAGCCAAGCGTGGTGTTTCGCCCATGTCAGATGCGGTATCGCACGCAAGTTGGATATCCGGCGCTTCAACCTTCCTTGAAGGCCTGGTCGCGGCCTTTCTGGATGGAGGGCAGCAGGACAAGAAGCAGGAACACGAGGCTCAGCACCAGGAAAGCAAGACAGATCGGGCGTTCGAGAAACACCCACCAGCTGCCGCGAGAGACGATCAGCGAGCGGCGGAAGTTCTCCTCCAGCATGGGCCCCAGGATGAAGCCCAGGATCAGCGGCGCCGGTTCGCACTTGATCTTGATCAGCAGGTAGCCGAACACGCCGAACACGGCCATCACCAGCACATCCGTCGTCGTGTTGTTCACGGTGAAGACGCCGATGCAGCAGAAGACGAGGATCACCGAATACAGCCAGCGGTAGGGAATCTGGAGGAACTTCACCCAGATGCCGATCAGCGGCAGGTTGATGACGATGAGCATCAGATTGCCGAGCCACATGGAGGCGATCATGCCCCAGAACAGATCGGGCCGTTCCGTCATCACCTTGGGGCCGGGCACGATGCCATGGATGGTCATGGCGCCGAGCATCAGCGCCATGACGGGATTGGGCGGGATGCCCATGGCGAGCAGAGGAATGAACGAGGTCTGCGCACCGGCGTTGTTGGCGGACTCGGGCGCTGCCACGCCCTCGACGGCGCCCTGTCCGAACCGCGAGGGGTCCTTGGCGATCTTCTTCTCCACCACGTAGGCGGCGAAGGCGCTGATCAGGGCTCCGCCTCCCGGCAGCACGCCGAGCAGCGAGCCGATGCCCGTGCCGCGCAGCACGGCCGGCCAGGCCTGCCGTGCTTCCTCGCGCGTCGGCCAAAGCCGGCTGATCTTCTCGATCACCTGTTGGCGTGCGCTGCCGCGCTCCAGGCTTGCGATCACCTCGGCGATGCCGAACAGGCCCATCGCCACCGGAACGAAGCCGATGCCGTCGGACAGCGCCGAGATGCCGAGCGTGAAGCGCGTCTGGCCGGACGCGATGTCCGTGCCGATCAGGCCGAGAAACAGCCCGAGCACGACCATGGCGACCGACCGCACCACCGAGCCCTGCGCCAGCACCACGGCCGCCACCATGCCGAACACCAGCAGGCCGAAATAGTCGGGCGACTGGAAGCTGCCCGCGACGCGCACCAGCGGCTGGGAGAAGATGGCAACCACGGCGGTCGCCACACAACCTGCGAAGAACGAGCCGAGGGCCGCGATCGCCAGCGCGGAGCCCGCGCGCCCTTTGCGCGCCATGGCATGGCCATCGATGGTGGTGACGACGGAGGACGACTCGCCCGGGATGTTGACCAGTATTGCCGTGGTGGAGCCGCCATACTGTGCCCCGTAGTAGAGGCCGGCCAGCATGATGAGGGCTGCGACCGGCGGCAAGGTGAACGTCACCGGCAGAAGCATGGCAATGGTGGCGACCGGTCCGAGCCCCGGCAGCACCCCGACGAGCGTGCCGAGCAAGGCGCCGATCAAGCAGAACAGCAGGTTCTGCGGCGTTACGGCCACGCTGAAGCCGAAGATGAGATTTTGTGCGAGGTCCTCCATCCCGCTCACTTCGACCAGACCGGCAGGGGCAGCGACAGGCCCTTGACGAACAGCAGCCAGGCGAAGAAGGCGAGCAGGGCGCCGAGCCCGATCGCCGTGCTCCACCGGTTCTCGGGCGAGGCGTAGTTGGCGATGCCGACCGAGACGAGGATGGCCGGCACGAGCCCTGTCGCCTCGAACACCAGCGCAAAGGCCACGACGGCGGCGAAAATCAACACCAGCGGTCGCCAGGCGATGGTGGGATCGATGGCCTCTGCCGTCCAGTAGGAGCGCACGACCAGGAACACACCGATCGCAGCGAGGAGAATGCCAAGCAGGCGCGGCACGTAGCCGGGGCCGATGCGGCTCGGCACGCCGAGCGAGTAGTCGGCGCCGATCCACAGGATGAGAGCGCCGAGCGCCGCGAACAGCAGGCCGGAGAACAGGTCTGCCGGTGGAGCGGGCCGAGGCTCACTTCCTCCTGCGCGCTCCTGTTGCATGCGGCGATCTCTGCGCTGCTCAGTCGATCTTGGCGCCGGAGGCCTTGACGATCTCGGCCCACTTCGCACGATCGGCCTTGATGGTGGCGCGGAACTGATCGACGCTCTCGCTGCGCGAGGCCGTGCCGATACCGGCCAGCTTCTCGCGCAGAGCCGGATTCTCCTGCGCCTTGCGTACCGCAGCGTTGATGCGGTCGGTGATCGCGGCGGGAAGCCCCTTCGGTCCGACCAGGCCATACCAGGTCACGCTTTCGAACCCGGGGATGCCGGCCTCGTCAATGGTCGGCACGTCGGCGAGAATGCCGACACGCGACTTGGTGCTGACGCCCAACAGACGCACTTTTCCGGCGCGCCATTGTCCAAGCACCGTCTGCACCTGCGCGAAGAGGCAGCAGGTCTCGCCGGTCACCATCGCCTGCACGGCTTCAGGGCTGCCCTTGTAGGGCACGTGCACCATGTCGAGGCCGGCAGCGGCATTGAACTGGGCAAAACCCAGGTGTGTGCTCGCGCCATTGCCGGTGGAGCCATAGTTGAACTTGCCGGGTGCAGCCTTCACGGCGGTGATGAAATCCTTGACCGACTTGGCATCGACCGCATCGGGGTTGACCGTCAGCACGTTCGGCACATCCGCCAGGGGTGCAATTGGCGTGAAGTCGGCTTCCACGTCGAAGGGCAGCTTCTTGTAGAGCGCCGCGTTGATGCCGTGCGTACCGGCCGTGGCGATCATCAGCGTGTGGCCGTCGGCTTGCGCCTTGGCGACATACTCGGAGCCGACATTGCCGCCGGCGCCGGGCTTGTACTCGAACACGAGCTGCGTGCCGAGGTCCTTCTCCAGCGCATCCTGGAACATACGCAGGACGATGTCGGTGCCGGCTCCGGCCGGGAAGCCGTTGACGATAGTGATGGGCTTGGCTGGCCACTGCTGTGCGCTCAGCGGTGCGGGGAGCAGAAGCAAGGCCGCAAGCCAGATAGAGACCAGGCGGTACCGAACAATCGTCTGCATGGGGCAATCCTTCGGCAGTCAGCGGCTGGGCGCCGTCTCATCCAGCGTATCAGGTCGCCGGACGGGTTCAATGCCGTGTCACGGCCCCTGCATTCGCTCTCGTCGATGCAAACGCAAAAACACCTGTTCGCGCAGCCACGCCGCACGATCTCATTTCTTGCGCCGTGCGCGCGATATCGGGATCAGGATTGCTATCGCCAGTCGCGGATCTATTTCTTTTTGCCCGCGGCATCGAACTGCTGCAGATAGGCGGTCAGGTCCGCAATCTCTTCAGCATCCTTGAGGCCGGCATAGGCCATCTTGTTGCCCGGCATGGCGGCCTTCGGGTCCTTGATGTAGGTGGCGAAATTTTTCTCGTCCCAGGTGATGCCCGAGGATTTGTTGGCCTCCGAATAGGCAAACCCTTCCACCGTTCCCGCCTTGCGGCCGAACAAGCCGTTGAGTACGGGGCCGACGACATTCTTCGCCGTCTCGCCGACCTGATGGCAGGCGCGGCACCGCTTGAAGACGTCCTCGCCGTTGGCGGCGTCGCCGGCGGAGGCGGTGTGGATCGGGACCAGCGAAATCAGCGCGGCGAGTGTGGCTAATCTTTTCATCTGCCGTCTTCCTCCCCAATACATTCTTATATCTCTATAAAAGAATGTGTCGGGGCCGGCAAGAGTCGATCAGGTGACGCGCCATCGTGCGTGGCCCTCGATCAGATACCAAAGACCGAGCTTCGCGCCGACGAGAACGCAGGCGATGAAGATCGGCGCGCTGATGGCAAGCGTGCTCGCCGCCGTCATGCCCTGGCCGATGGTGCAGCCCTGGGCCAGTACGCCGCCGACGGCCATCAGCGAGCCACCGAGCAAGTGACGGCGCATCTCGGTGGCATCGTCGAATGCCTCCCACCTGAATTCCGATCGCCACCACGCCACCGCGAGCGATGCCAATGCGGCGCTCAAGGCGGCGGAGACGCCGAACCCTACATTGCGGAACGGGTCCATCATGAATTGCAGGAGCGCGCGACCAACCGGAGCCACGAACGAGAGGCTTTCCGGGCGATCCAAGGTCATCGCCTCGACGGCCCGCGATGTCAGGACCCAGCCTCCGGCAATAGCCAGGCCCATGAGCACGGAAGCGATCAGCAACCGCTTACGTTTGCGCAACCGGCGATCGAGCAGGGCGAAGCTCACCAAGCCGAACAGTGCAACGGTTTCGAGCAGCATCGCAGGACTAGAGCCAAGTGCAGTGCTGAGTAGGCCGTGCAGGGATGGGCCACCGTAGCCATCGACGCTGACGACGCCGAAGTCGAGGAGAGGTGTCCGCAGGCTCGTCAGCGTCCCGGCCGTCGTGCTGATGGCCACGATGCCGACGACCATTGCGGACATCGCCGCGCGCAGATCGCCGCCGCCCGCGCGCACGAGAAGGCCGAAACTACAGGTGCCGACCAGCGTCATGCCCAGGCCGAACAGGACGCCGCCCGCTGTCACCCCGAGCAGATGCAGCCGCGGGCCGGAATAAAGTGTGCGCGTGAGATCGGTCCAGCCTGCAGACCACGCGAGCTGCGTCGCGACGATCGCAACGGCCAGCGCCAGGCCCCAGGCCTTCGCACTCCGATAGTCATGGCCGACGAGCGCGTCCTCGACGGCGCTCATTGTGCACAGGCGCCCGAAGCGCGCGGCGCCACCCGCCAGGGCCCCGCACAGAATGCCTCCGCATATGGCCCAATCGATTGCCAACACACCTCCCTGACGCCGGTGGCCGCCATGTCAGGCGAACGCGAGCCGCCGCTATTTCCGGCAGAACTTGTCGTAGATCGCCTGGATGAAGCGCCGCGTCGTCTCGTCGGCCAGGCTGTAGTACACGGCGCGACCGTCGCGGCGGGTGGCGACCAGACCCTCGTGCCGCAAGCGCGCGAGTTGCTGCGAGACCGTGGCCTGGTTGAGTGCGAGCAGCCGCTCGAGTTCCGTCACGGAGCGGGAGCGCTCGGAGAGCAGGCACAGGATCACCAGGCGGTTCTCGTGCGCGATGGCTTTCAGGAAGTCGCTGGCCTTGCGCGCCTTGGCCATCAAGTCCTGCAACTCCGGGGATAGCTCCTGGCCATCCTCGAGCGCGTCTTCCAGTTCTTGTGAGATCGTCTTCGGCATGTTCGCTTCAATCGACGTCATTGGACAGGCCGATCTATAGGACAACGGAGGAATCGGAGGCAACTTCCGAGGTTAATGCCGTTGATCTTGCATGATGCTGGTCAATCATGCGGCACCTTCGCCAGAAGCTCGGCCAGCATCCCCCAGAAGAAGTCGGGCCCTGGATATCCGGTGATCCGGCCGACCTCGCGCCCCTGGTCGACAAGAACAAAGGTCGGCGTCGCATTCACCGGCTTGGACAAGGCCACGCCGGCGAGCTTGGTCCCAAATGCAACCCGGCGTAACGGTGCGCGGCGGCCTTCCGACGACTTCGCGTAGCCGGGACCGACCTCCGCCGTCCAGCGCTCGCACCAGGGACAGCCGGCACTGTCGAACATGATCAACTCGGCCGCCGTCGCCTGTGCTTGCGGCAACAGCAGGAACACCACGCCTGCCAATGCGCCGAGCAACAAGTCTTTCGCGTGTGTTCCTGCCAGGCTCATCTACTTGTTGACCGGACTCGCGGGATCGAAGAGGTACGCCGTCAGGTCCTTGATCTCATCCGGGCTCAGAAACTTGTTGTGCCCGAACCGCGGCATGTTCGAGCACGGCTGCAACACCTGGGCGTTGAAGATCTTCGCGTACGCAGCCTTCGCCTCGTCCGGCCGGTACTTCCGGATCTTGCCGTATTCGTGCAGGGAAGGACCGAGCGTGCCGTAGCTCACCTCCGCTATCGCAAGCTGATGGCAGGCATAGCAGTTGCCGCCCTTGGCCGTATTCGGGCCGTCGGAGAACTGTCCGCCCGTACCGCGCTGGGCGAGCTTTTCGCCGTTCTTCCAGTCGCCGAGCACATTGCCATCGGCGGGATAGACCACGGCGGCCTGCGCGCTCTCCATCAACCGTTTTGCGTCTGCGGTAGGCGGTTCTCCGCGCGTCTGCGAGCACACGCGTTGCGCGTCGTCCTGCTCGATGCGTGCGCGCCATTCCTGCGGGGCACTCTTGAACGTGTCGGCGATGTACTTGTCGACCAGCGCCGGATCGGCTTTGGCAGCTTGCTGCGCAGCGGCAGGAGCCGTGGCGGCCACAACAACGAGGAGGGAAAGGATGTGTTTCAACATGGCGCTCTCCCTCAGCGTTTGATCGACGGAACCAGCAGCGTGGCTCCCTCGGCGTTTTTGTTTAGATACAAGGTAAGGGCGGTGAGGCCATCGGACCCGTAGTCCGGCTGCGGCCAGCGCATCTGCCGGTAACAGTCCCACAACCGGTGCTGCATGGTGCGCAGCTGGCTCTGCGACACGCGATAGGTTGGCCAGGAGCCCATCGTCTCCTGCACGGCCTTGTTCGGCTTCGAAAGGTTCGGCAGGCCTTGCAGGCGGATGCGCTTGCCTTCCTCCGCGTGGCAGGTGGCGCACGAGAAGTCCCATTGCCCGCCGCGGCGGTAGAACATGGCTTCGCCGACCGCATACATCTCCTTCTCCTTCGGATGCTCGATCGAGACCGCCAGCTTCATGTCGCTCGACTTGTTGGCGATGAAGGCGACAAGATCCTCCATGTCCGATTGCCGGCCCGGCGCTGAAAAGCGCCGCTTGAGAACGTCGGCGGTGTCGAGACCTTGAATTGTTTGCATGCACCAGAGCAGCCGCTGCTCCAGATCCATGACGCGATCGGCATCCTTGAAGTGGCGCGGCAGTTTCGCGTAGGCGCCTTCGAGCTTGCCGGGGCCTTCGCCGAGGTCGCACTGCTCCAGGCTGACGTTCTTGGTCCCGCGTGCCGTTTTCCAAAGCTCCTCGCCGCGATCGACGTTGAGGAAGCCCGGATTGGACATGGGATCACTGATCATCGCCCGGTATTTCTCGATCTCCTGCTCGGTATCGGGTGTTTGCGCGGTGACGACCGAACAACTCAGCGGCAGGCAGATCAGAATGCCGGCGAATGTTGCGCGAAGATGCAAGATGAGCCTCCCCTGTGTGCAGCGCTGCATCGTGAGCTTGTGCTGTGCTGCATTGGCAAAAATGTGCAGGACAACTCTACAACGCCCATACATCATCGCAAGGTCATATTGACATATCGTGTTTTTAATATGTATCTATGAATACGCTACAAGACGCATCGGTATGCTTCAATGCGACCGGCGACGAGGAGGAAATTGCCATGACGCTCGCTAAATACGAAAATTCGCGTCGAACCGTGCTTGCCGGCCTGGCAGGCGTTGTAACCGTGGCATTGCTCCCGGCAAGCGCCTGGGCTGCTGCCGACGCGGTTGCCGCCGAGATCAAGAAGGTTATCGGCGACAAGGCGCCGGTCGAAGGCAAGATCAAGCTCGATCTGCCGTCGATTGCGGAAAACGGCCTGGTCGTGCCGCTCAACTTCGAGGTCGAAAGCCCGATGACCGAGAAGGATCACGTCAAGTCCGTCCACTTCTTCGCGGAAGGCAATCCTCTCCCCAACGTGGCCAACTTCCACTTCACGCCAATGGCTCCGAAGGCGGCCGCCGCCATTCGTATTCGTCTGGCGCAGACACAGCACATCGTTGCGATCGCGCAGATGTCGAACGGCGATGTCTTTACGACGCGCAAGGAAGTGAAGGTCACCATCGGCGGCTGCGGCGGCTGAAGAAGCGAGGGATCGACATCATGTCTGCACCAAAACCCACACCGCGCGTTCGCATGCCATCGACGGCGAAGGCTGGCGACGTGATCGAAGTGAAGTGCCTGATCTCGCATGAGATGGAAAGCGGTCAGCGCAAGGATTCGAGCGGCCAGGTCATTCCGCGCCGGATCATCAAGCAGTTCACCGCTGCCTTCAACGGCAAGGAAATCCTGAAAGCGGATTGGTATCCGGCGATCTCGGCCAATCCCTATCAAGCTTTTTTCGTGCGCGTTCCGGAATCCGGCACGTTCACGTTCACATGGCTCGATGACGACGGCTCTGTGTACACTTCAGAGCAAAAAGTCACGGTCACCTGACGCTCCGCGTCGCTAACGGAGTCGATCGAGAGACAGCAGGCCGGGAGCCCCGTTTCCGGCGGCAAGGGGAGTGCGTCTTGTTCGTATCATGTAGGGCCAAGCACAAATGATCTCCCGTCGTGATTTTGCCGCCGGAGCCATGGCGGCAGCGGGCCTCGTCGCCAGCGGCGGCGGCAAGCTGGGCCGGCTCGCTGCTCAGGCCCGCCTCTCCCAGGACGAGCTGTTGCGCTTCGCGCCCGTCGGCAATGTCACGCTCCTGCACCTGACCGATATTCACGCGCAGCTCGTGCCGCTGTATTTCCGCGAGCCGTCCATCAACATCGGCGTGGGCGAGAGCAAGGGGCAGGTGCCTCACATTTCCGGCCCCGATTTCCTGAGGGCCTTCAAGATCGAGGCCGGATCGCCGCTCGCGCACGCCTTGACCTACGAGGACTTTGCAGCGCTGGCGCGCGCCTATGGCCGCATGGGCGGCCTTGACCGCGTCGCCACCATCATCTCCGCCATCCGGGCCGAGCGCGACGGCAAGGTGTTGCTGCTCGATGGCGGCGATACCTGGACCAACAGTTGGACATCGCTGCAGACCAAGGGGCAGGACATGCTCGACGTCATGTCGATGCTGCGCCCCGATGCCATGACCGGCCACTGGGACTTCACACTCGGCGACGAGCGGGTGAAGGAGATGGTCGACAAGCTCGGCTTTCCCTTCCTCGCCCAGAACATCCGCGACAGCGAGTTCGAGGACCGCGTATTCCCGGCAAGCTCCATGTTCGAACGCGGCGGCGTGAAGATCGCCGTGATCGGCCAGGCCTTCCCGTTCACGCCGATCGCGAATCCGCGCTGGATGATGCCGAAGTGGACCTTCGGCATTCGCGATTCCGATCTCCAGAAGGAAGTCGAGGCGGTCAAGGCCGCCGGTGCCGATCTCATCGTGCTCCTGTCGCACAACGGCTTCGACCTCGATCGCAAGCTCGCGCGCCTGGTGAAAGGCATCGACGTCATCCTCGCCGGACACACGCACGACGCGGTACCCGACGTGACGAAGGTCGAAAACACTCTGATCGTTTCGTCGGGCTCCAACGGCAAGTTCGTGTCGCGGCTGGATCTCGACGTGCAGGGCCGCAGCATCAAGGCGTTCCGTTACCGGCTCATCCCGGTGTTCTCCGACGCCATCACGCCGCAGAAGGATGTTGCCGATCTCATCGCGCGCATCCGCGCCCCATATGCGCAGGACCTGACGCGGGTTTTGGGGCAGACGCAGTCACTGCTCTATCGGCGCGGCAATTTCAACGGCACGTTCGACGACGTGATCTGCGACGCGATCCTGTCGCAGCGGGACGCGCAGATCGCGTTGTCCCCCGGCATCCGCTGGGGAACGACGCTCCTCCCCGGCCAGGACATCACCTTCGAGGACGTCACCAACGCCACGGCGATGACCTATCCGGCCTGCTACCGCATGACCATGACGGGCGCGCGGCTGAAGGAGGTGCTGGAGGACGTCGCCGACAACATCTTCAATCCGGATCCGTTCTTCCAGCAGGGTGGCGACATGGTCCGCACGGGTGGACTCGGCTACGCGATCGATGTCTCCAAGCCGATCGGGCAGCGCATCTCGGGTATGACGCTGCTCAAGACCGGCGACGCCATCGAGGCCGGCAAGGAGTACGCGGTCGCAGGCTGGGCCAGCATCAATCAAGGCACGGAAGGACCGCCGATCTGGGAGGTCGTCTCCAAGCACATCACGGCGCAGAAGACCGTGTCGGCGAGTGAATCCGGAGCCGTGAAACTGAGCGGCATCTGACGGCCGCGGACGCATCCTTCGGGAGCAGGGACATGCGAAAGACCGACGACGATCAGAACACTGTGCCAGCCGGTAGCCGGCGCCGTTTCCTGCAAGGCGCCCTCGCCGGCGGTGTGCTGGCGAGCGGCGGTGCTTCGTCCGCGCTGGCGCAGAAGCGGGTGGCGCCGGAGGGCGGCAATCCGAAAAACCTTCCCCCCAACGTGCCCGGCTGGAGCCAAGTCCTGGGCGACGGCGTGGCCGCGCACCCTTATGGCAAGCCGTCGAAGTTCGAGAAACATGTGATCCGCCGCGATGTCGAATGGCTGACGGCGTCGCGGGAAAGCTCCGTCAATTTCACGCCGCTGCACGAGCTTGACGGCATCATCACGCCCAACGGCCTGTGCTTTGAGCGTCACCATGCCGGCGCCGCCGAGATCAATCCGGCCGACCATCGGCTCATGGTGCACGGCCTGGTCGACAAGCCGCTGCTCTTCACCATGGATGACCTGAAGCGCTTCCCGCGCACGAACCGCGTCTACTTCCTCGAGTGCGCCGCCAACTCCGGCATGGAATGGCGCGGCGCGCAGCTCAACGGTTGCCAGTTCACGCACGGCATGGTGCACAACGTGATGTACACCGGCGTGCTGTTGAAGCACATCCTGGCCGAGGCCGGACTGAAGCCCAACGCCAAGTGGCTGCAGATCGAGGGGGCCGACTCCGCGGCCATGAATCGCTCTCTTCCAATCGAGAAGGCGTTGGAAGACACCATGGTCGCCTTCAAGATGAACGGCGAGGCGCTGCGCACCGAGCAAGGCTATCCGCTTCGCCTGGTCGTTCCGGGATGGGAGGGCAATCTCTGGGTGAAGTGGCTGCGCCGGATCGAGGTCGGCGACCAGCCGTGGCTCGCGCGCGAGGAGACCTCGAAGTACACCGACCTGATGGGGGACGGCCGTTCGCGGCGTTACACCTTCTTCATGGACGCCAAGTCCATTGTCACCAACCCGTCACCCGAAGCACCGCTGAAGTTCAAGGGCCGCAACGTCCTGTCGGGCCTTGCCTGGTCGGGCCGGGGCAAGGTCACGCGTGTCGACGTTTCGCTCGATGGCGGCCGCAATTGGAGCGAGGCGCGCCTCGACGGCCTGGTGCTCGATCGGTCGGTGACGCGCTTCTATGTCGACTTCGACTGGCAGGGCGCCGAGCTGATGATTCAATCGCGGGCGCACGATTCCTCAGGCTACGTGCAGCCGACCAAGGATGAGCTGCGCAAGGTGCGCGGCGTCAACTCGATCTACCACAACAACGGCATTCAGACCTGGCTGGTGCGGAGCAATGGAGAGACCGAGAATGTCGAGATCTCGTAACGGTCTTCTCGCAGTCGCCGCTCTGGCCTTCGCACTCGCTGCCACGCACGCACAGGCGCAGAAACTCGGGCTCGGCCGGGAGGCGACCAAGGAGGAGATCAAGGCCTGGGATATCGGCATCAGGCCTGATGGCAAGGGCTTGCCGCCCGGCAAGGGCACCGTTGCCCAGGGCGAGGAAATCTTCATCGCGCAATGCGCGGCCTGCCACGGGGATTTCGGCGAAGGCAAGGACCGCTGGCCCGCGCTGGCGGGTGGCTTGGGCTCCCTCAAGCATGACCGGCCGGACAAGACCGTCGGCTCGTTCTGGCCGACCGCCTCGACTCTGTTCGACTACATTCGCCGCGCCATGCCCTTCGGCAACGCCCAGTCGTTGACCGACGACGACGTGTATGCCCTGACGGCCTACGTCCTGCACCTCAACGAGGTGATCAAGGACACCAGCTTCGAGCTGAACCAGGGCAATTTCACCACCATCAAGATGCCCAACGCGCCTAACTTCTACGATGACGACCGGGAGACGACGGAGAAGAAATTCTGGGGGCACAAGGTCTGCATGAAGAATTGCAAGCCTGAGCCCAAGGTCCTCAATCGTGCCCGCGCGCTCGACGTCACCCCGGATTCCAAAACCGGACCCAAGGTCGACTGACACGGCTGCGCTGTAGCCAAGATCGGTGGATCATCAGTAGCATTGGCCAACGCCAAGAGCGGTTCCCTCAGGATTGCTCGGAGGAAGCGGCCACATGCAATTCCATCTCAATGGGTTCAGGCCCGGCGATCCGGAAGTCGCCGAGCCGTCCGAGGCGAACGGGACACCCTCCAGCCCGGATGCTCTCCCCGGGAAACTCGATGTCCTGATCGTGGGCAGTGGGCCGGCGGGCCTGACGCTGGCGGCGCAGCTCGCCGCATTCCCCGACATCAGAACGCGCGTTGTCGAGCAGAAATCCGGTCCGCTGCAACTCGGGCAGGCGGACGGCGTCGCCTGCCGGACGATGGAAATGTTCGAGGCCTTCGGCTTCAGCGCGCGCGTCGAGAAGGAAGCCTACTGGGTCAACGAGACCGCATTCTGGAAGCCGGACGACAGGCACAGGGACAGAATCGTCCGGCAGGGCCGGGTGCAGGATGTCGAGGATGGGCTGTCCGAATTCCCGCACGTCATTCTGAACCAGGCGCGCGTGCATGATTTCTACCTGGAGGTCATGCGCAACTCCGCCAACAGGCTGGTGCCGGATTATGCACGCCACCTTATCGACCTGCAGATCGACACGGCGGATAGCGGGGCCGGGCCCTACCCTGTGACGGTGAAGCTCGAACGCATCGATCCCGAGCACAAGGGGCAGGTGGAAACGGTGCGGGCGCGCTACGTCGTCGGCTGCGACGGCGCGCGCAGCAGCGTGCGCAGATCTCTCGGACTGACGCTGCATGGCGACTCGGCCAATCAGGCCTGGGGTGTGATGGACGTGCTCGCCGTCACGGATTTTCCCGACATCCGCCTGAAGACGCTGATCCGATCCGCGGACGAGGGCAACCTCCTGATCATCCCGCGGGAGGGCGGCTATCTCGTGCGCATCTACGTCGAGCTCGACAAGCTCAATGCGAACGAACGTGTCTCGAGCCGCGCCATCACCGCCGAGCATGTGATCGCCGGGGCGCAGCGCATCCTGCGCCCCTATACACTCGAGGTGAAAGAGGTCGCGTGGTGGTCGGTTTACGAGATCGGCCAGCGGCTTTGCGACAAGTTCGACGATGTGGCCGAGGCGGATGTCGCGACGCGGTGTCCTCACGTCTTCATCGCCGGCGACGCCTGCCACACCCACAGCCCGAAGGCCGGGCAGGGGATGAACGTGTCCATGCAGGACACCTTCAATCTCGGTTGGAAACTGGCGTCGGTGCTGCGCGGACGCAGCGTCCCGCAGCTTCTGCACACCTATTCGTCGGAACGCCGCGCCATCGCCAAGGAGCTGATCGATTTCGATCGCGAGTGGGCAAAGATGCTCAGCGCCTCTTCTTCGCCGGATGCGGAGAGTCAAAGCGTGGACCCGGCCGAGGTGCAGAAGTACTTCGTCAAGCACGGGCGCTACACCGCCGGTACGGCGACCAAGTACAACGTTTCACTTATTGCGGCGGAGCCTGTACATCAGGATCTGGCTGAAGGCTTTGTGATCGGCATGCGCTTTCACTCTGCGCCGGTCATTCGCCTCGCGGACGCCAAGCCCATGTCACTGGGCCACACGGTCAAGGCCGATGGCCGTTGGCGTCTTTTCATCTTTGCCGACCGGGAGAATCCGGCTGCACCGACGTCCCGCGCCGGAAGCCTTTGTCGTTTCCTCGCCGAGTCTCCGAGCTCCCCCCTTGTACGGTATATCCCGGCGCGAGCTGACCCGGACTCGGTGATCGACGTCCGGGCCGTGTTTCAGCAACACCATCGGGATCTCGCCTTGGAGGCGATGCCCGTTGTGCTGCTCCCCCGGAAGGGCCGCTATGGACTTTGCGACTACGAGAAACTGTTCTGTGCCGACCTGAAGGACGGCAGCGACATTTTCGACATGCGCGGCATCGATCGGGAAGCGGGCTGCATGGTCGTCGTGCGGCCCGATCAATACGTCGCGCATGTCCTCCCGCTTGATGCCCACCTCGATCTCGCGAGGTTCTTCGACGGCTTCATGCTGTCGCCGCGCGCGATCTAGTAAAGCAGGGCGCCGAAATTCCGCGCCGGGTCCATGTCGGCAGTCGGACGGTCGAGCGGGGCCGCCGCTGCTCCGCCGGTGCGCGGCAGGAACATGCCGGAGCCCGGCTTGGCGGTGAGCTTGCCGCCACTCACGATGATCTCACCACGCCGCAGGATCGTTTCCGGCCAGCCCGTGACCTCGCGTCCGCTGTAAGGCGTGTAACCCGTGCGATCGTGCAGCAGCTCGGCAGTGAGTGTCAACTTGCGCTCTGCGTCCCAGACGACCAGATCGGCATCCGATCCGATGGCGATCGAGCCCTTGCGTGGATGCAGGTTGTAGATCTTGGCGGGTGCCGTGGCGGTCAGCTCGACGAACTTGGCGAGCCCGAGCCGCCCCTTCGACACCATCGCGTCGAACAGCAGCGGCAGGCGCACCTCGATACCGGGCAGGCCGTTGGCAATCTGCTTGAAGGTGGCGTTGGGCCCCGCCGAAAGTTTGCCGGTGGCGTCGAACGCATACGGCGCGTGGTCGGAGGTCACCGTCTGCAGATCACCTAGGGCCAGTCCCTGCCAGATCGCCTCCTGGTCCGCGTGCGTGCGTGGCGGCGGCGAGCACATCCACTTCGCGCCTTCCAGCACCGGCTTGTCCAGATCCTCCGCCGTCATGAACAGATACTGCGGGCAGGTCTCTGCGAACACCTTCAGCCCGCGCCCGCGCGCCCGGCGGATCGCCGCAACACCCTCGGCCGTGGACACGTGGAAGATCATGATCGGCTGATCGATCAGCTCGGCGAAGGTGATCAGTCGGTTGATGGCCTCGGCCTCCGAGCCGCGCGGATGGCTTATCGTGTGATACTTGGGTGCCGTATAGCCCTTCTCGACCAACCGTTTGCCCATCCACGAGATCATGCCGTGGTTCTCGGCGTGCACGCACACGAGTGCCTGGGCCTTGCGTGCGGCGACGAGGATGTCGAGCAGCTTCTCGTCCCCGACCTGCAGGCGGTCGTAGGTCATGAAAACCTTGATGGTGGCATGCCCCTGGGGGACGAGCGCCGGGATGTGCTCCTTCAACGTGACGTCGGTGGGATCGGCGATGATCATGTGGAACGTGTAATCGACCAGCGCTCCCCTGCGCGCGAGCGCCATGTAATCATTGACGACAGTCAACAGGTTCATGCCGACGTGCTGCGCCGCGAACGGGATCACGGTGGTCGTGCCGCCGAACGCGGCCGCCGTCGTGGCGCTTTCGAAGGTATCGGCATTGACGATGCCGGCAGCGGACAACTGCTCGATATGGGCGTGCGCGTCGATGCCACCGGGCAACACCAGCCGGCCCTGGGCATCGATCTCGCTGGCGGCCGCCGGCAGATTGCGGCCGATGGCAACGATGATGCCGTTCCTGATGCCGATGTCGGCATCGAACGCGTCAACGGCGGTTGCGACGCGCCCGCCGCGGACCACGCAATCGAACGATTCCGGCATCGGACACCTCCTCGCAGCTCAGGCTCGGCGAGTACCCGCTAGACGGGAGGCCCCGCTTCGCCAACAATGGCCGCAAATCGCGGAGGACGCCAGCATGGCTTCACAAAGGCGAGGCCGCATTCTCGTCGTGAACCCGAATTCGAACGAGACGGTGACAAAAGGGCTGGCCGAAGCTTTGCAACCCATCCAGTTTGCGGACGGCCCGCACATCGAATGCCGTACGCTGCATGAAGGTCCGTATGGCATCGAGACGCAGGAGCACGTCGAAAGCGTGACTTTGCCGCTTCGGCATCTCGTCGCGGGCAGCAATGACGTCGATGCCTTTGTCATCGCCTGCTACTCCGACCCCGGTCTGCACGTGTGCCGCGAGGCCACCTCGCGCCCCGTGTTCGGCATCAACGAGTGTGGTGTGCTGACGGCGCTCGCCAGTGGCGAGCGATTTGGCGTCATCGCCATCGCGCAACGCTCGATCCGCCGGCACATCCGCTACATGCGGCAGATGGGGCTGCTGGACCGGCTGGCCGGCGAGCGCCCGCTCGACATGAGCGTCGCCGAGACGGCGTCAGGCAAGGACACGCTCGAGCGTATGATCGCCGTCGGGCGGCAGCTGCGCGACGAGGATGGCGCCGACGTCATCGTCATGGGTTGCGCGGGCATGGCGCGTCACCGCGGCCCATTGCAATCGGCGCTTGGCGTGCCTGTTATCGATCCGACACAGGCTGCCGTGACATTGGCGGTCGGTGCCGTACAGTTCGCTCAGGCCTGACCCGGTCGTGGCCTGACAACGTGCAAGAGCCGCGGCAAACGCGGCCACGGAGGTTCAAACGCAACAGGAGGTACGTCCATGCTTTCGAGGCGCAATCTTCTCGCCTTGGCAATGCTGGGCTCGCTCGCGTCCAGCGGCGCGGCGTTGGCCCAGGACAAGATCAAGATCGGTGCGGTGCTCGCGGTTACGGGCCCAGCCTCGTTCCTCGGCGATCCCGAAGCCAAGACCCTGAAGATGCTGGCCGACGAGATCAACGCCAAGGGCGGCCTGCTCGGCAAGCAGATCGAGATCGTGATCTACGACTCCGGCGGCGATGCGGCCAAGGCCAAGCAGTTCGCCACGCGCCTCGTGGAGGAGGACAAGGTGATCGCCCAAGTCGGCGGCTCGACCACTGGCGACACCATGGCTATGATCCCCGTGTTCGAGGAGGCCAAGCTGCCGTTCATCTCGCTGGCCGGCGCAGTCGTCATCATCGATCCGATCAAGAAGTACGTGTTCAAGACGCCGCACACCGACAAGATGGCGTGCGAGAAGATCTTCGAGGACATGAAGGCGCGTGGGTTCACCAAGATCGGCATGATCTCGGGCCAGGACGCCTTCGGCAAGTCGATGCAGGAGGAGTGCAAGAAGGTCGTCGGCAAGTACGGCATCGAGGTTCTGGCAGACGAAACTTACGGCCCGCGCGACACCGACATGACCCCACAGCTCACCAACATCAAGGGCAAGGCGGGCCTGCAGGCGGTGTTGAACCCGGGCTTCGGACAGGGCCCGGCCATCGTCACGCGCAACTTCAAGCAACTCGCCTTCGCGGTGCCTCTCTATCAGAGTCACGGCGTGGCCTCGAAGGGCTTCATCGATGCAGCGGGCGACGCGGCCGACGGTGTGCGCCTGCCGGCTGCGGCATTGCTGGTCGCCGACAAGCTGCCCGACAACGATCCGCAAAAGCCGGTGGTCGTGAGCTACACCAAGGCCTTCACCGACTATGCCAAGCAGCCGGTCTCGACCTTCGGCGGCCATGCCTATGACGGCCTCAACATCCTCGTGGAGGCGATCAAGCGCGCGGGCGAGCCCAACGCCGAGAAGATCCGTGACGAGATCGAGAAGACCAAGGGCTTCGTCGGCACCGGCGGCGTCGTCAACATGTCCGCCACCGACCACATGGGCCTCGATCTCTCCGCCTTCCGCATGCTGGAGATCAAGAAGGGAGACTGGACGCTGGTCCAGTAGCGATTGGTGCGCGCGGGCGGCGGCATGTGCCCCGCCCGCTGTTTTTCTCGCAGGCGTGACAGGCGGCGTGGCCAATGGCTGAGGTAATGCAGTTCCTGTTCTCGGGACTGACGGTCGGCGCGATCTATGCGCTGGTCGCGCTCGGCTTCACCATCATCTACAACGCTTCCGACGTCGTGAACTTCGCGCAGGGCGAGTTCGTGATGATCGGCGGCATGGCAACCTTCTTCCTCCATGCCGCCGGCGTGCCCCTGTGGGCTGCGGCGCCACTCTCGATCCTGGCTGCTGTGGTGGTGGGCGTGGCGCTGCACAAGCTTGCCATCGAGCCGGCGCGCGGCGCGTCCGTCGTTGCTCTCATCATCATCACGATCGGCGCCTCCATCTTCCTGCGCGGCCTCGCCCAGGTGGTGTTCGACAAGCAGTATCATCGCTATCCGGCCTTCTCCGGTGACACGCCCTTCAATGTGCTCGGCGCCACCCTGCTGCCGCAGAGCGTGTGGGTGATGGCCGGCGCGGCGCTGGCATTCGTGCTGCTGTGGCAGTTCTTCGAGCGCACGCTGGCCGGCAAGGCTGTCGCGGCCACGGCCGGCAACCGGCTGGCCGCCAAGCTCGTCGGCATCAACACCGATCGCATGATCGCCTTATCGTTCGCTTTGTCGGCGGCACTCGGGGCCTTTGCGGGTGTGCTCATCACGCCGATCACGCTGACGAGCTATGACGCAGGTACGCTGCTGGCGCTCAAGGGATTTGCCGCCGCCATGCTGGGCGGCATGGGCAATCCGCTGGGCGCCGTGGTCGGCGGGCTGCTGGTCGGCGTGATCGAGCAGTTCAGCGCCGGCATGATCAGCTCCAAGTACAAGGATGCCGTGGCGTTCATCGTCATCCTGCTCACCCTGTTCGTGCTGCCGAGCGGCCTGTTCGGCCGCAGCCGGGTCGAGAGGGTGTGATGGGGATGCTCCTGCGCTCCAGGCTGACACCGTTGCTCGTGCTTGCGGTGATCATCGGCGCGGCGCCCGCGCTGTTCCCGTCCGTGTTCTACTATGAGATCGGCGCCAGCATCTTCATTGCCGCGCTGGCCGTGGTGGGGCTCAACCTGCTCATGGGGTACGCGGGGCAGGTGAGTCTGGGGCATGCCGGCTTCTGGGGCCTTGGCGCCTATGCCGTGGCGATCGGGCCGACGCATCTCGGCATTCCGCCACTGGCGAGCCTCGTCGCCGGCTTGCTCATCACCATGCTGATCGCCTGGCTGGTGGGACGGCCCATTCTCAGGCTGCGCGGTCACTATCTCGCGGTGGCGACCCTTGGCTTCGGCTTCCTTGTCACCATGGTGCTGACCAACGAGGCGCGCTGGACCGGTGGTCCCGATGGCATGGGCGTGCCGCGCCTCGACATCCTGGGCTTCGTGATCCGCGGCTCACGCATGTGGTACTGGACCAGCGCCGGCGTGCTGCTGGCGGGCATCTGGCTCGCGCTCAACGTCGTCGACAGCCCGACGGGACGCGCGTTGCGCGCCCTGCACGATTCCCAGGTCGCGGCAGCCACGAACGGCGTGGACGTGGCGCGCTACAAGCTGGCGGCTTTCACCATCTCGGCGGGCTACGCCAGCCTCGCAGGGTCCATGGCCGCATTCTCCGACGGGCACATCACGCCGACGTCAGCGGGCTTCCTGCATTCGATCGAGCTCGTGACCATGAGCGTGCTGGGCGGCATGGGCTCGATCGCCGGCGCGGTGGTGGGCGCGGCGCTGCTCAGGGCGCTGCCGCAGGTGCTGACCTTCCTGCACGACTACGAGCACATGGTGCTCGGACTCGTCATGATGCTCATCATGATCTTCCTCCCGGCCGGCATCCTGCCGGCGATAGCGAGCCGCTTGGGTTGGAGATCGTCATGAGCCTGCTGCAGGTCGACGGGCTCGGCATCACCTTCGGCGGCATCACGGCGGTCGACGACCTGACGTTCGCCATTCCCGCAGGCCGCATCTACTCCATCATTGGCCCCAACGGCGCCGGCAAGACCACGCTCTTCAACATGATCTCGGGCGTCTACCGGCCGGGGCGCGGTCACATCCGTTTCGATGGGCAGGACGTGACGCGCCACGAGCCGCACCAGCTGGCGCGGCTGGGCCTGTCGCGCACGTTCCAGAACCTGCAGGTATTCTTCCGCCTGACGGTGCTCGAGAACGTGATGGTCGGGCGCCACCTGCACGAGCCCAGGGGCATTCTCGCGCACGCGCTGCGCCTGCCGTCCGTGCGCCGTGCCAATCGCGACTGCGCGGAGAAGGCACGTGCCTTCGTCGAATTCGTCGGCCTCGGCCGCGACGCCGGCCGCATCGCCGGCGAGTTGCCCTATGGCGCGCTGAAGCGCCTGGAGATCGCCCGCGCGCTGGCCAGCGAGCCAATGCTTTTGCTGCTCGACGAGCCGGCGGCGGGCTGCAATCCCGTCGAGACCGAGGAGATCGACGGCCTGATCCAAGAGATCGCGCGCAAGGGCACCACCGTCGCCCTGGTTGAGCACGACATGAAGCTGGTGATGAAGATCTCCGATCGCATCCTGGTTCTTGATCGCGGCCGCAAGCTTGCCGAAGGCAGCGCCGCCGAGGTGCGCAACAATCCCGACGTCATCCGTGCCTACCTCGGATCGCAGGGGCAGGAGGCGGCACGTGCTCACGGTTGACCGCCTGTCGAGCCGCTACGGCCGCATCCAGGCGCTGCGCGACGTCAGCCTCGAGGTGCACCAGGGCGAGATCGTCGCCCTGGTGGGCGGCAATGGCGCCGGCAAGACCACGCTGCTCAGGACCATTTCGGGTGTGCAGCCCGCCAGCGGCGGCATCATCACGTTCAAAGGCAGCGACATCACGCGGACGCCACCGCATGCGCGCGTGGCCGTGGGCATCGCTCAGTCGCCCGAGGGGAGGCAAATCTTCGGCGACCTGACGGTGCAGGACAACCTGCGTCTCGGCGCTTACCTGCGCCGCGATGCGTCCATCGTCCAGGACATGGAGCGCGTGTTCACGCTGTTCCCGATACTCAAGGATTTCCGTTTTCGCCCAGGCGGCGATCTCTCTGGCGGCCAGCAGCAGATGCTTGCCATCGGCCGGGCGCTGATGGCCAAGCCGTCGCTGCTGCTGCTCGACGAGCCGAGCATGGGGCTGGCGCCGATCCTGGTCGATCAGATCCTTGCCGCCATCGGCGTGCTCAAGGCGGAAGGCACGACCATCTTCCTTGTCGAGCAGAACGCCTTCGCCGCGCTATCCATCGCCGACCGCGCCTACGTGCTGGAAACCGGCTCAGTCGTCCTGCACGGCAGCGGCCGCGACCTCCTCGCCAACGAGAAAGTGCAAGCGGTTTATCTTGGCGTGTGAGTGAGCGAAGCAAACCTGTAGCGAAACTCAATTCTGGAGTTTAGAGGCGACTTTTGAATCGGCGGCGAAATCTTATGTCGCGGATTGGATAGCGGCGATGTGGTCATTTTCTGACATCAGTAAAATTGTCTGCGGTTCATAAATTAAATATCCACTCATTGGTGTCACCTTTGTGGCCAGATGAGGATAATGTATGAGCGGCTCACGGGACACGGGAGGCAGTAACCAGCCAGGTGCTCAGCAGGACGCTGAGTACACCGTGAGCACGTCTGGCGACGGGATCATCGGCCAAAACGAAGATGCCGATATCGGCAGCCTGATCAGGGCTGCGCTGCTCTCCACTTCAAATTCGGACGCATGCGCAACTCCCATCGACGGGAATCCAGGCGATTTCAGCGCAGACCACGCCGCATACGACGGTCACATTCCGCTGTCGCTCGATACTGACATATTACCGGCCATCAACACGACGCTCGATCTTTTGACGACGTCAGTCGACCTGTTCGATGTGCCCTCATTTGATTTCGGTGCTTCACCTGACGCTGGTGGCGACGTTTGATCATGACGGAAGGCAAAAAATTGGAACGTTAGAAAATTCATTGTGAGGTATGTAATTGGAGATTTCCGATGCAGACCATTCAAGAATTTTGCGAGTATAAGTCTACCATTGATGAACATAAAAATGGCTCATTGCAGAGCCGGCAGCAGCCTCAGAGACCTCGCGAAAAAGGTCTCTGGAATTTCCTGACCTGGTCCTTTTTTATTTCTCAGGTCCTGGTCGCAGAGCAATTCATTGGTGCGGGTGCAAAGGCCGCAGAAGGTACTGACCTGGCAGCCCGGGACAGCTCGGCCTCCTTGGATCCTGCTCGCTCGGCAGCTCCCAATGTTGAGGCTGCATCGTCGGCCGGCGATGACATCCAGAATCCGCAATATGCAAGCCCTCTCGATAGCATCTTCGCCCAGCCCCTCAAGCTGACCGGGATCGATGCAACGACAATCGAGCTCGACACGCTCGATTTGGGTCGCGCTGACGATCCGATGTTGCCCGTGGGTGCTGGATCAGGTTTCGGTGTCGGCGGTGGCTCCGGAGGAGAAACACTGAGCGGCGCAATTGGCGCCGGTGGCAACGAAGGCGGGGGTGGCATTGATATCCCCGGAGGCGATAGTCCCGCTGGCGTCATCCCTGGCGTTCCCGACATTGTCGGCGGGCTTGTGGATACGGTAGGCGACGTTGTGGGCGCCGTGGACAACCTGCTCGGAACGGTTGTCGGGACCGTCGACAACTTGGTGGGAACACTGGATCACGTCCTGGGAGATCTGCTCAACCCTGTGACGCATCTGGTCAGAGCACTCGAGCAGCCAGTCGAGCAGATCCTGAGCGTGCCCTCCAAGCTGATCGATAGCCTGCCAGTCGTTCAGGTTGCCGAGAATGTTCTGGGGCCCGTGAAGGGCGTCCTCGGGTCTGCCGGCGAGCTGGCATTTCCAGTCGTGCAGTTGGCGAATTTGGATTCGCTGTTCGATGCGGGCAAATACACCGACTACAACATCGAGCTCCAGAAGCTGGTGCCTGCTGCTGTGGCCACGGTCGATGCGGCGACCCACGCGGCCGGTGAAGTCCTCTCGGACGTTGCGGATGTGGCGAAGGACGTTGCTCACGCAATCCCCAACGGGCACATCAGCGATACGATCCACACGCCGGTTGCAGCTCTTACCGGCGTGCTCGATGAGATCGGTCTGAGAGGCTTGGGTGACGGTATTGTCTGATGTCATATCGCTTCGCCCTGCCGTCTGTGGACGACGTTATCCATAGGGTCGGCACCGCCCTCCAGCATCCTCAGGTAAAGCGCGCTCAGGCCATAGGAACCGGAGCCGCGCTTGCCCTGCTGCTCGCCGCGAAAGGAGCGGTGCAGAGACTCGTGGCACGGTTCAGCCAAAGTCCGGTTGAGACCGATGACAAAGCACGCGCCAATCCGGACAGGGCGGGGGCGGAGCAAGATCCGATGCGGGAGTGGCATCAGATCTTGCGCCGTAACATGGTCTCGGTCGTGATCTTCTCGGTGTTCGTCAACCTGCTGATGCTGACGATGCCGATCTATCTTTTCCAGATCTCGGATCGTGTCCTCACGAGCCACAGCCTCGACACCCTCGTGATGCTGTCGCTCCTGGCGCTGGCCCTCATCGCCGTTCTGTCGCTGCTCGACACGGTGCGTCGGCAGATCCTGGGCCGGCTGGCGACGCGAATGGAAACGGTCCTCGGCGGGCCTGTCTTGGCGTCCGTCGTCGCTCTCGCACCCGTCAGCGACGGCGGCAACGTTCTGCCGTTGCGCAGCCTGCACCAGGTGCGCAGCTTTCTGGCGAGTCCGACTATGCTGGTGCTGTTCGATGCACCGATGGCGCCGCTTTACTTCGGCGCGGTGTTCCTCATCCATCCCCATCTCGGGTTCATATCGTTGACGGCGGGGCTGCTCTTGATCGCCATCGCGCTGCTGAACCAGCGTGCGACCGCCTACCCCCTCAGTCAGACCGCAGTGCACGCCGCGCGTGCCGATGCCCAGGCCGATGCGCTTGCCCGCAACGCGCAAGTCATCAATGCCATGGGGATGCTGAACGAAAGCGTCCTCCAGTGGGGCAAGAGTGAGGCTGCGGCCCTTACAACGCAGATGGGAGCGCTCGATCGCAGCTACTGGATCAACGGGCTCTCACGGCTCGTGCGGCTCATCACCCAGATCGTCACCCTCGGGTGGGGCGCTTACCTGGCACTCAAAGGCAATCTCACGGGCGGCATGATGATCGCCGCCTCCATCATTGCGGGGCGCGCCTTGCAGCCGCTCGAAGGCATGATCGAAGGCTGGCGCAGCTTGATGCAGACTAAGGCCGCCTACGGCCGGGTGATTGCCAGTGTCGAAGCCGTCAAGAACGAGAAGGCGCGGCTGAAATTGCCACGCCCCGAAGGCCGTCTCACTGCCGATAAGCTGCTCTACCTGCCGGCCGGCACCAAGGAGCCGGTGCTCAACGGAATCAGCTTCGAGTTGCAGCCCGGCGAGTCCCTGGCGATCGTCGGCCCCTCCGGCTCCGGCAAGTCGACGCTTGCGCGCATTCTCGTTGGGTGCCTGTTGCCGACCGCCGGCAAGGTCAGGCTTGATTCGACGGAGCTGCGAAACTGGGACCGCCGGCAATTCGGAGAATACACCGGCTATCTCCCGCAGGAAGTGGAGCTGTTCCCGGGCACGATACGTGAAAACGTCTGCCGCATGCGCGATGACCTGCCCGATGACACCGTTTACAAGGCAGCCGTCCTGTCCGGCGTGCACGACATGATTTGTCATCTGCCGAACGGCTATGAAACCGTGCTCGAGCGGAGCGGCGCGCCGCTCTCCGGCGGCCAGAAACAGCGCATTGCGCTGGCACGGGCCTTCTTCGGCGAGCCATCCCTCGTCGTTCTCGACGAACCGAATTCGAATTTGGACGCCGTTGGCGAGCAGGCTTTGGCCGAGTCGATTCAGCGGGCCAAGGAGCGGCGCATCACGGTCATCGTCATCACGCAGAGGCCGTCACTGCTCAATATCGTCGACAAGGTGCTGATCCTGCGCGGCGGACGCGCCGAGGCGCTGGGCACGCCGCACGAGGTCTTGCGACGCTTGCACGGTGCCAACGTCAAACAGGCGCAAGGCCAGTTGCCGGCTGCTGCTCAGCAGCCGTCGACGGCAACGGGCTGAAGAGGGAGGGGCCATGAGCATTTGCCCGAGTCTCAGCCAGTGGCATCGTACGGTGCCCTGCAGCACGCGCAGCCCCGTCCTCGTCGGAACCGCCGTCCTGCTCCTCTGCCTGGGCGGGTTTGGAGGTTGGGCTGCCGTGGCTCCGTTGGATGGGGCCGTGGTCGTGTCGGGCTCGTTCGTTGCCACGGGCCAGAACAAACAGGTGCAACACCTCGAGGGCGGCATCATTCGTGACGTGTTGGTCCAGGAGGGCCAGCTTGTCGAAGCCGATCAACCCCTCGTGCGGCTGGACGAGACGGCCGTACAGACGAAACTGCGCCGCCTGGTGTCCCGGCGCGATCGCCTGGTGATCATGAAGGCGCGACTGGAGGCGGAAATCGCAGGTCGGCCCTCCTTCGAGCTGCCCGCCGACGTTCGCGCTCAGGATGCCGACATCGCAACGATCGTTGCCCAGCAATCGCTGGAGCTCAGGGCACGGCGCGCCCGCCTCCTCGATGAGGAGCAGGTGCTGAAGAAGGAAATCGCGGGCCTGCAGGAAAGCATCACCGGCTTCATCTCGCAGATCAGAGCGACGAACGACCGCCTCCGCCTGTTTGCCGAGGAGCTGAAAGACAAGCATGACCTGCTCAACCGGCAGCTCGCCAGAAAGACCGAGGTTCTGACCATACAACGTGCTGAAGCGGCTCTGGCCGGAGAGCTTGCAGGCCTGCAGGCACGGTTGGCCGATTCCAAGGAGCGCATCGCCCGCGCCGAGCAGCAGATTTCGCAAATTCGCTCAGCCGCCATGCAGAAGGCGATCGAGGATCTGCGGGCGACTGATACCGAGTTGGACGACATCCGTGAGCAGGTGCTGGCCGCCCGCGATGTCGTGGAGCGTTCGGAGATCCGCGCGCCGGTGCGCGGTATCGTCGTCAAGCTCAATCACCATACCCGTGGTGGTGTCGTGGCGGCCGGTGCGGTCATTCTCGAGCTCCTGCCGGCGAATGACGAGCTGATCATCGAAGCCCGCGTCAATCCGGCGGATGTTGCCCACGTCAAGGAAGGTCTCGACGCGCTGGTCAGGTTGTCGGCTCTCAATCAGCGGCTAACGCCGATGATCGACGGCAAGGTGGCGTACCTGTCGGCCGATACGGTCACCCAAGGTGACGTTCGTGCACGGGCCGAGCTGGATTTCCAGCCTCGCCATACGTTCATCGTCCGTGTGCAGTTGAACGGGGAAGATACGCGCCGCAAGGTGCCGGATTTTCATCCCACGCCCGGCATGCCGGCAGACGTCTTCATCAAGACCGGCGAGCGCACGTTCCTGGAATACATCATGAAGCCGCTGGGCGACAGCTTCGCCCGAGCATTCCGCGAGCACTGAGGAAGAAAGACCGATCAATTGCGGAAATAGCAGGAGTGCGGGGGAGCGCAGTATTGCGATCCTTTCGGGATCTCGATCGTCAAGTCGTCGGCCCAAGAACCATCCGGCAAATGACATTCGACGCGCCAGCGGTACGGTCGCCAGTTCAAGTCGACACGCAGGCGAAGGTCGCCGCGTATGGCTGCTGTCATGTACATGGTCGCCTCGACCACGGACCCGAAGTCTTTGGAGCAGGGACCGAGAAGCACTTTGCAGCGGCCACGGTCGACCGACAGCGTCGTGGCAAATCCGAGCGTGGTCGGCGGCAGGATCGTGATCTGGTTGTTGCGGCACACGGCTTTGAGATTGGGGTGCTCCGACAGCAGTTTGTCGAGCCACATCAGCGCCAGCCTTTGAAAGGCCCTCGACAGCTTGTGCTCGCCTGCGTTTCGGGAGGCGTCGAGGACGGCCGGCAGGGTTTCCGACGCATCCTCCCCGGCACCGGGCTCGGCTTGGCGTGGGAGAGGAAACTCAGGCAATACGGAACAGATACTGGCCACAACACCGCCCTCGACTTTTGCGACAGTCCAGGCAGTCTAGCGGCCTGCGAGCACTCGGGCAGCTGTCCGAAGCGACAGACGAGATGCTTAAAGCTCGATGAGCTGCGTAGCCACGGCCTTGGCAACGGCCTGGGTGGTTGTCAGGCAATCAAGTTTTTCGCGGGCAGCGTTGAGGTGGAAGCGGACAGTGCGCTCGCTGATGCCAAGAATGACGCCGGCCTCCCAGGCCGTCTTCCCCTCCGCGATCCATTTCAGGCATTCCAGCTCTCGCACCGAGATCAGCATCTCGCGGGCCGTGTCATGCCCCCAGATCCGGAGCATGTGCTGATGAAAGTAGCTCCCGAGAGCTTGAAACTCCTTGGTCAGGACATCCCGCGGTGCTGGCCATCCCTCCATGGTGATGCACAGCGCAGCAACCTCGCCGTGTGTCGCGCGCAAGGGAAATGAGAGGCTGCATCGTTTTTCGCGGTCGCTGCAGGACGAAAAGGTCGGCTCGCCCGCATCGTTGGCTTGGTGGAAAACGCGACCGAGTGCGCCCAGGCGCTGCATGCAAATCGGCTTTTGACTGACGGACTGTTTCAGCCACCGGTCGGAATAGGCGCACTGCATGTATTGATTGCGTTGCGGGCCTGTCGGGATATTCAACGCGACATAAGTTATTGCGGCAAGCGGATAGGCCGCCTTTGCCGCCTTCAAGAAGGCTGCCCCTTCCGGCCGCTCCTGGATCGCCTCACTGCTGATCCCGAGGTCTAGCAGTATCGACTCAAGCATCGGAATGCCCATCGCATAAGCCGATTTCACTTTATCGGAGCGTGGGTTGGGCAAACATTTACATTCAAATGACGCAGCAAAATTATCCTTTTAGGGTCGATAGTTTGCGAACGAGGCCGATAAATCTTTAGGCGTTTCCCAGGGGGGCGGCGCGTATTTATTGCAGCTTGAATGTCATTTTTTGTAGCGCCCCGGACCCACAAACCGCTGAAAACAGCGCTTGCGGATTATTCGTCCTCGACTTAATGCGCGAATCGCAACCTATGCTTGTAGTTGCGGGCAGATTGTCCCTGTGGCCTGCACAACATCAGCCAGGCCGCCTCGGCATGAATTGCCTTCGGCCTTAACGAAGGGGCATGCGCAAATGCGGGTTCTTATTGGAGCACTCCTGGCCGCAGTCTTCGTGGGATTTTCTGGGCCAGCAAGCGCAGGTGGACTTCTCTATCGCGACTCGATCAAGGATGGCGGGGTGGATGCCTGTTGCCAGGCCAACTGGGACGGAATTTACGGAGCCGTCAGCGTTGGTTACGGCATAGGATCTGGCAGCCTGAGGCATGATTGGCCGGGTGGCCCCGACACTTATGACCTCGGCCCGGATAGCGTGACCGGAACAGTAGCCGTCGGCTTCGACCGTACCTTCGGTGGCCGTTGGGTCTGGGGACTGTTTGCCGACTACACCTTCGGCGAGTTGGATGCCGCGGTTTCGCTGCGCACACCGCAGCCGGACAATCCGTTGCACCTGACCTACAAGGACAGTTGGGCTGTCGGCGGACGCTTGGGCTTTACCAGTGCGTGCTGCACGCTGTGGTACATGACGGCCGGATACACAGGCGCCACGGTGGAGTTCGAGCAACTGAGCGATGACATTCACGGCTACTTCCTTGGCGTCGGTGTGGAGCAGCAACTCCATGATGGGTTTTCCTTGAAGTTGGAGTACCGCTTCTCCGACTACGGTGAGACAACTCTCTTCAATTCTGCGACGCCGTGCTGTGCAGAGCGCTTGGATGTGGATAGCCAGATCCACGCCATTCGCCTCGGTTTGGCCTACAAGTTTGGCGCGCATCGTCAACCCGAGAGATACGAACCGCTCAAGTAGTGGATTGAGACAATTGAAACGAATTAAGCCGCGGCGAGCCGCGGCTTTTTTCGTCCTGTCGGTTGCGACAGTTCCAGATCGCCCCAGACAGCGTCAATGTAATCGTCATTAGCGGCAGGCGATGCCGCAGCAAAGGTTTTTGGTGCGCTGACACACGCTTTTCAGCGCTGGTTGTTTGTAAAGGAGTAGATGCTCATGGCCTTCGTACCCTATTGCCCGCCCAAGCACGAAGAACCGCCTTGCCCCCCGAAGGAAGATCCTTGCCCGCCCAAGCATGATCCCTGTCCGCCTGTCGTGTGCAATCCCACGCCGCCCTGTCCGCCTCCGCAGAATCACTGCCCGCCTCCGCAGAACGACTGCCCGCCTTCAACCGGCGGGAATGGTGGTAACGGTGGCAACACGGGAGACAGCATCAACCAGATCGGCGTCGGCGGAAATGCCGGCAATGTCACTGCAGGCAATGGCACGTACGTCTCCGGTACCGGTACCGGCAGTGATGTCGGCGGCCTCATCGGCCTGTCTGCCCTGAACGGGTTGGGCGGAAGCAACATTCTCAGCCCGTCCATTGGCGGTATCGGGCTCGGCCTCGGCGCGATCCTCGAGGGCGACCAGGCCGGCAACGGTGGCCATGGCGGCAGTGTGCTCAACTCGCTCTTTGGCGGCGCCGGTGGACGCGGCGGCAACGGCGGCAGCACGGGAGACAGCGTCAATCAGATCGGTGTTGGCGGCGACGCCGGCAATGTGACCGCTGGAAACGGTGCATATGCCGACACTGGTGCCGATGGTGACCATGGCAGCCTGATCAATATCTCGGCTTTGAACGGGCTTGGCGGCAGCAATATCCTGAGCCCATCGATCGGCGGTCCGGGTCTTGGTCTCGGCGCCATCCTTGAAGGCGATCGGGCCGGTGACGGTGGCAACGGAGGCAGCGTATCTAAATCGCTCTTCGGCGGTGCCGGCGGGCACGGTGGTAACGGCGGCAACACCGGCGACAGCTTCAATCAGATCGGCGCCGGTGGCGATGCCGGGAATGTCACGGCTGGACATGGTGGTTATGCCGATACCGCCGCCGACGGTGATCACGGCAGCCTGATCAGCGTGTCAGCGCTGAACGGGCTGGGCGGCAGCAACATCCTGAGCCCGTCGATCGGCGGTCCCGCCGTCGGTATCGGCGCCATTCTCGAAGGCGACCACGCCGGCGACGGCGGCAACGGAGGCAGCGTGCTGAAGTCGCTCTTCGGTGGCATGGGTGGTCACGGCGGCAATGGCGGCAGCACCGGCGACAGTCTCAATCAGATCGGTGCGGGCGGTGATGCCGGCAACGTGACGGCGGGGAACGGAATGTCCCTCAGCCAAGGTGGTGATGCCGGTGTTGGCGGGCTGATCCATGCCGCGCTGTTGAACGGTGTCGGCGGAAGCAACATCCTGAGCCCGTCGATTGGTGGGCCTGGCATCGGTATCGGTGCCATCCTTGAAGGCGATCACGCCGGCGACGGCGGCCACGGCGGCACCGCTGCGCACGCCTACGATGGTCATGTGCCGTTCGCGATGGATGCAGGCCTCTTCACGCACGTCGGGATGGTTCTGGACACGCTGGTGGCATCCGATCACCTGTTCGATGTGCCTGTTTTTGAGATGCTGGATGTGACGCATGCGTGAACCCACGCTTCGTCTATTGTTGCGTGGAGATTGCTAACATCCAGAGCACGAGCTGTGGCGGGCCTTGATATACTGCAAGGCTCGCCACTGTCTTTTGAGAGAGCCGCACTCAGATCCGCACGCCAAGGTCGGGGTAGCGTGCGTTGATGGCATCAATGTCGGCGCGAAACTCACCCGTTATCCAGTCACAGATCTCGCCGATGATGCGCGAGCCCGGGTTTCGCCGCGTGATCAGCTCGCAACGACGGTTGGTCGGCACCACGGTTGCACTCGCCGGAACGAGTGTGCCTTCGGCAAGAAGATTGGAGACTACGTTCAGCCAGCCGAGCGCGATGCCCTGTCCGACAAGGGCCGCCTGCACGACCAGTGTGTAGTCCGAAAACTGCAGCTCGTCGGCTTCCGGTCTGAGAGCAGCCGGGGCAAAGAGGCTTGCCCAGTCGGGTTGGCTTCCGCTGAGCGTGATCATCCGCGTTGCCGCCGGGAGCAGAGGTCCCGTTTCAGCTTCTTCATGGAAGTGTGGCGCGCGGATCGGCAGCAACAGCTCAGGCATGAGCGTGTGCACATCGTGGCGGGCGTCAGGCTTGTGATCGAAACGCATCGCAATGTCGATACCGTCAACGGGGCCTGCCAGAGGACCGTTGATCAGTTGGAAGCGGATTTCCACGCCGGGAAACCGACACTGAAATTGCGCCAGTCGCGGCATGAACCAGTGTGTCGCGAAAGCGGATGAAACCGAGAGCACGATGGGCCGGCGTGCGGGGCGTTTGCGCCCTTCAAGACGGATCAACGCGCGTTCGATCTCGCCGAAGCTCTGCGAGATGCCGGAGAACAACTCGTCCCCATCCTTGGTCAATACGACGCCCGACGGCGTCCGGCGGAACAGCGATACGCCAATGTGGTGTTCCAATCGGCCGATCGTGCGGCTGACGGCCGGGCTCGTCACGCCGAGTTCCTTGGCCGCACGGGCGAATGTCCCACAGCGAACGGCGGCTTCAAAGGCAACCAGAGTGTTGAGGGACGGGAGCAAGCGTCTGAGCTGGGACATTACAGAATGTAACCTCCGCAGTGACTATTTTTGGAATTGCGAAAGCAGTCGTGCCGCGCTCCATTGGCGGCAGAGATTGCCGGTGCAGGCGGCACCATCATCCGGAACAAGAGGCGCGACCGATGTCTTTCGAAGGGTTCAAGGTTCTGACGTTCGATATCGTGGGAACATGCGTCGACTTCGAGAAAGGCATCCTCGATGGTGTCCGCGCCGCCGGCGGGCCGGCAGCCGAGAAACTCAGCGATGACGAGATTTTTGCGCCCTATCTTCGCGCCAGGGAGAAGTTCCCGGGCCGTGCGAGCCTCGTCATGCGCGACGTCTACCTGCTTGCGGCCAAGGAGCTTGGGCTGGCGCACGACGACGCGGCGGGCGACACCTTCGCGTGGCACTACTCCAGGCTTCCGGCATTCGCGGACTCCGTCGATGCCCTGAAACGGCTGCGGCGCAAGTTCCGCCTGGTGGCCATGACCAATTTCGACCGGGTCGCCTACAGCGCCTGCGCTCATACGCTGGGGCTGCCGTTCCATGACAGCGTCACCGTCGATGAGGCGCAGTATCCGAAGCCGGATCCCCGGTTCTTCTGCTTCAACCTCGGCCGCCAGTCGGCGTTCGGGTACAAGCAGGAAGAGATCCTGCACGTCGCGCAGAGCCAGTATCACGATATCGGCGTCGCGCGCGAGCTTGGATACAAAGTCTGCTGGATCGAGCGCCGCAAGGGCCTGAAGGGCTTCGGCGGCACGCCGGTACCGAAAACCGTGACCAAGCCGGACTTTCATTTTTCCACGCTTGGCGAGCTTGCGGATGCGGTAGAGCGGGATTGATCCGCTCTGGTGCGGGCGCGGTCTGTTGAGGCCGCGCCGGTCGTATCCGCCATCATCTCCTATCGCCAGCATAACCGCGTCCCGCATCATAGGGCGCTGCAGATCCGCAAGGCGTCCAGCATCGCGGCGTGAATATTCCGGCTGGATACGGCATCGCCGATCCGGTGCAGCTCGAAGCCATCCGTTCGCTGCCGCGGCTGTGGTGCGGCGTTGACCAAGGCCTCCAGGTCGCTGACTCCATCATTCGCCGATTGGCCTCGCAATTGCGCATAGACCTCGTCGCTGGGAATGCTGCCTTGCTCGACCACGACGTGATCGACGAGGACCTGGCTCTCGTCCTGTGAAATTTCATTAAGGAGGATGGCGAGCAGGCGATTGCCCTGGCGCTCGACGCCGAGCAGGCGTGTTTCGGTGACGGGTTGGATGCCGAGCTTCAGGAACTGTTTCTTCCACCGCAGGCGCTCGGCGTAGGTCAGCTCTTCCGCGATCTGGGCATCGATCGAGGCGTATCTGACGTTGGCTCCCGCTGCTTTGGCTCGTTCGGCCACCAACGGGCCGGGATGGCGCCCCGTGCCGTCGTAGATCAGAACGTCACCCGTGAGCGATGCCTGTCCCATGAGCATATCCCAGGTGCTCACGCACAGTTCGTTACCCTTGGTCAGATCGATTTGCGGCAGCCCCCCGGTGGCGAGAATGACGACATCCGGGTTGAGCGCCGAGATTCCCTGCTCGTCCATGTAGGCATTCGTGTGCAGCTCCGCGCCGAGCCGCTGCAATTCGGCAATACGCCACTCGACGATGCCCATGAGATCGCGCCGCCAGGACCCGGTTGCGCCGATCAGAATCTGCCCGCCGAATTCGGGTGCTGCCTCATAGAGCGAGACGTTGTGCCCGCGCTCGGCGCTGATGCGCGCAGCCTCCAACCCGGCCGGGCCGCCACCCACCACGACCACATTGCGAGCCGGCCCGTCCGTCCTGGCAATGGTGTGATTGAACGTCTGCTCTCGGCCCGTCACCGGATTGTGCAGGCATGACGGCCGGTAGGGGGATTGGCAGTGCGTGGCACCTACGCAAGGCCGGATCTCGCTTTCGTGACCGCTCGCCATCTTCGAGACCAGATGGGGATCGGCAATCTGCGCGCGTGTCATGCCGGCCATGTCGAGCTTGCCTTCGCGCACGGCAAAGCGTGCTGAGGCAACGTCGGCAATGCGGGCCGCATGGAAGACGGGCAAGCCGACTTCGCGCCGGAAGGCTCCGACAGGCTCGACCCAAGGTGCCAGCGGCGAGCCCATCCCAGGCATGTTTTCTTCGGCAAGCGCCCGGGTGGTGTCCATCGTGCCATAGATGGCATTGAAGAAGTCCACGGCGCCCGCCTCTTTCAGGATCAGGGCCGCGCGCACGCAATCGTCGAAGCGCAGGCCACCACCCGGCCCTTCATCGACGACGAAGCGCATGCCGACGAGAAACTTGTCGCCGACGGCTTTGCGAATAGCCTCGTGCACCATCAATGCGAACCGGCAGCGATTTTCCAGGGAGCCCCCGAACCGATCCGTACGGCGATTGGTCACCGGCGACAGGAACTGGCCGATCAGATGCCCGCCAGAAAGCGTCTCGATGCCATCGAGGCCGCCTTCCTTGCAGCGCACGGCAGCCGCGGCATAGGCTTTGACGACACGATCGATGTCGTGCTCGTCCATCTCCTTCGGAATGCTGCGATGCAGGGTCTCGCGGATCGGTGACGGGGCGATCGTCGTCAGGCGGTCGCCGGCATAAGGATCGCCGCGGCGGCCGAGATGGGAGATCTGGCACATGATGCCGGCGCCGAGCGCATGCATCCGCGTGCTGAAGCGCTGGAGATGCGGAATGATCGCATCGCTGCCGACATTGAGCTGCCGGAAGATGTTGGGAGAGTCACGATCGATGTTGGATGAACCGCCGAACATCGACAGGCCGATGCCGCCTCTCGCTTTCTCCTCGTGATAGCGCTGGTAGGCCTCCTCCGGCATGCCATTCACTTCGAGACCGCAGGCGTGGCTCGTGCTCATGATCCGGTTGCGGAAGCGGACATGCTTGATGGTCAGCGGCTGCAGCAGCGGGTCCTTGGCGACGATCGCCGGATCTGGTTTGTACATTTTCTTCTTGCTCCTTATTGGCAAGGCTCACGGCCGAAGTGGACAGGCACACCTGCTGCCTTGGCGATCACTTGCTCCGCTTCCGATGCGGACGTTCCTTAGACCGCACCAAGATGTCTCATCGGGACTAGAGAATCTGACTGAGAAACTGCCTCGTGCGCGGATCGTTGGCCTTGGTGAAGAACTGCGCCGGCGGGCCGTGCTCGACGATGACGCCGCCGTCGGTGAAGTAGATGTGATCGCCGACCTCGCGGGCGAAGCCCATCTCATGTGTCACCAGGATGCAGGTCATGCCTTCCGCTGCGAGCTCCTTGATGGTGACCAGGACTTCCTTGACCGTTTCGGGATCGAGCGCCGCCGTCACCTCGTCGAACAGCATCACATCGGGGCGCATGGCCAGGCTTCTGGCGATGGCGACTCGCTGCTGCTGGCCGCCGGACAGTTGGCCGGGATATGCGTCTTCCTTGCCGGTCAGACGCACCTTGGCGATCAGGGCGCGGGCGCGCTGCTCCACCCGGTCCTTGGGCTCGCGCAGCACTTTCACCGGCGCCATCATGACATTCTCCAGCGCCGTCTTGTGCGGGAACAGGTTGTACTGCTGGAAAACGATGCCGACCTTCCGGCGCAGGGCGAGCTTGTCGAGCTTCGGATCGTTCACCTCCTGCCCCTCGACGGTGATCGATCCCTTCTGGATCGGGCTCAATCCGTTGATGCACCGGATCAGCGTTGACTTGCCCGAGCCGGACGGGCCGATGATGCAGACGACCTCGCCCTTCCTCACGTCGAAGCTGACGCCCTTCAGCACCTCGAGTGCGCCAAAGGACTTGTGCACATCGCGCAGCGACACGATCGGTTTGTCGGCCGGCCATGGGCGATGTCCGCCAGACGATTTAGGATCCGACAGCATATTTGCGCTCGAGTTTCTGGGTCCAGACGGCGATGGGGTAGATGTAGGCGAAGAAAAGACAGAGCAGGAACAGGTAGAACGGGAAGAGCAGCTCGGGCCGGGCGCCTGCAGCTTCCATCGCCGCCTGCGCATTAGAGACCGCTTCGTGGACGCTGAAGAGCGAGGCGATCGGCGTGGACAGCGTCAGCAAGGCGTACCAGTTCATCCACGGCGGAATGGCGCGCTTCACGCATTGCGGCAGGATGATCCAGCGCAGCGTCTGCGAGCGTGTGAAGGCGAGGCCTTCAGCCGATTCCCACTGACCGGTCGGGATCGAGTGGACAGCGCCTCGCACGATCTCGCTGATGTTGCCCATGACCGGCAAGGCGAAGGCAAACGTTGCTTTTGCCCAGTCCGGGATCATGAAGCGGCCGCCCCAGGGCAAGCGGATCTCGACCGGCAGCAGGAACATGACGACGAAGAGGATCACCAGCCAGGGTGAATTGCGCAGCAAATGGGTGACGAAACGCGATGGGGCCCGGATGGCCAGGAGCGGGCTGATCTGCATCAAACCGAGGCCGATGCCGAGCAGCGTGGCCAGAGCCATCGCGAGGAAGCTCATGATGAGGTTGAGTGCAAACCCCTTCAGGATGAACGGCAGCCAGAGGACGAGTGTCGCGAGGGCCGAGGGAGTCGCAGGCCGTGCTGGCGTCTGAGCCGAAGCGATCGTCAGGGAGATGGCAAAGGCAACAACCAGACAAACGCCGAGCTTCCAGTTTACGACGGCAGACAGCCGCCCTTCGGCGAAGCGCGACATGTCGAGCCGGAATGCGCGCTGCGTCACCGGCCGTACCCCGGAAGAACAAGCCTGCGCTCAAGCGCATGCAATGCGCTTGCAAGGATCGTGACCACGAGAATGTAGAACACGAAGAGCAGGAGCATCATCTCGGGGACGTTCACGTTGTCCGACCAGACCTGGTTCAGGACATACGTCATCTCGGGGACGGAGATGACGTAGGCGAGCGAGGTCGTCTTGGCCAGGCTGACGAGATTGTTCGTCAGAGCCGGCAGGCTGATGCGAAACGCGAGCGGCAGCGTGACGAAGAGAAACGTCTGCCACCTGGAGAAGCCGAGGCTTTCGGCCGCCTCGTGGGTGGATTCCGGAACGGCCTCCAGGCCCGCACGGAAGATCTCGATGTTGAAGGCGCCGCCGAAGATGCCGAGCGCAATGATCGCCCACGCGAACGAGGAGATGAGCGGTTGCGAATATCCGCCCATATCGACCGCAGGCGTGAACGCGCCAAGACCGAAGTAGAAGAACAGCAACTGGATCATCGGCGGTGTGTTGCGGAACGCCTGAATGTAAGCGTTCACGCCGACTCTGAGAGCCGTGTTCCTGGAGCCTTGTGTCCAGGCTCCAAGAACGCCGATCACGAGCGACAGGAACAGCGACCAGAAGATCAGCTGCAGCGATATGCTGGCCCCGGTGACGAACCGGCCGTACTCGTACTTGTCGTAGAAGACGATGAAGTTCAGACCCGTTTGCTCGTAGAGCCGCCGGAAAAACGGAGCGATGACATCAAGCATGATGGAGCGACCGGCCGCGCAAACGGGTCATGACCTGTGACGTGCCTCACTTCGGGCTGAGATAGCCCGTATCCCACTGCAGCTTCTTCTGCTGCTGCACGAACCAGTCGGACGCCTTCACGCCCCACTTCTTCTCGAGCTCGATCAGCTTGCCTTCCGCCTGCCAGCGGTAGGCCATGCCGGCCATGAAGGCGCCCCAGCCCTTGTTCACTTCTTCGATGGGCACGGCCGCGGCCCAGGGGTTGTTGTAAAGCACGGGGACAGGCATCTCGTAGCCTTCCCACTCCGGCGTCGCGAGGTCGGCCATGATGCTGACGTCGTCGTAGACCCAGGCGATACACTTGCCGGCGCGCAGGGCTTCCTTGCCCTCGGTATTGCCGGTGAAGGCAACCAGCTTGGCCTTCAGCTCGGTCTCGACCTGCTTGTTGTAGTAGTTGCCCTGCTTGCCGCAGACCGGCTTGTCGGCGATGTCCTTCCAGTCCTTGATCACGCCCTTCTTGGCCAGCAGCGTCGGCCCGGAGGTCCAGTAAGCGGGCTCGATCATGCCGACGATCTTGCGTCGCTCGGCGGTGTCGTACATGCCGCCGATGATGAGGTCGATCTTGCTCTGCTGCAGGAACTGCATCCGGTTCGCCGACGTGATGATCACCGGCTCGAACTTCACGCCCAATGCTTCAGCGACGCTTTTCCCGAGGTCGACCTCGATGCCCTGCAACGTGCCGTCGGGCGACGGGAAGGACCACGGCTTGAACGCGCCTTGCACGCCCACGCGCACCACGCCGCGGTCGAGGATTTCCTTGAGGCGGCCGTCCGCCGCACGCGCGTCGTCCGCAACAAGAAGACTGGTCGTCCCTGCCAACACCGCTGCCAGCGCAGCAACATGTTTCAACGTGCTTCCAAGTGCCATCGCTCGAGTTCTCCGTTTACCTGGTTGTGGCTGCTTGATCGGAATTGAGGTGGACTGAACCGGCGCGAAACACCGTCTCCTGAAACTGAAGGAAATCGCGGACTTCCTGGGCTCTCTGGTCGGAAGACCATCCGAGCAAATCGGCGACGCAATCGGCAGCGCGCTCAACATCCTGACGGTCGAGATGGCGTCCCCACGCAATACCGGTGCGGGTGTACAGGATGCCCCGCAGATCGCGCGCGTGCTCGGTGATGACGGCCTGGCGAATGGCCTGCTCGGGAGAAAGCTGGCCGGTATTGGTGAATGGATTGGATCGGCTGGCAGCTGCCGCCTGGGGCGTCCCCACGCGCGATGGCTTGAGCCGGTGTGAGATCGCTGCCAGCAACTCACGGCCGGCACTGCGATGCGTCATCACGGGGCCTGCCGTCATCGCCAGGACTCCGGGGAGTCCACGGTCTGCGAGGTCATGGATTTCGCGGGTGCGCCGGCCCATGGGCTGCGCCGGATCAAAAGTGAGTGGCCGCACGCCGGCCCAGGTGAACTCAACGTCCTGGCGTTTCAGGCGCAAGCCGGGCAGAAGAAAATTCGCTTCGCCAAGGAGGAAGTCGATGTCCTCTTCGGTGGCGGAGACGCGGCTGGCATCGCCATCGTGCAGCGTCTCGGTCGGCCCGAAGTAGAAGGTCTCATCATCGAGCGGCAGGCCGTAGAACGGCATCCCTCCGCGATGCAGCGCCGCGATGCCGAAGCCCTGATATCGCGCCGGCAGACGCACGACGATGTGCGCTCCCTTGGTGCCCTGCACCAGGCGCGAGGCTGGTTGGGCCGCCTCCTGTGTGCCGACGCCGTCGATCCAGGTCCCGGCCATGTTGAGGACGATTGGCGCGCAGACGGTCTCCACGTGCCCGTCCTGCTGCGCGAGCGCGACGCTCCAGTCCCCGTTCGATGCCCGGTGACCCAACGTGGCCTTGGTGAACAGGCGAATATCGGCACCATGCCGCTCGGCTTCGAGAGCCGCATCGACGCAGAGCCGGTCGGGCCAGTCGATCATGTACTCGCGATAGGTGGCGATCGAACCCAGCTTGTCCTGATCGCGCAGGTCGGAGGCGAATGGCACCGTGCGGCTGATGTCGGTCGTCACTCTGCGGTAGTCGAGGGGGATCTGGTCAGGAGGACCGAGCCGCTTCAGCAGTGCAAAGCCGAGGTCGAGATGCCAGCCGCGGATATCGTCGCCGGCATAGAGAGGGAAGCACATGGTGAACGGCTTGCAGCGCTCGGGCACGAGGCGGGCGAGTTCCTCTCGGGCCTCCATGGCGGCCCTGGCCATCCCGACGGCCTGCGTAAATCGCCGAGGAGAGAGGGCAAATGTGCGAACGGGATGCTGTGTTTCGAAGTAGCGCAAGCCGCAATGCAGGATGCGCGAGGACCGACTCGAGGCGCCATTGGCGAAATCGGCCTGCTCAGCCAAAAGCACTTTATAACCGGAAGCGGAAGCTTCACGCGCTGCGCTGGTGCCGTTGATCCCGCCGCCGATCACGATGACGTCGTATCGGTGTTGCGCAGCTATGGCAGACTTCGTCCCGGTCGTCATTGCGCTCTCAGTGCGAATAACGGGCGAGCCTAATAGCCAATTTCGAATTGCTCAAAATAGAATGATCGACGATCGTTATGCGCAGAATGCATACTGAACAGGGTTAACGCGGCAGCTGTGCCATCAGCAGGTCCCGCTCGGTCGCCATCAGGTCCAGCAGGGCGTCGGCGGCGCGATTGGCTGGTCGCGACTCCGGCCGCAACAGTGCAACGTTGAACGGGATCGTCGGACTGAAAGGAATGAGCCGCACGCGATCGTCGAGCAGCTTTACGGCTGTGTACGGATCGATCAGCGCCACGCCGATGCCCTGCTTCACCATCTCGTAGGCCGTTGCCGAGACCGTGGTCTCGTACGCCATGTCGAGCTTCACGCCGCTCGACCGGAAGGCTTGGGCGATCAGTTGCCCGGCCGACGTGAAGGACGTCCAGCCGATATGGGGCACACCGACCAGGTCGGCCGGCCCCAGGTGAGACTTGTCGGCGAGCGGATGGCTGCTTGGTACGGCTGCGATATAGGGCGTGTCGCTGAAGATTTCAGTTCGAAAACCCGATCGCTTCAACGGGATCTCCGCCAGGCCGAAATCGATCTGTTGTGCTGCCGCCCATTCCTCGACCTTCATCGACAGCCTGACGTTGAGGAGGATGCGCGTGTTGGGCCAGTCCTTGCTGAAGGTCGCCAGCAGTTGCGGTACGAAGGTGATGCCGAGTGCCGGCATCATGGCCGTCGCGATACGGCTGCTCTCGCCTTCGGCAACCCTGGCCGCGAAGGTCTTGAGCGTTTCGAGCGACACGTAGGCACGCTCGATCTCATCGAGCAGAAGGTGTGCGACCGAAGTCGGCGTGACCAAACCGCGCCGGCGCTCGAAGAGGACGACCCCCAATTCGTCTTCGAGCTTGTCGAGCAGACGGCTGACGGCCGGCTGGCTGCGGCCCAGCAACTCAGCGGCGCCACTGACGGTTCCCGTCAGCATGACGGCGCGAAACGCCGAGAAGTAGAGCAGATTCATGCGATTGAGGCTTTCCTTGTATCCTGGGCTGACCGGGCGCTCGCAGGAGCCTCAGCTTCTCAAGCGGCCGTTTCGGGGTCAACATCGATGCCGCAGGCCGCCGAACACGGCGTAGCGCAGGCCGAGGTTAACGCCCCCGATTTCGGGCCCATTCCGGCGAGATGCCGACGCTCATGGCCTGCGCCCGTCTCGCTCGCTTGCCGGCGGGCATAAAGCCGTTCCAATTGCGATCCCCGCTGAGCTATAGCTGTTCGCAGAACCAACGCGTCGCGCCGCGAGAAGGAAGCCCTCCGTGAAGAACTCGAACATCGTGATCATCGACCACCATCCGGGCCGCTCGACCCAGACCCTCGGCATCGCGCGCCAGCTTGGCACCGATCCGGACCTCATCCACGAGCCGTCGGTGGGCGTGGTCGGCACGAAGGGCGACAGCCAGTGCTATCTGGGCGTCCTGGACAAGGTCGACGCGATCCACCAGCGCCTCAAGGCCCGCATCGGCAAGGGCCCCGGCCAGCTCAAGCTGCGCCTCGTCCAACCGGAGTACACGATTGCGACGTCAGACGGCATCCGCAACGGCACGCGCGAAATGCGCTATTCCCTGATCGGGCGCGAGGTCACCAACGACGCGCTGTGCGAGCACCTGAGCGCGACCGGCCTGGCCGGCACGATCGCCGTCGTCGCCTGCGACAAGCCGCCGGTCGGCACGCTCGCCGCCCTGCTGGAGCACAACCAGCCGGCAATCATGATGTCGGATGGGTCGATCCATCCCGGCACTGACCCCAAGACAGGCGAGGCGATCGACCTCGTCACCGCCTACCAGGTGGCGGGGCACCCGGACCGCGAGTACCGTCACCATATCGCCTGTCACGCGTGCCCCGGCTATGGCAGTTGCGGCGGCATGTTCACTTACAACACGATGCAGACTTTCATCGGCGTCGTCGGCATGCAGCCGCTGCACATGGTGGCACCGCCGTCGGATGATCCGCGCCGGCTGAACGAGTTCCCGGCCGAGCTGGTGGACCTGCTGGCCAAGCTGATCGAGAAGGATCTGAAGCCGCGCGACATCGTCGTGCGTGACTCCCTCCGTAATGCCGTGATCGTTGCCATGGCCATCGGCGGCTCGACCAACGTCGTACTGCATGCCCCCGAGATCGCGCGCGCTGCGGGCTATGCCGACTTCTGGAAAGAGGTCATAACGCCGGAGGAGTTCAACCACCTCTCGCAATACGTCGTGCCGGTCCTTACGGATGCGCGGCCCTACGGCAAATACTCGATGGTCGATATCGACAGGGTTGGCGGCGTGCAGGTGATCGTGCGCGAGCTTCTCGAGGCCGGTCTCTTGAACGGCGATGTGCTGACCTGCACGGGCGAAACGCTCGCGCAACAGGTCAAGCGCCTGGAAGCCAAGCGCGCCGACGGGAGTGTCATCTACCCCGTCGAGAAACCCTACAAACCGACCGGCGGCCTGCGCGTCCTCGGCGGCAACCTGTCGCCGGACTTCTCCGCGATCCTGAAGCTCGCCGGTGTCGACAATGGTCTCCAGAACAAGGGGACGATGAGCAAGGCGCAGATCTACGAGGGCGGCCTAGAGAACAATGTCTTCCGCGGCAAGGCACGCGTCTTCGAAAGGGAGCAGGGCTTGATCAGCGCGCTCGACGAGGATCCCGGCAGCTTCCAGAACCACGACATGATCATCGTGCGCTACGAGGGCCCGAGCGGTGCGCCGGGCATGCCGGAGATGCTCGACCCGACCTCGCGCATCACCGCACTCTGCCGCGAACGGGGCATCACAGTTGCGCTGATGACGGATGCGCGGTTCTCGGGCGGGTCCGTAGGCCTCGTCATTGGCCACGTGGGTCCGGAAGCGGCCCTTGGCGGCCCTATCGCCTTCATCGAGGATGGCGACGAAATCATCGCCGACCTCAACAAGAACGAGCTCACCTGCACCGCGCTCAAGGATCCAGCCACCTATGAAAAGCGCAAGGCGGTCTGGGCGAAGGTGGTGGCAGGCAACGGTGGCGTGCATCCCAATTGCGGCGTGGCCGACACCCGTCTGCTGCACCGCGCGCGGCACACGGCGGTCCCGGCCACCCGCGGTGGCGGCCTGCATCCGAACCGCGAGGTGTGGGTGCGCGAGCCGCGCGAAGCGCAGCGGTCGGGCTTCGTGCCGACGAACAAGTATCGCCCGGACACCGGCAAGGCCTTTTAGGGATCGCTTTGCAACCTCGGCAGAAGCCGCCGGTCATGGCGCTTCTACCTGTTCAAGCGGGCAGTCCTTTGCCCGCAGCGCGGATGCCCGCGGTGCGGCCTCTGTTCATTTGCGATCTGGTTTGTCGCCGCTCTGAGGGCGCTGGATCGCGCTATGGCGACGCTCATCCGTGATGAGCCCGATTTCATCAATTCCACAAATGTAATTCATTATATCGAACCGACGCCTGTTGGATCGTGCCGGCGGATACTGCCGTGACAGCGAAGTGCGCCAAAAATCCGTAAAATCAAATATGGATCACTCTCCTGTTGCACGATGTCTTTTCATTCGGCTAAGCTCCAGTTTCATTATAATGGAGATGCATCGCCGATGGCGAAAGCACCCACAGTCGACAAGATTGACGACTCGGACGAAGCGTCCGCCGGGGAGGCGTTACGTATCGGCCGTCGGCTGCGGGCCCTGCGGAGCGATCGCGGGCTGACCATCCTCGAGCTTGCCGCCAAGGCCGGCGTATCCTCCGGCAACATCAGCCAGATCGAGCGCGGCAACTCCAATCCCTCGATCAATACGCTGCAGAAGCTGCGCCGGGCGCTGGGCGTGAACCTGTGGGCATTTCTCGACCAGGAGCCTGCGGGTGACAGCGGCGATCCGCCGTTCGTGCGCCGCAAGGATCACCGGCCGCGCTTCGTCGTCGGCACGAACATGCTGACGAAGGAGCTCCTCTCGCCCAAGGACAATAACGAGCTGCGCTTCATGATCCTCACGCTGCCGCCCGGCGCGCGCAGCGAGGAGTTCCTGAGCGGACCGGGCGACAAGGGAGGGTATGTGCTTTCCGGCCGCGTGGATCTTACGATCGGCGCGCACACCGCATCCCTCGACGAGGGGGACAGCTTTCAGTTCGACAGCACGATTCCACACCAGATCGTCAACATCACAGATGGTGTCGCGAAGCTCATCTGGATCATCAGTATTCGTGATGCCCACCTCTAGCTGTTGGGTCAGTCGCGCCATGGGAGGGATGAATGAGTCGTAACGTGACCTACAGCGCGGACGTGAAGCTAGAGCCCTATTGGTGGGATGAAGCGCCGATACGCAGATTGCCCGAAGTCAGCATTCCGAAAGCTGTTGACGCTGTCATTGTCGGCGCGGGATACAGCGGTCTCTCCGCGGCGTTGACACTCGCGCGCGCCGGCCGCAGCGTTCTCGTTGCCGAGGCGGGTGAGCCTGGCGAGGGTGCCAGCACCCGCAACGGCGGTGCGGTCGGCGAGACGCTGCGCATCTCCTTCGCCAGCATGATCGGCAAGTTCGGGTTAGACACCGCCAAGGCGTTCTACAGCGAGGTGCGCACAGCACGCCGCTTTCTCGAGACCCTCATCGAGCAGGAGAACATCGCCTGTCACTACCGGCGGGTCGGCCGTTTCATCGGTTGCCACGCGCCGAAGTTCTACGATTCCCTTGCGCGCGATCTGGAGCTGCGCAAGCAGCACCTCGATTTCGACGCGGAGATGGTGCCGCGCGCCGAGCAGCATCGTGTCATTGGAACGGACCGGTATCATGGCGGGCGGTTGATCCTGACCGACGGCAATCTGCAGCCGGCCTTGCTGCATCGCGGCCTTCTGGAGCGGGCGCTCGGCGCGGGCGCTACGGTTGCGGCCCACACGCGCGTGACCCGCATCGAGCGGGACGGCAGCCAATTCACGGTGACGGCCGGCGGCCACCAGGTGAAGGCGCGCGACGTCATCGTCGCGACCAACGGCTACACGGGAGACGAAAGTGCTTGGTTGAAGCGCAGGCTCATTCCGATTCAGAGTCAGATCATCGCCACCGCGCCGTTGCCGGCCGCCACCATAGAGCGTCTCATTCCCGAGCGCCGCCAGCTTGGGGACACCTGTAACCTCCACTACTACTACCGCACGTCGCCGGACGGCACGCGCATCCTGTTCGGGGGACGCGCGGGGGCGCACGCGATCAATGATCCGCGGCGCAGCGGCAATCATCTCTACCGCCGTCTGATCGACCTGTTCCCCGAGCTGGTGGGGACGCGCGTCACGCACTCCTGGACAGGGTTCATCGCCTACACGTTCGATCACCTGCAGCACATGGGCACGCATGACGGCATCCACTATGCGGCTGGATGCTGCGGCAGCGGCGTGGTCATGCAGACGTGGCTTGGGCACCAGGCGGCGGTGAAGGCGCTGCACCGCGGCGACGCCCGCTCGGCCTTTGACCGGCCGTATCAAACCAGACCACTCTACAGTGGCACGCCTTGGTTCCTGCCGGCCGCGGTCTTCTACTACGGCGCGCGAGACCGGCTCGGGATGTAAGTGAATTCCAGCAACAAGGCTTCGGGAGGAAAGATATGAAAACACGATTGATCCATCTGCCCTGTCTGCTCGCTGCATTCGTGCTGAGTGCTGGCGCCAGCCTCAGCCCGGCCGTCGCGGCAGACCTGCCGGCCGTCCCTGCGTCCATCAAGGACAAGGGCAAGCTGCTGTTCGGTGCGAAGTGCGACTACCCGCCCGACGGCTATCTGGATGAGAGAGGACAGCCCAAGGGCATCGAGGTGGACATGGGCCGCCAGATCGCCAAATGGATTTTTGGCGACGAGAGCAAGATCGAGATCATGTGCGTCACCACGGCCAACCGCGTGCCGTCGCTGGTCGGCGGCAAGATCGATCTGATGATCGCCACCATGGGCATCACCAAGGAGCGGCGCGAGGTCGTCGAGGTGTCCGATGCGTACGCGTGGGGCGCGAGCGAGCTTCTCGTTCCCAAGGACAGCCCGATCAAGTCGCTGGCCGATCTGAAAGGCAAGAAGCTGCTCGTGATCAAGGGCGCGTGGCAGATCCCCTGGTTCGAAAAGAACATGCCCGGGCTGGAGATGATCAAGCTCGACACCGTCAGCGACGCCGTCCAGGCGCTGTTGCAAGGACGCGGCGATGCCTACGGGCACGATCTCAACGTCATCTTCGGCATCGCTGCCAAGAACCCCAAGGTCAAGCTGGTGGGCGATCCCTACATGATCGGCTTCCGTGGCGCGGCCGTGCGCAAGGGCGAGAAGGAATGGATCGCCTACGTCAATGCTGCGCTCGCCAAGATGCGCAAGGACGGCATCACGGTGGGCTTCATCGAGAAGTACGTGGAGCCGGAGCTCAGGCATCAGCAGTTGCTTGCCTTCGATCCCGACAAGGCCCCGGCCAACGCCGTGAGGGAATAGCACCGGCACGCAAAGGCAGGGACGAAGCTCTGCCTTTGCAGACCGTGACTGTGTGTTCCGTCCGGACGGGAACGATGCTTTGAACTACAAGTTCAGCTTCTCCTACATCGAGGCTAGCTTGCCCGCCCTTTTGCAAGGGCTGGTGATGACGGTCCAGGTCAGCGCGCTCAGCATCGTGGGGGCTGTGCTGATCGGCATCGTTTGCGCGTCGATCCGGATTTTCAACGTGCCGGTGCTGTCGCAGCTCGTGCGGTTCTACGTGCACGTGATCCGCACGACCCCGATCCTGGCGCAGCTCTTTTTCATCTTCTACGGACTGCCATCGCTGGGCCTCGGGCTGTCGCTGTACTGGTCCGCGGTCCTGTGTCTGGTGCTTTGGGGAGGCGCCTACAATACGGAGAACGTGCGCAGCGGGTTCATCACCATCAACAAGGGCCTGCGCGATGCGGCGCTGGCCCTCGGCTTGAAGCCCTTGCAATATCTGCGCGCCGTTGCGTTGCCCCTGGGTCTCAGGATCAGCATTCCCGCCGTTCTCAACACGTCGATCTCGGTGCTGAAGAACTCGTCCTACATGCAGGCCATCGGCCTAGCGGAGCTGACCTACGTTGCCATGGAGCGCAGCGCCATGGACTTCCGCACGCTGGAGAATTTCGCGGCGATCTGCGTGCTCTACTTGATGCTGATCTGGGGCCTTTCAGCAGCCGTGCGGCGCGTCGAGCGGCGCTTGCACATGCCGTTCGCCGACGGGAGGTGATGTCGTGGACCTGATCGCGAAGAACATGCCGCTGTTTCTCACGGGCCTCGAGCGGACGTTCCAACTGGCGATCTTCACGCTGCTGCTCAGCTTGATCGTCTCCGTCGTCGTGGGTGTTGCCAGCATCACGCGCTGGCGAATCGTCCGGTGGCTGGCCCTCGCTTATGTCGAGTTCTTCCGCGGCGTGCCGCTGGTCGTGAACGTGCTGTTCGTCTTTTTCGCGGCTCCGCTGGTCGGCATCTCGCTCGGGCCGTTCCAGGCCGCGATCATCAGCTTCACGCTGTGGGGCAGCTCCAACGGCGCGGAGATCGTGCGCGGCGGCCTCAACGCCGTGCCCAAGCATCAGATCACCAGCGCCACGGCGCTCGGCCTCACACCCTGGCAGATCTTCTGGTACATCCAGGCACCGCAGGCGCTCCTGCCGATCCTGCCGCCCTTCACGGGTCTCTTCACGCTGCTGGTGCAGGCAACGTCACTTGCCTCGATGGTGGGGCTTACCGAGTTTTTCCGGGCAGGGCAGATCATTGTCGAGCGCGAAACGCTGCGAACCGGAGAGAACCCGGCTTACTTGATCTACGGCTTCGTGCTGCTGACGTACATGGTGATCTGCTCGTTGCTCACGGTGCTGACACGGCGGCTCGAGCTCAAGATCAGTCAGCGTCAGGGCAAAGGCGTTGATCGTAACAAGGTGCAGACGCTGGGCGGGCGTCGCCTTGAAGAAAGTGTGTGACGGCCCAAGCGCTACAGGTGACTTCAGAACCGGAGTACTGCGATGAGCTCTAAAGTCAGTGCCTTTCTCTCCGAGAGCATCGATCCGCGGCTGCAGAAGCACCTGTTTGCGCCCAAGACCCGCCGCGAGCTGGCCGGCGGGTTCGCCAGTCTCTCGGATGTCAACAAGGCCCACGTTGCGATGCTGCATGAGAGGGGGATCCTCTCACGTGATGTCGCCGCGGCGCTTGCGCGCGCCATCCTCGCTCTCGAGGCGGAAGGCCCTGCCGGTGTGCCGGTGGATGGTGCGCGGGAGGACTCGTTCTTCAACTACGAGGCCCGCATCATCGAGATGACGGGCCCTGAGGTCGGCGGGCGGATGCACACGGGGCGCAGCCGCAACGATCTCAAGGCGACTCAGGACCGCATGCGGGCGCGAGCGACGGCGTTGAGCATCCTCGATGGCCTGCTTACGGTTCGTGAGACCATGCTCGACCGGGCGGTGGCATTTGCCGATGTGGTGATGCCCGGATACACGCACCTGCAACCGGCACAGCCCATCACCTATGGCTGGTACCTGCTCGGCTTCCTGCATGCCCTGGAGCGTGACCACGCCCGCATTGCCGAGAGCTATCCGCGCATCAATCTCAATCCCCTCGGTGCCGGTGCGATCGCCGGCACGTCCTATCCGATCGACCGCGAGCGAACGATGCGATTGCTCGGGTTCGATGGGCTCGTTGCGCACACGCTCGATGCCGTTGCCTCGCGCGACTATCTCATCGAGCTCGTTGCCGCCGTGACCCTGCTGACCACGACCTGGGGACGTCTGGCGCAGGATTTCTTTGTCATGACGAGCTACGAATTCCAGACGCTCGAGCTGCCGGATCGCGTGGCCGGGACCTCCAGCATGATGCCGCAGAAGAAGAACATGGTGGTGCTGGAGGATTTGAAAGCCAGCTCGGCGCAGCTGCTTGGCGCCCTGACAACGGCGGTCAGCGGGGTCAAGGGCACCCACTTCACCAATACGGTGGACGGCAATGGAGAAGCGTTCCGGTGGATTTGGGATGCTTTCGAGGAAACGCTCGACGGGCTGCACATTCTCGATCTCGTTGTCGGCAGCGCTGCCCCGAGGTCGGACCGCATGCGGCAGCTCGTCGAGGCCAATTTTTCCACGGCCACCGACCTTGCCGACGCACTCGTGCTGAAGGCGGGACTGCCTTTCCGCGAAGCGCACCACATTGCCGGCGGTGTCGTCAGGACTGCATTGGATCGCGGTTTGACGGCCAAGGGGATCACGCATGCGCTGGTGAGGGAAGTCGCAGCGCAGGTCACCGGGCGCAGCATCGATATTCCGTCATCGATCCTTGCTGAGCTGGCTCCCGAGGTCGCGGCCGAGAGGCGCCAAGGAACGGGCGGACCCTCCCAGCGGGATATCGAGTCCATGGTCGCAACGCTGCGCCGGAACCTCGCCGACGACCGGAAACTGTATGCTGAGCGCCAGGCCAGGCTTACGCGTGCCAAGCACGAGCTCGATGCCGCCATTGCGCAGCTCGCGGCGGATAAGGGTGCCACCTAATGGCCGCTGCCCCTATCCCGGCCTCTCCGGTGCTGCTCTCGGCCAAGGGGCTCATGAAGCGCTACAAGGGTATCGCCGCGCTGGATGGCGTGGATATCGAGATCCGCAAAGGCGAGATCGTCGTGATTATCGGCCCGTCCGGCTCGGGCAAATCCACGCTCATCCGCTGCCTCAATGGCTTGGAGGACGTGGACGCCGGGACCATCCGGTTTGAGAGCAATGAGATTCCTCCGCACGCCCGGCGCCAGTGGATCGAGGCGCGCCAGCGCATCGGTATGGTGTTTCAGGATTACACCCTGTTCCCGCATCTGACGGTGCTCGGCAACATCACTCTGGCGCCCGTTCGCACCCGGCGCGCGACAACCGCGCAGGCCGAGGCGACAGCGCACAAGCTCCTCGCGCGTGTGGGCCTCGATGGCTACGCCAATGCCTATCCTGCCGAGCTATCGGGTGGTCAGCAGCAGCGTGTGGCCATCGTGCGCGCGCTCGCCATGGCCCCCGATGTCCTGTTGTTCGACGAACCCACGTCTGCCCTCGATCCCGAGATGATCAAGGAGGTGCTGGATGTCATCCGCGCCCTTTCAGCCGACGGCATGACGCTCGGGATCGTGACGCATGAGATGAATTTCGCGCGCGAGGTCGCGCACCGCGTCATTTTCATGGACCGCGGCCGTGTCGTTGAGATGGGGCCGCCAGGCGAGCTGCTGCGCGATCCCAAAGAACCGCGTCTCAAAGCCTTCCTGGCGAACATCCTGACCCAGTAGGCATCCGCGCCCATGGCGGGGAAAACCGCTCCGGTCTAGCCGGATACCGGCGCAAGCCCGCGGGCGCGGTTGGTGCGCCAACATTTGCCCTTGGGCAAGTGGAGCAGCGCGTGTATGCATCTCATCATCAAACGAACACTTCGATATCCGGGAGGACGACTATGGGTAGATACGGGCTGATTGTAGCTGCCGTGGTGGCAGCAGCGCATGTGGCTGCGCCCGCGCAGGCGGCGGACGTCCGCCTGATGACCGGTCCGCAGGCTGGATTCTGGGTCCCGCTCGGCGGCCAGCTCAAGGACATGTGGGAAAAAGCCGTTCCGGACCTCAAGGTGCAGTCACTGCCCGGTGCCGGCATCGCCAATGTGCGCGCCATCGAGGAAGGCAAGGCCGAGATCGGTTTCGGCAACACGATCACGACGGCGGATGCCGTTGCAGGCACGGGCGAAGCACCGCTCGACAAGAAACACGCGAAAGTCTGCAATGTCGCGACGCTCTACCCTCAGTACTTCCAGATGGTGGCGAACGCCGATGCCGGCGTGAACGCCCTCAAGGACGTCAAGGGCAAAGGTCTTGCCACGCAAGTGAAGGGCAACACCGGCGAGCTCATCGCGCGTCACGTGCTGCGCGTTTCCGGCATGACCTACAACGACGTCAAGGCGAGCTTCACGAACAGCTACACCGACAGCGTCGAGCAGATGAAGGACAATCGCATGCAGGTGTTCGCGCTCGGCACCGGCATCCCGGCGAGCTCGATCATGGATCTCGCCTCCGCGCGCGAGATCAAGGTCATCGACATGAGCGCCATCTACGAGGATATGCGCAAGATCAATCCGGCCTACAAGCTTGTGACCATTCCTGCCGGCACCTATCCCAAGCAGGACAAGGATGTGCAGGTCATCGGTTACTACACGCATGTGGTCGCCGCGTGCTCCTTGCCGGAGGACACGGTCTACAAGATGACGGCCGCCATCCTGCCCGGCAAAGACACCATGGCGACGATCTACAAGGACATGAGCAAGCTCACGCCCCAGATCATGGGGCAGGACATCGGCGTCCCGTTCCACCCCGGTGCCGCCAAGTGGTACAAGGAGCAGGGCATAACCGTGAAGTGACACGGCGAGCTTAGGGGCGGCTTGAAAGCCGCCCCTAATGTTTCAGCGACAAGGGCCGGGGCCAGATCCATGACTGCTGGGGTGTTTACACGCAAGATGGCGGCCGCAATCGCATTGGCGATGGCGCTGTACCACATCTACGTCATCATCCCGCCGATGGACTTCATCTCGCCGTCGCTGCGCGAGGTGTTCCGCGGCCCGCCGACGGACTATATTTTCCGCGCCATCCATCTCCTGTTCGCGCTGGTCCTGACATTCCTGTGGTTCCGCCTCAAGTCGCCGACCGACGACGAGCTGGCGATGCTGCTGCCGGACGAGCGCGCCAGGGTCGAAAGCGCCCATCAGTCTGCCTCGGCTCTCGACTGGGTGCTCGTCGCGCTCAGCGTTGCCGCGCTGGGCTATATCTTCGTCTACTACGACTACATCATCGATCGGATCATCTACGTCGATGACATGACGTGGGCCGACATCGTGCTCAGTGTCACGCTGATCTTGCTGGTGCTCGAGGGGACGCGTCGTGTTCTCGGTGCAGCCCTGCCGCTTACGGCCATCGCATTCCTGCTGTACGGGTACTTCTTCACGAAGGTCGAGCCGATCCGCTTCATCGATCAGCTCTATCTCTCCACTGAGGGCATCTTCGGGCAGCCACTCGCCGTTTCCGCCTCCTACGTCATGATCTTCGTGCTGTTCGGTGCGTTCATGGAACGCACGGGCACGGGCCAGCTGTTCATGGATTTCGCCATGGGCATCACGGGCCATACCGCCGGCGGTCCCGGCAAGGTGTCGGTCGTGTCGTCGTCGCTGTTCGGCACCATTTCCGGCTCGGCCGTCGCCAACGTCATGGTGGACGGCCCGATTTCCATCCCGCTGATGAAGCGCACCGGATTCAAGCCGCACTTTGCCGCCGCAGTGGAGGCAGTGGCCTCCACCGGCGGACAGATCATGCCGCCGATCATGGGGGCTGCTGCCTTCGTCATGGCGGAATTCCAGGGCGTCAGCTACGCCCAGGTGGTCATCTGGGCGGCTATTCCCGCTGTCCTATACTACGTTGCCTGCTTCGCGGCCGTGCACTTCGAGGCCAAGCGCCAAGGTCTCCTCGGCGTGCCGCGCAAGGAGTTGCCGGTCTTGCGCCAGGTGCTCGGCGCACGCGGGCACTTGTTCATTCCGGTGTGCTCGATCCTGTTCGTGATGTACTCGGGCTACAGTGCACCGCTCGCAGCTCTTACCGGCACGCTGCTGTGCTTTCCGGTCGCCTGGTTCGGGCCGGTTATCCTGCTTGCTTTGCCGGCGCTCATGCTGCTGTCGGTAGCGGTGCCATCGGTGCCGCAGATCATCCCGGCGGTCTTCGGCCTGCACCCTGCTGTCGAGGCGGTGCTCTTCGCGGCGCTGGTGCTGCTCTGGATGTGGAGTGTCCGCAACAAGATTATCCTGCTCAAGATGGAATGGCGCCCGGTTGTCGATGCGCTGATCGACGGTGCGCGCAATACGTTGCCGGTGGCGCTCGCCTGCGCAGCAGCCGGCATCATCATCGGTGTCGTCATTCTAACGGGGCTCGGGATCACCTTCACGCAATGGGTGGTCGGCATTTCGCAGGACACCCTGCTGCTGGCACTGATCATGACCATGGCTGCCGGCATCGTGCTCGGCATGGGCATGCCCACGACTCCCGCCTACATCATCATGGTCTCGCTGCTTGTTCCCGCGCTCGTCAAGCTCGGCGTCGTGCGGCCGGCGGCCCACATGTTCGCCTTCTACTTCGCGATTCTTTCGGCCATCACCCCGCCTGTGGCCCTCGCTGTCTATGCCGCGGCCGGGCTTGCCAAGTCCGACCTGTGGAAGACCGGTTGGGCCGCGGTGAAGATCGGCGCCGCCGGTTTCATCGTCCCGTTCATGTTCGTCTATGAACCTGCCTTGCTCATGATCGGCGACTGGCCGACGATCGTGTGGCGCTTCTTCGTGTCATGCGTGGGCATCGCCTTGCTGGCGGGCGGGCTGCACGGATATCTGCTCAAGGCCATGCCGATGTGGCAACGGGGGCTTGCCATTGCCGCCGCTTTCCTGCTCGTGGCGCCGCATTGGCTGGCCGACCTCGCCGGCTTCGCGCTGGCATTCGTCACACTCGCGCTGGGAAAAATTTTGCCGTCGGACGATGCAACCAATCCTCCGGCCTCCAAATCTGCCGAGACCGCTGCGATCGAGTAGCTCCTCGGCACCCACGCCCCGATCCGGCGCGCGGGCGGATGTCAATCCACGGCAAACAAGGAGATCTGCGGGAAGGCGATGAGCAGGGCGACGATGATCAGTTCCATGATCACGAACGGCATGCATCCCATGAACACGTCCTTGAGCGGAATGCCGGGCGCCATGCTCTTGACGACGAAGGCGTTGAGGCCGACCGGGGGGGTGATCGCGCCGATCTCGACCATTTTGACGACGAGCAGGCCGAACAGAACGCCGTTGAATCCGACCGCCGTTACAATCGGAAACACGATCGGCATAGTGATCAGGATCATCGACAGGCCGTCGACGAAACAGCCCAGGATCAAGAAGGGAATGAGGATGATGACGATCGTCGCCGTTTGAGACAGGTGGAGATCCGTTACCATGGCGGCGAGCTTGGTCGGCAGGCCCGTGGTGGACAATCCCAAGCTGAACAGGCCGGCGCCGATGATGAGGGCGAAAATCGAGCACGTCGCCGTCCCTGTTTCGCGCAAGCCTTCCAAAACCGCCTTCTTACGTCCGGGTCTCCGCAGGACAGAAATCAGCGCAAAGAAAGCGCCGAGTGCAGCAGCCTCTGTGGCCGTCGCGACACCGAGATAGATCGTTCCCATCACGGCGGCGAACAGTATTCCAAGCTCCCACGTGCGGCCGAGCGATGCAAAGCGCTCCTTCCACGAGGGGATTTCTTCGTCTCTCGGGTCGGGCGCGATCTCGGGCTTCAGCTTGACCCAGATCATGATGCCGATGACGTAGATGATCGCTGTCATGATGCCCGGCACGAACGCGGCCACGAACAGCTTGACCAGCGACACGTCCGTGATGATCGAATAGACGACGAGGATGCCGCTCGGGGGAATGAGCACGCCGAGCGTTCCACCGGCCGCAATGCAGCCGGCCGCGAGCGAGCCGGCATAGCCTTTGCGTCGCATCTCCGGCAGTGCGACGCGCGCCATCGTCGATGCAGTCGCTACGCTCGATCCGCAGATGGTGGAGAATGCGGCGCAACCGAATACCGTTGCGGCGGCGAGGCCTCCGGGGATGCGTCCGAGCCATTTCTGTCCGGCATCGAAGGCCTGCCGGGACAGACCGGCGGAAAATGCCATCGATCCCATGAAGAGAAACAACGGCAGCACGACGTAGGCAAAGTTGGCCGTGGCACTATAGGCGAACGTCGACAGCAGGAATTCGACGGCGCGCACCGGGCGCGCCCACAACAACCCGACGATGCCAGCCCCGGCGAGTGCGAAGGCAATCGGCAGGCGGCAGAGGAGCAGAACGAGGAGCAACCCGATGATGGCGAGGCCTGGACCGAGCTCTTGCATTATTCGAACGCCTTTTCCGGAGCCGCGGACACCACGTGGCGAGGCGCACCAACGATGTGGCGGTAAAGGTCACACAGGAACTGCAGGGCAAGCAGCCAAAGGCCGACGGCAAGGATGACGCGTGCGGGCCAAAGCGGAAACGGCACGATGCCGAAGCCCGATTCACCGCGTTCAAAAGATGCCACGGCCTGCTTCGAGCTCGGCCAGGCGAGCACGATAACGATGAGCAGGCACGCTGCGTATCCCGCAAGCTCGAAGGTTTTCTGTATCCATTCCGGGAAATGCCGCGTCAGGATGTCGATCGAGTAGTTCTGGCGTTGCTGCTGGGCCGCTGCGAGGCCGAGGAAGACGAGAATCACGAGCAGGAGTTCGCTCAGCTCAACGCCGCTGTGGAAAGGAAGGTTGAGCAGGAAACGCCCGGCAACGTCGATGACAACAATGAGAATAATGAGCAGTGTCGCGAAGCCGCTGATGATGCTGAGCGAAAGCAACGCGCGTTCAATGATTTCGATGAGACGGATCATGAGTACACAGGCCGGTTGAAAGTCGCCCGGCGAGGTCGCCGGGCGATGCATGCCGATTAATCCTTCTTGCCGCACTTCTTCATGAAGCGCTCGAAGCCGGACAAGTAGGTGGAGGATTTCTCGTACTCGTGGACGTAGGACAGGAACTCATCCAGCATGGCGCGCCCATTGACCTTGGCTTCGGTTTCGGCACGCTTGATCCACGCGTCCTGGAGATGCGCGACGGCAGTCTGCCTCACCTTCTCGACTTCTGCCGGCGGGAAGAAGTGGATGGTCAGGCCTTCCTTCTTCGTGCACAGCTTGTCGACGGCATCGTCGACGCTCTGGTTCAGAAACTCGATCCCTTTCGTCTGCGCTTCGGCCGCAACCTCGTCAACAAGCTTGCGGTGCTTTTCGCTGAGCTTCTTGTAGCGATCCATGCCCATTGATGTGATCGCCATGGCGAAGATGCCCATGCCGCCGGCATCGGTGCCGTACTTGGCGACGTCCATGGCGTTGCCATGCACGCCTGAGTCGAACGGCGACGACGACATGCCATCGACGACGCCGCGCTGCAGCCCCTCGAGGCCATCCGGCCATGTCAATGCCACCGGCGTGGCACCGAGCTTGGACAGTGCCTCGGAGACTGGAGGAATGGCACGTATTTTCATGCCTTTGAGATCTTCGGCCTTGGCGACCGGCTTGCGTGACCAAAGGGTATTTTCCGCCCAGGCTTGCGCATAGAGCACTTTGGCGCCCTTGCTCTCGTACTCCTTCCGGAAGTCCGCATTGCTGGCGTACAGCCGCGTCCAGGCCTTTGCCACCGCATCGCCGCGGCTCGAGGTGAGCGGGAGGAGGATGTTCGACAGCGGATATTCACGTACGTTGTAGGAGGAGGGAGCACTCTCGACGATATCTGCCGCGCCGCTCCGCAACGCCGGGTACAGGTCCGGCGCCTTCAACAGCGCGCCGGCCCAGTAGCGCTCGAATTTGATTTCGCCGCCCGAGCGCTTTTCCAGCTCGTTCAAGAACCAGTTGTCGGTTCGGCTTGCCGAGTAGACTTCGGTCAGGTAGCTGGCAAAAACGAGTTTATCCTGTGCGATCGCGGATGATCCCGATCCCACGACTGCTGCGATCATCGCGCCTGCGCGCAGAAAGCAGCTCACTTTCTTTGTCATTTTGATCTCCTGCGATGCAGCGATGCGTGCACCTGAGTTTATGGATCACTTTTTCCTGCACTTCTCGACGAAGCGCTGGAAGCCGGGCACATAGGTCGAGGATTTCTCGAATTCCCGCACGTAGCCGAGGAACTCGTCGAGCATGGCCCGGCCGTTGACCTTGGCCTCGGTATCCGCGCGCTTGATCCAGGCGTCCTGCAGCGGCGCCACAGCCATCTTGCGAACCTTGTCGGCTTCCTCGGGAGAGAACAGTTGGACGGTCAACGCGTCCTTCTTGGTGCACAGCTTCTCGACTGCTGCATCCACGCTCTGATCGTTCGACTGAATGCCGATCTTCGGCGCTTCGGCCGCGACCTCATCAATGATCTTGCGATGCTTCTCGCTCAGCTTGTTGTAGCGGGCCATGCTGATGCCGACCGTTGCCACCGCGAAGATGCCGAGGCCACCGGCATCGGTCCCGAACTTGGCCACGTCCTGGGCATTGCCGTGCACGGCGGAATCGAACGGAGCGGATGACATGGCATCCACCACGCCGCGTTGCAGCCCTTCGAGCCCATCCGGCCACGTCATGGCGATCGGCGTCGCGCCGAGCTTGGCTAGAGCATCCGAAATGGTTGGGACGGCACGGACCTTCAGCCCCTTGAGGTCATCTGCCTTGGCAACGGATTTGCGCGACCAAACGCTGTTCTCGGCCCAGGCGGCGGAATACAGCACTTTTACGCCCTTGCTTTCGAACTCCTTCCGGAAGTCGGCGTTCTGTGCGTACAGCATGTTCCAGGCCAGTGTTACGGCGTCAGCACGTGTCGATGTCAGCGGCAGCACGATGTTGGCCAGCGGATATTCCCGAACGTTGTAGGACGCCGGTGCGCTGTCGGCGACGTCAGCCGCGCCGCTTTGCAGCGCCGGAAACAGCTCCGGGGCCTTGACCAGCGACTGGGCCCAATACTTCTCGAACGTGATCTCGCCGCCGGAGCGCTTCTCGACTTCGCTCATGAACCACATGTCGGTCTTGCTGGCGGAGTACACCTCGGAGAAATACGTCGCGTAGATGAGTTTCTCGGCGGCCAGGGACGGCGTGGCGTTCGCTGCGAGCAGGGCCGCAGCGGCGATCAAGCCGCTCTTCAAGAAGGCGGTGCGAAGCATAACGTCAGTTTCCTCCATCCAAGTCTATTCTGGTTCGTTAGATCGGCAGGATCTGCGGCCCTGCTTCATCGTCGTTAGCGCTAGCGGTTCTTTCAGGCCAAAGCCTGCTTCAATGCGGCGGCAACATCGCGCTGAGCCGCCACCGCATCGTCGATGACCGGCGTCATGCCGAAGAAGCCGTGGATCATCCCCGCGTACTCCTTGTGCTCGACGATGTTGCCGGCGGCACGAAGCGCGTTGGCATACGCGAAGCCTTCGTCTCTCAGAACGTCACATTCGGCCGACACGATGAATGCGGGCGGAAGGCCTTTGAGGTCGGCCTTGATCGGAGACGCGCGCCAATCGTTGGCATCGTCAGGTCGCGCGAGATAGTGATCCCTGAACCATGCCATGGCGTCGGCGGTAAGGATGCCGTAGCCCTCCGCATAGGTGGCAAAGCTCGGGCTGGCGAATGCGAAATCGGCGACCGGATAGACGAGCGCCTGCAGGCGGATATTGTCATGCCCGGCGTCACGGGCCATCAGGGCCAGAACGGCGGCCAGATTGCCGCCGGCGCTATCCCCACCGACAGCGAGGCGCGTGGGGTCAATGTCGAGGTCGGATGCGGCCGAGCGCACCCACTGATAGGCAGCCCAGGCATCCTCGGGCGCTGCAGGAAACTTGTGCTCCGGAGCGAGCCTGTAGTCCACGGAGACGACGGCGGCGCCGGAGCCGGCACATAGATTGCGCGCGATGATGTCATGTGTATCGAGGTCACCGATGACATGGCCGCCGCCGTGAAAATAGATGAATGCCGGGTGCGGCCCCTTCGCGCTTGGCCAATGGATGCGGACCGGCACGTCACCTGCCGGGCCGGGCGCCTTGTGGTTCTCGGTCTTTGCAACAGGTGCTGGCGCGCCGCCGCGGGCTTTCGACATCGCGTTCATGACTTCTCGCGCGCGCGGTGCGCTCAGTGTCTGGATGGGCGGAAGCTCGGCGCGAGCAAGGGCCTCAAGCGCGAGCTTGATCTGCGGATGAACTGGCAAAGCCTGCGTTTCCTCTCAGCATTTTTCTTTTTTTGCCGCTGCGCCGGGCTATTTGTCCGGGCTTGCGGCGGGATCGAATTTAATAATTTTTCCGTTCTCTAGGATTTTGCGGGTGACGTAGGGCTGCAGCAATTTCGGCAAGGGGCGGTTGAGGACGATGAAGCCGACAAGGAGCATTTGGCTCCTGATCACGGCCTCCGCCTCGTCCGGATCGCCCGAGCGAAGCAATTTGACGAAACATTCGTAGTCGAGGCGGATCTTGTGCAGCGGCAGATAGGGCCGCCCCATGCGCCGGACATAGATGTTGATCAAGCCATAAAGCGATTTCCAGGAGCGAAGGATGAACTCGTTGGCTGCTCCGTGCATGATTTCATAGAACGTCCAGTGCTCGTCGAAGAACGCCTTCTCGTCGTTCTCGTCGGCGGCTGTACGCATTTTCTGCAGCGAGGCCGTGAGGTCGTCGAAGACCGACGGATCGGCCTTGGCGGCGACATAGCGGGCGGCCATGCCGCCGAGAACCGCGCGCAGAACGATCATGTCCTGCATCTGGTCCAGTGTCGGATCGACGACGAACGCGCCCCGCCGGGGGTGAAATTCGACGAGCCCTTCGGCCGCGAGACTTCTCAACGCCTCACGCAAAGGTCCGCGGCTGATCTGGAACTGATCGGCAAGCGTGGTCTCGACGAGATGGGCACCGAGTGCCAGCCGCCCGGACCAAATCGCCTCCTGAAGAAGGCGTTTGGCCGTCACGGCAAGCGACGGCGGGCGAACAATTTCCGGCAGCTGCAGCATCCAAACTCCCCGATTGTCGTGCGCAGCTTGGTGCCAGCTTCGGTAAATTGTCAACAGACAGTCGTCATCGGGTGATTGTTGACAACTGACAAGATGGCACTAGGCTCTGCTGTAACAATGAGGCGGGAGCCAATTCGGTGTCCCGCAAAATCAAACGATGGGTGGAGGAGCTTATGAAGGGGGTTGTGTTCTCTGGCGACCGCAAGATCGAGTTTCGGGATTTCCCAGATCCGACGCCAGGTCCGGGCGAGGTTGTCCTCGAGATCAAGGCCTCGGGGATGTGCGGCAGCGACCTGAAGATGTATCGCGCCGCGGAAGGCGAGGCAGCACGCACACTCGGCCTCGGAGAAACAGGTGCCGTCATCGCCGGCCATGAGCCCTGCGGTGTCGTGGCAGCAGTCGGCCAGGGCGTCAGCGAAAAGGAAGCGGCCGTCGGCCGGCGCGTGATGGTGCATCACTATCGCGGCTGCGGCGTGTGTCCGCATTGCTCGACGGGCTGGATGCAGCTCTGCGATGAAGGTGTCAAAGAAATCTACGGAGCGACCGGGCACGGCGCACACGCGCCTTATATGAAGGTCCCGGCTCGCACGCTCGTCACCCTTCCCGACGATCTGTCGTTCGAGACCGGTGCCGCCATCTCCTGCGGCACGGGTACGGCCTGGGGGGCGCTGCATCGGCTCGATCTCCGGGCCGATCAGACGATCGCCATTTTCGGACAGGGCCCTGTCGGCCTCTCCGCCACGCAGCTTGCGTCCGCCATGGGCGCACGCGTCATCGCCCTCGACGTCAGCAGTGAGCGCCTCGCGCGGGCCAAGGAGTTCGGCGCCGATCTCGTGATCAATCCGTCAGAGACCAACGCGGTGGATGCCATTCGCCAGGCGACCCGTGGACTCGGCGCACATGCCACGCTCGACTCCTCGTCATCACCCGACGCGCGGCGTCAGGCCGTGCAGAGTGTGCGGACCTGGGGCAAAGCGTGCCTGGTCGGTGAAGGTGGCCAGATCACGCTCGATGTCAGTCCGGACGTGCTGCGCAGGCAGGTCACGATTATCGGCTCATGGACGTTTTCCACTGTAGGGCAGGCCGACTGTGCCGCCTTCATCTCGGACCGCGGTGTGAAGGTCGATGACCTGTTCACGCATCGCTGGAAGCTTCCGCAGGCCGTGGAGGCCTACCAGCTCTTCGACAAGCAGACATCAGGCAAGGGCGTGTTCCTGATGTAGCGGCACACGCGGGCGAGAATCGCTTTTGCGGCAATTTATGGAGCTCTGGAGACAGCCATGACGACGAGCAACGGGGCAAGAAAAGCACAAGAAACGCAACTTGACGTTGCCGTCGTCGGCGGCGGTCTCGGAGGGCTCTATGCTCTTCACAAGCTGCGTGGGCTCGGCTTCAAGACACGCGTCTACGAAGCCGGCAGCGGCGTCGGCGGCACGTGGTTCTGGAATAAGTATCCGGGCGCGCGCTGCGACGTGGAGAGCCTGGAATATTCCTACGCGTTCTCCGACGAGCTGCAGCAGGAGTGGAGCTGGCCGGAGCGCTATTCCACGCAGCCGCAGATTCTCACGTACATAAATTTCGCGGCCCAAAAGTTCGACCTTATGAAGGATGTGCAGCTCAATACGCGCATCACACACGCGAACTTCGACGGCGATGCGAACCGCTGGATCCTGAAGACGGCAGATGGCGAAACGATCTCCGCCCGCTTCTGCGTCATGGCCACGGGCAACCTGTCGACGCCGCGTGTGCCCGACTTCAAGGGCATCGAGACGTTCAAGGGCAAGTGGTATCACACGGGCATGTGGCCCTCGGAACCGGTTGATTTCACGGGCCAGCGGGTCGGCGTGGTGGGCACGGGATCGTCCGGCATCCAGATGATCCCGCACATCGCCAGGCAGGCGAAGCAGCTCTATGTCTTCCAGCGCACCGCCAACTTCAGCCTACCGGCACAGAATGCGCCGATGGATCGCGAGCGCGAGGCCGCCTACAAATCCAACTACATGGAGCGCCGCATGGAGGCCCGGACGACGGGCTTCGGCGTGTCGGGGTATCCGGTTCCGACGCAATCGGCGCTGGATGCGTCCGACGCGGAACGGCGCGCGAAGTACGAGCGGCTCTGGCAGAACGGCGGCACCATCGGCTTCATGTCCTGCTACAGCGACTTCTTTGTCAGCGAAGAGGCCAACGAAACGGCCGCTGCTTTCGTTCGCGAGAAGATCCGCAGCATCGTCAAGGATCCAGCGGTTGCCGAGCTTCTGTGCCCCAACGATCATCCGATCGGGACCAAGCGCTTGTGCCTCGATACCGGATATTACGAGATCTACAACCAACCGAACGTGTCGCTGGTCAACGTTCGCGCCAACCCGATCGTCGAGATCACGCCGAATGGTTTGCGCACCACCGAGCAAGAGTACGAACTGGACTCCATTGCGTTCGCGACCGGCTTTGATGCGATGACGGGTGCGCTGCGCGAGATCGATGTCCGGGCCGACGACGGTGCGTGTCTTGCCGACAAGTGGGCCGGCGGCCCGCTCACTTATCTCGGCATCATGGTCGCGGGCTTCCCCAACATGTTCATGGTGACCGGTCCGGGCAGCCCCGGCGTCAAGAGCCAGATGATCCACTCCATCGAGCAGCACGTGGACTGGATCTCCGATCTCCTCAAGACCACGTCCGACCGCCAGGTGCGCCGTATCGAGGCCAACACGGATGCCGAGGACAAGTGGGTCGCACACGTCAACGAGGTCGCCGACGGCACCCTCTACCCCAAGGCGAACTCGTGGTACGTCGGCGCCAACATCCCCGGCAAGCCGCGCGTATTCATGCCCTACGTTGCGGGCGTCGGTGCCTATCGCAAGATCTGCGACGAGGTTGCCGCCAACGGTTACGAGGGTTGCACGCTCTCGTAACAGGCTCGGGGTCTAAGCCGAGCTGCTCCGCTCGGCAAGGTTGCGGTATCTGGTGATGCTGTTGAGCAGGTGCGCGCGCATGGTTTTGCGCGCATCCACCGGATCGCGGGCCTTGATGGCTTGGGCGATGCGCAGATGCTCCCGCTGAATGCGGGCAAGATACTCGCGCTGCTCTTTCGCATCCGCGATGGCGGCGCGTATGCGCTGGCGCGGGATCACGTGTCGCCCGAGGAACTCCAGGAACTGCGGAAACTGGGCGTTGGCTGTTGCGCTGGCAATGGCGCGATGGAAGAGGAAGTCCTCATTCGCGGCGGGGTCCTCGCGCTCGATCGCGGCCGCCATGGCCGCATGCGCGCGCATGATATGCGCGACCTGTGCTGAGGTCGCCCGTTCCGCGGCGAGGGCTGCGGCCTCGACCTCCACGGCCAGGCGCAGTTCCATCACGTTCAACACATCCGCGATCGACGCCATGGAGTCCGGGTCGATGCGGTAGGGCACGCGGCTCGCGTCTTCTGCCACGAAAGCGCCCGAGCCCTGACGCGTGACGACCAGCCCTTCCGCGCGCAGCGCTGATACGGCCTCGCGCACGACAGTGCGGCTGACGCCGAGAGCTGCCATCATCTCCTGTTCGGTGGGAAGGCGCGCGCCGGGCGGCAGCCGGCCGTCACGAATCTGCGCAGCGATGTCGGCGGCAGCGCGATCTGTCAGGTTGAGCGGCCGCAGCCGTTGTAGCGTTGGCGGGGCTCCGTTCTCGGGCTTCGGCATTTCGCTTGAAATTCCTCATGTCATCGTACAAGTTTGGCTTAGCAAACTGTCTGGCTCTTCTGCAACATCTCTTCGGTTCGGCACTGCCCGAGGCGCAAGAGGACAAAAAGCCCTGGGAGGAAAGCATGAAGCGTCGTGATTTTCTGAAGCTTGCCGCTGTGGGTACGGCGGTCACGGGCACAGGCATCGGACCATGGTCGTGGCCTGCCGCAGCACAAACCAAGCTGGCGCTGAAGGCGACGGATGTGCATCCGCTCGGCTATCCGACGGTCGAGGCCGTCGTGCGCATGGGCAAGAAGCTGGAGGCGGCTACGAACGGCCGCTTGTCCATACAGATGTACCCGTCCATGCAGCTCGGCGGCGAGAAGGAGATGATCGAGCAGGCGCAGATCGGTGCGCTTGCCATTGCCCGCATCAGTGTCGGCCCGATGGGGCCGATCGTGCCGGAGCTCAACGTCTTCAACCTGCCTTTCATGTTCCGCGACGACGCGCACATGGAGAAGGTGATCGACGGGCCGATTGGCGACGAATTGCTCAAGAAGCTCTCGGACTCGAGCGCCAACCTGATCGGCTTGTGCTGGATGAATGCCGGCACGCGCAACGTCTACAACAGCAAGAAGCCCATCACCAGCATCGACGACCTCAAGGGCCTGAAGATCCGCATGATGGGCAACCCCGTGTTCGTCGATACGATGAACTCGCTCGGCGGCAACGGCGTCTCCATGGGTTTCGACCAGCTCATCAACGCCATGCAGACTGGCGTTGTGGATGGCGCGGAGAACAACTATCCGACCTATGAGAGCGGACAGCACTACCGCTATGCCAAATACTATTCCAAGACCGGGCATCTCATGATTCCGGAGATTCTCGTGTTCTCCAAGAAGACCTGGACAGGGCTGCCCAAGGAGGACCAGGACCTGATCATGAAGGTCGCCAGGGAGGCACAGCTGGAGGAGCGCGGGCTCTGGTATGAGCGCGAGAAAGATTCCCTCAAGAAGATCGTCGAGGCGGGTGCCATCGTGAACGATGTGGCGGACAAAGCGGCGTTCCAAGCCGCGGTAAAGCCCGTTTGGGACAAGTACGGTGCGCAACATTCCGCACTGATCCAGCGCATTCAGGACGTGAAATAGCCTTCGATGGGGGATGGGGCAGGGCCGGCGTTCGGAGGACGTGCGCCGGCCCATCGATTTCACGTGGGGGTGACCGGAATGAAGGCTTTGTACATCCGCGGCATGGACGTGCTGCATCGGCTCTGCCTCGTCGCAGCCGGCTGCTGCCTCGTGATCATCACCTTGATCATCCCCTGGGGCGTCTTCACGCGCTACGTGCTCAACAGTGCATCATCCTGGCCTGAGCCGGCCGCCGTTCTGCTGATGATCTGGTTCTCCTTTCTCGCTGCAGCGGTCTGCTACAGGGAGAATCTGCACATCGGCGTCGCCGTCATTCCCATGATGCTCGGAGGCAACGCGCGGTTGGCCGTCGGCTGGCTGATCGAGATGTGCATGATGGCGACAAGTCTGTTCATGCTGTGGTGGGGGACCAAGCTCGTGCAGACTACATGGAATCAATCCATTGCCGATTTTCCTTGGTACTCGGTCGGAGCCTCCTATCTGCCGGTGCCGATCGGGGGCATCATCACCGCGCTGTTCGTCATCGAGAAGTTGTGGACCTCCAATCTCTTTGCCGAGCCGGACGCCGCCAGCGTCAGCTCCATCAGCACCGAGTAGCCGGCATGGATATGCTGATCCTGATGGGTGGCTTTGCGGTGCTCTGCCTGCTCGGCATGCCTGTCGCGTACGCGCTGGGACTAGCCGCCATCTTCGCGGCGTTCTGGATCGATTTGCCGCTCGAGGCGGTCATGCTGAAGACGTCCGACGGCATGGACGACTTCGCGCTTCTGGCAATTCCCTTTTTCATTCTGGCCGGCGGTATCATGGCCGAGGGTGGATTGGCCGAGCGGCTCGTCAATCTCGCCAAGGTCTTCGTCGGTTTCCTGCGCGGCGGTCTCGCGCTCGTCAATATTCTGGCCTCGACATTCTTCGGCTGCATCTCCGGGTCCTCGGTCGCCGACACGGCGTCCATCGGGTCGGTCATGATCCCGCAGATGATCAAGAACGGCTATCCGCGCCTGTTTGCGGTCAATGTCACAATTGCCGGCTCGCTGCAGCCGCTCCTCATTCCGCCCTCGCACAATGCCGTGATCTATTCGCTGGCGGCAGGCGGCACGATTTCCGTCGCGCATCTGTTCATCGCCGGCGTGATTCCGGGTGTTCTGCTCGGCCTGTCGTTGATGGTGCTGTGCATGTACATAGCCCGGCGCGACAACTTCCCAAAGGGCGAGGTCGTGCCGTTGCGCCGCGCCCTGAAAGTGGTCGTCGATGCCTTCTGGGGCCTGCTGACGGTGTTGATCATCATCGGCGGCATTCTGAGCGGCGTCTTCACGCCGACTGAATCTGCCGCGGTTGCCTGCGTGTACTCCTTCCTCGTGACGATGTTCATCTACCGCGACTACAAGTGGCGGGAGCTGCCACTGCTGATCGGGCGCGTGGTACGCACCGTCGGCATGGTCATGATCATGATCGGCTTCTCGGTCGCCTTCGGTTACATGATGGCCATCATGCAGGTGCCGGCCAAGGTCACCGCGCTCTTCCTTGCCATCTCCAACGACAAGTACACCTTCCTCTTTCTCGTCAACGTGCTGTTACTGGTGCTGGGCACGTTCATGGACCTGGCGCCGATGCTGCTGATCTGCACGCCGATCTTCCTGCCGGTGATCAAGCAGTTCGGCATCGATCCCGTGCACTTCGGCATCATCATGATTCTGAATCTCGGCATCGGCCTGCTGACGCCGCCGGTCGGGCCGACGCTGGCTGTGGGCTGCGCCATCGGCAAGGTGACGATGGAGGCCGTCTCGCGCAGCATCATGATCTTCTACATTCCCATGCTCATCGTGCTGGCGCTGGTGACATACATCCCGGCTCTCACGCTATGGCTGCCGAAGCTGGTGTTGGGCTAAAATCGGTGACGCTATGCGAGGTGCGCGGTGAGCATCACGGCTGGAAGCAAGCACGCGAAGGCTGTGACGCCCAGGAGCGCGCGAGTGCGGTGCTGGGCTGCCCACCGATCCCTGATGTTTGTCCAGTTGGCGGGGATGGTGGCCTCGGTCCAGCTTTGAATCTGGCGGTTCAAGGGAAGCTGGCGCGCCACCGTGAGCATGGTATCGACCACAAGCAGCGCGATGGTGCAGGCGGCCGCGATGCGGGGCAGGCCCGGGTCGATGACGAGCGCAGCGCTGGCGGTCACCAAGACTAGGGTAGCCAAGGCCATGACGGGCATCACGCGTGCGAAGGTTTTGTCGCGCATCTGATGCATGGCCATGTATTGGCTGGCGCTCAGGTCCGAAATGCGATGGTCGTGGATCAGACCCGCAACGTAGATGCCGGCAACGATACCCAGCAGGGCAAGGGGCGCACCAAGCAGCAGAAGAGTCATCGTCAACTCCCGATCATGAACGGAGAGGCCGTAGCATTGGGTCAGCATCCCCGGTGTGCCTCAAGGAACAGCCGTTGCACCGCGAAGGCGCGTTCAGGCCTTCCGCTTGCCGGCCGTCAGCGGTCCCCACGCGGCAAGTGCGGCTGTTGCGATGGCTTCCAAGTCGCGCCGTCCGGCGCCGTCACGCGCCTGGATCGACATGCCCTGCTGCACGGTGATGTAGTAGGCGGCAATGGCTGGGAGGTCGGCTTGGGGTGAAATCTCGCCTTCGGTCACTCCGCGCTGTAGCCGCCGGCGGAGGTCCTCGATACCCGCGGCGCGCATCGCGACCAACTCCCGGCGCACCGTTTCGGAATGTTCCGAGGGATGCAGAGCCGATAGGACGATCAGGCAACCCGGTGGCTTGCTGCGCCGTGTGAACGCGCGCGCCGTCTGCATGAGAAAGCGCTCCACCGCGGCATAGGCCGTCGGGGCGTCATCGACACCGCCCCAAATGAGCTTGCCCTCGTGCACGTTGTAATGGTGCAGCGCCTGGCGGAACAGGTTCTCCTTGCTGCCGAAAGCTGCGTAGAGGCTCGGCGACGCAATGCCCATGGCGGCCGTGAGCTCGGCCATCGAGGCGCCCTCGTATCCCTTGACCCAGAACACGCCCATGGCGCGCGCGAGTGCCGCATCCTTGTCGAAGCTGCGGGGCCGGCCGCGATCCATCCCTGTCCACCCGATATCTGTGCTGATCATTAAATAAATACCTTGACGATGGAGCGCAACACTCTATTTCTGTGTTGATCGTTACATAAATGGAGTGATCGATGCTTCCATTGCAAGGGAAACGGGCGCTGGTGACCGGCGCTAGCCGCGGTATCGGCGCAGCCATCGCCAACCGTCTCGCCGCAGATGGCGCCGATGTCGCGATAACCTACGAGCGGTCGGTCCAGCCGGCGCAGGCGGTCGTCGCGGCCATCGAAGGTCACGGCCGCCGCGGGGTCGCCATCCAAGCCGACAGCGCCGATCCGGCCGCGGTCAAATCCGCCGTGGATCAGGCTGCGAAGGCGTTCGGCGGCCTCGACATTCTCGTCAACAACGCCGGTATCTTCCGGGGTGGCGGTGATCTCGATGCGCTGACGCTTGAAGACATCGACGCGACGCTGACCGTCAACGTCCGCGCGGTCGTGGTGGCGTCCCAGGCTGCTGCGCGGCATATGGGCAAAGGCAGCCGCATCATTTCGACGGGAAGTTGCCTGGCTGAACGGGTGACGGAGCCGGGCGTCAGCCTCTACGCGCTGAGCAAGGCCGCGCTCATCGGTTGGACCAAAGGTCTGGCGCGGGATCTCGGCGGGCGAGGCATCACCGTCAACATCGTCCATCCCGGCTCGACGGACACTGACATGAATCCGGCTGCGGGCGAACGCGCGGATGCGCAGAGGGCGCGCATGGCCATTCCGGAATACGGCAAGCCCGAGGACATCGCCGCGCTTGTCGCGTTCGTCGCCGGGCCGGAAGGGCGTTTCATCAATGGCACCGGATTGACCATCGACGGCGGCGCCAACGCTTGATGTCTGGCCTGGGCTACTGCGGCGCGAGAAATCCGGTCCCGCGCCGCTGCCCTGGCGTCACGCTCTTGGTCATCGGCGTTAGAACGCCCAGCGAGCGCAGTCATCGGGGAGTCTGATTTCGCCCCGGAAGCCGGCCGTTGCCTCTTCCAGAATGTGGGCCGGCGTTCCGAACCGGCCGATATGCACGCAGGCGAGACGGGCGGCGTCGGCGGCAGCAGCTGTCCCGGCGGCTTCCCGGGCCGTCGGGTGCATCAGCGTCTTCGCGCGCGTGCGCGCGGCTTCCCCGTCACGCTCGGCGCAAATGGCGTCGCAAATGAAGAGATCGGCGCCGCGCGCGGTTCTGGTGAGCGCGTCGCACGGCAAGCTGTCGGCGCTGAAAGCTAGCGTCTTCTGCCCAGTTGATATGCGCACGGCGACCGTCGGGACACGGTGTTGAACGGCAATGAACTCCACCTTGAATCCGCCGATATCACGCGATGTGCCGTCCTCGATCGTATGGTGGGCGGCATCGGCGTGCAGCTCCCATTCCGGGAAGCACCCTGCCTTGATCGAAGCGAGGCCGGCATGCGTGTCGGCAAGGGCATAGATATCGAGCGGCATGTTGGCGAGGTAGAGGGCCATCATGCCGCCGGCATGATCGAGGTGGCGATGGGTGACGATGACGTTTCTCAAGCCAGCGAGCGTGTGGCCCGCCGCCGACAACCGGCGCGCCAGCTCGAAGCCGCCGCAGGTGTCGATCAGGAGCGGCGCACACCCGTCGGCGGTGACGACGAGGCCCGTGGTTGCGCGCGTCGGGTTGAGTGGTGCCCCCGTTCCCAGAAACGTAACCTCCATGTGATCGGCTCCGTTCAAATGCAACTCAGGCGAAAGCACGCCGGATGCGTGCCCAATCGGCGATGGCATCCTCGTGCCCCGGAATGATCTGGATCGTGAACTGGGTGAAGCCGGCACTGCGCAGTGCCGCGGTTCTTTCGATGATCTCCGCCTCGGTCGCGGTGAATGACGTCGCCTTGATGAGGTCGGCGGTCACGAAGGGTTTTTCTTCGGGCTTCACGAACAGGAGGTGCCCGCGATGGTTCTCGAGGTAGGGCGCATCCTCGGGTTTGAACGTGCGTGCGAGGGCGACGTAGCCGTCGAATTCGGCGCGCGCGTTGCCGGGCAGGCTGGTTCCGGGCGCCAGTCCTGAGAGCGCTTCATCCGCCGCCCGATGCAGGGCCACAGCCGCGCGCGGTCCCGCCTGTGCCATGGCGCGCTCGGAATCCGCCGGCTCGCCCTCCTGCAGAACACAACCGAGCGCGAAGGCTGTGGCCGACAGATCCGGCGCCGCGTGCCCCGCCTTGCTCCATTCCTCGCGCATGGATTGGACCTCGCGTACGCCATTCTCGACATTGCCTACGAAATCGATCCATCCGGCGCCGAGCCGGGCGGCCATGGCGCGCGTGCGCGGCCCATAGGCCGACAGATGCAGCTTGATCGGGTCCCGAGTGTTGATCAGGCCCAGTTCCGGGTTGAGGAAGCGGATCTTGCGGTTCTGGCCTTCCATCTCGAAGTCGACGGTTTCGCCGCGCAGCAGGCCGTAGACCTGATCGATGTAGGTCTCCATTGTTTTCATCTTGATGGCGCCGAAGCCCATGGCGCGGCGCGCCGTGAAGCCCGTGCCCACACCGAAATCGATGCGGCCGGGTGCGAGGCTGTTCAGCGTGGCGAACGCGTTAGCGGTGACCGGAGCAATACGGTTCGATGGCACGAGGACGCCGGTGCCGAGACGGATACGGCGCGTGTTGACCGCTGCCGCGCCCATGACGACGAAGCAGTCGGCACTCAGCATCTGCGTGTCGTAGAACCAGGCGTGCGTGAAGCCGAGCTCCTCGGCGCGCTTCGCCATCTTCCAGGAGTCGGCCGAAGTGGCCAGCGCGACACCGAAATCCATGGGCTTTCTCCGCGCAATTTATGTTGCGGTCAGTATCGAGGAGAACGGAAAGCGAAACAACTCATCAGGTCTCAGGTGGCTTTTGGGTTGCCTGCCGGTCCCAAGCGTCGCCGGTGTCCTTGGGCAGCCGGTGCTTCATGATGCGCTGGCTCGGTGTACGCTCGAAGTCGGCAATGATGGCGATGTAGCGTGGACGCTGATAGGCCGCGAGCTGCGTTTCAAGCCAGGCCGATAGTGCGGTGGGGTCGATGCTGTGCCCGGCCTTCGGCTTGACGAAGACCTTGATGTCCTGCTCGCCGATTTCGGCGGCGACGGCGATCATGGCGCAGGCTTCGACCGCGGGATGCTTGGCGACAACACTTTCCACCTCGAAGGCGGAGACATTCTGACCTTTGACGCGGGCGCTGTCGGTCATGCGGCCATGAAAGTACATATTTCCGGCGGCATCCCATGAGCCGAGGTCGCCCGTATAGAACGCGCCATCCCGCAACGCTTTGGCGGTTGCCTCGGGATTGTTGAGATAGCCGCATGTCAACGCACCGGCCACACGCTCCATCACCACGATCTCGCCTTGCTCGTGGGCATCGACGCGTGATCCATCCGGCCGGCGGATCGTGACGTCGAACCAGGGTATGGCCGTGCCCACGGCACCGAGCGTGCCGTCGAGATTGGCCGTGGTGACGCTCGAGCACTCGGTCATGCCATAGCACTCCCGGATCGGAATGCCGAAGCGCTGCTCGAACTCGCGCCAGATCTCGCGCGGACAGCCGCCACCCCAGGCGATGCGGACGCCATGTGCCTGATCGAGTGGAGACGGTGGTTGCTTCAGGAGGATTTGCAGGATGCCGCCGAGGAAATGGATGTGGGTTGCGCCTGATGCCTTGACCTCGGTCCAGAACCGGCTCGCGCTGAAGCGTTCCACCATGGCCAGCTCCACCCCGCGAATGAGCGGGAGCACGATCATCTGCGCGCCGCCGATGTGATAGAGCGGCTCCCACATGAACATGATGTCGCCGGCATGCGCATCGGAAATCAGCGCGACGGCCTCGCCGGACAGACGCAGCATGCGGTGCGAGACGATGACGCCCTTCGGTGGTCCCGTGGTGCCCGACGTGTACATGATGGCGTAGGGGGCATCGGCGCCGGGCTGAGCGAAAGGTTTCTGCTGTTGGCCCTTGCCTCGATCGCGGCCGGACATGGCGTCGGACGCCGATACCAGTCGAGGCTGATCGATTGTGGCGCTGCATGCGGCGATCGTCGCGATCAAGTCATCCTCGGCGATGACAAGTTTCGGCGCAGCGTGTGTGAGAATGTAGCTCAAGGAGTCGCCGACGCTGGCGACGTTGACTGGCACCCAGACGGCGCGTGCCTTGGCGATGGCGAACAGCAGCGCCAGCGATAGTGGGTTGTTGTGCAGCATGAGGGCCACGTGGTCGCCCGGCTGCACGCCTTTCTCGTCGAGCCAGTGCGCGAGCACTGTCGACTGCGAGGCGAGGTCGCCGAGCGTGATCGTGTGTCCGTTGAAACGGGCAAAGACGCGATCCGGGGTCTCGGCGGCCTGTTGTGTCAGCAGAGCCAGGAAGCCGTTAAAGGAGGCCGGCATGGCTGTCCCGGATCAGCTCGCTTTCCCACCCTTGGTGCGCTCTGCCCGGCGCCGCGCGCGCTCGGCGAAGAAGGCGCGCATGGCGGCCTGCGGCTCGCCGGACGCAAAGGCCTCGGCCTGATAGGGGCCGCCGTTCTCGAACGCCTCGTCGAAGGCTGCCTGCGTCACCTGGCGGAAGCGCTGCTTGTTGAGGCGCATGGCAATGGGCGGCTTGGCCGCCATCATCATGGCGATCTCGCGCGCTTTGGGCATGACCTCGGCCGGGCTCTCGACGAGGTACTGGATGAGGCCGATCGCGTGTGCTTCAGCAGCCTCCATCATGCGGCCCGTCAAGGTCAGCTCCATGGTGCGCGACAGGCCGATGCGCGGCAGCATCAGCATCGGTCCGGTGACGCTCGGAATGCCGGCGTTGATCTCCGGCTGGCCCATGCGCGAGCCGGCGTGACCAACGCGCACGTCACAGAACAGCACGGCCTGAAAGGCTGATCCGGCTGCCACGCCATTCAATGCCACAAGGCACGGTTTATCGAGCTCGCGAATGGAATTGTAGAAGTCGCGCCAGGACCCGAACCAGCCGGCGCCCTGCTCGCCGCTCTGGAGCTTCTCCGTTTCGTCGAGATCCTGCCCGGCGCAGAAGGCGCGGTCGCCGGCCCCTGTGAGAATGACGGCGCGGACTTTGGTGTCCTTGTTCCAGGCGCGCAGTTTCGACGCCACCTCCGCGCGCATGGGCGTGTCCCAGGCGTTGAGCTTGTGCGGCTTGTTGAGCGTGAGCGTGGCGATGCCGTCGGTCACGTCGGTCAGGATGGCGGTGGACATCCGCAAACTCTCCAGGGCTATGGGCACATCCAGGCCAAGGATGCGGCCGCTCGCGCGCCGGCGTCAACCGATGTTGCGGGATGGGTGCCCGCTCAATCCTGCGCGAAGACCTCGGGCAGGAGGCTGCGGTGAAACCAATGCACGAGGCTCACCATGTCGAAGATGGGGATATCGAGAGCCTTGCGCAGATCGGCCGAATAGGGCGTCAGGTTCGTGCATTCCAGAACGAGCGCGCCGATGGACGGGTCCGAGCGCACGGCCTGTCGAGCAACATCGAGCACCTCCTGTTTCAGCGTCGCGAAGGCGACGGAGGTGTCGCCCGCGCGGATGGAGCGTTGGAACTCCGAGCTGGGCGGCATACCGAAAACCGGCGTCGCCGTGTCGACGCCGACGCTCTCCAGGTGGCGGTGCGTGAGCGACTCTGCCGAGAAGGTGAGGATGGCCGGCCGCTGCCCCTTGGGCAGCACGCGCGCGACCATCGGCACCTGCAGGAGTGCGCTCGTTGCGACCGGCACGGTGCAGTGGGCGACCAGCTCCCGCTGATAAAGGGCGAGAAAGCCGCAGGTGGTGGTGATACCGTCGACGCCCGCCGCGATCAGCTCATCCGCGGCCTGCTTGAACGGCTCCAGCATCTCCGAGCCCTTGAGGCTGGTGACGCGGTCAGGACTTGCACCCTTGACGATGCGATATTGCACGGGAAACGGCCAGGTGCCCGCATTGCCGATATCGCCGTTGAAGCGCTCGAAGTAGGTCTCGAGCATGAGGATGCCGATCGAGACGCCGTAGTAGATCCGCTTGGGCTTAGGCATTGGTCGTGCTCGCTCGCATCTGCCGGAACTTGGCGACGAGTTCGGGATCGAACTCGCTCCACAGCTTTTCGTCAGGGATGACATTGCCCGCAAAGCGCCGGATCGTGAAGACGTCGATCGGCGTTGCCGAGGCCCCGTCCGTCAGGAGATCCGCAACGACCGCGCCGACGCCGGGTGCGAGCTGGTAACCATGGCCTGAGAACCCGAACACGTGCAGGAGGCCCGGTGTCGTACCGCTCCAGCCGACCACGGGCAGCATATCGGGCAGGTAACCCTCTACGCCCGACCAGACCCGGCCCTGCCTCAGGCGGCCGAGGCCTGGGGCGACCTCCGAAAGGCGCGCGAGGCCACGCTCCACCCGATCCATCGGAACCTTGGCTGTGCCGGATGCGAGATCCGCGCGGACGCGCGGAAAGAAACCGGCAACAGCCTCGCCGCCGCGCCCAGGCCGCAGCAGCAAAGTGCCGTCGACCGCATGCAGCGAGGGTCCGGAGTACGCATGCTCGGGCAGGATCGTGAAGAGTGGCGGGCCGGCCGCGAACATCGGTACGGGCTCGCCGAACATCTGCGCCAGCTCCCCGGCCCACGCGCCCGCGGCATTCACGACCTGGCCACATGCCGCGGTGTGACCGGTGTCGGTTGTGATGCGAAAGCCTTTCGTGGAGGTTTCCACCGCAACAACCTTCGTCCGGTCGAGCAGTTGAGCACCGGCTCGCACAGCCAAGCGGGCTACTGCCGGCGCGGCCAATGCTGGATCGGCGATGGCATCGCGTTTCGACCACGATGCGCCCTTCACCACACCCGAGAGCACCGGCCAGCGTCGTTGCGCCTCCGCGCCATCGAGCACGTCCACGTCCAGGTCGGCAGCCGTTGCGTCCCGCGCGGCCCGCTCGATCTTGAGCAAGTCACCATCGGCGAAAGCCAAGTACACGTGCCCGCATGGCACGAACCCGCAGTCCTCGCCCGTCACGTGGGAGAGATCCTCCCAAACCGCGTGGGCGCGCAGCGACAGCGGAAACTCTGCCGGATGCCGGCCCTGCAGCCGCAGATTGCCGAAGTTCACGCCGCTGGCTGCCGCGCCGGCCTCGCCCTTCTCGATGATCGTAACGGACTTGCCGCGCTGGCGGAGGAAATACGCCGAGAAGCAGCCGATGAGGCCGCCGCCGATGATGCAGACGTCAGCATGCCCAGCGGTCATGACGGTCCGTCCTCCGGTCGCAAAGCAACAGTGTGAAACAAGCCCGGTGATTGAGTAAAGTCTACACCCTTGATGCGCCGTGGCCGAAGGAGCATGCAGCATGCCGGAGCGGGCGGATATCGTGGTGTGCGGAACCGGGAGCTTCGCGGCCCGGATCCTGTTCGATCTTGCGGCAACGGCGGACGTACCGACGTGCGTGATCGTTGCCGGACGCAATGCGGGGCGTCTTGCCTGGCTCGTAACGGCGGCGCGAGCCCGAGCGAACATGTTCGGGCGTCCGGTTTCGATCGACCCGGCCAGGGTCGACTTGAACAATGCGCCGGAGATCGGCGAGCTTCTCGTCACCGTACGGCCTTCCGTTGTCCTGCAGGCCGCGTCGCTGCAGACCGGCGCCGTCATCGCTGCTCAAGGCAACGCCTGGTCCCGTCTTGTTGCCGAAGGCGGTTTGAGCGCCTCGGCCGTATTCCAGGCGGTTCTGTCGGCGCGTGTGGCGCGGGCTTGTCAGACGGCGTCACCTGATATCCGATTCATCAACTGCTGCTTTCCCGATGTCGCCAACGGACTGATCGCGGCCATGGGGCTGCCGATCACGTGCGGCATCGGCAATATCCAGATCCTGGCGCATGCCTTCGCCGGTGTGCTGGGCCAGCAGACGCGCGGCCGTGAGTTGAGGCTGCTCACGCATTACCAGAACCTGGCGGCCTGGCGTCAGCCGCCGGGCCGGCGCGCAGGCCCTAACGCGCGTGTCTGGCTCGACGGGACCGAGATCGATGACGTGTTCCAGCGGTTTGCCGCCGTGCAGCTCACACCCGAGCCGGTCATTGACATCTCCGGCACGGCGGGCGTGCCCCTTATGCTCGCGCTTGCGCACAAGCGCGACTGGCGTGGTCATGCGCCGGGACCGGCCGGATTGCCCGGCGGCTATCCGGTGCGGGCGACAGAAGGCCGGATCGTGCTCGACCTGCCGGCCGGGATGACGCCCGACGCGGCAATAAGCTGGAACGTGGCACACGAGGAAGCCAACGGCCTTGTCGTCGATCAGGATGGCAACGTCCGCTATACGGGGAGGCTCCGGGAGGGGCTTGCCGAGCATAGCCCTGAGCTTGCCCGTGGTTTCCAGGTGCGCGACCTGGAAACGGTTTACGGCGAGATGCGGACATTGCGGGAGCGCCTGGTTGCAACGCCGCAATAGCGTTCAGTCTGCTGGGTTGTGAGCCAGCTGTTGCTGCGTATGCAGCCAGCCTGTGACTCGACACGCCACCTGGGCCGCGCCAGAATGGACCCATCTGGCACCGTGGTTGAAATCGACCGCGCTCAAGTCGGTCGAGCCCCGCGTCCACGATTGGGGAGACTCGCATGATCAGACGCATGTTGCTCTCGGCGCTCGCTGCCTCGGCCTCGCTGCTGACCGAAGGCCTGCCGCCAGCTCAAGCCCAGGATCCCATCGTGCTCGGCGCGATCGTGCCGCTCTCGCCTCCCGGGGAGACGTTGCTGGGCCAGCTTGCCAAGCGCGGTGGCGAGATCGGCGTCGACTACCTCAATGAGAAGGGCGGCGTGCTCGGGCGCAAGGTCGTGCTTTCGGTGCAGGACAGTGCCGGCAAGAACGAGCAGGGCGTTGCCGCCTACCGCCGCCTCGTGACCCAGGAAAAAGCCGTCGGCGTGTTCGGCTTCATCCACTCGGGCGTCAACATCGCCGTCAACGAGGTGGCCAAGGAAATGGGCGTGCCCACCATGGGCACCCAGACCGGCGCCGCCGATGTGACCGCCAAGAAATACGACATCGCCTTCCGCACGCATGCCGTCGATCCGCCGCGTGCCGCCACGTGGCTCGGCTGGATCAAGACCAACAACTGGAAGCGCGTCGCCATCCTGGCGGAGACCACCGACTACGGGATCGGCCTCGCCAAGGAGACCGAGAAGCAGAACAAGGAGCAGAATCTCGGCCTCGACGTGCTGACGATCATGTTCGATCGCACGACCACGGACCTGCTGCCGCAGCTGCTGCAGATCAAGGCCTTCAAGCCCGATGCCATCGTCAACATCGGCGTCGGCCAGCCGCTCGACCTGATGATCACGCAGGCAAATACGGTGGGGCTGCTGCCCGGTGCGCAGATGGTCACGTCCTACGACGCGCCGGCGCGGCCGCAGTTCTGGCAGCTGCACGGCGACAAGGGCGTGGGCATGAATTTCATCGGCTTCTACTCGCCGAAATCCGAGCTTTCCGAGCTCGGCAACTGGTTCGCCAAGCGCTATCAGGAGAAGTTCAACGAGCCGCCTGTCTACGGTGCGCTCAACGGTTTCGCGAATGCGGTGATCTTCGGCCAGGCCATCGAGAAGGCGAAGTCGACGGACCCGAAAGCCGTGATCAAGGCCCTGGAGGAGGGAAGCTTCCAGGGATGGTCGAAAGTACCCGTCACGTTCCCGCGTGCCGAAGGGGCGCTGTGGCACAACTGGTCGCCGCCGCTCATGGTGCTGAAGTACACGACCAAGGATCAGAAGGCGGCCGATGCGGAGGTCGCCTATACGCTCGGCAAATAGTGGCCGCGCGCCCTTGTCGATAGGCAGGGGCGCGCTCGGATCGCCGCCATGATGTTTTCGACCGAGCTCCTGATACAGACGGTCATCTCGGGCCTCATGATCGGCGTGCTCTACGCGCTGATGGCGCTTGGCATCACGTTCATCTACTCCATCGTCAAAACCATCAACTGGGCGATGGGCGAATTCTACATGATCGGCAGCTACATCCAGTTCGTTGCCGTGCACTTCCTGCTCGGCCCCAGCTACTGGTGGCTCGCCGCGATCATCTCCGCTGCCGGAACGTTCCTCGTCGGCTACCTGCTGGAGCCGATCATCATCAAGCCGATGTACAACCGGCCCATGCAGCGCCGCGACGATTACGCCATCGTGGTGACGATCGCCTTGCTGCTGCTGTTACGCAGTCTCGCCGTGGCGCTGGGTGGCCCATACCAGTACCGGCCCGAGTCGAACCTGCCCATCGTATGGATCGGGCCGCTGCCGCAGGAAGGCGCGCGCGTCGCTGCCTCCGTGTGTGCGGTGATCGCGCTCGGCCTGTTCTGGCTCGTCATCAAGAAGACATGGGTGGGACTGGCCTTGCGTGCGGCGGCGCAAAACCGTGTCGCTGCACAGACATCCGGTATCGATGTTTACCGGCTCGATGCCATCGCGTTCGCCATCGGTGTTGCTCTTGCCGGCCTCGCTGGAGCACTGCTAGCCCCTCTGTTCATGGTCTTTCCGACCAACGGTGCCGTGACGACCGTCAAGGGCTTCGAGATCATCGTGATCGGCGGCCTGGGCTCGATTCCCGGAGCGCTTATTGGCGGCCTTCTGCTCGGCCTCGTCGAAAGTTTGGGCTCGTCTTTCATCTCCTCGCCCTATCAGAACGCCTACGGCTTCCTGCTCGTCATCCTCATTCTGCTCGTGCGCCCGAATGGCCTGTTCGGCGAGCGCGGCCGGGAGGCATGATGGGCAACGGCAGCGATGCACTGCTCGTGGCGGAGGGCATGACCAAGCGTTACGGGGGCCTCATCGCCAACAACGCGGTCGGGATGCAGCTTGCCGGCGGCGAAATCCGCGGGCTGATCGGACCCAACGGCGCCGGCAAGACCACGTTCGTGAACCTGCTCACCGGCATAGAGAAGCCGGATGCGGGTAGCGTGCGCCTCGGCGGGCAGTCCATCACCGGCCTGGAGCCACACCTGATCGCACACCGTGGCCTCGTGCGCTCGTTCCAGGTCGCGCGTGTGTTCGCCAATCTGACAACCACCGAGAACCTGATGGTTCCTTACTTCGCCAGCACGGCAACAGAAGGCGCCGAGGCTGGGCGTACGCGTGCGCGAGAACTCCTGCGGCTCGCCACGCTCGAACCCCTGGCAGACGCACCCGCCAGTGCTTTGTCGGGCGGGCAGCGCATGCTGCTGCAGGCCTGCGCTGGCTTCATGATCCCGGGGATGCGCGTCTACGTTCTGGATGAGCCGTTCGCGGGCATCAATCCCGTGGTGAAGGACACATTGATCGATTTGATCCTGCACGAGAACCAGACCCGAGGGGTGACGTTTCTCATCGTCAGCCATGAGATGGACGTCGTCCGGCGCATGTGCCCAATCGTGACCGTGATGATTTCCGGCGCCGTGGCGGCCGAAGGCTCGCTCGACGAGGTGGCACAGCGCGAGGATGTGGTTGCGGCCTATCTCGGACGGTCCGTCGCATGACCGAGGCACCGATCCTGGCCGCGGATACACTGCACGCGGGGTATGTCCCGGGTGTCGATATCCTGCGCGGCCTCTCGGTCACGGCCCGCCCCAACGCCATCACGCTCGTTATCGGTCCCAACGGTGCCGGCAAGTCGACCCTGCTGCGCGCCTTGTTCGGCTTTCTGAAGCCCCATAGCGGTCGCGTGACGTTCCAGAACCGGGATGTCACCGGTGCGCGGCCGAGTGAGCTCAAGGCTGCCGGCATCAGCTACGTCACGCAGGACATCAACAGCTTCCCGCACCTGACGGTGGAGGAGAACCTGATGATGGGGGCCTGGGTTTTTCGCCGCGAGGGCGCGCGCATCAAGCGGCAGACGGACCGCATCTACGAGACTTTTCCCGCGCTGGCTGGCAAGCGCAAGGACAAGGCCGGATCGCTCTCGGGCGGCCAGGGCCGTATGCTCTCAGTCGCCCGCGAGTTGATGACGGAGCCGAGCCTGCTGCTGATCGACGAGCCCGCGGTCGGCCTTGCACCCAATCTCGTCGAGCAGGTTTACGACATCCTCGCCACGGCGCGACGCGCCACGCAGACCGCCATCCTTCTGGTCGAGCAGAATGTCGAGCAGGCCCTGCCGCTCGCCGATCATCTCTATCTGTTGAACCTGGGCCAGGTAAAAGCGGAAGGGCCTGGGAGGGAGTTCGACAACGCCCGCGTGCGCAAACTGGTGCAGGAATGCCTGTTGGGATAGGCCGGACATGGGGAGCATTTGTGGATTGGCGCCGCGTGGCGACGGTGACCGCGGCTGCGGCTATCCCCGTGCTTGCCGTGCCGTTCGTGGCGAGTGAGTTCGTCGTGCATGTTCTGACGATCGCCACGTACTACGTCATCCTGGCCTCGAGCTGGAACCTGCTCGCAGGGTTCACCGGACAGTTCTCTCTCGCCCAGCATGCCTTCGCGGCGGTCGGCGCTTACACGTCCGGTCTATTGGTCTATCACCTGAAAACGCCGCTCTGGCTCAGCGTGCCCGCCGGCGTCGTGGCCGCCGCATTTGCCGGTCTGCTGCTCGGCCTGCTCGTACTGCGGATGCGCGCGATCTATCTGTCGATCGCGACCTGGGCGTTCGCCGAGACATTTCGCATCCTGCTGACGGCAGCCTACGACTTCACGCGCGGCGACCTGGGGCTGAGCGTGCCCTCGCTCTACGGCCATGTGCGCCCGGTCACCTACTACTACACGTTCGTGGTCGTGGCCGCGGTGTGCCTGATCCTCATGTACGTGATCCTGAGCTCGCCGATCGGATACTTCATGCGGTCCATCAAGGACGACCAGATCAGGGCCGCGTCACTCGGCGTGGATACAACCCGCGTGAAGCTGTTTGCCTTTGTCGTCTCGAGTGCCATGGCCGGTCTCGCCGGCGTGCTCAATGCGCACTACGTGCTGACGCTGACGCCATCCATCGTCGATTTCAGTGAGATGGCGAAGATCATCGTCATCGTCGTCATCGGGGGGATGGGGACGTTTCTCGGGCCGATCCTGGCGGCCCCCCCTATCCACTTCCTCAATGCCTATCTGACAGCCTGGGGCGAATGGAGCATGGTGGTCTTCGCCGGCATCGTGATCCTGCTGATGCGGGTCTATCCGGCCGGACTGGCGGGACTCCTGGCGGCTCTGCGCCGCCGCAAGCCCAACCATGACTAGCGGCGGCCGGCGGCCAGCCTCCTCAACCGCTCCATTCGGCTGGATCGCTATCTCGTGCGCTCGACCCGCTTGGAGGCAACTTGATCGCCGCGCGAAGCTTCGCCGGATTGAATGAGAGCATTCTGGCAGGTTGGCGACAGCTTTGCCGCATTGGCGCGCATGCAACGGCGGACACCCGGGCCGTCCGGATCGTGCTGGCTGCAATACGCGAAGTAGTCGCCGGTGCACGCGGACCGCACGCGGTCATCGACCGCCGCGGCCGGCATCGTGACAATTGTAAACATCGCGAACCCAACGCCAGCTTTGAGGACGCTTCGGGTAACGGTTTGGATCGTCGTCATCTTCGGCCCTCCATTGAGTGATGGCGTTAGGATCGCGCATTGCGGCGATTAACGAAGTTCCCTGGGAAACAACCAGAGGACGTTATCGGCACATGCTGCCTGATTCGCGGCTCACCCGGCACACCGATTGCCAACGCCAAGGGTTGCTTTCGGGTTTCAATCGCGACGGGTTGCGATCAGTCCGTCGGAACCGATGGTTTGCGGATGGCGGGCGCTTTCTCGACCCATTCACGCCCGGGGTAGTGGCTGCGCGCGTAGTGCGCGAGCTCTTCGGCAAACCTGCGGGCGTAAGGCGGCAGCAGCCTGTTGCCGTCCCAGGCCAGCATCGTCCATTTGCCGATGGACGCCCGCTTGCGGACGAGGGGAATGACCTGCAGGTCCTTGTGCGGCATGGCGATGGCCGATGGCAGGATGCCGATCCCGTAGCCCGCTCGTGCCAGCCCGATGACCACGTTATGGGAGCTGCTTTCCAGCAGCATCGCCGGGCGGATGCCAGCGGCTTGGCAGGCGTCGTCGAACCACTCGCGGGACCCGAAACCGCGCCGCAGCAGAAGCAGCGGTTTTTCCGCGATGCTGGAAATTTCCAATGTCGGATGGCGGGCCAGCTCGCTCGTCTTGGGCACGACAGCCACGACATGGATCGGATACAGCAGCCGTCCGGTGAACCGGGAGTTGTCTGCGGGCACGTAGGCGAGGTGGACGTCGCCCTCCTCCAGCCGGGTCGTCAGGCTGGCGCCGCCGTCCTCGACGATATGGACATCCACGCCTGGGTGGCGGGTGCGATAACCCCGCAGGAAGCCCGACAGGACTGCTTCGATCATAGGCGGCGTCGTGCCGATCCTGAGGATGCCGGTTTCACCGGACTGGAGCGCGCGGGCACGCTCTTGGAGCGCGTTGGCCTCGGCGATGATGAGCCGGCTGCGCCGCAGCAGGTCCTCGCCTTCCGAGGTGAGGCGCATACGGCGGCCTTCACGCGTAAATAGGGCGAGACCCAGCTCGGCCTCCAAGGTCTGCACCTGTCGGGATACGGCCGGCTGGCTCAGGTTGAGCCGCTCGGCGGCCCGTGTGACGCCGCCGGCATCTGCGATGGCAATGAAAGCGCGGAGTTGAGGCAGGTCCATGTATGATCAGATTTTTGCATCAATATCTACATGATAAATGCATTGGACGAATGAGTTTGTCTACGGCATGCTTGCGCTTCTCGACATCCGCATGAGCCCACGTGTCAGCAGCCCTCATCATCAGCCTCCTCGCGACCACGGTCGCGACGTCCTTCCTGTCGGGCATATTCGGCATGGCCGGCGGGATGATCCTGATGGGCATTCTGCTGGCGCTGTTCACCGTCCCCGAAGCCATGGCTTTCCATGCCGTCGCCCAGATGGCCTCGAACGGATGGCGCGGGCTGCTCTGGATCAAGCATGTGCGGTGGCGTGCCGTCGGGGCCTACCTGACGGGGTGCCTGATCGCGCTGGTCGTCTGGAGCCTCATCCGCTACGTGCCATCGAAGCCCTTCGCGTTGCTGGCGCTAGGGTTGACCCCGTTTCTCGTGCGCGTGCTGCCGGCCCGGCTCAAGCCCGACCCTGAGAACATCATCCACGGGGCCCTGTACGGCTCCGCGTGCATGACGTTGATCCTGCTGACGGGGGTGGCGGGGCCGCTGGTCGACAGCTACTTCCTCGGCGGAACGCTCAATCGCAAGGAAATCGTGGCGACCAAGGCCATCGGCCAGATCTTCGGTCATGGTGCCAAGCTGCTCTATTTCGGTGGGCTCGTCGACCAAGCAGCGACGATGGATCCGTGGCTGGCGGGTGCCGTCATCGTTGCCTCGATGATCGGCACGACCCTGGCCAGGCCCATTCTCGACCGGTTGAGCGATACGCAATATCGTACCTGGGCCACGCACATCATCACGGCGATTGCCTGCACCTATCTGATGCAGGGGGCCTACCTCATGGTCCGCTAACGAAGGAGTGCCGCATGTCCGACGTTGTCCAAGCCCTCGTGCTGGATCTGGTTGAGTGGGTCGCCAAGGAGCCGCGCCTCTATGCCGACGTCATGGATGCCTGGCGCACGTCATGTCCTCGTCTCATGGTGTGGGAGGAGGCTGTCGACCGCGGTTTTGTGCAGCGTGAGGCGTGGCCGGAGCAGGGCATCTATGTCGTTGTGACGCCAGCAGGCCGGGACCTGCTGGCGGCGAACCATCGTAGCGCGCGACAAGCCGACGCTGCGTGAGCGGCGTGCTGTGACCGTTGCGATCACTGGCGGGGCATGGCGGACTGTGCGGTGAGAAATTCCTCGAAGGATGTGATGGCTGCCATGCTGTTCTGCGCCAACCCGGGTGCGGATGCGGATTTCGGTCGCGCGACGATCAGGATGTGCGTGCCGTGATCGATCCATCCCGGCATGCGGCACAGGCCGGTCTCCAGCTCCCTGAGTTTTTGCTCGACGGCGGACCGTTCCGGCAGCTCGCCGAGAAGGCGGGCCGTCCACTTCCCGTCGGGAGCAAAGCGCGTGACGAAGAGATCGACCGCCCGCATATCGAGAACCTCGGCATGGGGCGTGAATATCGAGCGTATCGTTTCCGCCGGGTATATGTTGAATGACAGGCGATGGCGCGTGCCATCCTTCAACGTGACGTCGAGCTGGCCCCGCTCGGAGTCAAGCCGATACTGCAGCACTTGTTCTGTGCCGATGATGCATGCGGTCGGGGGGCTCCCGATGGCCCGCAGCGTCGCGACTACTGAATGGCCGGCAACGCGGCAGAGCTCCTTGACGGCGAGCGGCATGGCCTCCCTGGTGAGGTGGTTCAGCACAACGTAGTTGCATAGCACCAGATGGAAATGCGCATCGGGCCAGGGGAGCGGCTTTGCCAGATCGTGCTCGATGAAGGCCAGAACCGGCTTGGGGCCACGCTGCACGCAGTCCAGAAAGCGGGTGGAACGCTCACGGGCGATGTCGAGCTGCGCCTTCGAGATATCAACGCCTGTCACCGAAACTTCAAACCCGACATGTTGTGCGTATTCGGCTACGCGCTTCGACCACATCCCGGGCCCGCAGCCTGCATCGAGCACCCGCACTGTCGTCAGGCCGTTGCTGCGCAGATCATCCACAGCGCGGCGGATCGTATCCCACACGGCGGTATCGGCATGCGCGAAACGATTGTCTTCAGCTGACGGGCGGGAGGTGGAGCTGCCGCGAACGCTCTCGCCGTCGGCGTAGCGCGTGTAGCTTTCGCCGACGTGATCGTAGGCGCCAGCCGTTGTGCCGGCGAGCGCTGCGGCGGCCCATCGCGTCTTCGGGCTGACCGCGATCGCGTGTTCGGGATGGAGCGCCTTCTTCTTGTGGGGTGCGCGAACGTGCTTGATGCCGTCAAGGGGCAGCATTGAGGGTCTCCGGTTGCAGTAGCGAAGTGTGCTACCGGCCCAGACACTTGATCAGAAGTGCATTTAGACTCAACGGTGGATGGGCAGGAAAAATATAAAGACGGTCATCGCGCTTTGCGGCTTCACAATCGCGGCGGGCTTGACTAGCTGTGAGGCGAAGCAGACATGCGATTGTGACAGGAAAGCCCTGACCGATGCCATCGGACGAGACAGGAAGCAAATCCACCGGGAAGGGCGAAGCCAGCCCGACGCTGGAGGTGCGCGTTCGCCGCATGCATCGTCGTGACATCAATCGCGTGTGGGAGTTCCTGAAGCTCGTCTTCCGCAGCGTCAACCGGGAGACCGTCGAGTACCAGCGGCCCCGGCACAAGAAGCGCTTTCTCAAGATCTACGAAGAGGAGGGCGTTGAGCAGCTCGTGTTCGAGATCAAGCGCGCGTCGAAGTACGAGCTGGTCGGGTATGCCGAGTATGCCTACGAAATCGTCGGCACCGACAGCTGGATGAATCACCGCTATTTCGAGAAGCGGGACATGCGTCCGCTGTTCGTGGAAGAGATTGCCGTTCATCCCGACTATCACAGCATGGGAATCGGCTCCTACATGTTCGAGCAGATCGAGCACGCGGCGTTGCAGCGGGGCTGTACCCACATCGTGCTCGAGGTGGCCGAGAACAACGAGGATGCGCTGCGTTTCTACCGCAGCCGCAATTTTCACAAGCTGGACGCGGCGATCTTCCTGTCGCGCAAGCTGGATACCGGCGGCGAGCTGCTCGATCCGCGCATTCTGAAGCCGCGCACCGAGGCGAAGTGAGCGTGCGGCCGACCGCTGCGCCTATGCCGGCAATGCGAAGTCGAGGCTCAATCCGTCAGGCACGTGGATGACACAGAACTGCGCGCCGGAAGTTTCCAGGCGCGCGAAGCGAAGGGCGGCTTTGCGTGAGACAAACAGGCCTGCCTTGCTGCCATCCATTTGCCGGATGACCCATAAGCCCTGCGCATTCTGACCGAGCAGGAAATACGAGCTGTCGGCTCGCGGCGTGGGCCGATGGCGGATGCGGGAGAGGGCGGCGGCGCGAAGCGCAAGTGCGGACATCGGTCTGCTCCGGAAACGATGGCATCACGAGCGGGAGACTTACGCAAACCCGCGTATGTTCTCCATGGCGGCAGCCCGCCTTTGTCATAGGCTCCGCATAGCCGTCGGCACTGCTGATCGATGCAACTCGCCTTAAATGCAGCAGCATATATGAGTTCTTTATACGGCTCTTCCTAGCGTCGTCTCGATTTTATATGCGCGCCTGCGCAAGTATCCGCACGCCGACAGGGCCTGCATTCCCTCGTGACTTCCGCTGGGAGCGTCAGACCGATTGCCTGCGGCCGAGATGCGCACACCACCAGGAGCGATCCATGCTGGACGTGATTTTGCTGGCCGGCGGGCTTGGCTTCTTCGCCTTGTCCCTTGCTTATGTCTTCGGTTGCGACCGCCTTTAGGGAGAGCTCCCATGCTCGTCGAGTACATCCTGGGAGGAGCCGTGACTGCCGCGCTTCTCGTCTATCTCATCTACGCGCTGCTGCGTCCTGAGCGGTTCTAGAGAGGCGCACCCCTATGACCCTGGTCGGCTGGATTCAAATCCTTCTGTTTTGTGCGGTCGTCGTGGCTCTGGTGAAGCCTCTCGGCGGCTTCATGACACGCGTCTTCAATGGTGATCGCACATTTCTGTCACCGGTGCTGCAGCCCGTGGAACGGGTGGTCTATGCGGTGGGCGGCATAGACGCTAAGCGTGAACAGCACTGGCTCACCTATACGATCGCGATGCTGTTGTTCCAGGTCGTAGGCTTCGTCGCCCTCTATGGACTGATGCGCCTGCAGGCCTCTCTGCCCCTCAATCCGGCGGAGCAGTCACCCGTTGCGCCTGACCTTGCCTTCAACACGGCGGTGAGCTTTGCCACCAACACCAACTGGCAGAACTATGGTGGTGAGACCACCATGTCCTACCTCGTGCAGATGCTCGGACTGACGGTGCAGAATTTCGTATCGGCGGCGACCGGTGTCGCGCTGGCGCTGGCGCTGATCCGCGGCTTTGCGCGCGCCTCCTCGAATACGGTCGGCAACTTCTGGGTCGATATCACACGGTGCACGCTCTACGTGCTTCTGCCGATCTGTGTCGTTTACGCGCTTTTCCTGGTCTGGCAGGGCGTGCCGCAGACGCTCGGGCCCTATGTCGATGCGACGACGCTCGAGGGCGCCAAGCAGACCATTGCCGTCGGTCCTGCGGCGTCGCAAATAGCCATCAAGATGCTCGGCACCAACGGCGGTGGTTTCTTCAACGCCAATGCTGCACATCCCTTCGAGAACCCGACAGCGCTGTCCAACTTCGTGCAGATGGTGTCGATCTTCGCCATCGGCGCCGCGCTGACCAACGTGTTCGGCCGCATGGTCGGCAGCGAGCGGCAGGGTTGGGCCATCCTGGCGGCCATGGGCGTGCTTTTCATTGCGGGCGTGACCGCCGCCTATTGGGCGGAAGCGCACGGCAACGATGCGTTCGCCGCGATGGGCCTGACAGGCGGCAACATGGAGGGCAAGGAAGTCCGATTCGGCATCGTCGCTTCCGCGCTGTTTGCTGTCATCACGACGGCCGCATCCTGCGGCGCGGTCAATGCTTTGCATGACTCCTTCACCGCATTGGGCGGCATGATCCCGCTGATCAACATGCAGCTCGGCGAGATCATCGTTGGCGGTGTTGGCGCAGGCCTCTACGGCATGCTGATCTTCGTCATCATCGCCATCTTCGTGGCCGGACTGATGGTCGGACGCACGCCCGAGTATGTCGGCAAGAAGATCGAGGCGCGCGAGGTGAAGATGGCCATGCTGGCGATCCTCGTTCTGCCGTTGATGTACCTGGGTTGGACCGCAGCGGCGGTGGTGATGCCGTCCGCCGTCGCATCGATGGCGAATGCCGGCCCGCATGGCTTCTCCGAAGTGCTTTATGCCTACGTCTCGCAGACCGCCAACAACGGCTCGGCTTTCGGCGGCCTGACCGGCAACACGCTCTGGTACAACACGACGGGCGGTATCTCGATGCTGGTCGGCCGCTTCTGGATGATCATCCCGGCCATGGCGATCGCGGGCTCGCTCGCGTCGAAGAAGATTGTTCCTGCGTCCGCGGGTACGTTCCCGACGACAGGTGGCTTGTTCGTGGGCCTGGTCGTTGGCGTCATCGTGATCGTCGGCGGCCTGACATTCTTCCCGGCCCTGGCCCTTGGCCCAATCGTCGAGCACCTCGCGATGCGTGCCGGCACGGCCTTCTGACCAGATCAATCGGAGCCATCTCATGGATACGACTACGGTTCGCAAACCGACACTGGCTTCCTCGATGCTGGACGGGAAGATTCTAGGACCGGCCATTACCTCGGCGTTTGCCAAGCTCGATCCGCGGGTTCAGTTCAAGAACCCGGTCATGTTCGTGCTCGAGATCGTCGCCGTTCTGACGACCATCATTCTGCTGCGCGATCTCGCGACGGGTGGCGCCGGTCTGGGGTTCACATTCCAGATTGCGCTGTGGCTGTGGTTCACCGTCCTGTTCGCCAACTTCGCCGAGGCGATCGCTGAGGGCCGTGGCAAGGCGCAGGCCGATGCATTGCGGCGTCAGCGCACGGAGACGCAGGCCAAGCTGCTCAAGGCGGCGAATGCCAAGGACTACGATATGGTCCCTGGCACCACGCTGAAGGTGGGCGACATCGTCCTCGTCGAGTCGGGGGACATCATTCCGTCGGACGGTGAAGTCATCGAAGGCATCGCCTCGGTCAACGAGGCGGCCATCACGGGGGAGTCGGCGCCGGTCATCCGCGAGTCGGGTGGCGACCGGTCGGCAGTGACGGGGGGAACACAGGTCCTGTCCGACTGGATTCGCGTGCGGATCACGTCCGCACCCGGCTCGACATTTCTGGATCGCATGATCCGACTGGTCGAAGGCGCTGAACGGCAGAAGACTCCCAACGAGGTGGCCCTCAACATCCTGCTGGTCGGCCTGACCATCATCTTCATCATCGCCACGGCGACGATACCAAGCTACGTCGCCTATGCAGGCGGCACGGTCTCGGTCGTCGTGCTGGCGGCGTTGCTGGTTACGCTGATCCCGACGACGATCGGCGCTCTGTTGTCGGCCATCGGCATCGCCGGCATGGACCGCCTGGTGCGGTTCAACGTGTTGGCCATGTCCGGCCGGGCTGTTGAGGCTGCCGGCGACGTCGATACGCTGCTGCTGGACAAGACCGGTACCATCACGCTCGGCAACCGGCAGGCGACCGAGTTCCGGCCACTGCGCAACGTCAGCGAGCAGGAGCTGGCCGATGCCGCGCAGCTCGCCTCGCTGGCGGACGAGACGCCGGAAGGGCGCTCCATCGTCGTCCTGGCCAAGGAGCGGTATGGCATTCGCGGGCGTGACATGCACGAGCTTAATGCCAAGTTCATTCCGTTCACGGCGCAGACGCGCATGAGCGGCGTAGAATTTAGCACGACCTCGATCCGAAAGGGGGCGGTCGACTCCATGCTGGCCTACCTGAATCGTGGCGTTGCGCAGGCCGCGGCTGGATCGGCGGCACCAGCTCTCCAGCCGGCGTTGAGCACGGATGTTACGCAACAGGTTCAGGCCATGGCCGACGACATTGCCAAGTCCGGCGGAACGCCATTGGCTGTGTCACGCGATGGGCGCCTGTTGGGCCTCATTCACCTCAAGGATATCGTCAAGGGCGGCATCCGCGAGCGCTTCGCCGAACTCAGGCGCATGGGCATCCGCACGATTATGATCACCGGCGACAATCCGACGACGGCTGCGGCCATCGCGGCGGAAGCTGGCGTGGACGACTTCCTCGCCCAGGCGACACCGGAGGACAAGCTGAAGTTCATCCGCGACGAGCAGGCCAAGGGCAAGCTGGTTGCCATGTGTGGAGACGGCACCAACGACGCGCCGGCACTGGCTCAGGCCGATGTCGGCGTGGCGATGAACACCGGCACCGTGGCGGCGCGCGAGGCCGGCAACATGGTGGACCTCGACTCCAATCCGACGAAACTCATCGAGGTCGTCGAGATCGGCAAGCAGCTCCTCATGACGCGCGGCGCGCTGACGACGTTCTCCATCGCCAATGACATCGCCAAATACTTTGCAATCATCCCAGCCATGTTCATTGCCTTCTATCCCCAGCTTGGCGCGCTCAACATCATGAATCTGGCCACGCCGCAAAGCGCCATCCTGTCGGCTATCATCTTCAACGCGCTGATCATCATCGCGCTGATCCCGCTGGCCCTGAAGGGTGTTGCCTTCCGGCCCATCGGCGCCGGACCGCTGCTGCGCCGCAACCTGCTCATCTACGGGCTGGGCGGCATCATCATCCCGTTCGTCGGCATCAAGGCGATCGACCTCATCGTCACCGCCTTGCATCTCGCCTGAGGAGAAACAGTCATGTTGAGAGAGCTTCGTCCGGCCATTGCGGTCTTCGTCGTGCTCATGCTGATCACGGGATTGGCCTACCCGTTGGCCATGACCGGGTTGGCGCAGGTGCTCTTCCCTTCCCAAGCCAATGGCGGCCTGATCAGCAAGAACGGAACGGTGATCGGCTCGACGCTGATCGGCCAGTCCTTCACGGGCGACCGCTACTTCCACGGGCGTCCGTCGGTCACGACCAAGGCAGATCCCAACGACTCGTCGAAAACGGTTGCTGATCCCTACAACGCAGCCAACTCCATGGGCTCGAACCTCGGTCCAACCAACAAGTCGCTGATCGAACGGGTCCAAGGCGATGTCGACACGCTTAAGAAAGAGAATGCGGCAGCGCCGGTTCCTATCGATCTGGTAACCACGACGGCGAGCGGCCTCGACCCGCATATCTCGCCGGACGCCGCTTTCTTCCAGGTGCCACGCGTTGCCAAAGCGCGTAATATGCCGGAAGACCGTGTACGCCAGCTTGTGAACCAGAATGTCGAGGATCGCCTGTTGGGCATCCTTGGCGAGTACCGTGTCAACGTCCTCGCGCTCAACATGGCTCTGGATCGAGCCGCGCAATGATCAGCAGATTCCGGATCGATGGCAGACGAGCTTCGCGAACTTGAGCAGCGACCATCGCCTGACGCCTTGCTCGCCGAGGCGCGGCGCGAGGAGAAGGGCCGTACCGGACGCCTGAAGATCTTCGTGGGTGCAGCGCCCGGCGTCGGCAAAACGTACGAGATGCTGCAGAACGCCCGTGCGAAGCAGAAAGAGGGCGCCGATGTCGTCATCGGCGTGGTGGAGACGCATGGGCGCAAGGAGACCGAAGCCCTCCTCGAGGGCTTCGAGATCCTGCCGCGCAAGTCGTCGACGCACGGCACTCACACGCTGACCGAGTTTGACCTCGATGCGGCGCTTGTCCGCCGCCCGGGTTTGATTCTGGTCGACGAGCTCGCCCACACCAACGTACCGGGCAGCCGGCATCCAAAGCGCTATCTCGATGTCGAGGAGCTGCTGGGCGCCGGCATCGATGTTTATACCACCGTCAATATTCAGCATATCGAGAGTCTGAACGACGTTGTGGCGCAGATCACCCGCGTGCGTGTCAGAGAAATCGTGCCTGATGCGGTGCTCGACAGGGCCGATGACATCGAGCTGGTCGATCTGACGCCGGACGACCTGATCCAGCGCCTCAAGGAAGGCAAGGTCTATGTTCCGAAGCAGGCGGAGCGGGCACTCAAGCACTATTTTTCGCCGCCCAACCTGACAGCGCTGCGGGAGCTGGCCCTGCGTCGCACGGCAGAGCGCGTCGAGGATCAGCTCCTCGAGCAGATGCAGGCCCGCGCCATCCCGGGACCCTGGGCCGCGGGCGAGCGCATACTCGTCTGCATCAGTGAAGATCCCCGCTCATTCAGCCTCATCCGTCATGCGCAGCGCCTAGCGGACCGGCTGCACGCACCGTGGACGGCACTTTACGTCGAAACGCGCCGCAGCCTGCAGTTGGATGACGAGGACCGGGACCGGATCGCCGAGGTGCTGCGGCTGGCGGAGCGCCTCGGTGGCGAAGCCATTACCGTCACGGCCAAGGATGGCCGTATTGCCGATGACGTGATCGGCTTCGCGCAGAAGCACAACGCCACGCATATCATCATCGGCAAGTCCACGCGGTCGCGATGGTTCGAGATCGTGAATGGATCTGTCGTACACGATCTGGTGCGCCGTGCTGGCAACATCAGTGTGCACGTGCTCGCCGGCGAGCAGCAGGCAGAGGGCGCGGTGCGGGCGACGCTCGCGACGGACACATCCCAGCCGTTCCAGTCCCTGCCCTACATCGTCGCCATGATCGCCGTTGCGGTTGCGCTGGGCGTGACCATCGTGCTGCGGCCGATGTTTGGAATCGAGAACGTCGACCTCGTGTTCCTGACGGCGATCGTCGGTATTGCGGTGCGCTACGGTCTGTGGCCGTCGCTTGCGGCAAGCATTGTGGCCTCGATCTGTTACAACTTCTTCTTCCTGCCGCCGATCTACACGTTCACGATCACCGACCCGACGAACGTGGCGGCATTCGTGCTGTTCGCGCTGTTGAGCGTGGTGGTCTCCAATCTGGCTGCGCATGGCCGGATGCAGACGGTCACGGCACGCGATCGCGTGCGTGCCGTGGAGTCGCTCTATGCCTTCAGCCGCAAGCTTGCCGGCGCAGGGGCACTCGACGATGTGCTTTGGGCGACGGCCTATCAAATCGCACTGATGCTGAAAGTGCGCGTGGTGCTCTTGCTTCCCGACAACGGCTCGATTGCACTGAGGGCCGGCTATCCACCGGAGGACCAGCTCAACGAGGCGGATCTCGCGGCCGCGAAGTGGGCGTGGGAGCGGGACCGGCCGGCCGGCCGCGACTCCGATACACTACCTGGCGCAACGTGGCTCTTCCTGCCCATGCGCACCGGGCGAGGCCCCATCGGCATCCTCGGCATCAGCCGGGATCAACCCGGCCCCTTGCTGCGGGCCGAGCAGCGACGGCTTCTCGATGCGCTCATCGATCAGGGGGCGCTTGCCATCGAGCGCGTGCATCTGGTCGAGGATATCGACCGCGTGAAGCGTGTCGCGGAGACGGACCGGCTGCGATCGGCTTTGCTTACGTCCATCTCGCATGACCTGAAGACACCGCTGGCGTCGGTTATCGGTGCGGCCGGAGCGCTGCGCGACTTGTCGTCTTCGTTCGATGAGCATGCCAAGGCGGACCTCATAGGCACCATCGTCGAGGAGTCCGAGCGGCTCAACCGCTTCATCGCCAACCTGCTGGACATGACACGACTGGAGTCCGGCGCCGTCGTGCCGAGTGCGACGCCGCATGACATCGGTGAGGTCGTCGGCACAGCGCTGGCACGGGCAAAGAAGATCCTGGCGCAGCACCGCATCGACGTCTCGATCGATGCCGATGTTCCCATGGTCATCGTGGATGCGGTTCTGTTCGAGCAGGCGCTCTTCAATCTGCTGGACAATGCCGCCAAGTATGCCCGCCCCGATACCACCCTGCGCATCCGGAGCTGGCGTGACAAGGACACCGTGAAGCTGCAGATCATGGATGAGGGGGACGGCATTCCGCCGGCCGATATCGAGCGCATCTTCGACAAGTTCTACCGCGTCAAGAAGGGAGATCGGGTGCGTCCCGGCACGGGCCTCGGGCTTGCCATCGCGCGAGGTTTCATCGAGGCGTTGCACGGCACGATTGCGGCTGCCAACCGTACAGATAGGTCGGGCGCTGTTTTCACGATCACGCTGCCTGCCGCGGAACAAAAGCCCCAAATTCCGCATGAGGCTCGCGCATGAGCGCCGCACCCGCGAAAATCCTCGTTGTCGATGACGAGCCACCGATACGCAAGCTCCTGCGCATGGGGCTGACTGCGCATGGCTACGATGTGCTGGATGCCTCAAATGGCAAGATTGCGCTCGAGCAGCTGGAGAAGAAGCCGCACCTGGTGATTTTGGACCTCGGCCTCCCGGACATCGATGGCCTGGAGCTGTTGCGCAAGATCCGCGACCGGCAGGAGAGCCTGCCGATCGTCGTGCTGTCGAGCCGTGAGGACGAGGCCGGCAAGGTGGCGGCGCTCGATCTCGGAGCCGATGACTATGTGACCAAACCATTTGGCATGGACGAGCTTCTCGCGCGCCTGCGCACGGCTCTGCGTCATCAGCTGCAGGTGCAGGGCGAGAAGCCGATCTTCCAGGTGGGTGACTTGAGCGTCGATCTGGTGCGCCGGATCGTCAAGCTGGGCGAGACGGACGTGAAGCTCTCGCCGAAGGAATACGATCTGCTTCGTCTTCTGGTGCAGCACGCCGGCAAGGTTCTGACCCACAAGTTTCTGCTGCAGGCGTTGTGGGACGAGCCGACCGATACGCAATACCTGCGCGTCTACGTGCGCCAGCTTCGCCGCAAGATCGAGGTTGATCCTGAACGTCCTCACTATCTGCTGACGGAGACCGGCATCGGCTATCGCCTGCGCGCTCCCGACTAGGTGCGCGCAATGCTCCGGCACTTCTGTATTGGCGTAACTTCGAAGGCCACATGAAAATCCGAGAGTTCCTGTCTCCCGAATACGTCTCGCTCGACGTGCAGGCGAGCGACAAGGCTGCGCTGCTCAAGGACCTGGCATATCGCGCCGCTGGTGCGTTGCATCTGTCCGCGGAGGCCGTCGCGAGCGAGATCCAGAAGCGCGACGAGCTCGGCTCGACGGGCATTGGAGGAGGGGTCTCCATACCGCACGCGAGGCTGCGCGAGGTACGGAAGCCATTCGGGCTGTTGGCGCGGCTGAAGGAGCCAATCGAATACGATGCCATCGATGGCCAGCCTGTCGATCTCGTGTTTCTGCTGTTGCTGCCCGCTTCTTCCCAGCTTGACCAGCTCAATGCGCTGGCGGCGGTGGCGCGAAAGCTCCGCGATCCGGAAATGCTGAAGGTCCTGCGTGCTGCGCGGGATGGCGCGAAGCTCTACGAGATGTTGACCGCTTGACCTCGGCGCCCCTACATCCCGGACACGGCCTTCAGGGTGGGACCTGCTTCGAAGGCAAACTGCCGCCGCAGAAGTGACGTGACCTCGGATACGGGAACGGCAGGGCTGAACAGGAAGCCCTGCGCCTGATTGCAACCAATGGACCTGAGGACATCGAGTTGGGCCCTTTCCTCGATGCCTTCCGCCGTGGTCCGGGCGCCAAGGTCCTCGCCGAGATTGATGACGGCACGCACGATCGCGAGAGAGGTCTGATCCGTAGCGATGTTGCGCACGAAGGACTTGTCGATCTTGATCTTGTCGAAGGGAAAACTGCGCAGGTAGGTCAGGCTGGAATAGCCGCAGCCGAAATCGTCCATGGCGACGCGGACGCCGAGCATGCGGAGTTGCTGCAAGACGGTCAGTGCCGCCTCCCGTCCGGTCAGAAGCAGGTTCTCCGTGATCTCCAACTCGAGGCGATGCGCGGGGAGACCGGCTGCCTCCAACGCAACGCGCACGATCTCGATCAATCGCGCGCTGGTGAACTGTGCAGGCGAAACATTGACGGAAACGCCGATGTGCCTCGGCCAGTGCACCGCATCGAGGCAGGCGCGCTCCAGAACCCATTGGCCGATGGCGCCGATCAGCCCCATTTGCTCGGCCAGCGGGATGAAGATCGAGGGCGCAATGAGGCCGCGCTCGGGATGATCCCAACGCACCAGGGCTTCCAAGGCCGTGATCTCGCCGGAGTCGATATCGACGATCGGCTGGTAGTGCACGTCGAACTGCCCCGTCGCGAGCGCAATGTGCAGGTCTGATTCGAGTTGCTGGCGGTTCTGGGCAAAATCCCCCATCTCGGCGTTGTAGAAGCGAAGGGTGCCCCGGCCTGCCTCTTTCGCGCCGTAGAGCGCCATATCCGCGCAACTCAGTAGAGCGTCGGACGTGGCGCCATCATTCGGTGCCATCGCGACGCCGACGCTGACGCCAATGACGATGTCGTGACCGTGAATGGAATAGGGTAGGCTCAAGACATCGATGACCCGCTCCGCTAGCTTGCGCGCACTCTCGGGTTGGGGGCAGTTGGGCTGGATGATCGCGAACTCGTCGCCACCAAGGCGGGCGATGAAATCCGTGCCACGGACGCTGCCACGCAGGCGCTCGGCGATGACCTGCAACAAGGCATCGCCGATCGGATGCCCTAGTGTATCGTTCACGTATTTGAAGCGATCGAGATCGAGATACAAAATTGCGGTGCTGGCTCCGGCTCCCGTGGCTATGCCCGCGAGCTCGGCTTCGAGCTGTCGCACGAAGCAACTTCTGTTGGCCAGGTTCGTCAGCGCATCGTGGCGCGCCATGTGGTCCACGAGAGCTGCGGCTCTCACGCGCTCCGTCACGTCCTCGTGGGTTGCGATCCAGCCGACGCCGCGGACGGGCTTCTGACAGATGTTTACGATCCGGCCGTCGGCCAGGCCGACCTGGCGTTGACTGGGCTCGGGCTCTTCGACGAGCTTCATCAAGCGATCGATGTAGGATGCACGATCGCCTTCGAAGTTGCCGGTGCTGATGCGTTGCTCCAGTAGGGCCCGCAGAGGTACGCCGGGTTTGGCCAACTCATCGGGAACGCTGTAGAGTTCTCGGTAGCGTGCATTGCAGATGATGAGGTTCTTGCTCTCGTCGAACATGGCGACGCCGATCGGCAGGTTGCTCACGGCAGCGTGGAACCGCTGGCGGTCCCGATCGACCATGTGCGTCAGCTGCGCGCTCTTGATGAGAGCGTTGCGATATCCGCCGACGGCGGCGTAGAGCGTATCGACTTCGTCCGTGCGGTTTTTGTCCGGTTCGATGGCGACGTCGAGATTGCCGTGCGCGAGCGCGTGCATGGCGTCGCTGACACGCAGGATCGGCTCGCTCACACGGCGCTTGATCCACAGCACGGCCCAGCCGACCAGGCCTGCAGTGATGGCGATAAGGCCGGCCGTCAACGTGACGGCAAAGCGATACACCTGTTCACCGTGGGCAACCGCCTCGCTGCTGCCTCTGTCCGAAAGGGTGGCCAGCTGCGCGAAGCGATCGGTCGCCTGGCGGAAGGCAAGCTGCGCGTGGCTCCGATACAGATTGGTCGCGAGGCTGATATTGCCTGCGTTGAGCTGCTCGAGGATGGGCGCGAAGCTGGCTTCATAAACAGCCCAGTCGTCATAGAATTGCACGACCAGCAGCTTTTCCTGCCACGTGGAAACCAGGAGGTTGGCGCGCTCCTCTGCGACGCGCAGGGCTGAGCCCGTGGCGTCGACGCTCTGCGAAAGCGCCATCAGGTATCGGTGCTCTCCCAGAGCCAGGGTCTTGGTCGCGAGCAGACGGTGCTGATCGAGAATTCCCTGCATCTTGGCGAGATGCTCGACCTTGGGCAGCCATGTTGAGCGGATGTCGGAGGCGACGCCGTTCAAAGTCCGCAACAGCACAAGGCTCGCAACGCTGACCGTTACGAGCAGGAGACCAGCCAGCAGCAGGCTGACGGTGAGTTTGCTCCTCAGGCTTGTGAACCGCATAGCGGCAGCGCCTTAAGCTTTGACAATATTCAATTTTACGCGATCCAGAGTTGATGGATCGTGAAGGCGCCCCACCGGGCGCCGCGAAAAGTCCGGGAACGCCGCATGGACAAGGGGAGCCATTGGTTCTGCAACCGCCGAATTTGGCATCCGGGGTGTCGTTCGAAGGGTGAAGGAAATGTTGCAACTTGGACGACATCGGTCTGCGTTGCAGCAAGTTGCACAGAAGTTTCGGTATACACACTCAGCCGTTTCGCTCGCTGCCGTAAAGTCGACACGACCTCTTGCGGTCCAATCGCGAATCGCCAACTAGATATAGATGTCACGGTTCTCGGGACCTGTCCGGTCTTGAGCTAAGAGGGAACCCGGTGAGCCTTCAGGCGACTCCGGGGCTGCCCCCGCAACTGTAAGCGGCGAGCTTTCGTCCATCTCGCGTCACTGAAATCGCAGGATTTCGGGAAGACCGGACTGAAGCAGCGACCCGCGAGCCAGGAGACCTGCCGCGACACTTGGAATTCGTCCACGGGCGGGGTGCCCCGGAGGGTCGCGAGGTGACGATGCGGCAGCGTCCTGCTGTGCGCTTTTCAGATCCCGTGTCCGTTCGGCCCAAGCCCCCCAATCACACGGGGTGCCGATGTCTCTTACTCTCGAAGCCAGATTGTCCACGCCAGGGTCCAATGGAGGACACCGCACCGGAGCGGGTGGCGCCGTCGCGGCCGCAACGCCGGCCTTTCAAGTCATCCGCCGCAACGGGTCGGTGACGCCGTTCGACGCGAGCAAGATCACGGTCGCCGTGACCAAGGCCTTTCTCGCGGTCGAAGGCGGCCGTGCGGCCGCATCGCGGCGGGTGCACGAGGCCGTCGAGGAGTTGACCACGCAGATCGTGGCGTCGCTGACGCGACGCAGCGATGCGGGGCGTACATTCCACATCGAGGAGATCCAGGACCAGGTGGAGCTGGCGCTGATGCGCGGCGAGCACCACAAGGTAGCGCGCGCCTATGTGCTCTATCGCGAGGAGCGGGCGCGCGAGCGGGCTGCCGCGAAGCCCGCGGCGCGGCCTGTCGTGACCGGACCCAAGCTGCACATCAAGCATCCGGACGGCACGCTGGCGGAGCTTGATGGCGCGCGGCTGACCCGCATCGTCGAGGAAGCCTGCGCCGGGTTGAGCGATGTCTCGCCCGAGCCAATCCTGGCGGAGACGCATCGCAACCTCTACGACGGCGCCACCCTCGATGAGCTGGCGCTAGCGCCGATCATGGCGGCCCGCACGCTGATCGAGACCGAGCCGAACTATGCCTACGTCAGCGCGCGGCTGCTGCTCGACAAGCTGCGCCGGGAGGCCCTGACGTTGGTGCACGGCCGCAGCGAGCAGGCAAGCCAGAGCGAGATGACGGAGAAGTATGCCGAGTACTTCCCGGCCTACATCGCCACGGGGATCAAGGCCGAGCTACTCGATCCGGAACTCGGGCGTTTCGATCTTGCCCGGCTCGCGGCGGCGCTGAAGCCCGAGCGCGACCTGCAGTTCCAGTTCCTCGGGCTGCAGACGCTCTACGATCGCTATTTCCTGCAGACCCGCGGTACGCGCATCGAGCTACCGCAAGCGTTCTTCATGCGCGTAGCGATGGGGCTCGCCATCCGCGAGATCGATCGCGAGGCGCGCGCGATCGAATTCTACGACCTCATTTCATCGTTCGACTTCATGTGCTCGACCCCGACGCTGTTCAACTCGGGCACGCTCAGGCCGCAGCTCTCCTCGTGTTTCCTGACGACCGTGTCGGACGACCTCGACGGCATCTTCAAGTCGATCAAAGACAATGCGTTGCTGGCCAAGTACTCTGGTGGCCTCGGCAACGACTGGAGCCGCGTGCGCGGCCTAGGGGCACACATCAAGGGCACCAACGGCGAGAGCCAGGGCGTCGTGCCGTTCCTGAAGGTCGCCAACGACACGGCGATCGCCGTCAACCAGGGCGGCAAGCGCAAGGGCGCGGTCTGCGCCTATCTCGAGACCTGGCACATCGACATCGAGGAATTTCTCGATCTCAGGAAGAACACGGGCGACGAGCGGCGCCGGACGCACGACATGAACACGGCCAACTGGGTGCCGGACCTGTTCATGCAGCGCGTTGCCGAAGACGGGCAATGGACGCTGTTCTCGCCGGACGAGACGCCCGACCTGCACGACCTCTATGGGCCGGCGTTCGCCGAGCGCTATGCCTTCTACGAGCAGAGGGCCGATCGAATGGAGATGCGGGTGGCGAAGCGCGTGCGGGCCGTCGACCTGTGGCGGCGCATGCTCACCATGCTGTTTGAGACCGGGCACCCGTGGATCACGTTCAAGGACCCCTGCAACATCCGCTCGCCGCAGCAGCATTGCGGGGTGATCCACTCTTCGAACCTGTGCACCGAGATCACGCTCAACACGTCGGACGGCGAGGTGGCCGTCTGCAATCTCGGCTCCATCAACCTCGTGGCACACGTGACGGAGAAGGGGATCGACCAGGCGCTTTTGGCGCGCACGGTCAACACGGCCATGCGCATGCTCGACAACGTGATCGACATCAACTTCTACACCATCCCCGAGGCGCGCCGCTCCAACTTGCGGCACCGGCCGGTGGGGCTCGGGCTCATGGGTTATCAGGATGCGCTGCACATGCTGCGCATTCCCATCGGCTCGCAGGAGGCGGTTGCCTTTGCCGATGCCAGCATGGAGGCGATCAGCTATTGCGCCATCTCTGCTTCCGCAGATCTGGCGGAGGAACGTGGCCGCTATGCCTCTTTTGATGGCTCGTTGTGGAGCCGCGGCATCCTGCCGATCGATTCCATCAAGCTACTCGAGACTGCGCGCGGCGAGCACCTGCGGCTCGATACCTCGGCAACGCTCGATTGGGACGGTCTTCGGCAACGCGTCACGACCGCCGGCATGCGCAACTCCAACGTCATGGCCATCGCGCCGACGGCGACCATCTCCAACATCGTGGGGGTGGCGCAGTCGATCGAGCCGGCCTTCCGCAACCTCTACGTCAAGGCCAACATGTCGGGCGACTTCACGGTTGTGAATCCGTTCCTCGTGCGCGACCTGAAAGCGCGCGGGCTGTGGGACGAGGTGATGATTTCCGACCTCAAGTATTTCGATGGAGCGCTGGGTCCGATCGATCGCGTGCCCGAGGATTTGAAGGCGCTCTATGCCACGGCGTTCGAGATCGATGCGCATTGGCTCGTGGAGGCGGCGGCGCGGCGGCAGAAGTGGATCGATCAGGCGCAGTCCCTGAACCTGTACTTGGCGGCGCCCAACGGGCGGAAGCTGGACGCGCTCTACCGGCTGGCGTGGGAGCGCGGCCTCAAGACGACCTACTACCTGCGCACGCAATCGGCGACGCACGTTGAGAAGTCCACGCTCAAAGGCACGGATGGAAAGCTCAACGCCGTATCGGTGACGACGCTGCACTCGGCGCCCGAAGCGTTGGAGCCGCCTCCTGTGCTGGCGTGCTCGATCGACGATCCGACCTGCGAAGCGTGCCAGTAGATACAAGAAACTCGGAGATCAATCACATGCTCGACTGGTCCGAACCGGCTGCCCCGACGCAGCCGCTCAATCTGCGCCCCGTCCTACCGAAGTTCACGCCTGCTGCCGACGCGACGGGGCTCGGCCAGATCGCGCGCGGTGCCGCCCGCGTGTCGGTCGACGACAAGGCGATGATCAACTGCCGTGCCGACGTGAACCAACTCCTGCCGCTGAAGTACAAATGGGCATGGGAGAAGTATCTCGCGGGCTGCAACAACCATTGGATGCCGACGGAAGTTTCCATGCAGGCCGACATCGCGTTGTGGAAGTCGCGCGACGGCCTGACCGAGGAGGAGCGCCGCGCCATCAAGCGCAACCTGGGCTTCTTCGCTGCCTCGGAGTCGCTGGTCGCCAACAACATCGTGCTGGCGATCTACCGCCATCTCACCAACCCGGAGTGCCGGCAGTATCTGCTGCGTCAGGCCTTCGAGGAGGCGGTGCACACGCATACGTTTCAGTACATCGTGGAGAGCCTCGGCCTCGACGAGGGCGAGCTGTTCAACATGTACCGTGAGGTGCCTTCGATCACCGACAAGGCGGCATGGGCCTTGAAGCATACGCAGAACCTGGACGATCCCGACTTCAAGACCGGGACGCCTGAGAAGGATCAGGCCTTTCTGCGTGACCTCGTCGCCTTCTACGTCGTGTTCGAGGGCATGTGGTTTTACACGGGCTTCGCGCAGATCCTCTCGCTCGGCCGGCGCAACAAGATGGTCGGCATCGCCGAGCAGTACCAGTACATCCTGCGCGACGAGTCGATCCATTTGAACTTCGGTATCGATGTCATCAACCAGATCAAGGCCGAGAACCCGCACCTGTGGACCAAGGCGTTCCAGGATGAGGTGCGCGGCATGCTGCGTGACGCGGCCGCACTTGAAGCCGCCTATAGCCGCGATACCATGCCGAAGGGTTTTCTCGGGCTCAATGCGGCGCTGTGCGAGACGTACATGCACTTCATCGCCAACCGGCGCTGCGCGCAGCTCGGTCTCGGGCCGGTGTTCAAAGAGACGGAGAACCCGTTCCCGTGGATGTCGGAAGCCATGGACCTCAAGAAGGAGAAGAACTTCTTCGAGACCCGCGTCATCGAGTACCAGAATGGCGGCGCACTGAATTGGGAGTGATGGTCAAAGCCCGTCTCAATTGCAATGAAAGTAGAAGCGGTTGCCGTCGATGTCGTCGATGGTGAATTGCTTCAATCCCCACGGCTTGATGGCAAGAGGATCGACAATGTTGGCGCCGAGCGATTGCAGCTCACGGTACGTTGCGTCGATTTCGCTCGCAAAGATCCAATGCACGGCAGGCTCAAAGGGGAGCTGCCGCTGGCGGAAAAATATCGCGACCTCGCCGCGTGTCACCGAGCCGATCGTTTTGCTCGGATCAAGCCAGCCAATGTCGAACCCGAGCCTGTCGCGGTAGTGGCTCTGTGCGCGTTCGACGTCCGCGACGGGCAGCTCCGGCACGGGTTGGGCGATCGGCGACAAGGGTGGGGCTTCGGTGATCACGGTCATCCTCGAGAGCGCGAGCCCGCGAAACTACCATGGCTGCTCGACACGTTCGTGGCGATTTGCTAGAGCAGTTGCTGCCGACGGTCCCCGCAAGGGGATAACAGGGAATTCGGTGCCCCGGCTTTCGAGCCGGCTAGTCCGAAGCTGCCCCCGCAACTGTATGCGGTGAAGGGTGCTCATCGAGCCACTGGGATGAAAATTCCGGGAAGGCGAGCGCTCAAAGCCCGCGAGCCAGGAGACCTACCGCCGGATTGAGACCCCATGAAAGCCGGGCGGGGTGCATCGGCGGAGGCAGGCGAATGACACTCTTCCACCGTTGCGCTTTGGCGCTTTCAACTCAGCGTTTGCGGTTGTCTGCGGCCTGACGATGGCACAGCCGCGACGCGTGTCGCGGCCGGATCGCTCCGTAAAGGGCAGCCATCGCAGACCGGATCATGTGCAGAGTGTGGCGCAACAGCGCGCCAGAGCTAGCACCCACGGATATGAGAGCGATGGTCCCCGGTTCGATCCGGGCCGCTTGATCGAAACCGCGTTCCGGGCCCGCCATCCGGCGGATGATCCCGAAACGTATCTGTTGGCCTGGGTGGCTGTGCTTCCACGGCAGGCCGATGTCTCTCGCGCTGCGCGCCTGCTGGCCGGCCGACTGCGATGGCTGAGGCCGCGTGCGCCGACGCCGTGGCAGCAGCGCTTGATCCAACTCCTCGATTTTGTCGCTGCGCATCGGCTTCGGCCGCGGCGCGAGGTCTCTGCGCGTCCTTCCTCCAAGTCAACATCAGCGAAAGGCAAGTCATCATGATTGAAGCCGCTAATCTCGGTTTTCCCCGCATCGGCGCCAAGCGCGAGCTCAAGCAGGCAACGGAGGCCTATTGGAAAGGCAGCATTGACGCCGCGGCGCTGTTGGTGACAGGCGCAGCATTGCGCGCGCGGCACTGGTACCTGCAGCGCGATGCCGGTATCAGCGCCATCCCATCCAACGATTTTTCGTTCTACGACCAGATGCTCGACGTGACGGCGACCGTGGGAGCCATTCCGCCACGCTTTCTTGCTGGACGGCCGAACCAGCCGACGCATGCGGATGCCAGCGCGCGTGGCGCGATGGAAGCGGCCGTCGGCGGCGCTGGTCATGCCGAACTCGACCTGATCTTCGCCATGGCACGCGGTACGAAGGACGCACCGGCCATGGAGATGACGAAGTGGTTCGACACCAACTACCATTACATCGTTCCGGAATTTCATACCGGCCAGACCTTCCGGTTCGCATCGCGCAAGGCGCTGAACGAGTTCAATGACGCCAAGGCACTCGGTATTCACACGCGCCCGGTGCTGATCGGACCGGTGACCTATCTGATGCTCGGCAAGGCCAAGGATGCGGGCCTCGAGCCCCTGTCACTTCTGGATGCCTTGCTGCCGGTTTACGCCGAGCTTCTGGCCGAGCTGAAAGCGGCGGGGGCAGACTGGGTGCAGATGGACGAACCAGTGCTGTCGCTCGACCTGTCACAAACGCAGCGGCGGGCGTTGCGCCTCGCCTACAAGCATCTGGCCCCTGTGGCACCAAAGATCCTCATCGCCAGCTATTTCGGCGGCCTCGGCGACAGTCTCGTAACCGCGTGCGATCTGCCGGTCGCCGGGCATCATGTGGATCTGGTTCGCGGCGGCGATGAGCTCGATCGTGTTCTGAAAACGGTGCCGAGAGATCGTACGCTGTCGCTCGGCGTCATCGATGGCCGCAACATCTGGCGAGCCGACTTGTCCAAGGTGTTGGCTGTTGTCGAAACGGCCGTCGCAGCGCGCGGAGCAGATGCCATCCAGGTCGCGCCGTCCTGCTCGCTCCTACATTGTCCCGTCGATCTCGACGGTGAGACGAAGCTCGATGCGGAGCTTAAATCCTGGCTGGCATTCTCCAAGCAGAAGCTCGGCGAGGTGGCCGCTCTTGCCGCCGCGGCGGGGAAGGGGGAGGCGGCTGCGGTCTTTGCGGCCAGCGACGCCGCCGTCTCGAGCCGGTCGACATCGCCGCGCATTCACAATCCAGCAGTGGCGAAACGCGTAGCTGACGTCTCCGCTGCGGATATCTCGCGCAAGACCCCGTTCGAAGCACGGCGCGCAAAACAGCGGTCCATACTGTCTCTGCCTCCGTTTCCGACGACGACGATTGGATCTTTCCCGCAGACGGAGAGCGTGCGCAAAGCCCGGGCGGCACACAAGCGCGGTGAGATGGACGATGCAACCTATGAGGCGTTCCTCGAGAAGGAGACGGAAAATGCCGTTCGCATTCAGGAGCAGCTCGGCATTGATGTCCTCGTGCATGGCGAGTTCGAGCGCAACGATATGGTCGAGTACTTCGGCGAGCAGCTCTCCGGCTTTGCCTTTACCCAGAACGGCTGGGTGCAATCCTACGGCTCGCGCTACGTCAAGCCGCCGGTGATCTTCGGCGATGTATCGCGCCCAAAGCCGATGACGGTCAAATGGTCAGCCTATGCGCAGTCGCTGACCAAGAAGCCGATGAAGGGGATGCTGACCGGCCCCGTGACGATCCTGCAGTGGTCGTTCGTGCGTGATGATCAGCCGCGATCGGCGACCTGCAAGCAGATTGCGCTTGCCATCCGCGAAGAGGTTCTCGACCTCGAGAAGGCAGGCATCCGCCTCATTCAGATCGACGAGCCAGCCTTGCGCGAAGGCTTGCCTCTGCGTCAGGCAGAGCGGGCGGCCTACCTCGAGTGGGCCGTGGATTGTTTCCGCCTGTCGGCCGCGGGCGTTGCCGATGAAACCCAGATCCACACGCATATGTGTTATTGCGAGTTCAACGACATCATGCCGTCGATTGCGGCGCTCGATGCCGACGTGATCTCCATCGAGACGTCGCGGTCCGACATGGAGCTTTTGGAGAGCTTTTCGGACTTCAAGTATCCGAACGAGATCGGCCCTGGCGTCTATGACATTCACTCGCCGCGCTGCCCGAGTGCTGCGGACATGTCAAAACTGCTTGCCAAGGCCAAAGAACACTTGGCTCCGGACCAGATCTGGGTGAATCCCGACTGTGGCCTCAAGACGCGCCGCTGGGAGGAAGTAAAGCCGGCGCTCGAGAACATGGTCGCAGCTGCCAAGGCCTTGCGCCAGGTTGGCTAGGGAGTTCGCAGGCGAAGGAGGCGCGGTTTGACTATCGCGCCTCTGCTTTTTTCTTGGGAGCGACGCTGCCATTCTTTGCTGCGGCGCCTTCGAAAACGACGCGGGACATCTGCGCGATGAAATCATCGATGGCATACCGATCGGTGTCGAACCATTCGAGCGTCCAGTTCAGGGCGCCGAGCAGAAACATGCGCAGCTGAACGATCTTGATGTCGCCGCGGATGTCGCCGGCTTTCTGCGCTTCAAGCAGAATCCCATCCCACAGCTTGCCGTACTGATGCCGGAGCTGCTTGTGCCGCGCCATGAGGGGCTGTGGTATTTGCGCATACATGCGCCGCGTCGGGGCGAAGTAATCACGCTTCATCAGCAGCAGCTCGATATGCGCGGTCATGGCGCATTCGATACGCTGGCGATGAGTTGCCCCGTTGCCGAGTGAGGCCACCGCGTTTTCGACGGTGTTGTGGATGTTGCGCATGCCGGTCGACAGGACCTCGTCAAAGATCTGGTCCTTGGACGCAAAGTGATAATAGATGCTGCCGGCCTGCATCCCGGCAGACTCCGCGATCTGCCTCAGTGTGGTTTCGCTATAGCCTCGCTCGCCGAACATGCGCGCGGCCGCGTCCAGGATCTGCATGCGCGAGAGAGCGGATTTGCTGGCCGTCTTATATTTGCGCCGTGTTGACGTTTGCTCCGGCAAGGCGAGACGTTCCGGTTTCTAGGCGGAGCGGCGATCCGGGACGGGATCGCGGGCCGCGCCATGGTTGACTGTTGACAAAACGGTGCTGTAGCATAACGAACGTCAGTTAGAAAATCTGCGGCTTGAACCATGTACGCGGCGACGCGGGCCTCGGGGCGGGTGAGCAGGAAAAATAATATGCGCGCCTATTCATCAAATCGCATTGAATAATAGCGCTAGGAGGAAACGTCTATGAAGCGAGTTTTGGGCGCGATCGCGTCATTTGCCGTTGTGGCTGGCGTAACGAGCACAGCCTGGGCGCAAGACACCATCATCCTCGGAGTTTCCGTGCCGCTTTCGGGCACGGCCGCGTCCTGGGGCATCGGCACGGACTGGGCATCCCAGCAGGCTGCCAAGCACATCAACGAGGCCGGCGGCATCAAGGTCGGCGGCAAGGCCTACAAGGTCGAAGTCCGCTCCGTCGACAACAAGTACACGGCCGGCGACGGCATGAAGACGGCCGAGACGCTGATCAGCCGCGACAACGTGAAGATCTTCACGCAGAGCGTTGGCACGGCGCCGGTCAAGGCCATCCAGGCATTGACGGAGCGCGAGAACGTGCTGCTGTTCACATCGGCCTGGGGCCGTAGCGTCAAGGGGCCGAACTTCCCGATGACGTTCACGGTCATCAATACCCCGGACGAGGTGCTGGCGCCGATCTATGCGACGGTGAAGCAGCGTCATCCTGAGGCCAAGACGGTCCTGCTGCTCAATCCGAACGATGCGTCCGGACAGGACACGGCCAAGGATGCCGTCAAATACTGGGGCCAGGCCGGCATCAAAGTTCTGGACAGCCTGTTCTTCGAACGCTCCACCACGGAATTCCAGCCGATCGTGACGAAGATCGGCGCACAGAAGCCGGACATCCTCGACCTCGGCGGCACACCGCCCGCAAATGCGGGAACGGTGCTGAAGGAACTCGAGGTGCAGGGCTGGAAGGGCGTCAAGATCATCGGCGCCGGCACCGGCTCCGACGTTCTCGTGCGCACCGGCGGGGCAGCGGCCAACGGCACCTACATGGGCCTCGCCGCCGACTTCGACGGGCCGACGGCAACAGAGGTGCAGCGCAAGCTCAACGCCGGCGCCAAGGAAGTTCTCAAGGAATCCCTCAACGTGATCCAGATGGGCGGCTACGACGGCGTCATGGCGGCGAAAGCCGGCATCGAGGCCGCCAACAGCCTCGACACGAAGAAGATTGCCGAGGTGCTGCCCAAGACCGTCTTCGAGACCTCGTACGGCAAGTCCGCGTTCGGGTCGAAGGATGTCTACGGGACGCCGCAGCAGCTTCTCATCCCGATCGTGGTGACGCAGATCCAAGACGGCAAGACCGTCGAGGTCGTGCGCATCCTCCCGGAGGAGCTAAAGAAGCGGCTCGGCCAGTAGACGCCGAATACCTCACGATGCCGGTGGCGATTCTTCCGCCATCGGCTTTCCGGGTCCCTCAGACATCCGTCCCTGAATGGATCTCATTGCCCAGCTCTTCGTCAACACGTTGCAGATCGGCTCGGTCTATGTGCTTTTCGCACTTGGGCTGACGCTCATCTTCGGCGTCATGAAGGTCGTGAACTTCGCGCATGGAGAGTTCTTCTCCCTGGCGGCCTTGATCGTGGCCTCCACGATGCCCGTGCTGTCGGCGTCGCTCGGCCTGCCCCTGTGGATGGATTTTCTCATTGCGATGGCGGCCGGCATCGGCGCGGTTCTCGTGCTGGGCACGCTGACCTACTGGATCGGCTTCGAGCGCTACCTGCGTGACCTGGTCGGCTCGTTCATTCTCTCGGTCGGCCTCATTCTCTTCCTGCAAGGCGTTCTGGTGGAGATCTTCACGGCAACGCCGCGCCCGGTCGAGCCGATCGTGTCGGGAACGATCTCGATCCTGGGCGGTCGCATCACGGCGCAGCGGCTGCTGATCGTGGGGCTCGCGATCCTGTTCACGGCCGGGCTCTATCTGCTGCTGCAGAAGACGAAGCTCGGCAAAGCCCTGCGCGCGGTCGCGGAAGACCGCGAGGCGGCGATGCTGCAGGGCATCCGCTACCGGCGGATCTCGTTCTACGGCTGGCTCATCGGCGTGAGCATGGCCGGTCTTGCCGGGGCGCTCATCGCGCCGCTGACGGTCAGCCAGCCGGCGATCGGCGGAGACTACCTGATCAAGGCCTTCATCATCATCATCATCGGCGGCCTCGGCAGCATCCCCGGAGCGATCTTCGGCGGGCTGCTCGTCGCCGCCATCGAGAGCGTGTTCGGCTACTACTACGATCTGACCATGGCCACGATCATCATGTTCGTTCTGGTGATGATCTTCCTGCTTGTCCGTCCACAAGGGTTGATGGGCCATGTCGAACGCTAGGTGGACGGACATCATCGGCTGGGCGCTGATGGCCGGCATGCTGGCGCTGGCGCTGGTCAGCAAGGACACCTACACGCTCAAGGTGATCGTCTGGATCTCCCTCAACATCCTGGCGGCAGCGGCGCTGCGCTTCGTCATGCTGACGGGCGAGCTCAATATCGCCACGGCGGCGTTCTGGGGGATCGGCGCCTATGCGGCCGGCATAGCCACAGTCTGGTACAAACTGCCGTTTGCGGTGGCCGTGCTGATCGGCGGGGCGATCCCGATGCTGGTGAGTGTGCTGTTCGGTGCCATCACGCTGCGGACCAAGGGGCCGTATTTCATGCTGATCAGCTTCGCCTTCACCGAGGTGCTCAGGCTGATCTACACGCAGAGTGACGCCATTGGCGGCAACTCCGGCATGATCGGCATCTACCCGCCGCGGTGGATGGATCCGTTCTATTCCGCGCTGGTCGTCACCATCGTCGCGGTCTTGATCGGCATTTTCTTCTGGCTGGAGCGCGGTGCGTTCGGAAAGTTGCTCAAGGCCATCCAGAACAACGATGCCGTGGCGGAGAGCGTCGGCATCGACGTCCTCAAGATCAAGATCATCTGCCTCGCCATTGCCTCGTTCGCGGCCGGCGTCGGTGGAGCGCTCTTTGCGCACGCGAACCGTGTGATCAGTCCTGGCGACTTCAGCTTCCTGCTGGCCGTTTATGCGTTGGCGTACGTAAAGATCGGCGGGGAGACGCATTTTGCAGGCGCGATCGTGGGGGCCATCCTGCTGACGCTGCTCAACCAGTACGTCATCTCGTTCGGCCACTACGAGCACCTGCTGTTCGGCGGCGCGATTGTCATCGCGATGCTCGTCCTGCCGAACGGATTGATGGGCCTGATCGACCGGGTGACGGCCGGGCTCGGCTGGACGCGGCAGCCCGTTTCCTCCCAGGCAGGGGGACATTGATGCCTGCAGTCGCGCTCCTCGAGGCCACGGACTTGTCGCGGAGCTTCGGCGGACTGCGCGCCGTGTCCAATCTCAGCTTTTCGATCCATGAGCGCGAGATCCTGGGCCTGATCGGACCAAATGGCGCCGGCAAGAGCACGACGTTCAATCTGATCAGCGGCTACTACAAGCCACACACGGGGCGATTGAAATTTGCTGGCCGGGACATCACGGGCTTGAAGCCGTCGCGCATCGGCCGGCTGGGCCTGGTGCGCACGTTCCAGCATCACAGCTTCCTGGGCGAGCTGAGTGTCTATGACAACATCCTGACCGGCGCGTATATGTTCGTGAACGATGCCACGGAGCGGGATCGGCGCATCCGCGAGACAGCCGATCTGGTGGGGCTCACGGCGCTACTCGATGAGCTCGGCAAGAACCTGCCGCACGGCTACCAGCGCTTGCTGAGCATAGCCATCGCGTTTGCGAGCCGGCCGAAGCTGCTCTGCCTAGACGAACCGCTTACGGGGCTGAATGGCACGGAGATGACGCACGCCTTGGGCGTGATACAGCGCATCCGAGATGAGTTCGGCACGGCCATCCTGCTGGTTGATCACAACATGCGCGCCGTGATGCGCACCTGCGGGCGCATCGTCGTTCTGAACTTCGGAGAGAAGCTTGCCGAGGGCACGCCTGAGCAGATTAGCGGCAATCCCGAGGTCATTCGCGCGTATCTCGGGGGAGAGGCGGCGTGACATCCCAAGGCACGATCCTGTCCGTGGAAGGGCTTGCCGTCGACTACGGCAAGGTGCGGGCCGTGTCCGACATCAACCTGACGGTCGAGCGCGGCCGCATCGCGACCATGATCGGCTCGAACGGCGCGGGCAAGACCACGGTGCTGAAGGCGATCACCGGCCTCGTCAAACCGGCCGCGGGACGGATCCTGCTGGATGGGCAGAACATCGCCGGCCTCGATGCCGATCGTATCGTCGGGTGCGGGGTGTCGCTGGTGCCGGAGGGCCGCCGTCTTTTCCCGTCGATGACCGTGCTCGAAAACCTGGAGCTCGGCGCCTATCTCCGGACCGATGCCAATGCGGTGCAGCGTGATCTCGAGCGCATCCTCACCTATTTTCCGGCCTTGAAGGGACGCTTGAGCGAGCGGGCCATGAACCTCTCCGGCGGGCAGCAACAGATGGTCGCCGTCGCGCGTGCGCTGATGTCGGCACCGCGCCTGCTGCTGCTGGACGAGCCGTCCGTAGGACTGGCGCCGGCCATCGTGCAGACGATCGCATCGATCATCCGCAGCATCAGTCAGGACGGGACGGACGTGTTGCTGGTCGAGCAGAATGCGCACATGGCGCTTGCGCTCGCGGACCGCGCCTACGTGCTGGAGAACGGACGGATCGGCATGGTCGGGCGGGCAGACGAACTTGCAGCGTCCGATCACGTGCGCCAGCTTTACCTCAGCGTCTAGCAGTACAGGACAGCCCGCGGCTGCGCGTGCCTCATGGATTTGAAGCTGACCGGCAAGATCGCTGTCGTGGGCGGAGCCAGCGCGGGCATCGGCTACGGCATTGCCCGCCAACTCGCGTCCGAGGGCGCGCGCGTGGTCATCACGGCCCGGCGTGAGGCCGCACTAAACGAGGCGGCGGCCCGCTTGCGCGCGGAGACCGGCGCGGAGGTAGTGCCGGTCCAGGGCGACGGCCGGCGCGCAGAAGATTGTGCGCGCATCATCGAGACGACGGTGCGCACGCTCGGCGGCCTCGATATCCTCGTCAACAACGACGGCGCGCCGCCGCTTGGCAATCTGGCTGACTTCGACGATACGGCCTGGGCCAAGGCGGTCGAGCAGAACTTGATGTACGTGGTGCGCATGGCGCGGCATGCGGTGCCTCATATGATCGCGCGCGGCGGCGGCAGCATCCTGAACATCGCGGCCTTGTCCGCCATGCAACCTGCAGCAACCTTCGGTTTGTCGGTCGCCACGTGGAACGGCGTGATCGGTTTTGCCAAGACCCTGTCGCTCGAGGTCGCCCAGAACAACATCAACGTGAACACGATCTGCCCCGGCTATGTCGAGACGCAGCGCCTGGAGAAGGTCTTTTCTGTGAGCGGAGGGCCGGACGAGATGCGCCGGACGATCGCCGCGGAAGTGCCCATGGGGCGAATCGGCAGCGTCGAGGACATCGCGGCGGTCGTGGCGTTGCTGGTGTCGCCGCGCGGCCGATATGTGACGGGCGCCACCATTCCGGTCGATGGCGGCCTGTTCAAGGGTGTGCGCTGACCAGCAATCGAGCCGTTCAGGCCGCGCCGTGGGCCTGAACCGGATCGCGATCAGGATATGGTCACGCCGCTGTCCACGGCGATGACTTGGCCTGTGGTGACCTCCGATTCATCGGAAGCGAGATACACTGCCATCTGGGCTATGTGGATCGGATAGGACATGCCGAGAAGATGGCTCGCCGCCAGCTTCTGGAGGCTGGCATTGCCGGGCACCAGGGCCTTCACACGATCCGTCATAGTCACGGACGGTGCGATGGCATTGACGCGGATCTTGTAAGGCGCGTACTCGACGGCCATCGAGCGCGTGATCGAGGCGACACCGCCCTTGGCTGCCGTGTAGCAGTCGCGGCCCGGAAGCGCCATCAGAGCCACCATCGACGACATGTTGATGACCGAGCCGCCGCCGGCCTTGATGATCTCGGGGATGCCGATCTGCGAGCACAGGAACGTGCCCCACAGATCGAGCTTGATGGCGCGCCAGAATTCCTCCTCCGGCGCCTCCGTGACGGGGCCGTCATTGGAGGTCGAGCCGCCGGCGTTGTTGTGCAGGATGGTGAGCGGACCGAAGCGCGCCACTGTCTCCTTGATTGCGGCCTGGACGCTGGCGCGGTCGGTTACGTCACAGCGGACGAAGTGGGCGTCACCGCCAGACTTGGCGCGCGCCTTGGCCGATTCAGCGGCGGCACGGCCGGTCTCCTCGTTGAACTCCGCCACAACGACCTTCGCGCCTTCCTCGGCAAAGCGCTCCGCCGTCGCCCGCCCGATGCCGCCTCCGCCGCCTGTGATGAAGGCGACCTTTCCTGCCAATCGTGCCATCGTCCATTTCCTCTCGTTGTGACTTTTGTTTTGACGCTTGCCTCGCCTAGGCCGCCGCGGTCTCCAGACGATAGACGCCGTCTTGCGTGATCGTGCGCCGCAATTCGCCACGGCGCAGCATGAAATTGACATGCGCCATGACCTCGCTGAAGGCAAAGCCCATCTGATGGGCGTCGAGCTGGATGTGCGAGAAAAGCACGGGGACCAGCTCCGCCGCGGACCGGGGTTGGGCTTTGCAGGCCTCGCTGATCATCTCGCAGCGCGCATCATGGTGGACGACGAGCTCGTCGCAGCGGGTGTGCAGGCGATAGAACGGAAGTTGGTGTCCCGGCACGACGAGAACGTCATCGGGAATCCTGGCCTTGATGTCATTGATGGAGCGGAGATAGAGGCCGAGCGGGTCGCCATCGGGATCGACCGGCCATACGCTGACGTTCGGCGTGATTTTCGCCAGCACCTCATCGGCGGCGAAGAACAGCTTGGCGGACTCGCAGTACAGCATGATCTGCTCGGCGGCGTGTCCCTCGCTCGTCACCACCGCGAAGTCGCGGCCCCCGATCGTCAGAACGTCGCCCTCGACGATGCGCGAAAAGGTCAGGGGAAGCGGCGCGACCTTCCACAGATACGCATGCCCTACCGTGTTGATCTGCTCCATCGTCTCGACGTCGAAGCCGTTGCGCAGATAGAAGTCCCGGTATGGGCCGTCCATCAGGTTGCCCGGGCGTAGCGCGACGTTGAGGCAGCCGAGGTAGGCGGTCTGCGCCGTCAGCATCGGGGCGTTGAACTTCTCGCACAGCCAGCCGGCGAGACCGATGTGGTCGGGGTGGAAGTGCGTGACGATGATGCGTGTGACGGGCCGGCCGGCGAGCGGCCCCGCGATCAGCGCCTCCCAGGCGGTACGTCCGCCTTCATAGTCGAGGCCAGTGTCGATAATGGCCCAGCCATCACCATCCTCGATCAGGTACACGTTGACGTGGTTCAGCCGGAAAGGCAGCGGCACGCGCGCCCACAGGATGCCCGGTGCGATCTCGATGGCCTTGCCAATGTCCGGGGGAGCGGAAAAGGGGTAGAGCAAGGTCTCCTGGTGCGCGCGTGCTGGATGTGTCATGCCGGTTCCAAATGCAAACGCACATGAGCATGCGCGCGGGTGCTGGTGATGTCGATGTGCGTCTACTACTTCAATTGACGCCGGTCGAGAAGGCGGCGCGGCTTGCCCTCGCGGCCGAGATTGGCCACCTCCCGAAGCGCGCCTTCATCGACGAGTTCCACGGCGACTTTCAAGCCGAGATCGGCCTGAAGGCGCTTTTCCAAATGCTCGCGCAGGCCATCGGTGCTGCCGGCATCGCCGCGCACCTCGACCTGGACCGTCAACTCATCGCGGATCACACCATCGTGTACATGGCGGTCGGCAACGACGATCCATTCGCCGGTCGTGCGCGGGTCGCTCTTGACGCCGTTGAGACAGGCCATCGGATACACGTTGGTGCCGCGGATCTTCACCATGGAGTCGCTGCGACCCATGAAGTGATCGATGCGCCGGAACTCACTGCCGAGTGCGGTCTTCTCGTGCGGCAGCAGGCGGCCCAGGTCGCGCAGATTGAAGCGAATGAGCGGAACGACGTGACGGTAGAGCGACGTCGCGATCATGTTGCCGACCTGCCCGGCCGAGACGGGCGCGCCGGTCTCCGTATCCGTGAACTCGATGAAGATGCAGTCCTCCATGAGGTACATCCCGTTCTTGTCCTCGGCCTCGAAGGCGGCGTGTGAGATCTCGTGCGTGCCGTAGTTATCGTAGACGGGGCAACCGAACAGGGTCTCCAGCTCACGGCGCAGCGTGTTCTCGACGTCGGGACCGAGATAGGTGGTGATGTACTTGAGACCGAGCTCGCGTGGATCGCGTCCCAGTCCCTTGCGCGCCTCGGCGGCCAGCGTCGTCAGATACTCGGGGAAGGAGACGAGGATCGTGGTGCCGTAGTCGAAGGCGATCTCCATCTGCTTGCGGCTCGGCGTGACGACACCGCTGCCCGTCGTGAGCGGCAGGGCGGCGAGATAGTTGTGCGCGGCGTGATAGTGCGACCACGCGAGGTTGGCGAGCGAGCAGGTGGCGGGAATCTGGATGATGTCGCCGGGACGCGCGCCCTGCAGGTAGTGGCTGCGCGCGATCTGCAACCCGTTCAACTCCCACTCGACAACGCCATAGAGTGTGGGCCTTGCCTTGCCTGTGGTGCCGCCGCTGGTCTGCAGCTTGAGGGGCTGGCGCAGCATTTCCGATGTCGCGTCGATGCCGGCGATGCTGCCGAACGGGTCGTCGTCGCTCTGGCTGTTCTTGATGTCGTCGGACGTGAAGGTCGGCAGCTTGCCGAGATCATCGATGGAGCGGATGTCGCCGGGCTCGATGCCGTGTGCGCCCCAGAGCTTCTGGTAGAACGCATTCTTCCAGGCGACCTGCATCATTGCGAGGAAGCGCTGGTTCTGCAGAGCGCGGACACGCTCGTAGGGCCATCGGAAGATCGTATTGGCGAACACGTCCGGAGCCGGATATTCGCGGTCGAACCAGGTCCAGTCGATGGCATTGCGATAGATCGGCAGGCCGGAGCGGGGCATATCTTCAAGCATCGTGGTGGAGCTCCGAGCCTAGAGGGGGGCACTGTCGGGGAAGTTGGGCTTGCGCTTCTCGAGATGTGAGGTCACGCCCTCGACCGCATCAGGCGTTGAGAATCCCATCATCTCCAGGGCCAGGGAAGCGTCGAATGTCGGGCCTGCCATGCGCAACCAGTTGTTGAGCGCATATTTCGTCCAGCGGATGGCGCTCTGAGCGCCGGAGGCAAGGGATGTTGCAACTTCAAGCGCCGCCTCCTGCAGCTTGTCGTCATCGACGCAGAGTGACACGAGGCCGATGCGCTCGGCCTCCTCGCCGTTGATGGGGCGGCAGGTCAGCAGGTAATACTTGGCCTTGGCCATGCCGCACAGGAGCGGCCAGATGATGGCGGCAGCGTCACCCGCCGCGACGCCGAGGCGTGTGTGTCCGTCGATGATACGCGCGGAGCGGCCTGCGATCGACACATCGGCGAGGATGCCGGCGACGAGGCCCGCGCCGACGGCAACGCCGTTGATGGCCGAGACGATGGGCTTGCTGCAATTGATGACGTTGTAGACGAGATCCTTGGCGTGCTTCCATTCCTTCATGCGCGTTTCATGATCGGTGAGCATCTTCTCGGCCATGCGCAGGTCGCCGCCGGCCGAGAAGGCCTTGCCGGTCCCCGTGAGGATCACGCAATTGACGTCGGGGTCCTCGTCGATCGTGCGCCAGATGTACGTCAGCTGCTTGTGTGTCTCGGCATCGATGGCGTTGAGCGCCTCGGGGCGATTGAACGTGATGCGCAGGATGCGCGGCGCCGGGCGATCGATCTGCAGCTTGGTGTACTGGGCATATCGATCCGACATGAGCATTTCCTCCGCCATGGGCTTGCGAACCGGCGCGTCTGGTCGCCGCTCCATTTTTTCTAACAAACGTTAGATAACGCTAGCGTAGCGCTCCGCCGATCGTCAACCGTGGCCGATGAAGCGATCCGGCGCGCGGCGTGGCAAGGCGAGGGTGGGTGGAGGCTGTGCAAGAGGCAGGTCGGCGTGCTGCGGACAGCCAAAAAACAACAACGCCCAGAAGTGACCTCGTCCCTTGGGGAAGGACGAGGTCACGCTGGGACGATGGTACGCTATAAGGTCGGGTCCTCAGGGGAGAGGTACCGGACCGATGTCGGAGTCTGTGGACTCCGTGAAAAAAGACATACGCTGATTCGCCGGGTTCGGGTTGCGGATGCCTTTTATTGAACGCTTGGAAGATGTAGTCCGTTCCCGGAACGGCCGCTACATGTGCGCCGTTGTTCGTCATGGTGTCGTTGAGTAACTGGCGAGTGATGGCGATACGCCCGAAAGCAGCGGCCGCGGTGCGGAGCTTCGCGGAACGGCTCTCGCGCCGTCTGTCGATCACGGCCGTGCTGGGAATGCTGGCCGTGGGTCTCGCGCAGGCGGCGGGCTGGTTCTCCGTTCAACCTGTCTCACGATCGCAGGTTCCGATCGAGATCCTGCGTACCAAGCCGGCGCCGATTCAGCCGCATGTTCCCGATCAAGGCAGTGCCACGCACTGATCACGGCGCGTGGCGAGCTCACGTTGTTCAAGGGCGGCGGGAAGAAAACTCTCGTCGGCGCGCGTCAGGTGGGGATTGTAGCAGGGATCGTGCGCGATGACGTGCCGCCAGCGCGTACGGAAAATCTCGCTCTCCCTGGCATAGGCGTCGCGACGCGACCGGGAGGTATCCCTGCGCCGCGATGCGGATTCCTTGTGGCGGAGCACGGCGTACGGCGTCCACACGGATTCAAGACCGCGTTCGCGCAGCCGCAGGCAGAGATCGACATCGTTGTAGGCGACCGGAAAGGCGGCCTCGTCGAAGCCGCCGGCATCGAGGAACTTTGCGCGCTCGATCACGAGGCACGCCGCGGTAACGGCGGAAAAGCGCTGTGTGCACACCAGGCGCTGCAGGTAGCCGGGATGCCCGTGCGGATAGAAGCGATGCGGATGGCCGGCAAGTCCGCCGAGGCCGACGACGATGCCGGCGTGCTGGATGAGCCCGTTCGGATAGAGCAGCTTCGCGCCGACGGCGCCAACGTCCTTGCGCAGGGCGTGACCGGCCATGTCGCGGAGCCAGTTGGGGGCGACGACCTCGGTATCGTTGTTGAGGAAGGCGAGGATGCTGCCGGTTGCTTCGCGCGCTGCCTGATTGTTGATGCTGGAGTGGTTGAACGGTCCAGGGCAGGACAGGATGCGGACGCGCCGATCGTCCGCCAGCGTACGAAAGTAGGCGTGCGTGTCGCGTTTGCGGCTGTCATTGTCGGCGATCAGGATCTCGACGGCCGGGTAGTCGGTTCTGTGCAACACCCCATCGATGCAGGGGCGGAGGAGATCGAGGCGATCCCGCGTCGGTACGATGACGCTGACCAGTGGGGCGGGATCGGGCAGGGGCCACGCAACGCGGACGTGACCGTTGGCGTCAAGTGCGACGCGTGCAGCGGATGCTTTCAAGCTGACGTAGGTCGCCACGCTATGCCGGTGTATTTCGGAGGCTGCAGTCGTGTTCGATCCGGCGTGCGCGTGATGGCTGAGAATGCGCGGGATGTGCGTTATGGAGCCTCCCCCATCTGCAATCCGAAGAAGAAGATCATGCCACGTCGTGCCGGCTCGCTCAGGGAGGAGCGGTAGGGCCGAGCATCGCAAGGCCGCTGCGCCGACGTAGTCGGTCGACAGAAAGAGATCGAGATTCCAGTCGGGCTTGAGACGTGGGCGCGGGATGCGGCCGGATGCATCCAGGACGACATCATCCCAATAGATCAACGCACAGCTTGAATCGGCCGTTGCGTCGGCGATGCGTAGCAAGGCATCCGGCGTGAGGCTGTCTCCATCTGCGAGATGCAAGAGCCAGTCGCAGCCTGCGGTGCGGAAAGGAGCATCAGCTTCATTGGGCCTGACTTGTGCGATCTCCCAATTGTCGTAAAGCTGCCGATGGATCGACTGCAGTGTAACCTCGGATGCGCCGCATTGATGGTCTGATCCGATCAGGATGCGAAAACGCGGGCTATGGTCTGTCGTGCGCAACCGGCTTTGGATCGGCAACAATTCCTGTTGCCAAGCGAGGGTGCGGGCGTCGAGCCAGCCGGTAAAGTCGAAGCAAGGCATCGGGGCGAGGATTCTCTGAAGCCTGTGGCGAGCCCTGACCTTCTTCCCGATGAGCCGCCACCATGCGACGGCAATTGACTGGAAGGGAGCGCGTCGCGCGGCCATGAGCAGGAGGCTGCTTGTCGGCATTCGGGTCAGTGACGGGGGTCGCGCCATTGGCTGGTAATCGCCAGGAAAGCGAAGAACGGCGCGAAAAAAGACTGACCGGGCAACAAGTAAGGTGTTGTGCGATGCTTTCGTGCCTACAGGTACGGAATAGTCCATCCACACCCGACCATCCGGATCGCTCAGGAGCAGAAGCTGCACGAGAGCCGGTGGATCGGAGTGGCAGTCGCCCAGGCTCAGGGCGAACCATCCGGGCCGGATGCCATTCGGGTCCTCGACGAGACAAATCTCCATGGCCGCTCGCCTGTCGGGAAGAGGTCAGTTTTCAGGATCGCTTGGATTGGTGAGAGCACATCGTTTGGGCTTGAACGTTTGAGTGCGTGACGGCGAATATGTGCGCGGATCATCCAATGACGTTCTGGGTAGCGCAAGGTGCCGCCGACCGCCCCACGACTTCCGGTCATTCTGTTCCTACAGGGACATCCTTCCCTATTTGCTCGCGATTTGGCCGACGAGATCGAGGGGCGGGGTGGCCGCGCCCTGCGCATAAATCTGTGTACGGGCGATGCCTTGTACTGGCGCGGGCGCCCTGCAACTGCTTATCGAGGCGGATTGCCCGGCTGGCACGCGTTTCTTAGAGAATACGTGATCCGGGAAGGTGTCTCCGACATCGTCTATTTCGCGGATCGCCTGCCTTACCATCAAGTGGCCATAGATGTGGCCGAACAGCTGGGTATCCGCACAACGACGTTCGAGTTCGGGTATCTGCGGCCGGACTGGATCACGCTGGAGCGTCGCGGGATGTCTGCTCAATCGCATTTCCCGTGCGACCCAGATAACATCCGGGCCATCGCAGCGCGCGTGCCGATCCCGGATCTGTCTGAAAGATACGCTTACGGTTTTCTCGCCGAGGCCTTCAATGAGGTCCTGTGCAATCTCACGACCTATTTTCTGTGGCCGCTGTATCCACGTTATGAAGCCGACCGGTACTACAATCCCATCATCGATTATCTCGGGTACATTCCGCGCCTGATCGCTGGGCCGGTTCGGGCACGCCGGGCGCGGGCGCTAACGGCCAAGCTCGTAGCTGAGGGCACGCCGTATTTCCTGGTGCCGCTGCAGATGCAGAGCGACTATCAACTGCGACTGAACTCTCCTTATCGGCATCAGCGCGACATGATCGGGGAAGTCGTCCACTCGTTCGCGCGCGATGCCGATCCGGACAGCCATCTCGTCTTCAAAGTGCATCCGCTTGACAATGGTCTTGAGAGCTGGTCGCGGATCGTGATGCAGGCAGCGTGCGAGGCCGGTGTCCAATGGCGTGTTCACACAGTCGATGGCGGGCATCTCGGGAAGATGGTCGGGCATGCCCGCGGTGTCGTGTCCATCAACAGCACGGTCGGGCTACTGGCCCTCAGACTCGGCATTCCGTTGAAGGTGTTGGGTGTCGCCGTCTTCAACGTTTATGGCCTATGTCATCACGGGCCCTTGGCAACGTTCTGGCGTGATCCGGCCTCGCCGGATCTCACCCTTGTTGATGCACTGGTGCGGGCACTCGCGGGAACCATCCAGATCAAGGGCAATTTCTTCACGCGGGCGGGGCGCCGGGCGGCTATTCCACTGATTGCGCAGCGGCTGCTGGAGGCGCGTGTGAACGAGCCGGGCGCCTTCGTTGATCCTCCGCCACGCCTGGCGCAAGCCCGAACTCTGGGCATGCCGCATCTCGATGAGTGAAAGCATGCCGGCTCCGCCTCAGGCGACGAAGCGCTCTTTCCTTTTCCTGCAAGGGCCGCTTTCGCCGCTCTATGCGCGCGTTGGCAAGGCACTTGAAGGCAAAGGGCACACAGTCGTTCGCATCAATCTCTGCGTGGGCGATTGGCTGTATTGGAGATCAAGCGCCCTGAATTTCAGAGGGGCGGCGGAGCGCTGGCCGCTGTTCGTGGAACGGACGATGGTCGCGTACGGAACGACGGATGTCGTTCTTCACGGAGATTGCCGGCCCTATCACGTGGCCGCTGCGAAGGTGGCACGCCGGATGGGCCTGCGCGTTCACGTGACCGAGCTCGGCTACCTCCGGCCCGATTGGATGACGCTGGAACGCGAGGCAACCGGCGCAGGGTCGCATTTTCCCAGGGATCCGCTTGTCATCGCGCGCCTTGCTGCCGATCTGCCGCTCGTGGACCTCAGGCCTCGCTACGAAACTTCCTTTGCCAAGGTCGCGATTCCCGATGTGGTCTACAATCTCTCGAATACGCTTCTGTGGTTCCTTTATCCGCACTATCGGCGGCATACGATCTATTTCCCTCCGCTCGAATACACTGCATGGCTGATGCGGTTGGCGACGAAGCGGTCGCGTGAGACGGCGGCAGCGCGCATTTTGGATGATCTTGCGCGCAGTCGAGGACGCTACTTCATTCTTGCTCTGCAACTCGAGGGGGACTACCAGATCCGGCACAGCTCGAGTTTCGGCAGCCTCGCGCTGGCGCTGGATCACGTGGTGTCGTCCTTCGCAGCGCATGCGCCTGGCGATGAGATCCTGGTGGTGAAAAGCCATCCGCTCGACAACGGCCTGGAACGTTGGCCCGTTGAGGTGCGTCGGCTCGGCGCGCGTTATGGTGTTGCCAAGCGGTTGCGCTTCGTCGATGGCGGCAGATTGGTGGATTCCCTTTGGGGAGCACGGGGAGTCCTGAGCGTGAACAGCGGCGCAGGTCTTGAAGCGTTGCAGCGCGGCATCCCCACAAAGGTACTTGCGCCCGCGGTCTATGATGTAGACGGTCTCGTCCACAAAGGGGCCCTGGAGACTTTTTGGACTTCGCCGGTCGGGCCGGACCCGAAGCTGCTGGATCAATTTCTGCGCGCACTGATCGCACGTACGCAAGTGAGAGGTACGATCTATTCGCGGGATGGCTTGAGCGCTGCGGTCGACGGCATCGTCCAGCGCCTTCTCGCGAGCACTTCAGAGACCGAGGTGGCGTCCCCATCGTGACAGATGTTGGCATGCCCCAACGCGCAGCTGATGCGTCCGTTGTGTCCTCTGGGCTTGCAAGCGCGTAATATGCGCTTCGATGGTGCAAGGCCGCTGCGAGACAGGGTCGACATATCTGCAATACTCGCACAAGCTGATGAACACGAGCTCGTCGATGGTCCGCTTGCGCGTGCGGCGCGGCACGGGCGTCAGATCCTCCGTCAACCCCCAGCCGGCATAGAACGGCTGGCCATGCACAACGACCTCGCGTCCGCGCAGCAGCGCCTCGAATCCGGTCAGGGACGATAGCGTTTCCACAGAGTCGACAAAGTCGATCAGATCGACGACGTCCATTCCCGCTTCGATGTGATCGGCGAAGCGCAATGCATCATCGCGGGCGATCGTGCCGGGACGCAGGCCTGCCACCACATCCGGATGCGGTTTATAGATGATGCTGGCATCAGGATTGCGCTTCCTCACGGCGCTCAGCAGCTGAAGGTTGGGATTGGACATTCCGTTAGAAAGGGCAGTGTTGGAGGCCATGTGCGTGACGGATGCATCGGTCGAAACCTGGCCTGGCACGAGGATACGCCGGCCCGGCAGGGATGGACGGCGGCCCCGATGCCCAATGTTGTATTTTGTGATCCGCGCTGCGCGAATACGATGGCTGAGCTCGCGCGCTCTTGCACATTCCGTTGGCGTGACGGCGCGGGTCTGTAGCATATGCTCCAGATCGCTTGGCCGGCCTGCGTCATAGTAGATGCCGCGCGCATCGAGGGCATAGGCGTTGCCGGAGGTCAGTCCGGCGCCCAATCCGACGGAACGAATAAACCCGTCCTCGATACGCACGATTGTAACGTTGTGATATCGAGCGGTGACTTCCTGCTGCTGGCTGAGCTTGGATGCCCAGGCGACAAGGACACCATTTCCCATTCTTGCTGCCGCAAGTGCAGCAGTAAACGTATCGAAGAATACTCCACGCGAGCGCGGCAGGCCGAGCAGGGTGGCGATAGACTTGCGATTCCACCAGGAGACCCCAAAGCAGACAGGGCGATCGGGCTCGAAGGGCGGGGTGTGCATTTACGTGCGCGCCTGCGCCGCAAGGGACGACAGGCCGAAGTTCTCTCGCCGGAGGCGTTCGAGTTCCTCCCTCGTCGCCGATACGGCAGCCCTTATGTGCGCCTCCGTATGGTCTGCCGAGAGAAAGAAACGCAGCCTTGCGCCCTGTATCGGCACTGCCGGAGGGATGATGGGTAGGGCATTGATGCCTCGCTCGAACAGCACTTGGGCAAGCTTTACGGCTCTGAGCGAATCGCCAATCAAAATGCTGACGATGGCATGACCTTGAGCGTGGCCGGCATCGAGGTTCGATGCCCTCGCCAGCTCGAAGAACAGCCGGCTGTTCTCCTGAAGCCGGGCCACGCGCCACGTTTCCTGCTGCATGATTTCGAGTGCGGCGAGGGCTGCAGCCGCAGTGGAAGGTGGCATCCCGACGCTGTAGACGAATCCAGACGCGGTGTATTTTAGAATCTCAACCAACGCCTTGGCTCCGGCGATGAAACCGCCGCACGACGCGCAGGTCTTGCTCAGCGTTCCCATCCAGATGTCGATCAATCCGCTGCCGATGCCAAAGTGTTCGGCAGACCCAAGCCCTGTGCGCCCGAGAACACCCAGAGCGTGGGCTTCGTCGACCATCAGCCAGGCGCCATAGCGCCGTTTGATGTCGATCAGGCGCGGCAGGTCCGGCACGTCGCCATCCATCGAGTAGAGGCCTTCGACGGCGATCAGGACGTGCCGGTGGCGGCCCCTCGTCTCGGCCAGCGTGCGGTCCAGGGCGCCAGGATCGTTATGCGCAAAGCTGCGCCGCGTGGCGCCCGAGAGCTGGGCGCCGACGAGCATGCTGTTATGGGCCAGCTCGTCCGTGACGATGAGATCGTCCGGACCGAGGAGGGCCGCGACTGCGGTCACATTGGTCGCGTGACCGCTGACGAACACGACGGCATCGTCAGCTTGATACAAGCTGGCGATCTTGCGCTCCAGCTGCCGATGTAGCGGACGCTCGCCCGCAACCACCCGGCTGGCTGACACAGATGTGCCGAGGGTTTCTATGGCTTCCACGGCTGCTGCCGCAACCTGCGGATGTCCGTTGAGCCCAAGGTAGTCGTAAGACGCGAAGTTGATCAGCGAGCGGCCGGCAATCGATGCCGTCGCGCCCGCGCGCGCCTCATGAACCCTAAAGTAGGGGTTCTCAAGCCCCAAGACATCGGTAGCAACCTGCTGCAGCTTCAGCTCTCGATGGACGGGCAGGTCAGCGAAGCCGGGCGCTGTCCATTTCGCCGAAGTCACAGGCTGAATGCCCGCGCACCCCGCCTTCTTCGTTGATGACACCACCTTGTCCTTGAGCGATTTGGACAGGATACCGCGCCCGCTGGCCGACATCAGATCACCGTTGCGCTGCGCGATGCTTCGAGATCGATCTTTGCATGCAGATCGCGAAGATGGTTGTCGGCGAGGGGGGCTGGCGCGTGCCTTTCCACGTGATGGTCAAGGTGCGTGCCGTTCGCGTTCCTCATGCGCATGAGCGTCTTCCGGGCCATGGATTCAACCGTCAACCCGTCACCAAGTGAGGCAAGGGGAAGGTCGATTCCGAGCTTGCGTGTTACGGCCAGGCGCAGCTCGACGCCCATGAGTGAGTCCATGCCGAGTGCCGCGAGAGATCGCTGAGGATCGACGTCTTCCTGCGGCAGGCGAAGGATCGTGGCGATCTCCGAGCCGAGATGCAGCCTCAGCAGCTTGAGGGCTTCTGCATCGGGCATGGCCGCTAGCTGCCTGGCAAGATCGGCCGTATCCGCGAGTGGCGGTAGGCCCTGGTCTTCCCAGAGCTCTGCAAACGGTTGGAGCTTCAGGATGCGTAGGCTCGCAGCAGCGCGGCTCCAGCTAATGGGGGCAATCGTAATGACCGGACGGCCGGCCAGCGCCCGATGCTCGCTGATCGCTTCACCAAGCATGTCGAGGACGACCCGAGAGCGCAGCGGCGTCAATCCCAACCGTTGGGGCAGGCCTGAATACGCGGATGGCTGCTTTGCTAGAACGCCGACATCGGCAATTGCGCCCCAGCGGACGGCCAGAGCCGGCAGGCCTTCCGCCCGGCGTTTCCGGGCCAACCCTTCGAGGAAGCCGTTCGCCGCGACGTAGGCGCTCTGGCCGATGGCGCCGATGAGGGTTGTGACCGATGAGTACAGGAAGAAGTAGCCGAGGGTGTCCGTGCGGGTCAGGCGGTCGAGATTCACTGCTCCGTCGATTTTGGGCCGAAGGACGTATTCCGCGCGCTTCCGATCGAAATTGGCGAGTAGGGCGTCGTCGAGGACCATGGCGGCGTGGACGACACCCTTGATGCGGTGCTTCTGCCGGAGTGCGGCGAGGAGGGAGGCGAGGTTCGTCTGATCGGAAACATCGCAAGTGTAAACGCGAACGTCGACATTCTGCGCACGCAATTGGGCGAGGCATGCTTTCGCCGGTTCGTCGATCGTGCCCGTCCGGCCCACCAGGGCAATCGTCCTGGCACCGCGATCGGCAAGCCAGGCGGCTGTCGCCAACCCGAAACCACCGAGCCCGCCGGTGATGATGTGAATGCCTTTACCCGTAACCCGGAAGGGCGAGCCTGCGGTTGGTGCGGGTGGTGCGCCGGGAGGCGTGATGACGATCTTCCCGATGTGGGCCGATTGCTGCATCAGCCGGAAAGCATCGTGCACGTCGCGGCTATCGAAGCGGCGATAGGGGAGTGGCGTCAGTGAACCATCCTGGAACCGCTGCATCAGCTTACGCATGAGTGGGGCGGCGAGATCGGTTTGGCCGGCCAGGAGTTGATCGAGATCGATGCCGAAGTAGGTGATGTTGTGTCGCAAGGGTCGCAGGCCGATCTTCGTGTTGGCATAGAAATCGCGCTTGCCTAGCTCGAGGAAACGGCCGAACGGCCTCAACAGGCCCAGACTGCGTTCCATGGCCTCGCCGGCCAGCGCGTTCAAAATGACGTCGACACCGCCGGTGAGTTCCATGACGTCGCGCGCGAAGGCAAGGGATCGCGAGGACAGGACATGATCGGCACCGAGCAATCTCAAAAGAGCCCGCTTCTCGTCAGTCCCGGCCGTCGCGATGATGCGCGCGCCGCTTGCCCGCGCAATCTGCAACGCGGCAAGGCCGACGCCTCCGCTTGCGCCGTGGATTAGGATCCACTCTCCCGCTTTGAGATGGGCGAGGTGCTCCAGCGCGTAAATGGCCGTTAGAAAGGCGACGGGGATGGTGGCCGCTGACGTGAGGTCAATATCGGATGGGAGCTTGATAACGGCGGCGCTCGATACGGTTACGTGGGTGGCGAGTGCATGCGGCGCGAGAGCGACGACACGGTCGCCTGGAGCAAGGTGTGCAACGCCGGCACCGGCGCTCATCACCTCGCCGGAGCATTCGAGCCCCAGCGTCGGCCCGGCAAGGCCATCTTCCAAGGCCTCCTCGGCAAGGAGGCCCTGAGCCCACATCACATCGCGGAAATTCAGGCCGCTGGCAGCGACCTTGATCGCGACCTCATGCGCTTGAACCTCGCGCGTGGGAACGGAATGCCACACGATCGTCGAAAGCGCACCATGACGCCGTTGATCGAGCACGGCATGTGCAGGCAATCTTTTCCGGCGCGCCGTGTCTGCCAAGCGATCGCTGGTGCCGCGCCGGATGCGAAGAGCGCTGATGCCTTGCCTTGTGATGACAAGCTCGCGGTCCCGGATTGGCGCCTGCATCAGCGCGGCGAGGCCCTCCGCGCATTGTTCGGGAGAAACCGTATCTTCGATACCAACGAGGCGGATATCAAGCTCAGGCATCTCGTTTGCCGCGGTGCGGCCGAAGGCCCAAAGTGCCGAGGCCACGGGTGATGCATTTCTCTCGCCAACCCCTCCTCCGGAACACACGATCCAAACTCGTCTGCGCGATTGCGGAGATGGTGCCGTAAGGAGATCCGCAAGGTTCTTCAGGCGAGCGGCGATCAAGGAGCTGAGGTTTCCCGTTGTGTCCGCGACATCCTCGGCCAGAGCAACGATGTCGCGCGCAGCCGACTCGTCAGCTGGAGAGAATTGGTTCCTCAGGGCGGCGTAGAGCGCAGAGCGGCGCCCTCCAATTGGTTCCAATTGGACAACCTGTGCCTCAGGACGTGCAATTTCAGGATGAGGGTGCGATCTGGCGTTGGACTCTTTTCTTCCCGTTGCGACCGCCAGGATGTGGCTATCGCCAAGTGGAATCGCGTCACACCCGGTGAAGCCCGCCGATTCGAGGTCGCTCACCCATTCCTCACGTGTTCGCAAATGGCCGATGGGGAACGATGGATGCAGGGAACGGTCGAACCAGTCCTCATCCAACCCGAAAACGACGTCGTGGAAAGCGTCGGGTAAGGGGCCGGTGCAAATCAATGGAGCGCCCGGGGCAAGAGCGTCGGCGATTTTGCTCAGCCCGACGTGACTGTGCGGGAAGCGGTGCAATCCCGTTGAGACGATGGCATCGAAGGCTGTGTGCTCCTCGGGCCACCTTGAGGGGGCAGAAACTTCAACGACCGAAACGTGCTGCACACGTTCGAGTGCGAGGCGGGCGCGTCTGACGGCACGGCGGTCGGTCTCAGCAAGGACGATATGCGTTGTCCCCCCGGGAAAAACTCCTGCGATCTCATGGGCGAGCTGATGGTCGATCCCGCGAATGCAAATGCGTGCCGGCCGGTCGCGTGAAGGAGCCATGAGCGCCGCCCTGAGCAATCTCACGACGGCCAGCCGTGCCACCTCATTGCGCGGCGACGCCATGTGAAAGTGATCGCGTGTGGCAGGACTGGCCATTGAAGCCGGCTCGGTCGCACCCAGGGCCTCGGCAGCCGCCGTAAGAAGAACGCAGTCGGCCGACCAGGCCGGGTGCTCGGCGAGAACGGTGCGAATGATGTCTGAGGCAGGAGGAAGCTCCTTCGCCTCCTCGCGAGAGTAGGCATGTTGGGCAAGGGCCTGCCTCAGGGCATCCGGAAAGCGCCTGCCAGGTGAGTGGTGATCGAGAGACAGTAGAGCATCGTGGGCAATCCGGCGTGCCGCAGCTTCCAGCAACAGGAGAGGCTCGGCAAAACCAGCCGGCAAGTTGGCCTGGTCAGTGGCGGTACTGACGAGTGTCGCGAAGGAGGGCAAGCGTGCCGGGCGCCGGTCGGGATCGGCCAGCGGGACTGCGACCTCATGATAGGTGACGTCGTCGATCTGGAAATGTTGCGTGAGCGGGGTCGCCGCGAAACGCGCATCGGCAATCTCTGCGATGACGCGATCCTCAGCATCGAAGAGACGGGCATCAACCTGAAGGGATCTCCGGCTTGCGCGCCGGATCGTCAGGTGTGCCTTGGCGATACGTGAATGGGTGTTATGTAGCGCGACACGGCCAAATCGGATCGGGATGAACGGGTCGCAGCCGCTCATTCGTTCCCGGTCAGCGACAACGAATAACCCGTGGAAGGCCGCATCCAGGTCGATGGGGTCGATGCCAAAGGCGGAGGACCCGTCCGGCGTCCGGTCGAGCGTGACCTCCAGTGTATTTGAGTCCACGCGACGGACACGGCGCGCACGCTGGAATTCGGCGCCGTAGTGAAGGCCTTGCCGACGGGCTGCGGCGTAGATGGCGCTGGCTGTGGCTATAGTCCTTCTGTGCTGAGCGCTGCCGACTTGCGGCGGCGATGCGCCAGCCGGCAGTTTGAAGACACGGCAGATCGCATGGGTCTCGAACGGACCGGCTGTCAACCGTCTGCGGCTCGCGATCTCCACCGTGGCTGTATCCGGCATGATGCGAACGCGCACCTCGCGCGGCTGGTCGTCCGGCAGGACGAGAGGATGCACCACCTCCACGTCCTGCAGCTCCACCGCATCGGTATCGAGCCACGTCCGGCCGGCAGCCAGCGCCATCTCGACGAAACCGGTGCCTGGAAAGACAACCTCGCCGTTGACGCGATGGCCGGCCAGCCAGGGCATGACCGCCACATCCACATGGAGGCGCCAGGACAGATCGTCTCGCAGCGCCTGCCAACCGAGCAATGGGCTCTTTTGCGGTGCGCGGGAGAAGCCGCCAAGCGCTTCGGGCGTGGCTTCGGTTCGGTAGGCGACGCGCTGCCACGGATATGCCGGTAGCTCGATCGTCTTGGCAGTATGCCCGAATGCCAGATCCGCATCGACACGGGCACCGTTGGCGATCGCTTTGGCAGCGATCACACGAACAGGATCGATATCGCTCGCATCGGTCTCATTCAGGCCGCCCAAAAGGGAAGCGGAGAAATCTGCACCCTCGAAGCATTCGCGAAGGTAGCCCTGCAGTACGGGGCGTGGTCCGATCTCGATGAACAGGGCAGCACCCGACTTGCCGGCCGCCTCAACAGCCGAAGCAAACCGCACGGGCTCGCGCATGTTTCGCCACCAGTATTGCGCATCCGCCGCGGGCGTATCGACGATGGCTCCGGTCACAGTGGAAACGAACGGAATTCGGGGGGCTTTGACCTTCAAGCCTTTCAAGGCGGCAAGAAGCGCCGGCTTGGCGGGCTCCACCTTTGCGCTGTGGAACGGATAGTCCAGGCTGAGGACTTTGCACCCGATCCCAGCCCGCTGCGCATGGGCATCAAAAGACGCAATGCTGGAGCTCTCGCCCACCAGTGTCACCGAGCAAGGGCTGTTGATGGCGGCAATTTCGATATCGGCCAGGCCGAGCGATGAGGCGATCTCTCGCGCGTCGGCCTCGCCAAGGCGGACGGCCGCCATGCTCCCTGCGCCTCGGATCGGTTCAAGGCAGGCGGATCGTGCGGCGATGACGCGCACGGCATCATCGAGCGAGAGCATGCCGCAGACGTGGGCTGCCGCAACCTCGCCGACGCTGTGCCCAAGGACGGTGTCCGGGCTGAGGCCTAGCTTGCCGAGTGCGTGAACAAGGGCGATCTGCACGGCAAACAGAAGCGGTTGGGCAACAAGAGTGCTGCCCAGGCGCGTGTGCAACGCGTCGTCCATGAGCGCATCATGCAACGACCATTCCGCGATTGACGAGTGAATGGCGTCGATCTCGTCGAAGACCGAGCGGAAATCCGAATTGTGCCGATAGGCCAGGCGGCCCATGCCGGGCCATTGCGCGCCATTGCCTGAAAAGACGAACGCAACTGGCGTGTCAACGGCAGGCGCTCGCGTGACGATGACGCGAGGGGAGGTGTGCCCCTGGGCGAAGCCCTGCATATCCGCGACGAGGTCCGGTCGAGCGTTGGCAAGAAATACGGCACGCTCCGGCAGCGCACCGCGGCTGGCCGCAATGGTCGCGCCCCAGTCTTGGGGGGAGAACGAGGCGTCCGCGCCTATCTGCCCGGCATAGGTGTGGGCCATTTCCTTCAGTGCCGGAGCGGTCATCGCCGACAACATCAGGAGGTGGTCTGAGCGCATTGGCCCTTTGCGCCGGTTACCGGTACCTGCGCGTCGTGGATGATCGGCCGGAGAATCCGCAATGACGACGTGAGCGTTGGTTCCGCCAAACCCGAAACTGCTGATCCCTGCGAGGCGGGGACGTTTACGGCGCTTGAGGTGGACGTTTTCGGCGGCTACCTGCAAATTCAAGTCGGCGAAGGGAATTTCCGGGTTCGGTACATCAAAGTGCAAAGAGGCGGGGAGCAGATTGTGCTCAAGCGCCAGCACGGCCTTCAAAAGGCCCGCCACGCCGGAGGCCGGTTCAAGGTGGCCGATGTTGGATTTGACCGACCCGATCAGCAATGGGCGGGATCGTCCTTGGCCTAGGGCTCGCCCAAGGGCTCGCGCTTCCGCGGGGTCCCCGACCGCTGTTCCCGTGCCGTGTGCTTCAATGAAGGAAAGCGCATCGGTGTCTACACCGGCCCGCGCATAGATGTTCCGCAGCAGATCTGCCTGCCTATCCGCCGACGGCAGCGATACTCCGATGGTGCGGCCGTCCGAATTGATGCCGGTGGCGACAACGCGTGCGTATCTGCGTGGCGCGGCTACACGTGCGGTGTCACTGCGGCTCAGGACGAGGGCGACGCCACCCTCCGATCTGACGTAGCCATTTCCCTTGGCGTCGAACGGCTTGCACAGGCCATCAGGCGCGAGCATAGAGGCCTGGGCAAAGCCGATGAAAGGGAACGGCGAGAGCAGCAGATTAACACCGACCACAACGGCGAGCTCGATCTCGCCAGCTCGCAAAGCTTCGCAGGCTTGATGCACGGCGACGAGCGATGACGAGCAGGCCGTATCGATGGTGAGGCTTGGTCCTTTCAGGTCGAACACGTGGGAGATGCGATTGGAGATCAGCGACAGCGTATTGCCGGTCATGAAGTGTGCATCGCTGTCTGCGGCGTCGAACATGCGTGTAGTGCCGTAGTCCAGCGCGGATGCGCCTGCGTAAACGCCGACGCGCCCGGCGGCCAGGCGTGAAGGCCTGATGTGCGCGTCCTCCAAAGCCTCCCAGACGAGTTCCAACGCGAGGCGTTGCTGCGGGTCCATCTGCGCGGCCTCGCGAGGAGAAATTCCGAACGCCGCAGCATCGAATCCCCAGATATTGCTGATGATTCCCGCAGCGAACGTGTAGCTGCGCCCTGGCTCCCGCGGACGCGGGTTAAGGAAGCGCGCCGTATCCCAACGGTCGGGTCCGATCGTGCCAATGCTCGATCGGCCATCTTTCAAATTGTGCCAGAACTCCGGCACGGAGTTCGCGCCGGGCAGGCGACAAGAACGGCCAACAATAAAAATGCTGCGTGATGAGGAAAGCGACACACGAATGCTCCTGCGAATTATCCAGAGGACGAAAAAAGTGGCAGGTGCTTGAATGACGGAGCGTTGTTTCAGTCGCGCTATTTTGGTATGAGTTTGTTATCGGCGGAATGAATTTTATTGCGCTTTGACTGTTGATGCACAGCAGAGCGAAATATTGAGGCGGGGAAGCCGAGATGTTTGTAATGCGTTTGCGTCCCGTCGCATGCGGCGGGAAGTGCCTGATATGGCGCGTCATTTTTTTATTCGCCGTGAGTGCAGCGCCTGCCGGATGTGCCGGCATTCCCGGCGCCGGCCCTTCTTCGACGGACATCGAGACAGCAACGACAACGGTCGGACGCGGAAGCAACAGCCCGCAGGACAGGAGCTACGTTGTCATCGACCTGAATCATGATGTTGTGCGTACACTCTCAACGTTTCATCCGACAGGATTGCGCTCCTTCTCGGCGACGAAAGTGAAGCAGCCGCGCGTGCGGATCGGTGTCGGCGACGTGCTGGCCATTACCATCTGGGAGGCAGGAGAGGGCGGTCTGTTTTCTTCTGCAGCCGGCAAGAGCGTCAATCTGCCGACGGTCGTGGTTGATCGAGCGGGGAAAATATCCCTGCCTTATGCAGGGGATATCCCTGTTCTGGATTGCACGCCGCATGACGTGCAAACACGCATCGTTGCAAAACTCACGCAACGCGCCATTCAACCTCAGGCCATTGTCTCGATTGCGAAAAATGAAAGCAATACGGTTATTCTCAATGGCGAGGTGGGCAAACCCGGGCGCTATCCCTTATCGCTGAAGGGGGATCGGCTCCTCGATATTCTCGCCGAAGCCGGGGGCTCGAAGGCTCCCGCCAATGAAACGTACGTGACTTTCATTCGAGGTGAGCAGCGCGGCAGCCAGCTTTTGCGCGAGATTGTCGATAGCCAGGCCGAAAATGTTTGGGTGCAGGCCGGCGACCTCATCTACTTGAGCCATGAACCGAAACGGTTTTCGGTATTTGGCGCAGTGCATAAGCCGGGTGTCTATCCGTTCGGCACGATACAGGTCAACTTGCTCGAAGGCGTCGCGGCGGCTGGCGGACTAGCCGATGAGCGCGCGGACGGCACCGGCCTGTTCGTTTTCCGGCACGAGGCGAGGCACGTGGTCGATGCCCTGGCGCCGCGGCGCCGTATGCCCAGCGGTGCGATGGTGCCCGTCGTCTATCGCGTCAACCTGCGCGAGCCGGCAGCCTACTTCTACGCCAAGGCCATGGTGCTGCAGGACAAAGATGTTCTTTATGTCGCCAATGCCCGCTCGATCGAGGTGGCGAAGGTGCTGGCGTTGCTCAACCTGGGTACGCGCACGGTGGGCAACGTCCTGCCCTATGCGCGGCTCGGGGGGGATTGAGGACTGCGAACGGTCATGCCCGAGGGCACGATGCGAACAGGCGCCAATGCCGGGGGGCTCGATCGAGATGCCGTGCGAATTGCTCTTGCCGTGCAGGCGCGCGTCATTGGCGCTCTCATGCTGCGTGAGATGCGCACGCGCTTCGGCCGCTCGCAACTCGGCTACCTCTGGGCGATCGCTGAGCCTCTGTTTTACATCGTGTGTCTGGCGTATCTGTTCGCGCTGATGAGCCGCCACGCGCCGTTCGGGCCAAGCGTCGCGCTGTTCTTCGCGACGGGTCTGCTGCCTTATCAACTGCACAGCAGGATTGCGTCGTCACTGATCACAGCGATTGATGCCAACGAAGCTCTGCTGACCTACCCCATCGTCAAGCCGCTCGATACGCTGATCGCTCGGGCAGCGCTCGAGTTTGCAACTGCTGCGACGGTCGTGATCATCCTGTTCGCCGGGTTGACCGTGGCTACGGATGCGCCAGCACCCGTTGCGCCTCACATGATGGTATTGGCGTTGGTCGGGCTCGGGCTTTTTGCGTTTGGTCTCGGGGTGATCAATGCCGTTCTGGCGAAGCTCCTTCCATCCTGGCGCCAGATCTATGAGGTGGCATCGCGCCCGCTGGTCCTGGTCTCCGGGGTACTCTTTATCCCGGATTCGCTGCCCACCGCGGCCTGTGACGCCATCGCCTTTCTCCCCATCACCCACGGTGTCGAGCTGTTCCGCAGCGGCTACTACATGGGCTACCGGAGCGGGATCCTGGATATCGGCTTCTTATTCATGACGGGGTTGGTTGCCTGTTGCCTCGGCCTCGCGGCGGAGCGCGTCGTGAGGTGGCGACGGCCATGATCCGCTTCGAGCAAGTGGTGAAAACCTATCGCGTGCCCCGAGGCCAGCAAGTGGTGTTCCGCGGTCTCTCCATGGAGTTGCCGAAAGCGAACATCGCCATCCTTGGCGCCAACGGGGCCGGCAAGTCCACCCTTTTGCGCCTGATCGCAGGCACGGAGCTTCCGGACGCCGGGCACATTCATCGCGAAGGCAAGGTTTCCTGGCCGCTCGGCTTCTCGGGGAGTTTCAACGGCTCTCTGTCGGGAGCGGAGAACGTGCGCTTCGTGGCACGCATCTACGGCAAGGATACGGAGCATGTCCTGGACTTTGTCGAAGAGTTCGCCGAGCTGGGCGCGTTCTTTCATGCGCCGGTCTCGTCCTACTCGGCGGGTATGCGGGCGCGCCTGGCGTTCGGGGTGAGCATGGCCATCAGCTTCGACTGGTATCTGGTGGACGAGATCATCGCCGTCGGCGACGAGAGGTTCCGGCAGAAATGCCAGCGGATGTTCAAGGAGAGGCTCCGTCTGTCGACGATCGTCATGGTCTCGCACGCGACGAGCACGCTGCGCGACTATTGCGAGATGGGTGGGATCATCCGGGACGGCGATCTTGTCCTCTACGACAACCTCAAGGACGCGATCACCGATCACGAACGGGCCATGCGACGTTGATGCTGCGCGACGGCGGGCGAGGAACCAATGGGGGACAGGCTGCCGAAAACCTGGCGGGATAAAGGGCTTCCTTCTCCGGACGAGACCTACGACGAGCCAGCTCTGTCCTTGCTCGGCGAGGCGCCGGTGCCGGCACGCCGTCCACAACGCCAGCGGCGGCGGATCATGCTTGCGACGTTCGCGCTGATAGTACTGCTGCCGGCTGTGCTCGGAGCGACCTATTTCGGTCTCGTAGCCTCCGATCAATATCTGGTCGAGATGCGCTTTGCGGTTCGAAGCACGAGCCAGAGCCCGTCCAGCGACGTGCTCGGCCTCGTTGCGGGCTTGCCGGTAGCTTCTTCGGCCGTGACTGATTCCTACATCGTGATCGATCACATGATGAGCCGGGAGATGGTCGACAAGCTCGAAGCCAAGACCGGTCTTCGCTCGCTCTTCAGCAGAGCTGATGCCGACTATTTCTCGCGCTTCGATCCCACGCTGTCAGCCGAGGAATTCTTGAAATACTGGCGCAAGATGGTCAAAGCCAACTTCGACGCGACCTCGCAGGTGGTCACCGTCGAAACCAGGGCCTTTGCACCCGGCGACGCCAAGGTCATTGCCGACACCATCCTCGCGTTGAGCGAGGAGCTCGTGAACGACCTGTCCGCGACAGCGCGCGCGGACGCCGTCAAGCATGCCCAGCAGGATGTGAAGCGCATGGAGGACCGGTTGCGATCCAGCCGCACCGCCGTGCGCGCATTCCGCGATACGCAGCAGGAATTCGATCCGGCAAAGAAGGTCGAGGCGCGCTATGCGATCCTTGGCAAGCTGGAGGAGGAATTGACGAAGGCGAAAGCGCGGCTGGCGAACTTACGCTCGTTCATGGGCAGCGATGCGCCGAGCGTCAAGGTGTTGAACAGCGAGATCGCGGCGCTGGAGCGCCAACTCGAGGAAGAGCGTGCCAAGCTCGGCAATTCCGTCGAAGGCGTCCTGTCGGGCCAACCGTCGATCGGCGGGCTGGCTGCCAGCTATGAAGAGTTGGTCGTCGACCGCGAGTTCGCGGAGAAGGCGTATCTGTCGGCGCTGGCATCGCTGGAACGGGCACGCATCGAGGCCGATCGCCAGCAGCGCTATCTGGCGGCGTTCGTGCGGCCGTCGCTGCCGCAGGAGGCGCTGCATCCCAAGCGCATCCTCGCAAGCTGCATGGTGCTTGGAGTGTCGTTGGTGCTCTGGGCGCTGGGTGTTCTCGTGGTCTATGCCGTGCGCGATCATGCGCTCTGATTTCCAGACGGGAGTAAGCAGAACCATCGTCATCACGGGCGCGAGCCGAGGTCTCGGCGCAGCCCTCGCGCGTGCCTATGCCGGCCCCGAAGTTCTGCTCGGACTGACGGCGCGGCAGTCGCCGCTTCTGGTTGAGGCTGCGGAAGACTGTGAGCAGCGGGGAGCCTGCGTACGTCATGCGCACATCGATGTCGAGGATGCCCTGGCAACACGGCAGTTCCTTCATGCGATCGATGCCGAACGGCCGATAGACCTCGTAATCGTCAATGCCGGCCGGTTCTCAGGCAATCGCGCAGGTGGCGCGCTTGAGCCGCTGGAGAGTGCGCTCGGGCAGATCCGAACGAACCTCGCAGGTGCAATCATCACCGCTGATGCTGCCGTCGAGATTATGAGAAAAAGGCAGCAAGGACGCATTGCCTTCGTTCTCTCGCTGGCCGCCCTCTATCCCTTGGCGGATGCGCCGGCCTACAGCGCCTCGAAGGCGGGGCTTGCTGCCTATGCACTTGCTTTGCGTGAAATGTTAAGACCCCACGGTATTTGGGTGTCCCTGATTTACCCCGGCCATATCGCGACTGATCAGACGCGGCGTCATGTGGGCAAGTTGCCGTTGATCATGACGGCGAACCGCGCAGCGCAGACCATCAAACGCGCCCTCGATCAGGGGCGAGACAACATTTATCTGCCACGCCGGATGCACTGGCTCGTGCGTGCCGGCAGTCTCCTTCCGCCGCGCCTGAGCCATCTCGCCAACCGGCCGTTCCGATTTCATGTCGATGACGGTTGAGGGGCGCAGATGAGCAGCGCCCCTCGCACATCAGCGTGCGTAGCGCACGCGCTTATCAGCCGGCCAGGAGACGCGATAGCCGAACTCGAGTTGTTTTTCCTCGTTGGGTTCGACCTTGAGGTCCCATGCCATCACGCCACGCTTGTCGTCGGGGTCCTTGCGCGACGGCTGCGTCTTGGTGATCAGCTCCACTTTGATGTCCTGGTTCTGCGACACCGGAATCTGATCGAGCACAGTCACGGACATGGCGCGGGCATGGTGGTTCCTGATCGTGACGCGGAAGTTGCGCTGATCCGTCTTCGACGACGTGATGATGCCGCTCTCGCCGCGTTTCTCATCGAGCACCGCATGGCGCACGCGGATCGAGTCGTCAGGCCCGAAGCCCAACTCATGATCCTCGCCCGGCGCCAGCAGCGGCAGCCGTCCCGTGCCCACGAAGGTCGCATCGCGGAACAACGACACCTGCCCCGGCAGATAGGCCGTGGTCTTCGGCAGGCTCACCTTGGCGTAGAGGAACGCGCGCGGATCGACGCGAGGCACCGTGCGCACAACCAGCGCCGGCTCGAGCTGTGCCTCGTCGATCTGCACGCGCTTCATCTCGCCGTTGCCCGGCACGGTGACGTTCCCCGGGACGGAGAAGATGGCTTGGAAAGGGGCAACCTCCACCGCCGTGCGCCGCTCTTCGGCGACCCTGTCCAGCATCTGAGCGGGCGTCTTCTGCTGCGCTTCGGCCTCGCCGGCCGCCAGCTCGCCTTGCGGGCGGAACGCACGCGTCGCCGGCGCTGACGCAACAGGGCGCGGGGGCGGCGCATCGGCCTCGAAGTCGACCAGCATCGGGAAGAGCTCGGGCGCTGCCGTCCCCGTGCCGGGCCGTGTCGTCGAAAGCGCCAGCGCAACGTTCGTCCAATCCTCGCCGCTGCGCTGTTGGATGCTGGCGCGACGTACCAGCGTCAGCCGCGGTGCATCGTTGCGCGCGCCCGTTGTCAGTCGCGCGTCGTAGAGTGGCGTCCACGATGCACTCGTCACCTGATAGCGGATCAACAGCTCGGCATCGAGGCCCGCACCGGCTTCGACGAACACCTTCACCTCGGTACGCTCATCCTGCAACGGCGCCAGTGCGGCGAGCTTCTTTTCCAGATCGATGATCTGGCGATCGATGTCGCGCAGCTTGATCTGCGTCTCGATGATGACCTTCTGCGCATCGATCGTGCGGCCACCGATGGTGGCGTAGAGCTGATCCCAATCGGGCAGCGGTGCCGCGCCCTGCCCGCCGGACGGCAGATGCACCGGGAGATCGACGAGCTTGGCGATGAGCAGCTTCTGCGTTTCCGCGGCCTGGATCTGCGCTTGGACGATGGCGCGATCGTCCCTCAGCTTCTCGATGTCCCGCTCGATGGCGCGCCGTTCGCTGGCCGCCGCCGCGGGATCACTGCGTGGAATGGCAAGGCGGCGCGTATCGACGGAACCGATCTCTAGGCGGCCTGAGGCCTTGCCTTCGACTCGGATGGAGCTGGCCACGGCCTGCGCGGGCAGGTCGGTGAGCAGCACGACATGCTCGCCCTGCTCGATGCGCACGCGCGCCGTGCGCGTGATCTCGGCGCCTGCCGGAAAGACCGTAACCGTGGAAATCGCCGAGGTGCCTTTGATCTCAGCTGCAAAGGCCGGCACGGAAAAAACACACAACGCTATCGCAAGATACGCACGACGCATGAACGTCTCCCCACACGATACTGATGGGCGCAGGATCAAGCGGATTCGGTGCGCAATTATGACGGTAGGTAACGCGGCCCACTCCTACGCTATTGCGGCCGGGCGGCGAGCCAGACGCCGAGGAGGATCAGGGAGAAGCCGGCCAGGTGATAGAGGCCCGGCTTCTCGCCGAGGAAGACGAGGGCCATCACGGCACCGAACAGCGGCACGAGATGCGTGAACACGCCGGCGCGATTGGCGCCGATCATTTCGACGCCGCGGTTGAACAGCAGGTAGGCAAGGACGCTCGGGAAGATGCCGACGTAGGCGGTGGCGAGGAACGTGGTCGGCGTCGCGCGCGGATAGATCCCCATCAGCAACTCGACGAGCACCAGCGGCAGATTGATCAAGAACGACGCGACGAAGGTCGCGGCGGCAAAGCTCAGCGGCGCCATCTTGGGCCGCTTGCGCAGGAAGGCCGTGTAGACGCCCCAGCACGCCATGCCGAGCGTTACGAGGAGGTCGCCGCGGTTCAGCGCAAAGCTCGACAGCGAGGTCAGGTCCCCGTGCAGCACCACGGTGAGTACGCCGGCAACGGAGACGGCAATGCCGAGCGACTGCAGCGGTGTGAGACGGTCGCCGAAAATGGCATAGCAGAAGAGCACGATGAAAATCGGCGCGGCTGAATTGAGGATTAGCGCGTTGGTGGCCGTCGTGTAGTTGAGGCCGATATAGGAGAAGGTGTTGATGGCGCCGCCGCCGATGATGCCGAGGAACGCGAGGAACCAGATGTTCTCGCGGATGACCGGCCAGTCCTCTTTGAGGTTCCGCCAGGCGATCGGCAGGATGATCAGTGTGGCGACGAACCAGCGCAGGCAGCCGAGCATGATCGGGGGAACTTCGCCGGCGACAGCGCGTCCTACAACCTGGTTGCCCGCCCAGAACAGCGAAACGAGGGACAGCAGGATATAGGCGTTGGCGTTGAGGGCGCCGGCTAAACGCTTCAGCATTCCATCGATCCAGGGATTAAAGACGCTGCGCCGATCAATACCGCGGCGCACACGTACGCATTATGAACCTGCTTTCAGATGCAGGCCACAGCCACGCCAAGATTTGGCCGCACACGCCACGGAGGCACTATGAGGAAACAAGTCATGCCCGAGAAGGTCTTGCCGAAGCTGGCTGCTGCGCTTTTTTGCGCAGGCGCGCTGACGGGTGTTGCGTCGCTGGCGTCCGCCCAAAAGAGCGGCGATGGGGAGTTCAAACTCGCGCAGCTGGAAAAGACTCCGCAGCAGACGGAGGAAGAGAAGGCCAAGCGCAAGCGCGAGGAGGGCCAGAAGGGCAGAGGCGATGGGCGCGGCCCGCAGGACGGCCGCGGGCAACCGCCGCCCGGGCGTGGCGGTGGCCAACCGCAGCCGCAGGCGAAGCCTCAGCAGGAGCAGCCAGGCGATCTCCGCCGCCGCCAGGAGGGGCCGCCACGGCAGCAAGGCGCCCCGGCTCCGAAGGTCGATCCGAGGGCAAGGGAGCCGCGTCAGGTCGATCAGGCGCCGGCAGGCCGCGAGATCAATCGGCAACCGCCGGGCGATACCCAACCAAGAGGACAGGACCCGCGCCGTAGCGCGCCGAAACAAGTCGATCAGGCTCCGCCCGCATCGCGCGAGGCGCCCCAGCAACCTGGCTTCAACAGGCGGGGTGATCCGCGGCTGGGCGATCAGGTACCGCCGGCAACACGAGAGACGCCGCAGCAGCGCGGTTTGGATCGCGGTCAGCCGGCGCCAAAGCAAGTCGATCAAGCGCCATCCGGCGCGCGAGAGACCAACCCTCTCCAGCGTGACCCGCAGCCCCAGCAGCAGCCGGGTGATCCAAGACGCCTCCAGGGCCGCGATGGCCCGCAGGGGCCCGGCGGACGTCCGGCCTTCGGGGGCACGGATCGCGGCGGCCCGCGTGACGGCCGTGCCGACGACAATCGGCGCGACGATAGCCGGCGTGGCGGGCCCGGAGACGATCGCGGCCGGGCGTCCGGTGGAGATGGCGGGCCCGCTGGTAATCCTGGCGCCTGGGCCAACCAACGCTTCCAGCGCATCGAGGAATTGCACAAGCAGCGGCGCGAGCGCGTCGAAGCCGGTGGCCAGCGCCGCATCATCGAAGAACCCGACAAGCGCGTGATCGTGCGCGAAGGCGGACGCTCGTTCATTCGCCACGACGAGGGCGAGCGCTTCCGGCGCCTGTCCCGCGACGCACGCACGGAGCGGCGCAACGACGGCACCTCGGTGACCATCATCAATCGCCCGAACGGCCAGGTCTTCAGTGTTGTTGACCGGGACGGGCGGCTGGTGCGGCGGTACCGCCGGGGGCCGGATGGCCGCGAGGTCATGTTGATCGACAACCGCCGTCATTTCCGGCCAGGCACGGCGCTCGCGATCGGTCTCGGCGTGGGCCTCGCCGTCGGTCTGGCGGCGCCGCACATCAGCATTCCGCGCGAGAAGTACATCGTCGAGTACGAGCATGCGTCCGGCGATGACGTGTACGAGGCGCTCAGCGCGCCGCCGATCGAGGACATCGATCGTGAGTACTCGCTGGAGGAGGTGCGTGGCAGCATCAACCTGCGCGACCGCATGCGCCGGGTCGATCTCGACGTCATCAACTTCGAGTTCGGCTCATGGGAGGTGTCGCCGGATCAGTATGGGCGGCTTGAGTGGGTGGCGAAAGCCATCGGCCGTGTACTCGAGCGCAATCCGGATGAGGTGTTCCTGATCGAGGGCCACACCGATGCGGTCGGCTCCGACGAGGACAATCTCAGCCTCTCGGATCGCCGCGCCGAGTCGGTGGCGACCATCCTGTCCGAGGAGTTCCGCATTCCGCCGGAGAACCTTGTGACCCAAGGCTATGGCGAGCAGTACCTGAAGGTGCAGACGGACGGACCGGAGCGCATCAATCGGCGCGTCTCGGTGCGCCGGATCACGCCGCTGATGTCACGGATGTCGCGACGCTAATGGCTGCCGCCCAAGGTCCGCACCAACTGTGCGGACCTTGGGTTGTCGGGAGGCGGGAGCATGCGCAAGCTGACTGTCGTTCTCGGAATTCTTCTGGTGCTGGGGGCGTCCGGCCTGTTCGTCCAGCGCTGGCTCATCGAGCCGGCCAAGCACGGCCGCTACGAGCGCAGCGCGCGGGGGTTTTCCGAGCCCCGCTCGGACGCTTGGCGGAGCCGTGATCGCGGCGACTCGCGCAGGCCGTCCGGTCGCCGCAATGCGGGCCCGGGCGGCCTGCAAATCCTGGAAATGGTTATCGACGTCCTGAACGTCGTAGTGGGCATCGTCGGCATCTGGCTGGCGGTGCTGGGCTTGCGTCTCCACCGCTCCGGTTCCGCCCCGACCAGGTCCTAGAAAAGGCCAGACCACCGCCAAATGCCGCTCCCGTGCGCTTCCGGCTTGCGTCCCCGCCGCTGTAGCTTTAGGGGGTAGTGGCACGCGCGTTGCGACACCTGAGCGCGATCGTTTCGCAGGGAAGCACTTCCGGCTTCCATGCGAAACGTGAATCGCACTCTAATTTATGAAGTAGAGCAGGATTCACGTTTCGGCCGATGCGCTTCGCGTGAGGCAAGGCGTTCAACCGAAACGATCCTGCTCTAGGCGCGGGCAACGCGAGGATTCCAGATGGCTAACGTGGTCGTTGTCGGCGCCCAGTGGGGCGACGAGGGCAAGGGAAAGATTGTCGATTGGCTGTCGGAGCGTGCCGATATCGTCGTGCGCTTTCAGGGCGGCCACAATGCCGGCCATACCCTGGTTATTGACGGCGTCACCTACAAGCTTGCCCTGCTGCCCTCGGGCGTCGTGCGTCCGGGCAAGCTCAGCGTCATCGGCAACGGCGTTGTGCTCGATCCCTGGCACCTGGCGAACGAGATCGAGGGCCTGAAGAAGCAGGGCATCGACATCGGTCCGCACAACCTCAAGATCGCCGAGAATGCCACCCTGATCCTGCCGTTGCACCGCGAGCTCGACCAGCTTCGCGAGTCGGCTGCCGGAGGACAGAAGATCGGCACCACCGGACGCGGCATCGGTCCTGCCTACGAGGACAAGGTCGGCCGCCGCGCCATCCGCGTGCAGGACTTGAAGAACCTGCACAACCTCGGACCGAAGGTCGACCGCGTGCTGGTGCATCACAACGCGCTGCGGCGCGGGTTGGGCCAGCCCGAGATCGACAAGGATGTGCTCATCGCCGAGCTGACGGCCATCGCACACAAGGTGCTGCCGTACATGGATACGGTGTGGGCGCTGCTTGACCAGGAGCGGCGCGCCGGCAAACGCATTCTGTTCGAGGGCGCGCAGGGCGCGCTGCTCGACGTCGATCACGGCACTTACCCCTACGTGACCTCGTCTAATACGCTGGCGGGACAGGCGGCGGTCGGCTCAGGAATGGGGCCGGGCGGTATCGGCTACATCCTAGGCCTTGCCAAGGCATACACCACGCGCGTCGGCTCAGGGCCGTTCCCGACCGAGCTGCTCGATGCCGACGGTAATCCGGATGCCACCGGCAAACTGCTCGGCGAGCGCGGCAAGGAGTTCGGCGTCAACACCGGACGCCCGCGCCGCTGCGGCTGGTTCGATGCCTGCCTCGTGCGCCAGATCGTACGCGTGTCCGGCATCAATGGCGTGGCGCTGACGAAGCTCGACATCCTCGACCCGCTGCCGCTCATCAACATCTGCGTGGGCTACGAGCTCGATGGCGAGCGGCTCGACCGGTTGCCGGCGGGTCAGAACCAGCAGGCGCGCGTGAAGCCCATCTACGAAACGCTCGACGGTTGGAATGCATCGACGGCAGGCGCACGCTCATGGGGACAGCTCCCGGCCCAGGCGATCAAGTACGTCAAGCGCATCGAGGAGCTGATCGAGTGCCCGGTGACCCTGCTGTCGACCAGCCCCGAGCGGGAGGATACGATCCTCATGAAGGATCCGTTCGAGGATTGATGAGGCGAAGCGGGAGGCATCACGCATGTTCCCGCCTGAACGCATCGTCTGCTTGACCGAGGAAACCGTCGAGACGCTGTATCTCCTCGGCGAGCAGGATCGCATCGTCGGCATTTCGGGCTACGTCGTGCGGCCGCCCGAGGCGCGGCGCGAGAAGCCGCGCGTCTCCGCTTTTACATCCGCCGACATTCCAAAGATCCTGGCGCTCAAACCCGATCTGGTGCTGACGTTCTCCGATCTGCAGGCCGACATCGTCGCCGAGCTCATCCGGCACGGGCTCAACGTGCACGCGTTCAACCAGCGCACGATTGCCGAGATCCTCGCCATGATCCGCACGCTGGGCGCGCTCGTCGGGGCACAAGCGCGCGCGGACGCACTTGCAGACGAGCTTGCTGGACGCGTCGATGCGGTGCGCGAGACGGGTGCGCGCCTGCCGCGGCGACCAAAGGTGTTCTTCGAAGAATGGGACGACCCGCTGATCTCCGGCATAGCCTGGGTGTCGGAGCTGGTCGATGCGGCCGGTGGAATCGATATTTTTCCGGAGCTGGCGCGAGGGCGCAGCGCCAGGGAGCGGATCGTTCTTCCGGGTGACGTTATCAGTCGGGCGCCCGACATCATCATCGGCTCCTGGTGCGGCAAGAAATTCCGCCCCGAGAAGGTTGCCGCACGTCCGGGCTTTGCGGACGTGCCGGCGGTCAAGGCCGGCGAGCTGCACGAGATCAAGTCGCCGCTCATCCTGCAGCCTGGTCCGGCCGCTCTGACCGATGGCCTTGCCGCACTCCAGGCCATCATTGCGCGCTGGAGCGGCAAGGCATAGCCGGGCGCTCAGCAGCGATCACCTTCAGTAGCAATCGTGTGAGGCGCGCCGAGCGTGTTCCTCGCGAAACATCCGCTCTTGCCGTGTGTCCGTATATCTGGACAGCGAGCGCAATCAGACATCGGCATCAGCCGGGCGATTGAGGCTCGCAGTTGAAGTGATCACGAGCACCAGGAGTAAGAGCACATGTCGAAGAAGGCACTCGTTGCCGCGATGGCTGTGGCGGTTTCCGCCGTTGGCCTGGCTGCCCCCGCAGCCCAGGCCGGCGGCAAGCATCACCACCATTTCCATCACCGGCACTTCTACAAGCCCTACTTCTATTCGTATGCGCCGGTTTGCGGGAAGTGGGTGTGGTCGTACCGGCAGCATCGCTACAAGTGCGTTTGGTGGTACTGAGTATGATGCGTCGGGGAAGTCCAGAGGCGCTCCGGCACCGCCGGAGCGCTTTTGCCTATCCCCTGTCGGCAGTGACGAGGCCGGTGTAGCTGACCAGTGCGCCGGGCTGCAGTTCCGCGGCGAGCATGCGCGCCGGATTCCATGGCGCCGGCATGCGGATCTGGTTTGGCGGCACGCGCACGAAACCAAGCCGCGCGTAGTAGGGTTCATCACCGATCAGAAGAACGATGCGTAGTTCTTCGGCCTTTGCGGCTTCCATGCTCTCGGCCACGAGCCGCCGGCCATGGCCCTGGTTGGCGAAGTCCGGATCGACGGCGAGCGGTCCGAGCAGCAGCGCGCCGGGCGAGCCGCCGATCCTGATCGGTGTCATGCGCACGGCGGCGATGATGCGATCCCCGTGCACCGCAATCCGACAATACCGGGAAATATCGGCCGTGCCCTCGCGCACGCGGTAGGCCGAGCGGGCGAAACGTCCCGGCCCGAACACCGCAGCGTGCAGGGCGGCAACGGCCGGCAGGTCCGTGTCGGCAAGCGGGCGTGTCGTGATCGGCAATGACATGGGCTTTAACTCGGGAGATACAGGGACGCGGGTGGACTACCAGAGCGGCTGAATTGCACTCTGGCGGTGCAGTTCGTCGATGCGTCGGCGTGTCCCGGGTGTCGTCTCGTCAGGCAGGGCATCCGGCGCGAAGAAACCCGCTTCAGCAATTTCGCGGTTTGGTGTCAACGGATGACGTTGTTCCCATTGGCGGATGGTAAACACGACGACATGGTCGCCCGGGAACAGCTCGGCGTTGGAATAGATGCCGAACAGCTCTGGCAGCCCGGTCATGGCGATGCCGGCCTCCTCGATCAGCTCGCGGGTCAGCGCGGTCTCCACCGTCTCGCCGAACTCCACGCCGCCGCCCGGAAAATGCCAGCCTGACGTATAGGTGTGCTTTACGAGCAGCACCCGGCCTTGCGGATCGATGACGATGCCGCGCACGCCGAGCGTCAAGGCGCGAGTCATGCGCCAATAGCGTTGGATCAGTTTCCTGGCGATGCGCTTAGGACGCACGGCTATGAACCTTCCTTGCTGCATGAACCGCTGCATCGCTTGCCGTCTGTGGCATCCGGCCGGCAATCCGGTTAGAGCAGGATCGTTTCGGGTGGATCACCTAGACTTTCATACGCGGCGCCTCGGCCGAAACGTGAACCCTGCTCTACTTTTTGAGTTTAGAGGGCGATTCACGCTTCGTAGGGAAGCTGTAGTGCTTCCCTACGAAGCGATCGCGCTCTAGAGCTATGGCGATGATCCAGACCTTCACACTCGCGCATTTGTCCGACGTGCATTTGGCGCTACGTGCCGGATTCGGCATTCGCCACTGGCGCGTAAAGCGCCTGCTGGGCTACGTCAACTGGCATCGTCGGCGCAAGGCGGCGCACCTGCGCAGTGTTGTCGATAAACTCACGGCCGATCTTGCCAACGAGCGTCCCGATCACATTGCCGTCACCGGCGACCTCGTGAATATCGGGTTGCCGGACGAGTTCGCCGGAGCTCTGGATTGGTTGCAGACCGTCGGGCCGCCGGACCGTGTGACGGTGATTCCTGGCAATCATGACATCTATGTGCGGCTGTGGCGCGATCCCGGCATCGGGCGCTGGCGCGACTACATGACATCCAACGCCGATGGCGCGCCTTACGTTTCCGCGCAGCATGCGATGTTTCCGTTCGTACGGCGGTTTGGCCGCATCGCGCTCGTGGGCGTCAACTCGGCTGTGCTGACGCCGCCGGTCGTCGCAACGGGGCGAGTCGGCGATGAGCAACTGAAGCGTATCGGCGACGTGCTCGACAGGCTCGGCCGTGACGGGCTGATCCGCGTCGTGCTCATCCATCATCCGCCGCTTCCCGGACAGGCCTCGGCCTTGCGTGCGCTCACTGACGCGCCGGCATTCGAGCGCCTGCTGCGCACGCACGGGGCGGAACTGGTACTGCACGGTCACAATCACACCAATACGCACACGAGCTGCACGTGGACAGGCGGGGCAGTTCCGGTGATCGGGATCGCTTCCGCGTCGATGGGCAAGATCCACCATGACGAGCCGCTCGGCCGCTACAACCTTTACCGCTTCACCGTCACAGACGATGACGCGCACGTCGAGCTTGTCGGGCGCGGCCTCGCGGAGCCGGGCCGGCCGGTGGTCGAGCTGGACCGGAAATCGATTGCACTGCCGCGGCGACAACGGGAGCGAAACCATCACCCAATCGATGCGGGGGAGAGCAGCTCATGACAGATGCCCCACGCAAGGATTTCGCAGCCCGCGTCATCGAAGCGCCGCCTGATGTCGTCTATCGCGCCTTCATCGATCCCGCGTCCCTGATCGCGTGGTTGCCGCCGAAGGGCATGACAGGGCAGATCCTCCACTTCGATGCGCGGCCGGGAGGTGCGTTCCGTATGGTGCTGACGCTCGACCAGCCGGGCGCGTCGACGGGCAAGACGACGGACGATAGCGATATCGTCGAAGTCCGGTTCGTCGATCTCGTGGTGAACGAGCGCATCGTCCAGCTCGTCGATTTCGAGTCCAAGCAGCCTGAATTCGCCGGCACGATGCGGATGACCTGGACCCTGAGAGCCGTGCCGCAGGGGACCGAAGTTTCAATCCTGTGCGAGGACGTGCCCTCTGGCATCAGCAAGGAAGATCACGACGCAGGGCTGCAATCATCACTGGAAAATCTGGCAGCGTTCGCGGAGCGACAGGCGGGATAGCGGCCGCCTGCGCGGCACATGAGAAAACCGCAACCCGGCCCTGAGGAAATATCAGGCTGGTGACGCGGGTCCGGTCAGCTATATATCCCGCGAATCCCCGGCTTTGGGGCACTCCTTTCACGTCAGGATTGAGAGCATGCAGAAGATGGTTCCGGCCAGCTCGCATGGCCCGACGCGCCCGCTCTGGCTGATCGTGGCGTCTGCGGCGGCGATCGTGGGCGTTTCGATGGGCCTCAGGCAGGTCATGGGGCTCTATCTCCCGCCCATGACCAAAGAGATCGGCTTCAGCCGTGAAGCGTTCGCCCTTGCAATAGCTGTGGCCAACCTCGTCTGGGGGCTGGGCTCACCGCTGGCGGGCGCCATCTCAGACAAGTACGGCGCGGGACGCGTGGTTGTCGTCGGTGCGCTGGCGACGATGCTCGGCCTCTATCTCATGCAGGTGGCAACGACGGAAGCGATGCTGTTGCTGAGCGGCGTGCTGCTCGGCATCGGCATCAGCGGCTCCGGCATCACCTCGCTGGTGGGCGTCGTCGGCCGCAATGCGCCGCCGGAGAAACGCGCGAGCGCCATTGCCGCCGTCGGTATCGGCGGTGGCTTGGGCGTGCTGATAGCCCTCCCCTATACGCACGTCATCATGGAATTGATCGGCTGGAAGAGCTCGCTGATCGTGCTCGCCGTAACGGCTGCCATCATGCTGCCGCTGGGCTGGCCGCTGTCGGGCACGCCTCGTGCCATCAGCTCCGCCAATCCGCAGTCGCTGGCAGAGGCGCTGAAGGAAGCGTTCACACATCGCAGTTTCTGGCTGCTGACGGCCGGGTTCTTCGTGTGCGGATTTCACCTGGCCTTCTACGGCCTGCACCTGCCGGCTTACGTGGCGGACCTCGGCATGCCCTCGAGCGTGGCGCCCATGGCGCTGACACTGGTCGGCATCTCCAACATGATCGGCATCTGGCTCGCCGGGAAATGGGGCGAGTCGCTGCCCAAGCACTATGGCCTGAGCCTGATCTATGCCGGGCGCGCCGTGGTGTTCCTGGGCTTCCTGTACCTGCCGATGACGCCGGTCACGGTGATCACGCTCAGCGTGCTGCTCGGGTTCCTGTGGCTCTCGACGGTCCCGCTGACGAGCGCTCTGGTGGCGACCTTCTTCGGGCCGGCATGGATGTCGATGCTCTATGGCTTCGTGTTCTTGTCGCACCAGATCGGATCGTTCCTGGGCGTCTGGATGGCCGGGCGCCTGTTCGACATGACCGGATCCTACGACACCATGTGGTGGCTGTCGGTGGCGCTGGGGGTCTTTGCGGCCCTGATCAACTGGCCCATCCGGGAGCAACCCGTTGAGCGGCTGCGCGGGGCGCCGGCGGTAGGCTGAGCGCCCTTCTCCGCGGCGCGGCAAAAGCCTATATTCGGTGTGCGGGCCCCCGCCCCGCACATGAGGACTGAGCCATGGCAGGCCATCTGGACCAAACATCAGGGCAGAACGCTGCCCCGGGAACCGGAACACCGCTTCCAGCCCGGCTGGCTATCTTTGGCGGTGTCGCGGCGGCACTTGGCGGCGCGGTCTACCTGATGGCTGTGCGTGGAGAAGCGCTGCTGGTCGATCTGTCGTCCCTTGCGGGGCGCGTCTGGTGCTTCTGAGGCCCGCACGTCTGCGGAATACGATCATGACCCTGGCGAAGCGCACCGTTGCGGGCAGCATGCTGGTCGCGGCGCTGTGCCTGATGGGCCAAGCGGCGGCGGCCCAGGACGTCAAGACCGTGGTCAAGACGGGCAGCAGCTATGATGACGTCAAGTTCGAGCTAAGTAACGCCATCATCGAACGCGGCCTAACGGTCGACTTCGGCGGCCAGATCGGCACTATGCTCGACCGCACCGGCGCGGACGTAGGCTCCAGCAAACCCATCTACAAACATGCCGAGTTCATGGCCTTCTGCTCGGCGAAGCTGTCGCGACAGATGATGGAGGCCGATGTCGACAACGTCGGCTTCTGTCCCTTCATCGTGTTCATGTACGAGACGGTGGCAGCCCCGGGCCGTATCGTCATCGGCTATCGGCCGCCGGTGCTCCGTGGCAATGACATCTCGCGCAAAGCGCTTGGTGAAATCGACAAGCTGCTCGCCGGGATCGTCGAGGATGCCGCGCGCTAGGTCGACTCTCAGTGTGTCTCACATGGCACACCGCGATGTTCTTCCCTGCCTTCAATTGACAGAGTGGCACGGTCCGGCGACGTTGAACCCACGTGACGGTTCCTGCTGGGCGCTGCTTGGTGGGTGAAAAGGGAACGCGGTACGGAGCTCTTGCTCTCATGCCGCGGCTGCCCCCGCAACTGTAGGCGGCAAGCCTCGATCCAAAATGCCACTGGCGATGCAACACGCATCCTCGGGAAGGCTGGACGAGGCGCTCGAGCCGCGAGCCAGGAGACCTGCCGACACGGGTCGCCCATCTTCCGTACGGGGCGTGCGGGAGAACGGAGAAGCCGTAGCGGCGACTGTGGTCGGGTTGGGAGCAGTCGCCGGGGCATGTCCAGAGGTCAGCCGATATTTATGTGAAGTGGTGCTGTGTCCGCAGAAGCGGGCGCAGCTTGCACGCATTGGCAAAGCCGAGGTCGCACTTGCGGATGCTCCCGAAGTCGCAACGGGGGAATCCTGATGACGTTTTTCGCGCGCGTGTCGCGTCAGAGCTTGTTTTATTCCATTTCAGTTCTTGCGCTCGGTGGAACTGCCGGTGCCGGTCCGGCTGCGGCGCAGACCGTGGAGTTGCCCGGTATCGTCGTGGAAGGGGCGACGCTGGAAAGGCGCGCACGTCCGCCGCGTCCGTCGGTGGATGCAAATGCCGGGGCAGTTACGGCAGGCGAGCCGAGAGCATCTGCCGAGGGGCAAGAGGGCGGCATTCCCATCGATCAAGTCGGGTCTGCCGTGACTGTGATCACGGGCGAGGACCTGCGCCGCCAGCAGATCCGTTACGTTGCCGACGCGCTGCGTGGACAGCCGGGCGTGGCCGTCACGCGCAGCGGTGGTTTTGGCGGCGTGACGGAAGTGCGCATACGTGGCGCAGAGACGAATCATACGCTGGTCGTCATCGACGGCGTGGAGGTCAACGATCCGACCAACGGCGCGTACGATTTCTCGGATCTCGATGCGGACAACATCGAGCGGATCGAAATCATCCGCGGACCGTTCAGCGGCATCTACGGAGCTGGGGCGGTCGGTGGTGTGGTCAACATTATCACCCGTGGCGGACGCGGGCCGGCGAAGGTCGAGGTGAAAACCGAGGCTGGTGCTTTCGACACGACTGGTGTGTCGGCCCGTGTGTCGGGCGGCAATGATAAAGCGTGGGGCAGCATTTCAGCGAGCCGCATGACCACCAACGGTTTCAACGTTTCCCCTTTCGGAAGCGAGGACGACGGGGCCAAGCTCTCGACCTTCAACATCAAGGCGGGCGCGCAGATCCTGCCGGGCGTGGTGCTGGATTTCGTCGTGCGCGGGAGCAATAAGACTGCCGGGCGCGACACGGAGTCAGCCAGCCTCGGTAACCTGACAACGGCTGTCGATTCACCGTCGCACCTGCGGACGGAGACTTTCCTCGCCGGCGTCAATCTCAGATGGGATGCGCTGGACGGACGGCTGACGCAGATCGCGCGCGCGAACATGACGTCGAACAAGAACGAGGATTTCGATATCTCGCAGTTCGGCGTGTTCACGAGCCGGAATGAGGGCGAGACCGAGCGGTACGCCTATCAGGCGACTTATCGCTTCGCGCCAGCCTTTGCCGCTTTGCGGCAGAGCGTGACAGGCCTCGTCGAATTCGAGGAGCAGAAGTTCACCCCTTCGGGCGACCTGACCGACAGCATGACGCGCCGGCGCGACACGCTGGGAACGGCGGCCGAATGGAATGGCGAATGGGCGCAACGTCTATTCGTAACGGCGGGCATCCGGCACGATGACCACAGTGTGTTCGAGGACTTCACGACTTGGCGCGTTTCGAGCACGCTGAAGGTGCCGGAGTGGGGTTTGCGGCCGCACGCGAGCGTCGGCACGGGCGTCAAGGTGCCGACTATGTTCGAGCAGTTCGGAACACTGCCGGGTCCCTTCAATTCGTTTGTGCCAAACCCCAATCTGAAACCGGAGGAGAGCTTCGGCTGGGATGCCGGTGTCGAGTTCACCTTCTGGAGCCGGGCAAGCCTCGACGTGACCTACTTCAACACGACGTTGAACGATAAGATCGCGCGCGATCCCAGTCGCGGGCCCACTGACCCAACGCTCATCAATTTCGCGGGCGAAAGCACGCGTGAAGGCGTCGAGGTGGCGGCCAAGCTGCAGGTGATGCCGGGGGTCGCCATCGGCGTCGCGTACACCTACACCGATGCGCGTGATTCCGATGGCCAGCGCGAAGTGCGCCGTCCTCCACACTCAGGCCGTATCGACCTGGACTACCAATTCCTGAATGGCCGGGGTCTCTTCCATCTGGCTGCGCAATACAATGGCCGCCGCGACGATCTCGGCTTCCGCGTAACGGGGCCGTTTGGTGCCGTTACGCCGGAAATCGTCGGTCTCGACGACTACTGGCTGCTGGCCGTTGCCGTGTCCTACAAGGTGCAACCTGGCGTCGAGTTGTTCGGGAGAGTCGAAAACCTGCTGGATACCAAGTATCAGGAAATCTATGGCTTCAATACCGCGGGCGCGGCGGCCTACGGTGGAGTCAGGATTACCCTTGGCGGCGAGGATGGTGTATCGCTGTCGAGCGGATCTAGCAGGTAGGATCGATTGACGAGGCAGGCAGGTTTTGCTCTGGCGATGGTTGCGGGAGTGCTGGCGCTTGCGCCGGCGCCCGCACGTGCCGACGCCGTGCCTCAGCGCATCGTCTCGCTCAACCTCTGTGTGGATCAGGTGCTCGTCGACCTCGTGCCGCGCGAGCGCATCGCCGCGGTCACACATCTCGCGGCCGATCCTCAGTTCTCGCCGGTGGCAGAGAAGGCGCGGGGCATTGCCTGGACGTACGGCGAGGCAGAAGTTGTTCTGGCGTTCAATCCCGATCTCGTGCTTGCCGGCGAATTCACGACGCCGGCAACGGTGGAGTTGCTGACGCGGCTCGGCATCAAGATCATCAGGATTCCTCATCCGAGTGATATCGCCGGTGTGCGCACGGCTACGCTCCAGGTGGCGGATGCCGTTGGCGAGAGAGCGAAGGCAGAGGCCCTTTTGGCCGAGTTCGACCGGCGGGTGCGCGTTGCGGCACCGCCGACGACAGCGCGGAGGCCGACGGCGGTCGTCTATCAGGTCAACAACATCGCGTCGGGGCCGGGGAGCCTCGCCGACAGCGTCTTGAAGGCAGCGGGGTTCGCCAATCTCGCGAGCGTCTTGGGGCTCGGCTCAGGTGGGCAGCTTCCGCTCGAAGCGCTCGTTGCCCATCCTCCGGATGTCATCGTTCTGACGGGAGCGATCAACGAATATCGGACTGCGGTGGCCGAAAACCTGCGGCATCCCGCGCTTGCGGCCCTTATGCAGAAACGCAGGACTGTAACGGTGCCTTGGCGTGTGTGGCTGTGCGCGACGACGCATCTGGCGGATGCCATCGAGCAGCTCGCGGCCGTCCGTAAGGAGCTGGACGGGAGGCCCGCGCTGCGATGACAGCCCAGTCCCAGACGCCTGTTCAGGCGGGTCTCAGCCCTCTGATGCTGAATGCCGTGCTCGGCGGCAGCATCGTCGTGCTCGCCATTCTGTCCCTGCTGATCGGACCTGCTGGCTTCGGCCTGCCAAGCGGGGACGATGGGGGGCTCATCCTCAGGGAAATCCGCCTTCCGAGGACGCTGCTGGCGTTGTTGACCGGTGGCGCGCTGGGTCTCGCGGGTGCGGCGTTGCAAGGCTATCTGCGCAATCCGCTGGCGGAGCCGGGCATCATCGGCATCTCCAGCGGTGCGGGGCTTGGCGCGGTGCTGGCCATCCACAGCGGTGCCTCTGCAGCACTCGCCTTCGCGCTGCCGCTGGGTGGCTTGATCGGCGGGGCACTTGCGACGCTGACGGTGTTGGGATTGGCGGGTGAGCGCGGCGGCGCGCTGACGCTCATCCTCGCTGGTGTCGCGGTCTCCAGCGTGGCGACGGCTCTGATCTCGTTCGTCCTCAGTGTGTCGCACAATCCGTTTGCGTCGGTCGAGATCGTGTTCTGGCTTTTGGGGTCGCTGGTCGACCGGAGCATGATGCACGTGTGGCTGGCGGGACCGTTGATTGTCGCCGGCATGGCGGTGCTGCTGTCGCTGGGCTCCAGCCTCGACGCGCTGACGCTCGGCGAGGATGCGGCGCAGAACCTCGGCATCGATTTGCGGCGCGTGCGGCTACTCGCCGTGGTCGGTACAGCGCTTGCTGTCGGCGCGTCGACGGCCATCGTCGGTATGATTGCGTTCGTCGGTCTCGTCGTGCCGCATGTTTTGCGTCCGCTGGTTGGATATGCGCCGTCGCGCCTCTTGCCGGCCAGTCTGCTCGGCGGCGCCGCACTCGTCCTGGCATCGGATATCGTGCTCCGCATCGTCACGCCTGGTGGCGAGATGCGGCTCGGCGTGTTGACCGCGCTGATGGGCGCGCCGTTCTTCCTGTGGCTCGTTCTGAAGCTGCGCGCGGAGATTGGCCCATGACACTGGAAGCGCGCGACGTAACCGTCCGCATGGCCGGGCGTGTCATCCTGCAGGAAGCCAGTTGCCGCGCCGAGCGCGGACGCATCACCGCCATCATCGGTCCCAATGGGGCCGGCAAGTCGACGCTGTTGAAGGCGATGGCCGGCTTGTTGCCTCTTGAAGGCGGTGCGGTGGACTACGAGGGCCGGCCGATCGCATCGCTGGATCGGCGTGAGCTGGCGCGCAGCATTGCCTATCTGCCGCAGGATCGCACGGTGCACTGGCCCATGTCTGTCGAGCGCATCGTGGCACTTGGGCGTCTGCCGCATCACGGCTCCGGTGCTGCGCAAGGTGAAGCGGATCGTGACGCCATCCAGTCCGCCATGCGCGCCATGGACGTGTCCACGCTGGCGTTGCGTCCCGTTCTGCAGCTTTCGGGCGGTGAACGAGCACGCGTCCTGGTGGCACGTGCGTTGGCGCAAGAAGCCGGGACTTTGATCGCGGACGAGCCGACAGCCGGCCTCGACCCTGCGCATGCCCTGGAATTGTTCGCGATTTTCGAGCGTCTTGCGGCAGAAGGACGCGCTGTCGTGATTGCCCTGCACGATCTGACGTTTGCGGCCCGGTTCTGCCATCATGTGGTGTTGCTTGTGGCCGGCCGCGTGGCGGCGGCAGGTCCGGCGGCCGACATCGTTCAACCAGAGCCCCTTGCGGCGGCCTTTGGTGTGAGCGTGGTTCGTGGAACGCTCGGGGATGTACCGGTCGTCGTGGCCGTTGCACCTCAGCGAAATTAGAGCGCGATCGATCGCGTGGCGGCGAGCGGGGATTTTCGCGTGTTGGGATTTGGTCGCAAAGGCGCACGGGTGAACCTTGCTTTGCAAGGTGGCGGTGCGCACGGCGCCTTCACCTGGGGCGTCATCGATCGTCTGCTCGACGAGCGCGATCTCGACTTCGCGTGGATCAGCGCCACCAGTGCAGGTGCGGTCAACGCGGTCGCGCTCGCGGCTGGACTTGCGGAGGGCGGCAAGGCCGCGGCGCGCGACAAGCTGCGCAGCGTCTGGGACGCGGTGCAGGAAGCCGGTGTTCCCGATCTGCTGCGCCTCAATCCGTTTCTCTTCGGCATGAGCCGCTCGGCGCCCATGGGGCAGGTCGCGAGCCTGTTCTCGCCTTATGAATTCAATCCCCTCGGGTTCGACCCGCTGCGCCGGCTGCTGACGACGCACATCGACTTTGAGAAGGTGCGCGCGTTCACGGATATCGAGCTGCTCATCGCTGCGACGGATGTCCAGACGGGTCATGCGCGGTTGTTCCGGCGCAGCGAGATGAGCGTGGATGCCGTGCTTGCCTCAGCGTGCCTGCCGACGGTGCATCACGCGGTCGAGATCAACGGCCGGGCCTATTGGGACGGTGGATTTTCCGCCAATCCCGATCTCGTCACGCTGGCTGCGGAGAGTCCGGTCGCGGACACGATCCTCGTGCAGATCGCGCCGGCGACCAAGACGGGCGTGCCGCGCGGCGCGCGCGATATCGCCTTCGATGTCAATCGCATCACGTTCAATCAACCGCTGCTGCGTGATATCGAGCTGATCGAGGCCGCGCGCGAGGTAAGAGGCTGGCGCGATCGCCGCAACAGCAGGCTCGGCCGGCTGGCTGCGCATCGCTTCCATCTCATTGAAGCTGGGCGCTACACGGCCTCGCTCTCGCCGGAGACGAAACTGCGGCCCGACCGGGAGCTGCTGTCCTATCTTCATAACGCCGGACGCAGCGAGACGCACAAATGGCTCGATCGTCATCTGTCCAGGATCGGGCGCCGTGCGACAGTCGATCTGAAGTCGCGCTTCCTGACGCCGGCGGCCGTTGATGCCGCCGATGTCGAAACCGAACCTCCAGCACCGGCCGCTCAAGGCACCAAAATCTGACGCACGGTGCCGCCATCGGCGAGCTTGTCGAAGCCTGCGTTGATGTCGTCGAGGCGAATACGCTCGCTCATCAGGCGATCGACGGGCAACAGGCCCTGCTGGTAAAGCGAGATGAAGCGCGGAATATCACGATTGGGAATGCAGCTGCCGACGTAGCTGCCTTTGACCGTGCGCTCCTCGGCCACGAGATTGGTGCCGGGCAGCGGCATCGTGTGCGTTGGGTGCGGCAGCGAGCCCGTGACGGTCGTGCCGCCGCGTCGCGTGATCTTGTAGGCGAGCTCCAGCGCCTTGACGGAGCTTGCCATCTCGAACGCGAAGTCGACGCCACCTTGCGTGATGTCCTTCACGTGCTCCACGCACTTGGGGTCCTTGGCGCTGACGGTGTGGGTGGCACCGAGCTGCTTGGCGAGCTGCAGCTTGTCGTCGAGCATGTCGATGGCGACGATCTGGCGGCAGCCGGAGAGCTTGGCCGCCAGCATCGACATGAGGCCCACGCCGCCCAAGCCGACAATGGCGACGGTCGTGCCCGGCGGCACCTTGGCCGTGTTGATGACGGCGCCCGCGCCGGTGATGACGGCGCAACCGAACAGCGCGGCTTCCTCGAACGGCAGGGCGCGATCGATCTTCACGACCGACTGGCGCGAGACCACGGCGTATTCGGAGAACGCGGATACACCGACATGATGATAGACGGTCTTGCCGTCTCGCCTGAGCCGGGTCGACCCGGACAACAATGTGCCTGCGCCGTTCGACTGGAATCCCGGCTCGCACAGGGCCGGGCGCCCCTCCATGCAGGGCATGCAGTGTCCGCAGCTCGGCACGAAGACAAGAATGACGTGATCGCCGACCTTGAGATCACGCACGCCGGCGCCTAATTCCATCACTTCGCCGGCGGCCTCATGGCCGAGCACCATGGGCATCTGCCGCGGACGGTCGCCGTTGATGGTGGATAGATCCGAGTGGCACAGGCCCGCGGCGCGGATCTTGATCAGCACCTCGCCTTCGCCCGGCGGATCGAGGTCGAGCTCCTCGATGGCCATGGGCTTCGACGTCGCGTAGGGACGCGGCTTCTCCATCTCCGTGATCACGGCGGCGCGGGTTTTCATGCACGTTGCCTTTGTCTTGCAGCCTTGAGTGTTGTTTCTGCTCTCGAGCGGCAGGGTAGTCGCTCCGGGGGGCAGGCTGCAATCGTTCGTCGCGACGTGTGCGGACAAGGCAACGGCCCGGACGCGAAATGCTCCCGGGCCGCAAGGAAACGTGAAAATGACGGTGCTCTAGGGCGTGCACTGTTTCCGCGCTTCAAAGGCGCATTCGGGGTGGCGCGCCGAGGCATCCTCCACACCTGCTGCGTGTGGGGCGGTGACGCTGATGTCCTCGAAGACAGGCGAGAGCGGCGCCGTATCGTTCATATCCTCGAAGTACGGTGGCGCGGCGTTGGCGCTTGCGGCAAACAAGGTGAGGGCAAAGATCGAAGTCGTGATGAGGGCTTTCATTGGGGTCTCCCGCTGCTCTCAAAGGGCTGCACCGGGCAACTCTCAAACGAAGGGGGGCCTCGTGAAATCCGGTAAAGCCCGCAAAAGCGGCTGCGTGCATCCCCTAGGGGACTCTGGCCGGGCTCTCAATCCAGGACTTGCTAATTCCCGCGCGCCTTGTGCAGGCTCAGGTCTTCGCTGAGGCGCAAGGGCTTCGGGTCGCCGAGCCGGGCGCGGTAGACTTGGATGTTGGCGAGGACTTTCTTCACGTACTCGCGCGTTTCCTCGATCGGGATCGACTCGATCCAGTCGATCGGATCGATTTTTGGATCGCGCGGGTCGCCGAAGGCACGGACCCACTGCCGCGCGCGGCCGGGACCGGCGTTGTAGCCTGCGAGCGTCAGGACGTAGCTGCCGCGGAATTCCGCCATGCGGTCGCCGATATAGGCCGACGCGATCATGGCATTGTAGCTCGTGTCCTTGAGCAGCCGCGGGATGTCGCACTTGACCTTGTGATCGGTGCAGATGTGCCGGGCGGTGATCGGCATCACCTGCAGGAGGCCGCGCGCGCCGGCTGTGGAAATGATCGCCGGATTGAACTCGCTCTCCTGCCGGGCGATGCCCAGCAGCATTGCCTTCTCCGGCGGGTCGCGCAGCGGCTTGTAGTCCGGGAACGGATGCACGGGATAGGCGAACTTCACGAGGTTCATGCCGCGCGCGATCGCGGTCTTGCCGATGCGCAGGGACAGCTGCGTATCGCCGAACTCCTCAGCGAGCTGCGCCAGCAAGGCCATCTCGCCTGTGCTCTTGAGGTAGTAGCGCAGGTGACTGAGCAGCGCGCGCGGAATGCTGTCCGTCAGGTCGGCCTTGGAGGCGAGCACGGCGGCTTTCACGGCATCGAGCTCGTTGAAGCGCGCGATCTCCTCGGCGGTGGCCATCGGCGGCAATGACGCTGCCAGATCCGGCGCGCCGATCTTCTGGCGCGCAAGCTGGCCGTGGAACGTATCGAACAACTCGGCGGCCGCGGCATAATGCGTCCGGGCCTCGGCCTGCTGGTCCAGGGCCTCATAGGTACGGCCGAGCCAGTAGTCGGCGCGCGCCTGCGTCAGCGGTCCGTCAGCTGCCGCGCGCGAAGCCTGGAAATGGGGCAGGGCGGACTTGGCGTCATCGAGGCGGCGCAGCGCGATCCAGCCCGCCATGAAGGTCGCATCCTTGAGCGGGTTCACGCTCAAGGGGCCATGGTTGCGCACGATGGCGTAGGCAACGTCATACTTACCATCGCGCAACGCGGCGTAGGCGGCGGCGCGGCGCTCGATCCACCAATCGTCCGGGCTCACCATCTTTTCGGCATCCGATGGTGCGCCGGTGAGGATCTTCTGCACCTCGTCCATCTTGCCGGTGTCGCGCAGATGCTGCACACGCTGATAGGCAAGCCCCCAATCCGTCGCCTCGCCGCCGGCATCAGCGGGTAGGGCTGCGAGCAGTTGAGCTCCGGTCTTCCCCCGGAGGAACAGAGCGAGCCGCGCATCGGCTTTCTGGCGCTCATCGGCGGCCAGCAGCGGCATGACGCGCTTGGCGATGGCCGCGCGCTCGGGGCGCTGTGAGGCGAACTGGATGTTGTCGACCAGGATGCGGTCGAAGCGGCGCTTGTGGTCGGCCTCCGTCAGGAGAGGCTTGAAACGATCGAGGAAGCCGGTCTCGAGCGTGGTGGCGAGCTCGTACTCGGTCCACACCTTGACGGCGAGGGCCTTGGCACGGACCTCGTCGCCCTCGAACAGATAGGCCGACGCGAGGGCGGCGTAGCCGGCGCCGGTCTGCGGCTCGGTGTCGCCGAAGAAGGCGCGGATCTTGCGCGAGCTGCCGCCGCGGACGAACAACTGCTCCTCGGCCCGGCGGCGGAAAAGCTGGCGGTCGGGCCAGGCGGGGTTGGCGTCGCTGAACTGCGCGAAATCGGCAGGCTCGCCGAAGCCGTTGCGCATGCCGAACCAGACGACGAGCTTGCGTGCAGCGGGATCACCGAGCTGCTCGGTGAGCGTGCGCGCCCGGGCGATGTCGCCGGCCGCGACGGCCCTCACGGCATCGCGGAGCTTCTGATTGTCATCGGCCTTGAGGGTGGCACCCAGGACCGGGGCGATGGCTGCCTTCAGGTCCTGGGCGAGGCGCTGCTCCGGTGTCAGGGGTTTCTCGACCGCCTCGACCGGCGCCGGGGTCTCGACGGGGGCCCCGATTTTCATGGGGCCGTCGGCTGTTTTCGCCGTGTCGGGGTCCGCGTGGCTTTCGCCTTCGGTGGCGACAACGACGTCGCGTTCGTCCGCTTGGGCATTGCGCTGGGGATTGCGTTCGGGGAGCGGCGGCACCGGCGTCGCGACACGCTGAGCCTGCGCACGCTTCCCGCCGGGTGCAGCCATGACGGATGGCCCGACCGCGATGATCGCAAGCAATATCAGGATGCTTCTGACGAACCGTGCCATCGCGCGATGTCTGAAAGTTGCCCCTTAAACACTGTGCGTACCCGAATACTGGTCTTGATCTTGCACAGCCATGTTGCGAATCTTGCAGCCGACTACACGAAGGCATATGGTGGGCGCATTATTATGGCGCTGGCCGTCGGCGTGTTTTGATGCCTGTGCAAGGCTAGCAAGCGAAGCGACGGCAGACAAGGAGCGGGGCCGGGAGGCCGGCGCCCGATCGGGAGATACGCCTCATGTTTAATGGATCGTTCACGGCGCTCATCACGCCATTCAGGAACGGCGCGATCGATGACCAGGCGTTCATGCGGCTCGTCGAGTGGCAGATTGAGGAGGGCACGCACGGCCTCGTTCCGGTCGGGACGACCGGCGAATGCCCCACTCTGAGCCACGAGGAGCACAAGCACGTCGTCGAGCTGTGCATCAAAGTCGCGCGTAAGCGCGTGCCGGTCATCGCCGGCGCCGGATCCAATTCCACCGCCGAGGCCATCGATTTTACGCGCCACGCCAAGAAGGCGGGTGCCGACGCAGTCCTGCACGTGACCGGCTACTATAACAAGCCGACCCAGGAAGGCCTCTTTCAGCACTTCAAGGCCATCAACGACGCGGTCGATATTCCGATCTTCCTCTACAACGTGCCGCCCCGGACCATCGTCGACATCACCGTTCCGACCATGGCACGGTGTGCCGAACTCAAGAACGTGATCGGCGTCAAGGATGCCACCGCGAACGTGTCGCGCGTGACCTCGCAGCGGCTCGCTTGCGGCAAGGACTTCATCCAGTTGTCGGGTGAGGACGGCACGGCGCTCGGGTTCAACGTGCATGGCGGCAAGGGCTGCATCTCGGTTACGGCCAACGTCGCGCCGCGGCTGTGCTCGCAATTCCAGAGCGCCTGCCTCAAGGGCGACTGGACGGCGGCGCGCGAGATCCAGGACCGGCTCATGCCGCTGCATGATGCCCTGTTCTGCGAGACCTCGCCGGGGCCGGTGAAGTATGCGGCTTCCAGGCTCGGCCTGTGCTCAGCCGAGACCCGCCTGCCGCTGGTCCCGATCGCCGAGGAGTCGAAGCGCAAGGTCGATGCGGCGCTTGTTGCCGCCGGCCTGTCGAACCTGGCCAAAGCTGCGGAATAAGGCGCGGCAAGGCTCGAGGACAGTGTAATGGCGGCCAAGAAGGACGATGGTCGCCGGCTCGTGGCCGAAAACCGCAAGGCGCGTTTCGAGTACATGATCGGCGAGACCTACGAGGCCGGCATTCAGCTTGCCGGCACGGAGGTCAAATCTCTGCGTCAGGGACAAGCCAATATCGCCGAGAGCTATGCCTCGGCGGAAGGCGATGGGCTGTTCCTGATCAACGCCTACATCCCCGAGTACAAGCAGGCCGGCGAGTTCTTCCAGCACGAGCCGCGGCGTGCGCGGCGACTGCTGCTCAAGCGCAAAGAGATCCACAAGCTGCGCATCGCCGTCGAGCGCCAGGGCATGACCATGGTTCCGCTCGAGCTCTACTTCAACGAGCGCGGATTGGCGAAGCTGAAGATCGCGCTGGCGCAAGGCAAGAAAACGCATGATCGCCGCGAGGCGACCAAGAAGCGCGAGTGGGACCGCCAGCGCGCGCGGCTGATGCGGGAAAAGGGATGAGCGGCGCCGAGGTGAGCCGCGCGCAACTGCTGGCCATCGAGCGCGCGGCCGTCCGCGGCTGGCCGGCGTTGCACAGTGCCATCGTCGATGGTTGGGTCTGGCGCAGCACGTCGGGCGGTTCAGTACGGGCCAACACCGTTGCAGCGCTGGATTTCGCCGGAGCGGATGTCGAGGCGGCCATCGATCGCGTCGAAGCGCTGTATCGCGAGACTGGAGCGCCGTCCCGCTTCACGGTGTCGGAGGTGAGCGCCCCCGCCGATCTCGACGCGTGCCTGGCCAAGCGCGGCTATGCGCGGGGCGACGATCACGTGACGATGGCAAAGCCCGTTGCGGCGGCCCCTATGCCGGAGGACGCGGTTTGGCTTGGTGCGGAGCCGACGCCGGAGTGGCTCGAGGTCTATCTGTCCGGCCTTACCCCTGACCGGCGCGGCATCGCACCGCGCATCCTCGCCGGTTTGCCGCCTCAGCGCATGTATCTCGCCTGCTGCCGCCAAGACCGGCTGCTGAGCAGCGGTCTCTCAATCGCCGACGGCGAGGTGGCGTCCGTCCAATGCATGGCGACGCTTGCCCTCGCCCGCCGGCAGGGCGGCGCCCGCGTTGTGTTGGCTGCCATCGAGGCCTGGGCCGGAGCGCAAGGCTGCACGTTGCTCTACCTGCAGACGGGCGCCGACAACGTCGGCGCGCAGGCCCTGTATGAAACCTGCGGCTTTTCGCTCGCGGGCCGTTATCATACGCGTGTGCTCACGTTCTGAAGGAGGCAGCCCGTGCCGACCGGCAACAATCCCAATCTCCTTGGTGTCGATTGGTCCAAGATTCCCGCGCCTGTTGATGATGGTGGTGCCCGTCACCTGCAGGGCACCCAGGTGCCGGACGTGGTGCTCGTGGCGACCGACGGATCGACTGTCTCGCTGGGCCGCCTGCCGGGGCGCACGGTTGTGTACGCCTATCCGCGCACGGGGCAGCCGGACAAGATTGCGCTGGTGGACGATTGGGACATGATTCCGGGCGCACGCGGCTGCACGCCGCAATCCTGTGCCTTTCGCGACCATCACAAGGATCTGCTGGCGGCCGGGGCGGCGCAGGTCTTCGGGCTGTCGACGCAGGATAGGGCTTATCAGTGCGAGGCCGTCGAACGCCTGCACCTGCCGTTCCGGATTCTGTCCGATGAGAAGCTCGCGCTGACGAACGCCTTGCTGTTGCCTACCATGGAGGTGGCGGGGCTGACGCTCATGAAGCGGCTGGCCCTGGTCATCGATGACGGTCGCATTACCAAGGTTTTCTATCCCGTGTTCCCGCCGGACAGGAACGCGGGCGACGTGCTCGCGTGGCTGCAGGCCAATCCGCGGCGTTAAGCATGGACTTTCCGGCCCCGACCGATGATGGCGGCGCGGCCCATCTGGCGCGCGGGCTTGCAATGCCGGATATCGCGCTGCGGGCGACGACGGGAGAGCCGGTGAACCTGGCGCAACGCCCCGGGTGGTCATTCCTCTACGTCTACCCCTGGACAGGGCGACCGGGTCTCGCCAATCCGCCCGACTGGGACATGATCCCGGGCGCCCACGGCTCCACGCCGCAAGCCGAAAGCTTCAACAATCTCTACGTCGCCTTCCGGGATCTTGGTGGTGAGGTGTATGGCCTGTCGGCGCAGTCGACCGACTGGCAGCAGGAGTTTGCGGAGCGGCTGCATCTGCCGTTCGCGCTGCTGAGTGACGAGCGCGCGGATTTCCAGCGCGCGCTGCGCCTGCCGACGTTCGAAACCGGCGGGGTTACCTACCTGAAGCGCCTGACGCTGGCACTGCGCGACGGACGCATCGAGCACGTGTTCTATCCCGTGCACCCGCCGGACGCGCACCCGCGTGGTGTCCTCGTGTGGTTCTACGAGTTGGTGACGCGCCTGCCGCGCTAGGCGTCCAGACGTTGGCGGATGGCCGCAACGACGCTGCGGAACATCTCGGTCGTCAGCCGCCCCGTCTGCGTGTTGTAACGTGAGCAGTGATAGCTCGAAAATAGCGTAAGGCCGGGGCGCACCTCGACTTGGCCCGCGTGCACGAAGGGAACGCTCGACCGCTTGCGGCCGAGCGCAACCAGCGTGCTTTCGTGTGCGATGCGGCCCAAGACCAGGATGGCGGCGAGGTCCGGCATGGCGGCGACCGTTGCCGACAGAAACGGCCGGCAGGTCGTGATTTCGGCCGGCGTCGGCTTGTTCTCGGGCGGCACGCAGCGCACGGCATTGGTGATGCGGCAGCCGACTAACACCAGCCCGTCAGCGGGATCGGCCTTGTAGGCTCCCTTTGCGAAGCCGTAGTCGAGCAGCGTGGCGTAGAGGAGATCGCCTGCATAGTCGCCGGTGAAGGGGCGCCCGGTGCGATTGGCGCCGCGCAACCCGGGCGCCAATCCGACGATCAGCAAGCGCGCGCCCTCCGGCCCGAACGACTGGACCGGAGCGTTGTGCCAGGCCGGTTCGGCTTTGCGGTAGCGCTGACGGAACTCGACCAGCCGCGAGCAGGCCGGGCAATCGCGCGACGGCTCGGTAGTGTCAGCCGGCTCAGTCATGTCCCCCTGCAGGCGAACGAATCAGAGATCGAGCGGGTCGTCGCCCTGATACTCACGCTCGCGCGAGCGGAACTGCTGCGCGCGGGCTTCGCGTGCTTCGCGCGGAACTCTGGCCGATGGATCGCGGGAAACTTCCTTCTCGAGATCCGCGAGGTCGATGAACTGGTCCGCTTGGCGGCGCAACTCATCGGCTACCATCGGCGGCTGTGTCTGCAGGGTGGAGATGACGCTGACCCGCAGACCCTTCTCCTGAAGAGCCGCGACGAGCGAGCGGAAGTCGCCATCGCCGGAGAACAGCACGACATGGTCCAGGTGCGCCGCAAGCTGCATGGCATCGACGGTCAGCTCGATATCCATGTTGCCCTTGACCTTCCGGCGGCCGGAGGCGTCGGTGTATTCCTTGGTCGGCTTCGTGACCATAGTGTAACCGTTGTAATCGAGCCAGTCGATCAACGGTCGAATCGAGGAATACTCCTGGTCCTCGGCAAGAGCCGTATAGTATAGGGCGCGCACGAGGTGCCCCTTGCTCCGAAACAGCCCCAGCAGGCGCTTGTAATCAATATCGAAGCCGAGGGACTTTGCTGTCGCGTAAAGGTTGGCACCATCAATGAATAGCGCCACACGCTCGGTGGGATAAAAAAACATCAGACCCGTCACCTATCTTATTTTGGATTTGTCCGCTGTCTGCGTAATCACGCGTGGCGCTACCCCGAATAACAATAAGAAACGCCGGCACGGACGATTTGTTCCGAATATAGGGTGACTCGCGGGAATTGAAAGCATTCAGGGGGCAAAAGTGGCCTTCGGCGCAGGAAAAACCCAACTGCCAGCTAATGACAAAAAGAATGGATGAGATTTGGATTGCGCTCGGTGCGAATATTCCGGGTACGTTTGGTTCGCCGCATGAATCGCTCACAACTGCGATACGCGAGATCGAAACAGCCGGATTAGCCGTATTTGCGCGCTCGCCCGTTTATTCCACCCCGCCCGTCGGCAGCGTGCGCCAGCCGCAATTTCTCAATATGGTCGTCGGTATCCGCGGCTCCGTCGGGTTGATTGCGCTTTTGCGATTTCTGAAACGGTTGGAGCGCATGGCAGGTCGCCGGCAGCAGGGACACTGGCGTCCGCGCCCCTTGGACCTCGATATCCTCGACTATGGCGGCCGGGTTGTCGGGCGTCCCGGGCGTCGGCGCATGGCCGGCCGGCTGAGCCTGCCGCATCCCGAATTGCACAAGCGCGGCTTTGTGCTCGTTCCATTGGTAAGTGTTGCGCCGCACTGGTGGCACCCCGTGCTTGGCATGAATGCGCGCCAGCTCCTTGCCAAACGGCCTTACCTGGCGCGCGGGATCGCGCAGGCCGGATGGGGAGCGCAGGCGGCCGGCAAACGTTAATTTTTTCGCAAACGCTTGGGAACGGACCAGCGGCGCCTGAGTTCTATTGTCAGTCACCTGCCGGTTTCCCCGTGCCGGCGGATTTCCCCGATCCTGGGTGGCGTTGGGGCGCAGGCTTCCTGGAGACCTGCGCCCTTTTCTTTCGACAGTTCGGGGTCCCGATCGCTTGATTCGCCGGGCATTTCGTGCCATTGCTCCCGCTTCAGGTCGCAAAGCGCAGGCAGGGATGCTCGTGCGCGACATTTTTCTTTGAACAATCAAGGAACACGCTGCGATGGCCCGTGTCACCGTAGAAGATTGCGTCGACAAGGTGGCGAACCGCTTTGAGCTCGTTCTGCTGGCTGCGCACCGCGCGCGCTCGATTGCAAACGGTGCCCAGATCACTGTCGATCCGGACAACGACAAGAACCCCGTGATCGCGCTTCGCGAGATCGCCGACGAGAAGCTCCCGCCCGACGACATGCGCGAGGCGGTCATCCATTCGATCCAGAAGAATGTGGAGATCGATGAGCCGGAGGCCGGTGCTGCGCCTCTGCTGGCTCCGGACCGTCGCCCCGTGCTCGGCCGGGACGACCAGAGTGCGGACGGCGTCGTGGACCAGATCACGATGTCGGAGGAGCAACTCCTGCGCGGCATGGAAAGCCTCACGCCAACCGAGCCGTCGTCGAACGGTGGCGGCAATGGTGGCCGCGGCAGATAAGGCCGCCGTTGGATGTCGCCTGATGGTGGACGGCATCATCCGCCATCAGCGTTGGTCTTTTGAGGGCGGGCTAGTGCCAATACAGCCCGCGGCGCGTTAAACTGTGCGCGTTGCGGAGCTGATGCGTCCATGATGCGCCAATATGAACTGGTTGAACGTGTCCTAAGCTACGATCCAAAGGCGGACGAGGCACTGCTCAACCGTGCCTACGTCTACGCCATGAAGGCGCACGGCAACCAGAAGCGGGCTTCAGGCGATCCCTACTTCTCGCACCCCCTCGAAGTTGCAGCGATCCTGACCGACCTCAAGCTGGACGACGCGACCATTGCCACGGCGCTCCTGCACGACGTCATCGAGGATACGGAAGCGACCAGGGCCGAGATCGACCAGCTCTTCGGTCCCGAAATCGGTGCACTGGTGGATGGCCTGACGAAGATCCGCCGTCTCGATCTGATTTCCAAGAAGGCCGAGCAGGCCGAGAATTTCCGCAAGCTGCTGATCGCCATTTCGAGCGACATCCGCGTGCTGCTGGTGAAGTTGGCGGACCGGCTGCACAACATGCGCACCCTGCAGCACGTGAAGCCCGAGTCTCGCCTGCGCGCCAGCGAGGAGACAACGGAGATCTACGCGCCGCTCGCCGGCCGCATGGGCATGCAGGCCTTGCGCGAAGAGCTCGATGCACTGGCTTTCAAGTGGATGCATCCGGACGCCCACCAGACCGTTCTCGACCGCTTGGCGCAGATCCGCGCGCGCAATGTCGGCCTCGTCGACGAGATCAAGCGCGGCCTGGTCGAGAGGTTCGCCGAGTCCGGCGTCAAGGCCGAGGTCTCGGGGCGAGAGAAGAAGCCTCACTCGATCTGGCGCAAGATGGAGAACCGCCAGATCTCCCTGGAGCAGCTCTCTGACATTTACGGGTTTCGCGTCGTCGTCGACACGTTGGAGGACTGCTATCGCGTGCTCGGCGTCATCCATACGCATTGGCGTGCCGTGCCGGGTCGCTTCAAGGACTACATCTCGACGCCGAAGCAGAACGGCTACCAATCGATCCACACGACGATCGTCGGGCCACGCCATCAACGCGTAGAGCTGCAAATCCGCACTGCCACGATGCAACGCGTCGCAGAGTATGGAGTTGCCGCCCACGCCTTGTACAAAGACAACGTGCCGGTGGCGGCAGCAGGCAATGGCGCCATCAAGGGGGCGCCGGCCGAGCTGACCAAGGATGGCCCGTACGCCTGGCTGCGTCGGCTGGTCGAGACACTCCTTGAGGGTGACAATCCAGAGGAGTTCCTCGAACACACCAAGCTGGAGCTGTTCCAGGACCAGGTGTTCTGCTTCACGCCCAAGGGTCGGCTGATCGCGCTGCCGCGCGGCGCAACGCCGATCGATTTCGCCTATGCCGTGCATACGGATGTCGGCAACGGATGTGTCGGCGCCAACATCAACGGCCGCCACATGCCGCTGACGACGCGGTTGCGGAACGGTGACGAAGTGCAGATCCTCACATCGTCGAGCCAGACGCCGCCAGCGGCGTGGGAACGGATCGCGGTGACGGGAAAGGCCCGCTCGGCGATCCGGCGCGCAGCCCGCGATGCCCTGCGGCGGCAATATGCCGAGCTGGGCCGGCGGCTGCTGATTTCGGGCTTCGCCAAGATCGGCCAGGACTATGCCGACGAAAAGCTGCGCAAATCGCTGAACCGGCTGTCGCAGAAGACGGTCGAGGAGGTGCACGCGGGCGTCGGGCGCGGTGAGCTGCCCATCGGAGACGTCGTGCGCGCGGTGGTGCCGGATGCCGTGCTTGCGCCGGCGTCGAAAGGACCGCGGGCGCGCAATCGCTACGAGCGCGTGGTGCCGGAGGAGGGCTGGTTCAACCTGTCGAAGGTGATCGGCCTGAAGTTCCGCTGGCCCGGCAGCGACGCGGGCGACGGCGACAAAAGCGGGCCTGGCGTGCCGATCCGGGGCTTGAGGAACGACGTGCCGGTCAAGTTCGAGGACGGTGGCGCGGTGCCGGGAGACCGTATCGTCGGCGTGCTGACCCAGGGCGAGGGCATCCGCATCTTCCAGATTCACTCTCCGCGCCTGAAGGACTTTGAGCACGAACGCTGGATCGACGTGACCTGGGATGTGGACCCCGACAGTCCCGAGCGCTTTCCCGCGCGCCTGGCCGTGACCGTGCTCAACGAGCCGGGAACGTTGGCGCAGATCGCCCAGGTCATCGGCGAGGAGGATGGCAACATCGACAACCTGCACATGGTGCGCCGGAGCAGCGACTTCACCGATATGAATGTGACAGTCGAGGTTTGGGACCTCGAGCACCTGAACCGCATCATCCACGGCCTGCGGGCCCGGCCGGTCGTCAGCAAGGTCGAGCGGATCTTCGATTAATCTTTGTTTTGCACCCGCCCGCCCGGGTGCCTGACACGGGAGCCGGCTTTCACTATAGTCCTCACCGTGCTGCCGATTTTGCCCGAACGCACACCGCCGAAAGTTTCACAAGGGCCTACCGAACGATGTCCCAGCGAACCGCGTCCCGCTACCTCCGCCTTGGCGTCAATATCGATCACGTCGCCACCATCCGGAACGCCCGCGGCGGGCGCCACCCTGATCCGCTGCGTGCGGCACATGCAGCCATCGACGCAGGCGCCGACGGCATCACCGCCCACCTTCGCGAAGATCGGCGGCACATTTCGGACACCGATATCACCCGCCTCAAGAACGAGCTGACACGTCCGCTCAATCTGGAGATGGCGGCAACCGAGGAGATGTTGGGCATTGCCCTGCGGCACGTTCCCAACGCCTGTTGCCTGGTGCCGGAGAAGCGTGAGGAGCGGACAACCGAAGGCGGCCTGGACGTCGTCGGCGGCCACAACCATCTGCGCCCCTATGTCGAGGCCTTGCGTGGTGCCGGTATCCGGGTGTCCCTGTTCATTGAGCCCGACCCGGCCGCGATCGATGCCGCGGCGAAGCTGAAGGCAGACATCGTGGAGCTGCATACGGGCCTCTATTGCGAGAAGGCCCTGGAAAATGACGCAGCAAGTGTCGCGAGCCAGATCAAGCGCCTGGAGACGGCGGCGCGGCTGGCGGAAGCGGCCGGCCTGGAAGTGCACGCCGGGCATGGACTGACCTTCAATACCGTCGCGCCGGTCGCCCGCATTCCGGAGGTTGTCGAGCTCAACATCGGCCACTTCCTCATCGGCGAGGCGATTTTCGGCGGCCTCAACTCGGCCATCCGGCGCATGCGCGCGCTGATGGACGAGGCGCGGACCTCTGCAGCAGTGGCTTAGCGGGTATGCCGTGATCATCGGCCTTGGCAGCGACATTATCGACATCCGGCGCATCGAGAACACGATCGCGCGCTTCGGTGACCGCTTCCTCAACCGCGTGTTCACGCAGACCGAGCGGCGCAAATCGGACGGACGCAACCAACGGGCTGCCTCCTACGCCAAGCGGTTCGCGGCCAAGGAGGCCTGTTCAAAAGCGCTGGGAACGGGGCTGCGGAAGGGTGTGTTCTGGCGGGATATGGGGGTCATCAATCTGGCGTCGGGCCGGCCCACCATTCGCCTGACGGGCGGGGCTGCCGATCAGCTCAAACGCATCACCCCGGCGGGTTGCGAAGCCCGTATTGACATCACGTTAACGGACGACTTCCCCCAGGCTCAGGCAATCGTGATTATTTCTGCCATTCCGATCAAGGATGATGCGCACTAGGTAGGGGCTGCCACGCGGCAGCACGTGCAATTGCGCCTACTGACCGGAAACGCTATAGGGGCGGTCCGGGGGCGAGGGTTGCTGCACTCGAAGCAGCGGAAGGATCGGAGGATGGCTCTGGACAGCGAAGCCAAGAAGGCCAGTGAGGGGGGCTGGCGCGATATCGTTACGATATTCGTGCATGCTCTGATCATTGCGTTCGTGGTGCGCGTTTTCTTGTATCAGCCGTTCAATATCCCCTCGGGGTCAATGCAGTCGACGCTGCTGATCGGCGACTACCTTTTCGTCTCCAAGCTCTCCTACGGGTACAGCCGCTACTCATTTCCCTTCGGGTTGAACCTGTTCTCAGGACGTATTCTCGCTTCCGAGCCTAAGCGGGGCGACGTTGCCGTCTTCAAGCTGCCGCGTGACAACTCCACCGACTACATCAAACGGGTCATCGGCCTGCCGGGTGACGAGATTATCGTCCGCGGCGGAGTCCTGTTCATCAACGGGCAGGAGGTGCCGCGCCGGCGCGTGAGCGACTTCGTGCAGACGGAGGAGGACGGCCGGGAGCATCGTACGGCCCGTTACGAGGAGACATTGCCGAACGGGGTGAAGTATTTCGTCCTCGATGCGCGGCCGAACGGGGAGTTCGACAACGTCGGACCCTACAAGGTGCCGGCGGGACATTACTTTATGATGGGCGATAACCGCGACAACTCGACCGACAGCCGCGAGCAGTCGCCACGCTATGGCGTGGGCTATGTGCCGTTCGAGAACCTCGTGGGGCGCGCTGATCTCATCTTTTTCTCAGCGGCCGTGGACGAGCCGGGCGCTTTCAGCCTGACCACCCCGTGGCGGTGGCCGTTCGACATCCGCTGGGGGCGTATTTTCACGATCGTCAGATAATAAAGAGGTGCCATTGGCTCGGGGGCGCAATCTCAAAGGCCTCGAAGCCGCTCTGGGCTACAAGTTCAAGAGCCGCCCGCTTCTCCAGCGAGCGCTGACGCACGCCAGCAAGCGTACCGAGAAAGGCAAGATTCTCGATAACGAGCGACTGGAGTTCGTTGGCGACCGCGTGCTGGCGCTCGCCATTGCCGAGCTGCTGGCCAAGCTCGATCCCACGGCCAACGAGGGCGAGCTGGCGCGCCGGTTCAACCGCCTCGTGCGCAAGGAGGCCTGTGCCCGCGTCGCACGCGACCTCGATCTGGGCTCAGCGCTCGTGCTTTCGGCCTCGGAGGCGGACAGCGGCGGCCGGGAGAAGGACACGATTCTGGCGGACGCCTGCGAGGCCCTGCTGGCTGCGGTGTTTCTCGAAGCCGGATTTCCGGCCGCGCGCGACGTCGTCTGGCGGTTGTGGGCGCCGATGGTCGACAAGCTGCCCGCTGTCGCCACCGATGCCAAATCCGCGCTGCAGGAGTGGGCGCAGGGGCAGGGCCTAGCCCTGCCGGAGTACGTTGAAGTGGAGCGGCAGGGCCCCGATCACGCCCCGCGCTTCACCGCCGAGGTGCGCATTGCCGGGCGCAAGCCGGCGCGCGGCGAAGGCGCCAACAAGCGTGCGGCTGAGCAGGCCGCCGCGACCGAGCTGTTGTCCCGCGAGGGCGTCTGGAGGCCTGGTTCCAATGTCTGAGGCCGATGATGCGGTGGCGGGTCCAGCCCCCGAGGCTGGCGCCCGATGCGGATTCATTGCCATTGTCGGTGCGCCGAACGCCGGCAAGTCGACGCTCGTCAACGCGCTGGTCGGCGCCAAGGTCACGATCGTGTCGCGCAAGGCGCAGACGACGCGCGTTCCGATCCGTGGCATCACCATCGAGGGCGCGAGCCAGCTCATCTTCATCGATACGCCGGGGATCTTTGCGCCGCGCCGCCGGCTCGATCGTGCCATGGTCGAAGCTGCCTGGGCGCGTGCTGCGGAAGCAGACGTCATCGCGCTGCTGGTCGATGCGGCCAAAGGCGGAGCGGACGAGGACACCGCACGAGTTCTCGAGCGTTTGTCGGAGACGCGCGGGCATCGCCTCCTGCTGCTGAACAAGATCGACCGCGTGAAGAAGGAGGCGCTGCTGACCCTGTCCGGCGCGCTCAATGCCCGTTTGCCGTTCGAGGCAACCTTCATGATCTCTGCGACGAAGGGCAGCGGTATCAAGGATTTGCGGCAGCACCTGGCGAAGCTGGTGCAGCCCGGACCCTGGCACTATCCCGAGGACGACATTTCCGACGCGCCGCTGCGGCTGCTCGCGGCCGAGATCACGCGCGAGCAGATCTACGAGCGGCTGCACGACGAATTGCCCTACGCCACGACTGTCGAGACGACATCCTGGAAAGATTTGCGCAGCAAGGGCGTGCGCATCGAGCAGACCATCTATGTCGAGCGCGAGAGCCAGCGCAGCATTGTTCTCGGCGACGGCGGGCGCACCATCAAGCAAATCTCGATGGGCTCGCGCCAGGAGCTCGGCGGCATCCTCGAGCGGCCGGTGCACCTCTTCCTGTTCGTGAAGGTGCGCGAGAGCTGGCAGAACGATCCCGAGCGCTACCGCGAGATGGGGCTCGATTTCCCCAAGAGCTGAGGGCTACAAGCGCGCCCGCGACGTCGGCGGCAGGCGCTTGGCCAGCACCTTGTCGATGCGCCGCGAGTCGAGATCGACCACCTCGAACTCCCAGCCGAGCGCGGCCGTGGTCTCGCCGACCTTGGGCAGGTGCTGCAAGTGCGATAGCACGAAACCGGCGACCGTTTGATAATCGCGCTTGTCAGGCAGGGCGATGCCGAGCAGGTCCGCCATTTCATCAACGGGCATCCAGCCCGAGATGAGCCAGGAGCCGTCCTCACGTTGCACGGCCGGCGTTTCCTGGTCATCGTCGGTCGGCGTGAAGCCGGCGATCGTCTCGAGCAGATCCGCGGGTGTGACGAGGCCTTCGAAGTGGCCGTACTCGTCGTGGACCAGCGCCATCTTGATGTCGGCGGCGCGCAACTGCGTCATGACATCGAGCGCATCCATGGTGTCGGGGATGACCGGCGCCGTGCGCATCAGCGTCTTGATGTCAAAGGGCTGGTTCTTGATCATGGCCGCGAGCACATCGCGCGCCTGGATCACGCCGAGCATGGCATCGGCCGAGCCTTCGCCCACCGGCAGCAGCGAGTGCGGCGTCTCGACGAGGACCTTCTTGATGTCGTCCTCGCTTGAGGTGATATCGACCCAATTGACCTCGGTCCGTGGCGTCATGACGCCTTTCACCGAGCGATCCCCCAGGCGCAAGACGCCGACAATCAGGCGTTGCTCGTCGGCCTCGAGCACGCCGGCGCTCTCGGCCTCGGCGATGAGGCTCTTGATCTCCTCTTCCGTCACCTTCTCGCTGGACTCTGCCGTGCGGCCCATCACCCGCAACACCGCACGCGTCGACATGTCGAGCAGCCACACGAGTGGTGCGGCGATCCGCGACAGCATCATCATGGTCGGCGCAACGGCGCAGGCGATGGCCTCCGCGTTGCGGAGCGCTAGGTTCTTGGGAACGAGTTCGCCGATGATCAGCGAAAGATAGGTGATGATGGCGACGATCAGCCCGAAACCCAGCGGTTCCGCCACACTCGACGCGAATCCCTTGTCCTTGAGCCAATCGCTCAGATCCCCGCCCAGGGTTGCGCCGGAATAGGCGCCGGCCAGGATGCCGACGAGCGTAATGCCGATCTGGACCGTGGACAGGAAGCGGCCGGGATTGGTTGCGAGGGACAGTGCGCGGCGGGCGCCCTTGCGGCCGGAGTTTGCGAGAACCCTCAGTCGTGCTCTACGGGCCGAAACAACGGCCAGTTCTGACAATGCAAAGACGCCGTTCAGCAGAATGAGAAACGCAATAATGGCGATCTCGAACACGGTCTCCGTTCTACCCGCGCAGACGGGTGCCTATTGACGAAGGGATCAATTAGCACGGCAGCGGCGCCTCCCGTCAACGTGGGTGCGGCCAATTGCTGGATTTGTAACAGGTCAAGCTTTGCCGTTTCAGTGCCATAAGCAACCGAAGAGCCGCGAAATGCCTCCGACTCCGCTATGATCCGCGCATGGAATGGTCTGATGAAGCTATTGTTTTGTCCGCGCGCCCGCACGCGGAGACGGCGGCCATCGCCGAAATGTTCACGCGCAGCCATGGACGACACTTGGGCCTCGTCCATGGCGGCCGTTCCCGGCGCATGCGGCCCGTGCTGCAGATCGGTAACCACGTCGAGGTGACGTGGAAAGGGCGCATGCCGGAGCAACTGGGTGCCGTGACGCTCGAGTTGCGCCGCGGCTTTGCTGCCGAAGCCATGGAGCGCGCCGCCGATCTCGCGGCGTTGACGTCCTTTGCGGCCCTGACGCGCCTGCTGCCGGAGCGCGATCCGCATCCCGGCCTCTATGAAGTGACGCTGTTCGTCCTGGGCTTCCTCGATGATCCGGCGGTATGGCCGGCGCTGATGGTGCGCTGGGAGCTGGCACTGCTGGACGAGCTTGGATTCGGTCTGGACCTTGGAACGTGCGCTGCGACCGGGACGTCGGAGAATCTGATCTACGTGTCGCCGCGCTCAGGGCGCGCCGTTTCCGCCGCGACAGGCGAGCCCTACAAGGACCGGCTGCTGGCGTTACCGTCCTTCCTCAAGGGCAAGGTGACCGGGGAGATCACACCGCACGACGTGGCTGCCGGCTTCGAGCTGACGGGGCATTTCCTGAAGACGCGCGTCCTGGCCCCACGAGAGCTCCTCATGCCCGAGGCGCGCGACCGGATGGTGGCGCTGCTGCGTGGCTAGCGGCTACTTGCGGCCGGCGCGCTTGGTGTCGGCGCGTACGCCGCCGTCCGGGGCGGCGCTCAAGACGAAGGCGGCGCCATTCTGCGGTGAGATCTGCATGTCGAGTCGCTTGGCGAAGATGCCCGTGCCCGCTTGCTCGAGCCGGAGCGGGCCTGACTGGCAGTGCTCGTGCGTGACGGTCGTATTCGGCTCGATGGTATGGGTCTCCTCGCCGAGTGTGTAGGAGATCGGCTGGTTCGTCTCGTTATCGAGGCTGAATTTGATCTTGAGGGATTCCGGCCGCCCGAAGAGCTGGACCGAGACGAACTTGGGATACTGGTCGGGCACGCGCGCGACGGCGACGCCGATTTCGGTCGCATCGGGCTCGACCAGATTGCGGTGGTGCAAGGGAGAATTCTTCCAGCCTTCGACCGCGTCGGTCGCAAGGCCTTCCGACGTGAAGCCGTGGCTGTTGAGGTTCAAGGCGAGATTCTCAGCCACCAGGCAGTATTTGTACCCCTGGGCCGCGACCCGGTCCTGCGCCTGCCGTCCGTCGGCCTCATGCGCGAACTTGCCCGTCCTGGCTAGGTAGTCGGCAAACCATTTGGCGGCCGCCTCGAGTTGCTTGTTCGGGGCGACCGGCCCGAGTTTGTTGTCGCGCCGAAGCGCGTTCGTGAGCTCGACGATGGCGCTCTCGGTGCGGGGGATATCAGGGAGGTCCGGCATGTGTTTTCGTGCCCGCTGCGTCCGAAAGAGGCCGATGGGTCACATAAGGGCACAGGTCCGCCCGGGCAATCGACTGTTTATGCAACTTTATGCCTTCCAAGTCCTTGAGCCCCGGCTCCCTTGGCGCTAACCCACTGCCATGACGACAAAACCGATTCTCCCGGGCCCCGGCCCGATCGAGCCCGTGCCGCTGCGCGAGGCGCTGGAAGAGCGCTATCTCGCCTACGCCCTTTCCACCATCATGCACCGGGCCCTGCCCGATGTGCGGGACGGGCTGAAGCCGGTGCACCGGCGCATTCTCTATGCGATGCGTGAGCTGGGGCTCGATCCGGACGGCGGATACCGCAAGTGCGCCAAGATCGTCGGCGAGACGATGGGTAATTTCCATCCGCACGGCAACCAGGCGATCTACGACGCGCTGGCGCGCCTCGCCCAGGACTTCAACGTCCGCTATCCGCTGGTCGATGGACAGGGCAACTTCGGCAACATCGACGGCGATAACCCCGCGGCCGACCGCTATACGGAAGCGCGGCTGACCGAGGTCGCCGCCCAGCTGCTCGATGGCATCGACGAGGACACCGTCGATTTCCGCCCCAACTACGATGGGCGCGAGCAGGAGCCGAGCGTCCTGCCGGCGGCATTCCCGAACCTGCTTGCCAACGGCTCGGCCGGTATCGCCGTCGGCATGGCAACCAACATCCCGCCGCACAACGTCGATGAGCTGTGCGCGGCGCTGCTGCACCTCATCAAGCATCCGAACGCGACCATCGAGAAGCTCGTCGAGTTCGTGCCGGGACCCGATTTCCCGACGGGTGGCGTCATCGTCGAGCCGCGCGATGCCATCCTCGAGGCCTACAAGACGGGACGCGGCGGCTTCAAGCAGCGCGCACGCTGGGAGAAGGAGGAGACGGGCCGCGGCGGATACCAGATCGTCGTCACCGAGATTCCCTATCAGGTGCAGAAGTCGCGGTTGGTCGAGCGTATCGCCGAGCTGATTCAGGACAAGAAGGTGCCGCTGCTCGGCGACGTGCGCGACGAGTCGGCCGACACCGTGCGCCTCGTGCTGGAGCCGAAGACGCGCACCGTCGATCCGCTGGTGCTGATGGAGAGCTTGTTCCGCCTCACCGAGCTCGAGGTGCGGTTCGGTCTCAACATGAACGTGTTGTCGGCGGGCCAGGTGCCGGGCGTGCTGAACCTGCGCGAGGTCCTGCAGCAGTGGCTCGACCATCGCCGCGAGGTGCTCGTCCGGCGCAGCCAGTTCCGCCTCAACAAGATCGAGCACCGGCTGGAGGTGCTCGACGGCTACCTGATCGCCTATCTCAACATCGACGAGGTGATCCGCATCGTCCGCTTCGAGGACGATCCGAAGCAGAAGCTGATGGCGCGCTTCAAGCTGACCGAGGTCCAGGCGGACGCCATCCTCAATCTGCGGCTGAAGTCGTTGTCGCGGCTCGAAGAGGTGGAGATCCGTGCCGAGCACGACAAGCTCACCAAAGAGCGCCGAGAGCTGAAGCAGCTCTTGAAGTCCGATGAGCTGCAGTGGGAGCGGATCGCCGCGGAGGTCAAGGAGACGCGCGAGCGCTATTCCAAGAAGACCGAGCTCGGCCGCCGCCGCTCCACGTTCTCCGACGCTCCGGTGATCGAGATCGATCTCGACCAGGCGATGATCGAGAAGGAGCCCGTGACGGTGATCCTGTCGCAGAAGGGCTGGATCCGGTCGATGAAGGGGCATCAGGACGATCTGTCGAAGCTCGATTTCAAACAAGGCGACAGTCTGAAGCGCGCCATCAAGGCCTCGACAACGGACAAGCTCCTGCTGTTTGCCACCAACGGCAAGTTCTTCACGCTGGAGGCGAGCCAGCTTCCCGGCGGGCGCGGCCATGGCGAGCCGATCCGCCTGCTGGTGGACCTGGAGGAGAACCACGACGTCGTCGAGTTGTTCGTGCACGAGCCGGGCCGTAAGCTTCTGGTCGGCGCCAGCTCCGGTCACGGCTTCATGGTGCCGGAAGACGAGGTGATTGCCTCCACGCGCAAGGGCAAGCAGGTGCTGAACGTCAACGGCGAGGAAGCCTGCGTCTGCGTGCCGGCCGAGGGCGATACGGTTGCCTGCATCGGCGAGAACCGCAAGCTGCTGGTATTCCCGCTCGACGAGGTCAACGAGATGACGCGCGGCAAGGGCGTCATCCTGCAGCGCTTCAAGGATGGGGCTTTGTCCGACGCGCGCGTCTTCAAGAAGTCCGAGGGCTTGAGCTGGCTCGATGCTGCAGGCCGCAATTTTGTGCTGCCTTACTCCGAGCTGAAGGACTGGGTCGGCCAGCGTTCGCAAGCCGGCCGTCTGGCGCCCAAGGGCTTCCCGCGCTCCAACAAGTTCGGGTTCGCGTTCTAGAAATCGGTTGCGCGATTTATCTGGCCGCGACAGTCGCGCCGGCAGGCGTGCCGCTGATTGTGCACTGCTGCTCCGTCGGAATCCACGACGTGTTGTTCATGAAGAGGTCGCAGCGTGTCAGCACCGTGCCCTGCGGGGTCTGCATGCAGACCATCTCGCCGAGGCGGTATTCTGTTCCGCGAAAACGGCACCGGCACGGGATCACGCGGCCGGCACCGTCAATGACGCCGTGCCAGGGCGACGTGCGCCAGTTCTCGACAGGGGCTGCGCCCGGGCCGGGTTCTGCCTGCGGTGGATCGGAAAGAGCGGGGCTCGCGCAAAAGGCCAACCAGGCCACCGCCGCAAGGGCGGCTGCCGAGGACTGTCGAAGCTTTGACTTCGCTACCCCATTTGCTGACGCTATCATGTCCGGCTTCAACGACAAAGGGCTTATGGGAGAAGACTTATGCGAGCTTGGCAGATTGTTTCGAACAAGGGCATCGACGCTCTGAACCTGGCCGAAACAGCCTCGCCCGAGCCTGGCCCCGGCCAGGTCAAAGTTCGCATCCGGGCATCGTCCATCAACTATCGTGATCTCGGGACGGTGCGCGATCCGGAGTCCCGCAAGCTACCCTACCCTCGCATTCCAAACTCGGACGGAGCCGGCGAGGTAGTTGCCACCGGCCTCGGCGTCTCCGCTTTTCGACCCGGCGATCGCGTTGCCAGTTGTTTCTTCCAGCGGTGGACTGACGGGGCGTGCTCCGCAGACGCGATGGCCAGCGCGCTGGGCGGCGCCCTGGACGGTGTACTGGCGCAAGAGGTTGTTCTGAGCGCGGATGGCGTCGTGCCGGTGCCCGGCCACCTGTCATTCGAGGAAGCCGCGACGCTGCCCTGCGCCGCGCTGACGGCCTGGAATGCGCTGGTCGAGGCGGCGCGGGTCAAGGCCGGCGACAGCGTGCTGCTGCTCGGCACCGGCGGCGTGTCCATCTTCGCCCTGCAATTCGCCAAGCTGCTTGGCGCGCGACCTATCCTGATCTCCTCGAGCGACGAGAAGATCGAACGCGCCAAAGCGCTTGGTGCACTGCATACCATCAACTACCGCCGCACGCCGGACTGGGAGCGCGCCGTACTCGACCTCACTGATGGCGTGGGCGTCGATGCAACCGTTGAGGTCGGTGGCGCCGGGACGCTGCCGCGCAGCATCGTAGCGACGCGTGTGGCCGGAACGATCTCGCTGATCGGCGTGCTGTCGGGCGGCCAGATCGACCCGGCGCAGTTCATGCGCAAGTCCATCAAGATGCAGGGCATCTACGTCGGGTCGCGCCGGATGTTCCTGGACATGAACAAGGCCATCGCCCTGCACGGCCTGAAGCCCGTAATCGACAAGACGTTTGCTTTCGAGGATGCCAAGGCGGCATTCCACACCATGCAGGCGGCAGGTCATTTCGGAAAGCTGGTCATCAAGCTCTGATGTGCCCATGATAGAGGTCAACGGGGGAGGTCGTGGGTATGGCTGACATCGACATCAAACGTGCGGCGCTCGACTATCATGAGGCCGACCCGCCCGGAAAAGTCGCGATTGCGGCCACCAAGCCGCTCGCCAACCAAGGCGACCTGGCGTTGGCCTACTCCCCCGGTGTCGCGCATGCGTGCGAGGAGATCGCGCGCGATCCAGCCATGGTTTCGCGATTGACCGCGCGCGGCAACCTCGTGGGTGTGGTGACCAACGGCACGGCGGTTCTGGGGCTCGGCAACATCGGTCCGCTCGCGTCCAAGCCGGTCATGGAAGGCAAGGCTGTGCTCTTTAAAAAATTCGCCGGCATCGATGTCTACGACATCGAGGTGGCGGAGGAGGGCGTGGATGCGTTCGTCGAGGCGGTTGCGCGCCTGGAGCCGACGTTCGGCGGCATCAACCTCGAGGATATCAAGGCTCCGGAGTGCTTCGAGATCGAGCGGCGCCTCAAGGAGCGTATGCGCATTCCGGTGTTTCACGACGATCAGCATGGCACCGCGATCGTGGTGGCGGCGGCTATCCTCAACGGCTTGAAGATCGTCGGCAAGTCGCTGGACCACGCGAAGCTGGTCTGCTCCGGTGCTGGAGCGGCGGCGCTCGCATGCCTCAATCTGCTGTGCGCGCTCGGCCTCAAGCGCGAGAACGTGTGGGTCGCGGACATCAAGGGCGTCGTCTACAAGGGCCGCGTCGAGTTGATGGACCCGCAGAAGGAGCCGTACGCGCAGAAGACCAGCAAGCGTACGCTGGCGGAGATCATGCCGGGGGCCGACATCTTTCTTGGCCTCTCGGCCGGCCGCATCGTCTCAAAGGAGATGGTGGCGAGCATGGCCGAGCGGCCGCTGGTGTTCGCGCTCGCCAACCCGACGCCGGAGATCCTGCCCGAGGACGTCAAGGCCGTGCGCCCGGACGCCGTCATCGCCTCGGGCCGCACCGACTATCCGAACCAGATCAACAACGTCTTGTGCTTCCCTTTCATCTTCCGCGGCGCGCTGGACGTCGGCGCCACCACCATCAACGAGGAGATGAAGAAGGCGGCCGTCACGGCGCTGGCCGGGTTGGCGGAGAGCGAGGCCTCCGACATCGTGCTAACGGCCTATCGCGCCGATTCCTTCGTATTCGGTCCGGAGTACATTCTTCCCAAACCGTTCGATCCGCGGCTCATCCTCGAAATTGCGCCGGCCGTCGCCAAGGCGGCAATGGAGAGTGGCGTGGCCACGCACCCCATCGAGGATTTCGACGCCTACCGGCACAAGCTGACGGGCTTTGTCTTCCGGTCTGGCTTTGTCATGCGCCCGTATTTCGAGGCGGCACGGCGCGCCTCGAGCGAGACACACAAACGGCTCGTGTTCGCGGAGGGCGATCACCCCTACGTATTGCAGGCGGCCCAGCAGCTCGTATCCGAGCGCATGGCACGTCCCATGCTGGTCGGACGGGGCGATACGATCATTCGTATGCTGCCGCACCTCGGCCTCCGGATGCGGCCCGAGAAGGACTTCGACATCGTCGATCCGGAAACCGATGTGCGCCTGCCGCTACTGGCGGAGGAATACCATCGCCTGGTGGAGCGCAAGGGTGTTTCGCCTTCGCATGCGCGCCGCGTTGCGCGCAACGGTTCGACGGTGCTGGCCGGCTTGCTGCTCAGGCGCGGCGATGCGGATGCCATGATCTGCGGCGCGGTGGGTCGCTTCCACACGCATCTGCGTCACGTGTCACAGGTGATCGGCAAGCAGAGCGGTGTCAGCGCCTTTGCCACGCTGTCCGCGCTCATCCTGCCGAACGGTCCGCTGTTTCTCGCCGACACCTATGTATCCTACGACCCGGCACCGGAGCGGCTCGCCGAGATCACACTGCTGGCGGCGGAAGAGGTGCGCCGGTTCGGCATCGAGCCCAAGGTGGCGCTCGTCTCGCACTCCAACTTCGGAGACGAGGACACGCCGTCCGCGCGCAAGATGCGGAGCGTGCTTGCCCTATTGCATGCGCGCGCGCCCAATCTCGAGATCGAGGGCGAGATGCATGCCGATGCGGCGTTGTCGCCTTTCATCCGCGAGGAAATTTTCCCCAATTCCAGGCTGCAGGGCGCCGCCAACCTGTTGATCATGCCGTCCCTCGATGCGGCCAACATCGCCTTCAACCTGCTGAAGGCCGTGTCGGGGAGCGTGGCCATCAGCCCGATCCTGCTCGGCGCCGCACGCCCCGTGCACATCGTGACGCCCTCGGTCACGGTGCGCGGGTTGCTCAACGTGTCGGCGATCGCGGTGGTGGATGCAGCGCGGCGCGTGGCAGTGAGTTGAGGCTCACGACCACGTGTCGACGCCGATGAAGCGGCTGAACTCGTCGAACCTGGTCATCCGCTCGCCCGCGAAACCGGACGAGAGCCCGCCGGCCTTCTGCATGGCCACGTAACCGTCCTGCATGGCCCGCGCCGCCACATAAAGCGAGCTGAACGGGTAGATGACAAGCTTGACGCCCATCTCGCCGAATGCCTCTGCGGTTGCGAACGAGCTCGGCCAGCCCGGGACGCCGCCGCAGATGGCGAGCGGACCTTTGATCATTCTTGCTAGCTTGATCAGCTCGTCCGTCTCGTAGCGCTCGGCGGCAAAAGCCACATCGGCGCCAGCATCGATATAGGCGTTGAGGCGCCGCGCGGCTTCCTCGAAGCCCAGGCTCGATTTGGCATCCGTACGCGCAATGACGAGGAAATCGCGTGACGCACGGGCCGCCAGCGCTGCCTTGATCTTCTCGATCATGGCCTCGGCCGGGATCACCGTGCGGCCGGGCAGGCCGCCGCACTTCTTCGGATCGGCCTGATCCTCGATGTGGATCGCGGTGATGCCCGTAGCTTCGAGGCGCTGCACGGTCTTCCTGACATTGGCAGGCCCGCCGTAGCCGGTGTCCGCATCGCAGATGATCGGGACGTTCACGGCGGCCTTGATGCGGGCGGCCGCGTCGGCGATGTCCGTCAGGCCCGAGAAGCCGAGATCAGGCAGCCCGAAGTGTGCGGCCTCGAAGGAATAGCCGGAGATGCTGATGGCTTCGAACCCAGCAGCTTCGGCCGATTTCGCCGAAAGGCAGTCGTAGACGCCGGGCGCCATCACGCACCGGCGCTGGCGCAACAAATCTCGCAACGAGAGCATATGCCGACCTACATCTTCTTGCCGGCCGTCCAGCCGCCGTCGACGACCAGCGTGGTGCCGGTGATGAAGCTTGCGTCGTCGGAAGCAAGGAACAGGATGGCCTTGGCGATTTCCGGTGCCTCTGCCCAGCGGCCAAGGGCATGCAGGCTGCGCACCGTATTGGCATAGGTCTCGTCCTGGAAATAGCGCTCGGTCAGCGCGGTGCGCGTCACGCCCGGACCGACGGCGTTGACGCGGATGCCCTTGTCGCCGAGTTCGAGGCCCATCTCCTTGGTCAGGCCCACCACGGCGTGCTTAGAGGCGGTGTAGGCGGCACGGTTGGGTGCGGCCACGACGCCGAGCGTCGACGCGAGATTGACGATAGCTCCGGTTTTTCCGGCCTCGACGATGTGGCGCCCAAAGGCTTGCGAGCACAGGAACGTGCCAGTCACGTTGATGCCCATGACGCGGTTCCATTCCTCAAGCGGCAGCTCCAGCACCGGGCTGATCTCGCGTACACCGGCACTGTTGACGAGGATATCGAGGCGTCCGAGCCGGCGCGCCGCGGCATCAAAGGTATCCGTCACGGCCTTGGGATCGGTGACGTCGAGAGTGAAGGCGTGCGCGGAACCGCCGTTCTTGCGGATGTCCTCGACCGCGCGCTCGGCGGTGCGCAGATCGACGTCGGCGATCGCCACATGGGCGCCTTCCGCGGCGAAACCGGCGGCCACCTCGCGGCCGATGCCGCTGCCGCCGCCTGTGACGATGCAACCGCGATCCTTGAAGCGCATGGGGCCGTTCCTCTTGCTGCCGGCGCGCTCATGGCGCGCTGGTCGTTCAGGTTGGGACGCCAGCTTAACCGCTGCGTCAGCGCATTGTCACGGGCCCGGAAACGACGAAGCAGCCGCAAGCGGCTGCTTCGATGCACTTCGATACGAAGGGCGGCGGATGGATCTAGAACAGTCCCTCGATTTGCCCGGCTTCGTTGAGGCGGATGGTCTCCGCGCTCGGCACGCGCGGCAGGCCCGGCATGGTCATGATCTCGCCGGTGATGACGACGACGAATTCCGCACCCGCCGAGAGCCGCAGCTCGCGCACGGGCACCACGTGCCCTGTCGGTGCGCCGCGCAGGTTCGGATTGGTCGAGAAGGAGTACTGCGTCTTGGCCATGCAGACCGGCAGATGACCGTAGCCGCTCTCCTGCAGCTCCTTGAAGCGGCCTTCGACCGAGGCATCGCAGGAGATATCGGACGCGCGATAGATCTCGGTGGCGATGGTCTTGACCTTGTCGCGCAACGGCATGCTCTCAGGGTAGAGCGGCTTGAAGTCCGACTTGCCCGAATCGCAGACCTCGACCACGTGCCGGGCGAGCGCTTCGGTGCCCTTGCTGCCGTCGGCCCAGTGTGTGCAGATGAACGCCTTGCAGCCGACGCCCTCGGCCACCTTAATGACCTCCTGCAACTCGGCATCGGTGTCCGTGATGAAGCGGTTGATGGCGACAACCGGCGGGACGCCGAACTTCTTCAGGTTCTCGATATGGCGCAGAAGATTGGCGCAGCCTTTCGTAACAGCGGCAACGTTCTCGTTCTTGAGATCGTCCTTGGCGACGCCGCCGTGCATCTTGAGCGCGCGGACGGTGGCCACAACGACAGCGGCAGCCGGAGCGAGGCCCGCCTTGCGGCACTTGATGTCGAAGAACTTCTCGGCGCCGAGATCGGCACCAAACCCGGCTTCCGTGACGACATAGTCACACAGCTTCAGCGCGGTCTTGGTCGCGAGCACCGAGTTGCAACCGTGCGCGATGTTGGCGAAGGGACCGCCGTGGATGAAGACGGGGTTGTTCTCCAGCGTCTGGACGAGGTTCGGCATCAGCGCGTCCTTGAGCAGCACGGTCATGGCGCCGTCGGCCTTGATGTCCTTGGCCTTGACCGGCTTGCGGTCGCGCGTGTAGCCGACGACGATGGAGCCGATGCGACGCTCCAGGTCCTTCAGGTCGTTGGCGAGGCAGAAGATCGCCATGATCTCCGAGGCGACCGTGATGTCGAAGCCGTCTTCGCGCGGGAAGCCGTTGGCCGTGCCGCCCAGCGAGTTCACGATGGAGCGCAGGGCGCGGTCGTTCATGTCCATGACGCGGCGCCAGGCGATGCGGCGCGCGTCGAGGTTGCTCGGATTGCCCCAGTAGATGCTGTTATCGAGCATCGCCGAGAGCAGGTTGTGCGCGCTCGTGATGGCGTGGAAGTCGCCCGTGAAGTGGAGGTTGATATCCTCCATCGGCACGACTTGCGCGTAGCCGCCGCCGGCAGCGCCGCCCTTCATGCCGAAGCAGGGTCCGAGCGAGGGCTCGCGCAGGCAGCTCATGGCCTTCTTGCCGATGCGGTTGAGGCCGTCGCCGAGGCCGACTGTCGTCGTCGTCTTGCCTTCGCCCGCCGGCGTGGGGCTGATGGCGGTGACGAGGATCAGTTTGCCGTCCTTGTTCTTCTGCACGCCGTTGATGAAGTCGAACGAGACCTTGGCCTTGGTCGGTCCATAGTTGAGCAGGGCGTCGGCGGGAATGCCGATCTTCTTTCCGACCTCCGCGATCGGCTTCATTTTGGCTTCGCGCGCAATCTCGATGTCGGACTTGACGGCCATGGAGTCTCTCCTGGGGACGACGCAATTATGTTTGGGTGATGGGGTTCAGGCGGCGGGCTTGGGCGTGGGCGGATCGAACGTGTCGCCTACCTTGACGCCCGCGGTTTTGGCGAAGTCGGCAGCAGGAATCTTCTTGCCGTCAGCACCGCGCATGCGCTTGGCGAGAACGGCACCGCTACCTGTAGCGATCGTCATCCCCTGCTCATTGATGGCAAGGACTTCGCCGGGTTTGCCGGAACCGGAGACCTTGGCGCTGTCGAAGATGTCGACCTTCTGGCCGTTGATCTTGCCCCAGGCACCCGGTGCTGGATTGGTCGCGCGGATGAGATTGTAGATTTGATCCACAGGCTTTGACCAATCGATCTCGGCGACGTCCTTCTTGAACCAGCTCTCGTAGGTCGCCTTGGCATGGTTCTGCGGCACCTTCGGTGCCTTGCCTGCCTTCACGAGGTCGAGCGATTCCATCATGGCGTCCACGCCGAGTGGGAAGAGCTTCTTGAAGTAGACATCACCGAGCGTTTCGTCGGGGCCGATATCGACGGTTTTCTGCAGGAGGATCGGGCCTTCATCCAGGCCTTCGTCCGGCCAGAAGATGGAAAGACCGGTCTGCTTGCTGCCCATGGCGATGGGCCAGTTGATGGACGAGGGGCCGCGATGCAGCGGCAGCAGCGAGGGGTGATACTGGAACGTACCGAGCTTGGGAACGTCGAGCACCGGCTGCGGCACGAAAAGCGTGACATAGGCCATGAGGCATACGTCGGGGTTGAAGGATTGCATGAGCTCCAGCGCCTCGGGCGTCTTCCAGCTCTTCGGCTGATGGATGGGGAGCCCCTTTTCACGCGCGAACACCTTCAGCGGATCCTCGGCGCGTCCGGCTTTGTCGGGCGCGCAGAATACGGCGACGACGTTCTCGCCGCGCTCCAGGAGCTTTTCGAGGACAGCTTTTCCGAAGGCGTCCTGTCCGTGGACGACGATACGCATGGAGATCCTCCACCTGTTGGTCTTTGTCACCCCGGAGGGCGAGGAAGTGTTGTCCGTTATTCCGCAGCTTCTTTCTTGCGCACCTCTGTGGCGCCCACGGTCTTCAATTCAGTGACCTCCTCGGCAGTGTAGCCGAGCACATCGCGCAGGATCTCCTCGGTGTGCTCGCCAAGAAGCGGCGAGCGCCTGACGTCTGACGGAGATGCCGACAGCTTCACGGGATTGCCGACGGACAGGTACTTGCCGCGCGTGGGATGGTCCACTTCTACCATGGTGCCGGTGGCGAGCAGGGACTTGTCCTCGGCCAGCTCCTTCATGGACAGGATGGGGCCGCAGGGGATGTCGTATTTGTTGAGGATCTCCATGGCCTCGAACTTGGTCTTGGTCATGGTCCACTGCTCGATGCGCGCGAAGATCTGGTTGAGGCGCGGCAGGCGTGCAGGTGGCTTGGCGTAGTCGGGATGCGTCTTCCACTCGGGCTCGCCGATGACGTCGCAGATCGCCTCCCAGACTGGAGCCTGGGTGATGAAGTAGATGTAGGCGTTGGGATCGGTCTCCCAACCCTTGCACTTCAGGATGCGGCCCGGCTGACCGCCACCGGAGTCATTGCCGGCGCGAGGCACGGCGTCACCGAACGGAATGCCTTCGCCGTACTGGCTGTACTCGGTCAGCGGACCGTGCGTGAGCCGCTGCTGATCGCGCATCTTCACGCGGGCGAGGTTCAGCACGCTGTCCTGCATGGCGCACGTGACGCGCTGGCCCTTGCCGCTATGCGTGCGGTGGAACAGGGCCGTGACGATGCCGAGCGCCAGATGCAATCCGGTGCCGGAGTCGCCGATCTGCGCACCGGTGACGAGGGGGGGGCCATCGCGGAAGCCGGTCGTGGAGGCGGAGCCGCCCGTGCACTGCGCGACGTTCTCGTAGACTTTGCAATCCTCGTAAGGGCCCGGGCCGAAACCCTTCACCGACGCGTAAATCATGCGCGGGTTGAGCTCCTGGATGCGCTCCCAGGTGAGGCCCATGCGGTCCAGCGCGCCCGGTGCGAAGTTCTCGACCAGCACATCGCAGGTCTTGACCAGACGTTCGAGGATCTCGAGGCCCTTCTTGTTCTTGCTGTCGATGGTGATGGAGCGCTTGTTGTGGTTCAGCATCGTGAAATAGAGGCTGTCCACCTTCGGGATGTCCTGGAGCTGGCCGCGTGTGATGTCGCCGACGCCTGGACGCTCGACCTTGATGACATCGGCGCCGAACCAGGCGAGGAGCTGCGTGCAGGTCGGGCCGGATTGAACGTGGGTGAAGTCCAGGATGCGGACGCCTTCGAGTGCTTTGCCCATTGGGGACTCCCTATTTCTTCTTCAGCGCGCTTTGCGGGTTGAGATTGCCGATGCGGCCGCTCTCGCTGCCCGCTGCGGGATCGATGACGGCGTTGATGAGCGTGGGTTTGCCCGAATCCATTGCGGCGTTGACGGCGCGCTTCAGCTCGTCGGGGCTCGTCGCATTGACGCCGACGCCGCCGAAGGCTTCCATCATCTTGTCGTAGCGCGCGTTCTTGACGAACACGGTGGTCGCGGGATCGGCGCCGGCTGTGTTGACGTCGGTGCCGCGATAGATGCCGTTGTTGTTGAAGATGACGACGCAGACCGGGAGATTGTACCGGCAGATGGTCTCGACCTCCATGCCGGAGAAGCCGAACGCGGAGTCGCCCTCGACCGCAAGCACCGGCTTGCCGGTCTCGACGGCGGCGGCGATGGCATAGCCCATGCCGATGCCCATGACGCCCCAGGTGCCGACGTCGATGCGCTTGCGCGGCTGGTACATGTCGATGACGCCGCGCGCGAGATCCAGCGTGTTGGCGCCTTCGTTGACGAGGATGGCGTCGGGCCGTTCCTTGACGACGGTACGCAGCACGCCAAGCGCGCCGTGATAGTCCATCGGCGAGTTATTGTTCATCAGCCGCGGGGCCATCTTGGCGACGTTCTCCTCGCGCTTCTTGCTGACGGCGCCGGTCCATTCGGCCGGTGGTGCCGGCCACTTGGCGCCTATGCCGTCGATCAACGCCGTGACGCACGAGGCAATATCTCCAACCACGGGCGCCACGATCTCGACGTTGGAATCCATCTCCCTCGGCTCGATGTCGATCTGGATGAACTGCTTGGGTGCGTCTCCCCACGTCTTGCCCTTGCCGTGCGACAGGAGCCAGTTGAGGCGCGCACCGATCAGCATCACGACGTCCGAGTCCTTCAGCACCGTGGAGCGCGCTGCGCCGGCGCACTGTGGATGCGTGTCGGGCAGCAGGCCCTTGCCCATGCTCATGGGCAGGAACGGCACGCCGCTCATTTCCACGAACTTGCGGATCGTGTCATCAGCTTGTGCGTAGGCGGCACCTTTCCCGAGGATGATCAGCGGCCGCTTGGCGCTGCGCAGCACGTCGAGCGCACGCTTGATAGAGTCAGGTGCGGGGATCTGCGCGGGAGCGGCATCGATCACCTTCACCAGCGATTTGCGGCCGGCGTCCGCGTTCATCACCTGGCCAAACAGCTTGGCCGGCAGGTCGAGATAGACACCGCCCGGACGGCCCGAGACGGCAGAGCGGATCGCCCGCGCCAACGCGATGCCAATGTCCTGCGCGTGCAAAACGCGATAGGCGGCCTTGCACAGCGGCTTGGCGATGGCGAGCTGGTCCATCTCCTCGTAGTCGCCCTGCTGCAGGTCGACGATCTCACGCTCCGAGGAGCCCGAGATCAGGATCATCGGGAAGCAGTTGGTCGTGGCATGCGCGAGTGCCGTCAGGCCGTTGAGGAAGCCCGGAGCGGAGACCGTAAGGCAAACGCCCGGCTTCTTGGTCAGGAAGCCGGCGATCGATGCGGCATAGCCCGCGTTCTGCTCATGCCGGAAGGAGAGGACGCGGATGCCCTGCGCCTGGGCCATGCGACCGAAGTCGGTGATGGGAATGCCGGGGACGCCGTAGATCGTGGTCAGGCCATTGAGCTTGAGGGCGTCGATGATGAGATGAAAGCCGTCCGTCAGTTCCTGCTCGCCACCAGCCGCAGCGGTGTCGGCGCTCTGCTTGGTTGCAGACATTTCAGTCCTCCCTCAAATTTTCTTTTGCCTGTCCGATTGTGCCGGGCGGCAGCGGTTCAAGTGAGTTCAATCGAGATTTACGAAGCGGTCGACGTGATCCCTGAGCTTCAGGGTATGCTCGCGCACGAGACGCTCCGCCCGCTCGGTGTCGCGGGCTTCGAGCGCCGCCACGATTTCCTTGTGATCGACGATCGATCGCTTGGCACGATCCGCTTCCACGATCGTGCGCTGGCGAATGGCGCGGACGTGGAAGAACAGGTCGTCGGCCATGCGCGCGATCAGTGTGCACTTGCCGAGGCCGATGATGGCTTGGTGGAAGGCGATGTTGGCGTCGGAGTATTCGCCGAGCTTGCGCGCGATCTCGTCTGTGGAGAACGTGTCGACGAGCCGATGCAAACCCGACAACTCCTCGTCGCTGGCCTCCTTGGTGGCCAGTCGCGCCGCCATGCTCTCGAGCGCGGCCCAGACCGTGATCATTTCCAGGATTTCGGCCTTGGTCTTGCGCACGATGAAGATGCCGCGGCGCGCTACGATGCGGACCAGGCCTTCCGAATCGAGCTGGGCTAGTGCTTCACGCAGGGGAGTTCGGCTGACGCCGAAGCGCTGTGAGAGGTCGCGCTCATCGAGCCGCAACTCGGCATCGGAGGCGTAGATGTTCATATTCATGATCGCGGATTTGAGCGCCTCGTAGGCACGCGCCTTCAGACTGAGGCTCTCTGCGATAGGCTGAATCTTGAGGACCGTGTTTGCCATTGTGCCCACATAGCGGACGCGTTTTGCGCCCGTTTCGCGCTGAAGTATTCCACGTCACGCCCGTGCCTTGGTATACCATACACCAGAGAGCGACCCGATGACAATATCTTCTCGGATGAACGATGCAGGGTACACTGAACAAGGCAGCGTATCGCAACTCGAAAGTTCGTAGGCGTTGCTTTTCTGCGATTGCTCTAAGTCAAAAAGCGGGTATATGGTATACCAAGCTACAAGGAAGCCTAAGCGGTAATTCCACTACAATCGAGGGCGCCTTACAGCAGGTCCTCGGCATAAAAAAGCTGGCGAAGCAGGTGCTCAAACCTGCGCGCTTCGGGAGCAAATCTCGGGAGGAAACGTGGAAGAGATCACTGCGCTGTTGCATGGTTTCGGTGTCGTCCTCACGGCCTACAATATCGGCTTGATGCTCATCGGCATCTTGCTCGGCGTCATCATCGGAGTCCTTCCCGGTCTCGGCGGCGCCAACGGTGTAGCCATCCTGTTGCCCCTGACCTTCAGCATGCCGCCGACGTCGGCGATCATCATGCTGTCCTGTATTTATTGGGGGGCGCTTTTCGGTGGCGCAATCACATCGATCCTTTTCAACATTCCGGGTGAGCCGTGGTCGGTGGCGACGACCTTCGACGGGCATCCCATGGCCCAGCAGGGCAAGGCGGACGCGGCGCTGACGGCCGCATTCACGTCGTCCTTTGTCGGGGCGATCGTCGCCGTCATCGTCATCACGTTCCTGGCGCCGGTGGTCGCCAAGTTCGCGCTGCGCTTCGGGCCGCCTGAATTTTTCGCCGTCCAGTTCCTGACATTCGCGAGCTTCATCGGCATGGGCCGAGGCTCGCCGTTCAAGACGCTGGCGTCCATGTGTCTTGGCTTTGCGCTGGCGTCTGTCGGTCTCGACAACGTCACGGGCCAGCTGCGCATGACATTCGATCAGGAATTCCTGCTCAACGGCTTCAAGTTCCTCGTGGCCGTCATCGGCCTGTTCGGCATCGGCGAGATCCTGTCGTCGATGGAAGGCGGCCTGAGCTTCCAGGGTGCGCGGGCCAAGATCGGCCTCGATGCCGTGCTGCGCACATGGAAGCAGTTTCCGAGGATGTGGTTCACCTTCCTGCGCAGCTGCATCGTCGGTTGCTGGATGGGCATCACGCCCGGTGGCGCTACCCCGGCCTCCTTTATGAGCTACGGTCTCGCCAAGCGCTTCTCCAAGAACGGCGACAGGTTCGGCAAGGGTGAAATCGAAGGCGTTGTCGCGCCTGAGACCGCCGCGCATGCGGCGGGGACCAGTGCCCTGCTGCCGATGCTGACGCTCGGCATTCCAGGATCCCCGACGGCGGCGGTGCTGCTTGGCGGCCTGCTCATCTGGGGACTGCAGCCTGGCCCGATGCTGTTCGTCGAGCAGAAGGAGTTCGTGTGGGGCCTCATCGCCTCCATGTATCTCGGCAACGTGGTCGGCCTCATCATCGTGCTGACCTGCGTGCCGCTGTTCGCGGCCATCCTGCGCATTCCGTTCTCGATCATCGCGCCGGTCATCCTCGTGATCTGCGCGGTCGGCGCCTACACCGTGAACAACGCCATGTTCGATGTCTGGATGATGCTGCTATTCGGCGTCATGGGGTACTGTTTCACCAAGCTCGGCTATCCGCTGCCGCCGCTCGTGCTGGCCCTCGTGCTCGGTGACATGGCCGAGGGTTCGTTCCGGCAGGCCATGCTGATCAGCCAGGGCAACTTGAATGTGTTTTTCTCCAACTGGCTCGTCGGCAGCATCATGACGCTCGGTCTCGTATTGTTGTTCTGGCCGCTGATCAGCTGGCTGATGAGTTTGCGCCGGTCGGCACCGCAACAGGCTTGACGCCCCATCAAGAGGGCGATGAGAGTCTAGGGAAGATAACAATCCTGAAGAAGGAGGAGGAAGGAAATGTCCAACACCAAAATGTATGTCCGCGGTCTCGCGGGCGCAGCTTTAGCACTGCTCGCAGGCAGCATGCCGGCGTCGGCTGCGTGGGAGCCGACCAAGGCCGTGACGTTCGTCATTCCCGCCGGTACCGGCGGCGGTGCCGACCAGATGGCTCGCTTCCTTCAGGGTATCGTGACGAAGCACAACCTGATGAAGCAGCCCATGGTGGTGATCAACAAGTCGGGTGGTGCGGGCGCCGAGGGTTTCCTCGAGTTGAAGAACAGCGCGCGTGATCCGCACAAGATCATCATCACGCTGTCGAACCTGTTCACGACACCGCTCGGCACGGGCACGCCCTTCAACTGGAAGGATCTGACGCCAGTGGCAATGCTGGCGCTCGACCAGTTCGTGCTGTGGGTCAATGCCGAGGAACCCTACAAGTCGGCCAAGGACTACATCGAGGCGGTGAAAGGCGGCCCCGACAAGTCCTTCAAGATGGGAGGCACCGGCTCCAAGCAAGAAGACCAGATTATTACGGTGGCGCTCGAGCGGCAGACCGGCGGCAAGAAGTTCACCTACGTGCCCTATCAGGGCGGCGGCGCGGTTGCCGTTCAACTCGTCGGCAAGCATGTGAACTCGACGGTCAACAACCCGATCGAGGCCGTGCAGCAATGGAAGGCAGGCGCGTTGCGGCCGCTCTGCATCTTCGACGGCAAACGCAGCACGTATACGGCCAAGGTCACGACGGACATGGCCTGGAGTGACATTCCAACGTGCACCGAAGCCGGCCTGCCGGTCGAGTACCAGATGCTGCGCGGCATCTTCATGCCCGGCGGCGTGACGCCGGAGCAGGTCGCCTTCTACGTCGACCTCTTCAAGAAGGTCATGGCGACGGACGATTGGAAGTCGTTCATGGAGAGCGGCGCATTCAATCAGACCTTCATGACGGGCGACGACTATCGCAAATGGGTCGAGGCTGCCGAGAAGACCCACTACGACCTGATGAAGGAAGCAAATTTCCTCGCCGCAGGAAAATAGACCCTTGCTGGCGCCGGCTGACAGCCGGCGCCATGCGTCTTGAGACGATCGATGGAGAGTGATGATCCATGTCGCATGAAACCCCGTCCGACGAGCCCCGCCTTGTCTCAATGCGGACGATGGACATCGTCGTGGCGCTGTTGTTTCTCGCCGGAAGCGCCGTCGTCATCTCCGACAGCATGCGGCTCGGCTTTCACTGGGTCGACAACGAGGGCCCTGCTTCGGGTTATTTTCCGTTCTACATCGCCGTCGGCATGGCGCTTGCCAGCGCCGTCAATCTCGTCAGCGCCGTCATGGGGCGGACGAAGAACGGCGACGAGACGTTCGTGTCGAAGCCGGCATTCCGGCGTGTGCTCGCGGTGCTCATTCCGGCGATCGTCTACGTCGGCATGGTGCAGTACCTCGGCATCTACGTGGCGTCCGGGCTCTACATCATCGTCTTCATGCTGACGCTCGGCAAGGAGACGCTGCTCAAGGCGCTTGCCGTGGGGATCGGCGTTCCCCTGGTGCTGTTCCTGATGTTCGAGGTCTGGTTCCTGGTGCCGCTGCCTAAAGGGCCGCTGGAGGCTTGGCTCGGCTACTGAGCCGGCAAAAAAGGCCCCCGTAATCAGCGGGAGCCTTTCATCATCTCGGAAAGCTTGGAAGGCCCGGCACGATGAGCGCCGGGCCTTTGTTTCAAGCGTGCTCGACGTGCTTCTCAGCGCGGCTGCGGACCAGGACCTTGCCAATTCCGACGACCAGGGCTGCGCCGGCAATCTCGAAGATCCGCGCCACGGTCTTCGTGGAAACGCCGAGCATATGCGCAAGGCCCTCGATGGCGGGCGCGAGCGCGGGCTCGGTTGCCAGCAACTCTCCCGCGACCCAGCCGAGCAAGGCCGCGCCCGCCCAGACGAGGATGGGGTAGCGCGTGAGGAGGTTGGTGATCAGCGTCGCCCCGCCGATGACCAGAGGGATGCTGATGACGAGGCCGAGGATGATCAGGGAGGTATTGCCTCCCGCGGCTGCCGCTATGGCGAGCACATTGTCGAGGCTCATCACGATATCGGCGATAGCGACAACCTTGACGGCATCCCACACGCTGGTGCCGCTGCGCACGCTGTCCTCGTTGGCCTCGTCCTGAATGAGGAGCTTGACGGCGATCCACAGAAGCAGAAGGCCACCGGCCAGCTTCAGGTAGTGAATGCCGAGCAGTTCGTTGACGATGACGGTGAAGATAATGCGGAGGATCACCGCGGCGCCGGCGCCGAGCAGAATACCCATCATGCGTTGCCGCGGCGGCAGCGAGCGGCACGCCAGGGCGATGACGACGGCGTTGTCGCCGGAGAGGATGATGTTGATGCCGATGATCTTGGCGATGGCCACGGCGGTCGTGGCGTGGTCGCCGAAGACGGAATAAACCACCCCCAGAAGCTGATCCGTGAAGCCAGCAGCCAAGGCAAACGACTGAGCGTCCACTAACCTATCCTCCCACGTTCTGATCGTAGTAATACGGTAGAGAAATTGCCTAAGCCGTTTCGTTTTTCAATGCGAAAGCGACATGAGCGCGCAAATGTCCGGGCGTATTTGTGGGACTACGTCCTTTTCCGTGCCTGATTGCTACGCTTGCGAGGCAACTAGAGGGGGCGTTGCGGGCAGTTCCCTTTCGCCCGAGAAAATTGGATGATCGATGCTCGCGGGTGAAGAATTGCGCGCTCTTGGTATGTGGCATGCCACCTAGAGTTGCGCTTCGCTCGTGTATTGCGCCTTTCGCGCGGCCATTTGGGGAGAACTGCCATGTCGAAGCTGCCACAGGCCGTTCCCACCGTTCAGGTGGACAACGATCGCGTGCGGGTCACGGAGTGGCGGTTTGCCCCCGGAGCCGAAACGGGGTTTCACACCCACCAGATGGATTACGTCGTGGTTCCCGGAGCCGACGGGCGCCTGAAGCTCGTGGCTGGAGACGGGGCGGAGAGCCTTGCGGAGCTGAAAAGGGGTGTGTCCTACTTCCGCAAGGTCGGTGTGCACCACAACGTCATCAACGCCAACGATTACGAGTTCTCGTTCGTCGAGATCGAATTGAAGGCGTGAGCGCCAGTCCGCTGCCCCATGCCGCCTCAGGCGGCATTGGCTGATCGTGCCGAGGCGAGGCCGAGCCGGTCGATCTCCGTGACGGGCTTGGGCGGGCTCAGCAAGTAGCCCTGGATCTCCGTACAACCCTTGCGCCGCACGATATCGAGCTGGTCCGCGGTCTCGACGCCCTCGGCCGTTGTCGACATGCCGAGCGAACGGCCGAGTTCCACCACGGCCGTGACGATGGCCAAGGCATTGAGGTTGCCTGACTCCAGGTCCCTGACGAAGCTGCGGTCGATCTTGATCTTGTCGAATGGAAACTTCTGCAAGTAGCTCAAGGACGAGTAGCCCGTGCCGAAGTCGTCGAGCGCGATCTTGACACCGAGGCTGCGCAGTTCCTTCAGCATGGCGAGCGCCGTGTCGTTGTCCTGCACGAGGATGGACTCCGTGATCTCCAGTTCGAGCCGCGAGGGTTTGATGCCGGAGGCAGCGAGCGCACTGACGATCGTTTGCAGGAGATTGCGGCTCTTGAACTGTATGGGCGACAGGTTGACGGAGACGATGATGTGGTCGGGCCAGGCGGCTGCCTGCATGCAAGCCTGACGCACGACCCAGTCGCCGATCGGCAGGATCAAGCCGGTTTCCTCCGCCAGAGGAATGAACTGGGCCGGAGACACCGTGCCGAAGCCAGGGCGATGCCATCGCAACAGCGCCTCAAAGCCCCTGACCTGGTTGTGCTCCAGATTGAGCGTCGGCTGGTAGTAGATCTCGAACTCGCCATTGGTCAGAGCGCCCCTGAGCGCCAGCTCGAGGTCGCGGCGCTCGACGAGATGCGAATTCATTTGCGGCTCGAAGAAGCGATAGGTGCCGCGTTGCTCGTTCTTGGCGCGATACAAGGCGAGATCCGCGCAGCGCAACAGCTCCTCGCCGTCGACGCCATCGTCCGGGGAGAGGGCAACGCCCACGCTCGCGCCGACCATGACCTGATGGCCCAGCAGAACGAACGGCTCCTTCATGATCTCGACGATGCGGGAAGCGACGTGCATCGCCTCGTCCGGCGCCGTGATCGGGCAAAGGACGATGGCGAATTCGTCGCCGCTGACGCGGCCCAGGGTGTCGATCTCGCGAATACAACTCTTGATGCGCTCGGCAACGGCCTTGAGCAAGGCGTCGCCCACAGCGTGGCCGAGCGTATCGTTGACCTCTTTGAAGCGGTCGAGGTCGAGGCATAGCATGGCCAGTTTTTCGCCGCGATGCACGCGGGCGAGAGCCTGGTCGAGCCGCTGCCGCAGCAACACGCGGTTGGGCAGGTGGGTCAACGGATCGTGGTGAGCGAGGAAGGCGATCTGGGCCTCAGCCCGGCGCTGCTCGCTGATGTCCTCGTGTGTGGTCACCCACCCGCCGGATGCCATCGGGCGCCGGGCGATGGAGATAAAACGGCCGTCGCACAATTCCTGCACCGTGTTGGAGGATGCCGTAACAGGAGCGGTGCGCTCGTTCATGTAGGTCTCGGGGCTGTTGCCCGCGTAGAAGCCATTGGCGATGCGATGCTGCACGATCTCGCGCAGTGTCGTGCCGGGGCGAACCTGCTCCGGTTTCAGGCCGTAGAGTTGTGCGTAGCTCTTGTTGCAGACCAGGATTCTCTGATCCTTGTCGAACATGCACAGCCCTTGGGACATGTGATCCATGGCGGTATCGAACCGCACGTTCTTCTCCTCGAGCTCGGCCTGGTTCCTATGCAACCGAGCAAGGGCCTCGTCGAGAGCCGCCAACGGCAGGCGCCGGAAGCAATAGTGGGCGGCAACACCGAGCAGGAGAAATGCGAGGGCGACGTTGAACGTGCCGACGAAAATGCCGCGCGTTGTCGAGGCAATGTGCATATGCCCTTCGAAGCCGGCGCCCTTGACGGGAGCTTGCACCCTGATCTCCGGCCAGAATGCGGACCGCCCATCGAACATGACGATGCTGCCGGTATTGTCCGTGACCCAACTCGCCAGGATCGTGTCGTCGGCGGCCTTCGTCGCGTGCAAGACGCCTACGGCGATTTCCTGGATGGCGTTGGGCTCGGGTGAGCGAAGGAGCTGCATTTGTATGTGAGATGCCGAGACCGTCGCATGCTCTTTGGCGCGGTAGTGGAGTTGAATGTAGCCGATGACGGCGAATGCCAGAGGCGGCGCCAGGACCGTAATGGCTGTCACGGCGTTGCCCAGAAACGCGATCAGGGAACGGGGTGCGGTTGACCGCGGCAATGCCGGTATCGGGATTGAGCGAAATAGGTTTTTGACGGCTAACGCCGCCTGCCTAACACACTGTCTGGCGGAAACGCCGTACTCTGAAATATCTTGCAGTACGCTCACGGCTCGGCCCCTCTCCGAACTTACGTGTGCGGACCATATGAGCTTTAGCTTAATGAGAAGAAAATGATATCCGTAAAACGTTAGATAATTCGCCTTTTGTATGTCAACGATCTGTTAGAGAGTATGACTGCGTCGGCAATGAATCTCAATAAAATGTTTCTCGATATAGAATTTATTCCCCGCTAGTTCTTTCCATCTAATTGTAACGGTTTCCGTGTGAAATCCCTGAACGAGTAGGAGCGCCATGCAGGCGCGCAAGGGATTGACGCATGTCGAGCCAGAGCGGGGCAGGGTCCCAGACGAAAGATGTCGAGGCGACCGCCTCCGGCAGCGCGTCTCATGAAACCCGAGTAGATGGTCGTCGCGACGCGGCAGGGCCGTTGAGCGGATTGGATGCCAATCAGCGCATGGTCTACCTGCGCGAAGCGCTGGCGGATGAGCAATGGCGCCAGCAGGAACGCGCGCACATCACGGGCAGCAGGAGCGTTTGGCAATCGTTCAGGCGCAGTTGGCTGCGGCTCTATCTCCCGAGACTGCATTCGGCTCGCAAGGTCATCGGGCCCGATCCGACGGCAGCGTCGCTCGCGTCCGGCGCCATGAGCAATGAAACCTTCCGGAAATTCGCAAAGACCGTGCTTGCGCTGGGCGTGGCGCTGTTCGTTGGCTGGGGACCGATGCAACGGTTGCTGCAGACCTCGAGTGTCGAAGCGATCGTCAATGCACGCCTCATCACTTTGAGATCACCGATCGATGGCGAGGTGGTCGCCGATCCGGCGTCTCTCGCCATAGGCGCTGCCGCGGCGCCTGGGGCGTCTCTCATGAAGATCGTGAACAAGCGCGCGGACCGGGCGCGGCTTGACGATTTGCGCCGGTCGATCAGCCAGCTTCAGGATGAAAGCACGATCCTGAAGATGCGCTTGAAGAATGCGCAGGACATGCAAGCCGAGCTGGAGCAGCAGACCCGTCAGTTCCAGCAGGGTCGCATCCAGCAGCTCGAGGCTCGTATGTCCGAGCTCAAGAGCGATCTCCTTGCGGCTCAGGCGCGGCGTGATGAAGCCGCGGCAGGCCTCAAGCGAACCACGGATCTTGAAGCCAGAGGCTCGCAAACGCGCATTACGCTCGAGAAGGCGACGAGCGACAACGAGGTCGCGATCCAATCCATCGCCGCCATTCAACAGCGCATCAAGGGTGTCGACGTGGAGCTGGCTGCGGCGAAGTCAGGGTACTTCCTGGGTGACAGCTACAACGATCGCCCGCGGTCGTCGCAGCGCGCCGACGAGCTGCAGCAGAAGGTGTCGGAGTTGAACGCTGATCTCAGGCAACGGGAAATCCGGCTCGCTAGCCTCAATGCCGAGCTGAAGGATGAGACGACGCGCTACGCCGATATGGCGGAAGCCCGCATTGTCGCTCCCTCGACAGGCAAAGTCTGGGAGGTGCTCACGGCTCCGGGCGAAGAGGTGCGTCGCGGCCAGGACCTGGCGCGCATGCTCGATTGCAACTCCGCCGTCGTTACGGCGACGGTCGCCGAGTCCGTCTACAACCGCTTGCGAGTCGGGCAGCCGGCAAAGTTCCGGTTCAGAGAGGGCGGGCCCGAGCTCGAAGGGCGTGTCGTCCATCTCACCGGCGTCGCCGCGGCTCCCTCCAACCTGGCCATCGCACCGTCGGCGCTCACCAGGGAATCCTACCGTGTCACCGTCTCCGTGCCGAAACTCGCCCAGCAGGGCAGTTGTGATCTCGGCCGCACCGGCCGGGTGATCTTCGGCAGCAGCGAGCCGGCAGCGCGCGGCACATGAGCCCGATCGGCACAACGCTGGCGAGCGGCGGATGGCTGGGCATCGTCGTCGCCGCCATTGTCGTCGCCGTTCTGCCCTGGCTCCGCAGGGAGAGCTCGGCCGCGCGGACGCTGGTCGTTGCCGTTTCGATCGGACTCGGCTGGCGCTATATGCTGTGGCGCGTGACGGAAACACTGCCTCCCGCCGACTTCACGCTCGACTTCATCGTCGGCGCGGTGTTTGCGGTCATAGAGGCCCTGGCTCTCCTGTCAACGAGCCTGTCCTTCTTTTTCCTGACGCGCACGCTCGACCGCACGCCGGAGGTCGAAGCCAACATGTCCTGGCTGATGGACAAGCCGGTGAAGCCGCAGGTGGACGTGCTCATCTGCACGTACAACGAGGATGAGAGCATTCTCGAGCAGACCATCGTCGGCGCATTGGCGATGGACTACCCGAATTTTCGCGTGTGGGTGTGTGATGACGCGCGCCGGGCCTGGCTCGAGGAGCTCTGCACGCGTTTCGGCTGCGGCTACATCACGCGCACGAGCAACGAGCATGCCAAAGCCGGCAACATCAACAATGCACTCGCCCACTTGTCGCGGCTGCCGGAGCCGCCCGAGTTCGTTTCCATCCTTGATGCGGACTTCGTGCCGACGCCGCAGTTCCTGACGCGCGCGATGACGCTGTTCCATGATGACAAGGTCGGCATCGTCCAGACGCCGCAGCACTTCATCAATCCCGATCCGATCGGCGGCAACCTGTCGACGGCGCGTGTGTGGCCGGACGAGCAGCGCTATTTCTTCGATGTGCTCATGGCCTCGAAAGATGCATGGGGAGCTGCGTTCTGCTGCGGCACCTCCTCGATCTTGCGCTTTTCGGCGCTGATGAAGATCGGCGGCTTCCCGACCGACTCCGTGACGGAGGACTACCTCGTCACGCTGCGCCTGCGCAGCATCGGCTACCAGACCGTCTATCTCAACGAGCGACTGTCGCTCGGCCTCGCACCGGAGGGGCTGAAGGAATACGTCACGCAGCGCAGCCGCTGGTGCTTGGGGTTCGTCCAGATCTGCCGCGGCAAGAGCAGCCCCTGGCGGCTGAGCAGCAAGCTGACGCTCGCAGACCGTGTGATCCTCAGCGCAACGTTCTTGTACTGGAGTGCGGCACACGCCTTCCGTCTCACCGGCATCTGGATCCCGATCCTGTACCTGCTGGTCGGCATCGAGGCGGTGAACGCGAACGTCGAGGATACGCTGTCCTACTTCGTGCCCTACTTTCTGGCGCAAATGGCGATCATGGGGTGGGTGACGCAGGGGCGCGTCCTGCCCATCATGACGGACGTCTGCCAGCTCCTCGCCGCGAACGAGGTGCTGCGCGCCGTGGCCGCCGGCCTGTTCAAGCCAAAGGGGCAGAAATTCAAGGTGACGGCGAAGGGAGGCGACCGCAGCCAGCTCGTCGTGCAGTGGCCGCTCCTGCGTACATTCCTGATCTACCTCGTCCTGACCGTCGCCGGCGTGGTGATGGCCTTCGTCTTCGATCAAGGGCGTTCTCTGCAGGAGTCGAGCTCGCTGGCTCTGTTCTGGAGCTGGTACAACATCGTGCTGCTGACGATCGCCTGCATGGTGTGCATCGAGCAGCCGCGCATGCGCAAGGCCGAGCGCTTCAACTCGAGCGAGCAGGTGGTGGTCGTCGTGGACGGCACCGTGCATTCACATCCGGTGCTGGACATTTCCCGCAGCGGGCTGCGCCTGGCAGGTACAGGGCCCGCGCCTGCCGGCAGTGCGGTGGAGGTGCGCCTCGGGGATGCGAGTATCGCAGGCAGGATCGCTCGCGTCGGCGAATGTGATTTCGCCGTCCAGGTGGACGATACGCTCGCGGCGCGCACGGCGATGATCAAGCAGATCTACTCGGGCCGATATAGCGCCGCCGTGGAGCAGATCCGCGGCCGCGATGTCTTTGCGGCCGTGGTCGCGCGCTTCTTCCGCTAGTCTCTCAGGGAAAGACTTGCACCCAGCCGGTGCCGGCGCGGTCCGAAACCGAGCCGAAGTGCTTGTCGTAATCGGCGCGCAGCTCCTTCAAGTGCCCGGACTCCTGGAATTTCTTGAAGACCTCCTCGCTGGCGAACTCATACATGGCCATGTACTCGTACTTGTCCTCGCCCATGATGCGCTTGTAGCGACGGCCGCTGACCGCGCCGTTGAACTGAAGCACCTGCGGCACGTGCTCCTCGTTGTACCACTTATTGAATGCAGCTTCCTTGTCCTTGGTGATGGTGGCGCGGACCATGAACAACGTGACGGCCATGTGGTTCCTCCGTTTCTTGAAAGGGGCCTGGATCGAGCTTAGCGAGCGGCCGCTCCAAGCGCCACACCTCACAAACTTTCCTTTCGCCGCCAGAGTTTGATAAGGAACTGTGCAGCACAGACCGGTTCTGAAGGGGAAGGCATGTATCGCATCGGCGTCGACATCGGCGGCACATTCACGGACTTCGCGCTGTACGACGCGCGCGGCAGCAAGATGGCGATCCACAAGCAGCTCACGACGCCGCGGGACCCGTCCGAAGCGGTGCTGGAAGGCGTCAAGGTTCTGATCGCGCGGGAGGGCGTCGGCATTGCCGACGTCACCGACGTGATCCACGGCACGACGCTGGTGACGAACGCAGTGATCGAACGTCGTGGCGCCGTCACCGGGATGCTGGTGACGGCAGGCTTCGGCGACATCATGGATATGGGTTTCGAGCGCCGCTACGACCTGTTCGATCTGCGCATCAAGTATCCGACGCCGCTGGTGCCGCGCCGCCTGCGCATCGAGGTGCCGGAGCGGGTACGCTTCGACGGTACAGTGGAAACGCCGCTCGATGAGGCGGCAGTACGGGCGTCAGCGGCGAAGTTCAAGGAGCTTGGCGTCGAGGCGGTGGCCATCTGCTTCCTGCACGCCTACGCCCATCCCGAGCATGAGCAGCGCGCCGCTGCGGTGCTCCAAGAAGCGGCTCCCGATCTCTTCATCTCCAGCTCGGCGGACGTATTCCCGCATATGCGGGAGTTTGAGCGCTGGACGACGACGACCGTCAACGCCTTCACGCAACCGATGTTCGATCGCTATATCGACCGGCTGGAAAAGGGCCTCGCCAGCATCGGCTTCGGGGGGCGTCTCTACATCATGGCGTCGAGCGGTGGCACTTTGACGACGGAGACGGCACGACGGTTTCCCGTGCGCGCCTTGGAGTCGGGACCGGCCGCAGGCGCGTTGCTGAGCGCGTGGCAGGGACGGGCGCTCGACCTGCCCAACCTCCTGTCCTTCGACATGGGTGGCACCACGGCCAAGGGCGCGCTCGTGCGCGACGGCGAGCCGATCAAGAAGTACTCGATCGAAGTGGCGCGCGTGCACGAGTTCCGCCAGGGCAGCGGCCTGCCGGTGAAGATCCCCGTCATCGATATGATCGAGATCGGCGCCGGTGGCGGCAGCATCGCCGAGCTCGACGCGCGCGGTCTGCTGCGCGTGGGCCCGCGCAGCGCGGGCGCCGATCCCGGCCCGGCCTGCTACGGGCGCGGTGGTACGCGGCCGACGCTGACGGACGCCAACCTCGTCCTCGGCTATCTCGACGCCGGCTTCTTCCTCGGCGGCGCGATGAAACTCGACAAGGCGGCGGCCGAGAAAGCCATCGCCGAGGGCGTCGGACGTGCACTGAACCTCGAGACGCTGCGCGCGGCCTGGGGCATTCATGACTTGATCAGCGAGGACGTAGCGCGTGCCTTCCGCGTGCACGCCACCGAGCGCGGCTTCGATTATCGCAGCGGCAGCATGGTGGCGTTCGGCGGCTCGGGGCCGCTGCATGCCGCCTCCATCGCTCGCAAGCTGAAGATCCCGCGCGCCATATTCCCGGTGGGCGCCGGCGTTATGTCGGCGCTCGGCCTTCTCATCAGCCCTCTGGCGTTCGAGGTGGCGCGCTCGCGGCGCATCCATGTCGACGACATCGACGCGGGCAATTTCGCATCGACGTTTGCGGCGCTGGAGGCCGATGCCTCGGCATTCCTGCGGCGTGCTGGTGTTGCTGACGGCGATATCCGCATCGTGCGCCGTCTCGATATGCGCTACCAGGGCCAGGGGCACGAGATCGAGGTCAGCCTGCCGGAGGCGCAGTCCGCCGGGCCACTGTTTGCCGGCATGCCCGAGCTGTTCGCGCAGGCCTACGAAACGTCGTATTCGATCCGCCTCGACGAGCCTATCGAGATCGTCAACTGGAAGGTCGAGGCCATCGGGCCTGCGCCGAGTCTCGGTGAAGGCTACACCCTCACCGGATCTGCCGGCTCAACCAAGGCGCAGAAAGGCACGCGGCTCGCCTACGATCCCGCGCGCGGCGATATGGCCGAATGGCCGGTCTACGACCGCTATGCGTTGACGCCGGGAGCGACCGTTGCGGGGCCGGCCCTCATCGAGGAACGCGAGAGCACCTGCGTCATCGGTTCCGGCGACAAGGTCACCGTCGACGCGCGTTACAACCTGATTGCCGAGCTGGGAAGCGTGTAATGACAAAGTCATTCACCCTCTCGTTCCCCCTCCCCATCGCGCCGGAGGCGCGCTTTCAGCGCGACGGGGAGGGGGTAGGGGTGGGGAGAAACAACGAGCGTTGCGCTTGCATCTTCACCCCACCCCGCCCGCAACTGGCGTTGCAGGCGACCCTCCCCGTCAAAGGGGAGGGTGTGACTCACCTTCAAGATCATAGGCCCCAGCGATGACCAACCAAACCTTCGACGCCGTCAGCCTCAGCATCATGTGGGACCGGCTGGTCTCGCTCACGGACGAGATCGTCTCGACGCTGGTGCGCAGCTCGTTCTCGACCATTGTGTATGAGAGCTATGACCTGTCGGTCGTGGTGCTCGATGCTGAAGCCAACTCCATCGCGCAGGGGACATTCGGCATCCCAGCCTTCATCGGCAGCGCGCCGGTCACGCTGCGCCACATGCTGAAGCGCTTTCCGGCCGAGACGCTGAAGCCCGGCGACATCGTCGTCACCAACGATCCGTGGCTCGGCACGGGCCATCTCTTCGACATCACGATGATGCGGCCGGTGTTCCGCAAGGGCCGTATCGTTGCCTACACGGTCAGCATCACGCACTTGCCCGATATCGGCGGCACCGGCTTTGGCTCGTCGGCCACCGAGGTCTATCAGGAAGGCCTGCGTATCCCGATCTGCAAGCTCTACGACGCCGGCAAGCCCAATGACCTGCTCATCGACATCATCCGCACCAACGTGCGCGTGCCCGAGCAGACCATGGGCGACATCATGGCGAACGTGAGCTGCAACGAGGTCGGCGCGCGCGAGATCAACGCCTTCATGGACGAGTACGGCCTCGAAGACCTGATGCCGCTGTCGCGTGCGATCCGCGGCCAGTCCGAGACGGCGATGCGCGCCAAGCTGCGCGAGCTGAAGGACGGCACCTATCGCAACCGCATCAAGCTCGAAGGCTTCGACGGCCCGGTGGAGTTCGCCGTCCGCATCGATGTCGAAGGCGACAACATCTCCTTCGACTACGACGGGACGTCGGGTTGCGTGCGCGCCGGTGTGAACGTGCCCTTCTGCTACACCAATGCCATGTCGCTGCACGCCATCAAGTCGCTGACGCTGCCGACGATCCCCAACAACGCCGGGTCGCAGGCACCAGTCAGTGTATCGGCGCCGGTGGGCTGCATCCTCAATGCACAGCCGCCGTTCCCGACGGGCGGCCGCCATGCCATGGGCCACTTCGTGACGCCGCTCGTCTACGGCGCGCTGGCCGAGGCGATCCCGGGCGAGGTGCAGGCCGACTCCGGCATGATGAACCTCATCAACTTCCAGGGCCGACGCCGCGACGATCGTGCGTTTTCGGCGCTCTATTTTGCATCGGGCGGCTACGGTGCGCTCAAGGGGCTCGACGGCTGGGCGACGCTGCCGCATCCCTCGAACATGGCCGTCGTGCCGGTGGAGGTGTGGGAAACGCTGACGCACACCACCGTCGAGCGAAAGCAGTTGCGCACGGACTCCGGCGGTACCGGACGTTGGCGCGGCGGGCTCGGGCAGGAGGTGGTGCTGCGCAACGACACCGGCCATCCGCTGACGATCCTCGGCATGGGCAACCGCTGGCTGTTCCCGGCCAAAGGCGTGTTCGGCGGCGGCGACGGCACCTTGCGCGTGCACGCCATCGATGGCTCGCCGGTGCACGCCAAGGGCCGGCTGGAGATGGCGCCGGGCCAGCGCATCTCGGTCACGGAAGCCGGCGGCGCGGGCTACGGCGATCCCAGGGAACGCGATCGCGACGCGGTGGCGTTCGATGTCGCCAACGGTTTCGTGAGCCCGGGGTCCGCAGCGACGGCATACGGGTGGCGGGGGTAATTGTCTTCTCGCCTCGCCTTAGGAGGTTGCCGCCAACGCAGTTGCATGCAGATGCGACGCAAGCGCGGCTCCCACCTGCCTCTCCTGCAGGGGGAGAAGCTGAGCGTGCTCATCGCTTCTCTTTCTCATCCTCGCGCTTGTCGCGAGGATCCAACGCGCCTCAAGGATGGCGGTGCCGGGTGAACGGATGGAGTGCAGCTGCTGCGACCCAATTTTGTGGGTAGATGGGTCTTCGGGAAGCCCGAGGATGACACCTCAGGGGTGGCGACGCTTTCGCCTTTCCCGGCGCTCCGGCCACATAGCTCAGCACGGCCATTACCCATTGAACTGGCCCTTGCGCCGCCCAAATCTTACAGCATTGTCCGGGTTCCCCATGTCGGCAGCGCGGGGCTGTCAGCGGTTGGGCGAAGGAGTTTGGCCATGCTCCGATGGATGCTTGCCTTGGGTGTCGTGATCGCACTGTCGCCGACGGCTGCGGCGCAGAATGGACCGCAATCCCTTCCATCCAGCGTCCATCGCACGCAATTGCCGCCGCCGTTTGGGGCGGAGCCGAACCCACAACTGCCCCGCCGCGAGCAGTGCACGGCCGATGATCGCAAGCGGCTGGAGGCGCAGGTCGAGGCCTATCAGAAGCTGCAAGGTCTGGCGCGTAATGAGGGCGAGCAGATCTGCACCATGGTCGAGAACAGCGAGAATCTCGGCAAGCTCGCCGACGGCCGGATGATCGAGCGCCTGCTGCCACCGGAGGCGCGCGACTTCCTCAAGGCACTTGGCGTCGATTTCACCAAGACCGACATGAAGGCGGTGCTGAAGATGCTCGGCGTCGATCTCGATCAGCTCGATATGCGCAAGATCAAGGCGCAGTGCCGTATGGCGCAGGGCGATGCCGACCGCATGTTCACGAGCGAAATCGGCCGCCTGAAGCGCGAGCTTCTGGAGTGCAACGACACGATCTGATCGCTGCCGATCAGATCGGCCCCTAGGCCTTCAGCAGCTCCAGCAGGTTGGCGTCGACCATCGGCCGCTTGCCGTCCTCGATCTCGTGGATGAGTTGGGTCAGCTTTTCGACCGTCGGACAGGCGATGCCGTGCCTCGCGCCGATCTGGGCGATGGGGGCGATCTGCGCGTCGACCTCCGTCCGGCGCTTGCGCACGGCGAGATCGCGCCAGATACCGGAATGGCTCTTGGGGTTCGGCCTGTTGAAAGCCACCATGGCAGCGACGCTTGCGCGCGCCGCAGCTTCACTGGCCCCGGGCTTGAACGCCTCCGGGTCAAATCCATTGAAGCCGCGTGCTTTGACGCCCTCTGCCGCCGCAACGCTCAGGACCTCGGCGCCGAGCGCGCGCCATACGGGCAGCAGCTCAGGCCGAGCGAGGCAGTCGGCAATGGAGGCCTGCCCAAGGGCTTGGGCGAACAGGAACGAGCCGTACGCGAGCTTGCCCCAGAGGTAGGACCAGATGTCGTCGGTCATGACGGCGTCGTGCTCGAAGACGCGGACCACATCAAAGAGCTGCTGCAGGCGCGGGGTCGTGGCACCATCCAACTCGCCGACGACGAAGGCGCCGGGGTTGCTGTAGAGGATCTTGCCTGGCTCGAGCCAGTCGCTGCCGTAGTTGATGAAGGCGCCGATAGTTCGCTGGGGACCGACGAGATCCTTGATCGTCAGTTCACACAGTCCATTCTGGAGAGACAGGACGTAGCCATCGTCCGCCAGATGCGGCATGAGCGACCGCGTCGCATCAGCTGTGTGCTGTGCCTTCACGGCGAGGAAGATGCGGCTCCAGGTGCCTTTCAACTCGTGGGGAAGGAAGGCCGGCGCTTTGATGGAAAAAGTGTCGATCGGGCTCTCGATGCGCAGTCCCGTGGCGCGGATCGCGGCGACGTGCTCGGGCACCACGTCCACGAATGTCACGTCTTGGCCGGCGCGAGCCAGATAGGCGCCCAGAGTGCCGCCGATGGCGCCAGCGCCCCAGATCAGAATGCCGTCCTGCATGTCAGTGTCTTCCCTGGTCTGTCGATGCGCGATGCAACATCAGTGTGCTGAGGCTGACCGTGCTGCCACGCAGCAATTTCCATCGTTCATCGTTGCAAGGGTCCATTCACCCCTGTATGGTCCACCTGAGCATACTGCATCGCGCAAAACAACACGAAGCGTTTGCATACGAGAAATGCCCCCTCGGCTTTTGCGAGGGGTGGCATGCAGCGGTTTGTACGAGCGATTACCTAACGGGACACGGGGCGTGTGAGTAACGAAGACACTCTTGCGGCCGCCACGCGCGCCAAGGGCGAGCGGGCTGACCTGACGCCTGTCTACCTGATCATTCCGAATTTCGTCTGGCTGCTGTTGTTCATGGCGGGCGCGCTGTCGATCCTCGCCGTCATGAGCTTTCGTGGCTACGAGCCGGGCGGCCGCGGCATCACCGATACCTGGGAGCTGACGCACTACAGGGCGTTTCTCACCGATCCGTTCTTCCTCAATGTTCTCTGGCGATCGCTGGTGATCGCGGCCGAGACGACGCTGGTGTGCCTCGTTCTTGGATTTCCACTCGCGTACTGGCTTTCACAACTGCGCGGCACGGCACGCGCCATCCTGTATTTTGCCGTGCTCATTCCGCTGCTGACGAGCGCGGTCGTACGCACGTTCGGCTGGATGATCCTGCTCGCCAACAACGGCTTCCTGAACAAGAGCCTCATCAACATGGGCATCCTGAGCAGCCCGCTACCCTTGATGTACAACCAGCTCGGGATCGTCATCGCGCTCGCGGAGGTGCTGCTGCCGTTCATGGTGCTGGCGCTCGATGCGGCGCTCCTCAACATCGACAGGCAACTCTACGATGCCGCGCGCAATCTGGGTGCCGGGGCAGCCCGCATCTTCTTCCAGGTGACGCTGCCTCTATCGATGCCGGGCGTGATTTCCGGCTCCGTGCTCGTCTTCACGCTGGCCATCAGCGCTTATGTGACGCCGGCCCTGATCGGCGGCCCGCGCGTGCCGGTGATGTCCACCACCATCTACCAGCAGGGCATTGCGCTGCTGAACTGGCCATATGGAGCGGCCATTGCCTTCATTCTGCTGGCGACGCTGATCCTCCTGCTGGGCGTCGCGTTCTGGCTCGCATCGCGTTTCGCGAGGCCAGCCTGATGCTGATCGCCGTCAACATCGTCATCCTGCTCTATCTGCTGGCGCCGATTATCGTCGTGGTGGCCACCGCGTTCACTACGACGGCCTATCCGGTGTTTCCACCGCAGGGCTTCACGCTGCAGTGGTTTTATCGCTTCCTCAGCATGAGCGAGTTCACGGATGCCGTGCAGCGCAGTGCGCTGCTGGCGCTGACGAGCACTGCCATCGCCAGCGTACTTGGAACTTTCAGCGCGCTGGCACTCGGGCGCTACCGGTTCAAGGGGCGGGACATTATCGCATCGCTCATGCTGTCGCCGATTCTGTTTCCGACCATCGTCCTCGGGCTGGCGTTGCTGGTGTTCTACAGCCAGATCGGCCTTTCCGGCAGCTTCACCGGTCTCGTGATCGCGCACAGTGTCCTGACGACACCGTTCGTCATCCGCATGGTGATGGCGAGCCTCGCCGAGTTCGACCCGGCGGTGGAGGAGGCAGCGCGCAACCTGGGCGCAGGCTGGTGGCGGACGTTCCTGCAGGTCACGCTGCCGCTCGTGCGGCCCGGCGTGCTCGCGGGCGCCGTCTTCGCCTTCATCATCTCGTTCGACGAGCTTGTCGTGACGTTGTTCCTGGCCGGTCCTGACATGACGACGCTGCCGGTGCGCATCTACACGTACGTGGAGTTCTCAAGCGATCCGACGATCTCGGCCATCTCCACCACGCTCATCATCGCGTGGATGCTGATCGGCGTCCCCGTGTACAGCCGCTTTCTGTCTGTGAAGCACCACTAAGCCATGATCGACCTCGAGCTCAAAAAATTGACCAAGGCCTACGCCACCACGCTGGCGGTGGACGACGTCAACCTCGCCGTCGAGCAGGGTGAGCTGGTCGCGTTTCTCGGGCCGTCCGGATGCGGGAAGACGACCACGCTGCGCATGGTCGCGGGCTTCATCACGCCGACAAGCGGTGAAATCCTGGTCCAGGGCAAGGACATCACGGATCTGAAGCCCAACCATCGCGACATGGGCATGGTGTTCCAGAGCTACGCTCTGTTTCCGCATATGACGGTGGACCGCAACGTCGCCTTCGGCCTGATCGCGCGCCGCGTTCCATCCGCGGAGGTGACCCCGCGCGTGAAAGCCGCCCTGGAGCTGGTGGGTTTGGCGGGCTTCGGCAGCCGCTATCCCAAGCAGCTCTCCGGCGGCCAGCAGCAGCGCGTCGCGCTCGCCCGCGTGCTGGCGCTGAAGCCCAAGCTCCTGCTTTTCGATGAGCCGTTGTCCAACCTCGACGCCAAGCTGCGCGTGCAGATGCGGCACGAGATCCGGCAGCTCCAGAAGGAGGTCGGGATCACGTCCCTGTTCGTCACGCACGACCAGGAGGAGGCAATGACGATCGCCGATCGGATCGCGGTCATGAACAATGGCGGGATCGAACAGATCGGCGCACCGGCAGAGATCTACGACAACCCGCGCACGCGCTTCGTTGCCGACTTCATCGGCACCAGCAATCTGATCGACGGACAGGTGTCGGGGGGGCGCTTCCTGACCAAGGGCGGGCTCGATCTGCGGGTCATGGCCGGGCAAACCGCCCCGGCGGGCGCCTCGGTGCTTGCGGTCCGGCCGGAGAAAATCGAGCTTACGGACAGCACTGCGGCAGGGCCGTTGTCGGGCGCCGTGACGCGGGTCACCAAGCTCGGCAGCGTCGTGGAATATGCCGTGGCCCTGGGCTCGGGCGAGAGCTTCGTCATCCATCAACAGGACAGGGCGGGCGTCGTGCCGCGCTCCGTTGGTGACACCGTCACGCTGTCCTGGCGTCCCGAAGACAGCCGGTTGTTGCCGGCCTGACCGTCAAACAGAGGAGGTACTCCATGACCAACTTACGATCCGCAGCCGGTCTAGCAGCGGGCGCAGCCCTGGCGCTGCTGTCCACGAGCGCCCTTGCGCAGACGGAGATCACCGTCATCGTCTATGGCGGCTCGTTCGAGCAGGGCTGGAAGAAGTCGGTCATCGAGCCGTTCGAGAAGGCCAATCCCGATATCAAGGTCAAGATCGCAACGGGCCTGACGCAGCAGACCATCGCGCTGATGCGGGCACAGAAGAACGACGTCAAGATCGACGTCATCATGATGGACGAGGTCGGCGCCGCGCAGGGCAACGCGGAAGGCCTCTACGAGCCGCTTGTCCCGGCCAAGGTGCCCAACATCGAGAACCTGTATCCGCAGTTCCGCGTCAAAGGCGATGCCTACACCAAGTTCATGTACGTGTCGCAGGCGCTGGTCTGGCACAAGGATCACGTGAAGCAGAAGCCCGACACGTGGATGGCGATGTGGGACCCGGCCTACAAGAGCAAGATCGCGGTGCCCGACATCGCCACGTCGCACGGCTCGTTCTTTCTGCTGACGGCGGCCGACATGACTGGCGGCGACGTGAAGAACACGGACCCTGGCTTCGAGCTGATCAAGAAGCTCAAGCCCAACATCCTGACGTTCTACACGCAGCATGCCCAGCTCGCGCAGCTCTTCACGCAAGGCGACGTGTGGATGTCGAGCTGGACCAGCGACCGCGCGCAGGCGGCGATCGACGGCGGTGCGCCGCTGGGCTGGACGGTGCCCAAGGAGAGTGCCTACATCATCGACTCCACGATCGGCGTCGCCAAGGGCTCCAAGAAGGCGGAAGCCGCGTTGAAGTATGTCGACTTCGCGCTCAGCGAGGCTGCCCAGGCTGCTAATGCCCAGCATACCTATCTCGGGCCGGTAAACCGTAACGTGAAGCTGGCGCCGGAAGTTGCCGCGAAGCTGCCGGTGCAGGATCTGAATCGGCTGAAGACCACGGACTGGGATTTCGTGACCACGGTGCGTCCGCAGTGGACGCAGCGGTGGACCCGCGAGATCGCAGCCAACTAACAGGAGGGGAAGCGAGATGTCGTCATCGGATCGGCCTGTCGCTATTGTGACGGGAGCCGGGCGCAGCCTCGGGCGAGCCATTGCCGAGCTGCTTCACGCGCAAAAGTACGCCGTCGCCGTCACGGACGTGGATAAGGCGCAGGCCGAGACGGTGGCCAAATCGCTCGACGCCTCGGGCAAGGCGGCGCGGGCCTACGGGCTGGATGTCAGCAAGGCGGAGGAGGTGACGGCGGTATTCGATGCCGTCGCCGCCGACCTCGGTGTGCCGACCGCGCTCGTCAACAACGCGGGCGTCTATCCCGATCACGCGCTGCTCGATATGCCCGAGGCGGCATGGGATCAGGTGCTCGACATCAATCTCAAGGGGCCGTTCCTGTGCAGCCAGGCCTTCGCGCGCAAGCGCGTGGCGGCCGGAGGCGGCGGTGCGATCGTCACCCTGGCATCGACGGCCGGGTTCTCGGCGCGCGTCGGAGCGGCGCATTACAGCGCCTCGAAGGCGGGCGTCGTCATGCTGACGAAGTCCATGGCGCAGGAACTCGGGCCGCACGGCATTCGCGCCAATGCGGTCGCGCCCGGTTTCATCGAGGTGCGCGGGGATCAGGTGTCGCAAGAGTACAAGGCGCAGATGCTAACGATGATCCCGCGCGGCCGGGTCGGCAAAGCGCCCGACATCGCCAACACGGTGGCGTTCCTGCTGTCGGATGGTGCTGACTTCATCACCGGCGAATGCGTCGTCGTCGATGGCGGCCTGCTGACGGGCAGGCCCCTCCAGAGATCGGGCAGCCGCTGAGGCGTTGTCATATCTTCAGCGCAATCCCCGGAGATGGGTGGTCTCATCTCCTGGAAATGCTAGGCAAAAATGGGCCCCGCGGACAGGCGGGTGTAGCGGCTGTCTTCGCCCTTGATCCACCTTGAAAACACTGTAAAAGGTCCCGGCGTCTGATGGGGTGTAGCCAAGCGGTAAGGCAGCGGATTTTGATTCCGCCATTCCCAGGTTCGAATCCTGGCACCCCAGCCATTCTTCACTGATCCGCTCTTCTGGCCCGGTTTTCACACCATTTGCGGGGTGCCGGGGGTTGCGACACGCACACGATAGAGCGACGTCGAAGCCGTGATGAAGAGGCTCTTCAGGTCCACGTCGCCCCAGCAGAAGTTGGCCGTGTACTCCGGCATGCGGATCACGCCGAGGCACGTCGCGTCCGGTGCGAACACGTGGAGGCCGCCAGGCCCGCACGAGTAGACATTGCCGGCGCTGTCGATCTTCAGGCCGTCCGGTGCGCCCGGGCCATCCCCCAGCGTCTGCGCCCAGATGCGGCTGTTGGCCAGCGTGCCGTCCGCCTTCACGTCGAAGACGCGGATGTGCTGGTTGTCCGTATCGCTGATGAACATCCGTTTTTCGTCGAGCGAGAAGCAGAGCCCGTTGGGTTGGCCGAAATCGTCGGCGAGCAGCGTCAGCGACGAGCCATCGGGCGAAAGGCGATAGACACCGCGGAACGCGAGCTGCGGATCGCGCGGGACGCCGTAGTGCTCCTTGCGGCCATAGATGGGATCCGTGAAGTAGATGGCGCCGTCGCTCTTCACGACGACATCGTTGGGGCTGTTCAGCTCCTTGCTGTCATAGTGGCTGGCGAGGACTGTGATCCGGCCGTCGGGCTCGGTGCGTGTGAGATGGCTGGAGGCATGCTCGCAGGTGATCAGGCGCCCCTGCCGGTCCCAGGCGAGTCCGTTCGACTTGTTGCAGGGTTTGCGGAAGGTGCTGACACCGTCGCGGCTGCTCCAGCGGCGCAGGTGATCGCCGGGCATGTCGCTGAACAGCAGATAGCCGTCGTGATGCCACAGGGGCCCTTCCGTGAAGATGAAGCCGGTCGCCACCTGCTCGATCTTGACCGAGCTGCCGATGACAACCTCGAATCTCTGGTCGCGGATCTCGGCCGCGCTCATGACTTCGCGGCCTTCTTCTGCAACACGCTCACGCGGTTCGGACCGACGTACCAGTCGTCGGCTGTCACGTCCTCGAACACCACCCAGATCACCTCCTTGGGCAACTCTGCGACCTCGCTGATGGTCTCGGTGACGCGCCGGGCGATCTCGTCCTTGCGCTCTTGCGAGTGGCCTTTGAGAATGCGGATGTTCACGAACGGCATGGGCAAATCCTCCCTAGAGAGCGAGCAGCTTGTTGCGCAGCTCGGCGTCATCGCGAAGCTGAGCGGCAGGACCCGAGAACCGGACGGCGCCTTTTTCCAGCACGTAGACCCGGTCGGCGAGCGAGAGCGAGAAATCGACGCCCTGCTCGGCGAGCAGAATGGTGAGACCTTGGCCCTTCAGACGCTGCACCTGAGCGAGGAGGCTCTCGACGATCACGGGGGCCAGGCCCTCGGAGGGCTCGTCGAGCAGCAACAGCTCCGGATTGCCCATCAGCGTGCGGGCGATGGTCAGCATCTGCTGCTCGCCTCCCGACAGCACGCCGCCCATGCGATCGCGCAGCTCGGTCAGCTTCGGGAAAAGCTCGGAGACGGTCTCGGCCGTCCAATGACCTGGCCGGTTGGCGGAGCGGGTGGCAACGTCGAGGTTCTCCCAGACCGTCAGCTCAGCGAAGATGCGCCGGTCCTCAGGCACATAGCCGATGCCCCGGCGTGCGAGCGCGTAGGGTTGCGTCCCCGTGATGTCCTTGCCTTTGAAGCGCACCTTACCTTGCGATGGGGGCGTGAGCCCCATGATCGAGCGGATGGTAGTGGTCTTGCCGACGCCGTTGCGCCCCAGCAGGCACACGCATTCGCCGGGCTTGATGTCGAGTGAGATGCCGAATAGCACACGACTGGAGCCGTAGGCCGTGTGGATGCCGTCAACCTCGAGCAGCGGGGTCAATGCTTGCCTCCCCCGAGATAGACGCGGCGCACTTCCTCGTTGCGGCGTACGTCGTCCGGTGCGCCTGTGGCGATGATGCGGCCCTGATGCAGCACGGCGATCTGGTCGGCGATGGAGAACACGACATCCATGTCGTGCTCGGTGAAAAGCAGCGTCAGGTCGCGCTCCTTGGCGATGCGTTCGAGCAGAGCGATGCTCTCGTGTGTCTCCTGGGCGCTCATGCCGGCGGTCGGCTCGTCGAGCAGCAGCATTCGGGGCTTGCCGGCAAGCGCGATGCCGAGCTCCACTTGTTTCTGCGCGCCGTGGCTGATTTCGCCCGCGATCGTGCCGGAGATGTCCTGCAGCGCCAGTTGCTCGATCATCTGCGCGGTCTCGCTGCGGAACAGCCGCTCGGACACGCCCCACATATCGAGGCCGCGGCCGCCGTGGGCAATGAAGGCGGCCTGGATGTTCTCGTAGACGGTGAGCTTGGGAAAGATGTTGGTGCGCTGGAACGAGCGGGCGATGCCCATGCCGCAGATCTTGTGCGGGGCGATGCCGGTGATATCGCGGCCTTCGAGCAGCACCCCGCCGCTGTCGGGCCGCGAGTGCCCGGTGATGAGGTTGAACAGGGTGGACTTGCCGGCACCGTTCGGGCCGATGACGGCGGCAATGCGGTTCTTCTCGACGTTCAGGCTGACGTCGTTGGTGGCGACGAAGCCGGAGAAGGTCTTGCGCAGGCTGCGGCACTCGAGCATCAACTGCGCCCTCCGACCGCTGATCGCATGCTTCTGAAGAGGGACGTGATCGTCCCGGCGACGCCCCCGGGGAAGATGAACAGCAGCACGAGCAGGATGACGCCGAGGACGAATGGCCAGTACTCGGTATAGCTGACGATGTATTGATTGAGCAGGATGAGGATCGCCGCGCCGATCGACGGTCCCCAGAACTGATGGATGCCGCCGAGCAGGGTCATGATCAGCACCTCGGCCGACTTCGGCCAGTAGCAGAAATCGGGGAATACGCCGCGATTGAAGATGCCGAATAGCCCGCCGGCAAGCCCGGCAAATCCGCCGGCGAGCGTGAATGCGATGAGCTGGTACCGGCGCACGTCGATGCCGATGAACTGGGTGCGCTCGGCATTGTCGCGGATTGCCGTAAGCATGCGGCCGAACGGCGAGTTGACGATGCGGCGCATGGCGGCGATCGACAATGCCACCAGGATGAGCGTCAGGTAGAAGAACTTGTGATCGACCCTGAGGTTGCCGAACCAGGGCAGCCAGTCGATCCAGGCCATGCTGGGCATGGGCACGTTGGGATAGCCTTGCTCGCCGCCTGTCACGTCGTTCCATTTGAAGCAGATGGCCCAAACGATCTGGGCGAAGGCCATCGTCAGCATCGAGAAGTAGATCGACGTGAGGCGGACGCAGAAGAAGCCGAAGATGGCCGCAAACAGCGCCCCGCCGACCCCGCCGAGCAGCCAGGCCGGGAGGAACGGTATCCCGAGATCCTTCATGAAGATGGCGCAGACGTAGGCGCCGATGCCGAAGTAGGCCGCGTGCCCGAATGGCACAAGGCCTGTCACGCCGAGCAGAAGATTGAGGCTCGTCGCAAACATGGCGAAGATGATGATGTCGGTCGCGAGAAACGTATAGTAACGCGAGCCGAGGAGGGGGATGAACGCGGCGATCACGAAGAGCACCAGCGTCCAGGGGATGCGTCTTGTTGGAGAACTCACTTCAACGGCCTCCCCAGCAGGCCCCAGGGCCGCACGATGAGGACCACGGCCATGATCACGAACGCCGCGAAGATCGAGAAGCGCGGGAAGATGAGGATGCCAAAGGCCAGGGTGAGGCCGTACACGAGCGAGCCGAGAAGAGTGCCCCAGAGCGACCCTAGGCCGCCGATCACGACCACGATGAAGGCCTCGATGATGATCTCGACATCCATGCCGGGGACTACGCTCTTGATCGGCGATACGAGCGCGCCCGAGAGGCCTGCGAGGAACGAGGCCAATACGAACATGCCGGTGTAGAGCCAGGAGACGTTGGTGCCGAGCGCGCCCAGCATTTCGCGATCGAGCGCAGCGGCGCGGATGATGCGGCCGTAGCTGGTGCGGTTGAGTAGCACCCAGAAGCCGAAGGCGATCAGCGGCCCGAGCAGGATGATGAACAGGTCATAGTGGGGCAGGCGCACGCCGAAAAGATCGAAATAGCCGGCCAGTGCCGGTGGGCGCGACACGGAATGAGGCTGCGTCCCCCAGATGAACTTGCACGCATCGGAGAAGATCAGCACCAGCGCGTAGGTGAAGAGCAGCTGGTAGAGCTCCTCGCGCTTGTACATGTAGCGGAGCAGGAAGCGCTCGACGATGGCGCCGAGTAAGGCGACCGACAGCGATGCAACGATCACGGCGCCGAGAAAGCCGATCGAGGTGCGGCCCAGAATGAGCGTCATGTTCCAGGCGATGTAGGCCCCGATCATGTAGAGCGAGCCGTGCGCGAAATTGATGATCCTCAGAACGCCGAAGATCAATGACAGGCCCGAGGCGATCAGGAACAGGAACATCGCGGTCGTCAGGCCGGACCGGAGCTGGCCCAGAAGGAAGACAGGGTCGAGGAGTTCAGACATGCGGCACGCCCGTGTGCGCAGTTCTTGCTTTTGACGTCACGTGCAGGCTCCCCCGAGGTGGACGGACACGAGGGGAGCGCCGCCATGCCTGGCCGCGCCCCCCGGGATGGCAGCCTGATCAATCCATGAACGGCTTCGGATCGACGTACTTGACCTCGGTCATGATGGCGTTGCCGTCAGGGCCTTTGGCCATCTTGCCGTAGAACTGGCCCCGGTCCGCCTGATGGTCCTTGGCGCGCAGCGTCTGCTTGGCGAATGGCGCATCGATCGTCAGGTCGAGAAGGGCCTTGGCCACCTTGTCGCTGTCGACTGAGCCGGCCTTCTTGATGGCTTCCACCAGGAACTGCATGCCGACGTAGACGGTGACGGGCCACGTGGAGGGCGGATCCTCCTTGGTGAAGGCCTTGATGCGCTCGATGTACTTCTTGTGTGCTTCCGACTGGCCGTCGTAGGCCGCGAGATCGTAGCTGTTGGCATAGATGCCGAACGGATAATCGGGTCCGAGTGCGCGCGACGCTTCCACGGAGCCGGCTTCGCCGCCGTTGACGACGCGGTTCTGCACCATGTCGAAGAAGCCGAGCGGCTTGGCCTGCTTGGCCCAGGTGACGAAATGGCCGCCCCACATGGCGGAGAACACCGCTTCCGGCTTCTTGGCCATCTGCGCGTTGATGAATGGGGTGTAGTCACCTTCGCCGAGCTTGGGCCATTGCTGATCAACGATCTCCATGTCCGGCCGAAGTTTCTTGAGATGCTCGACGAACGCCTTCGCCACGTCCTGGCCGTAGGCGTAGTCGTGCGCAATGGTGGCGACCTTCTTGACGTCCTTCCACGTGGCGACGATCTCGGCCACGGAGCGGCCTTCCATCGTTGTGTTGGCGGCCGTGCGGAAGACGTAAGGATGCAAGTTTTTCTCGGCCGTGAGCTGATCCGTTTTTGGTATCGGCGCGATCAGGATGACCTTGTTTTCCTTGGCGATGGTGGAGACGGCCGGACCTTCGGCGGATGTGAGGGTCCCGACCAGGAACTCCACGTTCTCCTTGAGGATCATCTCGCGCGAAACGCGCACGGCTTCGTCAGCGGACGCCTTGCTGTCGCGAACAACGAGCTCGATCTTCTTGCCGAGCACGCCGCCCGCCGCGTTGATCTCCTCCACGTACATGCGCGCGCCCTTGAGCGCAGGCTCGCCATACAGAGCGGCCGGGCCCGAAAGGGGCAGGGGCACGCCGACTTTGATGGTGTTTTGTGCAACGGCAGGACTGCACAGAAGCAGCGCTGCAACAGACGTCCAGGCTCCCGCCCGGCACAGCCTCGCGAACCGCGTCATCGTATTCCTCCCTGGTAAGCTACTCTTATTGTTGGGTACAAATCTCGATTAGGGTTGGGCAGAAGTCAATCGAGCAATCCTCATCGACAGTCATGGACAGGCGGCGTTGACGTGAAAAGCCCAGTGCCATCCCTGCCATCGATATGGCTCGGCGACGTGCCACAGATGCGCTCTGAAGCGCATTTCGACGGGCGCGTCGTGCGCTGTTTCGCCGGCCGTCCGCCGCATGTTCATGCAATGCTCGATGCGGCGCTGGCACGGCGCGCTGACGGGGAAGCGATCGTTTGCGGTGACACGCGTTTGACTTACCGGACCTTGGACAGCCTCGTTGCCGGATGTGCGGCCGGGCTCGCCGCGTGCGGGATCGGACGCGGCGATCGCGTAGCGTTGCTGCTCGGCAATGGCGCCGCATTTCCCATTGTGCTGTTCGCGACGCTAAGGCTCGGCGCCATTGCCGTGCCGCTGAACATCCGGGAGCAGACGCCGGGATTGGCGTACATGCTGGCCCATTGCGGGGCCAAAGTGCTGGTGTATGACGCGCACCTCGCCGGGCGTTTGCCGCCAGCGTCGGAAACTCCCGCACTTGTGCATCGCATTCCTGTCGTGCCGGATGGATCGTCTGGACTAGAGGCGCTGGCGGCCGAGACTGTCGCAGTGCCCCCGGTCGAGGTCGATGAGGAAGATACGGCCGTCATTCTCTATACGTCCGGGACTACGGGGCGGCCGAAAGGTGCCATGCTGACCAACCTCGGCATCTGTCATTCGGTCATGCACTACGAATGCTGCATGGGGCTGACCGAGCGCGATCGCGCCGTCGCCGCCGTGCCCATGAGCCATGTCACCGGTGTCGTCGCGCTGATTGCATCGATGATACGGGCTGCAGGCACGCTGATCGTGATGCCGGCGTTCAAGGCCGGCGATTTTCTCGAGCTGGCCGAGCGAGAGCGCATGACGTACACGCTGCTCGTGCCGGCCATGTACAATCTTTGCCTGCTTGAACCGAGATTCAAAGGTGCCGATCTGTCATCCTGGCGGCTTGGTGGTTTTGGCGGCGCGTCGATGGCGACGGCGACGATCGAGGCGCTGTCCAAGACGCTTCCCAATCTGAAACTGATGAACGCCTACGGTTCGACCGAGACGACCTCACCGACGACGTTGATGCCTCCGGCGCAAACCGCGGCACGGCTCGACAGCGTCGGGATCGCTGTGCCGTGCGGCGAGGTGTTGGTAATGGACGAGGATGGGCGCGAGGTACCACGCGGCACAGAAGGGGAGATCTGGCTGCGCGGACCGATGGTGGCCAAGGGCTACTGGAACAACTCCGAGGCAACGGCCGAGAGCTTCGTTGCCGGCTTCTGGCGCTCCGGCGATCTGGGCTCCATCGACAGCGATGGCTACGTGCGCGTATTCGACCGCAAGAAGGATGTGGTCAATCGCGGCGGCTACAAGATCTATAGCGTCGAGGTGGAGAACGTCTTGATGAGCCACCCCGAGGTGGTCGAGGCAGCGGTGATCGCCAGGCCATGCCCGGTTCTCGGCGAGCGCGCACACGCTGTGGTGTGCTTCAAGGGAATGGCCGTCGAGCAAGAGGAGCTGGCGAGCCATTGCGCGCAACGGCTCGCCGACTACAAGGTGCCCGATACGTTCAGCTACCGGGCGACGCCGCTGCCCCGCAACGCCAACGGCAAGATCATGAAGCGCGAGCTGCGGGATGAGCTGATGAAGGGGGCTGGCCCGACCTGATCAGCATCGTGCCAACACTTAGGCTCACAGCTTCTGTGCGGCCTTTTCGAGTTGCGTGGTGCACAGGCCCCAGCCTTCGTGGAAACCCATCTTCTCGTGCGCCTCGCGATCGGCCACCGACCAGTGCAGAGCGCGCGCCGTGTAGCGCGTCTTGCCGCCTTCATCCTCGAACGTGAGGATCAGCGTCATGAACGGTTTCTCCGAGGGCTGCCACGCCGTCGTGTAGGCGTCGGTCGACACGATGCGCTCGTTCTTGACGACCTCAAGGAAGACGCCGGGGTTCGGGAACTCCTGTCCCTCGGGCGAGCGCATCACGACGAGACTGTTGCCACCTGGGCGCAGGTCCACTTCCGCGTGTGAGGTGGTCCAGGGATGCGGGGCGAACCACTGCTTCATGATCTCGGGTTCGGTCCAGGCGCGGAACACCTTCTCGCGCGGGGCATCGATCAGGCGGGTCAGCACAAGCTCGCGGTCCGAGGCGGGGGCGGTCATATCGAGGGTTCTCCGGTTGATCTCCATGGCCCAAGGACGGCCCAGCGGCGGCCGATCCGACAGCCCGGACAGATTTTTTCCAATGCGCCGCTGTTGTGTCTGGCGATTGCGGCCCGAGTGCGGAGCCGTCAGCGCGGCGTTGCGCCGGCCGTCCGCAGGGCGTCCTCGAGGATGTCGAGCGCGCGATCCATCTGGGCCGGCGTGGTGACGAGGGGCGGCGTCAGCGTCAGCACGTTACCCATGGTCGTCTTGAAGGACAGGCCGCGATCGAGCGCCGCGTAGAGCGTGCGCTCGGCCAGGACCCGTGCTGGTGCCTTCGTGTCGCGGTTCTCGACCAACTCGACACCCATGAGGAAGCCACGTCCGCGCACATCGGCGACCTCCTCGTAGAGGTCCTTCCAGCTTTCCATGCGCTCGAGGGCACGGGCGCCGACGGCGGCCGTGTTGGCGACGAGGTTCTCATCCTCGATGATGGCGATGGTTTCCAGGGCGGCGCGTGCCGTGACGGGGTTCTTCTCGTGCGTGTAGTGGCCGAACGCCCAGGCGCCGCCGACGTCGAGCTCGGGGCGGCAGATCGCGGCCGCGATCGGCAGGATGCCGCCGCCGAGCCCCTTGCCGAGAACCATGATGTCCGGCACGACGCCGTCGTGCTCGGAGGAGAACATGCGGCCGGTCTTGCCCAATCCCGTCGGGATCTCGTCGAAGATGAGCAGCGTGCCGTGGCGATCGCAGGCCTCCCGCACTTTCTGCCAGAAGCCGGCCGGCGGGACGTAGGGAACGGCGCGGATCGGTTCGGCGATGAAGGCCGCAAAGTCACCTTCCTGCGCCAGGACGTAGGCGATCATGCGCGCGCAGGCGTCGCCGGATTCTTGCGCCGACGTTCCCCCATAGGGACAATTGAAGCTGCCGAACGGCGGCACGTGCTCGGCGCCGGGCAGCAGTGGACCGTGCGGGCCGCCGCGGAACAAGGCCTCGCCGCCGACGCTCGAGGCGCCGAAACCTGCACCGTGAAATGCGTCCCAGAACGACAGCGTCTTGAAGCGGCCCGTTGCAGCGCGCGCCACCTTGATCGCCACCTCGACGGCGTCGGAGCCGCCGGTGGTGAAGAGGACCTTGGACAGCGTGCCGGGCGTGATCCGGCCGAGCTTCTCGGCGAGCTCAACGGCGGGCTCGCAGGTGAAGCGGCGCGGCGCGAACGGCAGAGCATCCATCTGCTCGGCGATGGCCCGCTTCAGGCGCGGATGACCATAGCCGATGTGGTGCACGTTGTTGCCGTGGAAGTCCATGTAGCGGCGGCCGGCCATGTCCTCGATGAAGATGCCTTCCGCCTTGCGGACGGCCGACAGGCATGGCGTCGAGACCGATTGATGCAGGAAGGCGCGGGCGTCGCGATCGAGGAGATCGCGCGTTTCGTTGTGGACGTTCTTGGCGGACCAGGCGGCACGCGCCGGCGTGGCGTTGGTATCGCTCTCGGAGGCGGCGGGGGATGAAGGGCTGCGCATTGCGTCCATCGTTCGTCGAACATGCCGGCGCAACGCTAGCGAAAAGCACCCGAGCGTTCAAATCTATCGGCTCGATAGAAACTATGCATGTGATCAATACGAGGGCTTCCGCGCAGGCTCTCCTGCGCGGCTGCCGATCGCTGAGCATGGGGTGGGGCTACTGGCCGCCCTCGAATTTGAAGGAGACCTTGATCTTGGCCCGGTAGGCTTGGACTTTGCCGCCTTCCAGCACCATGTCCTGCTCGACGATCTCGGCGACACGCAGGTCCCGCAGGGTCTGGGCCGCGCGTTCGACGGCGACTTTGGCCGCCTTCTCCCAAGAGTCCGGGCTGGTGCCAACGAGCTCGATCACTTTGTAGACGCTGTCAGACATGTCACTCTCCATCCGACAAATGACTTCGGCATGGTGAAGCGCGCTGCACGTGACACAGGCTGCATCGACGGCAGCACAATGACATCCTACCACGCGCGCCGGCTGTTGCGTGAGAAACTCGTCAGGTGCGCGATGGTTCGAAGTCAAGCCGCCTGCGCCGTTCGCTTGCGCAGCAAGTATTTCTGCAGCCCCTCCAGCACGAGCTCGCCGTCCTGGTTGTGAATCGTCGATCTGAGCGTGAGTACGCCCGTGGTGCGCTGCGGTTTGAGCTCGGCGACGGCGAGCTGAGGATAGAGCGTGTCGCCCCCATAGACCGGCTTCAGGAAGCGCGAGGACTGCTCGATGAAGCCCATCAGGCTGTCTTCGACCAGGAACGGAAAGATGCCCGCGCCGGCCGCCGTCTGGATGACCACTTGGTAACCGTGCGCCAGCAGATCGCGGTGACCGTGCCGCTTGCAGAACTCGCGATCGTAGTGAATGGGATGATTGTCGCCGGATGCCGCCTGGAAAGCGAGGAAGTGCGCATCCGTCACCGTGCGCGACGGGATGTAGAACGTCTCGCCGAGCTTGAAGTCCTCGAAGAAGCGCTGCGGGCCGAAACGTATGGCCGCGGGATCGATTCTATCGGTCATGCTCCTGCGCTCCTGGCGTTGCCGTCGATGGCGATGCCGTTGTGGACCAGACTGTCGATCTCGCCTCGCGACAGCCCGGCTTGTGCGAGGAGATCGCGGGTGTGCTGGCCGATGCGCGGCACCGGCGCGTTGGAGGGAGGCGTACCGGGAAGATGCGGCAGACGCACGGTCTCACCGCTGTCGAGCGTGTATGCGGGCGCAGCGGAGATCGCCTGCACGTGCGGATCATCGAGCCAGTCGCCATAGGTGCTGATCCGGCTTGCCAGGGCGCCGGCTTCGGCGAAGCGATCGATCCACTCGGCCGTCGTACGCTGCGCTAGCGCGCTATCAAGGATGGATGTCAGCTCGGTAATGTTGGCTTTACGGCTTTGAAAGCTGTCGAAGCGCTGATCGCGCGCCAGCTCCGGCCGGCCGATGGCCGTGCAGATGCCGGCAAACTGCGCTTCGTTGACAAGTGTGACGGCGAGCCAGCCATCGCTTGTTCGATAGTTGCCGGCGGGCGGATTGTAGAGGCCGGGCGGCTGACCGACGTAGGCGTACTCGAGGATGTTGGGGCCCTGCATGTGCGCTGAGGACTGCAGGAGGCTGATGTCGAGGTGGCGTGCGCCGTCGCCCGGCTTACGGCCCCACAGGGCCATTATCGCGGCCTGGAAGGCATAGAGGCCGGTCATGCCGTCGATCAGGGTTGCGTTCATCTTTACGGGCGAGCCGTCGCGGCTGCGCATGACACTCATTAAACCGGACATGGCCTGCCCCACGGTGTCGACCATGGGTTGCGCACGATTAGGCCCGCGCTGTCCCCATCCCGAGACCGAGACGTAGACGATGTCGGGGCTTACGGCCTTCACGGCATCGAAGCCGAGGCCCAGCCGGTCCATGACGCCGGGGCGCGCGTTCTCGATCAGGACGTGGGCCTGCGCCGCGAGCTTCAGCGCTACGGCGCGCCCTTGAGGCTGCTTGAGGTCGAGCGCGAGGCTCTCCTTGCCACGGTTGTAGGCAATGGTCTGCGAGGACATGCCTGCGATCTGTGTGCCGAGCTTTCGGATCCAGTCGCCGTCCGGCGGCTCGATCTTGAGCACGCGCGCGCCGTACTCGGCGAAATGCCCGGCGCAGGACGGGCCGGCGATCCCCTGGCTGACGTCCAGGACGAGAAGTCCTTGTAGCGGCCTGGCGTCGGGCATGCGGCGTTTCCTCTCGTGCGAAGCTATTGATTTCCCGGGGCTGGCCATCAACGATGCGGCCCGCGGACGATAATGGCAAGGAGTGTCGGGAGACGTAATGACTGACCAGATGAGCCCCGATCTGACGAAACGATCGACCTTCAAGAGCTTCACGACGGTGACGCTGCGCTTTTGCGATACGGACAAGATCGGCCACATCAATAATGTGGCGATCGCCTCGTTCTTCGAGGCAGCGCGCTGCGAGCTGCTCGACGGCTTCGCCGAGCGCGCGACCATCGAGCCCGGCATCGACTACGTGCTGGCGCGTATCGCCATCGATTTCCGCAGCGAGCTGTTCTACCCCGGTACGGTCGAGGTGGGCGGGCGCTTCCTGAAGATCGGCAATCGCTCCATCCTGAGCGGCTACGGCGCGTTCCTCGGCGACCGCTGTTTTGCGACCGGAGAAGCAGTGAACGTGTTCTTCGACCTGGAGCGGCGCGTTTCTGTGCCGGTGCCGGCTAGCCTGCGGCGTTTGCTCGAGCAAGAGATTTCCAGCTAGGACCCACGCACTTTTTTTGTTGTCCACATCCGTCCACAGGTGCTCGCGACCTTGTGATGTGGCGCGCGGGCAACGTTGCCGGCCGATGATCGGCGCGCGCGTTATCGAACGCGGTGATCAGATCGCTGTTCAAATTGCGATCGGTAACGGCGTGAGCGGTGTTCGGCGCGTGTCGGCGCTATCCGGAATCTGCGGGCAAAACTGCGGGTTGCGCGACGACTACGGATAATTGGGTTGCAGAGCGCGGACAATGCTGGCGCCTGCGGGATGTCGTGGCTGCGCGCCGGCGCGACGATGTATTGCATCCATCGTCAACCAGGGAAAAGTGATCGCGCTTAGGATTCGTCGGCTTGTCATCACCCGACACGCTCGTATGGTGCATCGCATGTGCTGCACACGGCGCGAGCATTTCGAGCCGAACGGCGCAAGGGTTTCTTCCGGGCCTTGAACAGCGGGGGTTGGGCGGCGAAAGCCGCTAGGGGGCTGGAAGTTTGAGAGCCGCGGATGGTTGGGGGCGCTCGCAAGAGTTCATCCGTTGGTTCGCGGGGGCGGAGCTGCCGATTCAAGATCGGCAGCTCCTTTTTTTACCGAGACGACTGCGTTTCGCCGTGCCGACTCGTCGACCCAGCACGATCTCGCTAGTATCGGGTTGGCGATCAGGCGTGCAGCGACGAGGTGCAGCTCCATGAACATCCACAGCTCTGGACGTCAGCCCGTGTACGCGCAGGAGATGCGCACGCAGGCGATGGGTCCGCTGGCACAAGAGAGCGCTGGCGCCAACTTCTATGACATCGACGGTGCCTTCCGCAGCCTGCTGAAGCTCTATCTCGCGCCGGATATGTTGGTGCGCCTGGAGCCGCATTTCTCGCGCCTTGGGGCGCTCGCCGGAGGCCGTCTCGATGAACTAGCGCGTGTTGCCGATCAGAATCCACCGGTGCTGGAGCCGCGTGACCGCTTCGGGCGCGACGAGGACAGCATCCGCTACCATCCGGCCTATCGCGAGATGGAGAAGATTGCCTTTGGCGATTTTCAGTTCCATGCCATGAGCCATCGCGCGGGCGTGCTCGGCCTCGAAGCGCCGATGCCCGCAGTCGCCAAGTACGGATTTCAATATCTGTTCGTCCAGGGCGAGTTCGGGATCATGTGCCCGATCAGCGTCAGCGATACATCGACCTTCCTCATCCGGCGTTACGCGAGCGAGGAGCTGAAGGCATATCTGCTGCCGCGCATGCTGTCGGCCGATATGGCAACGTTGTGGAAGGGCACGCAATTCATGACGGAGAAGGCCGGCGGCTCCGACGTCGGTGCGATCGAGACCATGGCGCGCCAGGAGGGTGGCCGCTGGCGCCTTTACGGTGAGAAGTGGTTCTGCTCGCACACGGATGCCGAGGTGGCGCTGATGCTGGCGCGGCCGGAAGGCGCGCCGGATGGGACGCGCGGGCTCGCGTTGTTCGGCCTCCCGCGTTATCTGGAAGACGGCACGCGCAACAGCTATCGCATCGTGCGCCTCAAGGACAAGCTCGGCACGCGCTCCATGGCCAGCGGCGAGATCCGGCTCGAGGGCGCCGTGGCCTATCTCGTCGGGGCGGTTGATCGCGGTTTCAAGCAGATGATGGATCAGGTCAACCTGTCCCGCCTGTCGCATGGCGTGCGTGCGGCAGCCATGATGCGGCGCTGTCTCAACGAGGCGCTGGCGGCGGCGCGGTCGCGCCATGCGTTCGGCTTGGCCGTGATCGAACGGCCGCTGATGCGGCGCCAGCTCATGAAGATCCTGGTGCCGACGGAGCAGGCGTTGTCGATGGCGATGCTGGCGGCCGAGACCATGGACAAGGATGCGGCCGGCGACAACCAGGCGCGAGCGCTGCTGCGCATCCTGACGCCGATGCTCAAGCTGCGCGCCTGTCGCGACAACATTCCGGTGGCTACGGGCGCCATGGAGGCCCGCGGCGGCAATGGCTACATCGAGGAATGGGTGAACGCGCGTCTGGTGCGCGATGCCCACATCGGCGTGCTGTGGGAGGGTACCAGCAACATCAATGCGCTCGATGTGGTGCAGCGTGCCGTGGGTAAAGAAGGCTCCGATGAAGCACTGGCGGCGATGCTGCACGGCAAGCTCGGCGAGGCCGATGCGCTGCCGAAGGCCTATCGCGCCCGCCTTGCGGCCTTGATCGATCGCACCATCGCCTTTGCGCGGTCCGTCGCCCGCAACCCCGGCGAGGAGGCGCGTGCGCGGCTCGCGGCAACCGCCCTCTACAACATGGCGAGCGCCGTGATCCTGGCCTGGGAGGCGACCCGGCCCGGCGTTGACGCGCGGCGCGCGATCGTCAGCCGCTTTGTGGTGGAGCATCGCCTGGAGGCGGCCGATCCCCTGGCGCCCCGGGACGATGCCTGGGAGCGTGAGGCGACGGCTCTTCTGCTCGATGAGGCGCCGGTCGCTTTTGATCGCGCCGCTGCCCTTTTGGTGGCATGATCGCGGACGAACCACGTTCAACGAGAACGGAGCACCGAATGCCCGCTCAATCGACCGAAATTCTCGACCTCGAAACGCTCGTGTCGCGCATTCCGAACGGCGCGCGCATCGCGTTGCCGCCCGACTACTCGGGATGCGCCATGGCCGCCGTCCGCGCACTAATGCGGCGGCCGGTACGCGATCTGCACGTCGTCGCGGTTCCGGCCGGCGGCATGCAGGTGGACATGCTGATCGGTGCTGGGTGCGTGGCACGCGTCGAGGCGGCTGCGGTGACGATGGGCGAGAACGGCCTGGCGCCGCGCTTCACGGCTGCTCTGAAGAGCGGCGAGATTGAAATGTGGGATGCGACCTGCCCGGCCATCCAGGCCGGACTGCAGGCTGCGGAGAAGGGCATCCCCTTCATGCCGCTGCGCGGGATCATAGGTTCCGATCTGCTGCGCGTGCGGCCGGATTGGAAGGTGATCGACAACCCGCTTGCCGAGGACGGCCGCAAGGATCCGATCGTGGTTCTGCCAGCGATCACGCCGGACGTGACGCTGTTCCACGCGCTGAAGGCGGACCGCAACGGCAACGTGTGGATCGGCGTTAGGCGCGAGCTGATGCTGATGGCGCATGCGTCACGCCAGGCGCTCGTCACCGTCGAGCGGATCGAGGACACGAATTTCCTGGAAGATCCGCTGCTGGCGGCTGGGACGATACCGTCGCTCTACATCACGGCCATTGCGGAAGCGAAGAACGGGGCGTGGCCGATCGAGCTGTCCGGCGCCTATCCCGCCGACCGCACCGCGCAAGCCGACTACGTCAAGGCGGCGCGCACGGCCGAAGGATTCGCGCAATGGGCCGCTGACGTCGTGCACGGCAAGGTGCCGGCGTGAGCACATCGCCCTTGCCTGCCACGCAATCTGCTGTCTCCACCACCGAGATCATGATCGGCGCCATTGCGGAGATGCTGGCGGGGCTTTCGCATATCGCCGTCGGCGCGTCCTCGCCCATTCCGGGATCGGCGGCGCTGCTCACGCGCGCGCGTTCCGGCGGACGCACGCGCGTCTCGGTGCTGGGCAGCCGTGAGAACAACCCGTTCACGGACGGCGGGCGCGAGCTGTTCGATTGTGCAGGCCAGGGCCGGATCGATGCGTTCTTCCTGTCGGGCGGGCAGATCGACGGCGGCGCGAACATCAATCTGGTCGGGATCGGCGATGTCGATGACTATCCGCGGGCGCAGGCGCGCTTCCCGGGCTCGTTCGGTTCCTCGTACCTCTATTTCGTCGTTCCGCGCGTGATCCTGTTTCGCGAGGAGCACACGCCGCGCACGCTGGTGGAGAAGGTCGATTTCATCAGCGCGCCGGGAACGTCGCCGCCGGAGGTGTATCGTCCCGGCGGGCCGCATGCCCTCGTGACGAGCTTGTGCGTGTTCACGTTCGACCGTGCACGCGCACGCTTCACGCTGATAAGCACGCATCCCGGTGTCACGGCGGCGGATGTGCGAGCCGCCACCGGGTTCGACTATGACGCGCCGGCCGAGGTGCCGCAGACTGCCGCGCTCGATGCGACAGGGCTGAAGCTACTGCGGACGACGGTCGCACGCGAGGTCGCGGAGACGTATCCGGGTTTCGCAAAGAAGCAATGGGGCGTCTGAAACGTCCCACTTCACGGGCTGCTACCGATAGCGCGCATCGACGCAGCGAACGCCATTCCAGAAATAGTAGGTACCGCAGCCGTTCGGACCGGATGGGCGGAGGCTGTAGTCGTCGTAGGTGCGGACGCGATAGTCCGGATTGAAGTCGCGACGGTAGTCCCGGTAGATCACCGGCGGACCGCGATCGCGGTCGTCGTAGTTGGGATCATCATATTGGACGACAACCTGCGCCGACGCGGCACCGGCGCTCGCGAGAGCAGCGATAATGAACGCTGGGAACATCCAGAGTTTCAGTCGTGACATTCTGGGCCTCCTGCATCGTGGCTTGCAGGCCAGAACCCGTCACGGTCCGAGTTGTTCCGGTTCCCGGGCGGCCCAGTCGGCGACGTTCTGGATCATGGCGGGCGCATGCTGTGCGTCGCTGGCGTATTCGGCAAGCTCCGACAGGCGATGCACGCCGGTCAGGATATCGACGCGCCGGCGGTCGATAGTGCGGCCCGTCATAGTTTCATAGCTGGCGATGATGCGCCGGGTGAGATCCGGCGAGATGAAATTGGAGTAGATGAACTCTTGGTGCAGCAGGCCGAAGCCTGAATCGCCGAAGTCGTACATGCCGTTGAGGCGGTTGTGTACGTGGTCGAACGCCATGTTCCAGCCGTGGCCATCGAAGAAGCCGTAGGTCGTGCCGTGCGGATCGGGCGGGAGGTCGCGCCAGGCCAAGATGGTGTGCTCCGCGTAGCGGCGCAGGTCGGGCGGCAGAACCGGCGTGGCGCACGCGAGAATGTCGTCAGCGCTCAGCCAAGGCTTGATCGGCACTGCTCCGGCGGCCGTCATCGTCGTGCTGCCGATGCTGTGCAACTCGGCGTAGAAGTGCGCCAGCCCTCCCGCCAAGGCGTCGCGCGCTGCATTGGGTATCCGCTCATAGTGCGCCGTCAGCAGATGCTCGCCCTTGAGCTTGGTGTGCCTGGAGAACAGGGGCGGGCCGCGATGCATGACCAGGTCCGGTACCGGCAAAGTCACCACCGGCCGCAGGGCAGCGAGCAGCCGCGCTTCGCGAATGAGGCTTGCCTCCGCCTCGGTATTGCGCGGGAACTTGAAGATGAGGCGATCATCGACATCGATGGCGGCGCAAGCCCACCCTGCCGTCTGGAGCGTGAACGCCGAACCGGCAAGATCGGGAAACTGGGCGACAATGACGCTCCGCAACGCGTCCGTGGACAAATCCGGCTGCATACCGGCTCTAAGAGCAGAATCGGCACGCCAGGGCAACCGGTGGCTGGCTGCTCCGCCGACCCGCCAGAGTTGCACTCCCGGCTCCTCTTGTGGCAACGATGCAGGAACTAGAGACCGAGGAGCGACCAATGGCGAAAGCCGCAGACGGCACACAGGGAAACGGGGCGGGACAGGCAGGTGCCGGAGCCTTGCAGGGCCTCAAGGTCATCGATCTGAGCCGCGTGCTCGGCGGACCGTTCGCCACCCAGCTCCTCGCCGATCATGGCGCCGATGTCATCAAGCTCGAGCCGCCGCAGGGTGACGAGGTGCGCGACTGGGGTCCTCCCTTCAATGGCGACGACGCCTCCTACTTCATCGGCATCAATCGCAACAAACGGTCCGTCGGCCTCGACCTCGCCAAGCCCGAGGGGCGCGAGGTGCTGCTGAAGCTGCTCGACGGTGCGGACGTGCTCATCGAGAACTTCAAGCCGGGTTCCATGGAAGGATGGGGCATCGGCTATGACGTGCTGAAGCAGCAGTTCCCGAAGCTGATCTATTGCAAGATCTCGGGCTTCGGAGCCGAGGGTCCGCTGGGCGGGTTCCCGGGTTACGACGCCATCGTCGGCGCCATGGCGGGCCACTACAGCGTCAACGGTTCGCCCGAGTCCGGACCGATGCGTATCGGCCTGCCTGTTGTCGATATCTCGACCGGCCTGTACTCGGTCATCGCCATTCTGATGGCGCTGCACGAGCGCGGGCGTTCGGGGCAGGGGCAGTTCATCGACACGGCGCTCTACGACAGTGCCATGAGCCTGATGCATCCACATTTCGCCAACTACTTCCTGTCGGGCAAGGTGCCGGGCCTGACCGGCAATACCCACGGCAACCTCGCGCCGTACGGCATGTTCAAGACGCGCACGTGCCGTATCATGATCGGCGCTGGAAACAACAAGGCCTTCCGCAGGGTGAGCGAGGAGCTCGGGTTGCCGACGCTGGCCGACGATCCGCGCTTCAAGAACAACGGCGATCGCATCAACAATCGCGAAGCGCTGAACGCGATCATCTCGGACAAGCTGGCGAACGTCGACGGCATGGAGTTTGCGTTGAAACTGCTGAAGGCCGGACTGCCGTGCGGCCCTGTGCTCGACACCAAGCAGGTGCTGGAGCATCCGCACGCCAAGGCGCGGGGACTGCTGGTCGAGAAGGACTGGTACAAGGGCGTCGGCACCCCAATCAAGTTCTCGCGCACCCCCGGGAGCGTCAAATCCCCGCCGCCACGATTCTCGCAGCATACGCGCGAGGTGCTGAGGGAGAACGGGTTCGACGATGCGGCCATCGAGAAGCTGATGGCTGCCGGCGTTCTCGTGGAAAAGCGGCGGGTCTAGGTGCGGATGGGGGGTATGGGGCATCGCCAGGGCTTGCTGACGGCAGCTTGCCGTGTGCTCCGTGCCTGCTCGCTCGGCATACTGCTGGTCGCGCTTACAGGTATTGCGCCGGTCGCGGCGCAGAAGATCTCGCCGGAGCTCGAGGCGCGGCTATCGGAGACGCAGCTGCGCCAGTATCGGGCGTACCTGCAGGCCCGCGGGCCCTTCGACCGGCAACTCGACGAATACTGGGACGACGTCGAGGAAAAGCGCGATGTGCGCAAGCGCAAGCGCTCGGCCGGGCAGGCGTTCACGAACAACGATTACGTCGCCGAGCAGCCGCCCAAGTACGCGGGACCGCCCATGCCGGCCGACGTGGCTCGCATCATCGCCAGCATGAAGGAGCCGGAACCGGAGGCCGAACCGCGTGCCGGTGTTGCCGATTTCCTTGCCAACGCCAAGGCGCACTACGGCTTCGCGCCGACACCGACGACGGAGCGCGAGTTCAAGCGGCGCTATGCCGAGGAGTCTCTGGCTGCCGGTTTGACCAAGATGCAAGTGGTGCGCGTTTATGCGCTGGAAACCGGCGGGCGCGGCACCTACGACATGCAGGCGGGCATCGACCCCGACACCAAGCAGGGCAAGCCGATCTCCTCGGCGCTGGGCTATGCGCAGCTGCTCAGCGGCAATTCCGTCAACGAACTCTTGAAGCACGGGCCAGGGTTCATCGAGCGGCTGAACGGCATGGCGGCGCAGCGTGGCGTCAGCGGCGTGCGCGCGGCGGCACTGCGCAACAAGGCGCAAGTGATCGGGAGAATGGTGCGGGCAGCACGGTCCGTGCCGAACAACTGGGGCAGTCACGTCAAATTCGGCGCCACGCCCAGGGGGCAGGGCATTCACACGTTGAACATGGATGCCGACGTCGGTCCGTGGCTGCAGGTGCTGAAGCTCAGGGATGTGCTGCAGACGGCGGTGAATGCGGGGCGTGCCGAGTTGACCGGCGCCGAGCTGGAGTTGATGAACCTGGCCGGGCCGCGCACCGGACTCGAGATGATGGAGCGTGTGGGCCGGACCATGCCGACCTCCAACTTTTTCAGCCGCACCGGCTACTATCGCAACACCATCGTGCGCGAGCGTACGGGCGCCGAGCTGCTGGTCGCCATCGACGAGCGCATGGCGGTGAACATCCTGAAACCCGGCGCCATCGAGTTCATCAATATCTTCGACGAGGTCATGCGCGATCGCCGCGCCGGCCGGTGAGCGAGGTTTCAACCCTTCGCCTTCTCCATGAAGGCCATGGCGCCGGCGGGGGCGCGGACTTTGCCTTCGGTGATGAAGTAGACGAATACGTCGCGGGCTTTCTTCTTGGCGCCGTTCTCCTTGTCGACGACGGGAAGGTCATCCGGTACGGCACCGGCGGCCCATGTCTTGGCGCGCCCGACCCAACTGGTGAGCGCCTTGGGTGGATAGCAGGTCGGCACGTCGTCGCTGCCCTTCTGCAGGCGCGCGTAGACGAAATCGCCGGTGACGTCGGCGATGGCTGGATAGGTCGCGTGCTCGGCGAACACGACGGGAATGGAGAAGGAGCGCAGGAGCGCGATGAACTCAGGGGTGCAGAACGTCGGATTGCGCACCTCGACGGCGTGCTGAAGCGTGCGCCCGCCGAGGGTCTTGGGCAGCAGCTCGAGGAACTTGCCGAAATCGGCCTCGTCGAATTTCTTGGTCGGGGCGAACTGCCAGAGCAGCGGCCCGAGCCGATCACCCAACTCCAGAACACCCGACTCCAGGAAACGCATGACGGAGTCGCCGGCCTCCGCCAGCACCCGCCGGTTGGTGGCGTAGCGAATGCCTTTCACCGCGAAGACGAAGCCCGCCGGCGTATCCTTCGCCCATTTGGCGAACGTCGCCGGCTTCTGCGTGCTGTAGTAGGTGCCGTTGATCTCGATCGTGCGCAGATGCTCGGCGGCGTATCGCAGCTCCCGCGCGTGCGGCAGGCCGTCGGGATAGAACACGCCGCGCCACGGCTCGAACGTCCAGCCGCCGATTCCCGCCCGGATCTGTCCCAGCTTTGCCATACGAAGCACCGAATGATTGTTATGCGCAGGGACATCCGTAGCCGGGCGGGGCGCGGATGTCATCCCTTCGATGTCAGGAGTGATACCGGGTTCACGTGCGCTGCTTGAGCGCCATGTACTCGAGTTCTGTCAAACCATAGGTCCACGCCACGGCCTGGCGTGCGGACTGCACAGTGGGCGGGACTTGCAGGAAATACTGCTTATAGGTGCCGTCCGGCTCCGGTGAGCCGTTGCGGACTTGCACAGCGGCCCAGGAGTCCCAAGTTGTCCAGCTCTTGGTCCAGAGAATGCCGGTGTCGTCCTCGGCCACCGCCACGGCGTCGCCCTCGCGGATGAACCTCTCGGGCGTCATGATGTCGATCATGCAGCGCCGCACGACGGGCTCGTGCTCGCGGTCGACACGGGCTGCGGTGATCTCCTGGGGCCGTTCGATCATCCAGGCCGGCAGGGCGACGCCCTTCCAGGCATAGTAGGCCCAGCCATCGGCAAAGGCGATGGCTGGCCCGTTGGCGCTGTGCAGGCGCCCGCGATCATCGGTGCGCAGGATGTGGTGGCGCTCGACCAGCCAGCACACGCGGGCGTGGGGAATGATCCAGCCGACATTGGCTGCGACGCGGATCAAGCCCTGCAGTGGTTCGGCCTGCCGCTGCAAGCCGCACGCGTCGTGGAAGAACTCGAAAATGCCGAGGGCCGGCGCGTCATGCTGGCTGAAACTGCTGTCGCGCAGGCTTGTGCGCATCCAGCGGGGCAGCGTGCCGCCGCGCAGGCGGTGCAGCAGGCGGCGTGCGAACTGAAATCGGCGCTCCTGCATCAGGGGGTCGCGGAGCGTGACGGCGGCGGTTACGGCCGCACTCGTCTGATTGGGGGGATGCGGGCGGAAGGTGCTGGAAATGCGGGTGCGGACTTCACTGCTGATGGACGCATCGACGGCGTACGCCACATCGCGCAGCACGGAATCCACGATCAGAGATTTGACGTTCTCGCCGGCGATGGCGCGGCCGGTCTGGGAGCAGGAGCGCGCGACATCGAGCGGACCCTCGCACCAGACGATTTGCTCCGGTGGGGCGAGGCGGGCCGCACGATAAGCGGCCTTCACGCCGTCTTCGGCGCTTGCCCGATCCGCACGAGCCGTACTCGTGCGGATCTCCTCCCAGCGATTGCGGCATCGCGAGAGAAGGGCAAGTTGCTCGGCCGAAAGCCGAGCCAGCTCAATCCGCGACAATCCTGGCGTCCTCGGGGTCGAGCTCGCGCTGGCGCCGGACGCGGTATGTGCCGGTCGGCAGATCGATAGGCCCGTGCTCCTGATGGGTCACGCGCGCCGTAGGAGCGTCGACGGTGATGTGACCGATGTAGAGACCGCGGGGAATATCGCGCGCCAAGCCGTCATCACGGAAGAAGGCAAGCTTGCCGAAAACAGTGTGGTGGTGGCCAGTCAATTCGCCCTCGGCGAGGGTGACAGCACATTCCGTAGCGGGGGGAATCGACCTGCCGCAGACGTCGCTCACGCGCTCGATCAGCAGATCGCCCTGCGCATACAGCTCTTTCATGGGGGTGCTCCTCAATCGGATGCCGGTACGTACCACGCAACGCCGAAACGGCACTCGCGTTCCAGCGGAGCTTTTGCTTACTTGGGAAGCCGATCGGCGCTCGACCAGCCCCCTGAAAGCGAACGCCTGCAATTTGAACAATTGCACGCAATGGCGGCGGTCCCCGGAGGTTTGGCCGGCGCTGTCATAAAATGGGTCGGGAGGCCGGGTTTGCCTGCGATCTTTCGCGGGTGCACACGCCCGGCCTAGACTAGAGACAGTTGAACAAAGGAAACCTGCCATGCAAACAACGCCGGTCCGGCAGATACCCGCATTCTATCACCGCCGTATCGGCGACATCGTCATAACGGCGCTCAGCGATGGGACGCTGGAGCGATCTCTCGAATTGTTACGATCCGTCACCGTCGATGACGCAAAGGCCCTGCTCGCCGAGAACTTCCGCCCGGGGGTTTTGATCTCGGTCAATGCGTTCGTCGTGCGCACGGCGGGCCGGACCATGCTGATCGAGACCGGCTCGGGGCGCTACCTCGGCGCATCGGCAGGCCACCTTCTCGACAATATGGCGGCGGCCGGGATCGATGCTGCCGATATCGATACGGTGCTGGTAACCCACATGCATCCGGACCATTCGGCGGGCTTGACCAACATGGAGACGGGGCGGCCCAACTTCCCAAAAGCCGAATTCGTGGTGCACGAGAATGAGCCGCGGCATTGGCTCGATGATGCCGCCATGGCGCGGGGAACGGAACGCCAGAAGCTGCTCTTCTTCCAGCAGGCCCGGGAGCAGATGGCGCCCTACAGAGATCGCATGCGCACGTTCCAGCAAGGCGAGGTGGCGCCGGGGGTCACGGCCATTCCCTGCCACGGGCACACGCCGGGGCATTCGGCGTTCATGATCGAATCCGGCGGGCAGCGGCTGCTCATCTGGGGCGACATGGTGCACATCCCCGAGGTGCAGATTCCACGGCCGGAGGTCACCATCGACTTCGACAGCGATCCTCAGGCCGCCGCTGCATCACGCCGGCGAATTTTCGACATGGTGGCGAGCGAGCGGCTGCTGGTCACGGGCATGCATTTGCATTTCCCGGGCTTCGGGTACCTCGCACGGCGCGGGGAGGGGTATCAGTTCGTGCCGGAGGCCTGGCAGCAGACGCTGTAAAAGAATTCTAAACGGATCTGCCCCTGGCACGGCGGACGGCGCTCGTGAACTTCACGCCGAAGTGACGGCCGTCGCGCCAGGCAAGGCGGCAGTCAACCTCGGTCTTGTCCGGGCAGAAATAGAGCACCAGACGCTCCGGGATGTAGGCCGGAGACGCCGACGTCTTCATGCCCCGGGTCAACTCGAGGCGTGCACCGCTCTTGGACTGGTCCCGTATGGTGCAGCGCTGGGGGCTCGACAAGTCCTTGCTGAAGATCAGGGCGTCGACGTTGTAGACGGGCTTCCGGGGCTCGATGCGGCGGCCAGCGGCGCTTTCGCCTGCGAAGCGCGCTTCGCTACGTGCCGGAGCAGCGTAAAATCGATGCATCTTCCACATACCGGCCTCCCCGGTGAGCGCTACAACCAGGGCGCCAGGCTAGCAGAGAACGATAAATGAAGCGTTGAGGCATGTTCCATCAGGCCGGCATACGGCCTGATGGTAGCTGAAAAAGTGTGTGCCGCGCCGCGATCAGCCGTCCAGACCCAGGAGACGGGCCGGGTTCTTGCGCAGCATCATGTCGATGTCCTCGTCCGACACGCCCGCAGCCTTGACGGCTGCGATCATGTTCTCGATGCCGTCGGGATGGGTCATCATCCCTTGCTGGCCGAGATCAGTGGAGAGGATGAGGCTTTTGGCGCCGAGCTGTTTCACCTGCTCGGCAACGATCTTCGCGGAGACCTCGCTCCAGTGTTTCATCCAGGCATACTGGGCATTGGGTCCGGTCATGAACTGCAGGTAGCAGATCTCGATCATGCCGCCGTTGGCCGCCACGTCCTTGGCCTGCTCCATGGAGAGGCCCGGAATGTTGGTCAGCCCGTGGGTGACCATGATGCTCTTGACGCCGAGCTCTTTGGCTTTCTTCGTGACGGCAACGACCTCCTCAGGGTGGATGTGCCCGGTCGCCAGCACCAGGTTCTCGCGTGCGACGATCTTCAGGATCTCCTCGACCTGAGGCACCACCACGCCGTTCGGTGCCACGACGATGCCGGACTGGTCCTTGTTGACCAGCGTCTTCACGTGCTTGTCGGAGTCGAAGGTCGGCAGCCATACGACCTTGCCGCGGCCGCCCGACATGCGATGCATCCATTCGACGGCTGCGGGGTTCAGGCCACCAACCGCGTTGTTGAGAACGATCCCGCCCCAGACCTCGATGCCGGGCACCTGCGTCATCACGAGAGCGGCGCGATCGGCTGTCGTGGCGACGTGGTTCTTGAGCACGAGGCCGCGCATGCCCTTGCGGCGCGCGATCTGCGCCACCTCCAGGTCGGTGATGCTGCGGCCGAAGACATCCGGCGCCGAGTGCACGTGGACGTCGATCACGCCGGCTGCAGGGCTGACTTTGGGCGGCGGTGGCGGAAAGCCGACTTGTGCGTGTGCCGGCTCGAAAGCCAGGGCACAGAGGGCAACGGCGGCGACCGACAGATGAACGGAATGCAGGCGCGAGATCCGCATGTGTTTCCTCCAATATCGTTTTTATTGATGGAAGAAACCTAGCACGGGCGGGCGTGGCGCTGCGCGGGGTGCTGAAGCTCTTCGCGCGGCTATGGCCACTTCGCAACAGGCGGCAGGGAGGAGAGGATCGAGTCGACGTTGCCGCCCGTCTTGAGGCCGAACACCGTCCCGCGATCGTAGAGCAGGTTGAATTCCACATAGCGCCCGCGCCGGACGAGCTGCTCCTCGCGCTCTACATCCGTCCAGGGCCGGGCGAAGTTACGGCGGACCAGCTCGGGGTAGATCTGCAGGAAGGCACGGCCGACGTCCTGGGTGAATGCGAAAGCGGCGTTCCAGCCACCCTGCTCCGGGGCGGGCGTCAGGTAATCGTAGAAGATACCTCCGACACCGCGCATCTCCTGGCGATGCGGAAGGTAGAAGTACTCGTCACACCAGGTCTTGTAGCGCGCATAATCGGCGATCACGTGAGGCGTGCACGCGCCCTGCATGGCGGCATGGAAGGCCAACGTGTCGGGATCGTCCTGCGTGCGCCGCGCCATGAGCATCGGGGTCAGGTCGCCGCCGCCGCCGAACCACCGCTTCGAGGTCACGACGAAGCGTGTGTTCATGTGTGCAGTGGGCGCGTGCGGGTTATGCGGATGGGCGATGAGCGAGACGCCTGAGGCCCAGAAGCGGGGATCGTCCTCCGCTCCCGGAATCTGCTTGCGGAATTCCGGGGCGAACTCGCCGTGGACCGTCGACGTGTGCACGCCGACCTTCTCGAAGACACGACCCGACATCAGGCTCATGACACCGCCGCCACCGCCGGCGCCCGTGTGATCGGTGCGCGACCAGGGCGTACGCTTGAAGCGGCCGGGTGCGTCGCTGCCGAATGGCAGTGTGCCCGGGAGCTCGTCCTCGATGCGCTCGAAAGCGGCGCACAGGTCATCGCGAAGGGCCTGAAACCAGGCCTCGGCCGCGTGCTTTTGCTCCTCGAGCGTGCCGCCGGTTGCGGGATGTGTCATAAAATGGTCTCGTTACCTCAGCATATGCTTTTCACGCCGAAGCAGGCTAGCGCGCGCCCGCGCTGCCGTGCTATGACGCGCAACGCTTATATCACCTCGCGGGGTGCTGCCATGATTGAGATCAACACCACACCTGACCTCTAGGGTCACCCGCGCCCCGTTGCGCTTGGCTGCGACCGACCTTCCGGCGCGCCCGCGCACATACTGCTACTGACTGAATCCTGCCGCCGGCGTCTCCGTTTCAGACGTGCGCCCCTCCGTCTCCATATGAATGGGACGTGGCTGCTGCGGCACCCGATTTTTGAGGACTTCGAGATGTTCCGCTGGTTCGAAACCCGCATTGATGCATTTCCGGCAGACCCGCCCGAGCGGCCGCCGGAGACGCTGCTTGCCTTCTACCTGTACTTCGTGAGGCCGGTCTGGCCGGCTTTCGCGGCGCTGCTGGTTGCCGGCTTCTTCGGCTCCGTGATCGAGGTGGCGCTGATGACGTTCGTCGGCAGCCTCGTCGATTTGATGCGGGCGTCAGCGTCGCCAGCGACGTTCATCCGTGATCACGGCGTAACGCTGCTGTGGATGGCGTTCGTCGCCGTCATCGCCCGTCCCGTGGTGTCGGCGGCGCATGACCTGATCAAGAACCAGATCATCGCCGGTCCGGTGACGAACCGCGTGCGCTGGATGACGCACCGCTACGTGCTGCGCCAGAGCCTGGGCTTCTTCCAGAACGATTTCGCGGGCCGGGTCGCCAACAAAGTGATGCAGGCGGCGCCGGCGTTGCGGGAATCCGTGGTGCAGGTGATCGACGCCATCTGGTACGCGGGTGTGCAATGGGTCGGCGCGGCTGTGATCTTCGCGGCGGCGGATTGGCGCCTGCTGATCCCGCTGCTGGTCTGGCTCGCCGCCTACTTGGTGACGCTGTTCATCTTCGTGCCGCGCATCAAGGAGCGCTCGACGGAAGCCGCCGAGGCGCGCTCGATGCTGGTCGGCCGTATCGTCGACACCTACACCAACATCCTGACGGTGAAGCTGTTCGCGCATGCCGATCGCGAGGATGCCTATGCGCGCGTCGCTTTGCAGGAGCAGATGGGCAAGTGGCAGGCCTCGCTGCGCGTGCAGACGTCCATGGAGCTGGTGCTCTACTCGCTCAACGGCCTGCTGATCGCCAGCGCCAGCGGCCTCGCCATCTGGCTGTGGAGCCACGATCTCGTCAGCCTCGGCGCCATCGCGGTGGTGACGGGGCTCGTCATGCGCATCGTCGCCATGTCGGGCTGGATCCTGTGGGTGGTGGCCGGCATCTTCGAAAACATGGGTGTCGTGCAGGAAGGCATGGAGACCATCAGCCGTGTCAACGCGGTGGTGGACGCGCCGGTCAGCAAGCCACTTGAGGTGACGCAGGGCGAGATCCGCCTGGAGCACGTGAGCTTCCACTACGGGCAGCATGTCCCCGCCGGCGCAGGCCGGCAGGGCGGCGTGATCCATGACCTGTCGCTGGTGATCAAGCCGGGCGAGAAGGTCGGGCTGGTCGGCCGTTCGGGTGCGGGCAAGTCGACGCTCGTCAACCTGCTGCTGCGCTTCTACGACCTGGAGAGCGGCCGCATCTTGATCGACGGGCAGGACATCGCGCACGTGACGCAGAACAGCCTGCGCGCGCAGATCGGCATGGTGACGCAGGACACGTCGCTGATGCACCGCTCGGTGCTCGACAACATCCTGTACGGCCGTCCCGATGCGGGTGAGGCGGGCGCGGCGGCGGCTGCGAAGAAAGCGCATGCGCATGACTTCATCCTGCGGCTCGAGGACATGAAGGGCCGGCAGGGGTATCGCGCGCACGTGGGCGAGCGCGGCGTGAAGTTGTCGGGCGGGCAGCGGCAGCGCATCGCCATCGCGCGCGTGCTGCTGAAGAATGCGCCGATCCTGGTCCTCGACGAGGCAACGAGTGCGCTCGACTCGGAGGTGGAGTCGGCCATTCAGGAGCAGCTCTACAACCTGATGGAAGGCAAGACGGTGATCGCCATTGCCCACCGCCTGTCGACCATCGCCGCGATGGACCGGCTCATCATCATGGATCGTGGCCGGATCGTCGAGCAGGGTAGCCACGCCGAGCTGATCCAGCGCGGCGGCCTGTACGCAGACCTGTGGGCGCGCCAGTCCGGCGGCTTCCTCGCCAAGGAAAACGAGGCGGCGGCTGCGGAGTAGGGGTGGCCTCCGGCGGTGCTCTGCGCTCGCGCTGGTCCCTTCTCCCCGCCTGCGGGGAGAAGGTCAGTATGAGGGGCAGGGGCTTGCTCAGAATTTGTCGCGGCCCCTCACCCTGACCCTCTCCCCGTAAGAACGGGGAGAGGGGAAAGAGCCCTACTCTGCCGCCTGCGGAGGGAGGGAAAAGAGTCTTACTCCGCGGCCTGCACGCCGCTGTCGTAGCCGAGCTGGGCGTTGAGCTTTTCGAGGAGGTCGGCGGCGGCCTGGGCGATGTTGGTGCCGGGGCCGAACACGGCCTTGGCGCCGGCCTTGAAGAGCGCGTCGTAGTCGCCCGGCGGAATGACGCCGCCGACGACGATCATGATGTCACCGCGGCCTTCCTTGGTGAGTGCCGCCTTCAGCTCGGGCACGAGCGTCAGGTGTCCGGCGGCGAGCGACGACACGCCGACGATGTGCACGTCGTTCTCGACGGCTTGGCGTGCCACTTCGTCGGGCGTGGAGAACAGAGGCCCGATGTCGACGTCGAAGCCGAGGTCGGCGAAGGCCGAGGCGATCACCTTCTGGCCGCGGTCATGGCCGTCCTGGCCGACCTTGGCGACGAGAATGCGCGGACGGCGCCCGTCGTTCGCCTCGAACGCCTCGACCAGCTCCATCACGCGCGCCAGATCCTTGCTCATGCCGCCTGCCTCTGCCCGATAGACGCCGGACACCGCGCGGATGTCGGCGCGGTGGCGTCCGAAAATTTTCTCCATCGCATCGGAGATTTCGCCGACGGTGGCCTTGGCGCGCGCCGCCTGTACGGCGAGGTCGAGCAGGTTGCCGCCGGCCTTGGCGCCGTCACTGAGCGCCTTGAGGGCCGCCTGCACCTCGGCTTCCTTGCGCTCGGCGCGCAGCGCGTTGAGCTTGGCGATCTGCTGCTCGCGCACCTTGCGATTGTCGACTTTCAGGATCTCGATCTCGGCTTCGGTCTCGACCCGGAACTTGTTGACGCCGACGATGGTCTGCGTGCCGGTGTCGATGCGCGCCTGCGTGCGCGCGGCCGCTTCCTCGATGCGCATCTTGGGGATGCCGGCCGCGATGGCCTTGGCCATGCCGCCGAGCTTCTCGACCTCGGCGATGTGCGCCATCGCCTTCTCGGCGAGCTCGGCCGTGAGGCGCTCGACATAGAAGCTGCCGCCCCACGGATCGGCGGGACGTGTCGTGCCGCTTTCCTGCTGCAGGAAGAGCTGCGTGTTGCGGGCGATGCGCGCGGAGAAATCGGTCGGCAGCGCGATGGCTTCGTCCAGCGCATTCGTATGCAGCGACTGCGTGTGCCCCTGCGTCGCCGCCATGGCCTCGATGCAGGTGCGCGTGACATTGTTGAACACGTCTTGCGCGGTGAGGCTCCAGCCGCTCGTCTGGCAGTGAGTGCGCAATGAGAGCGAGCGCGTGTCTTTCGGGTTGAACTCCTGCTTGATGAGCTTGGCCCAGATCAGGCGGGCCGCGCGCATCTTGGCGATCTCCATGAAGTAGTTCATGCCGATTGCCCAGAAGAACGACAGGCGCGGCGCGAACGCATCGATGTCGAGGCCGGCCTTCACGCCGGCGCGCACGTATTCGATGCCGTCGGCGAGCGTGTAGGCGAGCTCCAGGTCCGCCGTCGCTCCCGCTTCCTGCATGTGATAGCCGGAGATCGAGATGGAGTTGAACTTCGGCATCTTCGTGCTGGTGTAGGCGAAGATGTCCGAGATGATGCGCATCGAGGGATCGGGCGGATAGATGTAGGTGTTGCGCACCATGAATTCTTTGAGAATGTCGTTCTGGATCGTGCCGGACAATTTCTCCGGCGGCACGCCCTGCTCCTCGCCCGCGACGATGAAGAGCGCCAGCACGGGCAGCACCGCGCCGTTCATGGTCATGGATACGCTCATGTCGGCGAGCGGGATGCCGGAGAACAGCGTGCGCATGTCGTAGATGGAATCGATGGCGACACCCGCCATGCCGACGTCGCCCTTCACGCGCGGGTGGTCGCTGTCGTAGCCGCGATGGGTGGCGAGATCGAAGGCGACGGACAGGCCCTTCTGTCCGGCCGCGATATTGCGGCGATAGAAGGCGTTGGAATCCTCCGCCGTCGAGAAGCCTGCGTACTGGCGGATGGTCCAGGGTTGGGTCACGTACATCGTCGGATACGGGCCGCGCAGGAACGGCGCGATGCCCGGATAGCCGCCGAGGAAGTCCAGCCCGGTCGTATCGGCGTCGGTGTAGTAGGGCTTCAGCGCGATGCCTTCAGGCGTCTGGAAGGCGGTTCCGCGCTCCGTGGGCTCCGACCCGGCGGAGGGAACCTCGGCCTCGAAGCCGATCTTGGTGAAATCAGGTATCTGGCTCATCGAGGTTCTTCTTGTCTGAGGCGGTAGCGCGCATAGTGGCCCTGCATGAGGTATCCGAACAAGGCCCCGGAGACCAGGGCTGCGATCAAGCTGCCGATGCCGAGGGTGATGACCGCGTTCCGCATTGGCGCATTCAAAGCGGCGACCGTGGCCTGGTCCTCGGCACTCCAAAGCAGGGGAAGTAGGCTCGGCAGCAGCATCAGCAACCCGAACGCCAGCCCCAGAAAAGCATAAAATGGTGGCGTTACCGGCATCCTACGCCGGGAGAGATAATAAGCCAAAGGCAGCAGAACGATCGTAACCGGCAGGGCCCGCACGAAGCCCGAAAACAGGACGGAGGCGATCAGGGACGAGGACGTCGTGAGCATGCCCGAGAGGATGGGCCCCTGGCCCGATGTGGTCATCGCCAATGCGACCGAGGCAGCGAAGATGACGCTGCTGACGAGGGCGAGCGGGATGCCGATGAGGATGGGCATGGTTCAGGTATTGCTTTCCGCATCCCCGTCGGGGTGTTGGTAGCTCACCATCCGGCTCAGGCGGTCGGCGCCCATGTTTTCCAGCGTCGTCCTGCCGGGCAGGGTGGTGATCGTGCCGACCCAAGTGAGCTTCGACTCGCGCCCGACCTCGAAGGTCGGCACCGCCTTCCCCGGATTGTCGAGCGAGCCGGCGAGCATCTCCATGACGTCGAGGTCGAGCGGCCGGAACGCGAGCGGCGTGCCGCACGCTCCGCAGAACTCGCGAAACGCGCGGCTGGAACTCTGCCAGTGGGATGGCGAACCGCGCGTCCAGGCGAAGTCCGCGTTGCCCACGACGACGAACGTGCCGAACGGTGCGGCCGTCGCCTTCTGGCACATGCGGCAGTGGCACAGGCCAATCTTGCTCGGTTCTGCATAGAGTGCGTATCTGACCGCGCCGCATTGGCAGCCGCCCGTGAGACAGACTTTGCGCGTATCCGTGCTCATGGCGCGCGCGCGGCCTTCGGCGTCGCGGCGCAGCCGAGCAGGTAAGCGAACGTCGCCAAAATGCCGAGGGCCGGGCGAACCGCGTGCAGGCTGGCCCAGGTCTGAATCATCTCCCGCGTTTGTGCGGTCGCATTCTGCGCAGCCATCAGCGCCGTGTTGGTCGGCATCATGGCGAAGAAGGTCCAGGGCCAGTTGGCGATGACCAGGGCAGCGCCGGCCAGAAAGGCGAGGTTGCGCGTCTGCCACCAGGCGAAGAGACCGAGCACGCAACTCACGAGGGCGAGCGGAGCCTGCATGGCGAAACCGCGGGCGTAGGCCGCCTTCCATTCGGTGAGCAGGGCCTGATTGTCGAGCAGCAGGCGTGCGGGCTGCTCGGCGACGCTGATGTAGAGCGCTGCGCCGGCAAACACGGCGGCCGTGACGAGGGCCAGAAGGCGGACGAGCATGCGGTGCTCCGGTTCAAGGTTTGTCGGGTTTCCATTCTGTCGTGGGATGGTCGGGATGCTGGCGCGAGGCAAGTTTGGGCAGGCGGTCGCCGGCCCAGGACTCCGTTGCTTCGCCGGGCAGACGATGGAGTCCATCGAAATCAGGCAGGCGGCTCTCCACGCCGTACTGCATGTCCGGATGCACGCGAGCCGGATCATCGAGACTGCCGACCGACACGGAGATGGTGCCCTTGTCGAGGGGGCGGTAGGTCAGCGGCGTGCCACAGTCGCGGCAGAAATCACGCTCGATGACTTCGGAGCTGCGGAATGCGCCGGGCCGGCCATGGGTCCAGGCGAAGTCGTCCTGTTTGAGCCCGCTGTAGGCGGCGAAGTAGTTGCCCACCGCCTTCTGGCACATGCGGCAGTGGCAAATGCTGGTGTGCTCAGGCGCCGCGTAGAGAGCGTAGCGCACGGCGCCGCACTGGCAGCCGCCTGTCAAAACGGGTTCGCGTTGGGATGCTGTCACCGACATCGCAATTCCTCCTGAATTGGCCTTCGGTGTGAACGCTCAAGCGCCGGGTTCGATGCCTAAGGCTTTATGCAGCGCGCGCAAGGTCGCCACCATATCGCATCCGGCATAGACAAAGCCGCCGATGCCGGCGGCGCGTAAAGCCGCTTCCGTGTCGCCCGGCCGGCCAGCCAGCAGGATCTGCGTGGCGCCGGCTGCCTTGAGAGCCTTGGCTGTCGCTTCCGCGTCGCTGGCATAGATCAGGTCCGAGGAGCAGATGCAGGCCACTTTCGCGCCACTAGCGGCAAAGGCTTGAGCAGCCTCGGCGCCATCCTTGAAGCCGTCGCCGGCGATGGCGTCGATACCGCCGGCTGCGAGGAAGTTCCTGGTCCACATGGTGCGTGCCGAATGCACGGGCAATGCACCCAGCGAGGCGAGGAACACCTGCGGCGCGCGCCCACTGCGCTTGGCGAAGCGATCGGCGGCATCGCGCAACGCCTCGAACGGCTCGGATGACCGGCGCACGCTGAGTGGCGTTGCGCGCGCGCCCTTGAGGTCAGCGGACAAGGTTTCGATCGGCCAGGGCTCGACGGTCACGCCGTCGCTGCCGAGCAGCGGGAATGCCGATGTGCCAGTCAGTGGCAGGCGGCCCGTGGCGACCGCCTTCGCACGCGCCTCGGCCTGCTTGGCGATCTCGTCCTGCACATAGCCGGAGGTCAGCGCCTCGCCCATGCCGCCCTTGGCCTCGATGGCCTGGAACAGCTCCCAGGAGCGCTTTGCGAGGTCGTTAGTCAGCTTCTCGACCGCCCAGCTTCCGCCCGCAGGATCGGCAACGCGGCCGAGCCCGCTTTCCTCCATCAGCACGAGCTGCGTGTTGCGGGCGATGCGGCGGGCGAAGGCATCGGACTGTCCGATCGCCCAGGTGAAGGGCAGCACAGTGATGGCATCGGCGCCGCCGAGCGCGGCTGCCGCACAGGCCATAGTGGTACGCAGCATGTTCACCCAGGGGTCGCGCTGCGTCATCATGCGGGATGCAGTCTCGGCAGCGAAGGGCACGCGGGCAACGGCGTCGCCGGCGCCGCAAGCCTCCGCCAGGCGCCAGACGAGCTTGCGGGCCGCGCGGAGCTTGGCGATGCCGAGGAACTGGTCGGCATCGACGGCAAGCGCGATGGCGATCTTGGGCAGCGCCTTGGCGGGCGGCAGGCCCTGGGCTTCCATCGCCCGCAGGTAGGCGGCAACCGTTGCGAGGAGGCAGGCGAGCTCCTGGGCTTCGGTGGCGCCGCCGGAATGATAGATGTGCCCGTCGGCGCGCAGCGCAGTAACGCCCGGCATGGCGGCACTATCGTGAGCCAAGCGCGCCGCGATCTCGAGCGATTTCGGCACAGCATGATAGAGCGCGCCGGTGAGAGCCAGGGTGCCGAGCGGGTCAGCATTGAAGCCGCCCGTCATGTCGGCCTCGGCCAGGCCGCGCTTGCGCCACAGGGCCATCAGGCTGCCGGCCGCATCGACCGTGTACTCGCCAGCCTGGAGATGGATGGGGCACACGTCGAGCAGCACGCCGTCGAGCGCCTGCTCCACCTCGTCGCCCGTGTAGGGGAGGCCCGACCAGCCCGGCGCCGCGATCTGCAGCTTGAGCGATGTGACACCGCCTTCCAGGTCCTGAAGGATCGCCGTGTTGGCTTTGGCGGGATCCGGCTCGGCATGCACCTGGCGGATGTCCCAGCCGATGACGGACGGCCCGGCGGTCCCGCGGGTGAACGGTGCCGCGCCGGGGACGGCTGTTTCAGCCCCGGCCAGGGCATCGGCGCGCGTATAGAGCGGGGCGATGCGCAGGCCGTCGGGCGTGCGTGCGACCAGACGCTTCTCGAAGTCGCCGCCCTTCAACACCTTGTCGACGAGCCTGAGCCACTGATCGCGGCTGGGCGGGTCGAAGATGTCGGCGGTGGCTATCTCGCTCATGGTCGCAAACTCGGTCCGTATCGCTTTGTGGTTGCTGACTGATTTGTTGTGCGTCAGGGGCGCAGGCGCAAGTGCGTTTTTTCGCGAATTTTCTGCAAGGTGGTCATGCAACCGTCCATTGCATTGCGGTAGCGTCCGTGCAAACAGGATGCTGACGACCGCGCTGTGAGTCGCGCGCCATCATCCGAGCCTGGAGACAAGCATGGCTAAGACGGCGTCCGTACTGCAGGAAGGCAAGATCTATGTCGGGCAAAGTGTCGAGCCCGAGTACCTGACGCTCCGCCTGGCCAACCGCCACGGTCTCGTCACTGGCGCGACCGGTACCGGCAAGACCGTCACCCTCCAGGTATTGGCGGAAGGCTTTTCGGACGCTGGCGTGCCGGTTTTCGCGGCCGATATCAAGGGCGATCTCTCCGGCATCTCGGAGACAGGCGAGCCCAAGCCGCCGCTGGTCAAGCGGGCCGAGGAGATTGGCCTCACGGACTATGAGAACCGGGCCTATCCCACGATCTTCTGGGACCTTTTCGGCGAGCAGGGCCACCCGGTGCGCACCACAGTGCAGGAGATGGGGCCGCTGCTGCTGGCACGCCTGCTCGAGCTCAACGAGGTGCAGGAAGGCGTCCTGAACATCCTGTTCCGCGTGGCTGCGGACGAGAAGATGCCGCTGCTCGACCTCAAGGACCTGCGCGCCATGGTCACCGAGGTCGGCAACCGGGGCAAGGAGCTGCAGACGAAGTACGGCACCGTGTCGGCCGTGTCGGCCGGTGCCATCCAGCGCCGCCTGCTCGTGCTCGAGGAGCAGGGTGCCAATAATTTCTTCGGCGAGCCCGCCCTCGACATCAAGGACTTCATCCGCACGGCGCCGGACGGGCGCGGGATGATCAACATCCTCGCCGCCGATCAGCTCATGAAGACGCCCCGGCTGTACGCCACCTTCCTGCTGTGGATGCTGTCGGAACTGTTCGACAGGCTTCCCGAGGTCGGCGACCCGGACAAGCCCAAGCTCGTGTTCTTCTTCGATGAGGCGCATCTGCTGTTCAGCGAAGCGCCCAAGGCCCTGCTGGAGCAGGTGGAGCGGGTCACACGCTTGGTCCGGTCGAAGGGTGTGGGCGTGTACTACGTGACGCAGAACCCGCGCGATGTGCCCAACAGCGTCTCTGCCCAGCTCGGCAATCGCGTGCAGCATGCGCTGCGCGCTTTTACGCCGATCGAGCAGAAGGGCATCCGCGCGGCGGCCGAGACGTTCCGGCCCAACCCGAAGCTCGACCTGGAACGGGTGATCCAGGAGCTGAAGGTCGGCGAAGCCCTGGTGTCGATGCTGCACGACAAGGGCGAGCCGTCGATGGTGCAGCGGACGCTGATCCGGCCGCCTTCGGGGCGCATCGGCCCGGTGACGGCCGAGGAGCGGCGCTCGATCATCGAGAAGAGCCCCATTCACGGCAAGTACGAGGAGACCCAGGACCGCGAGTCGGCCTACGAGATCCTGGAGAAGAAGAATTCCGCCACGGCCGCAGCCGAGGCGGAGGAGGAACGACAGGAAGAAGCCCAGAAGAACAGCTGGGGGAACGTCATATTCGGACGCGGACCGCGCGGCGGGGCGTCGATGGGCGAAGCGCTGGCGCGTGACGTGACGCGATCCATCACGCGCAGCATCATTACCCAGGTCAAGAACGCGATCATTCGCTCGATTTTGAAGCGATAGGAAGCGACAGAGGCAGGAACGCAACGCGAGTCACATTTCGGTGACCGCGGTAACGTTCTTTTGCAGTTCGTCGTTCTACGGTCGGTGTATTGCTTTGTGATGCGGAGTTGGTGTGACGGTGCTGCAAAGCGCCATCTTCCTGCCCGCAAACTGGTGTGCATAAGGACACATCGCGAGCGTTCGCGAACCGGGCAGACTGAATGCATTCAAGAGCAACCGCGGCTGTTCCCCAGCCCATGGGGGTGAGCGGGGTGCGAGACGAGCGTCTCGACCTGTTCCGCGGCTTTGCGCTTGTCTGCATCTTCATCGACCACGTGCCCGGCAATCTCCTGGGATTTGTGACGCTGCGCTCGTTCGGGTTGAGCGATGCGGCCGAGGTGTTCGTGCTGGTGGCCGGCTACGCGGCCGTCCTTGCCTACTCGAAAGGCCTGGCGCGGGATGGCCTTTGGGCGGGTTCTGCGCGGGTCGGCAAGCGCGTGCGCGACCTCTACGTGGCGCACATCCTGCTGACACTCGTCTGTGCGCTGGGCCTGGCCCTGGCGGCCCGCTGGTTCGAGAACCCGCTCTACTTCGAGCACGTCAACCTGACGCCGTATGCCTACGACCCGCTGGGCGCGATCTGGCGGACGTTCCTGCTGTATTACCAGCTCGGCTATCTGAATATTCTGCCGCTCTACATCGTTTTGCTGGCTTGGTTCCCTGTCGCCTGGTGGCTGATCCAGAGAAACATTGTTCTGGCGCTGGCGATCAGCTTTGGCATCTGGGTTCTGCCCAACATCTCGTTCCTCAACCTGCCGAGCTGGCCGGAAGTCTACGGCTGGTACTTCAACCCGTTCGCCTGGCAGCTGCTGTTCACGTGCGGCGCGGCTGCGGCCGTTTACGGCCAGCGCGGCGGAACCATCCCGCGCGTCCCCTGGCTGGCGGCTTTGGCCATTGGTTATGTGGTTTTTGCCTTCATCGTTGCGGCACCCTGGATCCACATCGAAGGGCTCGAGGGGACGCGCCTGATTCACCCTGATTCGCTTGGCCCCAACAGTAAATCGCGGCTCTCCCTTTGGCGGCTGGCCCACATTCTTTCGCTGGCCTATGTCGCCGCCGTGTTTATCCCCATGGGAGCACGGTGGTTAAAGTCTGTGCCTGCTCAAGTGCTTATTAACTGCGGGCGCAACTCACTTGAAATATTCTGCCTTGGAACGGTACTCTCCTTCACGGGCTTTGTAGTAATGCTGGAAGCTGGCCGTGGGTTGGAGTATCAACTTGGGGTCAACGGGTTCGGCATCGGGCTCCTAGGTTGTGCTGCATGGTGGTTGACGCAACGCAAGCGGCAGGTCGCCGTGGGGGCTGGCGGGCCGGTTCTGGTCGAACCGCGCGGAAGTTCCCAGGAGATTCATCCGCAGTAGCCCGGCTGGTGATGGCAGCCGGAACGGCCGTAGCGCTGTTTGCTGGCGGGTGCCCATCCGCGTGGGCACAGGCGGCCGTTGAAACGCAGCCCACTTCGCCGGATCAGGTTCTGTCACAAAGCACAACTGCACCGCCGCCCGGGCGTGAGCAGGTCAAGAAGCCCCACTGCCAGATTCCCAAAGACTTGGCGCAGTTCAACGCCACGCTTCCCAATCTCACGCGGACCGTCGCCGCATCGAATGGAATCCACATCATTGCGCTGGGGTCCTCGTCCACGGCCGGGAGTGGAGCTTCGAGCCAGCTCGCCTCCTATCCGGCGCGGTTGGACGCGGAACTCGATCGCCGGTTCCCGCGCAAGGATTTCATCGTCACCAACTACGGCACCGGCGGGCAGCTCGCCAAGGACATGCTGGCGCGCATTCGCGAGGACGTGCTGACACAGCATCCCGCGCTCGTGATCTGGCAGACCGGCGTGAACGACGCGATCCAGGACGTCGGTAGCGCGCTGTTCCAGGAGACGCTCACCACCGGCATTCGCGAGCTGAAGCGGGCCGGCATCGACGTGATCCTCGTCGACATGCAGTTCTACCCGCGGTCCGAGCGCGTCGCGGTCTACGGCGATTACCTAAAGGCCATGCGCGTCGCGGCCGAGGAGCAGAACGTTCCCCTGTTCCGGCGCTTCGCTATCATGAAGCATCTGGTGAAGAGTGCGCAGTACACCAGCGACCAGCTGCTGGCGCCTGATAACTTCCACCTCAACGACCTCTCGTACGGCTGCCTTGCCGACCTCCTGGCCGATGCCATCGAGGAACAGGTCAAGGCGGGCATCCGCACGGCCGGACCGCCTTCGCTGATGCGATGAGTCCTATGCCGGGGACTTGGCGGTTTTCGCCGGGGCTTTGATCGGTATTTCCTTGTCGACGGTGATTTCGTCGGGCGAGAGCCTACAGCGCACGGCGATGGCCTCGACGCCTCCGGCGATGGCCGCGTCATAGGCGGCGGCATAGGTCGGATCGATGTCCCTGGCGAACGACAGCGATTTCGCGTCGGCACGCTGAACGAGATACACCATCACGGCGCGGTGGCCCTGCCGCACCATGTCAGTCATCTCGGCCAGATGCTTCACGCCGCGCTCGGTGACGCTGTCGGGAAACTCGGCGAAGCCCGACTTGCGCATCATGTGCACGTTCTTGATCTCGACGTAGCAGAGGCCCTTGGCGACATCCTCGAGCAGGATGTCGATGCGGCTGTTCTTGCCGTACTTCACCTCGCGCTTGAGGGTCTCGTATCCGGTCAGCCGGGCGATGCGCTTTTGCGTGATGGCGTCGGCAACCAGTTTGTTGGGATGGCCTGTGTTGATGCCGACGAGGCTCGGGCCCTTGCCGAGATCGACCTCGACCATCTCCCAGGTGTGGCGGTACTTGCGGGTCGGGCTGTCGGAGGTGGACAGCCACACACCCAACCCCGGCGTCGTAAGGCCAATCATCGAGCCGGTGTTGGGGCAGGTGGCCGTGACCGTCTCGCCGCTCTCCAGCCGGACGTCGGCGAGGAAGCGCTTGTAGCGCTGGATGAGCGTGCCGTGGAGCAGGGGAGCCGGGAACTGCATGGGCGGCAAACTAGTGCGCGATCGCTTCGGAGGGAAGAACTATGGCGCCTAGGTGAGCGTTGAATTGGGCTCGGATGCTTCGAGCGAGATTTAAGTAAGTGATTCCATCGGGCGCGATCCTGCTCTAGGCATGATATGCTGTCCGTTGCCAAACAGGCCGGCAAACCCGGATTCAACAGGAGACTGCGTCGCATGAGTGGCGCCACGGATGAGATCGTAACGGCGGCACTTCTCGTCATCGGCGACGAGATCCTGTCGGGCCGGACCAAGGACAAGAACATTGGCTATATCGCCGATCATTGCACGTCGATCGGCATCCAGCTCAAGGAAGTCCGCATCGTCCCGGATGAAGAGGCCGAGATCGTCGCGGCCATCAACCAGGTGCGGTCGCGCTATACGTACGTTTTCACCACCGGCGGCATCGGTCCGACGCACGACGACATCACGGCCGATTGTGTCGCCAAGGCGTTCGGCGTCGGCATCGATCACCATCCGCAGGTCAAGGAGCTGCTGATCGCGAGCTTCAAGCGGCGCGGCGTGGAGGTAACGCCGGCGCGGCTGCGCATGGCGCGGATACCTGACGGTGCAGAGCTCGTGGAGAACGCCATCTCGGTGGCGCCCGGCTTCATGCTCGGCAATGTCATCGTCATGGCCGGCATTCCGAGCATCATGCAGGTGATGCTGGACGCGGCGACGCCGCGGCTCCGGACCGGCAAGAAGATGTTGTCGGTGACGATCGAGCTGTTTCGACCAGAAGGCGAAGTGGCGGAGTTGTTCGCGCAAACGCAGACGGAGTTTCCTGACGTGCCGATGGGCAGCTACCCGTTCAGCCGCGAGGCGCGTGTGTTCGGCACGCAACTCGTGCTGCGCTCGACGGATCCCGACCGGCTCGCTGCGGCCGAGACAAGATTGCGGCAGCGGTTGCGTGAGGCCGGTATCGACGCCTGAGGTTGAGGGCGGACAATCCGTCCTGCGGCAAATCGGCTCCCCAAGGATGATCCGGGCCAATAAAACGTTAAAACCCCCGTCGGACAAAACAGACGTGGGGCGTAACGTTGAAATCTCTTTCCCTTTCAAGATTGTTCGCGTGTGCACTTAGCACTGTTTCTCTCTTCCTCCTAACAGCTCTCGAAGCTCAAGCAAAAACACCCGGCAAGACCTACTGCTTCAACAAGGTCTGCCATCGCGTGAAGACCCTCAGTGAAACGCAGGCGGCCGTCGGGCAGGTCACGGTGCTGTCGACCTCGTTCTACGACGACGCAAAGCGCGACCGGCTCAACCCGAGCAACACCACATCCTCAGGCGAATACTTCCGGGCCGATCGACCCGACAACGCGGCGAGCCCGGTCTATCCGGACGGCACCAAGCTGCTGGTGTGGAATGCGCGCACGAAGCGGTCGGTGGTCGTGCGTGTGAACAACGCCGGTCCCTATCATGGCCGGCGCATGCTAGACGTGTCGCGCACGGCTGCGGACGCGCTGGGCTTCCGCAAGCAGGGCGTCGCCAATCTGCACGTGCGCGTGCTGCAGGCGCCGACGGAGCGCGAGGCGCGCTACCAGCGCGGGCGCACCTACGCGGCTGTGCCGGGGTTCATCGGCATCTTCGAGTCGTTCGAGATGGCCTTCACGGACGCGACGCGCGCCATTGCCAGTCTGGTGGTGCCGAGCGCCAATGCCGCGACCGTGGCATCAGCGCCGAGCCGCGGCTCGGTAAAGACCGCCGCGGCGAAAAGCGGGCGCAAGACGTATTCGCGGGTCGCCAAGGTCAGCTCGTCGAAGCGCAAGTACGCGGCCGTCTCCAAGAGCAAGGGGAAGACGCGCCTCGCCCGGCACAAGACGCGCTGGGTCAAGCACGCCCGGGCTAGCCGCCGAACAGCTGATCCTGCTCGCTACGTAACGTCCAGAGCGCGGATGAGCCTGGGGTATCAACGCAACCGGATGTGATCGGCTCGCCCTTGCGGACAGGGCGCGTCAGCGTCCGTCCGACCGCCATGTAGTAGGGCAGCGGATTGCCGCTGCCGAGCGGCTGCGCCGGTGTCAGGCCCGGCTCGAGATCCGGCACCGCATGGCGCGTGCCAACGATATCGAGCCGGTGGCCCGCCGGCAGGTCGCGCATGGCGCGCGCCGTCAGGTCGACGACCGGGCGATAGCGCTCGTCCACCACCGAGTGGGCGAGACGCGCCGCCGCCATGATGGTGATGGGTGCCTCGACGCCGAGCAGGTGCGAGGGATTGTAGACCAGCCCGTAGCGATCATCGCGCGACACCGGGATGCCCTTGCCGCGAAACAGAGCGCCGGTTTTCGCATCGGCCCACTCGACGACGACATAGACGCCGCCGGCGAAGCTCGCTTCGTCGGGCCGGCGCAGGCAGTTGAACACGTCGAGGGCACCGGGCTTGGCGAGCAGGCCGCCTTCGCTGCGCGGCTTGTAGAGATCCGGCAGCTCGATGGTGTGCGCCATTGGGGCGTGGAAGTCCGGCCGGTCGGGCATGAGACCAGTGGCGTTGGCGACGAGCGCCATCTCGCAGTTGTCGGGCACGGTGCGCTGCGGCAGCTCGGCAAGCGCGGCGGCGCGCTTGTCGATGGTGGTCTGCGCATCGTCACCGAGAGCCCAGAGCGCGGCGATGCCCGGCGCGGCGACGCTGCGGTCCGTCCATGTGACGCGTTGGGTCGCCGGATCGTAGACGTAATCGTACTCGCTCGACTTGCCGGCGGCCATGATCGGCAGGCCGAGCGTGCGCGCCCACGACACGAGGCCGATCAGCAGCGCGGGCTGGTCACCCTCGACCAGCGTGTAGCCGACACCGGCCTTGCGCGCCCGGGCGGCGAGCACGGGGCCAACGACGCACTCGGCTTCCTTGCTGACCATGGTGACGCCGATGCCCGCGTCGATGGCCTGGGACGCATGCCGTGCGCCGGCTTCCGCGTCGCCCGTCGCTTCGACGACCATATCGAGCGGCAGCGCCAGAAGATCGGCGACGCTCCCGCACAGGGCGATCTCGCCGTTGGCGATGGCCGTTTCGGCTGCAGCCACACTGTCGCAACGCCGGGCCGGCACCTGCATGGCGTGCAAAATCTCGGCGACGCGGCCCAGGTCCTTGTCGGCGGCAGCCATGATCTTGAGACCCTGCATGCGTCGCGCCTGGGCGATCAGCGAGATGCCGAACTCGCCGGCACCGATCAGCGCAGCTGCGACGGGCTTCTCGCGCGCGGCGCGAAACAGCGTTTCAAACTGCATGATGGATACGGCCTCCCGAGCGGCGTTCTTGGAGATGCGCCACGGTTGAACGCGCATCCCAACCTTCGCCGCCCATGGTGGCGCAGATCGGCGCCCGTGTTAACCGGGGAATGCGGGAGAAGGACCCGTCGCAGCGCTCAGGTTTGCAGGCGCGGCCCCGGACCGTAGAGGGCTTCGAGCGCTTCGGCGACGAGCTGCGGCCTGCCCTTCGCCGCAGTTGCGTCCCGCACCGCCTTGCTGCGCGCCGCGACGGGAACCGGAGGCGTTTCCCGGACGGCGTCCTCGGTCCCCTCGGCGATGGCCTCGTCATACAGATTGAAGCGGATGTCGAGCGCCTCCAGGAACATGGAGACCAGGTCCATCAGGGAGCCGAGGCGGATGCGCCCGACGATGAGATAGTCCTCATCGGCGCTGAGCACGCCTGCCAGGGGCAGGTCGGCGTCTTCCGGTCTGATGAGGCTGCGGTTGCGCAGGAAGTAGAAGCCATCGGAGCCCGCGTTGAAGGCGAGACCCGAGGGATCGCCGAACTCTTCCACGGCATCGACGAGGGCCGTCGTGCCGGCGAGAAAGAGGCTGACGAGCGGTTTCAGATGCGCGTCGGGGCGCGGAATTTCCTCTGCCCTGCGGCGGGCGTGCAGCACGCGGGCGACGAGTGCTGCTTCCAGCGCGCGCAGCCGGTTGAGGAACGTGGCCAGCTCCTCTTGCCGTGTCTCGATCTCCGTGAAACCGCCGGAGGCCGAAGGGGGCGTCAGGTGCAGCGTGGTAGCCGCGAGATCCTCGCCCGCGGCGAGCGCGGCGTCGAGATGGTCACCCAGCAGATAGATGCACGCGGGCGGTGCCTGCTTGGCATCGAACATCACACATCCTCAGTGATGGACCAGCGCACGCGGTCACACAACCTGTTGAGCCCGGGCGATCCGGCGGGTGGTCACCAGACGCGCAACCTCACGCTCGGCCTCCTCGCGCGTGGCGAATGCACCGCGGAAGGCGTTGAACTTCGCGTCACGGCCAGCCAGTGCAGTCGGACTGCGGTCGACGACCTTCATCACGACGAACGAACCGTTTGCCATCCGCTCGATGGCATAGGGTGACGTATCCATGCACCAGCCCCGCAATCCCCAGTCGTAAAAGATCTGTTTACCTGATTCGCGGGCGCGGATAGGGCACCACGGCGTCAGGCACGGAACGGTTTTCCGTGTATCTCTTGGGCAACAAAGGGAGTTTGGTGCAGCCGGCGCGGCCTAGACCGGGCAGCGGTCGCCATCGCGGCACGGCCACCACACCATGCGGGCCATGATGCGGCGGCCGTCCTTCAGGACGGCGCGGTCGAGATACCACTGCGAGATATCGGTGCCGGCGACCATCACTTTCTGGCGCAGCTCGTCCTCTTTCACGCCGGCGAGCTTGACGCACTCGTGCGGGCCGGAGTCGCTCCAGATGCCGGCGCCGAGGCGGCGCATGGCGGCGATGGAGAAATTGAAGGCGACCAGCAGGCGCGCGCGATCGATGTCCTTGGCGGCGACGATGAAGGGGCCTTCGTTGGTCGTGGTCTCACGCTCGCGCGGGCTCGCATGCGGCGCAATCGTCAGCTTGAAGAGATCCATGGCGCGTTTCCCGGGCGCATCTACTCGGCTACGCGCAGTCTTTGGTGGTGGGTATTTGCGCCGCCCACCACGGCGTATCGCTGAGGTCGATATGTCCTCGCTGCGACGTCGCGGAGTGTACCTGATTCGACGCGCCGAATCGCCGGTTTCCGGCAAATTGGAGGCGGCAAGCCCGTCATGCACGGTTGTGCTGACGCAGTGGGCAGCCGTTTCCGTGTAGGAAGATTAGCGCATTACATGTGGAGGGGCGTCTGGGTTCCGGCCTTCGCCGGAATGACGCTCGTGGAAAGGCAATTGCCTAATAACATCGTCATCCCGACGCAGGTCGGGATCCAGATGCGGTGTCGCCAATCGGCGGCGTGATTTCATAGCACGCGCTTAAAACAACAACCCCTCCGCGAGGGAGGGGTTGAAGGTCTGGGCTGGGATGGGAGAGAGACTTAGCTACATCCGCTCGTTGAACCGCACGTGTCGCACTTCAGGCAGGTACCGTTGCGCACGAGGGTGAAGTTTCCGCATTCGCGGCAGTCCTCGCCTTCGTAGCCTTTGACGCGGGCTTCCGCGCGCCGCTCATGCTCGGACAGGGTGGCCGTTGCTTTCGCCGCGACCGGGGCGCGCAGCACTTCCGTCTGCACGGTCTGGCGGGCGTAGAGCGCGGTAGCCGGCGGCGGTTCGGGCCGGGCAAAGGCCGTCGCCACCTCCTGCTGCATGCTCGCCACCGGCGCCTCGATCTCCTGCGCGAGCGCGGTGTTGCCGCGCACGACCACCATGCGCGTCTCCTGGCCGCGCAGCAGGCCGCGGGACACGAACCGGGCGGCCGGGACCGCGGGAGGCGCATCTTCCTCCAGCTCCTCGTCGGACGAGCCGAGGCCGGTGTTGGCGACCTCGCTCAGGTCGACATGGGCGAGGTCATTGCGGCCCAGATAGGAGACGGCAAGCTCGCGGAAGATGTAGTCGAGGATCGAGGTGGCGTTCTTGATGGTGTCGTTGCCCTGCACGATGCCGGCCGGCTCGAAGCGCGTGAAGGTGAAGGCTTCCACGTATTCGTCGAGCGGCACGCCGTACTGCAGGCCGAGGCTGATGGCGATGGCGAAGTTGTTCATCAACGAGCGGAAGGCGGCGCCTTCTTTGTGCATGTCGATGAAGATTTCGCCGAGACGGCCATCCTCGTACTCGCCGGTATGGAGATACACCTTGTGGCCGCCGACGGTGGCCTTCTGGGTGTAGCTCTTGCGGCGATTGGGCAGCTTCTCACGCTCGCGGTCGCGCACGCGCTCCACGATCTTCTCGACGATGCGCTCCGCCGCTACCGCCGCACGCTGGGTCGCGGGCTTGTCGGCATGCATCTGCTCGGCAATCTCCTCGGCCTCGTCGGGATCATCGGCGAGAAGCTGGGAGTTGAGCGGCTGCGAGAGCTTGGAGCCATCGCGATAGAGCGCGTTGGCCTTCAGCGCGAGGCGCCAGGACAGCATGTAGGATTCCATGCAGTCCTCGATGGTCGCCTCGTTCGGCATGTTGATGGTCTTGGAGATGGCGCCCGAGATGAAGGGCTGCGCCGCCGCCATCATGTGGATGTGGCTCGCCACCGACAGGTAGCGCTTGCCCTTGCGGCCGCACGGATTGGCGCAGTCGAACACGGGCAGGTGCTCCGGCTTGATGTGCGGGGCGCCTTCCAGCGTCATGGCTCCGCACACGTGCTCGTTGGCGGCCTCGACGTCCTTCTTGGAGAAGCCGAGATGCGCGAGCAGCTCGAAGGCGGGCTCGTTGAGCTTTTCCGCCGGCACCTTCAGCGTATTGACGACGAAGTCCTCGCCGAGCGTCCACTTGTTGAAGGCGAACTTGATGTCGAACGCGCTCTTGAGGGCGCCTTCGAGCTTCTCAAGGGCTTCCGCCGTGAAGCCCTTGGCCTTCAAGGTCGAGTGGTTGATGGCGGGCGCTTGACGCAGCGAGCCGTGGCCGACCGCGTAGGCTTCCATCTCACCGATCTCGGCTTCGCTGTAACCCAAGCCGCGCAGCGCCTCGGGCACCGACTGGTTGATGATCTTGAAGTAGCCGCCGCCGGCCAGCTTCTTGAACTTCACCAGCGCGAAGTCCGGCTCGATGCCGGTCGTGTCGCAATCCATGACGAGGCCGATGGTGCCGGTCGGGGCGATGACGGTCGCCTGGGCATTGCGGAAGCCGTGGGCTTGGCCGAGCTCGATGGCGCGGTCCCAGGCGCGGCCGGCGGCCGCGATCAGCTCCTCGCTCGGGCAGGCCGCATGGTCGAGCGGCACTGGCGCGATGGCGAGCTTCTCGTAGCCGTCCTTCTGGCCGTAGGCCGCGCGGCGATGATTGCGCACGACGCGCAGCATGTCGGCGGCGTTGGGCTCGTAGCCCGGGAACGGCCCGAGCTCGGAGGCCATCTCGGCGCTGGTGGCGTAGGCGACGCCCGTCATGACGGCCGAGAGCGCACCGCAGATGGCGCGGCCTTCGGGGCTGTCATAGGGAATGCCGGCCGCCATCAGCAGGCCGCCGATGTTGGCGAAGCCGAGGCCGAGCGTGCGGTAGCGGTAGGACAGCTCGGCAATCTGGCGCGACGGGAACTGCGCCATCATCACCGAGATTTCCAGCACGATGGTCCACAGGCGGCAGCAATGCTCGAAGGCGCCGATGTCGAACGTCTTGTCCGACTTGCGGAAGGTGATGAGGTTCAACGAGGCGAGGTTGCAGGCCGTGTCGTCGAGGAACATGTACTCCGAGCAGGGATTCGACGCGCGGATCGGTCCCGACTTCGGGCACGTGTGCCAGTCGTTGATGGTGGTGTGGAACTGGATGCCGGGATCGGCGGATGCCCAGGCGGCGTGGCCGATTTTCTCCCACAGATCGCGGGCCTTCAGCGTCTTGACCTTGCGGCCGTCGAGGCGCGCCGTCAGCGACCAGTCGCCGTCATCGACGACCGCCTGCAGGAAGGTGTCCGTCACGCGCACGGAGTTGTTGGAGTTCTGGCCGGAGACGGTGAGGTAGGCTTCGCTCTGCCAGTCGGTGTCGTAGGCCGGGAAGTCGATGTCCGTGTAGCCCTGCCTGGCGAACTGGATGATGCGCACGATGTAGTTGTTCGGCACCTGGTCGCGGCGCGCTTCCTTGATGGCGCGCTTCAAGGCCGGGTTCTTGGCGGGGTCGTAGCAATCGTCGCCGTCGGCCTCGCAATTGACGCAGGCCTTCATGATGGCCTTGAGGCGCTTCTGGCAGATCTTGGAGCCGGTGACGAGGGCGGCGACCTTCTGCTCCTCCTTCACCTTCCAGTCGATATAGGCCTCGATGTCGGGATGATCGACGTCAACCACCACCATCTTGGCGGCGCGCCGCGTCGTGCCGCCGGACTTGATGGCCCCTGCTGCGCGATCGCCGATTTTGAGGAAGCTCATCAAGCCCGACGACTTGCCACCGCCCGACAACCTCTCGTTCTCCGAACGGAGCTTGGAGAAGTTGGAGCCGGTGCCTGACCCGTACTTGAAAAGACGTGCCTCGCGCACCCACAGATCCATGATGCCGTTCTCGTTGACGAGATCGTCCTCAATGGACTGGATGAAGCAGGCGTGCGGCTGCGGATGCTCGTAGGCGCTGTCCGAGCGCGTCAGCCGGCCGGTGCGATAATCGACGTAGTGATGGCCCTGGCCCGGGCCGTCGATGCCGTAGGCCCAGTGCAGGCCGGTGTTGAACCATTGTGGGCTGTTGGGGGCGCCCATCTGCATGGCAAGCATGTAGCGGTGCTCGTCATAGAAGGCGCGGGCGTCGTCCTCGGTGGAGAAGTAGCCGCCCTTCCAACCCCAGTAGGTCCAGGTGCCGGCGAGGCGGTCGAAGACCTGGCGGGCATCGGTCTCGCCGCCATGGCGCTCACCTTCGGGCAGCTCGCCGCTGGCGCGCTCGTCGATGCCGGAGCGCCACAGCCATGACGGGACCTGCGTCTCTTCGAGCTTGCGCAGGCGCTTGGGCACGCCGGCCTTGCGAAAATACTTCTGGGCAAGGATATCGGCGGCGACCTGGCTCCAATGCTCGGGCACAGCGAAGCCGTCGAGCTTGAAGACGATCGAACCATCCGGGTTCTTGATCTCGGTGGTGGCGCGGCGGAACTTGATGCTCTCGTAGGGTGACTTTCCGGCTTCCGTGAACCGCCGCGTGATCTTCATCGTTGCCCCGTGCATTCTTTGCTGTGGCGCTCCGCGCAGTGCGCGGGCAGCGCCACTTTTTGTTGCCAACTGCCAGCCGCCTGCGGCCGGCGCGAATTGTTCAAAATCCCTCACACCGAGCGGCGCATGGCCACACGGTCACTCCCGCGGCGGCGTCCCATACCGCGCGTTACAAGCGCACCAACTCCGCTCCCCAAGAGCGGCTACAGGGTCTGGAAAACTCAAACGCGCACGGTGTGACGCAACAGACGCGGACTGGCTGCGCCCGGGGATCCAAGGCTCTTCTACTTGCTCCCCGTACACAGCGACCCGGATGTCTGGCAGCCGGGCGGCTAGGGTGTTCATTTGGTGGTGGGACAGTGTGGCGGGTGCCGTGCCCCAATGACGTCCAAACTATGACGATTCGGCCGATTCGTCACGAGGGCTTGTGGGTGTAAGTAGAACCCACCACTAGATGTAGATGCTGCGGTTTTGAGGGTGGGATAACCGGTGGATGGTTTTCCCGGAGGCCCTGCCAATGCTGGCGTTTTGCGGGATCCGGCCCATTTCAGCCCTGTGTGGACAATTTCGCGCCTTGCGGGTGCGGCAGGGTGATCCGAGGATGGTAGTGCGATTCCGGGCTGCTCATGTGTTGCTAATCGGCCTCGCGTCGCGGTCTATGGACGAACGAGCACCAGCGGTGCGATAAGCGGGCCACACACGGCGGTGACGAGGCGAGAGAATGGGTATCTTCAGCGAGATCTTCAGCTGGTGGGGCGGGAATACCTGGTCCAATCGCATCTACACGGCCTTGCGCGGCCGCTACGTCGGCTCCGATGAGGAAGGCAACCGCTACTACATCCAGTCGAGGGGTGTGGGGCCGCTCGATGTGCCCAGGCGCTGGGTGATCTACAAGAACCTGGCGGAAGCTTCAAAAGTGTCGCCGGACTGGCATGGATGGCTGCACTACACCGTTGATACACCGCCGACGGAAGAAAAGTACACCCCGCGTCCCTGGCAGAAACCACATATCGAGAACAGGACCGGGACGGCACAGGCCTGGCGGCCGGCGGGCTCGATCCTGGGCGACGGCCGGCGTCCGGCGGCGACCGGCGACTACAAGGCCTGGAAGCCGGAATAGCCGGACCGGAGCAATACAAGGGCTCAAATTCACGTTCGGGCCATCTTTGTCCTGCATCACGGCGATAGAGGCAGAACTCGGTTGCGGGCGAGCATGAGACGTCTTCGAGAGGATCGGCTGGGGCACGGCGTGCTGCTTGGCGGCCTGGTGGCCGTGGGCTTGCTGTGCGCCGATGCTTGGAGTGCTACGGCGCAAGCGCAGCGCATCGAGAATGCAACGGCTGTGTTCGCCGCGCTCGACAAGGTCACGGCGCGCATCCAGAAGCTCGAGGTCAAGCTCAACGACACGGTGACGTTCGGGGCGCTGCGCATCACGCCGCGCGCCTGCTACACGCGGCAACCCACCGAGCCGCCGAAGACGACGTCGTTCGTCCAGGTCGACGAGGTGATGCTGGACGGCAAGCAGAACCGCATCTTCTCCGGCTGGATGTTCGCGGAGAGCCCGGGGCTCAACGCGGTCGAGCATCCGGTGTTCGACGTGTGGCTGACCGATTGCGGCCAGCCGCAGCGTGGTACGGCGGGCGCAGCACCAAAGAGTACGCCGGCGCGCGGTGGCCAGCCCGCCGCTGCTGATCCGCCGCCGGACGACGACACGTTTCGCCGCCGTCCGCGGCGCTAGATCACTTCAGCATTTGCAAGTCTGACCATCCGCGACGGACGCGGTGACGGGCGCACCTGCATCCAGGTGCCGGTTCCAGAGCGCGACACCGAAAGCCGCCAATGGCACCAGCGCCGCAACGAAGGTCACCGCGCCAAGTCCTGGCCCGTGGTCGATGACGACGCCACCGAGCCAGGCGCCGATGGCGTTGCCGAGATTGAAGGCGCCGATGTTGAAGCTCGAGGCGATGGCCTGGCCGGCGCCGGCCGCACGTTCGAGCACCCACATTTGCAACGGCGCGACAGTGCCGAATGCGGCAGCGCCCAGCAGCCCGACAAAGGCCACAGCCGCGACGCGATCGTGAATGGCTGCCGTCATGGCGAACAGCACGACGGCCAGCACGATGAGGCTGCCGAGCGCCGTCGGCACTAGGCGACGGTCGGCGAGCTTGCCGCCGATGAGATTACCGGCCACAAGGCCGGCGCCGAACACGAGCAGGATCGGTGATACCGCTGCGTCGGAGAAGCCGGTGACGCGCGTCAGGATCGGCGCGATGTAGGTGAAGGCGGCGAACACGCCGACCCAGCTCAGCACGGTCGTGAGCAGGCCCAGCAGGACCTGCTTGCGGCCGAGCACGGCGAGATCGCGACGCAAGTCGCTGCGCTCTGCAGGAGCCTCGTCACGCGGGACCAGCAGGGCAATGATGGCGAGCGCGGCAATGCCGATCACGGTGACGGCCCAGAAGGTCGCGCGCCAGCCGAAGGCCTGTCCGAGCCAGGTGCCGAACGGGACGCCGAGGATGTTGGCGGCCGTCAGGCCGGTGAACATGATGGCGATGGCGGAGGCTTTCTTGTCGGCGGGGACGAGGCTCGTCGCCACCACCGAGCCGACGCCGAAGAAGGAGGCGTGCGCGAAGGCCGTCAGCACGCGTGCGGTCATCAGCGTCCAGTAGTCGGGGGCGAGCGCGCAAGCAGCGTTGCCGAGGGTGAAGATCGCCATGAGGCTCAGCAGCAGCGTCTTGCGCGGCCAGTGGGCGGTGAGGGTGGCGAGGAGCGGCGCGCCGGCGACGACGCCCAGGGCATAGCCGGAGATGAGCAGGCCCGCCGAGGAGATGGAGACACCCAGATCGGCGCTCACCTCCAGCAGCAGGCCCATGATGACGAATTCCGTGACGCCGATGCCGAAGGCGCCGGCGGTCAACGCGTAGAGAGCTAGGGGCATGAATGGGTTCCTCAGGATCATCTCGCCCGGTGATCCCGGGTCGGACCTGAGGTGGACGCTCGACTACTCATGAACTAGATTGCACATAGTCATAGTATTTATGAAATGAACTCACAATGAGCCGGATAGATACCAATCGCTCGGGGGAGCTGGAGGTGTTCGTCAGGGTGGTCGAGCGGGGCGGCTTCTCGGCAGCCGCACGGGACTTCCGCATGACGCCGTCAGCCGTAAGCAAGCTCATCACGCGCCTGGAAGGCCGGCTCGGTGCGCGTCTCCTCAACCGGTCCACACGCAGGCTTCAGCTCACGCCGGAGGGCACGTCGTTCTACGAGCGCGGCGTGCGCATTCTGAGCGACATGGAAACGGCGGAGAGGGAGGCGGCGGCAGGCGCCGTGCCGCGCGGCCGGGTGCGCGTCAATGCCAACGTCGCGTTCGGTATGCTCTATGTGCTGCCGATCCTGCCGGCCTTTCTCGCCCGGCATCCGGGCATCACCGTCGATGTCGCGCTGACGGACACGGTCGTCGATCTGCTGGAGGAGCGTGCGGACATCGCCATTCGCGTCGGGCAGCTGCGCGAGTCCCGGCTGCTCGCGCGCAAGCTCGGTGAATGTGGCTATCAGGTGGTCGCGGCACCCGAGTACCTGCGGCGCAACGGTATGCCCGAGACGCCAGAGGACGTCGCGCGGCACAACAGCATCGGCTTCTGTTTTCCGCGCTACGTCGACGGCTGGCCATTTCGTATGCCCGATGGCCGGACCATCACCGTGGCGCCGACCGGGAATGTGCTGGTCAGCAATGGCGAAGCGATGCGCCATCTCGTGGCGGCGGGACTGGGGCTGGCGCGGTTGTCGCGATGGCACGTGAAGGACGACATCGCGGCAGGGCGGCTGGTCCCGGTGCTCGATGCCTTCAACGCCGGTGACATTGACCCCGTAAGCGCGGTCTTCATCGGCCAGAGCGGGAACTTGCCGGGTCGCGTGAGGGCATTGCTTGACTATCTTGTCGAGACGGTTCGGCTGTAAGGCGTGACGGTGCAAGCCGTCCGCAGAGCGTGAGGGAAACAGGCCATATGAGTAAGGACGAGCTCTGGGGCAGCGAGACGGCCAAGACTTACGATACCCCGGGCACGGGAATGTTTTCGCCAGATCTACTGGAGCCGATGGTCGATCGCCTTGCCGAATTGACGGGCGAGGGTAGCGCTCTCGAGTTTGCCATCGGAACGGGGCGTGTCGCCGTTCCGCTCAGCGACAGGGGTGTTTCCGTTACGGGAATAGAACTCTCGACGGCGATGATCGATCAGCTGCGCACGAAAGTTGACGCATCAAGACTCCCGGTGGTCGTCGGCGACATGGCGACAGCGACTGCTCCAGGGCGATATGCGCTCGTCTATCTCGTTTACAACACCATCTCGAATCTCCTGACGCAGGAGGCGCAGGTGGCATGTTTTCGCAATGCGGCGTGCCATCTCGATCCCGGCGGCAGGTTTGTGATCGAACTTTGGGTGCCGGAGTTGCGCAAGTTGCCGCCCACGCAGGAGGCCGTGGTTTGGCGGTCGGAGCCCGGCTATATCGGCTTGGATACTTATGATGTGGTGCGTCAGCACGTCGTGTCGCACCACTTCCGCTTTGGCGACGATCGGCAGGCAACCCTAGTGCGCTCTCCACATCGTTACATCTGGCCAGCAGAGCTGGATCTTATGGCTCAATTGGCCGGCTTCGAGCTTGAGGAAAGGTCTGCGGATTGGAGCGGGACAGCATTCACCGCCGAGTCACGATCGCATGTCTCGACATACCGGCTGCTTGATCGCTAGCCGGCATGCGCGCCGGCGATGATGTCGAGGATCTGGTCGGCGGAGGTGTCGGAGGGAAGGGCGAGGAAGTCGCCTGAACCGGCCAGCGCCGGCTCGAGCAGCTTGTGGAAAGCGTCGCGATCGACCTCGATGGTTCCGAACTGGCGCAGATGGTCGGTGACGAACTGCGTGTCGAGCAGCGTGAAGCCGCCATGGATCAGCCGCGCGACGAGGTGGACAAGAGCAACCTTGCTGGCGTCGCGCGCGGTGGAGAACATGCTCTCGCCGAAGAACGCGGAGCCGAGCGCGACGCCGTAGAGCCCGCCGACGAGGCGCCCGTTCTCCCAGGTCTCGACCGTGTGGCAGTAGCCCTGGTCGAAGAGCGCGCGATAGAGCTGGCGGATGCGGGCGTTGATCCACGTCGAGCGGCGGCCGGGGCGGGAGCTGGCGCACCCCTCGATGGCGGCATCGAAGTCACTGTTGATGCGCACCTCGAACACGCCTGACCGCACGGTGCGGGCGAGCCGCTTGGGCACATGGATGCCATTGAGAGGGAGGATGCCGCGGTGCTGCGGCTCGATCCAGTAGAGCGCTTGATCGTCAGCGCTTTCCGCCATTGGGAAGATGCCGCACGAATAGGCCTTCAGCAGCACCTGCGGCGTGATCTCGATGACGATGTCGTCGCGCGACGTCATGCCAGTGGCGGTTCCAATCGCTGCCCCCCGGCAGGGCCAATCCGGAATCTAGGGTTGGGCCAAGAACTTTTCGAGCCAGTGAATGTCATAAACGCCGTTGGCGATGTCGGGATGGCGCACCAGCTCGGTGAACAGCGGCGTCGTCGTCTCGATGCCGTCGATGACGAATTCCGAAAGGCAGCGCTTCAGCCGCATCAGGCACTCGTTGCGGTTCTTGCCGTGCACGATCAGCTTGCCGATGAGGCTGTCGTAGTTGGGCGGGATGCGGTAGCCCTGATAGGCGCCGCTGTCGACGCGCACGCCGAGGCCGCCGGGCGGGTGCCAGTAGGTGATCTTGCCCGGGGACGGGCGGAAATTCTTCGGGTTCTCCGCGTTGATGCGGCACTCGATGGCGTGACCCTGGAACGTCACCTCTTCCTGCTTCAGGGTGAGCGGGGCGCCGGAGGCAATGCGGATCTGCTCGATGACGAGGTCGAGGCCCGTGATCATCTCGGTGACGGGATGCTCGACCTGCAGCCGCGTGTTCATTTCGATGAAGTAGAACTCGCCGTCCTCGTACAGGAACTCGACGGTGCCGGCGCCGCGGTATTTGAGCTTCTGCATGGCGCGGCGGACGGTGTCGCCGATCTTGTTGCGCGTCTCCGCGTTGAGCGCCGGGGAGGGCGCTTCCTCCCAGATCTTCTGATGCCGCCGCTGCAGCGAGCAGTCGCGCTCGCCAAGGTGGATGGCCTCGCCTTTGCCGTCGCCGAACACCTGGATCTCGATGTGGCGCGGCTTGGTCAGATACTTCTCCAGATAGACGCTGTCGTCGCCGAAGGCAGCCTTGGCTTCCGAGCGCGCCGTCTTGACGGCGAGGTCGAGGTCCTCCGGCGTGCGCGCGACCTTCATGCCGCGCCCGCCGCCGCCGGCTGCGGCCTTTACCAGCACGGGAAAGCCCATCTCCTTGGCGACGCGCTGCGCGTGCGCCTCGTTGGTGATGGCGCCGTCCGATCCAGGCACGACAGGAATGCCGAGGCGCTTGGCGGTCTCCTTGGCTTCGATCTTGTCGCCCATGATGCGGATGTGCTCGGACGTGGGCCCGATGAATGTGATCTGGTGCTCTTCCAGGATCTCCGCGAAGCGCGCGTTCTCCGACAGGAAGCCGTAGCCGGGATGAATGGCGTCGGCGCCGGTGATCTCGCAGGCGGCGAGCAGGCGCGGGATGTTGAGGTAGCTTTCGGAAGCCGGCGGCGGGCCGATGCACACGCTCTCGTCGGCAAGACGCACATGCATGGCGTCGGCATCCGCCGTCGAGTGCACGGCCACCGTGGCGATGCCCAGCTCCTTGCAGGCCCGCTGCACGCGCAGTGCGATTTCACCCCGGTTTGCGATGAGGACTTTGTCGAACATGCTTCCTCGGACGTGAGTGGTCAGATGGTGAGTGGTGCGTGGCCGTCGCCAGGTTCAGCGCCACTCGCTCTCTCGCCCCTCACCAACTCACTGTTACTCGATGATCACCAGCGGCTCGCCGAATTCCACGGGCTGGCCGTTCTCAATCAGAATCTCTTTCACGGTCCCGGCCTTGGGCGCGGGAATGTGGTTCATCGTTTTCATGGCTTCGATGATCATCAGGGTCTGGCCCTGCACGACGCGCGTGCCGATTTCCACGAACGGCGCCGAGCCCGGCTCGGGCGAGCGATAGGCCGTGCCGACCATCGGCGATTTCACGCACCCGGGATGGCTTGCAGGATCGGGGCCGGTTTTGGGTGGCGCACCCAGGCCGTCGGCCGCGCGTGGCGCAACGCCTGCCGCGGTGGCGACCGGAGCCGCCTGCACGAATGCCGTCGCGGTGGTCTGACGGGCGACACGGATCTTGAGGCCCTCGCGGGCGATCTCGATCTCATTCAGCCCTGTCTCGTTCAAGAGCTCGGCAAGCTCGCGGATCAGGGCTTTCTCGGCGCCGTCTTTCTCTTTGATGTCTTTGGCCATGCTGTGTGTCCGCACGTTCGCGCCCGTTCGGGCGTTACCCCTTCCGGGTGCTCTGGGCACTGGATTTCTGCTTAAGGATGTCGGCGATCGCATCGAGGGCCAGCTCATAGCCCTTGGGACCGAAGCCGCAGATCACGCCGTTCGCCGCCAGCGAGACGTAGGAATGATGCCGGAAGCTCTCGCGCTTGAAGACATTGGAGAGATGCACCTCGATGGTGGGTACCTGGGCCGCGTTCAGCGCATCCAGGATGGCGATCGAGGTATGGGTCAGCGCACCGGCGTTGAGGATGATGCCGCAGGCCTGCTCGCGGGCATCCTGGATCCAGGTGACGAGCTCGCCCTCGACGTTCGACTGGCGGAAATCCACCGTCAGCCCGAGCGCTGCCGCATGGGCTTCCGTCCGGCGGCGAACGTCGGACAGGCTCTCATGGCCGTAAATGTCCGGTTCGCGCCGGCCAAGCATGTTCAGGTTCGGGCCGTTGAGCACGTAAACCGGCTTCAGCATCGCTTCCTGCTGGATTTAGGACTGAACTGCTGCACCGCCCGCCTGATTTACCCTATGCGAGGGCATCTCGCGGACTGCAGATCCCTGCAACCAGCAGCCCATGTACCAGCTTTCTCGCAGTCGCGAAAGTGCGACGGACCAGGGGTGGCGGGCAGCGGAATAAGCGTTGGCTAACGATAAGCTAGCAAGGCGCAGGATCTACAACCAAATCGGCCGGCAATAAGGCCGGCCGAGCGTAAAAGAAGGCGGCCAAGCGCCGGCCGCCTCGTGACCCATGACGGGTTAACAGACCGAGCAGCCGGTCTTGCGCAGCTCAGCCACGTGGCCGTTGATGACTTCGAGCAGGTTCTGCGGCGCGCCGGGAATGGGCTTGTCGCCGACCAGGAAGTGCGGCGTGCCCTGGATGCCCATCTTCTGCGCCAAGTTGCGCACGGTCTCGATCTCGGCCTTGACCTCGGGCGATTCCATGTCGGCCTTGAGCTTGGTCATGTCGAGGCCGAGCTTGTCGACGGCCTTGAGCGCGGTCTGCTCGTTGAGCTCGCCGCGCGCACTGATCAGGGCCCTGTGCGCTTCCCAGTATTTGCCCTGCTTCTTGGCCGCGAGGGCAACCTTGGAGGCCTCCTCCGAGCCCTTCGAGAGGATCGGCAGCTCCTTGAACACGACTTTGATCTTGGGGTCCTTGTCGACCAGCTTGGCGATGTCGCCGAAGGCGCGCTTGCAGTAGCCGCAGTTGTAATCGAAGAACTCGACCACGGTGATGTCACCCTTCGGATTGCCGGCAATGGGCGCATCCGGGCGGCGGAAAATCTCGTTGGCGCTTTCCGTCAGCGCCGCCTTGAGCCGCTCGGCCTGCAGGGTTTCCATCTTGGCTTCAAGCGCGGTCTGGACCTCCATCATCAGCTCGGGATGGTTCAGGAGGTAGTCCTTGATGATCTTCTCGATGGCGGTCTTCTGCTCGGCCGTGAAGGGATCCGCGGCGGCCGGAGCCGTCGTTGCCGGTGTGCTGGCCTGGGCAAGCTGAATGGGAGTTGCAGCCTTGCCGTCCGTTGCGCGTGCCGGCAGCAAGGCGCCGCCCGCGCCGACGGCGAGACCCAGGCCGATGACGGCCGTGAGTACGGTCCGGCGCTTCGCGATCAGTCGGTCAAAAACCGTGCTCATGAGATTCAGCATGGCGCAATGGAACTCCTTGGGAGAATGCAGCGCTTCTTTTAGCCGTCAGGTCGGAATCTTGTAATTCACGATATCGCCAGCACGGATCCATTCCGGTGAGCCGTTGCGCAACCCGACCTGGGCCCGCTTGGCGAAAATTTGTGCCTGTTTGATGTCACCTTCGAGAAACAGGGCCTCGGCAGTGGCCAGATTGGCCTCAGGCAGCCTGTTCTTGGTGCTATAGCCCTGGGCCAGGATGCGATAGGCCTGGGGATTGGGATCGTCAATCAGGGATTTACGGGCGATGGTGATGGCCTCGTCGACGCCGGCGACGTTGTCGGCGCTGATGATGGCCTGGGCCAGGCGTACGCTGATCAGGGGGGCGTCGGTCAGGAGCTTGAGGGAGGCTCGCAGCGACGGAATGGCTTCCCGCGACTTGCCCGAGCGCATCAGGAAGTCGGCTTTCAGCTCGTGGAAATAGGCGTTGTCAGGCTTCTCGCGGATCAGCGCATCGACCAGCGGCAATGAGCGCTCCAAACCGCTCTGGAAGAACGTGGCGATGGTACGCGCGTAGCGGGCCTGCAGGCTGTTGTCGCTGTTGGGGTAACGGTTGAACACGACGGTCGGTCGGTCCAGGTAGCCGGCGATCTTGGCCCGCATCAGGTCGTGGCGAAGCTGCAGCGCAGGCGCATCCTTCTCGTTGGCGAACGGGCTCTTGGCCACGGCATCGCGCAACTGGGCGAGGCGGTTGGCGGCCACGGGATGGCTGCGCACGAACGCGTCCTGCGTCGCGCCCGAGGCGGAGATGTATTCCTGTTGAGCGAAGCGCTCGAAGGTCTCGAGCATGCCCTTGCCGGACTGGCGCGTGGTGGTGAGGAACCTGAGGCCTGCCTGGTCGGCGGAGGATTCCTGCGCACGCCGGTCCGCGAGCAGCGAGCGCATCAGCAATTCGTCGCCGCCCATCATGACGCCGGCACCGGCGCCCGCTGTACCTTGTCCGCCGCTGGCGCCGCCGGCCACCATGAGGCCGATGCCGAGCAGCTTGATGAGGAGGCTCTTGGTCTGGTCGCGGGCGATACGCTCGCGCAATTGCGCAAGGTGGCCGCCGGCGATGTGACCGGCTTCGTGGGCGATGACCCCGATCACCTGGTTGGGCGTGTCGGACTGTTGCAGGGTGCCGGTGTGGATGAAGACGTTGGCGCCGTCGAGCACGAAGGCGTTGAAACTGTCATGGCGCACGATGCGCATGGTGATGCGGCCGGTGCCAAGGCCGGCGGCCCGGAAGATCGGGCGCGAGTAGTCCTTGAGCAGGTTCTCGATCTCGGTGTCGCGGATCAGGCTGAGCTGCTGGGCCTTGGCCGGCACGCTCATGCTGGCGGCGGCGATCGCGGCCACGAGGCCTGCGAAGGTGCGCTTCACGTCGCGACCGAATTTGTAGTGGTGACTGCCTCTGCCTGCCCGCATGAGTCGTTCTGTACCGTTTGAGAGCAAGGGCCTACCCTTGCTGGGACCCTAATTTTTGGGTGTCTGCAGGTCAACGCGACTCGATCACGGTTCCGACTTCGCGGACGCAACGCTGGCAAAGGCCGCGCCGCACCCCTATAAGCCAGACTGATCGCTGCCCCACACACCGCCACCACTGGAACAAGCGCGCGAGGCGTTGTTTCCATGTGCTCACCAAGGTCGCAAGGTGCTGGGCGGGCATGGCGATTTGAAGGCACTTCCAAGCGCTTGGGCCGGTCTGTCGCAGGCAGGGCCCGGACCGGAGATTTGTAAATGACGGACCCCACCAGATTGGCTGCGGCGCAAGGGCTCATGCTGCGCCCGCCGTCTGAGCGCAGTTCAATCGACGCCTTCATTGTCATGGACGTGATGCGGGCGGCTGCCGCGCGTGAAGCCGCTGGCGCGCGTGTGATCCACATGGAGGTCGGGCAGCCCGGAACCGCAGCGCCGCGTGCCGCGCGCGAGGCAGTGAAGCGGGCGCTCGATACCGACAACCTCGGCTATACGCTGGCGCTGGGCATGGAACCGCTGCGCGAGCGCATCGCGCGACTATACCAGGAGCGTCATGGCGTGATCGTCGCGCCGGAGCGCATCGTGGTGACGAGCGGTTCCTCGGCCGCGTTCGTGCTGTCGTTCCTGGCCCTGTTCGATGCCGGCGCGCGCGTGGCGCTGCCGGCACCGGGCTATCCCTGCTATCGCCACATCCTGACGGCGCTCGGTGCGGCTCCAGTGAGTCTCGAAACCGGACCCAACACGCGGTGGATGCCCACGGCCAGCCAGATCGACGAAGCTGCGGCTGCCAGCGATCTCGCCGGCCTGCTGATCGCCAGTCCCGCCAATCCGACGGGCACCATGCTCGAGCCTGCGCGGCTCGAAGAAATCGTCGCGACCTGCCGGCGGCGCGGGCTGTGGTTCATCTCCGACGAGATCTATCACGGGCTGACCTACGGCGTGCCCGAGGCGACGGCCTTGCAATTCTCCGACGACGTGGTGGTGATCAACAGCTTCTCGAAATATTTCTCGATGACGGGCTGGCGTGTCGGCTGGATGGTGGTGCCGCCGGGTCTCGTGCGCACCATGGAGCGGCTGGCGCAGAACCTCTACATTTCGCCGCCGGCTGTGGCGCAGGTGGCGGCGCTTGGCGCCTTCGAGGGCATCGAGGAGTTGGAAGCCAATCGCCGGGTGTATGCCGCCAATCGCGACTTGCTGCTGCGTGAATTGCCGAAGGCGGGCCTCTCCAAGATCGTGCCGGCGGACGGCGCGTTCTATCTGTACGTGGACGTCGGCGACTACACGGACGATAGCCTTGCCTTCACCAAGGCGATGCTGGAGGAGACGGGCGTGGCGGCGACGCCCGGGGTCGATTTCGATGAGGCGCGGGGCAGGCGCTTCGTGCGCTTCTCCTATTCCGGCACGACGGCGGACATGGCGGAGGCCGCCGAGCGGCTGCAGGCGTGGTCGCGCCTCAGGGGCTAGGTGCCGTCGGCCGGTGCCTTGCCATGATCCGTCGCGAGGTTCAAGCCGATCGCGCCGATCACGATGAGGGCGATACAGAGCACCTGCACCGTGCTCAACGGTTGTTTCAGAAACAGCCAGCCGACCACGGCGACCAACGCGATTCCGCCGCCGGCCCAGATCGCATACGTCACGCCGACGGGAATCTGCGTCAGGACTTGGCTCAGGCCGACGAAGCAGCCGGCGAAGATGGCAAGGGACAGGAAACCATACACTGGCTTGGTGAATCCAGCCGACTTGGTGAGAAGGGACGTGGCGATGACCTCGGCGACGATGCAGGCGGCGAGAATCATCCAGGCGGGGCTCATGGTCGGTCTCCGTATTCGGGTGTTTGTGTGATATGGGGTGCGGCGCTCGCGGCTGCCCGTGCGGCGTAGGCTGATTCTGTTTCAGCAAAAGCACTTGAGTTTCGGGGCGACAGCTTTCATGTAATCGGCGGCAGTTAGCCCGATACCCAGGATCGATGGGCGATGCAAGACAAGACGACGATCACGATGCCGGAGCAGGAAAGGCCTGCTGAAACGCCCCTCGCACGCGAGATCGGGCGCAGGCGCACGTTTGCCATCATCGCCCACCCGGACGCCGGCAAGACGACGCTGACGGAAAAGCTGCTGCTGCTGGGCGGTGCCATCCAGCTTGCGGGCGACGTGCGCGCCAAGGGTGACCGCCGCCGCACGCGCTCGGACTGGATGAATATCGAGCGCCAGCGCGGCATCTCGGTCGTGACCTCGGTGATGACGTTCGAGTACGACGACCATGTCGTGAACCTGCTCGATACGCCGGGCCACGAGGACTTCTCCGAGGACACCTATCGCACGCTGACAGCGGTTGACTCGGCGGTCATGGTGCTCGACGCGGCGCGCGGCATCGAATCCCGCACGCGCAAGCTGTTCGAGATCTGCCGCATGCGCGACATTCCGATCATCACCTTCATCAATAAGATGGATCGCGAGAGCATGGAGCCGCTGGAGCTGCTCGATGCCATCGAGAAGGATCTGGCCCTCGATACCACGCCCATCGTCTGGCCGGTCGGCATGGGCCGCGACTTCAAAGGCACGTTCGACCTGGCGACGAGCCGGCTCAGGCGCATCGGCGTTGATGACGACGAGGTCGCGCTGGAAGGCCCGCAGGACCCGCGTCTCGACGAGATCGTCGATGACGAAGTACTGGCGCGCTGGCGCGAGGAGATCGAGCTGGTGCGCACGGCGGCGCGGCCCTTCGATTTGACTTCGTTCCGCGAGGGTCACCTGACGCCGGTGTTCTTCGGCTCGGCGCTGCGCAACTTCGGCGTCCGCGACTTGCTCGATGCGCTGGTCAAGTATGCACCGCCGCCGCGCGCGCAGCAGGCCGACAAGCGTCTGGTGGTAGCGACCGAGCCCGGCATGACCGGCGTCGTGTTCAAAATCCAGGCGAACATGGATCCCAATCACCGCGACCGCATCGCCTTCCTGCGGCTGTGCTCGGGCAAGCTGACGAAGGGTATGAAGGCGAAGCTGGTGCGCACGGGCAAGCCCGTCGCGCTCAATGCGCCGCAGTTCTTCTTTGCGCAGGATCGCCATATCGCGACCGAGGCCGTGGCGGGCGACGTGGTCGGCATTCCCAACCACGGCACGCTGCGCATCGGCGATACGCTGACGGGCGGCGAGGACCTGAGCTTCACGGGTGTGCCGAACTTCGCGCCGGAAATCTTGCGCCGCGTGCGCGTCGCCGATGCCATGAAGGGCAAGCAGCTGAAGACGGCGTTGGGCCAGATGGCGGAGGAAGGCGTGGTGCAGCTCTTCTCGCCGCTCGACGGCACGGGCCTGATCGTCGGCGTGGTGGGCGCGCTGCAGCTCGACGTGCTGGTGGCGCGCATGTCGGCGGAGTACAGCCTGGAGACGGCGCTCGATCCGGCCGGTGTCGAGCTCGCGCGCTGGGTGCAGGCGGATACCGAGGCGGCCAAGCAGGCTTTCCTGGAGAAGTATCGCACCAACATCGCCGAGGATGTGGACGGCGATCCCGTCTATCTCGCGCGCTCGCAATTCGACCTGGAGTGGGTGCGCGAGCGTAACGAGGGCATCCGCTTCGTCGACATCAAGGAAACGCAGCGGCGAGCCAACTAGGCCAGGAGCGTTGCTGCCCGGCCCAGTTGACGGTCGCAATCAATCGTCGTCGCGGCAGGCGCGGTAGCGTTCCCACCAGTAGCGGCTGTCCGAATCTTCGGCCCGCCGGCGCAGCCAGCTGCAGTCGCCTTGGTCTGCCACGTGGAGGTAGCCGGTGCCCGTGGTTACGGTGCCGCTGTCACGCGGGGCCCGGTAGTAGCGCACCGTCGGCGCCTCGCGATATCTACGCTCAATGACGGTCGAGGATGGAACCTCGCGCTCCGTGATCACCACCTGCCGCTCTATGACGGTTTGTGCGGCGGCTGGCAGGACGGACGCGACCAGTGCCGCGAAGGGGAGCACGGCTGTCGACAGCAGAACGTTCCTCATCGTTGCAACTCCTTGTACCGGTTTCATCGATGCACCATGGGTGTCCGGGGCGAACGTCGCATGCTTGCGTCGGTTCCTGAGAAAATCCCCCTGAACTGGGTTCGGCACCTGCAGGCCGGGCCGTGTCGAGAAAGTGAGCGCTCAAAAAAGTAATCCCCGAGTCCGAGCGGCGTGGAATGATCGGCTTGTCCCGGCTCGTGGGATGCGGCGCGGCCTGCACCGCGCCCGTCCCGGCCTTTGATCCGGGAGCCTTTGTCCGATCCGCCCGCGCGGCCGGCCGCCAGACCAGCGGAGCGCCGATGCGGGACCGGACGCTGGTTGAGCCGGGCTTTCTGAGCCCAGCAAAAGCGCATAGGTCAGCGGGCTCAAGATGGCCCGGCTCCAATGTCTATCGCGCCACCCCGGTGATCAATCTCGCGGGGACAATGGTGCTTGCAGCTCAGTCCAGCGTCCGCCGGAAGCGCGTGACGGCGATGGTCATGGCGACCAGCATCAGCGCCGTGAGCCAGACGGCTTCGCCGGCGAGATCGTAGAAGGTGGCGCCCTTCAGCATGATGCCGCGCACGACGCGCAGATAGTGCGTGAGCGGCAGGATCTCGCCGAGCCATTGCGCCCACTGCGGCATGCCCGCGTAAGGAAACATGAAGCCCGACAGCAGGATGTTGGGCAGGAACCACATGATCGACATCTGCATGGCCTGCAGCTGCGTGTGCGCCAGCGTCGAGAACGTGTAGCCGATCGACAGGTTCGAGGCGATGAAAAGCGTGGTCAGTGCCGCGAGCAGCAGCGTGCTGCCCACGATCGGTACATGAAATACGGTCGTGCCCACGACCACGATGATGACGGCCTGCAGGAAGCCGATGAAAATATAAGGCGTGATCTTGCCGAGCATGATCTCCAGCGGCTGCAGCGGCATCGCCAGCAGGCTCTCCATGGTGCCGCGTTCCACCTCGCGCGTCACCGACAACGCGGTGAAGATCAGCATGGTCATGGTGAGGATGGTGCCGAGCAGTCCCGGCACGATGTTGAGCTGCGTCACGCCCTCGGGATTGTAGCGCCGGTGCTGGCGGATCTCGAACGGCGGTGGCACCTCGCTCGGCGTCTGCAGGCCACGGTCGCGTTCGAGCGCCGTCGAGACGATGCCTTCCAGCGCGCCGAGCGCGGTACCGGCGGCGACGGGATCGGTGGCGTCGGCGGCGACCAGCAGCGCCGGCTTGTCGCCGCGGCGCACGGCGCGTGCGAAGCCTGCGGGTATCTCGATGATGAACAGCACCTGCCCCGAGCGCATCCAGTGGTCGACCTCCTCCTCGTTGCGCGAGATCCATTTGATGTCGAAGTAGGATGTGTTCTGCAGGGCCGAGAGGATGGAACGCGAGAGGTCGGAATCCTCCTGCATCAGGAGGGCGGTGGGCAGGTGCTTCGGGTTGGTGTTGATCGCCAGGCCGAACAGGAAGAGCTGCATCAGCGGGATCATGATCATGGTCGCGAAGGTGATGCGATCGCGCTTGAGCTGGATGAACTCCTTCACGAACATGGCGCTGAAGCGCGAGAGCGGATTGCTGCGCGGCCTGGCCCTGGGCGTGTGCTGGGTCGTCACGCGAAGTTGTCCTTGCTGCGGCTCATGAGGTCGATGAACACGTCCTCGAGCGTGGGCTCGCCCGGCGTCCAGGTCAGGCGCGGATCGGATTTGAAGGGTGCGAGCGCCGTATCGAGGGCCGCCTTGTTGCGCCCGGAGACGTGCAGGCTGGAGCCGAACGGCGCCACCATGTCGATGCCGGGCATGCCGGTCAGTTTCTCGGCCAGCCCATGCAGCTGCGGGCCGGCCACCGTCCACGTGGTGAGGCCGGACTGCGCGATGACCTCGTCGACGGTGCCGTGCGTCAGGAGCTCGCCGTAGGCGATGTAGGCGATCTCGTGACAGCGCTCGGCCTCGTCCATGTAGTGCGTGGAGACGAGGACGGTCAAACCTTCGGCGGCGAGGTTGTGGATCTCGGCCCAGAACTCGCGCCGGGCTTTCGGATCGACACCGGCCGTGGGCTCGTCGAGCAGAAGCAGATCGGGCTCGGGCAGGATGCAGGCGCCGAGCGCGAGCCGCTGCTTCCAACCGCCCGAGAGCTCGCCGGCGAGCTGGGCCTCACGACCGTGCAGACCGAGACGATCGATGGCGGCTTGTGCGCTTGCGGGCGGATCATCGAGGCCGAACACGCGGGCCACGAACTCCAGGTTCTCGCGGATCGAGAGATCCTGGTACAGGCTGAAGCGCTGCGTCATATAGCCGACGTGCTGCTTGATGAGGTGGCTTTGCGTGGTGATGTCGTAGCCAAGGCAGGTGCCGTGACCCGAGTCCGGCGTCAGCAGGCCGCACAACATGCGGATGGTGGTGGTCTTGCCCGAGCCGTTGGGCCCGAGGAAGCCGTAGATCTGCCCGCGGTTCACGCGCATCGTGAGATTGCGCACGACCACCTTGCTGCCGAAGGATTTGGTCAACCCTTCGACATCGATGACGGCCTCAGGCGCGGACGCGTCATTTGCGGCCATCGGCGGCCTCGATGCGACTGCCGGGCGAGAGCGCGACCTGCACTGGCTGGCCTACACGCAACAGGTCGGGACGGAGCGGGATCGCCTCGACCCGGAACACCAGCTTGGCTCGCTCCTCGCTGCTGAAAATGACGGGCGGCGTGAATTCGGCCTGGCGCGCGAGAAACGTGATGCTCGCCTTCAGATCGGGCGGACAGCCGTCGCAGTGAACCGTGACCTCCTGGCCGATGGCGATGTGCGGCAAGGTCGCCTGCGAAACGAAGAAGCGCAGCTTGAGATTGCCCGGTGGCAGCAAGGAAAGAACGGGGCGGCCGGCGGGCACGATCTCGCCGGTGCGGAAGTAGATTTCCTGCACCACGCCTTCAGCGGGCGCGGCGACGTTGCGTTGAGCGAGCCGAGTCTCGGCGGAGGCAACGCGGGCCTTGGCCTGCTTCACGACCTCTTGCGCCGCTGCGATGTCCTCGGTGCGGGATTTGAGGCGTGCGACCTCGATCTGCCGGCGGATTTCGATGAGCAAGGCCTGGTCGCGATCGTGTGCCGCCTTGGCCTGATCGAGGCGCTGTTGTGCGGCGATGCCGCGCTCGACCAGCTTGCGCGCACGATCGAGCTCAGGAGCGGAATTTTCGAGCGCGGCCTTGGCGCGCGTTTCCTGCGCTTCGAGCACGGCAACCTCTTCCGGCCGTTGCTGTGCGGCTTCCGCCTTGGCGAGGCGGGCCTGCGCCTCATCGAGAGTGGCGCGGGCCTGCTGCAGGTCGGCTTCCTGGATATCGGTTTGCAACCGGAAGAGGGGCGCGCCTTCCTTCACGGTCGCGCCTTCCTTGACGGACAGGCTCGTCAGACGCCCCGGCTCGTCGGCGCCGAGGAACAGCAGATCCGCCTCGACCCAGCCATACTGGAGCGCGGGCCCTGACGCTTTGTGCAGGAAGACGTAAGTGCCGAGGGCCAGAGCGCCCGCAGCTAGAACGGCAATGCCCAGAACTTTGCGGTTCATCGCCGTGCACCTCCTGTCAGAAGGCGCGCATGGGCCTCGAGCATGCCCTTCACATCGAGCGGGTCGACGTGATTGAACAGGCTATCCCACACGACAGCCACGATGAGCGGCGCTACAATGAGCTGAGGAAACCGGTCGATGGTATCCTTCGGCACGAGGCCCGCGGCTGCCGCGCGCTGAGCCGCACCGCGCAGGATGCGCAAACCGCGCGAGACGACCTCACGATGATAGAACTCCGCGATAGCGGGAAACCTCGGACCTTCGGCAATCAGCAGGCGCAGGATGAACTTGCGGTCGGTTTCGAGCACGTGTGTACGGAACAGCTCGAACATCTGGCTCAGGATCTGCTCCGGCGGCGCCTGCGCCGCGGCGCCTTCGAGACGCGCAAGCACCGGTGTGACGGCGTTGCGGATCAGCTCGCCGAACAGCGTCTCCTTGTTGGGGAAGTAGAGATAGACCGTGCCCTTGGCGACGCCTGCGCGCGCGGCGACATCCTCGATGCGCGTCGCGGCGAAGCCGTTGCGGGAAAAGGCCTCGAGGGCGGCCTGCAGGATGGCCTGGCGGCGCGCATCGGTTTCGAGCGTGCTGGCCTTGCGGCGGCCGCGGCGGGCTGGAGTGTTGTCAGGCGGGGTGGCGGCCTTCCGCCGGGATGCGAAGGCCCGGGCCTTTGCGGGCCGTTTGCCTCGAGAGGCTGGCGCGGGGGATCGCTTGGCCATGACGGGTATTTCTAAATTTAAATGACTGACTAGTCAGTCATTTAAATTATTGACCTCCCGGCGTCAAGGGACGATGCCTGACGATCCCGGTTCCCCGCCGGAAGGGTTGAGATTTCGTGTGGTTGCAGACCACCAAAAAGAAAGGCCGGCATGAAGCCGGCCTTTCGTGTCCTGAAACTCGAGTCGGATGTTAGCTTCCAAACCGCTTCTGCCACCAGCCTTTGCGGGGCGGCTGCGCGGGTTCCGAGCTTTCAATGGCTTCGACCGGAGCGCGCTCTTCGATGGCTTCCACCACGCGCGTTTCCGACTTGGCGATGTACACCGGCTCCGGCTCGCGCTCAGGCGCTTGCGGGCGCTCGGGCTCGATGTAGCGCGACGGCGCCGGGGCGCTCTCGACGGCGACCTCGTCATGCGATTGAGACTGAGAGCCGTACGACCTCCCGCTGCCGGCGGGCTCGCTATCATGAACCGCATCGGCAGCGTGATGGCCCGCGCCGTTGCTCATCGACTCGGCATAGGCACCATTTCCTTCCGCGTGAGGCGGCGCTCCATCCTCGCCGTGCTCTGCAGCCGGCGCGTCGTCGTGCGCCTGCTGGTGGCGCGGCTGGCCGTCACGATCGCGGTTGCGGCCACCGCGGCGGCCTCTGCGGCGACCGCGACGGCTGCGCTGCTCGCCGCCGTTCTCGCGTTCCGCGCGGCTGACCTCGCGATCACCGTCGCCACCGACCTCCTCGACGTGATCCTCGTGGTCGTCATGGCTGGCAGGCGCGTCGTGCTCGTGGCTGTCCTGTTCCCGATGCCGGGGCTCGTCGCGATCCCTGTCATGGCCGTGACGGGCGTGCTCGCGATGGCGCTCACCGTCGTGCCCGCGGTCGCTGCCACGGCCGCGACGCCGGCGCCGGCGCGAGCGGCGGCTGCCGCCGTCCTCGGACTCCTCGTCACGTGACGAGGATGACTCCTCGCGATCCTCGTTCTCCTCGCCGTCGAAGCCCCATTCCATGTTGACGGCACCGCGCTCGATGCGCTTTGGCGCCTCGCTGGCCCCGGAATCAGCGCCTCGCTCGATGGAGAAGCTCGCGCCTTGCATGCGCTCGCTGGCCTCGACATTGATCGTGATCTGGTAGCGGCGCTCGATGTCGGCGATGAAGGTCCGCTTCTGATTGAGGATGTACAGGGCAACGTTCGACGTCGTCAGAGCGGTGAGCGATGTCGGGCGGCCCTTCATCAGCTCGTCCTCGATGGCACGGATCACCGCAAGGGCGATCGATTCCGTCGAGCGGATGATACCGGTGCCTTGGCAGTGCGGGCACTGCGAGGTCGAGCCTTCCAGCACGCCCGTGCGCAGACGCTGGCGCGACATCTCGAGCAGGCCGAAATGTGAGATGCGCCCGACCTGGATGCGCGCGCGGTCATGGCGCAAGGCGTCCTTGAGGCGCCGCTCCACCGACCGGTTGTTGCGCTTCTCCTCCATGTCGATGAAGTCGATGACGATGAGGCCGGCCAAGTCGCGCAGCTTGAGCTGGCGGGCAATCTCGTCGGACGCTTCGAGGTTGGTGTTGAGAGCCGTCTCCTCGATCGAGAACTCGCGCGTGGACTTGCCCGAGTTGACGTCGATGGAGACAAGGGCCTCGGTCTGGTTGATGACGAGATACCCGCCGGAGCGCAGCGTCACGTAGGGGCTGAACATCGCGTTCAGCTGGCGCTCGATCTGGAAGCGCGCAAACAGCGGCTCGGAATCCTGGTAGTGCACGACGCTCTTGGCGCCGCCCGGCTGCAGCATGCGGATGAAATCGTGGGCTTCGCGGTGGGCGGCATCGCCGGCCACGATGATCTCGTCGATGTCCTTGGAGTACAGGTCCCGGATCGAGCGCTTGATGAGGTTGCCTTCCTCGTAGACGAGGCAGGGCGCGGTCGACTGCAGGGTCATGTCGCGCACGCTTTCCCAGAGGCGCAACAGGTACTCGTAGTCCCGCTTGATCTCCTGCTTCGTGCGCGCAGCACCCGCCGTGCGAATGATGAGCCCCATGCCCTCGGGCACCTCGAGCTCATTGGCGATCGCCTTCAGGCGTTTGCGATCCTGGGCGTTGGTGATCTTGCGCGAGATGCCACCGCCGCGGCCGGTGTTCGGCATCAGCACGGTGTAGCGGCCGGCCAGGGACAGGTAGGTCGTCAGCGCCGCGCCCTTGTTGCCGCGCTCTTCCTTCACGACCTGCACGAGGATGATCTGGCGCCGTTTGATGACTTCCTGGATCTTGTAGGAGCGCATGCGCCGGCGCGGACGCTGCGGCAGCTCCTCCAGTGCGTCCTCGTTGCCGACCTGCTCGACCTGCTCGGCCTCTCCGCCCTCGCGGCCGCCCACCTCGGTGACGACGCTGACCTCGGTAACCTCGGTCAGGGTCGAGCTTTCGGAGTCGCTGCCCTCGGGCGCGTAGGCCGATTCGACGGCGGCAGGCTCGGCCGGTTCGTGAGGAACGTGAGCCTCGGACTCGAGCGACTGATGACGGACGTCATCGGACGCTTCGACCGCGGCGGTCTGAGCGCGCGGCTCCTCGTCCGAGAGCGATCCGACTTGCGGGGCGTCGCCGCCGATGTCCTCGATGTAGGGCTGGGGCTCGAAGCCCGCGATTGAATCGTCCGACTCCTCGCTGCGGTGACGCGATCCACTCCGCGACCGGCGCTCGGCGCGTGCCTGCGCAGCGGCGTCGGCCTCCTCCTCGGCGCGCGCTTCCTCCTCGGCTTCTTCCTGGAGCAGCGCCTGCCGGTCGGCGACCGGGATCTGGTAGTAGTCGGGATGGATTTCGTTGAAGGCCAGGAAGCCGTGGCGGTTGCCGCCGTAGTCAACGAAGGCGGCCTGCAACGACGGTTCGACCCGGGTTACCTTGGCGAGATAGATGTTGCCGCGGAGCGGCTTGCGGGAAGCGGATTCGTAGTCGAATTCCTCTACGCGGCCATGACGCAGCACCACCACCCGAGTCTCCTCCGGGTGCGTGGCGTCCACCAGCATCTTGTTCTTGTCCATGCGTGAAAGTCCTGTGCGCGCCGAGGTGCGCCCTCGCACGTCCGGCGCAGTGCGACGGCTCGCAGAAGGCGCCCTATGGGGGCGCGGCGTTGTTGGGTTGATGTTGAATGGAGCTGTAACGCCACGCGCAGCGCAGGGCGCGAAGCCAGCCGCTGCACAGGCTTCGCCTGAGCGCGCACGGGCCATGTCACCGATCGGCGATCTCGCCGCGGCTGCGATTGGCGGTTTTTGCTCCTGTGTCTCATTGGTCCTCTGAGGGACAATGAATCTTTGATATTTCCGCAGACGATGCATGAGGCTCCTCGCCTCGCTCGCTGCCCGTGCAAATTAAGAGCCGGGAGCATCCCGGCCCCTGGGTTCCATCCGACCGCTTCGGCGGCCGAACGGACAAAAGACGTTATCGATCGCAGCGTGGCTGCGACTCGCACGATTCGCATCTTAACGCCTTGCGGCGCTGGTTCTGGCGAACCCGAAGCGGTCCGGCGAGCAAACAATCGCACCCCGTCTTTCCATGGCCCGCAAAAGCTACCTGCGCGGGCTCCGCGCTGCACAGCAGACGCTCACAGCGGGACGCGATAGGGCCCTTTTACGGTTTCAATGTGAACGAGGCAAGCGTGATGAACGCCTGTCTTTCTGGCGCGAACCAGACGGGGCTGCCGTAGAACATGGCGCAGACATGGCAAAGATCTGGTAAACGAAGTGCTGGGACGGTGGTCCGGCGCCTTCGGCGAACCACCACAAAGGGGTAGAGGCACAACCCCTTGGGGCAAAGGGTATGAAGGGGGTATCTGCAATACGGCCTTGCAGAGCCGTCTTGGCGGCTTTGGGGATTGCAGCTGTCATCACCACGGCGCACGCACAGGAGCGCCGTGCCAAGCCGGCTGCGCCTGAGCAGGGCGTGGCCTCCCAGAGCACCGGCCAAGGCGGCAACGCTGCATGGGAAACCGTCATCAGCCAGAAAACGCCCCCGGCGCCCGCACCGCCAACGCGTGCTGTTGTTCAGGCTGCGGATCTTTCCGGCAATGAGCAGAAAACCCACTTCGTCCTCGGGCTCACGCAGCCGGTCGAATACGCAGCCTTCCGCCTCGCCAACCCGAGCCGGGTGGTGATCGACATCGCCGATGTGGATTTCCGGCTGCCGGCCGATGCAGGGCAGACCGGGCAAGGGCTGGTGTCGGCGTTCCGGTACGGGCTGTTCGCACCCGGGAAATCGCGCATGGTGCTGGACACGACCGTCCCGGTCCGGGTCGAATCGCGCCTGCGACGGATAGGTACGGGAGCGGCGGCCAAGACGCGGCTGGAAATCGAGCTGTCACCGGCGACGGCAACGGAGCTTGCCGCCGTGGAAATCGCGGCCGCTGCGGCCAAGGCTCCGCTGCCAGCCGACGACCCGGCCCAGGAGGCACCGAAGTCGAAACGCTCCAAGCCCGTCATCGTCGTCGATCCCGGGCATGGGGGACTGGATCCCGGTGCGCGCGGGGCGCTGGGCTATGAGAAAGATGTCGTCCTGGCAATCGCCCGCGAGGTGCGCCGCGCGCTCCTGGCCTCGAAGCGTTATGACGTGGTGATGACACGCTCGAGCGACGTTTTTGTCTCCTTGGAGGATCGCGTCGGCCTTTCGCGCAAGAGCGGCGCCGACCTGTTCATCTCCATCCACGCTGATTCGCTGGAGAGTCGCGATCTCGCTCAAAGCGTGCGCGGGGCCACGGTCTACACCTTGTCCGAGCAGGCGTCCGACGAGCGTGCGCGCCGCCTGGCTGAAAAGGAGAATGCGTCGGATCTGCTGGCCGGCCTCGATGTTGCTGGCGAGGAGGGGCGGGATGAGGTGCGGCACATTCTTTTCGACCTGATGCGTCGTGAAACCGCTAATTTCTCCATAGATTTTCGCAATATCCTTCTCGGCGAGATGAAGCCGAAGGTGCTGCTGTCCCGCGATCCGCAGCGCTCTGCCGCTTTCAAAGTCCTGCGCCAACCCGGCGCACCCTCGGTCTTGCTGGAACTCGGCTATATCAGTCATACCGAGGACGAGAAGCTGATGGCGTCCCGGGACTGGCAGCGTGGCGTCGGAGATGCCGTGGCGCGGGCGGTCGATGCGTATTTCGGGCGCAGGCAGGGTAGCCGTCCGTAGGCGTGACAGCGGCGCCGTTTGAACTATCGCGCTATTGATAGTATTGAACGATTTCCTAAGTTTTTTGAGCGCTCCGGCCCTCTGCTGCCATATTCGGTGCTAAGGTGCGTTGACGGCGTCCGCGGGGGTAGTCGTGCCTCGACGTTCGCTGCGCTGGATCTCCAATATCCCCATGGGCGTGACTGAGGCTGCATGAGACCCGCACCGATCCTTCCGCCACCGCCGCCGCGGGTGCCCAAGAAACGGCGGCGCAGCTGGATGCTGAGCTTCCTCGGTTTTCTCTTCGCCTCGGGTGTGTTGGTCTTCCTCGCGGCCTCGGCCGTGGGCGGTTACCTGTTCTGGAAGGCGGCGCAGGATCTGCCGAGCTACGAGAGCCTGGCGCGCTACGAGCCGCCGGTCATGACGCGCATCCACGCACACGACGGTTCGCTTATCGCCGAGTACGCACGCGAGCGCCGCATCTACGTGCCGATCAATACGGTGCCGAAGCTGGTGATCGGCGCTTATCTCTCAGCTGAGGACCGGCGCTTCTACGAGCACGGCGGTCTCGACTTCGTCGGTATTGCGCGCGCCGTCTACAAGATGGTCGAGGACAAGGCGCGCGGGCGTTCACGCCGCGCCGAGGGCGCTTCCACGATCACGCAGCAGGTCGCCAAGAACTTCCTGCTCTCCAGTGACCGCACGCTGGAGCGCAAGCTCAAGGAAGCCATTCTCGCCATCCGCATCGAGCGCGCCTACTCGAAGGACAAGATCCTCGAGCTGTACCTCAACGAAATCTATCTCGGCCTCGGCTCCTACGGCGTCGCGGCGGCGGCGCTCAACTACTTCAACAAGGAGCTGAAGGACCTCACGATCGAGGAAGCCGCGTATCTGGCGGCCCTGCCGAAGGCGCCCAACAACTACCACCCGTTCCGGCGCACCAAGGAAGCCACGGTCCGGCGCGATTGGATCATCGACCAGATGCACGACAACGGGCTCGTCACGGTCGAGCAGGCGCGTGCCGCCAAGGCGAAGCCGCTCACGGTCAACATCCGCCCGTTCGGCACGCAGATCTACGCTGCCGACTATTTCGCCGAGGACGTGCGGCGCACGCTCGTCGCGCAGTTCGGCGAGGATGGACTTTACGGCCGCTCGGATCGCTCGAGCGCCGGCGATGGCACGGTCAACGGCGGCTTGTCCGTGCGCACGACGTTCGATCCCAATTTGCAGCGCATGGCGCGCAAGGCGCTGACCGACGGTCTCGTTTCATTCGATCGCGGCAAGGGCTGGCGCGGGCCGGTGCAACGCATCGAGATTGGCGGCGACTGGGGCGCAGCGCTGAGCGGCATCGAGATTCCGACCGACATTCAGCCCTGGCGGCTTGGCGTCGTCCTCGAGGCACAGCGCACCAAGGCCGTGGTCGGACTGCGGCCGGAGAGGAAGTCCGACGGCAGCCTCGCGCCCGAGCGGGAGGCTGCCGAAATTCCGTTCGATGAGGTCAAGTGGGCGAAGACCAACAAAGGTGCGCCCAAAGCGGTCACGGACGTCCTGCACCCCGGCGACGTGATCTGGGTCTCGCCCAAGAACCCCGACCAGCCGGCAGGCGTGTGGTCGCTAATGCAGATTCCCGAAGTCGGCGGTGGTCTGGTTGCCATGGATCCGCACACGGGCCGCGTGTACGCGGTGGCCGGCGGGTTCTCGTTTGCGACCAGCCAGTTCGATCGCGCGTTGCAGGCGAAGCGCCAGCCGGGCTCGTCCTTCAAACCGCTGGTGTACGCGGCGGCCCTCGACAACGGCTACAAGCCGACCAGCATCGTGCTCGATGCGCCCATCGAGATCGAGCAGGGGCCGGGCAAGGACATCTGGTCGCCGAAGAACTATGACGGCGGCAGCTCCTACGGGCCGTCGACGCTACGCCATGGCATCGAGAAGTCGCGCAACCAGATGACGGTGCGGCTGGCGCAAGACATGGGCATGCCGCTGATTGCGGAATACTCGCGGCGGTTCGGCGTTTACGACGATCTGCTGCCAGTGCTGGCCATGTCGCTGGGCGCCGGTGAAACGACGCTGGTGCGCATGGTGACGGCTTACGCGGAGCTGGCGAACGGCGGCAAGCAGGTGCAGGCGACGCTGATCGATCGCATCCAGGATCGCTGGGGTCACACCATCTGGCGCCACGACAAGCGCGAATGCGCCGGGTGCAAAGCCGACAAATGGGACGGGCAGCCCGAGCCCAATCTTGTGGACGAGCGCAAACAGGTTCTCGATCCGCACACCGCCTATCAGATGACCTCGATCCTCGAAGGCGTGGTCCAGCGCGGCACGGCGACCATCCTGAAGCAGATGGTCCCGAACACCCCGATGGCCGGCAAGACGGGCACGACCAACGAGGAGAAGGATGCCTGGTTCGTGGGTTACACGCCCGATCTCGTGGTCGGCGTGTTCGTCGGCTACGACACGCCGCGGCCCATGGGCAAAGGACAGACCGGCGGCCAGGTCGCAGCGCCCATCTTCGGCAATTTCATGAAGATGGCGCTGGCCGACAAGAAGGCTGTGCCGTTCCGCATTCCGCCGGGCATCAAGCTCATTCGCGTCAGCCTGCGCTCCGGACTGCGGGCGCAGGGCGAATCCGACGCCATCCTCGAAGCCTTCAAGCCCGGCGAGGAGCCAGATGACTCCTATTCGCTCATCGGCTTCAGCAACGAGGGCGGCACCTTCGTCCAGCAGCGCGAGGACGAGCGCGCCATCACAACACGCCGCGGCATGTGGTAGGCGCGACGGGCGCCTCGCGAGGCAGGCGTCCGCTCGAGGCGACACCACGCGATCGCGTTTTACAGGCGGGGCGCCGTTGGCTATATAGCCCGTCGCTGTAGGGCACAGGATATTCACGACCAGAGGCCGGACGATGCGCGCCGAACACCAAAAACTCGTCGACGACATCAAGCAGTCGCTGGTGCTGCTAAGGAGGTCTCTTTGACTGGGACACGGCAGAGCAGCGTCTAGCCGAGCTCAATCGCCAGTCTGAGGATCCGCAGCTTTGGGGCGATCCGGCGCGCGCGCAGAAGGTGATGCGCCAGCGCCAGCAGCTCGAGCGGTCGATCAACGTCTATCGCAAGCTCGAACGCGATCTCGACGACAGCCTGACGCTGATGGAGCTTGGCGAGGCGGAGGGCGACCAGGCGACCATTTCCGAAGCGGGCACTGGATTAGAGCGTCTCTTCGAAGAGGTACAGCGGCGCGAGACCGAGGCGTTGCTGTCAGGCGAGGCCGACGGCAACGACACCTATCTCGAAGTCCATGCCGGCGCAGGTGGCACCGAGAGCCAGGATTGGGCGGCGATGCTGGTGCGCATGTACATGCGATGGGCGGAGGCGCGCGGCTTCAAGGTGTCGCTGCTGGATGAAAGCCCGGGCGAAGAAGCCGGCACCAAGTCGGCCACTCTCGAGATCAAGGGCGAGAACGCCTACGGCTGGCTCAAGACGGAGTCGGGCGTGCACCGGCTGGTGCGCATATCACCGTTCGACTCCAACGCGCGCCGGCACACCAGCTTTGCCAGCGTGTGGGTCTATCCCGTCATCGACGACTCCATCGACATCGTCATCAATCCGGCCGACCTCGAGATCACGACCATGCGCTCGGGCGGCGCCGGCGGCCAGCACGTCAACAAGACGGAGTCGGCTGTGCGCATCTTGCACAAGCCGACCAACATCATGCTGGTGTCGCAGGATCAGCGATCGCAGCACCAGAACCGCGAGGCCGGATTGAAGCGCCTCAAGGCGAGGCTGTACGAGCTTGAGCTCAAGAAACGGGAAGAGAAGGCGGCGGCCGAGGCGGCGTCGAAGTCCGACATCGGCTGGGGCCACCAGATCCGGTCGTATGTCTTGCAGCCCTATCAGATGGTGAAGGATCTGCGGACGGGCGTTCAGACCAGCGATACGGCCGGTGTGCTCGATGGCGATCTGGACGCCTTCATCGAGGCGGCTCTCGCCCACCGCATCAAGGGCGGTGGGCCGGCGGAGGTCGCAGACCTCGACTGATCGACGCCAGGTCAGCGCGGCATTTCCGAGCCGTTGCCGGCGTAGCCATTGGAGGCCATGCCGTACTCAGGCCTTTGCACGCCCGCTGTCGGATCCTCGACGCGGCGCGACTTGCCCTCGAAAAATGCGCCCTGCTCGATGCCGAGCTGCTGGTGGAAGACGTCGCCCTCGACCTTGCTGCTGGATTGCAGAAGGACGCGCTTGCCGCGCACCGATCCCATCACGGCGCCACGCACGACCACTTCCTCGGCCACGAGGCCGCCGGTGATGCGCGCGTTCTCGCCGACAAGGATCGTGGCAGCATGGACATCGCCCTGCACCTCGCCATCGATCTGCACCTCGCCTTGCGAGATCAGATTGCCGATGATCGTCAGGTCGGCGCTGATTTGCGATACGGCAGAGCTATGAGCCTGCTGGCCGCCTGCCGCCGGTCCGCCATTCCTCAGAGGAGGCGGACCAGACTCTCTGTCTGGCTTCTTGGTGAACATGGATCCTCCCTCGACGTGCACGCACCTGTGTGCCTGGCAATTCCGACTGTACGATGACGCCTCGCACAGTCAGCTGTGATGATCCCGCACGATCGAGCAACCCCCGCGCTCTTTGCTTAGCATGCCCTCCGGGCGTGGTCACGCAACATAGCCCGTTGCGACAAGAGGTTTGTAGAAGCCCGGCACAAGGCCCGCTTCCGAGCGCGCCTTGTCGTTGAACGGTGGCTTGATGGGGCCGCGGAAATGCTTGCGCACCAGTGCATGGAAAGTGGGCTCCGGCATCAGCCCATCCCGCTCGCACAGGAAGCGAAACCACTTGGCGCCGAAGGCGACGTGCCGCTTCTCGTCGCGATAGATGATGCCGATGATGCGGGCGGATGCAGGATCGCCAGCGGCTTCCAGCTTTTCGATCAGACTGGGACTGACGTCGAGACCACGCGCTTCCAGCACGAGCGGGACCACGGCCAGGCGTGCAAGCAGGACATCGCCGGTGGCTTGGGCTGCCTGCCACAGGCCGTCGTGGGCCGGCAGGTCGCCGTAGGCGGCATCGAGCTCTGCGAGCCGGCCCGACAGGAGCTGGAAATGCCGGGCTTCCTCGAGGCCGACCTGGACCCAGTTGTCGAAATAGGACTGCGGCAGGGGGATGTGGGCGAAACGGCCCACGAGATCCCAGGTCATGTCGATGGCGTTGAGCTCGATATGGGCGAGCGAGTGCAGCAGGGCGATGCGTCCCTTGACGCCTTGGGTCGTGCGCTTCGGCATGGCCCGCGGTGGCAGAAGCTCGGGCCGGTCCGGCCGTCCCGGCCGGTCGGGCATGGCCGGCGTCGTGTGAAGGCGGCCGAGCGACAGGCTGCGGCTGAACCAGGCCCGGGCGGCTGTTTCCGCAAGCCGGGTCTTCACCAAGGGATCGCGGGCGGAGACGATGGCACGGGCCGCGGCGACAAGGCTCGCGGGCGCGGCGGTCTGCTCCACATCGGTCATGTCTTGGCCGTTACTTTCCGAGGCTCTTGACGGCGGCGAGCACCTCGGCGGCGTGGCCGGGCACCCTGACCTTGCGCCAGCTCCTGGCGATCCGGCCCTTCTTGTCGATCAGGAAGGTCGAGCGCTCGACGCCCATGAACTTTCGCCCGTACATGGATTTCTCGGCCCACACGCCGTAGGCCTCGATCACGGATTTGTCCTCATCGGCGGCGAGGTGCACATCGAGGTCGTGCTTCTTGCGGAACTTCTTGTGCCTCTCCGCGCTGTCGGGAGACACGCCGACGATCTCCGCTCCGGCGGCGCGGAACTTGCTCGCCATGGCCGTAAAGTCCTTGGCCTCCGCTGTACAACCCTCGGTGTCGTCTTTGGGGTAGAAATAGAGCACCACCGCGCGGCCTTTCAGCTTGGAGAGCTTCAGGTTTTCGCCTGTGTCCGTCGGCAGCTCGAAGTCAGGGGCGGTATCCCCATCCTGAAGCATGACGTGCCTTTCTTTCGTCGTTTTTCTACAAGCACATGGGACGTTAGCACGCTGAGCGGAAATCTTCTGCATCGACTGAGTCCCGGGTGGGGGTGCGGGTTCCTCGTCATCGAGCGTAGGATGCATCGGCGTGGCGCGCGGATTGTGGCGCCGCGGCTGCTTGTCTTGGGGCGGGGCACGTGGCGAACTGGGGAAATGACGCAATGGAAAGCCGCGGGCGGCCCGCGAACCGGACTCAGCCACCGCCGCTTCCACGAACCGGGACTGCCGTCCCGAGGACTCCTGCCCGCCGTCCGGTGACCCGCCCGCCGTTGTTGCGATGGCTCCGATTTCTCCACATGCCATCCTGGCTGGCACGGCCGTGCATCGTCTCGCTCAAGTGCTTCGCCATCCTTGTCCCCGTGCTGCTGCTCGGCCTTGGGCTGATCTATCTTCGCCTGCTGCATAGCCCGATCTCCGTCTCGTTTGTCGTGGCGCCGGTCGAGCGCGGCCTGAACGCCGAGCTGCTGGGCTTCAGCGTCGACATTGGCGATGCGATCGTGCGGTTGTCCGAGCGGGGTGGCCTCGAGTTTCGCCTGACCGATATCCGCATCACCGACGAGGATGGCGACGTGGTCGGGCGCGCGTCTCTTGCCGGTGTCGGATTGAGCGCCAAGGCGTTGCTATCGGGCCGGATCGCACCGTCGCGCGTCGACCTGATCGAGCCACGCATTCTCGTGTCGCGCAACGAGGATGGGCGGCTTTCCCTGAGCTTCACTCCGGAAGGATCCGCCACGCGTCCCGCTCCGGCCGCGGGCAAGGTCTCCAGTGCGCCGAGCAAAGAGCCGTCCGCATCCTCGAGCAACGATCAGTCAGTGCGCCGCATCGACCTTGCCCGCATGTTCGCGGAGGCGGCGGGTCGCGCGCGGCGCCAGGAAGGCGCCGCCTCCTTCCTGCAGGAGATCGGCTTCAAAGACGCTTACGTGGTCTATGACTCGCACAGCCAGCGCAGCACATGGCAGGTTCCTGAGTTTCATATCCGTGTCGATCACAAGCAAAAACGCAGCGTGATCTCGGGAGAAGGGGCTGTCGCGACGCCGGCAGGCCCCTGGACGTTCGGCTTCCGCACGGAGGATTCACAAAAGGCGCAGGCGGTCCGTCTCGATGTGACGATCAAGGACCTGATCCCGGGCAGCCTCACGCAAGGCGCTCACTTTGCCATGCTGAAGGGCCTCGATTTCCCCGTATCAGGGAATGGCGGCATCGAGTTCTCGCGCGACGGAGAGATCCAGCACAGTCACTTCAGCCTAGATCTTGAGTCGGGGCGCCTTTCGCCGCCATGGCTCGACAAGCCGCTGTTTACCCTCGGCGCCAGCCGTTTCGACGTGCGCTATGACGGCGACAAGCAGAAATTCGACCTTGGCCCGTCCCGGCTGTCGTGGGGCGGAAGCCACGCCGTCATTGCTGGCACCATCGTCAACGGCGCGACGCTCGATCGCCCGGTGCAGGGTTGGGTTTTCGATCTGCGCACGGTAAGCGGCCTGCTCGCGGCTGAGGACTTGAAGGTCCCACCGCTGCAGATCGACAAGTGGGTCATCCGCGGGCGTATCGGCCCGGACCCTGGCTACTGTCGGATGGAAGAGTTCAATCTGCAGGCCGGCGCTGCCCAGGTGACCATGAACGGCACCGTCTCCAGCACGGCGAGCGGCATCGATGCGAGCCTCGACGGCCAGATCAGCCCGATGCCGGTCCAGACCCTCAAGGCACTTTGGCCGAATTCGCTGGCGCCCCGTACGCGCGAGTGGATGGGGGCCAACATCACTCGTGGCACGCTCAAGAGCGGCTCGTTCCGTCTGGCGACGCATCGCGACGCGGCGGCCGGCGCAGGCAGCGCGGGCAATCCTCAAGACCGGCGCCTGTCTCTGACTCTGGAAGGCGCCGACGTCGATATCACCTACATGAAGGGGATGCCGCCCATCGAGGCGCCGAGGGCCCTTCTCCGGGTCGAGGGCAGCGATGTCGAAGTCACCATCCCCGAGGCGAGCATTGCGGCTGCGCAAGGTCGCCGTGTCGGCCTGAAGACAGGCCGGCTGTTCGCTACGAACATCGATACCGAGCACCCGCTCGCGGAAATATCTCTCCGAGCACAATCGCCGCTGCAGGCGGTGCTCGATCTCGTCGAGCAGAACCCGTCGGCGCTGGCGGGAGACATCGGCACACGCCTTGCCGGATTCGACGGCAAAGTCGATGGACAGATGCGGATGACGCTGCCGCTAGGCGGCGAAATCACTGCCAACGACATGAAGCTCGAGGGCAAAGCGCGGGTTACGGAAGGCCGTGCCAAAAACATCATCGGCCCCCATGACATTTCCGGCGCAACGCTGAATTTCGACTTGACCGAGAAATCAATGGACGTCCGTGGCGACATGCTGCTCGGCGGCGTCAATATCAAGGTTGGATGGCAGCGCCTCGTCGGCGTTCCGGACGCGCAGCAGCCGCCGGTCAAGCTGACAGCCAAGCTCGACAACAGCGACCGGGCCCAACTCGATCTGGACCTGAACCACATGGTGCAAGGCGAGGTTCCGGTCGAGGTCACGGTTCAGCGCAGAGAGCAGCAGGACGCGCCTCACGTCCACTTTGTCGCCGATCTCACGGGCGCGGAGTTGATCCTTGACGACATCGCATGGCGCAAGCCGGCAGGTCGTCCGGCATCCCTGGAGTTCGATGCGGTCAAGGGCAACGCCAATCAGGTCGAGTTGCAGAACTTCAAGTTGATCGGCGACAATGTGGCCATCGATGGAGCGGTCGTGCTCGGTTCCGATCATCACCCGAAGGAGTTCTCCTTCCCGCAGTTCTCCGTCAATGTCGTCACCAACCTCCAGGTGCACGGCACGATGCGGCCCGGCCGCGTGTGGGACGTGAAGGCGCAAGGCAAGACGTTCGACGGCAAGGACCTCTTCAATACGCTGATCTCGTTCGGCCAGTTGTCGGATCGTCCGCACTTGAGCGCCAGGGAGCGTCCGGGTCTGGATCTGGTGGCCGAGGTCGATACGGTTCTGGGCGCGTCCGACACGACCATTCGTAGCATCAAGCTCAAACTGCAGAAGCGCTCCGAGCGAATGACGATGCTCGACCTGCGGGGAACTCTGGACGGCGGGAAAGTGTTGGCAGCGCGCCTGCGGCCTGATCCCGGACGCGCGCGCTTGCTGGTTGCCGACACGGCCGATGCGGGGCAGGCGCTGAAGCTCGTCGGGTTCTATTCCAACATGATCGGCGGCACTGCGGATCTCGAGGTCAATCTCGACGCCAAGGGCGCGGCGGAGCGCAGCGGTGTGCTGGCCATCCGCAATTTCCGCGTTCTCGGCGACCCGATCATCAGCGAGGTGCTGCAAACGCAGGACGATGGACGGCCGGCTATCGACAATGGCCGGCGGGGCCGTCGCGTCGTGCGCGAGCAATTCGAGTTCGAGCGCCTGCGGGCGCCGTTCTCCATGGGCAACGGTCAGTTCGTGCTCGACAATGCGCAGGTGACCGGTCCGATGGTCGGCGCAACGATGCGCGGCAAGATCGACTACAAGAGCCAGCGTCTGCAGCTTGGCGGCACGTATATCCCGCTATCGGGCGTGAACCGGAGCTTCGCGCCGATCCCGATCCTCGGGCCGCTGCTGACGGGACCGCGCGGAGAAGGCGTCCTGGGAATCACCTTCGCCATCGAGGGGCCGATGGCGGAGCCGCAGGTCATCGTCAATCCGCTGTCGATGGTCATGCCGGGCATCTTCCGCGAGATCTTCCAGATGACGCCGGAGAACCCGAGCATCACGCCGCGCAACGAGCGCGCCCAGCCCAAGACGGGCAAAACCGGGAAGGGCAGCCCTCAGGTTCGCGCCAGCCCGCCGTCAGATTCCAGCTTCTCGGACAGTGAGCCGAGAGTCCATCCCGAGGTGCTGGGCGGCTGGTCGGCCGAAACCACGGCGCCAAAGAGCAAGCAGAAATAATCCGGACTACCGGATAGCGGGCATTGCGAGCGCCGCTCCTGCGGTGGCCTGCGCTTGCCGCTTTCCTGCAAAACATCCGCGCGAACTCCCGCTTACCGATGTTGTTAGGAAGGATCTGCAACTTGTCATTGCTTTGTTGCGAATGGTTCCTAATTGCAATATAGCTCGAATGCGAGAATGTGGTGGATTGCCACCGCGTGGCCATGACGACTTGGGCGGAGTTGATGATGCGGAACGATACGGCGCGGCGGATGTCGGGAAGCCGCTGGATCATCGGAAGGTGGGTAGCGGCTGTCACAGCCGTCGTGATTGGCGGATTGTGCGCGGCCGTGCCGGCGGATGCACAGGTGAAGTCCGGCAAACCGTTCCGTGTCGTCACCACGTTCACAGTGATCCAGGACATCGCTCAGAACGTCGCGGGCACGGCGGCGCTGGTGGAATCCATCACCAAGCCGGGCGCCGAGATTCACGACTACCAGCCGACGCCGCTGGATATCGTCAAGGCACAGTCGGCCGACCTCGTGCTGTGGAACGGCATGAACCTCGAGCGCTGGTTCGAGAGGTTCTTCGATAACGTCAAGAACGTGCCGAGCGCTGTGGTGACGGAGGGCATCGAGCCGTTGGGAATCCGCGAAGGGCCCTATACCGGCAAGCCCAATCCGCACGCCTGGATGTCTCCAAACAATGCGCTCATCTACATCGACAACATTCGCAAGGCGCTGGCGCAATACGATCCGGCCAACGCGGAGACGTACGGCAAGAACGCTGCCGCCTACGCGGATCAGATCAAGGCCATGGACGAACCGCTGCGCAAGCGCCTGGCTGCCATTCCTACCGAGCATCGCTGGCTTGTCTCCAGCGAAGGGGCGTTCAGCTACCTTGCGCGCGACTATGGCCTGAAGGAGCTTTACCTTTGGCCGATCAATGCCGACGAGCAGGGTTCGCCGAGCCAGGTGCGGAAGGTCATCGATACGGTGCGCAAGGAGAAGATCCCGGTCGTGTTCAGCGAGAGCACGGTGTCCGACAAGCCGGCCCGGCAGGTCGCCAAGGAAACCGGTGCGCAGTACGGAGGCATCCTCTACGTCGACAGCCTGAGTGCGGAGAACGGACCGGTGCCGTCTTACGTGAAATTGCTGGAGGTCACGGTGGCGACGATCGCGGCGGGGTTTGGGCAGTGAATTTTTCGCCCGCGCAAACACCCGTTGCCGGCGCCGGCGCCAGGCAGGGGCTTGTTGCGTCCCTGTCCGTACGGGGGGTGACCGTGACCTACCCGAACGGCAATACGGCGCTGCGCGATGCGTCGTTCGAATTGTCGCCCGGCACCATTTGCGGGCTCGTCGGCATCAACGGCTCGGGTAAGTCGACGCTCTTCAAATCCATTATGGGATTCGTCACGCCCGTTGCCGGCGAGGTGCGGATTGCCGGGCTCAGCACGCGCGAGGCGCAGAAGCGCAACGTCGTCGCCTATGTTCCCCAGTCCGAGGACGTGGATTGGAATTTCCCGGTTCTGGTCGAAGATGTCGTCATGATGGGCCGCTATGGCCACATGGGCTTCCTTCGCATCCCATCAGCCGACGATCGCCGCAAAGTCGATCAGGCGCTGGAGCGAGTCGGCATGACCAGCTTTCGCAAACGCCAGATCGGCGAGCTGTCGGGCGGACAGAAGAAGCGCGTGTTCCTGGCGCGTGCGCTGGCTCAGGAAGGTTTGGTCATCCTGCTCGACGAGCCTTTCACCGGCGTGGACGTCAAGACCGAGGAAGCCATCATCGGCTTGATGCGCGAGCTGAAGGCGCAGGGGCATCTCATGCTCGTGTCGACGCACAACCTGGGCAGCGTTCCGGACTTCTGCGATCAGGTGGTGCTCGTGCTGCGCACCGTGCTTGCGGCCGGGCCGACGGCGGAGACGTTCACACAGGCTAACCTGGAGCGCGCGTTCGGTGGCGTGCTGCGGCACTTCCGGCTCGAAGGCTCTGAGCTCCACGACGATGACGACCGGCGCGGCGTGACGGTGCTGACCGACGACGAACGCCCCGTCGTGTTCTACGGCCAGCGTCACACCTCCGATAAGCCCCTGCCCGGAGGCAAGGACAAGCCGTGAGCGAGCTGCTCGTACCCTTCGAATACAACTACATGGTCAAAGCCATGTGGGTGTGTGCGCTGGTCGGCGGTATGTGCGCGTTCCTCTCGGCCTTTCTCATGCTGAAGGGCTGGTCGCTGATGGGCGATGCTCTCGCGCATTCGATCGTGCCGGGTGTGGCCGGTGCCTACCTGCTCAAGCTGCCCTACGCGGTGGGGGCGTTCTTCACGGGGCTTCTCGCGGCGCTGGGCATGGCTTTCGTCAGGCAGCAGACGCGGCTGCGGGAGGATGCCGTCATCGGCCTGGTCTTCACGTCGTTTTTCGCGGCGGGGCTGCTGCTGGTGTCGATCAATCCCACCTCGGTCAACGTGCAGTCGATCGTGCTCGGTAACATCCTCGGCATTTCCGATGACGATGCGTTCCAGGTCGTCATCATCAGTTTCGTCACGCTGGCGGTGCTGCTGGTGACCTGGAAGGATCTGATGGTGGTGTTCTTCGACGAGAACCACGCGCGCGCCATCGGCCTCAATCCCGGCCGCCTCAAGGTGCTGTTCTTCACGCTGCTGTCGGCGGCGACGGTAGCCGCGTTGCAGACGGTGGGCGCGTGCCTAGTGATCGCGATGGTGGTGACCCCCGGCGCGACGGCCTATCTCCTGACGGACCGCTTTCAAACTCTTCTTATCATCGCGACGGTGCTGGGTGCGGCGACGAGTTTCGTCGGCGCCTACATCAGCTTCTTCCTCGATGGCGCGACGGGCGGCGTGATCGTCACGCTGCAGACGTTGATCTTCCTCGCGGCCTTCTATTTCGCTCCCAAGCACGGTGTTCTGGCGGCGCGCCGGCGCTCAGCCTCCGAGGGGCAGCAGCCATGATGTGGCTCTGGAACCTGGTTGCGACGCCGCTCAGCTATGAGTTCATGCAGCGCGCATTGATCGTCGCGGTGCTCGTGGGCGCGATCTGCGCCGTGCTCTCCTGCTATCTCGTGTTGAGGGGCTGGTCGCTGATGGGCGACGCCGTATCGCATGCGGTGTTGCCGGGCATCGTCATCGCCTTTGCCTTGGGCTTGCCGCTGGCCGTTGGCGCCTTCGCGGCCGGGCTCGCTTGCGCCGTCCTGACGGGGTATCTCAAGGAGAACAGCCGCGTGAAGGAGGACACGGTGATGGGCATCGTGTTCTCAGGTATGTTCGGTCTGGGCCTGGTGTTGTTCACGCGCGTGGACACCGACCAGCACCTCATGCATATCCTGTTCGGCAATATGCTGGGCGTCACCAATCGAGACCTCATCGAGACGGCGATCATTGCCGGCGGCGCGCTCGTCGCCGTTCTGATGAAGCGCAAGGACCTGCTACTGTACTGCTTCGATCCGCAGCACGCCCGCACCATCGGCTTGCCCGTGCGGCTTCTGCACTACGGGCTGCTCGTGGTGCTGTCGCTGACCATCGTTGCCTCGTTGAAGGCGGTCGGCATCATTCTCGTCGTGGCGATGCTGGTTGGCCCGGGATCGATCGCCTACCTGCTGTCGGACACCTTCGGGCGCATGCTGGTGATCGCCATGGCTGTTGCGATCGGGTCGAGCGTGGTCGGGACGCTGCTCAGCTTTCACATCGATGGCGCAACGGGTCCCTGCATCGTGCTGATCCAGATGGCGGTGTTCATCGCCGCGTTCCTACTGGCGCCTCGGCGCGGCCTGCTTCGCCGCACCACGGAAACGCAAAGCCCGGCCGATGGCGTGTCCGCTCAGCGGCCGGGCACTTGAAGACTAGACCGGGCGCAGGAGCACGTGGCGCTTGCGACCGAGCGACAGCTTGATGACGCCTTCTTTCGTGAGGTTTTCACGCGTAAGGCGTGCCTTTTCATCGGCGACGGGCTCGTCGTTGATGCGTAGACCGCCGCCCTGAACCTGACGCCGGGCCTCGCCGTTGGATTTCACGAGGCCGGCCGTCACGAAGGCGGCCAACACGCCCAGGCCCGCGTCGAGCTCGGCCTGGTTGATCTCGATCGTCGGCAGGCCCTCCGCGAGCGCGCCTTGCTCGAATGTCTGCGCTGCGGTGCGCGCGGCTTCCTCGGCCTTGGCGCGGCCGTGCATCAGCGCGGTCGCTTCCGTGGCGAGCACCTTCTTGGCCTCGTTGATCTCCGAGCCTTGCAGCGCCGCGAGCCTGGCGATCTCGCTCATCGGCAGCGTGGTGAAGATCTTCAGGTAGCGTTCGACTTCCGCGTCACCGGTGTTGCGCCAGAATTGCCAGTAGTCGTAGGCCGGGAGCTGGTCCTCGTTGAGCCACACGGCACCGGCAGCCGTCTTGCCCATCTTGGCGCCCGATGACGTCGTCAGAAGCGGCGCTGTCAGTGCGTAGAGCTGGTGCGTGCCCATGCGGCGGCCCAAGTCGACGCCCGTGACGATGTTGCCCCACTGGTCCGAGCCGCCCATCTGCAGATTGCAGCCGGTGCGGCGCGCCAGCTCGACGAAGTCGTAGGATTGCAGGATCTGGTAGTTGAACTCGATGAACGACATCTCCTGCTCACGCTCGAGGCGCAGCTTCACCGATTCCAGCGTCAGCATGCGGTTGACCGAGAAGTGGCGGCCGATGTCGCGCAGCATCTCGATATAGTTGAGCTTGGTCAGCCACTCGGCATTGTCCAGCATCACCGCATCGCTCTTGCCGTCGCCGAACTTCAGGATCTTGGAGAAGACGTGCTTGATGCTCTCCTTGTTGCGCTCGATCTCCTCGATCGGACGCAGTGCGCGCGTCTCGTCCTTGCCGGACGGATCTCCAACCCGGGTGGTGCCGCCGCCCATGAGCGTGATCGGCTTGGAGCCGCTTCGCTGCAGCCAATACAACATCATGATCGACAGCAGGTGCCCCACATGCAGGGACGGGGCCGTGCAGTCATAGCCGACGTAGGCGACGATCTCTCTTTTTCCGGCCAGGGCGTCGAGCCCGGCAAAGTCGGAGCACTGATGGATGAAGCCGCGCTCATCCAGTGTTTTCAGGAAATCGGATTTGAATTTTTGCATGGCGTTCAGGTTCGCGTTTGCGTCAATGGCAACCGGCGTCTAGGGTCGGATTTCAGGAGGCAAATTGCACGGGACAGGTACGATGAGCAAGGTCATGCGCGCAATCGGCCTCATGAGCGGTACGTCGATGGACGGAATCGATGTGGCCCTCATCGAGACTGACGGAGAAGCAAGCGTCCGCCGCGGGCCGTCTGCGACCGTTGCCTATCCGCCCGAGTTCAGATCCCTCCTGATGCGCGCGGTGGCCGAAGCGGCCAGCCTTACCGACCGGTCCGCTCGCCCGGGCTGCCTGGCCGAGGCCGAGCGCGAGCTGACCGAGCGCCACGCCGATGCCGTGCTCCGCTTCATGGGCGATCGCATGTTGCAGCCGATGGCGGTCGACGTTATCGGCTTTCATGGCCAGACGGTGTTGCACAGGCCGGCACAACGCTTGACGGTACAGATCGGCGATGGTGCGCAGCTTGCGCGCCAGACCGGGATCAACGTGGTGCATGATCTGCGCGCCGCCGATGTGGCGGCCGGCGGGCAGGGGGCGCCGCTGGCGCCGATCTACCACCGCGCGCTGGCGGCCAAGCTGCCGGATCGCCCGGCGGCTTTCCTCAACATCGGCGGAGTGGCCAACGTGACGTGGATCGGCCGCAACGGTGAGTTGCTGGCGTTCGACACGGGGCCTGGCAACGGCATGGTCGACGACCTGATGATGCTGAAGTGCGGCGTATCGCACGACGAGAACGGCCAGTCGGCGGCCGAGGGCCGCGTGCACGAAGACTACGTGATCCAGTACTTGCGTCACTCCTATTTCGGCGAGCCGCCGCCCAAGTCGCTCGACCGCAAGGCCTTCCTGCTGGAGCTGGTCGAAGGCCTCGACGTCAAGGATGCCGCTGCCACGCTCACGGCCTTCACGGCCGCAGCGATTGCGGCGGCGCGGGCGCATTTTCCCGAGCAGCCCTCGATCTGGGTGGTCTGCGGCGGCGGCCGGAAAAATCGCACGCTGATGAGCATGATCGCCGCCCACGTCGAGAACGCCGTGGTGCCGTCGGAGGCCATCGGCATCGATGGCGACAGCCTTGAGGCCGAAGCCTGGGCCTACATGGCCGTCCGCTCGCTCAACGGGCTGCCGATCACGTTTCCAGGGACCACCGGCGTGCCGCAACCCTTGACCGGCGGCGTGCTGACGCGGGCTGGAAGCTAGTCGGATTCGCGGCGCGCGGCCTCGATGATGGCCATCTGCTTGTCGACATAAGTGCCGACCAGGGACTTCAGCTCGTCCTGCTTGCCTTCAAAGAAGTGGTTGGCGCCGGCAATGATGGTGTGGTCGATCTTGATGCCCTTCTGCGCCTTGGTCTTGACGGCGAGCTCGGCCACCGACTGGCTCGGAACCACGCGGTCTTTTTCGCCGCTGATCAGGAGACCGGAGGAGGGGCAGGGTGCGAGGAACGAGTAGTCGTAGAGGTTCGCCGGCGGTGCGACGCAGATGAACCCGTCGATCTCGGGCCGGCGCATCAGCAGCTGCATGGCGATCCAGGTGCCGAAGGACACACCCGCAATCCAGCAAGACCGTGAGTCTGGATTGTGCATCTGAAGCCAGTCGAGCGCGGAAGCTGCGTCGGCAAGTTCGCCCGGCCCGTTGTCGAAGTACCCCTGGCTGCGGCCCACGCCCCGGAAATTGAAGCGCAGCACGGAGAAGCCGCGCTCCGTGAAGGTGTAATACAGGTGGTAGACGATCTGGTTGTTCATCGTCCCCCCGAACTGCGGATGGGGGTGCAGGATCAATGCAACGGGGCTGTCGCTTTTGCCTTCGTGGTGATAGCGGGATTCCAGGCGGCCGGCCGGGCCGTTGATAATCAGCTCAGGCATCGAATGGGTGCTTCTGCTTGTGTTGTGGGAGGTTACGAGGTCCTGTCAGGCCCTCGTGGGGCGGTATGCGCAATTGGCATAGGTCTGCGCAGCGAAATAACTTGACTCGCTCGCTCGGAATTTCCATATAAAGGCTGAATCTTAGAACAGTTCGAAACAGGGCTGTTCCGAGGTCATCCCGGCGGCTTCATAGCACGCCTTAGGGTAGCGAATGCAAGCGATATCGCGGCAGTGATCGAGGCTTTGTGCCGTCGCGTTTGGAGGCGTTCGAGTGGAACTGAATACGAAGGGCCGGTACGCGGTCATGGCTATGGCGGACCTGGCCAAACACGACGGCCAGGGTCCGGTGCCCCTCTCGGCGATTGCCGAGCGCCAGCACATTTCACTGGCCTATCTCGAGCAGCTATTCCTGCGTCTGCGCCGGGCGGAACTCGTGTCCAGCGAGCGCGGCCGCTCCGGCGGCTACCGGCTGGGCCGGCCCGCCGGCATGATCACCGTCGCCGAGATTATGGCTGCGGTGGAGGAAGGCACACGCATGACGCGCTGTGCCGGCGAGGAAGGGCATCCCTGCCTGCCCGGCGAGCGCTGCCTGACCCACAGCCTGTGGAACGCTCTGGGTGAGCATATCAGCGAATTTCTTTCCGGCGTGACCCTCCGTGACGTGATCGACGGTGTGCCCGGCCAGAAGCCTCGCGAAGACCATGCACGAGTGACGGTGCAATGACGGCAGGCCGTGCCTACCTCGATTGGAATGCGTCTGCGCCGCTGCGCCCGGTCGCCCGTGACGCCATGCTGGCGGCACTGGAGATGACGGGCAACGCGTCGTCTGTGCATGCCGAGGGGCGCAAGGCGCGGGCCGTCGTCGAGGAGGCGCGCGAGCAGGTCGCTGCCCTGGTGGGTGCGAAGCCCGCTGACGTCGTTTTCACGAGCGGAGCGACCGAGTCCAACAACGGCGTGCTGCGTGGTGGCTGGAGCACGATCTATCTGTCCGGCATCGAGCATGACAGCGTGCGCGGCCCGGCCCAGGCATCGGGCGCGGGACTGGTCGACCTGCCGGTTGGCATGGATGGCATCGTGCAGGTGGAGGCTGCGGAATTTGCGAACAAGCCATCAGGGCGTTGCCTCATGGCCCTTCAGATGGCCAACAACGAGACAGGCGTCGTGCAGCCGGTGGCGCAAGCAGTCGCGCTCGCGCACGGGCTCGCGCTGCATACGGATGCAACCCAGGCCGCAGGCCGCGTTGCCATCGACATGCAGGCGCTTGGCGTCGACACGCTGGCGATCTCGTCCCACAAGATCGGCGGGCCCAAGGGCGTTGGCGCGCTGATCGTGCGCGACGGCTATTCCCTGCCGGCCTTTATCGCGGGCGGCGGCCAGGAGCGCCGGCGGCGTGCGGGCACGGAGAATGTTGCGGCTGTCGCCGGTTTCGGCGCAGCGGCCGCAGCCGCGCAGGATGGCCTGCAGCGCATGGGTGAGCTTGCCGCGCGCCGCGATGCGATCGAGCGGGAGCTGGTGCGACTGGCGCCCGAGACCATCGTCGTAGCGCAGGCCTCGCCGCGGCTGCCGAACACGATTTGCGTGGCGTTGCCGGGTCAGCTCGCTGAGACGCTGGTGATCAAGCTCGACCTCGCCGGAATTGCGGTCAGCGCGGGTGCCGCCTGCTCCTCGGGCAAGGTGGGCGCGAGTCGGACGTTGGCGGCCATGGGGCTGCCAGCCGATATCGCCAGGGGCGCTGTGCGCGTGAGCATCGGCCTCGAAACAAGCGATCAAGAGATTCAGCGGCTGTTCGCCGCGTGGAGTGAGCTTCGTCGTCCGCGCGGTGCCGAAAGCCGCAGCGGTGAGACCGCGATCCCGCATGCCATGCGGACTCGGGTCGAGAGAATGCCGGAAAGGGTGTGAAGGATGGCTGCAGTTCAACAGACGATCGATCAGGTCAAGGAGATCGACGTCGACAAGTACAAGTATGGCTTCGAGACGGCTATCGAGAGCGTCAAGGCTCCCAAGGGCCTGAGCGAGGACATCGTCCGCTACATCTCCGAGAAGAAGGGCGAGCCGCAGTGGATGCTCGAGTGGCGTCTGGAGGCCTATCGCCGCTGGAAGACCATGCAAGAGCCGGCCTGGGCCAAGGTCTCGTTCCCCAAGATCGACTTCCAGGATCTCTATTACTACGCCGCACCGAAATCGACCGAAGGACCTAAGAGCCTCGATGAGGTCGACCCGCAACTGCTGGAGACCTATGCCAAACTCGGCATCCCGCTGAGGGAGCAGGAGGTCCTCGCCGGCGTGAAGGGCGCGCGCGTCGCCGTTGATGCCGTGTTCGACAGCGTATCTGTCGTGACGACGTTCAAGGACGAGCTGGCCAAGGCCGGCGTGATCTTCTGCTCGATCTCGGAAGCGCTGCGCGAGCACCCCGAGCTGGTGCGCAAGTATCTGGGCACGGTCGTGCCGCAGTCCGACAATTTCTACGCCTCGCTCAACTCGGCGGTGTTCTCGGACGGCTCGTTCGTCTACGTGCCCGAGGGCGTGCGCTGCCCAATGGAGTTATCCACTTATTTCCGCATCAACGAGAAACAGACCGGCCAGTTCGAGCGCACGCTGATCATCGCCGACAAGGGCGCCTACGTGTCCTATCTCGAAGGCTGCACGGCGCCCATGCGCGACGAGAACCAGCTGCACGCGGCGGTCGTCGAGCTGATCGCGCTCGACGATGCGGAGATCAAATATTCCACCGTTCAGAACTGGTATCCCGGCGACAAGCAGGGCAAAGGCGGAATCTACAACTTCGTCACCAAGCGCGGCGATTGCCGCGGCCGCAACTCCAAGATCAGCTGGACGCAGGTCGAGACGGGCTCGGCGATCACCTGGAAGTATCCGAGCTGCATTCTGCGTGGCGATAATTCTCGTGGCGAGTTCTACTCGATCGCGATTTCGAACGGTCATCAGCAGGTCGACAGCGGAACCAAGATGATCCATCTCGGCCGCAACACGTCGAGCCGGATCATCTCCAAGGGCATCGCGGCTGGCTTCTCGCAGAATACCTACCGCGGGCTGGTTTCGGCTCATCGCAAGGCAGCCGGAGCGCGCAATTTCACCAACTGCGACAGCCTTCTGATCGGTGATAAGTGCGGTGCGCACACGGTTCCCTACATCGAGGCCAAGAACGCCAGCGCTCACTTCGAGCATGAGGCAACGACCTCAAAGATCTCGGACGACAAGCTGTTTTACTGCAAGCAGCGCGGGCTGTCTGACGAGGAGGCGGTCGCCTTGATCGTCAACGGCTTCGTGCGCGACGTGCTGCAGCAGCTGCCTATGGAATTCATGGCCGAAACGCAGAAGCTGATCGGCATCAGCCTCGAAGGGTCAGTTGGTTGATGCAGCGCACCATGTCGTGAACGGTGTGGATTGAATTTGATGACCTTCCAGGCATGTCATCCGGCACGGGACGGTGTAGGATCGGCGGGCCGAAGAGAGGATCGGGAAAGACAAGGGTGACGGGTGGCTCCGTCACCGGCAGCCAGGCACAAAACCTGGGCTGAATTGGACGGGAGTGAAGCATCGGGTCCGGGTCTAGTTAGGGAACGGACTCCAGGTGGAGGAGAAGAAGCATGAGTGATGCGGCGGGCTTTGGTGAGATGATGATGACCGCGAAGTTGGTACGTGAGATCGATGAGCGCGAATGCATGCGGCGGAATGCGCTTACCGACAAACGCAACATCGCATTGCGCCAAGGATCGGTCGTGACCGTGCTGGAGACGCTGGACGAGGGTAAAGCCTTCCTCGTCGAATTCGGTCAGCGCGCACCCAATTCGTGCGACTGGCTGGGTGTGCTCTACCCGTCCGAAATCGAAATCATGAGGTCATAGACCTTACGTCGATACGAGCGGCACGCGAGCAGCCGTCCCAGCACCGACAGGTTTCCACGCCGGACCTGAGCTCCGGCGTCGAGAGAGACTATTTGCGAGAGTGGAGAGATCTGTAGGAATGCTTGAGATCAAGAACCTGCACGTGAAGATCGCCGACGAGGATCGAGAGATCCTCAAGGGCATCGACCTCACGGTGCCAAAAGGTGAAGTGCACGCGATCATGGGCCCGAACGGCTCGGGCAAGTCGACCCTGGCTTATGTGCTGGCCGGTCGCGACGACTATGAGATCACGGATGGCGACATCCTGTGGGAAGGCGAGTCCCTGCTCGACCTCGGGCCGGATGAGCGCGCGGCGAAGGGCGTGTTCCTGGCCTTCCAGTATCCGCTGGAGATCCCGGGCGTCGCCACCATGACGTTCCTGCGCTCGTCGGTGAACGCGGTACGCAAGAAGCGTGGCGAGAAGGAGCTGACGACGCCTGAGTTCCTGAAGACCGTGCGCGCCAAGGCGGCCGAGCTGTCCGTATCGGATGAGATGCTGAAACGGCCGCTCAACGTCGGCTTCTCCGGCGGCGAGAAGAAGCGCATGGAAATCCTGCAGATGGCCATGCTCGAGCCGACGCTGTGCGTTCTCGACGAGACCGATTCGGGGCTCGACATCGACGCCATCCGCATCGTCTCCGAGGGTGCCAACAAGCTGCGCTCCAAGAATCGCGCCATGCTGGTCATCACCCACTATCAGCGGCTGCTCAACCATATCGTGCCGGACAAGGTGCACGTCCTGGCCGACGGCAAGATCCGCGAGTCCGGCGGCAAGGAGCTGGCGCTGGAGCTGGAGAAGTCGGGTTACGCGGGCTTCCGCAACAAGGCTGCTTGAGGGCAGCGACGACGTATCGGTGCGGCGAGACAACGCCGCCGAGGTGATGAGATGAACGTGGCGATCATAAAGACGAAAGCCGAGGCTGGACTCGGCGAGCAGTTCGAGGCCGTGGCGGATCGCCTGCCCGGCTCGGGCTGGGTGATGGGCTTGCGCAGGAAGGCCATCAGCGCATTCGAGACGCTGGGGCTGCCGCACCGCCGGATCGAGGAGTGGAAGTACACCGACTTGCGCGAGAAGCTGCGCGAGTCCTTCCCGCTCTCTCCGCCCGGCAAGGCGAAGGTCTCGGTAGCGCAGCTCAAGGCGGCGTTGGGTCCTCTGGCGTCGCTCTCCGCCGATCGCATCGTCTTCGTCGACGGCCTGTTCCGGGCCGACCTGTCGGAGACGGGAAAGCTTGGATCTGCCGCTGAACTGAAGACGATGGGCGAGATGCTTGCGGCCGCTCCGGACTGGCTCGCCGGTAAGTTCGATGCCGACGCCTTGCCGGATCAGGATGGGGTCCGTGCGCTGAACCTTGCTTTCATGACGGACGGAGTGCTGTTCAAGGTCAGGAAGGGTGAGGAGTTGGCGCGGCCGGTTCTGCTCGTCTTCGCGCGCTCGGGTGCGCAGCCGACTGCGGCCACGACGCGCAACGTCATTGCCGTGGAGACAGGAGCCAGAGCGACGTTGATCGAGGCGCACGTGGCCCTGGCCGGAGCCTCGGCGAAGGCGCAAGCCAATGCCGGCACCGACCTCACGATCGGTGAAGGCGCCGAGGTTGCGCACATCAAGTGCGTTGCCGACAGTGGCGAGGTCACACATCTGTCAAGCTGGACGGTGAACATCGGCAAGGCGGCGATCTATCGCGCGTTTCAATTCACCGCCGGCGTCGGCCTTGCGCGCAACCAGGTATTCGCGACGTTCGCGGGCGAGCATGCCAAGCTCGACGTGTCCGGGTGCTTCCTGGGCCGCGATGTCAATCACATCGATACCACGCTGGTGATCGACCACGCGGTGCCTCACTGCGAGAGCCGGGAGCTGTTCAAGGGCGTGCTGGCTGGCCGTGCGCGGGGCATCTTCCAGGGCAAGGTGATCGTGCGGCCGGACGCGCAGAAGACCGACGGCAAGCAGATGGCGCAGGCCCTGATGCTGTCGGAGGACGCCGAGTTCGACTCCAAGCCCGAGCTGGAGATCTACGCCGACGATGTGATCTGCGGCCACGGTAGCACGTGCGCGGAAATCGATGCGGACATGATGTTCTATTTGCGCTCGCGCGGCATTCCCACTGATGAAGCGCGCGCGCTGCTGATCGAGAGCTTCGTCGGCGAGGCGCTCGAGAAGGTCGAGAACGACGACATCCGCGCGGCGCTGACAAGCGTGGCACGGAGCTGGCTCGGCGCGATCTGACGGGCAGGGATGGGTCGGACATGACGATGATCGAGAGATCGACTACACAGACCGGGGTCTCCGGCGCGTTCGATGTGGACAGCATCCGCGCCGACTTCCCGATCCTGTTCCGCGAGGTGTACGGCAAGCCGCTGGTCTATCTCGACAACGGTGCGTCCGCGCAGAAGCCTCGTTCGGTCCTCGATGCCATCGAGCACGCCTACAAATTCGAGTACGCCAACGTGCATCGCGGCCTGCATTTCCTGTCCAATGCCGCGACGTCGAAATTCGAGGATGCGCGCGCGACGGTGCGCCGTTTTTTGAATGCGCGGCATGAGGATGAGATCATCTTCACGCGCAATCTGACGGATGGCGTCAACCTGGTCGCCAGCTCCCTGGGTATGGATTTCCAGGCCGGCGACGAGATCGTGCTTTCGATCATGGAGCATCACTCCAACATCGTGCCCTGGCATTTCCTGCGCGAGCGCAAGGGCTGCGTCCTGAAATGGGCGCCGATTTCGGATGACGGCGAGTTCCTGCTCGACGAGTTCGAGCGTCTGCTGACGCCGAAGACCAAGATCGTGGCGCTGACGCACATGTCGAACGTGCTGGGCACGGTGGTTCCGATCAAGGAAGTGATCCGCCTGGCGCACGCGCGCGGCATTCCGGTGCTGGTCGATGGCGCGCAGGCGGCCGTACACATGCCGGTCGACGTGCAGGATCTCGATTGCGACTTCTATGCCTTCACGGGCCACAAGGTCTACGGTCCGACCGGCATCGGCGTCCTGTACGGCAAGAAGCAGCATCTCGACGCCATGCCGCCCTACCAGGGTGGCGGCGACATGATCGAGAGCGTGCACACGGATCGGGTCACCTACGGAAAGACACCGCACAAGTTCGAGGCCGGGACACCGGCCATCGTACAGGCGATCGGGCTCGGTGCGGCGTTGAACTATATGATGCAGGTCGGGCGCGACCGGATCGCCGCGCATGAGGCGGAGCTAAAGGAGTATGCGCACAAGCGGCTCGGCGAGCTCAACTGGCTCAGGATCTACGGCAACGCCCCCGACAAGGGTGCCATCGTGTCTTTCACGATCGACGGACTGCACCCACATGATATCTCGACGATCATCGATCGCTCGGGTGTGGCGGTGCGGGCCGGGCACCACTGCGCACAGCCGCTGATGGAACGCCTCGGCGTCACGGCCACGTGCCGGGCGTCTTTCGCCATGTACAATACGAAGGCCGAGGTGGACGCCCTGGCCGAGGCGCTGATCAAGGCGCACGAGTTCTTTGCGTAACGGATGCTGCGATGGACGGTAAAACGACAGACCGGGATGTGATGGCGCTGGGTGCTGCCGAGGCGCCAGTCCAGGAGACACCCGCCGCGCCGCGATCGCTGGCCGAGGGCGGCACGCCGGTCGAAGGCTCGAAGCTTTCCAAGGAAGAGCTGGAGCAGATGACCGCCGACATCGTCGCGGCGCTGAAGACGGTCTATGACCCCGAGATCCCCGCGGACATCTACGAGCTCGGTTTGATCTACAAGATCGACATCTCCGACGAGCGGGACGTTACGGTCGACATGACGCTGACGGCGCCCGGCTGCCCGGTGGCGGGCGAAATGCCGATCTGGGTCGAAAATGCCGTCGGATCGGTCGCCGGCGTGGGGCAGGTGAAGGTAAATCTGACCTTCGATCCCCCCTGGGACCAGAGCCGTATGAGCGACGAGGCCCGGCTGGCCCTCAACATGTTCTGAGCGTGGCGGGTTTGCCACCTCGAAATTCCGGCGGATCGCGCTATATTACGGGGTATCCAACGACCTTGAACCGCTGGACACGAAACGCATGAGCAGCCCAAGACCCCGGCCCCAAGTGCTGACGCTGACGGATGCAGCGGTGGCGCGAATCAAAGCCATCATGGCCTCGAAAGGCCCCGAGGTGGCCGGTCTCAAGATCGGCATCAAGAAGGGTGGCTGCGCGGGCATGGAATACACGCTCGATTGGGCTGCCTCAGCCGGCAAGTTCGACGAGGTCGTGGAGCGGGACGGGGCGCGGGTCCTGATCGACCCGCAAGCGGTTCTGTACTTGCTGGGCACGGAGATGGACTACAAGACCGACAAGCTGTCGGCGCAGTTCGTCTTCAACAATCCCAACCAGCAGAGCGCATGCGGATGCGGCGAGAGCGTCAACCTGGCGCCCGTGTCCAAGGACAGGCTCGAAGCCCTGAAGGCGTGAGCGCGGTGCCTCAATCCATCCCGGCGCAGTGGAGCGAGACGGTTCTCGACTTCTGGTTCCGTGAGCTTCCCAAGGACGCCTGGTTCACCAAAAGCGATGCCACCGATGCGCTCATTCGCGAGCGCTTCCTGACACTGCACGCGGATCTCATGCGGTACCTGCCGCCCGAAGCGCGCACGAATCCGCGCGCCGCGCTCGCTGCCATCATTGTCTTCGACCAGTTTCCCCGCAACATGTTCCGCGGCACGCCGCAGGCGTTCGCCACCGATCCGCTGGCGCTCGATCTGGCAAAGAACGCCGTCGAAGCCGGATTCGATCGCAATATGACGAAGGACGAGCGGCTTTTCCTCTACCTGCCGTTCGAGCACAGCGAGCACCCGGACGATCAGCGCGAATGCGTAGCGCTCTACAAGACGCTCGGGGATGCCGAGCTGCTCGGCTATGCCGAGGCGCACAAGGTCATCATCGACAGGTTCGGGCGCTTTCCCCACCGCAACGACATCCTCGATCGGCCCTCGACGGCCGAAGAGGTCGAGTTCCTGAAAGGCCCGAACAGCTCGTTCTGACCTGCAGGATTACGCGTGCAGCGCGTGACCCAAGGCGGATAGCGCCGCTTCGCGCAGGCATTCGCTTAGGGTCGGGTGGACATGGATCGTCGCGGCGATGTCCTCGAGCCGCGCGCCCATCTCCAGTGCGAGCGCGAAGCTCCCCGACAGCTCCGACACACCGTGGCCAACGGCTTGGATGCCGAGCACCACATGATTGTCGGCGCGCGCGACGATACGCACGAACCCTTCCTCGGCTTCGAGCGTCATCGCCCGGCCGTTCGCCATGAAGGGAAATTGGCCGACCTTGACGTTGTGCCCGGCCGCGCGGGCCTCCTGCGGTGACAAGCCTGCCGTCGCGATTTCAGGGTCGGTGAAGCACACGGCCGGAATGGCAACGTGGTCGAACGATCGCTTCTCGCCGGCGATGATCTCCGCCACCATTTCACCCTGGGCGACGGCGCGATGCTCCAGCATGGGCTCACCCGTGACGTCGCCGACGGCCCACACATTGCGCATGGACGTGCGGCATTGCTCGTCGATCTCGATGGCGCGGCCGTTCATGTTCAGGTCCAGTTCTTCCAGGCCGAAGCCGGTGATGCGCGGGCGGCGACCGACAGTGACGAGGAACTGGTCGGCGGCGATGCGCTGCTCGCTGCCGTCCTCCAGGCCGATCTTGAGCGCGCCTGAGGTGTGCAGGCCGAGCGCCTTGGCTTTCAGGTGGACGGTGATGCCGAGTCTGCGGATGCGTGACGCCACGGGCCGCGTCAGCTCGCTGTCGTAGTGCGGGAGGAGGCGATCCTCGGCTTCGATGATCGTGACGGCGGAGCCAAGCTTGCGGAACGCCATGCCGAGCTCAAGTCCGATGTAGCCGCCGCCGATCACCGCGAGATGCTCCGGCACGGCATCGAGCGACAGCGCTTCGGTCGAGGAGATGACAGGTCCACCGAACGGCAGAGAGGGCAGCGCCACGGCCTCCGAGCCTGTCGCGATGACGACGTGCTCGGCCGTGATCTCCTGGCGGCCGGTGTCGCTATCGACGACGCAGGTCTTGCCGTCACGCAGATATCCCGTGCCGTTGACGACCTTCACCTTGGCCCGGCGCAAGAGGCCGAACACGCCGCCGTTGAGCCGCGAGACGATGCCGTCCTTCCAGGCCATGGTCTGGGTGAGATCGATGCGCGGCTCGGCCGTGCGGATGCCGATGGCATTGCCGGCCGCATAGCGCTTGGCAGTCTCGAATTCCTCCGCGGCATGGATCACGGCTTTCGATGGGATGCAGCCGACGTTCAGGCATGTGCCGCCGAGCTTGCCGGATTCCACCAGCACGGTGTCGAGGCCAAGCTGTCCGGCGCGGATAGCACAGACATAGCCGCCGGGACCGCCGCCGAGCACCAGCACCGTACACGAGAACGGCTCCATTCACGTCTCCATGAAGATCTTGGCTGGCGTTTCGAGCAGCGAGCGCAGGTGCTGGATGAACTCCGCCGCGTCCCAGCCGTCGATGATGCGGTGATCGAACGACGAGGACAGGTTCATGATTTTGCGCGGTTCGAAAGCGTTGGCACGCCAGACCGGCCGGATGGCGATCTTGTTCACGCCGACGATGGCGACTTCCGGCGAGTTGATGACCGGGGTCGAGGCGAGCCCGCCGAGCGCGCCGAGGCTGGTGATAGTGATAGTCGAGCCGGACAGCTCCTCGCGCGTGATGGTGCCCGAGCGGGCGGCTTCACTGAGGCGCTGGATCTCGGCGGCGCAGTCCCAGATGGAGCGGGCCTCCGCGTGCCGCACCACGCCGACCATGAGGCCATTGGGCGTCTGGATGGCGATGCCGATATGCGCGCCGCCGTGCCGGTAGAGGGTGTCGCTGCTGTCATCGAAGCGCGCATTCATCTGCGGATAATTGCGCAGGGCCATCACCAGGGCGCGCATGAGGAAAGGCAACACCGTCAGGCGCGGGCGGCCGCTTTTCTTCGACGCGTTGACGTCGCTGCGCAGCGCCTCGAGGTCCGTGACGTCGATCTCCTCGATATAGGAGAAGTGCGGCACCCGGCGCTTGGTATCCTGCAGGCGCTGAGCGATCTTGCGCCTGAGACCGATGATCTTGATCTCTTCCACTGATGTGTTGGGCACGAGGCCGGCTGTTGCGGCGGCCCCCTGACCCGTACCGGCAAGGTAGGCATCGACATCCTCGTGCAGAATGCGCCCGGCAGGGCCGCTGCCCTTGACGAAGCGCAGGTCGACGCCGTGGTCGCGCGCGTGCGCCCGCACGGCCGGTGCCGCGAGCGGGCGCTCCGGCGGTTTGCCGGGCGATATGGATTGCTGCCGTGCTGCCGCCGGTGACACGGCAGGCTTGGTGGCGACGGGTGTCGCCTCCGTTTTCCTGTCCTTCGCCGTGTCTTCCGCGCGCGGCTTTGGCGCAGGCGCCTTCGGTGCATCCGCTGCTTTTTCCTGCGGCGCCTCGGATTTCTCCTCTGTGGCTCCCGCTCCCGCACCAACGTCCAGGATGATGATCTGCGAGCCGACGGCCAGCTTCTGGCCGATCTCCATGTCGATGGACACCACGCGCCCGTCTGCCGGTGAGGGAATCTCGACGGTGGCCTTGTCGGTCATGACGGCGGCCAGCGCATCGCCTTCGCGCACGGGGTCCCCGGCCTTGACGTGCACCTCGACCACCTCGGCCTCGGCCACGCCTTCACCCACGTCCGGCAGCTTGATGATGCGCTCGACCATGGATCAGGCCTCCATCACGCGCTTGAAGGCCTCGCCGACGCGACGTGGACCGGGGAAGTATTCCCACTCCTGCGCGTGCGGGTAGGGCGTGTCCCAGCCGGTGACGCGCTCGATGGGCGCTTCCAGGTGATAGAAGCAATTCTCCTGCACGACGGCCGAGAGTTCGGCGCCAAAGCCGCTGGTGCGCGTCGCCTCATGCACGATGACGCAGCGGCGTGTCTTTTTCACCGACGCGACGATGGTTTCGAGGTCGAGCGGCAGCAGCGTGCGCAGGTCGATGATCTCAGCGTCGATGCCCTGCTCCTGCGCGGCGGCTTCCGCGACGTAGACCATGGTGCCGTAGGCGAGCACGGTCAGGTCGGCACCAGGGCGGCGCACCGAGGCGACGCCGAGCGGGACCACGTAGTGTCCGTCCGGCACCTCGCTCAGGGGATGTTGCGACCAGGGCACGACGGGACGCTCATGGTGGCCGTCGAAGGGCCCGTTGTAGAGCCGCTTGGGTTCCAGGAAGATCACGGGATCGTCGTCCTCGATGGAGGCGATCAGGAGCCCCTTGGCGTCGTAGGGATTAGACGGCACGACGGTTTTCAATCCGCTCACATGCGTGAACAGTGCCTCGGGGCTTTGCGAATGCGTTTGTGCGCCAAAGATGCCGCCACCGGTCGGCATGCGGATGGTCAGGGGGGCCGAGAAGTCGCCCGCTGACCGATGCCGCAAACGCGCGGCTTCCGACACCATCTGGTCGTAGGCCGGATACATGTAATCGGCGAACTGGATCTCGATGCACGGACGCAGGCCGTAGGCCGCCATGCCGATGGCGGTGCCGACGATGCCGCTCTCGTTGATCGGTGCATCGAAGCAGCGTGAGCGGCCGTACTTCTGCTGCAGGCCCTTCGTGCACCGGAAGACGCCGCCGAAATAGCCGACGTCCTCACCGAACACGACGACATTGTCGTCACGGCCCATCGCCACGTCATGGGCGTCGCGGATGGCCTCGATCATGGTCATGCGCGGCATGTCAGAACCCCGCCTCCTGGCGCTGGCGCCGCAGGTGTGGCGGCATCTCCTTGAACACGTCGGCGAACATGTCGCGCGCGGACGCTTTCGGGCCGGTGTGCAGCGTGCCGTAGCTCTCGGCTTCCTTCTGGGCGGCGATGATTTCGGACTCGACCTCTGCAACAGCTTGTGCGTGGCGCTCTTCCGACCAGAGTTTTTTCACGATGAGGTGGTTCTTCAAGCGCTCGATGGGATCGCCCAGAGGCCAGGCCTCAGACTCTTCCTTCGGGCGATAGGCTGAGGGATCATCGGAGGTGGAGTGTGCGGCGGCGCGATAGGTGACGTACTCGATGAGGGTCGGTCCGAGGTTGCGGCGCGCGCGCTCGATGGCCCATTTGGCCACGGCATAGACCGCCGGATAGTCGTTGCCGTCGACGCGCAGAGAGGGAATGCCGAAGCCGTGGCCGCGCGCAGCGAACGTGCCGGAGCCGCCGCGGGCGATGCCCTGGAAGGTCGAGATCGCCCACTGGTTGTTGACGATATTGAGCACGACGGGAGCCTTGTACGTGGAGGCGAACACGAGGGCCGAATGAAAATCGGATTCCGCCGTCGAGCCGTCGCCGATCCAGCCGGCGGCAATGCGCGTGTCGCCCTTGATCGCGGAAGCCATGGCCCAGCCGACCGCTTGCGGATACTGCGTGCCGAGGTTGCCCGAGATCGAGAAAAAGCCGTGAGATTTGGACGAGTACATGACCGGCAGCTGCCGGCCTTTCATGGGATCGCGGCTGTTGGAATAGATCTGGCACATCATGTCGACGATCGGATAGCCCGACGCGATGAGCAGGCCTTGCTGGCGGTAGGTGGGAAAATTCATGTCGCCCTTCTCGAGCGCCAGCTGAAATGCGCAGGCGATGGCTTCCTCGCCCGTGCACTGCATGTAGAAGGATGTCTTGCCCTGGCGCTGGGCCATCTGCATGCGCACGTCGTAGGCGCGCACTTTCATCATGGTCTTGAGGCCGGCCTGCAGGGCCTCGTCGCTCAACTCGCCAGCCCAAGGGCCCACGGCCTCGCCGGCGCGGTTGAGCACGCGGATGATTGAGTAGGCGAGATCGCGGATGTCCTCGGGTGCGGCATCGACCGGAGGCCTGCGGACAGTTCCGGCCTTCGGGATGGTGACGCCGCTGAAGTCCGGTCTGCTGCCGGGGCGGAACTCAGGCTCGGGGACGCGCAGACTAAGGGGGCCGGGTGCTGCCATGTCTTAAACCTCCCGCATTCGCGTCAAACCGTATATCCGCCTTACGCCTGCTCTGACTCGGCTCTGTGGCTGAGATCATAGACACCGACGTAACAGGATATGCGTTCAACAAGTGTGTCTGGGGTCAACTCGCCGCGAGGCTGGAAGGCGACCGAGATGCGGAAGGTGTCTCCCTCCTCGTCGCCTACATTCAAGGCCCTGAGGTCGAATCCCATTTTGCGGATGGTATCGAGCGCGCGGCAAACATGATCGAGCGGATCAGCCGAGCTGAATTGAATTGTGTGCACAGCCAACGATCCCCGCTGCGTATCCAGGGGGATGCTATCGTGAATACGACAGAATATTCTTCTTATTGTTTTTCCATATGACTTCAAATCAGAATATCCGTCTGTATATTTGCCCATAGGGCAGTATAATATGCTGTGACCGGCCGGAAGGAACCCATATGAAACCGCTCGATGAGCTGGACCGCGCGATCCTGCGGGAACTGCAGAACAACGCCCGGCTCTCCAATGCAGAGCTGGCCGAGCGGGTGGGGCTATCGGCAAGCCCGTGCTGGCAGCGCGTCCGCCGCCTGGAGGAAAGCGGTTACATCGAGGGCTATGTGGCGGTGCTGGACCAGAAACGGCTCGGCATGCCCGATACCGTCATCATCGAGGTCACCCTGGAGAAACATGACGACGAGATGCTGGAGAAATTCGGGCGGACGCTGACCGACCTGCCCGAGGTCCTGGAGGCCTATCTGACGACGGGCGAGTACGACTATTTCGTCAAGGTCGCCATCGACGGCACCGAGGGCTACGAGCGCTTCCTGCGCGAGCGGCTCTACCGGATTCCGGGCATTCGCCACACGCGATCCTGCTTTGCTCTGCGCTGCCTCAAGCGCCGGCTGTCCGTGACGCCATGAAGCGGCGCACGCAAAAGGATCTTCTGCCGGCAGCGTCAGAAGGCCGCTTTTCGAAAAATGCTTCTTGTGGTCAAGGTGTAGCTTATACGTCCGGACAACTTCTGCGATGAGTGAGTGGCCGAGAAAATAATCAATGATCTCCGGGGAGTGAACGTTCAATGAGAAGACTTGCGATAAGTGTGCTCGCGGGAGCGGGTGTGCTGACTTGTGGCCTGACTGCGAGTGCCGAAACGCCGGTGCGCGGCGGCATCCTGAATTTCGCCGTGGTGGCCGAGCCGCCCAACTACGATTGCCATTCCAACACGACCTTCGGACATACGCATCCGATCGCGCCGCACTATTCGATGCTGCTCAAGTTTCACGGCAAGAGCTACCCGGATGTGACGGGTGATCTGGCCGAATCCTGGTCATCCACGCCCGACGGCCTCACCTACACGTTCAAGCTGCATAAGAACGTGAAGTTTCATGACGGCTCGCCGCTGACGTCGGCGGATGTGAAGGCCAGCTACGAGCGCATCATGCGCCCGCCGCAGGGCGTGGTGTCCTCGCGCCAGTCCTACTATGCGGACTTCGGCCCCATCGAGACACCTGACGAGCACACCGTCGTCTTCAAGCTGAAGACACCCGTCGCCGGCGTGCTGTCGCTTCTGGCCTCGCCTTTCAACTGCATCTACAGCGCTGCCAAGCTCGCGCAGAATCCCAAATATCCCGAAACGGAGATCATGGGCACGGGCGCGTTCTCGTTCGTTGAGCACATCCGCGGCTCGTCCTGGACGGCCAAGCGTTTCGATCAGTACTTCAAGCCGGGGCAACCCTATCTCGACGGCTACAAGGCGTTCTTCGTGAAGTCGTCGAACGTGCTGCCGGGCTTGCTCGGCGGACAGTTCGATGCGGAGTTCCGCTTCCGCTCGCCCGGCGAGCGCGACCAGCTTGTCGAGAAGATGGGCGACAAGGTGTGGGTGAAAGAGCAGCCGCTGGTCTCGGCGCTGATCGTCATCTTCAACACCAAGAAGAAGCCGTTCGACGACGAGCGCGTGCGCCAGGCTCTGTCGGGCGCCATCGACCGTTGGACGGCGAGCGCGGCGCTCGGCAAGATTTCGGCCGTCAACTACGTCGGCGGAGCTTTGCGGCCCGGCTACGACATGGCGCTGCCCGAGAGCGAGCTCGTCAAGCTCGTCGGCTACAGCAAGGATGCCGCGGCGGCGCGTGAGCAGGCGACGAAGCTGTTGAAGGAGGCCGGTGTCCAGAACCTCACCTTCAAGCTGCTCAACCGCTCGGCCACCGATCCTTATACCTCGGCCGGTGTTTACATCGTCGATCAGTGGCGCCGGATCGGCGTCGCGGCGCAGCACGAGCAGTTCGAGACGGCGCAGTATCAGACGTCGCTGTCGAGCGGCTCGTTCGATGTCGCCATCGAGTTCATCTCCGACTACACCGACGATCCGACCGCGCAGTTCACTAAGTTTCTGACCAAGAAGGCGTCAGTGGTCGGTTACTCCAACCACGAGGACAGCAAGATCGATGAGCTGTACGAAGCTCAACGTCGCGCCATCGATCCGGTGCAGAGGCGCAAGATCGTCAACGAGCTGGACGCCTATGCGTTGACCAAGGCCAACGTGGTGCCGTTTCTCTGGTTCCAGCGCATCGTCGTGATGCCGAAGCAGGTCAAGGGCTGGTACGCTCTACCGAGCCACTATCTCGGGCAGGATCTGTCCGACGTGTGGCTCCAGAAATAAGGGTCGGCTGGGCGGAGGCCATGCGCTTCCGCCCGAGCTAATGATCGAGGATGGATCATGAGGCAGCGCATTCCGCATTGCGCCCACTGGGGTGCATTCTGGGCGGTCGTCGAGAACGGCCGGCTCATCGATATCGAGCCGTTCGAGAAGGACCCGGCGCCGTCGCCCATCATCCAGGCCGTGAAGGATTGGCTCGATCCCGCCGTGCGCATCCACCAGCCCATGGTGCGCGAGGGCTGGCTGGAGAAGCGCGAGCGCAGTGATCGCGCCGGGCGCGGTAAGGAGCGGTTCGTTCCGGTATCCTGGGGTGACGCGACGCGCCTGGTCGCGGGCGAGATCGATCGGGTGCGCACGACCTACAGCAACGATGCGATCTACGCCGGCTCCTACGGCTGGACCTCGGCCGGCCGTTTTCATCATGCGCAGTCCCAGGTGAAACGCCTGCTCAATCTCGTCGGCGGTTATACCGGCCATCGCGACACCTACAGCTATGGCGCGGGCGCCGTGATCGCACGCCACGTCATGGGCAACGATGACGACTATCTCGGTGCGGGCGCGACGCTCGAAACCGTCGCCGACCACTCCGAGGTGCTGCTGATCTTCGGCAGCCTGTCGGGGCGCACGGGGCAGGTCGAGGCCGGTGGCGTCGCGCGCCATCTGCTCGACACGTATCTGAAGCGCATCGCCGAGCGTGGGACGCGCGTGGTGTTGATCTCGCCGCGCCGCGACGACACGCCGGCCTGGCTCAATGCGGAGTGGTGGCCGATCCGGCCGGGGACGGATGCAGCGCTGCTGCTGGGATTGGCTGGCGAGGTGGTCGCTGCCGGCCGGCATGATGCCGATTTCCTAGCACGCTGCTGCAGCGGCGCGGACCGGTTCCTCGCCTATCTCGCGGGCGACGCGGACGGCACGCCGAAACGGGCCGCTTGGGCGTCGCAGATCACGGGGCTCGACACCGATGCCATCCGCGCGTTGGCGGCGCAGATCGCCGGAAAACGCACCTTTGTTTCGATGAGCTGGAGCCTGCAGCGTGCCGTGCACGGCGAGCAGCCTTGGTGGGCCGGTGTGGCGTTGGCCTCGGTCACGGGCCAAATCGGCAAGCCGGGTGGCGGCGTTGCCTTCGGCTTCGGCTCGACCGGCGGCACGGGGGCGACGCGAACGCTCAGTCGCGGGCCGTCCATGTCGCAGGGCAACAAGCCGAACGCGAGCTTCATTCCGGTCGCACGTATCGCCGACCTTCTGCTCAATCCGGGGGCGCTGTTCACCTACGAAGGGCGTTCTTACCAGTATCCGGATATCCGGATGGTGTATTGGGCGGGCGGCAATCCTTTCCATCACCACCAGGACCTCAACCGCCTGTCGCGTGCCTGGCAGCGCCCGGACACCATCGTGGTGCAGGAGCCGCTGTGGACAGCGACAGCGCGGCGCGCTGACATCGTGCTGCCGGCCTCGACCTCGCTCGAGCGCAACGACATTGCCGGCAACTGGCGGTCCGATCATCTCATCGCCATGCGCAAGGTGGTCGAGCCGTTGGGAGAGGCGCGCTCCGACTTCGAGATCATGCGCGGCATTGCGGCCGAGCTCGGCGTGGAGGCGGGCTTCACGGAAGGCCGCGACGAGATGGGTTGGGTGCGCCACCTCTACGAGCGCAGCGCCGAGGACGCCCGCGCGCGCAACGGTACGGTTCTGCCGGACTTCGACGCGTTCTGGGAGACAGGATCGGTCGAGGTGCCGGTGCGCACGGGTTATGTGCATCTGGCGGATTTCCGCGAGGACCCCGCGGCACATCCCCTCAAGACGGAAAGCGGCCGCATCGTGCTGCACAGCGCCACGCTTGCAGCGCTCGATTATGCCGACTGTCCGCCGCATCCGGCGTGGCTCGAGCCGCCCGAGTGGATCGGGGGCGCCAAGGCCAAGAGCTATCCCTTCCATCTTATCAGCGCACAGCCGAACTCGCGGCTGCACAGCCAGATCGACTACGGGCGGGTAAGCCAGGCGGAGAAGCAGAGCGGCCGCGAGGCCGTGATGTTGAATCCGGCGGATGCCTCACGCCTCGGGTTGAAGGAAGGGCACACCGCTGTGCTCAGCAATGATCGCGGGCGGTGCCTGGCCGGCGTGCGGCTCTCGGCTGATGTGCGCGAGGGCGTCGCCGTGCTGCCGACGGGCGCGTGGTTCGCACCGGTCGAAACAGCTGACGGCGTGATCGAGAATGCCGGCAACCCCAATGCCCTGACGCTCGATGTGTCGAGCTCCGCCTTCTCGGGCGGCTGCAGCGCGCACACGTGCCTTGTGGCGATCGCACGCTACACCGGCAATCTCGCGCCGCCGGTCACAGCGGCGGCCTGATATCGGGGCAGTGGCCGGGCGGCTGTGGAGCGCGCCCGGCTTTCTTGTTTCACCCTTCAGGCCCGAGCCAGACTTCCTCGAGCGACTGATAGATCATGTGGCTCGGCGACATGGTCCAGCCCTTGACCCGCTGGTTGGTGACGACGATGCGGTGCCACCAGAAGATCGGAATGGTGTTGGCTTCCTCCAGCGTGATTTTCTCGAACTCGCGGATGTACTTCTTCCGCTCGACCGGATCGATGGTCCCGGCCTGCTTCAGGTACAACTCGTTGAGCCTGGTGTCGTCAAACTTGTTCGACGCCGTCGACCAGCGATCCGCCGACAGGAATTTGACGAGGCCGGTCGTCGGATCATCGCTGTAGTCCGTGTAGGAATCGACCACCGCGTCGAAGTTCTGCGACGTGAAGGCATTGACCCAGGCAGCGGTCTCGAGCTGCTGGTGGTCGACCTTGACGCCGATCTGCCGCCATTGGTCGATGACGAACACGCCCATCGCGGGATAAGGCGCGATGTTGCGGTTGCTGAGCGTCAGCGTGAGATTTTCCTGGCCGGCTTCCTTGAGGAGGCGTTTTGCCTCGGCGCGATTGGTAGCCATATCGCGGCCGAAGCCCGGATACTTCTCGATCTCTTCCTTGGAAGCCGCCCACTGTCCACCCGGCAGCACGACACCACCGACGTTGCGCAGGTTCGTGATCTTGCCGAGCGCCTCTGCGCCGCCCCAGCGATCGAGACCCAGCGACAGCGCGCGGCGGACGCGAACGTCGTCAAACGGCTTGCGCTGCGGATTGAAGCTGATGTCCATGTGCAGCAGCCACGGCGCTTCCTGCACGTTGGCATCCTTGCCCATACCCGTGACGATGCGATCGCGCTCGCTGGGCGAGAAGCCGCGGAATTCAGCCATCACCTGCTTGCCGATCAGGGCGTTCTGCGAGGCGACGGCGGATGTCGTCACGGCCCTGAAGCCGTCGAGATAAGGCAGGCCCGGCTTGAAGTATTGATCGAAGCGCTCGCCGGTCCAGTGCGACCCGGCTACGTGCTCGACGAACTTGAAAGGCCCCGTGCCCATCACGTTCTTCACGGGGAAGTTGGGGTCCTGCTTCAGCTTGGCCGCGCTGTAGAGGCAGTTCCAGGGCGAGGCGAACGCGCCTGTCACGATCGAAGCATCGACGTCCTTCAGTTTGAAGACCACCGTCAGCGGATCCGGTGTTTCGATGGCGGCGACCTTGGCCAGTGAATCCTTGCGGTTTGAGATGACACCCTTCGGCGGATTGCCGATGTGCTCGTAGCTGGCTTTCACGTCCTCGGACGTGAACGGCGAGCCGTCGTGAAACTTGATGTTCGGCCGCAGCTTGAAGGTGTAGGTCAGATTGTCCGGTGAAACAGTCCAGCTTTCAGCGGCATCACCGACAATACCGGGATACTTGCCCGGCTCGAACCGCAGCAGGGTCGAATAGTGGGGCGCCACGCGCTGCAGGACGGCAAACGTCTGTGTGCCGTGACAGTCGTAAGTCGGTGGTTCGGCGGCGATGGCGAATATGAGCGTGCCGCCACGTTGCGGGGTCTGGGCGCTCGTTGCCGATGCGCCGATTGCACTCAAGGCCACGACCAGGGCCGCGAATGTCGCGTGCCTCTTCATAGGCTTCCTCCAGAGTTTCTTGATGTCGTTTGATTGGTTCGACTGGGACCAACGCGATCCGTGCGGGCTTCGGCGATGGTTCAGGTTGCGAGTCGAACTCGCACGATTTTCCTCCTCAAATGAACCGTTTCACAGTTTTTTCTTGCGAGGCCAGCGAGGCAAAACCTGGTTGCCAGCCCAGAGTTGGAGCCTACAACGCGACTTGCTGGAGATACAAGTAGGTGTTTTTCATGCATAAAACTTGGGACGGTAGCAGTCGCCGGCAGGAGTTGAGGATGGCGCGTATGATCCGCGACACTGAAACATACGCGCGGTTTTGTGAAACGTTTCAAATAGATGAGATATACTAGAAGGCGCATCTGCGCGACATCGTTTCCGGTGCCGCGGGGCGAGTGCACGCGCCGCTAGCGCCGCGGCTTTTCCTCGATATCGATTGCCGCGGCGACTGCCTCGGCGATCTTCAGCAGACGCGCGTCTCCGTAGCGCGGGCCGATGATCTGGATGCCGACGGGCAGTCCCTTGCTGCCTTTCGTGCAGGGAATCGCCAGGCATGGCACGTGCAGCACAGTCCACATGGCGTTGAACACCCAATCACCGGTGGTGTGCAGGCCCTCGGGCGCCTCGCCGGGTGCGGCTGTCGTCAAGACCAGATCGAAGGTGTTGAAGTAGGCGTCGAAGGTCTTGCGGCAGTCGGCGACGAGATCGTGCGCCTCAGCCATCATGCGCCCCGTGACGTTGCGCTTGTTCTCCGCGAGCGCGCGCAGATCGGGATGCAGGCGATCGCCGTGCATCAGCAGTTCGGGCAGGAACGCGGCGGCGCCTTCGCCGTGCATAATGGTTTCCTGGGCTTCGAACACCGACCCGAACGTGGCGGGGAGATCGAGATCGGTGACCGTCGCGCCAGCCTGCTGCAGACGCTTGGCGGCGATTGCGAGCGCCTCCCGGCCTGCGGGCTCGGCCCTGTCCCAGTAGGGCGTGCGGCAGACGGCGACGCGCAATTGCTTTGCTGATGCCGGCTTTTCCTCTGCAGGATTGAAGATGCGGAAGGCTTCGGCCACGAGTTGGAGGTCGGCCACCGAGCGCCCGTACCAGCCGATGGTGTCGCACATGGGCGACAGCATCTTGGCGCCTTCACGTGTGACCGACGACCATGTCGGCTTCAAGCCATAAATGCCGTTGAACGAAGCCGGCCGGATGTGCGAGCCGCCGGTCTGGGTGCCGAAGGCCAGCGGCACCATGCAATCGCCGACGGCGGCTCCCGAGCCCGAGGACGAGCCGCCGGGCGTGTGCGCGAGGTTGTGCGGGTTGCGTGTCAGCGCCTTGCGTCCGCCGGACGCGAACTCGACGGTATCGGTCTTGCCAAGAATGAGCGCTCCGCTGTGGCGGACGACCGCCACGCAGCCGGCATCCTTGGCCGGCCTGTGACCTTGATAGAGCGGCGAGTTGTGGCTGGTCGGCATGTCGCCTGTGTCGATCATGTCCTTCACCGCAAAGGGCAGGCCGTGCAGCGGTCCTGTCGGCGCACGCTTGTCGAGCTCGCGCGCCTGCGCAATGGCATGGGCGGGGTCCAGGTAGATGAAGGCCCTGACGTCGCTCTCGCGCTGCTGGACGCGTTCCAGGCACGACCGGACCAGCTGCTCGCTGGTGAGTGATTTGGCGCGGATGCGGGCGGCGGCCTCGGCGGCGGTGAGGAAACAGGGTTCCATTACGGCTTCCATCTTGTTGTGGGCTCGGGACGTGGTGAGCGGCCAGCTACCATACACACATGCACGGACGGTCAGCTACAGCAGACAGCCCGCTGAGCATGGGCGTTCGTGCGTAGCTTGTATGCAGCATCAGCCGGCGAGGTAGGCGCGCACGGCGGCGATCATGGTGCCGATGCCGATCACCGCCAGCGTAGCGAGTGCCGCGCGCCGGAAGTAGAGGTGCCCGCCGCTCGAGAAGTGGCGGGAGCCGAGCAGGGTGGCGATGATGTAGAGCGGCGTCAGCAGCAGGCCTGCCGCCAGCACCTGGGGCGTGAAGAAGCCGAAGTACCAGAGCGGCAGGAGCGAGGACAGCGCCAGGGCCGTCATCACGCCGAGGACGTTGGCGCGCTGCTGTTTCGGCGTGCCGGCGCGCGCCAGCGCCACCGCGACGATCGGCGGCCCGCCGATGCCGGCAGCACCCTGGATCAAACCGCCCGTGATGCCTGCCCCGATCAGGCCGGCGATGTGGATCTCGCCCTTGGAGGTCCACCCGGTCGCCAGCAATCCGACCATGATGATCACCAGCGCCGAGATCACGACGCTCATCAGCTGCGGATTGGCGACGACGAGGATCCATGATCCGAGCGGCGTCGCCAGGAACGTGGCCGTGGAAACGGGAACGACGATGGGCCGCTCGGAGTAGCGGATGGCCTCGGGCAGGAGCTGGAAGATCGCGGGGATGCCGATCATGCTGGCGATGGCCACGGCGGGCTTCGGGCCGAACATGATGCTGAGCACCGGTACGACGACAAGAGCCCCGCCGAACCCCACGAACCCGCGCATGAAGCCGCCGAGGACGACCGCCGCGGCAACGGCCAGCAGGCGCATATCCAGGGGCAGTCCGAAGTGTTCCAGCACCAGGTTCGATCCTCGAGGCGAGCAAAGCAGCAAGTCATACACTGCGCCAAGATCAACAGGGAGGGAACGGGGCAATGCGCAAGCTGGCATGCGGCCGTGCATTGCACCCCTGCCGCGGCGTCGCGCGCTGGCCTATGCTGGTCTCTCAGCAGAACGCATAATCCGGGAGGCACACATGGATCTGAAGGGGGCTGTCGCCGTCGTAACCGGCGGCAATGGCGGGTTGGGGCAGCGCATCTGCCACGCCCTTGCAGCCGCAGGCGCCAACGTCGCCGTCGTCTATGCGCGCAGCGCGGCCGACGCGGAAGCCGTCGCGCGCGATCTCGCGCAGCACAAGGTCCAGGCCCAGGCCTTCGGTTGCGATGTGACCGATCCCGCGCAGGTGCAGCGTCTCGTCGATCAGGTGGTGGCGCGCTTCGGCCGCCTCGATATCCTCATCAACGACGCGGCCTACAACAAGGCAATCCCGTTCCAGGATCTCGACGGCCTGACGTTTGCCGAATGGACCAAGATCATCGACGTGAACCTCACCGGTCCCATGCATTGCATCAAGGCGGTGGCGCCGGTGATGAAGAAGCAGGGGCAGGGCCGCATCGTCAACATCACGTCGGTGGCGGGTCTTGGGCCGCAAGGCTCCTCGATCGCCTACGCGGTGTCGAAGGCCGGCCTCATCCACCTGACGAAGTGCATGGCGGTGGCGCTGGCGCCCGAGGTGCTCGTCAACAACGTGGCGCCCGGTCTGCTCGAGGGCACGCGCGCGACCGCTAATCTTCCTGCGACGCAGATCGAGCGGGCCAACAACAATTCGCTCTTGAAGAAGGCCGCCGACAAGGACGATGTCGCCGACCAGGTGGTCACGATGTGCCGCACCAACACGATGACCGGCCAGACCGTCGTCATCGATTCAGGCCGCGTCTTCCACTGACCGCGGCTACGCGAGGTGGCGCCGCAGAGCCTGTGTGAGGCGATCGGCGTCGGCCTCGTCGTTGTAGACGTGAGGTGAGATGCGCATGCGCCCGAGGCGCGGGGCGACGTAGATGTTCTCAGCGGCGAGATCGGCGACGAGCTGTTTCTGCAGCCCGTTCTTGAAGCCGAGGCTCAGGATGTGGGGTGCGCGGGTCCGTGTTTCCGGCACATGGACATCAAGGCCGCGTACGCCGGCCGAGATGCGCTCGGTCAGCGAGAACAGGCGCTCGGTGACGGCCTTGGCGCCCCAGTTCGCCATCATCTCCATGCCGATCGAGGCCATCTCCATGGAGATGAAGTGGTCGCGCTCGCCCATGTCGTAGCGGCGGGCGTCGGGCACGTAGCGCGTATCGGCGAAGTAGACGCTCTGCTCGGCGCGCACATCGCGGCGGCCGAACGAGGTCTGCTCCAGCGGAACTCCGTTCTGATGTCGCTTGGCGACGTACAGGAACGCGCGGCCGTAAGGGCCGATGAGCCACTTGTAGGTGGGGAACAGGACGAAGTCCGGATCGAGCTTGGTCACGTCCATCGTCATGACGCCGGCTGCATGCGTCGCGTCGATGAGAAAGGCCGCGCCCTGCTTGCGCAGGACGGGCGCGATGCGATCGACGTCGATGGCGCCGCCATCGGACCAATGCACGGATGAGATGGAGGCCAGTCCGACCGGTGGCGCATTCGGGCGCTCGATCGCGGCGAGCACGGCTGCCGTCCAATCGCCGTCTTTGGGTTGGGCGACGGTGTCGATGGTGAAGCCTTGCGCCTCGGCGCGCGTCTGCCATTCGAGCACGGGCGAGGAATGATCGTTCTCCAGCACGATCACGCGCGAGCCGCGCGGCACGGTGAGGATCTTGGCGGCGACCGCGACGCCATAACCGATCGAGGAGACCAGGGCGATGTCGCCGGCTTCTGCATTGATGAGCCGGGCGGCGGCTTTTCGCGCACGCTCGTGCTGCTGGTTGGCGAAATCGGCGTCGAGGAGCCAGGGCTTGCCCTTGCGGCCGACGGCGGCGCGGCCGGCCTCCTGCGTGGCGAGCGGTAGCGGGCTCCACGAGGCCGCATTCAGATAGCAGACGTCGCGAGGCACATCGAACAGGGCGCGTTGTGATGGCAGCATCATCGGCTCCGGGTGGCGAAAGACGCGAGGAAGCCTAAAGTCCTTCGCGCGGCGTGGGAACCGTTTTCGACAGACACATTTATCCCCGCCGCGGCAGTCCCGCGCGAGGCTTTGCGAAAGGAAATCGGCCCGGGCATTCGTGAGCCCAATGACCTATGCGCTTTTTCTGAGCTTACGAATGCCCAGACGGCTGCTTCCGAGTCCCGCACCGGCGCTGCGCTGGTCTGGCGCCCGGCCGGACGAGATGATTCGGCTCGCAGCTCTCGGATCACGCTGGGCCGCACCGCTGCAGACGGGGCGTCCCGATCCAAGACCGCACCAGCATGTCACGGCTCGGAACGGCGGGGATAACTATTTTTCGCGCGTCCTCAGACTGGAGCTACCCCTTCGTCAGCACCAGCGTCAGGCCGATGAGGGCACTGTCGTGGAACTGGATCTCGATGATCTGGCGCGCGTCCTTGACGATCAGGTCCATATGGGCGCTGAGATTGTCGCCCTTGACGGCGACGCGAAAGCCCGTCGGCGTCACGGTGCCGGAGACATCGCCGTTCATGTTGCGCACCAGCTCCTTCCAGGAGCCCTTGAGGGTGCCGCCCTTATGCTCGATGCGGCTTTGCACCTCGATGCTGCCGCCGGTGGAGGCGCAGCGGATCGTCTGCTTGAGCTCGTCAGCAGCGTCGTCAACGAAATAGGTGACGCGGCATTTGACGGCCTCGTGCTTGCCGTCCTTGACGCCGAGACGGCCCTCGCCGACCCACCGCCCCGCCAGCTTGTGGAACGGTGATTGGCTCTGCGCTGATACGGCGTCAGCGGCGAGAACCAGCGCCGGCAGCAGCAACACGCTCCACGGCCGCAGGGCTTTGAAGCGAGACAAGGAAACCCCCGTCCATGTGTGAGTCGCGCACGGCATGGCTGGCGCGTAGCCGGGCGGCGGGCGGCCGTCAATCGGACATGCCGCCCCTGCCGCTATCTTCAGTGCTTCGGCTCCGGTGTGTTCAGGTTCACTGTCACATTCTTGCGATGCGTGAAGCTGTCGAGCATGCCTTCGAGCGAAAACTCCCGGCCGATGCCGCTCTGCTTGACGCCGCCGTAGGAGTGACCGGGTGTCTGGCCCAGCCCCTGATTGATCTGCACCCAGCCGGCTTCGATGCTGTGTGCCGCCCGCAGCGCGCGACCGATGTCGCGCGTCCACACGTAGGCGGCGAGGCCGTAGTGGGAATCGTTGGCCATGCGGATCGCCTCGGCCTCGTCGGTCCAGCGGATGGCAACGAGCACCGGCCCGAAGATTTCCTCGCGCGCCAGGCGCCAGTCGTTGGCGGCATTGGCGAACACCGTCGGCAGCGCATAGTAGCCTTCCGACAGCGGGCCACTCTTTGGCGGCAGGCCGCCGAACAGCATCTTGGCGCCGGGTTGCCGCATGCCGTCCTCGACATAGCCGCAGACCTTGCGGAACTGCTTCTCGTTGATGATGGCGCCGATATCGCTGGCCTCGTCGAGCGGATCGCCGATCTTGAGCTTCGCCACCTTGGCGGCCAGCGCCTCCAGGAAGGGGTCGAAAATATCGGCGTGCAGGAAGAGGCGCGAGCCGGCCGTGCAGGACTGGCTCTGCCGCGTGAAGCGCATGGCTGCAATGATGCCGTCCACCACCCAGTCCTCGTCGGCGTCCGGATAGACGATGGAGGGGCTCTTGCCGCCGAGCTCCAGCGACACGGGCACGATCCGCTCGGACGCCGCCCGCATGATGAGCTTGCCGACCTCCGTCGAGCCGGTGAAGGACAGCTTGCGGATGCCCGGATGGGCCGACAGCGCGGCGCCCGCTTCCTCGCCGAGGCCGGTGATGACGTTGAGCGTGCCCTTCGGCAGATGCTCGTTGCAGATGGCGGCGAGCCAGAGCACGCCGAGCGGGGCGTCCTCGGCCGCCTTGAGGACGAGCGTGTTGCCGGCGCACAGGGCTGGCGCGATCTTCAGCGTGGCGAGCAGCACCGGGGCGTTCCACGGGATGATGGCGCCGACGACGCCGATCGGCTCGCGCCGCGTGTAGCTCAGCACGTGCTCGCCGAGCGGAATGGTCTCGCCTTTCAGCTCGCTGGCGAGCCCGCCGAAGTAGCGCAGGATGTCGGCGGTGGCCTTGGCCTCGGGCCTCGCCTGGGTGCGCAGCGCGTTGCCGGTCTCCTCGGCGATGATGCGGGCCAGCTCCTCGACGCGGGCTTCGACGGCATCGGCGATCTTCTGCAGCATCCGCCCGCGCTCACGAGGAATGACCTTGCTCCAGGAGGCAAAGGCTGTTGTGGCGGCCTTCACGGCGCGATCGATATCCTCGGCGGTTCCGCGCGGGATATGAGCGATGATCTTGCGGTTGCCGGGGCTCTCGACGGCGATCTCGCCCTTGGCGGCGCCGCTCGTCCACGCGCCGTCGATCAGCATCTGCGCATGCTTGCCGGTCTCGGCGGTCTTGCTTTTTGTCATGGCCATCTGGGTGTCCTTTCTTGCGAGGGCACGGGTCTGTCCGCGCGGCCTCTTGCGGGAAGCGTTCATCCCGTCTGAGCATAGCGAGCGTACGGTGAAGCGTGAAGCAGTGAAGCGCCGCGCTCAGCCTCTCGTGATGGTGACCGGCGTTTTGAGCGTGAAGAATTCCTCATCCCCGGGGCCCCGGGTCAGCCACATGAAGATGGCGAAGGAGGCGGGGCGCTCCAGGATCGTCAGCGGGTGATGCCAGACGTTGGCGCCGTAGGTCACGCCTTGGCCGGGGCCGGCGAGAAATGCCCGGGCGCGGGTCATGTCCGGGCCGCCGCCGGTGGCATGCGGGGCAACCATGACGAGCCAGGGACCGGCTTCGATCGGCACGAACGTCTGCGAGGAGAACTCGTGCCGTTCCATCTGCGTCGCCGTGAAGGGGAGGCTGGCGATGTCCGCTCTGTGCGCCAGCGACAGGCTGGGTTTTGCTGCGTCACGCAAATTGGACAGGGCCTGGTCGAAATAGCTCCGCCCGCCGCCCGCCGGCACCTGAAGCACCTCGCCGAAAGGCGCGAAAGCATTAGCGATTAACGGCTCGATGACGACATTCACGGCTTTTATCCCTCTGAGTGGAACTATCCGAATAGCGTGGTATTCGTTTTGAAACGGCGCTGCGAAACCTCTGCTCTGCCCGAGTATTAAGTCTTAAATGTTTGAATCAGAAGAAACCAAGGGAGAATCCGGGTGTTATTAGTCTCATGACAGAGCGTGAAACTCAGTGGAGTATCGAAAGGCCGGAAATGGATGGTCATTCTCACTCCGAAACGGCCTTGTCCGGGAAGCGGGTCCTGGTGGTCGAGGATGAACCGATTGTTGCGGTGGATTATCACTTTCAGCTCATGGAGCTGGGGGCGACACCGGTCGGATATAAATCGACAAATCAGGCGGCACTCGATTTCCTTTCAGCAAACACCATAGATGCCGCCATCGTCGACTATCGGCTGCGCGATCGGACGAGCGAACCCGTGATGATCTGGCTGCGCGAGCACGCCGTACCGTTCGTCATCATCTCGGCCAACGTCCTGGAGCTCCCGGAAGACACTGGTGCTGCGGGCGTGCTGGACAAACCGGTTTTGCCGAAGCAGCTCGCCGGAGCTTTATCGCGCTGTTTCTCCGCTTCGGAACATTTCTAGCGCGCTGCCAGGTTTCAAACCTGGAAGACGTCGGCCCACTCGGGACGTTTCTGCCGCTCCGCATTCACGAACGGGCAGAGCGGCACGATCTTGACGCCATTGGCGCGTGCATCGCTGACCAGGCGGTTGAAGAGAGCGCGCGCCACGCCCATGCCGCGAAAGGCATCCGGCACCCCCGTATGATCGGCGATGATGAGCTTGTCGCTGGCTTTGCTGAAAGTGAGCTCCGCTTCGGCATCGATCCCATCGATCTTGGCGACGTAGCGTCCGCGGGTGGGCTGGTCTTCGCGCGTAATCGTGATGTCAGGCATGACCTGAACCTCCTTGCGTCAATAGGGGCTGCTTTTGGGAAAGTCGGCAGCGCGCTTTTCCTTGAGGGCTTTATGCCCTTCCGCAAGCTCGGGGCCGCCGAACCCGAGGAACTCCAGCGCCAGGGAGGCATCGAACGTCGGGCCGGCCGAGCGCAGCCAGTTGTTCAGGGAATGCTTGGTGAAACGGATGGCGACCTGGGCGCCCGCCAGCAGCTTGTCGCAAAGGCCGTAGGCGGTCTCGAGGACCTTGTCGTCGTCGACGGCCATCGACACGACGCCGATGCGCTCGGCTTCCTCGCCGTTGAGGGTTTCGCACAGCATCAGATAGTACTTGGCCTTGGCCATGCCGCACAAAAGCGGCCAGACGATCGCGGCATGATCGCCGGCGGCGACGCCGAGCTTCGTGTGCCCGTCGATGATGCGCGTTTTTTTGCCCACCACCGTGATGTCGCACATCATCGCTGCGGCAAGACCCGCTCCGACCGAGATGCGCTCCATGGCGGCGACCGTTGGCTTGGAGCAGTTGATGACGTTGTAGACGATGTCGCTCGCTTCCTTCCAGGAGCGGATGCGCGTGTTCCAGTCGTTGGCCATGGCCTCGACGAAATCGAGATCGCCGCCGGCCGAGAAAACCCCGCCTTCGCCCCGGAGCAGCACCACGTCGACGCTGTGATCCCTGTCGATGTCGCGCCAGACGTCGGCGAGCTCGCGGTGTGCATCGGCGCTCAAAGCATTGAGCTTGTCGGGCTGGGACAGGATGACCTCGAGCAGCCGGGGCTTGGGCCGGTTGAACTTGATGGCTTTGTAGCGGCTGTAATCGACGGTCATTGACAATTCTCCTTGATGTCTTCGGTGCTTAGGCCGGATCAGAGCACAGCCCCAGGCACGGTGAAAGGCTGGAAATGAGCAGGGCAGAAACGCGCCGCGCCGCCCCGGTTGGGAGCGGCGCGCGAATTGCGGCTGTCGCCTTCCGTCATTCGGCCGCTTGGGCCGGAGCCTCGACGATGCGGGTCTTGAAGTTGGCCGGCGACACGATCTCGAGCACCTCGAAATCCCTCGAGCACGCGACCTCCTTGTGCTTGATCCCCGGCGTCTGGAGGATGCAGTCGCCCTTCTTGATGGTGTGGCGGCCCTGGCCCTCATAGTCGAACGTGGCCCAGCCGTTGAGCACGTAGACGAGCTGGAAATCGCAGTCGTGGACATGCCACTGCTGCACCTCGTCCTTCATCTCCTTGCCGTTGGCCTTGATGACGTGCGCGACGTAGTCACCTTGTGTGCCGGCTTTGATGCCGAGGTCGCGGTACTCGAAAATCTCGCGCAATCCCGGCGTCCACTCTGCGTCGCTGGCGGCGTTGTGCACGAACGTCCAGGCTTTCTGTGTCATGGCGAGTCCTCTCCTTGGGTCTAACGTTTGTTTGCGCTGAGCAGCAACTATAACGCGTCCCGGCGGCCGGCGAAAAGCTCTACGGCATGGCAGGCCTGCCCGGCGAGGACGGCAGGGACCCCTCGATAAATTCAGCTGGCGTGCCTACCTTTGTGGCTTATGCTTGGTGTCGAAGGCTTATTGGCGCGTCGCAAGATGCTGAAACGGATATTGGCGGCCGCTGCCGTCGTGGCCGTATGTCTGGGTATTTTCCGGCCGGGTCCTGCTTTGGCTCAAGACCAGGTGGATTTGCTGCTGGTTCTGGCGGCCGATATTTCACGCAGCGTCGATGCCGAGAAATTCAAGCTGCAGCGGGAAGGCTATGCGGCAGCTCTGACCAATCCGAAATTCATCGCGGCGGTTGAAACCGTCGTGACGGGGCGCATCGCGATCTGCTTTGTCGAATGGTCCGGCTCCAATGCCCAGGCGGTGATCGTCGACTGGACGCTGATAAGCAATCTTGCGGAAGCCCAGGCTTTCGCCCGCCGCGTTCTGGATGCACCGCGTCTTTTCATGGAACGCACAGGGATCGGCGCAGCGATCGATTTTTCCATGCAGCAGTTCGACCGCAGCCCCTTCAAAGGTGCGCGCCGTGTGATCGATGTTTCGGGCGACGGAACCAGCAACATCGGCCGGGATGTGGAGCAGGCGCGGGACGACGCGGTCGCGCGCGGGGTGACCGTGAACGGCTTGGCCATCCTCAGCGCGGTTCCGTTGCCGAGCAACCCGACGCACACGCATCCGCCGGGCGGCCTGCTCAAGTACTACGAGGAGAATGTCATCGGCGGTGAGGGGGCATTCGCCCTCGCGGCCGAGACGCACGAGGCCTTCGGCCGCTCGATCCTGAGCAAGCTGATCAAGGAGATCGCGCTCGGGCCAGCCGGCGACGAGATCCAGGCCCGATGATGCAATCGGCAGTGCCGGCAGCCCTGCGCGATCGCCTTCGCGGCTATCGCTGGCGCAAAGTCACGATCGGCGAGTCCGGCGCCGATGTGTTTCACCTCACACGCCATGGCCAGCCGGCGCTGTACCTGAAGCATCTCCAGGATTGCGAGCATCTGAGCCTTGCTGACGAGGCCGCGCGCCTGCGCTGGCTCGAGGGGCGCGCTCCCGCGCCCGGGGTCATCGACGTTGTCGCGGACGGGGGGCGGGAATGGCTGTTGATGACGGCCCTGCCCGGCACCAATGCCGCCAGCGCGGCCATGTCCCCCTCGGTCGTCGTGCGCCTGATGGCGGAGGCCTTGCGGGACCTGCACACGCTCCCGGTGAGCGACTGCCCCTTCGATGAGACACTGGAGCGCAAGGTTGCGCGTGCCCGGGAGAGCGTTGCCCGGGGGCTGGTCGAGGAGGAGCATTTCGACGACGCCAATCTCGGACGTAGCGCCGGGGACCTGCTGGCCGAGATGCTGGAGCGGCTGCCGGGCAGCGAAGACCTCGTCGTCACCCATGGGGATGCCTGTCTCCCCAACTTCATGCTCCAGCCCGGACGCTTTGCCGGCTTCATCGACTGCAACCGGCTGGGCCGCGCCGACCGCTACCAGGACCTGGCCCTGGCGTGCCGGAGCATCGAATACAACCTCGGAGAGTCGTATGTCGGCGCCTTTCTCGCCGCCTACGGAGCAAGTCCGGCGGATCGGGATCGCCTGGATTTCTACCGCCTGCTCGACGAGTTCGCCTGAAAGCCGGGCGGAATAAGGTTTGCCGTTCAGGTCGCCTTCATCCACAAGCCACTATTGCGACTTTCGACCAAAGCAGATCGTGGCTGTCGGGAAACGGTCTGCCACAGAAAATCGGTGTGCGCTTTCAGGGCCTTGCCACCGCGCCTTGCCACAGGCAACAGTCGCTCGACTGCGGGCGGGCAAGGGGCTGGCGAGCCAAGCGACTTCGCGTTGAGGGCGAGGCGGGGGACGGTTTTGGGGATTCTGACGACAAGGGCCGTGCGTAAGACGACAGCCCGGCACCTCGCCGGCCTGATTGTGGCGCTGTTGGCGCTTGCATGTGCCGGTGCGCCGCGTGCGGCAGCCCTGGATGGCGCGGAGCCCCCCAAGACCGAAGCGGCCGGTGCCGGGGCGAGCCAGTCGCCGGCGAGCTCGGCTTGGCACAAGCGCTGGTGGATCGATAAAACCGCACGGCTGTTGCGGGGCGGCGCGGGCCTTGCACCCGACGAGCCCATCGACGCGCTCATGACGATGTCCCACGCGGACATCGCGCGCCGGTTCATGGCCGATCCGCGCTTCGGCGACACTGTCCTCGACTTCAACCTGTTCTTCCTCGGTTTCAAGTCGGACACTGTGAAGGTCGACGGTGTCTACGACAGGACGGTGTTCGACTTCCCCAATGCCGTCGGTGCCGCGCAAGCCCTCGTCAGTGGCGGCGACTATCTCAAGCTCTTCGATTTCGAGGGACCATATTTCATGGCCCCCCTGCGCAGCGAGCCCCTGGAGGACCCGCCGCAGCCTGGCGATGCGGGACTGAAGCCGCCGCAGTTGCGCAAAAAGGCGATCGGCGAGCTGAAGCAGGTCTTGGCCAATGTGCTGGACGATGCGGCGGGAGCATCGCCCAAAGCCATCTGCCGCGAGGTCAAAGGTCTGACGGGACGTGTCGAGGACCTGAAGAACCGACTGTTCCGGGCCTTTGACGACGCCGAGATCTTCGCGCTCGTCCGGGGTGAAGCGGTGACCGCGCCGCTGGAGGCGCTTGGCGCGCTGGCGACGCGCGAATGCGCAGCAAAGCCGTTGACCAACGCGGCGCGCGATCGCGTTGTCGAAGGGGTGCGCAACACGCTCGCGCAGTTCGAGCGGACGTTCGACGAGATGGCCAAGTTCGAGCCTGCCGTCTACCGGCCGTCGTCGGTTGCCGACTTCAAGCCGTTCGACCTCACCGCCTTTCCCACCAAGCAGAAGTGGCTGAGCTTCGGCTTCGAGCAGGGCATGGCGCTCGGCAACTCGTCGACCAACTTCAACCGCAAGCGCTCGGCCTATGTTTTGAAGCGGTTCTTCTGCGACGATCTGCTGCCGATCGGTTTCGAAGCCCCGCTCGAGCACGTGGGTGGCGCGCACGGATCGCAGACCTCGTGCTTCGCCTGCCATCACAAACTCGATCCGATGGCCGGGTTCTTCCGTAACTATGGAGCCTACTTCTTCGATTATTCCAAGAGCGAGGATGTCATCTTCGACGATCTGGCCGCCAAGGATCGCAAGAAATACGAGGCGGTCTGGCAGGCCTCGTCGAAGGGGCAGCGCGGCTGGAACGTCGGCTATATCCGCTCGTCGCGATGGAAGGCGCAGAACAGCTACGGCAGCTCCATGGCGGACCTGTCGCGCATCGTGCGCAGCGCGCCCGAGGTGAAGCGCTGCCTCATGAAGCGGTTGTTCGAATATGTCGTCGCCGAGGACCAGACCATCGACGGGGGCTATCTCGACCATCTGGCGAAGCAGTTCGAGGCGGAAGCCGCGGTCAACGCGTCGGAGGCGATGAAGAATGCCTTCGTGCGCATCTTGCAGAGCGAGAGCTTCGATCAGCCCGACGCCGATCCCAAGCAGTGCTACGACGTTGCGCCGGGCGTGACCCGCAAGGACGGGCCGCCGTGCCGGGTCGCTTTCATCCTGCAGAAGAACTGCGGGCAGTGTCACTATCCGGGCTATGAGGGACCCGACACCGCGGGGCGGCTCGATACCGAGTCCTGGGTGCCGGCGCCCGATGGCGCGCACCGTACGTTCCGTCATGTCGATGCGAGCCTGCTGCAGCTCTCGGCGCAGGAGAGTTTCGCGCGTGTCATCGAGCGGCTCTCCACCTATGACGCGAAGCTCAGGATGCCGAAGGGCCGCGTCATGCCGAGCCACGAGCGGCAGGAGCTCTTCCTGTGGGCGCAGGAAGAGCTGGCGCGCACCTCCAAGCGGGAGGCGGCGCCATGAACCGGCTGGTCCTCGCCGCGCTCGCCCTGTGCTTCATGCCGTTGCCGGTTGTCGCGCAGACGTCGCAATTCAAGGGATGGGCAGCGATCTCCCGCGAGCTCTCGACCCGGATCGCGCCCGCCGACGAGCCCCTGGACCTGGGTGAATTTCTGCCCGCCGACGACATGGAAGACCTGCTCGGCACGTGGTCGACGTTCGGCACCGAGCACACCTTCCGCAACGGCGTGCCCAACGCCCTGAACCTCATGATCTGGCAGGTGACGCTGTCGGGCTTCGCCAATGCCGTCGGCGAGACATGCAAGAAGGACCGGCTCGTCCTGCATCCGCGGTTCAGCGAGACCCTGCACACGCTCTGCAAATGGCCGGACGCGGCAGCCAAGGACGAGGCTGTGTTGCAAGGCTTCTGGATGGGCGTCATGGGACACAACGCGGGGGAGGACGAGTACATCGCCTGGCGCGATTTCTTTCTCAGCGAATACGGCGGCCGCAAGCCCGGGGAGACGATTGCGGCCATGACACTCGCCATCACCATGAACCCACGCTTCCTCCTGCACCGATGAGCGGCAAGGCCATGCTGACGACGCGACGCGAGTTCATCAAATTGGGGGCCATCGGCGCCGGCACGATCATGCTGCCCGGCCTCGGCGCGGCGGAGCCGATCGCGCCCGAGGATCAGGAGCATTTCTTCCTGATGATCGTGCTCGAGGGCGGCGCCGATCCCTCCTACATGTTCGATGCGCGGCCGTTGTCCATGACCAAGGCGGGCAAGATCCAGAATTATCTGGGCGAGGAGCCGGGCGTGTGGACCGGCAGCAATGGTGTCAGCACGCTCGCCACGCGCCTCGTCAATCCGCTCCGTCCGCTGCGCGACCGCTTCAGCGTTCTCAATGGCGTGTACATGACGCCGAGCTTCGACGGTCATTTGCAGAACATGAACTTCCTGTTTTCGGGAAGCCCGTTCGGCGGGGACTCGTTCGTGCCGCACCTGAACCTGCCTGAGACGGGCCGGGTGCCGGGCTCGCTCGATGCGGTGCTGCCGACGCAGCCCGTGTTCGTGAATGTCGGCAATCACTCCGGCGTCGTGCCGCTGCAACCCAAGTCGCTGGAGCAGCTGGCCGAGCGGTTGAGCCAGAGTGCGCCGCCGCAAGCCCATGACACGCTCGGCACATTCATCCGCAGCCGGCTCGTCGCCAATGCGACGGGCGACGGACGCCTGGCGGCAGGAACGCGCCTGATGCTGTCGGGCCTCGACCAGGCGCCGCAAGTGCACCGCAAGCTGGCGCAGCTCGAGGTGCCGAGCCGCGATCTCAACCCGGAGCAGCAGACGATCGCGCTGCTGGCGGAGTGCTTCCGCCTGTCGCTGTCGCGCTCGGCCATCTACGTGCTGCGCGAGCAGTTCGACGTGCATGACGCGGATCAGGCCAAGCAGCAGCCCGACCTGTTCGAGGACGCGATGCTGAAGATCGCCGCGCTGCTCCAGGCGCTGGTCGATACGCCGTTCGACGACAAGCGGTCGATGATCGACGTTACGACGGTGATGGTGGCAAGCGAGTTCGGGCGCACCATGCGCGCGCCCGACATGGACATCGAGCATACGGGAACCAACCACAATCAGTATGCGAACTCGGTGCTGATCGGCGGCAAGGGCGTCCGCGGCGGACTGGTCATCGGCGGCTCCGATCTGCCGGACGAGAAGGCCAGGGCGTCCAAGGCGCATCTGGCCATGGATCCGGTGCTGGAGAAGGTGATGGGCCGGCCGATGGACCTGAAGGCGTTGCGGCTGCGCACCGACCTGCCGAACACGTTCGATATCCAGGACTACCTGACCATCGGGTCTGTCGTGAACACGCTGTATTCGATGTTCGGCGTGCCGAAGTCACGCTACCGGGCCATCGGCCGCAATCTGCCGGCGGCTCCGGTGCTGCATGGGTTGCTCGTGTGATGCCGTTGGAGCCGCAAACGCCCGAGTGTGCTGCGCGACGCCTGCGCCGGCGTATTCACGCTGGCGGGACGTTGGCGTTTGCGTCGTACGCAGCCATGAGCCTGCTGTCGTGGGTGCAGGCCCCCGCGTTGTGGCACGAGTCCGATGTGCCGCAGGCGAAGGCCGTGTTTGCCGCCATCTCCGGGCGCGTGCAGCCGCTCTTTGCGTCCGCGCCGCAGTGGTTCGTCGAGAACAAGCTGTTTCCCGGCGTCGTCGCTGTCTTCTACAGCCATTGGCTGCCGCTGGCCGTGGCGACGGTTGTCGCCCTCACGCTGCTGGTGATGTTGAGCCGGGCCAGGGAGGATGTCGATGCCGGCATCCTGCCGCTGCTCTTCAAGTGGTCGCTGGCCTTCGCGGGCGTGAGCGTGCTGGCCTTCCCGGTGTTCGCACAGGACTTCTGGCTGTCGGCCGCCTGGGGCAGGATGATCGCGAGCGGCGTCAATCCCTACTACAACGCCTTCACGCCGGAGTCGCTGGCCGGCCTGCCGCTCGACCATTTTCCGATGATGATGTCCTACGGGCCGCTGTGGGGGCTCATGTCCGCCGGCCTGATGCTGCTGGCGGGCGGGAGCATCGTCATGGCCGGGCTGCTGTTCAAGGTGTTGCTCGCCGCAGCGTGGATCGGGACGCTGTGGCTGGTCGGCAAGGTCATCGATCCGGCGCGGGTGAAAGAGCGGGCGCTCGGCCTCTGCATGTTCGGATGGCTGCCGCTCGGCGTCACGCAATCGCTGATGGAGGGGCACAACGACATCGCCATGATGGTCTTTGCGGCCCTGTGGATCTTCCTGCTCGTGAAGGGACGTACAGGCGCGCCTATCGCTTTGGCGGCGTCGATGCTGTGCAAGTACGTGTCGGCGCCGCTGTTTCTGATCGATCTGGTCTGGGCGCTGCGGCAGGAGCGCAAAACATTGCTGCGCTATGCGCTGCGCATGGCGGTGCCGGCGGTGCTCGGCCTGGCAACCTTCGCCCTCTTCTATCGCTCGCCGCAGTTCTTCGACGGCCTCGTCGCCATCGGCGGCTGGCGTTTCCTGCAGCCGCGGGACGCGGTGCTCGGAGTGGAGATGCTTCTCGGCGTCCCGATGACGGCGTTGACGGTCCTGGCCTTGGGGTTCTTTCCGGCGGTGGCGCTGTACCAGCTCGTGCAGTTGTGGAAGGCCCCCGATGCCGATCGCCTGCTGATGGCCAGCGGAGCCCTCATCGCAGCCTTGCTGTTCGTCGGCATCAAGCACGTTTGGCCCTGGTATCTGATCTGGGCGCTGACGCTCGCGGCCATGAAGCCCTCCTGGTGGCTGTCGCGCATGATCGTCGGCATCGCGGCCGTGGCGCCGTTCACGCTTGCCTCGTGGTGGATCGACGACTTGTTCGAGGCGCACCGAGAAGTCGCGGCGCTGGCCATGTACGGCAGTGGTCTGGTGTGGATGTGGCTGATGTCGCCGGTGCGGACACGCCAGGCCGTTCCCGACGTTCAAGAGCCGCTTGCGGCATCAACAGAGACAGTGTCATCGGGGGCAGTCGCCGGTGGATAAGCGTCTTTCAGACGACGATCGGGATGACGTGATCTCCCGTACCTCCGCGGAGACGAGGCCGCCGGCGCGCCGCCGCGTTCGCATTCCCACCGACATTCTTATCTGCTTCCTGATCGGCGCCGTGGCGCACGTGGCGCTGTGGCAGATCTCGGAGCCGCCGACGCTCTTCAGCGACTTCTACAAGGCCTATTATCCGGCCGCCGAGGTGCTTTGGTACAACGGCCGCGCTGCGGTCTGGCCCCTGACGGAGCCAGGAGCCGGCGGTTTCGTCAACGTGCCGATCGTCGCTTGGCTTTTCGTGCCGCTGGTTCCGCTCGGCGAGGATGCCGCGGGGTGGGTCTTTCTCGGCGTTGGTCTCGTTGTCACGGCTCTGGCCTATCTGGTGTTGATGGCCGCTGCGCGGCCGGCACCGCGCCTGCGTGGTCCGCTGCTGCTGCTCTTCCTCCTGAACGGGCCGCTGATCAATAGTCTGCGCGAAGGCAACACGACGCATTTCGTCCTGCTGTTGCTGGGCGTAGCGCTCATTCTCCTGCGCGGCGGACGCGAGTACGCTGCCGGCATCGTGCTCGGGCTCAGCGCGATCATCAAGCTGCCCCTGCTCCTCTATGCCGCCTACTTCCTGTTGCGGCGGCGCTGGTTCGTGCTGGCCGGCGGCGCCACCACCATCATCGGCACCGCGCTGCTGTCCGTGGCGGCGTTCGGGCTCAAAGGCAACGTGGATTGGTTCGACTGCTGCGTGGAGCCGTTCATTGGCGGCATTCTCCCCGCCTTCAACGTGCAGTCCATCGATGGCTTCGCGCTTCGGCTGGTGACCGGGACCTCGCGCCTGATGGATTGGGATCCCATGGATCCTCCGGGGCTCTATAAGTTCGCGCGGTTCGCCATCTTCGCCGCGCTCGTCGGTGGCGTCGTCCTCGTGATGCAGCGGGCGCAACGCAGCTGCGCTGCATCCGGCTATCCCAGGCATGCCTCGGTCAACGAGACGCTGGAATACGCCATTGTGGTCGTGCTGGCGCTGGTGCTGAGCCCGATCTCCTGGTCGCACTACTACCTGTTGATGCTGATGCCCTGGTGCCTGTATTTCGGAGGACAGATCTCCGTTCCGTCCGATGCAGCCGTCCGCCGGCTCGTGTGGGCGAGCATCGTGTTGGCGTCGCTGCCTGTCGTCGTGCTGCCGCTCGGCGCGACCTTCTGGGGTGAAGTCGCAGCGCGCACCATTGTCTCGGCCTGGTTCTTCGGTGGCATCGCCCTGCTGCTCGCGCTTCTGCGCAGCCTCTGGTCGACAGCTAAACTGCCAGCCTCAGCGCGTGACCGCCCATGCTGAACCGCATCAATTGGAGCACCCGCCGTTCTTCGCCGCCGTCAGCCGACAGCGGGCCGTTGTCTGCCAAGAGGGTATCGCCGCGAACGCTGACGCTGGGGCTGCTGTTGTTCTTGTTCGTCAACGCGCTGGTGTTGAATGGCGTCCTCTGGCTGGCGGCGCCCGAGCCCTACAAGGAGACGACGCTGCAGCACACGTGGGACGTGCTGCAGGGGAAGGGCGGGGACGACTCCTGGGGCGTGATGGACGTGGCGCTCGACCAGGCGACGCAGCGGCCCGAGGAGCTTCTGTACACGCGCCTGTTCTTCACGGATCTCTACCGGTTCCAGTATCCGACCTCGGCGCTGTTTGCGATGCAGGGGTTGCGCTGGTTGGCGCCGGACAGGGTGCAGACCCAGGATGACTACGACGGGCCCTATCCGCCGATCAACACGGTGGTCGGCTGGGGCTTCCTTCTGCTGACCGGTCTGTCGGTCGCGGCGCTGCTCGAGCATCGCCTGCGCCGCGCCCGCCCGGATGCGGATTGGCGGCAGCTCATGTCCCTGCGCGTTCTGATCGTGGCGGCTTTCACGTTGACGTTCTATCCCATCGTCAAAGGGTTCACGCTGGGCCAGATCCAGGTGTGGATCAACGGGCTGTTTGCGCTCGCCCTGCTGGCATGGACGACGCGATGGAAGGCGTCGAGTGGGTTTCTCATTGGCCTCGTCAGCCTCATCAAGCCGCACTATGGCTTGATGCTGGTCTGGGCCCTGCTGCGCGGCGAGAAGCGCTTCGCCACCGTGTGCGCGGCGACCATCGCCGCCGGCGTGGCGGCTGCGGTTGCGGTATTCGGATTGGCCAACAATCTCGACTATGTGAAGGTCTTGTCGTTCCTGTCGCGGCACGGCGAGGCGTTCTATCCCAACCAGTCGGTCAACGGCGTGCTGAACCGGCTGATGAGCATCGTCTCGCCCGATGCCTACAAGGCCCTCGATCTGCCGGCCGGCGTGTTTCCCCCATTCACGCCCTGGATCTACGCGTTAACGGTGCTGTCGTCGGCCATGCTTCTGATCGCCGCGCTGGTGCGCGGGCGCAAGGACGACGGGTCCGACAGGACACTGGATTTCTGCGTCATGGCGCTGAGCTGCACGATGGCATCCCCGCTCGCCTGGGACCACCATTACGGGGTGGCGCTGCCGATCTTTGCGGTTGCACTCGCATCCGTGCTGGATGACAGGACCCGCCTCACGCGGCTGGCTCTGGCCTTTACCTTGCTCAGCACATTCATCTTGACCGCGAATATGCTTGCGGCGACGCCATTGAACCTGCTCCAGTCGACTATGCTGGCGGGGGCCGTCATGCTCCTGATGCTGCTTCATGGGCAGATGGGAAGGGCAGGCAGGCCCGGTGTGGGAGCGCGTGCGTAAGTGGCCGAGAGATCTCTGATGCCGCGGCAGACGTTTCAGGAGGTGCTTCCCGCTGCGCAGAGCGTTGCCGCGGCGCAACCGCTGATCATCGATGTGGATACGGCCGTCGCGCGCACGCAGCTCCTGATCGAGAGCATCATCGCCTACGTGAAGCCCGAGCCGACGCGGTTGCTGCAAGTCCTGGGCTGGCTTGCGGGCGGGACCGCCAACGTCGAGCGCCAGTTGCTGCAAGCCGACAATCTCGAGCTTTATGACGTACCGCTGCATGCGGACCTTGCTGCCTATGCAGCTGCGGCCGTGAAAGAGGGCCTCAAGGTCTATCTCTCCACATCCGCGCCATGGCCGCTATTGGAACGGGTGGCGGCCCGCGTCCCCTACATCTCCGGCGTGATCGTGGGAAAGAAGGGGGATCGGGGGCAGGCTTTGGCCGAGCGGTTCCCGCAAGGGTTCGACTGTGCTGCTGGCGGAAACGGCGATCCGGACCTGTGGCGTCATGCCCAGCACGCGCTCCTGTTGAGCAGCGCGCAGACAACACCTTTGCCGCCTGTTGCAGCGCGTTTCCTGGCGCCATCCGAGCCGAAGGCGTTGCTCAAGAGCATGCGCCTGCATCAGTGGGCGAAGAACGTCATCGTGTTCGTGCCGCTGGTGCTCGGCGGCCAGCTCGGCGATCTGCACGCGCTGTCGCATACTCTGCTGGCGTTTCTGGCGCTGGGGCTGGTGGCTTCTGCAACTTACATCCTCAACGATCTGTGGGATCTGCCGGACGATCGCAAGCACTGGTCGAAACGGCACCGGCCACTGGCCAGCCGCCGCCTTGCGGCAAGCACAGCGTTGATCGCCGCGCCGTTGCTCATCCTGCCGGGCCTCCTGATCGGCGCGCTTCTGTCCCCCAACGTCCTGGCGATGCTGCTCGTCTATGTGGGCATTACGCTCGCCTATTCGTTCGGCCTGAAGCGCATTCCGTTTGTCGATGGCCTCGTGCTGGCGACACTCTTCACGGTACGCCTCGGCCTTGGAGCCGCAGCGGCCGAGGTGCCGCCATCGCCGTGGCTGTTCGTGTTCTCCATGTTCCTGTTCGCGTCGCTGAGCTACGCCAAGCGCAATACGGAGATCGCCCGCGTCATCGAGCGCAAGGACGTGATCGTGAGCGGACGCGGCTACCATACGGTCGATGGACCGTTGGTGCTGGCGGTCGGCATCGCCAGCGGCATCGGCGCCGTGATGATCATGGTGCTGTACATCGTGGAGGAGGCGTTCCGCCAGAGCTTCTACGGCAGCACCCAGCTGCTCTGGGGCTTCCCGCCGCTGGTCTTTCTCTTCCTGATGCGCATCTGGACCATCAGTGCGCGCGGCGGCATGAACGACGATCCCGTGGCCTTCGCCATCAAGGACCCGCCCTGTCTCGCGCTGCTGTTCCTGCTGATCGTGTGCTTCGGCTTCGCCTGGCTCGGCTGATCCCATGGACCTTGTCGGCTTGTGGCGGCGGTGGGGGCAGAGCACCCAGGTTCGTTTCCTGGTAGCAGGCAGCTCGGCCGCCCTGGTCAACTGGCTGGTGCGCTTTCCCCTCGAGCTGATCATGCCGTTCGCTGCCACCATCGTCGTGTCCATGGCGATCGGCCTGGTGAGCGGCTTCATCCTCTACAAGGCCTGGGTCTTTCCGCCGACGGACCGGCTGCTCTGGCTGCAAATCCGGGATTTCCTGCTCGTCAACGTGGTCGGACAGATCGTGATGATCGGCGTCGCCCTCCTCCTGCGGGAGCTCCTGGTCGGTGCCGGCGTCGCCACGATGATCGCCGGAGGCGTGGCCCACTTCGTCGGAATCGCGGTTGGTGCGTTTGCGAACTACCTGGGCCACCGGCACTTCACGTTCGCGCCTCCGCCGGCCGGGTAAGCCTGGGTTGCCCCGAAGTCCCCTCACTGTTGTCTTAATGTCTACAAGAGTTCGGGCTCCTATCGATCTCTGCTGTGATGGACGCCCCTGCGCTATCGCAGCGATCAACCGACTCGGGGGAGTTCGCTGTGGTCCACTCGTTTCTCGTTGCCATTTCCGGGCTCACGCTCGGGCTTCTCTCGCCGGCCGCCCTCAGCACGTTCGCCAAGGCTGGCGAGCCGATCGTCAATCTGTCGGGGCGCTGGGCCGGCAACGGCACCATGACGCCGGCTGCGGGGCCGAGCGAAACCTTCAAGTGCGTCATCACCTATTTCCCGAGTGAGGACGGCCTGCAGCTCAAGCAGAACCTGCGCTGTAGAGGAGGGAGCCACAAGTTCGACGCTGCCACGCACCTGCAGATCGCCGGCGCGCAGGTGACCGGGCAATGGATGGACAACATCTATTCCCAGACCGGCACGGTCAAAGGTGTGGTGACCGACAGCGGGTTCGACATCATGCTGAGCGGCCGCTATTTCGAGGCGCGCATGCTGGTGGTCAGCTCCAACTGCGAGCAGTCCGTGACCGTCATTCCCGAGCGCAAGGACGAGATGAAGGAACTGGCCGCGGTTCTCAAGAAGTGTTGAGGCGGCGCGCGGAGTGTGCACACTGACGCCAGTCCAAGGGAAATGGCGTTGGAGGCACGGCGATGGCACCACCAGTCATAGCGGTCATTGCACAAGGAGCGATGGGGTCCGCCGTTGCAGCGCGGCTGACCGAGAAGGGCGCCACGGTCATCACATCCCTGGCCGGGCGGGGTGAGGCCAGCGCCAAGCGCGCAGCGGCGGCCGGGATGCGCGCCGTCGACGATGCCGAGATCCCGTCTGCCGACATCATTCTGTCCATCGTGCCGCCCAGCGAGGCGCTGGCGCTGGCGGAGCGTCTGGCTCCGGCGTTGCAGCGCGCCGTGCGCAAGCCGATCTACATCGATTGCAATGCCGTCAGCCCGGCCACGGTCGAGCGGGTCGGCGCCGTCGTCTCGGCCACCGGAACGAGCTTTGCTGACGGCGGCATCATCGGCGGCCCGCCGAAACCGGGCACCGCCGGCCCGACCTTCTATTTTTCGGGGATCGAGGCCAGTCGCGTGGACGCCGTCGGCGCGCACGGTATCAAGGTCCGGGTCATCGATGGCCCGGTCGGCGCCGCGTCGGCTTTGAAGATGTCCTATGCGGCCATCACGAAAGGACTGACGGCGCTCGGCTCGGCGTCGATCCTGGCCGCGACCCAATCGGGTGCTTCGGCAGCACTCTACCAGGAGCTTTCGGAGAGCCAGCCTGCACTCCTCGCGTTTCTGGCGCGTCAGGTGCCCGATATGTTCCCGAAAGCCTATCGCTTTGTTGGTGAGATGGAGGAAATCTCCGGCTGCATGACACTAGAGGGCGCGCGGGTTCTATACGCGGATATGGCCCGCGCTTACCAGGAAATTGCCGACGACATGAATACCGGCCAGCGCGAGGTGAGCAAGCTCGCGGCGTTCTTCCCCGATAAGTGAGGAGCATCGAGGGCCTGAGACCGCGCGGTATGCGAGGTCTCGCGGCACCCGACTCCGCTACAGCACGCGCCCCGAACCTTCGTCGATGAGATGCATGTTGTTGAGATCGGCGGCGAGGCGCAAGCCCGCTCCGTCCTTGGCCCCGGCGTTCGGATTGACGCGTCCGCACACCTGCGTGCCGTTGACGTGGAAGTAGACCAGCGTCTCCATGCCCATGGGCTCGGTCACCTCGAGGCCCGCGTCGAAGGGGATCTGCCCCGGCTCCATGTGCGCGCGCGCTTCCGTGATGTGCTCCGGGCGCAGGCCAAGAAGCATGCCGTTCTTGCCGGCGTATTTCTCGTAGCGGGCGCGGCGTGAATCGGGAACCGGGAAGGTCAGCTTGTCGGTGAGCTTGATGGTCAGCCCGCTGCCGTTGCCTTCCACGCTCGCCGGGATGAAGTTCATGGCCGGCGAGCCGATGAAGCCGGCGACGAAGCGGGTCTTCGGCGAGTGATAGAGCTCGTTGGGCGGGCCCACCTGCTCGATCAGGCCATGGTTCATGACCACGACCCGGTCGGCCAGCGTCATGGCCTCGACCTGGTCGTGCGTGACGTAGATCGTCGTGGTGCGCACCTTCTGGTGCACCTTCTTGATCTCGGTGCGCATCTGCACGCGCAGCTTGGCGTCGAGGTTGGATAGCGGCTCGTCGAACAGGAAGACCTTGGGATTGCGCACGATGGCGCGGCCCATGGCGACGCGCTGACGCTGGCCGCCCGAGAGCGCCTTCGGCTTGCGCTCGAGCAGCTCCTTGATGTCGAGGATGCGGGCCGCCTCGTCCACGCGGCTCTTGATCTCGGCCTTCGGGAAGCGCTTCAAGCGCAACCCGAACGACATGTTCTCCGCCACCGTCATATGCGGATAGAGCGCATAGTTCTGGAACACCATGGCGATGTCCCGGTCCTTGGGCGGCACGTCATTGACGACGTCGCCGGCGATGCGGATCTCGCCGCCGGTGATGTCTTCCAGGCCGGCGATCATGCGCAGCGTCGTGGACTTGCCGCAGCCCGAGGGCCCGACGAGCACCACGAACTCGTGGTCGGCGATGTCGAGGTCGATCCCGCGCACGGCTTCGACCTCGTCGTACTTCTTCAGGACTTTGCTCAGGGTCACTTCAGCCATGGCGCACTCACCCTTTCGTGGCGCCGGCGGTCAGCCCGGCAATGTAGTAGTCCATGAGGAAGGCGTAGATGATGAGCGGCGGAGCAGCACCGAGCAGCGCCCCGGTCATGATCTGTCCCCAGTTGAAGACGTCGCCCTTGATCAGCGACGTGATGATGCCGACGGGCAGAACGAGCTGGTCCGCCGATGTGGTGAAGGCCAGTGGATAAAGGAACTGCGCCCAGGACACGGTGAAGGCGAAGATCGTCGCGGCGATGAGACCGGGCAGGGCCACCGGGATGAAGATCTTGGTCAGGGTCTGCATCCACGTCGCGCCGTCGATCAGGGCCGCCTCGTCCAGCTCCTTGGGGATCGAGGCGAAGTAGCCGATCATGATCCAGGTGCAGAACGGTACCGTGAGCGTCGGATAGAGGATCAGCAGCACCCACCAGCGGTTGATCAGCTCGATGCCCGTGTACTCGTTGAACACCGCGAACATCTTGAACAGCGGAATGAAGAGAAGCGTCTCGGGGATCAGATAGGTCAGGAACACGCCGGTCGCGAGCGTCGCCGAACCCCAGAACTTCATGCGCGCCAGCGCGAAGGCCGCCGGCACTGAGATGAGCATCGTGAGCGTCACGACGACGACGGAGACGATGGCCGAGTTGCGGAAGTAGGTCTGGTAGGAGCTGGAGCCCAGCAGCTCCTTGTAGTTGCTCAGCGTCGGATTGTTGACCCACCAGGGGTTCGTTGCGGCCGAGATCTCCGCGCTGGTCTTGAGCGACGTGATCAGCATGTAGATCGGCGGCAGCAGGAAGAAGATCGCGAACAGCACCAGGAAGAAGTAGGACCAGCGCAACGCCCAGATGCGGTCGCGGCTCATGCTGCCGTACTTGGGCTTCTCGCGCGGGATGTCCGTGGAGATTGCGGAGACGTTGGCCATTACACTTCGCTCCCCCGCTTGGTGATGTCGCGCAGGATGAAGATCGCCGCTACGGCCAGGATGGGCACCATGAACAGCGATACCGTGGCACCGAGCGGCAGGTCGCCGCCCTCGATGCCGACGCGGAACGACCAGGTGGCGAACACGTGCGTCATATCGATGGGGCCGCCCGCCGTCAGGATGCGCACGATGTCGAAGTTGGCGAACGTGACGATCAGTGAGAACAGCGCCGTGATGGCGATGATGTTCCGCATCATGGGCAGCGTGATGTACCAGATCACCTGCCACCAGGAGGCGCCGTCGATCTTGGCGGCCTCATAGAGCTGGTCGGGCACCGATTTCAGCGCCGCCAGATACATGATCATGAAGAACGGCGCGCCGATCCAGATGTTGACGAGGATGACGGAGAACCGCGCCCAATAGGCGTCGCCCGTCCAGGGGATCGGTCCGATGCCGAAGTGCCCCAATACCCAGTTGAACGCGCTGTAGGAGGGATCGAAGAGCCACAACCAGGCGAGGCAGCTCATGGCCGGCGGGATCACCCAGGGCACCAGCAGCATGCCGCGCCACTTGCGCTGTCCCTTGGCCGGGATGTTGTGCACGAAGTGGGCGACGATGAAGCCGATCAGCGCTTTGAAGAACACCGCCGTGATGGCGAAGATGCAGGACTGCTGCACCACCATCCAGAAGGTCTGCCGGCCGAACAGAAAGGTGAAGTTGCCGAAGCCCACGAAGCGTTCCATGGACTTGTTGAGCGTCGCCAGGTGAATGGCGTAGCCCGCCGGGTAGATCACCAGAATGGCGATCATCAGGATCAGGGGCAGGGCCATCAGGAAGGCGATGGTGGACTTGCGCTGCATCGCCTTGCGCAGGCTCGAGCGCCGAACTGTCGCTTCTCTGGGGGCAGTAATGGCTGCGTCGACCATGAGATGCCTCGTTTTGTGCTTCGGACGGACTTGAATACGAGGTTTGTTCTCCCCGATGCGTCGAACGCATCGGGGAGGCAGCACGCAAGCGTCAGGTGCGCATGAAGCCTTCGAGCTCGCTCTCGGCCCAGGCGAGAGTCTTCTCCATGGCTTCGCCCTGGGCATGCTTGACGATCATCTTCGTCATCAGGCCCTGGTAGTAGATCTGCACCGCCACCTTGTGCGGCGCCGGGGCGGCCGCGATCGACAGGACCTGGTGATTGTGCGGGTTGGGATAGTGATACAGCGTGCCCTTCGGCGGGCCTTCCTCCGCCCAGGTCTTGAATGTCGTCAGCTTGTCGAAGGACGGCAGGTCGTAGCCGCCGCTGGCGATCACCATCTTCTCGGCCGCGGACGGCTGCGAGAGATGCACCAGGACGCTCTTGGCCGCCGACTTGTTCTTCGAGAAGTTCCAGATGCCCCAGAAGTACGGCAGGAACGGCGCGAACCGGCCCTTCGGACCGGCCGGGAAGCCGTGCGTCCAGCATTGCTCGGCGACCTGCGGTGCGTCACGCTTGGCCACCGCCCAGGCGCTCGGCGGATTCATGATCGAGGCGCCGCGGCCCGACACCAGCCACTTGTTGTTGGAGGAGTCGTCCCAGGCCGGTGCGTCCGGTGGCAGGAACTGCATGAGCTTCTTGTAGTAGTCGAGCGCCTGCCGGACCGGATCGGACTTGACGGTGATCTTCTGATCCTTGTCGACGAGCATGGCACCGAAGGAGTGGAAGAAGGCGCCTGCGGTGTCGACGTTGTCCGACGTGGTGCCCAGGCCGATGCCGAACGGGAATCCGGCTTTGTGGCAGGCTTCGGCGGCCTTGAGGTACGTGTCGAGCGTCCAGTTGTCGGCCTTCGGTGCACTGCCGGCCGGATACATGGCCTGGATGTCGATGCCGGCATGTTGCTTCAAGAGATCGATGCGTGAGCAGGGACCCTTGATCTGACTGCCGACCGTCGCCGGTACGGCCACCCAGGAACCGTTGATCTTGCCGAGATATTCGACAGTAGCGTTGACAGCGCCGTTCTGCTCGATGAGCGGCTTCATGATGTCGTCGACCGGCTCCAGGCTACGCGCGTGCTCGGCGGGCTGCCAGGTCGGGAAGGCGAAGATGTCGTGTCCGGATCGTGCTTGGGCTTCGGCGGCGATGGTGAGGAGGTTCTTGTTGCCTTGGGAAGGAATGAAGTCCATCTGGACCTCGACCTTTTCCTTCTCCGCCCATTCCTTGACGAGGGTTTCCGTGGCCTTGTTGGCGCCGGGCACCCAGTGATCCCAAAAACCGATTGAAAGTTTACCTGCTGCATACGCGCCCCGCACATAGGGGGCGGCAATAGCTGCTGCGGAGACTGCAGCAGTGGACGCGACGAATCGGCGCCGCGTGATCTTCTGCTTGGCCATGCGTGTCCTCCGGTTGGGTTAGGCGGCTTGCTGCCGCTCTCATTTGCGTTGGCGTCGTTCGACGCTCAGGCCCTCTCTATGGCTGAGAGTTTGCTCCTGACATATCAAGTAAAGCGCAATCCGGCGCCTGATGCCAGGACGATGATTAGGCAATTGGGATAAGAAGCAGGGGATGCGGCGCTATCATGAATCGGGGGTAACGAGGCTCGTGAGCGCGGGCCAGCGGCCGCTTTCGGGACCGGTATCCCCGCGTGCTGGGGTGGGCTTGGTTCCGAGTTGCGCACGATAATCTTCTGTGTGCACTTTGCGGGCCGGGAGCGAAGCCGGTCCGGCGCCTGGGGCTGTTCATGATCGAGATTACCGACGACACCACCATCGGTGAGGCGTTCCGGGCGTCCGCCGCAGCCTACGGGCCGAACGCGTTCCTGGCTGCCCCGATCAACCCTGGCCGCGCCTATCACCCGCAAGGCTTCGAGATCACGTTCGCGGAGGCCGGACGTCTGGTCGAGCATCTGGCCGGGCTCTACCGGCGCGCAGGTCTGGGCCTCGGGCACCGCGTGGCCATGCTGCTGGAGAACCGGCCGGAGCATTTTCTGCACAAGCTGGCGTTGAATGCGCTGGGCGTGTCGTGCGTTCCCATCAACCCGGACTACCGCACGGCGGAAATCGCCTACCTGCTGTCGCATTCCAAGGCGGACCTGGCGCTGGCCGTTGCGGACCGCCGTGCGCATCTGGAGGCTGGGCTGGAGGAGAGCCAGCGTTCAATTCCCCTCGTGACCATCGAGACATTGGAAGCGGATCTGGTGAAACCCGTGCGGCCGGCGGCTGAGGGCCGGATTAACGGCGAGACCGAAGCCAGCATTCTCTATACGTCGGGCACGACGGGCCGGCCCAAAGGTTGCGTGCTGTCGCATGGCTACGAGCTGGCCTGCGGGGCCTGGTATGCGACGCGTGGCGGCATGCTGACGCTGAACAAGGGCGTCGAGCGTGTCTATAATCCGCTGCCGCTCTATCACATCAACTCCGGTATCCTCTCGTTCTACGGGCTGATGCTCACGGGCAATTGCCAGATCCAGCCGGACCGGTTTTCACCGCAGCGCTGGTGGCAGGAGGTGCGCGAGACGCGGGCGACGGTGATCCACTATCTCGGTGTCGTGGCGCCGCTGTTGCTCGGTCAGCCGCCGGCGCCGCACGACCGGGAACACGGCGTGCGCTTCGGCCTCGGCGCCGGCATCGAGCCGCAACTGCATGCCAAGTTCGAGGAACGCTTCGGATTTCCCATGGTGGAGGTCTGGGGCATGACCGAGATGGTGCGCATCCTGTGCGACAATCATCCGCCCCGTCAGGTGGGCACGCGGGCGTTCGGTCGCGCGGTCCCCGGCGTGGAGGCGCGCGTCTTCGACGAGCACGACCGGGAGGTGCCGGACGGCGAGCCGGGCGAGATGGTGCTCCGCTATTCTGAAGCCGAGCCGCGGCGGCACTTCTTCTCCGGCTATCTCGACGATCCCGAGGCGACGGCAGCGGCTTGGCGCAGCGGCTGGTTCCATACCGGCGATACGGTGTGGCGCGGTGCCGACGGCATGTTGCATTTCGTCGATCGCAAGAAGAACATCATCCGCCGCTCCGGCGAGAACATCGCCGCCGCAGAGATCGAGGCCCTGCTGCAGGCGCACCCGGATGTGAAGCAGGTGGCGGTGCTGGCCGCACCTGATCCGGTGCGCGAGGAGGAGGTGCTCGCCTGCATCGTGCTGCATGAGCCCGATAACGCAGGACAGCCCATTGCTGAGCGGCTGTTCGCGCATTGCTACGAGCGCCTCGCCTATTTCAAGGCGCCGGGCTGGATCTACTTCACGCCTGATCTACCGACGACGGGCACGCAGAAGATCCAGAAGCATCAGATCTTTCCGGCCGGTTCCGACTTCCTGAGCCTGCCAGGCATGTTCGACATGCGCGCGCGCAAGAAGCGTTGAGTGTGTGTGCGTTCATCTCTCCCGGATCATCCCATCATGACGAACACGTTTGGACTGAGTGACGAGGCTTTGCTGACGAGCCCGCTCACGTTTCGCGAAAGGGTTGCTCGATGGGCAGGTGGTTCTGGTGTCGGGCGCTGGCCGCGGCATCGGCAAGGCCATCGCCGTGCAATTCGCGCGTCTGGGGGCGAAGGTGGCGATGTGCGGCCGCAACGCCGAGCGCCTGGAGGAAACGGCAGCACTGCTGCGCGGCCTTGGTGCGGATGTCCTGGCGGTGCCGCTGACGATCCGCGATCCCGACGCCGTCGGTGGTTTATTCGATGCGGTCTACAGCCGTTTCGGCAAGCTCGATTGTCTCGTCAACAATGCCGGCGGGCAGTATCCCCAGGCCGCCATCGATTTCTCGGTGAAGGGTTGGAACGCCGTCATCGACACCAATCTCAACGGCACCTGGTACATGATGCAGGCCGCCGCACGGCGGTGGCGCGACACGCAGACGAAGGGTTCGGTCGTCAACATCGTTGCCGTGGTCTCGCGCGGCATGCCGGGCATTGCACACACCTGTGCGGCGCGGGCGGGAGTCATTGCCCTGTCGAAGACGGTGGCCATCGAGTGGGCGCCGCTCGGCCTGCGCATCAACTGCGTGGCCCCGGGCATCATCGCCACAGAGGGCATGCAGGTCTATTCCGATGAAGCACGCGCGGCCTTCCCGAAATCCAACCTGATGGGGCGCTTCGGGACGGCGCGGGATGTCGCCGACGCCGTGACATATCTCAGCGGCCCGTCGGGGAGCTTCATCACGGGCGAGGTGCTGGTGGTCGACGGCGGCAATCAGATCTGGGGCGACCAGTGGGCCATCCCGCAAACCCCGAAATGAAAAACGGGCGGAGGTGATCCGCCCGTTTTCGTGTTATCGCGCCGTTTCTTACGACCGCTTCGGCCAGATCGGCTGGGCCATCGCCGACTCCGGCGGGTAGACCGTGACGGGCACGCCGTTCTGCCACTGCCCGATGACGAACACGGCGCCGTCGCGCCGGCCGTCGTCCAGGAACTTCACGCGGCCGCCGGGGAAATACTTTGCCGGACCTTCCTTCGTGTCGAGCTTGTGCAGGGCATCCGACACGGCCTGGCGATCGGCCTTGCCTGCCATCTCGAGAGCTTCCTTGAAGATCCAGACGTCACCGTAGGTGCACATGGAGTCCTGGGTGATCCAGGGCTCGCCGGTCTCCTTCTTGAACTCCTCGATGATGGCTTCCTGGCCCTTGGCGCCCCAGTTGGCGACGATGAACATGACGCCTTCCATGAGGTCCTTGCCGACCGTCTTGAGCAGCTCGGGGGCGCCGATGTGCGCGCCGTTCGAGATCACGGGCAGGCGGCCCTTGCCGAGATTGAACTCGTTGAGCTTCTCGAGCACCAGTTTGTCGTCGGGAATGCTCGTCGGCAGCAGCAGCAGAATCTCGGGGCGCGTCGAGCGCACCTTCTGCACCATCGACGTCGCGTCCGCGAGCGGCGGCGTGAACGTCTCATCGACCACCAGCTTGAGGCCGAGCTTTTCGAGGCCGCCTTCCCGCATCGGCTTCACGAAGCTCACCGGCGAGGCGGTGTTGTCCATGATGATGCCGACCGTCGAGGGCTTCTTGCCGGTCGCCTTCTCGGCCAGGTCGACGAGCGTGGGCATGGCGGCCGTGGCCTGCGCGCCGGCCGAGGGCGAGGTCTGGAAGATGTGCTTGAAGCCGCGCGAGGTGATCTGGTCCGAGTAGGACAGCGTCAGCATCGGCAGTCCGGCGCGCTCGGTGACCTCCGAGATCGCCAGCGTGAAGGACGACAGGTAGGCGCCGGTGGCGCCGACGAGATCGGGCTCCTGCGCGACCATGCGCTGGGCGGCGTTCTTGGCCTTCTCGGCGGTGTCGCCGGCGTCGAAGGTCATGAGCTGCAGCTTGGCGCCGCCCATCGACTTGATGCCGCCCTGGGCATTGATGTGCTTGACCGCGAGATCGCCGCCCATCTTCATGAACTCGCCCTGGCGTGCCCACGGGCCCGACAGCGGCGCGATGATGGCGACCTTGATGTCCTTGGCCTGAGCGAGAGCTGGCGAGCCAAGTCCCGTCGCGGTAGCGGCGGCGGTGGCAACGCCGCCTTTGAGAACGTGCCGGCGATCGTACATGCTGATATCTCCTGTTGTCGTTTCCTGTTAACCGGACCGCGCGTTGGCGGTGTCTCTCTCACATTCCAAGATAGGCGGCGCGCACGCGGTCGTCCGCGAGCAAGGCATCGTGCGTGCCCGACAGCACGACCTTGCCGGTTTCCAGGACATAGCCGCGATCGCAATATTCCAGCGCCTCCACGGCGCGCTGCTCGACGAGCAGGATCGTCAGCTTGCGCTCGCGGCGAATGGCGGCGATGCGCTCGAAGATCATGTCGGTGATGGCCGGCGCGAGACCCATGGACGGCTCGTCGAGCATCAGCAGGCGCGGCTCGGAGGCGATGCCGCGGCCAATGGCGAGCATCTGCTGCTCGCCGCCTGATAGCGTGCCCGCAAGCTGATCGCGCCGCTGCGCCAGCACGGGGAACAGGCTCAGGATGTAGTCCAAATTGGTGGCCCAGGCCGCCTGGCCGCGCGGCGTGATGGCGCCCATCTCCAGGTTCTCCCTCACGGTCATGTTCGGGAAGACCTGGCGGCCCTCCGGCACATGCGCGATGCCGAGGTGCGGCCGGTCGCAGGGACGCACGTCCAGGAGATCGCGCCCGTCGAAGACGATGCGGCCGCTCCACGGCGTGACCGAGCCGGAGAGGCACTTGAACAGCGTCGTCTTGCCGGCGCCATTCGGCCCGACGATGGAGACGAAGTCGCCCTCGGCGACCTTGACGGAAACGCCGTCGAGCGCGGTGAGGCCGCCGTAGCCGGCCCGTATGGTGTCAAGCTCCAGCACGGGCGCTCCACTTCTTGCCGAGATAGGCTTCAATCACCTTCGGATCGCGGGTGACGTCGGCGGGCTTGCCCTCGGCCAGCACCGCGCCGTGGTCGAGCACGACGAAGCGGTCCGCCAGCCGCACCATGGCGTGCATCGTGTGCTCGATGATGACGATGGTGATGCCGTCCTTGGCGAGCCGCTGGATGACGGCGAGCATGCCCTCGACCTCCTGCGCGCCGAGGCCTGCGAGCGTTTCATCGAGCAGCAGCAGCTTGGGCTTGCCGGCGAGGGCACGCGCCAGCTCGAGCAGGCGGATCTGCTGGGTGGTGATGCCGCCGGCCATCAGGTCGGCGGACTGCGTCAGGCCGACGAGATCGAGGGCCGCGCGCGCATTGGCATAGGCGCTTTCGTCGTTATCGGTGGCGACGTAGGCGCCGATGACGACGTTGTCGAGCACGCTGAGGCGCGGGAACGGCCGCGCGACCTGGAAGGTGCGGCCCACGCCAAGGCGGGCGATGCGGTTCGGCGCCAGGCCGCGGATGGACTGTCCGGAGAAACGGACCTCACCCTTGTCGGCGGGGATGATGCCGTTGAGCAGGTTGAAGAGCGTGGTCTTGCCGGCGCCGTTGGGGCCGATGATGCCGAGGATCTCACCCTCACGTACTGTGAAGCTCACATCCTGCACGGCCTTGAGGCCGCCGAAGCTTTTCGCCAGGCCCGAGACTTCGAGCAGCGGTCCGCCGAGCGTGCGGGGCGCCGTGGCGGCGGCTTTGCCGATCTCGGGCTGCGGCATGGCGATGGTCACGGCGGGCCTGCCGGCATCCCCTGACACGGCGGCACCACGCCGTGCCAGCCACATGTCGCGCACGCGCCAGTAGATGCCTTCCGGTGCAAACAGGATGACGAGGATGATGGCCATGCCGAACACGACGCCCTGGATGCCGGGCAGGCGGTCGCCGAGCTCGGCCTGCAGCGTTTCCGAAAGCGGAATGAGAATGGCGGCACCGATGACGGGACCCCAGGCGCTGCCGACACCGCCGAACAGGGCCATGATGAGGGCCTGGGCCGAGGTCAGCATGCCGAACACGCTCGGCGGCGTGACGACCAGCAGCACGACGGCGTAGAAGCCGCCGATCGCGCCCGCCACCATGCCTGAGAGCACGATCGCCTTGAGCTTCCAGCGGAAGGTATCGATGCCGGAGGCCTCCGCCGCGATCTCGTTCTGTTTGATGGCCAGCAGCGACATGCCGAACCGCGAGCGCTCGATCCTGAGCGACAGCAGCAGCGCCAGCACCATCATGATGAAGGCGATGGCCGTGTAGACGCGGTTGTCGGCGAACTGCATGTAGGCCGCAGGCGCCTCGCGATGCATCGGCAGCGACAGCTCCTGGTAGCCCATCCACTCGAACACGTAGAGGAGCGCCAGGGGATAGGCGAGCATGGCGAGGGCGAAGTAGTGCCCGCGCAGGCGAAAGGTCGGATACCCGATCAAAAGGCCGGCCAGGGCGCCGACGCAGCCTGCGAGGGGAATGCCGATCCAGGGCGTCAGGCCGAGCTTGATGAGTGCGAGCGCCACCGTGTAGGCGCCGAGCCCGAAGAATGAGGCGTGGCCGAAGGAGACGAGGCCGGAGTAGCCGCTCAGGATGTTCCAGGAGATGCCCATGGTCGCCCACACGGGAACCAGCGTGAGCATCAGCTGGTAGTACTGGTTCTTCACGAACAGACCGAGGCCCAGATAGACCACGGCCATCAGCGCGACCCAGCGAAGCGGCGAGCCTGACAAACGGTTCTGCATCTCAGGCCCTCTGTGCGCTTCTGCCGAACAGTCCCTGTGGACGCAGGAACACGATCAGCAGGAACACCACGAAGATCGCGGTGTTCTGGAGCTGCACCGGCAGCACCAGGGTCGAGAGCTGCTGCACGAGGCCTATGATCATGCCGCCCCAGAAGGCGCCGATGATGGAGCCGAGGCCGCCGAGTACCACGCCGGCATACATCACGATGACGAACTCCAGGCCGACGTAGGGCTGGAACGGCAGGTAGCTCGCGACGAGCCCGCCGGCGATGGCCGTGATGCCGGTGCCGATGCCGAAGGCGATGCGATGCGCGCGGTCGACGTCGATGCCCATGTAGATGGCGGCTTCCGGATTGTCGGCGGCGGCGCGCAGCGACTTGCCGAGCGTCGTGCGTGTGATGAAGAGGTAGAGTCCGCCCGCCACCAGCAGCGACACGAAGAAGGCGACGACGCGGGCCTTGTTGACGAAGAAGCTCACGTCCTGTCCGACGAACGGTCCGATCTCCCAGGCGCTCGCCGACAGCGGCGTGCGGATGGAGGCGACCTCCGAGCCGAACAGCAGCAGACCGCCGTTCTGCAGCACGAGCGCGATGCCGAGCGTCAGAATGAGCTGGGCATAGTGACCCTCACCCTCGAGGCCGGCGACGCGAATGCCCGTCACCTGCGAAATCAGCGTGCGGTGCAGGAAATAGCCGAAGACGAAGAGGGCCGGGCCGGCCAGGATCGCCGCGGCCACCGGGCCGACATAGGGGCCCATGAAGGCCAGGATGCCGAAGCCGGTGAACATGTACCAGGCGAAGTACATGCCGAGCATTAGGAGGTCGCCCTGGGCGAAATTGATGACGCGCATCACGCCGAAGATGATGCCGAGGCCCGTGCACATGAGGCCGTAGAGCGAGCCGATGAGGATGCCGGCCGCGAGCGACTGCAGGAAGTTCTCAAGCAGGATCAGCGATGGATTCACGTGCGCCTCGGCCGGTCTCGTGGGGGCGTGCGCTGCGCCCAGATGCACGACTTCGGCGCGATCTGCTGGCCGGATGGCTGCAGTGCGGGTCGTCTCATTGAGCGCACGTCTCCCCGGGGAGTTTGTTGGTAACGTTTCAACGCCACTTGTTGGCAGTTTGGCAGCGCCTGTCAATGGTCGACAGAAGACAAAACGCCCCGCCAATTCGGCAGCAGATTATCGTGCGATGACGGACGCGGCCATGCGCAGCCCCTGGCCTGGGGCTGTCACCGGGCGTGCGGGCGCGGCAAAAGCGGGGTTCAGTGCGTCCAGGAGCCGATGCGGCCGAACTTGAAATTGTCGGCGTAGGCCTTGCGGATGTGCTTACGCGGGTTCGGCTCGGCCAGGCGATAGGGGATACCGTTGCGCTCGGCGTAGGCCACGGCTTCTTCCTTGGTGTCGAAGGTCAGCCGGATCTGGGACTTCATGTCCCGCGAGCTGGTCCAGCCCATCAGGGGCTCCACCTCGCGCCGCGCCTCGGGCTCGTACTCCAGCACCCAGTCCTTGGTCCGGGCCTGGCCGGATTGCATGGCCGTCTTTGCCGGCTTGAAGATGCGCGCGGTCATCGCAGGAATCCCATCGAAACTGCCGAACCGTCTTCTACTGCCCGGTTCGGCCGTTGACAACGCCTGGGTGCTCGTCCCCGGTTCACTCGGCCGGGTGGCCGAGCGGCGGGGGCGAGCCGGGCGATTGAGCCTGGGCCTCAGGGCGGCGCATCGTCGAGCGGTCACGGGCAATGTAGGTGTACATCGCCGGCGTGACGAACAGCGTGAAGATCGTGCCGATGGTCATGCCGGCGGCGATGACGAGGCCGATGGCGAAGCGGCTGGCGGCACCCGCGCCACTGGCGATCAGCAGCGGGATCATGCCGACGACCATGGCGGCCGTAGTCATCAGAATGGGACGCAGACGGATAGCGGCGGCCCGCTCGATGGCCTCGCGCCGGTTGAGCCCCTCGTTGTCCTGTAGGTGGTTGGCATAGTCGACCATCAGGATGCCGTGCTTGGAGATCAGTCCGATCAGCGTCACCAAGCCGACCTGGGTATAGATGTTCATCGTCGCCAGGCCGAGGTTGAGCGGGATGAGCGCGCCGAACATCGCCGTCGGCAGGGCGATCAGAATGATGAGCGGGTCGCGGAAGCTCTCGTACTGCGCCGCCAGCACCAGATAGATGATGATGAGGGCGAAGATGAAGGTGATGACCAGCGTGCTGCCTTCCTGCACGTACTGACGGCTCTCACCCTGGAAGTCATAGGAGAAGCCTTCGGGCAGCTTGTCGGCGGCTGTCTTCTTGAGGAAGTCGATGATCTCGCCGACGGTGCGGCCCGGGAACGGCACGCCCTGCAGCATGGCCGAGTTGAGCTGCTGGAAGCTCGTCAGCGCATTGGGCTGCACGGATTGCGTCACCGTGGCGACGCTCGACAGCGGCACCATCGCGCCCGAATTGGTGCGCACCTGATAGCGCGGCAGCCAGTGCTCCGCCAGGCGATAGTCGCGCGGCACCTGCGGGATCACCTGGTAGCTGCGGCCGTACAGGTTGAAGCGGTTCACGTAGTTGCCGCCGAGAAGCGTGGCGAGCGAGCCGCCGATGTCCTGCATCGTGATGCCGAGGCGGTTGGCCTTGTCGTGATCGATCTTGAACTCGATCTGGGGCGTCTCGAACTTCAGGTCGCCGTCGGTGAATATGAAGAGGCCGCTCTTGAGAGCCTCCGCCTGGATCTCGGCGAGCACCTGCGCGAGCTGGGGATAGTCGGCGGTGGTCGTGATGACGAACTGCACCGGCGGTCCGCCCGTTGACCCGGGCAGCGACGGCAGAGCGAACGAGATCGTCTGCGCCGCGGCAACGCTCGCGACCTTGGGCTGGAGGCTCTGCAGGATCTCCTTCTGGCTCCGCTTGCGCTCCTCCCAGGGCTTGAACAGGATGCCGGCAATGGCCTGGTGCACGTTGTTGCCCAAGCCGTTGATGACAAAGACATGCTCCTTCTCGGGCACGGTCTCAAAGATCTTGTACAACTCCGTCGTTGCACCCTCGAGGTAGTCGAGGTTGGCGGACTGTGGCGTCTTGACGATGTTGAACAGGATGCCCTGGTCTTCCTCCGGCGCCAGCTCGCTCTGCGTCGTGACGTACATCACCCCGGTCGCTGCCATCACGCCGAGCAGGACGAGGACGGTGACGGGGCGGAAGTTCAGGCTGTTGTGCAAGCGGCGCTCGTAGCGCCGGCGCAGGCTATCGAACCTGCGGTCGAGAAAGCGGACGAAGCGGCCGCTCGACTGCTCGTGCTTCAGGAGCTTGGACGCCATCATCGGCGAAAGCGTCAAGGCAATGACGCCCGACACCACGACGGCGCCGGCGAGCGTGAAGGCGAACTCGCGGAACAGAGCGCCGGTCAGGCCCGAGACGAAGCCGATCGGCGCGTAGACGGCGGCGAGCGTGATCGTCATGGAAATGACCGGCACGGCGATCTCGCGCGCGCCGACGAGCGCGGCCTGCATCGGTTCCAGGCCTTCCTCGATGTGGCGATGGATGTTCTCGACCACGACGATGGCGTCGTCGACGACGAGGCCGATGGCGAGCACGAGGGCCAGGAGTGTCAGCAGGTTGATGGAGTAGCCGAGCGCCAGCAGCGCGAACATGACGCCGATCAGGGACAGCGGAATCGTCACGATCGGAATGAGGGTGGCGCGCAGGTTGCCCAGGAAGAGGAAGATGACGACGATGACGATGCCCGCGGCTTCGAGCAGCGTCTTCTGCACCTCGCTGATGGAGGCGTTGATGAACTTGGTGGCGTCGTAGGCGATGGCCGCTTCCATGGTCGCCGGCAACTGGCGCTGGATCTCGGGGAAGGCCTTGCGCACGTCGCTGATCACGGTCAGCGGGTTCGACGTCGGTGTCGCGAACACGCCGATGAACACGGCCTTCAGGCCGTCGAACACGGAGGAGGAGTCGGCGCTCTCCGGCCCGAGCTCGATGGAGGAGATGTCGTCGAGCCTGACGAGCGCGTCGCCGCGCGTCATGACCACGAGCTTGCCGAACGCCTGCGGCGTATCGAGCGCGGTCTGTGCGTTGATCGATGTCTGCACGAAATCGCCCTTCACCTGGCCCGCGGCGGTGGTGAAGTTGTTGCGTGCAAGTGCGTTACGCACGTCGATCGGCGTCACGCCGAGTGCCGCCATCTTGTCGGGGTCGAGCCAGATGCGCATGGCGAAGGTCTGGCCGCCGAGAATCTGCGCGTTGGCGACGCCATTGATGGTCTGCAGGCGCGGCTGCACGACGCGGGTCAGGTAGTCGGTGATCTGCGAGCCCGTCATCGCCGTGCTGTTGAACGACATGTACATGAGGGCCGTGGTCTCGCCGGTCTGCTTCACCACCACGGGGTCTTGCGACTCCTGCGGCAGCACGCTCTTGACCTGCTGGATCTTGGACAGCACGTCGGCGACGGCGCGATCGGGATCGGCGTCGAGGCGCAGGTTGAGGGTCACGAGGCTGACGTTCTGCATCGACGAGGACGTCAGCGTATCGATGCCTTCGGTGCTGGCGACCGCCTGCTGGATCGGGGTCGTGATGAAGCCCTTGATCAGATCGGCGTTGGCACCCGGATAGGTGGTCGTGATCGTGATCGTGGTGTTGGTGAGCTTCGGGTATTGCCGCACCGGCAGGTTGAACGCAGCGGCGAGGCCGATCAGCAGGATCAGCAGGCTGACGACGCTGGCCAGCACCGGGCGGCGTATGAAGATGTCCGTGAACGACATGAGACGGTTTCGCCTACTGCTTGGGCCGCGGCTCTGATGGCGTGAGCGGCTGCGAGTTGTCGACCTTGATGCTGGCGCCCGGGTTGAGCTTGGCCTGTCCCGTCGTCACGACCTGCTCTCCGGCCTTGAGGCCCGACAGGATGGCGACGCGGTCGCCGCGCGTGTCCCCCGTGCGCACGAAGCGGCGCTCCGCGATCAGCGGCTTCTCCGCGGGCTCGGAGGCCGCAGCGGCGCCGGGTTGCGGCTCCGCCGGGACCTCGCCGGTCTTCACGACGTAGACGCTGTCGCCGTAGAGGCCATAGGTGATCGCCGTTCGCGGCACGGTGACGACCTCTTTCGGCGTTCCCGTCAGCACGACGACGTTGGCGAACATGCCGGGCAGCAGCTTGCGCTCGGGGTCGGGGTTCGGCAGCAAGCCACGGACGAGGAGCGTGCGCGTGTCCTTCTCCACGCGCGCATCGAGCGTGTGCACCTTGCCCTTGAACACGTGCGGGCCGAACGTGTCGACGGTGAGCTTGATCTCCTGACCGACGCGGAGCTTGCTGATGAACTGCTCCGGCATCGGGAAGTCCACGCGGATGGGGTCCAGCGCCTGCAGCGAGATAAGCGCGGTGCCCGGCGAAACGTACTGACCCTTCTCGACCTTGCGGATGCCGAGCCGTCCGGAGAACGGCGCCTTGATCTCCTTCTGCGCGATGACAGCCTCGATGCGGTTCACGGCGGCGGCGGCCGTGTCGCGCTTGGCGCGCGCGGTGTCGAGGTTTGCCTCCGAGGTCACGCGCTTGGCGATCAGGTCCTCCTGGCGCTGATAGGAAACTTCCGCTTCCTGCAGCGTGGCCTTGCTGCTCGTCAGCTCGGCGGTCTCGACGGCGATGTCGAGCTGGACCAGGCGCGCGCCTTCCTTCACTTCCTGGCCGCCTTCGATGGCGACCTCGGTGACGATGCCGGCGACCTGCGTGTTGATGTCGACGCCTTGCGATGCGATGAGCGTGCCGATCGAGGTCAACTGCTCGATCCATTGCTCGGTCTTGGCCGCCTCGGCCGACACCGTCGACGGCGGCGGCTTCATCTGCGACAGGAACGAACGGATCATCTGCGGCTTGAAGACGAATTGGAAGTAACTGAGGCCACCCAGCAAGGCGGCAACAATCACACCAACAATGATGAAGCGCTTGGCCATCTGACTCTCTGGCGAATGAAAGCGGCCGTTGCGGCCGAATGTGGGGGCGTTTCTTAGCATCATCGCCTGTCAATTCGCCATCCCTGAGGCCAGTCAACCGACAAGATTTCTTTATCGTGCGGTGTAGTAGCGCAAATGATGCGATGTCGACTGTCGGCATGCAGTGCACGTCATTACGGCGCATGGCAGGTGGGCGTTTGCACCGCTTGCGCCGGTGTGTGAGGTTGGCAACTCTGTGCGGCGCGGCCGCAACACGATTATGTGCGAGACGCGCGGGCGCGAGCGAGGACGACAGTGGCACTTCCCATACTCGGATGGCTCACCGGTGCCGTCTTCTTCTTCTATGCGTGGGTCCTGCGCGTCGCGCCGAGTGTCATGATCGAGGAGCTGATGCGCGATCTCGCCGTCAGCGGCGCTTTGCTCGGCAATCTGTCAGCATTCTATTTCTACGGTTATGCGGGGCTGCAGATCCCGATCGGCCTGATGATGGACCGCTTCGGACCACGGCGGCTCATGACAGCTGCTGCCATCGCGTGCGCGCTGGGCTGCGTGCTGTTCGCCGTCAGCACTGATTTCTGGGGCGTGGCGGCGGGGCGTTTTTTGATCGGAAGCTCGGCGGCGTTCAGTCTCGTCGGGGCGATGGCAGTCGCGGGGCAGTGGTTTTCGCCGCGCCGGTTTGCGCTGTTGGGTGGCCTGGCCATGATGATGGGCATGGCCGGCGGCGTGTTCGGACAAGCGCCGCTGCGGCTTGCCGTCGAGCGCATCGACTGGCGCAACACCATGCTGATGCTCGCCTGCGGTGGCATTGTTCTGTCCCTCGCCATCTGGGCTCTGGTGCGCGACGGCCGGCGCGGGACGGGTGGCTTCGGCCATGTCCTCAGCGGCCTGATGCAGGTTATGGGCAACCGGCAGACGTGGTTCATTGCGCTGGCGGGGCTCGGATCTACCGGTCCGTTGCTCGGCTTTGCCGGACTGTGGGGCGTGCCGTACTTCGCCGCGACCTACGGGCTCGATCGGGCGACGGCAGCCGCGGTCACCTCGACGTTGTTCATCGGCTGGGGGATGGGCGCGCCGCTGTTCGGATGGATTTCCGATCGCATTGGCTTGCGCCGCCCTCCTTTCATTGCCGGACTGATCCTGTGCACGGCCGCGATGACGGCCCTCGTATATCTACCTGGATTGCCCATAGCCGCCCTCACGGCGCTCTGCTTCCTGTGTGGCTTTGGAGGCTCAGCTCAGATCGTCGGCTTCGCCGCCGTGCGCGAGCACAACGGTGTCGCGCTGAGCGGCACGGCCATCGGTTTCGTCAACGGAATGGTGACGGGAGCCGGCGCACTTTTCCAACCGCTGCTGGGTTGGCTCCTCGATCTTGGCTGGCAAGGGCAAATGGACGCAGGCGCCAGAATCTACGATCCCGAGGCCTATCGCTTCGCTTTCAGCGCCGTCGTGATCGGTGCCTTCCTCGGACTGTTGTGCACCTTCGCCATCCGCGAGACCTACTGCCAGCAGAAAGCCTGACGGCCGCGCTGCCTGCGGCCGCCGTGCGCGCTGGCTTTAGTCGCAGGGGAAGGTGATCGCGATCGAGGCGAACTCCATCTTGCAGCCCTTCTTCTTTTTTGCCGTGGTGCCGGGCGCGCGGCCTTCGGTCTTTGCTGCCGGTGCAGGCGTGACGGTCTCAGTAGTGGCGGTCGGGCTCTCCTCGGCCTTGACTTGCGGCTCGGGCGTCGACACCTGGCTGCCGGGCGTTTGCTCCGGCTGCGCTTGCGTGCTGGGTGTCGCGGTCTCCGTGCTCTGGGGCGTGGTGAGCGCCGCCGTCGTCGCGGGCTTCTGGTCGCAACGCACGAGACCTTCCGGCGCGCGTTTCCAGATCATGGTCTCGCTCAGGAATTTGCTGCCGGCGTAGCCGAGCACCTTGATCTTGTCGGCGCCCATCGGCGTGATCTCGACGTCGTAGCGCGAATCCTCGTCGGGATCGTAGATCCAGCCGTTGTCCCATTTGCCGCCGCGCACGGGCTTCACGTCGCCGAGGATCTGGATGCCGCAGCCCTTGCTGTTCTTGGCATCCTTCACCCACACGAGCTTGCCGCACAGGTTGGCCCCGCAGTTGGTGATTTCGACGGCGCCGCGCCCGGTGTGGTCGAGCCAGAGGCCGGTGACCGAGGGTGTGGTCTGGGCGAAAGCCGGTGCAGCAGAGAGCGCAGCGAGAATCGCCGCAGGCAGCAGGCGCATGCTCATGTGGGCCATGGTCGGTCCTTCCCGGAAAACGAATGTGAGCGGCAGACAACATCTGCCAGACGGGGGCACTGTCGCCCGCCCGGGCCTCTGGCGCTGTTCCCTGAGATACAGGTGCCGAGATACCTAGGGTTTGCGCTTCTCGCGCGGTTCGCTGCCTTGGGCGGCGGGACGGATTTGTGCGGCGGAGCGCGCGATCTGCTCGCGCAGCCACGTGTGCCCGAGGTCGGAGGCATGGCGGCGGTGCCAGTAGAGCGCCCAGGCGAACGATGTGTCTTCAAACGGTGGCGGGGAGAGCGCGATGCGACCGTCGCGGGCGAACTTCTGCGCGATGCTGGCGGGCAGGACGGCGACCAGATCGGAGCCAGCGACGATCTCGGGGACGGTGAGCCAGTGGGGTACAGTCATGGCGATGGCGCGCTGCCGTCCGGTCGCGGCGAGCTGGCGGTCGGCGAAGCGGTCGTCGATCGGGCTCTGCGCCACCCTGATCTGCGGCAGCGACAGGAACGTGTCGAGCACGTGCAGGCCGGCCAGAGCCGGATGGTCCCGCCGGCAGACGCAGACCGTGTGATCCTCGAACAGGGTTTCCGTCTCGATGGACTTCGGCGCATTGAGGTTGGTGCTGACGGCCAGCTCGATCTCGTTGCGCTCGAGGGCATCGACGGTGGCATCGGGGCCGAGGTGCGTGATCTTGAGCTTGATGCCGGGCGCCTCGTCATTGAGGTGCCGGGCAAGCGTGGGCAGGAGCAGGAACGAGAGCAGGTCCGACATGCGCAGCGAGAAGGTGCGCTTGCTCCGCGCCGCATCGAAGGCCTGCTGGTCGCTGAGCAGCAGCTCGACGTCACGCAGGATGCGCTGCACGTCCTGCGCCAGCTCCAGGGCGCGGGCGGTGGGCACCATCTCGCCGCCCTGCTTCACGAGCAGGTCGTCGCCGAAGGTTTGCCGCAGGCGCGACAGCGCCGCACTCATGCCGGGCTGGCCGATGCCGAGAAGCTGCGCCGCGCGCGTGACATGACGGGTCTTGAGCAGCGCATCGAAGGCAACGAGCAGGTTGAGATCGACGCTGCGCAAGTTCATGACATCGGTCCCGCCTAGATGGCTCCCTCGGCGCGCAAGGCCGCGATGTTGGCGGGCGCCATGCCGAGAAGGCGCGACAGGACGCTGTCGCTATGCTCGCCGAGAGCCGGTGGCGCGGCATAGGTTGAGAGCGGCGTGTCGCTCAGATGCACGGCGCTCTTGATGCCTTTCACCGTTCCGGCGCTCGAATGCGCCATCTCCGCAATCATGTCGCGCGCGCGTAGCACATCGCTCTCGCACACCTCGGCGACGGTGCGAATGGCGCCGCAGGGGATGCCTTGCTGGTCGAGACGCTGCAGCCAGTCGTCGCGTGTACGCTGCCTGATGATGTCCTTGACAATGGGCACGAGCACATCGCGATGACGCACGCGGTCCGCAGCCCTGGCGAAGCGCATATCCCGCTGCAGGTCGGCGCGATCGGCGGCGGCGCAGAAGCGTTGCCACAGCTCGTCATTGGCGACGCCGAGGTTGATCCAGCCGTCAGCCGCCTCGAAGGTCTCGTAGGGGACGATGGTGGCATGCTCGTTGCCGCGGCGGCGCGGCGCAGTGCCGGTGGCGAAATAGATCCCGGCGTTGAACGTGAGCAATGCGGCGACGGCCTCGTACATGGAGATGCGCACGTGCTGGCCGCGGCCGGTGTCGCGCCGGGCATAGAGTGCGGCGAGGATGCCCTGCGCGGCGGTGAGACCGGAGACGAGGTCGGCGATCGACGTGCCGACCTTGTGCGGAGGCCCGTCGCGCGGGCCGGTAAGATCCATGATGCCGGCCTCGCCCTGCACGATGACATCGTAGCCGGCGCGATCCTTCTGCGGGCCGGTGTCGCCGAACCCGGAGATGGAGGCATAGACGAGGGAGGGGCGGCGCGCCTTCACGGCCTCGTAGCTGAAGCCGAGGCGGTCCATGGCGCCGGGCCGGAAGTTTTCGACCAACACATCGGCGATGTCGATGAGCCGCCACAGGATGTCCTTGGCAGCTGCGCTCTTGAGATCGAGCGTCAGGCTCTGCTTGTTGCGGTTGATGGAGAGAAAGTAGGCGGCTTGATCACCCTGGTAGGGCGGGGCGAAGGCGCGCGTGTCATCGCCTTCGCCGGGACGCTCGATCTTGATCACCTCGGCGCCGAGGTCGCCGAGCTGCATCGTGCAATAGGGGCCGGAGACGACCCGTGTGAGGTCGACAACCCGGATGCCGTCGAGAGGGCGCATGCCGGGCCTCAGCACAGTGTCTCGGCCAGCTCGGCGAAGTTGGCGACCAGCAGGTCGGGCTGGTGCGGCGTCTCGCCGAAGGGCCGCTTGCGGCGGTCGATGAAGGCCGTGCGCATGCCGTAGGACTTGGCGCCGATGCAGTCGAAGGCGTGGTTGGCGACGAACAGGCAGCTCGAGCGGTCGAGCCCGATCAGCTCCTCGGCCTTGGCGTAGGTCTTCCAGTGCGGCTTGAAGTAGCCCGCGTCCTGCACGGAGACGACGAGATCGAAGGGAAAGCCGATATGCGGACCGGCGGCCTTCAGCATGTCGCGGTCGCCGTTGGAGAGAATGACGAGCTTGTAGCCAGCCGCGCGCAACACGTGCAGCGCCGCGAGAACGTCGGGAAAGGGTTTCAGCTTCTCGATTTCCGACACCAGCCAGAACACTTCGTCCTGCGTGTAGGCGATGCCGCAGCGATCCATGACGTAGGACACGGCGCGATGGCCGATCTGGCGGTAGGGCGTATGGCCGCGATCGCAGAGCGCATCGATCATCGAGTTCTCGAAGTGCGTGCGCCGCCACCAGGTGACGAAGCTGTTGGGCTTGCCGTCCCAGCCCTTGCTCTTGAGGAAGGGCGTGGCGATCTCGGTCAGGCCCTTCTGCATGTCGACGATGGTGCCGTACTGGTCGAACACCAGGGCTTTGATCTCGCGCTTGAGAACTTCGGGACGTTCCATAGGGGACCTCGGGCCGTTGAGCTGATACGGCGAGTATCCACGCCAGGATATATCATTCAAATCGATAAAATATATGCATATATCGATCCTAGGAATGTCCAGGGCGGCGCTGCGCCGGCAAGCAGGACGCCGGCGCAGCGTTGCAGGCTGAGCGATCGCCGGCTTATGCGGCGACGCGGTTCTTTTCCTTGGCGAAGGGGCTGAGGCCGAGCCACTGCTGCATCGATTGGGCGAGGCTCTTGTCGCCGATCAGCTCGATGCGGCCGGCGCTCACTTCCTTCTCCATGGTGGAGAGACCCATCCAGACGGATGTCATGCTGCGGAGCGGACCGCTGACGTAGAGGTCGATGTCGAAGCCGGGGTTGGTCGAGCACAGGTCGACCTGGCCGCCGTCGATCACCAGCCACCAGGACCGCTTGCCGGCGGGCAGCTCGGGATACTGGAAGCTGATCGTGCAGCGGCGCGGCGGCAGCGGCTGCGGATCGAGATGGCGTCGCATGTCCCACATCAGGAGGGACGGATCGAGGTTCTTGAGGGAGAGCGAGGATTCCACCCAACGCTGGCCCCAGATGCCGAGCGACATGATCACGGGACGCAAGTCCTCGCCGGCTTGCGTCATCTTGTATTCGACGACACCGGGCGTGCCCGTCGGCACCGAGGCGATGACGCCGACTTCCTCCAGCTCCTTCAGCCGCTTGGACAGCAGCGACGGCGACATCAGGGGGACGCCGCGCCGGAGCTCGTTGAAACGCGTGCTGCCGCACAGAAGCTCCCGCAGGACCAAGGCGGTCCAGCGCGAGCACACGATTTCCGCAGCCATGGCTACGGGACAAAACTGCCCGTAGCTCCCCCGATCAAACCGGTCGCTCATTGCACCCTCCTGAATGGGGGCTGCTCGTAGCCCGCTTATGCTGTGGACGGATAGTACAGAATTTGTACCAATGTCCGGCGCAAAAAGCGGGATGGTCAAGATTGCAGCCCTGTTTCGCTCGAAAAAATCAGCGAAACGGCATGTCCCACGCAGGGGGCCGGTGGTGCTGTCACCCCTGGTACAGATCCTGAACTAGAAGAGCGTGGCGCATGCCGGCAAAACTCCCTCCCATCGATTGTCCGTCATATCTGACCAGGGAGATTGCCATGACTGCCAACCCGCCGTTCAAGGCCGATACGGGTTCACCGAGAAGCATCATCGAGGTAGCGCAGGACCTCGGCGCCATTTTCGCACAGCGCGCCAACGAGACCACCGACGAGGATCGTTTCGTCGCCGACAACTTCGCCATGTTGAAAGCGTCGGGCCTCGTTGAGGCCGGCGTGCCGAAGGAATTTGGCGGTGCCGGCGCCGATATCGATGAGCTGGCGACGATGCTGCGCTTGATGGCGCATCACTGCGGCTCGACCGCGCTCGCGTTCTCCATGCACACGCATCAGGTCGCCGTTCCCGCCTGGCGCTGGACGCATCAGAAGGCGGCGCCGATGGAGGCCTTGCTGAAGCGCATCGCCAGCGAGCGCATCTTCCTGCTGTCGAGCGGCGGCTCGGATTGGATCGGCGGCTCCGGCAAAGCCGAGAAGGTCGAGGGCGGCTATCGCATCACCGCGCGCAAGGTTTTCACGTCGGGTGCACCGACCGGCGACCTGCTGATGACGGGCGCGATCTACGAGGCCGACGGCGAGCCGCCGATGGTGCTGCACTTCGGCGTGCCGATGAGCTCGCCGCACGTGAAGGTGATGAACAACTGGCGCACGCTCGGCATGCGCGGCACCGGCTCGCACGACGTGATGATCGACGGTCATGTCGTGCCCGAGGCCGGGGTGGCCTTGAAGCGAAAGGCCGGCGAGTGGCACCTGCTGTTCCAGATCATCGCCACGATCGCCTTCCCGCTGGTCTACGGCGTGTACCTGGGCGTCGCCGAAAGCGCGCGCGACATCGCCATCGACCTCGCCAAGAAGAAGACGCCCGGCCGGCACACGGTGGAGCTGGCGGGCCGCATGGAGACGGAGCTTGCGGCCGCGCGCCTCGCGCACGAGTCGATGTTGGCGGCCGTGCGCTTGAATGCGCCGTCGCCGGCCTCGGTCAATCAGGTGATGATCGGGCGGCAGCTCGTCGGCCGTCACGCCATCGCTGCGGTGGAGTATGCGATGGAGGTGGCGGGCGGTGCCGGCTTCTATCGCGCGGCGGGCCTCGAGCGGCGCTTCCGCGACGTGCAGGGCGCGCGCTATCACCCGCTGCAATCGGGCCCGCAAGCCGAGTACACCGGCAGCCTCGCCCTCGGCCTTCCGGTCGAGCGGGTGTTTTAAGCTCAAGGAACAACAGGGGAGCCGGGTCTCGAGGCCCGGCTCCTTCCGCCCAGGCTCAGCCGGTGCCGCGCGTCTGCAATCTGCCCATCACCGGAAGCGAAGCTCGGGATAGCCCTCGCGTGCCGCGTCGTCGGTCCGCTTGCGGAAGTGGGCGCCGTTACCGTTGTAGCCGAGCACGCGGCGCTCCGACCGGCCATCGATGTTGCGGTTGACGCCAGTTTGCCAGGAGTCGATTTTCGAGGCGAGCAACCCATCGGACGCCCTGATGACGGCCTCGGTCCACGCGGCCACGGCCTCGGGCCGTGTCTCGACGCGGGCGTAGTTGTTCGTTTGCATGAAGCCGAGCAGACCGGTGTGGAAATTCACGCTGTGCTCGATGGCGTGCGGGATGTTGCCGCGCGCCGTGTGCGGGCCGAGCACCATGAGCATGTTGGGGAAGCCGTCCGCGAGCATGCCGAGATAGGTGCGCGGGTTGCCGGCGGTCCACACGTCCTTCAAGCTTCTGCCGTCGGGCCCGCGAAAATCGATGCGGTCGAAGGCGCCCGTTACTCCATCGAAGCCGGTCGCCGTGACGAGGATGTCGAACGCGTGCTCGCGCTTGGTCGTCTTGACGCCATTGGGCGTGATGCGCTCGATGGGCTCGTCATCCCTGATGTCCACCAGCAGGACATTGTCGCGGTTGTAGGCTTCGAAGTAGTGGGTCTCGAGCGGCACGCGGCGTGTGCCGAAGCCGTGGTCCTTCGGGATCAGCTTGTCGGCGACGGCGGGATCCTTGACGCGCTGGCGGATCTTCCTGGCGACGAACTCGCTCATGAGCGCGTTGGCGCGCTCGTCCGTCAGGACATCGCTGAAGTTGCCGATCCAGATGCCGAAGCCCGGCTCGGCATACAGCTTCTCCCAGAACGCCTCGCGCTCCTCGGGTGTCACGTCCATGGCCTTGCGCGGATCGGTCTGATGGATGAACCAGCTCGACGTCTGGCGGCAGTGGGCATAGATCTCGTCGTAGCGCGATTTGATCTCCTCCATTTCAGCTTTGCTGATCTTGGCATTGTGCAGCGGCGCGGCCCAGTTCGGCCGGCGCTGGAAGACCGTGAGCTGCTTGGCCTGCTTGGCGATCTCGGGGATGGCCTGGATGGCGGTGGCGCCGGTGCCGATGACGCCCACGCGTTTGCCGGTGAAATCCACCGGCGTGTGCGGCCAGCGCGCGGGGTGATAGGTCGGCCCGCGGAAACTGTCGCGGCCCTCGATGGCCGGCAGGGTGTAGGCCGAGAGAATGCCGAGGGCGGTGACGAGAAAGCGCCCGCGCGCCTGCTCGCCGCTGTCCAGGACCACGGTCCAAGTGGTGGTGGCCTCGTCCCAACGGGCTGACTTGACCGTGGAGCGGAACTGCATGTCGCGCCGCAGGTCGAACTTGTCGGCAACGTAGTTCAGATACTCGAGCGTGTCGGGCTGCGGGGAGAAGTGTTCTTTCCAGTCCCACTCCTGCATCAGCTCCTTCGAGAACGAGTAGCCGTAGGTCCAGCTTTCCGAGTCGAAGCGGGCGCCGGGATAGCGATTCCAGTACCAGGTTCCGCCGATATCTGTGCCGGTCTCGAAGACACGCGCCGTCATGCCGAGCTCGCGCAAACGGTACAGCATGAACATCCCGGAGATGCCGCCGCCGATGATGAGGGCGTCGAAGTCCTTGGTCTGTCCCGCAGGATCTCGCTGCGCAACCGTGTGCGACATCGTCATGGCGTTTCTCTTTCGGTTGTCTTTTCTTTGGGCCGGACAGGCAGGTTAGCAGAATAGAGCCGGATGTAACCGCTCGCGTATCCTCCGCAGGCCGACAGCTCGAAGGTGCTTCACCCGTGCGGAGCTGCGAGCCAGCGGGGCGCGTGTGTCGCCTCGGGAAGGCACGCCGCGTCGCGTTTCGTTGGCGGCTTTATTGCCGATATCGTCAGCGCGCCCCGATCCCCTGCCGCGAAACACCGGCGCCGACCGCGCTCTTGGATAGCGTCGCCACTCGCGCTGCCGTGGGTGGTGGTCGTGCCGACAAAAAACCAGCCATTCCGCGCGCGCGAGATCCTGCCTTCATGGGCGTAATCGTGGGCGTCGGATTTTGAGGGGTCAGCTAAGGCGTTGATTGAAGTGGTCGGGGCAGAGGGATTCGAACCCCCGGCCCCCTGCTCCCAAAGCAGGTGCTCTACCAGGCTGAGCTATGCCCCGACGGGTCCGCTGCGAAATGCCGGTGGCGGACTGCGGCGTTATAGCAGTCCGGCGGAATATTCCAAGGTGTCGGGCCGGCGATCGCGCTCTAGCGCCGTGTCTCTTGTGGGCTGTTCTGAGGCGGGGGGTGCGGGGGCTGCTCGGCGTCGGACCGGGCCGCATCGAGCTGCTTGAGCAGGCTCTCGACGTGCGGGGGAAGCTCGGCCGCCACGAGGTCGCTGCTGCGATCCCGCAAAAGGCCTCCGAGGCGCTTGAGTGTGTGGTCGAGCTTCATGGTCTTCTAGCAACGTAGGATCGGCCGCATCAGTTCCGGCCTTCGTCACGACAAGGTTTGAAAAGGGTAAGTGCGTGGCCGCAGGTCTAACGGCCGCGGACGGACAAATCCGTCATTTACCTTTGAACAACTCATGCCGGACCCGGTCGCCGGGCTTCAGGCCGAGCTTGGCCGCCACCCCGGCCTTCAGCTCCAGGACGGCCGAAACGTTGCCCCGGGACGCGATGACCCGCTCCGAGAACGGCTCCGTGTTGGTCTCGACCCGGTGCACGGTGCCGTCGGCGCGGATGAAGACCATGTCGAGGGAGATGTAGGTATTGCGCATCCACATGGTGGCTTCCTGCGGCGGCGCATAGGGAAACAGCATGCCGGCGTTTTCGGCGAGGCTGGTGCGGAACATCAGGCCCTTGGCCTTCTCCTCCGGGGTGTTCGCGATCTCGACCGTGATGGGATGCTCGCCGCCCGCCGTGACCAGCGTCAGCGTCTCTTGGCGCATTTTGGCGTCAGCGGCAGGAGATCCAGCAAGCATGGCGGCTAGCATGACAAAAAACAGGGCCGCGCCAAGCGCAGCCCTGACGATTTTTTGCCGAACGTGCAGGAAACCCCACCCCTCAGTGCGAGGATGGGCGCCCCGTCGGGAGGCCATCCGGGCGGAGCTCGGCCGCCATGCAGCCCTTTGAGCCCATGCCCCAGCGGACCTGGACGATCTGCCCCGGGCGCAGCTCGGTGAAGCCGAAGCGGCGGAGCGATTCCATGTGCACGAAGATGTCAGGGGTGCCTTCTCCCCGCGTCAAGAATCCGAAGCCGCGCACCCTGTTGAACCACTTGACCATGGCCCTTTCCCAGTCGCTTTCCGGCGTCACGATGACATGCGTGCGCTGCGGCAGCTGGGACGGATGGATGGCTGTGCTCTCGTCCATGCTCAGAATGCGAAAGGCTTGCATGCCCTTGTCGCGCTTGAGCACTTCGCAGTGCACCCTAGCACCTTCATAGGCCGTCTGATAGCCGCCGGCCCTCAGACAAGTGACATGCAGAAGGATGTCACTTTGGCCATTGTCAGGGATAATAAAACCGTAGCCTTTTGAGGCATCGAACCACTTGATCGTGCCTGCGACCTCAAAAACTTCGAGGTCATCGCCCTCCTTTGCAGCTCCTGGTCCGGTTTGCGGCTGAAGCGCACCCGGATGATCCATAGGCGATTTCGGAGAGTCCCCCATAAGCAACCCCGCTATACTGAAGTTTACCTCACATCTTCTACAAGACTGCTTTCGAGCGATTTGCCCTCTCGTCGAAAACAACCGGTAGATGACAAGGTTAATAAGCCATCAATGGGTAGGGAGGTCCAGTGGTTTTTTGGATCATTCAACCGCCGTTTTTTTGTCGGTTGAACTGGACGCAATGAGCAGAAGCGACCTAACGAACTGATATCGCGCTGGCTTTTCTTAGTGCTCGATTTGGCCCCTAAAAAAGTCCTGCCGCGGCGCTTGTGCAACACCGGGCTAATGCTGGAATTGAGATAACGCCTCGGCGAAGGTTTTTTGCGAGCACTGATTCGCCGCGGCGGGGGCGCGGCGCCGAGTTTCTCCGCGAGCCGGTTGTCAGCACCGCGGCGACACCGCGATAATCCACAGCGGGAGTGTCCGATCAACTCAAGCGAGGCCCTGATGAAGTACCTGCACACCATGGTGCGTGTCACCGACATCGATCAAAGCCTGGACTTCTACTGCGGCAAGCTCGGCATGAAGGAGGTGCGGCGCGTGGAGAACGAGGCGGGCCGGTTCACGCTGATCTTCCTGGCCGGGTCCGACGACGAGGTGCGCGGCAGGGCGGAGCGGGCCCCGCTGCTGGAGCTTACATACAACTGGGATCCGGAGACGTACACGGGCGGCCGCAACTTTGGTCACCTGGCCTACGAGGTGGACGACATCTATGCCACGTGCGACCGCCTGATGAAGGCGGGCGTCACCATCAACCGTCCGCCGCGCGACGGGCGCATGGCCTTCGTCCGCTCACCCGACAACATCTCCTTCGAGCTGCTGCAGAAGGGCGAGTCCAAGCCCAAGCAGGAGCCGTGGGCGTCCATGCCGAACACGGGTGTCTGGTAGGGCTCAGCGGGACGGGCGGCAGGCGCCTCCTCACAGGAAGGTGCCAGCGATGTCCACGGACGATTCGTGGCCGACCTTGTCGTAGCTCTGGGCCAGCCACGCGCTGGCGGCCGCCCGGCCGCTGTCGCGCAGATGGCAGAGGAAATCCCAGTCGGGGTTGAGCTTGGAGGCCGCGCCGTGGTGGGCCATCTCGACATCGTCGCGAATGGAATGGATGAGCATGCGCGCGTAGCGCTTGCCGTCGAGCGAGCCGTCGTCGATGAGGCGTGAGACGAAGGCGATGGCCCGCATCTCGCGCATCAGCGAGGAGTTGAAGCTGATCTCGTTCATGCGATCGAAGATCGCCGGTGCCGTCTTGGGGATGTCGGGGCGCGTGATCGGATTGATGTGCACGATGATGACGTCGCGCGACGCGCCCTGATAGATGAGCGGGAAGACGGCCGGATTGCCCATGAAGCCGCCGTCCCAGTAGGCCTCGCCGTCGATCTCCACGGCCTTGAAGATGTAGGGCAGGCAGGCGGAGGCGAGAACCGCAGCCTCGCTCAGCTCGTGATTGTCGAAGACGCGGATCTTGCTCGTGCGCACGTTGGTGGCGCCGATGAACAGGCGCGTGGCATGCGGGCATTGGCGCAAATGGTCGAAGTCGACGACCTTGTGCAGCACGTCCTTCAGCGGATTGAAGTCGAACGGGTTCAGCACATAGGGCGAGAACATTTGCGTCATCGCCTGAAACGCCATGTAGCTCGGCGACAGCTCGTTGTGAATGTGGTTGAGGCTCAGCCACTGCTCGAGCGGCGAGGTGCGCACGGGGCTCCAGAGAAAGCCGGCGCAGCTGACCTCGCGCCAAAGCTCTTCGAGCTTGGCCCGCGCGCCTTCAGGCCCGCCCAGCGACATGCCGTAGGCCATGGCCACCGCGTTCATGGCGCCGGCACTCGTGGCGCTGACGGCTTCGATGGACAGGCGGTCATCCTCCAGCAGGCGGTCGAGGGCCCCCCAGCCGAAGGCGCCGTGTGCGCCGCCGCCCTGCAGGGCGAGATTGACGGGCTTGCGGTCGCCGCGGGCGGCGATTTGCTCAGGCGTGACCGTGGTTTGAGGCGGGGTATGGCTGTCGGGCATGGCGGGGCTTCAGGCTGGACTGGCGGGATCGTTGCGGGATGTTTCTCTAGGTATAGGCTTAATCTGGTGCGGACATCCGGACCTGCATCCCGACACGCGCCGTGAAGGTATGTGGAGAGGCAGCTGCGAAAGCGCTAGTCTTTGTGGAATCCCGGCCTGCGGCCACTTGCGCGGGCCGGGCCGACAAAGGTGAAGACGAGGATCATCGAGCAGAGCGAAAGGGGCATTCAAATCATGGCCATCGTCAATCGTATCGCCGGCATGAAGGACGAGATCGCCGTTTGGCGTCGCGACATCCATGAGAATCCGGAGCTGCTCTACGACGTGCACCGGACCGCCGGGATCGTCCAGGACAAGCTCAAGGCGTTCGGTTGCGACGATGTGGTGCCCGGAATCGGACGCACGGGCGTGGTCGGCGTCATCAAGGGGCGCAAGTCGAACTCGGGGCGCGTCATTGGGTTGCGCGCCGATATGGACGCCCTGCCCATCCAGGAGATCACGGGCCTGCCGTATGCGTCCAAGACGCCGGGCAAGATGCACGCCTGCGGCCACGATGGCCATACCGCCATGCTGCTCGGTGCCGCCAAGTATCTTTGCGAGACTCGCAATTTCGATGGCACGGCCGTGGTGATCTTCCAGCCGGCGGAAGAAGGCGGCGCCGGCGGCAAGGCTATGGTGGACGACGGCATGATGGACCGCTGGGGCGTGCAGGAGGTGTACGGTATGCACAACCAGCCGGGCATGCCGATCGGCACGTTCGCGCTGCGCCCGGGGCCGCTGCTGGCGGCGTCCGACCGGTTCGACGTGTTCATCGAGGGACACGGCGCGCATGCGGCCAAGCCGCATCTGGGCAACGATCCGGTCACCATCGGCTGCCAGCTGCATCAGGCTCTGCAGTCGATCGTGGCGCGCAACGTCAATCCGGTGGATTCCGCCGTGCTGTCGCTGACCATGTTCCATGCTGGCGACGCCATGAACGTCATCCCGCAGACGGCCAAGCTCAGCGGCACGGTGCGCACGCTGACGGCGCCGGTGCGTGATCTCGTCGAGCGGCGTATGCACGAGATCTGCAAGGGCATGGCGCAGATGCACAACGCCAAGGTCGAGCTGACCTATGCGCGCGGCTATCCCGTCACCGTCAATCATGAGGAGCAGACGCGCTTCGCTGCGAAGGTGGCGCGCGACGTGGTCGGCGACCGCAACGTCGACGACAACGTGCTGCCGGTGCTCGGCGGAGAGGACTTCTCCTACATGCTCGAAGCACGGCCAGGAGCCTTCATCTTCGTCGGCAACGGCGACACGGCGGGCGTGCATCATCCCGCCTACGACTTCAACGACGAGGCGATTCCGACGGGGTGCTCGTACTGGGCGCGTCTCGTCGAGACGGCGATGCCGGCATCGTAGAGGCAAATCGATCGCCGAGATCTTGGAGAAGCGCGGAACGTTCCGCGCTTCTTTTATTTTCGAGGTTGAGACGCCGCAGGACTAGGACGCCGCCTTCAGGCGCTGGAAGCCGGCGTCGAGGTCGGCTTTCAGGTCCTCGACATTTTCGAGGCCGATGTGGATGCGGACCGTCGGACCCTCGGGCTCCCACTTGGTGGCCGTGCGATAGGCGGCGGCATTGAACGGCAGGACGAGACTTTCGAAGCCGCCCCAGGATGCGCCCATGCCGAACAGCTTGAGGCCGTCGAGCATGGCAGCCACGGCCTTCTTCGGCACGGGCTTCAGCACGAACGAGAACAGGCCGGAGGCGCCGAGGAAGTCGCGCTTCCAGAGCGCGTGGCCGGGATGACTTTCGAGCGCGGGATGCAGAACGCGCGAGACCTCCGGCCGCTTCTCCAGCCAGCGCGCGACATCGAGGCCCGAGCGCCAGTGGCGTTCGAGACGCACCTCGATGGTGCGGATGCCGCGCAGGCCGAGATAGACCTCCTCCGTACCGGCGCAGATGCCGATATTCTGCGTCTCCTCGAGCATGCGCTGGGCCGAACGCTCGTTGCCGGTGATGGCGCCGAGCATCGCATCGGCGTGACCGACGATGTACTTGGTCGCCGCCTGGATCGAGACATCGATGCCGTGCTCGAAGGGCTTGAAGTAGAGCGGGCTCGCCCAGGTGTTGTCCATCAGCACGTAGGCGCCTTTGGCTTTCGCGGCCGCGGCGATGGCGGGAATGTCCTGCATCTCGAAGGTCTGCGAGCCGGGAGACTCCGTGAAGACCACGCTGGTGTTGGGCTTCATCAGCTTGGCGATGTCGGCGCCGATGGTCGGGTCGTAGTAGGTCGTCTCCACGCCGAAGCGCTTCATGAGGCCTTCGCACATTTTGCGCGTCGGCTGGTAGACGGTATCGGCGACCAGGATGTGATCACCGGCCTTGGTGAAGGCGAGGAGTGCGGCGGCGATGGCGGCGGCGCCGGAGGGCGTGAGCCAGGTGCGCTTGCCGCCTTCGAGCCGGCAGATGACCTCCTCCAGGGCGTCGGTGGTCGGCGTGCCGCGCCGTCCATAGACGTAGCGCTGCTCGCGCTTCTCGAAGCTTTCGAGCGTTTTGAAAAGAACGGTGGAGCCCCGGTAGACCGGAGGATTGACGAAGCCGTGATGCGCGAAAGGATCACGGCCCGCATGCACGATATCCGTCGAGTTTGCGCGCTTCTTCGGCTCGTCGCCCGACTGTCCCATAGACCATCTCTCCTTGGCTCTGCCAACCTGCCCTCGTGGCGCAAACGGCCACGAAGGTCAAGTTTACAGCGCTTTTGCGATGCGTCCGCCGCGAAATGCCGATGGGTGCGGTGCGAAAGAGGTTTTGCCCTACTTCTTCAGATTGCACGTGCGCTGGCCGCCGTACTGCTTGCCTTCCTGCCAGCAGCCCGACTGGCGGCACGTGGCGAGCTTCGGCGAGCAGTGGTCCGAGACGCAGCTCTTGTCGGTCGGTGCCCTGCTTTTGCAGCGCGCCGCGCACTGGCTGAACATGCCCTGGCAGGACGATTGCGCGCCGGCTTCCCAGGTGAGCGTGCCGAACAGAGCCAGGGCGAATGCAAGGGCCGTCAAATATTTCATCATGATATGCTCCCCCAAAATGAGCGGGTGCAAGGCACCCAGCCGCACGCAATTGTGCAGCCTGAGTATATCAGGCTGTTGACCGTGCAGATATGCTGCGCGGACCGGACTTGAGGAGCGACCGTGAGCGTCACGATCTACGGCATCAAGAACTGCGACACGATGAAAAAGGCGCGCGCCTGGCTCGACGAGCACGGCGTCGCCTACGCCTTCCACGACTACAAGGCCGAGGGGATCACGCGGGCCAAGCTCGAGGCGTGGGCGAAGAAGGTCGGGTGGGAGGTTCTGTTGAACCGTGCCGGCACCACGTTCCGCGCGCTGCCCGACAAGGATAAGGCCGGCCTGACGGAGAAGAAGGCGATCGCGCTGATGCTGGAGCAGCCGTCGATGATCAAGCGGCCGGTGCTCGATCTCGGCGACGGGCGGCTGCAGGTCGGGTTCAAGCCGGAGATCTACCAGGAGACGGTGCGGGCCAAGCGCCGCTAGAGCGCGCCGCATGCCGGGTTATTGCATCACCACTTCGATCTGCGCGGTCTCGCCGGCATTGACGCGGAAGCTGCGCTTGAAGCTGCGGCCGCGCAGCTTGGCATTCACGATGTAGGCGCCCGGCGCCAGGATATGCGTGGGCAGCGCGCCGACGCTGTCCTTTACGGTCTCACCCTGGTTGTTGATCAGGCTCCATTGCGTATCGGCCTGGGCTTCGCCGCCGGCTTGCGTCACGAGCTTGAAGGTGACCCGCGCGCCCGGATGATTGACCACGGCTTCCGTCAGCTTGCCGGCCTCCACGGTCACGTCGGCGCGCACAACGGCGTTGGCGTCGCCGTAGGTGCTGACGATGTGATAGATGCCGGCGTTGAGGCGCACGATGACGCCGGGGCGCCCGCCGCCCATGATGCGCGTGCGATTACCGAGCTGGTCCGTCTCGCCGGACTGGATCTCGTAGACGACGGTGCGCTCCGGCGCGGGGCCGCCGGTCGCGAGCTGGGCGCTGACGCGCAGGCCGCCGGCGTTCAGCACGAACCGCTCTTGCGCCTTGCCGCCGGCCTCGATCTTGACCTTGCGCGTGAGATGCGCGCGGCCGAAGGCGGCATTCACGACGTAGTCGCCCGGCGCGAGCTTGAGCACGGGCGTTTGCTCGCGCGAGGTGTTGACGAGCTTGGGCTTGGCGTCGGTGTTGCCCGCGTCCTGGAACACGCGCCAGACCAGGCCCTGGTCGATGCGCTGTCCATCGTCCGTGAGGTAGGCGACGAGAGCGAGCTCTCCCGTTGTCGCCGGCGCAGCCTTGGTCTCGACGGCGGTGCGCGGAATGATGGTCGTGTTGGCGGGCCCGTCGCCCGGGACGGGCTGCCATCCGGGCTGCTGTGCCGCTGCCGGCGTGGACAGGGCAATGACCGCGCATACAGCCAGGGCCGCGTCGCGCCAACGCCGCGCCGCCCGCTCCCGATGCGATGCAAAGTCCAATGCCACGATCGAGCCTTCTTTGCCCGGAGGGGGGCCGCGACTCGGCCGCCTCCGCCCCTGATTCACTGCCAATTGCGGGCAACATCAAGGCGTGGCTACTGGGCCACAAGCCCGATCACGCGATTATCCCCTGGCCGCACCTCGAATTTACCGTCGAAGCGGCGGTCGCGATGCTCGGCGCGGACCGTGTAGGCCCCGGCCTGGAGGATGCCGAGCGGCTGGGCCTCGCTGGTGAGCCAGACCGTCTCCCCCTTCTCGTTGCGGATGTCCCAGAAGACATCGGCGACCGGCGTCGCCCCCGCCGACTCGGCGAAGGTGAGGCGGATGACGCCCGCGGCGTGATCCATGGCGAGCTCCTCGCGGGCGCCGGCCTTGAGATCGACACTGCGCTCCGATCGGGCATTGAGGGCGCCGAGCCGGCTTTCGATGCGGTAGCGGCCCGGAGCCAGGTCGAACACGGCCTTCTGTTGCGCGGCGCTCGCGACCTCGGCGGGCGTGCCGTCGAGACGGCTGACGCGATAGGCGACGTTGTCCGTGGAGTCGATACGGCTGTTGGCGATCGTCGCCGAGAGAGACACGCGCGCCGTGCCGGTCACCAGCGTGCGCCGCTCCGTTTCGCCGGGGCGCACGGTGACGCGCTCGCGCACCTCGGCGACGCCCTGCCGGGCGACGACGTGGTAGGTGCCGGCCGCAAGAATGAACGAGGGTTGCGACGCGGCGGACCGGGCAAGCTCCCGGCGCCCGCCGGGAGCCTCCGGATCATCCTCGAAAACGAGGAACACGGCATCGTCCAGCGCGGGACCTCCGCTGCTGGCGGCGGCCTGCAAGTCGAGCGCGCCGGTTGCGAGCGGGATATTGAGCTGGCCGCGGCTTCCCGCGGCGACGACGACAGAGCGGTCGACGCGCGCCAGGCCCTGCGCGACGCTGATCACATAGGCGCCGGGCGCCAGGGCGATTTCGGACTGCGGCGCACGCACGACGAGCAGGGGATCGCCGGGCCGGCTCGATGAGGCGCCGCCGGGTCCAGTCTGCGGCTTGGAGATCTTGAAGACCGGGCCTTCTCCGGGAAGCGTGCCGCGCTGCGTCGTGGCGAGCCGCAAGGTGCCGGCGTTGAGAACGATGCTCGGGCGCTGCGCCGTCGCGGGGTCGACCTCGACCGTCTGCTTCGTGGACACGAGGCCGAGGCGTGCTTCGACGTCGTAGCGGCCGGCGGGAAGATCGAAGAGGGCGGCGGATGACGCCTCGGCTTCATAGAGAGATGTGGTGCTCGGCTCACCGGTGCGCGTGACGCGCCAGGACACGGGAATGTCGAGAGGCGTTGCGCCGGCAGCCAGGAGCGCCGAGAGATACAGGCCCGGCTTGACGGGCGGAGGCGTGGGCCGCTGGTCCCGGGCTGCGGGTGTGGGCTTGGGTGCGACCGGCGTCGTGCTGCCCGCCGCCATGGCCTCGTCGATGAACTTCGTCACGTCGGCGGCATCGCGGGCGTCATAGAGTTTGCCGCCGGTCGCGCGGGCAATGCAGCTCATGCGCTGCACGTCGTCGCGCTTGAGGCCGAGCGAGACGACGTTGATCGTCAATTTCGGATAAGCCTTGTTGATCTCGGCCGCGGCGGCGCAGGGATCCTGCTGGCAGTTGTCGGGGTCATCGTGCACGAGCACGAGGCTGCCGGGCGTCGTCGGGGGGCCGAGCGCCTTCGCCGCTTCTCTCAGTGCCGTAGCAATGGGGCTGCGGCCCTTGGGATTGAGCTTGTCCAGCGCCTGGAAAAGGCCGTCGCCCTCGTTAGTCTGCGGACGCACCATGACCTCGATGTCACCGCAGTCTCCGGTGCGGCGGTGACCGAACACGGTCAATCCGATACGCGACTGTGCGGGCATGGTGCCTAGCGCCTGCCGGATGGCGTTGCGGGCCAGGACGACCTTGGGCTGGCGCTCGTTCTCGAGCCTGCCCCACATGGAGCCGGAGCCGTCGAAGACGAGCATGACGTTCTGGGGATCGGCGGCCAGCGCCTGAGGCGAGGCCATGGCCAGCACCGGCAGAAGCAGGAGGACCACGGCCCCTAGGCGCCCTACACCCCGCCTCATGACGCTCTTGTGTCCATCTTCGCGCATGGGAGCATTGTACCGCAGAGCGATTTGAGTTAGCGAGGGCTCAATCGTCGGAAGTTGGATACGGCAGGATACATGTCATCAGCAGCCGCCTTAGAACTTCTCAAAACACGCCGGTCCGTCAAGGCCGCAATGCTCGAAGCGCCCGGTCCATCGGCTGCTGAGCTGGAGACGATCCTGAGCTGCGCCGCACGCGTGCCCGACCATAAGCGGCTGGTGCCCTGGCGCTTCATCGTGTTCGAGGGAGAGGCCCGCGCCAAGTTCGGCGACGCGCTCGCGCGCGTGCTGACTGAAGAAGAGAAAGAACCGCCGTCATCGGTGCGGCTGGAGACGGAACGCGCGCGCTTGCTGCGTGCGCCAACCGTCATCTGCGTCGTGTCGCGCGTGGTGCCGACACCTGCCGTGCCTGACCTGGAGCAGGTGCTGTCGTGTGGTGCAGCCACCATGAATTTGTGCCTCGCCGCCAATGCGCTGGGCTTCGGCACATGCTGGATCACGGAATGGTATTCCTTCAGCGCCGGCGTGCGCCGCGTGTTGAATCTCGAAGAGAATGAGCGCGTGGCTGGATTTGTCTACATCGGCACGCCCAAGGAGAGACAGCCGGACCGGGACCGGCCCGTCTTGTCAGACATCACGTCCCGCTGGCAAGGTTGACGTTCGCAAACGACGGAGCGATCCAGTGTTCTATGACGCCATCGAGAACAAGCACGGCCTGAAGCACGATCCTTACAAGGCTCTCGTCACGCCGCGGCCCATCGGCTGGATCTCCACGGTCAGCAAGGACGGCGTCTGCAACATCGCGCCCTACAGCTTCTTCAATGCCATCGGCGACAAGCCGCATTACGTGGTGTTCGGCTCGGCGGGCATGAAGGACAGCGTCAGGAACGCCGAGGAGACGGGCGAGTTCACCTGCTCGCTCGCCACCTGGGATCTGCGCCACCAGATGAACGCGACGTCGGCGGAAGTGCCCTATGGGGTCGACGAGTATCCGATTGCCGGCCTGACGGCGGCGGCGTCGCGGCTGGTGAAGGCGCCGCGCGTCAAGGAAAGCCCGGCGGCGCTCGAGTGCAAGTACTGGAAAACCATCACGCTGCCGGCGGCGGCACCGCATCACCGGACCGGATACTCGGTGGTGTTCGGCCTGGTGGTAGGCATCTACATCGACGACACGTTCGTGAAGAACGGCCTCGTCGATACGGGCGCCATGCGGCCCATCGCCCGGCTCGGCTACATGGACTATGCGGTGGTGACGCCCGAGACGGTGTTCACGATCAACCGTCCGGAAGTGGACGCCGACGGCAACATCATCCCGGCTTCGGTAGCCGCTGAATAGCTCAGGCCGATTGCGCCGGTTTCGCGCGCGCCAGGACTTTTTGCGCCAGCTTCAGGTGCGGCTGGTCGAGCATCTGTCCATTGAGGCTGGCGACGCCCGCGCCGGCCTCGAACGCGGCGATGACGGCCTCGGCGTGCGCGATGGCCTCGGCGCTGGGTGAGAAGACGTCGTTGATGGTTGCGACCTGATCGGGGTGGATCGCCATCTTGCCCGTGAAGCCGTCACGGGCGGCTTCCTCGCATTCGCGCCGCAGTCCGGCCTCGTCGCGGAAATTGACGAAGACGGTGTCGATGGGCTGCACGTCGGCCGCCGCGGCGGTGAAGAGGCACAAATCGCGCACGAGACGGTAGGGCGAGCTCAACGCCCGTTCGCCGGTGCGGCTCGACAGCGAGCCGACGACGGCCGAGAGATCCTCCGCGCCCCAGCTCATGCCGACGACGCGGGAACTGGCGCCGATGTAGCTCGGCAGCTGCAGCACGGAGACGGGCGTTTCCGTGACGATCGGCAGGATGCGCGCCGGCTGTGCCAGCCCGGCCCGCTGCTCGGCATGACCAAGCTCGATCGATAGGCGATGCACGTCCTGCCCCGAATTGGGCTTGGGCTGGATGATGCCGTCGGGCGCGGCGGGAATGACGCCCGCGATGTCAGCCTCCGCGTCCCCGCTGTCGATGGGATTGATGCGAACGTAGAGCAGGGGACGTGACGGGGCGGCACGGGCAGCCTTGATGAACTCGGCGGCGAGCGCGCGCGCCTGCGGCCGCCGTTCGGGCGCAACCGAATCCTCGAGGTCGAGAATGAGGGCGTCGGCGCCGACCGACAGGGCCTTGGCAAGCTTGCGCTCGCTGTCGGCTGGAACGAAGAGAAGCGAGCGCATCATCAGTCCTTCGGCTTGGCGCGCATGTAGGCCTGGCGCAGGCATTCCGCGACAAGCTCATTACGCTGATTGTAGGCGCAGTGACGGAAAACCACGATGCCGGCATTGGGGCGTGACTTGCTTTCCCGCTTGGAGACCACCTCGGTGGTGGCGTGCAGCGTGTCGCCGACGAAGACGGGATTGCCGAATTTCACCTCGGTCATGCCGAGATTGCCGATGGTGGTGCCGATGGTGGTGTCGCCGACCGACACGCCGATCATCAGCCCGAGCGTGAAGATGCTGTTGACCAGCGGCTTGCCCCACTCGGTCTCGGCGGCGAACTGATGATCGATGTGCAGGGGTTGCGGATTGTGCGTGAGACAACAGAACAGGGTGTTGTCCATGTCCGTGATCGTGCGCCGGATCGAATGCTCGATCACGCGGCCGACTTCAAACTCCTCGAAATAGAGGCCTTGCATCCACAGCTCCCAGATCCTGCCGCTGGCCACTTCTGGGACGCGTTTTTGCGCCGCCGTGCAACAATTGGCAATCCCCCAAGATGACAACGCTGATGACTTCCGAGCGCGATAACGCGGCAGTCCTGGCAAAGTTCAAAAACCGCGGCGGGCTAGTAACGGAATTGCTCGGAGAGGATGCGTTCGTCGAGATTATGTCCGGGATCGAACATCATCAGCAGCTCGACCTCCCGCGCTTCCGCAATACGCACCTTGTGGACGGAGCGCGTCTCGACGTTGTCGGCGACGGCGCTGACGGGGCGCTTCTTGGGCTCGAGGACGTCGATGTCGATGACGGCGCGGTTGGGGAGAAGAGCGCCGCGCCAACGGCGGGGCCTGAAGGCGCTGATCGGGGTCAGCGCCAGCAGCGAGGCGTTGATGGGGAGAATTGGGCCGTAGGCAGATAGATTGTATGCGGTCGATCCGGCGGGGGTGGCGACCAGCAGGCCGTCGCAGGCGAGCTCTTCGAGGCGGACCTTGCCGTCCACGGAGATCTTCAGCTTGGCCACCTGGTGCGTCTCGCGGAACAGCGAGACCTCGTTGATGGCCAGCCCCTCGTGCCGCTTGCCGCGATGGTCCTCCGCCACCATGGACAGAGGATGGACGCGGCTGATGTGGGCCCGCTCCAGCCGGCCGATGAGGTCTTCGGTCGAGAACTCGTTCATGAGGAACCCGACCGATCCGCGGTGCATGCCGTAGATGGGAATGCGGTCGTGCATGACCTTGTGCAGGGTCTGCAGCATCAGCCCGTCGCCCCCGAGGGCGACGATGGCGTCGGCTTTCTTGATGTCGACGTTGCCGTACTCGGCGACCAGCTTGGCAAGGGCGGACTTGGCGTCGGGAACGTCGCTGGCGACGAACGCAATCCGCTCGAATTTCTTCTTCTTTTTTGCCATGCTGGGCTGAGTGCTCGTGACCTGCGGACTGACCTGCGGATTGGCCTGCAGGGCGCAAATCGCAGGCATCAGGAAGCTCGCTCAAGTGCAGGAAAACGACAAGCCGATTCTGGTCTATTCGACATTTCCCTCGGTCGAGGAGGCCGAAAGGGTCGGGGGCCTGCTCGTCGACCGCGGGCTGGCCGCCTGCGTTAACATTATCCCAGGAATGATCGCGCTCTATGTCTGGCAGGGGCAGCGCCACCGCGATAGCGAGTGTGTGATGATCATCAAGACGCTGGCCGCACGCGCGGCCGATGTCATGGACTTGACACGCAAGGAGCACCCTTACACGACGCCGGCCCTGCTGGTGCTGCCGGTCGAGGGTGGCTCGGAGGACTACATCCGCTGGATCCGGGAGCAGACCGGGCGCCAGCCGTAGAGGCTCGAGGGAGCCGCAGGGGAGATTGCCGAAATGCAGAGCAAGCTGAATGCCACGCTTGCCACCATCCTGAAGCGCGCAGCGATCGTGCCGGTGCTGACCGTCGACGACCCGGCGGTCGGCGTGGCGACGGTGCGTGCGCTGGCGCGGGGCGGGCTCAATCTGATCGAGATCACGCTGCGCACGCCGGCCGCCATCGAGGCCATAAGGCGCATCAAGGCCGAGGTGCCGGATGTGAACGTCGGGGCGGGCACCATCCTCGACCCGGACAGCGGCGCCCAGGCCATTGCGGCGGGCGCGCAGTTCATCGTGTCGCCGGGAATGACGCCGAGCCTGCTGGAGGCGGCGCAGGAGTGGACCGTTCCGTTCCTGCCGGGCGTTGCGACGGCCTCGGAGGCGATGGCGCTGTCCGATCTCGGCTATCGCGTGCTCAAGTTTTTCCCTGCTGGTCCGGCGGGCGGGCCGGCTTATCTCAAGGCCTTGGCGTCGCCGCTGCCGCACATGCAGTTCTGTCCGACCGGCGGCATCTTCGCCGGTAACGCGCCCGAGTACCTAGCACTCAGCAATGTGGCCGCCATCGGCGGGTCATGGGTGGCGCCGGCCAAGGAAGTGGCGGCGGCGGACTGGCTGGCCGTGACGGCGTTGGCGCGCCAGGCGGCGGGCTTGCGCATCAAGGAGTGAGCGCGGCAGCGGTCGCATCTCGGGGCGCAATCGCGCCGCGATGCCGGATCACCACCCCGGCGAGGCGATGGCCCGCCAGCGCGGCGGCTTCCGGCGCCTGCCCTTGCATGCGCGCAGCGAGATAGGCGGCGTTGAAGCTGTCGCCGGCGCCGGTCGTATCGACGGGATCGATCCGGGCCGGGGCGGGGACCGAGGCGATGGTGTCTGCATAGGCAACCAGGGCGCCGTCGGCGCCGAGCTTCACGGCGACCTCGCGCACACCCAGGTCTTTAAGGCGGCGGACGGTGGCTTGCGGATCGGCGTCTGCCCACAGCAGGGCCTCGTCATCGAACGTGGGCAGGGCCACGTCGCAGAGCCGCCAGTAGCGCTGCAGCACGGCGCGGGCGCGTGACGCATCATGCTGCCAGCCGCGCGGGCGGTAATTGCTATCCATGACGATGCAGGTGCCGGACGCGCGCGCGTTTGCGAGCGCGGCGGCGAGGCGGTCGAGTGCGGGTGGCGCGTAGAGCGACAATGTGACGGCCGAGAGATAGATGAGGCCGGCGCCTTGCATGGCCGCGATGACGGCCTCGCCGTTGCTGCCGTCGAACAGCTCGCGCGCAGGCGAGAGGTCGCGCCAGTAGTGGAAGGTGCGCTCGCCGGCACTCGTCTCGATGAGGTAGAGGCCGGGCGCGCGGCCCTTCTCGATGTGCGCGAGGTGCGTATCGATGTTTTCGTTGCGGGCAAGCGCGATGATGCCGGCACTGTAGGGATCATCGCCAAGCGCGGTGGCGTAGGCCACGTCGAGGCCGGCACGGGCCAGGTAGACGGCGGTATTGAAGGTATCGCCGCCATAGGCGAGGCCGAAGCGGTCATCGGCGCCGCGCGCCAGCTCCACCATGCATTCGCCGATGGAGATGATGGGTGCGCGGCGCGGATTGATGGCGTCGGCCATGCTGCTCTGCCCGATGCGATGGCTCAGCCTTTGTTGAGCGCAGCGATGACGGCGCGTGTCGCTTCCGCCGTCGTCGCCTGTCCGCCGAGGTCGCGCGTGAGGGCGCGTCCCTCCGCAGTGACGGTCTCGATGGCGCGCATGAGACGCGTGCCGGCTTCGGCCTCGCCCAGATGATCGAGCATGAGAACCGCCGACCAGAACGAGCCGAGCGGATTGGCGATGCCGCGGCCCATGATGTCGAAGGCCGAGCCGTGGATCGGCTCGAACATCGAGGGGAACGCGCGCTCGGGATTGATGTTGCCGGTCGGCGCGATGCCGAGGCCGCCGGCCAGCGCGGCGGCGAGGTCCGACAGGATGTCGGCGTGCAGGTTGGTGGCGACGACGGTGTCGATGCTGGCGGGATCGGCGACGAAGCGGGCGGCCATGGCGTCGACCAGCATGCGGTCCGTCTGGATGTCCTTGTACTTCGCCTTCACCTCCTCGAACACCTCGTCCCACAGCACCATGGCGTGGCGCTGGGCGTTGGACTTGGTGACGAAGGTCAGCTTCTTGCGCCGGCGCTTGCGCGCTTCCTCGAAGGCGAAGGTGATGATGCGGCGGGCGCCGTCGCGCGTGATGATGGTGACGTCGACGCCGGTCTCCAGCGGCAGGCGCTGGTGCACGCGGCCGCCGGCGCCGGAATATTCGCCCTCCGAGTTCTCGCGGATGATGAGCCAGTCGATGTCCTTGGGCCCGACGTTGGCGAGCGGCGATTTCAAGCCCGGCAGCACGCGCGTCGGCCTGATGTTGGCGTACTGGTCGAAGCCCTGGCAGATGGCGAGGCGGAGCTGCCAGAGGCTGACGTGATCGGGCACGCGCGGATCGCCGGCCGATCCGAAGTAGATGGCATCGAAGCTCTTGAGCTCGTCGGTGGCGCCCTCGGGCATCATGCGCCCATTCGCCATGTAGTAGTCGCTGCCCCAGGGGAAGGTCTTGAAGGACAGCTCGAGACCGGGGACCTGCTTGGCGAGCGCGGTCAGGACTTCCTCACCGGCCGCGATCACTTCCTTGCCGATGCCATCGCCCGGAATCGATGCGATGCGATGTTTGCCCATGCGTGCCGTCCCTTGCCTGTGCCGTTTATGGTGTCGGCATCAGGCAGCACGAATTGGCGCCCGGCGCAATGGCCGGAGGCGCTCAAGAGGTGGCGCCATCCGGGATTACGGAGCGGAGCGCACGAGGCCGGAGAAGACCTGGCGTGTGGAGCCGCGCTGGAGCGGGGGCCGTTTCGGCTCCATACGCACGGTCCGCGGTTTGCGGTGCTGAGTATCCGCCAGATGGGGCGGCGGACCCACGACGCCATCCGGGCCTTCCGGCAGCGCACCGGCCCGGTCGCCGTCGCCGCGGCCCTGGGCCCGCCATGCATCGAGGGCTGCCTGGTCGCGACGGCGCGCTTCATCGAGAGCAACATCCTGGCGCTCGGATGTCCCAGCGATCGGAGCGCCGATCGCCATGCGGCCCGGCAGGGGCTCGCGGGCCAGGTTGCCCTGATTGGCGTCGGTGTTTGCCGCCGGAGTTTGCGCCGGTGCCGACGCATGCGGGGTGCTCGTCGCCAGCTCCGAGGCCGTCGGCTTGTGCTGGCCGCGCGGTTGCTGCTGGGCGACGGTGGCGCGCGGCGGCTCGCCCTTGCAGGCCGGCCGCGCCTGGTTCTGCACCAGGGTGAGGAGAATGTAGTCCGGCTCTTCGACCGGCAGGGCGGCGTTGACCCGGTCGGTGAAGGTCTTCATGGCGCCCTTGGTGGTGTTGCTCCAGTGGCCATGAATCTCGCCGTCGTAGCAGCCGGCACGCTTCAGCTCGTACTGGATGTCGCGCACAAGCTGCAGGCGGGCCTCATCGTCGCCCGGCTTGGCCGAGGAGAGCCGTTTGGACGAGGGTGCGGCAGCCGTCACCCGGCGTGCCGGTGCGGCGTCCTCGGAGGGTGCGGTGGTCACCGTGGCCCAGCGGCGCGAGTTGGTGTTCACCTCGGCGACGACTTCAGGCTCGGCAAGCTGGTTGGATTGGAGGACGGGGCTTTTGGCGGAAAAGACCCTGGCCTGATCGGCCGCGGGCGAAGTCTTGTCGCCGGTGGAGGCGGCCCGGGTGGCCTTGGCGGGGGCTATGCTGGGTGAGCCCGCTTCGGGTTGCTGGAACCAGACCCAGGATGCAACGCCAATGCTGGTAGCGGCGATCAGAACGGCGATCCGCTTACTCATATGCAACTCCCAACTCGGGCTGCCCGTGTACCGGAGAGACGCGGGCGTACGCAGCCGTGCCTGCCCAAAACCGAGGACGCCCTACACAAGGAGACGCGCTGTTGCGCCTGTTGGTTCAGCGGGGCAGAAAATAATCTGCCGTAATGTATAGCAGCCTTCTTGCTCAGGGATGTGTCTGGAGACTCACAATTGCGTCAATTTGTGCCCTGAGTGACCGCCAGGGCACGCTGTGGAAAATCCGGACGCCTTGTGGAAAATCGACCGGCTCGATGTGGAAAACACAAGAGCCCCAGTGTGGCCCGGCATCCTCACACGATCCACGACATCGGATTGATGGCACCGCAACTCCTTACCGAATCTTTAAAAAGCGGATATCAGCGATTCCGAGGGGGAAGTCTGAACGTTATTCGTCACGTGTCCGCCTGGCTCCGAGGGTTATGCACAGGTCACCATCAAGCGGCGATGGTCGTTGTGCATAAGTAGCTCCAAGCCAGTGCTGTCTGAGGATCTGCACTCGTCTCGCGACCGGACGCTCAACCGGGATGGGACCTGTCGCTGCCTTGTACGCCTCCCACACCAGCGTCGAGTTCGTTGCCGGACCTGCGATCCGCGCAAGGCCGGTCCCACGACAGGGGGCAAATACCAATGATGAAACACGTGCTAGGCGCCACTGGCGTCGCGGCCGCGGGGGTGCTGCTAGCAGTATCCGCGGCGATGAATTGGCGTTTCGGGTTCAGTCTCGGTAAAACCGAGCTGGACGGGCAGATCTACGGTGCCGCAAGTGCTGCCGCAGACTGCTTCAAAGCGCTGGTTCCGTTCTTCTTCTTTGCCGCACTCCGTAACAAGATGTGGTCGCAGGCTGCCGCGTCGGCAGTCGTCTGGGTTGTGGTCACGGCCTACTCGCTGACATCGGCCTTGGGCCATGCGGCGCTGAACCGGCTCGATACGTCCGGCCAGCGTGCCGTTGAGGCTGCAACCTACAAGGACCTTCGCTCGGATCTGAAACGGGCCGAGGACCAGGCGAGCTGGATTCCCCAGCATCGTCCCGCCATGACCGTTCAGGCCGAGATCGAAGGTCTGAAGAACCAGCGGGCATGGTCGTTCACGCAAGGGTGCACAGCCGTCACGGGCAAACAGGGCCGTGATTTCTGCCAGCAGTTCCATGCACTCAATGCGGAGCTTGCGTCGGGCCAGCAGTTGTCTGAGCTCAACAAGCGCATCGCCGGCCTCAAGGCCAACATGGCCAAGTCCGAGGGCGCGACAGTGATGTCGGAAGCCGATCCGCAGGCGGCCGTCCTGGCCAAGCTTGGCGGGTTGCTGTTCCCGAACATCAAGGTGGAGGACGTGCAGACGGCGCTGACGATCTTCGTAGCCATGTTGCTCGAGGTCGGATCAGGCTTCGGCATGTACGTGGCGTTCGCCTATTGGAACGTGTACGAGCGGCGTCCTGTCCCAGTGGCAGCGCCAATCCAGGAGACCGTGCCGGTGGTGGCCGCTGCACCCGTTGCAGTCCAGCCCGCGCAGGCGGTGATCGTGGAGGCGAAGAAGCCGCAATCAAGCGCCAACGACAACAAGTCGCTTCCCGCGCCAGCCACCAAGCTGCTGGTGCCCGAAAACGACGTCGAGCGTTTCTACAAGGAAAGAATCGAGACCACGGAAGGATCGAGCGTTACAGCGAGTGCCGTTTATGAAGACTACTGCACGTGGTGTGAGGAGCATCAGAAAGAGCCGCTCGCACTTCCGCGCTTCGGTCGTGAGTTTGGAGAACTTGGCATTCAGAAGGTGAGGATTGCAGGCAGGACCCGGTACACGGGCATCTCTCTCAGGTTCGCTTCCAGCACTGAGGAGGATAAGAAGCTGCCAGCCACACCCGACAAGGCAGCAGCCTAACAAACTGAACTGAACCGAAGGCCGCGCAAGCGGCCTTCAACTTTTTTAGGGGCGGCTTCGGCCGCCCCTTTTTGTTTGGGTGAGTTGGCTTACTGCGCAATCATTCGTGACGCCGCGCGGTTGACGGCATCGAGGCGCTCGGCCTGCCGTTTGGCGGCGCTGGAGCGGGCTTTCTCGACGATGGCGGGACCGGCACCTTCGGGCGAGCCCGCGGCGAACGGCGGCTGCGGGTCGTACTCGATGCCGAGCTGGATGGCCTTGGCGAGATCCTCGCCGAACGCCTGCGCGGCCACCGTGAGGGCGAAGTCGATGCCGGCCGTCACGCCGCCGCCGGTGATGACGTTGCCGTCGATGGCGACACGGTCGGACACCGGAAAGGCGCCGAACACCGTCAGCATGTCGCGGCTCATCCAGTGCGTCGCGGCGCGCTTGCCCTGCAGCAGGCCCGCGGCGCCGAGCACGAGGGCTCCTGTGCACACGGAGGTGACATAGCGTGCACCGGCGGCCTGCTTGCGCAGGAAGGCCAGCGTCTCCTCGTCGTTGAGAAGCGCGTTCATGCCGGGGCCGCCCGGGACGCAGACGAGATCGAGCTGGGGGCAGGCGGCGAACGTGGTCGTCGGCGTGATTTTCATGCCGCCGTTGGCCGTGACGGGGTCGAGGGACTTCCAGACGAGATGCACCTCGGCCTCGGGAAACTTGGTGAAGACCTCGTAGGGGCCGGTCATGTCGAGTTGCGTGATATCGGGAAACAGCAAAAGGCCGACGCGAAACGTCATCTCGATCACCTCTTGATTGCGGGGTGGACCAGAGGCCACAGTAGCGCGCTTTTGCATACCCGACGAGATCGCAACCGATTTTCTCCTGACGCGAGGACACCATGGCCCAGTTGCCGCCGGCCACACCCGGGATGGCTTATGCCGATATCGATACGCCGGCGCTCGTCGTCGACCTCGATGCCTTCGAGCGCAACTTGAAGCGCATGGCCGATGCTGTGGGGAAGGCAGGCGTGCGCCTGAGGCCGCACGCCAAGACGCACAAGTCGCCTGTCATCGCGCTGAAGCAGATGGCGCTGGGCGCGGTCGGCGTGTGCTGCCAGAAGGTTTCAGAGGCCGAGACGCTGGTGCTCGGCGGCGTGCCCGACGTGTTCGTGTCGAACGAGGTGATCGGGCCGCGTAAGCTCGACCGGCTGGCCGCGCTGGCGCGCCAGGCGCGCGTGATGGTCGCAGTGGACAATGAAGCGGCAATCGCTCCGCTTGCTGAAGCGGCGGCACGTCACGGTGCGCAGGTGCGCGTGCTGGTGGAGATCAACGTCGGCGCCAACCGCTGCGGCGTCGAGCCGGGCGAGCCGGCCGTGCGGCTGGCCGAGCGCGTCGCCAAGGAGAAGCATCTGCGCTTTTCAGGCCTGCAGGCCTACCAGGGCAGCGCCCAGCACAAGCGCACGATCGAGGAGCGGACCGCGGCCATCAACGAGGCGATCGATCGCTCGCGCCGCACGGTGGCGCTCTTGAAGACGGTCGGTCTCGATTGCGACGTGGTCGGCGGCGCCGGCACTGGCACCTTCGAGATGGAGGCCAAGAGCGGCGTCTATAACGAGCTGCAGGCCGGCTCCTACATTTTCATGGACGCCGACTACGCCCGCAACAAGAAGGCCGACGGCGGCCGGTTCGATACCTTCGAGCATGCGCTGTTCGTGCTGGCGGGCGTGATGAGCACGCCGGTGCCGGACCGGGTGGTGATCGATGCGGGCTTGAAGACGTTCTCCTTCGACGCCGGCGTGCCGGAGCTGCATGGGCTGGCCGGTGCCATCTACGAGCGGCCGTCCGATGAGCACGCCAACCTCAACCTGACCGCATGCAACGAACGGCCGGGACTGGGCGACAAGGTGCTGCTGATCCCCGGCCATTGCGACCCGACGGTGAACCTGCACGACTGGTACATCGGCGTGCGCGGGCTCGGTTCCCAAGGCGCGCGCGTGGAGGCGGTGTGGCCGGTGGCGGCGCGGGGCGCTCTATTCTGAACGCTGGAATGATCGTTGCGCGGGTGTGCGTGGTTCGAAATCGAGGGAGCACGCCGTGGTCTATTATCTGATCGAGGCCCTCTTTCTTGTCCTGCTCAAAGGCCTCGGTCACCTCGGCTACCTGATCGCTCGCGCGACAATCCCGATCCTGTCGTCCGGCCGTATCGGCGTTGTCCCGCCTCCCAACAACTACGTGGTCTACACGAGGTGGCACGGGCTCCATCGCCTGTCGGATGGCTCGATCTACATTGGCAAAGGCCTCGCCGGAGTGTGTGGATTGGTGTTGGCCGTGCTTGCATTGGTGGTTGCTGTGCAGGCGGCCAACCTTGCCGTACTGGTGCTCAAACCGGCATGAGCGAACGCGATTGCGGGGCGCTGAAGCACAAAAATTTTCAAGCTGTGACACCGCCTTAGCACGCGGCCTCTATTGCGCCGCGCCAAGCCTTTCCCATATGTGGCGCGACTCTAGACTTCACAGTGGGAGATCCGTCCATGACACCCGAGGAACGCGACCTGATTGCCGGCCTTTTCGAGCGTATGCGCGGAATGGGCGCGATCGACAAGGACCGGGAGGCGGAGGATCTCATCGCACGGTCTGCGCGGCAGACGCCGGATGCGGCCTACATGCTGGTGCAGTCGGTGCTGGTGCAGGAGCACGCGCTGCAGGAGGCGGGCGCGCGCATCGAGGAGCTCGAGGATCGCGTGCGCGAGCTGGAGCGCGGCCAGTCGCGGGCACCCGCGTCGGGCGGCGGTAGTTTTCTCGGTGGTATTTTTGGCGGTGGACGCGGCGCCGAGCCGGCTCGTGGTGGCAGCGTGCCGCCGATCGGCTCGCGTGGTGCACCGTCGCGCTATGACGATGCGCCTCCGGCCGGCGGCTCGCCGTGGGGCGGCCAGCAACGCGCCGGAGCTTTTGGCCAGGGTGCGCCCCAGGGTGCACCCATGCAGCAGCAGGGCGGCGGTTTCCTCAGGGGCGCCATGACGACGGCGGCGGGCGTTGCCGGCGGCATGCTGCTCGCGAACAGCATCGGCGGCTTGATGGGCGGCGGCGCGAACAAGGCGCAGGCGTCGGAAGGAGCGGCCAAACCTGAGGAGGCATCACCCTACGAGGTGAACCAGAAGCAGGAGCAAGAGCCGCACTATCAGGATGCCGATGACAACGACCCCGGCAACTACGACAGCGATTCATCCTGGGGTGACGGCGGCGGCGATCTCGATATCTGAGCGCGCGACAGTTTTTGAAACGGCAAAGGGCGCGTCGATGACGCGCCCTTTGTGATTCAAACCGGGCAGATGCTCACGCGGTGACGCCGGCGCTCTCGATGGTGATGGCGCGCTTGGCGTCGAGGTCGTACTTGAGGCGCGGCACGACCTCCAGATCCTCGCCCGTCACGCGCAGGAAGGTGCAGTCGCCCGGCGAGCGGTCGACGCCGTGAATGGCGCCGATGTCGAAGATGCCGGCCTTGCCCGGATCGAGGCGGAAGGTGTCGATCTTCACCAGCTCGGCAGGGCCGGCGCCAGCGCCGCCGTCCTTGCGCTTCCAGATGCTCATGTCGGACCAGCCGACGGCCTGGCCGTAGACGGCCCAGGAGCGGCCGTGGTCGTGCGGCGTGGACGAGCGTCCGCCGCGGTCGACATGGGCCAGCACGCAGAATTTCAGCTCCGGATCCTCATAGAGCGTCGTGCGGCCGGTGGCGACCTGCGGGCCGAGGTGCTCGGCGACGAACTCCTTGTTGGTCAGCAGCTTCTCGATGAGGCCACGGATCTTCTCGCGCCCGCCCGGGCCCTTGTCGGCTTTGAGAACGGACTGACAGTCCTTGCAGAATGCGTCGAGCGTGTAGGTCATGGCGCGTTTCCTCGTTCGGCCGATGTTTCATGGCAAGACTGCGCCCGAACGCCGCGAACCGCAAGGGGTGAGCGGCGGCTTGCCAGTTTGCTATGAGAGCGTAACGAAGCGCTGAACCGACAAGGCCTTATGCAGAACCTGCCCGATGCCCGGCGGCGGCTCACCGTCGATGCCGAGACCCTGTTCGTCCTCTCCGATACGGGCCGCATCCTGCGCGAGAACGACCCGGACCGGTCGGCGGGGCCGCGGCTGTTCATTGCCGGATGCCCGCAAGCCAATCTCGCCTGGGTCCGTCATGACGTTGCCGGCGATACGGCCCGGCGCGTGCAATCCCTGGCGCACGATGCGCCGCCGTGGATCGACCCTGATGACCGCCCGCAAGGTTTCGCTGAGGTCGTGGAGATGTTGCAGCGCGAGGCTCCGATCGAGTCCATGGAGGTCTCGTTGATCTGCACGCTGCCGAGGCAGAGCGTTCCCGATACGGGAATGACGTTTGTCTGCAGCGGCACGGCAGCGGGGCGGGCGCTGCTGGAGCGGCTGCAGGCGGAGGGCATGCCGCAGCATCTCATCGCTGCGCGGTTCGTGAGCGCGCGCGATTTCTGGGAGCCGTGGTGCGTCGTGCTGGACGGCGGGGCGATCGCCGCGACGGCGTTTGCGGCCCGTCTCGGGACGCGGGGCGCCGAAGCCGGCGTCTACACGTTTCCGGGCTGGCGATCGCGCGGGCTGGCAGCGGGCGTCACGGCCAAATGGGCATCCCTTCCCGAACTTGCAGGGCGTGACCTGTTCTACAGCATGGACGTGACCAACATCTCGTCCCGGCGCGTCGCGGACCGGCTTGGCCTGCAGCCTTTCGCGGTCAGCGTGAGGGTGACGTGACGGTGCGCATAGGCGTGTCGAAAGGCTGCGGAGCCAAAGCGCGACGTTTGCCTTGGGCTTGCCTTGTTGAGCGCGTCGATGCAGGTCCAGCATCGCTGCAACAAAGGGGTACTCCGTGACCGCCGCCATGAAGGTCATCGCCGCAATTCTTCTAGCGATCATCGCGTCGTGCGTCATGCCGGTCGCGGGCATGGCTGCCGAGCCGCCGCCCAAAATTGCCGAGGCGGTAGACCGTGCGTTCCGGCCGCTTCTGCAGGAGCACGGCGTGCCGGGGCTTGCCGTGGCCGTGACGGTCGATGGTCAGCAATATTTCTTCGTGTACGGCGTGGCGTCGAAGGAGAGCAATGCGCCGGTGACCAAGGACACGCTGTTCGAGATCGGCTCGATCAGTAAGACGTTCGCCGCTACCTTGACGGGCTACGCGCTGGCGCAGGGCAAGATCTCGCTCGACGATCACCCGGGCAAGTACATGGCGCCGTTGCGCGGCAGCGCCATCGACAAGGCGAGCCTGCTCCATCTCGGCACGTATACCGCGGGCGGGCTGCCGCTGCAGTTTCCGGGCGGGGTCACGACCGCCGGGATGGCGACCTACTTCAAGCAATGGACGCCGGCGGCGCCGCCGGGCACTGAGCGGCGCTACTCCAATCCCAGCATCGGCCTCATGGGACACGTCACGGCGCTGGCGATGAAGGGACGCTACGCCGATCTGGTGGAAGGCATGCTTCTGCCCAAGCTCGGGTTGAGTCACACCCATATCCGGGTGCCCGCCGCGAGGATGGCCGCCTATGCCTGGGGCTACAACAAAGCCGGCACGCCGACGCGGGTGACGCCGGGCGTTCTCGATGCCGAGGCTTATGGGATCAAGACCACGGCCGTCGATATGATCCGCTACCTCGAAGCCAACATCCGGCCGGACATGCTCGAGCCTGTCATGCAGCGCGCGGTGGCGGCAACGCATGTCGGATACTTCAAGATTGGCGAGATGGTGCAGGGGCTTGGCTGGGAGCAATACCCCTATCCCGTCGCGCTGGAGCGGCTGCTCGACGGCAACGCCGGCACGATGGCGATGGAGGCGCATGCGGCGACGCCGCTCGCACCGCAACCGCCGTCCGGGCCGACGCTGTTCAACAAGACGGGCTCGACCAACGGGTTCGGCGCCTACGCCCTGTTCGTGCCGCAGAAGCGCCTGGGGATCGTGATGCTGGCGAACAGGAATTTCCCCAATCCGGCGCGTATCAGCGCGGCGTACGCCGTGCTAGAAGCCCTGGCCTCCGACGGAAAGTAGCCGTCGTGTGCGCAGGCTCGGGTCACGCCGGCGGACAATCCGACGGCCGATCTTGACCGGAAACGCGACTCGGGGCGTCTGTGGGGCGGGGAGGGTTCCATGGCTTACGCGCGCAGTCTCATCGCCGCTCTTGCGGTGTGCCCGGCGGCTTGCGCGGCCCTTTGGGCCAGCGCGCCGGCAGCAGCCCAGACACCGACGACACCGGGCATCTTCATCGCGGCCGAGGGGCAGCGGGTGTTCGGCGACTCCGGTTTCGCGGCAGGTCTCGTTCCGCCGACCGTATTCGACTTCGTCGGGCCCGAGAAGAAGCTCGATGAAGGCCAGGGCTGGGGTGGGGCGTTCACGCTCGGCTATCGATGGGACAACGGCTGGAGCGGGGCTGTGCGCTTCCGCCGCCTCAAGACTGACGACGCCGGCGGGCCAGTCGATCCCGGCATCGTCGCATTCGACCCGCAGTTTCCCTTCGTTCCGGGCGGGTTTCTCCTTGGCGTGCTTGGCGCGCAGACGAGAGTGGAGTCCGAAGCCTTCCTGTTCGATTTGGAGATCGGCAAGGAGATTCAAGTCGCGGGCGGCGCGCGGCTCGAATTTTTCGGCGGGCTCACCCATGCCGCGATCAAGCGCGACGTTACGCTCACCAGCGAGGCGTGCGGCTGCGTGCCGTTCACGTTCGCCATGGCGCACGATTTTCGTGGTGTGGGCCCCAAGATCGGGCTGCGTGGAGGCGTGCCGCTGTTCGGCGGCGTGAGCCTGGTGGGCGCGGGCTCCGTGGCGGCGCTGATCGGCACATCGACGTTCAAAAGCCAGCTCGACGATCCGTTGTTCCCGCTGTCGCCTCAATTCAAGGCCGAGGATGACCGCACCGTCGTTGCGCTGGAAGGGGAGGCCGGTCTCGCGTTCGCCATCGGCCCCGGCAACCTCACCGTCGGCTATCGCGCCAACGCCATCTATGGCGCGCTCGATACGGATCAGCGCGTCTCGCCCCTGATCATGAGCCTCGGTTTCCCGCAAATCGGCGATAGCCACGCGGACTTCATCCAGCATGGGCCGTTCGCCCGCTTCACGCTGCCGCTCTCAGGCGTGATGGAGACTGCCTCGCGAAATTAGATCGCGCCGAGGTCGTCAACCCCAGTCGAAGATCGACGAGAAGACGTCGGCGATGGCGCCGAAGATGCCGAGGACGATCTCGGCGATGGTCTCGAAGACAGACTGGAAGGTTTCCGAGAAGCTCGAGCCGGCGACGAGGACCACTGCCCCGCCCGACGCGACGATGGCCGAGGTCATGGCGTTGAAGACCACGGCCCAGAGGATGCCGAAGAAGATAAATCCGAGCAGCAGCGCGGCGGCGGTGCGGCGGATGAAGCGCAAGACGGGCGAGCGCGCCTTGGCGGGTGGTGCAGCGGGTTCGGTCATGGCGATCCCGATCAAACGGCGGCAATAGACGACACGTGGATAGTGAGTTTACGCGCAGTGCGCCCGGAGCAGCTGTTCCGCAGGTAACAGCCACGGCGCTCAGAACGCAAAAGCAAAACGCCCCCTTCCTGGCGAAAGAAGGGAGCGTTTTGCCTCTTGAAGTTACAGCCTGCGCTACTTGCCGGCCAGGCCGGCGATGCGCAGGGCGAAGGCGTAGTCGAGCGCGATCTCCTTCAACTGCTCGAAGCGGCCGGAGGCGCCGCCGTGGCCGGCCTCCATGTTGGTCTTGAGCAGGATCAGGTTGTTGCTCGTGTTCTTCTCGCGCAGGCGCGCGATCCACTTCGCCGGCTCCCAGTAGGTGACGCGCGGATCAGTGAGGCCGCCATAGGCGAAGATGTGCGGGTAGGGCTTCGCTTCCACGTTCTCGTAGGGCGAGTAGCTGTGGATGGTGTCGAAGTCCTCGCGCGACGTGATCGGGTCGCCCCACTCGGGCCACTCGGGCGGCGTCAGCGGCAGCGTGTCGTCGAGCATGGTGTTCAGCACGTCGACGAACGGCACGTCGGCGATGATGCCGAGGAACAGGCTCGGCGCCATGTTGGCGACGACGCCCATCAGCATGCCGCCGGCTGAGCCGCCATTGGCGACGATGCGGCCGGGACGCGTGAAGCCGAGCTTGGCGAGATGCTCGCCGGCGGCGATGAAGTCGGTGAAGGTGTTGACCTTCTTCTTCAGCTTGCCGTCGGTGTACCAGCGATAGCCCTTGTCCTTGCCGCCGCGGATGTGGGCGATGGCGAAGATGAAGCCGCGATCGACGAGCGACAGGCGCACGGTGGAGAAGCTCGCCGGGATGGGGATGCCGTAGGCGCCGTAGCCGTAGAGGAACAGCGGTGCGGTGCCGTCGAGCGGCGTGTCCTTGCGATAGAGGACCGAGACCGGAACTAGCTCGCCGTCGGGCGCGGGCGCGAAGATGCGCCGCGTTACGTAGTCGGCGGGGTTGTGGCCGCTCGGCACCTCCTGCGTCTTGCGCAGCGTGCGCTGGCGCGTCTCCATGTCGTAGTCGTAGACCTGCGCCGGCGTCGTCATGGACGAGTAGGTGAAGCGTAGCGTCGTGGTGTCGAACTCGTAGCCCGTCGACATGCCGAGCGCGTAGGCCTCCTCGTCGAAGGCGATGGCGTGCTCGGCGCCGTCGGCGAAGCGCGTGATGACGATGCGCGGCAGGCTGTTCTCACGCTCGAGCCGCACCATGTGATCGCGCAAGGCGACCGTCTCGATGAGGAGGCGGCCTGGCTTGTGCGGCAGGATCTCGCGCCAGTTCTTCTCGCCCGGCGACGCAACCGGGGCCTCGCAGATGCGGAAGTCCTCGGCACCCCCGGAGTTGGTGGTGATGATCAGGCGGTCGCCGTGATGCTCGACCTGGTACTCGTGGCCGTGCCGGCGCGGGCTGACGAGTTGCAAGGGGCCGGCCGGCGCTTCCGCGTCGATGAGATAGACCTCGTTGGTCTGGTGATCGTGCGCGTCGACCTGGATGAAGCGGCTGGACTGGGTCTGGCCGACGCCGACGTAGAAGCCGATGTCCTTTTCCTCGTAGACGAGGACGTCGTCCTCCACGGGCGTGCCGACGGTGTGGCGGTAGACGTAGAGCGGACGGTGATTGGCATCGAGCCGCACGTAGAAGATGGTGCGGTTGTCGAGTGCCCAGACGACGGAGCTGCGCGTGTCGGGGATGGCGTCGGGAAGATCGAGGCCGGTCTCCAGGTCGCGGATGCGGATGGTGAAGAGCTCGCTGCCCTTGTCGTCGACGGCATAGGCGAGCAGGCGATGGTTGTGCGAGTGGGCGGCGGCGCCGAGCTGCCAATAGGGCTTGCCCACGGCCTCCGCGTTGCCATCGATGAGAATGGTCTCGGCCGTGCCGCCGCGCGGACGCCGGGCGAGGCGCGGATACTGGCCGCCGGTGACGAAGCTCGTGTAGTACTCGAAGGGGCCATCGGGCGAGGGGACAGAGCTGTCATCCTCCTTGATGCGCCCCTTCATCTCCACGAAAAGGGCCTCCTGCAGGTCGCGGGTGTCGGCGAGCTGGGCCGTGGTGTAGGCGTTCTCGGCGTCGAGATGGGCGCGGATCTCAGGGTCGAGCAGGGCCGGATCGCGCATCACGTCCTGCCAGTTCTCGGCACGCAGCCAGGCGTAGTCATCCTCCAGCCGCACGCCGTGGCGGGTCGAGACGACGGGGCGCCGCTGGGCCAGCGGCGGGGTAATGGCATTCGGGGACTTCACAAAACCATGCATGAGCAATACCTCCACTCACGACAAACAAACGGCCGATTCGGGCGCTGTGGCGCCGCAAACACGGCATCTTTCCGGTGTGATTTGTCCGGCTGTACGGGAGCCGAAGCTATTTTTTCGGTTCGAACTTCAAGGCAGCGCCGTTGATGCAGTACCTGAGCCCGGTGGGCTGGGGACCGTCGGGGAACACGTGCCCGAGATGGGCATCGCAGCGGGCGCAGAGGACCTCGGTGCGGCGCATGAGGTGAGAGGTGTCCTCGACCTCGCTCACCGTCTCGTCGGCCTTGGGCTGATAGAAGCTGGGCCAGCCCGACCCGGAATCGTATTTAGCCTTAGACTCAAACAGCGGCTCGCCGCAGCAGACGCAGGTGAAGGTGCCTTCCCGCTTCTCGGTGTTGTAGGGGTGCGTGAAGGCGCGCTCGGTGCCGTGCGCGCGCGTGATGCGAAACTCCTCGGGCGTCAGCTCCTGGCGCCACTCGGCATCCGTCTTGGTGACTTTGCCGGGCGCTTTCTCGGTGGTCATGCTCATCTCCTTCTGCCGGTCTCGGCGTGCTCGGAAGCAGACAGCGGCGCGAATTGGTGCCCTAGTCTGCCCGAACCGGCCTCTTGGGGCCAGTCGCACCCGTTCACCAAGCCGCGACATACTCCCCGATGCGAAAAGCCCGGGGTTTTGCGAACGCCGATATTAAGGTTTGAAGCTCTTGCGTAGACTTAATAAGGTTGGATTAAATCTAATTAGGGTTCTGCAAAATATAATTTCATCCTCAAGCGATGAAATCGGAAGCATCCCATTGGTTTTTCTGTGATAATTTTTCGTGTGCTCAAGAATTGACTGGAGCCCCATGCCGAGGATATAGGTGCGGGAGCAATGAACTTCAACGCAGCTCGGCAGGGATTTACTGGGCGTTTCGGCCGCAGGAGAATCTTAACGAGACCAGGGGCTTGTCCACTATCTGGGCGCGCAAGACATTGACAGATCATCTTGCGAATTCTTCACTCTGCCCCGGTGGTATTCTTACCCTGGTAGATCGGCGGAATAATTTCTACCGTCGAGTGCTGGCGTCTTACGGGCGACATCTTGCTGGTGTCTGTGGGAAGAATTCGATTTCTGGCGATGCTCGACATCGTTGCTCAACGGTCAGGCGGAAGGGGATAGCAGATGGATGATGTCGAGAGAGCCGACCTCGTGGAGCTGACGGCCGAGATCGTGTCGGCCTACGTCGGCAAGAACAACGTCCCGGTCTCAGATCTCCCCGGCCTGATCAGCGACGTCCACGATGCTCTCAATCGCGCCTCCAACCGTGGCGTGGTGCCCGAGCGGGAAGACACGAAGCCGGCGATCTCCGTGAAGAAATCCGTGACGGCCGACTACATCGTCTGCTTGGAGGACGGCAAGAAGTTCAAGTCCCTGAAACGCCACCTGCGCACGCACTACAAGCTGTCGCCCGACGAGTACCGGGCGAAGTGGAACCTGCCGCACGACTATCCGATGGTGGCGCCCAACTACGCGCAGGCGCGTTCGCAGCTCGCCAAGAAGATGGGCCTCGGCACGCGCCGCGAGAAGTAGGCCTCGTCTACCCGGTCCGCGTTTTGAGCATCCCGAGCTCATGCCGGTAGGCGCGCAGCAGGCCCGCGTGCCGCGCCAGGCTGTAGGTCCAATGCCCGGCGATGCCGCGCCGGCGCTCCTCCCGCAAAGCCCGCTTCAGTTTGGCGATGAGACGCTGGCGTCCAGCCTCGCTCCGGTCGGTCATCTCGTGCGGCCAAAGAGCAATGAGAGGCGGCAGATCGCGGGCGCGATCGTAGGTCTGCGTGGCGCCCGAGGCGGGCAGAATTGGTACGCGGGCACTCGACGCCATGCTGCTGGTCCGGTTCGTCTGCTTCCTCATGCCCGCGAGCATGGCATGGCGCGGCAAGGGCGGGGATTACTTGGCCGGACGGGCGGAGATTTGCTGGCGACAAGGGCGTTTGCGCAGGGCTAGACTGCCGGCCAAGTCGGATCAGGACAGGGTGCCCGTGTCATGTCGTCAGTCACCAAGGGGCGGTGCCAGTGCCGCAACATCGAGTACGAGTTCGAGGGCAAGCCGAAGTGGGTGATGCACTGCCACTGTGCGGACTGCCGGCGTGCGGTCTCCTCGGCGGTCGCTACCTATATCGGCGTCGACATCGGCCAGTTCCGCTACCTGAAGGGCGAGCCGGCGATCTTTGAATCCTCGCCCGGCGTGAAGCGCTACTTCTGCGGGACCTGCGGCTCGCCCATGGCCTATGCCGGCGCGCGCTGGCCGCGCGAGGTGCATCTGTTCCACGGCACGCTGGAAGATCCCGCGCAGTGGCCGCCGACCGGACACGCGCACATCGACGAGCAGGTGGCCTGGTTCGACGTGCACGACCGCCTCCCGCGCTTCGAGAAGACGGCCGGCAAGGGTGCCAAGCCGGTGGGCGAGGGGCCGCGCAAGTCCTGAGCGGTCTACTATGCCGGGACGGATTCGATTTTCAGCTCCATCATCATGATGGGCGGAGAGGATGCGCCCGGAACCGTTTCCGTCTGCATGATGATGTCGCGGTCGCGCTCGCCGACGAGCATATTGGCGTTGGCGCCCTTGGCCGGCGTGTCAACGGCGCCGCCGACATAGGTCTGCGCCAGGAAGCTGGCGTCGATCTTGGTGTCGGCAGGGCCCTGCACGACCCAGATCATCACCTTCTTGCCTTCCAGCGCCTCCGACGGCCCGGAGCTTTTGATGGAGCCGGAATAGGTCAGCTCCGCCCCGCTCTCGGTCGGCTTGAAGGCGCAGCGCATGGCGCGCTCCTCCACCGGCGGCGTCTGTTGTTTTTCCCCGCTCGCGGCCAACGTGCAGGTCAAGGTCCCCAAGTTGTGCCGCGGCGTTTGCGCGACGGCCGTTGTCGCAACGCAAAAGGAAAGGCCGAGCACCAGGAGCCGGGTCATGTGCAGCCTCCGCTTGTCAATCCACGATCTGATTGAACGCGCCTGGGGACATCGGGTTGCGCGAGCGGGCGGGTGGCGGCATGGATAGGGCCGTCCAGCCCATGCTATAGGCAACCCATGAGCCATTCACTCCGTCCCAATGCCTCGGTGACCGCGAGTTCCGTCACCTTCGCCAACGACCGGCCGTTCTCGGTCTTCGCCGGGCCCTGCCAGATGGAGTCGCGGGCCCATGCCCTGGAGATGGCCACGGCGCTGCGCGAGATCTGCGGCCGGCTCGGCGTCGGCCTCGTCTACAAGACGAGCTTCGACAAGGCCAACCGCACCTCGCTGACGGGCAAGCGCGGCGTCGGCCTCGACGGCGCGCTGCCGGTGTTTGCCGAGATCCGCGAGACGTTGGGCCTGCCGGTCGTGACGGACGTGCACGAGGTCGAGCAGTGCGCGCGCCTGGCGCCGGTGGTGGACGTGCTGCAGATCCCGGCTTTCCTCTGCCGCCAGACCGACCTGCTGATTGCCGCCGCGCGCACCGGCAGGGTCGTGAAGATCAAGAAGGGCCAGTTCCTGGCGCCGTGGGACATGAAGAATGTCGTCGCCAAGGTGACGGGCAGCGGCAACGCCAACGTGCTGGTGACCGAGCGCGGGGCGAGCTTCGGCTACAACACGCTGGTGGTGGACATGCGCTCGCTGGCGATTATGGCAGAGACGGGCGCGCCGGTGATTTTCGATGCGACGCATTCCGTGCAGGCGCCGGGCGGGCAGGGCAGCTCGACGGGCGGCGACCGCCGCTTCGTGCCCACGCTGGCGCGCGCTGCCGTCGCGGTGGGTGTCGCGGGCCTCTTCATCGAGACGCATCAGGACCCGGACAACGCGCCGTCGGACGGCCCCAACATGGTGCCGCTGAAGGACATGGAGCGCCTGCTGCGCGAGCTGATGGCGATCGACGCCGTGGTCAAGGCTGCGAAATAACAAACCAACGCGTGAGTACGGGAGAGAAACACATGAGCCGCAGCGTCGATGCGAAGACCGTCAAAGGGTGGCTGTCGGACGGGGGCGAGATCGCGTTCCTCGATGTGCGCGAGGCAGGTCCGTTCGCGGACGGCCATCCCTTCTTCGCCATTCCGCTGCCCTACAGCCGGCTCGAGGCAGACATCGAGCGCGTCGTGCCGAACCGCGGCGTGCGCGTGGTGCTGACCGATGCGGGCGATGGCGTTGCCGAGCGCGCGGCCAAGCGCGCCGAGGCGCTGGGTTACACCAACGTGACTGTCATGACGGGCGGTGCGCCGGCGTGGAAGGCCGCCGGATACACGCTGTACGAAGGCGTCAACCTGCCGTCGAAGACGTTCGGCGAGATCGTCGAGCACGCGCGCCACACGCCGCGCATCAGCGCGCCGGAGTTGCAGGCCATGCGCACGCGCGGCGACGACTTCGTGCTGGTCGACGGGCGCACGTGGGCCGAATACACACGCTTCAACGTGCCGGGCGGCATCTCCTGCCCGAACGGCGAGCTTGTATTGAGGATCGGCAAGATCGCACCCGATCCCAAGACCACCATCGTCGTCAATTGCGCGGGCCGCACGCGCTCGATCATCGGTGCGCAGACGTTGATCGATTTCGGCGTGCCCAACAAGGTCGTGGCACTGGAGAACGGGACTCAAGGCTGGTTCCTCGCGGGCTTCCAGGTGGAGAAGGGCGCCGACCGGCGCTGGCCCGACGCGCCGGCCGACGAAAGCGTGCGCGATGGCTTGCGCTTGCAGGCGCAGCGGCACGGCGAGCATCACGGCGTGCGCGTCGTGAGCGCGGACGAGGTGGTGGGTTGGCTCGGCGATGCGGCGCGCACGGCGTACGTGCTCGACGTGCGCACTGCGGAGGAGTTTGCGGCGGGCACATTGCCGGGCGCCGTGCACGCGCCGGGCGGACAGCTCATCCAGGCGACGGACCAGTGGGTCGGCGTCAAGGGCGCGCGCATCGCCGTCATGGATGGCGAGTTGATCCGCGCGCCGATGGTGGCGGCCTGGCTGCGCCAGCTCGGCCACGATGCGAACGTTCTCGATCCGGGGGCGCGTACGGATACGGCATTGGCTTCCGCGCTGTCGGCGCGCAAGCCGCGGGCGGGAGACGTGCTGCCCAAGGTGAAAGCGGTCACCTTGCAGGAGGTGGAGCGCGGCGGCGTCCAGGTCATCGACCTGCGCACCAGTGCGGCCTGGAGCGCGGGCCATATTCCCGGCTCCGTCTGGTCGATCCGTCCGCGCATTGCCGCAGCCGCGGGCAAGGCACCGGTCGTGCTGGTTGCGGATGAGACGATGGTGGCGCGTGCGGCCGCTCGCGACCTGGCGGATGCTGGCGCCGGCGATGTCGGCGTGCTCGAGGGCGGCGTATCAGCCTGGACCGCGGGCGGGCGCAAGCTCGACGCCGCGCCGGACCAGCCGCCCGCTGCCGAGCGCATCGACTTCGTCTTTCACACGCACGGCCGTCACGAGGGCAATGCGGAAGCCGCGCGCGCCTATCTCGCCTGGGAAACCGGCTTGCTCGACCAGCTCGACGAGCAGGAGCGCAGCGTGTTCCGGCTTGGTGCGGGGTAGGGCGAACCCAAGCGCATCCGCTTTGGTTGTGCCAGTCGTTGGTTTGGGAGCCCATCTGCAAATCACCTTGCGTCCCCGGCCTGCGTGCGCAGCACGCAAGGAGCCGGGGTCTTTAGCTTTGGAGACTGTCGGCAAGGTCGTGAGTTTTCGGGCTACCGCCGAGTGTTTTCGCTGACGGGAAAGATCCCGGCTCGCCGCGCAGATCCTGCGCGGCGTCCGGGAACACAGGCGGTGGGTGATGTCGTGCCCCCATGGGTGTGCGAACGCGCTGAACATCCGTGCACATTCACGCAACGATCTTCCGGACTTGCGTCACGATGGGTTCTCATGACCCTCGGAACGAGTCCGAGGGTGGGCAAGCCCGAGAATGACACGGAGTGGGTGGCATCTCGGAGCATATCAGAGAGTAGAGCGCTGTAAGTTTGAGACGCGTTTGCACGAAACAACCGCTCACCTGCAGCAGCCGGTGCTCAAATGATAGGCTGCGCGTGTTGGTTTGGTCGTTCGCTCAGGCGGACGCATCGCCATTCAGCGCGGGTTCGTAGCGGTCGCAGAAGTGCTCGATCGTTTCGGACTGGAAGTCGGCGAGGCGGGCGAAGATCTGCGCGTCGGGCCAGTCCCACCAGGCGATGCGGATCAGGCGCTGGGCAATGGCGCGGGGGAAGCGTTCGCGGATGGCGCGCGCCGGCACGCCGCCGACGATCGTGTACGGCTCCACATCGCGGGTGACGACTGCTCCGGCAGCGAGGACAGCACCGTCGCCGACCTTGACGTTGGGCAGCACGATGACGCCGTGCCCGATCCAGACATCGTTGCCGATGGTGACGGTGGCGGCGCGGCGGTCGGCGAAGAACTGCCGGTCGCGCGAGGCTGAACTCTCATAGTACTCCGGGCAGTAGGTGAAGCGGTGCTGCGCGGGCCGTCCCATCGGATGATTGGGCGCGCCGATGCGCACGCCGTTGGCGATGGCGGTGAATTTGCCGATGACGGCGTCGGCAACCTCACAGTTCTGGCCGAGATAGGAGTAATCGCCGATGCGCGCGTACTCGACGTAGGAATTGCGCAGAATCTCGCAGCGCCGGCCGATGTGCGCCTCGCGCAGGCGCACGGTCTCGTGGATCACGGTCTCGGCGATCTTCGGACGCGGGGCGTCGGTCATGGGCGCTGGCTCGTCACTATCGGCGGGCGACAGTGCCAGCACCCTGTAGAGCCTTGATGACAGCGTGATGCGAGTTTTTTCGGCCGCGCGCCTTGACAGAGCACTGCTTGGGTCTATTTATAGCCAATAGGAAATATAACCAAATGGCTATTTCAATGACCCCTCATCCGATCGACGCGACGTTCGCCGCCCTCGCCGATCCCACGCGGCGCGCCATCCTGGCGCGGCTTGCTCTAGGCGAGGCTACGGTCAACGAGCTCGCCAAGCCCTTCAACATGACGCAACCCTCGATCTCTAAGCACCTGAAGGTGCTGGAGCGCGCCGGCCTCATCTCGCGCAGCCGTGCCGCGCAGACGCGGCCCTGCCGGCTCGAGACGGCGCCGCTGAAACAGGCGGCACACTGGATCGAGAGCTACCGGCACCTCTGGGACGACAGCTTCGATCGTCTCGATGCTCACCTGAAGACCGTGCAAGCAACCAAGGAGAAAGGACGTTCCCATGCTCGCAAGAAATAAGCCCGTACCCGCGCCGGACGGCACGTTCGTCATTACGCGAACCTTCGATGCGCCGCTGGACGTGGTCTGGGCGGCGTGGAGCGAGGCCAAGCAGCTGCAGACATGGTGGGGCCCGAAAGGCTGCACCATCCGGGTGGCCAACCTGGAGTTCAGGCCGGGCGGCTTCTTCCACTACGCCATGCAGTTTCCCAATGCGCCGGAGACCTGGGGACGGTTCCTGTACCGGGAGATCGTGCCCAAGGAGCGCATCGTGTGGCTGAACTCGTTCTCCAACGCGGGCTGCGGCATCACGCGGGCGCCGTTCGACCAGGCCATTCCGCTGGAGATCCTGAACGACGTGACGTTCACCGCGGCAGGCGACAAGACGGTGATCACCCTGCACGCGCGGCCGCATGGCGCGGCGGAGAACGAGGCCAAGGTGTTCGAGGGCATGATGCCGTCCCTGGAGCAGGGCTACGGCGGCACGCTCGATCAGTTGGCAAGCGCGCTCAGCAAACGTTGACCGGCAGCCGCCCAACCTCCCGGCACGGGCGTTGGGCGGTGCTCGCTTGAAGCCGGGATCGAACAAGACCCTTGCGGCCGTGCGTGGCGACGGTAACGTGCTGCGGCGTCCGCCGTTGGTGCGGGATGCGAACCAGCCCGAGGGAAGCGATCCGTGCCGAGCGAACGTGATGCAAAAACCGTGACGGTCATGAGCGGCCTCGCGCTGGAGGTTGCCATCAACCGCTGGCTGAAGCCGCAGTTCGAGGCCCGGTCCGGCTACCGGCTCGATATCGACTGGCGCCCGACGACCGCCATCATGAAATCGATCGAGGAGGGCAAGCGCGCCGACTTCATCATCGCCATCACGGACTCGATGGACAAGCTCGTGGAGCGCGGGATCGTGCGCCGGGCGACGCGCGTGTCGCTCGCCGACTCGGTGCTGGGCGTGGGCGTGCGGCAGGGCGCGCCGCGGCCGGATGTGTCGACCGTCGAGGCGTTCAAGCGCGCGATGACGGAGGCGCGGGCCGTCGCCTACTCGAAGGCGGGCGCCAGCGGCATCTATTTCGCGAAGGTGATCGAGCGGCTCGGGATTGCCGACGCGGTCAATCAGCGCGCCGTCGTCATTCCCATGGGCTTCACGGCGGAGAAGGTGGCGAGCGGCGAAGCCGATGTCGCGATACAGCAGATCAGCGAGCTGATGTCGGTGCCGGGCATCGATATCGCCGGGCCGTTCCCGGCGGAGCTGCAGGCCGTGTCGACCTTCGATGCGGCAATCTTTGCGGATGCCGTCAATCCCGAAGGCGCGCAGGCGCTGCTCGACACGCTGACGTCGCCGGCCGCGGCCAAGGCGTACGCCGACGGCGGTTTGGTCTCGCGGCTCACCGCAGTTTGAACTGAGGAACAACATCATGGCCGACAAGCCTCGTATCGTCCTGCTGCACGGCACGCCGGTTGCCGTGGAGCCGATCAACCGATCGTTCGCGGCGCGCTGGCCGGGCGCCGAGGTCGTCAACCTGCTGGATGACTCGCTGTCCGTGGATCGCGCCAAGGATCCCGATCTCACGCCGCGCATGTTCGAGCGGTTCGCCGAGCTCGGCGGCTATGCGCGTCGCATCGGCGCCAACGGCATCCTCGTGACGTGCTCCGCCTTCGGCCCGGCCATCGCGCGTATGGCGGCGGAGCTGCCGATGCCGGTGCTGAAGCCCAACGAGGCCATGTTCCGCGCCGCGCTCGGCAAGGGGCGCAAGATCGGCATGCTCGCGACATTCGCGCCGTCGGTGTCGACGATGACGGAGGAGTTCGACGAGTTCGTGCGCGAGACGGGCTCTCAGGCGACGCTCCGGACCATCGTCGTGGACGGTGCCATGGACGCGCTGCGCAAGGGCGATGCGGAGACGCACAACAGGCTCGTCGCCGCGCGTGCGCCGGAGCTGGCGGACTGCGATGCCATCATGCTCGCGCACTTCTCGACCTCGCGCGCCGCCGAGAAAGTGGGCGCAGCAGTCTCGACGCCGGTGCTGACCGCGCCCGATGCGGCCGTCGACCGGATGAAGTCGATCGTGGCGGCGTGACGGCCCTTACATTCTCAGAATCGGGTGCAGCAGGCGCAGCCACCAGGCCTTGAACTCGGGTGGTTGTTCCGTGGCCAGAGCGCAGATGCAACCGATCTCGCTGTCGGCGACGGGTGTGTGCTCGATGTGATCGTCGAGGTCCGCCACATCGCCAATCCCGTAGGTGCCGGTGGCATCGCTGAAGGCGCCCTGCAGCACCAGCGTCATCTCGTGCCCGCCATGACCATGCTCGGGGATGGTGGCGGCGGGTGAAGCCTTGAGCAGCTTCAGCGTCCCGCCTGTTTCACCCGGCAGCTCCACGTCGTGCAGCCAGATGCCCGGCGCGACGCGGCGCCAGCGCACCGTGTCGAAGGATGTGCCGACGAGGCGGTGGAAAGGATAGGGCAGCCCGCCGGCGACAAGCGCCGGAGCGGTCATGACGGCCGTGCCCCCGTCATAGGACGGCTGTGTGTGCTGCGCCGGGCGCAGGGAGGACGGCGGCAGGGCATCGATCAGCGCACCGCCGACGGCGTTGAGGATTTCGAGCTCCTCGCGGCAGCGGGGGCACATGGCGATGTGCGCAGCGACCACGGCCGCGAAAGCCTGGGGCAGTGTGCCCGCGGCAAAGGCCATCAGCGTGGCGTCGTCGGGGTGATGGCGGATGGTCATCGCAGGTCCTCAACGGCCGCACGGATTTTCTGGTAGGCAAGACGCATTCGCGATTTCACGGTTCCGATCGGAAGCCCGAGCCGGGCGGCGATTTCGCTGTGCGAGAGGCCGTCGACGAAGGCGAGCGTCACGATCTCGCGCTGGTCGGCGGGCAGCGTCGCGAGCGCGGTGCGCACGCGGGTCTCGTTTTCCCGTTGCGCGAGTGCTTCATCGGCGCGGGCGTCCTGCGCCGCTTCCTCCTCGTGCGAGGGCGGCAGCTCCTGAAAGGGAATCTCGCGCCTGAGGCGGTCGATCCTCAGGTTGCGGGCGATGGTGAAGATCCAGGTCGTGGTGCTGCCTTTGTCACCGGAGAACTGGCCGGCCTTGCGCCAGACCGTGAGCATGGTCTCCTGGGCCAGGTCCTCGGCGATCTGGGCGTCGGCGCCCTGGCGGATCATGTAGGCCTTCACGCGCGGGCCATAGAGGCCAAAGAGCGTGCGGAAGGCGCTCGTGTCGTGGGCGGCAACGCGGTGCAACAGGTCGTCGTCCATGCGTCCCGGTCTGACTTGGAGCGCGCAGCTTTGCTCCGTTGGTCTTGGCCTCAGGCTGGGAACCATAGCGCACCCGTTCGCGGCTTTGCGAGGTGGATACGCAGGGCCAGTGAACTTGGATCACTGGGGTTGGGTGGGCGGATCTAGGCCCGGCGGCGCTTGCGGGGGGCGGTGTGGGCGGCGACGTGGGCGCGGAAGGCCTCGATGAACTCCTGCGATAGGGCCGACAGGCGCCGGTTGGCCGGCGTAACGATGGCCTTGCGGACGTTGATGATGGGTTCGAAGGGGACGGTGACGACGCCACGGCTTTCGAAATCCGTGGCCGAGAACGGATCGACCAGGGCGATCCCGGTGCCGGCCGCCACGAGACTGCCGGCGATGCCCGACAGCGGCGTGGTGACGACCGCATTGCGCCGCACCTCCGCGAGATGCGCCTGAACCTCATCGGCGGTGAAGATCTGCGGTTCTTCGAGGGCGATGAACGGCTCGCCGGCGAGGTCCTTGGCGGTCACGCTGCTGCGCCGCGCCAGGCGATGCCCTTTCGGCATGAGCACGACCGCGTGTGAATTGAGCGGCTCCAGCTTCAGGCCAGGCCGTTCGGGCGGGGCGGCGGCGATGCCGATGTCGGCCTGGCCGGTGACCACCGCGTCGACCACGAGATGGGACGGCATGCCGTGCAGATGCACGCGGCCGAGCTTCCGCCCTTTGATGAACGCGGCGACGAAGCGCGGCAGGAACCCCATGGCCATGGACGGCATGGCGACCACGCGCAGCGTGCCGCGGCGGCGGTTGCGCAGTTCCTGCGCGAACGTGCTGACGGCTTGGATGCCGTAGGCGTAGCGCTCCACCTCGACCAGGAGAAGATGGGCTTCCGGCGTCGGGACGACATGATTGCCGGTGCGCTCGAACAGCTTGATGCCGGAGCGCACCTCCAGGTCATGGACAAGCCGGCTGACCGCAGGTTGGCTGATCTTCAACACGGAGGCGGCTCTGGTGATGGAGCCGCGCAGCATAACAAGACGGAAGGCTTCGAGCTGGCGCGGATTTAGCTGCACGCTGCATACTCTTCAGGCAAGGGCGTGCGCAGTATAACAAATCCGTATGCTGGCATCAGGAAATTCGAGTTGACGCCCCGGTTCGGTAAAATCAGGCTGATAACGGCGAATTGTTCTAATTCAATGACAGTGGCAGGGGAGGTCGGAATGAAGGCGAAGCATATCCTGACGGCGGCGGGCTGCGTTCTGGCGCTGGCCGCGTCTCCCGCGCTGGCGCAGCAGAAGACGCTCACGGTCGCGGCCTACGGTGGCTCCTGGGAGCAGGCCATGCGCAAGTTCGTCATCCCGGACTTCGAGGCCAAGCACAACGTCAAGGTCGAGTACACGGCCGGCAACTCCACCGACACCATCGCCAAGCTGCAGGCGCAGAAGGGCAACCAGGTGATCGACGTGGCCGTGGTCGACGACGGCCCCATGTATCTGGCGATCCAGCTCGGCTTCTGCACGCCGATCCAGGGGCTCGACAAGACAGATCTCTATGATGCCGCCAAGTTCAAGGACGACATGGCGGTGGCGGTCGGGCAGACCGGCACCGGCTTCATGGTCAACACCAAGTATTTCCAGGAGAAGGGCTGGCCGATCCCGACATCCTGGAATGACCTTCGCGATCCGAAGTTCAAGAAGCTGCTGGTGATCCCGCCCATCAACAACACCTACGGCCTCTATACGCTGATGATGTTCGCGCGCATGAACGGCGGCGGCGAGAGCAACATCGATCCGGGCTTCAAGGTGATGAAGGACGAGGTCAACCCGAACGTGCTCGTATACGAGCCGTCGCCCGGCAAGATGACCGAGCTGTTCCAGTCGGGGCAGGGTCAGATCGCCGTTTGGGGCACGGGCCGCGTGCAGGCTTTCGCCAACACGGGCTTCCCCGTCGACTTCATCTATCCGAAGGAAGGCGCGCCGATCCTGCTGGCCTCCGCCTGCGTGGTCGCCAAGCAGAACGCCAATCCGCTGGCGCACGAGTTCATCAAGGCGCTGGTCTCAGCCGAGGTGCAGACGGCCTTCGCCAAGGACAACGGCAACGGGCCCGTCAACAAGAAGGTCGACGTCAACATGCCGGAGCTGAAGATGGCTCCCGTCGGCGACCGGGCCGCGAAGGTGGTCGTGCCCGACTGGGTCGCGATCAACAAGTCGCGCGAGGACTGGACCAAGCGCTGGAACCGCGAGGTCGAGCGGTAGGGCGAACAAATCCCCTCTCCCCGCAAGCAGGGAGAGGCTCGGGTGAGGGGCAGCCACGACGATGGAGCAAGTTTCTGCCCCTCACCCCAACCCTCTCCCCGTGAAGGACGGGGAGAGGGAGTTGTTCAGAGTCCTAGCCCTCTCCCCGCACGCGGGGAGAGGGGATATTCAATAATCAGCCCTCTCTCCTGAAGAGGGAAACATTCAGCACGCTCCGTCCTCTCGTCATCGAGAGGGAATTTGGGACAGCTCAGAGAGATTTGCAGATCCAATGCCGTTTCTTGTCCTCGACGGCCTGACGAAGCGCTTTGGCGACTACGTTGCGGTCGAGAGTTTGTCGCTGGCTGTCGAGCAGGGCGAATTCCTGGCGCTGCTCGGGCCGTCCGGTTGCGGCAAGACCACGACGCTGCAGATGATTGCCGGCTTCGTCACGCCCACGTCCGGCGCCATCAAACTCGAGGGGCAGGACCTTTTGGCGGTGCGGCCGGCCAAACGCGGCCTCGGCATCGTGTTCCAGTCCTATGCGCTGTTCCCGCACATGACGGCGGCTGAAAACGTCGCCTTCGGTCTCGAGATGCAGGGCGTGGACAAGGCGGATCGTGCGCGCCGCGTGGCGGAGGCGCTGGATCTCGTGGGGCTCGGCAAATTCGCCGACCGCCATCCCCGGCGCATGTCGGGCGGGCAGCAGCAGCGCGTGGCACTGGCGCGGGCCCTGGTGATCCGGCCGCGCATCCTGCTGCTCGACGAGCCGCTGTCGAACCTCGATGCCAAGCTGCGCGAGGAGATGCAGATCGAGCTGCGCCAGATCCAGCGCAACGTCGGCACGACCACCATTCTCGTCACGCACGACCAGTCCGAGGCCATGGCGCTGTCCGACCGCATTGCCGTGATGAGCCAGGGCCGCATCGAGCAGATCGCGCCGCCGCACGAAGCCTACGAGCGGCCGGCGACGCCGTTCGTGGCGAGCTTCCTCGGCAAGACGAACGTGCTGGAGGCGAGCGTGGCGAGCGACGGCGGCGCGCCCAAGGCGGCGCTCGGCGACAGCCGCTGGCCGGTGCCAGCCGGCAGTCCGGAGCGCGTGCTGGTGACGGTGCGGCCGGAGAAGATCGGTTTTGCCAACGGCACGGGCCAGGCGCTCGCCGGCAAAGTGGTGACGCGCATCTTCCAGGGCAATCACTGGCTCTACCAGGTCGACACCGCGCACGGGCGCGTGACGGTGATCCGCCAGAACTCGGGCGAGCCCGCACCGGCGGAAGGCGAGGCCGTGCGGCTCACGTGGCGGCAGGAGGACATGTCCGTGCGGCCGGCGGGGGCGGTGTGATGAGTGCTGCCGAGAGCGAGGACCGGCGGAGCTGGGTGCCGTACCTGCTGTCGGCGCCGGGGTTGCTGCTGTTCGTGGCCATCGTGCTGGTGCCGCTGGTGATGACGGTGCTGCTCTCGTTCCACGACTGGGGGCAATACAAGGGCATCGAGCAGGTCTTCATCCTGAAGAACTGGCGCGAGGTCTGGTCGGACGGTTATTTCCACGAGGTGTTCCTGCGCACGTTCCGCGTGGCGCTGATCGTGACGCTGCTGACGGCGGTGCTGGGGGCGCCGGAAGCCTACATCCTCTCGCGCATGAAGAGCCCGTGGAAGGGCATCTTCCTGCTGGTGGTGATCGGGCCGCTGCTGATCTCGGTGGTGGCACGCACGCTCGGCTGGGCGCTGCTGTTCGGCGGCAGCGGCGGCGTTGTCAACAAGGCGTTGCTCAATCTCGGCGTGATCTCGACGCCCATTCCCTTCATGTTCACCGAGACGGGCATGATCGTGGCGCTGGCGCATGTGCTGATGCCGTTCATGGTGCTGTCGGTGTGGGCGGCGCTGCAGCGGCTCGATCCGCAGATCGAGAATGCGGCTATGTCGCTCGGCGCGTCGCAGGCGACGGTGCTGAGGCGCATCGTGCTGCCGCAGATCGTGCCGGGCATCCTGTCCGGCGGCATCATCGTGTTCGCGCTGGCGGCCTCCGCGTTCGCGACGCCGTCGATCATCGGCGGGCGGCGGCTGAAGGTGGCCTCGACGCTTGCCTATGACGAGTTCCTGAATACGCTGAACTGGCCCCTGGGTGCGGCCGTTGCCGTGCTCCTGCTGATAGCGCTGATCTGCATCGTGGTGGGCGCGAACAGGATCGTCGAACGTCGCTACGCGCAGGTGTTCCGATGAGCAAGAACGGTCCCCTGGCGCTGATCTTCCATACGCTGTTCGTCATCTTCATGCTGGCGCCCATCGTCATCGTGTGCGTGGTGGCGTTCACGCCGGAGGGCTACCTGTCGCTGCCGACCAACGGGCCGTCGCTGCGCTGGTTCCGCACCATCGGGCGTTATCCTGAGTTCATCAACTCGTTCTGGACCAGCATCTGGCTCGGCACGGTGTCGTCGGTCATCGCGCTGGCCTTCGCGGTGCCGGCGGCGCTGGCGATCGCGCGCTACGATTTCGCCGGGCGCGATGCCGTGACGGCGCTGTTCATGTCGCCGCTGATGATCCCGCACGTCGTGCTCGGCATCGCCTTCCTGCGCTTCTTCACGCAGATCGGATTGGGCGGAACGTTCACGGGGCTGGTGCTGTCGCACATCGTCATCGTGCTGCCGTTCGCGCTGCGGCTGACGCTGGCGTCGGCAACCGGCATGGACCCGCGCATCGAGCAGGCGGCGATCTCGCTCGGCGCCTCCGAGTGGACGGTGCTGAAGCGCATCACGCTGCCGCTGATCCTCCCCGGGCTGGCGAGCGGCTGGGCGCTATCGTTCATCCAGTCCTTCGACGAGGTGACGATGACGGTGTTCATCGCCGCGCCGGGAACGGAAACGCTGCCCGTGCGCATGTTCCTTTATATCCAGGACAACATCGATCCGCTCGTGACATCGGTGTCGGCGAGCGTGATCGCAGCGACGGTCGTGGCCCTGATCGTGCTGGATCGCATCTACGGGCTGGAACGGCTGCTGGTCGGCCGGGGAACAGGAGAACGCTGATGGCGACAGCCGCACAGCGCGACTATGACGTGGCCGTCGTCGGCGGTGGCCTGGTCGGCGCGGCAATTTCCTATGGGCTGGCACGCGGCGGGGCGCGTGTTGCGCTGCTCGACGAGGGCGATGATGCGATCCGTGCCTCGCGCGGCAACTTCGCGCTGGTGTGGGTGCAGTCCAAGGGCCTGGGCATGCCGGAGTATGCCGGCTGGACCGTGCGCTCGTCAGATGCCTGGACCGGGTTTTCCGGCGAGCTGAAGGAGATGACCGGCCTCGATGTGGCCTTCGAGCGGCCCGGCGGTTTCAGCCTGTGCCTGTCGGAGCGCGAGGTGGAGGCTCGCGAGCAGACGCTGAAGCGCCTGCACAACCAGCCGGGCATCATGAAGTACGAAGTCAAGATGGTCGAGCGCAGCGAGATCGAGCGCATGCTGCCGGCGATCGGGCCCGATGTGGTCGGCGGTAGCTACTGTCCGCTGGACGGGCATGTCAATTCGCTGCGCCTGCTGCGGGCGCTGCATACGGCGCTGGCGAAGCTCGGCACCCGCTATCTGCCCAATCATACGGTGAGTGCCATCGCCCACAAAGACGGTGGGTTTGCGCTGACGACCAGCAACGGCGAGATCCGCTCGGCCAAGGTGGTGCTCGCCGCCGGCAACGCCAACATGAAGCTGGCGCCGATGGTGGGGCTGGTGGCGCCCATGCGGCCCGAGCGCGGCCAGATCATCGTCACGGAGCGCTTGCAGCCGTTTCTCAAGCATCCCGTCGTGACCGTGCGCCAGACCGATGAAGGCACGGTCATGATCGGCGACAGCAAGGAGGAGGGGACGACGCCGGAAGGCACCAACATGGGCATCGCGGCCGTGGAGGCCGATCGGGCCCGGCGCATGTTTCCTGCCCTCGACAACGCCAACGTGGTGCGCACCTGGACGGCGGTGCGCGTGATGACCCAGGACGGCTTCCCGATCTACGAGCAGTCCGAAACCAGCCCCGGTGCGTTCGTCGTCTGCTGCCATTCCGGTGTGACGCTGGCTGCCAATCACGCCCTGACCATTGCCCCGATGATCGCCCGAGGCGCACTCGACCTCGATCTGGTGGGCGCATTCTCCGCAAAGAGGTTCTGATGTTCGAACGTGTGGGCGCGCAAGGCGCAAACGTCGCCATCACAGTCGATGGGGCGCCGGTGCAGGCACGGGCCGGCGACACGGTCGCGGCGGCGCTGCTGGCCGCAGGCATGACATCGACACGCACGACGCCGGTCTCGGGCGCACCGCGCGCGCCCTACTGCATGATGGGCGTGTGCTTCGAATGCCTGGTGACGATCGACGACGTCGGCAACCGGCAGGGCTGCCTCGTTCCGGTGAGCGAGGGCATGCGCATCGAGACGCAGAAGGGCAAGCGGGAGGCCGGGCGATGACAGGTCTCTCCGAGATGAAGGACAGCTACGATGTCGCCGTCATCGGCGCGGGGCCGGCGGGCCTCGGCGCGGCGACGGTGGCGGCACGTGCGGGGCTGGCGACGGTTCTGCTCGACGAGAATCCCGGACCGGGCGGGCAGGTGTGGCGCGGCATCACGACGACGCCCGTGCTGCACGACACGATACTCGGCCCCGACTACTGGAAGGGCGGCGACGTCGTGCACGACTTCGAGGCGAGCGGCGCCACCTACGTTCCGGGCGCCGTGGTCTGGAGCCTGTCGCGCGAGCGTGAGATCGGCCTGTCGATCGGCGGCGCGGCGCGCATGCTCAAGGCGCGGCGCGTGATCATTGCCACCGGTGCGCTGGAGCGGCCGTTTCCGATTCCCGGCTGGACGCTGCCGGGCGTCATGAGCATCGGCGGCGCGCAGACGCTGCTGAAAGCCTCGGGCCTGCTGCCGGCGGGGAACGTTGTGCTGGCGGGCTCGGGGCCGCTGCTGTGGCTCTTCGCCCACCAGATGCTGGAGGCGGGCGCGCGTATCCACGCCATTCTCGATACCTCCGATGTGACGGCGCGGCGGGCGGCGCTGGCACATGCGGCCCGGTTCGTGATGTCGCCCTACCTCAAGAAGGGCCTGCAGCTGATGGCGCGCGTGCGCCGTCGCGCACGCGTGCTGACCGGCATCACCGAGCTGCGTGCGGCCGGCGACGGCAAGCTCGAGATGGTGCACTTCAGCCGCGGCCACGAGGGCGCACAGCGCATCCATGCGGACATGCTGCTGCTGCATCAGGGCGTGGTGCCCAACGTCAACCTGGCCATGGCGGCCGGCGTCGAGCATCACTGGGACGAGCAGCAGCTCTGCTTCGTGCCGAACGTCGATCACGTGGGCGGGACCTCGCTCGAGGGGATCGCGATTGCCGGTGACGGCGCGGGCATTGCCGGAGCGGAGGCCGCCTACGAGCGCGGGCGCCTTGCGGGCATGGCCGCGGCGCGGACCTTGAAGATGGACGCCGAGCGGCTACTACCCGACGAGACCGCCATCCGGCGCACGCTGGCGCGCTACGAGCGGGCCCGGGCGTTCCTCGATACGCTGTACCGGCCGGCCCGGACGTTCCGCATTCCCTCGGGCGACACCATCGTGTGCCGCTGCGAGGAGGTGACCGCGCAGCAGGTGGTCGACAACGTGCGCATCGGCTGCACCGGGCCGAACCAGCTCAAGTCGTACCTGCGCTGCGGCATGGGGCCGTGCCAGGGACGCCTGTGCGGGCTGACGGTGACGGAGCTGATCGCCGACGTGCGCGGCGTCGCGCCGGGCGAGGTCGGCTACTACCGCCTGCGCCCGCCGGTGAAGCCGATCGCGCTCTCCGAGCTGGCGTCCATGCCCAAGACCGAGAAGGACGTCGCTGCTGTCGTGCGGCTGTGATGGCGCGTGAGTGGGGCGCCATGCTTGCTCTGACCACATCAGGTGTTGAGCTCGGGCAGATGTCTTCCCATCCATTGCGCCGAAGGCGCTCCCCCTCCCCCTTGCGGGGAGGGGTTAGGGGTGGGGGGACGCCACAAGCGCTACGCCCACGTCTTCACCCCACCCCGCCCTCAACTGCGTTGAGGCCGACCCTCCCCGTCAAGGGGAGGGTCGATAGAGTTTCGCTCGGCGTGCGTGGCTGCCCCTCACCCCGACCCTCTCCCCGCTTACGGGGAGAGGGGGAAGGATAGATCATGAGCGCTGACGTCATCGTCATTGGCGGTGGGTTGCACGGTTGCTCGGCGGCGCTGCATCTGGCGCTGCGCGGCGTGAAAGTTCTGCTGATCGAGAAGGACTATGTGGGGCGCCACGCGTCCGGCGTGAATGCCGGTGGCGTGCGGCGCCTCGGGCGGCATGTGGCGGAAATTCCGCTCTCCGTCGCCTCCATGGAGATGTGGCACCGCATCCGCGATCTCGTTGATGACGACTGCGGGTTCGAGAGCCACGGCCAGGTCAAGGTGGCGGAGACGGCGGAGGAGCTGGCGCGATTGAAGGCCCGCGTCGATGAGGTGACGGCACTGGGCTTCACGCACGAGGAGCTGATCGGCCAGGCCGAGCTGCGTGAGATCATCCCGGCGATTGCCGATCACTGCGTCGGCGGCATCGTGTGCCGGGCGGATGGCGCGGCGCTGCCGTTCCGCACGGTGCACGCGTTCAAGCGCAAGGCGGAGACGCTGGGCGTCGTGTTCAAGGAAGGCACGCGGGTGCGCGGGCTGAAGCGCGTGGGCGACGCGTGGCAGGTCGAGACCGACCAGGGCACCGAGACGGCGCGCGTCGTCGTCAACTGCGCGGGCGCATGGGCCGGGCGCATCGCCGAGACGCTGGGCGAGCCGGTGCCGCTCGAGGTGATCGCGCCGATGCTGATGATCACGGCGCCGATGCGGGAGTTCGTCAAGCCGGTGGTGGGATCGTCGGGACGCACGCTGTCGTTCAAGCAGTTCGCCAACGGCACCGTGCTGATCGGCGGCGGGCATCGTGGCACGGCGCATCCCGACCAGAACCGCACGGACCTCGACTGGACGCGCCTCGCCATCAATGCCAAGACGGTCTACGACCTGTTTCCGGTGATGCGCGGCGCGCAGATCGTGCGCGCCTGGGCCGGCATCGAGGCGCGCATGCCCGACGACATCCCGGTGATCGGCAAGAGCGCGACGTCGGAGGGCGTGTTCCACGCCTTCGGCTTTTCCGCGCACGGCTTCCAGCTCGGGCCGGCGGTTGGCAGCCTGATGGCGGAGCTTGTCACAACCGGCAAATCCAACCTGCCGATCGCACCGTTCGACATCCGGCGGTTCCAGCGGGCGGCGTGAGGACATGGCGATGGTGACGTCAGTCATCCCGCCGAGATCCTGAGTTTCCGGTTCGGATCGGACGGCCTCTTCTCGTGTGTTCATGGAAGCTGCGCATCGCGACGAAACCGCGCTTCGCGCGGAAGCGCGGCTATCCGGAACTTTATGCGTCAATGATGCTCCTTCGGTTTCAGTTATCTTTTTGGCTAACTGTTCTTGACGCCGGGAAGCGCTGCCCCTATAGTTAGCTACATGGCTAACCAATCAACGCAACTCGATCACATCTTCGGAGCCCTGTCGGACGCCACGCGGCGGACGATCGTCATGCGGCTCTGTGAAGGCGAGGCTTCCGTCGGAGAGCTGGCGAAGCCGTTCAAAATGGCGCTGCCGAGCCTGATGAAACACATCCGCATCCTGGAGAGCAGCGGCCTCGTTGCGTCCGAGAAGCAGGGGCGTGTCAGGACGTGCTCATTGCAGACGGACGCTCTCGCAACCCTCGAAGTCTGGCTGGCGGCGCAAAGGGCGATCTGGGAGCACCGGTTGGATCAACTGGAAACGTACGTCGAGAAGTTGAAAAAAGAGGAGAAGGTCAATGCCCGCAAACGCAAGCCGAAGTGACTCACCCCTGTCCACCTGGGCGCTCGATCGCGAGATCGTCCTCTCGCGCGTCATCAATGCGCCGCGCGAGCTGGTTTTCTCGGCCTGGACCGATCCGCGCCATCTGCCCCAATGGTTCGGTCCGGCCGGGTTCACGATCGAGACAAAATCGATCGATGTTCGCGTCGGCGGCGAATGGCGGTTCGATATGATCGCTGCCGACGGCAAGCGCTATACGAACCGGATGCAATTCCGGCGCATCGAGAGGCCTCACTTGCTCGAGATCGATCATGGCGCCGACAAAGACAACGATCCCGGCATATTTCGCACCACCATCACGTTCGATGAGCAGAGCGACGGCAAGACCGTCATCACGTTGCGGCAGTTGCATCCAACGGCGGCTCAGCGCGCCGCGGGCATCGGATTTGGCGCCGTCGAGTACGGTTATCAAACGCTCGACAAGCTGGCGCGGCACGTCGAGAGCAGCCAGGTTGCCTAGCGGGACCGAACAAGTCCGGCACGCGGTGTCCGCGTCCAGTCGCGACTGGACGGCAGGGGGCCTGGGTGCCGGCACCCTCAGTCCTCTGTGCACGAGCGACCAGCGTGGAGGAGCGCGTCTTCCACGCTACGCGACCAAAGCGGTGCTCCTCAACGTCCAGCGCCACGCACCTCTTTGGGGGGCTACTTGACGGGGCCTTGGGAACTTGGTGGCGGCGCGGGCCTCCGAAGTTCAGACTCAACCAGAGCCTGATACTTCGACGGATCGGCTCGCTCGATGGCCGCTATATCTGGCGCCCCGCCTTTGCGCCAGTCGACATAGGCATCACTGGCCCCAATTCCCATCGCCTCCGCGACAAGCTGCACCCAGTTGCGTATTGCAATGTTGTCTCGACCATCCCACGCGGCGAGCTCGCGATGGCAGGGATGGAAGATCGTGCAGACCGTATCGACCCGCTGCGCCGTCGCAGCCGCCCAGGTTTCGCTGAGCGCGTGCGCCAGAGCGCCAGGCACGGGGGCCAGCGCGCTGCACATATGGCCTGGGTGGGCCGGTCCGTCGATCAGCTCCAATCCGGAAATGCGGGCGAGCAGGCTTGTCACACTGTCATTGACCGCGACGTGAGTGGCGAATCCAAGATGCCGGTGCAGAAGCGCACGGCGTCGCACCGGGACCCTGAGCAGGGGCGCAAGGCGTTCGGCCCGGTCCGCCAGAAGCCGGGTGATATGGGCAAGGTCAAATTGCGTGGCGTTGCCGGGTGCCATGATGTCGGTCATGTGCATGTGACAGGAAGGGCACCAGGTCACCACTGTTCCCCGCCCCTCTGCTCCGGCCGCCTCGTTGAAGCGGGTGACCGTTCGAGCAGCCATGTTGCTAGCGCCGCGCGGCTGGTGATCATGCGCTGTGCCACAGCAGTAGGCGGGTCCTCCTACCGTGTTCACATCGTAGCCGGCCCGCTCCAGCAGCAGGACCGACAGCCGGATAATTTCGGCATGGCGCAGCATGTTGCAACCGAACCAGAACGTAATGCGATCTGCCCCTACAGCCATCTCTCAAGCTCCTCATCGGTGAGCTGCAGCCGAGCGAAGATTTTGACGCGTGGAAACAGGGTTGGGTCGTTCTTAACCGGCAGCTGGCGTGTGTCATTGAGCGCGCGTTGCTTGGCGATCCTGATAAGGAGCATCGCGTCCAACCCGGATGCTTTCTGAGGACATGCATCGACGCACAGTCCGCTTTTGGTGCAGGCGCCGACCCAAGCGACGGTCTCGACTGGAGCCGCTTCGCCTTGCGCGAGCCTACGCAATCCATCGGTTGCCGATGTAGGGTCGAAACCGCCAACACCAATGGTGTCGGTCATGGGGCAAGCACGGAAACATGCGCCGCACGCCGTGCAAAGTGAAGCCAACCTGGGTCCGGCTCGAGCCAGGAACGCTTCCGTCGTCTCTGCGGTCGACTGCGGCAGTGTGGTCATGCCGACAGGGTGCGACGCATGGGCACGATGGTCAAGTGCGCGAAATATTGGGGTGCTGGTGTGATTCCGATCGGGAAATTCGCTCGGGGCGGCCGGTAGATACGGCGAATTTCTCGATCGTTACACTGGCGCTGGATGGAAGAAATCGCGGCTAGGAATGTGGACGCCGGCTTATCCGGCGCTTGCTCTTATCCTTTGCTGTCCGAGAGTGCCCGCGTTTCGAGAGCCCGTTTTCGAGCTTTGCGGGTCGCTCGAGAGACGTCCAGCCTTCCCGCAGGGACTCGACTGCTGCATCGCACTGGCGCCGCACGCGCTGCGATTGCGCGCGCAGCCGTTCAAGCTCGTTTACCAATCGGCCAGTGTCTTCGTCTTCCCGTCCCGATTTGGCCATTTTGACCACTCCAACTTACGCAGGCGGCAGGGGAGCAGTGTCGGGCGATCAATCGGCCCGTGAGGTGACTGTACGATGTCGCACAATGATATTGAACTGGAAGTTGTAAGCCGCCTGCTTCAGGAGGGCGACCTGCGTATCGAACGGCAGAGGGCGCGCATCGCCTTGATGGAGCGCATGCTCGACGACACCACCGCCTCGCGCGTCATACTGACGAAGCTGCAAGAGGCGCAGGTCCGGTTGCAAGCGCAGAAGGAGGAGGTTAGGAAACGATTGGCGAAACAGCGCGATAGCGAATAGCCATTCAAGGCGAGAGTGCTGTGCAAGACGTACGTGTCCGGGGGCGAGTATGAGGCGCAGTGTTGCGGGGAAGGTGCGTGTGACGCGGAGGATATTGCCGCTCGTTCTGGCGCTCGTATGCGGGCTGCAGGCGATGCCGGCATCGGCGCAGACCTGCAGCGTCCGGGACTTCACTTTCCGGGAAGTGGAGAAAATCACCTTTTCGGATGTGGTCCGGCATACCGGCATTTCCCTCGCCAGGCCGGACAAAACAGAGCAGAAACAGAATGATTTCGAGGGAAGCGGCGCGATCTATGGCGTGCCCGGTACATTGCACTACGACGAAGCCAGGGCGTTGTCCGGCTTCATGCTCAGAGCCAGCGGCTTCGCCTATCTCGAGGACGTCGCCTTGAGCCTCGTGCGCACCGCGCTCTCCAAGACCGGCGCGGAAATGTACAAGAATTGCGCGGCGGCAAAGAGCATACAAATCTCCATCCCCGACGCCGCCTACACCGAGCCGGGTTTCAATCTGACGGTGAGTTGGACGCCTACCGGCCGGTCTCCCGAAACAGTCGACTATGAGATCGCCGTCCTCGGCGGACGGGTGCAGGGCAAGGGAGGGGTGATTGGGACAATGCGGAAAGGCGGATCCAAGGACTTCGATATCGAGCGCTCAGGCAGCGGCCTTCTGAAGATCGATGTCACAGTTCATGGGCAAGCCTATCCCGCGATTGCGCTGCCATCGCTGAACAAGCAGATGGCGGCGTTCAAGATCGAGAAGCGAGGCGGGAAAAGCGCAAAACCGGTCTCCGCACCAGGCAACGAATGTGGAGATCGGGTGCACCTGGTTTCCGAGGAAGGCACGCCGGCGAAGGCCACCTCGAAATCCTGCCGGCAGTGCGTTGCCAAATCCGCCAACGGCTTTCTGCTAGTGTCTTCGGCCAAAGCCGACGGACAGTTTTCGGGCACCGGCAAGGCGGCGCTGGAGTTGAACAGTCCGACGCAGATGTGCGCCCTGTTCTCGGTTGAAGGCCGAGGCAAGACCGGCGGAAGACAAGAGGTGCAGAACGGCATGTTCCACGTGCTGGAGGTGGTGCCGTCGGAATAGGGCCGTCCGCCGAACTCACTTCCGCCTTAGCCGTGAATGCGAGCACGCCGTCGAATGTGCGCCGTCAGCTGACGTTCCCGGCGTCACGTCCGAGCCACAGGGCGGTGAACATGGCTGCAAGCGCGCCCAGAATCTGCGCGACGACAAAGGGTGCCACATCGGCAGGATGGATGCCTGCGAAGGTGTCTGACAATGCCCTGGCGATGGTGACGGCCGGATTGGCGAACGATGTCGACGCCGTGAACCAGTAGGCGGCGGTGATGTAGAGGCCGACCGAGGTTGCAACCGCCGCCGGATTCGCGCGAAGCACGAGCAGAATGGTGAGCACAAGTCCGAACGTCGCGACCCCTTCCGACAACCATTGCGCCGATCCCGGCCGCATCTTCGTGGAGATCTGAAACAGGCTTTCGTCGAACATGCCGTGCGCAACCAGCACGCCGGCAATGCCCCCAACGACTTGTGCGAGTACGTAGGCTGCCAGATCGCGCAGCGGCAATTCGCCCTTGAGCGCGAAGACGCCGCTGACGGCGGGATTGAAATGCGCACCCGAGATCGGGCCAAACATGGTGATCAGCACCACCAGCATGGCGCCGGTGGCGAGCGTATTGCCGAGCAGCGCGATGGCAACATTGCCGCCCGCCAGGCGCTCGCCCATGATGCCGGAGCCAATGACGGTGGCCAGCAACAGGCCGGTGCCCAAGGCCTCCGCGGCGATCCGCTGTGCTCTCATGCGACTTTTGGATTTGGCGACGTGCTGCCCTCGACGCGGCCGATGTCTTGCAGGCGGCGTTCGAGTGCCAGCTTGTTCAACGACTCTATGGGCAGGTTGACAAGCAGGGAGACGCGGTTCCTGAGATAGCTGAACGCCGTGACGAAGGCGCGCTCCTTCTCGATATCACTGCCTTCGACGGCGGCCGGGTCCTCGATGCCCCAATGTGCCGTGATCGGCTGGCCGGGCCACAATGGGCAGGCTTCACCGGCCGCGCTGTCGCAGACCGTCAGCACGAAATCCATTCTGGGGGCGGCTGGGCCGGCGAATACCTCCCAGCTCTTCGACGCGAAGCCGTCGGCAGGATAGCCGTAGCTCTCGAGCACCTTGAGCGCCAACGGGTTGATGGCGCCTTTGGGCATGCTGCCGGCAGAGAACGATTGGAAACGGCCGGCCCCATCCTTGCGCAAAATGGATTCGGCCAGGATCGAACGCGCGGAGTTCCCGGTGCACAAGAGCAGCACGTTGAGCGTCGTCACGTGCGCTCTCCTTCACAGCATGCGGCCTGTGCCACCCGCACATCCTGCGGCCGCGAGTTGCCGTAGTCGGTGGACTCGCCCGTGGTGAGGAACGTCTCCCAGGAGATGCCGGCCGGATCATCGATCCAGGACTTCTCGGACTTGGCGTAGCAGCAGGTCGTTCGACCTTCCTCCAGAACTGGAGCCTCGGCCTTGTTGAGGCGCGCATAAACCTCCGCCAGTTCGTGCTCGCTCTCCACCTGGATGCCCAGATGATTGAGACCCGTCTTGGCGCCGCGCATGGAGATGGCGAAATTGACGCGCGGGTCCTCCAGCATCCATTTGGCATAGTCGGGCTTCACCACGCTCGGCTGCGCGGCAAACAGCGTCGAATAGAAGCCGATGGCTTGGTCGAGGTGGTCCACGGCGACGTGCACGTGCATGCGCTTCATCTCGCGGTCTCCTTGCGTTTCTTGCGGATTGGTTTGGCGGGCGCGCAGGCTGCCGGCGCGCACAACTCGGACCTGCCGCCGCAGCAGTTCTCGGTGAGGTAGCCGAGCAGGTTGTTCATGGTCTCGTAACGGGCCGCGTAGATCAGCGAGCGGCCCTGACGCGCAACGCTGACGAGCCCGGCGTGCCGCAGGCGGTCGAGGTGAAACGACAGGGTATTGGGCGCTATTCCGAGCTCTTGTGCGACCTCGCCGGCGGCCATGCCATCCGGCCCCGCCTGCACCAGCAAGCGATAAACGTCGAGCCGGTTTTCCTGCGAGAGAGCTGCGAGCGCAGCAACAGCATCCAGCTTTTCCATATTTCAACGATTATCGAAATGATGTGCCCGAGTCAATGCAGAGTGGGCAGAGCCCGGATGAGGCTTCCGATGGCGATAAGAAAAGCCGCTTACCCCCAACGCTGCCCGGCTTGATCTTGATATGTCGATGATGCACTTTCCAGCCGTGGGATGGGGATGGAGTCCCCCGACAACTGCCGCGAGGCTGATGACTCCTACCGGGCGCGATGGCGCAGGTAGGAGCATGTCTACTCCCACACTGCGATCCTCAATGGTGAGCATCGGCCCTCAAGAGAAGGGGTCGAGGTATGCTCGATTGGTCACTCGCATGGCCTGCCATGACGGCGGCCTTTCTCGCGTCGTTCGTCGAGGTGGTCGAAGCGTTCACGATTGTCCTTGCCGTCGGCACGTTCCAAGGCTGGCGGCCCGCCCTGTTGGGCACTGCCGCGGGCCTCGCACTTCTTGCAGCGCTCGTTCTGGTGCTCGGCCCGCTGCTTGGCTTGATCCCGATCCACCTCCTGCAGTTCATCGTCGGCGTGCTGCTGCTCCTGTTCGGCATGCGTTGGTTGCGTAAAGCAATTTTGCGATCGGCCGGCATCATCGCCCTGCATGACGAAATGGCGGCTTATGCGGCTGAGACCGCTCAGCTGCGGGAAGAGGCACGTCGCCATCAGAGCCGGCTCGACTGGGTTGCCGGATTGACCGCCTTCAAGGCCGTGGTTCTCGAAGGAATCGAGGTCGTGTTTGTCGTCATCGCTGTCGGGGCGGGTCGCGGCCTTCTCTGGCCCGCGAGCCTGGGCGCCCTCGCCGCTTGTGCGTTGGTCCTCGTGATCGGTTTCATCGTGCACAAGCCCCTCGCGCGTGTTCCCGAGAACACGCTGAAGTTCGGTGTGGGCGTGATGCTGTCTGCGTTCGGCGTCTACTGGACCGGCGAAGGTCTCGGAGTCGCGTGGCCGGGGCACGACCTCGCCATCGTGGTGTTTGCGGGGATCTTCCTCGCCGCCGGGCTCGCACTCGCAGTCGCCCTCAGAGGGAAAGCCACAGAGGTGTCGTCATGACCATGATCAGCGAAATCGTGCGCGGCCTCGTGGGGCTGTTCATCGACGACGAATTCCTAGCCGTAGCCATACTTGCAGTCGTCGCCGCGACCGCTGCACTGATCTTCATCCTCGGCGCGGCTCCTCTTGTCGCGGGCGCCTTTCTCCTCGTCGGAAACATCGCCGTGCTTGTCGCTGGCGCATTGCGAACGGCAAACAGGAGGCAGCGATCATGACGAGCTGGATCGTCATATTCCTCGGCGCGGGGCTGGGCGGTGTCATGCGACATGGTCTCAACACCATCGTCACACGGCTGCTCGGAGCCGGCTTTCCGTTTGGAGTTCTCACCATCAATATCGCCGGCTCGACAGCGATGGGCATTCTCGCCGGCTACTGGGCGTTGCGAGGCTCTACGCCGTTGGCGATGCGCCTCCTTCTCACAACAGGCGTGCTCGGTGGCTTCACGACGTTCTCGACATTCTCGCTCGATGCGGTCTTGCTCTACGAGCGTGGCCAGCCGTGGAGTGCAGCCGCGTACGTTCTTGCCTCCGTCGGGCTATCCATCGCCGGTCTGGCAGCGGGCATATGGAGCGTGCGTACGATGCTTGCCTAGGGTTGCGCCGGGGCAAAAAAACGCAAAGTGGCACGACCCGAGTGACGATGTCCGCTTCCGCCGATGACCTGACGCGGTTGCGTGAACACGCAGCGTTCCGGGCGGGGCTTCCGATGGCGATAGACAAAAAAGCCTCACCCTACCCACTCCAATCATGCGTGAAGGCATCCTTCCGGCATTGGGGGTCAAGCGTCGAAAATGACGGCTTGAGCACTGCAATCGTATTTACGCCTCAGTATTTCTAGCGCCTCGGCATTGGCGCTTTCTCGGCTTGCGCCGCGAATAGGAATCCCCATATCGGGCGATGGTCTTTGTCACAAATTCTACGCAAAGGAGCTATCCGGACTGATGAGCGCTACAACACCCGCATTGGAGGCAGGCCCTCAATCGCTGGACACCCTGAGCCTGCGCCGCCGCCTGCAACTGTTTCTGTCCGTGCTTGGCATTGTCGCGCTTCTAAGCGTTCTCAAGGCTTTTATGAATTGGATGGAGTGGGAGTTCCTTGCACTCAACCCGCTCTTCACCAGTGCCATCGGCGGTGCGATTTTTATCATCGGCTTCCTCCTCTCGAGCATTTTGTCGGACTACAAGGAGTCGGAGCGCCTGCCGTCGGAGATACGCGTGGCGCTGGAAGCCATCCACGATGACCTGACGTGTTTCGCCGCCTCCCGCAAAGGCTACGATCTCAATCGCGCAAGATGCATCCTCGCCAACATCGGGCGGTCCTTGCAGCGCGGGCTGCAAGACGATGTCGATCACGGCGATCTGCGTCCGACCTTGAAACACATCGACAGCTTGAGCCCCTTGTTCGGCCAGCTGGAACAGCAGGGCATGCCTGCCAACTTCGTGGTGCGTTTGCGCGCCTCCCAGGACACCCTCCGGCGCAGCGTGTTCCGCATCTACCACATCCAGAAGACGCAGTTCGTGCCGTCGATCCATATCCTGGTCTACTCTCTCGTTGCGTCCATCATCGGCTTGTTGCTCTTCCTGAAAACGGAAGGGTCGCCCGAGTCGGCGCTGATGTTCGGCTTCGTGTCGTACATGTTCGTCTATGCGCTGCACGTCATCAGGATGCTCGAGAAGCCGTTCCGCAAGGGCAGCGACACGCTCGATGATGTCAGCTTGTTCCTATTGCGGGAGTTCGATGAAAAGGTCGTGGCGCAGGGTGCTCCGGCGCGCGAGCGGGAGCTGCAATCGGCCTAGTACTTTGTGACTGACGACCAGGGCATCACGCCCTGGTCGAGTGGAATGACGAGCTTCGACAAAGCGGCCAGCTTGCCGTTGCGCGTTGCTGCGGTTTCTCGTCATCCCGATTTGGATCAGGTTGCGGTCTTCGGCACCGGGGTGTTGAGCAGCTGCTGCTCCCAAAGATACGCGATGCCGCTGCCGGCGAAGTGCTGAATGAGAATCTCGGTCAGCTCCTCGACATGCTCGGTGCGCGCCCAATCGCGTTGCCATTCGCCAGCGAGCGCCATCACAGTCATCACGTTCGCGCCGGCCGCGATCATGCGCTGGATGGCGACTTCGTGAGACTCCTTCGAAATGCCGCCCGACGCGTCGGTGATCACGGTGACGTCCCAGCCTTCGCCGGCGGCCTGGATGACAGGCATTGCGACGCAGACCTCGGTCCACAGGCCGGCGATGATCAGCTGCTTGCGGCCGGTCGCCTTGACGACGTTCACCACCTTCTTGTCCTCCCAGGTGTTCACCCAGGTGCGATCGATGACGTCCTGGTCCGGAAATACGTCGGTGATCTGCTTGAAGAGAAGTCCACCGCGCGCCGCGATCACGCTGGTGAGAATGGTCGGAACGTTGAAGGCTTTTGCTAGCTTTGCCAGCGCAGTCGTGTTGTTGACCACCATGTGCGGATCGTGACTGTTCAGGTTCGCGAGCTGGTAGGGCTGGTGGTCGATCAGAACGAGGACCGAGTCTTCGGGACGAAGGAGTGAGGCTAGGCCGTTACGAAAGGTCATTGTTGCTCCTCTGCTGCCGTTGTGAGGTTGGTCTACCGGGCGCCGTGCATGTCTGGCGGCGCTCCCCGGGAAGCTGGTATTTGTCGTTCCCATTGATGATGCGGTAGCATCGTTTATTGCCATGCCGTGTCGCGAAACGGGGAACGCCAAATTGGACATCGAAGACCTGATGACGTTCGTCGAAGTTGCCGATGCCGGGGGAGTTTCGGCCGCTGCGCGCCGGCTCGGCGTCTCCAAGTCGATCGTCAGCCGGCGGCTCTTCCGGCTAGAAGCGGAACTCGGCGCCCAGCTTCTTGCACGCACCACCCGTGGCGCCGCTCTCACAGAAGCCGGGATCACGTTTCGCGACCATGCAGCCAGAGCCTGCGCCGAGATCGACGTGGCCAGGGAGACGATCCTGCCCGCCGGCGATCTTCGAGGCCGCCTGCGGATTGCTGTGCCGCTGACTTTCGGTCCGACCCACTTCGCTCACGTGCTCGCGGACATGGCGCGACGCCACCCGCAGCTCCACATCCATACGTCCTACAGTGATCGCTTCGTCGATCTCATCGCAGAGGGTTTTGATTGTGCGATCCGGGTTGGCTATCTTGCGGACTCCAACCTGATCGCAAGACGCGTCGGGCCAATCCATGGGAAGCTCGTCGCGAGCCCGGGCTATATCAAAGCGCACGGCTCACCGGAGACACCGGACGAGATCGTGGCCCATGAGGCCCTCATGCAGGGCACCGAAACCTGGCAGTTCATGGATGGCGATAAGATCCTCACGGTTCGTCCGCAGGGGCGCTTCAAGGCCGACAATGGCACAGCGCTCGTTGCCGCCGCCGCAGCAGGCCTCGGCATCGCTTGGCTTCCCGATGGCATTACCCGTGAATATTTGGCTTCCGGTGCGCTCGTTCCGGTCATGACGCGGTATCCACCGCCTCCGGCGGGTGTGTACGTCATCCGCCCGCCAGGTCAGCATCCCTCACGGAAAGTGCGGGTCCTCACTGATTTGCTGCTCGAGTGTTTCAACGAAGAGTCGCGCCGCGCGTAAGCGACACCCTGTCCTCGTGGTCCATCGACTACGATAGCTGGATCGCGAAGGGACGGCGCAGGCCGAGCAGGGTGTTTCGCTCGACGTGAGTGGGATGTCGCCCCAATGTTGCCATGTGCGCCGTTTGGTTTGTCGGCTGACAGTGGCGTATCCGGGGGATTTATGACAAAGCCGATCGCAGGCGAGCATTCGCCCGAGAAAATCGTGTACGAAAATGCCCGCAAGTCCGGCGACCGGGTGACGGCGCTGGTCTCGGTGGCGGCGCTGCTGTTCTCGCTCTACAGCTTGTGGGACACGTCGCTGAAGCGGCCCGACGTGCGCGTGTTCGTGCCGCCGGTGATCCACTATTCCTCGCCCTACAACAATACGAACTTCGAGATGATCTCCGTGCCGGTCACGCTCACCAACGAGGGCGCGCGCACGGGCACGGTGCTGTCGATCAACCTCGACGTGACCGATCCCCGCACCAACGAGACCAAGCGCTTCTATGCCGCCGATATCGGGCGCTGGAGCATGGAGCGGACGCGGTCGGGTGCGTATCAGAACTTCGCGCCGCTGTCGCTGGCGGGGCGCTCGAGCCGCACGGAGCCGATCCTGTTCTACACGCGCGGCGAGGAGGAGAAGCCGGCGCAGCTCATTCACCAGGCCGGCGACTACACGTTCAAGCTGACGCTGGACCTGGCCGAGGTGGATGATCTCGGCTGGTTCGACCGGCTGTGGCAGACGCCGGCGCCGTCGGTGGCGTTCGCGCGCACGCTGCGCAATTACGATGCGCGCGCGTTCAACACCGGCACGCTGCCGATGTACGCCAGGGATTGGCAGGCGAGCACGAACGCGCAGTGAAGGCGCCCGCGCCGGTCTGCTGCGCCTTCACGCTTCGCGCCTGAGTTTGCTCTTGAGTTCGGCCCTGAGGCCAAACCTCTCTCTATGCGTTCCCGGAAACCGCGCTTTGCGCGGAAGCGCGGTTATCCGGGATCTTCACACGTGGCGGTCAATGGGCGGCGCTCTGCGTGTCCTTGCCGACGGGAAAGACCCTGGCTGATTGGCGCGACGCGCCATCGCCGGGGACGCAGATTGGGGGGTGGAGCTTCTCCGCATGCGTTCCCGGAAACTGCGCATCAGCGCAGTTATCCGGGATCTTTACACGTGGCGCGCGGCCGTCTGCGTACCCACGCTCTCTGTCGTAGATGGTCGCCGACGTGGCTTGGACGTAAGAAGGGCCGGACATGCCGCCCGGCCCAATTCATTACCAGCGCTTGCCGCCGTCCTGGCGGTTGTCGTTGCCGCGGAACTTGCGCTTCAGGCCGCCGCGGCCGTCGTCGTAGCCGCGGTGCGGACGTGAGCCGGGCGCTTGCGCTCGGCGTTCGCCGGAGCCGTTGTGGTCGCGGTGCTCGCTGGAGCCGTTGCCGCGGTGCTCGCGTTGCGGCGGGCGATCGCTGCGCGCTTCCGGGCGACGTCCGTCGTGATTGCGGTTGCGCTCGCCGTCGTGGCGGCGCGGGCCGCCCTCGGAGCGTGCGTGGTGGCGATGGCCGTCCTGCCGGTCGCGATGCGGGCGGGCGTGCTGGCCTTCGGCGCCGCGATTGTGATCGGCGCTGCGGGGCGCATGCTCGGAACGCTCGCCGTGCGAGGGGCGGCTCTCGGAGCGGTCGTGCCGGGGGCGCTCGCCGCGCTCCGACCGATCGCGATTGAAGCGGCCGGCGCCGTTGTGCCCGTTGGCGCTGCCGTGCGCGCGACCCTCGCGGCGCTCCTCACCCGGACGATGCGGGCGGTCGCCGCGATGCTCGCGATGCGGGCGGCCTTCGCGATGGCCGTCGCCGCCACGGTACTCATGGTTCGGCCGGCCTTCGCCGCGCGCTTCGCCTCCGCGGTGCTCACGCTGCGGGCGGCCTTCGCGGCGCTCGCCATCGAAGCGGCGCGGACGGTCGCCGCGATGCTCGCGATGCGGACGAGCGCCGTCACGACGCTCGTCGCGGGGCCTGTCCTGACGCGGGGCCTCGCGCGACGCATGATGAGCGCCGTCGGACGCGTGGCTTGCATCTGCGGCAAGCGGCTCGTGGCGCTCCGTGCGGGGCGCGTGACCTTCGCCGTCGCGGCGGCGCCAGCCCTCGCGACGCGGGCCGTCGTGACGGCGTGAACCGTGACGGTGACCGTCGGACTTGCGGGCGCCATGGCGGGCGCGCGGTGAGTCTTCACCGCCGTCGCGCTTTGGCGCCCGGTCGCGGCCCTCCGCACGGCGCTTGGCCTGTCCGCGCGGCTGATCGGCCGTCAAGCCTGCATCGTGGCGGCGATCCTCGGCCGGGATCGACTGGCGCGTGAGGCGCTCGATGTCGCGCAGCTGCGGGCGCTCCTCGCCGTCGACGAGAGAGATGGCGCTGCCGGCAGCCCCGGCGCGCGCCGTGCGGCCGATGCGGTGCACGTAGCTCTCGGGCACGTCGGGCAGCTCGTAGTTCACGACATGGCTGACCTGATCGATGTCGATGCCGCGCGCGGCGATGTCGGTGGCGACCAGCACGCGGATGTGCGCGTTGCGGAAGGCGTCGAGCGCATTCTCACGCTGCTTCTGGCTCTTGTTGCCGTGGATGGCAGCGACGGTGACGCCGGCCTCTTCCAGGTGCCGCGCGACGCGGTCGGCGCCGCGCTTGGTGCGCGTGAAGACCAGCGCGCGCGACAGCTCGGGATTGGCGAACAGCTCGACCAGCAGCGCGCGCTTCTTGCTCGCCTCGACGTGGATCACGCGCTGCGACACGCGCTCCACTGTCGTGGCGGCCGGTGCGACGGCGACCTTGACCGGATCGTGCAGTAGCTCAGCCGCCAGCTTGCCGATCTCGCCCGGCATGGTGGCCGAGAAGAACAGGTTCTGGCGCTTGTGCGAGAGCGCCGAGACGATGCGGCGGATCGGCTTCACGAAGCCGAGGTCCAGCATCTGGTCGGCCTCGTCGAGCACGAAGATCTCGGTGCCCTCGATGGACAGATTGCGCTCGGCCATGTGGTCGAGCAGCCGGCCGGGCGTGGCGACGAGCACGTCGACGCCGTTCTTGGTGGCCTGGATCTGCGGGCGATGGGCGACGCCGCCGAAGATCACGGCGACGGAGAGGTTGAGGAAGCGGCCGTAGGTGCGGAAGCTCTCGGCGATCTGCGTCGCAAGCTCACGCGTCGGGCTCAGCACCAGCGCGCGGCAGCCCTTGCGCGGCGCGGGCCGCGGGTTGCCGGCGAGGCGTTGCAGGATCGGCAGCGCGAAGGCGGCGGTCTTGCCCGTGCCCGTCTGGGCGATGCCGAGCAGATCCTTGCCCTGCAGCAGCGGCGGAATCGCCTGCGCCTGGATCGGGGTGGGAGTGGAATAGCCTTCGGCGTCGAGCGCTTTGAGAAGCGGGGCGCTGAGGCCGAGGTCTGTAAATGTCGTCACGTATGTCATCTTTCCATGCTTGCGCAAATGCGCGTGCGGACTGCGCATTGGGCGCATGGGCACAATGGCGCGGTCCATCTTTGGTGGACGCCCCGCGTGGCCTGGGCTGTCTGTGGGGGAGTTCGTTTCAGGGCGCTCAACAGGGGGACGAAAGAGGCTCATCGAGCCCTAGACATGTCCCTTCACGCGGCTGGAGCGCCGGAAAGCCGCCCGGATCAGGGCGATGCGCGGCTTATTTCATGTTGCGCCGCACAAGTCAAGGTGAATCAAAGCCTTCGCGAGGGCGGATGGCTGCGGCATGATGCGAAGCAGCCACAAAAGGAAACGTAAACGGGAGAGACGCATGCGGGACTATCTGGGCTGGCGGCTGGCCTTCGGGGTGACGACGCCGTCGCCGAACACGGTGGTTCAGCCCGAGTACGACGACATGCGTCCGCCGGGCGTCACCAACCATCTCGGGCGCATGATGATCCCGGACATGACGGTGAAGTCGGACGAGGATTTCTGCGAGCTGCTGCGCCTGATCGACATCGCGCTGGAGCCGGCCGTCGAGCAGGTCATGAGCGCCAAGCCCAATGCGTTCGTGCTCGGCATCTCGGCGCTGGCGGTATGGGGCGGTACGCTCGAGTGGGGCGAGGAGCTGAAGCGGCGCATCCGCAAGGTGGCGGGCTGGGACATTCCGGTGTCGATCGCAACGGACGCGGTGTTCGAGGCGCTGAAGCTGCATGGCGTGAAGCGCCGGATCGCAATCATGGAGCCGTACTATCCGGCCATCGAGCCGAAGATGATCGGCGTGTTCGGCGCCAAGGGATACGAGGTGGTGCGCTACAACCATCTGCGCGGAACGAACCCGGCGACGTACTCGGTGCTGACGGCGCAGGACATGATCCGCGCCATCAAGGCGATCGACGGGCCGGACATCGAGGCCATCGTGCAGTTTGGCGCCAACCTGCCGTTCGCGCGCCTGGCGGACGAGGCCGAGCGCTGGCTCGACAAGCCGGTCATCTCCATCAACCCGGCGACCTACTGGCACGCGCTGCGCATGAACGGCATCACCGACAAGGTGCAGGGGTACACGCAGCTGCTGTCGAAGTTCTGAGGTGAAGCGCGTAGTCCCTCTCCCCGCTTGCGGGGAGAGGGCTAGGGTGAGGGGCAGGATATTGCTCAGAGTATGCCGCTGCCCCTCACCTCATGCCGGAGGCATGGCTCCGCCATGACCCTCTCCCCATGAAGAATGGGGAGAGGGAGAAGATGAGCGGCCGCGCGGAACGCGGGCCATGACACGCGGAACGCGGCTCCGCCATGACGCGCGAAACGCGGCTCCGCCGCGATGTTAACGCTGCGCCACGAATTGCCGGGCGATGTTATCCCCGGCCTTGGCTGCGATCTTATGCTCGCGTCATCCCGGATCCGACGACCCAGGGCGCAGGCAAGAGCTGGTTGACTTGCGAAAGGGTCCGGGAGCCACGAATGGGCACGAGACATCAGCGAATCCGTGCCACGCTGCTGCCGGCGATCACCGTACGCCGGCTCTCCCCCGGGCGTGGATGACCGGGGACTGGCGGCTGGCAGTCCATTCGTCAAGCGTGGAGCGGCGAGCGCCGCATCCCCAGATTGCTAACGGTACGGCCCTCGCCGCTCCGCCCCTGAGGGGGGACGATGATGACGCAAAGCCCCGGGTCCGCTGGGATCGCGGGGGCGGGGCGTGTGTTGGTGGAGAGGTGTCGATCGGAGCCCTCAGACCATGCCACATGCTCAAGTGTCATCCCGGGGCTTGTCCCCGGGACCCATCAGTCAGCGAGTCCGGAAAGCTGAGATGTGTTGGACCGCATCACATACTCATGTGCTTCGCAACGCGTGGCGCGATGGGTCCCGGCAATAAATGCCGGGATGACACTGAGAGAGTGGATGGGCCGTGCCGAAAAGCACCGAGGACGAGCATCGGCACGCACCAAGCCCCCAATTGTCGTCCTCGCGCTTGACGCGATGATCCAGCGGGCCGCTAGTTCAATGGGTCATTTGAGGCGAAGCATCGCAAATCGCGTTTGCTCCGACTCGTTTAGAGATGGGTCCTCGGGACAAGCCCGAGAAAGACACTTGAGCGAAGGGATGGGTCCGCGCGACCCTCGGAACAAGTCCGAGGGCAGGCGAGCGCGAGGATGACACGGAGAGAGGCGCGGCTGGGCCGTGACACACACACACCGAGAGTGTGGATCGGCCGTGCCCGCCTCACATTCGCGTGCGCTCGGCTCGTGGGTCGTACATCGCCTTGAGGCTGGCCTTGGCGGGGATGCGCTGGCAGGCGACTTCGATCTCGTAGCGGGAGGCGAGGAGGGCGTCGGCGCTTTCGCTCGTGGCGCACTTGACGTAGCCGAGGCCGACGGCGGCGCCGAGGTGATGGCCGTAGTTGCCAGACGAGAGGTAGCCCGCGACCTTGCCGTCACGCCAGATCGGCTCGTTGTGGTAGAGCAGCGGCGCGGGGTCCTCGAGCAGGAACTGCATGAGGCGCGAACTCAAGCCCTCTTGCTTCTTCTTCAGCACCGCGTCGCGGCCGAGGAAGTCGCCGAAGCGGCCGGCCCGCTTGTCGAGCTTCACGGCGAAGCCGAGGCCGGCTTCGAGCACATGATCGGCGTGGCCGATGTCGTGCCCCATGTGGCGGTAGGCTTTCTCGATGCGGCAGCTGTCGAGCACGTGCATGCCGGCGAGCGTGAGGCCCAGGCCATCACCGCGCGCCGTGATGGTGTCGAACACGTGCCGCGCCATGTCGGCGGAGACGTAGATTTCCCAGCCGAGCTCGCCGACGTAGGTGACGCGGTGCGCGCGTGCCAGGCCCATGCCGATCTCGATGTGCTGTGCCGTGCCGAAGGGGAAGGCGGCGTTCGACAGATCGGCGTTGACGAGCGGCTGCAGCAGCTCGCGCGATTTCGGTCCCATGACGGCGAGGCAGGCTTCGCCCACCGTGACGTCGGTGGCGACGCAGCGCGCATCGGCGGGGATGTGGCGCCTCAACCAGGCGAGATCGCGCGGCACGGTGCCGGACGAGGTGACGACGAGGAATTCGGTCTCGGAGAGGCGCGTGACGGTGAGGTCGGCCTCGATGCCGCCGTTGGCGTTCAGCCATTGCGTGTAGACGATGCGGCCGGGCTCCACCGCGATGTCGTTGGCGCAAATGCGCTGCAGCACGGCTTCCGCATCGGGGCCTTCGACGCGGATCTTGCCGAACGGCGTCATGTCGAACAGCGCCACGCCGGTGCGCACGGCCTTGTGCTCGGCGGCGGCGTAGTCGAACCAGTTCTGGCGCTTCCAGCTATAGCGGTATTCGGGTTTCTCGCCCTTGGCGCGGGCGCTTTCGGGGAGATACCAGAACGGGCGCTCCCACCCGGCGGCCTCGCCGAATGAGGCGCCGCGGGCGTCCAGGCGCTCGTGCAGCGGCGTGTGGCGCACGCCGCGCGCGGACTCGTAGTGGCGATAGGGGAAGTGGTCGGCGTAGAGCAGGCCGAGCGTCTCGGTGACGCGATTGACGAGGTAGGTCTTGTTGCCCTGGAACGGGAACATGCGGCGGATGTCGACGCCCATCAGGTCCATAGTGGGCTCGCCCGCGTGCATCCATTCCGCGAGCGCCTTGCCCGCGCCGCCCGCCGACTGGATGCCGATGGAGTTGAAGCCGGCGGCGACGAAGAAGTTTTTCAGCTCTGGGGCCTCGCCGAGCAGGTAGCGGTCGTCGGGCGTGAAGCTCTCGGGGCCGTTGAAGAAGGTGTGGATGCCGGTGCGGGCCAGGATCGGCAGGCGCGCCATGGCCTGCTCGAGTTGCGGCGCGACGTGATCCCAGTCGTCGGGCAGCGTCAGGAATTCGGCGTCGTCGGGGATGCCGTCGACGGCCCACGGCTTTGACCTCGGCTCGAAGAAGCCGACGAGCAATTTGCCGGCGTCCTCCTTGGCGTAGCCGCACTCGTCCGGCACGCGCAGCACGGGAAGGTTGCGCGGGATTTCGGGGCTCGCATCGGTGACGACGTAGAAATGCTCGCAGGCCATCAGGGGAACATTGACGCCGGCCATGCGCCCGACATCGCGGCCCCACAAGCCCGCGCAGTTGACGACGTAGTCGGCGCTGATCGTGCCCTTGTCGGTGGTGACGCCGGTGGCGCGACCCTTCTCCTTGACGATGCCGGTGACCTTGGTGTTTTCGAAGATGCGCACGCCGTTCATGCGTGCGCCCTTGGCCAGCGCCTGCGTGATGTTGGTGGGGTCGGCCTGTCCGTCGGAGGGAATGAAGATGCCGCCGACCACATCCTCGAGGTCGATGAGCGGATGGCGCGCCTGCGCCTCCTGCGGCGTGAGCAGGTGCACATCGACGCCGAAGGGGCGGGCCATGGAGGCCTGCCGCTTCAATTCCTCGAAGCGTTCCTCGGTGAGCGCGATGGAGACGGAGCCGTTCTGGCGGAAGCCGGTGGAGAGTTCCGTTTCGGCTTCGAGCTTGGTGTAGAGATCGGCGGTGTACTTGGCGAGCAGCGTCAGCGTGAGCGTGGCGCGCAGCTGGCCGATGAGACCGGCCGCGTGCCAGGTGGTGCCGGAGGTCAGGCGCTTGCGCTCCAGCAGCACGACGTCGGTCCAGCCGAGCTTGGCCAAGTGGTAGGCGACCGAGCAGCCGACCACGCCTCCGCCGATGATGACGGCTCTGGCGTGCCGGGGCAGTTGGGTCATGGGAGGCCTCGCTCGGATCGCAGGAGAGAAACGACCCTTCACCAGGCGAACGCGGTTTGCAAGTAGGCGGCATCTATGGCGATGATAGATTTGCCTGATCGACGGGCGGGACTGTCAGGGAGGCCGGAATGTCGCATGCGCCTTACACGCTGTCCGTCATCACCGACGAGTTCTCGCCGCGGCTCGAGGACGGCATCGCCTTCGCCATCGAGGAGCAGCTGACGACGGTCGATGTCCGCTCCATCGATGCGGTGAATTTCCTGTCGCTGGAGCGTTGGCAGCAGGAACGGGCGGCGCTGCACATCAAGGATGCGGGGCTGAAGGTCGGGTGCCTGGCGACGCCGCTGCTGAAATGGCCGGCGCCGGGCAAGACGGCGGCGACGATGGGCGATCAGTTCGGCTTCGAGGCCAGGGGGCGCAAGCCCGATGAGATCTATCGCGACGCGTTCCAGGCGGCGGCCGTGCTCGGCACGCGCAACCTGCGCATCTTCACCTACCTCACCTACGACGGGTTCCGGATCGAGGATCTGCGCGAGGATCTCGACATGCTGCTGAAGCTCGCCGACGAGTATGACGCCGTGCTGCATGTCGAGAACGAGCCGGTGTGCAACGTGCAGTCCGTGCCAGAGCTGGTGCAGCTCATGCAGGCCTGGCGGCATCCGCGGCTCAGGGCATTGCTCGACATCGGCAACGCCTGGTGGGCGGACAAGCCTCCGAGCGAGGCGGACCTCGTGGCGGTGATGCCGTTCGTGGACCTGATGCACTTCAAGGACTTCGATGCCAGGGCGAAGCGGGTCGTGCCGATGGGCGAGGGCGATATTCCGTTCGCAGAGCTGGTCCGGGTGTGCCTGGACGCCGCCAAGGGCCGGACGCTGGCGTTCTCCGTCGAGACGCATGTCCCGTCCAACCCCGCACAGGCAACCCGGACCTCGCTGGCGGGCTTGAGGGCGTGCCTGGGATGAGGCCGGGTGGCTCTTGACGGGAGACCGGTCATCAGACACGCACTCGATACGGTTTTGCTTCGCAGGTGCGCATGACGATCACGAATGACGATGACCTGAACAAGCTGCGCGAGATCGGGCGTGTCGTCGCGACGACGCTGGAGACGATGGGCAAGGCCCTGGAGCCCGGCATGACCACGGCCGAGCTCGATCGCATTGGCCGTGCGTCGCTGGAGGCCGAGGGTGCTCGCCCGGCTCCGGAGCTGGCTTATCGATTCCCCGGCGCGACCTGCATCAGCGTCAACGAGGAGATTGCACATGGTGTGCCGGGCGAGCGGCGCATCGCGCCCGGCGACCTCGTGAACATCGATGTTTCCGCCGAGAAAAATGGTGTCTTCGCCGATACCGGGGCAACGTTTGCGGTGCCGCCTGTCGCGCCGGCCGCCGAACGGCTCTGCCGTGACGGCCGCCGCGCGCTGTGGGCCGGTCTGAGACAGGTGCGGGCCAACAGGCCGCTCGCCCGGATCGGGCAGGCCGTCGGGAGCTTCGCGCGCAAGAACGGCTATACGCTCGTGCAGAATCTCGCGAGCCACGGCGTGGGTCACTCCCTGCATGAGGAGCCGACGGAGATCGCAACCTGGCCGGTCCGCTCGGACCGCCGCGTGATGAGCGATGGCCTCGTCTTCACCATCGAGCCGTTCCTGTCGCTCGGTGCCGTTTGGGCCACCGGCGCCCGCGACGGCTGGACGCTCCACAGCATGCCGCGCGCACCGACCGTCCAGTACGAGCACACCGTGGTGGCAACGCGGAACGGACCCCTTGTCGTCACGTTGCCGGGATAGACCGGCGCGGGGGCTGCCCAGGAAGAGGGCCTGCGGCCGATGGGCCGTGCAGGAGCGACCTCAGCGGTAGACGGGCCGGTCTCAGGCCGCTAATTGTGCCCGGGACGCCAGGGAATGAGAGGATCAGGCATGGCAAACGCGGTTTCGCATCGGGATATGGCCAATGCCATTCGCGCCCTGTCGATGGATGCGGTGGAGAAGGCCAAGTCGGGTCACCCCGGCATGCCCATGGGCATGGCCGACGTTGCAACCGTGCTGTTCTCCAAGTTCCTGAAGTTCGATGCGGCCGATCCGCAGTGGCCGGACCGCGACCGCTTCGTGCTGTCGGCCGGCCACGGCTCCATGCTGCTGTATTCGCTCCTCTATCTCACCGGCTACCCGGAGATGACGATCGAGGAGATCAAGAACTTCCGCCAGCTCGGCTCGCGCACGGCGGGACATCCGGAATACGGGCATGCGCCCGGTATCGAGACGACGACGGGGCCGCTGGGGCAGGGCATCGCCAATGCCGTCGGCATGGCGCTGGCGGAACGGCTGCTCAATGCGCGGCTCGGCGACGACATCGTCGATCACCACACCTATTGCATCGCCGGTGACGGCTGCCTGATGGAAGGCATCAGCCAGGAGGCGATCTCGCTGGCGGGCCATCTGAAGCTCGGCAAGCTGATCGTGCTGTTCGACGACAACTCGATCTCCATCGACGGCCCGACGGACATGGCCGTCAGCGACGATCAGGTCGAGCGTTTCAAGGCCTCGCACTGGAACGCGGTGCGCGTCGACGGGCATGACCCCGACGCCATCGCCAAGGCCATCGAGACGGCGCGCAAGCAATCTGACAAGCCGTGGCTGATCGCGTGCAAGACCATCATCGGCTACGGCGCACCGACCAAGCAGGGCAAGGCGTCGACGCACGGCGAGCCGCTGGGCGCCGAGGAGATCAAGGGCACGCGCGAGAAGCTCGGCTGGGCGAGCGCGCCGTTCGAGGTGCCGGAGGCGATCCTGTCGGCGTGGCGGACAGTCGGATCGCGCGGCGCCAAGACGCGCGAGACGTGGTCGGGCCGGTTCGCCAACCTGAAGCCGGACGGCAAGGCGTTGATCGAGACGCCGGTCGATGCGGGTGCGCTGGCCAAGGCCATCAGTGCGGCGAAGGCGGCGTTCTCCAAGGAGGAGACCAAGCGCGCGACCCGCGTGTGGTCGCAGCTGACGCTGGAGCATCTAGTGCCGGCGCTGCCGGGGCTGATCGGTGGCTCGGCGGATCTCACGGGCTCCAACGGAACGCGCACCAAGCATCACACGGCGGTGCGGCCCGGCGAGTTCAAGGGCAACTACATCCACTACGGCGTGCGCGAGCACGGCATGGCCGCAGCCATGAACGGCCTGGCCCTGCACGGCGGTATCGTGCCCTACGGCGCGACGTTCCTCGTGTTCACGGACTACTGCCGTCCGGCGATCCGTCTGTCGGCATTGATGAAGCAGCGTGTGATCTACGTCATGACGCACGACAGCATCGGGCTCGGCGAGGACGGGCCGACGCATCAGCCCGTCGAGCAGCTTTCGGCGCTGCGCGCGATGCCCAATCTGCTCGTGTTCCGTCCGGCCGACGGCGTGGAGACGGCGGAATGCTGGGAGCTGGCGCTGAAGGATGCAGATCGCCCCTCGATCCTGGCGCTGACGCGGCAGGCCGTGCCGAACCTGCGCACCACGCACACGGACGAGAACCGAACGGGACGGGGTGCTTATGTGTTGAGAGACGTGAAAGGCGAGCGTGACGTGACGCTGCTCGCCACCGGCTCAGAGGTGGGACTGGCGGTCACGGCGGCCGACGCCCTGGCCAAGGACGGCATCAACGCAGCGGTCGTGTCGATGCCGAGCTTCGAGTTGTTCCGCGCGCAGCCGGAGGCCTACCAGCGGCAGACGCTGGGCATGGCGCCACGCATCGGCATCGAGGCCGGCGTGCAGCAAAGCTGGAACGAATGGCTGAGGCCCGGCGATAAGTTCGTGGGCCTGAGCGATTTCGGCGCCTCCGCGCCTGCGCCCAAGGTCTACGAGCACTTCGGCCTGACGGCCGAGCGTGTGGTCAGCATCGCCAAGACACTCAAGACGGGATCATGAACCTCGACAAGCTGAAGACGACGGCCGGCGTCGATGTGAAGGGCAAGCGCGTCCTCGTGCGCGCCGACCTCAACGTGCCGCTCAAGGACGGCAAGGTCACGGATGCGACGCGGCTGGAACGGCTGGTGCCGGGCCTGCGCGATCTCGCGGACCGCGGCGCCAAGGTGATCGTGATCTCGCACTTCGGACGGCCGAAGGGCGGTCCGGCGCCGGAGTTCTCGCTGAAGCCGGTGGCGGACGAGCTGGCGCGGCTGATGGGCAAGCCGGTGGCGTTCGCGAGCGATTGCATCGGGGCTGCCGCGGCGGATGCGGTCGGCAAGCTGCAGCCGGGCCAGGTTGTAGTGCTGGAGAACCTGCGCTTCCACAAGGGCGAGGAGAAGAACGACGCGGGGTTCGCTGGAGAGCTGGCGAAGCTCGGCGATCTGTTCGTCGGCGACGCGTTCTCGACGGCGCATCGCGCGCACGCTTCGACGGAGGGCATCACGCACCTGCTGCCGTCCTATGCGGGGCCGTTGATGATGGAGGAGATCCAGGCGCTGCGCACGGCGCTGGAGAAACCGCAGCGGCCGACCGTGGCTGTGGTGGGCGGCGCCAAGGTTTCCTCCAAGATCCCCGTGCTGACCAACCTGATCGCCAAGGTCGACAAACTGATCATCGGCGGCGGCATGGCCAACACGTTCTTCCTGGCGCAGGGTGTGCAGATCGGCAAGTCGCTGGCGGAGCCGGACTTTACGAAAATGGCGCTGCAGGTCATGCATGATGCCAAGGCGCGCAGCTGCGAGGTGGTGCTGCCGCACGATGTCGTGGTGTCGCCGCGGTTCGAGGCCGGCGCACCGGCAACGACCGTCGGCCCGCTCGACACGCCGCCCGACCAGATGATCCTCGATGTGGGCCCCAAGACCATCGCCCACTACACGGATGTGATCGGGCGCTGCCATACGCTGCTGTGGAACGGACCGCTTGGCGCGTTCGAGATTGCGCCGTTCGGCGAGGGAACGTTCGCGGTCGCGCGTGCGGCCGCCAAGTTGACGACGGCCGGCAAGCTGGTGTCGGTGGCCGGCGGCGGCGACACTGTGGCGGCGCTGAACGATGCCGGCGTGACGGATCAGTTCACGTATGTCTCGACGGCGGGCGGTGCGTTCCTCGAATGGCTGGAAGGCCGTGAGCTGCCGGGCGTCGCCGCGCTCGCGCGCGGGGGCTGACGGCCTTGGACGGCGCTGGTCCGAGCTTGCCGCGTGCGGTCGTGTTCGACCTGGACGGCACCCTCGTCGACAGCGCTCCCGACATCATGATGGTGCTCAACGCCACGCTGGCGGCCGAGCGGCTGGCGCCATTCGACGTCGATGGCGTCAAGGCGATGGTCGGCGGCGGGTCGCGCCGCTTGATCGAGCGGGCGCTGACGGCACGCGGCGAGACGGCCGACAGCGGCCGCGTCGATCGTCTGGTGGACGCTTTCGAGCGCATCTATGCGGACAATCCTTGCAGCGCGACGCGCGTCTATCCCGGTGCGGTCGCCTTGCTCGAGGCGCTGACCGCGCGCGGCATCCGTATCGGGCTGTGCACGAACAAACCGGGCTCCGCGACATTGCCGCTGCTGGATGCGCTCGATCTCACGCGCCACTTCGGCGCCGTCGTCACGGGCTCGGACGGTTTTGCCAAGAAACCCGACGCAGCCATGCTGGCGGCGGCATTGGCGAAGCTCAATTGCACGGCCGTGGACGGTGTGATGGTCGGCGACAGCGCGGCGGATGCCGGTTGCGCACGAGCCGCGGGCTGTCCCGTGGTGCTCGTCAGCTTCGGCTACGCGCATGAACCGGTGTCGGCGCTCAAGGCCGATGCCGTCGTGGACAGCCTTGCCGAGGTTCTGCACGTCCTGCCGTCGCTTGCCCGATCCTCCCTGCGCGCGTGAGGTGACACCCCATGCTTTCGCGTCGCGATGTTCTGCAGGCGGCTTTGGCAACCGCAGCCGTGGCGGGTCTGCCGCAGCGCTCCGGTGCCCAGGGCACTGCGCGTGCCGTGCGGCAAGAGGATTTGCTGCGCTTCCGGCCCAAGGGCCAGGTCACGCTGTTGCACATGGCCGACTGCCACGCGCAACTGAAGCCGATCTACTTCCGTGAGCCGTCCATCAATCTCGGCGTCGGCGAGGCGCGCGGTGTGCCGCCGCATCTGACCGGCGACGAGATGCTGCGGTATTTCAATATCAGGCCGAGCTCATGGGATGCGTACGCGCTGGCCTCTACCGACTTTGAAGTGCTGGCGCGGCAGTACGGCCGTGTCGGCGGCATGGATCGTGTGGCGACGCTGGTGAAGGCGATCCGCGGCGAGCGGGGAGCCGAGCGCACGCTGCTGATCGATGGCGGCGATGCCCTGCAAGGCTCCTACACGGCGCTGCAGTCGCGCGGCGGCGACATGATCCGCGTTCTCAAGACGCTGGGCGTCGACACAACCACGGGGCATTGGGAGTTCACGCTCGGCGCCGATCGCGTAAGCGGGCTGTTCGGCAATTTCGACAAGCCGGGAACGGCGGGAATCGATTTTCTCGCCGGCAACGTGGTGGAAGGCGATTTCCAGGACCCGGCCTTCCGGGCCTGGCGCATGTACGAGAAGGGCGGCGTGCGCATCGCCGTCATCGGCCAGGCGTTTCCCTACACCAGCATCGCCAACCCGCGCTGGATGATGCCCGACTGGTCGTTCGGCATTCGCGAGGAGACGGTACGCCAGCACGTCGCGGCAGCGCGGGCGGAGGGCGCCGACCTCGTCGTGCTCAACTCGCACAACGGCTTCGATGTCGACCGCAAGCTGGCGTCGCGCGTCGAAGGCATCGATGTGATCTTCACCGCGCACACGCACGATGCCCTGCCGGTAGCGCTGCGCGCCGGGCGGACGCTGCTCGTGGCGTCGGGCTCGCACGGCAAGTTCCTGTCGCGGCTCGATGTGGAGGTGAAGGATCGCCAGATCGCTTCTTACGAGTATGCGCTGATCCCGGTGCTGTCCGATGCGATCTCGCCCGATGCTGAGATGGCGGCCCTGATCCAGGAGATCCGCGCGCCGCACGAGGCCATGCTTTCGACCGAGCTGGCGCGCACGGAAATGCTGCTCTACCGGCGCGGGAATTTTGCCGGCACGCTCGACGACCTGATCTGTGATGCCTTGCGGGAGGAGCAGGACGCGGAGCTGTGCCTGTCGCCGGGATTCCGCTGGGGCGCAACCGTGCTGCCGGGGCAGGCCATCACCTGGGACGACATCTACAATGCGACAGCCATCACCTATCCGGCTGTCTATCGCGTCAGCATTCCGGGCCTCGGCCTGAAGTCCATCCTCGAGGACGTAGCGGACAATCTGTTCCACCCCGATCCCTACTACCAGCAGGGCGGCGACATGGTGCGGGTCGGCGGGCTCGGCTTCACCATCGACATCGATGCGCTGGCGGGGCGTCGTATCGACAACATGACGCAGCTCGCGACCGGCGAGCCGATCGAGCCGGGTTACGTTTACACCGTGGCCGGATGGGCCTCGGTGAACCAGGGCACGACCGGGCCTCCGGTCTGGGAGCTGGTGGGGCGCTATCTGCAGAGGAAGCAGGTGATTTCCGCGCAGCAGCACGCATCCGTGAAGGTGATGCGAGCCAAGTGACGCATCCGTGTATTGTACGTGTGGACGCTTGCCTCTAACTCCACCCCAGGATCTGCCGGTGCGGGCAAGGCCGCACAAGGAGAGCAATGTTTCTCGACGCCCATATCTATCTCGGCGTGGCGTTGGCCGGGTTGGTTAGTTTTCTTTCACCGTGCGTATTGCCCCTGGTTCCGCCCTACCTCGGCTATCTCGGCGGGACGACGGTCGAGGAGATGACGGACGAGCAGGGCCTCGCCTCGCGGGCCTGGCGCCGCATCGTGCTCGCTGCGCTGTGCTTCGTGCTGGGCTTCACGACCGTGTTCGTGGGCATGGGTGCCGGGGCGTCCATGCTGGGGCAGGCGATCCAGGCCTACAAAGGCCAGCTGTCGATCATCGCCGGCATCATCATCATTCTGTTCGGGCTGCACTTCCTCGGACTGCTGCGCGTGCCGATGCTGTATCGCGAGGCGCGCTACCAGGCGAAGATGGAAGGCGCGACGCTGGTCGGCGCTTATGTCATGGGGCTGGCCTTCGCCTTCGGCTGGACGCCGTGCATCGGCCCGATCCTGGCGACGGTTCTGACCCTGGCGGCCAACGAAGCGAGCCTCGCGACCGGCGTCGGCCTGCTGCTCGTGTACTCGCTGGGGCTCGGCGTCCCGTTCGTGCTGGCGGCCATCGCCATTCGCCCGTTCATGGGCTTCATGCTGCGGTTCCGCAAGCACCTCGGCATCGTGGAGAAGGTCATGGGCCTGGTGCTGGTGGTGACCGGCATCCTGTTCCTCACCGGCTCCATCAACTGGTTCGGGCAATGGCTGATCGACAACGTGCCGCTGCTCAGCCGCATCGAGGAGATGGTCACGCCGGGCGAGCTGCAGAAGGAGATCCTGAAGCAAGGCACCGGCCAATAGGCTATAGAAGCCTTTGATGTTTCCGCCGGATGTAGACGCCCATGCCTGACTCGACACCCAAGACTTCCGTCGCCCTGACGATTGCCGGCTCCGACAGCTCCGGCGGCGCGGGCATCCAGGCCGACCTCAAGACGTTCTCGGCATTCGGCGTGTACGGCGCGTCGGTGCTGACGGCATTGACGGCGCAGAACACGCGCGGCGTGCAAGGCGTCGAGCCGATCCGGCCCGAGTTCGTCACCATGCAGATCAGGTCCGTGCTGGACGATCTCGATGTCGGCGGCATCAAGACGGGCATGCTGGCGACCGGCGCCATCGTGTCCGCGGTGTCGGCCGAGCTGACGCGGCGGGGGCGCATTCCCCTGGTGGTCGATCCTGTGATGGTGGCAACCAGCGGCGATGTGCTGCTGGCGCCCGATGCGATCGCTGCGCTGAAGGCGGAGCTGTTTCCGCTCGCGGCGCTGGTGACGCCGAACCTGCCTGAAGCAGCGACCCTGCTCGGGACGGCCGAGGCAACGAGCGAAGGCGACGCGATCGCGCAAGCCAAGGCGATTGCCGCCTTCGGCAGCCGGGCGGTGCTGGTCAAGGGCGGCCACGGACATGGCGACGAGGCCGTCGATATTCTCGTCATCGGGGATGAGGTGGTGCGGCTTGCTGCGCCGCGTGTGTCCACGGAGCACACGCACGGCACGGGCTGTACGTTGTCGGCGGCGATCACGGCTCTCCTGGCGCTGGGCTTGGATCTTCGCGAGGCCGTGCGGCGTGCGAAAGCCTATGTCACCGAGGCGCTTGCGGCGGGGCGCCACCTCGGCGTGGGACACGGCCATGGGCCGGTCGACCACCTGTATGCGATCCGTCGCGCGGCGCCGCCCGCGTAAAGCGGCAACACCGCAGCTGTGATCGGCGCGACACGCTGCCGGAAACTTACTCAGCCCCTATTGCGCAGGCCGGGCCATTTTGGAGAATGCCGGTCTCGCGATTGCTCGGGGGGAAAGGGGCAGAGCGGGTGACGCTGCTGACCGGCCGGCGAGGCGTCGGGGGAGGCCTCGACAAGGGCGTTGGGTTTCCGGGGGGGACCAAACGCCGCTCAATCCGGTGATGTGTGCGCAGCTCTGCATGGAGCCGGTCCGACAGATGTCGGGCCGGCTTTTTTGTTTCGCCGCGGCCCACGAGGGGCAGTTTCATTTTGTGCAGGTTCTTGCTGCAACCTGTCTGGTTTTGTGGCAGCCCCGCAACAAGCATGTGTGATTCGTGACGGATTGCTGCGTGTGGGGAGCTTGTGTCGTTGCCGTGTGTCGCGCCGCCACCGTAGTGTACGTAAAGGGAAGGCTGGATCACTGATTCCACGTGTTGTCGGAGAACCAGTCAGGCGCGTGGATGCGCTGATCGAGGGGGAACTAATGCGCAACAAGCACAGCGGATTGCGATACATCCTCAGCACGACGGTGGCTGTAGCCGCGGTGGCGGCATCGGCAGGCGCAGCGCTCGCCGGCGGGTTTGCGATCCGCGAGCAATCGGCGCACTTCCAGGGGTCGTCGTTCGCCGGTAACGGTGCCGGCGGCGCCTTGAGCTCGATGTTCTGGAACCCGGCCGCGGTTGGCCAGTTCAACGGCATCAACACGGAGTCGAGCTACTCCATCCTGTTCCCGAGCGCGGAGATCACGCCGCAGCCGGGGTCGACTGGCTTCGGATTGGGATCGCGCGAGGTCGACATCGGTCTGGATGCGATCGTTCCGTCGAGCTACCTGAGCTATCAGCTCAGCCCGTCCTTGGTTCTTGGCTTCAGCTTCGGCGCGCCCTACGGCCTGTCGACAAAGCCTGATAGCGATTTCTGGGCGGGCATGACGCAGGCCCGCAAATCGAAGATCGAAACCTACAACCTACAGACGGCGCTGGCTTGGCGCGTCACGCCGACATTCATCGTGGCGGCTGGCCTGCAGGTCGAGCACATGGAGGGCACGTTGAAAGGTGCGGCGGCGTTTGCGCCGGGTGCGCCCAGCAATGTCATTCACGGTGACGACACGGCGTTCGGCTGGACGTTGGGCGCGCTGTGGAACGCTGCGCCGGGCACGACCATTGGCCTCGGCTTCCGCTCTTCCATCGAGCATAACCTGGAAGGAACTTTCAGAGCTGGCCCAATACCTTTTGCCAGCATCGAAGCAGGCCTTAAGACACCGGAGACAGTAACGCTGAGCCTTCGCCAAGCTCTGGGTCCGCGGTGGACCGGTCTTGCGACTGTTGAGTGGGCGAACTGGAGCCGGCTCGACAAGCTCGACGTGGAGTGTACCAGCGCACCGTGCAGCGGAGCGCTTATCACCAGTCTCCCACTCGGCTGGCACGACGGCTGGTTCTTCGCGCTGGGCGCGGAATATGCCTGGTCGCCCAACCTGACGTTGCGCGGCGGTGCGGCCTACGAGATCTCGCCGATCCAGGGTGCGGATGAGCGCCCGGTACGCCTCCCTGACTCGGATCGCATCTGGGCCAGCCTTGGCGCCACCTACCAGTGGTCCGAGAAGATCTCCTTCGACTTGGCTTACACGCATATTTTTGCCGAGGACAGCCGCATAAGCCGGTTTGAAAATGGGATGAATCTGATTGCCGACGTCGAGGCCAGCGTCGACATCATCTCGGCCGGCGTGAAGATCAAGTTCGGCGACGATGCGCCGTTGCCGCTGAAGTAAACGGTGGCGCGACCAAAGTCTTGACGGCAGGTGAAGTTGCAGTGTTCCTGTTGCCCCAAGCGTTCCTTGGGAGCCCGACATGCAACTCCGCCTGCCGACTTATGATGACGTGGTGGCCGCGCACGCGCGCCTGAAGCCGCATATCATCGCGACGCCCCTCATCGAGCATCCGGCACTCAATGCGCGCACCGGCGGGCGCATTCTCGTGAAATGCGAGAACCTGCAGCGCGTCGGGGCGTTCAAGTTTCGCGGCGCCTATAACACCATCGCCCAGGTGGATCGCGCCAAGCATCCGGGCGGTGTCGTGGCCTGCTCATCGGGTAATCACGCGCAAGGCGTGGCGGCTGCCGCAACGCTGCTCGGCCTGCGCTCGGCGATCGTGATGCCGGCGGACTCCCCCAAACTCAAGACGGAGCGCACGCGCGCGTTCGGCGGCGAAGTGATCCCTTATGATCGCGTGAAAGAGGACCGGGATGCCATCGCCCGCCGCATCTGCGAGGAGCGCAATGCCGCTTTCGTACATCCCTTCGACGATCCGAATGTGATGGCGGGGCAGGGCACCGTCGGGCTCGAGCTGATGGAGCAGGCGAAGGCCTATGGCGTCGTGCCTGACGCCGTGCTGGCGCCGGCCTCGGGCGGCGGCCTCATCGGCGGCATTTCCGTTGCGGTGAAGAAGGCGAACCCGCACACGGAAGTGCTCAGCGTCGAGCCGGCGGGTTTCGACGATCTCGCCCGCTCCCTGCGCAGCGGCAAGCGCGAGACCAACGAGCGCATGTCCGGATCGATCTGCGACGCACTGATGGCACCCTCGCCCGGCGAGATTACGTTCGCCATCGCGCAGCGCAATCTCTCGGGCGGACTGGCCATTACCGACGCGGAGGCTCGCGATGCCGTGCGTTTCGCCTTCGAGGAATTGAAACTGGTGGTGGAGCCCGGCGGTGCGGCGGCGCTGGCGGCGGTGCTGACGGGACGGCTGCCGGTGCAGGGCCGCACGGTGGCCGTGGTGTTGTCCGGCGGCAATATCGATCCGCAGGTGTTCTCGAACATCATCCTCAGGCGATGACGCAATTTGCCAGCGCGCGGCTGAGGCGTGAGGACGGGCGCGTCAGCGCAATGTCATGGGGCGTGCGAACAGGGCGTCGAGCGGGGAGGTGTCGGGCACGGCGTAGGAGCCCAGGTCCGGCGGCAGATCGCTTCGGTCTGCCATCTCGAGCTCGATGGTCTCCAGCGCGGCCATGATGCGCCGGGCCACCGCATCGATCGTCTCGGCGAACTGCAGGGCGCGGTCCGACTCCTGGGCCTGGCGCGCGCTGAGCGCAAAGATGGCCGACGCCTGCCGGCCGATGCGCTCGCACACCTCGCGGTTGACCTCGCGCGCCTGCAGTGACCAGACGAGCGCGTGCAGCTCTTCCGCCGCCGCCAGCAAACCTGAGGGCGGATGTGTTTCGCCGTTGGCGGTTGAGCCGTGCGGAGAGGTGGAGCCCGAGCGGGACAGAATGGTGCTGCGCGCTTGGCGCAGAAGCTGCGAGATGGAGTCGAGCTCGGTCCTGAGACGCCCGAGAACGGCCGGCGGATCGCGCAGCGAGGTCTTCAAGCGGCCGAGCGCGTCCTCGAGCTGCGAGCTTTCGAGGCGGCGCGAGCGGCGGCTGTGCTCGGCCAGGAACCAGCGGCCGCGATTGGTCTCGAGCAGCGCGGCTTCGATAGCGCGATACTCCTGTTCGGCGTGCAATGGTTCGTCAAAATCGGCGTCCGCCATCGCGGCTCACCTCCCGAGCGGTCTCCTCATCCTCGATACGCGATTCGAACCGCTCATACGTAAGAAAATCTGCATTTACAGAAGATCACTGTGCGCAAGCCTGCGCGCGAGGCGCGCATGAGCGCCGAGGCTGGTCAAACCGGTCGCCGCAACGCGGGGTTCGCCTGGCGGCTGTCCGCGTTCTACGCGGCCGTGTTTCTCGTCACGGGCACGAGCCTGCCGTTTCTGCCCGTGTGGCTGGACTGGCGCGGGCTCTCGCTGGCCGAGATCAGCATCGTCACGGCGGCCCCCCTGTTTGCCCGCATCGTCATGGCGCCGGCCATCGGCTACATGGCCGATCGCTGGGGCGAGCATCGCAAGGTTCTGATCCTTCTGGCGTGGCTCGCATTCGCATTGCTCGTCGCGCTCAATGGCGTACGCGGGTTCTGGGCGATCCTGGCGGTGACGCTGCTGATTGCGGTGGCCTGGACCAGCATTTCGCCGCTGGCGGAAACCGTGGCGATGGCCGGTGTACGCGGACATGGCCTCGACTATGGGCGCATGCGTCTGTGGGGATCGCTGAGCTTCATCGCGGCGAGTTTCGGCGGTGGCTTGATTCTGGCGGCGACCGGCACGGGTTGGGCCGTCTGGCTGATGGTGGCAGGCGCAGCAGCGACGGTCATGGCGGCGCACGTGCTGCCAGTGCCGGCGTCCGCAGCACAGACAGTGAGCCAGGGGGTGCCGCCGACGCGCGCCGATATCGTGCAGCTGGCAACGTCACGCGGCTTCCTGCTGTTCCTGCTCGCGGCTGGCTCGGTGCAGGCGTCTCATGCCGTGTTCTACACGTTTGGCACGGTGCATTGGCGCGCGCAGGGCCTGTCGCCGGCTTGGGCCGGCAGCCTGTGGGCCATCGGCGTCATCGCCGAGATCGGCTTGTTCGCGTTCTCGGGCGCCGTCGTGCGGGTATGCGGCTCGGTGCTGCTAATCGTGGCGGGCGCGCTGGCGGGACTGGTGCGGTGGACGGCGATGGCGATCGATCCGCCGCTGGCCGCGCTCATGGGGTTGCAGGTGTTGCACGGGCTGACCTTCGGTGCCGCGCATCTCGGTGCCGTGCATCACATCAGCGCGACGGTGCCGGCCAATCTCGCGGGCACCGCGCAGTCGCTCTACGCAAGCGCGATCGCAGGTGTTTTCATGGGGTCGGCGACGCTGGCATCCGGGCCACTTTATGCGGCCTACGGCGCGCGCGCCTATCTTGTGATGGCCGTATTGTCAGCGGTCGGGCTCGCGGCCGGTATGCTGCTGCTCGGCAGGAGATTAGCCCCAAAGATCCGGTGAAGCCGGGGCGATGATGCCGTCGCGGATCGTCAGGCCGGGCGAGCGATCCCGGGCGAGCAGCAGCGGGCCGTCCAAATCCGCCCAATCGGCTTGCTGCGCGATGGGCAGCGCCGGGGCCATGGCGAGTGACGTCGCCACCATGCAGCCGACCATGATCTTGAGATCGAGCCGGCGTGCGGTTGCGGCCATGGCCAGCGCTTCCGTCAAGCCGCCGGCCTTGTCCAGCTTGATGTTGACGGCGTCGTAGCGATCCGTGAGGGCGGCGAGGTCGAGGCCGCTGTGCACGGACTCGTCCGCACACACGGGGACGAGGTGGGGCAGGGAGGCGAGCGCGGTATCGTTTCCGGCTGGCAGCGGCTGCTCGATGGTCTCGAGTCCGACCTCGGCGGCAACGCGCATCAGCGGTTCGAGGTCGCCGGAGGTCCAGGCTTCGTTGGCGTCGGCCACGAGGCGCGCATCGGGGCGCGCGGCGCGCACGGCACGCAGGCGCGCGGCGTCGTCCGGGCCACCGCCGAGCTTCAGCTTGAGCAGCGGCAGGTGTGAGACGGCTTTTGCTTTCGCCGCCATGTCGCCGGCACTCGCAAGGCTGAGCGTAAAGCACGTGAGAACGAGAGCGGGGTTCGCAAGACCGGCGATCTCGTGCACACGGCGGCCGCTTGCTTTCGCTTCGAGATCCCAGAGTGCGCAATCGACGGCATTGCGCGCGGCACCCGCCGGCAATCGGTGCTGAAGCTCCTGCCGGTCGGTGAGGCCGGCGACGGAATCGATCGCTGCCATCACGCTGTCGACCGTCTCGCCATAGCGGGCGTAGGGGACGCATTCGCCGCGGCCGGTGAAGCGGCCGTCGTTCACGCAAACGACAACCACGCGCGCCTCGCTCTTGGCCCCGCGCGAAATGGTGAAAGCCTCGGCCAGGGGCCAGGTTTCGATGCGGGCTTGGAGCCGGAGTGTCACGAGCAGCGCTCCGCCGAAGCTGGAGGATGGAACGTTCCCGGATTAGCTAGCGCGCTTATCGGGCGCTAGACAAGACGGCCGCTCGCATGCGCCAGGAACAGGTAGACGCGGCCGGAGTCCGAGGTGACGTAGCCCTGGGCGGACCGTCCCGAAGGATCGCGCGAATCCGCCTCTCGCAGCAGGTTCTCGAAATCGAGCATGTAGCGGTCGGCGGTCTGGCGGAAATCGTCCTCCGACCGGTAGCGGCGCTGGACGGAGTCGAAGGCGGTGCGGCCGTCGGTCGTGTAGATGCTGCGCACCATGATGCCGCGCTGTCCCGTGCGGAAGCGCGACCAGATGGCCGATGCCGTGGTGGCGTCGAGCGCGCGAGCGATGACCTGGACATTGAGCGGCGCGCCGGGTGCACCGCCATCGTCGTCGAGCGAGGCGCGCGCCAGGAGGTCGCCGAGCGACCAGCCCTCGCGGTTGTCGTCGGCATCGGCCGAGACGTTGGTCGCCGCGGCCTGACGCTGGTTCTCGCGGGCGCGGTTGTTCAGCTCCTGCGTGAAGTTCTGCGTCACCGAGATCGAGCGCGAGTCGGAGGCGTGCGCGCGGCCGCCGGACTGCGGGGGCAGAGGCGCGGGCGGCGAGATCTCGCGGCGGGCGGCCTCGCGCGATGACAGCGACGAGAGCTGCTCCAGGGCACGCAGCTGCTCCTGCAGCGAAGTACGCATGGTCTCGGCACTGGCGCGGGTGGCTTCGGGCAGGCGCTCCAGCTGCTCGCGGAGGCGGCTCTGCTCTTCCTCGAGCTCGCTCAGCGTATTGCGGGCCTTCTGGCGCATCTCTTCCGACGTGGTCGAGAAACGGCTCGACAGCGAGCCGATCTGCTCCGACACCTCGCGGGAGACGTCGGTGAATTTCGCGCGCAGCTCCTCCAGCACTCGGTCGGAGTCCTCGTCGGCCTGCGTCTGCAGCCGTTGCAGCTCCGACATGGTGAGGCGCGAGCGCTCCTCGACGTTGCGGGAGATGTTCTCACCGACGGAGCGGACCCGCTTCTCGGCCTCGGACACCGAGCCTTCCAGGCTCTCCGAGTAGCCGAGCATGGCGCGGCCGACATCGTCGGCGCGGCCGGTGAGCTGGTCGAGCGTGCGCGACAGCTCCGACTGGCGGTTCTCGAGCGTCTTGTCGATGCGGAAGTTGGCCGTTTCGAGAGCGTTGGCCGCCTTCATGATCATCTGGCCCTGATGCTCGAAGCGGCCCGTGACGTTCGACACCTGGGCGAGCAGGTTCTCCGACACGTTGCGCAGCAGGTCGGTCTGGTTGGCGATGCCGTCGATGGCTTTGATCGACTGGCGGGTGACGTTCTCGCTGGCGCGGCGCACGGCGTTGACGCCGTGCATGATCTGCTCGTCCATGTTGCCGGCCTGGCGGCCCAGGACTTCACTGATCTCCTTGGCGTGGCCTTCGAGCGCCTGCGTGAGCGCGAGGGTCTTGTCGGCGACCGAGCCGTCGATGGCGATGGTGGAGCGCAGAATTGAGTCGTCGAACAGGCGCAGGCGATCGGCGAACGCGTCGTCGAGCACCTGCGTGCGGTTGACGAGCTGCGTGTCCAGCGCCTGCTGCCGGCTTTCGAGCGCCGCATCGAGCGCGCGCACGTACTCCTCGAACACCGTCTGCAGATCCTCGGTGCGGCTGCCGAGGGCGGCGCCGAGTGAATGCGCGAAATTCTTGAACAGGGTCTCGATCTTCTCGGTCTGTCCGTCGAGGGCACCCGAGACGTTGTTGGTGACGGTCGCGAGCGAGCCCTCCAGCGCAATGAGGTTCTGGCTCGTGCCTTCGATGAAGGATGTCAGCTTGTGCTGCTGCTCGCTGAGCTTGTCGACGAGCGCCGGAACCTCGTTGCTGATCTCCTTCAGCGCGATGTTCACGCGCTCGCTGGTGTGCAGGAGCGATTCACGCTCGCCCGACATCTGCGAGAGCAGGCTGCGGATGCGGTGCTCGTTCTCGCTGTAGGAGGCTTCGAGGGTGGCGACTTCCTTGTGCACGAGCGCTTCGAGCTCGCCGGCGCGGCCGAGCGCCCGCGAGACCGCTTCGTTCATGAAGGACACCTGCCGGCGGACGGCCTGGCCGACGGAGGCGATCTGCTGTTCCGCCATGCGATCGGGCTCGGCGAGGCGGATGGCGACCTCGGTCATGGCCGAGGACATCAGCCTCAGCTCCTGGGCCCGGCGCAGGAGGAGGGCCAGAAACCAGAACAGGGCAATGGGAATGATGAGGGTTGCAGCCAGCACGATGGCCGTCGGGCGCGACAGCATGTCCATGAACGTGGGCGCGCGCTGGATCTCGGGCACCAGCATGGCGGCACCGAGCAGGAGCGTGATGAAGGCCCAAGCGCCGCTGGCGATGGCGGCGACAGTGAGGGGTCTCTTCGAAGGTTTCTGCTGCAACGCGAAGATGAGCCCGCCGATGGAGGGCACATCATCGTTGGCGGCCACGCTGGTTTGCGGACCGGCAGGCCGGCGGCGGGCGCTGCGGCGCTCCCCCGCTCCACCCTCACCGTTGAGGCCGTCGACCGCAGGTGACGGGGTCGTGGAAGCGGTTTTCTTCGGCTCAGTGCGGGCCTGAGCGCTTCCGGGCGCAGGCAGCGGAGGCGGGCCCTTGACCTTCGGAGAGGCAGACCGTTCGGCAGGAGCATTCGCGTCGCGTGGCGTTACCACGCGATCGGCTGCGCTCTGTTTACCGGTCTCTTGAGCCATGCGGCTAGCCCACCTGTGCAGCACGCTGCGGCGCACTGCTCCCCAATCGTCTCAATAGCGCATTTTCAAGCTGCGGCCCAGGCTTGTGCGTACGAAACGCGCAAACATCCCCTGTTTTCAGCCGGCCGCGGCGTATCCCAGGCCATCGGCTGTAAGTGCTTAATGGGGCGAAAGAAAGATCAGCATCCGTGGGCGGAAACAGCGCTCTGCCGCGCGTTGATGCATGCAATTTGCGCAGTGGCGTTTACCGACGCTTACCAGACATGAGGCAACATGCCGGAATTGCTAGGGATAGGTGACACCATGAAGACGATGGCAGCGGCCAAGGGCGAGGCATTGCCTGTGTCCCCGATAGCCGATTCGGATTCCTGCCCGATCGACCATGCCTACCTGTCGCGCTTCACGCTCGGCAACGCCAAGCTGGAGCATGAGGTGCTGGCATTGTTTGCGGCAAGCGCCCCTCTCTATGTGCAAAACCTGAAAACCGCCGAGAACGGCCGGGCCTGGTATGAGGCCGCGCATACCCTGAAAGGGTCGGCGCGATCGGTCGGTGCCCGCAACGTGGCGCTGATGGCCGAGCGGGCCGAGGCCATCAAGGGACCCGGCGAGCCCCAGTGCGCGGCGACGATCGAGGCCCTGTCGGCTGCAGTTGACGATGTGCGGGGCTACATCGCGGGCCTCATTGCCGCAGGCTGATCTGCAACTCGGACCGGGGTGCGGCCGGTCGTCGCTTGAATTCCCCCCACCCTGCGGTTAAATGCCCGCTGGTGCTGGCACCAAGCTACAACGGTCCGCGTTCCAGGCGGGCTCGAGCCGTGCGCCAAACCCAACACAGGCAGGTCGCGGTCGTTGTTGCCGAGGAGCCCAATCTCGCATGCCCAAGATTACATTCGTTCAGCCCGACGGTAGCGAGCAGACTGTCGAGGGCGAGTCCGGCATGACCGTCATGGAGACCGCCAAGAAGCACCTGATCGACGGCATCGAGGCGGAGTGCGGCGGGGCCTGCGCCTGCGCCACCTGCCATGTCTATGTCGACGAAGCCTGGCGCGAGCGGGTCGGCCCGCCCAACCAGATGGAAGAGGACATGCTCGACTTCGCCTTCGATGTGCGCGAGACGAGCCGCCTGTCCTGCCAAATTACCGTCAAGGATGAGTTCGACGGTCTCAAGGTGCGGGTCCCGGACAAGCAGTTCTGACCGCCCGCACGCGCTGCCTTAGAGCGCGATCGTTTCTCATGGAAGCACGTCTGGCTTCCATGAGGAGCGTGAATCGCCCTCTAAATTGATAAGATAGAGCAGGATTCACGTTTCGGCCGAGGCGCCTGCTATGAGGCAAGGCGGCTCAATCCGAAACGATCCTGCTCTAGCGAGGAGCCGGCACGTGACTATCAGCCCTAGCCCGTCGGCCGACGGGATCAGCGCACCGATTGAAACGGATGTCGTCATCATCGGCGCCGGACCGGTCGGCCTGTTCGCCGTCTTCGAGCTGGGGCTCGTCGACATCAAGACACACGTCATCGACATCCTGGACAAGGTCGGCGGCCAGTGCGCCGAGCTTTATCCCGAGAAGCCGATCTATGACATTCCGGCGCTGCCCATCGTCAGCGGCCAGGAGCTGACGGACCGGCTGATGGAGCAGATCAAGCCGTTCGCGCCGGCGTTTCACCTGGGCGAGCGCATCGATGCGCTGTCGCGCGTCGAAGGCGGTCGCTTCCGGCTCGAGACCGACGCCGGCAAGGTCTTCCTCGCCAAGGTGGTGGTGATCGCGGCCGGCGGCGGCTCGTTCACGCCCAAGCGTCCGCCGCTCGAGGGCATCGAGGCCTACGAGGGCAAATCCGTGTTCTATGCCGTGCGCCGCATGGAGGACTTCCGCGGCCGCGATGTGCTGATCGTCGGTGGCGGCGATTCCGCACTCGACTGGACGCTCAGCCTGCAGCCCATCGCCAAAAGCCTGGCGCTGCTGCATCGCCGCGACGAATTTCGTGGCGCCCCGCACTCCGTTGAGAAGATGCGCTCGCTGGTGGCCGAAGGCGCCATGCGACTCATCATCGGGCAGGTCACGGCACTGCATGGGGCCGGCGGTCAGCTCGAAGGCGTGACGATCCGGGCCAAGGATGGCGAGGAACGCGGCACGTACGATCGCCTGCTGCCGTTCTTCGGATTGACGATGAAGCTCGGGCCGGTCGCCAACTGGGGTCTCAATCTCGAGGAGAACCTGATCCGCGTCGATACCGAGAAGTTCGAGACCAACGAGCCCGGCATCTTCGCCATCGGCGACATCAATACCTATCCGGGTAAGCTGAAGCTGATCCTGTCCGGCTTCCACGAAGCAGCCCTGATGGCCCAGGCCGCCCACAGGATCGTGTATCCGGACAAGAAGCTGCTGTTCCAGTACACGACGTCGTCCTCGAGCCTGCAGAAGAAGCTCGGCGTGCGCTAGCGCGGCCTAGCGTTGGTGGCGCATGATGGCGGCAGCCGTGATCCGCCGCAGCGGCGAGGGCAGGTTCTGCAGCATCCGCTTGACCCGTGGCCGCGCGCGCAAATAGAGCGCGGCATAGAGCCTGCCGGTCCACGTGCATGCGATGGCGTAGTCGTGCACGGCCACCATGCTGTTGGCGTGCTCGGCCTTGTAGGGATGCAGCGGAGCCAGCAGGTCGTAGGTCCTGATACCATCGTCAAAACTCCGGCGCACGTCATGCTCCAGCAGCAGCGCTCCGGCGCCGAATTTTTCGAAAGCGCGGTTGTAGACGGTGATGTGCAGGAAGCGCGTGCGCCCGCAGTCGAGCGTAAGCTGCACGGCCGCCGTCTCGCCATTGGCGCGCAGCGCCGAGACGCGGCAGGCGACGTGCGGAGCCTGACCGGCGGCGATGCCGGCGAAGAAATCCGCAAACCGATCGTCCGCGTAGGCGCGGGCGACCTCACCCTTGTCCTCCAGCGCAGCGCGCTTCATGGCGATGGCGTCGCGTGCGAGGACTGCGGCGGCAGGACTGCTCGCCTCCGTGATCATCTCGACAGGGCCGCGATCGGCGAGGCGGCGCAGATGGCGGCGCCGGTTTCTGCGCGTCTTCCCTGCGAGAAGCTGGTCGCAAGCCTCCGGGCTGTCGAGCGATCGCATGTCGAGGCATGGTGCCATCTCGGTGCTGAGGATGCGGGCATCGCCGGATGACAGCGCCGGGATGACCGTGGCATCCGCGCGGACCTTGCGCAGGAGGACAACATCCGCGCGCGTTGCCCGCACGGCGAACTGCAACGCCGCGGAGATTGCGGCTCCGGTGCCGGCTTCAGGCAGCGCGAGCACATCGCCATACTGGGACACGGGATCGCCCATCCAGGCGAGCTGCCGCAGCCCCCAGGTCCGCTCCAGAATCAGAGGGCAGATCAGAACGAGACGTCCGGCGAGACGCCCCGTGACGATGGCCGGATGCGATGTCGTGTGCGGAGGCAGATAGTGCCGGCACCAGTGCCAGGTCCAGGCGAAGGTCTGGAAGACGTGTGCGGATGTGGCTGCAGCCTCGAACAGTGCATTCCATTCCGGCTCCAGTGTCTTGAACGCCGCGACGTCGGTGACGAGATCGAAGGCAAAGGGCGACGCGCGCGTGGCCTGTGCAGCAGTACTGGTATGAAAGCGCACAGCAGGTGTGAAAACGTTCTGGCGTGAAACGGCGACCGACATGTCCTGCTCCAATCGCGACGGCTCGCCTCGGCGCAGCAAGGGGCATGCCACGCATCGGTGCTGCAACGTTTGCAGGATATCGCTTAGAGGACTTGCGGCGCAGCGTAGGCGATCTCGACGAGGCTCAACGTGACGAGCACGATCACCGTAAGCGCAAGGAAAAGCCTGCCGCGTTGCGTGCGCCCTGCCTTGTTCAGGATCAGCAATGCGCCGATCATGCCCGCGCCTGCGAGATTGACAGCGATGCTTCCGGCCAGCCCCAGGCCCTTGCCGGGATAGCGGCTCCCGATGGCGGACGCCGCAGCGATGCCGATGAGAGTTGCGCCGAGCAGGCGCGGCCAGAACCGTTCGTCGGCTGAGGGCAGGCCGAGGAGTCTCGCCAGAAAGCGCGGCGCGATGATCAGGCCGAAGCCGCCGGCCAGCTTGAGGCACACTTCGATCCACAGAAGCTGGTGGCTCATGGTCCGCCGCACTCGTTACACACCGGCGCTGCGTCCGGCCGGAGCGTTACTGCGGCGTTGCGCGGCGCGCCATGGGATCGAAGATCTTTTCCCGGTCCATGGGTTCTGCGCGGGTCGAGCTGTTGAACCAGCCGCTCGGCACGTCGGCCATGGCCTTCCTCGGCGTCGCCGAGAAGTCGCCGGCGAGGTAGCGCGTCAGGTTGGCCTTGATCTCTTTCGTCTTGCCCTCGGAGCAGAAGCCTTCCTCCTGGGCGATCTTGGCCAGGATCGAGGTGCGCGTGTAATCGAACGTCTTCTCGGCCTTTGCGAGTTCCTCAGGGGAACCGCCCTGCGCCTTTTCATAGGAGAGGTAGGAATTGCGCAGCTTGGCCTGATCGAAATTGTAGCCGCACTTGGCGGCGCGGGCCGAGGTTGCGCCCGCTTCCAGCGCCCGGTCCACGCGCGGATCGGTCGGTGCCGCTTTCGCTTCGCTGCTGGAGCTGAACAATGAGCCGGTCGTCAGGCTGCTGCCGTTGCCGCAAGCCGACAAGGCGAGCGTCGAAGCGACAGCGAGCAACAGAGCAAAACGGTTAGGCAAAGCACGGACCCCCTGTCCGAAATCGCGCCACCGGCCAGCCAACAACGCTCCCGCGGGCCGGATCGACTCGCTGGAACAGTGGCGCCACAAAAAGCGCCCGGCAAGGGGCTTTTTTGTGGCTTTGCACGATCGCGTTGCTGCCACGCGCCGGAATTCCAGCTTACGGACGATCGCCGATTACAGCATGCGCCCATCATTCTACATGGCTGTATTGGCAACTGCATGACGATATTCCTGTTTGTACACTCAATAGTGTTGTGGCACCATAAATGCGCGGGGTGTTGCGTATTTGCGTACGGGGGAAGCCGATGCCGGTCACGGCGGTTTCGGTGGGTGGATATCGTTCCATCCAGCAGTTGTCTTTGCCTATTGCTCCGCTCACGGTCCTTGTCGGCCGCAATGGTGTTGGAAAAACCAATCTCTATCGCTCGCTCGAGATGTTGCGAGCCGCAGCCGATGGCACCATCACGCGGCGCATCGCCGAGGAAGGCGGGCCGTCGTCGGTGCTCTGGGCCGGACTGCAGCGCGCCAAGGAGCCGGTGCGGCTGACCTTCGAGGCCGAGGTCGACGCCCTCCAGTACCGGCTCGAGATCGGGCTGCCGATGCTCTCCGAACTCGCGCTCGGCATGGAGCAGGGCGTGAAGGAAGAAGAGATCCGCATTCGGGCCGGCGCCAAGCGCACGGTGCTGATGAGCCGCCAGGGCCCGAGCGTGTGGCTGCACGACATCGACGGCGGTCGGCGCGAGTATCCCAATATCCTGCTGCCGTCTGAAACGGTGCTCGCCTCGTTCCGCGACGCCGATCGCTATCCCGCGTTGGAGTTCATTCGCAGGGAGTTGTTGGGTTGGCGCTTCTATCACAGCTTCAGAACGGAGCCGGGCTCGGCCGTGCGCAACAGCTGCCTCGCCGTGGCGACGCCGACGCTGGCAACGGACGGGCATGATCTGGCGGCCGTGTTCGCCACGCTCTATCACCTGCGCGGCGACGCGGCGCCGGCGGAAGCCGCGATCGAGGACGCGATGCCCGGCACCAAGCTGCTGGTCAACGTGGACAAGGGCCGCGCCGGCTTCTCGCTCAAGTTTCCCGACCAGCCGCGCACGTTCGCGGCGCATGAGATCTCGGATGGGACGCTGCGCTACCTGTGTCTCGTCGGTGCGCTGTGCAGCTACCGCCTGCCGGCCTTCATCGTACTGAACGAGCCGGAGTCGAGCCTGCATCCCGATCTCATCCGCCCGCTCGCGGGGCTGATCGCACGGGCGGCGCGGCGCACGCGCATCTGGGTCGTGACGCACTCCAAGCAGCTCGCCACCGAGATCACGCGCCTCACCGGCGTGCTGCCCGGCACCGTGACGAAGCGGCGCGGCGCCACCTGGATCGAGCAGCCGCACGTGACGGAGACCGAGACCCTCATGCACGCATGAGGGGCGAACACTATCGCATCAATTCCTTCATCGCCTTGTCGATGCCTTCGAGCGTCAGCGGGTACATGCGGTCTTCCATCAGCTCGCCCATGAGCTTGATGGAGGGTGTCCAGCTCCAGTGCTGCTCGGGCACGGGGTTGAGCCAGATGCAGTGCTCGTAGATGCCCGTGACGCGCTGGATCCAGGTCGAGCCCGGCTCCTCGTTCATGTGCTCGACGGAGCCGCCGGGCACCGTGATCTCGTAGGGGCTCATGGAGGCGTCGCCGACGAACACGACCTTGTAGTCGTGCGGGTACTTGTGCAGCACGTCCCAGGTCGGCGTGCGGTCGGTCCAGCGGCGCTTGTTGTCCTTCCACACGAACTCGTAGAGGCAGTTGTGGAAGTAGAAGTACTCCATGTGCTTGAACTCGGTGCGCGCTGCCGAGAACAGCTCCTCCGCCTGCTTGATGTGGAAGTCCATGGAGCCGCCGATGTCGAAGAACATCAGCACCTTGACGGTGTTGCGCCGCTCGGGCCGCATGTGGATGTCGAGATAGCCCTTGTGCGCGGTGCCCTTGATGGTGCCGTCGAGATCCAGTTCCTCCAGCGCGCCTTCGCGGGCGAACTTGCGCAAGCGGCGCAGGCCCACCTTGATGTTGCGCGTGCCGAGCTCGACGGTGTCGTCGAGGTCCTTGAATTCGCGCTTGTCCCAGACCTTGAGGGCGCGGAAGTTGCGGTTCTCCTTCTGGCCGATGCGCACGCCGGCGGGGTTGTAGCCTTCCGCGCCGTAGGGTGACGTGCCGCCCGTCCCGATCCACTTCGAGCCACCCTGATGGCGCCCTTTCTGCTCGGCGAGACGTTTCTTCAGCTCTTCCATGATCTTTTCCCAGCCGCCGAGGGCTTCGATCTTCTTCTTGTCCTCCTCGCTGAGGTAGAGGCTGGTGACGGCGCGCAGCCATTCCTCGGGAATGTTGGCGTCCAGTGCCTCGCTCATCAGGTCGAGGCCCTTGAACACATGCCCGAACACCTGGTCGAACTTGTCGAGGTGGCGCTCGTCCTTCACCAGCGCGGCGCGCGAGAGATAGTAGAAGTGCTCGACCTTCTGATCCGCCAGATCGGCGTCGAGCGCTTCCATCAGCGTCAGGTACTCCTTGAGCGTGACCGGCAGCTTGGCGGCTTTCAGCTCATGGAAGAAGGTGACGAACATCGGGTCTCCGCGGGGCAGGTGATGCTTTGCTTTAGCACAGGCGGGCGGGTCTGTGGCATGCCGGTATGTACAAGTCTGTGCCCAGGCGCGCCCGGGAAATGACACGGTGGACGGCTAGTCTGGGAACTCGGGCGAAGAGATCGGCGTTCCTTAGTCGGTACTCAGATGGATAAATGGGGGTTACACATTTCCCGGTGCTCACTGGCCCTGTCGCTGGCCGTCAAGTTTGGCCTCGTCGCATGGGCGGCACTCGTGCTGTTCGGCGGTCCCACGGGAAGCGCCGCACTCACTCCCCCGGCGCAACAGGCCTTGAAGACCGCGAGCGCCGTCGAAGCCACGCAATACCGGCGCAAGAAGCGGCGTGTCCGCTCCGCCCGGCGTCACCGTCAACCGCCGCAGGAAACGGTGGCCGAGGAGCCGGCACCGACAAAGGAGCCTGCGCAGACAGCCAAGTCGAAGGGGAAGGACGCGCCTGCGGTAGCCTCGCAGACTGCCGATCCAAAAGCCGCGAAGGATGCAGAGGCCGGTAAAGCCCATCCCAACGGTAAGGACTCCAAGGCCGATGCCATTCCTTCGGAAGCCGAGGCAAAGGAGCAGGTGTGGACCGATGCGCAGATCATTGCTGCGCTGGAGGAATGCCTGCAACTTCTGTCGCCCCTCGGGGCCAACATCGATGTGTCCAAGCCCATGCGCAACGGCCAGTGCGGCGCGCCGGCGCCGGTGACGCTGAAGCGTGTCGGAGCTGTCGAGATCAGTCCGCCGGCCGTCATGAACTGCCGCATGGTGGCGAGCCTGCACGAGTGGATCGAGACGAAGCTGCAACCCGCCGCGCGCGACCTGCTCAAGTCGCCGGTGACGCGCATGATCAGCGCGTCGGGCTACGTGTGCCGCAACCGCTACGGCTCGCGCGACAACAGCAAGATCAGCGAGCACGCATTCGCCAATGCCCTCGACATCTCGGCGTTCGTGACGGCCGATGGCCGGACGGTGGACGTGCTGCGCCACTGGGGGCATACGGAACGCGATCTGCACGCGCTTGCGCTCGCCAAGGCGGAAGCGGAGAAGCAAGAGAAAGCCGCCGCAGCAGCCGAGAAGACGGCCGTCGCGGCCGAGAAGGCAGCCGAGTCTGCCACCAAGGCAGCCGAGAAATCACCCAAGAGCAAGAGCAGGGCCTCGGCCAAGGAGGCGAAGCTGGCGGCAGCCAAGGAGGCGCGCGAGCGCGCGCAAGCAGCGCTGCAAGACGCCGAGCGCGCCGAAGGATTGGTCAAGGCGGAGCAGGCGAAGCTCGACGCCAAGGACAAGGGCTCGAAGCGCGCGCCAGTCCCGGAGGCGAAAGCGTCGCGCCGGCCGCTGGTTGAAGATGACATTCCCGCGCCTCAGAAGGCCGCTCCCGACGTGCGCGGCCGGCAGGTCGTGGCCGCGAACCAGCGCAGCAACCTGGGAGGCGGAGCGCCGCGCGGCACGCTCGATGCGCGCATCTCGGAGGACTCCGCCACCACGGTCGAAGGCCGCCTGCTGCGCCGGCTGCACAAGGGGGCGTGCGGGATCTTCGGGACCGTGCTCGGCCCCGAGGCCAACGAGGCGCACCGCAATCACTTCCACTTTGATCTGGCCGTACGCCGCCGCAACGCCTTCTGCGAATAGCGATCACTGCCACAGCCAGGCCGCGCCGCGCACGCCGCTGGCATCGCCCCATTGCGGCGGGCGGATGACGATCTCGGCATGATCGGAGAAGACATGCGGTGCCATCAGCGGTGGCAGCTCATGGTAGAGATGTGCGAGTCGCGAGAGCCCGCCGCCCAGCACGATCACGTCCGGATCGAAGACGTTGACCATGGCGGCAAGGCCGCGGGCAAGGCGTGACGCGTGCCGGTCCAGCGTGGCACGTGCGGCGGCATCGTTCTGGGTGGCGCGGCGTGCGATCTCCTCTGCCGTGACGTCCTCACCCGTCGTGCGGCGATGATCGGCAGCAAGCGCCGGCCCGCTCACCCACACTTCCATGCATCCCGAGCGGCCGCACCAGCAGCGTGGTCCCGGGTGCTCGCACGCGTCCGCCCACGGCAGGGGATTGTGGCCCCATTCGCCGCCGATGCCGCGCGGCCCGTCGATGAGGCGACCTTCGTGCACCAAGCCGCCGCCGCATCCCGTGCCGAGGATCACGCCGAACACGGAACGGGCGCCGGCACCCGCACCGTCGACCGCCTCGGACAGGGCGAAGCAGTTCGCGTCATTGGCGAGGCGCACCGGGCGCCCGAGCCTTGCCTGCAGGTCGGCGACGAGCGGGCAGCCGTTGAGCCACGTGGAGTTGGCGTTGCGGATGAGCCCGGTTCGCGGCGATGGCGAGCCCGGAATGCCCATGCCGATGCTGCCCTGGACACCGGCTGCCTGCTCGAGGTGGGCCACCAGGCCGGCAACCGCCTCGATGCTGGCGGCATAGTCATTGCGGGGTGCCGCGATGCGATGCCGCGACAACTCGGCGCCGCCCGGGCCAAGCATCAGCCCCTCGATCTTGGTGCCGCCGAGGTCGATGCCGATCCGGAACTCTCCCGCCTCCGTCATTCGTAAAACCCCTGCGGCGCACCGGCGAGCTTGTCGCGTGCGGGGCCGATCTCCTCAGGGGCGAGGCCCGCGCCTGCGGCGAACACCAGCAGCAGCGATTCGTCGCCCGCGAGGTAGTCCAGCACCGCCGTCAGCACCGGCTGACTGTCGGCCTGTTGCCGGAGCTCATCAGGGCTGAGCCCGGTCAGGGACAGGAAACGCACGAGGCGTTGCGGATCGGACGCGAGGAAGGCGAGCGCCCCCGCGGCGATGGCCTCGGCACGCTCCGTCGTCATGGCTGTCTTTTTGCCGCCGCCGGATCGCATCGCTCGTAAACTCCGTTTTAACTGCGTTCAGTTCTCTTAAACAGTTGGTTAGCGTTTTGGCGGACACTGGACTGCAACAGGCCCCTCGAATCGGTGCAAGAGGGAGCCTGCGACGCAAGGCGGTTACGGGGCCCATGACGTACCAGGAAAGCTCGCGCATGATCGAGGGTCGCCGTCCTCGTGTCGAGGGCGCTTCGAAGGTTGTGCTGATCGTCGAGGATAATGAGCTCAATATGAAGCTCTTCCACGATCTGCTCGACGCACACGGGTATCGCACGCTGCAGACGCGCAGCGGCATCGAGGCGCTGCAGATCGCGCGCGAGCAGCATCCCGATCTCATTCTCATGGACATCCAGTTGCCCGAGGTGTCGGGGCTGGAGGTCACCAAGTGGTTGAAGGAAGACGACGAGCTGCGGCAGATCCCTGTCGTGGCCGTCACCGCGTTCGCCATGAAGGGCGACGAGGAGCGGATCCGGCAGGGCGGGTGTGAAGCCTATATTTCAAAGCCGATCTCGGTCGCAATGTTCATTGAAACCGTGCGCCGGTTCATCGGCGAGGCTTGAGGGAGCCGGAATTCGTTCGTCCGGGTTTTGCGTAATGACTGCGCGCATACTTATCGTTGATGATGTTGTTGCAAACGTCAAATTGCTTGAAGCCCGCTTGGCTGCCGAATACTTCGATATTCTGACGGCGTACAGCGGCAAGGAAGCTCTCGAAATTTTCGAGCGCGAGCATGTCGACGTGGTGCTCCTCGACGTGATGATGCCGGGCATGGACGGGTTCGAGGTCTGCCGCCGCATCAAGCAGACGCCGCGCACGGCGCACGTGCCCGTCATCATGGTCACCGCGCTCGACCAGCCAGCCGACAAGGTGCAGGGGCTCGACGCTGGCGCCGACGACTTTCTCACCAAGCCCGTCGATGACATCGCCCTGGTGACGCGCGTGAAGAACCTGGCGCGTCTGAAGGTGCTGAGCGACGAGCTGGTGCTGCGCACGCCGACGACCGATCAGGTGGAGCTGGCCGCGTCCGTCCTCACCGAGCGCGCCGACACGCACGAGAGCGGCAGGATCGTTCTCGTCGAGGATCACAAGCGCAGCGCGGCCCGCATGTACGAGGCCTTGTCGAAAACGCATACGGTGACGGTGGAGCCCGACCTCCAATCTGCCCTGATGAAAGTCGCCGAGGGTGGTTACGACCTGTTGATGGTAAGCCTGACGCTCGCGAGTGCGGATGGGTTGCGGTTGTGCTCTCAGGTGCGTTCCATCGAGCGGACGCGGCATTTGCCGATGATCGTGATGCTCGATCCCGGCGACGAGGCGCGGCTGCTGCGCGCGCTCGACATGGGCGTCAACGACTACCTGATGCGCCCGCTCGATCGCAACGAGATGCTGGCGCGCGTGCGCACGCAGATCCGGCGCAAGCGGCACTCCGATCTCTTGCGTGTCAGGCTCGAGCAGAGCGTCGAGCTCGCCACCATCGATCCGCTCACCGGGCTGTACAACCGGCGTTACATGGAAGGCCACCTGCGCACGCTGGTGGCACAGTCGATCCAGAAGGGCAGGCCCCTGTCCGTGCTGATCGCGGACATCGATCACTTCAAGTCCGTCAACGACACGTGGGGGCACGATGTCGGCGACCTCGTGCTGAAGGAATTCGCGCTCCGCCTGCGCAGCAATGTCCGCGGCAACGATCTCGCCTGCCGGATGGGCGGCGAGGAATTCCTCTGCATCATGCCGGATACGGATCTTGTGAAGGCCTTGCAGGTCGGTGAGCGGCTGCGGGCGAGCATCGCAGGCGACCCCTTCGGGGAGAGCGCCAAGACCTCCCTGTGCATCACGGCGAGCGTCGGCGTGGCCGCCGTCGAGTACCCGGGCGATACCCCCGAGACCTTGTTCAAACGGGCCGACAAGGCGCTTTATGCCGCCAAGCGTGACGGCCGCAACCGGGTGGTCAGCGACGCGGCCTGAGCCTTCGGAGGCACGCGACGCCAGCATGGGGTCTCGGATTAGACGTTCCGAAACAGTCGGTTACGGAATGTCCGCACAGGTCGCTCCCGGTGCATGCCATGCACCCGTGTACGGTGCGGTTGCGCAGCGCAAATCCCGCCAACCGCGCAGTTAGAAGGACTTAGCGGCACAAGCTGCGTTAACGATCCGTGTGCAACTTGTTGCAGGTGTCATAAACATCTGCCATCCTGCGCCCCGCAATAGGGGAACAGCGCTGCGAGGCGGGTCGGCGCATATATCGCAAATTTCAGGAATCCTCTCGGCACCCGGGTCCGCCGCATCTCCCGGGTATCGAGTGGTGCCGGTCAGCCGTAGTGGCTGGAGTGGCCTCCTCGTTAGATGCCACGCAAGGCTGACTGGAAACCAAGTGGATGACCAACGCCCTCTTTGGCTCACCGCTTGGTCTAGTGCCGTGGTCTGTGGCCTCTCGGTCTCAATTACCCCGCTGCCGAGACAGGTCACAGACCCGGCCGAGGGCTTCCTTCAGATTGGAGAAGCTCACCCGCGCGCGGCGGGCGTTTTGAACGCAATTTATGCAAACAACGAAGTGCACCCGAGAACCGGGTGTGCGGCAGAATAATGCTTACTTAATCTTGGTTTCCTTGAAAGCAACGTGCTTCTTGGCAATGGGGTCGTACTTCTTGAAGCTCAACTTCTCGGTCGCCGTGCGCGGGTTCTTCTTCGTGACGTAGAAGAATCCCGTCCCGGCGGTGCTCAGGAGCTTGATTTTCTGTGTGACGGGCTTCGCCATGGCGCGCTCGTAATCCTAAATCGATACGGATGAGATCTGCGGCGCACAATATCGCCGAAGTCTGCGATGTCAAGGCGAGCCGGCAGCCTCGGCTGGCGTCAGGAGTTCCCGCCGGAAGCTGCCGTTGCGGTTGTGGTAGTATGGTACGGGTGCGGCCGCGTCGCGCAACTGGCCGGTTTTGAGGCGGTCGGACAGGTCCTCGAGAATGACCCGGGTGATCGGCGGCAGGTCCAGGGTGCGGGCTTCCTCCAGCGTCATCCAGACGAGACCCGAAAGCTCCTCCTCCGGTGCCGTGGTGCGATGGGTGATGGCCTCGGCCTCGACGCAGAAGAAGCGGGTATCGAACCGGCGGGGACGGCCAGGCGGCGTAATGGCGCGCGCGAAATAGGTGAGAGGCGCGATGACCGGAGCAAAGCCCGTGTCGAAGAAGCGGCGCCAGGACGGGTCCTTCGGGACGGCATGGCCGTTGATCGGCTCGCCGATAATGAGGCCGGCTTCCTCGAAGGTTTCGCGGACGGCCGCCAGCGCCAGGGCGCGAGCGCGGATGGGGCTCGGCACGCCTTTCATTTCCAGAAGCAGCTTGTGAACCTCGACCTCATCGAGATCACCGGCCGGCGGTACGAAGCGATCGGTCTTGTCGACGCGTCCGCCCGGGAACACGTACTTGCCGGGCATGAACTTCATGTCCATGCGGCGCTTGCCGAGGAGGATACGCGGTGCGCCTGCGGTGCGGTCGACGATGATGAGCGTGGCTGCATCACGCGGCCGCAGCACAGGTGTTTTTTGTTTTTTTTCTGCGCTGTCGGAGGCCGCGCTCTCGCCGCTCATTATCGCTCTCCACCCCTCATGGCACCTGCGGAACCTGCAACGGCCGCGGCCGGATCTTCAATTGGCGTATCCTCGACGCCGCTAAAGCCGTGCATGCGCAGCGCCCACTGCAAACCGACGAGCGAACCTTTGACACGCGGCAACAACAGCAGCGAAAGCACCACTGTCAAAGGCAGCCAGATGATCGCGTGCACCCAATCGGGCGGCGCAACTGCCTGTTCCAATGCCAGGACGCCGCCGACGACGATATGCGCAACGATGAAGATGGTGAAGTAGGGCGGGGCGTCATCGGCGCGATGGTGGTGCAATTCCTCACCACAGGCCGGACACTGGTTCGCGACTTTGAGATAGGCGCGGAACATGTGTCCCTTGCCGCAGGCGGGGCACCGTTCAGCGGCACCGCGCAGCATGGCTTGAACGACCGAGCGCGCCTCGCGAACGTGAGTGGGCTGCATGGGGTCCTGAACCTCGTTGGGCATGGTCAAAGACCTCTACAGACGTTGGATACAGCGTCAAGCCGCGAAAGGCCGCAACACGGCCTCAACGCCGCCGGGCGCGGGGCCGAAAACGCATACCACCCCTGCGCGGCCCCTTGGCTGTCGGCGAGCCGCGGCGGGGATCGGACAGCATTTCGAAGCGGAGCGCCCCCGCCGTGGGGATGGCTTCCACCAGCCGTACATCGACCTCGTCGCCCAGACGAAACATATGCCCGGTGCGGTCGCCGACAAGGGCGTGCGCTGTTTCGTCGTGGCGCCAGAAGTCACCGCCGCCGAGGGTCGAGGCTGGGATGAAGCCGTCCGCGCCCGTGTCCTTCAGGCGCACGAACAGACCCGAGCGCGTGACGCCGGCGATGCGCGCGGCAAATTCCGCGCCGACGCGGTCGGCAAGGAACGCCGAAACGAGCCGGTCCGTTGTCTCGCGCTCGGCCGCCATGGCGCGGCGCTCGGCCTCGGAGATGGACTTGGCGGTCTCGGCGAGTTGCGGTTCTTCCTCGCGGCTGAGCCCGCCCGGACCGAACTGCAGCGCGCGTACGAGCGAGCGATGCACGAGCAGGTCGGCATAGCGGCGGATCGGCGACGTGAAATGCGCATAGCGCAGCAGGTTGAGGCCGAAGTGGCCGATGTTCTGGATCGCGTATTCCGCTTGCGATTGCGAGCGCAGGACCACCTCGTTGACGAGATCGGTCACCGGCAAGGTCTTGGCTTGCGCCAGCACGCGGTTGAAATGCGCCGGCTTCAGGCGTTCCGCTGACGGTAGCTTGAGATCGAGGCTGTCGAGGAAGTCGCGCAGCGCCGCCAGCTTCTCTTTGCCCGGCTGATCATGGATGCGATAGACGCACGGCGAGCGCTTCTCCTCGAGCGTCTCGGCCGCGGCCACGTTCGCCTGGATCATGAACTCCTCGATCAGGCGGTGGGCTTCGAGACGCTCTGGAATGACGATGCGCGACACGCGGCCCTTGTCGTCGAGCAGGATCTTGCGCTCGGGCAGGTCGAGATCGAGCGGCTCGCGGCGGTTGCGGGCGATCTTCACCGCGGCATAGGCTTGCCACAGCGGGCGCAGGGCGATGTCGAGCAGCGGCTCGCATTTTGCACTGGGCTTGCCGTCGATGGCGGCCTGCGCCTCCTGATAGCTGAGCTTGGCGGCCGAGCGCATGACCGCGCGATGGAACGTGTGGGTGCGTTTGTTGCCTTGCGCGTCGAAGATCATGCGCACGGCGAGGCACGGACGGTCCTCGCCCTCGCGCAGCGAGCACAGGTCGTTGGAGATCTTCTCGGGCAGCATCGGCACGACGCGGTCGGGGAAGTAGACCGAGTTGCCGCGCATCGCCGCCTCGCGGTCGAGGCGCGAGCCCGGCCGCACATAGTAGGCGACGTCGGCGATGGCGACGGTGACGATGAAGCCGCCGGTGTTCTTGGGGTTGTCGTCCGGCCGGGCGTGCACCGCGTCGTCATGGTCGCGCGCGTCGATGGGATCGATGGTGAGGAGAGGCACGTCGCGCAGATCGGTGCGCTTGCCGATGTCGAGCGGCGGGAGGTCGCGTAACTCGTCCAGCACCGGTTGCGGGAACTCGTCGCGTAGGCCATGGGCGTGCACGGCGATGAGGCTGATCTTGCGCTGGTCGTCGGGGTTGCCGAGCGTTTCCACGACGCGCGCTTCCGGCACGCCGCCCCGATGCGTGCGGGCGATATCGAAGCGCACGAGGTCGCCATCCCGGGCGCCGCCCTCGTTGCCGGAGTGGACGGGCCAGGCCTTCAATTCCCGCCTTTCGACGGGCTCGATGATACCGCCACCTTTGGCATGGGCGCGGAAAATGCCGAGCGCGCGACGCCGCTCGCGCGCCAGTTTCTTGATGGGTGTGCATTCGTAGCGGTAGCCGAACACGTCGGCGGTTCCCAGGCGCGAGATGCGGGCCAGGATGCGGTCGCCGATGGAGAGCGGCATGTCGCTGCTGCGTTTGCGGTCGCGCGATCCGAGCACCAGGATGCGGGGACGCACGCCGTCGTCCGCCTCCCAGACGGCCGGCTCGGCGACAAGCTCGCCTTCATCGTCGCGTGCGACGATCTCCAGCACGGAAACGGGCGGCAGCTGTCCGGGTTGTTTGAAGCGCTTGCGGTTGCCGAGCAGCTGGCCGTCGTCGGTCATCTCCTGCAGCAGGCGCTTCATCTCGATGCGGTCGCCGCCCTTCAGGCCGAAGGCGCGCGCGATCTCACGATTGCCGACCTTGCCTTTGGCACCTTGCACGAAAGCGAGGATGTCATCCTTTGTCGGGAGGACGCCTCCCGGTCCGGGCTTGCGCGCGGGTTTCTTGTTCTTCGACGATTTGGGAGGTTTTGCAGCCATCACCGTTGACGGACCATTGGCCGTCCGGAATGTCAAGGCGCGTGATGCAGCAATCGCTGTATTGGGTGAAAGTGAACGTGATATGGCAGTTGTCCTATGAATAATTCGGCACGTGTGATTCGCGAGGCCACGGCTGCCGATATGCCGGGCATCTCGCGTGTGCGGACGTCGGTGGTTGAGAACTTGTTGACGATCCAGCAACTGGAGGAGCGAGGCATTACGAACGCAAGCGTTGCCGCTTCATTCCTTGCTGACTCGAAGGGTTGGGTTGCCGAGGAGGCCGGAGAGGTCGTGGCCTTTTCGATTGCCGATCGTGCAGCCAGAAGCGTTTTCGCTCTTTTCGTTCTTCCAAGCCAAGAAGGGCGGGGCTTGGGCAGTTGCCTCCTGGATATGGCGGTGCGGTGGCTCCGGGACAATGGTGCGCAAGAGATTTGGCTGACGACGGGCCCCGGAACACGCGCCCTCGGTTTCTACGAGCGCCGCGGCTGGACCCGAACAGGCAACGCAGAGCACGGAGACATTCGCCTCGTGCTGACGCGCACACGGTGAGTGCGCCTTGCGAACCTCGTATGAGGCAGCCTCATCCCGTTAACGTCATCCCGACGAAGGTCGGGACACAGACGCTCATCAACGGATGACACTGTTGGGTGTGCCCTGAGCGTTACTCAGCCGCTTCGCGTGTCTTACTGACCTTGGCTTTCTTCGCGGCAGGGGCTTTTGCAGCCTTCTTCGCCTTCTTCTCGGGCGCAGCGGCCTTGGTCGCCTTCGCTGGTTTCTCGGGCTTCTCCGCCTTGGCCTTGGCGCCGCGGCGGGCCTTGCCCTTGGACGGGCCCATGGCGGCACGTTCGGCCAACAGGGCGACAGCCTCGTCAAGCGATAGCGAGACGGGATCGCGGCCGCGCGGCACGTTGGCGTTGACCTTGTTGTGCGTGATGTAGGGCCCGTAGCGACCGTTCAGCACCTCGACCTTGCCACCCTCGGGATGCTCGCCGAGATCCTTCAGGACCTGACGCGCGGCCGCACGTCCGAAGCGTCCGCCCTTGCCGGCCTTCTTGTCGGCGATGACGGACACGGCACGGTTGAGGCCGACCGTGAAGACCTCGTCGACATTCTCAAGGTTGGCGTAGGTGCCGTCGTGCAGCACGAAGGGGCCATAGCGTCCGATGCCGGCTGTGATCGGCTTGCCCGTTTCCGGATGCACGCCGACTTCGCGCGGCAGCGACAGAAGCTGCAGCGCCTTCTCGAGATCGAGCGTGTTGGCGTCCCAGCCGCGCGGAATGGAGGAGCGCGGCGGCTTTTCGTCGTCCGTGCCCTCGCCGAGCTGCACGTAGGGGCCGAAGCGGCCGAGGCGCAGCGTCACGGGCAGGTTGGTCTCGGGATCGTGGCCGAGCAGCTTGCCGTCCGGCTTGGCCGCTTCGCCCGGGTCCTCGCCGCCCTGGCTGAACTGGCGCGTGTAGCGGCACTCCGGGTAATTCGAGCAGCCGACGAAGGCGCCGAACTTGCCGGTCTTCAGGGAGAGGCGGCCAACATTGCAGGACGGACACGCGCGCGGGTCGCTGCCGTCGCCCTTGTCGGGGAAGATGTGCGGACCGAGCAGCTCGTTCAGCGCTTCCAGCACCTCGCCGACGCGCAGGTCCTTGATCTCGTCGACGGCGGCCGTGAAGTTGCGCCAGAAGTCGCGCAGCACATCCTTCCACTCGAGCTTGTGGTCGGAGATGAGGTCGAGCTTTTCCTCGAGGTCGGCGGTGAAGTCGTACTCCACGTAGCGCTTGAAGAAGCTTTCGAGGAAGCCGATGACGAGACGGCCCTTGTCCTCGGGGATCAGGCGCTTCTTGTCGATGCGGACGTAGTCGCGATCCTGCAGCACCGCCAGCGTGGACGCATAGGTGGAGGGGCGGCCGATGCCGAGCTCCTCCATCTTCTTGACGAGCGTCGCTTCCGAGTAGCGCGGTGGCGGCTCGGTGAAGTGCTGCTTGGCTTCGACGCCCTTGTCCTTGAGATGATCGCCTTGCGCGAGCGGCGGCAGGCGGCGGCTCTCCTCGTCCTCCTCGTCGCGGCCTTCCTCGTAGAGCTTGAGGAAGCCTTCGAAGAGAACGACCGAGCCCGTGGCACGCAATCCGTACGTGGTGCCATCGCGGCCCTTGACGTCGATGTCGGCGGTGGTCTGTTCCAGCTCGGCGGAGGCCATCTGGCTGGCGACCGCGCGCTTCCAGATCAGCTCGTAGAGGCGGGCCTGATCGCGCTCCAGCTTGCGGGCCACGTCCTCGGGCTTGCGCGAGACGTCGGTCGGGCGGATGGCCTCGTGCGCCTCCTGTGCGTTCTTCGCCTTGGTCTTGTACTCGCGGATGAACGGCGGCAGGTAGCGCTTGCCGAAATCCTTCTCGACCTCGCGGCGGATCTCGTCGACCGCTTCCGGCACGATCTGCACGCCGTCGGTTCGCATGTAGGTGATGAGGCCGACCGTCTCGCCGCCGATGTCGACGCCTTCATACAGGCGCTGGGCGACCTGCATGGTCTGGCGCGCCGACATGCCGAGCTTGCGCGAAGCTTCCTGCTGCAGGGTCGAGGTGGTGAACGGCGCGTAAGGGTTGCGCCGCACGGCCTTCTTCTCGACCGAGGAGATGACGAAGTCGCCCTTCTCGATGGCAGCCTTGATGGCGTTGGCCGAGACCGCGTCCTTGATGTCGAGCTTCTCGAGGCGGCGTCCGGCGATGGCAGTGAGGCGGGCCCGCACGTCCTCGCCCTTGGCGGTCCCGAGCAAGGCCTCGATGGTCCAATACTCGTCGGTCCGGAAGGCCTCGATTTCGGCCTCGCGATCGCAGACGAGGCGCAGTGCCACCGACTGCACCCGACCGGCCGAGCGTGCGCCCGGCAGCTTGCGCCAGAGCACCGGCGACAGCGTGAAGCCCACAAGATAGTCCAGCGCTCGGCGGGCCAGATAGGCCTCGACAAGCGGCGTCTCGATCTGCCGCGGCGCCTTCATGGCATCCAGCACCGCCTGCTTGGTGACGGCGTTGAAGGTCACGCGCTCGACGGCAACGCCCTTCTTCAGGGCCCGCTTTTCCTCCAGCACGCGGAGGATGTGCCAGGAGATGGCTTCCCCCTCGCGGTCAGGGTCGGTGGCCAGGATCAGCTTGTCCGCATCCTTCACGGCCGCAGCGATGTCGCGCATGACCTTGGCGGACTTGCCGTCGACATCCCAGTGCATCTCGAAGTCTTTGTCAGGCTCGACGGAGCCGTCCTTCGAGGGCAGGTCACGCACATGCCCATAGCTGGCGATGACCTTGAAGCTGGAGCCCAGGTATTTGTTGATGGTCTTGGCCTTGGCGGCCGATTCCACGATGACGATGTTCATGCGAATCCGAGGTGCGACGAGTGCGAACCGGTCAGTGGGGACGGCTTGGAGTTAACCTTGGGTCCGCCACACGCGGCAGGAACATGGGTGAGGAATCCCCTGCTGTCAAACCACCCGCCCATATCTGAAGTTGACCTTTATGCCCGCATAGATTGTATTAAGGTTATTTTTGGCTAGTGAAGCACAACCTTTGATAGATATTGCGGCGGGAGAGGTCGGATGGCAGGGCGAGGAGCACGCTCAAAGGTTGTGAAAATTAACGAAAACAACCAGAAAGCTTCGGCCTGGGATAAGCCCGCTACGACGGACGAAACACGGCTCGAGTACATGTCCGAACTCCTGCTTGAGCTCAAGGACATGGCTAGGCGCGGCGGATACGGGACCTTGAGCGGGATCCTGGAGGTGGCCTACCAGGAGGCCTTGGCCAAGGCACGCGAGCAGCGGCAGGCTCACTAAGAATTCAAGGAAACCAGCTGAGAACCGTGCTGCTCGATGCGGCCCGATAGCGCCAGTTCCAGCAGGATCGCCCGGACGTTGCGGATGCCGAGGCCCGTTGTCCGCGCCAGTTCGTCGATGGCAACCGGTGCCGGGCCCAAGGCTGACAAGACCAGGTTCCGTGCTTCATCTGTGACCAAGGCCTCGACGTAGGTGCCTTGGCTCGCAGGCAGATCACTGAGGTCCTCCGGCGCGGCCTGCGGGGGTGCAAGCAGCATTTCCAAGGCCGCAAGGACATCGGCGGCCTCCGTGACCAGGGTCGCGCCATCTTTCAGCAGCTTGTTGGTCCCCTCGGCGCGCGGGTCGAGCGGATGGCCCGGAACCGCCATGACCTCACGCCCTTGTTCGCCAGCCACGCGGGCCGTGATCAGCGAGCCCGACCGCCGCGCCGCCTCGACAATCAGCACACCGAGCGAGATGCCGGAGATGATGCGATTGCGGCGCGGGAAATCCTGGGCGCGGGGCTCGAAGCCCGGAGGCTGCTCCGTGACGAGACAGCCATCGGTGGCAATGCGAGCCTGCAAGGCGGTGTGCTCGGGTGGATAAACGTAGTCGATGCCGCCGGCGAGCACGGCGATCGTGCCCGTCGTCAAGGCGGCCTCGTGCGCCGCCGCATCGATGCCGCGTGCCAATCCGGAGGCGATCACAAGACCCGCGGCGCCAAGGTCCGCCGACAACTGCCGGGCCAGTCGCTGGCCGGCTGCCGACGCATTGCGGGAGCCGACGACGCCCACAGCGGGGCGCGACAACAGCTCCAGCCGTCCCTTTGCGTAGAGCAGGGGCGGCGGCACGTCCACGCGCGCCAACAGTGCGGGATAGCCGGGCTCGACGGTGAAGAGCGGCACGGCCCCGGCCTTGCGCGCGGTGTCGAGCTCGCGTTCTGCAACATCGCGCGGACACAGGCGTATGGGCTTGCGCCGCCCGCCGCGCCGCGCTAGGTCCGGCAGGGCTTCGAGCGCCCTTTCGGCGCCGCCGAAATGATTGATCAGCTCGCGAAAGGTAACGGGACCGACCTGCTCGCTGCGAATGAGGCGCAGGCAGCCCAGGCGCTGAGCATCGTCGAGGGGCGCCTGCGGTAACGGCGCCGGAACGAAGAGATCGCGCTGGTCAGCCCTTGGCACCGATCCTTGGCTCCTCGCCGCTCAACAGCCGATGGATGTTGGCCCGATGCGTCCAGAACAACAGCCCGGTCAGAAGCACGAAGAGAACGGCAGCAGGCTCGTTGCCGAAGCCCCAAAGTACGAAGGGCGTCGCTGCCGCCGCGGTCAGCGCCGACAGCGACGAATAGCGCTTGAGAAAAGCAGCGACGAGCCAGATGACGCAGAAGATGATGGCAGCGGGCCAGAACAGACCAAGGAGCACGCCGATGTAGGTGGCCACGCCCTTGCCGCCGCGAAAGCCGAGCCACACCGGGAAGACGTGGCCGAGAAAAGCGCCAAAACCGGCTGCCAACGCGGCCACGATGGCGTAGCCGGCAGGCGCGCCAATGAAGCGCTCCACGAGCAGGACGGCCACGGTGCCTTTGAGGGCGTCGAGAACAAGCGTCGCAGCAGCGAGGCCCTTGTAGCCTGTGCGCAGGACGTTGGTGGCACCGATGTTGCCCGAGCCGATCTTGCGCACGTCGGACAGGCCGGCGGCCTTCGTCAGCAGCAGGCCGAAGGGAATGGAGCCGAGCAGATAGCCGATCCCGAATGAGATCAGCAACACGAGGGCGAGTGAGTCCATGACGGCTGGTGACGATCGCGCGCGGGTTGACCCGATCAGCTTCGGGCCGGCTCACCGTACTGATAGACGGTCTTGCCGGCAACCATCGTGCGCAAGACGCGGCCCTGCATGCGGCTTTCATCGAACGGAGAGTTCTTGGAGCGGGCGCGCAGCTGCTCGCGGTCGACAACCCAGGCGACGTCGGGATCGAACAGCACCAGGTCTGCCGGCGCCCCCTTATCGAGGCGGCCCGACGGCAGCCCGAGGAGCTTGGCCGGATTGATGGTCATGGCGCGCAGAAGCGGCAGCAGGCCGACCTCGTCGTTGTGATAGAGCCGCAAGGCGGCAGCGAGCAGGGTCTCGAGGCCGGTGGCGCCATCGGCCGCTTCGGCAAATGGGCGCCGCTTCACGTCCGCGTCCTGCGGATCGTGGCTCGACACGATCACGTCGACGTCGCCGGCCGCGAGGCCGCGCACCATGGCGACGCGGTCGTCCTCGGCGCGCAACGGCGGCCTGATCTTGAAGAACGTCCGGTAGGGGCCGATGTCGTTCTCGTTGAGCGTCAGGTGATTGATGGAGACGCCGCAGGAGACGCGGAGCTTCTTGGCCTTGGCTTGGCGAATGACGGCAAGGCTTTCGGCGCAGCTCAGCGTCGCCGCGTGATAGCGCGCACCCGTGATCTCGACCAAGCGCACGTCGCGTTCGACGACGATGGTCTCGGCCGCCTTGTTGACGCCCGGCAGACCGATGCGGGTCGCAACCTCGCCGGAGTTCATCGCCGCGCCGGCCGACAGGTAGGGATCTTCCGTGTGATGGACGACGAGGGCGTCGAAGTCCTTGGCGTACAGGAGTACGTTGCGCATCACGCGCGTGTTGGAGACGGTCGACTTGCCGTTCGAGAAGGCGATGGCGCCGGCCCGCTGCAGCAGGCCGATTTCCGCCATCTCCTCGCCTTTGAGGCCACGCGTCATCGCCGCCATGATGTGCACGTTGACGATGGCGCGCTCGCGCGCGCGGCGCTGCACGTAGTCGACGAGGGCCACCTGGTCGATGACGGGCTCCGTGTCCGGCATGCAGACGATGGTCGTCACGCCACCGGCGGCAGCCGCGAAGCTTGCCGTCTTCAGGGTTTCGCGATGCTCCTGGCCCGGGTCGCCGGTGAAGACCTGGCAGTCGATCAGGCCCGGTGCCAGCACATGGCCGTGGCAATCGACGACCTCGGCGCCATCGGGAGCGTTGCGGCGCAGGTGCGGGCCGATGTCGGCGATGAGGCCGTCGCGGACGACGAGGCCGCCGGGCTCGTCACGCCCGCTCGCCGGATCGACGATGCGGGCATTGAGAAACGCCGTCGTGTCGGCGGGTGCTGCCGGGGGGCCGGATTTGCGTGCTGCCGGGCTCATTGCACCGCTCACTGGTTCGGCAGGTGGCGGGCCAGCGCCTCGAGCACGGCCATGCGCACTGCCACGCCCATTTCCACCTGATCGCTGATGACGCTGCGCGAGTGATCGGCAATCGCCGAGGCGATCTCGACGCCGCGGTTCATCGGGCCGGGATGCATGATGAGGGCATCGGGCTTGGCTTGCGAGAGCTTGTCATGGTCGAGCCCGAAGAAGTGATAGTACTCGCGCGTCGAGGGCACATAGGCGCCCTGCATGCGCTCGCGCTGCAGGCGCAGCATCATGACGATGTCGCAGCCTTCGAGGCCCTTCCACATATCGGTGTAGACCTCGACGCCCATGCGCTCGACGGTCGGCGGCAGCAGCGTCGACGGCGCAACGAGCCGGACGCGGGCGCCGAGCGAGTTCAGCACGTGAATGTTGGAGCGGGCGACCCGCGAATGCAGTATGTCGCCGCAGATGGCGATGGTCAGGCCGGCGACACGCCCCTTGGCGCGCCGGATGGTGAGGGCATCGAGCAGGGCCTGGGTCGGATGCTCATGCGCGCCGTCACCGGCGTTGATGACCGAGCAATCGACCTTTTGTGCCAGCAACTCGACGGCGCCGGCCGCATGATGGCGCACGACGATGATGTCCGGGCGCATGGCGTTGAGCGTCATGGCCGTGTCGATCAGCGTCTCGCCTTTCTGCACGGAGGACGTCGACACGTTCATGTTCATGACGTCGGCGCCGAGCCGCTTGCCCGCCAGCTCGAAGGAGCTCTGGGTGCGGGTCGAGACCTCGAAGAACAGATTGATGAGGGTGCGCCCGCGCAGGAGGTCGCGCTTCTTGTTGACCTGCCGGTTCACTTCGGCGGCCTTGTCGGCGAGATCCAGGAGGGAATTGATTTCTTTGGCGGAAAGCCCCTCGCAGGTGAGGAGGTGCCGCTGCGGGAAGTAATATGATGCCGTGGCCGTAAGGGTCATTAAAGCCGGGTCTATATCGGGAGTCAGCGACGGGTGCAAGGCGTGACGTCCCGATGAACGAAACTTGTCCTGGGTATTCTTCGTGTCGTGGTTGCGGCGGGGTGATGAACGCCGGGTAACCGTGGAGTTCAGGCCGGGTTCAGTGGGTTTGAGCGATTCTGGGGGCACGGTTGGATATGTGGGCGAAAGCCTTGGCCGGCCGAAGGAATGCACCCCATGAGGACGTCGTCCATGAACAGGATCCTGATTGCGGCCGGTCTCGGCCTGATTGCATCCACATCTATCGCCCAGGCGCACGACTGGGACGGCGACCGCATCGACCGGCGCCAGACCCGGCAGGACTATCGCATCCATCAGGGCGTGCGCTCCGGCGAGATCACGCGCCGTGAGTATTTCAGACTGGAACGGGAACAGGCACACATCCGGCACATGGAACGTGCTGCCCGATCCGATGGTTACGTCTCACCTTACGAGCGTGCCCGTATCCGCGATGCCCAGGACAGGGCGAGCCGCCACATCGCGCGTGAGAGCCACGACGAGCAGAGGCGCTGGTACCGCCGCTTCTGGTAGGTGGATGTGATGTGAGGCGCGCGGAAGGTCGCCGGTGTTGTCCGGCGGCCTTTTGCTTGGGGGTGGCGGTCCGTCGGGCGGTGGAGGTCATTGGCCGCCTGTGGTAAGGAGCCGCCTGATGATACTCTCGCATGAGCATAAGTTCATCTACATCAAGACGTACAAAACCGGCTCGACCTCCGTCGAGGCCGTGCTCTCGGGCGTGTGCGGGCCTGATGATGTCGTGACCCAGGCGAGCGAGCAATTGCGCGACCTGCGCCAGAAGCCGGCACAGAATTTTCGCCTCGTGCATCCCGAGGTTCCCCGGCGTCCCCTGTGGCGCCGCCTGCTCTCGCGGCCGGAGCGGCACTACCACCCTTCCGTCGGCTACTACGAGCACATGCCGGCATGGCGGGTCAGAAGCTATGTCGGCGAAGAGATCTGGCGCAGCTATTTCAAGTTCAGCTTCGAGCGCAATCCCTGGGACCGGCAAGTCTCCTGGTACCACTACAAGACGAAATCCCGGGGCGAGGGCACGCGCCCGTCGTTCGATGCCTTCAACAGCGATCGCCGCCGGGCCTGGGTGGAGAACTGGGACCTCTATACGATCGACGGCAACATCGCGATGGACTTCGTCGGGCGCTACGAGACCCTGGAAGAGGACTTCGCCACGGTTCTGAGCCACATCGGCCTGGGCGGACAGCTCACTTTGCCGAAGGTCAATCAGTCCAAGCGCCGCGAGGGCGGGTACCGGCAGTATTACAACGACAAGAGCCGGGAGCTGATCGCGTCCTGGTACGTCCCCGAGATCCGGGAATTCGGCTACACCTTCTAACCGCCGCCCCCGCAAAAACTAACCATCGCCCGACATTCGTACAGCTCTTAGGCTATTTGTAACCATATGCTCCTAGCCTCCCCATGGGGTGTCGTGGCGGGCTGGCGGGTTGGTACAGATGGGCCTCTTACAGTATGTATCAGTCGAAGAGATTTGTGCGCGTGGCAGCGTCAAGGACAGCGATATCCTGAAGCTCCGGCGTGCGTTCAACGAGGACGCCACCATTTCGTCCGCCGAGGCGGACGCCCTCTTCGACATCAACGATGCCTGCGCCATCCAGGATGCTGCCTGGGCCGGGTTCTTCATCGAGACCATCACCGACTACATCGTCAACCAGGCGCGGCCCGAGGGCTACATCGTCGCGGACAATGCGGCGTGGCTGATTGAGCGCATCTCGGCGGACGGCCGCATCGACAGCCGCACGGAGCTCGACCTCCTCGTGCGCGTGCTCGACAAAGCGCGCTGGTCGCCTCCGAGCCTGGTGCAATTTGCCCTTGAGCAGGTGAAACTGGCCGTGCTGAGCGGCAAAGGTCCGCTGCGCGGTGCCGATACGCTCGAGGCCGGCATGATCTCGGCCGCCGAGGTGCATCTGCTGCGGCGCACCCTGTTTGCATTCGGCGGTGACGGCAGCATTGCCGTCACGCGAGCTGAAGCGGACGTCCTGATCGACATCAACAACGCCCTCGCTCCGGGCCGTACGTCGCCCGAGTTCACAGCCCTGTTCGTCAAGGGCGTTGCCAATGCGGTGCTGCACGGCATCGGTCTGGCCGTGCCTGCGCGCGAGGAGGCGCTGCGCGACGAGCAGAAGGAGAGTGCCGCCGATATGCGCGGCGCCGGAACGCTGCTGATCGACAGCTTTACGGGTGGCGGGGCGGGTGCGAGCGCGCGAGCCCGCGTTGGCGGATTCCTCGGCCGCATGGTGCAGGGCGCAAACGTGTGGGGTACCTACCGCCTGCAGTCGAGCGAGGAGCAGGCGCTGTCGCGCCTCGAGCGCCAGCGCCTGGAGATCATCACCAACGAGAAGCTCGACGATGCCGATGCCCAGTGGCTTTCCGGCCGGCTCGGCGTCAGCGGCATCCTGAACGAGAACGAGCAGGCGCTGCTGCGCTTCCTCAAGGACGAAAGCCCGGTCCTGCCCGCGGTGCTGCAATGTTTGGCAGACCGCATGGAGCACGTCGCCTGAGCCCGAAGGCTGATATCCAGCCGGCCTGCTAGCCAGCCGGGCAAGCCTCAACCCGAACAATCCCGATGCGCCCGCAGATCCTGCGCCTGGCGCGTAAAGGCGCTGGGCTTCCAGGATCGGACTTGGTACGGGAGGTGAGGCGCCAACGCGCGCCTTCGGCAAGCATCCACGAGAAGAAGGATAACGCCCATGACTGTTGGCTTCATCGGGATCGGCAACATGGGTCTTCCCATGGCTGAGAAGCTGATCGACGCCGGAGAGGCGCTGATCGTGCACGATGCCCGGCCCGCCGCGCTGCAACCCTTGCTTGAGCGCCAGGCACGGGCCGCGGGCAGCCCGCGCGAGGTGGCTGACCGGTGCGCAACCGTCATCGTGTCGCTGCCGACGCTCGACAGCCTCAAGGACGTCGTGCTGGGCAAGGACGGCGTTGTCGAAGGCAAGGCGGTCAAGACCATCATCAATACGTGCACGGTTGGCGTGCCGCTCGTCGAGGAGCTGAACGCGGCTTTGACGGCCAGGGGCATCGGCCTTGTCGATTGCCCGATCAGCGGCGGTCCTCCGGGTGCGCGCGCCGGTACGCTGTCGGTGATGATCTCCGGCGAGCCCGGTCTCGTAGAAGCGGCGCGTCCGCTGGTCTCGCGCTGGGGTCCGGTCACCGTCGCGGGCAACAGGCCGGGCCTCGCCCAGGTTCTCAAGTTGACGAACAACATCCTGTCCTTCGTCGCCATGGCGGCCTCCGCCGAAGCTTACGTCATGGGCGCCAAGGGCGGTGTCGATCCCGAGGTGATGACGGCCGCCATCAACACGGGCAGCGGCCGCAACAGCGCGACACTGAACAAGATCCCCATTTCCGTGCTGGACCGCAGCTTCAACTACGGCGCCCCGTTCTACATCATCATGAAGGACATGGACCTCGCCATCGCGCAGGGCGAGGCGCTGGGCGTGCCCATGTGGGTGTGCCAGACGGCCCGCAACGTCTTCCGGCACGCGATGTACGAGTGGGGCAAGGACCGCGACATGACCGAGATCGTCAAGCTGGTCGAGCGCGGCGCCGGCTTCGAGATGCCGAAAACGCGGTAAACGGTCTAATCGCCGACAGGGAAGGCCCGAGCTCCGGGGCTTCCCTTCGAGCGAGTTTACCTGCGGCCCGCGTGGCCCTAAAAGCAAGTATCGTCACAGAACATTCGCACGGGCCGGGCACAGCCATGTTCAAGAAGATATTGATCGCGAACCGCGGCGAAATCGCCTGCCGGGTCATCAAGACCGCGCGCCACATGGGGATCGCGACGGTCGCCGTCTACTCCGACGCCGATCGGGATGCCCTGCATGTCGAGATGGCGGACGAGGCCGTGCACATCGGGCCGGCGCCTGCGGCCCAGTCCTATCTGCTGATCGACAAGATCGTGGACGCCTGCCGCAAGACCGGCGCCGAGGCCGTGCATCCGGGCTACGGCTTCCTGTCGGAGCGCGAGGCGTTTCCGGTCGCGCTGCAGAAGGCGGGCATCGTCTTCATCGGACCGAACCCGGGCGCCATTGCCGCCATGGGCGATAAGATCGAATCCAAGAAGGCGGCGGCAAAGGCGAAGGTTTCGACCGTGCCTGGCTACCTGGGCGAGATCGCCGATGCCAAGCAGGCCATGAAGATCGCCGAGGAGATCGGCTACCCGGTGATGATCAAGGCCTCGGCCGGCGGCGGCGGCAAGGGCATGCGCATCGCCCATAACGCCAGAGAATGCGAGGAGGGCTTCGCTCTCGCGCGCTCGGAGGCCAAGTCCAGCTTCGGCGACGATCGCGTCTTCCTCGAGAAGTTCATCGTCAATCCGCGGCACATCGAGATCCAGGTGCTGGGCGACAAGCACGGCAACGTCATCTATCTGGGCGAACGCGAGTGCTCGATCCAGCGGCGCAATCAGAAGGTGATCGAGGAAGCGCCGTCGCCGCTGCTCGACGAGAAGACGCGCAAGGCCATGGGTACGCAGGCGGTCGCCTTGGCGCAGGCCGTCGGCTACGACAGTGCCGGCACGGTGGAGTTCGTCGCCGGGCAGGATCGCTCGTTCTTCTTCCTGGAAATGAATACGCGGCTGCAGGTCGAGCATCCCGTGACGGAGCTGGTCACCGGCATCGATCTCGTCGAGCAGATGATCCGCGTCGCTGCCGGCGAGAAGCTGAAGATCAAGCAGAGCGACGTGAAGCTCTCAGGGTGGGCGGTGGAGAGCCGCATCTATGCCGAGGATCCCTATCGCAACTTCCTGCCGTCGATCGGGCGGCTGGTGAAGTATCGCCCGCCGAAGGAAGGCACCGATGGCGGGCTGACGGTTCGCAACGACACGGGCGTCACCGAGGGTGGCGAGATCTCGCTCTACTATGATCCGATGATCGCCAAGCTCGTCACGCATGCCCCGACGCGCGAGACAGCCATCGATCTGCAGGCCAAGGCGCTGGATGCGTTCTATATCGAGGGCATCCGCCACAATATCCCGTTCCTGACGGGCCTGATGCAGCATCCGCGCTGGCGCAAGGGCAACCTGTCGACCGGCTTCATCGCCGAGGAGTATCCGGGCGGCTTCAAGGCGCGTACGCCGGAGGCGGCCGAGGTTGAAACGCTGGCGGCGATCGGCGTCGCCATCGATCACCTCAACAACGAGCGCCGTCGCGCCATCACGGGGCAAATGGACGGCGATGGCGTGCGCTTCGCGAAGCGCCGGGTCGTGCGCATTGGTGACGTCGAGATGCGGCTCGACGTGGCGGGCGGCAACGGCAAGCCGTTTCTTGTCAGCTTCGCCGGCAGCGGGGGCAAGGATCGCACGCTGGAGATCGTGTCCTCGTGGTGGCCGGGCGAGCCCGTTTGGGCGGGGCGCGTCGGCAGTGAGGATGTGAGCGTGCAGGTGACGCCGATCCTCAACGGCTACGAGCTGGCCTGGCGCGGCATCAGTGCGCCGGTGCGCGTCTACACGGCGCGCGAAGCCGAGTTGGCCGCGCTGATGCCGATCAAGATGTCGGCGGACATGTCGAAATTCCTCGTCTGCCCGATGCCCGGTCTCGTCAAGGCTGTGCACGTCGAGGAAGGTCAGGACGTGAAGGCGGGGGATGCGCTGGCCGTGGTCGAGGCCATGAAGATGGAGAACATCCTGCGCGCCGAGCGCGACGGGCAGGTCAAGAAGGTACGGGCCCGCCCCGGCGACAGCCTTGCCGTCGATGCTGTGATCATGGAATTTGCCTGACGGCTGGAGACGCGGCCCGACGGCGGCCGGGATCAGCGTTTGCAACCGTCCGGGTTTCTCCTAGAACTATGTCGAAATCGCCCAACGGCCCTGGGGAAAAGGGGGCCATGGGCTTGGTGGTGGAGAGGAGACGTCATGCGCTCATTTCACTTCGCGGGCCGCTCGGCGGTTTATGCACGCCGTGCCATGTGCGCGACGTCGCATCCGCTCGCCAGTCTCGCGGCAGTGGAGATGCTGAAGGCGGGCGGCAATGCCGTCGATGCGGCCATCACGGCTGCTGCCGTGCTCTGCGTTGTCGAGCACCCGATGACGGGTATCGGCGGCGATTGTTTCGCCATCGTCGCCAAGCCGGGCCAGAAGCTGATCGGCCTCAACGCCTCGGGGCGCGCGCCGAAAGCGGCGACGGCTGAGTGGTACGCCGCTAAGGGCATCAAGCAGCTTCAGGTGCAGAGCCCCCACGCCGTAACGGTGCCCGGTGCCATCGATGGATGGGCGACACTGCTCGCCGATCATGGCACCAAGAGCCTCGCCGAGGTTCTGGCGCCGGCCATCGCCTACGCCGAGGACGGCTTTGCGGTTGCGCCGCGTGTGGCGGCGGACTGGGCCGTAGCCGAGCCGAAACTGAAGAACAATGCGGCGGCAAGCAAGCACTGCCTGAAGAACGGGCGAGCCCTGAAGGTTGGCGAGATCATGCGCTTTCCCGCCCTGGGCAAGACGCTGCGCCGGATCGCCGAGCAGGGCCGCGACGGCTTCTATGCCGGTGAAGTTGCTGAAGACATGGTGGCGGAGCTGAAGGCGCTCGGCGGTCTGCACACGCTCGAAGACTTTGCGGCGCAGCGCTGCACTTATGTTGATCCCATCTCCGTGCGCTACAAGGGCATCGACGTGCACGAGCTGCCGCCCAACAACCAGGGCATCGTCGCGTTGATCCTGCTGAAGATGCTGGAGAAGCTCGGCGTCAGCGCGGACGGTCCGACGTCTGCCGATCGCTATCACGTGCTGAACGAGGCGGCGCGGCTCGCCTACGCCGCCCGCGATGCCTTCGTCGCCGACCCGGATGTTCCGGTCCCCGTGGAGCACATGCTGTCGGATGCCGTGATCAACGAGTTCGTCGGCCGGATCGACCGCACACGGCGCCGGCCTGATCTCGGCCCCGTGCCGCGGCCCGCAGGGTCGGACACGGTGTGCTTCTCCGTGGTCGACGCCAACGGCATGGCCGTGTCCTTCATCAACTCGCTGTTCGCGGACTTCGGCTCCGGCATCGCGACGGGGAAGACAGGCGTGGTGTTCCACAACCGCGGGACCAGTTTCGTGCTCGATCCGACACATCCCAACTGCATCGGGCCGCGCAAGCGGCCGATGCACACGCTGGTCCCCGCCATGGCGACGAAAGACGGCGCGACGCACATGGCCTTCGGCGTGATGGGCGCGGCGTTCCAGCCCATCGGCCATACCTACATCCTGACCAACATGCTGGACTACGGCATGGACCTGCAGGAAGCGATCGACTGTCCGCGTGTGTTCTTCGAGGGCAACGATCTGGTGATCGAGGAGTCGGTGCCGCCGCAGACGGTCGAGAAGCTGAAGGCCATGGGGCACAACATTCGCGTGCGGCCTTTGCCGTGGGGTGGTGCGCAGGCCGTGCTGTTCGACCGGGAGAATGGAGCGCTGGTGGGCGGCTCCGATCCGAGGAAGGACGGCCTCGCCCTCGGCTACTAGGGCCAGCAGGGTCCGGCATGACAAGCGATCGCAAAACGGTTCGCGTGCGCATCGAGGGCCGGGTGCAGGGCGTCGGCTTCCGCATGTGGGTCGAGCGCACCGCGCTGCAGCGCGGGTTGGACGGCTGGGTGCGCAATCGCCGGGATGGCGGCGTCGAGGCGGTTCTCTCCGGGCCAGCGGCTGCCGTCGACGGCATGGTGGCGCAATGTCATCACGGTCCAAGCGCCGCAGTCGTCGGTATGGTGAGAGTTCTTGACGAACAAGATGTTGTGCAGCAAGGCTTCCGCATCATGCCAACGGCCTGACGGGGGAACCCAGCGTCGGCCCACGCGCATGACGGGGCCATGGGACCTAGGGCTCTGATTGCGAAATGAAAATCAAGATGGCGTAGGACTGCCCGGCACGTGATAGAGGTGGGTTCGCGTGCCCGGCACTGGATGCGGAGCTTGATGCGCATGATTTCCAGGTCGATTGCGGCTGGCCTTTTCGCGGCCGTACTGTCGGCGACAGGCGCCGCAGGGGAAGTATCCATCACCAACCGGGACGACAAAGACCACAAGCTGACGATCATCGTCGAGGGCGAGGCGCAGGCCGATCACGTGCTCAAGCCGTCGCAAGTGCTCGAAGGCGTGTGCGCCAAAGGCTGCGTCATCCGCCTCAACGACAGCGAGAACGACGAGTACGAGCTGGAAGGCGGCGAGGTCGTCTCGATCGAGGACGGCTATCTCTATTACGATGGTCCGGAAGCGCCGAACGAGGGCCAGGGCGGTGCGAATGACGCCGGCAAGGCCGCACCGGCACCGGCTGCACCCAAGCAGTAGCTGACCGCAGCGATTTAGCCGACTTGCGCTGACGCAGGCTCGTCGATCGCCGCGACGGGCTGCGTCGGTCCGAACCTGCTTTCGAAAGCGGCCTTCAGCGCGCGGTCGACATCGTTCATCGAGGCCGTCTTGCCGAGATCGGCGAGGCTAGTGACGCCGTGCATCTCCACGCCGCACGGTACGATGCCCGAGAAGTGCTCGAGGTCGGGCGCCACGTTCAGCGCCAGGCCGTGGAAGCTGATCCAGCGCCGCAGGCGCAGGCCGATGGCCGCGATCTTGTCCTCGCGCTCCGGCCCGAGCTCGGGGCGAGGAACCCAGACGCCGACGCGCCCGCAGCGGATCTCGCCTTTGACGCCGAACACCGCCAGCGTGTCGATGATCAGGCCCTCCAGCGCCGCCACGTAGGCCCGCACGTCCCGGCTGCGGCGGCCGACGTCCAGCATCAGGTACATGATGCGCTGTCCAGGGCCGTGATAGGTGTACTGGCCGCCGCGGCCGCTGCGATGCACGGGAAAGCGGTCCGGGTCCAGGAGATCCTGTGGCTTGGCGCTGGTGCCGGCCGTATAGAGGGCCGGATGCTCCAGCAGCCAGACGAGCTCGGCCGCGCGGCCTTCGGCAATGGCGTCCGCCCGGGCTTCCATGGCGCGGACGGCCTCCGCATAGCCGACCGGCGCGGTCGAGCGGTGCCACTCCACGGGACGTAAATTCTGCCGGTCGCGCATGCGTTTGACGTATCCTGCCCAGGGCTCTGGGATTGCGCTAGAGCCTCGAAAAACCTCGCGCAAGTGCCTTCGACTATACTTGGTTCCTCAGGGCTTCGGATATCAGTGCGTGGGAGGCAGATCAGCCGCGCCGTAGTAGCTTGTTTGCGCTGACATGGTCTGCTAGAGAGACCCCCACTTTCGTCTGTCGGCTTGCGGTCGTGGCGGAATTGGTAGACGCACCAGCTTGAGGGGTTGGCGCCGCAAGGCGTGGAGGTTCGAGTCCTCTCGACCGCACCAGTGACGATGGGCGCTAATGGGCGCCCGTTTCCTTGTAAACATCCGATGTCCTATTTGCCTTTCGCACGCGCAACGTAGCGTGCCGGGAGGCCTGGCGGCGGCATCAGACCCGGCTTCGGTTTAGGCCTGCCGAATATCTCTACGTCGCGGGGGAACACGAGCAGCCACTCAATATGCGCGCGCAAAGGCCCGAGGGAATTCGGTCAATTACTGCAGAGCCTAGCTAGGCACCCTCAAAGCAACACGGGGACAAAACGATGAGCCTGTCGCAGACCGAGGGCGCATTTACGAGCTATCAGAAGCTCGTCGTTGCCCTCATGGCGTTCCTGCAGTTCTCCATCATCCTGGACTTCATGGTGATGTCGCCGCTGGGCGCCATGCTCATGCCGGCGCTGCAAATCACGCCCTCCCAGTTCGGCCTCGCCGTGTCGGCCTACGCCTTTAGCGCGGGAATCTCGGCCATCCTGGCGGCAGGATTTGCCGACCGCTTCGACCGCAAGAGCCTTCTCCTTTTCTTTTATGCTGGGTTTATTCTGGGCACATTTCTGTGTGCGATCGCCCCGACGTTTCATTTCCTTCTGTTCGGGCGCATCGTCACAGGCATCTTCGGCGGCGTGATCGGGTCGGTGGTCCTCGCCATCATTGCCGACCTGTTTCCCCTGCAGATGCGAGGGCGTGTCATGGGCGTGGTGCAAACGGCCTTCGCGGCCAGCCAGATCCTGGGGTTGCCTATCGGCCTCTATCTCGCAACTGTTTGGGGGTGGCACGCGCCATTCATGATGATCGTCGTGGTCTCGATCATCGCGTGCGGCATCATCGCAGTCTACCTCAAGCCTGTTGACGCACACCTCAAGCTGCCGATCGAGAAGAACCCCTTCGTCCACCTTTGGTCCACCCTCACCAACTCCCGTTACATCCTGCCTTTCGCTGCAACGGGCCTGCTGACGCTCGGTGGCTACATGTTGATGCCGTTTGCCAGCGTCTACACCGTGAACAATCTCGGCATCGACCTCGAGAAGCTGCCGATCCTCTACCTCGTCACCGGCGTGAGTGCGATTGCCATCGGGCCGCTCGTGGGCCGGGCCAGCGACACCTACGGCAAGTTCAACGTGTTCCTGTTCGGTGCGGCCCTGACCATGATCATGGTGGCCATCTACACAAACCTCGGGCCGACGCCGCTGCCTTGGGTCCTGACCGTAAACGTGCTGCTGTTCGTCGGCATCTTTTCACGCATGATCCCCACACAGGCGCTGATATCGGCAATCCCGGAGCCAGCCAGTCGTGGTGCCTTCATGGCCGTGAATTCGTCTCTGCAGCAGATCTCCGGGGGCGTTGCCTCGGTGTTCGCAGGACTGATCGTTGTCCAAGGCAGCAACGGCACGCTGGAGCACTTCGACCGGCTGGGGTTCATCCTGATCGGCACGGTGCTCATTACCGTTGGCATGATGTATCTCATCCACCGCCGTGTGGCCGAAGACGTTAGCCATTGAGCTGTTATAGGGCTGTGGGGGTTCCCCTATCTCCCCTTCACCTTCCGCCATGCCGCAAAGTCCGTCTTTGACGTCTCGTCCGTCGGCGGGTAGAGGCCCATGATGGAGCGGCCTTCCATTACTTTCTCGGTGACGAAGTCCTCGTAGGCGGTCATTTCAACGGCTTCGTCCGCGATCTCGTCGGCGAGGTGCGCGGGGATCACGACGCAGCCGTCGCCATCGCCGACGATCACGTCGCCCGGGAAGACCGGCGCGTCGCCGCAGGCGATCGGCACGTTCAGGTCGATGGCCTGGTGCAGCGTGAGATTGGTCGGTGCCGCCGGGCGCTGGTGGAATGCGGGGATGTCGAGCTTGGCGATCTCGGCGGCATCACGGAAGCCGCCGTCCGTGACGATGCCGGCGACGCCCCGTTTCATGAGGCGCGTGACGAGGATGGAGCCGGCCGAGGCGGCGCGCGCATCCTTGCGGCTGTCGATGACGAAGACGGCGCCGGGCGGGCAGTCCTCGATGCCTTTGCGCTGTGGGTGGCTCCGATCCTGGAATACGGTGATGGGGTTCAGGTCCTCGCGGGCCGGGATGTAACGCAGCGTGAAGGCCTCGCCGACCATTGTGGGTTTGGACGGATCGAGGGCTTGTACATTCTGGATCATCTGCACGCGCAGGCCGCGCTTGAAGAGGGCCGTGGTGAGAGTGGCGGTGGAGACGGTCTTCAGCTTGTCGCGGGTGGCGGGTTTCAGGGCCATGGGCGTGACCTCGCGTTGCGGTGTCGATGGACGAAGGTGTCAGTTGATGTCGGGCTCGGGCACGGGTGCGCCGAAGCCGGTTTCGAGGAAGTCGAAATCGCAGCCATCGTTGGCTTGCTTGATGTGGCGCGAGAACATCCAGCCGTAGCCGCGCTCGTAGCGCGGCTTGGGTGCGGGTAGGGCGGCGCGGCGCTTGGCAAGCTCGGCCTCGGACACATCGAGGGTGAGCGTGCGCTGGGCGACATCGAGCGTGATGCGGTCGCCGGTTTTGATGAGAGCGAGCGGGCCGCCGACGTAGGACTCCGGTGAGACGTGCAGGATGCAGGCGCCGTAGCTGGTGCCGCTCATGCGCGCGTCCGAAATGCGGATCATGTCGCGCACGCCCTTCTTCACGAGCTTGGTCGGGATCGGCAGCATGCCCCACTCGGGCATGCCAGGCCCACCCTGCGGTCCGGCATTGCGCAGGACGAGCACGGTGTCCTCGGTGACGTCGAGATCCTCAGCGTTGATGTCCTTCTTCAGCGCGGCATAGTCGTCGAACACGAGCGCCGGGCCGGTGTGCTTGAGCAGGCGCGGCTCGCAGGCCGAGGGTTTGATCACGCAGCCGTCGGGGGCAATGTTGCCCTTGAGCACGGCGAGCGCGCCTTCCTGGTAGATGGCCTTGTCGAGCGGGCGGATCACGTCGTCGTTGTAGACCACGGCGCCGTCGAGGCTTTCGCCCCACGACTTGCCGGACACATTGATCTGGCCGAGATCGAGGAATTGCTTCACGCGCGACATCAGCCCGAGCAGGCCGCCGGCATAGTAGAAATCCTCCATCAGGTATTTGTCGCCGGAGGGGCGGATGTTGGCGATGACGGGCACCTTGCGGCTCGCCGCGTCGAAGTCGGCGAGGCTGATTGCGTGGCCGGCGCGGCGGGCCATGGCAAGAAGATGGATGACGGCGTTGGTGGAGCAACCCATCGCCATGGCGACGGTGATGGCGTTGCGGAAGGCGGGCTCGGTGAGCACGCGCTGCGGTGTCAGATCCTCCCACACCATGTCGACGATGCGGCGGCCGGCGGCTGAGCACATGCGCACGTGATTGCTGTCGGCGGCCGGAATGGACGACGTGCCGGGCAGGCACAGGCCGATGACGTCGGCGAGAGCCGTCATGGTCGAGGCGGTGCCCATGGTCATGCAGACGCCGTAGCTGCGGGCGATGCCCATCTCCATCTCGCCCCAGTCCTTGGTGGAGATGTTGCCGGCGCGCCGCTCGTCCCAGTACTTGAAGGCGTCGGAGCCCGAGCCCAGCACCTTGCCGTGCCAGTTGCCGCGCAGCATGGGGCCGGCGGGAACGAAGATCGCCGGCACGCCGGCGCTGGTGGCGCCGAGAATGAGACCGGGCGTGGTCTTGTCGCAGCCGCCCATCAGCACGACGCCGTCCACCGGCTGGGAGCGGATCAGCTCCTCCGTCTCCATGGCGAGAAAGTTGCGGTAGAGCATCGTGGTCGGCTTCACGGTGCTTTCCGACAGCGAGATCGCGGGCAGCTCGACCGGAAAGCCGCCTCCCTGCAGCACGCCGCGCTTCACGTCCTCGACGCGGTGCTTGAAGTGCGCGTGGCACTGCGCGAAGTCGGACCACGTGTTGATGATGCCGATCACTGGCTTGCCGGCGAACTCGGCCACGTCGTAGCCGATCTGGTTCATGCGTGAGCGGTGTCCGAACGAGCGGAAGTCGTCGGGCGCGAACCACCGCGCGGAACGGAGCGCTTCAGGCGCCTTCCTCTTGCCGGTCATGGGGAGTGCCTTTCCTGCGATCGTATCAAGAGTTGGCGCCGTGGTTGCCCGGTCCTTCAACGAGGTCGAGCAAGGCTGGCGGAGCAAGCTTGCCTCCGCCAGCTTCGGCAATCAACGACTGTATCAGTTGCCCGGGAGGTCATGCGCGATGGGAAGATAATAGTCCTTCCACGACTGAGGCAGTGTCTTCAAGGACCCGATGCGATGCAGGTGGGTCGCGAACTTCATCGTGCCCTGCGGATAGAGATTCCACTCCATCATGCCGGGCTGCTTCAGGAGATCGAGAATGTCGGCGGCCGCCGTCTTGTCGTTGGTGACGTCCTTGTAGATGTCGACGGACTCTTTCGTGTTGCTCTCGATGAAAGCCTTGGCCTCCTCGGCGGCGGCCCGCAGGGCCTTGATGATCACCGGATTGGCGTCGGCGAACTTCGTGGTGGTGATGAACTGACCCTGCGACAGCGGGCTGCCGAGGATCTCTGCCGATGTGATGAGAGCGCGCGCACCGGGAATGCCCTTCAGCTCATAGTGATGGAAGGGTGGGGCGGCGAAGTGGTTGCGGATCTCGTGGGTCGACGCCTTCAGCGCGATGAACGCATCGGGGTGACCGAGCTGGATCGTGAAGGGATCGAAGTGGCCCCATTTGTCCGGGCCGAACATCTCGCTGGCGGCAATCTGCAGCAGGATCGATTGCGTCGAAATGCGTACCGTGGGCACCGCGATCCGGTCCATCGGCCCGATGTCCTTGAGGGACTTGATCTTCGGATCGACGGTCACGAACGTGAGCGGCGCGGCCGAGCTTGCGGCGACGCCTTTGACCCCGCCCTTCGTGCGATCCCACATGAGCAGCAGCGGTCCGGTGCCGGTGTTGATGAGATCGACGTTGTCCGAGAGCAGGGCGTCCTGCTGGGCGCCGCCGGAGTTGAAGTTCACCCAAGAGGTGGTCACGCCCTTGAGGCCGAGCTTGTCGGCGTGCTTCTCGATCAGCTTCTGCTTTTCGATGACGTGGGTTGGCATGTAGAGGATGCCGGGCTGGCGGCTGATCGTGAGACTGGTCTTTTGCTGTGCCCTGGCGGGGAGCGAAGAGGCCGCGAGGATCGCGCCTCCACCACCGAGCACCTGCCTGCGATTGATCATGGACGTGTTTCCTCCAGCGGTTTTCTTGTGAATTTGTTGGGCGGTTCGTTGCGAGCCGCCTTGCGCTTGCATCCTGTCGTAAGCGCCGCACACGGGGCTGTCAATCGACTGATGCATCAGTTTGACAATCTGATGCATCACTGCGTATGGATGATGGCTCGGATCCGAAAGACGAGCGAACACCGATGGTCTCTGTCGCATCCCTGGGCGGTTCGCGCCCGCACGAAGCCGCGGCACTGCAATATCAACGGCAGACCGGAAGCGTCTTCGAGCGCCTGCGCCGCCTCATCATCACGCTGGAGCTGGAGCCGGGCACGACGCTGAACCGCCAGGAGCTGCAGGCGATGTTCGGCATGAGCTCGACCCCGTTGCGGGACGCGTTGCTGCGCCTCAGCGAGGAGGGGCTCGTCGATATCGTGCCGCAGAGCGTCACGCGCGTGTCGCTGATCGACATCGCCAGGGCACGGCAGACCCAGTTCATGCGCCGCGCGCTCGAGATCGAGGTGGTGCAGGTGGCATGCGGCCTGCCCGAGCGGCAGTTCGTCGAGGATTTGCGCGAGATCATCGATCAGCAGCGCGAGCACGCGGATAAGCGCGCCTTCCAGGAGTTCGACGCCCTCGACAGCGCCTTTCACCGCCGCCTGTTCGAGGCCGCGGGCGTGTCAGATCTCTACGCCCTGATCCGTCAGCGCAGCGGCCACGTCGATCGCATCCGCCGGCTGCATCTGCCCGTGCTGGGCAAGATGCAGCAGGTGATCCGTGATCATGATCTGATCGTCAAAGCTATTGCTCGATCGAAGCCTGAGGAGGCCCAAAGGCGGGTGCGCGATCACCTCTCCCACTCTCTGGCCTACAGCCCGAAGCTCAGGGAGAAGCATCCCACCTATTTCGCGGAGTGAGCGAAGCGGCCCGCTTACAGCCAGGGACGCGCGGCGGCCGTTTTGGTCTCGTAGGCCTTGATGGCGGCCTCTTTCTCGAGCGTGAGGCCGATGTCGTCCAGGCCGTTGATCAGGCAGTGCTTGCGGAACGCGTCGATCTCGAACTTGTCCACCTTGCCGTCCGGACCGCGCACCGTCTGGGCCGGAAGATCGATCGTGATCTCGGCGCCCGGCAGCTCCAGCAGGAAGCGCAGCAGCTCGTTCACGCGTGCCTCGGGCAGCATGATGGGCAGGATGCCGTTCTTGAAGGTGTTGTTGAAGAAGATGTCGGCATAGGACGGTGCGATCACTGAGCGGATGCCGAAGTCGAGCAGCGCCCAAGGCGCATGCTCACGGCTCGACCCGCAGCCGAAGTTCTCGCCAGCAACCAGGATCGTGGCCTTGCGGAACGGCCCCTTGTTGAGCACGAAGTCGGGGTTCTCGTTGCCCTTTTCGTCATAGCGCATCTCGGCGAACAGCGCGGTGCCGAGACCGGTGCGCTTGATGGTCTTGAGGTAGTTCTTGGGGATGATCTTGTCGGTATCGACATTGATCATGTTCAGAGGGGCGGCCACGCCCGTCAGCGTCGTGAATTTGTCCATTGCTCTGCCTCTCCCCATCCGGCCCTGGCTTGCGCTTGTGCTGCCGGGACCGTGGTCAATTCGTGCTGGCCTTCTTTAACGCCCAGGACCCCGCGGGCGTCAAGCCGTCTGCGTGGGCACCTGCAATGCCCGCCGGACGGGCTTAAGGCCCTGAACGGCCTGCGCAACTCGTGAACAGGGCGTGGCAACGCGCCACCGGCATGGTAAGGACAACGCCGATTATGCTGGCGACTTCGACGGGGTTTTGCCTTCCATGGCCCGCCTGACCCGAGCCGAGGGCAAGGACGATATCTGATGGATATGACGGCGTTGAGAGAGCTGCGCCACGTGACGCGGCGGCGGACCCATGGCTGACGGGGATACACCGGCCCGGGCCTATCGCATCGGCATCGACGTGGGCGGCACGTTCACGAAGGCGGTGCTGATCGACAATGCCACGCACGCCGTCGTCGGGCGCTACTCGGTGTTGACCACGCATGATCACGTCCGCGGCGTCGCCAGCGGCGTGATCGAAGTGTTCCGCAACGTGCTCAGTCAGTCGGGCGTGGCGACCGAGGAGGTGGTCTTCCTCGCTCACAGCACGACGCAGGCCACCAATGCGCTGCTGGAAGGCGATGTGGCGCCGGTGGGCGTTCTCGGCATGGCGGTGGAGGCTGCGGCCAAGCTGGCCGAGCCGCAGGTCTCGATCTCGCCAATCGAACTGGCGCCCGGCCGCATGCTGGAGACAGCCAACCGCTTTCTCGTTGCTGAGACCGTGACGGAGGACGGTGTGCGTGCCGCCATCGCCGCGCTGCAGGCCGAAGGTGCCAAGGTGCTCGTCGCGTCCAGTGCCTTCGGGGTGGACAACACGGGCAGCGAGGAGCTGGTGCGCAAGCTCGGTGCGGAGGTTGGCCTCCTGACCACCTGCGGGCATGAGATCACGCGTCTCTATGGATTGACCACGCGCACACGCACCGCCGTCATCAATGCTTCGATTCTGCCGCGCATGATCGCCACGGCGACCTTGACGGCCGACAGCGTGCACGAGGCCGGCATCACCGCACCACTCATGATCATGCGCGGCGACGGCGGCGTGATGGACATCGCGGAGATGCGGCGCCGCCCCGCCATGACGATGCTGTCGGGGCCGGCGGCGAGCCTTGCCGGTGCACTGATGCACCTGCGTGTGTCAGATGGGCTTTATTTCGAGGTCGGCGGCACATCGACCAACATCGGCGTCATTCGCAACGGCCGGCCGACCGTCACCTATGCCCGTGTCGGCGGACACGAGACCTATGTCAGCTCGCTCGACGTGCGCGTGATCGGCATTGCCGGCGGCAGCCTGATCCGGGCGCGGCCGGGCTGCCTGGTCGATGTGGGGCCGCGCAGCGCGCACATCGCCGGACTGCCTTACGCCGCCTTTGCCGACGAGAGCGTGATGGTCGATGCGCAGGTCGAGCTGTTCGAGCCCAAGCGCGGCGACGGCGATGACCATGTTGCGATCCGTGTGGCGAACGGCGGGCGCTATGCCCTGACCACGACTTGCGCGGCCAACGTACTGGGTTATGCCAAGCCCGGCATGCACGCGTACGGCAATCCAAAGGCGGCACGGCTGGCTTTTGCGGCGTTTGCAGATTTTCTGGGTGTGAGCGTTGAAGCGGCAGCCCGCGCGGTCCTCGATTGCGCCACGGCCAAGATCGTTCCCGTGGTCGAGAGTCTCATCAAGGAATACCACCTCGACCAGGACCAGTGCCTCCTGATCGGGGAAGGCGGAGGGGCGGCGTCTCTGGTGCCCTACACGGCGGAGCGCACGGGGCTCAGGCACGAGATCTCCAAGGATGCGGAGGTGATCTCGTCGATCGGCGTGGCGCTGGCTCTTGTGCGCGATGTGGTCGAGCGCATCATTCCGCATCCGCAGCCGGAGGATCTGCAGGCCATCCGCCGTGAGGCCATCGCCGCTGTCGTACGCCTCGGGGCCGACGCCAAGACCGTCGATGTAACGGTGGAGATCGATCGCCAGACGAGCCGCGTGCGTGCCATCGCCATGGGTGCGGCCGAGATGCACGTGAAGGATCCCGGCGGCTCCATCCCGGAGCGCGAGGCGCGAGGTATCGCCGCGCGGTCGATGGGGCTCGCATCCGATGCCGTGCATCTGGCCGGAGCAACGCCGGGTTTGCGCATCTATTGCGGCGAGGGCAACGGCCTGGCGCCGGTGCGGGCCGTCGATTGGGAAGGCGCCATTCGCGTGCAACGCAGCCGGGCGCTGGTCCGCGCTGCGACGCCCGGGCAGGCGCAAGCCGTCATCGCGCGCCTGTGGGAGGAAACCGCTGGCGGCGATGGTGGACGTGCGGTCGTACCTGGCCTGTTCCTGATGTTTGAGCGGCACGTGGTCGATCTGTCGGGCGTCGAGACGCTGGAGCAGGCTCTGGCTCTTGCCACAAGCGAGCTCGATGGGCTGGCGAGCGATACACCGGTTGTGCTGATCGGGGTGCCGGTCGGACAGGCCGCCTAGCCAGGGATCGTCCGGCGCAGATCCAGGGTCAGCGGGAAGTCCGGATGCACGCCTGTGTCTTGGAGCGGCGCGGTCCGAGATCCGGCGGACAGTGGCTCAAACGTGCGTGCGGGATGCGTGTGATAGCGACATCCGCCAAGCGACATCCCGACGCGGGTATCGACGATATCGAACGTCAACGGCACATGCGGCTCGATGTTCGGATGCAGGCCGCCGCTGTTGCGCCAGGTGCGGAAGCGGATCGCGGCAACGGAAACGCCCGCCTCTTCGGTTGGCGTGAGCGGCACGCGATAGCCGTTGCAGACAAGGGCGATGCGATCGCCATCCGCACCCGTTACGCGCACTTGCAGCCGCTCGAGCGAGGAATCGACGGGGCGCGATGTGCCGCCGCCGGCCTGCTCTCCGAGCACCAGCCAGGGTTCGAGCGCCTGCCGCACCTCCAGATGTACGCCCGCGCAGGTGACAGTGCCGGCAACGGGAAGGCGGAAATCGAGATGAGGCCGGAACCAGTCCGCATCGAGCGACAGGCCGGCATCACGCAGTTCGGCGATGACGGAACAGAAGTCCGCCCACAGAAAATGCGGGAGCATGAAGCGGTCGTGAAGGATGGTGCCCCAGCGGACGAGCGGCTGGCGATACGGCGCCATCCAGAAGCGCGCGATGAGCGCGCGCACCGGGAGCTGCTGCGCGAGGCTCATGTGCGCATGCGGTGCCATTTCGAAGGCGCGGAATTCCACGAGGCCCAGCCGGCCCATGGGCCCTTCGGGAGCATAGAGCTTGTCGATGCAGATCTCGGCACGGTGTGTATTGCCCGTCGCATCGACCAGGAGATTGCGAAACAGGCGGTCCACCAGCCACGGCGGTACGGTGTTCCCGGCGACGGGAATTTGGGCGAGGGCGATCTCCAGCTCGTAGAGCGACTCGTGGCGGGCTTCGTCGACGCGGGGGGCCTGGCTCGTCGGGCCTAAGAACTGTCCAGCGAACAAGTACGACAGTGACGGATGGTTCTGCCAATAGGTGATGACGCTCGCGAGCAGGTCGGGACGGCGCAGGAAGGGGCTGTCGGCCGGTGTCAGGCCGCCGACGACGATATGGCTTCCTCCTCCGGTGCCGACGCGCAGGCCATCGAATCTTTTCTTTTCCGCGGCCAGTTCGACGTGCACGGCTTCATCATAGACCGTCGTGGTGATGGCCACGGCTTCATCCCACGACGCGGCTGGGTGCGTGTTGATCTCCAGGACGCCGGGGTCCGGTGTGACCTTGATCACGTGGATGCGCGCATCCGTCGGCGGCTCGTAGCCCTCGATGCGGACGGCTTGCCCGGTTCTGGCTGCCGTCGTCTCGATTGCTGAGAGCAGATGCGCGTAGTCCGCGCCGTCGCTCAACGGAGGGAGGAATATGCAGATGTGACCGTTGCGCAGCTCGACGGCGAGCGCGGTCCGCACCGGATCGTCCGCGGCGGCGGGAGGTGATGTCGTTTCGGCGTCAGAGGAGGGCTTGCGATGATCGGCGAAGGGATCGGCCGGCAGCACATGCGGGTAGTCGACATAGGTGATCTCGGGAAGGCCCGACAGCGGCAAGCGCAGGCCGATCGGCAGGCTGCCAGGCAGAAGAAAGAGGTGCTGGCGGCGGAAGGCCCAACGCTCCGTGCCGAACGTACGGCGTCCGGCTGCATCCGTTCTCGCGATGAGCGGCAGGACATAGCCCGTCGGTGTTGCGAGACCGCGATCGAATGTCCGCATCAGCATCTCGCGCTCATGCGCGGGGAAAAGCGTGTTGCGGTCGGGCGTGATGCCGACGGGCAGCTTCTGCTCGATGAGCATGTAGTGCGCCGCATCCTCGTAGGCCGGAATGGCGCTGTCGGACGGCAGGCCGAGAGACCGGCAGAGTTCAGCGGAGAATGTCTCGGCGTGCTCGATCGTTGCGGTGCGCTGTGGCTCCTCCGCGATCAGGCCTGGGTTCTGCCACAGCGGGACGCCATCCCGGCGCCAGTAGATGGAGTAGGCCCATCGCGGCTCGGCCTCGCCCGGGTACCATTTGCCAAGCCCGTAGTGAAGGACACCGCCTTTCGCGAAACGATCCCGCAGCCGCCGCGCCAGTTTGTCGGCATAGTCCCGTTTGGTGGGGCCGAGAGCTGCCGTATTCCACTCCAGTGCCGCGGGATCGGTCGAAGCCACGAACGTCGGCTCGCCGCCCATGCTCAAGCGGACATCACCCGCTGTCAGTGCGGCCTCGACCGCGGCTCCGGCGGCGAGAATCTCCTGCCACTGCTTGTCGGTGTAGGGCGTGTGCACGCTGAGCGCCGCGTTCGATCGGTTGCGATCTGCCAGTCAATTTATATCGCCGCCAGTAAAACAGAAGGCCTGCAACAATGAAGCCCCATATTTGGGCAGGCGGGTCAAATCGGCCACTGTCCCCGGCGCGAAGCGGGCTGGCGCCGGGCTGCAATCATACTGTTACCGGGAAGGGGCAGTAAGAGGCGTCGAAGATCAAACGCCAGGAGGAATCGGTGATCCCAATGTCCAAGACGTCTCACCGTATCGCGGCCCTTGCCATGTCCGGAGCACTGGTTGCGCTCGCAGGTACGATTTCGCAGCCCGGCCTTGCGCAGCAGCCGACACTTCAAGGCGGCAAGCCGCTCATCATCGCTCATCGCGGCGCGAGCGGATATCTTCCCGAGCACACCCTCGAGGCCTACACGATGGCCATCGAGATGGGGGCTGATTTCATCGAGCCGGATCTGGTCGCCACCAAGGATGGCGTCCTCATCGCCCGCCATGAGCCCATGCTGGGCGGCACGACGGATGTCGCCGACCGCCCCGAGTTCGCGTCGCGCAAGGTGATGAAGAAGGTCGATGGCGTTGATACGACGGACTGGTTTGCCGGCGACTTCACGCTCGCAGAGATCAAGACATTGCGCGCGAAGCAGGCCATGGCCGAGCGCGATCAGTCGTCGAACGGCAAGTTCATGATCCCGACCCTGCGCGAGGTGATCGACCTCGCCAAGTCGAAGTCGACACCCGAGCGGGCGGTTGGCATCTATCCGGAAACCAAGCATCCGACGTTTCACAACGAAATCGGATTGCCGTTGGAGGACCGGCTGCTGGAGATGCTGAAGGTGGAAGGATGGACCGAGAAAACATCGCCGGTGATCATCCAGAGCTTCGAGGTCGCGAACCTGAAGTATCTGCGCACGAAGACGCAAGTGCGGTTGGTGCAACTCGTCGATGGTGATGATGTCGACAAGGACGGCAATGTCACCCTCGCGGCGCCCCTGGACAAGCCGTACGACTTCGCGGTCGCTGGCGACAAGCGCACGTTCAAGGATCTGCTCACCAAGGCCGGCCTCGCCGAGATCAAGACTTATGCTGACGGCGTTGGCCCCTGGAAGCCTTACCTTCAGCCGGCGAAACAGGTCGACCAGAATGGCGATGGCAAGCCCGACGACCTCAACGGCGACGGCAAGATCGATGAGCGCGACCGGGTGTTGCTGGCGCCGACCAGCGTCATCAAGGACGCGCACGATGCCGGCCTCTTCGTGCACAGCTGGACCTTCCGCAACGAGCCGCGCCGGCTGGCCTCGGACTACAAGGGCGATCCGGTGCAGGAGTACAAGACGTTCTTTGCGCTCGGCATCGACGGCCTGTTCAGCGATTTTCCCGACACGGCCGTCAAGGCGCGCTGAGTCTTGGGCAGGTAAAGCCTGCGGCACTCACTGTGCCGCGGGCGGGCTCGTGCGCTTGACGATGAAGCGGGCGATGTGGGCGCTGGTGAGCAGAACGACCAGGATGCGCGCGGTCTGCATAGCCATGACGAAACGCAGGTCGGCGTTGCTCGTCGCTGCGATGATGGCGATCGAGTCGACACCGCCCGGGCTCGTTGCGAGATAGGCCGTCAGCGGGTCGATGCCTGCGGTCACGACAAGTATGGCGGCGATAATCCCGCAGATGGCGATCAGGATCAGCGTTGAAATGAGGATGCTTGGCAGGGCCCTCAGAGCGTGCGCGAGGATCGGACGTGTGAAGCGCAAGCCTATGCTCCAGCCGACCAGCGTGTAGCAGATGGCAAGAAGCCATGGGGGTAGGGTGATCGCCACCCACCCCATCTCCTGAACGACCATTCCGACGATGAGCGGCAGGAGGAGCATGCCGGCCGGTGCCCGCAAGATGGTCGCAAGGGCGATGCTGCCGCCGATCACGCCGATGGTGCCCAGGAACGACAGCCACGGTATTGCCGGGAACCACGTGATCGCCGCCGGCGCCGGCTGGCCGGTACTCAAACCCCAGAGCCGCGCGACGAGTGCGGCAATGATCACCACGCAGGCGATGCGGAGATATTGCATCACGGCGACGAGTCGAATGTCGGCGCCATAGGACTCCGACATCAGGATCATTGCCGTCGATGCGCCGGGCGACGTTCCCCAGATCGCGGTCGTTCCGGGCAGCACGGCCCAGCGGGTCAGCAGCCACCCCAGTCCGCTTGCGGCGACGATGACGGACGTCACGCCCAGAAGAAACAGCGGCCAGTCCCTGACCAGCTCGCTGAAGATGGAAAGGGGAACGCTATGCCCGATCATGCAGCCGATGACGCCCTGTGCGGCGATGAAGGGATAAGCCGGGATGCGGATCGTCGCTTCAGAGGCGCCGATGACGATCGCTGCGATCATGGGGCCGAGGAGCAGCGCAGCAGGAAGATGCAGACTCTCCGCGATGACAACGAACAGGATTGAAAGCAAAACCAGAAACGCCCATTGCACGGTGTGCGCGCGGCCGCCGAGCCGTGCAAAGGGCGATCGTGTCATCGGGTTGGGCGCGCTTTCATGGACTTGTGTGCAGCACTCCTCATAGACGATGAACGCACACAGCCACAAGCGTTTGCAGCCACAGGGCTGCCTTGCGTCCGTGTAGGCTCAGCCGTCGTCATGGTTCGGCTTACACAGCCAATATCCGCGGACCGCAAATTCGCGCGCGGAGCGCCTCAGTGTCCTGCAGATCAGGGGAACGAGACTAGATCACGCCGTCGTCCCTCAATTTTTTCTGATTGTCACGATCGAGCCCGAGGCTGGCGTAGACCTCGTCATTGTGTTGCCCGAGCTTGGGAGCCGGAGTCCGGATGGAGCCTGGCGTTTTGGAGAGGCGCGGGATGACGTTGTGCATAGGGAGCTTGCTCATCTCGTCATCGGGCAGCTCGACGAGCGCCTCGCGCTCGCAGACGAAAGGGTGCTGGACGAGATCGGCCATGTCGCTGACCGGCCCGACCGTGACGCCCACTTCATCGAACAGCTTGAGGTTCTCGGCCTGCGTGCGCTGGGCCATGAATGCGGCCACGATGCCGTCGATCTCCTCGCCGTTCTTGAGGCGGTCCGTGTTGGTGGCGAAGCGCGGATCGGTTATCAGGTCCGCCCGCCCCATGACGCGGAACAGGCGCTCAGCCATCGACTGCATGGAGGCGGACAAGGCGACGTACTTGCCGTCGCTGCAGACGTAGACGTTGCGCGGCGAGGACGTCGACGAGCGGCTGCCGAGCCGTGGCGAGACGTCGCCTGTCAATTGATAGTTGGCAGCCTCGGGTCCAAGAATGGACAGGATAGGTTCAAAGAGTGACAGGTCTATGATCTGTCCCTCGCCCTTCTTCATCTCGATCTCGCGCAGCGCGACCATGGTGGCGTAGGCGCCGTAGAGGCCGCTGACCATGTCCGCCAGGGCCAGCGGCGGCAGCGCCGGCGGCCGGTCGGGGAAGCCGTTCATGGAGGCATAGCCGCTCATGGCTTCAACGAGGGAGCCGAACCCCGGCTTATGCTTGAAGGGACCGGTCTGGCCCCAGCCCGACACGCGCAGAATGATGAGCTTGGGGTTGCGGCCGTGCAGGACGTCGGGGCCGAGCTTCAGCTCCTCGAGCTTTCCGGGCACAAAGTTCTCGATCAGCACATGGGCGGTTTCGGCCAGCTTGAGCAGCAACTCGCGCCCGCGCTCGGTCCTGAAATCGAGGGTGACGCTCTTCTTGTTGCGCGCGTAGACCTTCCAGTAGGTCGAGATGCCCTGGACACGCCAGTTGCGCAGATCATCGCCCCGCTTTGGTGCTTCGATTTTCAGGACTTCCGCGCCGAAATCAGCAAGCGCGTGCGAGACTGCATTTCCCGCCACGAGGCGGGACAGGTCGAGCACGCGGATGCCGGCCAGCGGGCTTGATGCGTTGGTCTGGTAGTCAAGTTCATGCAGTCGGGTGGTCATTGTGGCGCGTCCTGGTCCTGGCCGTCGATCTTCAGGACTACACTGAACAGGCAATCGCGCCGTGCAGCAATGGGGATGCGGTCCCACCTCAGAACCGATAGCGGAGAAGGCGGCCGATCTTGCGCAACCACGGAACGGATTGAAAAATGCGCACGGTCAGGCGGGCAGGCCAGGACAGCCTGGCGATCCCGGCGGAATTGTAGGTCGCAAGCTCGGTCACCAGCGTCAGTCCGGGCACCTGGCGCTCGAGATCGTGCGGGTCGTCGAGGCTCCAGTGCAGCTCGGCGCCCGTGGCTTTGATCATCCGGTTGTGTTGGATGATCCACAAACCCAGTTTGCTGTATCCGTCGAAGGCAATTTCACCGCTTGGGAAATGCGCCGTCAGGCGTTTGAAGAGGAGAGGGACCTCCTCGCGCGGCAGATAGGGCAGAAGGCCTTCCGCGATCACCAGGACAGGGCGGTCGCGCGGGACTGTTTCGAGGAGCCCCGGCTCGGTCACCGATGCGCCGATCATCGTATAGCCGTCACGCCCGGGGTAGAGCTGGCGCCTGAGCTCGATGACCTCAGGATAATCCACATCGAACCAGCGGATATGCCTGGGCGGATCGACGCGGTAAACGCGGCTGTCAAGGCCGCAGCCGAGGTGAAGCACCGTGGCGTCCGGATTGCCGGCAATGAATTCCAGCACCCAATCGTCAAGCACCTTGGCGCGCATCGCCAAGCCGATCATGTCATCGCGGCGGATCTGCAGCTTGGTGAAATCGTAGTCGAGTCGGCGCACGGCATCGGCGGCGAAGTGATCGTTGAGCAGCGAATCCGGCATCTGGCTTTCGCCGGCCTTGCCATACAACGTGATGAGGAGCGTCGCCTTTTCCCGGGTCAGGTTGATTTTCTGAGGCTGCATCGGCACCTCCTACATGGTCCGCTGCTGAAAAATATCGGTTGCGAGAGGTCACATTTCGATGACGGTATGCTCATTCGCAACGCGAGGGGCAGTTTATCCCCGCCCATGCCCGGGGACGACAGGCGCATCAATGCACGCGTGTATGGCTGCTATTGATTCCCGAGGGATTGATTGGCAGTCTACGCCTTGACGCGCATGTGCTGCCGGCCGCCGCAACATCGCGTTTCAAAAGAAAATTCGGGGAAGAAATGCGCAAAGTCGATATTGTGACGGCCCTGTTGCTCATCGTTTTCGTCGGGGTGATGCTTTTCATCGTCATCCCTTTGGAAGACCCGGGCGGAACATGGCACGGTCTCTCGCCGTACTTCTTTCCCGTCATCATGCTCATCGGCGTGGCGCTGAGCTGCGCCGGGCTGCTGTTCCAGGCGATCACCAAACCACAGCTCTATGACGATCAGCCCAATCCCCTGAGCTGGTCCGACCTTGGCTTCTTTCTCCTGATCAGCGCGATCATTTTTGTCAGCGTCCTGATTTGCCATCGATTCGGGACCTGGATCGGCGGGCCGATCATGATTGCGGCGGCCATGCTCTTCATGGGCGAGCGCAACCCGCTCCGCATCGTGCCGACCGCGGTCATCACCGTCGCCGTAGCGCAGGTCATCGCGACCTACGGCCTGCAGACCCCCTTGCCATAGGCGGCGCGCTCGATGTTGCACCAGCAGGTTCTGCAGGCCTTCAGCGACGTTCTGACGATTCAGATCGTGCTGTATGTCACCTTCGGCGTGTTCGTCGGCTATGTGGTCGGCGCTCTGCCCGGCCTCAATCGGGCGACGGCCATCGCGCTTCTCATACCGTTCACGTACAAGCTGCCGCCTCTGGTCGCCATCTCGTTCCTGATCGGCATCAACAAGGGTGGCGCCACGGGGAGCGCGATCACCGCCATCCTCATCAACGTGCCGGGCGAGCCGTCATCGGTGGTGACGACCCTCGACGGTTATCCGATGACGAAGCAGGGCAAGGCGCAGAAGGCCCTCAAGATCGCGCTGTACGGCTCGGTGGCCGGCGACTTCATCGCCACCATCGCGCTCATCCTGCTGACGGCGCCGCTGGCGAAGCTCGCGATCGGCACCGGGCCGGTCGAGCTGACGGCCGTCCTCATCTTTGCGATCACCTTCATTGCCGCGGTATCCGGCAAGTCGTTCTTCAAGGGATTGATCGCGGGCTTCCTCGGCCTGTTCCTGTCCGCCCCACGCCTGGATGTGGAGACGGGCCAGCCGCGGCTGACATTCGGCTGGCAGGACGTCTATGACGGCATTCCGTTGCTGGCGATTGCCATCGGCACGCTCGCGCTCTCGGAGATGCTGGTGCAGATCGACAAGGGATGGCGCGGCAACTACGGGCACAAGACCGCTTACATGGAGAGTGGAAAGCCGGAAGACCGGCGTCTCTCCCTGTCTGAATTCATCACGTGCATTCCGACGATTCTGCGGTCGAGCTTCGTCGGGATCGGTGTCGGTCTCCTGCCCGGGTTGGGCGGAAGCCTCAGCTCTTTCCTGGCCTACACCTGGACCAAGCGTGCCGACAAGGATCCCGATCGCTTCGGCAAGGGCGCGATCGAGGGCGTCGCGGCGGCCGAGACGGCGGACAACGCGGCGGTGCCGGCGAGCCTCGTGCCGATGTTCGCGATTGGCCTGCCCGGCAGCGTCTCGACCGCGCTGCTGATGGGCGCGTTCATGATGCACGGGCTGACGCCCGGCCCCTACCTCATGCGCGATGATGCCGTGCTGGTGTACTCGATCTTCGCCGGCATGACCCTCGCCTCCGTGATCCTGCTTGCGATCGGTATCGCCGGGCAGCGCCTCTTCGCCTGGCTCATCCTGGTGTCGGACGCCATCCTGCTGCCGATCATCATCTTCCTATGCGTGGCCGGCGCCTATCTGGAAGGCAGCGGCATGTTCGGCGTCTACCTGATGCTGATCTTCGCCTTCTTCGGCTACTTCATGAAGAAGTTCGATTTCTCGTTCGTGACGTTCCTGATCGGCTTCATCCTCGGGCCCATGGCGGAGCTGTCGCTGCGCCAGGCGCTCATTCTCACGGACGCGAAGCCGTCATCGCTTCTCAACTATCCTGTTGCCCTCGTATTCCTGCTGATGGCTGCGATCTCTGTCTGGCGCTTGAGCGCGTTCCAGCTGAAGCAATCACGCGTCGAAGCACCGGCACCGCCGCAAACACCACCCGTCCAGGCTGGAGGCGGAGCCCAAAAAGCCGACAACACCTGAGAACCGATGGCCCGAGTGGGCCGTCAAGAGCTGCAAGCTAGGGAGTAGATGAAATGCAGAAGTGGAAATACGCGTCCGTTGCGGCCGCGGTGCTGGCGGCGGCCATGTCGATGGTCACGCACGTCGAGGCAGCGGACTTTCCGTCCAAGCCCATCAATATTTTCGTCGGATTTGCCGCCGGCGGCGGCACGGATGCGGTAATCCGCGCCATGGCGGAACCGATGTCCCAGTCCCTGGGGCAAACCGTCATCGTCCAGAACAAGCCTGGCGCAGGTGGTGGCGTGGCAGCCATGGCCGTCAAGGCAAGCGAGGCGGACGGGCACACGCTGATCGGCACGGGCTCGCTGACCTACACGTTCGAGCCGTTGGTCCTGAAGACGCAGTACCAGCACACCGACTTCGCGCATGTTGCCGTCACGAACCTGTTCCAGGACGGTTTGTTCACGCACCCGAGCCGCCCGTACAAGAGCATGCGTGACATCATCGACGCGGCGAAGGCAGAAAAGCGCGACATCAAGTACGCCTCCCAGTATCAGCTCGACAAGCTGATCTTCGAATACGTTGCCAAGAAGGAAGGCGTGAAGATCATTCCCGTGCCGACGGGCGGTGGCAATGGTGCCGTGCAGGCCGTGCTCGCCAATCAGGTCGATTTCGGCTTCTCGGGTGGCACGTTCGGTCCACAGGCGGAAGCGGGAGCCCTGCGTGTGATCGGCGCCATGTCCCTCGAGCGCCTGGAGCGCTTTCCGGATACCCCGAGCATGAAGGACAACGGCTGGGATATCGGCGGCGAGAACTACGTTGTCTTGTCCGCGCCCAAGAACACGCCCAAGGCCGTGGTCGAAAAACTCGGCAAGGCCATTGAAGCCGCGCTGAAGGCGCCGAACGTGCAGGCGGTTGTCAAGGCGCGCTACATGAAGGAGCTGTTCATCGGCCCGGACAAGGCGGATGCCGCGATCGAGACGCAGCACAAGAAATATGTCGATCTGCTCGAGCGCGTGAAGTAGCGCCGGCAGGGGTTTTGTCCACGTCGGAGCGCCCGCTTCACGGAGCGGGCGCTTTTGCATGACTAGGGCCGGTCTTCCTGCGCCGAGGTATTGCGCCCTTGGGTAATCAGTCGCGCGCTGCGTTGGTTGCGCGCGTGAATCCACAACCAGTTCAGCGCCACGCTGAGCCGGCTGCGCAGTCCGATCAGGAAGTAGATGTGGGCGATGCCCCACACCCACCACGCGAGCGCACCGCGCATCTTGAGCCAGCCGAAATCGATGACGGCGAGCCGCTTGCCGATCTGTGCCAGGCTGCCTGCGTGCTTGTACTGGAAGGGGCCGGGCGGAGCGCCCCCGCGCAGGCGCGCCTTGATGACTTGCGCAACATACCGGCCCTGCTGTTTCGCGGCCGGGGCGATGCCGGGCACGGGCTTTCCATCCGGGCCTGGGATCGTCACCGTATCGCCGATGGCGAACACGTCGGGGTGCCCGGGAACGGTGAGGTCGGGGTTGACGATGAGCCGTCCGGCCCGGTCGGCGGGTGCGCCCAGCCATTCGGCAGCCGGTGAAGCGCGTACGCCGGCAGCCCAGATGATGGTCTTGGCCTCCAGGGTGCGGTCGCCGTAGACGACGCCGTCGGCAGTGCATTGCGAGACGGCCCGCCCCAGTTCGACCTCGACGCCGATGTGTTCGAGAGAGCGCTGCGCGTAGTCGGAAATATCTTCCGCGTACCCCGCGAGCACGCGCGGGCCCGCTTCGATGAGCACCACGCGCGCCTTCTGCGTATCGATGTTGCGGAATTCCGCAGGTAAGGTGTCGCGCGCCAGCTCCGCGATGGTGCCGGCCAGCTCGACGCCGGTCGGCCCCGCGCCGACGATGACGAACGTGAGGAGGGCGGCGCGCTTGCGCGGGTCCGTCTCCCATTCCGCCCGCTCGAAGGCCATGAGGATGCGGCGACGGATGCGCGTCGCGTCCTCGATAGTTTTCAGGCCGGGTGCGAACGGTTCCCACTCGTCATGACCGAAGTAGGCGTGCCGGGCGCCGGTCGCCAGGATGAGCGTGTCGTAAGCAACAGTCTTGCCGTCATCGAGCCGCACGCGGCGTGCCTCGGCGTCCACGCCCACGACAGTGGCAAGGATGGTCGTGACCTCGGGCCGCCGCCGCACCAGGGCGCGTATGGGCCAGGCGATCTCGGATGTCGCCAGCGAGGCCGTCGCGACCTGATAGAGCAGCGGCTGAAAGATGTGGTGGTTGCGCTGGTCGATGAGCGTGATGTCAACGGGCGTCCGCGCAAGGCCATGCACGGCTTCCAGGCCGCCGAAGCCGCCTCCGACGACGACGACCTTATGGTGCCTGGCTTGGCTGGGAGTCGCCACGGTTCTCGCTCTCCGCTTGCAGACGGGGCCTCAGCCCTCTCGCTTGCTTTTGCCGGCGCGCCGTGACGCCTGCGTGTCGCGCAGGAGGCCGTACAACCAGGCCACGCCGGCATCCATCATAGCCGCCTTGGATGCGACGGCGCGAATCGTGTCCCGCTGCGGCGGGAGCGGCGGTTTGGTGGCCACGACATTGAATCGTGCCGCGTGTGCGGCAACGAGATGTTTCGGCAAGGCTGCGAGCAGATCGGTTCCGGAGACGATGGCGAGGGCCATCATGAAGTTGGGAACCGTCACGGCGACGCGTCGCGAGAGGCCGCGTTTGTCCAGTGCCTCGTCGGTGAAGCCGTGTGCGTCTCCCGCCAGCGACACCAGCAGGTGCTCGGCGGCGCAGAAGCGGGTCAATGTCGGGGCCTTGGCGTAGGGATGGCCGGCGCGGCATGCGATGACGAACTCCTCGTCATAGAGTGGCTGCGCAACAAAGCGCGCTGGAACTTCGTCGAGAGGAACGAGGGCGATGTCGAGCGTGCGCTCGTCGAGGTCCGTCAACGCAGACTGCCAGGTGGCACCTCCATGGGGCGGCAACAGCTGCCGCACGCTGACATCGATATGCGGTGCCGAGCGCTGCAATGCCGCCAGCAGCGATGGCAGCACGACGGCGGAGACGGCATCCGGTGCGCCGATGGTAAAGCGGCGGTTCGATGTGGCGGCATCGAACGGCTCCGCGGTTGCGACAACGCTCCTCACGCGCGAGAGGATCTCGGCGACCGGCTGGGCCAGCTCGAGCGCGCGAGCCGTCGGCACCACGCCCTTTGGGGTCCTAAGAAACAGCGGATCGTTGAGGAGCCGCCGCAGTCGCCCGAGCCCGTGGCTGACAGCCGAAGGTGAAAGCCGCAAGCGTTCGGCGGCGCGGCCGATGTGGCATTCCGCCAGCACCACCTCGTAGAGGACCAGCAGGTTCAAGTCGGCGCGCGAGAGATCAATTTGGTTCAGCATAATGCTGAAATCATACCATTGGATTCATCGATCTTCACCTGCGATCTCAGGCTCAAGCGAGCGGCGTCCAGCGCGCTCCCGCAGTTGCAGAACCACGAGGAATGACATGGTGAAGCCAATCCAATCCCTGATTGCCCTGGCAGCGATGTCGGGCGTGATGTTCCCGACTCTTGCGCCGGCGAGTGATTTGCCTGCGGCGGAGGAACGGACCGGCGGCGCCAGTCCGGCGGCGACACCGGCGGCCTCGGGCGCCAAGGCCGTGGTTGCCTTCTGGCGCGAGGCGGGGCCTGCGCTGTGGTTCGCCAAGGACCCGGCGTTCGACCGCACATTCCGCGAGCGCTTCTTGCACGTCTATGAAGCTGCCGCACGCGGGGAACTCGGCGACTGGGTGTCGATGCCAGAAAGTGCGCTCGCGCTCGTGTTGCTGCTCGACCAGTTTCCGCGCAATGCCTTCCGTGGAACGCCGCGCATGTATGCGACCGATGTGCTGGCGCGCACGGTCACGGCCGCGGCCATCAGCGCGGGCCATGACGCAGCGGTAGCGGACGACCTGTCCTTGTTTTTTTATCTGCCGTTCGCTCATTCCGAGGACATGGCCGACCAGAACAGGTCGGTGGCCCTTTGCCGCCGCCTCGGGCAGCCCAGCCTGTCCCATGCCGAGGGGCATCGCGAGATCATCCGGCGTTTTGGTCGCTTTCCCCACCGCAATCCGATCCTGGGACGCCCGATGCGGCCGGAGGAACAGCGTTTTCTCGATGAGGGCGGTTTTGCCGGCTGACGCCACGGCCGGATCGATTGAGGCGATCCGGCCGATCCGGTTTCTCCCGGCTTGCGATGGGGGCTGAACCGGCCTATTGCGTTTCGGCGAGATGGGTCGCTACGCGTGGGAGACACAACCTGCGGACAAACCGGCCCCGGTGCAGGTCCGAGCGAGGTCTCCCATGACGACCCAACGTCAGAACACCGAGGTTCGCGGTCCCGATGGGTTCACGCCGTCGCAACTGCGCAAGTTGAAGATCGCCGTCGTCGTCATGGGCGTCATTCTGATCGCCGGCTTTGCCGGGCTGATCTGGCGCATCGTCTACCTGATCAACAAGGGGGAGCGCACGTCCGCGGTGTCGGCGATCGCCAAGGAAGCGCGGCTGCCGCTGCCGCCTGGGGCGACGGTCCGCAACCTCGCCCTGTCGGGCGACCGCCTCGCAGTGCACTACGACGCGCCGTCGGGCTCCGGCATCGCGCTGCTGGATCTGGTCACAGGCCAGCCCCTTGCACGCGTCGATCTGGTGCCGCAGGTGCCGCGCCAGTAGCTTTCGCAGGCGAAGACTTGTCTTTGCGGGGCATCGACGTGGCAGAAGGCACTTGATCCCCCAGATCGTCTCCCATATACGAAGGCTCCATTGAGAGTTGCCCCGTTCGTCTAGTGGCCTAGGACGTCAGCCTCTCACGTTGAAAACAGGGGTTCGATCCCCCTACGGGGCGCCACCCTTCAAAATTCGACATTAAAATCAATTTGTTACCCCCGTCGGGAATGTTTTTCCGTCGATTTCGGGGATGTCTTGTTCGGCGTTCGTGCCAGCAGCTCTGGTGCCCGCACCGCCAATTTCCGCCTCTGTGCTTTCATTCGATCCGTCACACGAAGGATCACTCTATCTTTTCGATGTCTCCGGGCGCACTCTTGCCAAGGAGCAACTGCTGGAGGACATCCCCCGCGTCGTTACCGATTTCGGCGATGCCATCTCGGTGGGTGAGTTCTATGGCAGCATTTACAATATGACGCCCAACCACACTGACGACATTCACGCCGCAATGGTTGAAAATACGGACCTTGAAGTTCTGACAGAAACCGGTGGCGTGCGCCGCCGACCCAACACGATCCGCGCGAACGATACGCTGCGCATGAAGCGCCAGCGTACCTTCTTCCCGATCTTCCTTAGCTCGAAATAGCCCGTCAGGCTCTACGTGTTGGCTTCAAAGACGTCCTGATCCACTGGGGAGGGCTCGTCGACGAGCAATCGCAAGACCCGGCGTACGCCGTAACGCGCGCCTTCCACATCTATGGAGATGAATGACTTGCGCAAACTCTTGTCAGAATCCCAAAACCAATCCGAGATCACGTCAGCCTTGGTGGGAATCCCCGCCGACCAGTTTTCGCGTCGGCAACGTCCAGCTTCCCGTCTTTGACAGACGGGTTGAGACCTCTGCCAACATTCCTACCGCGAGATCAGGGATTGCGCAGATGTCCTCGAAGTCGGAAGCTCCACCGTCCTGCTCTGTGGTGTTGAGCCTGAACTCGCCCATCCGATGTGACAGGTAGAACGCACCCATTCGATCCATCAAGCCGTTTGTAGGCTATCCTTCGACCGTTGGAGATGAGCCGTCGCCGGATATCGTCGATCCGCGCGTGCCACTGCAACGAAGGCGAGCGCAGGACGAGATAGCAGTAGATACGGTGTGATGAAGCCGGTGCTCCCCTCCATAGTCCGACGCGATGAACAGACGTTCGCTCGGTGCCGGCCGTTGCTCTGCAACTGCGATCATCCTTTGGAGCGAATAACCCCACGGCCATTGCTTCCTCACCCAGATGTTCTTTTCCGTGAGAAGTCGCCAAGAGGCATATTGCGGTGGTGTGTTTAATTTTGGCACGAGCAAGCGCTAGCATACCCAAGGTTGCGAGAGCATGCGGATTTCATCCTCCCTGTTGCAACTGAATTCCACCCACATCGAGCCTGGCAACCGGAGACCTAACTTCATCGCAGGCCGCTCGCTGCGATCCTCCGTAAACACCATCTCCCAATCGAAGAGGCGTGGGACAGGCCAAGGGTGCCCCGCCGTAAGGCTGACGACGGCGCTTCGACTGCTGTCGAACGGGAAGCCGACATAGCCGAGTACAGTCTGGGAATTGATCCCGTGACAGACCCGATGTCTGCAAACTCTGCATTGCGGTCATCGAGTGTCGACAGTGCCCCTCAACGAGACGCGTCTCATTGGGTTCACTCCAGCAGGGCGTCTCACGACGAGGCCAGTGTGCGTGGAATATGGACAATTCGAGTTTCGGTTCGCGTATGAAGAGAAGGGCTAGAGCTTAACGATACAACGGGACCGAAGTGATCAGGCCTCCGCGGTTTCCACTCCTAGCGCGAAGGCGCCATAGGAAGTTACAACGTGAAGCCTCGCCCTCGGTAGGAGATTGGGTCGAAGCGGTTGCATTGTACGACCATTGTACCCTGAGGCGGCGGGCGACTTCTGTCGGGCCAGCGCCAGTCGCAAGCATCTCCTTGATGGCAGTGGCGCTGATCCGGCGCTTGCGGCCGCGGTAGACGCCTTTGAGCTTGGCGCGGGCGGTGTCTTCGAGCTGGCGCTCCTTGATACGTTCGTGCGCGAACGGAGCGTCACAGCTCCTCAGATCGAACGACGAACAAAGTGTCCCAATCGACTCTGCAGCGCCGGCTAAAGCGGGTTGATATTATTGCGCTTTCAACGAGGTGGCGGTCCGGAAGGATTCGAACCTGCAACCATTGAGGGATTTGCCGAGTGATTGATTGCGCCTGCTGGCGAACGAGGAGCTGTCTGGCTTTGGTTTCCGCAAGTTTGACAGCGGCAGGCCCAGCTACTTTTTCAGATTCAATGTGGGACAATAACCTCCCGGCTGACGACTGATTGCTGCCTTATCCCAGAAGCAGTCGCCTAGCAGGGCTGCTATCGACTTGATTGTCTGGCGCCATGAGAAAAAGCCTCGCATGCATACTCCACCCTAGCGGTCAGCAGATAACCAAGGCGCCATTGTATCGGCCAATCATCATCGGTGAAGATCGTCCGATCGAGCCGCAACGTTGGAGTATCGACGTCCACGCCGAGCGGTTCGGCTACATTCTCTGGCAATGACACCGGCGTTACATGCTCGACAGCACGCGCTGCGAGCACACCGCAATCGAGAGCCAACGTAGTGATGCGGTAGTCGACACCCGGTCTTTCCGGAAAACCGGGAAGTCTCGTTATCGCGACCGCGATCTCCTCGTAAAGAAAGTTCTCTCCCCTGCGACGTCTTAACCGGCGCTCCCGAATGATGCGATCCTCGCGGCGCAGTTCGAGCTTGGCCTGCTCGAGGTTGTTGGGGTGCGATGTCTCGATACTCAACCGCAGGAACTCGCCCTCGACGCAAGCTCCGTTGTGATCGCGGATGTTGTTGAACGCGTTTATGGTGCGTTCGTTGCAGAATCCCAACACACGGGTACCCTTTCCCTGCTGGCGAAGGATGATGCCTTTCGCTTCCAGCAGCTTCAGGGCATGACGAACCGTCCCGGGACTGACGCGCAGCTCCTGCCCGAGAAGCGGTTCGGCGGGAAGATATGCTCCGATGGGAAATGATCCAGACCGGATCCTGCTCTCAATTTCGCGCCGTGCTTGCTCGTACAGTGGGATAAGTTTGATGGGACTTCCTTTGAGCACAGGCCCTCTCCAGATCTAAGCGCAACTCTGCAAAAATTTGTTCGGCCTGTCCCTCACTCGTACCTTAGGGAAGGGCTGCCGGCCATCTCGACCAAGCGGTGTTCGGACCGTTGGCCTGGCCGCCGAAAGCCCGGTGGCAGGCGATGCCTGGGCCTCGCCGTATCTATTAGCCGCTCGATATCAGCATCGACCATTTCCGCTACAATGTCCTCGAGAGTCGCGACTGGCTGCCATCCCAATTTCTCGTGTGCCTTGGTGGCGTCGCCGAGGAGTATGTCGACCTCCGCGGGCCGCATGTAACGCGGGTCGGCGACGATGTGGTCGGCCATGTCGAGACCGACGTAGGAAAAAGCGAGCTGGCAGAACTCTCGCACCGACGCCGTCCGTCCGGTGGCAATCACATAGTCTCCCGGCTTGTCCTGTTGCAGCATGAGCCACATGGCCCGCACATAGTCGCTCGCGTGGCCCCAGTCTCGCTTGGCATCGAGGTTTCCGAGCGCGAGCTCGCTTTCCAGCCCTAGTTTGATCCGGGCAACGCCGTCGGTAATTTTACGTGTGACGAACTCGATGCCGCGCAGCGGGGACTCGTGGTTGAAGAGGATGCCGTTCGAGGCATGAATGCCGAAGCTCTCGCGATAGTTCACCGTCATCCAGTGCGCATAGAGCTTGGCAACACCATAGGGTGACCGTGGGTAGAACGGTGTCTGCTCGGACTGTATCGGATGCTGGATGAGACCGAACATCTCGGATGACGATGCCTGGTAGATGCGCGCCGCAGGTGCGGTGAGGCGCACGGCTTCCAGGACGTTGGCCGCACCGAGCCCCGTGACGGTTCCCGTGAGAATCGGCTGCTGCCAGGAGGATTTCACGAATGACTGGGCCGCCAAGTTGTAGATTTCATCAGGCTGGACCTCGCGGACCACGCGCATGAGGCAGGGCAGGTCGATGAGATTCCCGTCATGCAGGGTGATGTCGTCAGATATGCCGAGCCACTTCAGTCGCGCATCAACCACCTCGGCAGATGCACTGCGTCGAACCAGTCCGTGAACCTCGTATCCCTTGTCGAGAAGCAACTGCGCAAGATACGCGCCATCCTGTCCTGTTACTCCGGTAATTAAGGCCTTCTTCATTGCCCCCTCCATCCTGGCTCAGTGCGCTGTTGGGTATCGATCATGCGTATACGAACTAGTTCGAAAGCTGCTCGACAGCCGGTTGGTCAAACTGGAAATCCGAACCATGCGAGCGTGAGCTATAGGCGGACCGTGCTGTCGCCACCGCGAATGCATGCGACACCAGCTTGTTGACGAAGGTCGCCATGGACCTTTTTTCGGCGAAGCGCACGATGTTCTGGCACGTTGCCAGATAGATCTTCTCGTCGAGCAGGAGCCGCTTTGCGGCGTCCGCCAGAGCTGGTGCATCGCAACGGGCAGCTATCATACCGGTGCTCCCGTCCCGTACCTGCTCGGGAAGCGCGCCCACGGGCGTGGCAATGACCGGTACCCCCGCAGCGAATGCGATGCTGACGATGCCCGACTGACTGGCTTCGATATGGGAGAGCACGACGGCATCGAAGCGCGGTAGGATCTCGGCAATTTCCGGGATCGTCAGCCAGCGGTTGACCACCTCGGCCTGCATCCGTTTCAACCGTTCGGCACTGGCGCCAAGAGCGCCCATGCCGTACACGCCAACGTCCACGGGGATGCCCCCTGCGCGCAAAGCCTCGACGGCATCGAGAAAGAGGGGCAGACCCTTGTAGGGTTTGATTCGGCCGAGAAAGAGCAAGCGAAATGGTTTCCTGGGCGGTACAATCGCGCGTCGCGCGCCGATATCGAGGTCGGGCAGAAAGGTTTGTCGTACTCGCTCTCGCGACGCCAACCTCTCCTCGACAATCTGCTCCGTCACAGCGGAGCTGAGGGTCACAACCGCATCTGCCCGTCGCAAGGTCTGTTTGGCGAGAGACCCGATCCATCCCGTGTGATCGCCGGGATGCCGAACCGCATCATGGACTACGGCAACGTATGAGGTGTCACCGTTCCGCAAATAGGGCATCAGGAAGGGAGACCAGACATGCGGCATGAGCTCGACGACCACTTGCGTCCTGTCACGACGCAAGCGCTCGCGAAGCAACCGCCGCAAGTGTGGTATCCGCCAACTGCCGAGGGCCGCACCAACATTCGAGCTGAAGGTATCGATCTCGAAGAGGTGCGAGCCGAACTTGCGAAACTCGTCGATAGCTTCGTTTTGCCGTGAGACGCAGATGGTGGGCTCGACGTGGCACTCCGCAAGAGCGGCTCGCCCCGCTCCCAGCGTCAGTTGAGTCAAGGCGCCGCGGCGGCCCCAGTAGGCGAACATGATTCGTTTCGTAACCGATTGCATCGCTCGTCCCTTGAGCCCGTGACTTAGAATTTCAACGCTTCGCCAACGCGCTTGGCATACTTGCCGACACTCCATTCCGTTGCCGCGAACGCAGCTCCGCTCTCGCTCAAGCGAGTCGCAAGCCGCGGGTTTTCACGTAGTGACCGCAGCGCAACGGCTGCCGCGTTCACATCGGCATCGGCCCAATGCATAGTGGGGTAGTTGTACGTTTGCTGATCGTCGGCTGCCCGGACGAGACGATAGGGAACCGGAATTCCGGTTTCGGCCGTCAGGAAATCGACGTTTCCCGACCAACCCGTCGCCACCACGGGACGTTTGTGGAGCATGGCTTCTGCAAGCGTCAGGCCGAAGCCTTCCGCACGGTGCAGGGAGAGCAGCACTTGGCTTTCCCGGTACAGGGCATGAACCGCAGATGCATCGACGACGCTGTTAATCAGTGTGATGTTCGGTGCGCCCGCCACTGCCGCCTTCAGTAAGGCGTGTGCATCCGGTGCGGATGCCGGGTGTGAATTCTTCACAATGAGGCAGGCAGAAGGATCGCTGCCGAATGCTGTGCGGAAGGCGGCGATGCTCGCCAACACATTCTTCCTTGCGAAGCTGGAGGCCGTATTGAAGATCGTCAGGACAGTGAACGCAGCTGCAGCGGGCACCTCTCGATCGCTAGACGCATATGCGGCCGCAACCGGATGCGGCACGATGCGTATCGATCGCCCCTCCGCAATATCCGCCACCGCACGCGCTACGAACGTGCTCGGCACCCAGATCTCATGGACGAACTTCGCACCGTTGATCCACTCCGGCGGGGCCTTTGGCAGTTCCCACTGCCAATAGCCAACGACATATTTGTTGCGAAGAATACGCCGGCCGATGCGCAATAGTGCGAAGGCTACGAAGGGCGCATTGACGTGGAGAATGATGGTTCCAGGACCATCGCCGCCTTGGACCCTCGCATCGGCAAACTCGAAATCATCGATGTCTTGCGGCTGCATGAAATCGGCCGAAACGTCGACGCCGAGCACGGGGACGCCCGCTGAAGCCAAAGCCCGGTAGCAAAGTCGCGCCGACTGTCCCAATCCCGAGGCCGTGCGCAGAGACCCGACCACAATGACGGGGAGCTCCTGGGCAACATCGCGCCCAGGGGCAAGCGCCATGCGTTGGGATGCGCGAACAAGTGCGCCGCGCCGCACGCTGCGGGGAAGTCGCTGCCATAGGTGCCGGTGCAATCTGCGGTCCATCCACGTTCTCTAGGCACGAGCGCCATCATCGATCGGGAACGCCGACGCGAGCAAACATCATCAACGGAATTTGGCTGGCTATTGAGTCTGCGGGGAAGGCCGCGTGCTCAGCCACGAACGCACATAACGAGCGACGCTGAAGACATGTTGAATGAAAGTCGCTTCCAAATGGGCGATGAGCCCGAAGAGCGCCATGAATATCCCGATGTGGGCAATGAAACCGGCAACCAACGCCAGCGTGCCCGACAGGTGGTGGCTGGCCACATAGCATGTGCTAGCTATGACCGCGCGTATGAATGTCGTCATCACGAGATGCAAAGGGGGAATGTAGCTTTTTAGGGCATGCAGCAGATGTGCGTTCATTTTGTCATATCTCGCGAAGTCGTTTGAGTGGCTGGATCATCTGAACGCACTAGCTGATACGTTGAGCGACGATGGCCGCCCGCGGAAGGCTTGGCCGCGCCGCTGTCTTGCTTGGGCGCATCCCCAGAAACTCATGCTTTTCTACACGCACGATTTTAAAGCCGAGGATGGCGAAGATGTACTCGTAGGCTTTGAATGAGTAGGTCCAGAACACGAAATCGTTCTCCGGCCTGTCCGGCCTGCCGTTGAAGCGCGCAACAGGCTCGTCGTCGTCAATGAAATCCGTGTTCACGACGATCCAGTCGTTCGCAACTTTGGATATCGACGCCAGTGCGCGAATTGGATCGGACAGATGCTCGAGGATGGCTCCGGCGATGACGACATCGAACGGACCGAGTTGAGAGGGGATGTCGTAGACATCGCCGTAGAAGGCCTTCGCCCTCGACCCTAGCAGATGGTGACTGAGCCAGTATGCATTTTTCCAGGAGTCGAAGAGGGCCGATTGATTGCGACACCAGGCTTCGTGGTCTCGGTAGTACACCCCCTCCCTGAAGGGCAGCACGTGCTGGCGTGCCGCAGTATCCAGGTCGAACGATACGACTTCACGCGCTCCGCGCTGCTCGCTCGAGAAGGACAGAAAGCCGGAGGCCGTGCCGACATCCAGGACGCGCATGTTCGTCAAATTGACGTGGCCGATATAGTCGTCGAACCTGCCACGCAAATCCCATCCACCGTCTTGAAGGCCGAAAATGGGTAGGTTCATGGTGTGATAGAAGTAGCAGGTGTCGATGTTGTCGACTGTTCTGGGTCTGGCGAACATCCATCCTCCGTCCGGCTATGCAGAGAGTGCAAGTTGCGGATTGGCGAAACCCCTGCATCCCTGTACGGCGCACTTGGGCGCGTGTGATGCTGAATCCTCGCGGCCGGGTGAGTTGACCCGATCAGCCGACAACACTTCGGACAATCGCTCCCGGAACGCCCGGCTGTCGTGGGCGGCGACAAACTCGCTGATCGCGGATGCAGGTATCGGGGCCTTAAGGAGCGCGACGACCGCCTCGGCAACAGTTGACGCACCCGCATTAACAGGGATTGTGTGAACGCACGCGCCGTACTCCTTGAAGGATCCGATATCCGACACGATGATGTTGCGCCGCAGCCCTAATAACTCCGCGACGGCGCCGGACGACTCGCCCAGGTTGCGTGCGCGTAGCTGAATGGCAATGTCTGCCTTGGCCATCAGGCGAGTGAAATCGGGTTGCGACAGAGAATCCTCGGCTTCGATGTCTAACCCTGCCGATGCGTCGCCATGCACCGCCAGCCAACGCCTGCAGCCGTAGCCGCTCAAGACAACACGGATGGGAATGCCACGCCGTTTCAGCTCCTGCGCTGCGGCAAGAACCACAGGCGTTCGCTTCTCCTCGCCAGGCACACCGAACGTTCCGATAACGACCCTATCCGAGGATCGCAGCGGCTGGTCGCACGCCCCAAGTTCCGAGGGCGACGGGATGGGCAGAAACACCCTGGAGATTCGCGCGTTTTTGTCCCCGAGATCGGCCGCGCATAACCTCCGTGCAGAGTCCGAATTTACCAGGAAGCTTCGCACGCCAAAGCGTTCCAGAAAAAAGCGCGGACCGAAAACAGTCTTGTCGACCAGAGCCTCGATGGCCGCCCACTTGTCACGCGGTGCAAGCGTTCTGAAATCGACCGCTCGACATGCGTAAGTCTCCTGCATAACCCGAATGAACTCGCCACTGCCCACCCCAAGGGCGTCGTGGATGAGGCTGAGCAGGCAAATGTCGTGAAGATAGAGGTGAGTGATGCTCGCAAGGTTCAACGCGGAGATCTTCTTCAGCACGTCGAAGGCGTACATGTGATGTGGGGAGTTACCCACCACGACAACGATTGCCCTGTAGGGGATGCAGGTGAGCGCGGCCGCTAGCGCCCGGACATCCAGAACGCGCACACGATCGCTGCTGCGTTCCATGGCCTTGCTGTTGGCGAAGAACCAGTCGTCGTCGACAGCCGGGCAGAAAATGTCGACATCGTCAGTGCTGCCTTGCCAAGACCGGAACGAATAGCCGGCAATGCCGGTTTCCGAAGGCGGCAGCACGCTCACGAAGGCTATGGGCTTACGATCCGTTGATTGCGTGTCGGAAAGTTGCGCAATGGTATGCGCAAACGGCAAGTGGCTGGGTCGGCTCTGCGTGAAATACGTCTCCATCCACTGCTGCAGGCGCGCCTCGCGCTGGCCTGTCAACGTGCTGTTCCACTCCGAGATGAGGTAGGCGGAACTGGGGCTCACGCGCTTGAGTATTCGATAGGCCGCATGAAGCATTTGCGATGTATCCGGATCGAGGTCTTCGCTGGACAGGCGGTCGGTTAAGCTGCGGCCTTGTTCAAGGCCAGCCTTCGCTTTACGTACTCGTCCACATAGTCAGCCGCAGAACGCGATACGCGATCGTTGAAAAAGTATGGGCCGGGCGCGTACCTCAGGCCGAGCGCAGCGGCCACCGAGGGGAAGACAGGCGTTTTCTCGCCATTGAGCACGGCGTCAAGGGGGGCTTCCATTCTGTCGGGTATGGGACCCAATCCAAGTGCGTGCCAAATTGCCCGGCAGTATGCGAGTGCCAAATTTCCTTTTGGGTGATTGGGCGTCCAGAACAGATCACGGTCGCGATAATTGTCGACCAGGAAGCTGCCTATCCCCGTGACGTCTGTCCGAGATTCCTTCTTGCAAAAAAGGTCGAGCGACCATTGCGCGTTGCCCTCGATCTCGCGCATGTCAACTTGCTCTGTGGTATCAAGCGCCGCGATTTCACCCGAGCTGATACTTCCGAGGTTGTCGTCGATCCATTTGTTTCCGTAGTCCGTGCCCAGGCCGGGCCACGCCTTGTCGTAATGCCAAGGGCACAAACCGGTCCACATTATGTAGGGAACGCGAAGCTTCGTCGCCGAGGGGTTGACGATCTCGCTGAGGACGTATTCGTCGCTATACTCCGGTGAAGGTGGGTTTTCGATAGGCTGATATACAAACACATCAATATCGCGCCATTGCGCCGGTAAAGGCATTTTCCGGTTGAAATAAACGAAATTGGGAGCAAAAATCACCCCCCAATTAAGCTCAAGATGCTCAATGATTTTTTCAATAAATATGCCGTGGCACGTCAAATACAGGCCTATCCGCATCCGTTCCCCCGTGAGCAGAAGCGATATTTCGCAGCATCGTTCCTTGTTGCCGCTGATATTTCGTATTATGGCTATTACTCATTTCAGAAATTTGCGATGCAAAAATTTTGTTATCCACACGATCATGATTATCGAAATAATGATAAACTATATAATTTAGAAAATACCTCTAGTCGACATTCCGACGGCGGATCAACTGCCGTGGCAGAGGCATCCGGAGAAGCGCGTCGCGTCGCTTAAGCCCCTAGAAGAGATCGAAATAATTGGTTGCGCGGCAATCCGCCCCGTGTAGCGGGAGCAGATAAGACGTGTACGCTGGGTATAGGGGACGGAGATTGCGAGGAGGTGGAAGTGGTGTCAGATCGCGCGCCGCGGGGAAGGTCTGAATTCACCTCAATTTCGGCCGAGGAGATGCGGAACGCAATTCTCACCTTGGCGGAGAAGTTTCTGAGTGTCGCGGAGGGCCACTCCTACGCGGCCGTTTGCGGGGCCGTGGGTGTCGTGTTGGGCCGCCTGGAGGCGCTCTCGACCAGCCCAATCGATCGCCGGAAGGCTTTCGAGGTCATTGCCTCTGCTATGAACGACCAGCTGTAACGACGGCGGCCCCGATTCGCCCCAGATAGGCGCCAACCTGAGAATCGTTGGTGGTCGCGAACGTTTCGGCGATATAGGCAACGTCGATGGTTTTGACATAAGCGATCCGCCACTGCAGGGGCGCACCGTCCTCGTCGAAGATAATCCGATCAAGCATCAGCCCGATAAACGCGCTGTGTGCTCCAAAGCGTCGCGCAATCGTGCGCGTCACCTGCGCGGCGCTGACGGTCTCTATTGCTGAGGTGGCCGAAATTCCGTGCTGCTGGGCAAGCGCACGAACACGGTAGTCCCCGGACGGAGCATCTTGGAGCCCTGGAAACCGCGTGAGGGCAAGGGCGGCTTCCTCGTACATGTAGCAGCGTCCGTTAAGGTAGCGTAGGCGCCGCTCGCGCACGATCCGTTCGTCTTCCTGCAATATCAGACGATTGCGCTCTTGCGCGTTCGCCGCCACCACTTTTTGACTGATCTTGACGATGTCGCCCGGAACAATCCGTCCCATGCGATCTTTCAAATTGTTGAACGCATTCGATGGCCGGCCGGATGCCAAATCGACAACCCGGGTACCGCGTCCTTGCGATCGGACAATAGCGCCTTTTGCTTCAAGCAATTGCAGCGCATGCCTGACGGTGCCAGGACTAACGGAAAGCGCCTGGCCGAGCACAGTTTCGGACGGCAAATAAGCGCCAACTTTCCACGTTCCTTGCTTTATCTGCTCCTCAATCTTACGCTTCACCTGCTCATACAAGGGCAATGGCCGTATGGAATTTGAGTTGGGCACGACAGTCCTCCAACAAGAACCGCGTCTGCACAATTGGAATAAAGAACGCAAAAACCTCACTCTGTTACGATCTGTTGTCAATTGGATGTTTCAATCTAGTGTCTCATGAAAAGGTAGAATAGCATTTCTTTGTTCGCTTGACAGTTGATCCGCTCCGCAAGCTGATTGCGGGCGCTCCTCACGTATGGATACAAGCGCGAATGCTAGCTGAGTAGCAGTTCACGCTTGGCCGCCACCCAGATCAAACGCCGGCGCGCTTAGCCTGCAATTTCTCGACCGATTGCTGATTTGGTGCGGTCATCGTAAGGCAATCAATTCCTGAACTCGCGCGGTTAGTTTTGCATGCATGCCGCTAAGTTGACCCTGCTCACGCCACAAGCTTCTTTGATGTTTTCTGATCCACTTACAATGCCCCCAAGGTAAACTAACATCGATGAAATAGTTTTTCGTCGGAAACGCCAGACTGTCCGATCCGGCAATTTCTCCACGAAATATCCAAGGCTGAGCAGCTTGAGAACTTGGAGCCTTTGGGGAACCGTCAATTCCCGTAAGGAGGGTGCAACCGAAAGCGCAAATGATCAGCTGCTGGCTCTCCGGCGCATGTCGGCAACGAGCTGCTCGGCCTGCTCTAGCGCCAGATCCACGATCACCTTCTACAGGTCCGAGGATACCGCCGACGCCTTGCGCACCTCGACGTGTACGGGGCTGCATCCGGCGGACGGTGAGGCATTGCTTGAGAGCCTGCAGCATCGGCCTCTGGCCTGCGCACCTGACCCGTGTGCCCCAGCATCTCAAAGGCGATCATCGCCGCCAGGATGCACAGCTCGAACACAAGAGCGTTAACCGTGTTGCTCATGGCCACTGGTGCTCCAGTCCATAGCGCAGCTACCTCTTGCTGCGCTTGTTCTCGACATCCAGTCCTGGATCAGGTGCCGGACGGCTGCCCCCTTCGAATCGAGACGACGGTCGTGCCAGAACGCCTTGATGTCATCCTCCATTTCTTTCGTCATGGGAGTGACCAACCTCTGAGTGAGACCCTCACCCTCGGGATCAAGTTTCGGTCAATGTCGGGGATGGATTGGTGTTAAGCTATTGATGCGTCTGGAACGCCTAGAATCCCCGAAATCGTCTAATTGATTGATTTATTTGGGCTAGCCGATCCCCCTACGGGGCGCCAATTAGCATATTGATATTTCAGATTATTTTTTCGTGTCGACGATGCCTGTCGGTGTGGCGCCAAATGCGTTGACACTCGGCCGGCCGATCTCTGTCCTTGCTGCACAAGATGACAGATGGTGCAAACGCGGGCTGAATAGGGCTTCCGCGCGGGGCGCGTGCGAGGCGAATGAATCCACGAGGAGGTCTCAATGGCGAAGCAGGGCATTGCGGGAGATGCGGCCTTCATCGAGACGCAGCGCAAGCGCCTCGTTGCCATGCGCGATCAGATCATGGGCCGGGATACGGTCGAGGCCGCGCGTCAGCGCGCGCCTCGGGTCAAAGAGGCTGAAGAGGCCGAGGATGATGCCCAGAACCTGGCGCAGAACGATGTCGATATGACCATCGATGCTGTGGAGGAGCGGCGCTTGCGTGTGATCGAGCGCGCTCTGCAGAAAATCGACGAAGGCACCTACGGCCTTTCCGATCTGAGCGGCGATCCGATCCCGAAGGCCCGGCTGGACGCCATGCCGGAAGCACTCTTCACCATCCAGGAGGAGGAAGCGCGCGAGAAGCAGCAGCGACGATAGCGCCGCTGGAGCTCGGCAAGCCTACACCTGCTTGGCGCGTTTGCTCTCGATGATGGCCAGCGGATTGAGCGTCGGCGGCGCAATCTGCTTCAAGGTGTTCGTGTCGTGATGATTGAACGGCTGGTTGCGGCCTTTGACGAGCAGCTCGGTCGCGATGTCATACGTCCAGCTTCCGTCGGTGTTGAAGGTGATGGCGCAGCGATAGCTGGTGGTGCGGAAGGCTTCGTCCAGGAATTCGTTTGAGCAAATGCCGTAGCGCGTGTCGCCACGCGCCGCCGCGACGGAGATCGTCTTGTCGCCAGGCTTGGCATGGCCGGCCGCAAGGAGGATCTGGCCGCGCGGAATCGTGACGCTCTGCAGGATCAGCCCAGTGGCCGGCTCCCAGAGCCAGTAGCCGACCTGATCGTGGAAGGTAATGTCCTCCTCAGGCGTGTTGATGTGCATGTGATAACGCATGCCGTAGAAGAGTTGCGGGCCGTTGGTCTGCGGGTCGATGGGATCCATGCGGATGTGCTCGCGAAAGACGCGGCGTTCGGGACCTACGGCCTTGGGATTGATATCGATGCCTTTGTCGGCCTGCCAGACCCCGGCCAGCGGGCGCAGCGGCCCGAGGTTCGCCAAACCGTCCGGCGAGACGTTGCTGGGCTCGGTGAAGATGTCCGAAGGAAAAGGCCGCATCGTGTCCCCCAACCAGGCAAAGGGCTAGTCGCGCCGAGGTGCGTTGGAGCCGGCCATGTGGCGCGTGATCTCCTGCTGCACGCCGTCCGGCTGCTCGGCGACAGCGCGCGTGATGGCCCGCAGATGACGCCGCGCGTCGTGCAGTTGATCGATCAGAGACAGAATGACGGGCAGGCTCGCGTGCTCGAGTCCCATGCGATAGTGCAGGTCGCAGGCGAGCGCCACGCGCGACTGGTCGACGGGATCGAACACGTATCCCTCTTCGTCGCGGTGCGGCTCGACGACGCCATCCTCGATCCAGGTCAGCAGCACCCGCCGCTCCAGATAAGTGTACTGCGCGATGAGATCTTTTTCACGGATCATGTCAGGCTGCGCCCTTCCTGCGCGGGTTCTGCGGGTGTGTCTTCTCCCACTCGGCCATGAACTGGGCCAAGGCCTCGTCCGCGTCTTCCGGCGGGGCGATATGAATCTGGACGAGCTGGTCGCCGCGCGCGCCATCCTTGCCGTGCGGCACGCCCTTGCCACGCAGCCGCAGCTTGGTGCCTTCCTTGGCGCCTTTCGGCACCTTGACATCGACCGCCCCATCAACGGTCTCGACGCGCACGCTTGCGCCGTTCAGCGCCTCGCCCAGAGAGACTGGGAGCGTCGTCAGGATATCGTTGCCTTCGCGCTTGAAGCCCGGATGCGGTCGCACGGAGACCTGCACATAGGCATCGCCTGTCTTGCCGTCGGAGCCGGGTAAGCCTTGGCCCTTGAGACGGAGCACCTGGCCGTCGTTGATGCCCACCGGGATGGTGATGTCGAGCGTCTTGCCGTCCGGCATCGTCACGCGCCTCTGGGCGCCGTTCACCGCGTCGAGAAAATCGACATCGAGCGTATAGCGTACGTCCTGCGGCGGCATGCGGAAGGTGCCGCCGCCTTCCCCGCCGCGACCACGAAAGAGATCGGCGAAGATGTCGTAGTCGAAATCGGCTTCGCCGTTGCCGCGGGGACCTGCGGAACCGCCGCGCCGGCTGTATCGCGGGCCTGGATCGGCCTCGGCATACTCGCGGTAGAAATGCCGCTCCGGCTGGCGCTCGGCACCCGTCTCATCGATCTCGCCGGCATCGTAGCGCTTGCGCTTGTCCGGATCGCCGATGATGTCGTTCGCGGCGTTGATCTCCTTGAACCGTTTTTCGGCTTCCGGTTTGCCCGGATTGAGATCGGGGTGCGTTTCCTTGGCAGCCTTGCGGTAGGCCTTGCGGATCTCGTCCTGGCTGGCGTTGGGCGCTACACCCAACGTCTCGTAGGGATTGGCCATGCGTCTCACGTTGGCTCAAGGCGCCGGTGTGCGCCGACTGCCGGGCCAGAGTATGCAGCCCGCTTTTCCCAAGCAACGTCAAAGCGAAAATGCTCACCGGAACTGCTTACCGAAATCCCCATGTTGTCATCGGGCGAGGTCGCGCATCGGCTATGAAGCGCAGCTATCAGGGCAAACCCTGGAGTTCGTCAGGGACGAGCCCGCAAAAAAACGGGCGTGTCAGGGCAGGGGGTCGGTTTGGAACAGCGTCACGCGCAGGCCGCCGTGAGGGACGGGGGCCGTTGGCGGCATGAAGGGCAGGCCCGTCGCCCTGGCGAGTGAGGCTTCGCTGGTGATCAGGCCGACACGCCAGCCGGAAAATCGCGACAGCAGCGTTTGTCCAAGCGCGCGATGCAGCGAGACGAGGCGTGCTTTGTCACCGATCCGCGTGCCGTAAGGCGGGTTGACGATGACGAGCCCGGTTGGTCCAGCGGGTGCGGTGAGGCCGCTGATCGTCTGCTGTTGAAACTCCGTCAACTCGGAGACGCCGGCGCGTATCGCATTGGCCTCGCTCATGCTGACGGCGGTGGCATCCCGGTCGCTGCCGTAGAAGCGGATCGCCGGTGTGCGGCGGCTGTCGACTTCGCGCATGCGCTGCCACTGTGCCGCATCGAAGTTCGCCAATTGCTCGAACGCAAAGCGCCGCGCACGGCCGGGATTGAGCCGGACGGCAATTTCGGCCGCTTCGATGACGAAGGTGCCAGACCCGCACATCGGGTCGACGACAGGTTCCGTGCCGTCATAGCCGCATTGCTGCAAGAACAGCGATGCCATCGTTTCCCGCATCGGCGCTTTGCTGACCGCTTCCTTGTAGCCGCGCTTGTGCAGCGGCTCGCCGGACGTATCCACGGATATCGTGCACAAGTCATGGTCGATGAGCGCCCTGACGAGGACCTCCGCCTCCGGTGATTGCGGCGCGCCGAGGACGTCCTCGATGGCGGCGCCGATCCGCTCGGCCGCTGCGCCCGAGTGAAAGATGCGCGACTTCTTGCACGTCGCCTCCACGCGGAACGGCACATCCGGACGCAGGACCTCGCTCCAGGCCACGCGGCGGGCCTTGGCTTCGAGGTCGGCCATGCGAGGCACCCGGAAGGAGGCGAGCTTCGCCAGCACACGTCCCGCGCCGCGGATCCACAGGTTCGCACGCCAGACTTCGGGCCAGCCGCCTTTGATCGTGACGCCGCCTGGAACGGCCTTGGCCGAGTTGAAGCCCTTGGCGCGCACCTCCGCGCAAAGCTGGGCTTCCAAGCCCGGTGTCGCCACCAGGAAAATCTCGAACTTGCCGTCCTTGGTCATCCCGCCTGCCTAGAGGAAAGATGCCCGGTATCCAAGCGCGTTCGCCCTTAGGCGGAATGCGAGTAGAGCGTTTGGCCGCTGACGGGGACTTTGGCTTCAAGGATGGTGCCGCTGTCGGATTCAGTGATGAACAGCGAGCGTCCATCGGCTCCGCCGAAGGCGACGTTGGTCGTGGAGATGTCCTCGCAGGAGACGATCCGGTGGGTCGGCTCTCCGAGGCGATTGAAGAGCCACACGGCGCCCAGGCCGCAATGGGCGATGGCCAGGCCTCCGTCACTATCGAGCGCGAGGCCATCCGGCCCGGCGAGACCGCCGGAGAGCGTAATGAAAGCTGCGACTTTCGAGGTCGTTCCGTCGGGATGCAGCGGCAGGCGCCAGATCTGATTGGCGCGCGTCACGGCGACGAGGAGGGCCTTTTCGTCGCGTGACAGGATGAGGCCGTTCGGGCTTGGCACGTTCTCGATGAGGCAATCGACGCGGCCGTCGCTACGCAGCCGGAAGACGCGACCGCTCGGATCCTGCAAGCCGGTCTGTCCCTGGTCCGTGAAGTAGAGATCGCCGTTGGAGGCGAACGTCAGATCATTGAGACCTTTGAAGCCTTCGCGCCTGACGTGCTCCAGCACCGGCACGACTTTACCGGTGGAGGGATCGACGCTCAGGATGCCGCGCTGATGGTCGGCGATGAACACCCGGCCGTCCTTGTGGATGGCAAGGCCGTTGGGCCAGCCATCGTACTCGCACACGACCGACCACTCCGCCTGTGGCGAGATGCGCAGAATGCGGCCATAGGGGATGTCCACGACGTAAAGGTTGCCGGCGCGATCGAAGGCCGGGCCTTCGAGAAACGAGTGCAAGTGATCGGAGCCCTTGCCGAACGCCCAACCGGATTTGCGGTTCTTCATGCGCAGGTGGTCCGGCAGGCGCGCAAACACCCTGGTCTCGATGCGCTTGGGGGCTTCGTAAAGCATCGTTTCTCTCCCGTTGTGGGTTATGATTTTGTTGCGTCGGGAAGCTCGCGTCCGAGGACGTAGTCGGTCGTGACATCGCCGGGATAGATCGATCGCCCGCAGATGATGACCGCACCGCTGGAGGCATGGTGCGTGTTGTTGCGCACCATGACGGCCGAGCCCTCGGGAATTTGCAGGAGTTGCGCCACGACTGCGTCGGCCAGCTCGGCGGTGACTGCAACCACGATGGTCGGCATGCGCTCGCCGATGATCTCGCTGACGAAGTTGTGCGCGGACTGCGTGAGGAGCATGTCGCCGGTCACGCGACGGCCGATGTGCTCGGGCATGTAGCGGATCTCAAGCCCGACAGGCCGCAGGCCGATCATGCGCAGCCGCTCGAACTTGAAGACAGGAACATTGGCAGTGAGGCCCAGGCGTTGCGAGACGTGACGTGGGGCCGGCACCAGCTCGAGGCTCGGTGCGTGATAGGTCACCTCGTGACCGTTGCGCGCCATCTGCTCCTCGAAGGTGAGACAGTGGCGGGAGTCGATCGGCGCGTGGAGGACGCCTTTCTCGGTGACGAAGCTGCCGCGGCCGACCTGCCGTACGATCAACCCTTCGAACACCAGGCGGTCGAGAGCGTGCCGCACCGTGGATCGCGTCGTGCGAAATTCGGCCGACAGCTCGGCCTCCGTCGGCAGCTTGTCGCCGGGCCGCAGCTCTCCCGTCGTCAATGCGGTGCGCAAGCGATCTTGAATGCGCACGTAAACGGGCGTGAAGCGGTCGTCGCGGCTGTTCTGCGTCGGCTCGATTGACATTGGTCTATATATCTAGTCTAAATTCGTATAGACAATTAAAGAAGGCCAGCGTCAGGAGCAAGTGGCTCTTAGTCGTAGGCCCCTCGGGAAACGACTTTGGTGGGTTGAGGCATTGCGTTGACGTCGACAGGTGCACACTCGGCGCAGGCGTCCGGCGTCTTGGGCGGTCACGGGGCGTCGACGCGGCTCGGCACCCTGAGCCGTGCGCTTGGCCCTTATGCCATCTCCGTTCTTTCGCTCGCTGTTGGTGTCGCGGTCTGGCAGATCGCGTCGGGGTATGTGTCGCAGTTTCTCCTGCCTCCGCCCTCCGCGCTGCTGGAACGTTTTTCCGATCCCGCCTGGCTGGCGCGGCTGCTCCAAGCTCTGTCGAATTCCTTGATCCAGTTCGTCCTTGGCTTCGGGCTCAGCCTCGCAACGGCCATACCGCTCGGCATCGTCATCGGCCGGTCGAAGCTCCTGACACGGATGTTCGAGCCGCTGATCACGGCGCTCTATGCTATTCCACCGGTGGCTTTCGTGCCGTTCCTCATCATCTGGTTCGGCCTGTTCCTGGAGGCCCGGGTAGCGCTCGTCTTCCTGATGAGCTTTTTCGATATTCTGGTGGTGATGTTGGCCGGCGCGCGCGATGTGCGTCCGGCTCTCGTCGACGTGGGACGGTCGTTTGGTGCTTCGCATGCGCAGCGGCTTCGCCTGATCGTGCTTCCGGCGCTGCTGCCGTTCCTGTTCGCGGCGCTGCGTGTCGGCTCGGCCCGGGCCATCAACGGCATGATCACTGCGGAGCTGTTTCTGGCGGCTGTCAACCTCGGCGCCATCATGAAGCGGGCGAGCCAGAACTTCGACAGCGCTACGGTGCTCGCTGTCGTGCTGGTGATTTGCTTCCTCGGTCTTCTCGCGCAGGCGATCATCAATCTTCTCGAGAGGCGCGTGCTGCATTGGCACGTGCGCACCTCATGAACACGTCTCGTGTGCAGAACGGCCTGCTTGGGGCCGTCGGAATCGCCGTCTTCCTCGTGGTTTGGGAAATCGTGGGGCGACGGCTGGGCCCCGGATTGTTCGCGCCCCCTTCGCTCGTGGCGGTGGAGTACGTGAACCTGCTGCGGCAGGGCGAAATGCTGCGCGAGCTGGTGTTCTCCCTGCGGCAGATGGCGATCGGCTTTCTGCTGGCCTGCGCCATCGGCATGCCGCTCGGCTCGCTGATGGGGCGATCGCGCCTGGCGGAGGCGATCTTCCAGCCCTGGGTGAGCATGTTCGTCGTCACATCCACGGCGGCGTTGATTCCGCTGCTCATCATGATCGTCGGCACCGGCTTGATGCTGCGTGTGACGATCGTGTTTCTGTCCAGCGTCTGGTACATCGTGCTGACGACCTACAACGGGGCGCGCGGCATCAATCCGCAGCTCGTTGCGGCGGCCCGCTCGTTCGAGGCGACGCCGCTGCAGCTCTTCACCAAGATCGTCCTGCCGGCGCTGTATCCTTATCTCTTGACGGGCGCCCGTCTCGGCCTTGTTCACGCAATCCGAGCGATGGTGATGGCGGAGATGTTCGTCATCATCGGCTACGGCGGCCTCGTGCATCGGTCAGGCCTGCTGGTCGAGACCTCGCAGCTGCTCGGGCTGCTCATGACCCTCATGATTGTCAGCCTCGCCTTCAACTGGATGCTGCGCCGGGCCGCGCAATGGGTTGCGCCCTGGTACGAGCAGCAGCGTGTGACGCTGTGACAAGGCTGACGCGATGATCAAGGAGCCTGACGCATGAGCGTGCCCAAACTCGAGGTGAAGAACGTTACCAAGTGCTACCGGGGAGGCGGAAAGGCCTTGCCGGTTCTGGAGGACTTTACCCTTTCGGTGGCGGAGCTGGAGTTCCTGGTGCTGCTCGGGCCGTCCGGCTGCGGCAAGTCCACGTTGCTGCGCATCATCGATGGCATCGAATCCTGCGACTCCGGTCAAATTCTTCTCGACGGAGTCGACGTGACTGGGACGACCGGCAACGGCCGGGGCATGGTGTTCCAGAGCTTCGAGCTGTTCCCGTGGCGCACGACGCTGGACAACGTCGCGTTCGGGCTGGAGGTACGCGGGATGCCGGCGGCCGAGCGCATGCAGATCGCGCGCGAATACGTCAATCTCGTCGGCCTGTCCGGATTTGAGAATTCCTATCCGCACGAGCTGTCGGGCGGCATGCAGCAGCGCGTGGGCATTGCACGGGCGCTCGCGATCAAGCCGAGCATCCTGCTCATGGACGAGCCCTATGGCGCGCTCGACGTGCAGACGCGCGATCTGCTCCAGGACGAGCTGCTCAACATCTGGGACAAGCAGCGCAAGACGGTCGTCTTCGTCACACACTCGATCGAGGAGGCCCTGTATCTCGCCGATCGTATCGTCGTCATGTCACCCAGACCTGGGCGCATCGAGCGCATCATCGACGTGCCGTTCGAGCGGCCCCGGCGCGACACCGTCAAAAGCACGCCCGCGTTCCTGAGCTTGCGCCAGCAGATCTGGCAGAGCCTGAAGGAGCGCGCGCATGTGTAGGCCGGAGCGCTCACCAACATTGATCACAAAAATTCGCGGAGGAAACGACACATGATCCACTCTCGCCGGCAGTTTCTGCAGGTCATGGGCGCCGGTGCCAGCATGGCGCTGCCGTTCGGTGCGCCTGCCGTGGCCCAGCAGAAGCGGTCGCTGCATCTCACAGTGCAGGGCTTCACGCTCGCCATTCACATTCCCGAGCTGATCGCGATCCGAGAGGAATTGCCGAAGCTCGGTTATGCGGAGCCGAAGGTCGATCGCATCGAGGCCATGCAGGTACTCACCCAGTCGATCGTGGCGGGATCGTCGGATGCCGGCGACGCCGACGTCGTGTCGGCGATCCGGGCAGCCGAGGCCGGTGCTGACGTGCGGCTGATCGCGCCCGTCTACAACAACACCAGCCAGGTCCTGGTGGTGAATGCGGACAAGGTGAAGTCCTATGCCGACTTCAAGGACCAGAGCAATGCGATCGCGCTGAACTCGCGCGGCGACTTCATCTACGTGCTGCTCAGCGGCGTGCTCTCGCAGAACAATGTCGACATCAACGATACGACCATCGTCGAGATCGGCGGATCGGGCTCGCGCATGCGCGCGCTGCTCGGCGGTCGCGTGGCGGCTGTTCCCGTGCACTTCGACCAGGCCGAGGAGATCGTCAAGCAGGGCAACTACAAGGTCATGGTCGAGCCCTGGAAGATCTACAACCCATGGCTCTCCCAGGCCTGGCTGGTTCAGGGCAAGTGGCTCGAGAGCAAGGAGAACCAGCGCGCGGCCGTCGACCTGAACAAGGCCATGCTCACGGCCTTCCGCAAGACCAATGCCGACTACAACTATTTCGCGGCGGGCTTCCGCAAATACGCGACGGTCAAGGATGCAGCCACGGCCAGCGACGATGTGATCAAGCCGATCTGGCAGACGCTTTCGACGGAAATCAAGGCGTGGCCCCACGACGGCGGCTTCCGCCGCGAGTATTTCAAGGAGCTGCTGCCGGTCTATCGGAAGGCCGGTGCCCTGAAGGCCGAGCCGGATCTCAATCGCGCTGTCGAAACCCGGTTCATCGAGGAGGCCCTTAAGGAACTGGGGTGAGGCGCTCGAGTGTCTAAGAACAACAAAAGCAAAGGATCGTCACATGACCGAGGTGAGAGTGTTATCGGCGTCCGGCCAGATCGGGTCCGGATTTCTTGAGTCGTCGTTCGAGCGGGGAATCTCGCTCAAGCCGCACGTCATTGCTTGCGATGGCGGGTCGACGGACGCTGGGCCGGCTCACCTCGGAAGCGGCAAGCCGCACTTCTCCTATGAGGGCACAAAGCGCGATCTCCGCTTGATGCTGCGCGGTCGCGACAAGCTCAACGTGCCGCTCATCGTCGGCTCGTGCGGCTTCGGCGGCGGCGACGCCGGCGTGGATTGGATGCGCGACATGGCGCTGGAGATCGCGCGCGAGGATGGCCTGAAATTCAAGATGGCGCTCGTGCGCAGCGAGCAGGACAAGGGCTACCTCAAGAAGAAACTGCGCGATGGACGTATTCTGCCGCTGAACCCCGCACCTCCGATCAGCGACGAGGTCATCGATCGCAGCACCCACATCGTCGGCATGATGGGCCACGAGCCGTTGGCGGCTGCCATTGAAAGCGGGGCGCAGGTCGTGCTGGCGGGCCGGGCCTCCGACACGTCCCTGTTCGCGACCGTGCCACTGATGATGGGGGCCGGCGCGGGGCCGGCGTGGCATGCGGCCAAGATCCTCGAATGCGGGACGGCTTGCGTTGTCCAGCGTAAGCGGCCGGACAGCATCATGGCCTGGATCCGCGAGGATCATTTCGATGTCGAGCCCATGGACCACGAGGTGCGTTGCAGCGCGCAGAGCGTTGCGTCGCATACGCTGTACGAGAACGCCGATCCATTCCTGATTACCGAGCCCAACGGCACGATCGATACGCACGGTTCGCGCTACGAGGCGCTGAATGACCGCGCCGTGCGCGTCTACAACTCGACGTTCCGCGAAGCTGATCGCCGAACGATCAAGCTCGAAGGCGCCGAGTTCGGTGGCTATCAGGCCGTCATCATCGGCGGTGTGCGCGAGCCCTTCATCATCCGTCAGCTGGATTCCTGGCTCGATGGAATGCGGGAGAAGTTCAAGGTGCGCGTGCAGGAGATGTTCGGCGGCCGCCTCGGCCCCGACGACTACGACATCCACGTGCGCGTGTATGGCCGTGATGGCGTGATGGGCAAGCTGGAACCGCTGGCGCATCAGGTTGGCCACGAGGTCGGGCTCCTGTTCACGATCACGTCGCAGGAGGAGGCGAGCACCGAGGCGATCGCCAAGACGTTTGCGCACTTCGCCGTGCACTATCCAATTCCGGAGTGGCGCGGGCTGATCACCGGCATCGCCTACCCCATGGCGCCGTCGCACATCAATCGCGGTCCGGTCTATCGCTTCAATCTCAATCACGTGGTTGTGCCGGACACGCCGACCGAGATGTTCCGTACTGAATTCGTGGAGGCCTGAGCGATGGCGAAGCTTGGCGATTTGGCACGCTTAATCCGCTCGAAGAATGCGGGTCCTTTCACCCTGACGTTCGACGTCATGTTCGAGACCGACGAGATCTATCAGAAGGTTTTGGGCTCCAAGGTCCTGACGAAAGCGAAGTTCGCGTCATTATATGGAATGCCGGAAGACGAAGTGATGTTCTTCAATCACGATGCGGCAAGGGCGATCAAGATCTCGATCCCGCGCCCGTATTTCCAAAGCTCGCGTGATGACGGAGACACCTACGGCGGGCAGCAGCACGCGCTGTTGGTCGATCTGGAGGTTCCGGATTGATGGGTAGCTTGTGAGGAGCGGCGCACCACCTTCGCTCCTCTCAGCCCTGGCTTGCGCCGGGCCCCGTGATGACGCGGGCGGCCGCCGGGTCGCCCGCGTTAAGGAACGGTCAATGGTCGAGGCGCCATTCTCGGAGCCGACTGGAGCGTCGTCGCCTTGGAGAGTGCGTGACGTGGAGGCCGTGCCATGACCGACGCAAGCTCAAATTCACATGCAGGCGATACGCCGCCGGTTGGGCACTCGTTTCTGGTGCGTGAGTGGCTGTATCTCACGATGTTGGTCCTCTCGTTGTTCGGCGTCGGCTATGCGAGCGTCACGCATCGGCCGATGACATGGTATTGGCTGGTGCTCGCACCCTTCATCGGGCTGTGCTGCATCGTCACGCGATGGCGGGAGGTGCAGGGCCGGGATATGCGCCTGCGCTTGATCTGGACCCAGGCGCTGCATTGGGCCGCTGTTATCGTGGCCATGAATTTGATCTTCGTCGGTGACGTCGGCCAGATGATGAACTCCGACGCGCGCGCCCTCGCCATCCTTACCATTCTGGCCTTGGGCACCTTTACGGCGGGCGTCCATGTCGGCGCGTGGCGCATCTGCCTGGTTGGCGTGATCCTGGCACTCGCAGCGCCGGCGGTGGCGTGGTTCGAGCAGCGCGCGTTGCTGTTTCTGCTGGGCGTTGCCGCTCTGATCGCCGTCACCGCGCCGTTCTGGTGGCCGCGTATCAATGCGCCCGGAGCAAGCGAGGCTCACGGCGACTCCCGCTGAGCGCAGAGGCGATCACGCCGGCCAGGCCTGGCCTCCGCCATCCACGCGGATCACCTGCCCTGATACGAAGGCGCCCATGGGGCCGGCGAAGAACTCGACGACGCGCGCTACCTCATCGACGGTAGCGATGCGATCGAGCGTGCCGCTTTCGGCGAGACGTGCCGGATCGACGGGGCGCGTGGCGATGAAGCGTTCGGTGCGCGTGTCGCCGGGTGCCAGGGTGTTGACGGTCACGTCGTAGGGCCGCATCTGATCGGCGAGGCAGCGGGTGAAATGCATGGCACCAGCCTTGGCCGTCGCATAGATCGAGCCGTTGGTGCGCCCCTTGAATGCGGCGACCGAGCCGATCGTGATGATGCGTCCGCGGCGGCGCTGCATCATGTCCTTGGCAACGCGCTGGCACACGAAGATGGTGCTCAGCAGGTTGCGGTCGATCACCGCGCGCACATCCTCTTCCTTGATGTTGACGACGTCGTTGGGGTTGGGCTTGCCGCCGGCGGCCGCGATGTCGCCGCCGGCGTTGTGGACCAGAATGTCGATGGGACCGAGCTCCGCTTGGGCGGTCATGACCGTGTGCTCGATGTCGTCGATGCGGGTCAGGTCGCCGAGGATCTTCACCGTGCGCACGCCGTGCCTCTCCGCGATCGCGCGGGCGACATCGGTCAGCGTTTCCGTGCCGCCATACTCCGATGGACCCTGCTCGCGCATGCCGTGCACGGCAATGTTGCATCCGAGTGCCGCCAGTCGCTCGGCGAAGGCGCGACCCAGGCCGCGGCCGGCTCCGGTGACGAGGGCGGTTTGGCCTGCGAGCATGCGGTCGGGCATGGGAGGTCCTTTGCGTGCGAGGGACGGCGTCTCTAATCCAACGCCAGCGTCAGGCCGACGGCAAGACTTTGCGCGAGGCACATCGGTGCCACCATGGTTCGCAGCGCCGCTTCCGGCATGTCGGGGATCTCGAACACCACCTCCGCACCCTCGACGATCGGGCTCAGCAGGCTGTCGGTGATGGCGATGGCCGGCACACCACGGGCGACCAGCTCGGGAAACAGGCGGACGGTGTCGCGATTGTAAGTCCGGAAACTGATGGTGATCAGCGCATCCTTCGGCGTCGCCGCGAGCGACTGATCCTCCAGCGCACTGCCCAAGCCATCGAGGAGATAGACGCGCCGTCCCATCTTGCGCAGGACGTAGGTGAGGTGCGCGGCGACGGGAAACGAGCCGCCGAGGCCCAGCACGTAGATGGTTTCAGCCGCGCCGAGGAGCGCGATGGCGCGCGCCAGATCATCCTCGCGTACATATTCCTGCAAGCTCTCCAGGGAGACCATGCCCTCCGAGGCGAACCGCGACAGCAGCGCGCGCGGGTTGTTGCTGCCGCGGAAGCGTCCGTCCCGGCGCAAACCGGCGATGCGCTCCTTGTAGCTCGGCGCGACGCTGGCAACGAGGCGGGACCGGAAGACCTGCTGTAGATCGCTGAAGCCGCCGTATCCCATGGCGTGCGCGAACCTGACGATGGCCGACGGCTGCACCTTGGCGCGCTGGGCGACCTCCGCGACCGTGCCGAGCGCCATATCCGTCGGGTGATCCAGGGCGAATTCCGCGATCACCTTGAGCCGGTCGGAGAAGCTCGAATGACGGCGCGCGATCTCGCCGCGCAAGGCTTCGTACGCCTCCTGGTGCGAGAGCTGTGTCTTCGACTTCGCGAGTTTTGCCGGCGCGCGCACCACGACTCCCAGGAAAATGTGGTTGGATCGTTTATTTCACTTAACAAGACGCGTGGAATGATTATTCTATGCCTCAACCACGAGCTGACGTCAAACGTACAAACAGCCGGAATATCGACAGGAGGAGACGATGAGAAAGCCTCGAAAGCCCGCTTCGGGACTGTCCCGGCGGTCCGTCATCAAGGGTGGCCTGGTCGCTGCAGCAGCCGGCAGCGCACCGGCGTTCTTCGGTCCATGGCAGCACAATCGCGTCTGGGCCCAGGGTGCCAAGAAGCCGATCAAGCTCGGACTGACGTGCGATGCCAGCGGCCAATACGGCAACAGCGGCCAGGACGACGTGCGCGGCATCCGCATGGCCATCGACGAGTTCAATGCGAAAGGCGGCGTGATCGGGCGCACGATCGAGTGGATCACGGCGGATACGGAGACCAATCCGGCGACCGGCACCCGCGTCGCCGAGCGCTTCATCTCGCAGGATCAGTGCAGTTTCCTGATCGGCGCGGTGCATTCCGGCGTCGCCAACGCGATCACGCAGGTGGCGGCCAAATACGGCACCGTCTATCTCAACACCAATTCCTCAGCGCCGAGCGAGGCCGGCGAGAACTGCTCGCGCGTGAAGTTCGTGTGGGACGGCAACGGCACCAACTTCTCCAAGGCGTCGGTGCAGAATGCGGTGGAGAAGATCGGCAAGAAGTGGCTGCTGCTCACTAACGACTACGTGTGGGGCCACACCACCTCGGCGGCGACCAAGGCGCAGGTCGAGAAGGCCGGCGGCCAGATCGTCGACAACCTGCTCATTCCCCAGAACACGCGCGACTTCACCTCGTATCTGCTGAAGGTGCAGCAGATCAAGCCGGACGTGGTAGCGACGGCTGTGGGTGGCGACGACATCAAAGCCCTGCGGCAGCAGATCAGCGACCTGAAGCTCGAGGACAAAGCGGCTTGGATCAACAACCAGCAGGATTGGCCGGATATCTGGGGCGCACCCGAGACGCTGTTCGGCGTGTTCGGCACCACCTGGTATCACCTGCTGCCGCTGCCGGGCGTCGAAGACTTCGTGAAGCGCTGGCAGACGACCTATCCGCAGTCGCCGATCCCTGTGCCGGGCAACGTGTCCTACAACGGCTACATGGCGACGCGCGAGTTGCTGCGGGCCATCGAGCGTGCCGGGTCGACCAACAATCTTGCGGTCATCAAGCAGCTCGAAGGTCACAAGATGTCAGCGGCTGATCGGATGCAGCACTTCGATGCCTACATCGATCCCGTCACCCACCAGGTGCAGCAAACCATCTACCTGGCCCGGCGCAATGCCAAGCCGAAGGACAAAACGGATCTCTACGAGATCATCAGCTGGACCCAGCCGGAGCAGGCGCTGGACGATGCCGCGCCAGGCAAGTGCAAGCTGAAGCCCGACGCGGAAGTGCCGAGCTACGAGCTCTGACATTGGGTGACAGGTGAGGGTCTTGCGGGCGACAGTCCGCAAGGCCGATTCTGCGACAGCCATAGCCAACGATCCGGATATCCGTGCTCAATCTCCTGCCGCATCTCTTGAACGGCGTGACGCTCGGGCTGCTGTTCGCCCTGATCGCGCTCGGCTTCATGCTGATCCTCGGGTTGATGGAGCAGATCAACCTGGCACACGGCTCGCTGTTCGCGCTCGGGGCATACTTCGCCTACGCCATTTGCACGCCGCGTCTGCCTTTGCCGACGGCGCTGCTCGACGCCTGGGCGGCGGCGCCGCTCGGATGGCGATTTGCGGCGGCGGTCGTGCTGGCGCCGGCGCTGGTCGCGCCGTTCGGGTTGGTGCTCGAGCGGCTGATGCGGCGCACCTATGGCCGCGACCCGCTCTACGGTCTCCTGCTCACGTTCGGGGTCGCCATGGTGCTGGAGGAGCTGATCCGCGTAGTGTGGGGCACGCGCGACTACGTGCTGCCGGTGCCGCGCGAGATGTCGGGCGGCTTCATTATGCTCGATTTGATCTGGTCGACCTACCGCTTCTGGGCGGCGGGGTTGGCGGTCGTGGCCATGGCCGGCGTGTGGGTGATCGTGGAGCGCACACGCTTCGGCGCCATGGTCAAAGCGGGCGCGCACGACAGCGAGATCGTGCAGGCGCTGGGCATCGATCTCACGCGGCTGAGGGTATGGGTGTTCGTGCTCGGCACCATGCTGGCGGCGTTCGCGGGCGTCGTGCTGGCGCCGCTCTGGGGCATCCGCCCGCATATGGGTGTCGACGCGGTGGTGCCGGCGTTTCTCATCATCGTGCTCGGCGGCGTTGGCAGCTTCTGGGGCGCGGCCATCGGCGGCATTCTCGTGGGAATGGTGGTGGGGCTTTCGGGCGCCTACGCCTCGGAATGGTCGATGCTGTCGATGTATCTGCTGTTGATCGCCGTCGTCACGTTCCGCGCACGCGGGCTGTTCGGCAAGAAGAGCATCCTGGAGGCTTGAGATGACACCAGGACGCAGGGTGCCGACGTTTACCGCCGCCATGCTGGCGAGCTGGATCCTGTTTGCGACCGTGCCGTTCTGGATCGAGCGGATCGGGTTGTATCAGTATCTCGGCGTCGAGATCCTGATCTTCGCCACTTACGCGCTGGCCTACAACCTCGTGCTCGGCCATGCCGGCTTGCCGTCGTTCGGACATGGTGCATTCTTCGGGATCGGCGCCTACGCGTTCGGCCTGACGCAGTTCAACGTCGCGCTAAACCTGTGGGTCTGCCTGCTGGCGGCAGGGCTAGCAGCGGCCATCGGCGGGGCCATCGTGGCGCTGTTCATCTCGCACCGGCGCGGCATCTACTACGCCCTAATGACCATCGCTTTCGGGCAGATCTTCTGGTTCATCGCCATCAAGGCGCACGGCGTGACCGGCGGCGAGGACGGCCTGCTCAAGATCGCGAGGCTGCCCGTGTCCGTTGGCGTGACGTCCTTCGACCTCAAGGGCAATGTGGCGCTCTACTACTTCGTGCTGGCGATCTTCATGGCCGTCTCGCTGCTGCTCTGGCGCCTCGTGCATTCTCCCTTCGGCCGCATCGTCAAGGCCATCAAGCAGAACGAGACCCGGGCGCGTTTCGTCGGCTACGACGTCTGGCGTTACAAGTTGGCCGTGCTCATCATCTCGGCGGGACTATCCGGGCTGGCGGGCGGTTTGTTCGCCATGGCGCAAGCCTCGGCATTTCCGGATGTCATGAGCCTGCACTACTCGGGTTACGTGGTCATGATGACGCTGGTGGGCGGCGGCCTCGTGTCGTTCTGGGGGCCGGTGATCGGCGCTGTCGCCTTCTTCCTTGCCCGTGATGTGATCGGCGCCGTGACGACGGGCTGGATGCTCTGGTTCGGTTTGTCGTTCGTGGTGCTGGTGCTGTTCAAGCCCGAGGGCATTGCCGGCATGTTCGCGAGCTTGCGTGCCGCCGAGCGCAAGGATGCGGCGGCGTCCGCCTCCACTCCGCAACCGCAGGCGAGGTGAGCCATGGCTTTGTTCGAGGCGCACGAGCTGCACTTGCGATTTGGCGATCGTGTCGTACTGGAGAATGTCTCGCTGGCGTTCGAGGCGGGTCGCCTGTCGGGCATCATGGGGCCGAACGGGGCAGGCAAGACGACCTGCTTCAACGTGCTGACGGGGCGCTACAAGCCGGACCGCGGGCGCGTGACATTCGAAGGCCGCGACATCACGGGCAGGAGCCCGCAGCAGATCGCGCGCCTCGGCGTGGCACGGTCGTTCCAGATCATGACGCTGTTCGACGAGTCCACGGTGTTCGAGAACGTCGCCATCGCGCTGCCGGGCACGCGGACGCGAGGCGCTGATTTTCTCAGGTCAGCCTACGCCGACCCGGCAATCGTCGCAGAGGCCCATGATATCCTGGAGAAGGTGGGGCTCGCCGACCGTGCCAATGCCGATGCCAAATCGCTGCCGTATGGCGCGCGCCGCGCGCTGGAGATCGCCGTGGCGCTGGCCAGCCGCCCGAAGCTGTTGTTCCTCGACGAGCCGACGGCCGGCCTCGGCAGCGACGGCCGCGTACGGCTCGCGGATCTGGTGCGCAAGCTCAAGGGCCTGCTGACGATCGTCATCATCGAGCACGACATGGAGTTTCTGTTCTCGCTGGCGGACGACATTTCCGTCATTCATTGGGGGCAGGTCATCGCGCGGGGAAGCCCCGACGCGCTGCGGGCCAATCCCTGGGTCGAAGCCTCGAACCTGGGGCGGCTCAACTGATGCTCGACGTTGCCACCATCGACACCTTCTACGGCGAGACGCAGGCGCTGTTCGGCGTGTCGCTGTCGGTGCGCGCCGGCGAGGTGCTGGCTCTGCTCGGCGCCAACAGTGCAGGCAAGACCACGGTGCTGCGCTCCATCCTTGGCCTCACGCGCCCGCGCCGTGGCGAGATCCGCTTCCAGGGGCAGTCGATCGTCGCTCAGCCGACGCATGAGATCGCGCGGTCGGGCATCGGCTGGGTGCCGGACGACCGGCGCCTGTGCCCGACGCTGACGGTGGCGAAGAACCTGGCGCTCGGCGAGAAGCGCACGGCGTTCCGCCGCTGGTCGTTGAGCGAAGTGACGGACATCTTCACGCCGCTCAAGTATCTGATGAGCCGCGAAGCGGAAACGCTCTCCGGCGGCGAGATGCAGATGGTGGCGATTGCCCGGGCCTTGCTGGGGGCGCCGGGTCTCGTGCTGTTCGACGAGCCCAGTCAGGGGTTGGCGCCGAAGATCGTCGACGATGTGCTGGGCGTCATTCGCCGCCTCAAGACCGAGGGGATCGCGGCCGTGGTCGTCGAGCAGAATGCGGACATCGCGCTCGGTGTCGCCGACAGCGTGGTCGTGCTTTCGCATGGCCAGGTGGCGTGGTCGGGACCGGCTGCGGATCTCAAGGCCGATGCGGCCCTGAAGCGGCAGTTGCTCGGAGGCCTGCAATGAGCACGCCGCTGCTGGCCTTGGAAAACGTGGAGAAGCTGTATCGCCGCGGCGTCATCGACCGCACGCCGGCGTTCCGGCTCGTCGTCGACCAGCGTTTCGACCGGCCGGAGATCATCGGCGTCATGGGGCCGAACGGTGCGGGCAAGACGACCCTGTTCGAGATGATTGCGGGCTCGAATACGCCGACAGCGGGCCGCGTCGTCGTGCACGGGCAGGACATGCAGCGCGTGCGTTACCGGCAACGGGACCGGCTCGCCATCCACTACCATCAGTCCTACCAAGTGCGTCGCTTCCGCAAGACGCGGCCGGCCTTCTTGCTGCAGCCGGCCGCCAGCGCCTACCCGCTCGTGCATCTCTTCGATGAGCCGCAGTTCAATACGCAGGACGGCTACATCGGCTTCATGCTCGATTTCTTCCGCAAGCTGCGGAGCGACGGGCGGCTTGTCTTCGTGTGCCTGCACCCGACGGCTCCGTTCCAGCTCGAGATCCTGCGAGAGATCTGCGAGCGCTTCCTGTTCGTGAGCGGCGGCCGGGTGGCCGAGCACGCGAATTTTGCCGGCCTGCTCACGCAGCCGGATGTGCGCACCTATCTCGGCGCTCTGGCTCAATGAGCCGCGGGATCTGACGCGCCGCCGACATGCAGGACGGTGAGGCTCCGCGTACGCCCGTCGCGGGTTTGCCAGTCGATCGACTGGCCTTCGCTGAGGCCGATCAGAGCGGCGCCGACCGGGGTCAGGACCGACACACGGCCTTTGGCGATGTCCGCCTCGTCCGGGTAGACGAGCGTGACGCTGGTCGTTGCGCCGTCCTCGGTCCGGTAGGTGACGGCGGAGCCCATGGCGACGGTTGAGCCGGGAATATCGGCGGCAGGCACGACGCTGGCGCGCTCGACTTCCGCGAGGAGCGCACCTGCGACCTCGGGCAGCCGGTCCAGAAGGCCTTCGGCCAGCGTGGAGAGGCGCCTGTGATCGGCATCGGATATGACAATAGCGGGTCTTGGCTTTGCAGCGATGGTTTCAAGCATGGTTGTTATTCACTCCAAAAAGAGCGGGATCGCGCATGAGCATTGGCGCATGCGCGAAAACTGTCGTGCTGGGGAAGAGGAGCGCCGGTCCGGTTGTCTTAGCCGCTGTTGCGGCCTTCCCGCGCTCGGACGGCGCAAATGAGCCGAGCCGGGTCGCTAGTCTGCGACCGGGAACGCCTTAAGGATCAGGCAATGCTGGCGGCTCATCGTCATCCACTTAAAGTGGCGTCTCGAACAAGAATGTCAATGTCTAGAATACTGCAAATACATCTCAATCAACCAAGCTCAGGTTCGGCCTGAATGCGCCGTACGGCGCGCAGATGCGATCCGAGCCGCTGCTCATCGGGAGCAGGGCTCCAGCAGGAGACCTATGGACCAAGACGAATTGTTCCGGCGGCTTGCCGTCGCACTGGCGATCGGATTGCTGATCGGCCTCGAGCGCGGCTGGCAGACGCGCGATGAAAACGATCGGCAGCGGACGGCCGGGCTGCGCACATTTGCCCTCACGGGGCTTCTCGGCGGGGTGTGCGGGCTGATTTCCCAGGTGAGCTCGCCGGTGGTGCTGGCGGCAGCACTTGTCGCCTTCACGGCAGTTCTGGGCGCGTTCAGCTTCTACGAGGCGACCGTCGAGCAGAACTTCAGCGTGACAGGCGTGGTGGCCGGCATCCTGACCTTCATGCTGGGTGCCTATGCGACGCTGGGCAACGAGGCCGTGGCGGTAGCCGCGGCCGTCGCCATGGCGATCCTGCTGGCGCTTCGCGATCCGCTGCACAGCTGGGTGCGCAACGTCACGTGGATCGAGATGCGCAGCGTGCTGGTGCTGCTTGCCATGTCGTTCCTCCTGCTGCCCATCCTGCCGAACCGGGTCGTCGATCCCTGGGCCGTGCTCAATCCGGCGGAGATCTGGCTCCTCGCCATCCTGATTGCGACGGTGTCGTTTGCCGGCTACATCGCCGTGCGCGTGCTCGGCGACCGCATGGGGATCGTGGTAGCCGCGATCGCCGGGGGTGTCGCATCCTCGACCGCAACCACGGTGTCCTTCGCCCGGCTTGCGCGCGAGCATCCCGAGAGCACGCGCCTCATTGCCGGTGGCATCCTGCTGGCAGGCGTCACCATGGTGGCACGCGTGATCCTGCTGCCGAGCCTGATCAAGCCGGAGTTGCTGGGCCTACTGCTCTGGCCGTCGGTGACAGCCGGGGCGGTGATGTTGGCCGCTGCCGGCCTCCTGCTGCGGACCGGCGGCGCCAATGCCGAGCAACCCAAGCTCGCGATTAAGAACCCCTTCGATCTCGGCATGGTGCTGCAGCTCGCGCTGCTCATCGCCGTCATCATGCTGGTGACGAAGATCCTTGCGAGCCGCGTCGGCGACGCGGGGATCTATGTGCTGGCGGCCCTGTCGAGCATCGCCGATGTCGATGCGCTGACGCTCTCCATGGCCCGCTTTGCCGGGCAGCAGGTGGCGTTGGCCCAGGCGGCCACCGCGATCCTGATTGCCGTGGCGGTCAATACGGCGTCGAAGGCCGTGATTGCTGCTGCCGTCGGAGGCAAGCAGCTTGCCGTCCTCGTCGGTGGCGTCAGCGGGCTGGCCATCGCAGCCCTTGCCGCCGTTTTCGCAATGCTGGGTTAGCAAGTCCGCACTTTCCCGGTGCTGCGGAAGGCCGTAGTTTTCTACCGACAACACACGCGAGGATTGGGAGAGGCAACGCATGGGCAGCAAGATCGCCATCGTGAGCGCAGGCGCCGTCGGCGGATACACCGGGGCACACATGGTGCAGGCCGGTGAGAACGTGACGTTCATCGATGCGTGGCCGGAGCACGTGGATCATATGAACAAGCACGGCTTGCGCGTAACACATGCCAAGGACGTTCCCGAGTTCACGGTGCCGGTGCGTGCCCTGCACATCACTGAGGTGCAGAAGTTCAGTAAGGAAGCACCCTTCGACCTCGCGTTCATCTGCACGAAATCGTACGACACGGGCTGGTCGACGATGATGATCCAGCAGTACCTGGCGCCCAACGGCTACGCGGTGTCGTTGCAGAACTGCATGAACGAAGCTGCGGTTGCCGATGTGGTCGGCTGGGGCAAGACGCTCGGCTGCATCGCCAGCTCCATTACGGTCAACCTTGCAGGCCCTGGACACATCCATCGCGGCGCCGGCAAGGGTGGAGCCGCGCACACGGTCTATCGCGCCGGCGAGGTGCATGGCCGGAACACGCCGCGCGTCGAGGAGGTCTGCCGTCTGGTGGGTTTCGCCGACAGCGCCAAGGTCACGAACAATCTGTGGGGCGAGCGCTGGTCGAAACTCGTCGCCAACGTGATGCAGAACGGCTTGTCGGCGTGCACGGGGCTATCCGGCGTGCAGATGCTGCAGGTTGAGCCGATCCGCCGGTTCGCCGAACGTCTCGGCAGCGAGGCCATCCGCGTCGGCCAGGCCCAGGGATATCAGCTCGAGGAGATCCTCCACTTGCCGCCGGAGACCATTGCCCGCGCCGGCGAGGGAGACGATGCGGCGCGGCAGGCGTGCGACGAGCAGCGGTTCAAGGACTCCAAGCGCATGGCGGCCGAGCAGCGCCCGTCCATGGGGCAGGACATGGCCAAAGGCCGCCGCACGGAGATCGAGTATCTCAACGGCTACATCGTGCGTGAAGGGGAGAAGGTGGGAATAACCTGCCGCGCGAATGCGGCTCTGACGGATATCGTCAAACGCGTCGAGCGGGGTGAGTTGCAAGCCGATCCGCGCAACATCACGGATTTGCGCTTGAACTGAGGAACCCCGCCCGGGAGCTCAACTAGAGCATTAAGGTGCAGGCGCCGACGGTAATGGCGACTGCGATGGCGAGAAACGCCGCGGGGAGCGTGAAGTCCGTATCAGGCTTGACGGCCTGCTGCGCGATCGCGCTCCGCTTGAAGACGGCGGGAGGGCGAGGATTGTACTGCTCGGCTCTCATAACGGACTCCACTATCTCGTTTCGCGTTAGCGGTCGGTCTGATGCCAGCTCAACTGCGTCGGCAGCCGCACCGCGTTCGGGTCGAAATTGTTGAGCACCCAGATGCCACCAAGAGCAACGGCGCCCGCCAGCAGGATATTGGGGAGCGTGGCGATAAGTGCAATGAGCAGCGTCGCGAATGCTGTGAGAATCCGCGTGCCGGCTTCCAGCAGTTGCATTGCTGCACCGATCAAAGCCCAGGCCACTGCGACAACAATGACCGCAAGCAGCAACTGCTTCCACAGCGGCCAGTTTTGCCAAGGAACGCTCGTCAAGGAGGCGATCTGGCTGACAGACCACGCCCAGATGAGCTGAATGAACTTGAAGATCGTCGCGATGCCTTGCTGCACGAACTGAAGAAACTGATCGAACATCCGCTGCATGGCTGTATCTCCGCTCAAAGCCGCTTAATCACTTTCGCTTTACTCGCGATGTTGCGGCGCGCCTCACTAACGAAGCCGACGGATCAAAGTTCCCTTGCTTGTGTCTTCCCGGAAACGAAACGGGCCCGCGACATCCGTCGCAGGCCCGCACCGTGACGCATCATGTGTCTGGTGTTTCAGTAGAATTGATGTCCGGCCGGAACCGGCTGGCGCTGCTGCGGCTCGGGCTCCGGCATGCCGCCGGTGTGCTTGAGCGGTTTGTTGCCGCTCAGCGCCCGCAGCATCACGTAGAACAGCGGCGTCAGGAAGATGCCGAACAGCGTCACACCGATCATGCCGGAGAACACGGCGATGCCCATGGCCTGACGCATCTCGGCTCCGGCACCGGTCGAGTAGACGAGCGGCACCACGCCCATGATGAAGGCAAACGATGTCATCAGGATCGGCCTGAGCCTGAGACGGCTCGCCTCGATGGCGGCTTGCACGGGCGTGCGGCCGGCGAACTCCAGCTCACGCGCGAATTCCACGATGAGAATGGCATTCTTCGCCGACAGCCCGACCAGCACGGCGAGGCCGATCTGTGTGAAGACGTTGTTGTCGCCGTTCGTCAGCAGGACGCCGGTGATTGCCGCAAGCAGACCCGTCGGCACGATCATGATGATCGAGAGTGGCAGCGTGAGGCTCTCGTACTGCGCGGCGAGCACCAGGAAGACCAGGAAGATCGCCAGCGGGAAGATCAGGATTGCAGAGTTGCCCGCAAGGATCTCCTGGTAGGTCAGCTCCGTCCACTCGAAGGCGATGCCCTTCGGCAGCGTCTCCGCGGCAATCCTCTCTACCGCTGCCTGCGCCTGTCCAGACGAGTAGCCGGGAGCCGGGCCACCGGTGATGTCGGCGGACAGGAAGCCGTTGTAGCGCATGGCGCGCTCCGGACCTGCCGCCTGGTTCACCCTCAGCAGAACCGACAGCGGGATCATGTCGCCTGACTTCGAGCGCACCTTGAGCTTGCCGATGTCGTCGGCGCGTGCCCGGAACGGAGCGTCGGCCTGTACACGCACGGAGTACGTGCGGCCGAAACGGTTGAAGTCGTTGGCGTAGAGGGAGCCGAGATAGATCTGCATCGTCTCGAACACGTCCGTGACGGCGACGCCGAGCTGACGCGCGCGTGTGCGGTCGATGTCGGCATAGAGCTGCGGCACGTTGATCTGGTAGCTGGTGAAAAGGCCGATCAGTTCCGGTGCCTGGCTCGCCTTGGCGAGGAACGCCTTGGTTGCCTGATCCAGCGCCTCATAGCCGAGCCCGGCGCGATCCTCGATCTGCAACTTGAACCCGCCGACCGTGCCGAGGCCTGCCACCGGAGGTGGCGGGAACATGGCGATGAAGGCGTCCTTGATGCCGGCGTACTCCTTGTTGAGCGCCATGGCGATGGCAGGGCCTGAGAGATCGGCTGTCTTGCGCTCGTGGAACGGCTTCAGGACGGCGAACACGATGCCGGCGCTGGAGCTGTTGGTGAAGCCGGCAATCGAAAGGCCCGGGAACGCGACGGCGTTCTCCACGCCCGGCTGCTTCATGGCGATCTCGCTCATGCGCCGGATGACGTCCTCCGTGCGATCGAGCGTGGCGCCATCCGGAAGCTGGGCGAAGCCGACGAGATACTGCTTGTCCTGCCCGGGCACGAAGCCCGACGGGACGGCCTTGAAGACGCCGAACGCCGCTGCGATCAGGGCAAGATAGACGCCGAAGCCCATCGCCTTGCGCGCAAGGACGCCGCGCACGCCGTTGCTGTAGGCATTCGTGCTGTGGTGGAAGACCTTGTTGAAGCCGCGGAACAGCCAGCCGAGCGTCATGTCGAGGAAGCGTGTCAGCGCGTCCTTGGGCGCGTCGTGGCGCTTCAGGAGCAGGGCCGACAGCGCCGGCGACAGAGTCAGCGAGTTGATCGCCGAGATCACCGTCGAGATGGCGATGGTCAGCGCGAACTGGCGATAGAACTGGCCGGTGAGGCCGGTAATGAATGCGAGCGGCACAAACACAGCCACGAGCACGAGGGCAATGGCGATGATCGGGCCCGACACTTCCTGCATGGCCTTGTAGGTCGCTTCACGCGGGGCGAGACCCTCCTCGATGTTGCGCTCGACGTTTTCCACGACGACGATGGCGTCATCGACGACGATGCCGATGGCGAGCACCAACCCGAACAGCGTCAGCGCGTTGATGGAGAAGCCGAAGGCGTACATCACGGCGAACGTGCCGACGATGGAGACGGGGACGGCGGCGAGTGGAATGATGGACGCACGCCAGGTCTGGAGGAACAGCACGACGACGAGAACGACGAGCGCAACGGCTTCGAGCAGCGTCGTGACAACGGCCTGGATCGAGGCGCGCACGAATTGCGTCGGGTCATAGACGATCTCGAAATCGACGCCCTGGGGCATGTCGCGCTTGATCTCGGCCATCACCCGGCGCACGTCCGAGGAGATCTGGAGTGCATTGGAGCCCGGCGCCTGGAAGACGCCGACGCCGATCGCCGGCTTGTTGTCGAGAAGTGAGCGCAACGCATATTCGGAGGCGCCAAGCTCCAGACGGGCAATGTCGCGCAGGCGCACGACCTGGCCGTTGGCGCCGGCCTTGACCACCATGTCGCCGAACTCCTCCTCGCTTTGCAGGCGGCCCTGGGCGTTGACGGGAAGCTGCAGATCGATCTGCAACGGCGACGGCGAGGCACCGACGACGCCGACGGCGGCCTGCACGTTCTGAGCGCGGATCTCGTTGACGACGTCGGCGGCGGACAGCCCGACCTCGGCCGTCTTGGCGGGATCGAGCCAGACGCGCATGGCGTAATCGCCGGCGCCCCACATCACCACCTGACCGACGCCCTCGATGCGCGCCAGCCTATCCTTGACGTTGAGCAGGGAGTAGTTGCGCAGGTAGGTCATGTCATAGCGGCCGTTGGGCGACAGCAAATGCACGACCATTGTGAGGTCCGGCGCGCTCTTGATCGTGGTGATGCCGAGACGGCGCACCTCCTCCGGCAACCGCGGCTCGGCCTGGGCCACGCGGTTCTGGACGAGCTGCTGGGCCTTGTCGACGTCGGTGCCGAGGCGGAACGTGACGGTGAGCGTCATCAGACCGTCCGTCGTGGCCTGGCTGCCCATGTAGAGCATGCCTTCGACGCCGTTGATCTGCTCCTCGATCGGCGTCGCGACCGTTTCGGCAATGACCTTCGGGTTGGCGCCCGGGTACTGGGCACGGACCACGACCTGCGGTGGCGCCACCTCCGGATATTCGGAGATCGGCATCACGCGCAGGGCGATGAGGCCCGCCAGGAAGATCAGCACCGACAGCACGCCGGCGAAGATCGGGCGGTCAATAAAGAACTTGGAGAGATTCATGGTGTGTCCCCCGAATTCCGGGCGGATCCTCTGAGTCTGTTATCTCGCGACCTTGGATGCGTCGCTCGACGGCTGGGCCTGGGCGGTCTTGTCCATCTCGACGGACTCCGGCGCGACGACATCGCCTGGACGGACTCGCTGGAGTCCGTTGACGATGACGCGCTCGCCTGCGGACAGGCCGCTCGTGACGATGCGCAGCGTCTCCGCCATGGCGCCGAGAGTGATCTCGCGATAGGCCGCCTTGTTCTGCGGATCGACGACGAGGACGAACTTCTTGTTCTGGTCGGTGCCGATGGCGCGCTCGCTGATGGCGATGGCCGGCGCCGCCTTGGGCTGGGCCATGCGGATCTTGACGAACTGGCCGGCAATCAGCCGTCCTTGCGGGTTCTTGAACGTCGCGCGCACGCGCACGGTGCCGCTGGCCGCATTCACCTGGTTGTCGATGAGCTGCAACTGGCCACGCACCCAGGCGTCGCTGCCGTTCGTCGCCATCTCGACCGGGATGTGATCGACCAGCGCGGCCGCGTTTGCTTCCGCGGTGAGGGCTGCGAGTGCGCGGGTTACCACGTCCTCGTTGGCGTTGAAGCTGGCATAGATAGGGTCAACCGAAACCAGCGTCGTTAGAACTGGAGCGCCGGGGCCGGCCGCAACCAGATTGCCGACGGTGATCTCGAGCCGGCCGACGCGCCCCGAAACGGGCGCACGCACCTGCGTGTAGTCGAGATTGAGGCGGGCAGCCTGCAGCGCCGCCTTGGCGCTGCGCAGATTGGCGTCGGCCTCGCGATAGGCGTTGATGCGCTGATCGACCTCGCGCTCCGAGAGTGTGCGATTGCCGAGAAGCTGCTGGCCGCGCTCCATCTCGCTCTTCGTGAAGACGACACGCGCTTCAGCTGCCGCGACCTGCGCCTCATAGCGCTCGACCTCAGCCGCGTAGGGCGCGGGATCGATCGTCACGAGCAGATCGCCCTCGTTGACGAGCGAGCCTTCGCGGAAGTGGACCTGCTCGACGGCGCCGGCGACGCGTGAGCGTACGTCGACGCGCTCGACGGCTTCGAGGCGGCCGGAGAACTCGTCCCAGGTCGTGGTGTCGCGAGGCTGAACGGTTGCGACAGAGACAGACTGGGCAGGGGGCGGTGCCTTGCTGCTTTCAGCCTGCATCCTGCCGTTCGGGACGAACAGCAGAACGGCCGCGGCAGCGGTCGATGCAAGAAGAGCGGCAGCAAGGGACTTACGGGCAACACGAGGAATGAGTGCCATGATCAAGATCCTTGGATTTTTGTTTGTGGGGAAGCCCCGGTGGGCCCGAGTCGTCGTTAGGAAGCTCGGGTCAACAACAGACCGCCGCTCGAGCGGCTGCCGGGTGAAGTCCTCGGGGAGATGTCGTCCGCAGCCCGGCCTGGCGGGCTCCTGCGGGATCAGCAGCGGATCTGCCGTGATGAGACATTGTCATGTCGCGCTCTTCGATCCATATATGTACCGATGAGTACGGATATAGGATTGCCGGCGCGACTGTCAAACACTATTTGTATCGGTAAGTACGGAAATGATATAGGGGGTGGAAAGAAAAGGAGAAGTGCCATGCAGAAGGGGCGCCCTAGAGAATTTGATGTCGACGAAGCCCTTGATAAGGCGCTGAAAGTTTTCTGGCTGCGCGGCTACGAAGGCACTTCGATCTCAGATCTGACCGAGGCCATGGGAATCAATAGGCCGAGCCTTTATGCCGCATTCGGCAACAAGGAGGAGCTGTTCCGGCGGACCCTGGACCGATACGCCGAGGAAGGGCCGGGTGCCCTGTCCCAGCGGGCTCTTGAGGAGCCGACGGCGCGGGCCGTTGCCGAGCGCCTTCTATTCGAGACGGCGGAATGCCTGACCGACCCCAATCACCCCCCGGGCTGTCTGGCCGTGCAAGGCGCGCTCACCTGCAGCAACGCGGCTGAGTCCATCAAGAATGAATTGTGCGAGCGCCGAGCGTCTGCCGAGGAAGCGCTGAAGGAGCGCTTCGAGCGTGCCAAGGTCGAGGGCGATCTGCCCGTGGATGCCGATCCGGCGGGGTTGGCACGCTACATCGCCACCGTGACACAGGGAATGGCCGTGCAGGCCTCCAGCGGCGAGGCGTCCCGTGCCGATCTAACCAAGGTGGCGGAGATGGCGCTCAGGGCCTGGCCTGTTTAGCGCCGTCCCTGTCACGCCACGACTGTAACCCCTGCAGCACCGGCGGCCACCTGGCCGATGACGTGCGCCGCTGGATATCCCGCGCTCCTGATCGTCTTGGCGATATCCTCGGTGCGATCGGGTGCGCACGCGACCAGCAGTCCGCCTGAGGTCTGCGGATCGGTGAGCAGATGACGCTGCCACTCCGGCAGGTCGGATGGCAGCGTGATGCCGTCGCTGTAGCTTGCCCAATTGCGATGCGATGCGCCCGTGACAAAGCCCTCGCGGGCGAGATGTGCAGCCTGCGAGAGCAGAGGCACCTTGTCGGCCTGCAGCGTGAGCGCCAGCTTTGAGCCGCGCGCCATCTCCAGGGAATGGCCGAGCAGGCCGAAGCCCGTGACATCCGTAATGGCGTGCACGTCGCTGTCCTGAGCCAGCTCGGCGCCGATGCGATTGAGGAGCGTGGTCGTGTTGATCATCTCCGTGTAGCCCGCCGCCGGCAGCGCGCCCTTCTTGATAGCGGCAGAATAGATGCCGACACCGATGGGTTTCGTCAGGATCAAGGCATCACCGGCGCGGGCGCCCGCATTGCGGCGGACGTGCTCCGGCCGGCAGATGCCGATGACCGCCAGGCCATAAACGGGCTCCGGACAATCGATGGAATGGCCGCCGGCAACGGGGATGCCTGCCGAGGCGCAGACCGAGGCTCCGCCTTTCAGGATCTCGCGCACCATGTCCGTCGGGATCTTGTCGACGGGCATGCCGAGGATGGCGAGCGCCATGATCGGCTTGCCGCCCATGGCGTAGACATCGGAGATGGCATTCGTCGCGGCGATGCGGCCGAAGTCGTGGGGATCATCGACCATCGGCATGAAGAAGTCTGTCGTGGCGATGATGCAGGTGTTCTCGTCCTGCTGCCACACCGCCGCATCGTCGGCCGTCTCGGTGCCGACGAGGAGTTGCTTGTAGGGCATCGCCACGGGTTGATCCGCGAGGAGCTGCTGCAGGACGGAGGGCGCGAGCTTGCAGCCGCAGCCCCCGCCATGTGCAAGGCTCGTCAGGCGAACCTGGGGAACGTTCATGTCAGTCTCCTCGCGTGCCGCGCCCGTCAGGCGGTCAGCTCTTTGGCCGTGATCTTGTAGGCGAACGTCTCGGGGTCGAGGCAATCGAGGCGTCCGGCAGCCGCGGTCTCTGCTTGCGGGTACATGAGAAACTCGAGCGCCGGCCCCTTGGAGCCCGGAAGCACGAGATCGTGCGCGACGTTGTAGGCCAGCCAATTCATCTCCCACGCGCCAAACAACGCCTTGCGCGCATCGATGACCTTGGCGTCCGTGAGAGCGAGATTGGCAGGCGGCTCCTCGAGCACGACCTTGCGCACGTCCGCCGGGTCGACAGGCACCCAGCCGAAGCCTGACAGATACACCTCGGCGCGGCAGTGCTGGGCCTTGGTGACGACCTCCGAGCCCGCGCCGAGGCTTTTGTAGCCGAACTGCGAGGGCGCCACGCGGATGCCGTACACGTCGCGCGCCGGCAGGCCCGATGCGCGCGCAAGGCCGACATAGAGCGCGTTGAGGTCGGCGCATTTGCCGGTCAAATTTCCGCTCTTCAGCATGGACGCGATGTCGCCGACGCCGCAGCCACGTGTCTTGGCGTTGCGTGAGGTGTTCTCGACGACCCACTCGTAAATTTTGCGCGCCTTGTCGACATCGCCCGTCGCACCGGCCGTGATCTTGTCGGCAGTCTCCTTGACGATGCCGTCGACGGGGATCAGCGCAGTGCCTTCGGTGAAGAGCTTGCGATCGGCGTCGCTGAGGGCTGGCGCACTGCCTGGCTTATTCAGGTCGATGGCGCGGTCGCGGGTCGCGAACTTGCTCGTCACCTCGACGACGGGCGCGGCTTCACCGTCGGCCCACACCACGTGCAGGAACTCGGCCCCGTATTTGGCGTCGCGCTTGAGCTCGGCGACGCGCGCATTCGTCGTCCAGGTGCTGCCTGCAGGGCGGAACCAGTCCGCTTCGTTCACGGCAGGGACGGGGACCCAGGCTTGCGCCGTTCCGCCCGTCTTGCTGAGCTCCAGGCGTGTCACCGTCTGGAACGTGCGCCATGCGCCAGGTTTCGGAGCAAACGTGTTTGCCTGCGCGAACGCCGATACGGGCAACGCCGACGCGGCTGCAAGCGCACTTCCGGTCTTCAGCAGGTCACGTCTGTTCATGATGGTCATTGTGTTCCTCCCTGGGTTGACTGGTCTCCGGCACTGATTTCGTCGAGTGCCGCGCGAATGTCGGGGCGCGTCCAATCGACGTCGCCGGCAACGAAAAGACGGGCCACGAGCTTGCGATCCAGCACGAAGGTTGTCGGCAAAGCGGCGACGCCCCATGCCCTGGTGATCGTGCGGTCGGTGTCGAGCAGCACGGGGAAATCGACAGGTGTCGTATCGAGGAACCGGCGCACGCGCACGGGAACCTCGGCGACGTTCACGGCCACCACGGATAGCGTCGTGCTGCTCGTGCGTGCGAGATGCGACAGCGAGGCGAGCTCCTCGCGGCAAGGCTCACACCACGTGGCGAAGAAGTGGACCAGCACCGTTCGATCACGCGGAGCGGCAAGCGAATGGGTGGTGCCGTCCGTAGCGGGAAGCGTGAAGGCCGGATCGGGAATCGGTGGCGCCGGTTGCAGCTGTCGCGGCGATGCGGTCGCCAGCGCCAACCAGAGCAAGGTTCCAAGAAAGAGCCCAGCACACCTCGCCGCCATGCGGCCGTGGGCCCATCGGGGTCTTAGCGCTGCAATGAAGCCCCGAAACTCGGGAGCAGGACGGGTCAGCATCCACCGTTAACACTATCAGCGTGCGCGGCGTGGGGTCAACGCGGCGGGCTCGCGCTCGCCTTCGCACGCGGCCCGCCGCCGTTGGCAATGTCCGACTGTCGACAGAGCGACAAATTTATTCAATCAAGAGGCCGATTCCAGCGGTGGATGATGCATTCGACTTTCGTCGCAGATGATCGCAATAAATATCCTAAAACAATGGCTTGTTCTTATTGCGGTGCAAATTGACCTTAGAATTAGAATTGGAATACCTTATCGATATCGGATCTGGAGAGGCTGAGGAGGAGGAAACCAACTCATGAACATCGAAGTCTCTCGCCGGCATTTTATGAAGCTGGCAGGGGCTGGTGCGGCAGGGTCTGCTCTAGGTGCGCTTGGCTTTGGCGACGCGGAGGCGGCAGTCGCCGCTCACGTCAGACCATTCAAGCTCGCGCGAGCCACTGAGACCCGGAACACCTGTCCCTATTGCTCGGTTGCGTGCGGCATCATCATGTACAGCCGCGGCGACCTGAAAAAGGGCGACAAAGCCGAAATCTTCCATATCGAAGGCGACTCGGATCATCCGACCAATCTCGGAACGCTGTGCCCCAAGGGTGCGGCGCTGCTCGACTTCGTGAAGGCGCCGACACGCACGAAAAATCCGCGTGTGCGCGAGCCCGGCACGAACCAGTGGAAAGAGATCTCCTGGGACAACGCGCTCGATCGCATCGCCCGCCTGATGAAGGCGGACCGTGACGCCAATTTCGTCAAGACCAACAGCGACGGCGCAACGGTCAACCGGTGGATCACCACGGGGTTCCTGGCGGCCTCGGCAACGACCAATGAGACGGCGTTTGCGACCTACAAGGTGGTTCGCAGCACCGGTATGCTGGTGTTCGACAACCAAGCGCGTGTCTGACACGGCCCGACGGTAGCCAGTCTGGCTCCGACGTTCGGCCGTGGTGCAATGACGAATTCTTGGACCGACATCAAGAATACCGATCTCGTCGTGATCATGGGCGGCAATGCCGCCGAGGCGCACCCGTGCGGCTTCAAGTGGGTGACCGAGGCCAAAGCCAACCGCGGCGCAAAACTGATCGTCGTCGATCCGCGCTTCACGCGTTCGGCATCGGTGGCGGATGTGTACGCGCCGATCCGGCAGGGCACGGACATCGCCTTCCTGCTCGGCGTGATCAACTACTGCATCCAGAACGACAAGGTGCAGTGGGAGTACACAAAGTCCTTCACCAACGCGACCTACGTCGTGAAGGAGGGCTACGGGTACAGCGAAGGCCTGTTCACGGGCTATGACGAGTCCAAGCGCGACTATGATCGATCGACGTGGGAATACGAGGTCGATCCCGAGGGCTTTGTCGTCGTCGACGACACGATGCAGAACCCGCGGTGCGTCTGGAACCTGCTCAAGGAGCACGTCAAGACCTACTCGCCGGAGATGGTCGAGCGCATCTGCGGAACGCCGAAGGCGAAATTCCAGCAGATCGCGCAGATGATCAGCGAGACATCGGCGCGCGATAAGTACATGACTTCCATGTACGCGCTCGGATGGACGCAGCACTCCAAGGGCTCGCAGAACATCCGGGCTATGGCGATGCTGCAGCTGATCCTCGGCAACATCGGCGTGCGCGGCGGCGGCATGAACGCGTTGCGCGGTCACTCCAATATCCAGGGGCTGACCGACATCGGGCTCATGTCGAACCTGATCCCCGGCTATCTGACGCTGCCGACGGAACGGGAAGCCGACCTCAATGCCTACATGTCGACACGCGGCTTCAAGCCGATGCGACCAGGGCAGATGAGCTACTGGCAGAACTACAAGAAGTTCTTCGTCAGCTTCCAGAAAGCCATGTGGGGCGCGGCAGCGACGCCGGAGAACGAGTTCGCCTACAACTATCTGCCGAAGCTGGATGTGCCGGCCTACGACATCCTGCGTGCCTTCGAGCTGATGAACCAAGGCAAGATGAACGGGTACGTCTGCCAGGGCTTCAATCCCCTGATGTCGTTCCCCAATAAGGCCAAGGTCAAGGCGGCGCTGGGCAAGCTCAAGTTCCTGGTGGTGATGGATCCGCTCGAAACCGAGACCGCCCGCTTCTGGGAGGATCACGGCGAGTTCAATCCGTCGAAGCCCGAGGAGGTCAAGACCGAGGTCTTCGAGCTTCCGTCCACCTGCTTTGCGGAGGACGAGGGCTCGCTCACGAACTCCGGCCGCTGGCTGCAATGGCATTGGCCGGGCGGCACGCCTCCGGGGCAGGCGAAGACGGATATCTGGATCATGGCCCAGATCTTCCAGCGCCTGAAAGCGCTCTACGCGAAGGACGGCGGCCAGTTCCCCGATCCGATCGTCAACCTGCATTGGCCGTATCAGGATCCGAACGATCCGCATCCGGCCGAGATCGCCAAGGAGGTGAACGGCTACGTCGTTGCCGACGTGCCCGATCCCGCAGATGCGGCCAAGAAGCTGCTGGAGAAGGGCAAGCAGGTGCCGGGCTTCGCGGTGCTGCGCGACGACGGCACGACGGCGTGCGGCTGCTGGATCTATTCCGGCAGCTACACGGAAGCGGGCAACAACATGGCCCGCCGCGATACGTCCGATCCGGACAGCACCGGAGCGTATTCCAAGTGGGCGTTCTCGTGGCCGGCCAACCGGCGCATCCTCTACAATCGGGCCTCCGCGGATGTTCAGGGCAAAGCCTGGGATCCGAGCCGGAAACTGATCGAGTGGGATGGGTCCAAGTGGGCTGGGTACGACGTGCCCGACATTGCGCCCACGGCCAAGCCGGAGCAGGTGCAGCCCTTCATCATGAACCCGGAAGGGACGGCGCGCCTTTGGGTGCGGCGGATGATGAAGGACGGCCCGTTCCCGGTGCACTACGAGCCGTTCGAGGCTCCGATCGCCAATGTCATCGCACCGAAGATCCGGGGCAATCCGGCGGCGCGCGTGTTCAAGGACGATTGGCCGACGTTCGCCGACGCGAGCGAGTTCCCGTACGCGGCGGTGACGTACCGGCTCACGGAGCACTTCCACTTCTGGACGAAGCACGTCTGGGTCAATGCCGTGCTCCAGCCGGAGCTCTTCGTCGAGATCTCGGAAGAGCTGGCGAAGGAGAAGGGCATCCAGAAGGGCGGCTGGGTGCGTGTCTGGTCGAAGCGCGGGTCGATCAAGGCCAAGGCGGTCGTGACGAAACGCATCAAGCCGATGACGTGCGACGGCAAGACGGTGCACATCGTCGGCATTCCGCTGCACTGGGGCTTCACCGGCGCGGCCAAGAAAGGCTTCGGCGTGAACACGCTGTCGCCGTTCGTGGGCGACGCCAACATCGAGACGCCGGAATACAAGGCGTTCCTGGTGAACATCGAACCCAGCAGTGGCCCCGCGGTGGCTTGAGGAGGACGCAACCATGGCAACGTTTCAGCCGTTTGACGTCATCCGCCGCTCGGCCTCGGTGACGGCCACGCCGCAACCCAATCGCGGCGTGGAGGTGGTGAAGCTGATCGATACGTCGAAGTGCATCGGCTGCAAGGCCTGCCAGTCGGCGTGTCTGGAATGGAACGACATGCGCGAGGCGGTCGGGGTCAACCACGGGGTCTACGACAACCCCCTGGACCTGACCCCGAACTCGCTCACGGTCATGCGCTACACGGAGTATGAGAACCCGAAGTCGGGCAATCTCGAGTGGCTGATCCGCAAGGATGGCTGCATGCACTGCGAGGATCCGGGCTGCCTCAAGGCGTGTCCGGCGCCAGGTGCGATCGTGCAGTACGCCAACGGGATCGTGGATTTCGTCCACGAGAATTGCATCGGCTGCGGCTACTGCGTGAAGGGATGTCCCTTCAACATCCCGCGCATCTCGCAGGTCGACCACAAGGCCTACAAGTGCACGCTGTGCTCGGATCGTGTTGCCGTGGGCCAGGAGCCGGCTTGTGCGAAGGCCTGCCCGACGCACTGCATCACCTTCGGCACCAAGGAGCAGATGGTCGGTCTTGCCGACAGGCGCATCAAGGATCTGAAGTCGCGCGGCTTTGACCAGGCCGGCCTCTACAATCCTCCGGGCGTCAGCGGCACGCATGTGATGTACGTGCTGCATCATGCCGACCAGCCGCAGCTCTATGCCGGACTCGCCGCCAATCCGCGGATCAGTCCGATCGTCGAGCTGTGGAAGGGTGTGAGCAAGTATGCCGGCATGGCCATCATCGGTCTCACGGCGGCTGCAGGCTTGGTGCACCACATCTTGCAGGGACCAAACCGCGTCTCCGAGGAAGACGAGGAGAATGCGGACAAACTCGCGGGAGGTAAGACGTGACCGATCGCGACAAGAGCGAGGCACACATCCGTGTGCCTCGGTATTCCGGAATGGCGCGCATCAACCACTGGATCGTGGCCATCAGCTTCGTGCTGTTGCTGCTGAGCGGGCTGTCGCTGTTCCATCCGAGCCTGTTCTGGCTCAGTACGCTGTTCGGCGGCGGTGCCACGGTGCGGTGGCTGCATCCCTGGATCGGCGTGGTCCTGGTGGTGAGCTTCCTGGGTCTCTTCATCCGCTTCTTCTGGCAGAACCTGCCGGAGTTCACGGATTTCGTCTGGATGGCCCGCATCCGCGATGTGCTGGCCGGCCACGACGACTATCTGCCCGAGATCGGCAAATACAACGCAGGCCAGAAGTTCGTGTTCTGGTCACAGACCGTGCTGGTGGCGACGCTGTTCATCACCGGCATCGGGCTGTGGGAACCGGGGCTGGCTTACGTCCAAAACCTGTTTGGCTTTCAAGCGACTATTGACCAGCTCCGGCTAGCGGCGCTGATTCACGCCGGCGCCGCTGTGCTCGCGATCACGATCTGGATCGTTCATGTCTATGCAGCGATCTGGGTCCGCGGTACCATCAGTGCGATGACCCGCGGCACGGTCACGGGCGGATGGGGCTGGCGCCACCATCGCAAGTGGCTGCGCAAGGAGGTCGAGAAGGGCGAAATCGAGCGGCCGAAAGTTACGCCCGCCGAATAGCCCGAAGACGAGTTTGCGCAATCCTCGGTTCGAGGTGTCATGGCGGAATCCGGCGGCCCGAAACCGGGCCTCACGACCCTTGGGGAGGAGGCGAAGCCACCGTTCGCCGTCCTTCCCGATCCATCAACGCTGTTTCTGACCAGATCCAAGCGGCTGGAGGCCTTGGCGCCCGGCCATCAGCTCGAGCCCTATCTCAGGTTCCTGTCGGCGCTGACACGCGCGCAGCACGAGATCCTCGGTGACCTGCCGGCGGTGGTGCTGCCGCCTCCCGACACGATCCGGCAAGCGCACGAGCACGGCATGCCGCCGATCGCGCGCGCGCAGTTCGAGCCGCAAGAGGCGGCCCTCGCGGCTCTGGACAAGTTGCTGGAGCGGGTTGCCGGCGGGCAGCATCCGGCGGAGACGGCAGCGGCCGTTCAGTCCTTGCGCAGCGCCAGCCTCGAGCAGAGGCGCGCCGCGTTGCAGGACGCGCTCAGGGATGCAGGTCCGTCGACGGATGTCGCGCAGCGCACACTGGTCGCGGCCGGCCTGCAGGTGCATTTCGCCCGGCTGGCGTCGCAACTGGTGGCCGGCGATTTGAAGTCGATCGCCGATGGCGTATGCCCCGCCTGCGGCAGCGGGCCGATGACAAGCTCGGTCGTGGGCTGGCCCAAGTCTCACAACACACGGTTCTGCACCTGCTCGTTGTGCGCAACGATGTGGCACGTGGTGCGCGTCAAGTGCACGCTGTGCAGCTCCACGGAGGGCATCGGCTATCAGACGATCGAAGGCCAGCCGGAGACGGTGAAGGCCGAGACGTGCGACACGTGCCAGCGCTACGTGAAGATCCTCTACCAGGTGAACGATGCGGCGCTGGAGCCGCTGGCCGACGATGTCGCGACCCTCGGCCTCGACATGCTGCTGGCCGAGGAGACCTGGAAGCGCGGGGGACAGAACCCGTTCCTGCTGGGATACTGAGGCGATGAGCAACGCAGCACGCGTGCATCGCGAGCACGTGCCATGAACGAAAGTCCGCCGATGTCGCAGCGGCTCCCTTCGGTGGATGCCATCTTGCATACGAAGGCCGGCGCCGTGGCAGTCGCCCGCTACGGCCACGGTGCGACCGTCAATGCCGTGCGCAAGGTGCTGAATGCCGTGCGGCAGGCCATACGCGCGACAGGCGTCAGCGCTCCGGACAAGGACACCGTTGCGGCGCAGGCGCTTGAAGCGCTTGAGCGTGAGGATGCGCCGAGCGTCCGGCGCGTGTTCAATCTCACGGGCACGGTGCTGCACACCAACCTCGGGCGTGCGGTGCTGCCGGAGGCGGCGGTCGCGGCCGCGGTACAGGCCATGCGGCAGCCGATCGCGCTGGAGTTCAATGTCGCGACGGGCAAGCGCGGCGAGCGCGACGATCACGTGCGCGAGCTCATCTGCGAGTTGACGGGCGCGGAAGACGCCTGTGTCGTCAACAATAATGCCGGTGCCGTGCTGCTGGTGTTGAATACGTTGGCGCAGGGCAAGGGAGCCATCGTCTCGCGCGGCGAGCTGATCGAGATTGGCGGGGCGTTCCGCCTGCCCGATATCATGGCCCGGGCCGGTGCGCGTTTGGTCGAGATCGGCACGACCAACCGCACTCATTTCCGGGACTACGAGGAGGCGCTGGGGGACGATGCGGGGCTGATCCTCAAGGCGCACACGTCCAATTATCTGATCCAGGGTTTCACCAAATCCGTCGCGCCAAGCGAGTTGTCGGGATTGGCGAAGGCGCGCGGTGTGCCGTTCTTCAACGACCTCGGGTCCGGGGCGCTGGTCGACCTCGGACGCTATGGCCTGAAGCCCGAGCCGACAGTCCGGGAGGCGCTGGCCGAGGGCGCCGATATCGTCACGTTCTCCGGCGACAAGCTGCTCGGTGGTCCGCAAGCCGGCATCATTGCCGGGCGCAAGGATCTCGTTCAGCGCATCGCCAAGAATCCCATGAAGCGTGCGCTGCGCATGGACAAGATCCGGCTGGCGGCGCTGGAAGCCATTCTGAAGCTCTATCGTGATCCCGATCGTTTGCCCGAGACGTTGCCGACATTGAGACTGCTGGCGCGCCCGGCGGCGGAGATTGCGGCGGTGGCGGAGCGGCTGCGTGATCCTCTCGCCGCCGCTGTTGGTGCGGAGTTCGAGGTGCGCGTCGTCGGCTGCGCGAGCCAGATCGGCTCAGGTGCGCTGCCGCTCGAAAGCCTGCCCAGTGCGGGGCTTGCGATCACTCCGATCGCGCGCAAGGGGGCGGGAACGCTTCTCGATGCGCTTGCGGCGGCATTCCGTGCCTTGCCTGTGCCTGTGATCGGCCATGTCAAGGACGGCGCGCTGCACTTCGACCTGCGCTGCCTCGACGATGAGGCGGATTTCCTAGGGCAGTTGGGCCGCCTGACACCCCGGAGGGAGGCTGAGTGATGTCCGGCCTCGATCTTTGGCGGCGCATGACGGGCAAGGCGGAGAAAGGCACGGCCGGCACGATGCCCGAGGCGGCCGCTGCGGCGGAGCACGGTGACTACGATACGGCGCAGAGCATCTGGGTGGTGCATGCCCATGCGGGCAATGCCCGAGCGCAGGCCGAGATCGGCCGCTGCTTCGTCAACGGCTGGGGTGTGGCACGCGACACCGATCTCGCGTCCCAGTGGCTGACATTGGCGGCCAAGGCCGGTGATCCCCTGGGGCAGCGTTTGCTGGCAGACTTCTACTTCAACGGCGAGGACGGCAAGCCGGATCGGGCGATCGCGGAGGAGTGGTATGCGCGCGCGGCCGGGCAGGGCGAGCCGTTCGCGCAGGACATGCTGTCGTGGATTCTGACGGAGAGTGATCATCGCCAGGCGGACTACGCGGAGGCGCGCACGTGGGCGCTGAAGGCGGCGGAGCAGGGCATTGCCGCGTCGATGACGCGCCTCGGCCTGCTCTATCACAATGCGCTGGGTGTCGAGCGCGATGCCGCGGCCGCGGCGCACTGGTGGCACAAGGCTGCCCTGCTCGATGACGCCGATGGCCAGGCGATGCTGGGGGCGGCCTATCATCTGGGCGCAGGCGTGGAGCGCGATCGCACGGCGGCGCTGGCTTGGTTGACGCGCGCGAGGGCCGCGCACAGCTCGTTCGCCGACCGCTTCTACATCGCCGTGTACGAGAGCTGCAGCGCCGACGAGAGGCGCGACGCGGAGCGGCGCGCAAACCTCCCGTTGCAAGCGGAGGACGCAGCGCCATGATCGTCGGTACCGCGGGACACATCGACCACGGCAAGACGTCGCTCGTGAAGCGATTGACGGGCGTGGACACCGATAGATTGCTCGAGGAGAAGGCGCGCGGCATCTCCATCGATCTCGGGTTCGCCTATTGGCGCCGGCCGAACGGGGAGATCATCGGCTTCGTCGATGTGCCGGGGCACGAGGGCCTTGTGCACAACATGCTGGCCGGTGCCACGGGCATCGACTACGTGATGCTGGTCATAGCCGCCGACGACGGCGTGATGCCGCAGACGCGCGAGCATCTGGCGATCATGGATCTGCTTGGGCTGGAGCAGGGTGTCGTCGCGCTGAGCAAGTGTGATCTCGTCGGCCCGGATCGCGTGGCCGAGGTGACGGCGGAAATTCAGGGTGTGCTGGCGTCCACGGGACTCGCCGGAAGCGAGATCGTGCCGGTGTCGGCGATGACGGGCGAAGGCCTCGACGATCTGGGCGCGCGCCTCGATGCGGCGCTCGGCCAGGTCGCGGCGCGCTCGAAGGACGGGCGATTCAGGCTCGCCGTCGATCGCTCTTTCACACTGGCCGGACGCGGCACCGCCGTCACCGGCACGGTGATGTCGGGCAGCATTCGCGTCGATGACCATGTGGTGGTCAGTCCCTCCGGCCTGGAAGCGCGGGTGCGTTCGATCCACGCGCAGAACGAGCCCGTGGAGCAGGGCGACGCCGGGCAGCGGTGCGCGCTCGTGCTCGCCGGATCGCAGATCAGCAAGGAAGCGGTGCGGCGCGGCGACGTGGTGCTCGATGCTGCCCTGCATGCGCCGACGGGGCGACTCGATGCGCGGCTGCGCGTGCTGCGCTCCGAGCCCAAGCCGATCGGCCAGTGGTTTCCGGTCAAAATTCACCATGCGGCGATCGAGGTGCCCGGGCGCGTCGTGGTGCTGAACGATCAGCCGATCCGGCCGGGAGAGACGGAGCTTGTTCAGCTCGTCCTGGAGCGGCCGATCGCAGCCGCGGTGGGTGACCGCTTCGTCATCCGCGACACGACGTCGAGCCGTACGATCGGCGGCGGCGCGCTGATCGATGTGCGGGCGCCTGAGCGCCGGCGGCGCACGCCCGAGCGCCGCGCCATGCTTGAAGCCTTAGGTGAGAAGGATCCGGCGCAGGCGCTGCAGCGCGTGCTGGCCGAGCCGGCAAGCTGGATCGACCTCGATGCCTTCGGGCGCGATCGGGCCCTCGGGTCCGACGCGGTTGCGCGCATGGCCGACGGGCTGTCGCTCGTGACGCTGCCGCTCGGCAGCAGCCGTGCGGCGATGCTGCCGCAGTCGTGGGAGCGCTTGCGCCAGCGCATCGGCGAGACGCTCGATACCCTGCATGCCGAGCGGCCGGATCTGCCCGGTATCGGCCTTGAGCAACTGCGCAGGGGTGACAAGCCTTTGCTGCCCGTGCCGGTGTTCTCTGCCGTTGTTCGCAAGCTGGTGGAGACCGGCGATGTGGCCCTCGATCGGGCATGGGTGCGGCGGCCGCAGCATCAGGTGCGGTTCTCGGCCGAGGAGGAGAAGATCTGGGCGGCGATCCACCCGCGCCTGGCGGACGGTCCCTACCGGCCGCCTCGGGTGCGCGACATCAGCAAGGCGATGAACCTCGACGAAACCTTCGTGCGGCGCCTGATGCGCATGGCGGCGCGGCGCGGCGATGTGGAGGAGATCGCGCAGGATCATTTCTTTCTACGCCCGGTGGTGCAGACCATGGCCGAGATCGCCATCGACGTGGCGGCGAAATCTCCGACCGGCAAGTTTACGGCCGCCGAGTTTCGCGACCGGCTGGACAATGGCCGCAAGGTTGCTATCCAAATACTGGAGTTCTTCGACCGGCATGGCTTCACCATCCGGCGGCAGGACTTGCGCCGCATCAATGAGGCGCGCATCGAGCTGTTCGTTCCACGCCAGGAGCAGACAGCGCACGGAGGAGTCCCGCTCCCGGTGGGGCGACCGGACTTCAAATCCGGGTGGGGCCGTCAGACGGTCTCTGGTGGGTTCGACTCCCATCCTCCTCCGCCAAATTCCCCCGAGGCGTCGCGATGACACCTGAGGCCCACGCGCTGATCGCCGAGTTCGAAGCAGCAGGCAAGGCCGCGCAAACGGCGGAAGCAGAGCTGCGCAAGAAGCTGACGGAGGAGATGGCGCGCCTGGAGCGGCAGCGGGCCTTCGCCTTCCGGCGCACGCGGTTGATCCGCACGCTGGCCACGGCCGCGCATGGCGCGGACGCGGAGGAGGCGGCGTTTGCCGCACAGGCGCGCAGTCTCAGCGAGGACCTGGGCTGGACTTCTGCCGGCGCGGCGCAGAAGGAGATCCTCGAGCGCATGCGGCCGCTCGGCCGGGCCGTCTGGCAGTGCGGGTGCGGCGCGGACGGTGCGTCGCCTGCGTCCGTGGCGGAAGAGCTCGACAGATTTGAGCAATGGTTCGAGGGCTCGCGCGGCAAACCGCTCTACAGCCTTTTCGATCGCTATGTGCCCGAGGTGCCCGTTGTCGACTTCTGAAGAGACCGAGTTCGACGCGTGGCTGCAGTCCATGGTGCGCCAGCATGGCGAGTTCACCGTGCTGGTGATCCTGACCAGCATCGGAGAGCGGAGCGTGCGGCCACTGTGCTCGACCTTCATGCACGTGATCGGCGACGAGGTGGACTGGGACGACGTCACGGTCATGTTCGCCGGCTCCGGCCAGGCCTGGGACGGCGCCGCGTTCTTTCCGACCAAAGGCGCGAACGGCGGGCCGATCGACAACCCGACGGCGCGGGCGCGGCTGGCGGAGCTGGAGGCCAAGGTCACGGAAGACCGCATGATCCTCAACGACGGCCATTTCTTCGACACCCACGGGCGCCGCATCGAGATCGAGCCCCTCAGCGACGCTTGAGCAGGTCAATCCGTACGCGCGGATCCAAATCTCCGGCATGAGCGTTTAGTGAGGTCCGGCTCGGCCGTGACCGTCCTGTATTTCTCGTGAAAGAGGCCCATGGATCTTGGCGTGTTGGATATTGCTCTCCGGCTCGGTGCGGCAGCCCTGGCCGGTGGAATTCTCGGCATCAATCGCGATCTGGCGCAGAAGCCGATCGGGTCGCGCACGCTCGGGCTGGTCGCGCTTGGATCTGCAACCGTTGCCGTCGCGACGGTGGACGTACCGGGTATGTCGACCAATGCCGATGCCCTGAGCCGCGTTGTGCAAGGCCTTATCCAGGGCATCATGGCCGGCATCAGCTTCATCGGCGCCGGCGTCATCCTGCGGGATGCGAAGTCGCACATGGTGGAAGGGCTGACGACGGCGGCGACGGTGTGGGTGACCGCAGCGCTCGGCATAGCCTGTGGGCTCGGCGCCTGGGCCGTGGTCGGGATCAGCAGTGTGATCGCGCTGGCGCTCTTGGCGGCCGGTGCGGTGATGGACCCGCATACCGAGGCGGATACGCCCCGGCGCGGGGCGCCCAAGTAGGCCCGCGCGGCGGCGACATCTACTTAACCGTGCAGGAACGTTGACCCTTGGTCCGCGTTTCGCCATTCACTAGAGATAGCGTCCGCCTAGAGGCATCTCATCGTAAGCGTGCGTTGTGCCGAAAAAGAAGCTCGCTGCGTACCGCGCGAAGCGCGATTTCGAGACGACCGCCGAGCCCGCCGGAGACCGCAAGGTCCGCCGCGCCGAATACCCGCGCTTCGTCATCCAGAAGCATGACGCCACACGCCTGCACTATGATCTCCGCCTGGAGCTGGATGGCGTGTTCAAGTCCTGGGCCGTGACGCGCGGGCCGTCGCTCGATCCCCACGACAAGCGCCTGGCCGTCGAGGTCGAGGACCACCCCCTCGACTACGGGGACTTCGAGGGGACCATCCCGAAGGGCCAGTACGGCGGCGGCACGGTGATGATCTGGGATCGCGGCTTCTGGATGCCGGAAGGCGATATGTCGCCGCAGGAGGGACTGCGCAAGGGCGACCTGAAATTCATTCTTGCCGGCGAGAAGCTGCAGGGAAGCTGGGTGCTCGTGCGCATGAAGCGCGACCGCGAGCGCGGCAAACGGACCAACTGGCTGCTGATCAAACATCGCGACGATTACGCGAGCACCAAAGGCTTCGACGCGAAGACAGAGGATCATTCCGTCGCCTCGGGGCGGACCATGGCACAAATCGCGCGCGGATCGGGGCGGGGGCCGAAGCCCTTCGTGATGGCGCTGAAGACCGCGGCTGACCCGCGCGCCATCTGGAACAGCAACAGGGAAGACAAGGCGGACGATGCAGCGCCGCCGCGCGAGCCCAAGGGGCGTCGCCGCGAGATGCCGGAATTTGTGGAGCCGCAATTGTGCACCACAGTCGCGACGCCGCCGAGCGGCGACGACTGGGTGCATGAGGTCAAGCTCGACGGCTACCGCATGCAGCTGCGCGTCGAAGGCGGGCGGGGCGCGTTGCGCACGCGCAAGGGCCTCGACTGGACGAAGAGGTTTCCCGAGATCGCCAAGGCAGCCTCGGCGCTGCCCGACGCAATGATCGACGGCGAGGTGGTTGCGTTCGATCATCAGGGGGCATCGGACTTTCCGGCGCTGCAAGTGGCGTTGTCCGAAGGGCCGACAGAAAACCTGGCGCTGCTGGCGTTCGATCTCCTGTTCCTGGATGGGCGGGATCTGCGTTCACTGCCGCTCGGCGATCGCAAACAGATGCTGCGTGACCTGCTGCAGGACAAGCTGCCGGGCAACGCCTCGATCCGGTACGTCGACCATGTGCAGGGATCTGGGCCTGACATTCTTGAATCGGCACGCCAGCTCAAGATCGAAGGCATCATCTCCAAGCGCCTCGACAGCCCGTATCGATCGGCACGGAATGGAAATTGGACCAGGGCCAAGTGCAGGCTCGGCCACGAGGTGGTGATCGGCGGGTGGTCGGGCGGGCCGAGCACGCTGCGCTCGCTCATCACGGGCGTCTATCGCGGCAACAAGCTGGTGCATGTCGGGCGCGTCGGGACCGGCTTCAACGCCCGGACGGCGAAGGATGTGCTGACACGGCTTCAGCCGCTTGCGACCAAGACCTCCCCATTCAAGGGCAAGGACGCACCGCGCAAGGAAAAGGATACGACCTGGGTCAAACCGGTCCTCGTTGCTGAAATCGAGTTCGCGAGATGGACAGGTGGCGGCATGATACGTGAAGCAGCATTCAAGGGATTGCGCGACGACAAGCCGGCGAAAGAGGTGCGCGGGGAGCGGCCCGCTAAGCCCAAAAGCAATGCGGTAGTGAAACCGCCGAAAACGGCAACCGGCAGCGGCGGCAATGTTGTGCTGGGCGTGTCGATCTCCAATCCGGACAAGGTGCTGTGGCCGGCGGCAGGCGATGATGCGGCGGTCACCAAGCTCGAGCTTGCGCACTACTTGGAGGCGGTCGGGCCCTGGCTCATCGAGCACATCAAGGGGAGGCCGTGCTCCATCGTGCGGGCGCCGGACGGCATCGGCGGCGAGACGTTCTTCCAGCGTCACGCCATGGCGGGGACCTCGAAGCGCATCGAGCGCGTCACCGTGAGCGGCGACCGCAAGCCCTATCTGCAGATCAATGATGTCGAAGGGCTGGTCGCCATGGGACAGCTTGCGGCGCTCGAGTTTCATCCGTGGAATTGTGCGCCGGGCATGCCGGATGTGCCGGGGCGGCTGGTGTTCGATCTCGATCCTGCGCCCGATGTCGCCTTCTCGACCGTCATTGCCGCGGCGCGCGAGTTGAAAGAGCGGCTGGAGCAGCTCGGCCTCGTCACGTTCTGCAAGACGACGGGCGGCAAAGGATTGCACGTGGTGACGCCGCTCGCGGGGAACGCCAAGGATGGGATCGGCTGGGACGAGGCCAAGACGTTTGCGCGTGCGGTCTGCACGGCCATGGCCCAAGACAGCCCGGACCGGTATCTCATCAAGATGACGAAGAAGCTGCGCGACGGCCGGATCTTCCTCGACTACTTGCGCAACGACCGCATGGCGACCGCCGTGGCGCCGCTGTCGCCGCGCGCGCGGCCCGGCGCCACGGTCTCCATGCCCGTGACCTGGACGCAGGTAAAGGAGGGGCTGGACCCCAAGCGCTATACGGTTGGAACCGTCCCGGGCTTTCTGTCCAAATCCAAGGCCTGGAGCGACTACGCCGATGCGGCACGCCCACTTGCATCAGCAATCAAGCGCGCCTTGCGGTAAAAGCACACACGAAAGTGTTCCACTAACTAAAAAGTAGTGTGCCCTTGGCTTGTTGTACGGGTTCCGGCGTTGCATAGTCGGGCAGCCACAACATGTGGTGTGTTGTCGGTCGCGCGTACAAAGGGATTGTGTCATGGCTCGTGCCGCCCGTGCGTATTGGAAGGGCTTTCTCCGCTTGAGCCTGGTGTCCATCGGCGTGCAGATCTACAACGCCGTCGAGTCCAAATCCGAAATTTCATTCCGCCAGATTCACAAGCCCTCCGGCCGCCGCGTGAACTACGAGAAGGTCGTGCAGGGCATAGGCAAGATCGAGAACTCCGACATCGTCAAAGGCTACGAGGTCGATGCCGACACCTACGTGCTGCTCGATCCCGAGGAGATCGACGCCGTCAAGCTCGACAGCAAGCACACCATCGACATCGTGCAGTTCGTCGACGCCAAGGACATCGACTACCGCTATTTCGAGCGTCCCTACTTCATCGCGCCCGCGGATGATCTCGCGGCCGAGGGCTACGTCGTCATTCGCGATGCCTTGCGCAAGACGGGCAAGGTCGGGCTCGCACAGATCACGATCGCGGGCCGCGAGTGGCTGGTGGCGATCTCGCCGCTCGAGGACGGCCTGCTGATGGAGATGCTGCGCTACGCCGAGGAGCTGCGCGATCCGGCCGACTACTACGACAACATCCCGACCGCCAAGCCGGACAAGGAGATGCTGGAGCTGGCAACGCAGCTGATCGAGAAGAAGTCGGCGCCGTTCAAGGCCGACAAATTCCAGGATCACTATGCCAAGGCCCTGCGCGATCTGGTGCAGGACAAGCTGAAGGGCCGCAAGATCATCGCGCCGAGTGACGAGACGCGCCCGAAGGGCGCAAATGTCGTCGATCTCATGGAGGCCTTGAAGCGCAGCGTCGGCCAGTCGCCGGCGCCAGCACGCCAGCCGTCGCAGCCTGCAGCAAGCAAGGGCAAGCCGGCGCGCAAGACGAAAAAGCAGGCCTGATCCAGAAAGCGGACCTGTTTGCAGGTCCGTATCCCTACGAGGTGGCGGGCGGGCACACCGGCCATGCACCGATGTAGTCTCCGCTCTGCTGAAAAATAGGGCATACTTCCGTTCAACAAGCGCCGTCCGTTCGAGTGGGCGGCGCAGAAACGTCTCGTGAGCGGAAACTCCAAAGGAAATGAGCGCTACGACTGCCGAGCCCGGCCTTGCCAGCATCAGTGCACGGCAATGGCTGATCCTGTTGATGGTGCCGCTCACCACGCTGCTGTTCGGCATGACGATCACGCTCGTCAACGTCGTGCTGCCGCAGATGCGCGGCGCCTTCTCGGCGACGCCGGATCAAATCGCCTGGGTCGTGACCTCCAACCTCGTTGCGACAGCAGTAGCCACACCCATGACCGGCTGGCTCGCCAATGCGCTGGGCTGGCGCAACCTCATGTTCTTCTCGGTGGCGGGCTTCACGGCCTGCTCGCTGCTGTGCGGGCTGGCCAACAGCCTGGAGGCACTGGTGCTCTATCGTGTCGGGCAGGGTTTGTTCGGTGCGCCGATCATGCCCATGGGGCAGGCTGTGCTGCTGGCCACGTTTCCCCGGCACCTGCATGCACTGGTGATGATGCTCTGGGGCCTGGGCAGCGTCGCCGGACCGGTGGCGGGGCCGGTGCTCGGCAGCATGATCAGCGAGACCTACACGTGGCGCGGTGCGTTCTTCATGATCGTGCCACCAGGTATCGCGGCCATGGCCTGCGTCTGGATTGCGTTGTCTCAGCACACGGAGCGGCGGCAGGCGCAGTTCGACTGGACGGGCTTCATCGCGCTCGCGGTTGCGATCTCGGCGGCCCAGCTCATGATCGATCGCGGACAGCGGCTCGACTGGTTCGAGTCCATGGAGATCCAGATCGAGGCCGGCGTAGCCCTCCTGGCGCTGTGGGTGTTCATCGTGCACAGCCTGACGGCATCGCGGCCGTTCCTCGATCCAAGACTGCTGCTCGACCGCAACTTCAGCATCGGGCTGTTCGTCTCGTTCGTGATGGGCATGCTCAGCTTCACGCCGCTGGTGCTGTTTCCGATCCTCCTGCACGACCTGCGCGGTTATCCCGACAGCCTCGTCGGCCTGCTGCTGGCCTCGCGCGGCATCGGCAATTGGCTCTCCTTCCTGATCGTCGTGCCCATGACGCGCTGGAATCCCAGGCTCGCCGTGGCGATGGGCCTGGCCATCCAGGCCATATCCGGCTTCGCCATGGCCCAGCTCGACATCAACCTGACGAGCTTCGACGTGTTCTGGACCAGCGTGCTGCAGGGCTTCGGCTTCGGTCTCGCCTTCACGCCCATGACGGTGCTGGCCTTCGCCACTTTGCCGCCCGGACGCATGACGGAGGGCACGGGCGTCTTCCATCTCGTGCGCAGCTTCGGATCGAGCATCTTCATCTCGGCGACGATCGTGCTGCTGGTGCGCTCGACGGCCACCAACTATGCGTCGATGACGGAGTTTCTGACGCCGTACAACAAAGTGCTGAGCTATCCGGATGTGCTGGGCCTGTGGAATATGTCGACGCCGGTCGGCCTGCTGACGCTCTCAGGCGAGGTGCAGCGTCAGGCCGCGATGATCGGCTTCATCAATGCGTTCTATATGTTCGCCTTCACGGCGGCGGCGGCCGTGCCCCTGGCGTGGCTGCTGCGGGATGTGCCGCGCGAGAAGCCGGGATGATTCCGGAGCGGATTGCTGCGGGCTGAAATCGGCAGCAAGATGTGGATCAACGCAGAACGAGCTGGAGGAAGCGTCTTATGGATTTGTCCGATCAGGTGATCGTCGTCACCGGCGCGGGGCAGGGGATCGGCCGGGCATCGGCGCTGGCCCTGGCGGCAGCGGGCGCGACGGTCGTTGCCGTCGACATCAATGCGGAGAGCGCCAAGGAGGTCGAGGCGGCGGTCAAGGAGCGCAGCAAGCGCGGGCTCTCCATCCAGGCGGACACGGGCAGCTTGCCCGATATCGACCGGATGATCGGCAAGACCGTCGAGGCGTTCGGGCGGGTCGATATCCTCGTCAACAATGCCGGCGTCACGCGGCGGGCCTACATCATGGACCTGACCGAGGAGGACTGGGACCGCATCCACCGGGTCAACTCCAAGGGCGTGTTCTTTTGCCTGCAGCGGGCCGCCCGGGAGATGATTCCGCGCCGCAGCGGGCGGATCATCAATATTGCCTCCATCGCCGGGAAGGGGTTCGCGGGCACGTCGAACGCCGTCTATGCCGCCAGCAAAGGAGCGGTCATCAGCCTGACCAAGACGGCGGCGCAGCAGCTCGGCCCCCATAATATCAATGTCAACGCCGTGTGCCCGGGCATCGTGCGCACCAAGCTGTTCGCGGACCTCATGCAGGTGGCGTCGAAGAAGGAAGGCTTGCCGCCCGAGGAGATCGAGGCGCGCATGGTGCAGGACGTTCCGCTCCGGCGGGCCAACGAGCCGGAGGACATCGCCGACATGGTGGTGTTCCTGGCGTCGCCCGGCGCCCGCAACATCACCGGACAGTCGTTCAACGTGGACGGCGGGATAATCCCGAGCTAGGCGCACGGGTTCACTTGCTTTTGCGTGCAAATGCCGCACAGCGCCTTTGGGGAATCTGGCGATCCCCGCGTTCCAGCGAGGGGGCGGGGTTGCATGCGGCACAACCGTGGGCTAACACAGCCCATCTGATTTGCTGCGGGCGCTCAGAAGCCCGCAACGAGGTTGCCTGAGCTCATGAATCAGCTCCTTCTCGACTACCTGCCGATCGCGGTTTTCATCGGTGTTGCCCTGGCCATCGGCGGCGCCTTGATGATCGCGCCTTTCCTGGTCGCCTACCGCAATCCGGACCCGGAAAAGCTCTCCGCCTACGAGTGCGGTTTCAACGCCTTCGACGACGCGCGCATGAAGTTCGACGTGCGCTTCTATCTCGTGTCGATCCTGTTCATCATTTTCGACCTCGAGGTGGCGTTCCTGTTCCCGTGGGCAGTGGCCTTCAAGGAAGTCGGCGTGTTCGGCTTCTGGTCGATGATGGTGTTCCTGGGCGTGCTGACGATCGGCTTCATCTATGAGTGGCGCAAGGGAGCCCTCGAATGGGATTGATCCAGTCTCCGGGCCTGGTGCCGGCGCCGGCTTTCGAGCCGCGGCGCGAGGGTGGGGCCATCATCAAGCCCGGTGATCCCTCGTTCACGATGATCAACAACGAGCTGGCCGACAAAGGCTTCCTCGTCACCACGGCCGACGACCTCATCAATTGGGCGCGGACCGGGTCGCTGATGTGGATGACATTTGGCCTCGCCTGCTGCGCCGTCGAGATGATGCAGGCGTCCATGCCGCGCTACGACGTCGAGCGGTTCGGGTTCGCGCCGCGCGCCTCGCCCCGCCAGTCCGACGTGATGATCGTGGCCGGCACGCTGACCAACAAGATGGCGCCCGCCCTGCGCAAGGTCTACGACCAGATGCCGGAGCCGCGCTACGTCATCTCCATGGGAAGCTGCGCCAACGGCGGCGGCTACTACCACTACTCCTACGCAGTGGTGCGCGGCTGCGACCGCATCGTGCCCGTCGACATCTACGTCCCGGGCTGCCCGCCGACGGCCGAAGCGCTGGTGTACGGCATTCTGCTGCTGCAGAAGAAGATCCGCCGCACCGGCACGATCGAGCGCTAGGGTAGGGCACGGACATGGCCGAAGAGCAAGGCGCGTCGGTGATCGGGCTGGCAGAGCAGGTCGGCCAGAAGCTTGGCGGATCCGTGCGTGATCAGGTGCTCCGCTTCGACGAGGTGACCGTCACGGTGGCGCGCGATGACGTCGTCAAGGTGATGACGACGCTGCGCGATGATCCAGCCTTCCGGTTCGAGGTGCTGATCGACTTGTGCGGGGTGGACTATCCGGCGCGCGACGAGCGCTTCGACGTGGTCTACCACCTGCTGTCGCCGCGCAAGAACCTGCGCATCCGCGTCAAGGTCACGACGGACGAGGATCATCCCGTTCCAAGCCTCGTGGATGTGTTCCCTGCCGCCAACTGGTTCGAGCGGGAAGCCTACGACATGTACGGCATCCTATTCTCGGGCCATCCCGACCTGCGCCGGCTGCTGACGGACTACGGCTTCGAGGGCTATCCGCTGCGCAAGGACTTCCCGCTGACGGGCTACGTCGAGGTGCGCTACGACGACGAGCAGAAGCGGGTGGTGTACGAGCCTGTGCGGTTGAACCAGGAATTCCGCAGCTTCGATTTCGAAAGCCCGTGGGAAGGCACGGATTACGTGCTGCCCGGGGATGAAAAGGCGAAGGGGTGAGTGGTAAGATGGTAAGTGGTGAGATGGCGGGCACTTACTAGAACCAGGCAAAGGCCGATGGCCGAAAAAGGCGGTATACGGTCCTACCAGGATTTGGAAGTTTGGCAGATGGCTATGACACTCGCTGAGGACTGTTATCGCCTGACGGGTGAGTTTCCGCGCGAAGAGATTTATGGAATGACAACGCAAATCCGTCGTGCTGCTGTTTCAATTCCGGCCAATATTGCCGAGGGTTACGGGCGTGATCAGCCTGGCTACTTTGTGCAGTTCTTGAAGATCGCACAGGGTTCGGCACGGGAATTGGAGACCCATCTTATCCTAGCGGGGCGATTGCGCTTTATCTCTGAGGCCGGGCTGCCGCCTGTTTTGGATACTTGTCAGAGGATCAGTAAAATGCTGCGCGCTCTCGTTCGTAGTGTTGAGCGCCGAAAGCAAGGCGTAGCGTAACTACTTACCATCTCACCACTCACCACCTGACCCAAATGGCTGAATCCGAAATCCGCAACTTCACCTTGAACTTCGGTCCGCAGCATCCGGCCGCGCACGGTGTGCTGCGCTTGGTGCTGGAGTTGGATGGCGAGGTCGTGACGCGGGTCGATCCGCACATCGGTCTCCTGCATCGCGGCACCGAGAAGCTGATCGAGAACAAGACCTACCTGCAGGCCATCGGCTACTTCGACCGCCTCGACTACGTGGCGCCGATGAACCAGGAGCATGCCTTTTGCCTGGCGGCGGAGAAGCTGCTCAGCCTCGAGGTGCCCAAGCGCGCCCAGCTCATCCGCGTGCTCTACAGCGAGATCGGCCGGCTGCTGTCGCATCTCCTGAACGTCACGACGCAGGCCATGGATGTCGGCGCGCTCACGCCTCCGCTGTGGGGCTTCGAGGAGCGCGAGAAGCTGATGGTGTTCTATGAGCGCGCCTCGGGCTCGCGCATGCACGCCAAGTACTTCCGCATGGGCGGCGTGCATCAGGACTTGCCGACCAAGCTGATCGAGGACATCGCCAGATTCTGCGAGACGCATCCCAAGGTGCTCGACGACATCTGGGACCTCGTCATCGAGAATCGCATCTTCAAGCAGCGCAACGTCGACATCGGCGTCATCAGCCTGGATGAATGCTTCAAGTGGGGCTTCTCGGGCGTGATGGTGCGCGGCTCGGGCGCGGCCTGGGACCTGCGCAAGGCGCAGCCCTACGAGTGCTACTCGGAGCTCGACTTCGATATTCCGGTGGGCAAGACCAACGACAACTACGCCCGCCAGGTGATCCGCATGGAGGAGATGTACCAGTCCGTGCGCATCATGAAGCAGTGCTGCGAGAAGCTGCTGTCGGCGGAGGGCCAGGGCCCGCACGTTGCGCCGGACAAGAAGGTGGTGCCGCCCAGGCGGGGCGAGATGAAGCGCTCCATGGAGGCGCTGATCCATCACTTCAAGCTTTATACCGAGGGCTTCCACGTGCCCGAGGGCGAGGTCTATGCCTGCGTGGAAGCGCCCAAGGGTGAGTTCGGCGTGTACCTGGTGGCCGACGGCTCCAACAAGCCCTACCGGTGCAAGATCCGCGCGCCCGGCTTCGCCCACCTGCAGGCCATGGACTACATGAACCGCGGCCACATGCTGGCCGACGTCTCGGCAATCCTCGGATCCCTGGACGTCGTGTTCGGCGAGATCGATCGGTGAGATGAAGAGCCATGGCCGCCCGCAGACTTGATCCTGTCCAGCCCGCTTCGTTTGCCTTTACGCCGGAGAACCTGGCGTGGGTGAAAGAGACGATTGCCAAGTATCCCGAGGGCAAGCAGGCCTCGGCGGTGATCCCGCTCTTGTGGCGGGCGCAGGAGCAGCACCAGAACTGGCTGCCCGAGCCGGCCATCCGCTATGTGGCTGACATGCTCGGCATGGCCTACATCCGTGTCTACGAGATCGCGACGTTCTACACGATGTTCCAGCTCTCGCCGGTGGGGAAGAAGGCGCACGTGCAGGTCTGCCAGACGACGCCGTGCATGCTGCGCGGGGCGGACGACCTGAAGGAGGTGTGCCAGCGCCTCATCCATCACGATCCGCATCACCTGTCGGAGGACGGAGATTTCTCCTGGGAGGCGGTCGAATGCCTCGGCTCCTGCGCCAACGCGCCGATGGTGCAGATCTTCAAGGACACCTACGAGGACCTGACGCCGGAGCTGTTTGAGAAGCTGCTGCAGGATTTCAAGAAGGGCACGCCGCCCAAGCCCGGATCGCAGATCGGCCGGCAGGCGTCCTGCCCGGTGGGCGGCCCGACCACACTGAAGGATATGGCCAAAGCTTGATGGCTTCGCCGCGCGGAGCCGGAGAACGTACTCATGCTTGACGACAAGGACCGGATTTTCACGAACGTCTACGGCTTCCAGGACTGGAAGCTCGCCGGCGCGCGCAAGCGGGGCACCTGGGACAACACCAAGGCGCTGATCGACAAGGGTCACGACTGGATCATCAACGAAGTGAAGGCGTCCGGCCTGCGCGGCCGCGGCGGCGCCGGTTTTCCGACAGGCCTCAAGTGGTCGTTCATGCCCAAGGCCGATCCGCGGCCGTCCTACCTGGTCGTCAATGCGGACGAGTCTGAGCCCGGCTCCTGCAAGGACCGCGAGATCATGCGGCACGAGCCGCACCTCTTCATCGAGGGTTGCCTGATCGCCAGCTACGCCATGCGGGCGCACACCTGCTACATCTACGTGCGTGGCGAGTTCATTCGCGAGCGCGAGCATTTGCAGGCGGCGATCGACGAGGCCTACGCGGCCAAGCTGATCGGCAAGGACAACGTGCACGGTTGGGACTTCGACTGCTACGTGCATCACGGCGCCGGCGCCTATATCTGCGGCGAGGAAACAGCGCTGCTGGAGAGCCTCGAGGGCAAGAAGGGACAGCCGCGTCTGAAACCGCCGTTCCCGGCAAACTCGGGCCTCTACGGCGCGCCGACCACGGTCAACAACGTCGAGAGCATTGCCGTCACGCCGACGATCCTGCGGCGCGGCGCGACGTGGTTCGGCGCCATCGGCAAGCCGAACAATACCGGCACCAAGCTGTTCCAGATCTCGGGCCACGTGGAGCGGCCGTGCGTGGTGGAAGATGCCATGGGCGTGCCCCTGCGCGAGCTGATCGAGCGGCATGCGGGCGGCGTGCGTGGCGGCTGGGACAACCTGCTGGCGGTCATCCCCGGCGGATCGTCGATGCCGCTGCTGCCGGCGAGTCAGTGCCAGGACCTGACGATGGACTTCGACAGCCTGGTGAAGCTCAAGTCCGGCATGGGGACGGCCGCGATCATCGTCATGGACAAGTCCACCGACGTGGTGAAGGCCATCGCCCGTATCGCCCACTTCTACAAGCACGAGAGCTGCGGCCAGTGCACGCCGTGCCGCGAGGGTACGGGCTGGATGTGGCGTGTGCTGGAGCGCATGGCGGTCGGCAATGCCACCAAGCGCGAGATCGACCTACTGTTCGACGTGTCGAAGCAGATCGAAGGGCACACGATCTGTGCGCTGGGTGATGCGGCGGCCTGGCCGGTGCAAGGCCTGCTGCGCAATTTCCGCTCGGAGATCGAGGCGCGGATCGATCGCTATCACGCCGCGCCCCGCGAGGCCGCGGAGTAGCGCCCACCGCCATCTGGCATCGGAGTGGCTCGCATGACGCAGCAGTTCGCCTCCGATAACAACGCCGGGATCTGTCCAGCCGCGCTCGATGCGTTGATCGAGGCCAATGCCGCCGGTCACGCCGTCGGCTATGGCGACGACCCCTGGACGGCGAAGGCGCGCGAGGCTATCCGGCAGGTGTTCGATGCGCCGGCGGCCGAGGTGTTCTTCGTCTTCAACGGCACGGCTGCCAATGCGCTGTCGCTGACGCAGCTGTGCAAACCCTACAACGCGATCATCGCGCACGCTGTCTCGCACGTGGACACGGACGAGGCGGGTGCCTGCTCGTTCTTCAGCGGCGGCGCCACGATCATGGCTGCCGACACGCCGCTCGGGAAGTTGACAGCCGAGGCGGTCGAGCGTCTGGCGACGCGGTTCTCAGGCGTGCATCACGTCAAGGCGCGGGCGGTGTCGATCACGCAATCGACCGAGCTCGGGACGGTGTACAGCCTGGCCGAGTTCGCCGAGGTCTGCAGCGTTGCGCGCCAGCACGACCTGAAGGTGCACGTCGACGGCGCGCGGCTCGCCAACGCCATTGCGGCGCTCGGTTGCAGTCCGGCAGAGGCGGTGCGGGGTGTGGACGTGCTGTCGTTCGGCGGCACCAAGAACGGCCTCGGCTTCGGCGAGGCGGTCGTGTTCTTCGATGCGACGCTGGCCGACGAGTTCGCCTGGCGCGTCAAGCAGGCGGGCCAGCTCAATTCGAAGATGCGGTTGGCGACGGCACCGTGGCTCGGGTTGCTGGGCGACGGCGTGTGGCTCGCCAATGCGCGGCATGCCAACCAGATGGCACGGCGGCTGCACGATGGTATCGCTCAACTGTCAGGCGTGAAGATCATGTTTCCGGTAGAGGCCAATGCCGTATTCGCCGACATCGATCTCAAGGTGCAGGCGGCGCTGCGCAATAAGGGCTGGAAGTTCTACACCTTCCTCGGCGCGACGGGATGCCGCCTGATGTGCGCCTGGGATACGACGCCCGAGACTGTCGATCGCTTCGTGCGCGATTTCACGGCGGCGGCGAAGGTATAGGCGGTCAATCTGTACGTTACTTGCTTCCATCTCCGCGTCATCCCGCCGAAGGGCGGGATCCAGACGCCCACCCACAACCTCAGCGGTGATGGAGAGGCATCTGGGCACCGGCCTTCGCCGGTGTGACGCCAGAGGAAAGGCAATACGTTCAGGCACCCTAACGTTTGGCGAGGCTCGGCCTGGAGAACATGCGGCCGTCGATGACGAGCAGGCCGAGGCCGATCACCAGGGCGCCGACGATGTGGCGTGTTGCGAGCGTTTCGCCCAGCACGGAAACGCCGAGGCCGATGCCGGTGATGGGGATCAGCAGTGTCGTCAGCATGACGTTGGTGGGCCCTGACACGGCGAGAATGCGGAAGAAGATCACGTAGGCGAGCGAGGTGGAGAGGGCCGCCAGGCCGATGAGGGCCAGCACGGTCTGCGTCGAGGGCCAGGGCAGCGTCCACGGCTGGTCGATAGCGGCGGCGAGCACGCTCAGGATCAGCGTCGAGACCATGAGCTGGCAGGTGGCCGACACGAGCGGCGGCGTGCCGCGCAGGCGGCGGCCCCACTGACCTGCAAGACCATAGCTGAAGGGGCCGAGGAGGCAGAAGAACACGCCCGCTAGCGTGAGCCCGCTGGTATCCAGGCGCTGCAGGCCGATCAGTATGGCAACGCCGACGACGCCGAGCAGGACGCCGGCGGCCTTGCGGGTGCTGAGCTTCTCGTCGGAGAAGACGTGCGCGGCCAGCAACGCGAACAGCGGCGTGGTGGCGTTGAGTACGGAGGCGATGCCGCTCGCCACCGTCTTTTGCCCCAGCACGATGAAGCAGAACGGCAGGACATTGTTGAGCACGCTCATGCCGGCGAAGGGAATCCAGTCGCGCGGGGTCTTGGGAAGCTGCAGCCCCATGAAGAAGACGACGGGAAGCAGGAGCGCCGAGGCCAGGGCAACGCGCACCAGCACGATGGTGAAGACGGGGAGCTCCTTGACGGCGACGCCGACGAAGAAGAACGAGCCGCCCCATAGAACCGAGAGAGCGATGAGCAGAAGCCATTGGGAGCGGGACATCGGGGCACTCGTCGCCTGAGGCTGGTGCCGGCGTTCTACAGGCCGGTGGCGATCAGCGAAACCCGATTCTTGCTGCGGGCAGTGTGTGCGGAAGCTACTGGGCGTCGATCAGAGACCTGAGGTCTGACGCAACGGCCATGGCCTCTTCGAACTGGTTGGCGTCGCAGTAGCCTTCCATTTGCGTCAGCAATTCCTCGATCCGGTCGATCTTTTCGTCGGCGAGCGCACGCTCCTCGGCAGAGACGGACAGGTCGAAGGCTGCCTTGAGGCATTCGTCGGGCGTGACGGGGAGCCGGGCCTCCTGTGCGATCCCTGGAGTTGCCAGGAACAGCGCGACGGTCGTGGCAAGCGCCAAAAAGGTCCGCATCGAACGCCCTCGATCCAAAGGAGCCAGTGTCCAGGCGCGCGGGATATGAAGCCAGAATATGGCGCCACGGCGGCTGCCGGATTAACTCGCGTGCAGCTTGTAAAGTTGCGCTGTCAAACTCTAAGCAGAGCAGGATTCACGTTTCGGTGGAGACGCCTCATGCCGGGTGAAGCTGTTCAATCCGAAACGATCCTGCTCTAGCGCCTCAGCACACCGTCCACGGCTGCTTCCAGATCGCGGTAGTGATCGATGACGGCGTCCGGCGACAGGTCCCGGACGGGCGTATCCGTGTAGCCGAAGCTGACGGCGACGATCGGGATGCCGGCGGCCTTGGCGGTGGCGATGTCGACATCGCTGTCGCCCACCATGACGGCGCGCTTCGGATCGCCGCCGCCACGCGTGATGACGCCGCGCAGGTGATCGGGGTGTGGTTTGTAGACGGAGAAGGTATCTCGTCCCGCCAGCGCGGCAAACCGGCCGGATACGCCGAGGGCATCGAGCAGCTTGCGCGACAGGGACTCCTGCTTGTTGGTGCACACGACCAACGTGGCGCCGCGGGCGGCGAGGCGATCCAGGGCTTCCGTCAGACCGGGGAAGAGGTGGCTGCCGACGGCGATGTTGTCGGCGTAGTAGGCGATAAATCGGGAATACAGATCCTCGAACTCGGTGTCCGAGACCTTGTGGCCGTGGAACTCGAGACCTTTGCGGATCATGGCGCGGGCGCCGAAGCTGATGAACGGGCGAACCTCGTCCGGGGCGACAGGCTCCAGGTGACAGGCTGCGAGGGCGTAGTTGGTGGAATGGATCAGATCCGGGGCCGTTTCGACCAGCGTGCCGTCCAGGTCGAACGCAATGGTGCAGTCTTGCAGGTCTCGCATGTCGTCCCGAGGGTTCTCTCTTGCCGCGCGCACACTAGAGCGCGATCGCTTTGCATGGAAGCCTCTACGGCTTCCCTGCGTTTCGCGCGCAGCGCGGCTCTGAAAGGCGGATTGGGTCAAATTCAAGCCGAAACCACCCTGCTCCGTCGACCGGAGCCCGGTCTGTCACGGAGGAGGGTTGCACGGGAGGCGCTGGTTCCCATTGCCTTGCGTGCCCGGCCGGGGAGGCCTAGGAATGGGATAGCATCTGTGCCGGGCGTGCGGGTCAGGCTGCCGCGCGGACGTGTCCCGTCTCACATCAGGAGGACTTCATGGACAAACGCGTAATCTCCCTCCTCAAGAAGCAATGCTACGTCGACGGCCAATGGGTCGGCGAGCCTGCGCTTCCCGTCACCAACCCGGCAACGGGCGAGGAGATCGCCAAGGTGCCGCTGACCGATGCCAAGGGCGCCAAGGCCGCTGTTGCGGCAGCCGAGCGCGCGCTCGGTCCCTGGTCGAAGATGCTGGCGAAGGATCGCGCCAATATCCTGCGCCGCTGGTTCAATCTCATGGTCGAGCATGCCGACGAGCTGGCCGTGCTGATGACCATGGAGCAGGGCAAGCCTGTCCCGGAGGCCAAGGGCGAGGTGATGTATGCGGCCTCGTTCATCGAGTTCTTCGCCGAGGAAGCCAAGCGCATCAACGGCGAGACCGTGCCGACGTTCAAATCGGATGCGCGCATCGTCTGCATCAAGCAGCCGGTCGGTGTGGTGGCGGCCATCACGCCGTGGAATTTCCCGGCAGCGATGATCACGCGCAAGGTCGGACCGGCGCTGGCGGTCGGCTGCACCGTCGTGTGCAAGCCGGCATCGGAGACACCGCTGACGGCGCTGGCGCTGGCAGAGCTCGGCGAGCGTGCCGGCATCCCGAAGGGCGTGTTCAACGTCATCACCGGCAAGGCCAGCGTGATCGGCGGCGAGCTGACGTCGAACCCGGTGGTGCGCATGCTGACGTTCACCGGCTCGACCGAGATCGGCAAGGTGCTGATCGAGCAGTGCGCCAAGACCGTGAAGAAGGTCGGCATGGAGCTTGGCGGCAACGCGCCGTTCATCGTCTTCGACGATGCGGACCTCGACAAGGCTGTCGTCGGAGCCATGGCGTCCAAGTACCGCAATGCCGGCCAGACCTGCGTGTGCGCCAACCGCATCTATGTGCAGGACGGCGTCTACGACAAGTTCGCCGAGAAGCTGGCCGCCGAGGTGAAGAAGCTGAAGGTCGGTGACGGTACGGAGGCCGGCGTCACGACCGGACCGCTGATCAACAAGGCGGCGGTCGAGAAGGTCGAGGAGCACATCGCCGATGCGACGGCAAAGGGCGCCAAGGTCCTGCTGGGCGGCAAGCGGCACAAGCTCGGCGGCAGCTTCTTCGAGCCGACGGTGCTGACGGGTGTGACCACCGACATGAAGGTGGCGCGCGAGGAGACGTTCGGTCCGGTGGCACCGCTGTTCCGCTTCAAGACCGAGGAGGAGGCGATCAAGCTTGCCAACGACACCGAGTTCGGTTTGGCCGCCTATTTCTACTCGCGCGATGTCGGCCGCGTGTGGCGGGTGGGCGAGGCTCTGGAGTACGGCATCGTCGGCATCAACGAGGGGATCATTTCCTCCGAGGTCGTGCCGTTCGGCGGCGTCAAGGAGTCGGGGCTCGGCCGCGAAGGCTCGCAGCATGGTGTCGAGGAATTCCTCGAGATCAAATACATGCTAATGGGCGGCATCTAAAAGACACTGTTTGCCAAATGCATGCCCCGGACAGACACCTGTCCGGGGCAATGCTATGAAGGGGCCAACGCATTGAGCAGGATCGCGAAATGAGTGCGGATGATCTGAAGCGGCAGGCGGCCGAGAAAGCGCTGGAGCTCGTGGAGCCCGGCATGAAGCTCGGACTCGGCACGGGCTCGACGGCCAAGCACTTCGTCGATCTGCTGGGTGCGCGGGTCAAGACCGGCCTCAAGGTGCTGTGCGTCCCGACCTCCCAGGCCACACATGATCAGGCCCTGGCGCTCGGCATCCCGCTGACCACGCTGGACGATACGCTCGAGCTGGATCTGACGGTGGACGGCGCCGACGAGCTCGATGGTGATTTGCGTCTCATCAAGGGCGGCGGCGGCGCGTTGCTGCGCGAGAAGATCGTGGCGTCGGCGTCCGATCGCCTGATCGTGATCGCCGACAGCAGCAAGCGCGTTCCGGTTCTGGGCGCCTTTCCCTTGCCCGTGGAGGTGGTGCGGTTCGGAGCCAAGGCCACCCGCGGCATGATCGAGGCCCTGGCGGCGGATGTGGGCTGCGAGGGCGACATTCGTTTGCGCTTGGGCGCCGACGGCCAGCCTTTCCTCACCGACGGCGGCAACTATATCTATGACTGCGCATTCCGCCGGATCGAGGAGCCCGAGCTGCTCGACGAGGCGCTGAAGGTGGTGCCCGGGGTCGTGGAGAACGGCTTGTTCCTGGGCCTCGCCGACATGGCCATCCTGGCCGGGCCGCAAGGCCTCGAGGTCATCGAGGCGGCAGAGCACGACGATTGATCACGTTGACGTCCGGCGAGCGAAGCTCATTGAGGAGATTGGCATGGTCATCGGAAGCCGTGGTTTGCGCTGGGCCTGCCTGCTCGTCGCGTTGACGCTTGCCGCGCCGGCGCTGGCGCAGGAGAAGCCGGCCGTCGATCCGCAACGGCTGGCTGCCGCGCGCGAGCTGATGGTAGCGGCGGGCTCGGCGCGCCAGTTCGATCAGGTCATGCCTGTGCTGACGGCGAACATGACGAAGGCGTTCGTGGCGCTGGCCCCGCAGGCCGAGCCGCACATCCGCGAGATCATGGGCGAGCTGCTGAAGCGGTTCTCGGATCGCAAAGGCGAGCTGATCGACCAGATCGCTGCCGCTTATGCGGAGAAGCTGTCGCTCGACGAGCTCAAGGAGCTGACCAGGTTCTACTCCACGGGCGTCGGGGCCAAGTTCATTGCCGTGATGCCGGAGCTGATGCAGCAATCCATGGCGCTTGGACAGCGCTGGGGTGAGAGCATCGGCCGGGAGATCGACGAGGAGCTTCGGCGCGAGTTGAAGAAGCGCGGGATCAATATCTGAGCGCAAGGACGGCCCACATGCCAGCGTACGACTACGATCTGTTCGTCATCGGCGGCGGCTCCGGCGGCGTGCGTGCGGCGCGCATCGCGGGCGGACATGGGGCCAAGGTCGGCCTCGCGGAAGAGTACCGCATGGGTGGTACGTGCGTGATCCGCGGCTGCGTCCCGAAGAAGCTGCTGGTGTACGCGGGCCGCTTCAGGGACGAGTTCGAGGATGCGGCGGGGTTCGGCTGGTCGATGGGCGAGACGGCGTTCGATTGGCCGACGCTCATCGCCAACAAGGATCGCGAGATCGCCCGGCTCGAAGGCCTGTATCGCGCGGGCCTTGAGCGCGCCAAGGTCGAGATCTTCGACACGCGGGCCGTTCTGGAAGGGCCGAATACGATCCGGCTGCTCAAGCCCAACCGCACGGTAACCGCGCGCACCATCCTGGTTGCCACCGGCGGCTGGCCGAGCGTCGATGCGAAGCTGCCCGGCATCGAGCATGTCATTACGTCCAACGAGGCGTTCCATCTGGAGACGCTGCCGAAGCGGATCGTCATCGCGGGTGGCGGCTACATCGCGGTGGAGTTCGCCGGGATTTTTGCAGGCCTCGGCGTCGAGACGACGCTCATCTATCGGGGCCCGAAGATCCTGCGCGGCTTCGACGAGGATCTGCGCGATGCCTTGACGGCGGAGTATCAGCATCGCGGCATCAAGATCATCACCGGCACGATCTTCTCGCGCATCGAGAAGACGGCGGGCGGCCTTGCCGGGCACCTGGCGAACGGTGAGGTGCTGCATGCCGACCAGATCATGTTCGCGACGGGACGTACGCCCAACACGCGCAACATCGGGCTGGAGGCGGCGGGTGTCGCGCTGGGCGAGCGCGGCCAGATCAAAGTGGACGCCGCGTCGCGCACGAACGTGCCGAACATCTATGCCGTGGGAGATGTCACGGACCGCGTGAACCTGACGCCGGTCGCCATTCGCGAAGGACATGCTTTCGCCGACAGCCTGTTCGGCAACAAGCCCTGGACGACCGATCATGATCTCGTGCCGACGGCGGTGTTCTCGACGCCCGAGATCGGCACGGTGGGCCTGCCCGAGCATGCGGCCGCCGAGCGTTACGGCAAGCTCGACATCTACAAGGCCCGGTTCAGGCCGCTGAAGGCGACGTTGTCGGGGCGGCAGGAGCGGATGCTGATGAAGCTCCTCGTGGACGCGGCGAGCCAGAAGGTGGTCGGTTGCCATATCCTGGGGCCCGACGCGGCTGAGATCGTGCAGGTGGTGGCGATCGCCATGCGCATGGGCGCGACCAAGCAGGAGTTCGACGCCACCATGGCGCTGCATCCGAGCGTAGCTGAGGAGCTGGTCACCATGCGCGAGAAGTGGGTGCCGCCGGCCTCGACGTAGGGCGTTGATACAACTTCAAGCCGTGCAGCAGGCAAGCCGGCGTTTGTCATTGGCCAATCTCTGCCTTGATCGAGGCAAACCAACCGCCTAAAGCCACCTGGAGCAACGGGTGAGCTCTGGGATGCAGCGTCTTCAAAACCGGATTGCACTGGTGACGGGTGCCGGCAACGGCATCGGCCGGGCGATCGCGCGCCGGTTCGCCGCCGAGGGCGCGCATGTCTGGCTGGCCGACGTGGATACGGCAGCGGCGGAGAGTGCTGCCGCCGCGCTCACGACGGAGGGGCAGGCAGCAACCGCGGTCACCGTCGACGTGTCGCGCGGCCAGGATGTGACGGCTATGTTCCGGTCCATCCAGACGGCACATGGCCGCCTCGACGTGCTGGTGAACAATGCCGGCCTCAACGTCCGCTCCGATTTCCGGCATCTGTCGGACTCCGACTGGGTCAAGATCCGCGAGGTCAATCTCGACGGCGTGGTGCGTGTCGCGCGCGATGGCTTCGAGCTGCTGCGGGCGTCGGGGCGCGGATCGCTGATCAATGTGGCGTCGATCATGGCCGATCGCGGCTTGCGCCAGCTCACGGCCTATTCGGCCACCAAGGGCGCGGTGTCGGCCCTGACGCGCGGGCTGGCGGTCGAATATGCGCCCTTCAACATCCGCGTGAATGCGCTGAGCCCGGGGTTCGTCGAGACGGCGCTGACGGAACGCGTGCTGCGCAACCCGATGGTGAGCAAGGCACTCCTCGATCAGACGCCGCTGCGCCGGTTCGGAACCGGCGAGGACATGGCGAATGCGGCGCTGTTCTTCGCCTCCGACGAATCCGCCTATGTGACGGGTGCGGAACTGGCCGTGGACGGCGGCATGTCGGCCAGCCTGTGAGCTTTCGCCTCACCGTGATTTGAAGCCTCGTGGCTGGCGCTGCCGCATTCTGCCCCTATTGTCCGGCGGCCCAAAAGGACGAGGAGGCACGAAAGAGCATGCGGACGTGGATCTGGGGGGACATGCCAGCGCGGTTGCTGGCCATGGCAGCTCTGGCCATCGGGCTCTGCGTGCCGCCGGTTGCGCGGGCGTCGGCGGAGCCCTATGCCTTCGACGCTGACCACACCAACGTCACCTTCAGCTGGAACCACCTGGGCCTGTCGCGCCAGTCGGCGCGCATCATGAAAGTCACCGGCGCCTTGGAGTTCGATCCGGAGAAACCGGAGGATTCGCGCATTGACGTCACGCTCGACGTGGCCAGCATCCAGACGGGGAGCAGGACGCTGGACCGCGACTTGCGCTCACCGGATTTCTTCGACGCGGCGCGCTATCCGGAGATCACGTTCCGCAGCACCATCGTGCGGGTCACGGGGCAGCAGACGGGCGAGGTGGCCGGCAACCTGATGATCATGGGGCAGAGCCAGCCCGTGATCCTGCAGGTGCGCTGGAACTACTCGGGCGAGCATCCGCTCGGAAAGATCAATCCGGCCTATCTCGGCAAGTTCGTGTCGGGCTTTTCGGCGCTGACGACCATCAAGCGCAGCCAGTGGGGGATCAACCGGGCCGTGCCGCTGGTCTCCGACGACATCGAGATCGCCATCGAGGCCGAGTTCCTGCGCAAGGGAAGCTGACGGACAGCCTTCAGAAGCATCGCTTCAAAAAAGTTATCCCCGGGGGATGCGGGCGCTGTCAGAGTTATGGCGTCTCGGACCACCGGGAGCCCCGCCTGCGCAGAGGTGCTTCCAGTCTTCGGTCCGGGAGCCGTCAACCGATCGCCTCCCTTCGCCGGGCGCCAGACCAGCGCAGCGCCAAGAGGGGGCCCGGGAAGCGGCAGCTCGGGCATTCGCAAGCCCAGCAAAAGCGCATAGGTCAGCGGGCTTACGAATGCCCGGCTCGTTTCACCCCGGGCGCCCCGCCGCGGGGCCGCATCGCTTGGCGGGCGCCGATCTGCCCCTGGCTCACGGCCGGGCAATGGCCTATAAGCGCGCCAACCAACCCAAATCCTGCGGTATAGTGCTCTCGAAAGAGCGCACTCCGGCACAGGCCGTGGTTAACATTTGTAGGTAGGAGAAGTCCCATGCCGGCCCCCTGGTCGCCCGAGAGCTGGAGAGGCAAGCCCATCGTCCAGGTGCCGGACTACACCGACACGGCATTGCTGGCCGACGTGGAAGGCAAGCTGGCGACGTTTCCGCCGCTGGTGTTTGCGGGCGAGGCGCGGCAGCTCAAGAAGGCGCTGGCCGATGTGGCCGCCGGCAACGGCTTCCTGCTGCAGGGCGGCGATTGCGCCGAGAGCTTCCTGGAGCATCGCGCCGACAACATCCGCGACTTCTTCCGCGTGTTCCTGCAGATGGCGGTCGTGCTCACGTATGCGGGCGGCTCGCCCGTCGTGAAGGTGGGGCGCGTGGCCGGGCAGTTCGCCAAGCCGCGCTCGTCGCCGACGGAAAAGAAGGACGGCAAGGAGCTGCCGAGCTATCGCGGCGATATCATCAACGGACCGGAGTTCACCGCGGACGCGCGCAACCCCGACCCGCAGCGGCAGTTGCAGGCCTATCGCCAGTCGGCAGCGACGCTGAACCTCATCCGCGCGTTCGCCATGGGCGGCTACGCGGACCTCGAGCGCGTGCATCAGTGGACGCTGGGCTTCGTCAAGGACAGCCCGCAGAGCCATCGCTACGAAGAGCTGGCGAACCGCATCACCGAGACCATGGGCTTCATGCGCGCCTGCGGCATCACCTCGGAGAACACGCCGCAGCTCCGGACGACGAATTTCTACACGAGCCACGAGGCGCTGCTGCTCGGCTACGAGCAGGCCATGACGCGCCTCGATTCCACGAGCGGCGACTGGTATGCGACCTCCGGCCATATGATCTGGATCGGCGATCGCACGCGCCAGCCCGATCACGCGCACGTCGAATACTGCCGCGGCATCAAGAACCCGATCGGGCTGAAGTGCGGCCCCTCGCTCGAGCCCGACGGGCTGCTGCGGCTGATCGATATTCTCAACCCGAAGGACGAGGCGGGGCGTCTGACGCTCATCTGCCGCTTCGGCTCGGACAAGGTGGAGAAGCAGCTTCCGAAGCTGATCCGCGCCGTGCAGCGCGCCGGCCGCACCGTCGTGTGGTCGTGCGATCCCATGCACGGCAATACGATCTCAGCCGCCAACGGCTACAAGACCCGGCCGTTCGACCGCATCCTGGGCGAGGTGGACCAGTTCTTCGCCATCCATCGCAGCGAAGGCACGCATGCCGGAGGTGTGCACGTCGAGATGACCGGCCAGAACGTGACCGAGTGCACGGGTGGTGCCGCGGCCATCAGCGAGACCGATCTGCTCGACCGCTACCACACGCATTGTGATCCCAGACTCAACGCCGACCAGTCGCTCGAGCTTGCGTTTTTGATGTCGGAGCGCCTGAAGCAGGAGCGCGAAGCCCGGGCCGGCACCGTGCGCGAAGTGCCGACGGCAGCGGCGGAGTGAGATCATCGCGGTGCCCTGTGAAGACGGAAATTGACGCGAGGCCGACGGGTCCGCGAACCGGACACCCACCAATAACGTCATGCCGGCGAAGGCCGGCACCCAGATGCCGATCCACTACGGCTGAGCACGTGGGACCGCGTCTGGATCCCGGCCGATTCCCGCTCACGCTGATCGCGTGAGCGGCGCCGGGATGACGACATTGGGAGGTCTGTTTTGGGCGCGCAATAAGCCAGGCACGCGCGTCGTTGCCAACACGTTGCGTGGCTCCCGCGTGCGTCCTAAATTCAGGTCATGACAGACACAACACGCCTCAGAATCGCCCTTGCGCAGCTCAACCCGGTCCTCGGGGATATCGAGGGCAACGTGCAGAAGCTGAAACGCACGCGGGCCGAGGCGGCGGCGCAGGGTGCCGATCTCGTGCTCTATCCGGAACTCTACATCACCGGGTATCCGCCGGAGGATCTGGTGCGCAAGCCGGCCTTCGCGGCAGCGTCCAGGGCGGCCGTCGAGCGGCTCGCAGGCGAGCTTGGAGAGGGACCGGCGGTCATCGTCGGCTGCGTGTGGCCGGAGGGCGGCAACGTCTACAACGCGGTGGCGGTGATCGAGGACGGGCGCATCACGGCGCTACGCTTCAAGGTCGATCTGCCAAACTACGGTGTTTTCGACGAGAAGCGGGTTTTCGATCCGGGCCCGCTGCCGGGTCCGATCAGCTTTCGCGGCGTGAAGATCGGCGTGCCGATCTGCGAGGACATCTGGAAGGAAGAGGTCTGCGAGTGCCTCGACGAGTGCGGCGCTGAAATCCTGCTGGTGCCGAACGGCTCGCCGTTCGACTGGAAGAAGCCGGACGTCCGCCTGAACATCGCCGCGGCGAGGATCACGGAAACGGGGCTGCCGCTGGCTTACCTGAACCAGATCGGCGGCCAGGACGAGCTGGTGTTCGATGGCGCATCGTTCGTGCTCAATCCGGGTGCTAAGCTGGCGGTGCAACTCCCGGCCTGGGAGGAAGCCTTCGTCGTCACGGATTGGGAGAAGACGGCCGAGGGATGGCGCTGCAAGCCCGGCATGATGGCTCACATCGAGGACGAGGAAGCGGCGGCCTATCACGCCTGCGTCCTGGGCTTGCGGGACTATGTCGACAAGAATGGATTTCCGAGCGTCGTGCTGGGCCTCTCCGGCGGCATCGACTCGGCACTTGTGGCGGCGATGGCCGTCGATGCGCTTGGGCCCGAGCGCGTGCACTGCGTGATGCTGCCCTATCGCTACACGTCGAACGAGAGCCTTGCCGACGCCGCGCAATGCGCCGAGGCGCTGGGCGTACGCTACGACACCGTGGCCATCGCGCCGGCGGTGGATGGCATCTACGGCATGCTCGGTCCGCTATTCAAAGGCCGCAAGCCCGACCTGGCCGAGGAGAACGTGCAGAGCCGCGTGCGCGGCACCACGCTGATGGCGATTTCCAACAAGTTCGGCGGGATGCTGGTGACGACCGGCAACAAGAGCGAGATGTCGGTCGGATACGCCACCATCTACGGCGACATGAACGGCGGCTTCAATCCGATCAAGGACCTCTACAAGATGGAGGTCTATCGCCTGTCGCGCTGGCGCAATGCCAACGTGCTGAAAGACGGGAAGGGGCCGCGCGGCGTCGTCATCCCGGAGAACATCCTGACCAAGGCGCCGACGGCGGAATTGCGCGAAGGGCAGAAGGATCAGGACTCGCTACCGCCGTACGAGGAGCTCGACGACATTCTGACCTGCCTCGTCGAAAACGAGATGCCGCTCCCCGAGATCGTCAAGCGCGGGCATGCGCCCGAGACGGTGAAGAAGATTGAGCGCCTGCTGTATCTGGCCGAGTACAAGCGCCGGCAGGCCGCACCCGGTGTGAAAATCTCCTCGCGCAACTTCGGCCGCGACCGGCGCTATCCGATCACCAACAAATTCCGCGAGGATATCGCCGCGCCAGCGCCGGAGAGAGTGCGAGCGGCCGCGCCCAAGATCGTGGCGCCGCGTGCCGATGGCGGGGACGTTTCCTGAGGCGGCTGACACTTCAAGTCACAACGCCTCTATTCCTGCATTCCCGGAAGCTCTGCGTTTGCCGAGCTATCCGGGATCTTTACACGCCCACAATAGCTCTCTGCGACGAGACGCATGCTTTGGAGCGCCTCATCACGTCTCCATGACCGCGAAAGGTCCCGGATAACTGCGCTTTCGCGCGCAGCGCGGCTGCGCAGTTTCCGGGAACGCAGGTGGAGGGCGGGATGACCCTCACTGCCGCGCTCAAAACTTGATGCGCGCGCCCATGACGAAGGCCTGCCAGGGGCGTGTCGGCAGCTCGACCAGGTTGGCTGGATCGCCGCCGCAGTTGTTGGCGAACTGTCCGGGATTGGCGTCGCAGGGAAAGCCGATGATCGTCACGTCATAGTGGTGGGCCTGGGCGTAGAGCAGCAGGCCGGCGCTGTCGATCGCCTGCTCGATGCCGATGCCCCAGCGGGTCACCTCCGTGTCGGCGAGCGTGCCCCAGATGACGAGGCTGCCCGTGTGGGGGTCGACCCGCAGCAGCTCGCCGACGTTGAAGTTCTTGTACATGCCGTAGTCGGCATAGAGCGTCGTCTTGCCGAAGGAGAACCACTGCTGGCTGATGCCGGCCTGGATGTAGTGAAAATGCGCGAGGCTGTCTGCGCTCAGCACCGAGACGTCGTCATCGCGCACGCCGCCGGCGATCGAGGCATAGAGGCCGGTCGGGTTGTGCATCAGCGACGCGGAGCCCCTGATATCGCGGAACCGGCGCACGCGGTCGTCCATGACGCCGACCCCGCCGGCGAAATCGAAGGGGCCGAGCTCCTTGCGATAGCGGATGGCAGCGTCCCAGACTTCATTCTCGCCCCAGGCGGCGGAGAGAAGGAAGCCCGCCAGCATCGGCGTGTCATAGCGGACGAAACTGCCGCGCAGCGAGTCGACGTTGTGCGCGATCTGGCCCCACAGGAGGTCGGTCACCAGACCGGAGCCTATGGCGAGCGGGATGGCGGAATCGGAATTGTAGTGCACGGCCGCATCGTTCATCTGGCTGCCGAGATTGATGAGCGTGATGTCGTCGGTGGCCGGCGATTGATGGCCGAGCGACAGGCGGCCGTAAGTCTGGCTTTCGACATAGCCGTAGGCCTGGCGCACGTTGGTCTGCCGCCACATGCCGCCGCCCGGCGTTCCGGCAGCGCCTTCCTCGAGCGGCGGATCGCTTTCCAGCTCGATCCTGAAGCCGGTCGTTATGCCGGGGCTGACAAGCGTCTGCCCGACGAAGCCGAACCGGCTCGAGGACGTGCTGTTGTCGATGCCGCGCCAGCCTTTGCCGAAGCCGTCGTCCCAGAACAGCAGCGCGCGGTTGACCTGGCCATAGAGATGGACGGTGAACTTTCGGTCGCCCGCCCTGAGCGACAGAGCCTCCAGCTCGGCGATCCGCTCCTCGAGCGCGATGCGCTCATCGTCGCCGGCCAGAGCCCGGCCGCCGCCGGCCGCCATCGACAACAAAGCCGCACCGAGAAGAACGGCACTCCGTAACGCCCACGCTTGACGCAACATGCCCCCTGCTACCCACGTTTTTTGTTGGCCTCACAATGTCGGTCATCGGTTACGCCCACCTGGACCGAGAAATGGCTCGTCGGCTGCCGGCCATCGCATGCCGCCGCCCAGCGATGCCGTGCGGGGCGGCGCGACGGCTGCCACTTGCGCCATGCCTGCCGACGCCCTCGGCGGGCGGCCCTCGCGCGATTTGACACTTTGCGATGATGCAGCCTTGGCGACTTTCTCGCGTGGTACGGCGTTTGCCACCAGCGGCGCGCGAGCCGCGGGGTCGACCGGACCGTACTGCCGATTGAGCTGCGCGCTGGCGATCCGGGCATCGGCCGCGAGCTGGCGCAAGAGATCATTCGCGTCGCGATCCGCTGGGACGCGAAACACGATGAGGTGCTGGTCGAGAACCTGGGAGACTTTCCGTTCCAAGAGTTGCAGGCCGTAGTGCTGGCCAACCGCATCGATCTGTGCCGGCGAGGCCGACAGCGGAAAAGCCAGGACGATCGTTTCGGCACTGGCCGTCTGTTCAATAGTTTGGGTGTTCCGGCGAAAGGTCGGTTCCTGCGGCCAGCTCGCGCAAGGCATCGCGGTGCTGAGAAAAACGGCAATGAGCGCGAGGCGCGCATGCCGGCCCGCCCGGATGGGCCGATCAACAGAAGCGGCGCTGGCATGAGCCATCGCGCAAACCTCTCGTGGGTTACGCCCGCGGGTTGCACCCCGAGCGTTGCTTTCTGTTTCTCCGCGCTGGCCCCACACTGCCAGCGTTTCACATTGAGGATACTGGGCGCAGCGGGTCAGGGATAGCGCGAAGTCGATGCCATGGGCCCGCCGGCGTGGCTTCTGCGGCGGGTGCGTCATGCAGGCCACGATGGAGAAGGGCCGGAAAGCAGGCGCTTCCCAAGGCTGTAATGAAATTTGCGCTGTCCACGACTTGAGTTGGCGGGTGGGGCCTGTAGGGTGGCGCCGAATCAGACCGACGATATGAACCTGACCAGCACCCCATGTCTCCCATAGTCCGCTTCGCGCCGAGCCCGACGGGACGGCTCCATATCGGCAACATCCGAACCGCGCTCCTGAACTGGCTGTTTGCCGCCAAGGAGGGCGGAACGTTCCTCCTGCGTCTCGACGACACGGACCAGGAGCGCTCGACCGACGAGAACGCGGAAGGCATCCGGCGGGACCTCGCCTGGCTCGGCCTCAACTGGGCGCGTGAGGAACGGCAGTCCGCGCGGCTCGCCCGCTATGCCGAGGCCGCAGAAGGCCTCAAGGCCGCGGGCCGCTTGTATCCCTGTTTCGAGACCGAGGAGGAGCTGGCCCGCAAGCGCCAGCGCCGCCTGGCGCGCGGCCTGCCGCCGATCTACGACCGGGCCGCGCTGAAGCTCGATGCGGCCGAGATCGCCAAGCTCGAAGCCGGAGGGCAGAAACCGCATTGGCGTCTCCGGTTGCTGAACTCCGAGGACAACCGCCCGCTGGAGCCGGTACCGACGCTGGTGAGCTGGCTGGATCTGGTGCGCGGGGACCAAGCCGTGGACATCGGCTCGCTGTCCGATCCGGTGCTGATCCGGGCCGACGGCACGCCGCTCTACACGTTCACGAGTGTCGTCGACGATATCGACTTCGGCATCACGCATGTGATCCGCGGCGAGGATCATGTCACCAACACCGCCGTGCAGATGCAGCTGTTCGAGGCGCTGGGCGGATCGTCGCCGCAGTTCGCCCATCATAGCCTGTTGATCGGCGCAGATGGGCAGGCACTCTCCAAGCGGCTCGGGGCGCTCTCCATCGAGAGCTTCCGCAACATGGGGCTTGAGCCGATGGCAGTCGCCAGCCACGCGGCGCTGGTGGGTACGTCGGACGCGATCGTGCCGCGGGCAGCGTTGACGGAGCTGGCGGCGACCTTCGACTTCGGCAAGCTGTCGCGCGCACCGGCCCGTTTCGACGTGGAGGAGTTGAAGGCGCTCAATGCGAGACTGCTGCATCATTTGTCTTACGAGCAGGTGGCGGCAGAGCTGAAGGCCATGGGCATTGAAGCCTCCGAGGCGTTCTGGACTGCCGTGCGCGGCAATCTCTCCATCCTGGCCGACGCGCGGACCTGGCGCGAGGTGGTGGACGGGCCTGTGACGCCGATCCTCGAGGATGCGGCTCTGGTTGCGAAGGCTGCCGAGCTGCTGCCGGCTGAACCTTGGGACATGTCGACGTGGGGCGCCTGGACGGACACCGTAAAAGGCAGCACGGGGGCGAAGGGCAAGGCCCTGTTCCATCCCTTGCGGCTGGCGCTGACCGGGCGCGAGACGGGACCGGAGCTTCGCGCCCTGCTGCCGCTGATCGGGCGGGCCCGCGCCTTCGAGCGCCTCAACGGCCGCGTGGCGTGACCAGTCCCTGGAGCTCCGGGGAAGGATCGGGCTCGACGGCCGCGCTGGCCCGAACAACCCGGGCTTGCCGGCCTGCCGGTGCCACCTCGATGCTTGCATTGAGCGGCAGGCGTTTGCGCATGTAGGTGACCGGCATCGGCTGATCGCTCATGATGGCCTGCACGCCGTACGAGGTGACGTCATAGTCGAGCTTCTCGAAGAAGCCGACGCAATTCAGCGTTGCGCGCACGCAGAGACGCTGGAAGCCGGCAGCTCTGGCACGGGCTTCGGCATCGAGCACCAGTCGGCGGCCGAGCCCCATGCGCGTGAACAAGGGCCGGACGAATACACTGGTGATGCGGGCCTGGGAGCCGCAATCGTCAGCCGGCGTCCAGCCCGCGGTACCCACGAGTTCCCCGTCGAGCCAGCCGGTGTGCAAATTTTCCAGCAGAAGACGGTCGGCATAGTCTTGTGACCGCGCGTACTGCGTGAAGGCATCGACCTCGGTTTCGGAGAAGTGGGTGCCGGCCAACCCGCGGAAGGCACTCGTGTGCACGTAGCGCACACCGGCCCAGTCATCGACGCCGAGAGGCTTGATCGCCATCCGGTCGGCAGGTGACGTGAGTTCGTTCGGTTTCAACTCACTCGTCATGGCGCAAGCGCTACTCAGATGCTGTGCACAATTAATTAGTACACGATCTATTCCCATCTGCGGAAGCGGCAACGAGGCCAAAATCACCCCGTCCAGGGTGATTTTCAGTGAATATGTGGGCTTTTGGCGGCGCGGGCAGCGATTACTGCTGACGTTGCGCCTGTTTTGCCGGCGGTTGAGTTGGCATTTCCGCCTTGCGATCGGGGCGTTGGTCACCCGTGGCAGGCGTGTATTCGGCCTGCTTGCATGAGCATCCCTGCACGAATTCCTTGCGGTAGCGGAATGCGGATTTCAGGCTGGTATAGGGCTGTTGGCCGTTCGCCGACACCATCTGCTCGACCGCGCCGCCGGGGTTCTGATGGTAGTAGAGTTCGGCGGGGGCGGCGCATTTGGACTGACAAACGTCGGCGTCGCGCTGGAAGTGATTGGGTAGTGTCGAGAAGCTGACCGGGAAGTAGTAGCCGTCGCAGAGCCGGACGCAGAGTGTGCGATAGGTTGCGAACGGCAACGCGCCGAACTCGTTGCCGCGTCCGGCAGCCTCGCTGTCCTCATCCTGCCAGAGCGAGGAGAAGGGATTGAAATTGTTGCGCCGCTGAGCTTCCTGCTGGTAGGTCGAACCGCAGTTGTTGCGGGCGAGCTCGCGGATGATGTCGTCCTGATAGGAGCGGTCGCGCGAGCCCAGCATCTGCTGGCGCTGGGCGTCCAGCTCGTGCAGGCGGCGCTGTGCGGCTTCAGCTTGCGCCGCAAGGTCGACGCACTGGCGGGTGCGCCGTAACGTCTTCGAGAACAGGAAATAGTCGTAGCAGTCCGCGCGCTCGAGCTGGGACTGCGCCACGCGTGCCGCGCGATCGGCTTGCCGCAAATCCCCCTCCAATCGGGGCAGCTGCTCACGCGAGAGGTTGCCGCGTTGGCTTTCCGAGACGAGACGCTGCTCGAGCTGTACGCAGATCGGGCTCGCTTGCCGGGAGCCCACTGGCCCACCCTGGTAGGGTTGCTGGCCGCCGGCCGGAGGTTGTTGCTGCTGTTGTTGAGCGGGCGGGCGATACATCGGCTCGCGCGGGGTCGGCGGCCGGTCCGGGTTCGACCAGGGCCACCAGCCCTGCTGCGCGCGTGCCGTATCGGGCAAGGAGGAAAAAGCCGTCATCGCCAGCGCGATAGCTGCCGCAGACGCCAAGAAGGCCCGTTTGCTTATTCCCCTCATCTCATGCCTAATTTTGGACGTGCCCCCGGGCGCCAGCCGAATCTGGTTCACCCTTGTGCAGCCATATTGGGGATGCTGGAGTAGGGGGTCAATTGGGAGCAATTGCGGCGGCCCGGCCATGCACAGGCGGGCGCGCTATGACGCAAGCGAGGGGAAGGGAACACGAATGTTGCAGGATGCAGCCGAACGCGCCGCCGCCAGTCTTCAGGACGCGCGCCGTTCTGGACGCGCGATCAAGGGCTTGGCGGAGGATTGCCAACCTAGGACTGTTGAGGATGGCTATCAGATCCAGGCCGTATTCCGCAGCGTCTGGCCGGACCGGATCGCCGGGTGGAAAATCGGCGCCACGGCGGGGCCCGTCATGGCCAAGTTCGGCGTCACGGAACCATTCTGCGGGCCGTTTTACGCCGCCGACGTTTACGGCAGCCCGGCCAAGCTCGATGCGCGCCGGTTCAATCACTACGTCATCGAGACCGAGTTCGCCTACCGGCTTGGGCGCGACCTTCCCGCACGTCCCGAGCCCTATTCGCGTGGCAAGATCGTGGAGGCCGTCGACGCGGTCATTCCGGCGTTCGAGATGATCAACTGCCGTTACGAGGCCCTGCCGCTCGACAATGCGCCGGCGGCCATCGCCGATTGCGGTTTGAATGGGGCGATGGTGCTGGGCGCGCCGATTACGGACTGGCGCAACATCGATGTGCCGCGCCACGCGGTGCGGCTGCTGGTCGACGGCGTCGTAAAGGGCGAAGGCACGGGGGCATCTGCGCTCGATGATCCGCGCAACGTTCTCGACTGGGTCGTCAACCGGCTGTCGCGCACTGGGGTCGGCCTTTCGAAGGGCCACGTGCTCTCGACGGGCACCTGTACCGGCGTCGTGAAGCTGGAGCCCGGTCAGACGGCTATTGGTGATTTCGGGACGCTGGGCAGGATCGAGGTACGCTTCGACTAGCCCAAGCCGGAAAATGCCATGGGGACGTGCCGCAGCGCTGGTTGTGCGTGGTTCACCCGTCTCGTTTTGACGGTGTGGACCGGCATCGTCTCCATTGGCATCTCCCCGGCGGGACCGGCCCGCGCCTCGGAGCCGAGCGCTGCTGAGGAGGCGGAGCTGTCGGCGCGGGATCGGCGCATCCTGCGAAGCTGGTCGGTCTACTGGAGCTTCCTGATCTGGCCGGCCGGCAGCGCCGTGTCCGTTTGTTTTCTCGATCGCGATGCCGAGTTGCGCCAGCTCTTCGCATCGGCTGCCGGGGAATGGACGCGGATCGCCAACATTCGCTTCGACATGGGCATGCCGCCGGGCTATCGCACCTGCGATGCGGCCGAGCCGAGCGACATTCGCGTGCACTTCCGCGCCGGCAGCTCGGCGAGCATTGCCAGCGGCAGCTCCTATGTCGGCACGACCAGCCTGAACGCCGCGCCGGGACGGTCGACGCTGTTCGTCGCCGTCCAGCCGCTCCCCGGCAAGCCCAGGCGATCCGAGGCCGACTTGCGCCGTGTGGTTCTGCACGAGCTCGGACATGCGCTCGGGCTGCCGCACGAGCACCAGCATCCGGATAGCCCGTGTGCCGCCGACTACAACTGGAAGGATGCATGCCTCGGGCGCCAGGCGCGCGCGGGGAAGGACGCAACCGCGCTCGATGCCAGCCGGTTCGCGCGCCAGCTTCGCGCGCAATTCCTGCCGCGAACGGAGCCGGTTCCGGTGGGGATGCCGGCCTACGATGTGACCTCTATCATGCACTACCGGTTTCCGCCCCGCCTGCTGGCCAAGGGGCGCAAGAGCGCGTGCTTCACCGATGCGTCGCGGACGCTGTCGGCGGGCGATGCCGCGCGCATGCAGATCCTGTACCCGCAGGACGCTGCTGCGCAGGCTTCGTTCCTGAAGGCTCAAGCGGACATCTTTGTCCGGACGTTGGCGCAAAGCGGCCTGTCGCGCAGCACGGCGACGCGCCTTGCGGGATTTGTCGAGGAGCAGTTGAGCCGCCGCCATGCGAGCTTGGGGATCAAGCTCGACGTTGCAGGGCTTAACCTTTCTGAAACGGATACGACCGCGCTGGAAAAAGCCCTTGCGGCTCCAAAGTCGATGGAGCTGCCCGCGGAATGCGGCCCGGGAGCAAAAGCAGCCGAATGAATTGCGGGCAGCCTTCACGGCGGCTCTTGACGGTGAACCAGGCCTCGACGATAAGGCTGGGCATGAGCCGGAACGCGCCAAATGCCGCCAACTTCGAAGCAGCGCTTCGCGCTGGCGAAGACTGTTGCGGCAAGCCGATTATTATCATTTCGAGCTAGGTCAATCCGCTGGCGCGGCCCCGCTTCTTTGCCTCCAGACAGAGAACCGCCCTCGCCAGCAGGTGAAGGGGTTCATCCGTGGCACTCACGCTCTACAACACCCTGACGCGGCGGAAGGAGATCTTCCAGCCCATCGATCCCGGCAACGTGCGCATGTACGTGTGCGGACCGACGGTCTACGACTATGCGCACATCGGCAACGCGCGGCCCGTGATCGTGTTCGACGTGCTGTTCCGGCTGTTGCGGCACATCTACGGCGCGAGCCATGTCACGTATGCGCGCAACATCACGGACGTCGACGACAAGATCAACGCGCGGGCGGCGGAGGAGTATCCGAACCTTCCGCTGAACGAAGCCATCGCGCAGGTCACCAGCAAGACCACGAAGCAATTCCACGAGGATATCGCTGCGCTGGGGGTGCTGCAGCCGACGATCGAGCCGCGCGCGACCGACAATATCCCCGGCATGGTGAAGCTGTGCGAGGATCTGATCGCCAACGGTAACGCGTATGTGGCGCAGGATCACGTGCTGTTCGACGTCAACTCGATGCCCGACTACGGCAAGCTAGCCAACCGGTCTCTGACCGAGATGGAGGCCGGCGCACGCGTGGATGTGGCGCCCTACAAGAAGGGCCCGATGGACTTCGTGCTGTGGAAGCCGTCGAAGCCCGGCGAGCCGGCATGGCCGTCGCCGGCCGGCATCGCGGCGCCGGGGCGGCCCGGCTGGCACATCGAGTGCTCGGCCATGGCGGATCGCTGGCTGTGGGAGGAGCCGAAGCTCAAAGGCCTGCTGTCGGACGCCGGGCTGAAGCAGCCGCACGTGTTCGACATTCACGGCGGCGGCATCGACCTCGTCTTCCCGCATCACGAGAACGAGCTGGCGCAATCGCGTTGCGCGCATCGCACTGAGCTCATGGCCAACTACTGGCTGCACAACGGCTTCCTGCAGGTCGAAGGCGAGAAGATGTCGAAATCGCTCGGCAACTTCGTGACGATCCACGAGCTGCTGGGCACGACCAATTTTGGCGAACGCCGTTGGCCGGGCGAAGTGCTGCGTCTCGCGATGCTGATGACGCATTACCGACAGCCGATTGATTGGACAACGAAAACATTGTCAGAAGCTCGCCTCAATCTCCTGCGCTGGGCTGAGGCAGTACGCGGGAGCGATCCCCAAGAGGCAGCTGTTGCGCCAACTGTACTTCGTGCGCTGGAAAACGATCTGAATACGCCCGAAGTGATTGCGGAGATGCATCGGCTCGCTCGTCTCGCCAAGTCAACCAATCAAGACGATGAACCATCTTCGGCAGCCAATCAGCTGGTGTGGGCATTGGATTTGCTTGGCTTTGGGAGTCACAAAGATCTGCTTCGCATTAACAGAGAGCTCGATCGCGCGATCGATGGTGCGTTCAAGGGCGTAGTTGAAAAGGGTATCGCCGCTCGGAACGCCGCGCGCAAAGCCAGGGATTTCAAGGAAGCCGACCGCATTCGTGACGAGCTGTCGGCTATGGGTATCCAACTCAAGGATGCAAAAGACCCTGCGACGGGAGAGATCGTCACGACGTGGGAGGTGAAGTGATGGCTGTCTCCGCACAGTCTAACATCACACCGGCGTCATGCAGGTGCATGCTTCGCATAACTGCCGGTGCCCGGATGCGCATCAGCAGATGCTGCGCGGCGTCTGGATCCCGACCTTCGTCAGGATGACGCAAGTGAGGTGGGGCGGTGCGAAGTGTAACGATGAGAAACATTCCCTCTCCCATTTCTTCAATGGGGAGAGGGTTAGGGTGAGGGGCAGCGGCATATGCTGAGCAAGCTTCTGCCCCTCACCCCGACCCTCTCCCCGTAAGGACGGGGAGAGGGAGTGGAAAGGGTTTCACCCCTAAGCGAGGTTGGAAAGGTGGGCGGTGCCGCGAGGGATGTGCAGGATTTCTTGTGTTGGAGTAGGTGCCCGCGAGGGTGAAGCAGGGTCGTTTCGTATTGGAGTGAACCATGACCGACGTTCTCGATCACATCGGCCTCTCGGTCGAAGACTATGCACGGGCCAAGGCGTTCTATGTGGCGGCATTGAAGCCGCTTGGCATCTCGCTGCTGATGGAGTTCGGCAAGGAGGTCACGGGCGATAGAGACGTTGCCGGTTTCGGACGCGACCGGGCTCATTTCTGGATCGGCTCGGGCAAGGTTGCCACGGGGCCAGTCCATGTAGCCTTCGGCGCGGCAACGCGTGCTGACGTCGATGCGTTCTATGCGGCGGCAATCGCGGCAGGTGGGAAGGACAACGGGGCACCGGGTGTCCGTGCGCACTATCATCCTGACTACTACGGCGCATTCGTCCTCGATCCCGACGGGCACAATGTCGAGGCGGTGTGTCGTGTGGCGCCCTGACGAGCTACAAGGGGATCGCGCATGAGCAATGCTGAAAGCGGGCCGTACTCGGGCGGCTGCCAGTGTGGCGCGGTGCGGTTCTCGGTCGAGAGCCTCGGGCGCTCGTCCATCTGTCACTGCCGCATGTGCCAGAAGGCGTTCGGTAACATCGGTGGCATTCTCGTCACGGCGCACGGCCTGACGTGGACGCGTGGTGCGCCCAAGATCTTTCAAAGCTCCAACATGGCTGAGCGCGGCTTCTGCGCGGCGTGTGGAACGCCGCTGACGTTCGGCAGCCGCGGCTTCATCGACGTGTCCGTCTGCGCCCTCGATGATCCATCGGTGGCGCCGCCCATCGTGCAGCTCGCGGGCGACTATCGCGTGCCGTGGGCGGACGATCTCGCGGACCTGCCGGGCCGCCCCGAGAGCGAGGCCGGCAAAGCTGCGGCCTACTACGCCTCCATCGTCTCCTACCAGCACCCTGACCACGACACCGACCATTGGCCGCCTGAGGGCAAGACATCATGACCAAGGAACGCCTTTACCTGTTCGATACGACGCTGCGCGATGGCGCGCAGACGACGAGCGTCGATTTCTCGCTCGAGGACAAGCGGCTGATCGCCAGGACGCTGGATGAGCTCGGCATCGACTACATCGAGGGCGGTTATCCCGGCGCCAACGTCACCGATACGGAGTTCTTCCGCGAGAAACCGCAGCTCGAAGGCGCCAAGTTCACGGCTTTCGGCATGACGAAGCGTGCCGGACGCTCCACGTCGAACGATCCGGGTTTCCAGGCCATCCTGCAGGGGCAGTCCGATGCCATCTGCCTGGTGGCGAAGGCCTGGGACTATCACGTGCGTGTCGCGCTCGGTATCACCAATGAAGAGAACCTCGAAGGCATCGCGCAGTCAGTCGAGGCCATCGCGCAGAGCGGTCGCGAGGCCCAAGGCGGAGCCGGTCGAGAAGCCATGATTGATTGCGAGCATTTCTTCGACGGCTACAAGGGCAACCGCGATTACGCCTTGCAGGTGGCGACGACAGCCTACAAGGCCGGCGCGCGGTGGGTGGTGCTGTGCGATACGAACGGCGGGACGCTGCCGCACGAGATCGCGGCCATCGTCGCCGACGTGGTGCAGCATGTGCCGGGTGCCAACCTCGGCATTCACACGCATAACGACACGGAGAATGCCGTCGCCAACACGCTGACGGCGGTACGCGCCGGATGCCGCCAGATCCAGGGCACGCTGAACGGGCTCGGCGAGCGCTGCGGCAACGCCAACCTCGCCTCGATCATCCCGACGCTGCTGCTGAAATCCGAGTTTGCGGATCACTTCGAGACCAAGGTCACGCCGCAGCGTCTCGCCAAGCTCACACATGCGAGCCGTGTGCTCGACGAGATCCTCAATCGCGCGCCGAACCGGCATGCGCCCTATGTTGGCGAGGCAGCCTTCGCCACCAAGGCCGGCATCCATGCCTCGGCCATCCTGAAGGAGCCGGAGACCTACGAGCATGTGAAGCCGGAAGCCGTGGGCAACCGGCGCCGGGTGCTGGTCTCGGATCAGGCCGGCAAGTCCAACCTCGTGTACGAGCTGGAGCGTCTCGGCATCGATGTCGGCCGCAACGACGCGCGCATCGGCGGGCTGCTGGAGGAGGTGAAGGCGCGCGAGGCCGTTGGCTACGCCTACGAGGGTGCCGATGCCTCCTTCGAGCTGCTGGCGCGACGGCTGCTCGGCGAGGTGCCGCAGTTCTTCACCGTCGACAGCTTCCGCGTCATGGTGGAGAAGCGCCACAATGCTGTCGGCAAGCTGGTGACGGTGTCCGAGGCGACGGTGAAGGTGTTCTTGAGCGGCGAGGATCAGCCGCTGTGGTCCGTCGCGGAAGGCAACGGCCCGGTCAACGCGCTGGATCAGGCGCTACGCAAGGACCTCGGCCGCTACCAGAAGCACCTCGAGAACGTCGAGCTGGTCGACTACAAGGTGCGCATCCTGACCGGTGGCACTGAGGCCATCACGCGCGTGCTGGTAGAGAGCCAGGATACGGCAACGGGCGAGCGCTGGTTCACGGTCGGCGTGTCGCCCAACATCATCGACGCGAGCTTCGAGGCGCTGGTGGACTCGATCAACTACAAGCTGCTGAAGGTGATGGCGAAGGCGGAAGCCGCCTAGCCCTTCTCCAAAAGCGTGTGCGCAGCATCTGCTGGAAGCAGGCGACCGGCGAGAACATCGTCGGACAGCTGTTCCAGCTTCGCGCCGGCGCCATCCTTGATGCGCTGCGCGACGAGATCGGCCGCGGCGCGGGCAATCAGGTAGCGCGCCCGGCGCCGGCGGCGCTGATCGATACCTTCGGCGAGCCGGGGCGTGCCCCGGCTTTCGATGGCGTCCCACAGGGCGCCAATGCCCTCCATCGTCAGCGCCGAGGCCTTGAGGACGGGCACCGCATCGCGGCCGTAAGCGCGCAGGGACAACGCACTCTTGAGCTGGTGCACGGTACGATCGGCGCCGTCGAGGTCGGCCTTGTTGACGACGAGGATGTCGGCGATCTCCAAGAGGCCGGCTTTCATGGCCTGGATGTCGTCGCCGAGGCCTGGTGCCGCGACCACGACGCGAACGTCGGCGACATCGACGATGTCGATCTCGCTCTGCCCCGTGCCCACGGTTTCAACCAGGATGAGATCGCGGCCGGCAGCGTCGAACGCGTCGAGCATGCGCACCGCAGCCGGCGACAGGCCGCCGAGGTGTCCGCGGCTCGCCAGCGAGCGCACGAACACGCCGTCATCGTCGAGGGCGGCGGTCATGCGGATGCGATCGCCGAGGATGGCGCCGCCCGACACCGGGCTCGAGGGATCGACGGCGATGACGCCGACCGTGCGTCCGGCATTGCGCACATGCGATATGAGCGCGTTGACCAGGGTCGACTTGCCGGCCCCGGGCGGCCCGGTCACGCCAATGACGAGAGCATGTCCAAGGTGGGGACGCATCGCAGCCAACAGCGCCGGGACGGAGGGGCCGAGGCGCTCGAGCTCGGTTGCGGCGCGGGCAATGGCCGCGCGCTCGCCCGCGCGCATGCGGCGCACGAGGTCCTCCGCGGCTTGGGCTGGATCGTCTGGCGGCTCGCTCATGGCTCGCTGATAGGCTGGCGCCGGGCCCATGGCAACTCACTCCTTGCGGGTGGGTGCAAAACCACCCACATGCACGCTGAGAGGCGCACTGGAGGTGTGGACATGCGGAGCGTTGCCTGGATCGGTGTGGGACTGGCCCTCGTCGGAGTCTCCAGTATGGCTCCGCCTGCGGAGGCGCGTCAGCGCGGCGGTGGCGGGCCGTCGAGCGAGTATTACGAGTGGCAGAGCCAGAGCCGCAATCCCGTGCACGGGTATTCCGGCTGGGTCGCGGGCGGACGCCGCGGCCTCTACTGCGATTACCAGCGCATCCCCAACCGTGAATGCACGACGACGTCGTCAGGTAAACGGCGATGCCAGGCGACGAGCTGGACGCTCAAACAATACTGTTACTGAGCAAGCGTTAGAACCAGACGCCCGGCCAGCGATAACGCGGCGCCATCTCGATCGGACCGACGCCAACGAGCGAGAACATCGGCTCCTCCGCGACGGTGATGGGCCGCGCCTGCGGCTGGCTCTGCAACTCGATGAGGCGCGCAATGCGTTCCTCGGTATTAGGGTGTGAGCGGAGCACGGACGGTTGCGGAATGCGGCGCGTGGGCACGGGGAACATCAGGTCTTCCCAGAAGCGGCCTTCATGGCGCTCCAGCGAACGCAGGGCGGAGGCAAGACCCAGGGGATCGCCGGTGAGGCCGGCGCCCTCGAGATCCGCGTCGAACTCGCGGGTGCGCGACAAGCCGAGTTGAAGCAGGCTCGATGCTGTCGGGGCAAGATACAACAGCAGGATCGCAAACCAGGGGAAGGCCGGTCCGCCGAACAGAAGCGATGGCAGATTGAGCAGCGCCAGGAACAAGGCCAGATAGGACATGACCTGGGTGAAGCGGGTCATGGCATCGGCCAGGCTCATGACAAACAGATCGTTGTTGCGGATGTGGCTCATCTCGTGGGCGAGCACGCCGGCCACCTCGCGCAGCGACAGCCGCCGCAGCAATCCTTCGGTCACGGCTATCGCCGCGTTGTCAGGCCGGCCGGTGGCGAAGGCGTTGAGCGTCATGCTCGGCACGACATAGAGGCGCGGATGCGCGGGAAGCTCGGCGCGGTCGGCCAGCACCTCGACGATATGGGAGAGCTGGCTCCCATGCCGCGGATCGACCGGCCTGGCGCGATAGAGCCGCATGACGGTTTCGGGTGACACGCGAGGACCGAATGCGCCCAGCACGAGCACGGTCACGAGCGCGAAGAAGGCGCCGGTCCAGGACCAGATCAGGGCCGCCGACACCAGCAGAATCAGGCCGATGGCGCCAACCAGCAGGATCGACTGCACGAGATTGCGATGCTTGTGGGCTTCGCGGCGCTGGTTGTCGAGAAATGGCGTCACGGGATTGTCTCCGCACCACGTCCGCGCGTGTGTGCAGCTCCAAGATTAGAATGCACCGCTCCATTCCGCCATGGCCCGGTGCATGACCGCAACGGCGGCTCAGAACTTCAACGGCACTTCGGCATCAGCCTGTCCGTTGCGGGCCGCGCTGATCGCGCTCAACACGGTCGGCACCACGTCGTGCGCGCTCTCCACGACCTTGAAGTTGACCTCCAGGCCTGGGCGAATGAACGCCTCCAGTCGCATGTGCGCGAGCAAGCTGCGGAACGGTTCCCAGAAGCCTTCGATGTTGGTCAGGACGATCGGCTTGTTGTGCTGCCCGAGCTGAGACCAGGTGAGCTGCTCGACCAACTCCTCGAGCGTGCCGACGCCGCCGGGCAGCGCCACGAAAGCGTCCGACTTCTCGAACATCAGCCGCTTGCGCTGATGCATGTCGTCCACGACGATGAGGTCGTCGACGTCTGTGAGCATCCTTTCCTTTTTGGAAAGAAATGTCGGAATGATGCCGGTCACCCGGCCGCCGTTGTCCAGGACCGCGCGCGCGACCTTGCCCATCAATCCGAGGCTGCCGCCGCCATAGACGAGGCCGATACCGTTGTCCGCAAGGGACTTGCCAAGGATGTTGGCAGCCTCCGCGTAGGCCGGGTTCCGGCCGTCACCGGAACCGCAATAGACGCAGACATTCAGGGGCGCAGGCTTTTGCGTTGAGACGGGCGATTGCGGGGTTTTCCCAGTTTTGGACGTCTTGCCCGATTTGGCGTGATGTTTTTGCATTTGTCCGTGATCGAATATTCATATGTTTCAGGCAGGGATATTAGAACACGATTGTGAAATCTCTGCCGCGCTGGGCTGAACATAGCCTCAGGAGCAGAGGTAGATGGGGCTTCACCGGGCCGTCAGCTAGTGGTTCCGGGGAGCTTTTTTGTCACTGCTGAGCCGCCTTCTTGCCCTTTGCGGGCGCTATGCTGATGCAAGTGACAGATTTTGCCGCATAATCGCGGTCCTTGTCTCAACCGAGGGGTGTCTGGCTTCTGACGGTACACGGCGTAGGAGGCACGGGGGTGATGAGGGTCGTCAAGTTTGCGTCCACCCTGGCAGGGGCGCTGGGGGCATTTGTGCTGGCTCCGGCGAGTTTGAATATTGCGCCTCCTGGAATGGCCGCTGAAAAGGGTGAAAGCCCGCCGGCAAATGGGGGGCAACGCAAGCGCGTCGAGGATCTGGCGACCTCCGCCAGCGAGCGTTTCGGCGACATCGTGGACGGCAAAGACCAAGCCGGCCGCGCGCCCGATGCGAAAAGGCCCCCCGAAGGATTTGTCGAGCAGGTCCACACCTGGATCGTGTGGTCGAGCCAACATTACCAGGGCGTGATGCGCAGCCTGGCCGCGCCGCCGATGTACAACCCTGTGGCGCAGGCAGCCAAGGAGCAGGCCCGGGTGAAGCCCGGCGCGATCGACAGCGGCATCAGCTGGGTTCATCAGACCGGAACCCACTACCAGGGGATCGTGCGCGGCCTCGCGGACCCGTCGATGCGGCCCGTCCAGGCCTATCTCAAGGAAGCGAGCGATGTGGCGCGAGCCGAGGAAGCAAGCCGTGCTGCGGAGGCGCAGAAGGTTGTAGAGCAGAAGCGCGCGCAAGAGGCTCGCATCGCGGCCGATAAGCAGGCCGAGGATGCGCGCCGCGCGGAGGAGGCTCGCCGCACCGCCGAGGAGGCGAAGCGATCCGAGCAAGCCAAAATTGCGGCCGCCAAGCAGGCGGACGATGCCCGCCGTGCGGCCGAGGTGCAGAAGGCGGTGGAAGCCAAGCGCGCCGAGGAGGCTCGGATTGCCGCCGCCAAGCAAGCCGAGGATGCGCGTCGCGCTGATGAGGCGCGCCGTGTGGCGGAGGCACAGAAGGCGGAAGATGCCAAGCGTGCGGACGAGGCTCGTCGCGCCGCTGAGGCTCAAGCGGCTGCCGAAGCCAAGCGCGCAGAGGAAGCCCGGGTCGCTGCTGCGAAACAAGCCGAGGACGCACGCCGCGCAGCAGAGGCGCAGAAAGCTGCCGAGGCCAAACGCACCGAGGATGCTCGGGTCACCCAGGCCAAGCAGGCCGAGGACGTACGCCGCGCAGCAGAGGCGCAGAAGGCCGCCGACGCCAAGCGCGCTGAAGACGTTCGGATCGCTCAGGCCAAGCAGGCCGAGGACGCGCGCCGCGACGCAGAGGCGCAGAAAGCCGCCGACGCCAAGCGCGCCGTGGATGAGCAGAAAGCTGCCGAAGCCCAGAAGGCAGCAGCAGCCAAGAAAGATGAGGATGCCCGGGTCGCGGCCGCCGGTAAATTGCCGGTCGACGCCAAAGGGCGTGACGCCTCGCAAACGGAGGCGGCATCGCCGCCGCGGAAAGTGTCGAAGAAGCACGCGTCGCGCAAAGAACGCACGGCGCGAAAAAGCGGCGCGTCGCGCAAGGTCGCCGTTGCCGGCAGCTACAAGCGCGTGCGTGTCGGCAAGGGCAAGCGCGGGAAGAAGAGACCTGTGGAGCGGACCTGCCCCATGGCCGGCGTCAAGATCGACACGCCGAACTGGTATGTGGTCAGGAAGGGTGACTCGCTCTGGGAGATCGCGGCGCGGCACTACCACAAGGGCCGCCGCTACCGGCTGATCTACAAAGCCAATGCCCGCCGCCTCAATTACTCGACGCGCCTGGAGCCCTGCCAGCGGCTCTACCTGCCACGCTTTCGCCGCAGCGGCTGATCGGGAGCACATGCTGCAACCGCGAATTACGGGACGCCACGCAGCGATCAGGGTGGATCGCGGACGTTTGCCCTGTCGACAAGCGATGCGGCGCGCTCTAAGCCATGTCGCATGCAACTCATCAATGAACGGCGACCACAGGGTCCCTTTGGGAGCCTTGTCGCGCGGCTGACACCCGACCCCTCCCGGCTCAGGGCGTTCCGGGCTCTGACCCCTTACATATGGCCGCACGACCGGCCGGACCTGCAGCGCACCGTGATGCTCTCGCTGGTGCTGATGCTGATCGCCAAGCTCGTCACGGTGATGATGCCGTTCACTTACAAGTGGGCGACGGATGCGCTCGTTGCTGCGAGTGGCGGCCAGCTTCCGGCCGGATCGACGATACCCTGGCTGATCGGCGCTCCGGTTCTGGCGACCCTGATCTATGGCGCTACGCGCATCACCATGACGCTGCTCGTGCAGTCGCGTGAAGGATTGTTCGCGAAAGTGGCGATGAATGCCGTGCGCAAGCTGGCGCTCACCACGTTCGAGCATATGCATCGCCTGTCGCTGCGCTTCCATCTGGAGCGCAAGACCGGCGGCCTGACCCGCGTTTTGGAGCGGGGCCGCGTGGGGATCGAGAACATCACGCGGCTCACGTTGATGACGCTGGTGCCGACGATCGTCGAATTCGCGCTCGTGCTCATCGTGTTCGCACTCGAGTTCGACTGGCGTTACGTGCTCGCGGTGTCGGCGATGATCGTGCTCTATCTCGCCTTCACCGTGCGCGCGACCGAATGGCGGGTGCAGATCCGGCGCGACATGAACGAGAGCGATACCGACGCCAACACCAAGGCGATCGACAGCCTGCTCAACTACGAGACCGTCAAGTACTTCGGCGCCGAGGAGCGGGAGGCGCGGCGCTACGACCGCTCGATGGAATTGTACGAGCGCGCGAGCGTCAAGACCTACACGTCGCTGGCGGTCCTCAACACGGGTCAGGCCATCATCTTCACCATCGCTTTGACGGGCTGCATGGTGATGGCGGCGCTCGATGTCGTGAAGGGGCAGAACACGGTCGGCCAGTTCATCATGGCCAATGCCCTGATGCTGCAGCTCTTCATTCCGCTCAACTTCATGGGCATGGTGTATCGCGACATCAAGCAGGGCATCATCGACATCGAACGCATGATGGATGTCCTGGGGATGGCGCCGGAGGTGGCGGACCGGCCGGATGCCAAGCCTCTGGCGGTCACGGGCGGTACCGTTCGCTTCGAAGATGTGACATTCCACTACGAGCCGCAGCGCCCGATCCTGCAGCCGCTGTCGTTCACGGTGCCGGCCGGCAGGATGGTGGCCATCGTCGGGCCGTCCGGCGCCGGCAAATCGACCATCAGCCGTATCCTGCTGCGCTTCTATGATGTGGCATCGGGACATGTTCTCATCGACGGGCAGGACATTCGCGACGTGACGCAGAAAAGCCTGCGCGCGGCAATTGCCGTCGTTCCTCAGGATACCGTGCTGTTCAACGACACGATCCTCTACAACATCCGCTACGGCCGGGCGGATGCGACCGATGAGGACATCTACGAAGCGGCCCGCATGGCGCAGATCGACCCGTTCATCCGCATGCTGCCCGAAGGCTACAACACGATGGTGGGCGAGCGGGGCCTGAAGCTCTCCGGCGGCGAAAAGCAGCGCGTGGCGATCGCGCGGGCAATCCTCAAGAACCCGCCGATCCTCCTGCTAGATGAAGCAACGAGCGCGCTGGACAGCCACACCGAGAAGGAGATCCAGGATGCGCTCGATCGCGTCGCGCGCAACCGGACGACCATCGTCATCGCGCATCGCCTGTCCACCATCGTGCACGCGGACAACATTATCGTCCTCGAGAAGGGGCGGTTGATCGAGCAAGGCACGCATGCCGAGTTGATGGCCAGGAACGGCCTCTATGCCTCGCTCTGGAACCGCCAGCGTCAGGCCGAGAAGGCGCGCGAGGACCTGGCCGTCGCGCTCGAGCAGGAAAAGAACCTGGAGGGCGAAAAAATTCGCGACGGCCGCCTCGATACGGGGACCATTGCGCCATCTCCCCCGACCGATAAGCTCTCCGTGTAGAAGCCGCAGGGCGCATGCGATGCAGCCGACGTTTCTGGACCGCCTGAAGGCGTTGCTGGCGCAGGCCGCGCGGCGGGCGGCCGGCGCCTTTCGCACGGGGTTGCGCTTCCTCGGCATGATATTGCGGCGCGTCCTCGAGGTGCTGCTGGCGCTTGTCGTTCTGTTCGAGGAGTGGGGCTGGCGGCCGCTTGCCGCCCTGCTGGCACGCCTTGGCCGCTGGCGTCCCTGGGCGATGCTGGAAGGCGTCATCGCCGACCTGCCGCCCTATCTCGCGCTCGGCGTCTTCGCGCTGCCGACGCTGCTGTTTCTGCCGCTCAAGCTCGCTGCGTTCTATCTGATCGCCAAGGGACAGGCGGTTGCGGCGAGCGCGCTCTTCATTGCGGCGAAGGTCTTCGGCACCGCTCTCGTGGCACGCCTATTTCAACTCACGCAGCCGGCGCTGATGCGCATTCCCTGGTTTGCCTGGGCCTACGAGCGCTTCATGCCGTGGAAGGAGGCTGTCTTCGCCAATATTCGCGCGACCTGGGCGTGGCGCTATGGCCGTATCGTGAAAGCGCGCGTGAAGCGGCTGGCAGAGCCCATGTGGAAGGCGGCGAAATCCCGGCTGGCGGCTGTTGCGGACGAATTGCGCCAGCGCGCGCGGGCTTGGTTCAGCCAGTCCGGCCCGTGATCGGCGGCACAAAGCAATGTGGGCCGCCATCGGCGACCCACGCAAAATGCCAACTTATCGCCGCGCGATCTCAGTTGAGCCTGTAGTTCACGCCAAGGCGCACGGTCGTTGTCTCGTATTCGATCTTGCTGGTGTTGGCGATCGCGCCTGTTGCCGACGGCGCCAGCACATAGTTGCCCTCGGCCGGCTGCATGCGCAGCGCTTCCAGCTTGATCGAGACGTTGTTCGTCATCGCGTACTCGACGCCGCCGCCCCAGACGAAGCCGCTATGCCATTGCGAGTCGCTGAGATTGTAGGGACCCTGCGTCTTGCAGTGTCCGGCAACCACAGCCGCCGGGTCGCCCGGGCAGGATTGGCCGCGCTTGCCGTGCTCCCACATCACGCCGAGGGTGGCGTAGGGCAGGAACCGCCCGATTGCGACACCGACCCTAGCGCGCGCCGTTGCGACGAGGTCGATCGTATCGGTCTGGACGATGTAGTTGCCGTCACGCACCGAGCCGTTAAGCTTGCCGCCGGCGAGGTCGCCTTCGACGCCGAGCACCAGCATGCCCATCTGGTAGTTGGCGCCGAGCTGGCCGCCGACGAGGCCGCCCGAGATCTCTTGCCGGGGTGGCCCGCAGCCATTGCAGGGGGCTGGCGGCGCGACGTAGGGCTTCTTGCCCGGGAATTCCGTATCGGTCCAATTGTAGGCCGCGTGGGCACCGATGTAGAAGCCGGTCCACGAGAAGGGCCGCTCCTGAGCATTTGCTGTTGACGCGGCCCCAACTGCGGCCAGACACCCGAACGCCAATACGCGACACGCAACGCTTACGCTGAACATGAATACCCCGCACGCAATTAACTGTTCATTAACTATTCGATTCGTAGCAAATCGATGCGGAACACCGCATGTGCGCAGTGGGGATTGCGGCGTGGTTGCCCTTTTGGCGTTACATTTCAGCCACAATTGGGTTTGGGAGCGCTGTCATGGAATTTCGTTATGCTTATGATCTTTCATAGGATTAGAGCAGTGTACGAAGGCGCAGTCTGAGGCGTGTTTTTGGCCGCTCGCTGCAACCGCAAGTGAGATCTTGGCGCCTGTGCAATCTGTGAATTGGCGCAGATAAAAATCTTGATTGTTGCTTTGTTGCACCGGCCACTTGCAACAGTAGGGCGCGGACCAGCGAAATAGGGCCGCAAGCGCCCGACTGTGGGGTGAGGCACGCTGGCGCCCGTTACGAACGATGCGCGCCAGCGCGTGTGCCTGGTCAGGTAGGCCGGAATTTGAAGCCGTCAGGTGGAGCCGGAAACTTTCGCGTCGCCGGCCGGATCGCGCAAGCGATAGAGGTTCTGCAGCAGCGCATCGAGGCCGCCCGCATTGCCGGTGTGCAGATCGATGCGGCCGACCTTTTCCACGAGACGCTCCAAGGCCTCCAGCTCCTTCAGGCGCAGCAGCAGAGGGTTGTCCTCCATCAGCCGCGCCGTATTGAGCAGGGAGCGCGTTGCAGCCGTCTCTTCCTGGCGGCGGATCAGGTTGGCCTTGGCCAACCGCTCCGCTTCCACGACCTTGTTCAAAAGATCGCGCACGTCGCCAGGTAGGATGACGTCCTTGACGCCGATCTCGCCGATCTCGATGCCGAGGTCGCGTGCGCGTGCCGTCACGAAGTCGCGGATCTCGCGATCGATCGTGTCGCGCGCTGCCAGGATTTCGTCGAGCGTGCGCGTTGCGACAGCTTCCCGGATGGCGAACTGCACAAGGCGATAGACCGTATTGGAGACATCGCCCGCCGCAAGCACCGCCTTCTCCGGATCGACGGTTTTCGTGAACGCGGTCAGCGTCACGCGGATGCCCACGCGATCCTTGGTCAGAAGCTCCTGTGCCGTGACCTCGAGCGGTTGCGGTCGGGTGTCGACTTTCTGGATCTTGACCGTGCGGCCGACAGCCCAGAAGGCATGGCGTCCCGCGGGCAAACGCTCGACCAGCTTCCCATCGATAAACAGCAACCCCGTCTCGTGTGCCTCGACGACCGCATGCACGATGATCGAGGTACGCGCGAGATCGAGCTTGTCGAGGTGGCGCTTGGCGATACGGGGATCCGTCGACACGTCGATGCGATCGACATCGACGCGGGTCAACGTTTTCCAGAAGGCCCGCGTCGTGTTTGGCAGCACGAGGTGCTTGGGCTCGCCGTCGAACGAGACGATGGCGACCTCCGTGGCACCGAGCTGCACGATCTCGAAATTCTCGGACGCGATGTGCGGCTGCGTTTTGGCGAGCAGCAGGGCTCGTTCGACCGCGATCTCCGCGCGCACGATCTTCATGGTCTCGGCTGACAGGTGCCGGAAGGGGTCGAGCGTTGAAAAGCGGCCGGGGCCGAGCAGTCGCTCGAAGCGGCCGTCGCGGGTCAGGAAGGCCCGCTCGTCGTCCCGGACAATGGTTTTGAACATTAAAGACTTTCTCATGGCGCTCACGCTCCACTACGCCTGCAAGGTGATGCTGGTCTAAATTAAGTGTGCTGTCCTAGTCAGTCAGCCGCTTTCGCTCAGGCAATGGCTGGGTTAAGCGAAGCGGACTGGGCAGTATCGGACATGGCACGCCATACCGGAGGGTTGAATGTACCTGCAGACGATCAAAGAAGAGGATGCGACCGGCCGGGTTGCGGAAATTTACGCAGCACAGAAATCGCAGCTCGGATTCGTCATGGCGGCCACACAATGCTTCACGGCCCGCCCTGACTTGCTGCCGATCTATACGGAGTTTTCGGACAAAATTCGGGCCAGCTTCTCGCTCGGCCTGCGCGCCTGGCGCCTGATCACGCTGGTTGCGGCCAAGCACGTGCCGTCCACGTACTGCTCTCACGTGTACGGCAAGCAGCTCATCGCCGATCTCGGGTCCAAGGACGTAGTCCTGGCCGTCCAGAGGGATTTCCGCACGGCCGGCCTGTCCGAGCGCGACGTGGAGATGCTGGCCTACGCGGAAAAGATCGCCCGCGACGCATCGCAAATTTCGCAAGGCGACATCGACCGCTTGCGGGCTGTGGGGTTCAGCGATCGCGAGATTTGCGATATCGCGCTCTGCGCCTCGTTCCGCTGCTTCGTGAGCCGGTTCTTCGATGCGGTCGGTGCCGGTGCCGAGGCGGCATTCATCGATAGCGATGATGAGTTTCGCGCCGCCATGACGGTCGGCAAGGGGCAATAAGCCCATAGTCAGGTCACCGGCTGCTGCCCACGTCCGGGCGACGGGCCCGCGCTTGAGCCCGACAGGTCCACGGTAAGGACCGGCTGCGTCCGCGCCGGTCCGAAGACCGCCGCGCCGGTACCGGCCCCGCAGGTTTCGCCGTCAGGCGGTATCCGCGCGAGCGCAGAGGGCCCTGACGTTTGCTGCTTCACCGCCGTCTCGGCCGAGGCTTTGACGACGCTGGAGCGGCAGGGAAGCAGCCGGCTTCCCGTGTTTTGCAGCTCGCTTAAGAGGCGAGTGTTCGTTGGAAACGAACGTTACGACGTGGGAGTCGAACCCACGACCCTCAGATCTCTAGTCTGATGCTCTACCCATTGAGCTAGTCGTTGGAGAAGCTAAGGAGAATCGAACCCCTGCATCCCGGTTTCCCGGGCGCTCTGCCACTGAGCTATAGCCTCGGCATCTCGCCGCGCGCGGAACACACCACCGCAAAGCGGCATGCGCCAGCCGGGTCTCAGCGAGCCCGGACACGTGGCGTTCGGCGAGGAGGCGGTCCTAACCCGGTCTTGAGGCGAAAATCAAGCATCCGGGCACGTCTGAGCATCGGCGTGCACCTGGCATGGGCAGGGGCCGGCAACCATTTTTGCCAGGCGCCCCACAAAACGCAGGTTTTTTCTTGCCGGGCGAGGCGTTAAGGCGCTAGGCCTACGCCATTCAACCTATCAAGCCTGTACGTCGAGAGGGGAAGTACCCATGCGCGTCTACTACGATCGTGATGCCGACATCAACCTGATCAAGAGCAAGAAAGTGGCCATCATCGGCTACGGCAGCCAGGGCCATGCCCATGCGCTGAACTTGCGCGATTCCGGCGTCAAGGACGTGGTCGTGGCGCTGCGCAAGGGAAGCGCCTCGGCCAAGAAGGCGGAAGGCGAGAAGCTGAAGGTGATGGAGGTGGCGGAAGCCGCCAAGTGGGCCGACGTCATGATGATGCTGACGCCGGACGAGCTGCAGGCCGATATCTACAGGGATCATCTGCAAGCGAACATGAAGAGCGGCGCCGCCATCATGTTCGCGCACGGCCTCAACGTGCATTTCAGCCTGATCGAGCCGCGCGCTGACATCGACGTCGGCATGATCGCGCCGAAGGGCCCGGGCCACACGGTGCGCTCCGAGTATCAGCGCGGCGGCGGCGTGCCCTGCCTGCTCGCCATCCACCAGGACAAGAGCGGCAACGCGCACGACCTGTTCCTGTCCTATGGCGCAGCCATCGGTGGCGGTCGCGCCGGCATCATCGAGACGACGTTCAAGGAAGAGTGCGAGACCGACCTGTTCGGCGAGCAGACAGTGCTGTGCGGCGGCCTCGTCGAGCTGATCCGCGCCGGCTATGAGACGCTGGTCGACGCCGGCTATGCGCCGGAGATGGCCTACTTCGAGTGTCTGCACGAGGTGAAGCTGATCGTCGACCTGATCTACGAGGGCGGCATCGCCAACATGAACTACTCGATCTCCAACACGGCGGAGTTCGGCGAGTACATGTCGGGCCCGCGCATCATCACGGACGAGACGCGCGCCGAGATGAGGCGCATCCTCAAGGACATCCAGTCGGGGCAGTTCACGTCAGAGTGGATGCGTGAGTGCAAGGCCGGCCAGGCGAAGTTCAAGGCCATCCGTCGCAACAACGATGCCCACCCGATCGAGGAGGTAGGCGCCAAGCTGCGCGGCATGATGCCCTGGATCAAGGAGAAGGCGCTGGTCGACAAGACGAAGAACTAAGCGCGCCACCAAGTCTTCTGAACAACACGACGCCGGAGCCAACCACCACACTGGCTCCGGCGTCGCCGTTTCATCCGCCCCAGGTGCGCGACGGGCAGGATGGCAACGCGGTTACTTCACGCTGACTTTGGTCTTGATGGCGTCGAAGGCGTCCTGGGAAAGGACCTTCTTGCTCAGCAGCTCATCGACGGCCTTGTAAGGGCGACCGGCGATGATGGCCTTGGAGTGCGTCTTCGACAGACCCTCCAGCTCGGTGGCTGATGCCGTATTGATGTTGATGAGCTTGGCCTCGGCCTTCACCTGTGTCGGCTGCGTGGCCTTGGTGTCGGTCTTCGGCGTCAGGGCAGGGGTCGTCGCTGCCGGCTGACCCGTCGTTGCGGTGGCGGGCTTGTCCTGCGCGGCAGCAGGGGCGACCACGGCCAGAGTGAGGGCGACGGCAGTGAGAATCTTGCGCATTGAAGATGTCCCTTGTTGATGCGAGCCTCACGTCGAGGCGTGCGTGTATATGGCCGGATCAATGCGGTGCCGTGTTGTTCGCCAGCTAACAGATGCATGAAGACACTGTTTAGCGGCCGTTCATGTGCGCACACGAAGCGGCGCAAAAAAAGCTGATGAGGAGTGAGCGAGATGAGCAAAGCCCTCGATATCGATCGCTTGAGAGCTGAGACGCCTGCGTGCGCAAACCTCATCCACTTCAACAACGCTGGTGCGGCGCTGTCGCCGGAGGCGGTCATGGCTGCAATGTGCGGCCATCTCGCGCTCGAGCAGAAGATCGGCGGCTACGAGGCGGCAGCCGCGGCGCACGGGGAGCTCCAGGATTTCTATGGCGCCTTCGCAGACCTGCTTGGCTGCGCGAGCGAGGAGGTTGCCTTTATCGAGAACGCGACACGCGCCTGGGACATGGCCTTCTATGCGATCCCGTTCAAAGAAGGCGACCGCATCGTCACGGTGGAAGCGGAGTATGCCTCCAACTATATCGCCTTCCTGCAGATGGCGCGGCGGCGCGGCGTCAAGATCGAGGTCGTGCGCTCGGATGCTAACGGTGCGGTGGACGTCACGGAGCTCGAGCGCATCGTGCGTGCGGGCGGCGTACGGCTGATCGCAATCACGCATGTGCCGACGCAGGGCGGGCTCGTCAATCCGGCGGCCGAGATCGGCCGCGTCGCCCGGGCGAATGGCGTGCTCTATCTCCTCGATGCATGTCAGTCGGTCGGGCAGATGCCGGTCGATGTTGGCGAGATCCAGTGCGACATGCTCTCGGGGACGGGCCGCAAGTTTCTGCGCGGCCCACGCGGTACGGGCTTCCTGTATGTCCGCAAAGGCATCGTGGACCAGCTCGAACCGCCATTCCTCGATATGCAGGCTGCGGAAATCGATCCCTCAGGCGATTACCGCCTGGCGCCGGGGGCCATGCGGTTCGAGAACTGGGAGAGTTTTGTGGCCGGGCGCCTCGGCCTGCGCGCTGCCGCGCGCTATGCCCTGGACCTCGGGCTCGACCGCATCCGGGATCGCGTGTTCACCCTCGGGGCCGAGCTGAGGGATCAGTTGCAAAAGATCCCTGGCACTGCCGTGCACGACCTTGGCAAGGAAAAGTGCGGGATCGTGACCTTTACGAAGGCCGGCGAGGATCCTGACGCCATCAAGCAGCGCCTCGCGGCTGCAGGCATCAGCGTCTCCGTCTCCCGGGCGCGCTACGCGGCGCTGGACCTCGGCAAGCGCGGCCTGCCGGCCGTCGTGCGAGCGTCGGTCCATTACTACAACACGAGCGAGGAGATCGCGCGGTTCTGTCAGGTGTTGAGCGGCAGGGCTTGAGGCCCCGGGTCCGCCGGAAGGTCCATCCGACGCCACGTCGGGGAGGGAGGTGTGTGGCGGTGCGGCGGCAGACAGAACCTTCCGGCAGAGGGGCAGGCGCGCCAGTCCTGCCGAAGGCAGGGATGGCGGACCTAACTTGGGCCGCAACAGTGCATCGCGGCGATTGGTAGTGCCCAGGGTGATTGCGTCGTCCCTGACCGCATCAGGCACGCCGATCGTGAAGACTTTCAGGCCGATATAGGACGATTTCGCGGCTTGCGATCACGTCGTATGACGTGTTCGAAATAGTGTTCGCGCGAGCACAAGAGACTGTCCGGACATTGGAAAAGCATGTCACCGGGGGTGCAAAGGTCAGGCTGCATCGATTGACTTGGTCGGGAACCGCAAATGCGGCATTGTGCGGGTCGATTGACGGCAGCGGATATCCCAGATGCGACACCCGTTTCACACCCTCGACGTTTTTACGGAAAAGCGCTTTGGCGGTAATCCGCTCGCGGTCGTCTTCGACGCCGACGGCCTCGACACGCAGACCATGCAAACTGTCGCCCAGGAATTCAATCTGTCCGAGACCGTGTTCGTCATGAAGCCGGACAATCCGGCCCATTCGGCACGCATCCGCATTTTCACGCCGGGCACGGAGTTGCCCTTCGCCGGCCATCCCACCGTCGGGACAGCGGCACTGCTGGCCGAGCTGCGCACGCCGACATCGTCGGGCGAGCGCGATGCCATCGTCGTGCTCGAGGAAAAGGTCGGCACCGTGCGCGTGGGCGTCCGCTTGCGCGGCGGAGCGCCTACGCTTGCGGAGTTCGATGCGCCCCGCCTGCCGGAAGAGCAGGGCAAGGCGCCGTCCTCGGATCGGTTAGCACCAGCGCTTGGCCTTCTCCCCTCGGAGATCGGATTCGAGAATCACCGCCCCACGCGGTTCGCTGCCGGCAACGCCTTCGTCTTCGTGCCGGTATCGACGCTGGAGGCGATCGGCAAGGCGCGCGTGTCGTCCACCCATTGGGCCTCGGCCTTCTCGGGCGAAGCTGCAACGGGTGTGTTCCTTTATACGCGCCAGGTGGCGCATACGACGTCGGCCTTCCATGCCCGTATGTTCGCCCCCGACAACGGCATCCCGGAGGATCCGGCGACAGGGAGTGCGGCGGTCAACTTCGCCGGCGTCATCCATCGGTTCGACGAGCCGACGGACGGAACCCACCGTCGTGTCATCGAGCAGGGTTTCGAGATGGGGCGCCCGAGCCTGATCACTGTGTCGCTGTCCGTCAACCAGGGACGCCTGGAGGCGGTGCGCATTGCCGGGCACGCGGTCCGCGTCAGTGAAGGCACCATCGAGATCTGACGACTATCTCGCGCCGGCTCTTTTTTACTCCACGTCCGGCGCGGTTCCTCCCTAAACGGGAGATGACCAAGGCATTCAGTACGCATTCACGGCCTGGCGCTCACAACTGGGGACAACGCAGCAATGCGTTACCCGACGTGTTGGCTACAAGGAGTGAAGGCCATGAAGAAGTATCTTCTTGCACTCGCGATCTCGGCTGGCGTGGCGTCTCCCGCTCTGGCGGCGGACTTCTACATCGTCCGCGGCGCCGACAAGACCTGCAAGGTCGTGGATGCCAAGCCGACGGACAAGGCGATGACCGTCATCGGCGACAAGACCTACAAGACCAAGGATGAGGCCGAGAAGCAGCTGAAGACCGTGTGTAAATAACGGCTTTCCGCCCTCACTGAGCTTCCGGGGCCTCGCACGCGGTGCGGGGCCCCTCGCTGCTGGTGGTTCCGCGGGATCTCCCGGGAGGCCGGCTGTTTGGGCCACGCCCTTGGGCCCCGGCCTGATGTGCTGGACAAGGCGGCAGCCCTGCGTTACAGAAACGTCGCTTCGCGGGCCCCTCGGGCCCCGTTTGCTTCTGGTGGCCGGGCGCATAGCTCAGTTGGTAGAGCAGCTGACTCTTAATCAGCGGGTCGAAGGTTCGAGTCCTTCTGCGCCCACCAAGCAGATCAAACACTTACAAGTCTCACGACGTGAACGCGCAGGGAACGTGAGACTTCCTGCATTGGGGCCGTGAGACTTTTCGGGCTTTTCCAGCGAGTCCGCTCCGCCCACGCGCCTTGCCGGACTGCGCCGGCACGCACTTCAAACCGTGTCAGTAGTCTCCGCGGGACGGCCCTGCGTATCTTGCGGGCAGCGAAGGGTTACGTCAGGTTGGCGAGCCTTCGGTGGCTTGGGTCCACCATCCATGCTTGGAAACACGGGGAGCGAGCAGATGGCAGAGCTGGACCGGCATCGGGCTGATCTGAAGGAGCTCAATCGCAATTACATCAGGGCCGTCGATGAGGCCGATGTCGCGTGGTTCGAGGCCAACCTTGCCGATGATTTCCGCAACACCAATCCGGATGGCTCGTTCATTGATCGCAGCGCCTTTCTCGCGCAGATCGGGCGCGGCTCGACCGTGAAGAACATCCGCGAGCATGACGTGGTGATTCGGATCCTGGGCGACTTCGCGATCATTCACGCGCGTACGAGCTACCGGAAGCCGGATGGCACCGAAGGCGGCGGCCGTTACACGGACGACTGGCAGCTGCGCGACGGACGCTGGCAGTGCGTGTCAGCACACGTCACGCGCTTGTAGAGCCGGTTCACAGCCAGCCGTTACGGCGGAGGCGCCAGAACACGGCGCCGCAAATCACGCCGATGGTGCCGAGAACGATGTAGTAGCCGTATTGCCATTTGAGCTCCGGCATGTGCTCGAAGTTCATGCCGTAGATGCCGGCGATGGCCGTTGGGACGGCCAGGATGGCCGCCCATGCTGCGAGACGGCGCGTGATGTTGGTCTGCTGCGCCTGGCCGACCATGAGACTTGCTTCGAACGTGAAGGCTAGAACCTCGCGCAGGGCGTCGACTTCCTCCTTCACGCGATTGACATGATCGGTCACATCGCGAAACAGCGGCTGCATCTCCGGTTCGACATGGATGACCTCCGCGTGTTCCAGCCTTCGGCAGACCTCGGCCAAGGGGGCGGCGGCATTGCGTAGGCGCAGCAACTCGCGCCGCAGCGTATAAAGCTGATGCACTTCTTCGGTCGGAAGCGAGCCCACGAACACCTGATCCTCGATGATCTCGGCGCGATGCTGGACCGCTTCGACAACGGGCATGTAGTTGTCGACGATGAAATCCAGGATGGCATAGAGGATGTAGAATTCGCCGTGCGCCAGTGTCTTCGGACAGGATTCGCAGCGCTCGCGAACGGCGCGGTAAGACGCCGATGCGCCATGCCGGACCGATACGACGTAGCCGCGCCCGACGAACAGGTGGGTTTCGCCGAAGGCGACTTTGCCGTCCACCATCTGGGCGGTGCGCGCCACGATGAACAGGGCGTCTCCGTATTGCTCGATCTTGGGATGCTGGTGCGCCTTGCCGGCATCCTCGATGGCCAGATAGTGCAGATCGAGCTGGCGCTGGACACGCTCTAGGAGATCCTGCTCCGGTTCGAGAAGGCCGATCCAAACGACATGGCCCGGGCGTTTCGACCACTCGCGGGCCTCCTCGATGGCGATATCGGCAACACGCTGTCCGCCGGCATAGACACTGGCCGCCACGACCCCTGCTTCTAAATCGGGATGTGCCCGGACCTGTCTGTCCACCTTTGCGTCCATAGCCTCCCTCCCCGTGCTGCCAGTCTTCGGGTAAAGCCGTGGGGCCTATGAGCCGGCTCGATGCCGGCCGCAAAGTCAGCAGTCAATCAGCAGGAGATATCTGTGAGCCACGGCGTCCATGCAGTTCAACATGAGGTCGAGCATGAAATTAAGCACGGCGGCGGTCATGGCGGACATACAAATCTGCTGGACAACGTGAATAAAAAGATCGCGCTGCTGATTGGGATCCTGGCGCTTCTCCTGGCCTTGTCAGAGACGCTGGGCAAAAGCGCTCAGACGAGTGCCTTGAGCTACAACATTGAGGCCTCCAACCTTTGGACGTTCTTCCAGGCCAAGACCATTCGCCGGACCGTGGTGGCGACGGCGGCCGAGCAGATGACTGTCGACACGGTGGCGGCGCCTGAAGTTGCGAAGGCGGATATGGCCAGGCAGATCGACGCCTGGCAGAAGACTGCCGCCCGCTATCGATCCGAGCCTGAAGTCCAGGAAGGGACGGTGGAGCTGGCGGAGCGCGCCAAGGCAGCGGAGCGCAAGCGGGACACGGCGCTCGCCAAGTATCATCACTACGAGGTCGCCTCCGCCGCTTTCCAGATCGCCATCGTGCTGGCGTCGGCTACCGTGATCACGGGCATGATGGCTCTGACCTGGGTAGCGCTTGGGCTCGGCGGCGTCGGCGTACTGTTCGCGGCGATCGGACTGGTCGCGCCGCATGCCGTGCATCTGTTCTGATCAGCAGCGGAATAGGCCGAACGCGAACAGCGCGTTCGGCCGGCGTGCCGGGTAGACTAAGCGTGAAGACCCAACGCCGCGTCGATTTCGGAGAGCGTCAGTTTCTCCGGCTCGCTGACGGCGACGCCGCCGATGCCGAAGAAGCCGCCTTCCTTGGAGGCTTCCGCGACGCGCGTGGCGATGGTTCGCAGCCAGTCCTTGAGAGCCGGGGCGGATGCAGGGGATTTCGCCTCCACGCTCGAGCCGATGCTCTTCAGCATCTCGATCGTACGGGTTTTGATTTCGCCGGGCTTGGCATCTTTCAAACGAGCCTCGATGGCTGCTCTCGCCGCCGCGCGGCCTTCGGCTGTTTCAAGATCCGCGATGATCTCCTTGATCAGCGCGCTCGTCGTGGTGTGCTTCGTCTCCATGAGAACGCGGGCGCTGGCGAAATTCTCCCGCAGCAGCCCCCACAGGCCACTGGGGTCAGCGGCTGTCACGGCCAGCGCTGCGATGAGCGGAGCAGCCAGAAGGTTGTTCCATTCCTCAGGCGTGAAAGCAGTTTTCTCGGCCATGCTGCGCTCCATTGTCTGCCGACACTGTCAAGACAACGCTAGCACAGGCTTGCAGGGTCCGCCCATCGGGCGAACCCCTACAAATCACAGCGCGGTTTGCCCGCGCTAGGTTTTCACGCCGGTAATGGACGTCGTCACGGCGCGCGGGTCGCGCATCGGCCAGCGGCCGCTCTCGACGGACGCCAGGAAGTTCCCGACGATGCGATTGAACTCGTCGGGGTCCTCGATGTTGATGGTGTGGCCGGCGTTCGGCATGACGGCCAGCGCGGACGACGGGATGCTCTGTTTCATCAACACACCGGGCAGCAGGCACGGCCAGTCCTCGTCGCCGGTAAGAATGAGCGTTGGAACTTTCAGCGCTTTCATCTGGTCAATGAGCTCGTAGAGCGAAGGCCGCTCGCGTTGGACCCCACGCTGGGTATTGGCCGATCCGAGGGCGGAGTGCTCGGCCAGCATGCGCTTGAACTCGGCAAAACCGCGCGGGTCCTTGTTCTCGAACTGCACGCGCGTCGGCCCGTAGGCGTACATCTCGGCGAACTTTTCCATCCCCGATGATGTGATGAAACCGGCAATCTTGTCGGCCTCGGCTTGAAAACGCGACCGTTGGTCCGGCTCGGCGCCGTAGCCGCATCCGCCGACGCAGAGCGAGCGGGCGTGATCGGGATGGCGGAAGCCGAAATGCAGCGTGGCGAACCCGCCCATGGACAGGCCGACGATGTGGGCGTCCTTCACGCCCGACGCGTCGAGGACGGCCTTGATGTCGTCGGCGGCGCGAGCCTGGGAATAGGACGAGGCCTGCTCGGGAACGTCAGAAGGCGGATAGCCGCGGGCGTTGAAGGCAATGCAACGGTAGGTCCGCCCGAAGTGGCGCAGCTGTGGCTCCCAGCTGCGCAGGTCACCGGCGAACTCGTGGACGAAAATGACGGTCTGTCCTGAACCCGTCTCTTCGTAGTAGAGCCGGGCTCCATCGTCGGTCGTCGCGTAGGCCATCTGTCGCTTTCTCCCTGGTCGGTCGGATGGTCTTGTCTCGCGCCGGCGCAAGCAGCGCGTCAGTCGTCGTCCTCGTCGGGCGCCGCAGCACCCGGCAGCTCGTTCGCAAGCTCACTTTCCGCAAGCGTCCGCGAGATGACGGTGTGGGCGTAATTGATGACCTGGATCGCGCGTTTGCGGGCAAGGTCCGGATTGCGCGCAAGCAGGGCTTCGAGCACGTCGCCGTGGCCCTTGAGGGCCAGCTCGAGCATCTCCTGCGTGCGCCGGTGCGCGAAATAGCGATAGCGCAGAGCCTGCTTCTCGATGCCGCCGACGACGCGCATCAGCGTGGCATTGCCGGAGGCTGCATGCACGCCACGGGTGAACGCGACGTTGTGATTGAAGAAGGCCAGGATCTTTCCGGCCGACATCGCCGCGTCCATCTTGGTCCAGAGCGCCTGGAGGCGAGCCAGAGTTGCATCGTCGGCGACCTTGGCGGCTTCGCTTGCGGCCAGGCCTTCGAGCACGGCCCGGCACTTGTAGACCTCCTCCAAGTCCCGCTGGCTCATCGGCGTCACGCGCACGCCGCGGCGCGCCGCACGGATGATAAGGCCGTCAGCCTCGAGGAGATGAAACGCCTCGCGCACCGGCGAACGGCTCACGCCGAACTCCGCACACAAATTCTCCTCGATAAGGCGTTTGCCAGGCTCCCATCGCAGGAAGATGATGTGATCGGAAAATGCGCGGGCGACTTCTGCCCCGATGACGGACGGCAGCTTGAAAGCGGGTTTGGTCAAAGTCATCGACGTGTGATCACTCCCGGCAAAATTCGTGTGTTTACGAATGGGGCTGGCTAAGGTAGCTGCCAGCAGGTCTGCGAACTCCTCAATTCCTCTATCTTGTGGATACAGTATACTAGCAGAAACGTCGCGGCTAGCGCGTCGGGCTGTGCGCAAGCGCAGTGCAGCTATGGGGAAAGGGACGGGGCGAGATCAATGTCAAAAGAACCAAAGAGCCATTCTCTCTCGTATCCCAAGAGCAGCGAGATCGTTTCCATCGACTGCCTGCCGGCCCGGCTGCCGCTGCGCAAACCCTTGGTGATGTCGACGTACCGGATCGACGACGGCCCGGTGCTGTTCGTGCGCATTCGCACGCGCGGCGGCGCCGAAGGGTGGGGCGAGGCGGCGGCCAACCCGATCATGTCGGGCGAGACGCTGACCGGGATGGCGGCGGCCGTGAAGGAGATGATGGCGCCGCGCCTTCTCGGCCGCTCCGTGCTGGAGCGGGCGCGATTGATGCGGGAGTTGCGATCCGGCATCTACGGCAACGGTGGCGCGATGGCGGCCGTCGATATGGCCCTTCTCGACACCGCGGGCCATGTGCTTGGAGTCTCGGCGGCGGATCTGCTCGGTGGCGCGGTGCGGGACGAGATCATGCCGCTGTGGTTGATCGGTGGCTCGGGCGATCCCGAGCACGATGTGGGAGATGCCCTGCAGCTTCATGCGCAAGGGTTCCGCGCCTTCAAGCTGAAGGTCGGATTGACGAGCATCGGCACGGAAGCGCGGACGGTCGAGCTGCTGCGCGCGGCACTGGGCGAGGACAGCCTGATCGCGGCGGACGCCAACATGGGATGGGATGTGGGAACCGCAATACGTTTTGCGACGGCCGCCGCGCCATTCGGCCTCGCCTTTCTCGAACAGCCGACGGCGTCCGGTGATGTCGGTCGGCTCGCGGCGGTGGCGGCACGCGCGCCGGTGCCGATCGGCGCCGATGAGAGCATTCACGGGGTCGGCGATATCCTGGCGCATGCCAACGCGCGCGCCATCTCCGGAGCCAGCCTGAAGACCATCAAGCTTGGCGGCATCACGCAGGTCGTCGCTGCCGGTGCGCTATGCAATGCGCTCGGCTTGTCCGTCAATCTCGCCATGATGATGGAGTCGAGCCTGGCGGCATCGGCCATGCTGCACGCGGCCAGCGTCCTGCCGCGCGTTGATTGGGGCCTGAGCCTCGGCCATCTGTGGCTGGCGGAGGATCCGGTCGAAGCGCCGATTGCTTGCAGGGACGGCATCGTGCGCCGTCCGGCGGGGCCGGGCCTGGGCGTACGGGTCGACGAGCGCCGGCTTGCAGCGCTCGCCGCCTGACCATCACGTTACTTGGGCACCGAATACTTCACCACGTCCGGGCTGATCTCCTTCAGCAGGCCCGGATAGAAGAACGCCTGCCAGTCGACCGGCTTGGCGAGCTTGCCCAGGTCCTTGAGCTGGCCCTGCATGGTGACGAAGTTCTCGACCGAGCCATCGTCGAAACGCAGGTCGAACCGCACCTTCGGCATCAGCGCCTTCGTCAGCTCCTTGTCGAGCTTCAGGAAGGTGGAGACGTGCGTCGCGGCCGCCTCGGGGTCTTTGTTGATGAGGGCGTTGGCCTCGATGAGCGCGCGCGTGAAGGCGAGAGCGGTGGGGCGGTTCTTCTCCGCCCATCCCTTGTTGACGTAGACGTAGACGCGCGGGCTGATGATGCCTTCCGAGGTCCGCAGGATCTTGGTGTTGGGCACCGACATCACGGCGCGCGTGAGCCAGGGCTCCCAGCTCGTGAACGCATCGATGTTGCCCCGCTCCAGCGCGGCGATCATCTCGGGCGCCTCGACCTGCACGATCTTGTAGTCGGCCGGGTTGAGTTTCAGCTTGTCGATCATGGCGAGCCAGAACACCTCGCTGCCGGAGCCCCGGGCGACGCCGATCTTTTTGCCCTTGGCCTGCTCCAGCGTGTCGAAACCGCGGCCGACGAAGCCGTACCACTGCAGCATCAGCGCGCCTTCGCCGATCGTGACGACGTTGGGATCGATGTTGAAGTTCTGAATGCCGGCGCCTTCAGCACCGAAGGCGGCCTGGATCTGGTTCTGGATGACATAGGCCACCATGGCCGATCCGCTTGGGCCGGTGTTGAGCTGAACGTCGAGGCCGTTCTTCTCGAAGATACCGGCGGATTTGGCGACGTAGAACGCCGAGAAGCTCGGATCGACACCGGTACCGATTGTCATCTTCGTGAGTTGGGCATGCGCTGTCGATATCAGCCCGGCGAGCGCGACGACCGTCGCCAGGATCTTGTAGAGATATCTCATGTGTACCCTCCAGCAGGACATAACGCGGCTCGTGCCTTCCCCCGAGCCATGGGGCTTGCGCGCTTGTTGACGCGTCATTCAGGCCACGGGCGAGAAGCGCCGCGCGAAACGGAAAATTCCCCATCTGAAGATGCGATCTGTCGTGAAGCCGAGCAGGCCGAGACAGAAGAGCGAGACGAAGATCTCGTCGACGAGCATGAACATGCGGCCGTTCCACAGCATCACGCCGAGGCCCTCGTTGGCCGAGATCATCTCGGCAGCGACGATGGTGGTGAAGGAGTTGGCCATGGCCAGCCGCATGCCGGTGAGGATGAAGGGAACGGTGGCGGGCAGGCCGACGTAGAGGAATATCTGCCAGCGATTGGCCCCGAGGACCTGGGCGGCGCGGATCTTGTTTGGAGCTATGGCCGAGACACCGGCTGCCGTGTTCAGGATGACGATGAAAATCGTGGCGTAGATGATGAGGAAGATTTTCGACTCCTCACCAATGCCGAACCAGATCACTGCGATGGTGATCATGGCCACCGAGGGAATGAACCGCAAAAATTCCGTCCAGGGCTCGACCAGCTTGCGCACGATGGAAAAGCTGCCGATTGCCAGCCCGATGGGAATGCCGATCGCGGAGCCGAGCGTGAAACCGGTCAGGATACGTCCCAGGCTCGCGCCGATGTGCTCGAACAGCACGCCGGTGGACGCCAGCTGCACCGCCTTCGCGAACATCGTCAGCGGTGGCGGGAAGAGCACGGATTTGACGATGTAGACCGACGCCACGTGCCAGGCGACGAACAGCGTAAGGAAGCCGAACAGGTGCGGCCAGACGGCGCCCGCGATCTTGCCGATACGGCCCATGAAGTTCAGCTGAGGCAGCGAGGGCGTCGCCAGGCGCTTGGCTTCGTAGGTGCTCATGCCGCGGCTCCCGATGACTTGGCGACTTCCTCGCGGATCAGGTCGTAGACAGTCTGATAGTACCTCGCATAGGCGGGGTCGCTGCGTTCGCGTTCACCCGCGATGTCGATGGGAATATCCGCGCGCAGAGTTCCGCCGGGACCCGCGGTCATGACGCCGACGCGGGTGCCGAGCAGGATCGCCTCGTCCACGTCATGCGTGATGAACACGACCGACGTCTTGGTGGTGAGCCAGATCTTGCGCAGCTCGCGCTGCATGATGTGTCGTGTTTGCGCATCGAGGGCACCGAACGGCTCGTCCATAAGGAGCATTTTGGGCTCGTTGACGAGGGCGCGCGCGATCTGGATGCGCTGTTTCATGCCGCCGGACAGCTCGGGAGGATACTTCTCGTGCTGGCCGCTGAGCCCCACCATTTTCAAGGCATCGAGCGCGCGCTGCCGCCGCTCGCGGACGGGGATGCCGCGCATGCGCAGACCGAACTCGACGTTTTCCTGGGCGGTCAGCCAGGGATAGAGCGAGTCATCGCCTTGGAAGACCACGCCGCGGTCACGCGACGGACCGGTGACCGGAACGCCATCGAGGAGAATCGCCCCCTGCGTCGGCTGCTCGAACCCGGCGATCATGCCGAGGACCGTGGTCTTGCCGCAACCGGATGGGCCGAGAAGGCAGAAGAATTCGCCGTGCTCGATATCGAGCGAGAACCGCTGTACCGCGGTCGACGTCCGACCAGCACGGGATACGAACGACTTTGTCACATTCTGCAGACTGACAAATGCCACGGCCGTCCCTCCACATGTGCCGGCTGCCGCCGACTAGTCCGATCCAGCGCTCATGCGACTTTCATGCGATGGGCGCTTCGGTGCGTGGCAACATGCGTGCCAAACACAGCGTGAGCTCCCATCATTGGAGAATCGGGCGCGTCTTCGCGCGACGGCGTCGAAGCGTTCTTGGGATGTGCGGTATTCTTTTTCATGTTGCCCGAATTTCAGTCCGCTATCCGAGGACGTAACCGCCGTCGGCGATCAGTGTTTCGCCGGTGACGTAGGCCGCCGCATCGGAAGCGAGGAAGAGCACCATCTTCGCGATCTCCTCGGGCGTTCCCCAACGGCCGAGCGGCACACGCGACAATCCCCGGTCGCCTGAATAGCCCGGGCGCGCCGTTTCCGCGGTCATCCGCGTCAAGGATCGTCCCGGCGCCAAGCACACGGCCCGCACGCCATACGGACCCCATTCGACGGCAACGGATCGTGTGATTTGCGACACGGCAGCCTTGGTTGCGGCATAGACGCCACGATTTTCTCCGCCGCAGAAAGCCGTCTGCGAGCTCATCGACACCACGACGCCGCGCCGCCGTTCGATCATGCCGCGGCCAATCAACTGCATGAGGCGCACGACGCCGATAAAATCGACGTCCACGAGACGCCGGATGTCCTCGACCGACATGTCGAGCAGAGGTTTGGCGACGAGAATACCGGCGTTATTGATGAGAATGTCGATGGCACCAGCCTCGGCGGCGAGCTTCTCCACTGAGGCGAGATCGGCTTGGTCGTAGACATGTGCAGTTGCCCCGAGGCGCGACGCCACGGCGCGCAACGTGTCTTCCTCGCGATCGGCGAGAACCAGCGTGCCGCCATGGGTGGCAAACTGCTTCGCGATGGCGGCGCCGAAGCCGTTGGCCGCACCTGTGATGAGAACGCGGCGCCCTGAAAAGTCGAGATCCTGGGCGAGGCTGTTCATCTCTGCCGCTCCTCGATCCATTTGCGCGTCTGCTCGGCGCCGGCGGCCAAAGTGGTCGCTGGCTCGAACAACAGGTCACGGCGAGCGGCATCGATCAGCAACGGGCCGAGGCCGAAGGTGTTCCAGGCTAGGCCATCCTCATGCATGACCACGGATGCACTGGGTACCGCGACGCGAACTTGATCGACGATGTCTGCGAGCGACTGGGCTCTACCTGGTCCGATGTTGTAGGCCGCTTGTGGCAGCTCTCTGGCATCAAGGGCGGCGCGTGTGGCCGCTGCTACGTCCCCGACGAAGATGTGCTGGCGTGTCCGGCCAGGGATGCTGCGCACCATCGTCGGGCGCCCGGCAAGTCCGTCCTCGATCAAGGTGCGAATGAGGCAGGAGGTGGTCCGGCCCGGTCCGTAGCAGGACGTGACGCGCAGCGAGACGGCGTCGACGCCATGCTCGGCACGATAGGCGCGAATGAGCGCCTCGCCCGCGGCCTTGGTGGCGCCGTAGACCGTCGTCGGCATCAGGGGTGTGTTCTCCGGCACCGGCAGGAGATCTGGGCGCTCGCCGTACGCCATGACCGAGGAGAACCACACGATACGCCGTAGCTTGTGAATGCGCGCGGCTTCCAGGAGGCCAATGAGGCCGGCGATGTTGATGTCGCAAATGCGGCCGGGGGCGTCCTGGAGCAGCATGGGACCTGAGATGCCGCCGGCGTGCACGACGTGCGTTACGCCGAACTTGACGATCGCCTCGTGCCATCGCTGGGCATCAGGCAGGTCATGCAGCAGCATCGGGATGTCGAGATCGGCCGGCGCGACACGGTCCATGCCGACAACGGCTCTTCCCTCAAGCGTCAGCCTGCGCGCCACGGCGTTACCGATCAGTCCGGTTACGCCCGTCACGAGGATGACGCCGGTGCTCATTCCGCCGCCGTTGCGAGTGTGATGCGAGGATGTACGGAGGTGAGCGTCGAACGCAACTCGAGCTGCTCGCCGGCGGTGCTCTTCAGAATGGTCAGGCCGCGACCGTCGATCGGCAGTGTGCCGCGTGCGACATTGGCATCGATGCGCAGCCACGCGCGCAGAGGCGCGGCCCGGCGTCCATCGATCTCCACCACGTCGTCGTCGTTGAGCCCGGCAGATGACGCATCGGCTGGATTGATACGGGCGACACGGCGGCGGCTGACATTGCCAGGCTCGAAGCTGTCGGCGTCCTCGACGGCAACCAGCTTGAAGCGGCTGGCGTGGATGCGCTTGCGCAAAGCAGCAGTCGCCTCAGCGTCGGGCGCGCCGTTTGCAGCGAGGACAACGCCGTAGAGCTGGCGTGCGGCGGCGTTCGACACGTAGCCTTCGCGCACGTCCTCCGCCACTCGCGCGGCATCCCGCTCCAGCGGATCGCCGTAGCCGCCGCCGCCGGCTGAACGGACCACCACTGCGGCTCCCGGCTCGACGGGATGGCCTGCGATCTTGCCGGGGGTATCGAAATTCTCGACCGCGCCGTCGCGATCGATCCACGATCCCACCGGGAATCCGGCGAGCCCGCCCAATACGCCGAACGCCGGCACGATGGCGCCGTCGGACAACAGGGAATAGCGCGTGTCGGGGGCGAGAACACGCAGCGTGCGCTGCATGGAGAGGCCGCCGCGGTTGCGGCCGGCACCGCCCGAGTCTGTTGCCAGGCGTGAGGTCTCGACGAGAAGCGGCATGCGCAACTCGACAACCTCGGAGGATTGCACCGTGACGAGGTCACCCCAGTCGATGGGAGCCATGGCGCTCGGCCCGTCGTTCTCGGCGAACCCGCCGTTGCCGCCGGCCGACCACTCGTAGTGCACCCATTCGCGGCCCGAACGTGTATCGAGACCGCCGAGCAGGTTGTGGAACGAGGTGCGGCAGAGGTCGCCCGCCACGCGATCCGGCGCGACTTGCGACAGCGCGCCGACCATCGTGGCGATGACGCGCTTGCGGATCTCGCCATGCGATCCGGCCGGAGCCGGGCGTTGCACGTTGACGATGCTGCCCGGCGGCGTGATCACCTCGATGGGCCGGAAGGAGCCCTGGTTCAGCGGCGCCTGCGGATCGAAGATCGATTTGACGGCAATGAAGACGGAGGCTGCAGACACGGCCGCCGTCGAGTTCACAGGGAACGGCACTTGCGGCGACGCGCCGGTAAAGTCGGCGATCATGCGATCGCCGGCGATAGTGAGAGCCAGCGGCATCAGCAGCGGCTCGAATTTGCCGCCCATGAACGTCTCGAGATAGTCCTCGTAGTAGTAGGTGCCATCAGGAAGTGCTGAGAGGCAGGCACGCATGCGGGCTTCTGCGCGATCGAGATCCAGCCGCACGGCCTCCAGAAGCTGGTCGACACCGTAGCGCGCGCAGATCTCGTGGATGCGCTTCTCGGCGACGCGGCAGGCAGCGAAGCTGGCGTTGAGATCGCCCAGCCGCTCCTCCGGCACGCGCATGTTGGCGAGCAGCAGTTCCTGCGCCGCCTCATTCACCCGGCCCGCCTCGATGATCTTGATGGGCGGAATGCGGATGCCTTCCTGGTAGATCTCCGTCGCCTTGCCCGACATGCTGCCCGGCACCATGCCGCCGACATCGGCCCAGTGCGCCCGCACGGCCGGAAAGAAGATCAGCTTGCCGTCCTGGAAGACGGGATAGATGACGGTCACGTCATTGAGGTGGGTGCCACCCGTGTAGGGATCGTTCACCAGGATGACGTCGCCGGGCTGCAGTGTGGCGCCCATCTTCTCCATGGCAGTGCGCACGGACCAGGGCAGCGGCACGACATGCGAGCCGATGTCCTCCGACTGCGCGACGACCTGGCTGTCCGGCGCGAACAGGCCGCAGGAGAAGTCCTTCGCGTCATAGATGGCGACGGAACTTGCCGTGCGGCACACCGTGGCGCGCATCTCGCGCACGGTGGAGATCAGCGCCTGCGTCAGAACTTCCAGAGTGATGGGATCGAGTGCCACGATCTATATCCTCAACTGCGGCGCATCACGAGGCAGCCGATCCGATCGACTTCGGCTGTCCAGGCGGGAGGAACGATGGTGGAGGAGCCCGCTTCCTCGATGACAGCCGGACCCGCGATCGGCGTTTGCAAGGGCAGGAGATCGCGGTTCAGCACCGGTGTGTCCAAGGTCTTGCCGTCGAAGATGACGGTGGAGGTCCGCAGTCTGGCCGCGGCCATGGAGCGCCCTTCCGGACGAACGGCGGGCAGCGTCGGCTTGTCCGATAGCCCCCAGGCCGCGATGCGGTAGCTGACGATCTCGATTGGCGCTGCCGTCGTGCCGCCATAGCGAGCGGCATAGACTTTGCCGAAGGCGTCCTCGATGGTTGTCACATCGGCGACGTCGAGAGAGATCGGCACTGCCAGCTCGAACGACTGGCCGGAATAGCGCATGTCGAGGCTCGCCGTGTAACGGCGGCGCGCCGGCTCGTAACCGGCGTCCGACAACTCAGCTTCGCCTTCAGCGATCAGCTCCTTCAGGGCGTCGCGCACGGTTGCGGCAGTCGTGGTCGCCGTTGTCGATACGCGTGTGCGCACGAGATCGCGGCGCAAATCGGCGATCAGCAACCCGAGTGCAGAGAAGTTGCCCGGGAATGGAGGGACGACGATCGTCGTCATGCCGAGCTCATCGGCAACGTCAGCGGCGTGCAGTGCACCCGCACCGCCAAAGGGCAGCAGGGCGAAGTCGCGGGGATCGATGCCGCGCATCACAGAAATTTCCTTGATGGCGCCGGCCAGGGACACCGTCGCGATGCGCAGGATGCCCTCCGCCATCTTCTCCGGTGAGAGGCCAACCTGATCACCGAGGCGGCCGACGGCGTCACGCGCGGCGGCGCGATCGAGCATGATCTCGCCACCGAGGGGCCGATCGACACCAAGCCGGCCCAGCACCACATTGGCATCAGTCACGGTCGCCTCGGTTCCGCCGCGGCCATAGCACGCGGGACCGGGAAAACTTCCCGCGGATCTCGGGCCGACGGAGAGAAAGCCGCCAGTTGCCTGGCTGGCAATGCTGCCACCGGCGGCGGCGATGGTGTTGATGTCGATCTGGCGAATCTTGATCGGGAAGGCGCCGACGCGCCCTTCCGTCGTCATGCCATAGTCGCCGCCGCGCACGAGGCAAACATCCGTCGAGGTGCCGCCCATGTCGCAGGTGATGAGATTGGGATGCCCGGACGCCTGGCCGATGAAGCTCGCGGCAATGACACCGGCCGCCGGGCCCGAGAGCATCGACAGCACGGGAAGGGCTTCTACGCGGCTCGAGGGCAGCGACCCGCCGTTGGACGTCATGATGGTGAGTGGTGCGCTCATGCCGGCGTCGGCGAGGCGGCCGCGCAAGTTACCGAGATAGCCACGCACGCGCGGGCCAACGTAGGCGTTGAGCGCGGTGGTCGAGAAGCGCTCGTACTCGCGATATTCGGGCAGGACCTGGGCCGACGTGGTGATCGTCGCGTTCGGCAGCTTCTTGCTCAGAATCTCCGCGCAGCGGCGCTCATGCTCCGGATTGGCGTAGGAGTGGAGGAAGCAGATAGCCACGGCTTCCACGCCCCGGCGTGCAAGGTCATCGCCGATCGTTTCGACCTGCTGTTCGTCCAGCGGACGCAGCACGGAGCCATCGACGCGCAGGCGTTCCTCGACCTCGATGCAGCTCGAGCGGGGCAGCAGCGGCTGGATCGGAGGCGCCTTGATATTGTACATCGCCATGCGGTTGCCGCGACCGACCACCAGCACGTCCTTGTGGCCGCGCGTGACGAGCACCACCATCTGCGAGCCGTTGCGCTCAAGTGCGGTATTGGTGGCGACGGTGGTGCCGTGCACCAGACGCTGCAACGTGGCGGCGTCCAAACCCAACCTCTCGATGCCCGTCAGGATGCCGTCAGCCTGGTTCTTTGGCGTCGACGGCGTCTTCAACACGCGCAGGTCGCCGGCTTCCCGATCGAAGAGAACGAGGTCCGTGAACGTCCCGCCAACGTCAACGCCGAGCCATCCCATGCCGTCGTGTCTCCTGATCAGTGGCCGGTGAATTTGGGCTTGCGCTTTTCGAGAAAGGCCCGGCCGCCTTCACGGTAGTCGTCGCTGTCGATGGCGCGATCGAGGAGCGCCAGGATCACGGCTTCGCGTTCTTCCGTCGTACCGGCGTCGATGGCTTCGAGGACGACCTTGGCGCCTTCCTGGGACAGCGGTGCGCCCGATGTCAGCTCTTCGGCGAATACTTTTGCGGCAGCCAGTGCACCGCCATTGGCTTCGATGTCGACCAGCCCCATGCGCACGCAGTCGGCGATGCCGAAATAGCGGCCGGAGAACAGGACGCGCTTGGCATTGGCCAATCCCACTTGCCGGTAGAGAAGCTGGCAATCGAGCACGCCGTAGATGATGCCGAGGCGTGCGGCCGGGATGCCCATGAAGGCCGTGGCGTCGGCGACGCGAAAGTCACAGCACAACGCAAGCCCGCATCCGCCACCGACGCCGTAGCCAGAGATGGCCGCGATGGTCGGGCGGGGGAAATCGCGGATTGCCAGCGTTGCCGCTTCTCCCGCAGCTTCATATACGCGTCCGTCCTCGACAGTGGCGCGCACTTGCGGAAACTCGGAGATATCAGCTCCGGCGCAGAAATTGCCGCCCGCGCCAGTGAGGATGACGGCGCGCACCTGAGACTGCCGGGCGAGATCATCGAAGATGGTCTTGAGTCCGCGCCACATGGCGAGGCTGACGGCGTTGCGCTTCGCCGGCCTGTTCAACGTCACGATGGCGACGCCATTGGCGTCGATGGCGACCAGGATGTCTTCGCGCGAACTCGACAACTCGATCATCCCCCAATGACGCAGAGCGTTCTCATGTGGTCACGCGACCTTGTGGTGTGCTCGCACGTTCCTTCACGTGTGCCTGCACGTTCCCTCAGGTGTGCTTGCACAACCCACTATGCAGCATTCGCATTCCGTGTACAATATACAAATGGCGATGAGGGGAGAGCGACATGCCGGGCGCGTTGGATGGCCTTGTGGTTCTGGATCTGTCGAACCACTTGTCTGGTCCGTACTGCGGAATGCTGCTCGGTGATCACGGTGCGGACGTCATCAAGATCGAGCGGCCGGGCGACGGCGATGATTCGCGCGGCATGCCGCCGTACGTCGGCGGTGAGAGCGCGCCGTTCATGCTGTGGAATCGCAACAAGCGGTCCGTGCAGATCGATCTGAAGTCCGAGGAGGGACGGTGGACATTTCTTGCGCTCGTCGACGGCGCCGACATTCTCGTCGAGAACTTCAGGCCGGGAACGATGGACCGCCTCGGCTACGGCTGGAGCGCGTTGTCCAAGCGCAATCCACGCTTGATTTATGCAGCAATTTCGGGCTTCGGACAGACAGGCCCCTATCGCAATCGCGGCGGCTTCGATCTCGTCACGCAAGGCATGTCGGGGCTGATGAGCGTGTGCGGACCGCAGGATGGACCGCCGCACCGGCTGCCCATTGCGATCTCGGATGTCGCGGCGGGCATGCACTTGAGCATCGGCATTCTGGCGGCACTGGAGGCGCGGCATCGCACGGGCCGCGGACAGTTCGTAGAAACGTCACTGCTCGACTCCGCGATCTCGTTCGGCGTCTATGAGGCCGCGCACGTCTTTGCCACGGGAGACAAGCCGCAGCGACTCGGGCAGGCGCATCGCGGTAACTCGCCCTATCAGGCGATCCAGGCCGCGGACGGTTGGATCACGATGGGCGCCGCACAGCAGAATTTCTGGGAACGGTTGTGCGAGATCCTTAGTGTGCCGGAACTTGTGCATGATGCACGATTTCTCACCAACGCCGATCGCGTGCGCAACAACGACGAGTTGGTCGGCCTATTGCAAGCGCAGTTCCTGAAGAAGCCTGCTGCGCATTGGCTGTCCGCCATGGAGGCGGCTGGCATTCCCTGTGGGCCGGTGCTGGATTTCGACGAGGTGCTGTCCGATCCGCACGTACTCGCGCGCGAGATGGTAGTCGAGACGCAGCATCCATCGGCCGGGACGATGAAAACACTCGGTGTGACGGCAAAGCTGTCGGAGACGCCGGGGGCTGTGCGCCGCCCCGCGCCGCGCGTGGGCGAGCACACCGAGGAGGTTCTCGCCAAAGTGAAACAGCCCGCCGTGACATAAGCGATCCCGACGCAACGCCTCCGGCAGAGAGGCGGCTTCGAATACTGCAAATTTAGATCCGTTCTGTGCACAAAAGGGACGACCACATGTCGATACGCAAGCTGACAGCAACAACCGCAACGTTCGGTGCGCTCCTGTGTCTCGCAGGGGCAATTCCGGCTACAGCGCAGCAGCCCGGGCTCACCGCGGACACGATCAAGATTGGCACGTTCGGCGCGCTGACGGGGCCCGGCTACCTCTACGGCAAACTGGCTATGAACGGCATCGAGGTCGTTTTCGACGAGGTGAACGCTGCCGGCGGCATCAACGGCCGGAAGCTGGCTCTGGTGCGTGAGGACGATCGCTGCGATCCGGCCACCGCCATCGGTGCCGTGCAGAAGCTGATCCACCAGGAGCAGGTGTTCACGCTCATCGGTGGCGGGTGCAGCAACGCGACATTCGCCGCGCGCGAGGCCATCGAACAGTCGAAGATCCCGTTCGTGGTGGTGGCGTCGGTGCATGACGGCATCACGACGCCGGTGGCGCCGAACATCTTCAGCATGGCGCTGACGTCGAGCATCGAAAGCAAGGCGCAGCTCGAATACGCACTGCAGCAGGGCGGCAAGAAAATCGCCGTGGTGTCCATGCGCGATGCCTGGGGCCGTGCGCGCTACACGCCGCTGATCGAGGCCTTCAAGTCGAAGAACATCACGCCCGCGGCCGACGAGGAGATGGCGCCGGATGCCAATGATGCGACGGCGCAGGTCTTGCGCCTGAAGGCGACGGGTGCGGACACGGTTCTGATGGTGCTCTATCCGAAGCCCGCAGCCATTTTCATGCGCGACGCGCAGAAACTCGGCTTCAAGCCTCTGGTGCTGGGTCAGACGGGCATTGCCGATCCGGCCGCGTTCGAGGAGCAGGTCGGAGTTCCCGGAGCAACGGCGCAATTCCGAACCATCTCGATGGTCAAGTACACGCCGAACGATCCGGCCGTGGACAAGTGGCGCAAGATGGTGGAGGCAAAATTCCCCGGCGATCGTCTCTCGGTCTTCAATCTCTTCGGCATTGGAGCGGCGCAGGTTCTGGTCGAGGCGCTGAAGCGCTCCGGGCCTGAGCTGACGCGCGAGAAGGTGCTGGCCGAGCTCGCCAAGATGAAAGACTTCACAACAGACGTCTATCCGGGCCCGATCACGTGCACTGAAACCGACCATCGCTGCAACAAGTATCCGGCGTGGATCGCCAAGGAGCCGGGAGGCCCGGTGAAAGTGCTCGGGACCACGCAAGTCGAGTAAACGCCCTTGCTGCTGTTCAGCTATCTGCTGCTGAGCGGAGTGACGACGGGGGCCCTCTACGCCCTCGTCGCTCTCGGGCTCGTCGTGGTGAATAAGGCGACTGGCATTCTCAATTTCTGCCAGGGCGAGCTGTTCATGTTCTGCGGCTTCGTCGCGTGGACTGTGCACGTGCAGATGGGGTTGAATTTCCCGGCCGCATTCCTGGTGACGGTCGTTGTCGGCTTCGTGCTCGGTGCGCTCATCGACCGGATTGCTTTCCGGCCTTTGAAGACCGCCGACATCGTCAGCATCGTGCTGGCGACCGTCGGCATTTCCTTCGTTCTCAAGGGGGCGGCGCGCATCGCCTGGGGCGGCAAGGCCGATTATCTCTCGTTCCCGCCGATTACGTCGCCCGACCCGATCATGCTCGGCTCGGTCATGATCATCCCGCAGCAGGTTGCCGTGCTCGTGGGGGCCATCGCCATCATGCTGGCGTTTGCCGCCTTCTTCCGCTTCACGCGCATCGGCAAGATGATGCAGGCCACCGCCGACAACGCCAAAGCTGCGACCCTGGTCGGCATTCGTACCGAGCGCATCTATACGCTGGCGTTCGGCACGGGCGCAGCTGTCGCTGCTGCCGCGGCCGTGCTCGCGGCACCGCTGACGCTGCTTTATCCCGACATGGGCTTCACCTTCTTCATCAAGGGCTTTGCGGCAGCCGTTCTCGGCGGGCTGACGAGCCTGCCCGGCGCCGTGCTGGGCGGGTTCCTGGTCGGCATCGTCGAGGCACTGGCCGGTGGTTACATCCATTCCAGCGCGATGGAAGTGTCGGCCTTCGTCATGATCATGATCGTCCTGATCCTGCGCCCGACCGGCCTGCTGAGCTTCCACCGCGCGAGGAAAGTCTAACCATGGCGATCCTCGGCCGACGCAATGTCTTCCTGGCGCTTGCGGCAATCGCGTGCGTGCTGCCGGCGGTCGCCAACACGTATCACCTGTTCGTCGCCAACCTGGTGCTCGTCTACGTGCTGCTGGCGGTGGGGCTCAATATCCTCGTCGGCTACGCGGGTCAGCTCGCCTTTGCCAATGCCGCCATGTTCGGCATCGGCGCTTACGGGACGGGCTTGCTGCAGGTTCATCTGGGTTGGCCGTTCTGGCTGGCCTTTCCCGGCGGCGCCTTGTTGGCGACTGTGGTCGGCTTGACGCTCGCGTTGCCGGCCTTGCGTTTGAGCGGACTCTATCTGGCGCTGTCGACGCTGGCATTCGCGCAGTTCACGCAGTGGGTATTCCTCCACTGGGAGGCCGTGACGTTCGGCGCCGGCGGCTTCAAGACGCCGCGCATTTCGTTCGATCCGCTGCCGGTCTCCAAGCCGATCGGCCTGTATTACCTCAGCCTCATCCTTGTCATCGCGTTCGTGGCGTTCGCGCAGAACGTCGTCGCCTCGCGCATCGGACGGGCGTTTGTCGCCGTGCGCGACAGTGAAACGGCGGCGGAGTCTTTGGGTGTGGACCTTCTGCGCTACAAGGCGCTCGCCTTCGGCATCAGCGGTTTCTATGCCGGTGTCGCCGGTGGCCTCTATTCCCAGATGCTGAATTTCGTCTCGCCGGAAGGCTACGACCTGTTCCAGATGGTGCTGCAGAAGGCCATGATCGTGGTCGGCGGCCTCGGCTCCATTGCCGGCTCGCTGCTCGGCGCGGGAACCGTGATCCTGCTGCTCGAGGCGCTGCGCGAGGTAAAGGGCGCGCAGGAAGTGGTGTTTGGTGCGCTGCTGGTTCTGTTCGTCATCTTCCTGCGCGGCGGAATCGCCTCCGTGCTCCGGCGTCACGTACGGGGCTGGGAAGAGCCGTTGCACAGCGCGCCGCGAACGGCCGGACCCCAAGGCGTGCCGGTGAAGGCACCAGTCGAAGGGGCCGCGCAATGACGGCGGCGCCCATTCTGTCGGTTCGCGATGTAGGCGTGCGCTTCGGCGGCCTGACCGTGCTTGACGGTGTCAGCCTGGACGTAAAGCCGGGCGAGATACGCGGCCTGATCGGCCCCAACGGCGCGGGCAAGACGACGCTGCTCAATGTCATCTGCGGCATTCACCGGCCCTGGCGCGGCGACGTGGTGCTGGATGGCGTCTCGATCGCCGGGGTGAAGCCGAGCGAAATTGCGCGGGCAGGCTTGGGCCGCACGTTTCAGACCTCGCAGTTGTTCTCCGGCATGACGGTCTTGGAAAACCTGATGACCGGACTGCATCGCCGCTCCGTGGCGGGCTTTCTCGGCGCCGGCTTCGGATCGGCCAAGTCGCGCGCGGAGGAGCGCCGCATCGAGGAAGAGGCGCGGCATGCCCTCGATTTCGTCGGCATGGGCCAGTTCGCGGACCGGCCGGGAACGGCGCTGTCGTTCGGGCAGCAGCGTGTGGTGGAGATCGCGCGCACGCTGATCGGCGAGCCCAAGGTCGTGCTGCTGGACGAGCCGGCGGTCGGGCTCAGCCTCAATAGGCTAACCGAATTCGATGTGCTGCTCAGGCGCATTCGCGCCGAGAAGGGCGTGACGCTCGTTCTCATCGAGCATGTCATCCGGCTGGTGATGGATGTCTGCGACCAGGTCACGGTCATGAGCTCCGGACAGGTGATCGCCGACGGCTCTCCGGAGCATGTGCGTGCCAATCCGCAAGTCATCGAGGCGTACCTCGGAAAGGAGCTGCGTGCTCGACATACGGCATCTTAGGGTCGCCTACGGCATCACGGAGGTGCTGCGTGACGTCTCCTTCGACGTGCCGGCGGGCAAGATCGTGGCCATGCTCGGCGGCAACGGCTCGGGCAAAACCACGCTGCTCAACACGCTGACCGGTCTCGTGCGCCCGGTCGGCGGATCGGTGATGTTCGAAGGCAGCGAATGCGCCGGCCTGTCCGCGCACGACCTGGTGCGGCGGGGCATCGTGCAGGTGCCGCAGGGGCGCGACGTGTGGCCGAGCATGAGCGTGGAGGACAATCTTGCGCTTGGAGCCGCGACGCGGCGCGACCGCGCCGGGATCCGCGAGGACCTCGCGGACGTGTTGCAGCTCTTTCCCAAGCTCGTCTCCAAGCGGCGTAGCGTTGCGGGCGCGTTGTCGGGTGGTGAGCAGCAGATGGTCGCCATCGGCCGTGCGTTGATGGGCCGCCCGCGCTGCTTGCTGATGGACGAGCCTTCGGCGGGGCTGGCGCCAGCTATCGTTGCCGACATGGTGGATACGATCCTGGCGCTCAATCAGCGCGGCCTGACCATTCTGCTCGTGGAGCAGAACATCGGCGTGGCTGCTGCTGTAGCGGAGTACGCGCACGTGCTGCAGAACGGGGAGATCGCTTTCTCGGGACCTGCGGCCGGTCTGGTCGATGATCCGGCTGTCCTGCGCTCCTATCTCGGACGCTGACGTAAAGCGAGGTTGATGCCCTTTCATCTCAACAGGACGGAGAACGACAGATGATCGAGAAGATCGCGATGATGAGATCGGTCGGCAATATTCTGGACAGCTGCCTGGCGATCAAACCGCGCGAGCAGCTTCTGGTGCTCACCGACGCTGACAACCTGGCCGTGGGCAAGCTGTTCGCGCTGGCCGGCGAGGAGCGGGGCGCGGAAACCATCCTCCTGGTCATGAAACCGCGCACGCGGCATGGTGAGGAGCTTCCCCCTGTGATCGCGCAGGCGATGCGGCACGCCGACGCCATCGTCGCGCCGACCACGTTCTCGGTGAACCACACGAGCGCCCGCAAGGCCGCGAGCGACGCCGGCGCGCGGCTGATTTTCTTCCCGGGTTGCCAGGAGAAGATGTTTCTCGATGGCAGTCTCGACATCGACTTCGTGGAACAGGCGAAAGTCATCATGCGGCTGTCGGGAGCCTTCGACGCCGGTGAGCGTGTGCGCGTGACGAGCAACGACGGCCGTACCGACTTCACGCTGGATATCAAGGGACGTAAGAGCGTGCCGCAGACGGGCATCTGCCATAAGCCCGGCACCATCTCGCCGCCACCGTGTATCGAGACGGCCGTGTCGCCTATCGAGCATTCGACGGAGGGCGTCGCGGTGATCGACGGTGCCGTGGTGCCGGGAGGTGAGGTGCTGGACCCGTTCCAGATCACCATCAAGAAAGGCCGCATTGTCGACATCGATGCCAGTGGCAAGGACGGCCGGAAACTGAAGGAGCTGCTGGCGTCCTACAACGACGAGAACATGTACTGCCACGTGGAGCTTGGTGTCGGGCTCAATCCCAAGGCGCGCATCGGCCGGGGCGTGGAGCTGGAGGATGAGGGGGAATTCGGCACGCTGCACCTTGGGATCGGCAACGGCATCACGTTCGGCAGCACCATTCGCGCGGTCGGGCATGTGGATCTGGTCGTGCGGCATCCCATCGTGGACGTGGACGGCAAGACGGTGCTGAAGAACCGGGAAGTGCTGGTGTAGCCCGAGAGCTAGCGGCGGGCTCTTGAGAGTCCACCCGGCAATCGCCACCTCATCCGGGAGGTTGCCGCGTTTGCGGCAGCTTTCCGTGTCGGCCTCGCAAGGCAATGGGCTCGTAGATGAGGGAGCTGGATCATGGCAAAGCGTGTTGAGGAAGGATTTATGGTGTTCATCGCGGATGGTGCGGAGGGCATCGGCGCCGTCCGGTCCGTTTCGGACAAGGCCATCCTCGTCTATGTCGAGAACGCCGGCGAATTCTCTGTGCCGGTTTCGGCAATCCGCGATGTGCATTCGGACAAGGTGATGCTCGATCCGCGACGCCTAGACGACACGTTCCTGGCGGCTGTCGGTCACGCGCACGACCGCGAGGACCCGAGCGTTGCAGGATAATGCGCCGCGCGATGTCAATCGCGTGCACCCAGCCCATTCAGATAAAGACCGATGGTAAGAAACGCGGTTGCGGCAAAGGACGTGACGGTTCGCACGTGATTCCAGGTGGTCCAGGTCTTGAGGTAATCCGTCCAGAGCCGTCCACCTTCCACGCTTTCCGGTTGGGCGCCGGCGAGCGCATCATTCAGGGGCACGTTGAAGACCATGGTCACGAGAAACGTGCCGATGACATAGAGCGCCGCGCCGGCGATGAAGAAGGCGGCTCCCGCCTCGCGCCACTGCCAGATCGATATGAGCGCGATGGCGATGCAGAGGATGGCGGTGCCCAGGAAGGCGCACAGGAATATAGGATTGAGGATCACGCGATTGATCGCCTGCATGGCGGCGATGCCTTCATGGGGTTTGATGCGTGCAAGGGCGCCCATGACGGAAACGGAAAATGCGAAGAAGAGGCCGCCCATCAACCCGCAACCGAGCGTCGCGGCAAAGCGCAGGATGAGGGAGAGTGCGTCGCTCATGTGATCCTCGCGGGAGGTTGGCAGCGCGGAACGCGAACTGGTTCCCCTTGTCGGCGATGTCGTATAACGGGCGCTATCTTTAACTTGACCTGACAACGGCGCATAGCGCGCCGCCGCAAGGCCGGACTCTTTTCATGCTCCGCTATGTCATGTTGGCTGCAGTCGGCGTTGCCGGATTTGCGCACGCGTCGTGGTGGTTTGTCCCCGCTGCCGCGATCCTATCGACGATTGTGGACTGGCGAACGAAAAGATGGATGCTCCGGCGGTGGTCTTCAGCCGAGCCGAGTACCAAAGCGATCACGTATTTCGTGACGGGCATCCTCGCCGATCTAGGCTTGGCCGCCGTGAGCTACCTGCTCGGAGCCGCATTCGGAAATTTTCTCTGAAGGGACCTGAAACTTCAGCCCTAACTCACGCTCGACGACTGGCCTTGCACGTCGGCGAGGTCTGCCGCGACGGCATATGTGCGGTCCTCCTGCAGGCTGAGCTGCACGATGGCGAGACGCGCGCGCTGGATGGTCTGGTCGGCGGATCTGATGATGGCCTGCAACCTGGCGATGTCGTCCTGCAGCGCGCCGCGCAGGCCGGCAGTGGTTTCCAAATGATCGTCCGCAGGCAGCGATTCTGGGAGAGGCTGATGCACGGTCATAGATCATGCTCCACATGATGACGGAGTGCCCTCCGTCGTAGGAACTCGCACCTACCCGCACGCGTAAACGCTGAGCATGAATAATGGTTCATCTTTCCGGCAGTAATATGACGCGAGTTCCATCGGCCGCCCGATCCAAATGAGCGTTGGCAAAAAATAAACGCGACCGAACCGTGTGGGTTCGATCGCGCAACATAGTTGGCCCGAAAAAGAAATCTGCGCTTAGCGATAGCGCGACTGCGCCGCGACAGCCTGGCGGGCCGCCGAGCGATGCGTGTTGCGACGTTCCACAACAATGGCCTGGCCGGCAGTGCGGACCGTCCGCACGGTGCGCGACGTCGCGACGGGCTGCGGGGCCGGTACCGTCGCGGCAACGAGTTCCGCAGCCTGCGCTTTGACGTCCTCGATCGGCATGTTCATGAGAGCTGCAGCAAGCTCGATCTGCTGACCGACATCATCGGTCAGGCCCTGCGCGGCAAAGAACGCCTCCTCCAGTGTTGGAGGCTCATACTTCACCCGCAAATTGCCGCCCTTTGCACCCTGCTTAACGCCCACCGCACAGCCCCTGTCGCCGATTCGATCACCGCTTGAGTTCCGCGGCACCAAATCACCTGTGCAGTGTGCTGTCGAGATTCAAGGTCATCGGCCCACCGCTGGGCTGGAATGCGTGCAGGTCATGGCATGGCCGTGACCGCCACGCCACGCGAGGATGGCGCTCACCGTATATGACAGGAGGTGTCAGTGCGGCTTGCACTGCAGCGCTGATTGGGTATGGGAGGATCTGCGAAGAATTTGCCTGGAGAATCCACGTGTCCGCTCAACCTGCCGCTGCGCAAAAGCGCGTGACTGCTCCCGACCTCAAGGCGCGCAAGGGCGGAGAGCCTGTCGTCGCGTTGACAGCCTACAGCGCGCAGACCGCGGCGTTGGCCGATCCTTACGTGGATCTGCTGCTGGTTGGCGACAGCGTCGGCATGGTCGTGCATGGCTATGACAGCACCGTGCCCGTGCCCCTCGATCTGATGATCGCACATGGGGCAGCCGTCGCGCGTGGCGCAAAGCGTGCGCTGGTTGTCGTCGATTTGCCCTTCGGCGCTTACGAAGAGAGCCCTGCAGCGGCATTCCGCAATGCCAGCCGGGTCATGAAGGAAACCGGCTGCGGGGCGATCAAGCTGGAAGGGGGGAGCCATATGGCGGAGACGATCCGCTTCCTCGCGGAGCGCGGTATCCCCGTCATGGCTCACGTCGGACTGACGCCGCAGTCCGTGAACACACTTGGAGGATTCAAGGCGCAAGGCCGTGTTCAGGCGGAATGGGCAGCCCTCGAGCAGGACGCGCGTGCGGTGGCCGATGCGGGTGCCTTCTGCGTGGTCCTCGAGGCCATCGCCGGACCACTGGCGCAAAAGGTCACCGCGTCGCTCGCCGTTCCCACCATCGGCATCGGCGCGTCGGCGGCGTGCGACGGGCAGATCCTCGTGATCGACGACATGCTCGGCATCACGCCGCGCGTGCCGAAGTTCGTGAAAGTGTACGGCCGCGTCGGAGAGGCCATGCGGGAGGCCATCGGGTCTTACGCCGCTGAGGTGCGCAACAAGACCTTTCCGGGTCCTGAGCACACCTACACGATGAAAGGCTAGCAGCGGCGCAAAAAGAAAAGGGCGGTAACCGATGTTACCGCCCCTTCAGGCCTTCCGAGGAAGCCATCACTCGAAAGGCGCAGACGTACTTGCGCAATTAACGCGGGCGTGGACGCCTGGTTGCATGGAACTCGAGCAAAACGGTGCTCTGTCCTTACGTCTTGGGCTGCGAGACCGTTGCCGGCGGCGGCGATGAGGTCGTCGCATCGTCAGCCGCGGTCAGCATGAAATATGCGCCAAGCGCCATGAGTGCCGCCACGACGACGATGACAAGGCCCCGATTGTTCATTGTATTACCCCTCTAATGCCTGATGGACACAGGCGGATATCCGCCGAGGGGCGAACGCACGGGGCGCTTTTCGGTTCCGCGCTGGAACCGAGTGCTTCTGGTCGACGCCGGCCAGGGCTCTAGTCGCCAGGGCTCTAGTCGTCGGGGCAGATCGTGCGGTGATAGCGATTGCTCCACCAGCAACTCGATCCCCAGTAGCCATCGTCATAGTAATAGTCGGGATAGCCGCCAAAGACGAAGACGCTGCCACGTCCGTGCCTGTGATGGTCTCCGCCGCCCATGTGACCGACGCCCATATGGCCGCCACCGCCACCACCGTTGAAGTGGACGCCACCACCACCGCCGCCATGCCCGCCTCCACCACCGCGGACGAGAAGCAGGGGCGACGAGGCGCTTGCTGGCATGGGGCCTGACGCTGCCGGTAACGCCGACGCCGTCAGGGTTGAAAGGCCAAGCGCGAGCGCGCCCAGAAATGCAGAAGAGATCAGTTTGTGAGGCATTGCCGTTCTCCTTCGACAACAGTCGAAGCAAGCACAGGCTCGAATTGCGCCAGACCGGAAGGGCGTGCAGCCTTGGCCGTCGTGTCCTTGATGTCGGCAGATCGCGGCAGCTCTTTGGGTGTGCCGAGCGAAGCCTGCCTTGCCTTTTCACCCGTTAACGTAATGGCTCGGACGCGGGCGACGTGGCAGCTTTCACGCGGGTTTGAAATATCGACGCTACACACGCGCGTGAACGAAGGATCGCCGCGGGCTGTAAATCCGCCCGGTTATGGCGAGATTGCCAATTCGTAAGCTCACATTGGTGTGACGCCTACTCGCTGTTTCTGCAGTGCACACGCATCTCTCTATCGGCCCGGACAATACGTATCCGGACTATTGCAGAACCTCATGGAAAGGAGTGGGTCATGCTCAAGACGTTCTTGGCAGCCGCCCTCGTCGCACTCAGCCTCATGACTGTTGGTGCGCGTGCCTATGCGCAGGATCCGACTGGAGAGTACAGCGGCTATCCGCCGTGGGCCCAGGATGCCTTCGAATCCGATGGTGGCGCTTAAGGTGACATAGCGCTGATCGCGTGGCGGGGTTTGCTCCGCCACGCGATGCTCGGTGGCAGCGACGTTCCAAAAAACTGGAGTTCTAAGGAGGGTGGTGTGCCGAGCTTCTGGAGTGTGCGGAGCCCATTCATCAAGTGGATGAGACGGACGTTGGGCTTGGCCGTAGTCCTGGCGGCGCTCGCTGCGGCGGGAGCATGGTTTGAGGGCTATCCGATCTTCAAGCCGGCGCATCGGACAGCACCGACAACGAGCGCAAAGGCGCCGGCTGAAGCCGCGGCTCCGGTTCGCGTGGCGACCGTCGAGAGGCGGGACTTCCCCATCTATCTGAACGGCCTCGGCACCGTGCAAGCGACGAACAGCGTGACGGTACGCTCGCGCGTCGACGGCCAGATCATGCAGGTCGGATTCAGCGAAGGCCAGATGTTGAAAGAGGGCGACCTGCTCGTCCAGGTGGATCCGGCTCCCTACAAGGCAGCGCTCGATCAGGCTGTTGCCAAGCTCGCCCAGGACACAGCCAATCTCACAAGTGCGAAGCTGGACTTGCAGCGCACGACCACGCTCGTGAAACAGGGCGATGCGACGCGCCAGTTGTTCGACCAGCAGACCGCGAACGTGGCGCAGCTGACGGCCCAGCTCGAGGCCGATAATGCCGCCATTGCAAGTGCCAAGGTGCAGTTGGCTTACACAACCATCAAGTCGCCGCTGACGGGGCGCGCCGGATTTCGCCTCGTTGACCCGGGCAATATCGTGCATGCTAACGACCAGAACGGCATCCTGACGATCACTCAGGTTCAGCCGATCTCGGCGATATTCACCGCGCCTGAGCAACAGCTGCCCGTCATTGCCGATGCTCTGAAGGGTGGGCCTCTGCACGTCGAAGCCTACACGTCGGACAATAGCAAAAAGCTGGGCGACGGTACGCTCGACTTGCTCGACAATCAGGTGGACACCGCGACAGGCACCATCCGCTTGAAGGCGAGCTTCCCCAATACGGACAACGCGCTGTGGCCGGGCCTCTCCATATCGACGCGGCTGCTCGTTTCGACGACGAAGAATGCCGTCGTCGTCCCGGACACGGCGGTCCAGCGCGGCCCCAACGGTCTTTACGTCTACGTCGTCGGCGATGACGGCAAGGCGGAGTTGCGCAATGTGAAGGTCGGGCCCATCGCGGGTGGACAGGCTCTGATCGAAGGTGGCCTTTCGCCCGGCGAGCGGATCGTTACGTCGGGCCACTACCGGGTCGTGCCCGGAGGTCCTGTGCAGATCCTCAACGACTCACGGCCACCCCGGACGAGCACGAACTAGCGTGAAAGCGTAGCGGTCATGAACGGCGGATTTTCAGGCATCTTCATTCGCTACCCGGTGGCAACGTCGCTGATGATGATCGGGCTGTTGTTCGTCGGTCTGGTGGCCTATCCCAATCTGCCGGTTGCACCGCTGCCCAAGGTCGATTTCCCAACCATCCAGGTCTCGGCCCAATTTCCCGGGGCAAGTCCTGAAACCATGGCGACGACAGTGGCGCAGCCGCTCGAGCGCCAGTTCGCGCAGATTCCCGGCGTCACTCAGATGACCTCGTCGAGTGGATTGGGCTCGACCAGTGTCACGGTGCAGTTCGATCTCAATCGCAACATCGATGCAGCGGCCAACGACATCCAGGCCGCGATCAATGCGGCAAGCGGCCAGTTGCCCGTCAACCTGCCATCGCCGCCGACCTATCGGAAAGTCAATCCGGCGGACTCGCCGATCCTGCTGCTGTCGGTCACATCGGATACGATGCCGTTGATCGACGTCGACGACAACGCGGACACGAAGCTCGCTCAGCAGATCAGCCAGATCGCGGGCGTGGCCCAGGTGAACATCGGCGGCCAGCAGAAGCCAGCCATCCGCATCCAGCTCGATCCCGCCAAGCTCGTCGCGAAGAACATCTCGCTGGAGGATGTGCGCCAGCAGCTTGCGATCACGACCGTAAATCAGCCGAAGGGCAGCATCGATGGCGAGGTGCGCAGCTACACCATCTACGCCAACGATCAGTTGACGGCCGCGGATGCGTGGAACGATGTCATCATTGCCTACCGCAACGGCGCGCCGCTGCGCATTCGCGACATCGGCCAGGCGATCGCTGGGCCGGAGGATGCCAAGCAGGCGGCATGGGCGTCCGGCAAGCGCGGTGTGTTTCTCGTGATCTTCAAGCAGCCCGATGCCAACGTCATCGATACGGTGGACAGCATCAAACGGGCCCTCCCCCGCCTCAAGGCGGCCATGCCGCCGTCGGTCCATGTCGATATCCTGAGCGACCGGACGCAGACGATCCGCGCCTCCGTCAACGACGTGCAGATGACGTTGCTGCTGACCATCGCACTGGTTGTCGGCGTGATCTTCATCTTCCTGCGTACGCTCTGGGCGACGGTGATCCCGAGCGTGACGGTGCCCCTGTCGCTGCTGGGTACGTGCGGCATCATGTATTTGATCGGCTACAGCCTCGACAACATTTCACTGATGGCGTTGACGATCTCCGTCGGCTTCGTCGTGGATGACGCGATCGTCATGCTCGAGAATATCGTGCGGCATGTCGAGGATGGCATGACGCCCTTCGACGCGGCGATGAAGGGCGCGGGCGAGATCGCGTTCACGATCGTGTCGATCAGTGTGTCGCTCGTCGCTGTGTTCATTCCCCTTCTGCTCATGGGCGGGATCATCGGCCGGCTCTTCCGCGAGTTTGCCGTCACGACGACAATCTGTATCGCTTTGTCGGCATTCGTCGCGTTGACGCTGACGCCCATGATGGCCTCGCGATTTCTGACCGCCGAGACCAAGGTCAGTCACGGGCGCCTCTACAACATCACGGAGTGCGGCTTCGACGCCATGTTGCGCGGCTATGAGCGTGGGCTCGACGCTGTGCTCCGGCACAGGTTCACGACGCTGTGCGTGTTCCTGGCGACGGTCGTCGCAACGGGATACCTGTTCGTGATCATCCCCAAGGGCTTCTTTCCGCAACAGGACACGGGATTGATCACGGGCATTTCCGAGGCGGGACAGGATGTCTCATTCGCGGAAATGATGCGCAGGCAGGAGGCGATCGGCAGAATCGTCGGTGAGGATCCGGCCGTCGCGAGCTACGCCATGAGCGTCGGCGCCAGCAACTCGACGGCTGCGCTGAACAACGGCCGCTTCTTCATCACGCTGAAGCCTCGCGATGAGCGCGACGCTTCCGCCGGCGAGGTTATCGCCCGGCTCAGGCCCAAGCTCGAGAAGGTGGAAGGAGCGGGGTTGTTCATGCAGGCGGCCCAGGACGTCAATATCGGCGGCCGGCTGGCGCGCACCCAGTTCCAGTACACGCTGCAGGACGCCAACCTCGATGAGTTGAACACCTGGGCGCCGAAGGTCCTGGCGAAGTTGAAATCCCTGCCCGAGCTACGCGACGTGGCGAGCGACCAGCAGACGGCGGGGACGGCGCTGGTGCTGACTATCGATCGCGATCAGGCATCGCGGTACGGCGTCACGCCCGAGCTCATCGACGATACGCTGTATGATGCCTTCGGGCAGCGACAGGTGGCGCAGTACTTCACGCAGCAGAACAGCTATCACGTCGTGATGGAGGTGCTGCCGGCGCTGCAGGGAGAGGTCGACAGCCTCGACAAGATCTACGTCAAGTCGCCGACGACGCAGCAGCAGGTGCCGCTGGCGACGTTTGCGAAATGGACGACACGGACCACTGAGCCTCTGTCGATAAGCCATCAGGGGCAATTCCCCGCGGTGACGATCAGCTTCAATCTTGCGCAGGGCGGATCGCTCGGGCCAGCCACCGAGGCGATCCGGCAGGCCGAGCGCGAGCTGCAGATGCCGCCGACGCTCGCCGGGACATTCCAGGGCAACGCACACGCGTTCCAGGACTCGCTGCGTACGGTGCCGATGCTGATCGGAGCCGCGTTGTTCGTGGTCTACCTGATCCTGGGCGTGCTGTACGAAAGCTACATCCACCCGCTCACGATTTTGTCCACGCTCCCGTCGGCGGGAGCCGGGGCCATTGCCACGCTGATGCTGTTCGGTTTCGACTTCAGTCTCGTGGCGATGATCGGCGTCATCCTGCTGATCGGCATCGTCAAGAAGAACGGGATCATGATGGTGGACTTTGCTATCGCCGCCGAGCGCGACGAGCACTTGTCACCGGTCGAGGCGGTGCGCAAGGCCGCGTTGCTGCGGTTCCGTCCCATCATGATGACGACGATGGCGGCACTGCTGGGCGGCGTTCCCCTGATGCTTGGTGCCGGAGCCGGCGCCGAGATCCGCCAGCCGCTCGGCTACGCCATGGTCGGCGGCCTGATCGTCAGCCAGGCGTTGACGCTGTTCACCACACCGGTGATCTACGTTTACCTCGACCAGTTCTCGAGCTTTCTGCAGGTCCGGGTATTCGGTCGTCAGCCTGTCGAGCCGGCTTTGGGTGGTGGGCCATTGAAGCCCGCAGAATAGAAAAGGGCGCCTCGTGCGGGGTTGAGGCGCCCTATTCATTTGATCCGCGTGCGGGGTGCGGATCGACATAACAACGGCCCGGCGCGGAGATTATTCGCGGCTGTCTCAAAATTTTTTCGATTTCGAAGTTTCTGCGGGGTGCAAGGCAATTTGTGCTCACTTTCCGGATAAGGGCTGTTTGGTCGCGGCTGAAAGTTCTGAGCACGGCCTACATAAGTAAGACGTGTCTGAGTTTCTCTTTGATTTCGGGAGAGAAAAGCGATGAAGGCCCCGATCATTGCTGCGACCGTCGTCACGCTTCTGGCGCTTGCTGCGGAGGCGCGTCAGTCACAAGCACCGCCCAATGCTCAGTCGGCCGCGCCAATAAAAATTACCGAGAGATCTCCGCTGGCGCAGACGGCAAAGGGGCCGTGGCGCGCCTCCGACCTGATCAATACCCCGGTCTACGACATGACCGGGCAACAGATCGGCGATGTGAACGATTTTATGCTCGATGAGAGCGGAAGGCCTGTATCCGTCGTCGTTGCGACGGGAGGATTCCTCGGCATCGGCTCCAAAGAGGTTGTGCTTCCGCTCGATCACGCGAAACGCGTGATGCACACGGATGGAAAGTCCTACTTCACGCTGGATGCGAGCTGGACCGCGGCCCGGGCAGGGCAGCCATCAGGCCTCTAGGCCGTCACGGCTTCTTCAGGGCCGGATCCTTGGAGCAGTCCGTGATGGGAGGCGGGTTGTACTTGGCGAAGCAGGGCCGCACGCCGCCGAATTCTCCGTCCGCATCGGCGCGTTTGGCATAGATCCGGAACCAGACCTGCAGCCCTTCGCCGTCGTTCAGCTTGGCCTGGCCCTGGCAATAGCGTGAGACGTCGAACTTCTCGTTGAGCACCGGCGCGTGCTCGACAACGCCTAGGTCGTTGATCGCATCGACGCCGGCGAGCCGGCGCTTCGACTTCAAATCGTATTCCTGCACCGAGTTGAAGGCGTCCTTGAGAACGCCGACGACATCAGCGTGCCCACACGCCGGCGGCGCGGCGAGCGCCGACCCGCCAGTCGCCGCGATGCATAGTGCAGCGGCAGCGAGCGTGGCGGCGAAGGCTCCACGAGGATATCGGCTCCCAGTCACAACATTCCCCCTGGCAGGTCCCGGACACGTGCAGACATATCGAAAGGAATAGTGTCAGACAAATGTCGCCGTGGCCTGCATGGCGATGGTGCCCTCCGGAGTCAGGGCCCACAGCTCGACCTTGTCGACGGCCTCGGGCGACGGGCGGCCGGCGAGTGTGAAGGGTGCCGTATCGAACAGCGGTGCGCGTGCCCGCTGCGAGAAGGCCGTCATGGTCCGGCCGGGGCGCTGGTCGCGCGCGAAATCCAGGAGGCATTGCTGCGAGTAAGGGCCGTGCACGATGAGGCCCTGATAGCCTTCGACGGCGGTGGCATAGCCGCGGTCATAGTGGATGCGATGGGGATTGAAGGTCAGCGCGGAATAGCGAAACAGCGAGACGGGATCGACCTCGATCGTGCGCCGCCAGGGCAAGCCGTCGGGCGGCGTGCTGCGCTTGGGCGGATCGCTCGTGGTGCCGGCCGGGACTTCCTGCCGGAAGACGCTATGGCCCTGCTCCTCGAGAGCCAATCCGCGCGGCGTGAAAATACGGCGCGTCTGGGTGACGAAGATGAGGTCGCCGGTGCTGCCGCTACGCAGCGAGATGTCGCTCAGCGTGCTCTCGCGACGAAGCTGGTCGCCGACGCGGATGACGTCGTGGAAGGTGATATCGGCGCCGGCATACATGCGTCTCGGAAACGGCATCTGCGGCAGCAGGTCGGAGGCAACGGGCAGGCCGTCTTCGCCCAACGCTGCCTTGCGCGACATCTGCAGGAAATAGGCATTGTGCCAGCCGGGTTGCACCGGATCGCCGTCGCGCGGCGGGAGCTCGTCGCGATCGAAGGTGACGATCAGGCCGTGCAGGGGCGCAGCGGTTGCAAGATCGTGCTCGACGATGGTCTTGCCGATGTGGCGGCGCAGGGCGTCGATGTCCACCGGCATGCGCTAGCCTTTGGTCTCGGCGACGAAGGCCGGCAGGGTCAGGCCGTCGCAGGCGATCTCGAAGATGGCCCGCACGGGCAATCCTATCCTGAGGGCTCTGGGATCGAGATCGCGCAGCGGCGCTTGCATGCGCACGCCCTCGTCGAGGTCGACGGTGGCGAGCACATAGGGCAGCTCCGCCTTGAAGCCCGGATTGAAGGCGTGATGCGTGACGGTCCAGCTGTGGACTTTGCCGGTGCCCTTGGCCTCGATCCAGCGCACATCGAAGGAATAGCAGGCGTCGCACAGCGGGCGCGGGTAGTGGCGCACCCGGCCGCAATTGCCGCACTGCTGCAGCAGCAACCGGCCCTCGTTGAGCGCATCCCAGTAGGCCTTCGACTCCTGAGTCGGCTCGGGCACGGGCTTCAGATAGACGTCGGAGGTCATGGGATCACCCTCTCCGCATGATGGCGATCGCGCCGTCACCCATATCGCCGTAGCCGGTGACGAGACCGATTTCGGCGTCCTTGACCTGTGCGCGTCCGGCCTCGCCGCGGAGCTGCCGTGTCAGTTCGATGACGTGGTTCATGCCGACCATGTGCGCCTGGCTGAGCAGACCACCGTGCGTGTTGAGCGGAAGCCTGCCGTCGAGCCCGATAGTGCCGTTCATGACGAAGGACCCGCCTTCGCCCTTCTTGCAGAAGCCCATATCCTCGAGCTGGCACAGGACAATGTAGGTGAAGCAGTCGTAGACCTCAGCCACGTCGATGCCGTTGTGCGCAACGCCGGCCATGGCGAACGCCTTCGGCGCTGCCTTGGCGAGGCCCAGCCGCGTCAGGTCGGGGCGCTGGGTGATGGCGCTCGGAGAGTCGGGATGGCCCTCGGCAACGCCCATGACGACGACCGGATGCCGCCGCAGGTCACGGGCGCGGTTCGCGGCGCTGACGACGATGGCGCAGCCGCCGTCGCTTTCGAGCGAGCAGTCGTAAAGGCGCAGGGGATCGGAGATCATGCGCGAGGCCTGATGGTCCTCGACGCTGAGCGGTTTCGTCATCATGCCGCGCCCGTTCAGCAGGGCATGCGTGCGCGTCGTGACGGCGATCTCGGCGAGCTGGCGGCTGGTCGTGCCGTACAGCTCCATGTGCCGGCGCGCCATGGGCGCATAAAGCTGCGCCGGCGCGATGGCGCCGAGCGGCATCTCGAACTCGCCGATGGTGCGGAACTGCGGCATCTGCTGCACGCGCGTGCCGATGCGCGTTCCCGATGAACCGTTGCGGCCGATGGGGATCAGCACGTGATTGCAGATGCCGGCGCTGATGGCGGCAATGGCGCACTGCACGGCGGCAACGGAGCTCGCCCCGCCCATGGGCGTCGATGCCGAGAAGCGCAGGTCGGCGATGCCGAAGTTGGTGATGAAGTCCTCAGCGACTGTCGTGCCGGGGCTGTAGACGATGATGCCGTCGATGTCCTTGGGCGTCAGGCCGGCGTCATCGATGGCGCTGAGCGAGGCTTCGAGCTGCAAGGCCAGTACGCTCTTACCAGATGCGCGTGAATAGGCCGTCTCGCCGACGCCGGTGATCGCGCCCTTCTCCTTGAGGGACATGGGATCGCGTCCTCCTGTTTTGCGGCCTCTGTCGCGGGCGCGGTTGAGGCAACTATCATGCGCGCTGGCACCTGAGGCAATAGGCAGGCCGATGGGGAAGGGCTCGGGACGAACGTGGCCGGCAAGCCACGCCAGGCTGCAACAGCCGATACCAACGCGCTGAAAATGCTCGGATCAGCGCCGACGTGCTTCCTTTTCAGGCGAAGCTCACTATGTTGCCCGCATGACGTCATCAAGCGACATGGCAGCCGCCGGGGCTGAGGTTCCGGCGGGCAAGGGCTTATTCCGTATCGAGCTGATCGAAACGATCAAGCTGGCTGCGCCGATGGCGCTGACGCAGCTCGGTCAGGTCGCGATGATGACGACGGACCTGGCGCTGCTCGGCCGGCTCGGTGACAACGTGGTGGCGGCGACGGCGCTCGCGCATACCGTGCTCTTCGGTGCGTTCGTGCTCGGCATGGGGCTGGTGGCGGCGGTTGCACCGCTGGCCTCGCAGGCTTTCGGCGCGCGTCAGCCGCGCATGGTGCGGCGGGCTTTGCGTGTCGGGCTGTGGGCCGCGTTGCTGGCGGGCGTGCCGCTCACCGCGCTCCAGCTTTGGGGCGAGAGCATTCTGGTGGGGCTCGGGCAAACTCCTGAATCCGCCGCCTTGGCCGGCCGGTATCTGCTTGGCCTCGGCTGGAGCATGGTGCCGGCCTGGATATTCATGGCCTTGCGCAACTTCATGAGCGCGGTGAACCGGCCGGAACCAGCGCTTTGGATCACGCTCGCGGCGATCCCGGCCAACGCGCTGCTGGCCTATGCGCTGATCTATGGGCACTTCGGGTTGCCACGCCTCGATCTGTTGGGCGCTGGCCTGGCCACGACGCTCGTCAACATCGGCATGTGTGCAGCAGCGATCTGGGTGTGCTACGCGCGGCGTCCGTTCAAGAAGTTTCACGTGCTCGGGCGCTTCTGGCGTCCCGATTGGCCGCTGTTCCGCAAGCTGCTGGCAGTGGGGACGCCGATCTCGGGCTCCTACGCGCTCGAGTTCGGTGTGTTCGCGGCCGCAGCCCTGTTGATGGGCAAGATCAGCACGACCGCATTGGCGGCGCATCAGATCGCGCTGCAGACGGCGGCTGTCATGTTCATGGTTCCGTTCGGCGTGTCGCTGGCGGCAACGGTGCGGGTAGGGCAGGCCGTGGGGCGGCGTGATCCTGACGCTGCGCGCCGCTCGGGCATGGTGGCCATCGGGCTTGGCGTCGTGTTCATGGCGGCAGCGACGGCGCTGGTGGCGCTGACGCGGCATCAGATTCCGCAGCTGTTTCTCGGCACGCACACGGCGGCCGGAGCGGAGACAGCGGCACTCGCCGCATTTCTCCTGCTCTTGGGGATGAGCTTCTTCATTGCTGATGGCGTGCAGGTGGTCGCGGCCGGTGCTCTGCGCGGACTGAACGACACCCGCATTCCGTTATTGTTCGCGGCGCTCAGCTTCTGGGTGATCGGCTTTGCCGGATGCGTCTGGCTGGCTTTCCACGTGGGCCTCGGCGCACCCGGCGTCTGGATCGGCCTCTCTATCGGCCTGGCGATTTATGCCGTGCTGCTGATATGGCGGTTCCATGCCCTGACTGCGCGCGGATACCTGCCCGACGTGCCCGCCGCTTAGGGCCGCGGGCTCAGGTCGGGGGCATCCTGCAGATCTTTATTGAATTCTGAATTCCGAATGCTAGACTTGCTCAATAGCGCGACTGTCCTTTGAGCGTGAGGTTGGCCGTGGCTCTTGTCCCCCTGGCATCGTCGCCGGACCTGATCGATCAGGTCCATGACCGGCTGCTTGCGGCCGTCGTAGACGGCTCATTGGTGCCGGGCGAGCGCCTCACCCAGGAAAGCGTGGCTGAGAAACTGGGCGTTTCGCGGCAGCCTGTGAGCCACGCCCTGCAAATCCTGAAGCGCCGGGGACTCCTGATCGAGCACGGCAAGCGTGGCCTCGCCGTTGCCCCTCTCGACGCGGATCGCATCCGCGACCTTTATCAGGTGCGCGAGGCTCTCGAGGTGCTGGCCGCCGGACTGGCGGCGAAGCGCGCGAGCCTCGGACTCATTGCGAGAGACGAAAGGAAGGGGGCGGAAGCGGTGTTGTCACATGGCGCGAGCCTCGGACCCCGCGCCGCAATTCTCGATCTCGTGCGCGCCGACGTCGCCTTTCATACGGCCGTGCATCGTCTCTCCGGCAATACGGCGATTGCGGAGACGATTGCCGACGAATGGCCGCACTTCATGCGGTCGATCGGCTTCGTGCTGATCGATACCGACATCCGCAAGCGGGTCTGGCAAGAGCATGCGCACATTCTCGACGCCATTCTCGCGGGCAAGGCGGGCGAGGCGGAGCGCCTGACGCGGAGGCATATCGCCAGCGCCAGCGACGATACGGCCGAGCGGCTCGCGCGCAAGACGGTCGCGTGAACCGTTCGCAGACCAACGACAAGAAAAGCCATAGAGGAAGCAAAGGAGCGAACATCCATGAAACTGACAGAACAACAGCTCAAGGACTTCGACGAGCAGGGTTACATCGTCATGCAGAATTGCTTCTCCGACGAGGAGATGGCGGTGCTGCGTGCGGAAGCGGAAGAGATCTACAAGACGGACCGCGAGGAAATCTGGCGCGAGAAGTCCGGTGCGCCGCGCACAGCCTTTGCTGCGCACACGTACAACGAGGCGTTCGGCATCCTGGGCCGGCATCCGCGCCTGATCGAGCCGCTGGAGCAGTTCTTCGGCGAGCCGGTCTACATGCACCAGTTCAAGATCAACGCCAAAGCACCGTTCGACGGCGAGGTGTGGCAGTGGCATCAGGACTACGGCACCTGGAAGCGCGATGACGGCATGCCCGAGGCGCGGGCCATGAACATCTCGGTGTTCCTCGACGAGGTGATGCCGATCAACGGCCCGTTGATGTTCATCCCCAAGAGCCACAAGGGCGGCACGCTGGCGGCCGGTCACGACAAGGCAACGACCAGCTATCCGCTGTGGACGCTCGACAACGAGACGGTGACGAAGCTGGCGAAGGACGGCGGCATCGTCGCGCCGACGGGCAAGCCGGGCACGGTGTTGATGTTCCACGGCAACCTGGCGCATGCCTCGCCGCCCAACATCACGCCCTATCCGCGCAAGATCGTGTATCTGACGCTGTGCGCCGTCTCCAACCACATCACGCAGTTCAAGCGGCCCGAGTTCATCGCGCATCGCGACTTCACGCCGATCAAGGCGTGTGCTGATAACGCACTGACGGAGTACGCGCGGCAGTATCGCGTGGCGGCGCAGTAAGCACGCGGCCGTGCGACCATACTTCGCTTGTCTAGCGAATGATGGGGATGTGTGGCGCGGCTGATAGAGGCAGGATGCCGCTGAGGCGTGGGTCGTCGGCAACTTCGATTTGGCGGCGATAAGGCACGAAACCGGAGCGCATGTAGAACGCGAGCGCTCCGGGATGATCTAGCGTACAGGTGTGCACCCAGAGGCGCCGGATGGGTTGCGACCAGGCACGCTCGATGGCTGTGTTCATGAGCAGGCGCCCTGCGCCTTGCCCGACCAATCCGTGCGTCAGTCCGAAGAACGCTATTTCGCATTCCCCGTCGGTTCGGAAGTCGAGCTCGAGCAAACCCTCGTCGTTGTCATCGCGGACGAGCGCATGGATCTCGACTTTCCGATCGCGGATGATGGCGTCCAGGGCTGGTGCGGACATCTGCAGCCTGGAAAACCATAGCCAGTCCTGTGCGCCGATGCGGGCATAGAGACGGCGATACCAGTCCACGTCCGGGTTCGGCACCGGGCGCACGGAGATCTGCGGCAGGTCGGGTGCAGCCCGCGCGGCGGGCGGTGCCCGCATCTCCAGATGCGTGACTACGGCTGCTATCTTGCCGGGAGAAATGTCGGTGTAGCCGTCCCTAATCGTCATGCGTGCTCGTGCCCATCTGATTAGACCAGCGCCCGGAAGAGATCGATCAGCGCTGCGCGTGTCTCGAAGCCGATGCCGGGCGCGTCCGGCGGCGACGTCATTCCAGCGATGATGTGGCCGTCGGAGAAGCCGCCGAAGGGCTGGAAGTTGTGCGGATTGCATTCGCATCCGCCGAGCCCGAGGCCGGCCGCGACATGCAAGCCGTAGAGATGGCCGCCGTGCGGCAGAAAATCCGTCCGCGACCAGCCGGCGGCCTCGGCCATGGCAACGATGCGCGCATATTCGGGAATGCCGTAGCAATGTGCCGGATCGAAAGTCAGGACATCATGTCCGGCGCGCAGGCGGCTGTAGAGCAGGAGATTGCGCGCATCCGGCAATGAGAACAAGGCCTCGCCGGCGGAAATTGGCGGTGTATAGATGCCGACGATCGCCCGATGGGTCTCGAAGTCGAGCGGATCGCAGATGTCCTCGAACCAGCGCAGGCGATAAGGCGCCAGCGCGCGCGCAGCCTCCAGCCCCGTCTTGAGGTCGTACATGTTCATGGCATCGACGGCGACCCGCGCCGGGCTCCCCACAACGGACAGCACGGTCTCGATGCGCTTGAGGTCTGCCGCCAGAGGCGCCGCGCCGATCTTGATTTTGAGGGAGTCGAGACCCAGGGAGCGGAAATATTGGGCTTCGTCTTTGAGACGCCGGAGATCATCGTCGGGAAAATAGTAGCCGCCGCCGGCATAGACCGGGACTTGCGTGAGTGGATTGCGGACCGCAAAGGTTTCCGCCAGCAGGCGGTGCAGCGGCAGGCGCCGGAACTTGGCGGCCAGATCCCACAGGGCCATATCGAGGGTGCCAGCGGCAACGCTGCGTTCCCCGTGACCGCCGGGCTTTTCCCCCTGCATCATGACGGACCAGGCCTTCATAGGGTCGATGCAAGCCATGTCCTGGTGCAGGAGGCCCGCTGGATCGGCATTGAGGAGGCGCAGGGCGAACCGCTCGGCAATCAGGCCGCTCTGGGCAAAACGCCCAATGGAGGCGAAGCCGTAGCCGGTGAGAGGTCCGTCATCGCCTGGGACGTCGGTCACCACTGCGACGAGGGAGGTCGTAAGCTGGGCCGGACCCAGAGACGGGTCGGCATAGCGTGAGATGGCGACCGGCTTTTCTCGGACTGCGACGATCCGCACGTTTTTCTCCGGGGCGAGGGGCAAGGCAGGGGCCTGTTCCCCCCATATCATGGCCTGATCTGCGAGGCTTCTGATAGGGTTAACTGGCCATCAGGCGTGTCGCCCCGGGCGGCCGGCCTGTGACTTGGGGGCCACGCCCAACTCAGAGTTGACGCAGGGTGACACCTCGGTTACAACGGCGCCACTTTCGCGAACTGATTAATGCAGCGACGGGAACCGGCTACCGTTTGGCGGACGCCGGCGCGCGGCGTTTTCAGGTGCGATGGGAGTTTCCCGATTGAGCGCCGATGATCGGACGAAGCTCGTGAGCTGTGCGGCCCCGACGGGTGGGACATCAACTTCGGCGCCGCAATGGCCAGTGACGACCTGATTTCAAGGAGAGATGTGTGGCCCGTATCGCAGGGGTGAATATTCCGACACAGAAGCGCGTCGTGATCGCGCTGCAGTACATTCATGGCGTCGGTCCCAAGTTCGCGAAGGATATCTGTGAGAAGGTTGGCATTCCCGCCGAGCGGCGCGTGAACCAGCTGACGGACGCGGAAGTCCTGCAGATCCGCGAGACCATCGATCGCGATCTGGTGGTGGAGGGCGACCTGCGCCGCGAAGTGGCGATGAACATCAAGCGGCTGATGGACCTCGGCTGCTATCGCGGCCTGCGGCATCGCCGCGGACTGCCGGTGCGCGGTCAGCGCACGCACACGAATGCGCGGACCCGCAAGGGCCCGGCAAAGCCCATCGCGGGCAAGAAGCAGGCCACGAAGTAATTGCACTGATGAAGCAGCGAGCAGGCCGCGACGGCGCTGCTCGCTTCAGGCTGAGATGAAGACAGCGGGCTGGAGTTAGCCGAGCATGGCGAAAGAGCAGGTACAGCGGGGCAAGGTGCGCCGCCGTGAGAAGAAGAACATTTCTTCCGGCGTGGCGCACGTCAATGCGTCGTTCAACAATACGATGATCACGATCACGGACGCGCAGGGCAATACCATTGCCTGGTCGTCGTCGGGAACGATGGGCTTCAAGGGATCGCGCAAGTCGACGCCCTACGCTGCCCAGGTCGCAGCCGAGGATGCCGGCAAGAAAGCCGCCGAGCACGGCATGAAGATTCTCGAGGTCGAGGTTTGCGGTCCGGGCTCCGGTCGCGAGTCGGCGCTGCGCGCGCTGCAGGCCGCCGGTTTCCAGATCACGTCGATCCGGGATGTGACGCCCATTCCGCATAACGGTTGCCGTCCCCGCAAGCGCCGGCGCGTGTAAAGCACGACAGCGTGCCGCGCCAAGCGGGTGCTCTAGGTCATCCGCGCCGGCACATGGATGTTCATGAATGGCTCGCCTGCGAAGGCGGGCATATTCCAGTTTAGAGGTACCCCCGTGTTGCAAAAAAACTGGCAGGACCTGATCAAGCCCACGAAGCTCGATATCGCTTCCGGCCGCGAGCGCGGCAAGGTGGCGACGATCGTTGCCGAGCCGCTCGAGCGTGGCTTCGGCATGACGCTCGGCAATGCGCTGCGCCGCGTGCTGCTGTCGTCGCTGCAAGGCGCCGCTATCACGACCGTGCATATCGACGGCGTGCTGCATGAGTTCTCGTCGATCCCCGGCGTGCGCGAGGATGTGACCAACATCATCCTCAACATCAAGGACATCGCGCTGCGCATTCACTCCGACGGCGTGAAGCGCATGGTGCTCAAGAAGGAAGGCCGCGGACCGGCGAAGGCGGGCGACATCGAGACGAGCTCGGACATCGAGATCCTCAACCCTGACCACGTCATCTGCAACCTGGACCAGGGCGCTTCGATCCGCATGGAGTTCACGGCTGCCATCGGCAAAGGCTACGTGCCGGCCGACCGCAACCGCCCGGACGATGCGCCGATCGGCCTGATCCCGGTCGACAGCCTGTACAGCCCGGTCAAGCGCGTCTCCTACCGCGTGGAGAACACGCGCGAGGGCCAGATCCTCGACTACGACAAGCTGACGATGACGATCGAGACGGATGGCTCGGTGAACGCTGAGGACGCCGTAGCACTCGCCGCGCGCATCCTGCAGGACCAGCTCGCCGTGTTCATCAACTTCGAGGAGCCGAAGAAGGCCGTCGAGGAGCGCGCCCATCCGGAGCTGGCGTTCAACGCCGCGCTGCTCAAGAAGGTGGACGAGCTCGAGCTGTCGGTGCGCTCGGCCAACTGTTTGAAGAACGACAACATCGTCTACATCGGCGATCTCATCCAGAAGACGGAAGCTGAGATGCTGCGCACGCCGAACTTCGGGCGCAAGTCGCTGAACGAGATCAAGGAAGTGCTGGCTTCGATGGGCCTCCACCTCGGCATGGAAGTGCCGAACTGGCCGCCCGACAACATCGAGGACCTGGCGAAGCGTTACGAAGACCAGTATTGAGGCAATGGGCAGGTGGCAGTGGGCTAGAGTTGACCACTGCCTCAATCACTGCCCAATGCCAATTGCCTGCTATCAAGTGAAGCTGAGGTGAGGCCGTAGAACCTCCCCGCGAACAACGAAAGGGTTAGTGTTATGAGGCACCGCAAGCTCGGGCGGCGTTTGAGCCGCGACAGTGGGCATCGTCAGGCCATGTTCTCCAACATGGCGGCCGCCCTCATCAAGCATGAGCAGATCGTCACCACGCTGCCGAAGGCGAAGGACCTGAGGCGCGTCGTGGAGAAGTACATCACGCTGGCCAAGCGTGGTGATCTGAACTCCCGCCGTCTGGCCGCCGCCCGGTTGCGCGACGACGAGATGGTCAAGAAGCTCTTCGACACCCTGGCTCCCCGCTACAAGGATCGCGCCGGCGGCTACACGCGCGTGCTGAAGGCCGGCTTCCGCTACGGCGACTCGGCCCCGCGCGCGGTGATCGAGCTGGTGGACCGCGATACCAGCGTCAAGGGCAAGGACGACAAGGCGCGCCACGAGGCCATGAAGGCCGAGGAAGCCTCGGCCTGAGCCGGGGCCGGATGCGCCCGGCCTTTTGTTAAGCAAATCCTGTCGGTATTCCCGCGGGCGGGTGAGGATCTCACCCGCCTGTCGGCTGTCGGCAGTGTGTCCGGGAAGGCGCGCCTTGCCCCGCATTCACTGGATGTTCAGGTGCCGCTTGCGCATTGGTGCGCCAGAGTGTTGGTAGTGCGCACGCAAGGAGTCTGGCCCAGCCCTAGATTGCGCATCCGTTCCCCAGGCCGTCCCTGGCGAGCGAAGGCTGGGGGAGCGATGCCGAATGCACATGCCGAAGTCTTCAGAGCTGCCTCATAAGCGGGTCTCGGGGTTTCCCGGCTGGCAACTCGCTGTGCTGTTCGGCGTGCTGATGCTGCTCAGCTCCGTGCCGATCTGGACGTATCCGGTTCCGCCGCTCTCCGACTACGCCAACCATCTGGCGCGGATGCACGTCATCGCCAGGATCGCGTCCGATCCGACGCTGGCGCAGTACTACCAGATAGACTGGACCATCATCCCCAACCTGATGATGGATCTGGTGGTGCCCGTGCTCGGGCGCTTCATGCGGATCTATCTCGCCGGCCAGATGTTCACCGTTGCCGCGTTCGTCTTGATCATCTCGGGCGCGATGGCGCTCGGCCGCGCACTGTTCGGGCGGTGGACCGCAGTGCCTCTGATGGCGATCCCGCTGCTCTACAACTACGTCTTCCTCGTCGGCGTCATGAACTACATCTTCGGCATCGGGCTCGCCCTGTGGGCGCTCGCGGCCTGGATCCGGCTGCGGGACCAGGCGTGGCCGTGGCGCCTCATGCTGTCGGCCGCCTTCGTTGTTGGGCTGTTCTTCTGTCACTTGTTCGCCGTCGGCATCTACGGCATTGGGTTATTGGCCTATGAGCTGTGGCGCCTCAAGCTGAACGGCGGCGAGCCGCTGCGGTGGCGGCTGTTGACGTTCGTGTCCGCGGGCATCCCGTTCCTGCCGGTCCTGCCCCTTCTGCTGGCCAGTCCGACGCGTCATCTCGCCAACGACATTTCATGGGAGCCGCGCGGCAAGATCGACGGCTTGATGTATGTCATCGAGCTCTACTCGGACATCGTCGCGCTCGGTATTGCCGCAACGCTCGCGGCGGCGGTGACATGGGCCGTGCGCCGGCGCCTGCTGCGGATACATCCCGTGGCGTGGCTGGTGCTCGGGATCGGCGTTATCGTCTATCTGGCGCTGCCGCGCGTCATGTTCGCGACCTACATGACCGACCAGCGGCTGCCGATCGCGATTGCGTTCATGCTGTTCGGTTGCGTCGACATGAGCCTGCATCACCGGCTTGTGCGCCGGGGCTTCATCGCCGTGCTGCTGACGCTGGTGATCGTCCGGGTGATCGAGGTGAACGTCTCCTGGGCGAACCTGTCGACGACGACGGCGGAGTTCCGGGCGTCGGTGAAGCGCGTGAAGCCCGGCTCGAAGGTGCTGGTGGCCTATGGCTCCAGCTCCGGCGGCGATGACGTTTCCGACCTCGGCCTTGTGCATGCGGCCTGCCTTGCCATCATCGAGCGCTCGGCGCTGGTGACGACGGCCTTCACCGTGGTGGGCAAGCAGGTGCTGCATGTCCGTCCCGAATACCGCGACCGCGTCGACACCAACGACGGTACGCCGCCGGGCATCGACAAGCTGGTCCTGGCCGTCAACGGACCGCCGGAGAACGCGGAAGACGAGGATACCTATTGGCACTCGTGGCCGACACGCTATGACTACCTCTACGTGCTGTTTACGGACGATGACGCGCCCAATCCGGCGCCAGACTACCTGACCCTGGTGCAGAACGGCAGCCGCTTCCAGCTTTACCGCGTCAAGCCGATGTGAGCCGCGCCAGGCGCTCGGGCTCGATCTCTTTGTAACGCCGCTGCAGGTCCGTAATGTAGTCGCGCACGATCGGCACGGCATCGCGCTTGCGCGCCAGCTGCATGTGGAAGACGAGCTGGCTGCCTGTGCGGAACATCATCTCCGCGCTGATGAGATAGAACTCCCACATGCGGCAGAAGCGTTCGTCGTACATTTCGGCGACTTTGGCGCGATTGGCCTCGAAGCGCTTGGCCCAGTGGTTCAGCGTCTTGGCGTAGTGCAGGCGCAGGAATTCGAGGTCCGTCACCCACAGGCTCGCCTGCTCGACCGACGTGAAGACCTCCGACAGGGCCGGAGAGTAGGCGCCGGGGAAGATGTACTTGCGCAGCCATGGGCTCGCGGTGCCGGGCGGGCTCATGTGGCCGATGGAGTGGAGCAGCATGGCGCCGTCGTCCTTCATCAGCGCGTTGATCTTGGCGAAGAACTCGTTGTAGTGGCCGACGCCGACGTGCTCGAACATGCCGACCGAGACGATGCGGTCGAACCGATCGTCGAGCTGACGGTAGTCGCGCAGGAGAAAGCGCACGCGATCCGACAGGCCGGCGCGCTGCGCCTTCTCGTTGGACAGTGCGTATTGCTCCTTGGAGAGCGTGACGCCGGTGACGTCGACGTTCTCCATGCACGCGAGATAGAGCGCCATGTCGCCCCAGCCGCTGCCGATGTCGAGGATGCGCTGGCCGGGTTTCAGGTCGAGCTTGGAGGCGATGAGGCGCAGCTTGTTGCGCTGGGCCTGCTCGAGCGTGTCGGTATCGTCCTGGAAGTAGGCGCAGGAGTACTGCATGCCCTGGTCCAGGAACAGCTTGTAGAAGTCGTTGCCGAGATCGTAGTGGTGGGCGACGTTCTTCTGTGCCTTGCCGACGGGGTTGGCCTGCTGGAAGCGCTTCAAGCCGCGCGAGACCCCGCGCAGCGCCTTCTGCAGCGGGTAGGAGCCGAGCGACAGCCGGTTCATGGAGAACAGGGTCAGGAAGTCCCGCAGCGTGGAGTTCTCGAAGCTGAGGCGGCCGTCCATGTAGGCCTCGCCGGCATTCAGCTCGGGGTTGAAGAACAGCTTGCGGTAGAGCGTCGGGTCGGCCAGCCGCATGGTGACCTGGGGGCCGGGCGCGCCGGAAAAGACGTGCACGTTTCCTGTCGCATCGACAACCTTGAGCGTGCCGACGCGCACGAAGGATTTCAGCATGTGCGACAGGGGAAACATGAGGGCCCTCCGATTGAGCGGGCTCACATTCCACGCTCGGGGTGGCCGGTTCAAGGAATTCACGCTGCGACCATTGGACGGGCGGACAACTGAGCGGTTTATAGGTCCGCGGGCGCCTTTCCGGGGGACGGGGCTTCCGCTATAAGGCGGGCCAGCCCCCTTGGCATCGGGCCAGGGATTGGGAAAAAGACGTTCCGAATCATGCAGAAGACCCGCAAGGACCAGCGCCCGGCGGCGGAATTGCCGAAGGGCTTCATCGATGTCGCCGCAGAGGACCTGCAAGCGACCGGCCGCATGCTGGAGACGATTCGGCGGGTCTATCATTCCTACGGCTTCGAGCCGCTGGAGACGCCGGCGCTGGAGTACACCGAGGCGCTGGGCAAGTTCCTGCCCGACCAGGACCGGCCGAACGCGGGCGTTTTTTCTTTTCAGGACGAGGACGAGAAGTGGCTGTCGCTGCGCTACGACCTGACGGCGCCGCTCGCCCGGTATGTCGCACAAGGCCTCAAGGAGCAGAAACTGTCGCTGCCCTTCCGCCGCTATGCGGTGGGACCCGTGTGGCGCAACGAGAAGCCGGGTCCCGGGCGCTATCGCCAGTTCACGCAGTTCGATGCCGATACGGTCGGGACCGACAGTGTCGCGGCGGATGCCGAGATCTGCATGCTGGCGGCGGACACGATGGAAGCGCTGGGCATTCCGCGTGGGCAGTATGTGATCAAGGTCAATAACCGCAAAGTGCTGGATGGCCTGCGGGAGATCATCGGGCTCAATGGCGAAGAGAATGATGCCCGCTGGCTGACCGTGATGCGTGCGCTCGACAAGTATGACCGGCTCGGCGCATCCGGCGTTAATGCCCTGCTTGGTGAAGGCCGCAAGGACGAAAGTGGGGATTACACGAAAGGTGCGGAGCTCGATCGTGCGGCGATCACCACACTCATGAGTATTTTCGAAGGCGGCGACGATGCTGACCAGAAAATCGCGCAGCTCGGTGGACGATTGAGCGGAAGCGCAATCGGTACGCAGGGTTGCGACGAGCTGGGTACGATCTGGAAGCTGGCGGTGGCGTCAGGATACGGCGACGGCCGCATTCGCATTGATCCTTCCGTCGTCCGCGGCCTCGAATACTACACCGGCCCCGTGTTCGAGGCCGAGCTGACCTTCCAGGTGAAGAACGAGGACGGGCAGACAGTGCGCTTCGGCTCGGTCGGCGGCGGCGGGCGCTATGATGGCCTCGTCGAACGCTTCATGGGCACCAAGGTGCCGGCGACCGGCTTCTCCATCGGCGTGTCGCGGCTGCAGGCGGCACTCGCGGCGTTGAACAAGGACAAGCCGGCGGCGTCGGATGGTCCGGTCGTGGTGCTCGTCATGGATAAGAACGAGCTGCCGCGCTACCAGAAGATGGCGCAGGCGCTGCGGCAGGCGGGCATTCGCGCGGAGATGTATCTCGGCACGTCCGGCATGAAGGCGCAGATGAAGTATGCGGACCGTCGCGCGTCTCCCTGTGTCGTCATCCAGGGCGGCGACGAGATCGCCAAGGGCGAGGTGCAGATCAAGGACCTGATCGAAGGCGCCAAGGCGGCCGAGAGCATCAAGGATGCCAAGGAATGGCGCGAAGGCCGCCCGGCGCAATTCTCAGTGCCGGAAGCCCAACTCGTCGAAGCCGTGCGTGGCGTCCTCGCGCGACACCGAAGCTGAATATCCCCTCTCCCCATTCTTCATGGGGAGGGGGTTAGGGTGAGGGGCAGGATCTGGCTCAGAGTTTGCCGCTGCCCCTCACCCCGACCCTCTCCCCGTAAGGACGGGGAGAGGGAGAAGAGGGCCAACCCACAAGCTGGAGTGAGTAAGAGGTTACCGTGAGAGGCAGTCAGCCATGGCAGGTCAATCGTGCGCGCGTGTTGCGCGACGGTCGGTCATCAGCTGAGGAGGTCTTTTGGCAGCATATTCGCAATCGGCAGCTTGATGGCTTCAAGTTCGCTCGCCAATGTCCCGTCGGTTCGTATTTTGCGGACTTCGTCTGCCGCGAGCAAAAGCTCATTGTCGAGATTGATGGCGGAACGCATTCAACTGCGTCAGAGGCGAGTGCGGATGCGACACGCGAGGCCAAGTTGGCTGAACTCGGTTATCGCGTCTTCCGAGTCAGGAATGATGAGGTATACGACAACCTCGATGGCGTTCTGGATGCGCTTCTGGTGGAGCTGACGAATGACGGCACTTGATCGGCGCTCCGTAATGCCTAGGACGCGCAGTATGAGTGGCTGCCCCTCACCCCTACCCTCTCGTCGCGCCGGCGGCGCGCCTGCAGCGCGACGCTTGCGGGAAGAGGGGGAGTAACACCATGGTCGCCGAGACGGCAAAACAGTTTGAAGCCCTGGAAGCGCAGGCTGTGCGCATCACGGGGGCGTTCACGGAAGCAGGCTACGAAAGCGTGGCTCCGTCCATCATCCAGCCGGCGGATGTGTTTCTCGACGTCGTGGGCGAAAGCCTACGCGCACGTACCTACGTCTTCACGGATCAGGAAGGCGCGGAGCTGTGCCTGCGGCCGGACCTGACGCTGCCCGCGTGCCGCATCTATCTGGAGCGGCATCCGGATGCGGAGACGCCGGCCAGACTTTGCTACAACGGCTCCGCCTTCCGCTTTCAGCCGGGCGGCGGATCGGCCGCGCATCCGCGCGAGTTCCGCCAGGCGGGGATCGAGTCGTTTGCGGCGGAGGATGCCACGGCGGCGGATGTCGAGGTGTTCCTGCTGACGCTGAAGGCGATCCGCATCGCCGGGGTCAATCAGATCCAGCTTCGCATCGGTGACCTCGGCCTGTTCGCGGCGCTGCTCGACAAGCTCGAGATGCCCGAACGCTGGCGCGCGCGCCTGCGCCATCTGTTCTGGCGGCCGGAAGCTTTCCGCGCCGAGATGAAACGCCTGTCCTCCGTGCCGGCCGCAGCCATCGAAGGCCTGCCGCCGGGGCTGGTGGCAACGCTCGATCCCGCCGATCCCGTGCGGGCCGAGGAGCTGGTCGCCTTGCATCTGGAACAGCTCGGCGTCGAGCCGGTCGGCGTGCGCACCGTGGCGGAGATCGCGGAGAACCTGCTCGGTGCGGTGGCCGATGCGCGGTCGCGTCCGCTGCAGAAGAAGGCCGTCGAGCTGATCGAGCGCTATCTGGCGATCGCAGGCCCGGTCGGAGCGGTGGCCGATCAGATCAGGGATCTCGTCAAGCCGCACGGCATCGATCTGTCGGCAGCGCTGGAGGCCTTCGAGCGGCGGCTGGCGTTGATCTCGGTCGGCGGCTTTGCCATCGATGACGCCGATTTCTCGGCCGAGTTCGGCCGCAGCTTCAGCTACTACACGGGCTTCGTGTTCGAGGTGCTCTCGCCCAAGCTCGGACCCAAGAGTCCGCTGGCCGGCGGTGGCCGTTACGACGGCATGCTCAAGATCGCCGGGGCGCCGAAGGACGTGCCGGCCGTCGGCGCGGCCATCTATACCGAGCGCGTGCTGATCGCGGTGGAGGGAGATGCGCCATGAGCGACACTCTCGTTCTGGCGGTACCTTCCAAGGGCCGCCTGATGGACCAGACCGCCAACCTGTTCACGTCTGCCGGTTTCACGCTGCGCAAGGTGGGGAGCGAGCGCGGCTATCGCGGCGAGATCGCGGGTCTCGATGGCGTGGAGGTGACGTTCGTCTCGGCTTCCGAGATCGCGACGCTGCTCGCCGCCGGGCGAGTCCACCTCGGGATCACGGGCGAGGACCTGATCCGCGAGCAGATCGCCAATGCGGACGAGCGCGTTTCTCTGCTGGCGCCGCTGGGGTTCGGGCGCGCCGACGTGGTGGTGGCGGCGCCGGCCGCGTGGATCGACGTGCGCCGCATGACGGACCTCGAGGCTGCCGCCATGGTGTTCCAGCGCGTGCACGGCCGGCGCCTGCGCGTGGCGACGAAGTACATGAACCTGACGCGCCGCTTCTTCGCGGCCAAGGGCGTGACCGGCTATCGCATCGTCGAGAGCTTGGGGGCCACCGAGGGGGCGCCGGCGGCCGGAGCTGCCGAGCTGATCGTCGACATCACCACCACAGGCGCGACGCTGAAGGCCAACGGGCTTAAGGTGCTCGATGACGGCGTCATCCTGGAATCCCAGGCGCATCTCGTCGCGTCGACATCGGCGCCGGTGTCGCCGGCCGTACTGTCCCTGCAGCAAGCTCTGGTTGCGGCCCTCTCGGGTGCCCGCGATGCCGCCGAGGTGCCGGAGAAGTAGCACTATTCCCTCTCCCCATTTTCATGGGGAGAGGGTTAGGGTGAGGGGCAGGGATTTGCTCGGCGCTTTGTGTGGTGCCCTCACGTCGTGTCGAAAACGCGACTTCGGCATGTAGCCATGCTTCGCATGGATGCAAGGACGGGGAGAGGGGAAGAGACGCTCGCCTCGTGCGCCACGAAATTTGAAAGGTGATATTCGCGATGGCCATGCTCGAATTCAGACCCTGGGTGCCATCGGCTCCGGAGCGGTATGTGCAGGGTCTCGCCGAGCGCTACGCTGGGCAGGACGCGGACGCCAACGAGCACGATCTGCTCGCCCTTGTGGACGAAAACCGCGGCATCCACGAGCGCGATTGCGTCAATCTCAATCCCGCGACCAACACCATGAACCCGAAGGCCGAGGCGCTGCTGTCGGCGGGACTGGGCGCACGGCCCTCGCTCGGCTACCCCGGCGACAAGTACGAGATGGGCCTGGAGGCGGTCGAGAAGATCGAGGTGATGGCGGCGGAGCTGGCGGCCGAAGTGTTCGGCGCGCGTTTTGCCGAGATCCGCGTCGGCTCGGGCGCGCTCGCCAATCTGTACGTGTTCATGGCGGCCGCCAAGCCCGGCGACACGATCATCGCGCCGCCGGGCACCATCGGGGGGCACGTCACGCATCACGCGGCCGGTGCCGCCGGACTTTACGGAGTCATCACACATCCCGCGCCCATCGATGCCGCAACTTATGGCGTGGACGTCACGAAGCTGCGTGAGGATGCGCTGCGGCTCAAGCCGAAGCTGATCACCATCGGCGGCAGCCTCAATCTGTTTCCGCATCCCATCCGCGAAATCCGCGCCATCGCCGACGAGGTTGGCGCGCTCGTGCTGTTCGACGCCGCGCACTTGTGCGGGATGATTGCGGGGCACGCCTGGCAGCAGCCGTTGCAGGAGGGTGCCCATGTCATGACCATGAGCACCTACAAGAGCCTCGGCGGGCCGCCGTCGGGCCTCATCGTGACGAATGATGCCGACGTGGCCAAGCGCCTCGACGCCATCGCCTATCCGGGCCTGACGGCGAACTTCGATGCGGCGAAGTCGGCGGCCCTGGCGATGACGCTGCTGGATTGGAAGGTGCATGGCCGCGCTTATGCGCAGGCCATGGGCGAGACGGCGCAGGCTTTGGCGCAAGCATTGCAGAGCCGTGGCGTCGCCGTCTTCGCGCGCGATCGCGGCATGACCACTTCGCATCAGTTTGCCGTGGAAGCGCGAACGCTCGGCGGCGGGCAGGCGGCATCCAAGTTGTTGCGTCAGGCCAACGTGCTGGCGTGCGGGATCGGGCTGCCCATCGAGCCCGTCGAGGGCGACGTCAACGGCCTGCGCATCGGTACGCCCGAGATCGTGCGCTGGGGCATGGGGCCGGAGCATATGCCGGAGCTCGCGGGCTACATGGCCGACGTGTTGCTCGGCAAGCGGGCGGCGCAATCCGTGGCGCCCGAGGTGACCGCGTTCCGCCGGCGCTTCACCTCGCTGCACTACGTCCGCTGAGGCGCGGCTACACAGTTGAAGCCTTCCCGTTTCGGGGAAAATGCCGATAGGCAGAATCCTGATTGAGACGGACCATCCAGGGTAGGCAGGGCGTGCGATCGGGCATGTCGCTGCTTGGCACGGGTGGTCGTCCCGGCGGATGAACCCGCCGGACATTAGGAGTATTCCCTCATGAAACGTTCTGTTGTGCTCGCGTGCGGTCTGTTGATGCTCGCGGCTGTTCCGGTTGTTGCCCAGCAGACGACGACACAGCCGACAATGGCGTTGTCGGAGCCGTTCGACTCCAAGAAGTTCTTCGACAAGCTGCAGGCGGAAGGCGTCAGCATGTCGTCGAACTTCGACAGCAAGAAGTTCTTCGACAAACTGCAGGCGGAGGGCGTGAGCAACTCCAAGCCGCTCGACGCCCAGTCGTTCTTCGACAAGCTGCAGGCGGAAGGCGTCAGCATGCCGGCGAACTTCGACTCCAAGAAGTTCTTCGACAAGCTGCAGGCCGAAGGCGTGTCGGTTCCCTCGATGGTCTCGACTTCGGGGCCGAGTGCCGAGGAATGCCGCGCCGGTTGGACCCAAGGGTCCAAGTGGGGCCAGGAGATCTTCATCAAGCTGTGCGGCGCCATCAAGTAGGCCCGCACGTCAGCTCGTTCTCTGCCCTCTCTCCTGGTGCGGGTGTGGAGAGAGGGACCTTGTCGCTTATCGGGAGATGCAGTCATGCGGCGAGCTCTCGCCGTCTGTGTGTGCGCCACGCTGATGGCGCTGCCTGTCACCGCGTCTGCGCACATGCCTTCGGGGCCAACCGGAGCCATGGACGGCAAGACGCTCGCCCCCCTCCTTGCCAAGGTTCTGCCCGCGGTGGTCAGTGTCTATGTGATCGGCCAGCGCTATCAGCTTACAGAGCTGAAGCCGGTGGGCGTGAGCAGCGGCGCTGAAGTCGCGCCCGTTGCCGAAGCGCCCAAGCAGCCGTTCTCATCGGGTGGCTCTGGTATCATCTTTGATGCCGACATGGGGTTGATCGCGACCAACCACCACGTGATCAAGGACGCCGTCTCGATCAACGTTGCTCTCAATGATGGCCGCCGCACGCCGGCAAAGCTCATCGGCTTCGATATCGGAAGCGATATCGCCATCCTGAAGATCGATCTTCCGGATCTCGCATCACTGACTGCGGGGAATTCCGATGATCTCAAGATCGGCGACTATATCGTGGCTGTGGGCAACCCTTACGGGCTGGAAGGCACGGCGACCGCCGGCATCGTCAGCGGATTGATGCGCTCGGATGTCGGCTACGAGATCTTCGAAAACTTCATCCAGATAGATGCAGCCGTGAATCCCGGTAATTCGGGCGGTGCGCTGGTCAACCTCAAGGGCGAGCTGGTCGGCATCAATACGGCGATCGCCACCGGCGGCGGTCGGGCCACCAGCATAGGCTTTGCCATCCCCGTGAACATGGCGCGCCAAATCGGCAAGCAGATCCTCGTCCACGGTCGCATGCGCCGCGGTTCGCTGGGCATGGCGACGCAGAGCATAGCCCCTGATATTGCGACCGCCCTCGCGCTCCCCAGCATGCGGGGTGCACTGGTGACGCGTGTCACCAAGAACTCCCCCGCGGCGGTGGCGGGCATCAAGTCGGGCGACATTGTCGTTGCCATCAACGGCGTGCCGGTCAAGAGCAACGGGGACTATGGGGCGCGTGTGTCGAGCGTGCCGATCGGCGATATGCTCGAGCTCTCCGTGCGTTCGGGCGATGCGACGCGGAACGTGGTTCTGACCGTCAGCGACATGCGGGACGAACCGCTGGTCGTGAAAGTCCCGCCTGAAGCGCGCGGATTGGCGGGCGTGTCCGTCAGCTCGATCGCACCGGGCTCGCCGCTGTACGGAGAGGTTCGCGGCGCTGTCGTGTCGGAGCTCGACACGACAAGCCCAGCCGGCAAGGCCGGGCTGCAACGCGATGACGTGATCGTCGGAATAGGCAACGACGACATCCGGGATCCGGAGCAGATCCTGCGTCTCGCCGAGTTGAACGCGCCGATGGAGCGGGTGAGGATTCTCCGGCAAGGAATGCCGTTCTCGCTGCAGATCGGGCGCTGACGTCGCGGCTAGCGGAACGGGAGCTTCCCTAAAGCGGGAACTCCCTTTAGTGTCCGGCCTCCTTCAGGCCATTCACGTCGTTTCCGCACCCCCAGATCATGCGCCGCCTGCACGCCGACCTTGCCCTGGTCTTCGCCGCCATCGTCTGGGGGCTGGCCTTCATTTTTCAGAAATCCGCGATGAGCCATATCGGCCCGCTTCTGTTCATCGCGGCGCGGGGCGCCGTCGCGGTCCTCCCCTTGCTGCCGCTGGCGATGCTGGAGGCGCGCCGCTCCAGGACACAGTCCGAAGGCGGCGTCTGGCGCATCGCCGTGTGGGGTGGCGTGGCCTTCTTCATCGGTGCGTGGCTGCAGCAGGAGGGTTTGCGGACGGCGTCGGTCACCAACACGGGATTCCTGACGGCGCTCTATGTCGTGATCACACCGTTCGTCGCCTGGATTGCGAGCGGGAGAGTGCCGTCCTGGGTGGTGTGGCCCGCCGTCGGCCTGTCGGCGGTCGGGACATGGCTTCTCGGTGGCGGCACGCTGGATGCGTTCGGGCGCGGTGACATGCTGGTGGCGCTTTCCGCCTTCCTCTGGGCCGTGCATGTGGTGATCACGGGGCGGGCCGCGCGCTATCAGCGGCCCATCGGCTACACGGTGGCGCAGTTCGCCGTCGTGGCTGTGCTCGCAAGCATCGGCGCCGGCCTGCTCGAAACGATCAGTCTCGACGGGTTGCGCAAGGCGGCGTGGGACATCGCCTTCGTCGGCCTGCTGTCGAGCGCGCTTACCTTCACGATCCTGACCATGGCGTTGCAGCACACGCCGCCGTCGGAGGCTGCGGTCATCGTCAGCACGGAAACGGTGTTTGCAGCGGCGGCGGCATATGTGCTGCTCGGCGAGCGGCTGCCCGGCATCGGCTGGATCGGGGCCGGCATGATCCTGCTCGCGACATTGCTGGTTCAACTCGGGCCGGCGTTATTCGGCCGGCGTGCGCTGGGAACCGGCTCACCCCAGGCTTAGCTTGCCATGGTCCGGTCGCGTATCGCGTGTTAGCCTCCGCGCCGCTTTTAACGAACAACAAGCAGGCAGGAGAGGTACATGCGGCGTGTGGTGGTGCTGGTTCTCGATGGCCTGCGTCGGGATATGCTGACGCAAACGTGGACGCCCAACCTAGCCGCGCATGCGCGGGCAGCCGAACGTTTCGATGCGCACCGCTCCGTGTTCCCCTCGGCAACGCGCGTCGTGTCGTCGAGCTTCGCGACGGGCTGCTATCCGGCGCGGCACGAGCTGCAAGGCAACAGCCTCGTGCTGATGGAGGAGGGCCGTCTCGTTGCGCACGATGCAGGGCATCCGGACTTCCTGCAGCACAAGCGGCGCGTGACGGGCAAGTCACTTGCCGTGCCGACGCTGGCCGAGCGCGTGAAGGATCACGGCGGCGCGATCATTTTCTCCAAGGTTTCGCCGGGAGCCGCCTACGCTCATGATCCTGACGGTCACGGCTGGGTCTATCACAACGCCGGGTCCTACGGCCCCGGACGGCGCCGCTTGCCGGACAGCGAAGGCGTCAAGGTCGGCCTCGATCCGGCCGGCGATCGCGCCATGGCCGAGCGCTTCATTACGGAGGTGCTGTTCGAGCGCCGCCCGGCGCTGGCCCTGCTTTGGCTCGGCGATCCGGACGCCACGTCGCACGCGCAGCCGCTCGGCTCGCCGGCTCACCTCGAGGCGCTGCGGCAGTCCGATGAAACGGCTGGCCTGGTAATGCGCGCCGTCGCCAAGCTGCGCGCGGAAGGCGATGAAGTGCTGTTCGTCGTGTGCTCCGACCATGGCCATCAGACCGTGCGCGGCGTCATCGACATCGAGGCCGAGTTGGTGGCGGCCGGCCTCAAGTCGGCAGCTGGCTCGGGCGATGTGGTCTCCGTCTCGAACGGGACATCTGCGTTGATCTACGTTCACGACGACGCCCGCGGGAAGATCCCCGCTCTCGGTGAGTTTTTGCGCAGCCGCCCCTGGGCCGGCCAGGTCGTCGACGTCGAGGGATTGAGCGAGATCGGCCAGGCGGCGCGCCATGGCCTCACGTTTGCGGTCGACATGGCCTCGACGGATGAGCCCAACGCCTTCGGCATTCCAGGCCAGAGCTACGAGGCGCAGCCGGCACCAGGCAAGAGCGGCCATCTGGGATGCGGCCAGCACGGCGGTCTCGCCCGCTATGAGCAGTCCCCGTTCCTGCTCGTGCAGGGCGAGGGCTTCGAGGCCGGCGCCGTGCGCCTGGAGCCGACGTCTGCCGTCGATCATGCACCGACCATCCTGACGCATTTGCGTCTCCCCGCGGACGGCATGGACGGGCGACCCCTGCAGCGCCGATGATCGCCCTGGAAGGGCCGCCGGGCGTGCGGGGTTCCCCTATCCGCGTATCCGGCTTTACCCCGATATCGGATCGCCGCGCCGCCTGACAGGCTGGCCGTGAGATGACGCATTTCCCGCGTCACGGCCAACCCTGAAAGGGGACGATCATGGCGACCACAGATCATGTAACACATCACACCGAGAGCTGGTCCGCGAGCTGGTGGCAGAGCCTCCTGCTCGGAGCGGTTCTCGTCGCAGCCGGCCTGTACGTGCTGCTGAATGCCGTCAGCGCGACGATGATCAGCGCGTTCCTGTTCGGCATCGCCCTGCTGGTGGCGGGGCTCTTCGAGATCGTGCAGGCCTTCTGGGCGCCGCACTGGAGCGGCGTTGCCTGGCGGCTGGCGGTTGGCGCGTTCTACGCCATCGGCGGGGCGATCCTGATCAACGACCCGCTGGCGGCATCGGTGCTCCTGACGCTGGCGTTTGCAGCGGCGCTGATCGCCTCGGGTGCCGTGCGCATGTTCCTCGCCATGGTGCATTGGGAGAACCTGGGTTGGCTCCTGCTGACCTCAGGTATCTTCGGCGTGCTCGCTGGCGCCGTGCTGCTGGCCAAGTGGCCCATCAGCGGGCTCTGGTTCTTCGGCGCGCTGGTCGGTGTGGACCTCATCCTGCATGGCTTGTGGTGGATCACATCCGGCTGGTCGGCGCGGCAGGAGACGGCCGTCCACTAGAGCAGGATCGTTTCGGATTGAAATCGCCTTGCCCCAGATGAGGCGCCTCGGCCGAAACGTGAATCCTGCTCTACTTCATAAGTTTAGAGAGCGATTCACGCGTCGCGGCGGAGCCGCGCTCCGCGCGGACACATGGAAGCCGGAAGTGCTTCCATGCGAAACGATCGCGCTCTAAGGCGGACTGTCAGTCTGCTGGATTGAACCGTCCGTGGCGCAGGAAGTGCGCGACCTGCTGCGCCACGCGCGGAGAAACCAGCATCTGGCTGTGGGCCACGGGCAGAACGATGTGATCGGCGAGGCCTGGCATCTTCGTTTCCTCGACGGCAATGATGCCGTCGTTCGGCCCCTCGAGCCGGACGAGGAGGCGGCCGAGCGCGACGGGACTGCGGCCGGCGATGGCGCCGGCCTCGATGCCGGGCGGGACCTGTAGATCGGGCTCCTCGCTCCGCATACCCCATGATTTTCCGACGAACCACTGGCCCGCCGCATAGCGTGTCATCTGCGCGCCGGTCGAGGAGCCGCGCACCGGCGCCGCCATCAAGACGATCCGATGCACGCGCGGATCGCGCCGGCGCGCGAGGCAGGCGAGCGCGACCACGCCCCCATAGCTGTGGCCGACCAGGGCGAGCTTGTCTGACGTCTCAGTGGCGAGACGCTCGGCGAGCAGCATTGCGTTCTGTTGAAGGTCGAGGGTGGCGGACGGGTAGCTCCAGGTGACGGCATCGAAGCCGTGGCGTGCGAGCGCGCCGGCGAGGAAGGCCATGACGTGCCGGTTCATGCGCAAGCCATGAAGGAGAATGACCCGCATGGCTCGCGATCCGATCCGCCGTGTCTGGACTCGTGCCTCGATCAGAACTCGATGACCTGGCGCACCACCTGCGCGTCGGCCAGCCGGTCGAAGCCGTCGTTGACCTCCTCGAGGCGGATCGAGGCGCTGCGCAGGCGATCGACCGGCAGCTTGTGGTCGCGATAGAGCTGCAGATAGCGCGGCACATCGCGGGAGATGACGCAGTCGCCCATGTAGCTGCCCTTGATCCTGCGCCCCTCAGAGACGAGGTTCGACTGCGGCAGCTGCATGTGCGCGGCGATCGGCGACAGACCCGCCGTGACCGTCTGGCCGCCGCGCACGGTGATGGCGTAGGCAAGCTCCATGGCCTTGATGGTGCCGGCCATCTCGAAGGCGATATCGACGCCGCCGTCCGTCGCGTTGCGGATCGCTTCCGCGCATCCGGGATCGCGGGCGTTGTAGGTCTCGGTGGCGCCGAGCTGGCGGGCCAGCGCCAGCTTCTCGTCCGAAACGTCGACGGCGATGATGCGCCCGGCTCCGGCAACGACCGCGCCGAGCAGGCAGCTCAAGCCCACACCGCCGAGGCCCAGCACCGCGACGCACTCGCCGGCCTTGACCTCAGCCGTATTGACGGCGGCGCCGACGCCGGTCACGACGGCGCAGCCGAACAGTGCTGCGTCGCGCATGGGAATGTCCTTGCCGATCTTCTGCAGCGAGTTGCGGGTGACTACGGAATATTCGGCGAAGCAGGAGAGGCCGGAGTAATGCGCGATCTCCTTGCCGTTGAGCTTGAGGCGCCGGCCGCCGGTAGCGAGATCGCCCTTGGCCCGGGCCGCCACGTAGGTGGTGCACAGATTGGGCCGCTGGCTGATACACTGACGGCAGGTGCCGCAGCTCGGCGCGAAGATGAAGACGACGTGGTCGCCGGGCGCCAGGTCCGTCACACCTGGCCCGACTTCCGCAACGACGCCGGCGCCTTCATGGCCGACGACGGAGGGCAGCACGCGCGGGCGCACGCCTTCGATGGTGGAGAGATCCGAGTGGCAGAGCCCTGCGGCGCCAACCTTCACCAGAACCTCGTTGGCGCGCGGGCCCTCCAGGTCGAGCGTCTCGATCTTGAGCGGCTGGCTCTGGGCATAGGGCCTCGGCAGTCCCTGCTCATACAAGACGGCGCCTTTTATTTTCATTGCGGGTTTCCTCGGATGTTCGCGAACCCCACCATAACGCGCCAGCCCCGCGCGCGTCATGGGGCAGAAGGCGCAAAATCAGATCTCCACGTGGAGCCCGGGCTGCATGGCGCGGAAACGCTCCGGCGCGATGCCCTGAGCCTGGAGCGCGGCGGCCAGGGCTGCCGGCGGCGCATCGTGCGCCTCGGTCGTCAGCTGGAACGTACCCCAGTGATGGCCGAGCGCCATTTGCGCACCGCAAAGCCTGAAGGCGGCGACGCTCTCCTCCGGGTTGATGTGCTGGGAGGACATGAACCAGCGCGGCTCGTAGGCTCCGATCGGGAGCAGGGCGACGCGAATGCCGGGATGGCGCGCGGCAACGTGCCGGAAGGTGCTGCCGTCGTCGAAACCCGTGTCGCCGACGGCGTAGATCTTGCCCGCCGGCGTCGTGACGACGAAGCTCGCCCACAGGGCGTGCATGCGGTCGCGTGAACCGCGCGCCGACCAGTGCTGCGTCGGCTCCGCCGTGACGGCAACGTCCGGCGACAGTGCGACGTGGTCTCCCCAGTCGACGGCGGTGACATCGAGGTCGGGAATGTCGCGCTTGAGGATGGTGTCGTTGCCGAGCGGCGTGATCACGCGTGGCCGGTCGCGCGACCACAGGCGCGCGATGGTGGGCACGTCCATGTGATCGTAGTGATTGTGGGTGACCAACACGATGTCGATCTTCGGCAGGTCGTCGAAGGCGATGCCGGGGTCGTTGAGACGGCGCGGACCGGCAAACGACACGGGGCTTGCGCGCGGCGACCAGTGCGGATCGATCAGGATATTGAGCCCGCCGGACTGGATGAGCCAGCTCGCATGTCCGATGAAGGCCAGACGCGCCGCCGATCCTGTGACGCGCGCGGGTGGCTTGTCCTTGAACGGGCTTGGAAAGGTCGGGGGCCACTTGGTCCAGGTCTCGAGTGCGTAGAGGCGCAGCACCTGGTCGAGGCCCTTGGGAGAGCGTCCGCCCGGATTGAAGAACCGTTCGCCGTTGAAGTGATCGGACACGGGGCCGCGATAGTAGCTGTTGGCGCGCCGGGGGATGAACAGGGCGGCGCCGCCAGCGATCGGTGCAAGGGCGGCGGCAAGCATGGTCAGAAGGCGACGGCGGGTTGGCATGGGCGGCCCGATAAGCGCTGTTGGCCAGCGCGCCATTGTCACATCCCTGTAACAGGAATCCGGCTTGGTGAGGGCAATCAGGTAGGAGACCCGGAGGCGTACTGCAAGTGTCCTTTGAGCCGGATCGAACCCCTTATCGGGCCATCTTTATTTCGGATGTCCACCTCGGAACGAGATCGGCCCAGGCTGACGCCCTTCTCGATTTCCTGAAACACGCAGAAGCCGATGAAATCTACCTCGTCGGGGATATCATCGATTTCTGGAGGGTCAAGCGTGGCCCCTATTGGCCCCAGGCGCACAACGACGTGCTGCAGAAGCTCCTGCGCAAGGCCCGCAAGGGGACCCGCATCGTCTTCGTCCCCGGCAACCATGATGAGTGCTTGCGCGACTACTGCGGGCTGCACTTCGGCGGCATCGAGCTGTGCCGGGAGACGATCCATACGACCGCGACGGGCCGCCGCTATCTGGTGATGCATGGCGACGAGTTCGACGTGGTGGTGCGCTATGCGCGCTGGCTCGCTTTCCTGGGCGACCGCGGATACGAGCTGGCCTTGTGGGCGAACCAACCGCTCAACTGGGTGCGCCGCCATCTGGGCTTCGGCTACTGGTCGCTTTCCGCGTTCCTCAAGTCGCGGGTGAAGAGCGCGGTGAGCTTCATCGGCGAGTACGAGCAGGCTCTGGCCGAGGTGGCGCAGCGCCACAACGCAGACGGCGTGATCTGTGGGCATATCCACTACGCCGCCGACCGGCGCATCGGCGACGTGCACTATCTCAACTGCGGCGATTGGGTCGAGAGCTGCACGGCCATCGCCGAAACGCGCGCCGGCGATCTGACCGTGATCCGCTGGCACGACGTCATGCGCGAGCGCGACGGGTCCGACGTGCCGATCGCCATCGAGGCGGCGGCATGACGGCCGCCGTCAGCACGACGGGGCAGGCGTACCGCTACCGGCGGTACATGCGCGATCTGACGCGCCAGCACACGCTCCTGGGCCGCGAGACGCTGCTCGGCGGGCTGATCCCGCCGGATGGCGGCAGTGTCCTGGAGATCGGTTGTGGTGCCGGCGATACGCTGATCCGGGCTGCGGAACGCTATTCCGATACGCGCTTCTACGGTATCGACGCGTCAACGGCATCGTTGGCGGCGGCTGCCGGCAGGATCGCTGCAGCCGGCCTTGCTCATCGCGTTCGCCTGGCGCAAGCCGATGCGGCGAGCTTCGATGCCGCGGCACTTTTCGGATTGAGCGTAGCCGATCGCGTGATCCTGTCTTACGCGCTCTCCGCTTTGCCAAACTGGCCGAGCGTGATCGAGCGCGCCGCTGACATTCTGTCGCCGCAAGGCTCTCTGCATGTCGTGGACTTCGGCGCGGGAGAAGGGTTGCCGGGGCCGATCCGTGCGGCCTTTCATGGCTGGCTGCGTGGGAGTGCCATCGAATCGGCGCCGGCTTTGGACGTGGTCCTGGCGCAGGCGGCCGCGCGCCGCGGCTGGGACGCATTCGTTACGCCGCTCTATCGTGGCTACGCCGTCTATGGCGTCCTGACGCGGCGTTGAAACACGTGCCGTAGGGCTGAGTGCACGCGGGCGATCCTGTCGCGATCGACGGGCTCAAGCGCTGGGCGCTTTTCGCCCGTGCCGCTTCTGCCGCTTCGCTGGCGGACCTGGCGCACGCTGCATGTCGTTGGCGCACTGGATGGCAAGCTCTCTGCTGCGCTGCAGGAAGCCGGCAATGGCCTCGAGATCGCGCGTGCTGTAGCCAGACCAAAGAGCAAACATCTGCTTCTGCATGGGCAGGTAGACGGCTTCGATGGGTTTGACGGCGCCTAGCTTGATGCGCACGTGAACGCGGCGGCGATCGAGCGGGTCGGCGATGCGCTCCACGTAGCCGGCCAGCGCGAGGCGGTCGATCAGCGCCGTCGTAGCGCCTGAGGTCAGCCCGGTTGCGGCCGCCAGCTCGCCGGCGGTGACCTGCGTGCGCATGGAGATCAGGTCGAGGCATTCGAGATCGGTGGTATGCAGCCCGAACCGCGCCGCAACGATCTGGCTGATGACCACGCTCTGGGCGCCCATCTGGCGGACTTCGAGGCCGATCCGGGTGACGAGCTGGCGATGATGTGCGGCGGCATCGCCGGTGGATTTTCGCGATGGCATTGCCGACCTCACAGCAGGCGTGCGGCGGCTATGAGCGCCGAGAGCATGGCGGCGCAGACGATCACGTCCAGAATCAGGCGCAGGCGGCTGCGGCGTGTCCATGCGCGCGCCGCGCGCTCGTCGATGGAGACCGGATCGGCCCGCTCGAAGGCCAGCGCCTTGGGAATGAAGTCGAAGGCCGACCAGATGCGCATGGTGGCATGGCTGCAGAGCGCCACGAGAAGCCAGATGCGGACCGACGGCTCCGACCATGTGAGAACCAGGGCGGCAATGAGCAGGCACTCGAAGGCGATGTGGGCCGGTATCCAGAAGCGTTTGCGCAAGATGCCGCCCCGTGCCGGCTGAACGATGTCGGGCCGGCTTGGCCATACGGGGTCGACGACGCGGGTTTCATAGAGCCCGCCGCCAAGGCTGATGAGCGCGAGCGCACTTGCGAAGGCGACAGGGACCAGAGCAAGCATGACGTTCTCCAATGCCTTGATCATTAAGTATCTTTGTAATCAAGATATCACGGCAGGAAAAAGGCCACGCCGGTTTCCCGGCGTGGCCTCGTCCGAAACGTCTCCGTTCCGGTGGTCGACTTCCCATCCCCGCGAATGGCAGGGTGCGGGAAATCTTACATGTCCATGCCACCCATGCCGCCCATTCCGCCGTGGGAATGGCCAGCGTGTGCGTCCTTCTTCTTCGGCGCCTCGGCGACGCCGGCTTCCGTCGTGATCAGCAGCGCGGCGATGGACGCTGCGTCCTGCAGAGCCGTGCGCACGACCTTGGCCGGGTCGATGATGCCCTTCTCGAGCAGATCACCGTACTCGTCCTTCTGGGCGTCATAGCCGAAGGTCTGGCCGCGGGCCTCGCTGACCTTGCCGACGACGATGGAGCCTTCGACGCCGGCGTTCTCGGCGATCTGGCGGATCGGAGCCTGCAGCGCGCGCTTGACGATGGCGATGCCGGCTTCCTGGTCCTCGTTCTCACCCTTGGCGGTGATGGCCGCCGTGGCCTTGAGCAGGGCCACGCCGCCGCCCGGCACCACGCCTTCCTCGACCGCGGCGCGGGTCGCATTGAGCGCGTCGTCGACGCGGTCCTTGCGCTCCTTCACCTCGACCTCGGTGGCGCCGCCGACCTTGATCACGGCCACGCCGCCGGCAAGCTTCGCCAGGCGCTCCTGCAGCTTCTCGCGATCGTAGTCCGACGTCGTCTCCTCGATCTGAGCCTTGATCTGGCTGACGCGGGCCTCGATGTCCTTCTTCTTGCCCGAGCCGTCGACGATGGTGGTGTTGTCCTTGTCGATCGACACGCGCTTGGCCTTGCCGAGCATGTCGAGCGTGACGTTCTCGAGCTTGATGCCGAGATCTTCCGAGATCACCTGGCCGTTGGTGAGGACGGCGATGTCCTCCAGCATGGCCTTACGGCGATCGCCGAAGCCCGGCGCCTTGACGGCCGCGATCTTCAGGCCGCCGCGCAGCTTGTTGACGACGAGCGTGGCGAGCGCCTCACCCTCGACCTCTTCGGCGATGATCAGCAGCGGCTTGCCCGTCTGCACCACGGCCTCGAGCAGCGGCAGCATTGGCTGCAGGCCCGACAGCTTCTTCTCGTGGATCAGGATGTAGGGGTCGTCGAGCTCCGCCACCATCTTGTCGGCATTGGTGATGAAGTAGGGCGAGAGGTAGCCGCGGTCGAACTGCATGCCTTCGACGACGTTGAGCTCGGTCTCGAGGCTCTTGGCCTCCTCGACCGTGATCACGCCCTCGTTGCCGACCTTCTGCATGGCCTTGGCGATCATGGCGCCGATCTCGCGCTCGCCGTTGGCGGAGATGGTGCCGACCTGGGCGATCTCGTCGGAGTTCTTGACCTTCTTGGCCTTCTTGCCGATCTCCTCGATCACCTGACCGACGGCCTTCTCGATGCCGCGGCGCAGGTCCATCGGGTTCATGCCGGCGGCGACGGCCTTCAGGCCCTCGCGCACGATCGCCTGGGTGAGCACGCACGCCGTCGTGGTGCCGTCACCGGCGAGGTCGTTGGTCTTCTGGGCGGCTTCGCGCACCATCTGCGCGCCCATGTTCTCGAACTTGTCCTCGAGCTCGATCTCCTTGGCGACGGTGACGCCGTCCTTGGTCGTGCGCGGGGCGCCGAAGCTCTTCTCGATGACAACGTTGCGGCCCTTTGGACCGAGCGTCACCTTCACGGCGTTGGCGAGGATGTCCACGCCGCGCATCATGCGCTCGCGGGCATCGGCAGAGAATTTGACTTCCTTGGCTGCCATGTGTGGCTACTCCTGGGGGATGGTGAGTTAGGTGAGGTAGTGAGATCGTGAGGTGGTGAGTGGCGGTCAGAGGGTGCGGCGGATGGCGGGTTACTCACCATCTCACCACTGACCATCTCACCGGCGCGAAGCGCTGCTTAGCGCTCGAGCACGCCCATCACGTCGCTTTCCTTCATGATCAGCAGCTCTTGGCCGTCGATCTTGACCTCGGTGCCGGACCACTTGCCGAACAGCACCTTGTCGCCCTTCTTGAGGTCGATGGGGATGAGCTTGCCGGACTCGTCGCGGCCGCCCGGACCAACAGCCACCACTTCGCCCTGCTGGGGCTTCTCGGCGGCTGTGTCCGGGATGATGATGCCGCCGGCACTTTTCGTTTCCTGCTCGGTGCGGCGCACGACGACGCGGTCGTGGAGGGGGCGGAATTTCATGGGGGTTTTCTTCTCCCGTCAAAGGCTTAACTGGAGCCCGAGATGTTTCGTCGGGTGCATGAGGACAAGCCTGTTAGCACTATCGATGATAGAGTGCTAAAGGGCTGCCGGTGTGATAGTTGAGGCCATGCCCCGGTGTCAAGCGGGACGAGGGAGGGCCTGGGCGCGGCGGGCTAAATTGACTGCCGTTTACTTCGACCCGACCTTGAATTGGGCATTGCCGCTGACGGTCATGGTGTCGTCGCCGGATCGGGGCTGGCCTGGAACTGTATGCACATTGAGCCGGGCCAACTCACAGGTCGATCCGAAAGCTGCGAGAAGCAGCGTGCATTCTCCCGCGGCCAGTTGATAGAGCAACTTCCGGCCCTGCTCCATAACGCTGCGCTGCTCGTCGATCTCGCGTGACTTCAAGGGCAGCCGCACGCTGTATTGCACCGTCACATCGATGCCGCGATCGAGGCGCTGCGCGGGCTGTCCCGTCGCGGCGGAGTGCAGGAGCACGATGCCTGCGGCTGCAGCGGCAACACAAGCCATGGATCGATGAGGACGCATGCGAAAGCCCGTCGAGCGCACACCGGGATTGGTGGCGGACAGCCTAGCCGCGATATCTCGCCCATGTGTTAAGTGCGCACTGTTGTTCGCGCGATGCTTAACGGCCGGCCAGCGTGCGCCTGAAGGATGCAAACGCCCGGCGCGTGGCTTGGACAAGGGCGCGCGCTGCAATCCCGCCGGCAAGAACCAGCGTCCCAATGAACGAGATCCAGATGGCCGGCTTCCAGCCCTCCAGATCATTGAGCGTGAGGAGCGTGAGAAACAGCCCCGACACCTGCAGGATGGCGAGCGCAAGCAGCAGGCGATTGGTGCGCTTCGTCTCCTCGCGCTCGGCGAGATCGACGAAGTCCTTGCGGATCTCATACATGCGGCTGGTGAACCGCTCGATGCCGAAGGCGCGCTGGTTCAGTCCGCGCTGCTTGACGATCTCGTCGAAAATCACGCGCTCGGTGGGATAGCGGAAGATGTTGGGCAAGACGTACATGGTCTCGTTCTCGAACATCTGAATGCGCGCGTTGAGGTCGTTGCGGGCGCTGGCCTGCCAGCGGGACTTGCGCATGTGCTCCTTGATGATGACGGCGAGCTCGGCGCTGCGCTCCAGCAGATGCTCGTTGTAGGCCAGCACGACGTTGGTCAGCAGGAAGTACGGGCAGCCGCCGGCGAGATCGAGCATCTTGCTGAAGGACCGCGCGCTGCGCGAGAAGCGCAGCGTCAGCTTTGGATGCACGGTGAGGATGTAGGCATCCGTGACGATCGCCTGGGACAGGCTGTCGGCAACCTCGTGCTCGTCCTGGTTCTCGACGTCGAGGATGTTCTGCGCCAGAGCCGCGAGTGCAAGCTCGGAGGGATGGGAACTCGTCGCCCGCGTCTTGGCGGCGTGACAGATCCTGGCGATGTCGTAGTAATGGCGGCCGCCGACGGCTTCCACCGCGACGGACTGGAAGCTGCTCCACGCCAGGTTGGCCAGGTCGCGGCGCGCCTGTAGCCGCTGGTTGTCGGTCCACCCGGCCGTCTTCAGAACCGGCCTGATCAGGTCGTGGAAGATGGTGCCGGCCGCCTGCTCGTCGCTGAGGTATGCCAGGCGGTTGTTGACGAAGGTCCGGAGGTCGACGCCTTCGGCATCGTCGAATAGGCGGAAACGGATGCGGGAGCGGAGCTCATCGAGCTCCTTCTGGTACATGCCGCCGGGAAAGCCGACGAGACCCGTCAATGCGGAGATCAGCCGTGTTCCGTACGGGCCGGGCGGGGCATGCATCACGAACGCGGGCGCATAGAGCATATGCCCGCTGTCGAACAGCGAGACGGTGTCGGTGAACTCCGCCGTCACCCTGGCGGCCGGAACGGTGGCGTAGTTGCCGTCTTCCCAGATGGTCGTGAATTCGTCGATCTCGATTTCGACCGGGAGCGGCCCGACGCTGGCGATATCGGACCTGTCCGGTACGTTGCCTGCGATCGCGACGATGGGAAGCTGCTGCCGCGTGGTGAAGGGTAAGGTCACGTCCATGTAGAACGTCGCGAACGGGCGCACGTGCGCTGCCGCTTCCGGCGACGTTTCGATCTGGCGGTGGACCAGCTCGAGATTGAGGCGCCTGTGGCCGGCGACGCCGGTCCAGCGCGCATCCGGGATGATGATGTAGCGGATGGCGATGGTCGCCTCGTCGAGGATCGAGGCGTTCGCGGGAAGCTGGGCTTCGGCGGCGGTGCTCATGGACTAAAGCTTTCGCGTGGCAATATCGGGCGCCGGCAGGTTTTGCAGCATCGTGCGCAAGCCCTGGCTGCCTGCCTGGTTCAGTGAGCCGAAAAATTCCGTGAGAAACGTGCGTATCTGCGTAGCGGGGAATGATGCAGGTATTGCGTCAGGGGACAGCACGATGAGGTGCAGGTCGGAGATCGCTTTCTGGTTTGGGCTCAGCGGCGGCTGGACATAGCCGAAGTCGATCCGCGCGCCTCCAAGCGCACGGAAGATGCCGATGCGCTCCGTGGCGATGCGGCGGTCGTCGGGCGATGTCTGCGCGTCCGGGTTTTCCACCTCCGCCAGCACCAGCGGCATCGTCCCGCCATTGTCGCGCCGGGTCTCGACGAAGACGCGCGCGAGCATTTGGCGTGCGAGGCCCATCCGGCGCGCGTCGGGATGCACGGCGATGTAGGTGATCAGGGCTGCGCGGCTTTGGCGGAAGTACTCGAAAACGCCGCCGCCGAGGATCTGCGGCTCCGCGCCAGACGGTTGGGCAGCCCGTGCAACGACGATATGCAGCAGCGGATGGGGCGGAGGCTGGTCCTCATTGAGGAGCGGGAGCCATGTCGCGGGCGTCTCGGTCTGATCGGGTTTGGTGAAGGCCAGGCGATAGACTTGGGAATAGAACGCGTCGCACAGGATGCGGCGCTGCTCCCGGTCGTCGACGTCACGGCGCAGATCGATGAGATCAACAGGCTTGCCCGGCATTGTCCCCGCCTAACCCCCGATAGTGTGTTCAAGGAACACCATGATCGGTGGCAACTCCATCGAAATTTTGAAAGGGGTTGCGCAGGGGATGCGACCCCCCGCGTCAGGCTGGCGGTTGTTGCGGCGGCGAGGTGGGAGCGATGTCCTGCCCTTGCGCGTACTTGATGAGGGCTTCGACGCGATCGTCCACGGACGGATGCGTGGCGAACAGGCCGGTGAGGCGGCCCTTGAGCGGGTTCTCGATGAAGAAAGCTTCCATACGTGAGGGCACGTCGAAGGTGGCGTTGCGCTCGATCTTGCGCAGGGCGGAGATCATGGCATCGGGATTCTTGGTCAGCTCGACCGAGCCGGCATCGGCCAGATATTCGCGCGAGCGCGACAGGGCAAAGCGGATGAGCGTGGAGACGCCCCAGGAGATCAGGATGATGGCGATGGCAACGATGATCGCCAGCATGGCGCCGCCGCCCCCGTCGCGGCTGCGTCCGCCGCTGCCGCCTCCCTGATCCGACCAGCCATCCTGGGAGCCCGGCTGCTGGCGCTTGTCGCGCGGCGACCAGCCGTAGGGGAAGTCCCAGCCGCGCACGAACAGATCGGCGAAGAAGCCGAAGATGCCGGCGAAGATCACGGCCACGACCATCAGCTGCGCGTCGCGATTGCGGATATGTGTCAGCTCATGGCCGAGGACGGCCTCCAGCTCGGCATCATCGAGCGTGTCGACCAGGCCGCGCGTGACCGCGATGACGTAGTCGCCCTCGCGCAGGCCGGCCGCGTAGGCGTTGAGCGCCGGCGTGTCGATGATCTGCAGGCGCGGCATCGGGATGCCGCGCGAGATGCACAGGTTCTCGAGAGCATTGTAGAGCTTCGGCGCCTCCTGGCGCGTGACCCCGCGGGCCCCGGTCGCGGCACGGATCATCGCCTGATGGATGACGTAGGCAATGACGAACCATACGGCCGCGGCAAGCATGGCGATGGGCCAGGCGCTGGTGAACTGCCAGCGCGCGGCCGCGACGATCTCCTCGAACGTGCCGCCGCCGAACGCATTGATGATGAGCAGGACGGAGAACAGCAGTGCATGCAACAGCACCACGAAGCCGGTCAGCAGGAATGCTGACCGCACGCGATTGGCCTGAATATGCGAATAGAGGCCGTAGGAATGAAACATGGCTGAGCGCCGCGAAGAAAAGCGCAGTCGCTAGAATTGGACCTTCGGTGCCGTGCTGGCGGCTTTGCGCTCGGCTTCGTCCAGGTTGAAGAACTCCTGCGGACCAAAGCCCATCATGTCGGCGAACAGCACCGCGGGGAACGCCTGCCGCTTGGTGTTGTATTCGGCCACGGCGTTGTTGAAGAAGCGGCGGGCGGCCGCGATCTTGTTCTCGATGTCGCCGAGGTCCAACTGCAACTGCTTGAAGTTCTCGTTGGCCTTGAGGTCAGGATAGGCTTCGGCCAATGCGAAGAGCTGGCGCAGGGCACCTTGCAGGGCGCCTTCGGCGGCGGCTTGCGCTGCCGGGCCGCCCGCTGATGCCGACACGGCGGCGTTACGCGCCTTGATGACGTTGTCCAGCGTCTCGCGCTCGTGCTGGGCGTATCCCTTCACGGTCTCGACGAGGTTGGGCACGAGGTCATGGCGCTGCTTGAGCTGCACGTCGATATCGGCAAAGGCCTGGCCGCAGCGCTGGCGCAGGGCCACGAGGGCGTTATAGGTGCCGACGGCGAGAAGAACGGCCAGTGCAATGAGACCGAGGATAACCCAGGCAGTGGTTCCCATGACGGATCCTCCGAGTTGAACGCCTGTCATTATCATAGGGCATGGCAGCCAAGCACCAGGTATATCGCCCGGTACTGTTAGTTAAGTGCATTCTCTGGGGGTGGATTTTCCCTCAATGTCACATTGGGGCGAAACCGTCTGTTTCCCATTTCCGTCCGGACACGCAAGGATTCCTCATGCCGTTTGCCACCGCTCCGTGGAGCTACCTGACGCCCATCCTGCTGCTCCTTGTCTCGAACGTGTTCATGACATTCGCCTGGTACGGGCATCTCAACTTCAAGACGAAGCCGCTGGTAGCGGTGATTCTCGTGTCATGGGGGATCGCGTTCGTCGAGTATTGCTTCGCGGTACCGGCCAATCGCTACGGCAACGCCGTGTACTCGGCCGCACAGCTCAAGACCATGCAGGAGGTCATTACGCTTGTGGTGTTCGCGGGCTTTTCGGCGCTGTTCCTGAAGGAGCCGCTGGGATGGAATCATGCCGTCGGCTTCGCCCTGATCGCGGCGGGCGCCGGCTTTGTCTTCATGGGGCGGGCCTGACTTCCGCGGCTTGGAAATCTGCCCGGAATTCCAGCCGCTATGGATGGATGATGAGGCTGAGCTTATTTAGCGCGTTGCAAGGCGCGATAGGCCCGGGGTAAGAGCAAGGTCTGTTCGGGCAGCGGATCGGCGCGCAGAAGACACACGCATGCGCAGCATCACCATCAACGACTTTTTCCTCTGCGTCGGCGCCCAGAAGGCCGGCACGACGTGGCTTGCGCGCATGCTGCAGACGCATCCCGAGCTGTTCCTGACGCCGGTGAAGGAGATCCACTACTTCGACCACATCCGCGGCATCACCGAGCAGCTCTCCAGCCACAAGCGGCGCTCGCGCTATCGCAAGTACCACCAGCGCATGTGGACCAAGTGGCACCAGTTCGGCGAGCACCGCGGCCAGTGGGCCTGGTACCGCGACTACATGAAGAAGCCGATCAACGACGAGTGGTACGCGAGCCTGTTCCGGCATCGCGGCACGAAGCGGTTCGCGGGCGAGGTCACGCCCGAGTATGCGCTGCTCGGCAAGGAAGGCTTTGAGCATGTGAAGCGGCTGGCGCCGGAGGCGCGCGTGCTCTTCATCATGCGCAATCCGGTGACGCGAGCCTGGAGCCAGGCGCTGCATCAGTGCCGGTCGCGTGGCCTCGATGCGAACCGGCAGCCGCTGGAGGTCATTCTCGGCATGCTGGCCGAGCCGCGCTTCCAGGAGCTCAGCGACTACATGGCGACGCTCGATGCCATGGCGTCCGTGTTCCGCCCCGACCAGACGCTCGAGCTGTTCTACGAGGACATCCACGAGGACCGGCAGGCGGCCCTGGAAGAGGTGTGCAAGTTCATCGGCATCGGCTTCTCGCCGCGCTATTTCGGCGAGCTCGGACGCCGCTACAATCCGAGCCAGGAGGCGGCGCTGCCTCCCGCTATCCGATCGCGGCTGCGCGAGCTGTACAGCCCCGTCGCCGATGCCGTGCGGCGGCGCATCGGCCGCATTCCCGATAACTGGGTGAAAGAGTTCGGAAGCTGAGCTAGCTCGCTTTGCCGACGGTGATGGTGGGCATGCAGTCCACCGGAAAGTTCACCGAATTGGCGATGAAGCATTTCTCATGCGCCGGGTGGTGCAACGCGCGTGCTTTTTCCGGGTCGCTACCCTCGGCGACGGTCACCGTCGGGCGTAGGGTAACGGATTTGAAGAAGCCGCCCTTGGCCTCGTCCTCGACCATCACGCCATGAGGGCTGTCCTCATAGGCGACGACGATGACGCCGCCGACGGCCGCCAGATGCAGGTACCAGAGCATGTGGCACGACGACAGGGAGGCGACGAGCAGGTCTTCCGGATTGTAGCGCCCGGCATCGCCGCGAAAGGCCGGATCGGACGAGGCCAGCAGATCTGGCTTGCCGCCCGAGGAGATGACGTGATCGCGCGAATAGGCGTTGTAGCGCGACGTGCCCGTGCCTTTGTTACCAGTCCAGACGATGCGGCTGGTGTAGGTGTGCTGTTTGCCGGTCATGATGGTGCGGAGCGCTTAGAGCGTCTTGTTGGCCTCGGCCTGCTGCGCCGGGGGCTCGATGGCGATCAGGAAGCGCACCAATGCCGGCGAGCCGGCGTCGTCGGAGCGGCTGGTGACCATCTGGAACTGCAGCCCGGGCGCGCCGATGCTGGCGCCGTCGACCTGTGCCAGTCCGACGACGGAGAGCTTCTCGGGCCGTCCGTCCGCCGATGCGATGGTGATGTGATCGCCCAGGGTCAGCGGGCGTTGCAATCCCAGGGTCTGGCCTGCGGACAGACCCGGCCAAACGGCGGCGACCGGTTTGATCGCCTGGGCGTTGTTATAAGCTGCGGGCGTGAGCGCCAGGGCGCCGGCCTCGGCATCCGTTTTGGCCATGGCCGTCGCGAAACCGCGGCCGAGAAGACCTTCGGAACTGGTAAGCGTGCCCGACCAAAGCAGCGCCGCCGCAAGGCCGCACACTGTGACCGCAGGCATTCCCCACCCGGCTCGCCGCGCGCCAACTGGCTCGTTCATGCCGATCTCCATGACGTAAACGTTAGGGATATATAGGACGGGTGCGAGCAAATGTGGAGGAGGAACGCTAACCCCACAGGAGGCACGGGGTTCCAGTCCCCCCTCCACCGTCGCCGGCGGGAGGCGCGCCCGGCGAAGCCGAAGGCTGAGGCGGAAGGCTCGACGCCTGAGTTTGGTGCTTTGGAGTGCAACCTAGAATCCCGCAATTCTAGTGTGTTCCGGGAGGTCCCCGCCCATTGATGTGGCCACAGCAGTTGGGCGTGCATTCGTTCGCAATGTGGCGAGCATAGGTCGGTTGACGATATTGTGACGGGCCGCGCGTGTCGGCCCGATGGGAAAAGCCGGGCGCGTGTTTACCTCATCACGAGCATGTGTCTTCTCGCCGCTGCGTTGATCGCTTAGCTACACGGGAACCCATTGCGAGACATTGCGATTTAGCCCGCCGTTCCGGCGCAGCCCGCGTGTGTGCAAATGCTCAACCCGCAATTCGGACGTCCGGTAACCCGGACACTTGTCATGACAGGCGGCACAAGCGGCTTCGGCCGCCATGCCGTCGAGCGCGTCATCCGCGAGCTTCCGGGATGGCGCGTGCTGCTGCTGGCCCGGCCTTCGCCGCGCATGGAGGGGTTTCCGGCCGCGCCGGACGGCCGCCGCGTCGAGATCATCCCAGTCGATCTGACGAGCCTGGCGTCGGTGGATGACGCCTGCACGGAGGTATTGGGGCGATTGGGTGACGAGCCGATCGATGTTCTTGCGCTCAACGCGGGCATTCAGGAATTCGACAACGATCGGATATCGCTCGACGGCTTCGAGCGCACGTTCGCGGTCAATCACTTGGCGCATTTCGCCATCGCCGACCGGCTGATCGGCCAGATGCGGTCGGACGGGGGACGGATCGTCATCACGGGCAGCGAGGTGCACGATCCCGAAGCCTTCTGTCTGGTGGGCATTGCCCGCGCGACCTGGCAGGACCCGGCCGATCTCGCCGACGTGCGCCGGTCGCAGGCGGATGTGGAGGCTGGCGTGGAGCGCGGCGAGGCCCGCTACAGTGCCTCCAAGCTGTTGAATGTCATGCACGCCCGCCTGCTGGCCCATCAGGCGCCGAACCTGCGGGCTGTGTCGTTCAATCCGAGCGTCGTGCCGGGAACGGGCATCGCGCGCGAGCGCAACTTCGTGCAGCGGCTGTTCTGGGACTACGTCCTGCCGCCGTTGGCCCCGGTGCTGCCTGGAGCCCGGTCCATTGCCCGCTCGGGCGGGGATCTGTTCCATCTGCTGACCGAGGCCGAGATCAGGCCGCTGCATGAGGCGACGCGCGATCCGCAGAACAGGACGCAGCCGCTTGTTCCCGTGTCCGGCGACTACGTTGATGGGCGTACGCCACAGGCCGGTTCCGCCGAATCACGCGACGCCTCCAAGATCGCGCGCATGCGGGCCGTGAGCTTGCAGCTGCTGGCCGAGGTCCGCCAGCGGCGTCAGGCGCAAACATCAGCGCATGCCGCGCGCGGGCGCTGATTTCGTCGCTTCAGGATTTTTGCTCAAGGAAATCAGCGGAAAGTTCGCGCTCGGCACGCCGATATTCAAAAGATATCGGATATCTCTCAGCGCCATTTTATAATGCCGCGAGTAACTCCGCATAAACTTGCGCGCTGTTTTCTCGCGTTATGTGGGGCGCAGAAACATCGCGGCAGACGAGGAGCTGTTTGGCGTCCGGCGTGTTGCTGGCGGTCGTTGCGCTGGCTCCACCCGCACGGGCCGAGGGAAGTGCGTTGCGGCCAGCCTTGCGCGGCACGCTGACAGAGGATCCGGTATCGCGACCGGGTAACGCCGTGATCGGCCGGGACCCGGAGGATGCGGACGAGACGCGGTTGCGCGGCACGCTTGCGGAGGAGATCACGAGCACTGCCGTCAGCGTCGGCACCGCCGTCGGGTATACGAGCAACGCTGGTCCGTCGCTGGAGAGAGCGGCGAGTGCCGTGACGTCGAGCACGGCCGAGATCGCGCATGCGTTCCAGCGCGACGGCAACAAGGTCAGCCTTGGAGCGGCTTATTCCGATCGCCGGTATCTCGATCGCGCCGATGTCAACGAGCAGCAGGTCAAGGTGACGGCCGCGTATGCGGGCAAGACCGGCTTCGGCGGCGAGGTGACGGCAGCGGCCGGCGCCGAGCGGCTCTTGGATGTCGAGGAGAATGTCGTGAAGGTCGGGCTCTCACTCGGCTACGAATGGGCACCAGCGCTTCTTACACCCTTCGTGCAGGGCAGCATCGCCCACCTGGACTATGGAGCCATTGCCGGCGAGTTCCTCGAGTTCGGCAACCAGAACGACCGTGATCGCCTGACGGGCTCCGTTCAGGTCGGACTGAAACACGCCGTTTCCAGCGATTTGACGGTGAAAGCGGGCCTTGGCGCTGATGCGAAACGCTACGACATGGCCGTCGACGACTTCGGTCTGCGGCGCGACAATACCTCGGTGTTTCCGTTTCTGGCGGCGAGCTACGCGAAAGGTGGTGCGTCGGCCGATCTGCTGTACGCGCCTGTGTTCCGGCAGTATCGGGAGCGGGAGTTCGCGCCGCTTGTCGCGCACACACTGGCGGCGCGCGGCGAGATGCAGATCGCTCCGGCGTGGAAGGTGTTCGCCGCGGCCAGGGCTGGCCTGGAGGAGACGGATTTCTTTTTCGCCAAGACCGTGCGCGAGAGCGTCGTCAGCATCGGCGGCATCGTGACCACCGCCAGCGGCGCGTCGGGTGGACTGGAGGTGTCCTATACGATCAACGATTATGTCGGGCTGCCGCGCATCGACCACAAGATCGAGGCTGTCGTGCGCACCAAGATCCCGCTGGGCGGCAACTTTCTTCTGACGGGGGAGGGACGCTATCTCACGTTCCGCAGCACGTTTGCGGACGTCGAGACCGACATGGTGATGGGGCTCGTGGGCGTGGTCTACCAGTTCTCGCGCTGAGGCGGCGCACCGCGGCGGTGCGCCGCCTCGAGCCGGTTACAGGCCGACGCCGAGCCCAAGGCCCAGACCAACCTTGACCTTCACCTTGGTCAATCCCCTGACGCCGATGCCGAGCTTGGCGCCGAGGCCGGCACCGACCTTCACCCCGCCGCCGTGACCACCGTGCTTGGAACCGCCAGCAAGTGCCGGCGAGGCGAATGCCATGCCGAGCGCCAGTGCGGATGCCATTACCATCTTCTTCATGCGACAAATCTCCGTGGGTTCATGTGAGAGAGCGAAATGTGCCTCGAAGCCCGTAGAAAATAATGCGTAAGCCGCAGTATTGAAATCGAAACGGGAGTATTTGGGAAATTCGGCTGTCTGATTTCAAATATGGGATAATCGATATTATCTATCAGACAGGGCAGGCACGGGACCGTCGCGCGGCTGCCTCGCCGAGACCGGGAAAGAAACGCGCCACAATGCGCCGCCCACGTATGCTGCTTGTGCGTGCATCCGCCCTTGAAGTCGCCGACCCGCAGGCGTAGGGTCCGCGCGTTTTGCGTTAACGCCAACTCGCACGAAAAAGAGGCATCACGCCATGGGCTTCCTGGCCGACAGTTTGAACCGCATCAGTCCATCGCAGACCATCGCGGTCGCGACGAAAGCGCGGGAGCTGCAGGCTAAAGGCCATAATATCGTCAGCCTGGCCGCCGGCGAGCCCGACTTCGACACGCCGCAGAATGTCAAGGACGCGGCCATTCGCGCCCTGCAGGAAGGCCGCACGAAATATACCGACGTGGACGGCATCCCCGAGCTGAAGGACGCCATCGTCGGCAAGTTCAAGCGCGAGAACGGCCTCGAGTACAAGCGCAGCCAGATCTCCGTCGGCACCGGCGGCAAGCAGGTGCTGTTCAACGCCCTGCTCGGCACGCTCAATCCGGGCGACGAGGTGGTCATCCCGGCGCCGTGCTGGGTGTCGTATGCCGACATCGTGCTGTTCGGCGGCGGCAAGCCAGTGTTCGCCAACTGCGCGCTCGAGGACGGCTACAAGCTGAAGCCCGAGACGCTGGACAAGGCGCTGAACGCCAAGACCAAGTGGTTCATGTTCAACCAGCCGTCCAACCCGACGGGCGCGGCCTACACCAAGGAGGAGCTGAAAGCTCTGACCGACGTGCTCATGCAGCCGAAGAACCGGCATGTGTGGGTGATGACGGACGATATGTACGAGCATCTGATCTACGACGATCAGGTGTTCTACACGCCGGCGCAGGTGGAGCCTGGGCTGTACGACCGGACGCTGACGGTCAACGGCTTCTCCAAGGCCTACTGCATGACCGGGTGGCGTCTGGGCTACGCTGGCGGGCCTGAGCACCTCATCAAGGCGATGTGCAAGCTGCAGAGCCAGGCAACGTCCAACCCGTCGTCCATCGCCCAGTGGGCAGGCGTCGAGGCGTTGAACGGGCCGCAGGATTTCATTGCCCGCAACAACAAGGTGTTCAAGGAACGCCGCGATCTCGTGGTGTCGATGCTGAACCAGGCGAAAGGCCTCAAGTGCCCGAAGCCGCAGGGTGCGTTCTACGTTTATCCGTCTTGCGCGGAGACGATCGGACGGACCACGGCCAAGGGCACCAAGATCAAGAACGACGAGGATTTCGTCACGGCGCTGCTCGAGGAGGAGGGCGTTGCCGTGGTGCATGGCGCCGCCTTCGCCATGTCGCCGTTCTTCCGCATCTCCTATGCCACGTCGACGGATCAGCTGGAGGACGCCTGCAAGCGCATCCAGCGTTTCTGCGGCAACCTGACGTGATGCCGAGGCCCTGAGGGGCGTTCACCCTCAGGGCCGCCGACCATGTTGTGGCTCTTCAAGATTTTCGCCGTCCCCATTCTCGTTGCGCTGGCGACGCTCGCCATCCGGCGCTGGGGCGCGGCGATCGGCGGCCTGCTCGTGGGCCTGCCGTTCATGACCGGGCCGATCTCCTATTTCCTCGCGCTTGATCACGGCATCGATTTTGCCGTCGGCGCCAACACCGGCGTGATCCTCGCGGTGGCGGCGGTCGGTCCGTGGATGATCGCGTTCTACTGGCTGGCAGGTCGGTTCTCGTGGCCCGTATGCATGGCCGGCGGCGTCCTGGCCTTTGCCGCGGCAGGTCTCGTGCTGCAATCGCTGCGTGTCGATGGGCGCACGGCTGCGGCCATCGCCTACGCCTCGACGCTGATTGCTCTCGCCGTCATGCCGAGGGTGAAAGCCGCCCCCGTGACCGTGCCGCCACCGCGCTGGGACCTGCCGGTGCGCATGATCGTCACCGGCGTGGTCGTCGTTGCCGTTACGTTTCTGGCCGAGCAGCTCGGGCCGCAATTGAGCGGCATCGTCGCCACCCTGCCGATCGTCAGCGGCGTGGTGGCCTGTTTCACGCTGCACAGCATGGGGACGGCCATGACGCGGACCGTACTGCGGGGCGTGGCCACGGCGATGCTGTCGTTCATCGCCTTTTTCGTCGTCATCGGCGAGAGCATACGGGTGCTGGGTATTCCGCTCGCCTACACGGCGGCCGTGCTGGTGACGCTACCGCTCAGCGCGCTGGTCGCCACAATCGACAGGCGTATGGCGCTGCGCTGAATTTTCGTTCACAGGCGATCACAAAAGAGTTGGAATAGATCTAATCTGTTCCGTGTTTATAGTACGTGCGGGCGGCGGAGGGCCGCCCGTTCGCTGTGATTCGAGGGAGATCTGAATGTCGAAGTCCGTTGTTCTGGCCGGGGTGGCCGTTGCCCTGGGCGTTGCCGTTGCAGCAACCGGGATGGCCGTGGGCCAAGACGTGATCGCACAACGCAAAGACCTCATGAAGCAGGTCGGCGGCGCCACCAAGACCTCCAGCGACATGATCAAGGGCGACAAGCCCTATGATGCGGCAGCCGCAGCGGCGGCAGCGACGACGATCTCCAAGAACTGGGGCGCGTTCGCGACTCTGTTTCCCGACAACGCCAAGACCGGCGGCGAGACGACGGCCGCGCCGGCCATCTGGACGGACACCAAGGATTTCAACGCCAAGGGCGAGGGCCTGGCGAAGGCCGCAGCGGCCGCTGCTGAAGCCGCCCCCAAGGGCGCGGATGCCTTCAAGTCGGCCTTCGGCGAGGTCACCAAGACCTGCAAGGGCTGTCACGAGGTCTATCGGGTCAAGAAGTAGCAGCGTCCCAATCGACCCGAGGTGGCGGCCGCAGCGCGTGATCCCTAGACTGCGGCCCATGACACAGCAGACAACAGCGATCGTCGCGTGACGGTCGACCTCGGCAGTGCTGCGGCCGACCGCACGATTGCGCTTGGCGGCGGGCGCGTCATGACGCTGCGCGAGTACGGCGACCCCTTGGGCATCCCCGTCATTGCCCTGCATGGTACGCCTGCGTCCCGCCTCATGTATTCAGCGGCCAAGTCGGCCGGCCGTTTCGGCCTGCGCCTGATTGCGCCGGATCGCTGGGGCTACGGCGGAACATCGGCGCATCCGCAGCCGACACTGCCCGCGTTCGTCGACGACATGGACCGCGTGCTGGAGGCGCTGGGCATCGAGCGCTTCGCTCTGCTGGGCATTTCCGGCGGCGGACCTTACGCCGCGGCGATGGCAGCCTTGCGTCCCGATCGCGTGACGGCTCTGGCCCTTGTCGCGCCTGTGGGTCCCATCGCCGGCGTACCGGGTGTGAGGCTCAATCCGTTCCACCGCCTCGCCTTCACGATGCTTCCGCATGTGCCGGGCGTGCTGCGATTGGCGTTCAATGCCTTCCGCCGCGGGCTCGCAAGATCGCCGTCGCGGGCCATTGATATCGCCATGTATCGGGCACCGGCTGCGGATCGGCAGGTGCTGGCCAACCGCGAGGTGCGCCAGCGCTTCATTGCCATGTTCCGGGAGGGCTTGCGTCCCGGCGTCGATGGCGCGCTCATCGACATGCGGATTTTCAGCCGCCGCTGGAATGTGCCGCTGCCAAGGATCAATGCGCCCGCCGCGCTCTGGATCAGCGATGATGACGACAGCGTGCCTGTCGACGCCGCCTTGCGGCTTGCCACCGCCATTCCGGGCTGCCGGCTGACCGAGCTGCACGGCGGCGGCCATTTGTGGGTCGCGCTCGACTACGACGGCGTGCTCGGCTGGATTGCCGGTCAGCAGACCGGTACGGCGGCAGCGCGCCCCGAGTCTTCAGGATCGCAATCCTGAAGGTCACTGCGACGTCGAGGTGGCGCCGTCGCGGTTCGTGCGGCGCAGCTTGCACCATGCGCGGATGAGCAGCGTCATGTAAACGACGAGCAGGATCAGGAACGGCATGTGCGTGATGATCTCGGTCCGGTCCTTCAGGCCCATGTCGATGTAGCCGAAGTGCAGGGCGAGCTTTGCCAGGGCGGTGCCGCACAGCGAAAGGAGGAAGATGTCGCCGACGCGCGCGACATAGGGATCGGCCCGGTACAGGCGGCCCATGAATGTCGGCTCGGGCGGCAGCGCACGCGTCACGAGAGATTGGATCGCCAGGGGCAGCAGGATGATGGTTGCGCCCGCATTCAGGAAGATTTCAAACGTACTGAGCATCGAAAAAGCCTCACGTATGTCGCCGCTTCGTGTTGGGCGCACAGTGAGGCTTTGTGGAATGGAGCGCAGTTTCCGCTGGAACACGGCAACGGCTCAGCGCCAACGATGCGCTGAGTGTCGTACGCGGGCAGGAATGGAGTTCAGGCCGGTGCGCGGCCGCCCATCATCGGCAGATGGTTTCTGATCCACGCCGCTGCTGCCGCTACGCTCTCGCGTGCCGCAAATCTTGAGGTGGGATGCTGGACCGGGACGAGCCATTGTCCCGTGCGATGCACCACATCCGCCGCCGGCTCAGGCGACGATGCAATCGGGGGATCGTCATCCGGAGTCGCCATGGCGAAGCCGGCTGCCGCTGCCGCTTTTTGGAGAGTCTCGATGCCCATCGTCGTACGCCCTCGAGAACCGCTTGCTCCCCGTCCGCCCTTCACATTCACCCCCATCATCGTCCCGGACCTTGTGTCGGCCGTCTTGATGATCGTTGAATCATCATGCGACATAAAGTCCTCATGTCAAGATAATTTTGGTAAACACGCCCGTGACTCACATGCCAACGCGCCATATGGCGTATCGGTTCCGCATTTGAAAACGCGGTATTTTTTTCCGGCGCCGGATGAGGGCCGTGCGCGCCTTCGCCGGCGGTGTTGTGGAGATGCAACCTAGGTGCTGGTCAGGCTCACGGCCACGGGCGGTGGCTGCCGCAGGGTCTGATAAACGACACAATAGCGCTCGGTGAGCTTGAGCAGGGTTGCCCTTTGCTCGTCGTTGAGATCGCCGTCGATTTCGAAGCTCAGGCGGATATCGCGGAAGCCCACCGGGGCGTCCTTGGCGACCCCGAGCGTTCCCCGGAAGTCCAGATCGCCTTCCGCCTTCACGACCGCGTCCCTGACCTTGAGATCCAATGCAGTCGCAACGGCATTGAGTGTCACACCGGCGCACGCCACCAGGGATTCGAGCAGCATGTCGCCCGAGCACGCGTGCAAGCCGCTGCCACCGGTCGCCGGATGCAGGCCTGCCTCCACCAGCGCCTTGGCCGTTTGCACCGAGCAGGTGGCGCCTTCACCGAGGCGGCCCTCGGCACGCAAGGTGACGACAGCCGTACCGGGCTCGCTGCGATAGCGCTCCTTGAGCGGCGCTTGCAGGGACTTCAGCTCGGCGGCGTCCATAAGCACTCTCCATGGCGGCGATACGGTCGAGGCGTGCACCGCCATGTATACACGTGCCGCGCATAGGCCGCAGCGATTGCCTTTGCTATGTGCCATGGACTGATTCGCCGGGAATGCTACGCTCTCAGGTCAAATCCGCCGGCAAACAGCGCGATGAGGCTCGTATGGCTCACTTGGATCTGCATGGCCTGCCGTTGACCTGTGCGAGTGATGAAGCCGCCGCCGCCTTCGATGCTGCCGTGACCGGCTACCTCAAATATCGCGCCGATGTGCCGGCGCGGGTGAAGGACATGCTTGCGGCGGACGGCGACTTTGCCTTCGCGCACGTGCTGCGCGGCTATTTCGCGATGCTGTCCTTCAAGCAGGCGAACGTGGCGGCTGCTGCCGAGGCGCTGGCGGCGGCAGAGCGCACCCTGGCGGGCGCGACGCAACGCGAGCGCATGCACGCCGCCGCGCTCAAGCATTGGATCGCCGGCGATCTCGATCGCACGCTCAAGACGTGGGAGGAGATCCTCGACGCCTATCCGACGGATGTGCTGGCCTTCCGCCTGCATCACTTCAACGCCTTCTGGCTCGGCCGTCCCGACACGATGGTGCGCGAGGTGGAGAAGGCCCTGCCGCTCTGGTCGGTGGATCTGCCGGGCTGGGGCTCGCTGCTGGCATGCCGCTGCTTTGCGCACGAGGAGATGGGCAACTACGCGCTGGCCGAGCCGGCCGGACGCGCGGCGATCGCCATCGACAAGGGCGATCTGTGGGCGGCGCACGCCGTTGCGCACGTCATGGAGATGCAGGGGCGGCATGAGGAGGGCATCGCCTGGCTGGCCGAGCTCGAGCCGCATTGGGAAGGCGGCAACAATCTGATGCATCACCTGTGGTGGCATCGCGGCCTCTATCACTTCGAGCGCGGCGAGTTTGCCGAGGTGCTCGGGCTCTACGACCGCCGTTTCCGCAATTTGCAGTCGCCGCTCACGACATCGCAGCCCGACCTCTACATCGACGTGCAGAATGCGGCCTCGATGCTGTTCCGCCTTGAACGCCAGGGTGTGGACGTTGGCACGCGCTGGGCCGAGCTTGCCGATCAGGCGGAAGCGCGCATCGGCGACTGCCTCTCCGCATTCACGCTGCCGCACTGGATGATGGCGCTGGCGGCGGCCAGGCGCTTCGACGCCGCGGACCGGATGGTGGAGGGCATGCGCACCTTCGCCGGCAATGGGGCGCGGACGCTGGCGCCGTTGGTGCGTGACTACGCGCTGCCCGTGTCACAGGCTGTCGTGGCGCGGGCGCGTGGCGATCATGCGGGAGCCTGCGCGCTGATGCGTCCGGCCATCGCCGGCATGTATCAGCTCGGCGGCAGTCACGCCCAGCAGGACGTGCTGGAGCAGCTCTTTCTCGATTGCGCCGTCGCGGCGAAATCGGAGGACGACGCGCGGCTGCTGCTCGCCCGCGTCAAGAGCCGCCACCCCGTCGCGCCGGAACACCGCAAAGGCTACGCCGACGCCGCACGCAGCGTTGGGCATTGAGCGAGTCACGCCTCATACTGTCATCCGGGACTCGTCCTGAGGACCATCCACATTCTCAGTGTCATCCTCGCGCTCGCCTACCCTCGGACGTGTTCCGAGGGTCGCGAGACCCATGCCTCAACTCGTCCGGAAGGTTGAGGTGAGTGGTGCCGCCCCAGGCGTTGACAGCCCTTCAAGTCCAAACAATCGCGGCTTGTGATACCTCGCCTCCAACTCCCCATCGAACTCGCGGATCGATGGGTCCTCGGACCAAGTCCGAGGATGACATCTGTGGGTGTGGCTCCGTCATTCTTTCCCCCTCTCCCCGCAAGCGGGGAGAGGGTGGGGTGAGGGGCAGCTCCAAACACTGAGCAAGCTTCTGCCCCTCACCCTAACCCTCTCCCCATGAAGAACGGGGAGAGGGAATGAAGAGCCACAAGCACCACCATCTCCGCAGCCCTTCGGCTCGGAGGTTTGAGAAGCGAGGGGTGCAGGGCAGCGCGCGCCCGGTGGACCCTTGGGATCGTGTCTTCAGGGCGATGCCATCGTTGCCCTGCGCAGGTCCTGCCGTCTGTCCAGGATGACAGTGCGGTCCGTATCACTCGTTTGTCCGGAGCTGGAAACTCTCAGAGCCTCCTCGTCCGGCAGCCTGCCTCCACCCGGCGCGTCTTGCGAGAGCACGTCTCTAGAAACGCGCCCCCTCAGTCGAGTGGATGCAGGGAGTATGAGCGCGCTCGCAGGCGCGGGGATAAGTTGCACCGCGATTTTTTGCGTTTGGTGAATATCCCCGCACGAGGGTGCGCTAGCACGCGAGGGGAAGTTTTCCGGAGCGCGTTGACGACTACGAGAGCGCTTGTCCCGCGCGCCGCTCACGTAAAGTAGCGCTGCTCCAGCATCACGTGCACGCCGTTGTTCTGGTTGACGAACTGCGTGATGCGCAGATCGGCCGCGAGGCTGCACAGCATGTAGGCGTCCTCGCGCGACAGCCCGCGACGCTCGCCCAGCAAAGCAATCATCTGCCGGAGCGCACTGCGCGCGGCCACATCGAGATCCGGGTAGAACGCCATGGTGATGACGTGCGTATCGGTCTCCGCGCGCGGCCACTCGAGCGTCATATCCTGGCGCAACGTGATCTTGAACGTGCCCGTCAGCGCCGTCTCGATGGCCGTCACGCACACCTCGCCGTCGCCCTGCGCGCCGTGGCCGTCGCCCATGGATACGAGCCCGCCTTCGACGTGCACGGGCAGATACAGGCGCGACCCCGCGACCAGCTCCTTGTTGTCGAGATTGCCGCCGTGCTTGCGCGGCGGCAGCGACGAGATCATGCCCCAGGCCGGCGGCGGCGCCACGCCGATGACGCCGAAGAACGGACGCAGCGGCACTTCCGCGCCCCACGACAGACGGCCGACGCCCTTCTCGCGGTCGCAGGGAATGTGCACCAGCCGCACCTCCTTGAAGTCGTCCGGCAACGCGCCGGCGAGCGGGCGGATAGCGTTGTAGCCCCAGTCCTGGCGCAGGCTGATCGCCTCGATGTCGATCTGCAGGACATGCCCGGGCTTTGCGCCTTGGACCGCGATGGGACCGGTGAGGATGTGGCCCGGCAGCTTGCGCGGCACCGTGCGATGAATGACTTCCACCTCAGGCGGAATGGTGAAGCCGCTCTTGGGCATGACCTCCGGTCCGCCGCTCACCGTGTCGACCGTGACGCGGTCGCCGCTGGCGATGGTGAGCACCGGCTTGAGCGAGGCATCGAAATAGCCCCAGTGCACGGTTTCGGGGCTTGATGCCAGATGATGGTCGGCCATGGAGTACCTCGCTGCTGGAGACGCAGCAGAGATTGCCCGAAGGCGTCACTGGCGCAAAGCGCGAAGTCTCGCCGCGCGAGCGAGCACTCAGTCGCTCAACGGCAGCTGGCCGTGTACCAGATGCGTTCGCCGCTCGTCGTGATGAGGGTGGAGGCGACTGTCCAGCCGTTGAGGATGGCCTCGCGCCAATCGGGATCGTTGCAATGGGCCGCGTTCCAGCGCGCCTTCTCGCGGCGGCGCCAGTCGTCGTCGAGCTCGTTGGAGGGGAGATCGAGATTGCGCCTGAACTCGATCATGCGCATGGAGCAGTGGACGGAGACACTGTCGTTGCGCGTCAGCTCGTCGAGCCACACGCCGGCTTCCAGCTGCTGCCGGTCCGCCTGCTCGATCATGCTTGCACAGAAACTCGTGTGATCGAACGCACTGACGGAGGCAGGTGTCAAAGCAAATGACACCACGCCGCTCAGGAGGAGTGACTTCATCTCAGGCCCCAGATTCGCCTCTCACAGATATATGGGGGCGGCTGTGGCAGGAGGGAGGCGGAGAACGGTTCCAATCTGCAAGGAACTCAAGGACATGCGCGCATGATTGTCGACCGACGGTCACGTGTGTCAGAGCTGGCCGCCATCGCCCCATCGCTCCAGAAGCGCGCAGTAGTCAGGGTCCTGGTAGCGGGAGAGCTGGAAGGCCGGCGCGTAGCCGGGCAGCGGCCGCTCCAGGATATGGGCAGCGATCAGCTCGCCGCTCGCGCACGAGGCCATGATGCCGAACCCCGAGTAGGCGCCGGAGATATAGGCACCCTCGACCGGCAGCGGGCCGATGAGCGGCCGGTTCTCCCGGGTCTTGATGTAATAGCCGCCATCGATGTAGGGGCGCACGCCCTTGTCCAGATACGCCTGTAATGCGGGAAGCATCGTCGACATGCCGCGCACGGCGATCTCGCTGTAGTAGGCCGGCTCGGGCAGGGGAAAGACGACCTCGGACGGGTCGCCGTGGTGATTGAAGAGGATGATGAAGGACGTGCCGTCGCCGGCTCCATCGGGCCGGCCGTGCACGCCGGCCGGAAAGGCACGCAGCAGCCATTGCGAATCCGTATCCTCGGCGAGGGCCGCACGCTCGTCCTCGCTCCAGGGCAGGTTTTGCTCGTCGAGCCAGATCATCATCGGCGCGGAGCGCGGCACGACGCCGAGCGTGTCGGGGAAGCTCACCTTGAAGTGGCATTCGGCAACGAGCGGCAGGTCGATGCCGAGGAGACGCGACGTCAGGCTCTTGAGCATCGGGCCCGCTGCCAGCACCACGTGCGTGGCGTCGAGCGTCTGCCGCTCGCCCTGGTGCTCGACGGCGACCGAGCGCACGCGCCCGCCGGCCGTATCGATGCCCACGACCTCGCCGCGCAGGAATATCACGCCGCGCTCGCGGGCGGCCTCCAGCATGGCCATGCCGAGCTGTTGGGCGCTGAGCCAGCCGGCACGGCGCGCGTGTGCGACGGCCACGGTCTCGGGCGCGAGATAGGGGAAATGCCGGCGGATGAGGCTCGCGTCCGTCACCATGTCGGCGCCCGTGAGGGGAAAGTCGAAGCCGGTTTCGGGGGAGGGGAGGTAGGCGCTCGATGCGGTCTCATGCAGGCGCAGCGCACCGCCGCCGTGCCCCTCGGCGGTCTTGGCCATGGCGATGAGGCCCGGGATCTTCGCGCGGTCGGCGGTGGCGAAGGCGTAGCCGCGCCGGTTCATGTTGATGCGGTTGCTCGTTGAGCGGGCGATGTCCTCCATGAGATCGATGCTGCGATTCATGAAGGCGGTCATGGCCCGGTCGGGACCGGGCCACCAGTTGCGATAGGCCTCGCTCGACTTGTCGGATGTCATCGACAGCGGATTGCCGGCCTCGACGAGCACCACGTTGTCCTGGCCCTGCACGACGGCGAGATGATAGGCGGCTGCGATCCCGGCGATGCCGGCGCCGCAAATGACGATTTTGTTCGACGTGGGCATGGGCCTTCAACACCTTGAAGCTGCGTGCGCACCGGCTCGTGTGATTGGGTTCGAGTTTATGGCTCTCCGCCGCGTTGCGATAGCGCCAAGGTGCGGTTCGGAGTGAAGCGTGCGGGTTGATCGCATGCGCTCACGTGCTATAGGACGACGCATGATGATGTTTGCTTTCATGATTGCCTCGGCTGTCTTCCGAGCGTAGCCGGCTTGCCCGCCTGCGGGCCCTTAGCCGGGCGCACACGCCCGAAGGTTTGAAAACGCCGGCCTGCACCCGCGAAGGGTGACAGGATCCGGCGCTATGTCATGAGAGCTTCAATGCCAGATCATCACGACGCGCCGCCTGCGCTGAGCCAGGCTGATATCGAGCACTTCATCTCCAGCGGTTTCGTCAAAATCGAGCGCGCGTTTCCGCGCGTGATTGCCGATGAAGCCCGCGCCATTCTCTGGGCGGACACGGGCTGTGATCCCGGTGATCCCGCAACATGGACCAGGCCGGTCGTCCGCCTCGGCATGTATACGGGAGAGCCGTTCCGCCAGGCGGCCAACACGCCCATCTTGCACGCCGCCTTCGACCAGCTCGCCGGTGCGGGGCGATGGCTGCCGTGCATGAGCATGGGCACGTTTCCGGTGCGCTTTCCCTCGCCGGTCGATCCGGGGGATGCGGGCTGGCACATCGACGTGAGCTTCGGCTTCGACGCGCCGGACTTCCTGTCCTGGCGTGCGAACGTCCGGTCGAAGGGTCGGGCGCTCCTCATGCTGTTCCTGTTCTCGGATGTCGGCGCGGAGGATGCGCCGACCCGCATTCGCATGGGCTCGCATAACGACATCGCCCGCATCCTGACTCCGGCCGGAGAGGGTGGTCTGACGCTGCGCGAGCTGGCGGCGAACGGCTTTGCCGAAACCGCGCATTGCCCCGAGGTGCTGGCGACGGGCGCAGCGGGCACTGTCTATCTGTGCCATCCGTTCCTCGTGCACGCCGCGCAGAAGCATCGGGGATCACGCCCGCGTTTCATGGCGCAGCCGCCGCTGCTGCCGAAGGGCGAGCTGTCGCTGCACCGGAGCGACGGGCGCTACTCACCCGTCGAGCTGGCCATCCGGCGGGCGTTGAACATGATCTGACGCACATGGAGCCCTGCAGCACGTCTGCAGGGCTCTCCACGCCCTCAAACCATCTCGGCGTTCGTGATGTAAAACCGCGTGTATTGACTCGGTCGATCGACCGAATTAACATCGCAACCGCATCGGTCGTTCGGCCGAACACATGCCAAGCCGGCGGCCACGATCGCGAACGCCTCCCTTGCCAGGGAGCCAGCCGATGGAGGACCCGGAAATGCGCGCGTCTGCCCTCTTCCTCGTGGTCGCAGCATTCGTCGCTATGACCGCGATATCCATGCCTGCCGGATCTGTGCCGGCTTCAAAAGGCACGACCGCGGCGTGCAAGAAAATAGGTGATGAGTGCCTCAAGAGCCCGCTTTGCACAGGCGGGACGACAAAGAAGAACTGTACCGAGCGGTGCCTGAACAAGCAGGCGAACTGCCTTCGGTACGGCCCGCCCTCGACCAAGGCGGCAGGCGGCAGCGACAAAGGCAAGGTCCGTACCCCCGTGTCAAAGCCCACGGTGCAGCAGCCGACCAAGACGCTCGGCACGAAGAGCGATCCCATCCGCGGCGGGCGACCGGCGCAAAACCGGAAATAAAACCCGGGAAGGCTGGCAGGCCGTCAGGGTGCGCTCTGCCGCTCTCTCGCACGGGGCAGAGGCCGTAACGTTGGGCATGTAAGGAAGATCTTGGTAGCGGGAGGCGGACTTGAACCGCCGACCTACGGATTATGAGACCGTCGCTCTAACCACCTGAGCTATCCCGCCGCAACCAAGCGTGGCGCGATATAAGAAGTGCCCTCAGACACTGTCAAGCGCGCCCTGGCCTGCAAACGAACATTGGCCCGCGTGAACGGGCCAATGCGGTAGAAAACAAACCCGATCCGGGCCGAAACGGCTTTCCGCTCAGCGAATCTTCTCGAAGCGGAGCATCGTGAACAGGCCCCAGGGGCGCAAGGCGCGGCGGTCGAAGACCTTGAGGTTGTCGCAGATCATGACGCGGTCGACGTCGAACACCGGGTGCCAGCCGAGCTTGTCGGCGAAGGGCGCCATGCGGCGCTCGACCCAGCCGCGCACGCCTTCTTCCTGGCTGAAGTGATTGACCAGGACGACCTGACCGCCAACCTTGGTGACGCGCGCCAGCTCACGCATGACCTTCTCGGGGTCGGGGACCACGGTGATCACGTACATGGCGACGACGGTGTCGAAGGAACCGTCGGCGAACGTCAGCGCGCTGGCGTCCATCTCGTAGAGGCCGGTGACGTTGCGCAGGTTCTCCTCGGCGACCTTCTCGCGCGCCTTGTCGAGCATCTCGGGCGACAGGTCGATGCCGACGATGTCGAGATGACGGCCGTAGTCCGCCAGCGCCAAGCCGGTGCCGACGCCGACCTCGAGCACGCTGCCGTGACGCTGGTTGATGATCTCGACCGCGTGGCGGCGGCCCTCGGTGGTGAAGCGGCCAAACGTGTGATCATAGACGGGCGCCCAACGGCGATAGGCGCTCCGGACGGCTGCCTCGTCCATATGAACGGCGGCCGCTGCGGCACCTCCCCTGGTCGAGAAGGCTCGTTCGTCTGGCCTCCTCGAACGCAACGTCGATTTCATACTGGTTTTGCTCCTCTGACAAACCCGGGCGTCAAGCGTGTGGCGTGATCACGGAGGGACGGCGCCGGGGACGCAGCAGACTGCGCGTCCGGTCCTGGCGCTGAATTGTCTGGCAGGTCGGTGTCAGTCGCTGACCGGGTCGAGGCGATCCATCCGCCTCCGAGCACGCGCGCGCCAGCTGAGCCGTCGGCGTAGAACACGCAGGCTTGGCCGGCAGCGACCCCATACTCTCCCTCATGCAGCATCACAACCATATCTCCATGCCTGGAGAACAGTGTGGCAGGCTGCGGCGGCTGGCTCGAACGGACACGGACGAAAACGTCGAGGCCCCCTTCGCCCATATCCTCAAGCGCGCTATCACCGAGCCAGTTGACGTTTCTAAGCACGATCAAGCGTGCGCGCAAGTCGCTCCGCTGGCCGACGACAACTTCGCGACGATCAGCGTTGAGCCGCACAACGTACAGTGGCTCGCCGGTGGCGATCTTCAGGCCTTTGCGCTGGCCGACGGTGAAATTGATGATGCCGTCGTGGCGGCCCAGCACGCGGCCGTCGACGTGTACGATATTGCCGGCCTGAGCCGCATCGGGACGCAACCGCTCGATGATGTCGGCATAGCGCCCGGTCGGAACGAAGCAGATGTCCTGGCTGTCGGGCTTGGTGGCGACGCGCAGGCCGAGCTCATGGGCGAGTTCCCGCACGCGCGCCTTGTGCATCCCGCCGAGCGGGAAGCGCAGGAACTCGAGCTGCTCGCGTGTGGTGGCAAAAAGAAAATAGCTCTGGTCGCGGTCGGGATCGGCGGCGCGGTAGAGGCGCGGACCCTCCGCGCCGTGGCCGCTGGCGATGTAGTGGCCGGTGGCGAGGGCGGCGGCGCCCAGGTCGCGGGCGGTGTCCAGCAGGCTTTCGAACTTGATCTGCTGGTTGCAGACGACGCAGGGGATCGGCGTCTCGCCGGCAAGGTAGCTGTCCGCGAACCCTTCGATAACCTCGGCGCGGAAGCGATCCTCGTAGTCGAGGACGTAGTGTGTGATCCCCAGGGTATCGGCAACCCGGCGGGCGTCGTGGATGTCCTGGCCGGCGCAACAGGCACCCTTGCGGCCCGTGGCTCCGCCGTGATCGTAGAGCTGCATGGTGAGGCCGACGACGTCGTAGCCCTCGCGCTTGGCGAGTGCAGCCACAACTGAAGAATCCACGCCGCCCGACATGGCCACGACGACGCGCGCACCCGCCGGCAGCCCCTCGAAGAGGCCGCCCTGAGCGCCGGTGCCTGGTGCGGACATGGTCATGGCAATACGAGGTAGCTCGCAGTCAACGTCGCAAAGGGGTCAACAGTTGCCGGGCCGGGTACTGAAAAAGGGCTCCCGGCGGCCGATCCGGCTCGGCGGCGGGGACCATAGGGCGGCGGGCCTTCCGCCGCAATATCCCGCGTAAAGGCACACGCCCGGGCGATTGCAGTCGCGCGGAGCATTTTGAACGCTGATGAATTCATCCGGGGGCTTGCCGCAGGGCGGCCCGTCCCATTGCGCCCTGGTCGTTTACCATGTATGAGCATGATGCGTGATCTGACTGAAAAATATAGTAAAAATGTGACACTCAGTTGGAGTGTATTTACCCAACACCTTCAGCCGAAATTAATCGCGTTCGGCTAGCTTGGGGCTCGAGGTCAGCGAGGATGTATCGAGTATCATGACCGAACAACAGTTCAGGGCGCGTACGCGCTATGTCATCGGGCCTGACGGCAGTCCGCTGACGGTTGCCGATCTGCCGCCGAAGGATACCAAGCGCTGGGTCATCCGGCGCAAGGCGGAGGTCGTCGCCGCAGTGCGTGGTGGACTCCTGAGCCTCGAAGAGGCTTGCGAGCGCTACAAGCTGACCGTGGACGAATTCCTGTCCTGGCAGCGCTCCATCGACAAGCACGGATTGCCAGGCCTTCGGGCGACCCGCATTCAGGACTATCGCAGCTAAGCGGCTCAGGTCCTGAGGCGGCCGCGCGTACGAACATCAGCGTGATTTGGTTGTGCCCGTGGCAATGGGTGTCGTTGCCTTGGGTGCAGCGCCGTTCTGCACGGCCGTAACGAGGCCGCCTTGCGGTGCAGGGGAAGCGGGGCTGCAGTCGATCTTGTCCGCGGCCCACCGTTGGACATCCTGCGTCATGGTAGTGCCGAGCGGCTCCGGCATCTTCAGATTTTCACCGGCAACGGCAGTCCCTTCCGGCACGCGCTTGATCAGCACGCGATAGGCGCGCAAGCCGAGCGGGCTTGGATTGGTGCGATCGCGCTCGTGGATGACGATCTCGGCGCCGGCATTCGCGGACGGCGGCGCCACGTCGGCATGAAACACGTAAGCCTGCTTCAGCGGGCCGGATGTGCCGAACCAGCACGCCATGGCTCCGCGGGCGATGCGCGTATAGATCTCAGACGGCTCTTCGGAATGGGCAGCGACAGGCAGCTCGACCTTGGGCAGCTTCGGCAGCGATGAGCCGCTGCATCCAGAGAGTGCGAGGGTGCCGAGAACGATCGCCAGGGTGCGCCCGGTCCCGCTCTGCCGAGCAGGATCGCGTGCCACGCGCGCGCATGCCTTTGAAACCGCCCCCATCATGGCGGGACGATTGCAGAGCCTGTTTGGGATGGCAAGAGGTTGCGCCGTTAGGCGCAACGCTTTGCGTGGACGGCATGCACCGCGCGTTGTGCGCAGTCTCAGCCCATCATCGCGCCGGAGGCGCGTTTCATCGCGCCGGAGGCGCGTTTCATCGCGCCGGAGGCGCGTTACCCGTCATCGCGCCGGAGGCGCGTCAGCCCATCATGGCATCCGAGCCGCGCTCGCCGCGGCGCCGGCCGCGCGCGCTTTCGCGCTCTTCGCCGCTTTCGGCTTTGGTGAGGTTCTCGGCGGCTTCATTGCGCTCCTGCTGCGCAGCCTCGAGCTTCACGCGCAAATCGTCGATCGACGTCTTGAGATTGTCCCGCCTTTGTGCCGCCGCTTTTGCGAACGTTGAATAGGCGAAGTGACTCAAGTCCTTCACGCCGGTCCGGTCTTCCTCCGACGCGATCTGCCTATCGAGATCGGACACCATGACCTCGAATTCGCGGATGATGGATTCGAGATCGGCAACCTTGCGTGCTTTTTCGGCGGCTTCAAAGCGCCTGAGACGGAGCGCGCCTTCGCGTGGCTTCATAGCTCGATACCCCCTACACAGTCGAACGTCTGACGCACCAGGATCAAATTTCGTGCCAGCTTCGCACTTCCGCCGCGGTTCACTCCGGCCGGCGTTCGATCCCACCTGCAACGATTGCTTTAGTATGCCGCTGGCGCATTAAGTTGCGGTAAAGCAACGCCCAGGAAGTTCTGAGTCGGCCGGTGTCAAATTCGCTCGCCGGTTCTCAACAAGAGACTAGGGCCCGGTGGGCAAATCAGATATTAAGCAATTTAGGGGGCTGGCGCCGCGATGGCAAGTTGAGGGGGCCTGGAGGCGCCGTCTGCCCCTGGTGTGAGGGGCTAGTAATCATTCAGATTTTGGGTGCGGCGCGGGCAAATTGCGCCGGAGCGTGGCCTGTTAGGGTCGCGTCGAGGATATGTTGCGGTGCGGCGGGTAAGGGCGCGTCTGGAGGTCTTTTCCAACAATCGTATCAAAGCGCCAAGTTCCTAAAGACTAAATTAGGGTTTGTTAACCTCTCAGACCTAGAATCCTGAAGATGAATTAGCATTGTTGCGTGTGTGCTCTCCAGAAAATCCGGGGCAGCGGGCCTGGAACGGGCCGGGGAAAAGAGGTTTAGGATGCGAGTCCTTCTGATTGAGGACGACAGCGCAACGGCACAAAGCATCGAGCTGATGCTTCAGTCCGAAGGCTTCAATGTCTACACGACGGATCTTGGCGAGGAGGGGGTAGACCTCGGCAAGCTCTATGATTACGATATCATTCTTCTTGACATCAACTTGCCGGACATGAGCGGGTACGATGTCCTGAAGACCTTGCGTGTGAGCAAGGTTCAGACGCCGATCCTCATCCTGTCGGGCTTGGCCCAGATCGACGACAAGGTGAAGGGTCTCGGATTTGGTGCCGACGACTACATGACGAAGCCATTTCACAAAGACGAGCTGGTGGCGCGCATTCATGCGATCGTGCGGCGCTCGAAAGGTCACGCGCAGTCGGTCATCGAGACCGGCAACCTGCGCGTCAACCTTGACACCAAGACCGTCGAAGTTAACGGCGCCCGCGTGCATCTGACGGGTAAGGAATACCAGATGCTCGAGCTCCTTTCGCTGCGCAAAGGCACGACGCTGACGAAAGAGATGTTCCTCAACCACCTTTATGGTGGCATGGACGAGCCCGAGCTGAAGATCATCGACGTCTTCATCTGCAAGCTGCGGAAAAAACTGCAGGTTGCGACCGGCGGCAAACATTACATCGAAACAGTTTGGGGTCGCGGCTACGTGTTGCGCGACCCGAGTGATGAAACCCAGGCTGCTTAAGCGTTTCATCTGCCCGATGAATTTGTGAAGGGGCTCGCATCGCGAGCCCCTTTCTGCTATCCGCCGCTTGGCCCCCGCGCGGGCGTCAATCGCAACGGAGTGCTCCCATGCAAGCCAGCAATCCTCCGACCGGCAACACGGGCAAGCTCGCGGCGGGCATCGTTCCCGTGACACCGTTCCAGCAGAACTGCACGCTGATTTGGGACGATGCGGCCAAGATTGGAGCGGTCGTCGACCCAGGCGGAGACGTCGACCAGATCAAGGCGGCCATTGCCCAGGTCGGCATGACCGTCGAGAAGATCCTTCTGACGCATGGGCATATCGACCACGTCGGCGGTGCGCGCGAACTAGCCGATGCCCTGAAGGTCAAGATCATCGGCCCGCACCAGGCGGACCGCTTCCTCATGGAGGGGGTGGAGAAACAGGCGGCTTCCTACGGGCTGACCGGCGTGCGCAATGTCACGCCGGACCAGTGGCTCACCGAGGGTGATACGGTGGCGGTGGCTGGCCACACGTTCGAGATCCTGCATTGTCCCGGGCATTCGCCGGGCTCGGTGGTGCTCGTCAACCGGGCACACAAGCTGGCGCTGGTCGGCGACGTGCTGTTCAAGGGCTCGATCGGGCGCACGGACTTCCCCTACGGCGACCATGATGCGCTGATCAACGCCATCAAGACGAAGGTGCTGCCGCTCGGTGACGATTTTGCCTTCATCTGCGGTCACGGGCCGACCGGCACCATCGGTGAGGAGCGGCAGTCCAACCCGTTCATTCAGTAATGGTTGCGTGACGAGCGCATACGCCTTGGCGTCCGCGGCGTCAGCATTTTCGAAGCATAACCCATCCCGCCTGCCTCTCCACCCCACCCCGCCTTCAACTGGCGTTGAGGGCGACCCTCCCCGTCAAGGGGAGGGTGTCAGAATTATTGTTGCTCGTGTCATTGGATGACGAAGCTCCATGCGTAGAATTGATCATACATCTCGGCATCGCTTCGCAATTCCCCTCCCCAGCGGGGAGGGGTAGGGGTGGGGAGAGGCAGCGCGCGTAGCACTTATGCTGTTGTCAGCTCCCCGGCAACGCGTGCACGTTCTCGAAGAACATGTCCTTCCAGGAGTCCGGCTTGATGCGCAGGGCCCCGGTCCGGTGCATGAACTCCAGGTACTTCATGACGTTCTTCGGCGTCATCGTGAATTCGATGGCGGGATCCTGCAGCATGGCCAGGATCTCGGCATGCGTGCTGCGCTTATCGTTGGCGATGTCGAGATAACGCTGCGCCGCCCTCGATTTGTCGGCGTTGATGTACTTCGTGGCCTCCTCGAAGGCGGCGAGGAACGCCGCATACGTCTTCGGGTTCTCGCTGTGGAATTTCGCTGTCGTCCAGACGAGGTTGAAGGTCGCCGGCCCGCCGAGCACGTCGTAGGAGTTGACCAGCGTGCGGATGCCCGGCGTCTTGAGCTGCTGGTACTGGAAGGGCGGTGAGGAGAAATGCCCAGTCACCTCCGACGCGCCTGACAGCAGCGCAGCCTGGGCATCCGGATGCGACATGGCGATGGTGAGGTGGTCGAGCTTGTTGTGATTGCCCGCACCGAACTCCTTCTCGGCCGCCATCTGCAAGGTGACCGCCTGGATCGAGACCTTCACGGCAGGCAGCCCGATCTTGTCCTTTTCGGTCAGATCCTTGAGGGAGGTCGCGGTGTTGCTGCGCATGTTGAGGTAAAGCGGCATGGCGTTCATGGCGGTTGCCGCCTTGACGTCCGCTGAGCCCTTGGTGCGCGCCCAGATGGTTGCCATCGGACCGACGCCACCGGAAGCGAAATGCAGAGCCCCGGAGATGATGGCGTCGTTCATGGCCGCGCCGCCAGCCAGCGTCACCCACTCGACCTTCAAGTCGGGAAGGCCGCCCGCCTTGGCCTGCTTCTCGACCAGCTTGTCGGCTTCCATGAGCATCAGCGGGAGGTAGCTGATGCCGTATTGCTTGGCGATCTTCAGCTCGCTGACCTCGGCGCGCAAAGGCGTGAGCCCAAACGCCATGCTGAGCACTGTCACTGCGAGCAGTTTGAGAAAACGGCCGGTACCCATTGTCCTCCTCCCGTTTGCGGCGTCTCATGCGCCTGAAACGTTGAGGAGCGACAGCACCACTTTACCAGCCGAAACTCCAGCGAAAATAATTCGGGCCGCTGCTGGGTGCGTCTCGGCCGTTGCTCTCCCAGTAGTCGACGGTTTGCTGGCGCAGGGTCTGAGCGCAGCTGCGTCCGCACCCGATCCACGTGCCGCGCGGCATGCGGACTTCCCACTCGACGCGGCCGCGGCGCACCGGCGCCGTGATGGTGCCGTGTCCGTACTGGCTTTCGGCGGTCACATAGCCCGGGCCTGCATCCCGGTAAGACCGCGACTGGGCGCTGGCGTCGTCGAGCGACAGGCCGGATACGGCCAGGGCCATGACGGCGGCTGCTGCAAAGCGCATGAGCATTATTCCCCCTGAGGTGTCGCGTGCTAGCTGCGCGATAGATTGATGTTGACCGCCTTCAACCCTGTCCCCGTGGTTTGGATCGAAACGGAATGCCGCCCGCCGTCAAGAGCCACGGTCATGGAACCTGTGACTCCGCCGCCTTCGATCGACAGGTTGAGGCGGTTGCTGGAGGCTTGGCCAGTCACGCGCCCGGCCGCATTGAACTGGCGCTCCTCCCAATCGCCGGTGACCTTGCCGCTGGCGTAATTGAGGTTGGCGCGCAACTCGATCTTGTTGCTCGCCGAGGCGCAGCGGATGGCGAGACCGAGCCCCGCACCGTCCTCCTTGGTGGTGTAGTAGGCCTTGCACTTGAGGCTCTCGGAGCTGCCGCCCTCAAGCTTGATTTGACCGGCCCCCGACCACGAGCCGTTGAGCGTCGCGAACGGGCTCTGCGCGAAGGCTGAGGCCGGGATCAGAAAGAGCGACGCGATCGCGGCCGTGAAGCGGACGAGGGTGGCCAGCACATGTCTGCGGAACATCAGAGGGTCCCTTGCATCGGTTTCGCGCCTGTGTCGCGACTCCCCCACAGAGCCGCTGGCGGACCCACGGGCAGCCTGCCCAGGGAACCAGGCGCGATTTCCCTAGCACGCTTCGTCCTCTACGTCAGCCTCGCGTACCCCCATCGGGCACTAGTTGCGGCGTAGCGAAACATTCAGGCCACGCAGGCCCCCGCCCGATGTTGCCACCGTCACGGTATGGCTGCGTCCGCTCGCCAGGGCGACCGACATGCTGCCCGACGTCGTGCCTGAGAAGCGCAGCTCGACCCGGCTGTCGCTGGCCCGGCCCGAAGCGCTGCCTGAGGCGCCCAGTGTCCGCTCCTGCCAGCTTCCTGAAACCCGGCCGGCGTTGTAGGCCAGATTGCCCGCCAACTCGAACGAGCTGGCCGGACTGGCGCAGCGGATGGTGAGATCGAGCCGGGAGCCGCCCGGCCCGCTCCTATAGCGGGCATTGCAGCGCAGCCGCTCGCTCTGGCCATTTTCGAACGTGACGCGGCCGCTGCCGCTCCAGCTGCCTGAAAGGGCCTGGAACGGGCTGGCGGCGTGCGCAGAGGCCGCGCCTGCCAGCGCCATCGCGGCAACGATCGCCGTCATTCCCAATCGTCGTGCCGCAGGCGCCATTTTGTACCCTCTGCCCATGAACCTCTCCTGTTGTCTTAACGAGGTACGATGTTGGTTGCAGATTGGATTGCGACAAGACCCACGGCGGATTTGCGTTCGCGTTGCACTTTCCGCTCGCTATCGTTAATTGCGACTCACCAACGCGCAGACATGATCGCGCAGGTGCGCGCCCGGACGAAATCGTCCGCTCACGGCAATGTGGACAGCTCTGCAGCTTGTCGGGCGGTTACGCAGATGTCGGCTTGCGGCACGGCTGAGCCGTGAACTCGCACCGCTTGAGGCGGAGCGTGGGGGTCGTCGTGCAGGTGTGCTTGATTTCACGGGCTTGCTTGATATCGACGTAGGCATCACCAAGCGTCGATTTGACCTTGTCCTGCCAGGCCTTCTCAGCTGCGCTTTTGGCGAGGCCCTCGGTCGGGCGCCCCTTGCCCTCCGCCTTCATGGGCTCGGAGCAGTTGGACGGGGGCTTCTTCCCACGCTTTTGTACCTGCTGCACAAGGCCGGAGGTTTCGGTGCCCTGCACGGCCGTGCCGCGCAGCATGGCGGCGTCGAGTGGCAGTGACAGGGCGATCAACGGAAGAGCGGCGAGCGAGAGGCACGAAGCGAGTTTGAGCATGGTCCAACCCTGATTTGTCCGGATGCCTTGCCCGGCATCGAGGTCGCAGCGTTCCAGTATAGCGCCGGAAGGCGGCCACGCTATGGTCGCGCAGCCACATCAGCGGGCTCAGCGCGGGCCCGGGCATGGCGGCTTGTCGTCTGCCGCGAGCGACCGCTTGGCCTCCTCCAGGAGCTTGAAAAAGGCGCGCACGCGTTCGCTGTCGTGGAATTCCTCGAAGCGCATGATCTGGTCGCCCTTGACGCGCCAGACGTGCCGCATGGTTCCGTCGTACTCGAGGCCCGTCAGCTTGTGCCGGTAGTGGAAGCGCACCTGGGAATGAAAGGCGATGCCCTGCGAGACGATGCCGATGGGATGGTAGGAGAGAAAGTCGTACTCATCGAAGATCATGCGGAAGCGCGGCAGCAGCTCTTGGCGTCCGCGCAGCTCGCCAAAGAAGGGCGCCACCTCGGTCGGCAGATGGATGATGAAGGCAACGTCCTCGGCGAAGCAGGCCATGACGGCCTCGAGATCGCGAGCGGCCCAGGACGCATAGGCAGCCTCGATCAGCAGCTTGTCGCTCGGCAGCATGACCGTTCCTCCCTTTTTTCGCCATTATATATGCTGTTTTACTGCCTGATCCACGCGGAATTGTATCGGGATATGCGCAATGTCGCTTTTGCCAATAACCTGTTGTGGTTGTGACGGGCGCAGGGCTTCGGGGGATTATGCATGCGGGCAATGATCGGGGTTATGAGCCTGGGGCTGGTGGCTTTTGCCGGCCCGGCCGCGATCGGCCAAACAGCGGAAAGCCTGCCGCCCCGCAAACCCGGTTATTGGGAGATTCGCATGCTGACGGACAGCCCCGGCGGCGGTGGCAACACGGAAATCGCATCCCAGATGTGCATCGATGCGGCGACCGACCGCGATATGATGGACTTCGGTTTGCAGGCCTCGAAGGAGGCCTGCAAAAAGTACGAGACGAAGCGGGACGGCGCCGCGCTCGTCATCGATGCCGAGTGCACGTTCGGGCCCATGACGAGCACCACGCGGTCGACGATCACGGGCGATTTCCAGTCCACCTATACGATCCGGATCGAAGGCACGACGGACGGTGGCTTCAATGCTCCGGGCGCGCCCAAGGGGCCGCAGAAGACGGTCGTGGTGCAAACCGCGCGCTGGCTGGGGCCGGCGTGCGGCAACGGCATGAAGCCCGGCGACATCGCCATCCCCGGCGGCATGAAGTTCAACGTCAAGCAGCTCAAGGGGCTGCAGAAAATGCTGCCGCAAACGAGCAAGTGAGCCAGGCCCTGCGCCAGCATCTCCACGCACGCCTGTAGAGGCCGAAACGCCGACGGGTTATGATGCCGGCGGCGGTCATCGACTGTGCCTTGCCGGGGCGGTTTTCCGGGCTTGGCAGCGGCGAGACAGCCCAAATCGAAGAGGAAGGAACGCCAATGAAGCTCAAGCTGCATCACATCAATCTGTGCTCGTCCGACGTCCCGGAGATGGGCAAGTTCTATCGCGACGTCCTCGGCATGGAGAACGAACCGACGCGCGACGGCATCCGCGTCACGCAACAGGGCTATTCCGGCGATGTGGCTTTCGTCACCGACGGCAATCTGGAAGTGCATCTGGCCGAAAGGGACATGAACGTCGGCTTCAAGACCAAGCAGGCGATCAACCCGTTGGAACGCGGGCATATTGCCTTCCGCACGGACGATATCGAGGCCTTCAAGAAGCAGCTCGAGGCGAAGGGGATTGCCTATTCCGACTATGGCACCTGGGCCATGAACGGCTGGCACCAGATCTTCTTCCACGACCCGGAAGGCAATATCATCGAAGTGCATCAGGCGCGTTGATTTGAGGCCGGCTGCGGGCATCGATCGGAATTGGCGTCCGCCTTCACGGGTATTGGCGCCCGGCGGCCAACGAAAATTGCGCGGCGCGGCCATCTGCCCGCGCAGCGCATCCTGAGCTACGCGCGTGCGCTTTTGGGCATGGGGGCCATTTCGGGCGGGGCATTCACAACAGTATTTCGAGGCGTTTCGTCACCTTTTATTGCCATCGCACCGTTTTGTGGCGTTTCATCATTTGGTATTAACCAGGCGGCGGCAGGCGTTGCGTATTTGCCGTTCGATAACGCATTGTAGATTGAACTACGATAATTCCCTTTGGAATTGATTCATTGCTGCGGAAGCCCCTCGATGCGCGTGCGCATTCCGACATCCTGGCTTGCCGGCCCTGCCCTTGAGCACCGGGAGCCGCCAGGTTGCGCGCGCGCCGAGCCCATGCGCCAGGACGGCTTGGGAGCGGACGTCCTGCCGCTGGCGCGTGCTGAGCATCTTCTCGACGTGCGCCTCGAAGCCCAGCCTGCGATCCAGGCTCCGGCGTCCATGCACGTCGCCTATCTGATCAACACCTACCCGATGGTGAGTCTCAGCTTCATCCGCCGCGAGATCCGGGCTATGGAGCGCCAGGGTGTCACCGTCGATCGCCTCGCGCTGCGCGGCTGGGATGAAAAGGTCGTCGATCCCGACGATGAGGTCGAGCGCGCGCGCACGCAATATGTCCTGCGTCACGGCATAGGGCCGCTGACCATGGCGGTATTGCGCACGGCCGCCCGTCGTCCGCGCCAATTCCTATCCTCTCTGGCGACGGCCATCGGCATGTCGCGCCATGCTGACCGCGGCCTCATCTATCACCTCGTCTACTTCGCGCACGCCTGCATGGTGCGCGAATGGGTGGCGCGCTCGGGCGCAACACATCTGCATGCGCACTTCGGCACCAACGCCGCCGAGGTCGCCATGATCGTGCGCCTGCTGGGCGGGCCGCCCTACAGCTTCACGGTGCATGGCTCCGAGGAGTTCGACAAAGGCGAGACGCTGGGGTTGGACAAGAAGATGGCCAACGCCAAGTTCATCGTCGCCGTCAATTCGTTCTGCCGGGCGCAGATGTTCCGCCGGTCGGCCATCGCCGACTGGGGCAAGATCAAGATCGTGCACTGCGGGCTCGATGACACGTTCCTGAGCGCACCGCCGCGGGAAGCGCCGGACGTGCGGCGGTTCGTGAGCATCGGCCGCTTCTGTAAGGAGAAGGGACAGATCGTCCTGCTCGAAGCCTTCAGCCAGGTGCTGAAGCGCTACCCTGATTGTCAGCTGGTGCTGGGCGGCGATGGGGAGATGCGGCAGGAGGTCGAGGAACGCATCCGCACCCTCGGCATCTCGGAGTCGGTCCGGGTGACGGGATGGCTCAGCAACGAGCAGGTTCGCGACGAGATCCTGGCCGCGCGCTCGCTCGTGCTGCCGAGTTTTCAGGAGAGCCTTCCGATCGTCATCATGGAGGCCATGGCCTGCCGGCGCCCGGTCATCGCCACCTATGTGGGCGGCATGGCCGAGCTGGTGGAGCCGGGCGCCACGGGATGGCTGGTGCAGACCGGCAACGTCGAGGAGCTGGAGGCGGCGATGCTCGCCAACCTCGCCATGCCGATCGAGGATCTGCGCAGTCTGGGCGAGGCGGGCGCCGCGCGGGTGCGTGCTCGTCACGTTGCCGACAGCGAGGTGAGCAAGCTCGTCAAGCTGTTCCAGGCGCAGCAGGTCGTGCAGGCCATCGAGCAGTGGCTGTGCTGACGGGGCCAACTTAGGGCACCGGCGGATCGAGCATGGCGATTCACCTGACAAAGCCGCTGAAGACGCTCGCCAAGCGCGCGATGGCGTCGCCGATTGCCTATGAGGCTCTGCGCGCGCGGGCGTTGCGCGGGAGGCCCGTGACGGTGCTCGTCTATCACACGCTCGGTCCCGATAGTGACGATGTCGATGCCTGGACGGTGGCGCGTGTCGGCATGTTCCGCCGCCAGATGGCGTTCCTGCGAGAGGCCTACGATATCGTCACGCTCGACGACGCATTGAGCGATGCGCCGTCGCCGGATGCGAAGCCGCGCGCCGTCATCACGTTCGACGACGGCGATGTGGGCCTGCACACGCACCTGCTGCCCTTCCTCGCCGACGCGGGGATTCCCGTGACCGTGTATGTCGCGACCGGGCAGATCGAGAGTGGCCGGTGCCATTGGTTCGACCGGGTGATGAACGCACTCCAATCCACCGGGCCGCTTGCCATCGATCTGGAAGAGCAGGGTCTGGGGCGCTGGGTGTTCAATGCAGAGCGCGGCGAACGCAACTGGCTGCTGATCTCGGAGCTGCTGGAAAAGCTGAAGCACATGCAGCCGCCGGCCCGCGAGCACGCCGTCGAGGCTATCCTCGCGCAATCCGGCGAGGTCGAGCGCCCGCACTTTACCCCGCTGGCACCGATGACGATCGCGCAACTGCAGGAGCTGGCCCGGTCGCCATGGGTGACCATCGGTGCGCACACGCATTGCCACAGCCTGCTCGACAGGATCCCTCTGGACCAGGCGATCGAGAGCATCACCACGTCGCAGCGGTTGCTCCGGGAATGGACCGGGCAGGAGGTGCGCCACTTTGCCTATCCGAACGGCAACCACACACGGGAGCTGGAGGGTGCCGTCGCCGGCGCACGGTTCGCGACTGCGACCACGGTCGAGGCCGGACTCTGGGACAAGGGCACGCGCCCCTTCGCGATCCCGCGCGTCTCGGTCGGCCGCTACGAGGACATGGACCGCTTCAAGCTGCGCCTGATCGGCATCTAGCGTTCACGCCATCGCCGCTGTTTCTCGCGGTTACCGCAGTTCTTCATGCTGCACCAGTGCCGGATCTGCCCCTTGCTCGTGTCGAGGTAATACACGTCACAGTCGGAAGCGCCGCACTTGCGAATTCTCCGGCGGTCAACGTCGACGAGCAGGCGCTCGATGGCCAGGGCGCAGGCGTGCAGGGGAATATCGGCCGCGCCTGGTGATGTCCAGGTGAACGCAGCCAGACCGGAAGACGCCGAGGGGATGAGGTGTCGCGCCGCGTGCGCCGCCCGGATCGCCGTCGAGATCGCGAGCAGATCGGCTTTGCTTGCGGCTCTGTCTTCGTTGAGCGCTTTCAGCACGTCATGCAAGTGCTCGCGCAACGTGCGAGCGCGCGTCGCGATGCGGGCACAGGCGCGATCGCGCGATGCCAGAAGTCGGGTCGCGATGGGGGGCTCGACAAGTCCTGCCAGCTTCGTGAAGCCGACGAGGCTCGTGTAGGACGCCAGGTTCTCGATCGGCAACAGCGAGGGCCGCTCGTCCAGCGTATTGACGAAATCCAGAGCCGGATGTCCTCCGCTCCATTCGAACGGATCCGTCCGCACGTTCATGCTCACGCTTGCCTCATATTGGGGGCTTGCATAACATAACCTGTTAAAGACATATTACAGGTTATCCACAAATTGCCCAAGAGGTGGGCTGTGACGGCCGCAAACTACGCGCGCGGTGCCATCTACGGACTGGCCGCGGTCAGCATATGGGCGGGATGGATCGTGGTGGCCCGTCTCGGGCTGCGCACCAGCCTGACGCCATGGGATATCGCGGCGCTCCGCTTTGCAGTCGCTGGGGTACTCCTTGCTCCGTACGTGTTGAGCAAGGGGATCGCCTTTGAGCGCCTGGGCTGGATCGGCTTGGCAGCAATCGTGTGTGGCGGCGCAGCCCCGGTTCTGCTCGCCAATTCGGGACTGTTGTTTGCGCCGGCTGCGCACGCTGGAGCGATGTTTCCGGGTGTCATGCCGCTGATGGTCGCGCTTCTCGCCGCAGTCGTTCTGCGGGAGCCGTTCACGGCGGCAAAGAAAATCGGCTTTGCGTTGATCCTGCCCGGCGCGCTTGCCATTGCATCTGGGCCCGAGATCCAGGTCGGGACCTGGCAGAGCATCGGCCACGTGCTGTTCCTCGCATCGGGTTTTGCGTGGGCCTGCTACACCGTAGCGATGCGCGGTGCACGCCTCGACGGGCTGCATGCCGCAGCGATTTCGGCCGTGGGGGCGATGCTCCTCTACTTGCCCGCCTATTGGATATGGGCTGCAGGCAATCTCGCCCAGGCTGCGTGGACGGACATCGCTCTGCAGGCGTTCGTCCAGGGCGTTCTCACCGCCATTGTGTCCCTTGTCCTCTACGGGCGGGCGGTCAGCATCCTCGGTGCTTCGAGCGGGGCTGCGTTTGCTGCGATGTGTCCGGCGCTGACCGGCCTTATGGGCATACCGATCCTCGGGGAATGGCCGACCCTGTGGGAGTGGGCCGCAATCGGCCTGATCTCTGTCGGCGTCTATATCGTGAGCGGCGGTCCGTTGCCGGGACACAGTCCCCGGTAAGGGGTCAGACTGCCGGTTCGAACGTGCGCCGGAAGCCGCCGACCCGCTCCGCCAGATACTGCGCGAAGTCGTAGTTCGGCCGCTCGAGGTGACTGAGATGGCCGGCGCGCGCGGCGCCGGCGCTGGCGCCGCGATAAACCTTCTCCGTGCAGCCGCGATCCTCGACGTTGACCTTGTCCAGCAGCGCCTTGAGCTGGGCGAAGTGGGCCTGCGCCTCGTCCGAGTTGACGAACTCGGGCGCCATGCCGCCGCCGAACACGATGTGCACTTGGCCTGCGCCATGCGGATGCAGCGACAGATACCAGAAGTAGCCCGGTGTCAGCGTCACCAGCATGCTCGGATAGACGGCGAGCAGGAACGTGGTGCGCCGGCGGTCGCCCTGCATGCGCGTGTTGGAGGGATGCGCCAGCGCGATCTTGAGCGTGTTGTCCTTGAGGATGGTGTGATAGTTGAACGCCGGCAGCCCCGGCGGGCACACCATCTCCTCGAGCTTCGACAGGCCCCCGATCGTCGCCGCGTGGCAGACGGGCAGGTGATAGCTCTCCATGAAGTTTTCCGCGAGGATCTTCCAGTTGGTGTTCCAGATGTGCGTCTCGCGGAACGTCTCGATGTAGTTCTCCATGCTGTAGTCGTCGATCAGCGCTTGCACGCCGGCGAGCTGCTCCGACACTGGTGGCGCATCGGCATTGAGCGTGACCATGATCCAGCCCAGCCATTCCTCGCAGCGGATCTGCGGCAGCTTGTAGCTCTCCTTGCAGAAGTCTGTGTTGAGCGTCATGGCGGGAGCTGCACGCAGCGTGCCGTCGAGATTGTAGGTCCAGGCGTGATAGGGGCAGACGATACTGCGTTTGTTGCCTGAGCCTTCCAGCAGCGTCGACATGCGGTGCAGGCACACGTTCGACATGGCACGCAGGTGCCCGTCGTTGTCGCGAATGACGAAGATCGGCTGCCCCGCGAGCTCGTAGGTCAGGTAGTCGCCGGGTTTTGCCAGCGCGCTGGCGCGGCCTACGGTGACCCAGTCGCGGGCGAAGATGTCCTTGATCTCGCGGTCGAGGAATTCCGGGCTCGTGTAGACATCGGGCGGCATGGCATGCGCGCGCTCGAACGGCTGGCTGACGTTCTCGATCAGCCGCGCAACCGACGGTACGATCGTCATGTCCGGACCCTCCCGATGTGCTCTTTGCATGAGAATCTATATGCTCGGAACGTCGCGGTCACCTCTCACGCGATGCCGTTGCGGCCGTGACGCAGGAAGGCCGGGCGCGCGCTGAGCCGCTCGTAATAGGCGCTGACAGCGGGAAAGTCAGGCCGCTCCGGCACCGGCGTCATGAACCAGCGGTTGACGGACAGCCCGATGGGAACATCGGCGAGGGTGAAGCGGTCGCCGGCAACGAACGGGCCACTGCCGGACAGTTGCGCGTCGAGAATGGCGACATTGCGCGCCCATTCGTCGAGCGATTTGCGCAGGTCGGCCGCGTCGGCATAGGCTGGGTTCTTGCGCACGAGCGCCTGGAAGGCGTAGCGCCAGGCGCTGTTGAACTCCGTTGCCTGCCAGTCGATCCACTTTTCCACCAGCGCCCGTTCGCGCGGCGCCGCCGGCAGTAGGTCGTCACGGCCGCTGTCGCCCGCCAGGTAGCGGATGATCGTGTTCGACTCCCACAGCACGAAATCGCCGTCGACGATGACGGGCACGAGGGCATTCGGGTTGAGCGTCAGATATTCCGGGATGTTGGTGTCGCGGAAGCCCGAACCCCAATCCTCGCGTGTGTAGGGCCGCTCGATCTCCTCGCAGGTCCATAGGACCTTGCGCACGTTGATCGACGATGCCTTGCCCAGGATTTTCAGCATGGGTGCCTCGCTCTGCGATTGCCTTCGCCTTGAGCCGGAAGATATACGGTCTCGGGCGCCGCAGAGCGAGACCAGGGCAGGCGCCGATGAACTCGAGCTCGCACCAGGAGGAACGATTTTGAACCTGTCTGTCACCCTCAGCCGGATCGACGTCTTCCACTATCGCGCGGCGATCAACGAGCCGATCATCACGTCGTTCGGGTCCATTCCGGCGCGGGCGGCGCTGCTGCTGCGCGTCGAGGACAAGGACGGCGCCCACGGCTGGGGCGAGGTGTGGGCGAACTTCCCGCCGTGTGGTGCAGAGAACAAGGCGCGCCTCATCGAGGCCATCGTCGCGCCCACCGCCATCGGCCGCACCTACGCGAGTCCGACGGCGGCCTGGATCGAGCTGACGGCACGCATGCGCCGCAACGCCATCCAGAGCGCGGAGCCTGGACCTTTCGCCGCCTGTCTCGCCGGTCTCGACGTGGCGCTGTGGGATCTCGTCGCGCGCCGGGCCGGCGTGCCGTTGTGGCGGGCGCTGGGCCGCACCGACAAGCCGGCACCGCTGCCGGCCTATGCCAGTAATCTCAATCCCAAGGGCGCACCGGAGTACGTCGCGGCCTGCCGCGAGCGCGGCTACCGTGCCTTCAAGCTCAAGGTGGCGTTCGATCTCAAGAGCGACCTCGACAACGTGCACCGCATCTGCAACGACCTGCGCCCGGGCGAGCGCTTCATGATCGACGCCAATCAGGGCTGGGACCTGGCGGCGGCGCGGCCCGCCGTGGAGGCGTTCAGTCACTATCCGCTGCAGTGGATCGAGGAGGCGATCTGCGTCGATGACCCGCCCGAGCACTGGGCGGAGCTGGCGATGCTGAGCCGCGTGCTGCTGGCGGGCGGCGAGAACGTCATGGGGCTTGCAGCCTTCGACGCCGTCATCACCGCCGGGCATCTCGGCGTCATCCAGCCGGACATCTGCAAGTGGGGTGGCCTGTCGGGATGTCTGCCCGTCGCGCAACGGGCGGTGAAAGCCGGCCGGCGTTATTGCCCGCACTGGCTCAACTCCGGCGTGGGACTGCTGGCGGCGGCGCATCTGCTCGCGGCCGCGGGCGGTGATGGCCTGCTCGAGCACGACGCCATGGAAAATCCGCTGCAGGCGGTTCTGGCGCAACCGTTCCCGCCGCTCGTCGACGGCTGCTTCGCCATTCCGGATGCGCCCGGCCTCGGCATCGAGCCGGATCTCGCGGCGGCAGGATCGTATCTTGTGTCACGGCAGGAATTCTCGGCGAAGTAGCGCGCGGGCGGCGCGTCAGCCCATGTACTTGTCCCAGAAGCCGGCGGCAGGCTCGATCTGCTCGACGACATCGACCAGGATGCCGGAGGGATCGCGCGTCATGAAGCGGCGCTGCCCCCAGGGCTCATCAGTCAGCCCATAAACGATCGGCGCGCCGCCTTGCTGCAGGCGCGCGTGTGTATCGGCGGCGTCATCCACCTGTACGGTCACGATCATGCCGCGGCCATCGAACACTTCGGGGCCTGGAGGCTTCGAGGGATGATCCGCCGTCATGAGGCCGAGGCTGATGGCGCCATCGGTGCCATGCGAGAGCATGACGACCCAGCTCGCTTCGAACACGACGCTCATGCCGAAGTGCGTCACATGGAAATCGCGGCTTCCGGCGAGGTCCTTCACCGTGACGAGCGGATAAACGGAGCGTGCGGTCATGTCGGTCCTTTGCACTTAGCGCGAGAGCGTGCGCGGCCCGAGCCCGAGGATGTCGAGCAGCATGGCGACCGCAACGCCCGCCGCCACGAGCCCCAGTCCGATGAGGAAGGTTTTGATGGCCCGATTGTAGGTGCGCAGGATCAGCGACTGGGTCGAGAGCATGTCGGCGAAGGCTTTCCCTTGCAGGGCTATGCCGGCGAAAATTGGCAAGGCAGCGGCAACATCCACTTTGCTCCAGGCGATCGGATTGGACGCCCATTGATTGAGGAAGCCCAGGGAAAAGCCCAGCACGATGCCGATGGCCGTGACCGAACCGTTGCGGAAGGTCGAGTCGATCCGCTGTTCTGGCGACTCCTGTCCCGGGTCCTGAGACGAGATCATCGGTGCTCTCCGGTCCGTTCGTCCCGCATGGTGACGTGGCGCAATGCGAAGCGCCAAGTTAGAGATTGCAACGTTCCCCGTCCATCATGCCGCAGCGCAAGAGCGATCAAGCGCGCAGTGACCGGCGTGCGTAGAGTGCCGTCATGAGCCCAGTTCAGAAAGCACTCTGGCTTGTCGAAAGCCACCTGCGGGAGCCTCTTACGCTTGAGGAGATCGCCGGCCATGTCGGTGTTTCGACATTCTATCTGACCCGCGCTTTTGCCGCCGTCACCGGCCTTCCGTTGATGCGTTACGTCCGCGCGCGCCGCTTGAGCGAGGGCGCGCGGCTGCTGGCGGCGGGTGCGCCAGACATCCTGAGTGTTGCACTGGATACGGGCTATGGATCGCACGAGGCCTTCACGCGTGCATTCCATGACTACTTCGGCCTGACGCCCGAGCAGTTTCGCGCGAGAGGCGGGAGCACCCTTGCTGCACTCATGGAGCCCATCAACATGGATATGACACCGATGACCGATCTCCCCGCGCCGCGTTTTGAAACGATGAAGGCCTTGCTGCTTGCCGGGATATCCGGGCGCTACAACGTACAGGCGACGGGAGCCATTTCCGCACAGTGGGTGCGCTTCGTTCCGCACCTGGGCCACATCCGTGGGCAGACCGGCCCCATCACCTACGGTGCCTCCTACAATTTCGATAACGAGGGCAACTTCGACTATCTGAGCAGCGTCGAGGTCAGCGACTTCTCGGACCTGCCCGAAGGCTTTGCGACGCTGCGCGTGCCGGCGCACAAGTACGCTGTGTTCCATCAGCGCGGGCACATCTCCACGATCGGCGGAACGTGCGCTGCGATCTGGAGCACATGGCTTCCCACGTCCGGCTACGAGGCGGCGGACGGTCCGATGCTGGAACGCTACGGACCCGAGTTCGATGGCCTCTCCGGCAACGGCGGTTTCGAGATCTGGGTCCCGTTGAAGCCCTGATGCGTGCTGCTACATGCGCTGCGAGGCGATTTTGCGCCACTGTCCCGGCGACAGACCGTAGGCCTGCTTGAACTGCCGGGTCATGTGGCTCTGGTCGGCAAAGCCGCTCTCGGCCGCAACATCGGCCAGCGGCAGCCCCGACTGCAGGAGGCGGCGGGCGCGATCGAGCCGCCGCATCACCACGTAGCGATAGGGGCTGGTGCCGAGGCAGGCGCGGAAATGCCGTGCCAGTGCGAAGCGGGTGAGACCGCTCACGTCTTCCAGCTCCTTCGAGCGGACCGCGCGCTGCAGATTGGCATCGAGGAAATCGCGCGCCCTGATAACGCCCTGCATGTCGGGTGCGCGGATCCTGTCGTGTCCCGATGAGCGATCGAGCGCGGCGAGCGCCTCGGCAATGGCCAGGATCGTCTGGTCGAGCTGCAAGTCCTCCAAAGGCGTGTCGAGATCGGCGAGTGCGAGCGCGATGGCATCGATCAATCGCCGGTCGCCGGTCACGGCCTCGCGCACGAACGGCAGCGGTAGCCGCCGCTCGCCGAGCGCATCGCGGATGAAGCGCGGCTCGATGTAGGCCATGCGATAGCGAAAGCCGCTCTCCGTGCCGGCGCGTCCGTCGTGGACTTCGTCCGGATGCAGGACGATGGCCTGGCCCGACTGGCTGTGCAGCGTCGTCCCGCCGTAGCCGAACGACTGCACGCCCTGCAGCGTCACGCCGATGGCATAAGTGTCGTGCCGGTGCGGGTCGTAGCCGTGGCCCGCAAAGAACGCCTCGATCCTCTCGAATCCCGCTTGCGGCTCCGCACTCCTGATCCAGTCGCGCGGCGAAGCTGTGCACGATCGTTCAAGACGGGCCGGCTGCTTGTGAGGCATCGAACGGGGCATGGATGAAGCGTAGCAGAACGCACGCCGTTCCGCGAACGTGAGGATGCCCCGATGCAGGATGTTTCAAGCTTCTTGGTTGCAGCGATTGCGTTGACGGGTAGTCCGGGGCCCGCGACGCTCGGTCTCGCGGCGGCAGGCGCCGCCTTCGGCGTACGCCGATCCTGGGTGCTGCTCGCCGGCATTCTCGCCGGCGTGCTGATCGTCATGCTGATGACGGCAACCGGCATCATCGGCCTCGTGCTGGCGCAACCGGGCCTCGGGCCGGCGGTGACGGCGCTCGCCGCCGGCTACATGCTGTATCTCGCCTATCGCATCGCCACGGCGCCGCTGCCGGGCGAGCCGTCGGCAGCCGACCGCCCACCAGGCCTCGGCACGGGACTGTTTCTCGGCTTCGGCAATCCGAAAGCCTACGCCGCCATGGGCGCGCTGAACTCGGGCTTCGTGCTCGTGCGCGACGATCTCATGGCGGACGTTGCGGCGAAGGCCGTCATTCTCGCTGTCGTCATTGCCGCTGGCGGTTGGTTATGGCTGCTCGCGGGATCGGCGCTGACGCGATGGCTTCGCGATCCCGTCATGGGCCGCGCCATCAACATCGGCTTTGCCGTGCTGCTCGTCGCCTCCATCGCGCTCGCGTTTCTCCTCTGACGGGATCAAAGGCCCGGCGCTTGACAGGCCGCGGCTTTGCTCGTATTCAACCATTTAGTTATCAACTAATAGGTTGAATACGAGATGCCCAACGATCCACTCAGCACCACGCTTTCAGCTCTCGCCGATCCGACCCGGCGCGGAATTTTGGCGCGCCTCGCCACCGGTGACGCCACGGTTTCGGAATTGGCTGTCCCCTACGACATGAGCCTCGCGGCCGTGTCGAAGCACCTGAAGGTGCTGGAGGGGGCGGGCCTGATCTCGCGCGGCCGGGAGGCGCAGTGGCGTCCCTGCCATCTGGAGGCCGAGCCGTTGCAGGCCGTCTCGGCGTGGCTCGAGGACTTCCGGCGCTTCTGGGATCGCAGCCTCGACAGCCTCGCCGACTACCTGACGGTGATGCAGCAGCAGGCGCAGCCCGGAGCCACAGCGCCGGCAAAGCCGCCTGCGTCGCGCAAACCCCGCACCCGCTCTCAATCAAAATCCCGCTCCAAACGTCAACCCAGAAAGGACACGTGATGAAGATGCACGTCGAAGAACCCTCGGCCAGCGAAGCGACCATCGTCATGACGCGCGTGTTCGATGCGCCGCGCGACGTCGTGTGGGAGGCTCTCACCAATCCGAAACACGTGGCGAACTGGTTCGGCGGACATGGATACACCAGCCCCATCTGCGAGATGGACGTGCGGCCGGGCGGCCATTGGCGCCACACCATGCGCACACCTGACGGCATGGAATTTCCCATGGCGTACGTCTACGTCGAGGTGGTGAAGCCCGAGCGGTTGTCGTGGCGAACAGCCGACACCGATCCGTCCAGCTGCGTCCCGAGAGTGACGCAAACCGTGACGCTCGAGGCGATGGGCAAGCAGACGAAGTGGCGGCTCGTCGCGCGCTTCGGCTCGATCGCGGAGCGCGATGCGGCAGCGAAGATGGGCTTTGCGGAGATGGTCACGCAAGGCTGCGAGCGCTTCAACGACATCGTCAAGGCGATGGCCTGAGCGCAACAGGTCCGGTGGCGCTCACGGCGCCGCCGGACAGCCGCCGTTACGCGCGCGGTACAAACAACTCGTGCAGGAATTCAACGCTGCGTGCGAGGGCTAGCTGGCCGGCCTCGGTGTCGAGATCGAACTGATACTCGTGCGGCAGCGGCGGCGTCTGCTCCGCGCCGAAGAACAGGCGATCGACTTTGACATTCAACTTTTGCAGTGCCTCGGCGAAAGCCAGGGACTCCGGCAGCAACGGGTCGCCGTTGCCGCATGAGATGAAGGCCGGCGGAAAATCGGACGTGACCTGCCGCGTCAGGCACGCGCTGGCGAATTTGGCGTTGGTCGCGAAGTCGCGCCCGCCGCTGTAGGACCACAGCACCGCCGTCGTGAACCATCCGAGCATGCCGCGTGCATCGGTGGGCCTGAGGTCGTAGGGCCCGCAATAGAGGATCGTCCCGGCAAGCTGGCCGGGCGACAGTGACGGTACGATGGCCATGGCTGCCGCATATACCGGCGCCGTGACGATAGCGGCCATCTGCGCCGCGATGTGTGCGCCGGCGGAATCTCCAGCCAGTACGATGCGCGCCGGATCGACATGCAGCTCCGCGGCGTGTGCCACGATATGGCCGAGCGCCGCGTTCAGCTGGCGCACCGGCGTTGGATACGTCGCGCCCGGTGCGATCGCATAGTTCACGCCGATGGTCGTGAAGCCCTTGCCCGCAAGGATCTTCAGGTAGTTGGCAACGTGCTCCTTGCTGCCAGAGACGAAGCCGCCGCCGTGCACCCAGACGATGGCCGGCAGCGCCGTCGCAGTGCCCTCGATCTCAGAGGGAACGTAGACGTCGAAGAGCGTGTCTTGGCTATCGCCTTCGGCATAAGGCAGGTCGCGCCGCGTCGAGATGTTTGCAGGGACGTGTTTTGCCAACGCTTTGTTGGCGGCGCTGCCGCCCCAGTCGAATGTCAGGCGGATGAAGAGCGCCGACGGCCAGGGATTGATCTGGAAGGCCGCGACAATCGCCACGAGCCAGGCGAAATCGAGGATGGCGAGCACGCGCGTTGTCCGGATCAGGGCCTCTCATCAATCGTGCCGCTGGTCTGCTTCGAGGCGCCGCCGCCAGCGGGCGGCCCATTTACACGCCAAATCATTGTCGAAAGCTTGCGCCTCCAGCCAATCGCTAGGAGATGCCATGGAATTGCTGGGTTTTCGCCTTATCCCGAGGCGTAGGGGACGGATCATCGGGGGACACGCCATGTTTGCACCGGAGGATGCCCTCAGGGAATTCGAGGCGTTCCTCGCCAGCAGGGGCCTGGCGGCAGCGATGCTCGGCGTCGAGAACGGATGCGCCGCCGTATTCGACTTCTACCGCGAAGTCAGGGCGAAGGGGTGCACGCAAGTACCCGATGCCGACATGCTGCTGTACCAGTGGGGAACCTACGACTGGGGCGAGGGCGAGCATTTCCAGCTCGACCTGACCCGCCAGCTCATCCCCAGCGAGGAAGCCGAGGACGAGGACATCTGGCAATTGAGCCTCACGTTCCTGTTCGCGCCGGCAGCCGACCTCGAAGCCGTCGGCGCCGGCAACGAATGGTGTCCGTCCGTGCGCGCGTTGCCGCGTTTCGAGGCTCATGTGCGCGGATCGGCAGCCTTCAAAGCCGGCGTCGCCCGCAAGATCGTGCGCACGACGCTCAGCTATGAGTGCGCCGGCTAGGCCTGCTTCGTCAGGACGATGTGCGTGGCCATGCCGGTCGGCACGTGCTCGGTGACGTGGTAGCCGAGCTTCGGCAGGTCCATGCCGGCGAACAGTGGCTCGCCCTTGCCGAGCATCTTGGGCGCGATGGCCACGTGCATCTCGTCGATGAGGCCGGCTTGCAGATATTGGCGGATGGTGGATGCGCCGCCGCCGATCCGGATATCCTTGCCGTTCGCCGCCTTCCTCGCGCGATCGAGCGCGGCTTGGATGCCGTCCGTCACGAAGTGGAACGTGGTGCCGCCGTCCATGCTGACGGATTTGCGCGGGTGGTTGGTGAGCACGAACACGTCGCAGTGGTAGGGCGGGTTGTCGCCCCACCAGCCTTTCCACGTGTCGTCAGGCCAATTCCCGCGGATGGGACCGAACATGTTGCGGCCCATGATCCAGGCGCCGAGGTTGTCGAAGCCGCGCTCCGCGATATCGTTGTCGGGGCCGGTGGAGCCGCCGTCCTTGCCGGTCATCTTATGAAACATGCGGGTGCCGACGATCCACTCGTGCAACGATTCACCGCCGATGCCGAGCGGTTCCTTGAGGCTCTGGTCGGGTCCGGCCCCGTAGCCGTCGAGAGAAATGGAAAAGGAGTTGACGCGGAGTTTGCTCATGCCGGTGTTTCCTTGTGTTGCTTGCAGCCACGGGAGGCGCGGGCAATGGCGCATGGAGCGCAGTACGGCCGGATGTCCCGTCATGTAGCCGGTCAGTGGACGCGATGAGTGTCTGCCGCAGTATTCCGGCTTTGCTGGGGCGAGGCAAACGGCGGCCAGGATGATCCTGCACGTCTCCTGCCAACAGGAGGCACAGCCTAGGTCGATGGCGCAGGCGAGGTGATGCGCTTGTGGGCCACGAGCCGGACGTTCTCGGCGATGTCGGGCAGGCGGTCGAGCAGGCGGCGGAAATCGTCGGCATCGAGCACCAGCAGGTCGGCCGACCGTGTGGCCGTGACCGTCGCCGATCGCGGTTCCTGCGACAGCAGCGCCATCTCGCCGAAGAAATCACCTTCGCCGAGCCGCACCTTGCCGGCGGGTGCATCCACATCCACCGCGCCGCTGGCGATGAGATACATGGCGTCGCCGCGATCGCCCTTGCGGATGATGGTGGTGCCGGCGGGGACCGTGCGTGCGCGCAGGATGGTGACGAGCTCGGCGATGGACGCCGCATCGAGACGCGCGAATAGGGGTACACTCGCCACCATCGCGAACGTGACGACGAAATCGCGCCGGCGAATCTCCTCGTAGAAGCCGCGCCCGATGATCGCCACCGGCAACGCGAAGCAGCCGATGCCGAGCATGACAGTGATGGCGGCGATGAGGCTGCCGAGCGTCGTCACGGGCGTGGTCTCGGAGCCGCCGATCTTGGCCAGCATGGCCGCCGCCCACCACATTGCCTTCGGCATGTCTCCGAGGCGGTCCGGCTGCAGTCCGCCTTCCACCGCGTGCATGGCGGCGGCTGCCGCGAGCAGCACGCCGACGAAGATGACGACGCAGGCAAGCAGCGCGCGGCGCTCGCCGGCGATGACGCGCCCGATCGTGGCCAGCGCCGGGGAGTAGCGCGCGAGCTTCAGGAAGCGCACGAGGCGGGTGAGCACGACAGCATGGAAGGGAAACAGGACCTCGAGCAGCAGAGGCAGCAGCGCCAGCGCGTCGATGATCATCAGCGGCGTCGCCGCGAAGCGCAGGCGCGCGTTGCTAGCCGTACGCCCGCGCAGCATGGGATGATCCGGCGCGGTCCACAGGCGCGCGATGTATTCGAGGGCGAACACCGCCACGCAGAAGCGGTCGAAGATCTGCAGGCCCGCGCTGTGCCGCGCCGCGATATCCGGGACCGTCATCGCCACGGTGGCGGCGACGTTGGCGACGATCAGGCCGATCAGGACCCAGTCGATCGCCCGCGACGCCGGCTCGCGGCGGCGGCCATGCTCGAGAATCTGGAAAACACGCTGGCGCGTCATATCCCGGCTGTCTGCGTTCGCATCCATGGGTTCGATCCGCCCGCGCGCGCTGTCCCGCGATCATGTCTGATCCGGTGCGGAGTGCAATGGGGGTTCTTGCGGCCTCATTAACGCCTTCGCCGTCGAGTGTGGCATCGCGATCGTGCTTTTCAATGGTGCACGGCGACGTCCCAACCCTTGGATGTCATCCTCGCGCTCGTCGCGAGGACCCATGGTTCAGCAAGCTGCGCCTTCCCACGATGGCCATGGCGTGGCCACAACGGAGCTTCGCGGCGATGTTCACGCTCGTGGAGAGATGGGTCCTCGGGACGAGCCCGAGGATGACACGGAAGTTGGGGAGCAGCTTTGCCCAGGTACCTTGTGCACTGCCGATCGCACCCCCTTGTCATCCCGGGCAAGCGCAGGCCGAGGCGCGAGGGCTTGTCCACGGTGCCGTTCCTGCGCGCGACCCGGGACCCAGAGTCTCGTGCGGAGCACGGCTTCGCCATGACGTGCGGAGCACGGCTTCGCCATGACGTGCGGCAGCCAGCATGTGTGGCCCTGGATCCCGGCTCTCGCATCATGCGGAGCTATGCTCCGCATCGACTGCCTCGGCCGGGATGAAAAAACTCCGCACAACTTAACCCGCCGACAGATGCTTCACCTTGGGCAGCACCTCCTTCGCCAGCAGCTCGAGCGAGTGTCGCCAGGCCTGCGGGTTCTCGACGTAGTCGAAGCCGAACACGAGCAGGTGGCCGAAGCCGCCGACCTCGTCGTGGATGCGCGTCAGCTTCTCCGTGACCGTCGCCGGCGAGCCGATGATCCAGTTGTGTTTGGCGCAGTACTCCGGCGTCACGTCGCTGTCGGGCACGCTCTGGTCGTGCTTCAGGTATTGCAGGAAGTCGAACTCTTTCAGCAGCGGGATGAAGTACTCGCGCATCATGCGGCCCATATGCAGCCCGATGGAGAGGCGCTCGGCCTCCGCATCCGTGTCGGCGACGAACACCTCGCGCACCATGCGCCACTCAGCGCGCTTGGGCTTGCGTCCGGACTTGGCCGCGCCGGCCTCCACCGAGTCCCAGTGGCTCGCCACATAGGCCGGGTTGAGATTGAGGCTCATGGGGATGAAGCCGTGCTCGCCGGCGAGCTTCAGCGTGTCGGAGTTCTTGGAGAGGCCCGCCACGCCGATGGGCGGGTGCGGTTTCTGCAGCGGCTTGATGTGCGGCTTGAGGAAGCCATACATCAATTCCGGATTGCGCACGGTCCAGTACTTGCCCGCGTACTCGAACGGTTCGTTGGTCGACCACATCTTGAGGATGATATCGAGCGCCTCGCGCGTCATCTCGCGGTTGACGCCCTGGTCGCCGTCGACGTTGAACATCTTCCAGTCGCTGGGCAGGCCCGAGGCAGCAACACCGAAGTTGAGGCGCCCGCCGGAGATGTTGTCGAGCATGGCGACGCGATTGGCGAGCTCGGCGGGATGGTGATAGGGCAGGAGGAAGCCGCCGGGGCCGAGGCGGATGTTCTTGGTCTGCATCAACCCTTGCGCGACCAGCAGGTCGGGCGAGGGATGCGGCTCCCACGGCGCGGTGTGATGCTCGCCGATCCAGCACTCCTTGTAACCCAGTTCGTCGAGCCAGCGGATCACCTGCAGATCCCACTCGTGGCCGTCTTTCAGCGATCTCTCGGGCGGATGCGAGGGCATCGTGAAGTAGCCGAGTTCCATCGTTTCCTCCTTTGGATTGGCGATGGACCGCACCATGCGCAGCGGCATCGCCGCGCCCGGTCGCGACGGATGCAGAACCCGCGTGCCGGGCTGTTGGTCGTTCTCGACGAGATCGATCTTGCGCCGATTTTTACGGCGTGGCGAGGGCGGAGTTCTCCTCACGCAATCGCCGCGATCCTCTTGCGCAGCCGCTGCGCAGCGAAATCGAGGAAGGCGCGGGTCTTGAGCGGCAGCAGACCCTGGCCCGCGTGCACGAGACTGACGGGCGAGGGCGGGAGCTCGTAATCTTCAAGGAGAATCACGAGCCGGCCGGCGCGCCGTGCCGCCTCCACCTGATAGGACAGCACGCGCGTCACGCCGAGACCGGCGACGGCGGCATCGATGGCGGCTTCCGCCGTGTTGACGACGAGACGCGAGCGAATGCCGATTGCGGTGTCGGCCTTGCCGACGCGGAAGGTCCATTCGACGGACGCCATTAGCCCGGCGAACCTTATGCAGTCGTGCGCGAGAAGGTCGGACGGATGCAGCGGTGTGCCGCGCTGGGCGAGGTAGTCGGGGCTCGCACACACGACGCGGCGGATGGTGCCGACTTTGGTGGCGACGAGGCTGCTGTCGGGCAGCTCGCTGATGCGCAGCGCAACGTCGATCTCCTCCTCCGTGAGATTGAAGATGCGGTCCGCCAGCGTCAGGCGGACGCCGATGTCGGGATAGGCCTTGAGGAAATCGGCGACCACGGGCAGCACGTGCAGCCGGCCGAAGACGATCGGCGCGGTGATGATGAGATCGCCTTTCGGTGCGCTGTACTCGCCGGCGGCGGCGCGCTCGGCTTCGCTGACATCATCGAGGATGCGGCGGCAGGCGGCGACGTAGGAGCGTCCGGCCTCGGTCAGCGTCACGCGCCGGCTCGAGCGGATGAGCAGGCGCGTCTTGAGGTGGGCTTCCAGGTCCAGGATCTTGCGGCTGACGGTGGCGAGCGGTGAGCTGAGGCGGCGGGATGCGGCGGTGAGGCTGCCGGTCTCGACCACGGCCAGCAGCACCGACATGGCTTCAAGACGGTCCATTTCTCTATCTCCCAAAAAATGAGATCATATTTCCACGCATTGGCATCTGCTCCCGTCATTTGGGAGGGCGTACATAAGCCGGCAAGCGAGCTGGAGAGGACTTCGGACATGGATATGTCTCGCACCTATTCGAGCGACGTTGCCTTCACGCCGACCGTCAAGGAGATCCAGAGCCGGAAAGGCTCGCGGCACGGCTACGCGCAGCGGGAGCTGAAGGGCGCGTGGCCGACCGTCATTACGGACGATCTGAAGGGTTTCATCGAGGCCCAGACCAGCATCTTCCTGGCCACCGCCAACGCGGAGGGGCAGCCCTACATCCAGCATCGTGGCGGGCCAGCGGGTTTCCTCCGCGTGCTCGACAGCAAGACCATTGCCTTCGTCGATTTCGCGGGCAACCGGCAATATATCACGTCTGGAAATTTGACCGATAATCCAAAGGCTTATCTGTTTTTGATCGACTACGTTCTGCGCCGGCGCATCAAGATCTGGGGCGAGGCGCGGATCGTGGAGGCCGATGCCGGGCTGGTGGCGCAGCTGATGCCCGAAGGGTATCAGGCGCGGCCCGAGCAGGTGATCCTGTTCACAGTGGCCGCATGGGATTCCAACTGTCCGCAGCACATTCCGCAACGGTTCGAGGCGGCCGACGTGGCGGCGGCCATTGCCAAGCGCGAGCAGCGCATCGCCGAGTTGGAAGCGGAGGTTTTGCGCTTACGCTCGGAGGCCACGCCCTCGACATAACGGGTTGACAATAGCGGATCTGCTATATAGCAATTAATCTATATAGAGAGACGCGCAATGAAAAACCTCGACGCCACGTTTGCTGCCCTTGCCGACCCGACGCGCCGCGCCATCCTCGCGCGCCTCGCCCTTGGCGAGGCGACGGTGCTGGAGCTCGCCAAGCCCTTCGAGATGACGCAGCCGAGCATCTCCCGGCACCTGAAGGTGCTGGAGACCGCCGGGCTGATCGTGCGCCGCGTCGAGGGAACGAAACGTCCGTGTCGCCTGGCCGCGGACGGCATCGAGGCCATCGACCAGTGGCTGACGATGCTGCGCACCGCGCTTTCCCATAACTATGACCGGCTCGACGAGGTTCTGGCCGCCATGGAACAGCCCACACAGGAAAAGGAGACGCCATGAGCAAGCTGACATTGAGAACCGACGGAGAGCAGCACGTCATCATCACGCGCCGGTTCAAGGCGTCGCCCGAGGCGGTCTATCGCGCGCACATCGAGCCGAAGATCATGCAGAAGTGGCTGCTCGGCCCGCCGGGCTGGACCATGCCGGTGTGCATCAGCGAGGCGAAGCCCGGCGGCAAGCTGCGCTGCGAATGGACGGACGGCAAAGGCGGCGACTTCTACCTCACGGGCGAATACGTGATCCTCGAGCCGTTCCGGCGCATCGTGCACATCGAGCGCATGCACCTGCCTGACCCGACGCCGGACAATCGCGTCGAGACGATGTTCGAGCCGGACGGCGCGGGTACGCTCATGACCATGCGCATGACGCTGCCGAATGCCGAGGCGCGCGCCGCCATGCTGGCGACCGGCATGGAAGAGGGCATGGAGGCAAGCTACGCGCGCCTCGACGGCATGGGCTGAGCCCAACGATTGGATTTTCGCGGCCGCCTCCTTTGTTGGAGGCGGCCGTTTCTGTTCCACAGGTAACATCGCACACAACGCAGCAGCGCTAGATCGCGCCCTCCAATCACATCAGGAGGCGCGCATGACAGTACTCGTCCGCCCGGCCGTGGCCGGCGATCAGGAGCCCATTCTGGCGTTGACGCGCGGCGAGCGCGTCAATCCGATGGGGCTCCATTGGCCCAGCTTCTTCGTGGCGGAGCGCAACGGAACGCTGATCGGCGCCGTGCAGATGCGGCTGCATCGCGATGGCGCGCGCGAGCTCGGGACGCTGGTTGTTTCGCCGCAGGCCCGCAACCAGGGCATCGCCGCGCGGCTCATCAGTGGCCTGCTGTCGCGCAGCCGCGGCCATGTGTTCATGGTCACCGGGCGCAAGCACGCCGCGCACTATGCGCGCTGGGGCTTCGCGCCGATCAAGCCCAGCCAGGCGCCGTGCGGCGTATCGCGCAACTACTGGATGGGCACGTGCGGCGGCTACCTGTTCGCAGCCCTGGAGCGCCGGCCGCGCAATCCGCTGGTGATCCTGGACCGGCCGGGGCTCTTGTGACTCCGGGTCAAGGTCGCGGTTCTGCTTGCGCGATGCCGGTCGGCTGGTGTCGAGTGGCCGGGTTTGCCGACTCGGGGACGCGGGCGCCATGGCGTGGGATCAGATCGGACTTGTTTTTCTGGGAGCGCTTGCCGGCGGCCTCGTCAACGGACTGACCGGTTTCGGCACGGCGCTCACTGCCATGGGCATCTGGCTTTATGCGATCCCGCCGACGGTCGCCGCGTCGCTGGCGATCATCTGCTCCGTCATCGCGCAGGTCCAGACCTTGCCGATGATCTGGCGCTCGATCGAGTGGCCGCGCGTCCTGCCGTTCGTGCTGCCGGGGCTGCTCGGCGTGCCGATCGGCACGTGGCTCCTGCCGCAGATCGACGCCCGGATCTTCAAGGTCGTCGTCGGAATTTTCCTCGTTGCCTATCCGGCCTACGTCCTGGCGCGCAAGGTGCAGATGAAAAGCACGTTCGGCGGCACGGCGGCTGATGGTGTCGTCGGGCTCGGCGGTGGTGTGCTCGGTGGACTGGCCGGTTTCTCCGGCGTCCTGCCGATCGTGTGGACCGATATCCGCGGTTGGAGCAAGGAGCAGCGGCGCACAGTGCTGCAGGTGTTCAACGTGTCGATCCTGGTCGTCGCGCTGCTGTCGCATGCCGTCTGGGGCTTGCTCACGCGCGAGGTCGCCGTCGCAACGGCCGTGTCGCTGCCCGGCACGATCGGCGGCGCCATGGCGGGCGCGGCCATCTACCGCCGCCTCGGCGATCACGGCTATCAGCGCATCGTCATGATCCTCCTGCTCATCTCGGGCCTCATGCTGCTCGCCACGAGCGCGTGAAGACTTCGGCCCGCCGCTTCACAGCTTGTGGAATAAGGGCGCGATCCAATCCACGAACACGCGCAACCGCTGGGACAGGTGCCGGCGGTGCGGGTAGAGCACCGAGACTGGCATCGGCGTTGCGCGATAGCGGCGCAGAACTTCGCGCAGCTGGCCTGCGGCAATCAGATCGCGTGCGTCATAGGCCGGGATTTGAATGAGTCCCAATCCGGCGACGCAGCAGGCGATGTAAGCCTCGGCGCTGTTCACGGTCACGCGAGCGCGCATCGCGACCGTGCGCACCTGGCCGTCGCGTACACATTCCCAGGGCTCGATACGGCCGGTTGCCGGCGACGCATAGTTCACGGCCCAATGCCTGCCGAGATCCTCCGGTGCTTTGGGCAGGCCATGCTTGGCAAGGTAGGAGGGGCTGGCGCAGGTGACGATGTCGAGGGTGCCGATCTGGCGCGCGATCAGACCTGAATCGCTGAGCGTTCCCACGCGAATGGCGCAGTCGACACCCTCCTGCACGAGGTCGATCGGGCGATCGGTGACACCCATATCGATCTCCACGTCCGGATAGTGCGCGAAAAAATCTGGCAGCGCCGGCGCAATGATGAGCCGGCCGATGCGCGCAGGCACGTCGATGCGCAGCTTGCCTGAGGGCGTGGCCGATCGGCGAAACAGCGTCTCTGCCTCGTCCAGGTCTCCGAGTAAACGCGTGCAGCGCTCGTAGAATGCCTTGCCGTCCTCGGTGAGGCTGACGCGGCGTGTCGTGCGGCTGAGCAAGCGAGCACCGATGCGCGCCTCGAGGGCCTGGACGGCAGTCGAAACCGTGGAGCGGGGCAGGTTGAGGTTGTCGGCGGCTTTGGTGAAGCTTGCCACCTCCGCGACGCGCGTGAAGATGCGGAAGGTATCCAACCGGTCCATTGGATTGTTCGCAATTTCTGATTAGTCTCGTCAGAATAAAGAATTTAAGCGCAATCACTGAACAGTCAATCTCCGGCCAGGCAACGGCAAAGGAGATGGCAGGTGGCCGATCACAACATCAAGGGAAAGACTGCACTCATCGCCGGCGGCGCCAAGAACTTGGGCGGGCTCATTGCGCGCGATTTAGCCGCGCAAGGCGCCAAGGGTATCGTCATTCACTACAATAGTGCGGCGACGAAGGCTGCAGCGGATGAAACTCTGGCGGCCTTGAAGAAGGTTGGCTGCGACGGCGCGGCCGTGCAGGCCGATCTGACGACGGCGGCGGCCATGAGCAAGCTGTTCGGGGATGCCAAGGCTAGTCTCGGTAGCATCGATATCGCCATCAACACCACCGGGATGGTGTTAAAGAAGCCGGTCGTCGAGATCACCGAGGCCGACTACGACACCATGTTTGCGATCAATGCCAAGGCCGCGTTCTTTTTCATCAAGGAGGCCGGCAAGCATCTCGCGGACAACGGCAAGCTCGTTACGCTCGTGACATCGCTGCTCGGTGCCTACACGCCATTCTATGCAGCCTATGCCGGCGCCAAGGCGCCCATTGAGCACTTTACGCGCGCGGCCTCCAAGGAGTTCGGTGCGCGAGGCATCTCGGTGACGGCGATCGGACCCGGGCCCATGGATACGCCATTCTTCTACGGCCAGGAGGCACCTGAGGCGGTGGCCTATCACAAGGGCGCCGCCGCGCTGTCGCCCTTTAGTAAGACCGGTCTTACCGACATCGAGGATATTGTGCCGTTCATCCGCTTCCTCGTGTCGGAGGGATGGTGGATGACGGGGCAGACCATCCTGGTGAACGGCGGGTATACGACCAAATGACGGACAGCCTCGGAAGACGTTGCTGGCGCAGCCTCGCCGCCGCCATGGCGGCGAGCGTGATGCTCTGCGCCATGCCGGCTGTGTCGCCGGCGCAAACGGACAAGGCAGGTGCCGGCGTGACATTGCCCAAAACCATCGAACGGTTCGTGGACGCGGTGAATCGGGGTGACACCGCAGCCTTTCTCGCTTTCTTTCCCGAGGATGGCGTGGTCGATGATTGGGGCCGCAAGTTCGTCGGCCACAGCGCAATTCGCAGCTGGAGCGACAAAGAGTTCATCGGTGCCAAAGGCCGCATGACGATTGCTACGGTGCGGCAGGACGGCGCCGAGATCAGCGTCGCGGCGGGTTGGAAGAGCAATTTCTACAGTGGCGACAGCCGTTTCGTGTTCGTGCTCGACGGTGAGCGGATTCGCGAGATGCGGATCAGCAGCGGCAAATGATGGCAGGGGGAAGCGCATGCATACGATCATGGTCATGGCCGGAGGCTTGGTTCTGCTTGGCGTTTGCCTTTTGATCGGAAGGTTTGCGGGTAGCCCCGTCGCGACCGCGGCGTTGTATTTTCTGCCGCTGTGGCTCATCGCGGCAGCGGTCAACATGTGGATCGGCGTCACGCGCGCCGGCTACACCATGGCGCAAGAGTTCCCAATCTTCCTGTTCGTGTTCGCGGTACCTGCAGCCGCGGCCCTCCTCGCGTGGTGGCGATCGGCGCATGGCTGATGCCGCCGTGATGCGGCGTGGAGCTTCGTCGTTCGCATTGACAAATAAATTTGTCAATGCGAACGTGTGGGCATGCTCGACCTTCACGTCATCGAAGACCCTGAGAGTGCGGCGCTCGCGCTCGATCCCATCAAGCGGCGGCTGCTGGCGGAACTTTCCACGCCCGCGTCGGCTGCGTCTCTGGCCGCGCGCGTCGGCCTGACGCGCCAGAAGGTCAACTATCACCTGCGCGCGCTCGAGGAGCACAAGCTCGTCGAGCCGGCAGAGGAACGCCAGTGGGGCGGCCTCACCGAGCGCCTGATGGTGGCGACCGCGACCTCCTATGTGGTGTCGCCTGCGGCGCTCGGATCCATCGGCGCCGATCCCGCGCGCAACACCGATCGCCTGTCGGCGAGCTATCTCATCGCGCTGGCGGCGCGCATCGTGCGCGAGGTCGGCGACCTGTGGCGCCGCGCGCGTGAGAGTGACAAGCGCCTGGCGACGCTGTCGATCGATACGGTCATCCACTTCAAGTCACCTGCGGACCGCGCGCAATTCACGCACGATCTGACGAACGCGGTCGCAGCTCTCGCCGCGCGATATCACGACGACGGCGCGCCGCACGGGCGCGCCTATCGGCTCGTGGTCGCGTCCTATCCAGCGCCGGACGGCAAAGCACGAAAGGATCACTGATGCCCATCAAGAAGGACGGGAAGGGCAATCGCTGGGTCGAGATGGAATACCTGGTGCCGGGCACGCCGGAGGAAGTGTGGCGTGTGATGGCCACGGGGCCTGGCTATGCGACCTGGTTCATAAGGGCGAGCATCGAGGAACGCGTGGGCGGCGCACTGCGCTTCGATTTCGGGGGTGGCGCGAGCACGTCCGGCGAGGTCACGGCGTGGGAGCCGCCGCATCGTTTCGGTTACGTCGAGAAGGAATGGAGCGAAGGCGCGCCGCCGGTGGCCACCGAGATCACCATCACGGGCCGCGCCGGCAATCAGTGCGTGGTGCGCATGGTGCACTCGCTGTTCACGTCCAAGGACGATTGGGACAACGAGATGGAAAGCTTCGAGACCGGCTGGCCCGGCTTCTTCGAGGTGCTGCGCATCTATCTCGCAAATTTTGCCGACCAGGAAGGGGCGCCGTTCGGGGCGATGGCCTTCGGGATCGGCGGTGAGGATCTGCCGGTGTGGACGCGGTTGACGGAGGCGCTGGGGCTGGCCGGCGCCAACGTCGGCGAGCAGCGCACGGCCAAGTCTGGTCCGGAGCCGTTGTCGGGCGTGGTGGAACGCGTGCATCAGGATCGCAAGATGCGCTGGGTCACCGTTCGGCTGAGCGCGCCCGCGCCGGGCGTCGCCATCGTCGGCTCGTACCGCCGCGGCGACAGCGTCAATGCGAGCCTGAGCTTCTTCTTCTACGGCGATGACGCGGAACAGGCGGCGGCAACCAGCGAGCCGCTGTGGCAGGAGTGGCTCGGCAAGACGTTCCCGAGCACACCACCCGCGTCGTGAGTGACGGCGCGCTGTTGCCGCGAGGCATGGCGCCGTGTTCCTAGCGGATACTGGATCCCGGGTTGCGCGGGACTTGATGCCGCTAACCGCAGCCGCGATCTCGGCCCGCGCGTGCCCGGGGTGACATCCGTGGCGCCCTGATCTCAGTCCTGAGGACACGGCCCATCCGCCCTCTCCGTGTCATCCCGGCATTTGCTTGCCCTCGGACTTGTTCCGAGGGTTGCCGGGACCCATCGCGACAATCTCGGCGGGCCGTTGATCAGTGGTACGGCACCGCATACTTCAGCTTCCGGACTAGCGGCCTGATGGGTCCCGGGGACAAGCCCCGGGATGACATCTGTGGACGGGGCACGCTCTGATCTCAGTCCCGAGGCACGCCCATCCTCACTCTCCGTGTCATCCTCGCGCTTGTCGCGAGGACCCATCGATCCGCGAATTCGATGGGGAGTTGGAGGCGAGACATCGCCAACCATGCTGGCCCAGACTCGTTGCCCGATGGGTCCTCGGACCAAATCCGAGGATGACATCTGTGGGTGTGGAGCGTCAGAGACAATCACGAAGTCGTCCCGCCGCCATCCGCGGCCGTCGCCCCCGAGCGGAAAAGCCTACGCGGCCGACCACACGGCCAGCTCGTAGCCTTCCGGATCGAGGAAATGGAAGCGCCGGCCGCCGGGAAAGCTGAAGATCGGCTTGGCGATGCGTCCGCCCGCGCTTTCCACGCGGGCTTGCGTGTCCTCCAAGTCGTCAGCGTAGAGGATCACCAGCGCGCCGGCGCCGGGTGTGACGGCGCCGGCCTTGGCGAAACCACCGGTCAGGCGGCCATCCCTGAACTCGCAGTAGTCGGGCCCGTAGTCCTTGAAGGTCCAGCCGAAGGCTTTGCCGTAGAAGTCGCGGGCGCGTCCGATGTCGGTGACGGCGAACTCGACGTAGTCGATGCGTTGGTCGTTGCCGGATTGGGCCATAGGCGTCTCCTTGGTGTTACTGCCGCTGCGCGTCACCTGCAGGCGCTGTCCGATTCCATCGCCGATTGACACACAACTCGGCGATAGCTACGAACGTTGCCATGCTTAGTGCAAAGCACATCCGACGTCGCCGCCTGTCTTGCCGCCGCTTGGCGCGAGGGCGATGACGCACGCATAACGCGTTCATCCGCAAGCCGCGCCCCCGAGCGCGGCTTTTTGTTTTTGTGCCTTCTGCAAATTCCCGGAGACCAGCCATGCCTGACCGGCTGCCCCTGAGACGTGCGCTTGCCGCCGATGCCGCCGCCGTACGCGCCCTGACCCGCGCGGCCTACGCCAAATGGGTTCCCGTGATCAATCGCGAGCCGCTGCCGATGATCGCCGACTACGACCGTGCCGTGGCGGAGCATCGCATCGACCTGTGGGAGGAGGACGGGGAGCTGCTGGCCCTGATCGAGCTGGCGCCAAAGGCGGATCACCTGCTTGTCGTCAACGTCGCCGTGCGCCCCGATCAGCAGGGCAAGGGATTGGGCAGCGCGCTTCTCGAGCACGCGGATGATATCGCGCGCTCGCTCGGTTTCACCGAGGTCCGGCTCTACACCAACGCAGCCTTCACGGCGAACATCGCGCTCTACGCCCGGCGCGGTTACGAGGAGTTCCGCCGTGAGACGCTGATGCCCGGCAGCATAACGGTGCATATGCTGAAGCGCCTCGCGCCGGAGGCTTGATCGATAAGGCTTCCGGCCAGCGGCATGGCGCCGTAGTCTGTTCCCCGAACGGCTTTTGCGGAATGGGGAATTTGCGATGCGCGACAACTGTGTCGACGAGCGGCCATGCTTCGTCACGCACCTGGAATGTGCGGCCACCGGCGAGCGGCATGATGCCGAGCATCTGCACGGCCTGTCGCGGGCCGGCAAGCCGCTGTACGTGCGCTATGACCTGGCCGCGCTCGCGAGCGCAATGCCCCGCTCCATGCTGGCCGATCGCGCCCCCGACATGTGGCGCTACCGCGAGCTTCTGCCAGTGCAGGATGCTGCCAACATCGTCTCGCTCGGCGAGATGACGACGCCGCTGATCGCTGCACCCGAAAGCGCGCGCGCCGTTGGCGGCAGCAACCTGCTGGTCAAGGACGAGGGCCGCCTGCCGACCGGATCGTTCAAGGCGCGCGGACTGTGCATGGCCGTATCCAAGGCCAAGGAGCTCGGCGTGCGCCGTATCGCCATGCCGACCGCCGGCAATGCCGGCGCAGCGCTCGCGGCCTACTGCAGCCGTGCCGGCATCGAGGCCTTCGTCTTCTGCCCCGATGATGCGCCGGAGACGACGATCTCGGAGATCGCGCTGCAGGGCGCGCACGTGTTTCGCGTCAACGGCAACATCACCGAGATCGGCCCGATCGTGGAGAACGGCAAGGAGGCCGGAGGCTGGTTCAGCGCATCGACGTTGAAGGAGCCGTATCGGGTCGAGGGCAAGAAGACCATGGGGCTGGAGCTTGCCGAGCAGCTCGATTGGGATGTGCCCGACGTGATCTTCTATCCGACCGGCGGCGGCACGGGATTGATCGGCATGTGGAAGGCCTTCGCCGAGATGGAGGCCATCGGCTGGATCGGTGCCAAGCGGCCGCGCATGGTCGCGGTGCAGTCGGCGACCTGCGGTCCCATTGCGCGTGCGTTCGATGCGGGCCGCGATACGGCCGAGCCCTGGCAGAACGGACACACCAACGTGCCGGGCCTGCGCGTGCCCTGGACCATCGGCGATTTCATGATCCTGCGCGTGTTGAAAGAGAGCGGCGGCTTCGCTGTCACCGTAGACGATGACGAGGTCGAGCCGGCGCGAGCGCGCATGGCGGCGCTCGACGGCGTGCACCTATGCCCCGAAGGCGCGGCGACCTACATCGGCTATGCGAAGGCGCTGCAGCGGGGCCTGATCAAGCCGGACGATCGCGCGGTGCTATTCAACTGCGCCTCCGGCCTGAAATACGCCATGCCGCCCGTTACCATGCGCATCGATCGCCACCAGCCGATCGACTATGCGACACTCGTTGCCACGGCCGACAAGGCACGCTGAGCCAACGACATCGGGAGCCCAGGGCATGTCTGATCTGGTCGCAAGTCATTACTCGGGCGACGACGGCGACCTGGCGCACGCGATCGCCGACGGCCTGCGCAAGGCGGGGAAGGATCTCGGCGCGCTGACGACGAAGGACCTCGGCACGGTCGACGAGTTTCACATTCGCGGCCGCAAGGCCACGCTCGAGATTGGTGCGCTGCTGAAGCTCGGTCCCCAATCGCGTGTTCTGGACATCGGCAGCGGGCTCGGCGGGCCGGCGCGGACGCTAGCGGAAACCTACGGATGCCATGTGACGGGCATCGATCTGACGCCGTCGTTCTGCGCCGCCGCCACGGCGCTGAGCGGCTGGGTGGAGCTCGGCGAGCGCGTCGACTTCCGGCAGGGCGACGCCACCAGCCTGCCGTTCGCCGATGCCGCGTTCGATGCGGCGATGACGATCCACGTCGCCATGAACATCGCGCGCAAAGACAGCATGTATGCCGAAGCGCGCCGTGTGCTGAAGCGCGGCGGCCGTTTCGCCGTCTACGACGTGCTGCAGGGCGAGGGCGGTGAGGTGCTCTATCCCGTGCCATGGGCGCGCGAGCCCTCGATCAGCCACCTGGCGACACCCGAGGCCATGCCGGCGCTGCTGCGCGATGCGGGCTTCAAGATCGTGCACGAGCACGACTCCACGGGCGAGAGCCAGCGCTGGTTCGAGGAGCTGGCCATGCGATCGGCCGGAACGGCGCCCGCCGTGACCTTCAAGACGTTCCTCGGCGATGACTTCCCGCAGATGATGCGCAACCAGGTGGTCAACCTGAAAGAGCGCCGCATCCGCACGCTCACCTACGTGTGCGAGGCGTGAGCCCGTATCATCGCGCTACTCGAAGGGATGCGCCGTGTTGAGCAGGGCGACGAGCTCGGCCTGCCGGTGTGTACCGGTCTTGGCGAAGATGCGGCCGAGGTAGGTGCGGCCGGAGCTTTCCGTGATGCCGATGCTCTGTGCGGCGTCCCGCACCGACTGACCTGAAGCGAGCGCGCCCGCAAACCTGGATTCGGCCGGCGTGAGATCGAACAATCCCGTGAGCACGGCGGGTGAGGGCACGAGCATGGTCTTCTTCAGCGCGCTCACCGCCACCACCATGTCCCCGCCCGGGAAAATGTCGTGCGCGCTCCGTCGCAACGGGACCACGTGCACGATGCAGGCGCGCCGCTCCTCCGTCTCGCCGATCGGAATGGAGCGGACCGTAGGCTCCACGGACGCGGTCATCTCCACGGCGGCCTGGAACAAGCGATTGGCGGCCATGTCGGCGATCGCCAGCCGGCCGAAGGCCACCGGCATGAACAGGCTCGTCAAAGCGTCGAACGACGCGTTGGTCGACAGCACACGGCCCGAGCGGGTCAGCACGGCTGCGGGCAGACCGATCATCTGCAGCGTTTGCGTAGTGGCGGCGGCGCGTTCCAGCCCGAGCCGTGCCGCCATCAGACCCGCCCGCGCCAGATGCGGATAGAAGGCGTCCAGGATTTCGACGTCCTTCACATTGTGATCGCCGTCACGATGCCACTTGTCGAAAGAAAACACGACCATTTCACCAGTCGGCATGGCGATGGCCGCACTCACCTCACTGTCGAGGCCGGCGGATAGGCGATTGACGCGGCACTGGTCGGTCTTCAGCAGATCGGGCGGGAAATAGTCCTTCAGCAGGACGAACCCGGTAAACGGGTTCTTCAGCGTGTGCGATGCGCGCTGGCTCTCGCGCCAATAGCCTTCACAAAATGACTGTATGATATCGTGGACGACCGGTGTTGCCTTGAATTGGATCGGCTTCACCTCGTCGAAGACGACCAGCAAGCCCGATGCCGAATGGGCGGCGGCACCGATGCCGTGCAGCACGTTCGTCCAGCATTCGGGCCGGAACGCCGCCTCGTAGATTTGATCGATCAGGTCGTTCTGCATCGCGGTGCAGTCCAGCAGCCATCACGAGCCCGCTAGTATAAGCACCATCGAGTAAACAGCAGTCATCATTTGCTGACAGAACGGAAAGTGATCATCATGGGCGATCCACGGATGAGTGGCAACGGCGGCACATGGCGATGAGCACGGCAGCGGCACTTCGCTTCTCGACGGCGAATTTTCCCGAGCGCGACCGCCTGCCCATGTTTCGCGAGGCGTTCGGGCGCAGCGTGGCCAACATGGACATCACGCCGCTCGGCGAGGAGTGTCGGGCTGAGGTCGAACTGCGCGTGCTTCCGGGCGCCAGCGTCATGTGGGGCAGCAACAGCCCGCACCGCTTCGCGAAAGGCCGCGATCCCGGCCGCTCTGACGACGATTGCCTGCTCGCCTGGGCAACCAGTCCGGGTCAATTCAAGCATCTGGGCAAAGAGATCATGGTCGGCGCCGGGCCGGCCGTGCTCATGTCCTGCGCCGAGAGGGCGACGGTCGAGAATGCATTGTCCATCCAGCACGTCACGTTGAAGCTGCCGCGGGCCGCCCTGAAATCGCTGATCCCGGGGCTGGAGGACGCGTTCATGCGGCCCATACCCTCGGAAACCGGCGCATTGCGGCTGCTGAAGAGCTACCTGGCCACCGTTCACACCGAGCACGAGACCGCGGCCATCGGCTTGCAGCACGCCATGGTCCTGCACATCTGTGATCTCGTCGCGCTTGCGCTCGGCGCCACACGCGATGCCGCAGCGCAGGCCGGCAGCCGCGGCCTGCCCACCGCCCGGCTCGATGCCATGAAGAAGCACGTGCTGCGGCACCTGGGAGAACCGTCATTGTCCGTCAATGACGTGGCGCTGTCGCAAGGCGTCACGCCGCGTTATGTCCAGATGCTGTTCGAGCGGGACGGCAAGACGTTCTCCGCCTTCCTGCTGGAATCGCGGCTGGCGCTGGCCTATCGGCGGCTCAGTGATCCGGGCTCGGCCAGCCTGGCGATCGGCGCCATCGCCGCCGATTGCGGCTTCGGTGACCTGTCCTACTTCAACCAGACCTTTCGCCGCGCCTACGGCGCAACACCCTCCGACGTCCGCCGCCGCGCGCACCGCACGTCCGGGTGACAACCCGCAGCGCATCCGCAACGTGATGCAATCGCGCAACGCAATCATGGCGTTCTGCAGTCCGCGGACGGTTTGTGCGCCCTGACGTCATCGTTTGATGACTGCGCCCCGCATCCGGCATTGGCATGGTCGACTCCGGGCTGCAGCGGCGATGTCGAAGGCTGCTCGTTGCGAGGCGAGGGGGAACGGCGATGCGAAGAGCACTGATTCTCGCGGGGGCATGTCTGCTGCTTGCGCTGTCGGCCAGCGCGGGCGCCGCGCAGGGCCGGGGCGATCGTCCGGCAGCGTTCGCGTGGACCGGATTCTACGCGGGTATCCAAGGCGGCTACGCCTGGGGTGGAACGGATGCGGTCTTTGAGACAGCGCCGAACACGCCGACGTTTGTTGGCACGCAGAGCTACGACATCGACGGCGGGATGGCCGGCGCGCTGATCGGTTGGAATTTCCGGACCGCGGGAAGTCCCTGGGTGTTGGGGTTCGAGGCCGACATCAATTGGGCATCGCTCAAAGGCCGGTCGGCAGAGATCAATGTCGGCGCTGACCTGGGCGACCATTGGCGCACGAAAATAGATCGGTACGGCACGGCGCGTGCGCGTGTGGGTTATGCCTTCGGAGCATCGCTTCTCTATGCGACTGGTGGTCTTGCTTACGGTCACGTCAGTACGGACTACATCGACCCGTCGAACCCAACCGGCACAAGCAACCTTCACCTCGGCAGGACACGCGCCGGATACGTAGTGGGCGCCGGATGGGAGCATATGGTGGCTGGGGATTGGTCGCTTCGTCTCGAGTACGACTACATCAATCTCAGCGATCAGCGCCTGGCCGACCCGACCGAGAGCACCCGCTTCGAAACCGATTTTCATGTCGTGAAGGGCGGCATCACCTATCGCTTCGGTGGCGGCGCCGCCAACGCGCCGTATTAGCCTCTGTGCCTGTGAGACTGTGGCCTGACCGCAACGATGCGAAGGACGGACGACACTGTGTTCGCTGGACCCCAAGACCACTTCGGTCTCACCCAAGCGTCGGAAAAGGGCGTCCGGTACTTTCCGAATCCATGACTTTCAAGGGGCCGCTGTGCTGCGCGGCATGGGGCGAGGCAAGGGGGAAGGTTTCGATGCGAAGAGCACTGATGCCCATGGGCGCATGTCTGCTGCTTGCGCTATCGGCCACCGCAAGCGGTGCGCAAGGCTGGGACAATCGTCCGGCCGCGTTCTCGTGGACCGGCTGTTACATCGGCGCGAACATCGGCGGGGGATGGGCGGACAAGGATGTCGCGGATGTGCTCCAGCCGCGGGACAGTCATGGCAGTTCCGGCATCGTGGGCGGCGGGCAGGCCGGCTGCGATTATCAAGTTCAGTCCTGGGTGCTCGGCATCCAGGGCATGTGGGACGCTGCCGACATCTCGGGTGAGGGTAAGGATCTGGCGAACCCTGCCCTCACCTGGAAATCGACGAACTCCTGGTTTGCGACTTTGACCGGGCGCATCGGCTATGCCGTGCAGCCGCAAATGATGATTTACGCAAAGGGCGGTTCGCCTGGGTGCGCGACCACAACTACCTGTTCAGCCCGTTCGGCGGCAACCAGTTGACCCCTGACAAGACGATGACCGGCTGGGTGGCTGGTGCGGGCGTCGAATACAAGCTCACCTCCAATTGGTCGGTCTTCGCCGAATACAACTACGTGGGGCTGAACAGCGAGACTGAGACGTTCACGCGCGACAGCGACTTCAGAACCTTTCCATACAAGGTCGAGAACGACGCCCAGATGTTCTTGCTTGGCGTCAACTATCGGTTCGGCGGTGCGTATTGATCGGCCGCGATCTTTGCAGACCCAGAGAGCGATAATGAGGGACGACACATGATGGTGTTGCACACATTCGCCGGCGCTGCCGTAGCCGCCGGGCTGCTGCTCTCGGCAACGGCCGCCAGTGCCGATGGGCCTGGCCGTGGCCGGAATTTCGACTACGGCAGCCCTGCCGTCTCGTGGAGCGGCATCTATCTCGGCATTCACGGAGGCTGGATGGGCGCAGACATCGGCGCGCTCGATGCCGGCATTTTTGGCGAGGGCATCCCTGCGGTCGACACAAGCAGCGTCGCCCTTGGTTTCCAGGTCGGCGCGCAGCGTCAGCTCGGGTCGTGGGTTGTGGGCCTGGAAGGCGGTCTGACATCGCCGGTCGCAAACAGGTATTCGAAGGAAGACTATCCGACGGAACCCGCCAACGTCCTCAAGAACGGGATCAAGGAGATATGGTTCGTGGGCCCGCGCCTCGGTTACGCTATGGGCAATTGGATGCCCTACGTGACAGGCGGCTATGCCACCACCCGGCTCGATGCGCTCCTGATACAAAACGGCAATCCGCTGCTGCCTTATCAGGGGCGCATGGACGGCTGGTATCTCGGAGGCGGTATCGATTGGGCGATCACGCGCAACTGGACTCTGGCGCTGGACTATCGTCGCTACGAGTTCGGCGACAAGATCATCATCCCAACATTCAACGGCGCTCCCGATCCGTTTGATGCGGTGAAGTTCGACACCAAAGCCGACGCCGTCACCTTGCGCTTGACCTACAAGCTCGGACGCGAGGACCATGCCGAGCCGCTGAAGTAGCGCAAGGTTTAATTCGCCCTTGTTTCCGCGCAGGGCTCCAGATGCGGAGCCCTTGCCATGATCCACCGCGCCGGGTGATCTCGACGGATCGCTCAGCTTGCGGTGGCGTCATGCGTTCAAAGCTGGATTGGGCCGCCACACCTTGACATGCAGTAAAATTACTGCATGTTGTCGTGCATGGACGACGATGAGCTGGACGATGTCTTCAAGGCGCTCGGCGATCCCATACGTCGCGGCATTCTCGATCGCCTAGCGAAGCGTCCCGGGCAGTCCTTGTTCGAGATCTGCGCATCCTCGTTCGCCGGGGATGGCAGAAGCCTGTCGCGGCAAACGATCTCGCAGCACCTCGACATGCTGGAGCGGGCCGGCCTCGTCCGGACGCATTGGAGCGGGCGCACCAAGATGCACACGTTCGACGATGCGCCTCTGCGCAGGGCGGCGAGTGCCTGGCTCAACAAGCATCTGAAAAAAGGGAGCACCACATGAGAATCTACGTCATGAGCGTCTTCGTCGAGGACCAGGCCGAGGCCTTGACGTTCTACACCGAGAAGCTCGGCTTCGTCGTCAAGCACGACGTGCCCGTCGGCGAGGCGCGCTGGCTGACGGTCGTGTCAAAGGAGCAGCCGGACGGAACCGAGCTCCTGCTCGAGCCGAGCGGGCACCCTGCCGTCGGGCCATACAAATCCGCGCTGGTGAAAGACGGGATTCCCGCGGCGTCCTTCAAAGTCGATGATGTGAAAAAGGAGTTCGAGAGACTGCGCGGCCTTGGCGTGACATTCACGCTGGAGCCGATGGAGGCGGGGCCTGTCAGGATGGCTGTCTTCGACGATACCTGCGGCAACCTCATCCAGATCATCGAGATGATCGAGGGCGCGTGAGAGTGAAGATGAAAGTCCTTGTTACCGGGTCGTCAGGCTGGCTCGGCCGCCACCTCATGCCGCTTCTGAAACGCGCCGGTCACGAGCCGCTTGGTCTCGACATGGTCAGGGCCGAATGTACAGACGTTATCGCCAGCGTCGCCGACCGGAACGCCATCACCGCTCTGTTCGCCAAGCACCGGTTCGACGGGGTGATCCACGGCGGCGCTCTGCACAAACCCGACATCGCGCGATATCCTCAGCAGGCGTTCATCGATGTCAACGTCACCGGCACATTGAACCTTCTTGAGGCCGCAGCTCAACGCCCGGACACTCGTTTCATCTTCACCTCGACGACATCGCTGATGATCAGCCAGAAGATCCGCGATGAGCGGCTGGGCGAGGCGGCTTGGCTCGATGAGGAGGCCGGACCGCTCGAGCCGCGCAACATCTACGGGGTTACCAAGCTCGCCGCCGAAGGCCTCTGCAGGCAGCATCATCTGGAGCACGGTCTTCGTGTCGTCATCCTCCGCACCTCCCGTTTCTTTCCGGAGGTGGATGACACGCTCACTGCGCCGGACGGCCGGAACTTGAAGGCGAACGAGATGCTGCACCGGCGCGCCACAGTGCGTGATATGGCGCGTGCTCATCTGGCCGCCTTCGAACAGGCCTGTGACGTGAAATTTGGCCTCTACATCGTCTCCGCTCCCACACCCTTCAGAAGGTCGCAGGCTGGGCGTCTCAAGAACGACGCGGCATCCGTGGTCCGTGAAATGTTTCCCGATGCGGGCGAATTGTACGCGCGAATTGGCTGGCACCTGCCGAAATCCATTGGGCGGGTTTACGACGGGACCCGTATCACGCGGGATCTGGCGTTCACCTACGAGACGAGTTTCGGGGAGGTCCTGGACGCGTTGCGGGCTGGACGTTCGCCGCCCCTCGATCATGATCCGAGCTACGTCTCGCCGTTGTGGCGGGAACGATGAACCCCACTCCATCCGATCCGCCGCCCACGAGTATCTCGAAGTCGTCGTCACCAAGCGCTGATCGCTGCCGGTGAAACGGCCCGTGGTGCCGTTGCATGCCCGGAAATGTGGGCCGGTGCGGCACAGTTGTCGCACCTGCCTGTTCCCCGGGCATTTGCCCCATTTTCTCCTCCGGAATCGCGGAATATCCATCCGCCGAGGAGCGGCGCAGGGGTGGGACGCGTCGCGGCTCCGCAGACGAGGACAGCAACAGGCAGGCCGGTGGGGATCAAGACGCTGCAACGCAAGGGATTCAAGGGGTTGCGGCTCGTGTCGCTGGCCACCCTGTTCCTGTTGCCTGCGCAGACCGGTATGGCGCAAACCCCGGCTACCGGCCCGGCCACGGCTGCCGACGACATTGCCGATGTATTCAGCCAGATCGGCGACCAGATCTATGACGAGTGCATCTTCGAGCTTTCGGAAGAGCAGCTCGAAGTGCAGCAGGAGCTGATCGAGGCCTACATGGCGCACGGCGCCAGCAGCTCGTTCGCGCGCCAGCTCGCCGTCAAGCAGATCCAGCCGCCCAAGCTGACCGAGAAATGCGAGGAGATCCGCAGCGCGGCCGCCGCGCGGACGGCGCCGTCCGATTGGGCGACCAACATCGCTGTGACGAAACCGCCGAAGGTGGAGGCGCCAGCCGCCAAGGCACCCGCCGAGGCGTTCGCACCGGCCCTGGCGCTCGCGGATAGGAAAGTGCTGCCGCAATGGGATTGCGCGTCCGACGTCGATTTCGTCACGATCCGTCACAAGGGCTACTATCGCAAGCTGACGGGCGGCGAGATCTGCAATCCGTTCCGTGACGTCGTGCGCAAGGTGCCGGATGCGCTGAAGACCTTCCGCCTCGGCTACACGATCCGCACCGGGCGGCTGTTCGTCATCTCCGACGACCCGCAATACAACGGCAAGACCATCGCCTGGGCCATCTCCGGGCGCGAGGTCTGCCGCAACAATCCCGATCCCGATTGCCTTGCGGCACGCGCCGTCGGGCCGCTGCCGCCCGGCGAATATGCCTTCGCGTCGGAAAAGGGCAGCCGCCTGAATTGGGGCCCGACCAGCAAGCGCATGGTGGCCGGCGTCTTCCTGACGAAGCTGGCGAATCGCGAGCGCTACACGCCAGCGCAGACGGCCGCGATCCTGGCGCGCGGCAACATCGCCATCCATGTGCGCCTGAAGGGCGAGATGTCGGAAGCCTGCCTTGGCCTGGAGCCCAACGGCTGGAATTACGTCTCCTCGTTGATCAAGGACGGCCGGGCCACGGGCCTCACCGTGCACATCGACGAGATGCATCCGCAGATCGCGGAGAAGGCGCCCATCGTCAGCGCCTCCACGTTCTCGCTGTCCTCGCTGTTCAAATAATCCGGGTTCTTCGCGCTGGAACACTGGGTAAGCAGCGGCCACCGCCGCGCGCTGCTTATTCCGCACTTATGACGTTGTGGGCGGCTCCGTCTCGAATTCCTATGCGTTGCACCGCATCATCTCCGGTAGGGACGTACCGGGATATGAGCCATGATGCGGAGCGATACACAAAGCGACCGTGAGCTTCAGGCCCTCTGCCTCTTCTCCGCAGCGACCAGCCGCCGGATCCTCATCCTGTTCTGGCCGACTGTGCTGGTCCTCGTGTCGCTGTCGTGGTGGGTGAACTAGCGACGACCTCAATCTTCCACGCCAAGCGCGCGGAAGATTTCAGTCAGTTGGGCGTTCATGGTGAGGCCGATGCGTTCGCCGGTCGGCGTCTTGCGCATGAACCACTTGTGATAGAGCTCCACGAGGTCGCGGTTCTTGGCGATGTATTCGAAGGTGCGGCGCACGGCTTCTGCCATCTGCGGATCGTCCTTGCGGAACATCAGCCCGTAGGGGTCGAACGACAGGAACTCGCCGACCACCATCAGGTCGTTATCCGCCTTGTGGCGGGCGATCAGGCCGTACAACAGAACGTCGTCGGTGGCGAAGGCATCGGCTTTACCGTTGGCGGCGAGGCTGTAGCTCTCCTCGTGATCGCGCGCGGTGATGATGTTCATGCCGAGCTTGTTCTTGTCGTTGAGTGTTTTCAGCGCCGCCTCGTTGGTGGTGCCGGCAGTGACGACCACCACTTTGCCGCCGAGGTCGCGATAGGAGCGCAAGCCCGACTTGCGCTTCACCATCAGCTTGGTGCCGGTGACGTACATGATCGGCGAGAACGCCACCTCCTTGGCACGCTCCTTGTTGGCGGTGGTGGAGCCGCACTCGATATCGATCTCGCCGGATTTCACGGCCGGGATGCGCGTCTCGGAGGTGACGGCCTTGTAGTTGACCTTGATGTCCTCCTTGTCGATCTCGCGCTTGATCTCGTCGACGACGGCGAGGCACAGGTCGATCGAGTAGCCGACCGGGCCTGCCTTGGACGCGTAGGACAGCGGGAAGGACGCTTCGCGGTAGCCGAGGGTGATGGCGCTGGTGCGGTCGACCTTAGCGAGCGTGCCCTCGAGCTTGTTGGCGCGGGTTTCCTGCTCCTGCGCATGGACGATGGGGGCGGCGGCCAGCAGCACCGCGGCCCACAGCAGACTGGCTACGTGCTTCATGAGGCTCTCCTGAAGGTCCGGTCCCGGGCAGCGCGCAAGATGCAACGGCCGCCCGGGCCGAGGACTCAAAACTATGCCGGCTTCGTCACCAGGTTGGGCAGCGGCTGATCCTCAGGCGTGTCGAGCTCCTCGCCGAGCTCGCCTTCCCACTTCGCCACTACGGCGGTCGCGATCGAGTTGCCGACGACGTTGGTGGCGCTGCGGCCCATGTCGAGGAACTGGTCGATGCCCATGATCAGCAGCAGGCCGGCCTCCGGGATGTTGAAGGTCGCAAGCGTTGCCGCAATCACCACCAGTGAGGCGCGCGGCACGCCGGCCATGCCCTTGCTCGTCACCATGAGCAGCAGCAGCATGGTGATCTGCTCGGCGAACGACAGCTGGATGCCGTAGGCCTGCGCGATGAACAAGGTCGCGAAGGTGCAGTACATCATCGAGCCGTCGAGGTTGAAGGAGTAGCCCATCGGCAGGACGAAGCTGGCGATGCGCTTGGAGACGCCGAAGCGCTGCAGCTGATCGAGGATCTTCGGGTAGGCCGCCTCCGAACTCGCGGTGGAGAAGGCGAGCAGGAAGGATTCACGCATGCGGCGTACCAGACTTTGCACGCGGGGACCAAGAACCAGGAAGCCGGCGAAGCCGAGCAGCAGCCACAGGATGCCGAGCGAGATGTAGAACTCGATGATGAACTTGCCGTACGTCACCAGCACGCTCAGGCCTTGCGTGGTGACGGTGGAGGCGATGGCCGCGAACACCGCGACGGGCGCGGCCTTCATCACGTAGCCGGTGATCTCCAGCATGACGTGGGCGACCTGGTCGGCGAAGTCGGCCACCACCTTGGCTCGCTCGCCGAGCGAGGCGACGGCGACGCCGGTGAAGATCGAGAACACGACGATCTGCAGGATCTCGTTCTGCGCCATCGCCTCGACGATCGACTTCGGCACCAGATGCGAGACGAACTCCTTGAGCGTCAGCGATGACACCTTGAGGTTCGTCGATGTGCCGGCATCGGGCAGCGGCAGGTTGAGGCCGACGCCCGGCTGCAGGATGTTGACCATGACCATGCCGAGCAGCAGCGAGCACAGCGAGGCGCCGATGAACCACACCATGGTCTTGCCGCCGATGCGGCCGACGGAGCTGGAATCGCCCATGTGTGCGATGCCGACGACGAGCGTGGAGAACACCAGCGGCGCGATGATCATCTTGATCAGGCGCAGGAACACGTCAGTGATGATGGAGATATAGCCGGCCACCTGTCCGGCCGTCTTGGGGTCGGGGAAAGCCGTATTGCAGGCCCAGCCGACGAGGATCCCCAGCACCATGCCAATCAAGATCAATGTTGTGAATTTTTTTCCCATCATGACGCGCTCCTGGCAGCACCCAACGGTGTCACATGATGAGCCGCGAAATCTCGAGTTGGCTAGAGAGAATGCAACGCAACCTGATCAATCCACATTGCAATCGCGCTGGCATGCCGTACACCTCAACGGCGGCGCGAATGGGCGCACCGTGCCTGCGATGAGCGGCGCACAATAGGGATTGCAGTGCACAACACCTCGGGCATTCGCATGCCTGTGCACGCAGCGAGGCGCGCCGCCGGCCGGCCCGCCAGGCCGCGGGCAAGCACGACGTCCACCGCATCGGCAAAGGCGATCTTGCAGAACGTGCCGGCGACTTCGGCGAGCATGGCCATGGTTGAATGAGAAGCGGACGACGTGCCGACTACAAGGAAAGTCTCGCTGCGTACAGACCTTCTGCCCAACGTACGCAAAATGGGCTAGACGTTGCCTCTGACAACAACCGAGGGAGGACGTGGATGAGACGGCCGGTGAAGGTTCTGCTGGGCATGCTGGCGATCGCGTGGTGCGGGGCGGCGCTGGCCCAGGACACGGGCAACAAGGTCGTGTCGACGCCGGATGCACCCGAGGCGATCGGCCCCTACTCGCAGGCGATCCGCGCCGGCAAGACGTTGTATCTCGCGGGGCAGATCGCCATCGATCCGAAGACCAAGCAGCTGATGGCCACCGCCTCGATCGAGGACCAGACGCGACTGGTGCTCGACAACATCAAGGCCGTTCTCGCCGCCGATGGGCTGACCATGCAGAACGTTGTGTCGACGACGGTGTTTCTCAAAGACCTCAACGAATTCGCCAAGATGAACGAGGTCTATGCCACCTACTTCAAGACCGCGCCGCCGGCCCGCGCCACGGTCGAGGTGGCGCGCTTGCCGCGCGACGTGAAAGTCGAGATCTCCGCCATCGCCGTGCATCCGTGAGGATACTGCGCCGCGGCAGTCACCACGGCTGCCGCAGGCGCGACCCGTCACTTCTTGGTTTGCTGAGCGGGTGGAATGCTCTTCAGCATGAGCTCGAAGAGGAGCGTCTGCTCTTCGTCATTTTTAGCGTACTTGAAATCGACATCCTTGCTCCAGCGCGCTGCTGTCTTGTCCTTCTTGATCTGCGCCAGAAGCGCGCGCGTGTTGAGGCACTTGGCCTGGTCCTTGGCGTTGTTGCAGAACTCTGCCGCCGCCGGATCGGTTGCGGTGGGGCTCGGTGGCTGTAGCCGCTTCAGCCCCTCCTGGCTTCCCTTGTTGCCGGGATCGAGCGCGATCGCCTTGCGCAGATCTGCAATGGCCTCTTGCTTGCGTCCAGCAGCCTCGTAGGCGAGCCCGCGATTGCCATAGGCAACGGCCATCTTCGGGTCGAGCTCGATCGCCTTGCTGTAATCGGGAATCGCGCGTTCGGCCTGCTTGCTCTTGAGATAGGCATTGCCACGATTGTAGTAACCCTTGGCCTCGCGCGGCTCGATCTCGATGGATTTGGTGAAATCCTGGATGCCGCGATCGTACTGGCCTTTGTCGACGTAAGCGGCGCCGCGGTTGAAATACGTGTTGGCGTGCCGCGGATTGAGGGCTACGGCCTTGTCGTAGTCTTTGATGGCGTTGTCGTACTGACGCTTCATGAGGAAGAGCGTGCCGCGGTCGTAGTACAAGGAATGCTCGCGGGCGTTGAGCTCGATGGCCTTAGTGTAATCCGGGATGGCGCTGTCGAGCTGTTGCTTCTTCCAATAAGCCAAGCCGCGATTGTGATAGATCTTGAAAAGATCGGGGTGGCGCGGGTTCTGTTGGCTGATCTGCTGAACAAGCTGCGTGCACCCGCGTATCCGCCGTTCAGCATCCTGATGCTGACTGCACTCCGCCGCCGCGTCGGCCCACGCCGCTGGCGCCGCCAGCATCAGCCCCATCCCGCCGATCAGTGACCGCAGCATGCGAACCCCCGCCATCTGACTGCGTGAGTATACTCCGATCGTAGTGCTCGGAGGGAGGTGTACTGAAAATTCCTGTTGAAGGTTCTTCAGCCCGACGCCGAGGGATTGTTCAGGCCGGTCATCGCGGCAGAGTCGACCCATGAATGGCTTGGCCGCCAGGCGATGACGCCTTCGGTGCGGGCGCGGACGGCGGGTGAGGCGAGGCAGGAGGCGAGAGCCTCGTAGCCGGGGGCGCCGCGATAGGGCACCACCAGCACCGGCGGGCTGTGATTGGCGGGGCACAGGATGATGGTCTCGTCCGGGCCGACGCAGTCCAGATCGAGGATGGCGCTGGAGCGCGTGAGGAAGAGGAGCGGGCGCGCATCGGGGCCGCGCCGCCTGAGGTGGCTGATCAGCGCCTCCTGCGTGGCGGCGTCGAGGTTCTGCTCCAGCATGTCGATGACGAGCGGGCCGGTGCCGGGCGCCTCCAGTGCCGCCGCCAGCACGGTGAGCGCCACGGAGCGGGTACCGCCGGCCGCGACGATCGCCGTTAGGGCATGCTCGGCCCGGGATGCCAGGCTCGCATCGACCGCGAGACGAGCGCGCGTTGTGGCGCCATCATCATCGAGCCTGTCGAGGCCGAGGAAGACCGCGTCGGGCAGCGCCTCGGCGAGGCGCTTGGCGAAGCGCGTCTTGCCGCTGCCGAGCGGACCGACGATGTGCGTCAGCGGCTTGACGCCGTGCAGCGCGAAGGGCTCGCCGCCCCAGGGCCAGGGGAGATCGAAGGCGACGCTCATGCCGCCGGCGGGGTGTACGGCGCGGGCGATGTCGGCAGCGCGCGGCCGCTCGCCACGTGCAAGGCCGGCACGCAGGCGGCGGACTTTCTCCACGGTGGCGCCGAGCAGGCGGGCCCGGTTCTGCAACGCCGTCTCGTGTGCGGCGAGGATGTGCTCGAGCAACGCGGCATCGCCGCCGAGCACACGCGCCACCTCGCCGAGGCTGAGGCCGAGCGCCCGCAGCGCCACGATCTCGCCCGCCCGCGCCATCTCATCAGGGCCATAGGCGCGCCATCCGGCTGAGCTGCGCGGAGGCGCAATGAGGCCGCGCTCCTCGTAGAGGCGCAAGGCCTTGGCGGAAATGCCGAGCTGCCGTGCGGCCTCGGAGGGGTTCAGGAGTCTGGCGGTTGCGTTCACGACTCACCTCGTTGTTGTCCGACCGCGCGTCTTATGAGGCTTGCCGCAGGGGCCGGGTCAAGGCCCGGTTTTGGCGGTGTCGACGTTTTTCCATGTGACAGCGCCGGGGAGTCATCGGGCGCATGACATATGACGGGCACATACTGGGCGTGGCGTTGTGTAGTGCAGCGGGCAAAGACCCGCGCTACAATGGCAACATACTGATGGGGACGACATGCGCCGAAGCCTTGGTTTTGTGCTGGCAGTGTTGGCCAGCACCGCAATACTTTTTGCATTCACCGAGCGTGCGAGCGCGCAAAAGCGCGTTGCGCTCGTCATTGGAAACTCGGACTACCAACACACGACACGGCTCGCCAACCCTACGAATGATGCGCGGAACATAGCAGCCACGCTTTCGAGCATGGGTTTCGAGTATCGTATAGATCTCAATCTGGACTCGGCCGGATTTGCTCGTGCGTTACGTCACTTCCGATTGCTCTTGGAGGAGCCGGGGATCGAAGTTGGGCTGATGTACTACTCAGGCTTGGCCGTACAGTTCGCGGGTCAAAACTACCTGATGCCCATCGACGCTCGCCTCGCAAGCGCACGCGACGTTCCCTACGAATTGATCAATCTGGCTGAGATCGAACAGGCCATGATGCGTGTCCGGACAAGACTCATCCTGGTTGATGCGGCGCGCGACAATCCCTTGTCGCAGAATCTGGGGACACGCAGTATGCCTCGAGGCTTGGCGCTTCCGACTCCCGAAGCAGGTACCATCATCAGCTTTTCGGCCCAACCTGGAGAAGTTGCGTTAGATGGTACGGGGGCAAACTCTGCTTACACCGCAGCGCTTCTGCGGCATCTTCCGACCCCGGAGACGGATGTCATTATGCTTCTCCGCCGGGTTCGAGACGACGTGAGGGCTCAGACAGGCCAAGAGCCATGGGAAACCTCAAGTCTAGGGGCGGCCCCGATTTATCTGGGGAGCCCCCAGGGTGGAAGGCCGACGAGGCTTCCTGGACGAGAGGAGCCATGTCCCGATCCAAGCGTTTGCACGCCGGTGCCGGTGTTCTTCGGTACGGATCGAAAGCCGGTGCCGCCGGGCGCGCGCGTCGACTTCAGCGGGAGCCGCGATGCCACAACGCATCTCGGACAGGCGATCATTACCGTCCCGCGTGGGGCCAAGAGAAAGCTCGGATCGATTGCCAGGCCGACGTTTTGGGAGCGGGCCGTGTTGGGCGTGCCCGCACGCGGCGATCCGTCCAAGCATTTCACGATCGCCGAGCGTGGCATCATCATCTACGGGCGGGTTGAAGACTTTCTCCAGGCTGTGGCAGAGCGCATTCCGGATTCCGGAGACTTCCGCGAGCACGCCTTCGTGTTCATCCACGGGGCCAACACCAGCTTCGAGTTCGCGCTCTACCGGACCGCCCAGATCGCCTATGACCTTGGGACGGACGGAGAGCCGTTCGGAACGGCGTTCCTGTTCAGCTGGGCGTCCGAGCCAGGCGTCGAGAACTACAAGTACGATTTCGACAGCGCGCGTTTCGCCGCAGAGCGGCTGTCGGCCTTTCTCACGATGATCGTGGAAAAGACCGATGCGAAGCGGGTGCATGTGATCGCTCACAGCATGGGCAACTGGCCGCTGCTGGCCGCGCTTCAGGAGATGCCGAAAACATCGAAGCTGGGGCAGGTCATTCTCGCCGCGCCCGACGTCGATGCCGAGGAGTTCACGCGCATGGCGGCACGGATCGTTCCCGTCGCCAGTGGAATTACGCTCTACACATCGTCCAACGACGTGGCCATGGTCGCGGCGCGCAAGGTTCACCGCAATACGCCGCGCGCCGGTGACGTGCCGTCGAACGGCCCGGTCGTGGTGGAAGGCATCGACACGATCGACGTGTCGTCCGTCTCGACGGAGGCGTTATCTCTCGCGCACTCGGAATATGCCGTACGCCGCGAGCTGTTGAACGACATTGCGCTCATCCTGCGTAAAGGGGAACGGCCGCCAAGCATGCGCTCGCCGATACTCCAAACCGTACGTCTGCGGGCGGCCCAATACTGGCGCTTCCCGGCGAACTGACCCGCAAAGATCGATGATCCGTAACGGTCAGCCGCCCCGCTCGCATACCATATTGTGCTCCGGCAGCGGCGGGCCGCCGAAAGGTGGGGTAGCCTTGTTGTGCCGGCGCGGGCGGCGAGCTGGCAGCGTTAAGCACAATGCGCGTGGAGTTTCCTGCAATGTGGTCCACAGTCCTCACACTTGATCAGCTTGCGCTCGTGATTTCCCAGGCGGCTGCGCCGGCCTTCATCCTGGGCGCGGTCGCGGCTTTTCTTTCCGTACTGGTCTCGCACATGGGCCGCGTGCTCGACAGGTTGCGCGCGATTCAGGCGCTGCCGGACTCTGACCCGCAGAAGGATCGCCTCAGGAGCGCCGCGCAGGTGCTGCGGATCAGGGCGGAGCTCGTGCAGCGGGCAATATTCTGGGCGGTGTCGAGCGGTATCGCCACCTGCCTGCTGATGATCGTGGCCTTTGGCAGTGCGTATTTCGGTGTGCGGCATGAGCCGGGTGCGGCGATCCTTTTCACCCTGTCGCTCGGGCTTTTCATGCTGTCGCTCATCGCATTCGCGCGCGAGGTCAGGGTTGCCATTAAGAGCGCGGATTTGAGCCTGTGACCTAACGCGCCCGGCGCAGCATCGGCACGATGGGCGGCGCCGAGCCGACCTGAATCTTGCCGAGAGCCTCGAAGCCGTGACGCTGGTACAGGGTCATGTTGCGCGGGTTGGTCGACTCCAGATACGCGGGCAGCTTGTCGCGGTCGCAGCGTGCGAGCGCTTGCGCCATCAGCGCATCGCCGTGGCCCTTGCCGTGATAGGCCGGATCGACGCCGATGAAGGGCAGGTACCAGTGCGGCTCGGCCGGGTGGTATTTGACCATCTGCTCGAAGATGGCGGGACCGTCGGTGCGCGCCGAAGGTGACGCGGTGGTCGCCATGATCTCGTCCATCCGGTCCGAGTCTGGATGCGCGCCCGGCGGCAGCCACAGGGCCGCGCCGGTGTAGTTCGTCGTGCAGAAGGCGCCCTCGTGCGCGTACGCAGCGCCGGCGAAGGCGTGTATGAACGGCGGCATGGCGGTCAGGAACTGTTGCGCATGCGGCCATGCCCATCGCGTGACCGGATCGGCAGAGAACGCAAGAACAATGGTGCCGGTCGCCGCTGCTTCATCGGCCGCTGACATGATCCTGACATCCATGCGTGTGACAGGCATGCGGGTGCTCCCTCGCGAGGCGTTGCACGAGAAATTTCCGGGCAGATGGGGACGCACGTTCCGGATTCAAGCGCGAAGATTTACGGATCGCGGAACCCTCTGCGATCCGTGAACGTCAGCCGCGCCGCGCCGCCGCGATCTTGGCGACGTCGATCTTTTTCATGGGCATCATGGCGTCGAACGCGCGCTTGGCTTCAGCGCCGCCGGCCGCGTGGGCCTCCATCAGAACGCGCGGCGTGATCTGCCAGGAGATGCCCCACTTGTCCTTGCACCAGCCGCACTGGCTTTCCTTGCCGCCGTTGCCGACGATGGCGTTCCAGTAGCGGTCGGTCTCTTCCTGGTCCTCGGTGGCGATCTGGAACGAGAAGGCTTCGCTGTGCTTGAACGCAGGGCCGCCGTTGATGCCGATGCAGGGGATGCCGGCGACCGTGAATTCGACCATCAGGACGTCGCCCTGCTTGCCGGACGGGAAGTCACTGGGCGCGTGGTGGATGGTGCCCACGGAGCTGTCGGGAAACGTTTCGGCATAGAAGCGGGCGGCAGTCACGGCGTCCTTGTCGTACCACAGGCAGATCGTGTTCTTCGGCATGGGATCTCCTTCCGCTCGGTTCGTGACAAACGTGGTGCGCCACCGGCAGTTCCTCCCCCGGTGCGTATCCCAAGGACGTGGCAGGGTTGGCTGATCCGACATCGCCCATGCGTTTTTTCCAAGGCCCGGAGATGGAGTGACGGATGGCGCCGCAGGAAACGCAAACGGCGCAGTGGGATAGGTGATCGTGCGCACCGTCATATCGGGTTTCTCCCGATAGCCGCGCGACAGCGTTAGCCGTCAGCATCCGATCTCTTGTCAGGGAGGTCAGGATGAACGTCCAGGATATTTCAGGCCGGTGCGCAGCCATGTCGATTTTGGTCGCGCTGGCATTGGGGTCGACAGGCGCGGCCAAGGTTGCGCAAGCCCAGCAACCCTCGCCCAGAGCCGTCAGCGCGGATGAAGCGCGGATCATCGCGCAGGAGGCTTACGTCTATCTTTATCCCCTGATCACGATGGATGTGACACGCAAGCAGCTCATCAATTCCGACCCGAAGACGGGCGGGCTGGGTGGTGCGCCGAACACGTTCAATCATGTCCGCGCATTCCCCGCCGCCGATATGAGAGCCGTGGTGCGCCCAAATTTCGATACGCTTTACTCGTCCGCGTGGATCGACCTGACCGAAGGCCCCGTCATTGTTTCGACGGCGGATACCGGGGGGCGCTACTTCCTGCTGCCCATGCTCGACATGTGGACCGACGTTTTTGCGGTGCCGGGCAAGCGTACGAGCGGTACCGGCGCGGCAAACTTCGCGGTCGTCCCGCCAGGCTGGAGCGGCCCGCTGCCGTCGGATGTCGAACGCATCCAGGCGCCGACACCGTACGTCTGGATGATCGGGCGCACGCAGACCAACGGCGTGAAGGATTACGATGCGGTCCACAAGGTCCAGGATGGCTATAAGCTGACGCTCCTGGCGGATTGGGGAAAGACGCCACGCAAGATCGCGCAGAAGATCGATCCTTCGGTCGACACCAAGACGGCCCCGCTCCAGCAGGTCAACGCGATGCCGGCGCCGGAATACTTCGCGCGTGGTGCCGAGCTGATGCAACTGCATCCACCCCATGTCACCGACTGGTCGATCCTGGCGCGCATGAAGCGGATCGGGATCGAGCCGGGGAAATTCGATCGCGCAAAGGCCGATGCCGGTGCGCTCGCCGGTGGTGCTGCTGCCGGATTGAAATTCATGGGCGAGAAAGCCTCGACACTCGCCCGGGTGGTCAACGGCTGGCAGATGAATACCGATACGATGGGAGTCTACGGCGACTACTATCTCAAGCGCGCCATCGTCGCCATGATGGGGCTCGGCGCCAACCAGCCGGACGACGCCATCTATCCGCTCAACGTCGCCGACGCCGACGGCAAGCCGGTGGTCGGCGAAAACAAGTATGTGCTGCATTTCGACAAGGCCGACCTCCCGCCCGCTGACGCATTCTGGTCCTTGACCATGTACGACGCGGAGGGCTTCCAGGCTGCCAATGCGATCAACCGTTTTGCCATCGGCGACCGGGATGCGCTCAAGTTCAATACGGATGGCTCGCTCGATCTCTACATCCAGCACGAGAATCCTGGCCCGGACCGGGAGGCGAACTGGCTGCCGTCTCCCAAGAATGGCAAGCTCGGACTGACCTTGCGGCTCTATGCGCCCAAGCCGGAAGCGCTCGATGGGCGCTGGGCACCGCCGGCGATCAGGCAATCGACATCGATCGGACGCGCTCTGCAATGAACGCACCGCCACGGCCCGGCCGCTTCGCGACCGGCCGTGGCGGAATACTCACGTGTTGGTGCAGGGTGGGGCTCTACGCCTCGCGTGCGAGGGGAAACAGGGCCCGGAGGCGCGGGTTGCGCAGCCACAGGCCGCCCCACATGAACAGGCCGAGATAGAGGCTGAACAGGATGTGGCTGAAAAGCGGGCTGCCGGCGCGGACCTGCGTGGCCATGGCGCCGCCGAGCAGGCCCATCATCAGAACCGCGCCGAGCACGCTCGTGCGTGGGATGAGGTAGAGAATAAGACAGCCGAGCTCGATGAGCCCGATCATGAAGGCGTAGCCGGCGGGCCAGCCGAGCTGGGCCATCGTCTGCTCCGCGATCGGCATGTGCAGGAGCTTGGGCGCGATGGAGGCGCCGAGCATGAAGAGGGCAAACAGTCCCGTAAGAATGCGTCCGGTCCAGAGTGTCGGGGGCGTGTCCACTTTGTGAGTCTCCTCAAACAAAAGTTTGCTCATATGGCCCAAGGACGCGGTGATCCCCGCCGATCCGACATCGTCCGTGATTTTATTTGAAGGCTCGGAGATGAGACGATGGGAACGCGGCCAACACGTGGCGACAAAGCCGGCAGACCGCCGGCATCATGCCTTCGGCAAGCGGCCGGCGACGGCGCGGACCTTGCGTGGGGCGGCGAGCCAGATCGCGGCGGCCGAAACGGCGCACAGACCGATGACCAGGACGAAGGCGAGGCGATAGCTGCCCGTCGCGTCGTGGATGAAGCCGGCGATCCAGGGTCCCGCGGCGCCGCCGCCGATCAGCGCGACCGTGATGGTGCCGAAGATCGCGCCGAAGTGCGGGCCTTCGAAGATCTCGGCAACGATCGGTCCCATCACGGATGTCAACGCATAGCCGAGAAAGCCCTGGGAGAAGATCATGATGTAGAGGAGCGCGGTCGACGGCACGTGCTCCATGGCGATCAGGGCGGCGTAGCTGACGGCGAAGCCCGCACAACCCGCCGCCCAGATCCATTCGCGGCCGATGCGATCGGACAGGCCGCCGAGGATGATCTGTCCGGGGATGCCGATGACGCTCACCGCGCCGAGCGCCCAGGCGGCGACGAGCGGTCCGTAGCCGATCTCGGTCAGGTATTTCGTCTGGTGGACCTGCACGGCGTACCAGGCCACGAGCGCGCAGAAGTAGCCGATGATGATCCACCAGAAGCGGGCCGTGCGTACCGCGCGCGCCAGCGTCCATTCCGTGGCGGCCCAGACGGGATCGACCACATTCGACGGCTTCTGGCGCCCGGTTGCGGTGGAGGTTGCGGATGCGCCGTCCGGCAGCAGGCCGACGTCCTCCGGCCGCTTGCGCACGAAGAGATTCAGCGGTGCGATCGCCAGCACGACGAGAAGCGCGACGGCCCAGCATGAGGCGCGCCAGCCCTGTTCGATGATGATCGTTTGCAACCACGGCAGCAGGACGATCGCGCCGATGCCGGCACCGGCGAAGGCGATGCCGATGGCCAACGCCCGCCGCGCGACGAACCAGTTCGGCAGAAACTGGGAATGCACGGTGTAGGTCATCAGGTTGGCGCCGCTCCCGACCAGACCGCCGAGCGTGGCGTAGAGGTGCCAGGGCCGCTCGATGTAGGGCGCGAGGAGGAGGCCGGCCGTCGTCAGCACGACGCCGCACATGATGACGATGCGGGGGCCGTGCGCATCGATCACGCGCCCGACGATCGGGCTCAGGATTGCCGAGACGAGAAAGCCGAATGAAAACGCGCCGGCCGCAAGGCCCCGGTCCCAGTGAAACTCCTCGATCAACGGTGGGAGAAGCAGCGAGAAGGCCGTGCGCGCGGTCACGCCGATGGCCATTGTCACGAAGGCGATGCCGACGATCACCCAGCCGTAATAGAACGGCAGGCGCGACGACCAGTGGGAACGGTGGTCTGTTGTCATCCGATCAACCGTTACCCGCAATGGCGTTGAGGGGTGGCTCTCCGCGCGCGATCCGCGCGATGTTGCCGGCAATGAGCCTGGCGCGCGCGTCGAGCATGCCTTCGGTCCAGCCGGAGACGTGCGGCGTCATGATGACATTCGGCAGGTCGTGGAAGGGTTGCGTCGACGGCATCAGCGGGCCCGGTGCGGCCGGATAGCGCCACCAGACATCGAGCGCGGCGCCGGCGAGTGCGCCCGTCGAAAGAGATTGATAGAGCGCTGCCTCATCCACGATCTCCGCGCGGGCCACGTTGATCAGAAATGCGGTGCGCCGCATCAGGCCAAGCCGTCGCCCATTCAGCAGCCCGCGTGTCTCGGGCGTCAGCGAGAGCGTGATAACGACGTAATCGCTGGCGCGCAAGACGTCGTCCAGGCGTTCGGGGCCGCCGACGAACGCCACGCCCTCCGGCGGATGCGGTTGCCCCTGCCGCCGGATGCCGAGGGTTGTCATGCCGAACGCGTGCGCGCGCCGGGCGAGCGCCGCGCCGATATGGCCGAAGCCGAGGATGCCGAGCGTTTTGCCGGCAAGCTCCGGCCAGGGCGGTGGCGCCGGCGTGCCGATGGCCCACTGGCTGTCCCACTCGCCCCGGCGCAGCTTGGCATCGAGGGCAAGCACGTTGCGCGACAGGGCCAGCATCATGCCGATGACATGCTCGGCAATGCCGGCCTCGTGTCCGTAGGCGTTGGCGAGGTGCACGCCGGGCCGCAAGGCACTCCGGTCGATGCGATCGAGCCCGGCGCCGGGCACCTGCACGAGGCTGAGGCGGGGAGCCGCGGCAGCCATGGCCCTGGTGTAGCCCATCGAAACGAGGACATCGGCATCGGCGAGCGCGGGCAGGATGTCCGTCTCGTCGCCGTCGGTGATCTCGCACGGAATGGTGAGCTGTGCGCGGACCTGCTGCATCAGCCTGACGGCGAACGATCCCGCGAATACGACTTTCATCCCGCTGTCCTGGCGCGCTGCGGACGAGGTGCGCAAATCATTTGCCGCGATGCGCTGATGGCGGCAGTATCCGCGCGCATCCGGGCCCGATCAACTACATGCCAGGTAGTCATGGCGCCAGCATCCAGGTTTCCGACGGCACTCGCAGGATGGCGCAAGAAGCGCGGGTTTTCCCAGCTGCAACTGGCGTTGGCGGCGGCCTGCTCACAGCGCCACGTCAGCTTCCTGGAGCTCGGCCGCACGAAGCCGAGCCGGGAGATGGTGCTGCGTCTGTCGGCGGCGCTCGATCTGCCGCTGCGGCAGTCCAACGAGTTGCTGCTCGGTGCGGGCTTCGCGCCCGTGTGGACGGAAGCCGATTTTCAGGCGGCACCCCTGGCTCCCGTCCGGGCGGCGCTCGACTACATTCTGGGTCAGCAGGAGCCGTTTCCCGCCGTCGTCGTCGACCGGCACTGGAATTTGCGGCAAGCCAACAAGGGCGCGGTCGCTCTCGTCGAGTTCCTGGTCGGTCCGCTTGCGCCCGACGTAGCGATCAATCTTGCCGACGCGCTCGTCGCGCCCGATGTCCTGCGGCCGTATCTCGTGAACTGGAATGACGTCGTCCGCTACTTCGTTCGCAGCGTCGAGACGGATGCGGCCGCGGACGCAACGGCGGGAACGGCAGCGCTGCTCGAGCGGCTTCTCGCCTACAAGGATGTGCGCGCGGTCAGCAAGCGGGCCGACATGGGGCCAGACGGTCCCGTTCTGCCGATGCACTTCCGCAAGGGCCGTGCCGACCTGCGCCTGTTCACCACTATCGCCACGCTCGGCACGCCGCAGGACATCACCCTGCAAGAGCTGCGCATCGAGAGCTTCTTCCCGATGGACGATGCAACGCGAGATGTGTTCCGCAAGTGGGCTGTGCCCGCGAAGAAAAAGCGATCAACCGCGCCGGCATGACGCAAGCAGATTGATCCGAAAACCGCGAATACCTGTGAGGTAGTTGCGGCACAGCCGCCACCGCGCATCATGTCATGACGCATGGTTGGTTGGTGGACGGAGCTGACGATGAGCGAGGGCATGTTGTGGGGACCCCTGGTCCTCTTTGCTGCGGCCATGACGCTCACGCCGGGGCCAAACGTCGTTCTTGTCACGGCGTCGGGCGCGAACTTCGGCTTCCGCCGCACGATCCCGCAGATGATCGGGATCACGCTCGGCTTCGGCTTCATGGTCGTGGCTTCAGGGTTCGGCCTGGCCGGACTGGTTCACGCCGAGCCGCGCGTGCATGCGGTGCTCAAATATGCCGGCGCAGCCTATTTCCTTTTCCTTGCCTGGCGCATCGCACACGCCGAGGCTGTCGGGGGCCCCGAGCCGCGCGCTAAGCCGTTCGGTTTCCTCGAAGCAGCGCTCTTCACGTGGATGAATCCGAAGGCGTGGATATCCGCATTGGGTGCGCTCGCGGCCTACTCCACCGTCGGCGGTAACCTGCTGTGGGACGTCTCCGTGATTGCCTTCGTACTCGTGGCATTCTGCTTGATCTCGTGTGTCGTCTGGGCCGGTTTCGGCACGCTTATCGGGCGCTTCATCGCGAAGCCCCGAGCGCGCTTGGCCTTCAATTGGTCGATGGCGATCCTGCTCGTGTTGTCGCTCGTGCCCGTGTTTTGGTGACGCAACGCGGATCGGTGACGCCATCGGGATCGGGCCTGTTCTCCACTTGACAGGCCGGTCGGGCGCATTCCGAATGGTGGCCCCACCAGGGGCGTCACGGCACTCGCCGGGCGCAAATCAAAAGAGATATCGGGAGGATGATCATGTTTCGCTACGCGAGAACCCTTGTGCTTGCGGCCCTGGCGGCCGCGAGCCTGCTCGTTGGAAACGCATTTGCTGCGTTTCCCGAGCGTCCCATCACGCTGATCGTGCCGTGGGCGGCCGGCGGCGGCACCGACGCCATCGCGCGTCAGATCGCCGTCATGCTCGAGCGCGAGCTCAAACAGCCCATCAACGTCGTCAACCGTACGGGTGGCAGCGGCGTGGTCGGCCATCAGGCGATCTCGGCAGCGGCGCCCGACGGCTACACGATCGGCATGATCACGCTCGAGATCAACATGATGCACTGGGTCGGGCTGACGGAGCTCACGTCGGCCGAGTACACACCGTTTGCGATGATGAACTCGGACGCGGCGGCCATCCATGTGAAATCCGATTCGCCGCACAAGTCGGTGAAGGAGCTGTTCGCCGCTATCAAGGCCAACCCGGGCAAGATGACGGCGTCGGGGACAGGCCAGGGCGGAAGCTGGCATCTTGCACTAGCCGGCCTGATGCAGGCCGAGGGCTTGCCCGCAAACTCGATCCGCTGGGTGCCGAGCACGGGGGCTGCAACCGCGCTCACCGAGCTTGCGGCGGGCGGTGTCGATTTCGTGTCCTGCTCGATGCCGGAAGCCGAGGCGCTGCTCAAGGCAGGGCGTGTGCGGAGCCTCACCTTCATGTCGCCGAAGCGTGCCGCGAATTTCCCTGACGTGCCGACGGTCGAGGAAGCGACGGGGCACAAGTGGCACAAGGGTGTGTGGCGCGCGATCGTCGGACCGAAGGGCATGCCGAAGGACATCGCGACGCAATACGAAACGTTATTGAAGAAAATCTATGACAGCGCGGAGTACCAGGAGTTCATGACCAAGCGCGGCTTCGATGTCGCCTGGATGGGCTCCGCCGACTTCGCGCAATTCCTGAAGAAGGACGACGCCGATATCGGCGTGATTCTGAAGACACTGGGCCTCGCGAAATAACTCGATCCAGTCGTGACGACACCACGCCGGAGCGACGTCCGGCGTGGCTGCCTTGCTGAAACGCTTGTGATTCAGCGCAAGGGCCAAGCTCGCTCAACCCTCAGCGGTTCCGCAGATGCGGCTTAGTCATCAAGCGAGCATATGCAACTTGCATCCTCTGGTGTGTGCCGCGCGTTACTGCAGGACTGCCCTGCTCGTGTGTTAGCTGGGCCTTAACGGCACTACGTCTAGCTTCAGGCCCATCTTGGTCCTGATGAGTGGTAGCGCCGCGTGCAGTCGTGTTGCGTCTGATGCGGCAAGCGTAAGCCAAGGAGAGGCAATCGTGCAGAACTCCGCGTCCTCTGTGGAGCCGGGCCTTGTCTTGGCGCAGCACCCGCTTGCGACGCGGCGTGATGCAACACCCGCCGCATCGAATCTGTCCGGGCCGCTCACGTTCCGTACATACGCCTCGGTTGCGGCCATCCCGCGCGAAACCTGGGAGCGTCTGCTGCCCGGCGAGCCGGAAAGCTGGGACTTCTACTCTGCCGTCGCAGCAATCCCGCCGCCCGGATTCAAGCTCGGCGCCATCGCCGCGCTCGACGGCGACCGCACCGTCGCGGCCGCACCGCTCTTTCGCGTCGCCTATCGCTTCGACACCTCCCTGCAGGGACGCCTGCGCCAGGTCACCGATTGGATTCATGCCCGGCTCCCCAGTGCCGTCAGCCTCCCCGTGATCGGTGTCGGCTCGCCGATGTCCGACAATTGCACGATGGGCTTTGCGCCCGACCTCAGCGCCGCCGATTGCGCGCGGACCTTCGACGGCCTGTTGCGGCAGGTCAGCCGCGAGGCGGCGGCTGAAAAGTGCGCGCTGATCGCCGTCAAGGGGCTCGACCGCACGGCCGAAGTCCTGGCGCAACCGCTGCAGCAGCACGGCTACAGTTGCGTCACCAGCGTGCCGCTGGTGATGCTCGATCTGCCCTACCGCAGTCTCGACCAGTATCTCGACGCGCTGCCGGAGAAAGTCGGTTCCTACTTCCGCCGCAAGATGCGCAGCGCGTCCCAGGTGCGGATCGAGTACCGGTCGTCTATCGCGGGCCTGGAGGATCGGCTCAACGCGCTGTTCGAGAGCACGCTCAAGCACAGCCGCGTGGACTATGGTGACTTCGAGAAACTCCACCCCGACTATTTCTCGCAGGTGCTGCGTAGCATGGGTGACAAGGCCCAGCTCATGCTGTGCTGGCGCGGCGACGAGCTGCTGAGCTTCCAGCTGTTCCTGGTCGGGCGCGATCGTGTGCTCGCCAAGCAGATCGGCATGCAGTACCCGGCGGCGCGGGAGCTGAACCTCTACTTCGTCAACTGGCTGAAGCTGATCGAGTTCGCCATCGAGCGCCGCATCCCGATGGTGGAGATGGGGGCCACGACCTACGCCACCAAGCTGCTGTTCGGCGGCTACCTCGAGCGCCGCTTCCTGCATTTCCGGTTTCGCGGCGCCCTGGCGAACATGGCCTTGAGTCCGCTCGCCCCGCTGTTCGATTTCGAGCGCAACGATCCTGAGCTCGCCCAGCTCGATCCCCGTTTCAAGGCCGACATGGGGCCGCGCCTCTGCCGCGTGACCGGCGGAGTCGAGCAATCGCGTCAGGACCGGCTGAGCGTCGATTGATGGACGGCCTGGCTGCTCTCCTGCTGCTCGCTGTTCTTCTGCTCGAGACGGTGAGCCATCTCGCGCTCAAATCCGCGTCGCTGCGCGCCGCGCGCAATGCCGATCGCGGTTACATCATGTCGTTCGCCACCGAGCCGGCGCTGTGGCTCGCACTCGCGGCGTTTGCCGCCCTGTTCCTGGCCTGGCTCGCCTTCCTGTCGCGCGTGCCGCTCGGCCAAGGCGTGATGGCGGGCAGCATCACCATCGTCGGCGTCATGCTGGGCGGGCGGATCGCGTTCGCAGAGCACATCACGCCGCCGCGGGCGCTGGCCATCGCCCTCATTGCCCTTGGCGTCGGCCTCGTCGGCTGGGGGCGGCCATGAAGCGGTCGATGCTGCTCGGGTTTCTGCTGCTCCTGAGCTTCGACACGGCGAGCCAGATCGCCATCAAGATTGCCGGCGATCGCATCACCGGCGCTGCGAGCGGCGCGTGGCTGGCGCGCGTCGCCGCCGAGCCGCTCGTGTATTTCGCGCTGCTTTGCTATGGCGGCGCCTTCGCCACCTATGTCTCTCTCTTGAAGTATGCGCCCGTCGGGCCGGCCTATGCCGCCGCGCACGGCCACATCGTGACGGTGCTCGTCATCTCCATGCTGTTCCTGGGCGAGCGGCTGAGCCTGCTGCAAAGCGCGGGCGCGCTCGCCATCCTGGCCGGTGTGGCGATCCTTGCCTTCACGGAGAAGCCCGAAGCAGGGTAAAGCGTCGCGGCGAAATCGGCTAGCCGTGCGGAATGCGGCCTCCGGCCGGGGAGAAATTCTCCCAGGGCACGTCCTGGAACACGACCATGACGTGCTCCGGATCGAGCCCGCCGGCGGCAAGGCGGGCCATCGCGTCGTCCAGGATCGCACGCTTCACCTTCACGCTCCGGCCGGCGCCGAGCAGGATCTCGATAAGGATGAAATCATCCGTTCTGGGCGTGCGCACATCGGGAAACGATGGGTCGTATTGGAAATCCTCGTCCGCAAGCTCGATGACGCGATGAAACCGATCGTTCGGGTTGGCGCCCGACAGGGCCAGCGCGGCGTGCACGGCGTCGAGGACGGCCTTCTTGAAAGCCGCGGTCTTGGGCTTCTTCATGGTCACAGTGACGATCGGCACGTGCATTCTCCAGCGTGGACGGCGCGTGGACACATACGCGATTGCTCGCTCTTCCGGCAACCGTTGGATAGTACGAGTAGCTGCTAGGCCACGCGCTCCTTACTCGAGTAGCGTCCCGGCGGCACACCAACATGGCGGCTGAAAGCGGTACTGAAGGTGCTCGCCGAGCTGTAGCCGACGCGCTCGGCGACCGCGGCGAGTGCCATGTCTCTGCGGCGCAGAAGATCTTTGGCTAGAGCCATGCGCCAGGCAAGCAGGTATTCCATCGGCGGCAATCCTACGGCGCGTGTGAATCGGTCGAAGAAGGCGGAGCGTGACAGGGCCACTTCCTTGGCGAGCTGAGCAACGGTCCATGGCCGTGCAGGATCGCCATGCATTTTCCGGATCGCCGCGGCAAGCCGTGCATCGCCCAATCCGCGCAGCAACCCGCGCGGTGCCCCGCTGTCTTGCGTCGACCGTAACGCTTCGATGAGCATCACCTCCACGAGGCGCGACAGGACGAGGTCGCGGCCAGGCTTGCCGTCGCGCGCTTCCTCGCCGACCAGCCGCACCAGCATGGAGAGGCGCTCGTCGCCGCGCACATGCACAACCGCAGGCATCAGGGACACCAGCAAATGCGCATCGGGTGAGTCGAAAAGGAAATAGCCGCCGAGCAGCCGGACATCGGGGCGTCCCCCGCGCCGGCCATGGCGGATGTCACCGGTGTCCGTTGCGGGGAGTTTTTTCGGGTCGATACGCTTCGGGGTCACCGGCTCGAAGCCCGAAATGACGAAGCCGGGCGTTGCGGGCAGCAGTACGAAATCGCCCGCCTCCAGCGTGATCGCCGCTTCGCCGTCGACAGCGAGGCGGCAGCTGCCTTCGAGCACTGTGCAAAAACTCGGTTGGCCGAAGTTGGAATAGCGCACACCCCAGCGGCCGGCGCCGCTGATGCCTTTTGCCAACACCGTGCGCGGCCGGAGCAGTGTGATGACTTCCGAGAGGGGATCGATCATGTCTGGACTTTGGCAAATGAAATTCGGACTTGCGATCGTAGATGGTCCGAACACTCGCGGCTATCCCTGCCTCATCCAAACCGCAAGGAGAAACCGCCATGAAGACCGTACTCATCACAGGCTGCTCGTCGGGCTATGGCCTGGAGATCGCGCGTCATTTCCACGCGCAGGGCTGGAGTGTGGTCGCGACCATGCGAACGCCGCGCCAGGACATCCTGCCGCAATCGCCGCGGCTGCGCGTGCTTGCGCTCGATGTCACCCGGTCCGACAGCATCGCCGCGGCGCTTGCCGCGAGCGGCCCGATCGACGTGCTCGTCAACAATGCGGGCATCGGCGTGGTCGGCGCCTTCGAGGCAACGCCTATGGCGCACGTCCGCAAGGTGTTCGAGACCAACACGTTCGGCGTCATGGCCATGACGCAGGCCGTGATCCCGCAGTTCCGTGCCCGCCGGTCAGGCGTGGTCGTCAATGTGACCTCCAGCGTCACGCTGGCACCGATGCCGCTGGCCGCGGCCTACACGGCGAGCAAGATGGCGATCGAAGGCTTCACGGGATCGCTGGCACATGAGCTGCAGGCGTTCGACGTGCGCGCCAAGCTCGTCGAGCCGGGCTATGCCCCCACGACGCGGTTCGCACACAACACCGAGGTGCGCGTCGAGGACTTGATCCCGGAGGCCTACGCCGCGTTCGCCGGGCCGATCTTCGCGGCCTTTGCCAAGCCGGCGCTGGTGACGAGGGAAACCGATGTGGCCGAAGCCGTGTGGCGCGCCGCCAACGACACGACCGGCCAGCTCCGCTTCCCCGCGGGTGCCGATGCCGTTGCGCTGGCGCGTGCGATGTGAGTGGCTGGCTAGTAGGTCTTTTTCGGCCAGGCGTTCTCCGGCTTGTAGCTCTTCGTGCTGCTCCCCTTCTTGCCGCTCGATGACTTCAAGCCCTTAGCCTTGGGCTTTTGCACGCCATCGATGGAGATGCCGAAGCGGCTTGCCGCGACCGGTGTCTCGTTCGACTTGTTTTGAGCGCCTGCAGTATCGGGAGCGGCGGTGAACGCGGCGGCGATGGCGACAGCAAAAACGCGGATCATCATCTTCCTCCTCTTGGTGTCGTCGCTCGGCAAAGTCACACGAATATGCCGGAAAGGCAAAGTCGAGCGCGGCGTTCCAATCGCTGCATTGATCGGGAGGAGTTAACTGCGAGCCCTACTGCCCCGGCCGTCCCGTTTTCCGCGGCCGGCCGTGGCGGTGTTTTTTCTTGGCGGGGTCGTCGATGTCGACGGTGCGCGTGGGCTTTTGCGGGCGCACACCATCGACCGGCAGCCCGCGTTCGGCGTGCGGGCCCATCTCGTCGAGCGTCGGCTTGTGCGGCCCGCGGATCTTTTCGCCGAACGCACCGGCCTTGGTGCGCGGATCGACCGGGATCGGGCGGCTGGCGTAGGAGCTCATTTCGTCCAGCGTCGGTTTGCGCACGCGTGTGCTTGTTTCGCTCACGGGCTGTTCGCCGCCGTGGGGCTGCCCCCCACCTCGTGCCGGAGGCACGGCTCCGCCATGACCCTCTCCCCGCTCGCGGAGAGGGGGGGAAGAAGTGCGTGCGGGAACGGGGCGATCGGTGCCGGGGCCCATATCGTCGAGCGAGGGCTTCTTGATGCGTGTCGTCGATTGCGCGTAGGTCGGCTGCACGGGCTCGTAGTCGGTGGAGATGCGAGAAGATCCCCTCTCCCCGCTTGTGGGGAGAGGGTTAGGGTGAGGGGCAGGATCTTGCGCTGCGCGGTTTGGCTGCCCCTCATCCCGACCTTCTCCCCGTGAAGGACGGGGAGAAGGGGAAGTGGGGGCTCGGCTGCCGCTGGTGAGCACATTCGCCCGGGCGCCGTACTTGCGCGGGCCGGAGAAGGCGCCGGCTTTGTCCTCGACGTCGGTCTGGCGGGCGAGGGGATCGTCGGCGATGGCAAGCTCGGTCTCGCGCAGGCGCTTGACCTCGTCGCGCAGCCGGGCCGCGGTCTCGAACTCGAGATCGGCGGCAGCCTCGCGCATGCGCTTCTCCATGTCGGCGATGACGGCCGCCAGGTTGTGGCCGACGAGCGTGGCGTTCTCCTCGGCGAGACCCGCATCGACGGTGACATGATCTTGCTCGTAGACGCTGGCCATGACGTCGGCGATGTTCTTCTTCACGCTCTCGGGCGTGATACCGTTCTCCGTGTTCCACGCCACCTGCTTCTCGCGCCGGCGCTCGGTCTCGGCCATGGCGCGTTCCATGGAGCCGGTGATCTGATCGGCGTAGAGGATCACCTTGCCGTCGACGTTGCGCGCGGCGCGGCCGATGGTCTGGATCAGCGAGGTCTCGCTGCGCAGGAAGCCTTCCTTGTCGGCGTCGAGAATGGCGACCAGCGCGCACTCGGGGATGTCGAGGCCCTCGCGCAGCAGGTTGATGCCGATCAGAACGTCGAAAGCGCCGAGGCGGAGGTCGCGGATGATCTCGATGCGCTCCAGCGTCTCGATGTCGGAGTGCATATAGCGCACGCGCACGCCGTTCTCGTGCATGTACTCCGTGAGGTCTTCGGCCATGCGCTTCGTCAGCGTGGTGACGAGCGTGCGATAGCCCTTCTGCGTCACCTGCCGCACCTCGTCGAGGAGGTCGTCGACCTGCGTCTTGGCCGGGCGCACCTCGACCACGGGATCGATGAGGCCCGTGGGACGGATCACCTGCTCCGTGAAGACGCCTCCGCTGGCTTCCATCTCCCAGCCGCCGGGGGTGGCTGAGACGTATAGGGTCTGCGGGCGCATGGCGTCCCATTCCTCGAAGCGCAGCGGACGATTGTCCATGCACGAGGGCAGGCGGAAGCCGAACTCGGCGAGCGTGGCCTTGCGCCGGTAGTCGCCGCGGAACATGCCGCCGATCTGCGGCACGGTGACGTGGCTTTCGTCGACGAACACGAGCGCGTTGTCGGGCAGGTACTCGAACAGCGTCGGCGGCGGCTCGCCGGGCTGGCGTCCCGTGAGATAGCGCGAGTAGTTCTCGATGCCGGCGCAGGAGCCGGTCGCCTCCATCATCTCCATGTCGAAGACGGTGCGCTGCTCCAGGCGCTGGGCCTCCAGCAGCTTGCCCGACGCATACAACTCGTCGAGGCGCTGCTTCAGCTCGGATTTGATGGCCTTGATGGCCTGCTGCAGCGTCGGCTTGGGCGTGACGTAGTGCGAGTTGGAGTAGACCTTCACGAGCTTCAGCTCGTCGGTCTTGTGCCCCGTGAGCGGATCGAACTCGGTGATGCTCTCGATCTCGTCGCCGAACAGCGAGAAGCGCCAGGCGCGATCCTCCATGTGGGCGGGAAACACTTCCACCGTGTCGCCGCGCACGCGGAAGGTGCCGCGCACGAAGTTGCCGTCGTTGCGGCGGTAGTGCAGGGCCACGAGATCGGCCAGCAGCTCGCGCTGGTTGATGCGGTCGCCGGTTTTCACCGTGAACGTCATGGCCGTGTAGGTCTCGACCGAGCCGATGCCGTAGATGCACGACACCGAGGCGACGATGATGACGTCATCGCGCTCCAGCAGCGAGCGCGTGGCGGCGTGGCGCATGCGGTCGATCTGCTCGTTCACCGACGACTCTTTCTCGATGTAGGTGTCGGTGCGCGGCACGTAGGCTTCGGGCTGGTAGTAGTCGTAGTAGCTGACGAAGTACTCGACCGCGTTGTCGGGGAAGAAGCTCTTGAACTCGCCGTAGAGCTGCGCCGCCAGCGTCTTGTTGGGCGCGAGGATGAGCGCGGGCCGCTGCGTCTCGGCGATCACGTGCGCCATGGTGAAGGTCTTGCCCGAGCCGGTAACGCCGAGCAGCACCTGGTTGCGCTCCTGCTCCTGCGCGCCCGCTACCAGCTCCTTGATGGCCTGGGGCTGGTCGCCGCGCGGTGTGTAGTCGGACTGCAGATGGAAGGCGACGCCGCCTTCGGATTTCTCCGGCCGCTCCGGGCGGTGCGGCGTGAACGCGGGCAGGCTGCCCGACACCAGCGGATGGCTGGCGATCATGGGCTGCTGCGCGAGCAATTCGCGGGCGCGGTCGGAGCGCTCCTCGGGCTTGGCGAGCAGCGCGTTCAGCGCCGCGCTGGGCGAGAAGTCCTCCGGCCGCGCGCGCACGGAACGGAGCGCCGGCAGCTTCGGCCGCGCCTCGGTGTCGCCGCCGGACGTATGCGGGATGAACGGCGCCTGCGGCGCCTCGCCGAACCCGCGGGTTCCCGGTGTCCCGGCCATGGTCTCCGACGGCGGCGCCGGCGGCTTGCCGGACCTGCCCCGGGACGGGCGCGGGCGGGGAGTCGGGTCGGCGGTGGATTTGCGGGGCATGGGCGGAATATGGCGCGTTGAGCGGAAGACTCAATGGGTCAGATTACACCGGAGTTTGGGGGAAGTGTGGGGCGGGGACGGAGGTTGCTGACATGTGGGTCGGTTGCCTCAGTTTTGCAACGCAATCAAGGGTACAAATCGTCGATTATGGGGCTGGAGTAAGCCATGAACCCACAGGCAAAGCCAGCCGGCGCACTAACACTTACCGAGCGGATGCGGCGTATCCGCAAGACGGATACGAAGCCAGAAATGATCGTCTGCCGCTGCAACGGCGGAGCTTCACAGCGAGCGCCCGCACTCGCGGAAAGATGGGTCCTCGGGACGAGCCCGAGGATGACACAGAGATTGGGTGATGCGCGTGCCCAACAGGGATGCAGCGATGCACGGAATCTGTCGCGGGGCGGTGCAGCGTCCGGGGAGCCCTGGCGGTAGGCGGGGGTCGTGAGCGCGGCGCTAGGCCTTGTCCTTCCCCACGAGCACCGTGCGCTCGAACTCCATGAAGACGGTGCCGTCGGCTTTGAGGCCGCGGGTCTTCACGGTGACGAGGCCCTGGTCGGGACGGCTCTTGGAGAGGCGCTTCGACAGCACCTCGCTCTCGGCATAGATGGTGTCGCCGACGAACACGGGCGCGGTGAGCTTGACGTTGGCCCAGCCCATGTTGGCGACGGCCTTCTGGCTGATGTCGCTGACGCTCATGCCGGTGACGATGGACAGCGTCAGGCAGCTGTTGACGAGCGGCTTCTTGAACTCGCTTTCGGCCGCGTAGGCGTTGTCGAAGTGCAGCGGGTGCGTGTTCATAGTCAGCAGCGTGAACCACACGTTGTCGGCCTCCGTGATGGTGCGGCCGGGGCGGTGCTCGTAGACGTCGCCGACTTTGAAGTCGTCGAAGCTGCGGCCGATGTCCTCGCGATAGCGGCCGGGCTTGATCTCTTTCATTCCGTACATGGCGGGTCCTGCTGTGTTGCCTCGTTCCGTGCGCGCCGCGTGCAGTCCCCCTCTCCCCTCTTGAGGGGAGAGGGTCGGGGTGAGGGGCAGCCATAGAGCCTGAGCCAGCTTCTGCCCCTCACCCTAACCCTCTCCCCATCGTGAAGGACGATGGGGAGAGGGGATAAGTCTCACTTACCCCCGCCCGTGATCGTTGCGTTATGCTGGCCGAGGCTTGGGGCGGCGAGGCTGGGCTTGGCCGGCTCGTCGCGGTAGCGCACCACCGGGGCGATGAACTCGCGCCCGTCACTGTCGGTGAGGATCAGGCCGCTGCCGCGGATGTTCTCGTCGTCGAGGGCCTCGCGCAGCGTGTTGACCGGAGCAAAGCTGACATCCAGACCCTTGAACCAGTCCTTCCATTCCGCCAGCGATTTCTCCACGAACACGCCGCGCAGGAAATTGATGACCGGCGCCTGATGCGGGCCCGGGCCCTGCTCGCAGGGCGCGATGAGATCGGGTCGGCCGAGCTTGGTCAGCAGCGTGCGCACGAACTTGATCTCCTGCGCGCCGAGCACGAGATGGCGCCCGTCCCGCGTGTCGTAGACCTGGTAGAAGGCCGAGCCGCCGGTGGTGCGCTCGTGCTTGGGATTTGGTTGCGGCTTGCCGGTCATGGCGGGGCCGAGCACGTTGGGGATGGCCGCCAGCGCGGCGTGATGCATGCTGACGTCGATGTAGTCGCCGCGGCCGGTCTTCTCACGGCGCAGCAGCGCCATCAGCACGCCGGACAGGGCATGCAGCGAGCTCACCACGTCGGCGGTGGCGACGCCCGACATGGCCGGCACGCCGTCGCGGCCGAGCGAGATGCCGAGCGGGCCGGCGAGCGCCATGGTGGCGAGGTCGTGCGCCGGGCGATCGCGGTAGGGACCGTCCTGGCCGAAGGCGCTGATGGAGCAGTAGACGATGCGCGGGTTGCGCTTGGAGACGGTCTCGTAGTCGACGCCGAGGCGCTTCATGACGCCGGGGCGGTAGCTCTCGATGAAGACGTCGGCCGTCTCGCAGAGCTTCAGCACCTGCTCGCGGCCCTCCGGCGTCTTGAGGTCGACGACGATGCTCTTCTTGCCGCGATTGACGTTGCGGAAGACGACCGAGACGGGGCCGTCGGAGGGGCCGATGTGGCGCGCGGGGTCGCCTTCGCCTGGCGGCTCGATCTTGATGACCTCGGCGCCGTGATCGGCGAGCGTCAGGGTGAGATAGGGTCCCGGCAGGAATACCGAGAGATCGACGACTTTCAGGCCTTCGAGTTTCATGGGTCTGTTGTCTCCGCCGCGGGGCGTGATGCGGTCTGCGGGGTGTCAGGACACCGGATTGCGCTTGATGAACTGCTTGGCGATGATGATGCGCTGCAATTCGTTGGTGCCTTCGCCAATGCACATGAGCGGTGCATCGCGATACAGGCGCTCGATGTCGAACTCCTTGGAATAGCCGTAGCCGCCGTGGATGCGCAGCGACTCGATGCTGTTCTCGAGCGCCGCCTCCGAGGCGAAGTATTTCGCCATGCCGGCCTCCATGTCGCAGCGCTCGCCGCGATCGAAGGCGGCTGCGGCGTCGAGTGTGAGCAGACGGGCGGCGCGGGCGCGGGTCGCCATCTCGCCGAGCTTGAGCTGGATCGCCTGATGCTCGCAGATGGGCTTGCCGAAGGTTTTGCGGATCTGCGCGTACTGGGCGGCGAGATCGAGCGCGCCTTCCGCCACGCCGACGCCGCGGGAGGCGACATTGATGCGCCCGAGCTCGAGGCCGCCGGTGGCCTGGTAGAAGCCCTGGCCTTCCACGCCGCCGATCAGGTGATCGCCCGAGAGCTTGTAGTTCTCGAACACCAGCTCGCCGGAATCGATGGACTTGTAGCCGAGCTTCTCGAGCTTGCGCCCGACCGTGAAGCCCTCCTGCTTGGGCGCGATGAACATGCTCATGCCCTTGTGCCGGGGCTGGGCTTCAGGGTCGGTCTTCACGAGGAGCGCGAAACAGGTGCCCTCAATGCCGTTGGAGATCCAGGTCTTGGTGCCGTTGATGACGTAACCGTTGCCGTCGCGGCGGGCTGTCGTGCGGATGCCTTGCAGGTCGGTACCGGCGTCGGGCTCGGTGAGCGCCAGGCCGCCGCGCACCTCGCCGGAGGAGAGCTTGCGCAGCCAGGTGTCTTTCTGCTCCTGGGTGCCGAACTTCTCGATGGCGAGCGCCAGCATCAGGTGCGAGTTGAAGATGCCGGTGATGGCCATCCAGTCGCGCGAGATGCGCATGACGATCTTGGAGTAGGTGCTGGCCGGAAGCCCGAGGCCGCCGTAGTCCGGCGAGACGGTGGCGCCGAACAGGCCGAGCTCCTTCATCTGCTCGACGGTTTCGACCGGATAGCGATCGGCGTGATCGAACTCCTTGGCGATCGGCTTGACCTCCTTCTCGACCCACCGATCGATGGTGTCGAGGAGCTGAACCTCGTCCTCAGGGTCGATCGTGCGCATCTGGAAAGCCATGCCGTCAGGTCTTTCATCGAAGGGGTGATTTGTCCGGACAAACTAGTTCTGATGCCGTCGCTTTGTCGAGTGTGGTGTCGCGAGCCGCGGCGATCAGCAGCGGGTTTCCGCCATGCGCGGGTCCGATTTATCCTCGCCAGATCCGCCTCATAATACATACGTCAGGTACGGACGTGTTATGAGGTCGCAACCAACAAGATGGTGGAGGAAACCATGAAGTTCGGACTGAGCACGCTGACCAGCGGCGTTTTCACGACGCGCGAGAACTACATGGCGGTCGCCAAGGCCGCCGAGCGCTCCGGCTTCGATTTCCTGTCGGTCAGCGACCATGTCGTGGTGCCAGCCAAGCTGGAAACCCACTACCCGTACGCGCAGGGCGGGGCCTTCACCGCCACCCAGCTCGGGCATTGCTTCGATCAGCTGGCGACGATCGCGTTTCTCGCCGGGTGCACGGAGCGCCTGCGGCTGCTGCTATCAGTGATGGTGCTTCCGCATCGTCCGGTCATTCTCACTGCCAAGATGCTCTCGACCATCGATGTGCTGTCGAACGGCCGCCTGATCGTGGGAGCAGGCGCCGGGTGGATGAAGGAGGAGTTCGACCTGCTCGAGGCGCCGTTCGAGGATCGCGGGCGCTTCACCGACGAGGCGCTGGAGGCGTTCCAGGAGCTGTGGACCAAGGAGGTGCCGGTCTACAAGGGCAAGCATGTCGCCTTCTCCGACCTCATCTTCGCGCCCAAGCCGCTGCAGAAGCCGCATCCGCCGATCTGGATCGGCGGCGAGAGCGGTCCGGCCCTGCGGCGGACCATCAGGTTTGCAGACGCCTGGTATCCGGGGAACAACAGCCAGACGACGCCGCTCGACACGCCGGCCCGCCTTGCGGCCGCCATCGCCCGCATGCGCAAAGCCTCCGAGGCGGCGGGACGCGACCCCGCCACCATCGATATCGCGCTGCTCGTGCAGGATCATTTCGGCTGGAGCGCGCAAAAGATCACGGACGGCTCGGCACGGCGGCTGTTCACGGGCAGCTCCGCTGAGATGATCGAGGATGTCGGCGCGCTGTCCGGGATCGGCGTGCGGCATGTCGCTTTGCGCCTCGGCGGCACGACGATCGAGGATACCGTCGGGCGGATCGAGCGCTTCGGCGCGGAGGTGATTGCGCCGCTCCGGCGCTGAGACGGCCCGACGGTTCCATGCTTGAGGGCGAAGGACATTCGCCCGACAGCCTGTGTCCATCGGGCGCTTGCTCCTTGCCATAATACCGTCCATGTAGGCGCAACAATGTGGTTCCGGCGACAGCGGGACGAGGGGCGAAGCATGCAGGCTCGGGGGCCTGTCGACAGCATCAAATCCAGGACGGGGCGGTTCAGGGTGAAATCACGCAGGCGAATAGGCGTGGTGTCGGCCGCGCTCGTGAGCGTCAGTGCGGCAACCGCGCTGGCGCAAGGGCCGGCGTGCACGCGCATGCAGTTCGAGGCTGCCGTCAGTGACGCGGCCGGCGCGCTGCGCGATCTCAACGCGCAGAACCGTCCGCCATTCCAGGCCAAGCTGCGCGCGCTGAAGGACAAGCGCGGCTGGACACATGATCAATTTCTGAAGGAAGCCGTGCCGCTCGTACAGGATCCCAAGATCACCGAGTACGACAAGCAGTCGGGCGACTACCTGAACAAGATCCAGAGCATGGGCGCGGAAGGCGCTGCGGCGGCAACGCCCGACTGCTCGCAGCTGACACAGTTGCGGCAGAACATGGAATCCCTTGTCGCCAGCCAGCAGGCAAAATGGCAATACATGCTCCAGCGTGTGGAGACGGAGCTGGCGAAGTGACAGGAGCGGCGGCGTCTGACGCGGACGCTGCCGCACATCCCGCCTGGCAGCGGATCGCCTTGGGTGGCGGGGCCGGCATGTTCGTCGGCATGGGGCTGGGCCGTTTCTCGTACACGGCGATGGTGCCGGCGCTGGTGGAATCGGGCGCGCTGACGGCGGTGCAGGCCGGTCGCGTCGGCATGACGAACCTGTTCGGGTTCGTGGCCGGTGCCGCGCTGTCGGCCCGGCTGCTGCGCGTGGCATCGATCCAGCGCATCCTCGGCATCGCCATCGTCCTGTCCGCTCTGTCGTTGGCGGCATCGGCACTGCCTTACGGTTTCAGCTGGCTCGTGGTCTGGCGCGGGCTCGTCGGCCTGACCACGGGCATCACGATGGTGCTGAGCCTGGCGCTCATCACCGCGACGGCGCCCGAGCGCAAACGGTCACTCGCCGCGAGCTACATGTTTGCCGGCGTGGGCGTCGGCGTGCTGTCGTCGGGGCTCCTCGTGCCATGGCTGCTCCACTACGGCCTCGCCGCGGCGTGGAGCGGGCTCGCGGCGATCTGCCTCGTCGGCGTGGCCCTGGCGATCTGGGGTTGGGCCGCGTCGCCGGATCTGCGCCCGCCGTCGAAGGAGCGCTCGACCGCGCCTGTGGCGTGGGCGGCGCTTTCCGGTTTGCTGGTCGCGCACGCGCTGTTCTCGCTCGGGATCGTGCCGCACACGCTGTACTGGGTCGATTATCTGGTGCGCGGGCTCGGCAACGACATGGCCGCCGGCGGGCTGCACTGGAGCCTGGTTGGGATTTTCTCCGCCGTCGGTCCGTTCCTCGCGGCGTGGCTGGTGCAGCGCGTCGGGGCCGCGTGGGCCCTGGTGATCGCGTTCGTGGTGCTCGGCATCGGCATCGGCACGCCGGCGTTATGGCCGGTCCTGGCGACGCTCGTCGCCTCCTCCGTGATCTTCGGCGCGCAGCCGGGCATGTCGACCATCATGGCGGTGCGCGCTCGTGAGCTCGGGACGGCCGAGGCCATGCCGCGTGTCATGCGGGCCATGATCCTGGCGAACGCCTGCGGTGCGGTGATCGGCGGCCTTGCCGTGCCGGCCCTCTATGGCGCGACCGAGAGCCATGCCGTGCTCTTTGTCGTTGGCGGCGTTGCCATGTTTCTCGGCGCCGTTGCCTGCTGGCCGCGGCGCTAACCTCCGCGCTTTATCCACGCCACGCCGTGGCGTGCGAAGATCAGCATCAGGTTCCAGGCGACGCTGATGGCGAGGCCGATCAGCAGGGCCGGCACGGTGCCGATGCGCACGATGGTGAGATGCACGACCACGAAGCCGATCGTCATGCCGATCATGCCGGCGATGGAATGCGCGAGCAGGACGGCCGTCGCCGGCCCGCCGATGCGCGGATGCAGGACGAGGATCAGGCTCGTGAAGATGACGGGCATGACCGACAGGATGCCGGTCAGCATTGGCGGCACATGGGCGCTGAGCGCCGTGACCAGGCCGACAAGAAGCGCGACGAGGCTCGCACGCAGCGGCAGGTCGATCCAGTTGCGCGGCGCGCGCGGGACGGCGGCAGCGCGCGTGAACCGGCGCGAGAGCGGCACGGCGATGGCGTTGGCGGCCGCCCACAGGAGCACCGCCTGGCCAATCGTCCAGGCATGCGAACGGACGGCGAGCGCAGCCAGGATCCAGGCGGCGAGCGCGCCCGAGAGGCTCGCCCCCATGCCGTGGCGCATGGCCAGCGCGCAGTAGGTCAGCGAGAACACCGGGATCGTGGCGGAGATCGCCGTGCTGCCGATCGCCGCCTGGGCCAGATACTCCGGTGTGTGCTCGAGCGCGAGGAAGAGGTAGATCGGCCCCGAGTAGATGGGGAGCGATGCGAGCATGGCCGCGAAAAACGGCCCCGCCCTCTCCGAAACCTGCGCGATCACGATCACAAATAGCGCAGTCGCAACCATCTTCGCCAGCAGGCCCGCAAGCGCGGCCGCATCCGGAAACGGAATGCCGTCAGACACGTTGGACCTGTACGAAGGTTAGGCGCGCACCCACCCGTTGGGGCCGAGGCGCTCCTGAGGCATGAAGCGGTTCTTGTAGGCCATCTTGCGCGAGCCCTCGATCCAATAGCCCAGATAGAGGTAGGGCAGCCCGAGGCGGCGTGTGTGCTCGATGTGATCGAGGATCATGTGCGTGCCGAGGCTGCGCGCGGCGTCGTCCGGCTCATAGAAGCTGTAGACCATGGAGATGCCGTCGGAGAGCCGGTCGCACAGCGCGACGCCCTTGAGGGGCCACGTCTCGGCGCGGCTTTCAAGAGGATTGCTCGGCTTCGTGCGATATTCGGTGATGAAGGTGTCGATGATGGAATCCTCCACCATCATGGCGTAGTCGAGCACGGTCATGTCGGCCATGCCGCCGTCGCCGTGCCGCGCATCGATGTAGCCGCGGAAGAGACTGTACTGCTCCGACGTCGGCACGGGCGCCGTGCGCCGCACGTGCAGATCCTGGTTGGCATCGAGAATGCGGCGCATGGAGCGCGAGGGATAGAACTCGTCGACCAGCACGCGCACCGAGACGCAGGCCTGGCAGCCCTCGCAATAGGGCATGTAGGCGATGTTCTGGCTGCGACGGAAGCCGCCCTTCAACAGATTGTCGATCAGGGTGTCGGGCTTGTCGTGCGTGAGATGCGTGAACAGCTTGCGCTCGGCCCGGCCTGGCAAATACGGGCAGGGTTGAGGTGCCGTGACGTAGAACTCAGGAAAATGCTTCTGCTGCTCGGTCATCCAACGCCGCTTTCCGATGCCCGTGAGCCATCATTTTATGTGAGCGGCCCGCGCCCGATCAAGTGCAGCAGCAAGGCAGACGATGCGGGCTCAGCCCCGGCGCGGATCGAGATCGGGAGTCCCCCTGATGCCGCCGGGCCGGACCACCAGGACGATGGCCAGCAGGGCGTAGATGACGGGGTCGCGCAATTCGATCGGGAATACTGCGGACCAGAGGGCTTCCGCCGTCCCCAAAAGCAGGCCGCCCGCGAACGCTCCGGGAACGGAGCCGATACCGCCCAGGATCGCGGCGATCAGTGCTTTCAGGCCCAGCAGCAGTCCACCGCTGTAGGTGACGCCACCGTAGAACAGCGTGGTGATCGCCCCGCTCATGCCGGCGACAAGGGAAGCGATGACGAATGTGCCGAGGAGAACGCGGGACGGGTTCAAGCCCATGAGGGAGGCCGCCAGAGGATCGTCGGCACAGGCCCGCCACGCCCGCCCGAAGCGCGACCGGCGCATGAGGGCGACGAGCCCGAGGCCGGATGCAAGGGCGACCAGGGCTACGGCAATCGTCATCGGCGTCACCGCTACGATGAAGGCGCCGGACCGCGCCAGCCCGATGGGCGTGTTGAAGACGGGCGGCGCCCATCGCATGGACGAGCCTTGGGTCAGGCGCACATACTCGGCGACGAACAGGGCGAGGCCGGTGCTCGCGATCAGCATCACCTGGCCGCGCTGGTGCACGATGGGTGCGAAGACGAGGCGCGCGGCGACGGCGCCGTGCGAGGCCGCGGTCCAAAGGGCCAGCAGGATCGCGCCGAGCATGGCGGCGATGGATGGCATGCCGCCGCCGGCGACGAGACCGATCAGCGCGCCGTAGCTGCCGAGCACGGCAAAGTCGCCGAAGGCGAGATTGATGCGCCCGACCAGTCCGTAGATGAGGGCGTAGGCGGTGGCGAGCAGTCCGTAGACCGTGATCTGCGGCAATCCGGCAAGGATGTGCTGCAGGGTGAGGGCGGCCGTGGCGGGAATGTGCGGCACCTGCTCGGCATTGGCGATCGGCGAGGGGTCGATGGTGCCGAGGCCGGTCGTATCAAGCCAGAAGCGTCTCAGCATGTAGAGGCGCTCGGGCCCGAGGCGGCCTTCCTCCGTCTCGGCCCCGATCAGGTCGCGCGATTGCGCCACGCTCCCGTGCTCGCGCGCGAAGCGGCAGGTGAGGAAGCGAAGGCGCGGCTCGTCGTCCGGCACCTCGGCGCGATAGAGGATCTTCAGGCCGCGTCCCTTGGCGAGCCGTTGTGTCGTCAGGATCTTCAGGGTGGCATCGGGGTTGAGCGCCGGCAGGACCGAGCGGCACAGGCGCGCCTCGCCGGCATCATCGATCAGGCTGCAGCCCGCGAGAAGAAGCGCCGCGCACGCAACGATCACCAGCCAGGCGTGCGGGCGCAGCGGCATCAATCCATCCCTCCCGTGCGGCGACAGAGGAGGGAAGGGCGATGCATGATGGCGTTATCCCGATTTCAGGAGTTTTGCGGCGGCCGGTGCGAAGTAGGTGAGGATGCCATCGGCGCCGGCCCGTTTGAAGGCAATGAGGCTTTCCATCATCACCCGGTCGCCGTCGAGCCACCCGTTCAGGGCTGCGGCCTGCAGCATCGCGTACTCGCCCGACACCTGATAGGCGAAGGTCGGTACGCCGAACGTCTCTTTCACGCGCCTGATGATGTCGAGGTAGGGCATGCCGGGCTTGACCATGACCATGTCGGCGCCTTCGGCGATGTCGAGAGCGACCTCGCGCAGGGCTTCGTCCGTGTTGGCGGGATCCATCTGGTAGGTGCGCTTGTCGCCCTTCAGCGTCGCATTGGTGCCGATCGCATCGCGGAAGGGGCCGTAGAAGCCGGACGCGTATTTCGCGGCGTAGGAGAGGATCTGCACGTCGGCCGATCCCGCCGCATCGAGCGCGCTGCGGATGGCGGCAACGCGCCCGTCCATCATGTCGGAGGGCGCGACGCAATCGACGCCGGCCTCCGCCAACGCCAGGGCTTGCCGGCAAAGGATGGTCACGGTCTCGTCGTTGAGGATGACGCCGTCCTCGTCCATCACGCCGTCGTGCCCGTGGCTTGTGTAAGGGTCGAGGGCCACATCCGTGATGACGCCGATGTCGGGCACCGCCTTCTTGATGGCGCGCACGGCGCGGCACATGAGGTTTTCGATGCGAACCGCCTCGCCGCCGACGGGATCGCGCAGATGCGGCTCCACGTAGGGGAATGGGGCGACTGCCGGAATGCCGAGTGCGGCGGCGCGCTCAGCCTCAGCGACGGCTTCCTCGATGTTCAAGCGATCGACGCCGGGCATGTGGGCAACGGGCAGGCGGCGCGTGCTGCCGTCGATCAGGAAGATGGGCCAGATGAGATCGCCGGTCTGCAGCGTGTGCTCGGCGACGAGCCGGCGCGTCCATGGCGCCTTGCGGTTCCGGCGCATGCGAACGGCCGGAAACATTCCGGGTGTCTGCGCCTGCACGGGAGGGGCTGCCGAAACATCCGGCTGCGCGTCCATGCGGGGAATGGGCATGGGTCTCATGAAACTGGTCCTCGACGGCCTGAAAAGGCGGGCGGCCCTGGGAAACCCAGAATCCAACTGTCGGGCGCCGCTGGCAAGAGGGCGCTTGGGCACAGGGCCGTTGCAGACTGTTTAACGGCAGAAGTTCCCGGTCTTCCGCTCGGCCATGTCAAGGTGGAAATGGTTGTTGTGGGCGTCGTTGGCTTCCGGTCCCAACACCGTGCCGAAATGACGGCAGGCCGAGGTGTGGATGCGGCGCAGGAACTTCTGCTTGGACGACAACGCCGGGGCCTCCGTGGCGGGGGCGCGCGGGCCTCCGAGGCGGCTGGGCGGCGTGAGGCTCAGGGTTGGCATGGCGGACGCCTGCCCTGCGCCCTGCAGCGAGAAGATGCCGGTCGGCCGTGTTTCCTCTTTGCTGATCAGGACTTCTTTTTCAGCCGTCGAGCCCCTGAGGCCTTCCTTGCTCGCGGCGGCGATTGCGGCAGCCTTGATCTTCTCGGCTTTTTCGGCGGCTTCCTTGGCCGCTTTTTCGGCGGCGGCAACGCGGACGCGCATGCCGCGGTCGGTCTCGCCCCAATCGGCGCGCAACTCCGTGACCTCGCCTCGCTCCGTAATGAACTGGGCGATGTCCAGAGCATTGGCGCGGCCATGCTCGCTGAGCCGGGCCATGCGGCGGGCATAAGCGTTGCGGCAGGAATAGTCGCTCATCACTTCCAGGCGGATGACGGAGCCGCGCAGCAGCTGGCGCGCTGCCGGCTGCACATCATTGGCGAGCCATTGCGCCAGCGCGCCGACCATTTCGCAGGTCACGACCGGAGGCGGAGACAGGGAAACCTGTGGAGATTTGCCGATGCTGATGAGCTGGACCGGGGCCGGGGCGCCGCAACTTCCGTCCTTGATCGGCTCGACCGGGATGACGACGGCGTCGAGGTCCTTGAGAAGAGCCTGGCAGCGCTCCTTCGCCGTGGCGATGTCGGCTTCGCTCCAGCCGGCGGCAGGTGGTGCTTTCGTGATCGACCCGGTCTCGCCGGGCACAGACGCATCGTGATCGTCGGCATCGGCCTGTGCCGCGGCGCTCGGCGCCGGCGCGGTAGCCTTGCCTTGGCGGCCGGCAGTTTGCGCAGCCGCATCGGCTGCGCCAAGCCATTGGCCAGCCAGAACAACGGCAACGATGCCGGAAAGGAGCAAACTCCGCATCGATTCCCCCAAGCGCCGGAAATCCCCCTCCGGCGAATCATTCCATATTCTGAAGCGTTGACGATGCATTGTATAGCGGCACGGTCGCGGCAATGGGGCACGTGCGGCCGCCTCGCTTTTGCTCTACCAAACCTCGCTAAATCGCAAGACCAAGTGGCAAGAGTGTTGTTGATGACTGATCACGCGGCGCCGGCCGCCGCAGACCACGTGAATGATGCCGGCACCGCCGACGGCATCCGCATCGGCAGCCGGAACGCGGCCGGCCTCGTCGTATTGGCGCGCCCGCAAGCTCGCAACGCCGTCAGCCAGGCCATGATGGCGGCGCTCACGGCGGCGTATCGGCGCTTCGCCCGCGATCCAATCATCTACGCGGTGGTGCTGCGCTCCTCGTCAGCAGGTGTCTTCTCGGCCGGAACGGATTTAGATGAGATCGCGGGCCTGGTACGGCAGGAGCCCGATGCGCTCTCCCGCGTGACCGGCATGCCCTTGAGCCTGAGCTGGACACAGGAATGCTTCACGAAGCCGACGGTGTCGCTGATCGATGGTGAGGTCCTGGGAAGTGGTCTCGGGCTCAGCCTGTTCGGGACGCATCGCGTCGCCGGCGAGGGCTTCATGTTCGCCTGCCCCGAGACGGCGCAGGGCCTGATCCCCGGGAGCGGCATCTCAACCGCGCTGGTCCGCATGCCGTCGAGCATCGGGGTTTACCTGGCCCTGACGGGGCGGGCCATTGGCCGCGCCGACGCCTACAGGCTCGGCATCGCCACGCACTGCATGCCCTCGACACGCTTCGATGCCATCGAAATCCATATGGCCGATGCCGATCCCGTTGATGCCATCCTCGATGGGTGGCACTCCGATCCCGGGCCGGGTGAGCTGCCGGCGATCGAGGCTGCCATCGGCCGCTGCTTTTCCGCACCGACCGTCGAGGAGATCATGAGCCGCCTCGATGCCGAAGCAGGTGAGCATGCAACCTGGGCACAAGAGACGAGTGCAAGCCTGCGTCGCCGCTCTCCTCTCGCCCTCAAGGTGACGCATGCTTTGTTCCGGCAGATCCGCGGCATGGACCTGAAGTCGGCACTCGAGCTCGAGTACCGGGTCGCGTGCAAGTTGACAGGGCAGGCCCTTCAAGCCGGGGCAGGCGCGCCGGAAAGCGGATGGGAGCTGGCGGATCTGCAGCGCGTCGGCGAAACCGCCGTGGCTGCATGTTTCGCCGAGCAGCCGGGAGTTATCCTCCAGTTACCGCCGCGTGCGATGATGCAAGCCACAGGAACGTAGAGAGGCGTGCATGGCGGCCAAAGAGGGTCCCGCGACGGAGTTTCCGAAATCGATCGGCAAAGTCGCGACGCGCGAGTTGGCGCGCTCGGGCTACACGCAGTTCGACCAGCTTGCCAAAGTGTCGGAGAAAACCTTGCTCGCCATTCACGGCGTAGGGCCGAAGGCGATCAGGATCCTGGCGCAGGAACTCAACAATCGCGGGCTGGAATTCGCCGAGAGTCCCTCATCTCGCGGTGGATAGAGGCAATGCCGCGTTGCTCAGAGCAGGATTCTCTTTAACCGCTTGTTCATTATACCTTTTAGCGTAACCTTTAATTTCCTGCGTTAGTGTCCCTACATCAACCGGGAGAGGCAACCCGGATCGCGTCAAACGATCAGAGGCAGGGACATGAGTGTTGCGTTGGAAGTTGCGCGCCAGCACGCGCCGGCTCAGGAAGAGACCTTCCGCACGGAATACCTCCAGGCGCTTCGCTTGATCGAGCGGCTGCACCGGCTGTTGCTGGATGTGATCAAGGACGAATTCGATCGCGAGGGCGGCGCCGAGCTGAATAGCGTGCAGGCGCTTCTGCTCTACAACATCGGCGAGAGCGAGCTCACCGCCGGCGAGTTGAAGACGCGCGGCTACTATCTCGGCTCGAACGTCTCATACAACCTGAAGAAGTTGGTGGACATGGGCTATCTCCACTACAAGCGCTCGGAAACGGATCGGCGCTCGGTGCGGGTCAGCCTGACCGACAAGGGCAAGGAAGCCTGCGAGGTGGTGAACCGCCTCTATCAGCGCCAGCTCGGGTCGATCGAAGCCATCGGCGAGGTCGGTCGCGATGACGTGCAGGCGCTGAACCGCGCGCTCGTGCGTCTGGAGCGCTTCTGGTCGGATCAGATCCGCTACCGCCTCTAAGCGAACGAGCCCGCAAAATTCTTGATCGAGGTCCGGAGACCCTGCCGGGCCTCGATTTTTTTGTGACCGCAGCGCACCACCGCGCGGCCAAGTTGCTGACAGATTTCTGTTTCCCCTTCTCAGATACAACCGAATGCCGCAAATGAGCGTATGCGTCGGGTCGCTCTGCCCGGTCGCGTAGAGGCCGGTCGCCAACACGTTTGCGGGATAGCGGGCATGGACAAGACTTCGGCAAGACGGGGGTCCGGACTTGTTTTTGCCTTGGCGGTCGCGGGCTTGACGGCAAGCCAGCCAACGCGCGTTTGGGCCGAGACCCAGGACTGGCTTCCCTTCCGCAAGGCCGAGCAGACGCAATCCTACGACGCATCCTTCGCCAAGCAGTGGGAGGCCAAGCCGCCCAAGGGGTTTCCGACACTTTCGGCCGCCAACCTCGATGCCATGAAGGCGGCCATCAAGCGCTATTCCGATGTGGTCGAGCGGGGCGGCTGGAAGGTCGTTCCGGAAGTCCAGTTGCAACCGGGAACCAGTCACCAGGCCGTCGGCCTGCTGAGGGAGCGATTGATGCTGTCGGGTGACCTCAAGGAAGGCGAGGGTTATTTCTCCGAGCTGTATGACGGCACCGTCGAGAAGGCCGTCAAGCGCTTCCAGGCCTCCAACGGCCTGACGCCGACCGGCATCGTCGACAAGCGCACGACTGCAGCGCTAAATGTGCCTGCAGCAGCCCGCCTGCGTCAGCTCAAGACCAACTATGCCCGGCTTGCCGAGCATGCGCGCAGTGCTGGCAAGAAATACATCGTCGTGAATATCCCGGCCCAGCAGATCGAGGTCGTGGAGAACGATCGCGTCGTGTCACGCCACGCCGGCGTGGTCGGCAAGCCGGACCGGGCGACGCCGATCCTGCGCTCGGCCATTCACGAGCTGAATTTCAATCCCGTCTGGCACCTGCCGCCGACGGTGATCGAAAAGGACCTGATCCCGAAGGCGCGCGAGATGGCGAAGCGCAACCAGGATGTGCTCGCCAAGTACAACATCGACGCCTATGGCGGCGACGGCAAGAAGCTCGACTCCACCAAGATCAACTGGTCGAACGGCACCGTGCGCGGGCTGACCTATCGCCAGCAGCCGGGCCCGGACAATCCGCTGGGCTTCGTCAAGATCAACTTCCACAACAACTATTCCGTTTACATGCACGACTCCCCGTCGCAATCGCTGTTCGGGCGGAACTTCCGGGCCGCGAGCTCGGGCTGCGTGCGCGTGGAGGGCGTGGACGAGTTGACCGCCTGGCTGATGCAGGAGCAGGGCTGGACCCAGGAGCGCATCCTGGAAATGAAAAAGTCGGGGCAGCGCCTCGACGTACGCCTGAAGCGGCCGGTGCCCCTGTACTTCGTCTACATCACCGCCTGGGCGACCGAGGATGGCGTCATCCAGTTCCGGCGCGACCTCTACAACAAGGACGGCATCGGCCCGATGGCCTCAGCCTACTGACCGCTCGAGCCGTTAAGCACACCGCCTCTCCGGCGTCGCATGCGACAATGCGCGGGTGCGGCCGCATACAGCCTTCCGCTAAACAGAACCGTGACGATAGAGGTCTGCCGTTGCAGCGCCCGCGGCGCTGCGGCACTCTGGACACCGGTCTTTTGCAAGCGGCTGTGCGGCGCAGATGATGCGGCGCCGGGGGCGGCCGGGAGAACGTGATGGACTATTCGCGCAAATTCGCGGACGCATTGGATCAGTTGCGGCGTGAAGGCCGGTACCGGGTCTTCGCCGACATCCGCCGCCGCCAGGGCGCATTTCCCGCCGCCGAGCAGGTGACGGCGTCGGGCGCGCGGCCCATCACGGTCTGGTGCTCCAACGACTATCTCGGTATGGGGCAGAACCCGGCCGTTCTGGCAGCGATGCACGAGGCGCTGGACAAGGTCGGTGCGGGCTCGGGCGGCACGCGCAACATTTCCGGCACGACGCACTACCACGTGGATCTGGAAGCCGAGCTTGCCGACCTGCACGGCAAGGCGGCGGCGCTCCTGTTCACCTCCGCGTTCGTCGCCAACGACACGACGCTGGCAACGCTGCAAAAGCTGCTGCCGGGCAGCGTGATCCTGTCGGACGAGAAAAACCACGCGTCGATGATCGCCGGCATCCGCAACGGCGGTGGCGAGAAGATCATCTGGCGCCACAACGATCTGGGCGACCTCGAAACGAAGCTGAAGGCGATCGCCCCGGACCGGCCGAAGATCATCGTGTTCGAGTCCGTCTATTCCATGGACGGCACCATCGCCGATGTCGGTGCCATCTGCGATCTGGCCCGGCGCTACACCGCGTTCACCTATCTCGACGAGGTCCATGCGGTCGGCCTTTACGGCCCGCGCGGCGGTGGCATTGCCGAGCGTGACGGCGTGATGGCGCACGTGGACATCATCAACGGCACCCTGGCCAAGGGCTTCGGCGTGATGGGGGGCTATATCGCCGGCAGCCGCGATGTGGTCGATGCCATTCGCAGTTTCGCGCCCGGCTTCATTTTCACCACCTCGCTGGCGCCCGCCGTCGCTGCCGGCGCCGTGGCCAGCATCCGGCATTTGAAATCGAGCACTGTCGAGCGTGCGCGCCATCAGGAGCGCGGCGCCGCGCTCAAGGCCAGGCTGCAGGCCGCGCGCTTGCCGGTGATGGACAATCCGAGCCACATCGTCCCGGTGTTCGTCGGTGACCCGGTCTTGTGCAAGGAGGTGACGGATCGCCTTCTGGACCAGTTCGGCATCTACGTTCAGCCGATCAATTTCCCGACCGTTCCGCGCGGCACCGAGCGCCTGCGGCTGACCCCGACCCCGCACCATTCCGATGCCGACATGGAGCATCTGGTCAGCGCACTCAAAACCTTGTGGCAGGACCTCCGGCTGCCCTTGCAGAGCCGCGCGGAGGCCGCCGAATAGGCGGTCCTGCAGGTCAGAGCTGCCATTTGCCGTAGGCCGCAGCCTTGTTGCGGGTGCGAAGCCCATGATATGAGGGCCGCGCGCTTTGATGGCGCGAGACATCGAACAACGGGGCTCCCATGCCGACCGCCGCTGCCGGGCGCAAAGCCGCGCCGAAACAGGATTTTTTCACCGAGCCGCTGGCTGAGCGCGATCCTGAGCTCGCCGCAGCAATGGGCCGTGAGCTCGAGCGCCAGCAGACCGAGATCGAGCTGATTGCCTCCGAGAACATCGTCAGCCGCGCCGTCCTCGAGGCCGCGGGCAGCGTACTGACCAACAAATATGCCGAGGGCTATCCCGGCCGCCGCTACTATGGCGGCTGCCAGTTTGTCGACGAAGCCGAGACACTGGCTATCGAGCGGGCCAAGACGCTCTTCGGCAGCGGCTTTGCCAACGTGCAGCCGCACTCGGGCAGCCAGGCCAACCAGGCCGCGTACATGGCGCTGGCCAAACCGGGGGACACTATCCTCGGTCTGTCGCTCGCGTCCGGCGGGCATCTGACTCACGGCGCGTCCGTCAACCAGTCCGGCAAGTGGTTTCACGCCGTGTCCTACGGCGTCAGGCGCCAGGACCACCGCATCGATTTCGACGAGGTGCGGAAGCTCGCGACCGAACACCGTCCGCGCATCATCATAGCCGGCGGCTCGGCCTATCCGCGCACCATCGACTTCAAACGCTTCCGCGAGATCGCCGACGAGGTGGGCGCCTACCTGGTCGTGGACATGGCGCATTTCGCGGGCCTCGTTGCCGGCGGCGCTCATCCGAGCCCCGTGCCCCACGCCCATGTCGTCACCACCACGACGCACAAAACGCTGCGTGGTCCACGCGGCGGCATGGTGCTGACCAACGACGAGGACCTCGCCAAGAAGATCAACTCGGCCGTATTCCCCGGACTGCAGGGCGGGCCGCTGATGCACATCATCGCCGCCAAGGCTGTCGCCTTCCGCGAGGCGCTGGCGCCGGAGTTCTCAGCTTACGCGCACGCCGTCGTCGAGAACTGCCGGGCGCTGGGCGATGTTCTGAACCGGGCCGGCTACGATCTGGTCGCTGGCGGCACCGACACCCATCTTCTCCTTCTCGACCTCAGGCCCAAGAAGCTGACCGGGAATATCGCGGAGAAGGCGCTGGGCCGGGCGCACATCACATGCAACAAGAATGGTGTGCCGTTCGATCCGGAGAAGCCCACGGTGACGTCGGGCGTGCGCTTGGGATCGCCGGCCGGCACGACGCGCGGGTTCGGTGTGGCGGAATTCCGCGAGGTCGGGCGTATGATCGTCGAGGTTCTGGACGGGCTCGCCCAGAACGGAGAGGCCGGGAACGCGACAGTGGAAGCCAAGGTCAAGGCCGAGGCCATGGCGCTGTGCGCACGGTTCCCGATCTACAACTAGCCGGCGCCCTGGAGGCCATCGCAGGTGCGCCGCGCGTATGCGGGAGATGAGGTATGCGCTGCCCCTATTGCTCGGGCGAGAACACGCAGGTCAAGGACAGCCGTCCGACCGAGGAGAACGCGGCCATCCGCCGGCGCCGCATCTGCCCGGACTGCGGTGGCCGTTTCACCACGTTCGAGCGCGTGCAGCTGCGCGAGTTGACGATCATCAAGCGCGCCGGCCGCCGTGTGCCCTTCGACCGCGACAAGCTCTCGCGCTCCATCGAGATCGCCTTGCGCAAGCGGCCTGTCGAGCCCGAGCGGGTCGAGCGCATGATCTCCGGCATCGTGCGCCAGCTGGAGAGCATGGGCGAGAGTGAGGTCCCGTCCTCGGCCATCGGCCAGCTCGTCATGGAGGCTCTGCGCGGGCTAGATCCCGTCGCTTACGTGCGGTTCGCCTCCGTGTACCGCGACTTCCGCGAAGCCGCCGATTTCCACGAGGTCCTGGGCGAGATCGCCGCGGCGCCGACAGGTGTCGTGGATGACGCCGACACATCGGCCGCCGCACTGCAGGCGGCGATTTCCGCGGAGCGCAAGCATTGACGCGAGGCGACGACAGTCGCGAGGATACCGACCGCCGCTTCATGCAGATCGCGTTGCGCATGGCCGAGCGCGGTCTCGGCACGACGGCGCCCAATCCATCCGTCGGCGCTATTATCGTCGATCCGGCGGCAGGCGAGGTGATCGCCCGCGGCTGGACGCAACCGGGCGGTCGGCCGCACGCGGAAACCGAAGCGCTGCGCCGTGCCGGAGCTCGTGCGCGCGGTGCGACGATGTACGTGACGCTGGAGCCGTGCTCGCACTACGGCAAGACGCCGCCTTGTGCCTCAGCCATCATCGAAGCCGGTGTCGCCTGTGTGGTGGTCGCCATCCTCGATCCGGATCCACGCGTGGCCGGCCGCGGCATCGACATGCTCCGCGCTGCCGGTATCGAGGTCAGGCGCGGTGTCTGCGCCGCGGAAGCGGATCGCATCACGCGTGGGCACATCCTGCGTGTCACCGAGCGGCGCCCCCTCATTCAAGTCAAGATGGCGCTGGGCAGCGATGGCGCCGTGCCACGGGGGGCGGGCGGAAAGCCGCGCTGGATCACGGGACCCCTTGCGCGGGCGCATGCCCATCTCCTGCGTGCGCGGACGGATGCTATTCTCGTCGGGGCGCAAACCGTTGCCGACGATGATCCGGAGCTGACGTGCCGGCTGCCGGGCTTGGCCGCTCGGTCCCCGATCCGGGTGGTGTTGTGCGGCACAAGCGTGCCCTCGCTCGAAAGCAAGCTTGCCCGCTCGGCGCAAGTTCATCCGGTCTGGATTTTCTGCGGGCCTGGTGCGGACCGCGATCGGCTGGCGGACCTGGAAGAGGCGGGGTGCCGGGTCTTTCATGTCGCTGCTGTCGGCGGACGGCCCTGGGTGCCGGCCGTCACCGAAGCGCTGGTGGCTCAGGGCATCACGCGCCTGCTGGTCGAGGGCGGACCTGCCGTCTGGCGATCTTTTTTTGCGGTCGGCCTCGTCGACGATGTGGTGCAATATCGTGCCGGCGGAGAGGCTGATCGGGAGGCCGTGGTGCGCGACCTTGCTTTGCAGGCTGCGCCAATGACCTTCTCGCTCGCACAAGAGCGGCGACTTGGTGACGACAGTCTGTATATTTTCCATCGCATGCGAGGGCGCTGATCATGTTCACAGGCATCATCACGGACGTCGGTGAGGTCGTGGCGGTCAATGGCAGCCAGTACACCATTCGCTCGGACTACGATCCGGCCACCATTGCCATCGGTGCGTCGATCGGGTGCGACGGCTGCTGCCTCACGGCCACCACCGTCAAGCCCGAGGGCAAAGGCTGCCGGTTCACCGTCGACGTCTCCAGCGAGACCAAATCCAAGACGACGCTCGGCGCCTGGCGGCCGGGCCTCAGCATCAATCTGGAGCGGGCATTACGCGCGGGCGACGAGCTTGGCGGCCACATCGTCTCCGGTCACATCGACAGCGTGGCCACCATCGTCGACATCACACCCGACAACGAGAGCCGGCGCTTCACATTCGAGGCACCTGAGCATCTAGCTCTCTACATCGCCCCCAAGGGCTCTGTTGCCCTCGACGGCATCTCGCTCACCGTTAACGAGGTGGCAGGCAGCCGCTTCGGCATAAACGTCATTCCCCACACCTTGACGGTGACCACCTGGGGGAGCAAAAAGCCCGGCGACAAGGTCAATCTCGAGGTCGACCTCTTCGCGCGCTATGTGGCGCGGCTACTGGAGTATCGGCGGTGAAGGACAGCTTGAGGCGGGTCGAATACTCGGAAGGCAAGGGCTTCATTTCGCCCATCGAGGACATCCTCGAAGACTTCCGCAACGGCCGCATGATCATTCTCGTCGACGCCGAGGATCGCGAGAACGAGGGCGATCTGGTCATCCCCGCGCAGATGGCGACGCCCGAAGCCATCAACTTCATGGCCAAGCACGGCCGTGGGCTGATCTGCCTGTCGTTGACCGAGACCCGCGCCGAGCAGCTTCACCTCGAGTACATGTCGCGCAAGAACGAGGCACGGCATCGCACAGCTTTCACGGTGTCGATCGAGGCACGCGAGGGCATTGCCACCGGCATCTCGGCCGCCGATCGCGCGCGCACCATCGCCACCGCCATTGATCCGACGCGCGACTACAAGGACATCGTCACGCCGGGACACGTGTTCCCGCTGATCGCCCGCAGCGGCGGCGTGCTTGTGCGCGCGGGGCATACGGAGGCGTCCGTCGATCTCGCGAGGATGGCCGGCCTGCTGCCCGCCGCCGTGATCTGCGAGATCATGAATGACGACGGCACCATGGCGCGCATGCCCGATCTGGTGGCCTTCGCGCAGCGGCATGGGCTGAAGGTCGGCACCATCGAGGACCTGATCGCCTATCGCCTGAAGAACGACCGCATCGTCAAACGGACGATGACCTCGCGCGTCGACAGCGCCTTCGGCGGCGAATTCGACATGCAGGTGTATGAGACCACGGTCGAGCCTTTCGAGCACGTGGTGATGGTGCGTGGTGATCTGTCAGCGCCGGGGCCGGTGCTGGTGCGCGTCCACGCCGTCAACATGCCGGCCGACATGCTGGGCATCGATACGGAGGGTGAGAAGGGCTCCCTGATCCAGAAGAGCTTGGAGATGATTGCCGAGGAGGGGCGCGGCGTCCTGGTCATGATCCGGGATTTGCGGCCGCGGTCCGTGTCGGGCTGGCTGACCAAGCGGGCGGCCAATGCCGTCAGCGAGGAGCGGCGCTTGGTCGAGATCGGCGTCGGCGCGCAGATCCTGCGTGACCTTGGAATTTCGGATATGGTGTTGCTGACGAATTCACCGTCGTCGCGCTACGTGGGCCTGGAAGGCTATGGCCTTCGCATCGTCGGCACGCGAAAGATCGAGTAGCGGAAGCGGATCATGGCAGGCAGAAGCACGAAAGCCGGCTCGGCCCGGAGGGTTGCCGCGCACGTCCTCATCATCGAGGCGCCCTACTACGACGACATCTCGCGCGAGCTGGCCGATGGCGCCATCGCTGAGATCGAGGCACATGGGGCCACGTACGATCGCATCGAGGTCCCGGGTGCGCTCGAGATCCCGCAGGTGCTGACGCTTGCGTGCGCCGCCGGCTTGTTTTCGGGAAGCACGCCCCGCTACGCCGGTGTCGTCGTGCTCGGCTGCGTCATTCGCGGCGAGACCTCGCACTACGACATCGTCTGCAACAACGCCAATCACTGGCTCATGCAGACGGCCACGGCGCATCACGTGCCCGTCGGCAATGCCATTCTCACGGTCGATACCAAGGAGCAGGCGCTGGCCCGTGCCCGTGGCGGCCGTGACGGCAAGGGCGGCGATGCTGCCCGCGCCTGCCTGCGCCTGATCGAGCTGGCCCGCACCTTCCAAGGGCAGAAGGTATGACCGGGTCCGACCAGCCTCCACGACCGCTCGAGCCGCGCAGCGCGGCCCGGCTGGCGGCGGTGCAGGCCCTCTACCAGATGGATCTCGCCCAGACCGACCTGGATGATCTCATTGGCGAGTTCGTGGCCACCCGTATCGGTCCGAAAGCCGAGGACGCCACGCTCGCCGACGCCGACCTGCCGTTTTTTGCTGACCTCATCAAGGGCGTGGTGCGGCGGCAGCGCGAGATCGATCCCATCGTGGACCAGCAGCTCGCGCAGGGTTGGCGCCTGACGCGCATCGATTCCATCGTGCGTGCCGTGCTGCGGGCAGGTGTTTTCGAGTTGCTGGAACGTACCGACGTGCCCGCGCGTGTCGTCATCAACGAGTACATCCGCGTCGCACGCGCCTTCTTCTCCGGTGACGAGCCGCGCGTCGTCAATGGCGTGCTCGACAAGATCGCCCGCCGCCTGCGCCCTAACGAGCTGCCCCCGGCGTAGGCAAAGGCGCTTGTGGCGGCGGTTCGCCTCAATCGCTTGGGCTCGCGCTTGGCTGCTGGTGGTGCTATGTCAGAGCATCGGCCGCGTGAGCTGGGTGGGCGTAAGCTGAGCACGTGGCTGTGGATTTCGCTGCAGAAGGCGAACGATGCGCCGGCTCGTCGGACTTGCCCTCCTTGCCATTCTCCTGTCGCCGCGCCCAGCGGCGGGCGCAGGCGAGGACGCCGTTGCGCGCGTCAAGGAAGCCGCGGGGGCGTTGCAGCGCGGCAACATCGAGCAGGCGGTCCAGCTCTATGGCCAGGCGCTCAACGATTCGGGCGTGGCGACCGACCGGCGCGCCAGCATCCACAACGACCGGGGCGTGGCTTATCAGCGCCTCAATCAGCCGCGCAAGGCAATCGAGGATTTCAATCGCGCCGTGCAGCTCTTTCCGGAGGGTGCCTCGGCCTACAACAATCGCGGCACGGTCCTGCTGGGTCTGGGTCTCCCCGGCGAGGCCGTGAAGGACTTCGACCGTGCCCTCACCTTGGCGCCCGGTTTCGTAGCCGCCTACAACAACCGCGCCAACGCGCGCGCCAGCCTTGGCGACACGGATAGCGCCATCAGCGATTTCTCCAAGGCGATCCAGCTCAGCTCCTCCAATCCCGCGCCCTTGAACGGGCGTGGCCGCCTGCATCTGGCGCACAACCGGCCGCATGCGGCGCTCCGCGACTTCAGCCGGGCAGTCAGCTACGACGCGCGCTTCGGGCCTGGCTATCGCGCGCGGGCCGAGGCCAAGCTGCTGCTCGAGCGCTATGATGAAGCGGCGGAAGACTTGAGCCGCGCCATCGCCTTCGACCCATCGAACGTCGAACTCTACCTGCTGCGTGGCCATGCCTATCTGGCCGCGGACAATGCAGCTTCCGCTCTCAAGGATTTCGAGAAGGCCCTGGAGATCGATCCATCTTCGGGCGGTGCCTACGAGGCGCACGCGCTCGCCAATGCCAAGAGCGAGGCTTACGAGCCGGCGTTGACGGACCTCGGCCGCGCCGTCGAGCTCGATGCCAAGTCGCCGCTGGCCTATGCCTACCGCGCCTGGGTCTACAAGCAGATGGGCCAGCCTGAGTTGGGCCAGCGCGACATGGAGCGGGCGGTCAAGCTGGACCCGAACCGCGCCGAGGTTTTGTGGGTGCGCGGCGAGCTGCTGGAGGCCTCTGGCGATACCGAAGAGGCGATCACGTCCCTGAAAAAAGCGCTCGCCCTGAAGCCCATGCTGCGTGATGCCGCCGCGGCGCTCGATCGCCTCGGCGCGACGGCAGAGACGGAGGAGACCGAGATCCCGCAGCTGGCGCGGGAGCCATGGCGGGTGCATACGCGGAATAATCGCTACTACGCAGTCAGCAGCGAGATGCCGAAGCTCAAGGTGCCGCTGGAAATGATGAGTGAAGGCCAGCCCCGGCTGGTCGATTGGGAGGTGAAGAAACCTCCCCACAAGGGCATCGGCGTGCTGCGGTTCTTGGCCGGTAAGGTGGAGGGCCGCCGCGGGCCTGAGGACGTCGAGCATGCGGCCGTTATCGACCTGCAGGCCGGTAGCGTCCTGGCGGTCGAGCCTATCAGGCAAGGGGATCGCATGGCGTCCTGGACCTGGGAGGAGAGCCGCCTCGTGGTCGCCAGCGTCGACGGCTTCAGCGAGGAATATCCCCTGCGGGTGCGCGCCAAGGATGCGCCACCGCCCGGGCAGCGCCGCATCACCAGCTCCGACCCGTCCTGGAAGGGCGGCGGCGGTTTTCCGAGCTGGGCGCCTTGGGCGTCCTGGTCCGAGCCGGCGCCGGGCCGCCAGCATCGCAACGGGCCGCCGCCCAAGCAGCCGCCGAAGCCCAAAGGGCTGTTCGATTTCCTTTTCAAATAGGCGGTTGGCCCGTGCCATTGGCGTGGGATCGGCAACTTGGCACCTGCTTACGATTAATGCTCAAAACGCGTGCATTACATTTGATACGTGAGCTGATAGGACTAGAGTGGCAGGTGGACCGCTCGAAAAGCGGCCACGGGGGAGGTGTGCGCGTTTCGTCTTGCTAGATCGGCGCACCAGGACTGGGTGCGAGCGCATGCAGGGAAATATCGTAGCCGCAGTGATGGGCGCAGTGCTGGCCGCGAGCCTGGCGCTCGCCGCGTGCGACCGTCCGGAAGCCAAGAACGAAAGCAAAGGCGGTCAGGCGGAAGCAGCGCTGCCGTCTGTCGGTGTCAGCAAGCCGCTCGTTGAAGACCTCGTCGAATGGGATGAGTACACCGGCCGCTTCGATGCTGTCGATACGGTGGAAATCCGCACCCGACTTTCGGGCTACCTCGATGACGTCGCCTTCAATGACGGGCAGATCGTTGCCAAGGGCGATCTGCTCTTCGTCATCGATCCACGTCCATTCGAGCGCGTGCTGGAGCAGGCCAAGGCCGAATTGGCCCAGGCTCAGGTCAAAGCCGAGAACCTCGTGGCGGATGTCGAGCGCGGCAAGCCGCTGGTCGAGCGCCGCATCATGTCCGAGAAGATGTTCGAGGACCGCTCCAACCTGCTCAAGGAAGCGCAAGCCGCGGTCAAAGTCTCGCAGGCCAAGGTCGCCACGGCCGAGCTCGAGCTGTCCTTCACGCGTATCACGGCGCCGATTGCCGGCCGCATCAGCCGCGCAAGCGTGCGCCAAGGCAACTGGGTGACGGCCGGCGGCTCCAGCAACCCGACCCTGCTGACGACCATCGTCAGCCAGGACCCCATCCACGTCTACTTCGACGTCAGCGAGAACAACTACATCAAGTACAAGCGGCTGGCTGAACGCAACGAGGGCGCGAGTGCGGCGCGGCTCGGAGCCGTCGTCGAGCTGGCACTCCCCGATGAGCCGAACTTCAAGCACAAGGGACAGCTCGACTTCATCGACAACCGGCTCGACGCCGGCACAGCGACGCTGCGCGTACGGGCCAGCATCGACAACAAGGTGCAGCTCTTCTCGCCCGGCATGTTCGCGCGCGTGCGCCTCGCCGGATCGGACAAATACCCTGCGGTTTTGCTGCCCGATGAGGCCATCGGCACCGACCAGGGCAACAAGTTCGTCCTCGTCGTCGCCGACGACGGCACCGTGTCCCGCAAGAACGTGCGGCTGGGACCGCTCGCCAGCGGCCTGAGGATTATCCGCGAAGGGGCTGCTGCAACAGACTGGGTCGTCGTCAACGGCCTTCAGCTCGCGCGGCCGGGCACAAAGGTCGTCGCCAAGCGGGAGGCGATCAAAGTATCCCAGTCCGACGCCGGCGCCATTTCCGCAAGTAAGCGCTGAGGGCGGACAGGGCGATGCAGTTTTCTCGCTTCTTCATCGTCCGGCCGATCTTCGCGGCGGTTCTCTCACTCTTCATCACGATCATCGGCATTATCGCCTATTTCAATCTGCCGCTGACGCAGTTTCCCGAGATCGTGCCGCCGACGGTCACCGTCAACGCCACCTACAACGGAGCCAGCGCCCAGACCGTCGCCGATACCGTCGCCGCCGTCATCGAGCAGGAGGTGAACGGCGTCGAGAACATGATCTACATGTACTCGCAGTCGACGAGCGACGGCGCCATGAGCTTGACCGTCACCTTCGACATCGGCACCGACATCGACAAGGCGCAAGTCCTGGTGCAGAACCGCGTAGCCTCCGCCGAGCCCCGGCTTCCTGACGAGGTGCGCCGCTCCGGCGTGACGGTGCGCAAGAATAATCCGGACCTCTTGCTCGTCGTCCATCTCGTCTCGCCCGATAACACTTACGATCAGCTCTACATTTCCAACTACGCGCTGCTCAACGTGCGCGATGTGCTGGCCCGCATCGTCGGTGTGGGCTCGGTTAATCTGTTCGGTGCGCGCGAGTACTCGATGCGCGTGTGGCTCGATCCGGAACGCATCGCCGCGCTCAACCTCACGGCTGAGGAAGTGCTGAACGCGCTGCGTCAGCAGAACGTCCAGGTCGCCGGCGGTGCCATCGGCGAGCCTCCGATCCGCACGACCGGTGCGTTCCAGGTGCCGTTGCAGCTCAAGGGCCGGCTCCGCGAGGCGCAGGAGTTCGAGCAGATCGTCATCAAGTCCGGGCAGGACGGCCGTGTGGTCCTGCTGAAAGATGTGGCGCGCGTCGAGCTTGGCGCGCTGAACTACACGACATACGGCTATCAGAATGGGGTTCCGGCGATCGTTTTAGCCGTGACCCAGTCGCCCGGCTCCGATGCGCTAAAAACGGCCAATGCCATCAAGGCGGCGATGGTGGATATCTCGAAGTCCTTCCCGCGCGGACTCGAGTATCGCATCGTCTACAACCCGACGGAGTTCATCGAAGTCTCGATCCGGGAGCTCTACAAGACGATCCTGGAAGCCATCGCCATGGTCATCCTCGTCGTCCTGCTTTTCCTGCAGACCTGGCGGGCGACGGCAATCCCCGTGATTGCCATTCCGGTGTCGCTGATCGGCACCTGCGCGGTGATGCTGCTGCTCGGATACTCGATCAATACGCTGACCCTGTTCGGCCTGGTTCTGGCTGTCGGCATTGCCGTGGATGACGCCATCGTCGTCGTCGAGAACGTCGAGCGCCGTCTCAAGGAAGGCCTGTCATCCAAGGATGCGGCCCGCGCCACCATGGACGAGGTTGGCACGGCCGTGATCTCGATCGCTCTCGTCCTGTCGGCGGTGTTCATTCCGACGGCCTTCGTCAGCGGTATCACGGGGCAATTCTACCGCCAGTTCGCCATTACCATCGCGTCAGCCACCATCATTTCAGCCTTCGTGTCGCTGACACTCAGTCCGGCTCTCGCCGCGATCCTGTTCAAGTCACATGGCCATCACGCGAGCCCCTCGCTTCTCATGCGGCCCGTCCATGCCGCTTTCGACGCGTTCAATCGCGGCTTCGATGCCGTTGCGAGTGGATATGGCGCGCTGGTGCGCAGGTTGGTGCGGTTTTCCGTGCCGGCGCTGTTCGTCTACGCGGGGCTGATCGCCGCGGCAATCGCCTTCGTCATGTCCATGCCGACGGGGTTCATTCCGGCACTTGACCGCGGCATCGTCATCGTGTCGCTGCAGTTGCCGCCCGGCGCGTCGCTCGAACGCACTGACGCCGTCGTCAAGAAGGCGCAGGACATCATTCATGCGACGCCCGGCTTCAGGTACACGAATGGCTACACGGGCCGCTCGGGCACGACATTCACCAACGGCTCCAACCTCGCCGCGATCTTCTGCGTGCTCGACGACTTCCTCGAGCGCCACAACAAAGGCCTGAACATCAACAAGATCGCCGAAGATCTGCGCGGGCGCCTGGCGAGCGGGATCAATGAGGCGACGGCCCAGGTCTTCGTTCCGCCGCCGGTGCGCGGTGTCGGCGGCACCAGCGGCTTCTCCATGCGTTTGCAGGATCGTGCAGGCTTGGGCTCCGAGGTGTTTTCCCGCGCCGCTCAGGACTTCATCCAGGCGGCCAACGCCACGCCCGGGATCATCAACACGTTCACGACGTTCTCCATCGGCACGCCACAGCTCTTCATCGATGTCGACCGCATGAAGGCCCAGATGCTCAAGGTGCCCATGAGCAACGTGTTCGAGGCCATGCGCATCTACATGGGCTCGGCATACGTGAACGACTTCAACATGTTCGGCCGTACGTATCGTGTGACCGCGCAGGCGGATGGGCCGTTTCGGCTCGATCCGGAAAACATTAGCCGTATTCGCGTCCGCAATTCCGACGGCCAGATGGTGCCGCTTGGCAGCCTTGTCACCTTCCGGGAAATCACCGGGCCTGACCGGGTGCCGCGCTACAATCTCTTCCCGACGATCGAGATCAACGGCCAGGCTGCTTCCGGCATCAGCTCGGGACAGGCCTTGAACATGATGCAGGATGTGGCGGCGCGCACTCTGCCATCCGGCATTGCCTACGAATGGACTGACTTGTCCTATCAGGAGAAGAAAACCGGCCGTACCGGCTATTACATCTTCGCGCTGTCGGTGTTGTTCGTCTTCCTGGCGCTGTCCGCTCAGTATGAGAGCTGGTCGCTGCCGCTCGCCATCATTCTCATCGTGCCGATGTGCCTGTTGTCGGCGGTGTTCGGCGTCTGGCTGCACGGCCAGGATATCAACATCCTGACACAGGTGAGCTTCGTGGTGCTGATCGGCCTCGCGGCCAAGAACGCCATCCTGATCGTGGAGTTCGCCCGTCAGCTCGAGGACAAGGGGCTCGATGTCGTTACGGCGGCGGTCGAAGCCTGCAAGCTCCGTCTGCGCCCGATCCTGATGACGTCGCTGGCCTTCACCAGCGGCGTGATCCCGCTCTACTTCGCGAAGGGAGCGGGCGCCGAGATGCGCATCGCGCTCGGCACCGGTGTGTTCTGGGGCATGATCGGCGTCACGCTGTTCGGCTTGATCTTCACGCCGATCTTCTATGTCGTCATCCGCAAACTGACCACGCGCAAGAAAACACCTGTTGCGCACGCGGCTCAACCTGCCGAGTAGCCCTCGTCAGGTCATCCTTTGACAGGTGACCACTTGGCGCGGCGTTTCTCCACGAACGAGGCAAGGCCCTCCTCGGCTTCCGGAGTCTGGCGCTTGGCGGCGTGGCTGAGGACCAGCTTGTCGAACGTCGCTGCGTCGAAACCGCCCCACGCGCTCTCCAGGATGGTTGCCTTGGTTTCGGCGATGGCGATCGGATCATTCTCCAGGAGCTGGTCGACAATCTTGGCACCGGCTGTTTCCAGGGTGTCGAGCGGGACGACCTCGTGCACGAGCCCGATGCGGCGCGCCTCCTGGGCATCGAAGCGTTCACCGGTCAGCGCATAGCGCCGTACTTGGCGTACGGACAGCGCATCGTTGAGCTGCGGAACGATGATGCTCGCATGCAACCCCCACCGAACCTCGGCGATGGAGAAGATGGCGTTGTCGGCGGCAATCACCACATCGCAGGCCGATACGATGCCGGTTCCCCCGCCAAAGCACCCGCCCTGGACCAGAGCGACGACCGGAACCGGCAGCCGGTTCAGGCGGTCGACAGCCTTGCCGGTCGCCCGCGACACGGCTTCGTTCTCGGCGGGAGACGAAACCCGTACGTCGTTGATCCACTTGAGATCGGCGCCCGCCTGGAAGTGGCGGCCATTGCCCTTGAGCACGACAACCCGGAGATTCGGCTCGCCCCCGAGCTTGTCCATGGCCTGCAGGACACCCTGGATGAGGGCGCCGTTGTAGGCATTGTTCACCTCGGGACGGTTCAACGTAACGGTGGCGACGCCGCGGGCATCGATGCTGGAAAGGACGGGTTGGGTTGTCATTGTCGCATGTCTCGTGTTGTGGGCTCGTTGCATCTATGCGCGAAAAAGCGCCGCCGGACACGAGACTCTCACGGCATGGTGATGCTCGAAGCGTTTCGTTGGCGTGCGTGAATAAGCTATATCGCGAAACGCGGGTCGGCACAGTGTCTTGCAATCGCCGCAAACCGTGGGTAGCCGGGATGCATGGGCATCGCAGCTGAGAGGCTTGCGCGCGCTTCGGGTACCCCGTAACTCAACGAGATGATGATCGTGGGCATGGGAATGAGCGACAATTGCGGGGACGGCGTGTTCGGGCGGACGCGTTGGATGATGTCGATCCGGCCTTTGGCCCTGTTCAGTGCCGGATTATGCCTCGCGGTCATGGGATTAGGGCTGTCGGGCGCGCAGGCGCAGACACAGGAAGCGCGTTGGTGGGAGCAGATCCCGGGCTTCGGGACCCCCGGCGCGAGCACGAGCGGGCGGCGCGGCGAAAGCGCCAAGGAGCGCGAGCAGGCTCAAGAGCTCAACGACCTCCGGACCGACCCGACGCCACTTCGCAGCGACGCAATGCTGGCGGCGCTCGATGACGCCATAGCCCGCTATCAGCAGATCGCCTCCAACGGTGGCTGGGCGCCCATTCCCGGCACCCGCATGATCCGCCCTGGCGATGATGATGACCGGGTTCCGCTGGTCCGCCGCCGCCTCACCATCAGCGGGGACCTGAGACAGCAGCAGGGTGGCTATCAGTCCTTTGCCTTCGACGGCGCCCTCGAGGCGGCTGTCCGCCGGTTCCAGGAGCGTCACGGGCTTCGCGTCTCTGGCCGCGTCGATCAGCCGACGCTGCAGGCCATGAATGTGCCAGCGCACGCCCGGCTAGCCCAGTTGCGGCTCAATCAGCAGCGCATCCGAGATCTCATGGGTCAGCGGATTGAAGACCGGTATATCATGGTCAACGCGCCGGCCTATCAGCTCGAAGCCGTGGACCGGCAGAATGTCGAGCAGCGGCATCGCGTCATCGCCGGCAAGCCCGAGCGCCAGACACCGACCGTACGCGCGACCATCCGGGCGCTAAACTTTTTTCCCTATTGGCGCGTGCCCGAGAGTGTCGCCTCGCTGGATCTGATTCCGAAGCTCCAGAAGGAGCCTGATTATCTGGCCAAGGAGCAGATTCGCGTGCTCACCGGCTCGTTCAATGGGCCGGAGATCAACGCCAACAACATCGACTGGCGGCAGGTCGACGCCACCAAGATCCGCTTCCGTCAGGACCCCGGTCCCCAGAACGCCCTTGGCCTCATGCGCATCGACATGCCGAACGAGCATGGCGTCTACATGCACGATACGCCGATGAAGAAGCTGTTCGATCAGCGTGCGCGCGCCTTCAGTGCCGGCTGCGTGCGTGTGCAGGACGTGTTCAGCCTCGGCGCCTGGATCGCACGTGACGAGCCGGGCGGATATGACCGCCAGCGCATCGAGGAGATCCTGGCGGGCGGACAAGCCATGGATATCAATCTCACGCGTCCCGTGCCGGTGTACTTTACCTACGTCACGGCGTGGGCCGAGCCCGACGGGCATGTCGAGTTTCGCCCCGACATCTACGGCCGTGATGGGCTGAAGGAGCTGTCGAGCGATCGTGAGCGCGATCCCGATGCACCGCCACCGCCCGCGCAGGGCCTGGCGCCATAGGCGGCAGTCTCATTCTCGAACTGCCGGTGGGCGTTAGCGGCCTTGCGAGGTCCCGCCGGATTCAGTCCCGAATTCGGGTATGGTCGGATCAAGATTGTCCGACCGGGGAAGTACGTGGCGGCGCTTGCCTCAATCAAAGCCTGGGCCAAGGGCGTGAAGCGGGATGTGGTGGCGCTGTGGATTGCCGCCCGCGATTCGCGTGTGGCTTGGTGCGCCAAGGTCTTGGCTGGTGCGATCGCCGCCTATGCCCTGAGCCCAATTGACCTCATTCCTGATTTCATTCCGGTCCTCGGCTACCTCGACGATCTCGTTATCGTTCCGCTCGGCATTGTATTGGCCGTGCGCCTCATTCCGGGTTCTCTCATGATGGAATTCCGGGAGGAAGCGAGCCACCGTACGCTGTTGCCGCAGAGTATGGGCGGCTTGGTGGCGGTCGTCGCCGTGTGGCTCGCTATGACAGCGGGTTTGATCTGGTTGCTCTGGCCCTTTGGTCTGCGCCGCTTCACTTGACCAGGCGCGTGCTTTTGGTGAGGCTTCCCGTGACCGGCCGCCTGCAGAGAGCCGGAAACGCGCGAGGACACCCATGCTGCCACTGGCTGGCTACGCCAATCGTCTGTCCGTCCGGCCCGGAGAGACGATCGAGTTCAAGATTTCAAGCCAGCTGACGGAGCCTTATGCGGCGCGGCTCGTGCGCGTCATTTGCGCCGATGCCAATCCGGCCGGACCCGGTCTGCAGGAAGAGAAAATCGCTGCCGCATTCGAGGGCACCTTTCCGCCGCGCAAGCAGGCGGTGCATCTGGGCTCCTATGGGCGCATCGAGCAGGGGAGGGACCTGTCGGGCACGGGGCAGCTCACCTTTGTTGCGACTGTCTGGCCGACATTGCCGAAGGGCGGGCGCCGGCAGGGCATCCTCTCGGCGTACGATCCCAACTCGCGCGTCGGCTTCGCCCTGGCCGTCGGCGAGGATGGAAGCATTGAAGCCCTGCTCGGCGCCACGCGGGTCAAGACGCGCGTGCCGTGCTCGGTCCGCACCTGGTATCGCGTATGGGCGACCTACGACGATGGCTCGCGCACGCTGACGGTAGGGCAGGTGGCTCTCAGCCGCGGTCGTCCTGCGGGATCGCCGGTCGAGGTCTCTCAAACGGTCGATGCGGGCGTTGTTCTGCCGCCAGCCGGCATACCGTGGCACATCGGGGCGCTGGGCGGCTCACCCGTGCGTGCGCATTTCAATGGCAAGATCGAGCGTCCCATGATCTTCGACCAGGTGCTGACGCCGGCTGAGATCGAAGCTGCCATACTCGTTGCAAAGCCGGCAGGGCTGGTCGCGGGCTGGGACTTCACGCGCGATATGTCATCGCTCGGCATCAGCGATACCGGCCCGCACGGTATGCATGGAAAACTGGTCAACCTGCCGGCGCGCGCGATGACGGGGTCGATATGGTCGGGCCGTGAGATGTGCTTCCATCATGCGCCTTCGGAATATGCCGCGATCCATTTCCATGAGGACGATCTGCACGATTGCGGCTGGCAGACCGATTTCAAATGGCAGGTGCCGGAGGGTACCCGCTCGGGCGTCTACGCTGTCCGGCTGACCTGCGGCGACGCCCAGGAGAACATTCCCTTCTTCGTGCTGCCGCCGAAAGGAAAGCGTACGGCAGATCTGTGTGTGCTGATGTCCACATACACGTACACCGTCTACCACAACCATGCGCGGCCAGAGTCAGGGAGCGCCGCTTGGCGCAAATTGTGGAACGATCAGGCCGCAGCTTGGGGCGCCTATCCGTACAATGCCGGCGAGCATCGCGAGTATGGTCTGTCGACCTACAACTATCACTCGGACGGCAGCGGCATCTGCCATGCCTCGTGGTTGCGGCCGATGCTGACGATGCGATGTGGCTACATCACCTACCCGGAGCCGGAGATTCGCGGCTCCGGCTTGCGCCACTTCCCTGCGGACACGCATCTCATCGCATGGCTCGAGGCCAAGGGTTACGCCTACGACCTCATCACCGATGAAGAACTCGACAAAGAGGGCGTCGATCTTATCAAGCCCTATCGTGCCGTCATCACCGGCAGTCATCCCGAGTACCACACCGGCGCCATGCTCGACGCTCTGCAGTCCTATCGGGACGGCGGAGGACGTTTCGCCTATCTCGGCGGTAACGGCTTCTACTGGAAAGTCGCGCGTCACGCCGAGGCGCCGGCCGCGATTGAAATTCGCCGCGGCGAGGGCGGCATCCGGGCATGGGCTGCAGAACCGGGCGAATACTACAACGCCTTCGACGGCCAATATGGCGGTCTGTGGCGGCGCAACGGCCGCCCGCCGCAGAGCCTGGCCGGCGTCGGCTTTACGGCGCAGGGGAACTTTGCCGGTTCCTACTACCGCCGCCGCGATGACGCGCTCACCTCACGCGCCGCCTGGATTTTGAACGGCGTCGCGGACGAGAAAATCGGCGACTTCGGCCTGTCGGGCCATGGTGCGGCGGGCTTCGAGCTCGATCGAGCCGAGCCGCGTCTCGGCACGCCAGTACATACGGTGGTGCTGGCGCAGTCGGAGGGGCATAAGCCGGAGGCACCGTGGGTGCTGGTGCCCGAGGAGCAGCTCACACATCTCGTCACCTGGGCCATGGAACCGGCGCCCAAGCTCATCCGCGCCGACATGATCTTCTTTGAGACACCCAACGACGGTGCGGTGTTCTCGACGGGCTCCATCACCTTCTGCGGGTCGTTGCCGGCGAACGGATACGAGAACAACTGCTCTCGCATCCTGCAGAATGTGCTCGATCGTTTTCTCGATCCCGCCACCAAGTTTCCGATGCCGTAGGCGGCGTAATGGAACCTCAGTGCACGTAGTCCGGCGCGCCGAGCGCCTGCGAAAGCGTCCATGCGCTCGTTGCGCCGAGGCCGCGCACGGTCAGGCGGCGGCGCTTGCCGAACTGGAAGCGCGAGGCGAGCTGGCGCTTGGCCTCCTCGCAGATGAGGATCTGGCCTGAGCCGGCGAGGCCTTCGAGCCGCGAGGCCAGGTTCACCGAGTCGCCCCACACGTCGTAGGCAACCTTGTTTACGCCGATGATACCGGCCGTAACAGCGCCCGCGGCGATGCCGATGCGCAGCTTCAGGTCGACGCCGAACTCTTTCCCCACATCCGCCGCGATGGCCAGCATGTCGAGGGCAAGGCGGGCCAGGCGCTCGCAGTGATCGGCGCGATGCTGCGGCACGCCGGAGACGGCCATATAGCCGTCGCCGATGGTCTTGATCTTCTCCACGCCATGGCAGAGCGCCATGATGTCGAACTCGCGCGTCAGCGTGTCGAGCAGCTTCACCGTCCGCCGGCTGCCGAGCGTCTTGGCGATGGCCACGAAGCCTTCGATGTCCGCGAACATCACGGAGGCATCCGCATAGTGGTCGGCGATGGCGGCTTCGGGCTGCGTCATCAGGCGCTCGATCACGAAATCGGGGAGGATTTTGCGGAGCAGGGCCTGGCTGGCGGCGTTGGCGCGTTCTGCGCGCTGGAGCCGGTCCTGGAGCGAGGGTTCGAGTGCGAGGGACTGCATGGCCTGCTGCCTTGTCGAACGGGTTGGTACCAGTTCGTCGCGGCGGGTAGGCAGTCGGTTCACGCCCTTGTTCAGTAAGTCCGGAGAAAACGCGCCTTGGTTAAGAGAGAGGCAAAACAGCCACGCAAATCCGGTATGCGGGTGATCGATCCATCACGTGATCCTATGGACACGTCACCGAATCAAATGACCAGCCTGCGACGTGGCGGCCATAACTCCGCCCCCTATATGGCGTTATAAGCCCATGATTAGAAAGGGGGTTCTGCTCATGAAGAAATTATCGGTGTTCCTTCTGGCGTGCTTTGCGTTCGTACCTACCGCGTCGGCGGCCGATCTCGGCCCGTATCCTCGCGGCAGAGGCTCCATCAAGGATGAGCCGCCGCCTTCTTTCGAGCGGCCGGCGCTCGCCACCTGGACCGGTTTCTACATCGGCGCCAATGCCGGTTACGGCTGGGGGAAGGGCAAGCTCGAGGACGACATCGGCGGCATCGCCTCGGTTGACACCGATGGTTTCGTCGGCGGCGGCACCATTGGCTACAATTTTCAGTTCGCCGGGAACTGGGTGTGGGGTGTCGAAGCCGACATCCAGTACGCGGACATGTCCGGTAACGGCTGCGGCGGACCGTGCGTTACGGATGTGAACTGGTTCGGCACCGTGCGCGGGCGCATTGGTCCGACATTCGATCGCCTGTTCATCTACGCCACCGGCGGCTTGGCTTATGGCGATGTCGAGGCCCGCATTCAGGGCGCGCCTGGTTGGGACTCCAGCTCGACCAACGTCGGCTGGACCGTTGGCGGCGGCATTGAGTATGCCATCGCGCCGAATTGGTCGGCCAAATTGGAGTATCTCCACGTTGATCTCGGCTCGACCGACAAAGCCGATCTCACGGGTTTCAAGGCCGATACGGAGTTCGACGTCGTCCGCGCCGGCTTGAACTATCGTTTGAGCAACTAGAGCAGGATCGTTTCGGGTGTGAATCACCTTGCCTCACATGAGGCGCCTCGGCCGAAACGTGAATCCTGCTCTATCTCATGAGTTTAGAGGGCGATTCACGTTTCAGATGGAAGCTGAAGTGTTTCCATCTGAAACGATCGCGCTCTAGCGGGCAGAACAGCCTGTAATCGCAAAACCCCGGCCGTTGCGCCGGGGTTTTTTGTCGGGCTGCCGATATCGGTGCGTGCCGCGATTTGGCGCGTATCATCTCTGCTCATCATGAGTATCATGGCTCCAGCAACTCGTACCCTCAATAACGGAGGCCTATGCCGCACGACATCTCGCTGATTGCGACCATCGTCATGGGACTGGTTCTCGCCTTCGTGGGCGGCTTCATAGCTCACAAGCTCCGATTACCTCCGTTGGTCGGCTATCTCGTCGCGGGTGTCGCTGTCGGTCCGTTCACGCCGGGGTTCGTGGCGGATGCGTCGCTGGCGGGGCAGCTCGCGGAGATCGGCGTCATCCTGCTGATGTTCGGCGTCGGGCTGCATTTCTCCATCAAGGATCTCCTGGCCGTGCGGGCCATCGCCATTCCCGGCGCGATCGGCCAGATCGGCGTGGCCACCGCAGCTGGTATCGGATTGGCACTGCTCTGGGGGTGGAGCTTCGGAGCAGGATTAGTCCTCGGGCTGGCCTTGTCGGTCGCCAGCACCGTGGTCCTGCTGCGCGCGCTCGAGCAGCGCGGCGCCCTCGACTCCATCAATGGTCAGATTGCGGTCGGATGGCTGCTGGTCGAAGACTTGGTGATGGTGCTGGCGCTGGTGCTGCTGCCGGCCCTTGCCGGCCCGCTTGGCGGTGACGCACGCGGCCTCGCCGCGCAGGTGACCGGCGACAGCGTTGCCTTCACACTGCTTGTCACCCTGGGCAAGGTTGCAATCTTCATCGCGCTCGTCTTTCTGGTCGGCACGCGGTTTGTGCCGTGGCTGCTGCAGCAGGTCGCGCGCACGGGCTCGCGAGAGCTGTTCACATTGTCCGTCCTCGCCGTCGCTCTGGGCATCGCCTACGGCTCGGCGAAGTTGTTCGGCGTGTCGTTCGCACTCGGAGCGTTCTTCGCCGGCGTGGTCCTAGCTGAGTCCGACTTCAGCCATCAGGCCGCCGCTGACTCGCTGCCGCTGCAGGATGCCTTCGCGGTGCTCTTCTTCGTGTCGGTGGGCATGCTGTTCGACCCGAGCATCCTCGTCCGCGAGCCCATTGCCGTCATTGCCGTGGTCCTCTTGATCGTGGTCGGAAAGTCGCTGGCCGCGTTCGCGATCGTGCTGGCCTGCGGTTATCCGGCCTCCACCGCATTGACCGTGTCGGCCAGTCTCGCGCAGATCGGCGAGTTCTCCTTCATCCTGGCCGGTCTCGGCGTGGCGCTGAACCTACTGCCGCCGGAGGGGCGCGACCTCATCCTTGCCGGTGCCATGCTCTCGATCACGCTCAATCCTCTCGTGTTCGCCGCGATCAATCCCATGTCGGCGTGGCTTCGCGCGCGGCCGCAACTGCTCGCGCGCCTGGAACGTGTCGACAAGGATCAGCTCGAAGCCCTTGAACGGAACGGCAAGAAGGACGGGCCGAGCGGCCATGCCGTTATCGTGGGCTATGGCCGCGTCGGCGAAATGATCGGCACCACGTTGAAGGAGCAAGGCTTGCCCTTCATTGTCGTCGAGGAGAACCGCAGGCGCCTGGAAGAGTTGCGCAAGGAGGGCGTCACCGGCGTTTATGGGGATGCGACGGCGCCCGGCGTGCTCGATGCGGCGCACATCGGTCAAGCCAGGCTGCTGATCCTGGCGACACCGGCCGGCTTCCAGAAGCGGCGCATCATCGAGCTCGCACGCGAGGCCAATCCCGGCATCGACATCGCCGTGCGCACGCATTCCGCTGCGGAGCTTGCGCGGTTGAAGGCGGATGGGATCGGTCTGGCCATCATGGGCGTGCGCGAGGTGGCGCTGGGATTGACGCGGTACGCGTTGATCAGCTTCGGCCAGTCCGAGGAGAAAGCCGACAGCGTGGTGATGGCCACCCGTTTGGCCGGCGATGGCGGTGCTTTCGAGCGGCAGCCCAAGGAGGAAATGCCGCCGCCGAGCCCCGAGCTGCGGCCGCATCGCGAGGAAGGCGCCAACGGCACCGACCCCGAGAGTTGAGCCGGAACCCGGCCCAATCACTGCCTGCCCGCGCACTGACGACTGACTAGTGCAAGCGCTTGTCCGCGTGCAGGCCGTCTCGCGCCGCCAGTGCACCTGAGCGCTTGTGCGTTGCCATGAAACAGCCTTGCTGATAAATGTTATATTATAACATAAACAGCAAGGAGCCTCCGATCATGGATGCCGACGTGAGTGCGCACTTGAGCCGGCAATCGGCACGACGGGATGATCGTTTGCCCGTGACCGTCTTGTCCGGCTTTCTGGGAGCCGGCAAGACCACACTTCTCAATCACGTGCTCAACAATCGCGAAGGGCGCAAGGTCGCGGTCATCGTCAACGACATGAGCGAGGTCAATATCGACGCCGAGCTGGTGGCGGTCGGCGGTGCCAACCTGTCGCGCACGGACGAGGCTCTGGTTGAAATGTCCAACGGCTGCATTTGCTGCACGCTGCGCGAGGATCTGCTGAAGGAGGTGCGCAGGCTGGCGCGAGAAGGCCGCTTCGATTACCTCCTGATCGAATCGACCGGCATTTCCGAGCCGTTGCCCGTAGCGTCCACATTCGAGTTCCGCGACGAGAATGGCGATAGCCTCTCCGACGTGGCGCGGCTCGATACCATGGTGACCGTTGTCGACACGGCGCAGCTCCTCCGGAATTATGCATCGGCCGATTTTCTCAAGGATCGAGGAGAGGCGTTGGGAGAAGAGGACGAGCGGCCGCTCGTCAGCCTGCTCGTGGACCAGATCGAGTTTGCCGACGTCATCGTGTTGAATAAGCTGGACGTCGCTCGACCACACGAGATCGAAGCCGCGCGTGCGATTGTCCGCGCGCTCAATGCAGGTGCCCGCATCATCGAGACGAGTGAGGCGCGCGTGTCCCTGGCAGATATTCTCGACACCGGGCGGTTCAGCTTTGAAGCCGCGCACCAGCACCCGACGTGGTTCAAGGAGCTGAACGGCTTTAAGAGCCATGTCCCGGAAACAGAGGAATACGGCGTGTCGAGCTTCGTCTATCACGCGCGTGCGCCGTTCGACCCCACCAAGCTGCATGCCTTGTTCAATCGGTCATGGCCCGGCGTCATCCGCGCCAAAGGGTTTTTCTGGCTGGCGACGCGGCCGCAGTGGGTCGGTGAGTTGAGTCAGGCCGGCGCACTCGTCCGGCATCAGGCCGTCGGCCACTGGTGGGCAGCGGTTCCGAAGGAGCGCTGGCCGGACAATGAGCATCTGGCTGCGCGGATCAAGAAGGGTTGGCATCGCGTGTGGGGCGACCGGCGCCAGAAGCTTGTTTTCATCGGCGCGAAGGGCATGGATCGAGACGCTCTGACGGCGGAACTCAACGCCTGTCTCGTGGACGTGCCGGAGGAGAAATTCGACAGCCGCCGGTGGGCCAAGCTGCCGGATCCGTTTCCCGCCTGGAGCGCGGGCTAGTTTCGGCTTCGGCCGGTGGGGGGAGGAGCGGCCGCCGCACAGCGGCGGCCGTTCCAATGCTGGTCGGCTTTACAGGGGATCTTGCGCTTCGCGTGTGGCGCCGGAATTTCCTCGAGCGTTGGCCGGCGCAGGTATTCGTCGGGAAGCAGAACGGCGTGATCTCCACGCTGCTCGACGGACTTCCATCCAGCTCCGTCCCGTGTGACCACGATCTCGGTCAGCGTTGTGTCGCGCAGGGGCTTCGTCCACTCGGCCTTGTTTTCGCTGAAGGACACCGCGCCGGCTTTGAAGCTGAGATGGACCAGCGTTTCCGGTTCCTGCCGTGTCACAAGACATTGAAGTCCGCCCACCCACATGTAGCCCCGAGCCGTTTCCGGAGGCGGTGTTGCCGCCGTCGGAGATGCCTTGGCGGTGATGTCGAAAGGATTGCGCTGCGGGCTTTTCAGGTCGTAGGCCGCATAGAGGTTGTCGCCGACAGCAAGCCACGCGCGGTCCAGATGCCGCCGCGCGGTTGCGATGGCCTCAATGAGCCAGGGCTCGGTGGCTGCGCTGCAGGCGGCTGCCACAGGCGTCGCCGCAGATGCGGCAATGCTGCTCGCAGCCGACAGCATTGCCGCCAACCCGCATCCAACAACCTGATGTGCACGCGCCTTCCGCAACATGGTTCCCTGCAGTCGCCGCAGACATGAAACATAATAGCATCACATTTCCAGAAATCCGACACCCATCCCTCCGGGCCAACTTGCCAACATGTGCCGCATCACGGCATGTAATAACATAACATTATTTGAGGTGGCCTCATGCGCAGTGTCGGACGGTATTTGGCGGTGGGTTTTGCGGCATGCGCGGCGTTGGCCATCGGTGCTCCGGCGGCTCGGGCGCAAATGGAGCTGCCGGGAATCGTGGTGACGGCGCCGAGCCCCATCGTCAAGCGTCGCACGCAACCTGCCCCGCGAGCCCCGCAGCCATCATCGGAACCCGCCTCCGCCGATAACCAGGCTGAGGCATCCCCACCGGATATGACTGTGGCGGACGATGCCTTTGTCGCCGTGACAGTGACAACGGCGCGCGAGTTCGAGGCCAACGGCGGCGCGACCATCACCGACACCCTCCAGAATAAGCCCGGAATTGCCGGCTCGACATTTGCGGCCGGTGCGAACCGCCCCATCATCCGCGGTCTCGATAACTTCCGCGTGCGGGTGCAGGAGAACGGCATCGGCAGCCAGGACGTGTCGGCCATCTCGGAGGATCATGCGGTCCCGATCGATCCTTTCGCCGCGGACCGGGTCGAGGTCGTGCGCGGGCCGGCTACGCTGCGCTACGGCAGCCAGGCGATCGGCGGTGTCGTCGCTGTCGAGAACGAGCGCATCCCCACATTCGTGCCGCGCAATGGCATCTCGAGCGAAATTCGCGGTGGATTTTCTTCCGTCGATGACGGCCGCAACGGCGGCTTCAGCGTTACGGCAGGTGGGAACGGTTTCGTCGTGCATGCCGACGGCTTCAATCGCCGCACGGACGACTACGACACGCCGCACGGACGGCAGGCGAACACGTTTGTCGATAGCGAAGGCTTTTCCGTGGGCACGTCCTATGTCTGGAACAGCGGCTTCGTCGGCGTCGCCTTCACGCGGTATTCGAGCCTGTATGGCATTCCGGGCAACGAGGCCCTGGAAGCGCGTCCGCGCATCGACATGACGCAGGACAAGGTTCAGTCCAAGGGCGAGTGGCGCATCCGCGACTATGGCATCGAGGCGATCCGCTACTGGTTCGGCGCCTCCGACTACGCCCACAACGAGGTCATCTTCGAGGAAGCCGATGGCCGCGACATCGTTGGCACGCGCTTTACGAACAAGGAGCAGGAGGGCCGGATCGAAGTCCAGCATCTCCCGGTGGGCACGGCTCTTGGCGAGCTGCGTGGTGCGATCGGTGCGCAGTGGGGACATCGCAAGGTTGCCGGCGTCGCGGTGGATGAGCCTGTCGATGCGTTGCTCGATCCCGCAACCACGAGCACCGTCGCCGGTTTCATCTTCGAGGAGCTGCAACTCACCCGCCAATTGCGCCTGCAAAGCGCGGCGCGCGTCGAGCAATCGCGCGTCAACGGACAGGGCCTGCTGGACTTTTCCGATCCCAGCAACCCCACGGCCTTTGCCGGAGAGCGCTCGTTCACGCCTGTCAGCGGCAGCGTCGGCTTGCTCTACGAGCTGCCGCTCGGCCTGGTCGCCCGCCTGACCGGCCAGTACGTCGAGCGCGCACCGGACGCGGCCGAGCTGTTCTCCAAGGGCGTGCACGAGGCCACGGGTACCTTCGAGATCGGCAATCCGCTGCTCGGGAAGGAGGCCGCCAAGACCATTGAGATCGGCCTCAAGCGCGCCAAGGGCGAGTTCCGGTTCGACGCATCCCTCTACTATTCCAAGTTCGACGGCTTCATCTACAAGCAGCTCACCGGGGTGCAGTGCGGCGACACTCTGGCCTCCTGCGGCGTCGACGATGAGCTGTCGCAGGTCCAGTACCAGCAGCGTGACGCCACGTTCTACGGCGCTGAGCTTGCAGCCCAGTACGATATCGCCCCGATCTGGCGCGGAGTGTGGGGCATCGACGGCCAGTATGATTTCGTACGCGCCGAGTTCTCCAATGGCGAGAACGTGCCGCGCATTCCGCCGCATCGCCTTGGCGGCGGCATCTACTATCGCGATCTGAATTGGTTCGCCCGCGCCGGTGTGTTGCACGCCTTCGAGCAGGACAAGATCGGCACCGAGGAAATCGTGACACCCGGTTACACACTGGTCTCGGCAGAATTGAGCTACACGACGAAGCTCGAGCAGGGGCCGGGCTGGGCTTCGGAGATGACCATCGGCATCAAGGGTGAGAACCTCGCCGACGATGTTGTCCTGAACCACGCCTCCTTCAAGCGCCGCGAGGATGTCCTGCTGCCCGGTGCCAACGTGCGTTTGTTCGGCAGCATCAAGCTCAACTGAGGGAGCGGGGCAGGGACGGTGGCGCTGGTCTACATCGCCGCCAGCCGCATCACGGATTTGCCGTCGGCATCCAGGAGGTAAAGTTTGCGCTCGAGCGTATCGATGCGGAAGCTTCGGACCAGTGTCAGGGTGCTCAGGAACTTCATCTCCTGATCCATGACGGCCGGAGCGCAGGCCATCTGCGTCGAGACGATGTTGCCGAACGAGATAGTCGTGCCTTTGATCGTCGCGGTGCCGCCGATCCCGTTGCATCCTCCCTTGCCGCCGACGGTGCCGCTCGCGCCGATCTCCAGGACGGTTTGCAGATTGTCGATGACGCCGCCACCCCGGATATCCTCCGCGAGCCAGCGGCCGGCAGGAGACGCAGCGTCACCGGCGGCAGTGCCGACGCTCGTAAAAAGGAGGGCCGTGGCGGCCAGGAAAGCGCGCCAGCGGTGCGAGGCCGCTCGATCCGCCGTCCGATACGTCAAAGGCCAGCCGTCACGCCGGGCTGCAGCTTGAGGTCGACGTCGAAACGGTACTTGAACGCCGCCTGCAGGGTGTCGAAGCAAACGCCTTTGCGCAGCACGACGAACGTCTCGAAATCGATGATGGTGCTGGAGCGGCCCTCGGGGTTGGCGAAGCGTGACGTGCCATGGTCGACGGTGACGGTGGCGGCCTGACGGATCTCCGGCTCCACGTCGGCGAGGCGATATTTGCTCCCCGTCAGCGAGCGGTTGGCCGACGAGCCGAAGATACCGATGGATCGCGCATGCGTCTGGCGCACGATCTCGTTGTGCAGAGCCCCGGCGTTGATCAGCATGTCGAGCGTATCGCCCTTGGTGGACGTCTGCAGGACGAAGCCCGGCACGCCCTCGATCAACGGGTGGTCCTTGCGATACTTGGCGACGACGGAGAACGGCAGGCCCAGCTCCTCCACGAGCTCGCGCACCATGCGATGGCGGTCGGCATCCATCACGTGGATCTCGGCGCTCAGGTACCATTGGCCGAACATGCCGCTCGGCTTGCCGAAGGAGCGCTGCTTGACCTCGAAGATGCGCCGGATGGCGTCCGGCTGGCTGCCGATCACCGCATAGGCGACATCCAGCGGCACCACGCCCATGCCGCCGGCCTGCAATGCGTCGATCACGCGCGTCGCATCGGCCGCGATGAGATCGGCACGTGCTGCATCCGCCGTGCGCTCCGGAGCGCGGCTCGACAGGTTCTTTTCGGTCATTTCTTGATGGGCCTGTTGGTTGATTGGAGCGAGCTATCCGCGCTCCGCTGAAAGAACTAGCGCACGAAGGTATAGCGGAAGCGCTCGCCGTCCGCAGCGACCCGGCCAATCGTCGGGTTAGGGAAGTGGATCGGCAGAATAAAGGTATCCTGATCCGCCACGCTGCCCAGGAAACGGCGCCGGGACTGCGCCGCCTGCTCCTTGTCGGTATCGAAGATCGTCGACCAGTCTGGCTCCCGGCACTGGAGGGCATGGTGCATCAGATCGCCGGTCACAACCGCATGCTGGCCGCGCGAGCGGATATCCACGCAGCAGTGGCATGGTGAATGGCCCGGCGTGAGAGTCAGCCGGAACGTGTCATCGAGTTCGTAGGTCTCGTCGACGAGCAGCGCTTGGCCTGCCTCGACGATCGGCAGGCAATTGTAGGTCCAGACGTTTCCGGGCGGGTTGGCGCCCTTCTTCGTCGCCGCTTCCCAGTGGGCGTACTCGCCCTTGTGGAAGATGTACTTCGCATTGGGAAACGTGGGCACCCAGCGGCCGTCGCGCAGCACGGTGTTCCATCCCGTGTGATCGATGTGCAGGTGCGTGCAGAAGACATAGTCGATGTCCTCGAAGCGCAAGCCGGCGGCGCTGAAATTGTCGAGCCAGGGCTGCTTGGGGAAGTCCATGGGCGGCGGATGCCCCTTGTCCTCTCCGGTGCAGGTGTCGATCAGCACGGTATGCTTGGGCGTGCGCACGACGAAGGTCTGGTAGGTGATGACCATCCGGCCGCTGGCGGGATCGAAGACGACCGGATCGAGGTCGGCAAGGTGCTTGCGTCCGACAACCGGATCGTAGGCCGGAAACATATCTTCCGGCTTCCGCCAGGGGCCATCGCGCTCGATGATGCTCGTGATCGTGACATCACCGATCTTGAGAGTCTGCATATGTTTCCTGCCCCTGATTTTGTTGCCGGCAGCCGGTTATCCGTTGCCAATCCAGATCCAGGCTAGAACAGCCTGCCGGATGCAAGCAACACCTGACCTGCTGGGTGGGCCGAGCGCGCATTTAACCGCGGCCGAGAGCGACGTGCCTCGGCGCGATGTTTGCCTTCAGCGCGACCTAGTTGGCGCTCTGATAGACTCGATGCAGCTTCTCCTGCTCCAGATCCGATGCCCATTCGTTGAGCACCGTCACCGTGCACTCGATCACAACGCCATTTCCAAGCGCCCCAAATTCGTTCCTGCACGCATCAGTAATGCGATCCGCTCGGGAACGAGGGTCGATCGACATCATTGAGATTGCGATAAGCAGGCCGCAAAGCAGCAGCACAGTGACGACCATTGCTCGGGATAGGAATAGCTTCATGCTGTCCCCCAAGTGTCACGACGACTACTGTAGCTGAGTCGCGATACGATCGTTGACACCAATCTCAAAATCGGCCTTGCAAAATCAGCGTTATGGAGTCGAGCCCGCGTATGGCGCGGTCTCAGTGAAGTCATCTGCCGGATCGCGAAGTCGGCATGATCACTCGTGCGTGAGATGAATCGGGCAATTCACACTTCGTCCATATTGAGCGGCGATATGGGCCGTGGATCATGCGAGACGTGCTGCGGGGATGAGTAATGGCGAGATGCCGGCGGGCAATCGGCACAAGGCGAGCATATCGGTTGCCGCCCACGAAGGTTTGGCTTGGGGTGATCCTGTGGGGCGTGGCGGTTTCGTCGGCCGCAGCTCAGACCGACACTGTGATCGACTGTCGAGCTGTCAATTTTGGCGCGTTGGACGTTACGGCACAGCCGTCGGCAGGCGTCTCCCGCGACGTCACCCTGGTTGCCGGCGACAAACTGACCGTCACTCTTCCCACCGCCGGTTTGAATGAAGTCTCTGTCACGCTGAGTTCCGCTGCCGGAACACCGCTTGTGCTCCTCTCCGGACACAACAGCTCCAGTGCGACGTTCCACGCACCACGCGACGACACATTCAAAGTCCAATTTGACACGGACGGCACCACCCCCGTCACGTTTACGGCGTTTTGCAATCACGCCGGTAAAAATGGTCGCGCAGCGCGCAAAGCAGGAAGGCTCGCGACCAGCCGTCCGGATCAACTGGCAGTGCCGTTCGAGGTGAATTTTCCGGCTGATCCGTCAGTTCTTTGGGGGGACAGCACGGCAATCCATGGGGTTTTGCCGGATAGCTCACATCCCGCCGCATCTGGCGCCGCTGCGCGCGGTCCCAGCGTCGAGATCTGGATGCAATGGCGCGATCAGCGCTACGCCGTAGGCGCCTCCGATGGTCCACTGCTGGACGCCAACGCTGGTGGCGTCAACATCGGCATGGACTACAAGCTCATGCCGGACGTCATGCTTGGGGCGGTTACGCAGTTCGACGCAGCAAGCGAAGCGGCCGTTGGCGGTCCGCGGAGCCTCTCGGATCAAGCCTGGATGATCGGACCCACGACGACGGTCCAATTCGCGCCGGGTCTTTCTCTTGACGCGCGCGCGGCATGGGGGAGCGGAGAACGCGAGACGGCTGTGGCTGCTGCGGAAGCAGCGAGCGAGCGCCGGTTGCTCAACGCCCGCTTCGCAAGCATGCAAAGCAGCGGCCCATGGCGCCTCACCCCCAGTGTCAATTTCAACTACCTCGAGGAAACGCACCACGGCGTACGTTCATTGGAGACGACTCCGATCACGGCAGGTTCGGGGCGCATCGATCTCGGACCGGAAATCGCCTATCGAGTGCCACTCCAAGGCTCGGCCTTCATTGAGCCCAAGGCCGTCATTGCCCGCTATTGGGATTTCGACAGCCTGTCGCACGTCAGCCCGGACGGCGCGCATCTCAAAGCTGAAGCCGGCGTTACCGTCGGAACCGCAACTGGAGCGCAGCTCCAGGCCATAGGCGGACTAGACACCGGATCCGTGGACACCGGCGATATTTGGAGTGGGCGGTTTCAGTTGAACGTGCCCCTCAAGTAGACACGGACGCCGGCTGCAGCGCTCACGTCCATCTGTGGCGAGGGCAAGCCGAGGAGGCTTTGGGCGCGTTGGCGTCAGCCACTCAGCCAGAGTTGCGCGTGATTGCAACCCTTTGATTTTATTGGCTCCGCGGGTAGGATTCGAACCTACAACCAACCGGTTAACAGCCGGTTGCTCTACCGTTGAGCTACCGCGGAATAGGGCTATCGGGATTGCGCGCGCCCGTATGCCACGTCGCGGCCCCCATGCCAAGACGGGATAGCGCAGTTCAGCGCCGGAATCTACCCCATGTGTGGTCTTCCTGGAGCTGCCCTTGCGGCTTCACAGCGCATTCTGGGGGCGCAACGCCGAGGTCTGCACCTCCCCCGGTACGGGAGCGGGGCTGCCAGGCTCAGGACTTCGAGATCAAGCGGAGGCTGCGCAGATAGGCGAGGGTGGACGGGTTTCGCCGGCGCAGCGGCTCGATGCGGGCACGCGCCCGGGTCGCCGCACGCCTTGTCACGCGAGCGGCGAACAGGGCCGTGCGTTGCACGACGATGTCGCGCTGCCTGTCCATGGTGATGACGTGATAGCTGTCATCGAGGACGCAGGTGTCGACCTGGCCGGTCAGCCGCTTCTGCAGGTACTCCGCATTGCTGAGTCCGGCGCGATCGTCCTCTCGCGGATGCAAGATCAATGTGGGCTGACCGATGTGCCGCAGTTCGCGTTTGACCGCGTTGATGAGCCGCCGCATCTCGAGCATCGTGCTGCCCGGATTGGTCAGCTGACCTGCTTGTGAGCTGTCGCCGCTGTTGATGGCTTTGGTCACCAGGGCACGAATGCGCGGGTCCTTGATGCCGTAGGGATCGCGCTCCGAGAACGGGAACATGTCGGCGCACCAGCGGGTCGTGACGAGAGAGAAGAAGATGCTGTACCAGGGCACGCCCCAGCCATTGAGCCGGAGCGTGGGTGCAAACAGCGCCAGGCCGTCAACAGATTGGGCGCGCTGGGCCGCGAGATGCAGTGCCAGTATGGCGCCCATCGACAGTCCGCCCGCAATGATCACATCGCAGGATTTGCGCATCGCATCGTGAGCGCCCTCGACCGACGCATACCAGTCCCTCCACCCGGTGGTGCGCAGATCCTCGTAGCTTCCGCAATGGCCGGCGAGTTGCGGGCAATGCACAGTGAAACCATTCCGCGCCAGTCCGATGGCAACGTAGCGATGCTCGATCGGTGTGCCGCCGAGGCCGTGGATGAGGAGGATCCCGGTGCGGCCGCCTTCGAAGGTGAAGCTGCGGTCTTCGATTGTCATTTGCCGCGCAAGCCCCCTTGGCCCAGCTTCATTGATGCGAGTGTGGGCAGGCCGAACAGCACCTTCGGCTGCTGACCGTTGACCCTGGCGGGGCGCTTCTCGAGCCAGCGATTGATGGCGGTGGTGGCTTCGAAGAAATTCGCGATCCGCACATGCGGGAAGTTCTGGCCCGCGCAGTAAGCCGCAAGCTGGCCCTTGGCGAGCACCAGATTCGATCGCCCGGCAATGCAGAAGTCGGAGCGGCCATCGCCAACCATGACTTCCTGGATTGGGGCGGCTGCCACGCGGTGCGAGCACTTGCAGTTTCCCATGCCTGCGCTGCAATCGTCGCGGTAGTGGGGGAACGCCAGCCGCCATCGATCCGCGCCTTGCCATTCCAGCCGGTTGGCAAAAAACGGCAGGTCGAGACCGGCGCGATTGAGAACGGTATCGATAACGCGATCGAGCCCGTCCGATACGACGATGACCTGGGCCTTTTGCCTCCGGCAGGCCTGTACGAAGGCCGGAAATTCCGGGTCGATATTGACCGCCGCAAGGAAGCCGTCGATGTCCTCAGGCGTCGCTCTCAGCAACGCAACCTGCTGTTCCATGCAATCGCGCGCGCTGCGCCGGCCGGACTGCCAGTCGTTCTCGATCTCACGCCAGGACGGGTCCGCGAACCGGTCGAACAGCGCGTCGGTGGGGTCGCCAGGCGCAATCGTCCCATCGAAGTCGACGTACACAGCGCGCTGCATCGCGAGATGCTCCAAACACGTGCAGAGATGATGTTCGCTACGGTCGAAGCGGCATCTCGATCGCAGTCGGGTGCCAAGCTGCCCCGGGGACATCGAACAAACTGTTACGAGCACCCGGTGCAATCGCGGGCTCGTTCCGGCCAGGGTTAAGCAAGCGTTCCAGATCGTCGGTCAATTATTGTTTCTGCAACCGAAGTGGGCCCGGGAAGCGAGCACCACAAGCTCGCATGCAGCAATCTCATCTCGTCACGTATGGACATGTAAAGTACAGTAATTATGCGATTTATGTATAATGGGTGACACGATGAACCTGGCTGACCTGAAGGCGTTTGTCGCTGTTGCCGAAACCGGCTCCATCAATCGTGCTGCAGCGAAGCTCAACCTCACGCAGCCCGCAATCACGCGCCGTGTGCAGAGCTTTGAGGCAGCCGTCGGCGCGGTGCTTCTGGATCGCTCCTCAAAGCCGCCGAAACTGACCGAGGATGGCCGGAGCGCGCTGGCGTATGGCCGCAAGGTGTTGCTGGCCGTCGACGATTTGTCGGCGCATGTCAACGCCAAGGATGGGGTTGCGGGCGAATTTCGTCTCGGTGTTGCGCCGGGATTTGCGGACGGCGTTCTGGGCGCACCATTGGACAGAGTGATACGGGCGTTTCCGGACCTCGTTCTGCGCATCACTTCCAGCTGGTCGGGAGCGCTGCTGACGGCCCTGCGCACGGATGTTATAGACGCTGCGCTTGTTCTTGCCACGGAACCGCAGCCTGCCAGCGAGATTGTCCAGTTCCATCCATTCTGGACTGATACGGTAAGCATCGTCGCAGCCCGCCGGACGCCGATGCCTCCATCGCCTGATATCGCCGAGCTCGGCCGTCATCCCTGGATCTTAAACCCGGTTGGCTGTGGATTCCGGGCTGCCCTCCATCGCGCCATCGATCGCGGACAAGGCCATCTCAATCTTTGCGCGGAGGTGCAGGGCTATGAGTTGCAACTTTCGTTGGCGGCGCGTGGTGTCGGGTTGGGCCTTCTGCCTGCGGCGCGGCTGAAGGCAAGCCCGTTCCGGCGCGAGTTGAAGATCTTATCGCCGCCGGACTTCCGGTTGACGGTCACGCCGACCATGGTGAGCGGGATGCGTCATGACCGCTTCAACCCAGTCCTTTCTCTGCTTGCTTCGGAGATCGAGAAGCTGCGGCCCAAAATTGCCAAATCGTCATGATCATTATTATAACTATGCATTTGAAGCATTATATGGAGTCGTGACAGCATGATCTGCGCGTAGCCATTACTTGGCGCAGAGAGGTTTCCATGCCGTCACGCTACCTCACGGCCCTCATTTGCGGCTCTATCGTCATCACGTTGAGTATGGGGTTGCGGCAGGTCTTCGGGCTGTTCCTCCTGCCGGTGACAACGGATCTTGCCATGAGCCGTGAGGCATTCGGCCTCGTCATCGGTCTCCAGAACCTGCTCTGGGGACTGACGCAACCCGTGGCCGGGCTGCTCGCCGATCGCATCGGCGCGAGGCGCATGGTGCTGATTGGAGGCCTGCTCTACGTGTGTGGCTTGGCTCTCGCGGCCGCGAGCACATCGTCTAGCGGTTTTACGTTGACTGTCGGGATCTTGATCGGCCTTGCCCAGAGCGGCACAGCCTATGCCGTCGTACTGGGTGCAATCGGCCGCGCGGCGCCGCCTGAGAAGCGCAGTCTCGCTCTTGGCATTGCATCGACGGCGGGATCGATCGGCATGTTCACGCTCGTGCCGGTGACGCAGGGACTGATTGCGACGTGGGAATGGCCGTTTGCTCTCGTCATGCTGGCGCTGCTCGCCGCGCTCATGCCTGTGCTGAGCGCAGGATTGACAGAGACGCCGGCAGCTGGCGCATCGCCAGAGGATCGGAGCTCTGTCGGAGAGGTCCTGCGAACCGCGCTTCGGCATCCTGGGTTCTGGATGTTGAATGCCGGCTTCGCAGCTTGCGGCTTCCAGTTAGCGTTTCTCGCCACGCATTTGCCGTCGATTTTGAGTGACGCCGGTCTTCGCCCGGCGATAGGCGCACTTGTGCTGGCTCTGATTGGGTTGAGCAATATCCTCGGCACGTACGTGTGCGGCGTGCTCGGCGGCTGGTATCGTAAAAAGAGAGTGCTGGCCGTTCTCTACCTGGCGCGCACGGCGCTCTTCGCCCTATTTCTCGCCTTGCCGACGTCCGAAGCCTCGGCTCTCTTTTTTGCGGTGGCTATTGGCTTGATCTGGACGGGCACTGTGCCGCTCACCAGCGGTCTCGTTGGCGACATCTTCGGAGCGCGGCACCTGGGATTGCTGTTCGGCACGGTCTACGTCGGCCATCAACTCGGCGCGTTCGCCGGAGCATGGGCTGGCGGTTTCGCCTTCGACCGGACGGGCTCCTACACACTGGTCTGGCTCGGCGCCATTGCGATGGGCGTGATTGCCGCGCTCCTGCATTGGCCCATCCGGGATCGCCCCGTGGCCATGGTGACGGCAATACAGCCGGCGCGGTCATGATGGAGCGACGCCTTCAATACGTGGTTTGGGTGATCGCGGGGCTCGCTCTGCTCGGCGGCGCTTATGCCTGGTGGCGCTGGGGAACAACGGTCTCCCTCGGCGCCTTCATGCCATTCTGCGCCTGAGCGTCGCTGCGAGGCCCTCCGCACAGCCGGCCCATGAGAAGGGCGCCGCCCCAAACCGCGCACCCTTCGGCAAGCCAATTTCCGGCCCGTGAAATCACAAAATATTGCAATTTTTGTTGACGGATTGTTCTCCGTTGTAAATTGCATGCAAGTGTGTACATAGAAATATTGAGGAGAGCATGAGCATGGCGAAAACCTGGGATGTGATTGTCGTCGGCGCGGGAAACGCCGCGTTGTGTGCGGCCCTGGCGGCGCGCGAGAAGGGCGCCGAGGTCCTGGTGCTGGAGCGTGCGCCGCAGGACGAGTCGGGGGGTAATTCACGTTTTACGGCAGGCGCCATCCGCTTCGCGTATCGCGGTGTCGAAGACCTGCTGGAGATCATGCCGGATCTCACGCAGGAGGAAATCGCCAACACCGACTTCGGTGCCTACACGGCCGATCAGTTCTTCGACGACATGTTCAGGGTCACGCGGTTCCGCACCGACCCGGAGCTATGCGACCGGCTTGTCAACCGCTCGTTCGCAACCATGAAGTGGCTGCGCGGCAAGGGCGTGCGCTTCGCGCCGATCTATGGCCGCCAGGCGTTCAAGATCGATGGCAAGTTCAAGTTCTGGGGCGGCCTTACGGTCGAGGCATGGGGCGGCGGCCCGGGGCTCGTCGACCAGCACTATGCGATTGCACGCAATCAGGGCATCACCCTGCGGTTCGGCTGCCGTGCCGTGTCGCTCCTGCGTGACGGCTTGCGCGTCGTCGGCGTGCGCGTACACGAGAACGGCCAGGTCCACGATATCCATGGCACCAGCGTGGTGCTGGCCAGCGGCGGATTTCAAGCCAATACCGAATGGCGCACGCGCTACCTCGGCCCCGGCTGGGAGCTGGCCAAGGTGCGCGGGACGCGCTTCAACAGCGGCGACGGGTTGAACATGGCGCTGGCGATCGGCGCTTCGCCCTACGGCAACTGGTCCGGCTGTCATGCTGTGGGCTGGGACTACAACGCACCCGAATTCGGCGACCTGACCGTCGGTGACAATTTCCAGAAGCATTCCTATCCCTTCGGCATCATGGTCAACGCGACGGGGCGGCGCTTCGTCGATGAAGGTGCGGATTTCCGCAACTATACCTATGCCAAGTATGGCCGCGTGATCCTGGGGCAGCCCGATCAGTTCGCCTGGCAGATCTTCGACCGCAAGGTTCTGCACCTGCTGCGCGACGAGTATCGCATCAAGCGCGTCACGAAAGTGTCCGCCAACACGCTGGAGGAGCTGGCGCCGAAGCTTGAGGGCGTCGACGCTGCAGCGTTTCTCGATGAGATGCGGCGCTACAATACAGCCGTCCGCCAGGATGTGCCCTTCAATGCCAACATCAAGGATGGACGCAGCACGCAGGGCCTGGATATCCCGAAGTCGAATTGGGCCAACACCATCGACGAGGCGCCATTCGAAGCCTATCAGGTCGGGTGCGGCGTAACCTTCACGTTCGGTGGCTTGCGCATCGACCCCGACACGGCGCAGGTGCTCGACACGGATCTTGCGCCCATTTCAGGTCTCTACGCTGCCGGCGAGTTGGTCGGCGGTTTGTTCTACTTCAACTATCCCGGTGGCTCCGGCCTGATTTCCGGCGCCGTTTTCGGCCGCATGGCCGGTGAGGCTGCGGGGTCGGCATCACTTCGTCTCGCCGCTTGATGTGAAGTCCGGCGGCCGAGGACTGCCGGGTTAGAGCTCCGCATTAGACTGGCCGGCGCGAAATTTCCTCGTTGCCACGCGCACGCTGTCGCTGTGCAGGATCGTGGGAAGAGCACCGAGCCCTCGTGATGCCTGCGGGTGCGCACTTGGTGCATTGATGGTGATGACCAGCACGCGAGCGCCACGATCGCCTGCCGTTGGCAGCTCTGGAAACAGCGGCAGACAAATGCGTGCGGCCTCGTTTCGCGAAACCACCACGCCAATCCGCTGCACTTTCTGTCGATCGCCGACAAAACTTATCGCATGAGCAATTTAGTATCTTGTATACAATAGCATACCGGATGTAAAGTCGACCTGTCGTGATCTCCACGGTATGACCGTGGACATGTGTATGGGGCGTGTAACCCGCGATGCTCGTGTCTGCGCAGATCAGAAAAATGGCGAAATACCGTGCTTTTTTGAGTGGAGATGCGGCCGAAGGCGCAACGGCAGCACGGCTCACAGCGCATGGGGAGTGTTGGTATGTGGACAGACTCAGCTAAGGGACGGCAGGTGACGCAATGATCCGCATGGCATTTGATATTGGCGGTACGTTCACCGACTTCGTGCTCGATGATGGCCGCACCGGGCAGCGTCATTTTGGCAAGGTGCCCACCACCTCGCGTGAGCCGGCGAAGGCTGTTCTCAGCGGCATCGAGGAGCTCCTCGCCCGAACCGGCGTGCCGCCGCAGGACGTTGCCACCCTGTTGCATGCGACGACCGTGGCTACGAACGCCGTCCTGGAGCGCAAGGGCGCGCGCACGGCATTGATCACCTCAGAAGGGTTCCGCGATATCATCATCATCGGGCGGCAGAAGCGCTACGAAACGTATGATCTCTATCTCGACAAGCCCAAGCCGTTGACGCGGCGGCGCGACATCTTCGAGGTGCGCGAGCGCGTCCTCTATGACGGTACGGTGGAGCGGCAGCTGGACGAGACCGATCTGGCCCGGGCCGTTGCAGCCGTTGGGGCCGGTGGCTACGAATCCGTTGCCGTGTGCCTGATGCACTCTTACGCCAATCCACAGCATGAGCGGCGGGTTGGCGCAGAGCTGGCGCGCAGCTTCCCAAACCTCTCAATTTCGCTGTCGTCCGACGTTTCACCGAAGTTTCGCGAGTACGAGCGCACCAGCACGGTCGCAGCCAACGCCTACATCAAGCCCATCGTCGGCCGCTATGTGCGCCATCTCGAGAGCGCGCTCCGCGAGCGCAAGATCGATGCGCAACTCTTCATCATGCAGTCCAATGGCGGCCTGGTCCCGCCCGATCTCGCGGCCGAGAAGCCGGTGCGCATTGTCGAATCCGGACCCGCCGCAGGCGTGCTCATGTGCGCCGAAGTCGGACGGCAGGAAAATTGCGATCAGGTGCTGACGTTCGATATGGGCGGCACCACGGCCAAGCTCGGCGCCATCGACGGCGGCGAGCCGGCGATTGTGCCGGTGTTCGAGGTGGACCAGGTTCGCTATCGCAAGGCCAGCGGTCTGCCGCTCAATATCTCGGCCATCGAGCTGCTGGAGATCGGCGCCGGCGGCGGCAGCATCGCCTCGACGGATCTCGGCCTCATATCCGTCGGTCCGGAAAGCGCCGGTGCCGAACCCGGTCCGATCTGCTACCGGCGCGGTGGCACGCGGCCGACGGTGACCGATGCCAACGTCGTGCTCGGCTACATCGACCCGCAGCAGTTCAACGGCGGTGCCATGGCGCTGGATGGTGAAGGTGCGCTGGCCGGCATCGCGCACGAGATCGCCAAGCCGCTGGGCATCGATCCGATCGAGGCAGCCTGGGGCATCTACACCATGGCCAACTCCAACATGGAACGGGCCATGCGCATCGTATCCGTGGAGCGCGGCCGCGATCCGCGCAAGTACACGCTGGTGGCGTTCGGCGGTGCCGGTCCGCTGCATGCCGCGCGTCTGGCGCGTGCGGTCGGCATCCCGCGCATCATCGTCCCCTACGGGGCCGGAGTCGGATCGGCCATCGGCCTGTTGGACGCCGACTCCAAGATCGATCAGTCGATGACACGCGTGCTGCGCCTCGTGCCGGGCGTCGAGCAGACAGTCGCCGGCATCTACGCCGAGCTGGAAAAGCAACTCAGTGGCGATCTTGCCAAGCTGGGCGGGGACGATCGCGCCAAGCTCGGGCGTTACGCCTACATGCGCTACGCCGGCCAGGGTCACGAGATCCGCGTCGACTTGCCCGACGGAGATTTCTCGGAAGGTTATGCCGGCAAGATGGTCGAGTTGTTCCACGCCGCTTACCACCGCGTCTACGGCTACAAGGACCACGCGGCCGCCATCGACGTCGTCGACTGGTATCTCACCGCGACCGTGCCGCAGACCGGCACTGTGCGGGGCGGCCCGAATTTCGCGGACGGAAAGGCCGGGACTGCGCGCCGCGGCACGCGTCGCGCCTACTTCCCCGAACGCGGTGGTTTCATCGATTGCGACGTCATCGATCGCTACAAGCTGGTGCCGGGCGAGGTAGTCAAGGGGCCGGCGATCATCGAGGAACGGGAATCCACGATCGTCATCCTGCCGGGCGACGAGGCGTCGCTCAGCGAGCGCGGCAATCTCATGATTACAGTTGGGGAAGGTCATTGATATGAGCGCAGACAATATCTCTCCAATCACGCTGTCCGTGCTCTGGAACGGCTTCCTGTCGATTGCCGAGGAAGTCGGCACCACGCTGCGGCACACCGCGTTCTCGGAGGCGGTGCGCGAGGCCGAGGACTTCTCGACTGGAATCTTCGATCGCCATGCGCGCCTCGTCGCCCAGGGCAACTTCACGCCGGGCCATCTCGGCGCGATGCCCTACCTGGTGAAGCGCGTATTGGAATACTTCCCGCCCGAGACGTTGAAGCCCGGCGACGGCATCCTGCTCAACGACAGCTTCCTCGGCGGCGGCCACTTCCCCGACTGCTTCCTCGTTTCGCCGGCGTTCCTCGGGAATAAGCTGATCGGCTACGTCGTCACATCAGCGCACCATGTGGACATGGGCGGCGCGGCGCCAGGTTCCCAGAAGGTGCAGGGTGTGACCGAGGCATTCCAGGAAGGCTTGCGCATCCTGCCCGTGCGCATCGTGCGTGGCGGCGAATTCGATCCCGACGTGCTGCGCCTGATCCTCGGCAACGTGCGCCTGCCGGATCCCGTCGGCGGCGACCTGGCTGCGCAGCGGAACGCCAACCACATCGGTGTGCAGCGCCTCGCCAAGCTCTTCACCGACTACGGGCAGGATCAGGTCGAGGCGGTGATCGAGGTCATCTTCGATCGCTCGGAGAAGAAGATGCGCGACCTGATCTCGCGCGTTCCCGACGGCGTCTATAGCTTCAATGATCAGATCGACGACTGCGGACCAGGCGACGGCATCGTCAAGATCGCCGTGGATGTCACCGTCAAGGACAGCGACATCACGGTCGACTTTTCGCGTTCGTCCGATCAGGTGCCGGTCGCCATCAACTCCTACATCAACTACACGCGCGCCTACACGCTCTTCGCCGTGAAGGTATTCGCTGACGCTCTGCTGCCGCAGAACGACGGGGCGATCCGACCCATCCACGCCGTGGCGCGGGAAGGGTCGTTCTTCAACCCGACCTTCCCGGCTCCGAGCGGTGGGCGCGCGGCCCTTCAGATCCGCATCTTCGATGTCATCAACGGTGCGCTCGCCCAGGCGCTTCCGGACCGGGCCATGGGAGCGTTCTCGCACTGGAGCAACCCCAACATCGGCGGCATCGACGATCGCACGGGCAAACCGTTCATCGCCTACGACCTGATCCTCGGCGGCTACGGCGGCAGAGCGTGGAAGGACGGTGCCGAGGCACTGAGCCCCGTAATGAACTGCGCCAACATTCCTGTGGAAGTGCACGAGACGAACAACCCAATCGTCATCCGCCGTTTCGAGTTCATGGCGGATACGGGGGGAGCCGGCAAATATCGCGGCGGCTGCGCCATTCGCAAGGATGTGGAGCTGCGGACCGGCTCAGCCATGATGACGTTGCTCAGCGATCGTCATGAAAGCTCCGGCTTTGGATTGTTCGGCGGCAAGTCCGGCACGCCGGCAGCCACAATTCTCAATCCCGACAGTGAGGCAGAAAAGCTCACGTCCAAAGCCGTGCGCGGGCTGAAGCGCGGCGATGTTGTGAGCTTTCGCCTCAACGGCGCCGGCGGATACGGCCCGCCGGCGGAGCGGACACCGGCAGCCATCCAGGACGATCTCGCGGACGGTTACATCACGCCGCAGTTCGCCGCCGAGATGTACAACTATCGCAAACCCTGACAAGGACGCATCTCAATGACATCGCTGCAGCGCGCCGCCACGCGCCTCGACAACGCGGGCGCTATGTTGATCCCGCCGGTATCGCCGGGGCCTATCATCGTCGAAGGCAAAGGCGCTATCGTCAAGGATGATCAGGGCAAATCCTACATCGACCTGGAAGCTGGGCCGGGCGTGAGCTCAGTCGGCCATTGCCACCCGCGCGTGGTGGAGGCCGTGCGCGAGCAGGCCGGCAAGCTCATTCACAGCCCCGGCCGCTACCTGAGTCACCTCGCCGTCTCGCTGGCGGACCGCATCAGCAACCTGGCGGAGGGTCGGCTTCCGCGCACGTTCTTCTGCAACTCGGGTGCGGAGGCCAACGACGGCGGCGTGAAGCTCGCGCTCAAGCATGCCATGCGCAGCGGCAAGCAGGGCTTCGGCATTTTTGCGCTCGAGCATGCCTTCCACGGGCGCCTGTCGCTGCCGCTCTCCCTGACAGGGCTTGCCGAGCGCAAGAAGGGCTTCGGACCCTACGCCTCGTTCCCGGGCGTGGTGCATCTGCCGACCCCCTACAGCTATCGCGCACCCGGCGGTTTGTCGGCGGAGGCGCATGCCGACATGTGCGTCGAGATGCTCGAGGACGCTTTGCGTACGCGGGTCCCCGGCGAAGTGGCGGTGATGATCGCCGAGCCGATCCTCGGTGTCGGCGGCATCATTATCCCGCCGGCGAGCTACTGGCCGCGCGTGCAGGAGATCTGCGCGCGTCACAAGATCACGCTTGCCTTCGACGAGGTGTTCGTCGGCTTCGGCCGCACCGGCAAGATGTTTGGTCACCAGCACTACGGCGGCAAGCCCGGCATCATGACCTACGCCAAGGCCATTGGCGGCGGTCTGCCATTGGCGGGTTTCAGCGCCACCGAGGAGGTCGGCGGGGCGTTCGAGAAGGGCGACCATTTCACCACCTTCGGCACCAACAACCAGCTTGGGCTCGCCGCGGGACATGCCGTGCTCGATGTGCTGGAGGACGAGAAGCTGGTGGACAACGCCGCCGTGCGGGGGACGCAGTTCCTGGCGGGCTTGAAGGAGCTGCAAGCGCGTCATGACTGCATCGGCGACGTGCGCGGCCTCGGCCTCATGATCGGTGTGGAGCTGGTGCATGACCGCAACACCAAGGCCCCCGCCTCTGACCTCGCCGTGAAAACGCAGCAGGAGCTGGCCAAGCGCGGGGTGCTGGTCTCATTGACCGGTGTCTACAACTGCGTCGTGCGCATCACACCGCCGCTCACGATCAGTGCAAGCGAGGTCGGAACGGTTCTCGATCGCCTCGACGAGGTGTTGAAGGTCATCCGCAAGTAGATCGCTGCATTGGCCGAATACAAGAGCCCGGACTCGACACTTCGAGCCCGGGCTTTTTTGTTGCGTTCGGTCTAACACATTACGCCGCGCGCGGGTCCCCGGGCATTGTGCCCGCTGGCAGGTTGGCGCAATGGTCGAAGATCGCGCCAGGCCGCGTGAACCAGATCTTGTCACGCGCCGGGTGCTCGGCGATGTGCTTGAGCGCCCGCCGCAGCGCCTGCAGGCGGTACGGTTGGCCAACGATCATCGTATGCAGCGCGATCCCGCACACCAGCGGCTGGCGTTCCGATTGCGCCAGCATCTCGTCGAACTGATCGATGATCATCTGCTCGAACTCGACCGCCGTGTGATGGCGCACGAGAATTTGCGGCGAATCGTTGATCTCGAGCGGATAGGGCACCGACATCAGCGGCCCGGATCGCGTGCGCATCCACACCGGCTGGTCGTCGCACGGCCAATCCATCAGAAAATCGAAGCCAGCTTCCTTGAGAAGATCGGGCGTGACAATGCTCTGCGACATCCACGGGCCCATCCAGCCGCGCGGCCGCGCCCCGCAGTGCTCGGTGATCTGGTCGCGCACATAAGCGAGGAGGCGCGCTTCGTCCTCCTCGAACAACTCGCCCTGGCGTTCCGCGTTGGTGCGGCCGTGGCCGATGATTTCATCGCCGCGCGCCAGGATCGGCTTCATGACCTCCGGGCAGTACTGGAAGATCGACGTGTTCACGAGATGGCACGCCGGCAGCGACAGCTCGTCGAGGAGATCGAGCACACGCCACACGCCGACGCGGTTGCCGTAGTCGCGCCAGGCGAACGTGCGCGGATCGGGCGGCGGCAACTCCTTGCTGACGGCATGGCCGAGGCCTCTGGCGAAAGCGAAGTGCTCGATGTTGAGGCCGAGATAGACGGCCAGTCGCTTGCCCTCGGGCCAGCTGTAGGTTTTGCGATGCGGAATTCCGGAATACTCAAAACGTCCGTGGTGAGGCAGTCGCATGGTTGGCTCCAGCGTCGATGCGGTTTGGAAACATCAATCGGCCAGCACTCGGGAGTGGGCGCCTCCAGTAAAGTGCCTGCGTCCGGCAATCACAATCCCAGATAAGCGCTTTGTACGCGCGGATCGCGCATGAGGTCTTTGGTCGGGCCTTCGGCAATCTTTTCGCCGAGCTCCATGATGACGGCGCGCTCGGCGACCCGCATGGCCCACGTCGCATTCTGCTCGGCGAGAATGACGGAGAGGCCTTCGCGCGCCCGGATCTCCTGCAAAAGATCGCCGATGCGCTCGACCACGATGGGCGCAAGGCCCAGCGACGGCTCATCCAGCAGGAACAGTTTGGGCCGGCTCATCAACGCCCGGCCGATCGCAAGCATCTGCTGCTCGCCGCCGGACAGACTGCTGGCGCGCTGGCTGGCGCGCTCTTTCAGCCGGGGAAAGTAATCGTAGATCTGCGGCAGGCGCTCCTCGAACTCTTCGGAGGACCGGCTGAAGGCGCCCACCTTGAGGTTTTCGTAGACGCTCATGCCGGGAAATACGCGGCGCCCCTCGGGGGAATAGCCGATGCCGAGCCGCACGATGTCGGAGGGCGCAAGGCCGACGAGCGAACGCCCGCCCCAGGTGATTTCGCCGCTCGTTTGCACCATCCCCAGGATGGCTTTCAACGTGCTGCTCTTGCCGGCGCCGTTCGAGCCGACGAGTGCCAGGATCTCGCCCTCGCCGAGAGTGAGGGAGACGTTGCGGGTGCCGGCGATCTGGCCGTAGCGGACGCTGACGTTATTGAGCGTGAGCGACATCGCTTTTCCCCAGATAAGCCTCGACCACCTTCGGGTTCTTCAGAACCTCCTGCGGCACACCTTGCGCCAGCTCCTGTCCGTGATGGAGAACCACGACGCGATCGCACAGCCCGGCGATGAAGCGCATGTTGTGATCGATGACGATGACGGTGACACCGCGGTCGCGCACACGCTTGATGGTGTCGCGCACGTGATCGGCTTCCTGTGCGCTGAGGCCGGCCACGGGCTCGTCGAGCAGGATGAACTGCGGCCGCGCCGCCAGCGCGACGACGATACCGAGCATCTTCTGGTGGCCGTAAGGCAGGCTGCTCGACACGCTGTCGGCGACCTCGGAAAGACCGAGCCACTGCAGCAACTCGTCGGCCAGCGCCTCGGCCTCGCCGCGGCGCCGTTTCGCTTCCGCCGTGTCGAGCAACGTCGCCATGAAGCCCGGATAGAGCGTCAGGTAGGCGCCGCGCAGTGCATTCTCCCGCACGGTCTGCTCCGCATAGATCGCCGTCGCCTGGAAGGTGCGCACGAGCCCGCGGCGAGCGCGTTGATAGGCGGGCAGTGATGTCACGTCCTCGCCGTTGAAGCGAATGGCGCCGCTGGTCGCAGCGATCGCGCCGCTGACCAGATTGACGACGGTCGATTTGCCCGCGCCGTTGGGGCCGATGAGTCCCAGGATCTCCTTCGGTTCGACGGAGAACGACAGGTCGGACACGGCCTTCAGGCCGCCGAAGGCACGGCTGAGCCGATCAATCTCAAGGAGGGCCATGTCAGCTCTCCCGCGCCGTTGGCCGGGCCAGGAAGCCGCGCAGGCGCGCGGCGATCTCCATGATGCCGCCGGGCAGGGCCGCCATCACGATGATGAGGATGACGCCGTAGATGACCCTCTGCAGCTCAACATAGGAGCGCAAGAGCTCGGGCAGAACGGTGAGGAAGATCGCGCCGATGATGGCGCCGAAGATAGAGCCCATGCCGCCGATGACGTTCATGATGACGAGGTTCAGCGATTGCAGGATGCCGAACGAGGAGGGATCGACGTAGTGCAGGAAGTGCGCGAGGAGCGCGCCGCTGACGCCTGCGAGCGCGCAGGAGATGGTGAAGATGATGACCTTCAGGCGCACAACCGGGATGCCGGAGGATGAGGCGAGCGGCTCGGCGACACGCATGCAGTCCATCGCGCGCCCGATCTCGGAGCTGAGAATGCGCCCGCAGAACGCCATGCAGACCAGCGCGCAGGTGAGGGCGAAATAATAATAGACGAAGGGCGACTCGGCGGCCGCGAACGGCGGCGGCACTCCGAACGTGCCGTTCGATCCACCGGTCAACGAGGTCCAGTCGACGAACACCATGCGGATGATCTCGCCGAGCAGGAACGTCACCAGCACGAAATACTTGCCCGTGAGGCGCAGCACGATCGGGCCGATGACGAGGCCCACAGCTGCTGCGGCGGCAGCGCCGCACGCGAGCCCGAGCGCGAACGGAAAGCCGAGTTTCATCACCGTCAGGACGCAGGTATAGGCGCCGATGCCCATGAAACCGGCGTGGGCGAGTGAGATGTGCCCCATGCGGATGACGAGATGCAGGCTCGTCGCCGCGATGAGCGTGATCGCCGTGAGCGAGCCGATCGTCAGGAGGAACGTGTTGGAGAACAGCAACGGCCAGGCCAATGCTGCCACCAGGCAGACGGCGATGGCCGGCAGCCGTCCGTAGCCCGCCGCGGTGCGCTGGCCGGGAGCGGTGCTGGTCGAGGGCGAGAAGGTGGATGTGGTCATTCAGGTTTTCCCAGCAAGCCCCAGGGCCTGACGATGAGGAGGGCGATGACAACGCCGAACGACACGAAGGCGGATACTGATGCGCCGTAGAACGTCGACAGGATGCTCTCCGAGAAACCGAGGATCAATCCGCCGAGCGCGGCGCCCGGAATGCTTCCCATGCCGCCCAGGATCACGACGATGAACGCCACCAGAAGGGGCCGCTCGCCCATGAACGGCGACAGAGCGTAGGTTTGAGCAAAGAGCGCGCCGGCAAGAGCTGCCATGAACGAGGCAACGAGGAATGCGAGCTGATAGATGGTCTTGGTCTGAATGCCTTGCGTCTCGGCGATCTCGACGTCCTCGGCCGCGGCTCGCATGGCGAGGCCGTAGCGGGTCTTCGTCATGAAGAACCAGAAGGCCGCGAGCGCAACGGCCGCAATGGCGATGACGACGAGCCGGTCGTTGGCGATGATCAGGCCGCCGACGCGGGACACGCCTTCCACGGCGGGAGGAATGGATCGCTCGTAGACGTCCCAGATGATGACCGCGAGAAACGTAAGCGCGAGGTCGAGCCCGAGCAAGCCGATCATGCTCTGAAACATGCGCTGGTAGAAGTAGCGGAAGACGAAGCGCTCCAGCACCAGCGAGCACACGGCAACGGCCGTGGCGGCTAGCGGCACGGCCACGATGTAGGGAAGCTGATACTTGCCGTAGGCGTAATAGAGCGCGTAGCCGCCGAGCATCGCGAAGGCGCCATGTGCGAAATTGACGACGCGCATGATGCCGAACAGGAGGGTGAAACCCAACGCGATCAGGATGTAGATCGCGCTGAGGCTCAACCCGTTCAGCAAAACTTGGCCGAGGATGATCGGTGACAGCATGGCGCTTCCGAGGAGGTGAAACTAAGGGCCGTCTTCTGCAACGGCCCTTGCCATCAAATGTGAGGTGCCGGCTGCGGCACGATTTGCGTCAACGCTTCTCGGGTGTGATCACGGCGCGCGTCGTCGCCTTGCCGTTCTTGACCTCGGTGATCCAGAAGTTGGTCAGCAACTGGTGCGCCACGCCGTACTCCGCCGTACCACCCCAAACGACCGCTCCGTACAATCCCGGTGTCGGCGCCCATCCCTCCAGCTTCACCAGCGCATCGCGCACGGCGTCCGTGTCGGTGATGCTGCCGGCATTCTCGATGGCCTTGAAAAGGACCTTGGCCGCATTGTTCCAGATCGGCGTCTGTGCGTTGATGACACCGTCCCACTTGGCGCGGTAAGCCTTCACGAAGCCCTGGGCCTCCGGCATGTTGAAGTCGAAGGTGTCGAACGAGATGAACCCTTCCGCCAGCGGCCCGCCGATGGTGATGATCTCGTCGACCGATGGGCCACCCACCTGCCAGATGCGCTTGTCGTACCCGGCCTGCCGCGCCTGCTTCAGCAGGAGGCCGGCCTCGCCGGGCGCGTTGCTGTTGAGATCCAGGAGATCGACGTTCTGCGCGATCATGCGGGTGATGAGCGGCGTGAACTCCTTGGTTCCGCGCTCATACATTTCCGTCCAGACCTCGATGCCGCTCTCTTTGTAGGCCTTGACCAGCGTCGGAATGACGGCCTGACCGACAGCATCATTGGGCGCAATCAGCGCTACTTTTTTGGTCTCGGGATAGGTTTTCTTCAGCCAGCCGATCATGGCCGGCCCGAACTCGACGTTCGAATTCATCATCCGGAAATTGTAAGGTGCGCCCTCGGCATTCTTGAGGATCGCCGGCGCGAAGCCGTTAGAGAGCAGGATGACTTTCGCCGCAGTCGTGACCGGCACGGTGGCGAGAACCGGCGGCGAGCCGATAGGCCCGATGATGAACTTGACCTTCTCGAGGTTTACCAGGCGCTCGGCAGCCGTGCGTCCGCCGGTGGAGGCATACTGGTCGTCGTACATGACGAGCTTGGGCATGTAGGTCTTGCCGCCGACCTTCAATCCACCCGCGGCAACCGCATCGTCGATCGCCATCTGCACGCCGCGCTGGAGGGCCAGTCCCCAGGCGGTCCCGCCGCCGGACAGACTGCCGATAGCGCCGATCTTCAGCTCTTCCTGTGCGGATGCCCCGCTGGCGGCGCAGCCAATCAGGGCGAGCGTTCCAGCTACGATGTTCAGCAAGCGTTTCATGTCAGGCACTTTCTCCCTTGCACGCGCCAGCACGCGTTTCCCGTATCCTGTATACATCAGTATTCACCGAAGCACGGGCAGGGTCAAGAGATGTGCCGCCTCAAAAACCGGCGCTCGTGCGCATTTGCTCGCCAAACTCCAGCATCATCCGGACGCGCTGGGCTTCCCGGGAGTGGCGGCGCGAGGCTGCCTCGGCGCCATCCGGGTCGCGGCGGCCGATGGCATCGACGATCTCCTTGTGCTCCGCGTAGGCCGTGGCTGCGCGGCCCTGAGCCCGGTAGGCGGTATCCCGCAACAGCACCATGTAGTCCTGGGCCTTGGTGAGCACGTCGATCAGATAGCGATTGTGGGACATGCGGTAGATGGTGCTGTGAAAGATGCGGTTGAGGCGCGCCAGTGTTGCGGGGTCTTCGCCGGCATCCTTCTGCCGTTGGAGAACGTCCTTCAGCAGCTGGATTTCATGATCGAGCGCATGCTGGGCGGCAAGGCGCGCCGCGGCCGCTTCCAGGATCTCACGCAAGCCGTAGAGCTCGCCCGCCTGCTCCTGCGTGAGCGAGGCGATGACAGCGCCACGATTCGGCAAGTATTTGAGCAGCCCATCGGATTCCAGCCGCTTGATGGCTTCCCGGATCGGTGTGCGGCTGACATTGAGGGAGGTTGCGAGCCCGACTTCGCGCAGGCGGTCGCCGGGCTTCAAGGCGCCAGTGACAATTTTTTTGCGAAGCTCGCCATAGACCCATTCGCTGAGCGAGGCGGACACTGGACGCTCGGCGGGGGCAGCTTTCTTGCGCCCGGGCTTTGCTTTCGCACTCTTCTGCTTCGTCGCCATTGGTGCCCCATCACGGTTGAGGCGAGGCATGTAATTGTGCCCACCGCCCGTCGTCTAGCGATATTCACAAGCGCCGAGGCTTGCTCATTTGAGCCTTCGGCCGGTGCGGGACCTTCATCATTTTTGCAGCGAAGGCCACGTGTAGGGTACCGATTCGTCCGGTCCATGAGGAATAGTCACCTCCGCCCCGGCTGGATAGCCGGAGCGGCTGTTGTCCCGCCCATAAAAACGGTAGGCGTAATCGGGTGGAAAGAGATCGTAGGGGCGGGGGACCCCCAGCCTCGCCGCGGCGTGGGCCGGCCAGTCGGCCTGGTACATGAGACCGCGCGCCAGGGCGATGAGATCGGCATCGCCCTCCTGCAGAATGTCCTCGGCGTGATCGGGATCGGTGATCAATCCCACCGCGATCGTTTTCACGCCGATCTCGCTCCGGATCCGGGATGCATAGCTCACATGGTAGCCGGGCACGCGGGGAACCAGCGGGAACGCGGAGGAGCCCTGAATGCCGCCGGACGAGCAGTCGATCGCATCGATGCCGCGGGCCTTCAACTCTGTCGCGAGAGCCAGACTGTCCTCCATGATCCACTCGCCGCCACGGCCATCGACAACGGAGGCGCGAAAGAACACGGGCCGGTCCTGGGGCCACGCCGCGCGCACCACTTCGGCGACCTCCAGGGCAAAGCGCATGCGGCCTGCGCGGTCGCCACCGTAGGAGTCGGAGCGCGTGTTGGAGACCGGCGACAGGAACTGGTGGATCAGGTAGCCATGGGCGCCGTGAATCTCGCAGATGTCGTAGCCGGCATCGACGGCGCGCAGCGTGGCCACGCGCCAGGTCTCGAGCATCTCGCGGATATCGCCTGCCGTCATTTCATGAGGGATATGCGCGCCGGGCGCGGATGGCAGCGGCGAGGGGGCAACGCCTTTCCATGGTGGCAGGCCGATATCTGCGTCAGCGGGCGCGAGCGGCGCCCAGTTACGCATGGCACCGTGGCAGGAGGCTTTGCGGCCGGAATGTCCGAGCTGTATCGCGGGTGTCGCATCCATCGACTTCAGAAAGTCGGTGATGCGCCGGTACTGCCTGACGTGGTCGTCCGTGTAGAGGCCGGCGCAGGCATGGGTCTTGCGGCCGCGCGCCTCGACCGCAGTCTCGTCACCGAAAACCACGCCGGCACCCCCCATGGCAAATTTGCCCAGATGCACCAGATGCCAGTCGGTCGGGCCGCCCTCGACCGAGCGGTACTGACACATCGGCGAGACCACGACGCGATTTCGCACCGTCAGGCCGCGCAGTTGAAGGGGGGTGAATAGCAGCGGCAACTGGTTTTGCTCAGAAGGCTGGCGCTCGTCAGGCCGCATGCTCATCGTCTCGGGTGCGCTCGTGGGAGGGGTGGAAATTGCTGCGAACGCCCAAGATAACGATCCGAAAAGTTGTGTGCAAGTGTATGCAAGTAAATCAGTTATTCAGGGCCTGCAGTCTGGGCGCAGCAAGATTTGACGGGCTCGGCCAAGCGCGGGAACATCGCAGCGCGCATGATAACAAAATGGATCAGGTGACTGGCATGGGACGGATGGACGGCAAGGTTGTGATCATCACAGGCGCGGCGCGCGGTATCGGCGCGGCCGCGGCGCAGCTCATGGCGGCGGAGGGAGCCAAGGTGATGCTCGCCGACGTGCTGGCCGGGCCGCTTGCCGAGGTGGCGAAGGACATCGGCGCGAGTGCCGCGGTCTGTCCGACGGATGTGACCGATGAAGCTGCCGTTGAGAAGCTCGTTGCCGAGACGGTCCGGCAATGGGACAGGGTGGATGCGGCCCTGCTCAATGCGGGCATCGAGGGGAAGGTAGGCCCGATCGAGGACTATGCGACCGAAACGTTCGACAGGGTCATGGCCGTCAACGTGCGCGGCGTGTGGCTAGGCCTCAAGTACGTCATGAGAGCGATGGCGGCGACGGGCGGGTCGATCGTGATCACGTCGTCGACGTCGGGGATTCGCGCGACTCCCAACATGTCAGCCTATACGGCATCCAAGCACGCCGTGATCGGCCTGATGCGCTCCGCCGCGATCGAGGGCGCGGACCGCAAGATCCGTGTCAACTCGGTCAACCCGTCGCCGATCGACACGCCGATGATCGAATCGCTGGAAAAGATGCGCGGGCTCGACGGGCGCAACGATCAACCGATGGCCGCCGGCACGCCGCTCGGCCGCTACGGCACGCCGGAGGAAGTGGCCAAACTGATGCTGTTCCTTGCCAGCGACGACTCGAGCTTCTGCACCGGCGGCGTGTACATGGTGGATGGCGGCGTGTCGGCGGGCCGGCGCTCGTAACTACGCCGATCGACGGTCGGACGAGGCGGGATCTGGCCTCAGCTTCGACGGTGCACTGCAGCAAAGACACCGCATCGCAGAGGCGGCGCCTTTGCTGGGCCATCCGCCGATCTCATGACGGCTTTTGCGCGCGGAGATGAATCTGATATTCCGTGTCGATCGCATCCTTTCTGGGGGCAAACCATGAATAAGGCCGTTGCAGAATTCATCGGCACGTTCACTCTCGTTTTTCTCGGATGTGGCGCGGCGGTCATCGCGGGCGCCGGCGTCGTGGGCGTGCTCGGCATCGCCTTCGCCTTCGGCTTGGCCTTGACCGGTATGGCTTATGGCATCGGGCCGGTCTCGGGATGCCACATCAATCCGGCCGTAAGCCTCGGCGTCCTACTGGCGGGCCGGATGTCGACCAGCGATTTCGTGCAATATGTCATCGCCCAATGCCTTGGCGCCATCGTCGGTGCCGGCGTCCTGTACCTGATCGCTTCGGGCAAGCTCGCGGGCTTTGACGTTGCCAAGCAAGGGCTGGGGCAGAATGGCTGGGGAGCAAGCTACCTCGGCGGTTATGGGTTAGGCGCTGCCTTCATCTTCGAGCTGGTGGCGACGTTCCTGTTCGTGACCGTTATTCTCGGCTCGACCGGCGCAGGCGCGCCGAGCGCCATGGCTGGCCTCGCGATCGGTCTTACGCTTGTCGTCATTCATATCGTCGGCATTCAGATCACGGGCGTGTCGGTCAACCCGGCGCGCAGCCTTGGCCCCGCCCTCTTTGCGGGCGCAACGGCACTTTCGCAGCTTTGGCTGTTCATTCTCGCCCCGCTTCTGGGCGGAGCCGCAGCAGGTTTCCTGTTCTCGACAGGCATGCTCAACGCGAGAAAGTAGGGCCAAGCCCTATCACAGCGACTGATCTTTCGGGGCGGATGGCAAGGCCTCATCCGCCCCGGATATGCCGGTCTCCGATGGCGAGGGCGTCGTCGATGGCCGCACACACCCAGTCGAGCTCTTCGCGGGTCACCACCAGCGGAGGCACGACCCAAACGCCGAACTTGTCCGACGGCACGTAGACGTTGCGCTCGCGGAACAGGTATTCCGAGATGTCCTTCACCACGGTGCGTGAGTACTTTTCGGTCGCGCGCCGCAAAGGCTCCTTGCTCGCGCGATCCTTGACCAGCTCCATGGTCCAGAACAGCCCAATCCCGCGCACATCACCGACGCACGGATGCCGCTCCGCCATCTCCCGCAGCCTGCCGCCGAGGTAAGCGCCGAGCTCGCGCGTGCGTTCGAGCAAACCTTCATCATGCAGTACGTCGATGCTCGCCAGTGCGGCCGCGGCCCCAAGCGCATGCCCCGAGAAACTCTGGCCATGACCGAAGATGTGGTCGTCGAACGTGCGTGCGACCTTCGCGGAAAAGACGGTTGCGGCCATGGGACAATAGACGCCGAGCGCCTTGCCCATCACCAGGATGTCCGGCTCGATGCCGAAATGCTCGACGGCGAACATGCGGCCGGTGCGCCCCATGCCGGTCATGGTCTCATCGACGATGAGCAAGATATTCCACTTGTCGCAAAGCTCGCGCAGGCCCTGCATGTAGCCTGGAGGCGGTGGGATGATTCCGTTCGAGCCGACGACGGTCTCGACCAGCATGGCGGCGACCTTGTTGCTCCCGCCCTCCTGTTCGATGAGGTAGTCGAGATAGCGCAGATTGGCCGCGACGGCTTCCTCGCCCTCTCCGAAAGGAGAGCGATAGGCGTCGGCATCTGGGGCGAACACGACACCCGGCATGGTAAGTGGCTCGAGGAACCACCGGCGCGGATCGCCGCTGACCGAGGACGCGCCGGTGGTCGAGCCATGCCACGAGCGATATCGTGAGATGATCTTGTAGGGGAACGGATACTGCTCCGGCGCATCGATCTGGCCGCGGCCCCGCTTCAAGGCCTCGACGTATTTGTGCTGGCGTGCTCCTTTGATCGCGGCTTCCACGGCAGCCGCGCCGGACTGGCAGAAGTACACGCGCTTGTCCGGCGCGCCCGGCACGAGCTCGGCAAGGCGCCTGGCAAGGCGCGCTGTGGGCTCGGTCGCAAAGTCGTCCGTGACGTAGACGACCTTCTCCATCTGCGCCTGCATCGCCGCCAGGACTTTGGGATGGCGGAAGCCGAGATTGATGCACTCGTGCGCGCTGCGCAGATCGAAGATCCTGCGGCCGTCCGTAGTCGTCAGCCAGCATCCGTCGGCGGAAGCGACGGGCAGCGGTGCATAAGCCTCCTGCGACGACCAGCATTGCATCATGTATTGGCCCTGCATCTGGGCAAAGTTCTCTTGCATCAGACAGGCTCCCGTAGAGCTGGAACGGCGGCATCCTCGAAGATCTGTACTGCGAAGTGGCAGCGCACGCTGCGCCCCGCGATCGACTGCGGTTCCGGTGCCGTCGTCGCGCAGATGTCCTGGCGATAGGGGCAGCGTGGATGGAAACGGCAGCCTGACGGCAGGTTGATCGGACTTGGAACCTCGCCTTTGAGAGCAGGCTCGGGCGGTGCGCGATGCGCCTCGAGGCGCCTGTCGAGGATCGGAGCCGAGGCAAACAGCGCCTTGGAGTAGGGATGTACGGCCATCTCCTCGAGCTGAGCCCGATCCGCGCTCTCGACGATCTGCCCGAGATACATGATCACGACACGATCGCAGATGCGCCGCACCAGATGAAGATTATGCGAGATGAACACATAGGCGACGTTGGTCATCGCCTGGATGTCGCGCAGCAGGTTGATGATCTGCGCCTGGATCGAAACATCCAGCGAGGAGACCGCTTCATCGCAGATGATGACGCGGGGTTCCGGAGCCAGCGCCCGCGCGATGGCGACGCGCTGGCGCTGGCCACCGGACAGCTCGTGCGGATAGCGCGAGGCGAAAGCCTCGGGCAAACCCACGAGCTGCAGAAGCTCGAGAACACGCGTGCGCCGCCGGGCGCGATCCTTCATGCCGAAGATGCGCAACGGGTCTTCCAGGCTCTGGCCGATCGTGCGGCGTGCATTGAGGCTCGCGTAGGGATCCTGGAACACGATCTGGACTGCGCGGCGGAACGCGAGCGGATTGGAAGCGAGCAATTGTGCCGCGTCCTGCCCGTCCAGCCTGACTTGCCCGCTGGTGGGCGTGATGAGGTGGAGGAGGCAGCGCGCCAACGTGGACTTGCCGCAGCCCGACTCGCCAACGACACCGACGATCTCGCCCGCCGCGACGGAAATCGACACGTTGCTCAGGGCGTGAACGACGCGGCGATTGCGGCTCAACAGACCGCCGATTGCGAACTCTTTGGTGAGGCCATCAGCCTCCAGGACGATTGGGTTGCTGCCGGCCCCAGCGGGCGTTGCGCCCTCGCTCATGGGCCGCTCCCGTTCGCCAGGAAGCAAGCCGCGGACCGGCCGTCCTGAATGCGTTGCGGCTCGGGTCGTGTTTGACGGCAGCGGTCCACGGCGATGGAGCACCGAGGACTGAAGGCGCAGCCCGGCGGCAATTCGCCGGGTGAGGGGATGGCTCCGGGGATGTCGCGCAGACGCTCGCTTGCGTCGCCGGACCAGTCGGAGGCCGCGAGCAAGCCCTTCGTGTAGGGATGACGCGGGTCGGCAAACATCTGCGGCACCGGCCCTTGCTCGATCACGCGGCCGGCATAGAGCACGGCAACCCGGTCGGCGAAGCCCGAAACGATGGCCAGATCGTGTGTGATCAACAGCACGGCCATGTCGAGTTGCGCCTTGAGCTGCGAGATCAAGGCCAGCACCTGCGCTTGCACCGTCACGTCCAGCGCGGTCGTCGGCTCATCGGCGATGAGCAGGCTCGGACCGCACGACAATGCGATGGCGATCATCACGCGCTGCCGCATACCGCCGGACAGATTGTGCGGATATTGCTGGATGCGGTCTTCGGGCGCCGGAACGCCGACCAGCCGCAGCAACTCCACGGCGCGATCCATGGCATCGCGTGGTGTCGCCTTGCCATGCAGCAGCATGGCTTCGGCAATCTGGCGCCCGATGGGATAGACAGGGTTGAGTGCCATGGCGGGGTCTTGGAAGATGATGCCGATGCGGGCGCCGCGGATGGCCTCCATCTGCTTCTCGGGCAGTGTCAGCAGGTCGATGCCATCCAGCAAAACCGCGTCGCCCGACACGCGCCCAGCCGTCCTCCGGATCAGCCGCAGCAGTCCCAAGGCAACCGTGCTCTTGCCGGAGCCCGACTCTCCGACCAGCGCCAGCGTCTCGCCGCGGTTGAGGGAGAAGCTGACCTGGTCCGCGGCGCGGTAGTCGCCACGCGTCGTCTCGTAGTCGACGCACAGGCCGCGCACGTCGAGGAGCACGCTCATCGCTGCCTCATGCGCGGATTGAGTGCCTCGTTCAGCCCCTCGCCGACGAGGTTGACCGCCAGCACCGTGACAAGAATGGTGACGCCCGGAATGGCGGAGACCCACCAGGCGCTGCGCAAGACCGTGCGTCCGACGCCGATCATGTAGCCCCAGGACATGATGTTGGGATCGCCAAGCCCGAGGAACGACAGGCCCGACTCGGTGAGGATGGCGGTCGCGACCATCAGGGACGAAACGACGATGACAGGCGGCAGCGCATTGGGGAGGATCTGGCGCACCATGATTTCGCTGCTGTGCATGCCCATGGCCCGGCAGGCCTCGACATAATCACGAGCTTTCTGCGCGGCAAATTCCGCGCGGGCGAGGCGCGCCACCGACGGCCATGAGACGATGGCGATGGCCGCGGTGATGGTGAAGATCGACGGCTGGAAGATCGCCACGATGACGACGGCCAGCACGAACGATGGAATGGTCAGGAAGAAGTCTGTCGTGCGCATCAGCACGATGTCGAGCCAGCCGCCGTAGTATCCGGACAGGCCGCCGACGAGGAGGCCGATGGCCGTCGCAGCAAGGCTCGCACTGAGGCCGATCAGGAGCGATACGCGCGCGCCGTGCAGCAGTCCGGCCAGGATGTCACGGCCGGAGACGTCGGTCCCCAAGGGAAAGCGCTGCGAGGGCAGCTGGTTGGGCCGCCCGATCATGTCGAAGGGGTCGATGGCGTAGATTGCGGGCCCCACGATGGCGACGGCCACGAACAGCAGCACGATGCCGAGCCCGAGTACGGCGCCACGGTTGCGGCGGAAGCGCCGCCAGAATTCGGCTGCCCCCGTCATTGCTTCACCAGCCTCGGATCGAGCAGACCGTAGATCACGTCCACGGCAAGGTTCGTCACCACGACGACGATCGACGACACGAACAGGATGCCGAGCAGGAGATTGAGATCGCGCTGCAGAAGTGCGTCGAGCACGAGCCGGCCGAGACCCGGCCACCCGAATACCGTTTCCACCAGAATGGAGCCGCCCAGAAGGTGCCCGACCTGGACGCCGATCAGCGTCACCACCGGCAGCAGCGCGTTGCGCATGGCGTGCGTGAAAGCCGTCCGCGCTTCCGAGAGGCCCTTCGCGCGGGCCGTCGTGATGTAATCCATCGTCATCACGTCGAGCATGCTCGTCCGCATCAGGCGCGTGTACACGGCGACGTAGAAGAGTCCGAGCGTCAGCGCGGGCAGAATGAGGTGGCGCGCCACATCAAGGGCAGAGGCGACCGGGCCCAGCTCGACGCCGATCGAGCGCATGCCGCCGGATGGCAGGATGCCGAGCGTGATGGAAAAGAACACGATCAGCATCAACCCGAGCCAGAACTGCGGCGTGGCATAGACGACCAGTGCAAGGATGGTCAGCAGCGTGTCCATGATCGTGCGGTGCCGCAGGGACGCGAGAATGCCGAGCAACACACCGACCACGATGGCGATGCTGATGGAGGTCAGCATCAGGATGAGCGTGGCCCCGAGCCGCTCGCCGATCAGCTCGATAACGGGGCGGCCCTGTATGATGGAGGTGCCGAGGTCGAAGCGCAGCAGGTGGCCGATGTAGATGAAGAACTGCTGCACCAGCGATTTGTCGAGGCCGTAGGATTGCCTCAGCTGCGCCACGGCTTCGGCCGAGCCGTGCCCCGACATGGCGACGATGACATCGGCCGCATCGCCCGGCGCCATATGCAGCAGCAGGAAGTTGAGCGACGCGATCGCAAATACGACCGGGATGGTCTGAAGCAGCCGCCACAGCAGAAATGTCAGCACAGCCGGCATGTTCAGGCCTCAAGGCCGCTGCGTTTCTGCCCGCATCCCGAGACCGGTGCAGGCCCTAGCCTCTACTACACCGCTGAGCGCGTTCACTGTGCCTTCCACACGCTGTCCCAGTTGGAATACATCGAGATGCCGTTCTGGATGAGACCGTGCACCTTCTTGTTCCAGACGTGAACGTACTGCATCTCGATGAGGAAGATCACCGGCAATTCGTCGTTCAGGATGCTCTGAATTTCGAGGAACTGCGCCTTGCGCTTGCCGGCATCCATCTCGCGGCTGGCGGCCTTGAACAGTTCATCCACCTTCGGATTGCTGTAGCCCATCGAGTTCGTGAACGAGGCGCCCTTCTTGATGTTGCTCGACGTGAACGTCCGCTCCACGCCGATGCTCGGGTCGGAGTAGTTGTGCGAGAAGGTGCTGGTCAGATTGAAGTCCCAGTCCGTATAGACGGTCTTCAGCCAGCCTGCGAGGTCCAGGCTCTTGGTTTCGACGCCGATGCCGATCTTCTGCAGCTCCTGCTTCACGTATTCAGCAAGGCGCACGTAGTTCTCGCCATAAGGCAGATAGTGCTGGACGATCTTGAAGCGTAGTCCGTCGGCGCCTCGCTTGAAGCCGGCCTCATCGAGCAGTTGCGCCGCCTTCTTCGGATCGTAGGCGAGCGGTTTCAGGGACGTATTGTAGAGCGTCGGATTGGCGCTCACGATGGGGCCGGTGGCCGGCTTTCCGTAACCGTACCAGATCACATCGATGACGCGTGACCGATCCAAGGCCATGCTGATGGCCTTGCGCACCCGCACGTCGGCCAGGGGGCCTTCGCGCAGATTGACTTCGAGCCACAGCAGCGGGCCGAGCGCTTCGGCTCCCGCCGAGGACACCTGCAGGCTCGGCAGCGACGAGAGGCGCTGGATCTCGGCCTCCGGCAGACCGTTCTGCGGCGCCAGATCGACCTCACCCTTCTCGACGGCGATGGCGCGCGCCGAACCGTCGGGGAGAACGCGCAGGATCACTTGATCGAGATAGGGATGTCCCGCCTTCCAGTATTCGGGGTTGCGCTCGAGGATGATGTGGCTGCCGCGCTGCCACTCCTTGAACTTGAAGGGCCCGGTGCCGACGGGCTGCTTGGTGAACACCTCGGCTTGACGTACGGCGGCGGCTTGCTTCAGGTCCACGCCGTCGAACTTGTGCTTCGGCAGGATTGGCGTCTCGGAGGGCTGGAACGCCTTGATGAAGTATGGAACCGGTGCCTTCAGCTTGAAGACGACGGTCAGATCGTCAGGCGTGTCGATCGCGCTCACGTCGCCGAAGTGGGCGCGCCCGCGCGAATGGTAGGGGGTGACGATGCTCTCGATCGAGAACTTGACGTCGGCGGCTGTCAGCGGCTGTCCGTCGTGCCATTTCACGCCTTCGCGCAGCTTGAAGGTGTACGTCAGCCCATCGTCTGAAATGGTCCAACTGGTCGCGAGCCCCGGCTTCGGCGTCATCGCCGCGCCGTCCCAGTTCAGCAGGCTTTCGTAGATCTTGGTCGAGATGATCGCGACGGGCACGGCGGTCGTCGACAGAGTCGACAGGGCCGACGGTTCCGGGTGGAACGTGTACGTCAGCGTTCCTCCTTTCACCGGCGTTTGCGCCATGGCTCCGGCAGCGCCGGCTGCCAGCAGAAGTAGTCCGAGACCTGTGCTTCTCCAGCCTAACCTGCGCATGACGGCTCCCCTCACTCGTTCACCGGTGCTGTGTCGCCCGGCGTATTGCACCACGCGGCGATGAACACGATCAGGTGCTCAATGGCCGCAAGATACTCTGAGATTACGATATGCTCGTCGGGCTTGTGCGCCTGCTCGATGGTGCCGGGGCCGAAAATGATCGACGGGATGCCCCCTTGATTCACGAGGTGGCGCATATCGCAACAGAAAGAGCCGGGCTTGACGTCGGGATCGCCCCCTCTGCCCTGGAGCACGTCGGCCATCGCCAGCGCCGGCGCGATATTCGCGGCCTGCGCGACGCTGTCGTCATGATGCAGGAAGGACAACCGCGCGGGGTGCGTGCGCAGGAAGGGATCCGACCGGTTGGCCTGCGCGACGGACTCGCGCAATGTCTGCATCACGTCGCCGAGCCGGCCGACATGGGGCGCGAAGTAGGCGCCACCTTTGATCAGCACGGAGCCGGCGGTGACGGTCTCGTAGTGCCCGCCCTCGATTTTCCCCATCACCAGCGAGAAGGGGGCGCGGCCGGGCTCCTGGCCGCGCGCATTGTAGTCGCGTTCGACGGCCAAGAGAGCTTCGATCACGACTGGTAGTTTTTCGATGGCGCTGATGCCGTCTTGCGCGCCGTCCTTCCAGCGCGCACCAGGAGAGCGCGATACGCCGGGAACCTCGACCTGCCAGTAGACGCCGCCGGGGTGGCTGACGCTGATCGTGTTGCGCGTCGGCTCGAGAATGATCGCAGCATCGGCTTTCCAGCCACGGCAGACGAGATCGAGCGTCCCGTTGCCGGCGTGCTCCTCATTGACCACGCTTTGAAAGATGACGTCGCCGCGCAGCTTCACGCCGGCGCGCCGCAGGTACGTCAGGGCCATCAGCGCGGCCATCACGCCGCCCTTCATGTCGGACGTGCCGCGTCCGTACATGCGATCGCCGTCAATCTCGGCGCCGAAGGGCGCGCGTGTCCAGCCGGCGGCCGGCTCGATGGTCACGGTATCGGTGTGGCCGTTGAGAATGAGCGAGCGCCCGCCACCGGAGCCTTTGAAGCGGCCCACGATGTTGGGCCTGCCCTTGTAGTTCAGCACCGTTTCCAGGCCGCTCGCCTTGAGGGCTTCGTACGTGGGCAACGTATCGTAAGGCAGAATGAGATCGTGCTGCCAATGCGTCGGGTACTGCGCGATATCGGGGAAACGGGAAAAGAACTGGGCGACATCAGGCTCGGCTGCAGTGACGTTTGCGCCGATTTCGTGCAGGCGCTCGGCCATGAAGGCCTGGGCCGCCCCTTCCTCGCCGGTCAGGGATTGGATCCGTACCAGGGCCGACAGGCTCTCGATGCTGGCGGCCTGCCCCGCGGCCGCAGCTCTCAGAGCCGCGCTGACATCGGCTCGTCCCGCCGGCTGAGCAAACGATGGTCCAGTTCCCATGCCCTTCCCCGATGTCGATCGCGGGAAGTATCGGCGAGGCCTTTCCATGAGGACAACTAAATTATAGAACCTTTGCATAAGTGGAATTTATAGGATCGCCGATGCTGTACACGCAGATCCGCGCGTTCGATGCCGTCGCTCGTGCCGGCAGTTTCATCGCGGCCGCTGAGGCGCTCGGCCTCTCCCAGCCCGCTTTATCGATTCAAGTGCGTGCATTGGAAGAGGCGCACGGCGTCATCCTGTTCCAGCGTCGCGGGCGAACCATCCGTCTCACGCGCGCCGGCAAGGAGCTGTTGGAGCTGTCGCGCCAGTTCATGCGCCTGGAGCAGCAGATCACCGACAAGCTGACGCGCGAGCGGCGCTCAGGCGAGGGCCGCTTGCGTCTCGCATTCGACGGGCCGCATATCACCATGCCCATGGTTGCCCGCTTTCGCGCGGCCTATCCGGCCATCGATCTCATCGTCACCATGGGCAACACCCGTGCCGTCCGGCAGCAGCTTCTGGAGCATCAGGTCGATTTGGCTGTGCTCCCCCGTGTCGCCGACGAGCCGCGCGTCTTCGCACGCCCGATCCTGCGTCATGAGCCGGTCGTCATCGTCAGCGGAAAGCATCCCTGGCGTGACCGCCGCCGCATCTCGATCCAGGAATTGCACGGCCAGCCCATGGTGGCGCGCGAGGCGGGCTCCAACACCCAACGCTGTCTCGATGAAGGCTTCGCGCGATCGGGAGTGAAACCGGATGTCGTGTTGCGGCTCGGAAGCCGCGAAGCCGTCAAGCAGGCCGTTGCCGCCAATCTGGGCTTCGGCGTCATCTGGGAACGGGAGGCCCGCGATCTCGCCAGCCTGCACGCCATCCGTCTGACCAAGACCGATATCGAAAGCGTGGACTACCTCGCATGCCTGAAGGACGAAGCCCGCCGGTGGCCGGTCAAGGCTTTCTTCGAGACCGCCATCGCCGCTGTCAGGTGACACCGACTTGGAATGACAACCCGACGCGCCGCGAAGTCACTAACTGACCCGGGTCAACCCTAGTTCTTAAGCCCTGCCAATCGCATCCCGCGCAGAAAGCGCTCCAGCAGTTCGGGTGTTTGATAGGGGACGTTGGCGCGGATCCAGGCGGCCGACAGTTGGGGTTGCTGGCTGCGTACTGTTGTCATCAGTGCGCGGGCCTCATCGATCCGGCCGATCAGGGCGAGGCTTGCGCAGCGCAGGCGGTGGGCTCCCTGAAAGCCGGGGCGCAGCCGTGCGGCTTCGGTCGTATAGGACAGGGCATCGGCGTAGCGCTCTGCCACATAGTGGGCAACCGCGATGGCGCCGATGAACTGCGCCATCATCGGATCGAGCGGGCTGAGCCTGATGGCAGTCTCGGCGTGCTCAATTGCCTCCTTGTCTTGTCCGGCGAATGCAAGGCCGTGACTGAGGTGAAAGTGACCGATGGCAGAGCTCGGGTTGAAGCTCACGGCCCGGCGAAATGCGGAAATCGCCTCACTCGTGCGCCTTTCCATCAGGGCCCAGTAACCAAGTGCGATTTGACCCCACGGGTCCCGGTCGTCGAGTGCGATGGCGCGGGTGGTATGTTGGCGGCCACGCTCGAGGCCCTCGGCACGATCGATCCAACCCATGTGTACGGCAAAGACGAGGAAAAATCCGAGCAGGCTCCGCGCCGGCGCATAGTCCGGGTAGAGTGCGATGGCGCGCTCGAGCGGCTCGGTTGCCGCCATGAAGTCGTCGCGCGTCATGCGCCAGAATTGCGTCTGCGCTCGAGCCGCCAGCTCCCAGGCATCAAGATCCTCCGCGGACCGCGACAAGGCGCGGGTTCCCTCCGCGGCGAGCAAGTGCGGCTCGATGGCGGCGGCAACGCTGCCCGTGATCTCGTCTTGCACAGCGAAGATGTCGCCAAGCTCCCGATCGTAACGCTCCGCCCAGTGATGCCCGCCGGTCATAGCGTCGACGAGTTGCGCGTTGATGCGCACACGCTTGCCGGCGCGGCGAATGCTACCGCCCACGACATAGCGTATTCCAAGCTCACGAGAGACCTGCTTCACGTCGACAGCCCGGTTCTTGTAGGCGAACGCCGAATTGCGTGCGATGACGAACAGCCAGCGGATGCGGGATAGCCCCGTGATCAGGTCCTCCGAGATGCCGTCGGCGAAGTGCTCCTGATCGGCATCGTCGCTCATATTTTCAAACGGCAGCACGGCAATGGAGGGACGGTCGGGCAAAGGCAGGTGCGCTGCCGCCGGCTGTGCACTGGAGTGAGACGACATGAGGTCATGCGAGGAGATTTCCAACCTTGTGGTGGGGGTTTGATCCTCGCGGACTGCGGCGATGAAGCGAAGCCCCTTGCGTGGCAACGTCTTGATGAGGCGCTGTTGGTCGCCACTGTCGCCAATGGCGCTGCGGGCTGCGTTGATGCGGTTGAACAGCGCCGAGTCCGACACGGTGCGCCCCTGCCAGACAGCGGCCAACAGGTCGTCCTTGCTGACCACGCGGTCGCGATGGCGGATCAAGTACGCGAGCAGGTCGAATACCTGGGGCTCAACCGCTACGAGCGTAGCGCCCAAACGCAGCTCGCGTCGATCTATGTCGAGCGCACAATTTTCAAAGAGGTAGCGCAAGCGGGTCGCTCCTACGCCATCACGTACTGACATTAGCACACGGGAAGTGGAGCAAAAATGGAGGGAAGCCTGAGAGCGGGCTAAGGGCGCCTGAAAGCGAGAGCGGAGCAGTCCTGGCATGCTGTCGCAGCAAAAATAGAGGGGAACAGCCATGGGATGGTGCTTGCCGGCACTTCGGTTTGGTATGGTTTTGGCGCTCGCTTCGGGCGCCGCAGGATTGGCGCTGTGGCCCTCGGGGTGCCTGGCGCAGGCGAAGTTCGAGGTCAAACCCGTCGTCGAGAAGACAGTGAAGGAGCTGCCGTCGGGGCCGCTCTACTGGCAGCTCGAAACGTTCCCGACGCTCGCTGCAGCGCAAGCGGCGGCAAGCCATATGTCGCTTACAGCCGAGATCGCGGACAAGGTCTGGCTTTTCACGCTTGGATCAAAGGGTGACAAGACCCTGGGTGGGAGCAAGGTGGCTGAGATCGGTCCAGTGCCCAGCATTGCAGCATCGGAGTATCTCCTGCGGGTCAACCGGGCTGGTGGTCCACCCGGCGCAAAGACGCCCGTGCATACGCATCCGGGCTCGGAGGCTTTTTACGTGCTGGCCGGCCGCTTGGGCCAGCGGACGCCGCATGGCGTAAGCCATGCCGACGCGGGGCAGGCGATGAACGGGCACGGTGCCGACATGCCCATGGAAGTGTTCAGCGCCGGCACCACGGACCTCGATCAAATCGTGCTGTTCGTCGTGGATGCAACCCGGCCTTTCTCCTCGCCGGCCAAGTTCGAGTGAGGGCACCATGCCCGATGAAAATCCGCATAGTGCGTTGCATCCCGCCCGCCATGACGAGTGGCACGCTAGCGACAACTATGATGCGTACATGGGCCGTTGGAGTCGCGAAGTCGCTCCGCGGTTCCTGCGTTGGCTGGATGTGCCGCCAGGGCGCGACTGGCTGGAGGTCGGCTGCGGTACCGGCGCGCTTTCGGCGGCAGTGCTGGCGCGGTGCGCGCCGCGAACCCTGCTGTCGATAGACGCCTCGAACGCGTTCATTGCAACGGCAAGCATCCGGTTGCCCGATGCACGTGCCGCGTTCCGAGTGGGCGATGCGCAAGCGCTGCCCGCCGCAGATGGCAGCTGTGATGCTGTCGTCTCCGGTCTGGTGCTCAACTTCGTGCCTGACCGCATCAGGGCGGTCGCCGAGATGAGGCGAGTTGTTCGTCCAGGTGGACTAGTCGGGTTTTACGTGTGGGATTATGCCGGCGGTGGCATGCAGTTCATGCGCGCATTCTGGAGGGCCGCCGTCGCTCTCGATCCCGATGCCGCCGACCTGTCAGAGGGCAAGCGCTTTCCATTCTGTACCCCGGACGGCTTGGTTGATCTGACAAAACGCGGCGGTTTCGGGGAAGTTGAACTCATCCCGATCGAAGTGCCGACCGTATTTCGGGACTTTGACGACTTTTGGCAACCATTCACGCTCGGCACGGGACCGGCGCCCGGTTACTGTATGGCGCTCGCCCCTGCGGCCCGGCAGCGCCTGAAGGAAAAGCTCCGGATAAAATTGGCACCGAACGCGGATGGCCCGATTTCGCTAACCGCGCGAGCATGGGCGCTCAAAGCCGCCGCACCTTGACGTCACCTTGCTGGGATTCGAGTGGTCCAGGCCGCATTGCTGACGGTGTATTGCGCAAAGGGCATAACACTCTGGAGTCTTGGGCGAGCAATGTCCGCCGGCCCGACGTTGGCTTTTGCACGCAGGGATGAATCTCTTATTCCGTGCCGATCGCATCTTTCAAATACTACCGGATGCAGGAGCTTGCGATCATCAACGGTCGCGTGCCTGAGCATTTCATCATGCTGCTCTACATCGGATAGGCGATCGTCATTTTCGGTAGCTCTCGTGAATCGAGTTGCCGCACGCGTCTCGATACGAAGGCCGCTGCCGACTGCAATCGGACGGGCTCGGTTCCGGGTGTGCTAGGGGAGGTCTAGCTACAGTCGCAACTCCCGTGTTAGCCTGTTGCCGGATGGCCCGACTAGCAAAAGAACAAGCCATCCAGACACATATTAGGTCGCCATCGGGAGGAGACCATGCGGATTACGCGCCGTAAGGCGTTGACCGGCACTGCTGCCACGGCGGCAACCATCGCAACAGGCATTTATAAACCTGCTATCGCCAACACTGATCCCATCCAGATCGGCTATCTGCCGGCCTTCACGGGACCAAGCTCATCGACCGGCATAGGTATCGGTCGCGGCACGCAGTTGGCAGTCGATGAAATCAATGCCGCTGGCGGCATCAAGGGCCGCAAGATCGAGCTGGTGATGCGCGACACGCAGAGCGAGCCGACGAAGGCGGTGAATGCTGCCGTGGAGCTGACCCGGCGCCACAAGGTTCCCGTCATGTGGGGACCTCTCAACTCGGGTGAAACGGCAGCCGCGATCGGCAATATTGCGCGCGATAGCGTCCCCCATCTCCATCCGTGCTGGGTGGACGTCTTGGTCGACGTCAAGAAATATCCAATGGCATTTAGGAATGCGCCGAGCAACCAGCAGATCGGCGGCGCGGCCAATCACTATGTCGTCAATGTGCTGAAGGCCAAGAAGGTTGCCGTCATCAGCGATACGACCGGCTATGGTACGGCGTCGCTCGACACTTACGTGCCGATGCTGAAGAAGATCAACGGCGATGTCGTCTACTCCGGTAGTGTCGACGCCAACAACCCCGACTTGAAGCCTGAACTTCTGCGCATGCAAGCCGGCGGTGCCGAAGCCATCATGCCGTGGAGCGTGAATGCCGGTTTCCTCGCGCGCATCATCAACACGCGTGCCGAGCTGAACTGGGACGTTCCCATTGTAGGCCAGACGACGTTGGGCTCAGGACAGACGAAGGCTCTGCTCGCCAAGCCCGAATATTGGGAGAAGGTCTACCCGAACAACTTCCGCAATGTTTGCTACAACGCCAACGATCAGTTGCCGCCGCAGACGGTTGAATTCGTCGAGCGCTTGAAAAAAGCGAAAGTCGAAGTTTCCGATACGCTGCTCTGGTGGGTGGCCATGGGGTATGACGGCCCGCGACTGATCGCTGACGCATTGCGCGAAGTGGGCACCGGCGGGGCGGATATCACCGCTTATTGGAACAAGGTGAAAGGATGGAAAGGCGTCTACGGAACCATCACGTTCACGCCCGACCAGCATAACGGCTTCCAGGATGAGGAGGTTATTATGTGTCAGGCGAACTCGCTCAAGGACGGCGCGTTCAAACTGGCTCCCGGGTACACCTGATCGATGCTCGTTCAATCCATTATTTCGAACGGGCTCGCTGTGGGCGCGGTCTACGCCCTCATCGGCATCACCTACAACGTCATGTTCTCGGCCTCGCGGGTATTCAGTTTTACCGCGGGGTCGGTCGGCATGCTGGGGGGCGTATTCGGTGCCATCTTCATCGGCCAAATGGGGATGCCGGTCATCATCGGCTTCCTGCTGACACTCCTCCTTGGTGCCATCCTGGGCGTGATCATCGAGGTTGTGACGGTGCGCCCCGTGCTGAAGAGCCTGGATCAGCATCTTTACGTGCTGTCCACGCTGGCGGCGGCTTTGATGATTCAGCAGCTGACGGCAATTTATTTCAGCACGGACGCGGTGCCGTTCCCGCGCGTCATTCCAATCGAGTCCGGATACTTCGACCAGAAGTTCTGGCTCCCGATACTGGCCTGTGTGGGAACGATCGTCGGGCTCGAATACCTCTTTCGCCACACTTTGATCGGGCGCGCCTTTCTTGCGATCTCGGAGGACAACTACGCCGCACGCGCGCTCGGCCTCCCCGAGCAGCGGCTGCGAATGGCGAGCTATGCCCTCGCCGGCATGATCGGAGTGTTGGCCGGCTTCTCCGCTGGGCAGCTCATGTTCGCCTCATTGTCAAACGGCCCTTTGTACAACTTCTATGGCTTTGTCCCGGTCGCCCTCGGCGGCATGGGGTCAAATCGCGGCGCGGTCATCGGCGGGCTGGCGCTGGGACTGTTTCAGCAAGTGGCGAATTACTACTTCGGCGGCGTTTTTTCGTCGGTCGCGGTGTTTGTCGTGTTCATCGTTGCGCTTCTCGTGCGGCCTGAGGGCCTCGCCGGTGCCGCAACTGCCCGGCGGGTATGAGGCGTCGCGTGATCGTAGAAGCCAAAAAGACCGGCGTTGCGTCCGGCAAGTTCGAGGCGTGGTTTCCTGTCCTGTTTCTCGCCGTGGTGGGCGGGAGCCTGCCGCTATGGGGTGATACGTTTTTCGGTCTCGTCGCCACTCGGGTCTGTATCTACTGGGTGCTCGTTGCCGGCCTGAACCTCGTCGTTGGCTTCGCTGGTCAACTGGCTATCGGCTGGGTGTCGCTGCTGACGATCGGTGCCTACACCGCCAGCGCGCTCGCAGGCGGTACTGTAACTCCGGAGATCCCGACATTTCTCGCGTTGGCCGCTGCAGGCATGCTTGGCGCTGTCTTCGGTCTCATCGCCGGCCTTCCGGCGCTGCGTCTGCGGACGTTCTATTTCGCGATGACAACGCTCGGTCTCTCTACCATTGTCACGCAGATTGCGCTCGCCTGGAAGTCGGTCACGGGCGGCGGCGTCGGCATCCCCGGACCCGTCATGCCGGTGCCGTTTGATTCCCCCTGGGGCTTTTACTTCTTTTGCCTTGCTCTCGCGCTCTTCGCCACGTGGATGACCTGCAACATCTCCGCGAGCCGCTACGGGCGATCGCTCGTTGCCATCCGCGACGCGGAGGTGGCGGCCGAGTCTGTCGGCATCTACAAGCCGCGGCTGCTGATCGCGGTCTTCCTCTTCAGCGGCGCGTTGGCGGGCATCGCCGGCGGGTTGTTCGCCTCGCTGCAATCCTATATCACGCCGGACGCCTTCACGTTCGATCTGTCGGTTCTGTTCTTCATCGCCATCCTTATTGGCGGGCGAGGCTCGATACTGGGCCCCATGATCGGCACGGCCATCCTGACGATCCTGCCGGATTTTGCCGCGCCGCTCGTGCAATGGTCCACGTTCCTGTATGCGGTGCTGCTCCTTGCGATCGTGCTGCTGGTTCCGGGCGGCATCGCGGACCTGCTCGATTTCAAGAACCGGCGCCCTCTCGCTCAACATCGCGAGATTCGCCCGCGCCCTGAGTTGCTGGGCCAGGTTCTGATCGAGCCGCGGAAGAGTGATCTTCGCCTCAAGAACATCGTGCTGAGCTTCGGCGGCGTGCGTGCCGTCGACGGTGTCGACCTCGACATCCACACCGGCGAGGTGCATGGCCTCATTGGCCCCAACGGCAGCGGCAAGACGACAACGCTCAATGTCATTTCGGGGTACTACACGCCCCAGAATGGGTCCGTCAGCCAGGACGGTGTCGACTTCACCAAGGAAGGTGCGCATACGCGTGCTGCACATCACATCGCGCGCACGTTCCAGACTCCGCGTCTGATCGGCGAGTCCTCGGTGGTCGAAAATGTCATGATCGGCGGGAACATCGACGCATCCGGCACTTTCATCGAATCACTCCTGGCATTGCCGCGCTATTGGCACGACGAGGCGCATTTGCGTGAAAATGCCATGGCGGCGCTCACCATCGTCGGGCTGGAGCGCCTTGCCAACGTGCGCGCAGATCGCCTTCAGCACAGTGAGCTGCGCTTCGTCGAGATCGCCCGCGCACTCATGATGAAGCCCGCGTTCCTGTTGCTCGACGAGCCGGCTGCCGGCCTCTCGGTCGACGAGATCAAGCGTCTCGGAACTCTGATCACGGCGATCAGCAAGCAGGGCACTGGCGTGCTGCTGGTCGAGCACCATGCCGATCTCATCTTCGACATCTGTGACAGAGTCACCGTGCTCAATCTCGGAAAAGTGCTCGCTTCCGGTACACCGGACGAGGTTCGTACGCATCGGGAGGTTATCAATGCCTACCTCGGCGCGTGATCCGCTGCTTGCGGTCAAAAGCCTCTCAGCCGGTTACGGCAAGATCGGTGTGCTCAACAACATCGATATCGTCGTCTATCCCGGCGAGATCGTTGCTATGCTTGGTCCTAATGGTGCTGGCAAAACGACGCTGTTGAAAGCGGTATCCGGTCTGCTGCCGTGGACCGGTGAGGTCACGTTCGCTGGAAAGAATATGGCGGGCACCTCGCCGCGCGATGCCGTGAACGCCGGCCTCGTGCACGTCGTCGAAGGTCACCGCATCTTCACTCAATTGACGGTCGAGGACAACGTACTGCTTGCCAGCTACGGCATGCCGTCAGCGCAGGGTCGCAAGCAGGTGGAGGAGGCGCTGGACTTCTTCCCCGAGATCAAAGCCAAACGGCACGATCGGGCAGTGACGCTGTCGGGCGGTCAGCAGCAGATGCTGGCCGTGACGCAGGGGCTCGTGCGCAAGCCGAAACTCCTCATGCTGGACGAGCCGTCGGCTGGCCTCTCACCGGTCCTGGTGGACCGTGTTCTCGCTGCCGCTTCGCAATTGCGTGCGATGGGGACGGCTGTTCTGCTCGTCGAGCAGTTGATCGAAAAGTCGTTGGCCGTCGCCGATCGCGTGTATGCCGTGATACGTGGCTCGGTGACATTGGAAGCGTCAGCCAAAGAGCCGGGACTGCCGGCGAAGTTGGAACGCATCTATTTCGGACAAAGCGACACGCGAAGCGTTACGTAGGGCCGGCGCATTCCCGATCACCGCCGTCCAGTGACCTGAAGGTTGCTCTTCTTCAAGGCCGCCGAGCTCTTCTCCAGAAACCCCATCACATCAGGCGTGTCGGCGTGGAAGCAGATGGTCTTGGGCATCAAGGAAATGGTGTCGCCCTCGACCGTCTTGACGGCGCCGGATTTTGCCATCTCGGCGACGCGCTCGGCCACCGCATCCGCCTTCAAGATCATGGAGTCGGGGCGCCGCCGGTCTACGAGGCTGCCGTCGGTGTGATAGGCGCGATCGGCGAAGGCCTCGCGCACGAAGGGAATGCCCGCCTTGATGGCTGCATCCTCCATGCAGGATTTTGGGAACCCGTAGAGCGGCAGGTCACTGCGATAGGCGGCGACCGCTTCTGCCAAAGCCTTCGCCACGATTTCGTCCTTCACAGCGCGATTGTAGAGCGCGCCGTGGCATTTGACGTGATGGAGCGTCATGCCCTCGATCCGGAGAAACCCATCGAGCGCGCCGAGCTGATACTGAACCGTGGCGATGATCTCGCCCGGCGTCAGATCCATGTAGCGCAGCCCGAAACCCGCGAGATCGGGATAGGACGGATGCGCACCGATGGTGCAGCCCGCGGCCTTAGCCGCCGCAACGTAACGCTTGATGAGGAACGGATCGCCGGCGTGAAAACCACACGCGAGATTGACGGTCGAGACCATGCGCAGGATGCGCTCGAGCGCCGGCAGCTCCCCGCCGACATCCGGGTCTATGGACCCGCCACGATCCAGGTCGAAGCGCCAGACCTGCATGGGCGACGGCCAGACGCCCAGGCCTTCACCCATATCCGCGTTGAACTCGATCTCAGTGCCCGGCATTGACGTCGTCCTTCTTGTGAGTGTAGGGCGGATTAACCCGCTCCCAGAAACATCTCCGCTGCGCGCTCATCCGCCAACAGATCGCTCGCCGGCCCTGCCATGGCGACGCGCCCGCCATCCAGAATGCAGCCGGAGTCGGAGATCGCCAGCGCCTGGCGCGCGCGCTGCTCGATGATCAGCACCGACACGTCGAGCGCAGGCAGGCGCTTGATGAGAGCAAACGACTCTCCGACCTTTGCTGGAGAGAGCGCCGCCGTCGGCTCGTCCAGGATCAGCAGCTTGGGGCGAATCATGAGGGCGCGCGCGAAGGCAAGCTGCTGGCGTTCGCCGCCCGATAGAGTGCCCGCGCGCAGGCGCTTGCGCTCGGCCAGAGCGGGAAACGTCGCGAACAGCTCTGCGATGCGCTTCTCCTGTTCAACAACACCGGCGACGACGCGCAGGTTCTCGAGAATGGTCAACGAAGGGAACACGTTTGCGACCTGGGGCACATAGCCGATGCCGAGCGCGATACGATCCTCAGTCGGTATTCCCGTCAGCTCCGTACCGGTGAAACGAATGCTACCGCGGACATCCGGCAGCAGCCCTACGATAGCCTTGGCCAACGTCGATTTGCCGGCGCCATTCGTGCCCGCAATTGTCACGATTTCGCCCGGCTGCATCGTGAACGCGATGCCGTTCAGGATGTCGACACCCGTGCCGTAGCCGCCGCGCACGTCCTCGACCGCCAGGATCGTCACGACACCCCCCCGAGATAGGCCTCGCGGACGGTCGGATCCTGCAGTACCTGGGCCGGCGCTCCCCGGGCGATGATGCGGCCGCGATCCATGACCGCCAATTGTGGCACCAGGCGCGTCAAAGCTGCCAGATCATGCTCGATGATGAGGAAGCCGATGCCGCGCCCGTTGAGCTCGCGGATGCGCTCGGCAATGGCTTCGATCAGCACCGGATTGACGCCGGCGAAGGGTTCGTCCAGCAGGATGAGCTTGGGCGATACCATGAGCGCGCGCCCGAGCTCGAGAAGCTTCTTCTGGCCCCCGGACAAGCTGCCGGACGGGACATCGGCGACCTCGTCAAGCCGCAGAAACTGCAGCGTTTCGTCGACCCGTTCCGCGTTGCGCTTTTCCTCGATGCGAATCTGTCCCGGCCGCGCGAACAGACTTATGAGGTTCTCTCCGGTCTGGCCGGGGGCAGCCACCATGAGGTTCTCGCGAACCGTCAAATGGCGGAATTCGCGCGGGACCTGGAACGTGCGCACCATGCCCGCGCGGGCTCGCCTGTCCGGAGCGAGCGCGGTGATGTCGTGGCCATCGAGCATGATCGTGCCGGCATCCGACGGCTGGAAGCCCGAGATCACGGCAAACAGTGTGGACTTGCCGGCACCGTTGGGACCGATGACGCCAAACAGCGTGCCAGCGTCCACGCCCAGCGACACGTCGTCGAGCGCGCGAAAGCCGCCGAACGCCTTGCTGACATGTTGGACGGCGAGGCTCATCGTCTCGTGTAGTCTCCCATGAGGCCTTGCGGTCGGTAGGTGACGAACAGGATCAGGGCGATGCCGATCACGCCAATGCGAATCGAGGCCATTTCCACCTCGGGAATGCCCGGGATGATGTCGCGTATGAAGCGCGACCCCTCCAGGAACAGCATCAGGATTGCGGTTCCAACGAGCGTTCCGGAGATGCGCCCGACGCCACCAATGATGATGGCCATCCAGGTGTAGAACGTCACGATCGGCCCGAACTGGTCCGGCACGATGAACGTAATGTAGTGCGCGTAGAAGGCGCCGGCGATCCCAGCGAGCGCGGCGCCGACGGCCAGCACTTGGATCTTGAAACCAGCGGGGTCCTTGCCGAGCGCTTTGACCGCCTCCTCATTATCGCGAATGGCTTCGATGACACGCCCGAACGGCGAGTTCGCCATGCGCTGGATCATCGCGGAGGCCACGACCACAACAACAACAAGGGTGGCCAGAACGGCAAGCTGCGCCGTCAGTCCAGGGCCGATGCTCTCGTAAAGACGCGGCACCCCCGGAATGCCCTGCATGCCGTTGGTGAGCCACTTCTCGCTGGTGACGACGAACCGAACCGTCTCGGAAAAGCCGAGCGTGACAATGGCGAAGTAGTCATCGCGCAGGCGCAGGGAGATGAGGCCGATCGGCCAGGCCGCCAGGGCCGCGAGGGCCGCAGCCCCCATGAACGCGAGGACGATCGGCACGCCTTGCATGGCCAGCAACGCGCTGGTGTAGGCACCGATGGCGAAGAAGCCGACGTGCCCGAAATTGATCAGTCCGGTTCTGCCATATTGCAGTGTCAGCCCGAGCGCGAGGAGCACGTTGATCAGGACGATGATGCCGATGGCGGTGGCGTAGGCTTCCATCAGCGAACGCCCTCCACCACGCCGAACAAGCCGCGCGGGCGCACCAGCAGCACGAACAGCATGACGACGAAGGCGAGCGCGATCTTGTAGGTGAAGCCGACGAAGGGCGTCGACAGCTCCTGGGCTACGCCCAACAGAACGCCAGCCACGATCGCGCCCGCCGGGGATCCGATGCCGCCGAGGATTGCGGCGGAGAAAATCGGCAGCAGCATGCTCCACCCTGCCTCGGGCATCACGACCGTCTTGATGCCCAAGATGATGCCGGCCACGGCCGAGATCGCGCCGGTCAGAAGCCAGAGCGTCGTCATGACCCTGCCGACGCGGATGCCCGAGACGCGCGCCAGCTCCTGATTGTCGGCGACGGCGCGCATCTGACGGCCGATCGAAGTGAAGTGGAGGATGCCGAACACCACGGCCAGCGCCAATGCCGCCGTCGCCATGAGGCTCAAATCGAGTGCGCTGACGCGCAGGCCCCAGAACACATACGGCCGGGCCAAAGGCACCTGAAATACGTACTGGCTGTGGCCAAAGATGAGACCGTGCGCAGCCTGCAGAGTGAAGGCAACACCGATCGACGACAGCAGGAGCGCCATGGCGGAGCGCCCCATTAGCCTGCGAAACACCAGCAGATAGGCGAGCAGCGAGACGGCTGCCGACACCGCGACACCAGCGAGGCCTGCGAGGATGAAAGAGCCGGTCGCCTTGTGCGCGCTCAGCGCGCCATAGGCGCCAGCCGTGAGGAAATCGCCCGTGCCTGCATTGGCAAAGCGCGCAATCCCGAACACAAGCGTGATGGCGAGTGCGCCCAAGCCGATGACGAGGCCTTGGACAAAGCCGTTCAGGACAAGCTGCAAATAGAGCACGGATTGCTCCGGAGGGCGGTGCGGAGTGCCCGCACCGCGTGGCGGGGTCAGATGGCCACGACGTACTTGCGGTTCATCTTGCCCTTCTCGAAGACGTAGACGCCGAAGTCGGGCTTCACGTCACCCTTGGCATCGAAATCGAGCACGGACGAAGCGCCATCGTAGTCGATTTTGCCGTTCTTCAGAGCTGCCTTGCCCTCAGCGAAGGAGTAGACCTTCTGGCCGGGCGGGTTGGCGATCTCGCGAATCTTCGCATTGATGGCAGGAATCTCGACCGAGTTTGCGGCTTCGATAGCCAGCGCCAGCACGGTGACCATGTCCCATGTCATGGCGGCAAACGAGTTGGTCGAGCCTGGCGCTCCGACTTCCTTGCGATAAACCTCGTCGAACACCTTGAAGGAGGCGGCCGACTCGTTCGGTACGGTGTCGACAGAGATTAGACCCTCCACCACATCGGGGCCGAGCGCCTTCACCAGCTCCGGATTGGCTGCGTAGGTTGGGGCGATGAACTTCATCTGTTCGCCGGTCTGGTACCACTCGCGCAGCAGGATGGTGAGATCGGCGAGGTAGCTTCCCAGCACGATGACATCGGGCTTTGCCGCCAAGACCTTCTGGAATTCGGAGCGGTAGCTCGCCTGGTTCGGCTCGTAGACGACCTTTTCGACCAGCTTGTTGCCGGCACCTTCCCACGCCGCCTGGAAGCCCTCGGTCACGCTGATGGCCGCAGCGTTGTTGAGAGCCATGGTTGCGGGGCGCTTGAAGCCCTCCTTCAGCGCGGCCTGATAGTAGGCGCGGCCCCAGCGGTCATTCGTACCCTGATAGCGGTACAGTAACCCCTTTGCGTTCGCTGGCGGCACTGACAGCGCAGGCGCGCCGGACGTGTTCATGAGGAAGATGTTGGCGTCGTTGGTCAGCGGCGCAACGGCCAGGGATACGCCCGAGGCCCACGTGCCGACCACGGCCTGAACCTTGTTGATCTCGATCAGCTTCTTGGCGGCCAGAACACCGGCCTGCGGGTTGGTCTGATCGTCCTCGGAAAAAACCTCGAGCTGTCGCCCCGCCGCGCCGCCCGCGGCATTCACGGCTTTTGCGGCTGCGAGGATCATCTTCTGCATCCCGGACCCGTAGTTGCTGCCGCCGGTAATGGGGCATAGGGCACCGATCCGGAACGTGGATGACGTCTGTGCGCGGAGAATGGCGGGTGCGGCCATCAGTGCCGAACCGGCCGTCAGCGACTTGATGATATGGCGGCGTGTCAACATATGTGGAGTCCTGGGGTTGCCGTCGTCGAGCGGGTGCCGGCAGTTGGTGAAATCCAACTTGCACTGCCATACACACCTGTCTGTTGCGTAGCACAACGCCGGACACCGCGTCGATATCGCCTTGGTCGCATAGAGCCGGAATTGGGCATCTCCAGCCCGTTTAGCTTGAATGACCGTGCGGCACGCCTCGAAATCGGTCGTTCTGCCGCTTAATTCAACAAGAGCCGCTTGAGCGCGGTGTCAACGAATTGAGCGTCCACCGGATTCTGGATCGGGTTGTTGACCCGATGGCCCCAGATGGTCGGGATCGGGAGCAACTCCGCATTCGGCATCAACGCCATGTTGCGCCGGCTGTCCTCGACGGGAAAGTAAAGGTCGGTCTCGCTCGGCATCACCAGGGCGCGCGCCTTGATCGCGCCGAGAGCCGCAGCCAGATCGCCGCGATAGGCAGGATTGTCGCTGATGTCCGCATTCTGCCAAGTCCAAAGCATGGCGAGCAGGTTGTCGGCATCGCGACGCAGGAACCCGGCCTCCCAATCGCGGACGAGAAAGTCTTCCAGCGAGGAAAAGCCGATCTTGATATGCACGCCCTCGCGATAGAAGGCCTGTGACAACCCCCAACCGGCATAGACGCGCGCCATGGCCCTGATGCCGCGAACCGGAGTCCCGACGAACGCCCCGTCCTGCCATGCCGGGTCCAGCGTCAGCGCCGCCTTGACCCCTTCCAGGAAAACGAGGTTGTGCTGCGCCGTTTTGGCGGAGCTGGTGATCGGAGCGATGCGCTCGACCATATCGGGAAACAACGCGCCCCAATGGAACGTCTGCTGTCCGCCCATCGAGAAACCGGCGACGAGGGCGATTTTCTGCGCATCGAAACGCTCTTTCAGGAGGCGATGCTGCAGCACCACGTTGTCATACATGGTGATGCGCGGAAACCGCCGCCGAGCTTCAGCATCGCCGCAGTCGCTCGGCGATGACGACAGGCCGTTCCCGAACATGTTCGGGATGACGATGAAATATTTGCCGGGATCAAGCGCCTTGCCCGGCCCGATCAACCACTCGATGTCGGGATGTTGTGCGCCGAACGACGTTGGATAGACGATGATATTGGTGCGTTCGGAATTGAGTTTTCCGAATGTTTTGTACGTGAGGCGCGCGTTGCGCAACACACTCCCGCGCTGAAGCACAACGTCGCCCAGATCAAATTTATCCATTCGGGAATCTTGGGTCCTGGTCCAGTTTTTGAGCTCCGTGGCACGCGCCTCGAAGCCAGCGCGGCTTTCCCAAGGGAAGTCCGACCTCTCGCTACTGTAGCGTATCGTTCGCTATTGTCGCAAAATGACTTCGCATGGCGCGCAGCGCGGTGCCGACCGACGCGGTTCGTCTGCTCACAACGGCATTTCAGACTACCAGGACGGCCGAGGGAGGGGAGTCGGGGCCAGCTCAATAGCCAAGCAGGAACGGATTCTGGCCGCCGCGTTTCCAGCGCTCTTCGGCCAGAAGCATGTCGAGGCCGACGCTGGCGACGTCATCGCAGAGGGGATCGAGCGCGGGGTCGGTCACCTGGTACACGATCTTCACGTAACCATGGCACTTGTCGCACGTCTCGGCTTTGATCGTGTCGGGCTGACCTTCGATCGTGCGATAGCTCACGCCATCAGTCGCGCCGCACAGCACGCACATGACGCGGATCACGTTCCACATCGTGCCGCAGATCCCGCACGTGCAGTAGCGCGTGTTGTAGGCTGCGGGCCAGCCGACGACGGCGCTGGCCATGGGCGGGCTGCCGCAGGACGGGCAGGCCGCATTGGCCACGGGCTTCAGGCTCTTGGGCTCGAGCTGGACGGCAAGGCGGGCGAAATGCACCTGCAGCCCCGCGAGGATCAGCACACGCTGCGCGATATCCTCAGGTAGCGGCGCATCCTTGAGTACGCCCGTGACAAGCTCACGACCGCGCGACGGCAGGGCCTCGCACATGGATGCAACGGCGCTGGCCGATGCCGCCGGCACGGGCGCATCGCCAAGATGTGCGACAAGCTTTTCGACCGTCGTGAGCATGACCTCGTCCGGCTCCAGCGTCGCGCGCAGGAGCGGCGGCATGCCATGCGCCAAGGACTGGGTGATGCGATCGGCCGGCGGCAGGTTCACCGGCGGCAGGCCGGGCACGATCTCGTGCTGGGCCGTGACCAGCTGCGCGAGAAAGTCGAGATAGGGGCCGAGTGCGTGTCCTGGCGCCAAGGCACCCAGGCGTTCTGCGCGATGCAGGAAGAGAGTGGAGGGATCGGGGAGCACGGCGAACGGTGGTTTCGCCTGCTCCCCGATGTTGGTCATGTCTCCGACTATACGACGCGCGCCAGGCATTACGACTGTACTCCTGTGCGCGAGCTTGCCGGCCGGGCCTATTCGGCAGCCGTGATGCGCGGACGCTCCACGTCACCCTTGTCGATTTCCTTGCGCAGCCACTTGCGGTGATGCCGCCAGCCCCAGCCGCCGCTGACAGTCCCGCGCGTCATGGCGCTGATGGTGCCGCGCACCCAGATCGCCGCGTAGACATGTACGACCCAGATGGTGATGGCGAGCACGGCCGCACTCGCGTGCAGCAGCGCCGCGATCCGGAGCTGGTCGATCGTCGCCTTGAAGCCGAACAGCTTCTCGACGTAGGCGAGCCCCGGCTCCCACAGCCCGATCCCGGTCACGAACAGCGTCGCAACCAGCACCGACTGCGACCAGAACACGAACTTCTGCCCGGCATTGTACTTGCCGAGCTCGGGCAGATACTCGTCGCGTCCCTTGAGGACATCCCGGATGCGTGCAAGCCACACGAAGTCCGTGGTTTCCGGAAGGTTCTGGACGAAGAACCGTACGAAAAGGCCCAGGAACGCAACAACCAGCACTACGCCGATCCAGGGGTGGAGCCAGCGCACTACTGCACCACCACCGAAGAGGCCGCTCAACCAGAACAGGCTCGGGTGGAACAGAGACAGCCCGCTCAACAGCAGCAGGACGAAGCTGATGGCAACGATCCAGTGGTTGATGCGGGCGCTTCCGGAGTAGCGGCGCACGCGAACGTGCGCGCCGTCTTTTCCGTTGGATTGGGTCACGATTTGTCCCTTTCCAGCTTATCCGCGTTCTCCTCGTCTTCCTCGGTCACGCGATTGGGGCCTTGCAGCAGGTGGTGGACGACGCCTGCTGCTGCGGTCAGACCGATCAATGCCAGGCCGGCATATTTGCCGATGCCTTTCCACGCCTCGACGATCGGACTGATCTTCGGATTGTCGGCAAGGCCGGCGTAGATGTGCGGCTTGTCGGCGTGATGCAGCACGTACATGACGTGTGTGCCGCCGACACCCGGTGGATCATACAGTCCGGCCTTGTCGTAACCACGCGACTTGAGATCGGTCACGCGCTTCGCCCCCCAGGCCTTCATCTCGTCCTTGGTGCCGAAGACGATGGCCTGGGTGGGGCAGGCCTTCTGGCACGCCGGGCCCTGACCGATGGCGACTCGGTCCGAGCACAGCGAGCACTTGTAGGCCTTGTGGTCGACCTTGGAGATGCGGGGAATGTTGAAGGGACAGCCTTTCACACAATACCCGCAGCCGATGCAGTTCTCCTTCACGAAGTCGACGATGCCGTTCGAGTATTGCACGATGGCACCCGGCGAGGGGCACGCCTTCAGGCACCCCGGATCCTCGCAATGCATGCAGCCGTCCTTGCGGATCAGCCACTCGAGATTGCCGGTGCCGGGGTTCTCGTACTCGGTGTAGCGCATCAGCGTCCACGTGTTCGGTGTCAGGTCGTGGGGGTTGTCGTAAACGCCCACGTTGACGCCGATCTCTTCGTTGAGCTGGTTCCACTCGAGGCATGCCGTCTGGCACGCCTTGCAGCCGATGCACTTCGACACGTCGATGAGCTTGGCAACCTCCGTCTGCCGTTTTGCCGGCGGCGTAACGGTGGATGCCGAGCGTCGGATCAAGTCCTTCTCACCGAACTTCTCCGGTTTGCGGTCGGTGGTGGGATTGGGGATTGCTGGAAACATGGTGTGCTCTCCCCTATGCCACCGGCCCGGTGATGGGCTCGACGTTGACCAGAAACGCCTTGTACTCCGGGGTCTGCGAGTTGGCGTCGCCGACAGGCGGCGTCAACGTGTTGATCGGAGAAGCCTTCCTGGCCACGCCGATGAACCCGAAGTTGAGCGGCAGCCCGACGTAGTGGACCGTCTTGCTGTCGATCGTGAGGGGCTTCAGCCGTTTCGTGACGACGGCCTTGCCTTTCACCGATCCACGCTTGGACCACACGCGTACCCAGCCGCCATGCTTGATGCCTTTCTCGGCCGCAAGCTGCTCGGAGATCTCCACGAAGAACTCGGGCTGGACGACCGCGTTCATGTGGACACCCTTGGTCCAGTAGTGGAAGTGCTCCACCAGCCGGTAGGTCGTCGCGACGATCGGGAATTCCTTCGCGTCGCCGAACGATGGCCGATCACGCTGGAAGACCCGCGCTGCCGGATTGCCCTTGAGCTTGGGGAAGACAGGGTTCGGTACCGGCGACTCGAACGGCTCGTAATGCACCGGGAACGGCCCATCCGCCATCAGGCCGCGGACCCACAGCCGTGACACGCCCTCGGGGTTCATGATGAACGGTCCGACGGCTTTCTCCGGGGGGATGGTCGGCACGTAGTCCGGCACATCCGGGCCAGTCCAGCGCTCGCCGTTCCAGTACATATACTTCTTGGCCTCGCTCCACGGTTTGCCCTGTGGATCGGCGGAAGCACGGTTGTACTGAATGCGGCGATTGGCGGGCCACGAGAAGCCCCAGTTGCCGTAGACACCAAGACCCGACGGGTCGCTGTTGTCGCGGCGCTGGGCCAGGTTGCCGGCCGGGCCGTAGACGCCGGTGTAGATCCACATGGCGCCGTCGGTCGAGCCGTCGTCCCGCATCTCTCCGAAGCTTGCGAGTTGAGAACCGGCCGCGCGCACGACGTTGCCGTTCGCATCCTTCAGATCGACCAGAGCCTTGCCGTTGAGCTCGCGCAGGAGCTCTTCCGGATGCGGCTCGTGCGGATCCTTGTAGGACCAGTCGATCGCCATCAATGGCTCTGCGCCCTTGCCGCCACCCGTCTCATAGAGCTTGCGGATGCGCAGGAAGAGATCGGCCAGGATGACGGAATCCGTCCTGGATTCGTAGTACGGATCGGCGGCCTGCCACTTCCACGAGATGCAACGGCTCGAGTTCGTCAGGCTCCCGAACTCCTCGGCGAACGAGGTGACGGGAAGCATGAACACTTCCGTTGGAATCTTGGCGGGATCGACATTGTTGAACTCGCCGTGATTCTCCCAGAAGCGGGCCGTGTCGGTCTCGATCGGATCGATGCTGACCAGGAACTTGAGCTTGGCGAGGCCCGCCGCGCTCTTGTTCGTGTCTGCGATCGCCATGAGTGGATTGAAGCCCTGACAGATCAGGCCCGTGGTCTTGCCCTGATTGATAAGGTCGAACATCCGCAGGCAGTCGTAGGCCACATCGAGCTTCGGCAGCCAGTCGTAACCGAAATTGTTCTCCGGCGTTGCCTTGGTGCCGTAGAACGACTTCAGGAAGCTCACATAGAACTTCCGGTAGTTCTGCCAGTAGCTCGTCTGGTCGGCCTGCAGCGGCTTGAACGTCCGCTTGGACAGGTGGGACTCCAATGTCGGCTCGGTTTCCGTCGGCAGGTTCAGGTAGCCGGGAATGGCTGCCGTCAGCGTGCCGACATCGGTGATGCCCTGGACGTTGGAGTGTCCGCGCAAGGCGTTCACACCACCACCGGGGATGCCGATGTTGCCGCACAAGAGCTGGATCATGGCTGCGGTGCGGATGTTCTGAGCACCGTGCGAGTGCTGCGTCCATCCGAGCGCATACATGATCGTCATCGCCCGCTCGCCGTTGGCGGTCGAGGCGATCCACTCGCACACCTTCAGGAACTTGTCCTTGGGCGTGCCGCTCACGCGTGCGACCATCTCGGGCGTGTAAGGCGCGAAATGCCCCTTCATGAGCTGGAAGACCGAGCGCGGGTGCTCGAGCGTCATGTCGCGCACGGCATAGCCGTCCGGACCCATCTCGTATTCCCAGGAGCTGCGGTCGTAGGTCGCCTTGGCTTCGTCGTAGCCGGAGAAGAAGCCTTCGTTGAAGGCGTACCCCTCTTTCACGAGATAGGCCGCGTTGGTGTAGTGGCGAACGTATTCCTTGTGGATCTTGTCGTTGCTCAGCAGGTAGTTCACGACGCCCGAGAGGAATGCAACGTCCGTTCCTGGACGAAGCGGCGCGTAGTGATCGGCAACCGCCGCCGACCGCGTGAAACGCGGATCGACCACCATGAGTTTGGCGCCACGCTCCGCTTTCGCCTCGGTGACCCACTTGAATCCGCAAGGATGCGCTTCGGCGGCATTGCCGCCCATGACGAGGACGAGATCAGTGTTCCTGATATCTGTCCAACTGTTGGTCATTGCACCGCGACCGAATGTCGGGCCCAAACTGGACACCGTCGGTCCGTGTCAAATCCTTGCTTGGTTCTCGATCTGCAACAGGCCGAGACCGCGTGCGACCTTATAGGTCACCCAGCCGGTTTCGTTGGTGACGGAGCTCCCTGAGAGGAAGGCCGTCGTCGTCCATCGGTTCACGGTGACGCCGGCCGCGTTCTTCTCGACGAAGTTCGCGTCGCGATCCTCTTTCATGAGCTTGGCGATGCGGTCCATCGCGAAGTCCCAGGTCACCGGCTCGAACTTGGCGGTGCCGGGCTTGCGATACATCGGGGTTTTCACCCGCGTGGCCGACCGGATGTAGTCGATGGCGGCCGCACCCTTCGGGCACAGCGTGCCACGGTTAACGGGGTGATCGGCATCGCCCTCGATATGCACGACCTCGAGCTTGCCCTTGCTGGCCTGGTTCGGCGCTGCGTAAACCAGCATGCCGCAGCTCACGGCGCAGTAGGGGCACGTGGTGCGTGCTTCCTTGGTCTGCACGAGCCGGAAAGGCTTAACGAGTGCAGATACTTGCGCCTCAGCCTCCCCGAAGCCGAAGGCCCCGATTGCGGTCCCTGCCGCACCGGCCCCGGCTAACTGAATGAATCTTCGTCGGGAAACTTCGATGTTCATGCGGTGCCACCTCCTTTTAGGCATTCTTATTTTGCTTCCAAAGAGGAGACCGCAGGGTGCACCCCCCATCAAGGTGCCGTTCCCAATGCTGCAATCGCAAAACTCAATTGAACGAAGGCAGGCTTCTTCGGCCCGCGTGGCCGGGCGATGGCGTGCTGCCGCGTAGCTCGGTGATCAGCGAGGCCATTGCGGGCTGCAGCGGATAGCGCTTGGAGGCGACGAGCCCAATGGAGCTCACGACTTCCGGGTCGACGATCGGAATCGTGCGCAGGGCGCCGGACAGGTCGATCGCGTCGACGACAAGGCTCGATACGATGCTGACCCAGCGGCCCGTGAGCACATGCGTCGTCAGGGCGAGGATCGAGTCCGTCTCGATCGTGGGGCGGACTTGGACACCACAACCGCGCAGCGCCTCGTCGATGATCCGCCTCTGCTGCAGGCTCGGTGCGAAGAGGCATAGAGGTAGCGTCGCCAGCTCAGACCAGGTGATCTGACGGCTGTCGCCAAACCGGCCGGCCGTGGTCAGCAGGAGATAGCGCTCCTCGTAGAGGGGGATCTCGTCGATGTCGTCGGTGCCGTTGCCGATATAGCGAACGCCGGCATCGATCTCGCGTGCGTGCAGAAGAGAGATCACCTCGTCTGACGTGCGGGTGAGGAGGGTGAAGCGGACGGTGGGGTTGCGCAGCTGGAACGGCGCCGTGAACGAGGCGATCAGCGGCATGGCCGAGGGCATGGCGGCGATGCGGAGCTGTGCGCCGTGGCCTTGCCGCATGCCGATGATCTCCGCGCGCATGGCGTGGGCGTCGCCGACCAGCTGGCGCGCCCAGACCAGCACGCGCTCTCCTTCGGGCGTAAAGCCGAGAAAACGTGAGGAGCGTTTCACCAGCGGCGCGTTCAGCATTTCCTCGAGCTGCTGGATGCCCTGGGAGAAGGTCGGCTGCGCCACGCCGCAGCGCTCGGCGGCGCGGCCGAAGTGCTTCTCACGCGCAAGCGCGATCATGAATTCGAGCTTTTCCAGCACCGGCACCTCCCGAGCGCTAAACGCGCATGCGCTGGCATTAGCTGACTACATCATTCGTCCGCTGGGAACCCCTGTTATCGTGGAGTTGGGAGGCGCCGTCGGGATCTTGATCGCCGTTCCGGAGCGAACGGCCAGTTAAGGAGACGGCGATCCGACGCGTGAGAATGCAATCACTTACGAGTGTCGCTCGACATGACCTCGGGGCAGGCCGTGTTCGGCTAAGCCCTAGGCGGCGCCACACGCGCTATTGTGAGTCCCGGTGCGCTTCTTCAACTTGGTCAGGCGCTGAGTCCGTTATCTCCGGGGTCCGTCTCTGGCATCACGACAGGCTGTCCCGTCCCAATACCGGTATGTACCGCAACCGGCACGATCTCTTCGCACGTAGCCGTATACCCGCGTTTGGGAGTCCCGGCGATTGCAAAAGCGCGCGCACTGAGTTTGCGTCCAGCCATATTGACCGGTGCATCGCTGGAAGCAAAGGCTGGTCTGCGCGTCGGCGGGAGATCCCATTCCAGCCGCAGCAAATGCAGCGCCCGCCAAGACCAATGTGGAAAGAATTTTCATCGCCGATGTCCTCGTGGATGACTAAAGACGCAAATGTGGCGCGATGGACGCACACGTCTCTATCGGGGTTCATCCGTGTAATCGGCGATGTCATTGTGTAGACATCGATCCAGGTCCGGAGGGCGCTGACCTCAAGCTGGAATGCGGCGAACGCGAGTGCGAGACGCCGCCTCCTGCATTGCCGCCGTTGGGTTTGCCAACGCCCATCATGTGGCCAGGTGCGAGACGTTCTTCACCACCGTGTAGCACTGTAGGCCTTCGACGCCGCCCTCTCGGCCGAAGCCGCTGTCCTTGACCCCGCCGAACGGCGTTTCAGCGCTCGAAGCGACGAAGTGGTTGATCGACAGGTTGCCCACCTCCACGCCCTGCGACAGGCGTTCCACGTTCCGTGCCGAATTGGTGAAGGCATAGCCGGCAAGACCGTAGGGCACGGAGTTCGCTTTCTCGATCGCCTCGTCCACGTTTCTGACCGGGCTCAAGAGCGCCAGAGGCCCGAACGGCTCCTCGCGCATGGCACGGGCGTCATCGGGCACGTCGGCAAGCACGGTCATCGGAAAGTAATAGCCGAGATTACCGATGCGGCTACCGCCGGCAGCGACGCGCGCGCCCTTGGCCTTGGCATCGGCAACCAGCATCTCCATCGCTGCGATGCGGCGCTCGTTGGCAAGCGGCCCCATCTGATTGGCGGGGTCCAGGCCGTTGCCAACCTTCAAGACAGCGGCCTTCTCGCTGAACACCTCGGTGAAGCGATTGTAGATCTTCTCTTCCACGAAGAAGCGCGTCGGCGATACGCACACCTGCCCGGCGTTGCGGGATTTGCCGATGACGGAGGCCGCGGCCGTCGCGGCCGGATCAACATCCTCGCACACGATGACGGGTGAGTGGCCGCCAAGCTCCATGATAACGGGTTTCATATGGGCACCGGCCACGGTGGAGAGATGCTTACCCACGGGGACGGAGCCTGTGAACGTCACGAGGCGCACGGATGGTTGCGGGATCAGATACTCGGAAATCTCGGACGGCTTGCCGAACACCAGATTCAGCACGCCCGCCGGCAAGCCCGCATCGGCGAACGCCTTTACGAGTTGGAAGGCGCCGGCCGGCGTTTCTTCGGATGCCTTGAGAATGATCGAGCAGCCGGCGGATAGCGCACCGCCGACCTTGCGCGCAGGCGAGCTCATCGGGAAGTTCCACGGCGAGAAAGCTGCGACGACGCCGATGGGTTGGCGGAGAACCGAATGGCGCATGCCCGGCTCGCTCGGGATGATACGGCCGTAGATGCGGCGGCCTTCCTGCGCGTCCCATTCGATGATCTCGCAGCCGCGGACAATTTCCAGCCGTGACTGCGCAATGGGCTTGCCCTGCTCGAGGGTCATGACCACGGCCATCTCCTCCACGCGCTCGCGGATGAGGCCGGTCGCCTTCATGATGATCTCGGCGCGCTTGGCCGGCGACGTGCTGGACCAGACCTTGAACCCTTTCTCGGCGGCGGCCAGCGCATCGTCGAGGTCGGCCGTTGTGGCATGCGGCACGGTGCTCAGCACGCTTTCGTCCGCGGGGTTGAGCACGGGCTGACCGCTCCGGGTGCGCCATTGGCCGTCGATGTAAAGTTTCAGCTCGGGGTACTGGGGCATGCGTGTTGTCCTTGGGGTTGCGTGGATGGTGCAGGCTCGATCGAGTTCTGCGAATGATGTGTCACTCGATGAACGTCTCGATCGGAAGAAATTCGACCAGCTCGCCGAACCGGACACGCTCGCGTTCTTCAGGCAGAACGATCACTCCGGCAGCCTTTGTCAGCGGCGACAGCATGGCTGGGCTTTGCTTGTGCCAGGGAATGGCCGTGCTCATACCGAACCGCTCAGCTGCGATGCCGGCGAGCAGGTATTGCCTGAGGCCCCTCGGCTTCTCGAAGGAGAAGCCTGCGGGAAGATGAAGCGGGCTCGTGAAGGGACCAATCACGCCGCACAGCGCGTCGACGATGGGCCTTCCGAAGGCAACAAAGGCGATGAAAGCCGCGGTTGGGTTGCCCGGCAGCGCGAGGATGGGGCAGTCGTCGATGTCGCCAAATCCGACGGGCCGGCCCGGCTTGATAGCGACCGGCCAGACATCCAGAACGCCGCGCCGCCCGATGATGTTGCGGACATGGTCCTCTCGACCGACCGACATGCCACCTGTTGTGATCAGAAGATCGCAGTCTCGCGCCGCAGCGAGGAGGTGTCCTTCGACTTCAGCAGGATCATCACGGACAATGCCGTAGTCTTTCACCTCCGATGACGCCGTATCGAGCAGCCCGAGCAGCAACAGGCGATTGGCATCCCAGATCTGGCCGCGATCCCGCATCTGGCCCGGCTCGCACAGCTCGTCGCCCGTGGAAAACAGCCCGATGCGCAGTTTTTGGCGGACGTCGAGATGGTCGATACCGAGCGATCCGACCAGCGCGATGTCTTGCGAGCGCAGACGATGTCCTCCCAGCAAGATCCGCGTGCTCGCTGAAATGTCCTCGCCGCGTCGGCGTCAGTTGTCCTTGCCGCGGGCATCGCTGGCAATGCGGACGCGGTCCTGATCGATGCTGCAGATCTCCTGCGCAACAACGCGGTCGGTTCCCTTCGGCAGCGATGCGCCTGTGAAGATCCGGACCGCCTGCCCACGTTTGACCTCACCGCCGAATGGATGTCCTGCGGCCGCCTCTCCGACGATCTTGAGATGCGCTCGACCATCCCTGCCCAGATCGGCGGTGCGGATGGCAAACCCGTCCATGGCCGAGCAGTCGTACAAAGGCAGGTCGATCGGCGATACGAGATCGGAGGCGAGGATGCGGCCGCGCGCATGCCACAGGGGCACGCGCTCCTGATCCTTGATCGGCGTCAGTTGGCTCAGCACAACATCGAGCGCATCGGTCAAACGCAGGGATGCGTCGCCACGGCCATTTTCAGGATTGAGCGGTGCGGATGGCATGATGCGCGGCAGCGGCTTGCAGTACGCCAGGCGCTGCAAGCCCAATCCTTTCGTCAGGCCGTCTTGATCCAGACGGCTTTGACGTTGAGATACTCGTCCAAGTGTTGCTGGCCCGATTCCCGGCCGTAGCCGCTCATCTTGTACCCGCCGAACGGGACGGCGGGGTCCATCGCCTGGTAGCAGTTGACCCAGACGGAGCCTGCCCGCAGCCCCTTCGCGAGGCGATGCGCCTTGCTGACATCGCGGGTCCACACGCCGCTGCCAAGTCCGAAGCTCGTGGCATTGCCGCGCCGGACGACCTCATCGATATCGTCGAAGGGAATGGCCGAGATGACGGGCCCGAAGATTTCCTCCTGGGCGATGCGCATGTCATCGCGGACGTCTGCAAACACGGTGGGGGGAACGAAGTAGCCCTTGGCCAGATCGCCTTGCGTTAGCCGCTCGCCGCCGACCACGGCTCGGGCGCCTTCGGACTTGCCGATACCGAGATAGCTGGTCACCCGCGTGAGCTGCTCTTGCGACACAAGTGGGCCGATCTGTGTGTCAGGGTCCGCGCCGTTGCCGACTTTCAGACTCTTGCCGAAGGCGCCGACGCGCTCGACGAACTCGTTGTAGACCTTGCGCTCGACAAACAGGCGCGTGCCAGCGCTGCAGATCTGTCCGGAATTGGCGAACACCGCCATGCCGGCGCCCGGTGCTGCGGTTTCGAGATCGGCGTCGGCAAAGACGATGTCAGGCGACTTGCCGCCAAGCTCCAACGACACGCGCTTCAGGTTGCCGGCCGAGGCCTGCACGATCTTCTGGCCCGTGATGTGCGAACCCGTGAACGCGACCTTGTCGACACCCGGATGTGAAGCGAGGGCCGCGCCCGCGGTTTCGCCGTATCCCGGCACGATGTTGACGACGCCCGGCGGAACACCGGCTTCGAGAATCAGCTCGCCCAAGCGCAGTGCCGTCAGCGGAGCTTCTTCCGCCGGTTTCAGGATGACGGTGCAGCCGGTGGCCAGCGCCGGGCCGATCTTCCAGATCGACGCCGTCAGCGGCCCGTTCCAGGGAATGATCGCGCCGACCACGCCGACGGGCTCCTTCAGCGTGTAGGAGAAGATGTCGCCGGGTAGCGAATTGTCGATGGTTTCACCGACGAGCGATGTGGCCTTGCCCGCGTAGTAGCGCAGCATGCCGAGTGCGCGGCGCTTGTTGCCCATGGTGCGGCTGACGGGGGCGCCCATGTCCAGTGTATCGAGCAGGCACAGCTCCTCGATGTGCTTTTCGACGAGGTCCGCAAGCTTGAGAAGCAGCTGCTGCCGGTCATAGGGCTTCACCCGGCTCCACGGCCCGGCGAAGGCACGGCGTGCCGCGTCGACGGCGCGATTGACGTCCTCCGCGTCGCCTTCAGCGACTTTGGCCAGCACCTCGCCGGTGGCAGGATTGGTGCTGTTGAACGTCTTGCCGGAAACGGCGTCGACCCATTTGCCGTCGATCAGCAGGCGCTTGACCTTGCCGTCGAGGAAGGGATGGCGGGATGCTGATTTCTCCATCACGGTCATGTCTCACTCCTTGCTCTTGTCGTTCCCAACCATATCCGATTGGATATATCGATCAGGGCTGGGAGCCTGGGATCGCTTATGGATGTCGGGTTTCAGTTCTCTGCTCTTGCGACGCCTCCAAGCGGGCAAGCGCAGCCACGAAGGAGCTGACGCCGCTAGTGCGCAAAGGCACGAAGGGCTTGCCGATGTGCCGGCATAGACGCTTGACCGCGGCTACGGCCTCATGGCTGACGCAGTCGACCGGAAACATCACCACGTCCGCACGGCTGACAAGCCCGGCCAGAAGGCCATTGCGTTCCTCCATGCCGCCGTCGTGATGCAGGACCGTTGCGCCGGTCTGCTCGCCGACGTCGCGGATGTGGCTCACCTGGTTGGCGCGCCCGCCAACGTAGAGCAGGCATCGTCCATCGAGGCGTATGACATGCTTCTGAGCACCATCGCCACTGGAGCCGATCAAGTTGGCTTCAAGGGCTTGCAGCTCTTCTGCGAGCGCCATTTCGCGGATCTCCGCGGCTTCGCTCCGGCTCTGTTCCTGCCGCAGTTGATCTGCGAGGCGCGCGGTACGCGCTTCGATCGATGTCCTGCGCCGGCTTTCAGACGCGACTTTCCTTTCCAGATCGGCCACCAGTCCCGACAGCGTCACGAGCTCGCTGGCATCGTCCGCCTTGGCCCGGACGCCATCCTTGGCCTCCGCGATACGCTTGGCGAGGAGCGCACCGAGATTGCGTATCTTGCTGTCGCGCGCTGAAAACCCGCCGCGCAACTGCTCCTGCTGCCGGCGCAGTGTCCCTTTGAGCTCCAGGTTCTCGGCTTCGAGTGCGCTCAACCGGCGAATGTCTGCCCGGTTGGCCGCGCCCACCAGATGCGAGAGCATGTGGACCTCGCCGAACACCTCGCGCACCAGGCCGTCGGTAGTGCTGGCATGCGTGAGGGTGGCCCAGTACGCACCCGGAATCTCGCCACGCTTGACGGCGTCGCGCCAGCAAGTGCGGACTTCGTCTTCCGTCTTGGCCTGTGCGAACTGCGTGATCGTCGGCTTGTGGCGCTTGTCGAGAGCCTTGTGGAGGAGCTTCGCGGCGCTGTCGTGCTGGCCGGCAAGGAGCACGGCCTGGCCATGCAACTCGTGGTCGTTCGACCCGAGCGTTTTCAGGTTGGCCTTTTCCAGGATATGGCGCAGCTCACCCGTCGAGAGGCACGTGCCGATGATGGAGCAGTGCAGATGCCGGGAAAGCTCCCAGATCTTGGTGCGCCGCTCCGGTGGCACAGCGGCACCGTTGCGCCCGGGATTGACGAGCGTCAGAGGCGCGGAAAAGAGGGCGGCGGAGGCCACGGAGCTGCTTGGCCCGGCCTGAAAATGCAGCGACAGAGGATTGAATCGCGAGGTCAAGTTTATGCCCATCGATATATTCTAATGGATATATCGATGCTGGCACAGCCGCGTAAAGAGCGCAAGGGTGCGCAATGCACGGGTCCTCGCGTCTAAGTTTAGAGATTTGATCCGACCCGGTCGTTCGAGCATCGATGCAGGCCCTGCCGGCAGCATGAGATACCTTCAACGCCACTTGTGATCGAAGCGCGCGCCAGCCAGAGGCCTACGTCACTGCAGCATCGCGAGCAGGGACGGTGTGGCCAATTCCTGTACGCCGCCTGATCCGCGAACGACGAAACGGGCCGCGATGCCGCGGTCGCGCGCGTATGTCATGCCTGCACCGGGCCCCAGGACGGTTAGAGCGGTTGCAAGAGCGTCAGCCATCATGCAGCTCTGATGCAGAACGGTAACAGAGCTGAGATCGTGTCCGGCGGGGCACCCTGTGCGCGGATCGATTGTGTGGGCATAGCACTTGCCTTCCGACATGAAGGAACGCCATCGGTCTCCGGACGTGGCGATGCTCAGCTCGTGCAGGGCCACCAGCCACTCGCTCGGCTCTCCCTGGGCTGTCGGCGGGGAAGGCTCAAACGCCACCCACCAGGGCGTGCCGTCCGGCTTTACGCCGCGGCCGCGCAGCTCGCCGCCGATCTCGACGATGAAGTGCCCGGCACCGGCCTCCTCAAGGAACCTCGCAACCAGGTCGACGGCAAATCCCTTGGCAATGCCGCACAGGTCGAGACGCAGTCCGCCGGGTTGCCACGCTCGATTCCGGTCTGCGTCGATGCCGATGGAGGACCAGCCGCATTGCGCAGCAGCATTCCTGATCTCGGTCGGTGACGGTACCCGGCATTGTGAGCTTCTGGGGCCAAAGCCCCATAGATCGACTAAGGCGCCAATCGTCGGATCGAAAGCTCCGTGCGTGTCGCGCGCCAGGTCGAGCGCCACTCTAAGAACATGTATCATCTCGGCAGGGAGTGAACACCATTGCCCCGGCTCGGCGGCGTTGAATCGGCTGAGAGCGGAGCTCCGCTCCCACGGGCTCATTTGCGCGACGACAAGATCCAGTCGCCGGCCGATGTCGGGCAAGAGGTCTCGCGCGGCATCCTGGTCGCGATGCACCAGCTTCACCGACCACGTCGTACCCATGGTCTCGCCCGACAGCACCTGGATTTGCCCGGGCGCTGCAGAGGCGGCCTCGCGCGCGATACGCGCCGGAACAAGCACGCGCCGTTCCGCTGGGCCGACGCACGCACTCACCATCGTGACACGTCCGGCAAGCGTGTTGCGATCATCATATCTACTGCGGCAGCGCTTCGAGCGTCGCCGTGTAGCTCACACGGCGTGTGGCATTGGTGACATCAGAGGGCAAATCCTGCATCTCGGCATTGAGCCAATACATGCCAGGCTCGGCGAGCTTGAATGTGATCTCACCCTCCGCATCGCTGGTCACGGTCATCTCGTTCAACTGGTCGCGATAGCGGATGCCGCCCTGGATGATGCTCACTTTCATGTTGCTCGCCGGCTTGCCATCGACGACGAAGCGGAACTTGGTCTCCTGGCCAACGACGAGATCGTTGGGATGCGTCACGGGCACCAGCTCCAACCCTGATCCCGCGAGCTTGAGCGCAGTGGTCGTCGGCTTGCCCGAGCTGACGAATGTCTCCATCCGGCTTTGCGACTGGGTGATCTTGAGCTCGGGTGCATTGGCCGGCACTTCCTTGGCCAGCGCTTCGGCAGTGTTGCCTCGCCAGCGCTTGGTTTGGCCGCCTTCCTTGTAGGCGGCGAAGATCGAGTCATTGAGCACGGCCAGTTTGTAGGTCCCCTTCTGGGTCAGATGCACATCGAAGGTGCTGCGATAGCGCCCGATGCTTCCGTTCTGGGCTTCGGCACGGCTGCCGTCAGGCGCCGTGATCACCAGATCGCCTGGCCGCCCCCCACGTCGCCCGCCTCCCTTCTGCTTAACGCCGACCGCCGCGGTTTCCGAGGGGTCGACACCGATGTTGGCCAAGCGCATGGGAAAATGCTCGAAGTAGAACAAGTCGTTGGAGACCGCAGCATCGACCGTGACCCACGGATCATCGCCGGACAGGACGGTGGCCGATGGCAGCATCCATGCGCGATGCGCGTCCGCCGGCAACGGCAGGCACAGCAGCATTCCCAGAACAGACAATCCGGCCAAACGTTTCATCGGACTCTCCTTTGCCTCAGCTCAGGGCTTCAGTTCGACAGCGACCGCACCAAGCTCATGCTGCCCCTGAATCTTGAGAACCTCGCCGCCCTTGGGCGGCCATTGAATCGGAATCTTGACCAGCTCCCGCCCGCCGACTTCGCGCGCAGCTTCGACGACGAGCTGGTATTCGCCCGGAGGCAGGTCAGCCATTGGATTGGCGTTCGGGCCGAAGTTGAGCGCGTGCTCACCGACGGGCCTGGTGGCGCTGCTCAAACCATCGACGGGCATGGCGAGATCGCGCCCCGCACGACGCCACCACTGGCGCAAATCCTTGAGCCACTTGGTGCCCTCGTTGTTGCGTGCCTTCACGTCGTACCAAACCGCCAGATTGGCGGCGATCGTCTGGTCCGGACGCTCGAGCCAGATCGCCACGTAGGGCCGGTGATACTCCGCCACGTTCAAGCGGGGGATCTCGATCTTGAGCGTCATGTCGGCGGCGAGCGCTGGCACTGCAGCCAACGTGGTCGCACCAAGCGTCAACAGAATGCGCATCGGAAGTGTCTCATTGATGGATGACGAACAGGACGATCAGAAGCGGAATGACGAACCCGAGGGCGACCGTCGGCCAGGTTGCGGGACGGGTGCGGGCGTGCATTTTCATGAGCAACAGGCCCGTGACGCAGAAGATCAGGCACGCGGCGGCGAATAAGTCGATGAAGAGGCTCCACAGCGCGCCCGTGTGACGGCCCTTGTGCAGATCGTTCAAGAACGCGATCCAGCCTCGGTCCGTCCGCTCGTATTTGACGTCCCCCGTGGCCGTGTCGATGCTGACCCAGGCGTCGCCACCCGGGCGGGGCAGCGAGACATAGATCTCTGCGCCGGACCACTCGCCGTCGCGCCCGGAGAGGTTGATCGCGAGGCGACCCTCGATCCAGGCGGCCACTGGCGCCGGCAGGGGCGCGTTGCGCACGTCGGGGCGGGTACTGACAAGACCCAACAGCTCCGCCGGCAAACGCTTCTCGCGCGCGTGCACGTCGGGCTTGGATTCGATCCGGCCGGCATGATTGAGCGTAATGCCTGTCACCGTGAAGAGCAGCATGCCGATGAGGCTCAGCGCGGCACTGATCCAATGCCACTGATGCAGTTGCCGCAACCAGAACGCGCGGCTGCTGGGCTTCGGTCGCTTCGCATTGGTCATTCAGCGCACGCGCTTTCGATGTCCTGGGCATACCCACACCTCCTGCCTCATGCGCGATGTGGTTGCCGGAGTCGCGCCGCTCGCCGGAACGCGTATTTGCGCGCATGGCGCCACCGCTTGAGCAGGGATGGCTTTTGTGCGCGAACATGTGGCTTGGACGGCTCCGGGATCACAGCCTCTAGAGCGCGCGATGGCTGCAAGCTCGCGAGCTCGATGAGTTGGCGAACACGGGCATCATCGTGCCGGCCGAGAAACTGGATCACATCGGCGCGAAACTCGGGCGGTGCGATGTGCAGGCATTTTTCCACCCACGATGCCGCCTGCTCCACGTTCCCCGCCCGCAACAGCAAGCGTGCTGTGTGGAACTGCGCGCGGAAACAGCCCCGTCGTGCAGCGCGCAGGTACCAGCGCGGCGCTGCGTCGGGCTTGACGTGGCCGGTCCAACCTTCCTCCAGCCAACGCCCGATCATGTTCATAGCCTTGGCATTGCCACGACGTGCTGAGCGCACAAGGAGCGACAGTGCAGTTTTTGCAGTCGCGGCCGAGGCGTCGCGCTGCAGGAGCAGGCTGGCGAGATTGAAACAACCCCAGGGATCATTGGCGTCGGCGGCAATCCGATACCAGGCGGCTGCTTCGACGACATCCCTTTGCGTTCCGAGCCCCAACTCATAACAGCGGCCAAGCATGTTGGCGCCTTCGGCATCGCCGGCTTTGGCGGCACTGCGGAACCAGCGCAAGGCGGCGGCGGGGTCGGCGGCAACACCGTGACCTGTGAGCAGCATATGCCCCCACGTCACCTGCACGCGGCGCTCACCGGCAACGGCTGCCCGACGCGCCCAATCCGCTGCGCGCTCGGGATCCTCGGACAGCAAACGCCCGTAGCTCTCATTATCCTGCCAGATCGGCAGAGGCGGCCGGCTTCCATTCGGCGCAAAGGCATCTGTAGGAGAGCTGCGCATCAGAGATCAGCCCAGCGGCGCAAAAGGTTGTGGTAGTGATTCGTCAGCGCGACGACACTGGCGCTCTCATCGGAGAGCTGCTGGCGCACCTGCAGGATCGCCATGTCCAGATCGTAAAGCATGGCCCGCTGGCCATCGTCCTTGACCATGGACTGCGTCCAGAAAAACGACGACCATCTTTGTCCGCGCGTCACTTCGGTGACGCTGTGAAGGCTCGTAGCCGGATAGACGACCATGTCACCGGCTGGCAGCTTCACCGTGTGGCTGCCGTAGGTGTCCTGTATGATCAGCTCGCCGCCGTCATACGCTTCCGGCGGCGTGAGAAACAACGTGGACGACACGTCGGCGCGCATGCGGATGCCGGCGCCTGGTACGGCGCGAATAGCCCCATCGACATGCGCCCCGAACTTCATACCAACGTCGTAACGATTGAACATCGGCGGCAGGACGCGGAACGGCAAAGCGGCCGCATTGAACATCGGATTGCGGCCGAGAGCGCGCAGAATGATCTCGCCGGCCTCGCGGGCGGCTGCTGAATTCTCCGGGATTTGAAGGTTGAGCTTCGATTTCGCAGCTTGCTCACCCGCCGTGGCCTTGCCATCGATCCAGGCAGCTTCCTCGAGCACCTTGCGGCTGTGCGCGACTTCCTCAGCCGTGAGAACCTTTTCAAGACGTACCAGCATACCCGCATTTCTCGAAACAGGATGAGAGGGCGCGTTTTGTGCGCCCTCTCACCGGTTATCAGCCGCATGTCAGGATTGCGGCTTTCAGAACTTCTTTCCGACAGTGAACACGAGCGTACGGCCCGGGGCGATGACGGCGCGATTGCCGAAGCTCGCATCGTAGTTGAGCTCGTCCGTCAGGTTGTAACCGTTGACAGCCAGCTTCCAGCTGTCGATCTCGTAGGACACGAGCGCATCGAACGATAGCGTGCCCGGAATGATCGACGTATTGCCGGAGTTGGCGAAGATCTCGTCGGTCAGTGTCACGCCGGCACCGACGATCGTCTTCCCGCGGCCGAGGTTCATGATCTTCGAGATCTCGTACGTGGTCCACACGGTGAACGCGTGTTCCGGCACGAAAGCTACGCGGTTGCCCTTGTTGGCATTCTCCGGGGTGATATTGGGTGCTGTACCCGAGCGCGCGTTGTGCAAGATCTCGCTGTCCATGTAGGCATAAGCCGCCTGCACGATCCACGCGTCGGTGATGTTGCCGGTGACGCCGAGCTCTACGCCTTGCACGCGCTGTTTTTCGCCCGTCGGTACGACCTCGCCGGATGTCGAGTCCGTGATGCGCGCGTTGGTTTTCTCCACGCGGAACAGCGCTGCGGTCAGACCAAGCTTGCCGCCCATCAGGGTGTACTTGGCACCGATCTCCCAGAGATCGTTTTCTTCCGGCTTCTGGCTCGCATCGCCGATTGACGCGTTGTCGTTGCTGATGAACTGCCCGGCCAGTCCCGAATAGGAGCGCGCCCAGGTCGCATAGTAGGTCTGGTTCTTGGTCGGCTCCCAGATCATGCTGGCTTTAGGGCTGACGAAGTCCGTATCGGCGTCGGTATCGACCGCGCACGTCGGCGTCGTGCCCGTGTTTCCAGGAGCACCGGGTGGAGTACACCCGACCCAGAGGCCGGTTGAGGTATCCGTCGCCTTGTAGGAGGCCGAGTACTTGTCCCAGCGAACGCCGCCGAGGAGCGAGAACTGCGGTGTCAACCAGACCCGATCACTCGCGAACAGCGCGAAATTGGTCGCGTCCGCCTCCTTCAGTGCATTCTGGTTCTTGGTGACGAACAAGCCCGGCTGCTTGTACAGCGGATCAGCGATCGTGCCCGGAAGCTTGGTTGCCGAGTTGGCGAGCTGTGTCCTCTCATCGTGCTGGTAGAAGACGTCGATACCGGCCACGAACTCGTGCCGGAGGAAGCCCGTGTGGAACTTGGCAATGGCCGTGGTGATGTTCTGGGCGCCCCACGTCTCCTGATCGAAGCCGGCCGGACCGCCAAACCCGTAGGGGACATTAAAGTTGCCAGATGCAACGCCATTCATGCACGCCGCTGCGGTGCAGTTGACAACCGTCTGTGCGAAATAACGATCGTATGCGGCCAGGCGCGTATCGTTCTGGATGGTCAACACGTCATTGACCTTGTGGGACAGCCGCGCCGTCAGCATGTCGACTCTCGAGTCATCGAGATCAGTCGACTTGCCATAGAAGTTGTCGCGCGGCGTTCCGAACTCCGTGATCGGCCGGCCGAGCCGTCCTCCCGCGCCGTCCGGATCGATGATCGGCACACCCATGTCCGGCTTGCGCTCGCCCTTCTGGTGCAGATAGTTGATCGTGAGCTTGGTGTCGGTGCCGAGACCGAACGCCAACGATCCAAGGAAACCCCAGCGATCCGAGAAGAGGTGGTCGCGGTCAACCAGGTCCTGATCGTGGTACATGCCCACGGCGCGCGCCGCCGTGGTCTCGTTGATCTGCTTGTTGACGTCGATGGTCGTCCGCACCAGCGGGCCCGTCCCGACACTGATATCCATGCTGGCTTCGTCGCCACGATGCGCCGTCTTCTGCTGGATGTTGATGGCGCCGCCGGTCGTGCCCATGCCGAAGCTTTCCGACGACGGGCCCTTGATCACCTGGACCTGCTCGTAGGCGAAGCTGTCGCGGACATAGACGCCGAAGTCACGCAGGCCGTCGACATAGATGTCGCCCTTGGCCTGGAAGCCGCGGATACGAAACTGGTCGCCATTCATACCGCCGCCGCCTTCGCCGATGGCGACGGTTATGCCTGGCACGTTGCGCAGAGCCTGATCCAGCGTCGTGACGTTCTGCTCCTGAAGCGTGCGCTGTGAAACGACATTGACCGTCTGAGGCGTGTCCTGAACAGTTCCCGGCAGACGACCGATCCCGGTCCCTGCCTGCAGAGTGTTGGGTTGGCTGACAGGACGCGCGTCGGGATCTCCCGCGCCGATGGCCGGAGCGGGAGCGGCCTGCTCGACGGGAGCCGGCGTGCTTTTGGCTTGGGGCCTCGATTTGGGAGCGGCTTTCTTGCCTTCGACGACCAATGGCGGCAACGTCACCTGCTGCGCAGCGGCCGTCGTCGCTAGCGCGAGAGACGCAACACCCACCGACACATAACCCAACGGCCGCTTGTCACCCTTCTTACCCGCGTCGGCCCGCTCCGCGTTCGCCTCAAGGCAACCCGATCCCCCAAGTCCCACAACCTTCTCCTCCAGCCCCGTGGACAATCATCACCACCACAATCCCTCGGGATCGCGGGTGCTCGACTTCGTGTTGGTGGGTGGCTGGCGCGTGGCCGTAGTGGCTGCCTACACACGACGGTTCACTCAAATAAACATGACTGTAAATGTCAAGAATAATGAAGGACCCTTAGACCCATTGCGCAATATTGATGTATGCAGGTCACAGCTCCGCCGACATTGCCGATTGGGTTGTCGTCGGCACATTCGCGAGACACCAGCACACAGGCGCACGTGCACGCGCGCGACAAGGGGCCACGATGGTTCACACGTGAACCGCGGTACGCCGCAAGTCGCCATTTGGTTTGCAGGTCAGGTGAAGTAACGCCTCAGGTCCGAATGGAAGCCGCACAGGCAAGGTGCTCGCGCCAGGCAGAGGAAGCGGACATGGTGCCCCGCAGCTACGCTTTCATGACGGTGAGAGCGCCAAGGCCATTATCCACTGGATAGCTGACATGATGGTCTTCTTGAGACGTGTCAGCAGCGAACATGTACGATCAACATGACATTGCGCGAGCCGCGGCTTGCGCGGGACGCAACTGTTGCCAGGTTGCCGCAATTGTCTTCAATTGCATAAGCTTCGTCCTACCCTGACGAAATGCTGCGACGGGATTTGGCCTTGTCAGCGTCTTCCTTGTCGCGGGACCATCGAGCCCTTCAGAAAGCGCAAGATCGAGGCAATCCATGTGGCGCAGCATTGTGGTGGCCTTAATCGCCGCAGCAGCTCTCGGTCTGGGGCTCTGGGCCACCTTACGAAACCAACCGGATGGTCCACGGACTGCTTCGGCTGAAAAGGTCGTTGCCGGTCAGACAGTCGAGAAGGGGCGTGGCAAAGGTGCAGGTGCGGGCAGAGCCGTCGCCGTCGAAGCCGCGACGGCACGCGGTGCCAAGACCACGACGGACATTCGTGCCATCGGCAGCCTCCGGTCCGACGAGTCTGTTCAGATCACCTCGGAGATTGCCGGTCGGGTCGCTGAAGCGAATTTCCTCGAAGGTGGTTTCGTCAATGCGGGTGATGTCTTGGCCAAACTGGACGATGCGTTGGCACAAGCCGAACTCGCCGATGCGCAGGCGCGTTACGATCTTGCGGAAGCGAACAATGATCGCGCCAAGCAGCTCTCACGCACAGGGAATGTGACCGAAAAAGCCATCGACGAAGCTGCAACCAATTTTGAGATCGCCCGCGCGGCACTGGAGCTGCAGAAAGTCCGCCTGTCAAAGCATACCATCACTGCTCCGTTTGCGGGGAGGGTCGGCCTGCGCAGGGTATCGCCAGGCGGGTTCATTGCCATCGGCACGACGATCGTCAATCTCGAGAAGATTGACTTCCTCAAGGTGGACTTCAAGCTGCCGGAGTTGCTTCTGTCATCCGTTGCCGTCGGCCAGACAGTGGATGTGGTGGTTGACGCGCTTCCCGACAGAATATTCGCGGGCGAGATCTACGCTATCGATCCTCTGGTGGATGTGAATGGGCGCGCGCTGGCTCTCAGGGCGCGGTTGCCCAACGCGGATCTGGCGTTGCGCCCCGGCCTGTTCGCGCGTGTCCTCGTCAAGGGCAAGCAGACCCGCGAGGTGGTGCTCGCGCCTGAGAGCGCCATTGTGCCCAGGGGTGGCGAAACGTTCGTGTTTCGCATCGACGCCGGTAACGCGATCGAGACGAAGGTCAAGCTGGGCGAGCGCCGGGGATCGGAGGTGGAGATCCTGGAAGGCGTGTTGCCCAACACGCAGCTTGTCACCGCCGGACAACTGAAGCTGCGCAATGGCTCACCCGTCGAGGTGATCGACCGCGCACCCGAGCCGGCGCCCGGCAAGGCCGTCGACAAGAAGGACGGCACATGAGCCTTTTTGAATTCTGCATCCGCCGGCCGGTTTTCTCCACAGTCCTGAGCCTTGTGCTGGTTCTGCTCGGCATCGTTTCGTACAGCCGACTGACGGTCCGCGAATATCCCAATGTCGACGAGCCGGTCGTGTCAGTGTCGACCACCTATCCAGGCGCCTCCGCCAGCATTATCGAAAGTCAGATAACACAGGTTCTGGAAGGCTCCATCGCGGGTATCTCCGGCATCGATGTGCTGGAATCAACCAGCCGCGCCGAGAGCAGCCGTATCACCATCCGCTTCCAGTCCGACGTGGACCCCGATGTCGCTGCCAGCGACGTGCGCGATCGAGTGAGCCGCGTACGCCGTCGCCTGCCAGTCGAAGTGCAAGAGCCGACGATCGCCAAGGTCGAAGCGGACGCGCAAGCAATTCTGAATCTTGTCTTCACCAGCGAGCGCATGAGTGCGCTGGAGATTACGGATTATGTCGATCGCTTCGTTCTGGACCGTCTGAAGAACCTGAATGGCGTCGCCGACGTGACCATCTATGGCGAGCGCCGATACGCAATGCGCATCTGGATCGACCGCGAAAGGCTCGCGGCCCTCAATCTCACGGTCCAGGACCTGGAGGATGCACTGCGGGCGCAGAACGTGGAGTTGCCTTCCGGTCGTATCGAAAGCCGCGACCGCGAGTTTGCGGTATTGTCGCGCACAGGCTTGGTCACGCCCGAGCAATTCCGCAACATCATCATCAAGATCGCCGACGGCCACCAGGTCAAGCTTGGTGAAGTGGCACGCATCGAGCTCGGGGCGGCCGACGAGCGGCGTGACAGCCGTTACAATGGCCAACCGGCAATCACGGTCGGCATCATCAAACAGGCCGTCGCCAATCCTCTTGACGTTTCTAATGCAGTCCGTGCCGTGATGCCGGAGATCAACCAATCGCTGCCAGAGGGGCTCTCCGCGACCATTGGCAACGACAGCGCGGTGTTCATCGACAGATCGATCAAGGCCGTCTATCACACGATCGGCGAGGCCATTCTGCTCGTAGTCCTTGTGATCGTCTTTTTCCTGCGCTCGCTGCGGGCTTCGCTGATACCGATCGTCACGATTCCAATCTCACTGATCGCGACTTTCACGTTGTTGTTCGCCATGGGGTTCAGCGTCAACACGTTGACGCTGCTGGCGATGGTTTTGGCCATCGGCCTCGTGGTCGATGACGCCATTGTCGTGCTGGAGAACATTTACCGCCGTATCGAAGAAGGCATGCAACCCATCGCAGCGGCCATCGAGGGCACTAAGGAAATCGGCTTCGCCGTCATCGCCATGACGCTGACGCTGGCCGCCGTCTATGCGCCGATTGCATTCGCGCCGGGACGAACGGGACGCCTTTTCCTCGAATTCGCTCTTGCCCTGGCAGGCGCGGTCGTCGTGTCGGGATTCGTTGCGCTCACACTGACGCCGATGATGTGTTCCAAGTTGCTCAAGCATAACCCGAGCCCGGGCCGCATCTTTGGCGTGATCGAGCGAGGGTTTACGTCATTCGAGAACAGCTATCGCAGCCTGCTGCAATCCAGCCTGCGCCGGCGCGGTCTTGTCGTGCTTGCAGCGATGGTCGTTGCGGCACTGAGCGCCGTGTTCTTCCTGCTTCTGCGTTCGGAGCTGGCGCCGGTCGAGGATCGCGGCCTCGTGCAAATTCGCGGCACGGGACCGGAAGGCGCGACGCTCGCCTATACAAGCCGCTACAGCGCCCAGGCCGGCGACATTCTGGCCAAGGTGCCCGAAATCGAGTCCATCCTCATCATCAACGGTAGCCCTGAGGTATCCCGCTTTCAGGCTACCGGTCGCCTTACCGATTGGGACACGCGCACACGCTCGCAACAGCAGATCAATGCCCAGATCAATCCGGAGCTGCGTCGGATTGCCGGTATGAACATCTCGGCTACCAACCAAGGCTCGTTTGGTGCGCGCGGATCGTCCCGCCCAGTGGAGTTTGTAATTCAGACCTCGGGTACGTACGAGCAGCTGCAGGAATACGTCGATCTGATGCTCGAGCGAACTCGTGCGTATCCTGGGCTGGAGAGCGTGGAAAGCGACCTGCAGCTCAATATGCCTGAATTCCGTATTGATATGGACCGGGCCAAGGTCGCTGATCTGGGCCTCGATGTCACTGTGGTCGGACGGACGCTGGAGACGCTGCTTGGTGGACGGCAGGTCACGCGTTTCGAGCAAAACGGCGAGCAGTACGATGTGATGGTACAGCTCGCGGCAGAGGATCGTGCCTCGCCGCAAACTCTGTCGACCATTTTCCTGCGTTCACCAAAAGGCGAAATGGTCCAACTGTCCAACATCGTGACCGTCAGGGAAGCTGTGGCGCCGAAGGAGCTGAAGCGCTTCAACCAGCTCAGAGCCGCCACGTTGTCCGCCAATCTGGCATCGGGCTACGCCCTCGGTGACGCTCTCACGTTTCTGGAACAGACCGCGCGCGAGGTTTTGCCCAATACCGCGTTGACCGATGTGGCCGGCCAGAGCCGGGAATATCGTGCCGCCGGCCAAAGCCTGGCACTGGTCTTCCTGCTCGCTCTCGGTTTCATCTATCTGGTATTGGCGGCGCAATTTGAGAGTTTTCGTGATCCTCTGATCATCCTCGTCACGGTGCCTCTGTCGATGACAGGCGCACTCGGCACGCTATGGCTGGCAGGCGGGACGCTCAACGTGTTCTCGCAGATCGGCCTCGTCACTCTTGTCGGCCTCATCACCAAGCATGGTATCCTTATCGTGGAGTTCGCCAACCAACTGCAGGAGAAAGGGCGCAGTCGCCTCGATGCGGTAATCGAGGCTGCGGGGCTGCGGCTCAGGCCGATCCTGATGACAACCGCCGCCATGGTGCTCGGCGCACTGCCTTTGGCGATCGCCACCGGCGCTGGCGCGGAGAGCCGTCAACAAATTGGCTGGGTTATCGTCGGCGGGATGACCTTCGGTACGCTGCTGACACTGTTCGTGATCCCAACAGTCTACAGCTTGATTGGGCAGGTGCATCGTGCCGAGGATACCGCGCCTGACGCTGCGCCGGTGCCGGCCGAGTGACTGTGGGCTCGCAAGCGAGCCCTAGCAGCCGAATCAAGCTGAACATTGCCCAGTGCTTCGATGGCTCAGCATCTACTGTGTGGCCAGCTCAGCCAGACCATCCGGGAAGTTGATCTGCGGCCTCCATCCAAGCTCGCGCTTGAGACGTGCCGAATCGGCCGTGATGTGCCGGACGTCGCCCAACCTGTACTGTCGGGTCACAATCGGAGGCGGACCTTTCAAGATTGCCGAAAGTGCGTGCGCTATATCGAAGATGGTGCGTGGCGTGCCGGAACCGACATTGAAGGCGCGCACACCCGACGTGTGCTGTTCGCAAGCCTGCGCAGTAGCGCTGGCTACATCGCGAACATGCACGAAGTCACGCCGCTGGCCGCCATCCTCGAATACTTTGGCGGCTTCGCCTCGCTTGAGGGCCGACGTGAAAATGGCTGCGACGCCGGCATAGGGCGTATCGCGAGGCATGCCGGGGCCATAGACGTTGTGATAGCGCATGGCGGCTACGGAGCCTCCGGTGACGCGTGCCCAATTCGAGGCATAGAACTCCTGCGCAACCTTGCTGCTCGCGTAGGCATTGCGCGGATCGAACGGCACGTCCTCGCTGACGAGCGTGGTTTCCAGCGGCTTGCCGCATTGGGGGCAGGGCGGCTCGAATTGACCGCGGGCGAGATCCGCTTCACTGCGGGGGGCGGGAGCAATCGCGCCGTGCGTGGGGCATCTGCCCAGGCCTTCGCCGTACACGACCATCGAGCTTGCCAGCGTAAGGCGGTTCACTCTGGCTCGCGCCATGGCGGCGAGCAGCTCGGCGGTGCCTACATCGTTGGAGGATGCGTAGTCGGGCAAGTCCTGGACATCGACTCCCAGGCCGACCTTTGCAGCCAGATGCACGACGGCTTCAATGCCGCGAAGGGCGTCGTCCAAAACGCCGGCATCGCGCACGTCGGCGCGGACGAACTCGGCATCCGCCGGCGGCAGCGCCTCCCTGCCGGCGTGAACATCTGTGCGCCAGGAATCGATCACACGGACACTGTGCCCGCGCGCGAGCAACTCGCGAACCACGTGTTGGCCGATGAAGCCGGCGCCGCCTGTGACGAGAACTCGCATGTCGATAAGCCTATCGTTGAGGAATGCGTGCGTTAGATGCCGCTGAACCAGTTGAAGCCCCGATCCTCCCAGTAGCCGCCGCGATAGGTGTTGGTGACCTCCATGGCAGTGATCCACTTCGGATTCTTGAAGCCGAGCTTCACGGCGGTGCGCAGGCGCAAGGGGAAGCCGAACGGGTCCGTGATGGGCTCGCCGGCATATTTGGTGGCAAGCAGCGTCTGAGGGTGCAGGGCGGACGGCATGTCGATGCTGCCGTAGTAGTCGTCCGCGCAGCGGAACGACACGTATTTGGCGGTCAAGTCGGCACCGACGCGTTTCAGGAAGTCCCCGAGGTTTATTCCGGACCACTGTCCGATGTAGTCCCATCCCTCCACGCAAATATGACGGATGATGACTTCCTGCTCGGGCAACCCGGAGATCTGGCGAAGGGTCCACGGGCGCTTGTCTTCGATCAGGCCTGCCAGCTCCAGCTTCCAGGTGTTGGCATCGACCGGTGCGATATCCTCGACGTCATAGTACGCGTTGAAGCGCGGCGGCTTGACGACCTCGGCAGGAGTGTAGGTCGGTGCGAGGTGATTTTGCCTGAAGAGGGCCGCTTGGGCGCGGTCGTTCCATTCCGACATCGCCTTGAGCACGCTCTGTACCGAGCTGCTGCTCGTGACGTCGCAACCGGTCAGCATCGACAGGGCACCCAAGCTCACGGCGCCGCGCAGAACGTTGCGACGGTCGATCGTTTCGATGAGGCGCTTGCTCTCAGCGAGCACGCTCTGATCGATGCCGTGCTTGGGCCGGAACAGAGATGGTCTGCGTATGCGCATGGCTTACCGCACTGTGTTGGGCTGGATATCCGAGCCGGTCTTGGATGAGGGAGGTCCTTGCGGGATGCGGGGCCCGCCCTTCAGCATGGCGAGCAGAGTCTTGGGAGCGATGAGCGCCAAGGTGACATGCACCACCACGAAACCGACGATCAGGACCATGCCGATGAAATGCGCGAGGCGCGCACCCTGGAAGTCATAGAAAAGGAAGGTCAGGCTCGAGAACTGGATCGGTTTCCAGACGATCAGGCCTGACACCACCTGCATGACGATGACGGCAATGACGCCGATATAGAGGAGGCGCTGCACGGCATTGTACTGGGTGAGGTCGTCGTGTTGCAGGTCGAGGCGGAGCGCCTTGCGGATCTCGTGCAGCACCTCGCCTGTGTGAATTGGCAAGAGCATGCGGCGGAAGCGGCCCGTGGCAAAGCCGTAGACAAGATAGGCCAGGCCGTTGATCCCGAGGATCCACATGGCAAAGAAATGCCACTGCAGGGCGCCCTCTGGCCCGCCTCCGATCGTGATCCACTCGGGGAAATGCAGCCAGCCGAACAGGACCTCGTCGTTGTAGATTTTCCAGCCGCTGCCGATCATGACGATCATGGCAAAGGCATTGGTCCAATGCATGATGCGTAGGGGCAGGGGATGCAGGCGGCGCGTCGCCGGCTCTTCGATCGGTACGGCCCTGTCCTCGGCGCCCTCCCGCTTCTCTGCAACAGCCATGGCGATGCTCCCTGACTCAGCGCTTGTACAAGGCGACGCGGATGATCTCGTCGGGTGCGACGGGCGTTGCCTGGCCTTCGCTCCAGGCGGGTGCGGCGTCGAACTCCGCCCGGCTCATGTCGAGGGACGCGAGCTGCCGGCCGGCGATGGCAACCAGTTCGATCGGGACCGCAACCAGCCGCTGCCCGAACCCCAGAACGCCACCGTAGGTCACGATGAGTTGGAGCTTTCCCGCTTGCGTTCTGACGACGCGCCTGATCCGTCCGATGGTGCGATCGTCGTTATCGAGCAAGGGCAAGCCGATCAAGTCGCCGGCGCGGGCCGGCTGCGGATACCGACGCTGCATTTTCTCCTCGGGCGAGAGCTGGCGTGCATCGCTCGATGTACTCTCGCCAGCTGGCTTCGAGGTGCCGGCAGCAAGGACGATCCTCCCCGTCTGAGCGTGCGGGGCCATCGTCGGTGCGGCCAACAGGGGCAGCAGGAGGACCAGCGCGGACACCTTGGCAAAGCTAGACATGCATGGCTCCGGAATTGTTCGCCTGCCGGCGACCAGCTGGCCGCTGCCGGGACCTCGCGCGTAGAGGTATGGCAAGCCGCAGAAACGTGGTCGTGATCTTCCAGGCCGCGCCAAGACCAGCCGTCAGGTTGCCGGATACCTTGGAGACTCCGCCGCGGCGTCGTCGGTGGTCCACCGGCACTTCCAGAATTCGCAGGCCTGCTGCCGTTGCGCGTATCTGCATCTCGAGGTTCCAGCCATAGGTGGTCTCGCGCATGCCGAGGCCCCGCAGATGATCGATGTGAATGGCGCGGAACGGCGACATGTCGGTGAAGCGCACGCCCCAAACGAGCCGCATGAGCGCGCCGGCCATGTGTCCCGCGACGACCTGCTGAGGTGTCATGCTGTCAGGCTCGCGATGTCCGCGCAGGCGCGAACCCATGACGAAATCAGCCTCGCCTCGCGCGATGGGCGAGACGATGGCGGCGAGGAAGGACGGCACGTCGCTGCCGTCGCCATCGAGGAAGCATACGACCTGCGTGTCCGTGGACACGGCTCCGATGCCGGCGGCGCATGCAGAACCATAGCCGCGGCGGGGCTCGGCAACGACACGGGCGCCCGCCGCTCGAGCGCGCGCGGCTGTCGCGTCGCGCGACCCGTTGTCCACGACGATGACTTCGTCGACGCCTTCAGCCAGAATCTCGCGGACAACACCGGCAATGGGCTCTTCCTCATCGAGGCATGGGATGACGACGCACACGATCGCGTCGATGGTTCCTAGTCGCATGGCTGAGCCCTCCAGCGCCGCATGATCTGTGCGGCAACGGCGATGACAAAGGGCAGTGTTGCCAGAGTTTTCCAGGCGAGATCGTTGTCCGGCAGCATGGCCGGCTTGTAGAGCAGGATCGCTCCGAGCGTCATGGCCCACGCCGGTGCGCCACCACCGAGGACGACGAAAGGGACCACGGCGATGACGTACCAGGGATAGTTGGGTGACAGGAGGAAGAGCGCAGCCATCAACAGAACGCCGATGTCTGCGAGCGTGTCCTGCGGTGCCGCGGTCGCGCGCGACACCGTGCGCAGCGTAAGCCACGCCAGCAAGGCAATGCTCATCAGTAGATAAGCGATGGTCAGCCCGGGAATGTCGCCAATCACAGTGCGTACAAGCGCGACGAGCCAGTAACCATCGCCATCCGTCAGGCCTTCTTCCGAGAGATAACCGCTGGTCGTCACGAACCCGAGAACACCGCGTCCGGCACTGGCGTAGGGGAGATAGCAGAGGATCGCGGTCGTGATCGCCGCGACAGGCGCCCGCCAATCCCACGGCCGCCAGAATGCGGGCAAGGCAACGACGGCATACGGTTTCACCAGCGCGGCAAGCGCGACGGCTGCGGCGCCGGCAACTTTGCGGTTGCAGACCAGTAGCCAGACGCCCAGCATCAGCAGCGCCGCCATCAGAGCGTCGGCGTGCCCATTGTTGGCGATTTCCCAGATCACCAGCGGATGCCAGGCCCAGGCCACGACAGCAGTCACGGGGATACTCATGCGGCGCAGCAGATCGATGAGAACAGCAACGACCACGGCCTCGCAGGCAACCATGGCCAGGCGCATGGCGGTGAGCGTTTCGGAGATGCGCGTCACAGCGAGGAAGAACATCTGCGCAACCGGCGGATAGGCAGTGACGGCATAGTCGGCGCGGTTGATGTGCGGATAGATCGTATTGTCGCGCAGTGGCTTCAACGCGTCATCGGCTGGAAAGAGGCTGTAGGGGTTGATGCCGGCAGCCTGGACGCGCCCGTCCCACACGTAGCGATAGATATCGGTGGACAGAAAAGGATCTTGGGCGACGAGTAGCAGCCGGGTAGCGACTGCAAGCGCGACGATCAGGATGAGGCCCGCACGCTCCGGGACGCGAGGCGCAAGCGCGGTCGCGGCGATGGTGATTGCCCCGGAGAGGGCGATGAGCGGGACAAGCCCGGCGAAGTCGTAAGTGCGCAAGATCCAGGGCGCAGCCCCTATGAAGACAAGCATCAACAACCCGAGTGCGCCCAGAACGAGCAAGGCCAATAGCCCGCTACGATCGGGCGATAGTGCCGACGTTTGAGTAGCCATCACCACGACGCCACGGCCTCCTTGCGTGCGCGCCTACCGGCGAGAAAGTGACGTGTCGCAGGCGCGTCGGCTCCCTGCGTACCGGGGTCGGTGAAGGGAAGCCGGTTGCCGGCAAGCTCTGCCTCGAGCAACTGCAGGGTCTGCTTGTCGTCGATGTCGTACCAGCCGGGGACGTTGATGACAGGGATATCGATCTCGGCGGCGCGCTGTATTGTCAGCCGATGGACGTGCGGTGTGCTCCAGGGAATGTCCGCGAACAGCTCGGGGTGCGGCCGGGACAAGCCGATGAACGTGTAGCCGCCGTCGAAGGACGGGCTCAGCACGACGGCATCCCGGCCGGCGAGCGTGTCGACGGCAGCCCGCAGGATGGGAGCGGGAAGCGTCGGGCTGTCGGCGTTGACGAGGATCGCGCCCGTGTGCCCGGCCTCCAGAAGCTGGCTCGCGGCATGGGATAGTCGCTGGCCGAATTCGCCCTCGCATTGCGGCAGCAGGCGGAAGCTATCCGGCAGTAGGTCACGCAACGCAGGCTCGGTCCCGATGGGCGTATAGATCGCGTAGGGTGTGACGCCGCTGCCGAGCGAGTGGATGGTCCCGGCCAGGTCTTGGATGAAGCAGGCCGAGATGGCACTGCAATCCTCGAGCGTCAGTGGGGGAGACAATCTGGTCTTGGAGTAACCCGCCGCCGGTGTCTTGCAGAAGATAGCGACTGCGACTGAATCCATGGCATCACGCCTCACTCTGTTCAAAGTGATCAGCGCCGATGGCCTGCTCGATGTCGGAGATCAGGTCGTCGACGTTCTCCAGCCCGACCGAAAAACGCAAGAGATCGGCTGGGCACGGACTTTCGGGCCCTTCGATGCTGGCACGATGCTCGACGAGGCTCTCAACGCCGCCGAGAGATGTGGCGCGCCTCCACACGCGCATGCGCGCGGCCGCGGCGATGGCTGCTGTCTCGCCGCCGCGCAGCCGCATGGACAACATCCCTCCAAATCCGCCCTGCATCTGCCGGGCAGCCACGCCGTGGTCGGGATGCGACGGGAGACCGGGATAGAGAAGCTGCTCGATGCGCGGATGGCCGGCGAAGCGCTGCGCGATCGCCATGGCCGCTGCGCTCTGGTGACGTACGCGAACATGCAGCGTTCGCATCCCCCGCAAAAGCTGTGCCGCCTCGAAGGGACCGAGGACGCCGCCAAGCGTGCCGCGTAGCCTGGCGCAGGCTTCGAACGCGCGACCTGCCTCGCCGAAGACGATGGCCCCGGCCACGACGTCGGAATGGCCGTTGAGGTACTTGGTGGCCGAATGCAGGATCAGATCGGCACCGAGCGCGAGCGGTCGCGTGAGCACAGGTGTCGAGACCGTGGAGTCCACGGCCAACAGCGCACCCGCGTCATGGGCAACACGCGCCGCGGCAGCAATATCGGTGATCGTCCAAAGGGGGTTCGACGGCGTCTCGACCCACACGAGCCGCGTGCGGCCCGGCCGCACGGCGGCCCGCAAGGCGGCAGGCGAGCTGGCATCGACGAATGTCGTTTCGAGCCCGTGGCGTGGCGCCTCCTCGGTCAGCCACTGCCGCATTCCCCAGTACATCGCCGTCGGCGCGACCATGTGGGCCGGCTGTTGCAGGGAGAGGAGGGCCGTGGTGGCCGCGGCCATGCCGGAACCGAAGAGGAGCGTGGCTGTTCCCCCCTCGAGATCGGTGAGAACGCCTTCGACCTGGCGAACGGTGGCATTGTCGGCGCGACCGTAGCAGTACCCTCGCCGATATTGATTGTCAGCATCGCGAATAAACGTGCTCGCCACGTGGATCGGTGGCACAAGTCCGCCCGTGGTGCTGTCGGCGACGCCACCCGCCTGGGCAGCAATGGTCTCGGGATGGAAGTTCTGCGAGGCATGGGAGGACAGCGCGGCGGGGTAGGCCTCGTTCGCCGCGGCGCGATCGAGGTGCGCGGCAGCCAGATTGGCGTGGTGGCGATTGAGTCTGCGAAAGCTCACGCAATTCCCCCATGACAGGTGGCGACAATGGGGAGTTCGCAGGGCCGGCCTTCGGCGTTACACTGTTCACGGTTTTGTGCTTCGGGCGGACTTTTTTGTCAGATCTGTAACGGCGGGCCGGTTGCCTCCGAATAAGGGCAGAGTGCGTGGCGCTACCGGAGGCGGACCTCGATGACCTGATGCGTGCTGCCAGTCGTGGCGATGCGCACGCGTACCGTAGCTTGTTGCGCCAGCTCGCACCGCTTCTGCGCGGGTTTGTCCGCAAGGTCTTTTCGCGCTTGGGCGCTTCAACAGAGGATGGCGAGGACGTCGTGCAAGAAGCGCTGCTTGCCATTCACCTGAAGCGGCACACGTGGATCGAGACAGAACCATTGTTGCCGTGGGTTCGAGCCATTGCGCACAACAAGCTCATCGATCATCTGCGGCGATCGGGGCGGGGGCAGCACGTCCCTATTGATGCTTTCGAGGACTTGCTCGCCAGTGATGAGGAACCGTCGGCTGCGCACGGATTGGACGCCGAGACGGCTATCGGGAAGCTCAAGGGCCGGCAGCGCGACGTGGTGGTCGCGATCTCGCTCGAAGGGCGGAGTGCTCGCGAGGTGGCCCAGCGACTCGGCATGACGGAGGGTGCTGTTCGTGTAACGCTCCACCGTGCCTTGCGCTCTCTGTCCAAAGCTTTGCAAAGCGACCAGTCATGAAGACGGAAGATCTCATCGAAGCCCTCGTTCAGGATGCGCCTCGGCCGCAGCTCTCACCGGCGCGCCGGATTCTGGTTGCGATCGCGCTGGGTGCTATCGTGGCAGGGGTGCTGTTTGCCTTGTCCCTGGGGGTACGGCCAGACCTGGGCAGTGCGCTCGAGACGTGGCGCTTCGTCTTGAAGCCTGTACTGGCTGTGATCTGCCTGGTGTCCGCCTGGTGGGCCTGCCTTCAGTTGACGAGACCGGAGGTGCGTCCGCAGGATGTCGCCGGCTGGCTGCTCGTAACGCCGGCACTTCTAGGTGTTGCTGTACTTTATGAGCTCGTGGCCATACCGCCGGCCCTGTGGTCTGCGCGGCTTGTCGGGAGCTACGCCCGGATCTGTCTTCTCGCAATCCCGTTGCTGTCGATTGTACCGCTGGCAGTTTTATTGATCGCACTGCGTGTCGGCGCTCCGCGCAGTCCGATATCGGCGGGCGCGGTTGCCGGACTATTGGCTGGCGCCCTGTCGGCTACACTCTACGCGACCCATTGCCCGGACGACTCGCCGCTGTTCGTCGCGGTGTGGTACACGCTTGCTGTTGGGCTAGTGACGGCGACGGGCGCTTTGGTTGGACGGCGGATCTTGCGCTGGTGAGCATGTGCATCGCACCTATTTGACGCCTCGAGTCCATCCCGGGACGCTGTTGCGGGCTCGGCTTTACCTACATTCCGGAGTGCGCAGTGACGGTGCCGGAACTGGAATTACATCGTGCGCCTCTACCGTGCGCGCGAAGACGTTCCGAGTGGCCGATGGGCTTTCCCGAGGCCGCGCCGATTCGATGACTCCAGCCGACGACACATGAAGGCGGGACCTGCCGGCAATCTCACATTCCTCATGAGCACGGCCGGCCATTCACGAACGCAGGCTTCGGCAACTGGTTTAGCGATCTATGCAATGAAGCAGAACTCCCGCGCTGCAGTGCGCATGGCGTGCGGAAAGCCGACGCGGCACTCGCTGCCGAGAATGGTGCGAGCGATAACGAGCTGATGTCGCTTTCGTTGGGGCAGGCGCAGGTCTACACGCGCGCCGCTCGCAGGAAGAAATTGGCTGCGCGCACACCCGAGCTTTTGGCACGGACAAAGAACATCCCCGACAAAGCGTCCAAAACATCCCCGACGCAGATAACCTATCGATCTGGTTGGAGAAAACTTGGAAGTGGAGGCCACGCCCGGAATCGAACCGGGGTGCACAGATTTGCAGTCTGCTGCGTCACCACTCCGCCACGTGGCCATCCTCGTCCCCCGGCGGATCGCCGGAGGCAGCGCCGTCGCCATGCTCGTCTGCCTTGAGTGGAGGGAGCCCGCGACGCCGCCGGTGGTGTGCCGGCCAGCATCTATCACAGGTGGCAAAACCGGCGCAATCACGGAAGTCCGGCCGGGGCCTCGCTTTGCGTCCATCGGCTGCATGCAGGACCGAGCCTGCGGTGCTGGTCTTGCGCCCGAACGTTGACTATGGTCGCGTCCGTCGGCAGGAACGACCGGTCGGAGAGGCGGATGACGGACTACGCGATTCAGCGCGCAAACATGGTGGAGTCCCAGGTTCGGACGGCCGACGTCACCGACCGGCGGATCCTGCGAGCCATGTCGCATGTGCCGCGCGAGCTGTTTGCGACCGGGAACACCAAGGCGCTGTCCTACATGGATGAGCACCTGCCGGTCGGGCAGGGGAGGGAGCGCCGCTTCCTCCTGGCCCCGCGCACGTTCGCCAAGCTCGTCCAGCTTCTCGAGATCGACGAGGGCGACGCCGTGCTCGATGTCTGCAGCGCCACAGGCTACTCGACGGCCGTCCTTGCGCGTCTCGCCAAGCGCGTCGTCGCCGTCGAGCCGGACGCCGACCTCGCGGCCAGTGCCCGTGCGACGCTTGCGCCCCTCACCGAAGGCAACGTCGTCGTAAAGAGCCGGCCCTGCACCGAAGGCGCCCCGGACGAAGGGCCCTATGATGCCATTCTCATCAACGGCTGCGTCGCGGGTGTTCCCGACAGCTTGCTGGATCAACTCAAAGATGGCGGACGCCTCGCAGCCGTCGTGGCCAGCGACAGCGTCGGCAAAGCGATGCTGTGGCGCCGCCGCGGACCGATCTTCGACAGCCGTCCGGAGTTCGATGCGGCCGCGCCGGCTCTCGCGGGCTTCGCGAAGGAAGCTGGTTTCGTTTTCTGAAGCCGGCGTTGTGTTTAGCCCACCGGTCCGCGCCTCAGTGTGACAGGGCTGCGGCATTTTCGTCAGCCCGTTCGTTCCGCGCTGTGGATAGTGCGATTTTCTTTTGTCTTCCAGTGTGTTGAGGCGCGTTTCGCGGATAAGAACCCCGTGGCGAGGTGTGGAGTACGTGCAACGCTCCCCTGAAATACGAGTTCCTGGGTGCGTTTTTGGTCCTTCCGGACGTCGAATCGATCTCTTATTGATCAGCCATGCCGGTGTGAGTTCCGGCGTGGTGGGGGGTGTATCGGACTGATTTTTCTATCTACGTGCGTCTTTAGCGGGCGCCCGCAGACACAACGGGTGACATGACGACATCGAGGGAAAATTGCCGGACTGCTCCGGTTCGGCCAGCCCCGCGCCGCCGTGGGCTGGTTTTGTTTTGCCTCACGATCTGCTCGGCTGCACTTTTCGCACCTCCGGCTTCGGCAGAAACGCTGCAGGCTGCACTGGCTTCGGCCTACAAGTTCAACCCGCGCCTCGATGCGGAGCGCGCGCGGTTGCGGGCGACCGACGAGGAAGTGCCTCGAGCGAAGTCAGGGTATCGCCCCACGGTCACCGGCAACGCCGATATTACCTATCAGCATTCGCGGACGCGACCCGCCGCGCTCAACGATGGGGATAACACGTCCAAAGGCTACGGGGTTTCCGCGACGCAGCCTGTATTCAGTGGCTTTCGCACCGTGAACTCGGTGAAGGCTGCTGAGGCGACGGTTCGCGCCGGACGCGAAACCCTGCGCTCCGTCGAGCAGTCGGTGCTGCTCGAGGCCGTGACGGCTTACATGGATGTCGTGCGCGACCAAGCCATCGTCCGCCTGCGCGAAAACAACGTCAGCGTGCTGACCCGCGAGTTCCGCGCCACGCAGGATCGCTTCGCGGTTGGCGAGGTGACGCGCACGGACGTCGCCCAGGCCGAGGCCCGGCGCGCCGGCTCGGTGTCCGCGCTTGACCTTGCGCGCGCCAATCTCAAGACCAGCCGCGCCACTTACGAGCGCGTCGTCGGTCACCCGCCCAGCAATCTGCAGGAGCCGTCGCCCAACAACAGGCGCTTGCCCTCGTCCCTCAATGAGGCAATCTCCATCGGCTCCAAGGAGAGCCCGGAGGTCGTGTCGTCGCTCTACGCCGAGCAGGCCGCGCGCTTCAACGTCGAGGTGATCTGGGGCGAGTTGCTTCCGACGGTTCAGCTTGAAGCCGACTACAACAAGCGGCATGACCCGACGCGCTTCGTCAACGAGAACGAGCAGACGAGCGTGACCGGCAGGCTCATCGTTCCCTTCTACGAGGGTGGCGAGGTGCATGCGCGCGTGCGTCAGGCCAAGCACACGCATGTGAGCCGCTTGCAGGAGATCGAGCAGGCCCGCACCGAGAACCAGGCTCAGGTGGTGTCCACCTGGTCGCAGCTGCTGGCTGCGCGCGCCCAGCTCGAGAGCGATCAGGTGCAGGTGACGGCGAGCCGTACGGCTCTGACAGGCGTGCGCGAGGAAGAGCGTGTCGGCCAGCGCACCCTGCTGGACGTGTTGAACGCCGAGCAGGAGCTTCTCAACGGTGAAGTCCAGTTGGCCACCACACGCCGCAATCTGGTGGTGGCGTCCTACACCGTCCTGTCGTCTGTCGGCCGCATGACGGCGTCGGATATCGCTGTCACGGCGGAGGTTTACGATCCCGAGGCGCATTACCACGAGGTGCGCCGCAAGTGGTTCGGCGTCAGCATCACCAAGCCGGATGGCCAGAAGGAATATCATGATTTCTGGCAGGCGCAGGTGCAGCCGGAACCGCAACCGGAAGCGCGGGCCCGCCCCAAGAAGTAAACCCTTCAGTCCTGGCAGGCTTGCAGCCCTGCCATGACTGTGCCTTGTTATCCTCCTACTTGCAGAAATCCCCGGCCGGTATTCGCAGGTGTAATTGCGGATCGTATTCACGCAGCGGTTGAACCCGCCAGCTGCGCAGTGTACCACCGGAACGATGGCGTCGAGCGCTTCCCCAACCAGCGCTTCGCGTCGGGAAGGCGAGGTGACGATGTCCAATCCGAGCAAAGCGGTCGAGCCCAGCATGGAGGAAATCCTGGCCTCGATCCGCAAGATCATTGCGGAAGAGCCGATCGGTACGCGCCCGGGGCCCGCTGAAGGGACTGATGGCCGCGCCGAGGTCAATGCTACACCCACGCCATCGCCTGGGGATTTCTCGGTCACACCGCAACGGGCGAACTCGTCGGATGCGCTGCCCGTGGATGCCGTGCTCGATCTCGCCAACGGGGCGGCTCCTGCATCGCGCCCTGCGGAGAGCACCGGCACGAACGGCCGGGACCGGCGCTGGAGCTTGTCCAACCCGCTGGGCCGTTCGCCGGCACCGGCTCCTGCTGCTCCGCAAAAATCCGACGCCAATGGCGCGGCCAAACACGACGCCCAAAGTCCAGCCACGGCGGCGAAGTCGAATGGCCATGCGGCCGCCGGTGATCTTGGCATGGTGGTGCCTGGGCAACCGGGCGATCTTCCCGGGCCGGGCACATCTGCTCCCCAGCATGATGCCGGTTTGATCGAGGCGCGTCAGAAGGTCGAGCGGCAACTCGGGTTGCCGGAGACGGCGGAGCGGCCGGTGCCGTTGGGGCTTCGGTCGTTGCGCGATGCCATGTCGGCTGGGACGAAAGCGAATGGCGCGGCCAAGACCAAGGACGATGGTCTGCTGTCGCGCGTCGCGGCGACGGACGCGCCCGCCGAGCAGCCTCCGGCACCAATTCTGAGCCCCGCCGTTCGCGGGGCCGCGAAACCGCAGCCGAAGGAAGCGAGTGACGGTGCCGGGCAGGCGGCCAGCGCCGGCGCGGTACAGACACGCCCGAACGATGCCGGCAGCGCCAAGACAGCGGCGCCCGCGCAGCCGGCCGTCGTTGCGACGTCACCGGCCGCCGGCACGGGATCGGTCGACGCGGGGCGCACGCTCGAAGCCGCCGTCGCCGAGATGCTGCGCCCGATGCTGCGGCAATGGCTTGATGCCAACATGCCGGCCATCGCCGAGCGGGTGCTGCGTGAGCAGATGGCGCAGCAGGCGCCGGGCCCGGACAAGCCGGTAGTGTAAACGCCGGAAAGCCACTTTCCGGCATAGCGGTTGACAGCCCGCGCGGCCCGAGCGTAGGACCGCCGGGCTTCGCAGTTTCTGAGCGACAGGCGATTTTCATGCTCGAGAAGACCTATCAGCCCGCCGATATCGAGGCGCGCATCCACGGCGAATGGGAAAAGGCCGGTGCCTTCAAGTGCGGCCGGCCCGAGCGCGCCGGCGCCAAGCCCTATTCCATCGTCATTCCGCCGCCCAACGTGACGGGCTCGCTGCACATGGGGCACGCGCTCAACAACACGCTGCAGGACGTGCTCTGCCGCTTCGAGCGCATGCGCGGCAAGGACGTGCTGTGGCAGCCGGGCACGGATCATGCCGGCATCGCTACGCAGCTCGTCGTCGAGCGCCGGCTGATGGAGCGCCAGCAGCATCGCCGCGACATGGGCCGCGATGCCTTCATCGCCGAAGTGTGGAAGTGGAAGGAGGAGAGCGGCAGCACCATCATCAATCAGCTGAAGCGGCTGGGGGCCTCGTGCGACTGGTCGCGCGAGCGCTTCACGATGGACGAGGGGCTGTCGCGGGCCGTGCTCAAGGTCTTCGTCGATCTCTACAACCAGGGCCTCATCTACAAGGACAAGCGGCTGGTGAATTGGGACCCCGAGTTCCAGTCGGCCGTGTCCGATCTCGAGGTGGATTCGATCGAGGTCAACGGCCACCTGTGGCACTTCAAGTATCCGCTGAAGGATGATCCGTCGCGCTTCATCATCGTGGCGACGACACGGCCCGAGACCATGCTGGGCGATACGGCCGTAGCCGTGCATCCCGACGACGAGCGCTACAAGGATCTGATCGGTAAGATGGTGGTGCTGCCGCTGGTCGGGCGCGAGATTCCGATCGTCGGCGATGACTACTCCGATCCCGAGAAGGGCTCGGGCGCGGTGAAGATCACGCCGGCGCACGACTTCAACGACTTCGAGGTGGGCAAGCGGCACAAGCTCGAGGTCATCAACATCTTCGATGCGCAGGCGCGTCTCAACGAGAATGTGCCGGAGGCTTATCGCGGCCTCGACCGCTTCGCCGCGCGCAAGAAGGTGGTGGCCGATCTGGAGGCGCTGGGCCTCGTCGACAAGATCGAGCCGCACAGGCACGCCGTGCCACATGCGCAGCGCGGCAACGCGGTGATCGAGCCGTGGCTGACGGACCAGTGGTACGTCGATGCAGCGACGCTCGCCAAGCCGGCGATGGAAGCGGTGCGCTCCGGCAAGACGCGCATCGTGCCGGAGCGGTTCGCCAATGACTACTTCCGCTGGATGGAGAACATCCAGCCGTGGTGCATCTCGCGCCAGCTCTGGTGGGGACATCAGATCCCGGCGTGGTATGGGCCGGACGGCAAGATCTTCGTGGCGCTGAGTGAGGCCGACGCGCAGTCGCAGGCGGAGGCCCATTACGCTGCCCATCCTCTTCCCTCTCCCCGCGCGCGGGGAGAGGGTCAGGGTGAGGGGCAGCCACAAACCGCAGCGCAAGCTTCTGCCCCTCACCCCAACCCTCTCCCCGTAAGTACGGGGAGAGGGGGTATCGGGCTCACCCGTGACCCCGACGTGCTCGATACGTGGTTCTCGTCGGGGCTGTGGCCGTTCTCGACGCTGGGCTGGCCGGATCAGACGCCCGAGTTGAAGCGCTACTATCCAACATCGAGCCTCGTCACCGGCTTCGACATCATCTTCTTCTGGGTCGCGCGCATGATGATGCTGGGGCAGCACTTCATGCGCGAGGTGCCGTTCCACGACGTGCTGATCCACGGCCTGGTGCGGGACGAGAAGGGCCGCAAGATGTCGAAGACGCTCGGCAACGTCGTCGATCCGCTGGAGCTGATCGATGCGTTCGGTGCCGATGCGCTGCGCTTCTCCATGGCGGCCATGGCCTCGCAGGGCAGCGACGTGAAGTTCTCCAAGTCGCGCATCGAGGGTTATCGCAACTTCGCCACCAAGCTCTGGAACGCGGCGCGTTTCGCCGAGATGAATGGCTGCGTGCGTGTCGCCGGCTTCGATCCGAAGTCCGTGAAGCAGACGCTCAACCGCTGGATCGCGGGCGAGACCGAGCGTGCGGCCAAGGCCGTCACGGAGGGCATCGAGGCCTACAAGTTCAACGAGGCCGCAAGCGCGGTCTATCAGTTCGTCTGGGGCACGTTCTGCGATTGGTACGTGGAGCTGGCGAAGCCGCTGCTCACCGGCAGCGATGAAGCGGCGCGCGATGAGACGCGTGCCACGGCCGCCTGGGCGCTCGACCAGATCATGAAGCTGCTGCATCCCTTCACGCCGTTCGTGACGGAGGAGCTGTGGGCCAAGACGGGTGAGCAGGGGCCGGCGCGCGATGGCATGCTGGCGCTCGCGGCATGGCCCGAGTTGTCCGGTCTTGCCGATGCGGACGCGGATGCCGAGATCGGCTGGCTCGTGCAGCTCATCTCCGAGGTGCGTTCCGTGCGCTCGGATGCCAACGTTCCCGCTGGCGCGAAAATCCCGCTGGTGATTGCCGGCGCATCGGCGGCAACGAAAGCGCGCGCCGAGCGCCACGCCGAAACCATCAAGCGCCTCGCGCGCATCGAGAGCATCGCCTTCGAAGCGGCGGCGCCGAAAGGCTCCGCGCAGGTGATCGTCGGCGACGCGACGGTGGCGCTGCCGCTGGCGGGCGTCATTGACATGGAGGCCGAGAGGAAACGTCTCGCGCGCGAGATCGACAAGATCGTCGTCGAGATCAAGAAGGTGACGGACCGTCTCGCCAATCCGGGCTTCATGGCCAAGGCCCCGCCCGAGGTCGTGGACGAGTTGAAGGAGCGCGGCGCCGATTTCGAGGCGAAGCAGTCACGGTTGAAGCTGGCGCTGCAACGCATCGAGGCGTAATCCACGCTGCTTGCCCCCGCGCGCAATGCGCGCGAGTTTGCGGGTCGCAAGGGAGCCGGGCGTTCAGAGCCCCGGTGACCTAAGCGCGATGTGATGGGCTCGTTGGCCCGGCTCGCCGTCTTCCGGTCCCGCGTTGGCGCTTCGCTGGGTTCGTGTCCCGATTTGCGAAGCTTGCCTTGCTGTGAGTTGCCCCTGAGCGAGCTTCGCAAATCAAAGGGACACGACACTCATGAATACTCGTGTGGTTCAGATCGAGAAATTCGCTCCGGACATGCAACCAAGTGATGGCGAATTTCTCGATCATCACACGAGCGACCGGCCAGGCGAGAGGATCGGTCAACGGCCCTTGGAGTGCTGACGGGGCCGCTGCAGCAGCGTCCGTCGATCCAAGACCACACCACCATGCCATCGCGCCGCAAGCCGGGGATTACTTTCTTGAATTTGGTAAAGCGCCGCTTCTAGCTGCTCTGCGCAACCGGCTGTGCCTGCGGCTTGGGCGGCTCCACCGAGAGCACGTAGACCTCGGTCAGCGTCCACGTCAGGCCTCTCAACTCCATGACGGCGCGATAGCTGCGCGTCTCCGTGTAGCGATCGCGCAGCTCCAGCTCCAGGCGCATCGGGCTCGTGAAGGCCGCACGATCCACGCGCTTCAGCATCGACAGCACCTTGTCGACGCTCGTTCCCTCGAATGCCGTTCCCGCCAGCACCATGGGTGGCTCACTGAGGCCGATGGCCGGGCGCACTTTCTGCCGCCACGTCTCACGCCAGGAGAAAAGCTGCGGCACGCCGGTCGGCGTCACGTAGTAGTCGATGGCCGTGCCGGACAGCATCGGCACCGTGGCGCTCACGACGCGCTGCCAGAAGCCAGGCTTGGGTGCGCCGCCAGCCTCGGTGATCTCCGAGAGCATCTGCTGTGTCGGTCCGTACGACTTATGCAGGCTCGCGCGCACGGACGGCCAGTCCACGCGCCGCTCCAGTGTGGCCGTGTCGCCGGTCTTCATCGCCTGCCGCAAATCCCAGGCCGCGAGAAACGGCGAGGCGAGGAACATCACCGCCGCGACGCCCGCACCCGCCACCGTCAACATCCTGCGCATCGCATGGCCCTCTGCGAGATGCGTTTGCTCGACGCCCTTACGCCTCTCATGAGATTACGGCCGGCTCGTGTCACCGAATAGTCACGCGCCAAGATTGAAGTGTGTACGCCGCTGAAATGCCCAAGTTGGGCCCACCGGTTAACCTTTTTCGCATGTTCGATGACACATGCGAAGAGCCCGTGCAGCGCCTCGCGGTCCGCTCCCGATCTTCGGGAGAGCCACCTGCAAGCATCGCCTGCATCCGGCACCAAAGCACACGAAACTGGGAGTTGTGGCAGTTGAGCAACGGAATTTGGGGCAGTGTGCCTCTTTTGAGCCATAAATGACAACGACTGATGGATGCGAAAGATGCGGGATGGGGACACGGCGCTACGGGGTTGCGTTGAGTCCCAGCAACATCAGCCCGGTTGAGACGTGGGGCTGTGCCACCTAGAGTGGTGCAGCACGGACGTGGCTGCCTGTGAGAGGGCATGATCGTCTTTGCCCCGCACAGACAGGACTGAGAGACGAGAGCGATGCACGCGAGAATGTTCGACACATCGAAACTGCACAGCCGGCACGTCGCCGGTGGGCAGGTCCGCGTGTCGCATCGCCAAAATCTCGAAAACGTGAACCTCGATGCGAATCAGAATGTTGTCTTCGCCGCTTTGAAGGCCATATCAGTTGGGGACGGCAAGGTTCCGTCCAATCTTCATCGAAGCGGCGTGGTGCGGGACACTGCGGATCAGGTCGGATCGGCGCGCGACAGCGCGATGATTCACGCTGGCGGAAAGGCTCAAGTTGTCTGCTGCGCGGATATATAAACGCATCGGCATCCTGCCGCTGTCGTTCGCGTTGGCCCTGGCCTTCACGGGGCCGGCGCCGGCGCGGGATTTGAAATTCGTATCCGCGACCGCGGCGCTCGAGCAGGGGCTCGGCGCGTACAAGGCGGGCTACTATCAGATCGCGGTTCCGGCGCTCACGTTTGCCGCCGACGCGGGTGAATTCTTCGGCCAGTACTACTTGGCGCAGATCTACTCCGACAACAACGGCGCGCAGACCAATCACGCCGAGGCCTACCGCCTCTTCCTGCGCATCGTCGAGGAGAATGCCAACGCGGATCCCGATGACGATCAGCGCGCGCCTTATGTCGGCAAGGCGCTGACGGCGGTCGCGGGCTATACGCAGCGCGGTTTGCCTGAGATCGGTCTCACGTCCAATCCGGAGCGGGCTGCCAAGTTCCTGCGCGATGCGGCCACGTTCTTCCGCGACGCCGATGCACAGTTCGAGCTGGCAAAGATGCAGCTGAAGGGCGAGGGCGTGGCGCAGGATCGCCGCCTGGCCTTCCACTGGCTCTCCACGCTAACGCAAGAAGGCCATGCCGGTGCGCAGGCGTTCCTCGCCGATCTCCTGTGGCGTGGCAAAGAGCTGCCGCGTGATGAGAAGCGCGCGCTGGCCTTGATCACGGTGGCCGTGGCCAATGCTCCCGAGAAGGATCGCATCTGGATCGAGGACATCTACCAAAACATTTTCTGCGGCACCTCCTCCGGCACGCGCCAGCAGGCTGACGGCCTCGTCGCCGTGTGGAAGCGTATGTATTCGCCGCGCGCCAGCGCTGCGGAAGAGGAGCGCATGGGCCTCGGTCTCGCGGCGCGCAGCTGCAGCAGCGGCGAGTCGCTGCCTCTGCCGGACCGCGAAGGCTTCGTGCTGGACGGTCGGCGCTCGGACAGCCAAGCCGATACGGCAGCGCGCAACGGCGCCAGTACGGCAGCCCCGCTTCAGGGCAATGCCACCGGCTTCGGTCTGCGCGAAGTCGGCCAGCCCCAGCCGCGCTGAGCCAACACGCCAAGTCTCAATTGAAGTCGAGCGTAACCCATACCGGCACGTGGTCGGAGGGCTTCTCCCATGCGCGCGTGAAGCGGTCGACGTGCGCCTGACGCAGGCGGTCGGCCGCTTGCGGCGACAGCAGCAGGTGGTCGATGCGGATGCCGTCGTCCTTCTGCCAGGCGCCTGCCTGATAGTCCCAGAACGTATAGACGCCGGCTTCGGCATTGCACGCGCGCAGGCCGTCCGTCAGGCCGAGCGCCTGAATGCGGCGCAAGGCGGCGCGCGACTCCGGCTGGAACAGGGCATCGTTGACCCAGGCGCCGGGCCGCTTGGCATCGACGGGCTGCGGGATGACGTTGTAGTCGCCGGCTAGCACGAGGGCCTCTTCCTGGCGCAGCAGGTCGCGCGCATGCTCCTCGAGCTTCTTCATCCACGCCAGCTTGTTGGTGAACTTCTCCGTGGCGATCGGGTTGCCGTTGGGCAGGTAGATGGAGGCAACGCGCAGCACGGTATTGGGTGCCGAGATGACCGCCTCGATGTAGCGCGACTGGTCGGGAATGGGATCGTCCGGCAGGCCTCGGCGCACATCCTCCAGCGGATGCTTGGACAGCAGCGCGACGCCGTTGAAGCCCTTCTGCCCGTGCACCTCGACGTTGTAGCCGAACTCCGCCACGGCGGAGGCCGGGAAGGCATCGTCGGTGCATTTGATCTCCTGCAGGCACACGACGTCGGGCTCGGCGTCCCTCAGCCAAGTCAGGAGCCCGTCGACGCGGGCGCGCACGCCGTTGATGTTCCAGGTCGCGATCTTCATGAGTGCCCCTCGCGCATGAACTTGAGCGCCTTATAGCATGCGACGCCCGGGGAAAAGCGCTCAGCGCGCGATGATCCGTGCCGGATTGCCGGCGACGGTCGTGCCTGCTGCCACGTCGCGCGTCACGACGCTGCCGGCACCGATGATGGCATCGTCACCGACGGTGACGCCGGGCAGGATGATGGAGCCGCCGCCGATCCAGACGTTGCGGCCGATAGTTACCGGGCGTGAGAATTCGAGCGCCTGCCTGCGCTGCTCGGGATCGCGCGGATGATCGGCCGCATAGATCTGCACGGCGGGACCGATCTGCGTGTCATCGCCGATGGTCACGAGGCCGGTATCGAGAATGACGCAATTGAAGTTGAGAAACACGCCCCCGCCAAGCCGGATGTTGTAGCCGAAGTCGCAGTGGAAGGGCGGCCGCACGTTGGTCCAGGCACCGACGGCGCCAAGGCGCTCCGCCAACAGCCTGCGGCGGTCGGCGGCCGGGAGGTCCGGCATGCTGTTGTAGCGCGCGAGCCAGGCTTCGGTAGCCGCGATATCGGCCTGCAGCTCCGGATCTCCCGGACGATAGACCTCGCCCGCGAGCATCTTCTGCTTCTCGCTGTGCGGCACGGCTGGGCCTGATGAGTGTCCGGTGATGGTCAGATCGTGAAGCTGGTGCCGCAACCGCAGGAGGCGGTTGCGTTCGGGTTCTTGATCTTGAACGTGGCCCCGATCAGATCGTCGACGAAGTCGATCTCCGAGCCCGCCATGTAGGGCAGGGACACCGGATCGATCAGCACCTTGGCACCGTCGCGCTCGACGACGATGTCCTCGGGCTCGCTTGCCGCCACCAGGTCGAATCTGTACTGGAAGCCGGAGCAGCCGCCGCCCTCGACGCTGATGCGCAGCATCGGCGTCTGCGGCTCGGTTGCCGCGATCTCTGAGATGCGCCGGGCGGCGCGCTCGGTCACCATGACGTCCATCGGATCAGGCCTGTTTGTCCCGCGGGCGGCACATAAGGTCACGCCCAAAGCTCGGAAAATGCCGACGATTCCACTAAGATAGGAGCCGTCGGGCCAAAGTCAAACGGGCCTCCCGTGCAGCTCAGAGCGCAAGCCGCCATGGCAACCCAAGTGCAACATCCCTCCCATCCCGGCCGGCGCCCGGTCGCCGCCTACGCGGCTGATGCTGCCGCGGGGGGAGCGCGCCTGTATTCCGAGCCGGGCTGCCCCATGCGCACACCCTTCCAGCGCGATCGCGACCGCATCGTGCACGCCACGTCCTTCCGGCGGCTCACCTACAAAACGCAGGTGTTCCTGGCGCATGAGGGCGATCATTTCCGTACGCGGCTGACCCACACGTTGGAGGTCTCGCAGATCGCCCGCTCGATGGCGCGGCTGCTGCAACTCGACGAGGACCTCGCCGAGGCGCTGGCCCTGGCGCACGACCTCGGCCATCCGCCCTTCGGCCATGCCGGCGAGCGCGCGCTGCATGAGGTCATGCAGCCCTACGGCGGCTTCGACCACAACGCGCAGAGCTTCAAGGTCGTCACCAGCCTCGAGCATAAGTATGCCGACTTCGACGGGCTGAACCTGACCTTCGAGACGCTCGAAGGGCTGGTGAAGCACAACGGGCCGATTGTCGGTCCGTTGGCCCAGCCGCGGGACAACGGGCCGCTGCTGCGCGCCATCGATGCGGTCGGGATCACGGACCAGCTCGCGCTGGCTCAATTCGCATCCGCCGAGGCACAGGTCGCCGCCATTGCCGACGACATCGCCTACAACAACCACGATATCGATGACGGTCTGCGCGCCGGTCTGCTGCGCATGGAGGACCTGATCGATGTCCCCTTCGTCGGCACGTTTGTGCGTGCGCTGGCCGATCGTGCCGGCGGAGATCGCCGCCGCACGATCTACGAGGTCATCAGGCGCATGATCACGGTCATGATCGACGACGTGGTGCAGGAGTCGCGCCAGCGCCTCGCGCGTCACGGTGTGCGCTCCGTCGCGGATGTGCGCCGTGCCGACCAGCCCATCGTCGCCTTCTCCGGCCAGCGCCACGAGGAGCTGAAGGGTTTGCGCGCATTCCTCTTCAAGACCGTCTACCGCCACGACCGGGTCATGCGCGTGATGGGCGACGCCGAAGGCATCGTCCGCGCGCTGTTTGCCCGCTACATGCAAGACCCGATGGCCCTGCCGGGCGACCGCGGAATATCCATCCAAACCCTGCCGGAGCCCGAACGCGCCGCCCGTATCGCCGATTTTATCGCCGGCATGACCGATCGCTACGCCATTGCCGAGCACACCCGTTTGTTTGACGCTACCCCGGATTTGCGATAGTCGGGCCGTTCGGTCAGCCCGCCTGACGATGATCCGGCGCCGACCCATTCGAGGATTCGCCATGAATGTTTTTGCGCATGTCGAGGAGCGCATCCGCTCTGCGCTCGCCGCCGTGCAAGCCGAGGGCGGACTGCCGGCCGGCCTTGTGGTGGACACCGTCGACGTCGAGCCGGTGAAGGACCCGCGTCACGGCGACATCGCCAGCAACGTTGCCATGGTCCTGGCCAAGCCGGCGCGCGCCAAGCCGCGCGACATCGCCGACAAGCTGGTTGCCAAGCTGCGCAGCGAGCCCGGATTCGACAAGATCGAGGTCGCCGGCCCCGGCTTCCTCAACATTACGCTGTCTCCGGATATCTGGCAGAGCGTCATCGGCACCATCCTCAAGGCCGGCGACGCCTACGGGCGCGTGACCGCCGGCAGCAAGGATGCGATCAACGTCGAGTTCGTCTCGGCCAATCCCACTGGGCCTATGCACGTCGGCCATTGCCGCGGCGCCGTGTTCGGCGATGCGCTTGCCAATCTGCTGGCGTTCGCCGGCTATCCCGTCACGCGCGAGTACTACATCAATGATGCGGGAGCCCAGGTCGACGTGCTCGCGCGCTCGGCTTATCTGCGCTATCGCGAGGCGCTGGGCGAGGACATCGGCGCCATCCCGGAAGGCCTCTATCCCGGCGACTACCTGAAGCCCGTAGGCGAGGCGCTGGCCAAGCAGTTCGGACGCTCTCTGCTCGACAAGCCTGAGAAGGACTGGTTGCCGGACGTGCGGCAGGCGGCGATGGCAGCCATGCTCGCCCAGATCAAGGACGACCTTGCTGCGCTCAACATCCATCATGATGTCTTCTTCTCCGAGCGCTCGCTGACCACCGGCAATCGCGACGAGGTGGCCGAGACGATCGACGAGCTGCGCGCCAAGGGACTCGTCTACGAGGGACGGCTCGAGAAGCCCAAGGGGCACGACGCCGACGACTGGGAAGATCGCGAGCAGACGCTCTTCAAGGCGACCGAGTTCGGCGACGATGTCGATCGCGCGCTCATGAAGTCGGATGGCAGCTACACCTATTTCGCCGCCGACATGGCCTACCACCACAACAAGCTCGCGCGCGGCTTCCATCACCTCATCAACGTCTTCGGTGCCGATCACTCAGGCTACATCAAGCGCGTGAAGGCGGTGGTGGCAGCGCTCTCGGACGGCAAGGCCGATCTCGACGTCAAGGTCTGTCAGCTCGTGCGCCTGTTGCGCGCCGGCGAGCCGGTGAAGATGTCGAAGCGCGCCGGAACGTTTGTGACATTGCGCGAGGTGGTGGACGAGGTCGGCCGCGATCCCGTGCGCTTCATGATGCTCTATCGCAAGAACGACGCGACGCTCGACTTCGATCTGGCCAAGGTGGTCGAGCAGTCGAAGGACAACGCGGTGTTCTATGTGCAATACGCGCACGCGCGGGCGCACTCCATCTTCCGCAATGCGCGGGAGGCGTTCCCGGATCTGGATCCCTTGGGTCCGGAGGTGGCGCGCGCGTCCGTGGCGCAGCTGACCGACGCCGGCGAGGTCGACCTAGTGAAGCGCCTGGCGCTCTTTCCACGCCTTGTGGAAGACGCCGCTCGCGCCCATGAGCCGCACCGCGTGGCATTCTATCTAAATGATCTTGCTGCAACTTTTCACGGCCAATGGACCAGAGGCAATGAATCGCCACATTTGCGCTATATCCAGCCAGGGGACCGGAGCTTGACCCTGGCGCGCTTGGCTCTTGTTAGGGCCTGCGCCCAAGTCATTACTTCCGGTTTAGGGATTCTCGGTGTGCACGCGCCGAGCGAGATGCGATAATTCTGCGATTCGAGGGTAATCGAAACCGCGTGAAGGGATCTGCAATGTCACGTGCGAAGGGTCCTCAGGCGGGAGCGCCGCACTGGCGGCGCGAACCCGAGCAGGACGCCGGATACGGCCACGAGCATCCGCAGCGGCAGACGCGTTACGCTCAGCCGCAGCAGGGCGGCCACCATCATGCCGATGACTACGACGCGCCGACACAGCGCCATCCGCAAACGCACTTTCCGCAGAATGCGTTTCGGCAGCTCGACGAGCGCAATGCGTCAGGCCTGACGCAGGGAAGCCTCGCGTCACTTCTGAACAGGACTGCGGCTGCGCACAACCAGCCGCCGCACGCGGATGACCGCGGGCAGCAGGCACGTGGCGGTGCACGCCGTGCCGACCCTTATGTGCAGCAGCATCGCGGCTACCAGCCCCAGCAGGGACATCACGATCCCGCAGGCTACGATCTCGCCCATTACACGCCGGAGCAATCCAATCGCGCCGGCGGGTCGCTCGATCCTTACGCTTCGCAATCGGGTTACGCCAACGAGGCCGCTGAAGGCTGGACCGGCGGCGGCTGGAATGGACAGCAGGGTCATCCACAGGCCTATGACCAGGGACACGATGGCCATTACGACGGTCATGGCGAGTACGGCCACGATCAGCATGGTCACCCCGACGATCAGGATTATGGCTACGAGGCCGAGGACGGCGAGGAGCAGGAGCAGCGTCGCGGTCCGCGCCTGACGATCATCATCGGCGCGCTGGTGGGCGCGATCGCCGTCGGTGGTGGCCTTGCCTACGGCTACAAGGCCATGAACGGCTCGAGCGACGGCAACACACCTGTGGTGCGGGCCGACAAGGCGCCCGCCAAATCCCGGCCGGCCGACCCGGGCGGCAAGGAGATGGCCCACACCGACAAGAAATTCATGAACCGCTACGGCGACGACCGGACCGGCCTCGGCAGCAAGCTTTCCGACGCGACGGAGACCGGCAGCGCGCGCACCACGTCGTCCGATATCGACAGCTCGGGCGCGCCGCGCAAGGTCACGACGCTCACGGTCAATCGCGACGGCTCGATGGCCGCGCCCAATCCGATCATGTCGCCCAATCAAGGCGGCGCAAGCTCCAGCTCCGGTGGCTCCGGCGTTCCCGGCATGCTGATCGAAGGCTTCAATACGGCGCCGCCGGCGCGTCCGTCGCTGCGCGGCACGGCTTCCGATGCCCAGGCCCAGCAGCAGCAACCAGCTCAGACGCAGCAACAGCAGGCAGCGCCGGTCCGCCCGCAGATTATTGCCAAGGCCAATCCGACGCCTGAGCCCGAGGAGCAGCCCGCGGCTAAGAAACCCATCCCGCGCGAGGAAAGAGCGGCAACCCAACCTGCGGCCCGCACAGCGGCGGCCGCGCCTGCCGCTGCGGCGAGCGGGGCCGGTTTCGTGCCCGTGCTGTCGTCGCAGAAGTCGCGCATGGACGCGCTGAAGGCGTTCGCCGACATGCAGCAGAAATACTCCGACGTGCTGCAGAGCCGGACGCCCGACGTGCGCGAGGTGGACCTCGGCGAGCGTGGCGTGTGGCATCGCCTGATGCTCGGTCCGCCGGGCTCACGTGAATCCGCCAATGCCGTCTGCACACAGCTCAAGGCGCACGGCTTCTCCGGCTGCTGGATTACGAGCTACTGAGCGATGGCGGCGATGTCAGCCGCCACGTCCATCTGAGCAGCGCCATGGCACACGTCATCGACCGCGACACCTGGGCTCAGGATGCCGAGCATTGGCATGGCCAATGGGAGGGGGTTGCATCCGGCGCCGGCGTATCGGTGATCTTTTTCAGCCGCACTGAGGTAGGCGAAGGCCCGCGCCTGCATTCTCATCCCTATGCGGAAACGTTCATCGTCCGGTCCGGGCGCGGCCTCTACACCATCGGCGACAAGGATATCGAGGCGCATGCGGGCCAGATCCTCGTCTGCCCGCCCAACGTGCCGCACAAGTTCCGCAACCTCGGGCCGGGCCGGCTCGAGACCATCGACATCCACGCCAGCGAGACGTTCATCACCGAGTGGCTGGAATAGCACCCGCTGCCGGCCTCTAGGGCAGGTGGCGAACTCTTCCGTTTACTTTGTCGACTCCGCGAAAACCTTTGGCCTGAGGGCGGTTTTGCGCGCTTGACCCGTTGAAGTCATCGTGGCTATTGGCGCTGATGCCCAGTGCTTTCATCAGCGGCCTGTCCGGCGAACGGCTGACCAGCGAGGAGCGCAGCTTCCTCCGCGCGTCCGGCCCTGCCGGCATCATCCTGTTCGCCCGCAACTGCAGCAGCGCCGATCAGGTGCGCCAGCTCGTGGCCGAGGCCAGGGAGGCGACCGGCGGTGACGCCCTGCTCGTGCTCATCGATCAGGAGGGTGGCCGCGTGCAGCGGCTCAAGCCGCCCATTGCGCGCCGCCTGCCGCCCGCACGGGCTTTCGCCCGTCTTTACGCCGAAGATGCCGCCGCGGCTGGCCAGGCGGCCTTCCTCGTGAGCCGCCTTGTCGCCGACGAGCTGACGGGGCTCGGCATCAACACTAACTGCGCGCCGGTGCTGGACGTGCCGTGCGCGGGCGCGCACGAGATCATCGGCGACCGGGCCTATGGCACCGATCCGGCGTCCATCGCCGCCCTGGGCCGCGCCGTCGCCGACGGTTTCCTCGCCGGCGGGGTCCTGCCGGTCATGAAGCATATCCCGGGGCACGGGCGGGCCACCGCCGACAGCCATTACGACCTGCCGGTCGTCACGGCGACGGTGGCGGAGCTGGAGGCAACGGATTTCGCGCCGTTCCGCGCCCTCTCGGGCCTGCCCGCCGCCATGACGGCCCATGTGGTCTTCACGGCCATCGATCCGGATGCGCCGGCCAGCACGTCTCCGGTCGTCACCCGGCAGGTGATCCGGAACGCCATGGGGTTTGACGGGTTGCTCATGAGTGACGACCTGAGCATGCGGGCCCTGTCGGGCTCGCTCAGGGATCGGGCCGAGGCGGTGCTGCGGGCCGGGAGCGATCTCGCGCTCCATTGCAACGGCAACCTGGAGGAAATGCGCGAGGTCGCCGCGGCGGCGCCCACCCTGGCCGGCAAGGCCCTGGCGCGCCTGGAGCGGGCCCGTGCGGTCCGGAAAACCTCACAGCGCCTGGATCTGGCTGCGGCCGAGGCGGCGCTGGGGCAGGCTTTGGCGAAGGTCGCCTGAATCAGTGTAAAGTGACGCCCGCTGGTCTGGCCTGGCGGCCGTTTTGTGACTGCAACCGAGGACACGAATGACAGAGGGAGACGCCACCGGTTCCGGTATGGCTGATGTCTCGTGGGATGCGGATCCTTCGCCCGAAGGTGCTGCGCCCGGCGAGGCGTTCCTCGTCGATGTCGGCGGCTTCGAAGGCCCGCTCGATCTCCTCCTGGCGCTCGCACGCACGCAGAAGGTCGATCTCGCCAAGATCTCCGTGCTGGCGCTGTCCGAGCAGTACCTGGTGTTCATCGCCGAGGCACAGAAAATCCGGCTCGAGCTTGCCGCCGACTATCTGGTCATGGCAGCGTGGCTCGCCTTCCTGAAATCGCGGCTACTGCTGCCGCGCGAGCAGACGGCCGACGATCAGCCGTCCGGCGAGGAGCTCGCGGCGCGCCTCGCCTTCCGTCTCATGCGGCTGGAGGCCATGCGCAATGCCGCAGCCCAGCTCATGACGCGCAAGCGTCTCGATCGCGACGTGTTCGGCCGCGGCATGCCGGAGGGCGTCAAGACTGTCCGCGACCGGCAATACTCGGCCGAGATCTTCGACCTGCTCAAGGCCTACGCCGAGCAGCGTCAGCGCACGACTGTGCGTCGCGCCCACGTGGTCAAGAAGCGCGACGTCTGGTCGATCAAGGACGCGCGCCTGCGCCTGGAAGCCCTGGTCGGGCATTCGACCGGCGACTGGGTGCAGCTCGACCTGTTCCTCGAACAGTATCTGCCCGGACCCGAGCTTGGGCGCACGGCGCTCGCCAGCTCGTTCGGCGCAACCTTGGAGATGGCGCGCGACGGGTTGATCGAGATCCGCCAGGCGCAGGCGTTCGCTCCCATCTACATGCGCCGCCGCATCGACGGTGCCGAGTGGGAGCAGGTGTCCTAGGATTTTGAGGCGTATCTGCGTGAGCGATGGACCGAACAAGACGAGGAAGCGCATGGTTCCGCCGAAGGCAGGTGCCGCGAAGCAGCACGAGGAGGGCATCGCCATCGATGATCTCCTGGCCGAGGAAGTGCATCTGATCGAGACACCGGCGCATGGCCTGCCCTCCAATGTCCGGGCGCTCCCCTCGGCTGACCGCCGCGAGAAGCTGCGCATCCTGGAAGCGCTATTGTTCGCCGCCGCCGATCCGCTCGGCGAGGACTATCTGGCCGCACACCTGAAGCCCGGCGACGACGTGGCCGCCCTGCTCGACGAGCTGAAGGGTTTCTACGCGAGCCGCGGCATCAATCTCGTGCGCGTGGCCGGCAAGTGGGCTTTCCGCACGGCCGAGGATCTGGCCTTCCTGCTGCAGAAGCATTCCGTCGAGGAGCGCAAGCTGTCGCGCGCCGCGTTGGAGACGATGGCGATCATCGCCTATCACCAGCCGGTGACGCGCGCCGAGATCGAGGAGATCCGCGGCGTTCAGACGTCCAAGGGAACGATCGATGTCCTGCTCGAAACCGGCTGGATTCGCCCACGCGGCCGCCGGCGGGCGCCGGGCAAGCCGATCACCTATGGCACCACCGACGCCTTCCTCAGCCACTTCAATCTCGATGCGGTCAAGGATCTTCCGGGATTGGCGGAGCTGAAAGGTGCCGGCCTTCTCGATTCAACGCTGCCGCCTGATTTCAAGGTGCCCGAGCCGACGGATGTCGCCGCCCTCATGCCCGACGAGCTGCCGCTCGAAGACGGCGATGACGGCCAGGAGGAGATGGACCTCGAAGAGGACGAGGAGTCCGATGATGAGGAACACGCCGGAGACGAGGCGGATGAGGAGTCGCCGCGCGGCGCATAAGCTGCCGCAGGTATGTGAGGCCGACCTTGAGTTTCAAAGCGTGGTTTCCCGATAGTGCCCGCCAGCAGGCGACGCCGGCTCAGCCAGGTCTCGGCACCCGGGCCGCTGCCGCCTTTGCCGCCAGCCTGAAACTCGATCGCGTCGAGCGCCATTTCGATGGTAACTGGGCCTTGCGCGGCGTGTCGCTCGACGTGGCGCCGGGCGAGGTCGTCTGCCTGCTCGGGCCGTCCGGCTGCGGCAAGACCACGCTCCTGCGCATCGTATCGGGCATCGAGAAGCCATCGGCCGGCCGCGTTCTCATCAACGAGCGTGAGGTGGCGGGCCCGGAGCGCTTCGTTCCGCCCGAGGACCGCAACGTCGGCCTGATGTTCCAGGACTTCGCGCTGTTTCCGCACCTGAAGATCATCGACAACGTTGCTTTCGGCCTCCGCTCGCTGAGCAAGGCCGACGCGCGGCGCGAGGCCCTTGCCGTGCTCGCCCGTGTCGGGCTCGAGCGCTATGCGGAGGACTATCCCCACATCCTGTCCGGCGGCGAGCAGCAGCGCGTGGCGCTGGCGCGTGCGCTCGTGCCGCGGCCGGCCGTGGTCCTCATGGACGAGCCGTTCTCGGGTCTCGATGTGCAATTGCGTGAGGGCATCCAGAACGAGACACTGGCCCTCCTGCGCGAGACGCGGGCCACCTGCATCATGGTCACGCATTCGCCCGAGGAGGCCCTGCGGCTCGGTGACCGCATCGCGGTCATGCGCGGCGGCAAGCTGGTGCAGGTCGGCAAGGCCGAGGAGCTGTATCGCGATCCCGCGGACCTGTTCGTGGCGCGCCTGTTCTCCGAGATCAACGAGGTTCCCTGGACGGTGCAGGGCGGGGCGCTGCGCACGCCGTTTGGCACGTTCTCCGTGCCCGAGCTCAACGAGGGCGAGCGTGCCATCCTCTGCCTGAGGCAGCGGGCCATCCGCCTGCGCAAGGCGGGGGAGGGGCTTGCCGCCCGGGTGCTCCACGTCAAGTTCCTCGGGGATGCGGCCCTCGTGGAGGTGGGCGTGCAGGGTTTCGAGGCCCCGCTCAAGGCTTTGGTGCGGGAGAGCGAGGTGCCGCAGCGCGGCCAGGACGTAGTCGTCGCCGTGGACCCGGAGCGGGTGCTCGTGTTCCCCGCCGGAAATGGTGAAAAAGCCGGCCCGGCAAAGGCTTGACGAACACGAAGTTTTGCCCCTGGCAACCTTGCCCGGTGTGGTCCTTTCTGCGATAGTGCCGGTCAATCCAAATGACACCGTGTCACGTAAAATAACCGGGTGGCGCGGTTTCTAACGGCGCTGCGGGCGCCAAAGGAGACATCAGTCAATGGGTAGCCTGAGCGTATGGCACTGGCTCATTTTCCTGGCCGTCGCGCTGCTGTTGTTCGGCGGCAGCGGCAAGATCTCGTCGATCATGGGCGACGTCGCCAAGGGAATTAAGAGCTTCAAGAAGGGTATGGCCGAGGACGACGACGTGGCAGCCGCCAAGCCCGACGCACCCAAGGTCATCGAGCAGAGCGCGAAAACCCCGGAGCAGCAGGCTGGAGTGCACAGCACCAAGGCCGGCTGACGGTCGCCTGATTGCTCTCGGATGGGACGGGGCGCCGCTCAGGGGACGACCGGAGCGGCGCTTTGCGTTGACGAGTGATGGGACGCGCAAGCTTCGGATGAACTGATGTTCGACATCACCTCCAGCAAGCTTCTCCTGCTTGGCATCGTGGCGTTGATCGTCATCGGGCCGAAGGATCTGCCTATTTTGCTGCGCACGATCGGCAAGTACGTCGGCATCATCCGCCGGCAGGCTGCCGAGTTTCGCTCGCAGTTCGAGGAAGCCGTGCGCGAGAGCGAGCTCGACCAGTTGAAGAAGGACGTCGAGAGCATGGGCGCGGAGGCGGAGAAGACGATCCGCGATACGAGCAGCTCCGTGACCTCCGAGTTCGACGCCATGAAAGCCGAGGTGGAGAACACCACCGATACGGCGCTCCTCGACAAGCCGGCCGGCCCTGCCGCACACACGGCCGACGGCGTGCCCGCGACCCTGACGCACGACGACACCGTGGCCCTGAACGGCGTCGAGCCGCACACCGATACGGCGTCGAAACCCGCCACGGACGACGTGCGCATCGAGCACAAGAGCGGGGCCTGACGGCGCCATGCAGGAAAGCGTCAAGCGCGAAGGCCAGGACGACATCGACGCGTCGAAGGCGCCTCTGCTCGATCATTTGATCGAGCTGCGCCAGCGTCTGATCTACTCGCTGCTCGCCTTCTTCGCGATGTTCGTCCTGTGCTTCATCTTCGCGCGCCCGATCTACAACGTGCTCGTCTGGCCGTTCGTGCGCGTCGTCGGCGAGGACAAGGCCAAGCTGATCGCCACGCACTTCCTCGAGCAGCTCTACACTAACATCAAGCTGGCCGTGTTCGGCGCCGCCTTCCTCTCGTTTCCCGTGGTGGCGAACCAGGTCTACAAGTTCGTGGCGCCTGGCCTCTACAAGAACGAGCGCGCGGCGTTCCGGCCCTATCTCATCGCCACGCCCGTGCTGTTCTTCCTTGGCGCGCTGGTCGTCTACTTCATCGTCATGCCGATGCTGATCCGCTTCTCGGTGGAGATGACCCCGCAGGCGGCTGGCAACGGTCACGCCGCCATCGAGCTGCTGCCGAAGGTGTCGGAGTACCTGTCGCTCATCATGAGCCTGGTGCTGGGCTTCGGCATCATCTTCCAATTGCCCGTCGTGCTGACGTTGCTGGCGCGCGCCGGCGTCATCACGGCTGACAACCTGCGCAGTGCGCGCCGTTATGCCATCGTCGGCATCACGGGTGCCGCCGCCGTGCTGTCGCCGCCTGATCCCTTCAGCATGCTCGCCATGATGCTGCCGACGATCCTTCTCTACGAGGCCTCCATCTGGGTCGTCGATCGGCTCGCCAAGAAGCAGGCCGCGGCGGCCGCCGCCGAAACCTGAGTGTTGCCACGTCCGGCCTGACCAAAATCCATCACAGACCGGCGACCGCGGGCCGCATGCCGTCCCAAGGCCGCGCCTGCTCGAACAAGGCCGCAGCACGCAACAGCTTGGCATCTTCGCCGCGCCGGCCGACCAGCTGGATCGCCACCGGCAATCCATCGCTGTGCAAGCCCGCAGGCAACGTCACCGCCGGATTGCCGGCGATGTTGAAGGGATGCGTATAGGGAAACCAGGCTCGCCGCGGCGTGTCGACGGGCTTGCCCTCGATCTCGATGGGCTCGAACAGGCGCTGCTCGATGGGCAGCGCCGTGCGCGTCAGCGTCGGCATGACGATGACGTCGAAGCGGTCGAACCACGATTGCACCTGGCGATAGATCCGTGTGCGCTGCACGTAGGCGCGCGCCAGCATCTCGGCCGTGTGCTTCTCTCCGCCGTCCATCTGCCGCACCAGCGTCGGGCTCATGCGCTCGCGCCATTTCGGCAGCTGATCGCCGAAGCGCGCGTTCCACAGCGCCGTCGACAGCACCAGCCAGATCGGCTCCGTCGGCTGCATGTCGTCGCCCATGGGCTCGACGGTGGCGCCGAGGTCGCCGAATGAGTCGGCCGCCTCCTCGCACAGCTCGAGCGTCTCGCCGTCGATCACCGTATTGCCGAGGAAGGGGCGCCAGGCCATGCGCACGCCCTTGAGATCGCCCGTCGCCCGCGCGGCCTCGACGAACCCCGTCGTCGGCATTCCGTAGGAGTGCGGGTCGCTCGGATGCCAGCCGGCCATCGCCTCGAGCATGAGCGCGGTATCCATCACGGTGCGCGTCGTCGGCGTGATGTAGGAGAGATTGGCGAATGCTTCCGGCGCCATGTCGTGCGGCACGAGCCCGAGCGACTGCTTGAAGCCGACCACGCCGTTGCAGGCGGCCGGAATGCGCGTCGAGCCGCCCGCGCACGTCGCGATGGCGAGCGGTGCCACACCGGCCGCACAGGCGGCCGCCGCGCCGCCCGAGGAGCCGCCCGAGGTGCGCCTGGCATCGTAGGGGTTGCACGTGCGGCCGAACAGCGGCGCTTCCGTCCACACCATGTGGCCGAACTCCGGCGTCGTGGTCTTGCCCATGAGGATGGCGCCCGTCGCCTTCAGCCGCGCCACCGATACGCTGTCGCTCTCGGGCACGTTGTGCTCGTGGATGAAGGAGCCGAAGGTCGTGCGCACGCCCTTCGTGTTGATGAGGTCCTTCACGTGCAGCGGCACGCCGTGCAGGGGACCGACGGCATCGCCGCGCGCGAGGGCGGCATCAGCCGCGGCGGCATCGCGCATGGCCTCCTCGCCGCAAATCGTGATGAAGCAGTTGAGGGCCGCCTGCGCCCGTTCCGCGCGCTCGAGCGTCGCGCGCATCACCTCCATTGCCGACACTTTCCTGGCGCGGATCAGGGCCGCCAGCTCGGAGGCGGGCAAAAAGGCAAAGTCGCGGGACATGAGCGCTCTTTCGTCGTGGCAGTTTTCGGCGAGAGGCTAGCAGAGGCATCGAACGAGGCAAGCTGGTCCGCGCGGCGGCAGATTTCCCCATTAGCATCATCCACACGTGCCCCACATTGCGTCATCCCGCCGAAGGGCGGGATCCAGATGCCGTGCAGAGAACTCAGCGCGTTCTGTTCCGCGATCCCTCCATGAGGCGGATACCACGGTTCAATGCCCGGCTCCTGGATCGCGGCCTTCGCCGCGATGACGCCAACGGGGAGGAGCGGAGCCTGAAGCAGGTCATGTGGCTGCATTTGCTGCTTGCCACCCCCGCCGTTGACAGCCGGACCCCGATGGTCACACTCGCCGCCACGACAGCCAATCAGGAGAACACGTCATGCAGCTCGGCATGGTCGGCCTTGGACGCATGGGAGCCAACATCGTGCGCCGGCTGATGCGGGACGGCCATTCGTGCGCGGTCTTCGACACCGATGCCAAGGCCCGTGCCGCTCTGGCGCGCGATGGCGCAGTCGACGCGGCTACCCTCGCCGATCTTGCGCGGGCGCTGACACCACCACGCGCGGTCTGGGTCATGGTGCCGGCAGGCGAGGCGACGGAGTCCACCGTTCGCGCTCTCGCCGACGTGCTGGAGCCGGGCGACACCATCATCGACGGTGGCAATTCGTTCTGGAAGGACGACGTGCGCCGGGCCCGGGAGCTGAAAACCAAGGGCCTGCATTACGTGGATGCGGGCACCAGCGGCGGCGTCTGGGGGCTGGAGCGCGGCTACTGCCTCATGCTCGGTGGCGAGAAGGCGGTCATCGACCGGCTCGACCCGATCTTCCGCACCTTGGCGCCGGGCCGCGGCGACATTCCGCCGACGCCGCATCGTGACGGCCGCGATCCGCGCGTGGAGCTTGGCTACCTGCACGCCGGCCCGAGCGGCGCCGGGCATTTCGTCAAGATGATCCACAACGGCATCGAGTACGGCATGATGCAGGCCTTTGCCGAGGGCTTCGACATCCTGAAGCACGCCAACTCGCCGAAGCTCGCGCCGGAGCTGCGCCTCGATCTCGACGTTGCCGACATCGCCGAGGTGTGGCGGCGTGGCAGTGTCGTCACCTCGTGGCTGCTCGATCTCACGGCGACGGCGCTCGCTGAGGACAATCAACTGGCGGCCTACTCGGGTCATGTGGAGGATTCAGGCGAGGGGCGCTGGACCGTACAGGCCGCCATCGAGGAGGCAGTCCCCGCCGAGGTGCTGACGAGCGCGCTCTACACGCGCTTTCGCTCGCGGCAGGATCACACGTTCGCGGAGAAGGTGCTGTCGGCCATGCGCAAGGGCTTCGGCGGACACGTCGAGCCCAAAGCCAAGGGCTAGGTCCTCATGCCCCGGCCCGGTCCTGCCAAATCGGCGGCTCCTCGCGTCATCATTCTGATGGGCGTGGCGGGCAGCGGCAAGAGCACGATCGGCAAGCGTCTCGGCACTATGCTGGGCTGGCCCTTTCGCGATGCCGACAGCTTTCACCCCGAGGCCAACGTCGCCAAGATGAGCCAGGGCATCCCGCTGACGGACGAGGATCGCGGTCCCTGGCTCGCCGCCATCGCCGCCTGGATCGACGCGCGCCTTGCTGCGCGCGAGCACGGGATCGTCTCCTGCTCGGCTTTGAAGCGCGCCTATCGCCGCGTCCTCCTCGATGAGAGGCGGAGGGTGGGCCTCGTCTATCTCAAGGGTGACTTCACACTGATTGCCGACCGCATGTCGCGGCGGCAAGGGCACTTCATGCCGGTCTCGCTGCTGGAAAGCCAGTTTCGCACGCTGGAGGAGCCGGTAGCGGAAGAGCGGGCCCTCATCGTCCCTATATGGCTTTCGCCCCGGAAGGTCACGGAGACCATCGTGCGCAGCTACGGACTGGAGCCGGCGCGCCGCATTCCGCCGCCCTAAGACACATTTGGGCTGCTAGAAGGCCCTCTCAATCTCTCTCGTTGCAATTAGGTCAGTAATGCTGACATAATATGCCCTCGGGCAGGACCGAGAGGGCATTTCATATGTCGATGCAACAAAAAGACTGGGAGCCGCGCCTGGCGCGCCGGGCCGAGCGCATGCGCGCTTCCGAGATCCGCGAGCTGCTCAAGATCCTGGACGAGCCGGGTGTCATCTCGTTTGCCGGCGGCATCCCCGACCCGGCCATGTTTCCAGTGGCCGAGGCCCGCGAGGCCTATGCCGCAGCCCTGTCGGACGCCAACGCCAACAGCGCCCTCCAGTATTCCGTGAGCGAGGGCTATCAGCCGCTCCGTGTCTGGATCGCCAGGCACATGGGCAAGCTCGGCGTGCCCTGCGAGGCCGACAACATCCTCATCACGTCGGGGTCGCAGCAGGCCTTGGAGTTCCTCGGCCGCTTGCTGCTGACGCCCAACGACACGGCGCTCGTGACAGCGCCGACCTACCTGGGCGCCCTGCAGGCCTTCTCGGCCTATGAGCCCAACTACGACGAGATCAGGCCCGAGCACGGCAACCGCACACCCGACGCCTATCGCAAGGCCGCGGCCGCGCATGGCGGCGAGGTCAAGTTCGCCTACATCGTTCCCGACTTCGCCAACCCGACCGGCGATACGGTGTTGCTTGCGGCCCGCAACAAGCTGCTCGATCTCGCCGCCGAGCTGGACATCCCGGTGCTGGAGGATTCTGCCTACTCTGCGCTGCGTTTTGAAGGTGAGCGCATCCCTTCGCTGCAATCCCTCGACGTCGCCCGCGCCGGTAATATCGATGCATCACGCGTCATCTACTGCGGCACCTTCTCCAAAACGCTGATGCCGGGCCTGCGCACGGGCTGGATCTGTGCCGGTCGCCCGATGATCCAGCGCCTCGTGCTCATCAAGCAGATGTCGGACCTCAACAGCGCCTGTGTGAACCAGATGGTCATGCACCGCATCGCCGAGCAGGTCTACGACGCGCAGGTCGAGAAGGGCCGGGCGCACTATCGCCGGCGGCGCGATGCCATGCTGGCAGCGCTCGAGGCCCACATGCCCTCTGGCACGTCCTGGACGCATCCCGAAGGCGGGCTCTTCGTCTGGGTGACATTGCCAGCGAGCATCGATACCGCGGCCCTGCTGCAGCGTTCGGTGGCGCAAGCGCGTGTCGCGTTCGTGCCCGGTGGCGCCTTCTTCGCCGACGGCTCGGGGCGCAATACACTACGCCTCAGCTACTCGCTGCCGACGGAAGAGCAGATCGCGCAGGGCATCGCGCGTCTGGCAGCACTGATCAGCGCCGGGCTTCCGCAGGCGGCTGCTTGAAGGCGTGCGCCAGGATCGTCATCACCTCCTTGATGGAGGCCGACCTGGCTTTCGGATCGGTGCCGATCTCGACGGCGCCGTCCTCGGTGGCTGAGTAAGCGACACCCGGGCGCGTCCGGCGCGGTGTGTCGGGCGCATCGAAGCCATGCACGGCGCCGGGATATTCGATCAGCAGAACCGCGTCGCGTTCGGCCAGCGTGCGGCAGGGTGCAGCCGGCGTCCAATTGTCGGCGCTCCCGATCAGCACGTAGGGCTTGAAGCGCGGCGACCAGTTCGGACTTTCAGAGGGCAGTCGGCATCCCGGATAGAAGGCAATGGCCGTGCGCCATTCCACCGTCTTGGGCTTGTAGGCTTCGCTGACAGACCACAGCACGGTGGAGCCGCCGTTCGACCAGCCGAGCACGGCGATGCGCTCCGGGTCCACGAAGGGTTGGGCTGCAAGCCAGTCGGCAGCCGCCGCTGCATCGGCGGCGCGGTCGCGCGGCGTGATGGTGCGCTCGCGCGTATTGCAGATGCTGTCGATGTCGCGCGATCCGAAGCTGTCGGGAAGAAGGACGACATATCCCGCCGCGGCCAGCCGCTCGGCCCAATCGGAGTGCCGCTTGATCAGCTCGCCCTTCCGGGTGAAGAGTCCGCCGCAGCCGTGCAGGGCGATGACGGCGGGCGCGCGCTCCGCTGTCGTCTCGGGGCGCAGCAAGTAGCCAGCGATGGTTGCGCCGTCTTTGCTGTATGAAGTGAAGCTGACGTCTTCGTAATCGCTTGCCGCGACGGGGCTCGACAGGAGCACCAAGGTCGCCAGAGCAGCTGTAAAACGGCCCGTCATCGATTTGTCCCATCGACGCGTCGAACTTCGACCCACACCGTAGCAGACAACGGCGGCGCTGGGATCAATCCGTCGCGCATGGAGCAGGGTTGCGCCTAGCGCGGAGTTAACAGCTGAAACTTTGGGCAGATGGGCGAACAAGGGCCGGCAATGCCAGCCCGTGATCTCAGTTCAATTTGCCCTTCAGGTCGCGGATCGACTGGTCGACGATGGTGTTGCCGAGCCCGCCCGTGACCTTGCCGCGAACGATCGCCTCGGCCGCGGAAGCCGCGGCATCGACAGCCGCCGCGCGCACCTCGGCCAGGGCCTGGGCCTCGGCGCGGGCAATCTTCTCCTCGGCCAGTCGCGTGCGGCGGGCGACCGATTCCTGCATGCCGCGCTCGGCTTCGGCCTTCAGCGTCTCGGCTTCCTTGTGAGCTTCCTCGACGATTTTCTGCGCCTCCGCGTCGGCCTCACGCTGCTTGCGCTGGTAGTCGGCCAGCAGGTCCTGGGCCTCCTCGCGCAGGCGCCGGGCTTCGTCCAGCTCCTTGCGGATGGTCTCGGCGCGGTCGTCCAGCATCTTCGACAGCAGGGCCGGCACCTTCAGGTACAGCATCAAGCCGACGAAGAGGAAGAAGGAGACGGCAACCCAAAACTCAGCCGAGTAGATCATGGCGGTTCCGTTATTGGCCCGGTTGCTGTGACAGAGCTTTGCGGATCTCGTCCGGCGAGGCGTCCTGGCCGACGAGCTTGGCGACGATGGCACCGGCGGCGTCGGCGGCGATCTGGTTCACGCCCGCAAGGGCATTGGCCTTCGTCGTCGCGATCTGCTTCTCCGTCTCCGTCAGCTTGGTCGCGAGTGCCGCGTCCACCTCGTGCCGCTTCTTCTCGGCGTCCGCCGCCAAGGAGTCGCGCATGGTCTTGGCGATGCCCTGCGCCTTGCTGCGGGCATCCGCATGCGCCTGCTCGTAGGCCTTGAGGGCCGCATCCGTCTCCGTGCGCAGACGTTCGGCCTCGGCCAGGTCGCGCGCGACCCGGTCCCGGCGCTCGTCGATCACCTCGCCGATGCGCGGCAGGGCGACGCGCGACAGCAGCAGGTACAGCAGGCAGAACGCCACCACCAGCCAGACGAGCTGCGGAGAGAACGTCGATGGGTCGAGAGGCGGAAAAGCCTTCGCCTGCATCAGCTCCAGCGGGACTGAAAGGCCAGCCGTGCTCGTATCAGACATGTGTGCGCTCGTGAATTGCCGGTCACCACCCGCATCGGCCGGCCGCAGAACGGCCAGCCTTTGCGGCGCGATAAACTCAGGTGAAGAGCAGCAGGAAAGCGATGAGCAGCGCGAAGATGCCGAGCGCTTCCGTAACGGCGAAGCCGAAGATCAGGCGGCCGAACTGGCCATCCGCAGCCGACGGATTGCGCAGCGCGCCCGCGAGGAACTGGCCGAACAGATAGGCGACGCCGATGGCGGCGATGCCCGTGCCGATAGCGGCAAGACCGGCACCGATAAACTTGGCGGCGGCTGCTTCCATGAGAGGTTCTCCTTGTTGCGATTCTGTATGGGTTGAAGGGTTGAACGCCCGGAAATCAGTGATGTGCGTGCAGGGCGTCGTTCAGGTACATGCAGGTCAGCATCGTGAAGATGTAGGCCTGCAGGAAAGCGACCAGCACCTCGAGGGCGGTGAGGCCCACGGCGCCGATGAGCGGCAGCGGCATCAGGGCCGCGTAGGTCCCGGTGCCGAGCAGCATGGTGATGAAGCCGCCGAAGACTTTCAGCGTGATGTGCCCCGCCAGCATGTTGGCGAACAGGCGGATCGAGTGGCTGACCGGGCGCGAGAGGAAGGAGATCACCTCGATCAGGACAACGGCCGGGAGAATCCAGCCCGGGATGCCCGACGGCACGAACACCTTGAGGAAACCGATGCCGTTCTTGAGGAAGCCGATCGTAAGGACGCTGATGAAGACCAGCGCCGCCAGTGCCGCCGTCACGACGATCTGGCTCGTCACCGTGAATGCGCCGGGGATCATGCCCAGCATGTTGCAGGTGAAGATGAAGGCAAACAGCGTGAAGACGAGCGGGAAGTATTTCATGCCTTCTTCGCCCGTCGCCTCGCGCACCATGTTGGCGACGAACTCGTAGCCGATCTCGGCGATCGACTGCAGGCGGGTCGGCACGAGCGAGCCGCCGCGCATGGCGTGAATGAGGAAGCCCGCCGTTACGACGACGGCCAAAACCATGAAGAGGGACGCGTTGGTGAACGACGCGTCGACGCCGAAGATCTCCAGAGGAATGAGCTTCTTGATCTCGAATTGGTGGATGGGGTCTGGCATTCCGCCACCCTGCGCCCCGTCATGCCCTGCGGCCACCGTGACCTCGCTCAATCGTCGTCGTCCGCTACGGACTTACCGAGATTGCCACCCGTGCGGGTCGCAATCTCCCCCTGAAGCTGCCGGTACACCCTGAGCAAATTGACGATGCCCGCGGCGAACCCGAATGCGAAAAAGACCAGGAAGAGCCAGGGAGTGGTCCCCAGCCACCGGTCCAACACGTAACCAATCACGCCCCCGACCAGGATGGCGGCCACGAGCTCGGATGACATCCGCAACCCATAGCCCATCCCGCCGTCCCGCGCGGATAACCCGCCCTGTGGGGCTGGTTCGTGCGCTGCCTTCACCTTGTCCAGTCTGTCACCCAGACCATCGACACGGCGCTGGAACGCGGCCCTCTCCTCCGGAGTGAGTTCGCCTCGCCCGGCGTTGTGATCCTTTGGGGGATCCGACATGGAGGCGCATCCTTGGCGGGAAGCGGCGCGACGCCCGGGAGCATCGACCGCCGCGGACCATAGTGACGGGGCCGGGGGGTGTCAATAAAAGGGGGGCAAATCTAAGGCGGCATCAGGGATGGCGAATTAGCGCAGGTTGCGCCGAAAGTAGCATCCGTCTCGAATTTGTACGGAGGCAGCAGCGGTTGCCTGGGGTCAGCCGGCCGCCTGCTGCTGGTGACCGCCGTTTTCGATGATCCGCTCCGCCGTCGCTAGGTCCACGGACACGAGCTGTGACACCCCCTTCTCGGCCATAGTGACGCCGAACAGACGGTGCATGCGCGCCATGGTCATGGGGTGGTGGGTGATGACCAGGAACCGGGTGGCCGTATCGGCCGCCATCTTCTCCATGAGGGTGCAGAAGCGGTCCACGTTGGCGTCGTCCAGCGGCGCATCGACCTCGTCCAGCACGCAGATGGGCGAGGGGTTGGTCAGGAACACGGCGAAGATCAGCGACAGGGCCGTCAGCGTCTGCTCGCCGCCCGACAGCAGGGAGATCGTGGCCGGCTTCTTGCCCGGCGGCTTGGCGACGATTTCGAGACCGCCCTCGAGCGGGTCCTCCTCGCTTTCGATCATCTCCAGCCGTGCCTCGCCGCCGCCGAACAGGGTGCTGAACAGGCGGACGAAGTGGGCGTTGACCGACTCGAAGGCCTCCTTGAGCCGCGCCTTCGCCTCGCGGTTGAGATGGCCGATGGCACCGCGCAGCTTGTTGATCGCCTGCTCGACGTCGAGCCGCTCCATGTCCATGCCGGCGAACTGCTCGTTGAGCTTGGTCAGCTCCTCATCCGCGCTGAGATTGACGCCGCCGAGCCGCTCGCGGTCGGCTTTGATGCGCTGCAGCTTCTGGTCGACCTCGGCCAGCTCGGGCAGGCCCGCACCGTCCTCGAGGCCCGCCATCGCCAGGCACGCCTGCGGCTCGCAGCCCATGACGTCCGTGATCTTGCGGGCTTCCTCGCTGCGCTTCTGGCGTGCGCCTTCGAGACGGGCCTCGTTGCGGGCGCGGGCCTCGCGTTCCGCCGCATGGGCGTCCTGGGCCGCCCGGAGAGTCTTCTGCGCCTCGCGGTGTGTGTTGTCGGCGGCTGCCAGCGCATCGGCGGCCTGACTGCGCGCCTGCTCGGCTTGTGCCAGCTGATCCATGATCTTGCCGCGCTGCGTCTCGATCAGCGCCGGCAGGTCCGCCAGCGTGCCGAGTTCGGCTTCCGCATCCGATTTGCGCGTCTTGAGCGAGGCGATCTGCTGGTCGGCACCGGCGCTGCGTGTCTGCCAGCGCTCGCGCTCGACGGCGAGTGCCGTCAGGCGCTGAGTCCGGATCTGCCGCTCGCGTTCCAGGGTGGAAACCTCGGCGCGGGCATCGGCCGCCGTCGTCCGGTGGGTGGCCGTGGTGTGCTCGGCTTCGGCAAGCTCGGCTTCGAGGCCCTCGTTGGCGGGCATGCCTGCCAACGCGTCCTCGATCTCGATGACCTTCTGCTGCGCCTCCTCGAGCGCATCGGCGGTGCGGCTGCGGGCTTCACCAACGGCAGCGAGCTTGCTTTCGGTCTCGCGCGCCTGGCGCTCGATGACCGTTAGCGTCTCGCGCACGCGGGCAAGCTCGGACTGCGTATCGCGCCAGAGCTGGCGCAGGCGCCGCTCCTCCGCCTCGGCCACGCGATGTAGCTCGGCCGAGGTGCGGTGCGCGGAGGCGAGATCCTCGGCTTCATCACGTGCCGTCGTCTGCCGTGCCTCGATCTCGCCCAGGCGATTGCGCTCGGCGAGCCGTTGTGCCGCCGCCGTCGGGGCGTGGGCTGCCGCGACGAAGCCGTCCCATCGCCACAGGTCGCCGTCCACCGTCACGAGCCGCTGCCCGGGCTTGAGGACGGACTGCAGGCGCGGGCCGTCCTCGCGCGCGACGATGCCGATCTGCTTCAGTCGGCGGGACAGCTCGGGCGGACCGTCGACTTTCGCCGCCAGCGGAGACGCACCTTCCGGCAGCAGCGGATCATCGAAGCTCAAATCGATGTGCCGCCAGTGCATCGGCGCGTCTTCGCCGATGGGTGCATCGAGATCGTCGCCGAGCGCCGCGCCAAGAGCCATCTCGAAGCCTGGCGCAACGCGAAGCTGATCGACGATCGGCGGCAGGCCGTCGTCGCGCACGGGTTTCAGCAGCTTGGCCAGGGTCTCGACCTCGGTGGTGAGCTGGCCGGCCTTGAGGCGTGCCGTGTCGCTCGCCTCGCGCCGCACCTTCACCTCGGCATCGAGCTCCAGGACGCGCTCCTCGGCGGCCAGCGCCTGGGCCTCGATCTCCGCGATCTCCTCCAGCAACTGCTGGCCGCGCTCCGTCGTCGTCGCCAGCTTTTCCGCGTCAGGCGCGCGGGCTGCGATCTCGCGCGTCTGCGTTTCGAGCGCGATCGATTGCCGGGTCAGCTTCTCGATCTGCTCGGCGCGCTCCTTGTGCGTGACCTCCAGGGTCTGGCGGCGTGCGCGGGCCTCGAAAGCGGCGCGGGTCGCCTCGGCCAGGCGCGTTTCCGCAGCCTTCAGGTCCGCTTCCGCGGCAGCGAGGCGCGCGCGTGCGTCCTCCTCGGTCGCGGCGTCGGTCTCGCTCTTGTCGATCAGCGCATCGTTCTCTTCGGCGAGCTTGGCAATGATCTCGTGCGCCTCGCGAACGAGATCCTCCTCGCGGGCGATGTCGCGCGTGAGCTGCGCCGCGCGATCTTCCAGCTCGCGCTGGCGCTGAGTGAGGCGCTCGGCCTCCTTCTCGAAGGTCTCCTGCTCGATCCTGATGCGTGCGAGCGCCGCGCCGCGTGTGGCCTCCTCCTCGCGCAGGGGATCGAGCGCCGCGGCCGTGTCGGCCTCCGCCCGCAGCGCGACAGCTTCCTCCTGGGTCGCGACGGCGACACGCGAGAGCGTGTCGGCGAGCATGGCTTCCGTGTAGTCGACGTCGGCTTGCGCCGCCGTCCACGACAGATGGAAGAGGAGGGCTTCGGAGCGCCGGATGTCTTCCGACAGCTCCTTGTAGCGCTTGGCCTGCCGGGCCTGCCGTTTCAGGCTTTCGATCTGGCTGGAGAGCTGGCCCAGTACATCGCCGAGACGGGCGAGGTTGGTCTCGGCTGCCTTCAGCCGCAGCTCTGCCTCATGGCGCCGGCTGTGCAGGCCCGCCACGCCGGCAGCGTCCTCCAGGATGCGGCGGCGCTGCTCCGGCTTGGCATTGACGATCTCGCCGATCTGCCCTTGCCGCACGAGCGAAGGCGAGCGTGCGCCCGTGGCTGCATCCTCGAACAGGATCTTGATATCGCGCGCACGCGCCTCGCGGCCGTTGATGCGATAGGCCGAGCCGAGCTCGCGCTCGATGCGGCGCGTCACCTCCAGCTCGTCGCTGTCGTTCAGCTCGGCCGGCGCCGTGCGCGCGCTGTTGTCGATGAAGATCGTGACTTCGGCCGTGTTGCGGGCCGGACGGTGGTTGGTGCCGGAGAAGATCACGTCCTCCATGGTGGAGGCGCGCATGCTCTTGTAGGAGGTTTCGCCCATGACCCAGCGAAGGGCTTCGAGCAGGTTCGACTTGCCGCAGCCGTTCGGCCCCACGACGCCGGTCAGGCCGCGCTCGATGATGAGCTCGGTCGGCTCGACGAAGGATTTGAAACCGAGCAGCCGAATCTTGCCGATATGCACGGATACACCCCTCTAGGATACGCGCGACAAAATCGGGTCCGGTGCGTGCGTGCCGCCTCAATTGCCCTTGCGGCCGGCACTGGAGGCGACGCGTGAAGCAACGAGTGGGTCGACCATCTCGCGGATCTCGGCCATGCCGATCACCTTCTTCACCAAGCGACCATCCACGAAGAAGTTCGGTGTCCCGATGACGCCGAGCTCCCGGCCACGCTCCTTCACCCACTTGAGGCCGTTGATCATGGATTGATTCTCGCGGCAGGAGTCAAACTGCTGCCGCGTCATCCCCACCTGCTGCGCGACCTTGTAGATGGCGTCGAGCCGCACCTCCTGGGACACCCACTGCGCCTGCTGCTGCAGGAACTTGTCGTAGAGGGTCAGGTATTTCTCCATCGGGGCACAACGAAGCGCGATGGTCGCCGTGCCGCTCGACTTGCCGATCGGGAACTCGCGGATGATGAAGCGCACCTTGCCCGTATCGATGTACTCGCGCTTCAGCACCGGAAAGGTCTCGGCCTGGAAGCGTTTGCAGTAGGGACAGGTCAGCGACATGTACTTGATCATGACGACGGGCGCGTCCGCGCGCCCGATCGAGAACTCCGGCAGCGCTCCCGTCTTGGCCACTTCCTCACGCGAAGGGTTCTGGATCACCTGCCGGGCGGCGACCGAGGTCTCGTTGGCATCCGAGAACGGATTGAAGGGCCGGTCCGGCGTGGCGCTGGTCGTGATCGCGGTTTCGGGATCGACGGTCTGGGTGACGTCGGCAGCGGGCAGCTTCAGTTCATTGCCGGAGCATGCGGCGAGCATGCCGGCCATCAACAGTGCCACGAGCGCCCGGACGTCTGCCACCGATCCCTGCTCCCCGGTCTCAGCTCAGGTTTTCAGCAGCGGATCGAGCGCCTTGTCGAAGCTCTCGACGGTCGGCGCACCCTCGAGGCGCTTGCCGTTGATGAAGAACGTCGGTGTCGAGTTGACGCCGAACTTATCCGCGCCGCGCGTGCGGATGGACGTCACGTCATCGAGCAGCTTCTGATCGGTCAGACACTTGTCGAAGCTCTCCTGCGTGAAGCCGGCCTGCTTGGCGAGCTTGAAGAGCTCCGGCACCGGATTGCCGCGTACGAAGGCCCACTGATCCTGCTTTTGGAACAGGACCTCGATCATCGGGTAGGTTTTGTCGCCGCCCGCGCATCGCGCCAGCATGGAGGCGGCCGCTGCCAGATTGTCGAGCGGGAATTCGCGCATGATGAAGCGCACCTTGCCGGTGTCGACGTATTTCTCTTTCAGCTTCGGAAAGACGGTGTTGTGAAAGGCTGCACAGTGGCCGCACGTCATCGAGGCGTATTCGACGATGGTCACCGGCGCATCGGCCTTGCCCAGCGTCAGCTCGGGCAGCGGGCCCGGCTGCATCAGCTCGTCGACCGGCACCTCGGCGCGCGCCGACGTGTTCTTCCTTTGCGCGAACGCGGGCAGGCCCGGCAGCACCGCCATCGCGGCAGCAGCCGAGGCCGCCGTGAGGAAGACGCGGCGGGTGGTGGCGTGGATGTTGGTCCGAGGTGCAGCTTCAGGCACGTCGATCTCCTGTGCGATTCGCAAACCCATGCGGCCGATCTCTGGGGGAGGGCCGCAGGCAACATGTGGTTATTCGAGCGATTACGGCAAAATGGCGCTGAACGCCACTTGAACGCCCTGCGGCGGACGGCTGCATAGATACAATGTTCACAAGGCGAGCCTGGCTCAACTAGGAGCTTTTGCGCATCACAATTCCGTGGGCCATGCGCTCCAGCGCGGCCCGCAGCGCCGGGCTCGTCACGTCCGGCAGAGCGATGGGCTCGGGTTCCCGCCGCAACGGTGCGATGCGAGCGGCCTGGCGGGTGATAGGCGCCTGCACGACCCGCAAATCGGCCACAGCGCGATAGCCGAAATAGGCGTTGATGCGCTCGATGATCTGGCCGGCGCGATACTGGACGTCGAGCGCACGGCCGCCGTCGACCCGCAGCACCAGCATGGCGCCGGGGCGGCCGCGATCGTCTGCCTCGGTTTCGGCATAGGCTTCAACGCCCTTCGGCCACTTCAGCCGCTCAGGCTCCGTGTAGCTCGCTAGGTCTGCGCCCACGATCGCACGCCAGTCCGTGATGAGGGCCGCGGCCGAGAAACCGTACTTCTCGAAGGCCTTGCGGGTCAGCCGTGGTACGAAAGAGCCGACGGTGCGCGCGAACACGCCGCCGTTGGCCGGGCGCTGTGGCGCAGAGGCCGCACTCATTGGGCGGGCCAGAGCTGTCCTAGGCGTTATTCTGTTGGACATGACGAATCGCGCGGTCCCCGTTTCAATACGCGGTGCGCCTGCTTAACATGGCCTTAACGATTCGCGACCGCCGATCGGGGGACGAGATGGCCGCTGTGGCGCGAAAGCAACAAATCCTGCCAATAGCCGGGCCGCATACGGCGCCGGCGCTGCTCGATTGGTATGACCGCGAGCGCCGCGTCCTGCCATGGCGTTTCGCGCCGGGCACGAAAGCCGATCCCTACCGCGTTTGGCTGTCCGAGATCATGCTGCAGCAGACGACGGTGAAGGCGGTGATCCCCTTCTACCAGCGCTTCCTGAAGCGCTGGCCATCCGTGAAAGCGCTCGCCAACGCCGAGCTCGATGACGTGCTAGCGGCGTGGGCCGGCCTCGGCTACTACTCGCGCGCCCGCAATCTGCACGCCTGCGCCAAGGCCGTCGTCGAGCAGTACAAGGGCAGGTTTCCGCGCACCGAGGCGCAGTTGCGCGAGCTGCCGGGCGTCGGCCCCTACACGGCGGCCGCCATTGCGGCCATCGCCTTCAACGAGGTTGCGACGCCCGTCGACGGCAACGTCGAGCGCGTGGTGGCGCGGCTGTTTGCGGTGCGCGCGCCGCTGCCCGGCGTGAAGCCGGAATTGAAACGCCTCGCGGCGACCCTGACGCCCGACGATCGTCCCGGAGATTTCGCGCAGGCGATGATGGATCTGGGCGCCACCGTGTGCACGCCCAAGCGCGCCTCGTGCCTGATGTGCCCGTTGCAGGGTGATTGTGCGGCGACTGCGCTCGGCATCGAGCACACGCTGCCCGCACGATCCGTGAAGGCCGACCGTCCGAACCGTTACGGTGTCGCCTTCCTCGTCATGCGCGAGGACGGACACATGCTGCTGCGCCGGCGTCCCAATGCCGGCCTGCTTGGCGGCATGCTCGAGGTGCCGTCGACCGATTGGGCGGATACCTGGATCAGTGCCGATCAGGCGTTGCGGTCAGCGCCGGTGCGCGGCAACTGGCTTCCCATTCCTGGCTCCATCAGCCACACCTTCACCCACTTCAAGCTGACGCTGATGGTCTATCAGGCCGTGGTGCAGCCGCACACGGAGCTCAATCTGTGGACCGAGCCCGATCGCTGCCGTTGGGTGCACCGCCGCGATCTGCACAGCGCCGCACTGCCGAGCGTCATGCGCAAGGTCATCGCTCACGCACTGCGCAACGACTGATCACCGCGCACAAGCTGCCAAATCTTCGGCCCGAGCAACGCCAGCACCGCGATCAGCAGCAGCGTTAGCGACAGCGGCTTCTCCAGGAAGATCATCAGGTCGCCCTGGCTGATGGTCATGGCGCGGCGGAATTCCTGCTCGGCGAGCGGGCCGAGGATCATGCCGATGATCACGGGTGCCGTCGGAAAATCGAAGCGGCGCATCAGGAAGCCCATGCCGCCCATCAGGTACAGCAGCACTAGGTCAATCCATGACTGGCTGATGCCGTACGTGCCGATGGTGGCGAACAGCAGGATGCCACCGTACAGCAGCGGCTCGGGGATGCGCAGCATCTTCACCCACAGCGCGATCAGCGGCAGGTTCAAGACCAGCAGCATGATGTTGCCGATATAGAGGCTGGCGATCAGGCCCCAGACGAGCGCCGACTGCTGCTGCAGGAGCAGCGGCCCCGGATTGATGCCGTAGCTCTGGAACGCCGACAGCATGATCGCGGCCGTCGCCGATGTCGGCAGGCCGAGCGCCAGCATCGGCACGAGCACGCCCGCCGCCGACGCATTGTTGGCGGCTTCCGGACCGGCGACGCCCTCGATGGCGCCGTGCCCGAACTCCTCCGGTTTCTTCGCGAACCGCTTTTCGACGAAATAGGACAGGAACGTCGGGATCTCCGCGCCGCCCGCCGGCATGGCGCCGATCGGAAAGCCGATCAGTGACCCCCTGAGCCACGGCTTCCAGGAGCGCGACCAGTCCTCGCGGCTCATCCAGAGCGAGTCTTTGACCTCGATCACCTCGCCCTCGGTGCGCTTCTTCTGGGCGACGAGATAGAGCGTCTCGCCGACCGCGAACAAGCCGACGGCGACGACGATGACGTTGATGCCGTCGAGCAGCTCCGTCAGGCCGAAAGTGAAGCGCGGCTGCCCTGTCTGAAGGTCGATGCCGATGAGCCCCAGGAAGATGCCGACGGCCAGCGACGTAAGCCCGCGCACCGCTGACGTGCCGAGCACTGCGGAGACCGTGATGAAAGCCAGCACCATCAGCGAGAAGTATTCGGCTGGCCCGAACTTCAGTGCGAAATTGACCACGGGGCCGGCGAGGAACGTCAGTCCGATCGTACCGATGGTGCCGGCGACGAACGAGCCGATGGCGGCGGTGGCAAGCGCGGCGCCCGCGCGCCCGCGTCGGGCCATCTTGTTGCCCTCCATCGCCGTAACGATGGTGGCGCTTTCCCCCGGCGTGTTGAGCAGGATCGAGGTCGTCGAGCCGCCATACATGGCGCCGTAGTAGATGCCGGCGAACAGAATGAAGGCGGCTGTTGCATCGACCTTGTAGGTCAGCGGCAACAGAAGCGCGATGGTGAGCGCAGGTCCAAGGCCCGGCAGCACTCCGATGGCCGTGCCGACCGTCACGCCGACGAGGCACCACATCAGATTGTAGGGCGTCAGCGCAACGGCGAAGCCGGCGAGGAGATGGTGGAGGACGTCCATCAGAACAGCCCCTCGATCAAGCCCGAGCCGATCTTGTAGCCGAGCACCCGGTCGAAACCGATGTAGGTGATGAAGGCCAGCGCGAAGCCGATCAGCGCGTCACGCAAAATTCGCCTGCTGCCGAAGGCGCGCGCCGTCATCGCGAACAGCACGGTCGAGGCAATGATGAAGCCGGCGTAGTCGATCAGTGCGACGTTGAGCACGAGCCCGGCGATGAGAGTCAGGAGCGCGCGATAGTCGAAGTCCTCGCTTTTGTCGTGCTCCCAGCCGCCGCGCAGGCCCTGAGCCGTCAGCACCACACCGAGCACACCGAGCATGCCCGAGGCGAGCCACGGAATGGCCTTCGGTCCGACCTTGGCGTAGACGGCGTTGTCGGGAATGACCGAGGTCTGCCAGGCGACAATGCCCGCCATGGCAACGACGCCCAGGCCGATGCCCACATCCTCCCAAGCCGGTTGCCGGCTCATGCGTTCCCCCGGTTTTGCCTCAGGTCAGGTGGCGAGCCCCAGCTCTTTCAGGATGCCGGTAATGCGCGCGATCTCCTCGCCGAGGAAAGTCCCGAACTGCGCGCCGGGCAGGAAGATGCCGGTCCACTCCTTGTTCTTGAGCTCGGACTTCCAGGTCGGTCCATTGACCATCTTCTCGACCAGCGCCACCAGCGCCTTCTGCTGATCGGCCGAGATGCCGGGCGCGCCGAACACGCCGCGCCAGTTGAACAGCTCGACGTCGACGCCCTGCTCCTTCAGCGTCGGCACGTCGATGCCCTCCTGGCGTTTGTCGGACGAGATCGCCAGCGCCCTGAGCTTGCCGGCCTTGACTTGCTCGCCGAACTCGCCCCAGCCCGAGATGCCGGCCGTCACCTGGTTGCCGAGCAGGGCCGCCTGCGCCGGGCCGCCACCGGCATAGGCGACGTAGCTGACCGATTTCGGATCGACACCGGCGGCGCGCCCGATCATGCCGGCGAGGATGTGGTCGCTGCCGCCCGCCGAGCCGCCGGCCCAGGACACCTTGGCCGGCGCCGCTTTGAAAGCGGTCACCAGATCCTGCATCGTCTTGTGCGGGCTTTCGTTCGGCACGACGACGACCTGAAACTCGCCGGTGAGGCGCGCGACAGGTGTGAGGTCCGTCATCTTCACGGGCGACTTGTTGGCGATGAGGGCGCCGACCATCACCATGCCGCCGACCATCAGCGCATCGCCCTGGCCCTTCTTGGTGCCGATGAACTTCGGCAGGCCCACCGCGCCTCCGGCCCCGGGTGCGTGCTCGAACCTGAAGTCCTTGACCAGTCCGTCCGTGCGCATGGAATGCTCGATGGCGCGTCCGGTCTGATCCCAGCCGCCGCCAGGGGCTGCAGGCACGAAGATCTGGAGGTTGGGGAGCGTCTGCGCCGTCGTGCGGCCGGGAGCGAGGGTCAGCGCGGCGGCCGCGGAAGCGGCAAAGCCCGAATGCAAGACCTGGCGGCGTGTCGGCATGTTTCCACCATCCATTTGAACATTTCCCCGGGTATTTCTTTCAGGATAGTCCTACGGAGAAGCGTAGGCCATCATTCCTTAGCAGACTTGGCCCGAATTCCCCGCACTGGAGTGATCATGTTCACACTTGCCGATCTGGAAGCCGCGGCGGACCTCGTGCATACCCACATGCCGCCGACCCCGCAGTATGCTTGGCCGCTTCTGGCGCAGCGCACCGGCGCCGACGTGTGGGTCAAGCACGAGAACCACACCCCGGCCGGCGCCTTCAAGGTGCGCGGCGGCATCGTTTACATGGACGAGCTGAAACGGTCCGGCACCGGTGTGGCCGGGGTCATTTCGGCCACGCGCGGCAATCACGGCCAGTCGATTGCACGCGCGGCGACTGCCGCCGGTCTCGCCTCGACGATCCTCGTGCCGCACGGCAACTCGGCGGAGAAGAACGCGGCCATGCGCGCCTTCGGCGCGGAGCTGATCGAGTACGGCCGCGATTTCGATGAGGCCAAGGACGAGGCGGACCGTCTGTCGGCGACGCGCAACCTGCACTTCGTGCAATCGTTTCATCCGGCCCTGGTCAAGGGTGTTGCGACTTATGCCCTTGAGTTCTTTCGCGCGGTTCCCGATCTCGATGTGGTCTACGTTCCGATCGGCATGGGCTCGGGGATCTGCGGGCTGATTGCCGCACGCGATCTGCTGGGCCTCAAGACCGAGATCGTCGGCGTTGTGGCGGAGAAGGCCCCTTGCATCGCCCTGTCGGTTGCCGCCGGTAGGCCGGTTCCAACGAATTCGGCGCAAACTTTCGCCGATGGGATGGCGTGCCGCGTTCCTCATCCCGCGGCCCTCGACATGATCATCGGCGGAGCCGCGGAAATCGTGCGTGTCAGCGAGGATGCGATTGCCGAAGCCATGCGTGTGTACTACGAGGATACCCACAATCTGGCGGAAGGGGCTGGGGCATCGCCGCTTGCCGCCCTGCTGCAGGATCTCCCGCGCCGGCGGAACCGCCGGGTGGGCTTGATCCTGTCAGGCGGGAACATCGATCGCGCGATGTTTGCCAAGGTTCTTGCGGGGGAGACGCCTGTCGTCTAGCCCGCTTGTGGTATTCGGGTAACGCTGAAGATACGGGCAAATCCGGATGGCGCCATGGATCGTAGTGGTCAAGACTGCGCCTTGTTTGCTAGCTTCAGTGCAACGGAATCAAGGAGCCGCAATGGACTTGTCCGCGAGGCCGGCTGATATGCACAAACCCGGAAAGCAGTTTGTACGAGGCGCAAGCCGGGTGGCCTTGCTGCTCGCTCTGGCCGTGGCTGCAGGCACAGCGCCGGCGGCTGCCCGGACCGGGAGCGATACGCCGGACGCGCGCTCTCTGCTCGGCAGCTACCTCGCCGGCCGCGTCGCGCGCGGACAGCACGATACGGCCGCCGCTGCGGACTACTATCGTAGTGCGCTGATGCGCGAGCCTGATAACGAGGTGCTGATCGAGCAGGCCCTCATCATGGACGCGACGGAAGGGCGCTGGGAGCCAGCGCTCGTGCTCGCCAGCCAGCTTGCCAAAGAGCAGCCGACGCATCGCATGGCTCGTCTCATTCTGGGGCTGAGCTCGGCCAAGGCGCGCCGCTTCAGCGAAGCGCAAGAGCATTTCAAAGCCAGCAGCACCGGCCTCATCGGCGAACTGACGGGTGCGATGGCGCGCGCCTGGGTGGCGCTCGCGGAAGGCAACGTCAGAGGCGCGATTGATATCATCGACGGCGCCAAGCAGGCGGACTGGGCGCAGTCCTATCTGCGCTATCACAAGGCCCTGATCAACGATGCGGGCGGACGTCCCACGGAGGCGCGTGCGCTGTTCGAGCGGGCGTTCCGGGCCGATCCGAAGTCGTTGCGCGTGACCATCGCCTACGCCCAGCACCTCGCGGCGAGCGGCAATGCCGCGCTGGCACGCACCACGCTGGAGGAGCATGCCAAGCGCTCCGCCAACGGACTGCATCCGGTCGGCAAGGATTTGATGGAGCGCATCAAGGCCGGCGAGAAGATCAGTCCGCTGATCACCGATCCCATGGATGGCCTGGCTGAGGTCTTCTATGGCCTGGGCGAGGCGCTGGCGAGCGAGGGCGGCACCAGCGTCGGCGCCGTCTACCTGCAGATGGCGCTGTACTTGAAGCCGGAATTCCCGTTCGCGCTGGCCTCGCTGGCGAGCCTCTATGAGACCACCAAGAGGTACGACGCGGCCATCGCCGTCTATGACCGGGTGCCGAAAGGGACGCCGCTGCAATCGGCCATCGACATCCGCAAGGCGATCAACCTCAACCAGCTCGACCGCGTCGAGGAAGCCAAGAAGCTGCTCGAGCAGCTCGCAAAGGCCGAGCCCAACGACGTTCGTCCCGTCGAGGCGCTGGGCAGCATCATGCGCGGCCACAAGCGCTATGACGAGGCGGTCGAATACTACTCGCGCGCCATCGCCCTGATCGGCAAGCCAGAGAAGAAGCACTGGGCGCAGTACTACGCGCGCGGCACCTGCTACGAGCGCCTGAAGAAGTGGCCGCTCGCGGAAGCCGACCTGCAGAAGGCGATGCAGCTGGCGCCGGACCAGCCGCTAGTGCTGAACTATCTCGGCTACTCATGGGTGGATCAGAACCGCAACCTGAAGCAGGGCCTCTCGCTGATCGAGCGTGCCGTGCAGCTGAAGCCCGACGACGGCTACATCGTCGACAGCCTGGGCTGGGCGCACTACCGCCTTGGCAACATCAAGGAGGCCGTCAGGTTTCTCGAGCGTGCCGTCGAGCTCAGGCCGGAGGATCCCGTGCTGAACGATCATCTGGGCGATGCGCTCTGGCGCGTCGGGCGCCAGCAGGAGGCGCGCTATCAGTGGGAGCAGTCGCTGACGCTGAAGCCCGAGGCCGAGGAGGCCGAGAAGATCAAGCGCAAGCTAGAGAAGGGTCTCCCGGCGCGGCCGCAGGCGCGTGCGCCCAAGCGGGCGAAGGAAGCAACGCGCGTCGAGCCCAAGAAGCGCATCGAGTCCAAGCTCGTGCCGCCGCGGCCGATCGTCGAGTAGCGCATCAACCTCTAGCACGCCTATGGCGACGCTGATCGAAGAGGCGCGGGCCAAGGTCAACCTGACGCTTGGTGTCCTCGGGCGCCGCGGCGACGGCTATCATGAGCTGGAAAGCCTCGTCGTTTTCGCCCGCGCTGCCGACCGGCTCACGCTGCGCATCGGCGAGCCCTTTTCTCTGACACTGACAGGCCCATCCGCCGCCAAGGTCGAGGGCGAAAACCTCGTGGCGACAGCCGTCGAGCGTGCGCGTGCCGCCGATCCCGACCTCGTCGCCGGCGCGTTCGAGCTGGAAAAGAACCTGCCCGTGGCCGCCGGCATCGGCGGCGGCTCGGCGGACGCGGCGGCTGCCTTGCGCCTGATCCAGCGCGCCAATCCCGATCGCGCCGCGGCCATCGATTGGCTCGCGATCGCAACGGGCCTCGGCGCCGACGTGCCGGTGTGCCTCGCCGGCCGTCCGAGCCTGATGCGCGGCCTGGGCGAGCGCGTGTCTGTGCTTGCGAGCCTGCCGCGCCTGTCCCTGGTGCTCATCAATCCCGGTTTGCCGTTGAGTGCCGGCGCCGTGTTTCGCGAACTCGGCGCGCGGCCTTTCACCGGCCATGCCGGCGACCGGGAAACTCCGGCCTTTGCTGGCCTCGATGATCTCGTGGCCTATCTCAGAGCGCATCCGAACGACCTGGAGCTGCCGGCGATCGCTCTGTGTCCGGCCATCGCCAGCGTCAAGGCTGCCTTGGAGCGCGCGCCAGGCGCTCTACTGGCTCGCATGTCGGGCAGCGGGCCGACCTGCTATGCGGCCTTTGCCAGCCGCCCCGAGGCCGACGCAGCGGCAGCGGACATCAAGGCTTGCGAGCCTGCGTGGTGGGTCGAGGCGACGGACGTCGCCGATTAGGCCGCTGCTGCCGTCCGGCCCTGGATGCCGAGCTTGTAGGCGGCATACAGGCCGAAACAGTAAGCCGGAATGTAGCCGATGATGCTCATGGCGTAGCCGACCGTCAGCTCGTTGAAGCCGGCGATGCAGCTGTCGGGAATGACGAACCCGTAGCCGATGACCAGGTTCGGAATGACGACGCTCAACAGCGGCCATGCGAGCAGCAGGACCTTGCGCATGCGGCTCGGGGAGTTCGCTTGAGGCATGGCGGCCGTCGATCCTGCATGACGCGAGAACATGAGCGGGCCTCGTTATCGCGTTGAATGAAAGGGCGCGGGCGTTTCACCCGCACGATTGAGATAGTGCCGGCTTCTCCGGAGGAGACCGCGCTAGCTCAGCTCACGTATACGGAATTTCAGCCCGCCTTTGGGCGTGAGCGTCACGGTTGCGTTAATGCCGACGGGCTCGGGGCCCACATACTCCGGCCGGAAGCGGCGCAGGAGAATGGACAGAGCCAGCGTATTCTCGACCTGGCTCATGGCACCGCCGATGCAGCTTCGCTTGCCGCCGCCGAACGGCAGGTACGTATAGGGCCGCCGCTTCTTGACGGCATCGCCCATGAAGCGCTCCGGCTTGAAGGTCTCGGGGTCTTCCCAGAACTTCGGGCTGTGGTGCGCGCCGTAGGCGAACAGCACGACGCGATCGCCCTCGCGGATTTCCTTGCCGTCGATCTCGTCCGGCTTGGCGGCGACACGGATCAGGCTCCAGATCGGCGGATAGAGGCGCATCGTCTCCTGGATGACGGCGCGCGTGTAGGCGAGGGCGGAGTAATCCGCCGCCGTCGGCTCGCGATCGCCGTACGTGGCCTCGCCTTCCGCGCGGATGCGCTCGGCCGCTTCCGGATGCTTGGCCGTCAGGTACAGTGCCCACGCCAGTGTCAGCGCCGTCGTCTCCGTGCCTGCCCAGAGGTACTGCTTCAATTCGTCGACGGCCTGCTGCTGGTCGAACTCCGGAATGGAGGTATCGGCTACGGCCTCCTGGATCATCTTCAGCAGCGTGCGCTCGCGCGCCTCGCGCGGGTCGGCGGCGATCACCATCGGCGGCACGCCGGCCCACTCGTCCATGGCCTTGGAGGTATCCTCCTCGCCAATCTCGAATTCCTCGCCCGCGACGCGCCGGACGCGGATCGACTTATGATTGCCGACGTCGGTGTAGGTCTTCACGCACTTGAAGATGAAGTGCGGATTGAACGGCATATCGCGATCGAACAGCGCCTTGCAGATCATGTCCGCGGCCAGCGTCCAGGTCTGCTCGACCATCTCGATCGTCTCGCCCGTCTCCGACAGGCGTTGCCAGTTCGCCATCTTGGTGCGGATGGCCTCGAGGAAATAAGGGATGTACTCCGCGAACATGTCCGGGTGGAACGCCGGCTGCTGCGGCATGCGGATCTTCTGCCAGAGCGCGCCGTCGTGCGTGATCATGGACTTGCCGAACACCGGCCGCAGCCCGTCGAAGTACTTGACGTAGTCGTCGACCTTGGTGACCAGCACGCGTTTGAAATGCTCGGGCTCCGTCAGCAGCACAACGCGCTGGTTGCCCATGTTCATGGGAATGACGCCGCCGTAGCGCTCGGCCATGCGCATGAGCGTCGTCATCGGGTTCGTCCCACCCTTGGAGAGGGGCGTGAGATTGAACCAGATGCTCTGCTCCTCGCCGAGCTGGTGCGCGTTTGGAGGGAGTGCGTTCATCAAACCGAAGCCTCTGCGCGGATCCACTCCGCCTGACCGACATGCCTCACTTGCCCGCAGAGCAATTTCCGCAGGCACTTCCTCGGGCACCCCTCGCGCTATTCCCAACCGCGCCGAGCATCCGGCCGCCGGACATAGCAAACAGGCGGTATCGTACCGCTCGGTCTATTTTGTTCAGAGCGTCCGTATCATCGAAACCGGCGCTCTGTCTATTCAACCGCCTGCCGCAGCTATGCACTCGCGGAGGGTGTGTGTTGCCCGTGTAACGGGGCACTAGAGTCCTGGCGAGAGCAGGGGTGCGGCTTGGTTAACAGTATCGTCCAACTCTACCCGATCACCGTTCAGTCTGGCTGTTCCCAAGGAAACAAGCCGTAAGGCGTGCGGGTACAACATATGTTCTGCAACAAGAATTCGTGAAGCGAGGGTCTCGGCCGTGTCCCCGGCGAGGACCGGAACCGCGGCCTGGGCGATGATCGGGCCCGCATCCAGCTCTGGCGTAACGAAGTGCACGCTGCAACCGGAGATGCGCACGCCGGCATCGATGGCTTGCTGCTGCGGGTGTAGTCCCTTGAACAGCGGCAGGAGGGAAGGGTGGATATTGAGCTGCCGTCCCCGCCAGCGCTCAGCCATACCGTCCGACTGAATGCGCATGAAGCCGGCCTGGCAGACGAGATCGATGGCGTGTGCGTTGAGGGCCTGCTCGACCGCGGCATCGAACGCCTCGCGCGAGGCAAAGGCCTTGTGGTCGATGACCACGGTCTGGAGGCCCGCCGCCCGGGCCCGCTCGATGCCTGCCGCCTGCGGACGGTTGCACACGACGAGCACGATCTCGGCCGGATAGTCCGGAGCGCGTGCCGCATCGATCAGCGACTGCATATTGGAGCCGCGGCCGGAGATCAGGATGGCGACACGCTTCTTTGCCGTCACGGCTGGTATCCCAAGCTACCCGAGTAGCGCACCGCCTCGGCCTCGCCCTTGCCCTTGGCCTGCGATTTGACGCCACGTCCGGCCTCGACTGTGCCGATGACGACCGGTGTCTCGCCGGCGTCTACCAGTGCAGCCCGCACCGCGTCGGCACGTGCGGCGTCTGTGATCACGATCATGCCGATGCCGCAGTTGAACGTGCGCAGCATCTCCGCGTCATCGAGGTTGCCGGCACGTGCGAGCCAGGCGAACACGGCCGGCGCGCGCCAGCGTGACAGGTCGACGTGGGCGGCGAGCCCTTCCGGCAGCACGCGCGGCAGGTTCTCGGAGAGACCGCCGCCGGTGATGTGCGACAGGCCTTTGACGGCGCCATCGGGTCCGCTGCCGCCTGTGGCGCGGATCGCCGCCAGCACCGGCTTCACGTAGAGCCGCGTCGGCGTCAGCAGCGTCTCGGCCATGGTCGCGCCTTGCGCGAACGGGGCTTGTGATGACCACTCCAATCCTTCCTCGGTGACGAGACGGCGCACCAGCGAGTAGCCATTGGAGTGAACGCCGGACGACGGCAGCCCGATCAGCACATCGCCGGCAGCGATATCGGCGCGCGGCAGGATCTCGCCCCGCTCCACGGCGCCGACGGCGAAGCCCGCCAGGTCGTAGTCACCCTCGCCGTAGAGGCCCGGCATTTCAGCGGTCTCGCCGCCGATCAAGGCACAGCCGGACTCCCGGCAGCCATCGGCGATCCCGGCGATGACCGCGCGCGCCGTCGCGATGTCGAGCTTGCCCGTCGCGAAGTAGTCGAGGAAGAACAGGGGCTCGGCGCCCTGCACGACGAGATCGTTGACGCACATGGCCACGAGGTCGATGCCGATCGTGTCGTGATGACCGCTGTCGATAGCGATCTTGAGCTTGGTGCCGACGCCGTCATTGGCCGCGACCAGGATCGGGTCCTTGAAACCGGCGCGCTTGAGATCGAACAGCCCGCCGAATCCCCCGAGGTCGGCATCGGCGCCCGGCCGCCGCGTGGCCTTCACCAGCGGCTTGATCGCCTCGACCAGCGAGTTGCCTGCATCGATATCCACACCTGAATCGCGATAGGAGATGGTGCGGTTGCGCCGTGGTCCGGATCCAGTCATCGGGAGAGCCGAGCGTGCATGAAACCTGGGCCTGTTTGGCTTGGGAAATCCAACTTCGGCCCAATTGGTGGCCGCAGATGCCCGGGCATAGCAACCGGGAGGCCGGAGGGCAACTTGCGTCGGCTCCTGCCTGTGTGCATATCAAGCCGGACGCGGCGGCTGGACGAGGGGAACTTGGACCGTCAGGGACATATGGATTGCCGATGGGGCGCCCTGGCTGGCCTCATGGCCGCCGGGCTGATGCTGGCATCACCGGCCGCGCTCGCCGCGCAGGGCGAGGACAAGGTTTTCACGGTCGGTAACTATCCGATCGAGGCGCGCGCCGCCAATGCCGTGACGGCCAAGGACCGGGCCATCGCCGATGGCCAGCAGGCGGCATTCCGCTCCCTTCTGAAGCGGCTGGTGCCGGTCACCGCCTACAAGAGTTTGGACGCGTTGCGCGACACGCGCGCCGCCGGGTTGATCGAAGGCTTTGCCGTGCGCTCGGAGCGCAACTCGTCCACCGAGTACATCGCCAGCTACGACTTCTCCTTTCAGCCCAACGCGGTGCGCCGCGCCCTGTCCGAGCAGGGCATTCCATTCGTCGACAAGCAGGCCGAGCCGTTGACCGTCGTCACGGTGTATCGGGCGCCCGCCGGCGGTGCTGAGGCTTTTTCCGATGCGCGTGGCTCCGACGCTTGGCTCTACGGCTGGAAAGCCCTCGATCTCGCCAACACCATCACGCCGGTCGTGCTGAAGCCGGTGCGCCGCGAGGGCAAGCCGGAGACGTTGAAGGCAGTCCTCGATGGTGACGCGTCGGCGGTGCGCACGCTTGCGGGCGAGTACCAGGCTGCCGCCATTGTCGTGGCGCTGCTCGAGCCGGACATTCAGAATAAGCGCGTCCGCGTCACCCTTGCCGGCCAGGATTCCGTCGGCCCGTTCAAGCTCGTGCGCAACTACCGGCTGGATGGCGGCGATCTCACGTATACGTCCGAGTCCGCCGCCGTCGTGTCTCTCGGCATTCTCGAGGGCCGCTGGAAGGCCGTGAACGCGCGTCCGGGAAGTGGAGGTGGCGGGGGACCGGTCGCCGCGGGCGGCGGCGGTGGCGACGCGCTGCGCATCGCCGTCGAGTTCAACGGCATGGCCGAATGGCAGGTGATCAGCCGCCAGCTGTCGGAAACGCCCAACGTCAGCGATCTGGAGGTCGAAGGACTGTCGGCCCGCGGCGCACGCCTGGCCTTGCGGTTTCCGGGCGGCCCGGAGCGACTGGCGCAGGCTCTCTCCGAGCGCGGATTGTCGCTGCGCAGCGCCGGCAACGGCTGGGTCCTGACCGGCCGGTAACGCTCGACGGGAACCCTGCTTCACGTTTAGATTGTCAAAAACGAGCGCCGAAGGGAGCGGCAGCTCCGTAGCTGCCGGAGCTGGCACACAAGCCAGGCCTGCCGGGGCTCGTTGTCGTCCATTGTCATTGATCGCGCCGGATTCCGAGTGAGCCTTCCCAACATCGTTACGCTTGGCCGCATCATTCTCGTGCCGGTGATTTTCTGGTTGCTGGTCACGGGCAGCACTCGTGCCGCTTTCATCCTGTTCGTGGTCGCCGGCGTCAGCGATGCGGTCGACGGCTATCTGGCCAAGCGGTTCAGCTTGCAGACCGGCCTTGGCGCCTATCTCGATCCGCTCGCGGACAAGCTTTTGATCGTCAGCATCTATGTGGCCCTGGGCGTGTCCCAGGAGCTGCCGGCGTGGCTCGTCATCGCCGTCGTGTCGCGCGACATCCTGATCGTTGCTGCAGTCTTGTTGTCGGGTGTGTTCGGCCAGCCCTTGCGTATGAAACCGCTTACCATCAGTAAAGCCAATACGGCTGCGCAAATCGTGCTCGCGGCCACGGTCCTGGCGGCGGAGGGCTTCGATCTCCAGATCGACGGGATCCGGCTCGTGCTGGTGTGGATCACGGGGACGCTTACACTGCTGTCGCTGGCCATCTATTTGAAGACATGGCTAGGTCACATCGCGGGTTACGGAGCGGACGCGGCAGGTGGTCCGCGGACCTGAGACGGGGGTGGGCCCGCCTCCTGGTCCGGGACAGCCGGGGGAGGGGTGCATGCAGATACAGAGGCAAGTGCTGTTCTGGCTGGTCGTCGCCGTCGTGCTGCTGTTGCTGGTGGCGCTTCTGAAGGACATCCTGCTGCCGTTCGTCGCCGGCATGGTGCTCGCCTACTTCCTCAATCCCCTGGCGGACGCGCTCGAACGCACGGGCATAGGCCGGCTCGGTGCCGCCGTCCTGATCGTCGCCTTGGTCGGCATCCTGTTCACGGTCGCGCTCGTGCTGCTGGTTCCGTTCACGGCCAACCAGCTCCGCCAGCTTGCCGAGACGCTTCCCTCCGATGTGGAGCGGCTGAAAAGCGCCTTCGAGAGCTGGGTCGCAGGCTGGCTCGGGGAGCGCTACGCGATGGTGAAACCGAACCTCGAGCGTGCCTTCGACGAGCTGTCGCAGAACTGGTCGAGTGCGGTGGCGACGATCGTGCGTTCCCTGTGGAGCCAGGGCTTGGCGATCATCAACTTCGTGTCGCTGCTGCTGATCACGCCCGTCGTCGTGTTCTATCTGTTGGTGGACTGGCATCCGATGCTCGACAAGGTCGACGGCTGGTTGCCGCGCGATCACGTGCAGACCATTCGCCGGCTCGCGACCGACATCAACGCTGCGGTATCGGCCTTCATCCGCGGGCAGGGAACCATCTGTCTGCTGCTCGCCGCCTACTATGCGGTGGCGCTGTCCTGGGCCGGGGTGCGCTACGGGTTCCTGATCGGGGTGGCGTCCGGTCTGTTCTCCTTCATTCCCTTCGTCGGCTGGGCGCTGGGCATCCTGACGGCCAGCGCCATCGCCGTCACCCAGGGGTGGCCCAACTTGCCGCTGCTGGCGACGGTGGCTGGCATCTATTTCGCCGGCATGGCGGTTGATTCCGCTATACTGGGGCCGAAGATCGTCGGCCGGCAGATCGGCCTGCATCCGGTGTGGCTGATCTTCGCGTTGTTCGTGTCGGGTTACTTGTTCGGATTTGTCGGCATCCTGGTCGCCGTCCCCGTTGCCGCCGCAATTGGCGTGCTCGTCCGCTTTGCGCTCGACGTGTATCTCGGCAGCTCCGTCTACGGCGGCCATGCCGCTCCGGCGCCGGGCAAGGACTACTCAGGAGGCTAGACGTTGCTCGTGCAGGAGCCACGCCAGTTCATTCTCGATCTGCCGCACCGGCCAGCGTTCGCGGCCGAGGACTTCCTCGTCAGCGCGTCTAATGCCGCTGCCGTGGCGCTGGTCGACCGCTGGCCCGACTGGCCGCTGGCGAGTGCGCTGGTCGTCGGACCACGCGGCGCGGGCAAGAGCCACCTCGCCCACGTGTGGCGCATGAAGTCGAAGGCCGCCGTCGTCTCGGCCGCGGCCATCGGCGAGCGCACCGTCGATGTGCTGCGCGCGGCGCGCGCGCTCGTGATCGAGGACATCGATCAGGGCATCGCCCAGGAGCCGATGCTGTTCCACCTTCTCAATCTGGCGCGCGAGCATGGCTTTTCGCTCCTGTTGACGTCGGCGAAGCCCGCCGGAGAGCTGAACGTCACACTTCCGGACTTGCGCTCGCGGCTGCGGGCTCTGCCCATGGTTGCCATCGAGCAGCCGGACGAGGCCCTGCTGAAGGCGGTCTTGGTCAAGCTGTTCGCCGACCGCCAGCTCCTGGTCGAGCCGCATGTCATCGACCACGTTGCCCTGCACGTCGAGCGGTCCCTGGCAGCAGCAGGCGATGTGGTGGCGGAGATCGACCGGCGCGCCTTGGCCCTACATCGCAAGGTCACCCGGGCCCTGGCTGGCGAAGCCCTGACGGCCCTGAACCGGGCGGGAGGGGAGCCGTGAGAGCCCCCAGGGCGTTAGATGTTTGTGACATAGGCACATGCCAGAGTGGCGAACGACCCCACCGGTGAGACGGGGACGCGGGTCGTCGTGGCGATGGAGGCGGTTATGAGTTCGATCAAAGGGCGGGCACGCGGCAAGGCGAAGATTGCCGACCCCATCGCGCCCAGCGATCCCAAGCACTTCTACAATCGCGAGTTGTCGTGGCTCCAGTTCAACCGCCGCGTCATGGAGGAGGCCAAGAACGAGCGCCAGCCCACCCTGGAGCGGCTGCGTTTCCTGTCGATCTCCGCCTCCAACCTCGATGAATTCTACATGGTGCGCGTCGCCGGTTTGCACGGTCAGGTGCTGGCCAAGGTGCAGACCGTCAGCCAGGACGGCCAGACGCCCGAGCAGCAGCTTACCGCGATCAACAAAATGGTTGCTCAGCTGTCAGGCGAGCAACAGCAGATCTGGACCACGCTCAAGGCGGAGATGGCGGCAACCGGCATCGCCATCGTCGAGCCGGCCGACCTCACGCCGGCGGAGCAGACCTGGCTCGAGACGCATTTCATCTCGCACGTGTTTCCGATCCTGACGCCGATCGCCGTCGATCCGGCACATCCGTTTCCGTTCATGCCCAACAAGGGGTTCGCGATCGGGCTGGAGCTGGCGCGCGAGAGCGACAAGACCACCATGCACGCGCTCATGCCGGTGCCAGGCCAGCTCGACCGGTTCATCCGTCTCCCCACCAATCTGAATGACGCAGAGCCCGCGCAGATCCGCTTCATGCGCGTGGAATCGCTGATCGGACATTTCGTCTCCCGGCTTTTCCCCGGATACCAGACGACGCGCCAGGGTGCGTTTCGCCTGCTGCGCGACAGCGATATCGAGATCGAGGAAGAGGCCGAGGATCTCGTGCGCTCGTTCGAAAGCGCCCTGAAGCGGCGCCGTCGCGGGTCGGTGATCCGGCTCGAGATCGACGCCTCGATGCCGAGCGAGCTCAGAAGCTTCGTTGTCGAGCAGCTCAAGGTCGGCGGCGACGACGTCTATGTCCAGGAAGGCCTGCTCGGTCTTTCCGACACCTCGCAGCTCATCGTCAGCGAACGGCCCGACCTGATGTTCAAGCCGTTCGACATCCGCTTTCCCGAGCGCATCCGCGAGTACAACGGCGATTGCTTCGCCGCCATCAAGTCCAAGGACATCGTCGTTCATCACCCCTACGAGTCGTTCGACGTCGTTGTGCAGTTCCTGCGCCAGGCCGGTGCCGATCCCGACGTGCTCGCCATCAAGTGGACGCTCTATCGCACGTCCAAGGACAGCCCCATCGTGCGTGCGCTGAAGGAAGCGGCCGAGATGGGCAAGTCCGTCACCGCCGTGATCGAGCTCAAGGCGCGCTTCGACGAGGCGGCCAACATCCGCTGGGCGCGCGATTTGGAAAGTGCCGGCGTGCACGTCGTGTACGGCTTCATCGAGCTGAAGACCCACGCCAAGCTCGGCCTCATCGTGCGCAAGGAAGGCACCGAGCTTGCCACCTACTGCCACATCGGCACCGGCAACTATCACCCGCAGACCGCGCGCGTTTACACGGATCTGTCCTTCTTCACGGCCAACCCGACCATCGGCCGCGACGTCACGCGCATCTTCAATTTCGTGACGGGCTACGCGCAGCCCGCCGACCTGGAATTGATGGCGGCGAGCCCGCACGGCATCCGCAAGCGCATTCTCGATCACATCCGCGAGGAGATCGTCCATGCCCAGGCCGGCCGGCCTGCGGCGATCTGGATGAAGATGAATGCGTTGGTCGATACGCAGATCATCGAGGCGCTGTACGATGCCAGCAACGCCGGTGTGGCAATCGACCTCATCGTGCGTGGCGTGTGCTGCCTCAGGCCCGGTGTGCCCGGGCTTTCAGAAAACGTTAGGGTCAAGAGCATTATCGGGCGGTTCCTGGAGCACGGGCGCGTCTATTGTTTCGGCGCCGGTCACGGACTCCCGCACGCGGATGCACTCGTGTATATCAGCTCCGCCGACATGATGCCGCGCAACCTGGACCGGCGCGTCGAGGCCATGACGCCGATTACCAACGCAACCGTGCACGAGCAGATTCTCAACCAGATCATGGTGGCGAACCTGAAAGACAATCAGCAGAGCTGGCGTGTGATGAGCGACGGGTCGAGCGTGCGCATGAGCCCTGCTGCGGGCGAGGAGCCCTTCAATGCGCACAGCTACTTCATGACCAACCCCAGCCTGTCGGGCCGGGGCCAGTCGCTCAAACAAAGCTTCCCGCCGCGGTTCCACATCCCTGAACGAGACGAGGCATCGTCCGCGTGAGCCCTAGCGACAGATACGAGGACGATCATGCAGGGGTAGAACGCGGCCGCTTCACGGACCTCGAACCGCTTGCCGTCATCGATATCGGCTCCAACTCCGTGCGGCTGGTCGTCTACGAAGGCGCCGTTCGCAGCCCGACGCCGTTGTTCAACGAGAAAGTGTTGTGTGGCCTCGGCCGGTCGGTTGCCACGACCGGCAAGCTCGGCGCCGAGAGCGTCGGCCGTGCGCTCGCCGCGCTGGCCCGCTTTCGCGCCATCAATCGCATCCTGGGCGTCAAGAACGTGCGCGCCATCGCCACCGCCGCTGTCCGCGAGGCAGCCGACGGGGCCGAGTTCATCATGCGTGCGACGCGTGCCGCCGGAACCGAGATTCAGGTTCTCTCGGGCGAGCGCGAGGCTGAGCTTGCCGCAAACGGCATCCTGATGGGATTTCGCGAGGCCGACGGCATCGCCGGCGACCTCGGCGGCGGCAGCCTCGAGCTTATCGACATCGTCGGCGATACCTCGCGCGATGCCGCCACGCTGCCCCTTGGCGGCCTGCGCCTGATCGATATGTCCGGCGAGCGGCTCGATCGGGCCCAACAGCTCGCGGAGGACCAACTCGATCGCATTCCCTGGCTGAGCCAGGGCGAGGGGCGGACCTTCTATGCCGTCGGCGGCACGTGGCGCTCGCTCGCCCGCCTGCACATGGATCACACCGACTATCCGCTGCACGTGATGCACGGCTACAGGCTGTCGACGCGCGAAGCCATCTCCTTCTGCGAGGAGGTGCGCAAGGCGCGCAAGATCTCCGACATCAGCGGTGCCGGCGAAATTCCCCGGCCGCGCCGCGAGGTGCTGCCCTACGGTGCGCTGGTGCTCGAGCGCCTGCTCCGGCGCATGAAGCCGAAGGAGATCGTGTTCTCGGTGTTCGGCATCCGTGAAGGTCTGCTCTTCGGCCTGCTGTCGGACGCCGAGCGTCGCAAAGACCCCCTGATCTCATTTGCCGAGGATCACGCGCGCCTCAACTCCCGGTCCGTTGCCCACGCTCGCGAGCTCTATCACTGGACCAGCAGCCTGTTCGTGCCACCGGGGCCGAAGGAATCGGAGGAGGAGGAGCGCTTGCGTCATGCCGCCTGCCTCCTGTCCGACATCGGCTGGCGCGCCCATCCCGACTATCGCGGCGAGCAGAGCCTCAATGTGGTCGCCCACGCGGGCCTGGGCGGCATCGACCATGAGGGCCGGGTGTTCCTCGCCCTCACGGTGTATTTCCGGCACATCGGCGTCGGCAGCGACAACGAGGACCGGGACGAGCTGTCTCAACGCTTGAAGCAGATCGTCTCCAAGAGAACCCTGAAGCGGGCGCGCATTCTTGGCGCAGCGATACGGGCGGCGCACATGTTGTCCATCGGCCGCCCGGGGATTATTGAAGATGCGCCACTCACGTACGAAGGTAATCGGCTGGTTCTGACGATCCCGAAGTCCCACCAGGCTCTGGACGGTGAGCGCCTCAGGCGGCGCTTCGAGGTGCTTGCCCAGCTGCTGGAGCGTGGACCGGAGATTCGGATCGGAAATTAGGCGCGAGACTGCCCAAATCTCGTGGTAGACGCGGGACGCGGGTAGGGACGAACGGACACATGGCGGAAGACCCTTACAAGGTCCTGGGGCTGGAGAAATCCGCGTCGGACGACGAGATCCGACGGACTTTTCGAAAGCTCGCCAAGGAATTGCACCCGGACGTCAATCCGTCCGATACGGCTGCGGCCGAGCGCTTCAAGCGCGTCTCCGCGGCCTACGAGATCATTGGCTCTCCCGACAAGCGCAAGAAGTACGATCGTGGCGAGATCGATGCGACGGGCGAGCCCCGGCGCGGCTATGAGCGCCAAGCCGCGGGCGCCGGCGCCGGCGGTCAGCGGACCTTCTCGGAGAACGAGTTCGGCATCGGCGACATCTTTTCGGACCTGTTTGGCGCGCGCGGCGCGCGCGGACCGGGTGCCGGCTTCAGCCTGCGCGGCCAGGACATCCGCTACACGCTCGATGTGGACTTCCTGGAGGCCGTCGCCGGAGCCCGCAAGCGGGTGACGCTGCCCGAGGGCGGTACGCTCGACCTGACGGTGCCCGAGGGCGTGGCCGATGGCCAGGTCCTGCGCCTCAAAGGCAAGGGGGCCCCGGGGTTGCGCGGGGGGGAATCGGGCGATGCCCTGGTGGAGATCAAGGTCCGCCCGCATGGGGCGTTCCGGCGGCAGGGTGATGACATCCAGCTCGAGGTTCCCATCACCATCGACGAGGCGGTGCTAGGCGCCAAGATCGAGGTGCCGACGGTGTCCGGCCGCGTCGCGCTGCAGGTCCCCAAGGGCACCAGCTCGGGCCGGGTCTTTCGTCTCAAGGGCAAGGGTGTCCGTAACCTTTCCGGCGGCACCACCGGCGATCAGCTTGTGACCGTGCGCATCGTCCTGCCGGAAAATATCGACGATTCATTGGCCTATTTCCTGTCGGAATGGCGCCAGAAGCACGGTTACGACCCCGGCCGGAACGACTAGCCGCCCGGCTGCCAGCCCCGGCGGCAAAAGCCTCCCGTCACAGTTTGTCACGAGACTGTTACACAGTCTCGCCGGCGCGCTTTGAACCTCCTATCTGCCTCGCACGACACACAGCAGGAGCTGCCCGTGATGTTCACCGGGCGCCCGCACAGCGAGGATGAGCGTCATGAGAATGATATTCACAGCGGGGCTGCTCAGCGCCGCATTGTTGCTGGCCGTCGTCAGCGCGGTTCACGCCCATATGCCGGTGCAGACCGACACGGATTCCATCGCCTCTATGGAACTGATCGGCGAATAGCTCCGTCACTCGGCGGGGATGGCGGCTGGAAGAACGGTCACCTCGCCGTTGTTGACCATCAAGGCCAGCTCACCGCGCTTCAGGCGCAGGGCGTTCTCTCCGAACAGCTCGCGGCGCCAGCCCGACAGGGCTGGTACGTCGGGCGATTTTTCCAGCGCGATCCGCTCCAGGTCGTCGGTGTCGGCAATGAGGCGCGGCGCCACGCCATGCCGCTGAGCGGCGGCTTTCAGCAGCACCCTCAGCAGATCGACGGTCGCGCTGGCATCGCCGGTCATGCCCGACTGCGTATGCAGCGGCGGCACGCTTTTCGGATCGCGGGCCAGGCCCTTTTTCACCACATCGATGATCTCGCGCGCCCGCGCCGAGCGTGAAAATCCCTCCGACAGCGTGCGCAATTCGGCGAGCTTGTCCGTCTCGACGGGTGCGTGATTGGCGATGTCGTACAGGGCTTCGTCGCGCAGGATGCGGCTGCGCGGCACGTCCTGCGCCTGCGCCAATCGCTCGCGCCAGGCGGCGAGCTCGATCAGCACGGCAAGGCCCTGGCGGTTCCTGACCTTCAGCTTCAGCCGCTTCCAGGCGTCCTCGGGATGCGTCTCGTAGGTCTTGGGATCGGTGAGTGTCGCCATCTCCTCGCCGAGCCAGTGCTCGCGCCCGGTGGCGGCGAGGTCGGTCCGCAGGTGCTCGTAGATGTCGCGCAGGTGGGTCACGTCCCCGAGCGCGTACTGCAGCTGCTTCTGAGAGAGCGGCCGGCGCGCCCAGTCGGTGAAGCGCGAGGTCTTGTCGAGCTCCTTGCCCGTGACGCGCTTCACCAGATTGACGTAGCTGATGGAGTCGCCGAACCCGCACACCATGGCCGCGACCTGGGTGTCGAAGATGGGGTGTGGGATGATGCCCGCCTGCACGTGCACGATCTCCACGTCCTGCCGCGCGGCATGGAAGACTTTGACGATCCGTTCGTCCGCCATCAGAGCGTAGAAGGGCTTGAGATCGATCCCTGGCGCCAGGGGATCGACGATGACGGCGACATCGGGCCCGGCAAGCTGGATGAGACACAGCTTCGGCCAGAAGGTGGTCTCGCGCATGAACTCGGTGTCGACGGCGACATAGTCGTGCCGGACAAGGGTTTGGCAGGTTTCGGCCAGCTCTTTTGTGGTCGTAATCAATCGCATGGATGCCGGGTATAGCGCACGATGGCGGGGTTGTCAGGCCTAACCCTGGCAAATCGCAAACAAGGCTGGGGACCTGGGCCGGAATCGGGACAATCGGGCTGAGCTTCCGGGCCGCCTCCGCCTTGACAAATGCGGGACCGGATGCGCTTCTCCGCGGCGATTGCCCGAACATTGACAACAGGATATCCGGCCATGGCCGAGGCGAAGATGCACCGTTACCGCAGCCACACCTGCGGGGCGCTCAGGAAGAGCGACGTGGGCCGCACGGCCCGGCTCTCGGGCTGGGTGCACCGCGTGCGCGACCATGGCGGCCTGCTTTTCATCGACCTGCGCGACCATTACGGCCTGACCCAGGTGGTGGCCGACCCGGACAGCGCCGCCTTCAAGCTGGCTGAGACCGTGCGCTCGGAGTGGGTCGTCCGCATCGACGGGACCGTGCGTGAGCGCCCGGCCGGCACCGCCAATGCCGAGCTGCCGACGGGTGAGGTCGAGCTGTTCGCGTCCGAGATCGAGATCCTGTCGGCGGCCAAGGAGCTGCCCGTCCCCGTCTTCGGCGAGCCGGATTATCCGGAAGACCTGCGGCTGCAGTATCGCTTCCTCGACCTCAGGCGCGAGACGCTGCATGCCAACATCATGCGGCGCCTCGCCATCATCGGCTCCATCCGCCGGCGCATGACCGAGGCCGGCTTCTTCGAGTTCGCGACGCCGATCCTCACGGCATCGAGCCCCGAGGGCGCGCGCGACTTCCTCGTGCCGTCGCGCCTCTACGCCGGCAAGTTCTACGCGCTGCCGCAGGCACCGCAGCAGTACAAGCAGCTCGTGATGATGTCGGGCTTCGATCGCTACTTTCAGATCGCGCCCTGCTTCCGCGACGAGGATCCGCGTGCCGATCGTCTGCCCGGCGAGTTCTACCAGCTCGACGTCGAGATGAGCTTCGTCGAGCAGGACGATGTGTTCTCCACCATGGAGCCGGTGCTGCGCGGTGTGTTCGAGGAATTTTCAAACGGGAAGGCGGTGACGCCGAGCTTCCCGCGCATTCCCTATGCCGAGGCCATCTCCAAGTACGGCAGCGACAAACCCGACCTGCGCAACCCGCTCGTCATGCAGGACGTGACCGAGCATTTCCGCGGCTCGGGCTTCAAGGTCTTTGCCGGCATGATCGAGAAGGACCCGAAGGTCCGCGTCTGGGCGATCCCGGCGCCGGGCGGCGGCTCACGCGCCTTCTGCGATCGCATGAACTCCTGGGCGCAGGGCGAGGGACAGCCTGGCCTTGGATACATTTTCTGGCGTCCCGCCGAAGGCGGGCAAGAAAAGAGCGGAGAGGAGGGCGGTGCTGGTCCCGTGGCCAAGAATATCGGTCCCGAGCGCGCCACGGCTATCCGCGATCAACTCGGCCTGAAGGTTGGCGACGCCGTGTTCTTTGCCGCTGGCGACCCGGACAAATTCTACAAGTTCGCCGGCCTCGCCCGCGACAAGGTCGGTCAGGAGCTGAAGCTCATCGACGAGAACAGCTTCGCGCTGGCCTGGATCGTGGACTTCCCGATGTACGAATGGAACGAGGACGACAAGAAGATCGACTTCTCGCACAACCCGTTCTCCATGCCGCAAGGCGGTCTCGCCGCGTTGGAAGCTGCCAAGAGCAAGGACGAGATCCTCAGCCTCAAGGCGCACCAGTACGATCTCGTCTGCAACGGCTATGAGCTGGCGTCTGGCAGCATCCGCAACCACCTGCCGGAAGCGATGGTCAAGGCCTTCGGCAACACTGGCACCACGGCGGAAGAGGTGCAGGCGCGCTTCGGCGGCCTCTATCGCGCATTTCAGTACGGCGCGCCGCCGCACGGCGGCATGGCGGCGGGCATCGACCGCATCGTCATGCTCCTCGTCGGTGCCAAGAACCTGCGCGAGGTCGCGCTCTTCCCCATGAACCAGCAGGCCGTCGATCTGCTCATGGGTGCGCCGAGCGAGGTCACGCCCAAGCAACTCAAAGAGCTGCACCTGCGCGTCGTCGATCCAGACAAACGCAGCTGATCCTGCTTTCCTCTCCCAACCCTATGAGGAGAGGAGCAGCGGCAAATTCCGAGCAAGGTCCTGCCCTCACCCTAACCCTCTCCCCATTGAAGAAATGGGGAGAGGGGATAAGGGCGTTGCAGCTTCGTGCGCTGTTCCTTTTCCCTCTCCCCGTGCTTACGGGGAGAGGGTTAGGGTGAGGGGCAGCGGCACGCACGGTACTATGCTCTAACGCCGTCCGTCCGGCGCGCGCTCGCGCAGCGTCTCGAAGAAGTCGATCGACTCCTCGCGCAGCGTTTCGCGGCAGTCGAGTCGGCAGCCGATCCACGTGCCGCCCGGCAGGCGGACCTCGCGCTCGATGCGGCCCTGCCGCGTCGGCGCCGATATGCAACCTTTGCCATAGCGGCTGCAGGTGGTCACACCGCTGCCGGTGTCTCGCTCCCGGCGCGCTTCCGCTGCGACCGGCAGCAACAGCATGGCCGAGGACATGAGGATCAAGGTCGTGGCTTTGAGCATCTTCGACTCCGCAAATGGCCTCTCGCGGGTCCCGCGTATCGCCGCTGTCTCATGATACGCGACGCATTTTGCGTGGACCACATCGGCGATATCGCAATCTGGTGATTGCACCTGTCTCCCAGGTGACAGGGTGCACTGTCCGTTGCCTTGGCCGCCCTAAGGCCGCATAACGGGCCTCCGACTGGCGGACGTGGTGGAATCGGTAGACACACAGGACTTAAAATCCTGAGACGGCAACGTCGTGAGGGTTCAAGTCCCTCCGTCCGCACCAGAAAAAACTTGTCCGGGAAGGAAACTCAGCCATGGCGCGCCACTTCGGTATCCTGATCCCTTCGACGAACACCACCTGCGAGGCCGAGTTCGGCCGCCTGGGTCCGGATCTGCAGGCGCACGCCGGCCGGCTCGGCAACGGCGGCACCACGCCGTTCTCCCCGAGCCTCGACGCCGATGTGGCGTACCAGTCCAAGATGCTGGGTGACGCGCGCGTCGAAGTCATCGCGTTGGCTCAGACCTCCGCCAGCCTGTTCGCCGACGACTACGACGAGGTGACGGTGAAGCGCATGACGGACGCTTCGGGCATCCCATCGTTCACATCGGCGCAGGCGGTCGGCCGTGCGTTGCAAGCACTCGGCGTGTCCCGGATCGCTGTGGCGACACCATACTCGGAGGAGGTCATCGGGCGGACGAAGCGCTACTACGAGACGAAGTACGGAATTGCCGTCGTCGCCTCGGAAAGCCTCGGTGCCACCAACTCCTATGCTATCGGCAAGATGGATGCGGGCGCCGCGCAAGCCGCATTCGCCCGCATCGATCGCCCGGATATCGAGGCTCTGGTCGTCCCTGGCGGCAACTTTCCCACCATGGATCGGATCGCGGCATGGGAGCAGCAGTTCGGCAAGCCTGTCGTCACGACCAACCAGGCGACGCTATGGGGTGTAATGCAGGCGATGCAGATCAAGGAGCCGCTTGCGGGTAAAGGACGTTTGCTCGAGCAGGTGGCGTAGGGCCGCCGTTTGCCCATACACGCAATTGGGTTGGGTTCTATGCGGAGCCGGAAGCGGCGCCTAAGATCGTGGCGCGTATCCGTCCCAAATCCGGCGAGATCGAGATGACAACCGACGCTACCAGCCATCGCCATCACCCCCTGCTGCGCAGGCGCGACGGGCACGAGGCGCGCGTCACGACGGAAGAGCTGTTCTTCGATCTCGTCTACGTCTTCGCCGTCACCCAGCTCTCGCACCAGCTGCTGCATCACCTGACGCTGCTCGGCGCCGTCGAGACACTGATCCTGTGGTTCGCGGTCTGGCTCGGCTGGCAGTACAACTGCTGGGTGACGAACTGGTTCAACCCGGAGACGCCGCAGATCCGGTTGATGCTGTTCGCCGTCATGTTGCTGGGATTGGTGATGGCCTCGGCCCTGCCGGAAGCGTTCGGCAGCCGCGGCCTCATCTTCGCCATCTGCTATCTTGCGATGCAGGTCGGGCGCACGCTGTACGCGCTGTATCACCTGGGCCGCGACCACCCGCTGACGCCGAACTTTCAGCGCATGCTGGCCTGGCTTTCCGTGTCCGCCGCGTTCTGGATTGCCGGCGGACTGGCGAGCGGTCCCTGGCGCATCGTGCTGTGGACCATCGCCGTGCTGTGCGAGTACGTGTCGCCGATGTTCGGGTTCAGGTTTCCGGGATTGGGGCGGTCCTACACCAGCGATTGGACCATCGAGGGCGGGCACCTGGCCGAGCGCTGCCAGCTGTTCGTCATCGTGGCGCTGGGCGAGACGATCCTGGTGACGGGTGCCACGCTCGCCCGCGTCGAAACCTGGACCGCGCCGATTTTGATTGCGTTTCTCACCACCTTTCTCGGCAGTCTTGCCATGTGGTGGGTCTACTTCGCGACCAGCAGCAAGGACGGCAGCGAGGTCATCACCTCGTCCAGTGATCCCGGGCGCATCGGCGCCTATTTCCACTACATCCACGCCATTCTTGTCGCCGGCATCATCGTCACGGCTGTCGGCAACGATCTCGTCATCGCCCATCCCGACGGCCGCATGACGACGACCTATGTCATCACGCTGCTGGCAGGGCCCGCGATCTACCTCGTCGGCAACGCGCTGTACAAGAAGATCGTCTACGGCACCGTGCCGCGCTCGCACGTGGCAGGTCTGGCCGCGCTCGCGATCCTCTTTCCCTTCGCCTATGCGACGGACCTGCTGATGATCGGCGCGCTGACGACCGTCATCATGCTGGTCGTGGGTTTCTGGGAGAGCCAGGTGCAGAGCGCGCAGCCGCGGCCCCACACCGCGCATTCATCGTCAATTGCAGAGTAGCGAGCACGAGGCAGGAACCATGCAGATCGATCTCAACTCCGACATGGGCGAGAGCTTCGGCGCCTGGAAGATGGGCGAGGACGAAGCCATGCTCGACGTCATCACGTCCGCCAACGTCGCGTGCGGTTTTCACGGCGGCGATCCCGACGTGATGTTCCAGACGGCCAAGCTGGCGAAGGCCAAGGGCGTGGCCGTCGGCGCGCATCCGGGCTTCAACGACCTGCACGGCTTCGGCCGGCGCGTCATCCGCGGCAACAGCATGGCCGAGATCGAGCGCCTGGTGGGCTATCAGATCGGCGCCATGCAGGCGATGGCTCTGATGGCCGGGCACAAGGTCACGCACGTGAAGGCGCACGGCGCGCTCGGCAACCTCAGCAACGACGAGGATGATTTTGCCATGGCTGTCGGCCGGGCCATCAAGGGCGTGGACCCGACCCTGGTGTACGTGGCGATGCCCGGGCTCGCGACTGAGCGCGCGGCCGTGCAACTGGGCCTGCCTTATGTCTGCGAGGTGTTCGCCGACCGCACCTACGAGGACAGCGGCAATCTTACGCCGCGCAAGAAGCCCGGTGCGGTGATCCACGACGCCGAGCTGGCCGCCGCCCGCGTGCTCGCCATGGTCGAGGAGCAGGCCATCACGACGACGACGGGACGCAAGCTCAAGGCCAAGATCGAGACCGTCTGCGTACACGGCGACAATCCCGCGGCCGTTGCCCTGGCGCGCGGCATCCGCCAGACCCTCGAGGCCAAAGGCATCACCATAAGGCCGTTCCGGCCCGTGGCCTGATGCGACCGTGGGCCCCGGCGCGGGTTGGTGGAATTGTTGCAATTGCCCTGTAAAGTGGCCCCATGCGGATTCTTCTCACCAACGATGACGGCATCGACGCGCCGGGTCTGCACGCGCTGCGCCAGATTGCGGCCGCGCTCTCCGACGACGTCTGGATCGCGGCGCCAGAGACCAACCAGTCCGGCGCCGGCCACTCCTTGTCGTTGAACGAGCCGCTGCGCATGCGTGAGGTGGGCGAGCGCGTCTACGCCATCCGCGGCACGCCGACCGACAGTGTCATCATGGGCGTGTGCCACGTGCTGAAGGACAAGCGCCCGGATCTCGTCCTCTCCGGCGTCAATCGCGGCGCCAACGTCGCCGAGGATGTCACCTATTCCGGCACCATCGCCGGCGCGTTCGAAGGCACGCAGCTCGGCATCCGGTCGCTGGCATTGAGTCAGGCGCTCGGCGCCAACTATCGCGAGACGCCGCGCTGGGAGACGGCGATCGCGCATGCGCCGAAGCTGATCACGCGCGTGCTCGCCGAGGACTGGCCGGCCGGCGTGCTCATGAACTTGAATTTCCCGGCCTGCACGCCCGATGCTGTGATCGAGACAGTCGTGACACGCCAGGGCAAACGCGACCAGAATCTGCTCCACATCGACGAACGTCAGGACACCTGGGGCAATCCCTACTACTGGCTCGGCTTCGAGCGGCGCCGGTCAAATCCGGCCGAGGGCACCGACCTCTGGGCTGTCTACAACGACCGCATCTCGATCACGCCGCTCTTCCTGAATCTGACGCACGCCGCGATGCGCGCGCAGCTTGCTGACAAGCTGCGCGGCTGACGCGCATCGCAGCTCATAAGCCGCCAAAGCGTCGCAACTCCGCCCCGACTTTCACATATTCCTCGATTACGAGATTTCCTGCGGTTGTACGTGTGTGGCGAGGAAAAATCCGCAGTGATCCTGGACCTCTGAGCAGGACAAGCGCGGCGCGTGCGGCGGCGGGGAGCGGGGCGTTTTGCGGGAGAACCCACGGCCGTTAAGGCTATCTTAACGAATTAATGGTTAAGACATGGTGGGTTCCAGAGGTGTAAACCATGTTGCGTTCACAGCGTTCTCGCGAAGCACGTGACACTTGCGGTCCCAACTGGGCTGCCGGTGTTGTTTTGTTTGTGGCGCTCGCTGCGGGTGGCTGCAGCGTCGATCTCGAGCGCTTCAGCTCCTCGGGCGCGGGCTACGGGCCGGACAGCCGCCCGACCAGCTCGCTGACGCCGAGCGAGCCGATGCAGCGCAGCAATGCCGGTCTGCCGGCTGATGATGGCTACGCGTCCCGCAGCGGTTACAACACGTCGCGCGGCGGGCAGGTTTACGGCAGCGAGCCGCAGGGCGACGCGTACAACAACGGCTCGCGCGGTGGTTACGGCCGCCAGGGCGACTCCTACAACGGTTCACGCGACTACGGCCGCCAGAGCGGCGGCTACGGCTCCTCCTCGCAGCAGGATACGCGCATGGCGTCGCTGCCGCCGGCGCAGCAGTCGGCCGAGCAGGGCGAGCGCTGGGGCGGACGCTCCGACACGGCGCGACAGCCCGATCGGGCGCCGCCGTCGAACGGTTATGCGTCGCACCAGGGCTATGAGGCGCAGCGCGCATCGATCCGGCCCGGCCCATCAGGCAATGCGGCTCAAGGTAACGTCGTCGAGGTCCAGCAGGGCGACACGCTGAGCAGCATCGCCCGCCAGCATCGCGTCTCTATTGCCGAGCTGATGTCGGTGAACAACCTGCAGACCCCCGTGGTGCGTCCCGGACAGCAGCTCATGCTGCCGGCGGGCAAGCGCGCTGTCGCGCAGCGCCAGCCGCTGCAGTCTTCGCCTGCACCTCAGGCGATGGCGGAAACGCCGCGCACGCAGCCGATTGCCGCGCAGCCGGCGCCGTCCGCACACGCGTCGGCGGGCGACTGGCAGGGTACGCACACGATCGCCTCGGGTGAATCGCTCTATGGCATCGCCCGCAAGCACAACATCAAGGTTGCCGAGCTGCAGCGCGTCAACGGCATCACCGAGGTGACCAAGATCCGCCCGGGCACCGTGCTGAAAGTGCCGGGCACGGCCCGCGCCCAGCCCATGGCCGTGCAGCCGACGCGTACGGCGATCCAGGAGACGCCGGCAACGCAGGCCGGCGGTACGCCCGTCGTGACGGTGCGGCCGCGCATCATCAACTCGGAAGGCGATCCTCCGGTTGAGCCCAAGCGCGTCGCCGCGCTCGGACCTGCCGGCGGCGGCTCGACGACGGATGCCGTCGCCGCCGATGCCGGACCCAAGGTCGAGCCGGCCAGTGCCGCAGGCGGCATGCCCAAGGTCGGCAGCACGGGCAAGTTCCGCTGGCCCGTGAAAGGCAAGGTGATCGCTGGCTTCGGCGCGCGGCCCGACAGGTCGCACAACGACGGCATCGACATCTCCGTGCCGCAGGGCACGGACGTGATGGCCTCGGAGAGCGGTGTGGTGGCCTACGCCGGCAACGAGCTGAAGGGCTACGGCAACCTGGTGTTGATCCGGCACGAGAACAACTGGGTGTCGGCTTACGCGCACAACGAGGAGCTTCTGGTGAAGCGCGGCGATTCCGTGAAGCGCGGACAGACGATAGCCAAGGCCGGTAACACCGGCAGTGTCGATCGTCCGCAGGTGCACTTCGAGCTGCGCCGCGACTCCAAGCCGATCGATCCCATCCCGCACATGGAAAAGCAGTAGGCGAAAAAACGGGTTCCCGTGTCGTCATACCGATGACACGAAGACTCGCTATCAAGGACGCAACACACGAGATTGATCGTTCGGGAGATTGCCTGGCAACCCCGTTCGGTCAGTGAGACCAGGGCCCGCGCGCTAGTCGCCGCGGGCCCTTTGCTTTTGCGCGGAGCAGTCTCGCGAAGTTTTATTCGACTTTGAGCTTCTGCCCGAGCCGTCCCGCGAGATCCTGGATGAACTGCCAGGCCACACGTCCCGACCGCCCGCCGCGCGTGATGCTCCACTCCAGCGCATCGCGCACGAGCTCCTCGTCCTTGATCTTGAGGCGATGATGCCCGGCGTAGCCGCGCACCATGTCGAGGTACTGATCCTGCGTGCCGTTGTGGAAACCGAGCCAAAGTCCGAAGCGGTCGGACAGCGAGACCTTCTCTTCGACGGCTTCGGATGGATTGATGGCGGTCGAGCGCTCGTTCTCCATCATGTCGCGCGGCATCAGGTGCCGGCGGTTGGAGGTGGCGTAGAACAGGACATTCTCGGGCCGCCCTTCGATGCCGCCCTCGAGCACGGCTTTCAGCGATTTGTAGCTGGTGTCGTCGCGATCGAACGACAGGTCGTCGCAGAAGACGATGAAACGATGCTTGCTCGTGCGCATGTGCGTGAGGCAGCGCGGGAGCGAGGAAATGTCCTCCCGGTGTATCTCCACGAGCTTCAGGCCGTGCCTGGCCTTCGCCTTGCCCAGCGTCTTGCAGACGTCGGCGTGGGCTGCCTTCACGAGCGAGGACTTGCCCATGCCGCGCGCGCCCCACAACAGGGCATTGTTGGCGGGCAGCCCTTCGGCGAAGCGGCGCGTGTTGTCGAGGAGCTGGTCCGCCGCCCGCTCGATGCCCTTGAGCAGGGCCAGGGGCTGCCGGTTGATGTGCGGCACGGCGATGAACGCCTCCGGATCGGCCTGCCAGACGAAAGCTTCCGCCGCATCGAAATCCGGCTGGAGCGCAGCCGGAGGTGCCATGCGGTCCAGAGCTGCGGCGATGCGCTCGAGGCGGTCGAGCATGGGTTTGTTGTCGGGCATTGGCGGAAGGCTCCGGCGCGGCAAGGTATTGGGAACAGCGGGCTTCTATAGACGAGCCGCCGTCCGGCGTCACGCCGTCGCACATCCGGGCGTAAACGCCCGCCGGCAGGCGCTTTCCAAACCCCATCGGGGCGGCGTTTGGCCCGTACCCGAAAAGGTTGCAATCAGGGGGCGCGACACTATAGTCCCGCACAATTCAAATCAGGGTTGGCGGCGGATGCCGTATGGCCCGTAAAACAGCTCTTCCCGTCAATCTAGGATGTTTTTGATGTTCATCTCTCCGGCTTATGCCCAGGGCCTCGGCGGCGGCGGCAGCGACTTCCTGGTGCAGCTTCTGCCGATCCTGCTGATGTTCGTGATCTTCTATTTCCTGCTCCTGCGCCCCCAGCAGCAGCGCATGAAGGCGCATCGTGAAATGGTTGCCAATATCCGCCGTGGCGATACGGTGGTAACCTCCGGCGGCATCATCGGCAAGGTCACCAAGGTCAAGGACGACGGTGAGCTCGAGGTCGAGATTGCGGAGAACACGCGCGTTCGCGTCGTGAAAGGCACGGTCAGCGAGGTGCGGGTCAAGGGTGAACCCGTCAAGGAAACCCAGTAGTCCGCCTGCACGCTCCTTAAAGATCGCGCGCCTTCCTCCGCGCAACGAGGTCGTTACACCCATGCTGCATTTTTCGCGCCTGAAGATCATAGCCACGGTGTTGACGTGTCTATTGGGCGTGCTGTTCGCGTTGCCGAACCTCTTCCCGAGGGAGACGGTGCAGTCCTGGCCCATATTCATGCCCAAGCGGCAGATCCCGCTGGGCCTCGATTTGCAGGGTGGCGCGCATTTGTTGCTCGCCATGGACACGGAATCGCTGCGCAAGGACTGGCTGGAGAACCTGCGCGCGGATGCGCGGCGCCAGTTGCGCGACGCCAAACTGTATCCGACCGCGATCGGCATTGCCGGCGGCGCCGTGCAGATCCGCTTCGACAAGCCTGAAGATGTCGATCCGGCGCTGCGGGAATTGCGCAAGCTGGCCCAGCCACTCGGCTCCGCCATGCTCGGAACATCCGGCAGCGACATCGACGTGGCCAAGGGTGATGGTGGCACGATCACCGTCACGCCGACACCTGCGGGATTGCAGCATCGCATCAGCAGCGCTGCGAGCGCTGCCATCGAAACGGTGAACCGCCGCGTCAACAACCTGGGCACCGCTGAGTCGACGGTCGTGCGTCAGGGTGCCGACCGTATCCTCATTCAGTTCCCGGGCCTGCAGGATACGCAGCAGCTCAAAGAACTGATCGGCCAGACGGCCAAGCTCACCTTCCATGAAGTCAATCCGCAGATGACGGCGGAGGAAGCGCGCACGACGCGGGTACCGCAAGGCTACCGGATCTATCCCTCAGGCGAGAACGACGGCTTCTCCTACCTTCTGCGCGAGGTGCCGATCGTGCAGGGTGACGATCTGACGGACGCTCAACCGGGCTTCGATCAGCGCACCAACGAGCCCATCATCTCGTTCCGCTTCAACCAGGCCGGTGCGCGCCGGTTCGGTAACTTCACGCGTGACAACGTCGGCCGGCCCTTCGCCATCGTGCTCGACGACAAGGTGCTGTCCGCTCCCGTGATCCGCGAGCCCATCCTCGGCGGCTCGGGTCAGATCTCCGGCAGCTTCACCGTCGAGAGCGCCAATACGCTGGCCGTGCAGCTGCGATCCGGTGCGCTTCCGACCAAGCTGACCATCGTCGAGGAACGGACCGTCGGCCCCTCGCTCGGCGCGGACAGCATCGAGTCGGGCAAGCTTGCGGGCATCATTGGTGGTATCGCGACGGCCGTTCTGACGGTCATTGCCTACGGCACGTTCGGCATATTTGCCGTCGTCGGCTTGATCGTGCATCTCCTGCTGACCGTGGCGGCGATGTCGATCATCGGCACGACGCTGACCTTGCCAGGCATCGCCGGCCTCGTTCTGGGCGTGGCCATGGCCGTGGATGCCAACGTGCTGATCTACGAGCGCATCCGCGAAGAGATCCGCAACGGCAAGACACCCGTCTCCGCCATCGACGCAGGTTTCACACGCGCCTTCATCACCATCGCGGACAGTCAGCTCACGACGCTGGCTTGCGCCATCGTCATGTTCTGGCTCGGCTCGGGCCCGATCCGCGGCTTCGCCGTGACCCTGACGATCGGCATCTGCACCTCCATCTTCTCCTCGGTGACGGTGGTGCGCATGCTGATCTCGTTCTGGCTGCGCCATATGACGAAAACCCACCGCACCTTCGAAGTGCCGGTCTAGGCTGGGGTTCACACCATGCGGTTCATTCCCAATTTCAAAGGGTTCGATTTTTTCCCGCACGACCTGCGCCTGCCGTTCATGCGCTACAAGGGCTTCTGCCTCGCGTTGTCGATCATCGCCATGATTGCCTCGCTGGCGCTGTTCATGACGAAAGGTCTGAACTTCGGCGTCGACTTCAAGGGCGGCTCGATGATCGAGGTGCAGTCGACGTCCGGACCGGCTGACATCGGCGCGCTGCGCGACCAACTCGGCAAGCTCGGCCTTGGCGCCGTGCAGATCCAGAGCTTCGGTTCTCCCACCGACGTGCTGATCCGTATCGAGGAGCAGCCGGGCGGCGAGGCGGCGCAGCAGGACGCGCTGAAGAAGGTCGTCGGTGCGCTCGGGACGAAATACACGCAGCGGCGCGTTGAGGTCGTTGGCCCGGCCGTGTCGAGCGAGCTCAGGACCACGGGTCTTATTGCCGTTGTCGCAGGCGTGCTGGCGATCTCGGCCTATGTCTGGTTCCGGTTCGAGTGGCAGTTCGCGCTGGGTGGCGTCGTGGCGCTGACCCACGACGTGCTTGTGACGATCGGCATCTTCTCGCTGTTCCAGCTCGAGTTCGACCTGTCCATTGTCGCGGCGCTGCTGACCATCCTCGGCTACTCCGTCAACGACACGGTGGTGGTCTCGGACCGTATTCGCGAGAACTTGCGCAAGTTCAAGCGCATGGAGCTGAACGAGTTGCTCAACCTCTCGATCAACGAGACGCTGTCGCGCACGATCCTGACGGGTGTCACCGCCGTTGTCGTCCTCGTCTGCCTGTACGTCTTCGGCGGCGAGGTGATGCGCAACTTCAACCTGGCCATGCTGCTCGGCGTTCTCATCGGCACCTATTCCTCGATCTTCATCGCCGCGCCGATGCTCGGCTACCTCGGCGTGAAGCGCGAATGGGGCGCGCAGAGAGCCACGACCCCGGCCTCCAGCACCGCGACCAAACGCGCCTGACGCCATCGGGCATGGAGGATCGCATGACCCCGGAGAGCCCCCGCTATCCGGGACGCGCGCCGATCGAGGCTTATGGCGGCGGCGGGTTCCGGTTTGCCGGCATGAGCCATCGCGGCTCGATTTTGTGTCTCTCCGGAGCCATCATCGCTTGGGACGTTGCCGATGCGGACAGCTTGACGCCCGAGAGCTTTGATCGCGTGCTGGCCGAGGCAGGCCGTTTACGCGCGCTTCTGCTTGGAACCGGTGCGCGCCAGATCTTTCCATCGCGCGCCGTGCGCATGGCGTTCCAGCAGGCGGGGATTGCATTGGAACCCATGGATACGGGAGCGGCGTGCCGCACGTTCAACGTGTTATTGGCCGAGGGGAGGCCGGTCGGCGCAGGGTTGATCGCCATCGACTAGCGTACCGTTTCCGAAGCTCGCCTGATCTCGAGGCTTCGGAATCAAAGGGACACTCGAATCGTGAACTTGCTAGTGTGACTGATATCGAGAAATTCACTCAGAGGCGACCGGATAGATACGGCGAATTCTCGATTATCGGACTGGCGGCATAAGGGAGCTGGAATGAATCGCATCCTTTCAAGCGCACCAGCTGCGCTCGTGACGGGCTTGGCCATCTCCGCCTTGCTGCTCCTCGTGTGGGTGTCGGATTCGAGTGTCGACCGTCTCGGCTTCCTCTCGTTCATCCTGCGCTGGCTGCACGTGCTGGGCGGGATCATCTGGGTCGGCATGATCTGGTTCGTGAACTTCATCCAGCTCGCGGCGATCGAGCAGGCCGACGACGCGGGCCGCAAGACCCTGATGAAGCTTGTCGTGCCGCGCGTTGCCGCCATGTTCCGGCACGCCGCACACCTGACGCTCGTCAGCGGCATTCTTTTGCTCGTCGCCACCGGCTATCTGTTCGACCAGTGGGTCTTTCTCTCCGCCGTCTACATCGCACCTTTGCGCAGCTTGTTGTTGTGGGCGGGTGTGCTGGCCGGCCTCGCCATGTGGTTCTTCGTGCAGTTCATCATCTGGCCGAACCTGCAGGTGGTGCTCGGTGACAGCGCCGATGCGGCGGCCAAGGCGCAGGCCCGGGATCGCGTGCGTACGTTTGCCCGCATCAACCTCATCCTCGCCATCCCCGTTACGTTCGTCATGGTGGCGGCGTCGCATCTCTACTGATGAGCGGCGGCGGCGTCATAGCCGATGCGGTGCGCGAGGCGGCGCGCCACACCGAGGCCGATCGCTATCTGGCCGCCTTGCTCGCGCCGCGCCCCGTCCGCAGTGATCTCGCCGCCCTGGCGGCCTTCTCGGCCGAGCTCGCGCGCATCCGCGACACGGTCAGCGACGCGATGATCGGGGAAATCCGCTTGCAGTGGTGGCGCGACGCCCTGCAATCACTCGCGCGCGGCGAAGTCACGGGCCATCCGGTCGCTGACGCGCTGGGCGACACCATCCGGCGCCGGCATCTGCCGCTGCCGCTCCTCGAGGCTCCGATCGAAGCCCGCTCGATGGATCTGGCCGGCGAGCCGCCGGCCGATGCCGCCGCGCTCGCAGCCTACTTTTCCCAAGCCGAGGGTGCGCTGTTCGAAGCGGCCCTGGCCGTCCTCGACGTCGCTGATACGCCGGCCCGGCGCGACGCCGCGGGTGCTGCCGGCCGCGCCTACGGATTGGCGCGCGCCCTGGCGCGCCTCCCCCAGGCCTTGACGCGCGGCCTGCTTCCCATTCCCCTGGACCGCCTCGAAGCTGCCGGCGTGCCGCTGGCCGCCCCCGAGTTGGTCCGCACGCATCCCGCGATACCCGGTTTGGTGAGGGATATGCGACAGGAGGCCGAGGCCTCATTAAGCGCTGCGCGACGCGCCGCCGGGTCTTTGGGTTCCCAGGCGGTTCCAGCCTTCCTGCCTTTGGTCATGGTGGAGCCATATTTGCGGGGTCTGGAGCGAGGGGGCGCGGATCCATTCGCGCCTGTTGCGGAGGCTGCTCCCATCCGCCGTGTCTGGCGGCTCTGGCGCGCGAAACGGCGCGGGCGTTTTTAGCAGCCTATGCTTGTACAAGGCGGGTGAACTTGGCTGCTCTCGTGAGATCGGTGGTTTTGGCTGGGCTGGCTGTGCTGCTGCTGGCCGCACCGGCGAGCGCGGAGCCCCGCATCCTGTGGCGCGTGGAGAACCCGTTCCGCTTCTTCACCGACCCGTCCGACACCGAGATGCACCGCGCCACCTTCCTGGCGCTGCAGAGCAATGACCAGCAAAGCCCGGTGCTCTCATCCGAGCGCGAGCTGTCGGCCCGCCACGACGGCTTGGGCTGGGCCGCGACGATGACGGGGCGCATCTGCTGGAATGCCGCGCGCAATCGCCACGAATGTCCGGGCGTGCGGGACTATCTGAACCCCCTGTCGCATCGCGTGGTGTTCGAGCTGATCGATGTGCCTGACGCTGCAGCGGTCGATTGTGCCTGGGCCACGGAGCCCGTCGGCGGCCGCGAGAAGCCGGCGCGTATCACCATGCCCTGCGACCAGCCTGTCGTCATGGAGATCCCCTATCCGCAAGGCGCGCTCGTCAATGTGAGCGTCGGCGGTGTGCGCGTGGCGGAGGCCAGCACCGAGGTCACGGACCTTCTCGTCGTCGGTCTTGGTGACAGCTTTGCGGCGGGCGAAGGCAACCCGGATGTGCCCGTGCGCTTCTCGCGCGAGCGCGCCGCCGACTACGGCCTGATGGACAAGGACAAGCGGCCCATCGGTTATCCGGCGCGCGTCGGCGCATGGCGCCAGATCGGCGATGCCGCGTTCATCGATGAAAATCCGCTCTGGCTCGACCAGGCGTGCCACCGCTCGCTCTATTCGCATCAGTTGCGCGCAGCCCTGCAGCTTGCCGTCGAGGCGCCGCATCGCGCCGTGACGTTCGTCAGCTACGCGTGCTCGGGCGCGGAAATCCTGCAAGGGCTGTTCCTGCGCTACAAGGGACACGAGTGGGTGCCCAATCCTCCGGACCTGTCGCAGATCTCCGCCGTCGCCCAGGCCCAGTGCGGCCGGCATCAGGCGGGCTCTCAGGACTTGCCCGAGGCCTATCACATGAAGGGCCGGCTCCCCGAGCTGAAGGGCGGGCTCGTGCTGCGCAAATGCGACCCCGACAACGCCCGCAAGATCGATCTGCTGATGCTCAGCATCGGCGGCAACGACGTCGGCTTCTCACGGCTGCTCGCCAACGCGGTGCTGTCCGACGAGTCGCTGCTGCGTAGCCTCGGCGGCTGGTTCGGTGAGGTGCACGGGTTTCTCGCCGCCAATGCGCAGATCGACAAGCTCGAGGATCTCTACAAGGCGCTCAATCGTGCCCTGCACAACATCCTGCACATCCCATGGGCCGAGGCGGACCGCATCATCCTGACGTCCTATCCGAAGCTGGCCTTGCTCGAAGACGGCAACACGGTTTGCCCCGACGGGCGCGCCGGCATGACGGTGCTTCCCGATTTCGCCCTGAGCGAGATCAAGGCGCGGGATTCCAGTGTTGCCGCCGGCCGCCTGGATGCCGTCATGGAAGACGCAAGCCGCCAGCACGGCTGGACCTTCGTGAAGCGCCATGCCCAGGCCTTTCTCGGCCGCGGCATCTGCGCGGGCTGGAGCAGCAATGCCTTCTCGACGGCCGATGACCTGCGGCTGCCGCGCAAGATCAACGGCGCTTGGGAGCCCTACAATCCGGCCGACTGGAAACCTTATGCGTCACGGCAGCGCTGGTTCCGCACACCGAACGATGCATTCATGACAGGCAACTTCCACGTCAGCGCCTCGATGCTGCAGCGCGTGCTCAAGTTCCAGACGTTCTCGTGGTTCCAGATCCTGCTGGCCAGCACCTACTCCGGCGCGTTCCATCCGACGGCCGAGGGCCAGGCGGCGATGGCCGATGCCGTCGTGGTGCAGGCGCGCCGTGTGCTTGCCAAGTACGAAGGCCGCCGCGCCGACCGCTAGGGCGCTATCGTTTCGCAGACTATTCGGCTGCCACGGGCAGGCCCTGATCGAGCCAGGTCGCCAGATCGGCGAGCGCGCGCTCGGCCATCAGGCGCTTTTTCTCAACCGATTTTTCGCGGCCTTTGAGGCGCCTGCCCGATGCGTCGTGCGTCGGCTCCGGCACGGGAGGAAAGAGGCCGAAGTTGACGTTCATCGGCTGGAACGAGCGCGGTCCGCTGTCGATGCGCTCGATGTGCCCGCCGGTGATGTGGCCGAGCAGGGCTCCGAACGCCGTCGTAGCGGGAGGCGGCTGGAGTTTGCGCCCGAGCCGCTCTGCGGCCGCGAACCGTCCCGCGAGCAGACCGATGGTGGCGCTCTCCACGTAACCCTCGACGCCGGTGATCTGGCCGGCGAAGCGCAGGTGCGGTGCCGCGCGCATGCGCAGCATGGGATCGAGCAGACGCGGACTGTTGAGGAACGTGTTGCGATGCAGGCCGCCAAGGCGCGCGAACTCCGCACGCTCAAGCCCTGGGATCATGCGCAAGATGCGCGTCTGCTCGCCATGCTTCAGCTTGGTCTGGAAGCCCACCATGTTCCAGAGCGTGCCGAGAGCGTTGTCCTGGCGCAATTGCACGACGGCATGCGGCCTGGTGCCCCCGGCGTGCGGGTTGGCAAGGCCGACCGGCTTCATCGGGCCGAAGCGCAGCGTCTCGCGTCCGCGCTCGGCCATCACCTCGATGGGCAGGCAGCCGTCGAAGTAGGGCGTGGAGGCTTCCCATTCGTGGAACGATGTCTTGTCGCCCGCGAGCAAGGCATCGACGAACGCCTCGTACTGCTCTTTCGTCATCGGGCAGTTGAGATAGTCGGCACCCGTGCCGCCGGGCCCGGCCTTGTCGTAGCGCGATTGCCGCCAGGCCACCGAAAGATCGACGCTGTCGAAATGTATGATCGGCGCGATGGCGTCGAAGAAGGCCAGCTCGGACTCGCCCGTGAGCTGCTGCACGGCGCGGCTCAGGTCCGGTGAGGTCAAGGGGCCGGTGGCCACGATCACGCTGTCCCAGCCGCTGCCGTCAAGGCTCGTCACCTCCTGAGCGTCGACGGAAACCAGGGGGTGGGCCTTCAGGCGCCGCGTGACGTCATCGGAAAACCCGTCGCGGTCGACCGCCAGCGCACCGCCGGCCGGTAGCTTGTGCCGGTCGCCGGCCGACATGATGAGGGAGTTGGCGCGCCGCATCTCCTCGTGCAGCAGCCCCACGGCATTGGCCTGCCAATCGTCGGAGCGGAACGAGTTGGAGCACACCAGCTCGGCGAAGCCGCCGGTCTTGTGCGCTTCGGTCATGCGCAGGGGACGCATCTCGTGGATCACGACCGGTACGCCGGCTGTGGCGATTTGCCAGGCGGCTTCAGAACCGGCGAGCCCCCCGCCGATCACGTGAATGGGCAGGAGATCAGGCATATCCCCACACTAAAGGAAAAACGGTGTGTGCTCAAACACTTCGATTTCGTTCCGAATCATGGTTCTGGTAAGCGCCTGTTCGGGGAACGAGTGGGTTGGGGATGCGCTGGGGACCAAGTCTGGTCTGTGCTGCAATGCTTGCGCTGGGCGGGTGCACCTACGAGCGTACCGGGCCGGTCAGCCAGCACTACGTCGATTTCCGCACGCCCGCACCGCAGAAGAACACCGTCTGGGTCTGCCATGCCTACGGCTGCCAGAAGCAGACACGCTTCCGTTTCCGCGACGAGGATATCGCCGCCCTGTCTGCGGTAATGGCCAAGGCGCGCAAGGCCGACACGCCGGCCGAGGAGCGCCGCGCGGTCGCCTATGCCATCGGCTGGATGGAGGATCGTGTCGGCAAGGTCATCGGCACGTCGGCGGACAGGCCGGGCATGGACTTCCAGGGCTCGGGTGATCCCACGCAGCAGGACTGTGTCGACGAGGCGACGAACACGACCAGCTACCTGCTGGTTCTCCAGGCCAATGGCTTCCTGAAGCATCACACTGTCGGCACGCCCTTCTCCAAGGAGAACCTGCTGCGCGGCGTCGCCGGCTGGCCGCACTGGACAGCCGTTCTGCAGGAGACGGCGAACAGCCAGCGCTGGGCTGTGGACAGCTGGATCTACGCCAACGGCGAAAACCCGGCGGTCGTCGAGGTCGAGAAGTGGTACATCGACGACCTCAACAACCTGCCGAGCGCGATGCGCTAGCCGGCATTCGCGGGCGTCAGGCCGCCGTGATCAATTCGCGCTGGCTCTCGATGATCGGCAGCATATCGCGGCCGTGACGGGGATGCCCGAAGAGGTAGCCTTGCGCGTCATTGCACCCGTTGGCGCGCAGGAAGGCGAGCTGCTCCTGCGATTCCACGCCCTCGGCCGTGGTCTGGATATCGAGGCTCTGCCCGAGGCTGATGGCCGAGGCGACGATGGCCGCGCAATGCGGGCGCTTGGCGATGTTGGAAACGAAGCTGCGGTCGATCTTGATGCGATTGAAGGGGAACAGGTCCAGGTAGCGGTATGAGGCATACCCCGTGCCGAAGTCGTCGAGCGCCATCTGCACGCCATGACGGCGCAGCTGCTGCAGCGTGGCGCGATGATCGCCACGCTCGAGCAGGAGCAGGGACTCGGTGACCTCCAGCTCCAGCCGGTGCGGAGCAAGGTCGGCGTCCGCCATGGCGTCCATCACCACGGATGACAGGTTGTTGCCGAGGAACTGGGCGGCCGACACGTTGACCGAGAGCTTCACGTGCTCGGGCCAGGACCGCGCCTCCTTGGCAGCGCGGCGCAGGACCCATTCGCCGATGGGGGCGATCAGGCCGCATTCTTCCGCGACCGGAATGAAATCAGACGGGCCGATCAGGCCGAGCGTCGGGTGACGCCACCGCGCCAGCGCCTCGCAGCCGGCGATGCGTCCGGACTGGCAATTGATCCATGGCAGATAATGGACCTCGAACTCCTCGCGCTTCAGGGCCTGCCTGAGCTCGATTTCCAGGCGTGTCCGCTTGTCGGCGACCTCTTGCAGCTCGGGCTCGAAGAAGCAGTACATGCCGCGGCCGTCGGACTTGGCCCGCTGCAGGGCGAGATCGGCGCGCTTCAGCACCTCATCCGGCGCCATGCAGTCCGGAGTTGCGACGGCGAGGCCGATGCTGGCGCTGGCGACCACGCGCTGGCCATTGATGTCGTAGGGCACACCGATGGCGCTGAGCAGGCGATGCATCATCGGGATCGCGGTCATCGGATGGTCGACCTCGCCCGTGACGATGACGAACTCGTCACCGCCGATGCGCGCGACGAGGTCGGCCTCGTGCGAGCAGTCAAGAAGACGCGAGGCCACTTGCTTGAGCAGGACGTCACCCGCAGGCAGGCCCAGGGTGTCGTTGATGGCCTTGAAGCGATCAAGGTCGAGATAGAAGATGGCGTAATGCTGGCCGTGACGCCGCAGGCGCTGAGCCGCAGCATCGAGGTGCTCGTGGAGACGCACGCGATTGGCAAGGCCGGTCAATTCGTCCCGGCAGGCCATGCGCCGCACCTCTGCCTCGGCACGCTTGCGCTCGGTGATGTCGGTGTAGGTGCGCACGACGCCGCCGTCCGGCAGCGGGACGCTGCGGATCTCGAGCGCCGTTCCGTTGGGCCGCACACGCTCGTAGACCGAGTGATCCTTGGATACGCCGCCGCTTTGGATGCGCTGCCAAATGTCCTCAGGCACGGCCGCGCCGTCTTTGCCGAACTCGCTTTGGGCATGCTGGAAGTGCAAGATATCGTCGAAGCCGACAGGTCTGGACAGGAATTGATCGGGCAGTCCGAGCAGGCTCACGGCCTGGCGGTTGATGACCGGCACCTGGCGGTCGCCATCCACCATGATGATGCCCTGCGTCATGTTATTGAGCGTAACCTCGAGCTCCCGCGATTTGGACCTGAGCGACCGCAGCAGGAAGATTGAGTAGAGCACCACGCTCAACAAGCCCAGGCCGACGAGAAGAGCCTGCTGATCCCATCGCGACACGAGCTTTGCTTCGTCGGTGCCGACACTCACGACGAGGGGATAGTCGCTGAGCGGCTGCACCGCAACGGTGCGTGCGTTGTGCTCGTGATCCGCGGGCATGCGGAAATAGCCGCCGCCCGAGGACGCGAGCCGATACCAGGGAGAGCCGGAAGGGATTTTGGGCGGGCTCGCGGTGACGGGCTCGGTGACAAGAGCTGTGCCGTCGTTCCGGGCCAGCATGAGCGACAGCCCATCGGATCTCAGAACGAGGTTGTAAAGGTCGGTGAAGTACTTGACTGAAACGGCGGCGTGAACGAGGCCAAGAAATGTTCCATCCGGTGCGTTGATGCGCCGGGCGAAATACAGAGAAGGGACGCCATTATACCGGCTCTCCATGGGCGCGCTGATGAACAGCCGCGAGCCGTTGTAGTCCCGGATGTGCTTGAAGTAGTCCATCTCACCGATGTTGAAGTCGCGCGCCGGCCAGCCCCTGGTCGAGGTGATGAGGCGTCCGTCCGATGCAAAAACTGAGAGCGCCGCCGCCTGAGGCAGGCGCGCCAGTCGTTCTTGCAGGAGCTTGTGAATCTCTTCGGTGGAAAGGGTCGATGCGAATTCCCCCGCTGTGTCGATGCCCATGTCCATGATGCGGTCATGGAGATCGCGCACGATGATATCCACCGACTGCACGGCGCGGGTGGTCTGCTCGGCAAGAAGAGACGCCAGGCCCGACGCCGTCTGCTCGGCTTCGCGCAGCGCATCGGCCCGGAATGCGAGGAAGGTGAGCAAGAGGATCGCCGCGGTCAGCGCGATCAGGCCTGCGCCCAGACGCCGGATCGCGGCTGCCGAGAGCGGCTTGAGGATGGCGTCCTGAAAGCGACTGGCCAGGGCTGAAACGGAGCTTATGGCTGACCCCGCCGCCGAAGTGACCGTTGAATGCAGCTCTGTAAGCATATTCGCCCGCCTAGTCCTTGCGCAGTCACCACGATCCGCTATCGATCTAAAGATAGTCCCAACACGGACTTAAACTTCTGTTTACGGGTGCTGGACAGGTGATGCGAAGCACATATCCGCTCGTGCGCCTGGGCGAGAGGCGCTACGGCGTTCATCGTTACGAAAATCTAAACATCGCCGCAGCGACCGCGCAGGTCCAGCGCCCGTCGGCATCGCCTTCGGTCTGCGCCGTGATCGACGTGCTGCCGATGATGAGCGTGCTGGTCTCGTAGACCCGCTTGCGCTCGTTCCAGGCCGCATCCGGGTCGAATTCGACCCCGAGGGTGGAGGCGAGCATCGTGGCGGCCAGATCCTCAGCGTAGTCGCCGCTCTGCGCCTCTGTCATTCCGTATCCGTGGTGCTCGGAGATGTAGCCGTACATGGACGGATCAGCCGGTCGCGCGAGGCCCACGCTGGCGTTGACACGCCGGCCGGGCTCATTGGTCTCGGACCGTGCCAGTACGGTGAAGGTGATCTCGCCCGGAAGCAGCGTTGCGACCCCGGTCTGCCGGTCGAGCTCTACGCAGCCGGGAGGCAGGATCGAGGAGATCGTGACGAGGTTCTGCTGCTCGATGTCGGCGTCGCGCAGCGCCAGCTCGAACGCCGTCAGCCGCTCGCGATGCACGCCGATGCCGCGCGTCAGAAAGAACTTGTTGGGGACAAGTCGCATGGTGGTTGCACTCCGTCAGCGTGTTGAGCTTGCGGCGCAACGCGTTGATGCATCGCGCCTCTCCACAGGCTGGTGTGCACACATGGTGGATACAAGTCGGGGCGCGCAAAAAAATGTGTCGTTTGAGATACACGTCTGCGGCGTGTTGATCTTGTTAAGTATCACAAGGGGCCGACTCAGATAGAAGACCAAAACGATTCGGATCGTTGGAGAGATGGGGACGCCCAAATGACGAGGTTGAGGAATGGGTTCGCCGCCGTTCTGGCGATGGTGCTCGGTGCGGGCGCTACATTATCGCCGGCGAGTGCAGGTGGCGGATATCAACCGCCGGATGATGCGGTTTACTCCTTCCTCGTCGCCAGCGGCGGCGACATCTCCAAGAGCGCGGGCGAGGGATATCTCGGCCTTTATTTCGCGCTGAATCGCGACCTTGATCGCGACGGCTTCATTGTCCGTTTGCTGGGCACGCGCGGCCTTTACGACTACACCGACAACGACATCGGATTCGACGGCAAGTACTGGCAGGGCGACGCCATGCTCGGTTACCAGTGGGTGCGCGGCGGCATCGATTTCGCTGTCTACCTCGGCGTCGACTATCAGGACTACAAGATCTCGCCCAACGACCCGGCCAGCAAGCTCATCGGTGATGAGGTCGGCTTCAAGGTGGCGGTGGACCTGGAGTCCAACGGCCGGACCAACTCGCCCTATTACTACAACCTGACCGGTAGCTACTCCACGGCGTTCGACACGTACTATGCCCTCGGCCGCGTGGGCTACACCTTCGGCCGCTTCACGATCGGCCCCGAGGCCTGGGTGCTGGGTGATCTCACGGGCGACGCGCAGCGCATCGGCGGCTTCTTGAAGTTCGACGTGTCGCTCGGCGGCGCAACCTCAGGATCCATAGCTCTCTCTGGCGGCTACCAGTTCGTGGATGACCACAACGGCAGCGGCCCGAACAGCAAGTTCGGTGAAGAGGGTGCCTACGGCACGCTGCAGTTCCAGATGGCCTTCGGGCGCGAGGAACGCATTCCTCTGAAATAGAGGCCTTCAACGCGAGACATGAAAAGCCGTGACGAACGTCACGGCTTTTTTGTTGGCTTGGCCCTAGCGCGGATGGGCACGCTACCGTTCCGTGCCGCAGCGCGCAGAACCTGCTCGACAGTGACCTCAGCGAGGTTCTCAGTGGCTGACGGCCGTGCGTCTCTCAGCATCCGGCTGAGGGAGGGTGAAGGCTCCCGCAGCAGCCAGCCAGCGCTGATTGTCCCGCTCGCACTTCTCGCGACAAAGGCTTTCATGGTTCAGCACTTCTTGGCCGGAGTGACAAGACCGAACACGTTGCCCATAGGATCGCTGACGACGGCGATGCGATGGCCATCCTGCGTCTCCGCCGGTTGGCGCAGAACGGTGCCGCCACCGGCCGTAGCCTTGGCCACAGAGGCGTCGACGTCGGCGACCTGGATGTAGGTGAACCAGCCCACGCCCGAGTGGACGGCGCCGGGGTGATTGGCCTTCATGAGGCCTGCGGTCTCGCTCGTGCCGTTCGAGAAGATTGTGTAGCGGTCATCGGGATTGACGGGCGCCTGCGCCTGGTTCTCGACGTCCACGACCTTGGTGGTCCAGCCGACGACGCTGGCGTAGAATTCCGTCAACTTGTCCGTCTCGGGCGCGAGCAGCTCGCTCCACCAGATGGTGCCGGCACCGGGGCAGGCCGTGGCCTCGACCGCCGGCTCGCTGACGGCAACCTCCTCGGTCGCGCGGGCGGGCGTGCCGAAGAGCACAAGACCCGCCACGGCGAGCGAGGCGAATTTCGCGACAGCTTTGTATCGCACCGATCCGGTGTGGGATTGTTTCAGAACGTGCTGCGGCACGTTTGCTCTCTTTGTCATGCCTGCCTCTCAGGAAATGCTCGAGTTCCGTGAGACAGGGAGCAACAAGAGTGCCAGCAGCCGATGGAACTCTTGAAGCGGGCCGGTGTGGTTAAGAAAACATAAATGATCAACCGGATGTGAAACGATGTCATTCGCGGAATGCTCCGCGTATGCAACTTATTGGTATCCTTCTTGCTCAGCAGCAGGTGCCAGGCTCGCCAGTAGGGCATATCAGGCGTTGGGATTTTCCGAGAAAATGGCGCATCGCAACTACCACGAGATTTCGGGCAACAGCCCGGCCGAATGCGGCGCCGAGCTCGGCCGTTGTTTCGGCTCTATCATCCGCGACTACGTCGAGGCCGCCCGCGAGGAGGCCGACGATTGGAAAGAGTTGACCCGCGAAGCCGAGGCGCTCCTGGCCTGCACCAACCGCGCGTTTCCAGCTTACGTGGAGGAGTTGCAGGCGTACGCAAGTGCGGCCCGCGTGCCGCTGCTCGACCTGTGGACCATGAGCATCGAGGACGAGCTGGGCGATGACGACGTCGAGAAGTGCACCACCGTCGTGACCAATGGCGGCCGTCTCATTTCGCATAACGAGGATTGGGATGCGGATGCCGTGGCGGACATCTGCGTTCTGAAGAAGCGTTGCGGCGACGTGACGACGCTCGAGCTTTACTATTATGGCTGCCCGCTCGGAGGCAGCGCGCTCAGCATCTGCTCGAACGGGTTCGTGCAGGCGATCAACAGCCTCAGCCACTCCGACGGGCAGGTCGGCGTGCCGAAGTTGGTGATCGGCCGCCGGCTGTCGGAGCTGCGGAACATCGACAAGGAGCTCGGCTCCGTTCTGGCGGTTCCACGCTCATCCGGCTTTGCGCACAATCTCGTGCATCGCAGCGGGCAAGTGACGAGCGTCGAGTGTACGGCGACGAAGCAGGTGGTGACACGGCCCGCGCTGCCTTTCGTGCACACCAATCACATGCTCGATGCGAAGCTCGAAAAGCTTGCGGGGCCAGCAGATGGCAAGAGCACGTTCCGCCGCTACGACACGGCCTGCACGTTGGCGGATGCGGCAATGGACACACCGGCTTTGGTTCGCCTGTCCGGCGACGAGACCAGCGGCAAGACCAACAGCATTTTCAACCGCAACACGATCGCTCGCGCGATCGTCGACCTGGACCGGCGTGTCGCCGACATCTGGCTCAGGCGGGAAGCCCAGAAGCAATGGGTCAGCTATCCGGTCGACTTCCTGTTCGGAAGCGAGGCGCTGACATCATGACGTGAGATGACACTGGTTTCGATCTTGAAGCGCTACCGTGGTCTTGTCGGTGCGGCGGTTGTCGCGCTGGCGCTCGGCTATGCCTTCATCCGGCCGGTGTGGCCTGCGGAATCGTTCGTCACGGAGGCGGTGACATTCAAGACAAATGCCATCCGCGGCACGACCAACGACGAGGCGATCGATATCGAGGCAACGCTCTACCTGCCCAAGGCCGCGCGCTTTCCGATTTCTGCCGTGGTCATCGCGCCATCGAGCAGTGGCGTCGAGGCAGAGCGGGAGGTCTACTATGCGAAAGAGCTGGTCAACGCCGGCATCGCCGCCCTGGTCGTGGACAGTTTCAAATCGCGCGGGCTGACCGACTCTCTCTATGACCAGACGCAGCTTGAGCAGTGGGATGTCGGCAACGATGTCATCGCCGCGCTCGAGTATCTGATCGGCGATGACCGGTTCAAGGAGAACCGCATTGCCGTCATGGGCGTGTCCAAGGGCGGCACGGTGGCGATGGATACCGCGCTCAAGATCCGGCGCAAATGGATGGGTGTGAGCGACATGGGCTTCGCCGCCCACATTGCCATCTCTCCCGACTGTACCTGGGTCACACGTCAGGCCACGACGACGGGCGCACCGATCCTGTTCATGCTGGCGGAGCTGGACGACCAGACACCGGCGCAAGCCTGCCTGCAGGAGGCCGAGCGCATCCGCAATGCCGGCAACAAGAACGTCGAAACCAAGGTGTATCCTGGCGCGCATCACGCCTGGGAGGAGCTGGGTGCTGCCCCGCAGTACGATCCCGAGATCGAGAACTACTCCAAGTGCCGTGTCTGGGTGGAGAACGACGGCCGCATGGTTTCGGCCGATACCGGCGAGCAGCTGCCCGAGGATGACTGGCACGGCTGGGCAAAAAAGAACTGCATGACGCTTGGCGCGCACTGTTGCGGCGGGACGCGCGAGCTCAAGGAAACGGCGATGCGGGACGTCATCGTCTTCCTGCGCCGCTATCGCTTTTAAACCCCTAATTTACAGGGCGAAATCGGGCTCCAGGGCTCGGGCACCCAATGTGCGGCCAAGGATCTCGGCGGTGTCGACGATCTCTACGACGTTGTATCGGGTTGTCGTCGCCAGGGCGGCCTTGTAGCCGGCGGGAGCAGGCAGATCGAAGGTGTGCCAGGGATCGAGGCTGAACGTCTCGCCGCTCTTGTCCTCGACCTTGCCGTCGGCCGCAGCGACCGAGATCTGCTGCAGGCTGGCGGAAAACCCGAGGCCTGTCGCCTTGAGATAGGCCTCTTTCCGGGTCCAGAGCGAGAAGAACGCATCGTGCCGGTCGGACGGAGGTGTGTTGCGCAGCATCTCGATCTCGGACCCGCTGAAGACTGACTCAGCGACCCCCCAGAGATCGATAGCCCGATCGATACGCTCGATGTCGATTCCGACGTCGGTGGGAGCGACGGCGACAAAGACCATGTCCCCGCTGTGCGACAGGTTGAAATGAACGCCGTCATGGCCCTGCAGCACGGGCTTGCCGTTGCGGCCGCTGCCGAACTCGACGGCGAAGGCCGGCATCCCCGTCTGTGCCGAGAGGAGCTGCCGCAGGGCGGCACGGGAGCGGACGAACTCCTGCATGGCCTTCTGGTTCGAGATACGAGCGGCGCGCTGCTTCTCGCTGCCGTCGAGCACTGAGAAGCAGGCCTCCATCGGCAGGCAACGCAGGTCTGCTCCGTAAACGCGGATTGAAGTCATGGCTCGGTCCGATGACATGATGTGCAGGACGCGAGCCTGCTTCTTGCGACGTTATTCGGCTGCGATAACCGTGGGCTGCAGGAGGCCCAACCGGTTGAGAACAGCATCCCGTCCGCCGCGCGCGCGCCACTCCAGGCGTGCCACCGGATCGAGCGTGCGCAGAGGATCGAAGTAATAGTACATCCGATCGGGATCTACGGACGGCGAGCGGTATCCCGTGATGCCGTACTTGTCGCTGCGGTACTCGTAGCTGTGCACGTCGCGCTTGCCGCCACCGCCCGGCGCATCGACGATGAACAGCGGCGTGTTGAAGCCTGCCGTCGCTCCGCGCACCTCGCGCTCCAGGCGCTGCATCTCGAGGATGGGCACACGGAAGTGCTCAGTGCCCATGACCATGTCGCAGGAGTAGACATAGTAGGGCTGGATGTTCACACGGCCGAGCTTCTTGGTCAGCTCGATGAGCGTACGCGAGTCGTCATTGACGCCGCGCAGCAGCACCGCTTGGTTGCGCACGTAGACGCCTTCGGAGAACAGGCGCCGCATGGCGCTCTCCACCAGCGGGGTCACCTCGCGCGGGTGATTGAAGTGGGTGTGGACGAACACGCTCTTGAACATCTCGCGGCCGCGCTTGGCGACCTCGACAATGGCCGAGAACCAGGGCTCGTCCGACAGGAACTTCATGGGCTGCACCGAGACCGACTTCGTCGCGAAGCGGATGCGGCGCACATGCTCGATGTCGAGGAGCGCGTTGCCGAGCAGCTTGATGTTGGCCGGCTTCAAGCGGGCGATGTCGCCGCCGGAGACAACCACGTCCTCGATGGCGGGGTTGGAGCGGATGTAGTCGAGAGCCGCCTGGTAGCCGTTGGCGCTCGTGACGTTGTCCTTCTGCAGTGACGGCGTGTCCTGGCCCACCGCGTAGCTGCGCGTGCAGTACTGGCAATAGACGGGGCACACGGACGTGACCAGGAACAGCACCTTGTCCGGATAACGATGCACCAGGTTGGGCGCCGGCGACGTATTGCGCTCTTCCAGCGAGTCGACGGACATGCAGGGATGATCGTCCTCGATCTCCGACAGCATCGGCAGGAATTGCCGGCGGATTGGATCGGTTTCGACATTGCGCCAGTCGATCAGGTCCATCACATAGGGGTTGAGACGGATCGACATGCCGCTCTTCTTGAGGCCCGCGCGGATGTCCTCGATGGCACTCTGCGGAGCAACGTCGCGAACGGCCGCCTCCAACTGCTCGATGCGGATGATCGAGTGCTTGTCCTGCCAGGCGTGGTTGAGGAAGTCCGAGCTGGCCTGCGAGGCATAGAGGCCCGAGGAGCCCTCGAAGCCCAGGACATTGGTGAAGGACATGACGCTACTCCGTATCAAATGCGAACAAGTTCCTTCAAATTTGCAATATGCAGACCGGACCGCCCAAAGAGGGTCGGACGTTGAGCAATTGGTCACCACAGCCTTAATGGGAGAGAGCCGGACGCGGCTTTTACGGACTGTCGGCACGAAGCTTGCGTAGACCGCGGGTGGTAGACGCACAACGACAGTCTGGAAAGACGCATGAGCTCCCCCCTGCAGCGGCGCATCGACTTTGTCCTGAAGCCCAGGACCGACGGCCTGTCCGCTATCGAGACCGCTGAAATTGAAGCAGCAACGTTCCGTAATGGGACGGTTGGTGATCGGCAGGAAAGTCTGATCGCCCGCCTCTATCCGGCGGGGAGCCTTTTCGATCGCCCCGGCGCCCTTGTTCCTATGCAGCGCTCGGCCGCGCGCGGATGTCTGCACGGGCTCTTCGAGGAGCAGGCCGACCAGGATCCGGCGGCGCCGGCGCTGGAGTGCGCCGGCCGCATTTGGAGCTACGGCGAGGTCGATGCCGAAGCGAACCGTCTTGCCCGCCATTTGCGGTCGCTCGGCGTGGAGCGCGGCCGGTTCGTCGGCATCACGCTGGACCGCTCGGAGTGGCCTGTTATCGCCATCCTCGCGATTCTCAAGACGGGCGCTGCCTACGTGCCCATCGAGCCGGCGCTCCCCAACGATCGCCTGCGCTACATCGCGGAAGCGGCCGGGCTCGCGGTGGTCGTGACGGAGGAGCATCACGCGGCGCGCGTGCGTGAAATCTGCGACGCGGGGATCGTGACGATCGAGAGCTACCGCGCCTCGGCGCGCTCATATCCGGCTACACGCCTGTCTCTTGAAGAGGCGAGCGTGGCGCCTGACGACGTGTGCTACGTGCTTTTCACCTCCGGCACGACGGGCCGGCCGAAAGGCGTGGTCGCCGAGCATCGCAACGTCGTGCACTTTGCCGGGGCGTTCAACGCGGCTTGCGATACGACCAGCGACGATCGCATCTTTCAGGGCTTCACGCTCGGCTTCGACGGGTCCGTCGAGGAGATGTGGATGGCGTTCTCGAACGGCGCGACGCTCGTTTGCGGCGACGCGACGACCCCGCGCTTCGGCGCCGATCTCGCCGCCTACCTTCAGAACAAGAACATCACCTTCCTGTCGACGGTGCCGACGTTGCTGTCGACGCTGCCGCACGACGTGCCCTCGCTGCGCCAGCTCGTCGTCAGCGGCGAAGCCTGCCACATCGACCTCGTCAATCGCTGGGTCCGCCCCGGGTTGACCATGCGCAACGTCTACGGCCCGACGGAAGCGACCGTGAACACTACGGCCAGCGTGCTCGAGAAAGGCATGCCGGTCACCATCGGCCGCCCGCTCGGTGGTTACGGCATCTACATTCTGGACGCCGAGCTGCGGCCCGTACCGCACGGCGAGAAAGGCGAGCTGTACATCGGCGGCCCCGGCCTGTCGCGCGGCTATCTCAATCAGCCTGAGTTGACGGAACGCGCCTTCATCGAGTGGACGCCGCCCGGCGATACCGAGGCGCCGGACGCCCCGCAGAAACTCCGCCTGTACAAGGCGGGCGATCTCGTGCGCTGGAACGAGGAGGGCAACCTCGAGTTCTTCGGCCGCATCGACAGCCAGGTGAAGGTGCGCGGCTATCGCATCGAGCTGTCGGAGATCGAGGCCGTTCTCGTCGAGCATCAGAACATCACGGCGGCGGCCGTCAAGGTGCACGACCAGGACGGCATGCAGAGCTTGGCGGCGTATGTGCTGCTGCGCGATGGCGCGCCGACGCTTGATCGCTCGCGGGTGCTGGCCACGCTGCGCGATCGCCTGCCGACGTACATGGTGCCGTCCTACCTCGACGTGCTCCCCGAATTTCCGATGCTCGCCAGCGGCAAGGTCAATCGCGGCCAGCTTCCCGCACCCGAGGCACCGCTCGTGGCGGAGGACAGCTCGGGCGCGGTGATGTCGCCGCTCGAGGCGAGCATCGCCGCGGTCTGGGCCACGCAGTTGCGCGTGCCCAAGGTCGGCCCGGAGCAGAATTTCTTCACCGATCTCGGCGGGCATTCGCTGCTGGCGGCGCAACTTGCCAACGCCCTGCGCTCGGAGCTGAACCACGCCGTGCAGGTACGCGACGTCTATGCGCATCCGACGGTGCGGGCGCTGGCCGCCCGCATCGAGGCGACCGCCGAGGGCGCGGCGCAGGCGTCGGCCACCACCGTCGAAGCCGTCACGCCGACGCGGCCGTGGACGACCAATCTGTTCCAGGCGTTCTACCTGCTCGGCATCGTGCCGCTGCTGGCCCTCCCGGTCGTCTACATCCTGCCGCTCGGCATCGACGCGGCCCAGGGCCGCGGCTCCGTCGTGCACTTCGCACTCACGACTCTGGGTGTCGGTCTCGGAACGTGGGTGGCACTGATCCTCCTTGCCGTCGTCGCCAAGTGGACGCTCATCGGGCGCTACAAGCCGGGCCGCTATCCGATGTGGGGCAGCCTGTACATCCGCTGGTGGATCGCGTCGCGGCTTCAGCACCTGAGCGCCATCGCCACGTTCAACGGCACGCCGCTGGCGCCGCTCGTCTGGCGCATCATGGGGGCGAAGGTCGGCCGCAACGTCATGATCAGGGCGGGCCTCGTCTACGCCTGGGATTGTGTCCGGCTGGGCGACGACGTCAGCATCGGCGAGGACACGCACATCGCCGCCCTGCGCGTCGAGGGCGGTCACCTCGTCATCGGCACGGTGGAGATCGGCGATCGCTGCTTCGTCGGCTCGCACGCGGCGCTGGGTCTCAACGTCGTCATGGAGGCCGACGCCAAGCTCGACGACCAGTCCTATCTGCCGGACGGCTGGACGGCCTCGGCAGGCGCGGCCTATCGCGGTTCACCCGCACAAGCGGCCGAGATTGTCGTTCCGCAGGGGGCACCGCTGCGCGCTGGCCGCTTCCGCATGACGCTGTTCGCGCTCGTGCAGGTGATCGGTGTTGTCGCCATAACGCTCCTGACGCTGGCGCCGGTTGCTTCGGCCGCCGCGCTGATGGCCTATGTGGCGATCAACTACCCCACGGCGATCTCCGTACCGGCGTTCCTCGTGTCGGTGCCGGCGACCATGTTCGCCTTCGCATTCTGGTCCGCACTCTGCAAGGAGATCGTGCATCCCAATCCGCACGCGGGCGTGCATCGCATCTACTCGTTCAAATACCTGCAGCACTGGCTGGCGGACGTGGTGATGCGCATCATCAAGGTGTTCGGCCGCCCGATCTTCACGACGGTCTATCTCCCGTCCTGGATGCGCCTCCTCGGCGCGAAGCTCGGCCGGCACACGGAGATGTCGACCGTGTGGAAAGTCCATCCGGAGATGCTGACGGCCGGCGACGGTGTTTTCTTCGCCGACGGCTGCATGATCGGTGGCAGCAAGACGCACCTCGGCCGTGTCGAGGTCGCCCGCAACACGATCGGCGACCGCAGCTTCGTCGGCAACAGTGCCATCCTGCCGGCTGGTGTCGATCTCGGCAGCGACAGCCTGCTCGGCGTGCTGTCGGCTCCGCCGCAGGCATCGGGCGTGATGCCCGACAAGACTGATTGGCTGGGATCGCCGGCCTTCCAATTGCCCAACCGGCAGAAGGTCTCGTGCTTCGATGCCAAGGTGACCTACAGGCCGTCGGCGTGGCTCTATGCGCAGCGCGCGGTCATCGACGGGCTGCGCGTCCTGCTCCCCGGCTATGTGCTGGGCGGCATCGGCCTCGTGTCGCTGCTGGTCGTGGTGGCGGTCTATGAAAACTACGGTTTGTGGGGCGCTTATACGGCGATCCCGCTGCTGTCGTGGGCGACCATCACGCTGTGCCTGTCCTTCGTCGTCGGCTTGAAGTGGTTGATCATGGGGCGCTTCCGTCCCGTCGTCGTGCCGCTGTGGAGCCGTTACGTCTGGTGGAACGAGCTCATCAACGGCCTCTACGAGTGCCTGATGGCGCCGCTGATGACCAACTTCTTCGGCACGCCGGTCGTTGGTGTCATGCTGCGCATGCTCGGCTGCAAGGTCGGCAAGTACTGCTTCATCGAGACCACGCTGTTCTCGGAGTTCGATCTCGTCGAGATCGGCGATCACGTGGCGCTCAATGCGGGCACGATCATGCAGAACCATTTGTTCGAGGATCGCGTCATGAAGTCGTCGAAGCTCAAGATCGACGACGGCTGCAGCATCGGCAACATGAGCGTGGTGCTCTACGATACGCACATCGGCAGCGGCGCGACGCTCAGGCCTCTGTCGCTGCTGATGAAGGGCGAGACCATGCCGGCCGGCAGCTGCTGGCACGGCGTTCCGACGGTCCGCGCCTGAGGCCGATCAAGCGGGATGCTCGCTCAGTCGAGCATCCCGGCAATCTTGGGCAGCCAGAGCACCAGGCCCGGGAAGTACATGCACAGCAGCAGCCCCAGCACCTGTAGCGCCACGAACGGGTACATGCCGCGGTAGACATCGCTCATGGTGACGCCCGGCGGCGCCGTGCCCTTGAGATAGAACAGGGTGGCGCCGAACGGCGGCGTCATGAACGAGGTCTGCAGGTTGACGGCGACCAGCGTGCCGAACCAGGGCATCAGATAAGCCGCATTGCCCAGGTGGTCTGAGAAGTCGAGCTTGCCGAGAATCGGCCCGAACACGGGGATGACGATCAGGCAGATCTCGATCCACTCGAACGGGAAACCGAGCAGGAAGATCAGGACCATGATGAAGGTCAGGATCTCCCACTTGGTATCGATGCCGAGGTGGGCGAGCGTGGCGATCATCAGCTCGTCGCCACCGAGCGCGCGGAACACGTAGGAGAAGCCCGTCGCGCCGAGGAACAGCATGAACACCATGGCGTTGGCGCGGCAAGCGCTATTGATCGAGTCGCGGACCATTTGGAGAGTCAGCCGGCCGTTGAGTGCGGCGATGATGAAGGAGCCGAGCACGCCGATGCCGGCGCTCTCCGTCGCCGTGGCCCAGCCGGCGAAGATGGCGCCCAGCACGATGATCATGAGGAAGGTCATCGGCGCCAATCCGAACCACATGGTGCGCCAGAACTCGGCGCGCGTCTGCGGGCCGTAGTCGGCCGGCAGCCGGGGGGCGAGGTTCGGTTTCATGATGGCGATGACGAGGATGTAGGCGAGGTAGATCCCCGACAGCAGCAGGCCCGGGATGGTCGCGGCGGCGAATAGCGCGCCGGCGGAGATCTGCAGCATCTCGGCCATGACGACGAGCATGATGGCGGGTGGCAGAAGGATGCCGAGTGTGCCGGCCGAGGCCACGGTGCCGAGCGCCAATCGCTTGTCGTAGCCGGCTTCGATCATCTGCGGCAGGGCGATCAGCGATAGCAGCACGACGGCGGCGCCGACGACGCCGATCGGTGCGGCGAGGATGGTGCCCATCACCATGACGGCGACGGCGAGGCCGCCCGGCACGCGTTTCAACAGGATCTCGGTGGCGGCGAGCATGTCCTTGGCCGAGCCGCTGCGTTCCAGGATCGCTCCCATGAAAATGAACATCGGGATCGAGACCAGGATCGGATCGGCCGCCACGCCGCCCCACATGCGCAGGTTGAGGTTCTTGAGACCGGCGAGCTGGAATGCGTCGAACCACCAGCCGATCAGTCCAAAAACTAATCCCGTGCCACCGAGCACGAAGGCAACGGGATAGCCGCAGAAGATCACGAAGAACATCGTGATGAACATGATCAGCGCGAGATTGTCGATGAGCCAGTCGATCATCGTCACACCTCGAGCTGCGAGGAGCCGAGATTGAGGCCCGCCTGCTCGACGGTGCGCCCCCCGAACATGTAGGCGAACAGGCGCAGGACGACGCTGATGATCCCGAGCAGCAGCAGCCACAGGCCGATGTAGTACACGCCTTTGATGATCCAGCGGTGCGACAGTCCGTTGGCGGAATCGGATGCCTCACCGGTGTTGTAGGCGATCATCCACCATTCCCATCCGAGGTAGACGAGGACGAAGGTGTAGGGCAGCGCGAAAAGGAGGCAGCCGGTCAGCTCGATCCAGGCGCGGGAGCGCAGGGGCGCGCTGCCGTAGTAGGAGTCGACTCTTGGGTGCGCATTGATGACGTAGTTGTAGCCGAGCCAGAGCGAGAAGATCGCCGCGTGCAGGTGCCACTCCAGCTCCTGGAGCTTGGTGTAGGGAATGGGGATGCTGAACTTGCGGCAGACGACATCGAAGCACGTGACGCCCATCAGTACGATGAGCAGCCAGCCGGACAGCTCCGCTATGATTTCGAGGAGGCGATAGATGGCATTGGCTACGGCCAGGAAGGCGTCGCTCATGGGGAGTGTCCGGCGCGGTGATCCAGGGCTAGAGACACAGCGTGCGCCTGCCCGCCAGGGGCGAGACGCACGCCGGCACGAACGTCACCTCACTTGAGGTAGCCGATCTCCTTCCAGATCGCGTAGTTCCTCCGGAACTCTGTGTAGTGATCGAAGACGCGCTTGAAGTTGGGATTCTTCGCGCTTTCCTCCTCGGCCACTTCCTTCCAGGCTTTCTGGATGGCCTCCAGGATCTCGGGCGGCCAGGTCTTGATCTGCACGCCATGCTTGTCGCGCATCTCGGCCAGCGCCTTGAATTGGCTGGCCTCGCCTTCGGCGATCACGTCCTGCAGCATCTTGGCGCAGGACATCTCGATGGCGGCCTTGTGCTGGTCGGAGAGCGCGTCCCATTTGGCCTTGTTGACGTACACCTCCTGCCAGCTCGCCTGCTGGTGCCAGCCCGGGAAGTAGTAGAATTTGGCCACCTGATAGAAGCCGAACTTCTGGTCCATCTGCGGCAGCGAGAACTCTGTCGCGTCGATGGTGCCAAGCTGCAAGGCCTGGAAGATGTCGCCGGGGGCCAGCAGCTGGGTGGCGACGCCGAGCTTCTCCATGACCTTGGCACCGAGACCGAAGAAGCGCATCTTCATGCCCTTCAGGTCATCGACGGACGTGATTTCCTTGCGGAACCAGCCCGACGACTCCGGCGGGATGATATTGCATGGGATGTTGACGACGTTGTGCTTGGCAAACATCTCGCGCGACAGCTCGAGACCGCCGCCCTTGAACACCCACGCCATGTACTCGGGGATCGCAGGGCCGAACGGCAGCGACGAGAAGATGATGAAAGCCGTGTCGGCCTTGGCGAAGAACCCCGGCGCGGAGTAGGCCATCTCCGCCGATCCCTGGCTGACGGCTTCGATCGCCTGCAGGGCGGGAACGAGGGCGCCCGGTTCGTGGAACTTGATCTCCAAGGTGCCGTTGGTCAGCCGCGACACGTCCTTCGTGAAGCGATGCGCCGCGTCACCGAGCAGCGTCAGGCTCCCCGGGTAGGCGCTCGGCATGTTGAAACGGACTTTTCTTTCCTGGGCGCTGACTGCCGATATGGCGACAAGCCCCGCGCACACCGTGGCGGTGAGCCAAGACGTGAACCGCATAAACCTCTCCCGGTTGTTTCCCCAAACGCTCTCGTTTTTCTTCTTCTGTGTGTTGTCGCGCATCGTTCTGTGCAATGCGGCGGCGAGAGACGGGAACCCGAAATTCGTTTCGCAATTCAAGCACTCGCAACGCAAACGGTGACATGCTGCCGCAGGATTGTCAAAAGCTTCGCGTGCTGCATGCAGGAGAGAGGACGCAGCGCTTGCCGGCCAGGCAAACGGTTGTTCGGGCACGCACGCCGCGACGTATTGCGGGAGCAAGCGCATGGTCCGGCAGCGGCAGGACGGTGGGTCTGCAACTGCGATAACCTTGTTGCCGTTGCGGCGAATGCAGAGCAGCCGCGCGCCGATTGGCGTTCAGTGATAAATCAGGTGCGTAAACCAGCGTATTGGGGCACAACCTCGGCACGTACGCCTCAATTCGGATTGTGACGACCGGTGCAGGTCCAACGACACAGAGTCTGCATTGCGCCAATGATGGAGTGGACGGATCGGCATTGCCGGTTCTTCCATCGCCTGCTGACGCGCCATGCGCTGCTGTACACCGAGATGGTGACGGCCGAGGCGGTCCTGCGCGGGCGGCAGGACATGCTGCTGGCCTTCAACCCCGAGGAGCACCCGGTGGCGCTGCAGCTCGGCGGCGCGGACCCGTCGCGCCTGGCCGAGGCCGCCGCCGTGGGCGAGGCGCTCGGTTACGATGAGATCAATCTCAATGTCGGCTGCCCGTCCGACCGCGTGCAGGGTGGAAACTTTGGCGCCTGCTTGATGGCCGATCCCGGACTGGTGGCACGGTGCGTTGCTGCCATGCGCGCGAACGTGCGTGTGCCGGTGACCGTGAAATGCCGCATCGGCATCGACGATCAGGACAGCGAGGCCGATTTCGAGAGGTTTATCGTCACCGTGGCCGATGCGGGCTGCCGTACGTTCATCGTGCATGCGCGCAAGGCCTGGCTGCAGGGGCTGTCTCCGCGCGAGAATCGCGAGATCCCGCCGCTCGACTACGGCCGCGTGTACCGCCTGAAGGCGGCGCATCCGGAGCTGGAGATCGTCATCAACGGCGGTATCGCCTCGCTCGATGAGGCCGAGCAGCACCTGGGCCATGTCGATGGCGTGATGCTCGGACGCGCGGCCTATCACACGCCCTACATTTTGGCCGATACCGATCGACGTTTCTTCGAGGGTGCCTCGCCCCGGCCATCGCGGGCTGAAGCGCTGACCGTACTGGCGGACTATGCGCAGCGGCATTTGCAGCGCGGCGGGCGGATCAACAATGTGGCGCGCCATGTGCTCGGCCTCTATCACGGCCAGCCGCGCGCCCGCGCCTTCCGCCGCTACCTGAGCCAGAACGCGGTGGGTGCACACGCCACCGCCGACGTCCTACGCACGGCGATCGAGATTGCGGAAGGGCGTGCGCCAGCGGTGGCCGTGGCGGCGGAATAAAAAGGAACAAGAATGGACGTCGCGATTTCCTCCGGCACGATCGGTTTTCTCGTGCTTGCGCTTGTGGCCGCGGGCCTGCTGACGGGTTTCCTGGCCGGACTGCTCGGCATTGGCGGAGGTGGCATCGTCGCGCCGGTGCTGTATGAAGCGTTCGGCATCGTCGGCGTCGATCCAGCCATCCGCATGCATTTGGCCGTCGGCACATCGCTGGCCGTGATGGTGCCGACGACCATCCGCTCGTTCATGGCGCACAAAGCCAAGGGCGGCGTCGACATGGATGCCTTCAAGCGCCTCGCACCGGCGGTTCTGGCCGGCGTGGTGCTCGGTGCCTGGATCGCGCGCTACGCGCCGGGTACCGCGCTCAAGGCCATCTGGGTGACGTTCGCCATCGTCATGTCCATCAAGCTGGCCTTCGGGCGGGAGGACTGGCGGCTCGGTGACCATCTGCCGAAAAGCCGCCTCGTCGAGCTGTTCGGCGTGTTCGTCGGCGCGGTCTCGACGCTGCTGTCCATTGGCGGCGGCGCCTTCGTGACGACGATGCTGACGCTGTACGGCCATTCCATCCAGCGTGCCGTCGGCACGTCGGCGGGCATCGGCACGCTGATCGCGCTGCCCGGTGCGATCGGGCTCATGTGGGCGGGTTGGGGCGAGCCGAACCTGCCGCCGCTGTCGGTCGGATACGTCAGCCTCATCGGTGCGGCGCTGATGATCCCGACCAGCGTCTTTGCCGCGCCTTACGGCGTTCGCGTCGCGCATGGGATCTCGCGGCGCGCGCTCGAGCTGGCTTTCGCGGCGCTGCTCTCGACCGTGGGTCTGAGATTCCTGATCAGCCTGGTGTTCTAGCTGCAGCGGTATGAGACCGCGGTGACGCGCCCCGGCTGAATACGCGGGTGGCGCTCACGCTCAGCGGCAACCCGTTCCCCAGGTAACAGGCGCGACGGATGAAGTGCTGTAGTGCCTCGCGCCCTGCAGCACACAAACGGGGACGATTTCAAATGACGATCAAAGATATTCGCGGCCACGCCTTGAGCGGGGCCGCCGACGTATCCGCAGCCCATTACGAGCAGGCGGTGCGCGAGCTCAATCTTTATTCGGCCGATCCGGTCGCAACCGTGGATAAAGCGTTGGCGGAAAGCCCGGGCTTTGTCATGGCGCACGCCCTGCGTGCGTGGCTGCATCTACTCGGCACCGAGCCGGCGGGCGTGCCGGTAGCGCGCGCGGCGCTGGAGGCGTCGGGGCGCACTTCGGCGACGGCACGGGAGCGCGGACATCTGGCGGCAATCGAGCACCTCATCGACGGGCGCTGGCACGCCGCTGCCCGGACGATCGAGGACGTGGCGATCGATAACCCGCGTGATCTGCTGGCGCTGCAGGTTGGTCACCAGCTTGATTTCTTCACGGGCTCATCGCGCATGCTGCGGGACCGGATTGCGCGCGCCCTGCCGGCCTGGAATGCAAGCACACCGGGCTACCACTGCATGCTCGGGATGCATGCGTTCGGCCTGGAGGAATGCGGCGAGTATGCCCGCGCGGAAGCGAGCGGCCGGCAGGCGGTGGCTCTGGAGGCGCGGGACAGTTGGGCCCAACACGCTGTCGCTCACGTCCTGGAGATGCAGGGGCGTCAGCAGGATGGAATCGGCTGGATGAGCGCCAATCCGGATGCGTGGTCGCGGGAAAGCTTCTTTGCCATCCACAACTGGTGGCATCTGGCGCTCTACCATCTCGACCTTGGCGACACGGACGAAGTGCTGAAGCTGTTCGACGGACCGATCCATGGCACGCGCTCGCGTGTTGTCATGGATATGGTGGACGCGTCCGCACTGTTGTGGCGTCTGCACCTGCGCGGCGTCGATGTCGGGAACCGGTGGCAGGATGTTGCCGAAGGTTGGGCGCCGCTGGCCGAGGCCGGCATGTACGCCTTCAACGATATGCACGCCATGATGGCGTTCGTCGGTGCTGGGCGCGCTGATCTCGTGGAAGCAGTGCTCGATGCGCAGGTCGCGGCCATGGCGGGGATCAAGGACAACGCGCGGTTCACGCGCGAGGTCGGCCATGCCGTGAGCAAGGGCATCAAGGTGTTCGGCGATGGAGACTATTCAGAAACCGTGCGGCTCATCCGGCCGATACGCAACATTGCGCATCGTTTTGGCGGCAGCCACGCGCAGCGCGATGTGATCGACCTGACGCTGATCGAGGCGGCCTTCCGTGCCGGCCAGAGCGACTTTGCGCGGGCGTTGGCGGCGGAGCGCGTCGAGGCCAAGCCGGAGAGCCCGTTGGCGCGCCTGTTCGCCCGCCGCGCTGGGATCGAGAAGCTGGCCGCGTAAAAGTTCTCATCACCCCGCTCTATATGGAGGGCGGGGTGATGACCCGATCTCAGATCTTCTGATTGTAGGCGCCGACCTCGGGGAATTTCTGCAGGCGGCCGTCGATGTCGGCGAAGATGGCGCGCATGGCGGCTTCCGACGCCGGACTCTCCACCACGATCACCAGCTCCGGCTTGTTGGAGGAGGCGCGCACGAGACCCCAGGTGCCGTCCTCGAGCACGACGCGCACGCCGTTGACGGTGACGAGATCGCGGATGGCCTGCCCGGCAATCTTGTCGCCGCGCTTGGCCGCGTCCTGATACTGCGCCACCACGCGCTCGACGACGCCGTATTTCTTCTCGTCGTCGCAGTGGGGTGACATGGTGGGTGACTGCCACGTCTTGGGCAGGTCGTTCTTCAGATCGGCCATGGACTTGCCGGGGCTGCGGTCGAGCATGTCGCAGACGGCGAGCGCCGCGATGAGACCGTCGTCGTAGCCGCGTCCGAGCGGCGGCTGGAAGAAGAAGTGGCCCGACTTCTCGAAGCCGACGAGCGCCTTCTGCTCGTGCGTGTAGCGCTTCATGTAGGAGTGGCCGGTCTTCCAGTAGAGCGTCTTGGCGCCGTTCTTCTGCAGGACCGGATCGGTGATGAAGAGGCCGGTCGATTTCACGTCGGCGACGAATACCGCGTTCTTGTGCTGCGCCGAGATATCACGCGCCAGCATGACGCCCACCTTGTCGGCGAAAATCTCGTGGCCTTCGTTGTCGACGACGCCGCAGCGGTCGCCATCGCCGTCGAAGCCGAGGCCGACGTCGGCCTTGTGCTCCTTCACGGCCGCACTGATGGCGTGCAGCATCTCCATGTCTTCCGGATTGGGATTGTAGCGCGGGAAGGTGTAGTCGAGATCGCAGTCGAGCTCGACCACCTCACAGCCGATCGCGCGCAACACTTGCGGGGCAAAGGCGCCGGCCGTGCCATTGCCGCAGGCGGCGACCACTTTCAGCTTGCGCTTGAGCTTGGGGCGATCCGAGAGCGCTTTGATGTAACGCTCGGCCATGTCGGGAACGAAAATGTAGCGACTGCCGGGCTTGGTCTCGAAAGACCCCGACAGGACGATGTCCTTGAGGCCGCTCATGTCGTCGGGGCCGAACGTCAGCGGCCGCGCCATGCCCATCTTGATGCCGGTCCAGCCGTTGTCGTTGTGGCTGGCCGTGACCATCGCCACGCACGGCACATCGAGCGCGAACTGGGCGTAGTAGGCCATCGGCGACAGGGCGAGGCCGATATCGTGCACCTCTGCACCGCCGGCGAGCAATCCCGTGATCAGCGCCTGCTTTACCGAGGCCGAGTACGACCGGTAGTCATGCCCGACCACGAAGCGTTGCGGCTTGCCGGCACGCCCGACGAGCGTCGCCAGGCCGAGGCCGATGGCGTTCAACCCCATCAGGTTAATCTCGTCTGGAAACAGCCAGCGTGCGTCGTATTCGCGGAAGCCTGTCGGCTTGACGAGGGGCAACCGCTCGAAATCCAGCGTGTTGGGTTTCAGATCGGCGCGTGATTTTGGCAGCATGAGGGGATATGACCTTTTTGCGAAATGCGCCGCGAACCCTATCGGATGGGCACGATGCCGCCAACGCCCAAAAAGGCGGGAGGTTCCGGCCTGAATGTCGTCCTACTGTTGCAGTATCAATTGGCCGCGGCTCATCTCGGTGCGGGTGAGCTCGCCGAGAAATGTCATGCCGAGAAGCGTGGTGCCGAGCTTGCCCGGCTCGGCGACGACAGCGCGCACGTTGCGCACGGTGATGTCGCCGATCGAGACCGCGTCGAGCGTGACCGCAGCGACACGCGCCGTGCCGTTCGCAGTTGACACACGGTGACGGAAGTCGGCGTCCCTGAGGTGAATGCCGATCTGGCGCGCATCGTCCCAGGTCAGGGCGACCATGGAGGCGCCTGTGTCGACCATCACCTCGATGGCGCGTCCGTTGACATGGGCCGTCGTGTGGAAGTGGCCATTGTTGCCGGCGCGGAGCTGGACGGTGCCGCCGGCGTGGGAGGGTGCGGCGGCTTGATCAGACGCCGGGGCCTTGGTCAGCGTGCCGAAATCCTCAGGCGCCAGCGTCAGGCCGAGGGCCGACCGCAGCTCGTTGAAATAAGCGACCGTCGCGACGCCGCTGCCCAGAATGAGAACCCAGGCCACCGCGAGCTTCACGACACTGCGAGTTGCCGACGAATACGCCATGCGCCAAGCCTGCCTTGCTCCAGCCGATCCCAGGCGCAGCCGCTAGCTGCGCAACGTCAGGTAATCTCCGGAGAATTCATATGACCGCAGACGGCTTAAGAAACTCATACCCAGCAAGCTTTCCTTGAGGGTTCCGGACTGGGCCACGAGCGCATCGACCTGGGGCAGGGTAATGGGGCCGATGCTGATGCTGCGCAGGCGCACGGGGGCGGCGTATGCAACTCCGTTGGCCGTTTGCACGGGGACGCTGTAGTGGAGCGACCCCGTGTCGATCCCGAGCTTGCTGGCGTCCGTATGCTTCAGCACCACGGTCGACGCGCCCGTATCGACGAGCATGCTGAGGCTGGTGCCGTTGACGGCGACGTTGGCGGTGAAATGACCATCCATGCGCCGCCGGATGCGAACAGCGCGCTCACCGGTCTGTGAGGATTCGACGGTCAGGCCACTCCCGGGAGGCGTGAGCTCGCCGGTGATCCGGTAGGTGATGGCCGCGATCTCGTCCTTGTAGCTGTAGCCAGCGACCAGCGCGAGGGCGATCGCAACCCAGGCGAGCATATCCTTGACGGCCTGCCCCAGGCGTCCGCGGTAGTCACCAAAAAGGGAGGTGCCGATGAAAACGAGCAAGGCGACGCCGGAGGTGAGGGCGGCAAACTGATAGAGGCCGAGCCCCAGGATCTCCCCTTGGTCATGGTTGAGCCCTAGGGCCAAGGCGCCGAGCGCTAGGAAGAGAAGCCCGATCCATAGACCCATCTCAGCCTCCCTTGAGCGCTTGTGCGCGACGCTCCGGCAGCTCGGCCATGATCCGGCGCCGCTCGGCGGCATCCAGTCCCGACCAGGCCGCGATCTCGGCCAGTGTGCGTGCGCACCCGGTGCACAGGCCTGACTGGGGGTCGATCACACAGATTTTGATGCACGGACTCATGCTGTCCATGTCTTATCCTCTGCCAGCAACTTTCGGCAGCAAAGCGGCAGATATTTAGGAATGAGAGCCGGCCGCTGCAATTGGGCGCTGCGCCCGGGGCCGTGACGTCTGCGTGACCGGAGCCAGTGCCGTGGCCTGGCGGTGGCGTTCCCGGCCAAGTGGCTGCAAAGGCGGCATGGACTGCAGCACCCGCTTCCTGGGCAGGATGACGACGGCTTCCGTACCCTTGCGCAGCTCCGAGCGCAGCTCGAACGTGCCGCCGTGCAGGTCGACCAGGTTCTGGACGATGGGGAGGCCGAGGCCCGTGCCGCCTTCCGCCGTTTGTTGGGCGAGGGAGCCCTGGCCGAACGGCTGCATCACTTTCGGAATCTCGTCTTTCGGGATGCCGGGCCCAGTGTCACGCACGCTCAGCAATTGTCCGCCGTCCTCGGTCATCTGCACGCGCGTGACGATGCGGCCGCCGCGCGGCGTAAACTTCAGGGCATTCGACAGCAGGTTGAGGCAGATCTGGCGGATGGCGCGCTCGTCCACCCAGATCTGCGGCAGCCAGGGATCGCACTCGACGGAAATGTTTAGGCCCTTGCTCTCGGCGCGCAACTTGAGGAGGCGGTGGCAGTCCTCCGCGATGTCGGCGAGGCGGACGGGCTCCTCGTGCAGCTCGTAGCGCCCGGCCTCGATGCGCGACAGATCGAGGATCTCGTTGATCAGGTGCAGGAGATGGCGGCCGCTCTCGTGGATGTCGGTCGCGTACTCTTTGTACACGGGGTTCTCGAGCGGCCCCATGATCTCGCCCTTCATCGCTTCCGAGAAACCGAGGATGGCGTTGAGAGGCGTCCTGAGCTCGTGGCTCATGGTGGCAAGAAAGCGCGACTTGGCGATGTTGGCCGCTTCCGCCCGGCGGCGCGCCTCGTCAGAGATCGATTTCTCGCCTTCGAGCTCGGCGATCAGGGCGTCCTTCTCCGCCCGGAATTCCAGCATGGCGAGCGCGGTGGAGTTGAGGCCTTTGGCGAGGAAGATGAAGTAGACGTGGATGCCCACGGCCATCGAGGCCATGGCCCAGTAGAAGGGATGGTTCAGCAAGACAAGGCGGGCGACCACCGCGATCGTCATGGGGATCGTGCCGACGTAGAGGATCGGCATGACGGTCGAAGCAAACGTCATGCGGATGGCGAGCACCACGATCAGCGCCGCGAACACGAATACGTGCGAGGACGGATCGGTCGTACCGACGCCGACGAAGGCAAAGCCGGCCCAGACGAGGCCGCCGGCAAGCTCCGCAAGGATCAGGCGCCGCCGCCAGGTGCCGACATTGACCTCGCTCCGCGGCAGGGCGATGAAGCGGCGGCACAGCTCCAGCAGCACCACCTTGGTCGTAATGACGAGTAACAGCCAGATGATCGCTTCGACGGGCGGCGACCAGAACATGGCTGCGAGAGAGAAGATGACGGCGAGCAGCTGGATGGTGGCAACAGCGCCGAATTCGTTACGCACGAACATGGACATCAGCTCGTAGGCGAACTCGGGCTTGATGTCGGTGCCGTGGGCGAGCCGCGCGCGTGCCTCGCGGATATGCCGGGCGTTGGCGCCGTGGCCCCCGGCAACGGGGTCCTGGGACGCTGTCGGCTCGATCATGGCGTCATGGGCCATCGGCGCAGTTCTCGAACAAAAAAAGCCACGCGATTCCTGTGCCGTACCGAAGATCGGCAGTCGTGCATGCCCCTCGGCAATAGCGGCCTTCCCGCTTGGCCTCGGGCACTGTCTGCCCAATTCACTAACTTCAGGTTTACTTGAACAGACAACGCCCCATTGCCGGGAGCCCCTGTGCCCTGTCGCCTTGCGTGGGGAACGGGCGTCCTTTACCAGTTGGTAAGCATCAAGCCCGGAACCTGGAGCCGCCTCATGAAGATCATGCAGACCAAACAAGCTCCCAATCCGCGACGCGTCCGCGTGTATCTGGCGGAGAAGGCCATCGAGGTGCCTTACGAGGAAATCGACCTGATGAAAGGGGAGCTGAAGACCCCGGAGTTCACCAGGCTCAATGCTTTCCAGCGAGTGCCGGTGCTGCTGCTCGACGATGGCACCGCCATCTCCGAGACCATGGCCATCTGCCGCTATTTCGAGGCCTCCAAGCCCGAGCCCAGCCTGTTCGGCAAGGACCCGTTGGGGATCGCCAAGGTCGAGATGTGGAACCGCCGCATGGAACTGGGTCTCATGTTCCACGTTTCGCAGGCGTTCCGGCACCTGCATCCGGCCATGGCCCATCTGGAGGTGCCGCAGGTGGCGGCCTGGGGCGAGGCCAACAAGACGAAGGTGCTGGAGGTACTCTCGATCCTCGACGAGACGTTGGGCCAGACCCGCTACGTGGCGGGTGACGACTACACGGTGGCCGACATCACGGCGATGGTCGCCATCGATTTCATGAAGCCGGCACGCATCGTCAGGCCCGAAAGCCTGGCTCATCTTGCACGCTGGCACACCGAGGTTTCGAGCCGGCCGAGCGCCAAGGCATAAAGCCCATGAAGCTGACCGTCGTCGGTTGCGGAGATGCGTTCGGGTCGGGCGGGCGGTTGCAGACGTGCTACCACGTCGACACCGGGTCCGAGCGCTTCCTGATCGACTGCGGTGCGACCTCGATCATCGGCCTGCATCGGTTGGGCCTCGATCCCAATGCCATCGGGACGATCTTCATCTCGCATCTGCATGGCGATCATTTCGCCGGCTTGATCTGGTGGCTCCTGCACGCGCAGCACGTGGCGCGCCGCACCACGCCGCTGACCGTCACAGGGCCGGAGGGCATCGAGGCGCGGTTCATCGCGGCGGCCGAGGCGTTGTTTCCGCGTTCGACCGAGGTCTCCAGGCGTTTCGATCTGACGTTCATCGAATACGCTGCGGAAACGCCGCTGCAGGTCGGCAGCGTGCGTGTGACGCCCTTCGAGGTCTCGCATCCGTCGGGCGCGCCGCCTTATGCGCTGCGGTTCGAGATCGGCGGCCACGTGCTGGCGTTTTCGGGCGACAGCGAGTGGGTTGAGAGCCTTGTCGATGCCGGTCGCGGCGCCGATCTCTTCATCGTCGAATGCTACGGCTACGACACGGACGTGCGCTATCACATGAGCTGGCGCACGATCGAGCAGCAGCTGCCGCGCATCGGCGCCAAGCGCGTCCTGCTCACGCATATGAACGCGGCGATGCTGGCCAACCGCCACAACGTGACCGCGGCAAACGTCGCTTGCGCCGAAGATGGCCTGATCATCGACATCTGAGCCATGACGCGCGCGCTCGATCGCCTCGTCCGCGAGATTCGCGCGTGCCGTGTCTGCCGCGAAACGCCCACCGGTCCGCCCTTGCCGCACGAGCCGCGGCCGGTTCTGCGTGTTGCCGCGACCGCGCGCATCGTCGTGTGCGGCCAGGCGCCGGGGACGCGCGTGCATGCGTCCGGCAAACCTTTCACCGATCCTTCGGGTGTGCGCCTGCGCAAATGGATGGGCGTGACGGAGGAGGAGTTCTATGACACGCGGCGCGTGGCGATCGTACCGATGGGGTTCTGCTTCCCCGGTCAGGATGCCAAGGGCGGCGACCTGCCGCCGCGGCGCGAGTGCGCGCCCCTGTGGCGCCAGCGGGTGCTTGATGAGTTGAAGCGCGCGGAGCTGATCCTGCTCCTCGGGCAGTACGCGCTGCGCTGGCATCTGGGCGATGAGGCGAGGGGTGACTTGACCGGCACGGTCGCGCGCTGGCGCACGTTCCTGGACAGGCCCGGCCCGCCGCGCCTTTTGCCGCTGCCCCACCCGTCCTGGCGCAACAATGCCTGGGTCAAGCAGAACCCCTGGTTTGAGACCGAGCTTGTGCCCGTGCTCCAGCGCGAGATCCGCAATCTGCTCGGGCCGGGCTGACGCTTATCCATTGCGCGAATAAAGTGGGCCGTCTGTCCGTTATCTGAGGGAAATTCATGGATCGCCCAAGGCAAAGGGAAAAATTTGCCCCAATTTTCCGGATTTCGTTGACATCAGCACCCCAGATCGTGGATATAGCCTCGCGCATAGAAGATATTACCCAGGATGGGCATAACATGGCACTCGATGATATGGATGTGAAAATCCTCACTCTTTTGCAGCAGGACTGCACCATGCCGGTAGCGGATATCGGCAAGGCTGTCGGGCTCTCGACCACCCCCTGCTGGCGGCGCATCCAAAAGCTCGAGCAGACCGGTGTCATCTCCCGCCGCGTGGCCATCCTGGATCCGGCCAAGGTCAATGTCGGTGTGACCGTGTTCGTGGCCATCAAGACCGATCAGCACAATCTCAACTGGCTGGAGCGTTTCCACGCAGCGGTTGTCGATCTGCCCGAGGTTGTGGAGTTCTACCGCATGTCGGGCGACGTGGATTACCTGCTGCGCGTGGTGGTGCCGGACATCGCCGCCTACGACACCTTCTACAAGAAGCTGATCTCGCGCATCGAGGTCTCCAAGGTGTCCTCGGCCTTCGCCATGGAGCAGATCAAGGCGACGACCGAGTTGCCGCTGAGCTTCGCCAAGGCGCGCAAGGCGGCGTAACGGAGCGTCGCGGCCACACCTGCGTTTGACATGTTGTCCAATTTAATGGACGATCATGTCCATAATGAAGGATGATCCCGAAGCCGCCGGCGCGCCGGATATCAACGATCGCATTGCGCAGCGCGTGCGTGCGCTGCGCGCCGGGCTCGGGCTTTCGCTCGATGCGCTGGCGTCGAAGTGCGACGTCAGCCGCTCGATGCTCTCCGTGGTCGAGCGGGGCGAAAGCAGCCCGACGGCGGTGGTGCTCGACAAGATCGCCACGGGGCTCGGCGTGCCGCTCGCAAGTCTGTTCGAGGGCACGCCTGCCGAACCCGATCCAGTCTCGCGGCGCGAGGATCGGGTGCCCTGGCGCGATCCGCAATCGGGCTACGTTCGTTGCAACATCTCACCCGCCGGCGTCGCCTCGCCCCTGCAGATCGTGGAGGTGACGCTGCCGGCCGGTGCGCGGGTCGCCTACGAGACGGGCGCGCGCGATGCGAGCGTGCACCAGCAGATCTGGGTACAGGACGGCAACGTCGAGGTGACGGCGGGCGATGTCACGCACAAGCTGACGGCTGGGGACTGCCTCGCCATGCAGCTCAATGCGCCGACCGCCTTTCACAACCGGGGACGCAAAGCCGCGCGATACATCGTGGTCATTGCCAGCGAGCCGGCGCGGACACCGAGGAGGGGAACGTGACGGGAGCCATCCGCATTCGCCGGCTGGACACGATCAGCGAGGCTGAGATCCAAGGCCTGGGCGACGTGCTGATCGATTGCGTGGAGGGTGGCGCCTCCGTCAGCTTCATGCTGCCGATGACGCGGGCGAAGGCCGATGCGTTCTGGCGCAGCGTGGCGGCGAGCGTTGCCCAGGGCGGGCGCGCCGTCTACGCCGCCGAAGACGCATCCGGCGGCATCATCGGCACGGTGCAGGTCATCTGGGCCTCGACGGAAAACCAGCCGCATCGCGGCGACATCGCCAAGATGCTGGTGCATCGGCGCGGACGGCGCCTCGGGATCGGCGCGGCGCTGCTCGATGCCGCCGAGCGTCATGCGCGCGAGGCGGGCAAGACCTTGCTGGTTCTCGATACGGCATCGGACGACGCAGAGCGCCTCTACGTGCGCCAGGGCTGGCAGCGCTGCGGCGTGATCCCGAACTATGCGCTGATGCCCGACGGCGCACCTTGCGCCACGGTGGTCTACTTCAAGGCACTCGCGTAGCGGCGCGTTCACCCGGTTTTCAGAGCGGCGCCGCCACCCGGTCACCCTTGGTGGTTGGGCTGGCCACGGCGAGAAATTCCGCTGCGGCATTGGACGTGTTGCGCACGACGTGCGGTACGCCCGGCGCAATCTCCAGTGCATCGCGGGCCGCAAGCGTGAAGATCTCGCCGCCGCGCTCGATCGTGAGCGTGCCGGCGAGCACGTAGAACACCTGCCGCGCGCGCGTATGAAAGTGCCGCACCTCCGATGTCCCCGGCGGCATCGTCTCCTGCACGACGATCAAGTCGGCGCCATCAACGAGATCGTAGCTGGAACAGCCATCGCCCCACGGCCGCGGGGCGATGCTCGAGATGTTGACGACACCGGCCATTGCCGCGGTCAGCCCTTCTTCTCGGCCTTCTGGTTGTTGAGGCGGGCGATGAGGCTGCAGGTGTCCCAGCGGCCGCCGCCGAGGCTCTGCACCTCCGAGTAGAATTGGTCGATCAATGCTGCTGCGGGCAGATGCGCGCCGTTGCGGCGGGCTTCATCGATGCCGATCGAGAGGTCCTTGCGCATCCAGTCGACGGCGAAGCCGAAGTCGAACTTGCCCTCCATCATCGCCTTCCAGCGGTTCTCCATCTGCCAGGACTGGGCCGCACCTTTGGAGATGGTTTCGATCACCGCCGGAATGTCGAGGCCGGCCTTCTGCGCGAAATGCACGCCCTCGGACAGGCCCTGCACGATGCCGGCGATGCAGATCTGGTTGACCATCTTGGTGAGCTGGCCCGAGCCCGACGGGCCGATCAGCTTCACCATGCGCGCGTAGGCGGTGATGACGGGCTCAGCCTTCGCGTACACGTCCTGGTCGCCGCCGACCATGACCGTGAGCACGCCGTTCTGCGCGCCGGCCTGGCCACCCGACACGGGCGCGTCGAGGAAGCCGAAGCCCTTGTCCTTGGCGGCGGCATAAAGCTCGCGCGCGATGTTGGCCGAGGCGGTGGTGTTGTCGATGAAGACGGCGCCCTTGCGCACGCTCTCGAAGGCGCCGTTCTTGGCCGTCGTCACCGAGCGCACATCGTTGTCGTTGCCGACGCAGCAGAAGACGAAATCGGCGTCCTTGGCAGCTTCGGCCGGTGTGGCGGCGGTTCTGCCCGCGCCGTGCTCCTTGACCCAGGCTTCGGCCTTGGCGCCGTTGCGATTGTAGACCGTGAGGTCGTGGCCGCCTTTCTTGAGAAGATGACCGGCCATCGGATAGCCCATCACGCCCAGACCGATAAATGCCACCTTCGCCATGATCGTCTCCCTTCATGCGTTCACTCGCCCGCGTTTTAGCCGATGGGGCGGGCCTTGTCAGGCGCTTTGCCGCCCTCGGTGCAATGTCGTTCCGGCGGTACGGTCATTTGTTTGAGCAGCGGGGATCTTTCGCGCGCCCTCCGGGCGATGCTACCCTTGCCATGGCGCCGGACGCAGAGCCGGCCCTCACAACAAAGCCATCCGTCGTTTTCAAGGGAGGACTGCATGCAACGTCATCGTGCGTTGGCGGCCGCCATTGCTGCCGCGGGCTCTTTGTTTTTCGGAGTATCCACTACTGACGCTCAGACACCAGTGAAGCTGCGCTTTCAGGCCAGCTTCCCCTCGTCGAGCACGTTCTTCGACACACTCAAATACTGGGCCGACCGGGTGAAGGTCATGTCGGGCGGACGTCTCGAGATCGAGGTGTTGCCGGCAGGCACGCTGGTGCCGGCGTTCGAGGTGCTCGACGCCGTGCACAAGCAGGTGATCGATGGCGGACATACGGCTGCGGCCTACTGGGTTGGCAAGCAGCGCGCTGCCGCGCTGTTCGGACCGACGCCAGGCGGGCCGTTCGGCTTCGATATCCTCGACTATCAGGGCTGGCTGCATCACGGTGGCGGCCTCGCGCTCTACAACGAGTTCTATCAGAGTGAGCTCAAGCGCAACGTCGTGCCGTTTCCCATGGGCACGGTGGCCAATCAGGCGCTGGGTTGGTTCCGGACACCAGTGAAGAGCTGGGAGGACCTGAAGGGGCGCAAGTGCCGGCAGACAGGTCTGACCGCGGAGGTGTTCGCCCGTTCGGGGATGGCGACCGTGAACATGCCGGGCGGCGAGATCGTTCCGGCCGGCGAGCGCGGAGCGATCGACTGCGGCGAGTGGGTCGGTCCTGCGGAGGACATCAAGCTCGGCTTCCATACGGTTTGGAAGCACTTCTACATGCCGTCCACGCACGAGCCCGCGACGGCGCTGGAGCTGCTCATCAACGGCGACATCTGGAAGAAGTTGCCGCCCGATCAGCAGGCTATCATTCAGGCCGCGGCCTGGGAGTCGACGTTCTATAACGAAATGCTGCTGCACAAGCTGAACGCCGCGGCTCTCAAGGAGATGACCGAGAAGCACGGTGTCAAGGTCGAGCGCACGCCCGAGGACATCCTGCGCAAGACGCTGGAGGCCTGGGACGCGATCGCCAAGGAGGAGGAGGGCAAGAACCCCTTCTTCAAGAAGGTCTACGACAGCCAACGCGCGTATGCGGCCCAAGTGGTGACCGCACGGCGCGCGGTGGCGCCGGATTACAGCGTTGGCGCCAACTACTACTGGCCACAGAAATGAAACATCGTGAGGCGCACGCGCTGTGCCTCACCGCCCACGTTTGCCGCGCCGGGCGCCGCGTTGCTCGCGCGCGACGGGCAAGACGTTGGAGTGCTTCACTTGGCCAAGGGCGAAGCTGCTCTCGATGTTGGCGATGCCGGAGATGCGGGTCAGCGTCTCCTTCACGAAGCGCTCGTAGTCGGCGAGATCCTGCACGACGACGCGCAGGAAATAGTCGCGTGGGCCCGTCATGAGGTAGCATTCGAGCACCTCGGGGCAGTCCTTCACGGCCGCCTCGAAGCGGGCGAGCGCCCCTTCCTGCTGCCGCTCGAGCTTGATGGAGACGAACACGCTGACCGGCAGGCCGACCTTTTCCTGGTCGAGCAGCGCCGTGTATCCGCGGATGACGCCGGCCTCCTCGAGGAGCCGCAGGCGGCGCAGGCACGGGCTAGTGGTGAGGCCGACGCGCTCGGCGAGCTCGGTGGCGGTGAGGCGGCCGTTCTCCTGCAGCAGCGCCAGCAGGCGGCGATCGATGGCGTCGAGAGGGGCGGGCGCAGTCTTTTGCACGAACGTCGGCCTTTGTGGTGAAATATGCTAATCTGATCGATCATCCTAGCGAAGTTTGCAAACCTTCGCCATCGTTTGTGATGTACTCTCCCACGGTTCGGGAGGCCGGAGAAAGCAGGGGTCAGTCGTGCAGGACACCGTTACGAGGGCAACAGACAACGATCGCGAGGCGACGCTCGCCATGCTGCGCGAGCTGGAGCGCAAGGTGCTGTGGCTCTCGACCTACATGATCCATCATGCCAACCACGAGGTCGATCGCGGCGATGGTCTCAAGGTCGGCGGGCATCAGGCGTCTTCCGCCTCGCTCGCGACGCTGATGACGGCTTTGTATTTCCACGTGCTGCGCCCCGAGGACCGGATAGCGGTGAAGCCGCATGCGAGCCCGGTGTTCCACGCCATCCAGTACATGCTGGGCAACCAGGATCTCGATAAGCTGGTGAATTTCCGCGCCTTCGGTGGCGCGCAGTCCTACCCCTCGCGTACCAAGGACAAGGACGACGTGGATTTCTCCACGGGGTCGGTGGGCCTCGGCGTGGCGACGACCGGCTTTGCCAGCCTGGTACAGGACTACGTGCACGCCAAGGGCTGGGCCAAGGACTGGCCCAGGGGCCGGCTGATCGCCCTCATGGGCGATGCCGAGATGGATGAGGGCAACATCCACGAGGCGCTGCTCGAATACTGGAAGCATGGCCTGAAGAACTGCTGGTGGGTGGTCGACTACAACCGCCAGAGCCTGGACTCGGTGGTCTCAGACCAGCTGTTCATGAAAGTCGCCGGGCTGTTCGACAACCTTGGCTGGAAGGTCGTGTTCATCAAGTACGGCAAGCTGCTGGAGGCCGCATTCCGCGAGCCCGGCGGCGAGCGCCTGCGGCAGTGGATCGACGAGTGCCCGAACCAGCTCTACTCCGCGCTCGTCTTCGAAGGTGCCAAGGGCTGGCGGCGTCAGCTCGAACAGGAGCTGGCCGGGCATCCCGAGACGCTGGCGATCATCAACCGGCACGATGATGCCGCGCTCGCGCGTCTGATGACGAACCTCGCCGGCCACGATCTCGATAGCATCCTCGAAGCGTTCGAGAACGCGCCGCAGGATCAGCCCGTGTGCTTCATCGCTTACACCATCAAGGGTTTCGGGCTGCCGTTCCAGGGCCACAAGGACAACCATGCCGGCCTGATGAACAAGACGCAGATGCAGGAGTTCCGCGTCAGCCAGGGCGTCAACCAGGGCGAGGAGTGGGACCGTTTCGCGGGGCTGTCCGTGCCGCGTGGTGAGGTCGAGCAGTATCTGAAAGCCGTGCCGTTCGTGCAGAAGGGCACGCGGCGGCTATCGGCGCCGCGCATTCCCGTTCCGCCCATGCCGGTGCTGGAGTCCAAGGGCCCTGCAGCGACGCAGGCTGGCTTCGGGCGCCTGCTCGACGAGATCGCACGTTCGGGCGGTCCGCTCGCCGATCGCATCCTCACGACGTCGGCGGACGTCACGGTGTCGACGAACCTCGGGCCGTGGGTCAACCGGCGCGGCCTGTTCTCCATGGAGAGCAAGGAGGATGTGTTCAAGCAACGCGGGTTGATGTCGCCGCAGCGCTGGGAGATGAGCCCCAAGGGCCAGCACGTCGAGCTCGGCATCGCCGAGATGAACCTGTTCCTGATGCTGGCTGCGGCCGGCCTGTCGCATGCGCATTACGGCGAGCGCGTCATTCCGATCGGCACGCTATATGATCCGTTCATCTGCCGCGGCCTCGATGCCTTGAACCATGCCTGCTACCAGGACAGCCGCTTCATCGTCGTGGCGACGCCGTCAGGCCTGTCGCTGGCGCCGGAAGGCGGCGCGCACCAATCCATCGGCACGCCCATGATCGGCATGGCGCAGGACGGCTTGGCCTCTTTCGAGCCGGCCTACCTCGACGAGCTGGCGGTGATCATGGGCTGGGCCTTCGACTACGTGCAGCGCGAGGGGGCCGAGGACAAGCACGGCCGCTGGTTGCGCGACGAGAAGGGCGGCTCGGTGTATTTGCGCCTGTCGACGCGCCCCATCGATCAGCTGCAGCGCGCGATGACCGACGATCTGCGCGACGACATCATCGGCGGCGCCTATTGGTTGCGCCGCCCGGAACCGTCCACGGAGCTCGCCATCGTCTACATGGGAGCGCTGGCGCCCGAGGCGATCGAGGCGGCGGGATTGCTGTCGGAGGATCGTCGCGGCGTCGGCGTGCTGGCGGTGACGTCGGCGGATCGCCTGTCGGCCGGATGGCACGGCGCGCAGCGGGCGCGTGAGCATGGCGACCGCGGTGCACGTGCGCATGTCGAGACGCTGCTCGCAGCCCTGCCGCGCGACGCCAACATCGTGACGGTGTGCGATGCTTATCCCGAGACGCTGTCCTGGATCGGCAGCGTGTGCGGGCATCGCGTACGTGCGCTGGGCGTCGAGCACTTCGGCCAGTCAGGTTCGATCAGCGAGCTCTACGGGCACTACGGCCTCGACGTGAACGCGATCCTGACGGCGGCGGAAGGCATCAGCGGTCGCCCCGTGCGCTATCGGATGCTGCAGAGTTGACGTCGCACCAAGGCCGGCCCCGATGTGGCCGGCCTCTGCAACCCGGACTACTTGCCGGCCGTCAGGATGACCGGGGCACCACGCAGCGACGAGTGCTCCCAGGGCACCTGCTGGCCTTTCGTGCTGTCGATCACGTCGTCGCGCACACGGCGCAGCATGATGGCGATGTCGACATTCGGCGTTTCGATGTGCTTGAGGAGACCCGCCGTGAACGGGCTGTGCGCGCCCGTGCCATCGAGCGCGACGTTGCCGGGTTGGGTCGCGAACAGAATGAGTGTGCCGACGCCCGAGCGCACTTCCGCCAGGCCTTGCGAGGTTGCGCCCGCCGAGCGTGTGCCTCCCACCCCCATCCCGCGGATCAGGTTGCGGGCGAGGGGATTGTTGCGGCACGCATCGAGAATGATGATGTTGGTCTTGGACTGCCGCTCCATGTGCTTCAATACGTCATTCAACTCGATCGTCTCGGAGTAGACGTCCGACTCCTCCGCCAATTTGGCATCGATAGGCATCATGTAATTCAGGCCGTTCACCTGAACGCCATGGCCGGCATAGTAGAAGAACGCCAGGTCGGCGCCTTTCAGGGCGCGCGAGAAATCACGCACTTTGCCGGCCAGCTTCTCCGCATCGAGGTCGATACCTTCGATGACGTCCTGGAAGCCCATGCGGCGCAGGGCTTCGGCAACGGCAGCGGCATCGTTCTTCGGGTTTTCGAGCGGATCGGTGTTCTTATAGGCGGTATTGCCGATCACCAGCGCAACGCGGCGGCCGAGATTGATCACGGGCGCCTTCGGCTCTTCCTTTTTCGCCTCCTCTGCCTTGGCGATGCTGCGCTGATCCTCCTTCTCCTTGACATCGATCGATCCCGTGGGCGCGGTATGGCTGGCGCCAAAGATCGTAAGGCGGGATTTCGAATAGGCGTGCGCTTGCTGGTGGATGTTGCCTTCCGCTCCAGCCGTCAGCGACTTGCGATAGTCGGCAATGGCCTTGGGGAAGTCGCCTTTCTTCTCATGCACCATGGCCCTGCGGCTGTAGGCGGCGGCGTAAGCCGGATTCAAGGCGATGGTCGAGCTGAAGTCGGCGAACGCCTTGTCCATGTCGCCCAGGTCGAAATGGACGATGCCGCGACTGTAGAGCGCGTCGATGAACTCGGGGTTGAACGAGAGGACTTTGTCGAAGGCCGCCTTCGCATTCACGAGGTCGCGCTTCTTGAAATAGGAAAGGCCGCGCGCTTGGATGGCAAGCAGGTAGGTCGGGTCGATGCTCAGCACCAGATCGTAGTTGGCGATGGCCTGGTCGGGGTCGCCCTTGACATCATAGGCGAGCGCCCGGCTGTACCCGGCCCACACGACCCATTCCTTGCTGGCGCCCGGCGCTTCCATGATGCGCGTGCAGGCGGCAATGGCGCGCTCGAAGTCGTTGCTGGCCCGGCATAAATCCTGGTCGGAGGGCGGCGCCTGCGCAACGGCTGCGCCCAGCGTCGTGCACAGACATACAGCGGCGATCGTCAGTCGCATCGGCGTGCTCCCCGGACATGAGATGCGCCGTACTTTGCCCCAGGCCTATGGCGGCCACAAGGCAGCACAAATGGGTAGTGCCCAGGCTTTGTTTCAGGGCCGGACTTGGGCGCTATGAGCCCGGGCGGCGGACGCCCGGGACTTTGTCGTGCGTTATGCGCTGCCTGTGCCTTGTTACGCGATTGGGCGATCAGGGAATGCGAGCTGCTCGCGCGCGCGCCATTCGTCGGTGACGTAGTTGATGATCACGGATTTGCGGACGCCCTCGATCTTGCAGGGCTCGAAACCGTGGTAGGTGACGTTGGACGGCACGAACACCATGGCCCCGTTGGGCTCGAACGGCGACCGGCCGACGTCTTTCTTGTCGCGATCGTAGATGTTGGTGCCAAGGCCTGAGTGACTCGGAAGCTTCGAGAGGTACAGCAGCATCGTGAAGACCTTGACGCCAAGGTCCGTATGCGGCTCGAGCCAGAAGCCATCGATGTCCTGGGCATACTCGACGCGCAGGTAGGTGCCCGACAGCTTGGTGCCGAACGTCTTCTCGATGGTGCCGGTGACGCGCGGATCCTGGAAGGCGTCGTTGAAGGCCTTGCACACCGGGTAGCGCGCACTGTTCTCCTGGTCGAAGTACTTGCGGGTGGCGTTGTGCACCTCGCGCTTGCCCGACACGCCGCCGAGCTCGGGCGCGGGGAAGGGCAGCTCCGTGATCTGGTCGGCGGCTGCCGCCGGCAGGCAGCGTTGCACAAACCAGTGCGGGTAGGGAGCTTCGTTGCGCGGTGCACTCAAAAAGCTTTCACGCAATGTACCAACGATCGCGTCGGCCGTGGTCGCCATGGCTGTCTCCCTCGCCGTTGAGCGCGCCGCATCGCGTGCGGACAAAGCGCTTGTTGTGGGCAGTATCTGGGCTGACATGCGGTTCCCCCTCGCGTGTGCCTTAGTGCCCATCTAGCATCGGGTAGGATGACCGCCACAACGGACACGGCGTCGCGCTGGCACCCGAATCCCCGCGCTATTTCGAAGCACCTGAAGGGGGCGGAAAATCGCGAAAATTGGCTGTTGCCGGCCCTCAGCCGGCGATGCGCGCAAGCAGAAGGCCATCCCCGATCGGCACCAGGCTCTGGTCGACCCGCGCGTCGTCGCGGACGAGCTTGGCCAGTGCGCGGATGGCCTTCGTGGACTCCGTCTGATCCGCCGGATCGGCGACCGACCCATGCCACAGCATGTTGTCGAGCAGGAGCAAGCCGCCCGGCCTCACGAGCTTCAGGCACTGCTCGTAGTAGGCTGCATAATTCTCCTTGTCGGCGTCGATGAAGGCCATGTCGAACGTGCCGGCGGCGCCCTGTTTGAGAAGATCCGTGAGCGTATCGAGTGCCGGTGCCAGGCGCAGGTCGATCTTGTGGGCGAGGCCTGCGGCAGCCCAATGACGCTGGGCAACGGTCGTATACTCCGCGCTCACATCGCACGCGACGATGCGTCCGCCATCCGGCAATGCCTGGGCAACGACCATGGCGCTGTAGCCCGTGAACGTGCCGATCTCGAGGACGCGCCGGGCACCGATGAGCCTGACGAGCACGGCCATGAACTGGCCTTGCTCGGGCGAGATCTGCATTCCGGCGCGCGCGAGGGTCGCGGTTTCCTCGCGCAGGCGCCGCAAGGGCTCGGTCTCGCGCAAGGTATTGGCGATCAGCCAGTCATAGAGCTGCTGGGAAAGTCCGATGCTGCGCGGTGACATGAGAGGCTCCCTTGCCGGGGTGATCAGCAGGATGCGCGAGCGGCAGAGCTTGATGGCGCTGCGCTCATCCTTCAATGATGCTGTGTGGTTCGCGGGTGGGGTTCATGGCGCTGTTTATCGACATTCTGACCAAGGTCACGCTGCCCATCATCACGCTGGTGGCGCTGGGCTGGCTGCTGCAACCCAAGCTCAAGCTCGATGTCGGCACGCTCAACCGCGTCCAGGTATATGTGGTGATGCCCGCGTTCCTGATCCACTTCCTGTCGTCGGGCAAACAGCCGATCGCCGTGGTATGGCCGGTCATAGCCTTCGGCGTCATTCAGTTCATGATCCTCATTCCCGTGGGCTGGTTGCTCGTGCTGCTGTTCCGCATGCGTGCCTCGCTCGGGCCGATGATGGGGCTCGGCACGGCGTACGCCAATGTCGGCTTCTTCGGCATTCCTGTGACGCAGCTGGCCTTCGGGCCGGACTACCTGTTGCATCAGTCGGTGCTGACGGCGTTGATGGCCGTCCTCGTCTGCACGGTCGGCGTGTGGCTGCTGGCGCCGGCGGGGGAGGGCGGCGTGTTCGGCAAGTTCAAGACGGCATTTGAGACGCCGCTGATCCCGTCCGTTGCGCTGGGATTGCTGCTCAGAGGGTTTGAGATCGAGCTGCCGCCGCTGCTCTCCCAGCCCATGCAGTTCCTGGGCAGCATCTTCACGCCGCTGGCGCTGTACACGCTGGGAGCGGGCGTTGCGGCGCAAAAGATCACGCGTATCGAGATCGGGCCGCAGAGCCTGATCCTGTTCCTGAAGTTCATCTTTGCGCCGGTCGTGAGCTGGGCGATCTGTGTCGTCATGGGATTGCCGCCCGACGTGACGGCCGTCATCGTGGTCGCCGCCTCCACGCCCGTGGGCGTGCTCATCACCATCTTTGCCGCCGAGTACAAGACCGAGACCGAGTTCATTTCGACGGCCGTGGTCATCACGACCGCGCTGTCGCCCATCTTCGTGACAGCCTGGATACTTGCAACCCGCCTGATCTGAGCCAAAGAGCTGCGGAACCTGATCACTTCCATCGGAACGCATCTCGCTTTAGGCTGCGCAGCCCCATTTTCGATGCGCCGCACGGCCGTTGGAGGACATTGCAGATGATCGATCTTTACACGTGGTCCACGCCCAACGGGCGCAAGGTGTCCATCATGCTCGAGGAGGTCGGGCTGCCCTACACGGTGCATCCCATCGACATTTCCAAGGACGAGCAATTCCAGCCCGAGTTCCTGAAGATCTCGCCGAACAATCGCATTCCCGCCATCGTCGACCGCAGCAACGGCGACTTGCCCCTGTTCGAGTCGGGCGCGATCCTGATGTATCTCGCGGAGAAGACCGGCAAGCTGATGCCCACCAACGAGCGCGCGCGCTGGCAGGCGGTGCAGTGGCTCATGTGGCAAATGGGCGGCGTCGGGCCGATGCTCGGCCAGATCCATCACTTCTTGCGTGCGGCGAAGGGTAAATCAGCCTATGCCGACGAGCGTTACTTGAAGGAAGGCAAGCGTCTCTACGGCGTGCTCGACCGGCAGCTGGCGCGCTCGGAGTATGTAGCGGGCGCCTATTCGATCGCCGATATCTCGATCTGGCCCTGGATTTCCAGGTTCGAATGGCAGACGATCGATATGAATGAATTTCCAAACGTCGTACGATGGTACAAGGCTATCGCGGCGCGGCCTGCGGTAGAGAGAGGCTACCACATTCCGGTCAAACAACCCGGCATCCCGATGCCCTGATGGCGAGGGATGTCGCGATTCTTGCCCAATTCAGCAGAGAGGCTACGCCATGAAGGCAAATCCGAATTTCTCCGGCGTGATCGCGCCTGTGGTGACCCCATGGGGCGAGGACGGCGCGCCCGACTTCGACCGCTTCGTGGAACACTGCGAGTGGCTGCTCGAGACCGGCTGTACGGGCCTGGCGCCGTTCGGGACCACGAGCGAGGGCAACTCGCTCGGCCTCGATGAGCGCATGGAGATGCTGGAGGACCTCGTCGACAGCGGCGTCGATCCGAAGGTGCTGATGCCGGGCACCGGCACATGCTCCGTCACCGACGCGATCGTGCTCACAGAGCACGCCGTCGAGATGGGGTGCGGCGGCGTACTCATGCTGCCGCCGTTCTACTACAAGAACCCGAGCGAGGACGGCTTGTTCCGCTTCTTCGCCGAGGTGATCGAGGAGGTGGCCGACGACGACCTCAAGATCTACCTTTATCACATCCCGCCGGTGGCCCAGGTCGGCTTCTCGCTGCCGCTCATCGGGCGGCTGGTGAAGGAGTTTCCGAAGACGGTCGTGGGCCTCAAGGATTCCTCGGGCGACTGGTCGAATACCAAGGCCATCCTCGACGCCTACCCGGATCTTGAAATCTTCCCGGGCTCGGAGATCTTCCTGCTGGATGGCCTGCGCAACGGCGCCTCGGGCTGCATCTCGGCGACGGCCAACGTGTCGGCCGGAGCCATCCGCAAGGTCTTCGACAACTGGCAGGGCCCCGACGCGGACAAGCTGCAGGAGGAGGTGACGGCCCTCCGCAAGGCCATCCAAGGCTGGCCGATGATCCCGGTGCTCAAGGCGCTCATCGCGCACTACCGGCAGGACCCCGGCTGGGCCAAGGCGCGGCCGCCCTTCACCGAGCTCCCCGAAGCCGACGCGGCCAAGGCCATCAAGACGCTGGCCGATGCGCATGGCTTCAAGCTGGAGTTCGCCGAGGCCGCCTGACGCCACGGTTCGTTACACAAAAAATTGCGCCCCCAACTTGGGAAGGTTGGGGGCGCTTGTGCAGAGGGAGTGTAGAGAGAACCGGATGGGCGTCCGGGTGTCCGCCTCAGCGGACGGGGAGAAGCGTCGAAGACGTCATGACCGTGGTATCGACTTTGGCATTTCGGGCCAGCGACGATACGAGCAATCCGCAAGCAATCATCAAGCACACGAGCGCAGCGAGACGCGTGATCTGCCACTGCCTGCCATTCACCCGCTGTGCCGTCTGAAAGTCCATTGGACGCCGGTCATTGCGTGTTTCGTGAGTATTCTGTGTAGGTTATTGGAAATGGTTAGTCTATTTTTTCATCAACGCATGATTAATCAAGCGATTTGGGAATTAATTCTTCTTTAATATTTCAATTTGACGAAAACTATTCTTGCGGCGCCGGGCGCACAACATCACACTGAAGCACCTGTGAGGCAGGTGCTTCAGTGCCGCGGTTTGATCAAGGAAAACCTAGACAAATCAGCCTTTTGTGCTGGCCCGGATCTGGCTGAGCGTCTGCCGGGGTGTGAGCGCTTCCGGATCGATTTTCAGCTCGATGATGGCCGGCTTGTTGGCGTTGAGGGACCGCTCGAAGGCTGCCTTGAAGTCCGCCGTCCGCTCGACCGTTTCGCCATGCGCGCCGAAACTGCGGGCATAGGCGGCGAAGTCGGGGTTAACGAGCGTGGTTCCCGAGACGCGCTCGGGATAGTGCCGCTCCTGGTGCATGCGGATGGTGCCGTACATGCCGTTGTTGGCAATGATGGTGATGACGTTGAGCCCGTACTGGACGGCCGTGGCGAGCTCTTGGCCCGTCATGAGGAAGCAGCCGTCGCCGGCGTAGTTGACGACCGTGCGCGTCGGATCGGCGAGCTTGGCGGCGATGGCAGCCGGTAGACCGTAGCCCATGGAGCCGGACGTCGGCGCGAGCTGGGTGCGATAGCCCTTGTACTGCGTGTAACGGTGCACGAAGGCGGCGTAGTTGCCGGCTCCGTTCGTGACGATGCCGTGCTCCGGCATCATGTCCGATACGGTGCGCACGACCTCGGCGAATTGCACGGCGCCCGGCGTTGCGATGGGCTGCAGAGCGGTCTCGTAGGCCTTGCGCAATTCCTCGCGATGTCCGCTCCACGGCGTCGCCGCGGGCTTGTGCAGCTGGTCGAGCGCGTCGGCGAATGTCGCCGCGGTTGCCGTGATCGGCAGGTCGGCGCGATAGACCGAGCCCAGCTCGTCGCCGGAGGGATGCACGTGGACGAGGAACTGCTGCGGGTTCGGGATGTCGACCATCGTGTAGCCCGACGTCGTCATCTCGCCGAGGCGGGCGCCGACGACGATCAGCAGGTCGGCATTCTTCAAGGCGTCGGCGAGCTTCGCGTCGGGGCCGATGCCGGCATGCCCGGCGTAGCAGCGATGGCGGTTGTCGATGTAGTCCTGGAAGCGGAATGCCGCGGCCACAGGCAGATCGTAGCGCTCGGCAAAGCTCTCGACCTGCTTCTGGATGGTGCGGCTCCAGCCCGGGCCGCCGACGATCATGAGCGGCCGCTTGGCCTTGGCGAGGGCCGCGGTGAGCTGGGCCATGTCGGCCTGGCTCGGCGCTGGCCCTGCGAACTGCGCGGGCTTGGCATCCGGCGTGTCGCCGCTCGACGACAGCATGTCCTCCGGCAGGCCCAGCACCACCGGGCCAGGCCGGCCGTTGCGGGCGGTGTGGAAGGCGCGGCTCACGTATTCCGGGATGCGCGCCGTGGAGCGGACCACGGCCGCCCACTTCACGAACGAGGAGAAGAGCTGCTTGGTCTCGATCTCCTGGAAGGCCTCGCGATCCTCGTGCTTCTCGCCGGGCAGGCCGAGAAACATGATCATCGGCGTGGAGTCCTGCTGGGCGATATGCAACCCGGCCATGGCATTGGCGGCGCCGGGCCCGCGGGTGACGAAGCAGATGCCGGGCTCGCCCGTCACCTTGCCCCAGGCTTCCGCCATGATGGCCGCGCCGCCTTCCTGGCGGCAGATGACCGTGCGGATACGATTTGAATCGTGCAGGCCGTCGAGGGCGGCGAGGAAGCTTTCACCCGGGACGGTGAAAGCGGCGGTGGAGCCCTGGATCTCGAGCTGGTCCGTGAGGATCTTGCCCCCGTGGCGCATATCGTTGCCTCTGTCGCTGGTTGTTGCGGCCTATTCATAGGCAGGGACGGTCGGGAGGTGTAGCAAAAACTCGCCATCAAGCCTTCCGGCGAGGCAAGCGCCGGAGCAGCGGCCTAGCCGCGATCCGTCGGCGCGCCGCCGGGAAAGAAGTGCCGGTAGGGCCGGCCGCCCTCGATGGCGCGCGCGAAGGAGGGACGGGCCCACAGCCGCTTCAGGTAGGCCGTGAGATTGGCATGCCCTTCGATCGGATGCACCCAGTTGGCGTAGAACAGCGACGGTGCAGCGGCACAGTCGGCCAGGGTGAAGTCATCGCCCGCCGCCCAGGTACGGGTCGCCATCTCCCTGTCGAGCCACGCGTAGCTCTTGTCGAGGAGGGCGCGGGCGCGCGCGACGCCATAGGCGTCGCGAACCTCCTCAGAGCGGATGCGATCGAACACGATCGTCTGCATCGGCGTCATGACGTAGTTGTCGAAGATGCGATCGCGCATGCGCGCATCGAGGGCCTTGTCCGGGGCCGACGGGATCAGCCGTGTGCCGCCGGGATAGTGCTGGTCGACCCATTCGACGATGATGGTGGATTCGAAAATGGCCTTGCCGTCCACTTTGAGGAGCGGCATGCGCTCGAGCGGCCAGAGCGCGCTGAATTCAGCGCCGGTCACCGGATCATCCTGCGACAGGAGCCGCAATGTAAACGGAACGTCCTTCTCGTAGAAGGCGATGAAGGCTTTCTGGCAATAGGAGGAAAAGGGATGGGCGTAGAGCTCGAGCGGCATGATCGTCTCCTCTTTTTGCGGTGGACCGTACCAGCGCATGGATCGGCTGCAAGCGCCGATATGCACCTGGTGCAAATGCGCGCCCAGGGCGTTCTCAACCTCTTGTGACCGACATACCAAATCCCGGCAAATCGGCTATGGAAGATGAGGGCCGCAGAGACGGAGGGAGACACCATGGCTGTCGCGGAGGACGAACGCACGCGGGGTGGGACGGACAAGCCACGCGTGCGCGCCTGGGACCTGCCGACGCGGCTGTTCCATTGGGCGCTCGTGCTGCTGATGATCGCGGCTTACGTCACGCGCAAGAACCTGGACAATCTGACCTGGCACATCTGGACGGGTTACGCGATCCTGGTGCTGATCGTGTTCCGGGTGCTGTGGGGTTTTGTCGGCAGCTCGACGGCGCGCTTCTCCTCGTTCCTGTACGGGCCGGTGGCGGCCCTGCGCTACGGCATCGATTTCCTGTTGCGGCGGCCACGCCGCTTTCTCGGGCACAACCCGCTCGGCAGCATTGCCGCCATCGCCATGATCGTCCTCATCGGAGTGCAGGCCATGCTGGGCTTGTTCTCCTACGACGATCACACGTCGATTCACGGCGGGCCGTTGGCGGGCAAGGTCGCTGAGGCGACCATGGCCAGCGCCACGAAATGGCACCTGTCGCTGTTCTACATCATCCTCTACGTCGTCGGGCTGCACATCCTCGCCAATGTTCTCTACATCGTCTGGAAGGGCGAGAACCTCGTCGGCCCGATGATCACCGGCACGAAAGCCAACACCGGCTTCGAGGATCAGCCGGAGGCACAGATCGCGCCGCTGTGGCGGGCTGTTGTGTGTCTGGTGCTCGCAGCCGCCATCGTGTTCGGCGGCATCGTGCTGGCGGGCGGCAAGCCGTTTTGAAGATGCAGGCGATGCGCGCGCGCGCGTGGCGGGCTGCACTTGCCCTGGCCTTGGTCGCCATGCCGATTGCAGGACAAACACAAGTCGTTTCACCGCAACCTGATACGCCGGCCGACAAGGCGCAAGCGGTGCTGGAACGGCACTGCGCGCGCTGTCATCAGACGGGCAAGCTGACTCGGGAAACGCCGGCGGCGCGTCTCGGAAACATCCTCAGTCTCGATGTGATCGCACGCAATCCGCGGCTCGTGCAGCCGGGCAATCCCGATGCGTCGCGCCTGTGGACGCACATGATGCGGCGGCTGATGCCCTACGACGTCTTTCAAGAGCACAACGGCGGCGCCGAGCCCAGTGCGGAGGAGATCCTCGCTGTCAGGGGTTGGATCGAAGCGTTGCCGCCCGCGAAGTCTCGTCAAAAGATATTGAGAAGCAAAAGCGATGAGCCCGCCGTGACGATCAAGGCCGGCAAACGGACCTACGCGTCCGGCGATGTGGTGACCTTGCGCGTATCGAGCACGGTGGATTGCCGTCTGACGCTCATCAGCATTGATGGGCAGGGGCGCGGCACCGTGATCCTGCCCAACGATCTCGAAACAGACATGCAACTTGCTGCGGGGCAGGAGCGCGTGGTTCCGGCAGCCGACGCGGGTTACCTCTTGCGCGTAAAAGACGCGGGCCGGGAGCGGATCGTCGGATTGTGCAACACCGGCGCAGGCGCGGCAGACGGCATCAAGCACGATTTCGAGCGTCAGCGCTTCACCGAGCTTGGCGACTATGCGCAATTCCTGGCCAAGGCGATCGCAGACTCGCGCAAGCCCGTGGTGGAGAAAAAGCAGCCGGAGGTGTCCAAGCGCCGCCGGCGGCGTGTGCGCGTGCGCAAGCCGGCACTGGTCGAGCCTTACGCGTCGCCGCAGCAGGTCCTGCGTACGGGTATCATCTTGCAAGTGAGGTAGGAACGCGATGCGCAAGGCGTTCGGATGCTGGCTCGTTGCGGGCCTCCTGGCTTGGGGTTCGACATCTGCGATGGCGGCGCCGGAGGTGTACTGCGCCGGCTCCGACAGCAATCTCGACTTCAAGCTGACGCTCGGCTTTTCGATGCGCGGCGGCCAGGCGGCGGCACCGGGATCGCTCAAGGGCTCGCTCGACATTCATCACCAGAAGATGCCCCGCGATCGCCGCTCCTGGACACTCGATGGCCGCACGCCCGTGCAGTACTGGAATGCGGGCGGAGATCTGCGCCTGCGCCTGTTCCTGGAGGCCGGCGAGATCACCGTCGATCTCATCATCGAGACGCGCAAGCGCCCCAACGTGGACGGCGACTATCCCGGCGCCTTCCGGCTGGAGACGTCAGAAGGCGTCCGCGTCACCGGCCGCGCCGAATGTGCGGCAGGATAGGTCCGCAAAGCCGGTTTCCACTTTCCGGAAAGCGCTTTAGATTGCGGGCGTAAGAAAATCCAAACCTCAATGGGTGGAGAAGCCAATGGCTGGCGAAATCAGGAATCCGGCGCGCGTGCGCCTCGAGAAGGGTGAGCTGGCGCTGGGCGTGGGCCTGAGGCAGGCGCGCACGGTCGATATCGCCCCGGCGATGAAGGCCTGCGGTTACGACTGGCTGTTTATCGACCTCGAGCACAACGCCATGACGCTCGACATGGCCGTGCAGATCTCCATTGCGGCCAATGCATGTGGCATCTCGCCGATCGTTCGCGTGCCCTATGGCCAGTACGACATGGCGACGCGCGTGCTCGACGGCGGTGCGTTCGGCATCGTCATCCCGCACGTCGACACGGCGGAAGAGGCGCGCGTCGTGGCCGACCGCCTCAGATATCCACCCGTTGGCCATCGGTCCATCGGCGGGTTGATGCCGCAGCTCGGTTTTGCCGCTCTGCCTCCGGCGGAGTCGACCAAGATCGTCAACGACAACCTGCTGGTCGTGGTGATGCTGGAAACGCCGACGGCCATCAAGAATGCCGATGCCATCGCCGCCGTGCCGGGCGTCGACGTGCTGCTGATCGGTGCCAGCGACCTGACGCTGGAGATGGGCATTCCGGGCCAGCTCATGCATCCCGAGCTCATCAAGGCCTACGAGACGGCGGCGGCCGCGTGCAAGAAGCACGGCAAGTGGCTCGGCATGGGCGGCGTCTACACGGACGAGGGACAGGCCAAGTACGTCAGCATCGGCGCGCGCATGATCCTCGCCGGCAGCGACCTGCCGTTCCTCATGCAGGCGGCCACCTCGCGCGCCAATACGCTGCGCGCGTTGAAGGCATAGCAGCTTGGGCGTCTCGCACGAGCCTTCCAACTCTCTCCCCGATGGGGAGAGAGTCCCAGACATCGTGGTCGTTGTGAGCGGTGCGATCAAGAGTGGGATCGCGTGATGGGTCCGATTGCGCTCGCCATCGTCGCCGTCACGATTCTGGCGACGTCGTTCATCTCGGGCATCTTCGGCATGGCGGGCGGGCTGATCCTGCTCGGCGTGCTGTTGATCTGGCTCGACGTGGCGCCGGCCATGGTGCTGTTCGGCACGATCCAGACAGCGGCCAACGGCTGGCGGGCAACGCTGTGGTGGCGGCATGTGAGCTGGCCGATCATCTGGCGCTACATGATCGGCTCGACGGCGGCGTTCGCGCTCATGCGCATGATCGCCTTCGTGCCGGACAAGGCGATGCTCTATCTGGCGCTCGGGATCATTCCGTTCGGCGCCTATCTGCTGCCGAAAAGCCTGACGCCCGATATCAGCCGGCCGTTCGGGCCCTACATCTGCGGCTTCATCATCCTGATCCTGCAGCTGCTCGCGGGCGCGGCGGGGCACATCCTCGACATCTTCTTCCAGAAGAGCAATCTCGGCCGGCGTGCCATCGTCGGCACCAAGGCGCTGACGCAGACGGCGGGACACCTGTTTCGCATCGCCTACTTCGGCAGCTTTGCCAGCGCCTACGACGAGAGCATCCCCTGGTGGGGATACGCCAGCGCGCTGGTGCTCGCCATCGCCGGCACGACGATCGCCGGCGCTGTTCTGGAGCGCATGACGGACACCAACTTCCGCACCTGGAGCAAATGGGTCGTGATCGCCATCAGCAGCGTCTACCTCGTGCGCGGCCTGTGGCTGGTGATGTGGGGGTGAGAGCCGGAGCCTAAGCCGGCGCGTTTTTCTCGGCGCGGGCGCGGCGCACGAGCATGATCAGGGGCACGGCCAGGGCCGACATGGCCGTGTACATGCCGAAGGCGTTGAGATAGCCGATCATCGCCGACTGCCGCGTGATCTCCTTGGACAAACGGGCGAGGCCTTTCGCCGTTTCCACGTCCCACTGTCCCATCGCCCAAGGCATCGCCAGCGTGCGGTTGTAGGGCGAGACGATTTCCACGAGCCGCGCGTAATTGATGCCGGTGCTGCGTACGATCTCGGCGACCGACAGCGAGATGAAGAAGCTCGAGCCAACGTTGCGCATGAGGTGGTACACGGCGGTGCCCTCGGCGCGCAGCTCGGGGTCGAGGGTTGCAAATGTCGCCACCGTCAGCGGCACCCAGATGATGCCGACGGCCAATCCTTGCAGGATGCTGTTGAGCGCCAGGATTTGCTCGTTGACGTTGAGGTCGATGCTCATCAGCCAGAGCCCGGAGGCAACCTGCAGGCTGAAGCCGAGCGTCATGCCGAAGCGAGGGTCAAGCCGGCCAAAGAAACCGGCAACGAAGAATCCCGCCAGCGAGCCGACGCCGCGCCAGCTCGTCATCTCGCCGAGCAGCGTGTCGGGAAAGCCGGCGTGCTGCTGGAGCAACGCCGGCAGTAGCACGATCGGCGTGAAGTTCAACATGCCGTAGACCCAGACGAGGGCCATGCCGAGCAAAAAGTTGCGATCGCGGACGAGCCGTGGCGACAGGAACGGCGCTTTCGCCGTCATGCTGTGCACGATGAAGATGTAGAGCGCGAGGACGGAGAGCAGCACCTCGATGATGATCTCCATGGACTGGAACCAGTCAAGGCGCTGGCCACGCGAGAGCGCAAGCTGCAGACAGGCGATGGCCGTCGACAAGGAGAGAAAGCCGAACCAATCGAACGGAACGGTTCGTTCCCTGTCGTCGGGCGGCAGGACGAAGCGGAGGGCAACACCGACGAGCGCGCCGGGCAGCACCATCATGTAGAAGGCCCATCGCCAGCTGTAGATGTCCGAGAGCAGCCCGCCGAGCGCTGGGCCGATCACCGGCCCGATCACGGCCGACATGCCGTAGATCGAGATGACCATGCCGTGCTGCTCCCGGGGAAACGTGTCGAGCAGAATGGTCTGCGACAGCGGCACCAGCGGCGCGCCGATGCCGCCTTGCAGAATGCGCCAGAACACCAGCTCCTCCAGGGAACCCGCCGCGCCGCACATCAGCGTCGCGAAGGTGAAACCGAGGCTGCACCACACCATGACGCTGCGCCTCCCGAAGCGGGCGGCGAGCCAACCCGCCATCGGTGTCACGACGGCGGTGGCGAGAATGTTGAAGGTCATGGTCCAGGCGATCTCGTCCTGGGTCGCGAGCATGGCGCCCTGCATCTGCGGCAGCAGGGTGGAGGCGACGAGGATCGTGGCCGTAAACAGCGTCGTCGCCAGAACGGTCGAGATCAGGATGAGGTAGCGGTTCGTCACGTGGCGCGTCTCGAATTCACCGGGGCAGGTAGGCCCGGCCGTGTGCGACGCGTGCCGCTGGACATCAGACGGTCAGCCACCGCTCGAGTGTTTTTACACCCAAGACGCCGCCGAGTGCGATAGCCGCAAACGTCAGGAACGATCCCAACGCGAGTGTGGATACACCCGTGATGCCCTGCCCGACGGTACAGCCGAGCGCCATCACGCCGCCGACGCCCATCAGCGCCGCACCGCCGAGGGTGCGCAAGGTGTCGCCCGTATTGGCGAAGCCCGTGACGCGAAAGCGGCCCCTCGCGCGGGCAACCAGGAACGCACCGAGGATGGCGCCGAAGACCGTTGCCGTGCCAAAGCCCGGGAGGGGCGCACCAGTGAAGCGTTGCAGCCATTCCAAGGCGTCGCCGATGGGCCTCACGTAGGTCAGCGATACCGGCGCCACGGGGCGATGGTCCATCTCGTCGAAGGCGAGCCCCGTCAGAGCCCAGGCGGCAATGACGCACAGGCCGACTCCCAATCCCGACCAAACATGCATGCGCGAGGTTCGGAACGGTCGATTGAGGAAGCAGTAGCCGAGAGTAACCCCGGCGATGAGGCCGGCGATGGCGTGCCCCGCGGCTTCGGGCGTCCACTGGAGATAGGGAGCCAGCAGATCGCCCAGGCCTTGCGTCGGTGCGGGCACAGTGATGCTGGTCGCAGTCTCCAGGGCGACGCGGAGCGGCCCGAGGATGCCGCCGATGGTTATGTAGGCGAATACGCCGAGGAGGATCAGCGCCATCAGCGATCGCATGTCGCCGCTGCCGAGGCGGACGAGGTTGCGGCTCGCACAACCGCCCGCGAATACCATGCCGAACCCGAACATGAGACCGCCGGCGATGTTGCCGAACCAGTTGAGCCGCGGCGGCAGGTACATGGATTTCGACAGATCCACCACATTCAGCCAATGCAGGAGCTGCGCGCCGATCAGCGCTGTCGCCGCGGCCAGCAGCCATGCGCGCAGCCGGCGGCCATCACCCAGCGTCAGGACATCGGAGATGCCGCCCATGGTGCAGAAGTTCGTCGCCATGGCGATGGCGCCGAAGGCAAGGCCTATGACAAGACCACCCGCCGCCAGCCAGACCGGGCCATTCGCCAAAACGATGTCGCGCAGAGCAGCCATGCTCTACCGGTGTGCCACAGCCATCGACGTGCCGTCCTCATATATTCGCGCATTCGAATATACGAGCCGGGCGAGGGCAGCAACGCCGATCTGACGTGCGGAGCCTCCGGGCTGGGGCGCTTGGCGCACTCCGGCGGTGCGGAAGCATGCGACAAGTTTCCGGGGCTTGGTCGTTGCGGAAGACAAAATGCCCGCAGCGGCGCGCGGGCCTCTGAGGCCAAGCCGCGCCAGAGTCTGGGCGGCCACACCCTTTTCCCCTGTTATCCCCACCGGCCGGGTAAAGAGTTGGGTAATGCGCGGAGCTTGCTCTATGCTCGCGCATCACCTCACCATCTCATCCTCCTCGGCCGACATTGACCCTCGAGATTGCCTCGCCTCCCGTCCGAATGCACCGACGGACCCTGCTCGCCATTCTGGGACTAGGAACGACTCAGGTCATCGGCTGGGGAACCGCCTTCTCGCCAATCACCATCTTCGGCACGGCCATGGGCGAGGAGCTCGGCATGACGCGCGAGGTGGTGTTTGGCGGCATCACGATGATGCTGCTCGTCAGCGCCGCCGTCGCCCCGCGTGTTGGCCGGGTGGTCGATCATCGCGGCGCGCGGCCGGTCATGATGGTCGGATCGCTCATTGCCATGGCGTCGATGCTGGCGATGTGGCTCGCCCGCGGTCCGATGACCTACTACCTGGCCTGGGTGCTGATCGGCCTCGCCATGCCGATGATGTTGAACAACACGGCCTTGCCGGGCCTCGTCCAGGTTGTGGGCGCGGATGCGCGCCGGCCGATCACCGCGCTGATGCTGATCAACGGCCTGACCTCGACCATCTTCCTGCCGCTGTGCGCCTGGCTGTTCATCGGGGTCGGGTGGCGCGATAGCTACCTGCTCTTTGCTGCGCTCCACCTCTTCGTTTGCCTGCCGATCCACGCGCTCGTGCTGCGGCGGCCGAAAGGCGACATGGGCACGAGTGCCGCCGTGCGGTCCGCGCCGCCGCCGGCGGGCCTGCTGCCGCCGGAAAAGCGTCGCGCGGCCTTCATCATGCTGGCGCTGTGGTCGTGCACGGAAGGCCTCATCACCTGGGGGCTCTACATCCAGGTGATCGATGTGCTGAAAGCGCTCGGGCTGAGCGGCGCGACGGCGGTCGCGTTGTGGGCGCTCGTGGGCCCGTCGCAGGCAACGGCGCGGTTCACCGATCTCGTGTTCGGCGGCCGCTACTCGATCTTTGCCGTGGCGCTGGCGTCGGCGTCGCTGACCACCACGAGCTTCCTGTTCATCCTGCCGTTCGGACTGTCGCTGTCGACGGCGATTCCGTTCTGCATCTTCCTCGGCGTTGGCCATGGTCTGTTTGCGGTGGCGCGCAACACGCTGCCGCTGATCCTGTTCGGGCAGAAGGAGTACGGCTCCTACATGGGCCTGCTGATGGTGCCGCAGAATATCGTTAATGCCGCTTCGCCCATCATTTTCGCGGCCGCGATCAGCCGGATTCATCCCGTTGCCGCGCTCTGGCTCGCCGGTGTCGGTGCCATCACCGGACTGGCCGCCGTCATCGGCTTGACGCGATCCTGCCGCGGTCACGGGACGCTGCACCCGAGGTAAGCCCCTGGTGGCTCGTTCGGACAGGCCGGTGTCGCACGTTTTCGTGACGCATGCAGTGTCGCCGGCGGTTTCGCGTGCCGCCGTTCACGTCTGCGCGACTGAGTGCGCAAACGGGTTTCCCAAAACAAATCCGACCCTACATGCGGGATTGAGGGACGCTATGGGGAACGGAACAGGAGCCGACCATGAGCGCACGCCCCCTCGCATATGCTGTCGCTGGCACAGTCATCGTAGTTGGAATGGTCATCGGTGGACCTGGCGCCATGGCGCGCGGCGGCGGTGGTCATGGTGGCGGCATGTCCATGAGCGGCGTGCACACATCCACGAGCGGTGTTCACGTTACGCCGGCGAGCGGCCAGCAGAGTACCGCCGCAAGCCAAAGCCACAAGGCGACGTCCGCGACACCGACGATCGAGGTTGCGCCGCAAAGCGGGATCCCGCAGCCTCAACCCTTCGTGCCGACAGAACCATCGACGGGCACGGCGAACCCGATGCTGGGCGGAGCGGACGCCAACGCCGGTGCCGTATCGCCACGGTTGCCGGACATCTTCGCGACCAGTGGTGGCACCGCGGGCATTGATCACTCGGGCGGCGGCGGCAATACGCTGGCAAGCTGCATGGGGTTCTGGGACAACACCACGCATATGTCGCGGGCCGAGTGGCGGCAAACCTGCGTACGCACCTTGAATGGCATCGACCTTCCCGTCGAAATGGGTGGGCCGCAGGCGGTCGCGTCCGGTAGCAGCGGCAGTCGGGTGACCACGACATCAGCTCCGAGCCGTGCGGCACATCATGCGAGAACGCGCCATACGGTCCGCAAGCCGGCAGACGATGCGCTGAACTAGCGTTCACGCAAACCTTCGGGTCTGCCGTCGCGGAACGGCACGTGCTAGGCACGTGCCGTTCGACTTTTGAGAAGGCCGCTGGCAATGACCCAGAACATCTACGACAACGCCGAGTTCTTCGCGGGCTACAGCCAGCTGCCGCGCTCGGTCGAGGGCCTCGACGGCGCGCCGGAGTGGCCGTCGCTGCGCGCGCTCCTGCCCGATATCAGCGGATTGAGAGTTCTCGATCTCGGGTGCGGGTTCGGCTGGTTCTGCCGCTGGGCCCGGGAGAATGGCGCAGCTCGCGTAGACGGCATCGATGTCTCCGAGAACATGCTGGCACGGGCTCGTGCGGAGACGGCCGACACTGCGGTAACGTACGTTCGTGCCGACATGGAAACCTTGACGCTGCCGCCCGCGGCCTACGACGTGGTCTATAGCTCCCTGGCGTTCCACTACCTGGTGGACCTGCAGCGGCTCGTGCAGCAGATCTCACAGACGCTTGTCCCCGGCGGCCGTCTCGTTGTCTCGGTCGAGCACCCGTTCATGACGGCGCCGGCGCAGCCCGGCTGGTCCGTGGTCGCCGGACGCAAGGCGTGGCCCATTAACGGTTATCTGGAGGAGGGGCCGCGGACGACGGATTGGCTGACGAAGGGCGTGGTGAAGCAGCACCGCACCCTCGCCACGTATCTCAATATGCTGCGTGCCTGCGGATTTACCCTGTCACATATCGAGGAGTGGGGGCCGACGCCGGCGCAAATCGCGGAACATCCGGAGTGGAGCGTCGAGCGCGAGCGCCCGATGTTTCTCCTGATGTCGGCGACGCGGTGAGACTTCTCGCAACGAAACCGAGGGCGCAAAAAATTTACGCCACGGGATCTCTTTTGCCCGCCAAGGTCTTTACATGGGGGGGCGAACGCCCTATCTGAGTTCGCTGTTCGTGCGGCGATCTCTGCTGGTTGTGGCAGCTCGCCCGGTCTAGACCGACTGGTGGGGGTCCCATGAAATGGATACATTTGCCTCTGCTGCCGCGCTGATCGCGGCCAAGAAGCCCGAAAAACCCGTTGTCTGCTTCCGCCCGCATGCTGCAGGGCGCGCAGCGCGTTTTTTCCTCAAACACTTTCCCGGTGACGTGGCCTACGCCTACAAGGCGAACAGCTCCGTGTTCCTTCTCGGCGCCCTGTACGGCGCCGGCATCCGGCATTTCGACGTCGCGTCGCTGCCGGAGCTGGAGGATGCGCGCACGATTCCGGGCGTGACCTTCCACTTCATGCATCCGGTGAAATCGCGCCATGCGATCCGCCGCGCCTACGCGCTCGGCTGCCGCAGCTTCTCGCTCGATTCCGAGGATGAGCTGAAGAAGATCCAGGACGAGACTCATGGCGCGCGCGACCTCATCTTGTGGGTACGCATCGCCGTGCCGCCGAAGAACAGCCGCATCCCGCTCGAGCGCAAGTTCGGGATCACCGGCGTGCGCGCCGCGCGCCTGCTGATGAAGACGCGGCAGGTGGCCAAGGAGCTCGGCATCACCTTCCACGTCGGCTCGCAGACGGTCACGCCGGAAGCGTACGGTAACGCGCTCGAGGAAGTGCACAAGCTGATCGTCAAGGCCGGCGTCATGGTCGAGCGCATCGACGTGGGCGGCGGCTTCCCGTCGCGCTACTCCAACGAGCGGCCGGCACCGCTGGCCTCGTTCATGGACGTCATCCGCCACGGCATCGAGCACTTGCCGGTCAGCGACAACTGCCGCGTCATGTGCGAGCCGGGCCGCGCGCTCGTCGCCGAGGCCGAGAGCCTGCTCGTGCGTGTCGATGCGCGCCGCGGCAACGACCTCTACATCAACGATGGCGGTTACGGCATCCTGTTCGATGCGGCGCACCTGAACTTCGTGTTCCCGGCGCGCCTCGTCGGGCCGAAGGGCGAGCAGCCGCATTCGCTGACGCCGTTCGAGCTGTGGGGACCGACTTGCGACTCCATCGATCACATGAAGGGGCCGTTCCTGTTGCCGTCCAACATCAAGGAAGGCGACTTCATCGAGATCGGCAATACCGGCGCCTATGGCCGGGCCATCGCCGGTCACTTCAACGGCTATGGCCAGTACGAGCAGGTGATCCTGCAGGACGAGCCGATGTACTCGATGTACGACGAATCAGCCCCGGCTGATGCAACGCAGCCGGCCGAGCTGATCGGCTGAGGCCTTGGCAACGGGCGCCGCGCGCATGACGTTCGAGTATCTGCCGCCCGAGGAGGCATTCCTCGATCCGCTGCGCGCGGACGCGGCGGCGCCTGAAAAGGCGCGCGCCGTCGTCATCCCGTTCGCCCTGGAAGCCTCCGTGAGCTATGGCGGCGGGACGGCGGCGGGTCCGGCCGCGATCCTGGCGGCGAGCCATCAGCTCGAGCTGTTCGACGAGGAGCTGTGGCGCGAGCCGTGCAACGATTACGGCATCGCCACGCTGCGGCCGCCGACGGTACAGATGCCGGTCACCGCGGCGCTGACGCAGCTCGAAGGCATCGTCGGCGCTGTGCTTGGCGAAGGGCGCTTTCCCCTGGTGCTCGGCGGCGAGCACTCGCTGACGGCGGGGGCCATTCGCCCGTTCGTCGCCAAATATCCCGATCTGGTGGTGCTGCAAGTCGATGCGCATGCCGACCTGCGCGACGGCTATCTCGGCGAGCACTATTCGCATGCCGCGGCGATGCGGCGCGTGCTCGATCATCCCGGCGTCTCGCTCGTGTCGGTCGGCATCCGCGCCGTCTCCAAGGCGGAGGCAGATTTCTATACCGCCAACTGCGATCGCATCCAGATTCACTGGGCTAAGGATCAGGCGCGCTGGGACATCGAGGAGATCGTGAAGCCTTTGCGCGGGCGGCCGGTCTATATCTCGTTCGACATCGATGGCCTCGACAGCGCCATCATCCCGGCGACGGGCACGCCGGTGCCGGGCGGCCTGTCCTATCTCAACGCCCTGTCGATCCTGCGCCGCGCGGCCGAGGTCGGCACGATCGTCGGCGCCGACCTGGTGGAGCTGGCGCCGCTGCCTGGGCTGCATGCGTGCGACTACACCGCCGCCGCACTCGGCTACAAGATCATGTCGTACGCCTTGAGCGGAACGTCGCCGCGCTAACGCGCGATCGTCAGCGCACAGCGGAATGCCGTGGTGCGGGTTCCGCGACTCGCAGTAGGGTGCGCGCCGGCGGGCGGGGACATGCATGGATACGCGCGAACAGCTGGAGCGGTTGCTGGGCTTGGTGCAGGTGACGCGTCGCAGTGCGGCGGAGATCGGCACCATTCAAACGGAAGTCGCCAATCAGCTCGATACCGCCGAATACGATCTGCGGCGGCTCATGCGCGACCTGCAGACTATTCTTCCGCAGCGGCCGGCGGAGGCTGATCTCCGGCCTGAGCGCCAAGCTGCTCCCCAAGCCATGCGACGGTCTGCCTAGCTGCGGCCAGCGCCGCCGCCTGTGAGGTAAAGCTCGCACCCGAATAGTAATGCATCGGCGTCCACGCGCCGGCATCCTCCGCGTCCCGGCGAAACTCCTCGAAGCCATGCGTGCCATCCGGGCGGCGGAACAGGTCCACGCACCGGTCGCGCTCGAAATTCTCGATGCTGGCGAGCACCGTCCAGGATTTGTCGATGCGCTGGGACATGGCCGGTCCATAGTGGGGCTGATCACGCTGACCTTCCCATAGCTTGTTATCCGAAGACCGAGAACCGATCTTTGAGGACATCGAGGCCTCAGCATCGGCTGGCAGCCGTGCAATCGGCTCGGCGGTCCCGGAAAGTTTTTTATAAACAGACAGATACGGAGAGTGACGTGGACAAGATCAAACCCCTCTTCACGGCCAGTGCAACCGCAGTGGGCGGCCGCAACGGGCGCACGGAAGCCAGCGACGGGCTGGTCGGCGTCAACCTGTCGGTGCCGAAGGAGATGGGCGGACCCGGCAAACCCGGCACGAGCACGCCCGAGCACCTGTTCGCGGCGGGTTATGCCGCCTGCTATGGCGGCGCGCTCGATTTCATCGGCAAGCAGCACAAGAAGGATGCCAGCAAGGCCAAGGTCACCTGCAACGTGTCCATCGGTCCGCGCGAGGGCGGCGGCTTCGGCCTTGCCGTGAAAATGCACGTCGAGGACAAGAGCCTGCCCCAGGCGGAGCTCGAAACGCTGGCCAAGGAAGCGCACGAGAAGATCTGCCCGTATTCACATGCGACGCGCGGCAACGTCGACGTGCAGTTCGAAATCGTCGGCGCTTGAGGCACTTGACCGTTTGCCCCCGCGCGAAAAAAAGCCCGGTGACGCGCGTCTCCGGGCTGCAACAATTTTTCGGTCCAGCTGTCGGAAAGGGAGGCGCTCGATCGTCCTGGCCATAGGGCAACGCCGGCATCATCAAAAAACCGGCGAATTCGCCGTTATTCTGTCGTGGCAACCAGGGAGATGATCATGACCGGAGTGCGAGTTTTGGTGGGCACGCGCAAGGGCGCGTTCATCCTGGAGTCGGACGAGGCCCGCAAGGCGTGGGATGTCAGCGGACCGCACTTCGGCGGGTGGGAAATGTACCATCTCAAGGGCTCCCCGGCGGATCCCGACAGGATCTACGCCTCCCAGTCGAGCGGGTGGTTTGGCCAGCAGATTCAACGTTCCAACGACGGCGGCAAGACGTGGGAAGCCGTCGACAATACCTTTGCCTACGACGGCGTGCCCGGAACCCATCAATGGTACGACGGCACCCCGCATCCCTGGGAGTTCAAGCGCGTCTGGCATCTCGAGCCATCGCTGACTGATCCCGACACCGTCTATGCAGGCGTCGAGGATGCCGCCTTGTTCCGCTCCACCGACGGCGGCAAGTCATGGAAGGAGCTCTCAGGGCTGCGTGGCCATGGTTCGGGCCCGCATTGGCAACCGGGTGCCGGCGGCATGTGCCTGCATACCATCGTGCTCGATCCGGCTGATCCCAAGCGCATGTTCATTGCCATCTCGGCGGCCGGCGCATTCCGCTCGGACGATGCCGGTGAGACGTGGAAGCCGATCAACCGGGGGCTCAAGTCCGAATACATCCCGGACCCGACGGCGGAGGTTGGCCATTGCGTGCATCGCCTGGCCATGCACCCCACGCGCCCCAACGTCCTGTTCATGCAGAAGCACTGGGACGTCATGCGCAGCGACGATGCCGGTGCGACGTGGCGCGAGGTGAGCGGCAATCTGCCGAGCGACTTCGGCTTCGTGATCGATGTGCATGCGCATGAGCCGGACACCATCTACGTGGTGCCGATCAAGAGCGATTCCGAGCACTTCCCGCCGGATGGCCAGCTGCGCGTCTGGCGCAGCCGCTCGGGCGGAAACGAGTGGGAGCCGCTGACCAAGGGCCTGCCGCAGGCGAATTGCTACGTCAACGTGCTGCGCGATGCTATGGCCGTCGACACGCTGGACTCGTGCGGCGTGTACTTCGGCACCACAGGCGGCCAGGTCTACGCGTCGGCCGATGGCGGCGACACGTGGGATGCCATCGTCCGCGATCTCCCCGCCGTGCTGTCCGTCGAGGTTCAGACGCTCAAATGATTCGCGTCGTACTCCCTGCCCATCTCAGGATGCACGCCAGCGTCAACGGCGAGGTGCATCTCGACATCGAGGGCGCGGTCACGCTGCGAACCGTCCTCGATGCGCTCGAGGCGAGCTATCCGATGCTGCGAGGGGCTATCCGCGATCACGCGACGAAGCGGCGGCGGCCGTTTCTGAGATTCTTTGCCTGCCAGCAGGATTTCTCGCATGAATCTCCTGACACGCCGCTTCCCGATGCTATTGCCAGCGGGGCGCAACCCCTCCTCATCGTCGGCGCCATTGCCGGCGGTTGAGCATATCGCGTAAGGGAACAATCCGCCCCTTACGCGCGCTGAGCAGTCGTGACGGTATGGCTGTTCAGCTCACGCGTGTCTCGACCTTCACTGCGCGGCGGCTACCATGAAGCTGCCGTTACGCAGTATGATCAAGGAGGAGGTGACTCGGGTGAGCGGACCCCGCTGATGCAAGATCGCTTGCCGACCGTACCGCTCTGGCTTCTCGCCCTGGTGACGTTCAGCGGCACGCTGGGAATGCACGTCTTCGTGCCGGCGCTGCCGGCTGCCGCCGCCGATCTGCGTGCCAGTGCGGCGGCTCTGCAGATGACCGTCAGTCTCTACATTCTCGGGCTTGCTGGCGGGCAGCTCATCTACGGGCCGATGTCCGACCGGTTCGGGCGCCGCCCCGTGCTGATGGGAGGCCTGGTGCTGTATGCGGCATCCGGCTTCGCGGCTGCCTTCGCGCCCAATGTGACCCTGCTGATCGGTGCGCGACTGTTGCAGGCGATCGGCGGCTGTGCCGGGCTGGTGCTCGGCCGCGCCATCGTGCGCGATACGGCTGCGCCTGACGAGGCGGGCCGGCGCCTCGCCATGCTCAACCTCATGGTCACCGTCGGACCCGGAATTGCGCCGATCGTCGGCAGCATGCTGGTGGCGACCACAGGCTGGCGATCGATCCTGTTGGCGCTGGCAGCGCTGGGCATCATCAATGTCATTTGCATCTGGCTGCTGCTCCCCGAGACGGGCAAGCCAATCGCCACCGTTACGGATGGGTCGATCGCCCGGCACTATGCGCACCTTCTCCGCTCGCCGCCGTTTCTCGCTTATGCCATCGGCGGCGGCTGTGCCACGACGTCGATGTATGCCTTCGTCGCCGCTGCGCCGTTCATTTTTCACCATCAGCTCGACCGGCCCGTCCACGAGGTCGGCATCTACTTGGGCGTGCTCATCTTCGGTGTCTGGATTGGCAGCGCCATCGCAAGCCGGTTGCTCGGTCGCGTCGGCATGGACAAGCTGCTGATCCGAGCCAATCTGGTGAGCGCCCTGGCTGCTTTGGCGTTTCTTGCTGGCGTTCTATCCGGCCAGTTGAGCGTATGGCTCATTCTCACCACCATGTTTGTCTTCACAGTCGGTGTTGGCGTTGCCGCGCCCGCAGCCTTGACGCGTGCGATCAGCGTCGATCCGCAGGTGATCGGCTCGGCGTCGGGCGTTTACGGCTTCATTCAGATGGCGATCGGCGCGCTGTGCACAATGCTCGCGGGGATCGGCGGAAATCCGGCCTTGGCGACGGCGATCGTGCTGACGGGTGCCGGCCTGATGAGCCAGCTCCTGTTCTGGTACGCCCAACGCGCCACCGCCGCCACCTAGCGGCAGAGACGGTCACGCCACCTTTTTCGGCTCCGCTCCCAAGACGCTGCGGAAGTCCTTCGGCTTCAGGGTCAGGCTGTCGAGGGTGTGCCGGTCCAAAGCGCCGAGGAAGGCACTCAGGGCCTCGTTCAGAACGCGCGGCAGGCGGCAGCACTTGGTGATGACGCATTGGTTTCCGGTCGCGAAACATTCCACCAGCGCGAAATCCGGTTCCGTGGCGCGCACGACATCGCCGAGCACGATCTCGGTGGCAGGCCTTGCCAGCTTCAACCCGCCTGAACGGCCGCGCACGGCAGTGAGAAAGCCCGCTCGCGTCAGGGCATTGACGACCTTCATCAGGTGCGCGCGCGAGATGCGATAGGACGCTGCCATCTCCTCGATGGTCACGAGCCGGTCGCCGGCCGCATGCGCATACATCAGCACGCGCAGCGCGTAGTCGGAGAACTTGGTGAGCTGCATGAAGGCGCCTGCGTCATCCTGTATTTAAGAGTCATCCTTGACACATCTTTTTCGCGAGAGCAATCTCGCAAAGAAATATCACGGATGTATCTTATGGATCGCCGCGCTGGGTTCCGGCCCTCCGGCCCGAGACCGACATGACGTTCGTCGTCACCGAGAACTGCATCAAGTGCAAGTACACCGACTGTGTGGAGGTGTGCCCCGTCGACTGTTTCTACGAGGGCGAGACCATGCTCGTCATTCATCCCGACGAGTGCATCGATTGCGGCGTGTGCGTGCCGGAATGCCCGGCCGAAGCAATCGTTGCCGATAACGAGCCCGGCGCAACCGAGCTCTGGCTCGGGATCAATCGCAAATACGCGGATCTGTGGCCCAACATCGTGTCGAAGAAGGCGCCATTGCCGGATGCCGATGCGCAGAACGGGCGCGCCGGCAAGCTGGCAGATTTCTCGGACAAGCCCGCAGCGGCCGAGGACGCGACCTCATGATGCGGATCGCAACGACGTTGCCGGACGGATTGGTCTGCTACAAGACAACCCAGGACTTCACCAGAAGGACGATTCCCCCGGCACTTCTGCGTGCCCACAAGGTGAAGGCCGATGTGTGGGGTTTGCTGCGTGTCCTGCAGGGCCGCATCCGGTATTGCCTCGATGGAGAGAACGTGGATTGCACGTTGATTGAAACGGGCGGCACCGTTGTGATCGAGCCGGACACGCCGCATTACGTCGAGCTTCCGGACGAGGACAGCCGGTTCAACATTGCGTTCTATCGCGCGAGGGCGGACGCATGACCCGGACGATCTCGGCGCTTTTCTTGTTGTGGGCAGGGCTGCTTCTCGGCGTGTCGTTCGTGGCGACGCCGGCCAAGTTCCTCGCACCCAGCTTGCCGATGACACAAGCCCTGGATGTCGGCCGCTGGACGTTTCATGTGCTGGGCCTGATCGAATGGGCGCTTGTCGTTGTCGCTGCCGGGCTCATTGCCGTTGCTTGGATGCGTGACGCCGGCCGGATCGGAACCGCGGCCGTGCTCCTCGCCGCAATCGCCGGCATCTTGGCGGCGGAGACATTCTTCATCCGGCCAGCGCTCAACGAGCGGACGCTACGCATCATCGCCGGACAGAGTGTGCTGCCGAGCCGACTGCACAGCCTGTATGTCGGACTGGAGGTTTTGAAACTGACGCTGACCCTCGCCGCCGGCATCGTCGGCATTCGTCAACTGGGAGCCCCGCCCCACGCGAGTGGATACAACATGAGAGGCCCGGCGTGACACGCGACCCGCATCCCCTGGCTCCGGGTACTCCTGTCGGAATTACAGAGGAGATGATCAAAACGCTGGTCCACGCGTTCTATGAACGCGTGCGCATCGATCCCATGCTCGGGCCGATCTTCAACCGCGAGATCCGGGATTGGGACGAGCATCTCGACAAACTCTGCGCCTTCTGGTCGTCGGTGACATTGATGACCGGGCGCTTCAAGGGCACGCCGATGCGGGTTCACATCGGGCTGGCGGAGATCACGCCGGCGCACTTCGCGCGCTGGCTCGCCTTGTTCCAGGCCACCGCGCTGAAGGTCTGTCCGGCGGAGGCGGCGCAGGTGTTCGTCGATCGTGCCCATCGCATTGGGGAATCGCTGCAGCTTGGGATTGCCCTGCATCGCGGCGGCGGCATCCCGCCGCTCAAACAGGCGCCGGCGGGCCGGGAGGTGTGATGGAGCCAAGTATCAGAGCCTGGCGCGTGAAGGAGCGCGCCCGCCTCAACCAGGCGCGGCAGGAGCAGACGTCCATCGAGCGCCGCTTCCTCACTGATGCCATCGCCCGCAATCTCGACACGGCTCTGGATCGCCTGGGATGCAAAACGCTCGGCCTCTATTGGCCGATCAAGGGCGAGATCGACATTCGCGCCTGGGCGGAACGCGCGGCAGCAAAGACGGGCTGCGCGCTGGCCTTGCCGGTGATCGTGCGTGAGAAGGCGCCGCTCGAATACTGGCTCTGGCGTCCCGGCGACGAGATGGCGCGCGGCTTTTGGGGCATCATGGTGCCGAAGCACGCATCCCCGGTCGTTCCGGATGTCGTCATCGCGCCGCTGGTCGGCTTTTCGGGTCTCTATCGGCTCGGCCACGGCGGGGGCTACTTCGACCGCACGCTCGCCGTCATGCAGCCCAAGCCGCGCGCGATCGGCATCGGACCCGAGGCCGGCCGCTTGCACGGGTATATCCCGCAGGCGCACGATATCCCGATGGACATGATCGTGACCGAGGCCGGGATCTATCCGTGAGGAATGAGATGCATGTGAGTTTTCGCGACCTTGCGGCAACGTTCCTTGCCGAGACACCGGACGGCATCATGTACGCTGACCAGGATGGTGTCATCTTGTACTGGAATGCAGGCTGCGCGCGCATCTTCGGTTTCACGGCCGAGGAGGCGCAGGGGCAATCGCTCGACATCATCATCCCGGAAAACCTGCGCCATCGCCACTGGCAGGGCTGGCAGGAGACGATGCGGACGGGCACGACGCGCTACGGGGCCGGCGACCTTCTCTCAGTGCCTGCTTTGCGCAGGGACGGCACGCGCCTGTCCGTCGAATTCTCCATTACGCCGTTTCGCGACGACACCGGGCGGATCGCCGGCATCGGTGCCGTCATGCGCGACGTGACGAGGCGGTTCGAAGAGGTGAAGGCGCTGCGCAAGGCAGCCGGCGCCAAGCCGGCCGCCTGACAGGCATCACGCGCGCTTCTGGTCCTGATCCGGGCGGAAATCCCGCATCTGCGCAGCCAGCGCGAGTTGGAAAGCAGGCCGGGCCGTGCAGCGCTCGACATAGGCCGCGAGCTTGGGATCGCTCGACACGATGTCGGTGTAGTGCAGGATGCGCAGGACCGAGGCCATCATCAGATCACCGGCCGTGAAGCGGTCGCCTTCGAGGAAGCGCTTGTTGCCGAGCGACTTGGACAACCCGGCGAGGCGGCGGCGAACGAAGGCTTCCGCGCCGGGCCGGCGCAGCTTGGCCCACTCCTCGTTGGCGTAGAAGAGATCGATGAGCGCAACGTTCATGATGAAAGGCTCGATGGAATTCAGCGCAGCTATGACCCATTGGGTGGCGCGTGCACGCGCGTTCGGGTCCTTCGGAAGCAGGGTTTCGCTGCGCTCGCCGATGTGCAAGACGATGGCGCCGGACTCGAAAAGCACGAAATCGTCCTCTTCGAAAACCGGCACTTGCCCGAAGGGCTGCAAGGCGCGGTATTCAGGCGTATCACCTTCGCCGTCGCGAAGCAGCCGGGCCTCGTAGGGGAGGCCTGCCTCCTCAAGCGCCCATCTCACGCGCAGATCGCGCACTTGGCCGCGTGCGAAGGGGGGAACCCATGGAAAAGCGGTGACCGTAATCATGTGGCTTGCTCCTGTGCAGGACTGATCTCGCTGGGTCTTGCCTCCAGGACGAACGAGGCGTTCTGATGCCGACACCTCATGCGGAAAAAATTGCGCGGCGGCGCGCAGCGCAATGGAAGCTGCATCGTGTCAGTTGATGTCATCTGCAGCCCGGCACGCAGGTCCGGGCGTCATCACCTCTGCGGCGCGGAATGGCGCTGCCAGATGCGGTACAGATTCTGCTCATCCGTCACCGAGCGTGGGCGGTGAATGAAGGATAGGCCGGGTCGCTGATCGATGGGCAATGTCAGCTCGGCGGCGACGGTTGCGGTCGATAAGCCGAACGGCTCGCCTTGCGCGTTGGAATAGGCATAGGTGATGTCGCTAATGCCGGCGATGCGCATGGCCGCCATACACATGGGGCAGGGCTGTCCGCTGGCATAGACGGCGCAGCCCTCCAGGCGCGGCGTGCCGAGCGCCTTGCCGGCGGCGCGCAGGGCCAGCAATTCGGCATGCGCGGTCGGATCGTTGTCGGCCAGCATGCGATTGACGGCGCGCGCAACGATGGTGCCATCTTTGACGACGACTGCGCCGAAGGGACGGCCGCCGTTGCGGATGTTATCGAGCGCCAGGGTGATGGCCTCGTCGAGAAAACGATCGGCATCGTTCATTTGGCACCTGCCTGTTCCAGCAAACGGACGATCCCGGTGTAGGCGCGGTCCCGCGCATGCTTGAGCGGCGTCGCCCCGTTCTTGTCGGCAAGGTCGACATTGGCGCCGGCGTCGATCAGCAGCTTGACGATCTCCACGTGCCGCGGGCCGCCGTCGCTCAGGATGATGGCTTCGAGCAACCCGGTCCAGCCGAGATTGTTCACGTGGTCCACGTTGACGCCTGCCGCGATGAGCGTGCGTACGGTTTCGACGTGGCCACGCTCGCACGCCGGGATGAGGGCCGTGCCACCGAAGCGGTTGGTGGACCTGAGGTCGGCGCCGTAAGCTAGCGTGAGCTTCAGGATGTCGAGGTAGCCGCGTGCGCCGGCGAGCAGATACGGGCTGTCGTTGATGGCGTCCTTGGCGTTGACGTCCGCGCCGGCCTCGATCAGGGCCCGCGCGGCCTCGACGTGATTGCCCTGGACGGCAGCCAGCAACGCCGTGCGCTGCCGCCCGTCGCGCTCCTCCAGGCGCGCTCCGCTGGCGACCGCGGCTTTGACGGCGGCAACGTCTCCGGCGTCGGCAGCGGCAATGAGGCTTGTTTGAGCCTCGAGGGGCGGAACGGCCATTATCGAGCTCCCCAAGACGATTGCCAGGATTGAAAGGAGAATTTTGCGCATATGCCCCCTGGTGAACCAGCCTCCGTCATTGCCCCCGGTCGAGCTTATACCACGGACAAAATTTCGTGATCGCCCTGGGGCGGTTGGGCCCGATTTCCCCGATATGCGGCCCCATGCCGGGCTGCAATCAACAGAGCGGCCTTTTCTGCCCTCTTGGCTATTGCGCGCCGCGCATTGATCCGTGATATGATCAATTCTTTGAGTAAGGGTCATTTTTTATGGATATGGATGAGCGCGTTAGGCGCGGTCTCGAGAGGTTGCGGCAAGTGGTGGCGTCCCGGGATGCGACCAGATCAAGGGCTGACCTGCTCCGTGAGGTGCGGGAATTGCGCGACGAGAATACCCGACTGCAGCGCCAGAATGATCGCATGAAATTGGCGATCAAAGAGACCCTGGCGCGGTCGCTCAGCGCGGAAAAGGACCGCTGGCAGGCCAGTCCAGGTCCGGTCGCGGCGAACGAGGACCGCAGCGATTAGGTTGTTCGCGTGTGTGCAAATGTCTCCGCGCGCCGATTAGAAGCGTCAGCGCCTAGGCGCCGAGAAAGGCACTCTTGACGTACGGGTTGCCGAGGAGCTCGGCGCCGGTGCCGCTCAATGTGCCACGCCCCTGCTCCAGCACGTAGGAGCGATCCGAAAGCTCGAGCGCTGCGAGAGCGTTCTGCTCGACCATGACCACCGTCACGCCTTCCCCGCGGATCTCCTTGATGATACCGAACGTGCGCTCGACGAGATTGGGCGCGAGCCCGAGCGAAGGCTCGTCGAACAGCACCAGCTTCGGCCGTGACATCAAGGCCCGGGATATGGCGAGCATCTGCTGCTCGCCGCCCGAGAGTGTACCGGCGGCCTGCTCGCGCCGCTCGTGGAGGATGGGAAACCGCTCGAACAGGCGATCCATGTCGCGCGTGATGCCGGTGCGATCCGTGCGCAGATAGCAGCCCATCTCGAGGTTCTCGCGCACGCTCATGTAGGGGAACACGCGCCGGCCTTCGGGGCAGTGGGCAATGCCGAGCTCGATGATACGGCGCGGCGAAGCGTGCGTGATGTCCTCGCCCTCGAACGCGATGCGCCCGCCCGCCGGCGGCAGGACACCCGAGATGGCCTTCAGGGTCGTCGTCTTGCCCGCGCCGTTGGCGCCGATCAGCGTCACAAGCTCGCCCTTGCGCACCTCCAGCGACAGCTCGCGCACGGCGGCCACCTTGCCATAACGGCAGACGAGCCCCTCAACCTTCAGCACGGGCGTACCTCTCTCCGAGATAGGCGCGGATGACCTCGGGGTCGCGCTGGATCGCTGCAGGCGGGCCGTCGGCGATGATCCGCCCCTGATTGAGGCAGACGATGCGGTCGGACACGCCCATCACCATTTTCATGTCGTGCTCGACGAGCAGGACCGTGATGCCGCGGTCGCGGATGCGTGCCAGCAGCTTCATGAAGGCCAGCGTTTCGGCCGGGTTCATGCCGGACACCGGTTCGTCGAGGAGCAACAGCTTTGGATTTGCCGCCAGTGCGATGGCGACTTCGAGGAGCCTCAGCTCGCCGTAGGGCAGCGAGGTCGCCGTTTCATGCGCCCGGGCGTCGAGGCCTGTGAAACGCAGGATGTCCCAGGCCTGCTCCGCGAGTTTTCGCTCTTCCTGCGCCACCGATGGCAACGCCAGTATGATGCCGAGCGGCCGTTGCCGCGATTGCAGGTGCAAGCCGATCAGGACGTTGTCGAGCACGCTTTGACCCGAGAACACACTGGTCTTCTGGAACGTGCGCACGACGCCGAGCGCGGCGATCTGGTTCGGCTTCAACTGATTGAGGCGCGTGCCGCGGTAGAGGATGTCTCCCGCTGCCGGGTTGATGTAGCCGGTGATGGCGTTGAAGGCCGAGGTCTTGCCGGCGCCGTTGGGTCCGATCAGGGACAGAAGCTCGCCCTCATACACAGCGAAGTTGAGCCCCTCGACGGCCGTGAGGCCGCCGAACCGGATGGTCAGATCCTTGATCGCCAGCGCGATCGCTCGTGGCGTCTCGCTCATTCGACGGGCTTCCCGGCTTCGGGCGCGGCAGCAACCGCCGTGCTTCCGCGCTCCGGCTGCCAGCGCTGCCACCAGTCGCGCAGGGCGGGCACGATGCCTGCGGGAAGGAAGTAGACGACGAGGATCATCAGCACGCCGTAGACGACCCATTGCACCTCGGGCTTGATCTCCATGGCGCGTAGCGTTTCCGGCAGCAGGCCGAAAATGAGCCCGCCGACCACGGGCCCTGCGAGCGTGCCCTTGCCGCCGGTCACCACCATGATCACCATCGTGACGGTGTAGATGAAGAGGAAAATGTCCGGATCGACGATGCGGACGTAGTGCGCATAGAGCGCCCCGGCGGCACCGGCCATGGCAGCCGAGATGATGGTCGCCAGCACGAGATACTGGGTGACGTCGACACCAACAGACGTTGCCAGGGGCTCGTTCTCGCGCAACGCGATCATGGCGCGTCCGACACGCGACTGCACCATGCGGCGAATGATGATGTACGTCAGGATAGCCACGACCAGGACAAGGTAGTAGTTGGCGGGCTTGCGCAGGAACGACAGCTCGATCACACCGGGGACCGCCAGCTTCAGCGGCGGTATGTTGTTGAGCGCCATGGGGCCTTGCGTCAGCTCGAGCCAGTTGAGAGCCACGAGCCGGATCACCTCGGCGAAACTTACCGAGACGATCACGAAGTAGGCGCCACGCACCTTGAAGGATAACCGGCCGATGAACCAGCCGCACAGTCCGGCGACGAGGATGGCGCACAGCATGGCGAACCAGACCGGCTTCGGCTCGAGCGTCACCAGCGTGTTTGGAAGAACATGGACCTGGAAGCCAAGCGAGACGAGGCTCGAAGTGTAGGCGCCGATTCCGAAAAATGCGACGTGGCCGAGGCTGAGCTGTCCCGTGTAGCCGAGCAGCAGGTTGAGGCTCATCGCGGCAATGATGAAAATGCCGGCTATGATGAGGACGTGAAGAAAATAGAGATCGGTAACCCACAGCGGGATGGAGAACAGCAGGGACAGCCAGACAATGGTGAGCAGCGCTTTCACCCGATCCGCTCCTTGCGCGCGAACAGCCCGGTCGGCTTGAAGAGCAGGATCACGATGATCAACAGGAAGCCCATGGCGTCCCGGTAGCCGGAAGACACGTATCCAGCACCGATCTCCTCGATGAACGCGAGGATGAAGCCGCCAATCGTGGCCCCCGGAATGTTGCCGAGCCCGCCCAGGATGACGATGGCGAAGGCCTTGAGCGAGGCGAGGTCACCCATTGTCGGAACCACGACGAACACGGGCCCGAGCAGCGCGCCTGCCGCCGCGGCAAGCCCCGAGCCGAGGGCGAACGTCGCCATGTAGACATGTTGGATCTGCACGCCCATGAGCGCCGCCGTTTCCCGGTCCTGAAACGTGGCGCGCATGGCCTTGCCGAGCTTGGTGCGATTGATCAACGCGTAAGTCGCGGCAATCAGCGCAACGGCGACAACGAACACGAACAACCGGTTCCAGGAGACGGAGACCGGCCCGATCACGAGTGGTGCTGAGGGGAAGGGGCTGTTGATCGACTTGGCCACGCCCGTCCAGGCGAGCTGCTCCAGGTTCTGCAGCGTGATCCAGGCGCCGATCATGACCAGCATGGTCGTGTCGATGTCGGCCTCGCGCAGGCGGCGCAGCAGCACGAATTCGATAAGGGCGCCCAGAAGTACGCCGAGCAACGTCGCCAACACCAGCGCCACGAGGAAGTTCACCCCGAGCAGCATCACCCAGGCGTACATCATGTACGCGCCAAAGGCGTACAGCTCGCCGTGCGTGAAGTTGACGACGCGCATGATGCCGAAAATGAGCGTCAGCCCGATGCCCAGCAGCGCGTACGTGCCGCCCAGGATGAGGGCATTCAGGACGTGTTGAAGAAGCTGATCCAAGCGTCCGATCCGCCGAGATGGTGGGGCAGGCGCGGCTCCCTGTGGAGCCGCGCCGAGGCAGGACTAGAGGTTGGGTTTGACGACCTTGCCGCCCTCTATTTTCACGAGATAGACGGTCGGCGTGTTCTGGCCGCTTTCCTTGCCGGCGGGTCCCTGCTTGTTGAACACGATGTCACCGTGCACGCCCTTCACGTTGACTTTCCACAGTGCGTCCTTGATGGCGGCGCGGTCCGGTTTGCCTGCGGCCTTGATGGCCTCGACGATCGTGTAGATGCCGTCATAGCCGCGGAAGCCCTCCGTGAGGCCGCCCGGGTTGTGCCCACGGGCCTTCCACTCGTCCATGTAGCGCTTGGAGACGTCCGGGTACTTCGTCACCTCCGGGAACCAGGGCGGGAAGAACACCGTATGCATCGAGCCGTTGGCAGCCTCGCCCGCCTGCTCGACGAGCTGGTCGGGTGAGTTGGAGCCGCCTGTCGTGATGATGCGGTGCGGCAGGCGCTGATCCTTGGCCTGCTTCAGGATGAGCGTGTTCTGCTCGACCGCCGTGGTGACGAACAGTGTGTCGCCGCCTGAAGCCTTGATGCGGGTCAGCTGCGCGGAGAAGTCCGTGGCCTTCGGGTCCATGGTCTCCATGACGCCGACCTCGACGCCATTGGCTTTCAGCATCTTGGAGAACTCGGTGGCCGAGCCGATGCCGAAGTCATTATTGGTGTTGAGGAAGTCTGCCTTCTTGATGCCGAGCTTGGCGACCAGCGGCTGGAACGCCTTTGCCTCCATCTCCGACGTCGGGCTGATGCGGAAGATGTAGGGGTTGCCCGACGTGGTGATTTTGCCGGAGGAGGAGGTCTCGACCACCATCGGCACTTCGTATTCCTCGAGTTTGGGCATGACGGCGAGCGTCAATGTCGAGCTCCAGGCGCCCATCACCACGGGTACCTTGTCCTTGACCACGAGCTTCTCGATCGTCGAGACCGCCTCGGTGGGGTTCGACTTGTTGTCCTCGACGACGAGCTCGATCTTCTTGCCGAGGACGCCGCCGGCCTTGTTGATCTCGGCTTCGGCAATCTTTGCGCCCTGCGTCACATAGTTGCCGGAAGCAGCGAAGGCTCCGGTGAGCGGCTGGGTGACGCCGATCTTGATCGTGTCTTGTGCGGATGCCTGCGTGGTGAGGAACGCTGCACCGATCAGTGCCAACATATGTCTCTTCATGAGAGTTCTCCCCTTCAACAAACTTTGCCCTGGCGTGCCGAAAGCGCCCGACGGACAGGACTGCTCACGGATGGCCTGTCGTCGAGGCCTGCCAGAAATGTGCCAACGGTCCGCGGCGTGCGGACCACGCGACGTTACGACATCCTCCTCTGAAGCTTCGGAATGATCTCGCGAGCGATGACCTCGCACTGCTCGTCATCGTACTTGTACGGAACGAAGATGATGCGATCGATGCCTGTTGCCAGATGCGCTTCAAGCTGCTCGACGCATTCGTCGACCGTGCCCATGATCGCGCTGTCCATGGTCGACTCCGACCACGCAGCGTAGTCCCACTCCGTCTGCAGCCAATGTTTCATCGGCTCTTCGATTTTCGCGCGCGGACCGACGCAAATCGGAAGCTGGTTGGTCGAGATCAGCTCGTCGGGGTCGCGCCCGGCTTCCTCGGCGAAGGCGCGGACGCGGGCCCACGACTTGGAGAAGCTTTCGGCGGTGTAGTAGTAGGTGAGCCACCCGTCGCCCTTCGTCGCTGCCCGCTTCAGCACGGCATCGACATAGCCGCCGATGAGCAGGGGCGGGCGCGGCTTCTGCACGGGTTTGGGATAGAGCACCGCGCCGCGCAGATTATAGGGCGGGTAGACGCCGTCGACCCTCTCCTCGGTCCACAGGCGGTTGATGATCTCGAGGCTCTGCTCCATGAGCTTGCCGCGCTTGGTGAATTCGGCGCCAAGGGAGTCGAACTCGCGCTTGTACCAGCCGACGGCGACGCCGGGCAGCAGCCGCCCGTTGGAAATATGGTCGATGGTGGCAAGCTCTTTGGCCAGCAGCACGGGATTGCGCATTGGCAGCACGAGCACGCCCGTGCCCAGCTTGATCGTCGAGGTGCGCGCCGCGATGGCGGTGAGAATGCTCAAACATTCGTGGATGGGGAAGTTGGGGTCGACGCCGAGCAGTACATGGTCCCAGGCCCAGATCGACTCGTAGCCGAGCTGCTCCATGCGCACGCCGTACTCGATCAACCCTTGAGCACTGGGCATCTCCGGATACTTCGTGAAGTTCCGCATCGCCACGCCGAACACGGTCGGATTTCTCTTCTTGGCCATGGTGTGATCCGTCATGCCGTGTAAAGCCGCTCCGGGTCGAGGTGACGCAAGGCGTCGAGCTCTTCCCGGCGCGGGGGTTCGGTGATCGCGATCTTGCCGTCGAACTTCAGCTTGAAGCCGGTGTTCTCCTGCACCTGCTCGGGTGTGACCCCGTGATGCAACGCCAGCACCATCATCTCGCGCGTCTCGTCGTCGAAGCCCATGATGGCGAGGTCGGTGACCACACGCCACATGCCGCCCTGCGGCAGCCCGCGCTCCTCGCGCGTGCGTTTGCCCGCGATCCAGCCGGGCGATGTGATGAAATCGACGTCGGCCACGAAGCGGCGCTTCTCATGCTTCATGGCGACGATCATGTTGGTGAGCGAGGAGATGTCGTTGCCGCCGCCGGTACCGGGCAATCGTGTCTTCGGGTTCTCACTGTCGCCGATGAACGACGAATTGAGATTGCCGAAGCGATCGATCTGGGCGCCGCCCATGAAGCCGACGTCGACGTAGCCGCGCTGCAGCAGCAGGAGGACGTCGGTGATGGGCAGCACCATGTTGGCGCGCCGCGTGCAGCGCTGCTCATTGGTGGAGGGCGGCAACTCGCCCGGCACGATGAAGGGGCCGATGGTGCCGCCTTCAAACAGGATGGTGAGGTGAGGGGCGAAGAATCGCTGCGCGAGCGTGGCCGCCAGCAGCGGAATGCCGATGCCGGCGAACACGATCTGCCCGTCTTTCAACAGCCGCGAGGCCATGACGGCCAGCAGCTCGGACGCCGTGAAGGCGGTTTTTGAGGCAGCCTGGTCAATCATTGATCACGCTCCTGCCGCGGCGGCTGGCGTCGAGCAGCGCGCCCATTCCGAGCTTGCTGAGGTAGTCGGCCCAGGTCTTGGGCCCGTAGTAGTACTCTTCGAGGTAGGCGGCCGGTCCCTTGACCGGATCCTTGGACATGTCGGCATAGGCGTCGAGATGATCGAAGAACGGCTCGTAGACGCCGTAGCACTCGTGCGGAGCGCAACCGTACGGAACCTCCACGACAGCATCGACAGTGAAGAAGGGAATGCGCGTCTGATCGGGCTGGCGGCGGATCTGATCGTTGGAGACGATGCGCTCCGTGGTCAGGATCACCCGGTTCGCGGCCATCGCCATGTCGATGTCCATGAACTGGAGGCCATCGAGTTGCGCATTGCCGTAGGCATCGCAGCGCTGCACGTGGATGAGGGCTACGTCGGGGTTGAGCGCCGGCAGCAGCACGATCTGCTCGCCTGTGAAGGGACAGGTCATCGTCTTCAAGTCGTCGCCCACGCGGCGGCCGACGTCCGAGCCGATCATCGAGCGCGTCGGCATGAAGGGCACGCCCATGGCACCGGCACGGTAACGCAGGCCGATCGACATGTGGCTCCACTCGTCGAAGCGGGCGAGCTTGTTCTCGGTGTAGTGGCGCATCACCTTCGATACGCCCCAGACGATGCCCTGGGTGAACCAGCTCGTGATGATGTGCTGCGATGTGCCCGAGGCGAACAGCAGATCGCCCTCCGTGGAGGTGATCGAGCGCGACACCATGAGGTTCTTCTTGCGCGCGCGGATCAGGGACCAGACCATGGCCATGGGCGTCCGCGACATGGTGCATCCGCCGATCGCCACATGATCGCCGTCGTGAACCAGGCCGGCCGCTTCCTCGAGCGACATGACCTTTTCGCGCAAGCCGCGATCGCGCGCCATGGTCTCGGTGCGTAAGGCTTCGTAGGGTGTGACCAGCGGCTTCGTGCTCATGTCAGGCTCGTCTCTCCCTAAATTGCGCCGGTGTCACGCTGCGGCAGTTTCCATGCCGCTGTCGCGATTGAAGGCCGTGATCATCTCGTCCCACTGCGGCACGAGCTCCTGCAGGCCGCGCCAGAATTCCTGCTTCTTGCGACGGTCGAAGTCGGCGAGGGCGATGCCCTGCTGCTCGATCCAGGTGAAATAGCCGAGGTTGAAGATGCGCTCGCGGTCGCGCGTGCTGAGCTCGAGCACGTGGTCGTCGTTGGCGCCGGCGAGGTATGTGCCGACGAGCTCGGCAGCGAGCTCACCCGTCATCTCACCCGAGTTGTGCCGCTGCTTCAGGTAGCGGTTGACCTCGCTCGTGTAGAGGCTGGCCGGATCGGTCGCCACCGTGACGATCACGCTGTCGGGGCCGAGCCCATAGTGCTTCGCCAGCTTGATGGCACCGAGAATGTTGGCGATGCTCGACAACCCGAAGTGCGCGAGCTGGCCGATGGCGTCGGCGGGCAGGTCCATGCGGCGCGCGACGTAAGCGCGGCCCTCATCCGTGTTGAACACAGCATTGAGCCCGTCGGTCGCCTTGTCGGTGACGCCGACGACGACATCGGTGTTCATGACGTTGTGGATGAGCGGAACGTGCTTGTCGCCGATGCCTTGGATGTTGTGCTCGCCATAGCCGTTCATGAGGAGCGTCGGGCATTCGACGGCTTCAACGACGGCGATCTTGGTGCCGTGCCGCGCCTTGAGGTAGTCGCCCGCTGCGAGCGTGCCGGCCGAGCCGCTGGCGGAGACATAGGCCGCGAGCTTGAGGTCCAGTGATCCACGCCGTAGCGTCTCGAAGATCGACTCCAGCGCCGGACCCGTGCACTGCCAATGTCCGACGTAGTTGGCGAACTCGCTGAACTGATTGACGATCTCATTCACGGGATCGCGCGCCAGCTCGGCGCAGCGGTCGTAGATTTCCTTGACGTTCGATTCCGTGCCCGGCGTGCGGACGATATCGTCCTGCGACGTCACCCACTGCTGCAGCCAGTCGAAGCGCTCCTGGCTCATGCCGGCGGGCAGCACGGCAACGCCGCGACAGCCCAGAATGCGTGAGATGGCGACGCCGCCGCGGCAGTAGTTGCCCGTCGAGGGCCAAACGGCACGCTGGCGCGTGGGATCGAAGCGTCCGGCGGCAATGCGTGGTGCAAGGCAGGAATAAGCCGCAAGCACCTTGTGCGCGCGGATCATGGGGAACAGCTCGCCGACGGCAACGACGATCCGCGCCTTCACGCCGGTGAGCGTCTCGGGCAGCTCGACGTGCAGTGGTATTGCGGATTGTCCGCGGCGGGCCGGATCGTTGAACCAGTTGATGCGATAGAGATTGGCGGGATCGGCGTCATCCGGGCCGACGGCCGCCAGCCGTGCCCGGATCGATGCCGGCGCTTTCGCGGGTGCGGCAAGCTCAGCGAACGTCGGCAGCCGGACCCCTCGCTCCCGCAAATGCGCCAAGGCACGCTTGCGAACGGCGGCGTCCTCGATCTGCCTCGGGAAGTCGAACGGTCCCATGTACGCCCGCCCAGTCGCAAACAGGTGCTATCGCTAGAATTTCATCTCGGTCAGCGGAACAACCTTGTGTCCGGCCTTCTCCAGTGCGGCGCGGACACCTGCGCCCACCACGACCCCGGTCGGCTCATCGCCGTGAATGCACAGCGTCTGCACGTCGACCTTGAGCTTCTTGCCGCTCAGCGCGATGACCTCGCCATCCTCCACCATGCGCACGGCCTGTTCGCCTGCCGCCGCCGGGTCCTTCAGGACAGTACCGGGGATGGAGCGTGACGCGAGGTTGCCGTTGTCGTCGTAGCGCCGGTCGGGAAAGCCCTCGCGCGCCAGCCGCAGGCCGAGCTTGGTCGCTGCTTTCTCCATCTCTGTGCCGGCGAGCGCGACGTAGATGATGTCCTTGTCGACCGTCTTGATGGCGCGCCCGATGGCCATGGCATAGCCTTCGTCCTCAGCCGCCATGTTGTTGAGTGCACCGTGCGGTTTCAGGTGCGTGACACGCTGCCCGGCATAAGCCGCCATCGCCTGCAGCGCACCGATCTGGTAGGCGATCATGTATTCGAGATCGTTGGCGTTCATCTGGATGCGCCGCCGTCCGAACCCCCACAGATCGTTGAATCCGGGATGCGCGCCGACGCTGACGCCGTTCTCCTTGGCCATACGGCACAGGCGGAGCATGGTATTGGGATCGCCGGCATGGAAGCCGCAGGCGACGCTGGCCGACTTGATGACCTTCATGAGATCGGCATCGTTGCCGATGTCGTAAGCGCCCCATCCCTCCGCAATATCTGCGTTGATATTTATGAGCTTCGCCATGCTGCGCTTCCCCAGACAGTAAAGATGGCGTGCAGAGAGTTTCTTTGTCTCTGACGATTGGTACTATGCTTAGTACGATAGTACAATAGATGTCACATGGGCGAAAACGTCAATCGTGTGGGTGGCGATGCCCAATCAATACGCAGCGTGCATGACCCATAGGCAGGGTTGCTGTAGTGCGGCTCACAGGCGAGGATCGATCGAGAGATGGCCATTCCTGCACATAGGCTCGTGACCCGTCAGGGCGCGCACAGTCGGGTGCCGCGCTACTTGCAGGTGGCGTCCGCGCTGCGCCGCCGCATCCGCGACGGGATCTGGCCCGTCGGCAGCAAGATCGCGACCATCGAGGCGCTCGAGCGCGAGTTTCAGGTTGCCCGTGTCACCATTCGCCAGGCCATCGACATTCTGCAGAGTGAAGGCCTTGTCAGGGCGGAGCAGGGGCGCGGCACCTTCGTGACCAAGGCGGTCGAGAGCGACCGCTGGCTGCAACTCGCAACCGATTGGGAAAGTTTGATTGCCACCATCCGGGACAACGTCCCGCATATCCAGACATCCGGGGAGCGCAGTGCGCCGGCAATCCGGGACGATGAGGGCATTCCCGCCTCCGCATATCACTACATCTGCAGCGTCCAGAAACGCGCAGGCAAGCCGTACGCCTACGCGCGCGTGCACATCGCCAAGGACATCTATCGCCGCGCGCCCAAGTTGTTCAGCTCGCGCGTGGCCTTGTCGGTGCTGTCAGAAATGAAGGGCATCGAGATCTCGCGCGCCCACCAGACGTTGGAGATCGGCGCGGCCGATATCGAAGCTGCCCGCAGTCTCGGCATCGTGCTCAATGCGCCGACCGCGGAGGCGCGTTGCGTGGTCACGGATGCAAAAGGCGTCGTCATCTACGTCGGGCAGATCACGTATCCGGGCGATTGCGTCCGCATCAACATCGAGCTGATCGGCGGCGAGCTTTGAGCGCTTGAAATTCAGGCACAGTTGCAGACTCGTCGCGTCCGGGGCTAGCATCACTATCATACGAACAATAGGATGACTTGCGAGCCGAGGGGCGCTGACCGACGTGACGAGCCAGGGGATCGGTGCACGGCTGACACGCAAGGAAGACGACCGCTACATGCGCGGCCGCGGCCAGTATGTCGGCGACATCAAATTGCCGGGCATGCGGGAGGTGGCGTTCCTGCGCAGCCCGTTGGCTCACGCCCGCATCACCAAGATCACGATCCCGCCGGCGATCCGCGCCCAGATCTTTACCGCCGAAGACCTTGTTGCAGTCCAGAGCATCCGCGCTGATACGGCATTGCCTGGGTTCAAGTCGTCCGTGCAGCCTGTCCTGGCAACGGGCAAGGTGCGATACGCCGGCGAGTTGGTGGCGATGTGCGTGGCAGCCACGCGCGCCGATGCCGAGGATCTGGTCAGCGAGATCGACATCGACTTCGAGCCGCTGCCCGCGCTCAGCGACATGCTTGCCGCGCGTGAGCCGGGTGCCGCACTCGTGCACGAGCATTGGGGCGACAACCTCTATCTCACCACACACACCGATGTTGATTTCGAAGCGGCCAAGGCGAAGGCAGCGTATTCGGTCACGCGGGAGCTCAAGACAGCGCGCCAGGCCATGAGCCCGCTCGAAGGCCGCGGCGTCGTCGCCACCTGGAACACGCGCCTGGGACAGCTCCTCGTCTACAGCTCGACGCAGCAGCCGCATATCGTGCGCACAGGCCTCGCCGAATGCCTGGGGCTGAATGAGGGGCAGGTGCGCGTGGTCGCTCCCGATGTTGGCGGCGGCTTCGGCTACAAGGGCATCCTGCTGCCAGAGGAAGTAGCGCTCTCCTGGGCGACGATGCAGCTCGGCGTGCCGCTCAGATGGCTGGAGGACCGCCGCGAAAACCTTCTCAACGGCGCCGACTGCCGCGAGCACCACTATGTGCTGACCGCCTATGCCGATGCCGACGGGCGCCTGCTGGCACTCGACTGCGAAGCGACAGTCGATTCCGGCGCCTATTCCGCTTATCCCTTCTCGGCGTGTCTCGAAGCAGGCCAGATCGGGTCGATCCTTCCGGGCCTCTACGATTTCCCGCACTACCGCTGCCGCACCTACTCGGTGGCGACCAACAAGCCGCCGATCCTGCCCTATCGCGGGGTGGCGCGGACGGGTGTGTGCTTCGCGCTCGAGGTGACGCTCGATGCGCTCGCGCGCAAGGTCGGCATAGAGGCTAACGATCTGCGCTTCAAGAGCCTGGTCAGGCCCGAGCAGATGCCGTTCGACAACATTGCCAAGCGGCATTTCGATTCAGGCGATTATCCGGAAGCCTTGCGTCAGGCGATCGAGGCCATCGGCTTCGACAAGGTGCGCGAGCGCCAGCGTCAGCCTGAGCCGGATGGACGGCGCATCGGCATCGGCTTTGCCATGTACAGCGAGCAGGCCGGGCACGGAACGAGCGTCTATGCTGCTTGGGGCATTCCATTCGTGCCGGGCTTCGAGCAGTGCCAGGCCCGGTTCACGCCGGACGGCGCGCTCGAGCTCAGGATCGGCGCGCACAGTCACGGGCAAGGCTTGGAAACCACGCTCTCCCAGGTTGCCCACTCGATCCTCGGCGTGCCGCATGACCAGATCAAGCTCGTGCATGGAGACACCGGCGAGACGCCGTACTCGACCGGCACCTGGGGCTCGCGCTGTATGATCATGTCGGGCGGCGCTGTCGCCACCGCCTGCGACGAGCTAGGCGAACGCGTGCTCAAGATCGGGGCCAAGCTTCTGCAGACGACACGCGATGCCGTGCGCATCGAGAGCGGATTTGTCGTCGGCCCAACGAACCGGATCAGCGTCAGCGACGTGGCGCGCACGTGGTATCGCCGTCCGCAGGATTTGCCGCCCGATGTCGATCCCGGCGGACTGGAGCTGACGGCCGGCTACAAGGCCCGGCGCGATACCGGCACCTTCAGCTATGCGGCGCATGCCGCGATTGTCGCTATCGATCCTGAGACCGGTGAGATCGCCATCCTCGACTATGTCGTGGTCGAGGATGGCGGGGTGCTGGTGAACCCGCTGATCGTCGACGGGCAGATCTGGGGCGGCGTCGCGCAAGGCATCGGCACGGCGCTGTATGAGGAGATGCGTTACGACGCGCAAGGGCAGCCGCTGGCGTCGACGCTGTCCGACTATCTGTTGCCCGGCGCCACGGAAGTGCCCGACGTGCGCATCCTGCACATGGAGACGCCCTCGCCCTACACGCGCTTCGGCCAGAAGGGCCTGGGCGAGGGCGGTGCGATCGCGCCACCGGCGGCCATTACCAACGCGATCAACGATGCGCTGAAGGACCTCGGTGTCGAACTGCTCGTTTCGCCGGTCACGCCGCGGCGTATCGTCGAAGCCATCAATGCGGGCCGGCGTGATGCTGCCGGGGCCGCCGCATGAAGCCTACCGCATTCGCATACGCCCGGCCGGCGACCGTGGCTGACGCAGTCAAGGCGCTCGCAAGTACAGCTGATGCGAAACTTCTGGCCGGCGGCCAGACGCTCGGCCCTATGCTCAATCTGCGGCTGGCGCAGCCAGGGCTGCTCGTCGACATCACGCGCATCGCGGAGCTTGCCGCAATCGAATCTGCGTCCGACTGGATCAGGATCGGCGCCACCGTGACGCATGCCGCCATCGAGGACGGGCGCTGCTCTTTCGAGGGCAGCCTGGGTGCGTTCCTGCCGCGCGTGGCACGTGGCATCGCCTATCGCGCGGTGCGGACACGCGGCACGATCGGCGGCAGCCTCGCTCATGCCGATCCCGCGGCGGACTGGCTCTGCAGTCTTGCAGCGCTCGGGGCCGAGGTGGTGATCGCTGGTCCGGCGGGAGAACGAAAAGTCCCGCTGCAGACGTTCGTGCGTGCGCCCATGGAGACAGAGCTCGGCGCCGACGAGCTGATCGTCGCCGTCCGCATCCCCAGGTTCTCACGCAACGCCCGCTTCGGTTATCACAAGATCTGCCGCAAGCGGGGTGAGTTCGCCGACGCTATCGGCGCCGTGGCGCTCGATCCGGAGCGTGGCTCTGCAACTCTTGTCGCCGGCGGCGGTGACGGACTTCTGACCGTGATCGATGGTGCGGACGTTGGTTTCGCGCGGGGCGCGACTGGAGCATCGCAGCCGAGTGTTGAAACGCTGCAGCGTGCGCTCGTTGGCGCCAAATTCAGCGGCGATGCTTACGATTTGAAACTGCGCGCGGTCGCGCTGCGGCGAGCTATCGAGGAGGCGCTTGGCGCGTGACGACAATCAGGCTCGAGGTCAACGGCAAAGAGATCGAGGCTGAGGTCGAGCCTCGCACCCATCTTGCGGATTTCCTGCGCGAGCATCTGCTGCTGACCGGGACGCATCTGGGCTGCGAGCACGGGGTGTGCGGCGCGTGTACGGTCGAGATCGGCGGCGAGATCGCACGCTCGTGCATCACCTACGCGGTCACATGCGACGGCGCCAAGGTCAGGACCATCGAGGGATTTGACGCGGACCCGATGATGACGCGCCTGCGCCAGGCCTTCACCGAGGAGCATGCGCTGCAGTGCGGCTACTGCACGCCGGGCATGATGATTGCCGCGCGGGATCTCGTTCGCCGCAAGTCAAATCTCAGCCGTGACGAGATCCGCGTCGAGATGAGCGGCAACCTGTGCCGCTGCACGGGCTATGTGGGGATCGTCAATGCGATAGCGCGCGTCATAGACGATGCGCCGTCGGCTGCGGTCGCCGCACCAACGCACGGTGCTTGGCTCGGGCCCGCCCCGGGGCCGTTGGCTGAACGTGCCGATCGCGCACAGATGCCCAAGGCGGCGCCATCGGCTGAGCGCAAGACCGCCATCGCCGAGCGACCCCGCACCGCTGTCCGGAAAGCGATCCAGGTCACCGTTGGTCCGGTGGAGGAGGTCGATGGCGAGACGCGCTTCTCGCAGAGCTTTCGCCTCGATCACCCGCGCGACGCCGTATGGCAGCTCATGAAGGATCCCGAGGTCGTAGCGGCGTGCATGCCCGGCATGAGCCTCGATGGCCCGCCGGAGGGCGATCAGGTCAAAGGCCGGATGCACGTCAAGCTCGGACCGATCTCGGCGAGCTTTGCCGGCGAGGCGACCATCCAGTGCCTGGACGCTGACTATCGCCAGATCATCACAGGACGCGGCGGCGACAGGAAAAGCGGATCGCGCTTGTCAGGGCGAGTCGACTACCGGCTGAGCGAGGACCCTGCGCCGAACGGTGATCCGGGCACCAAGGTCGATGTCACCGTCGGCTACGTGCTGACGGGATCTCTCGCGCAGTTCGGCCGCATGGGCATCGTGCGCGATCTGGCTTCGCGAATCGCGGAGACGTTCGCACAGAACATCGAAGCGCGACTCACGGACCCGGGCGCCGAGCCGGCGCGCACGACGGAGCTCGGCGGGTTTTCGCTGCTGTTGAGTGTCCTGCTGGAGAAGCTCAAGGCACGCCTGTCCCGTTTGTTTGGGTCTTCCTAGCGGCTGACCTCACCTTCAAACTTCGCGCGCGTCGCTTGTGCGAGTGCCGCGAATCCGGGACTGTAGTGCCCGCGCAACAGTCCCGCACGCCATGACGCGAAATGGACTATCCAATAGTTGACTGTTATAGTTAAGTTTGTTGCCTTTCACCTGAAGCCAAATCAGGTGAGCGGCAAGAACAATGAAATCAGCGGCAATTTGGTGTGCGGGCGCGCTCTTGGTGTGGTCGGGGAGCGTCGTTGCGCAACAGGCGCAGCAACCAGTTGTCACGCTTCCGCAGTTGACGGTTGAGGGGAAAAAAGCGGCGCCCGCCAAGAAGGCGGCTCCGAAAAGGGCGGTAACCCAAGCTCAGCCTGTCGCGGAACCCGCGCAGGCCATCAGCGGCCCGCCGGCGGGAACGGCATCGGGTCCCGTGGATGGTTATGTTGCCACCCAGACGTCGACGGGCAGCAAGACGGATACGCCGATTATCGAGATTCCCCGGACGGTCAACGTCGTGACCCGCGACCAGATCGAGGCCCAGCAGCCTCAATCCGTCAGGGAGGCGCTCGGCTACACGCCCAACGTCCAGAATCAAACTGGCTCCTCCTCCATCCTGGACAACATCGCCGTGCGCGGGTTTACCGCGCCCATCTTCCTTGATGGCCTGCTGCTGCCGACCGATGGCGCGATCGGCTTTTCCCGTATCCGCCTCGAGCCCTACGGACTGGAGCGCCTGGAGGTCTTGAAGGGCCCTGCCTCAGGTCTGTTCGGGCAGTCTCCGCCCGGCGGCTTGATCAACGCGACGAGCAAGCGTCCGCAGGATGAGCCGCACAACGAAGTGTTCGTGCAGTATGGCACCAACAACTATCGGGCTACGGGATTCGACTTCACTGGTCCGCTGACCTCGTCGGGCGATGTCGCCTATCGCATCGTCGGCCTTGCACGTGACACCGATCTCGATTTCGACTTTGCTGATCGCCAGCGGTTCTTCTTGGCACCCAGCCTGAAGTGGCGCATCTCCGGCGACACCACGCTGACCGTCCTGGGAAGCGTGCAGAAGGACAGCGGCTTCGGGCCGTTCCAGTTCGTGCCCTTCGAGTTGACAAAATCCTCCGCGCCGTTTGGGCGAATCTCGCGCAAGACGTATCTCGGCGAACCAAGTCTGGACGACTACACAGAGACCCAGTGGCAGCTCGGTTATAGCCTTGAGCATCGCTTCAACAGCGCGCTGCAATTCCGGCAGAACCTGCGGTATGCGGATACCGATCAAGATATCGTGGCGATGCGCGCCGCCGGCGTGCAAGCCAACATGCGCACGATCAACCGCAGTGCCAATGCCGTTCTCGCCACTGCCCAGGGTTTGTCGATCGACAATCAACTGCAATGGGATTTCACGACCGCCGATCTGAAGCACCGCGTCCTGGTCGGACTTGATTACCAGCACGTCGACAGCTCATCGGGATTTTGGGTCCGGTCGCCAGGCGTTCCCACGATCGATGCCTACAATCCCGTTTATGGAAGCCCGGTTCCCAGTCCTTTCACCGGTGCCAACTTCGTTCTGAGTGACGGCACGCTGCAACAGACCGGCGTGTACCTCCAGGACCAGATCAAGCTCGGGCGATGGATTGCGACGTTGGGGCTGCGTCATGACTGGGCGACCACTGACTTGGATGACAATCGGGTTGGAGCTGCGGTTCCGCATCAACGCATCGACGACGAGGCTTGGACCGGTAACGCCGGCCTGACCTACGTGTTCGACAACGGCTTTGCGCCCTATATCAACTACTCGACATCGTTTCTTCCGGCGACCGGATCAAGCCTCATCAATGCGAGCACCGGACAACCGTTGAAGCCAACGACTGGCGAGGGCTACGAAGCCGGTATCAAGTATCAGCCGCCGGGGACGAGGACGTTGATCACTGCGGCGGTGTTCCAAATCACGCAGCAAAACATCAGCACGACGAATCCCAGCAACGGTGCAATCACGCAAACGGGCGAAGTGCGGATGCGTGGCTTCGAGATCGACGGCAGGACGAGTCTCAATCGCAACTTCGATGTGATTGCCGGCTATGGGTACATCGAGCCGATCATCACGGAGACATTGCCTCTTTCGAACGTCGGCAACGATTTCCAGCAGGTCTCGCGCCACACGGCATCGGCCTGGGGCGTTTATACGTGGCATGAAGGGCCGCTTGCGGGTGTCGCGCTCGGTGCCGGCGTGCGTTATGTCGGGTCGCAATACGCCGAAGCCGCCAACACGCACAAGCTTTCGGAGTTCACTCTGGTCGACGCCATGGCCAGCTACGATTTGACGAACGTCGGTTTAAAAGGCACCAAGCTTCAGCTCAACGCCTACAACCTCTTCGACACATATTACGTTGCCACATGCCAGGGCAAAGATTTTTGCCAGCTTGGACAGTCCCGCTCGGTGCTCGCGACATTGAAATACGAATGGTGAATGGGGACGTGGCGCGCGCATAGCGGGCCGCGTCTTTAGCAATGGTTTTTGCATGGAAGCGTCTCCACTTCCATGCGCCTTAGGTCCTTCGCGTCTTCAGCCAGTAGAGCAGACCGGTCACGAACAGCACGGGAAGCGACAGCCCCGCGAGGAACAGGAGGGCCTGGCCGAACCAGCCCATCAGCAGGTTCGTATGAACCGGCCACTTCCACCCCTTCACGACCTCGCCGGCAGTCATATCCTCCACGGCCGAGACATAGAGAACGCGCGGGCAATTCTGGTCCACGTAGACTTCGGTCCCTTCGGCCCTCGTGTTGCTGTCGGGCTTTCTCAACTCGACCTTGATCGCGCCGGTCGGTGTTCGCGGCAGCCACAACAGCCGAAGGACTTGATCCTCTCGCCCCTGTTTGGCAATGGCGACGGCTTCGTCGATGCTCGTAGGCTTGGGGCAGGCATTGGCGGGCGAGGATGTCAGTTGCGCCGCACTGGGCTCGCGAATGTCCGATGCAATGCGGACAATGGGATCGATCCAACCTGGCTTTTGTATGTAGAGCCCGGACAGCAAGGCCAGGGCCAGCGGCAGCATGAGCCACGCCGCCGGCACACTGTGCAAATCGTAGAGCAAGGCCGCCCCGCGCGCGCCGCGCCGGAAGCGGAAGGCGAGCCCCCAGCGTCCGGGCCGGGGCCACCACAGATAGATGCCTGTCGCCACGGAGATCAGCCCGACGAGCCCCGCAATCGCCACGAGGATGACCCCGATCTCATCGGCCAGGAGCTCCTTGTGAAAAATGACGAGAAGCCCCGCCAAGGTATCCTCGGCATAGATCCGGTCGAGAGCGATGCCTTTGACGGGATCGATGGGAATGAGCGTATGCCGCTCGCTGCCATTGACCTCGCTCAGCGTGAAAATGATCGGAGCACCGGTCGGCATGGGGATCGTGCCGGGGCCGTACACATAGCGCAGCGGCGCGAGATCGGGATGCTTCTGCTCGGCGCTGGCAATCCACTCAGAGACCGGCCGCCATTCCCCCGGGCCGGTCGCATGGAAGAGCTGCGGGGCCTGCCACTTCACCAGCGGCTCGGCAAACACCAGCGCCGCCCCGCTGGCCCCGACAAGGGCGAGGATCAACCCGGCCGTCAGGCCCAGCCACAAATGGAGCTGGCGAATGACGGCGCGCACCCCCCGCGCCATCGATGGGCGTCTCGTAACGGACACATCCATAGTTCCCTCGAGTGCAGAAACATGAAAGTTGCGGTCAACTTACACAGACCCGGCGCGAGATCAATGCCTGCGAGGGGGGATCGGGCCGGTGTTTTGCGACATGGCGGATACGAAACGGCGGGCGGTTCGCGCGCGGTCACGCCATGAGCTTCGCCCGGGGAGTAAGGGTGATTACCGAGCGGCGGTCCGGAGTTTTCCAGCCCAGAACCAGCGTTGATCGTCCAGCTGCAGCGCCGCACATTCATCCCGATGACTTGGCGGAGTGCTTGTGATGCGGATTGGTCTTTTGGGTGTTGCTGTGGCTTTCACCGTCGGCTTGTCCACCGGTCCGGCGGGTGCCGCCTGCAACGTGCGCGGCGAGTTCTGCGACTATCCGGATTGGGCGTCGAACGCATTTGCCGGCCGGGATGGCGTTCCTCTGTCGGCATTGCCCAGCTATGGTTCGACGCGGCCCTCCTATGAAACCATGCCGCCATCGTCGGCCGCCACGGTCTACGGCAGCAGGGTCTACAGGGCGCCCGACGAGCGTGTGCGCCGGCGTTACATGCGGCGGCGTTCCGGAAACTGACGCGCGAACTCACGCCGAGGCGCGCGCCGCCCGTTTCGCGGCCGAGGCACGGACTTCGCCGCCGCCTCTCGATACCAGCTTGTCCGCCTCATCCTGCAAGACACGCACGAAGTTGCGCGCCATCACCGGGACCGCCCGCGTTTTTGAGAATACGGCGTGCGGCCGCGTCTCGATGAGCGGCCGGAAGCGAACGATCCGCAGGTCGGGGAAGCTATGCGCGAGCTTCGGAAATGCATCGACGAAGGCGACGCCCGCACCCTCCTGCACCAGCGTGTAGGCCGTACGCGTGTGGTTGACCGTGAAACGCACCTGGAACGGCGTGCCAGTGTCCTCGAACGCGTTGCGCAAGTGCCGGCCGGTGTAGGTTTCCTCGGAAAATCCGATGAGCGGATAGGGCGCGATGTCTGCCGGCTTCGCCTGCCGCAGCGCCGCGAGCGGATGGTCCCTGCGCACGATGCAACCCACCTCGGCGCGGCACAGCTCGGTCGCCTCGAGATCGAGCCCGGTCGGTGTCACGTCGACCACGCCGATGTCGACCTGGTGCGTTGCGACGGCGTCGATCGCGTGCCGCGTGTTCATCGACCGGATGTCGAAGCGCAGGCCTTGATGCTGCTGGTGGAACTTGGCGACCGCGCTCCCGACCAGCGTCGTCGACAAGGTCGTGACGGTGGCGATTGAGATGCTGCCGCTGAAGCCGTCGCGGATCTCGTCGGCCAGATGCTGGATCGCCTGCACGTTGTTGAACAAGCGCTCGACCTCGGGCAGCAGGGCCTCGGCTTCGGGCGTGAGCTGCAGGCGCCCATTGGCACGGAAGAACAGCGGCAGGCCTATGCTCGATTCGAGCAGGCGCACGGATTTCGTGATCGCCGGCTGCGACACGTGCAGCATGCGCGCTGCCGCCGAGATCGACCCTGTTTTCACGACCGCGCGGAACACGGTCAGGTAGCGGACGTTGAGCACGTGCCAAACCCTTCCCATAACTTTCAGTTTCAGGAAGCTTAGCAAACGCTATTGGACGTGATAATCGGCCACGTCTAGCATCCTTGTCATAAAAAGCCTCTCCGGCCCTTGAGCTGCGCAGAAAGGATGCCCGTGTCGAGACGAGAAGACATCATCGCGATGCCCGTGCCCACGGTGGAGGAACGCATCCGGCAGATCGAGTCGGAGCCCCTGCCTGCCCACATCGGCACGTTGCTGGAGCAGGCCGCAGCGGAAACGCCGGACCGTCTCGCCTGGAATTTCTTCGAGAGCAGCGAGCAGGTTACCTACCGGGACCTGCTCGGTCGCGTGCATGCCCTCGCCAACGGCTTGGCGCGACAGGGCATCAAGCAAGGCGACCATGTCGCCGTCATGCTCCCCAACATCGAGGCGATGCCGCTGAGCTGGCTCGCGCTCACGCTGATGGGCGCGACCATGGTGCCGTGCAACATCGCCTACACCGCGCGCGAAGTGGCCTACGTGGCGGACAATGGCGATGTCTCCTGGATCATCATCGACGCCGAGTGCTTGCCGGTGCTGGAGAGCCTGTCGCCGCTGCCGGGCAGGCTTGCGCCCGAGCGCATCATCGTCGTCGGCGATCCCGCAACGAAGCACCTGCAGTGGGAAAAGATCGCCGCGTCCGGTACCGGCCGCCATATCCCCGCGAAACCTGTTGAATTGGACGATCTCGCCAACATTCAATACACCTCGGGCACAACCGGCTTTCCCAAGGGCTGCATGCTGTCGCACCGCTACTGGCTGACGACCAGCAAGGTCAACGCCCGGCGCGATGCCATGACCTACCGCAACATCCTGTGCCCGACGCCGTTCTTCTACATGGATCCGCAGTGGCTGCTGCTGATGGCGTTCTACCAGCGTGCCACGCTGCATGTCTCGCGGCGCCAGAGCCCGAGCCGGTTCATGCAGTGGGTGCGCGACCACCGCATCAACTTCTGCCTGTTGCCCTATCTGGTGCTGAAGCAGCCGGTGTCACCCGACGACAAAAAGCATGAGCTGGTGCGCTGCAACGTTTACGGCATTCCCAAGAATATTCACGCCGAGCTGGAGGAGCGCTTCGATCTCATCGCGCGCGAGGCCTTCGGCATGACGGAAGCCGGCACCTGCCTGTTCATGCCGATCCAGGCGACCGACATGGTCGGCTCGGGCTCTTGCGGCAAGCCCGGACCCTTCCGCCAGGCGCGCATCGTCGGCGAGGATGGCAAGCCGGTAGCCCAAGGTGAGATCGGGGAGCTGCAGATGCGCGGGCCCGGCATGTTGCAGGGCTATTACAAGAACCCGGAAGCGACCAAGGCGGCGTTCGACGGCGACTGGTTTCGCACCGGCGATCTCTTCCGCCAGGACGAGCGCGGATACTACTATATCGTCGGCCGGGTGAAGGACATGGTGCGCCGCGCCGGCGAGAACATCGCGGCGCGCGAGGTGGAAGCCGTCATCACCGGCCTGCCTCAGATCGTTGAGGTCGGCGTGATCCCCGTGCCGGACGAGACACGCGGTGAGGAGGTCAAGGCCTGCATCGTGCTGCAGCCCGGCCTGACGCGCGAGGACGTGCCGCCGCGCATGATCTTCGAGCACTGTGCCTCGCGCCTGGCCGCATTCAAGGTACCGCGCTACATCGCCTACGTCGGCGAGTTGCCGAAGACGCCGTCCGGAAAGATCGCGAAGGGGACGCTCAAGTCGATGACCACCGACCCGAAGGCCGGCAGCTATGACCGCGTGCAGGAGAAGTGGCTATGACGCGACCCGCCTTCATCGACTACGGCAGCACGCCGCCGGTGCCGACCATTCGCAAGACGGCGCCGCACCTGTCCAACTACCGCCGCGTCTACCGTGCGAGCGAACGCGCGGCACGGCCAGTCGAGGACGCAAAGCCAGAGACCCTCGAGGACTATCTGGCGACCTACGAGCGCAATAACGCACGCCACGTTGTGATCAAGGCGCGCGATCTCGAGTCAACGTTCAATTTCAAGGTGCGCAACGAGGATGTCGCGCAGTTCTGCAAGGATCATGGTCCGCGCTTCATCGGCTTTGCAGGTGTTGATCCGCACAAGGGGATGGAAGCCGTGCGCGAGCTCGAGTACGCGGTGCGCGAGCTCGGCCTGCGCGGGCTGAACCTGCAATGCTTCGAGAACAAGCTGCGATGCAACGACGCCAAGATGTTCCCACTGTATGCCAAGTGCATCGAGCTGGACATCCCGGTCAACATTCACTGTAGCACGAACTTCTCGACGGCGACGCTGATGGACTATGGCCGCCCCATCTATCTCGATGAGGTGATGGTGCATTTCCCGGAGCTGCGCGTCGTAGCCTCCCCGCCGGGCTTTCCGTGGGTGAGCGAGCTGGTTGCGGTGGCGTGGCGGCATGCGAACGTGAGCATCGGGTTGGTCGCCATGCGCCACAAATACCTGAACGTGCCGAATTCGGGCTACGAGATGCTGCTGCAGTACGGCAACAGCGTGCTGCAGGACCAGATCATCTACGGCTCCGCCTACCCGATGATGCCGGTCGAGCGCAGCCTGGCCGAGATTGACGAGTTGCCGCTGAAGGACAGCGTGCGCCCGAAATGGCTGCACGACAATGCCGCGCGGCTATTGGGGGTGTGAGGGCAGTATCCAAAAGTCACTTGCAGAGGGAGACGACGATGTTGAAGAAATTTCTGGCCGGGCTTTGTGTAGCCAGCGCCATGTGCGCTCCAGCCGTCTTGCCCGCGCAGGCGCAAGCCCCGGCCAAGCCGTCCCAGATCGTGGTCAATGACTCCGGCGGCGCCACGCAGCAGGCCAACCGCAAAACCTTCTACACCGCGTTCGAGAAGCAGACGGGTGTGAAGATCGTCAACACCAGTCCCGTCGACCTCGGCAAGCTCAAGGCCATGGTCGCCAGCGGCAACATCGAGTGGTGCGTGACGGAGATCGCGGGACCGGACGCGGTGACGGCCGAGCGCATGGGCCTGCTCGAGCCGCTGGACCATTCGGTGGTGGACCTCTCCAAGTTTCCCGCGCACTTGCGGGATCGGAAGTTCGTGTTTCCAAAGAGCATCTATTCGACGGTGATGGGTTACCGCACCGATATCTTCAAGAACGGCGGTCCCCAGTCATGGGCCGACTTCTTCGACGTGCAGAAATTCCCCGGTCCGCGCACAATGCAAAACAGCCCGATCGAGCAGCTCGAGTTCGCCCTGCTCGCGGATGGCGTGCCGATGGACAAGCTCTATCCGCTGGACGTCGAGCGTGCGTTCAAGAAGCTCGACACCATCAAGAAGCATGTAGCGGTCTGGTGGACCACGGGCGCGCAGTCGGCGCAGATCCTGATCGACAAGGAGGCAGTGATCGGTACTGCCTGGAACGGCCGCTACTACAATCTGGTCAAGGAGAGCGCGCCGATCGCCATCGAGTGGAATCAGGGCGCGATCAAGGAATCGGCATTCGGCATTCCGAAAGGTGCGAAGGATGCCTATTGGGGCCAGCGCGTGCTCGCGGCAATGACAGATCCCAAGCTGCAGGGCGAGTACGCCGGCATCATCGGTTACCCCGGCGCGAACCTCGAGGCCACGCAGTACACCGACCCGAAGATGGTGCCGTTCCTGCCGACCAGCCCGGACAACCTCAAGAAGCAGTTTTGGGTCGACCTGAACTGGTGGGCTGACAATGGCGCCAAGGTGCACGAGCAGTGGGCCCGCTGGATGCTCAAGCAGTGACGCGCGCTGTGGCATCACAGGGCGCGGGCACGCTTGAGGTGGCCGGTGCTACCCGGCGGTTCGGAACGGTCATGGCACTGGCCGGCGTCGACCTGACGGTGCAGCGCGGAGAAATGTTGACGCTGCTCGGGCCGAGCGGCTCGGGCAAGACCACGCTGCTGAAGATCGTGGCGGGGTTCGAGACGCCGGATGAGGGTGCCGTGCGCGTCGACGGGCGCGACATCACAATGGTGCCGCCCGCCAAGCGCGACATCGGCATGGTGTTTCAGAACTATGCCCTGTTCCCGCACATGACCGTGGCGGAGAACGTGGCGTTTCCGCTGATGATGCGCCGTGTACCGCGCGCGGAGCGGGAGCGGCGCGTGCAGGAGACACTGAAACTCGTCGACCTGCCGGCGCATGGCGACCGGCTGCCGCGGCAGTTGTCGGGCGGGCAGCAGCAGCGCGTGGCGCTGGCGCGCGCCGTGGTGTTCGATCCGCAGCTGCTGCTGCTCGACGAGCCGTTCGGCGCTCTCGACCGGCAGTTGCGCGAGCAGATGCAACTCGAGGTGCGGCGACTGCAGCAACGCCTGGACCTGACGGCCCTGTTCGTGACCCACGACCAGGAAGAGGCGCTGATCATGTCCGACCGCATCGCGGTGATGGAGCAGGGGCGGATCGCGCAACTCGGCACACCCGAGGAGATCTACCGCGCGCCGGCTACCCGCTTCGTGGCGGGCTTCATCGGCGAGTCGAACCTGTACCGCGCGCGGCCCCTGGGCGATGGCGCCGCCGAGCTCGAGAGCGGCGTGCGGGTGCCGCTGCCGCCGCAGGCCAACGGCAACGGGCACGCAGATCTCGGGCTGATGTTGCGGCCTGAGCGCGTGCGGTCGCTTGGACCGGGCGACGCCGCCGACATTTCCTTCGATGGCGCGATCGAGGAGGTCGTTTATCTCGGCGAGACCATCAAGTACCGCATCGCCTCCGACGATGGCCGCATACGCGTGCTCGCGCGCTGGCCGTTGCACGAGGCGGGCCAGATCCTGCGCACCGGACACCGCGTACGCGTGGGCTGGCACAGCGCGGACATGCACAGCTTTCCCTGGTCATGAGCATGCAGGCGACGGCTCCCGTCGAAAGCTCCATGGCTGCGGCCGGTCGCCGCTCATGGCGCCGGCATCGCGGCGCGTTCGGCTCGCTGGCCGCCGCGGGGCCCGGGCTCCTGTTTCTTCTCGTGCTCTACCTGATTCCGATGGTGATGCTGCTGGCGCAGAGCGTCGAGGGCGGCTCGCTTGTGCACTATCAGAAGGCGCTCACCGACGGTCTCTATGTGCGTGTGCTGCTCGACACGCTGCTGATTGCGGCGTGCGTAAGCCTGCTGTGCCTGCTGCTCGCATATCCTGTTGCCTATGCGCTGTCGATCCTGCCGCCGCCCTGGCCGGCCGTGGGGATCGCGTTCATTCTGCTGCCGTTCTGGACCAGCGTGCTGGTGCGGACGTATGGCTGGATGGTGCTGCTCGGGCGTAACGGCCTGATCAATCGTGCGCTGTCCGATCTCGGCTGGATCGAGACGCCGCTGCCGCTCCTCAACAACATGACCGGCGTGCTGATCGGCATGACGCACGTGCTGCTGCCCTACATGGTGTTCCCGCTGTATGCCGTGATGCGGCGCCTGGATCCGAACCTGTTGACGGCGGCGGAAGGGCTCGGGGCTTCAGGCTGGCAGGTCTTCCGCCACGTCTATCTGCCGTTGACCCTGCCCGGTGTGCTGGCGGGCATGACGCTCGTGTTCGTGCTGGCGCTCGGCTTCTTCATCACGCCGGCACTGCTCGGAGGCGGCAAAGTGCACATGATGGCCGTGCTCATCGAGCAGCAGGTGCGCATGTTCCTGAACTGGGGCTTTGCCGGTGCGCTGTCGGCGGTGCTGCTCGGTGCAACGCTGCTGGCGTACCTGGGCCTGCGCCGATTGCTGCGGGGGAACATGCAATGGAGCTGACAGCGGCGCGTGGGCGTGCCGGCGGACGGCGCTGGCGGACGTGGTACCTCGGCCTGTTCGCCTTCACGGCGCTGGTGCTGCTCTTTCTGATGGCGCCGCTGGCGGTTGTGTTTCCGATGTCGCTGAGCTCATCGCCCTACCTGCAGTTCCCGCCGCCGGGCTGGTCGCTGCGCTGGTACTATCAATTTTTCAATGACTCGACGTGGATCGACGCGACGTTCCGCAGCATCAAGGTGGCCTTGGCGACGACCGTGCTGGCGACGCTGCTGGGGACGGGGCTGTCGTTCAGCCTGGTGCGCGGGCGCTATCCCGGCAAGGAGATCGTGAACCAGATCTCCCTGATGCCGCTGATCATCCCGGTCATCATCTATTCGATCGCGGTGTACGGTTGGTTCGGCCAGCTGAAGCTGATCGGGCTGTGGCAGGGCATCGTGCTCGGCCACACGGTGCACGCAATCCCGTTCGTGGTCATCATCATGACGGCGGCCCTGCGCACCTTCGACATCGCGCAAGAGCAAGCTGCGATGAGCCTGGGTGCGAGCCGCGTGTGGGCGATCTGGTACGTGACCTTGCCGCAGCTCAGGCCGTCCCTGATCTCGGCCGCGTTCCTGGCTTTCATCTCGTCGTTCGACGAGCTGGTGGTGGCCATGTTCCTCGGCGGATCGAACATGACGTTGCCAAAGAAGATGTTCGACAACATCGTCAACGAGATCGATCCGACGATCGCGGCCGTCTCGGTCATCCAAGTGGTCCTGGTGACGGTGATCCTGATCCTCGTCTCCAAGCTCGGATCAGGCGCGGTGCCGACGGAGCGGTAAGCCGGGGGGTGCGCGCAATCGCTGAGATACGCTGCTCGCATTGGCATGATTTGCCTCCGGCATCGTGACGTCTCGCGAGCCGGTTTTTGATATTTATCAGAGCAATCCCTCAAAAATTGACATTGTTCACTATAGCGGGAGAGACGCCTTCGCGTTGCTGGCCGCTGCCGTTTACGCTGACACTGCGCCGAAGTAATCGGCCAGGGTCCCATTCATGGGCTCACCCGCAGTCTTGTTCGATATTGTGACGTAGAGGTAGAGCGCATGCGCATCAGCCGTCGTGCCGTGCTGACGGTCGTCAGTGCGATTGCCTTCACCGCAGCGCTGGAGCCACACCAGAGCGTTTGGTCGCAGGGTTCAAGCACCGCTCCGGCGAGTGGCGCCGTCACGTTGTTCGAGAACGTGCGCATCTTCGATGGCAAGAGCAGCGCGCTCTCCGCACCCTCCAACGTTTTGGTGCGCGGTAACAAGATCGAGACCATCTCAATCCAACCCATCGCCGTTGCCCGCAGGGCGGATACTCGCATCATCGCGGGTGGCGGACGCACGCTGATGCCGGGCCTGATCGACGCGCACTGGCACGCCATGTTGATCCGGGTAACTCCGGCACAGTCATTCGGTGACATCGGCTACGTCAATCTCGTTGCTGCCGCAGAAGCCACAGACACGCTGATGCGTGGCTTCACGACCGTTCGCGACGTGGGCGGCCCGGTGTTCGGGCTCAAGGCGGCTATCGACGAGGGGGTCGTCATCGGCCCGCGCATCTATCCGTCCGGTGCCGTGATCACCGTCACCAGTGGGCACGGCGATTTCCGCCAGCTCACCGATCTGCCAAGGACGATCGGCGGCAAGCTCACCCGCATGGAACAGGTCGGTGGCGCCATGGTTGCGGACAGCCCCGACGAGGTGCGCGTGCGCGTGCGCGAGCAGCTCATGCAGGGTGCCTCTCAGATCAAGCTGACGGCGGGAGGCGGGGTGTCGTCACCCTTCAGTCCGATCGACGTGTCCACCTTCACCGAGCCTGAGCTGCGCGCCGCGGTAGAGGCGGCGGAGAATTGGGGCACGTACGTTGCCGCGCATGCCTTTACGCCGGCCGCGATCCAGCGCTCCATCGCTGCCGGCGTGACATGCATCGAGCACGGCATGCTGATGGATGAAGCCACCGCCAAGCTCATGGCTGAGAAGGGGATCTGGCTGAGCATGCAACCGCTCCCCGAGGACTTGCGGTTGGGCTTCCCGGTCGGCTCAATCCAGCGCATCAAGGCGGACGAGGTCTGGCCCGGCATCGCCAGGACCTACGAATTGGCGAAGAAGTACAAGATCAAGACGGCATGGGGCACCGATGTGCTGTTCTCCGCCGCGCTGGCGAAGCAACAAGGGGCAATTTTGGCCTCGCTCTCCCGCTGGTACACTCCCGCCGAAGCGCTGATCATGGCGACATCGACAAACGCCGAGCTGCTGGCACTGTCCGGCAAGCGGACTCCCTATCCGGGCAAGCTCGGTGTTGTGGAACAGGGTGCATTCGCCGACCTGCTCCTGGTCGACGGCAATCCACTGGAAAACATCAACCTCGTTGCAGATCCCGACAAGAATTTTCTCGTGATCATGAAGGACGGCAAGGTCTTCAAGAACGCTCTGTCCCCATCTGAAAGAGCACGCTGACTAAGACGAGGGCTGGAACCTCGTTGGAACTTGCCGAACCGGCTGCTGGTTGTGTGCTCGCTGGGCTCCAATGCCGCGAGCGAAATTTGCGCTTCGAAGCCGGAACAATTGCACCGTGCGCTATGGAGCGCGCGGCGACTGTTGGCGGTCATCGGGTGGGTCGGGCTCGTCGCGGCGCATGGATAACAGTTTCCGAGAGGAGAATTTTGGAGGTAGACTTCCAAAAAAATTGCCCAGGAGGAGCGCATGAGGCTTCATCGGATGGCAATATCGCGCTTGCTCACCATCGCGATCGGTGGGCTGATGGCGATGGGCGCGGGCCCCGCCATCGCGCAAAAGCCGGGCGGCACGCTCCGTATCTACAATACCACTCAGCCGCCGAGCGCCTCGATCCACGAGGAATCCACCATCGCTACGAACATGCCGTTCATGGCGGTGTTCAACAACCTCGTCCGCTTCGATCCCATGAAGCCGCTGAACAGCTTCGACACGATCATACCCGAGCTGGCAACGAGCTGGGCATGGGATGAGACGGGAACGAAACTCACCTTCAAGCTGCGTAGCGGCGTCACATTCCACGACGGCAAGCCGTTCACGGCGAACGACGTGCGCTGCACCTACCATCGGGCAAGCGGGCTCGATCCCGAGAGCGCCTTCCGGCGCAGCCCGCGCAAGATCTGGTACGAGAACTTGAAGGAGGTCGTTGTCGAGGACGACCTGACGGCGACCTTTCAGTTGACGAAGAAGCAGCCCTCGCTCGTGGCCCTGCTCGCATCGGGCCTGGCGCCAGTCTATCCATGCCACGTTTCCGCGCGCGACATGCGCACAAAGCCGGTCGGTACGGGCCCGTTCAAGTTCGTCGAGTTCAAAAGCAACGAGTCGATCAGGCTCGCGAAAAATCCAGACTACTGGGATCAGGGCAAGCCCTACCTCGACGGGATCGAGTGGAAAATCGTGCAAAGTCGGCCGACGCGTATTCTGGCTTTTGTCGCCGGCGAATTCGACATGACGTTCGTTGCCGATGTCACGGTGCCTCTGATGAAGGACGTGACCACACAGAAGCCTGACGCCGTGTGTACGTTGGCGCCGACGAATGTGCCTATCAACATTCTGGTCAACGTCGAGCAGCCGCCGTTCGACAAGCCGGAAATCCGGCGCGCGATGGCGCTTGCGCTCGACCGCCAAGCCTACATCGATATCATATCCGCCGGTAAATCATCCGTCGCGATCAACATGATGCCCGGTCCCGAGGGACAGTGGGGCATGCCGGCGGAGATGCGTTCGAAATTGCTGGGCTATGGCGATGTCGCTCGGCAACAAGCCGAGGCACGCAAGATCATGGAGAGCCTCGGCTACGGCCCGAGCAACCGTTTGCCGGTGAAGGTGACGACGCGCGATTTCTCCACCTACAAGGATCCCGCCGTCATCCTCGTGGACCAGCTCAACAAGATTTACTTCGACGCCTCGATGGAGCTGGTCGAATCCTCCATCTGGCACAGCCGCCTGACCAAGAAGAACTACGCTGTCGGCATGAACACGTCCGGTGTCGGCATCGATGATCCTGACGCGGTGCTCAAGGGTGCCTACTCGTGCAAGTCCGAAGCCAACTACACAGGATATTGCACGCCTCACGTCGAGAAGCTGCTCGACGAGCAGTCGCAGGAAACGGATGTCGAAAAGCGCAAGCAGATGGTCTGGGAGATCGAGCGCATCCTGACGGAGGAGGTGGCGCGACCGATCATCTATCACAACCGTGCTGGAACCTGTTGGCAGCCTCGCGTCAAAGGCTTCGTGCTGGGGGAGAACAGCATTTACAACACCTGGCGCTTCGATCAGGTCTGGCTTGAAAACTGAATGGGGTTGGGGGACGAGAGCAGCGGCGTCCCAAGGCGATGGATTAGAACCTCCGCCTACGCGGAAGCTTGAGGATGGTGGGCACGACAGGGATCGAACCTGTGACCCCTCCCGTGTGAAGGGAGTGCTCTACCGCTGAGCTACGCGCCCATCCATGTGCCGCAGCCCCGAAGTGCCGGGAGGCGGCCTGACAGGCGCCCCTTATGGTGGCGTCGGCCGGGACCTGTCAAGCTCGGCAGGCCCGACCAATTCCGCTGACCACCTGATTAAAAGTCAGATGCTCTGATCATCCCATCTGTGGGAAGCGGCCGAGCACGGGATAATCGGGGTCGGTGAAGCCGTGCGACGAGGGGTGGCCCGGCGGGATGAGGCTGTCGACCATCTTTTCGTCCTCGGCGGTCCAGGCATAGTCGAGCGCACCGAAATAGCCGGTCCATTGCTCGAAGGTGCGCGGTCCGGCGATCACGGAGCTGATGGCCTGGTTGTTCAGGATCCACGCCACGGCAAACTGGGCGAGCGGCACGCCTTTTTTGTCGGTGTAGGCCTTCAGGGTCTGGGCGATCTTGAGCGACTCCGGCCGCCACTCCGTCTCCATCATGCGCTTGTCGTTGCGGCCGGCCCGTGTGTCGGGCGGGGCGTTGCTGCCGGGCTGATACTTGCCGGACAGAACGCCGCGTGCCAGCGGACTATAGGGCGCGATGCCGAGACCGGCGGCACGCGCGGCCGGGAACACCTCCACCTCGGGCATGCGGTTCATGAGATTGTAGCAAGGCTGCAGCACCACGGGCTGCGGTGCGCCGGCATCGCGGCACGCCATGGTGATGGTGGGGATATGCCAGGCGCGTACGTTGGAGACGCCCCAGTAGCGCAACTTGCCGGCGCGGATCAGGTCGCCGAACGTGGTGGCGATATCCTCCCAGGGCACCGAGGGGTCGACGCGGTGCGTGTAATGAATGTCGATGTGATCGAGGCCGAGACGTTGCAGGGAGGCATCGACGGCAGCGATGATGTTGCGCCGGGAGAGGCCGCGATCATTGGGGTTGGAGCTTGTCGGCTGCGCCACCTTGCTGGCGAGCACCCAGTGCTGGCGCCGGGCCTTGATGATCTTGCCCACCACCTCCTCGGAGCGGCCCTTGGCATAGACGTTGGCCGTATCGATGAAGTTCACGCCGTTGTCGATGGCATGGTCGGCGATGCGCTGGGCCTCTTCAAGCGATGTGGTATCGCCGAAGGTCATGGTGCCGAGGCACAGCTCGGAAACCTTGAGGCCACTGCGGCCGAGAATGCGTGTTTTTATGGAAGCCATGACGGTGCCTCGCTTGCTCGCGGCCCGATCATGATCGCGCCGGTGCGCTTGGCAAGGCGGAAATTTCTAGACGGCGCGCCGGATGAGGAACCGGTATATGCCGGCTGCCTCGTTCTTCTCCAGCATCTGATGCGTCGTCTGCTCGCAGAAGGCCTGGAAATCCTCGGCCGCGGAGATGTCGCTGGCCAGGACCTCGAGCGTGCCGCCCACAGGGATCTCCTGGATGGCCTTCTTGACCTTGAGCAGGGGGAGCGGACAGTTCAATCCCTGCGTGTCGAGCGTCTTGTCGGCCATGATATTTCCATTTCCCGATGAGGCCGTGCCACTGATGACACCATCGCAAAAGTCATATTCGCAGGTTCATATACTTGAATGAGTCCGAGGCGTCCACGCGCCCTGTGTGACGGCGGATAAGACAAGGTTGGAGCCGGCCCCCGTGACTCTCTGCCGGCGACACCCATATTCAGCCTTGTGCCGAACCTAGAGCGCGATCGCTTCATATGGAAGCAATAGCGCTTCCATATGTCCGCGTAGCGCGGCTCCGCCGTGCCACGTGAATCGCCCTCTACACCTATTAAGGAGAGCAGGATTCACGTTTCGGCCGGCGCGCCTCAAGGGGGGAAAGTGATTTCAATCCGAAACGATCCTGCTCTAGAGCTTGCTGTCCGCAGAAGTCCATTGCAGCATCCGGCAGCCCGGATGATTCCGACGCATACGGGGAAACGGGCAGGCGCGATGTCCGGCATGTGTATGAGTGCGTACCGGACAGGATGGGGGATGGATGGCTGATTCAGCCGGGTCGAACGAGGCTTTTGCTTCGACGTTCGGGCTCGAGCGCTTGGGCTTGCTCGGGCTCAAGGCGCCGATCCTCGCTGTCGCCCTCGTGGTGCTCCTCAGCATCCTTGCCGGTTTTGGCGTCATGCGGCTCAAGGTCGATGACTCGCTGTCCGAGCTGTTCCGCACCGATACGGCCGAGTTCAAGAAGTACGAGGAGATCGACCGGCGGTTTCCGTCGAGCGAATACGACATCCTGGTCGTCGTCGAAGGTCCGAACCTGCTGAAGCGGCCGCAGCTCGAAGCCTTCGCGCATATGATCGTCGATCTGCAGCTCGCAGATGGCGTCAATGGCCTGGTGTCGATGCTGTCGGCGCGCGGCAAGCCCGACGCGACGGGCTATGCACCGCCCATCATCCAGGATCCGATGCCCGAAGGGGCTGCCTACGACGAGGCGATCCGGCAGCTCGCCGACAACGAGGTGGTGAAGGGCAAATTCCTGTCGCCGGACGGTACGCTGGCGCTGGCCGTCATCGCCCTCGATCGAAGCGTGGTGCAGGAGCGAGGGTCCGCCGAAGTCATTCACACGATCAAGCAGACAGCCGAGACGGCACTGCGCGACACGGGCCTCAAGGTGCAGCTCACGGGCGCCCCCGTGATGCAGCTCGAGATCCGCAACGCGGTGGAGCGCGATCAGATCGTCTACAACGGCCTCGGCTTACTGTTCGGCGCCATCATCGCCGTGGTGTTCTTCCGGCGCGTGTCGCTGATGCTGGTGGCGACCATACCTCCTGTCCTAGCGGTGCTGTGGTCGCTCGGGTCGCTGGGCTGGCTCGATTTCCGCCTCAACCTGTTCCTGAACGTGATGACGCCGCTCGTCATGGTGATGGGCTTCGCCGACAGCATGCAGGTGGTGTCTGCAATCCGCATCCGCCTGCGCGAGGGCGACAACCGCTTCCAGGCCGTGGCCTTCGCGGTGCGCGTGGTCGGGCCGGCCTGCGTGCTCGCGCACGGCACCGCACTGTTGTCGTTCGGGGCGCTGCTGTTCTCGCAATCGGGCCTGATCCGCACCTTCGGCCTGGCCGGCGTGCTCTCGACGATCGTGTCGTTCGTGGCCGTCATCCTGGTGTTGCCGGTTCTCGCCGTGCTGTTCATCCGCAATGAGGCGTCGCTCGCCAAGACGCGCACGACCGGCGATTCTCTGATGGACGGCCTCGGCGAGTTCGTCGGCTGGATTGTCGATCGCGTGGTGCGGCGTCCGGGGCTCACGACCTTTATTGCCATGGTGCTGTTTCTGTTGTTTGGGGCAGCCTATCTGCAGCTCCAGCCCAGGTACCGCCTCGCCGATCAGGTCCCCGACCGTGAGCAGGCGCTGGCCGCCACCGGACGGCTCGATGCCAAGCTGACGGGCGCCAGCCCCGTGCACATCATGATCGAGTGGAAGAATGGGGAATCCCTGTTCTCGCCACGGCCCCTGGAAGTGATCGCCAAGGCCCACGAGGTGCTGGAGACGCAGGCTGGCCTTGGCAACGTCTGGTCCATCGAGAGCTTGCGCCGCTGGCTGAAGGAAGCCGGCGACGACCGCATCGAGACGGTGCAGAAGTACGTTGGCATCCTGCCCGAGCATCTGGTGCAGCGCTTCGTTGCCAAGGAGCAGGACGCAGTTCTGGTCACCGGCCGCCTGCCGGATGTCGATTCGAGCCATATCCTGCCGGTCGTCGAAAGGATCGATCAGGCCCTCGACCCCGTGCGCAAGGCCTATCCGGAGTTCCAGATCTCGGTGACCGGCCTGCCCGCCATCGCCGCGCGCAACAGCGCCCGCATGATCTCGCAGCTCAACGAGGCGCTGCCGATCTGCGTGGCGTTCGCCGCCGTGCTGCTGGGATTGGCGTTCCGCTCGGCCTTCGTCTCCTTCGTCAGCCTGCTGCCGGGCCTGTTCCCGGTGGTCGCCTCCGGCGCCATCCTCTGGCTGATGGGCGGTGGTCTGGAGTTCGCCTCGGTGGTGGCCTTGCTCGTCGTCTTCGGGCTTGCGATCGACGCGCTCATTCACTTCTTCAACCGTCTGCGCATCGAGGAGCGGCACGAAAGCCACCCGGAAATCGCCATCCGCCGCGCGCGTGTGCTGGTGGGGCCGGCCATCATTCTAACCACCATCGTCCTGGCCTTCGGGCTCGGCGTGACCGTGTTCTCCGACCTGCCGTCGCTGCGCATGTTCGGCTTCGTGTGCGGGACGACGCTCCTGGCCTCGCTCGTTGCCGATCTGGTGTTCCTGCCAGCCCTCATCATGCTGGTGCGCAAGATCTGGCCCTCCAGCCAGCAGCCCGTGGTGGACGAGATTGCGACTGAACGCCGTCCGGGTGCGTAAAACGCCGCCACATGCTTGTTCCGGCGCATGAGGCCACGTAAGGTCCGCCCCGGGAGCGGATGGCCAGTTAGGAGACAGGCATGGGGGAAAAAGCCATGACGTTCTACCAGTTCGCCAACATGATCAAAGGCTATGCCATCGCCATCGGCGTGGCCGTGGCCATTGGTTATGTGTGGATGTGGTGGCAGCATCGCAGCCGCGAGCACCGCCAGGATCGCGGCGCGCGGGCGCGCAGCATCTACCGCGCCTACCTGCAGTCGGCCCTGCAGCATCCCGAGCTGTCCGAGCCGGTCCTCGGGGGCCCCGCGGACATGGTGCGCTACAATCTGTTCGTCGCGGGCCTGCTAACGGCAGCTGATGAAATCCTGCTCGTGGAACCGAATGCGACCTGGCGCGAGACGCTGCTCCGGCAGATGGCGCCGCACCGCTCGCTGCTGACCAGCCGTGAATTCCAGGAGACGACATACCGGGATTGCACGTCTGAGGTGCGCGCGTTGATCGACCGCTTGGGAACAGGCGGGGCGGGACGCGTCATGACATATCCTGACGGCAGCAGTCGCCTTACCGAGCCGCTGCGACAATCGGGATTGCGTGCAAACACGGGTTGAGAGAACCGCGCGAACGATGTAGACGCTCTGCCAGGGGTGTGTCGCCGAGCGGGTTTACGCAGCAATGCGTGCAACATGACGGGCGGGATTGGCGGGCGGATGGGTGTCCGGCCGGCGTCCTGCAGCGGCGTGTCGACAGGGTCGAGGAATGCCGAAGAAGCTCATCATCGATGACAACGAGATCGAAGTCGAGGACGGCATTACGCTGATACAGGCCTGCGAGCAGGCTGGTGTCGAGATCCCGCGGTTCTGCTACCACGAGCGCCTGTCCATCGCCGGCAACTGCCGCATGTGTCTGATCGAGGTGCAGGGCATGCCCAAGCCCGTCGCCTCCTGCGCCATGGGCGTCAACGATCTGCCGCCGAACAAGGACGGCAGCCCCAAGGTCATCAACACGCGCACGCCGATGGTGAAGAAGGCGCGCGAAGGCGTGATGGAATTCCTGCTCATCAATCATCCGCTGGACTGCCCGATCTGCGACCAGGGCGGCGAGTGCGATCTGCAGGACCAGGCGATGGCCTACGGCGTCGGCGGATCGCGCTACCAGGAGAACAAGCGGGCGGTCGAGGAAAAATACCTCGGGCCGCTCATCAAGACGTTCATGACCCGGTGCATCCAGTGCACGCGCTGCGTCCGTTTCATGACGGAAGTGGCGGGCGTGGAGGAGCTCGGCGCCATCGGCCGCGGCGAGGACATGGAGATCACCACGTACCTGGAGCGTGGCATGATGTCGGAGATGTCCGCCAACGTGACCGACCTGTGTCCCGTCGGAGCGCTGACGCACCGTCCCTGGTCCTACATCTATCGGCCCTGGGAGCTGCGCGAGACCGAGTCGATCGACGTCATGGACGGCATGGGTGCCGCCATCCGCGTCGATACCCGCGGGCGCGAGGTGCTCCGCATCCTGCCGCGCAACAACGATGCAGTGAACGAGGAGTGGATCACCGACAAGACGCGCTTCGTGGCGGATGGCCTGCGCACGCAGCGCCTCGACAGCCCCTACCTGCGCCGCAACGGACGCCTCGAGCCCGTGAGCTGGACTGAGGCGCTGAAAGTCGTTGCCGACAAGCTCAAGGCGACCGACCCCACGCGCGTCGGAGCCATTGCCGGCGATCTGGCGGGTGCGGAGGAAATGTTCGCGCTGAAGGACCTGTTCGACCGCCTCGGCATCGCCCATCTCGATTGCCGCCAGGACGGCGCCAAGCTGGAGCCGCGCCACGGGCGTGCCGGCTACCTCTTCAACACGACCATCGCCGGGCTCGATCAGGCGGATGCCATCCTGTTGATCGGCACCAATCCGCGCCTCGAGGCCCCGGTTCTGAACTCCCGTATCCGCAGGCGCTGGCGCCAGGGCGGATTGGCGGTCGGTGTGATTGGCGAGAAGGCGGATCTGGGCTACGCCACCGAATATCTCGGCGCGGGCCCGCAAACGCTGAAGGACGTGGCCGCGGGCAAGCATCCCTTTGCGGGGGTGCTGCGCGAGGCGAAGCACCCCGTCGTCATCGTCGGATCGGCGGCGGCGGCGCGCGCCGACGGCGCCGGTGTCCTGGCGCTGGCGGCCGGTATCGCCAAGGATGTGTCGCAAGGCAAGGACGGCTGGAACGCCTTCAATGTCCTGCACACCGCGGCCTCGCGGGTTGCCGGTCTCGACCTGGGCTTCGTGCCGGGTCCGAACGGGCTCGACACAGCGGGCATGATCGCGGCGGCCGGCAAGGGCACCCTCGACGTGCTCTGGCTGCTGGGCGCCGATGAGATCGATACGAGCAAGCTCGGCAATGCGTTCGTCATCTATCAGGGCAGCCACGGCGACGCCGGCGCACACCGGGCGGACGTGATCCTGCCAGGCGCGGCTTACACCGAGAAGAGTGCGACCTACGTCAATTTCGAGGGCCGGGCGCAGACCACGGCCAAGGCGGCATTTCCGCCGGGCGAGGCCAAGGAGGATTGGACGATCCTGCGCGCCTTGTCGGGTGCGATGGGGCAGGCATTGCCGTACGACTCGCTGGCGCAGTTGCGCGGAGCCATGTACGTCTCCGCTCCGACGCTGGCACGCATCGATGCGGTCGAGCGCCTGGGTCTCGCCGACATCGAAACGCTTGCCGCGCAACGCGACACGGCCGGAACCGATCCTTTCGCATCGGCGATCAAGGATTTCTATCTGACCAACCCGATCGCCCGGGCCTCGGCGGTCATGGCCGAGATGAGCGCCCTGAAGAAGAGCTTCGAGCAAGGGGCCACCGGAACCCATGGATAGCGCCTGGTCATGGCTTGATATCTGGCAGGGGTACGTGTGGCCGTTGCTGGTCATGGTGCTTTGGAGCGTGCTGCTCCTCACGCTGCTGCTCGTCATCATCGCCTTCCTGCTGCTGCTCGACCGCAAGGTGTGGGCGGCCGTGCAGATGCGGCGTGGCCCCAACGTGGTCGGGCCGTTCGGGCTGCTGCAGTCCTTCGCCGATCTCCTGAAATTCGTGCTCAAGGAGCCGGTGATCCCGGCGGGCTCGGACAAGGGCGTGTTCCTGTTGGCGCCGCTGGTGACGTCCGTGCTGGCGCTGGCGGCCTGGGCCGTGATCCCGGTGTCCGAGAATGCCTGGGGCAAATGGGTGATGTCCGACCTGAACGTCGGCATCCTCTACCTGTTCGCCATTTCCTCGCTCGGCGTCTACGGCGTCATCATGGGCGGCTGGGCCTCGAACTCGAAATACCCGTTCCTGGGTTCACTGCGCTCCGCGGCGCAGATGGTGTCCTACGAGGTCTCCATCGGCTTCGTCATCATCACGGTGCTGCTGTGCGTCGGCTCGCTCAACATGAGCGACATCGTCAACTCCCAGAAAACGGGGCTTGGAACCCGGCTCGGCCTGCCCAACTCCATGCTGGACTGGTACTGGCTGCCACTGCTTCCCATGTTCGTGGTGTTCTTCATTTCGGCGCTGGCCGAAACGAACCGGCCGCCGTTCGATCTGGTAGAAGCGGAATCCGAGCTCGTTGCCGGGTTCATGGTCGAATATTCCTCGACGCCCTACCTGCTGTTCATGCTCGGGGAATACGTCGCCATCGTCACGATGTGCGCGCTGACGACCATTCTGTTCCTCGGCGGCTGGCTGCCGCCGTTCGACGTCGCACCCTTCACCTGGGTGCCTGGGATCTTCTGGTTCCTGGCCAAGGTGGTTCTGGTGTTCTTCATGTTCGCCATGGTGAAGGCGATGGTGCCGCGCTACCGCTACGACCAGCTCATGCGGCTCGGCTGGAAGGTGTTCCTGCCGCTGTCCCTGCTGATGGTCGTGATCGTCGCGGGCGTGCTCCAGTACGGCGGCTTGGTGAAGTAAGGGATTGCTCATGGCAGCAGTTGGTCAGGCCGTCAGGTCACTCTTCCTCACCGAGTTCGTCTCGGCGTTCTTCCTGACGATGCGCTACTTCTTCTCGCCCAAGAAGACGCTGAACTATCCCTTCGAGAAGGGCCCCTTGAGCCCGCGCTTCCGTGGCGAGCATGCGCTGCGCCGCTATCCCAATGGCGAGGAGCGCTGCATCGCGTGCAAGCTGTGCGAGGCCATCTGCCCGGCGCAGGCCATCACCATCGAGGCGGGCCCCCGGCGCAACGACGGCACGCGGCGCACGACGCGCTACGACATCGACATGGTGAAATGCATCTATTGCGGGCTGTGCCAGGAGGCCTGCCCGGTGGATGCCATCGTCGAGGGCCCGAACTTCGAATTCGCGACGGAAACGCGCGAGGAGCTCTACTACGACAAAGAGCGGCTGCTGGCCAACGGCGACCGCTGGGAGCGCGAGATCGCCAAGAACATGGCGCTCGATGCGCCGTATCGCTGAGACGGGACGTGCGATGACGCTGGCGCCGCTGTTCTTCTATCTGTTCTCCGTCATCACGGTGGCGGCTGGATTCATGGTGATCACCGCGCGCAACCCGGTGCATGCGGTGCTGTGGCTGATCCTGGCGTTTTTCAATGCGGCGGGACTGTTCGTGCTGCTCGGCGCGGAATTCCTGGCGATGATCCTGGTTGTCGTCTACGTCGGCGCCGTGGCGGTGCTGTTCCTGTTCGTCGTCATGATGCTGGATGTGGACTTCGCGGCCCTGCGCCAGGGCTTTTTCCGCAATGCGCCGCTCGGCGCGGTGATCGGTATCATCCTGCTCATCGAGCTCATCATGGTGGTGGGCTTCCGCCTCTCGGGCCCGCTGCAGACGAGCGCGGCCGTGGCGCCGATCCCGACCACCGGCTCAGGGATCTCCAACACCGAGGCGCTGGGCCGGCTCCTCTACACGAAGTACGTCGTGTTCTTCCAGGCCGCCGGCCTGATCCTGCTGGTGGCGATGATCGGCGCCATCGTGTTGACGCTGCGCCACAAGGCGGGCGTCAGGCGGCAGTCGATCGCGGCGCAGAATGCACGGACCGCGGCCATGGCGATCGATACGGTGAAGGTGGCTCCTGGCACGTTCACCGTACCGGACAGGCCGCGTTGAGACGGAAAGAACGGGGCAGCGCTCTCTCATGACCATCGGGCTCAGTCATTATCTCACGGTCGGCGCTGTGCTGTTCACGCTCGGCATCTTCGGCATCTTCCTGAACCGCCGCAACGTCATCGTCATCCTGATGTCGATCGAGCTGATGCTGCTGGCGGTGAACATCAACCTGGTCGCGTTCTCCCACTTCCTAGGTGACCTGGTGGGGCAGGTGTTCGCGCTGTTCGTGCTGACGGTTGCCGCGGGCGAGGCGGCCATCGGCTTGGCGATCGTGGTCGTGTACTTCCGCAACCGCGGCTCCATCGCGGTCGAAGACATCAACATGATGAAGGGTTAGAGGGAGCCGATGATTTACCAAGCCATCGTCTTCCTGCCGATCCTGGGCGCGCTCATCGCCGGGTTCTTCGGCCGTTACATCGGGGCGCGACCGGCGGAGCTTCTCACGTCGGGCCTCCTGATCGTCTGTGCGATCCTGTCATGGATCGTGTTCTGGCAGGTCGGCATCGGGCATCAGACTGCGAAGGTCACGCTGCTGCGCTGGGTGACGTCGGGCGACCTCGACGTGTCCTGGTCGATTCGCGTCGATACGCTGACGGCGGTGATGCTGGTGGTCGTAAACACGGTCTCGTCGCTCGTGCACGTCTACTCGATCGGCTACATGCACGAGGATCCGCATCGCCAGCGCTTCTTTGCCTATCTCTCTCTGTTCACGTTCGCCATGCTGATGCTGGTGACGGCGGACAACTTCCTGCAGCTGTTCTTCGGCTGGGAAGGTGTAGGTCTCGCGTCCTACCTGCTGATCGGCTTCTGGTACCAGAAGCCCGAGGCCAATGCGGCCGCCATCAAGGCCTTCATCGTCAACCGCGTGGGTGACTTCGGCTTTGCGCTGGGCATCTTCGGCATCTTCGCGGTGTTCCAGACCATCAGCTTCGACGCCGTGTTCGCGGCGGCACCCGCCATGGCCGGCAAGACCATGACGTTCCTCGGCTACGAGGTCGATATCCTGACCTGCCTGTGCCTGCTGCTGTTCGTCGGCGCCATGGGTAAGTCGGCCCAGTTCCTGCTGCACACATGGTTGCCGGACGCGATGGAAGGCCCGACGCCGGTCTCCGCCCTCATTCATGCCGCCACCATGGTGACGGCCGGCGTGTTCATGGTGGCGCGCCTGTCGCCGCTGTTCGAGTACGCGCCGGTGGCGCTGCAAGTCGTGACGCTGGTCGGGGCGGTGACTGCGTTCTTCGCGGCTACCGTGGGCCTGGTGCAGAACGACATCAAGCGCGTCGTCGCCTATTCCACGTGCTCGCAGCTCGGCTACATGTTCGTCGCTTGCGGTGTTGGCGCCTACACGGCCGGCATCTTCCATCTCTTCACGCACGCCTTCTTCAAGGCGCTGCTGTTCCTGGGCTCGGGCTCGGTGATCCACGCGATGCACCACGAGCAGGACATGCGCAAGATGGGCGGCCTGAAAGACAAGATCGTCATCACCTACGGCATGATGCTGATCGGTACGCTGGCGCTGACGGGCGTGGGCATCCCGCATCTGGCGGGCTTCGCAGGCTTCCACTCCAAGGACGCGGTCATCGAAGCGTCGTACGCCGCGCACACGCCCGGCAACTATGCCTTCTGGCTCCTGGTGATCGCCGCTTTCATGACGGCATTCTATTCCTGGCGGCTGATTTTCATGACCTTCCACGGGCAGACGCGGGCCGATCACGAGACCTACGAGCATGCGCACGAGAGCCCGCCCGTGATGATGGTGCCGCTCTACGTGCTGGCCATCGGCTCGGTGCTGGCGGGCGTGGTGTTCTCGTCGCTCTTCATCGGCGGCGGCTACAAGGAGTTCTGGGGCAAGGCGCTGTTCGAAGGCCCGCACAACCACATCCTGCATGCCATGCACGAGGTGCCGGAGTGGGTGATGTGGGCGCCGTTCGTTGCCATGGCGTCGGGTTTCGGCTTGGCCTGGCTCTACTATATCAAGGCCCCGTGGCTGCCCGACGCAACCGCCAACGCGTTCCGCCCGCTCTACCTGTTCCTGCTCAACAAGTGGTACTTCGACGAGCTCTATGACTGGCTGTTAGTGCGGCCGGCCAAAGCCATCGGCCGTACGTTGTGGAAGCGCGGCGACGGCGCCGTGATCGATGGCATCATTGATGGCACCGCTGACGGCGTCGGCCGCGTGACGCAGCGCGTGGTGCGGCTGCAGTCCGGCTACGTCTACCACTACGCGTTCGCGATGCTGATCGGGCTCGCAGCGATCATTACCTGGTTCATGTTCGGCGGTGGGGTGGTGCGATGAGCCTCGCCGGCGGCAATCTCCTTTCGCTCGTCACCTTCCTGCCGGCGCTGGCAGCGGTCATTATCGCCTTCCAGAACGCGGAGGCGAAGCAGAACATCCGCTGGATCGCGCTCTGGGGCACGCTGATCACGTTCCTCGTGTCGCTGCTGATCTGGTGGAATTTCGACAAGTCGAACCCGGGCTTCCAGTTCATCGAGGACCGCGCCTGGCTCGGGCCCATCAGGTACAAGATGGGCGTCGACGGCATCTCCATGCTGTTCGTGATCCTGACGACGTTCCTGATGCCTCTGTGCATCCTGGCGAGCTGGGACTCGATCGAGGATCGCGTCAAGGAGTACATGATCGCGTTCCTGCTGCTCGAGACGCTGATGATCGGCGTCTTCTGCGCGCTGGATCTCGTGTTGTTCTACCTGTTCTTCGAAGGCGGCCTGATCCCGATGTTCCTGATCATCGGCGTGTGGGGCGGGCCGCGCCGCGTGTACGCGAGCTTCAAGTTCTTCCTCTACACGCTGCTCGGCAGCGTGCTGATGCTGCTCGCCATGATGGCCATGTACTGGCACGCCGGCACGACCGATATCCCGACGCTGATGACGACGTCGTTCCCGGCCAACATGCAGTGGTGGCTGTGGTTCGCGTTCTTCGCCTCGTTCGCGGTGAAGATGCCGATGTGGCCGGTGCATACCTGGCTTCCCGACGCGCACGTGGAGGCGCCGACGGCGGGCTCCGTGGTGCTGGCGGCCATCCTCCTGAAGATGGGCGGCTACGGCTTCCTGCGCTTCTCGGTGCCGATGTTCCCGCTGGCGAGCCAGGAGCTGGCGCCCTTCATCTTCGTGCTGTCGGTGGTGGCGATCGTCTACACGTCGCTGGTGGCGCTGGCGCAGGAGGACTTGAAGAAGCTCATTGCCTATTCGTCTGTGGCGCACATGGGCTACGTGACGATGGGCATCTTCACGTTCACGCAGCAGGGCGTGGACGGCGCCATCTTCCAGATGCTGTCGCACGGCATCGTCTCTGCCGCGCTGTTCTTGTGCGTGGGCGTGGTCTACGACCGCATGCACACGCGCCAGATCGATGCCTACGGCGGCCTCGTCAACCGTATGCCGATCTATGCCTTCTGCTTCATGGTGTTCACCATGGCCAACGTCGGCCTGCCCGGCACGAGCGGGTTCATCGGCGAGTTCCTGACGCTGCTCGGCGCCTTCAAGGTCAACACCTGGGTCGCGTTCATCGCCACGTCGGGCGTCATCCTGTCGGCCGTTTATGCGCTATGGCTCTACCGGCGTGTCGTCTTCGGCGTGCTGGACAAGCCGAGCCTCAAGGGCATCAGCGACATGGGCTGGCGCGAGATCACCGTGATGGCGCCGCTGGTTATCCTGACGATCCTGTTCGGCCTCTATCCCGCACCGGTACTGGATGTGACGGCGGTGTCGGTCAAGAAGCTTGTCGCAGGTTACGAAACCGCCGTGAAGACGGCCAAGCAAGCCGCCGGGCCGCAGCGGTAGGAGCGCAGAACCGATGCCAGATTTCTCGAGCTTCGCGCCGCTCCTGCCCGAGATCGTGGTGGCCGTGTCAGCCATGGCGCTGCTGATGTACGGCGTCTTCCGGCCGGAGACGGAGCGGGAGGCTGCGACCGCGGGCTGGCTGGCGGTGATCGTATTGGGCGTGGTGGCCTTCCTGGTGCTGCGGCAACCGGAAAGCGGGACGTTCTTCGAGAACAGCATCGTCGTCGATGCCTTTGCGCGCTTCATGAAAGTACTGATGCTCGCGGGCGCCGCCGGATCATTGGTGCTGGCCTTCAACGAGTTCCGCGACCAGAAGACGCTGAAGTTCGAGTATCCCGTTCTGGTGCTGCTGGCGACGGCCGGCATGATGATGATGATCTCGGCCAGTGATCTCGTTGCGCTGTATCTCGGTCTCGAGCTGCAGAGCCTTGCGCTGTATGTGGTGGCGGCCTTCCGGCGCGACAGCGTGCGGTCGAGCGAGGCGGGGCTCAAGTATTTCGTCCTGGGCGCGCTGTCCTCTGGCATGTTGCTCTACGGCGCGTCGCTGCTGTACGGGTTCGCGGGCTCGACGAGCTTCTCGGCCATCGCCGCGGCGGCCAACGCACAAGGAGCCGGGCAGAACCTGCTGCTCATCTTCGGCCTCGTGTTCCTGCTGGTCGGCATCGCCTTCAAGGTGTCGGCCGTGCCGTTCCACATGTGGACGCCGGATGTGTATGAGGGCGCGCCGACGCCGGTGACGGCGTTCTTCGCCGTGGCACCCAAGGTGGCGGCCATGGCGCTGCTGATCCGCGTGCTCGTCACCGCCTTCCCGGGCATCAAGCCGCAGTGGCAGCAGATCGTCGTGTTCCTGGCCATTGCCTCGACGCTGCTCGGGGCCTTCGCGGCCATCGGTCAGACCAACATCAAGCGGCTGATGGCGTACTCCTCCATCGCCAACGTCGGCTATGCGCTGATCGGCCTTGCCGCAGGCACGGCGCAGGGGGCCCAGGGCGTGCTGATCTACATGGCGATCTATGTCGTCATGACGCTGGGGGCTTTCGCCTGCATCCTGTCCATGCGGCGCGAGGATGGACCGGTCGAGGACATCTCCTCGCTTGCCGGGCTGGCACAGACCAATCTGCCCATGGCGTTTGCGCTGGCGGTGTTCATGTTTTCGCTTGCGGGCATTCCGCCGCTGGCCGGCTTCTGGGCCAAGTTCTACGTGTTCCTGGCCGCCATCCAGGCCGGGTTCTATGCACTGGCGGTGATCGGCATCGTAGCCAGCGTCGTCGGCGCCTATTACTATCTGCGGATCGTCAAGATCATGTTCTTCGATGATCCCGAGGAGAAGTTCCTCGTCCCGCAGATGAAGGAGAGCGTGCTGATGGCGCTCACGGCTCTGTTCGTGCTCCTCTACGTCGTATGGCCGGCGCCCCTGGTGGACGCAGCCGCGGCGGCAGCCAAATCGCTGTTCTGAGGCTGAATGCCAGACGCTCCAGCAGCAGCCCGCGCGGCTGCAGTCCTTGCTTTCGAGGAGATCGATTCAACCAACAGCGAAGCCGCACGTCTCGCCGCCAAGGGCGAGGCGGGGCCCTTGTGGATTCGCGCCGACATGCAGACGAGCGGGCGCGGCCGCTCCGGCCGGTCGTTCGCATCTCCGCGCGGCAATCTCTACGCCACGCTGTTGTTCGTCCCTGGATGCGAGGCGGCAACGGTGCATCAGCTCTCGCTCGTCACCGGCGTCGCCGTGCACGATGCCATCATCAGCGCCGCCGGGCCGATTGCGGGCCTGCGCTTGAAATGGCCCAATGACGTGCTGGTCGGCAGCGCCAAGATGGTGGGCATCCTGCCCGAGAGCATCGCCGGGATGGGTGACCGTGAGACGCTGGCCATGGTTGGCATCGGCATCAATCTGGTCTCACACCCCGAGCATCTGGGGCGTGAAGCGACGCATCTCGCCGCACACGGGTCGGCGCCCGATGTCACGGCCATGCTGGACGCGGTCGATACGGCCATGGCCCGATGGCTGGCGGTTTGGGATCGCAGTAACGGTTTTGCAAGCGTCCGTGCCGCATGGCTGGAGCGGGCAGGCCCGAAAGGTGAGATGCTGGCGATCAATGCCGGCGAGGGCCGCGTGGAAGGGCGTTTTGCAGGTCTCGATGCCGATGGATCGCTGCTGCTCGAGGATCCAAACGGCGGTATACGCCGTTTTCTGTTCGGCGACGTGACAGTGGTTCCGGATAGGACCGGGGTTTAAGGCGGGTGCATGGCCGAGTTTGATCAGACACGACGCACGTCCTCGCAGCCGCTGGTGTTCGCGGCGCTGGGCGGGCTCGGCGAGATCGGCATGAACTGCTACCTCTACGGCGTCGGGCCGGAGCATGACCGCTGCTGGTTGATGGTCGATCTCGGCATCACGTTTCCCGAGGGAGAGTTCGATCCGGGCGTCGATGTCATCATGCCGGACCTGCGCTTCATCGAAGCGCGCCGGGATGATCTTGCCGGGATCGTGCTGACGCATGCGCATGAGGATCACTTTGGTGCGGTGATCGATCTGTGGCCGCGCCTGCAGGTGCCGATCTATGCGACGCCGTTCACGGCCGCGCTGCTGAAATCCAAGCTCGCCGAGTTCGGCGGCAAGGTGAAGCTGCCGATCCGCGAGATCGAGATGAGTGCGCGCTTCACCGTCGGTCCGTTCGATCTGGAGCTGGTGACGCTGTCGCATTCGATTCCCGAGCCGAACGGTCTTATCATCCGCACGCCGCACGGCGCGGTGTTTCACACCGGCGACTGGAAGCTCGAGCAGAAGCCGGTGTTGGGCCCCAAAGCGGACGAAGCCAAGATCGCCGCGCTGGGCCGCGAGGATGTGCTGGCCCTGGTGTGCGATTCAACGAACGCGTTCCGCGAGGGCAGCTCGCCGTCGGAAAGCGAGATCGCGCAGAACATCACCCGCATCGTCAAGGGAGCGCCGCGCTGTGTCGCGGTGACGACGTTCGCGTCCAACGTCGGGCGCATCAAGGCCGTCGCCGATGCGGCGCGCGCCAGCGGCCGCGAGCTGGTGATCGCCGGGCGGGCGATGCATCGCGTGATCCAGGTGGCGGTCGATACCGGCTACCTGCCCGAGGGCTTCCGCTACTACGACCAGCAGGAATTCCCGCATCTGAAGGCCGACAAGACATTAGTGCTGTTGACGGGCAGCCAGGGCGAGCCGCGGGCGGCGCTGGCGCGCATTGCGGAGAACGAGCATCCGAGCATCTCGCTCGGCAAGGGCGATCTCGTGATCTTCTCCTCGCGCACCATTCCGGGCAATGAGAAGTCCGTGGGTCGCATCCAGAACGCGCTCGCGCGCATGGGCTGCGACATCGTCACGGACAACGAGGCGCTCGTGCACGTGACGGGGCATCCCCGGCGCGAGGAACTCCGGCAGATGTATGCCTGGGTGAAGCCCAAGATCGCCATTCCCATGCACGGCGAGATGCGGCACCTGAAGGAGCATGCGCGGTTGGCACGCGAAGCGGGCGTGCGCCAGGTGCTGACGCCCGTGAACGGCGAGGTGGTGATCCTGGCACCGGGCCAGGCTGCGATTGTCGACGAGGCGCCGGCCGGCCGCATCTTCCGCGACGGCAAACTGCTCATTCCAGCCGAGGAAGGGCCGGTGCGCGAGCGGCGCAAGCTGTCCTTCGTCGGGATGGTGGCCGTGTCGCTGGTGCTCTCGCGCCGGGGCGAGCTTTTGGCCGATCCGAATGTGGTCATTGACGGGGTCCCCGCCGAGACCGCCGGTGGGCGGCCGATGCTGGACGTTGTTTTTGACGCCGTCGACGGCACGATCGACAGCATTCCCCCGCAGCGCCGGCGCGATCCGGAGGTGGTGCGAGAAGCCGTGCGGCGGGCCGTTCGCTCCGCGATCGATGAGCACTGGGGCAAGAAGCCCATTGCCAAGGTCCTGGTCTCGGTGGTGGATGTGAAGTGATCCCCGGCCGCGAGGGCTGGGTTCGGTTCAGCAACCGCCGGAGCTCCGCATGATCGGACGCCTCAATCACGTCGCCATTGCCGTGCGCCAGATGGATGCCGCCGTCGCGGTCTATCGCGACACGCTGGGCGCGACGGTGTCTGAGAAGGTGCCGCAGCCCGAGCACGGCGTATCGACGGTCTTCATCACGCTGCCCAACACCAAGATCGAGCTGCTGGAGCCGCTGGGCGCCAATTCGCCGATCGCGAAATTCCTCGAGCGCAACGCCGACGGCGGCATCCACCACATCTGCTACGAGGTGGACGATATCCTGGCGGCGCGCGATCAGCTCAAGGCCAAAGGCGCACGCGTCCTGGGTGACGGCGAGCCGAAAATCGGCGCGCACGGCAAGCCGGTGCTGTTCCTGCACCCGAAGGATTTCTGCGGCACGCTCGTGGAGCTGGAGCAGGCATGAGCGTCAGCAAAGGTCGCCACCCATGAGCCTCACGCTCGGATTGGCCATCTATTTCATCGTCTGGTGGACGGTGCTGTTCGCCGTGCTGCCGATCGGCCTGCGCACGCAGGAGGAGGAGGGCCACGTCGTTCCCGGCACACCCGAGAGCGCCCCGGCGCGGCCGCGGTTCCTGCTGATCTTCGGCCTGACGACACTCGTATCGTGCGCCGTCTTCGCGTTGATCTACGCCGTGCTGGTCTGGGGGATCATCGACGTCGAGCGCATCTTCGCGCTGGTTCCTGGGTAGGCGAAGCCGTCCGGGCAAAGGTAGGCGAAGCCGTCCGGGCAAAGGTAGGCGAAGCCGTCCGGGCAAAATAAAAGAGCAAGGCCTGCGCCTTGCCCAGAGAAAACTCCGTACCTGCTTCGCCGGCCGCCGCAAGAGTTTGATCTCTTGGCAGTTAGGTCTGCGTTCCGGCCTCTGTCACCGCCGTTCGTCGAGGAACAGGTTCGGCGACAGATCGTCTCCCCAGACTTGGGCAAAACACGGTTTCACTACCGGTTCCCCTTTTGACCGGACAAACATAGCCAACCAAAATTGATCTGTCAGCAAAGAATGCGACAATTCGACAAATGGCATGCCATATTCCACCATTACCTGGCGTGAGATGGCGCCCGCCATTGCCAGCCGAGTGGCGACTGGCTATTAGCGGTGAGCCCGCGAAGGCGCCGATTTCTCGCATCTGTCGGCCCTGATGCACGGCCCTGCGGTTCATTCTCAGGGCAATTCAGCAAAATTGGAAAATGTCTTATGCGCCTGTCCCGCTATTTCCTGCCCTTGATGCGCGAGACGCCGAAGGAAGCCGAGATCGTCTCGCACCAGCTGATGCTGCGGACCGGCATGGTGCGGCAGGCGAGTGCGGGCATTTACTCCTGGCTGCCGCAAGGCTTCCGTGTACTGAAAAAGATCGAGCAGGTGGTGCGCGAGGAGCAGAATCGCTCGGGCGCCATCGAGCTGTTGATGCCGACGATCCAGTCGGCCGACCTGTGGCGGCAGTCCGGCCGCTATGACGATTACGGCAAGGAGATGCTGCGCCTCAAGGATCGTCACGAGCGCGACATGCTCTACGGCCCGACCAATGAGGAGCTGATCACCGAAATCTTCCGCGACAGCGTGAAGAGCTACAAGGATCTGCCGCGCAATCTCTACCATATCCAATGGAAATTCCGCGACGAGGTGCGGCCGCGGTTCGGCGTCATGCGCGGGCGCGAATTCCTGATGAAGGATGCCTATTCCTTCGACCTGACGCCCGAGGCGGCGCGCCAGTCCTACAACCGCATGTTCGTCGCCTATCTGCGCACGTTTGCGCGTCTGGGGCTGAAGGCCATTCCGATGGCTGCCGATACGGGGCCCATCGGCGGGGATCTGTCGCACGAGTTCATCATCCTGGCGGATACCGGCGAGAGCCAGGTTTACTGCCATACGGATCTGGTCGACATGCCCGTGCCGGGCCGTGACACGGACTTCGACGCGGACCTGTCGCCGGTCATCGCCCGCTTCACGTCCGAGTATGCGGCGACCGATGAGAAGCACGACCCGGCGCGCTTCGAGAAGGAAGTGCCGACCGACAAGCGTGTGTCGGCGCGCGGCATCGAGGTCGGCCACATCTTCTTCTTTGGGACCAAGTATTCCGAGCCCATGAACTGCCGGGTGCAGGGACCGGACGGAAAGATGGTGGCGGTGCAGATGGGCTCCTACGGCGTCGGCGTGTCGCGCCTCGTTGGCGCCGTCATCGAGGCGAGCCACGACAAGGACGGCTGCGTGTGGCCGGTGCCCGTGGCGCCGTTTGAACTGGGCCTCATCAATCTGAAAGCCGGTGACAGCGACACTGACGCGGCTTGCGCAAGCCTCTACGAGCGGCTTACGAATGCCGGAATTGACGTCCTTTATGACGACACGGACGAGCGCGCTGGGGCCAAATTCGCGTCAATGGACCTCATCGGCTTGCCCTGGCAGCTGATCGTCGGGCCGAAAGGCTTGAAGAGCGGCGAGGTGGAGGTGAAGGAGCGCAAGGGTGGCGCACGGCAAACGCTGTCTCCCGATGCGGCCGTCACGCAGCTCGTCGATACGATCAGGAGCGCCCGCCAACTCGCCTGAGTGCCGACGCACGCTGTTCGGGAGTGGGGATGCCTGAAGCTGTGAGCACGCGACCGTTCGCGCTTTTCGAATGGATGCTGGCGCGACGCTATCTGCGGGCGCGCCGCAAAGAAGGGTTCATCTCGGTCATCGCCGGGTTTTCCTTCCTCGGCATCATGCTGGGCGTGGCGACGCTCATCATCGTCATGGCGGTGATGAACGGCTTCCGCAACGATCTGTTCGACAAGATCCTCGGGCTCAACGGCCACGTCTGGGTGCAGAAGATCGGCGAGCCGTTCACCGACTACGACCAGGCCGCCAAGCTCATGGGAGCAGTCCCGGGCGTGAAGGTCGCCCTGCCGTTGATCGAAGGGCAGGCGATGGTCTCCTCCAACGTTCAGACGCTTGGCGGCTTCGTGCGCGGCGTGACCGAGGAGGGCATCAAGTCGCTGCCGCTCGTCGCCGACAACGTTCGCTTCGGCACGCTCGACGGTTTCGACGGCCAGGAAGGCATCGCCATCGGCATGCGGCTTGCCAATTCGCTGCGCGTCAATCTTGGCGACGCCGTCACGCTCATTTCGCCGCGGGGGGCATCGACACCCTTCGGCACGGCGCCGCGCATGAAGCGCTACACGGTGCTGGCCATCTTCGAGCTCGGCATGTCGGAATACGACAAGACGATGATGTTCATGCCGCTGGCGGAGGCGCAGCGCTACTTCTCGCGCCCCGGGCAGGTCGATGTCGTCGAGGTCATGGTGGACCGCCCCGACAAGCTCGACGATGTCATGCATCGCATGCGCGAGGCAGCCGGCCCGTCGCTGTACTTGTCCGACTGGCGCAAGCGCAACGAGACCTTCTTCACGGTGCTCGAGGTCGAGCGCAACGTGATGTTCATCATCCTGTCGCTGATCGTGCTGGTGGCGGCGCTGAACATCATCTCCGGCCTGATGATGCTGGTGAAGGACAAGGGACGCGACATCGCCATCCTGCGCACCATGGGGGCGACCAAGGGCGCCATCATGCGCGTGTTCCTGATCACGGGGGCCTCGATCGGCATCGTCGGCACCATCGCGGGGCTGATCCTGGGCATCGTCTTCTGCTCGCGGATCGACCAGATGCGTCTGCTGCTGCAGCGCCTCACGGGTACGACGATTATGGACCCGACCGTCTACTACCTGACGCGGCTGCCAGCCGACATCGACGTGCGGGAAACCACGTCCATCGTCCTCATGGCGCTGGTGCTGTCCGTGCTGGCGACGCTCTATCCGTCCTGGCGGGCCTCGCGGCTCGATCCTGTCGAAGCCCTGCGCTACGAGTGAGGGCCAACGTGCAGGACAGAACCTCCACCGTGACGCCGGCCCTGCTGCTCGAGAACCTGCAGCGCACCTATCGGCAGGGCAATCGCTCGATCCCGGTGCTGAAGGGAGCATCCGCGACGCTCTATCCAGGTGAGGCTGTCGCGCTCGTCGGGCCGTCGGGCGCGGGCAAGTCGACGTTTCTGCATATCGCTGGCTTGCTCGAGAGCGCCGACAGCGGCCGCGTGGTCGTCAACGGACGCGACTGCACGAAGATGAACGATGCGGAGCGCACGCGCGTCCGCCGTGCCGAGATGGGCTTCGTCTACCAGTTCCACCAGCTGCTCCCGGAGTTCTCTGCCCTGGAGAATGTCGTCATCCCACAGCTCATTCGTGGTCGCAGCAAGCGCGAGGCGCAAGTGCGGGCACGCGATCTGCTCGCGGCCATGGGCCTCGGCGAGCGGGTCGAGCATCGCCCGGCGGAGCTGTCGGGCGGCGAGCAGCAGCGCACGGCCATCGCCCGCGCGCTCGCCAATGCACCGCGCTTGTTGTTCGCGGACGAGCCGACGGGCAATCTCGACCCGTACACGTCCGAGCACGTGTTCAACGAGCTGATCGCCATGATCGAGCACACGGGCGTGGCGGCGCTGATCGCTACGCACAACCTCGATCTCGCGCGCCGCATGCATCGCGTGTTGCGCATGGACGGCGGCATGCTGGTCGAGGTCGACCCGGCGACGGTGGTCGGCTGATTGACACTTCAGCGTCGCGGCGCGTTGCCGGAGAGGGCGCGCAGAACCGCTTTGCCGCGCGGCGAGAGGCGATAGCCGATCTCGAGGCTTTCGGTCAGACCGAGCGCTTTCAGCTTCCGCACATCGGTTTTGAAGGCAAGAGTGGGACGCCCGAGACGAGCTGCGAGATCGGCGGCGCGCGTCTCGGGCCGATCGCGGACGAGGGCGAGCACGTCTGCCGTCCACGGGCCGCGTGGACTGGCGCGATCGAGCCGCTTCAATTTGTCGATGACGGCGCTTATGTCCTCCGTGGCCGGCTTGGTCTCGCGCAGAGCGATGCGGGGATCGGGCCCGGCAAGATGCAGCTTGACGCGGTAGATCGAGCCGTCCCCGATGTCGCGCAAGCTGGCGCGCACGGCTTCGGGCGACACAAATCCGGCGAGCTTGGCTTCGCGGGAGGAAATGGCTTCCGCTGCAACACGGTCGACGGCGTCGATCCGGACCAGGCCGATACCGGTATGGAGCACCGTTCCAGGCTTCACGCGCGGCTGGCGCCAGCAGCGGAAGGCCAGGGTTATGCCTCCATCGCGAATTCCGTATAGGGTGTCACGCTTGAAAAGCATGTGCCGAGATTACGATCAAGCGGGCGAGATCAACAACTTGTCCACGGCGGGCTGATCGGGGCGGCTGACGGGCCGGCATTTGGGCTAAGCTGGTCCCATGAACGCTCCGATTCGTACGCCCGACCCAAAAGCCGTCACGCCGCAGCCCATGGCGCCGAAGTTCGTGCACCTCAAGGTGCACTCGGCCTACTCGCTGCTGGAAGGCGCCTTGCCGATCGGCAGAATCGGCAAGATCGCCGAAGCCAACGGCATGCCGGCGGTGGGGCTCAGCGACACCAACAACCTGTTCGGTGCGCTCGAGTTCTCGGACAAGATTGCGAGCGCTGGTATGCAACCCATCGTCGGATGCACGCTGCAGATCGATTTCGGCGACCGCACTGCGCCCAATCCGCTGCTGCGGGCGGGTACTAACGAGCCCGTGTCGAAGCCGGCCGGCGCCATCGCCCTGATCGCAGCGAACGAGACCGGATTCCAGAACCTGATGAAGCTGGCGTCCCGGGCCTTCTTCGATCCGCAGGACACCGAAGGGCCGCATCTCAAGGTCGCGCGGCTGGAAGCGCATGCCGAAGGTCTCATCGCGCTGACCGGCGGACCCGATGGTCCCATCGACCGGGCGCTGCGCGATGATCAGAAGGAGCTGGCGCTCGAGCGGCTGGCGGTGCTGGAGAAGATCTTCGGCGACCGGCTGTATGTGGAAATTCAGCGCCACGGCCTGCAGCACGAGATCGAGACCGAGCCGAAGCTGCTCGAGCTTGCCTACGCGCGGGCTCTGCCGATCGTTGCCACCAACGAGGTGTATTTCGCCAGCGCCGACGACTATGAGGCGCACGATGCGCTGTTGTGCATCGCCGAGGGCAGCTATGTCGTCGAGGACAACCGGCGGCGGCTGTCGCGCGAGCACTTCTTCAAGACGGCCGAGCAGATGGCCGAGCTGTTCGCGGATCTACCCGAGGCGCTTGAAAACACCATCGAGATCGCCAAGCGGTGCGCCTACCGGCCGCAAGGGCGCAAGCCGATCCTGCCGCGCTTCGTTGCCACGGTGGAAGGCGCCAGCGAGGAGGATCAGCTCGCCGCGGAGGCCGTGGAGTTGCGGCGGCAGGCGGAAGATGGGCTGAAGGTGCGCCTGGAGCACAATCCACTGGCGCCGGGCTTCACGCGTGAGGACTACGACAAGCGCCTGGCCTACGAGGTGGACGTCATCGCCAAGATGAAGTTCCCGGGCTACTTCCTGATCGTGGCCGACTTCATCCAGTGGTCGAAGGCGAACGGCATTCCCGTGGGGCCGGGCCGTGGCTCGGGTGCGGGCTCGCTGGTCGCCTGGTCGCTCACCATCACCGATCTCGATCCCTTGCGGTTCGGGCTGCTGTTCGAGCGCTTCCTCAATCCCGAGCGCGTGTCGATGCCGGACTTCGACATCGACTTCTGCCAGGACCGCCGCGACGAGGTGATCCGCTACGTGCAGAAGAAGTACGGCGAGGATCGCGTCGCGCAGATCATCACGCACGGCAAGCTGCAGGCGCGCGCCGTGCTGCGCGACGTAGGCCGCGTGCTGCAGATGCCGTATGGCCAGGTCGACAAGCTGTGCAAGCTGGTGCCGAACAATCCGGCCAATCCGGTGACGCTGAGCGAGGCCATCGAAGGCGAGCCGCGGCTGCAGGAGGAGCGCGATCGCGAGCCGATGGTGGCGCGGCTGCTGGAGATTTCCAACAAGCTCGAAGGGCTCTACCGCCATGCGTCGACGCACGCGGCCGGCATGGTGATCGGCGACCGGCCGCTCGACGAGCTGGTGCCGCTCTATCGCGACCCCAAATCCAACTTCCCGATTACGCAATACAACTGGAAGCTGGTCGAGGCGGCCGGCCTTGTGAAGTTCGACTTCCTCGGCCTCAAGACGCTGACGGTGCTGCAGAAGGCGCTGGAGCTGATCAAGCGCGGACGCGGCGTCGAGATCGACCTTCTGGCGCTGCCGCTCGACGACAAGAAGAGCTACGAGCTGCTGGCCAAGGCCGATACGGCGGGCGTGTTCCAGCTCGAAGGCACGGGCATGCGCGAAAGCCTGAAGCGGCTGAAGCCCGACCGCTTCGAGGACATCATCGCCATGGTCGCGCTGTACCGGCCGGGCCCGATGGACAACATCCCGACCTACATCAATCGCAAGCACGGCGAGGAGCCGACCGAGTATCCGCATCCGATGCTCGAGCCGATCCTGAAGGAGACCCACGGCGTCATCATCTACCAGGAGCAGGTGATGCAGATCGCCCAGGTGCTCGCCGGCTACTCGCTCGGCGAAGCCGACCTGCTCCGGCGCGCCATGGGCAAGAAGGACAAGGCCGAGATGGCCAAGCAGCAGGCGCGCTTCGTCGAAGGGGCCATGAAGAACGGCGTGAAAAAGCCGGATGCCGTCTACATCTTCGAGCTGGTCGACAAGTTCGCGGGCTACGGCTTCAACAAGTCGCACGCGGCCGCCTACGCCGTCGTCAGCTACCACACGGCCTATCTGAAGGCCAACTTCCGCGAGGAGTTCTTCGCCGCGTCGATGACGCTCGACATGGCCAACACCGACAAGCTCGCCATGTTTGCGTCGGAGGCGCGCAAGAGCGGCATCGAGGTGAAACCGCCGTGCGTCAATGCGTCGGATGTGGAATTTCTGTCGGAGCCGCCGAAGGCGGGCGCCGAGCGTGGCGCCATCCGCTATGCGCTGGCGGCGCTCAAGAACATCGGTGCCGGCGCGGTGGCGACGATCATCGAGGCGCGCACGGCGGGCGGGGCCTATAAGGACCTGTCGGACTTCGCGCGGCGCATGAACATCAAGGCGCTGAACAAGCGGGCGCTGGAAACACTGGCGATGTCGGGCGCGTTCGAGGGCCTGGAGATCAACCGCGCGCTCGTGCACGGCAACGTCGAGAACATGATGGCGCTGGCGCAGCGCCTGGAGTCCGATGCGGCGGCAGGGACGTCCGACTTGTTCGGCGGCTCGGAGCCCGCGCGTATGGACATCCGGCCGGTGAAAATGTGGACGCCCATGGAGCGCCTGCAGCACGAATTCTCGGCCGTCGGCTTCTTCCTCTCAGGCCATCCGCTCGATTCCTACGAGACGATCCTGCCCAAGCTCGGCGTGCAGCGGTATGCAGACTTCGAGACGAAGGCCGGTTTGTCGGTGACGGCGGGACGCCTCGCGGCGATCGTCGTGTCCTCCCGCGAGCGGCGCTCGCAAAAGGGCAACAAGTTCGCCTTCACGGCCTTCTCCGATGCGTCGGGACAGTTTGAGGCGGTGATCTTCTCCGACACGCTGGCGCGCTCGCGCGAGCTGCTGGAGCCGGGCACGCCGGTGCTGATCTCGGTGGAAGCCGAACGCGACGGCGAAACCGTCAAGATGCGCGTGCAGGGCGTCGAGCGCCTGGAGACGGCGGCGGCAACAGTGCAGCGCGGCCTCAAGGTCGTGCTCGACAGCCGCATGGTGCAAAGCAGCTCCGCCCTGGGCGAGCTCAAGAAGCTTTTGAAGCTCGGCGGCAAAGGGCAGATCAAGTTCGTCCTTCCCTTGGGCGAGGGCGATGTGGAGTTCGACCTGCCGGGCCGCTACGAAACAGGCCCGATGCAGATCGGCGAGCTGTCCACGGTGCCTGGCGTGCTGGAGGTCGTAGAGATCTAGAGATGCGCCGCTCCCACGCGGGAGAGCGGCGCCCATCGCATTACTTCTCCTGCCGCTTCTTGGCCCACTCAGTGTACTTCTTCGCCTTCTCGTGGGTCTCCTTGTAGTACTTGGCATACTCGTCGCCGGTCATGACCTTGAGCGCGAGCCCGGCTTCGTCGAGACGCTTGACGTGGTCGGGATCGTCCATGGCCTTGCGGAAGGTCTCCTCCAGTTTTGCGAGGACGGGCTTGGGCAAGCTCTTCGGCGCCGCGATGCCGCGCGTCGAGCTGGAGACCACCGTCGGGATGCCGAGCTCCTTTGTCGTCGGCACGTCCGCCAGATACTTGGACCGCTCGGGGTCCATCACGGCAAGGGCGCGAACCTGCCCGCCTTTCACCTGCTTGACGATGGAGCCGACGTTGTCGAAGGACACGTCGATGTTGCCGCCGAGCGTCTCCTTCATCTGCGTGGCGCCGCCGTCCAGATGCACGATGCGGAAGGTCGCGCCGGGCACGGCTTCCTCGACCATGAGGATGGCGAGGTGATCATCCGACAGGATGCCGGTCGTGGCTGCGCGGATGGTGCCGGGCGCCTTCTTGGCGGCATCGATCAGGTCCTGGAAGGTCTTGTAGGGGCTGTTGTCGGCGACCCAGACCACGCCGGGATCAAGCACCTGATTGATGATCGGCGTGAAGTCGTCGATGGTGAAGATCGCCTTGCGCTCGGGATCGAGAATGACCGTGTTGAGTGCGGGCAGATTGATGAAGCCGATGTAGTAGCCGTCCGGCTTCTGCCGCGACAGCTCCGTCCAGCCGACCTGGCCGCCGGCGCCGCCCTTGTTGAGCACGACGATGGATTGTCCGATTGCCTTCTCCGCGATGGAGGCGACGACACGCGCGGCCACGTCCGTGCTGCCGCCCGGCGGGAACGCGACCATCAGTTGCACGGGCTTGGTCGGGTAGGTCTGGGCGCCGGCGGATGAGGCCATCAGCGCGATCATCGCTGCTGCTGTTGCAGTGAGCAGTCGTCTCATTGGTGCGCATCTCCCTAGTTTGTTTTCTCGTTCAATCGGCACTCGCCTCACGAACTTCCTTCGGAGCGAGCCTCATCGCGGATACGGCCAGGATGACGACGCAGAACGCCAGCAGCCCGGCAGAGATCGGCCGCGTGAAGAAGATGCTGAAATCGCCGGCCGACATTTCGAGCGACGTTCTCAGCGATTTTTCCAGCATGGGTCCGAGGATCAAGCCCAGGACGGCGGGCGCGAGCGGGAAGTCGAGCTTGCGCAGGAGGTAGCCGATGACGCCGAAGCCGAGCATGACCCAGACATCGAAGACGCTCTGATTGATGCTGTAGGCGCCCAGGATGCAGAACAGCAGCGTGCCGATGGCTATGTAGTGGAACGGCACCTCGAGGATCTTCGCCCACAAGCCGACCAGCGGCAGGTTGAGGACGAGGAGGATGACGTTGCCGACGAAGAAGCTGGCGATGACCGCCCAGACGAGATCGGGGCGCTCCTGGAAAAGGAAGGGGCCGGGCGTAAGGCCGTTGATGATGAAGGCGCCCATCAGCACGGCGATTGTGGGCGAGCTCGGAATGCCGAGCGTCAGCAGCGGCACCATCGCGGCATTGGCGTAGGCGTTGTTGGCGGTCTCGGGCGCGGCGACGCCTTCGATGGCGCCGTGGCCGAAGCGCTCGGGCGTATCGGAAATGCGCTTCTCCAGGATGTAGGCCATGAACGTCGGGATGATCGCGCCGATGCCCGGGATCAAGCCGAGGAAGAAGCCGATCCCGGTGCCGCGCCAGATGGCGCCGAAGGAGCGGCGCCATTCCTCGCGGCTCGGCAGCAGGCCGGTGAGCTTGGTCTTGATGAGCTGGCCGAGCGGCGCCTCGGCCGTGGCCAGGATCTCGCCGATGCCGAACAGGCCCATGACGACGGGGATGAAGCCGATGCCGTCGTAGAGTTGCGGCATGCCGAAGGTGAACCGGGGCGCGCCGCGCACCGGGTCGATGCCGATCAACGCCAGGAGCAGGCCGCAGATCGTCATCAGGATGCCGGCGATCAGCGACCGGCCCGAGAGGCTGGTGACGAGGCACAGGCCGACGAGCATCAGCGCGAAGAACTCGGGCGGGCCAAAGCTCAACGCCAAGCGCGACAACGGCGCGGCGATGCCGACCAGCGCGACGGCCGCAACCATGCCGCCGATGAACGACCCGATGGCGGCGATGCCGAGGGCGGTGCCGGCGCGACCCTGTTTGGCCATCTGGTGTCCGTCGAGGCAGGTGACGACAGAGGCCGCCTCGCCCGGCACATTGATCAGCACCGACGTGATGGTGCCGCCGTACATGGCGCCGTAGTAGATCGCCGACAGCATGATGATGGCGCCGGTCGGATCGAGCTGGAACGTCAAGGGGATGAGGATGGCCGTTCCGGCCGACGGACCAAGCCCCGGCAAGACCCCGATCAATGTCCCGAGAATGCAGCCGATGAGGGCAAAGGTCAGGTTGGCGGGGGTTAGAGCCGATGCAAAGCCGGCCGCGAGGAACTGCAGGGTTTCCATGGGCGCGGCCTCAGATCCCGAAGGCGCCGATGGGCAGGGGGACTTTCAACCAGTGGTAGAAAACGTGGAACACGCCGAAACTGGCCAGGGCCGAGAAAATACCGATGACCAGAGGGTTGCGTGCCCCCCAAATCGGCAGCAGCGCGGCGCAGAAGATGAAGGCAACGAGACGGAACCCGAGCCAATCCAAGGTCAGGGCGGCAAAGGCCAGACCGGCGACGACGGCGAGCATCTGTATGAGCGGCCCGCGCGTCGGGAGGATCAGCGGCTCGGAAAACGCCGCTTGCCCGGATCGTGAGACCTGCACGACCAGGACGGCCGAAAGCAGCATGCCGAGGAGGGCGAGCCAGAGGGGAAAAAAGCCGGGGCCGGGACCCAAGGCATCCTTCAGCGGCAGGGACCAGGCCTCTGCGAGGACGACGCCGAAAATGATGAAAAAGGCGATGCCTGCGACTTGCCAGCCGCGCTTCATGCCATTCCCTCCCGAGACGGTTTTTCGGTCTTGTTATCGTTTCAAGAACGCTAACATGGGCTCGGAAGGCGCGGCAACACGGCTTTCCCGGCCGATTGCGGCTTGTCAAGCGCGGCCGGCCCGTCTACAAGCCAGCCCATCTCACACGCGGACACTCGCGCGGCTGGGTCCCTTCGGGATTCCGGCATCGCACCGGTGGAGCGGCCTCATTAAGAGCTGTTCCTCTCGTCCGCGGCGGACACAACCGGTATAGGAAAACGCACGCATGCTGCCTCAATTCAACATGCGCCAGCTGCTGGAAGCTGGCGTGCACTTCGGTCACCAGGCCCACCGCTGGAACCCCAAGATGGCGTCGTACATTTACGGCGCGCGCAACAACATCCATATCCTCGACCTCGCGCAGACGGTGCCGCTGCTGCACCAGGCTCTGGTGCAGGTGTCGGAAGTCGTGGCCAAGGGCGGCCGCGTGCTGTTCGTCGGCACGAAGCGGCAGGCCTCGGAGGCAGTCGCCGACTCGGCCAAGCGCTCCGCGCAATACTTCATCAATCACCGCTGGCTCGGCGGCACCCTGACCAACTGGAAGACCATCTCCCAGTCGATCCGGCGCCTGCGCCAGCTCGACGAGATCCTTGCCGGCGAAGGCCAGGGCCGCACTAAAAAAGAGCTGCTGAATATCCAGCGCGAGCGCGACAAGCTCAATCAGGCGCTGGGTGGCATCAAGGACATGGGCGGCCTGCCCAACCTCTTGTTCGTGATCGACACGAACAAGGAGGACATCGCCATCAAGGAAGCGCAAAAGCTCAAAATTCCGATCGTTGCCATCATCGATACGAATTGCGATCCGGACGGCATCGACTATCCGGTTCCGGGTAACGACGATGCCGGTCGCGCTATCACGCTGTACTGCGATCTGATCGCGCGCGCCGCCATCGACGGCATCGAGCGCGGACAGGGCGCATCCGGCGTCGATATCGGCGCACAGACGGTCCCGCCGTCGGAGCAACTCCCCGAGGAGGAGGCCGCACCCGCGTTCAAGGGCATCGACGCGCCGCGCGGCGAGGCCGACGACCTCAAGCGTATCTCCGGCATCACCGGCAAGCTGGAGCAGACACTGAACGACCTCGGCCTGTTCCACTTCTGGCAGCTCGCCGACGTCGATGCCGCCGGTGTGGAGGCCCTGGACAAGGTCCTCAATACGCGCGGCCGCATTGCTCGCGACGACTGGGTCGGACAGGCAAAGAAGCTTACGGAAGAGGCGGCGGCCTGAGGGCCGGCCACTTCCGGCACATCCGAGACTGACATGACGGGAGCCACGCAAGCGGCTCCCGTCCATTCATTGGGCATTGAACACTCAAAGGCACCCCATGACCACGATCACCGCATCAATGGTGAAGGAGCTGCGCGACAAGACTGGCGCCGGCATGATGGACTGCAAGGCCGCCCTGGTTGAGACCAACGGCAATATCGAGGAAGCCGTCGACTGGCTGCGCAAGAAGGGCCTGTCGAAGGCCGCCAAGAAAGCGGACCGCGTTGCCGCCGACGGTTTGATCGGCGTCATGGCGTCGGGCAAGAGCGGCGCCGTCGTCGAGGTCAACGCCGAGACCGATTTCGTCGCTCGCAACGAGACGTTCCAGGACATGGTGCGCCAGATCACGTCGCTCGCCGCAGGCGCCGGCGGGGATCTGCAGAAGCTGCTTGCCATGCCCTATCCCGGCAAGAAGATCTCGGTTGCCGAGCAGGTGCAGGAGATGATCGCCACCATCGGCGAGAACATGAGCGTGCGCCGCACGGCGAGCGTCAGCGTGGCGGACGGTGCGGTGGCGAGCTACGTGCACAACCGTGTTGCCGATGGCGTTGGCCGCATTGGTGTTCTCGTCGCGCTCGAGTCGAAGGCAGCGGCGGACAAGCTTGCCGACATCGGCCGCCAGATCGCCCTGCACGTGGCGGCGGCACAGCCCCAGGCCGTCAGCGTGGAACAGCTCGACAAGGCGCTGATCGAACGTGAGAAGGCCGTGTATCTCGACCAGGCGCAGGCCTCCGGCAAGCCGGCGGACATCGTGGAGAAGATGGTCGAAGGCCGGCTGCGCAAGGAGTTCTTCGGTCAGGTCGTGCTGCTGCAGCAGGTCTTCATGGGCCCCGGCGGCGACGGCAAGATCACGGTCGAGCAGTACCTCAAGGCCGAGGAGAAGACGGCCGGCGCGCCGATCAAGGTCGCAAGCTTCGTGCGCTACGCTCTGGGCGAGGGCATCGAGAAGAAGGAAACCGACTTCGCGGCGGAGGTTGCAGCCTTGACCAACACGGATAAAAAGTAAGGGTAGGGCTGTACACGACAATCTCGCCAGGGAGCTGCCACATGACCTCGGGCAAATCAGGCTTGCGCTACAAGCGGCTCCTTCTGAAGCTCTCTGGCGAAGCGCTGATGGGCAAGCAGCCCTACGGCATCGACATGAGCGTCTGCACCCGTCTTGCGAACGACATCAAGGAGGTCGTCGCGGCGGGCGTGCAACTCGGTGTCGTGGTCGGCGGCGGCAACATCTTCCGCGGCCTCGCGGCAGCCGCCAAGGGCATGGACCGGGCGACGGCCGACTACATGGGCATGCTCGGCACCGTCATGAATGCCCTGGCATTCCAGAACGCGCTGGAGCAGGCACGGGTCGAGACGCGGGTGCTGTCGGCGATCTCCATGCCGACCGTGTGCGAGGCCTATGTGCGGCCCAAGGCCCTGCACCATCTGGAGGCCGGCCGTGTCGTCATTTTCGCGGCCGGGACCGGCAACCCTTATTTCACGACCGATACCACGGCGGCGCTGCGTGCTGTGGAAATGGACTGTGACGCGCTGGCCAAGGCCACCCAGGTGGACGGCGTCTATTCGGCTGATCCCAAGAAGGATGCGACCGCCGTCCGCTACGACCGGTTGACCTATAGCGAGGTGCTGGCGCGCAACCTCAAAGTCATGGATGGGGCGGCCATCGCGCTTGCCCGGGATAATGAACTTCCGGTAATTGTGTTTTCGATTGAAGAACCGGGTAATGTTCTCAAGGTCCTCAAGGGCGAGGCGCGCATGAGCCTGATCGAGGGTGCCGGCTGAACGGGTACGTTGGCCGATGACTGCGACCGAGGACTGTGTGCCAAGGATCCGGGAGGTTTGTGATGGCAGCCGCAACTTTTGACATCCGCGAGCTCGATCGGCGCATGCGTGGCGTGATCGATTCGCTGAAACGGGAATTCTCGGGGCTGAGGACCGGCCGTGCGTCGGCGAGCCTGCTCGAGCCTGTGACGGTGACCGTCTACGGCGCCAAGATGCCGCTCAACCAGGTGGCGACGGTAAGCGTGCCGGATGCGCGCACCATTTCGGTGCAGGTCTGGGACAAGAGCCAGGTCGGTGCCGTCGACAAGGCGATCCGCGAGGCCAATCTCGGTCTCAACCCCATCGTCGACGGTTCCCTGCTGCGCCTGCCGATCCCGGCGCTCAATGCGGAGCGGCGCCAGGAACTGGCCAAGATCGCGCACAAGTATGCCGAGCATGCGCGCGTGGGCGTGCGCAACGTGCGCCGCGATGGCATGGAGCTGCTCAAGAAGCTCGACAAGGACGGGCAGATGAGCCAGGACGATCATCACAAGAATTCGTCCAAGGTGCAGGAACTGACCGACAAACTGATTAAAGAAGTCGATCACATGCTCGAGGCCAAGGAGGCAGAGATCAAGCAGGTCTGACCTGCTGCGGGCGGGCGGCTCCTGGCAAACCGCAACCCTCCGACGTTCGACCGCCAGCGCAACGCCATCCGGGTGCCAAAGAACGCACGTGACCGAGATCAAGCAACAGTCGTCCTTCGACGGCGCGGGGAGGGTGGTCCCGCGGCACGTCGCTATCATCATGGACGGCAACGGGCGCTGGGCGCAGAAGCGCAGCCTGCCGCGCGCTGCAGGACATCGCATGGGCGTGGAGGCCGTGCGGCGCACCGTGCGGGCCGCCATCGAGCTTGGCGTCGGCTACTTGACGATCTTCAGCTTCTCCTCGGAGAACTGGTCGCGGCCAGCGTCCGAGATCGACGATCTCATGGGGCTGATCAAGCGCTTCATCCGGCGCGATCTGGCGGATCTGCACAAGCACGGTGTGCGCATCAAGGTCATCGGCGAGTCGGCCAACCTCGATGGCGAGCTGCGAGCCATGATCAGCGAAGCGCAAGAGATGACGCGCAACAACACGGCTCTGAACCTGATCATCGCCTTCAACTACGGCGCCCGTGCCGAGATTGCCAAGGCTGCGCAGCGGCTCGCCAGACGCGCGGTGATGGGTGAGCTGCACGCCGATGACATTGCACCGGAGCACCTGGAGGCGGAGCTCGATACCGCCGGTGTGCCCGATCCCGATTTGCTGATCCGAACCAGCGGCGAGCTGCGCCTGTCCAACTTCCTGTTGTGGCAGTGCGCCTACACGGAACTCGTTTTCCTCGACGTGTTCTGGCCGGACTTTCAACGAGAGCATCTTGAGCATGCGATCGGGGAGTACAGGGCCCGAGACCGCCGTTTCGGCGGGCTCACGGCGCGTTCGTCCACCTGAGCACGGCGCAGTCCTGCGGCACGGAGAGGTTTGCTTGGAGCCACAACGAACAACGCCAGCATCGCGGGAACTCGTGCCGCGCATCGTCTCGGGTGTGATCCTGGCCATTGCCGCGACGGCGCTGACCTGGGCCGGCGTGTGGCCGTTCGCTCTGTTCGTCCTGGCTGTTGCGCTGCTCGTCGTGTGGGAGTGGGGCGGCATCGTCCGCAAGGCCGGGGCGGATACGATTTTTGTGGTGAGCGCGCTGGCCGTGACGGCGGCTGTGTTGCTGACAGCCTGCGGCACGCCCGGCCTCGGACTGATTACCGTCATCGTCGGGGCGATCCTTGCCTCGCTGCTCGGCTTCGGTGAGCGCGGTCATCTGTCGTCTCTTGGCGTGCTCTATGCCGGGCTTGCATCGATCGCGCTCATCTGGCTCCGGGCGGACGGGCTGTGGGGCTTCGTGGCGGTGATGTTCATCCTCATCGTCGTGTGGGCGACGGACACGGCGGCCTATGCCGCCGGGCGCACGGTGGGCGGCCCGCGCATGGCGCCGCGCCTCTCGCCGAACAAGACCTGGTCGGGCCTTCTCGGTGGGGTGGCCGCTGCCGCCGTCATCGGCGCGGTGATGGCCTATTTCGTGGAAGGCGCTTATCCAAGCCGCATGGCCGTTACGGCCGCCGTTCTGGCGCTCGTGGCACAGGCGGGCGACATAACCGAGTCTGCTCTCAAACGTGAGCATGACGTGAAGAACGCGAGCGAGCTCATTCCCGGTCACGGCGGCTTCATGGACCGGGTCGACGGCTTGATTTTTGCGGCCGTCCTCGCGGCGCTTTTCGGGGTCATCATCAACGTGCATGATCCCGCACGCGCGCTCCTCATTTGGCATTGACCGGCGATGAGCATCAGCAGCGCCAATCTGGGACCGATCCGGCATCAGCCGAGGACGGACGGCGTGCGCGGCGCCGCCGGTGGCGTGCGGCGGATTTCGGTGCTCGGCGCCACGGGGTCGGTCGGGACCAACACGCTCGACCTGATCGGACGTCACCGCGATGGCTTTGCCGTCGAGGCGCTGACCGCGCAATCGAACGTGGCCGCGCTTGCGGATCTTGCGCTTCAGCATCGCGCCAAGCTGGCGGTGATCGGCGACGAGACACGCCACGACGAGCTCAAGACGCGCCTGTCCGGCAGCGGCATTGAGACGGCGGCCGGCGTCACGGCGCTCGTCGAGGCGGCAGCGCGGCCGGTCGATTGCGTCATGGCGGCAATCGTCGGGGCTGCCGGATTGAAGCCGACGTTTGCCGCCGCACGGCAAGGGACGCGCGTTGCGCTTGCCAACAAGGAATGCCTGGTGTCGGCGGGCGATGTCTTCATGCGCACCGTCGCCGAATGCGGCACGGAGCTGCTGCCGGTGGACAGTGAGCACTCCGCAGCCTTTCAGACCGTCGCCGGGGCCGATCCCGCCTCCATCGAGCGCATCGTTCTGACCGCGTCGGGTGGGCCGTTTCGCACCTGGACCAAAAATGCGCTGGCCCAGGCGACGCCGGAAGAGGCGCTGCGGCACCCGAACTGGTCCATGGGGCCGAAGATCACCATCGACTCGGCGACCCTCATGAACAAGGGCCTCGAGCTGATCGAGGCGTTTCATCTCTTCCCCGTCAAGGCAGCGCAGCTCGGCGTCGTCGTGCATCCGCAGTCGATCGTGCATTGTCTGGTGGAGTTCACGGACGGATCGGTGCTGGCACAACTCGCCAATCCCGATATGCGCACGCCGATCGCCCTGAGCCTCGCCTGGCCGCGGCGCATGCAGGCGCCGACGCAACGGCTCGATCTCGTCAAGCTCGGCACTCTGACGTTCGAGGAGCCCGACCCGGTGCGGTTCCCGGCGCTGCGGCTCGCCCGCGAGGTCCTCGATCTGGGCGGCACCGCCGGAGCAATTCTCAATGCAGCCAATGAGGTTGCCGTTGATGGGTTTGTCGCCCGGCGCATCGGGTTCCTTGAGATCGCCGCACTTGTGGAAGACGTGCTCGGCCAAGCCGAGCGGGCAGGTCTCGTCCGCGATGCTGCAGATCTGACCGATGTTCTCGCCGCCGACGAGGCGGCCCGCGTCATGGCACGCGAGTTGCTCGGTCAGCACACGACGAAATGAGCAGTTCTTTCCGGTCCGGGGATGTTAACATCAGCCCGGATCACTCTGGCACGCGCAGCCGTATTTGGAGCTCAGGGCTCGGACAATGATGATCTGGAATTTTCTCTCTGTTCTCGTACCGTTCCTGTTTGTGCTGACCGTGGTCGTGTTCATCCACGAGCTTGGCCACTTCCTCGTCGCCCGCTGGTGCGGCGTGACCGTGCAGGCCTTCTCGATTGGTTTCGGCCGCGAGATCTGGGGCTTCTATGATCGCCATGGAACCCGCTGGCGCCTGGCGTGGATTCCACTCGGTGGCTACGTGAAATTCGTCGACGACGAAAACGGGGCCAGTGTGCCATCCCAGGAAGCGCTGGAACGCTTGACGCCGGAAGAGCGCGAGGGCGCGTTCCAGAACAAGACACTGGCGCAGCGTGCGGCTGTCGTGGCCGCGGGACCGATTGCTAACTTCCTGCTGGCCATAGCTCTTTTCGCCGGCATCTTTACCTTCGTCGGCGTTTCCGTGACGGCGCCGCGGGTGGACGAGCTGATCCCCGGAGGCGCCGCCGAGCAGGGCGGTTTCAAGGCTGGTGACCTGATCCTCGCCATCGACGGCAAACCCATCGAGAGCTTCAATGAGATGCAGCGCATCGTTGGCGAGAGCGCCGATCGGGAGCTGTCCTTCCTCGTCAATCGCGGCGGAGCCCAGATTACGCTCAAGGCTACGCCCGGGCGCCGTGAGATGGCTGATCGCTTCGGCAACAAGTTGCGGCTCGGTGTGATCGGCGTGAAGCGCACGACCCAGCCCGAGGATTGGGAATACAAGCACTACGGACCGCTCGAGGCGATCTGGATGGGGGTGAAGGAAACAAACTTCATCATCGGCAAGACGCTGTCCTATGTGCGCGATGTGATTCTCGGGCGGGAGGCTGCCGATCAGCTGGGCGGGCCGATCCGCATCGCCGAGGTGTCTGGGCAGGTGGCGAGCGCCGGTTTCATCCCGCTCTTGAACCTGACGGCGATCCTTTCCGTCAGCATCGGGCTCATCAACCTGTTCCCGGTCCCGCTTCTGGACGGTGGTCACCTGATGTTCTACGCGCTGGAGGCGATCCGCAGAAAGCCGTTGAGCGCGCGCGCGCAGGAGATCGGGTTCCGAGTCGGTTTGACGCTGGTGCTTATGCTCATGATGTACGCGACTTTCAATGACTTACCCATTGTTCGTCGCTGGATCGGTTTAGGCTGAATCTTGGCCACTGAAGCAATATTGCCACTTCCCCGCGGAGGCCGGAATCGATAGAAACGTTTACCTTTCTGGAAGGTGCGCAAACCGCTCTGGACGGCGATTCGCGTGGCTTCTGCTGGGACGGAATACAACGCTGGCCTGATGCCGACAGGTGTTTGCGTAATGGGGGAATCGGCAAACCGGAAGGCGAACCGCAAGAATGCCTCTCTTTCGGATGCGTAGGACTGGGGGATTGGGGTGGGCTGTCCTGGTTGCCCTGCTGATGCAGGCACCGGCAGTCGTTGTTGGGGTATCCATTCCAACCGCAGCCCAGGCTCAAGATGCACGAATTCGCGATATCCGCGTGGTCGGCAATCGGCGCGTCGAGCCCGAGACCGTGCGGTCATATCTGCGTCTGTCGGTCGGCGACGCCTATGACGCCGGCAAGGTCGATCAGTCGTTGCGCGCCCTGTTCCAGACGGGGTTGTTCGCCGATGTGAAGATCGATCGTGAAGGCTCGTCGCTGGTCGTGACCGTGGTCGAGAACCCGGTGATCAACCAGATCGCCTTCGAAGGAAATTACGAGGTCGAGAAGAAGACGCTGGAGAGCGAGGTTCAGCTCAAGCCGCGCGCGGTCTACACGCGCGCCAAGGTGCAGGCTGACGTGCAGCGCATTCTCGACGTCTATCGCCGCCAGGGCCGCTTTGCCGCCACCGTCGAGCCCAAGATCATCGAGCTCGAGCAGAGCCGCGTGAACCTCGTCTTCGAGATCAACGAGGGCGGGGCGACGAAGGTCAAGAGCATCCAGTTCGTTGGGAACCGGGCGTTCTCGGACTCGCAGCTGCGCGACATCATCACGACATCGCAGCAGGGCTGGTTCGATTTCATCAAAGGCACCGCATTCTATGACCCCGATCGCGTCAATCTCGATCGCGAGCTGCTGCGCCAGTACTACCTCAAGAACGGCTATGCTGACGCACGTGTCGTCTCGGGCACGGCAGATCTCGATCGCGACGGCTCCGGCTTCTTCCTGACCTTCGTCGTCGAGGAAGGCGACATCTATAACTTCGGCGATGTGCGCATCGAATCCGCGCTGCCGGGCGTGAAGCCTGAAGCGTTGATGTCGGAGGTGCTGACCAAGAGCGGCACGGTCTACAACGCCGCCGATATCGACAAGACCGTGGAGCGGTTGACGCTGCTCATTTCCGAGCAGGGATACGCCTTTGCCCGCGTGCGCCCGAAAGCGGACCGCGACCCGGCCAACCGCCTGATGACCCTGACTTACGTCATCGACGAAGGCCCGCGCGTCTACATCGAGCGCATCAACGTTGTCGGCAACACGCGCACCAAGGATCACGTCATCCGCCGCGAATTCCGCCTGGCGGAAGGCGATGCCTTCAATCCGCTGCTGGTGGATCGCGCCAAGAAACGCCTACAGGGCCTCGGCTTCTTCAAGGCCGTGGAGATCAAGCGCCGTCCGGGTTCTTCACCTGACCGCATCATCCTCGATGTGGAGCTGACCGAGCAGCCGACGGGCGAAATCTCCTTCGGTGTCGGCTACTCGACGGCGGAAGGCGTGATCGGCGACATCACGTTCACAGAGCGCAACCTGATGGGCAACGGCCAGTTCCTGCGCCTGAAGGTCGGCGGCTCGTTCGAGCGCACGCAGATCGACCTGTCGTTCACGGAGCCGCGCTTCCTCGACCGCAACCTGTCCGCTGGCTTCGACCTGTTCCACAAGGACATCTACAACAGCGACTACCAGCTCTATAACAGCCGCCGGACGGGTGGCACGCTGCGCCTCGGCTTCCCGCTATCGGAAGAGCTGTGGATCACGAACTACTACACGATCTCGCGCGACGAGATTTACGACATCGACAAGAACTATGACCCGGCGAACGGTGACAGCCGCGTGGCCTCGCGGGCGATCATCGAGGCGGAGGGCATCGCGTACACGTCGCTGGTCGGCACCTCGATCACCTTCGACAAGCGCAACCATCCGCGCAACCCGACAAAAGGGTACTACTTGCAGGCCAGCACTGACTTTGCAGGTGTTGGCGGAGATGTGCAGTACGCGCGCTTCATGGGCGAGGCCCGCGGCTACTATCCAATCACGGAGAAGATCACCTTTGTCGGCCGCTTGATGGGTGGCCACATCATGGGCTGGGGTGGTGACGATGTGCGCCTCCTCGACATGTTCTACCGCGGTGGTGAGACGATCCGTGGCTTCGAGCGCGCCGGTTTCGGTCCGCGCGACCTGGCGACGGACAGTGCACTCGGTGGTACGACATTTTGGGCTGCCACCGCCGAAGTCCGTTTCCCGCTGCCCTTTGTACCGGATGACCTTGGTATGAGCGGTGCGTTCTTCGTCGACGCCGGCTCGCTGTTCGGCACGAACGATACGACGAAGGCTTTGGCCACGCAGTGCGGTGTTCCTGCCGGCGCGGGCCAACCGCCGAACGTCTGCCTGGCGGATGACGCGTCGATCCGCGTCTCGGCCGGTACCAGCTTGCTCTGGAACTCCCCGCTCGGACCGCTGCGCGCCGACTTCGGCTGGGCGATCATGAAGGAGACCTACGACAAGGAGCAGCTCTTCCGGTTCGGTGCCAGCACGAAGTTCTAGACCCGCTGGTAGCCTAGATAGAGCTGCGACAGTTTAAGCACCCGGCCTTGCGCCGGGTGTTTCGCTTGTTATTGCTCCGGGCCGCCGCCGGGGGCATGGTGCCGGGGCTGACCGCACACGACGAAGAGGTTTCAATGCAGCATCCGGGGTTCTATGACCGGGCCGGGCCGTTCCCGTTGGGAGCCGTGGCTGAGAAGGTCGGAGCGGAGCTGATATCGCCGGCAGACGCCAGCCGGTCGATCACCGATGTGCGCCCTCTCGGCGAGGCCGGACCTGGTCATCTGGCGTTCGTCGACAACCGGAAGTACCTGCCCCAACTCGCCGAGACCAAGGCCGAGGCGATCATCGTCGCACCTGCGTTCGCATCCCGCCTGCCAGCGGGAGCAGCGGGCCTCGTCCTGACGGCACCCTACCGCGGATTTGCGCTGGCCCTGCAGCTCTTCTACCCCGAGGCGATGACGCCGCGTGCGGCCATGTTTGCGGCCTCGGAAGCCCCTGGAAACGTTCACCCTTCCGCTGTCGTGGAGGAGGGGGCGATCATCGAGCCGGGCGCTGTGGTTGGTAAGGAAGCGCAGATCGGGCGCGGCGCGACCATCGCTGCCGGCGCCGTCATCGGCTATCGCGTAAGCATCGGACGCAACAGCTATATCGGCCCCGGCGCCAGCGTGATCCATGCCCTGGTCGGGGACCGGGTGCTGATCCATGCCGGCGTGCGCATCGGCCAGGACGGCTTCGGATTTGCCATGGGGGCGGGCGGCCATATCAAGGTTCCGCAGATCGGCCGGGTCATCATTCAGGATGACGTGGAGATTGGCGCCAATACAACCATCGATCGAGGAGCCCTTAAGGATACTATTATCGGTGAAGGCTCCAAAATTGATAATCTGGTCCAGATCGGGCACAACGTGGTGCTCGGCCGGGGCTGCGTGATTGTTGGGCAGACCGGCATCTCGGGCTCTGTGGAGCTTGGCGATTTTGTTGTCATGGGCGGCCAGTCGGGTGCCGTAGGGCACGTCAAGATCGGCGCGGGTGTGCAAATAGCTGGCGGGTCGCACGTCAAGAACGACGTCCCTCCGGGTATGCGCATGGGCGGTACGCCCGCACGTCCCTTCCGCGAGTGGGCCCGCGAGATTGCTGCGATCCGCCGGCTGGCGCATAAGGAGCCGTCCGGCTCGGGTCGTGAGGATTAGGAGAAGGATCCCTCGCGTATTTCTACGTGCGGGACAGGTGAGGTCGACGAGGCATGCAGGAGAAGCACGAAGGCAAGGCGCGGGCTGAGCTCCCGTCGGCGGACATCGGCAAGGTGATGAAGCTGTTGCCGCACCGCTATCCGTTTTTGCTCGTCGATCGCATCAGGGACATGGATCGTGACGAAAGCTGCGTCGGGATCAAGAACGTCACGATCAACGAGCCGTTCTTCCAGGGACATTTTCCCGGCTTCCCGGTCATGCCGGGCGTACTCATCATCGAAGGTCTGGCACAGACGGCGGGAGCGCTGTGTGTCCACAACCTGAATGAAGACTACAAACCCCAGCTCGTGTATTTCATGGGCATCGACCGCGCGAAGTTCCGCAAACCCGTGCTGCCCGGTGACCAGCTTGAGTACCACGTGCGCAAGGTCAGAAGCCGCGGCAGGGCTTGGCGGTTCTACGGCGAGGCGAAGGTCAACGGCCAGATCGTGGCCGAGGCCGAGGTAAGCGCCATGATCGTGGACCCCGAGAATGTCAAAATGTGAGATCCATCCGACAGCCATCGTCGAGGACGGAGCCAAGCTCGGCGACACTGTCAGGATCGGTCCCTACTCTGTCGTCGGCAAGGATGTGTCGCTTGGCGACGGCTGCGAGCTCGTCAGCCATGTGGTGGTGGCCGGGCGCACGACCATCGGGCCGCGGACCAGGCTCTTCCCCTTCGCCTCGATCGGGCATCAGCCGCAGGACCTGAAGTATGCGGGCGAGCCCTCGACGCTGAGCATCGGCGCCGACTGCATCATCCGCGAAGGCGTCACCATGAACCCCGGCACCACCGGCGGCGGCATGGCGACGACGGTCGGCAACAAGTGCGCCTTCCTCGCCAACAGCCACGTCGGCCATGATTGCCACGTCGGCGATAACGTCATCCTGTCCAACAACGTCATGCTGGCCGGCCACGTGTCGGTCGGCAATTTTGCGATCATCGGCGGCGGCGCGGCGGTCATCCAGTTCGCGCGCGTCGGGGCGCACGCGTTCGTCGGTGGCATGTCGGGCCTGGAGAACGATTTGATCCCCTACGGCATGGCGCTCGGCAATCGCGCCTACCTGTCCGGGCTCAATATCATCGGCCTGCAGCGGCGCGGCTTCTCGCGCGACCAGATTCACAGCCTGCGCCGCGCCTACCGCCTCCTGTTCGCCGACGAGGGGACGCTGATGGAGCGGGTCGACGACGTGGCGACCGAGTTCAACGAGCACCCGATCCTGCAGGAGATCGTCGCCTTCATCCGCGCCGGCGGCAAGCGCTCACTGTGCACACCGCGCGACGGCCACGATGCCTGAAGCCGTGGAGGCTGGACGACGGCCTCTGGGTATTCTCTCGGGCTCGGGAATGCTGCCGCTCGAGATCGCGGCGGCGGCGCGTGCGTCCGGTCGGCCGGTGCACATCGTCGGCATCGAGGATTTCGCGCCTGAGGCCATCTCGGCCTATCCGCATGAGCGCGTGAACCTCGGCCAGGTCGGGCGCATGATCCGCAGCTTCCGCAATGCCGGATGCCAGGACATGGTGATCGCAGGCGCGCTGCGCCGGCCGAATTTGTGGAAAGTCAAAATCGATTCCGGGTTCTTCCGCAGCATCGGCACGGTGTTGCGGCTGACGCGTGGTGGCGACGACAGCGTGCTGCGCCGCATCGTGCGCTTCTTCGAGCTGCAGGGCTTCTCGGTGCGCGGCGTGCCCGAGGTGGCGCCGCATCTGCTGGCGCCGGCCGGCGTGCTCGGCAAGGTGCAGCCGGCCGCTGCGCATCGCGCGGCGATCGCCCGTGCCTCGGCCTTCATCCGGGCGCTCGGCGATTTCGATGTCGGGCAGGGCGCTGTGGTGAGCGAGGCCGGCATCATCGCCGTCGAGGGCGTGCGCGGCACCGACGGCATGCTGGAGGATGTGGCGGAACACGGGAAGGCACTGGTCGCTGCGAACCCGGCCGTGCTCGTGAAGCTGGCGAAGCCCGGACAGGAGATGCGCATCGATCTGCCCGTCATCGGGCCGGAGACCATCGAGCGCGCCCACAAGGCCGGCCTCGCCGGCATTGCCATTGGTGCAGGGCAATCGCTGCTGCTCCAGCGTGATGCGATGCTCTGCCTAGCCGACGAAGCGGGCTTGTTCGTGGTGGGACTGGATGATGTGCCCGGCGCGGCACCCGACAGCAAGGAAACGAAAATGCCAGGCCCATTGCGGCTCGTGGGCCGCAGGGCGCCGACGCCGTCAGATCGCGTCGATATCGCACTCGGCCGGCGCCTCATGGACATCCTCGTCGCACACGAGGCCGGTCATGCCGCCGTCATCGCCGGCGAACATGTTCTGGCTGTCAATGGCGCGTTGCCGGTGCCGGCAATGCTGCGTCGCATCGGCGGAGGCAGCCATTGGGGACGCACGGCGTTCCGCAAGCAGATCGGGGTGTTGGCCGTGCGCACGCCAGCGGTGATCCTGGGCGAAAGCCGCACCGAGGATGAAGAGGACCCGATAGATTTCGGCTGGATTGCCGATGCGGGGCTCGCCGGCGTCGTCTGCACCGGGGGTGAAATCCCGGCCGATCTCGAGCTGCCGGTCGCCGCGCAGGCCAATGCGCGAAAACTGTTCCTGATGATGCCGGCACAGAGCAATGTACCGGAGGCATGACCGCGTGACATGCGCTTGGCGGGCTTCCGCCGACTCTTGCCAATTCTTGGCGTCACACCGGCGTCATGCTCATGCATGCTCCGCATCAAGGCCGGGGCCCAGATGCCATTTCACTAATACTGAGTCCGCGGCACTGCATCTGGAGCCCGACCTTCGTCGGGATGACGTAAACGTTGAGGGGGGCGCGGCGCCCGGCTTCGTGGGTTGGACGGAATGAGGGGAGAGACTTGTCCTTCGCGCGATCTCGACCTGTTCCTGGTCGCCGGTGAGCATTCGGGCGATGCGCTGGGCGCGCGGCTGATGGCGGCTCTCGAGCGGCGCTGCGGCGCGCGCGTGCATTTCAACGGCGTCGGCGGACCGCTGATGGAGCAGAAGGGGTTGCGCTCGCTGTTTCCGATGAGCGATGTCGCGGTCATGGGTCCGGTCGCCATCGTGCTGGCGCTGCGGCGCCTGACAGCGCGCGTGCATCAGACCGTGGACGCCGCCGTGGCCGCCAACCCCGATGCCGTCGTCATCATCGACAGCCCGGAGTTCACGCATCGCGTGGCGAGCCGCATCCGCAAGAAGCGGCCCGATCTCCCGATCGTCGATTACGTCAGCCCGAGCGTGTGGGCCTGGCGGCCGGGGCGTGCCAAGACCATGCGTGCCTATGTCGATCACATCATGGCGCTGTTGCCGTTCGAGCCGGCGGCGCATCGTGATCTCGGCGGTCCGCGTTGCACCTACGTGGGGCATCCGCTGATCGAGCGCATCACCGATTTCCAGAGCATCGATCCCGCACCTCTGGCCGCGCGCCTGCGCCTGTCGCCGCACCGGCCGGTGCTGGTGGTGCTCCCCGGCAGCCGCAGATCCGAGGTCGGGCTGCTGATGGATCCGTTCGGCGGTGCCATGGAGGTTCTGCTCAAGCAGGACCGGCTGCCGCAGGTCATCGTTCCCGTCGTGCCGTCCGTGCGGCATCTGGTGGAGGAGAAGCTGAAGCGCTGGCCGCTCATTCCGCACATCGTCGAGGGCGAGGCTGACAGATTGCGCGCGTTCAAGCTCGCCACGGCGGCCCTGACGGCTTCGGGCACCGTCACGCTCGAGCTGGCGCTGGCGGGCACGCCCATGGTGGTGGCCTATAAGGTCGAGCGGCTCGCGGCTCCCTTCCTGCGGCGTCTGATCACCGCCTCGTCGATCGTACTGCCCAATCTGGTGCTGGGTGAGAACGTGTTTCCCGAATTGATCCAGGAAGATTGCACGCCGCAAAACCTGGCTGCTGCGGTTGCCAAGGTGATGCGTGATGGTCCGGCACGCCGCGCGCAGCTTGACGCGCTAGCGCGCCTCCCTGCTGCCTTCACATTGCCGGCCGAAAGTGCCAGCGAGGCGGCCGCCGAAATCGTTCTGGCGCACGCAAGAAAAACGCCGGCACCCTAGACCGGTACCGGCGTAGAACGACCCAACGGTGTCGTGGACCAGCGCTACCCGCGGCGATCCAGTGGCACGAACTGGCGCTCGGTCGGCCCGATGTAGAGCTGACGCGGACGGCCGATCTTCTGCTCGGGATCCTCGATCATTTCCTTCCACTGCGCGATCCAGCCGACCGTGCGCGACACGGCGAACAGCGGCGTGAACATGGCCGTGGGGAAGCCCAACGCGCGCAGCACGATGCCGGAGTAGAAGTCGACGTTCGGATACAGCTTCTTCTCGACGAAGTAGTCGTCCTGCAGTGCGATGCGCTCGAGCTCCATGGCGACCTTCAAGAGGGGCTCGTCCTTGACGCCGAGCAGGTCGAGGACCTCGTGGCAGGTCTGCTGCATGACCTTGGCGCGCGGGTCGTAGTTCTTGTAGACCCGATGGCCGAAGCCCATCAGGCGCACGCCCTCGCTCTTGTCCTTCACGCGCTTGATGAAGTCCGGGATGTGATCGACCGAGCCGATCTCCTCCAGCATCTTGAGTGCGGCCTCGTTGGCGCCGCCGTGTGCCGGGCCCCAGAGGCAGGCGATGCCGGCGGCGATACACGCGAACGGATTGGCACCTGACGAGCCGGCGAGGCGCACGGTCGATGTTGACGCGTTCTGCTCGTGATCGGCGTGCAGGATCATGATGCGATCGAGCGCGCGGGCGAGAACGGGGTTGACGACGTAGGGCTCGCAGGGAACCGCGAAGCACATCTGCAGGAAGTTGGAAGCGTAGTCGAGGTCGTTGCGCGGATAAATGAAGGGCTGACCGACATGATACTTGTAGGCCATGGCCGCGATGGTCGGCATCTTCGCGATCATGCGATGGCTGGCGACCATGCGGTGCACGGGATCATGAATGTCGGTGGAGTCGTGATAGAAGGCGGACAAGGCGCCGACCACACCGCACATGACGGCCATCGGGTGCGCGTCGCGGCGAAACCCGGTGTAGAAGCGCGTCATCTGTTCATGCACCATGGTGTGGTGCGTGATGGTGTGGCGGAACTTCTCGGACTCGGCCTTGTTCGGCAGCTCGCCGTTCAGCAGCAGATGGCAGACCTCGATGAAGTTCGACTGCTCGGCGAGCTGGTCGATCGGATAGCCGCGATAGAGCAGGATGCCCTCGTCACCGTCAATGTAGGTGATCTTGGAGGAGCAGTTGGCCGTCGAGGTGAAGCCCGGATCGTAGGTGAAACAGCCGGTATCACGATACAGGCGTCCGACATCCACCACGTCAGGTCCGATGGTTCCCGAGCGCACCGGCATCTGCGTTTGCTTGTTGTTGACAAGCAGCGTCGCCGTCCTGCTGCCATCGGGCTTTTTGGTTGATCCGTCTTGTGCGTTCATTTGAGTTCGTTCCTTCGATCAGCAACCCCTTGGGTTGCAGCCTTCCCTAGCGCGCCGAACCTCGCTGCACCGCACCTAAATAAGTATACCTCCTCAGCCGCAACGGCAATCGGCCGAAGGGCCAAGATCACCGGTTTGTGGCTGATTGGGATAAAGGTTCATTGCGCCTGGTCTCTGAGGCGGGCGATGGCCTCGTCCGGCCCAAGTGCGTGCATGACATCGAACACCGGCGGGGATACGGAGCGCCCGGTCAGAGCTGCCCGCAGAGGTTGCGCGACCTTGCCGAGCTTGATGCCGGTTTCCTCGGCGAATTTGCGCACCTCGGCCTCGATGGGCTGGGCCTCGAAGGGTGCAACGGACTGCAGGCGCGGGATAAGCAACCCGATCTGCTTACGGGCCTCGGCGTCGAGCACCTTGCCCGCCTTCTCGTCCATGACAATGGGCCGGCTGACAAACAGGAACGAGGCCTGGTCGAGCAGCTCCAGCAGGGTTTTGGCGCGCTCCTTGAGGCCGGGCAGGGCGAGGGCGAGCCGCTCCCAGCCGCCGGCCTCCAGTTGGGCCTTGAGCTCGGGGCCGGTTTCGATCACGTCCAGCAGCCCCCGGAGGTGCTTCAGCAGCTCGGAGTCAGGGGTCGTGCGGATGTAATGCCCGTTGAGGTCGGCGAGCTTGGCGAAATCGAAGCGGCCGGGGGACTTGCCCACGTCGGTGATATCGAACCATTGCACGGCCTGCTCGGTGGAGAAGATCTCGTCGTTGCCGTGGCTCCAGCCCAGCCGCGCCAGATAGTTGCGCAGTGCCGCCGGCAGGTAGCCCATGGCCCGGTACTCTTCCACGCCTTGCGCACCGTGGCGCTTCGACAGCTTGGCGCCGTCGGGTCCGTGCACGAGGGGGATGTGGGCGAAGGCCGGCGCGGTCCAGCCGCAGGCGTTGTAGACCTGCATCTGCCGGGCGGCGTTGGTGAGGTGGTCGACGCCGCGGATGACGTTGGTCACCCCCATGTCGTGGTCGTCCACGACGACGGCGAAGTTATAGGTCGGTGCGCCGTCGGAGCGCAGGATGATCATGTCGTCGAGGTCCTCGTTGCGGAACACGACGCGGCCCTGCACCTGATCCTCGATGACGGTTTCGCCCTCGCGCGCCGCGCGCAGGCGGATCGCCGGCTTCACGTTGGGACGCGCCTCCGAAGGATCGCGGTCGCGCCAGGGGCTGACGATGGTCAGCGGGCGCTTTTCGGCCTCGGCTCTGGCGCGCATCTCGGCCAATTCCTCCGGGCTCAAATAGCAGTGATAGGCGCGGCCGGACGCCAGCAGCCCCTGGGCCACCTCCTGGTGGCGGGCGACGCGGGAGAACTGCGAAATGGGCTCGCCGTCCCAGTCGAGCTCCAGCCATTTCAAGCCTTCGATGATGGCCGCCACGTGCTCGGGCTTGGACCGCTCGCGATCCGTATCCTCGATGCGCAGCAGGAACTTGCCACCGGTGTGGTGCGAATAGAGCCAGTTGAACAAGGCTGTACGGGCGCCGCCGATGTGCAGCAGTCCGGTCGGCGACGGCGCAAAGCGCGTGACGACCTTGGGCTTGGTCATGATGATCTTCGCATATGCTAGAGCGCGATCGTTTCGCATGGAAACACTTGAGCTTCCATGCGAAACGTGAATCGCACTCTAAGTTGATGAAATAGAGCAGGATTCACGTTTCGGCCGATGCGCTTCGTAAAAGGCGAATGATTCCATCCGAAACGATCCTGCTCTAGGGTTGCGTGTTGGCGCCCATGTAGCACACCCGGCGGCGGGCAGGTAGACCGGGACAGGGCGCGGCGGGAGGCGGCTGCGTGCGGGGGCTCGCAAGACAACTCGTTGCGGCTTTGGAGGCCGAGCAGGACCGCTGGTCCGTCTGGCTGCCCGTGCTGTTTGGTGCGGGCGTAGCGGTCTACTTCGCGCTGCCCGTGGAACCGCCGCTGATCTGGGCCTTGGCGCCCTTGCTGGCAGTTGCGGCCTTGCGCGTGCTCTGGCGCAACGGCTCCATCGCCATGCTGGCCGGTGGAGCCATCGCGGCCGTCGCCCTTGGCTTCGCGGCTGCGAAGCTGCGCACGGATTGGCTGGCGGCGCCTGTCATCGCCGGGCAGACGGGGCGTGTCGAGGTGCGCGGCTGGGTGGAGCTGGTGGAACCCAGGGCTGCCAGCGGCCGCCGCGTGACCCTCGTCGTGTCCGACATCGCCGGGCAGCCACCCGAGGAGCGGCCCTATCGCGTCCGCTTGCGCATGGGCGATACGACGCCACCGTTGCAGCCGGGCGACGCGATCCGTGTGCGCGCTATCCTTTCGGGGCCAGCCGGGCCTGCATTACCGGGCGGCTACGACTTCGCGCGCTCGGCCTGGTATCAGGCGCTGGGCGGCGTCGGCTATGCGCTGGCACCCGCGACCGTTGATTCGGATGCGGGCATTGCGCCGCTGACGATCCGCATGCGCGCTGCGATCGAGCGCGTACGCCAGGTAATCGGCGCGCGCATCCGTGCGGCGCTGCCGGGTGAGTCCGGCGCCATCGCCGATGCGCTCATCACCGGCCAGCGCGGCGGGATCACCGACGCGACCAACGATGCCTATCGCGATGCTGGCCTGATCCACATCCTGTCGATCTCGGGCCTGCACATGGTGATCATGGCGGGTGCGGTGTTCCTGAGCGTACGGTTTCTCCTGGTTCTCGTGCCAGGCTTGGTTCTGTCGTTTCCCGTCAAGAAGTGGGCGGCCGCCGCCGCGACGCTTGCCGCGCTGGCCTATCTGACGATCTCGGGCGCCTCGTTCCCGACGGTGCGCTCGTGGATCATGATCTCGATCATGTTCATGGCCGTCATGCTGGACCGGCCGGCCGTGGCACTGCGCAACGTTGCGCTGGCGGCGCTGGTCATCCTCATCGTCTTTCCCGAAAGCCTGGTGGACGTGAGCTTCCAGATGTCGTTCGCGGCCGTCGTGGCGCTGGTGTCGGCCTACGAGATCGTGCGCGAGCGCAACCGCAACGAGCCCGGCGAGCGCCGCGGGCGAGTGCTGACGATCGCGCTGTTCTTCGGCGGCATCGTGCTGACGACTGTCATCGCGAGCCTGGCAGTGGCGCCGTTCGCGGCCTATCACTTCCATAAGAGTCAGCAGTATGCGGTGCTGGCCAATCTCATCGCCATTCCGATCTGCAACTTCATCGTCATGCCGGCGGCGCTGGCGACGCTGGTGGCGATGCCGCTCGGCCTGGAGTGGGGGCCGCTCAAGGTCATGGGTCTCGGCATCGAGGCGATGACGTGGTGCGCCTATGCCGTGGCGGCACTGCCGGGCGCTGTCGGTGCCGTACCGGCGATGCGCGAGGCGGCGTTCGTGCTGATGCTGATGGGCGGATTGTGGCTGACGCTTTGGCGCACGCGCTGGCGCCTCCTGGGATTGCTGCCGATCGCATTGGGTCTGGCCGTCGCGCCGCTGCGCGAGGCGCCGGACCTGCTGATCGGGCGCGACGGCACACTGGTCGCCGTGCGTCAGGGCGCGCAAGGACTATCGGCGATGGCGGGCAAGGGCGGGATGTTCGAACTCGGGCGCTGGCTGGAGCATGACGGGGACAAGCGCAGCCCCGAGACGGCCGCGGCGGCACAGGGTTTCCGCTGCGATGCGGCGGGCTGCGTTGCCGAGGCGGGACGGCGGCTCGTGGCCGTGACGCGGCATCCGGCGGCCTGGCGGGATGATTGCGAGAAGGCAGCAATTGTCATCGTCGCTTTGCCCGGACCGCTGGCGTGCACCGAGGGCGCCCTCGTCATCGGCCGCGACCGCCTGGCGCGGCTCGGCGCGCACGCGATCTATTTCAGCGGCGAGACGATCCGAATCGAGACAGCCGCAGACCGGCGCGGCAATCGTCCGTGGGCCGTGGCAAAAACAGCAGCGACGCGAAATCTCCGAAGCGGCGGCGCCATTCTCGCAAGCGAGAGTGATTGAGTCTCGGCGATGGCAGGTGGACTTCTACCGCGTGGCGATGAGTGTTGCTGTCATAGGAGGGTCTGAATCCGCTCGCGGTCTAGAGCAGGATATCGTGCTTGGTTTCGATCGGCTTGAGGCCGGTTTCCTCGCCGAGCATCGTTCGCATCTCGATCTCGATGCGCCGCGCAATGGACGAGATGGGAACATCATTGGCGCCGCCCTCGAACGGGTTGGAGGAATTCTCACCGACCTTTTCCAGCGAGACGAAAAGCCAACCGACAAGCACGCTGAAGGGAACATTCAGCCACACCGTCCAACGTTCGGCGCCGGCCGGTTTGCCTAAGTCTTGGGCGTAGGGAAAGAGGCTGAACGGCGTGATGGCGACGAAGATCATCACTAGGAAGACGGCGATCGAATAGTAGTTGCGCGCGTACGGATAGCTCTTCATGCGCTTCAACTGCCCCTGCAACCGCGCGAGGTCGTCGAGCGCGCCCACCAGCACCAGAAGGATGAACTCGCTGAAGAGCGCCTTCTTGTACAGGTCTCTCACGGCATCGTATTGCAAATGCAGAAGCAGCGCTTCCTTGTCGCCGCGATGGGCGAGGACTTTCTGATAATCCGCATCCGATAAATACGCCTTCAGCTCGTCCTTAAGGTTGGATCGGCTTTCCGGCGTCGGAACACTGGCCATGTATCTGGCGTTGCCGGTTTCGAAGGCATTTTCCCAGACCTTTCGCTCGCGCAGGAAGAAGCGCAGCGCCGTCAACCAGGCGAAATGCCGGTAGAATATGTCTTTCAGCGCCGGTGCGGATTGCACGGGATCGAGCGCGCCAAGCGTCGTCGTGAGCTTGTTGGCCAGGTTGAAGCTCGCCGTGGTGACCTGCCCTGCGGTCGACAGCGCCTCGCTGGTGCGCGCGTAGCATTGTGCGTTCTTGAACGCGAGAATGATCGCGAGGGCCGATCCAACGATAGTCAGGATCGGCGCCGGGATCGTCAGGAAATTCCACTGCGTGATCTGCAGGAGCGCCGTGACGAGCACCGACCACACGAGGAGATAGCCGGCTTCCCATTTGGTCCAGCCGGCAAATTCGGTGAACTTGTATCGGCGGCCTAGGTGCATGGTGGAGGCGTGCCCGGTGTTCCCTGCGTAAGGGATCATATGGGCTCGAATTCATCGTTGATAGGGTTAGAACGGTGCCCTGGGATTCGACCCGCCCCGGATCGGCATCTCCGCGCGCCTGACTACAGTCTATCCCTGAGCCGGTGGTGCGATGCCTCTCAGGTGCGCTTTGGTTTCTTCTGGGCGTGCTTCGCTACGTTGAACGCAACCGCCGCGCGGATGAGCGCCTTGAACGCCGTTGCGTCGATCTTGTCGCCCTCATGGACATCGATGGCGCGCCGGACGTTGCCGTCGAGACCGGAGTTGAAGAGGCCGGACGGGTCCTTGAGCGCGGCGCCGTTGGCAAAGGTCAGCTTGATCTTGTCCTTGTACGTCTCGCCCGTGCAGATGAGGCCATCGTGCTCCCACACCGGCACGCCGCCCGGATTGGACGGCTTGCGCCACTTCACGTCCTCGACCACGTCCGGATCGGCCTGCCTGATGAGTGCGCGCAGCCGCGCCAGCATCTCGCCGCGCCAGTCGCCGAGCTTGGCGATGCGGGCATCGATGAGGTTGGAGGCGTCATCCGCCTTCGATGTGGTCTTGCTCTTCGGCATGGCGGAGCGGCTCCCTCGAGGTCGGGACGCAAGGATGGGCAGTCTATGCGCAAAATCTATGGCGCCTCGTGCAATTCTAAAAAGCCGTTCCGAGCCTCACGGTCAGTGCAGGTGCCGCAGCTTGTCGGGATTGCGCACGACGTAGACGGCGGTGACCTTGCCGTCCTCGACATCGAGCGCGGTCGTCTGCAGCTCGCCGTCGGACTCCAGGGTGATGAAACCGGGCAGCCCGTTGATGAACCCGGCGCGCACGAGCTTGGAGCCGTTCTTCGCGAAATGCGCCGCCAGCAGCTCGTGGAATTTCATGGTGGCCGCGAAGCCGGCGATGATCTTCAGCGCTGCCGTGCGCTTGCCGCCGCCGTCGGCGTGCACGCTCACGTCGGCCGCCAGCATGGCGCCGAGCGTTTTCATGTCGCCGCTGCGGGAGGCCGCATAGAACGCCTCGGCGAGCTTCAGGCCATGCTGCTTCTCGACCTGGAAGCGCGGCCGCGCCTCGCGCACATGCGCCCGCGCGCGGCTGGCGAGCTGCCGGCATGCGGCGGGGTCGCGCTGGATGGTGGCGGCGACCTCCTCGAATTCGAGACCGAACACGTCGTGCAGGAGGAAGGCGGCGCGCTCCAGCGGCGACAGGCGCTCCAGCGCCAGCATCAGCGGCAGGGTGACGTCCTCCTCCTCGTCCTGCTCGACGATGGGGTCGGGCAGCCAGGGGCCGATGTAGGTCTCGCGCTGGCTGCGCGCGGATTTGAGCTGGTCGAGGCACAGCCGCGTGACGGTGCGGCGCAGGAACGCCTCGGGCTCGCGCACCTCGGCGCGGTCGGCCTTCATCCAGCGGATGAAGGCCTCCTGCACCATGTCCTCGGCGTCGGCGACGGAGCCCAGCATGCGGTAGGCGACGCGCATGAGCTTGGGACGCAGCGGGTCGAAGCTCGCCGAGGCATCGTCGTGGGCGGTGCCCGGCATCAGGCGACCCGGCCGGCTTTCGCGGCTGCCGGATCGACCCACATGCCGAAGCCGACCGCGAGCCGGTTCCAGCCGTTGATGACGTTGATGAGCAGCGTCAGCTTCACCTGCTCCTCCTCGGTGAAATGTTCCTTCAGGCGACTATAGGCGCTTTTTGTTTCGGGACGCTCGCTGAGCCGCGTCAGGGCCTCGGTCCAGGCCAGCGCCGCGCGCTCACGGTCCGTATAGACGGGGGCCTCGCGCCAGGCCGACAGCAGGTAGATGCGCTGCTCGGTCTCGCCCTTTGAGCGGGCTTCCACCGTGTGCATGTTGATGCAGTTAGCGCAGCCGTTGATCTGCGACGCCCGGATCTTCACGAGTTCCGTAATGGTGGGGTCGAGGCTGGTGTTGGCGGCGGTCGAGGTGCTGAACCAGCTCTTCATGAGCTGGGGCGCAACGGCAAAGGGGTCGAACTTGGCAGTCATGGCGGTCTCCTTCATTGGGGTACGACCTCATGACGAGACAGGAACGCCCCGTGTGACATGGGGGTGGGGAATTTTGTGTATTGAGGGGGGTTGTGAGGATTTAGGGCCCTACGGCAAGCCCTGCATAGCTCGCCCGCAGCCGCGCCCGCGCTCGAACCGAGTCTACGTCATTACTGCTCGCGCCACGTACTGGTCGCTCATCAGTTCAACGGGTTCGCGCAAGGACCTGAGCATGGGTGAGTAGCTATAAAAGAAATGATACGGGGCATGCGTGAATGCGTATTTGTGGCTTACGCCACATGCACGTACCTCGCGTTCGCCGCTCAAAATCCGCAATCGCGGCAACGCCTCGCCTACTTCACCCATTTGGCAAAAATTTCCGACACACAACAAACGCAGAAGTACGTAGGGCGAATAATTCGCCCTACGTACTTCTGCTCAAAGGCTGGTTCGGTGCCATTTAGGGTATGCCTATCTCTAGATCATAATGCCTTGCGCGCACCGGGGACGGTGCGCACGATAAGCGCGTTAGTACGGCTGCAACCGGCCTGTTTGGGACTGCCACTATGCCCCCCTCGACCCCCGACCTCTCCGCGACGGTCGAATACAGCGTCGACCGATGGCGCCTGAAGCGGGTGCCGTGGGCGATGTGGGCGTGCGTGGCGGGGTTGGCCATTGTTCTGCATGCGGACCGGCGCGGTGCGAACGGGGCGCTGCTCGCGTTCGTCTATCTGGCGCTGCTGGGTCTGGCGTTCGCCGGATGGGCGGCGACGACGCTGATCGAGCGCGAGATCTCCTTCCTCGCGGCGCTCGTCATCGGCCTCGCCATCGTAGTCGTCGTCGCCATGATCATTGCGGTGGTTACCGGCACGGTCGGCCGGACGACGGGGTACCGCGGCACGCTGTGGTGGTCGCGCCTGGTCGATCCGCCGTTCAATGTCTTCGGTTGGATGCTGCTGTACCTCGGCGGCGGCTTCATCGCCTATGCGCTGGTCCGGCACGCCCGCCCCAGCCGGCCCATCCTCATGCTGACGCCGGCGGGCGTGGCGTTTCACCGGCCGTGGCTGAGCGACGTCTTCATTCCGTGGCAGGACGTCCAGGGCGTGGGCCCGCTCGAGATCGCACGCCCGGGACTGCCGGCGTCCACGCACCCGAACGCGATCGCCGTCACGGTGACGAGCGCGTTCTACGATCGCCACATCGCGCCCAAGCGCAGCGTTCTCGCGCCGCCCGGCTCCGAGATGATGTTCCAGCCTAAGGACGCGATGATGCAGATGGTGGTGACGAGCCACGAGGTCGCCGTCGCTCCGGAAAACTATCGCGTGCCGATGGAGGCGCGGTGGCAGGCCTTCCGCGACCGGCCGGTGTCGTCGGTGCCGCAGATTGGCGCCGCGCCGGGACCGCGCGTCGTGTACGGGCGCTGGTCGTTCGACGGCTCGTGGCGGCAGACGATCATGTTCCTGGCGCCGCTTGTGGGCCTGGCGGCCGTGGTGTTGCACGCGACCGGGCTCTGGCCGGTGTGATTGCACGCAACGCGGATCATGCGCGTTGCGTGTTGTTGCTCGAAGTCAGGCGCGGCGCGTCAGGGCTTGCCCGTGCCCAGATCATCGGAATGCCCCGCTTTCAGGCGTGCCCATTGCGGAGTGGGACGGCCGTTGACGCGGGTCATGTCTCTGCCCTTCAAGTCGCGCGGCCAGCCATCGGGCGAGTCCTCCCACGCCTCCTGCCGCCCGTAGACGGTGAGGTCGAGCAGCCGGTAGCTGTTGTCCGCCGACTCGACGCCGCGGCGCGTCGTCCAGTAGGTCTCGAACACTTTGTCGCCCTGCCGCAGGTAGCAGACGATGTGCATCATGCCGACCTTGCGTCCGACAAGGAGCTTGTCGAGCGAGGGCCGGGTTGCCGCGTACCACGGCATCTCCCAGCCCATGAAGGTGCGGTAGCGGGCACTTTCGGGAAACGGGCCCTGGGCGATGGTGGCGTAGGTGACGTCGCGGGCATGCATGTAGGACAGCTCTTGCACCTGCGAGGTGACCCACGTGCAGCCCTGGCACTGCTCCGGCGCGGGCTTACCCGCATGCCACATGAAGTAATAGGCGATGAGCATTTTGCGGCCCTCGAACGCGTCGAGCAGCGTCACGGGACCGGTGTCGCCGGTCAGCGCGATGGCGCCGTCGACCTCGACCATGGGCAAGCGGCGGCGCTGCGCGGCGATAGCATCGCCCTCGTGCGTGTGCGCCTTCTCTCGCATGCGGAGTGTCTCGATCTCTTTCTCGAACGTGGCGCGATCGACGACGGCAGGTGCGCCGAGGTCGTTACTGTCGATGCTCGTCATGGTTCCATCTCCTTCAGCCGGGTGCTTCTCTGCTGGAGAAACGCTTAGCGCCGGACAAGGAAACGGTGGGAGTGACAGATGTGGCGCGATTCCGAAGAGAGCCGCGCGCCGATTGCGGAACTCACATTTTCTCGCCGGGCAGTTTGCTCGCCTGCTTCACCCAATCGACGAACTGCTTTTCGTCGAAGGCGTCCTCGGTGATGTCGAGGTAGCGCACGTGAGGATGCTTGGAGGTGCCGGACGGGGCGGGCCTGAGCGACGCGCCGCGGAAGAACGTCACCTTGATGTATTTCGTGAAGCAGTGGAAGGCCACGAACCAGACGTCATCCTCGATGCCATAGAAGGGCGTGTTCCATTTCACCGCTTTGCGCACGCCGGGGACCGTGCGCACGATCAGCGCGTCGAGGCGGCGGCCGATTTCGCGTTTCCAGCCGGGCATGGCGGCGATGTAGGCCTGCACGGGCGCATTGCCGTAGCCCTTGGCGATCTGCGGATTGCCGCCCGAGAGCAGCACGACCTCGCCGGGCTTCGGCTTCGGCAGCGCCTTGCGCGGCTTGGCGGCGGTTTTCCTCGCGGACTTCCCGGTTGTCGTGGAGATCTTGCTCGCCAACGCGTTTCACTCCGCTCCGCTGGTGTGCCGCGCTCGGCGCGACGCGGTGGCGTACGGTAGCACGAACATGTAGAGGCCGGTGAACAGCAGCAGGAAGAGCGGGGGCAGCGGCGCGTAGACGATCCAGGCGGGAGGCTCGCCGCGCGTCATGGCGGCGAAGTTGGCGATGACGGTGAGCGTGAAGATGATCGACATCCAGCGATGAAACTGGCGAATCCATGTGCCCCAGTTCAATGCAGTCTCCTTTGAAAAACGAGCCGAAGCGGATCAGGTGACCCGCTTCGCGGTGCACCGCGTGACGAGGGGCTTACTCCGTCCGTGCCAGGACCTGCTCCAGCTTGCCGAGGAACTGCTGCCAGCCGGCCTTGGCGCCGCCGAAGGCCTGCTTCTGTTCGGGGCGGAAGCCGACCTGCTCCATGCGTAGGTGCGTGCCCGTGCGCGTCGGCGTGAGCGTGAAGGTGACGACGCTGTTCAGGGCGTAGGCGGCATCGGCGTGCGCGAAATTCCACGTGTAGGACAGCGTCCTGTTCGGCTCGACGGTGAGCACTTCGCAGTCGAGCACACCGCCCCAGTCGCCGGTGAGATTGAAGCGATGGCCGACGTTCGGCTTGAAATCGTTTTTCATGAGCCACTCCGCGATCAGATGCGGTTGCGTGAGGGCCCGCCAGAGCTTCTCGGGTGGATGCGGGATTTCGCGCTCGACGACAACGGAGCGCACGTCGGCCGGCTGTTGGGTCATTGGTCCATCCTTTTGAGGAGGTCTTCGAGATCGTCGAACCGGCTTTCCCAGAAGCCGGCCATGCGGCTCGTCCAGTCGATCAGCGGGGCGAGCGCGCCGAGCTGGGCGCTGTAGTGCGTCTGGCGGCCCTCGTGGCGGTCGCGTACCAGCCCGGCCTGCTTCAGGACGCCGAGATGCTTGGAGACGGCCGGTTGGGAGACCCCCGCCTGCGCGGTGAGGGCCCCGACCGTCAGCGCGCCCTCGCGGCACAGCCGCTCGAAGATGGCCCGCCGGGTCGGGTCGGCGAGCGTTCGGAAGAGCACATCGTGGGCGCTGGACATCTGCAATCAATAACCCTTGAGTTATTGATTGACGTATAACCAGGGAGATATGGGTTGGTCAAGGGGGGGGCTGAACGGAGACTCAAGCCCAGAAGTGGGGTACTGCCGGTTTGAGGCTGCCACCGAGCCGGACAGCGGCGGTGTTGAGCGCCAAGCCGGTGAGGTCGTCGGTTTCAACCGCAATCCCGCACATCGTTGCCGGCCCCGGCGCCGGCTCGAAACGTCCGGGCGCGACACCGGTGGTGAACCGCCTTAGCGGTGCCTCCGTCACCATGCCCACCACGGAATTGTAATCACCTGTCATCCCAGCATCGGTCATGAACGCGGTACCTCCGGCCAGAATCCGGTCATCCGCGCTCGGCGTATGCGTATGAGTCCCAACGACCAGGCTCACCCGCCCGTCACAGAAATGGCCAGCTGCGTGCTTTTCCCCGGTCGCCTCGCAATGAAAATCAACGACGGTCGCATCGACATCGTGCCCCATGCGATGTCGCTCGAGCTCTGCACCAATCCGGCTGAACGGATCTTCCGCCGGCTCCATGAAGAGACGCCCGAGGGCATTTGATGACCAGCACGCGCTTGCCGGATTTGGTCTCGAACCGCAGCGCGCCCCTGCCCGGCGTGCCCGGCAGGTAATTGATCGGGCGTACCAGCCGGGGGCAACTTTCGATGAATGAGAACGCTTCCCGCCGATTCCAGGAATGGTTGCCCAGCGTGACGGCGTCAGCGCCGGCTGCAACGATTTCCTCGTAGTTCGCTTGCGTGATGCCGAAGCCCTGATCCGCGGCGTTCTCCCCGTTGACGACGCAAAGATCTATGCGCCAGTCTGCAATACAGCGGGGCAAATACGTTCGGATCGCTTCGCGTCCGGCCTGGCCTACGACATCCCCCACAAACAGAATGCGCAAGACGATCTCCTTCGCGTGATCCCTGCCACCGTTCCAACGCGCCTTCCAGTTTCCGGCCCGCATTATTGTAAGCGAAGCTGGAGCAGAGTTCATGACGTCGAAGGTGGCAGACATCATGTTCAGTCGACTGGACGTCGCCTGGGCTACCCGCTCGAACCGCTGCAAATTTCAAACTGAGACATTACCGCCGCCCGCTATGGCGAAGGCGGGGTCGGATCGCGTCCGAGCGCAAATGCCCTACCGACCCGCGCTCCCGGATCAGTGCCGACGTCCGCCATTGGCCGCCCAGGTCAGTACCGCCGCATGAGGCCCACGAGGCGGCCTTGGATATCAACCTGGTCAGGGCCGAAGATGCGGGTCTCGTACTTGGGGTTGGCGGCTTCGAGAGCGACTGAGGCGCCCTTCTTTCGCAGGCGCTTCAACGTCGCCTCTTCCTTCTCGACGAGGGCAACGACGATGTCGCCGTTGTTGGCCGTGTCGGTGCGCTTGATGATGACGATGTCGCCGTCCTGAATGCCCGCGTCGATCATGGAATCGCCCGAGACTTCCAGTGCGAAATGCTCGCCCGAACCGAGCAGGTCGGGCGGGCAGCTGATGTCCTGGGTGTGGTTCTGGATGGCGCTGATGGGGACGCCGGCGGCGATGCGGCCCATCATGGGAACGGCCTGGGCGTTGCCGCTGGCGTAAACGGAGGCCGCCGTGAGCTGTGGCGCGGGCCGGCTCGGGCCGCCGCCTTCGATGACGCTAGGGCTGAAGCCGGACTTGCGCTCGGAGCCCTCGTTCAGGGCGTCGGGCAGCTTGATGATCTCGAGAGCCCGGGCGCGGTGCGGCAGGCGGCGGATGAAGCCGCGCTCCTCCAGCGCCGTGATGAGACGGTGGATGCCGGACTTGGAGCGCAGATCGAGGGCTTCCTTCATCTCGTCGAAGGAGGGCGGCACGCCGGTCTCCTTCACGCGGTCATTGATGAAGATCAGCAGCTCTTTCTGCTTCGATGTCAGCATAGATATCTCCGGTGCCGAACGCGTGCACTTGGGCCAAGTCGTTCGTACGCCTTGCATGGACAAATCAAGAACAGGATAGATGTTCGCGTGATGTTCCGCAAGTGGCCAATTTGCACCGGCAACGAAGGTCAGAAATCCAGCGGGAGAATTTCTACGCTGTCGCCAGGAGATGCGGCGGCCGCCTTGGGCCGGCGCACGATGAGGCAGTCGGCAGTTGCAAACGGGGACAGCAGCGAAGAGTCCTGCGAGCGCACGGGCGTGACCTCGGACGTGCCGTCGGCGGTGCGGATAAGCGTGGCGCGCATGTAGTGCTGGCGTGGACCGTTGGCCTCGATGGGCGCGGCGGCGCGCGCTGTCATGATCTCCCCTGTGGCATCGGGCTGCCCGGCGAGGCGGCGCAGGAGCGGCACGACGAACACGCGCGTGCAGACCATGGCCGAGACGGGATTGCCGGGAAGACCGACGACGCGCATGGCGTCGAGGCGGCCGAACATGAGCGGCTTTCCCGGCCGCATGGCGATCTTCCAGAAGGCGAGCTTGAGACCGCGGCCCTCCAGCACCGGCGCGACGAGATCGTGGTCGCCGACCGAAGCACCGCCGATGGTGATGAGGACATCGGCGCCGGCGGCGCGCGCCACATGCTGCTCGAGGTTTTGCCGTGTGTCGCGGGCGATGCCGAGCTGGATCACCTCGGCACCCGCAAGCTCGGCCAGCGCGCCAACCCCTAGGTGATTGGACGAGACGATCTGGCCCGGACCCGGCGTGTGGCCCGGCGGGACCAGCTCATCGCCGGTCGAGAGGACGGCTACGCGCGGCCGGCGATGTACGTTGATCGCGCCATGCCCCATGGCAGCCGCCAGCGACAGCTCGCGCGGGCCGAGCCTGCGCCCGGCGGCGAGCAGGGGTGTGCCGGCGGAAAAATCGAAGCCGCGCTTGCGCACGTTGTCGGAGGGCGGCGAGGCCTGAAGCAGGGTCACGCGATCGCCTGAGCGCTCGGTGTTCTCCTGGATGACGACGGTATCGGCGCCCTCCGGCACGGGCGCGCCGGTGAAAATGCGCACGGTCTCCCCAGGCCCGACCTTGCCGTCGAAGGGATGGCCCGCAGCAGCCTCGCCGATCAGCGTCAGCGTAGCCGGCGCGTTGGCGACATCGGCGGCACGCACGGCATAGCCGTCCATGGCCGACGCATCGAACGGCGGTTGCGTGAGCTTGGCCGACAAAGGCGCGGCGAGCACGCGGCCGCGCGCTTCGGCCAGCGGGATGATCTCGGAGGGCAGCGGCCCGGCGCCTTCCAGAATGCGGGCGATGGCCTGTTCAACGGACAGCGGGCCGCTCATGTGGTCAGCCTCCAGATGCGGCCTTGTAAGTGCCGGAGCGCCCGCCGGTCTTCTCGATCAGGCGGATCGGGCCCAGCACCATGGCTTTGTCGGCGGCCTTCAGCATGTCGTAGATGGTGAGGCAGGCAACGGATACGGCCGTCAGCGCTTCCATCTCCACGCCGGTCTGGCCGCTGACCTTCACCTCGGCCATGACGCGCACGCCAACCGGCTTGGAAGTGAGCTCGAACTCGACCGTCGCCTTGGACAGGGCAAGCGGATGACACAGGGGGATCAGCTCGTGTGTCTTCTTGGCGGCCATGATGCCGGCGATGCGGGCGGTGGCCAGCACATCGCCCTTGGCAGCCTCGCCTTTCTCGATCAGCGCCAGCGTCGCGGGCAGCATGGAGACGAAGCCCTGCGCGCGGGCCGTGCGCTGGGTCACGGCCTTGGCCGAGACATCGACCATGCGCGCCTCGCCCTTGTCGTTGAGGTGCGAGAGCTTGCTCATGCGGCGCGCCCGAGCAAGGCGCGGGTGGCGGCGGCGACGTCGGCCTGACGCATGAGGCTTTCACCGACCAGGAACGCGCGGACGCCGACCTTGGCCAGACGTTCCAGATCGGCCGGCGCGAAGATGCCGCTCTCGCCGATGACGATGCGGTCCTTCGGCACGCGCGGCGCGAGCTGCTCTGTCGTGGCGAGCGTCGTCTCGAAGGTCTTGAGATTGCGGTTGTTGATGCCGATGAGACGGCAGGGGAGCGCCAGGGCGCGATCGAGCTCTGCCGCGTCATGCACCTCGACGATGGCATCCATGCCCCAGGCGGCGGCGGCTTCGGCGAGAGCCCTGGCGGTCGCGTCCGTCACTTGCGCCATGATGATGAGGATGCAGTCGGCCCCCCAGGCACGCGCTTCCGCCACCTGGTAGGGGTCGAGCATGAAGTCCTTGCGCAGGGCGGGAAGCTGGCATGCAGCGCGCGCGGCCGTCAGGTATTCGGGCGCGCCTTGGAAAGACGGGGTGTCGGTGAGCACGGAAAGGCAGGTCGCGCCACCTGCGGCATAGGCGGCAGCCAGGGACGGTGGATCGAAGTCGGCGCGGATCAAGCCCTTCGACGGCGAGGCTTTCTTAATCTCGGCGATCAGCGCGAAGCCGTCGCGCATGCGGGCGTCGAGCGCGCCGCTGAAGGAGCGCACGGGCGTTGCGCTGCGGGCGGCGGCGTCGATGACAGGCTGCGGGCGCGCGGCCTTGGCGGCGGCGATCTCCTTCAGCTTGTACTCGGTAATTCTGGTGAGGATGTCTGACATGGGGCGCAGATTACTGTGCGCCGCAGAGCAAGTCATCCAAGCGGTCGTGCTTAAAAGCAAAAGCCGCCGGGCGCGGCCGGCGGCTTTCGGATTAGGCTTAAAACCTGAGCCTCAGGGGCTCGACGGCATATGCCGGGCAGCCGAGGGGCGGAACGAGCCTTCGCTCTCCCGATAGGTGCTCCGCTGACGCGAGCCCATGCCCAGGGCCGAACGGCCCTCGCTGAAGTCGCCGCGATGGCTCGCCGTGCGATGACGGCCACTGCTCTCCGAGGCGTAACGCCGGCGGCTCGACCGGTAGCTGCCGCCACCGCCGCCGCTGCCCAGCGAGACGAAATGCTGGCCGATGTCGACATGAATATGGCTCATGCCGCTGTAGGTCATGGTGCCACCGGACTTGTGATTGGCGATCAGCCACCTGACGACTGCCGCCTTGCGGCCGCCGGCATCGAAATCGACGGCGTTGCCGGAGGCGTGGCGGGAAATCTTCCCCGTACCAGCGATGCGCGCGCCGGGTCTGCAGGTCGAGACGATCTGCATGCGGCCGAACTGGGATTCGATGCGGCCGAGCAGGGCCCGTGCCGAGGATGTCAGGCAACTGCGAGAGGTTCCCGCGCTGCTGCTCTCGTACCTCTTCTTGGATCGAGCTGCATCTGCTGGCGCGGCAAATGCAAGCAGCGCAAAAGCGCACACGGCGGTGAGAAGCCGCTTGTTCATCGGAACTCCTGGGTTTTTGCAATGCGATCAGGACTGCCAACGCATACCCAGCCCCCGCATGGGGCATGCGCGACGCGACAAGCAGCACGGATGGCAACTAGGCCGGACCGACTGCGTCCTTCCCCTTTGCTGGGCAACCTTCTCTAGCGAGGCAGCAAGACCGCAGTCGTGCGCAATTCCCCCGTCCCGTGTCACCCCAAGGACGGCGCACTCTTCAAAGCGCGTGTGGCGAGAATGAGGCAGTGTTTGCGAGGTAATGGAGTGGCTTATTCATCTTAGGTTCATGTAATTTATTAGCTCGAACGGTGCGCATACGCGTCCGCGCGCGCAATCACGGCGCCCAAGCTTGCCGGTTGCTTGGTCTCATCTGCCGTCGGTGATGGCTGCCGATGCGAGCGCGCGCGAAGACGCGCAGCCAAGCGGCATCGCTGCTGCGTGTCTTCTTGCTGATGCTGGAGACGTTACGCCGTCTGCTCGCGCTGATGCGCGCTGCGCCCCGACAGCGCGAGGAACACGTAGCTCAATCCCGAAGCGAGCAGGTTGATGCCGACGAGAAGGCCGATGGCCCAGGTGGCGGTCGCCGGCAGGCCGAGCGCGATGAGAATGCCCGCCGCAACGGCGAGGATGCCGCTCAGCAGGACCCACCACCAGCCCGCGTCCGGCTGCAGGCGCACGGCCATCATGATCTCGAGGTAGCCCTCGACCAGGAAGAGCGCGGCCAGCACGAGCGTGAGCGTGATGATGCCGGTGAAGGGGAAGAAGGCGAGGTAGGCGCCGGCCACCGTAAACAGCAAACCAACGAGCAGGTTGAAGCCGAATGCGCGCCAGCCGCTGGTGCCGAAGGCGTGCACGATGTTGAAAGCGCCCACCAGCAGGAACAGCCAGCCGAGCGTGAACTTCGCCGCGAGCGTCGAGACGAAGGGAAAGGCGATGGCGGCGATGCCGGCGAGGACCAGGAAAATGCCGAGACCCAGGAACCAGCCCCAATGCAGACCGACGTAGTGGCGGATCTCTGCTGCCTTGGCTTCGAGATCGGCTTGCGAGAGTGTCTGTGCCATGCGCGCTCCTCCAAGGCCCATGCCGCAAACGGACCGCGGCCTGAGCACACCGTCAGTTGCCCGGAATCATACACTTGGTGGAGATGCGCGGAAATACGGGAAAGCCCGCATCGGCTGCCGCGAAAACATGCAACCGCTTGAAATTGCGGATGCAACTTACAGGCGCCGCTGCGGGATCGACCAGGCCAGGATCAAGCCGCAGAAGGCGAACAGGGCGATGGTCAGAAGCGCGGCCCGGAAGGCCATTTCGATCCCGGCTTGCACCACCGCCTGCCGTGCGGGCTCGAGGCTGGCGCCGTCTGTCTGCTGGATCATTTTGCTGAAGAGGCGCGCCGTCTCCGGATCGTAGAGAGCGAGCGCTGTGAACAGCACCGCGCCGACGAGTGCCGTCCCCGCCGCGGCCCCGACCGAGCGGGAGAGCTGCACCGAGGCGGCTCCGGCGCCCAGGGAATTCGGTCCGACGGCACTTTGCACGGTCACCTGCACCACGCCCATGACGGTGCCCATGAACAGCCCATTGAAAAACAGCAGCCAGGCCAGCTGTCCGGTGGATAGGCGGGCAACGAAGAAGGCGAGAAAGACGATCGTTGCTGTGGCGAAGATCAGGCCGACAGAGGGAAAGATCATGGTGTAGCCGGTCCGGCTCATGATGCGTCCAGTCAGCATCGAGCCGATGCCGATGCCGAACATGAGAGGGAGCAGAAGAACACCGGCTTCCGCCGAGGAGGTATTGCGCGCCACGTGCAGGTAGAGGGGCAGGAACGTCACCAGGGAGACGAGAGTGGCGCCGTGGCACGCGGCAAGCGCATCGCTGCGCCAGATCGTGGGATCGCGCAGCAGCGTGACCGGCATCAGCGGGAACGGTGCACGCTTCTCCTGTCGGATCAGGAGGACCAGGGCAAAGGTGCCGATACCGATGAGGGCGAAGAAAGTCAGCAATCCACCCGCACGCGTGGCATGCACCTGTGATAGGGCCAGCAGGACTGGCGCAATGAAGGCGACGAACAGGATCAGTCCGAGGGTGTCGAAGGTCCAGGCCTGCTCGCGGGCCGGGCGGGACTGCAGCCGCAGCGTGAGCAGGAGGGCAATCAGCCCGAGCGGAACGTTGACGAGAAAGACCGAGCGCCAGCCGAAATGTTCGGTCAGGTAGCCGCCGGCCACGGGACCGAAGGTGCTCGACGTCACCATGATGGCCGCGAGATAGCCCTGGTAGCGGGCACGCTCGCGCGGCGGAATGGTCTCGCCGATCAGGGCCTGTGAGAGCGTCATGAGCCCGCCGCCGCCGAGCCCTTGCAGAACACGGGCCGCCACCAGCATCGGGATGCTGGTCGACAGCGCGCACATCAGCGATGCGCCGAGGAAGATGCCCAGCGCCACGAACATCATGGGCTTGCCGCCGAAGACGTCCCGGAGCTGGCCATAGACCGGCGCGGCGATCGTGGTGGCGATGAGGTAGGAGACGACGATCCAGGAGATCCGCTCGACGTCGCCGAGCTCGGCGGCAATGGCCGGGAGTGCCGTGGCGACGATGGTCTGATCCACGACTGCCAGAAACATCGGCAGCATGATGGAGGGAAAGACGGTGAGGAGTTGTCGGCCGGCAGGTGTCACGGCGCCTCAATAAGAACAGGTCACGACAAAGTCTAGCCGGTGCGCCGTCGCTGAAGCACAGGGAACTTCGGATGCTGTGCATTTCTGCTTGCGTTTCAACGGCTGACGCGCTGGCGCATGAGGGGCATGCGGGAGGATCGCGGCATCAGCACCAATCTGATGTTCGTTCAATCTTGTCTGATGAGGGACACACGATAGAATCACTGCCGGTCGCCGAACAACGGCGGAGGCGTGCCAACAGCAGCCAGGAGGCGCAGAGAATGAAGGTGTTGAGATCAGCAGCGCGCGGGACCAAGCAGGCCCCGGCCAGCAATTTCACCGGCGTGGTGTACATGGACGAAGTGGTGGTCGGCGAGAAACCCTCGCGGATGCGGGCGACGCGGGTGTCGTTTACGCCCGGAGCGCGCACCAATTGGCACACGCATCCAGTGGGCCAGGTGCTGTATGTGCTGTCGGGGACGGGCCGCTACCAGGAGGAAGGTGACGCGGTCGTCGAGCTGCTTCCGGGCGATACGGTGATCATTCCGCCGGACAAGCGCCACTGGCACGGGGCCGCGCCCAACAGCCTGTTCTCGCACCTCGCGATGTCAGAGAACAACGACAAGGGTGAGGGCACAACCTGGCTGGAGCCGGTATCGGACGCCGACTACACCAAAAAGCCGGCGTAGAAGCGCGGCCGGGCGCTAGCCCACCCAGTTCTCTTTGAGCCAACGGGGTGCGCGGAAGCGCTTGGCATAGAGCTTGAGCCGGAGCTGGCGTGCTCCGGTTCTCTTCTTTTGCGCGGAGAGCTCGCCGCGCAGAGCCGCGGCGGGGGTATAGGCGCCGTAGAACACGACGATCTTGGCTTCTTGCGGCAGCTCAGGCCGCGAGAAATAGCGAACGATCGTATTGCGCGGCAGGCAATCCTTGAACGAGGTGCACCATGCCGCCGGGAAGAACGACAAGTCCTCGACGTTGGCGGACAGGAACCGCTGCTGACTGCCGCCGTAGAGTTTTTCCCAAGCCGCAAACGGTTGGGATTGGAATTTCTCGAAGACGCTTTTTTCGCGGCCGATGAAGAAGCGGACGATCGAGCTGTTGCCGATGGGACCTGCATATCGTTGCGGGCGCCAGACCTGCATCATGCAAAAGCGGCCGGGATGCGTGAAGAAGCTGTCGATGTTGCCGACGATGACGACGTCGAGGTCCAGGTACAGCGTCATGCCGGAGAGGTCGTACAGCGCCTCGCGAAAGACACTGAGCTTGTTCCACCAGGGATCGGTGCCGTTGCGCTTTCCTGCGAACGCCGATTTGGCGAGATTCAGGGCCGGGAGAGGGCGACATTCGACTTCGGGGCGTATCCCCGACGGGTCGTCCGTCAGGCACACGAACCGGATGTTCCAGGTCGTGTTGCGCTTGACCATGCCGTACAGTTTGTTGACCCAGTCCGCGCTGTAGAGCGTCCCCCACTTCATGCAGACGACGTTGGCGGTCTTGGTTTGCTTGGCCACGCTGAATTGGAGCTGCCAGTCCAGGCGGCTCAGCGGTGTGCGCGGCGCTTCTTGAGCAAAATGGGCCCTGCTCGACATATCCCCCATCGTCTTCAGGTCGTGATCCCCAGGTACCACCAAATGGTGTGCCGGCGCGAACACCGACAATCTGAGCAAGACCTTCAGAAAAAGGCAGAAAGATGAACCCGCTCAAGCGTCTGGCTAACAAAATTCAGCCAGTGTGGCCGAATTTCGAGCCATATAGTCAGTGCAGGCAGGAATACACTGAATCGTGATCGTTAAGTACCGCTGCTGCGGACCTTGACGCCGGCCCAGCCTTCGATGGCGCGGGCGACGGACTGGTTCGGGGCGGTCGAGCCCAGCTCATCGCTGATGCGCATGAGCATCTGGTGCACGAGATTGCCGACGAACATGGTCACGCCTTCGGTCTTGGCGGTATCGCAGGCGATGGCGACGTCCTTCACGAGCAGGGACATGGCCATGCCGCCGCGGCTCGAGAAGTCGCCCTTCAACACGAATTCCGGGAAGCGGTACTCGGTGATGTAGCTGCGGCCGCTGCTGCCGTTGATGGCGGCGACGACCTTCTCGGGCGCGAGGCCGGCCTTGGCCGCCAGCGACAGGGCCTCCGAGGCCACGACCATGTTGGCGGCGAGAAGCAGGTTGTTCAGCGACTTGGTCATATGGCCCGCACCGACGGGGCCCATGTGCACGATGGTCTTGCCGATGGCATCGAGATAGGGCCTGGCGCGCGCAACGTCCTCATCCGACCCGCCGATCATGATGCCGAGGGTTGCGGCCTCGGCGCCGGCAACGCCGCCGCTCACGCCGGCATCGATGTAGTGAATGTTGCGGGCGGCAAGCTGCTTGGCGATCTCCTGGGATTTCGGCGGGCTGCCGCTCGTCAGGTCGATGACCAGGGTGCCGCTCGCAGCCGAGGCCGCGATGCCCTTGTCGCCGAGCAGCACGGTTTCCACCTGCGCGGAGGTGGGCAGCGACAGCAGGATGACGTTACAGCGGGCCGCAAGGTCGCTGACGGAGGCGGCGGCCGTGGCTCCGGCATCGACGAGCGTTTTTACCTTCGCCGCGTCGAGGTCGAAGACCGTGAGGGCCTTGAAGACGCGCAAGGTATTGGCCGCCATAGGCCGCCCGATGTTGCCAAGGCCGATGAAGCCGACGGTATCTGTCATGGTATCCTCCGTGGGCGGGAGCCCACAGACGGCAAGCCTGCGGCAGCATCCCGTTTATTGGGGCGAATTCAGGCGCGCCCGTTGGTGATGGCGACCAGCTTGTCGAGAGCCGCCCGGGCCGCGCCCGCTTCGATGGAGTGAGCCGCGAGAGCCGCGCCATCGACAAGATTGGCGGCCTTGCCGCCGACGATCAGGGCCGCTGCCGCGTTGAGCAGGACGATATCGCGGAACGGTGTTTTCTTGCCGGCCAGCACGTCGCGGATGGCAGCGGCGTTGGTCTGGTCGTCGCCGCCCTGCAGGTCCGACAGCTTGGCCGGCGCCAGGCCCGCGTCCGCAGGCGTCACCTCGAAGGTGCGCACCTTGCCGTCCTTGACCTCGGCTATGTCCGTGGCGCCCGTGGTGGTGAGCTCATCGAGGCCGTCGTGCCCGTGTACGACCCAGACGTGCGTCGAGCCGAGCTTGTTCAGGACGTGGGCGATGGGCTCGACCCACTGCTTGGCGAAGACACCGAGCACCTGGTGCTTCACGCCCGCCGGGTTGGAGATCGGCCCGAGCAGATTGAAGATCGTGCGGATGCCGAGCTCGGCCCGGATCGGGGCCCAATGCTTGAAGGCCGGGTGGTGCATGGGCGCCCACATGAAGCCCACGTTCGCCTGCTCGACACAGCGCGCGATGACGTCGAAAGGCACGTCCAGCTTGACGCCCAGGGCAGCAAGCACATCGGAGGCGCCCGACCTGGAGGAGACGCGGCGGTTGCCGTGCTTAGCAATCCTCAGGCCCGCGCCGGCCGCCACCAGCGAGGCGCAGGTCGAGACGTTGAAGGTTCCGTGCGAGTCACCGCCGGTGCCGACGATGTCCACGGCGCCGGGCGCCACGTTGACCCGCTCCATGCGGGCCCGCATCACCTGGGCGGCGCCGGCGATCTCCTCGACGGTTTCCCCGCGCACGCGCAGCGCCATGAGGAAGGCCCCCATCTGGGCCGGCGTCGAGTGGCCGGCCGTCATGATGTCGAGAGCGGTACGGATCTCGTCCGAGGTGAGCGTGGCGCCCGTCGAGACTTTCTGGATCAGGCGCTTGAGTTCTTCGGCGGGCATCGGGCGGGACTCTGAGTGACGCTAGGCAGCGGCAACGCGCTGGGCGCGGGTGTTCGGCCGGCGCGGAGACATGCCCGCCAGCTCCAGGAAGTTGGCGAGGAGCGCATGGCCGTGCTCGGAGGCGATGCTCTCGGGGTGGAATTGCACGCCGTACACGGGGTGTGTCTTGTGCTGCAGGCCCATGATGAGACCGCCGGTCTCCGCCGTCACATCGAAGCAGTCCGGCAGGCCGTCGCGCGCGACGATGAGGGAGTGATAGCGGGTCGCCTCGAAGGTCTTGGGCAAGCCCTTGAAGATACCCTTACCGCCATGGGTGACCGCCGACAGCTTGCCGTGCATGAGCTGGGGCGCGCGGATGACCTTGCCGCCATAGACCTGGCCGATCGCCTGATGGCCGAGGCAGACGCCGAGGATCGGGATCGTTGGGCCCGCCGCGGCGATGAGATCGAGGCAGATGCCGGCCTCATTGGGCGTGCATGGGCCCGGCGACAGGACGATGGCCGACGGCCTGAGACCGAGTGCGTCGGCGACTGTCAGCTTGTCGTTGCGCACGACATGGGCTTCCGCGCCAAGCTCGCCCAGGAAGTGGACGAGATTGTAGGTGAAGCTGTCATAGTTATCGATGAGCAGAAGCATGCATGCTGGTTTAGGGGAGGGGGCGGGCCAGCGTCAAGGCAGGCGCTTGGGCGTCATGAACTGTTCGAGGCGGCCGGTGGCCGGGGCCACGTCGCGCCAGCGCTTGACGGTAAACGTCATGACCACGAGAGCGGCCGTCGGAAGCTTTGCTGCAATTGCCCGCCGGTCGGCCGCGTCGCCGCTGCCGAGGAGGCCTGCAGCAAAATCCTGCAGACCGGGGTTGTGGCCGACCAGCATGAGGTGGCGAATGCCGGCCTTCGTCGCCTGGACGCTGGCGAGCAAGGTTTCCGGCTCGGCGAGATAGAGGTCTTCGGGATATGTGATCTTCGGATCGCCGATCTCGCCGGCAACGAGCGCGAGCGTCTCGCGCGTGCGCTGCGACGGCGAGCAGAGAACAAGATCGGGGCGAAGCGATATGCGGTTCATGAAGGTGGCCATCGCCGGCGCAGCTTTCTGACCGCGCGGTGCCAGTGGCCGGTCGAAATCCTCGAGCGAAGGATCAGCCCAGCTCGATTTGGCATGCCGGAAAAGCGAAAGGGTCAACATGCGAACAACCTGCTGCGTCGTGGTTGATGGAGCGCAGCATGCAGCCTTATCACGAAAGGCGAGCGACGCCGAAAAGTCCTCCAGAACTCCTGTTCCGGACTAGGCGCCGTTCTCCGCCCGCACACAATGGCGTGGAAGTATTCCCTATACAGAACATGCGGCCAATCTGCGCGCAAGAGCGATGATGCAAGCTGGAGCGAGTCGTGATGCGAAGTGTCTGGACAGCCACATGACCTGCCACCGCCGAGCGGAGCGATGGCGGAACCGAGCGCGACGCCGCGGGTTATCTCAACACACGGTTTTTCAGTCTTGTTGCAAGGAGATAGGCGATGGCCCAATCGCAAGGCGGAATGTTTGCCTCAAACGGTCGTACGGGTGAGCAAGCCGAGGAGACAATGGACAAGGTCCGGCAGACCGCAGAGGAATATGCAGACACGGCCCGGCAAAAAGCGTCGGACGCTGCTGAGGCAGTCAAGGAGACAGCCAGCGATGTTGCAGACCGCATCCAGAACAGCACTGTCTATACGTCAGCGTGCCGGATGGCGCGCGAGCAGCCGCTAGCGACGCTGGCCGGCGTTCTGGCCGTCGGGTTCATGGCTGGCGCGCTTTGGAAGCTCACACGCAATCAGTCCACGGCTGACCGCATCGCCTCGCAGCTCTCGTCATACACGGAGCCGCATCTCAAAACCCTGCGCCGCAACCTCTGGGGTTGATAGCGCTATCATGTGTTGCCGCGCTTGGACTTGCCGGCGAAGCGGACCGCTTCGTCGGCGGCGCGGAACAGGGCGCGCGCCTTATACACGCACTCCATCTGTTCGGCTTCGGGCTGGCTGTCGGCGACGATACCGGCGCCGGCTTGAACATGCATGGTGCCGTCCTTGACGAGCGCCGTGCGCAGCACGATGCAGGTGTCCATGTTGCCGTCGGCGGAGAAGTAGCCGACGCAGCCGGCATAGGGCCCGCGCTTGTCCTTCTCCAGCTCGTCGATGATTTGCATGGCGCGCACCTTGGGCGCGCCTGAGAGCGTGCCGGCGGGGAAGCCCGCCATCAGCGCGTCGATGATGTCGTGCTTGGTGTCGAGCTCGCCATGCACGGTAGAGGAGATGTGCATGACCTGGCTGTAGCGCTCGATCTCGAAGCTCTGGGGCACGCGGACACTGCCGATGCGGGCAACGCGGCCCACGTCGTTACGCCCGAGGTCGAGCAGCATGAGATGCTCCGCCCGCTCCTTGGGGTCGGCCAGCAGCTCCGCTTCAAGCGCCTTGTCCTCCTCGGGCGTCTCGCCGCGCCGCCGCGTGCCGGCGAGCGGCCGGATCGTGACCTGACCATCGCGTGCACGGACAAGGATTTCCGGGCTCGATCCGACGAGCGCGAAGCTGCCGAAATCGAGATGAAACAGGAATGGCGAAGGGTTCGTGCGCCGCAGGGCCCGGTAGAGCGCGAACGGCGGCAGCGTGAATGGCACCGAGAAGCGCTGCGCCAAGACCACCTGGAAAATATCGCCCGCAGCGATGTAGTCCTTGGCGCGGTGGACCATGTCCGCGTATTCCGCCGGCGATGTGTTTGACGCGGGCTCGGGCAGGTCGGCGCCCTGCACTGTCGTATGGGCGGCGTGCGGCAACGGCTCATCGAGGGCTGCGACCACGCCGGCGAGACGGGTGAGCGCCTGCTCATAGGCCTTGCGCGCCGAGATGCGCGGCTGCGGGTAGACGGGGGTCACCACCGTCATCTCGTCCTTCACGGCATCGAAGATGACCATGACGGTCGGACGCACGAGGACGGCATCGGGCACGCCGAACGGATCGGGATTGGTACTCGGTAGGTTCTCGATCAGGCGTACGGTGTCGTAGCCCATGTAGCCGAAGACGCCGGCGGCCATGGGCGGAAGCCCTGCCGGGACGTCGATCTTGGACGCGGACAGAAGCGAACGCAGCGACGCGAGCGTGCCTTGGCCATCGGCCTTGAAAGCTTCCGGATTGTCGCGTGGCGAACGGTTGATCTCGGCCCGGTTGCCGAAGGCGCGCCAGACGATGTCGGGCTCCAGGCCGATGATGGAATAGCGGCCGCGCACGGCGCCGCCTTCCACCGACTCGAGCAGGAAGCTCATGGGCCGACCTTGCGACAGCTTAAGCATTGCCGAGACCGGCGTCTCGAGATCGGCGACGAGGCGCGTCCAAACGAGCTGGGGCGTTCCGTGATCGAAACTCTTGGCAAAGCCATCGAAGGCCGGCTCGGCCTCGATGCTGGCGGGTCGGGTGCGATCCATCGGAGCCTCTGCTCGTGCAGCCGTTACTGTTGTGCGTCGAGGCCCAATGCGCGCTTCAGGACCGCCTCATTGATGGAGACGCCGATGCGGGTCTGCAGGGCGCCGACGTATTCGGCGAGCACATCGTTCTGATACTGGCGCCGCAGCTCCGCCGTCAGGCGGTCGGTCTGCTCCTTGGTTGCGGCGGGAGCCGGCGTGATGTCGGTCAGGACGATGACGCTGCGCGACTTGCCATCCGGCGTCTCCACCGACGCAGCCTTGTCCTTGCCCAGCGCAAAGGCCTGGCGCACGCCGCTCTGCGTCAGGACGGGCGTGGGGCCGCTGCGCTTGAAGGGCTTCGAGGTCTCGACCTTGAGCCCGAGCTCCTTGGCGACGGCATCGAGCTTCTGGCCTGAATTGACGCGGTCGACGATCGCCTGGGCAGCCGTCGTAAGCGCCTTTTTCCCTTCGGCCTCGAGCCAGTCCGTCTTCACCTGGGCCTGGACTTCCTCGAATGGTTTCTGGCGCTCCGGCGTCGTGCCGGCCATGTCGATCCAGGCATAGCCGTCCTGCAGCTCGACGGCCTCGCGATCGAGCCCTGCACCCGGATCGAAAGCCGCGCGCACGACGGCCGCCGCATCGGCTTGCGTCAGCGCAGGCTTGCCGTCGGGCGCGTTGCCCTGGCGATCGATGGCGGAGACTTCGACGAACGTGAGTTTCAGCGTGTCGGCAATCTCCTTGAGCGGTTTGCCGGCGCCGCGCGCATCATCGACCTTGTCATGCAGGGCCTGGATCTCGCGGTTCGCGGACTCGGCGGCGAGCTGGTCGGCGATCTGACCCTTCACCTCGTCGAAGGTGCGCTGCTTGCCGGGCTGGATTTCGGACACGCTGACGATGACGTTGGCGAACTGTCCGGCGATGGGCTTTGAGAACTTGCCCTGCTGCAGGTCGAACACCGCATCGGCAATCTTCTTGTCGATGAGATCGGCACGCGACATGAGGCCGAGGTCGATGTCGCTAGCGTTGAAGCCGAGCGCGGTCGCACCTTCCGCGAAGCTCTTGGCCTTCGACAATTCCGCGTAGGCTTTGTCGGCGGCGGCCATGTCGGGGAAGGAAAGCTGCTGCACGCGCCGCTTTTCGGGGTCGTTGAAGCGCTCCTTGTTGCGGTCGTAGGCCGCCTGCATCTCGGCTTCGCTGACCGGGACGAGCTTCTTGGCTTCATCCGTGGTCAGCAGCAGGACGTTGAGCTTGCGGTATTCGGGCGCCACGAAGGCGCGCTTGTTCTGCTCGTAATACTCCTTCAGCGCTGCTTCGCTCGGATCTGCAACCTTGCCGGATTTCTCCGGATCGAGCGTCACGGAGGCGACGGTGCGCGTTTCCTCGCGGTAGCGATACATGATGTCGACGGGCAACTGCGCCACGGCGACATCGTCGACGAGGGCTTCTGTCAACTGCTCGCGCACCTCGGCGGCCTTGCGCTCATTGAAATAGCGCTGCTCGTTCAAACCGTTCTGCCGCAGCATCTCGTTGAACATGGCGCGGTCGAAGTTGCCGGTGATGCCTTTGTAGTTGGGATCGGAGCGGATGGCTTCGGCGATCTCGGCATCGGGAACGGCGAGGCCGAGGTCGCGCGCGTGCGCGCTGATCGCGGCCGTGCCGAGCAGGCGCGAGAGCGCGCGCGTGTCCAGGCCGAACGCCCGGCCCTGCTCGGGCGTCAGGCGGCGGCCGAGCTGATTGGACACCTGGGTGATCTCGCGCTGATAGGCCTGCTGAAACTCTTCCGGCGAGATCTCCGTTTTACCCACGCGTGCCAGCGAGCGCTGGCCGTAGCCCGTGAACACGTCGGCGACGCCCCAGATTGCGAAGCTGAAGATCAGAAGCGAGAGCAGAATCTTGGCGACCCAACCAGTTGCGCCACGTCTCAGTGCTTCCATCATGGGCTTGGATCTTCCACCTGTTCCGGAGGCCGCAGGCACCGACGGACGGAGATCCTGCGGATGGCCGCGTTATAGGGCAGCAGCTTCATCCCCGCGATTGCCAGCGGGGCGGCCACATCATAGGAATCTGGCCACGCCGCCGCAAGCAAGGGGCTCGCGACAAATGGGGCATTCGGACAGGAGACGCAAGTTGAGTCCGACGACATACGGGGATTGTCATGGTTGAGAAGGCTGGAAATCCTCGTCCGCTCGTGGCGGGCAACTGGAAAATGAACGGGACCAGGGCGGCGCTGGCCGAGGCCGGCAAGCTCAAGGCCCGGCTTGCCGATTCAACCTTTCGTCCGCGCTGCGAGGTGATGCTCTGTCCACCGGCAACGCTGGTGGCGGCGCTGGCGGAGTTGGCATCGGGCTCAGCCCTGCAGGTCGGCGGCCAGGATTGTCATGCCAAGGCGTCGGGGGCGCACACCGGCGACATCTCGGCCGAGATGCTGAAGGACGCGGGCGCGGTCGCCTGCATCGTCGGGCACTCGGAGCGCCGTGCCGACCATGGCGAGACGGACGCGATCGTCCGCGCCAAGGCGGAAGCGGCCTATCGCGCCGGGTTGCAGGCCATCGTTTGCATTGGCGAGACGGCCGACGAGCGCAAGGGCGGCAAGACGCTCGCCGTCGTAGGCGGGCAACTGGCGGGCTCGCTGCCCGATGCGGCGACAGCCGCCAATACGGTCGTCGCCTACGAGCCCGTGTGGGCCATCGGCACCGGTCTGACGCCTACGGCCGCGGACGTGGCCGAGGTGCACGGCTCCATCCGCGACGCGCTGGTGAAACGCTACGGCGAGGCGGGGCGGGGCATGCGCATTCTCTATGGCGGCTCCGTCAAGCCGTCGAACGCGCAGGAGCTGATGGGCGTTGCCAACGTGGATGGCGCGCTGGTCGGCGGCGCAAGTCTCAAGGCGGAAGACTTTCTGGGGATCATCGCCGCTTACGTGTAGAGCGGGGCGCGGAAGACGAGCCACATTGCGGCCCCGCACGTCAGTATGCTGCGGCCGCTACGCAGATCCGAGGATGCGCATGTCCCTACGCCGTTTGGCAATCGTGATCAGCCTGGTGACGGGAGCTTCCGTCGTGTCCGGCCCGCTGCGGACGGAGCCGCTCGCCAAGGAGGACTGCGACAAGCTGATGGCCGAGAAGAGCGAGCTGACGGGTGCCGGTGTGCGCGACCAGTTCGACAAGGGTCCGGAATGGGCCAAGGCCAACATGTCGCCGGAGCAACTCGGGCGCGTGAAGCGCTTCATCACGGTGGAGGAGCAGCTCAATTTTCGCTGCGGCCTCGCCAAGCTCCGGTCCACGCTGCCCATTGCCGAGGAAGGCGGGGAGCAGGAGCTCGACGAGAAGGGCAACCCCATTCCACCCAAGCCCGCCGGCGAAGCCGCGAATGCCGCGGCCAAGGGCCAGGCGACGCCCAAGGCCAAGGCTCCGGGAAAGAGCATCGAGGGGGCGGCTGCGGCAAAAGTGACCGCACCGCCCAAGACCAAGGCGCCTGCGGCGAAAGATGCCGCAGCGTCCGGGACAGCGGTAACGAAGGCCGCGCCCGCCAAAGCGGCGTCGTCGGGTTCCGGCACGCCGTCCACTGCCGCCAAGCCGCAGCAGAAGGCCAAGCCCAAGGTCGACGACTCCTATAAGCCGCCCAAGAGCGATCCGAACGCCAACCCGTTCGCCGGCCAGGCGCCCGCCCAGAAAATCCAATAGGACTCAGGATTGGTCCTCGCGAGGGGGTGGCGGCTCCGCAACCGCTGGTGTAGAAGCGCGTCCTGACAGCCAAGCTGGCGCTCGTGTCCGAAGCCGCCCGCGGTCCCGAAGCCCGAGGATTCTTTCCGCAATGGCCACCGTTCTGCTCGTCGTCCACCTGCTGATTGCCGCCGCACTGGTCGGCGTCGTGCTGCTGCAGCGTTCCGAGGGCGGAGCGCTGGGCATCGGCGGCGGCGGAGGTGGCGGCTTCATGACCGGACGCGGCACGGCCAACCTGCTGACCCGGGCAACCGCGGTTCTGGCCGGCCTGTTCTTCATGACCAGCATCGGCCTGACGCTGCTGGCTCTGCACGGCCGCAGCACCCTGTCGCCCCTGGATGCCGGCGGGGCCAAGGCCCCGGTGTCCGCGCCCGCGAGCCCCGGAACGGGCGCCGCGGCGCCGGAGGCCGCCAAGGAGGTGCCGCGCGGCGGCGTGCTCGACAGCCTGGAGAAGGGCCGCCAGCAGCTACCGCAGGTGCCGAAGTCCCAGTAGGCCTGCCGCCTAGTTGCCAGCGCAAGTTAACCCGGGCGCACAAAGCCCCGGTGGAGCAAGCGCGATTGTCGCTTCGAATCAACCCCAGGATTGTGTATTCTACAGGCCCATGGCGCGGTACATCTTCATTACCGGCGGCGTGGTTTCCTCGCTCGGAAAGGGGCTGGCTTCAGCGGCCCTGGGAGCACTTTTACAGGCACGCGGCTACAAAGTGCGGTTGAGGAAGCTCGACCCCTATCTCAACGTCGATCCGGGCACGATGAGCCCGTATCAGCACGGCGAGGTCTTCGTCACCGACGACGGGGCCGAGACCGATCTGGACCTCGGGCACTACGAGCGCTTCACCGGCGTGCCGGCGAAGAAATCGGACAACATCACCACCGGACGCATCTACCAGGAGATCCTGGCCAAGGAGCGGCGCGGTGATTACCTCGGCGGCACGGTGCAGGTCATTCCGCATGTGACCGACGCCATCAAGGGGTTCGTCCTCTCCGGCAATGACGATGTGGATTTCGTGCTGGTCGAGATCGGCGGCACGGTGGGCGACATCGAGGGCCTGCCGTTCTTCGAGGCCATCCGCCAGCTCGGCAACGAGTTGCCGCGCGGGCACTCGGTCTATATCCACCTGACGCTCATTCCGTTCATTCCCTCCGCCGGCGAATTGAAAACCAAGCCGACGCAGCACTCGGTGAAAGAGCTGCGTTCTATCGGCATTCAGCCCGACATCCTGCTGTGCCGGTGCGATCGCGAGGTGCCGCGATCGGAGAGGAAGAAGATCGCGCTGTTCTGCAACGTGCGCGAGGAAGCCGTCATCCAGGCGCTGGACGTCAGCTCCATCTACGACGTGCCGCTCGCCTATCATCGCGAAGGCCTCGATGCGCAGGTGCTCACAGCCTTCGGCATCGAAGGCGCACCGGCACCGAAGCTCGATCGCTGGGAGACGATCTCGCGCGCCATCGCCAGCCCCGAGGGCGAGGTCACCATTGCCATCGTCGGCAAGTACACGGGGCTGAAGGACGCCTACAAGTCACTGAACGAAGCGCTGTTCCACGGCGGCATTGCCAACCGCGTGAAGGTGAAGCTCGAGTGGATCGAGAGCGAGATCTTCGAGCGCGAGGATCCGGCGCTCTATCTGGAGAACGTGCACGGCATTCTCGTGCCGGGTGGCTTCGGCGAGCGCGGCTCGGAAGGCAAGATCCTGGCGGCGCGTTTCGCCCGCGAGCGCAAGTTGCCGTATTTCGGCATCTGCTTTGGCATGCAGATGGCCGTGATCGAGGCTGTCAGGTCGCTGGTCGGCATCAAGAACGGCGGCTCGACGGAATTCGGGCCGACGCCGGAGCCCGTTGTCGGTCTCATGACGGAGTGGATGCGCGGCAACGAGCTGGAGAGCCGTAAAACAGGCGGTGACCTGGGCGGCACCATGCGCCTCGGCGCCTACGAAGCGGTGCTGGCGAAGAACAGCCGCATCGCCAGCATCTACGGCGCGACGAGCATCTCTGAGCGGCACCGGCATCGCTACGAGGTGAACACCAAGTACCGCGCGGCGCTGGAAAAGGCGGGCATGAGCTTCTGCGGCATGTCGCCGGACGGACTGCTGCCGGAGACCATCGAGTTTCCGGACCATCCCTGGTTCATCGGCGTGCAGTATCATCCCGAGTTGAAATCGCGCCCGTTCGATCCGCATCCGTTATTCGCGAGCTTCATTGCTGCGGCTGTGGAGCAGAGCCGGTTGGTGTAGAGCCGACTCAATCCCCGTGCATCCACGCGACCAAGGAGGCAACGGAGCGTTTCGGCAAGGCGCTGGACGCGGCGACGCCGGCGCGCGCGGTTTTGCGCCTTCGCTCCCTCATATCTGCGACGCTCGCGGGAGAGGGAGAAAGCGGGGATATTAACGCTGCGCCACGAATTGCCGGGCGATGTTATCCCCGCCCTTATCTGCGCACTTATCCTGTGGTCATCCCGGATCTGACGACCCAGGGCGCAGGCAAGAGCTGGTTGGCCTGCGAAAGGGTCCGGGAGCCACGAATGGGCACGAGACATCAGCGAATCCGTGCCACCCTGCTGCCGGCGATCAGCGTACGCCGGCTCTCCCCCGGGCGTGGATGACCGGGGACTGGCGGCTGGCAGTCCATTCGTCAAGCGTGGAGCGGCGAGCGCCGCATCCCCTATAAATTACGGTACGGCCCTCGCCGCTCCGCCCCTGAGGGGGACGATGATGATGACGGAGGATGACGCAAAGCCCCGGGTCTGGTGGGATCGCGGGGGTGGTGGTGTTGGAGTGGTGGCAAATGGTGAGATGGTGAGATGGTGAGGTGGTGTTGGTGAAGTTCTGAGGCAAGGCCACACGCTCAGATGTCATCCCGGCATTTAGTGCCGGGACCCATCGCGCCGCGCGTGCGGAGGCGCCTGAGTATGCGATGCGGTCCAGAACAACTCGGCTTCCGGACTCGTGGAACGATGGGTCCCGGGGACGAGCCCCGGGATGACATTTGAGAGTTGGGATGGGCAGCGCTTCAAGGGTAGAAATCAAGCCGCGCCACATCTTCGGTGTCATCCCGGCATTAGTGCCGGGACCCATCGCGCCGCGCGTGCGAAGGCGCCTGAGTATGCGATGCGGTCCAGCACATCTCGGCTTCCGGACTCGTGGAACGATGGGTCCCGGGGACCTTCGGACCAAGTCCGAGGGCAGGCAAAGCCCCGGGATGACACTGAGAGTGGGGCTCCGGCGCGCGCGGGTCTGCGTTTCGCTTCGGCCTGCGCTTGTCCGGAACGACCAGAGGAATGTGCGTGAACGCCTCGGTGAACCCACCACTTCGATGACGGCAATTTGATTGGGTGTGATCGGGTGGCGACGCGAGTGGCGCCGCGATCAGGGCAGCGTGCGCATGCGGTCGAGGGCCGTCTGCAGGATGATGGTGGCGGCGAGCTTGTCGATCAGCTCGCCGCGACGCTTGCGCGAGGCATCGGCCTCCAGCAGCGTGCGCTCGGCGGCGGCCGTCGACAAACGCTCGTCCCAGAACAGGAGCGGCAGCGGTGTGAGGGCGCCGAGATTGCGGGCGAAGCTGCGCGTCGATTGCGCGCGCGGCCCCTCTGTTCCATCGAGGTTGGCCGGCAGGCCGAGGACGAAGCCGCCGATGGCGTGCTCGCTTGCCAAGGCGAGCAGGCGCTGAACATCGACCGAAAACTTCGTGCGGCGGATTGTCTCCAGCGGAGAAGCGATAGTGCGCGTCACGTCCGACAGCGCGAGCCCCAAGGTCTTCGTGCCGACATCGATGCCGATGAGACGCGCGCCGGGAGGCAGTGCGGCGTGAAAATCGCCGAGCTCGAGCGTCGCGGGTTTGGATTGGGATTTATCGGGCCGCATGGGGAGCTTATAGTCGCGGCCGGAGTTTATTCCAACGGCATACCCCGGAAAACGGAGACAGAAACTTATGAAGATCACCTGGTTCGGCCATTCCTGCTTCCGGATCGAGACGGGGTCGAGCGTCCTGTTGATTGATCCCTTTCTCAAGAACAGCCCGACGTTCCAGGCGTCCGGTGTCTCCTTCGAGGCCGCGACCAAGGGCGTGACGCACGTGGCGCTGAGCCATGGCCACGACGACCACATCGGCGATGCCCCCGAGATCTGCAAAGCGACGGGCGCAACACTGTTGGCGACCTACGAGCTCGCCCTGCATATCGGCTCCAAGGGCGCGGAGAAGCTCGAGCCCATGAACACGGGCGGCACGGTCTACACGCCGGACTTCGACCTGACGCTGGTCAATGCGCTGCATTCTTCGTCGAGCGGCGGCACCTACCTCGGCAATCCCAACGGCATCGTTATTAAGGCCAAGGAGGGCAAGACGGTGTACCACATGGGCGACACCGACATGTTCGCCGGCATGGAGCTGATCGCGGAATTCCACAAGCCCGACATCGGCATCGTGCCGATCGGCGACCGCTTCACCATGGGCGCCAAAGCTGCCGCATTCGCCTGCAAGAAGTTCTTCTCGTTCAAGACCATCCTGCCCTGCCACTACGGCACGTTCGCCGGCATGCTCGATCCCGACGCGAGCAAGTTCGTTGCCGAGATGAAAGGTCACAATGTCGTCGTGCCCAAGATCGGCGAGACTGTGACGGTCTGATTGGGGCGCACCATCAACGCTGACATGGAGCCGGCGGCATGAGCGATGCCATCGCTGACAGAAGCGGCGATGTCTCGCCGGCCGCACCCGTTGCGGCTGGTGAAAGCGCAGGTGCGTCCGGCTCCGCGCCGGTGCTCTGGCTTTACACGCTGACGACGTTCGTGTCGGCGCTGCTGTTGTTCTCCGTGCAGCCGATGTTCGCCAAGATGGTGTTGCCGCTGCTCGGCGGCTCGCCGTCGGTATGGGCGGTGGCGATGTGCTTCTTCCAGGGCGCATTGCTCGCCGGCTACTGCTACGCGCACGTGCTGATCCGCTTTCTGCCGCTGCGTGCCGGCGGGATCGTGCATCTGGTGGTGTGCGCGTCGGCCTTCTTCGTGCTGCCGATCGCCTTGCCGGCAAGCTGGATCGAGCCGCCTGCGGGCGATCCCTATCTGTGGCAGCTCGGCCTGTTCACGATCGCGGTCGGGCTGCCCTTCTTCGCCGTATCCGCCAATGCGCCGCTGCTGCAGGCCTGGTTCAGCCGCACCGGGCATCCGCACGGCAAGGATCCCTATTTCCTCTATGCCGCGAGCAATCTCGGCAGCCTGCTGGCGCTGCTGAGCTATCCGTTCCTCCTGGAGCCGATGCTGGGTCTGAGGATGCTCAGTAGCGTGTGGGCCGGCGGCTACGCGGGGCTGCTGATCCTGATCGCGCTGTGTCTGCTGGCGCTCTATTTTGCACGCCAGGCCGAAGCGGCGCATGCCACGGGCGCCTCTGCCGAAGCGGAAGCCGCGCCGCCGACCTGGGGCGCGCGCCTGGGTTGGGTAGGACTGGCATTCGTGCCGTCGGGCCTGCTGACGGCCTTCACCAATCACGTCACCACCGACGTCGCCTCTGCGCCGCTGCTGTGGGTGTTGCCGCTGGCGCTGTACCTGCTGACGTTCGTCCTGGTGTTTCGCGAGCGCTCGCTGATTCCGCGACAGATCCTGCTGCCGCTGCATCTGGCCTCCGTCGTCGTGGCTCTAGTGGCGCTGGCGCAGACGCGTCACGAGGGCTGGTTCGTCTCGTCATCAATCGGCGTGCTGGTGTTCTTCACCTCGGCGATGGTGGCGCATCGCACGCTCTATGAGGCGCGGCCCGCGCCGCAGTATCTGACCGAGTTCTACTTGTGGATGTCGCTCGGCGGCGTGCTGGGCGGGCTGTTCGCAGCGCTGATCGCGCCCAAGGTCTTTCCCGAAATCTTCGAGTATCCGCTGCTGCTCGCCCTTTCCATGGCGTGCCGGCCGGGCGCACTGAAGATCGATATTCGTGATCGCGATGAGCTGATGGTGCTGTGGCTGCTGATCGCGGGCAGCCTGCTCGCCCTCGTCTGGGTGCCGTGGGGCGCCGAGAAGTTCGGTTACGACTTCCACAGATACGGTGCAACAGCAGCACTGGCTGTGATGCTGGGCGCGGTGCTGCTGGCGCTGTTCAAGTGGCCGACGCGGCAGCTGGCGATGGCGCTGATGATGTGCCTCGTCGTGGTGTGGCTGCCGTCCAGCGTGCGCAAGGGCGATGCGCAGCGCAGCTACTTCGGCGTCTACCGGGTCATGCCGCAGGGTGAATACAACATTCTGATGCACGGCACGACGCTGCACGGTGCGCAGAAGGTGCGCGACGAGTTCGGCGAGCCGGTTCTGGATAAGACGCCGGGCACCTACTACCACCCGGAAAGCCCCATGGCGCACGCCGTCAAGTTCGTGCGCGAGGCGCTGGCCAAGGAGGGCAAGAAGGGCCACTACGGCGTCATCGGTCTCGGCACCGGCTCCATGGCCTGCCATGCCGAGCCGGGCGAGAGCTGGCGTTATTTCGAGATCGATCCGGTGATGGTGGCGATCGCCAGCAACGATCGCAACTTCTCCTTCCTCAGCCAGTGCATGCCGAAACAGGACATCGTGATGGGCGATGCGCGGCTGACACTGAGCAAGGAGCCGGACGGCAGCTATGACCTGCTCGTCGTCGATGCCTTCTCGTCGGATGCGGTGCCGGTACATCTCATGACGGCGGAGGCGATCCGGCTCTATCTTCAGAAGTTGACACCGGCGGGCATCGTGGTGCTGCACGTCTCGAACCGCTACCTGGATCTGGAGGGCGTGCTGGGCGCCACCGCGCCGCTGGTGCCGGAAGGGCATGGCCTTGTCGTCGGCGACGATACGGCGGACGGCAGCTATGCCTCGACCAGCTCGACCGTTGTGCTGTTCTCGAAAACCGCGCAATCACTCGATCCGTTCCGCGAGCTCAGCGATGTGCACGAGCTCGACGCCAAGCGCCTGCGCCCCTGGACCGACGACTATTCCGACATCATCGGACCATTCCGCTCGAAGCTGAGGGGCAGCAGCAGCGAGTGAGCTTCGCGCGTCGCCCCTCTCACGCCATGGCAATGACCTTCGCTCCGGTCTTGTCGGCGAGGAGGGCGGGGGTGACGGAAAAAACGGCATGCGGCGTACCGGCCGCGGCCCAGACGACGTCATACTGCAGGAGATCGCGGTCAAAGTAGGTGGCGAGCGGCGTCGCGTGCCCCAGGGGCGGGATGCCGCCGATGGCGTACCCGGTGACATCGCGCACGAACTGGGCATCCGGCCGGGTCAGATTCTCGCCGATGGTGACGGCGACGCCTTTCTCGTCCACCCGGTTGGAGCCCGAGACAAGCAGCAAATAGGGCTTGCCGCTCTGCCGGCCCTTGAAGACCAGGGATTTGACGATCTGGCCGACGGAACATTGGCACGCATCGGCCGCTTCCTGGGCTGTGCGCGTCGAGGCCGGCATCTGCCGCACGGTGATATCGAGGCCCAGGGCCTGGGCGCGGTCCTGGACCCGCCGTGCCGCATCCTTCAGGTCGCTCATGGGGCTGGTCTCCTCGGGGGCCGTGCCCGTTGCACGACCTTCTCATCGGGGCTATGAGTGCCCGCACTGTTCAATGCCCTTGCCGCAATTTCAAGGGCTGGCAAAATCCAAAGGGTAGGCCCATGCAGGTCGACGAGGCGACCGTCCGCCGTATTGCACGGCTCGCGCGGATCAAGATCACGGATGAGGAAGCCAGGGCGCTGGAAGGCGAGCTGTCGGGTATTCTCAACTGGGTCGAGCAATTGGGCGAGGTCAACACCGACGGCGTCGAGCCGATGACGCGCATTATTCCGATGACGCTGAAGATGCGCCGCGACGAGGTGACGGACGGCGACAAGGCCGACGACATCGTGCGCAACGCGCCTGAGACCGAGGATCATTTCTTCGTCGTGCCCAAGGTGATCGAGTGACGGCAGCAGCGCGCGACATCTCGATCGGACGCGAGGACCCGCGTCAGCCGCCGGTGCGTGCGCTGATTGCGGAGCTCGATCACTTGATGGTCAGCCTGTATCCGGCGGAGAGCAATCACCTGCTCGACGTGGAGACGCTGGCGGCCGACGACATCACGTTTCTGGTGGCGCGCGACGGCGAGCGCGCGATCGGCTGCGGTGCGGTGCGGTGCGCCGGCACGACGCGACGCTCGGCGAGATCAAGCGCATGTACGTGGATCCGACGGCGCGCGGGCTGGGCCTCGGGCGCCTCATTCTCGAGGCCATCGAGGCGGAGGCGCAACGGCAAGGGCTGCAACGGCTGGCATTGGAAACCGGCGTCCACCAGCCCGAGGCGATCGGGCTGTATCGCAATGCGGGTTTCCAGGAGTGCCCACCGTTTGCCGGCTACAAGCCCGATCCCCTGAGCCTGTTCATGATGAAAGAGCTCGTCTGACCGATGTCGAAGGCCGACCTGACAAAACTGACGCTGGCGGAAGCGCGCGATGGGTTGCGCAAACGCACGTTCACGTCCGTCGAGCTGACTGAGGCGTTCGTGGACGCCATCGCAGCCGGCAACCCGGCGCTCAATGCCTATGTGCTGCCGACGCCCGAGCGCGCGCTGGAGCAGGCCAAGGCCAGCGACGCCAAGCTCCAGAGCGGCAAGGGCGGAGCGCTGGAGGGTCTGCCGCTCGGTATCAAGGACCTGTTCTGCACCAAGGGTGTGCGCACGACCGCCTGCTCCAACATTCTCGACAACTTCACGCCGACCTACGAGTCGACGGTCACGCAGAACCTGTTCGATGCCGGCGCCGTGATGCTCGGCAAGCTCAACAACGACGAGTTCGCCATGGGCTCGTCGAACGAGACGAGCTGCTTCGGGCCGGTGGCCAATCCGTGGCGGCGCAAGGCGGCGAACGGGCAGACCTCGAACGTGAAGCTGGTGCCGGGTGGATCCTCGGGCGGCTCGTCGACGGCTGTTGCCGCCGACTTGTGCCTTGGCGCCACGGCGACGGACACGGGCGGCTCGATCCGCCAGCCGGCCGCGCTGACGGGCACCGTCGGCATCAAGCCGACCTACGGCCGCTGCTCGCGCTGGGGCATCGTCGCGTTCGCGTCCTCGCTCGACCAGGCGGGGCCGATCGCCAAGTCGGTGCGCGATGCCGCGATCCTGCTGCGCACGATGGCGAGCCACGATGCCAAGGATTCGACGTCTGTCGACACGCCGGTACCGGATTACGAGGCGGCGGTGCCCAAGGGCGTGAAAGGCCTGCGCGTCGGCGTGCCGAAGGAATATCGCGTCGAGGGCATGTCGCAGGAGATCGACGATCTCTGGCAGAAGGGCATCGCGTGGCTCAAGGACGCCGGCGCGACCATTCACGACATCTCCCTGCCGCACACGAAGTATGCCCTGCCGGCCTACTACATCGTGGCGCCGGCGGAAGCTTCGTCCAACCTCGCGCGCTACGACGGTGTGCGTTACGGCTTGCGCATGCCGGGCGAGGACCTGATCGATACCTACGAGCGCACGCGCGCCGCAGGCTTCGGCAAGGAAGTGCGCCGCCGCGTGTTGATCGGCACCTACGTGCTCTCAGCGGGCTACTATGATGCCTACTACCTCAAGGCGCAGAAGGTGCGCACGCTCATCAAGCGCGACTTCGACCAGGCCTGGAACTCCGTGGATCTGATCCTGACGCCGACCACGCCGAGCCCGGCGTTCGGCTTCGGCGAGAAATCCGGCGATCCCTTGGCCATGTACCTGGAGGATATCTTCACCGTGACGGTGAACATGTCCGGGCTGCCCGGCATCTCGGTGCCCGGCGGGCTGTCCGCACAGGGCACGCCGCTCGGCCTGCAGCTCATCGGCAAGCCGTTCGACGAGGCGACGCTGTTTTCGGCAGGACAGGTGATCGAGAGCGCGGCCGGGCATTTCCGCGTCGATGAGCGATGGTGGGCCGGCGCGCCCAGCGCCAAAGGCGCCTGAGAGCGAGAAGGAGACGAGGCAATGACTGTGCGAGCCCCGAAAGACTGCACCGATCTGAGCCACGTGCGCGTCGAGATCGACCGTGTCGACAACGCGCTCGTCGACCTGCTCGCGGAACGCTTCGGCTACGTGGAGCGCGCCTGGCAGATCAAGCTCGGCCTGAAGCAGGAAGCCAACGTTCCCTGGCGCAACCAGGATGTCGTCAACAAGGTGCGGGCGCGCGCCGAGAAAAAGGGTCTGCCGCCGGATCTGTGCGAAGCGCTGTGGCGTCAAATGATCGGCTGGTTCATCCAGTATGAGGAGGAGAAGCTCCGGGATCAGATCGAGAGCCAAGGCAAGAACAAGGATTGAGAGGTTGAGCGGGTGTACATACCGCCGGAATTCAAGGACGTGATCCTGCTGTCCGTCATGAACCTGGGAACGATCTTCGCCGGGTTCTTCGTCGGCCGGTATGCCGATCAGGCGCAGAAGGTGGTGGTCGGTGCCTTCGCGTCGGGGATCGGCGGCATCTTGTTCGCGGGCCTGTTGGGCCGGCTCGGGCTGGCCGACGTGCATGCGCGATCGATCGCGGGAATTTTCATCCTCTCCTTTCTCCTCGGTTTCATCTGGACGTGGATCGGCTTCATAACGCGCAAGCGGGCGTGATCGAGAGCAGGCTTATGGCGAACGGCAAGGCGAACAACCTCATCAAGGGCGAGACCGGCGACTGGGAGGTCGTGATCGGGATGGAGGTGCATGCGCAGGTGAATTCGCATGCCAAGCTGTTCTCGGGCGCCTCGACCGAGTTCGGCGGCGAGCCCAATGCGCACGTGTCGCTGGTCGATGCGGCGATGCCCGGCATGCTGCCCGTCATCAACGAGGAGTGCATCGCCCAGGCCATCCGCACCGGCCTCGGGCTGAAGGCGCAGATCAATCTGAAGAGCGTGTTCGATCGCAAGAACTACTTCTATCCGGACCTGCCGCAGGGCTACCAGATCAGCCAGTACAAGCAGCCGATCGTCGGCGAGGGCAGGATCGAGATCGACGCCGACGGCGAGAGCATGACGGTCGGCATCGAGCGCCTTCATCTGGAGCAGGATGCGGGCAAGTCGATCCACGACCAGAGCCCGGACACCTCGTTCGTGGACCTGAACCGCTCGGGCGTGGCGCTGATGGAGATCGTGTCGAAGCCGGATCTGCGCTCGTCCAAGCAGGCGCAGGCCTATGTGTCGAAGCTGCGCACGATCCTGCGCTATCTCGGCACCTGCGACGGCGACATGGAAAAGGGCAACCTGCGCGCCGACGTCAACGTCTCCGTGCGCAAGCCCGGCACCACGCTCGGCACGCGCTGCGAGATCAAGAACGTCAACTCCATCCGCTTCATCGGCCAGGCCGTGGAGGCGGAAGCGCGCCGGCAGATCGAGATCATCGAGGATGGCGGCAAGATCGATCAGGAGACGCGGCTGTTCGATGCCGCCAAGGGCGTGACGCGCTCCATGCGGTCAAAGGAGGAGGCGCACGACTATCGCTACTTCCCCGACCCGGACCTGCTGCCGCTGGAGCTGACGCAGGCCTATGTGGACGGCCTCAAGACCGGCTTGCCGGAGCTGCCCGACGAAAAGCGCGCGCGCTTCATGAAGGCATTCGGCTTGTCGGCCTATGACGCGAGCGTGCTCGTGGCCGAGAAGGAGTCGGCCGATTACTTCGAGCAGGTGGCGAAGGGCCGTGACGGCAAGCTTGCCGCCAACTGGGTCATCAACGAGCTGTTCGGCCGTCTCAACAAGGAGGGCCTCGACATCGAGCGCTCGCCCGTGTCGGCGGTGCAGCTCGGCGGCATCGTTGATCTGATAGCGTCAGGCACGATCTCCGGCAAGATCGCCAAGGACCTGTTCGAGATCGTGTGGGCGGAAGGCGGCCACCCGGCCGAAATCGTTGAGAAGCGCGGCATGAAGCAGGTGACTGATACGGGCGCCATCGAGGCAGCCGTCGACGCCATCATCGCCGCCAATCCCGACAAGGTCGAGCAGGTGAAGGCCAAGCCCACCATGATGGGCTGGTTCGTCGGCCAGGTGATGAAGCAGTCCGGCGGCAAGGCCAACCCGCAGGCAGTGAACGAGATCCTGAAGAAGAAGCTCGGGGTTTAGCTCTGCGCGACGCCTGCTGCCGCACGTGGCACTGGGTCCCGGGTCGCGCGCGGGAATTGGCGCAGACTATCCCTACCGGGCTTCGGCCCGCGCTTGCCCGGGATGACATGAGAAGTGTGTGCAACCGCCGATCTCCCTCTCTGTTGTCATCCCGGCCAAGGGAGCCATGCGTAGCATGAAGCGACCGTGCGCCGGGATCCAGGGGCCACGATGCGCGAGCCGTCCGCTTCAATTCGGTTCGGAAAGCCTCTAGCCTATCGCCCTGACTGCAAGTCGGGCCGATGGCGCGTTGCACAGGTGAATTATGAAAGAGAACAGCATACGCCGGGCTGTGCGCGAGGGGCGGGTGGCGCTCGGAACGGGTCTCAAGGAATTCGCTTCGCGCGGCGTTCCATGGATCATCGAGGCGTCGGGTTTCGACTATTGCACGATCGACCACGAGCACGGCACCTTCGATCTGGAAACAATCGCTGATCTCGCAGGCTGGTTCCAGGCCACCCGTGTGTCGCCGATCGTGCGCATCCACAAATCGTTCGTACATCTCATCCCTGCCATCCTCGATCAGGGCATCATGGGCATCCAGGTGTCGGAGGTGGATAACGCGGAGGAAGCGCGCGCCATCGTGCGCGAGGCCAAGTATCCGCCGCTCGGCAATCGCGGCATCGCCGGCCAGGGGCTGCACACGGGCTACAAGAGCTACGGCGCCCGCCACCTGTCGGAGTACGCGCCGTGGGCCAACGACAACATCATCGTCTGCCCGTCGATCGAGTCGCTCGAAGGGTTGGAGAATGTAGAGGCGATTGCTGCCGTCGAGGGGATCGACATGATTGCCTACGGTCACTCGGACCTGAGTGCGAGGCTCGGCGTTCACCTCGATTTGGAGCACCCGAGATTCAAGGCGGCGGTGCGCAGGATTGTGGAGGCGTGCGTCGAGCACGGCAAGCTTGCGCGCGGGTCTGCTGAAACGGAAGCGCAGATTGAGGAGTACTGGCGTCTCGGGTGCAGGGTCTTGAACCTGCCGGGCAACGACATCAGCACTTACCTGGACGGCCTCAAGACCCGCGCCGGTCGCGCGCATGCGCGGCTCAAATCCGTCGGCGTACCGACGCCGTGAGCTGCGCGGTTCTCACTGGTTTCGATAACAGCGCATCAAGATAGTCGTTCACGCAACGCGTCGGCGGAGCGGCCGATCACTTCGGAAAGATGATGGAGCTGCGCGGCCAGCGGACTTGTCTTGCGCCACACCATGCCGACGGTCCGCGACGGCTGCGGGTTTGCGAAGCGCGAAACCGACACCGATGCCGACCGTGTTTCCATCGCCACGGCCATCTCCGGGATCAACGTGACGCCCATGCCGGCGCTGACCATCTGCACCAGCGTGGACAGCGAGCTGGCGTCGAGAACTTCCCGTGGCAGGGATGTCTCCATGTTGCAGAATGAAAGGGCCTGATCGCGGAAGCAGTGTCCCTCATCCAGCAGAAGGAGTCGCATCTCGCGCAAGGTCTCGCTATCGGGTGCGGGCTCCCGGTCATCCGTCGACGGACGTACCAGCAGGAAATTCTCCTCGAACAGTGCGACCTCGGTCAGTGACGGCTCGGACACCGGCAGGGCCAGGATCGCGGTGTCGAGCCGGCCCTCCGTGAGCTCTTGGAGCAACTTGGAAGTTTGTGCTTCACGCACATGCAGGTCGAGCTCGGGATGCAGCCGGATGAGATCGCCGATCACGGTCGGCAGCAGGTAGGGCGCGATCGTCTGGATCATGCCGATACGCACGCGTCCCGTGAACTTGTCGCGCGAGGCGCGGGCGAAATCCCCGAGCTCGTCGACCGAGCGCAGGATGTCTCGGACCCGCTGCGCCGTTTCTTCCCCGAACCGGGTCAAGCGGACCTGCCGTGCGCCGCGCTCGATCAGCACGGCGCCGAGAGCATCCTCGAGCTCCTTGATCTGCATGGACAGGGCGGGCTGCGAGATGGCGCAGGCTGCGGCCGCGCGCCCGAAGTGGTTGTGGCGAGCCAGCGCATCGAAGTAGCGGAGCTGGCGCAGGGTCATCGGTATCATCAGCAGAACTTATCGCAGCAATCATTAAAGTCAATTTTACCTGATAAGGTTGGGTGATTAGAGTCATGCTTAGAACTGTTCCGAACCCGCTGAAAACATGAGGAAACGACATGGCCGACGGCAGCAAGTGCCCAATGCATTCAGGCGGAAGGTCCAACCGTGACTGGTGGCCGGATGCCCTGAGCATTGAGATGCTCCATCGGAATTCCAATCTGTCCGATCCGATGGGCAAGGGCTTCGACTACGCCAAGGAATTCAAGAGCCTCGACCTCAACGCCGTGGTCAAGGACCTGCACGCCTTGATGACGGACTCGCAGGACTGGTGGCCGGCGGACTTCGGCCACTATGGCGGCCTGATGATCCGCATGGCCTGGCACAGCGCAGGCACTTACCGCATCACGGACGGCCGCGGTGGCGCTGGCGCTGGCCAGCAGCGCTTTGCGCCTCTCAACTCGTGGCCTGACAACGCCAACCTCGACAAGGCGCGCCGGCTTCTGTGGCCGGTCAAACAAAAGTACGGCCGGAAAATTTCCTGGGCTGATCTGATGATCCTGGCCGGCAACGTGGCGCTTGAATCCATGGGCTTCAAAACCTTTGGTTTCGCTGGCGGCCGCGCCGATGTGTGGGAGCCCGAAGAGCTGTATTGGGGGCCTGAGGGTACATGGCTCGGCGACGAGCGCTACAGCGGCGAGCGGCAATTGGCCGAGCCGCTAGGTGCGGTGCAGATGGGCCTCATCTACGTCAACCCGGAAGGGCCGAACGGCAATCCCGATCCGATCGCCGCGGCCAAGGACATCCGCGAGACGTTCTTCCGCATGGCTATGAATGACGAGGAAACGGTCGCGCTCATCGCCGGCGGCCACAGCTTCGGCAAGGCGCATGGCGCGGGCGATCCCTCCCTCGTCGGCGCAGAGCCGGAGGCTGGTGCCCTTGAAGAGCAGGGTCTCGGCTGGAAGAGCAAGCACAAGACCGGAATCGGCGGCGACGCCATCACCGGCGGTCCCGAGGTGACCTGGACGCAGACGCCGACGAAGTGGAGCAACCTGTTCTTCAAGAACCTGTTCGAGAACGAGTGGGAGCTGACGCAGAGCCCGGCCGGTGCGAAGCAATGGAAAGCGAAGGGCGCGCAAGCCGACATCCCCGACGCCTTCGACAAGTCCAAGAAGCACGTGCCGATGATGCTGACCACGGACCTGTCGCTGCGCATGGATCCGGCCTACGAGAAAATCTCGCGGCGGTTCTATGAGAACCCTGACCAGTTTGCGGACGCATTTGCCCGCGCCTGGTTCAAGCTCACCCACCGCGACATGGGCCCGCGCGTGCGCTACCTCGGCTCCATGGTGCCGAAGGAAACGCTGATCTGGCAGGATCCGATTCCGGCCGGCAATGCCTCGCTCAGCGATGCGGACGTCGCCGATCTGAAGGCGAAGATCCTGGCGTCGGGCCTGAGCGTGCCGCAACTTGTTTCGACGGCCTGGGCGTCGGCCTCGACGTTCCGCGGCTCCGACAAGCGCGGCGGTGCCAACGGCGCGCGCGTGCGTCTGGCTCCGCAGAAGGACTGGGAGGTGAACCAGCCGGCCCAGCTCAAGACGGTGCTTGCCAAGCTCGAAGAGATCCAGAAGAGCTCCGGCAAGCCGGTCTCGCTCGCCGATCTGATCGTTCTCGGCGGCTCTGCCGCGGTCGAGAAGGCAGCCAAGGACGCCGGTGTCGATGTGAAGGTGCCCTTCGCGCCGGGCCGTGCGGACGCGTCACAGGAGCAGACTGACGTGCCGTCCTTCGCGCCGCTGGAGCCGCGCGCGGATGGCTTCCGCAACTACGTCAACAACAAGCGGCATCAGTTCATGCCGTCTGTCGAGGCGCTGGTGGACCGTGCTGCGTTGATGGGCCTGACGGGACCGGAGATGACGGTTCTGATCGGCGGCCTGCGCGTGCTCGGCGCGAACCATGGCGACGCCAAGCATGGCGTCCTGACCAAGCAACCGGGGAAGCTGAGCAACGACTTCTTCCTCAACCTGCTCGACATGAGCACGGAGTGGCAGGCTCCGAACGCGGACGGCGTGTATGAGGGCCGCGACCGCAAGACGAAGTCGCCCAAGTGGACGGCGACCGCCGTTGACCTGGTGTTCGGCTCGCACGCACAGCTGCGCGCATTCGCGGAAGTCTATGCGTGTGCGGACTCCAAGGAAAAGTTCGTGAAGGATTTCGTGGCGGCCTGGACCAAGGTGATGAACGCCGACCGCTTCGACACCTGACGGCTGAGAAAGGCCCCGTCATCAGACATGGCGGGCCCCATTCTCGAGTGAATGACAAGCAACGGCAGGCGGTTTGCCTGCCGTTCGCATATTCAGATGCGACCGCAGGAGCGGGGCGTCCCCTCGCGTGAGATTGATCGGCGGTGGGCTGCGCTACGCAGGCGCAGGCGTACGCCACCCGGAGGACGACCGCGTTCCTGAAAACCAATAAGCTTGTTTTGTACGCCCAGATCGCCGGCGCGTGTCTCGTGCGTTACAGCATCATGGCTTTGCGGCGACCTACTTTTCGGCATCAACGGACAGAGGAGTTGAACGCCATGTCTCTACGCAAATTCATCATTGAGCGCGATATTCCCAAAGTCGGCACGCTTGAGCGCGATCAATTGCGTGAAGCCGCGACGAAATCGAATTCAGCGCTGAAGGAGCTTGGCACCGACATCCAATGGGTTGAAAGCTTCGTCGCCGAGAACAAGACGTTCTGCGTTTATCTGGCCAAGGACGAGGCCATCATCCGCCGCCATGCGGAGATCAGCGGCTTTCCGGCGACGAAGATCACCGAAATCAAAAAGATGATCGATCCGACGACCGCGGCGGGATAGCGGGGCGCAGTAGGCGGTCAGGCCGCTTTCTCAAATCCGCCGGTCTCTGGGGCCTGGAAGGGGAGAGCGGCCTTCGCCGCCGCGCACGGGCGGCACGTGCATGCGCCCTTGTGAGCACAGGCGCCGCGGCTCCTCGTTGTGACCACAGGAGCGAGGCTCGCCCTCGCGTGAGAAGCAGATGCGCACCTCGCGCAGGCGTCCGCCGGGGCGGCCGCAGGCCACCGCAACCGAATCCGGCTTGAGGCTGGGATTGGCAGCCAGGAATTCCTGGCGCAGCTCGTCGGGAGACACGAAGAAGTCCGCGTTGGGGCGCACGAAGCGCTGGGGAATCTTCACCTTCGAGAACAGGCGGCGCGAGAGGTCGTAATAGGCGTTCGGCTCGAGGCCCGAGCAGGTGCCGTGCTTGCGATACTCGTGGATCACGAGCTTGGGACTCGGCATGATGTCGAGCATGCGGTCGATGGTCTCGCGCGGAACGAAGGGACGCTCCCGGGTCCGGCAGTTCTCCGGCCAGCCGCGGTCGTGCTGCGGCCACAGCCCGTGCAACACGAAGGCATATTGCCGCCCATCACGAGGACTGCATTGGGGATCACTGCGATCGCGCTGCGAGGCGCAGTAGGTCGGGCTCCAGGACAGCACCAGCGCATAGTAGTCGAAACGCCCCGCCTCGTTGCGCGGCGACGGCTGATAGGCGTACGGCGCGCGGCCGCCGGCGCCGGGTCCGTATTGCGCGGCAAGAGGGGCAGTCCATGTCAGCAGGCCGATGGCGGCAAACCAGGCCATCGCGGCCATGCTACGTGCTCGTGTCATCATCGACCGTTCCCTCCGCACAGTGACGTGCAGGCGGCGCGCCTGCGGTTCGCGAACATACCGGTCCGGCGCGGCCATGCAACCGTCTCAAATATTCCACTTAACTTCGCCCGGGAGCAGCGCCATACATGCACGTGTTGCCGTTGCCTGGAGACACAATGCCGGGTTCCACATTGACCAGACCTGAATGGCCCCGCCCTGCCGCGAGCGCCGTTGTTTTCCGGGCGCAGCAGGTGTTGATCGTGGAGCGCGGCAAGGGCGCGCTGCCCGGAACATGGAGCCTGCCCGGCGGCCACATCGAGCCCGGAGAGCGGGCCATGGCGGCCGCGTTGCGCGAAGTGGGCGAGGAAACCGGCATCGAGGCGGCGCTGCTCGGTCTAACCGACGTCCATGACGTGTTGATCGAGGCCCAGGATGGCGGACTGACGGCGCACTACGTGCTGTGCGTGTATTTCGGCCGCTGGATCAGCGGGGAGCCTGTGGCCGGCAGCGACGTGCGCGATGCCCGTTTTGTCGCATTGGAAGAGCTCGATCAATATCGCATGACGCCCGGTGCGCGGCCGATCATTGCACGGGCGCAGCAGTTGCTGGACGCGCACTTGCGCCGGGCTGAATCTGGATCATGATCGAGACCGCACCTTTGGACAGGGCAACCATGATCGAGCGCGGATCGAAGCGGGCCATCGCAGGGCTGATCGCACTGGCGATTGGCGTGTCCAGCGCCACTGCCCAGGATACCAAGCCGTACGACGAAAGGCTGATGCGGCTGTCCGAAATTCTCGGTGCGGTGCACTACCTGCGAGAGCTGTGTGGTGCGAGCGATGGACAACTCTGGCGCGAGCGCATGCGCGAAATCATGGAAGGCGAAGGCACGTCGGCATTGCGGCGCGCCAAGTTAACCCGCAGTTTCAACAACGGATATCGCAGCTACGGCCGCACTTACCAGGCTTGCACGCCGTCGGCGCAAACGGCGATCTCGCGCTTTCTCACCGAAGGCACGCAGATCGCCGATGGTCTTCTCAAGAGCGTGCCTTAAGGGAGCAAGACCGTCACGCTCACGTTGCGCATTCACCTTGTCGACGGACCGATGCCGCAACGTTCGCAATATCATGCTAGGTCACGACACAGGGATCACGAGACTGCGCGACGGCGCAATCGACAAGGGACGGGGGAACATGGACCTGGAAGCATTCGGCCTCGCCGAAAGCAAAGACGATAGCTTGAAGGCGTTGCACTTCATTCTGCAGGCCTGGGAGGATGGGGCTGCGAATGGGTTGGCGCCCGAGCAGATGGCCTACGCCGCACTCTTCACGGCGCTGAGCGATCTCGTTGCCGCCTACGGGGAGGAGGCGGTGGCAGTGCTGACGACCGGCCTCGGCGCGCGTATCAAATCCGGCGAGTTCACCCTGCCGCGCGCCGCGCACTGACGCAGAGACAATGCTGGCTCACCGGTAGCCCGTCACGTCGGCGGGCTGGCCGGCATCCTGCACTTCCACGACATAGCGCCATGCGTCGGGCTGGCTGCCGTCGAGGTCGGTGAAGCCGTAGATCTTGGCCAACTCGCCGCTCGACAGCGACTTGCCGTTCCACCGCGCCACGTCCGGATCGAGCGCGAGGGCTGCAACCGCGCGGCCGACGTAAGCCGGACTCTCTGAGATCGCGAAATGCGGCTGCACCCTCGTGGCATCGCGCCAGTTCGATTCCGTCACGCGATAGGCATCGAGCATCGCCTCCGATCGCAGCCATCCCGGCGTCAGCAGCACGGCGGTCGCGCGATGCGGCTTCAACTCGTGCGCCAGCGCGAAAGCCATGCGGCCGACCGCGGCCTTGGCGATGTCGTAGAAGAACGACACGCGATAGGTGGTGGCATTGTAGGCGTTGGTGCCGTCGGTGACCTCGACGACGAGCCCACCCGGCGTCTTGATCAGCAGCGGCAGCGCAAAGTGGCTGGTGATCGCATGCGTATCGACGGCGCGACGCAGCGTGCGCAGTCCGTTGTCGAGCGACGACGCCCACACCGTCTTGTTCCACTCCATCATGGTCGCGCCCCAGATGTCGTTGACGAGGATGTGCAGGCCGCCCTGCTCACGGGCGATGCGCGCGACGAGAGCCTGCACCTGATCCGGCACGAGGTGGTCGGCCTGAACGGCAATGCCACGACCGCCCGCCGCATCGACGAGGGCCGCCGTCTCCTCGATGGTCTCGGGCCGGTTCATCTCGGAGCGTTGCATGCCGCTGGTTCGTCCGGTGACGTAGACCGTGGCACCCGCCGCGCCGAGCTGCACGGCGATGCCGCGGCCCGCGCCACGTGTCGCTCCCGCGACCAATGCAACTTTGCCGGCAAGCGTCGGCGTCATCCGTCGTCCTCCCTTTGGGTTTCCGGCTATCTGCGGGGCAGAATGCGGCCCGAATGCGGAAGGAGTGACGTCAGCCGCGCCGCATCTGCGCCCGATGCAGGGTCTCGGAGGGAAGCTCACCGAAGGTGAGGAGATAGTGCCGGGCAAACCTGCCGAGGTGGGTGATGCCGGATGTGGAGGCGATTTCCGTAATCGTGGCTCCCGGACCCGCCTGCTCCAGAAGCGCACGAATACGGTGCAGGCGAACGTTCGCGATGAACGCGCGCGGCGTGGTGCCTCGGGCATTGCGGAAGGCGAGCTGCAAGGATCGAACACTGACACCGGCAGCATCGGCGACATCGCCGATAGAGATCGGCAACGTTGCATTGGCCAGGATGAAGTTCTCTGCGCGGCGGAGCTGACCTGTGCTGGGCCTCAGCGGCGGCCTGTCGCTGTGCGGTTCGCCGACGAGCCAGTGACTTGCGACGAGGTCGATGAGCAGTGAGCTTGCAGACTGTGCCGCGGGTGGGTAGTTCAGCAGCTCGCCCGATCCATCCAGTTCGTTGAGCAGATAGTGGACATAAAGTCTCAAGCTCTCGGCCAGCGGACTTGACGGAAAGCCCTGACCTGCCAGCAGGCTGTGGATGCGCGCCTGGGCGAGGGACTGCATGCGCTGCAGCACCTCATCCACCGCAAACGTTATCTTGATGCCCACGTACCCTGGGGTCAACCGTGTTGTCCGTTCTCCTGTTCCAACGACGATAATTTCCGGCGGCTTGGCGGTACGGACCTCGCCGCTGCGAGAGATTTCAATGGTGCCGTGGATCGGGATCAGGGCCGCCAGGCGCTCCTCGTCTCCGAGCCAGACATCGTGACCTGACGAGGTCACCGTGCTGACGCGCACCGTGCTCAAGCGCACCTGTGCGCTGGAGAGGTAAAAATCCGCAGCCGGACTAAATGCAAATCGCAGAAGGCCGGGAAAGCGGGACAGAACCAGTTGATACGCGTCATGGTGCGTATCGGTTCTCGTAATGTCGTATTGCTCGAGCGGTTGGCGAGCGTCGCCGTTAGTTTTACTCACGTTGATCCAGGAATCTCGTTCGTCCGCCCACAAAGTAAATGAATCAATTAGGCGCCAGCAAGCGCAAAGCAGCCCAACTTCATTTTAAAATCCGTGAATTTTTGGGTTCCATATTTCGGTGTGCACATTTCTGCGCGGATTGGACAAGAGCTGCGCTTAATGGATTGCGGGCAGATAGCCTTCAGGAGATTTTTGGGAGGGAATCTGCTGCGACTGCATCGAGGCCGACGTGAATGCCTAGATATTTTTTTCACGTCCTCGGCGGAGCAGACAACATCTACGACAAGGTCGGGGCTGAGCTCGCAGACAACGATGCGGCTCTCGCATTGGCACCGGACGTCGCGAAATTGCTGATTTCCGACACGATTCACGATGGCACCGTGCTTGACCTCACCTGCTTCCTGGAAGTCTGCGATGCTGCAGGTGAGACAATCGGAATTCTTCCGATACGGCCCTTGATCATGACCATGATCAAGCAATTGTCCTAGGCCTGGTATTCCAGATTTACAGCGCCATTCTGCGATTTTGCCGATTTCGCGCCGGAATTGCCGTTGCTCAGAATTGCGTGAGTATACCAGAGGTGACGTGTCGCGAAGCTTGCTGTCGTCAAACTATTGCGCAGCTGAATGGCTTGGAAAATACATCACATGGCCTGAAAATGCCGTGGTCAAGCAACAGGCGATCTATCAGGCCCGGCCGACATGACGGCTTGAATCCTCGAAACGTTGGATTCGTGTATGCGATATGCCAGGTACGCCCGGGGTTCTCGGCGTCATCGTGCCTGTGGTGCTCGTGTCGCGTCCTGCGTGAGTGATGCAAGCTCAAGGTTTGCGCCCGACGACGCCGGTGGCGCAGCCGAAGAAGTAGCGCTTGAACTCAACGTCGAGGCCTTCCTTCTTCAGGCATTGGGCAAAGAAGCTGCAGTCCCCGAAGTTGTGTGTGTAGATGCCGAGCATGCTGAAGTCCTGGGCGCCCTGCAGCACCGTCTTCTCGATCAAAGGCAGAACGCGGTCGAGATAGAAGCGGTAGAGCCCGTGCAGGATCCAGCCCTTCGGGTCCGAAGCCTCGATCAACGAGAACACCCCGCACGGTTTGAGCACCCGCGCGATCTCTCGTGCGAGCTGCCGAAGCTGGGTTTGGTTGAAGGTCTTCAGACCGAACGTGGAGACGACGAAATCCGCCGACGCGGCGGGAAGTGCATTCTCCAGCACATTGGCCTCGATCACCTTGATCCTGTCGAGCCGGCTCCGGTGCAAACGGTCGACGGCGCGGCGGATCATCTCTGTGGAGATGTCGACTGCCGTGATGGAGGCGACCTGCGTCCGGCGCCGCAACAGATAGGGCCAGGCCTCACCCGTGCCTGCCATCAGATCGAGGCCGGTTGCGCCCGCGCCCGATAGTGCGGGCATGTGATCGATACATTGCCGGCGCCACAGGAATACGAAGCCGAACGACGCGATCTGGCTCCAATAGCGATAGCTGGCACTGCAGCGATCGAAGACATCCTTGACGAAGCGCGGATCGTAGATGTCTTGCCCACGAGTCCCGACGCCAGGTGCGTCCATGCGATGCGTAGCCTCGTCGCGCGGTGTCATTGCGGTTCGATGCCGGCGAGCTTCAAGGCGTCTTTCCAGACAGGAATTTGGTCCTTGAGGAATGTTGCCAGCTCCTCGGGCGTGGAGGACTTGGGGGTGAAGCCCGTTTTCATCATCTGCTCCCGGACCGTGGGGTTGGCGAGAACAGCCGCCACTTCCTTGTTCATGCGAGCCACGATCTCTGGCGGCAGGCCGGCGGGCCCGACGAGAGCGAACCAGGGACTGATGGGAAATTTGGGCTGTCCGGCCTCGACGATGGAGGGGACATCGGGCAGCACCAAGCTGCGTTCGTGGAAGGTTGCGGCCAGCGCCCTGAGCTTCCCGGCTTTCACGTGTTGGGTGATGGTCGTCGACGTGGCATTGATGATCTGGACCTGGCCCGACAGCAGGTCGGTGATGGCCTCCGGCTCCGACTTGTAGGGAACGTGCACCATTTCGATGCCGGTATTGGCCGCCAACATCGCCGTGGCAACGATGGCGAAGGTGTTGCCGGAGGCATAGTTCAGCTTGTTGGGGTTGGCCTTGGCATGCGCGATCAGCTCCGCCAGCGAATTGGCCGGTACCGACGGATGCACCACGATGAAGAAGGAATTGTCGCCAAGATAGGTCACGGGCGTGAAGTCGGTGAGAATGTCGTAGGGCGGCTCCTTGCGAATATGCGGCACGACGCCGAGCGGACTGTTCGTGCCGAACAGGAATGTGTAGCCATCGGGAGCCGAACGCTTCACCTCGATGGCGGCGAGTGCACCGTCCGCGCCCGGCTTGTTGAGGATGACGATGGGCTGGCCGATGGCCTGGGATAGCTCCTGGGCCGCCATGCGGGCGAGCGTGTCGCTGGCGGCCCCCGGACCGAAAGGGAGGACGAACCGTATCGGCTTCGACGGATAGGACTGCGCGTGGGCAAAGGCGGACGGCAGGAGCAGGACTGCGGCAAGCACCGTGGTGATGAGCTTTCGCATGCAAGAAGCCTCCCCGAATTCCGGCGCCGGCGGTTTCTTGTGCTTGTCATGGCCGGCACACGCCCCAGCCCAGCAGATAAGTGCGTCTTGCTCAAGACATCGTGCTTGTCCAACGACGCGTTCTCAATCAAGCGCGAGCCATGAAGGGCCGATCTAGATCAGCAAGTGCCCCTTGAGCACGACCTCGCCCAGCAGGATCAAGCCGAAACCGGCCATGACGATGCCGGCGATCCGGTTGATGAGGCGCAGCTTGCCGCTATCGATGCGATGCCGGATGCGGCTGATGAACTGCGACAGCACGATCCACCAGGCCATGCTGCCGCCCATGACGGCCGCAACCATGGTGAAGACGTCGATATAGCTCTCCAATTCGACGAACGTGCCGATGCCGCTGAAGATGGCGAAGAGCCCGAGGACGGCCGCAGGATTGGTGATGGTCAGGAAGAAGGTCTGCGGAATGTCCCAGACGAAGTCGCCGAGCGAGGTGCCTTCGTCCGTCATGCCCCGCTTGGCGTCGATGCGCGGAGCGGCGAAATAAAGGCGGGCCGCAAACAACAGCAGGGCCAGGCCGCCGACGAGCTGGATGGCGAAGCGATGATGGCGGACGGCGCCCGACACGGCATTGACGCCCAGCGCGGCGCACAGCGCAATCAGCCCGTCGCCGAGCACGGTTCCAAGACCTGCGGCAACGCCTCCCCAAAAACCCCGCTCGACAGCACGCTGCAGACACAGCACGTTCACCGGGCCAAGAGGGGCCGTGATGAGAATGCCGATGATGATGCCGACAGGGATGATGAGCGGATTGGGAACGAACGTCATTGAACCACCATCACCCGGCGCGAGATCCCGTCGGCGCCACGTGCGACCGTCCGATCCATCGCGCGTTTGCGCACGCGCCAACCTGCGCCCTGATGTGGTGCAGCCAACTCAAATCGGAACCCTCCCGATGCCGCGCACGATTCGTTCTGCGGCAGCTCCTCTGTGGCTATTCCTACTTGTGCTGCTGGGGCTTGTCCATGTTTGCGAGGGCACGGGCAGCGCCCATGCCCAGGCCGCGAAGCAGAAATCCACCAAGGAAGCTGCTGCAGCCGGTGCGAAGCCGGTGGAGATCCGCTACGGCGCTGAGGGTTTGCCGGCGCCGGTGCTCGAGATGCGGGATGCGATCCTGTCGGCCGTGCGCTCAGGTCGTATCGAGGACCTGCGGACGGCCGTGGAGCTGAATGAGCTGAAGCCGGCCGTCGCCGACAAGGCCGTTGCCGATCCGATCGCCCACTGGCGTGAAACGTCCGGCGATGGGGAGGGCCGTGAGATCCTTGCAGCGCTCGGGCAGCTGCTCGATGGCGGCTACGTGGTGCTGCCGCTCGGCCGCGACTTGGAGAACAATCGCGTGTACGTCTGGCCTTATTTCGCCGAGATGGACATGCGCAAGCTGACGCCGGCGCAGGAGGTCGAGCTCTTGCGCCTGGTTCCGGCCGCGGCCTTCAAGGAGATGAAGCAGTCGGGGCGCTATACGTTCTACAAGCTCGGCATCGGCGCCGACGGCGTGTGGCACTTCTTCGTACGCTGATCACGTCAGGCTTGATTGCCCGAGGCGATGATCAGCCGCTCGATGTTCTTCTGCTTCTCGTTCACCTTCCAGACGTTCTCGATGATGAACGGATCGGCGCCGGGCGTCGCGGGGCGGAAGACCAGGTCACCGGTGCCGAGGCCGAGAAATCCGAGGCCGAGGATCTTGTGGCGGAAGAAATCATCAGGCAGGCGGCGCATGAGCATGCCGCGCGTGTCGTAGACGTGTCCGGCCGCTTGCCCGAGGCGATGTGTCTCGACGACCTGTCCCGACGTGAAACGCCAGACGGTGAACTGGTCGATGCCGAACACGACCAGGAACCACAGCACCATGAGCGCCGTCGAGAAGACCATGTAGAAGGCGAGGTTCATCTGCACGACGAGCTCGGGCACCCAGCTGAAGGCGCGATTGAGGCCATAGGACCAGTCGGCGGCGATGGCGAGAAGGGCCAGCGTGGCCATGGCGAGGAACGTGTGCACGACCCGGGCCCGCACGTTCGTGAACACGATGACGAACAGAACCAGGAGCAGGAAGGACAGCCCGAGCCAGGCGGACGGGTAGAACTTGATGGTCTTGCCGGAGAGGTCGATGCCGACGTGATTGATGTTGGTGGCGAGTGCGCAGACGTAGCCGTAGGCCCACACGACCCACCAGTAGAGCATGTTGGAATGGGCCGTGAGACGGACCTCTGTCAGTTTGCCGACGCCCGCGCGCGCTGCGGCGACACCGATCGCCTCCGGCGTGGTGCCGGCAGGCCTGATCCCGTTCTGCGCCATGATATCCCCTCCAGCCCCTTGCCCCGAGCGCCTCAAGTTAACTGAGAAAACGCAGGTGCCAAAGTCGCTTGTGGGCGTGGCCTGTGTGACGGCTCACGGCCTTGTGATGATTTGTGTGCCCGTTCAGTAACCTTGTTCGTAGCGAGGGACTGGCGGCGCCACTGTTAACTCTTATACGAAAAGCCGACAATCAACCGATGAAGGGGACGAGATGATGAAGCGGGCACTTCTCGCAGCGGCGTTGCTTGTGCCGTCGCTGCAGCCGGCGTTTGCGCAAAGCTGGGTACCCTGGCATCAGCCGAGCATGTTCGACCAGCGGCCTCAGGCCGAGCCGCCCCGCGCACGTGAACGGTCCGGCGGCGGGTCGGGCTGGTTTGGCAGCGACGATGACGATGAGCCGCCGCGCCGCAGCAGCCGCGGACCGGGCCCCAAGCTGCAGGACGGCGGCGGGCGCCCGTCGGTGTCTCCGATGTCGCCGCAGTCGGTGTCGTTCCCGAGCGACTATGCGCCCGGTACGATCGTGATCGATTCATCGGGTCGCAGGCTGTATCTCGTGCAATCCAAGACATCGGCGCTGCGCTATCCGATTTCCGTGGGCCGTGAAGGTTTCAGCTGGACGGGCTCGGAGAAGATTTCGCGCGTCGCCGATTGGCCCGACTGGCATCCGCCCAAGGAGATGCGGGAGCGCGATCCGAGCCTGCCCGAGAAGATGACGGGCGGCGTGCGCAATCCGCTCGGCGCCAAGGCGCTCTATCTCGGCAGCACGCTGTATCGGATCCATGGGACGAACAGCGCACAGAGCATCGGCCGCGCCAATTCGTCCGGCTGCTTCCGCATGATGAATGGCCACGTCGTCGATCTGTCGCGGCGCGTGGGCGTGGGAACGCGTGTGGTGGTGTTGAAGGGTCTGCCGGCGCGCCTGGCGCGCGCTGCCACCAACAGCCGCAACGACGATTGAACGCAAAAGCCCGCGGCGCTTGTGCTCGCCGCGGGCTTAATTTCGCCAGCGTTTATGTGCGGACGGTCGTGCGGAATGTCTTCGAGACGATGCGCCAGCCGTCCCTGAATTTCAAAAGCGTCAGGTAGTCGGTGAAATAGCGCGGCGGAATCGCGCACTCGACTTTGACGCACGCCGTCTCCGGCCCGGAAAAATCGATCGATACGATACGGTCAGTGCGCTCCAGCGCGCGTGATTTTGGCGACGGCCGCCCGTCGACGGCCTTGAGCCAGTCCGACCGGGAGACATCGACGACGCCATCGGGGCCTGCCGAATAGAGATGGCTGACCTCATGGAATGCGTTGCCAAGCTTCTTGGTATCGCCTTCGTAAAGCCCGTCGAGATAGGTCCAGATTGTTTTTTCGACCTCGGCAAGGTTCTGATTTTGGCCTCGCTCAGTCATCCAAATGTCCCTCCATGGCGTATTCCCCGACGTGTTCCTTGCTTCAATCACATCGTCCGGGATCTGAAAAGACCGATAACGGACAAATCTGTGGTCTGGAAGTTCGGGCAACGTCAACTATTTTCATTGATAGCTGGTGGGTGCTGCATTCGTTTCGCCGGATTTTGATGTCAAATATGACCGACCGTTACAGAGAGATGTCGCATGCGTAACGCCCTCCTGTTTTGTGCACTCCTCGTCCTGCCGGCCGACGCTGCGCTCGCCCAAGGCTGGGACTGGGGCGAGTCCGGGCCCCGCTACCGCCGCTACTACGAGGATCGCTACTACCGGGGCAATCCCTGGGACAATGATCGTTACGAGCGCCGTCGCCCGCCCGCTGGCTGGTATGATCCTTGGAATGATTACGGCGAGCGGCGCCAGCGATCCGAAGGGCCGGCGTTGTTGGAGGGTGGCCCGCGGCCGACGATCAACGCAATCGCACCCCAGATGGTGCCTTTTCCAAGCCAGTATCCCGTCGGATCGATCGTCATCGAGACGCGAGGACGTCAGCTCTTCCTGGTGAAATCGGCGACGGAGGCCTACCGCTACCCGATCTCCGTCGGCCGTGAGGGCTTCAGCTGGAACGGCACCGAGAAGATTTCCCGCATCGCCGAGTGGCCCGATTGGCACCCGCCGGCGGAGATGCGCGAGCGCGATCCGAGCCTGCCGGAAAAAATGACCGGCGGTTTGCGCAACCCCCTTGGCGCCAAAGCCCTGTATCTGGGCACGACGCTCTACCGTATTCATGGCACCAACGACGCCAAGACCATCGGCCAGGCCGCGTCATCCGGCTGCTTCCGGATGCTGAACGGGCATGTGGTCGATCTGGCGGATCGCGTCTCGGTGGGCGCCGCAGTGACCGTTGTCGAACGGCTGCCGCCCGAGGTTGCCCGCGCCCTGCCGCCGCCCTCCCGTGTGCACGGAGCGACATCCGACGAGGCGCGAGCCCGCAGATACTAGGCCGTGAACGCGTAAGCGAGAGGCATCTACACCGAGCTATGTGCGGTGTAGGCGTTTTACGCGCCGAGTCATCCATGCTCCCGGCAAAGCGTGCGGATCGCGTCGGCGACTGCGTGGGGATTGTCTTCGTGAACGAGATGCGACGCGTGCGGGACGCAGATATCCTTCGCGCGAGGGATCAACTCGGCGAGCCGCTGGTTGATCCGCCGCTGGAAGGAGGGAGTGCCGCTTCCACGGACGAGTAGCGTCGGGGCCTTGATCGCCGCGGCATCCGCGTCCGTGAAGAGGGGCAGGCCGGCGCCGAGCAACGCGGCGCGATGGGCCTTGACGTTGTCGTTCATCTGCTGCTTTCGCGCCGGGGTGATCTTCGCGTACGCCGCATTGCCGAGAACGCCGCGTGCAAAGAAATCGAGAGCAGCGCTGTCATCGCCGTCACGGAACGCTTTCGTCGCCGGCCCTATCGCACCGGCGCCAAACTTGAGGAGCGCGACCAGCGCGACGGGCGAAGTGAATAGAAGCTTGAAGAGCTTACCCGGCTTCGGCGGCAGCGACTCCAAGAACATGGAGATGACCGGCGGTTCCTCGAGCGTGAGCGTCCGTACGAGATCGGGCCGCAGTCTAGCGGCGAGCAAGCACACGAACGCGCCGGAAGAGTTGCCGACGAGGTGTACCTTCCCGAGACGGAGTTTCTCGATGAGCATTACCAAGTCTTCGGCGTGCTGCGAGAGCACATCGTCGACCCCGTCATCGATGGCGCGATTCGGGTGAGCGAACCGCCGGCTGTAGTTGATGACGCGAAAGTATTCGGCGAGGAACGGCTCGAGCGGTTCCCACGAGCGCATGTCGCTGATGCTCGCGTGGACGAGCACCAGCGGGTCGCCGCGACCGCTCTCACGATATGCGAGTGACGCGCTGTTGACGTCAATCTCCTGCTTGTTCATCGGAGCACCGTTCTCCTTCGCGCCCGCGCCGCCACGGGCGAGATGCTTGTCGCCGGTTTTCTCCAATAGCGGGACCCAAGCAGTCGGCGCCTCAAGGAGTGGGCTTACAAGCAAGCTGCACGTCGTTGTTGACGCTAACGGCCTGCCTGTGCCCCTGGCTGTAACGCGTGGTACAGCTGGCATCCATTCGGCCAGCCATGGCTCTGCGTTCATGAGCTTGCGACTTAGGCTTCCAAGAACTTCACGGGCTCGCCCACGGCGGGCCCGAGGATCTCTCCGTTCCACATCACACAGCGGCCGCGCACGAACGTGCCGACGGGCCAGCCTTTGACCTGGACACCGTGATACGGCGTCCAGCCGCAGCGTGACTGGATCCATTCGTTGGTGATGGTTTCGCTGCGCTTCATATCGACGATCGTCAGATCGGCATCGTAACCGACGGCAAGCCGACCCTTGCCGCGGATGCCGAACAGACGTGCCGGCCCGTGGCTCGTCAGGTCGACGAAGCGCTGCAGAGACAGGCGCCCGGCATTGACGTGATCGAGCATGATGGGCACGAGCGTCTGCACGCCGGTCATGCCGGAATGGCTTTCCGGATAGGGATGATCCTTCTCCTCGCGCGTGTGCGGCGCGTGATCGGAGCCCAGCACATCGACGACGCCCGAGGCGATACCCGCCCAGATGGCGCGGCGATGGCGTTCATCGCGTACCGGCGGGTTCATCTGGGCATAGGTGCCGAGGCGCTGATAACAGTCCGGCGCCACCAGTGTGAGGTGATGCGGCGTCACCTCGACGCTGGCCCAGTCCTTGTGGCCGGCCAGAAAGGCAATCTCCTCCGCGGTTGAGATGTGCAGCACGTGGATGCGTTTGCCATAGCTCTCCGCGAGCCGGACCAGGCGCTCAGTGGCGATCATGGCTGCAGTCTCGTCGCGCCAGACGGGATGCGAGGAGGGGTCACCGGGCTTGCGCAGACCCGCACGCTCGCGCAGACGCGCCTCGTCCTCCGAGTGGAAGGCAGCACGGCGGTTGATCTTGGCGATGATGCGCTCGAGCGAGGTTTCATCCTCGACGAGGAGGTCGCCGGTCGAGGCGCCCATGAAAACCTTGATGCCTGCCGATGCCTCCAGGCCTTCGAGTGCGGGAATGTCGTCCACCGTCTCGCGCGTGCCGCCGACGTAGAAGGCAAAGTCGCAGAACATGCGATGGCGCGCGCGCCTGACTTTGTCAGCCAGAGTGTCGGCCGTGATGGTCAGCGGCTTGGTGTTGGGCATCTCGAAGACGGCGGTAACGCCGCCGACCACGGCGGCGCGGCTGCCCGTTTCCAGGTCCTCTTTCTGTTCAAGGCCGGGCTCGCGGAAGTGCACCTGGGTGTCGATCACGCCCGGCAGGACATGCAAGTCGGAGGCATCCAGCGTTTCGACGGCATTGCCTTCGTCGAGCCGGCCGATGGCGACGATGCGGCCGCCCCGGAGCCCGATGTCGCGAACGCCGATGCCGTCGTGATTGACCACTGTGCCGCCCTTGATCAGCACGTCGAAGGTGTCCGTCATGGAGAGGCCTCCTCTTCCGCTTGCGCGCGTCCCGAAGCCCGCATACGTAAATTGGCGAGGACAAGCAACTGCCGGAAGGACCCATGGCACGGATCGCGCGCCTCTCGGAACGGGGCTATGTCGCGGTGGAGGGCCGGGACGCGGAGAAATTTCTCCAGGGCCTGATCACGAACGATATGGACCTGCTGCACACTGCGCCCGCCATGCATGCGGCATTGCTGTCGCCGCAAGGCAAGATCTTGTTTGAATTCATGGTCGTGCGCACGCCGGCCGGCTTTCTGCTGGAGACCGGCCGGGAGCAAGCTGCCAACCTGGTGAAACGCCTGACCCTGTACAAGCTGCGCGCCAAGGTTGAGATCACCGCCCGCGAGGACCTCGACACCTACGCCGTGTGGGGCGAGGGTGCGGCAGAAGCGGCCGGACCAGGGGCCTACGCCGATCCGAGGCATACGCGGTTGGGATTGCGGATGCCTTGCCCCGCGGCCTCGGCACAACCCGGCGCAGAGCCGGAAGCAGCCTATGACGCGCATCGCATCGCACTGGGCATTCCGGAGGTCGGCAAGGACTACGCGCTCGGCGATACGTTTCCGCATGAAGCCGGTTTCGATCTCCTCAGCGGCGTGGCGTTCGACAAAGGCTGCTTTGTCGGGCAGGAGGTGGTCTCGCGCATGCAGCATCGCGGCACGGCGCGCAAACGCTTCGTGATCGTCGATGGGCGGGCGGCCCTGCCACCGCGCGGGACGGACATCGTCGCGGGGAGCGATCCGGCTCTTATCGCGCTGGGCGCCATGGGTTCGGCGGTTGGTCAGCAGGGGTTGGCACTGGTGCGCATCGACCGCGCCGCGGAAGCCTTGAGCGCTGGCTCGGCAATCCGGGCCGGCGATGTTGAGGTAAGCCTGCGCGTGCCCGATTGGGCAGCCTACAGCCTCGCTGCGGCGTCCGCCATGAGCCCAGGCTGAAGGACAGGTCAAAACACATGAGCGAGCGCTGTCCCTGGGTTGGCATCAAGGATCTGGAGTACGCGCGCTATCACGACGAGGAGTGGGGCGTGCCCATGGTCGACGACCGCTCCCTGTTCGAGAAGATGGTGCTTGAAGGTTTCCAATCCGGCCTGTCCTGGATCACCATCCTGCGCAAGAGGGAGAATTTCCGTAAGGCATTCCATAACTTCGATGCCGCGCGCATCGCCCGCTATGGCGAGAAGGACATCGCGCGGCTGATGGCCGATCCCGGCATCGTGCGCAACAAGCTGAAGATCGAGGCCACGATCGACAACGCTCGCACGTTCCTGAAGCTTGCTGACAAAATGCCGTTCTCGGCGTTCGTCTGGGGCGTTTTCGACGGCAAGGTGCGCATCAATCGCTTTCAGTCGATCAAGGAGGTGCCCCCACAATCGGAAGATTCCGTGCGTCTCTCGAAGGCGTTGAAGGCGGAGGGCTTCCGCTTCGTCGGGCCGACCACCATGTATGCCTTCATGCAATCGACAGGCATGGTCAACGATCACCTCGTCACGTGTCATCGTTATGAAGCGTGCGCGAAGCTGCAACGCAAATTCAAGCTGCAGGCGAGATGACGTCCCCCCGCGACACGAAGGGTCAGGATCGCCCGCGAGCGTGGCAACGCATGCTTTCAGGCCGCCGCCTCGATCTACTCAATCCGTCACCAAGCGACATTGCCATCGAGGACATCGCGCATGGACTGGCGCGTGTCGCGCGCTGGAACGGCCAGACACGCGGGGATCATGCGTTCACCGTCGCGCAGCATTCGCTGCTGGTGGAGGAGATCGTTCGGGCCGGGCAGCCGCAGTGGCCGCAACCGTGGCTGCTGGCGGCGCTGCTGCACGACGCGCCGGAGTATGTCATCGGCGACCTGATCAGCCCCTTCAAGGCGGCCATCGGCTTCGACTACAAAGCCTTCGAGCTGAAGTTGCTCGAGGCAATCCACATGCGCTTCGGGTTGCCCGCGCGTTTGCCGGATGAGGTGTCGGCGGTGATCAAGGACGCCGACCGGGTCGCCGCCTACCACGAAGCGACGGCGCTCGCTGGGTTCGAGGCGGAGGAAGCGGAGCGGTTTTTCGGCCGGCCACAAGCGCGGCCGGCGCGAGACTTACAGGCGAGGGTGCAGCCGTGGCCGCTCGCCGTCGTACACAAGACATTTCTCGACCGGTTCGTGGCTTTGACGAGAGGGGTCGAGCCGGAGGCGCGTTAGATGGACCTGGGGAGGCGGGATGTCTGAGGCAAAGAACCAATCGAGCGTCATACACGTCTGTTCCCTGAGCGCGGTGCCGGACGTGGTTGTTGGCTGTGGCGCCGGCCATCTGGTGACCTGCCTCGCCGACATCGAGGCGGCCCAAACACCCCTTGGCATCCTGGCCGGGCGGCATCTGCGGCTCAGGATGCATGACATCGACAGCGAGCAGGCCGGCTATATCGCTCCGGCCGCCGCCCATGTGGCCGATCTCGTCGATTTTGTGCGCAGCTGGGACCATCGGGCGCCGATGGTGATCCACTGTTATGCCGGCATCAGCCGCTCGACGGCCGCCGCCTATATTGCTCTGTGTGCGCTTAATCCGGCCACCCCGGAAACCGTCATCGCCCGCCGGCTGCGGGAGGTATCGGCTGCGGCAACGCCGAACCGCCGGCTCGTCTCCCTGGCCGATGCGGCGCTGGGCCGCAGCGGGCGTATGGTCGAGGCCACAAGCGGCATAGGCCAGGGCGAGTTCTCGCTGGCGGCGCCGTTCGTCCTGCCGTCCCGCTTCGCCTGAGCACCGGCGGGTTCCCTCTAAATCGTGCTGGCACGTGACAATTTTCGCTCGCGCATCAAGGCGCGGCAGCCTTCCGATTGCCAAGATTGGCGCCTATCGCTGCTGCGCAGGAGAGACCCATGACCGTTGATGCCAGCAGTTTTGGACATAGCGCTCCCGGTAAGGAACCCGAGTTCCATACGGTGGAGCCCTACGCAGCGCCCAGCGTCGCCCTCGATCTGACCTGCGCCGTCATCGCAATCCACAACAACGAGCCCGTCGCGCTCGTGGTTGGGGCGGATGAGACTCCGGATGCGCTGCCATCAGGGCGCTTCCTTCCCACCACCCACGCCGACCTCGAAGGCGGGCTCAGGGAGTGCGTGCTCGAGGGCACGGGGCTGGAGCTCGGATATGTCGAGCAGCTCGGCACGTTCAGCGAGCATCGCGCACGGCCACGCAGCCGGCATGCCGGCGCGGGCAACGTTTCCATCGGTTACCTGGCGCTCATGCTGGGCGGCGACCAGATCACCCAGAGCATGCCGGGATGCGCCTGGCGCAGCGTCTATGACTATTTCCCCTGGGAGGATTGGCGGCAGAATCGCCCGCAGATCCTGACGCAGGACATCGAGCCGAAACTGAAGGCCTGGGCTGAAAAAACGGAAACCGCGAACGGCAGTGCCGCGGCGCCTGATATTCGCGAACGGCTTACGATCGCCTTTGGCCTCGATGGCGCGCGTTGGGATGACGAGCGCGTCCTTGAGCGCTACGAGCTGCTTTGTGATGCAGGCTTGCTGCGCGCCGGCCATGCGTCCGCCCCTGATGGAGCGGGCACCGAAGCCCCGCATCGTCCCATGCAGACGGAGCATCGCCGCATCCTCGCCGCGGCTGTCGGGCGTCTGCGCGCGAAGATCCGCTACCGCCCGGTTGTGTTCGAGTTGATGCAGGCGGAGTTCACGCTGTTCGATTTGCAGCGGACGGTGGAGGCGATTCTCGGCCCGCACCTGCACAAGCAGAACTTCCGCCGCCTGGTGGAGAGCGTCGGGCTGGTGGAGCCCACCGGCGAGATCCGCACGCATACGGGCGGCCGCCCGGCCCGGCTCTACCGGTTCCGCCGGGAGGTTCTGCTGGAACGGCCGGCGCCCGGGGTGCGCGTCAAAGCCGTCGCCCGCGGCTGATTCGCGCGCGAGCCCTGAGGCCTAAATCCACGGCGTGCACGCCTGCCTCAGTCGCGCTAAAATCTCATTTGAGGATAATGCCGCGTACCATCATGTGCGCCAACGCGGGAGGCCCCCATGGGTGCCTTGAGAGGAATTGTCATCTGGGCCGCAGTTGCGGTTCTGTCCGCGGTCGCGGCCGGATTTCTGGCGGGCGCCAAGAATCGCAATCCGTCCATGTGGGCGGCGTGGAGCTTTGTCTTTCCTCCGACCGTGATCGTCCTGTTGCTGCTCGCGCGCAATCGCGGCGAGCGCGTGCGCACGTCATCTTTCGACGATGACGATCGCCGCATCGAGGCGCCCTGATCGGCTGATCTCCTTACGCCGTTCCTGACCCACCTTTGGCGCCTCGGGCCCTGAGCGCAGCTTGCGCTGCGGCCAGACGAGCAATCGGCACGCGATAGGGCGAGCAGGAGACGTAGTCGAGCCCGGCGTCGTGGCAGAACGCCACCGAGTCGGGATCGCCGCCGTGCTCGCCGCAGATGCCGATTTTGAGATCGGGCCGGACCTTGCGGCCCCGCTCCGTGCCGATCGACACCAACTCGCCGACGCCATCGCGATCGATGGAGACGAACGGGTCGACCTCGAAGATCGCCTTGTCCGCGTAGTTGGACAGGATCGGGGCCGCGTCGTCGCGTGACAGGCCGAGGCAGGTCTGCGTCAAATCGTTGGTGCCGAAGGAGAAGAACTCCGCGCCCGAATCGCCGGCGGCGATCTCGTCGGCTTTCAGGGCCGCGCGCGGCAGCTCGATCATGGTGCCGATCTGATAGCTGAGCTTGGTCCCGGTTTCTTTTTCCACCGCCGCTGCCGTTGCGCGGATGACGTCGGCAAGCAGATCGAACTCGCGGCGCCAGGCGATGAGCGGGATCATGACCTCCGGCACGACGGCTTGGCCGGTCTTGCGCGCGGCATTGACCGCCGCCTCGAAGATGGCACGGGCCTGCATCTCCGTAATCTCGGGATAGCGGATGGCCAGACGGCAGCCGCGGAAACCCAGCATCGGGTTGAACTCGTGCAGCTCTGACACGCGCGCCTTCAGCTTCTCGAGGCGCACGCCCAGCGCGTCGGCGACGGTTGCCGCTTCCTTGTCGTCATGCGGCAGGAACTCGTGCAGCGGTGGATCGAGCAAGCGGATCGTCACTGGCAGGCCGCCCATGATCTCGAACAGTGCCTCGAAGTCGGCCCGTTGCATGGGCAGGATCTTAGCGAGTGCGCGGCGCCGGCCGTCCTCGTCGTCGGCGCAGATCATCTCGCGCACGGCGAGGATGCGATCGGTCTCGAAGAACATGTGCTCGGTGCGGCAGAGCCCGATGCCTTCCGCGCCGAACTCGCGCGCCTGCGCGGCATCGCGCGGTGTGTCGGCATTGGCGCGCACGCGCAGTCGGCGCTGCTCGTCCGCCCAGGCCATGATGCGTCCGAAATCGCCCGACAGCTCGGGCTGGCGCATCTTCACACGGCCCTCCAGAACTTGCCCCTGCGAGCCGTCGATGGTGATGAGGTCGCCCTTGCGCAGCACCTTGCTGCCGATGGTCATGGTGCCGGCCTTGTAGTCGATGCGTACCGCGCCGGCGCCCGAGACGCACGGGCGGCCCATGCCGCGGGCAACGACGGCGGCGTGGCTCGTCATGCCGCCGCGGGTCGTCAGGATACCGACGGCGGCATGCATGCCGTGAATGTCCTCGGGCGACGTTTCGATGCGCACGAGGATGACGTCGCGTCCCTGGCCTTTCAACGTCTCGGCCTCGTCGGAATCGAACACGATCTCGCCGGCGGCCGCTCCGGGCGACGCCGGCAGGCCGGTGGCAAGGATCGTCTTGTGGGAGGCAGGATCGATGGTTGGATGCAAAAGCTGATCGAGCGCCGCTGGATCGAGCCGCAGCAGTGCGTCCTCGGGCGTGATTGTGCCCTCATCCACCATGTCGACGGCGATCTTCAGCGCGGCCGCCGTCGTGCGCTTGCCCGAGCGCGTCTGCAGCATCCAGAGCGTGCCGTCCTGGATCGTGAACTCCACGTCCTGCATGTCGCGATAGCGGTCCTCGAGGCGCGCGAAAATCTTTGATAGCTCCCCGAACGTCTCGGGCATCAGCGCTTCGAGGGATGGCGCTTTCTCGCCGGCTTCAGCGCGCGCTGCTTCCGTCAGCGGCTGCGGTGTGCGAATGCCGGCGACCACGTCCTCGCCTTGCGCGTTGACGAGGAACTCGCCGTAGAGCTCGTTCTTGCCGGTCGACGGATTGCGCGTGAAGGCGACGCCCGTCGCCGAGGTCGGGCCCATGTTGCCAAATACCATGGCCTGCACGTTGACGGCCGTGCCCCAGCTGTCGGGAATGGCATGCAGGCGCCGGTAGGTGATGGCGCGGGTGTTGTGCCAGGACCTGAACACGGCGCCGATGGCGCCCCAGAGCTGCTCGCCGGTGTCCTGCGGGAACGGTTTGCCGGTTTCGCTCTCGACTGCCGCCTTGTACTCCTCGATCACGTCGAGCCAGTCCTCGGCGGTCAGGTCGGTGTCGAGCGTGTGCCCGTTCATGGTCTTGTGGTTTTCGAGAATGTCCTCGAACACGCCATGGTCGATATCGAGCACGACGCTCGAGTACATCTGGATGAAGCGGCGATAGCTGTCGTGCGCGAACCGCGCATCGCCGGAGCCCGTGGCAAGTCCTTTCACGGTCTCGTCGTTGAGACCGAGGTTGAGGATCGTGTCCATCATGCCGGGCATGGACGCGCGCGCGCCGGAGCGTACCGAGACGAGCAGGGGAGCCTTCGGGTCGCCGAATGTGCGGCCGAGCGTTCGCCCCGTCTCGGCGAGGGCCTGCTGCACTTGCGCTTCGAGTCCGGCCGGCAGCGCGTTGCCGGCGGCGTAGTAGGTTGTGCACGCCTCGGTTGTGATGGTGAAACCCGGTGGAACTGGAAGTCCGAGGCTCGCCATTTCAGCGAGGTTGGCTCCTTTACCGCCCAGCAGATTGCGCATATCAGCCGTGCCGTCGGCCTTGCCGCCGCCGAACAGATAGACCCATCGGGAGGCGGGAGTTGCGGTGTCGGCACCCGCCGCGTCCGTCTTGCGCATGTCAGGGTCTCCCAATGAAGCCAATCGCACGCCCTTTCCCATAGTTGCCATGTCTGCTGCAAGTGAACTCTAGTCAGGCTATAGGGTTCAATTGCCGCTGGCGGGCCTGGAACGTTTGACCGCCAAGGGCGCGCCGGACACTTGTCTGGACATGCCTTGAGCCGAGGGACATCAACTCATGACCGACCATCTGCCGCAGGTTTTGAAGGAGCTCGAATCCGGGGAGGAGCATGCGGTCGAGCGCCTGTTCGATTTCATCCGCATCCCCAGCATTTCGACCGATCCGGCGTCCAAGGCCGACTGTCAGAAGGCCGCCGAGTGGTGCGTCGAGGAGATCAAGTCGATCGGCTTCGCGGAGGCCAAGGTGGTGCCGACGACGGGCCATCCCATGGTCGTCGCGCATGATCGCGCCAAGCTGCCCAAGGGCACGCCGCACGTGCTCTTCTACGGCCACTACGACGTGCAGCCGCCCGATCCGCTCGACTTGTGGAAAACAAAACCGTTCGAGCCCTTCATCACCACCGAGAAGGGCAACGGCAAGGTGATCGTGGCGCGCGGTGCCGAGGACAACAAGGGTCAGCTCATGACCTTCCTGGAGGCTGCGCGCGCCTGGAAGAAGGTGGCGGGCGAGCTGCCGGTCGGGGTCACGATTCTTTTTGAAGGCGAGGAGGAGTGCGGCTCGCCATCGTTGCCGGGATTTCTCGCCAAGCACGGCAAGGAGGTGACGGCGGACTTGGCGCTCGTGTGCGACACGGCGCAATGGGACAAGGACACGCCGGCCATCGCCACGCAGCTCCGGGGACTGGCAGGCCTCGAGGTCGTGATCACCGCGGCGTCGCGCGATCTGCATTCGGGCACCTACGGCGGTGCCGCCGCCAATCCGATCCGCGTGCTGGCGCAGATCATCGGCCGCATGCATGACGACAAGGGCCGCGTGCGCGTCCCGGGTTTCTACGACGACGTCGACAAGCCGTCGGGCAAGCAGCTCAAGCAATGGGCGCGTCTCGGCTTCGATGCCGACGAATTCCTGGGCGATGTCGGTCTGTCGGTGCCCGCAGGCGAGCATAAGCACAGTGCGCTGGAACAGATCTGGGCACGGCCGACGCTGGAGTTCAACGGCATCACCGGCGGCTACCAGGGTGTCGGCACCAAGACGGTCATTCCGTCGAAGGCCTCGGTGAAGATCACATGCCGCCTCGTGCCCGGCATGAAGCCCGACAAGGTGCTCAAGGGCATCCAGAAGTTCATCAAGGAGCGCCTGCCGAAGGATTGCAAAGTGGAGTTCATCGGCGCGCGCGGCAGCCCGGCCATCGCTTTCGATCCGACGGCGACGCATATCGCCAAGGCGGCGGAAGCCCTGCGCGAGGAGTGGGGCAAGCCCGCAGCTCTGATCGGCATGGGTGGCTCCATTCCCATCGTCCAGTCGTTCAAGGACGCGCTCGGCATGGACGCGCTACTGGTCGGCTTCGGTCTCGATGACGACCGCATTCATTCGCCCAATGAGAAATACAACCTGTCGTCCTATCGCAAGGGTGCGCGCAGCTGGGCGCGTATTCTCGCCAAGCTGGCGGAGTAGGCGCGGCCGGCGGAGAGGTGGAGCATGTGCTCGCGCTACAGTCTCACCTCGCCGCCGGAGGTCGTGCGCCAGCACGTCCGGCTCGATGACATCGACCGGTTTCCGCCGCGCTACAACATCGCGCCGACGCAGCCGGTCGGCATCGTGCGGCCCGGACACCGGCGCCCGCGCGAGTTCGTGCTGGTGCGCTGGGGCCTCATTCCGTCGTGGGTGAAGGATCCGCGGCAATTCTCGACGCTCGTCAACGCGCGTGCGGAAGGCGCTGCCGAGAAGCCGTCGTTCCGCGGCGCCATGCGTCACAAGCGGTGCCTGATTCCGGCGGACGGCTTCTACGAGTGGACGGGCAGCAAGGTATCCCGCCGCCCGCACCTGATGCGGCCGCGTGCGGGCGGTCCGATGGCGTTCGCGGGGCTCTATGAGGATTGGCTCGGGGCGGACGGCAGCGAGATCGAGAGCATGGCTATCCTGACCGTGCCGGCCAATGCCGCGCTGGCACATATCCATGACCGCATGCCCGCGATCCTCGATCCGGCCGACTTCGATGCCTGGCTCGACACGCGCGCCGTGCTCGCCGAGGCGGCGGCGGGCCTACTGAAGCCTGCGGCCGACGATTACCTCGACATCGTCGAGATCGGACCGGCGATCAACAATCCGCGCAACGAGGGCCCGGACTTGCAGACCCCCATGCGGACGACGCTGCTCTAGCGCCTGCCGTTTCGTAGAGGGCGGAACCCGGGCACATCTCCCGTAGCCGCGGGCGCTTCATGACGCTATCGTGGCATTTAGATGTCAGATCGATAACACGCGGGTTGCGCATGCGATTGCTGTGGCGGGAGAGGTCAAATCCTTTGGCCTGGTGGTGGGCGCTGCTGACCTTGGTCAGCGGCGCGAACATCGCGCTGTGGTTCGCGCTCTACCGCGAGTTCCGCATGCCGGCGGCCGCCGACAGCCTGCACGGCGCACCCAATGTTCAGCTCATGCTGTTTCTGTGTGCGGCCTACGTTTTCGGCTGTGCCTTCCGGTCGGTGTTGCCGCGCGCGGACGTGCAACGGATCTGCCTGTTCGATACGTGGCTGTCCTGTGTCGTCATCGGGCGTTCCGTGGCGACGGTGGCGGAGATCTGCTTTGCCGCGCAATGGGCCATCGCCTTGTACTATCTGGGCGGCATTGCTGGTGCCGATATTCCCATGACCGTGGCCTGGGCCATCGTGCCCATGATCGTCCTGGCTCAGTGCTGCTCCTGGTATGGCGTGCTCACGACCAATACACTCGCCAACGCGATCGAGAACTCGATCTGGGCGGTCGCGTTTCTGCTGGTGGGGATCGGCCTCTGCCGGCTGCTGCCGGAGTTCGAGGGGGTGGTACGCCTCGGCCTTGCAGTCGCAATCATAGGAATCGCCGCCTATCTGGCGTTCCTCATCGCGGTCGACGTGCCCATGTATCTCGCACGGTGGCAAGGGGCGGAGGGCGGGAGCGTGCTGGGGCCGCTCGAAGGCTTGCGTGACGCCAGCACGCGCTGGACCGTCTCGCATGACTTGGCGCACTGGAAGGAAGAGATCCCCTGGATGTCGCTGTACTTCACCGCGGCGGTGTGGGCGAGCCTCGCTCTGTGCCTCGTCTACGCGCTGGGCGATCAGCTTCCGCAGTACCTGACCGGGCCTGTCGCCCCTTAGCTTGTCGCGAAACTGCGATCAGGCGGCGACGCGCGCCAGCATGCTCTCGAACACGCGCCGACCATCCACGCCGCCCAGCGCCGACTCGAACAGGCGCTCGGGATGCGGCATCAGGCCGAGAATGCGGCCCGAGGGATCGCAGATGCCGGCGATGTTGCGCTGGGCACCGTTCGGATTGGCGGCAGCCGTGACATTGCCCTGCGGATCGACGTAGCGCAGCACGACGCGGCCGCTGGCTTCCAGCTCATCCAGCGTTTCCTTGGCGGCGAAGTAGTTGCCGTCACCGTGTGCCACGTGGATGCGGATGATCTCGTCCTTGCGGTAGCGGTTGGTGAAGAACGTTGAAGCGTTCTCGACTTTGAGCCAGACATCGCTGCAGACGAACTGCAGTGAGGCGTTGCGCTGCAGGACGCCCGGCAGCAATTCCGTCTCGCACAAGACCTGGAAGCCGTTGCAAATGCCGAGCACGGGCGTGCCGGCCTTCGCCTTGCGCACGACATCACGCATGATCGGCGAGTGCGCGGCCATGGCGCCGCAGCGCAGGTAGTCGCCGTAGGAGAAGCCGCCGGGCAGGACGATGACGTCGCTGGCGGGCACCGTCGCATCTCCGTGCCAGACCATGTTGACGGGCTTGCCGGTGACGGCCTCGATGGCGACCTTCACGTCGCGATCGCAGTTGGAACCTGGAAAAACGATGACGGACGCTTTCATGGCTGCCCTCGCATCATTGCGCGGCGCAGGGAGCTGCGTCGCATGGACTTCATACGAGCTCGAACGCGTAGTTCTCGACTACCATGTTGGCGAGCAGGTCCTTGCACATCTTCTCGACGGCGGCCCGCGCCTTGGTTTCGTCCGTCTCGGCGAGGTCGACCTCGATATATTTGCCCTGGCGCACCTCGTCGATGCCGGTGAAGCCGAGCGCCCCCAGCGCATTCTGGATGGCCTTCCCCTGCGGGTCGAGGACGCCGTTCTTCAATGTGATCTTGATGCGGGCTTTCATCTGCAATCGGGTTCCGATTCGGGCGCCATAAAACTTGCTTGCCCGGCTCCAGGGCCGGGCACAAGGGGGGTCAGGTTGGTTTTGAGGACACGAGCACGGGGCCTGTACCTTTTGGCCTCGGGTTTTCCGTCAGCACGCCCAGGCGGCGTGCCACTTCCTGGTAGGCCTCGAGCACACCGCCCATGTCGCGGCGGAAGCGGTCCTTGTCCATCTTGTCGCCGGTGGCGATGTCCCACAGGCGGCAGCAATCGGGACTGATCTCGTCGGCAAGGACGATGCGCATCTGGTCGTTCTGCTCCCACAGCCGGCCGAACTCAACCTTGAAGTCGACGAGACGGATGCCCATGCCGAGGAACAGGCCGACGAGGAAGTCGTTGATGCGCAGCGCGAGCGTCATCACCTCGTCGATTTCCTGTGGCGTCGCCCAGCCGAACGCCGTGATGTGCTCCTCCGAGACCATCGGATCATTCAGCTTATCGTTCTTGTAGTAGAACTCGATGATCGAGCGCGGGAGCTGCATGCCCTCCTCGAGGCCAAGGCGCTCGGAGAGCGAGCCGGCGGCAACGTTGCGCACCACGACCTCGAGCGGAATGATCTCGACCTCGCGGATGAGCTGCTCGCGCATGTTGAGCCGCTTCATGAAGTGAGTCGGTACGCCGATCTCGCCGAGGCGCTGGAAGATGTACTCGCAGATGCGGTTGTTGAGCACGCCCTTGCCGTCGATCAGCGCGTGCTTCTTGTTGTTGAAGGCGGTCGCGTCATCCTTGAAATGCTGGATGAGCGTGCCCGGCTCGGGGCCCTCGTAGAGCACCTTCGCCTTGCCTTCATAGATGCGCCGTCGCCTGTTCATTCGCTGCGTCCTCGTCGCGAGAGGTTCGTGTTGGTTTATGGCGAGTGCAACCGCGAAAGAGATCAACATGGTCTCAATGCGGGCGAGCCGGCCGCTCGAATTGCTGCATGCGGCTACCAGCCGATGGCGTGGCCGCGGAACGGCTCGAATGTCCCCGGGTTCGAGGCGGACACTAGCCGAACCAGACGTTGGAAACAACGCCGCCCCCGGGTATCTTCCAAAAGGGTCAACGTCGGGTTCGGGCAGGTTGATTTGGCCTGGCCGCCGGGCTATGGCTCAAGGGCCCGGAAGGGCCTTGGCCGAGCGCTCCGCCCATCTCGAAGGCCATTGAATGAACAAGAGTCAATTTGGAGGGTTCGATGACCACGTTTGACGAGCGGGAAAAGGCCTACGAGAAGAAATTCGCGCATGATCAAGATCTTAAGTTCAAGGCCGAAGCGCGCCGGAACAAGGCTCTGGCCGAGTGGGCGGCCCCCAAGCTGGGTATCAGCGGGCCGGCGGTCGATGACTATGTAAAATCTGTCCGCAAGGCCGATCTGGCCTCGAAGGGCGACGAGGACGTCTTCCTAAAGCTGCGCAAGGACTTCGATGAGAAGGGCGTTGCCGTTACGGACGCCGAGATCCGCACGGCCATGCATAAATTCCTGGATGAGGCCGTGGCCCAAATCCAGGGAGAGAAGAAGGCCTAGGGCCAGTTGAGGAGGCTCCCGAGCGGAGCCTCAGGCCGGCCATACAACTTCGCTGCGGCGCAGCAAATCCACAAGCAGGCCAGCCGCGACTCCCACTGCAAGGAGCAGTGTCGGCGCAAAAATAGCGAAGCCGAAGAGAAGAGCTGGCGAGAGCGACAGTGATGGCGCTGTGGCCATCGCTGCAACTTCAGTTGGCAAGGTGAGGAGCGCGGTCGCGGCAAGGGCGGGCACGGCAGAGCGCAGCAGGCGTGTCATGGCTGTCCTCGGACGGGTGCAGAGGAACGCACGGGAACGCAACTCACGCTGGAGATGGCAAGCGTAACACGATCCGCTCGCACGGTAAGAGGGCGAAGCTCCCTCGCGTGCGGCGCGCGCTAGTTTGGCAGCGGACCGAGGCTTTTCAGAAACACGCCGAAGGTCAGGAGCCCTTCCGGCCAGGGGCCATGGCCCGAGGCCGTGTTGATGTGTCCGCCGTTGGCGAGGATGGACAGATCGGCTCCCCATGCATCGGCGAATTGAGTGGCGCGCGCGATGGAGCAGTTGGGGTCATTGGAGCTGGCGATCATGCGGCTTGGAAACGGCAGCTTGTGCAGCGGCACGGGCGTGAACCCGCCTTGCGTTGCCGGCCACGTGTCCGTGCCCTCGAGATCGGCCGGCGCCACCAGCAGCGCCCCGACAACGCGCCGCGGTGCGAATTGCGGCGCGGCATGCACGACGGCGGTAACCCCGCAGCTATGCGCGACAAGGACGACCGGCCGCGTTGCGCTTCCAACCGCGACCACGATATTGGCAACCCAATCCGAGCAGACAGGCTCGTCCCAATCCGCCTGCTCGACGCGGCGCGCGGTTTTCAAATTGCGCTGCCAGCGCGACTGCCAGTGATCCGGGCCCGCGTTGGTCCAGCCGGGGATGATCAGGATGTCGATTTCAGATGTCCGCATGGACGTTTGATAGCATAAAACGGTGAACCGCGTTGGACGGGCAAGGAACCATGAAACTCTACATCACCAAGACGTCGCCCTATGCGCGGCTCGCACGCATCGTCGTCATCGAGAAGAAGCTGAGCGATCGCGTCGAGGTGATCGAAGCGCAGACACGCACGGCAGGCAGCCCCTACTACGCGATCAATCCGTCGGGGCGCGTTCCCTGCCTGATCCGGGACGACGGCTCCACCTTGGAAGACAGCCAGGTCATTTGCACCTACCTCGATGCCCTGGATGGCAAGCCCGGCATCGTGCCGGCCCACAAGCGGGACGACTGGGCCTACGGCCGTCTCGAAGCCTATGCCCGCAGCATGCTCGACGGCATCGCCGTGTGGACGCGCGAGATGCGCCGGCCGGAGAACGAGCGGTCGCCGACCACCCTGCAGCACGAAGCCGACCGGTGCTCCCGCATGACGGACTTCTGGGAGCGCGAGATCGGCCACCCGCTGATGCAGGGCCCCGTGAACATGGCGCAGCTGCTGTTGATTTCGGCGATCGACACGGCCGAGCACCGCAAGCTGCGCGACGTTCTCGTCGACCGGGCCAAGCTCGCCGTGTGGGCCCGCAAGATGCGGCAGAATTCGTCCGTCAAGGCAACAGCGCCTGGTACTCCCTAGCTGTCACATGCAACCCATCGCTTGACGGCAACTGGGTTGCGCGGTAGCCCCGGCGGCCATGAGCGCCTCAAAAGATTTGTTCTTGCCGGATGGCTACGTCAGCCGCCCCAAGCCGAACTATTTCGACGACGCCGGCAATTTGTCCGGCACCATCGTGCATCAGCCCGACGTGTACGCCTTTGCGGACTGGCTGCTGCGGGTCTCCAGGCGCGGGACGGCGCTCGACATCGGCTGCGGGAGCGCGCGCAAGCTCCTGGCGCTGGGGGCCAAGCGCAGGATTGGTCTCGACTACGAAGCCAACATCCGCACATGTCGCGCGCATTCCCCGGCGGAGACCTGGATCGAGCTCGACCTGGAGCTCGGCGATCTGCCCGACATTCCCGATCTCGATCCGGAAAAGACGGTGGTCGTCTGCTCGGATGTGATCGAGCACCTGATCGATCCGGCGAAGCTTCTGGGGCTGCTGGCGCGCTTGTATGAGATGGGCGCCATCGTGCTGATCTCCACGCCGGCGCGAACGCGCGCGCGCGGTGCCGAGCACATGGGCCCGCCCAGCAATGCCGCGCACGTGCGCGAGTGGGACCTGCCTGAGCTTGAGCGCCTGCTCGACGCGCATGGCTTGCCGCCGACTTTCGCCGGTTACACGCTGAACAACACGCGGAAGCGCCGCAAGAATACGATCCTCACGATCCATGACCGGCACGTCAACGCGGCGGTCACGGCACCGGCAGCGATCCGGCCGCCCCTGGCGCTGATCAACGGAGAGGTGCACGGCCCCGCAACAGCCGTGCAGATCGCGGTGCTTGAACGCCAAGGCGTTGAGATCCAGTCCGTCGGAACCGAGCCGCGCGTGGATGCCAGCATCCTCGCTGAGGCGCATGCGGGGCGCTGGGTCATGCAGCTCGATGCAGGAGAAATTCCATGCTCGCCCTGGGAGGGTATCAGCTTGCGATCCGCCCTCGGCATCGTCGAGGCCACTGGCGCTGAAGCCGTGCCGATGTCGCAGCTCGAAATGGCAGTCCTTCCCGCCTCGAGCCTGAAGCTTGCCACCCTCGAGCCGTTCGCGTTTGCGGCCACAGCACAAGACCACACGCACCCCCGCATCTTGCGGGCGAGCGCGAAAGACAGCGCCGGCGGACAGCCGCAGATTTTTGCCTATGCCTTTCACTGCTGCAACTACGCAGGTGCGGGCACGATGCGGGCTGCGCGCCAGCGCGTCGCCCACATCATGTCGTGGCAGGACGTCCCCCGCTACGGACCGGGCTTCTACGCCGATTATCTCGCCGAACGCCTGTCGGACGTCGCAATAACGCGCGACGCTTTTCTAGGCCGCCTCTAAGCCTCGCCGAACACGCGGCGGAAGATCGTGTCGACGTGGCGGGTGTGGTAGCCGAGGTCGAACAAGGCCGCGAGCTCGGCATCAGACAGGAAACGGGACACGTCCTTGTCCGCCTTGAGCAAGGCCAGGAAGTCGCCTTCGCCGCGCCACACGGGCATGGCGTTGCGCTGTACCAGCGTATAGGCCTCCTCGCGCGACGCGCCCTTCTGCGTCAGCGCAAGCAGCACGCGCTGCGAATGAATGAGGCCGCCGAGCCGGTCCAGGTTCTTGCGCATGTTCTCGGGATAGACGACGAGTTTCTCGACCACGCCCGCGAGGCGGTTGAGCGCGAAGTCGAGCGTCACAGTCGCATCCGGTCCGATCATGCGCTCGGCCGACGAGTGCGAGATATCGCGCTCGTGCCAGAGCGCCACGTTCTCCATGGCCGGCATGGCGTAGGCGCGCACCATGCGGGCAAGTCCTGTCAGGTTCTCAGTCAGGACGGGGTTGCGCTTGTGCGGCATGGCCGAGGAGCCCTTCTGCCCTTCGGAGAAGAACTCTTCCGCCTCCAGCACCTCGGTGCGTTGGAGGTGGCGGATCTCGATCGCCAGCCGCTCGATCGAGGAGGCGATGACGCCGAGCGTGACGAAGTACATGGCGTGACGGTCGCGCGGAATGACCTGGGTCGACACGGGCTCGGGGGTCAGGCCCATCTCCTTGGCCACGTGCTCCTCGATGCGCGGATCGATGTTGGCGAAGGTACCGACGGCTCCGGAGATGGCGCAGGTCGCGACCTCCTCCTTGGCGCGGACCATGCGCGTCCGGGCGCGCGCGAATTCGGCATAGGCCTGCGCCAGCTTGATGCCGAAGGTCGTCGGCTCGGCGTGGATGCCGTGGCTGCGGCCGATGGTGACGGTATCCTTGTGCTCGAGCGCGCGCGTCTTGAGTGCCGTCAGCAGCCGGTCGAGATCGCTGATCAGGAGGTCGGCCGCACGCACGAGCTGCACATTGAAACAGGTATCGAGCACATCCGACGACGTCATGCCCTGATGCACAAAGCGGGCTTCCGGGCCCACGTGCTCGGCCAAGTGGGTGAGGAAGGCGATCACATCGTGCTTGGTGACGCGCTCGATCTCGTCGATGCGGGCGACATCGAACTTGGCCTTGTTGCCCTTGTCCCAGATCACGCGCGCGGCATCCTTGGGGATGATGCCGATATTGGCCATGGCGGTGGCCGCGTGGGCCTCGATCTCGAACCAGATGCGAAACCGGGTCTCGGGTTCCCAGATTTTCGCCATTTCCGGCCGTGTATAGCGTGGAATCATGTCGGATCCGCCTCGACGTCACTCGGTCCAGAGGCCTATCAGACACGCCCATGCTCTTCAATGACTGACCCGCTGCCGCGAACAGCGTAAATTCGCCCAAAGCGACCCCGAATCCGACCATCGAGGATCCCGGCCATGACCCTGAGCTTCACCACCCACGAGGTGACCAATCAGAGTCCCCCCTTCGAAGGCATCAACCTCTTCACGACCGACCGGGCCTTGCGGGAGGCGGTGGTGCGCGAAGGTGGCGAGCGTGCGATCGAAAGCCTGACGGCATTCGGCGCCAAGTGCGGCAGTGCGGAGATGGCCCAGCACAGCCGTCTGGCCAATACTTTTCCGCCACAACTGCGCACGTTCGACCGCCAGGGGCGCCGGCTCGATATCATCGAGTATCACCCGTCCTATCACGCCTTGATGGCCGTCAGCTGCGGCGAGGGCCTGCACGCCAAGGTCTGGGAGCATCTCGGTAAAAGCGGCAGGAAGCCGGTGGCCGGCGTGAACGTGACGCGGGGCGCCGGGTTCTACATGGCCGCCCAGATGGAGGCCGGTCACTGCTGTCCCGTCACCATGACCAATGCCAGTGTGCCAACCTTGATGCTGCAGCCCGACCTTGCGGCCGAGTGGCTCCCGCAAATCCTGTCGCGAACCTACGATCCGTCCCTCAAGCGGGCGCCGGAGAAGGCCGGCGTGACGGTCGGCATGGGCATGACCGAGAAGCAGGGCGGAACCGACGTCCGCACCAACACGACCAAGGCCACACCCGCCGGCAAGGGCGGCCCCGGCGCGGAGTATGTTCTTGTCGGGCACAAGTGGTTCATGTCGGCACCCATGAGCGACGCGTTCCTGGTGCTGGCGCAAGCGCCGAAGGGGCTGTCGTGCTTCCTGATGCCGCGCGTCCTGCCCGACGGCACGGTGAACGCGCTTCACTTTCAGCGTCTGAAGGACAAGCTCGGCAACCGCTCGAATGCCTCGTCCGAGGTGGAGTTCCACAACGCGCATGCGTGGCTCGTCGGCGAGGAAGGGCGCGGTGTGCCGGCGATCATCGAGATGGTGACGGCGACGCGGCTCGATTGCGCGATCTCCTCGGCGGGCTTGATGCGGCGTGCGCTGGCGGAAGCCATCCATCACACACGTCATCGCGTTGTTTTTGGCAAGGACCTTGTCGATCTACCGCTGATGACGCATGTGCTGGCCGATCTGGCGCTCGACGTGGAGGCGGCGACCGCGCTGACCTTCCGCCTCGCCCGCGCCTGCGATCATGCCGAGGATACGCGTGCGAGCGCATGGCAGCGTTTGATGACGCCCGTCACCAAGTATTGGGTCTGCAAGCTGGCGCCGGCTTTGATCTACGAGGCGATGGAGTGCCTGGGCGGCAACGGCTACATCGAGGAGGGCATACTGGCCCGCCTCTACCGGGAATCTCCGGTGAATGCCATTTGGGAAGGATCGGGCAACGTCATGGCGCTCGACGTCCTGCGCGTGCTGCAGCGCGAGCCCGATACGGCCGCCGTCGTGATCGAGGACCTCGAGGCGCGCATCGGCGATGACAAACACTTGAAGACCGCGCTGACGCTTGTCCAGTCGCTGCTGCATGAGCCGCGTGAGCTGGATATGCGTGCCCGGGTCCTGATCGAGGCGCTGGCGCGGTTGACGGCGGGCGCCATTTTGCGTGCGCATGCCCCTGCCGTCGTCGCCGATGCCTTCATCGCATCGCGCCTGGCCGGACCCTTCCATCACACTTGGGGGCAGGGCATCGAGGGCGCGGCGGCGCGCGCGATCGTCGATCGCGCGTACCCGCCGTCCGCGTGAGCAGCCTCAGGCGACCTTGAGCCGCGGCGTATCCTTGGCGGACTTTGGGTCGAAGGCCTTGACCAGATGCGACAGGGCGTCGGTCAACTCGGCGCGACGGGCGGCCGGGAGCTGCTTCAAGAGGCGCTCGTTGACACGCTGGGCTGCGGGCTCAGCCTGCTTGAGGACCGCCTGCCCGGCCGGAGTCAGCCGGACGGCATAGGCGCGCGCATCGTGCTTGGCCCGGCGGCGGACCAGGGCCCCCCGCTCCACCAGGCGTTTGACGATATCCGCCAGCGTCGACCGGTCGATTCCAGTCTCCTTGACGATATCCGTCTGGCTGGCCGTTTCGTGCTTGGCGAGGGCAGTCAGAACCGCGTATTGCCGGGGGGTGAGGTCGGATCCGGCCATTTCCGCGGCAAACAATTCGTCCGCCACCTGGCCGGCTCTGTGCAGCAGGTGCAAAACAGAGTGTTCCAGGCGACTGGCTATGATATCCTGCATTTTTAGAATTATCTCCTAGTTGCGCCCATACATGGCTGTACGTCGATCGTCAGCCGTCGCGCTTTAGGTGGATTTAGGCATACCACACCGATAGGTCTTGACGTTGGGGCCTCGCATTTTGACCGTGGGCTCCGTATCAGGGCCTTCGGTGCCGTACAGTTGTCGCACGCAGCGTTGCGGGGCCGCCGTAATGCAGTCCGGGCCAACCATCCGAGCCAGCGTCCTCAATCGCTTCGACGCGTTCATGGCTGGAAGGGATGTGAAGCTGCGTCCCCTGCTCGCGCAGGTCGGGCTGAAGCCGGCCGATCTCGGTGATCCCGAGAAACAAGTTTCACTCAACGCGGTCGCGACCTTGCTCGAGCTTGCCGCGCAAGCGTGCAATGATCCCTGCCTGGGGCTGCACTTTGCGGAGTTCGTGCCGGCGGGCTCCAGCGGGCTGATGGGACATCTCTTGATGAGCGCTCCGACGCCGCGCGACGCGCTGGAGGCCGTCGAGCGCTACATCGGGCTGTTGATCATGCCTGTGTCGGTGTCATTCCGTGTCGTGGGCGGAAAGGGGACGTTCGTGTGGACTTACCCCGAGACATTTACGGCCCCGCGGCTGCAATATTCCGGCTTCGCCACCGGGGCGTTGATCAATCGCCTCGCCACGGGCGGCAACCGCCCCATTCGCCCCTCGCTCATCGAGCTCGACCATCTTCCATTTGCCTGTCCGCAGGATGTGCGCCGCATCCTGGGGCCGCGCGTCCGCTACAACAGGCCGAGAAATCTGATGATTTTCGACGCGGCCGCGCTCAACAAGCGCACCGATGGGGTGATCCCCGGCCTCTTCGAGCTCATCCAGAAACTCGGCGACCGCATGCTCGAGGAGCAACGCCAGGAAGCGGACATCGTGACGCTCACCCAGCGCCAGATTGCCAACCGGCTGAAAAACGGCGGCACCGATCTGCCGTCCGTCGCGCGTGCCTTCGGCATCTCGCCGCGCGCCCTGCAGGGGCGGCTGAAGCGCAGCGGGACGACGTTCGACACCTTGGTCAGCACGACTCGCCAGCAGCGGGCGGAGAGCTATCTGCGTGATACAGGCCTGTCCATGACGGAGATCGCGATGCTGCTCGGCTTCTCCGAGCTCAGCGCGTTCACGCGCGCGGCCCAGCGCTGGTTCGGCATGTCGCCGACGACATATCGCAACGCCATGCGGCGCTGAATGCGTCAGCGCGAGGCCGCTGCAATCAAACGGCGCGAGCGTGAGAAGAAGTCGCGCCGGATCAGGATCAGGAGGACCCAGGTCGTTGCGGCAATGAAGGCGAGGGGGTGGAAAAACCAGGCCATGGCCGCAATGGCGTAATAGAATGCCCGTATTCCACCGTTGGTATGCTCGGCGGCGATGCTCACGAGCTTCGCCGTGCGCTCGGCATGCCCTTCGCACGAGACGCGGTTGGCATCATCGAGAATGGGCGTCGCCCCGATCATGATCGACGCATAGTGGGACAGCCGGAAGGCCCAGGCGAACTTGAAGAACGCAAACACGAAAATCGACGTCAGGAAAATGACCTTCGTTTCCCAGAGAACGGGCGAGGACTGGGCGGCATAGGGGAGGCGCTCGAACATCACCTGCACCTTCTCGCCCGACCCCATCATGGCGGCGAGGCCGCCGACGGCAATGGCGCTGGTGGACGCGAAAAACGCGTTGCCCTGGCTGAGGCTGCCCAGCAGTTGCGCATCGACGATCCGATTGTCGCGGGCTGCCATGTTCCGCATCCAGCGCAGACGCTGTTCGTGGACGGCGGCCACGATGCTGCGGCGTGCGACCGGCCCGTAGTCCGTGATCAGCCAGTAGCCGCAGATGACGGCGGCGAACCAGAGAATGGCGACGAGGTCGAGATCGGGCACGGTGTCCCTGCGTGCTGAAGCTTGAAATGTGGTAACAGCGGATCGGCATGCCGCCCTGTCAAGCGCTGCGGCAAAATCTCATGTGAACGGCCCTGCACGACGTCCTGTAACAATGTCCGGCCGGTGCATTCGGGATAGAGCAGGGCGATTTGAAAAATACGAGCAAACTCAATAGGTCCCTACGGCAGGATTGCACGATGCAGAGACTGATGCAGACAGCGTTGCTGGCCATCGCCATGGCTGCGGCCGTTGCGAGCGAGGCGGCAGCGCAGCAGAAGGTGCCGCCGCCGTCGCGTGAGGCCGTGCAGTATTCCTTCGCGCCGATCGTGAAGCGCACGGCGCCTGCCGTCGTCAACGTCTTCGTGCGGGGGCGCGTGCAGGTGAAATCGCCCTTTGCCGACGATCCCTTCTTCCGCCAGTTCTTCGGCGATCGCTTCGGCATGCCGACCGAACGGCTGCAGAGCTCGCTCGGATCGGGCGTCATCGTCACGCCTGACGGCGTCGTCGTCACCAATACGCACGTCGTGAAGCTCGGCAGCGCGACCGAGATCCGGGTGGTGCTCGCCGACGGGCGGGAGTTCGATGCCAAGGTGCTGCAGCAGGACGAGAAGATCGACATCGCCGTGCTGAAGCTCGAAGGCGGCACAGGCGAGTTTCCCTTCCTTCAGTTCGAGGATTCCGACAGCGCCGAGGTCGGCGACATGGTGCTCGCCATCGGCAATCCCTTCGGCGTCGGACGCACGGTGACGCACGGCATCGTCTCGGCGCTCGCACGCACGGAGATCGGCCAGTCGGACGCGCAGGTGTTCATCCAGACCGATGCGGCCATCAACCCCGGCAACTCCGGCGGCGCGCTCGTCGACATGGCGGGGCGGCTGGTCGGCATCAATACGGCGATCTACTCGCGCTCCGGCGGTTCGCACGGCATCGGCTTCGCCATCCCCTCCAACCTCGTGAAGCTCGTCGTCGATAATGCTGTTGCGGGCCGCAAGCTGGAGCGACCCTGGCTCGGCGCGCGTCTCGAGGCTGTGACGCGCGACGTTGCCGAGGCCTTGAAGCTGGACCGTGTGACGGGTGCCTATGTGGCGCGCGTCTATGCGGCAAGTCCGGCCGCGCATGCGGGCCTGCAGCCCGGTGACGTCGTGACGGCTGTCGACGGAGTGGACGCTGCAGATCCGCGCAGCATTCAATATCGCCTGACGACCCGCGGGGTCGGCAAGACGGCACGCCTCGATATCGTCCGCAAAGGGGAGCGGAAGGCTGTCGATGTCGCGTTGAAGCCACCGCCGGCGGCCGGCAAGGACGACGTGCGCAATCTCGCCGGCAGTCATCCTCTGGACGGCGCACGTGTCTCCAATCTCCTGCCGGCCGTGGCAGATGAGCTGGGGTTGGACGAGGAAGGCGGTGTCGCCGTGCTGTCTGTCCGCGCGGGCTCCATCTCCGCCAACCTGGGCTTCAAACCGGGCGACATCATCGCCGCCGTCGGGACACAGAAAGTGGGCACGGTCGCTGAGCTTGAAGCGGCGTTGCGCCAGCGCCAGCGCACCTGGCAGATGAGCATCAAGCGTGGCGGTCGGGTCCTCAAACTGCAAGTTCCGGGCTAGCCGCCGCTGGTTTGGCTGACGCCCCCGCGGCCGCTATGATGGGCCCATGACAACACTCTTTGAAGCAGCCGGTCTGGAGACAGGTGCGCCCAGGCCGCTGGCGGATAGGCTGCGGCCCAAGCATCTGCAGGACGTCGTCGGGCAGGAGCAGCTCGTCGGCGAGGAGGGCACGCTGACGCGCATGCTCAAGAGCGGCCGCGTGCAGAGCGCCATTCTCTGGGGGCCACCGGGCAGCGGCAAGACCACCATCGCGCGCCTGCTGGCCAACGAGACCAAGCTCGAATTCGAGCAGCTGTCGGCGATCTTCTCGGGCGTGCAGGATCTGCGCAAGGCGTTCGACCGCGCTCGCATCAGGCGCGAGACCGGCAAGGGTACGCTGCTCTTCATCGACGAAATTCATCGCTTCAACCGGGCGCAGCAGGACAGCTTCCTGCCGCACATGGAGGACGGCACCATCACGCTCGTCGGGGCGACGACCGAGAACCCGTCCTTCGAGCTCAACGCGGCCTTGCTCAGCCGTGCTGCCGTGCTGACGCTCAATCGCCTCGGCGAGGATGATCTGGAGGAGCTGCTGCGCCGCGCGGAAGCCTTGGAGAAGCGTCCGCTGCCGCTCGATGCAGATGCGCGCGACGCGCTCAAGGGCATGGCCGACGGCGACGGCCGTTCCGTGCTCAACATGGCCGAGGAGATCTTCGCCACCGTAGCGAAGGAGGCCAAGCCGCTGTCGCGGGACGCGCTCGTGAAGCTCGTGCAACGTCGCGCACCGCTCTACGACAAAAGTCGGGACGGGCACTACAACCTGATCAGCGCCTTGCACAAGGCCGTGCGCGGCTCCGATCCGGACGCTGCGCTCTACTGGCTGTGCCGCATGCTCGATGGCGGCGAGGACCGGCTGTTTCTCGCACGCAGGCTGGTGCGCATGGCGGTCGAGGACATCGGCCTTGCCGATCCGCAGGCCGTCGTGCAGGCACTGTCCGCCAAGGACGTCTACGATTTCCTCGGCTCTCCAGAAGGCGAGCTGGCGTTGGCGCAGGCGACGATCTATCTGGCGACGGCGCCGAAATCCAATGCCGCCTATGTGGCCTACAAAGGCGCGATGGCGGCCGCCAAGGAGCACGGCAGCCTCGCTCCGCCCAAGCACATCCTCAATGCGCCGACCCGGCTGATGGCCGATGAAGGCTACGGCGCCGGCTACGAGTACGATCACAACTCGGAGGAAGGATTCTCCGGCCAGAACTATTTCCCCGACGGCATGCGGCGGGGGCAGTATTACGATCCGCCCGAGCGCGGCTTCGAACGCGAGATCCGCAAGCGGCTGGCCTACTGGGACGGCCTGCGCCAGAAGCGCAAGACCGACGGGTGACGGTGCATGTTAGCCGTGGTGCGGTTCGGGAAATCAGCATTGGGTGCTGTTGTTGGAACCGTCCGTTGGTTCTTCGACCTGCTCTACGGCAGTATCCCCGCAGAATTCCAAAGTGCCTTCGATTCCGCTGAATCTGCGAGACGGCTTTTGGCGGTCACAAGAACATTCGGCGTGTTCGCGAAGCAAGCTGTTGCCGCAGGAGACGTTTCAAAAGAGCATGTGTGGCTCTGTAAAGCCTGTCCTTTTCTTACTCTTGACTTTAGAGGAGGGCTCGGACCGCATTTCAAAGGTGACTTTTGCGAGATCGACGGCCGAGCAAAGCTTTCGGGCATGTTCACGCTCGGCTTGTTTGCAAAAGTGTTCTGGACAGTCTGGTTCTGCGGTTTGCTTGTGTGCATTGGCCTGATGACATACGCCAGTCTTCTCTCGGGCGACCCACATCCTTGGTGGTTCCCGTTCGCCGGTCTTGGCATGTTTAGCCTGGGCGTGGCGCACGTGGTGGTTGGGAAGTGGTTCGCACGCGATGATATCCGCTGGCTTTCCAATGTAATTGAGGGTGCTCTGTCCGATAGACACCCAATGGCTGATGGGGCTCGGCACATCGAGCCGCATGCCAGGATCGGCGAACCCTCCCTGCCAGTCTTGCCTTCGGGATAGGTGGCCATGCGCTACGTCATCGCCGCGCTCGTGGCCGTGGTGTTTGCTCTCGCGGCAACCTATTTCGTCTCGACCCCGATCGCTTCGGCCATCATGCAGCAGTGGCTCTTCCAGGACCCAGATACGGCGGCCCGGCTCCACGTCCTGGTGTTCCTGGGGAGCAATCTCGTGGGGTTAATATTCGGCTGGTTCGTCGGCTGGAAGCTCGGCGGCCGGCTGGTTCGCAGCTAGCAGCGGCAGGCCGAAGCGGCTATAGGTGCCGGCAACGGTATTGGATGATTTTACGCCCGGCATGAGCGCCCCCGTAGAAACCATAGAGATCAAGCGGCACGAAGCCGGCCTGCGCCTGGATCGGTGGTTTCGCGTGCATTTTCCGGAGGTTGGCTACAGCTACCTGCAGAAGCTCCTGCGCTCGGGTCAGGTGCGGGTGGACAGCAAGCGCGTCCAAGCCAACGCGCGGCTCGAAGCCGGCCAGCAGGTGCGTGTGCCCCAGGTCGTGCGCCAGCCCCCGGCGAAGAAGCCCTCCGTGGTGCCGCCGCTCGGACTGTCGAAGGCCGATCGTACGCTGATCGAGCGCGCCATCTTGTTCGAGGACGAGCACGTCGTGGTGCTCAACAAGCCCTTCGGCATCGCCGTTCAGGGTGGCACCGGCACCAAGCGCCATATCGACGGCATCCTCGCCGGCATGGCGGACCGCTTCGGCGATCGGCCGCGCCTCGTGCACCGGCTCGATCGGGACACCACGGGCGTGCTGCTGATCGCCAAGCATCGCGATGCCGCCGCCAAGCTCGGCCGCATCTTCCAGACGCGGTCGGCGGCCAAGACTTATTGGGCGCTGGTGAAGGGTGTCCCGCGCCCGCCGCAAGGCAAGATCGAGGCGGCGCTGGTGAAGGCTGCCGGTCCCGACGGCGACCGCGTGCGCAAGGCCCAGCCGGGCGAACAGGACGAGGCCATGCACGCGACGACGCATTACTCCGTGATCGATCGCGTGGCGCACAAGGCGGCATGGATGTCATTGAAGCCGGTCACAGGCCGTCAACATCAGCTTCGCGCCCACATGGCCCTCATCGGCCATCCGATCGTCGGCGATAACAAGTACGAGGGCGACCAGGTCCTGGCCGACAGCGGCATCGAGCCGAAGCTGCACCTGCATGCGCGCCGGCTGGTCATTCCGCATCCGGCCGGCGGCGAGCGGATCGACGTGACGGCGCCGTTGCCGGAGCACATGCGCAAGACCTGGGATCTCCTGGGGCTCAATGCGCAACGCTTCGATGCGGATGAGGCGTGAGGCGGATGGCGCGACGGCTCATCATCTTCGATTGCGATGGGACGCTGGTGGACAGCCAGCATTCGATTTGCGACGCGATGGATCTGGCGTTCACGAGCCTGGGATTGAAGTCGCCGCATCGCGCGGATGTGCTCGGTATCGTTGGCTTGTCCCTACCGGAGGCTTTTGCCGTCCTGGCGCGCGACCATCCCGACGAGGTCCAGAGAGATCTCGTGCAGCACTACAGGTCGCATTTTCCGCAAGTACGTCAAACTTCGAGCGGGCATGATCCATTGTATGCCGGCATGCGGGAGGCCGTGGTCACGCTAGCGCAACGCGGCGATACGGCCCTGGGGATCGCGACGGGCAAGTCGCAACGGGGTGTGAAGCGGCTCCTGGATCGCGAAGGCTGGCACGATCACTTCGTGACGATCCAGACGGCGGACGAAAATCCGTCCAAGCCGCATCCCTCCATGATCCTGCAGGCCATGGCCGATGCCGGCGTGGCGCCGGATGACACGCTGATGATCGGCGATACCAGCTTTGACATGGAGATGGCGCGCAACGCACGTGTCGGCGCGCTGGGCGTCGCCTGGGGCTATCACACGACGGGCCGTCTGCAGTCTGGTGGCGCACATGCGATCGTGCACGAGACGGCCGATCTCCTGGCCGCCATCGATGGCCACTTCGCATTGCGGAAGGCCGAGGCATGAGCGGCGAGGACGGCAAACGTCCGGGGCAGGAGCCCAAGCGTCCACTCCCGAAGCGCTTCTACAAGGATGTGAGCGTAGAACCCGACGGCGCGGGCTTCCGCGTTCTGCTCGACGGTAGGCCCGTACGCACGCCGCGCAAGCATGTCCTGATGGCGCCGACACATGCGCTCGCGGAAGCGGTTGCCGAGGAATGGCGCGCGCAAGGTGACCTCATCGATCCCGGCAGCATGCCTCTCACGCGGCACGTCAACACCGTGCTTGACGGCATCGCCGGCCGCGAGGGTGAGGTTCGGGCTGACATCGTCAAATATGCGGGCACGGACCTGCTGTGCTATCGCGCGGAAAGCCCCGAAGCCCTGGTGAAGCGGCAGGCCAAGCTATGGGACCCGGTGCTGGCGTGGGCGCGCGCGGATTTGGGTGCTGCGTTCGTCTGCGCGCACGGCGTTGTTGCGGTCAGCCAGAGTGAGGCCGCGCTCGCCCGCATCGGCGATGCCGTCGCCGGTCTCGATGCTTTCCGGTTGTCGGCCTTGCACACCATGACCACGCTGACGGGCTCAGCCCTCCTGGCCCTGGCGGTGCAGCGGGGGCGGTTGTCGGCGGCCGAGGCCTGGGCCGCCGCCCATGTCGACGAGGACTGGCAGATTGCCCAATGGGGCGAGGACGCAGAGGCCGCCGCCCGCCGCAAACGGCGCTGGGAGGAGATGAGCGTCGCAGAACGGTTGCTGCAACTCCTTGCCAAGCCTTAAATTCTCCTGGCAAGTCAAAGACACCAAAGTCGAGGACGGGACGTAGTTCATGAAGGACGTGATCGAAGAGCTCGAGCGGCGGCGCGCCATAGCCAAGCTTGGCGGTGGTCAGGCGCGTATCGACGCGCAGCACAAGCGCGGCAAGCTGACGGCGCGCGAGCGCGTCGAGCTGCTCATGGACGAAGGCTCCTTCGAGGAGTTCGACATGTACGTCGAGCATCGCTCGACCGACTTCGGCATGGAGAAGACCAAGTTCCCGGGTGATGGCGTCGTCACCGGCTGGGGCACGATCAACGGCCGCGTCGTCTACGTCTTCGCCAAGGACTTCACGGTGTTCGGCGGGTCGCTCTCCGAGACGCATGCCAACAAGATCATCAAGATCCAGGACATGGCGCTGCAGAACCGCGCGCCGATCATCGGCCTGTTCGATGCCGGCGGCGCGCGCATCCAGGAAGGCGTCGCTGCGCTGGGTGGCTATGGCGAGGTGTTCCTGCGCAACGTGCTCGCATCCGGCGTCATTCCGCAGATCTCCGTCATCATGGGGCCGTGCGCCGGCGGCGATGTGTACTCACCGGCCATGACCGACTTCATCTTCATGGTGAAGGACACGAGCTACATGTTCGTGACCGGTCCTGATGTCGTGAAGACCGTGACCAACGAGACGGTGACGGCGGAGGAGCTCGGCGGCGCGCGCGTCCATACAACCAAATCGTCGATCGCCGACCGGGCCTACGAGCACGATGTGGAAGCACTGCTGCAGATGCGACGGCTGATGGACTTCCTGCCGGCGAACAACACATCCGGCGTGCCCGTGCTGCCGACCAAGGACAGTGCTGACAGGTCCGAGGCAAGCCTCGATACGCTCATTCCGGACAACCCGAACCAGCCCTACGACATCAAGGAGCTGATCTACAAAGTCGCCGACGAGGGTGATTTCTTCGAAATCCAGGAAGCCTACGCGAAGAACATCGTCACGGGGTTCGCACGCATGGAGGGGCGTACGGTCGGCGTCGTCGCCAACCAGCCGATGGTGCTGGCGGGCGTGCTCGACTCCGACGCTTCGCGCAAGGCGGCGCGCTTCGTGCGGTTCTGCGACTGCTTCGAGATCCCCATCATCACCTTCGTCGACGTGCCCGGGTTCCTGCCCGGCACGGCCCAAGAGTACGGCGGGTTGATCAAGCACGGCGCCAAGCTGCTGTTCGCCTATTCGGAAGCGACCGTGCCGAAGATCACGGTCATCACGCGCAAGGCCTATGGCGGCGCCTACGACGTGATGAGCTCCAAGCATATCCGCGGCGATGTGAACTACGCCTGGCCATCGGCTGAGATCGCTGTGATGGGTGCCAAGGGTGCGGCCGAGATCCTCTATCGGGCCGAGCTATCTGATCCGGACAAGATCAAGGCGCGTATCGACGAGTACCAGAAGCGCTTCGCCAATCCGTTCATTGCGGCCGAGCGCGGCTACATCGACGAGGTGATCCTGCCGCGCAATACGCGGCGGCGGATCTGCCGCGCGCTCAATATGCTGCGCAACAAGCAGGCGCAGAACCCGTGGAAGAAGCACGACAATATTCCGCTTTAGGGATCTGATGCCGGCCTGACGCCAGCCTCTGCTTCCCTCCGGCTATCTCCGGCGACGGGAAAACGTGCGCGTATCGTTCTCCATCGAATCGATACAGGCTTGGCGAGGACGTGATGGGGCAGGACGGCAGTGCGCCTCCGATAAGCGGTCAGCCGGCCCGGCACCGGCCCCTGCGACGTGCGAGGCCCGCTTTGCGCCTGCTGCTGGCCATCTTTCTGCTGCCGCTCGCCACCCACGCCGTGTGGTGGCTGTCGCAAGAGCATCCGCGCTCGTTCTCCGACGCCAACTGGTCATCGTCGGGCATACTTCCACCCGCATCACAGGTTCGCGAGGCGACGGTTCATGTCCTGGCCGGCCGCACGGGCCGGTGGAAGGGTATCTTCGCGCATCATACCTGGATCGTCGTGAAGCCGCGCGGCGCAACCCGCTACACGCGTTACGATGTTGTCGGCTGGGGGCGACCTGTCCGTGTCGACAACTACCCCGCCGATGGACGCTGGTTCGGCGATGTGCCGATGATCCTGATGACGCTGCGGGGGGAGGCCGCGGACCGCGTGATCCCGCGCATCCGCGAAGCGGTGGCGAGCTATCCGCACACATCTGTCGGCAGCTATGGCGTCTGGCCAGGCCCCAACTCGAATACGTTTATTGCCTATGTCGTACGCGCTGTTCCGGAGCTGGCTGGCGGTTTGCTGCCGACAGCCATCGGCAAGGATTACAGCAACTGGTCCAATGCCGTTGCGCTCACGCCGAGTGGAACAGGCGTGCAGCTCTCGTTGCTCGGGCTCTTCGGTATCAGCGTCGGCTGGATCGAAGGCGTCGAGATCAACATGCTCGGTCTCGTTGCCGGCATCGATGTCCGCCGTCCTGCATTGAAGCTTCCGGGATGGGGACGCATCGGCATGACGGTAGCTTAAGCGCATCGCACGTGTGTGCCGAAATGAAACGGGGCCGCCAAGCAGGCGGCCCCAGTGCGATTGCGAACAAGAAAGATGCAGCGTCAGCGACGTGCAGTTTTCTTCGCCGCGCGCTTCTTGCCGGCAGCCTTCTTCACTCGGCTCCGTGCTGCAAGCGTGCTGCCGCGTGCACTCGACGCTTTCTTGCGCGGGATGGTGCGGACAGCTTTCTTCTTGCGTTTTGCAACGTTGCGCGCTGAGCGCGCTCCACGTGCTGCAGCCATGACGAAGTCCTCCTCTGGGTTGCAACAAATGTTGATCTAGTTGCTTTTCGTGTGTTGCACAAGACGCAGAGCAACAGATTCGTCTTGCATGTGGATGAAAGTGTATCGCGAATCTCGCTGCATGAGATTGCAGAGCATGTGCATCACATCATCACAGCACATCATCGATGCATGTTGAGCGCGCGTGCAGTGTTGATGATGGTGATGCGCGAACGCGCATGTTCCACGCGATGAGAATGCCTGCGTAGCGCGTGCATCACGCACGCTGCGCGACGTGCGTCTGCACGCATCTGTGTGATGCACAGGATCGCAAGATCGAAACGGAATTGAACGCTTTGCGCGTGCGCTATCCGAAGAAGCGCGCAATGCCCCAACCCGGGGCGAGGAATACGCCGGCCCATGCCAGCGATGAGAGCGCGCTTGCAACGGCAAACAGGAGGACAGGCATCTCGAGAATACCTGCCGCGATGGGGATGAACGGCCGCATGAAGCCGAGGAACTTGCCGGCGAGAACGGCGAGCCAACCCCAGTTCTCCAACAAAGTCTTGCCACGGACCAACAACTCCGGGTTCCGTGACAGCGGCCAGATGCGGGGCGCTTCATTCTTGAACGTGCGCCCAATCGCATAGGTCACGCAGTCGCCAACGAAGGCTCCGACCGACGCCGCAAGCCAGAGCGGTACGAAATGCGCGCCTGCCGCTGCCTGCAGCGAGCCGATGGCCAAAAACAGCATGCTGGAGGGAACAAAGAGGGACAGGATGGGAATGCCTTCGGCGAACCCAAGAAAGAAGACGACGACCGCACCGAGATTGTGGTGCTCGCGCACGAACCCCATGACGGTGGATTGAAGGGCTTCGATCATCGCGGTACCTGGGTGCGCATCGGCGTCAATCGTTGCTAGAGCAGGATCGTTTCGGATTGAACCACCTTGCCTCACATGAGGCGCCTCGGCCGAAACGTGAATCCTGCTCCATCTAATAAGTTTAGAGGGCGATTCACGCTTCACATGGAAGCCGGAAGTGCTTCCATGTGAAACGATCGCGCTCTAGTTCAAGCCGACGAAGCCGCTGAGGTACTGCCACAACTGGCCGAGTGCGTCGCCGAACATCAGGAGCACGAACGCCCAGAGAAAGGCCGACGTCCAGTTGGCAACCTGAAACGTCCACATCGGCATCTCGACAATGCCGGCCACGATGGGGACGGACGCGCGCAGCGGCCCTGAGAACCGGCCGAGGACGATGGCCCAGGCACCCCATCTCTCGAAGAACGCATGCCCCCTGGGCAGGAGGTCGGGGTATTTGCTCAGCGGCCACATGCGCGCGAGCTGCTCGTGATAGTGATAGCCGAGCCAGTAGGAGAGCCAGTCGCCAAGGGCCGCTCCCACCGCAGCTGCGATCAGGATCAGCCAGAAATCGAGGCTGCCCGCCGCGCCGATGATGGCGCCGACAGCAACGAGCAATCCCCAAAAAGGGAGGATCAGGGAAACGAAGGCGAGGGACTCGCCGAACGCCAGGACGAAAACGATGGCAGGTGCGAGGACGCGATGTTCGCGCACGAACGCCAAAATCGCGTCCGCAAAACCTTCGATGCCCATGTCAGCTCGCGCCCCGCCTCAATCTCGCGCCGCCGTCATGCCCGGCAGCGCCGCTTCATTTCAGCCGCGAGCTCCTTGGACACTTCCGCCGCAAGCATGGTCCCGCGCGACACCTGCGCTGGTGACAAGCCTGCTGCGCCGGACCCGCGCAACGCACCGGGTGCGGCATCGGCTTCGCGCTTGCCATGTGCCAGCTCGTCGCAGGACAGATCGCGCTTGCGGCTCTTGTAGGCGAAGAGGCGTACGCCGGACGCGTAAGCCTCGGGGGTAGCAGGCTCTTTTACCCAGCGCCGCTCCTTGTCGGACATCATCGACTTCAGCGCCACGCCGCGCCGTTCGATGCATTCCTTGCTGTCATCGACACAGCCGAGGCCGCCGGAATTGGTTTCGCCGGAATTGAAGCCGATCGAGCACGCGGTCAGAAGCAGGGCAATTCCCGATGCGCCAAGGCTCAGAAGCATTTTGGCGGCCGGCAATCTGATCATCGAGCCAATCCCTTGTGAACAGCCGTTCGAGCACATAGAAGGCAGAGGTGGCGGTGGTATGGCGCTTTCATGTTGCCTGAGCAAAACCGCGAGGTCCTTGATTTTAGGGGATTCGTGGTCTTGCACAAAAACGGCCGACGCTCGATCATCGCAGTCAGTTATATCGTAACCGGATCGGAGGAGCGCCATGGCGCACGCCATAAGAGTCCACAAGTACGGTGGACCGGAAGTTCTGCAATGGGAAGAAGTTGAGGTCGGCGCGCCAGGGCAGGGGCAGGTCAAGCTCAAGCAGCATGCTGTAGGTCTCAATTATATCGACGTCTATTTCCGCACGGGCCTCTACCCGCAGCCGTCATTGCCCTTCACGCCGGGTATGGAAGGTGCGGGCGAGGTGACGGCGGTCGGTCCGGGTGTAACGGATCTGAAGGTCGGCGACCGCGTCGCCTACGCCAACCCCCCCGGCAGCTACGCAACCGAGCGGCTCATCCCGGCCGAGCGGGTTGTCAAGATTCCCGACGGTATCGATTACAAGACCGCGGCCGGCATGATGCTGCAGGGCATGACAGTGCGCTACCTGCTGCGCAAGACGTTCAAGGTCGGGCCGGGCACGACAGTATTGATGCACGCTGCCGCCGGCGGCATCGGCCTCATCGCCTGCCAATGGGCAAAGCATCTGGGCGCCACGCTTATCGGCACGGCCGGCACCGAAGAGAAATGCAAGCTCGCGCTCGCCCACGGTGCGGCGCACTGCATCAACTACAGCAAGGAGAACTTCGTCGAGCGCGTGAAGGAGATCACCGGCGGCAAGGGCTGCGACGTGGTCTATGACTCGATCGGCAAGGACACGTTCCCGGCCTCGCTCGACTGCATCAAGCCTCTCGGCTTGTTCGTGACCTTCGGCAATGCGTCAGGCCCCATCGAAGGCTTCAATGCGGGCATCCTCGCGCAGAAGGGCTCGCTCTTCATGACGCGCCCGACGCTGATGACCTATACGGCGTCGCGTGCGGATCTGGTGGAGACGGCCAACGACCTGTTCGATGTCGTCAAAAAGGGCGCCGTGAAAATTGCCGTCAACAACACGTATGCGCTCAAGGACGCAGGCCAGGCGCAACGCGATCTGGAAGCGCGCAAGACGACGGGCTCGACCGTTCTGATGCCGTGACATGGTGGGCGGGCCCGGCGGCTGCGATAGCCCAAGGGCCTGCTTCTCCCCGTCATTCCCTTCCCGCGATAGAGGTGTGAGATGGAGTACCTGCTCCCACTGGCAACGCTTACACTCGTCCATCTCATGGCAGTCATCAGTCCTGGTCCGGGATTTCTCTACATTGCCAAGACGGCCATGGCGGGCGGACGCGCGCCGGCACTCGCCGCTTCGATGGGCATGGCGGCAGGCGCGGTCGTCTGGGCGGTCGCTGCGATGCTCGGCACTGCCGTCATCCTGCAGCAGGCCGCGTGGGCCTATTCCGCGCTCAGGATCGCGGGCGGCCTCTATCTGATCTATCTCGCGGTCATGGTTTGGAAGCACGCGCAGGCCGCTGTCGTCATCGGCTCCGCCAAGGGGCAGACCACCCAAGTGCTGGCCGCAGTGCGCAACGGCTTTCTCATCGAGATGTCGAACCCGAAGGTCATTGTCTTTTTCGGTTCGATCTTCTTTGCACTGCTGCCTCCGGGCGCGCCGTTCTGGGTCAGTGCCGTCGCGCTTGGCATCGTGCTGTTGAATGAAGCCGTGTGGTTCTCGTTGGTAGCACTGTTGTTCTCAGCATCGCGCCCGCGCGAGGCTTACATGCGTGTGAAGCCGTCGATCGACCGCTTGATGGCGGGCGTGCTGGGCATGATCGGCACCAAGCTCATCATCGACGCGCGCTGAGGCCATCGCCGCGTACAGGTCCAGGTTGACTAGGAGGAGCCCTGCGCCTGGCGCTCAATAAGCGGCAAGGCGCGCGGGGTCGGGTTTCAGCCCGGTCACGCGCTCGAGCGCCATGGCGGCGAGTACACGGTCCGACATGGTCTTGCGCGGCATTTGTCCGGGAGAGGGCGCTGCAACCGCCGAGGTCGTGAGGCTGGCGGCGCCAAGCTCATTGCCGCCCCTTTGCTCGGACGCGCACGCCGTGCACAAAAAGAGAACACCGGCGATGGTCAGCGCGCGCGAAAGCACAAAGGTCCCCCGTCAGTAAGCCGAACCCACCTATCTCCCAGGACGTTTGGATCCGTTAACTACATTTGTACTGGCGGTGGGCTGCCAAGGCAACTGCGGCCTTCGTCCGTAGGCGGCGGTGTTGCCGCCGGGATGTGTCTAAAAAACCAAACCGATCAAGGCATTCTGTGGGTGTGGTTAGCAAAGGATAAGCACTTCTTCCACCATACGGTTGATGCCTGACCCGTTCTGACCGGATCGTTCAAAAGCTATCCACAACTTTACGAATCGGCAGCATCCGGCCCGCGGTCCGATCCGCAAAAGTTTAAGCAATTTGCGCGGACAATCCGATGCGTCGACGGGTGTTCCGCGCGGTACTTCGCGGCCCGGTCGCATCCTGCAAATTGAACCGACACGACAGCAGATGCGACAGACGAATGCGGGAAGCCAAGGAGTACAAGTCATGGCCCGATATGAGATGTCCTATTCGGCCGAGATCGAAAGCACAGGCAGCGTTGGCGGTCCTGATGCCCTGTTGGAACTCGGCCTCATGTATTGCACCGGACGCGATGTTTCGCTCGACCTGGTCGAAGCCCACAAGTGGTTCAACCTCGCGGCGCTGCGCGGCAACATCGAAGCCCGCCGCTACCGGACCGAGATTGCCAGCGAAATGACGCGGGCGGAGATCGGCCGGGCGCAACGTGCGGCCCGCGAATGGCTGTCGTGCCACTGAACGCCGCGTTTGCCGGTCAGCACGATTGAAAGAACGACGTCACGCAATTCCAGGTCTTCTTGACCGAATTGCCCACGGCCGATCCGGCTTTCTCGGCCTGGTCGCCTGATGACCGCACCATGCGCTTGGCCGCTTGGACCGCAGTGTCCGGTGGCGCATCCTCCTTTTTCGCGTCCTGCACCGGAGGTGCGGCCTTGTCCGTCGCGGGGGGCACGGCCACGCGGCGTATCGGGCCATCGCAATCGAAAACCGTACCGCCTCGTATGGCACATTTGCCGTGCCGGCCCTGCTGGGCCAAGCTGGATGCGCAGAACTGGGGCAAGGGCTCGCCGTAGGCGTAGCGCGCATCTCCGATCACGCAGCGATACACCGCCGCAGGCTCCGTGCAGGCGATGCAATACTCCTGGGCCTGGGCGCCGCGAGAACCGCTGGTCGCAAATGCGAATGCGATGAGGGCCATCGCCGGAACGGGAACTCTCATTGATCTAAATTCCTTGAGCATGTGTCACCTAGAACACGCAAAAGGGGGCGATGTCTGGGCACAGAGTTCCCATGCGGGGCATTGCCACGCCTGGAACGACGCTCAGGGCGTACCGTTGCGCCCATGCCGGCGATAGGCAGGACGCTCGGCCAGCCTGTCGTAGTAGGCGCTGACCGCCTTCAACTCCGGCTTGCCGAAGGGCACGCTGAACCAGCGATTGACGGCGAGCCCGACGGGGATATCGCCAATCGTGAAGGCTTGCCCCATGACGAACGGCCCATGCTCGGCCAGCTGAGCATCGAGCAGACGCATCTGCCTTGTCCACTCGGTAATGCCGGCGTTGATGGAGGCGGGATCCGTGAAGGTCGGCATTTTGACATGCAACCCGAGGAACACCGGGCGCACCGCTGTGAACAGATCGGTCGAAGCCCAATCCATCCACGCTTCGACGCTCGCGCGCTGGCGCAGGTCAGCCGGATAAAGATCCGTCTTGCCGTGCTTGCTGGCGAAGTAGCGCACGATGGTGTTCGACTCGCGCAGGATGAAGCCGTCGTCATCGATCACAGGGACCACCCCGAAGCGGCTGATGCGCTGGAAGACTGGATCATCCGTCGGGCGGAAGCCGCGGCCCCAGTCCTCACGCTCGAAGGGGATGTTCAGCTCGTCGCAAATCCACAGCACCTTGCGCACGTTGATGGAGTTTGCGCGCCCGTAAATTTTGAGCATGTGGTGATCCTCCTCCCGAGAGCCTCAACCGGCATCTGCCCGCGGCGGCCCGCGCCCGGCTCTTGCTGTCCGGCCACAGCCAGACTAGAGCAGGACCATCTGTCACTGCAAAGACTTCCCAAACCGGCGCCGGTCCCTCACTCATGCGCATCGAATACCACCGCACCCTGATCGCCGACCGCGTCCGCATCACGGCCTTTCATGCCGCGCTGGCACAGGTCATCCGCAAGGGGCAGTCGATCGTCGTCGATATCGGCACGGGGACCGGTGTGCTGGCGATGCTGGCCGCACGCCTGGGCGCCAAGAAAGTCTATGCCTACGAGAAAGCCGAGATCGGTGCTGTCGCCGAGCGCCTCGTGAAGCTCAACAAGATCAAGACGATTGAGTTGATCCCGGCACGCTCGACAGAGATCATCGATCCGCCGCGCGGCGATATCGTCGTCACCGAGACGCTCGGCAACTACGCGCTTGAGGAATTTCTGGTCGAGACCATGAACGATGCGCGCGCACGGCACCTGAAGCCGGGGGGCGTGCTGATCCCGGATGCGGTCGAGCAGTTCGCGTGTCCGTTGATTGCCCCGCGTCTGTTCGACGAGTTCGCCGTGTGGGACGGTGTTGGCTACGACCTCGACTTCACGCCGGCACGCGTCATGAGCCTCAACAATGTCTACGTACGCAGCGTCAAAGCAGAAGAGCTGCTCGACAACGGGCGTGCCGCGCTGCGCTGGGATCGTGTTGATTTCGCCGTGCGCAACAGAATGAGCCGCAAGGGTATCGCGGCGTGGCCGGCCACGAAACCGGTGACCGTCTACGGTCTGGCGTTGTGGTGGCGCGCGAGCTTGACCGCAGGCGTCATGCTCTCGACAAGCCCGCTCGATCCGCCGACGCATTGGGAGCAGCTGATCTTCCCGGCCCTCGAACCGCTGCAGCTCAAGGCGGGCGATCATCTGACCGCGGATCTGCGCTCGCGATCATCGGAAGAGGGCGGAACAGATCTCGCGTGGACATTGACCGTGATCGATGCGAGAGGGCGCCAGCGCGCGCGACAGGCGATGAGCCTGGAGAAGGGTTTCCTGCCTTGAGCAAATTTGCCTCTAAACATTCCACTCGCAAGCAAATCGCGGGCCATCGCTTTGTTGCGGCGCGAAACCAGCCCCCTGCATGCCTCATCGCCACTGTTCAATTGTAGGAACCATGCCTGCCTCCTGGCGTTAATCCGCCAGTCCTGCGCGAGCAGGAAAATTATCGATGGAGGTAGACATGAGGCCGAAGACGGCAATCGGCATGAGCGCCCTTGCTCTGATGCTGACCATGGCTCCTGGGGCCATGGCGCAAACGTCGCCATCAACTGGCGATACGCCGGCAACGCAAAACAACCGTACTCCGCCTGCGGCGCAACTCCCGCAGGAAAAGGCGCCTGCAGAGAAGGTGATGCCCGCGCCCAAGGCGTCCGTGGCAGTTGACGGGCAGATCATGACGCAGGCCGCCAACACGGTCATGGGCAGCGACTTGATCGGCAAGACAGCCTATGGCGCCGATCAGAAGAAAATCGGCACCGTCAACGACGTCATCATGAAGCAGGACGGCAGCGGCATTGAAGGCGTCGTTGTTGGTGTTGGCGGGTTCCTGGGACTGGGCGAGCACAACGTGGCGCTGAAGATGGACAAGTTCTCGTTCCGTCCGTCTGAAAGCGGACGCGTCATGATCGTCCTCACCGCGACCAGGGAAGAATTGCAGAACGCGCCGGCGTTCAAGTCGAAGTTGGATCAGGAGGCGGAAGCGGCACGTAACGCTCCGCGCCCGACCACAACGACCCCTGGCTCCCCTGGCGGCGGCACGAGCCCCAAGACCAACTAACACGGCATGGTTGTGTTGAGGCAAGGGCAGCCCTTTCGGCTGCCCTTGTTCTATTTGCATGGCTGAAGCGCACTCTTGAACCCGCAAACACACCTGCCAGTCCTGTGTTTGCCGTTGCGTGGGCGTTCCATATCCTGCAAGCACAGAGCACATGAGCCAACAGTCAAAAGAACGGACGCACATGCAGGACAAGCCAACGGGAGCGGACAAGCTCCATTTCGAGGACGTGGACGTCGGCAAGCCTGTATCGTTCGGGCGAAAGGTTGTGACTAAGGACGAGATCATCGCTTACGCGTCGGCGTATGATCCGCAGCTGATCCATCTCGATGAAGAGGTCGCCAAGCGATCGATCGTCGGCGGATTGTGCGCCTCCGGATTTCATTCCTGCGCGATGCTGATGCGCATGGTGGCCGATGACGTGCTGAACCGCGCAACGTCACTCGGCTCACCCGGCATGGATGAGGTGAGATGGCTGAAGCCAGTTCGCCCGGGAGATGTGCTGACCGGTCGTTATGTGTGCGAAGAGAAGCGCGTTCTCGCATCGCGCCCTCATGTCGGGATCGCCAAGGTCAAGTTCTCCATGCTCAATCAGGACGGCGCCGAGGTGATGATTTGGGCCTCAAATCAACTCCTTGGCGTGCGCCACCCGCAGCCGGTGGAGGCGACACCCAAATCCAAGCCTGGCAAAGGCGCCGCCCAGCAGGACGATATGTGGGCGGCTCCCCTCGGGCCGCCGCCGTCGCGGACATCCAATTTTTTCGAGGATCGCCTGATCGGCGAAATGGCGGATCTCGGCTCGCACACATTCGCGAAATCAGAGATCGTGGCTTTTGCCGAGCAGTTCGACCCGCAGCCCTTCCATCTGGATGAAGAGGCAGCGAAGGCAAGTCTGTTCGGCGCGTTATGCGCCTCCGGCTGGCATACGGCCGCGCACTACATCCGCCTGTCCGTGGTGTTGCGCCAGGGTATCGAGGCCGACATCGCCAGGCAGGGCGGGCGCATCGCCGTCTATGGCCCGTCACCCGGCTTCAAGAACGTCCGCTGGCTGAAGCCCGTGTATGTCGATGACACCATCACCTATCGCAACCGTACGATCGGCAAGATCGACCTCAAGTCGCGGCCCGATCGCGGTCTGGTGGTGACGCACACGCAGGGGCGCAATCAGAAGGGCGAGATCGTATTTTCGATCGAGGGGCAGATTCTCGCCGAGCGCCGCGAACTCTACAAGCCGGCGTAAGGCGCTACTACTGCGGCTGGCGTGCGCTCGGGCAGAGATCGAAGGCGTGGATCAAGGCCGCATCGCGCGTCGGGAATTCGCCGATGGCAACGCCGCCCTGCGCATGCGTGCGGATGAAGCCTTCCGACAGGCTCTTCTCGAAGCCGTCCAGCACTTGCAGCGCCGTGTAGTGAACCTCCTTGCCGACGATCGCCCGGATCAGGATGCTCTTGCCCTCGCCATAGCTGGCGGTCCAGACCCTGCAGCCTGAGCGCGTCGCCGGCTGCGGTGTTTTCAGGAGGCCTGACGCCGTACCCGCCAGCGCGGCGGTGTTGAACGCGCCAGGCTTCGCGCCGCCGTCGGCCGCTCGCGCAGATCCCGGTTTCGCCTCGGCGGTGCGAACGGGAAGCATACCCTCGTCCTCGTCACGCACCGAGGCGATCATGGCGCCCGTGCAATAATCCTTGCGGTAGCGTTCGGCGATCATTTCGATCGACTGGTGATAGCGGCGGTCGATGGCCCAGCGCATGGTGAGGTCACGGAACGTGACCGGCCGACGCAGGCTCTTCGACTTCTCAATGATGTCGCCTTGGCGCTCGCGCGTGCGGCGTGCCGCGGGATTATCCACGTACTCGCCTGAGTAGGCGACGAGATGCTGCATCTGTGCCAGCACGCCTGTGGACACGTCCGGAAAGCTGTCGCCGGGCACGCCGCCGCCGGTCGTGCCGATGCCGGCGAAATTGTATTGCCTGGGGTTGACGTCGCCCCACTTGCCGCGCCCGGTCTTGTAGCTGAGGTAGTTGGTTTCCAGAAGCATCTGGAAGAAGGCGTAGTCCCAGCGTATGCGCAGGGCCTCGCCATGCTTCTTGTAGTAAGCGGCAACGTCCTTGAATTGCGGCGCGAGTGACGGGTTGCGGTCCGTCATGAAGCGCATCAGCCGCGCCGGCGTCACGCAGGCCGGAACGCGGTTCTTCTCGTGCGTGCGGATTTCGGGCAGGGCACTGGCCGTGTCCGGGATCGTCGCGACGAGCATGAGCGCCGCAACCGATGCCAACAACGGCCTCACTAAGCTTCGTGCCATCCCGTGGAATCCCCCTCAAGCGCGCCTTTGTGCCCCCGGGGCGCGCGTCATCGTCTCGCTCGTTGCCTCAGCCTTCCGGACAAAGCTCAAAGGCCTTGTCGAGTGCCTGCGCCTGGCTTGAGAACTCGCCGGCAATGACGCCGCCTTTCGCGTATGCAGCGATGTAGGCGTCGGCCTCACGCTTCTCCACACCGTCATTCACGTCCAGCACCGTGTAGTTCACGGCATCGTCGCCTTGGGCGCGAATGATGACAGCCTTCTGTCCGCCGTAGCTTGCGGTCCACACCCGGCACTCCTTGGCGGGCGCGACTGGTGGCTGCGGCTTGGCAAGAGCGCCAGCGGCCGAGGCCGTCTGCACCGACGCCGGCTTGTCCGCTTTCTTTTCCGATCGATCGGGCTTTGCCGAGGTGTCGCCGAGGAGGCCGTTGAGCAGGGTGAAGGCAGCCGGTGTCGTTTCCTTGGCGGCGGGCGCTTCGCTTGTAGTCTCGACGGCCTTGGCCAGAGAGCCGGCGCCGAGGCCCGACCGCGTGGTGTTGCCCTCGAGCTTGCCGTCCTCGATCGCCTGACGTGCCAACTCGACGCCTGAGACCGAGGGCTTGGGCTTGTCACGTGTGGTGGCAGCAGCCATCGGTGTCTCCGCTGCCGGCTTCTTTTCGGGGGCCATGCCGCGCGCTTCGCGAACGAATTCGGGATTGGGGTCTGGCTGTTTACAGGAGCGGTCGTAGAAGCGTTCGCCGTGGCTTTCGATGGCTTCGGCATACTGCGAGCTGGATGCCCAGCGCTTGGCCAGCTGCTCGTAGGTCATCGGCCCTTTGATCTTGCTCTGCCAGTTCGTGAGCACACCCCATTCCATGACCTTGCGCGTGCGCTCGGCGACGGGGTTTTCGATTTTTTCGCCTGCGTACATCATGACGTGCTGCAAGTGCGCCAGCACGCCGGTCGCGACGTCTTTGAAGCTTTCGCCGGATTCGCCTTTGCCGACCGCACCCAGGCCGGCGAAATTGTTTTGCGCGGATTTGACGAGGCCATCGCGGTTGCCGTCGCGCTTGAATGTCAGATAGCCGGTTTCGATCAGCATCTGGAAAAACGCGTAGTCCCAGCGCAGGCCCAGCTCCTCGCCATAACGCATGTAGTATATGGCGATCTTCTCGAAGCGCGGGTCGAGATTTCCGTTGCGGTCACGCAGAAAAGCCATGAGGCGCCCCGGCGTCGCGCACTCGGGCACCATGTTGCGTTCCGACGTCTTGATCTGTGGGAGGTCTCCCGCCGTGGCAGCGGAAAGCGAGGAGAGTGTCGCGGCGAGTGCGGCGAGCAGCGTGACGCAATACTTCATGTGAGACTCGACTGAGCTGCGGATCTTGTGTGCGCCTGGCGCACCCCATTTCCCATCATGCTTATGCGGCCGTTAGCGTTAACAGTCGGTTACCGGCCGTGCGACTCACGATCGGTTAGCGCTATTGGCGGTGATGTTTGGGGCGTGAGTTAGGGCGATCGGAGGAGGAATTGTGGCGACAGGCTGGCGCCGATCGATCGCTGATCGTCAATCCGCGGGCCGGACCCGTTCGATTTCGATGCCGACGCGGCGGATTCCCGTCAGCGTGTCCGGCTTCTCGATGCGCACGCGTGCCGACTGCACGGTGGCGAACGACAGGCAGTAGTTGGCAATGCGCTCGGCCAGTGTCTCGATGAGATTGACATGCCCGGCCTGCACCACGCTCTGCACGCCTTTGGCAATTTCGCCGTAGTCGAGGATATCGCGAAGGCGGTCCGAAACGCCGTCGTAGCTATCTACAACCATGAGGTCGAGCGACACGACAATGCGCTGCTCGTAGCGCTGCTCGACGGCGAACACGCCGACATGGGTCATGATTTCCATGTCGTGGATGAAAACCCTGCGTGTGCCCGAGGCTGGCGCCGTCCGCCCCCGTTGGGAGTGTGTGCTGGTGGTTTTGTTGGTCATGCCGCCATCGGCCTTAACTCATTGATCCGGCGCACTATGCCTTGTCGGCTGCGGCAGTGATATCCGGGGTCTGCCAGGCGAGATGCTGGCCGCCGTCAAGGGCGATCATCTGCCCGGTCATGGCCGGTGCGTCAAGAATGAAGCGGACGGCGGCGGCGATCTCCTCCGGGGTGGTCCCGCGTTCCAGGAGGGTTGCCGCCGACTGGCGGGCGAACTGCTCGGAGGTCTGGTGCACGTTCGCCAGCGTCGGTCCCGGCCCAATGGCGTTGACGCGGATCCGGGGGGCGAGCGCCTGTGCCAAGGTCTGCGTCACGGCCCACAGACCTGCTTTCGACGCAGCATAGGAGAAGAAGTGCGGCGTCGGCTTCCACACCCGCTGATCGATGATGTTGATGATCGTTCCAGCCGCCTTGTCCGGCAGATGTCTGGAGAATGATTTGGCGAGGAAGACCGGAGCTTTCAGATTTACTGCAAGCTGCAGGTCCCATTGGGGCCCTTGAAGCAAATCCACGGTGTCGTAAAGAAAAACCGAGGCGTTGTTCACGAGGCAGGTCGGGGCGCCCAGCGCGGTCGTACAGGCGGGAACCAAACGTTCGACGGCATCGACGTCTGCGAGGTCCGCCTTGAGGACGGCGGCACAGCCACCCCTGTGCTTGATACCCTGCGCGAGCGCCTCCGCCTCGGCTGTCGATGTATGGCAGTGCAATCCGACGTTCCAGCCACGCGTCGCAAAGTCGAGGGCAATGACGCGGCCGATGCGCCGCGCTGCACCCGTGATCAGCACTGTTCGCGACGTTGCGGCTTGCTCGGGCATGAAATCTTGTTCGGCTCCTTCGCGAGAACGCGTCCAATGGCGCATCCCCCGCATCCTAAGCCTCAAGGCTCCCTCTGTCAGCGGCGACCGGTGCGCCTGAAAGCCAAGCACAGTAACACGCAAGTTGCCTAATTTTCACGCAAGCAAGTGACTAAGAAAAAAGCACAAGATCTCCAAGTGTTACGTCCCGGACACGCAGGTTTTCAAAGACCATCACTTCTTCATCTTCTCCCTTGTTGCGGCCCATTGAGTCAACGAATGCTGTGCTTCGGACGGGCGTCGCTGTGTTGCGGCTCGGGTAGTGAAGCAGGGGAAGATCGATGACAAGCTGGATGAAAGCCATAGGGGGAGCCCTCGGTGTGGCCGCTCTCGGAGCTGCGCTCACAGGGCCTGCGGTTGCTCAAGGCGCGCCCGCGAGCGACTGGACGGTCTCTTATAATTTCGCCGTGACCTCGGACTATATCTTCCGCGGCATCTCGCAGTCTGCCGAGAACCCGACGATCCAGGCCGGTGCGGATATCGGCTACAAGATCTTCTATGTCGGCGTCTGGGGATCGGGCGTGGACTTCGGCAAGACAGCCACAAACAAGGATGTCGCCTGGGGCGAGGTCGACATCTATGCCGGGATCAAGCCCGTATGGGGGCCGATCACTTTCGACTTCGGCGTGATCTACTACACCTATCCCAACCATCACAGCGCCACCGAGCTGAATTACGTTGAGCTCAAGGCGGGTGCCAGCGGGACGATCTGGAAGGACGGTACGCTGAGCGGCACCGTGTTCTGGTCGCCGGATTACACGGGCGAGACCGGCAACGTCTGGACGTTCGAGGGCACGTTCTCGCAGGCGTTCCCGAAAATTCGCGACATTACGCCGACCTTCAGCGCCACGCTTGGCTATCAGATCGGTGATGACGCAACCTACTCAGCGTTGATTGCCAACGGCGATGACAACTACCTCTACTGGAATGCGGGCCTGACGCTCGGCTTCCACGAGCGGTTCTCGATCGACTTCCGCTACTGGGACACCAACATCAGCGACACCGGCGGCTTCTGCACGGGCAAGGTCCTGCAGTGTGACGAGCGTTTCGTGGCAACGGCGAAAGTAACGTACTGATCTCCAATCCTTCTCCTCCCAGACGCGATACGTGGAACGGAGCCGCAAGGCTCCGTTCTTGTATTTGCGCGACCGCGGGACGTGTTTCCCAGACGCCATGCCGGAGCGGGCAAACCGCCGTTTGGCCGCAAAAAGGACTTGCTTGTCACATATTTGCTAAATGCCTGCCCCACCATCATGCCAGGATATGGGGAGTTGAATGCCATGGCGGTTGCCGCTCGCGGCACCGGGCAAGGCGGCAAGATCGCTTCCGGGCAGCACCGCGCCCTCTCTGGTGCGTCCGGTTAGGGAGGCCGGCCGGACCACCACGTTCGGTTTCGAACCCCGCTGCCGAAGGTGCGGACGGCTGGCCTCCTACCCTGCGCGGCCTGGGTCCGGCTCATGTGCGGGCCGCCGGGCTGAGGCTTCCAGCTTGACTGCAGGTCGCAGGGGACAGGGGGCAGCGCTCGTTTGCCCTGTCGTGCGGTCGAGGCTGAGTGCGGTGCAGTTTCTGGCGATAGTTCCGGCTTGATCGACGGATAGCCCTGGGGCGGTTTGGGCGGTACTGACACCCGTGTGCAAGGCCGTCGCCGCTACCAGCGCAATAGCCAGGATCCCGCAAGCCAGTCGCAACATCGCACGTTCCGCCGATGACGAATCTGATGCTGAGAGTTTGGCGTCGGGTACGGAACCGGACAAGCGACTAAGGCTTGAGCAGGGCAATCCATCCCCTTTATCCACAGCGCGGGTGCGCTCCGCTGCCCTGCGCCGCACACCCCATATTCGAGCCGAACAGCTTGAAATTGCTTTGCTTAACGTCTATCCGCTGCAGCCGGCACGCGCCTGTGGCGTCAATGCCATACAGTAGTGTATGGTCGCGCCGACGTGGCGTGAAGCGGGCTGGTAGGCCGGGCCGGCCGTCGCCGGGCTTGAGAAAACGGCCAGCCGCCCCATACGATGTCGGCTGTAGACGAGGGATTTCACAGGTGCACTTTTCCTTTCTCAGCCTTCTGCGGGAGGCCGCCGCCGGTAATCAAGGCTGGCCCGCGCAATGGCGCTCGCCGGAGCCCAAGCCGGCCTACGATGTGATCATCGTCGGCGCCGGCGGTCACGGCCTGGCGACGGCCTACTATCTCGCCAAGGAGTTCGGCGTTCGCAATGTCGCGGTGCTGGAGAAGGGCTGGCTCGGCGGCGGCAACACAGGCCGCAATACCACGATCATCCGCTCCAACTATCTCTGGGAAGAGAGCGAAGCCATCTACGAGCACGCGTTGAAGCTGTGGGAGAGCCTGAGCCACGAGCTCAACTACAACGTCATGTACTCGCCGCGCGGCGTCATGATGCTGGCGCACAACATCCACGACGTGCAGGTCTTCAAGCGCCACGTGCACGCCAACCGCCTGGCCGGCATCGACAACGAGTGGCTGTCGGCGGAGGAGGCCAAGGCCTTCTGTCCACCGCTGAACATCTCCCGCAATATGCGCTATCCAGTGCTCGGGGCTGCGCTCCAGCGGCGCGGCGGCGTCGCGCGGCACGACGCGGTCGCCTGGGGATATGCACGCGGGGCGGACCGGCTCGGCGTCGACATCATTCAGAACTGCGAGGTGACGGCGATCCGGCGTGACGCCGGCGGCGCCGTCGAGGCTGTCGAGACGACGCGCGGAACGATCAAGACGAAGAAAGTCGGCGTTGTTGCCGCCGGACATACATCCGTGCTGATGGCGATGGCCGGCGTCCGCGTGCCGATCGAAAGCTTTCCGCTGCAAGCTCTGGTCTCCGAGCCGATCAAGCCCATCGTGCCTTGCGTGGTGATGTCGAACAGCATCCACGCCTACATCTCGCAGTCCGACAAGGGAGAGCTGGTGATCGGCGCTGGCACGGACGTCTACACGTCCTACAGCCAGACGGGCGCGCTGCATGTGCCGATGCACACGCTCGAGGCCATCACCGAGCTGTTTCCGACATTCCGGCGGCTGCGCATGCTGCGTAACTGGGGCGGCATTGTCGACGTCACGCCTGATCGCTCTCCGATCATCGGCAAGACCCCGGTGCCGGGGCTCTTCGTCAATTGCGGATGGGGCACCGGCGGCTTCAAGGCGACGCCCGGCTCCGGCCATGTCTTCGCGGCAACGATTGCGCTCAACGAGCCGCACCCGATCGCTGCGCCCTTCAACCTCGAACGCTTCACGACCGGCCGCTTGATCGACGAAGCCGCCGCTGCCGCCGTCGCGCACTGAGAAGGACCCTCATGCTCCTCATTCACTGTCCTTATTGCGCCATGGAGCGTCCGGAAATCGAGTTCCGCCACGCTGGCGAAGCCCACATTGCACGCCCCCTCGACCCCTCCCAGCTTGCCGACGGGCAATGGTCCGAATTCCTCTACATGCGTAGCAACCCCAAGGGGCTCCATGTCGAGCGCTGGCGGCATGTGCACGGCTGCGGCCGCTTCTTCAACGCCGTGCGCGACACGGTGACGGACAAGTTTCTCGCCACCTACAAGGCGGGGGAAGCCAAGCCGGATCTCGATGCGCTGTCTCGCGAGCGCGCGTCATGAAAGCGCTTTTCCGCACGGCCAGCGGCGGCCGGATCGACCGCAGCAAGACGCTGGCGTTCATCTTCGACGGCAAGCGGTTCGCCGGACATCCGGGCGACACTCTGGCATCCGCCCTCCTGGCGAACGGGCAGCATCTCGTCGGCCGTTCATTCAAGTATCATCGGCCACGCGGCATTTTGAGCGCCGGCTCCGATGAGCCCAACGCGCTCGTGACGGTTGCGCGCGGCACCGCCCAGACGACGCCCAATCTTCGTGCCACGCAGGTGGAGCTGTACGAAGGTTTGGATGCCCGCAGCCAAAATCACTGGCCGTCGCTGGAGCGCGATGTCGGTGCCATCAATAATGTTCTGTCGCCGCTGTTCTCGGCCGGCTTCTACTACAAGACGTTCATGGGTCCGCGCGTCCTCGGCAATTGGATGTGGACCAGCATCTACGAGCCCCTGATCAGGCGCGCCGCGGGTCTCGGCAAATCGCCGGCGGCTGCCGATCCCGATCGCTATGCGAGCCGGTTTGTCCATTGCGACGTGCTGGTGATCGGCGGCGGGCCGGCGGGATTGGCCGCTGCCCTTGCGGCAGCTGCCTCCGGCGCGCGCGTCATCGTCGCCGACGAGCAGCCGGAATTCGGCGGTGCATTGCTTTCGGAAACCCAGGCGCAGATCGATGGCCGGCCGGCCATGGACGGTGTCGCGAACAGCCTCGCGACATTGGTGAAGAACGAGCGCGTACGCCTGCTGCCGCGCACGACCGCATTCGGCTACTTCGCGCAGAATTTCGTCGGGTTGGTCGAGCGCGTCACGGATCATCTCGGCACGCCCGATCCCGATGCGCCGCGGGAACGGCTTTGGCAGGTCCGCGCCAAGGAGGTCATCCTGGCAACGGGGGCCATCGAGCAGCCGCTCGTGTGCCCCGACAACGATCGGCCCGGCATCATGCTGGCAGGTGCCAGCCTCACCTATGCCGAGCGCTACGGCGTGCTGCCGGGACGCCGCGCCGTGGTGGCTGGCTCTCACGACTCGATCTACCGCACCGCGCTCGCCTTGGCCCGTCAGGGCGCGCAGGTCACCGCCGTTCTCGACTCGAGGCCTGATCCGCGGGGCGAGCTGGTGTCCGCGGCGCGTGCCGCCGGGTTGTCCATCCGCACCAGCGCATACATCACCGGGACACGCGGTGGCCATCGCGTCAGCGAGGTCCACGTCGGCGAGATCGGCACGGACGGCGCCTTGCGGGATGCTGGCCGCATTCCCTGCGATCACGTAGCGATGTGCGGCGGTTGGGCGCCGTGCGTGCACCTGTTTTCGCAATCGCGCGGCAAGTTGCGGTTCGACGAAGCCACGGGCGTCTTCCTGCCGGGAACCTCGGCGCAGCGTGAGCGATCTGCGGGCGCGTGCGCGGGCATCGGCGATCTCGACGCCGTCATCGAGAGCGGCTATGCCGCCGGCGACGCCGCCGCGAAAGCGGCAGGCTTTACCCAACAGGGGCGTCCCGTGCACCGCGTGGAGCACCACCGCGAGACCGATGGCATCGCGCTGACCCCGCCGCTGCGCATCGCCGGCATGAAGAAGGCCTTCGTCGATTTCCAGAACGACGTCACGTCGCGCGATCTGGAGCTGGCCGCGCGCGAGGGCTTCCGCTCCATCGAGCACGTCAAGCGTTACACGACGACGGGCATGGCGACCGACCAGGGCAAGACATCGAACATGAATGCCCTGTCGCTGGTGTCGGATGTGCTGAACAAGCCCGTTCCAGCCGTGGGCCTGACCACGTTCCGCCTGCCCTATACGCCCGTGACATTCGGTGCCCTGGCCGGGTCCGCGCGTGGTGATCTGTTCGACCCGGTACGGCTGACGCCGAGCGATGCGTGGGCCCGTCGCCAAGGCGCGGCGTTCGAGGACGTCGGCACCTGGAAGCGCGCCTGGTATTTCCCGCGTTCGGGCGAGGAAATGCACAAAGCCGTTGCGCGCGAATGCCGGACGGTGCGCACGGTGCTCGGCATCTTCGATGGCTCGACGCTGGGCAAGATCGAGGTTGTTGGCCCAGATGCCGCGGAATTCCTGGAGCGCATGTACGTCAACGCCTTCAAGGGGCTGAAGCCGGGCCGCTGCCGCTACGGTGTCCTGCTCAACGAGGCCGGCTTCGTCATCGACGACGGCGTGATCGCGCGCACCGAGCCCGACCGTTTCCACGTCACGACGACGACAGGTGGTGCAGCGCAAGTCCTCAATCTGATGGAGGACTATCTGCAGACCGAGTGGCCTGATCTCAATGTCTGGCTCACATCGACCACGGAACAATGGGCCGTCATCGCCGTGCAAGGACCGAAGGCGCGCGAGGCCATCGCGCCTTTCATTGAAGGGATCGATATCGGCAACGACGCCTTTCCGCATATGAGCTACGCTGAAGGGCGCGCGTGCGGCCATCCCACGCGGCTGTTCCGCGTGAGCTTCACGGGCGAGCTCGGTTTCGAGATCAACGTGCCGGCCGGTGCCGGCCCGGAGGTCTGGGAGAAGGTTGCCGCCAATGTTGAGAAGCTCGGCGGCTGCCCTTACGGCACCGAGACCATGCACGTGCTGCGGGCCGAGAAGGGCTACATCATCGTGGGCCAGGAGACGGACGGTACCGTGGTACCCGATGATCTCGGCCTCGGCTGGGCTATCGGCAAGAACAAGAAGGATTTCGTCGGCCGCCGCTCGCTCACTCGCCCCGATATCGTCCGTAGCGATCGCAAGCAGCTGGTCGGGCTGCTGACACGTGATCCGCAGGTTCAGCTCGATGAGGGGGCGCAGTTGACGCAGAGCGCAACACCGCCCAAGGGCGCGCATGCGCTGGGTCACGTCACGTCGTCCTATCGCAGCGAAGCGCTGGGCCGTTCGATCGCCCTGGCGTTGATCGAAGGCGGGCGCGGGCTCATGGGGCAGCGCCTGTTCGTGCCGATGCCCAACGGGTCTATCGAGGTGGAGGTTGTTTCGCCGGTGTTCTACGACGCGAAGGGAGATCGGCTGAATGTCTGACGCGGTAGCATCTCAAGCCGTCAGCGTCGCGTCGGTGCGGCCGGGCGCGCCGTCGAGCCGCTTCATCCTGCGTGGTGGAGCTGCGGTAGCTGAAAAGGCGGCCGAGGCATTTGGCGTCCGTCTGCCCACCGAGCCGTGCCGGGCCTCCGTCCAAGGTGAGATGGCGGCCCTGTGGCTTGGACCCGATGAATGGCTTCTGCTCGCGCCATTGGCCAAAAAGGACCACGCCGCCGAGGCTCTCGCCACCGCACTCGCCGGTGTCCGGCACGCTCTCGTCGAGATCAGCGACCGCAATCTGGGCACCGACATCAGCGGCCCGCGGATCGCGGATGTTCTGAGTGCGGGGTGCCCTCTCGATGTGAGCGAGCAGGCATTTCCTGTGGGCATGTGCACACGCACGATCTTCAACAAGGCTGAAATCGTGCTATGGCGTACGTCTGCGGATCAATTTCATATCGAGACGGTGCGATCCTTCCACCCTTACGTTCTAGGGCTTCTCGACCTCGCCATTCGGGATAATACCTAGAACGCTGGCGCAGCCGCTCTTCCTGAGTTCGACGGGAGCGGCTGCGCTCTTTCGCTCAATCCTTGACGCCCATCTCGTCGAGCACCTTCTTGGCGGTGCGGAACGCGTCGATCGTCGCCGGGAACCCGGCATAGCAGGCGACGTGAATCAGGGCTTCGCGGATTTCGTCCTTGGTCAAGCCGTTGTTCACGGCGCCCTTGACGTGCACGGCCAGCTCATGGTGGCGGTTGAGCACGGCGAGAATGCCGAGGTTGAGGAGGCTGCGCTGCTGGCGCGTCAGGCCTTCGCGGGACCAGAACACGCCCCAGCCCACCTCGGTCACGAGGTCCTGCAGGGGTTTTGAGAATTCGTCGGCATTCTTGAACGAGTTCTCGACGTGTTCCTTGCCGAGCACTTCCACCCGCAGCTTGCGCCCCTTTTCGAAGTTGGAGTCCGACACCAGCTCTCTCCCGTTTTGAGTTGATCTTCGGGCGGCATCATGCGGGCGTGGCAGGCTGCGGACAACCTGAGAAAGGACATGGGCTGCAATGCACTGCGCAGGTTTCTCTTGCCTTTCAGCGCGCCTGATCGAAACTGCCGGGTGAGGAAACGCCAAAACAATGGGCCATGCGATGCAGGCTGATTATGTGATCGTCGGCGCGGGATCGGCAGGATGCGTGCTCGCCAGCCGTCTTTCGGAGGATGGGTCCCGCGTCGTGCTGCTGGAGGCGGGGCCGACGGACTGGCATCCGATGATCCATGTTCCGGCCGGCGTCCTGAAGCTGCTCTACAACGGCCGTGTCAACTGGCTCTACAGCACGGAACCGGAAGCGGGCTCAGGCAATCGCGCGATCCACTGGCCGCGCGGGCGCGTTCTCGGCGGCTCCAGCTCCATCAACGGCATGCTGTTCGTGCGTGGCAACACCGCCGACTACGACAACTGGTCCCAGATGGGATGCCGCGGCTGGTCCTATGAGGAGTGCCTGCCGTTCTTCAAATCCATAGAGCGTTACGCGCCCGGCGACGATAATCATCGCGGCAAATCTGGCCCCCTGTTGATCGAGGACTACCGTACGATCCTGCCGCTGACGCATCGCTTCGTCCAAGCCGCGCAGCAGGCCGGCTTTCCTTTCACGCGGGATCTGTCCGGGGCGCAGATGGAGGGAGTCGGATATTCCCAGATGTCGCGCAACGGTCGTTTCCGCGGCTCGACGGCGCGCACGTTTCTGGCGCTTGCCCGCAAGCGCGGCAACCTGCAGGTTGAGACCAATGCCGTGGCCTCGAAGCTCCTGTTCGACGGCAAGCGCTGCACCGGCGTCGCCTTCCTGCAGAACGGACAGAAGCGGGAAGTCCGCGCCAATCGCGAAGTGATCGTCTCGGGCGGCACGATCAATTCTCCTCACTTGCTGCAGATTTCGGGAATTGGCCCCGCAGCGCATGTGAAATCCATCGGCGTCGATGTCGTGCACGATCTGCCGGGCGTCGGCGGCAATCTGTCGGACCACTACGCCGTGCGCATCTCGCAGCGCATGCGCAATGCCGTCTCGATCAACGAGCTGTCGCGCGGCGTGCGCCTGGCCAAGGAGATCGCCAACTGGCTGACCGTGGGCCGGGGCGCGCTGACGTTCGGCGTGTCGAGTGCGCAATGCTTTTGCCGCAGCCGGGAGGGATTGGCGAGCCCGGATATACAACTCCTGTTCTCGCCCGCCAGCTACGACGAGCAGAAGTTCGGCACACTGGAGCGCAAAGCCGGGGCCACCATCGCCGTGAGCATCGCGCGGCCCGAGAGCCGGGGCACAATCATGGCAAAATCGCCTGACCCGCTGGACCGGCCTGCCATCCGTCCCAACTATCTCTCAGCGCCCGGCGATCTGCGTGTCTCGATGGCCGGGATCAAGCACGCGCGGCGCATCTTCAATCAGCCGGCGTTCGCAGCGCATCGGGTGGAGGAGGTCGCTCCGGGCGGCAACGTGCAGTCGGATGCCGAGATCGAAGCCTATATCCGCCGCGCGGGAACCACGATCTATCACCCGGTCGGCACCTGCAAGATGGGCGAGGATCCGATGGCGGTCGTGGATTCGCGATTGCGCGTGCGCGGCCTGACGGGGCTGCGGGTCATCGATGCGTCGATCATGCCGGCCGTCACGACCGGCAACACCAACGCACCGACGATCATGATCGCGGAGAAGGGCGCATCCATGATCCGCGAGGACGCGCGTACGCCAGCTTGAGAAACCTTACTCGGGCGGCGGGGCGATGACGTCCTCGTACTTGTGGCGCTTGGTGATGCCGCCCGAGTGCGCGAACACATCCAGCGCCGCTTCAAACGCCGGGCGCGTGATCTCCACGTGCGGCGTCCAGTTGCCGAGTTTCTGATAGGTGGCAATCGTCGCCGTCAGGACATCGCGATGGATGTCGGGGAAGAAGCTTGCCTCGGCGGCAGCGACCTCCGCAGCCGGCGTCGTGATGAGCCAATGGCGTGCCTTGCGATAGGCACGCATGAAGCGCTTTGCAGAATCGGTCTTCAGCCAGTCGCGCGTGGCGGCAAGGCTGGAGAACGCGACCGGGCCGATGGCCTCGCCGACTGACGCGACGACGTGTCCGGCGCCATCGTGCTCGATCTGCTGCGGGGCCGGGCCCTGCTGATGGATGTAATCGCCCTGACCGCCGCGAAAGGCGCCGCTCATCTTGTCGGATGCGACATTGACCGCACGCACATCCTTGAAGTCGACGCCCTTCTTGTGACAGGCGTACTTGAACATGGCGAGCGGCTGCCAGCCATGATCGATGAGGATGTCGCCTTTCGTCAGCTTGTCCCAGGTGAAATTGGCATCGGGCTTGCGCGCCGCGATGAAGAAGCCGTCTTTCTCGTTGATCTGGGCGAAGTGGACAGCCGGCGGCTTCTCGCCTTTTTCGAGCGGCCCGAAGCCCTGCGCGATGGCCGACTGCGCCACATGCACGCTGCCATCGACAAGCCCAGCGATCGCCGACTTGCCGGGCGCCGAGACGGAATGCTTGGGCGCGAAACCTTCTTCCTTGAGGAACCCACCGGCGATGGTGGCGATCAACGGACTGTAGAACGCGGAAAAACGCGTGAATTCGATATTGATCGGCTCGGCCATGAACGTCGCTCCCGGCATGTGCGCTGAAGGTTGCCGTGAGTGTGCGCATTCAGCCTGATGATGCAAGCACAATGCACTGTCACATTCAGCGCGCCCGTGGCTTGGCGCGTGCAGTCGGCTCCGCGTTTGCCGGGTCATCGGGCCAGGGGTGCTTCGGATAGCGCCCGCGCATCTGTGCGCGCACATCGGCCCACGATCCGCGCCAGAAGCCCGGCAGATCGCGGGTGATCTGCATGGGGCGCGCCGCCGGAGACAACAAATGGAGCGTCAACGGCAGCCGGCCACCCGCCACAGCGGGATGTTCCTTCAAACCGAAGAGCTCCTGCACGCGAATGGCGAGCGTCGGACCGCCGTCTGCATCGTACTCGATCGCATGCCGGTTTCCGGTCGGCGCTTCGAAGTGCGTCGGGGCGATCTCATCGAGGCGGCGTTTCAAATCCCAAGGGAGCAGCGTGTCGAGAGTGGTCCCGAGATCATCCGCGGAGACATCGGCAAGGCGCGTGCGTCCGCGCAGGAACGGCGCGAGCCATGCGTCTGCGCTTGCAGCAAGGGCATTGTCGGATAGGTCCGGCCAGGATGATTGCGGGCCTTCGGCATCGCGCACGAAGGCGACGCGATGGCGTAGTTGCAATTGCTCTTTGCTCCAGGGTAGCCGGTGCAGACCGAGACCTGCAATGCCCCGCGCGAGTGCGATCGCCGATGCTTCGTCGTCGGGGACAGGCTTCGGTTCGCTTGCCAGCACGATGGCGCCGAGGCGGCGCACGCGGCGTGCCCTGAGCGAGGCCGATGCGGCATCGAACGTCAGCTCGTCGCTTTCGTTGATGCGGTCGCCCGCGATGGCGAGTATGTCTGCTTCCGATGCGGCCGCTGCGAGCAGGATGCGTGAATCGGCCGCGCTGCCGGCAAGCTCCGCAACCACAAGATAAGGCGCCTGGCTCAAAGGGTCCGAGGCGTCGAGGCGTCCGGCGCGTCCATTGGCAAGAAGGAATTGACCGTTGCTTCCGCGCGCCTTCGCGATCCGCTCGGGAAAGGCGAGGGCCAAGAGCGCAGCCGTCGAAATGGGTCGGCCGCGCGCCGATGCGCCTTGAACGGCCTTCTGTGCATCTTGCGTCCATTGTGCCGCGAGCCGGCGCATGGCCCGGCTGCGTTCCGAGCGGTCACGTTCGAAGGCCGACAAGCGCGCCTCGATGTCGACATCGCGACCGCCGAGATTGCGCTCCATGATGACGGCGGCGACTAGGCTGGCGTCGGATGCAGCACGTACTTCGGCCGCGATCAGCATCATGCGCGCGAGACGCGGCGGCATCGGCAGCTCGCGGATACGCTTTCCTGTTCCCGTGATGCGGCCGTCGCCATCGAGAGCATCAAGCGCCTGCAATTGGTCGCGCGCGGCTTCGAGAGCGCCGGATGGCGGCGCATCGAGCCACTTGAGGTTCAGGGGATCGGCCTCGCCCCACGCGGCGCAGTCGAGCAGCAAGCCGGCAAGATCTGCAGAGCGGATTTCGGGAACGGCGAATGGTAGGAGCCCGGCTGTCTCCGGTTCAGACCACAGGCGATAGCACACGCCCGGCTCCGTCCGGCCGGCGCGCCCGCGACGCTGATCGGCAGAGGCCCGGCTGACACGCACCGTTTCCAGGCGTGTGATACCCACGTCCGGCTCGAAGCGCGGCACACGCTGCAGGCCGCAATCCACGACCACGCGCACGCCCTCGATGGTGATGGAGGTCTCCGCGATGGATGTGGCGAGGACGATTTTGCGGCGACCGGGCAGGGACGGCAGGATCGCGCGCGATTGCGCCTGCGCTTCGAGGCCGCCATGCAACTCGATCACGTCAATGCCGGAGTCAGAAAGCGCCTCCTGGAGGCGCGTCTGGGTGCGGCGTATCTCGCCTTGGCCGGGAAGGAACGCCAGTAGCGACCCCGCCTCTGTCCGCACGGCCTTCAGGATCGTGTCCGCCACATGGTCTTCAACGCGACCGGGTGTACGTCCGGCATACCGGGTTTCGACCGGATACGAGCGGCCTTCCGAGGTGATCGCCGGTGCGTCGCCAAGCATGCGGGCCACGGCTGTCGCGTCGAGCGTGGCGGACATGACGAGGATGCGCAGATCCGGCCGCAACCCGGCCTGCGCGTCCAGTGCGAGCGCCAAGCCGAAATCCGCATCGAGCGAGCGTTCATGGAATTCGTCGAACAGCACGGCACCCACACCTTCGAGAGAGGGGTCGTCGAGGATCAGGCGCGTGAAGATGCCCTCGGTGACAACCTCGATGCGTGTGCGCGGACCAACGGTCGTCGCCAATCGCGCACGGGAGCCGACGGTTTCACCCAGCCGCTCGCCGAGCAGCCGCGCCATGTGATCGGCGGCAGCCCGGGCCGCGATGCGGCGAGGCTCGAGCACCAGGATTTTGCGACCCTGGAGCCAGGGCGCATCGAGGAGGGCCAGCGGCACGCGTGTCGTCTTGCCGGCGCCCGGCGGTGCCACGAGAACAGCCGATGGGTGCGCGGCCAGGCGAGCCTTGAGCTCGGGCAGCACCGCATCAATGGGTAAAGGGGCGAACGGTGGCATGACGCGGTGATCCCTAGCCCAGAAATGCGTTCCGGTCATGAGTCAATAGAATCAACGGCTACTATGCCGGGCTTGGACCTTCGGATATGGTCGGCCTAGCTGCTCGCTAGAAGCGGCACAGAAAACCGGGCCCGGGATAGGTTCATAAACGGAGGAAACCGACCAATGATCACGCGAGGCACAGTGCGCGTGCTCGTGATTGCGCTCGCCGGCGCGCTTCTGAGCGCCGTCCCCGCACAAGCGCAACAGGCAATCACGCTGAACGGCGCAGTCCAGTTCAATGACGATCACGCCTTCACCAAGTCCCTCGTCAAGTTCGAGGAGCTGGTGAAACAGTACTACGGCAAGCCGATCAACTTCACGCTGCACAAGAACTCGGCGCTGGGGCTGGAGAAGCAGTATTTCGAGTACATGGCGCAGGGCAAGGCCGTGGACTACGGCATCGTCTCGCCGGCGCACATGTCGACGTTCTCCAAGGCCGCTCCGTTCATCGATGCGCCGTTCCTGTTCCGCGATCTCGATCATTGGAACAAGGTGCTCGATGCCGACATCTTGCAGCCCGTTGCCGAGGAGATCGCCCAGAAGGCCGACGTGATGCTGATCGGCTATGCCGGCGGCGGCATCCGTAATATCTTCATCAACAAGCCGATGGCCTCGCTCGAGGAGATCAAAGGCCTGAAAGTGCGCGTGCAGGGCGCCCCGATCTGGTCCAAGACCTTCGCTGCGACCGGCATGTCGCCGACGGTGATCGCCTACAACGAGGTCTACAACGCCATCCAGAACAACGTCATCCAGGCTGGCGAGAACGAAGCCGCGGGCGTGGAGTCGATGAAGTTCTACGAGGTGGCGCCGAATCTCGCCATGACACAGCACGCCATTACCATCCGCCCGATCTGTTTTTCGGCGAAGACCTTCAAAGGGCTGCCCAAGGAGCTGCAGGACGCAGTCCTCAAGGCGGGCAAGGAAGCCGGGGCCTACGGGCGGCAGGTCGAAAGCTCGGAGGATGAGCAAAAGCTCGCCGCGCTCGAGAAAGCCGGCAAGCTGAAGCGGATCGCGTTCTCCGGGCGCGACGAGATGAAGAAGCGCGTCGACCCGATCATGGAGGCTTACGCCAAGGAGATCGGCGCGGACGGCATCCTGCAGAAGATCAACGCCATCAAATGAGAAGGTTGCAGGCTGGCCGATTTCGATTTGTCATGGATCGGCCAGCCGTGCCCATGCCGGGCCGGCGGCATCACTTGGGATGATGGCACGATGATCGACGACTCCGGCCCCACGTCGCGGGTTTTTTTCTCCCAACGCTTGCGCCTCCACTACGTCGACTGGGGCAACAGCGGCGCGCCGCCGTTGCTGCTGGTGCATGGCGGCCGCGATCATTGCCGCAACTGGGATTGGGTCGCCACACGGCTGCGGCACAAGTGGCATGTGATCGCGCCGGACCTGCGCGGCCATGGCGACAGCCAGTGGTCGGCGAGCGGCAGCTATCCCATGGCGAGCTACATCTACGACTTGGCGCAGCTCATCCATCAGCTGAAGCTGGCCCCGGTTACGATCATCGCGCACTCCCTCGGCGGCATGATCGCGCTGCGCTACGCCGGTATCTATCCAGATGCGGTGAAACGCATCGTCGCCATCGAAGGTCTGGGACCTTCGCCCAAGCGGCTTGCAGAGCAGACAGGCAAGGCGATCGACGAGCGCATGCGGGCATGGATTGACGAGCAGAGAGGCCTCGCCGGCCGCTTGCCGCGCCGCTATCCGACGCTCGATGCCGCGTTCCAGCGCATGCATGAGGAGAACAAGCACCTCTCTCCCGAGCAGGCGCGGCATCTCACCTTACACGGCGTGAACCAGAATGAGGACGGCACCTACAGCTGGAAGTTCGATAACTACGTGCGCGGCTGGCCGCCCTACGACATGCCGCAGTCGGATGTGGAAGCGTTGTGGAGCTGCATCCGTTGCCCGGCGCTGCTGGTCTACGGCAAGGAGAGCTGGGCCTCGAATCCGGAAGAGGATGGCCGCATCCGTCATTTCAAGACGTCTCGCGTCGCGTCTATAGCCGGCGCAGGGCACTGGGTGCATCACGACCGGCTCGGTGACTTCATGACCGCGGTCGACGGTTTCCTTGGCGAGGGGCCTTCCGGAGCAGAAAAATCATAAGGGGAAGGGTATGACAGACGCGGCGGCGAGACCTGCGAACATGTGGCAACGATTCACGGCGCTCTATGCCAAAGCGCTGGAAATCGTGTTGGCCGTATCAGTCGGCATTCTCGTGCTCCCCGTCACGCTGCAGATCGTCTCCCGCTACACCAGCCTCATTCCGTCCTACATCTGGACGGAAGAGATGGCACGCTTCCTGTTCGTCTGGACGATCATGGTCGGCGCCATGATCGGCGTGCGCGAGTCCACCCACTTCGAGGTCGACGTCTGGCCTAGGCTTTCGCCCCGCAACGAGGCGATCGTGCGACTCGTGGCGCGTGTCGGTGTGCTGGTCATGGCCCTGGTGTTCGTTTGGGCCGGCATCGAGTTCACGCGCTTTGCCTGGAACCGCATCTCCGAGCTGGCCGAGCTGCCGCTCTGGCTGATCCACGTCGCCTGGCCGGTGACCGGCGTCACGTGGCTCATGTTTCTCGGCGAGCAGATGCTCGGCGATCTCAAGATCATCTTTGGGAGAGCCGCATGACCGGAACCGTCCTGTCTCCGGGCCATGCCGCATTGATCCTGTTCGGGATGTTCTTTCTTCTCCTGGCACTGCGCGTGCCGGTCGCGTTTGCGCTGGGTCTGGCGTGCCTGCCCATCCTCGTCATCGAGCCGCGTCTCGATACGATGACGCTGATGCAGGAGACGTTCAACGCCTACAACTCGTTCATTCTGCTGGCGGTGCCGTTCTTCCTGTTGACCGCAAACCTCATGAACATCGGCGGTACGACTGACCGCCTCCTGAAGCTGTCGCGCACGATGGTCGGCCACTTTCCGGGTAGCCTCGCGCAGATCAACGTCGTGCTGTCGATCTTTTTCGCCGGTATCTCCGGATCATCGACGGCCGATGCAGCGAGCCAGTCCAAGATCTTCATCGATGCACAGCGCAAGGAGGGCTACGACGACAGCTTCTCCGTCGCCATCACCGCCGTGTCCGCCGTGCTCGCGGTGATCATCCCGCCGTCCATCCTGATGATCGTGTGGGGCGGTATTCTCACCGTGTCGATCGGCGCCCTGTTTCTGGCCGGCATTCTGCCGGGCCTGCTTATCGGATTGGCGCAGATGGCGACGGTGCACACCTATGCCAAGATGCGGGGATACCCGACCTACCCCAAGTCGACGTGGCGCGAGCTGTTCTGCGCCACCTGGGTGGCGATCCCCGCATTGATGACGCCGGGCATCATCATCGGCGGCAAGATTTTCGGTTGGTTCACCGCAACGGAGTCGGCGTGCATTGCCGTGTTGTACGCGGCAACGCTGTCTCTCATCGTCTACCGCGAGATGGATCTGAAGGGGCTCTACGCGGCGCTGGTCGATACCGGCAAGCTCGCCGGCATCGCCCTGTTCTGCGTGGGCACTGCCAGCACCTTCGGTTGGCTGCTCGCCTACTACAAGATTCCCGAGGCCATCCTGACGGGTGTGTCCTCCTGGGGCATGGGTTTTGCCGCGACGGGGTTCTTCATCGCCTTCGTGTTCCTCGTCGTCGGCTGCTTCCTCGACGCCATCCCGGCCATCATCATCTGCGCGCCGATCCTCGAGCCGCTGTCCAGGGCCGTGTCGATGGACCCGGTGCACTTCGCCATGATCGGCATCGTCTCCCTGGCGTTCGGCCTCGTGACGCCGCCCTATGGCTTGTGCCTGATGATCGCCTGCTCCATCGCCGGCTTGCGCATCCGCGATGTCATCAAGGATACGATGATCATGCTCATTCCGATGCTGTTGGTGCTCGCGCTGGTCATCGTGTGGCCCAAGGTTTCACTGCTCCTGCCGAGTTTGATCTCGCCGGAGTTTCTCAGATAAGGAGTTGAGACGAATGAGTAGAGACGTAGCCGTCGTCACGGGCGGCGCGAGTGGCATCGGCGAAGCGACGGCGCGGCGGTTGGCGGCCGACGGGTATGCCCTCGCCATCATCGATATGAACAAAGCCCGGGGCGAGGACGTCGCGGCTTCGATCGCGTCGTCCGGCACACCGGCGAAGTTCTTCGCGTGCGATGTCGCCAATTCCGCTGATATCGACCGGGTCGCAGGTGAAGTGGAAAAGCAACTCGGGCCGGCGCGCACGCTGGTGACGTCCGCGGCGCTCATTCCCAATACCGAAGGCATCATGGACATGGATATGGCCGCCCATGACCGCATGTGGCAGGTCAACTATCACGGCACCGTGCATACGTGCCGCGCATTCGGCCGGCAGATGATCGCGCGGAAGCGCGGAGCGATCGTCACGCTGGGGTCCATCAACAGCTACCTGCCGCTGCCGCTTCCGGCCTACAACCCGGGGAAGGCCGCTATTCAGCGTCTGACACAGCTTCTGGCGGTGGAGCTCGGCCGCCACGGCATTCGCGTCAACAGCGTGGCGCCGACCTATGTCATGACGCCGCCGCTGCGCGCCAAGGTGGAAAGCGGGCATCGCGACCTGAACAAGATCATGAGCGTGCATGCGCTCGATCGCTTGCCGGAGCCCGGTGACATTGCCAATGCCATTGCATTTCTATGCTCGGACCAGGCCGCTGCCATCACCGGCATTCTCTTGCCCGTCGATGCCGGTTGGCTGAGCGCAGTCAGCTACAAGACCTATGCCGGCGGTGTGCCGTGGGAGCAGTGATGAGCGACGATCTGAGCATCAAACACGGCTACGCCGAGCTCGATGATGTGCTGATCCATTACGTCACGGCCGGCAGCGGGCCACCCGTCGTCCTGATCCACGGCTGGCCGCAGACGTGGTACTCCTGGCGCCGTATCATGCCGGCGCTGGCGCAGCGCTACACGGTGATCGCGCCTGACATGCGCGGGTTGGGCGACAGCTCACGGCCATTGAGCGGCTACGACAAGCAGACCGTTGCCAAGGATATCTGGCAGGTCGTCAACGGCAAGCTCGGCTACGATAAATTCTTCCTCGTCGGTCACGATTGGGGTGGTCCGACGGCCTACGCCCTCACCACGCAGCATCCCGAAGCCGTGCGGCGTCTTGCCATCGTGGACGTGGTGATCCCGGGCGATGGCGGCGATTTCTCGCAGGGTGGACGGCGCTGGCACCACCAGTTCCACATGACTCCGGATCTTCCGGAGGCGCTGGTGCAGGGCCGGGAGGAGCTCTATCTGCGCTGGTTCTATCGCGACTTCTGCTATCTCCCGACGGCGATCGGCGAGGAGGAAATCCGCGAGTACGTGCGCACCTACAGCCAGCCCGGCGCCATGCGCGCCGGTTTCTCCTACTATCGTGCCCTGCCGCAGGATGCCGCCACCAACCGCGAGATCGTCGCGCGCATGAAGCTGCAGATGCCGGTTCTGGCGATTGGCGGCGACAAGGCGCGAGGCAGAGGAAAAGAGGCGGAGGAGAGCCTGCGCCGGGTCGCCACCAACGTCCGCGGCGAGGTCATTGCCGATTGCGGTCACTTCATTCCCGAGGAGCAGCCGGAAATCCTGGCGCGCATGCTGCTGGATTTCTTCGCAGAAGAGGGCTGAGACGCGATACCGCGTGTGGAGGACGCGACGGTTCTGTATGGTGCTCGCGTCCTTTCAACCCAAATACGCGAATTACCTACTGCCATGAACTCTGATGTCATCGTCCTCGGCGCCGGCATGGTCGGCATCTCGGCGGCTCTGCACCTGCTCAAGCGCGGCCGGTCGGTCGTTCTGATCGATCGTCGCGGGCCGTCGGAGGAAACGTCCTACGGCAACGGCGGCCTGATCCAGCGCGAAGGCGTCGTGCCGTACATGTTTCCGCGCGACATCAACCTGATCCTGCGGTACGCACGCAATTCGTCTGTAGATGCAAGCTATCACCTGTCTGCGCTGCCCAAGATCGCCCCCTTCATGTTCCGCTATTGGCTCGCGTCCACCCCGGAAGGGAAGGCGGCCAGCGCCCGCGCCATGCTGCCACTCGTCGAGCGATGCCTTGTCGAGCACGAGGCGTTCATGACCGAGGCGGGGGTCACCGGCATGATGCGGCATACCGGCTACATGCGCCTCTATCGTACGGAGAAGGTATACGCCGACGCCTTGGCCGAGGACGAGGCCGAGCGCGCCGAGTACGGCATCGCCTACCGGCCGGTGGACAGGAAAGAGCTGGCAACGCTGGAGCCGCATCTGCGCGACCGCTTCGTCGGCGCTGTGCATATGCCCGATCCTGTCAGCGTCGCCGATCCCGGGGCGCTTGGCAAAGCCTACGCCGACTTGTTCGTCAAGCTCGGCGGACGTTTCGTTGAAGGCGACGCGCGGACACTCGAGCAAGCGGGCGAGGGCTGGCGTGTCACGGCGCACGACGGCATCCGCTCGGCGAGGTCCGTTGTCGTGGCGCTGGGGCCCTGGTCGGACGATGTGTTCAGACCGCTCGGATACCGCATCCCGCTCGGGTGGAAGCGCGGCTATCACATGCATTACAGGCCGAGCGGCAACGCGGTGCTCAATCGTCCGGTGATCGATGCCGAGAGCGGCTTCCTCATCACGCCGATGGCCAAGGGCATCCGGCTGACGACAGGCGCAGAGTTCGCCCTGCGCGACGCGCCCAAGACGCCGGTCCAGCTCGAGCGCGCCGAGCCGATCGCCCGCGACATCTTCCCGCTGGCCGAGCGTGCCGAGGCGGAGCCGTGGCTCGGCCGGCGCCCCTGCTTGCCGGACATGGTGCCGATGATCGGGCCGGCGCATCGCCACAAGAATCTGTGGTTCTTCTTCGGGCACCATCACCTGGGCTTCACGCTCGGGCCGTCGTCGGGACGGCTGCTGGCGGAAATGATGACGGGCGAGGCCCCCTATACAGACCCGACGCCCTATCGCGTCGACCGGTTCTGACTTTGCTTCAGGATCTTTGCAAATCCCGCTGCAGTACCGGGCGGTAGCGCGCCGGCTCGCAGGTGGAGCGCGGGCCGTTCCAGATGCCGCCATTCGTCAGGCAAGCAGACATGGCGCTCTCGCGCTGGTGTTGCCACATCAGCAGCGCCCCGACGATGCCGGCAAGCACGATGGCGACGATCCAGCGGGTAGGGCTCACGGCGGCCCTCCGAAGCGATCGCGCCAGGAGGGTAGGGCATTTGCGAACGGCAACGCGGTCGCCTCGTAGACGGCGCGTGCGATGGCGCGCGCGAGGCAATCGCCAGCCGTCATGCCGATCTCCGTCAGATCGATGACCTCGTTGCCGAGCGGTTTCTTCTGCAGCGCTGCGGCGATCACCGTGTCACCGTCCATCGGCGCATGCGCGGGCCGGATGGCGCGCGCCAGGCCGTCATCGGCCATGATGGCGAGGCGCTTGGCCTGCGGCTTCGTTAGGACGGCATCCGTCACGACAAGCCCGATGGTGGTCGAGGGCGGCGGTCCGCCCTTCATGCGCAGCGCGAGCGCTTGCGGCGGCACCGTCGGCGGCGATCCCCGCCCGCCGAACTCGCCGTTGACCTCGAACGGGGCCGCCCAGAAATGCGGACCATCGCCGATCGTGGTGGTGCCCACGGCGTTGACGACGACGATGGCCCCGACCATGAACCCTGATGCTGTGACCGCACTGGCCGAACCGAGGCCGCCTTTGAGGTTTGCGGTCGTCGTGCCATGGCCGCCGCCGACCGTCCCGAGCTTGAATGCGCCGGCCGTGGCGCGCTCGGCTGCCGTCCAACCCAGATCCCAGTACGGAGGCTTGCGGCCCCAGTCTTTGTTGCCGCCGTTCATGAGATCGAAGGTGATGGCCTGCGACACGAGCGGAACGTTCATGCCACCGATCCTGAAACCGACGCCTTGCTCGCGCAGAAGGTTCACGACACCGCCAGCGGCGTCGAGCCCATACAGGGAACCGCCGGACAGCACGACGGCATTCACGCCCTGCACCGACATCTCAGGTTCGAGCAGCGCCATGTCGCGGCCGCCGGGGGCTCCGCCCCGTGTGACGGCAGAGGCGACGTTGGGCTCGTCGATCAGGATCGCGGTGACACCCGTGGCGACGCGCACGTCCTCGGCGTTTCCGACCTTTACGCCGGCGATATCGGTAATGAGATTCAAAGGTGCCGTGGTTGCCGCCATCACGAGCCCACCTTGTTCCCGGTCGTGCCGAGTACTCAAGTAAGCGATTTGCGGCGACTTGTCAGTCCATCCGCTGCCACGTGCCGTTGCGCCACACATGCAGCGCGTAGGACGGGATCGTGGCGTCGCCCGCGTCGTTGAATTTGAAGCGGCCGATGACGGTGTCGAACTCTTGATTGGCCATGGCGGCTGCAACCTTGATCGGATCAGTCGTACCGGCGCTGGCGAGCGCCTTGGCCCAGACCTCGACAGCGGCGTACGACTGCAGTGCAATGGCCCGAGCTTCGCGCCCAAGCTGCAGAAGAGGGCCGGCCTGAGCGGCCGCAACACCTGTCGGCATCGGCACCCACGAAAGCATGACAATGAGTGCGTCGCCAGCGAGATCGGCAACCGGAATGACGGCCGGAACGGCCAGCAGGTCACTCCCGATGACGTGGGCGTCGTACTGCTGCGCCCGCATCTGCGCGAGGATGATGGCCAGGTCATTCGGTTGGGCCGGCACGAAAACGATCTTGCTGCCGGCAATCTTGAGCCGCCGGACGAGTTCCGTCAGCTCCTTCTCGCCCGGTTGATAGGATTCGCGATGTGCGACCGGGAAGCCGGCGGCGGTCAGTTTGCGATGCACCGCATCGGCCAGGTCGCGCGACTGGGGCCCCGTGTCGTTGACGATGGCCGCCTTTTGCCCGGGATAGCGGGCGATGATGGAGGCCGCGATCTCATTAGCCTGCTGATCGTTGCGGCCAGCCAGCCGGAAGACATTCGGACCTGCGCGTTTGTCCGTGAACTTGGGGCTGCGGGCTCCGACCGAAATGAACGGGATGTGCGCCTCGGCGTAGATCGGTGCGGCTGCGATTGCCGCGCTGGAGCAGACATGACCAATCACGAGGCTGACGCCTTCCGAAACGAGCGTGCGCGCCGCGGCCTCCGCGCCTGCGGCATTGCATTGATCGTCGGCGGTGACGATGCGAACCGGTTTGCCTTCGGGATCGGTCAATTTCAGATTGGCGACGGCAAGCTCGATGCCGCTGCGCACGGCAGCCGCAGGATTGCCCGGTGGGTCCGCCGAACCGACGGCGGCAATGACAAGCTCGGCCCGGGCGTTCATCGTGCCTGTGCCAAGCAAGCACAACGCCGCGGCCACGACCTGGAGGTGAAGGAGAATCCGGGGAGCAAATGCAGCAAGAGGCAGTCCAAGGGACTGCCTCCAGCTTCGGTAGCGTGTTGACATTGTATTCAGGGCAACTCGTCAGTTCTGGACGTAGGTGATCTTGCCGTCCGGCTGCTTCTTCCAGGTGTACATGACGTAGTCCGGACGGGTGATGTCGCCCTTCTTGTCGAAGGAGAGATCGCCGATCACGGTCGGGAACTTCTTACCCGAGGTCGTCACTTCCGCCACCTTCTTCGGATCGACCGACTTGGCCTCGGCCGCCGACTGGGCGATGACCTGCAGCGCTGCGTAGCTGTACAGCGTGTAGGACTCGGGCTTGAAGTTCTTCGCCAGGAACTTCTTCACGACCTCGGCTGCTTCCGGGCGCTTCTGGGGATCCGGCGGGAACGTCATCAGCGTGCCTTCGACGCCAGGTCCGCCGATCGCGGCGAACTCGTCGGTCGTAATGCCATCGCCGCCCATCAGGACCGCGTTGACACCCTGGTCACGCATCTGGCGGACGATGAGGCCGCCTTCAGTGTGCAACCCGCCCCAGTACACGATCTCGGCGCCGGACGCCTTGATCTTGGACACGAGCGCGGAGAAGTCCTTCTCACCCGTGTTCACGCCTTCGTAGAGCACTTCCTTGACCCCGGCCTTGTTGAGGCCCTTCTGGGTTTCATCGGCCAGGCCCTTGCCGTACGTCGTCTTGTCGTGGACGAGCGCGACTTTCTTGCCTTTCAGCGTCGTTGCGATGTACTGGGCCGCAACCTCACCCTGCTGATCATCGCGTCCGCAGGTTCGGAAGGTGTTCCACAGGCCGCGCTCGGTGATCTTGGGGTTGGTCGCTGACGGCGAGATCATGTAGATGCCGTTCTCGGCGTACACTTCAGACGCAGGCATCGTCACGCCCGAGTTGAAGTGCCCGATCACGAACTTGACGCCGTCGCCGGCGAACTTGTTGGCAACCGACACGCCCTGCTTGGGATCGGAAACGTCGTCGCCGAAGAACAATTCAACCTTCTGCCCGTTGATGCCGCCTGCCGCGTTGATATCCGCGACGGCTTGTTCAGCACCACTCTTGAGCTGAGCACCGAATGCTGCGTTCGGCCCAGTCAACGGACCGGCAACACCGACCTTGACCTGAGCACTCGCTGCTCCGGTGAACGCGAGGCTCGCAGCAAGCGCGATCCCCGACCACACTAGCTTGTTCATTCACACGCTCCCTTGTTATTTGGACCTAGCCACACGTGTAGACAGGTCAGGCGAGTGGCCTCGCCTAAGAGGCTGCATAATTCCCCGAAAAAACGGCGAAGTCACGTCGATTCCGGCAATGCGGAATGTCCGGACGTGCCGGTTTTCGCGGCTAACTGCGATCGCCCCGCCCAAAGATCCATCCGTACTGGGACACCATCTGCTGGGACCGTGTAAGCCGGTATCCGATTGCTGCAGCTGCGAACACGACAGCAAAATCGACAAGATAATTTTTCAGGGACAGGAACACCTCCCAGAACAGCGCGTAATGAAAAAATCGCACGAATCCCGCGAGGGCCAGCATGTAGATCGGGATGTGCCAGAAGGGGCGCCATGTCTGCGCGACGGCCCGGCCGGAGATGAATGCGCCCGACCCGCCGATCAGTATGGTGACCAGGAAGAAGACCCACAGTCCGTTGGGGCCGGTCTCATAGAATGAATCGGGCATGTCGCTTCCGCCGCCTCCGCATAAAGTCTAATGCCGGCCGCCCTCGAGATAGGCGGCCCTGATTTCCGGTCGTGCCAGCAGCTCCCGGCCGGTGCCGGTCATCGTGATCTGGCCGTTGACCATGACGTAGCCGCGGTGCGCGAGGCGCAAAGAATGGAAAGCGTTCTGCTCGACGAGAAAGATCGTCATGCCCTGCCGCGTATTGAGATCGCGAATGACCTCGAAGATCTGCTTCACGATGAGCGGGGCCAGACCGAGCGACGGCTCGTCCAGGAGCAGCAGCTTGGGCCGGCTCATCAACGCGCGCGCCATGGCAAGCATTTGCTGCTCGCCACCCGACAGAGTGCCGCCGCGCTGAGCCAGCCGTTCCTTCAGGCGCGGGAACAGAGTGGTGACGCGCTCCAGATCCTCGTCGAAATGAGCAAGCCCATCGAGCTCGGCGCCCATCTGCAGGTTTTCGAGCACCGTCATGCGCGGGAAGATGCGCCGCCCCTCGGGCGCCTGCGCGATCCTCAACCGGGCGATCTCGTGCGTCGGCAGGCGCGTGATGTCGCGCCCCTGGTAGTGGATCGAGCCGTCGCGGGCGCGCGGGTTGCCGAAGATGGTCATCATCAGCGTGGATTTGCCCGCGCCATTGGCGCCGATCAGCGTGACGATCTCGCCTTCGTGGACGTCGAGGTCGACGCCCTTGAGGGCCATGATGTTGCCGTAGAAGCTGCGCACCTGCCGGATGGACAGCAGCGGATCAGTCATCGCAAGACCTCCGCTTCCGCCTTGGCAACCTCGTCATCCTCGACCCCCAGATAAGCTGCGATGACCTTCGGGTCGTTGCGAACGAATGACGGCGGACCATCCGAGATCTTGGTGCCGTACTCGAGCACCACGACATGATCCGAGATCTCCATCACGACGGACATGTCATGCTCGATCAGGAGGATCGATGTCTTGTGCTCGGCCTGGATCGCTTTCAGCAGCCCGTTGAGATCGGCGCTTTCGCGTGGATTGAGACCGGCGGCAGGCTCATCCAGGCAGAGCATGACCGGCTCGGTGCACATGGCGCGTGCAATCTCGAGCCGGCGCTGATCGCCGTAGGGCAACTCGCCGGCTGCTGCATCTGCCCGGTCCATCAAGCCAATGCGGTCGAGCCAATAGCGGGCGCGGTCGACGGCGTGAGCCTCGGCGCGCCGGTAGGATGGCAGTCCGAGCAGGCCGAGCACGGTCCATCCCGAAGCCTGCATCAGGGTGTTGTGCTGGGCGACGATCAGGTTCTCCAGCACCGTCATGCCGGAAAACAGGCGGATGTTCTGAAACGTGCGCGCAACCTTCGCCCGCTGTGCGATTTCGAAGTCCGGCATGCGCTCGAGCAGGAAGGCTTGGCCGCCGGCCGTCCGCATCGAGCGCCGCCCGCTGCGCGTCAGCTTGTCGACATCGGCTGCGGGCACGACCCCATCGGGAGAGAGCAGGAGACGGCCCGAGCTCGGTTTGTAGAAGCCGGTAATGCAGTTGAAGACCGTCGTCTTGCCGGCGCCGTTGGGGCCGATGATGGCCGTGATATCACCGCGCCGCGCCGTGAACGACAGGTCGTTGATGGCCACGAGGCCGCCAAAGCGCATCGTCAAATGCTCGACGTCGAGCAGGCGATCGCTGTCCTCTGCCATCAACCGTGGCCCTCTTTGACGAGATCGGCTGACACAGCCCGGCGCTCCTTGAGGAAGATCGACGGCTCGCGGCTGGAAATAAGCCCTCTCGGCCGCCAGATCATCACCAGCACCATCGCCGCGCCAAAGATCAGCATGCGGTACTGCGTGGGGTCGAAGGCGTTGCCGAAAATTGCTTTGAGCCAGTCCAGCTCGCGCAGAATCTCGGTCCCGCCGATCATGGCGATTGCGGCAATGGCCACGCCGAGCTGGCTGCCCATGCCGCCGAGCACGACGATCGCCAGGATCATCGCGCTCTCGATGAACGTGAACGATTCAGGGCTGATGAAATTCTGGCGGGCTGCGAAGAAGGCGCCGGCAAAACCGCCGAACCCGGCGCCGATGGCGAAGGCGGTGAGCTTGGTGTTGGTCGTGTTGATGCCGAGGGAGCGGCAGGCGATCTCATCCTCGCGCAAGGCCTCCCAGGCACGGCCGACCGGAAGACGGCGCAGGCGCAGCGTGACCCAGTTGGTCAGCATGGCCAGTGCAAGGATGAGGTAGAACAGGAATATCGTGCGGTGAATGGGCGTGAATTCCAGACCGAAGGTTGCCGCAAATCCGTTCGGTGCCGCAGTGAAAGGTATGCCGAAGAAACTCGGTCGCGGGATCCCCGATATGCCCGCGTAACCGTTGGTGAGATCGACCCAGTTGATCAGAACCAGACGGATGATCTCGCCGAAAGCCAGCGTGACAATAGCGAGGTAGTCGCCGCGCAGGCGCAGCACCGGAAAGCCAAGGATGATGCCCCAGAAGGCGGCCAGGATGCCGGCCACGGGCAGGCAGATCCAGAACGCCCAGAGGGGCCAGAAGGTCGGGCCGATCAAATCCGCCATGAAGGCTTTGACGGGGTCGCTCGCGGCGAGTAGGGCATAGGAATACGCGCCCACTGCGTAGAACGCGACGTAGCCCAGATCGAGCAGACCCGCGAGCCCGACGACGATGTTCAAGCCCCAGCCGAGCATCACGTAAATCAGGATCTGGATGCCGAAATTGTCGATCCACTTGATCGAGCCTGCCTTGCCGACAATCAGCAGCATCAGGAGCGGGTAAGCGACGACGAAGGCCAGACCGGCGACGGAGATGATGCGCGTGATCCCGCTGGCGGCCTTGGATGTGGTCTTGGCCTTGGGAGCGCGGGAGCGCCGGGGGAAGACCAGATAGAGAAAGCGGCCGGCGAAGGCGAGAGCACTGGCAATCGCGACGTAGTTCCAGCGCGGCTGCAGCATCAGGACGTTTTCGATCGTCGTCTCTGTGCGCAGGGCCAGGATGGGTACGGCGAGGCCGAAGGCGAGAAATGCCGCCTGCAGGGACTCGACGATCACCCGCCCTAGGCCGATTGCGTTTTTGGAGCCGCCGTCAGCCATCGTGCTCCGCATCGCGATCAGACCTTCTCGACTTCCGGTTTGCCAAGGAGCCCTGAAGGCAGGAACACCAGGGTGACGGCGAGGATGGCGAAGGTCGCCACGTCCTTGTAGTCGATCGAGAAGTAGGCCGACCAAAGCGTTTCGATGAGGCCGATCAGCAGGCCGCCGATCACCGCGCCCGGTAGCGAGCCGATGCCGCCAAGAACCGCAGCCGTAAACGCCTTCACGCCGGGCACGAAGCCATCCGCGAAGCTCACCACGCCGTAGTGGACCATGAAGAGCAGGCCTGCGACCGCAGCGAGCGCCGCTCCCATGACGAAGGTCAGCGAGATCGTCCGGTCGACGTCGACGCCGAGCAGCGAGGCCATGCGGCGGTCCTGCTCGCAGGCGCGCTGGGCGCGGCCAAGTGAGGTTCTCTGCACCAGGAACGAGAACGCGGCCAGCAGCACCGTCGTGGTGAGGACGATCAGGATCTGCTTGTAGGACAGCGTCACCGCGTAATTGCTGCCCTGCTTCAGCGTGATCACGTCGGTGAGCATCGGCGGCACGGGCTTGTTGCGCGGGCCTTGCGTCACCTGCACCAGGTTCATGAGGAAGATCGACATGCCGATCGCCGAGATGAGCGGGGCGAGGCGGAACGAGCCTCGCAACGGCCGGTAGGCGAAGCGCTCAATGGCCCAGTTCCACAACGAGGTGAGCGCCATTCCCAAGACCAGCACGATCAAGAGGGAAACGGCAAGCGAGCTTATGCCGAGGATCTGCGTCAGCAGCAGGAAGAAGATCAGGGCAATGAAGGCCGAGAGCATGAAGACATCGCCATGGGCGAAGTTCACCATGCCGATGATCCCGAACACCATGGTGTAGCCGATGGCGATCAGGCCGTAGATCGACCCGAGCGTCACGCCATTGATCAGCTGCTGTAGGAAATACTCCATCCGCCGGCTACCCCCTCCTTGGTCCTCGAGCAGGATCGTTCCGGGTTGGATTGCCTTGCTTCATTCGAAGCGCCCCGGCCGAAACGTGAACCCTGCTCAGCTTCACACTTTTGAGTGCGATTCACGTCGCGCATGGAAGCGAAAGGGCCTCCGTGCGAAACGGTCGCGCTCTGGTCGTGGCCGTGACGGCGGCCATCGCCAGTAATAGTTTCGCGAGGCTAGCAGACAGATTCGCCCAACGCACATGCTTTTGTGAGGTGTACATTGCCGCAATTCCGGTCGGCTGGAGATTGCGAACCCGGCACCTAGAGCATGTTGTGCGTCCCGTCGCAGAACGGCTTGTCGTCTGTTGCCTTGCATCCGCAAAGATTGAACGTGCCGCCGGTTTCGGCGGTAAAGCGCAACGGCATCAGGCTGGTGCCTTTGTGGGAGCCGTCGCAGAAGGGCTGCCGTCCCGACCTGCCGCACGTGCACCAGAGATAGGTCCGGCCTTCCTCGAGGACGACCTGGTAGGGACCCTTCTGTGCGATTTCGGGCTCGTCGGTCACCGTGCGCCTCGATCCGTTTCCAAGTGTGATTGCGTCGCGCCGCTCAAGGCTCAGACCACGTTGAGCTTCAGCTTCTCAACGGTCTTGCGGCCGGCATCGTCCGTCCACGCGAATTCGATCTCGCCGGGGCCCGGCACGCGCATGTAGAAGGCGATGTAGGGATTGGCCGAGATGCCCGGCTGCAGCGAGGCCCTGAAAAATTCCTTGCCCTCGAAGGATGCCGCAAGCGTGTTGAGGATATCCCGCGGCACGGTTTTGCCGTCCGCATCTTTCCGCTGTCCCGTTTCCATGACGTGGGAAATCAAAGTCTTGATTTCGATGATGTCGCCGGCCTTGGCCTGGTCGGGGATCTTGATGCGGGGTTTGGACATGTTGGACCGTTCCGATGCCGTCAGCCGCCGCAGCCGCCGATGGTGACTTTGACGGTGCGTTTGGCGAGCAGGAATTTCTTGTCGCTCAGCTCGGCGATGGCGACGATCTCCTGCGTTTTGGCGAGGCGCATGCGGCTGGAGACGGCTGCCTTGCCCGAGGCCGGCGTAAAGGAGAACGTGGCAATGTCCACCTGCGGATTGGCGGGCGCGAAGATGTGCATCGCCTTCACGTAGTCGGTTTCCGTCATCGGACTCTCGACCGACATCGTGAATGGGACCGTATTGCCGTTCTCGGCAATCTCCGGGATTTCCAGGGCGATCTTGCCCTCGGACGGCTTCGCCTCGCCCAGGACTTTCTTGAGGGCCTCTTCCATGCTCACGGCCGCGTCCTGGGCGCGTGCGGTGCCGTTGAGCGAGAGGAGCCCTGCAACGGCAGCCGCGGCACTCGCCCCAAGCAGAAAATTCCGCCGATCGACAATTTCCAGTCGCATATTGACCTCTACAACCCCGCTTTAGGCGGCGTCTTGCGAAAGGATCCGATTGTCGGGATCAGGTAGCATACTAGAATGAGCCAATGCAAACCCGCATCGGCTGGAAAAACCGGGAAAAATCCGCGTGTCGCGGGCAGTCCACATAGCTGCGGTTCTAGCCGCCCTGATGCTGGCTTTCTGCCCGGGCGGCGCACCCGTCGTCGTGGCGTCTGAGCCCGACCTGCGGACGGCGCCGGCGGTGCTCCTCTTGATCCAGGACCACGGCTGCCCCTACTGCGCCCGCTGGGACCGCGAGGTCGGGATCGGCTACCCAAAGAGTGAGGAAGGGCGCTTTGCCCCTCTCGTGCGCCGGTTTCGCGGGGCCGACGACATCGGGTTCGTGACCAACGTCGTGTACTCGCCGACCTTCATTCTCTTGAGCCACGGGGAGGAAGTGGGCCGCATCGTCGGGTACCAGGGACCGGATTTCTTCTGGGCCGACATTGGCCGCCTCGTCGCCAAGGCAGGGTTCAAGGCGGGCGCAGGCAAGAGCTGATCGTCAGGCGCATTCTCTGAACCAGCGCGTTTGCAGAATCCGTTGCATCCTAAGCACGCCAAAATGGAATGGCCTCGTCTGGTGCGCCGACGCCGTTGCCCATATGGTAGCGCCCGTGAAAACGGGAGGATTTCATGGCTAATGTCACGCGTCGCGATTTTGCCCGGCTTCTCGGAGCCACGGGTGCAAGCTTGTCGGCATCGTCTGTTCTGGCACCGTTCGCCATCGCCCAAGGCGCCGGCAAAGTCGTGGTGATCGGGGGCGGCGCAGGCGGAGCGACAGTCGCTCACTACGTGAAGAAAGAGGCGCCGGCGCTCGATGTCACACTGATTGAAGCTAACCGGACCTATTCATCGTCGTTTTTCTCCAACCTCTATATCGGCGGCTTCCGCACCTTCGAGAGCCTCAATCATGGATATGCGGGATTGCGGAAGGTCGGCGTCAAGGTGGTCCACGACTATGCCACCGACGTCGATACAGCCAAGAAAGTCGTCAAGACGAGAAGCGGCAAGACCTATCCCTACGAGCGGCTCGTTCTGTCGCCCGGGATCGACATCAAGTACGACTCAGTGCCGGGCTACTCGCGCCAGGCAGCCTCGATCATGCCGCACGCCTACAACACGGACGGGGCGCAGAAACAGCTCCTGAAGCGGCAGCTCGACAGCATGAAGAACGGCGGCACGGTCGTCATGACGATGCCGAATAACCCCTTCCGCTGCCCGCCAGGTCCTTACGAGCGGGCGGCCATGATCGCCCACTATCTCAAGGCGAAGAAGCCCAAGTCGAAGCTGGTGATCTTCGACCCCAAGAAAGCCTTTTCCAAGCAGCCGGTGTTCACGGAGGCCTTCGACAAGTACTACAAAGACGTCATCGAGATGAACCTGACGACCGACATCGATGATTTCTCCATCGTGAGCGTCGATCCCAAGACGCGCGAGATCGTCAGCAAGGCCGGCAAGAAGGTCAAAGCCGACGTTGCCAACGTCATCCCGCAGCAGCGCGCCGGCGAGATCGCCGTGAAGGCGGGATGCACCGAGGGCGACTGGTGCCCGATCAATCCGGACAACTTCTCGTCCAAGAAGGTGAAGGACGTGTACGTGCTGGGTGATGCCGCGGTTGCCGTCGAGATGCCCAAGTCGGCGTTCTCCGCCAACAGTCAGGCCAAAGTCGTTGCCAACGACATCGTTGGGGACCTGGCCAAGAAGGAGAAGTTCCCGGCGCGGTATCGCAACACCTGCTGGTCGCTCTTGGCGCCGGACGACTGCGTCAAGATCGGCGCCAACTATGCGCCCAAGGAGGGCAAGCTAGACCCATCAGGATCGTTCGTGTCGCAACGCGGCGAGGACGCGGCCCTGCGTAAGCAGAACTACGCTGAAAGCGTGGGGTGGTACGACGGCATCGTCGCCGACATGTTTGCGAAGACCGCGCCGGCAGCGGGAGCCAAGAAAAAGGGCTGAGCGAATACGCGATCGCGTATCAGGGCGGGCTGCTGCACCGGCGCCCGCCCTTACTTTTTGCCGGGCCCCGCTTTGGCGGGAATCTTGGGCAATGACCCGTAGTAAGCCGCCAAGGCGCTGACCTGATCGGCTTCGAGGGATTGCGCCACGGACACCATGGCCGGGTTGGCCCGCGCGCCCTCCCTGTAAAAGCCGATGGTGGCGACGAATGCCTCCACCGGCCAGCCCGTAATCGAGGGGATGCCGTTGTCGACGCCGTCGATGCGATGGCAGCCGCTGCACTCGGCGGACAGGTGCTTGCCGTAGGCCAGTTGCCTGGTCCCATCCGTACTTTGGGCCATGGCATAGGATAGGAGCCAAAAGGAGACCGGAAGAGCGAAGATGATAATCTTGGTCAAGGTTTGCGCTGCCGTTCAGAAGTGTCAGAGACCGTCGCGCCTCGCGGCCGGGGCACAGTAGTGGCGGTGCAATGTCGCCACGATCTCCTTGGCGACCGTGTCGGCCAGAGAATAGTAGGCGAAATGCCCGCGCCGTTCGACCTTGACCAGGCCGTCGAGCCGCAGACGGGTCAAATGCTGTGAAGTCAGGCTCTGCCGCGCGCCGATGGCGTCACAGATTTCCGTCACGGATTTCTCGCTTTCGACCAAAAGGCACAGGATCATGAGCCGGTAGGGACTGCCGATGGCACGAAGCACACTTGCGGCCTGCTCGGCGGCTGCACGCATGTCGATCAGCATGTCGCGCGCATCGGGGTCAGAGTGGTCGACCGTCATGTCCGGAGAGGAGATCGTGCGGCTCGGCATCGCGTGCGGATGGGTCCGGGAAAATGCGGGACTTGCAGGGCTCTAGCGGCTGCCCGGGCACAATATGCCCAGTGCGAGGTGCAGGCAATGCGTGGGCCGCACCGAACCCTTGAAAGGCGAATATGAGGAAATGAGCCGCCTCAAGCCTCGAAAAGGCGCTCCGCAACGCACGGCCGTGCGTCTATAGTCTGGCCCGGCGCCCAATCGGCCATGCCCCATGTTTGCGGGACCGAAGCCGAGCCCCTACATTGACGCTTAAGTCAACTTTCGGCGCGATATTGGCATACGTTGCGGGACGCTGCTCAGGCAGCTCATGAGGCAGGCGGCGATGGCGGAACTTGCATTGATTTTCGTTTGTATCGTTGCGGCGTTCGCACTGGCGATGCACAAGGCGCCCGTTTGGGCCTGGGCTGCAGCCGCCGCAGTCGCGGCATTGGCTTGGGACTACGGGATATTCGGCGGCGGACGCGCCGGGGTCGTATCCGGTACGCTGGTCTGGATCCCGGCTGTCGTTTTCGGGCTGCTGTCGATCCCGAGCCTGCGGCGCAACTGGCTGGTTGCCCCGGTCTTCGGGAAAATCAAACAGATCCTGCCCAAGGTTTCCGATACCGAGCAACAGGCGCTGGACGCCGGCACCATCGGCTTTGATGCCGAGTTGTTCTCGGGCACGCCGAACTGGAACCGGCTGCACTCGGTTCCCCCGATCCAATTGACGGACGAGGAAAAGGCCTTTCTGGACGGCCCGACCGAAGAGCTCTGCCGCATGATCGACGACTGGCAGGTTCGTCATGCCGAGCGGGAAATCCCCGAGCCCATCTGGGATTTCGTCAAGAAGCATGGCTTCCTCGGCATGCTGATCTCCAAGGCGCATGGCGGGCTCGGTTTTTCGCCCCAGGCCCAGTCGCTGATCCTCGGCAAGGTGGCCTCGCGCTCGCCCGATGTGTGCACCATCGTCATGGTTCCGAACTCGCTGGGGCCCGGCGAATTGATCGAGAAATACGGCACCGATGCGCAGAAGCACTACTATCTGCCGCGCCTGGCCCATGGCGAGGAGGTCCCGTGCTTTTCGCTGACCGGCCCGACATCGGGCTCGGACGCTGCGACCATGCGCGATGTCGGCTATGTCACCAAAGGCATGTTCGAGGGGCGGGAAACGCTCGGCATCCGCTTGTCGTGGGACAAGCGCTACATCACGCTCGGACCCAAGGCGACGCTCGTCGGCCTGGCCTTCCACCTCATCGATCCCGACAAGCTGCTGGGCAAGGGCGATGACATCGGCATCACGGTCGCGCTGATCCCGGCCAACCACACGGGCGTCAACATCGGCCGCCGGCATTTGCCGGGCTCCACAGCTTTCCCCAATGGTCCGAACTGGGGTTCCAACGTCTTCATTCCGATCGACTGGGTGATCGGCGGCGAGAAGATGGTGGGGCAGGGCTGGCGCATGCTTATGGAGTGTCTGGCGGCCGGGCGCGCGATCTCGCTGCCTTCCTCGGCTGCTGCCGGCGCCAAGACTATGCTGCGCTTCTCGACGGCCTACGGCCGCATCCGCAAGCAGTTCGGCCTGCCCGTGGCCCGCATGGAGGGGCTCGAGGAGCCGCTCGTGCGCATGATCGAGGCGGCCTATGTCAACGAGGCCGGCCGCGCCGTGACAGCGGCGATGGTCTCGCGCGGCGAGAAGCCATCCGTCATTTCCGCGATCATGAAATACCAGTCGACCGAGCGCATGCGCCGGTCGGTCAACGACGCCATGGACCTGCATGGCGGCCGCGGCATCTGCGACGGCCCGTCGAACTACCTGCAGTCGGCCTACCAGATGGTCCCGGTCGGGATCACCGTCGAGGGCGCCAACATCCTGACGCGGTCGCTGATCACGTTCGCGCAGGGCGCGTTGCGCTCGCATCCCTATCTCTACAAGGAGATCCAGGCCTGCCAGGATGAGGACAGCAAACGCGGCCTCGACGCCTTCGAGCAGGCTTTCCTCGGCCACATCGCGTTCTCGGTATCGAATACGTTCGGCGCCTTCTTCCACAACGTGACCGGGGGACTGTTCGGCAAGGTCCCGGGGAAGGCCTATGGCACGGCGGAAGTCTATCGCCAGCTTTGGCGCTCAAGCCGCAACTTTGCCTTCGTGGCCGATCTGATGGTGGGGCTGCTTGGCGGCGGTCTCAAGACGCGTCAGAAGCTGACCGGCCGCATGTCCGATGCGTTGTCGGAGCTTTATCTCACGGCCTGCGTGCTGAAGCGCTACGAGGATGACGGCAAGCCGGCCAACGACCGGCTGATCGTGGCTATGTGCGCGCAGAACGGTCTCTATCGTTTCCAGGAGGCCATGCGCGGTGTCATCGACAACTTCCCGGTGGCCTGGGCGCGCGTCCTGATGCGCGTCGTCGTCTTCCCGTTCGGGCCACCCTACCGGCCGGCCGGCGATTACCTCGGCCGCCAGGTGGCGCGCCTGGTCCTTGAGCCGGGCGACGTACGCGACCGCCTGACGCGCTACATCTACGTGTCCAAGGATCCGAACGATCCGACCGGCCTGTTGGAGGTGACCTTGGAGAAGGTCATTGCCGCCGAGGAGGCCGAGAAGAAGCTCGATCGCGCGGTCAGGGCCGGAACGGTGCAGCGCTACCACGGCATCGACTGGGTCGGCGACGCCCTGGCGAAGGGCGTCATCACCGAAAGTGAGGCCATGTTGCTGCGGGAGGCCGAGAGCCTGACGGCGCGCGTGATCGCCGTCGATCATTTCGATCCGGCCGAGGTCAAACCGCACTACATGACCGCAGGGCATAACGCACGTTCGGCACAGAGCGCCGCAGCAGAGTGAGGTGCGTATCATGACAGTCGATGTCGGCGCATTGAAGGACTGGCGCTTCGCGATCGATCGGCAGGGCATCGCCTGGGCCGTATTCGATCGCGAGGGCGAGAGTCAGAACTCGCTCGGACGCAGGCCGCTGGAGGAGCTTGGCGCCATCGTCGAGCGGGTTGAGGCGGGTGCGCGATCCAGCGAGATCACCGGGCTCGTCTTCATGTCCGGCAAGGAGAAGGGCTTCATCGTCGGCGCCGACGTGCGCGAGTTCGAGCAGTTCCAGACGGCGGCCGACGTCGAGGCTGCGCTGCGGCCGGTGCTGAATATTCTCGACCGCATCGAGGCGCTGCCCGTGCCGGTCGTGTGCTGCATCCACGGCTTCTGTCTCGGCGGCGGTCTCGAGCTGGCGCTCGCGTGCCATTGGCGCATCGCCACACGGGACGACTCGACCCGCCTTGGCTTCCCGGAAGTCCGCCTGGGGATTTTCCCCGGCTTCAACGGCACGTGGCGATCTATCCGCCAGGCGGGTGCGATGTCGGCCATGGAGATCATGCTCACCGGCCGCATGATCCGCGCCACCGCGGCGCGGGCCATGGGCCTCATCGATGACCTGGCACCGGGGCCGCAAAATCTGCCGTGGATGGCGCGCAAGGCCGTCCAGCGCAAGCGCAAGTCAAAGCCCATGGGCGGCTGGAGAGCACTGCTCCGGCACTGGCCGGCGCGCGGCTTCCTGGCCGGTAAGATACGTTCCGAGACCGCCAAGAAGGCGCGCAAGGAGCACTATCCGGCACCCTTTGCACTGATCGATCTCTTCGAGCAGAACGGCGGCGACCTCACGCAGATGAAGGCGGCGGAGACGCCCGCCTTCGCGCCGCTGATGGTCTCCGACACGTCGCGCAACCTGCGGCGCGTGTTCAAGCTGTCGGAGATGCTGAAGGCGCAGGCGCCCAAGGACGTGGATTTCAAACCGTTGCGCGCGCATGTCATCGGCGCCGGCGTCATGGGTGCGGACATCGCCGGCTGGTGCGTGGCGTCGGGCATGGAAGTCACCCTGCAGGACATGAACGAGGAGCAGATCCGCAAGGGCATCGAGCGTCAGGGCAAGCTGTTCTCGCGCAAGTTCCGCACCAAGCCTTTGCGCGACGCCGCCAAGGCGCGGCTGATTGCCGATCCCAAGGGTGACGCGATCGGGCGCGCCGACATCGTCATCGAGGCCATCGTTGAGAAGCTCGAAGCCAAGCAGGGCCTTTTCAAGAGCATCGAGAGCAAGCTCAAGCCGACGGCGGTGATGGCGACCAATACGTCCTCCATCATGATCGAGGACATCGCCGCGACACTGGCCGACCCGGGCCGGCTCGTGGGCGTGCACTTCTTCAATCCGGTAGCGCAGCTGCCGCTCGTGGAGGTGATCCGCGGCGCGCAGTCCCGCGATCGCGAGGTCAAGAAAGCCTGCGCCTTCGTCACGGCCATCGACAAGTTCCCGCTCATCACCAAGAGCGCGCCCGGTTTCGTCGTCAATCGCGTACTGGCGCCCTACATGATGGGCGCCATGGAACGCCTGCAGAAGGGTGAGACCAAGGAGAAGATCGACGAAGCGGCGCGCGCCTTCGGCATGCCGATGGGTCCGATCGAGCTCGCCGACTCCGTCGGTCTTGATGTCTGCCTGCACGTCGGCAAGATCCTTGGCCGCTCGGCCGAAGGCTCCGAGCTCGAGCGGCTCGTCAACGCCGGCAAGCTCGGTAAGAAGTCCGGCGAAGGCTTCTATGTCTGGAAGGACGGCAAGCCCGAGAAAACCACGCAGGAGTACGACAAGGCCGAGCTGGAACGCATGGGCAAGGAGCTGGTAGCTCCGCTGATCGCCGAGTGCGAGCGCGTACGCGACGAGAAGATCGTCGAGAGTGCGGACCTTGTCGACGCTGGTGTGATCTTCGGCACGGGCTTTGCGCCCTTCCGCGGCGGCCCGCTGCACTACAAGGCACAGGTTGACGGCGCCATGGCCTCGGGCCAGCGTGTGGCCGCGGAGTAGCGAACGGAGACGACCATGAGCCAGACGCTTCGCCGCGTCGCTGTTATCGGCGGCATTCGCATTCCCTTCTGCCGGTCGAACACACTGTATGCGGACCTCTCCAACCTGGAGATGATGACGGCTGCTCTCAACGGGCTGGTGGACCGCTATCACCTCACGGGTGTGCACATCGACGAGGTCGTCGGCGGTGCGGTGGTGACGCATTCACGCGACTGGAACATCGCGCGCGAGGCGGTGATCGGAACGCGGCTCGCGCCGACCACATCGGGCACCACGCTCATCCAGGCCTGTGGCACCAGCCTTCAGGCAGCGATGGGGATTGGCGCCAAGATTGCTATCGGTGAGATCGAGAGCGGCATCGGCGTCGGGTCGGACACGACCTCGGACGCGCCGATCGTGGTGTCGCGCAAGCTCGCGAAGCGCCTCGTCCAAGTCGGCCAGGCCAAGTCGTTCGGACAGAAGCTGGCGACGTTCAAAGGCTTCTCGCCGGGCGAGCTGATGCCGCAGCCGCCGTCGGTCGCCGAGCCGCGCACGGGCTTGTCCATGGGCGAGCACGCCGAGCTGATGGCGCAGGAATGGCAGATTTCGCGGCAGGACCAGGACCTGCTTGCCTACGAGAGCCACAAGAAGGCGGCTGAAGCCTATCGCTCGGGCTACATGGACGACCTGCTGGTGCCCTGTGCCGGTGTGTTTCGCGACAACAACCTGCGCGAGGACATCAGCCTGGAGAAGATGGCCACGCTGAAGCCCGTGTTCGATCGCTCGGGGCGGGGGACATTGACGGCGGCCAACTCGACGCCCCTGACGGATGGCGCTGCCTCGGTGCTGCTCGCGTCGGAGGAGTGGGCCAAGAAGCGCGGCCTGCCGATCCAGGCGTGGCTGACCTATGCGCAGACGTCGGCCAACAATTTCGTCGCGGGCGATGGCCTTCTGCTGGCGCCGACAATCGCGGTCTCGCGCATGTTGGACCGCGCGGGCCTGACACTCCAGGATTTCGACTTCTACGAGATCCATGAGGCCTTCGCCGCGCAGGTGCTGGTCACGCTCAAGGCCTGGGAAGATCCGGGCTACTGCAAGCGCGTGCTGGGCAAGGATGCGCCGCTCGGCTCCATCGACCGGAGCAAGATGAACGTCAAGGGCTCGTCCCTGGCCTTCGGGCATCCGTTCGCGGCGACGGGCGCGCGCATCGCGGCCAACCTTGCCAAGCTGTTGTCCGAGAACGGCGGCCGCGGGCTCATCTCCATCTGCACGGCCGGTGGCATGGGCGTTGCCGCCATCATGGAGAGCGCCAAGGGGACGGTCTGATATCTGAGCAAGGAGTGGTCCGTGGCCTTCGCACTCAACGCTCTCGGCCAAATCGCATTGGCCGTCCGCGACGTGGATGCGGCGGAGCGCTTCTATGGTGACGTGCTGGGTTTGAGGAAGCTCTACCGGTTCGGCGATCTGCTCTTCTACGACATGGCGGGCGTGCGTCTGCTCGTCGAGAAATGCCGCGGCGACTTCCAGAAGGCGAACGCCACGCTCTATTTTCGCGTGGCCGACATTGCGCTCGCCTACCGCACGCTGGCGGATCGCGGAATCGCATTCACCGGCCGCCCGCATCGCATCGCGACCATGCAAGACCACGACCTGTGGATGGCATTTTTCTCCGATCCGGACGGAAACAGCCTCGCCCTCATGCACGAGGCCCCGAAGGGTTACACACCGGATCTAACGGGCTCCTGAGGCTTCTCAGTCGCCTTCGGGTACTTTGCGCTTCAACGCCGTGGTGACTTGGGCACGGATGGCCTTGAGTTCGCTTTGAGCGCGCTCGATGTCGGCCTTCTTGGTCCGTAGCTCCTCCATGCGCGCATCGATCTTGGCGAGGAGATGCTGCAATTGCCGCGTCTGGCTCGGGTCGGCGTCGTAGAGCTCGAGGTACTCCTTGATCTCCTCGAGGGAGAAGCCGAGGTTCTTGCCGCGCAGGATCAACAGCAGCCGCGCGCGATCGCGTTTGGCATAGGCGCGCGCGATACCCTTGCGCTCGGGTGAGATGAGGCCCTTGGCCTCGTAGAAGCGGATCGCCCGCGTGGTCAGGCCGAATTCCCGGGCCAGCTCGCCGATCGTATAGCGCGGCCCGGCTCCAACATCGTCCTCATGAGCTACAGCCATAGCGCCTAGACGGCTTTCTCTCGTTTGGCTTCCTCAGCCTTGAGCTCTTTCTTCGAGAGCTTGCCGATCATCGTCTTGGGCAGGCTATCGCGAAACTCGATTTCAGCCGGCAGCTCGATGCGGGAGATCTTGGTTTCGAGATATTTCAGGATCTCGTCCTTGGTGGCCTGGGCGCCCGCCTTCAACTTGATGAACGCCTTGGGGGCCTCCCCGCGATACTGGTCTTTGATGCCGATGACCGTGACTTCCTCGACGGACGGGTGCTCGTAGATCGCCTCCTCGACGCGCCGCGGATAAACGTTGTAGCCGGAGGAAATGATGAGGTCCTTGATCCGGTCGACGATGAAGAAGAACCCTTCCTCGTCCATGATCGCCACGTCCCCCGTGCGCAGGAACTCGCCGACGAACTGACCCTTGGTCTCCTCAGGCTTCTTCCAGTAGCCCTTCATCACCTGGGGACCCTTGACGCACAGCTCGCCCTTTTCTCCCAGGGGCACTTCCTGCGTCGGGTCTTCGAGCGCGCGCAGTGAGACAATCGTGCCGGGAATGGGCTGCCCGATGGAGCCCTCCTTCACGGGGCCGTCGAGCGGGTTTGCCGTCACGATGGGAGAGGCCTCGGACAGGCCATAGCCCTCGACGAGCTTGCACCCTGTCAGGGTTTCGAACTTCTGCTTCACCTCGATGGGCAAGGGCGCCCCGCCCGAGAGGCAGAACTTCAGCGAGGACAGGTCGAAGCTCTTGAGCTTCGGGTGGTTCATGATGGCGTTGAAGAGGGTCGGCACGCCCGGCATGACAGTGGGCTTGGCTTTGTCGATCAGCTTCATGGCGTCGTCGAGCACGAAGCGCGGCATGATGATGATCTCGCAGCCTTTGGCGATGCCGAAATTCATCACCACGGTCATGGCGAAGACGTGGAAAAACGGCAGGATGCCAAGGACGCGCTCCTGCCCGTCCGGCAGGCCCGGGGCCCAGGGGAGAACCTGGAGGACGTTGATGACCACATTGGCGTGGGTCAGCATCGCACCCTTGGGCGTGCCTGTGGTTCCGCCCGTGTATTGCAGTACAGCGATGTCGTTCACGGGATCGATGGCCGGCGTTTGGAACGGGCCGGCACCCTTCAGGATGTCCGCGTCGAGCAGAACCTTGGCTGCAGCAGGCGTCTCCTTTGGACGTGCCAGGTCCTTGCTCTTGAAGAGCTTGAATAGCACCGATTTGGTCCCCGGCAGCAGCGCCGGGAAGGAGGCAACGATGGCCCGCTTCAGCACCCCGCTCTGCAGCAGGGCGTCCACCTTGTCGAAAAGGATCTTGAGGTCCAGCGTCACCATCATGTCGGTGTCGCTGTCCTTGATCTGGAAGCTCAGCTCTTCGAGCGTATAGAGCGGGTTATAGTTAACGACGATGCCGCCGGCCTTCAGGGTGGCGTAGTAGTAGATGATGAAGGTCGGGCTGTTGGGCAGGAAGAGGCCCACCTTGGTGCCCTTGCCGACACCCAGCTTCTGCAATCCGGCGGCCGTTTTGTCGACCATCGCCGCAATCGCGCCGTAGGTCAGCGTCTTGCCCAGAAAATTCGTGCAGACGCGCCTTGGAAACGTCTTGGCCGTGCGATCGAGCAGGCTGTGGACAGGGGTGGCCTCGAAGCGCTGGGCCCAATCCACACCCTTGGGATAGCGTTGCAACCAAGGAAAAGCCGCACCGCCGGCGTCGTGACCGTTGCCTCGAGCCTGGGACTCAGTGCTGACCATCGCCTGCTTCCTCCCCCGTGTTAAAGCGCTATTGCAAGCCGTTGTTATTGAGATATTGTTTTTTCACGGAAATTTTCCAAATCTCACCCAAGTTGCCTGCGAATTCGGACTGAAAATCGGCAGGCAAATTGGAGCTTCGTTATTCAACACGCTTTTACCCGGACACGCCAGCATGGGGCTTGCACCAGTTACCGATGGAACAGACCTTGGGGTGTGACAGAGGTAGTCTGGACTTGAATGGTGTTTACGGTTATGTGACGCCAAAGCTTGCTCTATGGCCAGCCGTGTTCTACTAGGAGCACGTAGTGGATGGCCCTGTGCGTCTGCAACTCACGGGGTGGGAGAGTTCTATGGACGATGTAGCCAGCAAAATCATCGACATCCTGAAGAAGCATATGAAGGAGCCGAGGGACGATATCTCGCTCCAGACGGCATTGACGGACCTCAAGATCGAGTCCCTCGATCTGGCCATGATCGTGTTCGACATCGAGGACACGTTCGGCATCGAGATTCCGTACAACGCCAACGAAGAGGCGGCCGACTTCAAGACGGTCGGGTCCGTCGTAGATCGCGTCAAAGCGCTTATGGACGGCTCTGGGACCGCAGCTGCGGCCAAGGCCTGACATAGAAGCGCGACCCGCGGCCGAACGAGGCTGCACCCGGTCGTGGTTTGAGGATTACCGAGTTTGGCAGCACAACAGACGGCAAGACCCCGTGTGGTGGTCACTGGCCTTGGCGCGGTGACATCCATCGGCACAACCGTGCCCGAATTCTGGGCCGGTATGAAAGAGGGCAAGAGCGGGGTCAGCGCTCTCGGCGGTTTTCCGCTCGAGGACCTGAAGATTCTGATCGCGGCCCAGATCAAGGACTTCAACCACAAGGAACGGTTGAAGCACTTCAAGCGCGACAAGCTGATTCTGCATGCCGACCGCTATTCCTGGTTTGCTGCTGCTGCCGCCGATGAGGCCGTGACGCAGTCGGGCATCGAGATGCCCGGTGCCAATCCCTACCGCACGGCGTGCATCATCGGATCGGGCGCCGGCGGCCTGGTAACGTATGAAACGGCCTATCGTGATCTGTTCATCCACAACAAGCGAGCCACGCATCCGCTGACTCTGCTGCGGATCATCGGATCGTCGGCCTCGGCGCACGTCGGCATCGAGTACGGCATCAAGGGTCCCACCTTTGCCACCTGCAGCGCGTGCTCGACGGCAGCCCACGCCATCGCGCTGGCCTGCGACTACATCCGCAATAATGTCGTCGATGTCGCTATCGCCGGTGCCTCCGAGAGCGTGATCAATTTCGGCACCATGCGCGCCTGGCAGGCCATGCACGTGCTGTCGCCGGAAGGCTGCTTCCCGTTTGCCAAGAAGCGCAACGGCACGGTGCTGGGCGAGGGCGCCGGCATCCTTGTTCTCGAATCGTACGAGCATGCCAAGGCGCGCGGCGCCACGATTCTCGCCGAGCTCGTGGGCCACGGCATGACCTCCGACAGCAAGGACATGGTGAACCCGGACATCGAAGGTCCGCGTGAGGCCATGAAATTGGCTCTGGACGACGCCGGACTGAAGCCTGAAGCGATCGACTATCTGAATGCTCACGGCACGGCGACCACCATCAACGATCTGAATGAGACGAACGCCATCAAGGAGGTGTTCGGACCGCACGCTTACAAGCTCGCAGTGTCCTCGACAAAGTCGATGCACGGCCATCCGCTCGGCGCGGGCGGTGGTATCGAGGCGGTCGCTTGCGTCAAGGCGATCGGCGAGGGCTGGGTGCCGCCGACGATCGGCCTGGATGAACCGGGCGAAGGCTGCGACCTCGACTACGTGCCCAACAAGGGGCGCGACATGAAGGTCACCTACGCCATGTCGAACTCGTTCGCGTTCGGCGGGCTGAATGCCGTGCTGGTCTTCGGGCCGCCGCCGGCTTAAGCCCAATCTTGCAATCTCAAGTCGCGGCCGGGCGGCCCTGGGCGAATAGCTCGGGCAGCCGGTCGCGCAGCGTCGCCGCAAGCCGATCGAGGTGGTTCTCCGCGATCGGCTCGATCTTGCTCAGCTCCGCAACAAAGCTCTCCGGCGAGAGCCCCGTCAGGGGCAGGGACCGGCACCAGCCGCGCTGGTGCAGGAATTCCCGGTAGCCCTGTTCGTCGGCAGAAAAGCTCGCATGTACGGGCGAAACTGCCACGACCGGCAGGCGTGCACACACGGCCTCGGACAGCATCGTGCTCGAATCCTCTGTGCACAGGATCGCCTCCGTGCTGGCAAAGAGGCGCGGAAGCGTGCTCGGGCCGGCGGTACGGAAATCGATGAACTCGGCGATGGGGCCGCTCGTGTTGGCGGCGAGCGCAGCGATGTCAGCGCCCAGACTGTCCGGGCTGCGGCGCGAGGTCGACACCATCCACCTGGTGCCGTGGGCTTGGAAGCTCTTCGTCAGGAAATCGAGGAGCGTGCGCCACTCTGCCGGCGTATAGCGAAAGCGGCCAGAATCGCCGCCGATGAGCAGGCCCGCCATCCGCGGCGGGGCATCGGGGTTCGAGCGAATGCCCCGACTGCCGAGCTTGTCGGGATCGATGCCGCTTGGCTTCAAGGCCACGACGTGCCGGGGCAGCGTGGCATGCTGGGCATAGGACGAGATGATCAGCGAGAACGCCTCAGACGGCAGGTGGCGAAGCGATCCGCAAAACACATTCGGAATGCCCCGATGCCGGGCGATCGCGGCATTGGCGACCAGCGTCTCGCCGCCGGCGGACACGATGAGGTCGGCCGGCGGCAGGTCGGCGACGCGGAGTCCGTATCCGACGCGCAAAACCGCGCTGGGAGAGAGCCCTGCGGCAAGGACCTGGGCCAGTGTGCGACCGGGTATCCATCCCGCGCGTTGGACCAGGAGCTTGGTGGTTTGAACCGGCCGCACCCGCGCCAGCGCGGTCACGACGCCTTCGGACAAATGGTAGTGCCCCGGGCGGTCGTCGGACAGGAGGAGGACGGAAAGCGGCATGCGGCCTGGGTTCACCAAGGGGCGGTGACTGCCGCGATAGCCAGTGCCGCAGGTAAACGCAACCGCCCTGTCGCCGCGGTTATGCTGGGCCCGGATGTCCGCTGCTGGACACCGGCGCCCCTGGAGGCCTGCAGGCTGCTCTTGAACATGACAGAGACAAACTTGCAGATGTCGTCCATATGGTGTCCATAGAAAACGATCCTACATTGTGTTTCGACACAAGATCTGTCGGCGAACCAAGATGAGTGGAGGGCAGAATTGGACAACGTCCTGATTATTGGCGCAGGCGCCGCAGGCGCGGTCGTGGCGAAGAAATGCGCGATGAACCGCGATATCTTCAAGTCGATCCATCTGGCGTCGCGCCGGATCGAGAGCTGCGAGAAGATCAAGGCTGCCGCCGTCAGTCCGATCGACATTTCCCAGGTTGATGCCGACAACGTGCCGGAGACGGTGGCGCTCATCAAGCGCGTGAAGCCGGACCTCGTCATCAACATGGCGCTGCCCTACCAGGACTTGCCGATCATGGACGCCTGCCTGGAGACGGGCGTGCACTACATGGACACGGCCAACTACGAGCCGCGCGACGTGGCCAAGTTCGAATACAGCTGGCAGTGGGCCTACCAGGACAAATACAAGGCCAAGAAGCTGATGGCCGTGCTCGGCTGCGGCTTCGATCCGGGCGTCACGAACATCTTCTGCGCCTATGCGCAGGAGAAGCTGTACGACGAGATCCACACCATCGACATCATCGATTGCAACGCCGGCAATCACGGCAAGGCGTTTGCGACCAACTTCAACCCCGAGATCAACCTGCGCGAGGTCACCCAGCGCGGCAAGTATTGGAAAGACGGCAAGTGGATCGAGATCGATCCGCTCAGCATCTCGACGATGGTCGACTACCCTGAGGTCGGGCCGGTCAAGTCCTACCTCATCTATCACGAGGAGGAGGAAAGCCTCGTCCGCAACATCCGCGGGCTGAAGCAGATCCGCTTCTGGATGACGTTCTCCGACAACTACATTAAGCACCTCGACGTGCTGAGCAATGTCGGCATGACGCGGATCGACCCCGTCATGTACAAGGGCACGCCTGTCATCCCGATGGAGTTCCTGAAGTGCCTGCTGCCTGAGCCGTCATCGCTCGCGGAAGGCTACACGGGCAAGACGTCGATCGGCGTCGTCTTCACCGGCGTCAAGGACGGCAAGACGAAGCGTTACATCATCTGGAACGTGTGCGATCACGCCCAGACCAATCGCGAGGTCGGCGCGCAGGCGGTGTCCTACACCACGGGTGTGCCGCCGGTCGTGGGCGCCATCATGGTGTTCAAGGGCATCTGGAAGGGCGACGGCGTCTTCAACGTCGAGCAGCTTCCGCCTCAGCCCTTCCTCGACGAGCTCGGCAAGCAGGGTCTGCCGTGGCACGTCAAGGAGATCGAGACCCGTGACCAGGCCGACCTGTTCGCGGTCAAGACGTAACGACCGAGCACGTGCCCTCTCCCCGCCCGGGAGGGGCACGTGCATGGCATCTCGCGGGATTTCGATGCTGCCTGCCTTTCCAGCCGACATGCGCACGCCAGCCTACGTGCTGGACGCCAAGCGCCTGAAGCAGAACCTGGCGACGGCCCAGCGCCTGAAGTCGGAGGCGGGCTGCCGCATTCTGCTCGCGACCAAGGCGTGGGCCATGCCGTCCGCGTTTCCGCTGTTGCGGGATGCGCTCGACGGCACCACGGCGAGCGGCGAGTACGAGGCGCGCATGGGCCGCCAGGACTTCGGTAAGGAGGTGCATGTCTATGCGCCGGCCTACACCGAAACGGAGGTGCGCAACCTGACGGGTATCGCCGATCACATCTACTTCAACTCGCCCGAGCAGGTGGCCCGCTTCCTGCCGATCGTCAAGGCGGCCGGAAAAGCCAAAATCGGCGTGCGCATCAATCCCGGCTATTCGAACGCGACTCTCGGCGGCGCGCTGTATGATCCGTGCGCGCCGTTCTCACGTTTCGGCACCACGCGGGCGCAGATCGACGAGCTGCCCTGGGGCGAGATCGATATCTTCCACGTGCACGCGCTCTGCGAGTCTCTGCACGACGGCTCCGCCGGATTGATCCAGCACGTCGCCCGCGAGTTTGCGCACTACATCCGGCGTGTGAAGGCCGTGAATTTCGGCGGCGGGCATTTCATCAACAAGCCTGGCTACAACCTGGATGTCCTGATCAAGGCGATCCGTGCTTTTCGCGCCGAGTTTGATGTCGAGGTCATTCTGGAACCTGGCGCTGGGTTGGTGGTCGATGCCGGTTATCTGGTGGCAAGCGTCATCGGCATCCACCACAACGACAAGGACATCGCCATCCTCGATGCCTCCGCGAGCTGTCATATGCCGGATGTGCTCGAGGTGCCGTACAGGCCGGAAGTCGTCGGTGCGGGCCAAGCCGGGGAACGGCCGCACAGCTACATTCTCGGCGGCAAGACCTGCATGACGGGCGACATCATCGGCGAATACTCGTTCGCCAAGCCCTTGAAGGTCGGCGACCGCCTCGTGTTCGGCGACATGATGCAATACAGTTTCGTCAAGAACACGACCTTCAATGGCACGCCGCTGCCGGACCTCGCGATACTCAGCGAGGACGGCAGCTACCGTGTCGTGCGCACGGCCTCCTACGAGGATTTCAGGGAGCGGCTGGGCTGAGGTTCAGGCAAGCCGCTCCCGAGGAAGCCATGTCCCTCGGGAGCTTTCTTGCTCTTATGCCTGTGATTGGGCGAGGCGCGCCACCGGCTTCTCCTGGATCGGCCAGTTCAGCAGGGCTGCCGTGATGCCCAGGGCGATCGAGATCCACCACATGGCGTCATAGGACTTGGTGAGGTCGAAGAGGCGTCCGGCCAGCCACACGCCGACGAACGCGCCGACCTGGTGCGACAGGAAGACGATGCCGAACAGCATCGACATCCACGTCGTGCCGAAGAACGTGGCAACGAGGCCGCTGGTGAGTGGGATGGTCGACAGCCACAGAAGGCCGAGCAGGCCGCACAGAGTGATGACGGTCGCGGGCGTCAGCGGCAGGAACAGGAAGCCCAGGAAGATGACCGCGCGCCCGAAGTAGATGAGGCTCAGGCCGCGCCGCTTCTCGATGTACCGCCCGGACTGTCCGGCGATGAACGTGCCGATGATATTGGCGATGCCCACCACCGACAGCGCGAACGGTCCGACCCAGCTCGGCAAGCCCTGGTCGACGGCGAACGAGGGAAGGTGGACCATGATGAAGGACACGTGGAATCCGCAGACGAAGAAGCCCGCCGTCAGCAGCCAGTAGCTCGGATAGCTGAAGGCCTCGCCGAGAGCTTCGCGGATGGTCTGCTGGCGCACCGCGCCTGCGGCCTCCACCGGCTTGCCGCTGATGGGCAACGCGAGCGGAATGAGGAGGGCGGTGATGGCCATCAGCCACAAGAGGCTGTTTTGCCAGCCGACCGCCTCGATCAGGAAATGCATGACCGGCAGCGCAATGAAACTGCCGATGCCGGCGGCCATGCCGACGGAGGCGATGGCGCTGAGGCGCTTCTCGGGCGGAGCAAGCCGGCCGATGGTGCCGACCAGCGATGTGACGCCCGTGCCGCTGACGCCGATCCCCATCAGGATGCCGCTGAGGATCAGATCGCCGGACGAATGCGCCGCATACATGAAGTAGAGGCCGGCGATGGCGGCCAGGACGCAGATGGCGATGATGCGGCCTGCGCCGAACTTGTCGATCAGCGCGCCGGAGAAGGGGGCGCCGACGCCCATCAGCAACTGCGTCAGGGCCATGGCCAGGGCGAACGGCTCGCGGCCGATACCCAGCGTGGTCGTCACCGGCGACAGATACAGCCCCATGGACTGGGAACGGCCCATAGAGACGCCGACAATGACGCCGATGATCAGAATCAAACTCCAGAGGGGCAGCGCAGCTCTCTTGTCGGAGGTAGGCATTTGTCCTCGCTGAAACCTGGTGATGAAATGTGGGGGCAAAGTTGTGCGGGCGCGACGTCGAAACAAGTCCTGTTTCTGTACTACGGCTCCCAGCGTCTCGTTCACTTCACTCCTGGAGTGGCGGCCAAGACGATGCAGGTCTCCGTGCCATGCGCCAATAAAGTGCCGGCGGCATCCCACAAGCGCCCTTCGGCGGTGACGATGCGTCCGCCGCCGTGGATGACTTTCCCCTCGCACCGCACCTTGCCGGTTTTCTCGAACACCGGGCGCACGAAGCTGATCGACATATCGACTGTCGTGTACGCTTGGCCTGGCTTCATCAGTGTATGGGCGGCACATCCCATGGCAGAGTCGAGCAATGTGGAGATCCAGCCGCCATGCACCGTGCCCATGGGATTGTAGAAGCGCTCCGAGGGCTCGGCCTCGAACACCACACGGCCGCTCTCCACCTCGGTGATCCAGATATTGGCGGTCTGTGCAAAGGGCGGTGCTGGATGCTTTTGATTGAGAATGCCTTCGAGGAAGTCCTGCCCACTCTCGGTGGCGGCAATCTCACGGGGAACGACACCGAACCGGGCAGTGCTCAGCGGGGTGCTCATGCAGTGGACCTCTTCGCCAACAGGTTCATTGTATAACTGCATATGCAGTCATTGAGTCTTGCAGCACAAGGTCAGACGGCCAAACGCGCCAGCGCGCGATCGAGCGTGGTATTGAGCGTGGTCGTTTCCGACTTCCCAAGCGCGGTGTCGATCTGCAGTTGCGCCCGCTCCCAGGAGGGGCGCGCCTCGGAGAACAGCACGCGCCCTTTCTCGGTGAGATGCAGGCGCCGCGTCCGGCCGTCCTTCGGGTCGCGTGATGCAATGACGAGATCTTTGCGCTCCAGAGGCTTCAAGGTTCTCGTTAGTGTTGTCGCGTCCATGAGCAGGTAGTCTGCAAGCACGCCGATGCTGATCCCATCCGCACGCCTGAGGCTGCTCAGGATGCTGAACTGCGTCACGGTGAGGCCGAATGGCGCCAGGTGCGCGTCGTAGATCATCGTCATGCGGCGCGCCATTTTGCGCACGCGGAAGCACGTGCATCGTGACGTCGAAAGGGTGCTCGCCTTGGCATCGCTCATGCGAGCCAGATACCTGCATATGCAGAAATATGCAACAACGGAGTGAAGATGCCGCGATGTCAGCAGTCATCTCCTGACATCAGAGCCATATTGAGCGTGGGAACCTATGGTCGGCAGGACAGTACTCGCGCCTTGACGGCGCGCCGCGGCAGCTTGCTACCATAGGCGCGAGGAGTCCATCGGGCTGAGTCCCCTTTCATCGAGCAAAGGTTTGATCATGAGGCTCAAAGGCAAGGTAGCGCTTGTGACAGGCGCTGGCGGCGGCCTTGGTACGGCGATCGCGCAGCGGTTTTGTAGCGAAGGGGCTTTAGTCCTTTGCACAGATCGCGACCTCGGCAAGGCTGAGGCGACAGCAGCTGTCATCGTGAAAGCCGGAGGTTTAGCCGGCGCCTATCGGGCTGACGTCGCCGATCCTGCCCAATGCGAGGCTCAGGTCGTGGAAACGGTCCGGCGCTTCGGGCGCATCGATGTCCTGGTCAACAACGCGGGCATAGCGCTGCACCGCCTCGCGCTCGATACAACTCATGAGGAGTGGGAGCGCGTTCTGCGCATCAACCTCACGGGTTCGTTCCTGACCGCCAAGGCAGCGGCGCGCGCGATGGTCGCGCAGGGCAGCGGGCGCATCATTCAGCTCGGCTCGATATCCGGCCAGCGCGGCAACATGGGCGGCATGGCCTACGGCGCATCCAAGGCGGCCGTGATGCACATGTGCAAGGTGCTTGCCGTGGAGCTGTCCGACAAGGGCGTGATGGTCAACGCCATCGCACCGGGCCCTATCGAGACGGGCATCAGCAAGCACGGGCCGTCGCGCAGGCAGAACTACCTCGCGCGGATTCCTGCCGCCCGCTACGGCACGGTCGATGCCGTCGCCGGGGCCGCGCTCTATCTCGCGTCGGACGATTGCGAATGGGTGACGGGCGCGGTCCTGAATGTTGACGGCGGATTCGGCACTGCCGGCCTCGCCTACGATCCAAGCGAGATCCGTTGAGTGTAGAGGAGCAACGCGAAGGCGATCGACCGTTGCCGCAGGGATATCATAGGGTGACTGTGACCTCGCCGTCGGTCTCGTCCACGTCGTAGAAGCGGAGTCGCGAGGGCTTGTGCCAATACACTTCCTTGCCCGTCGTGAGCGCGAACTCAAAACCGTGCCACGGGCACACAAGGACATCGTTCGTTTCACTGAACGACAACTCTCCGGGACCGGACGATTCCCACAGGCCGCCTACAATCCCGCGGCAGATCGGTGCTCCTTTGTGCGGGCATCTATTCAAGACGGCGCGCATTTCGCCGTTGCGAAGACGAATGACGCCGATATCACGCCCCGCCAATTGTATGACATGCATGACACCGGGAACGAACGTCGACGAATGTCCCACGCGATACTTCTGCCTTTGCTCGACATGGTGAGCCGTCGCTATTCTTAGAACTCTGATGCGCTCGTAGGGCGCAACGGATTCTACACCGTTGCGCTACCGCGCTTGTCGGTGAAGTTGCCGCACCCGCTGCGCTGTATCCCAGTGCCACTACAGACCCAAAGGCGCTCTGAGCAAATCCGACGTGCGCGCTATGTCCGCTTCATCTTCGGAAGCGACTGGGCCCGTGGGTCGCCAGGAGCATAGGCCGATAGAGCGTAGGTGTTTAAATTGCTGCGGGTGTTGGGCATCCAGAAGCCCGGTCAGCCCTTCCCTTCACGCACGTCTTACGGTGCCTTCACGACGGCGGGGCACCCTCTGGTTCAGCGAGCACCTGCCGCGTGCGTGCGGCTTCGGAGCTCGCGTAACGCGAACCGGAGCCAACCCATGTATCGCATTGTTCTCGCAATTTCGGCAGTACTGCTCGTCGTCTGCGCATTGCAGTTCGCCACACACCAACCTTCGTCTAACAGCCCTGACAAGCAAGCAACGGGCTCTATTCCTCAAAGCAAGGACGATCCGACAAGACCCGAGGAAGTGTCCGCTGCCGACCTTGGAAGCACAGATGTGTCCTGGCGGTCGTGGCCAAGCCTGACTGATTTCTGAAGGTCTGCCAGATCACAGATCTCTGGTGTGCCGCTGATGCGATAGCCCAGGCTATCGGATGAGCGGCAGGCCCCGCCGCCAGAATCTCGCGGCGACGATGCGGGGTCTCGCGCAATGCCGGATCGTTGGCCGGGCGCTTTCCAATTGATACTCGATGTTTGACCTCTGTTGCCAGCGCCTTCCTCGGTCGCCAGGCGACCACCGGGCGATTTCACATGATGCCGGGCAGGAAAAGGCAGATGATTGTGTAGCCGAACGACTCTTCATCGGGACCGATCTGCCGGACGCAAGCGTGCGGAAGACCGTCCGGAGACGGCTTGGCGGGATAGCCGGCGGGAACGGTCGCCGTGCCAATTTCTGTCGTGACCCTGAGCGACCCATCCTTGAGATAGTCCAGTGCGATCACCGGGCCGCAGTCATGGTCGTGACAGCATTCGTGCGGATACCAACCATGAGCAGCGGCAGAGGGGCCCAGAGCGCTCACGAGAGCAATCACGCTCATGAACATTCGCCATTGCAATCGGGCGCCGTACGTCCGAGCCGATAAGCGGCAATTCGCAAAGTCACAAGCGGTGATGCGAGTTGAAAATGGCATGATGAAACCCGCGGTGTAAAATCGATATGTCGTGCTCTTTAGGGTGCAATATCCAATCCAACACCCGGTCGACTCCCATCAGCAAACTGCGCGTCCTTCCGCAGGGCGGGGCTGGTGAACATCAGGCCTACGAGAAACAGAGCGAAGGCAATCAGCACCATCGCTTGCAGACCCTGGGTGCGGGCGCTCGCCACGATGAAGTCACGAGACATGAGATCTCCCAGCAGAACGCGGTCGAGGGCCTGCATGGGGTCATACTGGGCCGGCGCTGGCGGCGCGCCTTCCGTTGCTCCGCGCGTTCGAGACTTCCGGCTCACAAGCCTCAATACGAGCGCTACAAGCCGCCCGCCGTGGTGCTGCGGATATACCTCCTCGAACGTCCCCGTTGTGCGTTGAAATCTCGGTTGATCGGTCATGGTCGCTCTCCTCGCGTCGCTTCACTGCATCGCAAGGCATGAACTAGCCGACGACCTGTCAAAGGCGTGTGAGCGCCCACTCAGCGTGGATTTCACGATGGCTTGACGCCCAGCGTCATAGTTTGGGCAGCGACCGCAGGATGGACGCTGAACAAGTAACGAGGAGGGGGAAAGATGCACGGCAATAGCCGGATCACACTGCAGGCCCAAACTGCTTCGCGTCCCGGCATTGGCATGCGCAATCTCTTCCGCACACCCGATCCGTTGCAGAATGAAACCTTCACGGCGCACGGGCTGATCGACAAGCGTACGGGTGAGATACAAAGGGCCAATCTTCATGCGCGCATGAAAGCGCTTTCAGCCCGGATGCTGCGGACGCATGAGGACTTCTGGGCGAGCCCGGTAGCCCTGCCTCAAAGCGGGTTGGCCCCGCCGGGCCTCAGGCCGTGGGAAAATCCGAACCTGCCATCCGGCTACACGTACCTGCTTCAGTTTATCGCCCATGACATGATGGACAGCGTTGCCTCATTCACCCTGGGCAACATCGCTCGACCAGCCCTTCGCAACGCGCGACTGCAGCCTCTGATGTTGGATACGTTATACGGCGCGGGGCCCGAAGAGTGCCCGCTGCCCTATGAAACGAGTGCCAATCACCGGGCTTCCGCCGGCCTGCTCCCGCGCACGCATCTGCGTGTCGGCAAGCGGACGGTTCAAGATGCCAGATCCCTCGACGCCAAATACTGCCCGTTCCGGGACGTCGCACGCATCGCGCCCGAAACCGACAACGAACGCGCGAGCGATCCCGATTTTCTGTCAGCCGACACGCTGCTGGCCGACCCGCGCAACGATATTCACGCGCTCATGTCGCAGATGACGCTCATCTTTCACCTGCTGCACAACGACGTGATGTCGATGCTTGTCTCGAGGGCGCGAGATACGGCGCTCGAATTCGAAACGGCTTATCGGCGATTTCTGTGCGCGCGATGCATCGTGACGCTCATCTATCAGAACATCGTCGAGAACGACGTCCTACGTAGAATTCTCTATCCCGAGGTCTATCACATCTACGCGACCAACCCGCTTCTCAAGCTCGATGCGAACCCTGGCGTACCGTTGGAGTTTGCCAACGGAGCTTTCAGGTTCGGACACGCTCTCGTGCGCGATGAATACACTGTCAACGGGTGGACCCCGCCCCAGGAGATGCGACGCGGGCTCGGCCTGAGCTTCCTGTCCGCCGAAACGCTCGATGGTGGGCTCGACGGGCGATGGTCGGTCGACTGGTCGAAATTCTTCGGTCCACAGGCGCCCAACCTGGGCCGCCGCATCGGCCCCGAGTTCTCGAATGTCCTGAACGACGCCCTGCTTTTCGCGCCAAGGGACGGCCAGCTCGATCATCGCGGCCTCGCCAACCGGGATTTCGTCAGCGCGTGCTATGCGGGCATGTGGTCGGTTCCGGCGCTCATCGCTGAAACGCGGAGCAGGTTGAAAGTACACGGCGCGGAGGCGCTCGTGCCCAGCTTCGAGGCGTGGAAAGAGCCGCTGCGGCTGTGGCTCGACGATCCGCAGGCACCAGGATTGTCACAACCCATAGGACCCCATCTCGAGGCGCTGGTCGAAGACCCTCCGCTGCCTTTCTTCATTCTGTTCGAGGCTGCGCACGAAATCGTCGATGGCCGGCCCGTTCCCGCTCACAAGCTTGCCGATGGCAGGCTCAGCCTTCCCGGCAACGGAGGTCAACACCTGGGGCCGCTGGGGTCCATTATCGTTGCCGAATCTATGTTTGGCGCGTTGCGCGCGTGTCCTTTCGGCTTCCCGGATGCCGCCGGATTGGGCGACCGGATCAAGGCCTGCTGCGATGCGCTGTCCATAAATACGATTCTGCTCACCCCCGTAATCCGGCACTCGTTCAACAACATGCTCGACCTGTTCGACTATCTGGACCAGCGGCAGGTTTTCGAGCGTGGCTAGAGTCTCGAACGCCTTGGGCGGCCGAGTGATTGTGAAGCGCCAAGTCAGAGGAGTGAATTCATGCCGAGCGAAAGTCCTTTTCTGGAGCGTATGGAAGTCGATCACGTTGAATGGGGCAAGCTCATCAAATCGTGGGCGACGGGCAGATCCTACTTTGTCGAAGGGCAACCTGCGCCACCCCTTCCCGAAACACTCGACCAGCTCAAGACGACCTGCCAGCAGGCGGGGTTTCAAATTCGCCTGCCCGCCTTCCTGAAGAAAATCCAGTTCGTGAAGTCGGACTCCGACACCCTTACGGTCCGCTTGCCGCCGAAGGACATCCTGCTGGCGCGAGAAGAGGCGATCGTCAGCGGCAACGGCGAGTATCCGCTTCCTGCCTTCTACGACAAATTCTATGGCCGGGCACCCAGGCCTCTGGAGGCAAACCGGACCCTTCGTCTGGATGTGCACGCCGGACGGATCGGTGACTACTCGATCGGAATGTGCGGCTAAAGCGGGAACGGCGCTACCAAGCGTCGTATTTTAAGCCGCGCACGGGAGCGCCTGCCCCACTGAAGTCATCGCGCAGGCGCTCCCAATGCTCCTGGGACTTGATCGGAAAGGCGTGCAGGAACCAGCGCGCGATGTTTTCGCGTGTATTCTGCTCAGCACCGAACCACTTCGCGCTGATTGCTTCGAAGAAATGGTCGGCAGCGGCTTTGGCCTGGGCACGTTCGCCGAGCCGCTGTAGTGCGGCAGCCTTCCAGACATAGATATTGGCGATGGACGCTTCAGCCCGCTCGGCAGCTTCAAGGCTGCGGTCATATTGCTCGCACATGTAGCGCAGCATCGCCTGGTAGCGCCAGTGAGCCGGGCTCGGCGTCAACGAAAGATCGAGCGCATGATCGGCAAGCTCGAGCGCTTGTTTGGCATCTCCGCGAAATGCGGAGCCCAGGGCTGCCGACACGAGTGTCCATGGGTCGTTTTCGTTCAACTCGTAGGCAAGTCTGTGGTGGATGTCGGCCTGCTCGTGGCGCCCGGACATGGCGTTCGCCCAACCAAGACAGAGTTGGCCGCGCGAATCGATCGGATCGAGGCGGGTCGCTTCGCGCGCGTAGGACAGAGCAGACTCCGTGCGTGAATGATCACGAAACACGCCCGGATGCACGAAATGAATTGTGTTCTGCAACTGCGCCAGGCTCGAGTGCGCCGGAGCGAAGTCCGGGCTATTGGCGATGATCTCGCGGAATATGTCGGAGGCCGTCTGCCAGCCGGCAGGCTCATAGGTCAGGAAGTGAGCCTGCCCGCGAAGCCAAAGGTCGTAGGCCTGGAGGTCTATATTCTGAGCCGGTGCGATAAGCGCCATCCGACCGGCCGATACGTGAACATTGAGCGCAGTTGCGATCCGCCGCACGATCGTCTGCTGGGCATTGCTCCAGTTGGAGAGCGCGATCTGCTGGCGCTCGCTCCAAAGATAGATATTCGTGATGCATTCGCGCAGGGTCAGAACCAGGCGGATCGCCCCTTCCGTCTGGTAGGCACTAGCTTCGAGCACGTATTCGTCCGTGCGCTCGGTCATCGATCGAGGCACGAGCCCGGGCTGATCGCGGACGAGCCATTCACGAAAGCGCACAAGGCAAGCGATCAGTTCGCGCCGGAATCCCTGCACAACGTGACGTTGGTCGCTGTCGATTCCCTCCACATCAAAGCCGCCAATGGATACGACCAATCGCGCCGGGCGGGAGGAGTGGGGAGTTTCCATCAGCGCTTGCAAACTGGCGACCGGCGTAGGCGGAGTTTGCGGGTCCGTACTTACCGTATCGGCCGGTCGATCTGCACTTTTGGTTTGCTCCGGAGCTTGGAGCAGAGCTGTTGGTTGGGCCATGCGTATCGCCGCGATCAGATCGAGCGTTTCCTTTGATGGCTCAACGTCATACTCCTGCTCGAGCAAGTCCCAGAGCGTCTTGTAGACACGCATCGCTGCACCGATGTCGCCCTGCCTCATGTGCAGGCGTATCAGAGTGCGAGCGGCCTCCTCATGAGTCGGGTCGAGCTTCAATATGGCTTCAGCCAGGTTCATGCCCTCCGGCGGGCCGATATCCGGCCGCCGAAGCGCACTCTCGAGCAATCGCACGATACGGTCGTGAAGTGATTGGCGCTTCGCCACCAGCCATACCCGAAACGCGGGATCGACCGTTTCGAGCGGCTCGAGCAATGTATCGAGAAGCCGCTCGCGCGTGTGCAGAAGCGTGTGCGCGCAACCTTGCTCAGCAGCATGCAGAACGTCGATCAGGTCGACGGACACCGTGGACGCATCAAGCGTGATCTGAAGCTTTTCCGTGTGCAGGCCTGCGAAGCCCATTTTGTGGAAAGCGTCACGGATTTCGTGAAGCGCCTGACGCAGCGATGCACGGGCTTTGCCCTCCTCGGACTCGCTCCACAGTAAACCGACCAACCGCTCCCGAGTCTGCTCGCTGACATCGGAAAGAGCCAGAAAAGCAAGCAGGGCGCGGGATTTGCGGCTGCCGATCTGCGTCTCGACGCCGTCCAAGCGCGCAGAGAACTTGCCGAACATCTCAAGTGAAAGCCTCGGCACGTCCGAGCGCGCACTGTTGTCCAGCTGTGTGCCCTCATTACGCATGGGCGTCTCGGAAGTCCGCCGTTCGCAGGTTCCAAATGCTAGTCACAGATTGTCGACTGCGTCCAGTCGACAGTCAGATAATGCCTAAATTAGGGGCGCCTCGCGGATCCATCGGGCTCCACCTCCCGTGACTTGCCGTATCGCCTCAAGTCTTTCCACGACCACATCACAGGGCATCTGCTGAAGTTGAGGGGCGATGGCACGTATGACCGGTATGTTGAACTCAGGCCGGGTGTGGTCCACCGTTGCTACCTCAATTCCGGCCTTGCTCAATTTCTCTATCAGGCGCGCAAGCCGATCCTGTGATGGATCATCCTCTCCTCCGCTGCCCGGCGGAGATATCCCTGCGGGGTGCAGCAGATCGCAGCGATTTGCGTCTAGTGATGCGCGTGCGATGTGGCGACGATCGGTCTGTGTCAATGTGCCTTCGCCGGTCGCCTGTTTTACCAACGCCAGGAGCAAACCGAGCTCGCTCTGACACATCTCGAGAACGGCAGCCCTTACAGCGTCCGGCTTCGTCATGCGCGCACCGAGGCCGCAACATAAGCGCGTCCCATCGGGATTCGTTGAGAGAGCAGCGATGCAGGGGATGTTGAGGTCGGTCGTGATATCGAGAAGCCAAGTCCGGCGGATGTCGAATCCATCCCGCAGGGCAGACAGCAAGCGGCCTGCTTCCGCGCCTTCCACCGAGTCGACGGCCACATGGCGCCCCCGCGCTCCGCCCGACCACCAGAGGCCGGCAGCGTCGCGCTCCACGAGTTCAAGAAGCGCGCGCTCTGTGGCCTCAACAGGGGTCGGACCGGCGGCAACGCCCGTACTCAATGCCGCTCCAGGTATGCGGAGCGGGCTGTAGCCGGAGCGCCGCAAGCACCAGTCGGCTGGTAAGAAGGTGTTGCCGAACGGCAAAATTTGCGCGCGCATCCACGGTGTATCTGGAAGGGCGGAAGAGGATTTACCGGGTAACAGGCGCGTGTCGATGAAGTCGCGAGCTGCCGGCATGATATCGGGCAGGTGATCGAGAAGGAAGGCGTCCCCAGGCCGCTCGATGCACGATACGCGCTCGATGCCCTCAGCAACGCATGACGCGAATGCATCTTCCAATTGGAGGCTGGCGCCGATCAAGCTGAATTGCTGTGTGTTGTTGTTTGCGGATCCGGTTATTTCTCCACCGACGCATCGCAAGCCGGGAGCCCAAGGCGAGCGCAGGAGAAACAGGCGATCAAGGAGTGACGCGGCATGAACGATATCGTCGCCATGACGCTTGCGGACTGCCGCCAATAGAGCGGCTCCGTCTGTGGAATGAATATCGAGATCCAGAAATTCGATATCAGACACGATGCGCTCGCCACACGATTCAACCCGTGATCAAGGTTGGGCTCCTGCCCGACAAACAATCGAAGTATTGCTTTTAGACTGTTGTGAGAGCCACAGGGCCCGGCGGTACCGGGCCCTGCAGGCTCACTTACCAGACACTATCACATCACTCGAACCCGCATGGCAGGTCAGGGCGCGGTCCGCTCCAGATCTTCAAAGCCGAGACCGCGTGCAGAAAGCTCCAACACAGGACCCGAGCGCGGCGCCGTCTGCTCGAGCTGGCCGAAAGGTGCGTCCGAGCGCGGTGCCGTTTCGGACAGCTGATCCCAAGCGGACTTCGCTTGGGCGGATCCGCCAATTGCAAATGTCACGGCGGCGACTGAGATCAGTGCAGCAAGTGTCTTCATGGGATGCCTCCCTTCCTGGGCTAGCGGCGTGGGTGGCAACATGCCCTCCATCACCCTGGAGCATCGAAGGGCTCCTGAACCCGTTAGAACACGGAGGCCGTCATCCGTTCGTGAGCCGACAAACAAGGACGATTTCACGGCCCGATGGAGTTGTGGGGGCTGAAATATGTGCTTTTCATCAATAAGATAAAATGTGCCATACGTGTTAGTGGCCAGAGACGTTTACGTCCAATTGACGCCGAACAACGCGCCCCGCGCCACCATTTTACGGATTGGGTGAGGAGGCGCCGACGCGCCCCAGTGGATCGCGCAACGATCCGGCAAAAGAAGACCGGGCGGCCCGTTCGGTTTGAGCTGACCGATCAGACACGACAAGCGATTGACGAGTATCTTCGCTTGACCGGACGCAAGCCGGGCCAGATCCTCTTGCCGGTCGTGGCGACAGGGGCGGGCTGACGACGCGGCAGTACGCCCGGCTCGTGCGAGAATGGGTGGCGAGTGTCGGTCTCGACCCCGCGAAGTTCGGCACGCACTCTCTGCGTCGAACAAAAGCTATCCTGATCTATCGGCGAACCAGGAACCTTCGCGCTGTTCAACTTCTGCTTGGGCTCTCGAAAATTAAGAGCACGATCCGTTACCTCGGGATCGAGGTCGATCATGCCATCGAAATCGCGGAGAAGATCGATATCTAATTCTCTGAGGCGACACTCCTGAAACCGGACACGGTCGGCGCCGTCATTGGCGGCGCCGATTGTCCATTCCTTGATGTCTGCAATTGGGATGCATCGCACGCTCAACTGCGTCGCTGCGCATTGAAAGCGGATAGGCTGCCCGCTCCTCCGCGCACCCATGACCGTACAAGCGTTAAGGCCGCCATTCCCTAGACAGCCGACAGGGAGTTCAGACCGAGATGTGCCAGAACCAGAAGTCATGCGACGGTGCGGATTGTCCGCCAGCCGACATCCAGTCACCTGATGCGAGTTGCGCTCCAGAGGTGCTCGCGTCCACTGGCGTTCCACAAATTCCCGCCTGAGTCCCAGGTCGCCTCGGTAGCCCTTCGACAAGATCTGTGTGCTCTTCAAGCGAGAAGGTAAATTGATCGCTCTGCACATAGCCGAGGTCGTGCATCTGAGTTCGGGGTGATGAAGCAAAACGCCGCAAGGCGCTCAACCAGTGCCGCGCGCGGTATCATTGGCGAGGAAGCCGCTGCGCTTCTACCCGATCAGCACTACTATGCGCATCCGGTCGGTCCGGAGATCGCGTGACGCTCCTGGCCGGAGGAATGGGCCCACGCGCTGGCACACGAGCTGCCGGCCTGTCAAAGCAAGAGGAAGACCATCATGTCGGCAACGGCGCTCCATGACCTGACGCTGGCCGAGACCGCAGGCCTGATCCGGCAGCGCAAGCTGTCGCCGGTCGAATACACGCGCGCGCTGCTGGCCCGCACCGAGGCGTTCGAGCCGCAGCTCAATGCCTTCGTCACCCGCACGCCCGAGATCGCCGTCGAGGCGGCGCAGGCCGCCGAGGCGGAGATCGCGCGCGGCAACATTCGCGGGCCGCTGCACGGCATCCCCTATGCCGTGAAGGACATCTACGACACCGCCGGCATTCTGACCTCGGGGCATTCCCGGACCTGCATCGACCGCGTGCCGGCACGGGACTCCACAGCCGTCGCCAAGCTGCGCGCTGCCGGCGCGGTGCTGACGGGCAAGCTCGCCACACACGAGTTCGCTCATGGTGGCCCGTCCTTCGATCTGCCCTGGCCGCCGGCGCGTAATCCCTGGAATACGGCACACTTCACCGGTGGCTCATCGTCAGGTTCGGGCGCGGCGCTGGCGGCCGGCCTGGTTCCGGTCAGCCTCGGGTCCGATACGGGCGGCTCCATCCGCGGACCGGCGGGCCTGTGCGGCATCGCCGGCCTGAAGCCGACCTACGGGCTCGTCAGCCGCACAGGCGTGCTGCCCAACTCCTACTCCTACGATCATTGCGGCCCCATGGCGCGCACCAGCGAGGATTGCGCACTCATCCTCAATGCCATCGCCGGCCACGATCCGGCTGATCCTGCATCCTCGCCGCGGCCGATCCGGGACTATGCCGCCGGCATCGACGTTGGCATCAAGGGCCTGCGCATCGGCGTCATCCGGCACTTCTGGGAGACGGACTCGAAGGTACATCGGGAGCTGCCGGCGGCGCTCGAGGCGGCAATCGAGGTGCTTCGCAAGCTGGGCGCCATCATCGAGACGGTGACGCTGCGGCCGCTCCACGTCTACTCCGACGTCAAGATCGTCATGGCCGAGACGGAGCTGTTCTCATTGCATCTGCCAGAGCTGATCGCGCGGCCGGAGGCGTTCGGACAGGACTTCCGGGCGCGCAGCCTGGCGGCGTGCCTGTTCACGTCCGAGGACTATGTGCGTGCCAGCCGCGAGCGGCGCAGCATCCTGGCCGAGATGCGGCCGCTCTATCAGCGCTATGATCTGTTTCTCACCGCGAACTCGTCAGCCGCCCCGCGCCTCGACAAGCATGACCCGCTGTCGTTCTGGCAAGGACCGAACCTGACCTCGCCGTTCAACTGCACGGGCGGGCCGGCTCTGGCGCTGCCGTGCGGCTTCACGTCGGACGGACTGCCGCTGTCGCTGCAACTCGCGGGCAGGCCCTTCGACGATGCGACCGTGCTGCGCGCCGGTCACGCCTACGAGCAGGCCACCGGATTCAACAAGCGCCGGCCCGCGCTGACACCCGGAGCGGCACCCGGTGCCATCGATCCGCAGCCCTGGCGCCCCAATACGGCGGATGTGCCGGCAGCCGTCCGGACGCTGGCCGAAGGGGCCGCCTACCGTGCCGGTCTGCGACTGCCGGAGCCGATCATGGAAGAACTCGTAGCTGTCGCGCCCGGAGCGCTGGCCATGGCTCGGCGCCTCAAGCGCGATCACGCCCGCGAGGACGAAGTCAGCTCGATCTTCGATCCGATCCGGGATGTGGATTGAGGAACGGGGCTCACACCGCGCCAGTGCAGGAGATGCAGGGAGAGCTGCTCTCCTTCGTCCCTTCCCGCCATCGGCACCATAACTGCCCTGAACTTAGCGCTGCCCTCAGCGCTTTACCGGCCGGCTTGTTCCTTACTCCTCCGACGTCAACTTGACGCAGTGCGGAACCGAAAGGCGGAACCTCCCGTTATGCGTGCGCGCCAGGGAAGGAGGTGCCACGACTGCCAAAGGTATACGATGGACGATCTTAGTGCCTTCGCAACCCGCCCGGTTGCGTTCTTTGCGCGCTACGTGCGGCGAAGGCGGTTGGCTCATGCCATCATACTTTCAACGGTCGCACTGGCGGTCCTTTGCTCGACCGTGACCCAGTACGGGGTCAAGATCCTGGTCGACACCCTGTCGCAGTCTGAGCGTGCCGAGGCTGAAGTCTGGTGGGCATTCGGCATTCTTGCGATCCTCATCGCCTCGGACAATCTTCTCTGGAGAGTGGCCAGTTGGAACGGAAACACAACATTTGTTGCTGTAACCGGTGATGTGCGCCGTGATCTCTTCCGGCACCTGACAGGGCATGCTCAGAGCTATTTCAGCAATCGCGCCACGGGCACACTGACCAGTCGCATCACGGCGACGTCCAACGCCTTTTTCACCATAGAGAACATGCTGGTGTGGAACGTGCTGCCACCCTGCATGGCAACCATTTGTGCCATCGCCTTTGTCGCCACCGTAAGTTGGGGGATGGCGGCCAGTCTTGTGGTCATTGCAGGGCTTGTGGTGGCTGTCATGTTTCACTTGGCGGCCGCGGGCGCACCCCTCCACCACGAATTCGCTCATCGGGCGGCGGCGGTCGATGGTGAGATGACAGATGTTGTCGGCAACATATCCATCGTCAAATCGTTCGGCGGCCTGTCGCGGGAGCGGCAACGGTTCGATGCCGCCATGAACCAGGAGATGACGGCACGGCAGCGCAGCCTGCGTTACCTCGAGCGGCTGCGCATCATGCATGCCCTCGTCACGATCGCGTTGACGATCGGGCTTTTGGCCTGGGCCGTGCTGCTGTGGAAGCGTGGCGCTGCAACTACGGGGGATGTCGTTCTGGTGTGCACGTTGGGCCTTGCCGTGCTGCATGCCACGCGCGACCTCGCTGTTGCGCTCGTGGACGTGACGCAGCACGCAGCGCGCTTCGCTGAGGCGCTCGAGACGTTGCTTGTTCCGCACGAGATGCGCGATCATCCGGAAGCCCCGGCCCTCAAGCGAGGGGCCGCAAGTGTTACCCTCGACAAGGTGACGTTCGCCTATCCGGATTGCCCGACGATCTTTCACAACCTCAGCTTCCACATCGGAACGGGTCAGCGCGTCGGCTTGGTCGGAACGTCCGGCGGCGGCAAGTCTACTCTGTTCTCTCTCATGCAGCGCTTCTATGACGTTCAGTCCGGTCGCATCATGATCGACGGTCAGGATATCACCCAGGTGACGCAGCAAAGCCTGCGCGACGCCATCGCCGTCGTGCCGCAGGATATCTCTCTGTTTCACCGATCGTTGTTGGAGAATATCCGGTACGCTCGACCTGAGGCGGGCGACGAAGAGGTCTGGGAAGCGGCGATTTCTGCTCACTGCGCCACCTTCATCTCCGAGCTGCCGGAAGGCCTGAACACGCTTGTCGGAGACCGTGGTTTCCGCTTGTCGGGCGGGCAGCGCCAGCGCATTGCCATTGCCCGCGCATTCTTGAAGGGCGCACCGCTGCTGCTCCTCGATGAAGCGACCTCGGCGCTGGACGGAGAGTCGGAGGAGCTCATTCGCGATGCCATCACTCGCCTTATGCGCGGCCGCACCGTGATCGCTATTGCCCACCGCCTTTCGACCGTCCGCAATTTCGACCGCATCCTCGTGATGGAGGGCGGACGCCTCGTCCAGGATGGGCCGCCACACGCGCTCCTGCGAGCCGAAGGGCCCTACCGTGCGCTCATTGAAGCCGAAATGAACCGGCTCGCCCCCGCAGATGTGAAGGCGGCGTGAGTGCTGATCCGGGCTCAGGCCTCAACATTTCGGCGCAGGGTTTCCGGCATGGCGACGAAAATGACGGCAACGGCGGAAACCGCAATGGCGGTAAGGCAGAGGAACGCGACTGGAGCACCGAACCGGTGCGCGGCATAGCCTGCCAACGTCGTACTGGCTGCAGCCCCCACGCCGGTAACGCTGGCGATGATTCCTTGAGCCAGATTGAACCGGCCGGTTCCCTGCGCGATATCGGCGAGACAGAGCGGGAGCAGAACGCCAAGGACCGCCGCACATATGCCATCCAGCAATTGCACAACCACAATCGTCGCGGGGTCACTGCTCACCGCAAGCAGCGCAGCGCGCGCCGGCAGCGCCGCAAAACCGAGGAGGAGGATCGGGCGGCGCCCGACTGCTGCCCACTGGCCGATGCGAGGGGCGATGAGCGCGACGACGAATTGGGGCGCAATGATACAAACAGCAATCAATACGGACGCCCACTGTCCCGAGCGGATTGTCATTTCTGCGCCAACCAGAGGCAGCATTGCTGCGTTGGCCGCGTGAAACAGGAATACAGCGAGCGCGAGCACAACAAGGGCCCGGCTCTGAAGCAACGCGGCGATGCCCGCTGTCAAGGGAACGCCGGGATCGGTCGCATTTCCCGCGTCGGCACGTATTGGATCGATCTCGGAATCGCGGATCTGGAGCAGCGCTGCGGCGGCTGGGATGGCCAGCAGGGCGGTCACGTAAAACACCGCCTGAGGTGAAATCAGATAGCCGCATGCGCCCATGACGCCGGCGGCCAGCGCGTTGCCAATCGCAGCAAAGCGTGCGTTGCGCCCAAGTCGCGGACCGGCGGCGGCATAGCCGACGAGACCCAGGGTGATGGCGGCAATCGCGGGGCCAAGAACCGAACTCGCGCCAACGTGAAGGAGCTTGGCCAGGACGATGGTCAAAAACACGGGCGACAGGGCAATCAGCAGGGCACTGGCGCCGATGGCAATGACGGCGAGCAGCGCCGCGTTGCGCTTCGAGCGCACGACGTCCACGATCCATCCACCCGGCAATTGGCAGGCAAGCCCGGCGAGGCTACCGATGCTGAGGACCAGTCCGATATCGGCCTGGTTCCACTTCTGCGTCGTGAGATAGATCGCCAGAAACGGCCCAAATCCCGTCTGGATGTCGGCCACGAAGAATGTGAACCAATCGAGACCGCGCTCGGATGATCGGGATGGGGGCTGCACGCGTGCTACGCCTCACCGGATCGGCCACTGCAGCACACATCACTGCTCGGGAGCTCCCACCAGGATCGGGGCTTCCTTCGATTTGTATTCCGGCGTCCGGCGCAGATCGTCGCGCGACACGTCCACGACAATTTTGGGGCCTCCGAAGCGGAACGCTGTCCAGTTCACGGCAATTTTGCGTGTCCCGATGCCGAGGAAGCCACCGAACTCCACAACCGCCGCTTTCAATTGCCCGCTGTCATCAACGAGCAGGTCTATGATGCGGCCGCTATCGCCATTTTCCCCGGCAATAGTCACTTCCCGTCCGAGAAGGCCGTCCAAACGGGGTTGCTCCAGAAGGGTGGCGCCCTGTTGTGCAACACTGACCGATGGGCTGGCCGCCAGCGTCATGACGAAAATCACAGTCAGAGCACGCGCAAGATAGGCCATTTCACCCCCTCGTGAATGATAGAGCTGCACGAAACTCACGCCATGAACGAAACAATCGGGCTGCTTGTTCCAAGTGACTAAGGATCAAGCAGTCGTGACGTCGTGCGATGCGGAACTAGGCCGCACGACGGGCGTTCAAAAATTCAGTGACTGCGATCGTCTATTAGCCAAGCGCCGACATCCGCCATCCGAGGTCCTCGATGACATCGAGGCCCAGGGTGGTATGCGGCGCAAACGGGATGTCGTGAACCCCATGAAAATAGCTCAGGTTGCGCCATTGATGGAAAGTGTCCCCCCTCGCTATTACGGGGGGACGGAGAGAATAGCCTCCTATCTGACTGAAGAACTGGTTAAGAAGGGGCACGACGTCACCCTGTTCGCGAGCGGAGACTCGATCACGGCAGCCAAGCTGGTTCCTTGCTGCACACGGGCGCTACGTCTCAATCCGTCAGTGCGTGATCCGATTCCCTACTACATGCTGATGTTGGATACCGTGCGGCGGCGAGCGCATGAGTTTGACGTTATCCACTTCCACATGGACCAGTTCCACTTTCCGATTTTCCGCGACATCGCCGCGCGAACCATTACAACTTTACATGGCCGGCAGGACCTAACGGACATGCATCCGCTCTATGCGGGTTTTCCGGAAATGCGTCTGGTGTCGATCTCGAACGCGCAACGCAAACCGATCCCGGACGCGTCCTACATCGCCACCATCTACCACGGCATTCCGCACAATCTACTTACGCCGACGTTGCGCCCGCGAGGCGGTTATCTGGCCTTCATCGGGCGCATCTCGCCCGAGAAGCGAGTCGATCGTGCCATCAGGATCGCCCGATCCGTCGGAATTCCCATCAAGATCGCCGCCAAGGTGGATCGCGTGGATCAGGAGTACTTCAAAGCCGAAATCGAACCGATGCTGTCGGAGCCTGGCGTCGACTACATCGGCGAAATCGACGAGCGTGGAAAAGCCGGGTTCCTGGCCGAGGCGCGAGGATTGCTGTTTCCCATCGACTGGCCCGAACCGTTCGGCCTCGTCATGATCGAGGCCATGGCCTGCGGCACGCCCGTGCTCGCCTTCCGGAACGGATCCGTTGCCGAGGTCATCGACGAAGGCGTGACAGGCTTCATCGTCGACAGTGAGGAAGAAGCCGTCCGCAAAATCGGTGCACTCCTGACATTGGACCGGGGGCGCGTGCGCCGGCGTTTCGAGGAACGCTTCACGGCATCACGCATGGCGAACGATTACATCAAGATCTACAAAAGCCAGATCCCGGCAACGAGCGAACGGCGCGGCTTGCGCCTCGTCGCAGAGGCACCTGAAACGGCAGCCGCACGATAATCGCCTGCTCGCCGGCGCGCGAGCGAGGCACTCGAGCACATCCGCGGGGATGCACATGCCGAAACCTGGTCTTTCGCACAAGGCGAGCAAAATAGCGGCCATCGCCGCCGAAGCTCCGTTCTACATCCCCGCAGTGGACGCGCCGGCGCGGCCACGCCGCAACCTCAAGCACAATGATACATTTGCGGTGTTCGACAGCCACGGCGACATTGGCGCCAGCGCTGGCGGCGAGGACGGTCTATTCGACTGCGACACCAGGTATCTCTCTCACCTCGAATTGCTGATCAATGGCTTCAAGCCGCTTCTGCTGCACTCGGCCATCGATGATGACAACCTCAACTATTACGTCGATCTGACGAACCCGGACATCTTCACGGACGGCGACCTCGCGCTGCCTAAGGACACGGTTCATATCTCCCGCACGATGTACCTGTGCGATGGCTCGTTGCGCGAGCGCATCGGCCTTATGAATCACGGCGCCTCACCAGTGGAATTCACGCTGTCCGTGGCGTTTGGGAGCGATTTCGCCGACATTTTCGAGGTGCGCGGCATCCGGCGCAAGCAACGAGGCCGCGCCACGTGTGATGTTCTCGGCACCTGTGGCGTGCGGCTGCTCTATCGTGGGCTCGATGCCGCCCTGCGGGAAACGGCGATGCACTTCGAGCCAGATCCGACTTTCATCGGCGAGAGCATTGCCAGCTACACTGTTCGGCTGATGCCGCAGGAGCGCCGTGCGCTATTTGTGACCGCCGCCAGTCGCGGCCGCCTGCCGCAATCGACCGAGTCGTTTTTCCGGGGCCTCATAGGGCTCAAGCGAGAGCACAACGCCGCAACGCGTGGAATAGCCACCGTCGAAACGGCGAACTCCGTCGTCAATGAGATCCTCTGCCGTTCCATGGGCGACCTCTACATGCTGATGACGAAGACGCCCGACGGCCTCTATCCCTATGCGGGCATTCCCTGGTATTCGACGACGTTCGGCCGTGACGGCATCATCACCGCGATGCAAATGCTGTGGGTGGATCCGTCCATCGCAGCCGGCGTGCTGAAGCGCCTCGCCCGCCTTCAGGCCAATGTGCCCGACCGCACCACGGATGCTGCTCCAGGCAAGATCCTGCATGAAATGCGCGGGGGCGAGATGGCCGCCCTGCACGAGGTCCCGTTTCAGCAGTATTACGGCACTGTGGATGCGACCCCGCTCTTCATCATCCTGGCCGGCAAATACGCAAACCGCACCGGCGATTGGGCTCTTATTGCGGATCTTTGGCCGGCGATCGAGAAGGCCCTGGCGTGGCTGGACACGTTTGGAGATCTCGATGGCGATGGCTTCATCGAATATGCCCGAGGTGCGGAAACGGGTCTGTCGAACCAGGGTTGGAAGGACTCGCACGACTCGATCTTTCATGCCGATGGCCGGCTGGCCGAGGGCCCCATCGCGCTCGTCGAAGTCCAAGCTTACACCTACGCGGCAAAACTTGCGGCGTCGGACTGTGCGCGTGCCATGGGCCGCGACGGTCTTGCATCAGAGCTGAAGGCCCAGGCCGAGCGCTTGCGCGGCCGCTTCGAGGCAGCCTTCTGGTGCGAGCAGATCGGCACCTACGGCATTGCCCTCGATGGCAACAAGGATCTCTGCTGCGTGAGGACGAGCAACCCCGGGCATGCGCTATTCACCGGTATCGCTGCAGCGGATCGTGGCGCGCTCGTTGCCCGGCATCTGCTGAGCCGGGACTTCTCGTCCGGATGGGGCATTCGAACGGTTGCCAAGGGTGAGGCACGATACAATCCGATGTCATACCACAACGGATCGGTCTGGCCGCATGACAACGCAATCGTCGCCGAAGGCCTCGCCCAATATGGCGGCAAGCATGGCGTCGTCGACATCTTCGAAGGTATCATCCGAGCCACGTCCTATCTGGATCAGCGCCGCATCCCCGAGCTGTTCTGCGGCTTCCGGCGGCATCGGGGGCGCGGGCCGACGCTTTACCCCGCGGCATGCTCACCCCAGGCGTGGGCGGCAGCCACGCCGTTCTCATTGGTTCACACGTTGCTGGGACTCGAGTTCAGACCAGAGGAAGGTGAGATCCGGCTCAATGCTCCGGTGATCCCACCCATGGCAGGCTCCATCACGCTGCGCAATGTTACGCTGGGTTCGGCAACTGCAGACTTCGTCGTTCGCCCCGGGTCGAGCGGTGGCGTCGCGCTCGACGTCCTGAGCGTCCAGGGAGACTTGCGCATCAGTCTTGTCGTTGACTGATCATCGGCTCCGGCGCCAAAGTTGCTGCCGTATATTCAGCGCCTATTGAATGCGTTTCAACGCATAACCCGCGTATGGCTGCGTCGTGCCGGGCTTCCGCGGAAACGTTGTTATGGCACGCATGGAGGCAGGCGATGTCTAAGGCTACAAATCCTCGCGCTGAGAGACCTGCAAAGAAAAAGCCGGGCGGCCAGCAGCATCCGTATCCACCCCGTAAAACCAGCACCGACAATCTCTGTCCATAGCAACTGCAGCACTCGTCGCGTTTGCCGGCGCGGCCTTGGCACAGAGCGCAGGCAAGCGACCGGCAACCAAGCAGTCTACTGCACCCGAGGCGGCGGCTGCCGCCGCGCAGACGTTCCGCTGCTTCAGGAGCAACACCGCGTCATCGGCGAGCATTGCGCCGAGCTGATTCCGCTCCTGCTGGCCCTGGAGGCCATCATCGCCCAGAGCCCAACCGGTGACCTGACGTTCCTCGCCACAGAAAGCGGCCGGCCACTCAGGAGCGGAGATTCATTTGGCAACTGGTTCCGGGATGCGTGCCGAGAAGCCGGATTGCCGGACCGCTCGCCACATGGTCTGCGCAAAGCTGGAGCGACGTTTGCCGCTGAGAACGGAGCAACGGCACATCAGCTCATGGCCATTTATGGCTGGGTGACGCTGGCGCAGGCTGAGCGCTACACGCGCGTCGCTGAGTGGAGCGCCTAGCAGGGCAGGGAATGGGGCTGATCGTCAGACCGGAAAGCGAAGACAGCAATCGGTGTCCAGTCTGCAATAAGACATTGAAGTATAATAATAAATACCGTTGGGTGGTGGGCCCGGCAGGACTCGAACCTGCAACCAGACGGTTATGAGCCGCCGGCTCTAACCATTGAGCTACGGGCCCGGCCTGTTTTTGCCGAACGGCGCCTCTATATCAGACTCCTCCTGGGCCACGAAGGGCTACACCGCATGGTTCCGCCCGGAATTTTCGATGGCTCGAGGACAGTCCCCAACCCCGGTGATACATGCACAGACGACGCATCTCCCTCCTCCTTCTCACCCTCGCAATGCTGGCAGGATCAGGCATGACAGCTTCCGCCCAGGACAAACGCTACGAGCGCACGGTGACGGTGGCCGCAACCGGCACCGTCAGCGCCGAGCCCGACATCGCGCACATCTCCACCGGCGTTCTCAGTGAAGCCGCAACGGCGCGCGATGCTCTGCAGACCAACTCGGCTGCCATGAAGAAGGTGATCGACGGCCTGAAGAGCGCCGGCATCGATCCCAAGGACATCCAGACCTCCAACCTCAGCATCGATCCGCGCTACGATCAGCCCAAGGACGGCCGCGCGCCCCGGATCACCGGCTACCGGGTTTCCAACCAGGTGCGCATCACCGCGCGCGACATCTCGCGCCTCGGCGAGCTCATGGACAAGGTTGTGGAATTGGGGGCCAACCAGGCCGGCGGCATCAGCTTCGATGTCTCCAACGCAGACAGCCTGAAGGACGAAGCGCGCCGGCAGGCGGTGGCCAATGCTCTGCGCCGCGCGAAACTGTTTGCCGAAGCATCGGGCGCTGCCGTCGGTGAGGTGCTGACGATCGAGGAGGGTGCCTCGGCGCCACAGCCCCGACCCTACATGGGCCGTGCTGCGATGTCGGCCGAGGCCGCGCCGATCGAGCGCGGGAGCCTGAACCTGGACGTGCGCGTCCAGGTTACATGGGCGCTCAAATAGAGGCTAAAGGACGCGCAGCGCCCTGGATCATGTCAGTGCGACTGGACCAGGGCGCGGTAGCCGCCGCCCTTCTGCTTGGCGAACAGCTCGGCCACCTGCGGGTGGCGCAAGGGGGTTCCGGAGGTGTCCGCGACGAGGTTCTGCTCCGACACGTAGGCGACGTACTCGGTGTCGGCGTTCTCAGCCAGGAGATGATAATAGGGCTGGTTCTTCTTCGGCCGGATGTCGGCCGGAATCGACTGCCACCACTCCTCCGACGAGTTGAAAACCGGGTCGACGTCGAAAATGATCCCGCGGAACGGGTAGTATCGATGGCGCACAACCTGTCCCAGCCGGAACTTGGCCTTGCGGATGCCGGCACGGCGTGAACGCGGTCGTTGCTTTGGTTGCTTCATGACGTCAAACACTACAGGAGATTGTGCGTTCAATGGAGCGCAATTGCGGCGGCAACACAAGCGTGTTCCGGCTGGCCCGTCAGTCTATAGATCAAAAGCCGTAGAGCGCAGCGCGATCTGGATCTCTGGCTGCGACCAAACGCGCAAGGTCGACGATGACCTTGGCCTGTTTCCACGTCGCGTCATCCTGGAATTTACCGTCGACGATGGCGGCGCCTGTGCCGTCCGGCATGGCCGCGACAATCTTGCGCGCGAACGCCACTTCGCCGGGATCGGGACTGAAGACCTCTTTGGCGATGCCGATCTGCGTCGGATGCAGTGACCAGGCGCCCAGACAGCCTTGAAGGAAGGCATTGCGGAATTGCGCCTCGCATGCCGCCAAGTCCGAGAAGTCGCCGAAAGGACCATAGAAGGGCTTGAGGCCGTAGGTCATGCACGCATCAACCATTTTCTGCACGGTGTAGTGCCACAGGTCCTGCTGGTAGAACGGCCGCGGCGCGTTTGTGCCGTCGCTGTCCGCCAGTACGCCATAGCCCGGATGTCCGCCGCCGACGCGGGTGGTCTTCATGCCGCGCGATGCTGCGAGGTCGGCAGGCCCCAGGCTCATGCCGTGCATGCGCGGCGAGGCGCCGGCAATCGCTTCGACGTTCTTGACCCCCTCGGCGGTCTCCAGAATGGCGTGGATGAGGATCGGCTTGCCGATGCCGTGCTTTGCCTCGAGTTGCGCCAAGAGCTGGTCGAGGTAGTGGATGTCCCAGGGCCCTTCCACCTTCGGCAGCATCATGACATCGAGCTTGTGGCCGGCAGCGGGCACGATCTCGAGGATGTCGTCGAGCCCCCAGGGCGAGTTGAGGCAGTTGATGCGTGTCCACAGCCCCGTGCCGCCAAAGTCGTTGGCTTGGGCCATGGCGATGAAGCCCTTGCGGGCCGCCTCCTTCTGATCGGCCGGGATGGCGTCCTCGAGGTTGCCGAGCACCACGTCAACTTGCGCAATGAGCTCGGGGACACGCGCGCGGATCTTCTCCATGTGCGGCGGCACGAAATGGATCATGCGCTCGAGCTTGACCGGAAGCTGCCGGTAGGGCGCAGGCGCACCGTTGGCCAAAGGCGCATAGAACCGGGCAGGCGTTCGGGTGCACGTCATATCGAGCCTCACTGGTCGCTGGGCGTTTAAGGAGGAGTATCGTCCACGAGATCGCCCCAGCCGAGATCCTTTGCTGCCTTGTAGTCGAGCTTGCGGCGCCGGGGAATATGGCGCTGTGTGATCCCATCCGTGCCGCACAGACGCAAGGACACGTCCGCCTTGCTCGCATGCGGTGCGGAAATCACGCGCGACGCGTCCGGGTACGCAAATCTCTCCCGCGTCACAGCGATGTAGCTGAACCTTTCGTCCTCATAGGGCGCGTCCGCGCCCTTTGCCAGCTTGTGGTCGCGCGAGCGCGCCAGACGGACTGAGAAATGGCACCAGTCCGGCGTGATGATGGGGCAGGGGTGAGCGTGTGTGCATGGAGCGAGGGGTGTTGCGCCGAGCGCCAGGAGTACGTCGCGGGCTTGGCGGCAGCGCGCGAAGCCTGCGGGCGTTCCCGGCTCGACGAACAGCAGGCCATGGCCACAGGCGTCATAAGCCTTGCGGACGATCTGTCGGGTCTCCGATTCCGATAATTCGACGAGGACGTAGGCGGCGGTCACCAGATCCGCCGCGGGCCAAGGCGTGCCCTCATCGCGCAGATCCGCGGGTAGCAGTGCAGCCTGTTCGAGCGATGCGAGCGCACTCCTTGTGCAGATTGCTTTTGCCAGCTCCCGAAAGTGCGCGTTGCCTTCCAGCATGGTGACATGGCCGATCCCGGGCCAATGCTCGAGCGCGGCATAGGCGGCAGTACCCGGTCCGCTCCCCAAATCGAGAAGGCTGCGCGGGTGGAACGCCTCCGAGCGCTCGACGATGCGCGCGAGAGCTTCGCTCACGGCGGCATATGTGGCGGGCATCCGCGCGACCGAATAGGCGAGAGCATCGGCGGCGGATGTGATCACGCGGGCTGAACGATCGGCGGCGCGATATCCCAGGCTCAGCCGCTCCGCACGCTGCGCAAGATCGGTGCGCGAGACGCCGTGCAGCATCGCCTCGAGGGTTGAGCCCACATGCGCGGGTAACGTCATGATGCCCGTGTCTTTGCACGCGCCGCCATCAAGCCCAGCGTCTGTTGGACCACATCCATTGCTCAGGGGCTTCGCGTATCCAAGCCTCGAACTGCTTCTGCATCTCCGCCGTCGTCCACTTGACGTCGTCGCCGGCGTTGGACGAGCGCGGCACTTTGAGCTCCTTGATCTCGATCCTGAAACGGCTGGCGGTGCCGACGCGCACGCAGCGCGCCATCCAGATTCGCGCCCCGACCCGGCGCGCAATCATCGCCGGGATGGTCACCGAGCGCGCGGGCGTGCCGAAAAACGGCACAGGCAGGCCCTGCCTGTCGTAGAGATCGCAGACAAGGCCGAGCCTGCCGCCTTGCCGCACGTAGTCCATGATGAGGCGCGCAGTGCGCTGGCCTTCGTGATGGTCACCATCGGCTTTGCCGCCCTTGCCGAACAGGCCGCCGGGATACAAATCGCGGCGCTGATGGCGAATGTAGCGGTCGACGTAAGGGTTTTTGACGGTCCGATAGACCGCGGCGGGATGCGCGCCAGCGACCGTGAGCGGCCAAATGGCCAACTCCCAGTTGCCCATGTGCAGGGATACGCCGATGGCCGGTCCGAGCTTGTCCTTATAGCGCTCGAAGACCCCGCGATTGACGATCTCGACCCTGCTGCGATCAGCAACGAGACGGTCGATCTGCATAGTCTCGGCCATGACGCGCCCGAGATTTTCCCACATGGCCAGCGCAATGGCTTCACGCTCTTTCGGGCTCTTGTCGGGAAATGCGATGGCGAGATTCTCGAGCGCCCGCCGATGCCGGCGCTGCCAGGGTGCAATGAGGCGCCAGAGCTTTCCGGACACCGAGGAGGCGACATCGAGTGGCATGGCGCGCACCACGCCGATCAGCAGGCGAAGGCCGGCATACTCCAGGCGGTGCTGCAGATCGGTCAGGCTCGCCATGGCTTTGGAGGCAATTCCCCTCGGTCAGTTGTCACGCGAGGAAGCACCCACGCACTCTGGTGGCGAATTGCAGTGCCGGGGCAGCTTCGTCAAGGGCGCAGGCGCCGCAGGTGGCGCGTTGTCAGACGCTTTTTTCAGGCGTGTCTAGGGCGGGGCGCATGAGGCGTGGCTGCGTCAGCGACGGATGCATGCCTTCGCGCATGACGAGCTGTCGCAGCCAGGGGATCCCGGCAATCAGGTGCAGGCCGGCGCCGCGTGCGAGGTGCCACGGCAGAAAGCCGGAAATCAGCGAGCGATTGAGCAGGTCCACGGCGATCGTGCGCGAGAGGACGTCAGCGGAACGAAGTGCCTGATAATCCGACAGCGTTGCATCGTCTCCAGGCCCCACGCCGCGCGCGTATGCATCCGCCGCCGCCTGCGCCAGACATGCAGCGTCGCGGAACCCGAGATTAAGGCCTTGCGCGCCGATCGGTGGGATGACGTGGGCTGCTTCGCCGACGAGCGCGACGCGGTGTTGGGCAAAACGCTCGGCAGTCATGCCCGACAACGGGAAAACGGCGCGCGGGCCGACGTCGTGGATGGTTCCGAGCAGACCTTGCAGCCGAACCTCCAACTCACGCGCAAAAGCTTCCGGCGAGAGTTCAGCGAGCCTCTTGGCCTCCGCCGGCACCTCGACCCAGACGAGGCTGGACTCGTTGCCGGGCAGCGGAACTGTCGTCAGCGGGCCAGGGATGCGGTGAAACTCGGTCGAGATGCCGTCGTGGGGGCGGCTGTGCCGGAACCGGGCCGCAATGGCACTCTGAGGATAAGACCAGGTTCGCACGCCGATCCCGGCCCGAGCGCGGGTGATGGAACCACGTCCGTCAGCCGCCACGACGAGGGCAGCAGACGCCGTTCCTCCATCCTTGAGGCGAACTGTGGTGTGATCGTCCGCATGCGTCAGATCGGCGACTTCCCCGGCTGCGACCGTGATGTTCGAAAGCGATTCAGCCTGCAGCCGTAATACGCTCACAAGGCTTTCATTTTCAACGTTGTAGCCGAAGGCTTCCAGGTCCATTTCCCCGGCGCGAAACAGGGTCTCGGGCGCTCGCAATAGTCCACCGGTGTCATCCACCAACCGCAATCCCGTGAGAGGGGCAGCACCCGATGCCAGCGCAGGCCAGACCTTGAGGGATCGCAGCAGGCTTACGCTGCCGGCGAATAAGGCGGTCGTCCGCAGATCACGGCGCCCGTTGGTCGGTGTGTGGCCGATGGCGAGCGTTCGGAATCCCTCCCGCGCCAATGCCAACGCCGTGACGAGGCCGGCCGGGCCAAGTCCCACCACAATGCAATCAACCCGCGTGTCGCCGGCAATCATGCAATCCTCGGTCATCGGGTCCGATGTCTTTGAGGCGGCTCGCCCGAACGTGACAGTCACGCCACACTGAGGCGCACACGCCTCAACCGGGAAGCTCACGCATCGCTGCACTCATGCTAAGACGCTGCCGGAAAAGTAAAAAACCGACAATTCCGTTGGCATCTCAATTCTGACCTTATCAGCTTTGAACATCGGGTAACGGAGCGCATTTTTGGCCTCGATTTAGCCCCGAGCAAACCCCGATTTCTCTTGGCTTTCGCGCAAAACGAAAGCGGCAGCATGCGGACGAATCGAAGTTCTGTGGCGATGTTGCCACTAGTCACCTTCAAAGCGGTTGATTCGGGGCGTTTCCACTTTACCCACCGTTTGGCCGCGGGTTAAGCCTAACGCACCGAACGAGGTCGATGGCCGTATCAGGCAATCGCAAATCGCAAAGGCTCGATCGGCCAAAGACGGTCTCCAGAGTCAATAGTGGCTTGGGGTAGCGTTAGTCAGGAGAAGTAAGAATGTATGGGGGACTGCTGAAAACGGCTAGCGCAGCGGCGATTCTTGCTGCGGCTGGTCTCTTCGGTGCCAGCTCCGCTAAGGCCGCTGATCTTGGTGGGGATTGCTGCGCCGACCTCGAGGAGAGGGTAGCAGAGTTGGAGGCGACGACGGTACGCAAGGGCAACCGCAAGGTGTCCGTGACGCTGTCGGGCTTCGTTGGCCACAATGTCATGTGGTGGGATGACGGTCACCAGAGCGATGTCTACTTCGGTGACGGCGGCAACTACTTCTCGCGCTTCCGCTTCGTCGGAACGGCGAAAATCAGCCCGACGGTGACGGCCGGCTTCCTGTATGAGTTCGGCATCGACAACAACCGCATCGGTAACGCGACCCAACAGAACGGCGGCGATGACCTCCCGATCAACCAGGGTGGTGCTTTCCCGGTCGTGACGCAGAACGGTCGCAACGACGTCCTTCGTGACTCCACCGTGTGGTTGCGCCACAGCCAGTTGGGCATGATCAAAGTTGGGCACGGCTCGACGTCGACCGATAACCTCGTCTTGATCGACCTCGCCGGGATGAACGGCGCGGGGACACCGGATCTTGGTTTGTACATGGGCGGCTTCAGGCTGCGGTCCACAGCCGGCGTCTTCCAGGGTGCCAACTTGACTTGGGGCCGGGCGCTGACTGGCACCGAGTCGTGGGATACCAGCCGTCGCAACCACGTCATGTATGAGGCGCCGACGATCGCCGGCTTCACTCTGCAGGCAGCCGTGGCCGAAGATAATTACTGGGACGTTGCGCTCCGCTACGCTGGTGAATTCGGTGGCTTCCGACTCGCCTTCGGCATCGGTTATCAGGAAGACTCTGAATTCAACAATCCTGCTAACGGCACCAGCATCGTGGCCGGCTCAAATAGCGTCGCTTGTACGAGCCTGTGCGACGTCAAAACCCAAGAGGTGAAGGGGTCGGCATCGCTCCTGCACGTTCCAACAGGTTTGTTCGTGACGGGATCGGGTGGACAGCGCCAGCTCGACGGTGCACTCACTGCAGGCGTTCCGGATCTCACCTATTGGCATGTCGCCGCTGGCGTCTCGCAGAACTTCTTCGGTTTCGGCAAGACGGTATTGTTCGGTGAGTACGGTGAGCACAAAGGCGGTCTGGCTCAGACGGACTTCCTGGTTGGCGCGACCGGCACGGACAGCAAAGTCACGAATTGGGGTCTCGGTGTGAACCAGTTCATTGATGCCGCTGCCATGGAAGTGTTCTTGACCTACAAGCACTTCGAAATCGATGCGCCGGGTGTTGCTCCGCTGAGCGACCTGAACGTCGTCATCGGCGGCGCTCGCGTGAACTTCTGATCTGACGCGATAGAGCTACTTGTTTGGAAAGGCCGTCCTCAGGGCGGCCTTTCTTCTTTTAGGCGTTCGACTCATGAATTCCGCCCAATGCTTCCGATTGGGCGTTGTGTGCAACCTGGCGGTGTAGAATCCCGCTCGCACAGAAGAACAGGACGCGAACGCCATTAAATATCGTTGCCCATTGGCCACGGCGTGGCTGCATCCGGCCATCTTGCACAAGCCGTTGTTTGCGCTTTGCCGGTTGCTCCATTATTCATCCTGGTAGTCGAGTCGTGCGGCAACGGCCTGTTTGGGTCAACTATCGCCGGTTCTCTTGGGTCACCCCGAGTGAACGGCAAAGCGCAGGAAGCAAGCCCGGCGCTCAAATGCACTAAGCCGCACTCCTGTATCCAGCGTCCCGTATCTGTAGCTTTTGCGTAGATCGCGTTCGGTCGCGACGGCGTGCGCTTCACGCGCGTGCGTGCGGTCTCGTCCGGACACGAAGCAGCGCCGGGCTGCGCGTGCTGCTTCTTGCATGATTATGGAACTGAAAACGGAGATGGAAATGATTGGGGGACTGCTGAAGACGACCAGTCTCGCAGCCATCGCCGCTGCGGCTTTTGCGTTCTCAGGCTCTGTTACGCCTGCGAAAGCGGCCGATCTCGGCGGTAACTGCTGCGCGGATCTGGAAGAGCGCATTGCTGAGCTCGAAGCTACGACGGTACGCAAGGGCAACCGCAAGGTGTCCGTGACGCTGTCGGGCTTCGTTGGCCACAATGTCATGTGGTGGGATGACGGCCATCAGAGCGATGTCTACTTCGGTGACGGCGGCAACTACTTTTCGCGCTTCCGTTTCCGCGGTGAGGCGAAGATCACACCGATGGTGACGGCCGGCTTCCTGTATGAGTTCGGCATCGACAACAACCGCATCGGAAACATGACCCAGCAGAACGGCGGTGATGACCTGCCGATCAACCAGGGTGGTGCTTTCCCGGTTATCTCGCAGAACGGCAGAAATGATGTCCTGCGCGACTCGACGGTTTGGATGCGACATGCCCAACTTGGTATGATCAAGGTCGGCCATGGCTCAACCGCCACGGACAACCTCGTCTTGATTGACCTTGGCGGCATGGCGGGCGCAGGCACGCCGGATACCGCTTTGTACATCGGTGGCTTCCGCATGCGGAACAACGCCGGGGTATTCCAGGGCGGTAACGCGAACTGGGGTCGGGCTCTGACCGGCAACGAGTCGTGGGACACCAGCCGCCGTAACCATGTTCTGTATGAGACGCCGACTTTGGCCGGCTTCAGCATTCAGACGGCGGTGGCAGAAGATAACTACTGGGATATCGCCCTCCGGTATGCCGGAGAATTCAATGGCTTCCGGTTGGCCTTCGGTATTGGCTATCAGGAAGACTCTGAATTCAATTCACCGGCTAACGGCACGAGCATCGTAACGGGTGCAAATAGCATTCTTTGCACGGCCACGTGCGATGCCAAGACGCAGGAGCTCAAGGGTTCGGCCTCTGTGTTGCACGTTCCGACGGGCTTGTTCTTGACGGGTGCTGCCGGTCAGCGTGAGCTGGATGGCATGGGTACGGCAGGGACGAGCGACCTCACCATGTGGTACTTGGCTGGTGGTGTCCGTCGTAACTTCACTGGCTTCGGCGACACGGTTCTGTTCGCTGAATATCAGGAGACGAAGAACGGCTTGGCACAGACCAACGCGTTGGTTGGTGCGACTGGCTTCACTGGCGACAAGGTCACCAATTGGGGCCTCGGCGTGAACCAGTACATCGACGCAGCAGCGATGGAAGTGTTCTTGACCTACAAGCACTTCGAGATTGACGCACGCGAAACGGCTACGGGTCTCAATGCGAACCTGTCCGACTTCGACGTCGTCATCGGTGGTGCTCGCGTCAACTTCTGATCGCGATCGTCAGACTTGAATACGGAAAGGCCGCCCATAAGGCGGCCTTTTTTGCAGCATGAACTCTTAACGCAAAAGCTGGCGCTAGCAGAGCTGTATGGCGATTTCACAACAGTTCGACCTACATTCTCGCCACTCGCACTGTTTCATGGGGAAAGCCTCTTGTTTTCAGACCGCTACGACGGCAATTGTGATGCGGGGGCGAGGTTTGAAGCGGCGGGGTCTGGAATGGTAATGTTCGGACGAGCCATCGTTGGAATTGCGGCGCTGGGGCTTATGGCCTCGGCTGCTTTGGCATTTCAGGAGACGAAGGGCGGGGCGGTAACGGAGCAGCAACCGGCACAGAGCGAACCGTCCGGTAAGGTTCTGGATCTTGGCACGCCGACACCGCAGCCCGGGAAATCGACAGGACCGGAAATCCGGATTCCTGGGTTGGGGACATTGGGTGTTCTGCCGAAGTTCGATTTCGGCTTGGAACTTCTGTACGGCGTTAATGAGGACAAGCGGCCGGAAGTCGAGAAGGGCTCCCAGGAGCCTGATGACGGCATGCAGATCCGCGGGACGCTGAAGCATCGCTTCTAGCTCTATGGCCTTATGCGAATGTCGTATGATGGGGGAGCGCTGCGGCGCTCCTTTGTGTTTCCGGAGCTGATCATGGGCCTGGCGGACGGCGAGCCCTCCCAGAAATCCCAAGAGAAGATCAGGCGTGCGCTGGCAGCGGCTGTCCACGTGTTCACCGGACTCGGCATCGTGTGTGGCCTCTTGGCGACACTGGCTGTGTTCGAGCAAGCCTGGGAGCAGGTCTTTCTCTGGCTCGGGATCGCTCTGGTGATCGACGGTGTCGATGGGACGCTGGCACGCCGTGCGGACGTTGGCAGCCGCATCCCGCGCGTCTCGGGTGAGCGACTCGATCAAGTGATTGACTATGTGACCTATGTGTTCATCCCGGTGCTGGCGCTGTTGCAATCCGGCATTCTCAGTGGGATTGGCGGGCTCGTGCTCGCGGCTCTCATCCTGCTGTCCTCTTTGTTTCACTTCTCCGATCTCGGCAACAAGGCTGATGATCACTGTTTCGTCGGGTTCCCGGCGATCTGGAACATCGTCGCATTCTATCTGTTTGCCTTTGCCACACCGGCGTGGCTCACGGCGCTTGCCATCCTGCTCTGTGTCGCGCTGACGTTCGTGCCGATGCGATGGGTGCATCCCGTGCGCGTGACAAGTTTGTGGCAGATCACGACTGTGGCCGTCGTAATCTGGGCCGTCGCCGCGTCCTACACGATCTGGACGGGCTTTCCCGCCACCGCGATCGCGCAAATTGCGCTTGCCGTCGTTGGCGTGTACGGCGTCGGCCTGTCGCTGATCTGGCCGTGGTCCAGCTACGAGACCAGGGACTAGCCTCGTCACAAGAACGGCGGCCTGTACAGGCCGCCGCAAAGGACACGCAAAACCTCTAGAATGTTCTGAGGTTTGTATTTCGCACTGAGTCGGCGGCTTTTATGCGGCCGTCCTGTGGCGGCGGGAACCGTGCTCGGCAATGGGCAAAAAACCCCAACGCCCTCTGCCTCAAGCGTTCTGCTGCAGGTGGTCGAGGATGAAGCGAACCCGATGTTCGACAGAAGCGAGGGGAAGCGCCACGAGCTCATAGCCATAGTTCGCGTAAGTATCGACCATGGCAGCGTACGTACGCTGAGCTTCCTCAAACGACTGTTTGCGCTCGGCGTCTTGAGCAAAGATCTCAGGCCAGGGCGGGGCAATGAAAACAGGCGGGCGATATCTGAATGCCTTGGCAGCCGCATCCGCGTAGGCGGGTACCGGCAAACCGACAAGGCGGAGATAACCCACGACATCGGGAACACCGCGATCGAAGAAAGCGGGACCAGGCTGCTGGCACGCCATCCGGTAGGAGCGCATCTCCCAGGACAACATCAACTCGGCAAACGCGGCAGCATCAGCCCAAGGCAGGGCGCGGCCGCCGATGGCAACCTGATCCTGGATGATCGCGCGCCCCGCTTCGACAGAGCAAGCGAAGCCGGCACGCGCGAGCGCTTCAACAAGCGTTGTTTTGCCGGAGCCGGGTCCGCCCGTGATGACGGAGAAGCGGCGGGCGTGCTCGAGGGTCAATCCTGCCTCCATGATCTGCAGACTGCGCCATATTCTGATCGGCAAGCTCGTCTAGTATTCGGGGTGTGCATATTTTCTCCGAGCGTGTGCGTCAGACACCAATGCTCGGTCATTGCAAGGTGGAGTTTGTTCATGCCGGCCTTTCTTGCTTGGGTGACGAGGACTGTATTCGTCGTCGTAGGTACGACGGTCGCCGTTGCACAAACTCCGCAAAACACCGCACCGAGCGTCATTACAGGCGGAAGCTCGAGCACTTCGATTGGCGGTCAACCCGCGGCCCGGAGCGGCGATACGACCGACGGTGGCAGCGCCGTTGTGCAGGGCTCATCCAACGTGTTCATCGACGGTCGGCCAGCCGCGACGGTGGGAGACAGGACCGGCTGCGGCGGTGTGACGGTCGGCGGCGCCGGCAATGTCTTTATCAACGGCAAGCCTGCGGCGCGGGCCGGTGACCTGACGACTGGATGCGCCAACAAATAACCAGTTCTTCGCGCCCATGCCAATGTCTCGGATGCCCCATCACCTGAGAGTTCTGGCCGCCGGTCTTGCTTTTCTGTTTCTCCTCCATTCGCAGGCTTGGGCTCAAAAAGCCTCGCCCGAGCTGTTGTCCCTCAAAGACAGTATGTATGCGTCCTATGCGGCGAGGGATTTTCAGCGCGCGCTCCAGGCCGGCCAGCAGGCTCTCCCGCTCATCGTTCGCGAGTACGGCGCGGAGCACGAGGACACGGGCATTCATGCCCACACGCTCGGGCTCATAAGTCTCGAGCTCGGCGATCTGCAGACCGCCGAGCGGTACTTCCGTGACCATGTCCGCATTGCCGAGAAGGTGTACGGACGCGACAGTCCCTTCCTCGCTCCCGCACTGGAGAGCCTGGCGCAGGTCCACGTCAGGGCGGGGCGGTTGGATCAGGCGGAGCCATTGCTTCGTCGCGCGCTCGACATCCGCCAAGCCACGCTCGGCAACGACCACGCCTTCGCCGCACCGGCGCATGCTCTCCTCGGCGAGGTGAGCCTCAAGCGCGGTAACGCCGGTGGGGCGCTGACTTCCTATCGCGAAGCGATCAGAGGCCTCGTCACCCAGGATCGCACGCACGTCATCGTGCAGTCCTCGATCGACGAGGACATCCGGCGGCATCGCGACACGTTCATCGGTTTGTGCCGCGCGGCCTGGCAAACCGGCTCGGACCGGACCGCTTTATTCGAGGAAACCTTTGCGGCCGCCCAGCGCGCCTGGCACACGGCGGCGGCATCGGCGCTCGCTAAGATGACGGCACGTCTCGGTGCCGGCGATACGGAGCTCGGGCGGCGCATTCGCGAGGTGCAGGACCTGTCGGACAAGGTGCTGGCGTCGAGCAAAGAGGATCAAGCGCTGCTCACGAGCTGGCACGCCGTGCAGGAGGCGGATCCGACCTACAAGGCTCTGTCCGATGAATTCCGTGCGCTCAATCTGACACGCGCCCGCGACAACGCACCGGCGCTGAGACAGCAAACGGCCCTGGTCGAGCGCATGACCGGCCTGCTGGATCGCTGTCCACCCGGGCAGAAGAAGGCGGGCTGCGAGACCGCCGACAAGGAGCGCCTTGATATCGGCAAGGAGCTGGGCCGTCTGTCGAAGGACGTTGCCAAGGACTCCGACAAGGTGACGGCGCTGCACGGGCGCATGGAAGCCGCCGAACGCGCTTTGCCCGGCTATCAGGCCTTCGCCACGCGGCGCGAGGCTCTCGTTCAGGCGACATATGCCGGGGAGAAAGCTTTCGCGCGCGCACGCAACGAGATCGAGACGGCCTTTCCGCAATATGTCGCGCTGTCCGATCCCAACCCTTTGGCGGTGGCCGAGGTGCGCGCGCTCCTCAAACCCGATGAAGCCTTGGTCGTCATGCTCGTCGGCTCGGAGAAAAGCTTCGTCTGGGCCGTGACCCGGGAACGGGTCGAATGGGCGCAGATCGATGCCGGCACCGACGCGCTGTCGATACGCGTGACCGCCTTGCGCAAGGGCCTCGATCCGCTTGCACAGCAGGACGCCGAAGGCAGCGCTGGGAGCCAGCCAGCCATCCGCGGCGGCTTCGATCTCGCGGCCGCGCACGATCTCTACAACCTGGTGCTGGCGCCGGTCATGAGCTCCCTCAGCGGCAAGCGCCATCTGATGATCGTGCCGACGGGGCCGCTGACGAGCCTGCCCCTGCAGGTGCTCGTGATGCGCCCACCCGCGACTGGTGCTTCGGAACGGGATGCCCTGCGCACTGCGGAATGGCTGATCAAGGCCCACGCGCTGAGCGTGCTTCCCTCGGTGCAGTCGTTGCGCGCCCTGCGCGGTCTCGCGGCGGGGTCTGGTGCGGGACAGCCCTTCTTCGGTGTCGGCGATCCCGTGCTGCAGGGGAGCGACCCTGCGGACAGCCAGCGCGGAAAACGCCGTGTCGTTGCTGCAGCCAACCCGGCCCGCTTCTATCGTGCAGGACTTGCCGACATTCGCGCCGTCCGTGACCTCGCAGCGCTGCCCGAAACCGCGGACGAGCTGCAAGCCGTAGCCAAGGTTCTGGGTGCGCCGGCGTCGGCCATCATGCTGCGGGAAGCCGCGTCCGAAACGCGGGTGAAGAGCACGCCGCTCAACGACTATCGCGTCATCCAGTTTGCGACCCACGGCCTTGTCGCGGGTGATCTGTCCGGCCTCACTGAGCCTGCGCTGGTTCTGACGCCACCCGACACGCCCACCGACGCCGACGACGGCCTTTTGACGGCGTCCGAAATTGCCGCGCTGCGGCTCAATGCGGATTGGGTGGTGCTGTCGGCCTGCAATACCGCCTCCGGTACGGGGCAAGGCGCGGATGCACTGTCCGGGCTCGCACGCGCGTTTTTCTACGCCGGTGCCCGCGCGCTGCTCGTGTCCCACTGGGCCGTGTATTCGGAAGCAGCCGTATCGCTGACGACGCGAACGTTCGCGTCCCTTGCCGCTGATCCGCGCATGGGCCGCGCCGAGGCCTTCCGGCGCACCATGCTCTCGCTCGTCGAACAGGGGCATCCGCCGTCGTACTGGGCACCTTTCATTATTGTCGGCGAAGCCGGAACGGTATCCTCGCGCTAGGCTTTGAGCTCGGCGACGGCGAACTGCGCGACAGCAAGGTCAGTCTCTGCCGGATCGCCGTCGCTGAAAAACCAGGCGGCCGAAAGGCCCGCATAGGCCAGCGTCCATTGCAGCAGACGCCGGCGCTCGAGATTGCCAGCGCGCGCAATGACGTCGATCTGGCGCAAGAAGCGGCCGGGTTCTTTGGCTGTCGCGAGATCCGGATTGCAGAGCATGTTGGCGAAGTCGAATCCGCGCTCGCCCAGGAGCCGCTTGGGGTCGATCACGAGCCACCCGCGCGGTCCGAAATCCAAGACGTTGTTGTGATGGATATCACCGTGCAGCACTCCGACCTCGCGTGGCGAAGCGAAAAGCTCGCGCGCCGTGGTTGCCGCTTCAACAAAGATACCGCCGTACTTTCCGGCGGCCGGCTCCAGCTCCTGGAACCATTGCGTCAGGGGAATGAGATAGGGTAGGGGCTTGTTGCGCGGCGCATGCAGTTCTGCCGCGACCGCGCACATGATGCGGCTGGCCTCGTCGTCCTGACCGTTGTGGGCCATGTCGAGCAACGAGCGCGTGCCTTCGGCACGCTCCAGCAGAATTGCGTCGCCGTCGTACTCGAGCACGCGGGCGGCCCCATGCCCGTCCCACCACTGCATCAGGACGCCGCCGAACTTTTCCTCGGCTTCATGGGTGATCTTCAGCATTGCCGGCTCACCATCGCGCCGGACGGGCAGCAAATGGCTGCTGTGCGTCACGATCTGCTTGCCGTCAGGCTGCAGGCGCCATCGCGACAGGTACTGCTCAAACATTGTGCGGGAGTGTCCGGGGTTGGTGAGGTGGGTCTTCCCGATATCGGTTTGGCCCAAGCGATTTCAAGGTCTTCCTTCAGGCGCAAAAAGCGGCGCTTGCTGGCGCATTGCTGGCCTGCCTAACGAGCGGTTGACGGGCTGGCGGCTTGCAGGTACCCGGACGATACGGAGGAATTCCACACCGCGAACTCCCATAGCAAAGGACGGCACGCGTGTCCCTCGACGCCATCATCATCGGCGCCGGCTTTTCCGGCCTCTACCAGCTCTATTGTCTGCGCGACCGGCTCGGGATGTCGGTCCAGGTTCTGGAGCAGGGCGGCGGCGTCGGAGGCACCTGGTACTGGAACCGCTATCCCGGCGCGCGCTGCGATTCCGAAAGCCATTCCTACTGCTACTCGTTCTCCGAGGAACTTTCCAAAGAGTGGGAATGGTCCGAGCGCTATCCCGAACAGCCCGAGATCATGCGCTATCTCAACTTCGTGGCGGACCGCCTCGACCTGAAGCGCGATATCCATTTCAACACGCGGGTGACGGCAGCGACCTACGATGAGGCCGCAAATCGCTGGCGCGTGACGACCGACGGCGGCGGCACATTCACCGCCAAATATCTGATCACTGCCGTCGGCTGCCTCTCCACGGCCAACGTACCCAAGATTCCAGGGCTCGATAGTTTCAAGGGCCAATGGGTGCACACCGGGAATTGGCCGCACGAGGGCGTAGACTTCCGGGGCAAGCGCGTTGGAATCATCGGCACGGGGTCGACGGGCATCCAGGCCATCCCCGAGATCGCCAAGACGGCGAAGCATCTGACCGTCTTCCAGCGCACGGCCAATTACAGCGTGCCCGCCCGCAACGCACCACTGACGCCCGAGTTTCAGCGCTACGTCAAAAGCAGTCACGCCGAGATCAGGGAGGTCATGCACGGTACGGCCAACGGGCATCCCTTCGTCATCGAGGATCGCTCGGTGTTCGATGTCACGCCGGCGGAGCGCCAGGCCATCTACGAGGCGGCATGGGACAAGGGCGGCCTTCAGTTCCGCGCCACGTTCCGTGACCTGCTCATGGACAAGGCCGCCAACGACACGGCCGCCGAGTTCATCCGCGACAAGATCCGCGCGCTCGTGAAGGACCCGGCGACCGCCGAGAAGCTCGCCGACATCGATCATCCCTACGCGGCCAAGCGCCCGCCGATCGATACGGACTACTTCGAGACCTACAACCAGGACAACGTTGCGCTCGTCGACGTGCGCGCGAATCCGATCGAAGCCATCACGCCCACGGGTCTGCGCACGCAGGCTGCCGAGTACCCGCTGGACATCATCGTATTCGCGACCGGCTTCGATGCCATGACCGGCCCGCTGCTGCGCATGGATATCCGCGGCCGTGACGGTTTGCCCCTGGCCAAGGCCTGGGAGGCGGGCCCGCGCAACTATCTGGGGCTGCAAGTCGCGGATTTTCCAAACATGTTCACGATCACCGGGCCCGGCAGCCCGTCCGTGCTGTGCAATATGCCCGTCGCCATCGAGCAGCACGTCGAGTGGATCACCGACTGCATCGCGTTCATGCGCCAGAAGAAGCTGGAGCGCATCGAGGCCAGCGCGGATGCCGTCGACCGCTGGGTGCAGCACGTCAACGACGCTGCCAATGCGACGCTGCTGCCGCAGGCGCATCATTCCTGGTATCTGGGCGCCAACGTGCCGGGCAAGCCGCGCGTGTTCATGCCCTATGCCGGCGGCATGGCCCGCTACCGGCGGGAGTGCGATGACATTGCCCGGAAGGGCTACGAGGGCTTCGCCCTGACCGCGTGAGCGTGGGCGTGCCGCGCTTCGGACCTTGGGCAAGCTCGTGATCCGCCTCGCCCGATCGCTTCCCGGTGCTCCGGAGACCTTCCGATGCCCTGATTGTGGGTTATCAGACTGGCGCTGGCGTGCTAAGTGCCTGCCTCTCCGCGGATGGGTGGCCGAGTGGTTTAAGGCACCGGTCTTGAAAGCCGTTTTCTCATGTGATGGGCTGTAACTCAGCCTGCTATTTCAAGCCTAATTAGCCGATTCCACACGGGTTGATGTCTTCTTGTGTGATCGATCTGATCACGTCATGCCTGCATGTCCGGTGGCAATCTCGGTGGCAGTTTTTTGTCCCTCGGATGGGGATAAGCGTCGCACCGATCATCCGACATCATCCGATTCAGATACGGTGCCTGGCGGTACGGACAATGCGGGGGGGCCAATGAAGACCTTTGGCAAAATCGTATTGTGGCTCGCGGGCGGGTTTGTCGTTTTGTTCGTGCTGGCGGTGAAGAACTTGGAGCCCGACCACCGACATCCGGCTGAGAAGATAGCCGACGCCTGCAAGCGAGAGTACGGGTACTCCCAGGACAACGTCACCCCTGCCGAGTTCGAGTGCACGGTTAGGGCGCTCAATCGCTGGGCCGCAGACATCGATGCTGCGAAGATGAGCCGGGTCTACCGAAGCGCCTACTAGGCGTCCGCCTCAGCCAAATCCAACCGCTTTGGCGGCGGCCAATGGCTCGCTGAGCGGAGCGCATTGTGTCGGATGCTTTTGTCTGCATCTAGCTGGCACAACGATGCAACAGGACATCCTATGCAACTTGTACGTCGACAACGAATCAGGCATCTTTTCCACAGATTGGATTGCGCCCGGGTGATGGACATCGCGCCGGGTGCTTTTATTTCTAGCGTCTGAACCTGACAAGCCGCCTGCATCATTGCTGGCGGCTTTCTGCATTGAGGGGATCAGCCATGACGGATGCCGCAGAACTGATTGATTGCCTGCCGCTGCACACATTCTTCGAGATGATCAATGTGAGGCCCCGTACTGGGGAGAAGCTGCTGCGCGAGGATCCCGACTTCCCGACGCCGTTCAAGATCGGACGCAGGCGCCACATTCAACTCTCCGCGGGGCGCAGGTACATCGCTGCGAAGGCACAACAGGCCAGCAAGCGGGCCGCAGCCTGACGGTCAGGTAGCTGCTAGCTACCAGAAGAAGCAGCGACGCATTGAGAAGTGTGATTTCCGATCGTGGTTTGGAACAGCAAGCAGCCGCGCATGAGTTGGGGCGGGACTGTCAGCTCGCCCTGTTGGTCTGAATGATAAACGAATGATGACTTTGCGCGTGCGCTCACAAAACGCGCATGAGGTCTTAGTCGCATTGATTGAGGTCAGCCAGCGGACACCATCATGACCTGGACAAAAATCGACTTTGCAACGTTCCGAACCCTACTCAATCAACAGCGGAAATATCACTGTGAGGCCCGCACTCGGCGGGGGACTGCGTGCCGATGCAAAGCGCTGGCGAACGGCAGGTGCAAGCTTCACGGAGGAATGAGCACCGGCCCTCGTACGGAGGCCGGGCGCAAGCGCATAAGCGAGCGCAGCAGAAGCGCTGGGCGAAGTGGCGTCAAACCAAAGCGCTCGAGGAGCAAGTCAGGGCACGGATGGTCGAGCTCGGCATGCCGCATGCTTGACAGTTGCTTGACGGATTTCGTCGCGCGTCATGGGCTTTAACACCGCGTCCAGTTCGATTTGGGAGCGCCGTCTAAGCAATCCTTCCTGACGGGGTCCTGATGAAATCGGTCGCGCGTCTTGGGGTCTTACGGGTCGTCAAGAAAACTGGCGGGCTTCTAGTTTGACCTGACTTTGACATTTTCGCGGTTGGCGCGCGTGAGCAGCGTCAACGAAGTTCACATGAAGTTCAGCCTCCCAAACACGCGCGTGTATCATGGGCCTCTAGTACGAGTACGAACCTGTCGGTTGACCCAAGGTTGACGGATCCAGGAATTTTTCCGCCTCCATAGATGTCAAAAGTCTGACCTCGTCAGCCCTGCTTCCGCAGGGCTTTTTCATGCCCGCAGGCACCTCGCCGAGCGGCTTTTCGTCAAAAGATAGGAGATCAATCATGCGGTATCCCGGTGGCCTCATCCGCGCAACGCCGCGCATCCCATCTTCTCACTCCGCGCCCGGAATTTGGACGCTGGCGGAGGCCCTGCAGGCCAAGGCGCAGGGGCTCTGGCCACCGTACCGAACCGTTGGCGCCGACTTTGACGGCACCGACGACTACCTCCTCCGCGGCGGCGAGCTCACGGGCCTTTCCGACGGCAAGCAGGGCACGGTCTCGATCTGGTTTCGTCTCGATGGCGGCGACGGCGCGCGCATGGCGCTGATGTCGAATGCCGGCGGCTTCTTCATCGTCCAGCGCTTCACCGACAACAAGGTCCAGGTCCGCGCGTTCAACTCGTCGACGACCCTCATCCTCGCGATGCAGTCGACAGGGACTATCGCGGCCGGCGCTTCGTGGCATCACCTGCTCGCGTCATGGGACATGGCCGTGGCCGGAGCCCGCCATCTCTATGTCAACGGCACGAGTGTCCTCGATGCGGGCGCTCTCACGTTCACGAACGATACCATTGACTACACGCGCGGCAATTGGAGCGTGGGCGCTGAGAACACGCCGGCCTTCATTTACAACGGTTGCCTCGCCGACATCTGGTTCAACACGACGTACCTGGATCTGAGCGACCCGAACAATCTCGCCAAGTTCCGCAATGCGGGCAAGCCGGTATATCTCGGCGATACCGGCGAGCTCGTCACAGGGTCGGCATCGAAGATCTATCTGCAGGGCCCGACGGCGCAGTTCGCGACGAACAAGGGCAGCGGTGGCGGTTTCACCGTCAACGGCGGTGGGCTTGGCACGCCAAGCTCAAGTCCGACGGATTGATCATAGATCCATCGTCGCAAACGGTAGCCGCCTCCGGGCGGCCTCAGCCAGCCGTTGAGCTGGTTGGATGTGACTACCTAGGCCAGAGCAACGCAAGCCGGCATATCACCAAGAGGGTCAAAAATGACAGACATTGCAGTGCTGGGCTTGGCGGTTGATTCCAAGCCTGTCGCCCAGGCTTCCACCGAGCTGACCAAATTCTCTGGCTCCGCAAAGACGGCTGAGGCCGCGGCGAAGGGGTTCACCGGATCAGCGGTCAGTGCGAACACGGCAACTGCAGCCCTGGTGCAGAGCATCAATCGCGCGCAAGAACGGGCTTACGCGTTCAACCAGATGCAGGTCGTCGCAGCGCGTCAGGCAGCGCTGTCTTCACATGCAATGTCAAACCTGGCCTTCCAGGTGAATGACGTTGCCACGATGGCAGCGATGGGGGCCGATCCGCTGCGCATTTTGGCCAGTCAGGCAGGGCAGTTCTACCAGATCCTCCAGCAGGGTGAGGGCGGTGTCCGAGGTAGTTTGGTCTCAGGCGAGGCGGGCAGGGAATTGCGCCGTTCGCGCTCACACCAGGCCACGAATCTAGCCCAAGCCTCGCGATAGGCGGCGATCGTGCGCTCTGCTCGAGACTGTGCGCGATAGGACCGTGTTGCCGAAATTAGCGAGGATGCCAACGGCTGATCCGCAGTCGTTCGACTGAGCTCCCGCTCCCCAACCTTCACTGTTGCCAGCGCCAGGACCGCGGTCTCAGCGGTCCTAACATCCTCGTCCCGATCCATCCGATTGCGTCCCCTAAATGTTATTAGAGGACACAATAATGCTGATTTGTTCCGTGGACAAAGCGGCAGGCGCACAGGGAGGTGGCTACCAGCCTGCTTGGCACATACGAGGCGCGGGCTATTTGAGCACGCCCAACTTCTTTAGCGTTGCTCGGCTCTCTTCTATGGATGGGTCTAGGGACAGCGCCTTGCGAAGGTCCGAAATGGCCGCACGCCTATTGCCCCTGGCGAGATAGATGTGGCCGCGTGTATCAAAGAACGCGCCCCGATCCTGTCGCAGCCCGAGTGCGCGCTCCACATCCGCAGATGCCTCCTTGAGGCGTCCATGCTTGAGCTGAAGCAAGGCTCGGTTGTTCCAGGTGCCGGCAAGATCGGGATTCAATGAGATCGCTTTCGAATAGTCGTCGAAAGCGCTCGTGTGATTGCCTGCGAGCCAGTGCGCAACTCCCCGTGCACCATAGATCGCGGCTGCGTTGTCCGACCGAACCTCAATAGCTCTTGAGTAGTCGGCAATCGCGAGTTCGTAAGCTTTCATTGTCACATACAAAAATCCACGGCTCTCGAGAAATGTATCGTCATCCGGCTTGAGCTGGAGTGCGCGACTGTAGTCGGTAAGTGCTTGGGCATGGCGACTTTGCAGACTATAGGTCATGCCGCGATAGAAAGAATGCCTCGGCATTTTTCGGATCGCGAGAGGTTACCACGGAGAGATCATCCAACGCTCGATCGTAGCTACCAATTTCAAGGAAGGCTTTGCCTCTTCGGAAGAGTGCATTGAGCACGTCTGGCTGATGCATGTCCTGAGCCGAACCGACAAATCGGCTGCAACCCGAAATAATCTCGTGGCGAACCGTTCCCCGACAGGCGTCCAAGTCCGAAGCCATGGCAGGGTTTTGAGCCATCAAGCATGCAGCAAGCGCCAAGTGGCAAGCGCGTTGAACGTATGCCATCGCTCTTTGGGGCCTCCTCGCTTGCCGGCGGGCGCTTGGGCTGCCGCTGACCAGCCAAGCAAGTAGGCATGTTCCTCTTGTGACAGTGCCCAACCACAACTTCGTCGTATCCCACCTCATTCGATAGCGTCGATAACGTGCGCGAACCGCGTACCTTCGCCACACAATTGTTCAATAGAAATCATCGAGTGATCGTGTAGAAACTTCTCGAATCATGAACATGACGCTCACTGTCGAAAATACCGGACCGGCACATGGCGCGATGTCACCGACCCAAGTGGAACTCGGGTTGGAATTCGCCAGAAGCTTTTGCGCGAGGCACGGTCGGAGGCTGCGGGTTTTACACATAGGTAACATAGCCAACAATGCCTACAACAACGCGGTGATCCAAAGGTCATTCGGTATCGAGGCGGATGTCCTCTGCTACGATTACTACCACGTTATGGGTTGTCCCGAGTGGGAAGACGCAAATTACACTGGCACGGTTGACAGCTTCTGGCCCGACTGGTGGTCCACGAGCTTGGGCGGCTGGCGACGGCCCCATTGGTTTGCTCAGGGCCCCGTAGATCTCGCTTCCGCTTACCTCCTCGCCAAGTCGGCGGATGTTCCAGGGGTGGCTGAAGCGTTATGGCGTTTATTGCAAGCCCACTATTGGATTTTGCTGGAACGACGAAGGCATGGTGCAGAGTCGTCACGTCCACCTCCCCCATCCCAGATTGCCAAAGCTGTAGGCTACCTTAGAGGGGATGACGATGCATTCCTCAAGGACATCATTGATGCTCTGGGCGTCGATGCCAACGTTGATCCCAATAGTCTGGGTCTAGAAAATATCGCCAGTTTGATGGGCGCTGCTGGACGGCAGTTTGTGAGGCGGACTCTCAGCAAGATCGAGGGCAACACAAAGAGCTGGATCATCCAACAGGTGACCGCGGCACCTCCAGGCCTAGCCCTTCCGATGCGACGCCTACATCGAAAGCTGCGAGAAAAGACCGGAATCGGCTTTAGCGTGCACAGAAAGCGGCAGTTCTCCAGATTCGATCCCCGCTCTCACGAATTCTTGCATGAGGTCCTAAAGCGTACTGAAAAGTGCCGGAGCGCATCTGCGCGCAGCCAAGACGAGATGTTGTCGTCTTCAGCTGCGATTGCTGACGCGATCCAGACCAATTTCGCAGGGTATGATCAGGACGCAGTGGCAAACGTTGTATCGCTTGCGCGTCATGTCTCTCCCTTGATGGGCCCGTTGTTGAACCACTATGATATTATTCAGGGATATTCTATCGACGGCTTCCATCCCGTAGCGCTCGGCTTCGAGAACTATACAGCTTACGAGCACGGAACGCTGCGTGACATTCCATTTGGCAATGACCTGAATGCTATCGCCGCAAATTTCGCATACAAAAACGCGGCCTACTCATTTGTTACCAATTGTGATGTTCTACCGTCGGTCGCGCGGCTCAACCTTCGTCCAGAACGCGTCGTCTATCTGCCGCATGCATTCAACGACGTAAGGATCTCGAAGTTTGTCGCTCAGAATCCGAACTTAGCTCCGCCGCAGGATCGAGCGATCATTTTTTCGCCGTCTCGCCATCACTGGTTATCCGAACCAGTGAGCATGCAAAAGGGCAACGATAAGCTCATTCGCGGGGCTGCAATGGCAGCACGCGTTAGTCGGAACTTTGAGCTGATTTTCGTGGACTGGGGCGTTGATGTTGAGAAAAGTCGGAGCTTGATTAGGGAACTCGGCCTCGAAGATCGAGTAACCTGGATCCCGCCACTAAGCAAACAAGACTTACTGAAGAAATACTGCGCCAGTCACGCGGTTGCAGATCAATTTTCATTGCCCGCCATGGGTGGAGTTTGCTTTGAGGCAATGGCCTTAGGCCGGCGGGTAATAACCTGGATCGACCCCGAGGAGATGACGAAGTTCTTTGGGAAGGCTCCCCCCTGCCTAACGGCCAATTCCGCCGAGACATGCAGGGATCAGATCCTCGCAGTTTTGAACGACATCGCTGACGAAAAGGGCCTTGGGCCATCAGTCGCCGAATGGATGCGCAATTACCACTCCTCGCGTCGGATTGTGGGGCTGCAATCGCGTTGCTACAGATCGATGTTGGATCCGGGTTCATCCGCGCGCCCGAGAGCCTCAACAGCCGAGGCCGCTTCGCAGCATTCCGGGGACCATCGCGAGACGTCCCCGTGTTCTCATCACGCAGATTCCCTGGATCAGGCACAGCAGACAAGCATCGCTCTGCTAGAGCAAAGGCTTGCCGATCACTCGATGCAAGTTGCGCGGCAATTGCTCGTGGCTCGTTCAGATTTCGGTCGTATCCGCCGATCGCTGGAGCAAACAAACTTAGTTTCGGTACCAACAGTTGATAACTCTCGCCTTATGTCGAAAAGTCACCAACTCGAACTACTGAGGAACCGTTGCCCAACAGCATTCCCGCTTTGGGAAGAGACTTCTCTTGCTGGCGCTGAAGAGTACGAGGCGCGGCCGACGCATAGCTTAAGTCTAGACGATAACACCCTCGCACCCGACTTTGCGAACTTCGTATCCGCCCATGCTTCGGGCTTCGTGCTCGATGTTGGGTGCGGTCCTCAACCTACTCCACTCTATCTTCGCGACATACCTACAGATCGGATATTCGGAATTGATCCACTCGGAAGCCCCGGTGATCACCCGTTTCAATTCGTTTGTGGATATGGGGAGTACTTGCCGTTTGCCGACGAGGCCTTCAACACTGTCGTGAGCGGCACGTCACTCGACCATGCTCTGCTGCTGGACGCGACGCTATCCGAGATTAAACGTGTCCTGGCACCGGACGGACGGTTTCTTGTGTGGATCGGAATTGTGCCCTCTGCAGAAGACTATGATCCCTACTCAGCCAGCGTAAGAAAGATCGACGCTTTCCATTTGTTTCATTTCAACAACCAGACGTTTGAGCGGGCAATAGGCGGGCTCTTCGCCATTCGAGAGCGACTCGACTTTCCAGGCAGCAGCTTTTATTCGCTCTCTCGGCGGCATGGATCAGCTCAGCGAAGCATCGACGATGCAATTTGAGTCCTTGAGGATGCTTAGGGTAATTGTGAAGAAGCGTGACTTGCTGCGCGAGCTTGTAGCACGCAGTCTTTCTGAGGCAAACAAGAGCAGCGCGCTTCCGTTCCTCTGGATAATTCTGAATCCACTAGCACTCGTCGTGATGTACATGGTCGTGTTCGTTACACTGGCGAATGCGCGTCTTGGCATTCCGGCCGATTCAAGGGATTTTGCTGCCTACATGCTGCTCGGACTCTCAGCTTGGCTGGGTATCCAACAAGGGGTGTCTTCAGGCTCGTCGTCATTGGTCGCTAATGCACAACTCGTCAAACAGGTGGTTTTCTCGATCGAGTTGCTGCCAGTGAGGCACGTATTTGCGGCTCTGGTGCCAGAATTGATAGGGTTCTTCGCTGTGACCATCTACATGGCGGTGAAATTCCACTTCGTCTCTCCCCTGTTGCCGCTCACTATCTTTGGCCTGATGATACAGGTGTTCATGGTGTCTGGCATCGCTTTGATGCTTGCGCCAGTTGTGGCCATTGTTCGCGACGTACAGAATATGATTGGCATCTTCGTGATGGCAGGCATTTTTCTTCTACCAATTCCTTTCCCACCAGGAACGCTCCCCGGATGGTTTGACGTGATATACTGGTTGAACCCACTAGCTCACATCATCTGGATGTTTCAGGACGCGCTTTACTACGGCACGTTTATGCATCCTTGGTCGTGGGTCATGGGGCCTTTGAGTGGGATTGCGCTGTTCGAGATGGGGGCTCGGTTGTTCGAGCGCACTCGCGATCACATCGGTGATGTCCTTTGACAGATGCAGTGACGCCGCCGGCCATAACCATTCGTGGAGTGAAGAAGGCCTACAAGATTTACGAGCGGCCAACAGACCTGCTTTTGGAAGCAGTCAGGAGAAAGAAGCGCCATAGGCTTTTTTGGGCGTTGGATGGAGTCGATCTGGATGTCTCGAGAGGCGAGTGCCTCGGCATCATCGGTCCCAACGGAGCAGGGAAAAGCACACTGCTCCGGATCATCGCGGGCACATTAGCCCAGACATCCGGAACCGTTCAGGTGACTGGAGAGATTGCCGCGATCCTGGCGCTCGGAACAGGTTTCCACCCAGACTATACCGGCAGAGAGAACATCATCCTTGGTGGCATGTGCCTGGGGATGTCTCGCGGCGAAATCGAAGCGAAGGTCGAAAGCATCATCGACTTTTCCGAGTTGAGGAATTTCATAGATCAACCGTTCAAGACCTACTCAAGCGGCATGGCGGCGCGCCTCACATTTGCGACCGCCATGAGTGTTGAGCCCGACGTTTTCATCATTGACGAGGCCCTGGCTGCTGGGGACGCGTATTTCGCAGTTAAGTGCGGGGCGCGGATCAGAGAAATCTGCAACTCAGGGGCAACAGTCTTGTTCGTTACCCATGGTACCCATCAAGTCGTCCAGCTTTGCGAGCGAGCGGTTTGGATCGAGGCGGGTAGGATCCGGGACATTGGCAAGGCGATCGATGTCTGTCGACGCTACGACTATGAAGTGCATGTCAGGTTATCGGGCGGTCAAGGCAGTTTGGCTGGCAGGGACACGCCGGTAGTCGGGCTTCCATCAATGACCGACAGAATGGTACCGAAGGCGGGATCGAGCGAAGCGGAACCCGCGGAGACTGATGCGGTTGAACCGCCTAGGTCGATTGAGACCCCGTTCGCCAACTTCTCAACTAGCAGGGCTGCGGTCTCCACACCTCCAGAGCACAGCGCAGACGCGCGGGAAATCGCTTCAGCACTTCAAACGACGAAGGCCGGCGTTGACATAGTTGCAGGCGCGGCCGTCAAGGTCCTCAGGGAAGAAATCTATCGTCGCGGTCCGATCGTTGTTGAACGCATCGAATTCCTAAACGGTGATGGTCAGCCCGTTGACATTATTCACGTGTGGGATGAATTGTGCATCAAGCTCCACTATCGGACAGTTGGCGGTTCCAAGGTGGAGCATACGCTCGGTTGGGCATTCGGCATCCACCGAGCCAGTGACATGATATTGGTCAATCAGTTTGGGACGACTAATGTCCGGCGCGACGAGGACATCCTGAACTACGCCGAGTTTGCATTCAGGCGGGCGCCCAATGAGCGCGGTGTTTTGGAGACAACATTTAAACCGTTGCAGCTGATGGAGGGCGAGTACCTTCTATCACTAGGCATTCTTCCCAACGTGCCGGGTGTTGTCGACTTCTATGAGTACCATCACCAAACTTACAAGCTCGTCGTGCAGCGCGGCGGGTTTCCTTCTTCCGCCGTGTTCTATCCGAACGTGACCTTCCGGCACATGTAGGCAGCAGGACCGTCATTCACGCGACCTGACCCAACGCTCATTACCTTGGGGATAACTAGGTTGACGCCCTGCCTCGCCGCTAGCCATTTTTCAGCTTTGCGGGAGAGCAAAGCGCGATGTCAACATGCATCTGGGAGGAATCTACGCTGCTGCTTCGTAGGCAAGCTGCGGATGATTGACGCCTCGACCGAAAACTCGTCGTCACTAGCAAGACACTCCTGGCCTCAGCGTGGTCGGTCGACGCGTTGGGGGGCATGGTTTCGGCACTTCACTCGACCTGATCTTCTGGCGTCAATTGCGCCGTTTGACCTTCGCTGCGCGATTGCGTTGATTGCGCTACCTACTGCGTGGAAGGTTCTGTCTCTCGACATTAGTGCGCTGAAAACTCTATGCGAGCGTCAGCCGCTGTTCTACTTCAAGCCAGAATTCCTTCATTCGCTTCTAGCAACGTACGACTGCACTGTTTGGCAGTCTGTGCCGCCTGGAGCGATCCAAATCCTTACCGCACTGCTTATCGTTAGCTTCGTCATAATTCCTAGGCGAGTCGTGCTGTTGCCCGCAGTAGCAATGCTTTGGCTTTTGGACACATCCGCATTCATATACCGGGGGACTCTGTTTACCCTCGACACTCCCTTGGCTCTACTAACTATCATTTTCCTGGCACCTGTTTCTTTGAGATCCGCGATCGGTAGTTCGACCGTGCCTCGACAATCATCGCGCCTCGTTATGCTAGCGATGCTATTGTACGTTTCTACGTACTACATCCTCGCGGGCGTCGCGAAGTTGGAATTCGCTTGGAATTGGCCCGAGGTAGTACGCGTTGGGAATTACTATCCCAGCAGCTTTCTTTGGCACTCCCAGAACATGCCTCCCGCTGTTGATTTCATCGCAAAGATCACGTCGGAATGGTTTCTTACGTTCCCAGCTTTGGACATCGGCAGCTCCATCATTGTTCTGATCGAGCAGTTTGTTTGGATCCTTGCGCCGATCTTTTTGCTGGTACGCGTGCACGCTGGAGTGTTTGCGGCCTGCTATCACATCATCGTTGCGTTTACGACGGGCATCGTCTTCATCACTTGGTTTTTCATCCCGCTTGCTGTGTCGCTACCATTTTCTCAGATCGCCAGACGCCTCGGTCTTGTTAATCAGAATGATAGAACAGCTACATGCGATGCCTCGTCGGGAGCAAATTCGGTTCGAGCGATCTGCGCCCTTGTTGTGCCGATTGCTGCCGCATTGGCACCTTCCACTGGTATGGTCTATCCGCCATTTCACAACTACAAATCCTTTGGGTGGCGGTATCCTTCAATCGGGGAATTTGGGACGCTCTACCGCCTGGGGTGGCAACATCCCCATACTGGCCAATTGGAGGTTTTTCCTCTCGATCAAGGCGGATTTTTGGACTTTCGGCAGACTGCACTGTTGGACGTTTACACACGCATCGCTTTGACCTCACCAGCAACACGCCACTCTGATCAGCAGGTCAGTGACGCGTTGGGGGCGCTTCTTGATGGGACTCGCGGGATAGGTGCGAATGGTTGGCTCTTAGGGGTATTCAAAGCGCCGGCACATCTGCTCGGGCTTCCCGGAGACGTTGACATGCGAAGCATCAAGAACTTCTATCTCTTGAAGGCAGCCGTCGTTGCACCAAAGGAAGGTAGGCGAGCTACGCTACGCTTGCAGGTCTGTGGGAAAATGACCAGGGACCACACGCGCAGGTTCAATGGATTTGTCCGCTATGAAGAATGTAGCGACTCGCCAAGGCCCTGAAAATTTCCTGCTGTACGACGGTGAGTGCCCTGTTTGCAGCAACTATGTGGCTTGGACCAACCTGAGATCGGCTAGACCAGACATCGAAGTGCGCGACGCACGCGAGGCGCCGGAACTCGTTGAACGTTTCCGCCGACAGGGCATTGAAATCAACGACAGCATGATCCTTCAGCTGGGAGAAATGACGCTGCATGGCTCGGACGCTTTTGCCGTGGTGACTAGCCTGGGAAGGTTCCGGGGTGGTTTCATGAGCGTGGTGCTAAAATTTCTATCTCGCCCGCACGTGGCTCGGCCCATCTATCCCCTCATGGTGCTCGCTCGCAAGGCGCTCTTGTTTGCACTTGGTCGCCGGTTGATCTAGTCGCTCGTGCTTGGGAGAGGCGCGCCAAGGGCATTCCGGCTCGGGATTCTCCCGATCCGAAACAACGTAGGCCGGCAGCTTGATCGGAAGAGCTATTACCGGAATAGCGAGGTGCAGCTCTCGGAGGTTGTCAGGAACGAGAGAGCGCCCTGGCTAGGCGCTGTGCTATTGCGTCGAGGCCGTAGGACGCGTGGCGGCTGCACCGGCTGGGATGGCTGGTCGAGCGGTAAGGGATCGGCGTCTTTACTACCCCATGACGGCCGAAGTGGCCAAAGCCGTCGGCCATGAAGGCTTGCAACGTCGGCAATAGAAAGCGCCACTCCTCAAAGCTCAGCGTCAACCTCCGGCGGTTCGAACGCTTGGATTGGAGGTAAATTGCCATCAAAGAGCTCAACCTCGACGGTCGTAAGCTGCCCGGTGCAGCCTTGCGCGAACGTTTACTAGCTGCCGTTCGAAGAGAACAACCAACAGACGATGATCTTTATTCCGTCAGCAACAATGAAATCGGGGACTACTTCATATTCGGCGGGCACCAGATCAAGACACTCCGAACCCTGTTGGCAAGTCTCCTGAACCGCAGCAACGGGTGAGATCATGAGAGGCAGCATCCGCCGGCGTGGAAAGATGTCATGGGAATTGAAATTCGACATCGGTGCAGACGCCAAGGGGAAGCGCCAAACGCGCTACGTCAGCGTGAAGGGCACGCGGGCCGATGCTCAAAAGGAGATGACGCGGCTGCTCGCCCAGGCCGACAAGGGCACGCTGGTCGAACCGACGAAGACCACCGTCGCTGAGTACGTTCGCGCCTGGCTAGATGGCGACACCGAACTATCGCCGAAAACGATCGAGCGATACCGCGAGCTCGCGGAGCAGCAGATCATACCCCACCTTGGTACGGTCGCCATTCAAAAGCTTCGGCCTGCAGCAATCCAGGAGTGGCACAAAACCATCCTCAAGGCCGGAGGCAAGGGCGGCAGGCCTCTGTCGCCGCGCACCGTGGGGCATGCCCATCGAGTTCTTCACCGGGCACTGCAACGCGCGGTTGGGACCGAGACACTGGCTCGCAACGTTGCCAGCATCATTTCTCCGCCGGCGGTCAATGCGGATGAAATCGAGATCCTCACCGCCGATGAGGTATCACTCGTATTGCAGAAGCTTGAAGGGCACGACCTCTACTTGATCTCCGCCTTGGGGCTGGCGACAGGGATGCGCCGCGGCGGGCTCCTGGGGCTGCAGATCGGCGATGTCGATCTGGATGGTGCAGAGTTGAAAGTGGAGCGGTCGCTTGAGGAGACTGCCGAAGGCCTCAGGTTCAAGCCCCCAAAGACCAAGCACGGCCGTCGAACGATCTCGCTTCCCCCAAGTGCTGTGGCCGCGCTGCGCGAGCTCCGCGTAAAGCAGCTCGAGATGAGGATGGCTTTAGGGCTCGGCCGGCCAGCAGACGATACCCTGGTGTTCAGCCACTTTGACGGATCGCCAATCTCACCACGCAAGCTGAGTCGCGACTGGCTCAGGGCGTGCGTCGCCCTAAAGCTGCCGCGCGTGATGTTCCACGCTCTACGGCACACACACGCCTCTGCGCTGATCGCGTCTGGGCTTGACGTCGTGGTAATTTCGCGCCGGCTCGGCCATGCGAACCCGACCGTGACGCTCAACATCTACTCGCATCTCTTCAACCCGAAGGACACCGCGGCAGCCGATGCGATCGAGCGGGTAATGCGAACGGGAAAAGAACGTTGATTTGGGTGCTCGGTGGCAATCCGGTGGCAGTTTTTGGTTATCAAGTGCCGAGTGAAGTGCTAAGTCGCTGATCCTGCTGAACGGATGGGTGGCCGAGTGGTTTAAGGCACCGGTCTTGAAAACCGGCGTGGGTTCACGCCCACCGGGGGTTCGAATCCCTCCCCATCCGCCAGGAAATAGAACCAACATATTGATTTATTGTGGTTATATGTTCGGATGGCGCGAGCTACCCATGCCGTTGCCCATGCCCGAGGGCTACGTGGGCCAAAAGGTCGGGCAGGACCTCATAGCTTGCCAGTAGGCCTACGATTGGCAAGCGATGAAGACGGTGAATGACTTCGCGACATCCGCCAGGTCGGCGCTCGACAGCATCTCGCTTGTCGCGGAGCCGCCGACGCGAACGCCATTGGCCTCAAGGAACATCGCCGCCACCGAAGCTTTCAGCGCGAAGTTCACGTTCTGCGGGATGTTGGAGACGTCCTTGGCATTCAGCCGCGCGACCACCACGCCGGCGATATTGCCGTGGACGTCGAGAAGCGGACCGCCGCTGTTGCCACCCTGCACGGGCGCGGAAATCTGCAAGATGCGGGTATCATCTCGCGGTCCTGCGGTGGCGGTGACATTGCCTAGAGTGAAATTTCCCGTCGAAGGCAGGTAGCCGGCAAGTGGAAACCCATAGACCGCAATCGGATCACCGGTGCGGACGCTCGGCTTGAACTGTGGGACCTTCGACGGGCGCATTGACGTGCCCAGCAAGGCCAAATCGTTCTTGGTGTCACGCGCAAGGACATGGGCCGATTGCATCGCGGAGCCCTGTGCGCCTGCGCCAATGGAACGGCAGCCCTCTATGACGTGGGCGTTGGTCAACACCTTCCCATCCAGCGTCACGAAGAAGCCGGTGCCGCTCGAGAACTTGGGCGGTTGATTGCCACTCGAAATCGAGCCTGTAGACTGGCCCAATGTGGCAACGTGCTCGCCGCACCGGGACGCCGCCGCAATGGCATCGCCGGAGCCGCCGAGGCTGTACTCAAACCGACCTCTCACTGTTACGATCTCGAATTTCCGGCCGGTACTCAGGGCTGCAAGGCCCCGCTCTGAGAGAGGCGGATTGAAGAGGGCCAGCCCCGATTTGTCGATGGTGACGACGCCCTTATGGATCGGTCTGCCGTCAACGTGAAGGTCCATCTCCCAGCGCAGTCCTCGCTCATATCCGCCGGGCTTGGAGAACACAATGAACCATTGGCCGGCCGGCAGGCGGATGAGGCCGAACTTCATGCGATCGGTGAGAGAGGTCGAGGCGAGACAGCCAACAAGTCCGCTGTTGCCGCTGAGGATAGCACCCGTCCATCCATTCTTCTGGAAGAAAACCCCATCCGACTGGGCGCTCCCCGGCCTGGGGGCGATCACCGTCAGCACCATCGTCGCTGCGACCGCAGCAACAGCCCGGATGAACGGTCCCACGCAACCCTCCCCGCCACGTTTCTGCCACAAATGTAACGGGCGCCGCCGCCAGAGTCGATGGACCAGATTTACTTGGGCCTTGACGGCAGGGCTCGTTGCCCTCGATCGGATCAACGATGTGCTCCTCGATCACATGGTGATGCTGCACTGGCTCGGCGGGGTTGCCACTGACCTGGGTCGACGCCAGCCGCGGGTGAATGAAAGGCGCCGCGGCTCTGGCCATCTCATCCCTGCGCTCGGCCGGTTGCTTCGGGTCCCGCATGATGCGCAGCATGTAGTGGAGCGGCGCCTCGCCGGTGGCCGCGACAGCCCTCAGGAGCTCAGCTGTCACCTTGTTCCTGGTGCCTTTCTGCCGGCCGCCAACGCGCGTGCCCTTGGGTACTGGCATGAGCTATTTCGACCTAATTTAGCTCTTTCGGATCGACCTGAGTGGCGTAAAGCTCGCCCATCATGGGTGTCTTCCCGCTCCCGCGCTCGGGCGGCTGTTCTCCGAGTGAGCCTCGGCCCCCGCTGCTGAACACGGCGCAGATCTGGGCTGGGGTCAAGCCACCAGGCCGGGCGCTCTTGGAGTTCAGGAAGGCGCCTGTCCTTTCGTCAACGACAGAATCGGCCCGCATGGCTTTGCCGACCTGGACCACGCGCTGGATGAACTCGAGGCCGCGCTGCGTGGCGGCACGCTGCACCATTTGCGTCGCTTCCTCCTCGCCGATCGCACCGCTTTCGATCCACCAGCCGGCGGACATGGCTGCCTGGGTAACCGCCTCCGTCAGCGTCGCGGGACCGGCCTCGGCGATGGCCTGCTCGCGCTCTGCCATCACTCGCAAGGCGCGTTCGCGCAGATCCGGCCGCTTGAGCTGCTTGCGCGCCGCGAGGCGCTCGGCCCGCGCGGCATCCTTCTCGATGATCTGGGCGAGCTGACCCATGGGGCCAAAGGTCCACGCCACGCGGTCGCCCCGCGCAATGTGGATCTTCACGGTTTCCGACACCTGGCGCTGCGTCAGCGCCTCGTGAAGTTTGCGCAGCTTGTGCGGAAAGACATCACTGGGCAGGTCCTCACCGTTGTGGCTGAGGATGAACCCGCCTTCTACTTTGCGCATCTGCAGCACGATATCCCGCTTGCCGAGCGCGCTCACCTTCAGCGGGCGCGCGGGCATGCAATCCTTTGTCCAGTCGAAAGGCTTCTGCTCTGTGTCCATGGCCTGGTGCTCCTATCCGATTGTGGGGCCGTGAATGGAATTGGTGGTCGTGCCGGGCGGCGGCTCGACCGGCCTCAGGTACTCGCGCAGCCGCTTGTCCTCGCAGTCATCGACCACGAACACATCGTTCTCATCAGCAAGCCGGTTGCTGACCATGTGGCGCGCCGCATCTGCCAGCGCCGCCTCGTTCGTCAGGCCGCTGCCGAGCACACCGACAGCCGGCGGTCCGGGATTGCCCGTCGGCGGGATCATCTGCGTCACCTCGACCCGAAAGCCGGTGCGGAAGCTTCCTGCAAGCTGCAGGGCAACGGGAATGAGCTTACCCATGGCGGTCTTTCCCCATGTAGACGGCGAGCTGCTTCAGCGGCGTCTTGCCGAGGTAGAACGTATCGCGCGGCGTGGCTGAGCCCGAGCGCACCATGCGGCGCGCCAGGTCGCCGAGAGCGGCATCATCGTCACGGCCGCTACCAATAATGTGATTGTTCCACGCGGCCTCGACGTGCCTGGCAACGCGCTGCAGGTTGATGTAGATCGGCCGCCCCTGCGCCGGCTCCGGCTCGATCGCCGGCGCGGATGCGGGCTTTCGCTCCGGCAGCTCGTCGGGCAGGTAGTGGCCGAGGGTGTTCACCGCCTTCTTGCCGAGGACGAACACGTCGCTGCGGTCACCGCCGCCGGTGGCGTTGAGGTTGCGGGCGGCGTCCGCCAGCGCCAGCTCGGTCGTCTCGCCGCTGCCGAGGACACGCGGTGCGCCGTAGCCGGTCATGACCTCGAACCCCCGGCCGACAGCCTTGACCTCGATGTAGATCTTGGCACCGTTCATCAGACCCTCCACCGGTCATAGGCCTTCTCGACGTCCGCGAGACGTTCCTGGTCGGCCGACCTTTGCCGCTGGCTGTGACGCTCCGCCGGCGTCTGGTCCTCGTCGTCCCAATCGTCATCGTCGTCAGACCCGGCATCGTCGTGGATGCGCGCGGCCTTCTTGGCTCGCTCGACCTGGCTCTGGTGGTACTGACGGTCGCGCGCGTACCTGTAGGCCTGCTCGAGGTCGGCAGCCATGTTGCCAGTGCGCACGATCGCACCACTGTTCAGCGCAGCTATGATCTGAGGCTCCAGCCCGGCGAAGTCCGACACAGTGGCGCGGGCGTGATGGATCAGAGCCTCGGCGTCAGTGGTGTGGAGCGTCTGTCGGGCATAGCCCGCACCGCCGTCCTGCTGGCTGGCGTAAGGCTCCAGCATCTGCCTCAGCTGCGCCGGGTTGAGCCCCATGTTCTGCCCGATGACGACAAGGCCGGCTGCAGGGTCGCGCTTCAGCGTGTCCTCCAAGCCCACGTAGGATTTGACGACCGAGGCAAAGGACCTGCCGCCGCTTTCCTTGCCGATCCGTCCGCGGATGGACTTCAGGTCCTCAGTCTCTTGCGCGCGATCCATGGCCAGATCGTAGGCCCGCTCGGTATCGGCCCGACGCTGCTCGTCAACGGAGATCTTCTCCCGGTCCTCATTACGCAGATTGCGGGACTCGTCGGCATCAGGCTGGTCATAGTCAGCGTGCAGATGTGCTTCCTTGTCGGTCATCGGTCGGTTACTCCACGTTGCAATCAGTTGAGCAGGGCCAGCGACCTCGCCAGCCGGCTGACGTTGGGCCGCAAGCGGGCATCACGGCGGGCGCGTAGCGCCTCCTCGAGCATGGGCGCTACCGTTGAGGGGTCCACCACGCCGTTCGAAATCAAGGCGTCACCGTCCAGCTCGTCCTCCGCGGGCCATTCGATGACGCCTCTGCCGCGCGGGTCCCCGGGCCTGATCTCCAGCCCCGGGTTGACGTGCGGTGTTAGCCACTCGCCGGGAGCATTGCGCATGCCTTCAAGGCCGAAGCGCATCAGCTGTAGCGACGACATCGGCTGCCCATCGCGACGGCCGCGCGGGTTGGAAGGCTCCGGCTCGCCTTCGCGATGCCTCCTCAACTTGTCGATGGCGCGTTTGCCGGCCCCGGGGCGGAGGTTGCCGTTCTCGTCCACCTCGTGAGGCATCACTCGTCGGCGCCAGTCCCGCTCCCACGCCTCATGCTCCTGAGGCGTCATCTCCTTGGAGCGAAAGCGACGACGGAAAATCTCGTTGTGGGCGTTGGGGTCGCTCTCGTAGGTGCCGCCGTTTTGGAGGTTCTGGAGCGAGTGTCGGATGTAGTATTCGAACAGCTCCTCGTTGCTCATCTCGCGCAATTCGCGCTGTGTTCTCACAGGAACCTCCGGAGCAGACTCCCGAAGCGGTGCATTGTCGAATGGCGCCGCGCTCGCCTGCTCGGGTCTCAACACACTGCCGACGCCCTGCACGATGGCCTGGCCGAGGTCGGCATCCCCTTCAGCGAGCGCAGACAGGCGCGCCATGTGCTGACGCCAGGCGCCCCGATCGCGCGGGTCGGCCTGCGCTGCGCGTGTCAGCCAGCGTACATAGCGTGGCGACGACATGAAGCGCGCGAGCCCGTGCTGGCCGGCGAAGGTGGCAATGCCGGCCCACAGGCTGCTCAGGAGACTGCCGCCGACGATCACGTTGGGCAGGCGCGAGGCGTCGATGCCGGGGTTGCGCCCGATGCGCTGGTAGGGCTCCAGCCGCTCGGCCACACGCTCGAAACGCGCGATAGCCTCTCCAAGGCGCTCTGCACGGCCGGTGAACATCAGACGGCGAGCAGTCGGCGACAGATTGCGCATGCCCGCCAGGAAGCCCTGCAGGCCGTCCTGGGCCATGTGACCGATGATGCCGGCGGTTGCCTGCCGGACGTCGCCCTTGTCAGCGTGCACGCGGTAGTAGGCCCGGAGCATCTGCAGGTCGGAGCTGCGGCCCCGGCCGGCGGCGTCCACCAAACGCGCGATCGCCTGCTCCGGCGTGACGTTGTCGCCGAACACGCGGCGCAACGGGGCGACAAGATCGCTCTGGAAGGCCCGGTAGGCGTCATCGTGACGGCGCATGCGGGCAGCGGACATTCGTAGATCCGGCGAGCGATCGAGCATGCGCATCATGTCGCCCGTCAGCGCACCCTCCATGCGCTCGAGGAAGGCGCTGTCGAAGCGGTTTTGAGCCGCCGGCACATCGGCTGCCTCCCGCACCGTAGTGCGGATGCGGCGCAGGTCTCGTAGTGCCAGAGGTGTGTGGGAGTAGATCGCCTCCACCACGTCGGGCGGCATGCGCCGGCTCAACTCCTTGCGGAATTTCTCGGCAGCGGGCGAGCGGAAGATCGACGCGGCCGGATCGTCACCGCGGAGCAGGCCGCTGCTTCTGAGATCCCCGCGTAGTTCCTCGAGCAGGCCATAGACCTGGTTGGGCTGGCCGCTGCGTGCGCGAGTCCCGGCGATCGCGACCGGCGCCCGCACAGTCTCGCCGACTTCGCGGTAAAGCCCTTCGTAGGCGGCGCCGAACTCGTCGCCGTAGCTATAGCCGCGTGAGGAAGGGCGGAACGCATTGTCGTAGGTCAGCGGCTCGCGAAAGACGGCATCGTACCGATTGCGCGTCGCGACCTCCCGGCCGACACCCTGGTAACCGGGGCCTGGCGCGTCCGTATAGAAGCTCTCCGGCCCCCAAGGATTGTTGCGGCTGTCGAGGCGATCGAGATCCGCACGTGGCATGGTCTCGAGGCGCGACTGCGGGACCGTGCGCTCGGTCAGCTGCCGGCGCAGGAGCTCCTGAGCCTCGGCACCGGCCTCGCGTCCCTGCTGCGCGCCCGTCGCCTGCAATTCCCGGGCGAGGCTCTGCTCGAGGAGCTGGGCATTGCGGGCCGCAGCATCACGCACCGGACCTCCGGCGAGGCTTGCAGCCAGGCTCTCGGCCGTGCGGCTGCCCTCGGGTCTCAGCGCCGGGCCGAGGAGATTCTCGCGCGGGATGCCGGCGACTTCGAACTCCTTAGAAGCCTGGCTCATCACCATGCGGTTTGCCGGCGTCGTGCCGGTCAATCGGTCGACACCAGCCTGTACCATGCGGGAGGCTGCACCGGGAGCTGCGAGCACGTAGGGCAACGCTGCACCGAACGTGCCGCCGCCTACGAAGCCCGCCGCGGTGTCAGCGAGGCGGCGGCTGCCGGTGTCGGCCGGGCTGTCCGCGTAGGCCTGGAGCGCTCCTACAGGCGCACCGATGCGCGCGCCTTCCATGGCAACCTGGGGCAACTGCGGATTGGCCGGCAGCTGTGATGCGAGCAGCGGGATGCGCATCATGCCCAAGCCGCTGATCGTGTAGCCGGCGGTCTTTGCCAGCACGTCGCCGGCGCCCATTGAGCTGTTCGCTTCGTTCGTCAGCGCCTGCTCGCGTTTCAGGCGCCGGTCGTAGAGATCCCCGAAGGTGCCGCTTTCGCCCGACAGGTAGTCGATGCCCGCGCCGCCGACGGCCTTGATCCGATCGGCCCCCGGCACCGCGCTTGACACCTGACGCGCCATGCGATTGGGCCACGGCTCGCTCGGCCTGTCGTTGGGCACGAGACCTCTGCGCCGCGCCTCGTCGAGCAGTGGCTGCTTGTCGGCCGGCAGGATACCCCGTCGCTCCGCTTCCAGGAGAAGGTCGAGCTTGCTCATTGCTGCAGCTGCCTCAGCAGCTCGTCGTTCGAGAGCGAGCGAACATCCGGTCCACGATTGCCCTGACCACCGCGCTCACCCTCGCGAAGTGCGTTCTGGAACACGGCATTTAGGTCGTCATCACTGCCACCGCCCTCCAGAATGCGCAGAGACTCGGTGAAGTACTTTTTGACGGTGTTGAGCTTCTGCTTTTGCGTCGCCGCGCTGTCCATGGAGCTCGGCATGTAAAGCTTGATGAAGCGCTCCTGCTCGGCCTTCGACGACTGCTTGCCGCTGAGCGCGAAGGTGAGATCCATGATCGCCCCTTCAGCAGCTCTGAAGGCTTGCCCGGCGCTGCCAAATCCTCCGACCTTCCAACCGACGCCTGGCACGGTCCACGTATCCCCGCCCATCTCCTGCAGCTGATTGGCATCGTCGAGGCCCTTCATGGCGGTCTCGATCTGCTGCAGGCCGAATCTCGCGACCGTGCGGGCGTTGCGCTCGGATTGCGTGCCGCCGCCGGGAATCATCTCGAGGCCGCTGCCCTGAGGATTCCAGCGCTGCCCGCGTTTCATGCGATCTTCGGTCTTGAACCCGTGCAGCTCGTCCAGCTTCTGCTGGCGGAACGCATTCAACTTCATCTCGCGTGTGATGCCGGCCTGGCGCTCCTCCTCCATCGGCTCGAACTGATCGGTGGCATTGCGGGCTTTCGCGAGCACGTAGGGCGCGCGCTCGAAGGGAATGGGAATGCCGCCGACGGCTGCGTACACCACGCCGCCAGGCTGGTTCTCTTGCTCCCACTCCTGCGCCGAAGGCGGTCTGCCGCCGAACTTCTGGAGCATGGCGGAGTACGCATTGAGCCGCTTCACGTCGGCGTTGGCGCCGGTGGCTTCCGAGCGGCTGTCGTAGTAGCGCGTCTGCGCCTTGCGCAGATCGATTTCCGATCGCGTCGCCTCGTCCTTCAGTGGCGATTGCAGCACCTGGGGAAGCAGCTTCTGTGTCAGCGCTATACCTTGGCGCTGCACGGCCGGGTTCGGGCTTTGCAGCATGTTCGAGAGGTAGCCGGCGAGGGGCGTCTGCTGCGCGCCGGCGGGCTGCTGCTGCGGTGCCGGCTGAGCTTGGGCGACCTGTGCTCGAGGAGGTTGACCGCTGCCCATTCCGGCCGCTGTCGTGATCCCACGCTGCCCGATCGGGACGGGAGGCAGGTTGCCGCGCGCAACCTCGAAATGCATCGGATCGGGATTGCGCCAGTCCCCGCCCCAAGTAAGGCCGTGCTTCTGGGCCAGCTCGCGCGCGACATCGGCCGGAATCTTGCCCGGAGCACCGCGCGGGTTGTCCGTCCAGTTGATGTCGACGGCGTTGCCGAACGAATGCTGCGAGGGCGTGTTGGTGCCAGCAATGTTGCGCTTGTTGAACCCGCCCGACTGTCCCGGATCGATCTTATAGCCGCGCGCCTCAAGATCGTTGAGGAACGCCGTAAAGCGATCGACATGCGGCTGCGCGATAGTGAATGGCGCGCCACCGTTGGTTCGGATAACGGCCATGCCGTCGCTGCGCGGTGGGGCGAGGCTGGCTTGCGGCCGCACCTGCGGGGCCGAGAGTGTCGACTGCGGCTCGATGGCCCGCTCGTCGACACGTTGGAAGTCGCCATCGATGACCTGGCCTCCGCCGGCCGGAGCGGCGCTGGTCTGCTGCACGGGCGGCTGCTGTTGCTGTTTGAGGAAGCCGAGGAGGGCGTCCGCGGTCGTGCGCGCTTCCGCACGCCGCTCCTGCCGCTCGAGGTTGGCACCGTAGCCGCCGACGGCGCCCTGCACGGCTCGAGCAAGAGCCTGGGTCCAGTGCTGCACTGGCGACGAATCCATGCCGCCGATCAGCATGGCGTCAATCAGACGCCGCTTGCGCTTCGTGCCGGAGTCGTCGTCGGAATAGTAAACACCGCTCTCAGCTGTGGCCATCAAAACCCCCGAAGGACGCGCGCGTTTCCGCACGACGTTGACCCTTCCTCCGGTGCCTTGTGGCTTGGCCCCTTGATCGCTTGGATCGTAGCGAGGGGCGAGAGTGACGCCGTTCCCTCCGCGCAAATGCAACGGCGGCGTCAGACCTGAGTCTAGCGCCGCTCCATGTCAGGGCAAAGCAGAAAGTTCAGCTCACCGATTTACGGCATCCACGCTCCGCCTGGATCCTGGCGCACAATCTCGGCCATCTCCAGAAGCTCACAAATCAACAGCGCCGCACGCTTCCCGAGCAGAGGCCGGGGGACAGTCCATGTCGATGTCATGTCCACTTTGCCGAGGTGATCAAGTGCTGCGACCTTTACCAGCGCATCGTCGAGGCAAAGCACCTTTCGCTTCAGGACCCGGTCTGCGAGATCCTCGAGTTCACGGTCAAAAGCCTTTGCTACCCTCCTCGCCTTCGCGGCCTTGCGCTCACTCTCGCATTCCGCTTCTTCGCAACGCGCTGCCATGCGTGCTTGATGAAGCTGCTCCATCTTCACCAGGATTTCGCTGTGTGAGCCCAGATCCGTCATTCGCTCATCGGCCGTCGCCGCAGGCACGTCCCAGCGCCGGGAGAAGTACTTGTAGGCTTTTCGCGGCACAAACGGTTTCCACGGCTTCCCAAGCCCCGCGACGCGTCTATTTGACTTGGGCTTTTGACCTCGTTTTTTGCGTGGCGTCGGCGCGATCTTGTCGCTCGCCGAGAGGGTGAACATAGGCGTTTCTGCTTCCGCCATGGTATTGCTCTGAAGAGCTTCGGCCATCGGGTTACTCCACAAGATTGATGGTTGAGGCGGGGCCGCAGGGAAGGTATCAGCTTCCTCGCGGCCCTCTTTTTTGCTAGCGGTAATTCATGGCCAAGTCAACAATTACCGCTAGCGATAAATCGAACCTGCGCCGCAAACGAGGTCGGCCCCCCACAACCGGCCTCGGCACGCTCATTGGCGGGCGCTGGCATGACGATGATTTGCACGCGATCGACGAGTGGCGTGGAAGGCAGCCCGACAAACCGGACCGCGCGGAAGCGGTGCGACGGCTCACACGCCGAGGCTTGGGCAGGAAATGAACGCCGACGATGGACAACCAGGCGAGGCGACGCCCCCTGAGCCGCAATATCTGACCGTCGAGCAGTGCCGGGCAACGTTGCCCATCAAGATCAGCCGCCGCCAGGTCGTGAACTACATCAAGAAGGCCGGACCGGATTACTATCTCGAGCATCGACGGCAATTGTTTCTGACGCCGGAGCAGTGGCGCGCCGTCGTGGCTCTCACCATGCGGCCTGGTGGGCCTAGACGCGCTCGAAAGGTAAAGCTCTCGCCACCGTCGGCCGTGCCAGAACCGCCGGACAAGGCATTCGAACGAGTACAAGCCTTGATTGCGAAGATGGAGCGCGAGCGCAAAGACAGACAGCGCTCGGGCGGCTGATCGCGATCACAAGCCCAACGGCTAGCCGTCGAGTATCAAGCGCGCGAGCTCATCTCGCAGCGTCTCAATCGTGATCCCGTGCCTCTCGCACACCTGCAGGACCTCCGCCACACTGCCCGCCAGCGCCTCGGTCTCAAGAATTGAAAGCTCAGCATCCAACGCCAGCGCGCTTTCCTTGTGATCCGCGATCTGGCTGCGCAGCTGCCGGATGCGAGCCGTGCGTTCCGCTGGCGTCACCATGTGCCCCACCGCGTTAGAAACAGTTCTGCCAGCGTCCTGTCTTGCTGGAGATGCGACAGTGCATCGGCCCGGGCCGCGTTGGGCGCTGCTGGAACACGCCATGGTGCATGATCACGGCCAAGGTGGCCTTGCGCGATTCCTCGGTGATCATGCCCCCCTTGCGCTGCGACACCTCGGGCTTGTCACCGGCCTTGTTGGCCGGGTCGCCGGCACCGGCGGGCGTGGCGAGGAGCGGCAGCACGGCAGCGACGATGGCAATGGTTTTCATGGTCCCCTCGGCAATATCAGACAATCTGCGAACGTGCTCAAAATGGCATCGGATCATCAGGCAGTGGATTGCTGTTGGCAACGGCTTCCTCCTGGCTCTCAGCGTCTCGCGCTCGCCGCCGGCGCACACGTCGCGGCCGTCTGGCGCCAACGGCCTGGTTCGGGTGCCCCGTCGGCTCCGGCCGCTCGAGCGCCCGAACAACCACCTGCATCCTGGAACGCCAGTCGCCCGTGCGCTGGTCCTTCCAGTGGTTCAACGTCAGCTGGCCCTCGACGCGCAGCTCCGTTCCTTCCGGCAAGTTGGAAAGGTCGGTGTTGAACACAGCAAGGTTGACCAGCTCAGCTGCGCCCGGCGGCCCGACAGCCACCGTCAAGGCCGTCCACGGGAGGCCGTTGCGGGCTTCACGCACGACAGGCTGATAGCGCACGCGACATGTGAAGCTCGCCTCGATCATGCCGCGGCCCTACGCCCTCCCCCGGGTCGCTTCGCTCCCCCGCCCTCCATCCGTGAGACTGTCCCCTTATCAGGATAACAGCGCCCCCGCGGGACTCCCGGAGCCTTGGGCGCGGGCGCGACGGAGGAGCGCGGGGTGTAGGGGCGGAGCCCCCCAGGTTGAGCCTTGCGGCGATAGTACGTCGACCTGCTTATCCCCTGTTCGACCCAGGGCTGGCGTTTTTCAGCGCTATCGTCACCCCACCGTTTTGAGTTGGCGAGCTGGCTACGGCGGGACTGGATTTGCCGGTAACGCTCGACGCTGAAGTGCCTCCAGGTCCAACTGCAGACTGATTTCGCTATGGCCTTGACCTCACTGAAACCAAGTGGCGATGCAAACTGCACATTGAGATCAAGAGCCCCGTTCAGGCACCAATCGAACCATTCGTCGCGGGACCGTTGCTGGTTCTTGAACGACCGGACTCGTCGGTACGCCGGATGTCGCAACTCGTCGAAGATCGTGCAGTTGCGGCCGGCGCCGGATTGGCTTCTCAGTCCGACTTCTCGTCGCTTGTCGTGAGCCGATAGGCAGTTGTTCAGCGAGCGCAGCGAATATGGGTCGGTGCGGCGCCATTCCGTGTCCCAGATCGGATGTGTCGGGTTTTTTGTGACCAAGCCGGCGTAGCTCAGGTCTGCGCTCAGCCGTCGCGCAATACCCCGCTCCACATCGGCGAAGAATCGCAATGGCCTCACCTCAGCCATGTCATGGCGGGCAACCGGTGTTTCGAGAATGTATGCGGAGTGCGCGTGGCCGTTTTCACGGTTGATGGCAATGAAATTTGGTGGCGGCAAACCCGCGCGTTCGTGCGCCTCTCGAGCTGTCGACAGGTCGATATCATGCACCATCCAGCGGTACACGTCGGGACCATTGAGCTGCACGTGCAGCATCCTCAAGGCGGAAACACGTGGACGAATGCGCAAGCCGTGGCTCAGCTCATCAGCACAGTAGGGGCGCCTGGGAATCAGCTCTGCAAAGCCCTCGGGCAGGGTCGCCGTTTTAATCCGTGCAAAGCGACGCCGGTGAAGCGCAGCTGCCTGATCGATAGCGGCCGCCTGCTCTATTCGCGCCTGAAGCACGGTCTGCCCCTCTGTGGGTTCAGCCCAATAATTCCGGTCGAGGTAGCGCGGATCGGCGCGCGCAACGAATTTTGTTGCCATGACCGCGCCCCCTCAACTCGGCCGCGGCGGCAGGCTCCTTCGTCGTCGCATGCATGGAGGTGGCGAGCAGACAGGCTGGGTGAGCTTGCGCTCATGGACGATCACGCTGTACATAGTCCCCCTCACTAGACACTGACGCAACTTCGGTGGTCAGCCCGGCGCCGTCCGCAGCGCCGGGTTTTCTTTGTGCGGACTGTCAGGCCGCAGTTCGTGCGCGCGGTGACGTTTTTTCCATTTGATCGAGCCAGCGCTCGACGTCTCGCGCTCGGATCAGTGTCCGGCGGCCGTTCTTCGTTGCTTTCAGCTTGCCATCCGCGATTGCCGTGTAGACCGACGACCGGCAAACGCCGGTCATCGCCACAACGTCGGCGATCGAGTAAGCCAGTCTCTGGGGACTATGGAACGCGGAACTCATACACACGTCTCTCCATATGGGGGCTGTTGCATGAGTGAATCGGAGCGTTCGATTCACACGACCCCATGATAGAGCTGACTCGCCCTTGTCAATGCCACCGAAGTCCATCGGCGTTCAACAGATTATGGTCCTGTCCATAGCAGGCCACACTAGCGACGGGCCTTTCCCGAGGCACAGTATTTTGCCCAGGCATCCATCAGCTCGCGTCTCATCTCGAACAGATCGCCACGCTGATATGCGGCCCGCACCTTGTCGCTCGAGACATGCGCGAGCGCCGCTTCTGACGCGTGGTCCGGGTAGCGCGTCTGTTCAGTCGCCCAATCCTTGAAGCTTGACCGAAAACCGTGCGTGGTGATGCCCGGATGCACATCGCGCAGGAGCATCAAAAGCGCCATGTCAGAAAGCTGCTTGTCGCGCTTCAGGCCGGGGAAAACATACTCGCCCACCGCGAGCTGCTGCATGGATTGAACGATCGCCACCGCGCGCCGGGACAAGGGCACTCGGTGCTCACGGCCGCCTTTCATCCGCACTGCCGGCAGCGTCCAAAGTCCGGCCTTCAGGTCGAACTCTGCAAACCGCGCGCCGAGCGCCTCGCTGGTCCGCGCAGCGCACAGAACGGTGAATTCGAGCGCCCGCGGCGTGACACCATCGCGCTCCCGCAATCCGGCCATGAATTCCGGCACCTCGGCGTAGGGGAGGGCGGGGTGGTGCACGACGCGGCGCACCTTCGACCTGGCCGGCAGCAGCTGATCGAGATGCCCGCGCCATTGCGCTGGGTTCTCGCCGCTACGCATCCCCCGCGCTTTGGCCCAGGACATGACCGCCTCGATGCGACCGCGTACACGGCTCGCCGTTTCTGTCTTCGCATTCCAGAGCGGCGCTGACTTGCCGTCTTTGCCCTTCACCGGCTGCTGCAGCACGCGCAGCACCAGGCCGGTGTCGACATCGGCCACCGGCAGACTGCCCAAGATCGGGTAAGCATAGGTGTCGAGGGTATTGCGCCATTGCTGCCGGTGCTTCGCATTGCGCCAGCCGGCCTCGTGAGATTCGATCAGTTGCTCGGCGGCGTCCTTGAACGTCGTGGCCCGGGCAGCCGCAAGTTTCTCCCTTGCCCGCGCAGCGTCGCGATGGACGATTGGGTCTCGGCCGTCGGTACGGTGCTCTCGGGCTTCCTTGGCTTTCTGACGGGCCTTGGCGAGGCTGACATCGCGGAAGCTCCCCAACCCCATATCGTGGGTCTTGCCGGCGACCTTGTAGCGAAAGATCCAGCTTTTGCTGCCGCTCGAACTCACCTGCAGGTACAGGCCGCCGCCGTCGGGATAGAGGCCCTTGGCCTTCAACGCACTGACCTCTAATGCCGTCAGCCGATCGATTTGCTTCGCCACGCTCCACCCATCCCGCTACCCATGCCCATGGGATGGGTGCTAGCAACCATGGGCGGACATGTACAGACGCTGGTGGAGAGTTATGCCGCTATTTATCGGACGTCAGCGCACATTGGCGAGGATGGGTAGACGTCGGTTCTACGGACTCCCCATCCGCCAGAGAACCGCTGCCAATGCCTGCGGGTTACTTTGGTCAACCCAGATCTTTCGCACCCCATTCTGCACACGTGTCGGGCTAGCATACGCCCATGACTGACCAAGTGTGCGTCTCGCCGGACGTGCGGGGCCGAGACGCCAGACGAAAGCGCCCTGGAGCATCTGATGGCATGCGACCTCGTCCACCTCGAACTCATGGCGTTTCCTGATGTCGAGGAGGCGCTGCGCAACGGCTACACGACCGTTCTCGTCCCGTGCGGCGCTGTGGAGCAGCACGGTCCGCATTTGCCACTGTGCATGGATGCCGATCATGCCGAGCGCCTGTCCGTGGTGCTGGCCGGGCGCTTGGGGGATGCGCTGATCGCGCCCACAATCAAGGTCGGTTGTTCCTCCCATCACCTGACCTTTGCCGGCACGATTTCCCTGCACAACGAAACATTCGAAGCCATCTGCCGGGATTATTGCCTCAGCCTAGCGCGGCACGGCTTCAAGAGAATCCTATTCTTTTCCGGGCATATCGGGAATTTCCCGGTCCTTCGCGACATGCTTCCGCGCCTCAAGACCGGCGTTGCCGGGCGCTGCGAGGTCGATGCATTCGTGGATTCCGAGGCGTGGCTCTCGGCGTGGCGCTCGGCGGTCGCGTCCGCAGGCGGCGATGCGGAGAAGGTCGGCGGTCATGCCGACATCGCGGAGACATCCCTCATGATGGAGATCCGGCCGCAGAGCGTTCGCCATGAGCGCGTCGCACCGGGGCATCTCGGTATGCCGACGCAGGAGCAGCTCGCGCTGATCTGGCGCGACGGCATCTCGTCGGTGACCGCGAATGGCATTCTCGGCGATCCGCGCGGCTCGACGCAAGCGATCGGCGTGAGCTGCCTGGGCGCAGTTGCAGATCTGTTGATGTCCGCGTTTTCGAGGCGCCAAAAACTCGGTTGAGCCACGCTCTGTGCTCGCAATGACCTGCGAGGTAGTTGCGCAGCTGCTTGACGCTGATCAGTATGCCACGTCCGAAGGACGTTCGTGGTTTGCGTCACGGAGCAAAGCATCTCAATGAAGTACTTCGAAGATGGCGAGGTCGGCGATACGTTCGATTCGCCTGCGGCTTACCATGTCACTGCCGCAGAGATCAAAAGCTTCGCCGCCCAGTGGGATCCGCAGCGCTATCATCTCGATGAAGCCGAGGCTGCAAAAATTGTCGGGCAACTGTTCGCCCCGGCCATGTTGACGATGTGCATTAGTCTTAAGCTGACACATGAGGCGGGTTACTTCGATATCCTCCCTGTGGCCGGATTGGGGATGGAGGATATGAAGTTTCCAAAACCGGTGTTCGCTGAAGATCGATTGCAGGTCAGGGTGACGATCATTGCAAAGCGAGAATCGCAGAGCAGGCCAAAGCTGGGCGTGCTGGTTCACAAGACCGAGGTATTCAATCAGAACGGAGAGACGGTGTTGACTTACACGGTGCCGTCGCTCGTGTTTCGACGCCCCGCTTGAATGTTTTTACGCTGCGGCCGGGCTGGTAAAGCCTGTGCGCTTCCTCGCAGGCACGCCCCTAATCCAAGGGGTGGGGTTATGGCGTGCGAAGTGGTCGTGGGTCACGAGTAAACACAGGGGAGCCGATGGCTGAGGCCGCCGGCTCCGAGTGCAAGCCAAAGTCCGATATCAGTTCGCGCTGGGCGTGCGCGGCGTGTCCGGCGTCATGTTGCGCTCGGCGTTCTGGCCGACGCGCGTACCGGAGTCATCGTTTCCACCCGTCGAAAAGAGAATGACGCCCAGCAGCATGGCGACGACGAGAACCAGCACAGGCCAGTAGGCACCGTACTGGGACTCAGTTGGCGGGGTGTTGCGGATATCGCCCGGGCGATCGTCTCTTGGATCGGGGCGTGGGTTAAGATGCTCGTCCATGGCAAACCTCCATTTGCATGTCCAAAGGGCAAACGGAGAGAGACGGCATCAGTTCCAGGTTCCATGAGGTCATCACATGGCTGACGGCGGTTCCATCCGCAAAATCATAGAGTTCGATGCGGAGACTTGGCAGGCGCTGACGCTTCTGGCGCGTGATTCGATGAAGTCGCTGCAGGAACTCGCCGACGAGGCGTTCAATGATCTGCTCAAGAAACACCGCAGGCCGGTCGGGTTGAAGCAGGCCTTGCGTGCCAGTGCGCGCAACATCGCCGCCAATGACCCGACCGGTCCACCGCCGGCGAAGTCCGCAAAGAAGCCGAAAAAGCCAAGATAAGTCCTCAGCAACCCGTCCGTTCCCGGAACGAGGGCTGATTTGAGGCGTTCATCGGAGCCTTGGAGGACCCGATGGACATATGCGCGAGTTTCAGAAGTGCCTGCGCCGTTCTGGCCCTGACGTTCCTGCCGGCCGTAGCACAACAGCCGGTGCCCAAAGCCTGCGAGGAGCAGAAATCGGAGCGCGCCCCAACACCGCCCGCCAAGGGACCCGATTCGGGATCGAAGAACATGGGCTCCACGGGTTGGACGGGTGGGGCGACAGACCACCCCAAGGGCAAGGAGCAACCGGAAGCCGTCCAGGGGCTCGACCCGCAGCGAACAGATGAAAAAAAGCAAACCAACTGCTGACCACGAGTGCTTCTGCAACCCAGGCTTTTACGCCCCGGCAATTGTCTCCTGGCATTCTCCCGCCAAACGAAGTGAGCCGATCGGCGCCGCTACAACTTGTGGCGCAGCATAATCCGGCCGCGGGGGAGTATGGCGCATGCGGCGGTATTATCGCCCACATGAAATCGGACTGCTGCCGCCTGTCGTGGTGCTCGTGGTGGCTGTCGTGCTGGTGATCGGTCTGGCCGCCTGCTCGAGCGGCCGGGGGCTCGGCAGCCGGTACGATGCCCGGACGGGCGTGTCGGCCAGCACGCGTGTCGTTGCCGATGGACGGCCGATCCCGAAAGGCGGCGGCCGCTACAAGGTCGGCGCGCCCTACAAGGTTTCCGGCCGCTGGTACGTCCCGCAGGAAGACATGAACTATGACCGGACGGGCGTCGCCTCCTGGTACGGTGCTGATTTCCACGGGCGTCTGACGGCCAACGGCGAGGTTTTCGACATGGGGGCGTTGACGGCCGCACATCCGACGCTGCCGATGCCGTCCTATGCCTATGTGACCAATCTGGAAACGGGACGCACCATCCTCGTCCGCATCAACGATCGCGGGCCCTATGCCAACGATCGCGTCATCGATCTGTCGCGGCAGGCGGCCCGGTTCCTGGGGTCGGAAGCCCAGGGCCTGGCCCGTGTCCGGGTCCGCTACGCTGGACGAGCGCCGCTCGATGGAGATGACAGACAGGAGCGGATGTATTTAGCGTCACAGCCCTGGTACGGCGGAAGGCAGGACACCCGGATGGCTGAAGGCCGGCCCACCTATCTGCGACCCATGGGCATAGGGGCCGAAAACCTCGTGAAGTGACGGTTTATCCACCGTGCGCCTTGGTTGACTCGTCCGGCAGCATGCCGCGATAGTCGCCCCCCATGGCAAGGATTCTGCGGCTCCCTTTGGTTGCTTCGCCCCGGTCAGAACGGGTCGCTTTGTGGCGCCTGCTGATCGCCTTGAGTGTTGCTGCCGCGCTGGCCTTGGCGACCGCAGGCTCGACGCTCGCGCAGGGCGATCCCACGACCAAGGCGCGTGAAGCCATCCTCATGGATGCCGATACCGGGGCGGTGCTCTTTCAGCACAACGCCGACGCCCTGATGCCGCCCGCCAGCATGAGCAAGCTCATGCTGCTCGCGGTCGTCTTCAAGGCACTCAAGGGCGGCCAGATCAAGCTGACCGACGAATTCCTGATGAGCGTCAATGCCTGGCGCCGGGGTGGCGCACCCTCGGGCACGTCCGCCATGCTGGTGCCGGTGAACACCAAGGAGACGCTCGACGACCTGCTGCAGGGCGTCGTCGTCCAGTCCGGCAACGACGCCAGCATCGCCATCGCCGAGGGCATGTCGGGCAGCGAGGAAGCCTTCGCCAAATTGATGACCGAGGAAGCCCGCAAGCTCGGGATGGCGAAGTCGACGTTCCGCAACGCCACCGGCCTGTACGAGCCCCAGCACCTGACAACGGCACGCGAGCTGGCGTTTCTCTCGCGACACCTGATCAAGGATTTCCCGGAATACTATCCCCGCTTCGCCCAGCGCGAGTTCCAGTATCGCAAGCACCGCTTCTTCAACCGCAATCCGGTCCTGTCGTCCGACGGCGTGGACGGACTGAAGACAGGATACGTGAAGGAGGCGGGTTACGGCATCGTCGCATCGGCCAAGCGCGACAACCGCAGGCTGATCCTGGTCATCAACGGTCTCGAGCGTCAGGACGAGAGAAAGAGCGAGGCACTGCGCCTGCTCGACTGGGGCTTCAAGAGTTACACGGAATATCGCCTGTTCGATCCCGGCGAGGTCGTCGGCAGCGCGCGCGTCTGGGGCGGCAACCGCATGTTCGTGCCGCTCGTGGGCGCCGACGGCGTGCAGGTGGTGTTTCCCAAGTTGCCTGCCAATCAGCGGTTGAAGGCGGAGATCGTCTACAAGTCGCCGCTCAAGGCGCCCATTCAGAGGGGCGAGCAGGTGGCGATGCTGCGGGTCACGACGCCCAATCATGCCATCAGCGAGGTTCCACTTTACGCCGCCGAGGATGTGAATCCGGGCGGCATCATGCGGCGCGGCTTCGACACGCTCGTGCACATGGCGTTCCGCTGGGTTCTATAGCTGAACCATTGCTTTCGTAAGCTGCCCGAGAGGACTAGAGCAGGATCGTTTCGGGTTGAACCACCTCACCCTCTAAGAGGCGCCGCGGCCGAAACGTGAATCCTGCTCTACTTATGAGTGTAGAGTGCGATTCACGTTTCTCATGGAAGCTGTAACGCTTCCATGAGAAACGATCGCGCTCTAGGGTGGCACGCGAACCACCTGAGGCAACGTCGATCAATCTCATGCCGCGCGGAAAATTCATTACGTTCGAGGGAGGCGAGGGGTCGGGCAAGTCAACCCAGGCGCGCCGGCTTGCCGAATTCCTGCGCACGCGGGGCACGGAGGTCGTCTTGACGCGCGAGCCGGGCGGCACGCCGTTCGCCGAGCACGTCCGCAGCATCATCCTTTCCGACACGACACCGCCGCATGGCGCAACCGCCGAGGCGCTCCTGTTCTATGCCGCGCGTGCCGATCATCTGGATACGCTCATTCGTCCCGCGCTGAAGGCCGGGACCTGGGTCGTCTGCGATCGCTTCAGTGATTCCACGCGCGTGTATCAGGGCGCCGCCGGAAAGATGCCGCGCGATGCCATCGAGACCCTGGACCGGATCGTCGTCGGCGACACGACGCCGGACCTCACGCTCATCCTCGACATCGATCCCGCGATGGGCTTGGCGCGGGCGACGGAGCGGCGCGTTGCGGCGAAACTGCCGAAGACCGGGGCAGATCCTTACGAGCAGCGCAGCCTCGAATTCCACCAGCGCCTGCGTGATGGCTATCTCGAGCTGGCGCGCAGCGCGCGGGATCGCTGTGTCGTCATCGATGCCAGCGGAGACCCGGATACGATCGAGGCGCATATACGCAGGGCCGTCGCTGCGTTGATGCCGGCGCAATCCCACGGAACGGACTGATGGCGCGCGCGCCCGCCGTCCAGGAGATCGAGGCCCTGCCCGAGTCGGATCGGCTCGAAGGGTTTCCGCATCCGCGCGAAACGGCACGTTTGTTCGGCCACGACGCGGCGGAACGCGCTTTCGCCGAGGCTTTCGCAGCCGACCGCCTGCATCATGCCTGGCTGATCGTCGGCCGCCGCGGCATCGGCAAGGCGACACTCGCCTATCGCGTCGCCCGTTTCCTGCTCGCCACACCGCAGGAACGGACCGGCCCCACTCTGGAGGTCAAACCTGATGGCACGGCGGCGCGACAGGTATGTGCGCTGTCGCACCCCGGGCTTCTCGTCATCCGCCGTCCGTGGGTGCCCGCCAATAAGCGCTTCGCAGCGTCCATCCCGATCGACGAGGTGCGCCGCCTGCGCAGCTTCCTCGGCCACACGGCAGGGGCCGGAGCCAACACCTGGCGCGTCGTCATCGTCGATACGGCCGACGACCTCAACCCGAACGCGGCGAATGCGCTGCTGAAGTCGCTGGAGGAGCCGCCGGCGCAGACCATCTTCATGATCCTGGCGTCCGAGCCCGGCCGACTGCTGCCCACGATCCGCTCGCGGTGCCGCAAGCTGGCGCTTACCCCGCTCGATCTGCCGGACTTGCGCCGCGCGACGGCAGCGGCCTTCGACGCGGCCGATGCGACCGCGCCGCGATCAACCGAAGGCCTGGAGCAACTCGCCGACGGCAGCGTGCGCCGCTTTCTCGAGCTATGCGCCAACGACGGGCACAAGCTGTACGAGCGTGTCAGTGCCATCGTCGCTGCCTTGCCGAAGGTGGATTGGCCGGCCGCGCATGCGCTCGCCGACGAGTTGTCGAGCGCGGCCTCCGAGGAGCGCTATGAAACGTTCTTCTCGCTGCTTCTCGGCCAGATCGCACGGCTGATCCGCGCCAGCACGGCCGGGGACGCGGACAGTGCCGACGTGGCCCTGGCCTCCCGCCTGATACCGGCCGGCCGGGCGCCGCAGTGGGCAGACGCCTGGGAAGCGATCGTGCGCGAGAAAGCCGAAGTGGAGGAGCTGAACCTGGATCGGCGTGGCCTGATCGTCTTCACGCTCGGCCGCCTCGCGGAGGCGGCGCAGCGGTGAAGCCGGCATCCGGCCGATCCGGCGGGGTGGCGCGCGTGGGGCATACGTGATATTTGACGGCAACATTTCGCCAGATGGCTACGATGACTGACGCTGCGATCACGTTCCGTTCTTTTGCGCCCGGGGCTCGCCTGCTCCCCGGCGCCCGAATGTGCTGATCCGTCCTGAGCTTCTCCGGGCGCGCCCGGGTGCGCGCCTCATCGACATGACTGGCGGATACGGCAATCAAACGGACCTGAGCCATGAGCGGGCAACGTAAATTCTACATCACCACACCGATCTTCTACCCCAACGGTGTTCCCCACATCGGGCACGCCTATACGGCGCTGGCCACCGACGCCATCGCGCGCTTCGAGCGTCTCGACGGGAAGGACGTGTTCTTTCTGACGGGCACCGACGAGCACGGCCTCAAGATGAAGCAGACCGCGGTCGCCGAAGGTCTGGCACCGCTGGCGCTCGCCGATCGCAACTCAGCGCGCTTTCGCGACATGATGACGGCCCTGGATGTCTCGCAGGATGATTTCATCCGCACGACCGAGCCGCGGCATTACCGGTCGTCGGAGGAGATCTGGCGCCGCATGGAAAAGGCCGGCGACATCTACCTCGGCAAGTACGCCGGCTGGTACTCCGTGCGCCAGGAAGCCTATTTCGAGGAAAAGGAAACGACGCTCGGCGCCGACGGTGTGCGCCGGGAGCCGCTGGGCTCGCCTGTCGAATGGACGGAGGAGGAGACCTATTTCTTCCGCCTCTCCGCTTTCCAGGACCGGCTGCTCGCGCACTACGAGGCGCATCCCGAGTTCATCCTGCCGCCCGAGCGCCGCAACGAGGTGGTGAGCTTCGTGAAGGGCGGGCTCGAGGATCTGTCGATCTCGCGCGCGAGCCTCGATTGGGGCATCAAGGTGCCGGGGCAGAAGCCCGACGCTCCGGCCCAGCACGTCATGTACGTGTGGGTCGATGCGTTGACGAACTACATCACCGCGGCGGGCTTCCCAGATGAGAAGAACGCGCGCTGGCGCTACTGGCCGGCCGACGTGCACATCATCGGCAAGGACATCGTGCGCTTCCACGCCGTGTACTGGCCGGCGTTTTTGATGTCGGCGGGCATCGCGCTGCCGCATCGCGTGTTCGCGCACGGCTTCCTCTTCAACCGCGGAGAGAAGATGTCGAAGTCGGTCGGCAACGTGGTCGATCCCTTCGACCTCGTGAAAGGCTATGGCGTCGACCAGGTGCGCTACTTCTTCCTGCGTGAGGCAGCGTTCGGCCACGACGGCAGCTACAGCCACGAGGCGATCGTCAACCGCATCAACGCCGATCTGGCGAACGACCTGGGTAACCTCGCCCAGCGCTCGCTGTCGATGATCGCGAAGAACTGCGACGGCCGCATTCCCGAGCCCGGCGACTTCTCGGACGCCGACCGCACGATCCTGGCCGCCGCAGACGCGCTCTATGCACAGGCGCGCGAGGCCATGGATCGCCAGGGCATCAAGCAGTACCTGGATGCGGTGTGGGCGGTCGTCGCCGATGCCAATCGCTATTTCGCGGCCGAGGAGCCGTGGGCCAAGCGCAAGACGGACTTCAAGCGCATGGAGACGATCCTCTACGTGACGGCAGAAGTCGTGCGGCAGGTCGCCATCCTGAGCTCCGCCGTGATGCCGGGAGCCGGCGCCAAGCTGCTCGACCTGCTTGGCCAGGGTCCGGACAAGCGCAGCTTTGCGTCCCTTGGTCCTGCAGGTAGGCTCGAGGCCGGCATTGCCATACCGGCACCCAGCGGCGTTTTCCCGCGTTATGTCGAGGAGGGCGCCGAAGGCGATACTGGCGGCGGCAAGAAGGCCGAAAAGAAGGGTAAACGGGACCAGGGCTGAGACACGTGATGCTCGTCGATCATCACTGCCATCTGGATTTTACCGACTTCGCGGAAACGCGGGGCGAGATCGTAGCGCGCGCGGCTGAAGCCGGCGTCGGCCTCATGGTGACGATCTCGACCCGCGTTCGCAACTTCGACACCTATCGCGCCATCGCCGAGGCGCACCCCAGCGTCTACTTCAGCGTGGGCACGCACCCGCATCAGGCGGATGAGGAGCCCGGTATTCCCGCACGTGAGATCGCAGCCCTGTCTGTGCATCCGAAGTGCGTCGCCATCGGCGAAGCGGGGCTCGACTATTTCTACAAGAATGCATCGCCGGAAGGTCAGGCAGCCGGCTTGCGCCAGCATATCGCCGCCGCACGCGATACGGGATTGCCGCTGATCATCCACTCGCGCGATGCCGATGATGACATGGCGGCCATCCTGGAGGATGAAACCGCCAGAGGCGGTCCGTTCCGGGCCGTCCTGCACTGCTTCACCGGCGGTGCGGATCTTGCGCGCCGCGCGCTGGCACTCGGGCACTACATCTCGTTTTCCGGCGTCATCACCTTCAAGAAGTCGGATGCGCTGCGCGCCATCGCTGCCGAGGTCCCCCTGGATCGCATCCTGGTGGAGACGGATGCTCCGTTTCTTGCACCCGATCCCTATCGGGGGAAGCGCAACGAGCCGGCATTCGTCGTGCACACGGCCCACGCCCTCGCCAAGATCCGGGGGCTGACCGACCAGGAAATCGCCAGTGCCACGACGGAGAACTTCTTCCGGCTCTATACGAAGGTGCCACGGCCCGCACACGGCGGTGCACCGGCATGAGCTACGCGCTGACGCTGCTGGGCACCGGCTCCTCGGGCGGCGTTCCGCGCATCGGCAACAATTGGGGCGCTTGCGACGCGTCCAATCCGAAGAACCGGCGGCGCCGGTGCTCGGCTCTGATCCAACGTACGGCGGGCCGAGGGCAGACGAGCGTACTGATCGATACATCGCCCGATCTGCGCGACCAGCTCCTGGATGCCGGCATCGGAGCGGTCGACGGCGTGCTCTACACGCACGATCACGCCGACCACACGCATGGCATCGACGATTTGCGCATCCTCGCCTTCAATATGAAGCGGCGCATCGATGTGCATTTCGATGCGGTGACCGGCGGCACGTTGCGCCGGCGGTTCGACTACTGCTTCGAGGCACCGGCGGGCAGTGCCTATCCGCCGATCCTGAACGGCTACGAGATCAGCCCGCCGAATCCCGTCCGCATCAATGGCGCTGCAGGCCCCATCGACGCCCTGCCGATCGAGCAGGAGCACGGGCCGATGACGTCGCTGGGCTTCCGCATCCGCAACGTCGCCTACTCGCCCGATATCAGCGGCCTTTCCAATGCGGCCGTGGATCAGCTCAGGGGGCTCGACGTGTGGATCGTGGATGCGCTGCGCTATATCCCGCACCCGAGCCACTTCAGCGTCGAGCAGGCCCTGCAGTGCATCGAGCGGGTCAAGCCCAAGCGCGCGATCCTCACCCACCTGCACGTCGATCTCGACTATGAGACCTTGAGGCGGGAGCTGCCGGCGCATGTCACACCCGCCTACGACGGACTGACCATGCATTTTGATTGAACGGATCTACAACACTTCGCCAGTCGCGAACCAGTACAGCTTGCCCGTGTCGGTCAGCGCGGGGTCCGCGAGCTTGACGAACAGCGGGGCGATGTCGTCCGGCGTCTTGAGCGTATCGGGGTTCTCGCCCGGAAAGGCCTTGGCGCGCATGCCCGTGCGGATCGGTCCGGGATTGATGATGTTGACGCGCACCGGTGTGCTTTCGAGCTCGGCTGCCCAGGTCTTCACTAGCGCTTCCAGAGCCGCTTTTGCAGCGGAATACGGGCCCCAATAGGCATTGTTGGAGCGGGCTGCGCCGGAGGAGACGAAGATGGCCCGGCCGGCATCCGAGCGTCGCAGGAGCGGCTCCAGCGATCGCATCAGCCGCCAGTTCGCGGTCAGATTGATATCGATGACCTCGGCGAACGCGTCGGAGGTGATGTGCGGGATGGGAGACAGCGGTCCCAGCACACCGGCATTGCCGACGAGGATGTCGAGCTTGCCCCAGCGCTGATAGATACTGGGTCCGAGCTGATCGACCTTGTCGCCCTGGCGCAGATCGAGGGCAACGAGCGTGGCTGTGCCACCTGCGGCCCGCACCTCGTCGTCGAGCTCCTCCAGACCACCGACGGTGCGTGCAAGGACGAGGACGTGCGCGCCAGCGCTGGCCAGCGCCAACGCCGCGGCCTTGCCGATGCCGCGCGAGGCTCCGGTCACGAGCGCAGTCCTGCCCGCCAACCGTTTCTCTTCCGCCATTCCTATCGTCCTTTGTTGAGGCTGCCGGCTTTGGGTGCCGGCCGCATTGCTCTACCCCGCCACACCAGGGCCAGCAAGCCGGGGCGCATGGGCTGGGGACACCCTATTTGGCCTTGTCGATGATCTCGCGCGCCTCCTGCTTGGCGCGGTCATAGAGCTGCTGGCCCATTTCCTTGGCCTTGTCGAGGCCGGGCTGGCTCGCTTCGAGCGCCTGTCCGCCCACCTGCTTGGCCCGCTCCATCAGGGGACCTGATCGCGTGCGTGCGTCCTCCGACAGCTGCAGGAGTCCCTCCGCGCCCGTCGCCGACAATTCCTTCGTCCGCTTCACGAAGCGCGCGAACGTCGTTTCCGCAGGCAGGAGCGCATCCGGCCGGAACGCGCGCACGGTGGCAACCAGGTTCTGATGCGCCTCGCGCGCCTTGCGGTCGGCAATGCGCTCGGGCGCGCCCGTGAACACGGCGAGCGGCGTGCAAGCCGTGACGAGCCGTGTGCCGGAAGTTGTCCAGCCGGCGTTGGCGACCTGCGTTTCCTGCGCGAAGTAGATCTTCTGTCCGTTGATCTGCGGGCGCAGGATCGCCCGGTCGATGACGGGGACGAAGTGTCCGCCCAGATCAGCGACGAGACGAAACCGGGCATTGTCAGGGTCCGGCACCTGCACGAACAAGGTCACGGTATCGTCCGCCGACAACGCCTGCAGAATGGCTTCATCGGCTGATGCGGCATGGATGATGGTACGTGCACGGCCGAGGCCGGTCGCATCGACATAGCGCAGATAGCGGAATGTCGCCGCGCTGCCGCTTTGCTCCGGCGGCAGGATGAAACGCAGCGCCGGTGCGCCGACGGCGATGTCACCCCAGGCCTGGATGTCCTTGTTGCGCGTGACGGCGAACAGGCACTCGCGAATGTCGTCATTGCGCAGGACGGCAACGGGGCTGCCCGGAGCCAGGGCGCCATCGAGCATCAGGATATCGAGCTGGCCGTAGCCGATCTGACGCGGATCAGCGACCACGCGTTTCAGGTTCTCGCCGGTTCCCTGGGACGTCTTGCAGGTGAAGGAAAAGCCGGTCTGCTTGAGCTGCGTCTCGAGCCGCGGGCAGAAGGTGGAGTGGTAGGCGCCGGCGGCATCCGCCGTGTTGATCTGCGTGGCGGCGGCTTCCGAGCCTACGGACCAAAGGGCACAAAGTGCGGCCAAAGACCGGATCGAGCGCTGCATGAGGGGTCCCCACCAAAGCGCGCGTGCGGCGCAAACCGGGGGGCCTGAGTGCCGGACGCACGAAATACAACGTACCCGGCCGATAGTAGCGGCTTATGCCGATCTCACAAGCGCTGGACGTGGGCGAGGGTTAGCGCGCCTCGGCGAGCAGCGAGAGCTGGTGGCCCGCGACCCCGTCCTGGTCGACGAGGCGCGTCGGGTAGTCGCCCGTGAAGCAGTGGTCGGTGAACTGCGGGCTGCGCGCATCGCGGTGGTCATAGCCCATGGCGCGATAAATGCCGTCCACGGACAGGAAGGCGAGGCTGTCGGCGCCCATGAAGGCCCGCATTTCCTCGACGGTCATGTTGGCGGCCAGCAGGTCGTCGGTCTTGGGCGTATCGATGCCGTAGAAATCGGGGTGGGCGATGGGCGGGCTGGCGATCCGCATGTGCACTTCGCGGGCCCCGGCATCCCTGATCATGGCTACGATCTTGGCGGACGTGGTGCCGCGGACGACGCTGTCGTCGATCAGGATCACGCGATTGCCGCGGATGACGCTGGAGTTGGCGGAGTGCTTGAGCTTCACGCCGAGCTGGCGGATGCGCTGCTCGGGCTCGATGAAGGTGCGGCCCACGTAGTGGTTGCGGATGATGCCGAGCTCGAAGGGAATTTGCGAGGCTTGCGAATAGCCGATCGCTGCCGGCACGCCGGAATCGGGAACCGGCACGACCACGTCGGCGGGAGCCGGCGATTCCTGTGCGAGCTGGGCGCCAAGCTGCTTGCGGATGTCATAAACGTTTCGCCCGCCTACGATGGAGTCGGGGCGGGCGAAGTAGATGTACTCGAAGATGCACGGGCGGGCCGGGCGTTTCGGGAATGGACGATGGCTCGTGATGCCTTCGGACGTGATGGCGACCACCTCGCCGTTCTCGATCTCGCGCACGAACTCGGCGCCGACGATGTCGAGGGCACAGGTCTCCGAGGTGAGCACCCAGGCGTCGCCGAGACGGCCCAAAACCAGCGGCCGGATGCCGATGGGATCGCGGGCACCGATCAGCATGTCGTTGGTGAGGCAGACGAAGGCGTAGGCGCCTTCGATCTGCAGCAAGGCGTCGACCAGGCGCTCGACGATGCGCCGCTTCTTGGAACGCGCGATCAGATGCAAAACGACCTCCGTATCGGAGGTCGACTGGCAGATCGCGCCTGAGGAGATGAGCTCCTGACGCAGGGTCAGGGCGTTGGTCAGGTTGCCGTTGTGGCCTACGGCGAAGCCACCCGTATCCAGGTCGGCGAACAAGGGTTGCACGTTGCGCAGCACCACGTCGCCGGTGGTGGAGTAGCGGTTGTGCCCGACGGCCATGCGGCCCTTCAGGCGGGCGATGACGTCGGCCTTGTTGAAGTTGTCCCCGACGAGGCCCAGCCGGCGCTCCTGGTTGAAGCGCTTGCCGTCGTAGGTGACGATGCCGCAGCCTTCCTGGCCGCGATGCTGGAGGGCGTGGAGGCCCAGGGCCGTTATGGCGGCGGCATCCTCGTGGCCGAAGATTCCGAAGACCCCGCATTCCTCACGAAGGCGGTCGTCCCCGAAGCGGGAGACCCCGCCAAAGGCAACACCGCGACCGCCATTCTGCCCACTCGACATGGCCGCCACTCCGTCGTCCCGCGCTCAAATCACCGGCCGGCGGCGGATCACCCGCGAGAGTCAGCCGGTCGTGCGCGTATATATGACGAAAACATGACCATTGCCACCCGCAACGGATTGCCACACGGGGGTTTTCAGCAAAAATCCTTGCTGCTCATGGGGCGTGAGCAGAGATCCCGGCACAACACGGGTCAGGACGGTGCGGAACGTGTTCCCGGTGCTCTTAAGATAGGGCAGGGAGCTGGCCTCGCGCACCCAGGGGAATTGCTGGTTCGGGTCAGGTACGAACGATTCGTAGAACATGTAGGGAATCACGACCAGGACGAAGCCCCTGACAACCCCGAACACGAAGCCGAGGATGCGATCGATCATGCCGATCCGGCTGTCCAGGATGGTATCGGAGATACGGGCCGTGATCAGATGGACGACGATCAGAACGACCAGGAAAAGGATGCCGCCGCCCACCACCTGCGCGACCGCCACGGGTGCGTGGAACTGATTGGCAAGCTGTTCGGCAAGCTGCTTGTGGTAGAGCACAAAGTAAAGAACGGCCGCGGCCGCCGCGATCCAGGACACGATCGACAGGACCTCGCGGGTAAACCCGCGGTACATCGCCAGAAGGCCCGAAAGCAGCGAAATCGCCAGCAGCGCCGCATCGAGGTAGGTGAGAGGACCAAGCATCGCTCAGGTGTCCTAAGATTGCGGGGCTCGTTTCGCTATCGGCGTGAGATCGATGGCGCGCCGTTTCACTGGCATGGACCGATACTCTCTGCAAGATCCTTGAGATGTGCCAGCCGGACCAGCGTCAGCTTGGCCGCGCGCTCGTCCGCGTCGCCGCTGGCGGGAATGACGGCCCGTTTGAATCCCAGCTTGTGCGCCTCTTTCAGCCGCGTGGTCATGTGACCTGTCGTTCTGACCGCGCCGGAAAGGCTGATCTCCCCGAAGTACACGTGGTCCGCCGGTAAGGCAGCACCGGAAAATGACGAGAGCAGGGCGGCTGCGACGGCGAGGTCCGCAGCCGGTTCGCTGATCCTGAGGCCGCCCGCGACATTAAGGTAAACGTCATGATGGGCGAGACTGACGCCGCAGCGGGCGTCGAGCACGGCGAGAAGCATCGATAAGCGGTTGGAATCCCAGCCGACGACGGCGCGCCGTGGTGTTCCCAACGCGGAAGGGGCGACCAGCGCCTGGATTTCGACCAGCAGCGGGCGCGTGCCTTCGACACCGGCAAAGACGGAAGCGCCCGGGGCATGTGCGTCGCGCTCGCCGAGGAACAGCTCCGAAGGATTTGCGACCTCGCGCAGGCCGCCGGAGGCCATCTCGAAGACGCCGATCTCGTCGGTGGCCCCGAACCGGTTTTTCACCGAGCGCAGGATGCGGAAGGGATGGCCACGGTCGCCCTCGAAGTAGAGGACCGTGTCGACCATGTGCTCAATCACCTTGGGACCGGCGATCTGCCCGTCCTTTGTGACATGGCCGACGAGGAGAAGCGCGGACCCGGTCTGCTTGGCGAAGCGGATCAGGGACTGCGTCGCGGCCCGCACCTGGCTGACTGTCCCAGGGGCCGCATCAAGGGTGTCGGCCCACAGGGTTTGCACGGAATCGATGACGACCAGATCCGGCCGGCCGCCATCGGCGAGCGTGGCCATGATGTTGGAGAGGTTGGTTTCGCTCGCCAGCGCGACGGGCGCGTCGGCAAGGCCCAGCCGTTCCGCGCGCAGGCGGACCTGGGCGATGGCCTCCTCGCCCGAGAAGTAGACGGCCCGCCGCCCGGATTTGGCGAGGCTGGCCGCAAGCTGGAGCAGCAGCGTCGACTTGCCGATCCCCGGCTCCCCGCCGATCAGAAGCGCCGACGCCGGCACGAGACCGCCGCCGGTGACACGTTCCAATTCTGGCATGCCGGTCAGGATGCGCGGCGTTTCGCGGGTGTCGCCGCGCAGGGATTGCAGGGGGACGACACGACCGCGCGTGGCCTTGGTTACGCCGGAGCCTGGGGCCGGGCCCGCATCGGTCTCCTCGACCAGCGTGTTCCACTCGCCGCAACTGGCGCATTTGCCCGTCCAGCGTGGCGCCGATGCGCCGCAGTTCTGGCACACGTAGGAGACGCGGGCAGCCTTGGCCATGCGGCTCACGCCCCCTGCTCGAGATAGACGCGGTGTACGCGCCGGCCGAGCCGGGTCAACAGCTCATAGCCGATGGTGCCTGCACGATCCGTGAGATCGTCCACCGTTGTGCGCGCGCCAAGCACCTCGACCCAGGCGCCGCGCCGGGCGAGCTCCGGCGGCACGTCCGTGACATCGACCGTGATCAGGTCCATCGACACGCGGCCGACGACAGGAACGGGGTGCTCGCCGATGAAGCCAACGGGGCCGGGCTTGCCGGTGGGGCCGCTCAACGCGCGCAGGAAGCCGTCGGCATACCCGCACGCCAGCGTTGCCAATCGCGACGGGCGCTGGGTCGTGAACGTGGCGCCGTAGCCGACGGGCTCGCCTTCGCCGACCTCGCGGACTTGTAGGATGCGGGCCTGAAGCCGCACCACCCACTGCATCGGGTTGGGACGATCCTGCAAGGCGCGGCCGCCATACAACGCGATGCCCGGCCGCACGAGATCGTAGTGGTAGGCGGGGCCGAGGAAGACGCCGCCCGAGTTGGCGAGACTTGCCGGAGCGGGCGGAAGCTTGGCGCGCAACTCATCGAAGCACTTGCGCTGCCGCTCGTTCATCGGGTTTTCGGGCTCGTCGGCGCAGGCGAGATGACTCATGACGAGAGCCAAGTCGAAGTGCTCGAAGATGGTTGGATCGGACACGAGCTCGTCGACCTCGGCCGCCGGAAGACCGAGCCGGTTCATTCCCGTGTCGACATGGAGTGCCGCCCGCAAGCGACGCCCTGTGGCGTCGCAGAACGCGGCCCACTCGCGCACCTCGGCAAGGCTGCTGAGACACGGCCGCAAGTCGAAACCTGCATAATGAGCCGCCGCACCCGGCAACAAGCCATCCAGCACGTAGACCGTGACGGCCGGCTGATCGCTGCGGACGCGGGTCGCTTCCGTCAGCGTCGCGCCAAAGAACGTCTTGCACCCTTCATCGCGTAGAGCCCCGGCGATCTGCTCAAGGCCCAACCCATAGGCATCGGCTTTGATGACGCCGGCGCATTCAGCGTTGCCCGACGCCTCGTTGAGGGTACGCCAGTTCGTGCGCAGCGCTGCAAGGTTGATGCTGAGGACAGCACGTGCGTCGGGAGGGATCGCGCCCGCCCGGATGCCGGCGCCATACGCTGCAGGTGTTTCCATCACTCGAGACGCTCTGGCATGTATTGATCCCGGGCCAAGTCGCAGAAGCGCGTCACGTTCGAATCGAACTGGAGCTGCACGGTGCCGACCGGACCGTGACGCTGCTTGCCGATGATAACTTCCGCTTTGCCGCTGACGACCTGCATCTTGGCCATCCACTCCTGGAACTCGGCCGTGCCCTCGCTCGGCTTCAGACGCTCAACATAATACTCCTCGCGGAACACGAACATGACAACGTCGGCGTCTTGCTCGATGGAGCCGGATTCACGCAGGTCCGCGAGCTGGGGCCGCTTGTCCTCGCGATTTTCGACCTGACGCGAGAGCTGGGACAGGGCGATGATCGGCACGGCCAGCTCCTTGGCCAGCGCCTTGAGGCCGGTCGTGATCTCGGAGACCTCCTGCACGCGCCCCTCGGAGGCGCGGCGCGCAGAGCCTGTCAGAAGCTGCAGGTAGTCCACCACCAGGAGGCCCAGCCCCTTCTGGCGCTTCAACTTGCGTGCACGGGCGGCGAGCTGTGCGATGGAGATGCCGCCGGTCTGATCGATGTAGAGCGGGATCGACGACATCTGCTGGGAGACCTGCACGAGCCGCTTGAACTCGGCTTCGTTGATCAGGCCGCGGCGGATTTTCTCGGACGGGATTTCGGCCTGCTCGGACAGGATGCGGGTCGCGAGTTGTTCGGCCGACATTTCCAGCGAGAAGAAGCCGACCACCGCGCCGTCGAGGACCTTTTCCGTCCCGTCGGACTGCTTCTCCGTCTTGTACGATTTGGCGACCTGAAAGGCGATGTTGGTGGCGAGCGCCGTCTTCCCCATGGAGGGGCGGCCCGCAAGAATGATCAGGTCGGAAGACTGCAAACCGCCCATCTTGCCGTCGAGATCACGCAGACCCGTGGCGATGCCCGACAACCCGCCATCCCGCTGGTAGGCGTTGTTGGCCATCTCGATGGCGTGCGTAAGCGCAGCATTGAACGACAGGAAGCCCTGGCCGTACTTGCCCGTCTCGGCAAGCGCGAACAGGCGGCTCTCGGCCTCCTCGATCTGCTCCTTCGGTGGAAAGTCGACGGGAGAGTCGTAGGCTGCGTTGACGAGGTCCTCGCCGACGACGATGAGCTGCCGCCGCACAGCCAGATCGTAGATCGTGCGGCCGTAGTCGGCGGCGTTGATGATGGTTGTCGCGTGCGCGGCGAGACGACCCAGATACTGCGGCACGGTCAGATCAGGAGCGATCGGCTCGGCCGTCTCGAAAAAGGTCCTGAGCGTGATCGGGGTCGCTTGCTTGCCCGAGCCGATCAGCTTCGCCGCCACCTCGTAGATGCTGGCGTGAACCGGATCGAAGAAGTGCTCGGCGTTGAGAAAGCTCGAAACGCGATCGTGCGCTTCGTTGTTGACCAGAATTGCACCGAGCAATGCCTGCTCGGCTTCAATGTTGTGTGGCGCCGCCCGGAGGGGAAGCGCATCGGTCTCAGTGCCGGGTGCGCTGGGCGTTCCGGAGCGTGCGAGGAGGTGCTGTGCCATGGCCCGGACGCTAGCCGATTCTCGCCCGCGCAAGAGGTCCCGCAGGGCTCTCCCCGCCCGGAGTCCCCGTTATGCACACAGATGCACAATTCCGCTTGCCTGTGACGCGCAGCGAATCACCAGGCGGCCCGCTACTCGCCAGCCATGCGCGGGGGCTCGCTATGGGAAGGATTGGTGCGCAACCCGCGCTCGGCGGCCTCCAGCTCGAACTCCGCGCGCGTCATGTAATCCCGCACCCAGGGCAGGGCGTCGACGCGCCGTGTGAGCTGAATCTGGAAGACCACCAGGTTCTGGTAGCGGAACGCGCACTCCGAGCCGGCGAGGTAGAATTCCCACATGCGGCAGAAGCGCTCGCCCTTGATGCGCGCGGCCTCGTCCCAATGGCCAAGGAAACGCTCGCGCCAGTGCTTCAGTGTCTCGGCATAGTGCAGGCGCAGGATCTCGACGTCCGTCGCGATCAGGCCGGACCGCTCGATGGCCGGCATCACCTCGGACAGCGCAGGGATGTAGCCGCCCGGGAAGATGTACTTGGCGATGAAGGGGTTTGTGATCGTCGGCCGGTCCGACCGGCCGATGAAGTGGATCAGGGCGACGCCATCCTCGGTCAGCAGCTCGCGGACCTTCCTGAAGAAGGCGCCGTAGTGGTTGACGCCGACGTGCTCGAACATGCCGACCGAGACGATGCGGTCGTAACGGCCTTCGAGCTCGCGGTAGTCGCGCAAGTGGAAGTGCGTGACGGCGTTGAGCCCTTGAGCGCGGGCGCGGGCCTCCGCCAGCTTCAACTGCTCGGTCGAGAGCGTGACCCCGTCAACGGAGGCACCCGCCGTCTTGGCGAGATACAATCCGAGCCCGCCCCAACCGGAGCCGATATCGAGCACCTTATGCCCCTCGCGCACGGCCAGTTTGGCGGCAAGGTGGCGCTTCTTGGCCACCTGAGCCTCCTCCAGGTTGGTGACCTTGTCGGAGAAGTAGGCGCAGGAATACTGGCGGTCGCTATCCAGGAACAGGTCGTAGATGGTGCCGTCGATGTCGTAGTGGTGCGAGACGTTGCGCCGCGATCGCTTGGCCGGATTGTACTGTGCGAGGCGCCGGGTCATGTAGCGCGCAAAGTCCAGGCTGTGCGCCCAGCGCGGCAGCGGCCGCTCCATCATGTTGCTGAGCACGAGCGCCAGGAGGTCGTAGATGGTGCCCTCCACCATCACGAGCCGGCCGTCCATGTAGGCTTCGCCGACGGCCAGTTGCGGGTCGAGGGCCAATTGCCGCTCGAGCCGGCGATCCAACAGGCGGGCAACGACGCTGCGGCCGTGTCCATCGCCGAAGTTGTGGCGCGTGCCGTCTACTGTGATGAAGGCCAGATTGCCTTGAACGACGATCCGGCGCAGCATGAAGGCCAAGGGCTTGAACATGCCAACCTCGACGCTGACGAGCTATCGTGTCCGCACGGCAGCCGCAGGCTTGGTGCGGGTTCCTTGGGGAATATACGAAAGTCGTAACCGATTGCTACCCTTTGTCGCGCAGAGCAGCCAACCGTGGGCTATATGCAACTATCCCCCTTGCCGAGCCCGAAAACAGAAACGCCCCGGAGAGCCGGGGCGTTCCATAGATAATTCAACAAGATCAGTCTTAGGCGGGCTGTTCGGCTTGCTCCTCGCCCTCGTCGCGCGGACCTGAGCCTTCCTCGAACACGGCGTCGGGATTGAAAGTTTCGATCTCGGGAGCCTCCTCGCGGACGACCGTGACATCCTCGCCCCGTGCCTGCCGTTCCGCCTCGTCGGCCGAGCGGGCGACGTTGACCTGCACCTTGACGACCACCTCGGGGTGCAACGCTACCTGCACGTCGTGCACACCCAGCGCCTTGATCGGCTTGTCGAGCAGGATCTGGCGCCGGTCGACGGAGAAGCCGCCTTCCGTGACGACGTCGGCGATATCGCGCGTGGACACCGAACCGTAGAGCTGCCCCGTATCGCCGGCCTGGCGGATCGTGACGAACGCCTGGCCTGAGAGCTTCGCGGCCACCACCTCGGCCTCTTTCTTGAGCTCGAGGTTGCGGGCTTCGAGCTGGGCGCGCTCCTTCTCGAAATGCTTGCGGTTCTCGTCCGTGGCGCGCATCGCCTTGCCCTGCGGCAGGAGGAAGTTGCGCGCGTAGCCGTCTTTCACTTTGACAACGTCGCCCATCTGGCCAAGGCGGCCGATGCGCTCGAGTAGAATGACTTGCATTTTCGTCTCCTGATGATGCTGTGCGTTTGTCGTTGAAGTGGAATGATCGGCTAGTCCGGAGCCTGTGAACCGGGCCGCCGCAGCGGCAGGAACGGCTCCGATAGGGCGAGAAGCGCGATGGCGAGTGCCGCCCAGGTGTTGAGAACGAGAAGCGCCAGATAGACAGCCCAGAGCACGAACGGGCGCGAGGCGCGTCCGCGCGTGATGTCGTGCACGACGGCAAGGCCCATCAGCACGTAGGCGAGAAAGAGCGCGCCCGCGAAGGCGGACCCGACCAGCGCCGGATATCCAGAGGTCAGGACGAGTGCGAAAGCGCCTGCAAGTGCCAGCGCCAGGCTGCGCGGGAGAGCCAACGAGGGCAGATCTGGCCAGGGCCTTATCAACCGGCCTGAAGCGAGCGTGATGCGCCCCCCGAGCCAGAGGTTGAGCAGGAAGCCCCCCAGCCAGGTCATCGCTGAGGCGGCAGGGAGCGCATAGAGAGCAAACTCGGTGATCGACGCAATATCGTCAGCGCTCAAATTTCGTTCCTTGAGCCCGGGGATCTCCTTCAAGAAGACGTTCTCGATAAGGTCGCGTAGGATTTTGCGCAGGGCGTCGAGATCAGGGCCCAGCACCACCATGCTGAGCGTCGCCAATGCGCCTGCCATGAGGGCTGCCGTCATGACTAGCCGGCCCGTCGGATACCATTCGATGCCTGCGTCTTCCCTGGGGACGTCCGGTGCGGCAGGTACCGTGCGGCTCAGTAGAGCGAGATAGCAGACGACCGCAACGGGCGCGCCCTGCGTCAGGAAGAACATCAGCGCGGCCTTCAGGCCCAGCGCCAAGCCGACGCCCAGAGCGCCGGACAATGCGGCAATGCCTGCCGACGCCGATCCCCAACCGAGGCCGGCCAGGAAGCTTGGCAATGGAGCCAGCACGTACAGCAGCAGGCGTCCGGGCCCTCCTGAGGCTGCGGACGCAAACAGGACGGCAGAGGCAAGCCCGCCGCCCAGACCGATGAGAAGAAACGCCGGCATTTCAAGCTGTCCCGCGCTGTGGCGGTTAGAGATGACGCGAGGTCATCCCAACCTTTGCTGTATCGGACGGACCATCAGGTCCGTCCGCCGTCTACTTGATCAGATACGGCAGAAGACCGAGGAAACGCGCGCGCTTAATGGCCTTGGCCAGCTCGCGCTGCTTCTTGGCCGACACGGCCGTGATGCGGCTCGGCACGATCTTGCCGCGCTCGGAAACGTAGCGGCCGAGCAGGCGCGAGTCCTTGTAATCGATCTTGGGAGCGTGCTGACCGGAGAAGGGGCACGTCTTGCGGCGCCGATGGAACGGGCGGCGCGCTGGGATGATGGCGATGTCGGCCATTAGTTCGTCTCCGTCTCGGTGTCGGCGCTTGCACGGGGCGGGCGGCCTTCGTCGCGGTCGCGGAAGCCACCGCCACCGCCGCCGCGCGGACCACGGTCACCGCCGCGGAAACCGCCACCACCGCCTTCGCGGTCACCACGGAAGCCGCCGCGGTCACCACCGCGGAAGCCGCCGCCACCGCCCCGGAAACCACCGCGATCACCGCCACGGAAGCCGCCGCGATCACCGCCACGGTCGTCGCGGTCGCCCTTGCGCATCTGCGCTGACGGCTCGGTCTCGTGCTCCTCGACCTTGATGGTCAGGAAGCGGATCACGTCCGTGGACAGGCCCATAAGGCGCTCCATCTCGGCAACGGCTGCCGGGGGAGCCTCGATGTTGATGAGGGAGTAGTGTGCTTTGCGGTTCTTTTTGATCTTGTGCGCCAGCGACTTCAGGCCCCAGTACTCGGTCTTGCCGACCTTTCCTCCGCCCGACGTGATGACGTCCGAGTATTCTTTAGTGAGGGCTTCGACCTGCTGGGTCGAAATATCCTGGCGCGCCAGGAATACATGCTCATACAGCGGCATGCTGTGGCCTTTCCTTTCGTTTTGCCCTCCGGCGCAAAGCCCCTGATGAGCCCTTGCAAGGCCCACGAGGATACTCATAGAGCGGAGACACCGGGAGCCGGGCCCGAAAGCCCAGACCGCGCGTGAAGCACGGCCTCCCGTTCAGCCTCCAACCGGAGCGGAACGGCGCCTTTTATACGCTTCAGAGGGATTGGGGCAAGCGCAAAGACGGGTGAAACCTGGCCGGCGCTTGACAGCATCGGGGGCGCCATGCCTTAAGCGGTCCGACCAGCCCGCTCCTTCCGGGCGGCGATTCCAGCGATCAGACCGAGAACGCAATGACCATTGCTTTGCTGTTTCCTGGGCAAGGTAGCCAGGCCGTCGGTATGGGCGCCGAATTGGCGAAAACCTATGCCTCGGCGCGGGACGTGTTTGCCGAGGTGGACGAAGCGCTGGGCCAGAAGCTCTCCGATCTTATGTTTAACGGACCGCTCGAAACCCTGACGCTGACCGAGAACGCCCAGCCGGCCCTGATGGCCGTCTCGCTCGCGGCGCTGCGCGTCCTTCAGAAGGAGAAGGGCTTCGACCTCGCCAGCAAAGTAAAGTTCGTCGCGGGGCACTCGCTCGGCGAATATTCGGCACTCGCTGGCGCTGGGGCCTTCACCGTGGCGGACGCCGCCCGGCTTCTGAAATTGCGGGGTCAGTCGATGCAGGCGGCCGTGCCGGTGGGCCAGGGTGCCATGGCGGCCCTTCTGGGCGTCGGCCGCGATGTCGGCGTGGCGCTTGCCGAGGAAGCGGCGCAGGGCGAGGTGTGTCAGGTCGCCAATGACAACGAGCCCACGCAGGTCGTCATTTCCGGAGCCAAGCCTGCCATTGATCGCGCGGGTGAACTTGCCAAGAAGCATGGCGTGCGCCGCTTCATGCCGCTCAATGTCTCCGCACCGTTCCACTGCGCCATGATGCAGCCGGCGGCCGACGCCATGCAGGACGCACTGGGCAAGATCGACGTCAAAGCTCCCGTGGTGCCCGTGGTCGCCAACGTGCTGGCGAGCGCCATTTCAGACCCCGCTGAAATAAAAAAGAGCCTCGTGCAGCAGGTGACGGATACCGTGCGCTGGCGCGAATGCGTAAGCTATATGGCGGGTGAGGGCGTGACGGAGTTCTGGGAGATCGGATCGGGCAAAGTCCTCGCCGGACTGACGAAGCGCATTTCCAAGGATGCCGAGGCCCTTTCCATCGGCACGCCGGCGGACATCGATGCCGCGCTGGCGCGGCTCAACTGACAGGGATTTCCCATGTTCCAGCTTACGGGCAAGACGGCACTGGTGACCGGTGCGACCGGCGGTATCGGCGGAGCCATCGCCAGCGCATTGCATGCCCAGGGCGCTACCGTCGCCATCTCCGGGCGTCAGGTCGACAAGCTGGAGGCCCTGGCCGCCCAGCTCAAGGACCGGGTGCACATCTGCCCGTGTGACCTCGCCAACAAGGAGCAGGTCGGCAAGCTGATCGAGGAGGCCATCGGCAAACTCGGGCGCCTCGATATTCTCGTCAACAATGCCGGTCTCACCAAAGACAACCTCTTCATGGTGATGAAGGACGAGCAGTGGGACGACGTGATCGCCGTGAACCTGACCTCGACCTTCATGCTGATGCGGGCCGCGGCGCGCTCCATGATGCGGTCCAAGACCGGATATGGCCGGATCATCAACATCTCGTCGGTCTCGGGTATTATCGGTAATCCTGGGCAGGGCAACTACGCCGCCTCCAAGGCCGGTATGATCGGGATGACCAAATCCCTGGCCCGCGAAGTCGCCTCACGCGGCATCACGGCCAACTGCATCGCCCCCGGGTTCATTCAGACGCCGATGACCGACGCTCTCAACGAAAAGCAGGTCGCCACCATCAAGGAAGCCATTCCCGCCCAGACCTTTGGAACCCCTGCGGACATCGCGGCCGCCGCCGTTTATCTTGCCAGCGAGGAAGCGCGTTATATGACTGGACAAACCCTGCACGTGAACGGCGGTATGGTGATGATCTAGCTGTTAATGAAAGCTGCTCTTTGCGTGGAGCGCAGTGCTGGCCAACCTGTATGAAGTGTGTTAACGAGCGCCGGTTTGAGGCTGCAACCTAGGAATTTGTCGTGAAGGACGTATCCTGGGGAACGGTCGTGGGGACGTAACCTGGGGAAAATATGGCTCGGAGATGCGTCGGGGGTGTTTGCCCCGTGCGGACTCGGGCTAGTGACCTTCAAGACCGCGCAGGTGGCGGCCGGCGGCGTGGGTGACCGGATAATAGAAGTCGAACGGAACAACTTGATAGCCGCGAGGATGGACTTATGAGTGACGTCGCAGAGCGCGTGAAGAAAATTGTGGTGGAGCACCTAGGCGTTGAGGCCGACAAGGTCACCGAGAGCGCCAGCTTCATCGACGATCTTGGCGCGGACAGTCTGGACACCGTCGAGCTCGTTATGGCGTTCGAGGAGGAGTTCGGCTGTGAGATTCCCGATGACGCCGCAGAGCAGATTCAGACCGTCGGGGACGCCGTGAAGTTCCTCGCCAAGCAAGCGAGCGCCCAGTAGCGAGGTGACACCAGGCCCGGCCGTGGGAAGTCGACGCTGGCCGGGAACACTGGTGGTCTGCCCATAGTCGTACATGAGCAGGGACATGCGGCGCGTCGTCATTACCGGACTCGGGCTGGTTACACCGCTGGGCAGCGGTGTGGAAACGAGTTGGTCGCGCCTGATCAACGGCGAGAGCGGCGCGCGCCGTATCGAGGAGTTCGAGGTCTCCGACCTCACCTGCCAGATCGCCTGCTTTGTGCCGCGCGGCGCCACGGCCGAAGGCAAGTTCAATCCCGACGATTGGATGGAGCCCAAGGAGCAGCGCAAGGTCGACGACTTCATCATCTACGCCATGTCGGCAGCGACGCAGGCGCTCGATGACGCCGGCTGGAAAGCCGACACCCAGGAGAAGCAGGAACGCACCGGCGTTCTCATCGGCTCGGGTATCGGCGGCCTCAACGGCATCGCCGAGACATCGCTGCTGTTGCGGGATAAGGGTCCGCGGCGCGTGAGCCCGTTCTTCATCCCGGGGCGCCTTATCAATCTCGCGTCCGGCTACGTCTCCATCCGGCATGGCCTGAAAGGCCCCAATCACGCGGTGGTCACCGCCTGCTCGACGGGAGCGCACGCTATCGGCGATGCGGCGCGCCTGATTGCGCTCGACGACGCGGACGTGATGGTGGCAGGCGGCGCCGAAAGCCCAATCTGCCGCATCGCGGTGGCAGGGTTTGCCGCGTGCCGTGCGCTATGCACGACCTTCAACGACCAGCCGACCAGGGCGTCTCGCCCCTACGACAAAGATCGCGACGGTTTCGTCATGGGCGAGGGCGCCGGGGTTGTCGTGCTCGAGGCGCTGGAGCACGCCAAGGCGCGGGGTGCGCGCATCTATGGCGAGGTCACCGGTTACGGCTTGTCCGGCGACGCCTATCACATCACCGCGCCGGCCGAGGATGGCGACGGCGCCTATCGCTCGATGCGCATGGCGCTGAAGCGCGCGGCCATCGGGCCGAGCGATATCGACTATGTCAACGCGCACGGCACGTCGACGATGGGGGATGAGATCGAGCTCAGCGCCGTCGAGCGCCTGTTCGGCAATTCGGCCGGCACGCTCTGCATGTCCTCGACGAAATCGGCAATCGGCCACCTGCTCGGCGCCGCCGGTGCCGTGGAGGCGATCTTCTCCGTGCTGGCGATCCGGGACAACGTGGCGCCTCCAACGCTCAACCTGGATAACCCGTCGGTCGAGACGGCCATCGATCTCGTGCCGCACAAGGCCCAGAAGCGCCGGATCGATACCGCGTTGTCGAACTCCTTCGGCTTTGGCGGGACCAATGCTTCGCTCGTCATGCGCCGTTTCGACGCCTGACCGGCGAGCGCGCCAATCCGACTGAAGATGCAACTCGTTCCGGCTTTGGCCATAATTGCCGGTAGGTTGGATTGTGAGTCGCGGGGCTTGGTGGCGCGCACTGCCCCGGCGAGGCATGGAACGCCCGCCGGCAGTGAGCCTTGGAGCTGGTGAGATGCGGCAGAAATTGCCCCGGGAACGGACGCGTCGTGAGCCCACGCTTCGGGACCCGACGCTGCTGCCGCGCAGTCTCGCGGAAGCGCTGGAGCCGACGCGTGCGCCGAAAGCTCCCCGCCGTATCCGCACGCGCGGCGAGCCTGGCAAGTTCAGCGGTTTCTTCGGCTTCCTGAACGGCCTTCTGACGTTTGCGTTCCTGGTGCTCGCGTTCGCGGCGATCATTTCGCTCCTGGTCGGGTCGAGCTTCGACCGGCAGGGGCCGCTGGCAAAATCGACCGTCGCAGTCATCCCCAAGGGAGAAGGCGTGTCGGAGATCGCCAGCCGGCTGGAGCGCGAGGGTATCGTCTCGGATCGCCGCCTGTTCATGGCGCACTATCTGAGCGAGAAGGTCTACAGCACCTACATCGAGAACAAGACGCTGCAGCTTCGTGCAGGCGAGTACGAAATCCCCAAGCAGGCAAGCCTGCGGCAGGTCCTGGAAGTCCTGAGCGAGGGCCGCTCCGTCCTCTATCGTGTGACGATCCCCGAAGGTTTGACCAGCCACCAGATCGTCGAGCGCCTGCGCGCAGAACCCAATCTCGAGGGCGAAATCGCCGAAGTGCCGCCCGAAGGCTCGCTGCTGCCGGACACGTTCAAGGTTGCGCGCGGGATGTCACGGCAGGAGCTTCTCGATCGCATGCGAAGCGATCAATTGAAGCTGATAGCTTCGCTGTGGGAGCGGCGCCAGCGCGATCTGCCGTTTCAAAAGTTCGAGCAAGCCTTGATCCTGGCATCCATCGTCGAGAAGGAGACGGGACGGGCGGATGAACGCGAGCGGGTCGCTGCCGTGTTCGTCAACCGCTTGCGCACACGCATGCGCCTGCAGTCCGATCCGACCATCATCTACGGCATCGTCGGCGGGCAGGGCCCTCTGGGCCGGTCCATCACCCGGTCGGACATCGACTCGAAGACAGCCTATAACACGTACCAGATCGATGGTCTGCCGCCGACGCCGATCTGCAATCCCGGCCGCACTGCCATCGAGGCCACCCTCAACCCGGCCCGGACCAAGGATCTGTACTTCGTCGCCGACGGCACGGGCGGCCACACCTTCACGTCGACGCTTAAGGATCACAACTCGGCCGTCCAGACGTGGCGCAAGGTCGAGCGCGAGACCCGCGCAAAGCAGGCCGCCGGTCAAGCCGCGGCGAGCGCGACGCCAGGAAATGCCGGCCCTGGTGTCCAGCTCAATGACGGCGAAGCCAGTGCGGAAACCCCGCAGCGAGCCAGCACGACCGTTCCGCCCCCCATACGCAAGCCCAAGCGCCCGCAGTAACGTCTCCGGTTGAGGCTAAGCGCGCGAACCGCTAGAGCTTAGGGCATGGCCCTTACGGGCGCGCCAACGGCATCAAGGACGCGCAAACTGCCATGACGCTCAGGAGCATGACTGGCTTCGCCCGCAAGTCCGGCAGCCATGGCGGCACGAACTGGCATTGGGAAGTGCGCAGCGTCAACGGCCGCGGCCTCGACGTCCGCTTGCGCCTGCCGCCGGGATACGAAGGGCTGGAGGCCGGCATCCGGGAAAACCTGGCGCGCCGGCTCGCGCGCGGCAGCGTCTCGATCTCGCTCAACGTCCAGCGGGAAGGCGCCCCTGCCGAGATCCGGCTCAACGAGGCGATGCTGGCGCAAGCGCTGGCCGCCGTCGCGCGTATCCGCGCAGCCGGCGATTTCGAACGTCCGCGGGCCGATGGGTTGCTGGCCCTGCGCGGTGTGCTCGAAGTCGTCGAGCCCGTCGAAGGTGAAGAGGATGCGGCGCTGCGGCAGAAGGCCATGATGGCGAATTTCGACGAGGCGGTGCTCGACGTGGTGGCCGCGCGAGAAGCCGAGGGGCAGCGGCTCGCACCTATTCTCGGTGCACAGATCTCAACGATCGACGTCCTCACGGATCGAGTCGCGGGATCGCCGTCACGCAACCCGGAGGCCATCCGCAAGCGGTTGAAGGAGCAGGTCGCGAAGCTTCTGGAGGCTACACATACATTGGACGAGACGCGCCTCTATCAAGAAGCGGCCTTGCTGGCGCAGCGTGCCGATGTCGAGGAAGAGCTCAAGCGGCTGAAGGCGCACGTCTCTGCCGCGCGCGAGTTGCTGGCCGCCAGGGAGCCGGTCGGACGCAAACTCGATTTCCTTGCGCAGGAGTTCAACCGCGAGGCCAACACATTGTGCTCGAAGGCCAACGATGTCGAGGTGACGCGCCTCGGTCTCGAATTGAAGGCTGTCATCGATCAATTGCGCGAACAGGTGCAAAACATTGAGTGATACAGCACAGACATCCGGTCCCCGCATCGCCAGGCGCGGGCTTCTGCTCGTGCTTTCCTCGCCATCGGGAGCCGGCAAGACCACGTTGTCGCGCGCGATCCTTGCGGCAGATGCCGATCTGGCGCTGTCGGTTTCCGTGACGACGCGCCAGCCCCGGCCCGGCGAAGTCGATGGCCGCGACTACATCTTCCGCACACCGGCGGAGTTCGAGCGCATGCGCGACGGCGGCGAGCTCCTGGAATGGGCTCAAGTGCACGGCAATCTCTACGGCACGCCGAAGGCCGCGGTGATGGACATGTTGGCGAACGGCAAGGACGTGCTGTTCGACATCGACTGGCAGGGCGCCCAGCAACTTCAGGAGAAGGCTGCCGACGATCTCGTCCGGGTGTTCATCCTGCCGCCATCCGCGGGCGCTCTGGAGGAGCGTCTCAAGAAGCGGGCGCAGGATGGCGCCGATGTCGTTGCGCGCAGATTGGCGGCCGCGTCGGCCGAGATCAGCCATTGGGCCGAATACGAATACGTCATCGTCAACGCCGACGTCGATGTCAGTCTGGCGAGCCTGAAAGCCATCCTGGCGGCCGAGCGCTTGCGGCGCTCACGGCAGCAAGGCATGGCGGAGTTCGTCCGCACGCTGCAGGACAAGCTCTGAGGCCTATGCCTTGGCGAGCTCGTCGAGGACCAGCGCGATACGGGCGAAGTCCGCGACCTCGAGCTGCTCGGCGCGCAGCTCCGGCGAGATCCCCGCCGCCTCAAGCAGTTTTCCGGGATCGACATCGAGCGACTTGAGACTTTGCCGCAGCATCTTGCGCCGCTGCCCGAAGGCCGCCGCCGTGACGCGCCCCAGCGTCTTGACCGAGCAGGCGGGCTCAGGCCTCTCGCGCGGAACGAAGACGACCACGGCTGACGCAACCGCCGGCGGTGGGGTAAAGGCTTCGCGGCCGAGCGTCATGGCAATGCGAGGCTCCGTGCGCCATTGCGAGATCACCGCAAGCCGCCCGTAGGGCTTCGTCGATGGCGCAGCCACGATGCGTTCCGCGACCTCTTTCTGGAACATCAGCGCCATCCGCTCCCACCACGGCGGCCACGGCTCCGTCTCGAGCCAGGTGATCAGCAGGCGCGTGGCGATGTTGTACGGCAGGTTGGCGGCAATGACGGCGCGGCCGGCGTCAGGCCCGATCACGGACGGCCAGTCGACCTCCAGCGCATCGTCCATGCGGATATCGAGCTTGCCCGGATGACGATCCGCGATCATCTCGAGCGCCGGCTTGCAGCGCGCGTCGCGCTCGACGACGCGCACGCGCTGGGCGCCCTCCATCAGCAACGCGCGTGTAAGCCCACCTGGGCCGGGGCCGATTTCCACAGCCGTGCGCCCCTCCAGGGGCCCCGCCGCGCGCGCGATGCGGCGCGTGAGATTGAGATCGAGGATGAAGTTCTGGCCGAGGCTCTTCTTTGCGGACAGGCCCAGCGCGTGAATCACGTCCCGCAGGGGCGGCAAGCCATCGAGACTGGAGCCCGATGCCGTCGTTGTCATGGGCGGGCCCCGGCGCGCCGCCGTGCCATCGCGTCCGCAAGCTTGAGTGCGGCAACCAGACTGGCGGGCGAGGCTTCGCCGGTGCCTGCCAGGCTGAACGCGGTGCCGTGATCGGGCGACGTGCGCACGAAGGGCAGACCGAGGGTGGTGTTCACGCCTGTATCGAAGGCCAGCGTCTTGAGCGGCACCAGCGCCTGGTCGTGGTACATGGCGATGGCTGCATCGTAGCGGGCGCGCGCCGCCTCGTGAAACATGCTGTCTGCCGAAACCGGTCCGGAAATGTCCATGCCGGCCGCGCGCAAGGCCTGGATGGCAGGTGCGATGACCTCGGTCTCCTCACGCCCGATGGTGCCATCCTCGCCGGCGTGCGGATTGAGTCCGGCCACGGCGATGCGCGGCTGACCGAAGCCGAAGTCGCGCCGCAAGGCATCGTGCACGATCTGGGCAGTCTTGCGCAGACGATCGGCCGTGATCGCCTTCGGCACCATCGCCAGGGGGATGTGCACCGTCAGCGGCACGACGCGCAGTTCATCGCTGGCAAGCATCATGACGGGCACCCAGGCGCGCCGCTCGAAATAACGGGACGCCAATTCGGCGAGAAACTCCGTGTGGCCGGCATGGGCGAAGCCAACCGACGTCAGCACGGATTTCGCAATGGGGTTGGTGACGACGGCGGAGGCTAGTCCCCTGGCCGCGCTTTCGACCGCAAGCTCAATGGACGCAATGATGCCGGCGGCATGGGCTGCATCGGGATGGCCTGCGACGACGGTTTTCGTGAGGGCGACAGGGTGAATGGGAAGCGTCGTCTGGAACGCCGCCGTCACATCGCCCGCCGGGTCGATTTCCACAAAGGGTATATCGAGGCCGAGTGCCCGGGCACGCGCGGCGACGGCGACCGGATCGGCATAGAGAAGGAACGGCGGCAGATCTTGCGCGCGGCGCGCGCTCCAGGCCTTGAGCGTGATGTCGAGGCCGATGCCAGCGGGATCCCCCATGGAGAGCGCGAGAGCCGAAACCTGGGATTTCGTCTTCTCTGCACCGGACCGCGAGGTCGCACGCTGGATCACGTCACTTGTACTCGATCATCGCGTCCTGACGCAGATCGCGCATATGGCGGCGGGCCAGGACGTCGAACTCCTTCTGCGTCAGCTCTTCCTGAGCTTGCAGGCGCTTCTGCTCGTCCGCCTTGACGGCGCGGCGGGCGCATACGGCATATAGCTCGACGCCCGATTGCGCAAGATTTCCCGGCACCATCTCGCCGTCCTTGGCCTTGAGCAGCATGCTGCGGGTCGGCTCCGGCACCGTTTCGGCCTTGCGGTAACCAAGGTCCTCGAAGGAGGCCTGGGGCGTATCCTTGGCCAAGGCGGCCATGCCCTTGCAGCCTCCGAACCTGCGTCGCAGGGTTTCAGCCTCTTCCAGGCGCTTGGCCATCGTCTTCTGATCGATCTTGCCCGGCACGGCCAGGGTGATTTTCTGCAGCTGCAACTCAGTGCTGTCCTCGCCCGCGCTGGCACCGGCGGCCTCCACGAAGCGATCGACTTCGCGCGCCGTCACCGCAATCTGCGGACCGTACTTGCGCCGGATGACGTCACGCCAGACGGACTGGGTGCGCAAGCGCGCCTTCATCGTCGAGGCATCGATGCCCTGTCCCTTGAGATGCTCGGCGAACTGCTTCTCCGTCATCTTGTTGCGCTCGGCGATGGCCTTGAAGATGCGATCGGCATCCTCGTCGGTGACGGCGATGGTGAGCCGCTTGGCCTCCTGCAACTTGAGCCGTTCCTCGACCAATTCTTCCAAGGCCTGCTTGCGAAACTGCGGCAGGAGCGAGGCCCGGGCGCTTTCGACGGCCTGGCGTTGCAGCGATTGCACGAAGACCTTCTTGCGCTCCTCGAATGCCGCGATCACCTGCTCGCGCGTCTTGCCGGGATTGTCGCGGATCGTCTCCTCGAGGATGGCGCGCATGCGCTGATTGGTGCTGTCCTGCTGCGCCATATTCTGCAGGTTCTGCCGCGCCCTTTCATTGATGTTGCCGCCACCGCCCGAAACGGCAAGGAAGGCGGCGCGCTGTTGCACTTCGTACCCCGTGATCGGCTCGTCATTGACGAGCGCGACGATGCCCTGCCCGAACCCGCGCCCGGTGCTGCCTGTCGATTGCTGTGCGCTCGCCTCGCGCTGGGGCGCTGTTTTTTTGGCAGCCTTGGGTGGCGCTTTCTTCTTCTCCACGGCGCCCTGTTGCTGGACCGGTGGGCCCTGGTTCGGGGTCGGCGGCGTAATGACCAAACCCGGAATAGAGATCTGCCCACCCGATTGAGCAGCCGCAAGCCCGATCCCGACGGCCATTCCGGTCGCCAACAAGCCACAGCCTAGCAACGAGCCGACCAGCCAGTGGCGAGGGGGTGGGAATGCCTGCACCATGCGACCTTTCACGTGTCTCCAAAACCATTCGATTCGCGGTCTCGATGTTACATCGAGGCCGCGACGGCCGAACGGGTTTATCCACACCAAGGATGGCATGCCCATGGCAGGATGCAAGGCTCCAAGGGAACCCAGCCATGGGGCATATCGGAGCACGATCGCCGTTGCGGCGGGTCGACCCGCTAGTGGGGCGGCGGCTGGTTCACGGTGCCCGTGTAGTCCAGGGCATCCGTCTTGTACTTGAACTCGCCCAGGTGCTTCAGCTCGAAGCGCAGCATCAGCGTCCGGTCGGGTTTCAGGTCCAGAGCAGTGTTGGTGATGAACGTTTCCGTGTAGCTGGCCGTCAGCACGAAGCATTCATCCGCGTACTTGAGCTGGATCTGGTCCTGCAGCCGCATGCTGTCGTCGATGTCGTAGCGCATCATGCCGGCAATCGACCAGCGGTCTGTGAGCTGCAGGCCGAGGCCACCCAGGACTTCCTGCTGGGCGTTGAAGGTGCTGACGCTGGGATCGTCCTTTGCGTAGGTGTATTGCGCCTGCAAGATCAACGGACCGATGCTGTAGCTGCCGTACACGTCGGCGCGGCGCAACGATAGATCGTCCTCGTCGAACCGTCCCTGCGAGACCAGGCGGAAGCTGTCGATCGGCGCCAGATAGGCACCCAGCACATAGTCCGAGCGGTTCGTCTCCAAGCCACTGTAGGGCGAGAAGTTGGTAATCTGGGTCGTCGACGGCAGGCCCGTGATGGGATCCAGGCCGAAAGCCCCAGAGAGGCCCGGGTTGGCATACGCGTTCTCGCCGCCGAGATGGAAGCTTTGGCCTGCGATCACGCGCGCATAGCCTCCTGAGTTGGCCTGGAAGGTGTACTGCATGCCGACGTTGGCCCGGGTGCCGGTCTCCAGGCGATCCCAACCTGAGAACTTGTTGACGTCGAAGAGCAACGTGTCGTCCCACACGAGGCTCTTGGCGTCCTCGTCAGGAATTCGGCGCTGAGAGACGCTCGCGGGGCGAGTGACGATCTGGCCGATAGGCTCGACGACATGCGATCCGCCCGCGCCGCGCGCAACAAACGGGTAGGCGTAGGTCAACGCTGCCGTAGCCTGGGCGCGTGTCATCGTGTCTTCAGGAATTGTGGCGTTCGGGATGTCCGGGTCCACACCGTTCGTGAAGCTCGTGACGTCGCCGCGGACTTGGGCAAACGGCGTCCAAACCTGCCCGATGCCGTCAACGATCTTGCGGCGCCATTGCCCTTGGAACGACACACGGCTCATATCGGCACCGCCGGTGCGCGACAGGCTGACGGCGTTGGCATCCCAGCTCAGCTCACCGCCCAGGACGGGCTGGTTGAGCACATAGCTGTAGTCGATGACCGGATGAACCTTCGACTCCGACTGCGGTTGATCCTCAAGCAGGAGGCCACCGAAGTGGTACAGCGTGGTCGCAAAATAGTTACGGTCGCTGACGCCCTTCAGGAAGACCGTGTTGACGCGATCCGTCTGCAGAATGCTGTCGAGCTTATAGAAGCGGCGAAATGTATCGTCGCTTTCCAGCGTGATATCCCACCCGAACTTCCACCAAGAGGACAACGAGAACAGGCCCTTGGTCTCGATGCTGCCGCGCCAGCCGTCAAGCGACTCGCGCCTGCCGGGATCGAGGTCGTTGGGTAATGTCGAGACATCCTGATCGATGCCGGCAAACTTGAACGTGTACTGCCCGCGAATGTCGTCGCCGATGGCAACGCGGTGGCGCCAGTCGCCCATCCACAACACGCCGTGCTTTGAGGTGTACTGCGGGTGGAACGTGAAGTCGTAGTTGGGCGCCAGAGCGAAGTAGTACGGGATCTCCGCTGTGTACCCGAGGTTCGTAGAGCTGCTGTACTCGGGCATGAGGAAGCCCGAGCGGCGCTTCACCGACGGATCGGGATGCGAGAAGTAGGGCATGTACAAGATCGGCACGCCGAACAGCTCGAACTGCGCGTCGGTGTAAGTGATCGTCGCGGCCTGCTGATCGTGGACGATGCGCGCCGCGCTGATGCACCAGAGCGGAGGCTTGCCCGGGTCGTTCTTACAGGGCGTGAACTTGCCTTGTTCGAACTCCGTGACATTGCCTTCACGCCGTACGGCGTGGCGGGCGGCGATGCGCGTGTCGTCCTTGGCCACGACGCTCAAGCTCTGCACGAAGGCGTCGCGGAAATCGTCTGACGTCACCAGCTTGTCGGCGCGGACGATGTTGCCGTTGGGTTCCCGGAGCTGGGCGTTGCCTTCTGCGGTCAGCGTATTGGCGCCCTGGTCATAGATCACCTGGTCGCCGGTCAGCGTGTAGTTGTTGAAATAGATCTCGACGTTGCCGCGGGCGATCACCCGGTTGTTGTTGGTGTCGTAGATCAGCTCGTCGCCCTGCAGATAGAGGGGCTGGGCCTTGTCGAGCTTCTGAACGGGACCGCCGAGGATGCCGCCTTTCTGCTTCGGAAAGGAACTCTGGTTCGGGTTCGAGTTGGCGAGGCTCGGGTCCTGCGCTCGCGTTGGTGAGAACGGCGCAAAAAAGCTCGCCAAAACAAGGGCGAGCAGGAATGTGGACGCATAGGCGCGAACGCAGCCAAGGCTGCGGGCGAAGCCATACAGGGCTTGCCATTTGCGCGCGTCACACATCAACTCAGCCGTCCTCCTGATGGAGCAGCACCGTCAACGAACCAAAACACGCAACCAATACCGGCAGCCACACCGCCGCCATGGGCGGAGCGAAACCGGCAATCCCGATCTGCCGAGAGACTTCGGACAGAAGAAAGAAGCTAAATCCCCCTAGCATTCCGGCGATTACCATAATCTGGATGCCCCCACCGCGGAATGACCGCAAAGACACAGTTGCGGCCAAAAGGACCGTGACCATGAGGAGAAGCGGGCGGCTGAGGAGAAGTTCGTACTGAACGCGGAACCGGGCTGCTGAAAGGCCTGCCTTTTCAGCAACTTCAATAAGCCCCGGCAACTCCCAGAAGGAGAGGGTCATAGCGGCTCCGAGAGCATCGGCAACTCGTTCGGGCGCGAGGAAGGTGCTGACCGTATAGGTATCGAAATTTTCCGGTTCCCGGCCTACCCTTGCCACCTGGGCCTTGTCGATGCGCCAGTGCCCATCGAGGAGTGTCGCCTTCTCTGCGTCCACGCGCTCGGCAAAGTGTCCGCCGGTGTCGAACTGAATGACGATCAGATTGAAGAGCGTTCGCCCGTCGCCCCCAGCCGCGCCGGCGTTGATAACCGAGGCGCCGTCGGTGCCATCCTGGCGCAGCCAGGCGCCGCTGCCGCCGGCCTTCAGCACCGTGGCCTCCCGGCCGAAAGCCTCCGCGAACAAGCGCTCCGACTCGGCCCGGGCATTGGCTGCCAACGGGCTCCAGGCCACCGCGGCGAGCACGCCAACAAGGAAAGCCACCATGAGCCCCGGAGCCAGGAACTGCCACACGGACATGCCGGCGGCCCGCATGACGATGAGCTCGGACTTGCGTCCGAGGAAGAGCAAGGCGCCGATGCTCCCAGCCAGAGCACAGAAGGGGAGAAGGATCTCGGTGTAGGCCGGCAGGCGCAGGATCGCCATCCAAGCGATGTCGGACGTCGGCACGCGTCCGTATTTGCCGGCCTGGCGGAGTAGCTCCACGATATCGATCATGAAGATCAGGATGGCGCACAGCATGAAGGTGGCGCCGATCGTGAGCAGGAAACGGCGGGCCACGTAGCGCCGCAGGATGCCCTTGCTGGAGCTGCCGAAGGACAGGCGCCGGACCCATGCCGGCATTGTGAGGCGGCCCCACAGGCTGGACACCAGCGCCCCGATCAATTCTCCGGCGCCCATCAAAGCCTGCCAGACGCGGGAGCTCTGGTGCGGCCGCATGCGGCGCTGGGCAGCAATCGTCGACAGCACGATCGCGGTAATCGGCAGCAAGTAGACGATCGGAATGGCCGAGGCGCGCAAAGACACGAGGTTGGTGCCGGCAAGCCCGGCAAGCCGCAATCCCGCGGCGAGCAGAAAGGCCATGACGATACTTTCCATCCGGTTCTGCCGGGTGGTCTGCGCTTGTCCGACAAAAGCGATGGCGATCAGGACGAAGGCGAACGGATATAGCGGACTCGACAGGCGCTCATGCAGCTCGGCGCGCAGCTGGCCAGGCTGGTTGCGCAGCATCCAGTCGTCGGGTTCCGGGTAGGCGAGCTCGCTGTAGTAGCGCTCACGCGGCTTGTATACCGTGCTCTCTTCCTTCTGCTCGAAGCGGGCGAGATCGACGGCGTAACGGTCGAAGGCAATGATCTGCACCGGCTCTTTTGGGCTGGTGCGGCGCAGAATGTGCCCGGTTTCCATCAGCAGATAGGCATTGTCGTCCTGCTTGATGATGTGCCCGCGCTCAGCCAGGAAGGTCACGACCTGCGCCTCGTCGCGCGCATCGTGCATGACGAGGCCGAGCAACTCGCCATCGAGCGAGCGCTCGCGAATGTGGAACGTCAGATCTCTCTCGGGACTCGAGAACCGCCCTGGCTGAATGACCTGGGTGATGAGGTCGGTGCGGACCTGGACCACATATTCGCGCAGCAGCCGCAAGCTCCACGGCATGACGAAGTGATTGACGGCAGACACCGCCAGCGACACCAGGAGAGCCAGGAACAACAGCGGGCGCGCCGCATGCCAGACCGTGGCGCCGGAGGCCGTGACGACGATGAGCTCGCTGTCGCCGTTGAGCCGGTTCAGGACGTGAATGACGGCGACAAGGAGGGCGATCGGTGCCACCAGCGCCATGAGGTTGGGCAGCGCCAGCAGCGTCATCTTGATGAACATCCACGCTTCCTGCCCCTGCGTGGTCATGAGGTTGAGCTGGCGCAGGGCGAGCGCAATCCAGACCACACCGGACAAGGACAGCAGAATGAGCAGCACGGCGCCGGCGGACTGGCGGAAAACGTAACGGGCGAACAGGCTGCCGAAGAGGCTCATGGAGCACCACGAGCGCGATGAGTTGAAAGCCCATGGATGCTCAGACAGGTGCTCGCTCGCGAAGAGACGCAGCTCCCACGCTCGATCGGCGCTGTCCGGCACCGGCAGCCCAGCATCACCCGTTCCCCTCGTGAATGATCAATCCCCGCGGGATTGATCCCCACCTGCCCCAAGTGTCCACCACAAGCTGCCATCTGCAAACAGATTCAGCCCTTTTTGGGACCTCCGCGGCGCTCTTTTCTGTGCATGCACCAGGCACCGTCCCGCGTCCTGGACGCATCTGCACCTTGCCAATCTGCCCGAGGCCACTAATCTTTGCCCGTTCCTCTCTGGCCCGCCGCAATTCCGCGCTGCTCCCGTACTGGATGCTGGGTCCCTTGGCGACACCGGCGAGGCCGAACCTTGCGTTTGTTTGCGCAATGCCATTGAAAGCGCCGCCCTATGACCGACAAGCTCGCCATCTCTTTCGTCAAGCTCGAACAAGCCCCGGCTCAGACGGTTGTGCTTCTTGCAGGTCCTGACGTGGCCCTGGCTTCGGTCGGCCGCAAGCTTGACGAGAAAGCCCACGGTGCCCTGACCCGGGCCGCCGGCGCCGCCGACTTCAAAGGCAAGGCCCGCAACACGGTCGAGATTCTGGCGCCGGAGCGGCTGAATCTGGCGCGCGTCATCCTGATCGGCACGGGACAGGCGCCTGAGCTGAAGGAGCTCGACTGGATTCAATTTGGCGGCCTGGCCTATGCGCAGATCGCCCAGCGCAAGACGGCGGAGGCGAGTCTCATCGCCGAGTCCGCCGATGCGGACGCCCCGGATGCCGCCGAGCTCGCCGCGCGGCTTGCCTACGGAGCGCAACTGCGCAGCTACACCTTCACGAAGTACAAAGGCCGGGAGGACGAGGACAAAACCAACGGCAATGAGCCGGTCCGGCGCCTGGCGAAGCTGACGATCCACTGTGTGGACCCGGATGGTGCCCGTCGCGCTTGCGAGCGCTACGACGCGCTCGCGGATGGCGTTTTCTTCGCGCGCGATCTCGTGAACGAGCCGGCCAACATGCTCGGGCCGATCGAGTTTGCCGAGCGCGCCGGCGAACTGGCGCGCCTTGGGCTCGAAGTTGAAATTTTCGATGAGGAACGGCTCAAGGCCCTCGGGATGCGCGCGCTGCTGGCGGTGGCCCAGGGCAGCGAGAGGCCGGCACGCGTCGTCGTCATGCAGTGGCACGGCGCCAAGTCCAAGCGCGCCAAGCCGATCAGCTTCGTCGGCAAGGGTGTCGTCTTCGACACCGGTGGTATCTCCATGAAGCCGGCCGCCGGCATGGAGGACATGAAGGGGGACATGGGCGGCGCGGCTTGTGTCGCCGGCCTCATGCAGGCGCTCGCCGGACGCAAGGCGCCCGTCAACGCCGTGGGCATCATCGGCCTCGTCGAGAACATGCCTTCGGGCAAGGCGCAGCGCCCCGGCGACATCGTCAAGTCGATGTCGGGCCAGACGATCGAAGTGCTGAACACGGACGCGGAAGGGCGCCTGGTGCTGGCAGACCTGCTCTGGTACGTGCAGGATCGCTTCAAGCCGCGCTTCATCGTCGATCTGGCGACATTGACCGGCGCCATCATGGTCGCGCTCGGCAAGGAGTACGCCGGCATGTTCTCCAACGACGACCGGCTGGCCCAGGAGCTCTCCGATGTGGGCGAGGCGACCGGCGAGAAGGTGTGGCGCATGCCGCTGGCGCGCGCCTACGACAAGCTCATCGACAGCAAGAACGCCGACATGAAGAACATCGGCGGGCGCTACGGCGGCGCCATCACTGCCGCGCAGTTCCTGCAGCGCTTCATCAAGGACACGCCCTGGGTCCATCTGGACGTCGCCGGCACAGCCATGGACACGACACGCAGCGACATCAACCAGAGCTGGGGTGGAGGATGGGGCGTGCGCTTGCTGGACAGGCTGGTCTTGGACAACTACGAGAAGCCCGACAAAGGAGAGAAACCCGGCAAGTAAGCTTGCCGGCTAGGCCTCTCGGCCAGGCGGGTTGCATATCTGATAAATATGCTAGAACATTTATTATTTTCCATAATATATATTATGCGAACGACGTGAGGATCCGATTTTGGCCGGGCGGCGATAAGGTTTGGCGCCCCAGCGCCCGGACGCGGCGCTGACAGCCGGCCGGCGTTGCGTCCGCTACCGTCTCCCTACTTCAGCTCTTTCACAAACTGGATGATGCGGTCCGCCAGCCCGACGGGCAGCGGCAGGTTCGGATCGGTGTAGGCGCTGGCCATGGACTGGGCATTGGCGCCCGCCAGCTTCAGCGTGTGCGCCATACTGGGCTCCCAGTACGCGACGGCGTCAGGCCGGCTCGCCGTCAGCGCATCGAAGTCACTCTTGCCGACCTGGATGTCGCGCCCTCCTCCCACCACCATCAGCGGCTTGCCGAGCGTGTCGGCGAGCGCGGCCGGATCCACCGCCATCATCGACCTGAGATAGGGCTGCACGCTCGGACGGAACGCGCCTGCCAGCGCAGGCTCGACCTCGGCGACGTCCTCGCCGCGCTCGAGTGCGGCGATGATGGCCAGCGCCTCGGGGGCATAGGCACGCGTGCTGGAGCCTGCCCGGGTGAACTGCTCGCGCAGGACCGCGGCCAGCCTGCGCCCCGGTGTCGCCAGCAGCACGACGCCGGCAGCATGCGCGCGCTTGGCGGTGAGGAGAGCGATCAGGCCACCCTCGCTGTGACCGATCAGAACGATGGAGCCGATCTCCGGCTTCTTACGCAGCCACGCCGTGACGGCCACGGCATCGTCGGCGAAGTGGCCGATCGTCAGCTCACGCTCGGGCTTGGCGATCTTGACGCTCCCGGCGATGCCGCGCTTGTCGTAGCGCACGGAGGCTATGCCGGCCGTCGCAAGGGCCTCGGCCAGGAGCTTGTAGGTATCGGTCTTGAGCCCCATGGCATTGTTGCCGTTGCGGTCGGTCGGACCGGAGCCCGCTATCATGACGACACCCGGCACTTTGTCTTTGCCTGCAGGCGCTAGGTAGGTCGCGCTGAGACCGCCGATGTCGACATCCTTGGGTTCCGCGGCTGCGGCCGTGGTCAGGGCCGCCAGGAGGACGCCTGCCAGCCAGCCTATCCAAGTCCGTTTCATGCTAAGAGCCCCGCATTGGCCGACTGCATCGAGAGGACGTCACCCCATGCCCGAGCGTGAAGCACCCGAAACCGTGGCAGCTGCCGGGTCCATCGCGCGCCTGATTGATATCATGGCCGCCCTCCGAACGCCCGGCAGCGGCTGCCCCTGGGATCTCGAGCAGACCTTCGACACCATCGCACCCTATACGATCGAGGAGGCCTATGAGGTCGCCGATGCGATCGGTCGCAGCGATATGGCGAACCTCAAAGAAGAGCTCGGCGACCTCCTGCTGCAGGTCGTTTATCACGCGCGCATGGCGGAGGAAGAGAATGCCTTCGCCTTCGCCGATGTGGTGGAGGGCGTGATCGACAAGATGATCCGCCGGCATCCGCACGTGTTCGGCACCGAGGAGGAGCGCGCCGCCGGCGTCACCAAAGGCTTCTGGGAACGCGCCAAAGCTGCAGAACGGGATGCGAAGCGGACGACGAAGAGCGAGAGCTTGCTCGACGGGGTACCGGTTGGCCTTCCCGCGCTCACGCGGGCCATCAAGTTGCAGAACAAAGCGGCCAAGGTGGGTTTCGACTGGCCCTCCCTCGCCCCCGTGTTCGCCAAGATGAAGGAGGAGCTTGGAGAACTGGAGGCCATCGTCGGCTCGGGCGATCCCCAAGCCGTCGCCGAGGAGTACGGGGATCTGCTCTTCGTGATGGCCAACGTCGCGCGCCATCTCGAGATCGACCCCGAAGCAAGCCTCAGGGCTGCGAACGCAAAGTTCACGCGTCGCTTCAAGCACATCGAGGCGGCGCTCGCCAAGCGGGGCTCATCGCCAGCGCAATCGACGCTCGCCGAGATGGATGCCCTATGGGACGAGGCAAAAGCGCGAGAACGATCTGGCGGCTAGATGGCGCCCTCTGTCGTCGGCAACGGCGAGAGCCCAGCACGTCTGAGCTGCCCGGACAGCCGGCCGCGCCTGGCAGCATCCACACGCACACGATAGCGCAGCACGCCGTCATCGCTCGTCTGCCGCTCGATCACCTCGGTATTGGCATGCAGCCAATGCACCAGCGCGCCCGCGTTGGACGGCACCTCGAGCGTGACGACCTGGTCGCCCTCGGCGAGGCGCCGGTCGATCGCATCCAGCAAGGCATCGATGCCCTCGCCGGTGACTGCGGAGACGAGCGTCGCCCGCAACGCCGCGCGGCTCACGGCATTCTCCAGCGTTTCGCGCACATCGGCGGGAAGACGATCGACCTTGTTCCAGACCTCGATCACCTTGCTTTCCGGTGCCGAGGGATCGACGCCGAGATCGGTCAGCACCTGCTCCACGTCGCTGCGCTGGGCATCCGCCTCGGGGTGGCTGATGTCGCGCACGTGCAGAACCAGATCCGCCTCGATGACCTCTTCCAGCGTGGCGCGGAACGCGGCCACCAGCATCGTCGGCAGATCAGAAATGAAACCGACGGTGTCGGACAGGATCATGCGGCGGCCGCTCTTCAAACGAACCTCGCGCATGGTCGGATCGAGCGTGGCGAACACCTGATCCTCGGCCAGCACGCCGGCGCCGGTGATGCGATTGAAGAGCGTGGACTTGCCCGCGTTCGTGTAGCCGACGATCGCCACGATCGGATAAGGCACGCGGCGGCGGCCCGAGCGATGCAGCTCGCGCGTCTTGACGACGATCTCGAGCTCGCTGCGGATCTTCTCGATGCGCTCCTGGATCAGCCGGCGGTCGGTCTCGATCTGCGTTTCACCGGGGCCGCCGAGGAAGCCGTAGCCGCCGCGCTGACGCTCAAGGTGGGTCCAGCTTCTGACCAGCCGGCTGCGCTGGTACATCAGGTGCGCAAGCTCGACCTGCAGGCGGCCTTCGCGCGTTTGCGCGCGCCGCCCGAAGATTTCCAGAATGAGGCCGGTGCGATCGAGGACCTTGCAGTTCCAGGCGCGTTCGAGGTTGCGCTGCTGCACAGGGGAAACGGCATGATCGACGATGACCAGCTCGGCCTTCTCTGCGGCAACGAGCTCGGCAATCTCAGTGACCTTGCCCGAGCCGAACAAGGTCGAGGGCTTGGGCGACTGGACGGGAACGATCAGTGCACGCCGCGTGTCGAGATCGATGGCCGACGCGAGGCCGGTTGCCTCCGCGAGCCGATCCTCGGGGCTGTGCATGGTGCCGCGCGCACGCGGTCGCGCCGCGCCGTTGCCAGCCTCGACATGAGCCGAGTGGCGGCGCAGGTCCGGAACCAACACAACGGCGCGCGTCCGCCGCGAGGGCCGTTCCAGGCCCTCGTCGTCGCGCACCTCCGGCACATCGGTATGCCTATCCTGGTCTTCGATAGGTTGTAACTAACCCTGAGCTTCTGCGGGGTCATGGTCCATCAGATGGACCGGCTGACCCGGCATGATGGTCGAGATCGCATGCTTGTAGACGAGCTGTGAATGCCCGTCCCGCCGTAACAAGACACAGAAATTGTCGAACCACGTGACGATGCCCTGGAGCTTCACACCATTGACCAGGAAGATCGTCAGCGGCGTCTTGTTCTTGCGGACATGGTTGAGAAAAGTATCTTGAAGGCTCTGCGCTCTTTCAGCAGCCATGGTAGTTTCTCTTTGTCGTTGTGCTTCTATTGTTCAGTGCGATGACGGACCCGCACCTCTTGTGCGACAGACTAGTGAAACTGCCGCCAATGGTAAAACAATCTTTGGTCGATCTGCCTCAAATGGGGGCAAATGGCGCACCTGGCAACGCCATCCCGTCAGGGATTTGCAATCTCGGCGTGTTGGTGAAAAGCCTCGCGCAAGCGGAGGGTTAGAAGACCCGGAGCGCCGTTGCCGATGGGCTTGCCGTCGATGGCCGTCACCGGCATCACGACGCTGGTCGCGGAGGTCACGAAGGCCTCCCGAGCCTGCAGCGCCTCCTCGATCGTGAACGGCCGCTCGATCACGTCGAGAGCTTCATGCTTCAGGACGTCCATCAGCGTCGTGCGGGTGATGCCGCGCAGGATCGCCTGATCGACGGCACGGGTGATGAGCCGTCCTTCCTTGTCGACGATCCAGGCATTGGCCGATGCACCTTCCGTCACGAACCCCTGCTCGTCGACGAACCAGGCGTCGTTGGCGCCTTCATCCCGCGCGGCTTGCTTGGCGAGCGAGGACGGCAGCAGCATGACGGTCTTGATGTCGCAACGTGCCCAGCGGATGTCCGGCATGGTCTTGATGCCGATGCCCTTGGCAGCGGCGGCGTCGCCCTTGCCCTTCAGGGTGTTGCGCGCCAGACAGACGACGGTCGGCGCCGTGCCGGGCGGCGGAAAGAGAAAATCGCGGGGCCGCGCGCCACGAGAGACCTGCAGATAGACGAGGCCGTTTCTGACGCGGTTGCGGCGGATGGTTTCGCGCATCACGCGCGCCCAAGCGCCGCGCGTCATGGGCTCGGGGATCCTCAGCTCGCCGAGCGACCGCTGCAGCCGGTCCATATGGCGCGTCTCGTCGATGAGGCGGCCGTTGCGCACCTCGCACACCTCGTAGACGGCATCGCCGAACTGAAAACCGCGATCCTCGGCATGCACGCGTGCATCCGCGTAGGGCAGATAGCGCCCGTCGACATACACCGTCCGGGTCATGCGCCCGTATCCTTTCTTCTTGGTCTTGCGGGGCGATCCCGAAGCGTCATACCGGCCGGGCCTCGCCGGACCGCTGATCGGAGCTGACGCCCAGCGCGCGCAACTTGCGATGCAGGGCCGAGCGCTCCATGCCAACGAACTCCGCCGTGCGCGAGATGTTGCCGCCGAAGCGGTTGATCTGCGCCAGCAGGTACTCGCGCTCGAAAATCTCGCGCGCCTCGCGCAGCGGCAGCGACATCAGGTGCTCGGCGCCGCCGTTGACGGGGAGCGGCACGTTGGAGCCGATCTCCTCGGGCAGCATCTCGGCCGTGATCATGGTGCCGGGCTCGCCGCCGGCCAGGATCATGAGGCGCTCGATGTTGTTGCGCAGCTCGCGCACGTTGCCCGGCCAGTCGTGGGCCTGCAGAACGGCAATGGCATCATCGCCGATCTTGCGCGGCGCAAGGCCCGAGGCCTGGGCGACCTGCTGCACGAAGTAGTCGATGAGCGCGGGGATATCGTCGCGCCGCTCTGCCAGGCCCGGAACCCGCAAGGGGACGACGTTCAGGCGGTGGAACAGATCCTCGCGGAAGCGCGCCTCCTGCATGTCGCGTTCCAGGTCGCGGCTGGTCGAGGAGATGATGCGCACGTCGACCGCGACCTTCGGGCCGCCACCGATACGCTGGAACTTCTGCTCGACGAGAACGCGCAGGACCTTGCCCTGCGTCTCGATCGGCATGTCCGCGATCTCGTCGATGTAGAGCGTGCCGCCATGGGCTTCCTCGAGCGCGCCGACCTTGCGCGGACCGGCACGATCCTCGGTTCCGAAAAGCTCCTCCTCGACGCGATCCGGCGCCATCGCTGCGGCGTTGAGGACGACGAAGGGGCCATCGGCACGCTGCGACTTGCCGTGAATGACGCGGGCCGCCAGCTCCTTGCCCGAGCCGGACGAGCCGCGAATGAGGATGCGGCTGTTGGTCGGCGCCACCTTGTCGAGCTGGTGCCGGAGCTGGTTGATGGCGGCTGACTTGCCGACCATCTCGGAGCTGTGCGTGGAGCGTTCCCTGAGCTGGCGCACCTCGCGGCGCAGTTGCGAGGCTTCGAGCGCGCGCAGCGTCACCAGGATCAGGCGGTCGGCCTTGAACGGCTTCTCGATGTAGTCGTAGGCGCCGCGCCGGATGGCCGTCACTGCCGTTTCGATGTTGCCGTGACCCGAGATGATCACCACCGGCAGATCCGGGTGCTCCTTCTTGATGGCCGACAGGACCTCCAAGCCGTCGAGGCGGCTGCCCTGGAGCCAGATGTCGAGGATGACCAGGTGCGGCCGGCGCTCCTCGATGGACTTCAACGCCTCGTCGGCATCGCGCGCGAGCCGGGTGTTGTGGCCTTCGTCCTGGAGGATGCCAGAAACGAGCTCGCGAATGTCAACTTCATCGTCGACGATCAGTATGTCAGACGGCATCGATGTCTCCCCTGGAGGCTCGTCAGCCTTGGCTCACAGTTGCGTCGGGCAGTCGTGTTGGCGAGTTGTTTGCGTCCATGGTTTCAGTTCCAAGCGTTGCGCGCTCACGGGTGGGCAGAAGAATCCGGACAAGGGCGCCGCGCTGGCGGCCCTCGGCGTGCGGTGCATCCTCGAGAGACAACGTGCCCCCGTGCTGCTCCGTTATCTTCTGGACAATTGCAAGGCCGAGACCCGTTCCTTTGGCGCCTTTTGTCGTGACGTAGGGCTCGAGCAGGCGCGTGCGATTCTGCTTCGGCAGCCCGAGCCCGTTGTCGATGACCTCGATGGCGACGCGATCGCCATCACGGCGCAGGACTGTCTCCACCATGCCTTGCCAGTCCGGCTCGCGATCCGGCGCCTCGGCCGCGGCCTCCACGGACTCGGTCGCATTCTTCACCAGATTAGTCAGGGCCTGCGACAGCAGCCGGCGATCGCAGAACGCCATCAACGGACCCTCGGGCAGCCGCATCACATAGCGGATGGCCGGGTGCGTCTCGCGATACTGGATCATCGGCTCCTGCACGACGTCGCGCACGTCATGGCGCTCCATCTGCGGCTTGGGAATGCGCGCAAACGACGCGAACTCGTCAACCATGCCTTTGATGTCGCCGACCTGACGCACGATCGTATCGGTGAGTTTCTCGAAGGTGTCGCGATCGTTCTGGATAACGGACCCGTATTTGCGCCGGATGCGCTCGGCCGAAAGCTGGATCGGCGTGAGCGGGTTCTTGATTTCATGCGCGATACGGCGCGCGACATCGCCCCAGGCCGACGTGCGCTGGGCGGACACGAGGTCGGTGATGTCGTCGAACGTGATCACCTGGCCCTGGTCCTGCAAACCCGCGGCATGCTCGCGCGTCACTCGCACCGAGAAGATGCGATCCTCATCGTTGATGCTGAGGGTGACCTGGCTCTGCGCCCGGGACTTGGGACTTGCCTCGGCATCGGGCTGGGCCGCAACCGCAGCGAGCTCCGGCACGACATCGGAGAGCGGCTTGCCGACAAGATCAGCAGCGCCTAATCCCAGAAGATGCTCGGCCGATGTATTGGCGAGGCGGATGTGGCCATGCGCATCGAGACCAATCACACCGGCAGAAATGTTCGAAAGCACAGCCTCCATGAACTGGCGGCGCTCGGCGAGCTGCGTGTTGGCCGTGACCAGCTCGCTGCGCTGGCGCCCCAGCTCCTTGGTCATGTGATTGAAGTTCTGCGACAGGCGCCGCAGATCGCCCTCGCCGCGATTGAGCGGCAGCTCGACGGCGAGGTCACCTTTGGCCACCTGCTGCGCGGCGCTGATCAACCGGCGGATGGGCGCCACGAGTTGGCTGGCAAACCACAAACCGACCCAGATCGCGGCCAGCACGCCGGTCATCGAGATCATGAAGTACATGAGGCCGTGCGCCAGCTTGGCGCCGCCACGGGCCTGCCGCAGCCGCTCGTATTCGGCGACGCCCGCCTCCGTGCGCCTGAGGTGGCCGACGACCTTGGGATTGACGCTGCGCGCGCCGTACAGAAAGACACCCGGATAGCGGGACAAGCGGCTCACGGCAGCGACGCGGTTGCTCTGGCCCGCCAGCAGCAGCGGCACCTGCCCGCCCGCAGCCTGCTGCATGATCCAGGTCGGCGGAGGCTCATAGCGCACGCGCGTATCGCCTGCCGTGGAATAGAGCACAGCGCCGTTGGCATCGATCAGTGCGACCAGTGAGAGATCGCGCAGGCCAGCCTGCGCCATCATCAGGTTCCGCACCTCGAAGGCTTCGGCAACATTGCCCTTCACCTCGTCGGCGGCATCGTCCAGGTCCTTGGCCATGTTGACGATGTCGGTGCGGATGATCTGGCCGTGCTCCTCCAGATAGGCATTGGCCACGTCGAGGGAGTTGGCGACGATCGTGCGCGTCTGGTTGGAGAACCAGCTGTCGAGCGCGCGTGAGAATGTCGTGGTGGCGGCGATCGCCAGCAACAGCGCCGGCAGGGCGGCGATGAGCGTGAACAGGGCGACGACGCGGGCGTGCAGCCGGGCGCCCGCGATCTTCCTCCGCCACCCGCGCCAAAGTCCGACAGCCTGCCAGGCGATCACGCCGAACATGGCCGCGATCAGCAGGACGTTCACCAGCAGGACGAAGACCACGACCTCATCGCGCGGAACGATGGGCGTAAGGTTCGTCAGAATGAGATAGGTGGCGAGGCCCCAGACGACGGACAGGAGAACGGCGACGAGGCCAACCCAGAACGCGCGCTGCCCGGTGCCTGGCAGTGCGTCGCGCTCGCCGATGCCCTCATCGAGGCCGCTGTTGTCCTTGCCGACTGACGTCATTGCCTGTTTCGTTTCAGTCACTTCCGACCATACGCGCTGAAGTTGCAGCGACACGCTGGGGCGGTTCTGAGCGCTCACGCGCTGGTTGGCGCAAAGCAACAACAATGCAGCGCCAAACTGTGACATTTTCGCGACATGAACGGGATTAGCCGGGATAAATGCCAGCGTCAAGTCCGCCGAGGCGGCAGCCGGCCGCTATCCGCTCAGATCTGCGGACCCTTGAAGACCTGGATATCCAGGGTCTGGATCTTCTCCCGCAGGGTATTCCTATTTAGCCCAAGGAGTTCGGCGGCGCGAATCTGGTTGCCGCGCGTGGCTGCGAGCGCCGCCGTAATGAGCGGAAGCTCAACCTGCCGGATGACGCGGCGATAGAGTCCGGGAGGCGGCAACTCCTTGCCGAAGCCCGCGAAATAATCCGCCAGATAGCGCTCAACTAGCTCGTTGAGCTCGCGCGGTGAGCCTGCTGCCTCGTCGAGGCGCGGAACGGGGGCAAAATCGGTCAGCTCGGAGTCGATGATCTCAGCCGAGATCGTGTCCTGGCTGTAGAGGGCGGCCACGCGCCGGACCAGATTCTCGAGCTCGCGGACGTTGCCCGGCCAGGTGTGCCGCTTGAGGCGCTCGATGGCGAGCGGCGCCAACGTGCGCTGGCCCAAGCCTTCCTTGGCCGCGAGGCGGAGGAAGTGCCGGGCCAGGTCGCCGATGTCCTCCAACCGTTCGCGCAGCGGCGGCAGGCGCAAGGGAACGACATTGAGGCGGTAGTAGAGATCCTCCCGGAAAAGTCCCTGCTGAATCTGATTGCGCAGGTCGCGATGCGTGGCGGCGATGATGCGCACATCCGTCCGGATCGGCGTACGGCCGCCAACGGTTGTGTACTCACCCTCCTGCAGGACGCGCAGCAGGCGCGTCTGGGCTTCCATCGGCATGTCGCCGATCTCGTCGAGAAACAGCGTGCCGCCTTCCGCCTGCTCGAAGCGCCCTTGGGTGCGCGCCTGTGCTCCCGTGAAAGCACCCTTCTCATGGCCGAACAGCTCACTCTCGATCAGCTCGCGCGGGATGGCCGCCATGTTGAGGGCGACGAACGGCCCGCTGCGGCGCTTGCTGAAATCGTGGAGGACGCGCGCCACCAGCTCCTTGCCGGTGCCGGACTCGCCCGCGATCATGACGGTCAGGTCCGTCTGTGTCAGACGCGCCAGCACCCGATAGATTTCCTGCATCGCCGGCGAGCGGCCGATCAGCGGCAGCTCCTCGGCCTCGGCTTCGGCAGGCGCGCGCTCGCGCTTGCGCCCGGGCTCCGACAGCGCACGCCCGACGACACCCACGAGCTCGCTCAAGTCGAAAGGCTTCGGCAGATATTCGTAAGCGCCCTTCTCCGTCGCCGTGATCGCCGTCATCAGCGTGTTCTGTGCGCTCATGACGATGACCGGCAGCTCCGGCCGCTGCTTCCGGATGCGCGGGATGAGATCGAAGGCATTCTCGTCGGGGAGAATGACGTCGGTGATGACGATGTCGCCCTCGCCCTGCGAGACCCAGCGCCACAAGGTGGCCGCGTTGCCCGTGGCCCGCGGCGAGTATCCGGCCCGCGCCAGCGCCTGGTTCAAGACCGTGCGGATGGCCGCATCGTCATCGGCAATCAGAATGGTGCCGCGCGCCATGGGCTACTTGCCTCCCTTGAACGGACGCGCGCTGCTGCGATCTTGCATGGGCAGCAGCACGCGAAAGACAGTGCGCTTGGGTTCGGATTCGCATTCGATGATGCCGCCGTGATCGCCGACGATCTTGGCGACGAGGGCCAAGCCGAGCCCCGTACCCTGCCGTTTCGTCGTCACGAACGGATCGAAAAGATGGGCTTTCACGCTTTCGGCCACGCCCGGGCCGTTGTCGGTGACCTCGATGCACAGGGGCAGCGCGACGCGCGCATTGCTGCCCGGTAGCGACAGGCGCACGCCGGGGCGGAAGGCGGTGGAAAGCACGATCTGGCCGGGCTCGCCTTTTTCCGCGATCGCCTCGGCCGCATTCTTCACCAGGTTAAGGAAAGCCTGCACGAGCTTGTCGCGGTTGCCCGGCACATGTGGGAGCGAGGGATCGTACTCCTCGACGATGCGCACCGTGCGGGCGAAGCCGGTTTCTGCGAGCTTCTTCACGTGATCGAGCACGGAGTGGATGTTGACGGGCTCCTTGTCGAGCGGCCGCTCGTCGCCGAACACCTCCATGCGATCGACAAGGTTGCGAATGCGATCGGTCTCGGCACAGATGAGCTGCGCCAGGCCGCGATCCTCGTCCGACAGGGACGGCTCGAGCAGTTGCGCGGCGCCGCGGATTCCGGAGAGCGGATTCTTGATCTCGTGCGCGAGCACGGCAGCGAGGCCCGAGACGGACCGGGCGGCAGCACGATGCGTCAGCTGGCGCTCGATCATCTGCGCCATGGAGCGCTGCTGCAGCATGAGCACGGTCAGCTCGCCGGCGTCCGGCATGGGGCCGCCGTAGATATCGACGAGGCGCGGCGCGGTGATCTTCGGCGTGACGATCTCGACGCCATACTCGTTCACGGTAGCGCCCGAGCGCCGCACCTGCCGCGCCAAGGCAACCAGCGGGCACCCGAACACGACGACCTCCTCCAGTGTCTGGCGCTTGAGGACGGCCTGGCTCGCCTGGAAAAAGACCTCGGCCGCACCGTTGGCGTAAATGATGCGCTCGTCGTCGGCGAGCACCAGGATTGGATGCGGCAGGGCACCGAGCAGCACGTCGTGCTCGATGTGACGGCGTGTGAGAGGCTGGGGCGCCGAGCGCGCCTGATTGGGCTCGACGCTCATGCTGCGGCCTCTGCGTTGGGCGTGTCGCCGGCCTGGCGATAGAACCGCCCGAGGCCGGCCAGAACCTGTCCGGCCACCTCCTCGGTGCACAGTTTCTGCCGCCATTCTTTGATCGTGTGTCCGGGCGCGCCGCTCTGCCCGAGATACCAGCCGATGTGCTTGCGCGCGTTGCGCAAGCCGACGAATGCGCCGTAGTGGACGAGCATTGCCTCGACATGGGCCAGGGCGATAGCGGCTTGTTTGGCGAGCGGCGGGGCTCCGGGGTCCCGCCCATCCTGGATGAAACGCGCGATGCGTCCGGGTTGCCAGGGCGCACCATAAGCACCGCGTCCGATCATCACGCCGTCGGCGCCTGATGTCTGCAAAGCCGTGCGTGCGTCTTCCGGTGAGATGATGTCGCCGTTGACGACCACCGGAATACGCACCGCATGCTTGACGGCACGCACACCGGCCCAGTCGGCCGCCCCTTTGAAGAACTGGCAGCGTGTGCGCCCGTGCACGGTGAGGAGCTTGACGCCCGCGGCCTCGGCCCGGCGCGCCAGCTCGGCTGCGTTGCGCGTCCTGTCATCCCAGCCGAGGCGCATCTTGACCGCGACAGGCACGCGCACGGCCTCGACCACGGCTGTGATGAGCGACGTCGCATGATCGAGGTCGCGCATCAGGGCGCTGCCGGAGAGCTTGCCGGTGACCTCGCGCGCTGGGCAGCCCATGTTGATGTCGATGATCTCGGCGCCGAGGCTTTCAGCCACCCGGGCGCCCTCCGCCATCCAGTGTGCCTCACGGCCGACAAGTTGTATGACCAGCGGCTTCAGGTCGGCGCCCTCGGCTTTGCGGACGGCTTCCGCGCGGGCGCGGACCAGCTCCTCGCTCGCCACCATCTCAGTCACGACGAGGCCCGCACCCAGCTCGTGCGCAATCCGGCGGAACGGAAGGTCGGAGACGCCGGACATGGGCGCCAAAAGCACGTTGTTGGCCAGGGAATGGGGGCCAATTCTCAACGGCGATATGGGAGGCGTCGCAACGGGTGAAGCCATCTGCCTATTTTTTGTGCACGAGCCTAGTGTGCACTGAATTTGAGCAGACTAGGGAAAGAGTTTGTATTTCGCAAGCGCGAAATTGCGAACACCCCGGCGTCATTGCCGCAACCCTGGGGAACCCGTATGAGAACAAGCAACTAGAGGCTGGGGCTTTTGATCGTGTCGAATGCCGTCATCATCGTCGCTGCCGGACGGGGGGAAAGAGCGCGCCAGCCCGAGGCAGCACGGCTGCCGAAACAGTACGCACGCCTTGCCGGAACCGCGCTGTTCGCACGCAGCCTGGAGGTGTTTCACACCCACCCGGCGATCGATCGCATCGTCGTGGTCATCCATCCGGACGACCTTGCCTTCTACGAAGCCGAGGTCCCGGGAGGCGCGCAAAAGCTCATGCCGCCCTGCTTTGGCGGCGCCACCCGGCAGGCGTCCGTTCGCAATGGGCTCACAGCGCTGGAACCGCATCGCCCGGACCGGGTGCTCATCCACGATGCCGCGCGCCCGTTCGTCGATGCAGGGATCATCGACCGGGTCCTGGCGGCCCTCGAAACCAGCAGCGCCGTCGTCGCCGGACATCCGGTTGCGGACACGCTGAAGCGGGCGGACGAAACAGGGCGCATCACCGGGACTGTCGACCGGGCAGGCCTGTGGCGTGCGCAAACCCCGCAGGGATTTCACTTCGCGGAGATCCTGGCGGCACATCGGGCCGCAGCCGCGGCGGGACGCACGGACTTCACCGACGATGCTGCCGTTGCCGAATGGCATGACGACCCGGTGGTGATGGTGGCGGGCAGCGCGCGCAACCGGAAGATCACAACGGCAGAGGATTTGCTCATGGCGCAAGCCGGCGGGACAGGCATGGTCCCCGACATACGAACCGGCACCGGCTTCGACGTGCACCGCTTCGCTCCCGGCACGTCGGTCTGGCTGTGCGGAATCGAGATCGCGCACACGCACACACTCGAAGGTCATTCCGACGCGGATGTCGGCTTGCATGCGCTGACGGACGCCTTGCTCGGCGCCATCGGCGATGGCGACATCGGCCAGCACTTTCCGCCGAGCGACGCCCGCTGGAAGGGCGCCGCCTCTCACCTGTTTCTTGCCGATGCCGCGCGACGCGTTGCCAGCCGCGGCGGCCGCATCTCCAACGTCGATGTGACGCTGCTGTGCGAGGCGCCGAAGATTTCCCCCCATCGCGAGGCCATGCGGGCCCGCATCGCTGAAATTCTCGGCATCGACATTGGCCGCGTCGGCGTCAAGGCGACGACGACGGAGGGCCTGGGTTTCACCGGACGCCGCGAAGGCATCGCCGCCATGGCGGCGGCAACGGTCAGCCTGCCGCCTGGGGCTTTACCTTGAAGCGCTCGATGGCGGCGCGATTGATCTTGATACCGAGCCCCGGACCGTCCGGCACGCGCACCACGCCGCCTTTGTGTTCGAGCGGCGCCTCGAGCACCTCCTGACGGAACGGGTGCTCCGAGCGGTCGAACTCCAGCATCGGCTCGATGGGCGTGTGGCGCGGCGGCGTGTGCGGCAGTACGGCAAGCAGATGGAGCGCAGCCGACAGGCCGACACCCGTGCCCCACACATGCGGGATGTAGCGAACGCCGAACGCGGTCGCCATGTCGGCGATCTTCTTGCACTCCGACAATCCGCCCGCCGCGCACGTATCGGGCTGGAGAATGTCGATGGCCCGCCGCGTCAGGATCTCGCGGAAGCCCCAGCGCGTGAATTCGCATTCGCCGCCGGCGACGGGGATCGGCTGGCCGCGGCGCACCTCCTCGTAGGAGGTGAGCTCCTCCGGGACGACCGGCTCCTCGAACCAGCCGATGTCGAGATGCGCCACGCGACGGCCGAGCTCGACGGCCTCGATGACATCGAAGCCGTGGTTGGCGTCGAGCATCAGACCGGTCTTCGGACCGATGGTCTCGCGCACGGCCTCGATCAGGCGCACATCGGCATCGACATCGAAACCGATCTTGAGCTTCACGGCCGAGAAGCCTTCGCGCACATAGCCGTCGACCTCGCGGCACACATAGTCGAGCGGATCACCGCTGTCGCGCCGGTAGGTCCCCGTGGCGTAGGCCCTTACCTCGCGGCGTAGCGGCCCGCCCATAAGCTGATGCACGGGCGCGCCGAAATGCTGGCCCTTGAGATCCCACAACGCGATATCGACGCCCGACAGAGCCGTGATGGCGAGGCCTTTTTGGCCCTGGTCGCGGAACGTGTTGTAGATCGCCTGCCAGAGGCGCTCGGAGGCCAGAGGATCCTGCCCGAGAAGCAACGGGCGATAGGCGGCGACGATGGCCGCATTGAGGGCAGACGGACCGAAGCATTCGCCCCAGCCTGTCGTGCCGTCCTCGGCGATGATCTCGACAAGGCAGGTGCTGCGCGCGGACGTGCGATTGAACGACCAGGCAAACGGTTCTGACAGCGGCGCTTCCAGGACGTGGGTGCGCACTTCCGCGATCTTCATTGTTGATTCGTCTCCTTCCATTGCTGCGACCATGTGGCCGAAGCGTCATTGTACGATCCGGCCGAATCGTAGCATGTGCTGGTTGTATGACCTCGGGCGAAACGGGGAACTGGAACCTATGAATATCATGACACCCACGCGGCCGAGTACACCGGCCGATCTTGCCAGTATCGCCTCGTCAACTTCCGAGGCATGCATCGCCACACGAGTTCGTCAGCTCAGCCGCATCGTGACGCGCGTCTACGACGACGCACTTCGCGCGCACGGCATCACGGCGAGCCAGTTTACGCTGCTGACCCAGCTTGCGCAGCAGGACGGCATAACCGCCGCCGAAATCGGCTTCTCGCTCGATATCGAGAAGTCGACGCTGTCGCGGAACCTGAAGCGCCTGCTGGCGCTGGGGCACATCATCATGGACCCGCCGGCTGGCCGGCGTGGCCGTGGACTGCATCTCACGCCGAAAGGCCAAGCCGTCATCAAAGAGGCTTATCCTGTGTGGCAGGCCGCCCAGCGCCGCGCGACCGAGGTGATGGGCAGCGGCAGCAAGGCCACGCTCGACGACCTCGTTGCCCACGCGGAGCGATTGGCCGTAGCCTGACGTTTGCCGGCGCAGGTTATTTTCACTAACCTCTCCAGAACGCGCGCCTTGTTGGCGCGCGATTAGGTTGCGAGGCTAGTGAAATGTTTCCTGATGCGCTCAAGAGCGAAGCTGCAGCTCTGCTGGACGCCCTGCGTGACCGCGATTTGAAGCTGGCGACCGCCGAGAGCTGCACTGGCGGCTTGATTTGCGCGCTGCTGACAGAAATTCCGGGCTCGTCCGATGTGGTCGACCGCGGCTTCGTCACCTACTCCAACGACGCCAAGACTGATCTGGTCGGAGTCCCGAGCCGGCTCATCGTCGAGCATGGCGCCGTGAGCAGGGAGGTGGCGCTGGCCATGGCGGGCGGCGCCGTTACGCATTCACTTGCCGACCTGGGTGTCGCAGTCACCGGCGTGGCAGGCCCGGGCGGCGGTAGCGCCGAGAAGCCCGTAGGGCTCGTGCACATTGCAGCTACGCGCCTCGGTGCCGAGCCGGTGCACAGGGAATGCCGATTCGGGCCGCTGGAGCGCAGCGCCATCCGGCTGAAATCCGTGGAGGTGGCGCTGTCTCTCGTCCGCGAGGTCATGAGCCGCAAGGCGGACGTCAAGCCGGGTTGAGTCTGTCCGGTCCCGGCGTGCCGTAAACCTGATGCGCGCGCGCCTCGAAGGCCTCGGTGAAGCGCCGGAACGCTTTCTCGAAGACCGCGCCGACCATGATCTGCAGCAGCGTCGACTTCAGCTCGTAGGAGATGAAGAAGTCGACGTCGCAGCCGCTGGCGGCCGGCTCGAAGGTCCAGCGGTTCTCCAGGTGGCTGAATGGGCCGTCGATGTAGGTGACGGTGACGAGGGATTGCGCCGGGTCGAGCGTCACCTGGCTCGTAAAGCTCTCCCGGATGGCACCGTAGCCCACGTCCATCTGCGCGACGATGAGCTGCTTGTCACCCTCCGCCTTGCGGCTTTTGACGCGCAGCCCTTCGCACAACGGCACGAATTCTGGGTAGCGCTCGACGTCGGCAACAAGCGCGAACATCTGCTGCGGAGTGAAGGGAACGCGGCGTTTGGTGCGAAAACTCGGCATGCGCCTAGCCTGGCGTGAGCGCGTCAAGGCAAGCCTGTGCCTCGTGATCGCTGTGCAGAATGAGGGTCCGTGACATGGCGTTATGGCGCTCGAGAGCCGCTGTGATACGAGGGTTGAACTTCTCGGGATACGTCCACACGAAGCGGAGAAACTCCAAGTCAAGGCGCTCCGGGCATCCGTCGGCCATATCCGGGCGCACCTGCCCGCGGGTGGATATCACACGCTTGAGGACGCGCACAATGCAGGCCCAGCGCGAGCGATCGAGCCAGAAGACCGCATCGGCGCGCGGCAGCCTGAGATCGAGCGTGCTCGGATTGCTGCCGTCGATGACCCAGCGGGGCTCGGCGAGCACCGCGTCCAGGCGCTGGCGGTAGACAGACGGAGGAGCCTCCTGCCAGCCAGGGTTCCAATAGAGCTGGTCGAGATGGACCAGCGGCAGCTTCTTCAACGCCGCGAGCTTACGCGCGAAGGTCGACTTGCCGGCACCGGAAATGCCGATCACCAGTGCGCGCTGAAAGGAAGCGTCCAGAGCCAGGCTCATCACACGGATCGGTCGAACGGTGGCGAACGGATTTATCTCTGCGCCAGGCGCGCTGCGCGCAAACGGGCGAAGTCATCGCCTGCGTGATAGCTCGAGCGCGTCAACGGGCTGGACGAGACGAGCAGGAAGCCCTTGGCGAGAGCCGTGCGCTCGTACGCCTTGAACTCCTCCGGCGTCACGAACGATTTCACCTCGGCGTGCTTGCGCGTGGGTTGCAGATACTGGCCGATGGTGAGGAAGTCCACGCCTGCCGAGCGCAGATCGTCCATGACCTGCAGGACCTCCTCCCGCTTCTCGCCGAGCCCGACCATGATGCCCGACTTGGTGAACATCATCGGGTCGATTTCCTTGACCTGCTGCAGCAGTCGCAGCGAATGGAAATAGCGGGCGCCGGGGCGGATCTTGAGATAGAGCCCAGGCACGGTCTCCAGGTTGTGGTTGAAGACGTCGGGCTTGGCCGCAACGACAACCTCGAGCGCGCCGTCCTTGCGCAGGAAATCGGGCGTCAGGATCTCGATCGTGGTCGCGGGTGTCTTGGCGCGGAGGGCTCCGATGACCTGGGCGAAGTGCTCCGCACCGCCATCGGCGAGATCGTCCCGATCCACCGATGTAATGACCACGTGCTCCAGGCCAAGCTTGGCTACGGCGTCGGCCACATTGCCGGGCTCCGCCGGGTCGAGGGGGTCCGGCATGCCCGTGCGGACGTTGCAGAACGAGCAGGCGCGGGTGCACGTGTCCCCCATGATCATCATGGTGGCGTGGCGCTTGGTCCAGCACTCGCCGATGTTGGGGCAGCCGGCCTCCTCGCACACCGTGTGCAGGCCGTGCGCGCGCACGATGTCCCGCGTCTCGGCATAGCCTTTGGAGACAGGCGCCTTGACGCGAATCCAATCGGGTTTGCGCAGCAGCGGCGTATCCGGCCGGTGCGCTTTCTCAGGGTGCCTGGGGCGGGTATCGAGGACGGTGACCATGGTTCAAGTATAGGTGATCCGCCCGGAGGCCCAAAACAAGAATAAAAACGCCGCATCAGCGGCCTGATGCGGCGCATGTGATCTGCGAATTCGGCAACCCTTGCCGGCGCGGGTCTTAAGAAATGAGGCGCGCCAGGAAGATGACGACAATGGCGCCGATCGCCGAGGTCACGATGTTGTTGACGATGGGGTTACCCAGATTGAGGTTGAGCTTCATGGCGTTGAGCAGCCACCCTCCGACCACGCCACCGATGATACCGGCCACGATGTACCCGAGAAGACCCCAGTGAAGTCCGCCGACCACGATGCTCGCGAGCCAGCCTGCGATTGCGCCAACGACGAGCATGACGATGAGTGCTGTGGCGTCCATGGCATCAAGTCCTTCTGCCAGTCCAAATGGCCGCCAGCCCATCCGATTTGGCCGGACGCGAACGCCGGCAACCTGCCCAAGAGGTTGTCAGAGTCGTCGCGCCCGGTCGAGAGAGAGGCTTTGCACATGCAGCATAATCGCTCGTACGGCGCGGCGGTCCCGAGCACATGCTACCGTCTGCGTCCTACATGTGGATGACACGCCCGTAAGCGTCGAGCACGCTCTCGTGCATCGTTTCCGACAGGGTCGGATGCGGGAACACGGCGTGGATCAGCTCTTCCTCCGTCGTCTCCAGGTTCATGGCCACGACAAAGCCCTGGATGAGCTCGGTGACCTCCGCGCCGACAAGATGGGCGCCGAGCAACTGGCCGGTCTTGGCGTCGAAGATGGTCTTGACCAGGCCTTCAGGCTCACCCAGCGCGATGGCCTTGCCATTGCCCTGGAAGGGGAAACGGCCGACCTTGATGGCCCTCCCCTGCTCCTTGGCCTTGTTCTCGGTCAGGCCAACGCTCGCAACCTGCGGGTGGCAGTAGGTGCATCCGGGGATCTTGGCCTTGTCCATGGCGTGGGCCGGCAAGCCCTTGATGGCCTCGACGCAGATCACACCCTCGTGCTCCGCCTTGTGCGCCAGCATGGGCGGGCCGGCGACGTCGCCGATGGCATAGATGCCGGGCACGTTGGTGCGCCCGAGGCCATCGGTCACGATGGTGCCGCGGTCGGTTTTGACCCCAAGCTTCTCCAGGCCGAGGCCTTCGACATTGCCGACGACGCCGACGGCTGAGATCACGCGCTCGAAGGTGCTGTCGGAGCGCTCGCCCTTGTCGTTCTCGATCGTGGCAACGACGCTGTCGCCCTGCTTCTTCAGGCCGACGACCTTGGCTCCGGTCATGATCTTCATGCCCTGCTTCTCGAAGCGTTTGCGGGCGTGGGCGGCGATCTCGTGGTCCTCCACCGGCAGGATCTGGGGAAGCAGCTCAACCACCGTCACCTCGGAGCCCATCGTGCGGTAGAAACTGGCGAACTCGATGCCGATGGCGCCGGAGCCGACCACCAACAGTGACTTGGGGATCGCCGGCGGCACCATCGCCTCGAAGTAGGTCCAGACCAGCTTGCCGTCGGGCTCCAGGCCCGGCAGCACGCGCGGCCGTGCTCCCGTCGCCACGATGATGTGGCGCGCCCGGTAGGCGCCGGGCCCGAGCGTACCCTTCGGCGTGGGGTGAGCGGGTTGCATCGGCGTCTTCTTGGTCGCCTGGACCGTGATCTGGCCGGGACTGGCGCCCTGCGCGGCCTTGTCGATGACCGCCTCGCCCCAGATGACGGAAACCTTGTTCTTCTTCAGCAGGAAGCCCACGCCGCCGTTGAGCTGGGCCGAAACCGCGCGCGACCGCTTCACCACGGCTGCGGGGTCGACGCTGATGCTGCCGTTCAAGGTCAAGCCATAGTCCTTGGCGTGCGTCGCGTAGTGATAGATCTCCGAGGAGCGCAGCAGCGCCTTGGTCGGGATGCAGCCCCAGTTGAGGCAGATGCCGCCCAGGTGCTCGCGCTCCACGATGGCCGTCTTGAAGCCCAGCTGAGCCGCGCGGATCGCGGTGACATAACCCCCGGGTCCCGAGCCGATAACGACCACGTCGAAGATTTCAGCCATGCGTCGGGAACCCCGGGTTTTGTGAGGGCGATGAACGTGCGAAGGCCCCGGTGATGAAGCCGGGGCCCTATTGAAGCGGATCAGGATCGGGGCGCCAAGAGGCGCTTTGGATCAAACGTGACAACGGGCTCCGAGATAGTAGTTCAGGAGCTGGTTGTACTTGTCGACATCTGCCTGCTGGGCGGGTGGTAGCTTCTGCCCACGGCTGGCCGCGTCGACCTTGGCAGGCACGCCACGTGAATCGAGACGGTTGAGCTCACCACGGATCGATTGGCAGCTTTGGCCGCTCGGTAGCGCGCGGGCGCCAGGATCTCCGTACGGCGCGCTCTGCGCTGCACAACCAGCCAACAGGGCGGTTGTCACAAGTACCGGGAAAACCCTTAGGATTGAATGCGATCGAGCCACAGATTTCTCCCCACCGCTGGAGCGTCCTTAAGCTTGCGGTAGACCACACGCCCGGGCGGATTTCAACTCACAAGGGCGGCAAAGCACCGCCCCTGTGGCTCATTAGCCGCACCCGAACCGCCCCTCCATGATCAGGAGGATGCAGTGGTCAGCGCACCTTTGCCTATTGGCCGCCAGCTGTTGCGTCGCTCGCCTCAGCCGCCCTGACGCGTGCCATGGGCGCTGCGGAGGCTGTTGTCGCCCCGGTGCTGCTTGTTGCCGTTGCCGGCGTCACCATGGCCGTTTGAGTCATAGTCGAGCATTTGGCCTGGAATTCGGCATTGGCCTTGTTCAGCTGCGAAGCCTTCGTCAGATCGGCTTGCGTCATCTTGTATTTCTTGATGGCGGCCTTCTCGATCTTGGCGTCGACGCCTTCCTTCTTCAGGGCGTCGATCTGAGAGTTGAGCGCCACGCACGCCGGATCGACCTTCGGCTTCTCCGGGATCGATGCCGTCGTCATTGGACCGAACAGATTGGTGCTGCCGTCGTTAGCGCAGCCTGCCAGCGTGAGGCTGAAAGCGGCTGCAGCCGCAAGCGCTGTCACGCGAATAATGGACGCCATTGCCCAGACCCCCTGTAATGTTTTCGCGACTCGTAATGGTGCGACTCGTGAATCGCTTCTAGGATTGCCCTCCAAGCGCGACAAGGGCTCAAACGACTCTGTGCACCGGCTCTATGACGGCGGCCATACGGGGTTCAGCAATATTCTCGCGGCGTAGCTCAAAAGCCACAATCGAATTCAGTGACCTATACGAGCATCCGCACGGGGTCCTCGATGAGCGAGCGGAATGCATTGAGCAGGTCGGCACCCACCGCGCCATCGACCACGCGATGATCGCATGACAGCGTGCAGCTCATGAGGGTGGCGGCCTCGATGCGGTCGCCGACGACCACGGCACGCTTCTCTCCCGCACCCACGGCCAGGATGGTGGCGTGGGGAGGGTTGATCACGGCGTCGAACGTCTGGATGCCGTACATGCCGAGGTTCGAGATCGAGGTGGTGCCGCCCTGATATTCGTGCGGTGCCAGCCGGCGCTTGCGCGCACGCTCGGCGAGATCTTTCATTTCATTCGAGATTTCGCCCAGCGTCTTGAGCTCTGCGTGGCGGATGACGGGGGTGAACAACCCGCCCTCGACGGCCACCGCAACACCGATGTCGGAGTGCCGGTGGCGCAGCATACCGGCCTCGGTCCAGGTCGCATTGGCGGCCGGGATCTGCTGCAGCGCCAGGGCCAGCGCCTTGATGACGAAGTCGTTGACCGACAGCTTGTAGGCGCGCGGGCCTTCCTTCGGCGCCACCTTGTTGATGCGCTCGCGTGCTGCCAGCAGCGTGTCGATGCGGCAGTCGACGCTCATGTAGAAGTGGGGGATGGTCTGCTTGGACTGCGTGAGGCGCTGGGCGATCACCTTACGCATGCCGTCGTGCGGCAACACCTCGTAGCTGTCCTTCTCGTACAGCGCGAGGATCTTGTCATCCGCCATGGCCGGGATGGCCGGCACGGTTGCCGCGCTGGGGGTGGTCGTGATTGCCGTGCCGGCGGACTTTGCCGGCGCGGGTTTCAGGGCACCGCCCTTGAGAGCGGCTTCCACGTCCCGCTTCACGATGCGGCCGTGGGGACCTGACCCGGCCAACGCAGCCACATCGATGTTGCCCTCCCGGGCGAGACGGCGTGCCAACGGCGAAATGAAAACGCGTGCGCCATCGTGCCCATTGGGCTGAGCGCGCGCTGCCGATGCCTGCTCGCGCGGCGTGGCCGCCGCCGGCGTCGCTGCCTTCGGTGCAGCTTCCTCGCGCTTGGTTGCGGGCTGGGACGCCGGTGCCGATGCTTTTGCTGGTGCGGGCTGCGTTGTGATCGCGTCGGCCTTCTCGCCTTCGCCGAGCAGCACGGCAATCGGGGTGTTGACCTTCACCTGGTCCGTACCGGCTTCGACCAGCAGGCGGCCCACCGTGCCCTCGTCGATGGCCTCCACTTCCATGGTCGCCTTGTCGGTCTCGATCTCGGCGATGATGTCGCCCGGCTTGACCTTCTGGCCTTCCTTGACGAGCCACTTGGCGAGCTTGCCCTCTTCCATCGTCGGCGACAGAGCGGGCATGAGAATCTGTGTGGGCATTCCGTGTTTCCTGCGGTTCGTTGCCAGTCAGGTCATCAGCAGTCGAGTTGTACTTTGGGCTCTTGCCATTGTGCCCTTATCCCAATCCGCCCGAACGCAGCACGATGAACGCCGACGTCGGCCGGAAGTGAATGCGATCGCCCTTGAGCGACAGCGTTCGCTCATCATCGATACGCATCTCATGCACGGCGGAATAGACATGCACGCCGCGCTGCTCGATGGCCGCTGCATCCGTGGACGCCAGGACATCGGCGTAGCCCGCGTATGCGGGGCCACGCGCGAACTGCCCGCTCATGCGCGTGTCGCTCCCCTCCAGCCGCGTCACGAAGCCGATGATCTCGGAGCCAGAGCGCACGGTGAGGCCGCCTCCTTCCTTCTTATGAACCGTGACGACGCGTGCCATGCTGCTCGCTCTCGATCCCGGACGCGAAGCCGCCGCCGAGATCCTACGTGTACAGAACCGACTTCACCGCATCGACCACCTGGCCGGCGTTGGGCAGCGCAAGTTTCTCCAGGTTCGCCGCGTAAGGCATGGGCACGTCCGCGCCGGAGACCTTGGCCGGCGGCGCATCGAGATAGTCGAAAGCCTGGATCGCGACCTGCGCGCAGATTTCCGAGCCGACCGAGCATACGGGCCAGGCTTCCTCGACGGTGACGAGCCGGTTGGTCTTGCGCACCGAGGTGAGGATGGTGTCGAGATCCAGCGGCCGCAGCGTTCTGAGGTCAATGACTTCAGCGTCGATGCCTTCCTTGGCAAGCTGCTCGGCCGCATCCAAAGCGTAGACCATGCCGCGTGCGAACGAGACGATGGTGACGTCCTTGCCCGGGCGGGCGATGCGGGCCTTGCCGATCGGCACGAGCCAATCGACGCCTTTGGGAACAGGCGAGCTGGTGCCGTAGAGGATTTCGTTCTCGAGCACGAGGACAGGATTGGGATCGCGGATCGCGCTCTTCAGCAGGCCTTTCGCGTCCGCCGCGTTCGACGGCGCCACCACCTTCAGGCCCGGTACATGCGCATACCAGGACGAATAGCACTGGCTGTGCTGTGCGGCGACGCGCGCGGCGGCACCGTTGGGACCACGAAACACAATCGGGCTGCCCATCTGGCCGCCCGACATGTACAGCGTCTTGGCTGCGGAGTTGATGATCTGGTCGATCGCCTGCATGGCGAAGTTCCAGGTCATGAATTCCACGATCGGTTTGAGGCCGGCGAATGCCGCGCCAACGCCGACGCCGGCAAAGCCCTGCTCCGTAATCGGCGTGTCGATGACGCGACGCTCGCCGAACTCTTCGAGTAGCCCCTGGCTGATCTTGTAGGCGCCCTGATAGCGCGCCACCTCCTCGCCCATGAGGAACACGTCGGGATCGCGGCGCATCTCCTCGGCCATGGCGTCGCGCAAGGCTTCGCGCATGGTCTGCGTCACCATCTCGGTGCCGGGCGCGACTTCCGGTTCGGCCTGGACCTCGACCCGTGGTGCGGCAGAGGCCGCGGTTGCGGTCGCCCGCGCTGCGGCAGTGTCTGCCGATGCGGAAGCGGATGCCTGCGCTTTTACGGCCGGCGCTGTCGCCACCTCCACCGCCGAAGCCCCACCCCCATTCGGGAGCGGCGCGGCAGCTTCGCCGTCCACCGTCACGACCGCAATCGGCGTGTTCACCTTCACGTTCTCGGTGCCCTCGGCGATGAGGAGTTGCGATACGACGCCCTCATCGATCGACTCCACCTCCATGGTGGCCTTGTCGGTCTCAATCTCGGCGATGACGTCGCCCGGCTTGATGTGGCTGCCTTCCTTGATGAGCCACTTGGCGAGCTTCCCCTCTTCCATCGTCGGCGACAGAGCAGGCATCAGAATCTGGGTCGGCATTCCCGGGTCTTTCCTCGAGTGTTTCCCTGCGAGCCGTCTTTCCCGCTTTGGGTGCAGGCTTCACGGCTCGATCAAAGTCGTCTCGTTCAATCGTGTCCTAACTGGCCAGCAGCACATCCGTGTGAAGCTCGCTCACGTCGGGCTCGGGATCGGTTTGCGCGAACTCAGCCGCGGCATTGACCACGGCGCGGATCTCGCCGTCGATCGCCTTCAGCTCGTCCTCTTTCACCATGCCCTTCTCCAAGACGCGCCGCCTGACACGCTCGATGGGATCGCGCTCCTCGCGAACGCGCTCGACCTCCTCGCGTGTCCGGTACTTGGCCGGATCCGACATCGAATGCCCGCGATAGCGGTAGGTGAGCATCTCGAGGATGTAGGGACCCTTGCCCTCGCGCGCCGCGGCGACAGCCTTGTCGCCGGCGGCCTTGACGGCACGCACATCCATGCCGTCGACCTGCTCGCCCGGAATGCCGAACGAGGCGCCGCGCTGGGAGAAATCAACTGTCGCGGCCGCGCGTTCGACCGACGTGCCCATCGCATAGCGGTTGTTCTCGATGATGAAGATCACCGGCAGCGACCAGAGCTTGGCCATGTTGAAGCTCTCGTACACCTGGCCCTGGTTGGCCGCGCCGTCGCCGAAGTAGGTCAGGCACACGTGGTCGTTGCCGCGATACTTGTTGGCGAAGGCGAGGCCTGCGCCAAGCGGCACGTTGGCGCCGACGATGCCGTGTCCGCCGTAGAAGGCAGCCTCCTTTGAGAACATGTGCATGGAGCCACCCTTGCCCTTGGAGTAGCCCCCGCGCCGGCCCGTCAGCTCGGCCATCACGCCCTTGGGGTCCATGCCGCAGGCCAGCATGTGGCCGTGGTCGCGATAGGTTGTAATGACCTGGTCGCCCGGCTTGATGGCCATCTGCATGCCGACAACGACGGCTTCCTGACCGATGTAGAGGTGGCAGAACCCGCCGATGAACCCCATGCCGTAGAGTTGGCCCGCCTTCTCCTCGAAGCGGCGGATCAGCAGCATCTCCCGATAGGCCTTGAGCTCCGCATCCCGGGTGAATTCAGCCACCGGTCCCTGGGGCATGGCCGCGCCGCCGCGATGAACTTCAACGCCGGCTGCCGGGTCGTTTGCTGCCATGAAGCCTCCTTAACCTTATTGCTCGAGATGGCGGATGGGATCTGTCGCGAACCTACATGAGGCAACCCCGGTTTGCCAGACCGTCGGTGCGCTGCATCGCGGCAGAAAGCGCGGATCTGGGAGGCGTCAGGAGCGGGGCGGCCGTGCCACCAGAATATGCTCGCCGTGGCGGGCGAATCCGAGGATGCCGCGCGCCAGCTCGTCGACGTAATCAGGGTTGGGGGAAGTCTCTGAGAGGAGCGCGACGTCACGCTCGAGAGTGGCGAGCACGGTCTCGAGGCTCCTGATTTCCCGCTCGAGTGTTGCGGAGCGTTCCATCAAACTGGAGCGGGCTTCGAGACCGTGCCTGCCTTGGAGTGCGTGATAGCCGAAGTAACCGATAAGGCACGCGCAGATGAGCAACACCGGGATCTGCCGCCGGGCGGTTCTGGAGCTATCATGTCGGGAATGACGCAAAACTGGAACTCACGGCTTACGCTGAGCTGCCGACACCCCCTGTGTAGCAAACGCCAGTTAAGCGCGGGTAAAGCCCTGTTCCGCCGACGGACTTTTATGCTTTCAAGGCTCCGGCGCGGATCACCGAGCGGCCGGCATAGCGGGCGCTGTCGTCGAGCTCCTCCTCGATGCGGATGAGCTGGTTGTATTTGGCGAGGCGGTCGGAGCGGCTGAGCGAGCCGGTCTTGATTTGCCCGGCGTTGGTGGCGACGGCGAGATCGGCGATGGTGGCATCCTCGGTCTCGCCCGAGCGGTGCGACATGACGACCGTGTAGCTCGCACGTTGCGCCATGCTGACGGTATCGAGCGTCTCGCTGAGCGAGCCGATCTGGTTGACCTTCACCAGGATCGAATTGGCAATGCCTTGCTTGATGCCCTGCGACAGGCGCTCCGTGTTGGTGACGAACAGATCGTCGCCCACAAGCTGGCAGCGGTTGCCGATGGCATCCGTGAGTTGCTTCCAGCCGCCCCAGTCATCCTCCGACATGCCGTCCTCGATGGAGACGATGGGATAGCGCGACACGAGGTCGGCGAGATACTTCGCCATCTGGCCTGAATCCAGGACCTTGCCCTCGCCTTCGATGTGATACTTGCCGTTCTTGTAGAACTCGGTCGCCGCGCAATCGAGTGCGAGCACGACGTCATCGCCGGGCTTGTAGCCCGCGGCCTCGATGGACTTGGTGATGAAGCCCAGCGCCTCGTCGGCGCTCTTGAGGTTGGGCGCAAACCCGCCCTCGTCGCCGACGTTGGTGTTGTGGCCGGCGTCCTTCAGCGCCTTGCGCAGCGTATGGAAAATTTCCGAGCCGACGCGGATCGCCTCGCGGCACGTCGGCGCGCCGACCGGCATGATCATGAATTCCTGGATGTCGATCGGGTTGTCGGCGTGCGCACCGCCATTGATGATGTTCATCATCGGTACGGGGAGGATGTAGGCCGAGGTGCCGCCGACGTAGCGATAGAGCGGCAAACCCGAGGCGTCGGCAGCCGCCTTCGCTGTCGCCAGGGACACGCCGAGGATGGCATTGGCGCCGAGCCGGCTTTTGTTCTTGGTGCCGTCGAGCGCGATCAGGGCGGCGTCGATGCGGCGCTGATCCTCCGCCTCCATCCCGCGCAGCGCGTCATAGATCTCGCCGTTGACGGCCTCGACGGCTTTCAGCACCCCCTTGCCAAGATAGCGCTTCTTGTCGCCGTCGCGCAGCTCGACCGCCTCGTGGGCGCCGGTGGACGCACCGGAGGGAACGATGGCGCGGCCCATGCAGCCGTCCTCCAGCACGACATCGACCTCGACCGTCGGGTTGCCGCGGCTGTCCAGGACCTCGCGTCCGATGATGTCGACAATGGCTGTCATGGCGGAACCTCTGCTCCTGTGTGCGGTTGCGAGGGTGGGGTCCCCCGTGCGACGTTGCCGCGGTTTTATCCGGTCGGGCGGGGGGCGCAAGCCCCGATGTACAGGAGGTCTGTCATGCCAGCGACGCAAACCCACCAGGGCGGCTGCCACTGCGGCAAGGTGCGCTATACGGCCGAAACCGATCTGGCCCAGGTCATCGAGTGCAACTGCTCGATCTGCAGCAAGCACGGGTTGCTGATCTCATTTGTTCCCGCAGACAAGTTCACCCTGGTTTCGGGCGACGCCGATCTCGCGGAATACCTCTTCAACAAGCACCGCATTCATCACCAGCATTGCACCTCGTGCGGCGTGGAAACCTTCGCCTACGGCACCGGCAAGGACGGGCAGAGGATGGTGGCGATCAACGTGCGCTCGCTCGACGGCGTCGACCTTGTGGGCCTGAAGCGGACGCCGTTCGACGGCAAGAGCATGTGACGTGAGCGAGACGGCGGCGCTCGTCCTGTTTTCGGGCGGGCAGGATTCCACGGTCTGCCTCGCCTGGGCTCTCGACCGCTACGCACGGGTCGAGACCATCGGCTATGCCTACGGGCAGCGGCATGAGATCGAGCTCGTGCAGCGGCCCGCCGTGCGTACGGCGCTGGGCGACATCAACTCCGAGTGGAAAGCGCGCCTTGGCGAGGACCATGTCCTCGAGCTCGGCACGCTCGGGCAGATCAGCGAGACATCACTGACGCGCGATGTCGCCTTCGAGATGACCGCGGCGGGACTGCCCAACACGTTCGTGCCCGGACGCAACCTGCTGTTCTTCACATACGCCGCCGCCCTGGCCTATCGCCGTGGCATCCGCACGCTCGTCGGCGGCATGTGCGAGACGGACTTCTCGGGCTATCCCGATTGCCGCAACGACACGCTGCAAACGCTCGGCAAGGCCCTGTCACTCGGCATGGACGTGCCCTTCGTGATCGAGACGCCGCTGATGTGGATCGATAAGGCCGAGACGTGGGCCATGGCCGAGGCGCTGGGTGGCACTGCCCTCGTCGACCTGATCGTCAAGGCGACGCACACCTGCTATCTGGGCGACCGCACGACGCGACACGACTGGGGCGTCGGCTGCGGCACGTGCCCGGCCTGCGATCTGAGAGCCAAGGGATGGGAGAAATGGCGCAAGAGCCAGAGCTGAGGCACGCGTTGCTGCAGGCTGCCGACCTGGCCTTGGGCAATGACTGGGAAGGTGCACACGCCATCGTGCAGAAGCACGAGGACGACGCCACCGCGTGCTGGATCCACGCGGTGCTGCACAAGATCGAGGGCGACGAAAGCAACAGCCGCTACTGGTACCGGCGCTCGGGCGGTCACGCCTATGAAGCCTATGCCGATCCGCGCGCGGAGCTGTCCGCCATCAAGGCTGCGCTGGGCTATTGAGGCCAAGTGCGACGTTGCCGCCGGTGACAACCCGTCGAAAGCGCTTTGGCGGATCTATCGGGCCGACAAGGCTTTTTCCCATCCCGGCCCTGCAAGCGATTGACTCTGAAGTGTATTTCAAACCCCAGCGTCGCGAATCAGCTTAAGAAGCCCTTAATTCGGGCCGGGCGAAAGGGACCAGGGCCCAGAGAGCAAGGGGGCTTGCATGTCATCGATGTCGCCGCTGATGAGACGGCTTGTCGACGTTCTCATATCGGTGGCCCTCACGGCCGCCGTCGTCTTCGTCATTGTCGTCACCAACGCATTTCTCATGATGCGCGGTACGTCCGTGCAGGGCTTCAAGCTCTGGTACGCGTTCATCGGCCGGCCGGATATTCTCGGCACGATCATCCTCACCGCGCTGGTAACGATGGTCTATCTCTTCTGGCAGCAATCGCGTCGTCCGCGCGGATGACTGGCGTGGTGAGGCCGCTCGCGTGGCCTCACCCTCACGCCTTGAACGGATTGAAGTCGGTATCGCGGTCGTAATAGTCCTCCTGCTCGGCGCGCTTCAGGAACGCGACGATGCGGTAGGTGACCGGCAGGAAGGCGATTTCGACGAGCGTCTTGGTGATGAACTGGCTGACGACCAGCGTGAACACCAGCTCGTTCGGCATGATGCCGGAATTGTAAAACGCCAGCGGATAGAAGATTGCCGAGTCCACGGCCTCGCCTGCGACAGTCGAGCCGACGAAGCGCGCACCCATGAAGCGCCCGTTCGTCGCCACCTTCATTTTGGCGAGCACGTAGGAATTGACGAACTCCCCGCAGAAGTAGGCGATCATCGAGGCGAGCGCGATGCGCCACGTGTTGCCGAAGGCGATCTCGTAGACCTTCTGATTTGGCCAGTTGGGCGCCGGCGGCAGAGCCACGACGATGGACGCCATGATGGCGGCAAACAGCAGCGCTGCGAAACCGGACCAGATCACGCGGCGCGCGCGCGAATAACCGTAGACCTCCGTCAGGATGTCGCCGAACACGAAGGAGATCGGAAAGAAGAGCACGCCCGCCCCGAACGTCACCGCACCGATCAACGGCAGATTGATCTGGGCGGCTTTGGCCGGGCCGATCAGGTTCGAGCAGACGAGCACGACCACGAACGCGACCATGACGAATTCGAAGTACCGGTAGCGGCGTTCCGGCTGCTGCATTGTCTGTCCCCTCGAAGGCGGCGTGCGAAAGTAGACAGAGACCGCACCGCGCGCAAAGCCCGAAAATCGGCTATTTAGGCGGCAACAGGCCTCACCGGCCCGAGGCGAACAGAGAAAGACGACGACAATGGCGAAAAAGACACCCGATGTGACGCTGCTCGGGCGCCAGGCGGAGCTGCCGGAGAGCCCGGACAAAGCCATACTCGAGCGCGTGCCCAACCCGCACAAGGATGCGCACTACGTCGCCCGTTTCACGGCGCCGGAGTTCACGTCTCTGTGCCCCATCACCGGCCAGCCCGACTTTGCGCACCTGATGATCGATTACGTGCCGCGCGCCTGGATCGTCGAGTCGAAGTCGCTGAAACTCTACCTCGGTTCGTTCCGCAATCACGGGGCGTTCCATGAGGATTGCACGGTCGGCATCGGCAAGCGGCTGGTCGAGTTGCTCGACCCGCATTTCCTGCGCATCGGCGGCTACTGGTATCCGCGCGGCGGCATTCCTATCGACGTGTTCTGGCAGACGGGCAAGCTGCCCGCCAACGTGTGGCTGCCCGACCAGGGCGTGGCACCCTACCGCGGACGCGGCTAGGCCGCCTTGGTGGCGGCCAGGATGCGCCTGATGTCGGGCGGAATGGCCTCGTCGACCAGCGCCGCGATCGCCGCATCAAGCGTCATGACTTCGCTCGCCTGGCTGCCGAGGCGCCGGATCGAGACCTTGCGCTCCTCGGCCTCGCGCTTGCCGACTACCAGCATGACCGGCACCTTCTTCAGCGAGTGCTCGCGGACCTTGTAGTTGATCTTCTCGTTCCGGAGGTCGGTCTCGACGCGCAGGCCCGCCGCCGTGAGCTTGGCTGCAACTTCGGTTGCATAAGCGTCCGCGTCCGACACGATGGTGGTGACGAGCGCCTGCACCGGCGCGAGCCACAGCGGGAAATGCCCGGCGTGGTGCTCGATCAGGATGCCGATGAAGCGCTCCATGGAGCCGCAGATCGCGCGATGGACCATGACCGGCGGGACCTTCTGCCCTTCCGGATCGATGTAGAAAGCGCCAAAGCGCTCCGGCAGGTTGAAGTCGACCTGCGTGGTGCCGCACTGCCAGTCGCGGCCGATGGCGTCGCGCAGCACGTACTCGAACTTGGGCCCATAGAAAGCGCCCTCGCCCGGGTTGATCGCGGTCTTGATGCGGCCGCCTGACTCATCGGCGATCTGCTTCAGCACCTTCGACATCACGTCCTCGGCGTGATCCCAGGAGGCGTCGGAGCCGACGCGCTTCTCGGGCCTCGTCGAGAGTTTGACGACGAGATCGCTGGTGAAACCGAAGTCTGCGTACACCGAGAGGATGAGATCGTTGATCCTCAGGCATTCGGCCGCGAGCTGCGCCTCAGTGCAGAACACATGCGCGTCGTCCTGAGTGAAGCCGCGCACGCGCATCAACCCGTGCATGGCTCCCGACGGCTCGTAGCGGTGCACGCAGCCGAACTCGGCGTAGCGGATCGGCAGCTCGCGGTAACTCTTGAGGCCGTGCTTGTAGATCTGCACGTGGCCAGGGCAGTTCATCGGCTTGATCGCGAAGATGCGCTTGTCTTCCGCCTCGTCGCCGGCCGACTGGGCCGCGAACATGTTCTCGCGATACCAGTCCCAATGGCCCGAGGTCTCCCACAGGGATTTGTCGAGCATCTGCGGCGCATTCACCTCCGCATAGTGGAGCGCGAGGCGGCGGCGCATGTAGGCAATGACCTGCTGGAAGATGGCCCAGCCCTTGGCGTGCCAGAAGACGACGCCCGGCCCCTCCTCCTGGAAGTGGAACAGGTCCATCTCCCGGCCGAGCTTGCGGTGGTCGCGCTTCTCGGCCTCTTCGAGCTGCTTGAGATAGGCCGCGAGGTCCTCATCCTTCGCCCAGGCCGTGCCATAGATGCGCTGAAGCTGCGCATTGTTGGCATCGCCGCGCCAGTAGGAGCCGGCGATCTTGGTCAGCTTGAAGGCGCTGCCGACCTGGCCGGTCGAGGTCATATGCGGGCCACGGCACAGATCGGCCCACGCGCCCTGGGCGTAGATCTTCACGTCCTCGCCGGCGGGAATGGCATCCACCAGCTCGACTTTGAACATCTCGCCCTTGTCGCGGAAGAAGGCCCGGGCCTTGTCGCGGCTCCACACCTCTTTGGTGAAAGGCGCATTGCGCGCGATGATCTCGCGCATCTTCTTTTCGATCCTGGGCAGATCGTCAGGATGGAAAGGCTCGTTCTTCGCGAAATCGTAGTAGAAGCCGTTCTCGATCACCGGACCGATGGTCACCTGCGTGCCGGGCCACAGCTCCTGCACGGCCTCGGCGAGCACATGCGCGGCATCGTGCCGGATCAGCTCGAGGGCTTCCGGGTCGGTGCGCGAGATGAAGCGAATGGCGGCATCCGACTTGATCGGATCGGCCAAATCCGTCAGCACATCGTCCAGCGTCATGGCCACGGTACGCTTGGCCAGCGATTTGGAGATGCCCTCGGCGACTGCAAGCCCGGTCGTGCCCGCGGGATAGGGCTTCTTGGCGCCGTCAGGAAATGTCAGGGTGATCTGAGACATGGCAAGGGTTCCTCTCACTCACTGCCAACCACGCAGGTAAGATGGAAAGTGTGTTGTGCGGCGCCGCTTGTGCCGTTGCCGGGCCCTGATGTCAAGCTTCGCGGGATCGCGAGAACGGGCTGGACATCAGCGATTCTTCGTCAGGCATCGGATAAAATTTGCCACGATCTTACCCCCTTCGGGTCACAAATCCGTCGCCAATTCGAGCGGAATGTAAAGATGCAGCGCGCCTTGGGTTCCGCTGCCGCGTTGGGAGCGCGCCGGTTCGTTAAGAGCCAAGGGGAAGGGCGGACGTGGGCAGGGGCCGATAATCTCCGGGAGCAGGTTGCGCTTGGGCGCGATGCTCCGGTGATTTATGAAATCTGCACATCTCGATTCACGACCCTGGCCTACCCGTCGAGCGGCAGCGCCTCTGCCGTGACTGTTGGAGCTTTAGAGACTCACATGATCAGACCTGCCGTTGCCCTGCTCGCCCTCGCCGCCCTCGTTGCGACCCCGCCCCTGTCCTCGGCACAGGAGTCGTCAGCGCAAAAGACTTCGGCGCAGAAGAAGGTGAGCAAGCCGTCAGCCGCGAAAGTGACGCACAAGCTCGCTATCCAGGTGGCGGAGAACAATCCGCAGCTCATGAACCTGGCACTCAACAACGCAAAGAATGTCGTCGACTACTACAAGGGCAAGGGCGAGGACGTGGCGATCGAGATCGTGACCTTCGGCCCCGGCCTGCACATGCTGCGCGACGACACGAGCCCGGTGAAGCAACGCGTTGCGGCGATGGCCCTGGAGACACCCAACATCGCGTTCATCGCGTGCGCCAACACACAGGCCAACATGAGCAAGCAGGAGAACAAGTCCGTGACGCTCATCAGCGAGGCGAAGGTGATGCCGTCGGGCGTCGTGCGCCTCATGGAGCTGCAAGGCAAGGGCTACTCTTACATCCGTCCCTAGAAAGGAGACGCGCTGCCGCTCGCGTTGCGGCAGCAAGATGAGCGATACGAGATCTGCGATAAGCACCCTGCAATGCATCGCGAGCGCGATCTTGCAGGGGACAAGGCTGGAGACTGGGACATCATGCGTGCGTGCGTAAGTCGTTGTCTGATGATCGGGCTCTTTGTCCTGGGGCTCGGTGGCGGACAGCAAGCCCAGGCGCAGGTCCTCGCCCAGGCCCAGCCGAAAGCCAAGGCCGCGGCGACGATCAAGGCGGCACCGCGCGCGCCATTGCTCAAGTCGGTCGCCGAGCAACGGCGCAAGGAAGCCATCAACTCCTGGACGGTGGGCCTTGCCGCCGGGCGCACGGAAGGCGCGCCGCTGCAGTTCGCAGCCGAGCTCGCCCGCGTGCTCGATGATGGCGATAACATGCGCGTCCTGCCGATCGTGACGCGCGGCCCCTTCGACAACATCTTCGACCTGCTCTACCTGCAGGGCGTCGACCTCGCCATCGTCTACGGCGACGTGCTCGAGCACTTCAAGAAGACGCCAGAGATCTCGGGCATCACCAAGCGCATCAATTACCTGCTGAGCCTGTTCCCCTCCGAGGCACACGTGTTCGTGCGGCCCGAGATCAACTCGCTGCAGGACCTCGCCGGCAAGACCGTCAACTTCAACACCGAAGGCACGGCGGCGGCCTACAGCGGCCCCATCATCTTCGAGCGCCTCGGCATCAAGATCGACGCGAAGTTCGTGCCGCATCAGGTGGCCATGGAGGAGATGAAGAAGGGCGACAAGTTCGCCGCCACCTTCTGGATCTCATCCAAGCCGCTGCCGCCGTTCCTGAAGGGGAGCTTCCCGCCGGGCTTCAAGTTCCTGCCCATCGAGTACAACGACAAGCTCGACTACTACATGCCGGCCTATCTGGAGCATTCGGACTATCCGGCGCTCATTGCGGAAGGTCAGCGCATCGAGACGATCGCCGTGCCGGCGCTCCTTGCCGTCTACGACTGGCCGCCGGAATCGGACCGTTACCGGCGCATGCAGCGGGTGGTCGATTATCTGTTCGACCGCTTTCCGAAGCTGCAGACCGAGCCCGGCTATCACCCCAAGTGGAAGGACGTGAACCTGGCTGCGACGGTGCCCGGCTGGAAGCGGTTCCAGCTTTTGCAGGACAAGCTCGACCAGACGACCACGGCAGCAAAGGCTGCCGCGCAGCAGGCCGCGCGTCCGGTGCGCATCGACCCCTCGTTGGCGCGCTCCCAGGCGGCGCGTGAGGCACCCAGCGATGCCGCCGAGCAGGAGCGGCTGTTCAAAGAGTTCATCGAGTGGAGCAAGCAGCAACAGCAGAGGAAGCAGTAGCCGGTGCGGGCCGGCTGTTCGCCACGGGGAGAGCACGATGCGGTACCCTCTGAGGCAGAGGGTCGTCAGGAGGCCAAAGGCGCACCGCGATAGGCATGGCCGCTGGCTGGCGCTTGCGCTGGCCGGTGTCGTGGCGTCATGGGCGAGTGCTGAGGCCAACGCGGCCCTCGGAGCAGGATCGCCCTTCGGTCAGAGCGACACGGAGAAACCGGGCTCCCGCAGTCGCGACTCGCTGGGGCGCGTTCATCGTGTCCAGGCGCAGGCCCAGCCGGTCCTGAATGTCAGCAAGGTCATCCTTGCCGAGCCTGCGGGCGAGACGCCGCTCCCGATCCAGGTCGGGCCGCAAGAGGCCATCGCACGCAACAGCTTCATCCGCATCCGCGGCCTGCCGGCGGCTGCGGCGCTGACGGAAGGCCATTCCATAGGCCCCGGCGCCTGGGCCATTCCCATCATCGCATTGCCGAATTTGAAGATCGCACTGCCGGTGGGCGTCAGCGGCAAGTCGGAAGCATCCGTCGCCTTGGTGACGGTCGACGGCACGGTGATCGCAGAGACCAAGATTGCCCTCGTCATCGCGTCGGCTGCATTGATCGCACCTGGAGATGCCGCGCCGCAATCGAAGAACGTGGCATCGCTTGGCCCCTCGGATACGAGCGGCGCACCAGCCGCAGGCAGTGCCGCCGACGACAGCACGCGAAGCAGCGCACCGCAGCAAGCGACGGAGGAGCAGAAGCGCGCCCTGCCCTTCATCACGCGAGGCAACGAGCAACTGAGCCAGGGCAACGTCGCGGCAGCACGCCTGTTTTTCCAGCGTGCGGCCGAGGCCGGCCTGGCACAAGGTGCGCTGGCTCTTGCCGCCACCTTCGATCCGATCGAGCTGCAGAAGGTCGGAGCGATCACGGTGCAGGCTGATGAAGCGGCCGCCCGCAAGTGGTATGAACGTGCTCAGGAGCTCGGCGCGGCCGAGGCCAAAGAGAGACTGAAGCGTTTGGGAGCTCGATAGGCGGTCTTCGACCAGGGGAGTAGGGCGTATGCGTTCGGCGTATTTGGCTTTGGCATTGGTGGCGGCGTCGGGCCTCTTTGCGAGCACGGGTTCAGCCCAGGACGCAAGCAAGCGCGGAGCGGTTGCGGCCAAGCCGGCGGTATCGCACCAAGCCCTCACCGAGCGCATCAACCAGAACACTGTCACGGTCATCTCGGGCAATCCGAACGGGACCTACCTTTTCTTCGCCTACGACATGTCGGCCGTGCTCGATGACGGCGAAGAGCTGCGCGTGCTGCCCGTCGTCGGCAAGGGCGCATTCCAGAACGTGAAGGACATCCTGCACCTGCGCGGCGTCGACCTCGGCATCACGCAGTCCGACATCATGAACTACCTGAAGAAGACGCCGGAGTTCGGCGCCAACATCGACGACCGAATGCACTACATCGCCAAGCTCTACAACGAGGAGCTGCACATCCTGGCGGGGCCCGGCATCGAGTCGATCAAGGATCTCGAGGGCAAGCCCGTCAACTACAGCGATGCCGGCAGCGGGACCCAGTTCTCGCTGCGCCTGCTGTTCGAGACGCTGGGCATCAAGCCCGTGGAAGTGAACATGGGCCAGGCCGACGGTTTCCTGAAGGTCAAGTCGGGCGAGATCGCCGCGACGATCCTGATCGGCGGCAAGCCCACGGCGGCGTTCGCCAAGTTTCCGACTGAGCCCGGGATGAAGCTTCTCTCCGTGCCGTACACGGAAGCCCTGGAGACCGGCTATTTCCCGGCGAGGCTCACGCACGAGGATTACCCCAACCTCATTCCCGCAGGGCAGAGCGTCGACACCATCGCGGTGGGCGCCATCCTTGCGTGCTATGCGTGGCCGAACAACACGGATCGCTACCGCCGGGTTGCGAAGTTCACCAATGCCTTCCTCAGCAAATTCGAGGACTTCCGCAAGCCGCCGCGCCATGCCAAGTGGCGCGAGACGAATCTCGCGACGCCTGTGAAAGGCTGGAAGCGCTTTGCCGCGGCCCAGGAGTGGCTCGACAAGGGCGCGACCAACGTCGAGACGTCGTCGCCGCGCATCGATGCTGATCTCGCGCGCCAGCAGGCAGCGCGCGCTGCGCCGAGCGACGCGGCCGAGCAGGAGCGCCTGTTCCGCAGATTCCTGGAATGGAGCAAACAACAGCAGAAGAAGCAGTAGAGAGGGCAAAGACCGGGACCCCACGGTATTGGGGGGCTAGTGCGTGAGCATGGGGAGCGAGCCGTGCGTACTCAACGGTGCGGCGTGTTGTGGCGGCAGGTGTTGGACCCCTTATGCCGATCCGGCAGGCGATGGCGTTTGGGTGCGCTCTGTTATCTGTCCCTGCCCATGGTCGGGATCTTGATGTCTCCGGCCGCGGCCATGAGCCCGCCCGACCTCGTGGCCGGCACAACGGCTGTTATGGGCCCGGGCCCTCAAGCGGGACGCCTCATCCATCCCGTTCAAGGGCGCGCTCAGGTAACGCCGACGATCAACATCGGTTCCGTTATTTTTGCCGAGCCCGCGACCGAAACGCCGTTTCCGATTCAGATCGGGCCCGCCGACAGTCTTCCCAAGAACAGCTTTGTGCGCATCCGCGGACTGCCGCCCGCGATTGCCCTGTCGGAGGGACATGTGATCGGTCCCGGTGCGTGGGCCGTACCTTTCATCAGCTTGCCGACGTTGCGGATCAGCGTGCCGGTTGGCGTCACCGGCAAATCAGATGTCACCGTGTCCCTGGTCACCGTCGACGGTTCCGTGCTGACGGAAACGCGCGCGTCACTCGTGATCGCCAATGCCGCGCAGCTGGCTTCGGGCAAGACAGAGCCTGAGCCGAAGAACGTCGCCTCCATCGGTCCGGCGACATCAGCCCTGCCCGGCACCGGCAAAGGGACGACGGACATCCCCAAGAGCAGCGCGCCACCGCGCAGCGAGGAGCAGCAGCGGGCCCTTCGCTTCGTGACCAAGGGCAATGAGCTTCTGACAGAAGGCGATATCTCGACGGCCCGATTGTATTATCAGCGCGCGATCGACGCCGGCTTGCACGAAGGTGCATTGGCCATGGCCGAGACCTACGATCCCTCGGAGCTCGCGCGCCTGGGCGTGCGCGGCCTCAGTGCCGATCCGGAAGCAGCACGGCGCTGGTATGAGCGCGCGCGTCAGCTCGGAGCACCCGAGGCAGACGCGCGGCTGCGGCGGCTCGGCAGCCGCTAGCCCGGATCGCCTGCGGCACTCTTCGGCGATGCACTGCGCCACCGGCCGTAGCGCCATGGTGCCAGAGGGTGGCGTTGGGTACGGATGTCGGGTGCCGGATCGTAGCCGGACGTTCCCCACGGATGGCAGCGGCAGATCCGCGATAGCGCCAGCCACGAGCCGCGCCAGGCACCGTTCTTGTCGATGGCCTGCAGCGCATATTCCGAGCACGTGGGCAGATGGCGGCACTCATGGCCGAGCAGCGGCTTCAGGGTCCAGCGATAGATGCGGATGGGGGTGCTGACGATGGCCTTGGCGATGGTTTCGCGATGACGGGCCATGGGCCTCAGGCGGAGACGGCCGCCTGCCTCGCCTCGATGTCGTCCAGCGCCTTCTCGACCGCGTCGAACACGAGCAGCGTGGAGGCGTGCCGCGCTCTCACCTCGCGTACCGGCTCCAAGACCGCGAGATCGGCCCAGCGCCCATCGGGCGGCGCACCGTTCTCCTTCAGCATGCGGCGCATCCGGGCGGCGACGTCGCGCAACTCCGCCGCCGACGACCCGACGATGTGGTGCTCCATGATCGCCGCAGACGCCTGACCCAGCAGGCACGCCTTCACGGTCTGGGCGAATTCGGCGACGCGGCCATCGCGCATCTTCAGGTCAACGTGAATGGTCGAGCCGCACAGCTTGGAATGGGCCGAGGCCGTCGCGTCAGGATGGTCCAGCTTGCGGGCGGGGCCGATGCCGGCTGCCAGCTCGACAATCCTTGCGTTGTAGAGGTCGCTGAGGTCTGTCATAGGCTCCTGTCGCCCCTGTCGCCTTTTCTTGCCTGGACGGACCCGCCATACTATAGCGCGGTTCCTTCATGTGGCGCACTTGCGCGGGCAACATCGCTGATATCGCGTGGAGCCCCTACAATTGCAAGAACCGATACATATCTGACAAGGGCGTTTGCGCCAGGACGTGGGCGCCTACGCCAAGACGACAGGGTGAGGACTAAGCTGTATGGACCCCATTTTGAAGAAGACGCCTGCTGCCGTGCGCAGCGAGGCGCCCCGCAAGGCCGTACGGCGCCCGACCCGTGCCGAAGCGGAAGCCGCTGTCCGGACGCTGTTGGCCTGGTCCGGTGACGACCCGGACCGCGAAGGGCTGAAGGACACGCCCAAGCGGGTGGTCGCAGCCTATGAGGAATACTTTTCGGGTTATGGCGCCGATCCCTTCGCCGCGCTGTCGCGCACCTTCGAGGATGTCGGCGGCTACGACGACATGGTCATGCTGCGCGACATCCGGGTGGAAAGCCACTGCGAGCACCACATCGCGCCCTTCATCGGCGTGGCGCATGTCGCCTATCTGCCGCAGCGGCGCGTGGCCGGTCTCTCGAAGCTGGCGCGCGTGGTGGAGATTTTCTCCAAACGCTTGCAGACGCAGGAGGCGCTTACCGCGCAGATCGCCAACGCGATAGAAGATGCCCTTTCGCCGCGCGGCGTCGCCGTGCTGATCGAGGCCGAGCACCAGTGCATGTCCACACGCGGCATCCACAAACCGGGCGCTTCCACGATCACGACGCGCTTCAGCGGCGTGTTCGAGCAGGACCCGAGCTACCGCGACCGCTTCCTGCAAATGGTGCACGCCGCGCACCGGCCCTGATGCCTGCGCGCCTGCACTTGCGTCGACAATCAATCCCGGGAGCCTTCCATGGCTGGCTCTAGCACTTCACCCTTTGCTCCTCGCGGCACGATCGAGGAGATCGAAATGGGCAGCGGCTTTGCGCCGAAGTTCGACGCCGCCGGTTTGTTGGCTGCCGTTGCCACCGATGCCGACAGCGGCGACGTGCTGATGTTCGCCTGGATGAATGCCGAGGCCCTGCAGAAGACGATCGAGACCGGAGAAGCGCATTTCTACAGCCGGTCGCGCGGCAAGCTGTGGCGCAAGGGCGAGGATAGCGGAAATGTGATGGCCGTCGTCGAGCTGCGCACCGACTGCGACCAGGATGCGATCTGGCTGCGTGTGCGCATGGCGGGTCAGGGAGCTGCCTGCCACACGGGTCACAAGACCTGCTTTTACAGGCGCATGCCCATTGGCGCAGCGCAGCAAAGACAGCTGGAGCCTGCGGGCGTTCCTCGCATCTTCGACCCTCGAAGTGCAGATGCAGGGCGAACCCGATAGTCCGCTGAGCGAGCGGGAGAACGGATCTGGTGTATCGCCTTCGTTCTTCCCAAGTAGCGTAAACTTAATGCAGTAGCGGTAGTATTCCCTCAAGGTTACACCCGTTAAGAGGCCAAGTGGCCGGATCATGCTCCCCGTGCGGAGCACGGCCGGCGCGTGCCAACGAGGTCCAGGATGGCGTACGGCAAGATTGGCATCGCATTGGGCGGAGGGGCCGCCCGCGGCTGGGCCCACATCGGCGTCCTGAGAGCTCTCATCCAGTCCGGCATCGTTCCAGACATCGTTGTCGGCACATCCATCGGTGCCGTCGTCGGCGGCTGTTTTGCGGCCGGCCGGCTCGACGAGCTGGAAGGCTTCGCCCGCGATCTCACGCGGCGCAAGGTGTTCGGCTATCTCGATTTCAACCTGTCGGGCTCCGGGCTCATCACCGGCCAGCGCCTCGTGGAGCGGCTGGATGGCCACCTGCGCGACGTGCACATCGAGGAATTGAAGACGAAGTTCGTCGGCGTGGCGACGGAAATCGGCACGGGCCATGAGGTCTGGCTGTCGCGCGGCAGGCTGGTCGACGCCATGCGTGCTTCCTACGCACTGCCTGGCATCTTCAAGCCCGTCAACATCAACAACCGCTGGCTGTTCGACGGTGCGCTGGTCAATCCCGTGCCCGTCTCGGTGTGCCGTGCGCTGGGCGCGCGCTACGTCATCGCCGTCAACCTGAATGCGGATCTGGGTGGCCGTGGCACGGTGATCGCGGATGCCGATGCAGCACCGCCCGAGAGCGGCGAGGAAGCCGCGGCAAAGGGTCTTTTCAAGAATGGCCGCGGAGCGCGAAAACTGCTGCAACGCCAGCTTTTCGGCAGCGGCGATACGGGTCCTGGCATTTCCACCGTGATGGTCGACGCCTTCAACATCGTGCAGGATCGCATCGCGCGCTCGCGCCTTGCCGGAGATCCGCCGGATGCCGTGATCAATCCGCGCCTGGGCGGGGTCGGCCTGTTCGATTTCCATCTCGCGGATGAGCTGATCAACCGCGGTGTCGCGGCCGTGCAGCGCGACCTGGACGAGCTTGGCCGCGAAGTTGCGGCACGCCGGATGACACATCCGGCGCACGCGCAGCTCAACTGAAACGCCTCAGCTCGCCGCGATGTAATCGCGCATTGCCGTGGCTTCCATCTCGACCTCAGCCACGTGATGCTTCACCACGTCGCCGATCGAGACGATGCCTGCCAGCGAGCCGTCACTGACGACGGGCAAGTGGCGAAAACGGCGCGCCGTCATCATGCTCATGAGGCGATCGATCGTGTCGGTCTCGCCGCAGGTCACGACGCTGCGTGTCATGACTTTGGACACGTGCCAATCCATGCACTCAGGTCCGGCCGTCGCCAGCGCCCGGATGATATCGCGTTCCGACACGATGCCGGCGATGGCGCCAGCGCGATCCGTGATCACAACCGAGCCGATGCCTTTGGCAGCCAGCTTGCGTGCGATCTCCATCAACGTCACATCGGACCGAGCAGTCTCCACCGCCCGGCCCTTCTCTTTCAGGATTGCCGCAACATGCATGATCGTCTCCTCCCGTGCGGGTCGAGATTGACAGATCGTGCTAACGCCGAGGCGGCAGAGGCCACCTCGCGTGCGCGGTGATCTGGTCGACCGCGACTTGCCGGTATGGGCCTTCTACATCGTAGCCGGCCGAAGCCGGTATGCACCGATGTCAGCAGAAGCTCTTGCGTTTTGCAAGCCCGCGCACGACGGATCGTTTTCGCGCAGTGCAATATTTTCTTAACTGCGCAGCTCCCTCTCCGCGTGGTAGCGCCGTTCGAATGCACCGCACGCAAGCAATCCGAATAGGAACCCGCCGAGATGTACTTGCCACGCGATGCCGCCGGAGGAGTCCGTTGCGGGCGTCGCCACCGCCATGACGAAGTTGATGATCATCCAGATGATCACGACGGTGAGAATACGGCGATTGGCCAGTGTCTGCGCGAGCGGCATGAGCGTTGCGCGCCGCGGATCGCGGAGCTGATGCACGCCGCCGTTGTCCATGGCGCCGAACAGGAAGCGCAGCGCCGCTGCCATCAATCCTGAAACGGCACCCGACGCGCCGACCACGGGAATGACATCTCCCCAGCGCAACAGCAGGAATGCCAGGGCGCCGGCGATGCCGCAGAGCGCGGTAAAGAGCATGAAGCGCAGAGCGCCAAAGCGCATGGCGACGGCGCTTCCGAAGGCCAGAAGCCACGCCCCATTGACGAGGAGATGAGTCAGATCGGCGTGCACCACCTGGTAGGTCAGGAACGATGTGACCGCGGCCCAGGTGCCGCCGGGCAGGTCGGCCATGAGGCCTGAGTAGCGGGCCGGGATGAAGGCCAGCGCCAGAATCGTCCAGTTGGCGTCGGCGGTCGGCAAGGACGCGAGCCCCGCATGCACCAGGGCAAGCCCCCCGAGCAGCAGGAGCACGCTCAGCGGAACGTTAAAGATGGGCTCCCGCTCCACGCGGACCTCCATGGGTTTGGCGTTCTATCGCTTAGCTGGCCCGTTCCCGCACTGCAACGACGACCGTCGACGATGGGGCAAGTTCCCCTCCCTGGCACGGATGCTGCTGAACTCCAGGCATGAGATCGGAAACGGGGGGTGCTGTGTCCCGAAATGAAACATGTCTTAGCGGTTCTGTGATGCGACAGCGTACAAATCAAACCCTTTTCAAGTACTGGAACGAGGTGCGCGGGAGCCGCATGGCGCCCCGGCGGTTCGATATTGAACCGGCGCGTATCGCCACGGTTCTCCCAGAAACCTTCATCCTGGAGCGCCAGGATGATTTCACCTACCGGTTCAGGCTTGCCGGAACGCATATTTGCGACCAGTTCGGGGGCGAGCTGCGCAACAGCAACTTCCTGCAGCTGGTCACACGCGACGACCGCCTGACCCTGGAGGACCGTCTCAATGTGATCGGGGAACGGGGCGCCGTCGGCCTTTTCGAGTTCGAGACGGTGGCTGCCGGCGGGCAGACCGGCCGGATCGAGATCTTGATCCTGCCTTTGACCGATACGGCCAATCTCGCCACACGGTTCCTGGGCGGCATGAGCGCATTCGATGTATCGGCATGGCCCGAGCCCGGCCCGATCACCTTGCGCTGCCTCATCCGCAGCGAGCTCATCTGGCCCGATGGCCGTCCACACGCCGCCATCGAGCGGAGCCAGGGGCATCACCGGCCAGCCTCTCCGCCGCCGCTTCCAGCGCGCATCGTCAAAATGAACAAGCGCCAATTCCGCGTCTTCGACGGTGGGCTTTCCACATCCCGCTCGAACGAGCCCTGAGGTCCCGAGCCCGCCCTGAAATGTCCCAAAAAGACGCTCTCGATTAGAGCTTCTTTAAGGGCGTGAGCCACATAGTCGAGGCTCAAACTCCGATATGCGCGGGCTTGCAAGACATTCCAGGGCTTGGGTGAATCGATTGGGCCATGAAGACCGCGAGTGACAGGTTGTGGTCGCGTGCTCCTCGCAACCGAGGGAACCGTGCCGCGTGGTCAATCATTGATGAACCCGACTGCAGGCATTTGCGTCAAATTGCAGGGTCCGCTTTGAACGATGCTCAACAGGGACCTGGTAGACTGCGTTTGTTGGCGTGGGGTCCGGGTATGAGCAGAGTATCGATCGCGTTTGTCCTGTCTGTGCTGAGCTTCCTGGCTCCCGTGGCCGCTCAAGCCGATCCGTCGCGCGCGCCGGGGCAGGACCGCATGTCTCCGTTCATGCGCATCTACGGCCCGACCTTGCCGCCGTTCGGCTTCGTGAAGTTCTGTGAGCGCAATCCTGCGGAGTGCCGCCAAGGTGCGCTGGAGGAAACCAGGTTCGACGCCAGCGCCGCCCGTCTCAAGGAGCTCGACGAGATCAACCGGCACGTGAACCAGGTGATCGAGCCGGCCACCGATCTCGAGATCTACGGGCAGACCGAGTATTGGACGCTGCCCACCACGCGCGGTGATTGCGAGGACTACGCCCTGCTCAAGCGCCACATCCTGATGAAGAACGGCTGGCCTTCCAGCGCGCTCCTCATGACGGTCGTGCGCGACGAGAAGAACGAAGGGCACGCGATCCTGACGGTGCGTACGGCGCAGGGCGATTACATCCTCGACAACAAGGTCGATGACATCCGGCCTTGGTACAAGACGCCTTACGTCTACGTCATGCGCCAGTCCTATATCGACCCCAAGGTCTGGGTGTCGCTCGACCCGCGCGACGGACGCTCTCCAGCGCTGCTGTCGGGCGTCCGCGGGCAGCGCTGACGCCTGCTGTCTCAGCCTCAGCCCGGCTGCAGTTTCATCCCGTGCGAGAAGCGCCGCCAGTTCTGCGTGTAGAACTCCACGCCCTCGGCGATGCGCGCACGATCCGCATCGTTGATCTCGCGCACGACCTTGGCCGGTGATCCCATGACGATGGTGTTGGGCGGGACGACCTTGTTTTCTGCCACGAGCGCGCCGGCGCCGACGATGGCGCCCTCGCCGACCGTTGCACCGTTGAGCACGATGGCACCGATGCCGATCAAGGCGCCCTTGCCGATGGTGCAGCCGTGCAGCATGACCAGGTGGCCGACGGTGACATCCTCGCCGATGGTCATGGGGAAGCCCGGGTCCACGTGCAGGACGCAGTTCTCCTGAATGCTGGTGCGGGCGCCGATGCGGATCGGCTCGTTGTCGCCGCGAATGGTGGCGTTGAACCAGACGCTCACGTCCTCGGCCAGCTCCACACGCCCGACCACAGTCGCATTCGGCGCCACCCAATAGCGGCCCTCACCCGGTGTCACCACCTTGTGGCCGTCAAGCTCGTAAAGTGCCATGTGCTCAGCTCTACCCGTCAGGCCTGTTCGTCGAGATCAAGCTCGAGGATCGTCATGTTGAGCTGGTAACAGGTGTCGCCGTCCTCGATGTCTTTGGAGATCACGCCCAAAAACTCGCCGCGCAGATAGATTTCCGCAGCGTCAGCGGCCTTCTGGCGCGGACGCACCTGGAGCGCGTCGGTGCCGAACACTTTACGCAGGTACTGCTGAAGCTTCACGACCTCGTCTTTCGCGAGGTCCTTACCCTTGGCCACTGATATTCTCCGGCTTGACTGATCTCATGAGCGTGCCGCGGACTTCAGCCGCAACCGCAATCGGGACCGAGACGCTGGTCCATGGACCGGGCAGGCTCGGGGCATCCCGCCGGACCCACGACCTTCGCCGGCACGCCGGCAACCGTGGTCTCCTTCGGGACGTCGTGCAGCACCACACTGCCCGCCGCGATGCGCGAGCAATTGCCGACAGTGATGTTGCCAAGCACTTTGGCACCGGCGCCGATCATGACGTTGGCACCGATCTTCGGGTGACGGTCGTCACCCTTCTCCTTGCCGCTGCCGCCGAGCGTGACGCTGTGGAGCAGCGAGCAGTTGTCGCCGATGACCGCGGTCTCGCCGACCACGATCGCCGTCGCGTGGTCGAGCATGATGCCGCGGCCGACGCGGGCGTTCGGATGCATGTCCACGCCGAAGATGCGGCTGGACTGGCTCTGCAAATACAGGGCGAAATCCTTGCGGCCGCTGAGCCACAGCTTGTGCGCGAAGCGGTGCGTCACAAGGGCGTGGAAGCCCTTGAAGTACAGCAACGGCTCGATGTAGCGGTTGCAGGCCGGATCACGGTCGTAGACGGCGGCCAGGTCGGCGCGGAAGCAGATGCCCATGTCCGGGTGCTCTTTCAGCACATCGGCGAACAGCTGGCTGATGAGGCCGGCATCGACGTCGGCGTGATTGAGCCGCTGGGCGAGGCGGTGGCAGACGGCCTCCTCCAGGCGCTTGTGGCTCAGGATGGTGGCAAAGATGAAGCCGCCGAGGGCGGGCTCCCTGCGCATGACCTCCTCGGCCTCGCTGCGGACTTCCTGCCAGATGGGGTCGTAGGCTTCGATACGGCCAATTGCGGACGCGGATGTCGCCATCGTCGTGCTCCTCGGGCCGGCCGCCTGATCCGGCGGGGCCCAGATGCTGCGGGTTTCGATCATCGAGGTAGCGATGCCCGGTCCCCAAGTCAATGCAAGCCTCTGCGAGCGGGTCCGTTGTATCGGTCAGTCCAGGCGTTGCCACGTGGGGCCGACAGGCCTTAGAACCCGTAAACAACAGCCAGCAAGGACAAAGATCGATGGCCACCGACACAAGCCCGGCCCGCCTGCGTACCGAAACCGAGGCCGGCATTCGCTGGATCATCGCCGACAATCCGGCCCGCCTCAACGCCTATACCCGGGACATGTGGGAGGTGCTTCCAGGCCTCGTCAACGAGGCGGAAGCCGATCCCGACGTGCGGGTGATCGTCCTCACGGGGGCCGGCGACAAGGCGTTCTCCGCCGGGGCCGATATCTCCGAGTTCGAGGGCAACCGGACCGGCGAGGAGGCTCGCAAATACGACGAGATCAACCACGTGGCGTTCGCGACCGTGTCGCGCGTGTCCAAGCCGACCATCGCCATGGTGCACGGCTACTGCTTCGGCGGCGGCTGCGAGCTGGCCATCTGCTGCGACCTGCGCTGGGTCGCCGATGATGCCCTGTTCTCGATTCCGGCGGCCAAGCTCTCGGTCGGGTACAATCCGCGCTGGATCAAGCCGATGCTGTCAGTGATCTCGGCCGCCAAGACCAAGGAGATGCTGTTCACGGGCGCCCGCTATCCAGCTGCCGAGGCGCTGGCCATGGGGCTCGTCAACCGGGTCGTGCCGAAGGCAAATCTCAAGGCGGAGACCGTGAAGGTCGCGCAGGAGATTGCCAACAATGCGCCGCTGTCGATCCGGGCGGCCAAGCTGTCCGTCGACGAGATGGTGGCGCATCCCGAGAACACGGACATGGAGCGGCTCGACACGCTCGTCGACGCCTGCTTCCAGAGCGAGGACTTCGTCGAGGGCACGCGCGCGTTCATGGCCAAGCGCAAACCCGTGTTCAAGGGGCGCTGATCTCGGAGCGCCCAGGCAGGCGGCAACTTGGCTTTGCCTGAATACGGCTCGACCTTCAGACTGCCCACGCTGAAGGAGCATGTGGCTCGGCGTCTGGACCCCGGCCTTCGCCGGGGTGACGTAACTGGGACGCGCGTCGGCCTGTTGTCGCGCTTCGTAGCCCCCAACCATTGACGTCATCCCGACGCAGGTCGGGATCCAGATGCGGCGATGCGGTGCCCCGACGCTTGACGCTACGACAACTACCGGGCGTGGAGGTTTGTTCTCCCCTCCCTAACCTCTCCCCGTCGCGCCGAAGGCGCGCTTTCAGCGCAAGGGAAAGGGAATTATCCGCTCGACACGCGCAACTTAAGCAGCCTTGCGGTCTTTCTCGGCCATCTCGGCGAGTTGCAGGGCCAGTCCGCGTACGCCTTTAACGCGGGCCTCGGGCTGATCCCAGTCGCCGCGGAAGATCAGCTTCTGGTCGGGCTGCACTTTGACGAGCCCGCGCGAGGCCTGCACGAAGGCGACGAGCGCCGCCGGGTTGGCGAACTCGTTGCGGCGGAAGCCGATGGAGGCGCCCTTCGGACCCGCATCGATCTGCGCGATGCCGGCGCGGCGGCACAGCGCCTTGATCTCGACCACGTCGAGCAGATGGTGCACCTCGCCCGGCAGCTCGCCGAAGCGATCGACCAGCTCGGCCGCGAAGGCGTCGATCTCCTCGCGCGTCTCGATGAAGGACAGGCGGCGGTAGAGACCGAGGCGCACCTGCAGATCGCTGACGTAGCTCTCCGGAATGAGGACGGCGGTGCCGAGCGAGATCTGCGGGCTCCATTTGTCCTCGACCTCGCCGAGGTCGCCGCCCTTCATGGCGGCGATGGCCTCCTCGAGCATGGACTGGTACAGCTCGAAGCCAACCTCGCGGATGTGGCCTGACTGCTCGTCACCCAACAGGTTGCCGGCGCCGCGAATGTCGAGATCGTGTGAGGCGAGCGAGAAGCCGGCGCCCAGCGTATCGAGGGATTGCAGGACCTTGAGACGCTTCTGTGCACCGTCGGTCAGACGCTTGCCGGGCGGCGTCGTGAGGTAGGCGTAAGCGCGGGTCTTGGAGCGGCCCACGCGTCCGCGGAGCTGATAGAGCTGGGCCAGGCCGAACATATCGGCGCGATGCACGATCAGCGTGTTGGCGTTGGGAATGTCGAGGCCGGATTCGACGATGGCCGTCGACAGCAGGACATCGTACTGGCCGTCGTAGAAGGCCGTCATGATGTCTTCGAGCTCGGTGGGCGAAAGCTGGCCGTGGGCGCGGCCCACCCGCAGCTCGGGCGTCTCCTCGCGCAGGAATTCGGCGACGTCGTCGAGGTCGGCGATGCGCGGCACGACATAGAACGACTGGCCGCCGCGATAACGCTCGCGGCGCAGGGCCTCGCGCAGGATGACGGGATCGACCGGCGAGATGTAGGTGCGCACGGCCAGGCGATCGACCGGCGGCGTCGTGATCAGCGACAGCTCGCGCACGCCGGACAGTGCGAGTTGAAGCGTGCGCGGGATCGGCGTGGCCGTCAGCGTCAGGACGTGGACGTCCTCCTTGAGCTGCTTCAGGCGCTCCTTGTGGCCGACGCCGAAATGCTGCTCCTCGTCGACGATGAGCAGGCCGAGGCGCGCGAAATTGATGCTCTTGCCCAGCAGCGCGTGCGTGCCGACGACGATGTCAACGGTCCCGTCCTTGAGGCCGGCGCGGACCTCAGACAGCTCCTTGGTGTTGACGAGGCGTGACGCACGGCCGACGCGCAGGGGCAGCCCCTTGAAGCGCTCCGAGAACGTCTTGTAGTGCTGACGCGCGAGCAGCGTCGTCGGGACCACGACGGCGACCTGCAGGCCCGACATGGCTGCGATGAACGCGGCGCGCAGCGCCACTTCAGTCTTGCCGAAGCCGACGTCGCCGCAGATGAGGCGATCCATGGGCCGGCCGGAAACGAGGTCGCCTTCCACGGCCTCGATGCTGCCGATCTGGTCGTCGGTCGGCTCGTAGGCGAACCGGGCGTTGAACTCGTCGTAGGCGCCGGCGGGCGGGGCCAGCGAGGGCGCCTCGCGCAGCTGGCGCAACGCGGCGATCTTGATCAGCTCGGAGGCGATCTCCTTCAGGCGCTTCTTGAGCTTTGCGGTTCGCGTCTGCCACGCCGTGCCGCCGAGCCTGTCGAGTTGTGCATCCGTCTCGTCCGAGCCATAGCGCGAGAGCAACTCGATGTTCTCGACCGGCAGATAGAGCTTGTCGCCACCCGCGTAGACGAGCAGCAGGCAATCGTGGGGAGCACCCAGCGCCGTGATGGTCTGCAGTCCCTCGAAACGGCCGATGCCGTGATCGGCGTGCACGACGAGATCGCCGACGGACAGGCTGGTCGCCTCGGTGATGACATCGGCGGCGCGCTTGGACGAGCGGCGCGGCCGCACCAGACGGTCGCCGAGGATGTCCTCTTCTCCGATGACGACGAAGTGCGGGGTCTCGAAGCCGTGCTCCAGGCCAAGAACGGCAAGCGTCGCGGTGGCAACCGGCGTCGTCAGCATGTCGGCGCTGCTGTCGATCTTGCGCTGATCGGTCAGTCCATGCTCGGTGAGCAGCGTGCCCAGGCGCTCGCGGGCTCCAGGTGTCCAGGCCGCGACGATGACGCGACGCCCCTGCCCTTGCAGCGTCCGGATATGCGCGACGACGGCCTCGAACACGTTGAGGCCTTCCATGTTGCGCTCGGGCGCGAAGCTGCGGCCCTGGTGGCCCGCGAACTGCCGCACGTCCGCCGTGCTGCTCTCGGCTTGCACGAACGGCGACAGCCAGCGCACGTCGCGCTCTTGCAAAAATTTTGCCCACTCGTCCTTGAGGATGAACATCGCGGGCGGCGGGACCGGCTTGTAGGGCGGAGCACCGAAGGTGGCAGTCTCGAGCGAATTCACGCGCGCGTCGTAGTGCTCGATGACCTGATCGATGCGGCCGGTCACGGCTTCGCCCGCGAGGTGATCGAAGCTGAGAGCCGCATCGGGCACGTAGTCGAACAGCGTATCGAGATGATCGTGGAACAGCGGCAACCAGTGCTCCATGCCCTGGTGCCGGCGGCCCGAGCTCACGGCCTCATAGAGCGGGTCCTCGCCCGTCACCGCCCCGAAGGTTGCGACGTAGCGCTGCCGGAACAGGCTTTCAGCCGCAGCGCCGAAGGCCAGCTCGCTCACCGGCATGAGCACCAGCTTCTGCACGACGCGCGCGGTACGCTGGGTTTCAGGATCGAAGCTCTTGATGCTCTCCAGCGTGTCGCCGAAGAAGTCGAGCCGGACGGGCGTCGTGCGGCCCGGCGGAAACAGGTCGAGCAGGCTGCCGCGCACGGCATACTCTCCGGGCTCCATCACGGTGCCGGTGCGCGTGTAGCCGGCGAGCGACAGGCGCTCGATGAGCTGGCCGCGATCGAGACGCTGGCCGGCCGCCATGGGCCGCAAGTTCTGGCGCACGAATGTGCGCGGCGGCACGCGCTGCAGAATGGCATTGACCGTCGTCAGAACGATGGTCGGCTCTTTCCGATTGGCGACGGAAAGGCGAGCCAGGGCGGCGATGCGCTTGGCGGCGATGTCGGGATTGGGTCCGATGCGATCGTAAGGCACCGTATCCCACGCCGGAAAGGCGATGACCTTCACCTTGGGCGCGAAGAACTGCAGCGCTGCGGCCAGGGATGCGAGGCGGCGGTCGTCGCGGCACACGTGCAGAAGCACCGCAGGCGTGCCCTGCTGGGCCGTCGCCTCGTCAACGAGCTGGCCCAGGACGAACGCGTCGTAGCCTTCGGGAACGCCGGCAAGCAGCATCTCGCGGCCGGCAGCCTTCTCCGGGCTGGCCGTCGGTTTGGTTTTTCCTGCCGCCGTCATGTCGTCCGATCAAGTCCGTGAAATTGCCTGATGGTGCCAATCATTGGCCCAAACTCGCTTTGTCCCACATCAACGCCCAGCGCGATCCAGGCATGCAAATCCGGATCGGGCATGGCCAGCAGCCGCTCGAACGCCTCGAGTTCGGCAGCAAGCATGGCCGGAACCGTGGCATCCGCATACTTGCCCAGCAGCCAGTCCAACTCCCGGGTCCCGCGATGGGAAGCGCGATATTGGGCGCGGCGGCGCCGTACGTCGATGCTGGGCATCAGGTCTCGCAGTCAACAGAGGAAATGGGCAACCCCGCTTGACGGCCTGGGCCACCGTCGCCACCCTCGCGGCTCTCAGGCGTGATATAGCGCTGCGGCCCGGTTCAGACAACGCGGGCGTCCGTCCCAGCGGGCCGTGTCCCGAGCCACACGTGATCGACCTTCATGCGACCAGACCCCCTCGTCCCGCTGTTCGCAGCCGCCACGCAGTTGAGCGGCATCGGGCCGCGCATCGAGATCCTGCTCAAGAAGGCCCTGCGCCTGCCGCCGGGGGTCACGACGCCGCGCGTCATCGACCTGCTGTGGCACCTCCCGACCGGCGTGATCGATCGCCGGGCCGAGCCGACGGTGGCCTCGGCGGTGCCCGGCACCATCGCCACGCTGGCCGTGCGCGTGCTGAAGCACCGCCCCTCGCCGCGCGGCAACACGCGCGCGCCCTACAAGGTGGCCTGCGAGGACGAGACGGGCCGCATCGACCTCGTGTTCTTTCATGCCGAGCGCAGCCTGATCGAACGGCAGCTGCCGGTGGGGAGCATGCGATATGTCAGCGGGCGCGTGGAGCGGTACGGCGAAACGCTGCAGATGGCGCATCCCGACTACATCGTGCCGCCGGAGCGACGCGACGACCTGCCGTTGCTGGAGCCGGTCTATCCGCTCACGGCCGGCCTCTCCAACAAGATCCTGCAGAAGGCCGTGCGCAATGCACTGACACGCGTGCCGCGGCCTACGGAATGGCAGGACGAGACGTGGTTGAAGCAGCAGAACTGGCCGCCATTCGCCGATGCGTTGACGCGCCTGCATCGGCCGGAGGATGCAGGTGATGTCTCGGCCGGCGGCGCGCCCCGCCAACGCCTTGCTTATGATGAGCTACTCGCCGGACAACTGGCGCTGGGCCTTGTCCGCCGCAGCCAGAAGGAACTGCCGGGCCGCAGCATCGTCGGCGACGGCCGCATTCGCGCGCTCATCGCCGACGCTTTGCCTTTTGCGCTCACGAACTCGCAACGCGAGGCGTTGAAGGAAATCGCCGCGGACATGGCTGGCGCGACACGCATGCTGCGCCTGCTGCAAGGCGACGTCGGCTCGGGCAAGACGCTGGTGGCGCTGATGGCTCTTGCCATTGCGGTGGAGGCTGGCGCCCAGTCAGCGCTGATGGCACCGACGGAGGTCCTGGCGCGCCAACATGCGGAGACGATTGCACCGCTGGCGGATGCGGCGGGGCTGCGCCTGGGTCTGCTGACGGGCCGCGAGAAGGGCCGGCCGCGCAAGGAGCTGCTCGAGCGCGTTGCCTCGGGTGAGGTGGACATTCTCATCGGCACGCATGCGCTGTTCCAGGATGACGTGACCTTCCGCGACCTGGCTTTTGCGGTGATCGACGAGCAGCATCGCTTCGGCGTGCACCAGCGGCTGGCGCTGCAATCGAAGGGCGGCAAGTCCGGCACGGACGTGCTGGTGATGACGGCGACACCGATCCCGCGCACGCTGCTCATGACGCATTACGGCGACCTCGACGTGTCGCGGCTGACCGAGAAGCCGGCTGGGCGCAAACCCGTCACCACGACGATGGCCTCCACGGAGCGGCTGGAGGAGGTTATCGAAGGGCTAAAACGCGCTCTGGCGCAAGGCGCTCAAGTCTATTGGGTTTGCCCACTGATCGAAAGCTCGGACAAGTCTGAGCTGGCCGCGGCTGAGGAACGGCATGCGCATCTGGCGCAGACCTTCGGCAATCGTGTCGGCCTGTTGCACGGCGCGCTCAGCTCGGCGGCCAAGGACGACACCATGGCGGCCTTCGCCGCGGGTCAGCTGTCGATCCTCGTTGCCACGACCGTGATCGAGGTCGGCGTCAACGTGCCCAATGCGTCGGTGATGGTGATCGAGCATTCCGAGCGCTTCGGCCTGGCCCAGCTGCACCAGCTGCGCGGGCGCGTGGGTCGCGGCGCGCGCCAATCGTTCTGCGTGCTGCTCTACAAGGCGCCGCTCGGCGAGACGGCGCGGGCGCGGCTCGAAATGATGCGCGAGACCGAGGACGGCTTCCTCATCGCCGAGAAAGACCTGGAGCTGCGCGGCGGCGGCGAGGTGCTCGGTGCGCGCCAGAGCGGCATGCCGGAGTTCCGTGTCGCCGAGGTGCCGAATTTCACCGAGCTGCTGGCGGCAGCGCGCGATGACGCACGCATGGTGCTGGCCGCCGATCCGAAGCTAACAGGCACGCGCGGCACAGCGTTGCGCGATCTGCTCTACCTGTTCGAATGCGACGAGGCCGTGCGGCTGTTTCGTGCCGCGTGAGGCATCACTCGGCTGCGGCCGCGGGCGGGAGCTTTGCCGGCAGCTTGGTGGCAGTCTTGGCGAGTTCGCGCAGCCGCGCCTGCGTACCGGGATTGACCATGCCGGCTGAAATGATGATCTTGGCCGCGTCCTCGACGCTCATCTTGATCAGCACCACATCGTTGCGCGGCACGAAGCAGACGAAGCCTGTCGGCGGCAGCATGCCGGTCGGCATGAAGACGCTGACAAGATCCTCTTGGGGGCGGATGGAGGCGATCTGCTCGGCGGCCTCGCCCGTCACGAAGACGATGGACCAGATGCCCTTGGAGGGAAACTCCATGAGGCCCACGTTCTTGAACGCCTGGCTCGGGCCGGATGCGGTGACCACGGACTCGAAAATCTGTTTCAGGGCCCGGTAGACGTTGCGCACGATCGGCATGCGATCGAGCATCAGCTCGCCGGCGCTGATGAGGGAGCGACCCAACAGGTTGGCCGCCAGCGCGCCGATCAGGATCAGCCCGATGATGGCGAAGACGAGCCCCACGCCCGGCACAGAGAACGGCAGGTAGTGCTCCGGGTTGTAAATGCTCGGGATGTACGGCTTGATGCGCGTGTCGACGGCATCGATGACGTACCAGGTGAAGTAAAGCGTGATCATCACCGGCCCGACGATGACCAGGCCGGTGAGGAAATAGTTTCTCAGGCGCGCGCCGATATGCCAGGAGCGCGGGGTGGGCTCGGGCGGCGACAGCAGGGCGCGCGCGATCTCCTCCGAGGGATCGGCCCGGCGCTCCTCTACAGTCGCTGGTGGCAGCTTTTCCTGCATAGTCCCATTCTACGTCCCGGCCGTTAACAACCGGCACGCGCCCCGCACGGCACCTGGCCATATTCTGCCACGACTCCAGAGGCGTCGGCCAGATGGCGCGCGCCAACGCTGGGGTCCGGGTACCTAGACTTCCGGCTAAGGGACAGCTAGTCGCCGATGATCAGGCAATCAAGGCCTGAGCCGCGCAACTTCGCACACAGGGCACGGGGCTCGGTGGCATCGGCATAGGGGCCGATCCGCACACGGTAGAAGGTGCCCATGTTGCCGATGACGGTTTCGTCGATATCGAGCTGCCGGGAGGCCAGTTCCGCCGGATGCTCTTTCTTGAGCTTGCCAGCCAGCGTTTGCGCTTCGCCACGGCTGCGCACGGCAGCGACCTGCAGGCGATAGCGTCCGCCGCGGGTTTCAGGTGCCGCTTTCACCGGCGCCGTCTTGACGGCGGCTTGCGGCGGCTCGGTCCGTCCCGCAGCCCCTCCGGATGCGGGCTTCACGTCCGTCGTATTCGACCACGACTCGCCGATCGAGGCCTGGCGGGTCCCCTGCTCCTTCGGCGGGGCTGACGCCGTATTCGTGGAAGACGGCGGAGCGGTTGTGGAGGTGTTGCCGCTAAAGAGATTGGAGAAGAAATTACCGCCGCTGTTTTTGGACGTGCCTGCGCTGGGTGCAGCAGGCGCTTGCTTGGTGCTGGTGCCTGATCCCGAGGTGCTCTTGGAGCTCGATGCCGTCGTGTCGGTCTCCCAGGCGGAGGCCGAAGGCGATGCGGCGGCGACCTGACGTCCGCCCTTCGCTGTCGGCGCGGGCTGATCGGCGAGCCCCGCCTCGCGATAGGCTTCCGCGCGCATGGCCGTCGCGGCCGCGCGATCGGAATCGGAAAGACCGCCCTTGAGCCAAAGCGCACTGGTCAAATCCGCGATGGCTTGCGCCGGCTTGCCCTGCTTGCGCCAGGCAGCGCCGCGCAGGTAGAGCGCACGCGCCATCACGGTGCTTTCGAGCTTGGCCCCGGCCAGAACCGCATTGATCTGTTGCACGGCTTGCTCGGCCTTGCCGGCTTCGAGCGACTTGGCGGCGGCATCGAGACGTTTTTGCACGTCGCCGGCCGCCACAGCACCCTTCTTGCCCTTCGTTGCCTGGGCCACAGCGGTGTCGTTGGAGGGCTCGCGCTGTTCGTCCTGCTGTGCGGTGGTCGTCGCCGCAATCGTTTGCGCGCGCACCATGCCGGCTGAAAACGCGGTCCCAATGAGCAGTGCTGTCAGCGCTGACGCGAGCCAAACGCGAGCCATGGCTTCTCCCCCGGAGTGTCGGGTTTTCCGTCACTCACCCCCTGATTGACGGAAACCTACGTCAAAGCAGGGCTTTGAGGCAATTCCACGACAGCACTTTTCCCCGCAGGGGATTATTCCACAGTTACGGACTTGGCGAGGTTGCGCGGCTGGTCGACGTCGGTGCCGAGGAATGTTGCCGTATGATAGGCGATGAGCTGCATGGGCACGGCATAGACGAGCGGCGTCACGAAGGGGTGCACCTTGGGCATGCGGATGTAGCTGGCCACGGCACAGCCGACCATGTCGGGATCGGCGTCCGAGACGAGAACGATCTGCCCGCCCCGCGCGGCCACCTCCTGCATGCTGGAGACGGTCTTCTCGAATAGATCGTCCTCCGGCGCCACGACGACGACCGGCACATTCTCGTCGATCAGCGCGATCGGCCCGTGCTTCATCTCGCCGGCAGCGTAACCCTCGGCGTGAATGTAGGAAATTTCCTTGAGTTTCAGGGCTCCCTCGAGCGCGATCGGGAAGCTGACGCCGCGGCCGAGATAGAGCACGTCGCGCGCCTTGGAGAGCGAGTGCGCCAGCTCCTCATAGCGACGCTCGTCACGCAGCAGCGTTGCAATGTGGCGCGGCACCTCCATGAGGGCATGCACCAGCTCCTTCTCCTTGGCCACCTCGAGACGACCGCGCGCCCGTGCGATGGCGAGTGCGAGGCAGGCCAGCGTCGCTAGCTGACAGGTGAAGGCCTTGGTCGAGGCCACGCCGATCTCGGGGCCAGCCAGCGTCGGCAGCATGGCGTGGCTCTCGCGGGCGATGGTGGAGGTGCGCACGTTGACGACGGAGGCAATGCGCTGCCCGTGGTCCTTGCAATAGCGCAGCGTGGCAAGGGTATCGGCAGTCTCCCCCGACTGGGAGATGAACACGGCCAATCCGCCCTCGGGCAGCGGCGCTTCGCGGTAGCGCAGCTCTGAGGCCACGTCGATCTCGACCGGAATGCGGGCATAGCGCTCGAGCCAGTACTTGCCCACGATGCCCGCGTAATACGCCGTGCCGCAGGCCGAGATGGTGACCCGCGTGATCTTGGCCAGATCGACGCCGAGGTCCGGGAAATCCACCCGCTCGTTGGCCATGTCGATATAGTTGGTCAGCGTGTGGCTGATCACCTCCGGCTGCTCATGGATCTCCTTGAGCATGAAGTGGCGATAGCCGCCCTTGTCGACGAGCAGCGAGCTCGCGACCGAATTGATCTTCTGGCGCTTGAGCTTGGCGCCGTTCATATCGAAGACCTCGGCGCTGTCGCGGGTCAGCACGCACCAATCGCCATCCTCGAGATACGTGATCGAGCTGGTGAAGGGCGCGAGCGCAATGGCGTCGGAGCCCAGGTACATCTGACCGTCGCCGTGGCCGATCGCCAAAGGCGGTCCCTGGCGGGCGCCGATCATCAGGTTCGCATCGCCGGCGAAAATGATGCCGAGCGCGAACGCGCCCCGGAGCCGGCCGAGCGCCGTCTTGGCTGCCTCGACCGGCGGCATGCCCGCATCGAGGTTGGCGGTGACGAGGTGAAGGACGGTCTCTGTATCGGTCTCGGTCTCGAACTTGTAGCCCTTGGCGGTCAGCTCCTGGCGCAGCTCCGCGAAGTTCTCGATGATGCCGTTGTGCACGACCGCCACGCGGTCGTTCATGTGCGGATGCGCGTTGCGTTCGACCGGCTTGCCGTGCGTCGCCCAGCGCGTGTGACCGATGCCCGTGTGCCCCTGCAGCGGGTGATTGGACAGCCGCTTCTGCAGATTGACGAGCTTGCCCTCCGCCCGGCGGCGGTCCAGGTGGCCGTCCTCGATGGTCGCGATACCAGCGGAATCATAACCGCGGTACTCGAGGCGCTTCAGCGCGTCGACCAGATCGGTCGCCACCGGCGCCGTACCAAGTATCCCGACTATTCCACACATGATCGCAAGTCCTTAGCAAATCGCGTGATGCGCGGGAGTGGTATACAGGGTCGTCGGACGCATCAACTCAAGTTCTGTTACCGTGGTTTACTATGTTCCAGTGCCGGGGGTCGCCGGGGTGGGACAGTACACCGCCAGGTTCTCGATTATCCCCGCCCGCCGATTTACGTTTTCTTCCCGGATTTGCTTTTTATCCGTTCCCGGAAGCTGGCCACCCAGCCCGGCCGGTCATTGCGGGGCCCCCGGACAACGGCCAGAGACCCCGGCTCGACGTCCTGGCCGGAAATGACGCTCCCAGCCCCCACATAGGCATTCTCACCGATGGTGATGGGGGCCACGAGAGAACTGTTGGTGCCGATGAAGGCCCCCGCCCCGATCTCGGTGTGGCCCTTGTCGAAGCCATCGTAGTTGCAGGTGATGGTGCCGGCGCCGATGTTGGCGTTGGCGCCGACATGCGCATCGCCGATGTAGGTCAGATGGTTGGCCTTGGCCCCTTCGTCCAGGCGCGCATTCTTGATCTCGACGAAATTGCCGATGTGCGCCTCTGGCCCGATATCGGTGCCGGGGCGCAGGCGCGCAAAAGGCCCAATTTCGGCGCCCTGGCGCACGCGGACACCGCCCGCGCTGCGGCGGTCGATGCCCTGCAAATGGCAATTCGCCTTGATGACGACGTTGTCCTCGATGACGACGCCTTCGCCGATGAATACGTTGGGCTCGATCACCACATCGCGCCCGATGACCGTATCGTGGCTCAGCCACACAGTCTCAGGCGCAATCAGCGTTGCGCCGGCCTGCATGACCTTCTGACGCGCCCGCTGCTGCCAGATAGCCTCGGCGCCCGCGAGCTGGTCGCGCGAATTGATGCCGAGCACCTCCTCTTCAGGGCATGTGCCGACCGACAGGCGCAACCCGTCCTTGCGGGCGATCTCGGCGGCTTCCGTCAGATAGTACTCGCCCTTGGCGTTGGCCTTGCCGATGCGGTCGAGGATCGAGACCAGGGCGGGCGTACGGAAGGCCACGACGCCCGAGTTGCATAGCCTGATGCGGCGTTCGGTTTCTGTCGCGTCGCGATCCTCGCGGATGGCCAGCAGGGCCCCGGACGCATCCGTCACCAGGCGGCCATAGCCGGTTGGATCAGCGGCCTCGAAGCCCAGCACGGCAAGCGCAGCACCCCCATCCAGGATGCCGCGCAGGCGCGCGACCGTCTCGGGCGTGAGCAGCGGCGTATCGGCAAACAGCACGATGACGTCGCCCTTGTGGGCTTGGAGGGCGGGCCGGGCGGCGAGAACGGCGTGGGCGGTCCCGAGTTGCTCATGCTGTACGAAGATCTCGGCACCGGGGGCGAATCGGCGCGTCTCGTCGGCGACCTCATCCATGCCGGGGCCGACAACCACGGCGATCCGGTCGGCGGCGGCACTGCGGCTCGCGGCAATGGCGTGGCCGAGCAGCGACCGCCCGGCGACCCGGTGCAGCACCTTGGGCAGGGTGGATTTCATCCGGGTGCCCTTGCCCGCGGCAAGGATGACGATCAGCAGCGGATGCGAGGTCATACGGCCTCCGGCCAGATGCGGCACAACGCGTTGTTTACCATGAGGATGAACGGACGCCTGACCGGGTGATGCACCCCCGACGGCGAGCCCCGTGCCGTGGGCGAAAGCCTGACTGATGCGCATGACGAAGGCAAGCTTCTGCCCCGAGGTAGACGTTCATAATCGTGCTGCCACACCACTGTTGCCTTCCGGACCCATCCACAGCAACCACTATACCCCATTGCGCGTCGCGTTGACGGGCAGGACGAACTCACGCGACCCTTTGCACATGATTCGCAAAGGATTCTCCTGGCGATACGTATGTCCGCTGGCGCCCTGGCTGCCACGGACCGCGCAAATTGAGGGGGGTGTGTCAGCATGGCGATTCCTGCGGAACCCGCGCGCAGGGGCAGCCGTTTCACGGCGCTCTATGTAGCCCTTTGGGCCGTCCTGGCTCTTGGGGCACTTGTCTATCTCGTGGCGATGGCTCTGAAACCGGACCTCGCCTCCCGGTTGGCCGCCGGCGTCTCGCAAGACGCGGGCGAAACCCAGGCCGATGCGACGCGAACGGCGGCGGAGATCGAGGATCTCAAGCGGTCGCTCGCCAGTGTTCGCACTGACATCGGTACGCTGAAGGACCAACTCGGCCGGCAGGACGAACGCTCCACGTCGGCGCTGCGGGCGGATGTAGCTGAACTGTCGAATGCGCTGGCGCAGCGCGAGGAGCGTGAACGCTCGCTGTCCGCGCGCCTGGCAGCCGTGGAGGGCTGGCAGGCAACCTACGAGCGCACGATGCATACGGCGTCGGCGGGCGGCAGCGCGCCACAGATGGTGAACGGTACCGTCACCGGCAGCGTGCACGACAACGCGCGCCGCGCGGCAACCGCCAAAGAAGATGGGGCGAGCGCACAGCGGACGACGACAGCCGCCGCTGCGACGCCAACCGCGACGAAGACGACGGCCACACCAGCCGCAACCAAAGCCGCGGCTCCGGCGGGGCCGGTCGCGCTGCAACTCGCCAGCAGCGCGTCGCTCGATGAGCTGCGCCTCAGCTGGCTGCGCATTTCCAGCACGAACGGCGGCGTTCTGCCGAAGCTCGAGCCGCGCTACGTCCAGGCCAAGTCCGGAACAGCGACGAGCTATCGCCTAATCATCGGCCCGCTTGCCGATGCCGAGGAAGGCGCCCGTGTCTGTGCGCAAATGAAGGCAAAGAAGCTGGGGTGCTCAGTTTCAGCCTTCGGCGGGGGAGGTCAGCCGCTGTAAACTAAGCGGCCGACCTCATCTCAGAGATCTTGCGTGTTGAAGGTATCGCACTGCTGGATCTGCCCCGTGTCCAGACCGCGCTTGAACCAGCGCACGCGCTGCTCCGATGTGCCGTGCGTGAAGGCGTCCGGCACGACGCGTCCCGTCATGCGTCGCTGGATCATGTCGTCACCGATGGCCTTGGCGGCGTTGAGCCCGCTCTCGATGTCGCCGGGCTGCAGCCTCTTCTTGACCTGATCGTTGAGCGCCGCCCATACGCCGGCCAGACAATCAGCCTGTAACTCCATGCGCACCTGGATCTGATTGCCCTCGCGCTCGGACACGCGGGATTTGGCGCGCTGCACCTGCTCGGCAATGCCGAGGAGGGTCTGTACGTGGTGGCCAACCTCATGCGCAATGACATAAGCCTGGGCGAACTCGCCCGGTGCCTGGAAGCGCCGCTTCAGTTCCTCGTAGAAAGCGAGGTCGATATAGACCTTCTGGTCGAGCGGGCAATAGAACGGCCCCATGGCCGCCTCGCCCGTGCCGCAAGCCGTTGGAAAGGCGCCGCTGAAGAGAACGAGCTTGGGCTCCTGGTAGCGCTTGCCGAAGGATTGGAAGACGCGCGTCCACACATCCTCGGTATCCGCCAGCACGCGGCCGACGAAAACCTTCATCTCGTCGTTGCTGGTGACCTGACCACTGTTGCCGCCGGGCAAGCCGGGAATGTTGTAGGGGTTGCGGCCCTGCCCCGCGTTCGGGTCCATGCGCGGCATCGGCGGAACCTGCCCCATGCCACCGCCGGGACCCGCACCACCGCGCAGCAGATCGAGCGGATTGATGCCGAACAGCAGCATGATCGCGCCGATGATCAGGATCGTGGTGAAGCTGAAGCCTCCCCTACGGCCGCCCATCGGGATCTGAATGCCGCCTCCGCCCTGCCGTCCCGGAAAGGGGAAGCCAAAGCCGCGGCCGCCGCCTTCACTGCGCCGGTCTTCGACGTTCTTGCTCTCGCGATCCTGATCGTCATACCGCATGACTTGAAGTCTCCCGCGCCGCCCACCCGTGGAAAACCGAGCGGGCCACAACCGTTGCATGTAGATACGTCAGCATATTCTCAAGAACAAGGCATGCCGGCGTCCACGGAACATCAGGTGCCGTTCTCGGTCCGTCCCGGTCGTGCCGGCAAGGCTAACAGATTGCCGGGCGCCTTGGCCCGGCCTTTTGCCGGTGTCCTTAGCAATTGCCGTACGCCCCGGGAGGCGGCCACGACAGCGTCGTTGGCGTAGGCCTCGTGGTTTTTCTCGATCTCCTTGAGGTCATAGCGATAGTTGACCATCAAACCGTGGGCCTCGCGCAGGCCTTTCTCGGAGATGTCGCCCTGCCAATTGATGCGGTCGAGCCGCGCGCCGTTGCCGAGGTGGAAACGGGCGACCGGGTCGATCGGCCGGCCATCCTTGGCCTTCGCCAGCAGCAGATAGTGGGCGCCAAGTGCCATGAGAGCGTCCTTGGGGCCTTCGTCCTCTTCGGGCTCCTCGACCCAGCCGGGGTCGGCGAGCACCTGCAGCGCGACGCGATCCGCCTCGCTGACGATGTCGCCCGTCTCGTCGGCCATGATGTCGGAGAGCCAGCGGGCAAAGCGCGGAACGGGCGACAGCGTGACGAACGTCTTGAGCTGCGGCTGCTCGCGAACGAGATCTTCCACCACCTGCTTGATGAGGAAATTTCCGAACGAGATGCCGCGCAGCCCCTCCTGGCAATTGGAGATGGAATAGAACACGGCCGTCGTCGGCGACGACCGGCGCACATCCGTCTTGCGCTCTTCATTGAGGAGCGCCTGGATGGACTCCGGCGCGTCGTCGGTCAGCGCGACCTCGACGAAAATCAGCGGCTCGTCGACCAGCGAGGGATGGAAGAAGGCAAAGCAGCGCCGGTCGGCCGGATCGAGACGGCGGCGCAGGTCCTCGAAGCCGTGGATCTCGTGCACGGCCTCGTAGTGGATGATCTTGTCGAGAATAGCGGCCGGCGTTTGCCAATCGATGCGGCGCAGGACGAGAAAGCCGCGGTTGAACCACGAGTACAGCAGATGCATCAGATCGGAGTCGACGGCACCGAGTGACGGCTCGTTGCGCAGCAGGCCGAGGAGATCCCGCCGCATGGCGACGATCTCGGCGGTCGCGCCCGGCGCGAGATTGAGGCGGCGGAAGAACTCCTGGCGCGGGCTCTCGACGGCCTCTTGCAGGCGCATGAGCGCCGCATCGTCGGGCGCCGAGAGATAGAACTCGGCGGCACTGCGCACGACATCGGCGTCCGGCTTGATGGTCTCGGCCAGGAAGCGGAAGAAGGCGAGCTTCTCCTGCGCGTCGAGCTCGCGATAGCGGTCGAGGATGTGCCGGGCGATAGCAACACCGGAGGCCTCGCCACGCACCGACACGAGCGCCTGTGCCATGTCGGTGATATCAGCTTTGGCACCACCCAGTGCCGCCGGCAGCAGCTGACGCCCCCGCTCGGCGACCGAGTTGAGCAGCTCCTGCAGGAACGAGACGTTGACGGGCAGGTCCATGGCGATATCCGCTCCCTATCTCCCATGCGAATATGATGGACCTGCGACGTATGCAACAGTTTCGCTCGACCTTTGTGCCAAGAGGGGACATGTTGGGCCCAGAAGACAAAATTCCGGAGGAACGGACATGGCAGACGCGGAAACCTATGAAATCCTGGCCCTCAAGTACGGCTCGCACGGCGAGCGTATGCGGGCCGACAACTTCCTCAATCCAGGCCCGCGCCTGACCGCCGCCTCAACGGACGTGGACGATCATGCGACGCCGATGCCGCTCGACTATTTCGTATGGGTCGTGCGCAACGCCAACCGCACCATTCTGGTCGATACCGGGTTCTCGAAGGCGGAAGCCTCGCAGCGCGCCCGCAAGCTCGAGGTGGAGCCACGCGATGTGCTGAAGAACATCGGCATCGATGCGGACAAGATCGAGCAGGTGGTGATCAGCCACTTGCACTACGATCATGCCGGCACCCTCGATCATTTCCCGGGCGCCCGCTTCCATCTCCAGGATGCCGAGATGCGCTACGCGACCGGCCGCTGCATGTGCGAGGAGGTCATGCGCAAGCCGTTCACGGCCGACCACGTGTGTCAGATGGTGAAGAACGTCTACTCGGGCCGCGTGAAATTCCATGACGGCGATGGCGAGGTGGCACCGGGCGTCACGGTGCATCAGGCCGGCGGGCACAGCCAGGGCCTGCAAGCCGTCCGCGTCAAGACGGCCAACGGTTACGTCGTGCTCGCCTCCGACGCCACGCACTTCTACGAGAACATCGAGCAGCGCAAGCCGTTCTCGATCACGGTCAACGTCGAGGAGACGATGCGCACCTACGACCGGCTGCAGGCCTTGGCCAGCACGCCCAAGCAGGTGGTGCCGGGTCACGATCCGCTGGTGTTGAAGCGCTATCCCGCATGGAAGCCGGAGACCAAGGGCATCGTGCACCGCCTCGACGCGCCGCGGATCGAGTGACGGCCACACACGAAGGCACGTACAGGCTGCGGCACCGCCCTCAAGGACTAAACGCGCGCGTTGGCCGTTCCTGTCCGGGCTCTGGCCAATGGGTGCTTGATGATTCTGGGTGATCTCACGCTCGCACAGATTGCGCTCGTTGCCGCGACGGCGCTCGGCGCGCAGGTGATCGGCGGCCTCGCCGGGTACGGCACGGGGCTGCTGATGCCGCTTGTGCTTGTGCCGATCATCGGTGCGCAGGCGGTGGTGCCGGTGATCGGCCTCAGCGCCATCCTCACCAATGCCACGCGTGTCGCCACCTTCCGCGACAGCCTGGACAAGCGCAAGGCGCTGCTGGTCACGGCTACGGCGCTCCCCATGACGGCGGTAGGCGCGTGGGCCTACTCCCTCCTCTCGGGGCGCGGCGCGGCGATCCTGATCGGCATCATGCTGATCGTGCTGGTGCCGGTGCGCCGGCTGTTCGCGCATCTGCGCATGCGTTTGAGCGACCCCGGCCTCGTCGCATCGGGCGCCGTCTACGGCGTGTTGACGGGCGGCACATCGGGGGCCGGCGTCATCCTGATTTCCCTGCTGATGGGTGCGGGCCTGAGCGGCACGCAGGTGATCGCCACGGATGCGGCCATCTCGTTCCTGCTCGGCTTCGTCAAGTCCGGCACCTTCATGGCAACGGGATTTCTGCCGCCGAAGCTCTGGCTGCTGGCGCTGTTGATCGGCGTCATGGCGACGCCGGGGACGATGATCGCCAAGTGGCTGAGCCGCAAATTTTCTGCGCAAGTGCATGACGTGCTGCTGGAAGCTGCCATCATTGCCGGTGGCCTAGTGCTCCTGGTGCGCAATCTCTGAGCCTGGTTTTTGCTCAACCAGGGACGAATGATTGCCATAATCCCCGTCTGTTCTGCGCCTGGATCAGGTTTGGGGACAGGCATGCGGCACGCGATGCGTTCCGGCGTGACGGCATTGCTGGCTGGAGCGGTTTGGCTCGCAGGCCAGCTCCCGGCGCTTGCCTACGATCTGCGCATCGCCACGCGGGACGGCGTTCGCAGCGTGCTGGTGCTTCCCGCCCGCCGCACCCCCGCGCCAACGGTTATCGTTCTGCACGGCATTGCCATCTCGGCGTCATGGACGTCGCGAATCTCGGGCTTCGCGGAGGCTGCATCGGCGCGCGGGTTCACGTCCGTGTACCCGGAAGGCCTGAAGATGGCCTGGAACGACGGCCGCGACGGCGTCGTCTCGCCTGCCGACGATGTCGGGTTTCTGCGCAAGCTCGTGCATGAGCTGTCGCGGCGCAACGTTGCCGACCCCGAGCGCATCTATATTGCCGGCATCTCCAACGGCGGCATGATGGCCCTGCGCATGCTGTGCGAGGCGTCCGAACTGTTCGCGGGCGCGGGCACGGTGATCGCCAGCATGCCGAAACGCACCGGCACCAGCTGTCACATCGCCCGCCCGGTGCCGATCGTGATGATCAACGGCTCGGCGGATCTGGTGATCCCCTACAATGGCGGCTGGGTCGGGCCGTTCGGCGTCGGCGGCGAGGTCTGGGGCGCGGAGAAGACAGCCGGCTTCGTCGCGCGGGCCAACGGCTGCGCGACGGTGTCCCGCACGCACTTCCCCTCACACAAGCCGTTCGACCACATGAGCGTGACGCGGACAGCCTGGGGCGGCTGTTTGACGCCGGGCAAGGCCGTCACCCTTTATCGCGTCAACGGTGGCGGGCATCAGATCTTCGGTCGCCGCGGCATCATCGCCTCCATGCTCGGAGGCCTCGGGCCGGACATCTCCGCGGCGGAAACGATCATGGGTACGTTCGAGACCGCACCGCCGCGGCGCGACCGCATCGGCGCACGCGGCACACCCGGGCATTTGTGAGCGGCGATCAGGGCTGCGCGTCGGGCCGCAGGAAGTCGAAGTCGCAGCCTTCGGGCGCCTGCAGCACGGACTGGCGGAAAAGCTTGTCGTAGCCGCGGTGGGGCAGCGGCACGTGGTGCTTCTCCCACTCGGCGCGGCGCTTGGCGAGCTCCGCCTCTGCGACCAGCAGATCGAGGCGGCGCTCCTTCACGGAGAGCCTGACCTTGTCGCCGGTATGAACGAGCGCGAGCGGACCGCCGACATGCGCTTCGGGAGAGACGTGCAGCACGATGGTGCCGTAGGCGGTGCCGGACATGCGCGCGTCGGAGATGCGCACCATATCCTTGACGCCCTGCTGGAGCAGCTTCTTCGGGATCGGCAGGAAACCCGCCTCCGGCATGGCGGCGGGCGACGCCGGCCCGGCGTTCTGCAGGATCAGGAAGTCGTCGGCGGTAACATCGAGCTCGGGATCGTCGATGCGTTTGCCCATGTCGTCCAGTGAGGAGAATACGATGGCGCGACCAGTCTTCTCGAACAGGGACTTGGTGGCGGCCGAGCGCTTGATGATGGCGCCGTTGGGCGCGAGCGAGCCGAACAGTGCGACGAGGCCGCCTTCGGCCTCGAAGGGGTCGGACGCAGGGCGGATGACGCGGCGGTCGACCCAGTCTTTCTCCTCGTTCGCCAGGCGCTCGCCGAGCGTTTCGCCGGTGACGGTCATGCAGTCGAGGTGCAGCAACGGCTTCAGCTCGCGCAAAATCGCGCCGATGCCGCCAGCCGCGTAGAAGTCCTCCATGTAGAACTCGTTGCCGACGGGCTTCACGGCGGCGAGCACCGGCGTCGTGTCGGACAGCGCATTGAAGCGCTCGAGGTCGAGCCTCAGGCCGAGGCGGCCGGCGATGGCCGCGAGATGGATGACGCCGTTGGTGGAGCCGCCCAGCGCCAGCAATACGCGCGTGGCGTTCTCGATCGACTTCTGCGTGATGATTTGATCCGGCGTGAGGTTGAGCTGGATCAGGCGCACGGCAGCAGCGCCTGAGGCTTCCGCCGCGCGCAGCCGGTCGGCATGCACGGCGGGAATGGCGGCGGTGCCCGGCAGCGTCATACCCAGCGACTCGGCGATAGCGGCCATCGTCGAGGCCGTGCCCATGACGGCGCACGATCCCGCCGTCGTCACGAGCTTGCCTTCAACGTCGTCGATCTCGACCTGGCTCATGCGGCCGGCGCGAAACTCGGTCCAGAACTTGCGGCAGTCGGTGCAGGCGCCGACGCGGTGCTCGCGATAACGGCCGGTCATCTGCGGACCACCGATGAGTTGTATGGCGGGCTTGCCGGCGCTGGCGGCGCCCATGAGCTGGGCCGGCACGGTCTTGTCGCAGGCGCCCAGCATGACCACGGCGTCCATCGGCTGGGCGCGGATCATCTCCTCGGTGTCCATGGCCATGAGGTTGCGGAACTTCATGGAGTTGGGCGCGAGCGTCGACTCGTGCACGGAGATGGTCGGGAATTCGAGCGGCAGTCCGCCGGCAGCACTCACGCCGCGCTTCACGGCCTCGACAAGATCGGGGAAGTGACGATGGCAGGGATTGAAGCGGCTGTAGGTGTTGGCGATGCCGACGACGGGCCGCTTCAGCTCGTCCATGGAATAGCCCATGGAACGGGCGAAAGCGCGGCGCATGTAGGTGGAGAAATCCGGATCGCCGTAGTTCTGCAGGCCGCGCAGGAAGCCGCGCTCGGGCGGTGTCTTACCGCTGGTCTTGTCTTTGGTGGATTTCGCCATGAGCTTTTCGTCTCCCTCAATCGGCGGGAGAGTAGCAAGAGCAGCGCTGGGCGCAATGGATCGATTGAAAAGCGCTAGGCGGCCATGAAGCCACCGTCCGTGCACAGGACGTGGCCCACGACGAATGCGGAGGCATCGGAGGCGAGCCAGACGACCGCTTCCGCGACCTCCTCCGGCGCTCCCATGCGACGGATGGGGAGGCCCGCGGCTACGGCACTCATGTCGGCGATCTTGGAGGCGAGCATCATCTCGGTCACGACGCGGCCCGGCGCCACGGCATTGATGCGGATGCCGTACGGTGCGTACTCCATGGCGGCGGAGCGGACGAGCGAAATGGCGGCGGCTTTCGAGGCACTGTAGAGGGCCAGCCCGGGATTGGGATTGCGCAAGCCGCTGACCGACGTATTGGCGATGATGATGCCGCCGCCCTGTTTGAGCATGATGGCGATCTGGTGCTGCAAACCGAGGTAGAGCGCGCGAACATTCACGTCGAAGACGCGATCGAACAGGGCTGGATCTTGCTCTACAAGCGCCGCCCGCGGCTCCTGAAAACCGGAGTTGTTGAAAGCGATGTCCAAGCGGCCGTGCTCGTCGACAATACGCTCGTGCAGCCGTTTCAGCTCCAGCGGCTTGGCGACATCGGTCTGGATGAATTGAGCACGGCCGCCATCGCGTACGATGTCATCGACAGCGCGCTGACCCTCGGTAGCTCGGCGGCCGGCGATGACGACGTGTGCCTCGCGGCTGGCAAAAGCTTTGGCGCTCGCCAAGCCGATGCCCGACGCGCCGCCCGTGACGAGCACGATCTTGCCGGTGAATTTGCTCATGAGCCTGTTGACTGCATCGTTCGCCGGAACCTAGAGCCGCGAGGCAACCTCATGATAGGCGAAAACTGCGAGGCCCCTCAAAAATGAAGAACGCTCCACCCTTGCGGGTGAAGCGTCCTTCGAAAGCTCATTTGACCCTGAGTGGGTCGAATGTCAGGCCAGCTCGATCTGACCAGCCTGCTTGCCGCGACCCTTGCGGTCGTCCTCGACGACGAAGGAGACCTTGTCGCCCTCGTTCAGCGAGCGGATGCCAGCGGCCTCGAGGGCCGTTGCATGGACGAACACGTCCTTGGAGCCGTCGGCGGGCTGAATGAAGCCGAAGCCTTTTTGCGTATTGAAGAATTTCACCGTGCCGGTGACGCGCATGTTGGAAGTCCTTTCCGTTGACGTGATTGGGCCGGTCAAAAGTGGGCTGCACGCACAGCCCGGCAACTCAGATATCGGAAAGGCAGACCGCCTGTTTCAGGCAAGCAAGCAAAACCGCAGATCTAGAGGCGCACCTCAGTACGAAGCACACCGGCTGGCGCGCATATGGCCCAGGCCGGAGAAGAATGCAAGGCTGTTATATTTCGCAGCCGCGCGAATAAGATGGAACCTGGCGGTTAGGCGTGCGTTGCGGGGGCCGGCCCGTGCTCTGCGGCATCTGATCCCATGGCGTCGGCGCAGCGGTGATCCTCGATCTCGATGGTGGCATGCGTAATGCCGTGGCGCTCGCGCAGGCGTTGCCGGATCGCCATCGAGATCTCATGCGCGTTGCTCATATCGGCAATGCGGGCGTGCAGCGTCACCATCGGGCGTTCCTGGGTCAACGACCAGGCGTGCACATGGTGGACGTCCTCTACGCCGGGAACTCCCGTTACGAGGTCGTTGCGCATCGCCTCGACATCGAGCCCGCGTGGCGCGGCCTCGAGCAGGATGTGGCCCGACTCGCGTACCAGGAACCAGGCGCTGCGCAGAATGAGCAGCGTCACCAGGACGGAGAGAATCGGATCGATGGGCGTCCAGCCGGTCCAGAGGATGATCAGTGCGGCAGTGATGGCGCCGACCGATCCGAGCAGATCACCGACAACGTGCAGCATGGCGCCCTTGACGTTGAGGTTCTCCCGTTCCGCCCCGTGCAGCGCCAGGAAGGCAACGATGTTCACGAGGAGGCCAAGACCGGCAATGACGAGCATGGGACCAGCCAGCACCTCGACCGGCTCGTAGAAGCGCCGCATCGCTTCCCAGCAGATAACAATGGCGATGAAGAACAACGACAGGCCGTTGGTGAAAGCCGCCAGCACCTGGAAGCGGTGGAAGCCATAGGTCCGCGTCCAGTCCGACGGCCGGCGGGCCATGCGCAAGGCGAGCCACGCGAACCAGAGCGACGCGGTGTCGGCCAGCATATGTCCGGCATCGGCCACGAGCGCAAGCGAGCCGGCGATGAGCCCGCCGATCGCCTCCGCGATCATGAAGCCGCCCGTCAGCAGCGCCGCCAACCGCAGGCGCGTCTCGTTGGTCGAGGAATGCGTGTGCGTGTGTCCCGGCCCGTGGCCGCCGGCGGAATGATCGTGCGAATGAGAATGCGCCATGAGTCTAGCCGGCCAACAATCGATGCATCGACCTCACGTGGGTGTCCCCACGCCATACATCAAGCGCGCGCTTTCGCAAGCAGAGCCGCACGATCGATCGCCGGATCATATCCCAACATGCGCCGCGCCTTGCTGATATCGATCACCGAGGCTGTGAGATTGCTTTCATAGATTTCGGGCCGGCGCACGATGGGTAATTTGCCCCAGCGCTCCTCGGCCATCTCCAGGGTGGGCCGGCTGTTCATGCCGTCGGCCGCAGCGATGGCGAACATGTCGTAGCCGCGATAGGACGGCATGTGCACGGCACGATCGAAGGCCTGCGCCACGTCCTCCGGCGCGACCCAGGCCCAGAAGTGGTAGTTCTGCACGTCGGCGCCGCGCTTCTGGATCTCGGGATAGCCGCGCGGGAAGACGATGTGTGACGGACGGATGGCGAGAACCTGGAGTTGCTTGCGTGCGGCAAAGCTCTCGGCGATGGTCTCGGTCACCTTCTTGCTCAGGGAGTAGAACTCCGTCGGGCGCGACGGGTGGGTCTCGTCGACGGGCAGGAACTGCGGCGGCCAGTCCGGAGGATTGAAGGACAGCCCGAACACGCTGTCGCTGGAGGCCACCACCACGCGCCGCACGCCGGCGTCCTCGGCCGCCTGCAGAACCGTCCACGCGCCCTGCACGTTGGTGTTGAACGTCACGCCTGCGGCTGCCTCCCGCGGATTGGGGATCGCGGCCAGATGGATCACGGCGTCCTTGCCGTCGAAGGCGCGCCGCATGGCCTCATAGTCGGTGATGCTGGCCTCGACATAGGTTCCGAGGTTCCGATCGGCCTCGTGCGGGGGCCGGATGTCGACCGCCGTAAGGCTCGCGCGCCCGCTCAGGCGGCGCATGACGTGCGATCCAAGGAGCCCCGTGCCCCCGGTGACGGCAATGTTCTCGAACGTCACGGCATTCTCCCCCTGTTTTGTTTCGCCCAGGGTAGGTCAGCGGCGAGCCCTGTCAACGCGGCTGCTACGGGCCGACGGCGGGTCTTGGAAACCATTCGTTAAGCATCGCGTGAAAGATTTGATTAACTGCACCCGCGATCACATGGACCGTCCCCGCATGCCGCTCGACCTCGATCGGGATTTCGCCAGACCTGCCTCGAGCCTCAACGAGGTCAACAACGACACGGGGCGCGTCGCGTTCTGCGGGCCCTTCGTGCTGTCGGCGATCACGGGCTTTTCCATCAGCAAGGTCGAGGACGAGATCCGCGCCTTCCGCGAGCTGCCGCCGGAGCGCAAACCGGTCGTCAAAGGCACCTATACCGAGGAGGTGGCAGCCGCCCTCGCCCACTTCGGCTACCGCATGGACCTGAAAGCGAGCTTCATGAGCAAGCCGCGCAAGGAGCGGCCGACCGTGTGGGCCTGGATGCAGAAGCCCCGCAACGCCTGGGCGCACTACATCCTGGCCATCCACAAGGGCAAGGAAGGCCACTGGATCCTCATCAAGGGCGTGAAGCTGTGCGACACGTACTCGGAGGGCAAGTGGCAATTCGTCTGCGACGGCCCGCACAAGGGCGCGCGCATCATGGAGATCTTCGAGGTCCGCCGCGCCCTGGACGACTGAGCCGGATCTGAAGACTAGGCCGAGCGGTCACGCTGGCCCGACATCATCGCCACGATCAGGAGATTGCCAGCCGAGATCACCACGATACCCACGGCGATCATGTAAGCGAGCGAGCTCTGCGGGAAGAGCGGCTTGCTGAGCGTCACCGTCATATCCAGCGGCCAGAAATACGTTGCAGCCATTCCCGTATAATGCATCGACGCGATCGCCAGCCCCTGTACGATACCGCCAGCCAGCGTCATCAGCACGCCGCGCTTGTAGAAGGCGAACCACAGCGCCGCCATGGAGGCGCCGATCGCCATCACCACCGAGACGGCAACGAGCGGCAGGTTGTAGGTGATGCCGCAACCGCGCACGGCGCCCATGCCGAGATAGTGCATGCCGGCGATGCCCGAGCCCATGAGCACGCCGCCGACGGGAATGCTGAGCACGCCGAGCCGGCGCGTGCTCGCGAGATAGAGGCCGATGCCGGTTGCCAGCATGGCGATCAGGATCGAGGCGATCGTCTCGAGCAGGTTGTAGTTGACGACGACAGGAAACTCGACGGCCATCATGGCGATGAAGTGCATCGACCAGATGGTGCTGCCCATGATGAGGCCGCCATTCGCCAGCGCGAAACTGGTGAGCAACGCTTCAGACTCATCCGCGTCGCGCGATCCCGACGTAAGAGCAAGAGCAGTCAGCGAACCCAGGATGGCTATCGCAATCGACAGCAGCACGAGCACCGGCTGGTAAGTCACGGTCATGTTTCGATCCCCCCGCTGTTGACCCGGGAGTGGCAGGCCGGGCGCAACAGACGCTATGCGAGTCTGCACCAAATGGAGTACTGTATGCCATCATGAAAACATGATCGCGGGAAAACCATCATGCAAATGTGGTAGGTGTTGGACGGTCGACACTGCGTGAGTGCAGCGTCGCAACCAATCCTACCGAGTAAGAGTCTGCCTGTGCTGTACGGGTGACGCGGCGGAAACCCGAACGCACACAAGAGGGGGCAGTATCAATGTGTTTATCCTCCCATAAGATTTTGGGGGCACCTGCGCTTTTCAGGCGTGCAGCACTGCTGCTCGGCCTGCTGGCACCACTGCTCGTTGACAGCACGAACGTGTCTTTTGCGCAGAGCGAAAAGGCGCAACGCAGCACGGCTGCGCAACAGCAGACGTTGCGCACGAAGATCAACGAGAGTTCCCTGTTGGTGCTCGCGAGCAGCCCGGCCGCCTCGTATCTGTCGATTGCCCGCGACATCGGCACGATCGCCGGAAGCGATCTGCGCGTGATGGCAATGACCAGCGGCGGAGGCATGGATAATCTGAGCGATCTCCTGTTCCTGCGCGGCGCGGACATGGCGATCGTCGCGTCCAATGTGCTGGTGAAAGCCAGCAGCACGGACATTCTTGGGCCAGGCCTGCAGCAACGGCTGGCTTACGTCACCCGTCTCCATGGCGAGGAGGTGCACATCCTGGTCGGCCAAGAGGTCAAGTCGATCGGTGATCTGCGCGGCAAGAAGGTGGCCGTGGCTGCCGGCGACGGCAATGCTCTCTTCACGTCGGGGGATCTGTTCCAGCGCCTGGGAACCGGCATCGAGGCCGTTCCCATGAACGCCGCGACGGGCGTGGACCAGCTTCGCTCGGGGGAGGTCAGCGCTTTGATGCTGATCGGCGGCAAGCCGCTGGCGTTCGTGGCCGGCCTGCCAAAAGACGGAAGTCTGCGTCTGCTCGATGTGCCCTTCTCCAAGGCGGTGGAAGATGCCTATGCGCCGGCCGTGTTCCGCGCCGACGACTATCCGGCCTTGATCCCGAGCGGCGCCACCATCGAGTCCGTCTCCCTGACAGCCATCCTCATGACCAGCAGCGGCCGCGGATCCGAGGACGTGCAGCGTCGCGTGGCGCGGTTCGTGCCGGCGTTCTTCGAGGGATTGACCGCGCAGCGCAGCGCCGACCTGCATCCCAAGTGGCGCGAGGTGAACCTCGCCGCGACCATGCCGGACTGGACGCGCGTGCCGGCAGCCCAGGAGTGGCTGGACAAGGCGCGGCAGAGCCAGGCCGATGTCCTGCAGATGAGTTTCGAAGAGTTCCTGCGCACCAACTATTCAGGGGCAGCGGCTTCCATATCACCTGAGGCGCGCAAGAAGCTGTTCGAGGAATTCGTGAGCTGGGCCCGCAAATCGGTGGCGGACCCGAACGCGCCGACGCGGCGATAGTCTGGCAAAGATGGGGATCAAGGGGCACGCATGAGCAAGCCAGACGAGATCAAACGCCTCCTCGAGCGGCTGCACGAGCTCTCGCCCGATGCACAAAACGCCAGCCCCAACGCGCGGCCGCCGCGCATCCCTTCGCAGCAGCAGCGGACCTATTTCGAGGACGAGGCGGGTTACGAGAACGAGCGTCTCGCACTCCCTCCGCCCCCGCCGGAGCGGCGTAGCACCTCCTTCAGCCCCTGGCTCTTCGTACTGGCGACGGCGCTGAACACGACGGTTGCCGCCGTCCTCGCTGTGCTCATCACGCTGGGCGTGGTGCAGCAGGACCCCAATCGCGACAACGACCGTTCGCGAACGGCCTCAGGTCGCAGCGACGATTTCCGGCAAACCCAGCCGACGCCCCCGGTCACGACCAGCAGCAACATCGCGCCGCCGACGCAGGTGCGGGCCATCCGGCTCGCGGCCATCGGCTCGCCGCAGGAGCCGCTGCGGCTCGAGGCGGGGAAGGCCTCACGCCTGCCGCTGCGGATCGAGCCGGACGAGGCGCGGCGCGATACCTTCATCCTGGTCCTGTCCGGCTTGCCGGCGGCGTCCACGCTGACCGGCGCCAGCAAGCTCAGCTCCGACTCCTGGTTGCTGGCCGGCGATGCCGTTTCGCAGCTCGAAATCACCGTTCCGGAATGGTCGACGTCGCTGCTGGAGATCGATGTGGAGCTGCGGCGCACCAACGGCGTGATGGCCGCGCGCACCAAGGCCTGGGTGTTCGTTCCGCCGCCGGCATCGCCGGAAAAGGCCAAGCTCGACGAGACCGCCGTCAAGGATCTGACGCAGCGCGCCGAGCAGCTCCTTGCCAGAGGCGATGTCGTCGCCGCGCGTATGCTCTATGAGCGTGCTGCCGACATGGGCAGCGGCCAGGCGGCCATGAGTCTTGGCGCTACCTACGATCCGCGGCGGCTGTGGTCGCTCGGCGTATTCGGCATGGTGGGCAGCAAGGATCGGGCGCGGCAATGGTACCAGCGTGCCGATCAGCTCGGCCATCCCGAAGCCAAGGAGCGCATCCGGGCGCTCGGCGACTGAACTGGCTCCGCATGATGCGCCTGAAATGAAAAAGCGCTGCTCGAGGGCAGCGCTTTTTGCTTGAGCTGGCGTGCCGGGCTCAACCCTTCATCTTCGGATCGAGCCAGTCGCGCAGGCTGTCGCCGAACAGGTTGAAGGCGAACACCGCGAGCGTGATGGCAAGTCCCGGAAACAGGATCATCCACGGCGCGGCCTTGTAGAAGTCGGCAGAAGTGCCCGACAGCATGAGGCCCCAGGCTGGAGTCGGTTCAGTGACGCCCAGCCCCAGGAACGACAAGCTGGCTTCGAGCAGGATGGCCTGTGCGATGAACGCCGTCACCATGATCAGGTAGGGCGCGATGATGTTGGGCAGGATGTGCCTGAGGACGATGCGCGAATGGCCATATCCGGCTGCCCGCGCCGCATCGATGAATGGCATCTGCGCGATCGAGAGCGTGGAGGATCGCGCAATGCGCGCCATCTTCGGGATCATGGGCAGGGCGATCGCCGCAATCAGGTTGACGTCGATGCCGAGCACCACGCGCTTGCCGAGCACGGCCACAACCACCATGGCCAGCACGATGATCGGGAAGGCCAGCATGATGTCGACGATGCGCTGGATGAAATTGTCGATACGGCCGCCGAAATAACCGGAGGCGGCACCGATCAGCGCACCCAGCGTGCACCCGGCAAAGGCGGAAAGAATGCCGACGCCCAGCGCCGTGCGCGAGCCGTAGACGAGGCGCGAGAACACGTCACGGCCGTACTGGTCGGTACCAAAGAGATGCTCGGCGCTCGGTGCCGACAGCATGGCGGCGAAGTCGACGGCCTCTGGATCATAAGGAGAGATCCATTGGGCGCCGACCGCGAACACGAAATACATCAGGATGATCAGGAAGCCGATGAATCCCAGCGGCTCCTTGCGGATGAACTGGAGAACGGGATTGGGCCGATGCGGGATGGCATCGGCCGGAATGGTAGCAGGGGCTGTGGCGACGTTGGCCATGGGCGGCTCCGTCTCAGGACAGTCGGATTCTCGGGTCGAGTACTGCGTACAGCAGGTCGACGACGAGATTGACGATAATGAAGTTCACCGCGATCAGCAGGACGAGGCCCTGGATCAAGGTGAAGTCACCGCGGGCGGTGGCATCGACGAACAACTTGCCGATGCCGTTCAAGTTGAACACCTGTTCCGTCACGACAAGGCCGCCGATCAGGAAGGCGAACTCCAGGCCGACGACGGTGACCACCGGCAGCATAGCATTGCGCAGGGCGTGCCGGCGCATGACGAGCTTCTGGAACACGCCCTTCGCCCGCGCCGTGCGGATGTAGTCCTCACGCATGACCTCGAGCAGCGCCGAGCGCATCATGCGGGTGGCGACTGCGGCATAGCGATAGCCGACCGAGATCGCCGGCCAGATGAGCGCAGCGAGATTGGCGACGGGGTCCTCGAAGATGGAGACGTAGCCGATCTTCGGCAGCCAGTTGAAGAACGCCAGCAGCCCCAGAATGATGAGCATGCCGAGCCAGAATGAGGGGATGGCCAGCCCCGATACGGCAAGGACCCTGACGCTGTAGTCGATCCAGGTATCCCGGTAGACCGCGGACAAGGTACCTAAGGGTATGGCGATGAGCACGGCGATGATCGTCGCCATGATCGCCACCTGCAGCGACACCGGGAAGCGGATCTTGATCTCGTCCATCACCGACTGGCCAGTCCACAAGGACTTGCCGAGGTCGAACTTGGCCAGCCCGATCATGTAGTCGGCAAACTGGGCAGCCAGCGGCTTATCGAGGCCGAGGCGCTTGCGCTCGGCCTGGATGGTCTCCTCGGTCACCTGCGCGCCGTCGGCGCGCAGCTTCACGACGACGACATCGCCGGGCATCACCCGGATCAAAAAGAACACCGCCACCGCAACGCCGATCAGCGTGGGAATGACGAGGATGAGGCGGCGGATGATAAAGCCCAGCATTGGCGTCTATTCGTCCTCGAAAGAGCCGGGGTGCCGAATGGCGCCCCGGCAGGGCTGTATTTTACTGGTCGAGCCAGACGTTGACGAGATCGGTCGAGGTAAAGTGATTGGCCTGGTGCTCCCAGCCCTGGATCTTCTTGTGGTTGGCAATGATGCGCTGCCACCAGAGCAAGGGGATCGAGTAGGACTGGGTCAGGGCATAGCGCTCGAGCTCGTTGACCAGAGCCTTGCGCTGCACCGGATCAACCGCCCTCGCCTGCTTCTCGAACAGCTCATCGACTTTCGCATCCGTATGGCCGCTGGCGGCCTGGGATGACAGCTTCTTGGTCAGAATCTTGTCGAACTGAGCCGTCGGATCATCGGCAAAGTCAGAGATGAACTCCACCAGGACATCGAAGTTACCGTCCTTCATGGCATCGAAAAACAGCTTGGTCTCGACCTGGCTGTGCTCGGTTTCGACGCCAATGCGCTTCCACTGATCCATGGCGTAGATGGCGCCGGCCGTGTACGGCTCGCCGATGGCCCGGTTCACAAGCTTGATCTTGAGATTGGAAACGCCGGCTTCCTTGAGCAGGCGTTTGGCCTCCTCACGGGACTTGTTGATGTCCTTGGAGAAGCCCGGAAGCTTGACGAGCTCGGATTCCGGCAAAGCCAGCTCATAGCCCGGCCGCATCAGGCCGCTCACGTACTTGAGGACGGAGATCTTCGACAGTGCCTCACCGCCGCCCCAGCGGTCGATGGCCAGCGACAGCGCCTGGCGGACGCGGACATCGTCGAACGGCTTGCGGGTAACGTTGAACGTCAGCAGCAGGTTGGTGACCCAGGGCCCTTCGATGACGTTGGCGTTGCCTTTAAGGCCTTCGACGATCTGGTCGCGCTCCTTGGGCGTGCGGCCGCGGAACTCAGCGTCGAACTGCCCGCCGACGATGCCGGTGACGACGTTGTTCGACTTGACGAAGTAGGCCTTGTAGCCATCGAGATACGGCCGATCCTTCCGGAAGTAGCCGTCGAAGCGCTCGCCGGTCCAGTGCGAGCCCTTCACGTATTCAACGAACTTGAAGGCGCCGGTGCCGAGGATCGTCTTCTCGGGAAATTTCGGATCCTCCTTCAACTTCTCCGCCCGGTAGATGCAGTTCCAGGGCGAGGCAAAGTGGATCATCATCGAGGCGTTCGGCTGCTTCATCTTGAAGACGACCGTGTAGGGGTCGGGCGCCTCGATGCTGCCGATGTCGGCATGGGCGGCCCGGCGCAGGGAGATGACACCCTCCGGCGGATTGACGATGCGATCATAGCTGGCCTTGACGTCCGCGGACGTCATCTCGGCGCCGTCATGGAATTTGACGCCCTTGAAGAGCTTGAACGTATAGCTCAGGCCGTCCGACGCCATCTCCCAGCTTTCGGCGAGATCGCCGACGATCTTCATGTTGTCGTAGTTGCCGGAGAACTTGAGCAGCGTCGAGTAATGCGGACGGCCCGGATGGGCGAACGCGAACGTCGAGACCGCGTGGCAATCGATTGTCGGCGGCTCAGCGACCACGGCGAAATTCAACGTGCCGCCCCTCTTGGGCGTTTGCCCGAAGGCCGGCATCGTCATACCGAGGGCCAGGATGCCCGCGGTCAGTACCCATCCGCACTTGCGTAACATAGTCCGTCTTCCTTGCTCCTAAGCAGTCCGCAGCAAGAGCGCTGCGGACTGAAACTGCACTATTGATCCAGCCACACGCTCACGAGGTTTTGGTTGAGGAAGTGGGTGGGTGGCAGGTCCCAGCCCTTCACCTTCTTGTTGTTGACGACGATCCGCTGATACCACAGCAGCGGGATGTTGTAGGCCTGTGTCAGCGCGTAGCGCTCCAGATCGTTGACGATCTTCAGGCGCGCCGCGGGATCGCGCGTGCGCGACTGCTCGGCGAAGAGATCATCGATCTTCGTGTCTTCATGCCGCGAATAGGCGATGCCGGAGACCTTCTTGCTCAGAAGCGTGTTGAACTGAGCGGTCGGGTCGTCCGCGAAGTCGGAGATGTTCTGGACGACCACGTCAAAGGTGCCGTTGTTCATGGCGTCATACCAGAGCTTGGTCTCGACCTGGCTGTGCTCAGTCTCGACACCGATGCGCTTCCACTGGTCCACCGCATAGATGCCGGCGGGCGTGAACGGCTGATCGATGGTACGGTTGACGAGCTTGACCTTGAGGTTCTCCTGCCCGGCTTCCTTCAGCAGGCGCTTGGCTTCCTCGCGCGATTTGTTGATGTCGCGCCAGAAGCCGGGAATCTTCTCCAGCTCGCTGACAGGCAGCGACCAGGATGCTCCGGGCCGAAACGCCCCGCTGACACCCTTGATCAGCGAGACCTTGCCCAGCGCTTCGCCACCGCCCCACCGATCGATCGCAAGCGTCAACGCCTGGCGCACGCGGACGTCGTCGAAGGGCTTCTTCTCGACGTTGAACGTGAGCAGGATGTTGGTCACCCAGGGACCTTCCTGCACGGTGACGCCATCTTTCATGGCCGCGACGAGCTGGTCGCGCTCCTGCGGCGTGCGCCCGCGGAACTCCGCATCATACTGGCCGCCACGCAGGCCGTTCACGACAACGTTGCCGCGCACGAAGATGGCCTTGTAGCCGTCGAGATAGGGACGATCCTTGAGGAAGTAGTCCTTGAACCGTTCGCCGGTCCAATGCGATCCCTTCACGTATTCCACGAACTTGAATGCGCCCGTACCCATCACCTCGGTCTCAGGGTACTTGGGATTCTGCTGGAGCTTGGCGGCGCTGTAGACGCAGTTGAACGGCGATGCGAAGTGCAACAGCATCGACATGTTCACTTGCTTCATCTTGAAGACGACCGTCAGCGGATCGGGTGTCTCGATGGAGCCAATGTCCTGGTGCTGCGCCTTGCGGGCGGAGATCACGCCTTCCGGCGGATTGATGATGCGCTCGTACGTCGCCTTGATGTCGGCAGATGTGAAGGCCGAGCCGTCGTGGAATTTCACGCCCGGACGGAGCTTGAACGTATAGGTCAGCGCGTCGTCGGATACCGTCCACGACTCGGCGAGATCCCCCTCGATCTTCTGGTTGTCATGCGGGCCGGTGAACTGCAGCAGCGTCGAGTACTGCGGCGCGACCGGGTGGACCATCGCGAACGTGGTCGTGGCATGACAGTCGGACGTCGGCGGCTCGGCCACCACAGCGAAATTCAAAACTCCACCCTTCTTCGGCGTCTGGGCCTCAGCGCCAAGCGGCGCCAGCGCCGCCAATGCCACAAGCGCGGCCAGTGACCGAGCCAACCTCGATTGCATCTCGCTTACTCCTCCTTTTGGCGCTTCCTCGGTGCGTGCGGGTTGATCCCCGCACGCTTTTGTTTTTTCGGGTCTCAGCTATTGGTCCAGCCACACGTCGACCAGATCCTGATCGAGATAGTGACTGGGCGTCATGTTCCAGCCTTTGATCTTCTTGTGGTTGACGATGATCCGCTGCCACCACAGCAGCGGCACGCTGTAGGCCTTCTCGAGCGCATAGCGTTCCATGTCGCGAACGATCTTGGTGCGTTCAGCAACATCGGCCGTGCGGCGCTGCTGGACGTACATGTCATCGATCTTGGTGTCGGTATGCCCCGAGTAACCGCTCGGCGACGCCTTCTTGGTCAGGAACTTCGTGAACTGGGCCGTCGGGTCGTCCATGAAATCGGCCTGGAACTCGACGGCGACATCGAAGTCGCCCGCCGCCACGCGGTCCTGATACAGCTTGGTTTCGAGTTGCTCATGCTCAGCAGCAACCCCTACTCGGCGCCACTGATCGATCGAGTAGACGGCCGCCGGCGTATAGGGCTCGGACACATTGCGGTTCAGGAGCTTGAACTTGAGGTTCTCCTGTCCGGCTTCCTTGAGCAGGCGCTTGGCTTCGGCGCGAGACTTCTCGATGTCCTTGGAGAAGCCCGGCATCTTGACGAGCTCGGCCTCGGGCAGCGACATCGCATAGCCCGGACGCATCACGCCACCGACATACTTGAGGATGGAGATGCGCGAGAGAGCCTCCGAACCACCCCAGCGATCGATGGCGAGCGAGAGAGCCTGACGCACGCGGATGTCGTCGAAGGGCTTGCGGGTCGTGTTGAAGACGATCATCAGGTTGTTGACCCACGTGCCTTCGAACACGGCCATCTTGTCCTTGGCCTGCTCGAGAAGCTGGGCTTTCTCGGACGGATTGCGGCCGCGGAACTCGGCGTCGAACTGGCCGCCGATCAGACCCGGCACCACAGCCGGAGATTTTACGAACAGCGCCTTGAAGCCGTCGAGATAGGGCTTGCCCGGCTGGAAGTAGCCGTCGAACCGCTTGCCGGTCCAGCTGGAGCCCTTGACGTGCTCGACGAAGGTGAAGGCGCCCGACCCCATGATCTCGGTCTCGGGATAGCGGGGATTCTGCTTCAGCTTGGCGGCGCTGTAGATGCAGTTGTAGGGCGAGGCCAAGCCTTCGAGCACGCCCGCCACAGGCGCCTTCATCTTGAAGACGACGGTCGTCGGATCGGGCGTATCAACGGACGCGATGTCCGCATAGTAGGCCTGGCGGATCGAGACCACACCGGTCGGCGGGTTGATGATGCGGTCGTAGCTCGCCTTGACGTCCGTCGACGTGAGCGGAGAGCCGTCATGGAATTTCACGCCGCTGCGGATCTTGAAGGTGTAGGTCAGCTTGTCGTTCGAAACCGTCCAGCTTTCCGCCAGGTCGCCGACGACCTTGGGGTATTCCTTGCCGTCGAATTTCACGAGCAGCGAGTAGTGCGGGATCACCGGATGAATGAGTGCGAACGTCGTGCTGCCGTGACAGTCATAGTTCGGAGGTTCTGCCACGACGGCAAAATTCAAGGTTCCACCCTTCTTCGGGGTCTGAGCCAAAGCCGGGATCGACAGCGCCGCTAACGCGATCAGAGCGGTGGCCGATCTAACAATAGTGCATTGCATCACGTCCTCCTCTGTGTGAGGAGCGGGCCGTCCGCTTTGGCCCGCTCCGACATTTCCAGTGCAGTGCAATGTCCCCGCTATTGGTCGAGCCAGACCTCCTCCAGCGTGTTGCCCAGGTAGTGGCTCGGAGTGAGCTTCCAGCCCTTGATGCGCTTGTGATGGACAACGATGCGTTGCCACCAGAACAGCATCTGGTTGTAGGCCTGGCTGATGGCGTAGCGCTCGAAGTCCTTCGTCAGGACCCTGCGCTTGACGGGATCCAACTCGCGCTTCTGGGCCTCGAACAGCTGGTCGATCTTCGTATCCGAGTGCTTCGAGTAGGACTGCGGATTGTTCATCGCCTCCGACACCACGTGCACGTACTGCAGGTTGGGGTCATCGGCGTGATCGGTGATGAAGTCCATGGCGACGTCGAAATCACCGCGGGCCAAGCCGTCAAAGAACAGCTTCGTCTCGACCTGCCGGTGATCGGTCTCGACGCCGATGCGCTTCCACTGATCCACGGCGTAGATACCGCCCGCCGTATAGGGCTGGCCCACGCTGCGGTTGAGGAAGTTGAGCTTCAGGTTGGTGACGCCGGCCGCCTGGAGAAGCTTCTTGGCCTCCTCGCGCGCCTTGTTGGCATCGCGCGAATAGCCCGGCAGCTTCTCGATCTCCTCGTCGGTCAGGCCGTATTCGTAGCCGGGGCGGGTGAAGCCGCCGACGTATTTCATCAACGAGATCTTGGCCATGGCCGGAGCACCACCCCACCGGTCCAATGCCAGCAGAAGCGCCTGACGCACGCGGATGTCGTCGAAGGGCTTCTTCTTGGCGTTGATGGTCAGCATCAGGCTCGCCGACCAGGGACCTTCGAGAACGACGAAGTCATCCTTCTTGGCCGCCACGATCTGGTCGCGCTCGCCCGGCGTCAGGCCGCGCAGCTCGATGTCGAACTGCCCGCCGATCAGTCCCGTGGCGAGCGCCGCCGACTTCACGAAGTACATCTTGAAGCCGTCGAGGTAGGGCTGGCCCTTGCGGAAGTAATCGTCGAAGCGCTTGCCTTCCCAGGACGAGCCCTTGACGTGCTCGACGAACTTGAACGGCCCGGTCCCCATGATGTTGGTATCGGGAAACTTCGGGTCCTCTTTCAGCTTGGCAGCGCTGTAGATGCAGTTCCAGGGCGAAGCAAAGCCATCGAGCATCGAGGCGTTGGGTGCCTTGATCTTGAAGATCACCGTGTGCGCATCGGGTGTGTCGATGCTGGTGATGTCCTCATAGAGCGCGCGGCGGGCAGAAACGACGCCCGGCGGCGGATTGATGATGCGTTCGTAGCTGGCCTTGACGTCGGCCGACGTCATCGGCGAGCCGTCGTGGAATTTCACGCCCTGACGCAGCTTGAAGGTGAACGTCAGGCCATCGGGAGACATCTGCCAGCTCTCGGCGAGGTCCCCCTGGATCTCCATCTTCTTCCAGTCGCCCGTATAGCGGATGAGAGTGGAGTAGTGCGGGAAGACGGGATGAGCGACGCCGAACGTGGTGCTCGCGTGGCAATCATAGGTCGGCGGCTCGGCGACCACCGCAATATTCATGGTGCCGCCCTTCTTGGGCGTCTGGGCGATCGCGGCGCACGACCAGGTGCCCGCCACCACCGCAGCCAATGCTGCAACAAGTTTAGAACCTAACATCGGGTCGTCTCTCTCCTAGTTTTTTTGGATTATTGAACTGCACCCTGCTCAAGCATGGATGCAGGCAGCCCAGTGCTCGGCGGCAAGCTCGCGGGTCGGCGGGACTGCCTTCTTGCACTCTTCTGTGGCCATCGGGCAGCGCGGATGGAACACGCATCCCGAAGGTGGATTGAGGGGACTGGGCAACTCGCCCTTGATGATGGTGCGCGGCCGCGTCTTCTCGACCACGGGATCGGGAACGGGCGCGGCCGCCAGCAAAGCCTTGGTATAGGGGTGCTTGGGATTGGCGAAGAGCTCGTCGGCGTCGGCAAGCTCGACGATGCGGCCGAGATACATGACCGCCACGCGCGTCGAGATGTGGCGCACGACGGCAAGGTCGTGAGCGATGAACAGGTAGGTCAGGCCCAGCTTCTGCTGCAGGTCCTCGAGCAGATTGATCACCTGCCCCTGGATCGACACGTCGAGCGCCGACACCGCTTCGTCGCAGACGATGACGCGCGGCTCGACAGCGAGCGCACGCGCAATGCCCACGCGCTGGCGCTGACCACCCGAGAGCTCGTGCGGATAGCGCAGCGCCATGTACGGGAAGAGGCCAACGAGGCGTAGCAGCTCGGCAATGCGATCGGGGATCTTGGCCTTCGGCAGGATGCCGTGCACGTGCATCGGCTCGCCGATGATCTGACCGACGGTCATGCGCGGATTGAGCGAGGAGTAGGGATCCTGGAAGATGACCTGCATCTTCTTGCGCACGTCGGTCATCTCGCGCCGGTTGAGCGGCGCAAGGTCGGTGCCCTCGAACAGGATTTCACCCCCTGTCGGGTCCTCGAGGCGAAGCACGAGCCGGCCGAGCGTGGACTTGCCGCAGCCGGACTCGCCGACGAGGCCGAGCGTTTCCCCTTGCCTGACCGTCAGCGACACATCGTTGACAGCACGCACGAGCTTGGCGCGTCCGCGCAGGAAGCCGCCGCCTACGGGGAAGAATTTGCTGGCGCCGCGAATATCGAGGATCGCCTTGTCGCTGTGCGTCGCGGCATGAGCTGCAGTTTCGAGCGGCTTGCCTGTGCCCTTGTCCAGCACCTCGATCTCATGCGAGCGGATGCAGGCGGAGAAGTGCGCGGGCTCCACCTCCTGGAAGGGCGGCACCTTCTCGCAGTCTTCGATGGCGTAGCGGCAGCGGGGACGGAAACGGCAGCCTTCCGGCGGGCTGAGAAGATTGGGCGGCGCGCCTTCGATGGTGGCGAGCTTGCTGGTGCGTCCCTGGTCAAGACGCGGCACGGCAGCAAGGAGGCCGCGCGCATAGGGATGCAGCGGCTTGCCGAAGACGCGTTCCGCGGTGCCGCTCTCCACCAGGCGGGCTGCGTACATCACATTCACACGGTCCGCATAACGCGCGACGATACCGAGATTGTGCGTAATGATGATGACGGCGATGCCGAGGCGGCGCGACAGATCCTTCATCAGCTCGAGGATCTGCGCCTGGATGGTGACATCGAGCGCCGTCGTCGGCTCGTCGGCGATCAGCAGCTTCGGATTGCACGCCAGGCCGATGGCGATCATGACGCGCTGGCGCATGCCGCCTGACAATTGATGCGGGTACTGCGCCAACCGGCTCGCAGGATCGGTAATGCCGACGAGCGTCAGAAGCTCGATGGCCCGCGCCTTGGCTTCTGCATCCGTCATGTTGAGATGGATGAGCAGCGGCTCCATGATCTGCAGGCCGATCGTCAGCACCGGATTGAGCGACGTCATCGGCTCTTGGAAGATCATGGAGATGTCGCGCCCGCGGATCTGGCGCATCTCCTCGTCGTTGAGCTTCAAGAGCTCGCGGCCTTCGAACTTGATCTTGCCATTCTTGATGCGGGCCGTGTTGGGCGGCAGAAGCCGCATGACTGCCAGTGCAGAGACGGACTTGCCGGAGCCAGACTCGCCAACGACGGCGACCATCTCGCCCGGCTTCACGGCATAGCTCAGGCCCTCGACCGCTCGCACGGTGCCGTGGGAGGTGACGAAATGCACGTGCAGATCGTCAATTTCCAATATTGGCTGTTCGACAGAACCACTCGACGCACGGGCCGACTGCGAATCCGCAAAGCCCGCGGCCGTCGCAATACCATGTTGCAACGAACGCTCCTCCCGAGTCACCGGGCTCGGACGGTTCTCCCCGGTGCCCTGACTTAAACGATCATTGCACTTCTTGCTAACGGAGCTTGGCGGCAAGAGCAAGCGTTCTGCAACAATTAGCAATGTTGACGCGAAAATTTGCCCCAGGCGCGCAAATTTGAATGCGCGCCCAACGCATTGACCGCCGGATTATTCATCACATACCGTTGCCGCACCATGACACGTATGGGGCGCCGGATGACATCGATGCAAAAGACAGCACGTGGTCTCGCTTATGCGATGACGGATCATCGGCCACCGTGGCATCGCCGGGGACGACCTGTCATTTTCCATCATGGCATCGGTACCAATCGCGACATCTGGTGCGACTGGCTGCCGTCTATTGCGACGCATCATCCCGTTGTCCGCTTTGATTTTCGCGGCTTTGGCGAGTCTGCCGTGCCCCCACTCGAGCACGCCTGGTCCATGGATGAGCTGATTGCCGACGTTCTGGAGGTTGCGGACCTCGCTGGGCCGGAACCGGTTCATGTGGTGGGCGAGTCCATGGGAGGCACGATCGCCCTCGCTGCAGCGATTGCCAATCCCAATCGATTTGCGTCGGTAACCATTTCCAATGCCGGCTACAAGGGCCAGGGCATAGGGCGGTTGCCAGGCTGGAAGACCGAGATCGAGAGGGACGGCATCGCCGCCTGGGCCGAGCGCATGATGCCGCTGCGGTTCGTGCCAGGCACCGGCGATCCGGAGCGGCTGGCCTGGTTCGCAGCCGAGCAGACGCGGGCCAAAGCTCACGTCGTGCTGGGTCTCGGCGAATTGCTGGCCCGGCAGGACCTGACGAAGGAGGCGCCCCGTCTCAAAATCCCTCTGCTCATTCTCGCGCCGGATTCAAGTCCGTTCGTCCCGGTCCGCCAGGCGACGGAGCTGGTCGAGCTCATCCCGCATGCCGAGCTCAGCATCTTCCCAGGCGTGCGGCATGGCCTGCCCTTCTCCCATTCCGTCGAGGCCGCGCGTGTGACACAAGATTTCCTGACACGGGTCGAGGCCGGCACGGCGGGACGCGCAAGGCTCGCCTGACGATCGCATAGCCGCTTTCCGCGGCACGAACGACATGAATATCGGGAGGGACAACGCCGTGGCGCACGAGTATCTGAAGAAAGCATCTGCTGCCGCCCAGGTGCGCAAGGCCGACGTCGAGACCACGGTGCGGCGCATGCTGGCCGAAATCGCCTCGGAGCGCGATGCGGCGATCCGCAAGTTCGCCCGCGACCTCGACAAATGGAATGGGGAGTTCCGAGTTCCCGCGGCCGAAATCGAGGCCAAGGCGAAAACGCTGCCGGAGACATTCAAGGAGGACTTCACATTCTGCCACCGGCAGGTGACCGAGTTCGCCAAACGCCAGAAGGACAGCATGCGGGCTTTCGAGACCGAGACGGAACCCGGTATCGTCCTCGGGCAAAAGCTGATCCCTGTAGGGAGCGTGGGTTGTTATATTCCAGGCGGTAAATACCCGCTGATCTCTGCCGCCATCATGAGCGTCGGCACGGCGAAGGTGGCCGGCGTCGGGCGCATCATCGGCGCAGCACCGCCCCGCGGCGCGGACGGGATCTATCCGCAGACGCTCTATGCGCTGCATCACTCAGGCGCTGACGAGGTCTATTGCATCGGCGGCGTACAGGCCATGGCGGCCATGGCCTATGGCTGCGTCGGCATGCCGGCAGTGGACATGATCACGGGCCCGGGCAATGCGTACGTGGCGGAGGCCAAGCGCCAGTTGTACGGCACCTGCGGCATCGATCTCCTCGCGGGCCCGACGGAGATCCTCATCATCGCCGACGATACGGCCGACCCGGCGCTGGTGGCGACGGATCTGCTCGGGCAGGCCGAGCACGGGCCGGACAGCCCGGCATGGTTAGTCACGACGTCACGCAAGCTTGGCGAGGCGGTATTGAAGGAGATCGAGCGCCAGCTTCCCGACCTGCCGACGCGCGACAATGCCGGCAAGGCCTGGGCAGATTTAGGCGAGATCGTCGTCGTCGACAGCGACGATGAAGCTATCGCGGCGTCGGATGCCTATGCGCCGGAGCATCTCGAGCTGCAGACCGGACGAGATGACTACTATCTCGAGAAGCTGACCAACTACGGCTCGCTGTTCATCGGCGAGGCATCCACAGTGGCTTACGGGGACAAGGGTGTCGGCACCAATCACACCCTGCCGACGGGGCGCGCCGCGCGCTACACGGGCGGGCTCTGGGTTGGCAAGTTCATCAAGACCGTCACTTACCAGCGGCTGACGCGACGAGCCTCGCGCGACATGGCGGGCGTCATCAGCCGCATCTGCCGCGAGGAAGGCATGATCGCGCATGCAATCACGGCGGAGGTTCGGGAGAAGCGGTTCGAGCAGGCGAATTGATCGCGCCGACATCCGGCGCAGCACTGACGTACGCGTTTCAGCGTGAGGGGGACCCACCATGGATCGCCGGCAGTTCATCGCGTCAGGTCTTGCGCTCCCCCTTTCCTATGCGTCGAGGGCATCCGCAGCGGAGCCGGTCTACATCGGCGATATGCATGCCCACTACTATTTCGACCGGCAGGGCATGATGAAGTCGCCGCCGCTCGGGCCGGCCATGGCGGCGGGCAATGCGACGCTGGTGGCGTGGTCGCTGGTGGGCGATCTGCTCTGGATGGAGCTTGGGCCGCGCGGTTTCGTGCAGAAGTCGGTCCCGAAGGCGGGTGAAACGCTGGGTTGGTTCGAACGCGAGCTAGCGCGCATCAAGAAGCATGCCGCCGAACAGAACCTGAAGATCGTGAGGACGGCGGGCGACGTGGAGCGTGCGCTCAAGGGCGAGCCGCATGTGGTGCTGGCGGTCGAGGGAGCGAGCTTCATCGAGGATGATCCCGGGCGCGTGCAGGCGGCCTATGACCTCGGCGTCAGGCACCTTCAGCTCGTGCACTATATCAAGAACACCCTCGGTGACTTTCAGACTGTAAAGCCCGAGCACAACGGGCTGACCGATGCCGGCAAGAAAGTCGTGCAGGAGTGCAACCGGCTCGGCATTCTCGTTGACCTCGCCCACTGCACAGGCGAGGCCGTGACGCAGGCGCTCGCGATCTCCAAGGCGCCGATGGTGTGGTCGCACAGCTCGGTGACCGCGAGCCGCACGCCGGATTGGACCATGATCGGCTGGCGGGCCCGCCAACTGACGTTGGAGACTGCGAAGGCGATCGCCCGCAAGGGCGGCGTCGTCGGGCTTTGGGCCCTACGCACCGACGTGGGCGACACGATCCAGGGTTACGCCGACCGGGTGCTGCAGATGTCCAAGTGGCTCGGCGACGATCACGTCGCGTTCGGGACCGACATCAACGGGCTCGGCCGGCACGCCATGATCTCGAACTACGCGGATCTGCGGCGTGTCGTGGACATCTGGCAAAAGCAGGGCCTCGACGACGCACGCCTGCGCAAGATGGCGATCGAGAACTACGCCCGCGTGCTGCGGCAGGCGCTGGGGTGATGCTCGACCCGCGGACGTCAGATCACGTCCTTCACGCGGGCCCAGGATTTGTCCATGTGGCGGGCGAGCACATCTGATAGCGCACTACCATTACGCGCTTCGAGGGCCACGATCATCTCCTCATGCTCGGCGACTGCCGCCGCCCAATTCTCCGGACCGCTGTTGCCAAGGAAGCGGATACGCTTCAGGCGCGCCTGCATGACGCCGTGCACGGTGGCAAGCTCGGGATTGCCCGAGAGCCGCACGATCTCCGTGTGGATCTGCTGATTGAGCTTGTAGTAGTCGAGCCGCTTGCGGCGGGCGTAGAGGCTGAGCATGCGGTCGTGAATGCGGCGCACGCCGGCGATGTCGGCGTCGGTGGCGCGCAGGCAGGCGAGACGGCCGGCCAGGGCCTCGAGCGCGGCCATGACCTCCAAGGTCGAAGCGACGGCTTCCGGCGTCAGCTTGCGTACGACAGCGCCGCGCGCCGGAACGAAATCGATCAGACCTTCACCCGCGAGCGTCTTGAGCGCTTCACGCAGCGGCGTACGTGACACGCCGAGGCTTGCGCCCAGCGCGCCCTCGTTGATGCGGGAGCCCGGCTCGAGCTGGCCCTCGATGATCATGTCGCGAACGCGCGTCGCAACCTGATGGTGCAGGGTAAGACGGCGGATCGGTTCCGTGCCGGCCGGTACGGCCGTCTCCTCCACCTCCACGGATGCGGGCTTGGCAGGCATGCACAATCATCCCTTTGTCTATCTGCATGCTGTATACAGCATTCTTGCGGGGCAAGGCCATGGCATGCTAAGGGCAGTAGAGAGAAAAAAATTCCGGAGGATACGCGCGTGCCGGCCTCAGCCTCTCGTCCAGTCATCGCGCTCGCCATCGGCGATGCCGCAGGCATCAGCGCCGAGCTTGCCGCCAAGGCCCTGACCGATCCGCGCATTCGCGAGGCCGCCCACTATGTCGTCGTCGGCGACGGGCGCCTGCTGAAGCAGGGCGAAGAAATCGCCGGCGTGGCTTCGACCTGCGCGACCTGGACGCCCGGCACACCGCTGACCGTGGGCGAGCAACCTCTCCTCGTCGATCTGGAGAACATCGATCCGCGAGCGGTGAAACCCGGACAGGCCAGCGTCACGACCGGCGGCGCAGCGCTGCAGAATTTCCGCACCATCCTGCGGCTCGGCGCGGCGGGCGCCGTCGATGCCGTCGCCTTCACGCCCTTCAACAAGTACGCCATGAAGCTGGCCCTGCCCTCCTACGTGGATGAGATCGAGGTCATCACGCACGAGACCGGCGCCAGGGGTAATGGGCGCGAGTTCAACATCCTCGACAAGCTCTGGAATGCGCGCGTCACGTCGCACGTGCCGCTGAAGGATGTCGCGAAATACATCACGAAGGACAACGTGCTGGCCGGCATCGAGTTGACCGATCGATGCATGCGCGAAGCCGGCATCGCCAATCCACGCATCGCCGTCGCCGGCCTCAATCCGCATGCAGGCGACGGTGGTAATTTCGGGCGCGAGGAGATCGACGAGATCGAGCCGGCTGTGGTGGCGGCGAAGGCCAAGGGCATCACCTGCGAGGGCCCCTTCCCGCCCGACACGGTGTTCGTGCGCGCCAGCCGCGGCGACTTCGATGCGGTGCAGACCATGTTCCATGATCAGGGCCAGATCGCCATGAAGCTTCTCGGCTTCGAGAGCGGCGTGACCTTGATCGCCGGCTATGGCTTCCCGATCTGCACGCCGGCGCACGGTACGGCCTACGACATCGCCGGCAAGGGTGTGGCCAACATCGGCGCGACGCGCCAGGCGCTGCTGATTGCAGCGGCGCTGGCGAAACCGGCTGGCCTCGATCCCATGGCACGACGCCAGCGCTTCGAAGCCGTGTTGTCGTCGCGGCCTATGGCCGCGTGAGCTGCCAGCATCACAAACCGATCAAGAAACCATCTCGGAGGACGCCATGTTCAAACGGATTGCCACAACCGCATTGATTGCGGCCGCGCTCGGCACGGGCGCGCAGGCCCAGGGCTGGCAGCCCAACAAGCCGGTGGAGTTCATCGTTACGGCGGGTGCAGGCGGCGGCACGGACATCTTCGCGCGCACCGTGCAGTCCATCATCCAGAAACACCAGCTGATGGCGCAGCCAATCGTCGTCAACATCAAGGGTGGAGGCTCCGGTGCGGAAGGCTACGTCTATACGAAGCTCGCCGAGGGGGACGCGCACAAGCTCGTGTTCGGCACGCACAATTCCTACGTGCTGCCGCTGGCGGCCAAGGTTGCATTTACGCACAACGACCTGACGCCGATCTCGGCCATGGTGTTCGACGAGTTCCTGCTCTGGGTGAAGGCCGACAGTCCCATCAAGACGGTGAAGGACTACATCGCCGAAGCCAAAGCCAAGAACGGCACGATGAAGATGGCGGGCGCGCAGTCCAAGGACAGCGACGAACTCGTCACCAAGCTGATCGACAAGGCCAACGGGACGAAGATCATCTACGTGCCCTTCAAGTCCGGCGGCGAGGCCGACGTGCAGCTCTCGGGCGGGCACGTGGACAGCAACGTCAACAACCCCAGCGAGTCGACGGGCAGCTGGAAGGCCGGCAAGGTGCGCCCGCTGTGCGTGATGAACAAGGAGAAGCTGCCGGCCGGCCCCAAGATCACGGACACGCAGAGCTGGTCGGACATCCCGACGTGCAAGGCGGAAGGTCTCGGCATCGAGCAGTTCCAGCAGCCGCGCCTCGTGATGATGCCGGGCAAGCAGCCGCCCGAGGTCGTGGCCTTCTATGCCGCGCTGATGAAGAAAGTCGCGGAGCAGCCCGAGTGGAAGGAATACGCCGAGCGCACGGGGCAGACGAGCCGCTTCCTGAGCGGTGACGACTTCAAGAAGTTCATCGGCGAGGACTACGCGCGCTTCCAGGGCGTGTTCGCCGAGCAGGGTTGGCTCGTGAAGTAGCGGCCCGACGCTCGCGCGCCGGCTCGATACCTCACGGCGCGCGGCGCGCCTCCCCGGGGAGGACCAATCCATGACCATGCAGCACGTCGACACCACGGACCCATCGGACCGGCCGCTGCTATCGCGGTTCGGCCTGCAGCTCGGCACGGCGCTGGGTACGCTGCTGTTCGGCGCCGTAATCGTCTTCGGCGCCATCGAGTACGACATCGGCTGGGACGAGCGCGGGCCCGAGCCCGGGTACTTTCCGTTCTGGATGGGGCTGCTGATCATCGCCGGCAGCCTCGGCACTCTGATCGATACGTTTCTGAAACGCGATCAAAATACGGACGCAGCGCTGACCCGGGGCCAGGCCTGGCGCGTCTTTTCCTTCGTGTGGCCGATCCTGGGCTTCCTCATCGTGACGAGCTTTCTCGGGCTCTACGTGGCGATGATCCTCTATCTGCTGACGGTGATGATGCTGCACGGCGGCTATCGGCTTCCGGCCGCGCTCGGCGTGAGCGCCGGTACGGCGATCGCGTTTTTCTTCCTGTTCGACAAGTGGCTGCTGGTGCCCCTGATGAAGGGACCGATCGAAGCCTGGTTCGGCATCTACTGAGAGGCGGCGGCTGGTGGAAAATCTTCCCGAGCTGATGCACGGCTTCGCGGTGGCGCTGACGCCGTATCACCTGTCGCTGATGCTCGCGGGCGTGCTGTTCGGCATTCTCGTCGGCGTATTGCCGGGTCTCGGCGCGCCCAACGGCGTGACGCTGCTGATCCCGCTGACCTTCAGCATGGACCCGGTGTCGGCGATCATCCTGCTGGCCAGCATGTATTGGGGGGCGCTGTTCGGCGGTTCCACCACATCGATCCTGTTCAACATCCCGGGCGAGCCCTCGTCGGTGGCGACGACCTTTGACGGTCATCCGATGGCCAAGCAGGGGCGGGCGACGGAAGCCTTGTCCTATGCGTTCCTCTCCGCCGGTTTCGGCGCGCTGTTCGGCGTGATCATGATCACGCTGCTGTCGGGGCCCGCCGCGCGTTTCGCGCACAAGTTTTCGAGTCCCGAATATTTCGCCGTCTACTTCCTCGCCTTCTGCTGTTTCATCGGGCTCGGCGGCGCATCGCCCTTCAAGACCATCGTGTCGGCGGCGATGGGCTTCGCGCTGGCGGCTGTGGGCATGGATACGATCTCAGGAAGCTTGCGGTTGACGTACGGGATACCCGATCTCGTCAAGGGCGTGAGCTTCCTCGTCGCGGTGATCGGCCTGTTCGGCATCGGTGAGCTGATCGCCACCATGGAGGAGAAGCTCGAGTTTCGCGGCATCGCCGCGCGGGTGTCGCCGCGCGACGTGCTGAAGACCATCGCCTCGCTGCCGAAATACTGGGTGACGCTGCTGCGCTCGAGCCTCGTCGGCTGCTGGATGGGCATCACGCCCGGCGGGCCGACGGCCGCATCCTTCATGAGCTACGGACTGGCGCGGCGGTTTTCCAAGAACGGCGCCAATTTCGGCAAGGGCGAGCCGGAGGGCATCGTGGCGCCCGAGACGGCGGATCACTCGGCCGGCACCAGCGCCATGCTGCCGATGCTGGCGCTGGGCATCCCGGGCTCGGCCACGGCCGCTGTCATGATGGGCGGCCTGATGATCTGGGGCCTGCATCCCGGCCCCATGCTGTTCGTCGAGCAGCAGAGCTTCGTGTGGGGCCTGATCGCTTCGATGTATGTGGCCAATGTCGTCGCCGTGGTGCTGGTGCTGTTCACGGTGCCGATGTTCGCCGCCATCCTGCGTATCCCCTTCGCCATCATCGGGCCGTTGATCGTGGTGGTGTGCTTCGTCGGGGCATGGACAGTGGCGGGCTCGCGGTTCGACCTGTGGATCGCGTTCGTGTTCGGGCTAATCGGCTACGTCTTCAAGAAGCTCGACTATCCGATCGCGCCCCTGGTGCTGGCCATGGTGATCGGCGACAAGGCTGAGGATGCGTTCCGGCAGTCCATGATCATGTCGGGCGGATCACTGACGACCTTCTGGGCGAACGGGCTGTCGGGCACGCTCATGACGCTCGCCTTCGTCCTGCTGCTGTGGCCCGTATTCGCCCGCATTCTTGCTTTCCTTCGCCCGCGCCGCGGGCAAACCACCTGAGACGGGAGACGACGATGTTTTCGAGACGCGTAATGCTTGGGTTGGCAGCAGGCGCAATGCTGGCGCCGCTGTCACAGCCGGCGATGGCCATTTATCCTGACCGGCCGGTGACGCTGATCGTCGCCTGGGCGGCCGGCGGCGGCACGGATCAGGTTGCGCGTACGTTCGCAGCGGGCCTCGAGAAGGAGTTGGGCCAACCCGTCAACGTCCTCAATCGCACGGGCGGCGGCGGCGTCACGGGCCATACCGCGATCGCGACGGCCAAGCCCGACGGCTACACGATCGGCGTCGCCTCGTCCGACTTCGTGCTCTATCGCACGATGGCCATGGCCGACATGGACGCAACGAGCTTCGACCTCATCTCACGCGTCGCCACCATTCCGTCCGGCATCACCGTGAAAGCCGATGGCCCGTACAAGACGCTGAAGGACGTGATCGAGGCGATCAAGACGCAACCGAAAGGCACGCTGACGACATCGGGCTCGGGTGCAGGCGGATCGTGGCATCTGGCCATCGGCGGCCTGACGAAGGCCCTGGGGTTGCCGGCCGACCAGGTAAAGTTTGTGCCGAGCACGGGCGGCGCGCCGGCCCTCAACGATCTTGCGGCTGGCGGCTTGAGCATGGTCACGGCCTCGCCGATCGAGGCCAAGCCGCTTCACGACGCGGGCAAGGTGAAGGTGCTGACGGTGATGGACTCCCAGCGCCTCGCGTCATTCCCGGACGTCCCGACGCTGAAGGAAGGCGCCGGCATCGACTGGGAGCTGATCAACTGGTTCGCGCTGGTGACGCCCAAGGGCGTGCCGGCCGATGCGCGGGCGAAGCTGATCGAGGCGGCGACCAAGGCGCACGCACGCGCCGACGTGCAGCAGCCGCTCAAGGATCGCGGCATCACGCCGAAGTGGGAAACGCCGGAGGAGTTCGGCGCGTTCGCCAAGACATACACGGAAACGTCGTCAGGCCTCTTGAAGGATCTGGGGCTGGCGAAGAACTGAGATTGCATCGAGACGGGAATAGTGTCCCGGTTCCCAAGTTCGCCTGTGTCCGATGCCGGTCGGAGCGAACTTGAGAATCTAAATCACACTAGATCCCGCCTCTTTCGTTGGAGGGATGATCGTGTCGCGCGACGCCGACCTGCCCATCATCGATGCGCATCACCACTTCTGGGATTTGTCGCACAAGGCGCACCCCTGGCTGCGCGACGAGCCGATGATCCCCTTCCGCTACGGAGACTACTCGTCCATCCGGCGCGATTTTCTCCCCGACGACTACCGCGCGCTGACCAGCGGCTACACCATCGTCACCACGGTGACGATGGAAGGCGAATGGGACGAAGCCGATCTGGTGGGCGAAAGCGCGTGGATGAGCAAGCTGCCGGCTGAGGCTGGGCTGCCGGCAGCACATGTGTCGCGTACGATCCTGCACAGGGATGGTGCGGCCGACGAGCTGGCACGGCACGCTGCCTATCCGATCGTGCGGGGCATTCGTCACAAGCCGACCTACGCGCCGGGGCCTGGATTAGTGGAGCGTGGAACGCCCGGCGGGTTGTCCGATCCGAACTGGCGCCGTGGCTACGCCGCGCTCGCCCCGAACAAACTGCACTTCGAGTTGCAGGCACCGTGGTGGCACGTCGATGAGCTGCTGGACCTGGTCGCCGCGTATCCGGAAACGCCGGTCGTGATCAATCACGCGTTCATGCCGGCCGATCGCTCGCCCGAGGGGCTCGCCGGCTGGCGTACGGCGATCAAGCGCGCGGCCTCGGCCCCTGACGTGAGCATGAAGATCTCCGGCATCGGCATCAAGGGGCGGCCCTGGCGATTGGAAGATCAGCGGCCGATCATCGACGGCCTGATCGAGGCGTTCGGGATCGGGCGCTGCATGTTCGCCTCGAACTTCCCGGTCGACTCGCTCGTCGGCTCGTTTGATACGATCTACTCAGGGTTCAAGGAAGCGACCGAGGACCTGCCGCAGGCGGATCGCATCAAGCTGTTCCACGACAACGCGGTCCGCATCTATCGTCTGAATCTTCCGCTCCGGTCCGCCTGAAAGGAGTGACGCAATGCGCATCATCGACCTGTCGATGCCCATCATGGCCGACCATCCGCGCTGGAAGACGGAAGTCTCCATGACCGGCGACCTGGCCAAGGGCGACCTGGCGCAGATCACGTTCATTCGCGTGTCGTGCCACGCCTACACGCACGTGGATGCGCGAAAGCACATGTTCGAGGACGGCGCGACCATCGAGGCGACGCCGCTCGGTGATCTCATCGGGCCATGCGCTGTCATCGATCTGATGGATGCGCAGCCGAACGAGGCGCTAGGGCCCGAGCGGCTGGCGGAGCGTGGCGGCCACGTGAAGAAAGGCGGTATGATCCTGTTCAAGACCGGCTGGGACCGGCATCGCTCGCCGCAGACGAAGGAGTTCTGGCTGGACGCGCCCTACCTCACGCGTGAGGCGGCAGTCTGGCTGAAGGAAACGGGCGCCAAGACGGTGGCCTACGATTTCCCGCAGGATTATCCGATCCGGCTGTCGCTGTCAGGCGAGCGGCGGCCGCTGGCGGAGCACGTCACGCACGACGTGCTGCTGCGCACGGGCGTGCACATGATCGAGTACGTGTCCAACACCATGGAAATCCGCGAGCCGGAGGTGTTTCTCTCGGCCGCACCGCTGAAGATCCCCGGCGGCGACGGCGCCCCAGCGCGGGTGTATTGCATCGAGGGGATGTGAGAAACGGGTGGCGCGCTGGCTGGCGCACGCAAGCGCAATCCATCATCCCGGCCGGGTGCCTGACCAATTCTCCGAGTCATCCTCGGGCTTGTCCCGAGGACCCATGGTGCAGCGAGTCCGGAAGCTTGTTGTAGGTGTTGGAGCGTCTCCCTCTTCTACAACCTATCCGCCTAGGGCGGCGATGGATCCTCGCGACGAGCGCGAGGATGACACTGAGCGTGGCGCACCCGCCCAGGTGTACGGCCTCGCGGGGATGTGAGACGCTGATGGCTCGTCAGTCCACCACGAGGGATAGGCCATGCCCAAGATCGACATCGACAAGGTGCCGTTCGATCCGCCGAGCGACTATCCCCCGCCGTTCAACAAGGCGGTGGAAGGGCGAGCGCGTCAGCGGTTGGCGCGGGCGGCCGGGCTGACGCAGTTCGGCGTCAACATCTGCACGCTGAAACCGGGTGCCGCCAGCTCGCAGCGCCACTGGCACGCCAACGAGGATGAACTCGTCTATGTGCTCGACGGAGAAGTCGTCCTCCACGAGGGCGGCGGTGAAACTTTACTGCGCGCTGGCGACGCGGCAGCCTGGAAGGCCGGCGTTGCGAACGGCCATCGCCTCATCAACCGCAGCAATCGTGATGCGGTCGTGCTCGAAGTCGGCAGCCGGGCCCCGACTGAGCACGCGACCTATTCCGACATCGACATGGTGGCGGTGTGCGATGCGTCAGGCGATCGCTACCTGAAGAAGGACGGCACGCCGTATTGACGGTTTCACGCTATGGGCGTGACGAGACGACAAGCCTACGAACTTTGGTTCTTAGGGAAAGGAGAGGAGCATTTCCTCAATGGCGGCCCGCTCCTGTCCGCCTAACCACACATGTAACGCGCAAGGGCCTTGCTTCAAGACCTCGGTCATCCCGTAAAACGCGGGCTCAAGCCGGGTTCTACGGAGAGACGACATGCGCATGGCCATGACCGAGCACGCGGTAGTGATCGCCGGAGGAGGTCCCACGGGACTGATGCTGGCGGGTGAATTGGCGCTGGCGGGAGTCGACGTCGCCATCATCGAGCGGCGTTCCCGGCAGGACCTCATAGGCTCACGCTCCGGCGGCCTGCACGCGCGCACCATCGAGGTCTTCGATCAGCGTGGCATCGCCGATCGGTTCCTGGCTGAAGGCAAGAAAGCGCAAGTGGCCGGGTTTGCCGGAACAACTCTGGACATCAGCGATTTTCCCACGCGGCACCCCTATGGGCTGGCACTGAGGCAGGCTCATATCGAGCGCATCCTCGCCGGATGGGTCGGAGAGTTGGCGGCGGCCATCTCCTACGGCATCGAGGTGAAGGGTTTCGTGCAGGATGATGCCGGTGTCGACATTGAACTCAGCGATGGTCGATCGCTGCGGGCGAAGTATCTGGTCGGATGCGATGGAGGCCGCAGCCTTGTCCGCAAAACCGCCGGCATCGCGTTTCCCGGATCCGATCCGACGACCAGCAATCTCATCGCCGAGGTCGAGATCACCGAGGAGCCGCCGCACTGGGGCATCCGCCGCGATGCTCTCGGCATCCATGCTCTCAGCAAACTGGAGGATGGACGACGAGTCGGCGTCCTGGTGACCGAACGGCACGTTGGACAGACCGAGCCCACCTTGCGCGATCTCAGCGAGGCGCTCATTGCCGTATACGGGACCGATTACGGGATCCACAGCCCTGTTTTCATCTCCCGCTTCACCGATGCGACCCGGCAGGCCGCGGCCTACCGCAAGGGACGGGTGCTGCTGGCCGGCGACGCCGCACACATACATCCGCCGGACGGTGGGCAGGGGCTCCAGACCGGCGTGCAGGATGCGGTGAACCTCGCGTGGAAGCTGGCCCAGGTGGCTAACGGGAAGTCGCCAGACAGCCTCCTCGACACCTATCACGCCGAACGCCACCCGGTCGCCGCCCGTGTGTTACGCACCACGATGGCTTCCGTCGCGCTTCGCCGCGAGGACGAGCGCACGAAGGCGCTGCGCGATACCATGGCCGAGCTACTCTGCATGGAGGAGCCGCGCAAGCGCTTCGCCGCCATGATGTCCGGCTTGGACATTCACTACGACCTGGGTGAAGGACACCCGATGCTCGGGAGGCGCATGCCGGATCTGAACCTGAGGACGGGTACCGGCTCGCTACGGGTCTTCACATTGCTGCACGACGCCCGGCCAGTGCTCATCAACCTCAGCGCGCCCCGTATTTTCTTGGACATCATCGCGCCGTGGGCGGATCGGGTTCGGCTGATCGACGCGACGTACGGCGGAGCGTGGGAGCTACCTGCGCTCGGCGTGGTCCCTGCTCCACCCGCCGTGCTGGTTCGACCCGACGGATACGTGGCCTGGGTGGGAGACCCAACCGGTCATGGACTCACCGACGCGCTGACAACCTGGTTCGGACCGCCTGCTGCGAGCTAGCACGGTCACCCTCGCGCTCGCCTCGGGACCCTCGGAACAAGTCCGAGGGCAGGCAAGCCCGAGGATGACAACGTTGTTGATGCGCTCGGAGTGTGCCACGGCCCCTCACCCGACCCTCTCCCCGCTCACGGGGAGAGGGTGAAGAGACCTACCCATAGATCTCGCGGTTGACGGTGTTCTCCTTGATGGGGGCGCCGTCGAACACGGAGAGCACGTTCTTGGCGGCCTGCACAGCCATGCGATCCATGGACTCGACCGTCACACCGGCCATGTGCGGGGCCTTGATGACGTTGGGCAGCTTCAGAAGCGGATTGTCGGTTTCCGGCGGCTCCTTGGCGAACACGTCGAGGCCGGCGCCGGCGATCTTGCCGCTCGTCAGCGCCGCGTGTAGCGCCGGCTCGTTGATGATGCCGCCGCGCGCCGTGTTGACGATGAAGGCGGTCGGCTTCATGCGCGCGAGGCGCTTGGCATCGAACATATCCACGGTATCCGCCGTCTTTGGACAGTGGATGGTGATGAAATCCGCCTTGGCGACGGCAGCGTCGAGATCCGCCACGGGCTGGTAGCCGGCCGCGCTGATGGTGGCAGCCGGCACATAGGGGTCATAGACCATCACGTTCATGTCCATCGCGGCGCAGCGCTTGGCCGAACGCGTGCCGATGCGGCCGAAGCCGATGACGAGCACGGTCTTCTCGAACAGGTCCATGGGCACGGCCTTGAAGCGATCGGCCCAGCGGTTCTCGCCGACCATCTTGTCGAGCTCGGGCATGCGTTTAGCGAGCGTCAGCATCAGGGTCATCGCCTTTTCGGCGACGGACGGCGAGTTGGCGATGCCGGAGGTCATGACGGGAATCTTGGCCCTGGTCATGACGGGTATGTCGATGGCGTCATAGCCGACGCCGACGCGTGCGACGACCTCGATGCCCTTGGCGGCGGCCAGCTCCGGCTCGCCGAAGCGCGTGCCGCCGAGGATGGTGGCGTGCACGGCATCGTGGGATTTGAGGATGTTGACGTAATCGGGACCCGTGGCCGTGTAGAGGAACGGAACGACTTCCACGTCATCGCGCGCCTTGAGAACGGCAACGCCGGCCTTGCCCATCGAGTCCGTGATCAGCACGCGTTTCTTGTTGGTCGCCATTCATCGTCTCCCACTATGGACATCATGCGGTCTTGAACAGTCTAGAGGTCTTTGGCCGTCGTGCGCCGCACCGTCACGCCGGGGCGGGTCATCACGTCGGGCTGAAGGCTGAGACCGAGGCCAGGGCCTTTGGGCACGGTGATCATGCCGTTCTCGACGGGCGGCAACTCGGTGACGAAGCGGTGATACCAGCCGTAGTAGAAGGCGCGCACCATCTCCTGCAGCCAGCAATTGCGCGCATTGAGCGCCAGGTGCGTGGACACGGCCAGCACCACGGGACCCGTGCAGTCGTGGAAGGCGATGGGGATGTGATAGGTCTCGGCCATGCTGCCGACCTTGCGCGCTTCGCTGATGCCGCCGCACCAGGAGAGATCGACGATCACCATCGAAAGCGCTTCAAGCTCGAGAAGCTGGCGGAAGTCGGCGCGGCCACCGCGCGTTTCGCCGACGGCGATGGGCGAGCGCGTGCTGCGCGCCACCTCGCCGATGGACTGCAGGTGATCCATGAAGACGGGGTCCTCGACCCACATGCAGTTGATGGGCTCCAGCGCCCGCGCGATCCTGACCGCCATGGGGCGGCTCCAGAGTGAATGCAATTCGGCAGCGATCTCCATACGATCACCAACGGCCGCGCGGATCTTTTCGAAGGACGACAGGCCGCGCTTCAGATCCTCGGCAGAGATCCAGTAGCCCGATGAGGCCTCGGCCGCGTAGTCGAACGGCCAGATCTTCATGGCCGAGATGCCCATTTCCAGCAGACTGTGCGCCAGCTCGGCGGGACGGTTGAGGAAGGCGTCGAGGTCCTCGTATTGGCCCTTGGTGGCGTCGAGGCCGAAGTTGGCCGTGCCCTGCGTCGGCTTGGTCTGTACGTAGGAATAGCCGGCGCAGGTGTTGTAGACCTTGATCTTCTCGCGCACGCGGCCGCCGAGTAGGTCGCACAGGGGCAGGTTGGACGCCTTGCCGAGGATGTCCCACAGCGCGATGTCGATCGCCGAGCGGCCGCGCATCTCGGCGCTCGCCCCGACAAACCCGATGTAGCCGACGAGATGCGCCTGATGCGCCTCGATGGCGCGCGGGTCCTTGCCGATCAGGTACGGCGCGATGAGGCCGTGGATATGGCCTTCGGCGGACGCGGGGCCGTAGAAGGTTTCACCAAGGCCGGTGATCCCCTCGTCCGTGTGGACCTGCGTCCAGAGGATGTTGGGAAACTCCTCCGAGCGGATGGTCTCGATGGCTGTGACTTTCATCAACCCCCCTATGGCGCGGCCTTGGCAGGCGCTGCTCTAGTCGACGTAGCGCACCTGATCGGACTTGAGCAGGTCCTCGATGCCGCCGAGATTGGTGAAGCCGCCCCGGATCTTCTTCTGCGACTCCTCCTCCATGCCGAGGATGCGCTTGACGCGCGGGATCACGCGGTCGAGGTCGCCCTGAGGAACGATGACGACACCGTCGGCATCGCCGATGACGATGTCGCCCGGTGTGACGGTGACGCCGGCAACGGCAACCGGGAAGCCGACGCGGCCGGGGCCGCTCTTGACGCAGGAGTTGGGCGTGAGGCCGCGCGCGAACACGGGCAGCCCCGTGGGGATGATGCCAGCGACATCACGCGCCAGGCCGTCGATGACGATGGCGGCGATGCCCTTGACCTTGGCGCACAGCGCCAGGTTGTCGCCGACCACCGCCGACCCAGTGAAGCCTTCGCAGGCGGCGATGATGACGTCGCCGGGCTTGGCCAGCGCCATGGCGGCGAGAATGGCGAGGTTGTCGTTGGGTCCCGTCTCGCAGGTGATGGCCGTGCCCAGAAAAAAGGCATTGGCGGGGTCCACGGCCTTGATGCTGTAGTCGAGCGCGCCGCGGCCATCCATGGCATCGGCGGCCTGGCCGGTCTGCACGCCTTTGAAGGCGGCGACTTTGTCGGCGGCCGGCCGTTTCCATTCACGGCGGATGGTCAGGAGCGGCGGGTTCTCGAGCATTGGGGTGTTTCCTCGGTTCGCGGGTGGTGTTGTTGCGCCCACAGTACCGGCCTGATGCTCCAAGGGAAAGGCTGATATGTCAGCCGCCGGCGCCAACACGCGTCCGCATCGGGCTAGCCGATCCACCCACGCAAATTGCAACGTGTCCGGATTGACGGCGCCAGAACGCGGGCGCTTAAATCGCGGTTCCGCCGCAGGGAGGTGAGCATGGCATCAAGCATCATGTATCACGACGGCAACCGGCAGCTTCAGGATGCGTTCGACAGCCGGCGTATCGCCGACCGTCTCGAGGAGAAGCTGGCGCGCACTGCCTTCACCGCCGACGACAAGACCTATATCGAGAGCGCGATCTATTTCTTCATTGCAACAGTGGATGCGGATGGACGGCCCGACTGCTCCTTCAAGGGTGGGCCCGCAGGCTTCGTGCGCATCACAGCACCCGACGAGTTGGCATTCCCCGACTACGACGGCAACGGCATGTTCAAGAGCCTCGGCAACATCAGCGTGCAGCCGGACGTGGGGCTGCTGTTCATCGACATGCACACCAAGCCGAAGCGGTTGCGCGTCAACGGCACGGCGACAGTGTCGCGCGATGATCCGCTGCTGGCGGAGACGGTGGGTGCCCAGCTCATGGTGCGCGTGAAGGCGCGCGCGATCTTCCCGAACTGCCCGCGCTACATTCCCCAGCTGCAGCTCGTGGAGCCGTCTCAGTACACGCCCAAGCCCGGTGTCGATCCGGTGGAGCCGGGCTGGAAGGGGTTTGCGGATTTCAAGGAGTGCATCCACCCGCGGCAAAAGACGTTCAAGGGGAGCACCTGAACCGGCACGTGGATGGCCGCCTTCGCGGCCATGACATCGGGTGATGGTACTGAAGCGCCAGCAGGTAGAGGCAAGCCGAGCTGCACCTACAGATGTCATCCTCGGGCTTGTCCCGAGGACCCATCGCTCCATGCGCTCGATGGGCTATTGGCCGCGATGTGGGCGCCACATTTACATCAGGCTTTCGAACTCGTTGCACCATAGGTCCTCGCGACGAGCGCGAGGATGACACAGTGGGAGAAGGAGCGACCTCGGCAGCTTTGCAAGCGGGATGTCCCAAGCAAAGCATTTGCTTGAGATGCCCGGCGTAGAAGCCGGGCTATTCGCGCCGGCGCTCAAGGCTTGCGGGCAGCGAGCCGGAAGAGCGGCTGGCGCACGTGCAAGAGGCGCCCGCGCCGGTTGTCCTCGTGCAACCGCCGCAGTGTGGCGCGCGCCGTGGCGATGGAAAACTCCGGATATACGAAGGGCACGTTCTTCAGGTACCACGCCAGGGCACCGACATCGGCGAAGCGCATGGTCTCGAAGCCCTCACCCTGCTCCCCGATGATGAAGTCTGCGTCGCGCAGTTGACGGCCGGCAAAGGCCAGATCCCAGGCGGTGGGAACGATTGGAGGGACTTCGCCGAACAAGCGATAGAAATCATCGGCTGCGCCGGAGCTGACCTGCTGTGTGAGGAAGACGCCGCCCGGCGCCAGCACACGCCGCACCTCGCTCGCCACATAGGATTCATGCCGGCTGATGATCAGGTGGAAAGCATCGCTTGGAAACGGAAGCGCACCGCCGGCGGGGTCAGCTGTTTGCGCGACGTTGTCGGGCGCCCCCTCAACAGCGAAGACCTCGATCCCGAGGGACGCGAGCCGGGCGCGCGCGATCGGAACATTGGGCGGCCATCCCTCGGTGGCCACCGTGCGCGAGGGCAAAAACGGCCGCGCGCCAAGCCACTCGCCACCACCGGTGCCGAGATCCAGCAGATCCGGCGAGACGCGCGCATGACTATCGACGATGGCGCCGAAGTCCCAGGGCGCCGCCGTGGCGATGCGCCCGTCGTAGGACACGTCCCAGCCGATCAACGGCCGCCGTTCCGCTTCCTCGATCAGCGTGTCGAAGTCAGGATCTTGGGGCGTCGGCATGATCCGGTCGCCGCAAGCGCGGGCCGCGATGACCGGCGCTCGCGTGTTCTAATCTTTGGCGCGCTCGACGTAGGAGCCATCGGCGGTCATGACGACGACGCGGGTGCCGGCGCTGATGTGCGGAGGGACCATGACGCGCTGGCCGTTGGACAGCACAGCCGGCTTATACGAGGAGGATGCGGTCTGGCCCTTCACGACGGGATCGGCTTCGACGATCTCGAACGTCGCGCGCTGGGGCAGCTCGATGGAAACGGGCACGCCCTCGTGCAGCATGATCGTGCAGGCCATGTTCTCCTGCAGGTAGACGGCCTGCTCGCCGACGAGATCCTTCGGCAGCGTGATCTGGTCGTAGGTCTCGGGCTCCATGAAGGTGTAGCCCGTGTCGTCCTCGTAGAGATAGTTGTAGGTCTTCTCCTCCAGGTAGGCGCGCTCGACCTGCTCGGTCGTACGGTAACGCTCGGTGATCTTGACCCCGTCGGAGATGCGCCGCATGTCGAGGTGGGTCACCGGCGTGCCCTTGCCCGGATGGATGTTCTCGGCCTTCATGACCACACACAATTTACCGTCGATTTCGAGCACGTTGCCTTTGCGCACCGAGCTTGCGATAATTTTCGCCACGATTAAAACCTCCGTGATGCCGTCGCCGCGGAAGCCGTAAACCCTACGGCACGGCGTAAATCTGGGCCGGTTCATACCCGTCTTTGCGGTAACGGCCAAGGACCAACTGCGGTTCGGCCGGTGCCGGGCCGCCTGGAGCCCCAAGTCCGGATTGCCCTGATGCGCAAGACATCCCCCTGGTGGATGCCGCACGTCCATGCCGACCGCCGGCCGTTCCTGCTGGCGCGCAACCGTGTGAAGGCGGCGCTGCGGTCCTGGTTCGAGGCTCAGGGGTTCGTCGAGGTGGATGCGGCCTGCCTGCAGGTCTCGCCCGGCAACGAGGCGCACCTGCATGCCTTCGAAACTCAGGTGACGGATATTGATGGGGCGTCGTCGCGGCTATATCTGCACACGTCGCCCGAGTTCGCCTGCAAGAAGCTGCTGGCGGCGGGAGAGACGAAAATCTTTACCTTCGCGCCAGTGTTCCGCAACCGGGAGCGCGGGCGGCTGCATCATCCCGAGTTCACGATGCTGGAGTGGTATCGCGCGGGCGAGCCTTATGAGCGGCTGATGGCGGATTGCGCGGAGATGCTCAAGATTGCCGCCGAGGTGACGGGGCGGCCCTTGTGGTCATGGAACGGTAGCGAGGCTGACGCGAGGGCAGCGCCCCGGCGTTTGAGCGTGGCGCAGGCGTTTCAGCAGCATGCGGGTGTTGCCCTGCTCGATACGATCGAGGGTGCATCCGTGGACCGGGACAAGCTCGCGCATGCGGCGCGCGATGCAGGTCATCGGATAGCAAGCGACGACACGTGGGCCGACATCTTCAGCCGCATCATGACCACTATCGAGTCGAAGCTCGGAAATGGAGCAGCGACGATCCTGGACGAGTATCCGACTGTCGAAGCCGCCCTCGCCCGCCCGGCCGCGCATGATGCGCGCGTGGCGGAGCGCTTTGAGTTGTATGTCTGCGGGGTGGAGCTGGCGAACGGCTTCGGCGAGCTGACGGACGCGCGCGAGCAGCGGGCGCGCTTCGATGCCGAGATGGCGGAGAAGCAACGCGTGTATGGCGAGCGCTACCCCGTGGACGAGGATTTCCTGGATGCGCTCGCGCACATGCCTGCCGCCAGCGGCATCGCACTGGGCTTCGACCGTCTGGTGATGCTAGCCACGGGCGCCCAGCGCATCGAGCAGGTGCTCTGGACACCGGTGGCGGAAATGGGCACGTGAAGATCACTTCCCCCTCTCCCCGTTCTTTACGGGGAGAGGGCTGGGGTGAGGGGCAGCTACCAGCACGGAGCAAGCTTCTGCCCCTCACCCTAACCCTCTCCCCATCGTGAAAGAACGATGGGGAGAGGGAATACTTGCATCACCCTTAGCGAGACTCATGACCCGCTCGATGAAAACATTGCGAACTTCCAGCCAACTGGCAGACGCCGGTCTGGTGGCGCGCGAGTCTGTGGCGGACTTGGAGCGCGTGGCGGAGCGCTATGCAGTGGCCATCACGCCCGATATGGCGGACCTCATCAATCGCGGTGAAGCAAACGATGCGATTGCGCGGCAGTTCGTGCCGGACGTGCGGGAATTGGAGCAACGCCCCGAAGAGCGGACCGATCCGATCGGCGATATCGAGCACGAGGCGGTGCCGGGCGTTGTGCATCGCTATCCCGATCGCGTGCTGCTCAAGCTGACGCACGTGTGCCCGGTCTACTGCCGCTTCTGCTTCCGGCGCGAGATGGTGGGTCCGGGCGGCGAGGCACTGACGGGCGCGGCGCTGGACACGGCTATCGACTACATCCGGCAGGATGAGCGCATCTTCGAAGTCATCATGACGGGCGGCGATCCGCTGATGCTGGCGCCGCGGCGCATCGCTGACGTGACACGCAGGCTCGCGGAGATCGCGCATGTGTGTGTGCTGCGCTGGCACTCGCGCGTGCCCGTCGTCGACCCGGAGCGCGTGACGCCGGAGCTGGTCGCGGCATTGAAATGCCAACGCGCCGTGTACGTGGGGATTCACACCAACCATGCGCGCGAGCTGACGCCGGCGGCGCGGGCAGCGATCGCGCGGATGGCGGATGCGGGATTGGTGCTCGTCAGCCAGACCGTGCTGCTCAAGGGCGTGAATGACAATGCGGAGGCGCTAGCCAGCCTGTTCACCGAGCTGGTAGCGCTGCGCGTAAAACCCTACTACCTGCATCACGCCGACCTGGCGCCGGGCACGGCGCATTTCCGCACGAGCATCGCGGAGGGACAGGCGATCATGCGTGCCCTGCGCGGGCGCATCTCAGGCCTGGCGCTGCCGACCTATATTCTCGATGTGCCGGGTGGCTTCGGGAAGGTGCCGATAGGACCGCAGTATGTGGATGCCGATGCGCCCGTGCCGTCCGTGACGGATGTGCATGGGGCGGTGCACGTGTATCCGCCCACAAAGACGTAGCGGCCTTGCAACGTTGATACGCGTCTAGGCCCCGGCCTTCGCCGGGGGACGATTGTGGGGAAGTCAGCGCAAACTCACGGCGTCAGTACAGGCAGGGCATCACGCTCATCCTGCCGAGGGCCCCAACAGATTGAGCTCGACATCGAGCATCGCTCGAACTTCGGCGGGACCAGACGCAATACCGTCGTCATTTTGAAGCGGCATCGCCCACCTCTCAGCGTCATCCCGGCGTCATGCCTTGCATGTTTCGCATGACGTCCGGGATCCAGCTGCCGATCCACACATCCTGACTGGGAAATGTGCGTCAGGTTACCGTCAATCGCCGATGGGCATTCATCGGGATCAGGTCGCGGACGCGGCTGATCTGGGCGCGGTCGATGTTGGCGCTGGCGTAGCCGATGCCGTCTGAGACTTTCGCGACGACGTGGCCCCAGGGATCGGCAATCAACGAGTGGCCATAGGACAGGCGCGTCGTGCCCTTGCCGTCGATGTAAGGGCCATACTGACCCGGCGCGACGATGTAGCATTGCGTCTCCACGGCACGCGCCCGCAGCAGCAGCTCCCAGTGGTCCTTGCCGGTCTGCAGCGTGAAAGAGGACGGCACCATGATGATGTCGGCGCCGCGCTTGGCGAGCGTGATGTAGAGCTCCGCGAAGCGCATGTCGTAGCAGATGGTGCAGCCGACCTTCAGGCCTTCGAGGTCGTAGAGCACGATGTCCAAACCGGGGCGGATGGTGGCGCTCTCGTTGTAGGGCGTGCCGTCGGGCGCGGTGATGTCGAACATGTGAATCTTGCGGTAGCGCGCGACCTCGCGACCCTCGCGGTCGAACACGCAGGTGGTGTTGTAGACCTGGGTCGCGCCGGGAATCTTCTCGATCATGCTGCCGCCGTGTACCCAAGCCTTGTGCGTACGCGCGAGAGCTTGCAGCGCCTCGTAGGCGGGGCCGCCGGGGATCTGGTCGGCGTTGGCGAGCTTGTCCTCGGTGGTGCTGCCGCGGAAATTCCACACTTCGGGAAGCACGAACACATCAGGCCGGTCGGTGGATGCGGCCTGGTCGACGAGCGCCTTGGCCTGCGCGATGTTGCGCGCCTTGTCGTGCATGGAGTTGGTCTGGATGACCGTGACTTTCATGGGCGCGTCCTCGCTGCCGGTGCGCCGGGGAAGATACGGCGTGGTGGCGGTATTGGGAAGGGTTGCGACGGAGCCACCTGCTAAAGTGTCATCCTCGCGCTTGGCGCGAGGACCCATCGCCCCACTAATTCGATGGGCAGTTGAGAACGGGTGCGGATCGCAAACATCACTCTTCCGGACTCGCTGCGCCATGGGTCCTCGGAACAAGTCCGAGGATGACACAGAGGTTGGGGACAAGCCCGAGCACAGACAATGCCGGGAAGTCTGACCACGTTACGCTTGATGAGGTCAACGCTAACCCTGATCGAGGGCGATGGCGTCGCGCTTGCGGGACAGAGCGGGGAGCAATGGCGTCAGCAGGATGAGCGCGGCGATGATGAGGCAAGCGGCGGAGATGGGGCGCTCGACGAAGGTCCAGAAATCGCCGCGCGACAGGATGAGGGCCTTGCGCAGATTGTTCTCCAGCATGGGCCCGAGCACGAAGGCGAGCACGAGTGGTGCGGGCTCATAGCCGAACTTGCGCAGCAGATAGCCGAATACGCCAAACACCGTCATGACAAGCACGTCGAAGGCGGCGTTGCCCGAGCTGAACACGCCGACGATGCAGAACATCAGGATCAGCGGGAACAGCAGGTTGTAGGGCACCTTCAGCACCTGCACCCACATGCCGATGAGCGGCATGTTGAGCACCAGCAGCATGATGTTGCCGATGTACATGCTGGCAACGATGCCCCAGAACAGATTGGGATGCTGCGTCATCATCAGCGGGCCGGGTTGCGTGCCGTGCACGATGAAGGCGCCGAGCAGCAGCGCCATGACGACGTTGGGTGGGATGCCGAGCGTCAGCAGCGGAATGAAGGCGCCGCCGGCGGCGGAGTTGTTGGCGGCTTCGGGACCGGCCACGCCCTCGATGGCGCCCTTGCCGAAGCGCTCTGGCGTCGCCGACATCTTCTTCTCGATGGCGTAGGAGGCGAAGGAGGCGATGACCGCGCCGCCACCTGGCAATACACCGAGGAAGAAGCCGAGCACTGTGCCGCGCACAAGGGCCCATTTGCTCGCCGCCCAATCGGCCATGGTCGGCCACAGGCTGCCGATGCGCGAGGTGACGATGTCGCGGCGAATGGCGTTCTCGAGATTGCTCAGGATCTCGGCAACACCGAAGAGGCCCATGACCACGGGCACGAGCCCGACGCCGTCGAGAAGCTCCAGCCGATCGAACGTGAGACGTGGTGCCGCTGTGATCTGATCGATGCCGATGATGCCGAGTACGATGCCGAAACAGGCCATCAGCAGCGATTTCGCCATCGAGCCCTGCGTCATGAAGCTCAGGATCGTCAGGCCGAGCACCATGAGGCTGAAATATTCCGCCGGACCGAACGCCACGGCGACGCGTGCCAGCATGGGCGCCACCAGCATCAGCATGATGATGGAGAACGTGCCGGCGATGAAGGAACCGATGGCGGCCATGCCGAGAGCGGGTCCGGCGCGGCCCTGCTTGGCCATCTCGTGCCCGTCGATGCAGGTGACGACGGAGGCCGCTTCACCCGGGATGCGCACGAGGATCGAGGTGGTCGAGCCGCCGTACATGGAGCCGTAGTAGATGCCGGCCATCATGATGATGCCGGATTCTGGCGTGCCCGAGATCGTGACGGGCAGCAGCAATGCCATGGCCGAGACGGGGCCGATGCCGGGCAAGACGCCGACCAGCGTGCCGATGAAGACACCGAGGAAACAGTACAGCAGGTTGACCGGCGTCAGCGCGACCGAGAAACCCAGAGCTAGGCTCGACAGGATGTCCATGCCCCCGCCCCTACCCGAGCCAGCCGGACAGCAGGCCGGCGGGAAGCTGGACCTTTAGCCCCTTCGTCATCACGAACCACACGACGAGCGGCGCGATGACTGCGACGCCCCATGCTTTCGGCCATCCCACCGGGTCGACGAACAGCATGAGGGCCAGCAGGAGCACCACGGTGCCCGGAATGAAGCCGATCGTTTCGAAGCTGAAACCGAACGCCAGCAGCAGGGCGATGACGAGCAGGACGCGAGGCCAGCGGGTGCCGGTCCACAGCGAGGATAGGGATGCCGACGGCGTGACGAGGCTCGGCCCGATCACGCCGAGGGACAGCGCGGCCATGATGAGCCCGATGCCGAACAGCGCGAACCCGGACCCCGGCTCGTGCAACGTGCCGAGGCCGAGGTCATAGCCGGCCCAGGCGACGTAAGCGCCGATTGCCAGCCAGAAGAGGCCACCCCAAAGCTCGGCTCGTGCAAACACGCCTGCTCCCTCGGTGAGGTTCGCGGACACTCAGTCCTTTTTCAGCAGGCCGATCTGGCCGAGCGCTTCCTTTTCCTGCGCCGTGACTTCGGCGACGAACTTCTTGTAGTCCTCCGTGTTCATGTAGCGGGGGAACATATCGTACTTGCGCATGGCCTCGACGGCGGCGGGATCATCGAGCGCCTTCTGGAACGCGTCGTGCAGCTTTTTCACGTGCGCCGGGTCCATGCCTTTCGGGCCGGCGAGGCCGAAGGGGCTGTCGAACACGAACGGGTAACCCAGCTCCTTCAGCGTCGGAATGTCGGGCCAGTTCTTGCTGCGCTCCGGCGTCCAGAGCATCAGCAGGCGCAGCTCCTTGGCATCGACGAGCGGCTTCCAGCCCGTGGAGTCGGCCTGCAGCATGGTGTGGCCGCCGAGCACGGCCGCGTTCGTCTCCGCGCCACCCTTGAAGGGGACCATGGTCAGCTTGATGCCGGCCTTGGTGGCGATCTGCTCCATGCCGATGTGCAGCGATGTGCCGGCGCCGGGCGTGCCGTAGGTGACCTTGCCCGGATTTTCCTTGGCGTACTTGACGACCTCCTCCCAGCTCTTGAACTGGCCGTCGCCTTTCGTCGTCACGCCGAACGTGTAGCCGGTGAGATGGACGATGTAGGTGAAATCCTTCTCCGCGTTCCACGTCACCTTCTGCATCAGCGGCAGGCGCATCACGGTGATGGGCATCTGCGCGATGATGTAGCCGTCGGGCTTGGCACCGGCGGCCATGGTGGCGGGTCCGAGCGTGCCGGAGGCGCCGGGCTTGTTGTCATAGATGAACGGCTGGCCCAGGTGCTTCGACGCCGCGTCGCCCAGCGCACGCAGCGACAGGTCGGACGAGCCGCCCGCAGGCCAGGGAATGATCATGGTGATCGGCTTGGTGGGGTAGCTCTGCGCCAGTGCGGCTGCGGCCGTCGCAAGCAGGGCCGACACCGCAAGCCCCAAAATATGAACACTGCGAGCAAAGCGCATCAAAGTCCTCCCGATGATCGTGCCGTCTGCAATCGGCTCTTTTGTCTTGGGCGCCAGAGTGCAAGGGCAGCGCCGGAATGTCTAGGTGGATGTTGGGTGGGCGCGTTATTCCGGGGTTCCTGAGTGTCACCCCGAGGCTTGGCCTACTGCTGTGCCCACGTAGACCAAAAAAGTTATCCCCGCGTGCGGGAGCGGCGTAATACTTGGTGCGTCCCGGATCGGACGCGCGCTGCAGCGTGTGTTCGGCACAATCCGGGAGCCGCGAACCGATCGTCTCGCTCCGCCGGGCGCCAGACCAGCGCAGCGCCGAGATGGGGCCCGGATTGCGGTCGCCTGAGCATTCGCAAGCTCAGCAAAAGCGCCTAGGTCAGCGAGCTTACGAATGCTCGGGCCGACTTCTTCAGCCAGGCCTCGCGCGGCGTGCCGCGGCGGGGACGCAAGCATTGCCGCGCGGCTGTCACGACCCGATGGTGACGCCGCCGTCGGCGACGATGACCTGGCCGGTGATGAAGGCGGCGGCCGGTGAGGCCAGGAAGGCGGCGACGCCGCCGATGTCGTCGGGCTCGCCGATGCGGCGCAGCGGCGTGGTCGAGGTACGCTGCTCCAAGTTGTTGGGATCTTCCCACAAGGCGCGTGCGAAATCCGTTTTCACCAGACCCGGGGCAATGCAGTTCACGCGCACGTTCTTCGGCCCCCACTCGACGGCGAGGCTGCGAGCCAGCGAGAAGTCGGCGGCTTTGGAGATGCCATAGGCGCCGAGCCTGCTGCTGCCACGGATGCCGCCGATGGACGAGATGATGGTGACGGTGCCGCCGCCACGCTCGGCCATGCCGGGGATGGCGAGGTTGGCCAGCCAAAGGTTGCTCTTGATGTTGGTCGCCATGATCTTGTCGAAGGCGTCGTCGCCGATGCCGGCGAGCGGTCCGAAATAGGGATTGACGGCGGCGTTGCAGACGAGCGCGTCGATCTTGCCGAACTTGTCGAGCGTGCCCTTGACCAGCGCCTCGACTTCAGGTTTCCGGCCGATGTTGCAGGCAATGACCGTCGCCTCGCCGCCGTCCTTGCGGATACTGGCGGCAACCTCCTCGCAGGCGTCGGCCTTGCGGCTCGACACCACCACTTTGGCGCCCATGGCGGCCATGGTCTCGGCAATGGAACGGCCGATGCCTTTGCTGGAGCCGGTGACGACGGCGACCTGGCCCTTCAGACCGAACGGGTTCTTCATGTGCGCGCTCCCTTTGACAGCTCTTTGTGCTTAGGCTGGACCGTTGCAGACGCGTTGCCAAGTCTCGATCGGCACCCTAACCTCCGTTCGGCAGCGAAAACCACAACCGAGCGGCCTCAATGGGAGAGCGGCGTCCGCATATCTGGGAGAAGAGCTATCCGGCCGGTGTGCGCTGGGACACGCTCATTGCGGTGACGACGCTGCCGGAGCTGCTCGACACGGCAGTGCGGACCTACGCGGAGAAGCCGGCACTGGAGTTCCAGGGGCGGCAGATCAGCTACGGAGAGCTGGGTGAAGCGGTCAAGAACATGGCCGCCGGTCTCCTCGCCCATGGGTTGCAGCGGCACGAGACGGTGGCGCTGTACGTGCCCAACTGTCTGACGCATCCCATCGGCTTCTTTGGCGTGCTGAAAGCCGGCGGACGGCTCGTGCATCTCTCGCCGCTCGATGCCGAGCGTGAACTCATGCACAAGCTGAAGGACTCCGGCGCGCGGACGATCATCACGACCAATTTCGGGCCGATGCTGGAACGGGCGATGAAGCTGCAGGCCGTTGGCGCGGTGGATCGTGTGATCGTCGGTGAGGACGCGACGTTCGGCCCGGCCGCGCTCGCTGCACAGTCAATTCCAGAGGGCGACGCGCACGTGGTGCGGTTGCGCGACGTGATCGAACAGGGCGCCACGCATTCGGATATCGTCTGGCCGGCCGTGGCGACGGACGACATCGCGCTGTTGCAATACACGGGCGGAACGACGGGCGTACCCAAGGCCGCCATGCTGAGCCACGCCAACCTGACGGCGGCGGTCTCCATCCACAACGCGTGGGCCGACCCGCAAGGGCTGTCGCTGCGCGGCGAAGGCCGCACGATCTGCGTGCTGCCGCTGTTCCATATCTACGCGCTGACGTCGTGCCTGACGCGGGCGCTGAGTCTGGGCTACGAGATCCTGCTGCGCCCGCGCTTCGACGTGGCGACGACGCTCGACGACATCGAAACGAAGCGCGCGACGTTCTTTCCCGGTGTGCCGACCATGTGGATCGCCATCGCGCATCATCCGGGGCTCGACACGCGCGACTTTTCCTCGCTGGTGACGGTCAGCTCCGGCGGAGCCCCCTGCCCCATCGAGATCGAGACGCGCATCCAACAGCTCACCGGCAGGCGGCTCGGCGGCGGCTGGGGCATGACGGAGACGAGCCCCGCCGGCTCCAACATCCCGCGCAACCGGCCCGACAAGCGCGGCACCATCGGCGTGCCGCTGCCGGGCATCGTCATGGACGTGGTGGCGCTCGATGATCCGCGCCGGGTGTTGCCGATCGGCGAGACGGGGGAGATCCGGGTCAAAGGACCCAACGTCACGCGCGGCTACTGGAACCGTCCGGAAGAGACAGAGAAGAGCTTCGTCGACGGTTTTCTGCTGACGGGCGACATCGGCCATATCGATCCGGACGGCTTCTTCTTCATCGTCGACCGCAAGAAAGACATGATCCTGTCGGGCGGCTTCAACGTCTATCCGCGCGCCATCGAGGAAGCCATCTACGAGCATCCGGACGTGGAAGAGGTCATCATCATCGGCGTGGCGGATGCCTATCGCGGCGAGGCGGCCAAGGCCTTCATCAAGCTGAAGGCAGGAGCCGCGCCATTCACGCTCGAGGCGCTGCGGGAATTCCTGGCCGACAAGCTCGGGCGGCACGAGCTTCCCGCGCATCTGGAATTCCGCGACGCGCTGCCAAAAACAGCAGTTGGCAAACTCTCCAAAAAAGAGCTTGTAGAGGAAGAACGGGCCCGCACGCGCACGGCGACGACAGCGAGCTAACCACGGAGGACACGATGGATCTGCGCTTCACTCCCGAGGAAATCGCCTTCCGCAACGAGGCGCGCACATTCTTCACCACCGAGGTGCCGCTGGAGATCCGGCGCAAGGTGATCGAGGGGCATCACCCCTCCAAGCAGGACCTCGTGACCTCGCACAAGATCCTGCACAAGCACGGCTGGGCGACGCCGAACTGGCCAGTGGAATGGGGCGGCTGCGATTGGACGCCGGTCCAGATGTACATGTATCAAGAGGAGATGCAGGCGGCCGGCGTGCCGCATCCCCTGCAGTTCAACGTCTCCATGAACGGGCCCGTGCTGATCCAGTTCGGCACCGAGGCGCAGAAGAAGCGATTCCTGCCGCGCATGGCCGCGCTCGACGACTGGTGGTGCCAGGGCTTCTCGGAGCCGGGCTCGGGCTCCGACCTTGCCTCGCTCAAGACCACGGCCGTGCGCGAGGGTGATCATTACATCGTCAACGGCCAGAAGATCTGGACCACGCTCGCGCAACACGCGGACTGGATCTTCTGCCTCGTGCGCACGGATCCCGCTGCCAAGAAGCAGCTCGGCATCTCCTACCTGCTCATCGACATGAAGACGCCGGGCATCGAGGTGCGCCCGATCCAGACCATGGACGGCAGCGCCGAGGTCAACGAGGTGTTCTTCGATAACGTCAAGGTGCCGGTCGAGAACCTCGTCGGCGAGGAGAACCGCGGCTGGGATTGCGCCAAGTTCCTGCTCGGCAACGAGCGCACGGGCATCGCCCGCGTGGGGCTGTCGAAGATGCGCGTGCAGCGGATCAAGCAGCTGGCGGCCCAGGTGCCGGCCGGCGACACGACGCTGCTGGACGACGAGCGCTTCCGCGAGAAGGTGGCGGCCGTCGAGGTCGAGTTGAAGGCGCTGGAGATGACGCAGCTGCGTGTGCTGTCGGCCGAGCGCGGCAACACCAGCGGCAAGCCCAATCCGGCGTCGTCGATCCTGAAGATCAAGGGCAGCGAGATCCAGCAGTCGACGACGGAGCTGCTGCTCGAGGTGGCGGGGCCGCTCGCCGTTCCGTTCGGCGATGACGACGACTTCGGCCACAACGAAGCGCCGATCCGGCCGGAGTGGGCGTCGACCTTGGCGCCGTCGTATTTCAACAACCGCAAGGTCTCGATCTACGGCGGCTCCAACGAGATCCAACGCAACATCATCGCCAAGGCGGTGCTGGGGTTCTGATCATTTTCTCCTTCTCCCCGTCCTTACGGGGAGAAGGTCGGGATGAGGGGCAGCCACAAGCACCGAGCGAGTTTCTGCCCCTCACCCTAACCCTCTCCCCGCAAGTGGGGAGAGGGGATACATCAGAGTGTGTGTCGAGTGTGGAGTTCTGAATGACGATTGAAACCTGGCTGGCGTTTGCGGCGGCGACGAGTGTGCTGCTGGTTATTCCGGGGCCGACGGTGCTGCTGGTCGTGTCGTATGCGCTGGGCCAAGGCCTGCGCACGGCGATGCCGATGGCGCTCGGCGTGGCGCTCGGTGATTTCACAGCCATGACGCTGTCGATGCTAGGCCTCGGCGCGCTGCTCGCGACGTCGGCGACGTTGTTCACGGTGCTGAAGTGGATCGGCGCGGCCTACCTGATCTGGCTCGGCATCAAGTTGTGGCGCGCGGGCGGGGCCATGCAAGCGACGCCGCGCACCGACAAGGCATCGGCGGTGAAGATGGTGGCGCACGCGTGGATCGTGACGGCGCTCAATCCCAAGAGCATCACCTTCTTCGTTGCCTTCCTGCCGCAGTTCCTCGATCCGGCGGCTGATTTCTGGACGCAGATGCTGGTGTTCGAGGCGACGTTCCTGGTGCTCGCCTTCGCCAACGCGTTCGGCTATGCGCTGCTCGCCTCACGGGCACGTGGCCTGATGTCGAGCGCGCGGGCGATCAGCCTCGTCAATCGCATCGGCGGCAGCCTGCTGATCGGCGCCGGCGTGGCGGCCGTGAGCATCCGCTCGGGCAACTGAGAAACGAACTGAGAATACGGGAGCGCCTCATGGATTTTGAACTTTCCGAAGAGCAGCAGATGCTCAAGGACAGCGTCGACCGGCTGACGGCGGACCGTTATCCCGATCTCAAGACGCGCAGCGGCTACATGCAGCAGCCGGCCGGCTACAGCGGCGCCATCTGGAAGGAGTACGCGGACCTGGGGCTGCTCGGCATTCCCTTTGCCGAGGACGATGGCGGGTTGGGCCAGGGCGCAGTGGAGACGGCGCTGGTCATGGAAGCGATCGGCCGCAGCCTGGCGCTGGAGCCGTATTTCGCGACCGTCGTGCTCGGCGGCGGCGTGCTGCGGCATGCGGGAAGTGCGGCGCAGAAGGAGAAGCTCATCCCGGCGATCGTCGGCGGCACGGCCAAGGCGGCCTTGGCGTATCAGGAGAAGCAGTCGCGCTTCGACCTCGCCGATGTGGCGACGACCGCCAAGGCTGATAGTGACGGCGGCTACACGCTCGAAGGCGAGAAGTGCGTCGTGCTCTACGGCGACAGCGCCGACTGGCTGATCGTCACGGCGCGCGTCTCGGGTGACCGGCGCGCGCAGGACGGCATCGGACTGTTTCTCGTCGATGCGAAGGCGCCGGGCGTGTCGCGGCGTGGCTATCCCACACAGGATGGGCAGCGCGCAGCCGACATCTCGCTCGCGAGCGTCAAGGTCGGGCGCGATGGCGTGATCGGCATACCGGGCAAAGGCTTTGCCGTGCTGGAGTGCGTGGTGCACGAAGGCATCGCGGCGCTGGCGGCGGAGGCTGTCGGCGCCATGGCGGCGCTGCACGAGCTGACGGTCGAGTATCTGAAGACGCGCAAGCAGTTCGGCGTGCCGATCGGCTCGTTCCAGGTGCTGCAGCATCGCTCGGTCGACATGTTCACGCACCTCGAGCAGGCGCGCAGCATGGCCTACTACGCCACCATGATGGCAGGCGAAGAAGATGCCGCAGAGCGGCGCAAGGCCATCTCCGCGGCCAAGGTGCAGATTGGGCGCTCGGCGCGCTTCATCGGTCAGGAGGCGATCCAACTCCACGGCGGCATCGGCATGACCATGGAGTACAAGGCCGGCCACTACTTCAAGCGGCTGACCCTGATCGACATGATGTTCGGCCATGCCGACCATCACCTGCGCGAACTGGCCCGGGCGGGCGGGATCATCGGGGCGGCTTGACCGGCGCCGCTTCCGTTGCGGACACAGTCGCGCTAGAAAGCCCGGGTGGGCACCGTCCCATCTCATTCAACTTGGAGACTGGGACCGCTACGGCACCGTCCGGATCGTCGCCATCGTCCTCCCGACCCGAGGTACTGCGATGAACGCTTCTGCCGACCACGGCATCGGCTTCGGCCGGATTGCCGCCATGCTGCCCGTCAAGGACATCCAGAAGGCGCACGACTTCTACGTCAACGTGCTGGGCTTCACGAAGACGTTCGAGAACGGCACGCCCGTGGGCTTCATGATCCTGAAGCGGGACCGGGCGGAGCTGCACCTGACCTTGCAGCCCGGGCACAAGGCGGCGCCGTTCAACGTTGCGCATATGATGGTCGACAACGTCGATGCGCTGCATGCGATCTGCCAGCAGCAGGGCTTGCGCATCATCAAGCGGCTGCAAGACAAGGACTACGGCCTCAGGGCCTTCGTGTTCGAGGACCCCGACGGCAATCGCATCGACGTCGGGCAACCGATCTGAGCAGAGGCACTGCGAGGCGGTCGCCTGAGCCCGCCTCGCAGCGACGCTTACTCCGCTGGCTGCACGGCCGGCTGCTGGGCCTCGACCGACAGCACGAGGGCAGCAAAGCCGAGCACGGCCGCGAGCAGAACGGCTGTCACGCCGACCATGGCCCAGAGGACCGTATCGAAGCCGCCCTGCGCGTGCAGCAAGGCGATCACCTGTACGGCGATGCCGGCCGAGATGAAGGTCAGGAAGTAGCGCACGGCGTAGATGCGTCCACGCCAAGCGTCGGCCGTGTAACGCGCGAGCACGATGTCGCCGGTTGTCACCTGCCCGTAGATGCCGGCCATGGTGACTGCCAATCCCAGCACCAGCGGCAAGCCGGTTGTTGTCGCGGCCCAGATGCAGCCGAGGACCTGCAGCGCCACGACCAGCACGAACAGCAGCGCCGGCTGCATGCGCTCCACCACGCGCCCGACGATGATCTGGCCGATGGCGCCGCAAATGAAGACGGCCGTGGCGACGCCGCCGACCGCGATCAACGGCACGCTCTCGCCGATGCGCTCGTCGATGATCTTGGGCACGGCGATCAGGATGGTGTTGAAGGTGAGCCCGCCGGTGATGGAGATGACGACGTACAGCGCGAACATGATGAGCATGGCGCGTGCCGTCAGCGGCACCTGTGCCTTCGACTGCCGCTTGCCGCCGCGCAGGTTATCGTCCGGCACGGTGAGAAAGTAGACGAGCCCCGAGATCAGGCAGGCGATGCCCGGCACGAGGAAGGCCGCGCGCCATCCGACCCACGCCGTCAATGCCGCGGTGATGCCTGCCGCCAGCGCTACGCCGAGATTGCCGCACACGCCGTTGAAGGCCAGCGTGCGTCCGCGCGCCTGCGAGATCTCGATCAGCATCGCCATGCCGACCGGATGATAGATGGCGGCGAACACGCCGAGTGCGAACAGGGCTGCTGCGAGAAGCGGCAACGTCGGCGCTGCCGCGGCAGCCAGCAGCGACAGGCCGCAGCCGATGTAGAAAGCAACCATCATGTTGCGCCGGCTCCAGCGGTCCGCCAGCCAGCCAGCGGGCAGCGAGAACACGCCGAAGGCGACGAAGGATGCCGTCGAGAACGCGATCAGCTCCGCGTACGGCCGCTGGTAGATGACGCCGAGGCCGATGACGACCGTCGGGTAGATCAGGAGCACGAAATGGTCGATGGCGTGGGCCCAGTTGAGGAAGCCGATCTGCCAGCGGGGATGGTGGGTGACAGGATGAGATGCGGCAGCGCTCATGATCAGGCCTTTTGCATCAGGTCTCGGCGAGGAAAGATCGCCGGACCGAGGGGAACCTCGACTCGGCGCTACCCTAGAGCTTGCAGAAATGCGATGTTCTGCCGAGTTTCGTCGCGATCAGGCCATGCCCGACCCACGCCCCGAATATCGAGCCATCCTGGATGACAGCCCGCGTCCCATGGCTGTGCTGGCGCGCTCGTACCTGGAGCGCGAGCACATCCCCCTGCATATCCATCGCCGCGGACAACTGCTGCATGCCAAGAGCGGCATCATGCGCGCGGAGACGCAGGGTGCCGCCTGGATCGTGCCGCCCGCCCGCGCGCTGTGGGTACCGCCGCGCACGCCGCACAGCGTGACGACACGCAGCCGTGTCGAGATGCGCTCGGTGTATTTCGCGGCCGCCGCCTGTACCGACTTGCCGAGACGGCCGACGCTGGTGGAGGTGAGCAGCCTGCTGCGCGAGCTGATCCTGGCAACGCTCGAGGAGCCGCTGGCCTACGACGAGAACGGCCGGGGCGGGCTCTTGGCGCGCCTGATCCTGACCGAGCTTGCGCGCGTGCGCGAACGTCCCGTCGATCTGCCCATGCCGCGCGATGCGCGTGCGCTGCGTGTCGTGCGGGCGCTGCTCGCCGAGCCGGCACTCGATCTGGATCTCGACGCCTGGGCTGATGCGGCCGGCGGCAGCCGGCGCACGCTCGCCCGCCTCTTCCGCGCCGAGACCGGGCTCGGCTTTGCCGAATGGCGCGCGCGTCTCAGGGCAGCAGAAGGCCTGGCCCGCCTGTCGGCCGGTGCTTCTGTGGCTGCTGCGGCAGCGGCCGTCGGCTACGCCAGCCCTAGCGCCTTCTCCGCCATGGTCCGCCGCAACATGGGGCAGGCGCCGCGCAGCCTTGTCCGGCCACTGCGGTAAGACCCGCCTATTTCACCTCGAGCACTATTCTGCCCCGCACTTTGCCGGCGAGGATGTCGGGGGCGAGGCCGAGAACGTCCTCGAGCGGGCGCGTGATGGTGAGGGCATCGAGCTTGGCACGATCGAGGTCGGCGGCGAGCCGGGCCCAGGCCTCTGTGCGCTTCTTCAGCGGTGCCATGACGCTGTCGATGCCGGCGAGCGTCACGCCACGCAGGATGAAGGGTGCCACCGATGCCGGGAGGTCCATGCCCTGGGCGAGGCCGCAAGCGGCAACGCAACCGTCGTATTTCGTGGCGCTGATGGCATTGGCGAGCGTGGCGCTGCCCACCGCATCGACGACGCCGGCCCAGCGCTCCCTGGCGAGCGGGCGCGGCGTGCCCGACAACTCCGTGCGGTTGATGATCTCACTGGCGCCGAGCGACTTGAGATAGCCCTCCTCCTCCGGCCGGCCCGTGGAGGCGATGACGTGATGGCCGAGCTTGGACAGCAGCGCGACGGCAACGCTGCCGACCCCACCCGAAGCACCCGTGACGAGGACGGGGCCGCTGGCCGGCGTGACACCGTGCTTTTCCAGCGCCAGCACGCACAGCATGGCGGTGTAGCCGGCCGTGCCGATGGCCATGGTCTGGGCCGCCGTGAACGTTGCGGGCTTCTTGACCAGCCAGTCGCCTTTCACGCGTGCGAGTTGTGCATACCCGCCGAGATGGGTCTCGCCCACGCCCCAGCCGTTGAGGATCACCTCGTCGCCGGATTTGAAATCGGCATGGCCGGATTGGGTGACGGTGCCAACGAAGTCGATGCCGGGGATCATGGGCCAGCGGCGCACGACCGGCGCCTTGCCGGTGATGGCCAAGCCGTCCTTGTAATTGACGGTCGAGTGGCTGACGCGGACGGTGACGTCACCATCCATGAGATCGGCTTCGCCAAGCTCCGACCAGGTGGCCGCCGGAGCCTTTTCGCCCTTGGTCAGCACCAACGCCTTGAAACGCTCCATGGGCCCCTCCCCAGTACCGGATCAAAGGCCCGGGATAGGCCAAGCCCGTGGCGGAGTCGAGGGAAGGGGCGAAATCAGCGGCTCGGCTGAAACCATTACCGGAAAAGCGCGTTGTGCGAGCCGGGGGAACCGTGGTCTATGCGCCGCCGGGCGCGGCACAGTGGTCCGATCGAACTTGGCACTGGACTTCTGACGGTTTGGAGCCTTATGAAAGCCCGCCGCAGAGGTCGGATGAGTCTGGTTAGGGTAAATATTGAAGTTCTACCGCAATGCTACTGCCGCATGGCAGATTGACCACAAACAAGTTCTCAAGAACAACTCAGATATACCGCCCAATTCAGAGCGAAAGCCCAAATGTAGACGCGATATATTCTCAGTGACACGGCAGCCTCAGGGCTGAGAGGCGAATCTGTCACACTTTATAAATGACAATACAAGTAAAAACGCCGAATTATTTTGCGCTGCACAAACTTTTTCGCTTGAAAGCCAAATCAACCGAACCTTAAAGTTTGTTCATTCGATGCGAAGCGTTTTTCGCATCATCCCCTGCAAACCGGTCACACCGGCGAAGGAGGCACGATGGGACTGAGGCTGAGACTGAACGTGCTTGCCGCGATCATCTCGTTTGCGTTCCTGGCTGCAATCGTGTTCGGGATGGTCTGATCTCGTTCGAGCCCTGCTCGCACGAGCCGGGGCCACCACAAACAAAGAGGCGCAGATCCCCCGGATCTGCGCCTCTTTCGATTTCTAGGGGGTTTGCGTCAGCGCTTGATGATGTAGCCGATCACCGCTCCGATCAGCGGATACATGAGCGTGCGCACGCCCGGCACCACGCCGGCGACGAACGACGTCACCGGCGGCAGCAGCGTCAGGCCCGCGAAAATCAGCGCGAATATCAGCGACGAGGCGAGCGTTCCGCCGCCCGGGGTGCCGACACCCTGCAGGATGAGAGAGCCGATGAAGCCGACCAAGGTCACCAGGATGGCGAAGACGACGGCGTAGACGAAGATGTCGAGGCCGCCTCCGAATGGAGGCAGATAGCGGATGATGTGAGGCGCAGCGAACCAGCCGACGGCAAGCTGCACGAGCAGCAGGATCAGACGTCCAAGCATAGCTTTTCTCCCCAAAAGGAGCCCGGCCGCGCCATCGTCTCCCCGGAGCGACTCGGACTGTCCGGCGAGGATACCAGGGACGGTTGTCACGGGCGAGCCGGAGTCACCGGAACCGACTAAGCCTCGCCAACGCCTAGGTTCCTTTGTAGGAGAGTGGGGTTATCGACCACAGCACGGGGCATCGCCGCGAGATCATGACTTCAGCCAACGTCATATCCGGAATTGCAGCCGTCGACGGGTACCTCGACACGGGCTATGCCACGGTGGTCGGCATGTCGTCGCGCTTTGCGGCGGCGGTGTCGTGCGGGCTGATGCGCATCCAGGGCGATCTCGGCGTGACCGGACCGGTGGCGGAGATCGGCACGTTCGAGGGGCGGTTCTTCATCGCGCTGGCGCATGCGCTGGCCGACGGCGAGACGGCGCTGGGCATCGACCTGTTCGACTGGCCCAACCCTGAGGTGATCGACCGCTTCGAAGCCAATTGCGCCAAGCACGGCGTGCCAGCCGAGAAGCGCATCACGTGGCGTGCGGACAGTCGCACGATGAAGCCCGAGGACCTCTTGGCGAAGCTCGGCGGCCGGCGCGTGCGCCTCTTCCACGTCGATGGCGAGCATTCGCGCCATGCCCTGACGCGCGACCTGGAGCTGGCGACGGCTGTGCTCGCTGACGGCGGCGTCATCGTGCTCGACGACATGCTGCACCCGGGCTACCCGACGCTGATGGTCGCGGTGCAGGACTACCTGCAGCGGCATCCCGAGATGGTCGTGTTGTGCATCATCGATCGCGAGACCATCGTGGCGGCGACCAAGTTCGTGATCTGCCAGGCAGCCTGGTTCAAGCGCTACGAGGAAAGGCTGCTGGAAGCCTACAAGGACAACGTGTGGCCGCTCGGCGCCGACTTCGAGCCGCACTGGTGCCTGGTACTGTCGCTCGACACGCGGCTGGCGGACATCGTTTGAGCGGCTGACCGCGCATCAGCGCATACGCGACATCTCGACCGCGGCGCTTGTGTCCGGGCCGACCGGCCTGTCTAACTACGTCGACACCAACGACCGCCCGGATCACACCTCCAATGACCGTTGCCGAGACCCTTGCCGATTTCCTCGTCTCCACACGCCCTGAGGATCTCCCCGAACAGACGACCGAGCTTGCGGCGATGATCGTCGCCAGCACGCTCGCCAGCGCCGCACCCGGCCGCCACATCGAGTCCGCCAAGATCATTCGCGACATCGAGGTCGAGCGCGGCGGGCGGCCTGACGCCACACTCTGGTTCGAGCCCGGCATCAAGCTGCCGGTCGTCGGCGCGGCGCGTGCCAATGCGCTCATGAGCGACGCGGCCGCCTCCGACGACAGCGACCTGCGCAACATCGTGCATGCGGGCACGCCGCTGACAGCGACATCGCTCGCCATCGCGGAGAAGACGGGGGCTTCGGGCAAGGACGTGCTCGCGGCAATCGTGCTCGGATACGAGGCCGCCGGACGCATGGGCGAATCCATTATTCCGCGCTTCGATTTCCGCGGCCATCACGGTTGCATGGGCGCGGCGTTTGCGGCCACGGGCGCAGCGGTGCGGCTGCTCGGCCTCGACGCGCGCCAGGCGGCGCATGCCATTGTCCTGACGGCGACCTCCATCGGCGGCGTTACCAAAGCCGCGGATACCAGCGTGTCGCGCGAGTACCACGCCGGTGCCGTCACGGTGGCCGGCATCGAGGCGGCCATGGCCGCCAAGCGTGGCTTCACCGGCGAGCTGGCGCTGCTGGAGATGGAGCGCGGCTTCTGCCAGGTATTCGGCGGCCCCGAAGCGGACGCGCCGGGCATCACGCGCGACCTCGGCAAGAGCTGGGACATCGTCACCGATATGGCGATCAAGCTGGTGCCGGGTGCGCATCCCTATCACGCGCTGGCGGAGGCGGCAGCGAATGCGGCACGCGAAGGCAACATCGCGCCCGGAGATATCGCCGCCATTGTCGTCTCGCGTCCCGGCTGGACGAAACTGCCCGGGCCCAAGCATCCGGACGACCTGATCAGCATGGCGCACAGCCCGGCGTTTTTTGCGGCCGCTGGTGCGCATGACAAACGCTTCGGTTGGGAGCATGCGGGACCTGAGAAAATCGCAGAGCACAGCATCCACGCGCTGATCGGCAGGGTGCGCGTTGCCGCTCCGCCGGCCGATACGACGGGCTACCGCCAGGGTGCCACGGTGACGATCGAGACCACCGACGGCCGCAAGGTGACGAATACGGTGAAAATCCCGAAGGGGGCGGCAAGCCTCGACGTCGACTGGGCCGACATCGATGAGAAGTATCGGGCGCTGGTGCCGAATGCGCCGCTCTCGAGCGAAAAGATCGAGGCGAGCCTGAAGGCGATCAAGAGCCTGAAGTCGGGAAGCAGCGTGAAGGAGCTGGTTGGGCAGCTGGGATAGTTCGGCGCACCACCGGCAGGCTTCGGCACCTCCATCCATGTCATCCTCGGGCTTGTCCCGAGGATCTATCGCACCGCAATCCGAGTGGGTAGTTGGGAACGGTGAAACGGCCACGTGCCATCTCATCTTACGAGCTCGTGGAACCATGGGTCCTCGCGACCCTCGGAACAAGTCCGAGGGCAGGCAAGCGCGGGGATGACATAGAGATTGGGGCAAGCGGATATTCACCGCACGACGTCAAATCGCGTGAAATCGAGCGTTGCGGTTTGGGCCTAAGCCGCCTGCGGCTCCGCGGGTGCGGGATCGTAGTTGAGGACGGGGGCGAGCCAGCGTTCGCATTCGGGAATGGTCCAGCCTTTGCGGCGGGCGTAGTCCTCGACCTGGTCGCGCTCGACCTTGCCGACGCCGAAGTAGTGGCTCTCGGGGTGCGAGAAGTAGAGGCCTGACACCGACGCACCGGGCCACATGGCAAAGCTCTCGGTCAACTGGATGCCGGCCTGCTGCTCGGCGTCGAGCAGACGGAACAGCGTCGCCTTCTCCGTGTGATCGGGCTGGGCCGGATAGCCGGGCGCCGGGCGGATACCGCTGTATTTCTCCAGGATGAGATCATCGTTGGACAGCTTCTCGTCCTTGGCATAGCCCCACAGCTCGCGGCGCACGCGCTCGTGCATGCGCTCGGCAAACGCCTCGGCGAAGCGATCGGACAGCGCCTTCAGCATGATGCGGCCGTAGTCGTCGGTCTTCTTGAGATGACGCTCCAGCGCCTCCTCCTCGCCGATGCCCGCGGTGACCGCGAAGCCGCCGACGTAGTCGGTGACACCGCTGTCCTTGGGCGCGATGAAATCGGCAAGCGCGGTGTGCGCGCGATCGCGGCCCGGATCGCGCGCGATCTGCTGGCGCAACGTATGCAGCATGGCGATGGGTTTGGCGCCCGTATCGACGTCGCGGAGCTCGACGTCATCGCCGACGGCATTGGCGGGCCAGAAACCGATCACGGCATTGGCGGTGATCCACTTCTCGGCGACCATGCGCTTCAGCAGTGCCTGCGCGTCGGCGAACAGCTTGCGGGCTTCCGTGCCGACTTTGTTGTCGTCGAAAATTTTCGGATAGCGGCCGGCCAGCTCCCAGGTCTGGAAGAAGGGTGTCCAGTCGATGTAGGGCACGAGCTCGGCGAGATCGTAGCTCGTGAACACGCGGGTGCCGAGGAAGCTCGGCTTGGGCGGCGCGTAGCCTTTCCAGTCGATCTTGAACTTGTTCTGGCGCGCGGCCGCCAGCGTGATGCGCTGCTTGGACTGCTCATGGCGCAGATGCGCCTCGCGCACCTTTACGTACTCGGAGCGGATGCCGGCGACGTAGCCGTCGCGGCCGGTTTCCGACAGCAAGGTCGACACGACGCCGACGGCGCGGCTCGCATCCGTGACGTAGATCGCCTGGCCCTTGATGTAGTGGGGGCTGATCTTGACGGCGGTGTGCACGCGGCTCGTCGTGGCGCCGCCGATCAGCAATGGCACGTGGAAGTCCTGGCGCTCCATCTCGGCCGCGACGTGGCACATCTCGTCGAGCGACGGCGTGATGAGGCCGGACAGGCCGATGATGTCGGCCTTCTCCTTCTTCGCCGTTTCCAGAATCTTGGTGGCGGGCACCATGACGCCGAGATCGATGACCTCGTAGTTGTTGCACTGGAGCACGACGCCGACGATGTTCTTGCCGATGTCGTGCACGTCGCCCTTCACCGTGGCCATGACGACCTTGCCGGCGGCGGGCATGGCTTCGAGACCCGAAGCTTTCTTCTCCTCTTCGAGGAAAGGTTGCAGATAAGCGACGGCCTGCTTCATGACGCGGGCCGACTTCACCACCTGCGGCAGGAACATCTTGCCGGCGCCAAAGAGATCGCCGACCACGTTCATGCCGGCCATCAGCGGGCCTTCGATGACGTGCAGCGGACGCTCGGCGGTGGCGCGTGCCTCCTCCGTGTCGGCCTCGATGAAGTCAGTGATGCCGTGCACGAGCGCGTGCTTCAGGCGCTCCTCGACGGTGGCTTCACGCCAGGAGAGATCGACTTCCTTCTTCTTGGCACCGTCGCCCTTGAAGCGCTGGGCGGCTTCGAGCAGCCGGTCGGTGGCGTCGGGGCGGCGATTGAGGATCACGTCCTCGCACAGAGTGCGCAGCTCCGGCTCGATGTCGTCATAGAGCGGGAGCTGACCGGCGTTGACGATGGCCATGTCCATGCCCGCCTGGATGGCGTGATAGAGAAACACCGAGTGCATGGCCTGGCGCACGGTCTCGTTGCCGCGGAACGAGAACGAGAGGTTGGAGACGCCGCCGGAGATGTGCGCATAAGGGCAGCTCTGGCGGATGCGGCGCGTCGCCTCGATAAAGGCGAGGCCATACTCGTTATGCTCCTCGATGCCGGTGGCGACGGCAAAGATGTTGGGATCGAAGATGATGTCTTCCGGCGGGAAGCCGATGTCCTCGGTCAGGAGCTTGTAAGCGCGCTGGCAGATCTCGACCTTGCGGTTGGCGGTATCGGCCTGGCCCTGCTCGTCGAAGGCCATGACGACGACGGCGGCGCCGTAACGCAGCACCTTGCGCGCGTGCTCGAAGAAGATCTCCTCGCCTTCCTTGAGCGAGATCGAGTTGACGATGGCCTTGCCCTGCACGCACTTGAGGCCGGCCTCGATCACGCTCCACTTGGAGCTGTCGATCATGACGGGAACGCGGGCGATGTCGGGCTCGGACGCGATGAGGTTCAGGAAGCGCACCATGGCCTTCTCGGAATCGAGCAGGCCCTCGTCCATGTTGACGTCGAGCACCTGGGCACCACTCGTCACCTGCTCGCGCGCGACCGCAAGCGCGGCCTGGTAGTCGTTGGCCTCGATGAGCTTGCGGAATTTCGCCGAGCCCGTGACGTTCGTCCGCTCGCCGATATTGATGAAACTGGATGCTGCGTTGGTCATTCTGACTTGCTCATTCACCCGTGCACGAAAGGCTCGAGGCCGGAGAGACGCATGCGGCGCTCGATCTCGGGGACCTTGCGGGGCGGATACTTCAGGACATGCTCGCGGATATGGGCGATGTGCTCCGGCGTGGAACCACAGCAACCGCCGACGAGATTGATCAGGCCATCCTTGGCCCACGGCTCGATCTGGCAGGACATGTCGTGCGGCGTCTCATCGTACTCACCCATGGCGTTCGGCAGGCCGGCGTTCGGGTGCGCGGAGACGAGCGCATCGGCGACGTCAGACAGATCCGAGAGATAAGGCCGCATCAGCTCGGCACCGAGCGCGCAGTTGAGGCCGATGGAAAACGGCCTGAGGTGGCGCATGGAATACCAGAAGGCTTCCGCCGTCTGACCTGACAGCGTACGCCCCGAGCGGTCCGTGATGGTGCCGGAGATCATAATCGGCAGCTCAATGCCTTTTTCGTCGAACACTTCAAGCACAGCGACGCCCGCCGCCTTGGCATTGAGCGTGTCGAAAATGGTCTCGATGAGCATGATGTCGGCGCCGCCATCGATCAAACCGCGCGTTTGCTCGGCATAGGCTTCGCGTAGCTCGTCGAACGTGACGTTGCGGAAATCGGGATTGTTGACGTCCGGCGAGATGGAGGCCGTGCGGTTGGTCGGGCCGATGGCGCCAGCAACGAAGCGCGGCTGATCGGGCGTCTTCTTAGTCCAGGCGTCGGCGGCCTCGCGCGCGAGACGCGCGGCCTCGACGTTGATCTCGTAGCTCAGGTCCTCCATGCCGTAGTCGGCCATGGAGATGCGCTGGGCATTGAAGGTGTTGGTCTCGATGATGTCGGCGCCGGCGGCCAGATAGTCATTGTGGATCTGGCTGATGATCTGCGGCTGCGTCAGAACAAGGAGGTCATTGTTGCCGGCCACGTCGCGCGTGTAGTCGGCAAAGCGCGTGCCGCGATAGTCGGCTTCCTTCAGCTTGAAGCGCTGGATCATGGTGCCCATGGCGCCGTCGATGATGAGGATGCGCCTGGCCACCGCCTCCTTCAGGGCGCGGGTGCGCAGCTTGTGATCGATGTTGGACGTCATGCGGCAGCTCCACTGCGCTCGGGAACAGGCTCGGGGCGCAAGCCCAGCAGGTGACAGATGGCGTAGACGAGGTCGGCGCGGTTCAGCGTGTAGAAATGGAATTGCCGGCAGCCGCCGTCGACGAGGTCCATGACCTGCTCGGCGGCAACCGCCGCGGCCACGAGGTGCGAGGTCTGCGGGTCGTTGTCGAGTCCGTCGAAGCGGCGCGCCATCCAATCGGGAATGGTGGCGCCGGTGCGCGCAGCAAAGCCTGCCACCTGCTTGAAATTGTGAATCGGCACGATGCCCGGCACGATCGGCACGGTGATGCCCTTGGCGCGCACGCGATCGACATAGGCGCGGTACAGGTCGTTGTCGAAGAAGAACTGCGTGATGGCGCGCGTGGCCCCCGCATCGATCTTGGCCTTCAAGTTATCGATGTCGGCTTCGATCGATGGGCTGTCCGGATGCTTCTCGGGATAGGCCGCCACGGAGATCTCGAACTTGGCGAGCCGCTTCAGGCCGCCGACCAGGTCGGCAGCGTTCTGGTAGCCGTCGGGATGCGGCACGAACTTCGCGCCGGGCCCCGCGATGGCGTCGCCGCGCAGGGCGACGATGTGGCGGACGCCGGCCTGCCAGTAGGCGCGCGCGACGGCATCGACCTCGGCGCGGGTCGCTTCAACGCAGGTCAAGTGCGCGGCCGGGATCACCATGGTCTCGCGCACGATGCGCGACACGGTGTTGTGCGTGCGCTCGCGCGTGGAGCCGCCGGCACCGTAGGTCACGGACACGAAATCCGGGCGCATGGGCTCGAGCCGGCGGATCGAGGTCCACAGGGCTTCCTCCATCTTCTCGTTCTTCGGCGGGAAGAACTCGAAGGAGACGGTGTAGTCGCTGCCGTCGAGACGGCGGCTCGAACGTTCCGCAACTTGTGTCATCTAGCCGATGACCTCCATGCTCGGATGCTTGATGCGGGACTCACGGGATGCGGCGGCGCGGCGGGCAAGCCAAAGCGTGACGGTGAGCTTGTCGCCGTTGGCGCTGGCCGACGGCTTCAGATCGCGCACGGACACCAGCTCCAGGCCGCTGTCGCCCAGCCATTCGGCCACCATGGCGCTCGGAAACCCGAGGCGCTCGTGCGCGAACGACTCGCGCAGGAATTCCAGATCGTGCGGCGCGAAGTCGACGATCAGCAAATGGCCACCCGGTGCCAGGATGCGAGCCGCCTCGCGGATGGCCTGCGCCGGCTCCGACAGGAAGTGGAGAACCTGGTGCATGACGACGGCATCGGCGGCACCGTCCCCCAGCGCCAGATGGTAGATGTCGCCGTGGCGCACCTGCGTGTTGCTGAGCCCTGCGGCGTCGAGCTTGCCGCGGGCGTAGGCCAGCATGGAGTGGTTCATGTCGAGGCCGAGGCCGCGGCCATACTTGCCTGCGAACAATTCCAGGCAGCGGCCGGTGCCGGTGCCGAGATCGACGAGGAAGTTGAACGGGCCATCGCCGAGCGCATCGCGCATGGCGGCTTCCACCTCACCTTCGGCAACGTGGAGCGAGCGGATGCGGTCCCATTCCGCCGCATGCGACCGGAAGAACTCCTGGGCCGCCGCCTCCCGCTCCCGCTTGACGGCATCCCAGCGCTGGGCGTCGCGGACGAGTTGCAGATCGCTGGCATCGATGGACGCCAGCAGGCGGCCCAACAGCTTGCCGCGCACGCCCTCGTCCACGACCTGGAAATAGACCCAGCTGCCATCGCGCAGACGTTTGATGAGGCCGGCTTCCGCCAGGAGCTTGAGGTGGCGGCTGATGCGGGGTTGGCTCTGCCCGAGTATGCGGGTCAGGTCCTTGACGTTCAGCTCACCGCCGGCGAGCAACACGAGAATGCGCAGCCGGGTCGGCTCGGCCGCCGCCTTCAACACCGCCAGCACTGCTCCAGGGTCCAGAACGGACTGCATCGCCACGCTCCCAAGCTTGGCGATAAAATATAAAGATATCTTTATATGTCAAGCAGCGTAGCGCGCCAAAAATGTTGATCTTTGAGGAAGCTGCACTTGTCTTTTGAGTGTTAAGCCCGGGGTAAGCGGGGGCCGTTAACGTCGTCCGGCTTAGCTGCGGGAAGATTTCATGACCTACACGTCTTTCGACCGCGTCGCCCCGGTCGAGGCCCTTGATCGCCTGCCTATCCGCCTGGATCAGTCGACCTCCCACTCCTCGATCCTGCTGTGGCTCGTGCTCCTGGTGCCGGCCTTCGCCGCCATCGCCATTCCCCTGATGCTGGTTGCCGCCCACGCCGTGGCCGAGCCGGCAACGCTGACCATGCTCAGCGAGCACCCTGTGACGACGATCCAGATCGGCGTCGGCGTGGCGCTGTGGTGCGCCTTGTTCGTGCGGCCTCTGCAGCGGGTGCTGACGCGGGCAGGACTGGCCCGGGTGATCGAGATGACCCCCGCGACCGTGCAGGTGACCGACAGCGGACTGCTGAGGTCGCAGAGCTGGTCAGAGCCCCTGGCCGCCTTCCACGGTATCGCCCACCACGTCCGGGCGTCCCTGTCCGGCGTGCGGCATGAGCTCGTGCTCGTGCATCCCGACCCGCGCCGGCATGTGCTCCTGGTCGCGGCACCGGCCATGACGCAGACGGCGATCCTGCGCGTATCGGCTCTGCTGGGCCTGCCCGAGGTTCCGGCACGCGAGCTGTACGTGCCCGACACCACGCGCGCGACCGCGTCTCCAAGCGAGGCGCCGGTGCCCGCAGCGAAAGCGGGCGAGACGCCTGCTCCGGCCGTCGCGGCCTGAGCCGGCGGCGCCTATTTGTGGGTCACCATCGTGCCGAAGACCGAGCCTGACACGGGCACGGCCCGTGGATCGCGCGGCCGCCAGCTGCCTCGGTCCACGGCGGAAAGGAAGCGCTCGGTCAGGTGATTCATCAGCGCCGGCTCCTCGTAGTTGAGGACATGGCCGGAGCCCGGCAGCATGGCGAGTTGCGCCGACGGCATGATGCGTTTCATGAAAAGATTGACGTCGAGACAGGGCTCGTCCTCGTCGCCGACGATCAGCAGAACGGGAACCGCGACCTCGCGGAGCTGCGGCTCCAGATCATAGAGGGACGGGCGCTTGCCCTGGACGTTGCGCAGCACCCTCGCGGAGCCACCCGGCGGATGCTCGGCCAGATGCGTGATGAACGTGTGCCAGCCCTGCAGATCCTTGTTGAGGAGCTGCACGCGCGTCGGGCCCACACCCATCTGGTCGGCGGCGAGCTTGGCTGCCTTTTCCATGACCTGGGAGGCGGCTTCCGCCTCCTTCAGGAACTGATCGCGCGTGGAGGGGTGCGAGCCCGAGCCGGCACCGGCCGGCACGGCCGAGCGCAGACGATCAGGCGCGGTGATCGTGAGTTGCAGTGCCGTGTAGGCGCCCATGCTCAGGCCGATCACGTGCGCCTTGTCGATCTTCAGGTGATCGAGGACGGCGAGCGCGTCGCGGTTGGCGATCTCCTGGCTGTAGGCGGAATCATCGCTGGGTACGTCAGACGGCGGGTAGCCGCGTGCCGCCACGGTGATGCAGCGGTAGCCGCGGCTGAAATAGCGAATCTGGTCGGTCCAGCTGCGGTGGTCGCCGGCGAACTCGTGCAGAAACAGGATGGGGATGCCCTGCCCCGTTTCCTCGAAATAGATGTTGGCGCCGCTCGACATGGCATACGGCATGGGTCTGCTCCCGGATTTTTGGCTGTGGGACTATCCCTGGTTTGCGACCTTCGGCCGACGGTGATCCACCCTAACGCTGCCACAGCGATGCCTTGAAGCAACAGCAAATTTACGTGCCTTATGTTTCACCTTTGACGAGATGCGGCGACGCGTGTTCATGTCCGGCGCACGATCCAGCGGATTGATGCGGGCCATCGGGGCGGGCCGGAGCGACGACGAGGGACACCACATGGGTATCGATCTGTCTATGCGGGGACGCAGGCCGTGGTCATGCGGCAGCCTTGGCGCGATGGCGGCCGGGCTTTTTCTAGCTCTGATTGCGCTGTCGGCCCCGGCCGTGGCGGACCCAGCCGTTCAATTTGTCCAGCGCATGGCCAACGAGTTGCATGTCGCAGCCCGGGCGCGCTCGCCGCAGCTCATTTCCAGCGTCATCCAGCGCTATGGCGACGTGAACTACATCGGCAGCTACTCGCTCGGGAACTACCGGGCGCAGCTCGCCGCCAACGACCGGCCCATGTACCACAACGGCCTCGTCAAGTTCCTGGGCCGCTATGCGGCGACGGAAGCGCCCAAGTACCAGGTGGCGAGCTACCAGATCATCTCGCCGAGCCTGCAAGGCGCCAACGGCCTGATGGTCGACAGCCGCATCACGCTGCGCGACGGCTCGACCTACGATGTGCGCTGGCTGCTGTCCAAGTACGGCAACACCTACCGCGTCCGCGACGCCATGGTGTACGGCTTCTGGATGACGCCCTTCCTCAAGAAGCTGTTCGAGGACTACGTGGGCGAGAACGGCGGCAATGTGAAAGCGCTCGTGGTGGTGTTGAACAGGTAGCTTGCGGCCCTCCCCGCTGGGGAGGGGTCTAATGATTGCCTCTGACGCTCTACCCCCACAAGTGTCATCCCTGCGTTCGCTTGGCCTCGGACTTGTTCCGAGGGTCCCCGGGATGACACCTCAGGTGTGGGCGCGTGCTTGCTGGGATGACAAGAGAGGGTGATGGATGGCGCGGCGATCGGCTAAGCTGCGATCATGACCACATTCTCCTTACGCCCCGGCGAGGTTGCGCTGGCGAACGATCCCGCACAGGCAGACGGCGATGCGCACCTGGTGTTCATCGGCCGCATCCACACGCCCTGGGCCTCGCGCGCCGATGCGCCGAAGAACCCGAACGAGGCGCGGCAACGCAGCGGCAACGCGCATGTCGCGGTCGATGCGCCCTACCGGCCGGCGCTCATGGGGCTGGAAAAATTCTCGCACGCCATCGTGCTGTACTGGATGCACGAGGCGCGGCGCGACCTCGTCGTGCAGGCGCCGCGGCAGAGCGGCAAGACGCATGGCACGTTCGCCCTGCGCTCGCCCGTGCGGCCCAATCCGATCTCGCTGTCGGTGGTGCGCCTGCTCGGCGTGGATGCCGCGACGGGGCGGGTCGACATCGACGCCATCGACTGTCTCGACGGCACGCCGCTGCTCGACATCAAACCTTACCGGCCCGGCATCGATTCCGTGCCTGACGCCACGACACCGTGAGCGCTTGAGGCGAAGCCTGGTAACGGCGTAAGCTGCACCAGACAAGACACATGGAGCGAAACGTGCCGAAGTTCACCTGGGACCACATTCATCTGCGCAGCCCCGATCCGGAGGCAACGGCGGCGTTCTATCAGCGCATGTTCGGCGCCGAGCTGATCCGCTCGACGATGCCGGATGGCGCGGCGCGCATCGACATGAAGATCGGCGGCGGCGACATCTTCATCGCCGAGGTGAAGCCGAACGACAAAGTCGGCTCGCCACCCAAGACGCCGTACCAGGGCCTCGACCACTTCGGCCTGAAGGTCACGGGCATCGACCAGGTGGTGGCGGAGCTCAAGGCCAAGGGCGCCGAGTTCACCATGGAGCCCAACACCATCCGCCCGGGCGTGCGCATCGCCTTCCTGCGCGGGCCCGAGGGCGTCTCGATCGAGCTGCTCGAGCGAACGTAGTTCTCTCCCTCTCCCCTTACGTCCATGCGGAGCATGGCTACGCCATGACGAGAAGGGCATGCCGGAGGCGTGTCTTCGACACGACGTGAGGGACGGCCACAAACTCGGAGCAAGCTCCTGCCCCTCACCCTAACCCTCTCCCCATACCTGATAGTGGGCATGGGGAGAGGGAAAAGTGCGCCTCAGCCGCGCGCTTGGATGAGCTGGACGATGGCCAGCGAGACGATCAGGACGCCGACGATGGCCATGAGGACGTGCGGGCGCGTATGGCGCGCAATGTAGGCGCCGAACGGCGCCGCCATGACACCTCCAGCCATCAGCGCGAGGATGTGCTGGAGGTGGGCGGCGCCAAGCTCGATGAAGAATGTCGTCGCCACGGCGACCGTGACGAAGAACTCCGCGGCGTTGACGGAGCCGATGACGCGCCGCGGCGCGTGACCCGAGCCGATCAGCGTCGATGACACCATGGGGCCCCAGCCTCCGCCACCGATGGCATCGAGGAAGCCGCCGACGAGACCGAGCGGAGCCGCATAGTTGGCGGTCGCATCCTGGTCGACGGGCGACAGCCGCGCCGCGCGCATCAGAATGAAGATGCCCATGATCAGAAGATAGGCGGCAATGAACGGGCGTATGGCGCGGCCATCGATGTTGGAGAGAACGTAAGCGCCGAGCACACCGCCGGCGACACCGGCAATGCCGAGCGTGGCAAACAGCTTGGTGTTGATGTTGCGATGATAGAGATGGGACAAGCCCGAAGCGGCGGTGGTCGCGACTTCTGCCGTATGCACGGCTGCGCTCGCCTGTGCCGGCGGAATGCCCAGCGCCAGCAGCGCCGTCGTCGAGATCAGGCCGAAGGCCATGCCCAGCGCGCCGTCGACGAGTTGGGCGACGAAGCCGATGGCTGCGATGAGTAGAAGATCCGCGGTCACAGCCTTGGTTCCCTCACCGCTTCGAGCCGTGCTTTAACGCACCACCTGCCCGGAAGTTCGACGGCAATTGCGGCGGCATTCGGCATCCGCGCGGAGGTACTCTGGCGTGCGCACTCAGTGCGCGTGAGCGTCATGCGATGACTACCGCTCCACTTGCATTGTCGACAGTAGGGCGCCGCGGGAATTGATCGGCCTTATGATTTTTTTTTTACCGCGGTGCGAAATGTGGCTTCGCGCGAACTTGTACGCAACCGCGGGCAACCCTGCGCCATGTGTCGAGAAAAGGCCTTCGGCCGTCCGTATTGCGCGGCACGCAGACACGGTTGACGGACATACTTCAATGCGTCTTCGTGGCCTTAACACGCAAGGGAGATCGGTATGAGTTCAATGATCGTGTTCACGTGCCCGACGACCGGCCACGACGTGAGTTCAGGCGTGCTCGCCGATGAGCGGACGTTCGCGCGGCTGCCGCGCCACGAGATGATTGTCCGGTGCAAGGAATGCGGCGGCGAGCACCGCTGGTGGGTGGCGGACGGCCGGCTCGGCAAAGTGGAAGAGACGCGCTGGCCGGTGCCGGTGCGCATTCCATAAGGCAACGCCCACTTTTTCGACCGGCAGATCCTTGCAGGTTTGCGACCAGTGGGAGAGGCTACGCGCTGCGACCTTGCCACGGAGAACGGGAAATGCCGGCCCGCACAGCGCACCTGCAGAGCTTCATTGATGCCACACGCAATGCCATCGCTGCACGCGTAGAGCCTGGTACGCCCGCTGAGGCGGCATGCCAGCGCATCTTCAAGGCGATGGAGACGGACCAAGCGCAGAATACACCGCACCGACCCGAGCCGCCGCCGGCGCGGGCGCATTTGCAAACGGCGCTCAGGACAGCCGCCTCATCACCGGGGCCGGCTGCGGCGCTTGCCTATGCGCTTGATGCCATCGAACCGCAGTTATGCTGGCAGCGCCGTCCGGGCGCGGAGAATGTGCCGGGCAATTTCGCCGACGGCCACGCCAACGCGACCATCGTCGGCGATGGCGGATTGGAGGTGCGCGGCGACGTGCGCATCGGCGTCAGCCTTATGGCGCCGCATGTCACCTATCCCGATCATCGGCATCCGCCGGAAGAGCTGTACGCGGTGCTGTCGCCCGGATCATGGCGGCAGGACGCGAAGCCGTGGCATGAGCCGGGGTTGGGCGGCGTGGTCTACAATCACCCCAACGTCGTGCACGCCATGCGGTCGACGGAAGCGCCGCTGCTTGCGGTGTGGTGTTTGTGGAACGCCCCGCACTGAGCGCATCCGAAGCAACGCAGGAGATACCAGCGGCCATTTCGCATGGGATCGGCATGCTGCTGCCGCATTTGGCTCTGGGTCCCGGGTCGCGCGCGGGGTTTAGTGCCTCGCTTGATGTCGATCACCTCGGCCCGCGCTTGCCCGGGATGACAACTGAGAGTCGGCTCGGCCACGCCTCAAACAATTCTGTCGGGCATGTGATCATCCCCGTACCCAGAAAAGTTCAGGTCCTAGATCCAAGGATCGCCGCCCGTGTGAAATGTCTTGGCGAGGTCGTAGCAAGCACGGCAAATGACGCGAAGGCAGAGCTGCTCCTTCGCTTCGCCTACCCACCCGCCTGCTTTCGTAAAGCGATCTTCGCAAGCTGAGCACCATGCTTCAGAGCCTGGATCGTCTGTGGCCGTAAAGAAGCCGACGCGTTCGCGACGTCGCAGACCATCGAGGATGTGACCACACACGTAGGTCTTTCTTTGTGTGCCATGCCTGGCGCATTCCACACTGTCCACAGCCCACCCCCTACTTGCTCATTGGGCAGCTTGTTCGATCAAGTTGGGCACGGGAAATGCCACATGCCCATTCTGTCATCCCGGCCAAGGAGCGTACATGCGTAGCATGAAGCGACGCGAGCCGGGACCCAGAGGGCCCCGACCGCGCGAGCTTCAAGTGCAACAGAAAAATCTTTACCGTTCGAACCGCTTGAACTTGATGCGGTGGGGTTCGACGGAGGCGTCGCCGAGGCGGCGCTTCTTGTCTTCCTCGTAGTCCTGGAAATTGCCTTCGAACCATTCGACGTGGCTGTCGCCTTCGAACGCGAGGATGTGGGTCGCCATGCGGTCGAGGAAGAAGCGATCGTGGCTGATGACCACGGCGCAGCCGGCGAAGTCCTCGAGCGCGGCTTCGAGCGCGGACAGCGTTTCCGTGTCGAGATCGTTGGTCGGCTCGTCGAGCAGCAGCAGGTTGCCGCCCTCCTTCAGCATCTTGGCGAGATGCACGCGGTTGCGCTCGCCGCCTGACAAGAGGCCGACCTTCTTCTGCTGGTCGGGGCCCTTGAAGTTGAACCAGCCGACGTAGGAGCGCGAGCTCACCTCCATCTTGTCGCCGAGCTTCATCTGGTCGAGGCCGCCGGACACCTCCTCCCAGACGGTCTTCTTGTCGTCGAGATGCGTGCGGCTCTGGTCGACGTAACCGAGCTTGACGCTCTCGCCGAGGCGGATGGAGCCGCCGTCGGGCTGCTCCTGGCCGGTGATCATCTTGAACAGCGTCGTCTTGCCCGCGCCGTTCGGACCGATGACGCCGACGATGCCGCCGGGCGGCAGCTTGAAGGAGAGATTGTCGATCAGCAGGCGGTCGCCGTAGGCCTTGCTGAGGCCTTCGACCTCCACCACCACGCCACCGAGACGCGGTCCGGGCGGAATCTTGATCTGCGCCTTGCCGACCTCGTCGCGCCCGGCGTCCTCGGCAAGCTGCTCGTAGGCAGCGATACGCGCTTTCGACTTGGCCTGGCGCGCCTTGGGCGAGGAGCGGATCCACTCGAGCTCGCGCTTGAGCGTGCGCTGCTTGGCTTCCTCCTGGCCCTTTTCCACCTCGAGGCGCTTGGCCTTCTGCTCGAGCCAGCTCGAGTAGTTGCCCTTGTAAGGCACGCCCTGGCCGCGATCGAGCTCCAGCGTCCACTCGGTGATGTTGTCGAGGAAGTAGCGATCGTGCGTCACCAGCATGATGCAGCCGGCGTAGTCCTTGAGGTAGCGCTCCAGCCACGCAACGGACTCGGCGTCGAGATGGTTGGTCGGCTCGTCGAGCAGCAGGATGTCGGGCTTGGCGAGCAGCAGCTTGGTCAGTGCCACGCGGCGCTTCTCGCCGCCGGAGAGCTTCGTGACATCGGCATCACCCGGCGGACAGCGCAGCGCGTCGAGCGCCTGCTCCACCTGGGCATCGAGATCCCACAGGTTCTGGGCGTCGATCTCGTCCTGGAGCTTGGCCATCTCGTCGGCGGTCTCGTCGGAGTAGTTGGCGGCGATCTCGTTGTAGCGATCGACCAGGGCCTTCTTCTCGGCCACGCCCTCCATGGCATTGCCGAGCACGTCCTTGGAGGTATCGAGCTCGGGCTCCTGCGGCAGGTAGCCAACGCGAACGCCCTCGGCGGCCCAGGCCTCGCCGACGAAGTCCTCGACATCGCCGGCCATGATCTTGAGCAGCGTCGACTTGCCCGCGCCGTTCAAGCCCACCACGCCGATCTTGGCGCCGGGGAAGAACGACAGCGAGATGTCTTTCAGAACCTGCTTGCCCCCCGGATAGGTCTTGGAGAGCTTGTGCATGTGATAGACGTACTGAGGGTTCGCCACCGGCGCACTCCTGAGGTTGCATGGAAATGGGAGGTTGGCGCGCCTTTTAGCGCATGAAGGCCCCTCCCCTCAAGCCCGGTTCTCCTCGGGGATGGGCGGGGCCCGCGGGGTCACCAGGACGACGCCGGCGACGATCAGCGCGAAACCCAGGATCATGGGCAGGGTTACCGCCTCGCCGAAGATGACGAGGCCGGCAACAACGCCAATGGCAGCCGAGACATAGCCGATCTGGCTCAGGTACACGGGGCCGGCCACCACCTGCAGGCGAAAGAACAGCCAGTACGTCAGCGACGAGATGACGACCTGCGCCAGGATCAGGATGTGCGCCGTGCTTGTCGCAGCCGGTGAGAAGGCCGCAAGCGGGCGGCTGAAGGCGATGGGGGCGATCAAGACGGCGGCGGCCAGCATCATGCCCGCGGCGAGCGGCATGGGCTCGGCGCCGGCCGGCCACTTGAGCGTGCGGTAGATGTTACCCGCTGCTACCAGCAGCGGCACCGTCAGGGCGATGGCGAACCAGATCGGCGGAACGTCGGGCGTGCGGCCGTTCACGTCGAGCACGATGAAGGCGGTTCCGATGAGGCCGAGGGCCACGCCGGCGATGCGCTTCAGGGACGGCTTGTCGACGCCGGCGAGAATGGCAAGGCCGTAGGTGATGAGCGGCGACAGGGCGAATGATACGGCCGCATAGCCGGCGCCGATGCGGCGCGCGACCTCGAAATTGATGACGTTGGGTGCGGCGATGCTGAGCAGTCCGGTGGCGAGGTAGTAGGCCAGGGCCTGGCGCGACAGCAGAATGCGGTTGCGGCCGAGCAGCGCCACGAGCAGCAGAACCGTGCCCGAGCCAACCGAAAGGTAGAATGCGAATTCGGCCGGCAGCACGCCTTGGCCGGCCGCAGCTTTCGCGAGAATGATCGACGCCGCGAGCAAAGCGCCGACGGCGAGAAGGAGGACGACCGGTAACATCCCTGCTCCGTTGTTTTGTGGAAGGCTTGAGCCCTGTATCTAACGCTCCGGCTCCAAATTCCCAGTGCTGCATCGCCGGTTGCCCCACTCAGGCCTCTTGTGCCACGTTGATACCGCGGGAGCACATCGGGGGATGGGGTTCATGCAGCGGATAGCTGTTGCGTTGATGTTGCTGCTCGTGTGCATGGCGTCCGCAGCAGGGCAAACACCGCCGGCAAAAAAAGCCACTGGTCTCAAGACGGTTGGTGTCATCTCTGTCATTGGCGACAGATTTACCGTGCGGCAACTCGGCTTCACCGTCTTCGGCAACGAGGAGAACGAGGTCGCGATCGATGCCTGGGGCATCGACGAGGCGGTGGCGGCGAAGGCAACTGCAGTCCTGGGCAAGCGTTACAGCGTGAAGCGCATCCCTCATCCAAAGGGGGCCTTTACCGCATACGAGAAGCCCACGTCGACCCTGTTTCGCGACCTTGACGGGGAGCTGCAAGCGGTCGTTCGCAAGGTGGCCGCCGCACACAATTGCGACCTCTATCTCGTTGTCACCAAAACCAGCGCTCCCATCGGCTCGACGAACCAATACATCTCCGGCCTCGGCATCCTGGCAGGCGGTTTCGGCCCAACTGCCGGCACCCTGCTCTATGCGCTGTCGGCCGTACGCCTCTATGACGGCCGGACATTTGCAGTCCTGGCCGAGAAGCGCGCCACCATCGGGCAACAAACCTTCATGGCTTTCGTCAAAGGCCCCCACCGCGAAGTCAACAGCACGTGGTGGCCTGCCTCACCTCAGAAAGCGGCACAGGATGCAAAATTGAAAGCCGCGCTGCGCGCCCTGGTGGAGCAGAGCATGTCCGTCACCATACCGCAGGTGCTTCGCGTGGACTGAGCCTATGGCTCTCTACGCATCAGCGCGACCACCAGCGCGATCCGGGTCCCCAGAACTCGGCGCGGCGTTCGTACATGCGCTCATAGTCGCGATTGGCCCATGGCCCGCCGGCGGCGGCCGATCCCGATGCGGGTTGCAGCGGCTTCACCAGGAGCGCGCCGGCAATGAAGCCACCGATGTGCGCCCACCAGGCGATGCCGCCGTTGGAGTTGATCGCGAACAGCTCGCTCGTGCCTTGCAGGACCTGCATGAAGAACCACAAGCCCGCGAACACCATGGCCGGCACGCTGAAGAAGAGCGGGAAGATGACGATGAGGACCAACACGCGCACCCAGGCGTAAGGAAAGCGCACGGCATAGGCGCCGATGACGCCGGCGATGGCGCCCGACGCACCGAGCGCCGGGATATCCGAGAACGCGTTGAAGACGGCGTGCGTGGCGCTCGCGAGAATGCCGGAGGCGAGATAGAGCGTGAGGAAACGGGCCGGCCCCAGCCGATCCTCCAGCGCCGGGCCGAAGATCCAGAACGTCCACATGTTGAGGATGATGTGGAGGAAGCCGCCGTGCAGGAACGTATTGGTGAGGAAGGGTGTCACGTCGAGTGACGATAGCCCCACGCTGGCGGCCCAGGACGGACTGAAGTAGCGCAGCGGAATGAGAGCATGCTGCGCCAGGAAATCCTCCAGCTCCGGCTGGCTCAGGCTGAGTTGGTAAAAGAAGGCGACCGCGTTGAGCGCGATGATCATCCAAACCACCACGGGCTCGCGGGATCGGGCGACGCTGTCGCGCAAGGGAAACATCAGCCGCTCGCACCTCGTGCAACCTGCTCACTGGCTCAAAGGCCGCGCAGCTAGACATGGGAACTAGCTCCCCGGAGCACAATGCCGGTGCTGTCGGGGCTTGCCCGCCCGGGAACCGTGCTACAGTCCGGGCGTTCGCGACAAGAAGCGTCCCACAGCGAGGCCGCCATGACCAACCTGCACTTCGTTTACTTTGCCGATCCCATGTGCTCGTGGTGCTACGGCTTCTCGCCCGTCATCACCGCGCTCGCGGATCAATTTGCCGGGCGATTGCCGGTGCGCCTCGTCATGGGCGGCCTGCGTGCGGGCAACACGCGCCCCATGAGGCTCGAGGACAAGGAGTACATCCGCGGCGCCTGGACCAGAGTCGGGCAGACATCCGGTCAGCCGTTCGACTTCGCATTCTTCGAGCGCGAGGGCTTCGTCTATGACACCGAGCCCGCCTGCCGTGCCGTCGTCGCCATGCGGCGCCTGGCGCCCGACAAGGCGCTGGGCTTCATGGGCGCGATCCAGCGCGCATTCTACGCGCACAACCAAGATGTAACGCAGACGGACGTCCTGGCCGAGGTCGCCGAGCGCGATGCCGGCATCGATCGCGCGGCATTCACCGCAGAGTTTCTCGGGGCCGAGGCGCGCAACGAGACGTTCCGCGATTTCCTCACCTCGCAACAGGCCGGCGTCGAAGGCTTTCCGTTTCTCGCCGCCGGCAACGAGGCGGACGGCTACGCGCAGGTGACGAGCGGCTATCGCCCGATCGACGGACTGCCCGAGGCGATCGAGACGTGGCTGCAGCAGAAGGCCAGTGAAGCCCGCGCAGCCACCTGAATGAATTGGCAAGGCACCATGCCCAGCCATTGGGCTTGCGGACGCACCAGAGTTTACAGCACACTGAGCCCTGGATCGAAAGATCAGGCTGTTGCGCGAGCAAGCGGCCTCGGCAGTGCACGAGATACAGGACTAGGGAATGCGCATCCGACTGTTGGGGACCGGCACGCCCACACCATCCCTGCGCCGGCAATCCTCAGGCTACGTCATCGAAGTCGGCTCGGATGTTCTGGTCTTCGATCACGGCTTCGGCGCTCATCACCGGCTCCTCGAGCTGGGCGTGAAAGCGACCGATGTCACCCACCTCTTCTTCACGCACCTGCACTACGACCACTGCGGCGACTATGCACGCATGATCCTGACGCGCTGGGATCAGGGCGCGGGCGAGGTCGGCGACTTGAAGGTGTTCGGGCCGGCACCGCTGGCGCGCATGACGGAACAGCTCTTCGGTGTGGGTGGCGTTTACGAGGCCGATCTCGTCGCCCGCACCAGCCATGGCTGCAGCCTCAGCATCTATGAGGCGCGCGGCGGAGCGCTGCCGCGGGTGCGGCCATCACCCATCGTGAGCGAACTGAAGCTCGGTGACAGCGTCAGCGAGCGGGAATGGACCGTCGATGTGGGCGATGCCCGGCATTTCCAGCCCTACCTGACGACATTTGCGTTTCGCTTGAAGCATCAGGGAGTGACACTCGTCTATTCCGGTGACAGCGGGCCGTGCCCGACCATGGAGGAGTTCGCGCGCGGCGCCGATGTGCTCATTCACATGTGTCATTACCTGTCCGGCACCGCACTCAACGAGCCGTTTGCGGAATCGTGCATGGGCCACATGGAGCTGGCCAGACTGGCCGAAGCTGCAAAGGTGCAGAATCTGGTGCTCACACACATCACCGAGCAATTCGACAAGCCCGGCGTACGGGAGCGCGTAATTGGCGAGATGGCCAGGGTCTACAGCGGCAACCTGTTCTTCGGCGAGGATCTGATGGAGATCCCCGTGACGCGGCCGGGGTTGGCGAAACTTATGTGACATCGGCTTTGAGCGCCGGTGTCTGCTGGGCAAAGGGGAGTTGCCGCATGTTACACCGTATATGCGTTCTGGCCGCTGCGGCGATTCTGGGGCTCACGTACCCCGCCTCCGCGCAAAACACCGTCAAGATCGTGCAGCAGTTCGGCATTTCGTATCTGCCGCTGCTGGTGGCGCTCGACGGCAAGCTGATCGAGAAGCATGCGGCCCAGCTCGGCGTTGCCGATGCCAAAGTCGAGGTCGTGCGCCTCGCCAGCGGCGCCGCAGCCAACGACGCCATCATCTCGGGGAGCGTCAATCTGGCGATGGCGGGACTGACGGTGATGCTCAACCTGCGCGACAAGACCGCCGCGCATGCGCCGGTCAAAGGCATGATGGCGATCGCCGATTCACCGATCTATTTCAACACGACGGACACCCGCATCACGTCGGTGAAGGATTTCGGCGAGAACGATCGCATTGCCATGACGGCCGGCAAGGGCACGCAGCACGCCGTCGTGTTGCAGATGGCTGCGGCAACGGCCTTCGGCTGGGCCAGCCGCGAGAAATTGGACGTGCTGACCGTGGGCATCTCGCATCCTGACGGCGTCGCCGGCCTGCTGTCAGGCGGCGCGGCGTTCAAGACCCACGCCACGACCGTGCCCTTCATCCAGATGGAGCTTGCGAGCCCCAACGTCCGCACGGTGATGAGCTCGTACGACGTGGTGGGCAAGAAGCACACGCTCATCGTCGCCTACGCCACCGAAAAGTGGCGCAACGAGAATCCCAAGCTGTATCAGGCGACCTACCAGGCGCTGGTCGAGGCGCAGAAGATCATTGCCTCGGACAAAAAAGCGGCGGCCGAGCTGTTCTTGAAGGCCGAGCCATCCAAGCTCGGCTTGGACACGATCCAAAAGCTTCTGGACGACGCCAACATGCTGGATTTCGTGCCCCAGCCCACCGGCGTGATGGCCTATGCCGACTACATGAAGAAAGCGGGATTGCTCAACAACGCGCTGTCGAAATGGACGGACGCGTTCTTCGATAACGTGCACGCACTGCCCGGCGATTGAATTTCAGCGGCCCGTGGAAGAGCGGCGTGCATTTCCATGTCTTCCAGCAGGTTTCTTTTTTGTGTCTTACTCGGTTGTCGGTTCGTATTCCCCTCCCCAGCGGGGAGGGGTTAGGGGTGGGGAGACGCAACAAGCGTTGCACTCGCATCTTCACCCCACCCCGCCCGCAACTGACGTTGTGGGCGACCCTCCCCATCAAGGGGAGGGTGGTTCTGGCGCGAGACTGGTTTCGTCAACTGAACGCAAGCCGCATTCAACCATTCGTGTTGGGCGGGGGCGCGACGCAATCCAAACCCAGCTGCGCGCCTATTAGGCGGCGAGCTTGGTGGACGCCTTTGGCTTGCGGCGTGGCAGCGGTGTGGCGCCGATGGGCGGCTTGTCCTCGTTCAGGATGTCGATGAGGGCTTTGAGATTGGGCCCGTTCATGCCCTTGCGGGTGATGAGCACGGTTAGCACGTCGTCCTTGCCGGGCGGCAGGGGATGCACGCTCAGTGCCTCGGGGTGCGTATAGGTTTCGACGACGCTCGCCGGCACCATCGCCACGCCCATACCGGCCGCCGCACACCCCATCATGGCGTGGTAGGAGTCAAGTTCGAAGAGCCGCTCGGGCAGCAGCTCGTGATCGTCGAACCAGGTCTCCATGCGCTGGCGGTAGGCGCAGCCCGGCTCGAAGGCGAGGATGGCTTTCGTCCTGATGTCCGCGGCCCTGCGGATGGGCGGATGATTGGCCGCCGCGATGATGACGAGCTTCTCCGTGAACACCGGCACCTTGTCGAACGGTCCCTCCGGAAGCGGCTCGGCCACGAGCGCCGCGTCGAGCTCGCCCATGAGGACGCTGGTGGCAAGATGCCGGGTATTGCCGGTGCGCAGCTCCAAGGCGACGGACGGATAGCGGCAATGATATTTACTCAGCACCGCCGGCAGGCGCACGGACGCGGTGCTCTCCATGGACCCCAGACGGAAGGCGCCGCGCGGAGACGGGTCCTGCAGCGCCTCGCGCGCTTCGGTGGCGAGCGCCAGCAGACGGTCGGCGTAGTCGAGGAGAACACGGCCCGCCGGTGACAGGCTGAGCTTCTTGCCCTGGCGGATGAAGAGCTCGACGCCCAGGTCCTCCTCCAGCTGGCGCACACGCGTCGTGACGTTCGACTGCACCCGGTGCAGCTGCTCGGCAGCGCGGGTAATGCCGCCGGCGGCGACCACGGTGCGGAAGACATTGAGATCGGACAATTCCATCGTTCTCTCCTAGAGAACATTTCCATCATTATTATTCATTTTACGTGATGATTAGGTCTGCGTAAAGAGTGCGCATACGGCCCCGGCATCACGCCGGGCCGGATGCAACAAGGAGCACTCCGATGCTCAATCATCATGAGCCAATGAGGTCTGCGGCCGTTTCCGGGTCGCTCTCGTTCGTGACCCGTGCGCAGGTCGTGCCCAGAGCCATGCCACTCGAAACGAGGAGCACACCGATGCTCGACCATCGTGAGCCAAAGGCTGCGGCACCCGCTTCAGGATCGCCCTCCTACGAGGACCGTGCGGAGATCGTGCGCAAGGCCATCCAGCGCGCCCGCGCCGAACGCGCCAAGATGATCAGGACCCTGGCGCGGCGCCTCGTGGGCGCCATCACGTTCAAACGCAGGCCTCGCGGGGAAGCGGCCTCGCATCGCGATCACACCGCAACGGGTGTGGCACGCCACACCTGACCGGCTCCATCGCCGAGGACATCCATCATGTCACAGACACAGACACTCGACAGTTGCATGACCGGCTCCAACCCGGTCGAGACCTATCTTCAAGCCTTCCGCGATTGGCGCAAACGGCGCGCCGCCATTGCCGAGCTGCACGCACTCAACGACATCGAGTTGCGCGACATGGGCATCGGGCGGTGCGAGATCGACTCGATCGTGCATTTCGGCGGGCGCGATCCGACGCGGTTGCCGCGCGGCTGACCTAAGGCACGAGCGTCGATGGCGCGGTGGCGCCTTTGCGTCCGGCGATGTCGTCGCCGGCGTCCTGGGGCAGACGCAGCATCGCCAGCGCCGTCAGCGACGACAGCAGGCCCACGACGATGAAGGCGGCGGAGAAATCCGCCGCCTCGGGCGTATGCCGGCCAGCCACCCACTCGGACGCTTCGAGCACCATGGCGCCGATGGCGACGCCGAAGCTCACGGACACCTGCTGGGCTACGGTCGCCATGGCGGTGGCCGCGCCGATCTGGCGGGTGTCGATGGCCGAGTAGCTGAGGGCCGACAGGCTCGTGAACTGCAGCGACCGCGAAAAGCCGCCGACCAGCAGCACCAGCGAGATGAGCAGATGCGGCGTGGCTGCGGTCCACACCGCGTTGACCATCAGCAGGGAGGCGGCAATCAAGCCGTTGTAGATCAGCAGGCGGCGGAAGCCGAACCGGTGCAGGAAGCGGGCGGCGAGCGGCTTCATGGCAAAGGCGCCGATAGCCCCGGCAAAGGTGATGAGGCCGGACCGCAGGGCGTCGAGGCCAAAGCCGAGTTGCAGCATCAGGGGCAGCAGGAACGCACTGGCGCCGACGCCGAGGCGGAACAGCGAGCCGCCGAGAATGCCTGCTTCGAACGTCGGCAGTTTCAGCAGGCGCAAATCCAGCAACGGCCGCTCGATGCGCAGCGCATGCCGCACGTAGGCGTAAAGCGAGAGTGCGCCGACGGTCAGGAAGCCGATCGACACCTCGGGCGGGGCGATGCGGCGGCCGCTGACGGCGAGGCCGGCGACGAGGCCGCCCAGGCCGACGGCGGAAAGAATGAAGCCCTTCACGTCGAGCGATGGCGTTTCATACGTCGCATCGGGAATGAAGAGCGTCGCCAGCACGATGCCGAGAATGCCGATCGGAATGTTGACGAAGAAGATCCAGCGCCAGTCGGCAATGGTGACGATGAGCCCGCCGAGCGGCGGCCCGAGCATGGGGCCGATCAGCGACGGCATGGCGAGGAACGACAGCGCGCGCACCAGCTCCTGCTTGGGTACGGCGCGCACCACCACCATGCGGCCGACGGGAACCATCATGGCGCCGCCCACGCCTTGGACCGCGCGCCAGAGCACGAACTCGCCGAGCGAGCTGGAGTAGGCGCAGCCGATGGACGACGCCATGAAGACGACGAGCGCCAGGCGGAAGGTCGTGCACGCGCCGACACGATCCGCGACCCAGCCGCTCGCCGGAATGAAGACGGCGAGGCTGACTAGGTAGGAGGTGACCGCCAGCTTGAGCGAGATCGGATCGATGTTGAGATCGGCGGCGATGGTGGGCAGCGCCGTGGCGAGGATGGTGGAGTCCGTGTTCTCCATGAACAGGGCCGTGGCCACCACCAACGGAATGATCGGAAATGCCATGTCCGTGCGCCTCGCCTGCGAAAAGCGCCGGGCCGCCCTCGGCGTCCACCTACCCTGCGCGCACGGCCGTCAGGTCAGTTTGGCTTGTCGTGAGGAAATTGCAAAACGAGAAGATCGAGACCCGTCTCGCCCGCCTGGATGGCGGGCGGCGGCTCGCGGCCGCAGACGAACACGGTCGACCACTTGGGTAGCGCGACATCGCCGTGACTGGCACTGCCGGAGGCGACGAGCAGATATTGGCCACCGCCTTCGCGGGCGTCAGGCAGACCCTTGACGCGCTCGTTCGGGCCGATGCGCAGCATGAAGGCGGCGAGGCCATCGGCTTCCGTCTCGAAGATGGTCTCGGCGGAGGTGCCGGTGCGCGCCTTGCGTTCCTCGTCCGTATTGAGCGTGATGCCGGCGGCCATGCGCGTGCGCTGGCCGCCCTTCCTCATCTTCTCGAGCGCAGCCGGCACATACTTGGCGCCGGGGTCCCACTGCTGGCGCAACGTAAAATACTTGAGGCCCTCGGGGCCGGCGACGATGGGCCCGTAGGGTGTGTGGCCGTTCGCATACTGGACAGTGAGCGGCGGTGCGGGGCGCGCGCCGAGCCGGCCGGTTCCCTCGACGAACACCTGGAACTGGTTGGGCTCGTGGTAATGCGCGGGCGTCGTGGCGTTGGGCGGCTGGGTGACGAGGAAACCCTGAGGGAGCCCGTTGTCGTTGGACTCGTTGCCCTCCTGATAGTGCCCTCGCAAGGGCATGGCGCCGACAAACTCGCTGAGCGTGTACTCCCGGCCGTTGACCTGAACATGGCGGTTGTTCTGCAGGGCTTCAGCCGCGGACGTCACGATCAGCATGCGCACCTCCGAGTGTTTCTTGAAATACCGTTTCTTCCGGGAGCGCCTCTAGCCACTCCGCCAAGTCAAATTGTCAACGTCGGCGGAATGTTAGTGCAATCGGAGGAGGAGAGCCAACAGCATCAATGGGCAAAGCTGCCATGCCGAAACGCAGAAAATATTGCGATGCAAACCGATATTGCGGTGCCCAGATCGGCGCCGCGCCGTGCAAAAAAGGGCGAGCGGCATATGGCCCCCGCCCTCGAGCACGCCTAGGCCGCCGTCAGCCGCTTCATGGCCGCCGACAGCGTGTGGCGGACCTTGTGCCAGCCCTTGGAACCTTCGCTGGTCATCCAGTTCATCTGCAGCGAGCGGCGCGGGCCCTCGAAGGGATGATGCCCATGCCAGCTGTTGTCGGCGCGCTTGAAGACCAGCAGCGTGCCGTTGTCGGGCGGGACCTCGGCGACGAAATTGTCGACGTCGGTGCCGTTGTTCAAAATGCGCAAACGCCCGCCCGGCTGCTGCCAGTTCTCGTTGAGATACAGCAAGACGGTGATGATCTTGTCCTTCGAGTCCGTGTGGATCTGGCCGTCCTTGGCGCGCGTGTAGCCGCGCAGCGAGTACATCTTCGGCCGGCCGTTCAATTCGACGTCGAACTTCTCGGCGATGGCACGTTCGAACTCGGGTCCGTCCAGTTCGTCGATCACCTCCTTGATCGCCATGTTGGCGTCGAGGCTTTCGATTGGGTAGCTGCCGCCCTTGTCGATTTTCGGATAGGTCGCATTGATCCTGGACACCATCGCGGGCGACAGGAAGCCAGACACGATCGTGTAGGAGAATGGCTTCGTCTCGACCTTCGCGGCCTTCAGCTTGTCAATTGCCAGATGGGCCATTGTGTGCTCCTGCCAGCCGACCCCGTGACCTGTCCGCTGTGCCGATGAGGCCGGACAGCATTGTCTTGCGGGCGAGCCACCGCCGTTCGATTTCACGTGCGATGCGCGAGGCCGAGTCGAGCGGTGCATACCCCCAAGTCTCAAGATTAGTAACCGCTTCCGGCAGCAACCGCGTCGCGCCATAGCGCCGCAAGGATTCGTGGAATCGTTCGAACTTGGCCGAGCCGCCGGACGGTGAGAACACCCAGACGGGGCGTCCCGTCGCACACGGCTCGCCGGTCATGTTGACGCTGTCGGCGGTGACGACGAACTGGTCGGCGTGCGCGAGGAAACCGGGGTACGGGTTCTCGCCGGTGCCGTCCCAGATCAGGCGCGGCGCGCCTTCGGTCGCGCGCGTCGCTGCCGCCAGCAGGCGCTTGTGCGTGCGCCGCGACGGCGTGATGAGGAAGCTCGCCCCCAGGCGCGCGAACGATTGCAGTGACGCTTCAAAGCGATCGTCGTCCGCGTCGGTGAAACGATAGACGCCGTTCTTACCGCCGAGGATGACGGCAATGCGGGGCGACGGCAGCGACGTGAGCCAGTCCGGCGTCGTGCTTGCGAGGCCGGCGAGACGCTCGGGTGGAAAATTGTGCGGTGCAGTCAGCGTGGTGATGACGTTGGCGCCGCGGCGGCGGTCGTGCTCGGGCACCCAGATCAGGTCCGCCGTTGCCGGGCCGGTCTTAGGGTCCTGCAGGACGACGGTGTAGGTGGCGATGCCGGCGTGACGCTTCAGCGCACGGATATAGGGGATGGACTGGCGTCCTGTTGCGAGGGCAATGGCCGGCCAGGGCGGGGAGAACGCACCGCCCGGGACGCCGAAGCCCTCCCGCGGATCGACCGGACCACGCGGCGCCATGACGCGCCACAATCCGCGGGGCTGCACCTCTTTCCAGTCCATCACCAGCCCGAGCGCCTCGGCGACGCCCCGCACCTGGACCTGCATGCCCGCTTTCTCGTCGGTGATCCCCCACGCCGCTACCCCGGCCAGCGGTCTGTGCGTACCCGGATCATCCCCCATCGGCGCTCCTGCTGCGTGTGACCTGGCGCTGTCATGCAAAGCGATCGCGTTCCGGCAGCGAAACAATCTTGCGCACGCGCCGCCGCCAGCATAACTCTGAGACACCATCGCCGGCCCACCTCCGGCAAATGCCCATCAAGCAGCCGGCAGATAACCCCAATGCGCCTCCGTCTCGATGCTACCGATTGGCGCATCCTCAAGGAATTACAGGCCGACGGACGCATCACCAACGTGGCGCTGGCGACACGCGTGGGGCTGACGCCGCCGCCCTGCCTGAGGCGGGTCCAGGCGCTTGAGCAGGCCGGACTGATCAAGGGCTACCACGCCGCCATCGACGAGCGCATGGCCGGCTACGAGGTGACGGCCTTCGCCATGGTGCGGCTGGTGGCGCAGTCGGAGGCGGACCTGCGCGCCTTCGAGAACCTGACGCTGACCTGGCCGCTGGTGCGCGAGGCGCACATGCTGTCGGGCGACATCGACTACATGCTCAAGTGCGTGGCGCCCGACCTGACGCGCTTCCAGGATTTCGTCCTGGGCGAGCTGACGGCAGCGCCGAACGTGGCCAGCGTCAAAACGGCGCTGACCATCCGGCGTGCCAAGTTCGAGGCCGGCGTGCCGATCGGCTACCCGTTGCCGGGCGACGACGGGCAGTGAGCGCAGCCGCTACTTATACTCGATCTTGAGGATCTCGTAGGAGCGCGAGCCCTTGGGCGTCGTCACCTCGGCGGTGTCGCCCTTGGCCTTGCCGATGAGCGCGCGGGCGATGGGCGAGGAAATGGATACCTTGCCATCGCGCACGTTGGCTTCCGAATCGCCAACGATCTTGTACTTGACCTTGTCGCCGGAATCCTCGTCCTCCAGCGTGACCGTGGCGCCGAATTTCACGGTGTCTCCCGACAGCTTGGCAATGTCGATCACCTCGGCACGCGAGATCTTGTCCTCGAGCTCGGCAACCTTGGCTTCGTTCATGCCCTGAGCTTCCTTGGCCGCGTGATACTCCGCGTTCTCGGAAAGATCTCCATGCGCGCGCGCTTCCGCGATCTGCTGGATGATGCGCGGACGTTCCACGGATTTCAGGCGGTGCAGTTCCACCTCAAGGGTCTTGTAGCCCTCGATGGTCATCGGCACCTTTTCCATTGCCATTGCTAACGTCTCCCGGACGGCCGGACTACATGTCCAGCGCCTTCAAACAGTCTCACTCAGTCCTTGAGGTTTGACCAGTCCCTTGCCCACAGAATGGCCAAGTGCGGTCAGGATGCTTGGGCGACATAACCCTGCAGCGGGGCGACCGTCAGGCTACCTGCTTTGAGTGCCTTGATGGCCTCGGTCACTGCAACTGCGCCCGCTAAAGTTGTATAATAGGGAATGCGGTTGAGCAAGGCAGTACGGCGGATGTCCTTGGAGTCGGCCAGCGCCTTGGCGCCCTCGGTCGTGTTGAAGACGAGATGCACGTCGCCATTCTTCATCGTGTCGACAATATGCGGGCGGCCTTCGAGGACCTTGTTGACCTGCTCGCAGGGAATGCCGTGACTCTCCAGATGCCGCTTGGTTCCACGCGTGGCGAGGATGCGGAAGCCCATGTCGGCGAGATCGCGCAGTGCGCCGAGAATGCGGTCCTTGTCCGAATCACGTACGGACACGAACACGGTACCGCTCTGCGGCAACGTGATGCCGACGCCGAGCTGGCTCTTGGCGAAGGCGACGGCGAAATCACGATCGATACCCATCACCTCGCCGGTCGAGCGCATCTCCGGCCCGAGAATCGGATCGACGCCCGGGAAGCGGGCGAACGGGAAGATGGCTTCCTTGACGGCCACGTGCTTCAGCTTCTGGGCCTTGAGACCGAAATCCTTGAGCGGCGCGCCGGCCATGACGCGCGAGGCGATGCCGGCCACGGGCTTGCCGATCACCTTGGCGACGAACGGCACGGTGCGGCTGGCGCGCGGGTTGACCTCCAGGATGTAGATCTCGTTGCCCTTTACCGCGTACTGCACGTTCATCAGCCCGACGACGTTCAGCGCGCGTGCGAGGTCCTTGGTCTGCTTCTCGATGCGCACCAGGATGGCGGATGGCAGCGTGTGCGCCGGCAGCGAGCAAGCCGAATCGCCTGAGTGGATGCCCGCCTCCTCGATGTGCTCCATGATGCCGACGACGAAGGTGTCCTTGCCGTCGGAGAGGCAGTCCACGTCCACCTCGATGGCGTCCGACAGATAGCGGTCGATGAGCAGCGGCCGCTTGTCGGACACGATGAGCTCGGAAGGACGGTCGAGCGTCGAGGACAAACGCTGGATGTAGCGATCGAGCTCGCCGCCGTCGGCGATGATCTCCATGGCGCGCCCACCGAGCACGTAGGAGGGACGAATGACGATCGGGTAGCCGATGCGGTCGGCAACCGCGCGTGCTTCCTGCGGGCTCTTGGCGATGCCGCTTTCCGGCTGCTTGAGCTTCAGGCTTTCGATCAGCGCCTTGAAGCGATCGCGGTCCTCGGCGAGGTCGATGGCATCGAACGAGGTGCCGAGGATCGGCACGCCCGCCTTCTCCAGGGGCTCGGCGAGCTTCAGCGGCGTCTGCCCGCCGAATTGCACGATGACGCCCTTGAGCGTGCCCATGGACTGCTCGACGCGGATGATCTCCAGCACGTCCTCGGTCGTCAGCGGCTCGAAGTAGAGACGGTCTGAGGTGTCGTAGTCGGTCGACACGGTCTCCGGATTGCAGTTGACCATGATGGTCTCGAAGCCGGCGTCCGAGAGCGCGAAACAGGCGTGACAGCAGCAGTAGTCGAACTCGATGCCCTGGCCGATGCGGTTGGGCCCGCCGCCGAGGATGATGATCTTGGTCCTGTCGGAGGGTGCAGCCTCGCACACGGGATCGGACAGGAGGCCGGACTCGTAGGTCGAGTACATGTAGGCCGTGGGCGAGGCGAACTCGGCCGCGCAGGTGTCGATGCGCTTGAACACGGGCCGCACGCCGAGCGCGATGCGTTGATCGCGCACGGCGGTTTCGGTCTGGCCCGACAGCTTGGCCAGGCGCAGATCCGAGAAGCCCATAGCCTTGAGCGCCCGCATCGTCGCCGGTGTCTTCGGCAGGCCGTGCTGGCGCACGCGCTCCTCGGTATCGATGATCTCCTGCATGCGCGCCAGGAACCAGGGATCGATCTTGCAGAAGGCGTGGATCTGCTCGTGATCGAAGCCGAGGCGCATGGCCTGCGCCACCTTGAGGAGGCGATCGGGCGTCGGCCGGCTCAGCGCGGCGCGGATGACGTTCTTGTCGTCGCCGGCGCCAAGGCCCTCGAAGGTGATGTCGTCGAGACCGGAGAGGCCCGTCTCCAAGCCGCGCAGGGCCTTCTGCAGGCTCTCGGCGAAGGTGCGGCCGATGGCCATGACCTCGCCCACGGATTTCATGGACGTGGTGAGCGTCGGATCGGAGCCCGGGAACTTCTCGAAGGCGAAGCGCGGGATCTTGGTGACGACGTAGTCGATGGTCGGCTCGAAGGACGCGGGCGTGGCACCGCCAGTGATGTCGTTCTCGAGCTCGTCGAGCGTGTAGCCGACGGCGAGGCGCGCGGCGACCTTGGCGATCGGGAAGCCCGTGGCCTTGGAGGCGAGCGCGGAGGAGCGCGATACGCGCGGGTTCATCTCGATGACGACGAGGCGGCCGTCCTCGGGATTGACGGCGAACTGCACATTGGAGCCGCCGGTCTCCACGCCGATCTCGCGCAGCACCGCGATCGAGGCGTTGCGCATGATCTGGTATTCTTTGTCGGTGAGCGTCAGCGCCGGCGCGACCGTGATGGAGTCGCCGGTGTGCACGCCCATCGGATCGACGTTCTCGATGGAGCAGATGATGATGCAGTTGTCCGCCGTGTCGCGGACCACCTCCATCTCGAACTCCTTCCAGCCGAGCACGCTCTCCTCGACCAGAACCTGATGCGTCGGCGAGGCATCGAGGCCGCGCTCGATGATCTCCAGGAACTCCTCGCGGTTGTAGGCAACACCGCCGCCCGTGCCGCCGAGGGTGAAGGACGGACGGATGATGGCGGGAAGCCCGACGTGCTCGAGCGCCGCAAGGGCCTCCTCGCGGCTGTGGGCGAGGCGCGAGCGCGGCGTGGCAAGGCCGATGCGGTCCATGGCCTCGCGGAAGAGCTGGCGGTCCTCGGCCATGTCGATGGCCTCGGCCTTGGCGCCGATCATCTCGACGTTGAAGGCCTTGAGCACGCCCTGCTTCTCGAGGGCCAGGGCCGTGTTGAGCGCCGTCTGGCCGCCCATGGTGGGCAGCAGCGCGTCGGGCCGCTCCTTCTCGATGATCTTGGCAACGATCTCGGGCGTGATCGGCTCGACATAGGTTGCATCAGCCAGTTCCGGGTCCGTCATGATGGTGGCCGGATTGGAATTGACCAGGATGATGCGATAGCCCTCGGCCTTCAGGGCCTTGCAGGCCTGAGTCCCGGAGTAGTCGAACTCGCAGGCCTGCCCGATGACGATAGGGCCTGCTCCGATGATGAGGATGGATTTGATGTCAGTGCGCTTCGGCATGAGGCCGCTTCTTATTGCAGCGCAGGAACTTTGGCTATAGCCCGCCTGAGCGAAACCCCGGTTTCGTTCAGGCGCCAGTTGCAAAACCTTCAAGGAGCCTCGGGCCAGGCGTAGCCGGAACCCTTGTCATTGCTTGGCCGGGGGCTGCCGGCGCAGGGCTTCACAGGGGTCGGGACGCTCGCTGCGCGGCGTGAAGATTATGACATCCACGGCCGGCTTGCCGGCGGGATCGTGGGGGGCGTAGGCGGCCGGATCGGCCCTGCCCTCCTGCACCTCCAGCATCATGACGGCAATGATCTTTTTGCCGGGTGCCCGTTGCCGCAGGTACCACGGCACGGCGCGGTCGGTGCGGACATGGCCGTTGCCGGCCACCAGGATCGCGGCGCCATTGGCCGCGGCGGCTCCCAGCATGACATCGGCAAAGGCCGCATCGCGATAGCGCTGGGCGATGCTCATGGCGGGGACGGCGCTCTCCGGCATGCCCCCGCAATGGCTGCCCTTCAGCTCGGCAAAGAGCGCGTCGGCAAGCGGCTGATCCTGGGGCGCGTCGAGGAGGATGCGGGCGCGGTCTTCCGCGGGCAGGGCCGACGTGTCACCGCGTGCGACCGCGCGAACCTGGGCGCGCGGCGGATTTGCCGCATAGATCGGCAGCCGCGGCGTGAGCACGGCGTTGAGGAGCGCCGAGAACTTGTCCTCGGAGGGCCAGCCGCTTTTCGGCCAATCGAGCTGGCTGAACACCTCCTGCGGTGTTGCCGCCCGGTCGAGCCTGCCGAGGCCGGTGACGATCTCCTGCTGGTCGGTGCGGATGTGCTCGAACACGACGCCGGGCACGGGCTTGTCCTGGGCGCGCTGGGTGATGGCCCAAGCCTGCACGGCGTGCGCATCGGCGTTGTCATGCACCTCGCCGAGCAGGAGGAAGTCGGCAGACGAGAAAACGGCGCGGAGCGTCGCGGGATCGGCGAACGATTGCGTTTGCGCCGACCAGACGCGCCCGACCAGCGGATGATCGCGCAAGCCTGTCTCCGTCCACGGGAAGCCGAAGGCGTTGACCGGCGGCGTTTGTGCGTGCGCCGTCCCCATCATGAGGGCGAAGCCGCAGACCAATGCCGCCAGCTTTCGCAGGACGCCCGTCGTGCGCCTCACTTGCCGCGCTCGGGCTTGGGCGGCTGGCCCTTGCGCGCGCGCATCAAATTGACGAAGCGCTCGAACAGGTAGTGGCTGTCCTCAGGCCCCGGCGACGCCTCGGGATGGTACTGCACCGAGAATACCGGCTTGCCCTTGATCTGCAGGCCGCAATTGCTGCCGTCGAACAAAGACACGTGCGTCTCCTCGACGAAGTCGGGCAGCGTGTCGCGATCGACGGCGAAGCCGTGGTTCATCGAGGTGATCTCGACCTTGCCGGTGGCGTGGTCCTTCACGGGATGATTGGCGCCGTGATGGCCCTGCTTCATCTTGTGCGTGCGGCCGCCGAGCGCCAGGCCGAGCATCTGATGGCCGAGGCAGATGCCGAACACCGGCAGGCCGCTATCGACCAGCTTCTTGATCTCAGGCACCGCGTACGTGCCGGTGGCAGCGGGATCTCCGGGTCCGTTGGACAGGAAGATGCCATCCGGCTTGCGCGCGAGGATCTCGTCCGCCTTGGCCGTCGCCGGCACGACCGTGACCTTGCAGCCCGACGTCGCGAGGCAGCGCAGGATGTTGCGCTTCAGGCCGTAGTCGACGGCGACGACGTGAAACTCGGGCTTCTCCTGGCGCGGATAGCCCTCGCCCCACACCCAGCGCATCTCGTCCCAGGTGTAGCTCTGTCCGCTGGTGACATCGGGCACGAGGTCCATGCCGTCGAGACCGGGCCAGGCCTTGGCCTCGGCTTTCAGCTTGTCGAGATCGAACCTGGCCGAGGGCTCATGCGCGATGACGGCATTGGGCATGCCCTGCTCGCGGATGCGTGCGGTGAGCGCACGCGTGTCGACGCCGGTGATGCCGACGATGCCGCGTGCCTTGAGCCAGCGGTCGAGGTGCTCGGCGGCGCGATAGTTCGACGGGTCGGTGATGGAGGCGCGCAGCACACAGCCGCGCACGCCCGAGCGCGCCGCGAGGTTGGAGGTCTCGGTGTCCTCGGTGTTGGTGCCGACATTGCCGATATGGGGGAACGTGAAGGTGATGATCTGCCCGGCGTAGGAGGGGTCGGTCATGATCTCCTGGTAGCCGGTCATGGCGGTGTTGAAGCACACCTCGCCGACGGCGGAGCCGGTGGCGCCGATGCCCTGGCCGACGATCACGCTGCCGTCGGCCAGCACCAGACGTGCCGTCAACGGTGCCTCGGTCCAGGGTGCTGCGGTCGTGGCGGAAGAGCCCGGAGCGGACATGGGTGCGAAGCCTCGCTGCCTGTGGGGTTGCGCGCCTGGCTGCGGCTGGGCGCGATTTGCGCGGAACGTAGGGGTGAAGCGGCGCGGGGTCAATGTGCCGGACTGGCCGAAATCGCAGCATCGCCCCGAACACCAGCCAGCCCGTGCTGGTCCGCGACCCGCTAAAGGGTGCTTCGAAAGAACTCGACGATCCTGGCTCCGACATCTGCATGAATGGCTGAGCGGTCGACACCTGCCGCGTCCACGCACATCGCGGGAGCCTCCACCCGTAGTGCCGGCGCGCAGATATCCGTGAAGACAAAATGTCCGCCGGGAACATGGTGAAGCTGCGGAGGTCGTGGCAGGTTCGCCACGAGCGCACGCGTATTTTCCTCTCCCATTCTGCTTTGCTCCGGACGGAGCAGTAAGACCGGCATGCTCACTGCCAAGAGGTCACCACGCTGGAACAGAACGCCAAACGGATCGAGCAGGGCAAGCCCCTTTAGGGGAAGGCGAGGAATCGTGAGGCCGCTGGGCGGCGCCTGGGTTTGCGTGGACAAATCTGCATTCCTGTCGCTGCCGGGTCCGGCATTGCACGACTGCACATCGTCCGAATGCATCGCACAGTAGGTAGCGAGTTGTTGGAAGTTCGGTACTCCACCCGCGAGCGTCAACGTGACAGCGCCGCCAAGCGAAAATCCGAGCATTCCAACCCTGTCCGAGACGATGTGCGACTTGAAGCGGGCGTCGGCCCTAACGGCCTCGAGGGCCTCCCCGACTTGACGCGGCCGCTGCAAGAAGCGCGTTTTTCCGTGGAAGGGCGCAATCACGATGAAGCCCTCGCGAGCCAGACGCGCGGAAAGATCATTCAGCAGAAGGGGACTGCCGCCTGTCTGGCCACCGCCGTGCGACAACAGCACAATGGGGAACTGGCCTGGAGCAACCGTTGCATTGTGGGTGGCCGGAACGGTGAAGGGGCCGACCTGCCAAAATGCTGCTTCCTGCGGCGTTGGATACCAGACGAGCGTATCGAAGGGTTCTTGAGCGGGCACCGCGATGCGCGCAATCCCCGCATTAGACGTGGGTGCCCGCGCTGACGCAATCGATCCAAAGCAGATGCTCAAGAGAGCAATGGAGAGCAGGAGCACGCGCATAGCCATCCCCGTGCCGGTAGATAACTTCCGAATAACAGCTTTGCACTGTCGGTCCCACGACAATAGCTCTGCACGGCTCGCCGAAGATGACGGGGTCATTCGAACGGATTGTCGCGGCAGCCGCCGTAGAACACGAGATTGACCTGCCGGGCGCGGGGTGAGGATGCGATGTCGGCGAGGCGGAGCGCGCGGTCGTGCAGTGCCGCCGCCTTGAGATGAGCGGGGTAATCGCCGGGAAGCAGGTAGACCGTCTGCGCAACCTCGACGCCGTGGCCGGTAACGTAGACAGCGGCGGCATCGTAGTGCCGGGAGCGGCCGGAGAACTCGGCCAGCTTCTGCCGCATGGCCGCCAGATCGAGATCGACGGCGATCTCCGTGTCGAAGTGCGCGCGCTGGAGCGCCGCGGTGATGCGCTGGGCATCATGCCGCGCGCCCGGCAGCGACGGCGCTCCGCCCGAGGCGGTGTAGTCGGACACGACCATCACCAACGCGAGGCGGCGCTCGCCTGATTTGGGCGGCATCAGCGACCAGTCCGCCGCGATGGAGCGCGGGACATCGGGTGTCTGGAACGCTCCGCTCTTGTGCACGGTCAGGCGCTCGAGTTGCTGCGGCACGTCTCGCAGCACGGCGCTCGGCTGGGCAAGGATTTCGATCAATGAAGTCGCAAACGGATTACCACCGCCTTCCCCCTGGTCGAGGGTCTGCTTGCCGGACTGGGAGGCCTGGAACAGCAGCGTCTCTGCGCGCGCCGCCTCTATCGCGCCAAAGCAAAGGCCGGCCGCCGCCAGCACACCCGCAATCCAAGTTTTTCCGACCATGACATCCCCGCGAAGGCACCCCGCCGACGCACTGTAGGCGGACATTCGAGCGGCAATAAGTGCGGGGTATGCCGGGCAGGGCGCTTGTGACCCCACCCTCCCCTGCCCTACATCTGTGCCGACACCTCAATGCGGAGACCAGCCATGCGCGAGCGCCTGACCCAAGCCATGAAAGACGCCATGCGGGCGAAGGATCAGAAGCGCCTGACGACGGTGCGTCTCATTCTTGCGGCCATCAAGGACCACGACCTCGGCATCAAGCCGGTCGGCGGCAAGACCGGCGAGCCGGCCGGCGATGCGGAGATCACGCAGATCCTGGCGCGCATGATCAAGCAGCGGCGCGACTCCATCGAGGCCTATGAGAAGGCGGGGCGCAACGAGCTGGCGCAGAACGAGAAGGACGAGATCACGCTGATCGAGGAGTTCCTGCCCAAGCAGCTCGGCGAGGCGGAGACGCGCGAGGCAGTCGCCGCTGCCATCAAGGAAGCCGGCGCCGCGAGCGTCAAGGACATGGGCAAGGCCATGGCCATCTTGAAGCAGCGCTATGCGGGGCAGCTTGATTTCGGCAAGGCCAGCGCGCTGGTGAAGGAGATGCTGGCCGGCTAACGGCTTCGGTTGTCGCTTTTGCAGGCAGGGTGGGCAGCTAATAGGCTGGATCGCCCGGCCTATTTCTCCCATCATCCAAGCAACAACAACCACCGGCGTCAGCCGTGATCATGGAGCCCCGATGAAGATCGGCTCGTTTCTTTTTCCGCAATGCCAAGACCCGGCGGACGACGGCCGCTACATTCAGGAGACATTGCGGGAGGCAAGGCTGGCCGAGGAGCTCGGCGCCGATGCCTTGTTCCTGGCGGAGCACCACTTCGACGGCAATTGCGCCTATGTCGACCCAATGACATTTGCGTCGGCGCTGTGCATGACTACTAAGCGCATCAGGATCGGCTTCGCCGTCCTCCAGGCCTCGCTCTACCATCCGCTGCGTCTCACCGAGCAGCTCTCGCTGCTCGATCACCTGAGCCAGGGCCGGCTGATCGTCGGGCTCGGACGCGGCAGCATGGTCAACACCTACGAGTATGTTGCCTACCAGGTCGATGTGAACGAGGCGCAGGAGCGCTTCGAGGAGATCGAGCAGATCATGCTCGCCTGCTGGACCCAGGAGCGCGTGGTCCACAACGGCAAGTATTGGACATTCGATATCCCCTACCTGCGGCCACGGCCCTTTACGGATCCGCATCCGCAAATTTTACGGGCCGCCACGTCGGAAGCCTCGATCATGGCCCAGGGGCGGCGCGGACGCCCGATCATCCTGCCGCCGACCTCGAACGACGTGACGGCGAAGCAGGTCGCCTGGTTCCGGCAAGGCATGGCTGACGGTGGCTTCGACACTGAGACGATTGCCGAGACGTTGCGCCAGTCGTGGGTCATGCGCCAGACCATCGTCGCCGAAACGGATCGCGAGGCGATGACGGAAGGGCTGGGCTATTTCCGCTCCATGCAACAGTTCCGCGCCGCGCAAAGCCCGGGCTATCGCGATCTGGTCATGGGCGATTCCGCTGCGGCCTTGCCGAAGGGCATGATCTGCGGTGCACCGAATACCGTACGCGACCAATTCGTCGAATTGTCCAAGCTCGGCATTGGCGGCGTTGCAACCCGTATGCGGGTCGGGCCTATGCCGGTTGAGTTCTCCATGAACGGCCTGCGTCTGATCATGAGGGACATCGCGCCGCACCTGAAAACGCGGCCCGAACCAGTGAGGGCGACGGCCTGACAGGCGTGCCGGGCGGCATCCAAACAACTGCAAGCGGACGGAGGAAGAGATGGCCGGCGGAACAGAGGTCTACCAGCAGCAGGGGTTCGGCAGGCGCATGGGCTTCGGCAAGAGCCCGGCCCTCGTGATCATCGACTTCATCAATGCTTTCGCCGACCCGGCACAATTCGGCGGCGGGAATATCCCGCAAGCCATCGCGAAGACTAAAGAGTTGTTGGCGGCGGCGCGACATCTCGATCTGCCGATTGCATTCACCACCCATGTCTATGCCGAGGATGGCAGCGACGACGGCCTGTTCAATCTGAAGGCCGGAAACATGACGCTGCTGCGGCCGGGGACATTTGCCACGGCGATCGTGGACGACCTCGCGCCGCGCCCGGGCGAGCGCATCGTGTCGAAACACTATCCGTCCGGCTTCTTCTGCACGGATCTCGCCTCGTGGCTCACGAAACGCGGCGTCGATACGGCCATCGTGACCGGGGCGACAACATCCGGCTGCGTGCGCGCGACCGTCGTCGATGCGATGGGCTACGGCTTCCGCCCGATCGTGCCGCGCGAATGCTCGGGCGACCGGGCACTCGGACCGCACGAGGCGAACCTGTTCGACATGGATCAGAAGTATGCCGACGTGATGGGGCTGGACGAGGTGCTGGAGGAACTCGCCAAGCTGGCGCCGCGGCAGGCAGGCGTGGCTGCCGCGTAGTTTTACTGATCTCTGCTGCCCTCGGTCAGCGGCCTTTGCGACGACCGCGCAATTGCTGCATTGCGCGATTGCGACGCACAGAGAGCGCCTTGCGAATATCCGCACACGCATACAGAATGTTTTGGCGGGCACCGACCAACTGTCATGCAGTTGTGTTTCAAAGCCAGTTGTTGTCGGCTTCGTTTTGCGTAGGGCTCTTCCATGCAGCGTTCCAACATTCGAATCCTCCGGGCAACTCCGGACCATTCGCCTTTTCTCGCACGAGCCATTCTGGCGGCTTCGCGATCTCAGCTGGAGCGGGGACCTTTCGACATCGCGCTCGGCATCGACACCGAGGAGCTGCTCGATCTGCTCGAGTACATGTGCCTTTCCGATCTCGTCGGAAACTGTCACTTCTCCAACTTTTTTGTTGCCGAGGAGGCCGGCGAGCCGGTGGCGGCACTCGCGGCTTACGATCCGGGCGACGCGGGCGTGCTGCCTTTGGGCGCGCCGTTCGCGGACGCCTACAGCGCGCTGGGCCACGACGAGGAGAAGCTTCCGTTCGTGCTGGGCTGTCTCGACATGGTGCAGCGCTGCATGCCGCTGCACCAGCCCGGGGCCTGGACCGTGGAATGGGTTGCCGTGGAGGAATCCCGTCGCCGGCAGGGACTCGTGGGCCTTCTTCTCGACAAGGCCTTCGAGGCGGGTGCTCACCGCTCGCTGCAGCGGACGCGGATTTCGACGTACGTCGGCAACGAGGCCGCCATCAAGGCGTACGCCAAGGCCGGGTACCGCGTTGATCGCGAGTGCCACGACGCTCAGTTGCGGAACCTGCTCGGCATCTCCGGCATGGTGACGATGGTGCGTGACTTGCCGGCGGCATCGGCGGCGGACAAGTCCAGATACGCGCGCGGCCCGGCGGACATGACCGCTTTCCTCACCTGCCATTTCACAGAGGCGGCGTCCGAGGCGGCGCACATCGGCCAGAGCCTGATGTTTCTGGTCTGATTGACGGCGCGGACTGCCCTGGCTTGATGCTGGCTTGGCGCCCTCCGGGCGGGGCGGCCTGTGGATAACGGGCATGGAGGGTTGCCGGCATGGTGCCGGCACCCCAGGTGCAGCGACTCGTACCCGCGACTCACGTTACCCACAGTGTGATCCGCAACAGCGGCCGAGCCCATGCGCCTGACGCCACAATTCCTGGATGAGATCCGCACCCGGCTGCCGGTCAGCCAGGTGGTGGCGCGCAAGGTGGCGCTGAAGAAGCAGGGCCGCGAGTTCCGCGGCCTGTCGCCCTTCAAGAGCGAGAAGACGCCATCGTTCTTCGTCAACGACCAGAAGGGCTTCTATCACTGCTTCGCTTCGGGCGAGCACGGCGACATCTTCACGTTCGTGATGAAGACGGAAGGGTTGTCGTTTCCCGAGGCCGTGGAGCGGCTGGCAGCGGAGGCCGGCCTGGCGCTGCCCAAGCCGACGTACCAGGATCATCGCGAGACGGAACGCGCCGACGAGCGGGCACGGCTGCATCAGGTGCTGGAGGCCTCGGCGCAGTGGTTCGAGGCCCGGCTCAAGGCGCCCGAGGGCCAGGAGGCGCGGCGCTATCTGGAGCGCCGGGGCCTGAAGCGGGAGACGATCGCTGAATTCCGCCTGGGATTTGCACCGGCACCGCGCTCGGCGTTGAAAGAGTATCTTGGAAGCCAAGGCTTCACGCCGGCGGAGATGGCGACGTCGGGCATGCTGATCTCGGGCGACGACATTCCCGTGCCCTACGATCGGTTCCGCAATCGCGTCATGTTCCCGATCACGGATGCCAAGGGGCGGGTGATCGCCTTCGGTGGCCGGGCGCTGGATGCGGACGCACCGGCCAAATACCTGAACTCCCCGGAGACGCCGCTTTTTCACAAGGGCGCGGTGCTGTTCAACGCCATGCGGGCGCGGCAGGCGGCTTTCGACCGGGGCCGGGTCATCGCCGTCGAAGGCTACATGGACGTGCTGGCCCTGCACGAGGCGGGATTCCGGGAGGCGGTGGCGCCGCTCGGGACGGCACTGACCGAGAACCAGCTGCAATTGATGTGGCGCATGGCGCCCGAGCCCATCCTCTGCTTCGACGGCGATAGCGCCGGACGCAAGGCTGCCTTCCGCGCCGTCGATACGGCCCTGTCGCAGTTGAAGCCGGGGGTCAGCATCACGTTCGCCTTCCTGCCCGACGGTGTCGATCCGGACGACCTGATCCGGCAGTCCGGGCCCGATGCGATGGCCGACGTGCTGGCGCGCCATCGCCCCCTCGCCGACATCCTGTGGGAGCGGGAATGGGCCTCCGGCCAGTGGACGACGCCGGAGCGCCGGGCCCAGCTGGAGCGCCAACTGGCGGCCCTGGTCGGACGAATCAGCGACGCCGGCGTCAAATCGCATTACGAGCAGGACATCCGGACGCGGCTTGCGGCCGCCTGGGGCCGGGCACCAGTGCCTCAAAGATACGGAAATGGCCGCAATGTGGCCCAAACGCAACAACGTCGTGTGCCCTATCAGGCGCGGGGGGCAGGCAACCCCCGGGACAGGGGCAAGCCAGGGTTCCCGGTGCCGCCGCTAACCCCAAGCACCAGCTTGCGGTCCAGCCGCCTGGTTGCGCCCGGCCAGAACGAGGCCCCGTACCGGGAAGCCATCCTGTTGCAGACGATCCTCAACCACCCGTGGCTGATCGACGAGCACGCGGAGACGATCGCGGAGGTTCCGTTTACGTCCAAAGCGCTGGCGCGGTTAAGGGATGCGATGCTTTCGTTGCATGTCGACCACAATTCGCTTGACAGATTGCAACTTGAGACCCATCTCACGGATCAAGGTCTGGCCAAGATCCTTGCCCTCGTCGAGCGTGCGATCACGCATAAAGGCGACAAGTTCGCCGAACCAGAGGCAGATCAGGCCGCCGTCGAAACCGGTTGGCGTCACGCTCTCGCACTCCACGAGAAGCAAGTGGGGCTGCGCCGAGCGTTGGCCGTTGCCGAGCAGGCATGGCTTGCGGAAGGCAGTGAGGAAGCATTGGCTCGCATCTGCGAGTTGCAGGGGCTACTGAACCGGGGCGACGACATGGACGCCTCACGCGAAGGCACAGTTGAGGGCCGTTAGGGGTCATGGATCGTCGTCACGGCGACCGGTGACTTTTTACGGGCTCGGGGGAATGAGCGGGTTCGCCGGTCTCCGGCAAATCCTTTGGCAGCTCAGGTCGGTGTCAATGCACGCAATCGAAGCTCAAGCGCGGTCGGGGGATGCTGTGTCTGACCGCACGACTCTTGGTGGCTTCGATCGGCCTGACGTTCACTGCGGCGCGCGCACCAAGCGCGGCATGCCGCCCCAACATACCCGCTGCGGCGGATTTCATTCCGGAAAGGATTGCATGCAATGAGCCGTTCTGCGCAGCCGCGCACTGCGTCCACTCGGAAAGCCGAGCCCGTCCCCAGCAAGATGGAGGACAATGCCCCCGCTGCCGAAGTGGCCGAGAAGGACAGCCCGCTGCTCGATCTTTCCGATCAGGCGGTGAAGCGCCTGCTCAAGACCGGCAAGCAGCGCGGCTACGTCACCTATGACGAGCTGAATGCGGTCCTCCCCTCCGAGGAAGTGTCCTCCGAGCAGATCGAGGACACGATGTCGATGCTGTCCGACATGGGCATCAACGTCGTGGAGAGCGAGGAAGGCGAGGAAGCCTCCGCCACCGACGCCGCCGAGGACACCAGCGAGGAGGACGATGGCCGCGCGGTGACCGCGCAGAGCCTGCCCGCCAAGACCGAGACGCGCGCGGAGACGACGGAGCGTACCGACGATCCCGTGCGCATGTACCTGCGCGAGATGGGCTCGGTCGAGCTCTTGTCGCGCGAGGGCGAAATCGCCATCGCCAAGCGCATCGAGGCCGGGCGCGAGGCCATGATCGCCGGGCTGTGCGAAAGCCCCCTCACCTTCCAGGCCATCATCATCTGGCGCGACGAGCTCAACGACGGCAAGATTCTGCTGCGCGACATCATTGACCTGGAAGCCACCTACGAAGGTCCCGAGGCCAAGATCGTTCCGGCGGTCGTGCCGAACGGTCCGCCGCCCGCCATCCCCGGCATCACGCCCCAACGCTCCGCCGCCAACGGCGAGGACGAGGAGCTGAACGGCGAAGCGCCGCCTGAAGGCGAGATGGACGATGAGGACGAGTACGAGAACGCGCTGTCGCTCGCGGCCATGGAGGCCGAGCTGAAGCCGAAAGTGCTCGAGACCTTCGACAACATCGCCGAGACCTACAAGAAGCTCAGGAAGCAGCAGGACAAGAAGCTCGAGCAGCAGGTCGCCGGCGAGCAGGGCTCGCGCAAGGAGCAGAAGGCCTACGACAAGCTGCGCGAGGACATCATCAAGGACGTGAAGTCCCTCTCGCTCAACAACAACCGCATCGAGAGCCTGGTCGAGCAGCTTTATACGATCAACAAGCGCCTGATCAGCTTCGAGGGCCGCCTGATGCGGCTGGCCGACAGCCACGGCGTGCCGCGCCCCGACTTCATCTCCGAGTACTACGGCAACGAGCTCGACCAGACCTGGCTCGACCGCATCGGCACCTGCGGCCGCAAGCCGTGGGAGCGCATGGTGCGCAGCGACCGCGGCCAGATCGAGACGATCCGCGGCGACATCCACAATCTCGCCAGCGAGACGGGCCTGGAGATCGCCGAGTTCCGCCGCATCGTCAAGAACGTGCAGAAGGGCGAGCGCGAGGCACGCCAGGCCAAGAAGGAAATGGTGGAGGCCAACCTGCGCCTCGTCATCTCCATCGCCAAGAAGTACACGAACCGCGGCCTGCAGTTCCTGGACCTGATCCAGGAAGGCAACATCGGCCTGATGAAGGCGGTCGACAAGTTCGAGTACCGCCGCGGCTACAAGTTCTCGACCTATGCGACGTGGTGGATCCGGCAGGCGATCACACGCTCGATCGCCGACCAGGCGCGCACCATCCGCATCCCCGTGCACATGATCGAGACGATCAACAAGATCGTGCGCACGTCGCGGCAGATGCTGCACGAGATCGGCCGCGAGCCGACGCCGGAAGAGCTGGCGGAAAAGCTCGCCATGCCCATCGAGAAGGTGCGCAAGGTGCTGAAGATCGCCAAGGAGCCGATCTCGCTCGAGACGCCGATCGGCGACGAGGAGGATTCCCATCTCGGCGACTTCATCGAGGACCGCAACGCGGTGCTGCCGATCGATGCGGCGATCCAGTCCAACCTGCGCGAGACGACGACACGGGTGCTGGCTTCGCTGACGCCGCGCGAGGAGCGCGTACTGCGCATGCGCTTCGGCATCGGCATGAATACCGATCACACGCTGGAAGAAGTCGGCCAGCAGTTCTCGGTGACGCGCGAGCGCATCCGGCAGATCGAGGCCAAGGCGCTGCGCAAGCTCAAGCATCCGAGCCGCAGCCGGAAGCTCCGAAGCTTCCTGGACGACTGAAACGAACCGAACCCCGCCACGAAATGGCGGGGTTTTTTAGTCCCCTCTCCCCATCGTCCTTTCACGATGGGGAGAGGGATCATGCCGGAGGCGTGTCTTCGACACGACGTGAGGGGCAGCGGTAATACTCTGAGCAAGAACCTGCCCCTCACCCTGACCCTCTCCCCATGCCGGATAGTGGGCATGGGGAGAGGGGAAATATCGCGGAGGAACGCATGCGAGGACCGACGGCGACGCAGTTCGAGCACCACACCCAGAAAGTGATCTCGCGGCCGGCGTTCGCGCAGCGCATGGCGCGCGCCATCGGCCTGTGGGCGCTGCTGACGCTGGTGGGCCTCGCCATCGGGATGGCGGGCTACATGGTGACGGAGGGACTGTCGCTGGCGGATGCCTACGTCAACGCCGCCATGATCCTGTCGGGCATGGGACCGGTGGCGGAAATGAAGACGACGGCCGGCAAGCTCTTCGCCGGCTCTTACGCCATCTTCTCCGGCCTCGTGCTGGTGATCGGCGCCGGCTTCATCCTGAGCCCCGTGTTCCACCGCGTGCTGCATCGCTTTCATGTGGAGCGTGGCAAGGAGGAGTGAGGCGCCGGCTGGCGGGTTCGCACGGCTCAAACCCTCGGTCATGGACTCGGGCGCAATGATAGTTGAGGCTTACAAGCAAGCCTGACCGGCAGTTTCCACATGAGTGGACGGCCCCGGCTCTAGTATGCTGCGGGCCGGTATCGGCGCCTGTGACAAGAAAAAAGCCTCCGGAGGAAACAGCGCAATGAAGATATCAGGGAGAAGGCCCGGACTGGCGTGGCTCGCCCAATGCCTGGCCGTCATCGCCGGATTTGTCATTTCAGCCCCGGCTTGGGCTGAGGTGAACCAGCTGCGCGTCTCGCGCGGCTTCGGTGCGGCCTACCTGCCGCTCTATGTCATGGACGCGCAGAAGCTCGTCCAGAAGCACGCCGCAGCGGCCGGGCTCGGCGAGGTCAAAGTCGACTACCTTCTCGTCGACGGCGGCAATCACATCAATGACGCCATGCTGGCGGGCACGATCGACATCGCCTCGACCGGAACCGGCGGCTACCTGGTGCTGTGGGCCAAGACCAAAGGCAACCCCAAGCTGGAGGTGATCGGGCTCGGGGCCTCCGCTTCCGGCGGCATGGTCCTCACGACGCGCAATCCCGCGGTGAAAACCCTGCGCGACTTTACCGAGAAAGACCGCATCGCCGTGCCCGGCATCAAGACCTCGCTCGGCGCGATCCTGCTGCACATGGCGGTCGCCAAGGAGTTCGGCGACGAGAACTATACCAAGCTCGATCCGCTGACGGTGGGGCTCGCCTATCCCGATGCCGTTGCCGCCATGCTGTCCGGCAAGAGCGAGATCACGGCGCACATGGCCTCCCCGCCCTTCAGCTTCATCGAGCTCGACAGCCCGGGCATCCACAAGGTGTTCAACTCGGTGGACGTGGTCGGGCAGGTGACCACCATCATGGCGTTCACGACGCAGCAGTTCGCCGCGGCCAATCCAAAGATCACGTCGGCGTTCGTCGCAGCCCTCAAGGAGGCGACCGAGTTCAGCGCGACCAAGAAGGAAGAGGCGGCGAAGATCTACCTGCAGACCGCCAAGGTCAAAATGACTCACGACGAGCTGATGCGCGTGCTGAACGATCCGGATCTCAAGTACAGCCTGACGCCGCAGGGCGTCATGACCTACGCCAACTTCATGCACCGCGTCGGCATGATCAAGGTGAAGCCCGAGACCTGGAAGGACGTGTTCGTCAGCGATATCGGCGCGCTGCCGGGCAACTGACGCTACCGCATTTCGATCGCACCCAAAGAGGTGATGCATGCCACAAAAGAAACTCCCGGCCGTGTTCATGCGCGGCGGCACATCCAAGGCCGTCATCTTCCACGCGCGCGATCTGCCTGCAGAGCGCGCGGCGTGGGAGCCGATCTTCCTGTCCGTGATCGGATCGCCCGATCCCAACATGCGCCAGCTCAACGGCATGGGCGGCGGCGTCTCGTCGCTGTCCAAGGTGTGCGTGATCGGTCCGCCGAGCCGGCCCGACGCCGACGTTGACTACACGTTCGCGCAGGTGCTGATCGACAAGGCCCGCGTCGACTACAACAGCAACTGCGGAAACATGTCCTCGGCCATCGGGCCGTTCGCCGTCGACGAGGGCATCATCCCCGCGCCGTCCGGCCCCGATGCGGTCGTGCGCATTCACAACACCAACACCAAGAAGATCATCGTCTCGCGCTTCGGCATGGACGGCGATACGGCGGCGGTTGCCGGCGACATGGCCCTTGATGGCGTCAGCGGCACGGGTGCGCCCATCCGGCTGGAGTTCCTGGAGCCCGGCGGCGCCAAGACCGGAAAGCTGCTGCCGACCGGCCAAGCGGTCGGCATGCTCGAGGTGGAAGGTCTCGGCCGCGTGCCAGCGAGCATGGTCGATGCCGCCAACCCCTGCGTCTTCGTGCCGGCGGATGCGCTCGGCGCGACCGCGACGGAGAGCCCGTCCGAGATCGAGCAGAACGCGACGCTCATGCGCAGCCTCGACGCCGTGCGCCGGGCCGCGTCCGTGGCCATGGGAATTACGCCCGATCTCGACAAGGCCGCCGCGATGAGCGTGCCGCTGATCGGCATGGTGGCGCCGCCCGTGGCCATGACCGCGCTTTCGGGCCGCGCACTCGCGCCCGGCGACATGGACATCGCCGTGCGCATGATGTCGAACGGACAGGCGCATCGGGCGACACCGCTGACCGCCGCGCTCTGCCTAGCGGTGGCGGCGCGCGTTGCAGGATCGATCCCGAACGAGATGGCCAAGCGCTCCGTCGGCGATGCGAGCCAGATCCGCATCGGCCATGCCTCAGGCGTGATCGTGGTCGATGCCAAGGTCACGCCGTCCGGCGGCAACGCCGAGCCGTACGCGGAGTATGGTGCGGTCTATCGCACGGCACGCCGCCTGTTCGAGGGGCGCGTGCTGTACCAGCCTGCCGGTTGAGCAGCAGCATTTCCGGCTGGCGGCCTTGCCGAGTTCGCAGTGGTCGCTGGCGTCTGGCGCCGCCTATTGTAGGTGGCAGTCCAACAAGAGTACCGGCATGCATGGGTACTCGATCGGGGAAACGCCAAATCCGGGAGAGGCGCACATGTCGGTGACAGCTAAACTTTGCGAGAAGATCGTCACGGTCGGCTATGACGGCCTGGGCGAGCCGGCCATCGCCGCCGCACGCCGCCTCGTGCTCGATGCCATTGCCATCGCTGTCGCCGGCACCGAGGAAGAAGCCATCCAGATCCTGGCCGATCACTACAGGGATCAGGGCGGCAAGCCGGAAGCCACCGCCATCGGCAACGGCTTTCGCCTGAACATGGTCTCGGCCGCTGCCCTCAACGGCGCCGCCATGCACGTGCTCGACTACGAGCCCATGTGGAGCCCGGCCAATCATGCGCTCTCCACCTCATTCGGCGGCACGCTGGCGCTCGCGGAAGCGCGCGGCATGGACGGGCGGGAGATCCTGACCGCGCTCGTCAAAGGCATCGAGATGCAGGGCTGGATCCGGCAGGCGTCCAATCAGTTCGAAGCGAGGACGGCGCGTTTCCATCCGCCTGGCGCCGCCGGTCCGCTCGGCTCGGCTGTGGCAGCGGGTCATCTACTGAAACTCGATGCGCGCAAGCTCGGCCATGCTGTCGGCATTGCTGCGTCACGCGCCGGCAGCGTTCTGGCCAACGCCGGCACCATGACCAAGTCGACGCATTGCGGGCACGCGGCGGCCCTCGGGCTCGAAGCCGCGCTGCTCGCCGAACGCGGCTTCACGGCCAACGCCGACACCTTCGGTGTGGCGCAGGGCTATGTGCCGGCTTTCTACGACGACAAGTTCAAGGTGGAGGAAATGCTGCGCTTCGGTGAGACGCCGTTCCGCATCGCCAGCCCCGGTTATGCCATCAAGATGTTTCCGAGCCAGTTCGGCACGCACTTCGGCATCACGGCGGCGCTGGAGTTGCAGCCACAGCTTCCCTCGGCCGATGCCATCCGGCGCGTGCATTTCACGGCACCCGTCATGGCCTACGTCAACCGTCCCCGCCCGGAGACGGGTCTCGATGGCAAGTTCTCGTTCCAATACACGATCGCCAGCGCGCTGCTCGACGGCAAGGTCAACATCCGCACCTTCACCGACGAGCGGCTGGCCAAGCCCGACATGCAGGCGCTGCTCGGCAAGATCGAGGTGACGCTCGATCCCGCGATCCCCGGCCGCTTCGAGGAAATGTACGTGCTGCTGCGGGTCGAGCTCGCCGATGGCCGCGTCCTCGAGACCCGGTGCAACGGTCCGCGCGGCAAGTGGGGCACGCCGCCCATCAGCGAGGCCGAGCATCTGGTCAAGGTACGTGACTGCCTGGCGACGCGTATCGACAGCGCAAAGGCCGAGCACATCATCGAGCGGGCACGGCGCATCGATACCCTCGATGCCGCCGGCGTGCGCGATCTGCTGCAGCTCGCGGGGTGTTTCAAAGGGTGAGCAGCGACTGCGGCTGCTTTAGCAGCCCCACCCCTGACATCCCCATCCGTTCACGACTTGGCACGTATTTCCGCAAGCGGGACGCTTGGCGTAACCGGAGGGGCAGACGCAGGGGTCACCGCTTGCAAGACAGACGAAGACAGGGCAGATCGGCGGCGGGGACCGCGGCCGGCTCTGGGGGCCCTTTGCCACAGCTTGCGCGACCGCCTGCAGGTCGTTGGTGGTGTAGCTCGGGGGATCCTGCCGGCGATGCCGGTCGATCAAGCTCATGCCCTCGCCCAGGAACAGCCTGACCCCGCCCAGCACCGTATAGTCATCGTGATCATTGAGCGAAGCTTCGGCAAAGAGCGCCGTGCCAGCTGCGTGCGTCGACGCGAATTGGTACTCTGCGCCCAGCGTGGCAAAGCCCCGCCCTTCGTAGGCGTATCCGGCAGACAGCATCAGATTGTCGGTCAGGTAATAGTCGAGCTTGGCGCGGCCATAGAGTTGGTCTCCGGCGTCGCCGAACCTGTAGCCGAAGGCGCCATCCAGCGTGACGCGGCGGACGAACCGCTGCAGCTCCACGCCGACCCGCCCTACATCGTATCTGTCCCGTGCGTCCAGCGCGGCATAGCCGACGTAGACGCCGGCGAGGCCGATGTCCGGATCACGCCAGAACAAATGAGCGCCGGCATTGGCGAAGTCACCATCGCCCACGCGGGCATAGGCGCCATCCACCTGCAAGCCGAAATGGCGGAACACCGGCACGGTGAGGCTGCCGGCAACACCGCCGACGCTATCGTCCAACGCCTCGGCACCGATGCTGCCACCAAAGCTCGTGAGTTTGCCATTGAAGCCCGAGACGGCCGGCCCTTCCGCGAGGGTGGCCACAGCGGCGGCGAGGAGCATGAGCGCGCTGACACAGGCGACGCCCAGGGCGGAAATCAAGCGCATCTGGTATTTCTGAGTTTGCATGGGGTGTCGTGACGGTGGAGCGGATGTATTAGAGGTGATTCCCGCGAGGCGAGGGGCCGCCGCGGCGTTTGGACCTGGGAATTGCGGCCGGGCGTGTGGCTGCATCACAACTATTTCTGAGTTTGCATGGGGTGTCGTGACGGTGGAGCGGATGTATTAGAGGTGATTCCCGCGAGGCGAGGGGCCGCCGCGGCGTTTGGACCTGGGAATTGCGGCCGGGCGTGTGGCTGCATCACAACATCGCGCGGCCGGCCGCCTGCGCGGTCACGACCATTGAGACGCGTTGCGCAAAGGGAGCCCTGAGCAGCAGTGACCATCACCCTCTACATCGACGCGGATGCGTGTCCCGTGAAGGACGAGGCCGTGCGGGTGGCGGAGCGGCATGGGCTCGAGATTCATTTCGTGTCGAATGCGTGGATGCGGCTGCCGCAGGGACCGCTCATCAAGCGCGTCGTCGTCGAGGAAGGTCCCGATGCGGCGGACGATTGGATCGTCGCGCATGTGACGGCGGGCGATATCGTCGTCACGGCGGACATCCCGCTCGCGGCGCGCTGCCTGAAGGCCGGGGCACGTGTCATCGGTCCGACGGGGCGGCCGTTCAGCGACGCCAGCATCGGCATGGCGCTGGCCATGCGCGATCTCTCGCGGCATCTGCGCGAGACGGGCGAGAGCAAGGGCTACAACGCCAGCTTCACGCGCCAGGACCGGTCGCAATTCCTGCAGGCGCTGGAGCAGGCCGTGCAGGCGTCGAAGCGGGCTTCCATGGGCCAGTGAACGAGACGGTCGGGTGCTTGGATCGTGCGGCGCCTGTTGCTGCATTGGTCGGCTGTGGCCGGGCCGTGCGACAATCGAAGGGGCAGCTCAAACTGAGCCAAGCTTCTGCCCCTCACCAAGCTTCTTGCGGGGAGGGGCATGCCGGAGGCGCGTCTTCGACACGACGCGAGAGGCAGGATCTTGCTCTGAGTTTGAGGCTGCCCCTCACCCCAAGAAGAATGGGCAGAGGGAGAAGCGCTATTCCGTGGAGTCGCGTTTGCCGGCCGCGCGGAGCGCGGCTCCGCCATGACACGCGGAGCGCGGCTCCGCCATGACACGCGGAGCGCGGCTCCGCCATGACACGCGGAGCGCGGCTCCGCCATGACACGCGGAGCGCGGCTCCGCCATGACACGCGGAGCGCGGCTCCGCCGCGACACGGGGAGCGCGGCTCCGCCGCGATATTAACGCTGCGCCACGAATTGCCGGACGATGTTATCCCCGCCGTTGGCGACGATCTTATCCTGTGCTCATCCCGGATCCGACGACCCAGGGCGCAGGCAAGAGCTGGTTGTCTGCGATGGGGTCCGGGGGCCACGATCGGGCACGAGACATCAGCGAATCCGTGCCACCCTGCTGCCGGCGATCCGCGTACGCCGGCTCTCCCCCGGGCGTGGATGACCGGGGACTGGCGGCTGGCGGTCCAATCGTGGTGCGTGGAGCGGCGAGCGCCGCATCCCCTATAAATAACGGTACGGCCCTCGCCGCTCCGCCCCTGAGGGGGGACGATGATGATGACGGAGGATGACGCAAAGCCCCGGGTCTGGTGGGATCGCGGGGGTGGTGGTGTTGGAGTGGTGGCAAATGGTGAGATGGTGAGATGGTGAGGTGGTGTTGGTGAAGTTCTGAGGCGAGGCCACACGCTCAGATGTCATCCCGGCATTTAGTGCCGGGACCCATCGCGCCGCGCGTGCGGAGGCGCCTGAGTATGCGATGCGGTCCAGAACAACTCGGCTTCCGGACTCGTGGAACGATGGGTCCCGGGGACGAGCCCCGGGATGACATTTGAGAGTTGGATTGGGCCGCGCCACACCCACAGATGTCGTCCTCCCACTTGGCGCGAGGACCCATCGGGCCGCGAGTTCGATGGATGGTGAGAGGTGAGACATCGCAAAACAACATTGGACCGGACTCGCTGGGCCATGGGTCCTCGGAACAAGTCCGAGGATGACGCGGAGGGGTGGATGGGCCTCGGAACGCCCGGACAAGCCCGAGGATGACACGGAAGTGGGTGGGTGACCCCTTCGGCGGACGCAGGCACAGAGGACGGGCTCTGCCACACCCACAGAGGGGCGGTTGCGGGATTGCGGTGGGTGGTTTATCCCTACATTGGAATAATTCTAATATGAGGACGGCTATGCTTCCTGGCTTCGGCGGCCGCCGCCGGTTTTCCGACCTGTCCGAAGCCGAGGTGCTGGCACTGGCCATTTCCTCCGAGGAGGACGACGGGCGCATCTACGCCACCTACGCGGAGCGCCTGCGCGCCGAATACCCCGCGACAGCCGCCATCTTCGACGGCATGGCCGAGGAGGAGAACGTGCATCGCCGCCGGCTGATCGAAGCCTTCGAGCGGCGGTTCGGCGGCGTCATTCCGCTGATCCGGCGCGAGCACGTGGCCGGGTACTACTCGCGCCGGCCGGTGTGGCTGATCGAGAACCTGGGGCTCGACCGCATCCGCCAGGAGGCGGAGCGGATGGAGGATGAAGCCGCCGCCTTCTACACGGAGGCCGCCAAAGCCAGCACCGACCCCGGCACGCGCCGGCTGCTCGGCGATCTCGCCGCCGCGGAGCGGCAGCACCAGAAGCGCGCGGAGAACCTTGAAGCCATCAATCTGCCGGCCGAGGTGAAGCTGGAGGAGCACGGCAAGGCGCGCCGGCAGTTCGTGCTGACATGGGTGCAGCCGGGTCTCGCCGGCCTGATGGACGGATCGGTGTCGACGCTGGCGCCGATCTTCGCCACGGCGTTTGCCACGCAGAACACGTGGACGACGTTTCTCGTCGGGCTGGCGGCGTCGGTGGGCGCTGGGATTTCCATGGGCTTCACCGAGGCCGCGCATGACGACGGCGTCATCTCGGGGCGCGGCTCGCCGGTAAAGCGCGGGCTGGCGTCCGGCATCATGACGGCGATCGGCGGGCTGGGACACGCCCTGCCCTATCTCATTCCACACTTCTGGACCGCGACCACCATCGCCGGCATCGTCGTCTTCATCGAGCTGTGGGCCATCGCCTGGATCCAGAACCGCTACATGGAAACGCCGTTCCTGCGCGCAGCCTTCCAGGTCGTGCTGGGAGGCGCATTGGTGCTCGCGGCGGGAATTCTCATCGGCGGGAGTTGACGGCCTTGGGCCTGCCGCACGGACATGCATAGGTTTATCTCATGCCGCAACCACCCCGCATCTACCTGGCCGGCCCCGAGGTGTTCCTCCCCGACGCGCGCGAGATGGGACAGGCGAAACTCGCGCTCTGCAACGCGCACGGATTTGAAGGCGTGTTTCCGCTCGATGCCGAGCTTGACTTGAGCGGGTTGCGCAAGCCCGAGCAGGCCCAGCGCATCTCGGACGCCAACGAGGGCCTGATGCGAACCTGCGCGGCAGCGATCGCCAATCTCACGCCGTTTCGCGGCGTGTCGATGGACAGCGGCACGGCTTACGAGGTGGGCTTCATGCGTGCGCTGGGCCGGCCGGTACTCGGCTACAGCAATGTGACGGCGATCTACAAAGATCGTGCCGATGCCTTTCGCGCTCGAGATTTTCAGCATCCGGACGCGGACGGCGCCGACATTGCCGTCGAGGATTTCGATCTCGCTGAAAATCTGATGATTGCAGTTGCCATCACGGCATCGGGCGGCGAGATCGTACGCACCGACGTGCCGCGCGGCCGCGAGATGCGCGACCTGACGGGTTTCGAAGCCTGCCTGAAACAGGCGCAGCGCATTTTGCGACGGTAATGTTGCAATGCGTTCGGTCACGAAATTTTTGCGGGACTGACGCGGCGCCATAATCCCTCCGCAAACGCCGCATCTATCAATCCAGCCGGGAGGTTTGTGCGCGACAAGCATCGCGCATGATTGTGTTGGCGCAGCAGGGTAGTCCCGCTGCAAAGGCTTGAGGAGACGTTTCCATGTGGCGGAAGTTCGTATGGTGCACGCTCGCCGTGTGCCTGATGGGGTTGATGGCGGGCGAAGCATCGGCCCAGCGCAGGGATCGTGATCGCGATCGCAACGATTGGGAGTTGCTCGGATCGCAAACGGTTGGATTTCAGGTCGATCGCGATGTCATCCGCGTCGGCCGCGGCGAAGGGCGCTTCACGCGCATCGCGCTCGAAGCCCGCAACAATGACGTCTTCCTGATGGACTTGAAGGTTGTCTTCCTCAACGGCCAGACGCAGGACATCCCGGTGCGCGCGCTGATCCGCGCCGGATCGCGCACGCGGCCGCTCGATCTCGCCGGCGGCGAACGCGGCATCCGGCAGATCGAGATGGTGTATCGCGCGCGCCCGGGCTTCGGCGGCCGTGCGACGCTCAACGTCTACGGCGAGCAGGACCGCCGTCCGGGCCCCGGCGCCGGTCCCGGACCTGGCCCCGACCGTTGGGACGAGCTCGGCTGCCAGAAAGTCGGCTTCCTCGTCGACCGTGACGTCGTTCGCGTCGGGCGCCAGGAGGGCCGCTTCCGCGCCATCCGCCTGCGCGTCTCGGGCAACCGGGTGCACATGATGGACCTCAAGGTGGTCTACGCCAACGGCCAGCCGGACGACATCCAGGTGCGCGAGGAAATCCGCGCCGGCGGCCAGACGCGCCCGCTGGAGCTCAGGGGCGAGCGCCGCGCCATCAACCAGATCGAGATGGTGTACCGCTCGCGGCCGAGCCTGCGCGGACAGGCCACGGTCTGCGTCGACGGCCTGCACTGAAGCCCGATATTTCGTGATCATCGCGCCCTCCCGATGCAAAGGCATCGGGAGGGCTTTTCATTGGTGCTCAGACCGTGGCGCGATTGTCGAGCGCCCAGGCGCCGGGTCCGTTGCCGGCGATGAACAGGCAGGCGCCCAGCATCACGACATTCGACAGGAACAGATGCTGGATGTCGAGGGCGCGTGGCAGCTCCATCGACCAGAAGTGATTGAAGATGAGCATGGCGGGGATGGTGAAGATCGCCAGCGTCAGCGCCGCCGCGCGTGTTTTGAAGCCAAGCAGAACGCCGAGCCCGCCGCCGATCAGCATGATGATGGCAGCGACCAGGAACAGCTCGGCAAAGGGCATGCCCTCGGCATGCATCATCGCCAGCGTGGGCGACCAGTTGGGGATCTTTTCGATCCCCGCACCCAGGTAAATGAAGCCAACAAGCGCTCGACCTATGAGCTGCAAAAGTTTCTCGTTCGGCATCTTCAGCTCTCCATTGCCCTGTCGGAAGGCCCCGAAACTCTCAAAGCGACATCGCGTCAGCGCCAGCCGTAGTTGAAGCTGAGCGAGATGCGATCGCTGCGGCCGCGATTGGGCGGCACCTCGTGCCTGAGCCAACTCTCCCACAGCAGCACGGTTCCGGGCTTCGGATCGACGACGACGAACGAGCGGTTCTCGCGCCGCGCCGTTTCCTTGCGCGGCGGCGCGGCCATCATGAGCCCGAGGCGCGGGTCCTCGAACTTGATGGCGCTGGCGCCGGGCGGCACGGACACGTAGTAGGTGCCGCTCACGACCGAATGCGGATGGATGTGGGCGGCGTGCGCGCCGCCGGGCTTGAGAATGTTGATCCAGATGCTGTCGAGAACGAGCTTGCGGCGGCCGAGATCCAGATCGATCTCGCGCGCGAAGGCGGCGACGTGTGCATCGAGCTTCTCCTTCAGCTCGCCGACCTCGGGCGAACGCCAGACGAGATCCTCGAGCGAGGCATAGGATGTATATCCCACATAGCCCTGCTCGCGGCACCAGGCCTGGCCCGCCCGATCCTCCGCGGCGATGGCGCGGCAGGCGCGCTCCAGATCGGCGTTGAGGCGCTGGCCGGCCTTGCCGGGCAGGTTCGCGCGATAGAGATGGGAGACGAAAAGGCGTTCGGTGGCGGGCATGGCCAGCCCCTAGCCTGTCCCGCTACGTTGCGTCAAATCCTGCGTTGTGCCGGCGCGCGCAAGATCAGGTGCCGCCGGGCGTGTCCCAGCCGACCGAATCCTTGTCCAGGAACTTGTTGGGCTTGAGGAACATCGACAGCACGAGGCAACCGTTGGGGGAATGGGCGTTGTGGCGGTTGCCGGCCGGGCGCCAGACGAAGTTGCCGGGTGTGGCGACGCCCTCCTCGTCTTCCAGCGTTCCCTCCAGCACCCAGGTCTGCTCGATGGCGACGTGCTCGTGATAGGGAAGCTGCGTGCCGGGCGCGAAGCGGAACAGCGCGGTGATGAGGCCCGTGTCCTTGTCCTCGACCAGGACTTTCATGGTTACGCCGGGAAAGCGCGTCTCCTGCCAGGGCAGCTCGCCGACGTTCAGATAGCGCGAGGCCAGCGGGCCAAGCTTTTCATCGCCTTTGAGGAATGGGGTCTGCGCGACCATGATCACCTCCCGGGTGTGATGTTGGCAGGGCTTGCGCCCGGCAGGCCCGCAGATTTTCATCGCGATTGCGAGATGTCAAACCGGCCTGGCCGCAAAGTTGGACCCAACCGGCCGGGGCCACTATATTTCCTGGCAATGCCACGCCGACCTGAAGGGATGAAGACCTTTGCAAGAGACCACGAGCCTGATCCGCCGCTACTACGACGCCTTCAACCGCGGTGACACCGATGGCGTCCTCGCCTGCCTCGCCGACGATGTCGTGCATGACGTCAACCAGGGGATGCGCCGGTCGGGCAAGGCAGCGTTCCGCGCCTTCTCGCAGCACATGACCAAGTGCTACCGCGAGGAGCTGAAGGACATGGTCATCATGACCAACGCGGACGGCTCGCGCGCCTCGGCCGAGTTCAACGTGCACGGCACCTATCTCGAAACCGATGAAGGCCTGCCGCCGGCCAGCGGGCAGACCTACACACTGCCGGCGGGTACGTTCTTCGCGGTGAAGAACGGGCTCATCACGCGCGTGACGACCTACTACAACCTCACCGACTGGCTCATGCAGGTGACCGGGGAGAGCGCGCAATGACCGTTCGCGTGGAGCGCCTGACCGAGGACCGGCTTCACGCGGCAATTCCGGCGCTCGCACGCCTGCGCATCAGCGTGTTTCGCGACTGGCCCTATCTCTATGACGGCACCATTGCCTACGAGCAGGGCTACCTCGCCAAGTTCGGCGACGCTGACGGCGCGTTGGTCGTTGCCGCCTACGATGGAGACGAGATCATCGGCGCGGCGAGTGCTTCGCCGATGGCGGGTCACGCCGAGGACTTCTCCAAGCCGTTCCGCGCACGCGGCTACGACATCGGCGAGATTTTCTATTTCGGGGAGTCGGTGCTGCTGAAGCCCTATCGCGGCCGCGGCCTCGGCCACGCGTTCTTCGATCATCGCGAGGCGCATGCCCGCTCCTTCGGCACCTACAAGTACGCGGCCTTCTGCTCGGTCATGCGGCCCGAGGATCATCCGCAGAAACCCGACGACTACCGGCCGCTCGATCCGTTCTGGCGCAAGCGCGGCTTCGAGAAACTGGACGGCATGATCGGAACGTTTGCCTGGAAGGATACCGACCAGGCGGCGGAGACAGCCAAGCCCATGCAATTCTGGATGAAGGCCCTGGCCTAGTGGCGCGACCCAATACGCTTCGCATAGCAACAGCCCAGTACCCGCTCGACAAGATGGAGGCGCCGGGCGCGGCCAGGGACAAGCTGGCGCGTTGGGTGCAGGAAGCCGCCGGGCGCGGCGCACAACTGCTGGTGTTTCCCGAATACGGCGCCATGGAGCTGGCGTCACTCGGCGGCGATGCGGCCGCAGCCGACGTGGCACAGTCGCTCGCGGCCGTCTCGAAGGCACTGCCGGAGATCGATGCGGTGCATGCCGAGCTGGCGCGCCAGTACAGGGTGCACATCGTGGCCGCCAGCGGTCCTTCGATCGGACGCGACGGGCGCATCGTCAACGTCGCCCGCCTTCACGCACCGGCGGGCGTCATGGGCGCGCAGGAAAAGATGATGATGACGCCGTTCGAGCGCGAATGGCACGTGAGCGGCGGAACGCGCCTGCGCGTGTTCGAGACGGCGATCGGCAGGATCGGCATCGCCATCTGCTACGACAGCGAGTTCCCGTTGCTGGTGCGCGCGCTGGCCGAAGCGCAAGCTGATATCATCCTGATCCCGTCATGCACGGAGTTTCTGTCCGGCGCCAACCGCGTGCGCACGGCGGCCCTCGCACGTGCGCTGGAGAACACCTGTGCGACTGTGGTCTCGCCAACGGTCGGCGACGCCGTGTGGTGCCTGACGATCGATCACAACACGGGCATCGGCGGCATCTACGTTCCCGCGGAGGCCGGCCTGTCGAACACAGGCGTGCTGGCGGAGGGAAAGCTCAACGAGCCGGGCTGGGTGATCGGCGACGTCGACCTTGAGGCGCTGCATCGTTTACGCAGCACCGGCGAGATGCGCAACTCGACCGACTGGGCGGCGCAGCCCGGCGCAGTGTCGATGGCGCATCACGCCGAGGTCGTGCCGCTCGAGTGATCACTGGCCCTTGAATGCCGGCTTGCGCTTGGCGCGGAAGGCCGCGACGCCTTCGCGAAAATCGTCGGTCGACATGGCGACGGCCTGAGCGAAGCTCTCAGCTTCCAGGTATTCGTCGAAAGAGCCGTCGTAGGCGCGCTGCAGCAGGCGCTTGATGAGGCCCAGCGTCACGGTGGGGCCGCTCGCCAGGGCTTGCGCGGCTTCGAGCGCCGCCGGCATGAGCCGATCGGGCTCGGTGACGCGCGCCACGAGCCCCATCTGCACCGCCTCCTCGGCCGGCACCTTGCGGCTCGTCAGCAGCATGTCGCGGGCGCGGGCCATGCCGATGGCACGCGGCAACGTCGCAATCAACCCGAGATCGGGGACCACGCCCAGCTTGGCGAAGGCCGTCGCGAAGTAGGCGTCACGCGAGGCGATGAGGATGTCGCCCATCAGTGCCAGGGAGACGCCGGCACCCGCCGCTGCGCCGTTCACAGCCATGACGACGGGCTTCTCCGCCTTGAGCAGGCGCCGGGCCCAGCCGTCGTAGTGACGGCGCATGCGCTCGCGTGTCTGCTTGGGCGTCTCCTCGCCCATGTTGCGGATGTCGCCGCCGGCGCAGAAGGCGCCTTCCGTGCCGGTGATGACGAGGCAGCGCACCTGGGGATCATCCAGCAGCCGTGGGATCTCGCGCGTCAGCCCTTCGCGGATCGACGCCGACATGGCGTTCATCGACTTGGGCTCGTTCAGGCGGAGGATCGCGACGTGACCCTCCATGGTGACGACGACTGGCTGCTCCGCCATCACACGGCCCTCCCGTCAGATGCGGATGCTAGAGCTCGGTCGTCCGGCCCACACCCTGTTGTTTTGCGAGACGATACACCAGATTGGCGACGACCATGTCCTCCATGGCATTGCCCATGGACTTGTAGATGGTGATCTCGTCCGCCGAGACGCGTCCAGGCTTGGCGCCGCTCAACAGCTCGCCGACCTCGATGCCGCGCGCCGGATCGATCCCTTGCAGCTCGGCACAGCCCACGGGGGGCGGGCTGAAGGCGGTCTTCGCCTCGACATAGACCTTGGCGCGCTCCGCCAGATCGCGCGGCAGCTCGCCGCCTGGAGGCGCGAAGCCCACGGACGTGATGTGCGTGCCTGGTTTCACCCACGCCGTCTCGATGACGGGAACCTCCGAGCTCGTCGTCAGGCACACGACATCGGAGGATTTCACGGCTGCGGCTACGTCGGTGACGACGCGCGCTTTCGCCATGCCCGCAGCGGCACGCTCCGCGCCGGCGGGCGTGCGCGAGGCCACGCGGATCTCGCTGATGGACGGCATGCGCTCGAGCAGGCGAACGTGGTCGCGCGCCTGCACGCCGCCGCCGATCACGGTCGCGACCTTGGCATCCTTGCGGGCCAGCTCGCGCACCGTGAGAATCGCACCAGCCGCGGTGCGTACGCCGGTGATGACCGCGCCATCCATGATGGCAACGGGCACACCGGTCTCGGGATCGAAAAGCTGGATCACCGCCACATGGCTCGGCAGGCCGTGCTCGTGATTGTGGTGGAAGACGTTGACGGTCTTGAGCGACATGAGCTGACCGGGAGCCCAGGCCAGCATGGCGAACGATGCGCCCTTGCCCGGCACCTCCACCTTCGGTCGCGGCGGCGCCTGCACCGTGCCGGCACTGAGGGCTTTGAAGCCGTCCGCCAGCACATCGATGGCGGCGACCGGATCGAGCAGGCGATCGACCTCGGCGGCTGTTAGCGTCAGGACCTGCGGCACCGGAATTGGCTCCTTGTTGGGTGTTGATTGACGTCTTTTACCGGCTACAGCGGCGTTCGTCACACGATGTCGTTGACGAGCTTGGTCTCGCCGCGGCCCAGCCGGCCGACATTCTCCAGCAGGAGATTGATGACGCGATCCTCGTAGCGCTTGGTCTCGCCTGCAGAATGCGGGGTCACGATCACGTGCTGCATGGACCAGAGTGGCGAGGCGGCGGGCAGCGGCTCCTCGACGGTGACGTCGATGCCCGCACCGGCGATTCTGCGGTTCTGCAGGGCCGCGATCAGCGCCGGCTCGTCCACGACCCGGCCGCGGGCGACATTGACGAGGTAGGCGGTCGGCTTCATGGCCGCGATCTGGGCAGCGCCGATCAGCTTCTCCGTCTCCGGCGTCAACGGGCATGTGAGCGCGATGAAGTCGGCCTGCGGGATCAGCGCATTGAGCTCGGCGTTGGCATGGATGGCATCGGCCGCGCCCTTGCCGCCGGCGGGATCGCGGCGCGTGGCGATGACCTTCATGCCGAAGGCCTTGCCGAATTGGGCGAGGCGATCGCCGATGCGCCCGAGCCCGACGACGAGGAGCGTCTTGCCCTCGATCTCATCCTCGCGGATTGCGAGATCGCCCTGCATCGGCCGCCAGCGCTTCTCCGCCTGCGCGTCGCGCAGGAGGTGGAGTTGCCGCGACAAAGCGAGGATGAGCGAGATGCCATGCTCGGCCACCGCGTTGGCGTTGACACCGTGGGCGCTGGCGAGACGTATGCCCTTGGCTTTGAGGATCTCGCGGGAATACTGGTCCGTTCCCGCGCTGATGGACTGGATGAACTTGAGCTTCGGGGCTTTGTCCACCAGCTCGTTCTTCCAGAGGCCCGACACGGCGACGACATCGGCGGTGCCGATCTTGGCTTCGAACTCGGCCGGTGACCGCGCCACGGCGAACTTCATCCCCGACTTGCGGGCCGTGAACAGGTCGGGAAACTGATAGGCGACATGGGCAAACAGCACCTCGATGTCGCCGGGCTTGGCAAAAGGATGCATGAACGCTCGCTGTGGCTCGAACTAGACCGGATCCCAGCTGAAGATATCCTGCGATCGATCGAGCGCATAGAGCGACGCCTTCATGGCCGGCAGAGCGTGCTCGGCGATCGTGTGCGGCGTCCAGCCCTCGTCGCGCTGCACCGAGCGCAGGGGCCGGTTCTGGCTCATCAGGAAAATCTCGTTCATGCGGCAAGCGAAGATGTTGCCGGTGACGCCCTTGGCCAGATCGCTGACCAGGAAGACGGCGAGCGGCGCGATCTTGTCCGGCGTCATCTGCTTGATCCTCTCGACGCGGGCCTGCTGCTCGGGCGTATCGGTCGGGATGGAGCCGATCATGCGGCTCCAGGCGAACGGCGCGATGCAGTTGGAGCGCACATTGAAGCGCTGCATGTCCAGGGCGATGGACTTCGACAGGCCGACGATGCCGAGCTTGGCGGCCGAATAATTGGCCTGCCCGAAGTTACCCACCAGCCCGGACGTCGAGGTAAAATGCACGAAGGCCCCCGACTCCTGCTCCTTGAAGTGGTTGGCGGCGGCCCGGCTGACGTAGAAGGAGCCGTTCAGGTGGACGTTGATGACCTGGTCCCAATCCATCACGCTCATACGATGGAAGATGCGGTCACGCAGGATGCCGGCATTGTTGATGACCGCATCGATGCGGCCGAACTTGTCGACGGCGGACTTGATGATGTTCTCGGCGGCCTTGGGATCGGCAACGCTGTCGAAGTTGGCAATGGCCTTGCCGCCGGCCTTGGCGATGGTCTCGACGACTTCCTCGGCCGGAGCCTGGCTGGCGCCACCCTCGCCGTCCGTCGCCGTGCCCAGGTCGTTGACGACGACGCTTGCGCCTTCCTTGGCCGCAAGAATGGCCATCTCGCGACCGATCCCGCGTCCGGCGCCCGTCACAACCAGCACCTTGCCATCCATACACTTGGCCATCGCCATCGCTCTCCGGGTTCTTCGCGTTTCTGGAGAGCAAGCTGGCACGGCACAGCGCGGGCCGTCAAACGACCGCTAGGTTGGGACGCGTCTCACACGTCAGGCGACGCCGTGCGTCTTGAACCAGTCGACGGCGCGCTTCCAGCCGTCCTCCGCGGCCTCCTTGCGATAGGAGGGGCGGTAGTCGGCGAAGAAGGCGTGCGGCGCGCCCGGATAGACGTGGAGCTGGGACTTCGAGCCAGCACCCAGCGCGGTTCGCATCTGCTCCACCGTCGCCACGGGAATGCCGGCGTCCTCGCCGCCGTAGAGGCCCAGCACCGCGCCCGTGATCTTGGTGGCTTCATCGATCGGGAACGTGGGGTTGTTCTCCGTCTTGTCGCCCACCAGACGGCCATACCAGGCCACACCGGCTTTCACCTTGGGATTGTGCGCCGCGTACAGCCAGACGATGCGGCCGCCCCAGCAGAAGCCGGTAATGCCGAGCTTGTTTGCATCGGCGATGCCTGCCCCGACGGCCCAGGTGACGGCGGCGTCGAGGTCGCCCATGACCTGTTTGTCCGGCACCTTGGCAACGATCGGACGGATGGCATCGATCGACGACAGTTTCGAGACATCACCCTGGCGCTGATAGAGCTCGACGGCGATGGCGCAGTAGCCGAGCTTGGCCCAGCGCCGGCAAACGTCCTTGATGTGCTCATGGACGCCGAAGATCTCCTGCACCACGAGCACCAGCGGCAGGTTCTTGCCCCCGGACGGCATGGCCCGGTAGGCGGCGATGCTCTCGGAGCCGACGGGAATCTGCACCATTCCAGCTTCGAGGCCGGTCGGCTCGGTGACGATCATGGTCTGGGCCATGACGGGCTGGGCCGCAAACGCGTAGCCGGCGATGAAGCCGGTCGCCAGGCCCGCTTCCAGAAGCTCGCGCCGGGTCAGCGCCGCAAGTCTCCACAATTTGTCCATCTGACCCATGGCCCGCGCTCCGTCGCCCGAAAAATGCTGAATCGACTGTGCCTGCCCCAGCCGTCACTGTCGACCCAAGCCGGATCACAAGTGCGTTTGACGCGCAGGGAAGCATCGTGGCATTTTCACGGCTCTCCCAACCTGGCTGATCCCCGCGCATGACAGACAAGACCTCCTCCATCCGGCTTGCCGTTGACGTCGGCGGCACGTTCACCGATGTCGTGCTCGAAACGAGCGCAAAACGGCACTCGACCAAGGTGCTGACGACGCCGGACGCGCCGGAGCGCGCCATCCTGGAGGGAACACGCCTGGTTCTGGGCGAGGCCGGGCTCGACTATTCGGATATCGGCATTGTCATTCACGGCACGACGCTCGCCACTAATGCCATTATCGAGCGCAAGGGCGCCAAGACAGCGCTGATCGCCACCGAGGGGTTCCGCGACGTCATCGAGATCGCCGACGAGAGCCGGTACGACCAGTACGACCTGTTCATAGACAAGCCGAAGGTGCTGGTGCCGCGCCGCCTGCGCTTCACGATCCCCGAGCGCATCGATGTCAACGGTGCGGTGCGGCTGGATCTCGACGAGAAGGCGGTCGCGCGCGTTGCCAGGGAGCTCAAGGCACAGGGCGTTGACGCCGTCGCGATCGCGTTCCTGCACTCCTACATCAACCCGGCGCATGAGCAGCGCGTCGCCGAGATGCTGGCCGAGCTGTGCCCCGGCATCGCCGTGACGCTGTCCTGCGAGGTGTGCCCCGAGATGCGCGAGTACGAGCGCACCTCGACCGCCATCGCCAACGCCTACGTGCAGCCGCTCATGGCCGGCTATCTCGGACGCCTGGAGAAGGCGCTGGCGGCGCAGGGCTACGATCACCCGATTCATCTCGTCACCTCGGGCGGCAACCTGACGAGCCTTGCCACAGCGCAGCAGTTTCCCGTGCGCCTCGTGGAGTCGGGACCTGCCGGTGGCGCTATTCTCTCCGCCTTCGTCGCCGCCGAACGCGGCGAGCGCAAAGTTCTGTCGTTCGACATGGGCGGCACGACGGCCAAGATCTGCCTGATCCGCGATTTCACGCCGTTCAAGGCGCGTACGTTCGAGGTGGACCGTGCGGCGCGCTTCCTCAAGGGCAGCGGACTGCCAGTGCGCATCCCCGTCATCGAGATGGTGGAGATCGGTGCGGGCGGCGGGTCGGTCGCAGCCATCGACGAGCTGCAGCGCATCAAGGTCGGACCGGAAAGCGCCGGATCGGTGCCGGGCCCCGCCTGCTACGACCGTGGCGGCACGCATCCGACCGTCACGGATGCGGACCTCGCGCTCGGCCGCATCGACGTGGAGGGCTTTGCCGGCGGCATGCTGAAGCTCGCTCCGAAGCGCTCGGGCGAGGCCCTGGACAAGGCCATCGGCGAGCCGCTCAAGCTCTCAACGCAAATGGCCGCCTACGGCGTCGCCGAGATCGTCGACGAGAACATGTCCAACGCAGCGCGGGTGCACGCGGTGGAGCGCGGCGTCGTCATCGCCGAGCACACGCTGGTGGCGTTCGGCGGTGCAGCGCCCCTGCACGCCGCACGCCTCGCCGAGAAGCTCGGCATCGACCGTATCGTTGTACCGCGTGACGCGGGCGTCGGTTCCGCCGTCGGCTTCTTGAGAGCACCGGCCGCCTACGAGCTGGTGCGCAGCCGCTTCATGCGGCTCGACGACTTCGCTCCGACGGCGGCCAGCGCGCTGCTGGGCGAGATGAGCCGCGAGGCCCGCCGGCTGGCGGAAGCCGCCGCGGGCGGACGCAAGCTCGAGGAGCAGCGCATCGCCTACATGCGCTACACGGGCCAGGGGCACGAGATCGCCGTGCCGTTGCCGCAGCGCGCCCTTACCGCCAAGGACGAGGCCCAGCTGCGTGACTGGTTCGAGAGCGGCTACCGCGCGCTCTTCGAGCGGCACATCCCGGGCGCGCGCATCGAGATCCTGAGCTGGTCGGTGCTCGTCAGCACGGCCACAGAAACGCCCAAGCCGCTGCCGGCGGCACGCGCGTCGGCAGCGCCCAAGCCATCCGGCGCGCGCGAGGTCTGGGACCCGGCCGAGGGCCGCATGCTGTCCGTCGCAACGTACGCGCGGGCCGCCATCAAGCCCGGCGCGCGCGTCTCCGGCCCGGCGCTGATCCTGGAGGCCGGCACCTCGACGCTGGTGACAGGCACGTTCGATGCCAGCACGGATGCCGGCGGCGCGCTCGTGCTCGAGCGCAAGAAATCCGCCCGGCGCGGCAAGGCCTGACATGACGCCCCTTCCCTTTCTCTCAGGGTCACACGCATGAAATCCAATCGTCTGGGCGAGATCGAGTTGCAGGTGATGTGGAGCCGCCTCATCGCCGTGGTCGAGGAGCAGGCGCAGACACTGTTGCGCACGGCCTTCTCCTCCATCGTGCGCGAGTGCGGCGACCTCTCGGCGGGCGTGTTCGATGCCAAAGGCCGCATGCTCGCGCAGGCGGTTACGGGCACGCCGGGCCACGTCAACTCCATGGCGGAATCAGTGAAGCACTTCATCCGCCACTTCCCGACCGAGAGCATGAAGCCCGGCGACATCTACATCACCAACGACCCATGGATGGGCACGGGGCATCTCAACGACTTCGTGCTGACCACGCCGTGCTTTCATCGCGGCAAGCTGGTGGCGCTGTTCTCCTGCACCAGTCATCTCATGGATATCGGCGGCCTGGGCTTCGGCCCTGACGCCACCGACGTGTTCATGGAGGGCCTTTACATCCCCATGCTGAAGCTTGCCGAGGGCGGCAAGCTCAACGAGACGCTGATGGCGATGATCCGCTCCAACACGCGCCAGCCCGTGGATACGGAGGGCGATGTGTATTCGCTCGCCAACTGCAACGATGTCGGCTGCAAGCGGCTTGTCGATATGATGGAGGAGTTCGACCTCAACGATCTGGACCGGCTCGCGGAGTATATTTTCGATCGCAGCAAGAAGGCGGTGCTGGCGGAGATCGCCAAGCTTCCGCACGGCTCGTGGACCAACAAGATGACGGTCGACGGCTACGACGAGCCGATCGACCTCGTCGGCACCACGACAGTCAGCGACAAGGGCATTCACGTCGATTACACGGGCACGAGCGCGGCCTCGCTGCGCGGCATCAACGTGCCGCTTGCCTATACGACGGCCTACACCGTGTTCGGGTTGGCCTGCGTCGTCTCCTCGCGCATCCCCAACAACGCCGGTTCGCTGGCGCCGCTGACGGTTTCGGCACCGGAAGGCTCGATCCTCAACGCGCAGAAGCCCAAGCCCGTCTTGATCCGCCACGTCATCGGCCAGATGCTGCCCGACGTCGTGTTCGGCTGCCTGCGGCAGGCCATTCCGGACCGCGTGCCGGCCGAAGGCACGTCGTGCCTCTGGAATATCAACATGCGCGGGCCGTCGGTGAATCCGAACGGCGGCAACTACGGATTCATGATGACGTTCACGTCGAACGGCGGCACGGGCGCGCGGCCGCACAAGGATGGGCTGTCCGCGACAGCCTATCCCTCAGGCGTGCGCGGCACGCCGGTGGAGGTGGCCGAATCCATCACGCCGCTGCTGTTCTGGCGCAAGGAATACCGTGCGGATTCCGGCGGTGCCGGACGCACGCGCGGCGGCCTCGGCCAGACCATGGAGATCGCCAGCGCCATCGACCGGCCGTTCGAGCTGCTGGCCGCGTTCGATCGCATCGACCATCCCCCGCGCGGGCGCGATGGCGGCACCAACGGTGCAGCGGGCGAGGTGCGGCTCAAGTCCGGCAAAAAGCTCAAGGGCAAGGGCTTCCAGGTGATCCCGGCGGGCGACCGGCTCATCGTGCTGACCTCGGGCGGCGCCGGCATCGGTGCACCGAAGTCGCGTGCGCGCGACAGCGTCGCAGAGGATGTTGCCGACGGACTGGTGACGGCCGCGCAAGCCGCGAAGACCTACGGCCTGGCGAAAGCGGACGGCGCATCCAAAGCCAAGAGGTCCCGCAAGCGTGCCTGAGCCGCGCATCCTCATCTGCGGTGAACATGCCTTTGCGATCGAGTACGGCACGACCGTCGATCCCGATCTCAACGCGCGCGTGCTCGCGCTCGACGCGGCGCTGAGCGCGAAGAAGCTGCCCGGCATCGTCGAGACGGTGCCGACCTACCGCTCGCTGCTGGTGCACGTCGATCCGCTGGTTGCAGATCCCGCCGAACTGGCAGCCGAAGCGTTGAAGCTCGCGCGCACGGTCACGCCGCAGCAAGGCAAGGCGCGGCGCTGGCGTGTCCCTGTGGTGTACGGCGGGGAATTCGGCATCGATCTCGACGCTACGGCCGCGCGTCACGGGCTGACGCCGCAGCAGCTCATCGAGAAGCATTCCGCACCCGTGTATCGCGCCTACATGATCGGCTTCCTGCCGGGCTTCATCTATCTCGGCGGCCTCGACATGAGCATCGCCACGCCGCGCCGCGAGAACCCACGTGCGAAGACCCCGGCCGGCACGATCTCCATCGGCGGGATCCAGGCGCTCGTGGCTTCGGTCGAGGCGCCGTCGGGATGGCATCTCCTCGGGCGTACGCCCGTACGCACGTTCATGCCCGGCCGCGATCCCGTGTTCCTGATGGCTCCCGGCGACGAGGTGACGTTCCAGCCGGTGCCGGCCGAGCGCTGGGACGAGCTCGACCGCCGCGCCGCCGCCGGCGAGGCCGTTGCCGAGATCGTGCCGTCATGACTCACCTTGTCGTCAAGAACTGCGGAGTGCTGACGACGCTGCAGGATGGCGGGCGCGTCGGCCATCAGCGCTATGGCCTGTCCAACGCCGGCGCCATGGACCAAACGGCGCTCGCGCTCGCCAATGCGCTGGCCGGCAATGCGCCGGGCGAAGGCGCCATCGAGTTTCCCGTGTTCGGCGGCGAGTTTGTGGTGGAAGGCGGCGAGGCACGCATCGCCATGGCCGGCGCCGATTGCCCACTCGACATCGACGGCGTGCCGGTGCCGGCGCTCACGAGCCGCCGCGTGGCCGCCGGCAGCACCATCCGCGTCGGCGCGGCGCGGTCGGGCGTGTTCGCGTACCTCGCCGTATCAGGCGGCTTCGACGTAGCGCCGATGCTGGGCAGTGTCTCCGTACACCTGCGCGCGCACGTGGGCGGGCTCAACGGCACGCCGCTGAAGGCCGGCGATGCGCTGCCGCTGCGTTCCGATCACGTCGACGGACCGGACCTGGAGCTTTCCGTCAGCCTCGAGCCTGCGGCGGGTCCGATTCGCATCGTGCTCGGGCCGCAGGATGATCTCTTCACGCCGGCGGGCATCGAGACGCTGCTGTCGTCGGAGTACCAGATCACGGCGGAAGCCGATCGCATGGGCTATCGCCTCAGCGGACCCAAGATCGAGCACAAGGACGGCTACAACATCGTCTCGGACGGCATCGTCACGGGATCGATGCAGGTGCCGGGCACGGGCGTGCCCATCGTCATGCTCGTCGACCGGCAGACCACCGGCGGCTATCCCAAGATCGCCACCATGGTGCGCGCCGACCTCGCGCGTTTCGCCCAGATGCGGCCGGGCAGCAAAGTGCGGTTCGCGGCGGTTACGCTGCAGGAGGCCGTAGCGCTGGCGCGCGCAGATGCACGGCGCACGGAAAGCCTCATCGCCGCCATCCGCCCCGCCGCGCTGGACCGCCTCGACAGCGCGCGCCTGCTGGGGCTGAACCTCGCGGGTGAGGCGACGGACGCGCGGGGTTAGGCGATCCCAGCGCCCAATCCCCTACCCTTTGCATCCCCGGAGGCACGCGGTCCGCGCGGAGCGCAGCGCCGCCGGATCGCACGCCATCCGGGGTCCTTACACACCGCCATTGCACACAACGCCCGCGAAAGATCCCGGATCATTGCGCTGCCAGCGCAATGTCCGGGAATGCAGGAGTGGAGAGGTGGAGTGCTGTGAGTGACCACATGGTGGCAGCGAGCTAATAAATGTCATCCTCGGACTTGGTCCGAGGATCCAACTCTCCGCGTATGCAGAAGTGCGGGTGAGTTGCGGTGTCGCAAACAACATAGGCGCCACCGCACGTGGCGCCATGGGTCCTCGCGACGAGCGCGAGGATGACACAGAGTGAGTGTCCGACGCCTCGCGCAAAAAAAAGCGCCGGCGCTACACGGCACTGGTCCGTGTCACCCCACCTTCTCGATCTTCTTCTGGCCGCCCATGTAGGGCACGAGCACGTCGGGCAGCGTCACGGAGCCATCGGCCTCCTGGTAGTTCTCCAGGATGGCGACCATGGTGCGGCCGACGGCGAGGCCCGAGCCGTTGAGCGTGTGCACGGGGCGCACGTCCTTGGAGCCCTTCGGCCGATAGCGCGCGTTCATGCGCCGGGCCTGGAAATCGCCGCACACCGAGCACGATGATATCTCGCGATAGGTGTTCTGCCCCGGCAGCCACACCTCGATGTCGTAGGTCTTCTGCGCGGCAAAACCCATGTCGCCCGTGCACAGCAGCATGGTGCGATAGGCGAGGCCGAGCCGCTTCAGAACTTCCTCCGCGCACGCCGTCATGCGCTCGTGCTCGGCGAGGCTCTGCTCCGGCGTCGTGATCGACACCAGCTCCACTTTGGAGAACTGATGCTGCCTGATCATGCCGCGCGTATCCTTGCCCGCCGCCCCCGCCTCCGCGCGGAAGCACGGCGTGAACGCCGTCACACGGATCGGCAACTCCGCCTCGTCCGTGATCTTCTCGCGCACGAGATTGGTGAGCGGGACTTCAGCGGTGGGAATGAGCCAGAGCGTCTCCCTGTCGGTGTACTGGTCTCGAAAGGCAGAAACTTCTCTCTTAAATTCCTCATCCGCCACTTGGGCTGCGCGATCGTATTCTCCTTTGCGGATGACACCGTCGATCGCTTCATTCACTCGCCGCCCAAAAGGACTAGCGAAGAACTCCACGAGAAATTCATCCATGTTTCTTCGTCGCGAAGTCTCAAACTGATCTTCCTTGAACTTCGGCAACTGCGCCGTGCCATACATCACCTCGTCGCGCACCATCATGGGCGGCGCGATCTCGGTGTAGCCGAACTTCGTCGTGTGCAGGTCGAGCATGAACGCGCCCAACGCCCGCTCGAGCCGCGCAAGCTGCCCCTTGAGCACCACGAACCGCGCCCCCGACAGCTTGGCCGCCGTCTCGAAGTCCATCAGCCCCAGCATCTCGCCGATCTCGAAATGCTGCCGCGGCTTGTTCATGCCGCCGAGCTTGGGCGGCTCGCCCACCGTGCGGATGAGCTTGTTGTCGTGCTCGTCCTTGCCCTCCGGCACCTCGTCGAGCGGAATGTTGGGAATGACCTCCAACGCCTTGCGCAACTCCTCATCGCGCTGCTTCTGCTCTTTCTCGCCCGCTTCCAGCGCTTCCTTCAGCGCCGCCACCTCGGCCATCAGCTTGCCGGCCGTCGCTTCGTCCTTAGAAGCCTTCGCCTTGCCGATCTCCTTGGACGCCGCATTGCGCCGCGCCTGCTTCTCCTGCAGGTCCGTGATGACGCGCCGCCGCGCCTCGTCGATCTCGATCAGCCCGGACGAGAACTTCACGTCGCCGCCAGGCTCGATGCCACGCTTGCGCAGGCCGGCGTCGAACGCGGCTGCGTTGTCACGTATCCATTTCATGTCGAACACGACGGCGGTTCCTTCTCACCAAAGGTCCAGGCGTTGGCACGTATTTAGCCGCAAATCGGGGCCAGTCCAGCCTCACGACACCTTAACGGCCGTGCCAGGGGTCTCATCCCCGCCGAAAGCGGCCTTTCAGGTCCCGGGCGATCTCGCGGGCGGCGTTGTGGCCCGGCAATCCGGTGACGCCGCCGCCCGGATGGGCGCCCGCGCCGCACAGGTACAACCCCGGCACGGGCATGCGGTAGTCGGCATAGCCGAGGACCGGCCGGGCGGAGAACAGCTGGTCCAGCGACAACTGGCCGTGGAAGATGTCGCCGTCGACCAGGCCGAAACGGCTTTCGAGATCGGACGGCGACAGGATTTGGCGGCCGAGGATGGCGCTGCGGAAATTCGGCGCGTGACGGGTGACGGTGTCGATCACGACATCGGCGAAGGCGAGCTTCTCGGCGATGTTGCGCCAGCTGCGCCCGCCGGGAAGCTGTGGGGCCACGTGTTGCACGAACAAGCTCGCGACGTGCTGGCCCTTGGGCGCCAGGCTGTCGTCGAGCGTCGAGGGGATCAGCATCTCCACGACCGGCGCGCGCGACCAGCCGTCAGCGCGCGCATCGAGCCAGGCGCGGTCGAGGTAATCGAGCGTCGGGCCGATGACGATGCCGGAGGCGTGATGGTCCTGCCGGTGCGTGCCGGGACGGCAGAGGAAATCGGGAAGTTCCTTCAGCGCCACGTTCATACGGAACGTGCCCGAGCCGGTCTTGATGTTGGCAAAGCGCGCGTGCAGCTCAGTGGAGATCGCGCCTTGCGGCACCAGATCGCGGAACAGCAGCTTGGGACCGACATTGGCGGCAATGGCGCGGGCCATGACCCGCTCGCCGTCGGCGAGGAGGATGCCGGTCGCGCGACCATTCTCGACGACAATTTCCTGCACGACCGCGCCGGTGCGGATCACGGCACCCGCCGCCTCCGCCGACCGCCGCATGGCCTCGCTGATCGCACCCATGCCGCCCAGCGCATGACCCCAGACGCCGGACTTGCCGTTCACCTCGCCGAAGCAGTGGTGCAGCAGCACGTAGGCCGTGCCCGGCGTGTACGGCGACAGGTAGGCGCCGACGATGCCGTCGAAGGCAAACGCGCCTTTGACGACATCGCTCTCGAACCACTGGGCGAGGAAATCGGCGGCGCTCTTGGTGAAGAGATCGACGAGCAGCCGCTGGTCCTCCAGCGACAGGCGATAGAGTCGGCGCCCCATGGCTGCGCCGCGCACGATCTCCATGAGACCGCCACCGGCGTTGGGCGGCGTTTGCAAGGCCAGATCGCGGAGTACCGACGCGGCGCGCTCGAGCGCCGCATCGTAGGCGGGCAGAGCTTCGGCATCGCGTGTGGAGAATTCGGCGATGGCAGCCTGCCGGTTGGCAAGACCGTAGGGCATCAGCAGCGCGCGGTGCCGATCGACGGGCCAGAAATTGGCGACAGGGCGCTCGACGATGGTGAGGCCATGCTTTTTCAGCTCGAGATCGGCGATGACCTTCGGATTGAGCAGGCTGACGGTGTAGCTGGCGACCGAATTGCGGAACCCGGGATGGAATTCCTCCGTCACCGCGGCCCCCCCGACGACGGCATTCTTCTCCAGCACGACAACAGACAGCCCGGCGCGCGCCAGGTAGGCCGCACACGTCAATCCGTTGTGGCCGCCGCCGATGATGGCGACGTCGTAGGCATGCTGTGTCATGTGCCTGCTTGTCAGATGCTAGTGTCCCGATTCCGAAGTTCGCCTGAACTGGATGCCGGGTCCGGGAGCGACCTTCGGAATCCAAAGGGACACTAGGATCATAAACTTGCTCGTGTGGTTCAAATCGAGAAATTCGCTCAAGGACCTGCGGCAAACACCGGCGAATTTCTCGATCATCACACGAGTGCCCGCTTTGCGATCACTCATGCAGGCTGCATAAACAAAAAAGCCCCCCGCAAACGAAGGGCTCTTCTGCCCGCTGCCGCACGCTTGGCCCCGCACCAAGCGTTCAGTCGGGCCTATTCGTGCAGGTGGCGGTCGCTCACCATGCCTGCTTCGCAGGGCCATGTCCACCACGCGTTGCATCAGCTTTGGAGCCGTGTACAAGCCAGCCTGCGGGCGCCAAAAAAGCTGGCATGCCACGGGATTGCTGGTTTGTCCGGCAGATGCTACGACCCAGGAAACCCCTGCCCGAGCCGGAGTCCGTGATGTCCAAGCCTGCCCTGTTGTCGACTGGTCCGATGATGCCTCTCATCACCGATCAAATGGAGGCAGCCTTTGACGTGCACTGGATGCACAAGGTGGACGATCACGATGCGCTGCTGCGCAGCGTCGGCCCCAAGATCGAGGCGCTCTGCACCGGCGCGCACACGGGCATCAAGACCACGGATGCGCTGATGGGGCATCTGCCGAACCTCAAGATCATCAGCAACTTCGGCGTCGGCTACGACACCATCGAGGTTCCTGCCGCCGCCAAGCGCGGCGTCGTCATCACCAACACGCCCGACATCCTGACCGAGGAAGTGGCCGACACCACGCTTGGGCTGCTCATCATGACCGTGCGCGAGCTGTCGCAAGCGGAAGCGCACATGCGCGCGGGGCGCTGGGCCAAGGAGGGCGACTATCGCCTGACGCCGGCGAGCCTGCGCGACCGCAAGATCGGCATGATGGGGCTCGGCCGCATCGGCAAGGCCATCACGCGGCGGCTGGAGGCGTTCGGCTTGCCGATCAGCTACTACGCCCGCAACAAGCAGGCCGAGGTGTCCTATCCGCACTATTCGGATCTCGTCGCCATGGCGCGCGACGTCGATACGCTGATCGCCATCCTGCCGGGCGGTCCGGGAACACAGAACCTGGTCAACGCAGCGGTCCTGCAGGCGCTCGGCCCGCGCGGCATCTTCATCAACATGGCGCGCGGCTCGGTGGTGGATGAAGCCGCGCTGATCGCCGCACTGAAGAACCGGACGATCCAGGCCGCCGGCCTCGACGTGTTCTGGGACGAGCCGAAGGTCAATCCGGAGTTCCTGACGCTTCCCAATACGACGATCCTGCCGCACGTCGGCTCCGCGTCGGTGTTCACGCGCAACCAGATGGGCCAGCTCGTGGTCGACAATCTCATCATGTACAAGGACCGCAAGGCGCCGAAGACGCCGGTCCCAGAGACTCCGTTCAAAGGCTGGTAGGCACGGAGCAGCCCTAGCAGATTGCGCGTTTGCGGAAGCGCCACCACAACAGCAGCGCGCAGGCGAGGACGAGGACGGCAACGGCGGTCGAGAGGTAGAGCGCCGCCGCGTTGCCGGCCGTCTCGATGATGCTGGCGTAGGCGACGGGCGCGAGTGCGGAGAAGAAGAAGCCCGGCGCCGTCAGCCATCCCGACAGGGCTCCGTAGGAGCGATAGTCGAACAGGATCAGCGGTTGCGTGCCGCGCACGATGGTCAGCAGGCCGTTGCCGGCGCCGTAGATCAGGGCGAACAGGGCCGCAGCGAGCACGGACACGCCGCTGAACAGGCCCAGAATGAAGCCGAGCGGCAGGGTGGCTGTCGCGATCACACCCAACGTCAGCGGATTGAGCCTGGAGCCGAACGCCACCTCGCAAAGGCGTGCCGCCGACTGCCCGATGCCGCGCAGGGTCGACAGCCACACGGCCAGTCCCGGCCCAACCCCGAGCCCCATCATGATGCCGATCATGTGTGCCGACATGCCGGAGTTCAGGAACGCGGCGAGCGTCATGACGAGCACGTAGAGCGTGGCCGCGAGGAAGCGATCGGGTCCGGTCTGCGCCAGCGGCGGCGGCGCCTCGCTCCGGCCCGGCAGCGCGGACGCCGCGTGTGTGTCGTCGGGAATGGCCCAGTGCAACGGGATCGTCAGCAGCGCAAAGACGGCATAGCAGAGCACGGCGCCGCGCCAGCCCATGACGGAGGCCAGTGCATGTCCGATCGGCCAGAAGACCGTCGAAGCCAGACCGCCGAGCAGCGTGATCTGCGCGATGCCGCGACGCGCGGAGGGGCCGCCGATGCGCGCCAGAGCTGCAAACGCCGCCTCGTACAGCGTCATGCGCATGCCGACGCCGAGCACGGCCCACGACACGTTGTAGACCCAGAGATTGTAGGAGCCGGCAAGGCCGGTGCAGCCGATGGCCAGCAGCACGGAGCCCCCCGTCATCACACGCCGGCCGCCGTAGCGATCGACGAGCCGGCCGATGAAGCCCGACGTCAGCCCCATGACGACGAGCGCGCCGGAGAAGCCGCTGTACGTCAGCGTAATCGACCAGCCGAGATCCCTGGCGATCACCTCGCCGAAGAGACCGATCAGGTAATAGGAAATCCCCCAGCAGACGAGCTGGGAGAAGCCCAGACAAACGACGAGGCGGCGCGTGATCATTCAGCGCGGTCGGGTGTTGCCGGGACCGAGGGCACGCTGCATCAGCACCGTGTCGAGCCAAAGCTCGTGCTTCCATCCGACCGACTGCAACGTGCCCACGAGACGGAAGCCCAGGCTCTCGTGCAGCTTGATGGAAGACTGGTTGGCCGAGTCGCCGATCACGGCCACCATCTGGCGAAAGCCGCGCGCCTCCGATTGCACGATCAGCTCCTGCAGCAGAGCACGGCCGATGCCGCGGCCATGCAGATCCTCGCGCACGTAGACGGAGTTCTCGACGGTGCTGCTGTAGGCAGGGCGGGGCCGGTAGGCGCTGACGTAGGCATAGCCGGCGACCTCGCCGGCAAGCTCCGCGACGATGTAGGGATATCCAGCCGCGACCAGTCGCTCCCGCCGCACGGTCATCTCCTGCACGTCGGGCGGATCGAGCTCGAAACTCGCACGCCCGTAACGGACGGCATGCGCATAGATCGCAGTGATTGCGGAGATGTCTTCGGTCTCGCTGCCGCGCAGGACAAGGTCGTTGGTCTTGGACGTGCTCACATCCGGGCTCCCGTGAATCGAAGCCCTACCCTGCCCTAGTCGCCGCCCAAATTGGAGATTATGCTTCTTATGTGATGCATAAGGGTTGCTTTGATGAGAGCACTCAATCTCGGCCAGCTCCAGACTCTCGCCGACGTGATCGAGCTGGGCAGCTTCTCCGCTGCCGCCGAGCGCGCCGGCCTGAGCCAGCCCGCGATCAGCCTGCAGGTGCGCCAGCTCGAACGGCACCTGGGCGTCCGGCTGGTGGAGCGCGTGGGGCGGCGGGCGCAGGCTACACGCGCAGGCCATGAGCTGCTGATCCATTCCCGGCGCATCCAGGAGGACGTCGCCCAGGCACTGGAGGCCATCGCCCCGCACAAAGCCGCAACCCTCGACCGCATCCGTATCGGCACAGGAGCGACGGCCTGCATCCACCTCCTTCCGCCCATCCTGAAACGTCTCAAGGAGCAGCTGCCCGGCATCGAAATCTCGGTCCAGACCGGCAACACGCCCGACATCCTGAAGCTGCTCGAAGCCAACGCTCTGGATCTGGCAATAGCCACATTGCCAACGGCGAGCCGCTCGCTCGAAGTGGTGAGAACCATCGACGACGAATTGATGGCCGTGTTTCCGGTCGAGGAGCGGTCGCTCCCCAAAGCCGTCACGCGCGCGGTCCTCGCCACCAAGCCACTGCTTCTCTATGAGGGCGGGGGCAACACGCGCCGCATCATCAACAAATGGTTCGCGCAAGGCGGGCAGGCTCCCAAGCCCGTGATGGAGTTGGGCAGCGTCGAGGCGATAAAGGAGCTGGTCGGTGCAGGGCTCGGGTGGGCCGTGCTGCCGAAGCTGGCGCTGAAGGACATCAGCGCCTCGTCAGCGATCCAAGCCCGATCTCTGTCACCACGCCTCGTGCGCTCGCTCGGCGTCGTCCTGCGCCGCGACAAGCACTTGAGCCGCGGTTTGCGTCAGATCATCGGCGCGCTGGGTAGCAAAGCCTAGAGCGCCATCCAGCGCTAGCGGAAATGCTTCTGGTAGAACGGCTCGCGGCCGACGGTCATGAGCGCATGATCAGCGGCGAACATATCGGCGTAGTGCAGCACATAGGCTTCGAAGTTCTTGCCGTGGAACGGTGCCGTGGTGGCGTGCGTCGCCACCGTGTTGATCACGACCTGCGGGAAGCCCAGATCCTTGAGCAGCATCGCACCGATGACGCCATGCGGCAGCTCGCGGTAGAGCGCTGATGTGCCGAGCGTCTTGCCATCACGTGTGTACAGCAGCGGCTTGTCGACATCGTGCAGGATGAGAATGGGAACGAGGATGTCGTTGTCGGCCTTGCGGCCCCAGTCCGCGGCAGCACGCTTGGCGAGGTCCACGCCCGTGCGCGTGACCTCGTTGACATGGTGCATCAGCGGATAGTCGGTCGAGGCGTTGAAGGGCATGTCCTCGAGGCGCTCATGGGGGCTCGAGGACCAGGAGCTCACCCAGGCCGTGACGACGCGGTCACGCACCGCTGGCGACAGAAGGTCCAGTCCGAACAGCCAATCCTCGACCGCCTTGCGCCGTGAATTGCTCTCGGTATCGATCTTGTAGAGGCTCAAATCGCGTTTCTCCCGCAGTGCGGGGCGCTGCTTCGACATCGGCGCGCCCCGCCGCGGAGTTTAACAGCAGGCAAGCAACCTTGCCTACTGATCAAGCCACACGCCGGCCAGGTCCTGGCCCTGGAAGTGACTGGAGGACATGTGCCAGCCCTTGATCTTCTTGTTGAGCACGATGATGCGGTTCCACCAGTGCACGGTCAGGCTGTAGTTCTCCGTCAGCAGGCGCTTCTCGAACTCGTGCACGAGCGCTTTGCGCTTGGCGACATCCAGCGTCCGGTTCTGCTGGTCCCACAGGTCGTCCAGCTTGGTGTCGGTGTGGCGCGAGTAGCTGATCGGTGACTTCTTGTTGGTGAGGTACCACTGGTACTGCGCCGTGACATCGTCGGCGGGCACGGTCACCGGATAGAGAGCCACCTCGAACTTGCCATCGACCAAGTTGCCGAAGTAGGGCGTGGTCTCGACCTGCGAATGCTCGGCCGTCACGCCGATGCGGCGCCATTGGTCGATCAGGAAGACCCCGACGGGCGTGTAGGGTTCGGCCAGTGTGCGGTTGTGCAGCTGAAACTTCAGGTTCTCCTGTCCTGCCTCCTTCAGCAGGCGCCTCGCTTCGGCACGCGACTTCTCGATATCTCGCCAGTAGCCCGGGATTTTCTCGATCTCCGCTTCCGGCAGCGCGTACTCGTAGCCGGGCCGGAGCATGCCGCCGGTCGCTTTCACGATGGTGATCTTGGACAGCGCCTCGTTGCCGTGCCAGCGATCGATCGCCAATGACAGCGCGCGGCGCACGCGCGGGTCGTTGAACGGCTTCTTCTCGGTGTTGAAGATGACGATGTCGTTGGTGGCCCACGGCCCTTCGTGCAGAACGAACTTGTCCTTGTCCGCCGAGTTCATGAGCTGATCGCGCTCCGCCGGCGTGCGCCCGCGGAATTCAGCATCGAACTGTCCGGAAATCAGCCCAGGCACGACACCGCTGGTCTTCACGAAGAACGCCTTGTAGCCATCGAGATAGGGCTGTCCCTTGAGAAAGTAACCGTCGAAGCGCTTGGTGGTCAGGTGAGACCCACGCACGTACTCGACCAACTGGTAGGCACCGGAGCCCAGGACGTTCGCCTCGGGGAACTTCGGGTCGTCCTTGATCTTGGCCGCGCTGTAGATGCAGTTGAAGGGCGATGCCAGCACGTCCAGCATCGACGCACTGACCTCACTCAGCCGGAAGATGATCGTCGCCGGATCGGGCGCATCGATGCTCTTGACGATGGTGTACGCGGACTTGCGCAGGGAGACCACGCCCGCCGGAGGATTGGCGATGCGCTCGAACGAGGCTTTCACGTCCGTCGAGGTCAGCGGCGATCCGTCATGAAACTTGACGTTGTCGTGCAGCTTGAACGTGTAGACCAATCCATCATCCGACACGTCCCAGCTCTTGGCCAGATCGCCGACGATCTTGCTGTTCTGGCTGCTGTCGTATTTCACGAGATACGAGAACATCGGGCTGACCGGATGCAGCAGCGCGAATGTCTGCGACGCGTGACAATCGTAGTTGGGCGGCTCGGCGGTCACCGCGAAATTGAGGACTCCGCCACGCTTGGGCGTCTCCCCGGCCAATGTCTGTGTAGCTGGGGCTGCCAAAGCAATAAGGGCAGCCAAGGCTCGCAAGCCAAGTCTCATCGCAACCTCCCTTTGGGCGCCTGCACGATCGTTTGATGTGCGTCTCCTGGCGGCTGGCAGGCTGAGCTACGCCGGAGACTTGGAGGCACTGACGTCGGACCACCGAGCAGGCGACGGCCTGCCGGGCATTTTTTTATCGATGCCGGCGCCATTCGGCGTCCGGTCGAGAGGACGTCAGAGAAAGGAGATTAGAACTGTTTTCCGCGAAGGCAAACCACCTGGGCAAGTCAGCGGGTTCATCCGCCCCAGGAGCAGACCATTTCCTGGCACCGGGAGCGCCCGGCCAGCGTGCAACGGGAGGTCACAAGACGGCAGGTCCGGCAGGTATAGGACGAGAGACATCCGCGTACGCGCCCGGTGCGGGAGAAATTGCAGGTCCGCACGGTCTGGCAGTCGCGGCCCGGATCGATGCCGACGGCCTGTTGCGCGAATGTCTGACTGGAAAACGCCGCCGACAGGGCAAAGCCCACCGCGAAGATAGCGAGGGTCGTCAGTATTGAACCGCGGATTGGGAACATGGCGGCTCTCCCGGCGGTTGATCACAATCAAGCGCCGGGAATCTTCCGCTCTCGCCCCCGACTTGGCAATCGAGGTCGCATGCGTTGCTTAAGAGAATGGGACGCCTGTGCCCATTCCGCAACGCCGCTGCCTATTCGGCGGCAGCCTTCGTCGAGGGTTGAACGGCAGCCATGTAGTCGTTGAGCAGCGTCTCGGAGATGCGGCCCGGCTGATAGTTGTAGGGGCCGATCTCACGCACGGGGGTCACCTCGGCCGCGGTGCCGACGATGAAGCACTCGGTGAAGCCGGGCAGTTCCTCGGGCATGATGGCGCGCTCGACGACCTGGATCCCGCGCTTCCTGGCCAGATCCATCACCGTACGGCGCGTGATGCCGTCGAGGAAGCAGTCGGGTGTCGGCGTATGCAATGCGCCGTCCTTGACGAAGAAGATGTTGGCGCCCGTGCACTCGGCAACGCGGCCACGCCAGTCGAACATCAGCGCATCGGCCAAGCCAGCGCGTTCCGCACGATGCTTCTCGATGGTGCAGATCATGTAGAGGCCGGTGGCCTTGGCCTTCGCCGGAATGGTCGCGGGGTCGGGGCGGCGGTACTGGGCCAGGCCGATGCGGATGCCGCGCAGCCGCTCCTGCGCGTCGAAGTAGGAGCCCCACTCCCATGTGGCGATGGCAAGGTGGATCTTGTTGAGCTGGGCCGATACGCCCATCTGCTCGCTGCCGCGCCAGGCGATCGGGCGCACGTAGCAGTCGACGAGCTTGTTGGCCTTCATGGTCTCGATGCAGGCGGCATCGATCTGCTCGACCGAATATGGGATCTCGAAGTCAAGCATGCGCGCGGAGTCGATCAGGCGCTGGCTGTGCTCGCGCAGCTTGAAGATCGTGCCGCCATAGGCGCGCTCGCCCTCGAACACCGCGCTGGCATAGTGCAGTCCATGCGAGAGGATGTGCAGGTTGGCTTCCCGCCACGGGACGAGCTTGCCGTCATACCAGATGAAGCCATCACGATCATGGTAAGGGACGAGCGGGGGGGCCATCAGATTTTCCTCCAGATGCAGCTCTTGAACACCGTTCCGAACGGGTGTCACCAACGAGCCGCGAAGCTGCTATCATGTTGGGCATGCCACGGCGGGACGATGCCAATAGCCGGGGCCCGGGAAGGTCCCGGCTGCGGCATCAATTTCGTGAAATGACTTGCCACGACTAACAATCAGCTTCAGATAAGTCAACATGACTGACGTAACCAGCCCAATACTGGGTCAGCGCTCGCCCGACACTTCGCAGACTACGGCACCCGCCAGCGGGCCAGACGCCGACCCGCGCCTCGTGTCCGTGGTGGAGCTCCTGTTCTTTGCCTACCGGGATTTCACCGGTGAGGCCGATGCCGTGCTGGCCGAAATCGGGCTTGGCCGCGCGCACCACCGGGTGCTGCACTTCATCAATCGCAATCCCGGGCTCAGGGTGGCCGACCTGCTCGGCATCCTGAAGATCACGAAGCAGAGCCTGGCCCGTGTCCTCAAGCAGCTGGTCGACAAGGGCTACGTGGTGCAGTCCGCAGGCGAGCAGGACCGCCGCGAGCGGCGCCTGGCGCTGACCCCGAAGGGTGCCGTCCTCGCCCAGCGCCTGGTCTCACTGCAAGCCGCGCGCGTCGCCCAGGCGTTGGATGCAGCCGGCCCCAACGGGGACACACCCGCGCGGCAATTCCTGTTCGCAATGATCGGCCGTGCCGAACGCGACGGTATTGCGGCCCTCATCCGGGACCGCGAACTCACCTCGTAGCCTGAACCCAGGGGGAGACGATGACGGGGAGCACCATTCACCAGCGTCGCGATCCGTTGCCCGACAATGCACCGCACGTGCTGGTGGTCGATGACGACCAGCGCATCCGCGATCTGCTCGGCCGCTATCTCTTCGAGCACGGCTTTCGCGTGACGACGGCTTCCGACTCCGCCACGGCGCGCGCCTCCATGCGCGGCCTGTCGTTCGACCTCGTCATCCTCGACCGGATGATGCCGGGAGAAGGCGGCCTCGAGCTGGCACGCGACCTGAAAACGATTTCGCCGGTGCCGATCTGCATGTTGACGGCCAAGGCGGAACCCGAGGACCGGGTCGAAGGCCTGGAGGCCGGCGTAGACGACTATGTCACCAAACCTTTCGAGCCGCGCGAGCTGGTCCTGCGCCTGCAAAACATCATGCGCCGGGGACAGATCACGGCCGGGCCGAGAGAAGAGATCCGCATGGGAGATTTCACATTCCATGTCGGCCGCGGCGAGCTCAAGCAGGGCGAGGAGACGATCAAGCTCACGGAGCGCGAGCGCGACCTGCTGCGCCTATTCGCCAGCCGGCCCGGCTCACCTATCGCGCGCCATGAGCTCGTGAATGACGATGCCACAGGCAGCGAGCGCGCCATCGACGTGCAGATCAACCGCCTGCGGCGCAAGATCGAGGCCGATCCGTCCAATCCGGTCTATCTGCAGACGGTGCGCGGAAAGGGCTATATTTTCTATATCGACTGACGCGCATCGAGGCGAGGTTCAACCCTGCAAGCGCAAGTGACAGCCGCCTACGAGAGGCTCCGGCAGATCACGGCCAAAGGCCTGTTCGAGCGGCCCGCGTGGTTGCGCGGCCCCGGACCGCGCGATCTGATGCAAAGGGTCTCGGCCCTCGTCGCCGACGCGATGCCGAAGGGTCTCTATGCGCGCGCGCTCATCATCATCATCGCGCCCATCGTTCTGCTCGAAAGCGTCGTTGCCTTCTCCTTCATGGAGCGGCACTGGCAATCCGTGACGCGGCGACTGTCGGAGGCGACGGCCCGCGATATGGCCGCCTTGATCGACGTGTACGAGAGCTACACTCTCGATGACAACTATGCGCGCCTCATCAAGATGGCGCGCGACCGTCTCGGGCTGTCGATGCAGGTCCTTCCACCGGGGGACCTGCCGACGACACAGCCCAAGCCGTTCTTCGCCCTGCTCGACCGCACGCTCTCCAACGAGATCCGCAGGCAGGTCAAACGCCCGTTCTGGATCGACACCGTCGGCCAGTCGCGGCATGTGGAGGTGCGCGTCAAACATGATGCCGCGATCCTGCGCTTCATCGCCACGCGCAGCCAGACGTACGCGTCCAACTCCCACATCTTCCTGATGTGGATGGTGGGCACGTCGGTCGTGCTTCTCACCGTCGCCATCCTGTTCATGCGCAACCAGATCAAGCCGATCCTGCGGCTCGCGGAGGCGGCGGACGCCTTCGGCAAAGGGCGGCGCGTGCCGGACGATTTTCGCCCGCGCGGCGCCCGCGAGGTGCGGCAGGCCGCCCAAGCCTTCTTCGAGATGCAGGAACGGGTGACGCAGCACGTGGGACAGCGCACGGCCATGCTGGCCGGCGTCAGCCACGACCTGCGCACCGTCCTGACCCGTTTCAAGCTCGAGCTGGCGTTCCTCGGCGACAGTCCTGAGGTGAAGGCCTTGAAGGCCGACGTCAACGAGATGCAGCACATGCTCGAGGACTACCTGGCTTTCGCAAAGGGCGATGGCGGAGAGGTTGCCGAGCCGACAAGCATCAGCGAGCTGCTCGAGGAGGTGCACGACGATGCGCAGTATCTCGGCAAGCCGATCGAGCTCAAGCTGCGCCGCCGCCGGCGCGATCTCGTGCTGCCCTTGAAGCGCAACGCCTTCAAGCGGGCGGTGATGAACCTCGTCTCCAATGCCGCCCGTTTCGGCGACCAGATCATCATTCGCGCCGGCACGGATCGGCAGTGGCTGCGCGTCGAGGTCGACGACGACGGCCCCGGCATTCCGCCGGAAGAGCGCGACAATGTCTTCAAGCCGTTCTACCGGCTGGACCATGCGCGCAATCAGGACGAAGGCAACTCCGGCCTCGGCCTTGCCATTGCGCGCGACATCGCCAAGAGCCACGGCGGCGACATCGCGCTGGGTGTGAGTTCCATGGGCGGCTTGCGCGCTATCATCAGCGTGCCGCTCTAGAACGGCACCGCGGTCCTGTGGACACAACGCGGGTGCAATTTTCCTTCCAAAGATCGATACGCATAAAACGGTATTGATCAAAATCGACTGGGCTATCTAAAATTTAGCCCTCGTCGGGGACCAAAACGAACTCAAAGGAGACTAGTGATGCATGCTCACCGCAGGCTGCTGGCCGCATTGGCATTGTCATCGGCGATGCTGGCATTCGGGGGTGCCGCACAGGCCGCCCCGGCAGGGAATATGACACAGCTTCCCAATCTCACGCCGCTGCCCGTTGAATCCGTGCAGCCCATCGATTGCCGCCGCTATCGCCACTGCCACTCGCGCTGCGTGCGTCGCGGGCTGTTCGGTAAGTGCCGGCGCCGTACGGAATACTGCCACCGCTGCTAGGTGCGTCAACGATAGGGGCAGCGGCAGCACACGCCGCTGCTCGGATCACGATGGCAAACGCTAGAAGAGCCGGCCGCCATTGGGAACCGGCAGGGTCGGGGCGATCATCACGACATCGCCCTCCCCATCCGGAAAGCCGAGCGTCAGAACCTCCGACATGAATTTGCCGATCTGGCGCGGAGGGAAATTGACGACCGCTGCCACTTGGCGGCCGACCAGAGTCTCGATCTCGTAGTGCTTGGTGATTTGCGCCGAGCTTTTCTTGATGCCGATCTCCGGCCCGAAATCGATCTTCAGCTTGATCGCGGGCTTGCGCGCCTCCGGGTAAGGCTCGGCCGTGACGATCGTGCCGACGCGCACATCGACCTTTAGAAAATCATCAAACGTGATCTGCGGCGCTGCGCCGGCATCTTTCATTGTGTATCCCTCACGACAGTTGCCTTCGGCCGGCGCGCGGCCGTTGCAAAGACAGTGATAGCTGGGCGATCAGATGGCCGGCCCCGTCTGCTGGCCGGGATCAGCCGGAGGCGTCGACTTGGCGCCACCATCGCGGGCAGGCGTCGAACCAAATCCGCGCGGCATCGCTGCCGATGCGAAACGCGCAAGCCCCGAGCAGAGGTCCGTGACGCGCGTCAATGTCCGCTCTCCCCGGCGCAAGCGCCGATCGAGCGCCGCCATGGTGCGCGCCTGCCCCGGATCGTCGTCGGCGAGCCAGGTGCGGAAGACGGACGCATACACAGTCGCAAGACCAGCAACCTTGACGCTGCCCTCCACACCAGCCGTGTTCACGCCGGCCGCCTCCAGCATCCACTGCTGCGATGTAAGCAACGGGCGCACCTGCGCAGGGTCGGGAAGCAGGCCGGATGCGATGGATTGCAGGGCGGCCTTGTAGGGCATCAGCACATCGAAACGGGACATGATGACCTCGAACAGCGCATCACGAACCGCCTGATCCGGAGTGCGCTTGGGTGCGCGGGCCAGCACCTCGTCGTCGACGGCCGTGGTAAAGGCAGCCAGGATTTCCCCCTTGCTGCCGAATTCCTTCTTCAAGGCGACGAGCGTCACACCTGCAGCATCGGCGACATCGGCAAGTGTGACTTCGGCCCAGGGCCGCTCGGCGGCAAGCCGAAATGCGGCAGCGATGATGGCGCCACGGGGTGTCGACAGGTCGAGCATGGTCACTCCTCCATTCCCCCTACATAAGACGCCGGACCGCCGCCTTGAAGCTCATCCCGCCAACTCCTTGGAGCGGCGCGAGGCAGCAAGCACGGCTTTCGTCATCAGCGGCTGCAGGCCGTCGTCGGCCATCAGCACCTGCAGCGCCGCATAGGTCGTCCCGTTCGGGGAGGTGACGTTCTGGCGCAGGACACCGGCGGGCTGGTCCGACAGATGCAGCAGCTCGCCCGCCCCCGCGACCGTCCAACGCGCGAGCTTCTGCGCGAGCTCGAGGTCCAGACCGGCCTTGACGCCGGCCTCGGCCAGCGTTTCGGCAAGATAGAATACGTAGGCGGGCCCTGACCCCGACACCGCGGTCACCGGGTCGATCAGCGCCTCGTCATCGACCCACGCGGTCTCGCCCACAGCCGACAAAAGCTCCTGGCAGACCTGTTTCTGCTCGGCCGATACGCTGGCGTTGGCTGCCGCGACAGTGATGCCGCGCCCCACCGCGGCCGGCGTATTGGGGATCGACCGGACGACGGCCGTGCCGGCCGGCAGATGCGCCTCGAAGCTGCGGATCGTACGCCCTGCCGCAACCGACAGCACCACCGTGTCCTTGCCTACGATCTTGGCAAGCGGGGGAAACACCTCCTCCATGACCTGCGGCTTGACCGCCATGAGCAGAACCGCCGGCGGCGGCGTGCCGTTCGGCAGCTCGGTCACCACACGCACGCCGTAGCGCGACAGGAGCTGGCCGATGCGCGGCGGCGGAGACGGGTCCTGCACGATGATCTGCCGGGGATCGAGGCCCCGCTCGAGCCAACCCGCCAGCAAGGCGCCGCCCATGTTGCCGGCGCCCGCCAGCACCAGATCACCCTTCAGCTTGAATGCCATCGCCCCATCCTCCGCCTGCCGGCGCGCGGCAGGTGCTTCACGATCTTCAGATCGCGAAACTTTAGGAGGCTAGGCTGTCTCTGGCGAGGGAAGAAATCGAGTGGACCGTATCAGGCGTGGCCTTCGGTCTCGAACATGGTCGAGGCGAGCGCTTCGCGGCTTTCGCGCCCGGCCCAGACCACGAACTGGAACGACTGGTAGTAGCGCTCGCAGGCTTCGAGGCCGGCCTTGAGCAGCGCCTCGCATTGGGGCGTTGTGGCGACTGTGCCATTCAGCATCAGGCCCTGGCGGAACATGATGAGGCCTTCCTGAGTCCACAGATCGAAATGTCCGAGCCAGAGCTGCTCATTGATCTGCGCGATCAGCCGGTAGACTTCGCCGAGACGGTTCTTCGGCACTTTAAAATCGAAGGCGCAGGCGACGTGCAGCGACTCCAGATCATCGCGCCAGTTGATGGACACGTGGTAATCGGTCCACGTCCCCGCCACGCTCAACGTCAACTCTTCGTCGGCCGTACGCTCGAACGCCCAGCCGTGATTGGACGCAACCTGCTCGACGAGATCGACCGGATTGGTCACGCGCTGGTAACCCATTTCAGTCGTTGCCATTCGTTTTCCTCGGCCTTCGTTGCGCCCGTGCTGCCCTGTCCCCGCATCATTGGTCCGGCGCAGCGATGAGCTGACGTAAACAAACCGAGGCACGAGTCGCAATACAATGACCCTATTGTCCACGGCCAAAGTGACAATGATCAGGCAGCTCAAGAATTACTGGTGTAATTATGCACAATTGCCGGGAGAAACTGTGGAAAGCAGGTGGAGAACTGTTGGACAAACCGCGCGGTATATTGACCTGCGCAGCACTGCATTCACCGCTTGATTCAGGCGTGCGACTTGAGGCTCGCGAGCTCCGCCTCCAGCGCCGCGATGCGCGCCGCGAGAGCCTCATTCTCCTCACGCGCTTTCGCCGCCATCGCCTTGGTCGCCTCGAACTCCTCGCGCGAGACAACGTCCATGTCCCGCAGGATGCGCTCGCCCTGCCCCTTCATGAAAGTCTCGACTTCGCGCCGCATGCCCTGGGCCGCACCGGCGGCATCAGTCATCAACTTGGCAAACTCATCGAGTAAGCGATTGTTGGTCTGGGTCATGGAACTTTACCGATCTCGAGTGCTGCCGCATCCGCGGCACGTATTCTCGCAACTATGGGGGGCTCAATGACCGCATTCAAGCACGAGGATAGGACGCTATCGGATAAATCCGATCACGGCCGCGTTGCTTGACAGTCCGAACTGTAAGCCCTCAACGTCCCGCGCACCCTAGCCAAAACGGACCGCCATGAGCCCCTTCGTCCTCCCCTACCCGGCGATCGATCCCGTGGCCTTCCACGTCGGCCCGCTGTCCATCAAATGGTACGGGCTCGCCTATGTCGCCGGCCTCCTGCTGGGCTGGCTGTACATGAAGCGCCTCGTCGCCGACGGCAGGCTCTGGCCGGGCGGCAAACCGCCGTTCAACCCCGCGCTAGCCGACGACCTTTTCCTTTGGGTGGCTGCGGGTGTGGTGGTCGGCGGCCGGCTCGGACACGTGCTTCTGTATGAGCCTGCCTACTACGCCCAGTTCCCCCTGGAAATCTTCAAGGTCTGGCACGGCGGCATGGCCTTCCACGGCGGCATGGTCGGCACCATCGTCGCCATGTGGCTCTTCGCCAGACGGCACAACATCGTGCCCCTGACCATCATGGACGTGGTCGCCGCGTGCGTCCCCTTCGGGCTGTTCTTCGGCCGCCTCGCCAATTTCGTGAACTCGGAGGTGGTCGGCAGCGTCTCCAACGTGCCCTGGGCCATGGTGTTCCCGGGCTGGGGGCCAGATCCGCGCCATCCAAGCCAGCTCTACGAAGCGGCGCTCGAAGGTATTGCGTTGTTCTTGATCCTGCGCTGGCTGACGCATTCGCGGCATGCACTGGGCACGCCTGGCGTCGTCGGCGGCGCTTTCCTCATGGGCTACGGCGCCTTCCGCATCTTCTGCGAGTTCTTCAAGTATGAGGAATTCCGCGCCGTGGTAGGTGACGGCGTGCTGACCATGGGCATGCTGTACTCCGTCCCGATGCTGTTCATCGGCGGCTGGCTCATCCTGCGCGGCCGGAGACAGGCGACGGCATGACCGCGGACCCGGACAGCCGCCGCGCGACGCCTCTCGCCCTCAAGCTGCGGGAGCGCATCAAGCGGAGCGGTCCGATCACCGTCGCGGAGTACATGGACGCTTGTCTGCAGGACGAGCAGCACGGTTACTATCGCACCCAGGCCGGCATCGGGCGCGACTTCATCACGTCACCCGAGATCAGTCAGGTGTTCGGCGAGCTGATCGGCCTCTGGTGTGCCGTGGTCTGGCAGCAGATGGGCGAGCCCACGCATCTGAGCCTCGTCGAGCTCGGGCCGGGACGCGGCACGCTCATGCGCGACGCGCTCAGGGCCCTGCGTCTGGTGCCGGCGCTGCGCACAGCGGCGCACGTACATCTTGTCGAGTCCAATGCCGTGTTGCGCGAGGCGCAACGGGCGCTGCTGCAGTCCGAGGCACTGCCCTTGCACTGGCATGCCGATCCCGCGAACGTGCCGCCGGGCCCCGCGATTGTCGTGGGCAATGAATTCCTGGATGTGCTGCCAACGGCCCAATACGCGCGCGCTGCTGCGGGCTGGCAGGAACGCGCGGTCACGATCGACGCAGACGGCGCGCTGCAATTCACGACCGGCGATGTCGTGCACGCCGCCGTCGCGGAACGCCTTTCGCGGCGCTATAGGACTGCCGAGATCGGCGATGTCGTCCAGGATCACATCGGACTGAAGCCCCTTGCCGCATGGATCGGCGATCGCGCAGCTTCCGCGCCCACGGCGGCGTTGCTGATCGACTACGGACACCTTCAGTCCGCGCCCGGCGATACGCTGCAGGCTCTGCGTGGCCACCAGGCGGAGCCGGTGCTTACGTCTCCGGGCGAGGCGGATGTCACGGTGCACGTCGATTTCCAGGCGGTTGCCGAGATGGTCACGGCCATACCGGGGCTGGCAGTGGATGGCCCGGTGACGCAGGCGGAATTCCTGGGCGCTCTCGGCATAGCGGAACGCGCAAGCCGGCTGATGGCCGCCAACCCCTCACTCGCCAACACCATCGAAATGGGCGTCCAGCGTTTGATGGCCCCACACGCCATGGGGACCCGCTTCAAAGCAATCGGTATCCGGCGGGCCGGCCTGCCACCGCTGCCAGGCCTGGAATTGCGGGCCGGCAAACGCTAATCATCCCGGATCTCATCGCAAAGACGAGTCGCATGCTCACGCCCATCGAAGCAGAGTGCCTGAAACAGATCCCGGACCTTCGTCACGGCTTCTTCACGCGGCAGGGCGGTGTGTCCGAGGGCATCTATGCGTCGCTGAATTGCGGGCACGGTTCGAAAGACGAGCGTGCGCCCGTCCAGACCAACCGCACCCGCGTCGCGACCCATCTGGGAACCACCGCCGACCGCCTCCTCACCGCACATCAGGTCCACAGCGCCGAAGCCATCGCCGTGACCGGGCCCTGGAGCGATGGCAGCCCCAAGGTCGATGGCATCGTCACCGCGGTTCCGGGGCTGGCTGTTGCAGCCCTCGCCGCAGACTGTGCGCCGGTGCTGTTCGCTGATCCCAAGGCCCGCATCGTCGCCGCGGCCCATGCGGGCTGGAAAGGGGCGCTTGGCGGCGTCCTCGAGGCTACGGTCGCCATGATGGAGCGCATGGGTGCGCAGCGGCAAAACATCCGCGCGGCGCTGGGGCCGTGCATCGGCCCAACGGCTTATGAGGTCGGACCGGAGTTCGAGGCAACGTTTCTGAACGGTGATCCGAACAGCCGGCCGTTCTTCCGGAGGTCGGAACCCCAAGCCCGGCCCTACTTCGACCTGCCGGGCTACGTGATGCACCGGCTGGAGCGGGCCGGTCTTGCCGCGACCGAGAACGCGACGCGCTGCACCTATAGCAACGAAGATCTGTTCTTCAGCTTCCGGCGCGCCACGCATCGCAAGGAAACGGACTACGGCCGCCAGATCTCGGCCATCGTTCTGCAGTAATTTTTCCACATTTTCTGCCATACCTTTGACCCAGACATTGGGCTACAAACAGGAAATCGCGCTTCCCTAGCTGGACGAATGGCGGTCGAAGGGCTAGGGATTCGACTGGGGTACCGGCATTTGGAATCACAGTACGGCCGCAAAGTAGGTACGACGGCCACCGGTTGTCAGCGGGTCAGGACATAAGGGGGACGTCACTGTGACGTACTTCGACGCTGCTACGGCGTGGCGCGGCATCAGAAGACATGCAGCCACCGCCATCGTGTTGTTGACGGGGATCGGTCTCGCTGGCTGCGAGACGGGTGCGTCGATTCTGGGTGGCTCTACACAATCTGCTACACAAGAGACTGTCGCGACCGCCGCACCGGCGGCGCCCTTGGCCAAGATTGCGCTCGCGCCTGTCATCGGTGCGCCGGATCCGGTGTCCAAGCAGCTCGTGTCGCAGCTCACATCGGCCGTCGAGAAGCAACGCATCGTCGTCGCGCCCGATCGCGATGCCAAGGCCGACTACATGCTGCGCGGCTACATCGTGGCTGCGCGCGACAAGTCGAGCACGAAGGTATCTTACATCTGGGATGTCACCGATCCGACCGGCAAGCGCGTCAACCGCGTGACTGGCGAGGAAGTGGTCCCGTCCACCAACCCGAAAGATCCGTGGGCGTCGGTGAACGCCGAGGTCACGCAGAAGATTGCCGACCGCACGGCCTCATCGCTCGGCAGCTGGCTGCCGACACAGAAGGGCGCAGCCGTCGCGTCTGGCTCAGGTGGCGGCGCGACGCCGGCCGCGGTCGGCGGCCCGCCGAGCCAGGTTTCGACGCAGAGCACGTCGTCGTCCTCAGCGACAACAACGGCGAGCATCCCGCGCAGTGCTGAGGTTGCGGCCGCGGTGCCGTCCGTCACAGGCGCGCCCGGTGATGGCAACGCAGCACTCGCCCAGGCGCTTCAGGGTGAGCTGTCGCGTCAAGGCGTGACGATGGCGGATCGTCCGGGGTCGTACAAAGTCGAAGGCAAGGTCACCATGAGCCAAGCGCCGGAGGGCAAGCAGTCCATCCAGATCGACTGGCGCGTGAAGGACCCGGCCGGCAAGTCGCTCGGCACCGTGTCGCAGAAGAACGAAATCCCGCAGGGCTCGCTCGATGGCACATGGGGCAAGACGGCAGATGCGGCAGCCGCGGCCGCCGCGCAGGGCATCCTTAAGCTCTTGCCACAGCCCAAATCCATTAACTGAACCGGGGGCCGCGCTGACCATGCGTGAGCTGAACCCGGCAATGGCCAGAGAAATCTGAGGAAAGTTTAGGGCCCGGACCGTTTACAGGTCCGGGCCCTCTTGCTAGAAGGCGCCCGACAGCAACCAAGCGGGAAGCGGTCCCATGCCCTTCGATGCGCGCGATAACCAGGGCGGCGGCGGAGCCCCACGCATCAAACTGGTTGCCGGCAACAGCAATCGCCCCCTCGCCGAAGCCATTTGCGCGACGCTCAAGCTCCCTCTCACCAAGGCGCTGGTGAAGCGCTTTGCCGACATGGAAGTGTTCGTCGAGGTGCAGGAGAACATGCGCGGCGAGGACGTGTACGTTCTGCAGTCCACGTCGTTCCCGACCAACGATCACCTGATGGAGCTGCTGATCCTGGTCGATGCGCTGAAGCGCTCGATGGCGCGGCGCATCACCGCCGTGATGCCTTATTTCGGCTATGCACGTCAGGATCGCCGGCCCGGGCCGCGCACGCCGATCTCAGCGAAGCTCGTCGCCAATCTCATCGAGCGCGCCGGCGTGGATCGCGTCATGACGCTCGACCTGCATGCCGGGCAAATCCAGGGCTTCTTCGATATCCCGACCGACAACCTGTTTGCCGCGCCCGTCATGGTGCGTGATATCGAGCAGCACTACGACACCTCGAAGCTCGTCGTGGTTTCGCCCGACGTCGGCGGCGTGGTGCGCGCACGCGGCCTTGCCAAACGCATCAACGTGCCGATCGCCATCTGCGACAAGCGGCGCGAGCGGCCGGGTGAGTCCGAAGTCATGAACGTCATCGGTGACGTGCGCGGCAAGCGCTGCATCCTGATCGATGACATCGTCGACAGCGGCGGCACGCTGGTCAACGCGGCGACAGCGCTGCTGAACGAGGGCGCGACTGAGGTGATGGCCTACATCACCCACGGCGTACTTTCCAACGGCGCGGTGTCGAGGATCGTGAATTCCAAACTCAAGACGCTGGTGATCACCGACTCGATCCAGCCGACGGAAGCCGTGAAGGCCGCCAAGAACATCCGCGTGCTGTCCATCGCTCCGCTTCTGGGTGAAGCCATCGCCCGCACGGCGCGCGAAGAGAGCGTGTCGAGCCTCTTCTACTGACATCACCGCGGCGCGGTGCCATAGGCCAATCTGGAGGGGCGGCGCAATCGTCATGCTGAACACTCCGAACGATGCCGTGGGCGCCGCGCAGCAACCCTGGCCCAGGGTCGCCGATCATCCCCTCCCCTCGCCCATCGACGCCGGGGTGTCTGCCTCCAAGCTGATTGCGTCGGGCCTGTTCGCGTTTCTGCTGGCCGGGATGATCGGCATCATCCTGCGCGAGAACGCGCTGTCCGCTGAGCCCTACGAGGGCTGGAAGCTGTGGCTGCGCATCGCCGCAGCGATCGGCATCGCCGCCCTCGGCGGGGTTATCCTCATCTCGGGCATCAAAGCGCTCGTGAAGCCCGCCGCGCTCGTATCCATGCATCCCGACGGATTGCTGGTGCCCAGTCTTTACGAGCGCACGGTGCCGTGGAGCGAGGTCCAGGTCGTGATCCACGACAAGCCGCGCGTCAAACTGTTCGGGCCGGGCAAGATCGTCATCGGTGTCCGCGACGGAGCGCGGTTCGGGCGCATCGAGAGCCCCGAATTGAAGCCGGCGCTGGCTCCGGACGGGCTCGATGCCGCCCAGCTTCCCCAGGTTCTTACCGTGCCCGTCGAACAGTTGCTCCGTGCGATCGATGCACATCGCGCGCACTTCGGTCACGATGGCGCTGCGAGCACCTAAACTTCCTCACACGCGGCCGAGACCGCCCGCCTGCTCGATGAAGGTGGAGACCGTGTCGACGCCTGTCCCTGCGCGCAGGTTGGTGAAGACGTAGGGGCGCTCGCCGCGCATGCGCTTGGTGTCCCGCTCCATGACCTCCAGGCTGGCTCCGACGTGGGGCGCCAGATCGATCTTGTTGATCACCAGCAGGTCCGAGCGCGTGATGCCGGGGCCGCCCTTGCGCGGGATCTTCTCACCTTGCGCAACGTCAATGACATAGATCGTGATGTCGGCGAGTTCCGGCGAGAACGTTGCCGCGAGGTTGTCACCGCCGGACTCGATGAGGATCAGGTCGAGCTTGGGGAAGCGCTTCGTCATGGTGCCGACCGCCGCGAGATTGATGGAGCAATCCTCACGGATGGCGGTGTGCGGGCAGCCGCCCGTCTCCACGCCCATGATGCGCTCGTTGGGGAGCGCGCCGGCGCGCATCAGAATCTCCGCATCTTCCTTGGTGTAGATGTCATTGGTGATGGCGCACAGGTCTAGCTTGGCGCGGAAGGTCTTGCAGAGCGCCTCCATCAGCGCCGTCTTGCCCGAGCCGACAGGACCGCCGATGCCGACACGCAGCGGACCGGAGTGGGAGCGTTGGACAGTCATCGGTGGTCTCCGAGCATCAGGAGCGGAAAAGACGCGTGTATTGCATCTCGTGTTGGAGCGAGGCGAGGTCGGAACGCCAGCAGGCGCCGCCGATGTCATCGAGCGTTGCCGTCAAGGCCCGCGCGGAGACGCGCTCGATATGAGGCACGAGAGTGGCGAGAACCCGCTGTCCGTCGGTTTGCCCGACGACACCGAGGCGGACGGCCGCCGAAACCAGATTGCCGACGACGGCGAGCCCAAACGGCGCGAGCACTGCTTCGAGGGCAATGCCATGACCCGCTGCAGCAACGCCGACGGCCGTGCAGTAGGCCACCTCGCCCGGGTGCACGGCGCGAAGGCGGCGGATCGCCTCGCACGGCCAGGAAGCTTCGATCTGCGTGACGAACGCGCCACCTTGCGTGACTGTCTCGAGATGGCGCTCGGAGGAAGGTTGCAGAGCCACAGCGAGCTCGGCAGCATCGCGGAGCGCGGCATTGTTGCCCTCCATCATCGCGCGCCACGCCGCAGCGAGAAGGATCTGGTCATTGGCGACGGAGCCCAGCGCGATGAGATCGGCGAGCCAGGCCGCCAACGTTTCACGGTCCTTGACCCAGCCCTTCTCGGCAGCCCACTCCAGGCCATGACTGTAAGCGAAGCCACCGACGGGAAACGCCGGCGAAAACCACAGCAACAGGGGCGCAGGCACGATCTGGCTGCGGAATGCCGTAAACGCGTCTGGTCCTGTGCCGTCCGGCATGCGCTACTCGATGCCTTGCCTACTTGTGGTCGTGATCATGGTGGTGATCATGGCCGTGATGGTGATGTCCGCCATGATGGTGGCTGTGCTGCAGCGGGCCATGCCCCCCATAGGCGCCGCCCTCGGGCTCGAACGGCTTCTTCACGCGGTGCACGTGCGCGCCGAGACCTTCCACCATCTCCGCCAGCACGTGATCGGGTTGGATCAGGATGGCCTCGGGCGTGATCTGCGCCGGTGTGTGGCGATTGCCGAGGTGCCAGGCGATGCGCGCAAGCGCAAGGGCATCCGCGGCGTGGATCTCCATCAGCTCCTCAGCGGCGGCCCTGACCAGGACGACGCCGCCGCTCGTGACCATGGCGTCTCCATCCGTCAGGTAGGTTGCCTCAGCCAGATCGAGCATCAGCTCCTGCCCGCCGTCCGTCTTCATGACGAGGCGGCGACGGTAGCGGGACTGGCGATCGAGCGTGATGGTGTCGAGCACGGCGCGCGGCCCCATCTTGCCTTTGCGGAGAATGGACGTGGCATGAAGCATGGGCACCATCAGAACAGGAAATAGCGCTGCGCCATGGGCAGCTCCTTGGCCGGCTCGCACACGAGCAGCTCGCCGTTGGCGCGCACCTCGTAGGTCTCGGGGTCGACGGTGATATCCGGCGTGGCGTCGTTGTGGATCATGCTCTTCTTGGAAATGCCGCCGCGCACGTTTTCGACCGCCACCAGCTCCTTGGCCACGCCGAGTTTCTTGGCGAGCTTGCCGCGCATTGCGGCCTTCGACACGAAGGCGAGCGACGTGGCGCCGACAGCCCCACCAAACGCACCGAACATGGGACGCATATGCACGGGCTGCGGCGTCGGGATGGAAGCATTGGGATCGCCCATGGGTGCCGCGGCGATGACCCCGCCCTTGACGACGCAAGCGGGCTTCACGCCGAAGAAGGCGGGCGACCAGACCACGAGGTCGGCGAGCTTGCCGGGCTCGACGGAGCCGATGTGCTTGGACATGCCCTGCGCGATGGCCGGGTTGATCGTGTATTTGGCCACGTAGCGCTTGGCACGGAAGTTGTCGTTGCCCTTGCCCTGATCCTCGGGCAGCGGACCGCGCTGCGCTTTCATCTTGTGCGCGGTCTGCCACGTGCGGATCACCACCTCGCCGATGCGGCCCATGGCCTGGCTGTCGGACGACATCATCGAGAGAGCGCCGATGTCGTGCAGAATGTCCTCCGCCGCGATCGTCTCCTTGCGAATACGGCTTTCGGCAAATGCGAGGTCCTCGGGGATCGACGAGTCCAAGTGATGGCAGACCATCAGCATATCGAGGTGCTCGTCCAGCGTGTTCACCGTGAAGGGGCGTGTCGGGTTCGTGGAGGACGGCAGGACATTCTTGAGGCCCGCGACCTTGATGATGTCGGGGGCGTGTCCGCCCCCCGCCCCTTCCGTATGGAAGGCGTGAATGGTGCGTCCCTTGAAGGCCTTGATCGTGTCCTCGACGAAACCGCTCTCGTTCAGCGTGTCGGTGTGGATCATGATCTGGATGTCGTGCTCGTCGGCAACCGACAGCGCGCAGTCGATGGCCGCCGGCGTGGTTCCCCAGTCCTCGTGCAGCTTCAGGGAGCAGGCGCCGGCCTCGATCATCTCCTCGAGCGCGTCGGGAAGCGCCGCGTTGCCCTTGCCCGAGAAACCGAGGTTCATGGGGAATACGTCGGTGGCGCGGATCATCATCTCGATATGCCACGGGCCGGGCGTGCACGTCGTCGCGAGCGTGCCGTGCGAGGGCCCGGTGCCACCACCCAGCATGGTCGTGATGCCGGCCATCAGCGCTTCATCGATCTGCTGCGGGCAGATGAAGTGGATGTGCGAGTCGAAACCGCCCGCCGTGACGATCTTGCCTTCGCCCGCGATCACATCGGTGCCGGGGCCGATGATAATATCGATGTTGGGCTGAATGTCCGGGTTGCCGGCCTTGCCGATCTTGAAGATGCGGCCGCCCTTGATGCCGATGTCGGCTTTGACGATGCCCCAGTGGTCCAGGATCACGGCATTGGTGATGACGGTATCGACCGCCCCCTTGGCGTTCGTGACCTGGGACTGGCCCATGCCGTCGCGGATCACCTTGCCGCCGCCGAACTTAACCTCCTCGCCGTAGGTGGTGAGGTCCTTCTCGACCTCGATGACGAGCTCCGTATCGGCCAGCCTGATCTTGTCGCCGACGGTCGGGCCGAACATATCGGCATAGGCGGCGCGTGAGATCTTGAATGACATCCGGGCTCCTATTTCACTTCGGCAAGGCGTGTCGCCTGGCTGGCAGCGATCTGCCAGCCATCGCCGATGCGCACGTAAACGGCGGTCCAACGGAACGAATAGGTCTTGCCGTCGGCCAGGGACTTGATGGGGCTGACACCGGTGGCAATGGCGGTCCAGCCGCCCGGCACGCGAATGACGAGATCCGTCACGGGCGCGTTCTCGATGACGGGGTCGCCGGCCAGAGCGGAGACGATGCGCGCATCCTTGCCGTCGACCTTGCCCGAGCCATGCGTGTGCACGAAGCTGTCGGCGTACAGGGTGCGCAGCTGTGCGGCATCCTTCTTCTCAATAGCGGCCGCGAGCTGTTTGCGGAACTCGGCCACCTCGTCGCCGACGGCCTTCTCGGCCTGCTGATTGAGAATGGCCGGCGGATGGGCCGAAACGGGCGCGGCCCACAGCAGTGAGACAACGAGAAACGCCACAACATGCAACATCACGGCCCTCTCCTCGGGTCAGAGCTTGCCCATGATATCCTGACGGAAACCGTAGATCCGGCGCCGTCCGGCCACTTCGACGAGCGTCACCTCGCGCGTCTGGCCCGGCTCGAAACGCACCGCCGTTCCCGCCGGAATATCGAGGCGCATGCCGCGCGCAGCCTTGCGCTCGAACTGCAGCGCCGGGTTGGTCTCGAAGAAGTGGTAGTGGGAACCGACCTGGATCGGACGGTCTCCCGTGTTGGCGACGGCGAGCGTCACCGTCTTGCGGCCGGCGTTGAGCTCGATCTCACCATCCTTGACGAACAGCTCGCCCGGAATCACGACGCACCTCATCGCATGAAGATGACGACGCCCAGCACTGCCGTCGCAGCACCGAGAATGCGCACGGGCAGCGAGCCGATGGATCGCTGCAGGCCAATGCCGATGCCGATCCCGACGATGTGCAGCAGCGCCGTGGCCACGGCAAACCCAGCGGCATAGCCGAGCCAGCCTTCGCCCGGGGCCTCGGCACCATGCGCATGGCCATGGAAAATCGCGAACAGTGCCACGAGCGCCGCCCCGACCGGGACCGGCGCGCTGACGCCGAAGGCAACAAGCAATCCGAGCACGACCACCGACAGGGCGATGGCCGGCTCCACTTTCGGCAGGGCAACGCCAGCATGTCCCAGGAAGCCGCCGACAAGCATGGCGATGACGAACGCCGCCGGCCAAATCCAGACGCGTTTGCCGCCAGCCATCGCCGACCACAAGCCGACGGCGATCATGGCCGCCAAATGGTCGAGCCCAAGGAACGGGTGCGCAAAACCGCTTGCAGCCGAGAAGCCCAGATGCTGGCCGACGTGCGCCGACGCCGGCGTGGTGACCACCGTCAAAGCCAGAGCGATAATCCAACGATATGTGATCACGACCCCTCCACTTTCATGGCAATTTCCCGTTTGGCCACGTCGCGCGCGGCAACGAAGGCTGCATCGAGCATGGCGTTTTGTCCCCGGACCTGACTGACAACGGCCTCTGCCCAGTCGATGTACTCCATAAGCCGCGTCTTGCTCCACCCGGCCGGTGGGCTCGTCACGAGCGCACGGACGTTTGAAGTCTTGTCGGCGATCTTGAGGAGCTGGGCGCGAACACTCTTCTTTGTGACGGTCTCGACCTGCAGGCGCTTGCGCTCCGCTTTCGGCAGGCTCTTGTCGTCGGTCACTTCGGCGACGAGCTTGGCGACGGCCTCGCCGAACTGCGCCACGATGTCCTCATAGCGGGTCGCCGTGTCTTCCAGCGTGTCGTGCAGGTAGGCGGCCGCGATCAATTCGACGTCCACCCCGCCGGTAGCTTCCGCGAGCAACGTCGCAACTTCCGTCAGGTGGTTGACGTAAGGTTCCTCCGCCAAGCCCTTGCGGTGCTGGGCCACGTGGGCGCGCGCCGCGAAATCGGCAGCCCGCGTGACGATGGTGAGGGGCGCATCGGTCATCGGATCGGCTGGTGCACTGTGACGAGCTTGGTGCCGTCGGGAAACGTTGCTTCGACCTGGACGTCGTGGATCATCTCGGCAATTCCGGGCATCACCTGGTCGCGGGTGATGACGGTCGCACCGGCTGCCATGAGGTCGGCCACGGACTTGCCGTCGCGCGCGCCCTCGACGACGAAATCGGTAATGAGGGCAATGGCCTCGGGGTGATTGAGCTTGATGCCGCGCTCCAGGCGCTTGCGCGCAACGATGGCCGCCATGGCAATCAGCAACTTGTCCTTCTCGCGCGGCGTCAGATGCATGCTGCCCCCTGTTTACATCAACCATACGCGTGGCGGCGGCGCGCTGGAAATCCTTTCGATCACGCGGATTACGTCCCGGCGCATGGCTTGAGGGTCCCGGGCCAGGATGCGCACGACAAGAGCACCGTTCCATGCACTGACGCCAGCTTCGCTGCCCGCACTCTCGAGCACCTCGCGCAGCGGGTCGAGCAGAGCCTCCGCGTGCGGCGCCATGTAGAACATGAAGGCCATGGCACGAGCGTCCCGCAGGACAGCTGGTCGCGCCAACGTGTCCGCGCTGACGTCATCCAGGCGGTTCGCCTCGGCGAAGACGAGCTGGCCGTCGCGGCGAATGCGCCAGATGTCGTGGATGGCGCCTCCCGTCATCGTCTCGCCGCTGGCAATACGCCCGAACACGAGGCTTTCCACGAGCAGGGCGGAGGCATCCGCAGCCACGTCGATCTCAAAGCGGCGCTTGAGGCGGGCGCCGGAAAACAGAATGGTCTCCTGTGGTAGCCACGCGAGCCGCGCTCCGCTCGCGATGGTCAGACCGACGTCCAGCCGGCTCCAGGGCGCTGCCGAGGTGTAGATGCGCTCGGCCGATTGCGTCGTGACGACCGCATTGGCGCCGCCGCCGACAGCAACGTCGAAGGTCACTGCGTCGCCGCTGACGACGCCGCCACCGGTGTTGATGATGACAGCCTCGGCATGAGCCGCATGCGTATGCGGAAACCGCAAGCGGTATCCGCCGCGTTCGGACAGCTCCTTGAGCCGCGTTGTGCCGTCGCAAGCCGCAAACGCGACCTGCACACCGCCGTGAACACGAATGGGGCTGAGCGCCTCGGCAGCGGCGCGCGATCGGGCTTCAAACGGCAAGGCGGCGGCGGACATCGGCCTCGACCATCTCGGCGCGTGTTCCGCTCATGACCACCTGCCCGCGATCCATCACGGCAAACCGGTCGGCGAGATCACGCGCGAACTCGAAATACTGCTCGACCAGAAGAATGGCCATTTGCCCCTTCTGCCGCAAGTAGACGATGGCCCGGCCGATATCCTTGATGATGGAGGGCTGAATGCCCTCGGTCGGCTCATCGAGCACCAGCAATTTGGGTTGCGTCACTAGCGCACGGCCGATGGCGAGCTGCTGCTGCTGGCCGCCGGAGAGGTCGCCGCCGCGCCGGCGCAACATGCTGGCGAGCACCGGGAACAGCTCGAAGACCTCGTCCTGCACCTGGCGGTCGCGGCGCTTCAGGGTGGAGAAGCCGGTTTCGAGGTTTTCCTTGACCGTCAACAGCGGGAAGATTTCGCGACCCTGGGGCACGAAGGCAATGCCGCGCCGCGCGCGCTCGTAAGCGGGCAGGCCATTGATGACCTCGCCGTTCCAAACGACCTTGCCGGCGCTGACCTTCTGGTGCCCGACGATGCCGCGCAACAGGCTGGTCTTGCCGACGCCGTTGCGGCCGAGCACGCAAGTGACCTCGCCGACGGGAACATCCAGCGACACGCCGCGCAGCGCTTGCGCCGCGCCGTAGTGCAGGTCGATTGCCTCGACGCTCAACATCAGCCCGTCGTCTCCCTGCTCTTCATCACCATCATGGGTTTGCGCTTCCCCTGGATGCGCAGCTCACCTTTGACGCCGATGCGGCGTGCCTTCGAGCTCCTCTCGCCCGTCGCCGCAGGTACTGGCCGGTTGACCGCACTGTGGCTCGAGACCTTGCGGTTTGCGGGAAGATGCGGAGGCAGCATGAAGAAACTCCTCTGGCTCAACGTCCGAGATAGACCTCGATAACACGCTCATTGGACGAAACGGCGTCGATCGAGCCTTCCGCCAACACCGATCCCTCGTGCAGGCAGGTCACCTTCACACCCAACGCACGCACGAACGTCATGTCGTGCTCGACCACGACGACGGAGTGGGTCTTGGCGATTTCACAGAGCAGGCGCGCGGTATCCTCCGTCTCCGCATCCGTCATGCCGGCAACGGGCTCATCGACGAGCAGGAGCTTGGGGTCCTGTGCCAGCAGCATGCCGATCTCGAGCCATTGCTTCTGGCCATGCGACAGGTCGCCCGCGCGGCGATGTCGATGGGCGGTCAAGCGCACACGGTCGAGCACGGCGTCGATGCGGTTGTCGGCAATGTGGTTGCGGTTGCCGAACAGCGCGGAATAGGGCGTCCGCTCGTCCTTCAGGGCCAGGCGGATGTTGTCGGCGCAATCGAGCGTTTCGAACACGGTCGGCTTCTGGAACTTGCGGCCGATGCCGAGCTCGGCAATGGCGGACTCGTCGAGCTTGGTGAGATCGTGCCGGCCGTCGAAGTAGACCGTGCCGTCGTCGGGGCGTGTCTTGCCGGTGATGACGTCCATCATCGTCGTCTTGCCGGCGCCGTTGGGTCCGATGATGGCGCGCATCTCGCCCGGCGCCACGAACAGAGACAGGTTGTTCAGGGCCTTGAAGCCGTCGAAGGACACACTGACGGCATCGAGATACAGCAGTGCGTTGGTGATGGCGAGCGGGTCTTCGACGGTCATGGCCTACTCCGCCGCCTGCGGCTGGGAGACAGCCCGCCCGTTCTTGTGTCCGGAGCTCTTGGCGGCGCGATTGTCCAGCCACTCATAGAGCGTGCCGACGATACCCTTCGGCAGCGCCAGCGTGACCAGCACGAACAAGGCGCCGAGCGCAAACAGCCAATACGGTGCCAGCAGCCCCGTGGTGAACGTGGTCTTGAGGAAATTGACGACCACGGCACCGACCGCGGCGCCGACGAGCGTCCCGCGCCCGCCAAAAGCGACCCAGATGACGGCCTCGATTGAGTTGGCCGGGGAGAACTCGGACGGATTGATGATGCCGACCTGCGGCACGTACAGCGCGCCGGCGATACCGGCCATGCAGGCCGACAGCGTGAACGCCATCAGCTTGTAGTGCTCCACACGATAGCCCAGGAACCGCGTGCGCGATTCCGCATCGCGGATCGCCACCAGCACCTTGCCGTACGTTGACGTGACGAGGACGCGGCAGACGAGGAACATCAGGGCAAGCGTCACTACGGTGGCGACGTACAGCGCCACGCGCGTGCCCTGGGCCTGCACGTTGAAGCCGAGGATATCCTTGAAATCCGTCAGGCCGTTATTGCCGCCAAAGCCCATGTCGTTGCGGAAGAAGGCGAGCAGCAGGGCATAGGTCATGGCCTGCGTGATGATGGACAGGTAGACGCCGGTAACGCGGCTGCGGAAGGCGAGCCAGCCGAACACGAAGGCCAGCAAGCCGGGGACGAGCACGATCATCACGGCGGCGAAGGGGAACCAGTCGAAGCCGTGCCAGTACCAGGGCAGCTCCTTCCAGTTCAGGAACACCATGAAGTCCGGGAGAACCGGATGCGCATAGACACCGCGCGGGCCGATCTGGCGCATGAGGTACATGCCCATGGCATAGCCACCAAGGGCAAAGAAGGCGCCGTGTCCGAGCGAGAGAATTCCGCAGTAGCCCCACACCAGATCGAGCGCAAGCGCGAGGATGGCGTAGCAGAGATACTTGCCGAGCAGCGAGACCACGTACGTCGGCACATGCAGCGCGGAGGTTGGTGGCGTCAACAGATTGAGCAGCGGGATCACGACGGCAAGCAGCGCCAGCAGGGCCATGAAGGTACGGCCGCGGCGGTCCAGGCTGTCCAGAAGGCGGAGGGTGATCATGCTTCCACCGCCCTGCCCTTCAGCGCGAACATGCCCCGCGGCCGCTTCTGCATGAACAGGATCAGCAGCACGAGGATCAGGATCTTGCCCAGGACCGCGCCGGCGACGGGCTCGAGGAATTTGTTGGCCACGCCCAGCGTGAAGGCGCCGAACAGCGTGCCCCAGAGGTTCCCCACGCCGCCGAACACCACCACCATGAAGCTGTCGATGATGTAGCTCTGCCCGAGGTTGGGCGACACGTTGTCGATCTGTGACAGCGCCACCCCCGCGATGCCGGCGATGCCGGAGCCCAACGCAAAGGTCAACGCATCGATGCGGCCCGTCGGGATACCCATGGAGCTCGCCATGCGCCGGTTCTGTGTGACGGCGCGCATCTGCAGGCCGAGCGGCGTTGCCTTCAGTGCCAGGAGCAGCGCGAAGAAGACGATGAGCGTGAAGACGATGATCCAGAGCCGTCCGTAGGTGATCGAGATGCCGAACACGTCGAAGGCGCCGGACATGTAGCTGGGATTGCCGACCTCGCGATTGGTCGGGCCGAAAGCGGTGCGCACAGCCTGCTGCAGGATGAGGCTGACGCCCCAGGTCGCGAGCAACGTCTCGAGCGGACGGCCATAGAGGAAACGGATGATGCCGCGCTCGATGGCAATGCCGACGAGGGCGGCGACAAGGAACGCCAGCGGAATGGCGATGGGTAGCGACCAGTCGAACCAGGCCGGCGCCATGGTGCGGAAGGCCTCCTGCACCGCGAAGGTGGTATAGGCGCCCAGCATCACCATCTCGCCGTGCGCCATGTTGATGACGCCCATCACACCGAAGGTTATGGCGAGGCCGATGGCGGCGAGCAGCAGCACCGAGCCGAGCGACAAGCCGTACCAGACGTTTTGCAACAAGCCCGCGATGTAGAGGCGCCGCTCGATCGACTGGATCGCAGCTTCCGCGGCCGCATTGATCTCTGGCGACGGTGTCGCAGCCGAGCCGCGGAGGACTGCCAGCGCATCGCGGTCAGCACGATCGGCGAGCACAGCGATGGCCTCGGCCTTGGCCGTGAGTGAAGCGCCGGCTTGGCCGAGCGTGATGGGCGCGCGAGCCTCGATCAGAGCCCGTTTCACGCGGGCGTTTTGCTCCTTGGCAATCGCCGCATCGAGCGTGGGAGCGAGCTTCTCATCCTTGGACTTGAACACAATCTCCGCAGCCGCAAGCCGTTTGCCGGCGTCCGGCGACAACAACGTGAGCGAGCCCAGGGCTGCCTCGACGATGCCGCGCAGACGATTGTTGAGGCGCACGACTGAGAGATCGGCCGGAACGGGAGCAGCGGCCTTGCCAGTCCTGGCGTCGAGGACGTTACCCGCTCGATCCTTGAAATACACGCCCTTCTCCGACCTGCCGACGAACAGGCGCCGATCGGCCATGGCTTCGAGAATGGGCGACGCAGTGTCGGCGCCCGATGCGGCGATCTCGCCGATCGCTTTCTCGGTCTCCGCAAAGCTGTCGGCACCGAGCCGGGCCAAAGCGTCGTCAATGGGCGCGGCGGCTGCGGGCGCGGGACACTGCAGCAGCACGGCCAACATCATGAGCAGCTGAATGAGCGTTGCCCGCACCAGCATCATCGTTTCCGTTTGCGCTGCATCCCGGCAGGACGGAGCGGCACCATGACGACGCCGCTCCGCACGATTTTAGGCCGTCGCGCGGCCGGCTATGCGCCGCCGCACTTGCCGGTCTTGGTGTTGAAGTTGCCGCATTTCTTCTCGACCCAGTCGGCAACCAGATCCTTGGAGCCTTCGAGGTACGGCGACCACGCGGCACCCGGCACCAGCCCTTCAGTGTTCCAGACCACGTCGAATTGTCCGTCGGCTTTGATCTCGCCGATGAAGACCGGCTTTGTAATGTGATGGTTGGCCAGCATCTTCGACGTGCCGCCCGTCAGGTTGGGAGCTTCGATACCAGGCAATGCCTCGATGACCTTGTCCGGATCGACGGTCTTGGCTTTCTCGACGGCCTTGACCCACATGTCGAAGCCGATGACGTGCGCCTCCATGGGGTCGTTGGTCACACGCTTGGGATTCTTGGTGAAGGTCTTCCACTTGGCGATGAACTCGTCGTTCTTGGCATCCTTGATCGACTGGAAGTAATTCCAGGCCGCCAAGTGACCGACTAGATTGCTGGTGTCGATGCCGGCCAGCTCTTCCTCACCCACGGAGAATGCCACGACGGGGATGTCCGCCGCCTTCACACCCTGGTTGGCGAGCTCCTTGTAGAACGGCACGTTGGCGTCGCCGTTGATGGTCGAGACCACAGCGGTTTTCTTGCCTTCCGAGCCGAATTTCTTGATCGCGGCAACGCGGGTCTGCCAGTCGGAATGGCCGAACGGCGTGTAGCCGATGGAGATGTCGGCAGGGGCAACACCCTTGGCCAACAGATAGGCTTCGAGGATCTTGTTGGTGGTGCGCGGATAGACGTAGTCGGTGCCCTCAAGAACCCAGCGCTTCACCTCGCCACCGTCCTTGCTCATCAGGTAGTCGACGGCCGGAATCGCCTGCTGGTTGGGAGCGGCGCCCGTGTAGAAAACGTTGCGCTCGGATTCCTCGCCCTCGTACTGGACGGGGTAGAAGAGGATGCTGTTCAGCTCTTTGAACACAGGCAGCACGGACTTGCGCGAGACGGAGGTCCAGCAGCCGAATACGGCGGACACTTTTTGCTGCGTGATCAGCTCGCGGGCCTTTTCCGCAAACAGCGGCCAGTTGGAGGCGGGATCGACGACAACGGCCTCAAGCTTCTTGCCCAGCAGACCGCCCTTCTTGTTCTGCTCTTCAATGAGCATCAGCATCACGTCCTTCAGCGTCGTCTCGCTGATAGCCATGGTGCCGGACAGCGAATGCAATATGCCGACCTTGATCGTCTCCTGCGCCATCGCTGCGCCGCTGACCGTCAAAGCCGCAGCAACAGCGGCACCGCGCAGCAAGGCGCGCCTCGTCAATGTCATATGAACCTCCGAATGCCATTACCAACGCATTTACCAATGGCAAGGCGTGTGCCAGTTCACGCACGCATCCACAGATGGATGCGCAGCAGTTTGGAAACGCTGGCGTTTTCGGCTAGCCCGATCACCGCGCGCGTACTGCTGAGAAAACAACGCTGGCGGATTATCCGGATGGTCGCCCAGCGCTTAGGCAGCAATCAGCCCGCTCTTTGAGCACATGCGAGATGCTGCCCAATCTTCGCGCAACGCTACTGCTGCGGCCCCATGTACTTGAGAGCCGCGGTGGAGGCCGCGCCGCCGATCACACAGGGAATGCCGACCTCAGGGTGCCCGAGCGCACTCGCCGCGATGCAGCCGAAGGCAAGCGCCGTCTGGCCCACTTGCCCCCACCACGCGAAGTTGCGGGCATCCGCCGGTCCCTTGCGCTTCAGCTCCTCGATGGAGGCCATGGCGTCCTTGCGGATCTTGGAGGTCTCGAACGTCTCGGCCGCCTCGATCACCTCGCGCAACGGGCCGGTGACGTCCTTGGGCCGCGTATTCAGCTCCTGCTTGAGGTAGACGAGCAGGTCGTGATCCTGCTGGGCGTTGTTGGCGAGAGTCCATTTGACCATGTTGCCGAGCGTGAGCTTCTCGACATTGTTCTGGTCTTTCGACCAGGGCAGTGTCGCGACGATGCGGCCCACGTGCTCGAAGGAGCCGCTGGCGAAGTAATAGCCCCAGAGCGTATCGAGACCGGCCGGGGTCTGGTCGAGGGGTAAGTCGAGCAACGTCTTGCCCTTGCCGTACAGGTAATGCTCGATCAGCACCTTCCGGGCGGGCATGCGCTCGATGAACTTGCCCATCAGTGCCTTCCACTCCGGCAATCCGGAATAGGCGATGGCGCGAACGACGAAGACCTGATCCTCGGGCGGCATAGGGAACATGCCCGTGACCAGCTTCTCAGCCTTGTCCGGATTGCTGCCGAGGACACCGGCCGTGAACCCGACGTAAACGCCGGAGTTGTCCTGGTCCTTGTAGAGCGCGAGGCGCCGCATGGCCTGGACGGCGGCCGGCAGCTTATCGGGCTCAGGATTGGTCTTGTAGCCGTTGATCCACCGCAGCACGTCTTGCTGGGTCGCAAACTCGGGTTGCGCGTTGCGCTGGCCCTTGCGAGGCGGTGCGGCCGCGGCAACCGATGTCGCGCATGCCAATACGATGAGGGCGGCGATCAGGCGACGCATACTACCTCCCGCGGCTGGCGGCCGTTTCGTGTCGACAGCGGTCTCCCAAGCCCGTAACGCCAACCAAGAAAGCGGGCATGGCGGTTTTGTGGCGGTGAAGCCGTAAAAACCGCGGCGAATTCAGGTCGCTGACGGACTATTCGGCCGCCACCCTGAATTGCGTCTTGGGCGCCAGGCGCTGCCTGACGAAGTCGATGTGGCCGCGCAGATCGTAAAGCTGGTCCGAGAAGGCGAGCGGAACCCGGATGCGTTTTACGCCGCTGTCGATGCGCTCGACTTCCGCCTGATAGGCGGTCACATCGTCTCCGGGCCGCATCGTATCGACCTGCTTCTCCAGCACCTTGAGCTGGCGGTACCAGTAGAGCAGCCGCCTGCGGATGCTCCAGTTGTAGAAGACAGGCGCCAATCGCATCAACGGAACCAGGATCGTCAGCATCGGAATGAGCAGCAGCACCACTTGAGCGCCATGCGCATTGACGAACGCCGTGACTGAGAACGGCAGTCCCAGACGCTGGTTGATCGGAGCCAGGTGCCGCAGGAGCAGCGGCAGCTCACCGGATTTGTAAACGGTGCGGGCATCGGGATGCACTTCAAACTCGGGATCGCTGGACGATGGAAATTCTCCAGCCTTGTAGAATAGCACGGGATCGCCGGCCTTATCGAAGGGCGACTTGGGACGACCGAGAATGGTGTGTGCCAACAACGTGGCAAGGGCCGGGTGCAGGTCGTCCCGGACGACAAGCGCCGCCGTGGTGGTCAACAGTGTGATATGGGCGGAGGGAATGAGGGGGTCGAACTCAACCGCACCGCGCCGCAACACCACCTTGCCCAAGGCGGGAAAGCGCGTGGTATAGGCGTCCGCCTCCGGCTGGAAGTTCATCAAGCGTATTCCCGGCACGCGCAGCAGCTGCTGCACCTTGTCGGAATCCGGTGGAAGGATGAGCAGTGCCCCATCGGCTTCGCCGGAAAGGAGGGGAGCGGCATCGGCGCCCAACTCTTCATCGACCAGCGTGGAATTCTCGCGATCGACTCCATTGGCCTTGAGCAATTGATTGACGATGCGCCGCGCGCCGCTCTGACGCGTACCGACGAGAACGCGCTTCTCCTTCAGATCTCGCAAACTCTCGATCGGCAGACTGGCGCGGGTGAAAACCCAGATGGGCTCGTGGAACATCCGGCCCATCGACCTGAGGTCATCGACCTCGCGTTCATGCCAGTCTTTTGCCTTGGCGCTGGCGAGGCGGCCCTGCAGGCTGCCGACCAGTCCACCCTTGACGAACCCGGCCTGGATTCCGGAATTCTTGTCGAGGAGGGCCCGCAGCGTGGTGAAGCCTTCGGCCGACTGGCGCAGCTCGAGCTCGACACCGTTCCGCGCCAAGTCCCTCTGCCAGGTCGACGCGAGCGTGTGGTAGGCGCCAATCGAACCGCCGGTCGCCATCACGATCTTGCCGGCCGGGGCCGGCTCCATGGAACGCGTTGCGATCCAGAATGCAGATGCTGCCAGTACCGCGACAATCGCGACCCACAACAGTCCCCTCGCAACCCGCATGACGCCCTCACCCGTCTAGCCGCTTCCCGCCGAGCGGAAGTCTCAAACCACATCAAAAGCGCATACAAATGGCGGTTGCATGGCGGAGGCAACCTCGGCACCTCGCGTTTTCAAGGTGTTCCACGGCAATTTTTCTGCTGTGGCGAGTTTTAGGCGCAACAAACGTTGTATTTCGTAGGTTTTGACCGTTCAGGTGAACACTTTGGCAACCTCACAATGCTCATATACCAGCGCTATTTTAACCTGCTTGGATGCATCAGGGGCCGGAGTGTGTTGTGGCGTTGCTGTTGATCGATGATCAAGGGCACATCTGGGACGGCGCCTCGAGAACGTTGCGCGCCTCGTTCGACTCCCCCTATTCGGGCGGAGAGTTCTCGGACTACGCCGTCACGAATCTCGGCTTCGTTGCAGCCAACGCCTATGGTGACTCTTGCCAGATCAGACTCCGGCCGAGCTTCGTCAGTCAAAAGACATACGAAAGCTTGTTGAACTGGCTGAACAACAGCCGCATCGACCGCATCGTGCTGTCTTGGCTCGACAAGGAATGGCATCACGAGCTGCTCAAATCCCGTGAGATCGCGGCAACCCGCGTGACGGATCTGCGCGAGTTCACCACGCGCATGCAGCCCCACGATTTCCTCGCGCATCGGGTGACGGCAAACCAGCTCCCTGAAAGCACGGCGCTCGGCATCCTGCTGCGCTATTGGGACCGGCTTTCGGAGCCGGGCGGGCAGACCTCGCTGATGAACCTGATCAACAAGGCTCTCGGCAACCGTTACGTGCTGGTGCAGGAGGATCCGCAATCCTCCAAGCTGGTCTTCCGCGAGTTCGGCGGCGGCCTCTTCAACCACTATGGCGCCTGGCGATCGAGCGGTGTCGGCTCACCGCTCGATGAACTGCCCGACCGGCCCTATGGGCGCTGGATCGCGGATGCTTACCATGCGGCGCTCGCCGATCACGAGCCCCGCATCGACGATGTCGATGCCATCGTCGAATGGCCTCACGTCGGCCGCACGCGCATGCGCTACCGGCGCATCATCGTGCCGTTCAACAACGACGCAGGCGAAGCCTCGATCCTAGGCGGCTCGATCATAGACAACAGGATCGATCTGCGTATTGGCGCCGCGTAGGTAGCCGGCGAAGTAATCGATAAGCTCGCTGGCGCTGGCCCACACGAGCGCACCCTTGTGATCGCCGAGCGGCGTGTTTTTCAAATAGACATCCCATTCGACGTTCGGATATCCGGCGCGCGCTGCCGTGCCGTGATGGACAACATCGTCGATCATGAAACTCAGTGTTATGTCCGTGTACCATTTCGTGAAGGCGTAGGCTTTCGTCAGGCGTGGAAGCACGGATGTCAAACCCTGCCCGCGATAATCGGGGCGATACCAGACGGCACCCGAATAACAAATGCGCCCGGTGAATTTATCGGCAGACTTCGCGTTTACGATGCACGCCTCGCCTGGATTTTTCGATTTCTCCGGATCGGCATAAAACAGACGCAAGCTTTCAGCCTCGTCCTTGAAGGTGCAATTGCGCAGCGTGTAGAGGCGCGCGGCCTGCGCCGCGACGACCTCGCCGTTGGTGTTGTAGCCGATCAAAGCGAACCCGTTCTCATCGTTGAAACCGCCGATCTCCGCGTCGAATATCGGTACCAGCGGGCGCCAGCTCTCGGGGTGCGCGCGATTGACCTGCAGCAAGCGCATGGCAGGCTCGAAGCGCAGCGTGATCCCGCGCCGCTTCAGATCGTCATCCCACAACAGGAACAACCGGCCCAGCAATTCCGCCGGACCATAGTCGATCGTAACTTGCGATAGAAACGGTTTGCCCAATTGCACCACGGGGCCGGGCCGCGGACGCGGCCGTAGAGCGATACTCATGGGAGGTCCCCTTCCTCTTGGTTAATAAAACAATAATCGATTGGATTAATCGATTATTAATAAGAAAGGGGGATTGGGGCAACGATTGATCCAATTTGGGACAAAAAAAGGGGCGCTCAAAAGCGCCCCTCCAATTGCGTGAGACTTTCAGTCGATCAGTCTCGGTAGTCCGGCTCCTGCCGGTCGAGAATGCGCTTCAGCGCGGCAAAGTGATAATCGTAGGCTTTGCCGTGCTTGAATTTCTGGGCCGAGCCGCTGCGCATCGATTCCACCACATTGGGCGCCATCGGCAACAGCTTCTGTCCGGTCCACATGGCGTAGAGCTGCACCTGCGCTGCCCGCTCGGTGTAGTAGAGGAGGTCATAGGCCTCCGCCACCGTCTCGCCGACCGTGGCGATGCCGTGGCTGCCCATGAAGAGCACTTTCTTGCCCTCGAAGAGATCGGCCAGACGCTCGCCTTCCTCCGGATCGAAGGCCGGCCCCGTGTAATCCATGTCGTAGGCGATCTTGTTCATCATCAGCACCTCGGTCTGACCGATGGGCTTGATGCGCGGGTCCTCAAGACGGGTCAGGGCGCTGGCGAAGGGCATGTGCGTGTGAAAGACAGCCTTCGCATAGGGCACTTTGCGATGGATCGGCGCGTGGATGGCATAGCATGACTGCTCGACCTCGCCTTCGCCGCGCAGCACCTTGCCGTCCCAACCCACTTCCATGAAGCAGCTTGCGGTCACCTCCGACCAATGCAGGCCGAAAGGGATTTGATAGTAGCGGTCGGTCTTGCCCGGAACCGCGAGTGTCAGGTGATTGAAGATGCCCTCGTGGAAACCGTGCATGACCGCGCAGCGGTGGGCCGCCGCGAGATCGACACGCGCTTGCCACTCCTCCGCACTCATTGAGGATCTTTCCAGATTTTCTGTCTTTTGCTGCATGAGATATTCCTCCGTCCGGACGACGACGTGGCGATTTGTTTGCTCTTCGCCCTGCGGTGCCCACGATGAGGCGAGGCACGATCTCTGCACACCGCGGGCTTGCATTGGCGGCCGCGTCACAAGGGCAGCGTAACACAACCTCGGGTTCTCTGTTCAAGTTGAAGCCGCATGGAGGCCATGCGCGGCCATGCCCGCTTGACCGGACCTGCCACCCGGGGGAGAAGCCAGCCATGTCGACACTGCTGAAATTCACGCTTTCGGCCGTGGTGATCTACGCCACGATCGTCCTCGTCGCCTGGCTGGCACAGCGGCGCCTCATGTATTTCCCCAACCCCTCGCACATCACCCCAAGCCAGGCCGGCCTCACAGATTTCGACGAAATCAGGATGCGCGCGCCCGACGGCGCCGGGCTCACGGTATGGAGCAGCAAGGCGCGCGCGGGGCAGCCCACCCTGCTGTATTTTCACGGCAACGGCGGCGGCCTCGTCAATCGCGCCGGACGGTTCGCGCGTTATCAGGCTGCGGGCCTTGGCGTATTCGCTATGAGCTATCGGGGCTACAGCGGCAGCACGGGTACGCCCAGCGAAGCCGCCAATCTCAGCGACGCGGTGTTGGCATACGACACGTTGCGGGCGCAGGGCATCGCAGCCAATGACATCTTCCTCTACGGCGAGTCACTCGGGTCCGGCATCGCCGTGGCGACAGCCGTGCGCAAGCAGGTTGCCGGCGTCATCCTCGACGCGCCCTACACATCCGTTGTCGAAGTGGCTGCGCGGCAATATCCCGTGCTGCCGGTACGCACTCTCCTCACGGACCGCTACGAGAGCGACAAGCTGATCAGCGAGGTGAAAGCGCCGGTTCTTGTACTTCACGGCACGAAAGACCGCGTCATTCCCGTGGAGATGGGACGCAAGCTCTTCGAACTCGCCCATGAGCCAAAGAAGCTCGTGATCTTTCCGGAAGGTGGGCACGTCGATCTCGACGACCATGGCGCCGTGCAGGCCGTGGTGCGCTGGGTCGAGCGCGTGCGCGCGGAGCGCTGAGCCGCCGACACAAAATGACAAGGGGCGCCCAGTGCATGGGCACCCCTTGCTAACATTCCAAATGCTGGTGAAGTAGCGCTTAGTTAGCGCGGGCCGCCGCCGCGCGGAGCGCCACCGCCGGGACCGCCCGACCTGCCGCCAGGACCACCGGCGGCCGGCTTGGCCACGGCCTTGCCGGGCAGTAGCCCCTCGCGCTGGGCGCGCTTGCGGGCCAGCTTGCGCGCGCGGCGCACGGCTTCAGCCTTCTCTCGCACGCGGCGCTCGGAGGGCTTCTCGTAGTAATTGCGGAGCTTCATCTCACGGAAGATGCCTTCCCTCTGCATCTTCTTCTTCAGCGCCTTGAGCGCCTGATCGACGTTGTTGTCCCGGACAAGAACTTGCAAGCGTGTGTTCCTCGAGTGGCCACGGAAATGGGTATACGCAGCGGCGGCGCACCCCTTGGGGCGAGCCAGCTCGCTGCATTTGCGCGAGCTTGTAGCAAAGACCGGTTAATGTGTCCACCGGCGTCTGATCAGGGGCCAGGGCCGTCCGATTTGGGCTTCAGGCGGTTGATATGGCCCATTTTACGGCCCGGACGCGCCTCCCGCTTGCCATAGAGGTGGAGGCAGGTGTCGGGCTCGCCGGCCAGCTGCAGCCAGTCGTCAGCCTCCTGGCCGATCAGGTTGATCATTTCGGCGTCTGAATGCCGTTCCGTCGTGGCCAGGGGCCAGCCGGCGATGGCCCGGATGTGATTTTCGAACTGGTCGACGGCGCAGGCGTCCATGGTCCAGTGGCCCGAATTATGAACGCGCGGCGCAATCTCATTCACCATCAGTGGCTCAGGGGCGTCAGCCCCGAGCCAGAACATCTCCACGCCCAATACGCCCACGTAGGACAGGGCCTCGGCAATGCGGCCGGCCATGTCGCGCGCCTGCGCCTCCACCGCGACCGGCAGTCCCGAGGGCACGACGGAGCGGCGCAGGATGCCGCCTTCGTGGCTGTTGCGCGGCGCGTCGTAGAACGCCATGTCGCCATTGCGGCCGCGCACGACCAGCACCGACACCTCGAATTCAAAACCGATACGCTGCTCCAGCACGCAGGGGACCTGGCCGAACGTCTCGGCGGCCTTCGCCAGCTCTGCCTGCGACGACACGGTAATCTGGCCCTTGCCGTCGTAGCCAAGCCGCGCCGTTTTCAGAATCGCCGGGCCATTCCACGCCGCGAGCCCAGCGCTTGCGGCTGCCAGGTCCGACGTGTCCTTGATGGTCACAAAGGGCGCAACGGGAATACCCAAGCCGGAGATGAACGCCTTCTCGACGTTGCGGTCTTGCGCGACGGCCAGTGCCTTGGGTCCCGGCAGCACGGCGACGTATTTCGCCAGATGCTCGGCGGCATCGACGGGGACGTTTTCAAACTCGTAGGTGACGACATCGACGGTGCGGGCAAAATCGTCGAGCCGTGAGAAGTTGTAGTAAGGCCCGACGGAATTCGCACCCGCCACATCGAACGCCGGGCCGGCATCGTCGGCATAGACATGGGTGCGAAAACCGAGGCGGCTGGCGGCCTGCGCCAGCATCTTGCCGAGCTGGCCGCTGCCGAGAATGCCGATCCTGGATCGGGGAGCCAGTGGGCGCTGCCGCTGCTCCTTGTCGGTTCTACGTCTTTGGAACATCGGCAACGTCAGCAGTCTGGCGGGCACGCCAAGCGTCGATGCGCTTGGCCAGCGCGGCATCCGAGAGGGCTAGGATCTGGGCCGCGAGCAATCCGGCGTTGGTGGCACCGGCCTCGCCGATCGCGAGCGTGCCGACGGGGATGCCGGCCGGCATTTGCACGATCGACAGCAGACTGTCCTGACCATCGAGCGCGCTCGACCGCACGGGCACACCCAGCACCGGCAACGACGTCATAGCAGCCGTCATACCAGGCAAGTGAGCGGCACCACCGGCGCCGGCGATAATGACCTTGAAGCCCTTGTCGCGCGCGCCGCGGGCGAACGTGTAGAGGCGTTCTGGAGTGCGGTGAGCCGAGACGATCCGGGTCTCGTAGGGGACCTTCAGGTCGTCCAGCACGGTGGCTGCCGCACGCATGGTCGGCCAATCGGATTGGCTCCCCATGATGATTGCAACGATTGCCGGCTTATCCGCCATCTATCCTTCAATCGCAAAACTGGCCCTGCAGCCCCGCCCGTCTCAGGTTGGGCGAAGGGAGGGGTTGTATCCGCTGGCCGGGCCTGGTGGCAAGAACAGGCGGAAGACATGGTGTGGAAGGGTTTGCAACCCTCAGGCAATAATATCCGGGGTCAGCTGATCCTCAACGGCCGTGATCTGATCCTTGAGTTGCAGCTTCCTCTTTTTCAGGCGTTTGATCTGCAGCTGATCGGCGTGCGAAGACGTCTCGAGTGCGACGATGGCGCTATCGAGATCCCGATGTTCGATCTGGAGCTTCACGAGAAGCTCACGCAATTCGCGTTCGTCCGGTCGCTGCATCCCGCGATGCTTAACCTCTAGGCATGGAAGCCGGAAGTGCTTCCATGCAAAACGATCGCGCTCTAGCGCGATTTTCACGCAGGCGCTCGCAAGGCGAGTATCGCCGCGAAGGTACGCCCATGCAAGGCGCCGGAACCCTTCCGAGACCGCAAATTGCGGCGTTCACTCGGTATTTTTGACTACACCCGGCCGCAAGGTTGCCGATCATACGTATACGGTCCACAAGATCACATTTTAACTGCTAGCGTGATTAGACAAGGCGTCATCCCCATGTCACACTCATTCGTCTCTTCAATGTGATGTGGAGGCCTAAATGTCGCTTGCAGCACATCTCGCAGAGCTTTCTGAAAAGCACAAGCTCCTCGAGCGCCGGATCGAAGAAGAGCTGGCAAGGCCAGGATCCAGCGATCTCGATATCACCAGATTGAAGCGCGAGAAGCTCAAGCTCAAAGAACAGATCGTAAGGCTGGAAGTTAAGACGCGACACTAGCGCAGCCTGATCCTCGGCCTTTGAGGGTGGCGAGGCCAAGCCATGTTGGCCCCGGCGAGGAAGTTTTAAGTCCGCTCCCCCTGCTCCCGATCGTCAAGGTCATCGCTTCCGGGTGGCAAGCGTGCCGATGACGATGAGCGTGGCGCCCGCCAGTGAGATGAGCGTCGGCAGGTCGGAGAAGAACAGGTAGCCGTAGAAAGTCCCCCAGGCCAGGGATACGTAGGTGACGGGCGCCAGCCGGGCTGCCTCGGCACGGGCGAAGGCCAGGGCAAGCAGATAATGCCCGGCCACCCCGATGGCGCCAATCGCGCCGAACACGGCGAGATCGACACCGGTAGGTTGCACCCACACATAGAAGGCGGGAACGGCCAACAGAAGCACGGGGCCGATATTCTGGAAAAAGACGATTGTGGGTATCGGGTCGCGCTGCGCCCTGGCGCGTAGCAGCACGATGGTCAGGCCATAACCCAGCGCCGACAGGACGGCGGCGCCCGCCCCGAGCCAAGCCTCGGATGTGAGTCTGGCATCTCCAACGCGTGCGCCGGCGATCATCAACATGCCGATGAGCCCGAAGACGAGCGCAATGCCGATGCGGCTGTCGAAGCGTTCGCCGAGAAGCAGTACGCTGAACAGCACGATGAAAAGCGGCGACAGGAACGACAGGGCCGTTGCTTCCGCCAACGGCAGCACGGATAGTGCGTAGAAAAACAGCGTCGCGACGAAGACGACCAGCGCCGAGCGCGTTCCATTGTAGATGATGGTCTCGCGCCCCGGCCAACCCGGGCGCGTGACAATGACCAGCAAAGTCGCCGAGACTAGCCCGCTGGCGAACCTGAGCCACGCGATCTGCAATGTGGGATAGCGCACGCTCACCATCTTGATGAGCGCATCCATCAGCGACAGCAGGCCGTCGGCGACGACCACGAGGATGATCGGGTAGGTCATGGGAACGTGGGTCACCGGCAGGAAGGAGCGCCAGTCTTAGCTGGGCGCATCACGTCACGCGAGCGCAAAACCACCGTGCGCAACGCTTGCTGACTGCGCTTCGCATCGCCCGACCACCGCAGCCTGCCGAGGCCGCCACGCGACGCTGTCACAATGGACTGAATCCAATCGATTTTATGCTCACGGCGAGCGCTGCGATATCCACAAACATCCGCGCCCGGCAGCCCGGCTTTCTTGACTTGGAAATGCGCAACTCAACCATGGCCTGGAACCAGCAATCTGATTCCCGGTCCGGAGCGCTGTATGGCTGCACCCAACCCCAAACGGCAACGCGAAGCGCGGGAGCGACTGAGCAGGATCTTCGCCAACCCCGATTCGATGGTGGTGATCCACTACAGTTGCCAGAGCTTCGTGCAGCCGCAGCAGAGCGGCTCGCCGCGCATCGCCTCGATTGCCCTCCGGCATCTCGGCAATGGCGCGACCGTGTCGTTCTCGGTGCACCAGGAATTGGAGCTGCACAGCACCACACGGGACCTGAATATCGACATGCTCGAGCGCGCAATGCTCGAGAAGTTCTTCCAGTATCTGGCGGAAAACAGGGGCATGACGTTCCTGCATTGGAACATGCGGGACATCAAGTTCGGCTTCGCGGCGCTGGAGCACCGCTACATGTTCCTCGGCGGCACGCCGTACATGCTCCCGGACGATCGCAAGATCGACCTGTCGATGCTGACCATGAGCATCTATGGCAGCAATTGCCTGCCGCCACCGCATCTCGAAAACCTGGCGCGCAAGAACGGCCTGTCGCTTGCCGGCTATATCGACGGGCGGGAGGAGCCGACCGTCTTCAGCCAGGGCGAGTTCTTCGCCGTCCTACAATCGACGCTGTGCAAGGTGTCGTTGATCGCCAATGCCGCCCTGCTCGCGTTCGACGGGACGCTCAAGACACGCGCCAACTGGTGGACGCTGAACGTGGGTCGCATCCGCGAGGCCTGCGAGATGTTCAACAACAATCCCGTCCAGGCCTGGGCCGGTGTTCTGATCGCGGCTGTCGCCGCGAGCTTCTCGCTGTTCTTGAAGCTTTTGTGAGCCGGCTCACACCGCCTTGGCCGTCTCGCGCAGCTTGAACTTCTGGATCTTGCCCGTGCTCGTCTTGGGGATTTCGGCGAACACGACGTAGCGCGGGCATTTGTAGGCGGCGAGGTTGGCCCGGCAAAAGGCCATGATCTCGGCTTCGGTCGCGGTGCTGCCCGGCTTCAGCTCGATGAAGGCGCACGGTGTCTCGCCCCACTTCTCGTCAGGCTTGGCAACAACGGCCGCGTGGGCGACCGCGGGATGTTTGTAGAGCGCATCCTCGACCTCGATGGAGGAGATGTTCTCGCCGCCGGAGATGATGATGTCCTTGGACCGATCCTTGAGCTGGATGTAGCCGTCAGGATGCAGCACGCCGAGGTCGCCGGAGTGAAACCAGCCGCCGCCGAACGCCTCCTTGGTCGCCGTCTCGTTCTTCAGGTACCCTTTCATGACGATGTTGCCGCGGAACATGACCTCGCCGAGCGTCTCGCCGTCAGCCGGCACACGCGCCATGGTCTCGGGGTTCATGACAGTCAGGTCCTCGAGCGCCGTATAGCGCACGCCCTGTCGCGCCTTCTTTTGCGCGCGCATATCGGCGTCGAGGTCATCCCAGGCGTCGTGCCAGGCATTCACCACAGCCGGGCCGTAGGTTTCGGTCAAACCATAGACATGCGTGACGTTGAACCCCGCCTCGCTCATGGCCGCGAGAACGGCTTCGGGCGGTGGCGCTGCCGCCGTAACGAACTGCACCGTGTGCGGCAGCGGCCGCTTCTCCTCGGGCCGCGCACCGAGCAAGGTCGACATCACGATGGGGGCACCGCACAAGTGCGTAACCTCGTGATCGGCAATCGCGTCGAACATGAGCTTGGGCCGCACCCAGCGCAGGCACACGTGCGTGCCGGCGACGACCGACAAGGTCCACGGGAAGCACCAGCCGTTGCAGTGAAACATCGGCAGCGTCCACAGATACACGGGGTGCCTGCTCATGCCGGCGGCGACGGTGTTGCCGTAGCACATGAGGGCGGCGCCACGGTGATGGTAGACGACACCCTTGGGGTTGCCCGTCGTGCCCGACGTGTAGTTCAAGGCAATGGCATCCCACTCGTCGGCCGGCATGCGCCAGGCAAACTCGGCATCGCCGGCGGCGATGAACGCCTCGTAGTCGACGGTGCCGAGCCGCTCGCCCGATTGCGGAAATTCAAGATCGTCGCAGTCGATGACCAGCGGCTTTGCCTTGGCCATGGCCAGCGCCGCCTTGATGACCGGTGCAAATTCGCGGTCGGTGATCAGAACCTTGGTTTCCGCATGATCGAGCTGGAAGGCGATGATGGCAGCGTCGAGACGGGTATTCATGGAATGCAGGACCGCACCCGTCATCGGCACGCCGTAGTGGGCTTCAAGCATCGGCGGCGTGTTCGGCAGCATGACCGACACCGTGTCGCCGACACCGATGCCGCGCTGCGCCAAAGCGGACGCCAACTGCCGTGAGCGTGCGTAGAGCTCGCGATAGCTGCGCCTCAAGGCGCCATGAATGACGGCCAAGTGGTTCGGGTACACCATGGCTGCACGCTCGAGAAAACTCAGAGGCGTCAGCGGTTGAAAATTGGCTGGCGTCCTGTCGAGGTGCAGCGCATAGGGATTGGCGGCCATTTGGTGTTCCGATTGGGCTTGAAGGCAGCAAACAGGGCAACCTATCGGAAGCGCCAGCGGCCTTCAACGCGTCTTGCCTCTTGCCTAGGCCCTCACAACAATGGTGAAACAAACCTGTTCTACGGCCGTGCCTTAGGGGCAGAACACCAGGCCGTATCGAGGAGGAAATGCGATGAGCCGGTACCACGACGTCTATGCCGCCTGGAAGAACGACCCCGAGGCGTTCTGGGCCGAGGCTGCGCGCGACATCGACTGGTACAAGCTCTGGGACAAAGTCTTCGACCCCTACTCCGGCGAGTACGGCCGCTGGTTTGCGGGTGCGGAATGCAACACGGCCTACAACTGCCTTGACCGGCATGTGCTGCGCGGCCGCGGCAATCAGAAAGCCCTGATCTACGACAGCCCCGTCACCAAGCAGACGAAGTCCTTCTCCTATGCTGAGCTGCGCGACGAGGTGGCCGTGTTCGGCGCCGTGCTGCAGGACCTCGGCGTCGGCAAGGGCGACCGGGTCATCATCTACATGCCGATGATTCCGGAAGCTGCCATCGCCATGCTCGCATGCGCACGCATCGGCGCCATCCACTCCGTCGTCTTCGGCGGCTTTGCCGCAAACGAGCTTGCCACACGCCTCAACGATTCCAAGCCCGTGGCCATCGTTACGGCAAGCTGCGGCATCGAGACGGCGCGCGTCATTCCCTACAAGCCGCTGCTCGACAAGGCCATCGAGTTGGCAACGCACAAGCCTTCGGCGTGCGTCATCTATCAGCGCCCCATGGAGACGGCGTCCATGATCGCCGGGCGCGATCATGATTGGGAAGCCCTGGTCACCGATGCGAAAGAGCGCGGGCGCAGGGCCGGCTGCACCGTCGTTGCCGCCACGGACCCGCTCTACATCCTCTACACCTCGGGAACGACCGGCGAGCCCAAGGGCGTCGTGCGCGACAACGGCGGGCACATGGTCGCGCTCAAGTGGTCGATGCGCTACCACTATGGCGTCGAGCCGGGCGAAGTCTATTGGGCAGCCTCGGACGTTGGTTGGGTGGTCGGCCACAGCTACATCGTCTACGCGCCGCTGCTGCACGGCTGCACGACGATCCTCTACGAGGGCAAGCCTGTCGGCACGCCGGATGCCGGCGCCTTCTGGCGCGTCATCGCCGAGCACAAAGTGTCGGCCATGTTCACGGCGCCGACCGCTTTCCGAGCCATCAAGAAGGACGACCCCAAGGGCGAGTTGATCAAGGCCTATGATCTACGCGCCTTCCGCACGCTCTTCCTGGCCGGCGAGCGCGCCGACCCTGAGACCATCAAGTGGGCGGAGACACATCTGCAGGTGCCGGTGATCGATCACTGGTGGCAGACGGAAACGGGCTGGGCCATCGCCGGCAATCCCGTCGGCCTCGGGCAGTTGCCGGTGAAATACGGATCGCCCACGGTGCCGATGCCGGGCTATGAGCTGCACACGCTCGACGAGAAAGGCCAGGCTCTGCCCGCGGGGCAGACGGGCACGCTGGCCATCAAGCTGCCGCTGCCGCCCTCGTGCCTGCCGACGCTGTGGAACAACAACGAGCGCTTCCGGCGCAGCTACCTCGCCGAATTTCCCGGCTACTACACGACGTCGGACGCCGGCTTCATCGATCAGGACGGCTACATCTTCGTGATGGCACGCACGGACGATGTCATCAACGTGGCGGGCCACCGCCTCTCGACGGGACAGATGGAAGAGGTCGTCGCGCGGCACAAGGATGTCGGCGAGTGCGCCGTGATCGGCGTCGCCGACGAGATGAAAGGACAGATCCCCGCCGGCTTCATCGTGCTCAACGCTGGCGTCAACCGCAAACCGGAAGACATCGAGCAGGAGGTCATCAAGCTCGTGCGCGACGAAATCGGTCCGGTCGCCGCCTTCAAGACGGTGATGACGGTCGCACGCCTGCCCAAGACACGATCGGGCAAGATCCTGCGCGGCACGATGCGCCAGATCGCCGACGGCGATGCCTGGAAAATGCCGGCGACGGTCGATGATCCGGTCATCCTGGAGGAAATCAAGGACGCGCTGCAGGCGCGGGGGATGGCGACGACACCTCAATCGCAGTCGTAACAGCCAAGTCCACGGACGATCGATCCTGGCGCCGGGTGCAATTGCCCGCGCGGCAAGCTTTGCGCCTGTCTGCTTTTCGTCTGAACTACACTCGAAGTTACCGCGTTTTCCCTGCGTTCATCACACAACGCAAGGAGACACCCGTGCGCCCGATATTGTTGTGGATTCTTGGTCTTCCGATCCCGATCATCATCCTGCTCTATCTGTTCAACGTCCTGTGAAGTCGCGCTCGACGCTCAGCCTTAACTGCATGGAAAACCAACACATTTTGTCGCTGAGACAAGGAAAACTCCCGACAATTCACATTAGCGGGAACATGACCATGGAACCCTCCCGGCTCCCGCTCGTTTTACCCATGTCTTGGGGCGGGGGTTCGCCGGCAACGGATTTCTTCCTCAGGATCGCATCCAGCGAAGTTTGCTTCATGCAATAGCCGGGCGAGGCCATCAATGACCCAAACACCAAGAGACAGAAACGGAGGAGCGTTGGATGTCGACCGAGGCGCGACGGCCGTAACTGATCACAACCTCGACAATCACGACAGAGCCCATGCGGCGCCGCCGCAGCCCGGCGGCAGACGGCAATCGAGCGGTGGATCGCAACGATTGTCCCCCGAGGTCCAGGCGTTGCTGGGGCACAAGTTGCGCACGCTCTATGGTCAGCTTGTCGAAGAACCCATTCCGCAGTCCTTGCTGGATTTGTTGAAACGCCTCGAGACCACGAACGAGCCCAATTCGCCATCAGCAGAGGAGAACACCCAGTGAGGTCTCCCGAGCAAGATACGTTGCGAAAGCCGCTGATCGCGGCTGTCCCCAATCTCAGAGCCTTTGCCATCTCGTTGTGCGGCGACGTCGATCGCGCCGACGACCTCGTGCAAGAAACGCTGGTGAAGGCGTGGAACAAGCTCGACAGCTTCGAGCAGGGCACGAACTTCAAGGCATGGCTCTTCACGATCCTGCGCAACACTTACTTTTCGGAGTGCCGCAAGCTCCGGCGCGAGGTGAAGGACTCGGAAGGCGAGTATGCCGCGCGCCTGTCGGTGCACGCCGAGCAGCACGGGCACATGGACATGATGGATTTCCAGAATGCCCTGGCCCAACTCTCGGACGACCAGCGCGAGGCGCTGATCCTGATCGGCGCGGAAGGCTTCTCCTATGAGGAGGTGGCTGCCATCTGCGGATGTGCGGTGGGCACCATCAAGAGCCGTGTCAACCGGGCGCGCGTGCGTCTTGCGGAATTGCTGCATGTCACGGGCGCTGACGACTACGGTCCTGATCCCGGCACAGAGGCGCGGCTATTGACGACCGTTTCCCATTCCTAAACGTGCCTGATTACGGTGGTGACTAGATCGCGTACGGTCAGAGTAACGCGGTGGCCGGATCCCCTTGGGGTCCGGCCATGTGTCGAGGTGGATGAGGAGGAGGGAATTCCTAATGGCTATTGCAAACGCGGTTGCCCCGCACTTGCCGTATCTGCGCCGTTTTGCACGAGCCCTGTCGGGCAGCCAGGAAAGCGGCGATGCCTATGTGGTTGCTGTTCTCGAGGCGTTCATTGCCGATCCGAACGCGTTCGACAAAAATCTGCCGCCGCGTATCGCGCTTTATCGCGCGTTCCTGAAGGTCTGGGATTCCGTCAGCATCAATCAAGACGCCGAGCCTTCGGACGGCAAGGACCTGGATGCCGAGAGCAAGCTCAACGCCATCACGCCTAAGCCGCGCGAGGCGTTTCTGCTCATGGCGCTGGAAGGCTTCTCGATCGCCGAGACGGCACAGATCCTGGACACGTCGGTTTTCAACGCCAAGAGCCTGATCGATCAGGCCGGTGCCGAAATCGCGGAGCAAATTGCGGCGGACATCCTGATCATCGAGGACGAACCATTGATCGCCATGGACCTGGAAAGCCTGGTGACAGGCGTGGGCCATCGCGTACAGGCCGTGGCGCGCACGCATGCCGAGGCCGTGAAAGCTGTTGCCGCACGCAAGCCGGGCCTCGTTCTGGCTGACATTCAGCTCGCGGACGGCAGCTCCGGCCTCGACGCCGTCAATGAAATCCTCAGCTCCATAAGCGTGCCGGTGATTTTCATCACCGCATATCCGGAAAGACTGCTCACGGGTCAAAAGCCCGAGCCGGCATTCCTCATCACCAAGCCCTTCCAGCCAGAGACCGTGAAGGCCGTCATCAGCCAGGCGCTGTTCTTCGAGACGAAGGCCAAATCATCAGGTCAACGCGCGGCCTAGCCGCCAAGCACGCTTTCCTACCCATCGATCGCACTTTTCCCATCGCGGGACCAAAACTGGTTCCCGCGATTTTCTATTATCGCTCACTGTTTTGAGAAACTCCGATTAACTCTGCAAAAAGAGCATGTTTCCTCGCGGAACAATATTCGAATGCCCCGCGTTTTCTCCTCAGTTCAATACGGAAATGGAGGAAGGCGGTGGGAAATCTTCTGCATTACGCAATTGTGTTTCTCGTCGTGGCGCTTGTGGCAGCGGCGCTCGGTTTCGGCGGCGTTGCCGGCACAGCCATGGAAGGTGCGCGCATCCTGTTCTGGGTGGCCATCATCCTGTTCGTGATCTCGCTGGTTGCCGGACTGGTCAGGGGCAGAAGTCCCTGACGGCACACAGCTAGCTTTTTTGACAATGCGATAAGAGGAGAAATCAGATGAATTGGGATCGGATTGAAGGCAACTGGAAGCAGTTTTCCGGCAAGGTCAAGGAGAAGTGGGGCGACCTCACGGACGATGACATCACCAAGATCAACGGTCGCCGCGACCAGCTCGAAGGCAAGCTGCAGGAGCGCTACGGGTATCAGAAGGATCAGGTCAAGAAGGAAGTCGACGACTGGCTCGGCCGCCTGTAATCCGAACTGAGACCAGTCCCATGTGGCCGGCAGGCAGAGCGCCAACGCCGGCCACATGCTTTTCAGACGGCAGCTCTTGCACCATTTAATAGCGGCATGTTCTACCGTTACGGGCTGCCGGCACGTTTGGTGGGTGGCTCACTGCAAGGGCCAGAGCCTTTCGATGCCGAAATTCGATTTCGTCCCGCGCCGCCTCCTCCCCGATTTCGGAGCTCTCGCGGCTGCCGCACCTGCGCCCCCTGAAACGGATGCGGTTGCCGACAGCGCCCGTGCCGCGGCTCCGGTTGTATGGCTCATCGGCAAGGTGCAGAGCGGCAAGAGCTCCATCGTCCGCACCATTACCCGCAGCGACGAGGCGACCCTCGGCGATGGCTTCCGCGCCTGTACGCGCACGGCGCGCATCTTCGACTTTCCGGCTGAAGCTCCGGTGCTGCGCTTTCTCGATACGCGGGGTCTGGGCGAAGCCTCCTACGATCCCGCGGAAGACATTGCCTTCTGTGCCAGCCGCGCGCACCTGCTGCTCGCGGTGCTGAGGGCCATGGACCCGCAGCAGGAGGCGGTGCTCGATGTGCTGCGCACGGTCCGGCGCGCGCACCGGGACTGGCCGCTCATCGTCGCGCAGACCAGCCTTCATGAAGGCTACGAGCGTGGACAGAACCATCCCGCCGAGTACCCTTTCGATACCGCGGACCCCACCAAGTCGAGCGCCGCAGGGCTTCCACCGGACCTGTTGCGCAGCCTCGCGTATCAGCGCGCCCTGTTCGACGATATGCCGGGCAAGGCGCCGGTCGTGTTCGTGCCGATCGACTTCACCAAGGAGGGCGACGGATTCATTCCCGTCGACTTCGGCCTCGATGCCCTTGCCGAGGCGCTGACCCGCGTTGCGCCGGCGACCATGGTGGCGGCGCTGGCATCGATGCCGGGCTTGGCCCACGACCACAGGGCACGGGAGGCCGATCCGCTGATCCTAGGACATGCCACGGCTGCTGCGGGGAGCGATCTCGTCCCCGTAGCGGGGGCGGTCGCTGCCTCCGCCATACAGGCGCGATTGCTGCAGCGTCTGGCCAATCTCTACGGCGTCGAATGGGACCGCCGGACCTTCAGTGAGTTCGGGGCGGCGCTCGGCACCGGCGTCGTGGCGCGCTTGCTGGCGGGACTGGGGATACGCCAGCTCGCTAAGTTGATCCCGATTTACGGACAGACGGTCGCCGCGGCAACGTCCGCTGCAACGAGCTTCGCGGTCACGTACGCGCTCGGCAAAGCCGCGGTGTATTTCCTGTCGCGGCGCCGGGTTGGCGCATCCGACCCGGAAGGCGTGGCGCGCACCTATGCGCAAGCCCTGAAAGAAGCGTTCCGCTTGGCCAAGGAAAAGCAAAAGTCGGCCGGGGCATCGTCATGAGCGGCGCGCCGAAGTCTCCCACGACAAGCTATCTGCGATGGGCGGCACTCGTCGCAGCGCTCCTGCTCCCGACGCTGACGCTCGTGCCCCTCGGCAGCATCTGGCTCTGGCAGAAGGGCCTACTCCTCTACTGGGCGATCGGCGCGTGCCTTGTCGTCGGCGCCGTTTACCTCGCGCAGTACCGCTTTCTGAAGCAGACGGCGTCTGAGGCACGCGCCGAGGCCGACACCGTCGCTGCGCCACCCTCCGAGATCGAGGATGACGCCGGCGATCCGGCCTGGACGCCGCGCGAGGCTCAAGCCTGGAAGAAAGTGCTCGGCATCGCGGCAGCCACAACGCCCGAGCATCTGGAGAGCCAAGACGCCGTGCTCAAGCTCGGCCTCGATACGATCCGCGCCGTCGCGTCGACCGTTCATCCTGAAGAGCGCGATCCTCTGTGGAAATTCACGGTACCGGAGGCGCTGGCCATCCTCGAACGCGTGAGCGTGCGTATGCGTGTCTTCATCAACGACACCATTCCGCTCGGTGACCGGCTCACCGTCGGGCAGATGATGGCCCTCTACGAATGGCGAGGCACGATCGAGTTGGCGGAGCGCGCCTACGATCTGTGGCGGCTCGCACGCTTCATCAATCCCTTGTCGGCAGCGACCCATGAGGTACGCGAACGCCTGTCGCGCGAGATTCTGCAATGGGGCCGCGATCATGTAACCCGCCAGATCGCCACCGCCTACGTCAAGGAAATCGGCCGCGCCGCGATCGATCTCTACGGCGGGCGGCTGCGTGTCTCCGACGAAGATCTTGCCATCCACGTGAGCCGCGCCACACGCAGCGACCGCGAGCGCGCCGCTGAGCAGATGTCGGAACCGCTGCGCATTCTTGTTGCGGGCCAGATCAGCGCCGGCAAGTCGAGCCTGATCAACGCGCTGGCGGAAGAGGTGGCCGCCGCCGTCGATGCGCTGCCAACGACGGCGGTATTCTCCGCCTACGAGATCAAGAGAGGCGATTTTCCCGCAGCGTTGCTCATCGACAGCCCGGGATTGGGAACCCGGGATGATCATGCGGAGTTGTTGATCGGCAAGGCAGCGGAATGCGATCTCGTTCTTTGGGTTGCCGCGTCACACCGGCCCGATCGCGAGATCGATCGCCGCGCGCTCGAAAAATTCCGGCGCCATTTCGCCGAACGTTTGAACAGAAGGCGACCGCCTGTGATCCTCGTCGTGTCCCAGATCGATCGGTTGAGACCGTTCCAGGAATGGTCGCCGCCTTACGACCTGACGCGCACGGACAACGCCAAGTCCGTTTCCATCCGTGCTGCCATGGTCGCGGCAGCGGAAGATCTCGGCTTCGACCCCGAAGAAGCCGTCGCCGTCTGCACTGCGCCTGGCACGCCGCCCTACAACATCGATGCGCTGTGGGGACGGATCGTCAGCTTGCTGCCGGAAGCACAGAGCGCTCAGCTCGTCCGCTGCCTGCACGACATGAAGGCGCAATGGGACTGGTCGCGATTGTGGAGACAGGCGGCCAATGCGGGCCGCGTCATCGCCAGAACTCTCAAGACCTGAACCGACAACATCGGAGGGTGCCATGGGCGCAGGCGAAGCCACGTCCAACCGGACGGTTGTGAACGGTGACACGCGCCCGGCGCGCGCCAAGCCGGTTGCCGCTGGGGATACGGTCGATAGGTTCGATCCGTGGCAGAGGGCAGCTCAGATTTCCCTGGTCGGGTTGTTCGCGCTGGCGATGATGGCGTCTTTGTATCTGACACACAGCGTGGTGGTGCCGGTGCTGCTGGCCTTCGTGGTCGCCACTATCCTTCTGCCCGTCGTCGAGTACCTGGAAGCCTGGCGCCTGCCGCGCGGCATATCCGTCGTGCTCGTGACAGTCGCACTGGTGAGCGTGATCTTCGTGCTCGCGACCGTGCTATCGATCCCCCTCACCTATTGGGTGGGGCGCGCGACCGAGCTCGGCGGCCTCATCAAGGAAAAACTGCGCTCCATCAATCAGCCACTGAGCATGCTGCGGGAATTGGGCGCGACACTCGGACAGGCCGCGGGCATGGAGTCTGGCGGCCTCAAGGTCGAGCAGGGATCTGCCAACATCGTCAGCGGCATTCTTGCGTTCCTGACGCCTGCAGTCAGCCAGACGATCCTGTTTCTGTTCGCGATGATCTTCTACCTGATCTACCAGAAGCGCATAAAAAAGGGCCTCGTCTTCCTCGTGCAGGATCGCGACACGCGCCTGACCACGCTGCGCATCATCACTGACATCCAGGAGAACATGACGGCCTACTTCGGCGCGTTTACTCTGGTCAATGTCTGCATCGGCGCCGTCACCGTGCTGCTCGCCTATCTCGTGGGGCTGCCCAACCCTCTGCTCTGGGGCGTGCTGGCTGCAGTTCTTAACTATATTCCCTACCTCGGTCCGGCGACGGTCATTGCCACGCTGTTTTTCGTTGGCGTGTTCGCGTTGCCGACCGTGCTCGAGGCGCTGGTCGCCCCGGCCGCCTACATCGCCATCACCACGATCGAGGGGCAGTTCATTGCGCCCGCGTTCATCGGCCACCGCCTGACGCTCAACCCGTTCTCCATCTTCCTGTCCATCGCCTTCTGGACGTGGATGTGGGGGCCCATCGGTGCCTTCCTGGCCGTCCCCCTGCTCATCGTCGGCATGGTGATCCTGCGCCATACGCTGACCGAGGATCTGCCCGAGCTCCCCGAGTGAAACCAAGCAGATCGCGGAACGTTCTACTCACATAACCTTCCTTTCACGCATGGAGTGGAAAATGCCTCAGAGTACGCATCAAACGCGCGATCGCATCGGCGAGGCGGCGAGCGACCTCAAGGACAAGGCCAACGAGCAGCTCGACAAGATGTCGGAGCGCGTCGAGGGCGCGGCGAAGAGCGTGCGCGACCAGGGACGCGAGATGGGCGAACAGGTGCAGGACGTCGCCGACAACTTCAAGACGGCGCTCAACAAGTCGATCAAGGAGCAGCCGGTTACGACATTGGCGTTAACGGCTGCCGTCGCCTTCGTGCTCGGCGCCCTGTGGAAGTCATGAGGCTATCTCGCGGATCGCGCCGTGAGCTATAAGCCGCTTACGGAGCGTTCAGCGAGCGACAGGATCAGGGCATGTTCCAGGGATTGATACGCAGCGCACAGCGGACCGTCGATTCAACGTTGGCCAAGCTGCTGACGCGCGCTGCAGTCGCCGTCCCTCTGCTTGTCGCCGCCAGCTTCGCCACGGCCGCGCTGACGGTGACGCTGTCGCAAGCCTACGGCCCCGTGACGTCCTATACGGTGATGGCAGGCGTGTTTGCCTTGATCGGCGGGATCATCGCGGCGGTTGTCGCCACGAACGGTCCCGCCGAAACGCCGGAGCCTGCGGAGGAAACGCCAACCGTAGCCGAGGTCGCGGCACCGTTTCTCGACAAGGACGTCCTGCTCGCCACGCTCACTACTGTGGGACCAGTGGCGCTGCCGGGCGTGTTGCGTGCCGCCGCACGCAACCTTCCCCTGGTCGTCGCGGCCATCCTGGTGGCGATTTTTCTCTTGGGGCAATCGTCGCCAGAGGGAGACAGCAACGAGGCCGGCGAGACGGGCCCGCCAGACGGCACCGAGCCGCAGCCACAGACTCCTGCGACCTGACACAGGGCGACGACAACGCGCGGATCAGATGGAGAGCGCAGATGTCAGCCAATCAAACAAATGACAACGATCGTCCTCACCAAGAGGAAGAAGAGGTGTTGACGCCCACGGAGAGCCGGCAAGGCGTGCTCGGGCACAACGTGCGGACCGTGCTTTTCGCCTCGCTCGCGCTGGCCGTTCTCGTTGGAGTGGGCTTTTTCGTCTATTACGCCTGACCCGGGCCTACTCGTTGTTCTCCTCGGCCGGACGCGACAGCTCCTTGAGGCGCGCGAACACGCGGGAGGCTTCCTCTTCCGGTGACTCGCCCTCCGCCATGGCCGGCTCGGCCGCGGCCGGTGCCTCTGGCTGCGGCTCTCCGGTGGGAATGGTCTCGGCTGCCGGCAGCAGCGTTCCCGCCTTGCCCTTCTGCTCACGATCCAGGCGGCGCGCAGCCTTCTTGACTTCGTTATCGAGGTCAATCTGCGTGCACAGCGCCAGCATGACAGGGTCCTGCGGCGTGAGATTGTTCGAATTCCAGTGCGTGCGCTCGCGGATGGCGGCGATGGTCGGCTTGGTCGTGCCAACGAGGCGCATGATCTGGCTGTCCTTCAGCTCCGGATGATTGCGCAGCAGCCAGAGCACGGCATTGGGCCGATCCTGGCGGCGGGAGACCGGCGTGTAGCGCGGCCCGGGCTTGGTCTTGACCTGGGGGATCTCGACCTTGGACTCCGCCACCTTGAGGCGATAGTCGGGATTTTCCTCAGCGCGCTTGATCTCCTCGCGCGATAGCTGGCCTGAGGAGATCGGGTCCATGCCCTTGATGCCCTGGGCGACGTCGCCGTCGGCGATGCCTTTCACCTCCAGCACGTGCAGGCCGCAGAATTCCGCGATCTGCTCGAAGCTGAGCGAGGTGTTCTCGACGAGCCAGACGGCCGTGGCCTTCGGCATGAGAGGTTTGCGATTGCTCATAGGTCTCTTCTCCGGGCCTGGCGCCGCATCCGGGCAGGCCAACATGGGAACGAGGATTAAGGGGAATTACCCCCTTATATCGTGTCATTTACCGGCACTGCAACCGTTCCGGGCACCCGACCTTGGACGAAAACCCGTCCAGGCCCTGATTTTGCATCGCAAAGATGCACCTGCAGCAAAAATTACCCCGCAGGCCGTGGGTTAACGCACGAATCGGCAGTGTTTTCCGGTGCATGGCCAAAATGCTGCGCAAGCCCGAAAAAGGGTTTTCCCTCGTTGCAGTGCACATATAACGATTCTATGTTGCAGCGCGGCTGAAGCGGGTGCAACGCTCGGGACAGGGTCAAGAACAATGACTGTACTCTCACGCAACACCTACTACTTTGAAGACCTCCAACTCGGCATGGAGGCGACGTTCGCCAAGACCGTCACGGAAGCTGACATCAACAGCTTTGCCGAGGTGACGGGGGACAAGAACCCGGTCCATCTGGACGAGGCCTTCGCGGCCAAGACCATGTTCAAGACCCGCATCGCCCACGGTATGCTGACAGCCGGCTATATCTCCGCCGTATTCGGCATGGAGTTGCCTGGTCCGGGTGCGATTTACATTTCCCAGACCCTGAATTTCCGGGGCCCCGTGAAGATCGGCGACAAGGTCATCGCCAAGGTCAAGGTCGCCGAATTGTTCCCCGCCAAGCGCCGCGCCCGTTTTGACTGCGTGTGCACGGTTGATGGCAAGGCCGTACTCGAGGGCGAAGCCATTCTCATGGTGCCGACCCGGCCAGCCTGACCGAAACTCTCGTCACTCCCATATCCCGGCAGTAACGGCACCCTCGGGGCTTGACCGAGGGCCACCCGCTGCTGTCTGTAGAATGGTGCGCTCCACCGAGGCGCGAACGACATCCAACGCCAACTTCGACCCATGCACGTCCTTCACGGATATGACCATGCCCCCCACGAGATCAGGGGCGCAACGCTGGCCATCGGCAACTTCGACGGCGTGCATCGCGGACACCAGGCCTTGTTCGATGCGGCACGTGCCGGCGTTTCAAAAGATGGCGGCCTCGCCGGCGCCATGGTGTTCGAGCCGCATCCACGTGAATTCTTCCAGCCCGACAAACCGCACTTCCGCCTGACGTCACTGGCGCAGAAGCTGGCGCTGTTCGAGCGCTATGGGCTCGACCTCGCCGTCGTCCTGACGTTCGACCAGCGGCTGGCCAACCTGACGGCGCACGACTTCATCGAGCGCATCCTGGTGGCCGGGCTCGGTGTGCACCGCATCGTCGTCGGACACGATTTTCATTTCGGCAAAGGGCGCGACGGCAACGTCGCGGTCCTGCAGAATGCGGCCAGGGAGTTCGGCTTCACCGTGACCGTTGTCGAGACTGTGGCGGAAGCCGGCGAGACGTTTTCCTCCAGCGCCATTCGCGCCGACATCGCCCAGGGCGATGTCAAAGGCGCCGCCCAATCCCTCGGCCACCACTGGAGCATTGCCGGCAAAGTCATCGGTGGCGCCAAGCGCGGCACGGGCATGGGCTTCCCCACGGCCAACATCGCACTGCCGAAGGGCACGGCGCTGGCACACGGCATCTACGCCGTGTTCGTGCATGTGCACGATCACGTACATCTAGGGGCCGCTTATCTCGGGACGCGCCCAACCTTCGATGACGGTACGCCGGTGCTGGAGGTGTTTCTGTTCGATTTCGACGGCGATCTCTACGGGCGCACCATCGAGATCGAGTTCGTCGATTTCATCCGCGGGGATCGCCGCTTCGACACCATGGAGCTGCTGATGGCGCAGATGGACAAGGACTGCCAGCGCGCCCGGCAGATCCTCGAAGCCGTTGTGGGCAAGCGGCGGTAGCAAGGGGATGCCACTGACCCTGCTCAGGAGCCTCTCTGACACGAAACCCCACCGATCGTGCCGCCTTCTCCACCAGCGGCATCCCTGGCCGACAACGGAATCTGCCTGAATTTGTTCCAGCCGCCGGACATAGATACCTGTGGATAACCTCTGCGGGTCACGACGCAGGGTCATTCCCGGGTCACAGGAGACGAGGTTGCCCCGAAGGCGCGGCGCAGCTAAAAGATGGCCATGTCGCACAAGCTGATAGGCACGCGAATTACCGGCCCGGCCGCCTGAGGGCGCCCGGGGCTGGCCCCGTGCTCAATCGTTTGACAGATCAGCTCTTCCAAGACGGCTTCCCATGACCACGACCAAGACGGACACGCGCGACTGGAGCGCGACCCTGTTTCTGCCCAAGACCGACTTCCCCATGCGCGCGGGCCTGCCGCAGCGCGAGCCGCAATTGCTGCAGCGGTGGGAGAAGATCGACCTCTACAAAAAGCTGCGTGAGACGGCCAAAGGCCGGGACAAGTTCGTCCTGCATGACGGACCGCCCTACGCCAACGGCAACATCCACATCGGCACCGCGCTGAACAAGATCCTCAAGGACGTGGTGACGCGCTCGCAGCAGATGCTGGGCTTCGACTCCAATTACGTGCCCGGCTGGGACTGCCACGGCCTGCCGATCGAGTGGAAGATCGAGGAGGAGTATCGCGCCAAGGGCAAGGACAAGGACGCCGTGCCCGTCAACGAGTTCCGCCAGCAGTGCCGCGACTTCGCCGAGCACTGGATCGGTGTGCAGCGCGAGGAATTCAAACGCCTGGGCGTCGAGGGTGACTGGCAGCACTACTACTCCACCATGGCCTACAAGGCCGAGGGCATCATCGCCGCCGAGCTGATGAAGTTCGCCATGAACGGCGCGCTCTATCGCGGATCGAAGCCAGTGATGTGGTCCGTGGTCGAGAAGACGGCGCTGGCCGAAGCCGAGGTCGAGTATCACGACTACACGAGCGACACGGCCTGGGTGAAGTTTCCAGTCATCGCCGGACCGCAGTCGCTGCTCGGCACGAGCATCGTCATCTGGACGACGACGCCGTGGACGATCCCCGGCAACCGCGCCATCGCCTACTCGCCCAAGATCGAATACGAGCTTGTCGAAGTCACCGAAGCTCCGGATGGCAACTGGCTGAAGGTTGGCGATCGCGTCGTCTTGGCGAGCAACCTCGTTGACCAGGTGATGCGCCAGGCCAAGGTCGCAACTTGGAACAAGCTCGCGGACGTGACGGCTGTGGATCTGGCCTCGGTGACCTGCGCGCACCCGCTGCGCGACAAGGGCTACGCGTTCGATGTACCGATGCTGGCCGCCGACTACGTCACCGACGAGGACGGCACGGGCTTCGTGCATACGGCGCCCGGGCACGGCCGCGAGGACTTCGACACCTGGATGGACTACGCGCCGAAACTGCAGCAGCGCGGCATCGACACGGCCATCCCCTTCACCGTCGACGGTGACGGGCGCTTCACCAAGGAGGCGCCGGGCTTCGAGGGTAAGCGCGTCATCGACGACAAGGGCAACAAAGGCGATGCCAACGACGCCGTCATCAAGGCGCTTGCCGAGGCCGGCATGATGGTGGCACGCGCCCGCCTCAAGCATCAATATCCGCACTCCTGGCGCTCCAAGAAGCCGGTGATCTTCCGCAATACGCCGCAGTGGTTCATCGCCATGGACAAGCCGCTCAAGACACCGGGGGCGAGCAGCAACCAGACGCTGCGCGAGACGGCGCTGAAGGCCATCGGGGAGACCGAGTTCGTGCCGGCGTCGGGACAGAACCGCCTGCGCGGCATGATCGAGGCGCGGCCCGACTGGGTGATCTCGCGCCAGCGCGCCTGGGGCGTGCCCATCACCGTGTTCGTGCACAAGGATACGGGGCAGGTCATCCCGTCCGCCAAGTTCCCGAAGGCCGACGAGCTGATGGCCCGCATCCGTACCGCCATGACGGCGCGCGGCGCCGACGCCTGGTTCGAAGCGGGCGCGCATGAGCGTTTTCTCCAGGGTCTCGTTGCCAATCCCGCCGAGTGGGAGCAGGTGACGGACATCCTGGATGTGTGGTTCGACTCAGGCTCCACGCACGCCTTCACGCTGGAGGACCCCGAAGCGTTCCCCGGCCTCGCCGGCATCAAGCGCCGGCGTGACGGCGGCGATGACCGCGTGATGTACCTGGAGGGCTCCGACCAGCATCGCGGCTGGTTCCATTCCTCGCTGCTTGAGTCCAGCGGCACGCGCGGCCGCGCACCCTTCGATGTCGTGCTGACGCACGGTTTCGTGCTCGACGAGAAGGGGCAGAAGATGTCGAAGTCGCTCGGTAACACGGTCGCGCCCCAGGACGTGATCAAGACCTCGGGCGCGGACATCCTGCGGCTTTGGGTGACGGCATCGGACTACACGGACGACCTGCGTATCGGGCCGGAGATCCTGAAGACCTTCGTCGAGACCTATCGCAAGATCCGCAACACTCTGCGCTGGATGCTGGGCACGCTCGCCCACTACGATCCCAAGCAGACGGTGGCCTTGAAAGACATGCCGGAGCTGGAACGGCTGATGTTGCATCGGCTGGCCGAGCTCGACGACGTCATCCGCAAGGCCTACGCGGAGTACGACTACAAGCGCGTCGTGGCGGTGCTGTCGCAGTTCATGAACACGGACCTGTCCGCGTTCTACTTCGACGTGCGCAAGGACGCGCTCTACTGCGAGCCCTACTCCAGCGTGAAGCGCAAGGCGGCGCTCGAGGTGATCGAGCAGATCTTCCGTCACACGACGCTGTGGCTGGCGCCCCTGCTCTGCTTCACGGCAGAGGAGACATGGCTCGCGCGCTATCCGTCGGAGACGGGCTCGGTACACCTCGAGGTGTTTCCTGAGATCCCGGCGGGATGGCGCGACGATGCGCTGGCCCGCAAGTGGCAGACCATCCGCCGCGTGCGCAGCGTCGTGACGGGCGCGCTCGAGATCGAGCGTGCCAACAAGGCCATCGGCTCATCGCTGGAAGCTGCCCCGCAGGTCTACGTCTCGGACGCGTCCGTGATGCAGGCGCTGCAGGGCGTGGATCTTGCCGAGATCTGCATCACGTCAGGGCTCGAGCTGAAGAGCGGCGCGGCGCCCCAAGGCGCGTTTACGCTCGACGATGTGGCAGGTGTCGGCGTGGTGCCGAAGAAGGCCGAGGGCACCAAGTGCGCGCGCTCCTGGCGGATCACCAAGGACGTCGGGTCAGATCCGGCCTTTCCGGATCTCTCAGCGCGCGACGCGGCCGCGGTGCGCGAATTCGACGCCATGACTGCGTGAAGGTGCGACCCGCCCTCGCGCCATTCTGTCCAGTTGCAAACACCCACGAGGCACTCGCAAATCATGGCGAACATCCCTCTCCCCGAAGCGGGAGAGGGAGCGCGTGTTGTGGACCCGTCGAACCAGTGTCAGGGAAAGCCCTTTGATGTCGCAGGCGGGACGGAGCTGGTTCTGGGGAACATGGTCGCGGCTCGGCCTGGGCATCGCCTTGGCGACGCTCATCGCCGACCAGGTGCACAAATGGTGGATGCTGGACGTCTACCACATCCAGGATCGCGGCCGGGTGGTGATCACGCCGTTCCTGGATCTCGTGTTTGTGCTCAATCGGGGTATCAGCTACGGCCTGTTCGCGCAGCACGAGGATTTCGGGCAGTGGTTGCTGTCCGGCTTTGCAGTGGTCGCTGCCGTCGCGCTGGTGCTCTGGCTGGCCAGGGACGCCGGCGGGCGCATCTGGGCCATCAGCCTGGGACTGCTGATCGGCGGGGCCATCGGCAATGCCATCGACCGGGTGCGGCTGGGGGGCGTTGCCGATTTCTTTTCGATGCACGCCTTCGGGTTCTACTGGTACGTGTTCAATATCGCCGATGTGGCCATTGTTGCGGGGGTGCTCGGGCTCTTGTATGACTCGTTAACGTCGAGTCGCAATGACGCCTCAAAGGCGACGTAAAGGGCGACGTGGTCCGGGGGGGATCATAGGCGCGCAGTACAGGTCTGTGCCGGGAGTGCCAGGGGATGACCAGATTTCGCCGACACGCAGGGGCTGCTGCCGCCGCCTGCTTGATGGCCACTGGATTGGCTGCGTGCGCCGGTGAAGGCGTCGAGTTGAACGGCAAGATCTTCGATGCCTTGGGCGTGTCCACCGCCTCGCTAGGCCCGCGGCCCGAACCCAAGATCGAGCAGCGTTCGCCCCTCGTTCTGCCGCCGAACGGCGAGCGGCTGCCGCAGCCGGGCTCCGAGCCCGCTCCAGACCAGACAGCCAACCAGAACTGGCCGAAGGACAAGCAGCAGCAGCGCATTGCGCAGGCCGAGGAGGCCAAGCGCAAGCAGAAGGAATACTGCCGCGATGGTAACTGGAAAGAAAAGGCCATGAAGGACGATGTTGCGGCCGAGCGCAACGCGCCAGGCGGCGACTGCGGCTCCATTTTCTCGGTCTTCTCCAAGGGCCTGTTCGGCAACCAGGATAGCGCCCCCGAAGCCACCTCCGGCCGGTGACAATCGGCCTCCCCCAGGCGATCAACATGAACGCCTTGTCATTTGACAAGGCACCCCCGGCACACGATCTCTGGCACTGTACGGGCTGGCTCTGCTGACACCATTCTTTTGCGGTGACGGTGGGTTGCACGCTCAAGAGTGAACCCGGGCAGGACACCGTTTGCCCGCGTCGTCCCGCGCAGGATTGCCCATGCTCAACCGAGCTTTCCAAAGTCTCGCCAGCCTAGCGATGGTGCTCACCATGCTGCCAATGATGTCCCATGCCGCGCTCGCACAAAGCGGGCCGCGCGCCCATGAATTCTTCCTATCGAACGGCATGGAGGTGGTGGTCGTTTCCGATCATCGCGCGCCGGTCGTGACACATATGGTCTGGTATCGCGTCGGCGCGGCCGACGAGCCCAAGGGCGTGTCGGGCATCGCCCACTTCCTCGAGCACCTGATGTTCAAGTCGACGGACAAGATTCCGAACGGCGAGTTCTCGAAGATCATCTCGCGGCTCGGCGGCCAGGACAATGCCTTCACCGGCAACGACATCACCGCCTACTTCCAGCGCGTCTCGAAGGACCGTTTGAAGACGGTCATGGAGATGGAGGCGGACCGCATGGTCAACCTCAAGCTCGATGAGAAGGAGGTGCTGACCGAGCGGCAGGTGATCCTGGAAGAGAGGCGCTCGCGGGTGGAGAACAACCCGTCTGCGATCCTCGACGAGCAGATGAATGCCGCCCTGTATCTCTCGCATCCCTACGGCATCCCGGTCATCGGCTGGGAGCACGAGATGGCGAAGCTGTCTCCCGCCGACGCCATGACCTTCTACAAGCGCTTCTACGCCCCCAACAACGCTATCCTTGTCGTCACTGGCGACGTGACCGTCGACGAGGTGAAGAAGCTCGCCGAGGAGACCTACGGCAAGATCCCCTCCAACAAGCAGGTGTCGATGCTGCCGCGCCCGCAGGAGCCGCCGCATCGCGCGCCACGCCGCGTGGAGCTGAAGGACCCGCGCGCCGGCCGGGCCTCCGTGCATCGCACCTACCTGGCCCCGAGCTACAAGACGGCGAAGGAAGGCGAGGCCGAGGCCCTCGACCTGCTCGTCAAGATCCTGGCGTCGGGGCCGACGAGCCGCCTCTACAAGAAGGTGGTGGTCGAGGATAAGATCGCCTCCAGCGCCAGCGGCTGGTATTCGGGCGCCGCCCGCGACAGCGGCAAGATCGCGCTTTACGCTGTGGCCGCCGACGGCGTGGACCTGAGCAAGGTCGAAACCGGCATCGACGCTGTCATCGACGAGGTCAAGGCCAAGGGCGTGACTCAAGCCGAGCTCGATCGCGCGAAGAAAGCCTATCTCGCCGAGTTCGTCTACGAATCCGACAACCAGACGTCGCTGGCCCGGCGCTACGGCTGGTCACTGACGGTCGGGCGCACGATCAAGGACATCGAGGAGTGGCCGGACCGTATCGCCAAGGTGACCCTGGACGACGTGAAGAACGCTGCCGCGAAATACCTCGACATCCGTCACTCCGTGACCGGCACGCTCATTCCGATCGCTCCTGAGGCAACGCCGCAAGCGGGCGAGCCGAAAACCACGCCCTCGCGCGGCTGAGAGAGACGGGACGCACCTATGCATCTGTTCGCCAGCATCCGCCGTTCGGGATGGGCCGCCGTCATCGCCGCCTGTCTAGCATTCGCACCCCTGATCCTTGGGGCAGAGGCCAAAGCCATGAAAATCCAAAGCGTAAAAAGCCCCGGTGGCATCGAAGCCTGGCTGGTCGAGGAGCACAGCGTGCCGCTGATGGCGATGCGCTTCGTGTTCGAAGGCGGCAGCACACAAGACCCCGCCGGCAAGGAAGGTGTTGCCAACTTTATGGCCGGCATGCTGGATGAAGGCGCCGGCGACCTCAATGCAGCGGCCTTCCAGGAGCGCATGGAAGAGTTGGCCGTGCGCATGAGCTTCGAGGACACGCGCGAAGCCTTCTACGGCAGCTTCGAGACGCTGACGGCCAACCGCGATGCGGCCGCCGACATGCTGCGCCTCGCCATCACCAAGCCGCGCTTCGATGCCGACGCCGTCGATCGCGTCAGGAAGCAGCTCATGGCGAGCCTCGCCTACGCGGCGAAGGACCCCGACAAGGTCGCAGCCAAAGCCTGGGCAGCCCGCGCCTTCGCAGGCCACCCCTACAGCCGTCCGACCGACGGCACCACGGAATCGCTGCAGAAGATCTCGGGCGCCGACCTCGAGGCCTATCGCAAGCGCGTGTTCGCGCGCGACACGCTGAAAGTCGTAGCGGTCGGCGATATCGATGCAGCGCAGCTCGGGGCCCTGCTCGACAAGATCTTCGGTAGCCTGCCGGCCAAAGCGGATCTCACCCCCGTGGCGCAGGTTTCGCCGGCGGCAAAGGACAAGCTCGAGGTCATCGAGATGGACGTGCCGCAATCCGTGGCGACGTTCGGCATGCTGGGCATTGCACGCAAGGACCCAGACTTCCTGCCGGCCTTCGTGCTGAACCAGATCCTTGGCGGCGGCGGCTTTGCCTCGCGGCTGACAGAGGAGGTGCGCGAGAAGCGCGGCCTCGCCTACTCCGTCTACAGCTACCTCCAGCCCTACCAGCACGTCGCCATCTTCGGCGGCGGCGTTGCCACCAAGAACGAGGAAATCGGGCAGTCGCTCGACGTGATCCGCGCGGAACTGAAGCGCATGGCCGACAGCGGGCCGACCGCGACCGAGCTCGATAACGCCAAGAAGTACCTGACCGGCTCCTTCGCGTTGCGCTTCGACAGCAACGCCAAGATCGCCAATCAGCTCCTGTGGATGCTGCGCGAGGACATGGGCATTGACTACGTCGACAAGCGCAATGCCCAGGTCGAGGCCGTGACGCTGGAGGATCTGAAGCGCGTTGCCAAACGTTTGTTGAAAACCGATGATCTGATCATCACGGTGGTCGGCAAGCCCAAGGGCCTCACAGCGCCTCGCGGCTGATCCGACCGGATAACGGCAAGGTCAGGGGCAGCACGCGATGGGACAAGGCGGCAGGCAGGCGGGCGCAGGGTCTCTGATCGTCCAGGATATCGACGGCTGTCTCGATACGCGCATCGGCGCGGCCGGGTTGTCGCGCTCGCTGCTGGACGGCTGGATCGCCAAGCTCAAGCCGGCCATCGCCGATCTCAAGGCTGACTACCACAACGGCACGCTGCCGCTGCTGCGCATCCCGGAGGCGACGAACGATATCGTTGCCGCCGAGGCGGCGCTCACAAGGCTGAGCCGGGATGCCCAAGCCATCATTTTTTTCGGCACGGGCGGATCGAGCCTCGGCGGCCAGACGCTGGCGCAGCTCGCCGGCTGGAACATTCCGGGCGGCGCCGACGCCGCCCAGCGCAAGCGTCCGCGCACGCGATTCTACGACAACCTGGACCCGAAGACGCTCGAATGCGCGCTAGCGACGTTCGACCTGGCGCGCACGCGCTTCGTCGTCGTGTCCAAGTCCGGCGGCACGCCGGAGACGATGGTGCAAGCGCTGTGCGCGCTGCAGGCCGTGAAAGCTGCGGGTCTCGAAGCGCAGATCCCGAATCTGTTCCTCGGCCTGACGGAGCCCGCCAAGGCTGGCAAGCCGAACGTGCTGCGGGCGCTGTTCGAGAGCTACGGCATTCCCCTGCTCGATCATCACACCGGCATCGGCGGACGCTTTTCCGGGCTGACCAACGTGGGGCTACTGCCGGCACTCGCGCGCGGCCTCGACGTGAAGGCGCTGCGTGCCGGCGCCAAGGGCGTGGTCGACGCGCTGCTCGCCAACGAGAACCCGGCGGATTTCGCGCCGGCCGTCGGTGCCGCCACCGCCATCGGACTGGCGCAGGAGCGCGGCATCAAGGTCATGGTGCTGATGCCCTATGCCGACCGGCTTGGCAAACTTTCGGAATGGTATGTCCAGCTCTGGGCCGAGAGCCTCGGCAAGGACGGCCAGGGCACGGCACCGATCCCTTGCCTTGGGCCTCTCGATCAGCACAGCCAGCTGCAGCTCTTCATGGACGGCCCCAAGGAGCATTGCATTACGGTGATCCGTGTGCCGCTCGCGGCTACAGGTCCACGGCTTGACCCGGACCTGTGCCGGAAAGCGGGCCTCGACTACCTGGCCGGGAGGACCGTGGGCGACCTCGTGGCGGCCCAGGCCCAGGCCGTGCCGGAGGCGCTGCTGCGCGCAGGCCGCCCGGTGCGGACGATCGACCTGAACCGGCTTGACGAGGCCGGCGTCGGTGCGTTGATGATGCACCTGATGCTGGAGACGATTCTCGCGGGCCGGCTGCTGGGCGTCGATCCGTTCGACCAGCCTGCGGTCGAGCTTGCTAAAATCATTACGCGGGAACGTCTCTCGAACTAGAGCGCGATCGTTTCTCATGGAAGCGCTTCCGGCTTCCATGAGAAACGTGAATCGCTCTCTAAACTCAAAAAAGTAGAGCAGGATTCACGTTTCGGCAGAGGCGCCTCGAATGAGGCAAGTGCGGTCATCCGAAACGATCCTGCTCTAAGGCCTGACAAACGGCAGGCCTTGCCGGAGCAGTTCGCATGGCCGTTCGCCAACTTTCGCCGGAAACCATCAATCGCATCGCCGCCGGCGAGGTGATCGAGCGTCCGTCCAGCGTCGTCAAGGAGCTGGTCGAGAACGCCATCGATGCGGGCGCCCGGCGCATCGAGGTGGTGACTGCCAGCGGCGGACTCTCCCTGATCCGCGTGACTGACGACGGCGCGGGCATGGACACCGGCGACTTGACGCTCGCCGTGGAGCGGCACGCCACATCCAAGCTGTCGGACGAGGACCTGTTCAACATCGCCACGCTCGGGTTTCGCGGCGAGGCCCTGCCCTCCATCGGCTCGGTGGCGACACTGCTGATCCGCACGCGTACGCCGTCGTCACCGCATGGGCTGGAGCTGGAAGTGGACCGCGGCGCCAAGAGCGCGATCCGCCCGGCAGCGGTCAATCCCGGCACCAGCATCGAGGTGCGCGAGCTGTTCTCGGCCACGCCGGCGCGGCTGAAATTCATGAAATCGGAGCGGGCCGAGAACCAGGCGATCTCCGAGATGGTGAAGCGCCTCGCCATGGCGCATCCGGGCATCGGCTTCACGCTTACGACAGGCGAACGTGCCGGCCTGCGGCTGCCGGCATGCGCGGAGGGCCCGCAGGGACGCCTGCAGCGGCTCGGGCGCATCATGGGGCGCGAGTTTCTCGACGACGCTCTGGAGCTCGAGGGCGGACGCGACGGCGTCCACGTGTCGGGCTTCGCCGGCCTGCCGACGCTGCACAGGCCCGACAGCGGCCTGCAATTCCTGTTCGTCAACGGGCGGCCCGTGCGCGATCGGCTGCTTTTGGGCGCGGTGCGCGCGGCCTATGGGGACCTCGTGCCGCGCGGGCGGCATCCGCTGGTGGCGATCTTCATCACGCTCGACCCGCGCGAGGTGGACGTCAACGTGCATCCGACCAAGGCGGAGGTGCGGTTTCGCGACGGGGCGCTGATGCGCAGCCTCGTCATCGGCGGCCTGCGGGCGACGCTGGAGCGGGCGGGGCATCGCGCGTCCGCCCAGGGCGGCGCGCGCATGCTGGAGACGCTGGCGCAGGCGCCAGCTTCAACAACCGGGTGGGCGTCATCGGCACCGTCATCCCACACGCGATGGTCGGCGCCCGGTTTTGCGGAGTTCGCGCAAGCGCCGCTCGACGGCATCGATGAGCCCAGCGCCAACACGGCGGCCGCCATGGAGCGTGCGCCCGAGGATCTGCTCGATAAACCGCTCGGCGCGGCGCGGGCTCAGCTGCACGAGACCTACATCGTCGCGGAGACGAAAAACTCGGTCGTAATCGTCGATCAGCACGCCGCCCACGAACGGCTCGTCTACGAGCGTATGAAGGCGATGCTGGCCAACGGCGGGGTGGCGCGGCAGGGGCTGCTCATTCCCGACATCGTCGAGCTCGATGACGACGAGGCAGCGGCACTCCTGGAGAAGGCCGCCGATCTGGGGCAGCTCGGCTTGACGGTGGAGGCGTTCGGCGGCAGCGCCGTCCTGGTGCGCGAGGTCCCTGCCCTGCTCGGCGATACGGACGTGCGCGGGCTCGTGCGCGATCTCGCCCGCGAACTGATGAACGATGGGCAAGGGAATGTACTGCAGGAGCGTCTGGAAGCCGTATGCGCGACCATGGCGTGCCACGGCAGCGTGCGCGCGGGGCGGCGCCTGACGCCGGCGGAGATGAACGCGCTGCTGCGCGACATGGAGGCGACGCCGCACTCGGGACAGTGCAATCACGGGCGTCCGACGTGGGTCGAGCTGAAGCACGCCGACATCGAGAAGCTGTTCGGACGGCGCTGACGCGGGCCGCGCTATTTCACCGAAGGCCTTGATACAGCCGCCTTCGCCCGGCCGGCCCAGATGATCACCAGCACGCCGGTCGTGACCATGGCGATGGCCGGGATGATCTGCCATTCGACAGGCATGGGTGGCAGCACGCCAGCCGCAGCAGCGATCTGCTGGGCGATGAGCGTGGTGAGCGGGCTGAAGGCCGTGACGGCGATGAAATTCTCGGTTCCGATCTTCACCACCGAGGAGAAGGAGAAATACTGCATCGCGGTCAGGATGCACACGCCGACAAGAAGCGCGACCAGCACCGTCGGCAGATGGAAGAAATCCCGCAGCGACGGCAACCACGTCGCAGCGCCGAAAACGCCGCGTGTCGAAATCAGCATCAGCACGGCAACGAGCAGAGCACCCGCAAGCGACGTGCCGAGCAGCACGGCGCCGGTGAAGCGCATCTTGTCCGGCACCGTCTTGGCGTTGCGATTCCAGGGGTGAAACTCTGCCGCGTACGTGCGCGTCGTCATGACAATGGCACACGTGAAGGCGAGCAGCAGGCCGGGAACGGCCTTGGCGGGATCGAAGCTGGCCGACAACCAGGCGATGCCGAGCGTGACGCTGAGCGCGCCGAACATCGCACCGAGGGCGGGCCGGCGGCCCATGAGGCTGTAGCCCATGATCATGGACACGGGAATGGCGAGGCGTGTCAGGACGCTCGCCTCCGCCGGCGTCACGTACCACAAGGTCAGATAGTAGAACGCCTCCATGCCGATGATGCCGGCGCCGACGAGCCAGCTCAGCGGCGTCAGCATGATCTTCACGAGATCAGGGCCTGGCCCCGCGACGGCGAGCAGCGCGACGGCCGCCATCAGCATCGCATAGACGAGAAAGACGATGGCGTGCGCCCCGAACGCCTGGGCAGCGAAGTAGCTCAGATTGAGGACGGCGATCGAGACGACGAAAAGCCCGGCCTCGACCCAGCCGCTCAGACCCTTATTGCCGGACAATGCCGGTCCCGATGATGCGGCCACGGGCTCGCTGCCCCCTGTCAGGATCGCCGATAACGCGCAAAGAGTGCCTGTGTATCACCCCAGCGCCGGACGTCCACCACATCGAAGCCGGGCGGCCATGCAATGGACGCACGCGCCTGCTCCTCAACGACAGCAATTGTCTCATCGGAGAGCCAGTTGCCCGCAGCAGCTGCGGCGAGAGCCTTTTCGGCAAGCCCCTTGCCATAGGGCGGATCAAGAAACACCAGACCGAACGTCTGGCGGCCGGTCCAGGGCCTGAGGCGGGTGGCGTCAGCCGTTTTCACCTCGGCGCGACCGTCGAGGCCGAAGGTCGTGATGTTCGCCTTGATGACGGCACTCGCGCCGGTGGCGCTGTCAACGAACAAACTGTAGGCGGCACCGCGCGACAGGGCTTCGAAGCCGAGGGCGCCCGTGCCGGCGAACAGGTCGAGCACGCACACATCCTGCATTGCGAAATCCGCAATGCCGTGCGCGAGAATGTTGAAGATGGCACCGCGCACGCGATCCGATGTCGGGCGCGTATCGTCGCTCTTGGGTCCCGCAATCGTGCGGCCACGCAGTGTGCCCGCGACGATCCTCACCGGTCGTCCTCCTCCTCAGCCCGGCCCTTCGCGGGCGATCGGCGTGCACGCGCGGCATCGGCCTCATCGAGGAGGCCCAGCTCGCGAGCGAGCTTCGGGCCGAGTTGATCGGCCAGCACGCGGCGGCGCACGACTTCCACGGCACCTGGCGCCAGGTCGACGAGCTGGAACGGTCCGTAGGACACGCGGATCAGGCGATTGACGTCCAAGCCGAGCGTGGAGAGGACGTTGCGCACTTCGCGGTTCTTGCCCTCGCGCAGGCTGAGCGTGATCCACACGTTGGCGCGCTCGGCCGTGTCGAGCGTCGCTTCGATCGGACCGTACCGCACGCCGTCGACCTCGATGCCGTTCTTCAGTTTGTCGAGATCGGCTTGCGTGACGCGGCCGTGCGCGCGCACACGGTAGCGGCGCAGCCAACCGGTGGCGGGCAGCTCCAGGTGACGGGCCAGCGCGCCGTCGTTGGTGAGCAGCAGAAGGCCTTCCGTATTGAGGTCGAGGCGGCCCACCGACACGACGCGCGGCATATCGGGCGGCATCTTCTCGAAGACCGTGGGCCGGCCTTCGGGATCGCGATGCGTCGTCACCAGACCGCGCACCTTGTGGTAGCGCCACAGGCGCACCGGCTCGGCGGTGGGCAACGGCTTGCCGTCGACGAGCACCTTGTCCGCGGGGCCGACGTCGCGGGCGGGGCTCTTGAGGAGCTGGCCGTTGACGGTGACGCGGCCCTCCTCGATCCAGCGCTCAGCATCGCGGCGCGAGCACAGGCCGGCCCGCGCCATGGCCTTGGCGATGCGCATGGTCTCGGTGGGCGCGCCCGTGGGCTCGGGCCGCCGTGGAGTTGCAGGCACACGCGGCGGCCGGCCCGCGCCGGGGCGCGGCCCAGGCTTGCGGGCGTCAGAATGCGGGCGATGGCGATCACCCGCCTGGCGTTGACCGGAGCGCCGGTTCGGCATGTTATGGGCTCGACTTGGACCTGAAGCTTGAATCGAAGGCCACTTATGACATCCCCTGAGCCGATGAGCCACATGCAGCGTGCATTGGCCGAGGCCACGGCCGCCGCCGCCCGCGGCGAGGTGCCCGTGGGCGCGGTGGTGGTGTCAGCGGATGCCCGCGTGCTCGCCGCCGCCGGCAACCGCACGCGCGAGCTCAAGGATCCGACGGCGCACGCGGAGCTGCTCGCCATTCGCGCCGCCTGCGCAGCCTTGGGAGACGAGCGGCTGACGGACTGCGATCTCTACGTGACGCTGGAGCCCTGCCCCATGTGCGCGGCCGCCATCTCGTTCGCCCGCATCCGTCGGCTGTATTTCGGGGCTTCCGATCCGAAAGGCGGCGGCGTGGAGCACGGCGCGCGCGTGTTCAGCCACCCGACCTGCCACCACGCGCCGGAGGTCTACGGCGGGATCGGCGAGCGCGAGGCGGCGCGTCTGCTGGTGGACTTCTTCGCCGAGCGCCGCTAGCGGCGCGACGCGCAATCTCTTCCTTGGCGAGATGGTCCGGCGAACGGATCGGCGCAATGCCGTGCGCAGCATAGAGCTGGCCCAGCGGCTCGGCGTCGGCGATCACAGTGCGATAGATCCAGCGGTAGCCCCATTGTGTATCGGCGACGGCAATCGCCCGCTCGCGGCCGATCAGCTCTGTCATGGCCATGACCTCCAGCCAGCACACCACGAGATGGAGATACGTCTGCTCGTAGTTGCGCGCGCCCTCGGGGAGTTTCGTCGGCGCCTTGGGATAGCGGCGCACCAGCTCGTCGAAGAACGGCGCGATCGGATCATGATCCGGCCCGCCGAGGCGCCAGAGATACCAGTGCATCTGCTCGTGCAGGTACGTGGAGAGCAGCAGGTCCTCGGTTTCGGCAAAGCGCGTGCCGAGCGTCAGGATGGGATGGCTGTGCGTCGGGCCTGCGGGCACGATGCGCACGTGGCGCGTGAACTCGAAGCGCGACAGATCGTGCCGATTTCGCAATGCGGACAGCAGCTCGCGGATGCGCGCGGCCTCGCGCTCTGCGTGCTCCAAATCGACATCGATGCGAAAGTCGTCGCCCCCGCGCGGCATCGCCGTTCCTTGCCCATCCAAGGCGGAACGATGCCGGATATGACGTGGCGGCGTAATGTGGCCATAGCGCCGCTGTGGACAGAAAAATGTGGGAAATCATTACGTGATGATGATGTGCTCGTATGAGGTCTCAGCGTGAAAATGACGCGCGTCGCTATCTCTCGACGTTCGCAGCGCGACATGTCCGCGCTGCGAGAGAAGCCGCGTGCATTGCACGCGATCTCCCACTCTAACGAGCCACCACGGCGGCGGCGGCACCGGCCATGACAATGCTGCTGCTACGGTTGGCCATGACGAGCGCGCGACGCGACTTGAACAGCTGGCGCGCACGCGCTGCAGCGATCGCATAGGCACCAAACACGGCCGACAGGACAACGGCAATCACGCATGCGAGCGCCGCAATATCAAACGGCGTCAGCACATCGAGCTGAACGACCGTGGGCAGGACGGCAAGAAAGAACACGACCGCTTTCGGGTTACCGAGGTTGATGGCAAGACCCGCGAGAAACAGACGTACGTGGCCGTCCGGTGCGACCTCTCCGGAGTCGATGGCGCGCACCGGGGCATTCCAGAGCTTCCAGGCGAGATAGAGCAGGTAAGCCGCTCCGGCGTAACGCACGACCACGAAAAATCCACCGAACGCTGCAGCAAGGACCGTCAGACCGGTCACGGCCAGAAGCAACCACGCGATAGCGCCGGCAGCGAAACCGGCGATAAACGCCGGTGTGCGGGTCGGCCCGCGGGCGAGCACATGCGCGACCAGGGCGGTAACGCCCGGGCCTGGAAGGATGACAACGGCGGAATAGGCAACAGCAAAGACGAGCAGGCTTTGGATGTCCATGAGCGGGAACCTCCTTGCAGCGGGTTGAAGCGCGCGAGAAGGCGATGGACGTTGCCACCCGGTGGAAGAACCACAACGGGCGTCTGGACAGAGAGATCTCTGGTCTTGTGCATCACGTCATCACAACTCGCGATCATCCTGCCACCGGCGCGTCGGCGACCGGTGTCGGGATTTCGCGTTGATTGACGTGAACGCTTACGGTCGCCTGCTGCAAGGCGACATCACAAGCTTAGACCGGAGGTGCTCGCCGGCGCAAGCCGAGGCGCTATTTCCGCTTACGGCGTGGCAGCGGGAGCTTGAGGCGGCGTTTGTCGGTTACAGCGGCAGCGGACTCGAGTTGAGGCTCAGGCGGTGCATCGGGGACCAGCACGCTGCCGAGCACGCGCGCGAGCTGGCGCTTCAGGGCGTCCTTGGCGGGAGCAGCGGCCGCGAGAACATCCTTGAAGCGGTGAAACTCCAAGGCATGGAAGGCATAGACGTCGACATCGATGTAGATGTCGGGCTGCTGCGATTTCAGCTTCTCGCGCACGATCGAGCGCTGCAGGATCTGCGTCGAGGCGAAGATCGTCTCCATCGCACCGGGGCTTCCGGCAGTGTCCGGCTCATGCGCGATGCCCGACACGTCGATGGCGATCGTCACGTCGGCGCGGCCGGCAATCAAATCGAACGGAAGCGGATTGACGAGACCGCCGTCCACCAGCGAGCGCCCGCCGATGGTCACCGGCTGGAAAACGACGGGCAGTGCCATGCTGGCCGCCACGGCCTGATGCAGCGCCCCCTCCTTCAGAACGACCTGGGACTGGCCGTAGAAATCGGTGGCGACGACCTCCAGCGGGATCTGCAGGGCATCGAAGGTCTTGGGCACACGCGAGGGCAACACGAGATCCAAGAGGGCGGCCGGATTGAGCAGCGCATTGCGCAGCGGCAACAGGTTGAAGAGCTTCTGAATCGGATCGGCGCGGGCGCTCAAGAGCTGGCGCACGAGATCGAAGCGCTGGCCGAGCGTCTCTTCCGTGTGCGCGCGGATGTGTGCGGCGGACAGGCCCGCGGCATAAGCCGCGCCGAAGATGGCGCCGATGGAGGTGCCGGCGATGACCGTGGGCTTGACCTGCAGCTCCTCCAGCGCCTCGAGCATGAGGATGTGGGCGAGGCCGCGCGCGCCTCCCCCGCCCAGCGCCAGCGCGATCGTCGGACGCTTGACGGGGAGCTGGTCGGGCGGAACAGGAACGAGCGCCTTGGTCATGCCGCGCCGCGAGCCGCCGTCAGAAACGGAATGACACGCGCCGCCGTCTCGGCGGGCTTTTCCTCAGGCAGGAAGTGGCCCGACACGATGCCCTCGCCCACCACATCGGTGCACCACTCACGCCAGGTCTCGAGGGGACCGGTGAAGAAGGCGTTCTCGCGCTCCTGTCCCCACAGCGCCAGGGTCGGGCAGGTGATCTTGCGGCCCGCAGTGCGGTCGGCATCGTCGAAGGCGACATCGCAGGTGGCGCCGGCGCGATAGTCCTCGCAGCTCGCATGGACGCGCGCGGGCTGGCTGAAGGCCGCACGATAGTGCGCCAAGGCTTCGGGAGAGAACGCGGACAAATTCTTGGCGCCGGTCCAGGCCGCGAGCATGTGCTCGAGGAAGAACATCGGGTTGCCGTTGATCAGCGTCTCGGGGAACGGATGCGGCTGCGCCAGAAAGGCCCAGTGGAAACGCGCCATGGCCGTGGAGCGGCGCATGTCCGCCCACGCGGACCACGTCGGCACGATGTCGAGGGTGACGAGCCGGGTCACGGCCGCCTGGTGATCGAGGGCGAGCCGGTAACCGACACGCGCGCCGCGGTCGTGGCTCAGCACCATGAAGCGCTCATGTCCGAGCGACCGCATGACTGCGACGCAGTCGGCCGCCATGGCGCGCTTGGAATAGGCGAGATGCTCGGCATCGGTGGCCGGCATGGAGCTTTGGCCGTAACCGCGTAAATCCGGGATCACGAGCGTGAAGTGACGGGCGAGCTCGGGCGCCATCTTGTGCCAGCAGACGTGCGTCTGCGGGTAGCCGTGCAGCAGGAGCAAAGGCGGGCCCGAGCCGCCGACGCGGACGAAGATCTCGGCGCCGTCGGTGGCGATCCGGTGCTCGGCGAAACCTGGAAACAGGTTGGGCAACGTCGTCACGACTGCGTCTCCCGGGCTATGGCTCTCCAACCGATGTCCGTGCGGCAGAAGCCGCCCGGCCAGTCTATCATTCCAATTGCGGCATAGGCGCGGGCTTGCGCCTCGGCGACGGTTTTGCCGCGGGCGGCGACATTAAGCACGCGCCCGCCGACGGCGAGAAGGCGATCGCCATGGCGCTGCGTTCCAGCGTGAAAGATCTCGACGCCGTCACAGGCGCCGGCCTTCTCCAGGCCGCGGATCTCGGTGTCCTTGGCATAAGTGCCGGGATAGCCGTTGGATGCGAGCACGACGGCCAAGGCCGGATCATCGTGCCATCTGAGATCGAAGTTGGCGAGCACGCCGTCAGCGGTCGCGATCAAGGCCGGCAGCAGGTCCGACTTGAGCCGCAGCATCAGCACCTGGCATTCCGGGTCGCCGAAACGGACGTTGTACTCGTAGAGCTTGGGGCCATCCTTGGTGATCATGACGCCGAGGAACAGGACGCCTTTGAACGGCGTGCCGCGCTTGGCCATGCCGGCAACCGTCGGACGGATGATCTCATCCATGGTGCGGCGGACCATCTCGGGCGTCATCACGGGTGCCGGCGAATAGGCGCCCATGCCGCCGGTGTTCGGGCCCGTGTCGCCGTCGCCGACGCGCTTGTGATCCTGTGCGGTTGCGAGCGCCAGCACCGTGGTGCCATCGCACAACGCGAAGAAGCTCGCCTCCTCGCCCACCAGGAATTCCTCGATGACGATCTCGGCGCCCGCTGCGCCGAACGCACCCGCAAAGCAGTCGTCGACGGCGCGCTCGGCGTCCGCCATGGTCTCCGCGATGATCACGCCCTTGCCGGCCGCGAGACCGTCCGCCTTGATGACGATGGGTACCGGTTGGGTCGCCAGATAGGCGCGCGCTGCGCCAGCCGAATCAAAGCGGCCGTAGGCTCCGGTCGGGATGTTGAACTCGCGGCAGAGGTCCTTGGTGAAGCCCTTGGAACCCTCGAGCTGGGCTGCAGCCTTGTCCGGGCCGAAATACTTGATCCCGGCGCGGGCCAGATCGTCGCCGATGCCGGCCACCAGGGGCGCTTCAGGGCCAACCACGACGAAATCTATGGATTTGGACTTGCAAAACGCGATGACCTGCGCATGGTCGGCCGGATCGACGGCAACGCATTCGGCAACCTCGGAAATTCCCGCATTCCCGGGTGCGCAGTAGAGCTTCGTGAGCAGCGGGCTTGCGGATATCGCCCAAGCCAGAGCATGCTCGCGGCCGCCCGACCCGATCAAAAGGACATGCATGAGACTTGGGCTCCCGCTAGGCTCTGGAAACATCGTTCGGCATGGCCGCACTCCGGCCGCCTTGATGTATCATCGAACGCGCGCGCAACAAACGGGGGCCAGGCGTGGCTGAGACGACCCGCGCCCCACGTCCGGGCGGCAACATCGCCGAGTTTTCGGTTTCCGAGCTGTCGTCCGCCATCAAGCGGGCGCTGGAGGACGGCTTCGGCTTTGTGCGCCTGCGCGGAGAGATTTCGGGCTTTCGCGGGCCGCATTCCTCGGGGCACTGCTATTTCTCGCTGAAGGACGACAAGGCGCGCATCGAGGCGGTGATCTGGCGCGGCAGCGTCGCGCGCCTCAAGTGCAAACCGGAGGAAGGCCTGGAGGTCATCGCCACGGGCCGGATCACGACGTTCCCGGGCTCCTCCAAGTACCAGATCGTCATCGACATGCTGGAGCCCGCCGGCGTCGGCGCGCTCATGGCCCTGCTCGAGGAGCGCAAGAAGAAGTTCGCGGCCGAAGGCCTGTTCGAGGAGACGCGCAAGCGCAAGATCCCCTACCTGCCGCGCGTGATCGGCATCGTCACCTCGCCCACGGGCGCGGTCATCCGCGATATGCTGCACGGCTTCAACGAGCGCTTTCCGGCGCACGTGATCCTGTGGCCCGTCCGAGTCCAGGGCGACACCAGCGCGGCCGAGGTGGCGGCCGCCATTGCGGGGTTCAACGCGCTCGCGCCGGGCGGACGCGTGCCGCGACCGGATGTGCTGATCGTGGCACGCGGCGGCGGCAGCCTGGAGGACTTGTGGGGCTTCAACGAGGAAGTGGTCGTGCGCGCGGCGGCGGCGAGCACCATCCCGCTGATCTCGGCGGTCGGTCACGAGACCGACTGGACGCTGATCGACCTCGTCGCGGATGCACGCGCACCCACGCCGACGAAAGCGGCCGAATGGGCCGTGCCGAAGTACAGCGAGCTGGTGGAGACGACGGGCAAGCTCGGCCTGCGTCTCGGCACCGGTGCCCGGCGTCTTCTCGATACGGCGCGGGCGCACTACAGGGCAGCGGCGCGCGGACTGCCGCGGCTCGATGAGCTGCTGGCGCTGCCGCGGCAGCGGTTCGACGCGGCCGAAAAACGGCTGACGCGCGCGCTGTTCGGCAACACGCAGGCGCACGCCAAGCGCCTGGCCCTCGTCGGTCCGCGCCTGCAACCGCGTTTGCTGCTGCAGCGCATCGAGCGTCACCACGACCGGCTCGACCGGCTTACCCGACAAAAGGCGCAGGCGTTGAGCCGCGACACCGCCGCGCGGCGCGCCCGCTTCGAGCGGCTCGCGGGGCGCTTGTCCCTGCGACCGATCTCGCACCAACTCACGCGCTGCCGCGAAAGGCTCGACGACCTTGCCGCACGCGCCCCGCAAGCGTTCCTCGCGGGGCTGGCGCAGAGGCAGCGTGCCCTTGCCTCACACGCGCAAATGCTTACGGCGCTCAGCTATCAGAGCGTGTTGCAGCGGGGGTTCGCTCTCGTCAGAGACGAGTCTGGCAAAACACTGCGCACGGTTAAGGAAGCAACACCCGGTCAACGGCTCGACGTCGAGGTTGCAGATGGGCACTTGGCCGTCGACGTCCGCGATGTAGATGCCAAGCGCGAAAAAACGCCCGCAGACGGGGCTCCGGAGAAAACGGCGGCACCGGCACGCGCGCCCAAAACGTCCAAGACCCCACAGGGCCAGGGCTCACTGTTCTGATTGCCGCTGCCGATTGGCCCCTTTATTGACACTGGCCATGCAGACACTACATGCCAGCCAAGCACTGGCTAAGCCATGTTTGGCCATGTATTGTGGGCACCGTTTTTGCCGAGCTAGATCATAGCGACACAACAATGAACCGGTTTGAACGGCTGTTCGGCCTCAAGGGTGAGGCCCGCGTAAAATTCCTCGACGGCGAGTTCCAAGTGGTCTCCCCGGGAGATTTTGTGACCTGCGCCGTGACCGGTGATCCGATCGCGCTGCCCGATCTGCGCTATTGGAGCGTCGAGCTGCAGGAGGCCTACTCCTCGGCAGAGGCCTCGCTCCAGCGCTATCGCGAAATGCGGCCGAAGCTGCATCGGGGATGAAAAAGGGCGCTGGTATCGCGCCCTTCGCTTTTCAAGTTTCCGAAACCTACTTCGCCTTCAGCAAAGCCTCGACCTCAAGCAGCACCAGCTCGTTGTCATCCACCTTGTTGGGGTCGCGGCTGGTCGAGAACGGCAGGTTGTTGTCGTTGCCGACGATGATGTGCTTATCGTCGACCACATCGACGTTCTCGATCGTGAAGAAGGGGAACGTCAGCACGCCGTCGTTAAGCGGCTTGCGCGCCTTCTTGTTGGGGTCCTGGATCTTCATCAGATCGATGTAGCCGATCTTGCGCACGGGGGCGCCGACGTTGGCGGCCGTCATCTCGATCTTCACGATGCGCTTGAACTTGGCGATGTCGTTGAAGCAGTTCTCCGCCTTCTTGCCTTCCGGACAGGCCTTGTCGGCCGTGCCCTCGGCATTGTCGCGCTCGATGACGAGAGCCGTCGTGGCGTCGATCATGTTGAAGTCGCCGATGGCGAGGCCACCGGGATCGAGCACATACTTCCAGTGACGGCCAGTCCACTTCTCGTCGGCCACGGAGAATTCGAGGACGCGCAGGGCCGGGCGACCATCGACCTTCTCCCAGTCCTTGGCCTCGGCATCCCACAGCGGGCCTTCGAGCAGGCCATAGATGAATTTGCCGTCCTTGGATGCGGCGAAGCCCTCGTAGCCCTTGGAGCGGGCCACGATCACGTTCGCGAGCGGCTGGCCGGGGTTAGGGGCAACCACCGCATAGTGGTCCGGCGAGCGCGCCGGCTTGCCGTCGACCTCGGTCTCGAACAGCGCCTCGACCTTGCCGTTCATGTCGACGCGGATGAGGTAGGGACCGAACTCCTCGCCGATCCATATCTTGTCGCCGATGACCTGGAAGCCTTCGAGATCGAAGTCGGCGCCAGTCAGATAGCGCTTGTCCGTTCCCTCATGGACGATGCGGAACGGCACCTTCTTGTCGGGGTCGTGCAGGAAGATCGTTTTCACCGTGTCGATGGTGCCCTTGTCCCAGTCGACGCGGACGTTGCGCAGGAACAGCATGGCGTCGGGCGAGTTCGCCTTGGAGCCGAAGCCGTTGTCGGTGATGATCCAGTACGTGCCGTCCGCCATGCGCTTGATGCCGGACTGGCCCTGCACGGGCTGGCCGTCGAACGGAACCTTGAGGCCTGTCGGGCGGCCGTTGGAGCGGCCCTCGACCGAGCCCACCGCGTCGATGCGCTTGCCGGTCGTGAACTTACCGGAGGTCTTGAGGTCGGCGGGGGCGTCGTCCGGTGCCTTCAGAAACGTTTCGGCCGGCAGGATCGCATGGCCGGCGAGAGTCGCCTTGAATTCCTGCTGGGCGAATGCAGGCTGGCAGAGCGCAAGCGCGGCAACGCCAGCGAGCAAGTAGGCACGCGTCATCAATCTTCCCTCCAAGATGAAACCAAACGGAGCGCCCTCTTAGACCGGGGCCATGTCGGGTGAGTGACAGTTCTTCGCCGCTGCCGTGTTGAGTTCCATAGTGCATATCGGCACCACTCCTCTCCCTACGGACAGTCACAAAGCCGGTGGCCACAGTCGTGACGCAAGGCCGAGGCTGATTGGCTGAGGCTGGGGCGCGCGACATCCAAAGGGGGACACCCGTGCTGAGTTGGCTGTTCGACAAGATTCGCTGGCTGCTGCTGATTGCGGCGGTCGGAGGACCGGCCATGGCCTACTTCTCATGGTCCGATAGTCAGAGAATTCACGACATCGAAAGCAACGGCGTTGAAGCGACGGCGGCGATCGAGGGCGCGACACGCACGAAACGGCGGCGCGGCGGCACGACCTATTCGCTGCAGCTCGCCTGGAAGGACGGCAAGGGCGCGGTGCGCAAGGCGGATGGCGTGACCATCAGCCGAACGTTCGCCGACACGATCATTCGCGACGACAAGATCACGCGCAACGCCGTGCGCATCAAATACCTGGCTGGCGACGAGACGGTGACGCCTGTCGTCATGGAGGATGCCACGCGTCAGGAAGAACAGGACGTCTTCATGATGCAGGCCGGTCTCGGTGCCGGTGCCATCGGCATCGTCGGCTCGGCGCTGGTGCTGCTGTTGCGCCGGCGGCGGCAGGAGCCGTCTTCCGAGGCGACGGGCTGAGCGTGCGCTTGGCGCGATGCGGATTTTTCAAGGCGCCGCGTCGCGCTTGAAGGCTGTTTCGAGAAGGGCGGCGAGCCGGCCGCGATCGCGCTCGTCGAAGCGCATGGCGACCGGCAACGGCCGCGAAGCGGCCTTGAGCTTCGCGGTTGCCCCGCCTGCGGGGTCGAGGCGGACCCAGTCCTTCTCCGTCGTCACGAGCTGCGCCGACATCGAGCCTGCAAGATCGAGCAGGCGCCCGGCGTCCGCCTCGGTGAAGGCATGGTGATCGGGAAACGGGATCGTCTGCCTGACGTCGGCGCCGAGCCGCGCCAGCAGGTCGAAGAAGCGCTGCGGCGCACCGATGCCGGCGTAAGCGATCACCGCGGTGCCATCCAGCCACGGCACCGCGTCGGCCGGGTGCACGGATGCGGAGAGGACTGGCCCCGGAAAACGCGCGCGCAGCCAGTCGGCTGCCGCATTGGGCTCGGCATCGGCGCTCTCGAGAGGTCCATTGACGACGACGGCATCGGCAAGGTCGAGCTGAAAGTCGAGCGGCGCCCGCAGCGGACCAGCCGGGATCACGCGTCCGTTGCCGATGCCGCGCCGGCCGTCGACGAGCGCAAGCGTGAGATCCTTGGCAAGCGCGGGATTTTGCAACCCGTCGTCCATGATGACGACATCGGCATTGGCACGCACCTCGATGGCGCGCGCACCCGCGGCGCGATCGCGCGCCACGAGCGTCGGGGCACGGCGCGCCAGCAGCAGCGGCTCGTCGCCGACGTCTGTCGCCGTATCGGTTTCAGTATTGACCCAATGCGGGCCTGCCAACCGGCCTCCATAGCCACGCGTGAGAAACACCGGCCGCTTACCGGACTGTTGCAGCTCGGAGGCGACGAACAGCGCGAGCGGCGTCTTGCCCGTGCCGCCGACGGTGAAATTGCCGATACAGATGACGGGCAGCTTGGCCCGATAAGGCGTGGCGCGCTCGTAATTGCGTCGGGCGACAGCCCCCCAGACCACACCCAGCGGCCGCGTAATCTCTGCGCCAAGACCGCCGCCAGGCCCGTACCACCAGGCCGGCTCGTCAAGACGCACGCTTCAGCCCTTCGTCCGTGGGAAGCAGCGTCAGCAGGGCATCCAGCGTACGCTGCAGGGCTCCCGACAGGGATTTGAGTGCGTCGGCGGCACGCGTGCGGGTGCGCTCGAGCTCGATCGGATCGGCGGCGAGCGCCAGGACACGCGCGGTCAGGTCGTCTGCGGTGTGGACCTCGCTCGCGCCGCCACGGGCCATCAGCACACCGTAGGCATCGGCAAAGTTCGTCCAGTTGGGGCCTGTCAGGACGGCTGCGCCGTGGCGGATGGCCTCGACGGGGTTCTGACCGCCCTTGGGCACCAGCGACCCGCCAATGAAGGCAACGGGGGCAAGCGCGTAGAGCGTGCCGAGCTCGCCGATGGTGTCGGCCACGTAGATATCCGTGCGGGGACCCGGCAGCGCGCCCAGCGAGCGCTGCGCCACGGTGAAGCCCTGTGCCTTGAGCATTTCCGCGATGGCGGTGCCGCGCTCGGGGTGACGCGGCGCGAGGATAGTGGCGAAACCATCCAGGCTCCGGGCCAGCGTGCGGTGCGCGGCGGCGATAATCGCCTCCTCGCCGTCATGCGTGCTTGCGGCAACCAGACGCGGCCGGCCCGCCAGTGCGGCGTCGAGCCGCTGGCGCTCGATCTCGTTCACCGGCGGAGGCGGCGCGTCGATCTTGAGATTGCCGGAGGCGATGGACCTCCCCACGCCCAGAAGGGAGAACTGCCCCGCGAGCTGATCGGTCTGCGCCAACACGATATCGAAGCGTGAGAACAGCGACTGCGCGAGCCCCGGCCGACGCTGCCATCGCTCGAACGAGGACTGTGACATTCGTGCATTGACGAGTGCGAGCGGAATGCCACGTGCGTGGCTTTCAAACACCAGGTTCGGCCAAATCTCCTGTTCCGTGAACACCGCTAAGCTTGGGCGCCAGTAGTCGAGGAAACGGCCGACGAACTCGGCTGCATCGAGCGGCACATACTGGTGGACGGCGCCCTGCGGCAGCCGGCCGGCGGCGAGACGAGCCGAGGTCACCGTTCCCGTGGTCAGCAGCACCGACAGCCGGGGCCGGGCCTCCAGCAGTCGCGAAATGAGGGGAAGAACGGCATTGGTCTCGCCGACACTGGCCGCGTGCACCCAGACGAGCGCCCCTTCGGGGCGTGCGACCGCGGCTTCACCGAGCCGCTCGCCCCGCCGCAACGGGTCCTCCTTGCCACGCCGCTCGCGGAACCGCAGGATGAAGCCCGCCGCCGGCCGCGCCAGCGAGGTCAGCGTGCGATACGTCGCCAGCGCCAGGCCTGGGTCCAGGCGCCGCTCTTTGCTCTCCATCGAGCCAGACATAAGGTCGAATCGCCCTTGCAGCAGCCCCTGCGGCTTGCCGCTGTGTTGCCCCGCGTTTCTATAGCGGATATTAACCCGATCCTAAAGGAGGCGATTCACCGCCTTCCCATCACGCAACGGTGCGGGTTCCCAACGTTTATGCTGCGCTTTGCACAACTGATTGTCACGATTGCCTGAAACGTGGCCAAGCTCGCCAAAAATCTGCTCCGACCCTTACGCCAGAGGGCGCGCGCGGTGCGCATCAACGTCACCGATCATTCGCCGTCGTGGGTGCGCACCCTGTTCGGGCCGGCCGGGCACTTCGCAGACATGCTGCTGGTGGATCACGGCATCTTCCGGCTGGCCTACCAGAACAGGCACAAGCTCGCCGACAACGTGTGGCGCTCGGCTCAGCCCGCCCCGCACCAGATCCGCCAGATCGCCCGCATGGGTATCCATACCATCGTCAACCTGCGCGGCGAGCGTTATTGCGGAAGCTACTGGCTGGAGCGCGAGGCCTGCGAGCGCCACGGCATCCGCCTCGTCAATTTCCAGGTCCGCTCGCGTGCGGCGCCGTCCAAGGCGGAGGTGTTCGGTGCACGCGACCTGTTCAATCGCATCGAGTACCCGATGCTCCTGCACTGCAAGTCCGGCGCGGACCGGGCGGGGCTGATGAGCGCGCTCTACCTCATCGCCCGGGAGAATGTCCCGGTAGAGAAGGCCCGCGAAGAGCTCAGCCTGAAGTTCGGTCACATCCGCCAGGCCGATACGGGCATCCTCGACTATTTCTTCGATCGCTACGTCGAGGACAACGTCAAGCGGCCCATGCCGTTCTTCGACTGGGTGGAGCAGGTCTACGATCCGGTCGAGTTGCGGCGCTCGTTCGCAGCGCGCGGCTGGGCTAACGTGCTAGTCAACGGCATCCTGCGGCGCGAGTAGCATTTCCTTACTGGCCCTACTGGGCAGCATCCTGCGCGGTGCCCTGAAGAAGCTGCGTGCGTGACAGGCGGGCGTAGGCGCCGGCGCGGGCCATCAATTCGGCATGACTGCCGCTCTCAATCACCCGGCCGTCCTCCATCACACAGATCAGATGCGCGTTCTGCACCGTCGACAGGCGGTGCGCGATGACGAGCGTCGTGCGTCCCCTGGTGAAACGCGCGAGCGCGTCCTGCACGAGGCGCTCGGATTCGGTATCGAGCGCACTGGTCGCCTCGTCGAGCAGCAGGATCGGCGCATCCTTGAGAATGGAGCGCGCCAGGGCCAGGCGCTGCCGTTGCCCGCCCGAGAGCCGCATGCCGCGGTCGCCGATGATGCTGTCGTAGCCTTGCGGCTGCGCCATGATGAACTCGTGGGCGGCGGCGGCTTTGGCGGCGGCAACGATGTCGGCCTCGCTGGCGTCGAGCCGGCCCAGCGCGATGTTGGCGCGGATGGTGTCGTCGAACAGGGTGACATCCTGGCTGACGACGGAGATGGCATCGCGCAAACTGGCGAGTGTGACATCACGCACGTCCTGCCCGTCGATGGCGATGCGGCCTCCGGTGACGTCGAACAGGCGCGGCACGAGATTGATCAGCGTCGACTTGCCGGCGCCCGAGCGGCCGACGAGCGCGACCGTCGTTCCGCCCGTGACATCGATCGTGACGCCTCGCAACGCATCCGGGCCACCGGGGCCGTAGGCGAACGAGACATCGTCGAAGCGGATCTGGCCCTGTTGCGTCACCAGCGGGCGCGCATCGGGCCGATCAACGATGGTCGGCTTCTCGTCGATCAGCTCGTAGATGCGCTCCACGGCGGCCAGCCCCTCCTGGACTTTGGTAGAGAGACTGCCGAGGCTGCGCACCGGTTGCGCGGCCATGAGCAACGCACCGATGAAGCCCATGAAGTTCCCGATGGTGGCAGTGCCGCCCGACATGCGCCATGCGGCAAGCGCCACGACGCCGGCAACGGCAACGCCACCCAGCGCCTCGAGCATGGGATCGAGGCGCGCGCGGCTTCTCACCGCCTTCATGCGCAGGGCGTAGAGCTGCTCGAAGCTGGAGTTCATGCGCGAGGCCGCGTAGTCCTCGAGCCGGAACGCCTTGATGAGACGCACGCCGGACAGCTTCTCGGTAAGCAGCGAGGTCATGTCGCCGAGCTCGGCCTGGGTTCGCTTGGCGACGCGCCTGAGCCGCTTGCCGATGGCCATGATCGGCAGCACCGCGACCGGGTAGACGCCCAGCACGATGAGCGACATCAGCCAATCGGTGTAGATCATGTAGCCGGCGAGGCCGATGACGATGAAGGTGTCGCGCACCGCTGTGTTGAGCGCGGCTTGCGCGGCCTGCTGTACGAACGTGATGTCGTTGGTCAGGCGCGACACCATGCGGCCCGGCGTCTCGCGCGTCAGCCGCGCGAAATCCGCGGTCATCAGATGGCTGAAGGCAGCCTTCTGCATGTCGGTGGTGATGCGCATGATGATGCGGTTGGTCGTCACCGTCTGCAGGTAGAGCAGGATGCTGCGCACCGTCGTCGCCACGATGATCAGGACCAGCACCCAGCGCAGGAGCGAGAAATCTCCACCCGACAAGGCGTCGAAGGAGAATTCGAGGATTTTTGGATAGACGGCTGTCGCGGCGGCGAGCAGGCACGTCAGCGCCAGCGCGCCGAGGAGTTGCGGCCAGCGCGGCCACACCCAGTCGGACAGGAAGCGCAACAGGAGATGGCGCGTGCGATCGTCCAGCGCGAGCTGGGGGCGTTTTGCCGGGCTGTCAGAAATCTCCGCCAATCAACCCCCGTTGTGCGTACAGTCCAATGACGCGTCGTGAGCGCCGCTCGTTCCTCGAAATTTCCGCGGCCTTCGCGCGGCGCCGCTAGGCCGACGTCGCCGGTCCGGTCGCCTCCGGATCGAGCAGGCGGTGCATGTGGACGATGAAGTAGCGCATCTGCGCGTTGTCGACCGAGCGCTGTGCGGCCCCCTTCCAGGCTTTGTAGGCCTCGGCGTAGTTGGGATAGATGCCGACGATGTCGAGCGCGTCCAGGTTGGAGAACTGCATGCTGTCGAGCGATTCGAGCTCCCCGCCGAAGACGAGATGGAGCAGCTGTTTGGGTGTTTTCCCTTGTCCGTCCGCGCTCATTCGATTGAACCCTTCGATCGTCTCATATTCGATCACAGTGCTACCGCAATTTTACGGTGTTCCTTAAGCGGATTTGAAGCCATTTCTGCGACATTTAGCGTCAACCTATCGACGAATACAGAATAGTCGCGGGACAGACAGGGCAGAGGCGAAGCCCGGCCAGACCGAACCCTCCGAAGGTTCGGCGGCCGGGCTTTTTCATGCGCTCACGCCAAGCGAACCGCCATATCCGCCACCAGTCCACCGAAGAACAGCCATCCGACCGTGATATTGGAGCGGAAACGGATCAGGCAGTTCTGCGCGTCGGAGATGTCGAGCGTCGTGACCTGCCACACCATGTGCGCGGCCACCAGCGCCAAGGCAAGGCCGACGAACCACGCTCCACCGGCCGCGAAACTGGCGAGAGCCCAGAGCACGAGCGCGCCGCTGTAGAAGCCCGTGAGCCAGGGCTTGGTGTTCTCACCGAATCGCAAGGCCGTCGACTTGAGGCCCAAGACCTCGTCGTCCTCCTTGTCCTGGTGCGCGTAGATGGTGTCATAGCCGATAGTCCAGAGCACGCAGCCCGCGTAAAGCAGAACGGCCGGCAGCGCCAGCGATCCCTTGACCGCCGCCCAGCCGACGAGCGCGCCCCACTTGAACGTCAGGCCCAGCACCACCTGCGGCCAGTAGGTGAAGCGCTTCATGAAGGGATAGATCGCGATCAGCGCCAGCGACGAGATGCCGAGCAGGATCGTGAACAGATTGAATTGCAGCAGGACGAGCAACCCGACGAAGCATAACGCCAGCATGAAGGCTTTGGCGGCGGCAACGCTCACCTGCCCCGAGGGGATGGGCCGGTTGCGCGTGCGCGCGACGCCCGCATCGTAGTCGCGGTCGACGATGTCGTTATAGACGCAGCCCGCCGCGCGCATGACGAAGGCGCCGATGGCGAACAGCAGAACGTACCAGGGGTTGGGAAAGGCCCGGCTTTCGGACAACTCGGCCAGGGCCAGCGACCACCAGCACGGGAACAGCAGCAGCCAGGAACCCACGGGCCGGTCGAAGCGGCCGAGCCTGAGGTAAGGCCGCCACGCAACCGGCGCGAGCCGCTCCACCCAGTTGCCGGGCAGTGCGTCGGGGACGGTGGCTTGCGGCTTGGCGATCATGGGGGAGTGATAGTCGCAGTCGCGAGTCCGTGCAAATCACCACGCTCTGGGCGTGAAGCCCTGGCGGCGGCCGGTCTGCCCCGGTATCAATGCGGCATGGCGGATGATTACGATTTTGCGGCCCAGCGGCTGTTCCTGGAAGCCGATCTTGCGCCCGGTGCAAGCATCGCGTGCACGCGCGAGCAGGTGAACTATCTGCGCAACGTTCTGCGCCTTGGCGAAGGAGAGCAGATCCTCGTCTTCAACGGCCGCGACGGCGAGTGGCAGGCGAAGCTCAAGCTCGACGGCCGGCGGGATGCGGCCCTGGAGATAGCGCGCCGCGTCCGGCCGCAAACCGCAGGATCCGACCTGCACTACCTGTTCGCGCCGCTGAAGCATACGCGGCTCGACTACATGGTGCAAAAGGCGACCGAGATGGGCGCCGCCCGCCTCGCCCCGGTCTTCACGCAAAGGACTGTCGCGGCCCGGGTCAACCTGGAGCGCATGCGTGCCAACGCCATCGAGGCGGCAGAGCAGTGCGGCATCCTGCAGATCCCGGAGATCGCCGAGCCCCGCAAACTGGAGCAGGTTCTGGCGGACTGGGACGGACGCCGGCGCCTCGTCTTCTGCGACGAAAGTGCTAGGACGACCGACCCGATTGCAGCCCTTGCGACCGTGCCGCGCGGGCCCGTAGCCGTCCTGATCGGTCCCGAAGGAGGCTTTGACCAGAGCGAGCGATCTCTGCTGCTGTCGAAGCCGTTCGTCGTTGCCCTTGCGCTCGGGCCTCGTATCCTCAGAGCCGATACGGCCGCAGTGGCTGCCCTGGCCCTCGTCAATGCTGCCTTGGGCGACTGGCGCTAGGGCCAGATCGTCAATCCATCCGAGGGCTTGTAACCGGCGGGGCGCGCGTCCATAACATGGCTCGCTGCGCTCCCCGCGCGGGACCTCTCGCCGCAACGACCCAGGAATGGTTGCATGTCGACCCGCCAGGAAGGCGCATCCGCGCCGCTGATCACCTCTCGCGACGATTTGGTGGCCTGGATCGCCGCCGGGTCGAAGCCCCCCTCGGCCTGGCGCATCGGCACCGAGCACGAGAAAATCGTCTTCCACACGGACGACCACAGTCCGGTCCCCTACGAGGGCCCACGCGGCATCCGCGCCATCCTTGAGGCCCTGATCACCCGTTTCGGCTGGGAAGCCATCACCGAGGGTGACAACATCATCGCCCTGCGCTGGCCCGAGGGCGAAACACCAGCCACCGTTTCACTCGAGCCGGGCGGGCAATTCGAGCTCTCCGGCGCCCCGCTCGCCGACGTCCACCAGATCGGCCTGGAGACCCAATCGCACCTGGATCAGGTCACGGCCATTGGCAAGGACCTCGGCATCGGCTTCCTTGGTATCGGCTTCTCGCCGAAGTGGACGCTGGCCGAGACGCCGGCGATGCCGAAGAAGCGGTACGCCGTGATGACGCGCTACATGCCGAAGGTCGGCGCGCGCGGTCTCGACATGATGTACCGCACCGCGACCATTCAGGTGAACCTCGACTTCGGCGATGAAGCCGACATGGTGAAGAAGCTGCGCGTGTCGCTGGCGTTGCAGCCGATCGCCACCGCGATCTTCGCCAGCTCGCCGTTCACGGAGGGCAAGCCCAACGGCTTCATGTCGATGCGCAGCGAAGTCTGGCGCGACACGGATCGCCAGCGCACTGGCATGCTGCCGTTCGTGTTCGAGCCCGGCATGGGCTTCGAGCGCTATGTCGACTATGCGCTCGATGTGCCCATGTACTTCGTCTATCGCGACGGCAACTACATCGACGTGGCGGGTGCCTCGTTCCGCGATTTCCTGGCCGGCAAGCTTGCCGCACTGCCGGGTGAGCTGCCGACGGCAGCTGACTGGTCGGATCATCTGACGACGCTGTTTCCGGAAGTGCGCATGAAGCGCTTCCTGGAGATGCGCGGCGCCGACGGCGGGCGCTGGCGGCGCATCTGTGCACTGCCGGCATTCTGGACGGGCCTGCTCTATGACGCCGGCGCGCTGGAGGAAGCTTGGACCCTCGTCAAAGACTGGACGGCGGAGGAGCGGCAGGCCTTGCGCAACGGTGTGCCGCGGACGGCACTGCGGACGCCCTTCCGGGGTACGACGGCGCAGGACATCGCCCGCCAGGCCGTCGCCATCGCCGGCCGCGGCCTGAAGGCCCGGGCCCGTCTCAATGACAAAGGCGAGGACGAGCGCATTTTCCTGGCACCGCTTGAGGCGGTCGTGGACTCGGGCCGCACGTGGGCGGACGATCTTTTGCGGGCTTACGAGACCGATTGGCAGCGCGACATCGACCGCATCTTCACCGAGCACGCGTTTTAGCAACCGGTGCAAATGAAACGTCCCGGCACAGCGTACCGGGACGAAACTACAAATCCGCTCGAAGGCGAGAGCTTCAACCCTGATGAGCGCCGGGCTGGTTGGCTGCAGCCGTCGGGTCGAGGATGGGCTTGAGCTCGCTCGGATCCTGGGGACGGCGCACGCGGCCGTCGAGGTAAGCGCCCTGCTCCACCGACAGCACCTGATGGTGCACGTCGCCTTCCACCTTGGCGCCGGCCTGCAGCACCACGCGAACGCCGCGAATGGTGCCCGCGACCTCGCCGCGCACGGCAACGCTTTCACCCGAGACGACGCCGGTGACGCGGCCCTTCTCGCCGATGATGACCTCGCTGCCGACGACATCGCCGGTGACGTCGCCGTCAACCTGGAGAATGCCCTGGGAGATGATGCGCAGGCCCTGACCGACGATCGTCAAATCGTTGCCGATGATCGAGCGCGGGGGGCCTCCGGCGGCCGTCGTTCCGCTGACCGGCGGCGGCTGGCGCTGCTCGGCCTGTCCGTTCGTGTTGGCGAGCTTCAGAGCGTCGAATGGCCTCGGCTCATTGATGGCTGGCTTTGGATCTTGGTTCGAACGCGTAAACATGAAGCACCCCCCGTTGAAACGCGTGGATATCAGACCACAGGCAAGGAACGACGGTCAAATGGTGGAATTGTGGCCTCTTTTGGCCTGAAAGCGAGCTTTTGCATTTCCTGAGCATGCTTGTAGCTCCACCCCGGAGTGAAGCGTTTGTATCTTGCGTGATGAATTGCTGGGCGACGGCTCAACGCACCTTGGCTAAGCTCATGTCATAAGCCTGCCAGAACGCCGCGCGGATCAGCGGCGATCCTCAGAACGATGTGGGAGAAGCGCATGCATTTCGGCCAATTCAACCTCATGGGCTACCGCCATCGCGGAGCCTCGATCCCACAGATCTATGACAATGCCGTCGAGCAAGTGAAGTTGGCCGAGAAAAGCGGATTTGCCGCCTCCTGGTTCGCCGAGCACCATTTCTCCAACTATTGCGCCTGCCCTTCGCCGCTGATGATGGTGGCGCGTCTCGCCGGGGAAACGTCGAAAATCAAGCTTGGCACAGGCGTGGTGGTGACGCCGCTGTACAATCCCGCGCGCCTGCTCGCCGAGATCGGCATGGTGCACGCGCTGACCCATGGCCGCCTCGTGCTCGGCGTCGGCAGCGGCTACCAACCCTACGAGTTCGAGCGCTTCGGCGAGGATCTCGCCACGTCGGCGGAGCAGTTGATCGAGCTGATGCAGATGCTGGAGCTGGCGTTCTCGCGCGAGACGTTCAGCTTCAACGGGCAGCACTACAAGATGCCGGAGACGCACATCGCCACCCGGCCGGCCAACGCGGGCAAGTTCGAGATTTGGACGGCGGGCGAGCATCCCAAACTGGTGCAATACGCGGCGCGGCAAGGCTACATCTCCATGATCAGCCCGCGTCACTACAGTGCGGACCTGCTGGAAAAGGCCAAGGACAAGCTCAAGCAGAACCACACGGCAGCCGGTGCCGATCCGAAGTCGCTGCGCTTCGGCATGCTGCGTCACATCTGCATCACCGACGACAAGGACGAAGCCGCCTTCTTCCTCGACAATGTCCGGCATCAAATGCGCCTGTCGCAGAGCCTGCGGCTGCGCGAGGAGGCCATGGACGGCGGCATGCTCGTCGAGAAGACATTCAGCGGCGAGCCGCCGATCGAGGACCTGGCCAGGCACATGCTGATCGGCGATGCGACGACAGTGGCCGAGCGGCTGTCGGAGGAGATCCGCCGCACGAGCCCGGCCCACGTCATGCTGCAATTCCAGGCGGGCGGTTCACCGCAGGCGATGGCGCTGAAATCCATCGAGCGATTCGCCGGCAAGGTGAAACCGATGATCGAGAAGGCCGTCGGCCCGCTCGACAAGATCAGCCCCATGTAAGCCGCAGGAGATCGTGCCATGGCCGACGCGCTGATCCGCATGACCGCACGGGAAGCCGTGCGCCGTCTCACGTCGGGCGAGATCACGCCGCTCGACCTCATCGATGCCGCCGAGAAGCGCATCGCCGCATGCGAGCCCGCACTCAATGCGCTGCCCACATTGTGCATCGATCGGGCGCGCAATCACGCCAAACGGGTGATGCGGGACAAGCCGCGGCCGACCGAACGCGGCTGGCTCGCCGGACTTCCCGTCGCCATCAAGGACCTCACCGACGTGGCGGGCGTGCGCACGACCTACGGCTCGCCCATTTTTAGGGATCACGTGCCGACGGCATCGCACCCGGTCGTCGAGCGCATCGAGGCACATGGCGGCATCGTCATCGCCAAGTCGAACACGCCGGAATTCGGCGCCGGCGGCTCGACCTTCAACGAGGTGTTCGGGCGCACGACCAATCCCTGGAATACGGCGCTGACTTGCGGCGGCTCGACGGGCGGTGGTGCCGCGGCACTCGCCGCCGGCGAGGTGTGGCTGGCGCAGGGCACGGATCATGCAGGTAGCCTCAGGCGGCCGGCGACCTATTGCTCCGTGGTTGGCCTCAGGCCGTCGCCGGGCCGTGTCACGCGCGGCACGTCGAACAATCTCTACGCGCCTTTGTCCGTACAGGGACCGATGGCGCGCAACGTGCCTGACCTTGCCCTGTTCCTGGACAGCATGGCCGGTTTCTGTCCGCGCGATCCCCTGACATTCGATGCCCCTGCCCTGTCATTCTCGGAAGCCGTGGAGAAGCGCGAGCGGCCGCGCCGCATTGCCTTCTCGGCGGATTTCGGCGGCAAGATTCCGATGGATCGCGAGATGCGCGACATCTGTGCACAAGCCGTGCGCCGCTTCGAGGAGCTGGGGGCGGTCGTCGAGGAGGCGGCGCCCGACATCGGCGGCATGACCGATGCGTTCTTGGTGCTGCGCTCACAGGCCTTCGTCGTCGATCGCGAGCAGCAGCTCGAGACGCACCGCGACCTGCTCAAGGCCGACATCATCTGGAACACCGAGCAGGGCTTGAAGGCCACGCCGAGCCGGCTGGCGTGGGCGGACCGCGAGCGCGCGGCCTTCTACCGGCGCATCGTTTCGTTCTTCGAAAGCTACGACCTCTTCATCACGCCCGGAGCGTCGACGCCCGCATTCGACGTCAACCTGCGGCACCCCGAGACCATCGACGGCAAGAAGCTCGAGCATTATCTCGGCGCCTCGCTGATCACGGGCCTGACGACGCTGATGGGCGTGCCGTCGCTGGCCGTGCCGTGTGGCTTCGACCAGTACGGACGGCCGGTGGGGCTGCAGATCGTCGGCAGGCCGCGCGGGGAAGCGGCCCTGCTTGCAGCCGGTGCCTTGTTCGAGGGCATGACGGGCCTCGCGGAGCGCGTGCCCGTCGATCCGAAGTCCGGCGCAGTGCCGCCGGGCTAGGGTGTTCTCGAACACCCTAGATCTTTGTTCATCGTGCTTCTTATCGGAAAACCGGCTCCCACTTCTCCGGAAGCACTCTAGGCTTCAGGCTCGACAACCTCGCGGGCAGGACGCCGGCGCGCGCGCTCGCGCTTGGCCGGATGCTTGATCTGGTTCGCCGTATCGGTGAGCTGGCGCCGTGCGGCGGCAAAGGCATCGCGCACGGCGAGCAAAACGTCGGTGCGCTCCCGCTCGGGGGAAGGCTCCTGGCAGACGACCAGCGGCTTCTGCCCGGGCACGCCGATCTCGATCTTGACTTGGAAGACTTTCACGGTCGGCGAGTGCTTGCGCGGCGTCTCAACCACGACCCGCCCATAGGAAATACGATCGAAATATTGGTGCAGACGATCAAATTTCTCGCGGATGCGAGACTCGACGGCGTCACTCCTCTCAAGACCGTGGAAGGAAATGTCGAGCTGGGTGCTCATAGGGCCATCCTTTCCGTTGCTCGCAGTGGACTAAAGCGCGCCTCATTATCGGACGTGGGGTCACCTCCTTTGGTGATCAAGACCAAACAGCTTAGCGCAGCCGCTCGATTATCGACAGATGGGTTTGGGCCGGGCAAGATCGGAGAACGGGAACGCCGAGTCCCGGGGTCGGAGGGATATCGGAACATGTCCGGGAATCTGGATTTCGAGCAGTTGAAGGGCGCCGTGAAGGCCGGGACGATCGACACCGTGCTGGCCTGTATGGTGGACATGCAGGGGCGCTTGATCGGCAAGCGGTTCCAGGCGCAATTCTTCGTCAACGGCGGACACGAGGAAACGCATAGCTGCGACTACCTGCTCGCCAACGACATCGATATGGAGCCGGTGCCCGGTTATCAGGCGGCGAGCTGGTCCAAGGGCTACGGCGATTTCGTGCTGAAGCCGGACATGATGACGCTGCGGCGCATCCCCTGGCTCGAGGGAACGGCACTCGTTCTGTGCGACGTGCTCGATCACCACCATCACGATCTGCCGCACAGTCCGCGCGCCATCCTGAAGGCACAGGTGGCAAGGCTCACCGAACGCAAGATGCGCGCATTCCTGGCGTCCGAGCTGGAGTTCTATCTGTTCAACGAGAGCTTCGAGGCCGCGCATCAGAAGCGCTACGCCGACCTGAAAACCGCTGGCTATTACATCGAGGACTACCACATCTTCCAGACGACGAAGGAAGAAGGCTTCATGCGCGCCGTGCGCCAGGGCCTGCAGGGCGCCGGCATTCCCGTTGAGAACTCGAAAGGCGAATGGGGACCGGGACAGGAGGAGATCAACGTCCGCTATGCCGATGCCCTGGAGATGGCCGACAACCACGTGATCCTGAAGAACGGCATCAAGGAGATCGCGCACGCGCAGGACAAGGCCGTCACCTTTATGTCGAAGTGGCGCTATGATCTCGCCGGATCGAGCGCGCACATTCATGCCTCGCTGTGGGACATCGAGGGCAAGAAGCCTTTGTTCCGCGATCCCAAGGGCGAGCACGGCATGTCGCCCTTGATGCGCTCGTTCGTGGCGGGGCAGCTCAAGTATGCGGGCGAGATCACCTATTTCCTGGCGCCCTACATCAACTCCTACAAGCGCTTCCAGGCCGGCACGTTCGCGCCGACGAAAGCCGTGTGGAGTCGCGACAACCGCACGGCAGGATTCCGCTTGTGCGGCGAGAACAGCAAGGCGATCCGCATCGAGTGCCGCGTGGGCGGTGCTGATCTCAATCCTTATCTGGCATTCGCCGGCTTGATCGCGGCGGGCCTTGCGGGCATCGACGAAAAGCTGGAGCTTGCCCCGCCGTTCTCGGGCGATGCCTACGTCGGCGCGACCCTACCCGAGGTGCCCAAGACGCTGCGCGAGGCGACAGCCTTGCTGCAAGGTTCGGAGATGCTGCGCGCGGCGCTCGGGTCCGAGGTTGTCGATCACTACGTGCACACGGCCAAATGGGAACAGTTCGAATACGACCGCCGCATCACGGACTGGGAATTGATGCGCGGCTTCGAGCGGTATTGAGACACAACATGAGTGAGATCGTTTGCACGTCGCCGATCGACGGCTGTGTGGTGGCGCGGCGCACGACGGCGACAGCGTCTGAGATCGAGGCGGCACTCAGTGCCGCGCGCAAGGCGCAAGCCGAGTGGGTGCGCGTGCCGGTGAAGGAGCGGGCGGCAGCCATGCTGCGCTTCCTCAAGGCTATGCACGCGTTGAACGGCGAGATCGTGCCGGAGCTGGCGCGGCAGATGGGCCGTCCCGTGCGCTATGGCGGCGAGTTTCGCTCGTTCGAAGAGCGCGTCCGGTACATGGCGGATATTGCCGAGACTGCGCTGGCGCCGATCGCGCCGGAGCCCAAGGCGGGCTTCACTCGTACCATCCGCCGCGATCCGCTGGGCGTGATCCTGACGGTGGCGCCGTGGAATTATCCGTTCCTCACCGCTGTGAACACAATCGTGCCGGGGATCATCGCCGGCAATGCGGTGATCCTCAAGGCAGCCTCGCAGACGATCCTCACCGGCGAGCGGTTTCAGCAGGCCATGGACAAGGCGGATGTTCCGAAAGGTCTGTTTGCCAATCTCGCGCTGAGCCATGAGGACACGGCGCGCATTCTCTCGGGCGGTCACGTCGATCACGTGAGCTTCACGGGCTCGGTGGAGGGCGGGCGCGCGGTGGAGCGCGCGGCGGCGGGGACGTTCACGTCCATCGGCCTGGAGCTTGGCGGCAAGGACCCGGCCTATGTGCGCGCCGATGCGAAGCTTGACCACGCGGTCGAGAACCTGGTCGATGGCGCGTTCTTCAACTCAGGTCAGAGCTGCTGCGGCGTCGAGCGCATCTATGTGCATGAGAGCCTCTACGATAAATTCGTCGACGGTTTCGCGGCGCTGACTGGGGCCTACGTGCTCGATGATCCGCTGCAGGAGGCGACCACGCTTGGCCCCATGGCGGCGACACGCTTCGCCGATGTGGTGCGCAAGCAGACGGCCGAGGCCGTGGGCAAGGGCGCACGGGCGCTGATCGATGCGTCAGGCTTCACGCGCGATGCCGCCGGCACGCCGTGGCTCGCGCCGCAGGTGCTGACCAACGTCGATCACGGCATGCGCGTGATGATGGAGGAGAGCTTCGGTCCGGTCGTCGGCATCATGAAAGTGAAGGACGATGCCGAGGCGGTGCGGTTGATGAACGACTCCCCGTACGGGCTGACGGCGTCGCTCTGGACGGAGGACAGCGACACGGCCGAGCGGATCGGCGGTGCAATCGAGACCGGCACCGTCTACATGAACCGCTGCGACTATCTCGATCCGGGGCTCGCCTGGACGGGGGTCAAGGATACGGGTCGCGGCGCGTCCCTGTCACGGATCGGCTATGAGATGCTGACACGGCCGAAAAGCTTTCACCTGAGGCAGGTGTGATGCTTATTCCCTCTCCCCATTCTTCATGGAGAGAGGGTTAGGGTGAGGGGCAACCAGATGCACTGAGCAAGATCCTGCCCCTCACCCCGACCCCTCTCCCCGTAAAGCGGGGAGAGGGAGAAGAGCGCTTCACCGCCGACAACAGCTTCATCCCAGGCACCCACCCATGAAACTCACCGCCAACTGGAACTACCCGACCTCGGTGCGCTTTGGCGCAGGGCGGATTGCGGAGCTCGCCAATGCGGCACGCATTGCGGGCATGGAGCGGCCGCTGCTCGTCACCGATCCGCGGCTCGCGACCATGCCCATGGTGCAGAAAGCGCTCGATCTGCTGGCCAAGGACAAACTTGCGGCGGCTGTGTTTTCCGACATCAAGCCAAATCCAGTTGCGTCGAACGTGGAGGCCGGCATCAAGGTCCTGCGCGCGGGCAAGCATGACGGCGTCATCGCCTTCGGCGGCGGCTCGGCGCTCGATGCCGGCAAGGTGATCGCCTTCATGGCGGGACAGACGCGGCCCATGTGGGACTTCGAGGACGTCGGCGACTGGTGGACACGTGCGGACCCGAACGGCATCGCACCGATCGTGGCCGTGCCGACGACAGCGGGTACCGGGTCAGAGGTGGGCCGGGCCGGCGTCATCACCGACGAGACGACGCACACGAAGAAAGTGATCTTCCATCCGCTGATGATGCCGCGGGTGACGCTGTGCGATCCGGAGCTGACGGTCGGCATGCCGCCGCTCATCACCGCCGGCACGGGCATGGATGCGCTGGCGCATTGCCTGGAAGCCTATTGCGGGCCGTTCTACCATCCGATGGCGGACGGCATTGCCGTCGAAGGCATGCGGCTGGTGAAGGAGAACCTCGTGCGCGCGTTCAAGGACGGCACGAACCTGGAAGCGCGCGCGCACATGATGTCGGCGGCGGCCATGGGCGCCACCGCGTTCCAGAAGGCGCTCGGCGCCATCCATGCACTGTCGCATCCCGTCGGCGCGCTCTACGACACGCATCACGGGCTCACCAACGCGGTGTTCATGCCCTACGTGCTGATCTTCAATCGCGCGGCCATCGAGCCCAAGATCGAGCGGCTGGCAGCCTACCTGGGGATGAAGCCGAACTTCGACGTGTTCCTGGACTGGGTGCTGAAGCTGCGCAGCGATCTCGCCGTGCCGCATACGCTGGAGGAGCTGGGCGTCGACGACAAACGCTTCGATGTCATGAGCGAGATGGCGCCCAAGGACCCGACGGCCGGCGGCAATCCGCTGCCGCTCGACGCCGCCATCTGCCGCAAGCTCTATGAGGCGACGTTCAAGGGGGAGCTGTAGTCAGGCTTCGCAGGGAATTCGCGCATAGCGCCGTTGGCATCGGCACCCGCAACGTATGGGTAGCTGCATCTGGGCCCCGGCCTTCATGGAAGCATGCAAGGCATGACGCCGGGGTGACGTCTATTTTGGGGCAAGGCCGCGCCTCCTCACTAACGTCATCGCGGCGGAGGCCGCGATCCAGACGCCGATCTGCGGACGCAGCGTCAGTGAGTCCGCCCTGGGACCCACGAAACGAAAAGGCCGCTTCCGGATCCCGGAAGCGGCCTTCGTGAGAGCGGCTGATGCTAGCCCTCGGAGGCTCACCCACATGGGGAGCCTCAACAAGGCAGATCAGGCGGAGCGAGGAGGCTGCTCCTGTGTCCGCGAGATCCGCTTCGGCTGGTGCATCAGCTTCGCAATCCCACTCGACATCGGATCACCTCCTTTCAATTGTTTCAGACTGTTGGCGACACTTGCACAGATAGTGCGCGAAGGCCAGGAGACAAGGGGCCGCGGCTTCGGTTGCATCGGCGCCCTGTGGTGTGGCCGCCACGAAGCCGCTAACGTTGGGCAGCAACGGGCACGAAGCTCGAAAACCCAGGCAGGGAGAAACCCAGAGATGGCCATGATCGACCACACACGCACGGGCAAAGGCGTCCCTCCCTTCGTCTTCGTGCACGGCTTTGGCTGCGCGCGCAGTGACTGGGATGCGCAGGTGGCCCACCTCGCGCCCAAGCACGAGACGGTGGCGGTCGACCTCGGCGGGCACGGCACGACCCCCGGCACGCTGGAGCACGCCCGCATCGAGACCCACGGGCAGGATGTCGCCGCGCTGTTGGATCACCTGCAACTGCCGCCGGCCATTCTCGTCGGCCACAGCATGGGCTGCCGGGTGGTGATGGAAGCGGCGCTCGCCACGCCCGGCCGCGTGGCCGGACTGGTCCTGGTCGACGGCAGCAGGCTCGGCAATGCCGGCTCCACCGTGCACGAGACCACCAAGAAGCAGATCGCGGAGGTCGGCTACCAGGCGTTCGTCGGGCCGTTGTTCGTTGCCATGTTCAGCCCGGCCTACGACAAGGCCAAGGCGCAGCCGATCATCGACCGGGCTCTGGCGCGAAGGCCGGAGATCGCAGGCGCGCTGTTTCCCGATATCGGCCGCTGGGATGCCGAGAAGATGGACGCGGCGCTCGAACGCCTGCGGGTGCCGATGCTGGTGATCCAAAGCACCTATCAGGACGAGAAGCGCCAGCGCCGCTCGCTCGAGCCCGGGCAAAGCTCGCCCTACATCGACCTCATCCGCGCGCGCGTTCCCAAGGCCCAGGTCGAGGTCGTTCCCAATGTCGGACACTTCCCGCAGCTCGAGACGCCGGGAACCGTGAACGCAGCGTTGGAGCGGTTCGCCGCAGGCCTGCGCTAGCTTCCGGGCGCACTTTCAGCACGCATGACATCCTGATGCCGCCACGGTGTCAGGCAACAAGAAAATCCTCATGGAGAATACGCCTATGCTTGCCAGTACCGACCGCATCCTGACCACGCATGTCGGCAGCCTGCCGCGCAACGAGACGCTCGCCGACCTGCTGGTGCGCCAGGAAGCGGGGGAAGCCATCGACACGGCCACCCTCGCCCGCCATGTCGAGGAGGGGATTGCGTATGTGATCGCCAGTCAGGTCAGGGCCGGCGTCGACATCGGCAACGATGGCGAGCAGTCCCGAGTCGGCTTCCAGACCTACGTGCCGCGCTGCATGTGCGGCTTCGGCGGAGCATCGAAGCGTCCGCCGGCGCGCGATCAGGCCGAATTCCCAGGTTATGTGCGGCAGTCGGCGGCACGCTTCCCGCATTCCGCGCGCCTCAGCAACGCGCCTGCTGCCCTGTCCGAGGTGCGCTACGTCAACGGCAAACCGATCCGCGAGGATGCCGAACGGCTGCGCAAGCTCGGCACCGGCTTCGCCGAGACGTTCATGACGGCGCCGTCGCCCGGCATCGTGGCGACGACGATGATCAACCAGCACTACGACAGCCACGAAGCCTACCTCATGGCGCTGGCGGAAGCGCTCAGCCATGAGTACCGTGCCATCCACGAGGCCGGCCACGTGCTGCAGGTCGACAGTCCCGACCTGGCGATGGAGCGGCATCGGTTCTTCGGCCACCTCGATGAATCAGCCTTCCTGAAGCAACTCGAGCTGCACGTCGCCGCCATCAACAAGGCCCTGGCCGGCATTCCGCGCGAGCGCGTCCGGCTGCATGTCTGCTGGGGCAACAACGACGGCCCGCACATCTATGACATTGCGATGACGACCATTCTGCCCGAGCTCTATCGCGCCAACGTCGGCGCCTTGTCGATCGAGTTCGCCAACCCGCGCCATCAGCACGAGTATGAAGCCCTGCAGGTCCACCCGCTGCCGTCGCATATGCTGCTCGTGCCGGGCGTGCTCGATACGACGACGAACTTCGTCGAGCACCCGCGCGTCGTGGCGCGACGGTTGAAAGAGGCGGTCGCCGCCGTCGGTGACAAGGAGCGGGTGATCGCGGGCACGGATTGCGGCTTCGGCACGTTCGCGGGACGCGAGTACGTGGCCGAGGAGATCGTGTGGCACAAACTCGCGGCGGCGGCCGAGGGTGCACGTCTCGCCTCGAACGAGCTGTGGGGCCGCGTCTAGCCGTTCGGCGCGCGACGGGATCTGGCGGGCGACAGGCGCACTGTGGTCGGTTGCGTTTCAGCTTCGATGAACACGCTGACCGGCGGCGGCTCGGGGCGAGGCCAGGAGAAGTCGTCGGCCCGGCCCGGCTTGGGAGCGAGACGCTCGCCCTTCACGAGCACGCGGTAGAACGGTGTCTGTGTGGGCGGCAGCCGCCGGCGGTCACCGGAGAGCGTATCCGATGAGAGCGTCACGGAGCTGATGACCGTCAGGCCGCCCGCGATTTCGGAGGTGATGGAATCGCCAAGGTTGCTGGCTCGGTCGGGAGACTCGCGGCGCGTGACCGCGGCGATGACAGCAGCGGGGATCGCCGGCCGCACGATGTCGAGCGTGGCGCTCTCCTCCTTGCCGCCGGGGGCTGTCGACTTCAGCGTGATGCGCGTGTTGTCGGCGCGCATATCGCCGCCCGGCGTGGAGGCTTCGCCCGGTGTACGGGTTGTGCTCGCGGACTTTTCGGGAACCGAGCTCTTGCCGTCCTTGGCAGGTTGACTCGCGGGGTTCTTGGCCGGTGCCGTGGGTGTAACGGGTGTTGCCGGCGCCGCGAGCTGGCGCACGCGCTTCTGCTCGACGTCCGTGCCGGCCAGCGGAATGTTGCGGTCCGTACGGGCTTGCGTCAGATCGCGCCGCAACTCGCGCTCGACGAAGTGGGCAAGCTTGCGATTGCCGACCGCCGTGAAATGTGCGCCGTCGGCTTCGCGCAGCAGGCGAATCTTACCCTCGATGTCCGGGCCATAGGGGCTGAAGGTGTTGTTCTCTCCGGAGAACTGGGAGAAGACGTCGATGAACTTCTGGCCGTTGACATAAGCCCGCTCGCGCACGACCTCGTTGATCATCTGCGCGTCGTCGCTGGCCTCCGAGCGACGCAGGATCGGCAATCCCACCCAGTAGAGCGCGGCACCCTTGCCACGCAACAGCTTCATGAGGCGATCGACGCGGCGGCCGTATTCCGCTTTCCACTCGTCGGAGCCGACGGTGAAGCGCCGGTTGCTGTCGGCCGGGCGCCAGACGTTGCGATCGTAGAGCCCGACCATGACAACGGCGACGTGCACGGGCGAGCGCGAGAGATTGGATTCGATCGATTGCAGCTCTTCGGCGAACTCGTTGCGCATGACGCCGGAGAAGGCATGACGGCTGCGCTGGATCTGCAGGCGGTTGTCGCCGCGGAAGCTTTCGGTGAGACCGCCGAGCAGACCTTCCGCGAGACTGTCGCCGTAGACCTGCAGCCGGTAGACGTCGTTGTCGGGAAACGGCGTGACGTAGCTGGAGCCGGGCGTGTTGTCCTGGGCGATCAGGGGCGACGCAAGGGAGGCGCAGAGGAGCACCAGCAGCGCCCACAGGCAATGCTGCACGAGCCGTCCCGGCGCCGGAGAGAATGCCCTTGGCATGGTGAGCCGTTTGCTTGCCGTCACGCCTCCCCTCCTACTCCCCAGGGCCGTGTCTCACAAGTCCTCTTCCCCGGTTTCACGAGCGCGTGTCGCGCCGCAGCCGCTCGAGAAGATCGGGGCCGGGATGACCGTCCTCCGGCAAACCGCGCGCCCGCTGAAAGGCGCGGATCGCATCCTTGGTCTGGCCGCCGATGCGGCCGTCGACGCTGCCGACCTCCAGTCCGCGCGACAGCAAGAGGCGCTGCAGCTCCTGGCGCTCGGCGAGGCCCAGCGCGCGAACCGGCGGCCAGACGACGGCCAGGGCCGGATCGCCGGCAATGCGGTCGCCCAAGTGCCCAACGGCAATCGCATAGGAGACAGAGCTGTTGTAGCGCAGCAGCGCGCGGAAATTGCGGGTGACGAGGAAGCCCGGACCGCCGGCTCCAGCCGGCAGAACGAGCTGCAAGGAGCCCTGCACCGGAATGAACTTGCGCCCTCCCGGCGGCGTCACCCCGAGCGACAGCCAGTCGAACAGCGACTTGGTGGTCGAGGAGCTCGCGTGCGCAAAGTCGAAATCGTCCGGGACGATGGCCTCGTAGCCCCACGGTTCTCCCGAAGTCCAACCGGCCACCTTCAAGTAGTTGGCGGTGGAGGCCAGCGCATCGGGAACGGAGGTCCAGATGTCGCGGCGACCGTCACCGTCGAAATCGACGGCATAAGCCATGTAGGACGCCGGCATGAATTGCGTGTGGCCCATGGCACCGGCCCAGGAGCCGGTCATCTGCTCCGGCGTGATATCTCCGCGCTGCAGGATGACGAGCGCGGTGATCAGCTCCTTCTTCCAGAACTGGGGCCGACGCTCGTCACCGACGGCAAGCGTCGCCAGCGAGCGGACGACCGAGCGCGTGCCGGTCGATGCGCCGAAGCCCGACTCGATGCCCCACACCGCCAGCACGACACGGCGATCGACGCCGTACGTGGCCTCGATCCGCTTGAGCAGCGGCGCAAGCTCGATCAGCTTCTGGCGCCCGGATTGGATGCGAGACGAGGACACGAGGCGATCGAGGTACTGCGCCGTCGTGCTCTGGTGCTCGGGCTGGTTGTAGAGACGCTCGAAGATCTCCGGATCGGGCGTGACGCGGCTCAGCGCACGGTCGAACATTGCGCGCGATACGCCGCGCGCCCTGGCTTCGGGCCACAAGGCCGCGATGAAGGTGCGGAAACGGGCATCCATCGCGGTGGGATCGGACTGGAAGGGCTGCGTGGGATTGCCGACCTGCGCCTGAGCGACGGGCGCGAATAATGCGAGGCCGAACGTCACGGCTGCACAAAACAAGATGCGCATCGTCCAAGCCGCCAAACCCGGGGTCGGCTGACCAACCCCTTGCTTCGCACGCTCAGCACCCTCCCCTTGACGGGGAGGATCGCCCTCAACGTCAGTTGAGGGCGGGGTGGGGTGAAGACGCAAGCGCAGCGCTTGTGTGTTCTCCCCACCCCTAACCCTTCCCCGCTGGGGAGGGGGACCACGATGGAGTGGCTGATTGAATGGCGAAGGCGTGCAGGACGGCCTCATCGCGTTGCCACCTTGCGCAATGCGTTGAGCACGGTTTCCGACGGCCAGCAGTCGATGGGGATGCGGTTGGCCTTCTGATAGGCGCCGATCTGGTTGCGCGTGTTCATGCCGGCGCGGCCGTCGACCTTCTCGACGTCGTGCCCGAGATCCTTCAGGCGCTGCTGGATCTCCTCGATGTCCCTGTTGGACATCTGGCGAATGGCAGCCCAGGGCGTGCGGAACTCGCCGCCGCCGGCGATACGGTCCGCGAGATGGCCGACAAACAACACGTAGAGGTCGGACATGTTGTAACGCTTGATGACAAGGTAGTTTTCGAACGCCAGGAACACGGGCCCGCGCAAGCCAGCCGGCATGACGAGGAAGGCCTGGTCGTTGAGGCGTGCCGGATCGATGGGCCGCCCGTCGGCGCGCGCAACCCCGAGCTTCATCCAGTCGCGCACGGGGCGGCCCTGCGGAATGCCTTCCCACAGGCAGCTGCCTTCGGCCGGAAGACGGACCTCATAGCCCCAGGGCTGGCCCGCAACCCAGCCCTTGTGCTTGAGTTGCATGGCGGCCGAGCCCAAGGCGTCAGGCAACGAGCGCCAGATGTCCTTCTTGCCATCGCCATCCATGTCGACGGCCGTGCTGTAGAACTCGCTCGGCATGAATTGCGTGAGCCCCATGGCGCCGGCCCAGGAGGCCTGCATGGTCTCGACCGTGATGACGCGATCCTCGAGCATTTTCAGCGCGTGAAGCAGCTCCTCGCGGAACAGGTCCTTGCGCCGGCCGAGATAGGCCTGCGTCGCGAGTGCACGAATAGCGTAGTGCGGCAGCTTGTGATGGCCGAATGCCGTCTCTCGTCCCCAGATCGCCAGCACCACGTGACGGGAAACGCCGAGCTCGCGCTCGATGCGGATGAGTGTCTTCTCGTGCTCGGCAAGAAGCTGGCGGCCCTGCGCGGTCAGCCGGCCGAGGTGGCGGGCGTCGAGGTATTCGACAGGGGTCTTGGAGAACTCCGGCTGATCCTTGCCCGCCGGGCGCTTCTGGCCGGGCAGAATGAGATCGGGCAGTGTCAGGTCTGCAGTGACACCCAGAAACGCACGATCGAAGACCGGGCGCGACACACCGCGCGCCTTGGCGTCGGGCCACAGCGCCTCGACCCACTGGCGGAAAGCATCTTGCGCGGAAGCGGCGCCATGCGCGAGGGCCAGACACGCCAGCGCAGCCGCGCAGAAGAGCACGGTGCTTGCCATCATGGCTTTGCCTTTGCCGCGTGACTGCGGCTTACCCTCGCTCCGCATCAGGGTTGCAGATCCCCTCCCGGGTACGCTCCAAGCATGCCGTGCGCACCGACTATATCTCTCCCGACCTGTTTTGGCAGATTCGCGTGATTTCCTGGCGATTTTGCGACCCGGAGCCGGTTCCGGGCCTAGGCAGGGCTCGCAACCAGCGACAATTTCTCCTCCCAGGCCAGGGCCTGGGCGACGATGCGGTCGAGATCGTCCTGCTCGGGCTCCCAGCCGAGCTGGTCCCGGATTTTCGCCGACGCCGCCACGATCGAGGCTGGGTCCCCCGGCCGACGGGGCGACAGGCGCACCTCGAAATCGCGGCCTGACACACGCTTCACGGCGTCCACCACCTCGAGGACGGAGTAGCCCTTGGAGTAGCCGCAGTTGAAAACTTCCGACGTACCGCCGCCGCGCAGATATTGGATCGCAGCCAGATGCGCGCGCGCCAGGTCGTTGACCTGGATGTAGTCGCGCACGCAGGTGCCGTCCGGCGTCGGATAGTCGGTGCCGAAGACATCGAGGTGGCTGCGCTTGCCAAGGGCGGCTTCCGAAGCCACCTTGATCAAATGTGTGGCCTTGGGTGTCGATTGACCGGAACGCCCGGCAGGATCGGCACCCGCAACGTTGAAGTAGCGCAGCGCGACATAGTTGAAATCGTGGGCGCGGGCAGTATCGGCCAGCATCAACTCGGTCATCAGCTTGGACGTGCCGTAGGGCGACACGGGCTGCAATGGCGCCGTCTCTGGCACCGGCGTCTGCTCCGGATTGCCGTACACCGCCGCCGTCGAGGAGAAGATGAAGCTCTTCACACCGGCTTCGACCGCCGCGGCCATCAGCGTACGGGATTTGACAGTGTTGTTATGGTAGTAGCGCAGCGGGTCGGCTACGGACTCGGGCACCACGATCGACCCGGCGAAATGGACGATGGCGTCGATGGAGTGCCGTTTCAGGATCAGGCGGACGAGATGCTCATCACCTACATCGCCCACGATCAGCCGGGCGGGCTTGGGGACAGCCCGCTCCACGCCCGTGGACAGGTTGTCGAGCACGACGACCTTTTCTCCGGCGTCGAGAAGCTCCAGAACCATGTGGCTGCCGATATATCCGGCACCGCCTGTTACGAGAATTGTCATGTGGCCTCGATAGCGTGCGACGATCTGCGCCCAACTCTATTGCCGTAAAAGCATCTTTCTTACTACGCTTCGTGCATTGAGTGATCCCCCGTCATTTTCTAGCATTCGGCCGGACCACCCGGATCTGAACCAAGCGCCGAGTTCACCGTTACGATTGCCAAGGTCCATCGCACAAAGGATGCTCATGACCAGCTCTGCACGACGTATTCGCAAGGCCGTATTTCCCGTGGCTGGGCTCGGCACGCGGTTTCTCCCCGCAACGAAAGCCATGCCCAAGGAAATGCTGACCGTGGTGGACCGCCCCGTGATCCAGCACGTGGTGGATGAAGCCCGGGCGGCCGGCATCGAGCACTTCATCTTCGTCACCGGGCGCAACAAGGCGGTCATCGAGGACCATTTCGACAGCCAGTTCGAGCTGGAGCGCACGCTCGCCGAACGGGGCAAGACCAAGGAGCTGGAGCAGCTGAAAAGCGAGCTGCCGGCCGCCGGCGAGACGAGCTTCACCCGGCAGCAGGCGCCGCTCGGCCTCGGGCATGCCGTGTGGTGTGCGCGCGAGATCGTTGGCAACGAGCCGTTCGCCCTGCTGCTGCCGGACATGCTGCATCACTCCGACAGACCCTGCCTGGCGGAAATGATGGAGGCTTACGCGGCGCACGGTGGCAATCACATCGCGGTCTCCCCTGTGCCCGAGGAGCAGACGCACCTCTACGGCATCGTCGGCGTCGAGGACGCCAAGGCCAAGGTCTCGCGCGTGACCGGCATGATCGAGAAGCCGGCACGCGGGACGGCGCCGTCCAACCTGCACATCACCGGGCGCTATATCCTGCAGCCCGAGATCTTCGGCCTGCTGTCGCGGCATCAGCGCGGCGCGGGCGGCGAGATCCAGATCACCGACGCGATGATCGAGATGTCGCGCGACGCGGCGCAGCCATTCTATGCCGTGCGCTTCGACGGGCAGATCTACGACTGCGGCTCCAAGATCGGCTTCCTGACGGCAAACGTCGCCTACGCGCTGGAGCGCGACGATGTCGGCCCCGCGCTCAAGGCGGAATTGAAGAAGCTCATGTGAGGCGCGCAACGCTGTCATCGGCGCACCCGCACGCCGAGCCGCACCTCGTCGGCATCGTAGCGGCGCGACGGATCGGTTGAATCGAAGGCGCTGTGCTCGTAGCGGCCGAGAAGCGCGACCTCACGGCTGATGTGGTACTCGAGGCCGAGCAGCACGGCGAATTCGGATTCACTCAGCGCGACATCGCTGTAATCCCAATGCGTGTAGCGTGCGGCTGCCGAGCCAATGAGATGGCGGCGGAAGGCGTGGCGCACCTCCACACCGGCCGTGTGCGTCATGGCGCCGCCCGAGCCCGAGACGATCGTTTCAGCGATGCCGGAACGGGCTGTGAGCAGGAGGGACGTGAGCGCGCTCATGCGCCAGGCGAGGTTGGCGTCGACAAGGATGCCGTCGATGCCTGATAACTCCCGGCTCTCGAAATGCTGGCGGCCATAACCGATGGAGACCTCGCCGCGCAGGATCGCATCCGTATCGCCGAACGACAGGCCGGCGCGATATCGCTCGCCCGAGGAATCGCGCACGATACCGTCGTCCGGCACGGCCGCGTGATCGCGTGTATTGGCGGCGACCTCGCCGAAAACCGACAGTCCCGGTTTCAGCAGCCAGCCAACGCGCAGCGCAGCACCGCGCTCGGTGTAGTCGCGGTCGTCGTTCGACACCACGTCGCCGGCGGCGGTGGTGACGGGACCGTAGGTCACGTCGGTGAGCGTGCCGCGAAGTTGCAGCGACAGGCGGTTGATGCGGTGATTGGCGGAAACAGCAACGCGGCGTGTTTCGACATCGGCGCGGTCGCGCGCTGAGGCCGGTGCATCGATGGAGCCGCGCTCCTCCTGCGCCAGCGCCCAGGAGGCGAGCGCCTCGATGCTCGTGCGCCGGGTGATGTCGAGACGCCCGCGAGCTTCCAGCAGCGCACCATGATCGTCCTCCGAGGAGAAGCGGTTGTGGAAGGAGGTGTCGCCCGCCGCGCGCACCTCCAAGGCGTGCCTCGCCCATGTGGACACGGCGCGCACGGCGGGCCGCGCTTCCAGCGCGAGATCGCCGCGCCGGTCGGTGCGCGTGTGGAAGACATTGTTGAAGGCGGCGAGACCCAGCTCAACTTCGGGATAGAGAATGAAGCTGCCGATCCTGACGCCGACCGCATCGAACGGATCAAGACGCGCGAAGCGGGCCGGACGACGGTCGTCGAAGGGGTCGGGCTCGATGGAGAACGTGCCGGGATCAAAACCGCCCGGCGGCCGGGCGAACACGGCGATGTCGGCGGCGGGGCTGTCGTCTGACGCTATGTCGGTCTCAGGCGCCTCCTCGGCGTTGGAGACATCGAATTGACCATCGATGGGCTGCCGGGCCTCGGAGGGCCAGGCCGCGTGGCCATCGACAAGGGTGCCGGCGATGCCCGGCCGCCCGTCGTCCTCGCCGAGATCGTTGCGCTGCGCCGGCTGTGCCCATTCAGGGAGGGCAATGGCCGCGTCCGCAGGCTCCGTAGGAGGTCGAGGCATCGGCGTTGCCGCGCGCACGCGAGCGGTCCAGGGACGGCCGCCGATAGCCTCAGGCCCGCCCGCCTGGGCCGCGCACGGGAGCCAGACGGCCAGCATCGCCATGACGGCGATGGATGCCTGTTGCCGATGAAGAATCACATCGCGCCCCCGCTCGCGCCTCAAGAGTGGCGCAGACGCAAATCAACTTTAAGTTGCAGATTGAGCAAGCGTGGTTAATTAAAGGTTGCTGCAGTCCGACGTGATGCCGCTGTGCAAAGCGTGCATGACCATGCGGGATATCCACAGGCTCGCATGACCCTGCAGACATGTCATGACCCGCCCACGGAGCAATGCTACGTTGGTGCTGCCCGAAAGTGCGTTCGCATAGTAATGCGTACCGGCTCTCACAGTTTACGGGCGCTGACTTGCGACAAGCCCTCGTGTTTGTCTTCCGCAATTCAGCGCTCGGCCTTGTGGGAGCCTTTTTTATTGCCGGATCGACTTCGGTCGGCCGACGGCGATCAAGGGCGCTCGCGCAGGAATTCCAGGACGCCATCCTTGTACTGGCGGTCGCCGACGGCCTTCATGTGATCGCGGCCTGCGATAACCAGGGCCTTGGCGCCCGGGATGAGCGCCGCCAGCTCGGCCGCCGATCCGCCAATGACATCCTTGTCGCCCACGGCGACCAGCACCGGGCAGGTCAGGGCACGCAGTGTTTCCGGCACGATCGGGTCGCGGGAGCCGCGGATGCACGCCGCCAGCGCCGTGAGATCGCCCTTGGTCGAGTCGGCAAAGGCGCGGAACGTGCGCGCAGTCGGGTTGGTCACATCGTCGATGCTGGGCGCTTCCAGGGCCGCGGCGATGGGGCCTGTCCCGGCCATGGGCCGGACCATGTTGATCCCGAGCCCGCCGAAAATGACGCTGCGCACGCGCTCGGGGTACTGGATGGCCAGAAACGCCGAAATGCGCGCGCCCATGGAGTAGCCCATGACGTCGGCCCGGCCGATGCCGAGGTGGTCGAGCAGGCGGCGGGCATCCTCCGCCATTTTCGGCGTACCGTAATCGTCGGGCGTGCGCAGCTTGGCGCTTCTGCCGTGCCCGCGATTGTCGATGGCGATGGTGCGGAAGCCGGCACGGTTGAGGAACCGCACCCAGCCGGTATCGACCCAGTTCACCTGGGCACTGGAGGCAAATCCGTGGATCAGGAGGATCGGATCCCCCTCGCCCTCGTCGATGAAGGCGATTTCGACACCGTCAGACTCGAAAACCGGCACGTCTCTGAACTCCTTCCGCCTGCCTGCAAACGTGCGACTTGGGCTCCCCTACCCACGGCCGCCCGACGCGGCTATGGTGCGCGCCAGAACTGCCGTGCAGACCCTTCTACAGGAAAGCGCTTTTCATGGCCGCATCCGCCGTGCCGCACTTCGCCAACGACCTCGGCGTGGAGAAAATCTTCATCGGCGTCAAGGAATTCAAGTGCATGGGCGCCCGCGCGCCCTACGATCATCCGCATGTGTACCTGGACATGGGCGCCGACAGCCAGATCCTGTGCCCCTATTGCTCGACGCTGTACGTGCACGATGCGCGCCTCGATGCGGGCGAAACCGAGCCGGCGGGATGCCTCGCCACGCCGTTGCCGGAGACGGCCTGACCTTCGTCCCACGAGGTTGGCATGACCGCCTCCTCGCCTGTCCTGATCGCCGGCGGCGGGATCGGAGGGCTCGCGGCTGCCATCGCGCTTGCCAGGCGCGGCATCCCCTCGCGCGTGCTGGAGCGCAGGCCCGAGTTTTCCGAAGCCGGAGCGGGTATTCAGATCAGCCCCAATGGTGTGCGTGCCCTGCGCGCCCTTGGCGTCGATACGGTGCTGGCCCCAGCCGTTGGCCGGCCTGAGGCGATCAAGATTCTTGATGGCCCGACGGGCAACGTGCTGTCGCGCATTCCCCTCGTTCCCTGGATCGAAGACCGTTACGGCGCGCCCTATTGGGTGGCACATCGCCGCGACGTGCAGGAGGCGCTGCTGACGTGTGTCGTGCGTGAGCCTTTGATCGAGGTGACGACGGGATTTGACATCAGCACCTTTGCGGAAACGACCGCCGGTGTCCGCGCTCACGACACCACAGGCCGTGCGGTGGACGGCCGCGCGCTGGTCTGTGCCGACGGGATCTTTTCACGCCTGCGGAGCCAAGTGTTTCCGGGGCCGGGCTTGAGCTTTGCAGGCAAGACCGCGTCACGCACGGTCCTCGATGCCAGGTCTGCAGCTCGTTTCATCGACACGGCGGTGACAGGGGTCTGGCTCGCGCCGGATGCGCATGTTGTGCATTACCCCGTGCGTGCCGGCAGCGAGATCGCCATCGTCGCCATCATCGATGAGGATTGGCGCGAGGAGGATTGGGGTGGAGCCGTCGACCGCGATCGTCTCCTCGACTCGCTTCGACACTTCGCACCAAGCTTGCGGTCGATGCTGGCGGAAGCGGCGGACTGGCGCCGGTGGGCCCTGTTCGATGCGGCCCCCCTGCCCGCCTGGACGCGCGGCCGCGTCACGTTGCTCGGCGATGCGGCGCATCCGATCCTGCCGTTCCTGGCGCAAGGCGGCAGCATGGCGCTCGAGGATGCGGTGACATTGGCGGAGTGCGTTACACGCCACGCGGAGATGTCGCGCGCACTGCTGGCCTATGAGAGCGCGCGCAAAACCCGGACAACGCGGGTGGCGGCGGCGTCGCGGCGCAACGGGAAGATCTATCATCTCTCGGGATTGCCACGGCTCGCCCGCAATCTGGGCCTGCGCGGCCTTCCCGCGACGCGCCTGCTGGCCGGCCTCGACTGGCTCTACGGCGATCGGACGCCCTGAACGAAAAAGCCGGCCCGAAGGCCGGCTTGATGCGTTCGATCTGGAAAGAGCGAGCTACTTCTTCTTCTCGGCAGGCGGTGCCTTCGCGGCCGGAGTAGACCCGGTGGCGCCGGTCGGTGCCTGCTGGCCCTGACCACTCTGCTGCTGCTTCCTGTATTCCTCGGCCATCTGCTGCTGACGCTGCGCGATCTGCATCATCAGCGCCTTCCTGGCCTCGCTGTACTTCTGATTGTCGATGGGCTGGCCGCTGTAGGCCTCCGTGAAGCCCGTCAAGGGAACCGGGAACGCGACCACCTGACCCTGCGCGTTGATGGCGAGGATCATGACGCCGCCGCCCGTCTTCATCTTGTCGACCAGGCCCTTGTCGGTCTCGACTTCGGCCGTGCAGCCGGCCGGATGGCACAGCGCGTAGTTGAGCTTGACCGGCTCGATCTTGCTGTCGTCGACCTTCTGGTTCTTCTGCGCCAGGTCCCACATCTCCTTCGTGTAGACCGTGGCGCGCAGACCCGGATGGATCGCCATGCCCAGCGGCACCATGATCATCAGGTGCTGCTTGTCCTGACCTTCGATCTGACGGATGGCGGCAGAGACCAGCACCATGCCGGTGTTGCCGTCCAGGCGCTCGTGGTGCGTGAGGCAGACGTTCTTTTCCTCGCGCAGCTCCTTGCCGTCCTTGTCGCGATTGACGATCGGCGCCTTCTCGCACAGCTTGACCCAGGCGCTCTGCGGCTGCTGCCCACCCTCGGCCTGCTTTGCCGGCTCGCCCTTCTTGGCGGCAGCCGGGGCCTGCTTCTGCTGTGCTGCAGCCGGCGTCAGCCCAGTGGCGATCGCCAGCGCAGCGGCCAATCCGAATTTACAGCCCGCATGCCTCAAGCCTGCGATTACCGAAGCTGTCTCCACCATGAAATTTCAACCTTTCCCTTCCGACCGACCCGTAGTGCCGGCTCCGCCCCGTCCTGAGAATTACGTATTGTCGTTGGCAATCCGATGGACCATGTCAACGCCACGCCGCCGGTCAGCCCCGCTTCGCCTCGGACTAAGGGCTTGATTGCGGCAATCCCGTGGCCATGATCCTGCACCGTTGTGCCGTCAACAAGCGATGATATGGATGGCGTGGCGTCGCAGCAACGACAGGCCCATGACTCGCAATGGAGAGCGACCCGTAATGTCCCTGACGGGCCAGATCGCCAAAACCATCAGACGCGGATTGTCGCACCCCGTGCTCATTCTGGGCGTCCTGCTGAGCCTCGCCGGGTCGGGCGGGCCCGGCCTTGCCGGCCAACCGGTGCACGGCATCGCCATGCATGGCGAGCCGCAGCTGCCGGCCGGTTTCCCGCATTTTCCCTACGTCAATCCCGGCGCGCCCAAGGGCGGGCGCCTGACGCTCGGACAACTCGGCTCATTCGACAGCCTCAACCCGCTGATTATCAAGGGCGTGTCGGCAGTGGGCGTGCGCGAGTACGTGTACGAGAGCCTGCTGGTGCGCTCGGCGGACGAGCCGTTCACCCTCTACGCACACCTCGCCGAGAGCGTGGAAATGCCGGCCGACCGCCGCTCGACGATCTTCAACTTGAGACCCGAAGCGCGCTTCTCGGACGGCAAGCCTGTCACGCCTGATGACGTGGTGTTTTCCTGGACCCTGTTGAAGGACAAGGGACAGCCGTTCCACCGCAGCTACTACAAGAACGTCGCCTCCGTGACGGCAACGGGACCGCGATCGGTGGAATTCAAGTTCACCGGCGACAATCGCGAGATGCCTCTGATCATGGGGCTGATGCCGATCCTGCCCAAGCATCAGATTTCATCCGAGACGTTCGAGCGCACGGGCTTCGACCCGCCGGTCGGATCGGGCCCCTATGTCGTTGCCGAGGTGGATGCCGGCAAGCGCGTCGTCTACCGGCGCAATGCGGACTGGTGGGCGCGCGACCTCAACACCGCGCGCGGCCGCTTCAACTTCGACGAGATCCGCTACGACTACTTTCGCGACACCACGTCGATGTTCGAGACGTTCAAGGTTGGCGGCATCGACCTGCGCGAGGAGGACAGCCCCGACCGCTGGGCGACCGGCTATGACTTTCCCGCCGCCACGGACGGACGTGTGGTGAAAGCCGATTTCGATATCGGCACGCCTGCGGGTATGAGCGGGTTTGCCATGAACACGCGCCGTCCGATGTTTGCGGATGCGCGCGTGCGCCAGGCTCTGATCCTGCTGTTCGACTTCGAGTGGATCAATCGCAATCTCTACAATTCCCTGTACACGCGCACGACAAGCTATTTCTCCCGCTCGGTGCTGTCGTCCTACGCGCGGCCTGCCGATGCGCGCGAGCGTGCGTTGCTGGCGCCGTTCGCCGATGCGGTGCGGCCGGACATCCTGGACGGCACCTGGCGGCTGCCGGAGAGCGACGGCTCGGGCTTCAATCGCGACAACGCACGCGCGGCCGTCGGATTGCTGAAGGAAGCAGGCTATGACTTGCGCGGCGGGCGCATGGTCGAGGTGAAAAGCGGCCGCCCGCTCGCGTTCGAGGGCCTGGCGCGCTCGCGCGGCCAGGAGCGGTTGATGCTCGCCTACGCGGAGAGCCTGAAGCGCGTAGGCATCGCCGTGACGATCCGTCAGGTGGATGACGCGCAGTACTGGGCGCGGCTCAAGACCTTCGATTTCGACATGATCCAGTGGCCCTGGTCGGCGTCGCTGTCGCCGGGCAACGAGCAGGTCAACCGCTGGTCGAGCGCGGCCGCCGACGTGCCAGGCTCGCTCAACTATCCCGGCGTGAAGAGTGCGGCGGCGGACGCCATGATGGAGGCGCTGTTGAAGGCCGAGGGCCGCGAGGATTTCGAGGCGGCCGTTCGCGCTTTCGACCGCGTACTGCTGTCCGGGTCCTATGTGGTGCCGCTGTTCCACCTGAAGCAGCAGTGGGTCGCCTATTGGGCCCGCCTCACCCCGGCGCCGGTGACGCCGCTGTACGGCTACAGCACCGACACCTGGTGGGATGGCGAGGCAGCCAAGCGCTAAGCGCACTCTGAAGGCAGGTGACAAAGGCCCCGTTCTGATCTATATGCGCTCCATGATCATCGCATCCGCCGCCTTCAACTTTTGGTTTTATGGCTATCCGACACAGTTGGCGGACGACGGGATGCGCTCGATCTAGAGATTGATCACAAAGACCCCGAAAACCGCCAAACCACTGGCGGTTTTTTTTGTGCCGCCGGCGGGCCAAACCCAAGGAGCCCCAGCCGTGTTGAGCACCACCGACGACCTTCGCATCAAAGAAATCAAAGAGCTGAGCAAGCCCGCGGAGGTCATGCGCGAGTTCCCGCGCACGGCTGCCACCACCCGCGTCGTGGCCAACGCCCGCCGCGCCGTGCACGACATCCTGCGCGGCGAGGACGATCGCCTCATCGTCGTGGTCGGCCCCTGCTCGGTGCACGATCCCGAGGCGGCCCTCGACTACGCGGGCCGGCTGGTGGAGGCCCGCGAGCGCTTCGGCGGGGCGCTGGAGATCATCATGCGCGTGTACTTCGAGAAGCCGCGCACCACGGTCGGCTGGAAGGGGCTCATCAATGACCCCGACATCGACGGCAGCTTCGCTATCGACAAGGGCTTGCGGCTGGCGCGCAGCCTGCTGGTGGATATCAACACGCTCGGCCTTCCGGCGGGCTGCGAGTTCCTGGACATGACGACGCCGCAGTACATCGCGGATCTGGTGGCCTGGGCGGCGATCGGCGCGCGCACGACGGAGAGCCAGGTGCATCGCGAGCTGGCCTCGGGACTTTCCTGCCCGGTCGGCTTCAAGAACGGAACGCAGGGCAACGTGCGCATCGCGCTCGATGCGGTGCTGTCGGCCTCACAGCCGCATCATTTCCTGGCCGTCACCAAGGATGGGCGCTCGGCCATCGCGGAGACCACCGGCAACGAGGATTGCCACATCATCCTGCGCGGCGGCAGCAAGCCGAACTTCGATGCCGAGAGCGTGGATGCGGCATGCGAGGAGGCCGAGCGCGTCGGTGTGCGTCCTGTCGTCATGATCGATGCGAGCCACGCCAACAGCAGCAAGAAGCCGGAGCGGCAGCCGCTGGTCATGCAGGATGTCGGCCGCCAGATCGCCGCCGGCGACCAGCGCATCGCCGGCGTCATGATCGAGAGCAATCTCGTGGCCGGACGGCAGGACGTCGTTCCGGGCAAGCCCCTGGCCTACGGCCAGAGCATCACGGACGGCTGCATCGATTGGGAGACGACCGAGCGCGTGCTAGCGGAATTGGCGCAGGCCGTGGAGACGCGGCGGGCGCGCGTAGAACGGAGTCGGGCGGGAGCGGCGTAGGCTGACCTAACCGAGCGTGCGCTCGAAAAACCCCAGCATGCGTTTGTTGGCGAGGCCGGGCACTTCGAAATGCACGAAGTGGCCGGCTTCGTCGGCCCGCTCGAGGTTGAAGTTCTCGAAATACTCGTCGAGCTTGTCGGAGAACTCGAAACGCAGCACCGGATCATGCGCGCCCCACAGGAGGTACGTGGGCGCCGCGATCTTGGCGACCGGGAGCGCGCCCTCCTGCATGATGCGCGCGCGGAAACGGGCGACGCCGACGTACCAGTCGAAGCCGCCTTGCAGATTGCCCGGGCGCAGGAAGTTGTCGACCCATTCTTCCAGATGGGCATCGAACGCCTGCTTCTGGTGCGCCCAGTGCGTGAGGAAGTGGCGGAAGTAGATGCGGCACGCCTCGCGCGAGGAGCCGACGAGGGCCGCGGCGAAGTCCTTCTGATGAAACTGCTGGTACCAGGTCTCAGGAAAGAGGCGGAAATCGCCCCAGCGCTTGCCGATGCCCGGATAGGCGCAGTTGAAGAAGAACAGTGCCGACACGTGGTCGGGATAGGACTGCGCGAACTGCTGGGCGACGAAGGAGCCGACATCGTGCGAGACGATGGCGAAACGCGTGAGGCCCAGCGCGTCGGCGAATTCCTTCAGGTCTTTCGCGAGGAGTTGCGGAGGGGTGCCGCTGCTTGGGCGCGGCACCTTTGAGGTCGTGCGGCCGAAGCCGCGCAAATCCGGCGCGATGCAGTCGTAGCGATCCGCAAGCGCCGGAAGATTGTGGAGCCAGGTGCGGTTGAACTCCGGCCAGCCGTGCAGGAAGACGATCGGTGCGCCGCTCCCTGCCCGGACGTAGTTGATCGACAGCTCCGCCGTCTCGACGGTACGGCCGTTCCAGTCGATGGTCATGACCAGCTCCGTTTCCCGAGCGGACCGGCTCAGGCTGCCACGTTGTCAGCGAGATATTCGGTCGCCGCCTGCACGCCGCCCGAGCCGTGCGGGATCTTGAGCGCCTTCAGCGCCATCTCCACGGCGCCGAGCGTGCCGATCACCATGGGCGCATTGACGTGACCCATGTGGGCGATGCGGAACGCCTTGCCGGTGAGCTGGCCGATGCCGACGCCCAGCACCACGCCGCACTTCTCGCGCGCGTAGTCGAGGATCGGCTTCGGCTCGCGGCCCTGCACCAGGATGTTGGTGACGGAGTTCGCACGCTCGGCCGGATCGACGATGTTGAAGGCGAGCACCTGTCCTTCGCTCCAGCGGCTGACGGCGCTGCGCACGGCACCGGCAAGCAATTCATGACGGCGGAACGCGTTCTCGAGGCCCTCGCTGAACAGGATGTCGAGCGAGGCGCGCAGCGCAAACAGCAAGTGCTCCGGCGGTGTACCGCAGTATTTCATGTAGTGCTCTTCGCCCTGACGGAACGTCCAGTCCCAATACATGGTCCGCAGGCCGGCCTTGCCGTGGGCGGCTTGCGCCTTCTCATTGGCGGCGACGAAGGCGAGGCCCGGCGGCGTCATCAGACCTTTCTGCGAGCCGCACATGGCGATGTCGATGCCCCAGGCGTCCATCTCGAACGGCATGGTGCCGAGCGAGGCGACGGTGTCCACCATCAGCAATGCGGGATGCTTGGCAGCGTCGATGGCTTTGCGGATAGCCGGGAGGTCGTTGACCACACCAGACGCCGTGTCGATCTGCACCACCATGATGGCCTTGATGGCGTGCGCTTTGTCCGCTTTGAGGCGCTCCTCGACGGCGGCGGGATCGACGGCCTTGCGCAGGTCCTGCGGCAGCACCTCGATCTCGACGCCCATCATGCGGGCCATCTCGCCCCAGCCGGTGGCGAAGCGGCCGCTCTCCAGCACCAGCACCTTGTCGCCGCGCGACAGCACGTTGGTGAAGGCCGCTTCCCAACCGCCGTGGCCGTTGGCAGCGTAGATGTAGGTGCGTCCGCGCGTACGGAAAACGCGGCTCATGTCGGCAAGGAGGGAGTCGGTCAATGCGACCATGCCCCCCGAGTAGATGTCGACGGCGGGACGCTGCATGGCCTGCAGCACCGCGTCAGGGACAGTGGTCGGGCCTGGAATGGACAGGAATTCTCGGCCGTGTCGCACGCTCATGATCGTCGCCTCATTTTTTATGGGTTAAGGCTGCACAGCGAGGAAGGTCTTACGAGAGACTGCGCAAAGCGGCAACCGTTGGGCACGGACGCGCTGTGCTGGATCCTTGTCTCCGGGTGTATGGACATGATCCTAGGTCGTCGTTTCTCCTGTGTCTGATTGATGATAGCCATAACGCCCTGGGCTTCTGTAACCCACGGTATTGAGTTGCAATTTCGTCAGCCTAGCCGATCTCAGGCCGGCTTGGCAGCCACCGCGAGCTTACCGCCGGAGCGCGCGGCCCGGTCGAGCAGCGGCGCGATGGCCCAGCGCTGTCCGTACAGCTTTTCGTAGCCCCGGATTTTCTCGGCTGCGGCGGCGAGGCCGATGATGTTCTCCGCCTGCCACATGGGACCGCCGCGCCAGGCGGGAAAACCGTAGCCATTGAGGTAGATGGTGTCGATGTCGGAGGGGCGCAGCGCGATGCCCTCGTCCAGGATCTGCGCGCCTTCGTTGATGAGGCGCAGCAGGCAGCGCTCCACGATCTCGTCGGCACCCGGTTTGCGCTGCGCAATGTTCTGCGCGGCGGCCTCCTTGCGCAGCAGAGCTTCGACCTCGGGATCGGCCTGGCGTTTGCGGTCAGCACCGTAGGTGTAGTAGCCCGCGCCGGTCTTCTGGCCGTGCCGACCCATGGCGACGATGGCATCGGCGGGACGATAAAGCCGGCGGCGCTCGTCGGAGATCTGATGCTCCTGACGGATGCGATGACCGACGTCGAGGCCTGCGAGATCCATCATCGCGTTCGGGCCCATGGCGAGGCCCCAGGCTTCGAGCGCGCCGTCCACATCGCTGGGCGTGGCGCCTTCGAGCAGCATCGCCTGTACTTCCTCGAGATAGGCCTCGAGCATGCGGTTGCCGATGAAGCCGAAGCAGACGCCGGAGACGACGCCGACCTTGCCGATGCGCTTCGCAACCGTCATGGCGGTAACGAGCGCATCCTTGGATGTCGCCTTGCCGCGCACGATCTCCAGCAGGCGCATGATGTTGGCGGGCGAGAAGAAGTGCATGCCGAGCACATCACCGGGGCGCGACGTCGCCGCGGCAATGGCATCGACGTCAAGAGTGGATGTGTTGGTGGCGAGCACGGCGCCTGTCTTGGCGACGGCATCGAGCTTGGTGAAGATCTCCTTCTTCAGCGCGAGGTTCTCGAACACGGCCTCGATGACGAGATCGGCCGTGCCGAGATCCTCGATCTTCAAGCTCGGTGTGAGGTTGGCGATGCGCGCCTTGCCCTCGTCGGCTGTGATGCGGCCGCGCTTGACGTTGCTCTCGATGGTCTCGCGCATGCGCTGCACGCCCTTGTCGAGCGCGGCTCCGGCCGTCTCGACGATGGTGACGGGAATGCCGGCGTTGAGGAAAGCGAGGCCGATGCCCGTGCCCATGGTGCCGGCACCGAGGATGCCGACGGTTTTCACCTCGCGCGGCTTCACGTCGGCGCCGATGTCAGGGATGTTGACGGCCTGGCGCTCGGCAAAGAAGGCGTATTGCAGAGCGCGGGCATAAGGTCCGCCGGCCAGCTCCGCGAACAGCTCGCGCTCACGCTTCAGGCCGTCGGCGAAGGGCCGGTCCGTCGAGGCTTCGACGGCGGCGATGCAGTTCTTCGGCGCCATGGGCCCCGAAGGATGGCGGCCGAGCGACGCGCGCTTTTTGTCGAAGAGACCGGCCGGAACGGACGCCGGATCGATGGCTTTGTCGCTGGCGCGGCGCGGCCCCTTACCGGCGGCAACGAGCTCCTGCGCGAAGGCAACGGCCGCGTCGACGACATCGCCATCGGCAATTCTGTCCACGAGGCCGGCCTTCGCCGCCGTGGCGGCGTTGATCGGATTTCCTGAAACGATCATATCCAGCGCGGCCTCGACGCCGATGGTGCGCGGCAGGCGCTGCGTGCCGCCGGCGCCGGGCAGGATGCCGATCTTCACTTCCGGCAGGCCGAGCTGGGCCACGGATTTTGCTGCAACGCGATAGTGGCAGCCGAGCGAAACCTCGAGGCCGCCGCCGAGCGCCAGGCCGTTGAGCGCGGCAACGACCGGCTTTTCCGACGCTTCCAGGCGGCCGATGACCTCGCCGAGACCCGGCGGCTTGGGTCCGGCGCGGAACTCGGTGATGTCGGCGCCGGCCGAGAAGGCACGCCCGTCGCCCGTCACGACGATGGCCTTGATAGCCGGATCAGCATTGGCCGCGGCAATGGCCTTGTCCAAGCCCTCGCGGACCCCGTGCGCCAAGGCATTCACCGGCGGATTGGACATGCGCAGGATCGCGATCTCGCCGCGTTTCTCCACATCGACCTTGGCCATCCTCACGTCTCCAACTCTTTGTTGCGAAATGTGCGCCATCAGCGCTTGGCGACACCCTAGGCGCAAGTCTAACCTTGGGCAAACACGACGGAGGATCGCGCGGCCGAACAGGGCCCGCGCTCCGAACCGCCGCGAGAAAAGAGTGCGCGTCAAAGGTTGATTGGGAGAACGCCACAATGCTCAAAGGCGAGATGATGGGCCGCCCTTTGCTGGTGTCCCAGGTGATCGACTACGCCGCAGATGTCCACGCCAAGACCGACATCGTCTCCGTCACGACCGAGGGCGGGTTGCACCGCTACGGCTACGCGGACGCGCGCAAGCGCATCGCCAAGCTCGCCAACGCGCTGCGTGACCTCGGCATCAAGCCGGGCGACCGGGTGGCGACACTGGCCTGGAACGGCTACCGGCACTTCGAGCTGTACTACGCGATCTCAGGCATCGGCGCCGTGTGCCATACGATCAATCCGCGCCTGTTTCCCGACCAGATCACCTACATCGTCAATCACGCGCAGGATTCGATCCTGTGCTTCGACCTGACCTTTACACCGCTGATCGAGAAGCTGCGGCCGCATCTCCCAGCCGGGCTCCGCTACGTGGCGATGACGGATCGTGCGCACATGCCGGAGACTTCGCTGCCGGGCCTCTTCTGCTACGAGGAGGTCGTGGCGTCGGGCGCGCCTGACATCACCTGGCCGGAGCTCGACGAGAATGCGGCCTGTGCGCTCTGCTATACGTCAGGCACGACGGGAGAGCCCAAGGGCGTGCTCTATTCCAACCGCTCGACGGTGCTGCATGCCCTGTTCGTTCTCGCGAGTTGCGGCAAGTCCCTGCAGAAGAGCCGGCGCATCCTGCCGGTAGTGCCGCTGTTCCACGCCAACGCCTGGGGCCTGCCCTACGCAGCGCCGCTCGCCGGGTGCGCGATCGTCTTTCCCGGCCCCAAGCTCGACGGCGCCAGCCTGTTCACGCTGATGGATGGCGAGCGTGTCACGGCCGCCTGGGGCGTGCCCACGGTGTGGCAGGGTCTGTTGGTTGAGATGCAGAAGCAGGGACGCAAGCCGGCGGGTCTGACGGACATGCTGACGGGCGGATCGGCAGCACCGCTGTCGCTGATCGAGACGTTCGAGCGCGACTACGATCTCGATGTGGTGCACGGCTGGGGCATGACCGAGATGAGCCCGGTCGGCACGGTGACGCGCCTTAGCGCAGAAGAAGCCGCGCTGCCGCTCGCCGAGCGCGTGCAGATCAAATCGCGGCAGGGCCGGCGGTTGTTCGGCGTCGAGCTGAAGCTCGTCGATGCGGACGGCAAGTGTGTGCCGCACGATGGCGTTGCCACCGGCGAGCTGTTCGTACGCGGACCCGCCATCGTGCAGGGCTACTACAATAACCCCGAGGCCAGCGCGAAAGCGCTCGACGCCGAAGGCTGGTTCGGCACCGGCGACGTGGCGCGCATCACGCCGGACGGCTACCTGATCGTGGTCGATCGCACGAAGGATCTCATCAAGTCGGGCGGCGAGTGGATCAGCTCCATCGACGTGGAGAACGCGGCAATGGGTTGCCCCGGTGTCGCCAACGCCGCCGTCATCGCCATCCCATGCCCCAGGTGGGGCGAGCGTCCGTTGCTGGTCGCCGTCAAGACGGCGGGCGCGGAGCCTTCGAAGGAAACGATCCTGCAGCACCTGTCGGCGCACATCGCCAAGTGGCAGCTGCCTGATGACGTGGTGTTCGTCGATCAGATCCCGCTGACGGCGACGGGCAAGATCTCCAAGCGCGAGCTGCGTGCGAAATTCGAGACCTATAAGCCGCCCGCAGCGGGCTCGGCCGCCTAGAGCGCGATCGTTTCTCATGGAAGCACTTCCGGCTTCCATGAGTCCGCACGGAGCGCGGCTCCGCCGCGACCGGTGAATCGCTCTCTAAACTTATGATGTAGAGCAGGATTCACGTTTCGGCCGAGGTGCTTGCCGTGAGGCAAGGTGATTCAATCCGAAACGATCCTGCTCTAGCTAGCGGCCCTGGCCGCGCAGGATGCTGCCGAGTTGTGCGATGGCGCCGGAGAACGGCGTGAACTCGAAGCGGATGACGTGTTTGCCGCGCGGCACGCGAACCGCGCGGAACAGGACGTTGGCGCGCTGAATGGTGACGGGCGTGCCATCGAGCGTCGCCTCCCACCACGGATGCCAGACGTCGTTCAAGACGACGAAACCGTCCTCCGCGGCCTCCGCCTCGATCTCCACGATGGTGTTGGCGTAGCTCAGGATGCGGACCTGGGGCTTTGCATCCTCGTGCTCGGCAACCTCGGACGGGGGCGGCGAGGCGCCGGCGATCTCGGGCTCGCCGTCGAGCAGCACCGTTGCGGTCGGATCGAACTCCGGCCAGCGGCCGCCCGCCATGATGTCCTCGAAGTTCGCGTACTGCCAGTCGCGCACGAACAGCACGCGCGGCAGGGCATCGACGTTCTCGTAGATGTAGGCGTCTTGCGTGCGGGCGACGAATTTCAGATCGCCGCGCTGCAGGCGCAGATCGACCTGCTCGACGGGAATGCTGCTGGCGACGAAGCGAAGCCCGACGAGATTGGAAAGGGTCGAGCGATAGGAGGGAAAGAGCGGCGAGAAATGCCGCTGATCGGGGCCGGCAATGTAGTCGCGGGCGCCGAGCGCGCGGGCGACGAGGCCGATGCGCAGCGGGTTGTAGCCAAGCGTCGTGTCGATGCCGTGCACGAGGGCGGCATTCGGCCATTCGAAGCCGAGGCCGACGAGCTCAACGCGGTCGCGCCACTCCGTACCCGGCGCGCGACGCATGCGCGTTTTCAGGAAGCGGATCGTCTCGTTGCTGCAGTTGGGCTTGAGAATGTCGTAGCTGGCGGCAGACAGGCCGGTCGACTCGTTGGGCCCGTTGTTGGCCGCGAGATCAGCCGTCATGAGCATTGCCGGAATCAGGACGGCGGCAAAGCCAGCCGGCTTCAACCAGCGCGGCGGTATGGACAGGAGCACGATCGCGGCGGCAACCCAACCGGCCGCGTTCAGCGTCGGCCCGACGGCGAGTGCGAGCTTGTCGACATCCACAGCCACAGCCAGCGCCGTAACGAACACCGCAGTTATCAGCGCCGCCTCGCCCAGCCGCCGGCGCAGACTGACGGAAGGCAACGTTCCAGTAAGCCAGCGATGCAGGACATAGCCGCCGACGATGGCGAGCAAGCCACCGACGAGGAAGGAAGCGTCCGCCGGCCGCCGGAACATGGCCACACCCGGCATCGTCTCGTAAAAAAGCCGGAACGCGGGCGTGTATTCGCCGAGGGCGTAAAGAACGAGGAGTGCGATGGCGATCGTGTACACGCGAACCTCGCGCGCCCACAGCACGCCGCGCAGCAGTCCCACCGTCAGCACCAGCAGCATCGGTAGGATGCCGATGTAGAGCTGCCCCATGTTCTGCGACAGCGCGAGATCATTCTTGTTCCAGTAGACGCTGTAGGGACCCCAGTAGTCGACCTTGGGATCGTGCGCTCCGAAGAGATCGGCGACCAGCGTCGTCAGTAACGACGCCGGGTTGAGCGAGCCTTGCGCGGCTTCCGCATAATCGACGATCGGGCGATTGGAGGATTCAACGTAGAGGTAGCAGAGCACGATCGGCACGGCGACGATCAGCAATCCCGTCGCCGTCGCTGCCGCGAGCGGCCGCACGGTCTGCCGCCAGCCCTGCCGCGTCCACGTCGTCGACCAGTGGGCGAAAATCACACCGGCCAGGACATAAGCGCCGAGCAGAGCCACCTGGTTGGGCTCGGCCAGCATGAGACCCGCGGCAAGCCCGGTTGCCATGCCCCAACGGATCGACGAACGGTCGAGGGAGCGTTGCAGAAGCCATAGGGCGATGCCGAAGAAGGCGTAGCTTTGAATCTGGCCGATGTGCTGGATGCGCCAGGCCGCGGAAGCGCCGAAGGCGAAGGCGATGGCGGCGACGACGCCGCCCGCCGCATGCCAGCCGCGATCCTGAAACAGTTTCAGGATGGCAAGCGCCCCGAGGCCGAGCAGGATCAGGACATAGGCATCCAACTGCCGGAAGGTTGGCACGGCCTCGAAATAGGCGAGGAAAAAGGCCGGCGAGAAGATCAGCGACTGCGGATCGGCGATTTGCGGCGTGCCGACGAAGACATGCGGCGCCCAGAACGGGGATTGCCCACTGTGCAGGGCATTCGACAGGAACTGGATCTGCGCCTGGAAGTGTGCTTTGGCGTCGTAGGGTATCGTGACGTAGCCGAGCAGCCACGGCGATGACAGGGCAAACCATGCTGCCAGCAGCACAATCGCGGCGAGGCCGTAACCGGGGCGGAGGAGACGCGCGGGCATGGATGGCGTCACACGTCAGCGGTCCTGGCGGCCGCGCGCGGCGCGCAGACTTCCCTCAGCATGCAGTCCCTCCCCGAAGGCTTCGGCCCGGCGCCGACCCTTTTGCTCTTGTGCCTGAAAACCTAGCAGAGCAAGGACTATCTGCCCAGCCCATGGGACATCTGCCTAGATCGCGATGCCGCACCAGACACCCCTGCATGGAGCTAACCGCAAATGGTTGCTTGTGAAAGTCCGGAAAGATGAGTTGGCGCGAGTTCTGGAATTCCGATACACCGATCTACGTTAACAACCACCATAAAGTGGTGCACTACGGCCGAATCGCGGCCGATATCGTGCGGCTCATCCCCGGGCCTGACGCCAGCGTGGTCGACTTCGGCTGCGGCGAGGCGCTGTCGGCCGACCGGGTCGCCAAGGCATGCGGGCACCTCTACCTGTGCGACGGGGCGGAGCTGGTCCGGGGCCGGCTGCGAGAGCGGCTCGGCGCGCTCGGCAACGTCACCGTCGTTTCACCGGAAGAATTCGAGACGCTTGCCGACCGCTCGATCGATCTGATCGTGGTGAACTCCGTCGTCCAATACCTGACCGCGGAGCAGCTCACCGGCCTGCTCGCGCAATGGCGCCGCAAGCTCGGGGTAAACGGACGCCTCGTCATCGCCGATATCATTCCGCGCGACGTCGGCCCCCTCACTGACGCGACGGCGCTGCTACGCTTCGCGGCGGCGAACGGCTTTCTCGTTCCGGCGCTGCTGGGACTCGTGAAGACGTTCTTCTCAGACTACCGCCGCATGCGCGCGTCGCTCGGGCTCGCGCACTATGACGAAGCTGAGTTCATGGAAATTCTGCAACGTGCCGGCTATAGCGCAAAGCACCTGCCCTGGAATTTCGGACACAACCCAGCACGTATGGCGTTCGAGGCGCGGGTGAGCTAACCTCGCATCCTGTCCGTTCGCGCGTTTGGAACAAATGCGATGATCAACGGAGGTCGAACTGTTGGATTGGCAACGCTCTTTATAGCGTTCTTGTGTTTCGCGCCGGCAGCGGGCAATGCATCGGAGGAAGTCAAGTTCCACAGCGCTCCCGTGCCGCCGACAGCCTTCAAAATGCGGTTGGCGAAGGAGCGGGGTGAAGCGGTTGCTCCCGAACTGACAGAGGAGATCGGCGGAACGTTGTATCGGCCCAGCGGTCAAGGGCCTTTCCCTGCGGTCGTGGTGCTGCACGGGTGCGGCGGCCGATTGTCATCGGAGTCCGAGAACGCGGCATGGTTCACATCACTTGGATACGCCGCTCTGTACGTCGACAGCTTCGCTCCTCGCGGCATCCGTCACACGTGCTCCGGAACGGAAAAGACGATCGTCGATCGCGTCATGGACGCGCTTGGGGCGCTTACATATCTAACTTCTGAGGACTTCGTGCAATCGGATCGCATCGCACTCGTGGGCATGTCTGACGGTGGCGATGTGGCCTTGCGGGCGCTGGCCATAGACGGCCCGGGATCAAAAGCCACCCATCGTTTCAAAGGTGCGGTGGCCTACTATCCCCCATGCGACGAAGCCGATGTTTACGCTCCGACACTCGTTCTGATCGGCGAACTCGACGATTGGGCGTCCGCCTCGAAATGTCGAGAGATGATGCGCAAGAGAACCGGACAGAGGGCGTCGGTTCGACTGATCGTTTATCCCGATGCCCATCATAACTTCGACGTCCGAGGACTAGCAGGAAAGCCCCGAACCGTGTTCGGTCACCGTCTCGAATACAACGAGGCGGCGGATGTCGCGGCACGCGATGAGATGAAGCAGTTTCTCAAGCAGATCATAGGCCAGTGAGAGCATTGGTGCTCATGCTCACCATTCCCGCTGGCATCATGCCTTGCATGCCCACATGACGATCCGGATCTTTCTCTCAAGCCATGTCCCAACCACTGGCGTCACACCGGCGAAGGCCGGTGCCCAGATGCCTGTCCGCAAACTTTGAGTTTGTTGCACGGCGTCTGGATCCCGACCGATTCCCCATGCGCACGCAAAACGTGCGTATGGGGCGTCGGGATGACGTGAATGAGAGAGTGCTACGCAAGCGGCACCGCAAAAAGCAGGATGCGTGCGTAAAGAAACTCCCGCGGGCGATCGGATCACATGCCCTGGGAGCCGCGGGCCATGGCGGCGATGCCGGTGCGCGAGATCTCGACGAGGCCCAAGTCCTTCATGATCGTGATGAACTGGTCGATCTTCGACGAGCGGCCGGTGATCTCGAACACGAAGTGGCCCGTGGACGCGTCGATGACGTTGGCACGGAAGATCTCGGCGAGCCGCAAGGCCTCGATGCGCTTGTCGCCCGTGCCTGACACTTTCACCAAGGCCAGCTCGCGCTCCAACGCCTCGCCAACGACCGTCAGATCGATGACCCGGTGCACCGGCACCATGCGCTCGAGCTGGTTCTTGATCTGCTCCAGCACCATCGGCGTGCCCGTGGTGACGATGGTGAAGCGTGACAGGTGCTTCTCGTGCTCCGTCTCCGACACGGTCAGGCTGTCGATGTTGTAGCCGCGGCCCGAGAGCAGCCCTGCGATGCGCGACAGGACGCCCGGCTCGTTGTCGACGAGGATGGAGAGCGTGTGCCGCTCGGGTGCGTCCTTGCGCTCTTCGAGGAAATAGGCGGAACCGGTGGGCTTCTCGCTCATGCTGGAGCTCGCAGTCTTTCTCACTGGTGAAACGGATCAGGCGCCGGGTTTATGGAAGACCTCGGCGACCTCGTGGCCTTCCTCGTAGTGGGGAAGGCTCCAAGGCTCCTGCAGGGCGGCCTTGCGCCACATCACGAAGGCCGGATGCGTGAGGATGGCATCCATGTAGGCGCGTGTCTCGGCATCGACGGGCACCTGATAGGTGTCGAGCCGTGTGACGACGGGCGCATACATGGCGTCGGCGGCGGAGAAGGCGCCGAACAGGAACGGCTTGTCCTCGGCGAAACGGCGGCGCGCCTCCTTCCACATGCTGGACAGGCGCTCGACGTTCCTGGCGACCTCGGGGCCGTGGTCCCTGGCCTTGAAGCGCTTGCCGAGGTTCATCGGCAGCGCCTGCCGCAGCGGCACGAAGCCCGCGTGCATCTCATTGGCGATGGCGCGCGCGTGAACGCGGGCGCTGACGGTCTTCGGCCAGACGTTCTGATGCGGGAATTTCTCGTGCAGGTACTCGACGATGGCAAGGCTTTCCCAGATCGGCATGCCGCCGTCGATGAGCACCGGCACGCGGCCGGCAGGCGAATACTTGGCGATGTTGGCGGCGGTATCCGGCCGGTAAAGCGGGATCACCTCTTCCTCGAAGGGAATGCCGAGGCCCTGCATCAGAATCCAGGGACGCAGCGACCAGGACGAGTAGAGCTTGTTGGCAATGACGAGCTTCATGGGCGATCGATCCTATGGCGTGCAGTCACGCGAACACACAATCGAGTTGTAGGCACGGCTATCGCAGAAGACCCTCGACGCTCAGATCCTCGTCAAGGTCGGGCCAGTGAATGCCTTCGCCATCCCCCAGCAACTCGTAATTCTCGAGTTGCGCGCGCGTGGCATTGGCAAGTTTGGGAAACCACGCCAGAGGAACAGACACGCGACGGCCATCGACGAGATTGACGAGCATTTCGCTGGGTCCGAATGACACCGTCTCTGCCTGAGGGATGCGCTCAACCGCCGTGGTGCTCATTCCATGCCTCACGTATCTGCTGCAGATTGGCTTCGATGTGTTGCCTGATCGTATTCAGCTCGTGCGCAGCGAACCGCTTCGATCTCGCTACGCTCACCGGGTCCAACCAAAACTTTGCAAGCTGGCTGCCCCGGCTGACGTGGATGTGCGGAGGCTCGCCGCGCTCGTTACTGTAGAAGAAGAAGCGATAGGAGCCTATGCGGAGCACCGTTGGCATTGCACAGGCTCCTCCCTAATTATACCAGCACTTTGCCTTCCTTGCCGATGGCTTTCTCGATCTCGGCCTCGGCCGTGTCGCCGAGAAGCATCTCGTTGTGCGCCTTGCCCGACGGGATCATCGGGAAGCAATTGGCGAGGCTCGCGACACGGCAGTCGAAGATCACCGGGCCCTTGGCGTCGATCATGGCCTTGATGGCCGCGTCGAGGTCTGAGGCCTTCTCGCACTTCATGCCGATGGCACCATAGGCTTCAGCCAGCTTCACGAAGTCGGGCAGCGACTCCGTATAGCTCTCCGAGTAGCGGTTGCCGTGCAGAAGCTGCTGCCACTGGCGCACCATGCCCATGTACTGGTTGTTCAGGATGAAGATCTTCACCGGCAGCCGGTATTGCACGGCCGTCGACATCTCCTGGATGTTCATGAGGATGGAGGCATCGCCGGCAACGTCGATGACGAGCGACTTGGGATGCGCGAGCTGCGTGCCGATGGCCGCCGGCAGGCCGTAGCCCATGGTGCCGAGGCCGCCGGAGGTCATCCAGCGGTTGGGCTCCTCGAACTTGAGAAACTGTGCCGCCCACATCTGGTGCTGGCCGACCTCGGTCGTGACGTAGACGTCCTTGTCCTTCGTCAGCTCGTAGAGCCGCTCCAGCGCGTATTGCGGCATGATGACATCGCCGCTCTGCGTGTACTTCAGGCACTGGCGCGCGCGCCACTGGTCGATCTGCTTCCACCACGTCTTGTGCGCAGCCTTGTCGACGCTGCCGGCGCGCGACTTCCACAAACGCAGCATGTCCTCGAGCACGTAGGCGGCATCGCCGACGATGGGGATGTCCACCTTGACGTTCTTGTTGATGGAGGACGGATCGATGTCGACGTGGATCTTCGTCGAACCCGGCGAGAAGGCATCGATGCGGCCGGTGATGCGGTCATCGAAGCGCGCGCCGATGTTGATCATCACATCGCAGCCGTGCATGGCCATGTTGGCTTCGTAGGTGCCGTGCATGCCGAGCATGCCGACCCACTGCTTGTCGGAGGCGGGATAGGCGCCGAGCCCCATCAGCGTCGAGGTGATGGGGAAACCCGTCAGCCGCACCAGCTCGCGCAGGAGCTGGCTCGCCTTGGGGCCGGAGTTGATGACGCCGCCGCCGGTGTAGAACATCGGGCGCTTGGCCGACGCCATGACCTCGATGGCTTTCTGCAGCGCCGGTTGGTCGCCCTTCAGCTTGGGGCGATAGCTCTTGTGCGCGATCTGGGCGTTGCTGGGCCCGACATAGGTGCCGGTGGCGAACTGGATGTCTTTGGGGATGTCGACCACGACCGGGCCGGGCCGCCCGCTTTTGGCGATGTAGAAGGCCTCGTGCAGGATGCGTGCGAGATCGTCCACGTTCTTCACAAGCCAGTTGTGCTTGGTGCAGGGCCGCGTGATGCCGACCGTGTCGCACTCCTGGAAGGCATCGTTGCCGATGAGGTGCGTGGGCACCTGCCCGGTCAGGCAGACGACCGGGATCGAATCCATGAGCGCGTCCGTCAGGCCGGTCACGGCATTGGTGGCGCCGGGACCTGAGGTCACGAGCACGACACCGACCTTGCCCGTGGAGCGGGCATAACCCTCGGCAGCGTGCACGGCGCCACCCTCCTGCCGCACGAGGATGTGGCGCACTTTGTCCTGCTGGAAAATCTCGTCGTAGATCGGAAGGACGGCGCCGCCGGGATAACCGAAGAGCACCTCGACACCCTGATCGGCCAGAGCTTTCACAACCATTTCGGCGCCGGTCATCGTGCGTGCCATTGGAGTCTCCAGGTTCGGAAATGAACACGTGGCGCGCGTCCGATGGCGCCCCGGGATCGTTGGCATGTATCGACAGGTCGAGCGCCCGTCAACTATAATGACTTCACAAGGCTATAAAATGTAATATTATTGCTTTTTATAGGCATTTCCACGCACTCATATTACTTTTTATCCAAGTGAGCTGGCGTTTGACGTACTGGCGCGTCTCAGCCTGAGCTTGGGCAACGGCCTCATCGCGGCCGATCTGTCCGGCGAGGAGAAGCAGCAGCGGACGCACGCCGATGGCGCGCATGGCCGGGAGCTGCGCATCGAGGCCTAGCGCCGCCAGCGTCCTCACCTCATCGAGCGCGCCGGTCCCCAGCATGACCTCGAAGCGCCGGTCGCAACGGGCGTACAGAGCCTCCCGGTCCATCGTCACGACAAGGCGGTCGGTGTTGTCAGGATCGAGCAAGGGCTGGCCGGGCTGGCGCTGCCAGTGATCGAGTGACCGGCCGGTTGCCTCCAAAACCTCAAGCGCCCGCGTGACACGCTGAGGATCCGTCGGCCTGAGGCGCGCGGCCATGACGGCGTCCTTGGCGGCCAGCACAGCGTGCAGCTCGGCAGGCCCGAGGCGCTGTGCTTCCGCCCGCCAGTGGGCACGGACGGCCTCGGGAATGAGCGGAATCGGCGACAGGCCTTCCAGCAGGGCTTTGAAGTAGAGCCCCGTTCCACCCACGATGATGGGACGCCGGCCGCTTGCCCGTGCCTCGTCCAGCGCCACCGCCACGTCGGCGATCCAGCGGCCGACCGAGTAGGCATCGGACGCAGCGACATGGCCATAGAGACGATGCGGGACTTGAGCGGTCTCCTCTGACGTGGGGCGAGCGGTCAGGACCGACAGCTCGCGATAGACCTGCATGGAGTCGGCATTGATGATCACCCCGCCATGGCGCTCCGCCAGCTCCAGCGCAAGCTTCGACTTGCCGCTCGCCGTCGGCCCGGCAATAAGGATGGGACGTTCCTGAGACATATCCTTTTTCCTAGCCCGTGCGCGATCCGTTCGCGAGCGGAACCGCAACGAGCCCAATGACCCAGATGATGAGCCATGCCCTGGTGCTGACCTCCCCGCCCGGCAAAACCGCCGTGGACGGGCGAGCGATCGCGGCCGTACGGGCGCACCTTGCGCGGCACACGGTGATCGAGGAGCGGTGGCTGGCCGAGGGTGAGGCCTGGGAAGCGCTGTTCGTTGCGGACGAGGCCGAGGACCTGGCTCCCCTTCGCGCAAGCGTGGACGCGACGCTGGCCGGACGGCCGATCGACGCCAACATCGTGCCTGACGACATGGCCTACCGGCGCAAGCGCCTACTCGTTGCCGACATGGAGTCGACCATTATCGCGCAGGAGTGCCTGGACGAGCTGGCGGGCTACGCGGGTCTGCGGGAGCGCATCTCCGACATCACGGCGCGGGCCATGCGGGGCGAACTCGATTTCGAGGCGGCGATCAAGGAACGCGTCGCGCTGCTGGCGGGGCTCGACGCCGGACTGCTGCACAAGGTCTATGCGGACGTGACGCTGATGCCAGGCGCGGACGTGCTCGTCGCCACCATGCGCACGCATGGCGCGACCTGCGCCCTCGTCTCGGGCGGCTTCACCTTCTTCACCGAGCGCGTGGCCCAGCGCCTGGGCTTCGACCTACAGCAGGCCAATACGCTGCACGTTTCCGGAGGAAAAATCGCAGGCACTGTCGGCGAGCCGATCCTCGGCCGCGAAGCCAAGCTCGCCGCGCTGCAGCAGCACACGCAGCGGCTCGGCCTGGAGCCCACCCTGACGATGGCGGTCGGCGACGGGGCCAATGACCTCGCCATGATCGGCGCGGCAGGGCTGGGCGTCGCTTTCCGGGCGAAGCCCGTGGTCGCGGCGCAAGCCCGCGCCTCCGTCGTGCACGGGGACCTCACCGCCCTCCTCTACCTGCAGGGTTACCACCGGGACGAGTTTGTCCCGGCGTAGCCCGGATCACCTGGCGACCGTTCCGCCGCCGTCTCTGCCGGGACTTCATGCACACCGGCGGCGCATTAGCCATGCAGATCGCTTGCGCCTTCTTTTTCAGCGTCGCATTCTCTGACTACGAACGACTCTAGGGGAGACGCACAGGCATGGGCCGACCTGCGGCCTTCAATGAGATGCGCCTGCTGGATGGCAGCGTGCGGCCGGGATACGAGCAGGTCGCGCGCTGGCTCGAAACGGCACCGCCCGACTTGATCGCCAACAGGCAGGTCGAAGCCGAGCATTTCTTCCGCCGCATCGGCATCACCTTCAACGTCTACGGCGATGCCCAAGGCACGGAACGCCTAATCCCCTTCGACATCATCCCGCGCATTCTTGCCGCCGACGAATGGACGCGCCTGACGCGCGGCCTCGAGCAGCGCGTCAAGGCCCTCAATGCTTTCATCGGCGATGTCTATGGCGCCTGCAACGTCGTGAAGGCCGGCATCGTGCCGGAGGAGCTCGTGCTGCAGAACCCCGCCTTCCAGCCGGAGATGACCCGGGTCGCACCGGCGGGCGGCATCTATGTACACATTGCGGGCATCGACGTGGTGCGCGTCGATGCCGATACCTTCTACGTCCTTGAAGACAACGCGCGCACGCCCTCGGGCGTCTCCTACATGCTGGAGAACCGCGAGGCCATGCTGCGGCTGCTGCCCGAGCTGTTCGGCCAGCTGCGCATCGCACCGATCGACAACTACCCCGACAACCTCCTGAAGACGCTGCGGTCGGTGGCGCCTCCTGCCGTGTCGGACGAACCCACTGTCGTGCTGCTAACGCCGGGCCAGTTCAACTCCGCCTACTACGAGCACTCCTTCCTCGCCGACAAGATGGGCGTCGAGCTGGTCGAAGGGCGGGATCTGTTCGTGCGCGACAACGTCGTCTACATGCGCACGACGCAAGGGCCGCAGCGCGTGGACGTGATCTACCGCCGCATCGACGACGAGTATCTCGATCCGATGGCGTTCAATCCGGCCTCGACACTCGGCGTGCCGGGCCTCGTCTCCGCCTACAAGGCCGGCAACGTCACCGTGTCCAATGCGATCGGCACCGGCGTCTCCGACGACAAGGCGATCTACAGCTACCTGCCAGAGATCGTGAAATTCTATCTCGGCGAGGAGCCGATCCTGAAGAACGTGCCGACGTGGCGCTGCCGCGAGGCCGACTCGCTCGCCTACGTGCTCGACAATCTGCACGAGCTCGTCGTGAAGGAGGTGCACGGCTCGGGCGGCTACGGCATGCTGGTCGGACCGCATGCCAGCACGGCGCAGCTCGAGGATTTCCGCGCCAAGCTCAAGACGCGTCCCGACGCCTTCATCGCTCAGCCGACGCTCGCGCTCTCCACCGTGCCTTGCTACGTCGACGGCGGCGTCGCGCCGCGGCACGTGGACCTCAGACCGTACGTGTTGTCGGGGGCCGACGGCGTCCGCATCGTGCCGGGTGGCCTGACGCGCGTGGCGCTGAAGGAAGGCTCGCTCGTCGTCAATTCCTCGCAAGGCGGCGGAACCAAGGACACCTGGGTCGTGGACGTGTAGCGCACATGCTGTCGCGAACGGCGGACAATCTCTACTGGCTTTCGCGCTATATCGAGCGGGCGGAGAACCTTGCCCGCATCCTCGACGTGGCGCAGCGGCTCTCAGCCCTGCCCTCGGCCTATGCCGGCGCCTCCAACGAATGGGAATCGGCCATCGCCACGGCCGCGAGCACCGAGGCATTCAAGAAAGTCTACGGCGAGGCGACGCGGGAAAACGTCATCGAGTTCGTCGTCGCTTCCGAGGCCAATCCGACCTCCATCAAGACCTGCCTGGAGACGGCGCGCACCAATGCCCGCGCCGTGCGCACCGCCATCACGGGTGAGATGTGGGAGATCGTCAACGGCGCCTGGAACGAGATGCAAAGCGTCAGGCTCACGGCCATGTCGCCCAACGAGCTGGCGCGCTTCCTGCAGAACGTGCGCGAGACATCGCTGCGTTTCGACGGTGCGGCCTACCGCACGATGCTGCGGACGGATCACTTCTGGTTTCAGCGTACCGGCACGTTCCTCGAGCGCGCCGACAACATCGCCCGCCTGCTCGACGTGAAGTATCATGTGCTGCTGCCCGAGTGGGAGCCGGTGGGCGGCGGGCTCGACTACTTCCAGTGGTCGTCGATCCTGCGCTCGGTGTCGGCACTGACCTCGTACCACTGGGTCTATCGCGAGAACATCCGGCCCTGGCTAGTGGCCGACTTCCTGATCCTGCGGCCCGAGCAGCCGCGCTCGCTCATCTCCTGCTACAGCTCGCTCAACGAGTACCTGGACCGGCTGGCCGACGGCTACGGCCGCCGCGGCAAGGCCCAGCGCATCGCCCGCACCACCTACACCCGGTTGCAGAATGCCGAGACCGAGACCATCTTCCAATCCGGCCTGCACGAGTTCCTGACGGCCTTCATCGCCGAGAACAACCGGCTCGGAGCCGCGATCACCGAACAGTATCTGTCTTGACGGGAGCAACACCGTGCGGATCCGGGTGCGCCACGAAACCACCTACGAGTACGGCACACCGGCGCGGTCCGCACTGCAGCTCCTGCGCATGACGCCGCGCAGCTTCGAGGGTCACTTCGTGCGCAACTGGCGCGTGGAGATCGACTCCGACACGCGGCTCAACCGCGACGAGGATGCCTACGGCAACATCACCCACATGGTGTTCGTCGAGGGGCCGGTGGAGCGTGTGCGCGTCACGGTCGAAGGCGAGGTGGACACCACGGATCTCAACGGCACGGTACGCGGCACGATCGAGCGGCTGCCGCTGCCGCTCTATCTGCGCGAGACGGCGCTGACCGCCCTCACCCCGTCCCTGCGCGCGCTGGCGCAGGAGGCGCACGGCGCGGAGGAAGGCAATCCCCTGGCGACCCTGCACCGGCTCATGACCGCCATTTACCAGGCCATGACCTTCGTGGTCGGAGCCACCAATACGACGACAACGGCCGACCAGGCCCTGGCGGCCAAGAGCGGCGTCTGCCAGGACTTTGCCCACGTCTTCGTTGCCGCAGCCCGGTCCCTGGGCGTTCCCGCCCGTTACGTCAGCGGCTATTACCTGCGCACCGACCGCACCGACCAGGACGCGGGCCACGCCTGGGCGGAAGCCCACGTCCCCGGGCTGGGTTGGGTGGGCTTCGATCCGGCCAATGGCCTGTGCGTGACGGATCGTTACGTGCGTGTTGCAATCGGAGCCGATTATCTTGAAGCTGCCCCCATTCGCGGGGCGCGAGTCGGTGGCTCCGACGAAGCCCTCTCGGTGGCGATTCGCGTGGCCCAGGGCCGCGGCATCATCGAGGGTTGAGGAAGGTTTGCGCGGCGATGACCTATGCGGTCGGCATCTTGGTGAAGGACGGGTTGGTCATGATGGCCGACACGCGCACCAATGCGGGCCTCGACAACATCGCCACCTACCGCAAGCTGCATCTGTTCGAGCGGCCGGGCGAGTTCGTTGCGGCGCTGGCGACGGCGGGCAACCTGTCGGTCACGCAATCGATCGTCACGCACCTGCGCGAAGGCATCGAGAACGAGGACACCGGCGAGCGCGAGCGCCTCGTCGATCAGGACGGCATGTTCGCGGCGGCCCAGCTCGTCGGCAAGGCGGTACGCAAGGTCTACGAGATCGATGGCGACGCACTCGAGCAGCATGCTTCCGCGTTCGACGTCACCCTGCTGCTCGGCGGCCAGAAGAAGGGCCGCGAGCCGCGCCTGTTCATGATCTATCGCGCCGGCAACTTCATCGAGGCGACGACCGACAGCCCGTTCCTGCAGATCGGCGAGCACAAGTACGGCAAGCCGATCCTCGACCGCGCCGTGACGCACACCACGGATCTCTATGATGCCTTGAAGCTGGGGCTGATCAGCATGGATTCGACCATGCGCTCCAACCTGGGCGTCGGTCTGCCGGTAGACCTCGTGGTGCTGCGCCGGGACAAGATCGCGTGGGAGGTCAACCACCGCATCGAGGCGGGCGAGCCCTATTTCCACGACCTGCGCGAGCGCTGGTCCTACGCGCTGCGCAAAGCCCACATCGACATCCCCCGTCCGCCCTACGAACCTAAGGGATAGGCCGACGCCGCGGCGGTGCCAGTGTGGCCCCGGTTGGAGCCCCGGGGCTTACGCCGCAGCAGCAGACGCGAGGATCAGGTCGGCGGCTTTTTCGGCGATCATGATGGTGGGGGCGTTGGTGTTGCCCGATGACGTGACGGGCATGATCGAGGCGTCGACGACGCGCAAGCCGGGCACGCCGTGTACACGCAGCTCCGCATCGACGACGGCCATGCGATCGGTACCCATCTTGCACGTGCCGACCGGATGATAGACCGTGCCGCCGTTGCGATAGGCGTAGTCGAGCCATTCATCGTCGCTCTGCACCTGGCGGCCGGGTACCACCTCGTCACCGCCGCACGCGGCGAAGACAGGCGCATTGAGCAGCGTGCGTGACATCTTGAGCACGGCGACCAGTGCGGCACGATCCTCCTCGTGATCGAGATAGTTGGGCGAGATCGCCGGCGCCTCGCACGGGTTCTTGCTGCGCGCGAGCACACTGCCGCGACTGAGCGGGCGGAGCTGCCAGCCACCGCAGGTCATGCCGGGCTTGGTGTCGAGCTTACCGAGCCGGCCGTGCTGATAGCTCGCCGGCGCGAACGCCATCTGGATGTCCGGGCGACCGAGCTCGGGCCGCGAGCGTGCGAAGACAACGCCGTTGCCCGCGGCGTACGTGAGAATGCCGTCGCCGCGCAGGGCATAGCGCAAGAGCTCGACCATGAGCCGCCATCCACGCGCCTGCTCATTGACCGTGAGGCGGCCATGGATGCTGCGGGTGACGCGCGCGACGTAGTGGTCGTGGAAGTTGAAGCCGACGCCGGGCAGCGCCGTGCGCACGGGAATGCCGAGCGAGGCCAGATGCTGCGGTGCGCCGATGCCCGAGAGCTGCAGGATGTGCGGCGAGTTGATGGCGCCGGCGGCCAGGATGACCTCGCGCCGCGCCGTGACCGGCTCGGGGCTCCCGGCGCCGACTTCGCGCGCGAACGTGACGCCGGAGACGCGGTTGCCGGCAAAGTTCAACGCCGTGACGAGGACGCCCGTCTCCACGCGCAGGTTCGGCCGCGTCATAGCGGGACGCAGGAACGCACGCGCCGTGCTCATGCGCCAGCGCCCGCTGCGTGTCTGCTGCACGAGGCTGACGCCCTCCTGCGTCGCGCCGTTGTAGTCGGGATTGAAGGCGAGGCCCGTCTGCTTGCCGGCGGTGATGAAATCGTGCGTCAGCGGATGGTGGTTGGCGTAGTCCTGGATGATGAGCGGTCCGCTCTTGCCACGGTAGACGGGATCGCCGGGCAGGTAGGTTTCGGACTTCTTGAAGTAGGGCAGCACCTCCTCATAGCTCCACCCCTGGCAACCGAGTGCCGCCCAGTCGTCGAAGTCCTCGCGCTGGCCGCGTACCTGCATGACGCCGTTGATGGAGCTGGAGCCGCCCAGCACCTTGCCACGCGGATAGAGGATCTTGCGGTTCTGCGTGCGCGCCTCGGGCTCGGTGTAATAGACCCAGTTCACGCGAGAATCGTCGAGGAGGCGGAAGAAGCCGGCGGGGAAATGGATCCACGGGCTCGCCCTGTCGCTGGGCCCTGCCTCGAGCACGATCACCGAATGCTTGCCGCTCGCCGTCAGCCGATCGGCCAGCACGGACCCGGCCGATCCGGCACCAACGATCACGTAGTCGTACTCCACGCCCCCGGCCTCCTTCGGCGTTTGCTTCCAGTTCTTCTCTAATCCGATCCAATGGGCGGTGGAATGGCGAGGCTACAGGAAGCGCGCCGGGAATTTCAGGCAACTCCCGGACTGAAGGCCCACCGCGCGCCACCTATCGTCTGCCGGGCGACACGCCACCCGCAGCCGATGGAGAACCCCGAGCCATGACCACCCGTATCCTTGGACTGATCGCCGGCACAACCGCGCTGATCGTTTCCGCCTACACCGTACCGGCGCAGGCTTTGACGATGCATGAGTGCAGCCTCAAGTACAAACAGGCGCAGTCCGCCGGCGCGCTGAAGGGCATGAACTGGAATGCCTTCCGCAAGGCCGAGTGCGGTCCCAATGCGAGCCCGGCGGCCGCATCCGGTGCGACAACGACCGCTGCACCCGGCGTCGCGCGCGTGGGCAACGCCGTTTTCCCCACCGCCGTCTCGCCGAGATACGCCAGCGAGAAGGCGGGCCGCGCCCGCATGCACACCTGCCGCGACCAGTACCGCCTCAACAAGGCCTCCAACACCAACGGTGGCCTGAAGTGGATCCAGAAGGGCGGCGGCTACTACAGCGAATGCAACAAGCGGCTGGGCGGCGGGTAGAACCCCTCATTCCGGCGACCGGAAAAACCGAAGGCGACCGCCGATCCGGCGGCCGCCTGTCGTTGCGTGCCTCACCCGATGCGAGGGCACATGCGTAGCGGATACCGCGCCCGCCGTGCCGCCCGCCACCTTACTGCATCGCCGCAAGCGCGCCGGCAGCATCGACGATGCCGGCACCAAGGTCGGTTGCAACGAGGCCGTCGTTGCGCCGCGCGCTCTCGGTAAGCAGCTTGCGGATGTCGCTGGAGCGCAAGTCTGGTTTGCGCTCGGCCAGCAGGGCGACGATGCCCGACACGTGGGCCGCCGCCAGCGACGTTCCCGACGACAGGCCATAGCTCTGCTTCGGCGACGGGGCCAGGATATCGACGCCCGGAGCCGCAAGCGCGATGTAGGTACCGCGATTGGCCTTGGCGTAGATCTTGTCGGCGCTGTCGACGGCCGTGACCGCGATCACCGTGTCATAGGCACCGGGATAGGCCGCAGGCGCCTCCGGACCGCCGTTGCCGGCGGCGGCGATGAAGATCGCGCCCTTGCCCTCGGCGATCTTGATGATCTGCTCGACGCTCGGATCACGCGGTCCCGTGAAGCTCATGTTGAAGAGGCGGGCGCCGTTTTTCAGGCCCGCGTCGATGCCCTTGATGAGCGTTTCCGTGGTGCCTTCGAAGCGGCCGGACGCCCGCGCGAAGGCGCGGACGGCAACAACGCTGGCGTCGGGCGCCATGCCCTTGAGCTGCTGGCGCGCCACCACCACGCCGGCAATCGCCGTGCCGTGCGGCTCGGCCGTGCCCTGGCCGGAGCCAATCACGTCGAGGTTCTGCACGATGGCGCCCTTCAGCTCGGGATGCGTGGCATCGACGCCCGTATCGATGATGGCGATGCGCACGTTGCGGCCGCGGGCAATGCGATGCGCCTCTTCGAGGCGGACCTTATCGGCGGCGTATTGCGGAACACCGGCGGCGATACCTGACGCCGCCTGACTCGACAGGTACACATAGACCGGCTGCACGGCGAGCACGCGCGCATCGAGCGACAGGTCGTTCAGCACCTGCGCCATGCCCCGCCGGTCGGGAATGCGGAAGCGCGCCAGGCGCACGCCCAGCGTCGGTGACTGGAAGGAGGATTGACGCGTGAGCCGATGCGCACGGCCCAGCGCGGTGATAATCGAGTCCTGTGTGTTGTCAGCGAGCGTAACGAGAACCTCGCGATCACGCAGATCGCCGGTCAACGCGCCGATCGGAGCGGGCGGGCTGCCCGCGGGACGCGGCAGTGGGCGCGCGACGATGCGGGGTGGCGACGGCGGATCGTGCCGCGCGCGCTTCTTGCGCTTGGGCTCGTCGTCCTCCGTAACATCGACGGTCGGCTTGGGTTTGCGGATCTTGCGCTTCGGCGGCGGATCATCGCTCGCACTCTCGCCGCGCGGGCGGCGCGGACGATCGTAGTCGCCACCGCCGCCCATGGGCGGGATCGGGATCATGATGGAGAAGCCGCCGCCGCGGAAACCGCCCGGACGGCCGTAATTGCCGCCGCCATCGCCGCCGCGGCCGCCACCGCGCGATTGAGCTTGAACAACGAGGCCGCCGTCGCCTGCCACTGAGGGCTTATCGAGCGGCTTGATCTGCGCTGATGCCGCGTGCGGCACGATCAAGGCCGCGATGGCCAGAACCAAAGCGCCAAGTGCTGCCAGGACCAGAACTTTCGTACCCATACTCAGGCGACGCATGACCGATCTCCCGTCATTCGAGCGCGATCGTTACGCAGGTGGGCCGCAGCCTTCCCAAGGAAGCGCGGGTCTTACTCTAACTCATTCCGGCGAACAGGGCTTACGTTTCGGCCGATACGCCTAAAAAGGCGGTGAGGTGTATCAATCCGGAACGATCCCGCTCTAGGGTGTCAACGAGGCAAAGCCGACGATTGTGCTGTGCGACTTGAAGTTGGCGAGGCGCTGCTCGGCTTCCGCCTGCGGCAGGGCCTCGGGCGCGATACGGACGCGCCAGATACCGCCGGCCTTCGGGCCGTCGATGATCTGCGCTTCGGTTTCCGTGAGAAGCGTCGCGATCTCGACCGCGGTGGCGTCCGGGTGGAAGGCGACAAGCGCGAAAGTACCGTGCTCCTGCACCGCGGCGGGATCACCCGACGCCGTTTCATAACTCTGGGTTTTCGACGGGCCGGAGGCCAGGTGCAGGATGACGCCGGCCTGCACGGCCAGCAGCAGCGCGGCAGCAGCAGCCATGGCCCCGAGCTGCGGGCGCGACAGGCTGGCGATCCAATCGGCAATGCGCTCGAACACCGGCGTCAGGCTGGACAGCACACCGGCACGGCGCGGCTCGTTGGCGACCTGCGCCATCAAGCGATCAAAGGATGCGTTGCTTGGAGTTCCGAACGCCTCGGCGCTGCGGATTGTCTCCTCGCTCTCCTCGCGCGCAAGGATGACAAGCGGCGCCATATCCGGGTGATCGGCAAGGTAGGCTTCGACGCGCCGGTGCTCGACAGCATCGAGCCTGCCGGTGACGTACCAGGGAAGCAGCGCCTCGATTTCCTCTCGCTCGTCCATCGCTGTGTTCATCGCCTCATGGCCTCAAGGCCATCCTCTGTCCACGCCCTGCTCCTTGAGGAGCTCCGACAGCTTCTTGCGCGCATAGAACATGCGGGTCTTGACGGTGTTTTCAGGGATCTTCAGGACCTCGGCCACCTCACCAACGGACATCTCCTGATAATAGACCAGATCCAGGATTTCCCGATGGTCAGACGACAGCCGTGCCATGCATTGCCGCATGATACGCCCCTTGTCCTGCTTCTGCGCCGTCTGCTCGGGATCGTCATCGAGATCGGCGATCTCAGCCGCCGCCGTCTCGTCCATGCCGGTCACCTCGCGCCGCCGCCGGAGCCCACTGACCGCCTTGTTGTGCGCTATCGCCATCATCCAGGTGGTGGGCGAGGAGCGTCCTTCATAGCGGCCAGCATGCTGCCAGATCTCTAAGAACACCTCATTCACGAGCTCCTCTGCCGTGGCCTTGTTTTGCACCAGCCGCATCAGGAACCGGAAGATGCGGACGCTATGGCGCGCGTAGAGACGCTGGAACGCTCCCTTGTCGCCGCGGGATACTGCTTCCAGCAGCCCGCGATCCGCGACGGTTTGACTTGAAGCCTCCATCCTACTCGCTGCCAGGTCAGACGCGATGACCGCCAAAACGGTTCAAATCAGGGAAATTTGTGTCCAGATGATAGCCGCCCCGGGCGTGAGAACAACAGTCCACAAACAGGTTGCATATCAATGACATGTCAGGCCGGCGGCTCGCGGTCGGCGCGCACGCGGCGCTCCAGGCAGCGGGCTGCCGCCACCACCCCAGCAACGATCAGGCCTAATCCGGCGGTAACCACGAACATCGGGATCAGGATCGGGGCGAAAGCCCAGATGGCGCCGACGAGTAGCAGACCCGCTGTTGCCAGAAACCAAATGCGCAGCAAGCTCATCCCGTCGTCGTCCTTGCGGGCCATCAGCCAGTGCCGTTCTGGCCGAAGGGCTTGGCAGCAAAGGGGCGCGGGCGCAACCCTTTGCCGACGCGGGCGGCTCTGCTCTATCGTAGACACAAGATCGCAACGGACAGGGTGGAGACTGAAACCATGAAGGAACGCAACCTCGGCAAGTCGGGCCTGCGCGTGTCGCTGGTCGGGCTCGGCTGCAACAACTTCGGCGGCCGTATCGACCTGGAGGCATCGCGCCGCGTCGTGCACCGGGCGCTCGACAGCGGCATCACGCTGTTCGACACCGCCGACATCTACGGCGAGCTCGGCGGCTCTGAGACGTGCCTCGGTCAGATCCTGGGCGACCGCCGCAAGGACATCGTGCTCGCCAGTAAGTTCGGCATGCAGATGGACAAGGAGGGCAAGCTGATCGGCGGCTCGCGGCGCTACATGATGCGCGCGGTCGAGGACAGCCTGAAGCGCCTGCGCACCGACTGGATCGATCTCTATCAGTTGCATCAACCCGACCCGCTCACGCCGCTCGAGGAAACGCTGCGCGGCCTCGACGACCTCGTGAAGCAGGGCAAGGTGCGCTACATCGGCTGCTCCAACCTGGCGGCGTGGCAGGTGGCGCTGTCGCAGGAGACCTCCGCGCGCCTCAATCTCAATTCCTTCGTGTCATGCCAGGACGAGTACAGCCTGCTCGTGCGCAACGTCGTCGAAGGCCAGCTCGATGCTGCCATGAAGCACTACGGCATGAGCCTGCTGCCGTTCTTCCCGCTGGCGTCGGGCATGCTGACGGGCAAATACAAGCGCAATGCCCCCATGCCGCAGGGCGCACGCCTCACGCACACACAGCGGCTGGCCGATCGCTACGTCACCGATGCCAACTGGCCCATCGTCGAGAAGCTGCAGACGTTCGCAGAGCAGCGCGGGCGCACGCTGCTGGAGCTGGCCTTCAGCTGGCTCGCGGCCCGGCCCGCCGTGGCGAGCGTGATCGCCGGCGCCACCAAACCCGAGCAGATCGACGCCAACATCAAGGCCGTCGATTGGGCGCTGACGGCGGAGGAGATCGCCGAAGTCGACGCCATCACGAAGAAGTAGCTGGAAGCCTGCAATGGCCAAGCAGCGTGTGGCGCTGATCGGGCTTGGCATGGCGGTTGCGCCCCATGCCAAGAGCCTACGCGACCTCCAGGACCGCGTCGACGTCGTGGCCTGGAGTCCCAGCGCCGAGCGGCGGCAGGCCTTCGGCAAGGCTTACCCGTTCACGTTCGCGGAAAGTCTCGATGCGCTTCTCGCGGACCCGAAACTCGATGCAGTAGCGATCCTGTCGCCGCCCAATACGCACCTCGATCTGGTGCAGAAAGCAGCGGCGGCGGGGAAGCACATCCTGCTGGAGAAGCCGCTGGAAATTTCCACGGCGCGGGCGCAGACACTCGTCGATTGCGCTACCCAAGCCGGCGTAACGCTCGGCGTCGTGTTGCAGCATCGCTTCCGGCCGGCAGGCGAGCGATTGAAGGCGATCATCGACGCCGGGCTGCTCGGCCACATCGTCAGCTGCTCCACATCGATCCGGCTGTGGCGGCCGCAGAGCTACTACGACGAGCCAGGGCGCGGCACGCGGGCGCGCGACGGCGGCGGCGTGCTGATGACGCAAGGCATCCACACGCTCGACCTGATGCTGTCGCTCGCCGGACCGATCACTGAGGTGACGGGCTACGCCATGACCTCGCCCGTGCATCGTATGGAAACCGAGGACATGGTGGCCGCGGCCGTGCGCTATGCCAGTGGCGCAATCGGCGTGATCGATGCGACGACGGCGGCGTTTCCGGGTTTCGCCGAGCGGATCGATCTCGTCGGGGAGAAAGGCACGGCCTCGCTGGCCGGAACGTCACTCGTCGTGCAGTGGCAGGATGGCACGCGCGAGGCGCACGTCGCCGATGGCTCGGCGGGCGGGACCGGTGCCGATCCGATGGCCTTCCCGCACGATTATCATCGCAGCGTCTGGACCGACTTCCTCGATGCCATCGCAGCGGGACGGCAGCCGCGTGTCACGGGCGCGGAGGCGTTGAAAGTTCATCGCCTGATCGACGCACTCATCGCGACATCGGCCGCGAGCAAGCCCGTTCGCGTCGCCTAGCTGGATATCGGAGCGTGCAATACAGCCGGCTCATACGCTGTGGCCCTGGGTCCCGGCTCGCGCACGGGATCGATTTGCAGCGATCGACGGCGACTGCTCTGGCCCGTGCTTGGCCGGGATGACAACCTGGGGTGCGACATCACGCACTCGCCAACTTTGTCATCCCGGGCAAGCGTGGGCCGAGGTGATGGGGAAGCGCGCGACGTCCGTTCCCGCGCGCGCCCCGGGACCCAAAGTCCAGCGCGGCAGCCAGCCTATCTGGCCGCCCCATTACGTCACCCCTTGAACGGCGGATCGCGGTCGAAAACCTCGGCGATCCTCTGTCTGTCCACCTCGATCTCCACGCCCGTGCGCTCGACCTGCAGCTTCATCGGCACGCGCGAATCCTGCTTGTCCCAGCCGCGGTTCATGGCCTCCGTCAACTCGGCCATGGCCATGTTGGCAAGGCGCATCGGCACGCCCAGCTCGCGGCCGAGCTGCGTCGCCAGCGTCATGTCCTTGTGCGCCAGCTTGAGTGCGAAGGCGGGCGGCTCATACCTGTTGAGCAGGAACTGCTCGGCCAGACCATCGAACGTCCGCCGCCGGCCGCCGTTGCCCGTCCGCACCGCCTCCCACAGCGCGAGCGGGTCGACGCCGCCCTTGACGCCCATCGTGAACACCTCGGCCAGTGCCGTCTGCACGGCGTAGCCCGCGCAGTTGTGCACGAGCTTGGCCACGGCGCCGGCGCCGATGGCACCGATGTAGCGCGCCTGATCGCCCATGGCATCGAGCAGCGGCTTGTGCTTGTCGAAGATCTCCCTGTCGCCGCCGACCCAGATCGCCATCCGGCCCGAGCGCGCACCGGCCGGCCCGCCGCTCACGGGAGCGTCCAGCATGTGCACGCCCTTTTCGGCGTAAACGGCGTGGACCTTGCGTACGAGCGACGGCGCGTTGGTCGAGAGATCGAACACGGCCGCGCCCGGCTTGAGTCCGGGCAGCAGGCCGTTCTCGCCCAGTGTCACCGCCTCCACTTCCGGCGGACCAGGCAGCGACAGGAAGATCACGTCGCACTGCCGGGCCAGCTCCGCCGGGCTCGCCGCCCATTTCGCGCCGTTGGCAATGTGAGTGTCCGCCGCCTCGCGACGCACATCATGCACGACGAGCTTGTGACCTGCCTTCTGCAGGTTGGCCGCCATGCTGACACCCATGGTGCCCAACCCGATGAATCCGACTTGCATGTCTGTCTCCACGACCTGGCGCTTAGTCGCGCTTCTCGAAGACGTCCGTGGCGACGAGCGCCGCGGACATGGAGCACGGCCAGCCTGCATAGAAGCCGAGATGCGTGATCAGCTCGCCGATCTCCTCTTTCGTCACGCCGTTATCGAGCGCGCGGCCGAGGTGACCGGTCAGCTGCTCCGTGCGGTTGAGCGCCACCAGCGTCGCTACGGTAATGAGACTGCGATCGCGCTTCGACAGGCCGGGGCGCTCCCAAACATCGCCGAACAGGACCTTCTCGGTCAGATCGATGAGCTTGGGGGCAACCTTGCGGACCGTTTCGCGCGCGGGATTGGGAGGCGTCTTGGCCATGTTCGTTTCTTTCTGTTTCGGGGTTGAGAACTGCGGCGAGAAAAATGAAACCGTCCTACTCGCGGTAGGACGGATCCTTGCGATCGAGCAGGCGCAACAGGCCATGCCATTCCAGCAAGCCGTAAGGGCGCACGACGCCCGGCTGGTACATGGCGACGGACTTGTCGACGACCTCGTCGGAGAGGATGTTGAGCTCTGTGTTGCAGGCCATGGCGGCGAGCTGCGCCTGGCAGGAGCGCTCCAGGCCGTACATGCGATTGAAGGTTTCCTGGACGCTCGGGCCCACAGTGAGCAAGCCGTGGTTGCGCAGGATCATCACGTCATAGCTGCCGAGGTGCTGCGCGAGCTTCTCGCGCTCGGCCGGATCGCGCTCGGGACCGTTGAAGTCGTGATAGGCGACGCGCGAATAGAAGCGATGCGAGGTTTGCGTCAAGGGCAGCAGGCCGCACTTCAGCGATGACACCGCCATGCCGGGAATGGTGTGCGTGTGCATCACCGCCATGACATCAGGGCGGGCCTTGTAGATGGCGCTGTGAATGACAAAGCCGGCGGCGTGCAGGCCGTAGCCCAACTCCAGCTCCGGCTTGTAGACGACGTTGCCTTCGAGATCGACCTTGAGGAAGCACGACGCCGTCATCTCGTTGAAAAGCAGGCCGTGCGGATTGAGCAGGAAACGGCCGGGGTCATCGGGCACGCGCGCACTGATGTGCGTGTAGATCATGTCCGACATGCCGTAGTGGTCGCAGAGGCGATAGCAGGCGGCGAGATTGACGCGTGCCTCCCACTCCGCCGGCGTGACAGACTGGCTGACAGGCTTCACCTTGAGCACCGATACGTTGCTCATCGTTTCCTCCGCGCCTTGTTGTCCGGCTGCATCGGGCCGAGTGTATACCGGGTGTCACGCGGAGGCGAGCCCGTCGGCCGGGTTCCAGCCGCTGCCTCAATGCAGAACCGGGCCCTTCAGAAAACTGTGACGATCGGCCGATGTCACCTGGACTTCGATGGTGCGGCCGTCGCGCTGAATCAGCATCGGGATCTGAGCGCCAGCGGGCCCGATCGACCAGATGCGGCGGAACAGATCGGCGAGGCTCGCCACCTCCGTGCCTTTCACCGCGAGCACGAGATCGCCAGGACGCAGATCGGCATCCTGCGCAGGCCCGCGGCTGGCGAGGCCCGTGACAACCACCTTGCTGCCGATCTCGCTGGCGTAGAAGCCGAGCCATGGACGCGGCGGGCGCTGCACTTTTCCGTAGGTCAGGAGATCGTCGAGGATGGGCTTCAGCAAATCGATCGGCACGATCATGTTGAGATTGGCCGCCCGGCCGGATTCGCGCACCTGATGCTGAACCTGCAACGAGCCGATGCCGAGCAGATCGCCTGCGGGGCCGATCATCGCCGTGCCGCCCCAATGGGGATGTCCGGGTGCGGTGAAAATTGCCTCGTCGAGCAGATACTCCCAGTAGCCGGCAAACTCCTGCTTGGCGACGATACGGGCCGCGACGGCCCCTTCCCTGCCCCCGGCCCCGGCAATGACGACTTGCTCGCCAACAGGCGCGGCGCCCGAGTCGCCGAGCGGCAGGTGTGCGACGTCCAAGCGCGCCAGTGCCTGCACGAGACCAAAGCCGGTCGTTTGATCAAACCCGATCACGTGACCCGGAACGACCTGGTTGTCGAAGCTGAGCCAGACTGACTCGGCCTCCGTAACCAGATACCCGATGGTCAGGACCAACCCATCCTTGCGTATCAGGACGCCGTTGCCGAGGCGTTCCGTGCCGAGTGTCTCCGCCGTGAAAGCATCGGCAGGAACGTTGGTTCGCACGCCCACGACGGCTGCCAGCGCCTGATCGAGCTCGTAGTCATAATTGTCGGGGCTGGGGTGCATAGCGGCAACCTTTCAATGGCAACATCTGCCGATGTCGCATATTCGCAGCCATGGCAGCAACCCGCGCTTTCAGTTCCGGATTGTCCGCCAAGACGCTCAGACATTTCACTGATGTTAAATGACCCGGCGGCGCGATGCCACCACACTGCAGCGACACGCGCGTGACCCGGCGTCGGCATGACCGTACCGCCGTGTGACGCAGCATCAAAGCAATCTTGTTGCAATCGGTGGCATACCCGGAATTCTTCTAATCGGCCGGCCGTGCCGATCGCCTTCCCGAGGCCGCGACAAGCGTGTTAGGCTGCACCATACACAGCGGTCCGGACAACGGCCCAGCATAAAACACACAGTGATCTGGGAGGATCCATGACTTTCCCGATGCGTACGTTCCTGCGCGGCGTCCTCGCGTGCACCATCGCCGCAACCGCATCGGCGGTGCTCCCGGCCACCAGCGCGCTGGCGCAGAAAAACACCATCACGATGGGCGCCACCAATGCGACCTCGAGCAACTACGCGCTCGCCGTCGCCATGTCCAAAGCCATCAAGAAGAACCTGCCCGATGCCAACGTGACGGTGGTGGAGACGGGTGCCAGCGTCGACAACATCCGGCGCATGGTGAAAAACGAGATCGATTTCGGCCTGACCATGGTCGACACCAACGTGCAGGCGACGAGTGGAACCGGGCCGTTCAAGGACCGGGCCGTCAGCGACATCGGCGTGCTCTATGTCTACGACCTCGTGGTGCTGAACGTGGCCGTGCGGGGAGATGCCGGTATCAACACGCTGGCGGATCTGAAGGGCAAGAAGTTCAGCGCGGGCATCCGTGGCAGCGGGGCCGAGCTTCTGTCGCATGAGATCTTCACGGCCCTGGGCGTGCAGCCCGAATGGGTGCCGGGCTCGCTCAAGGATGCGGTGGAAGGTATCCAGAACCGGCAGCTCGTCGGCTACTCCAAATACGGCGTCGGCACGGGCTTGGACGCAACGATGCGGGAGCTGCTGACCAAGACACCCATGAAGTTCGTGAACTTCAGCGACGAGCAGAAGGCGACCGTGCTCGGCAAGGTGAAGGGCGTCGACTTCATCACCATTCCGGCCAACGTCATTCCCGATCATCCCGCAGTCCTGGCGCCCGTGGTGCCCGCAACCTACTCCGCGCGCTCGACGCTCGATGATGCCACGGCCTTCGCCATCACCAAGGCCATCTACGAGAACCGGCAGTTTCTCATCGACGTGTTCCCGCACCTCAAGGATCACGACTTCAAGAAGCAAACGCTCAATGCCGAGAAGCTCGGCAACAAGCTGCATCCCGGCGCAAAGAAGTTCTGGGACACGGTGAACTAGCGGCCACACGCACACCGGGAGGCGGCCATGCATCCGGCGACGCAGGAGACCACGCCAGCGCACCTCTCCCGGCGGCTGCTGGAGGCCGCGCTCGTCGCCTACGCCCTCTTTCACCTCTACACGTCGCTGGCGCCGCCGCTCGAGCCACTGCAGCAGCGTGCCATCTTCATCGGTTGCGGCATTGCCCTGATCTTCTTCGGCTCGGCATTGGCCCATTCGGCCAAATCCGGATGGACGACGGCAACCGACATCGCGCTCGGCGTGATCGCGCTGGTGGCCGGCGTGCACGTGATCGTGCATGCCCATCGCCTGATGGACGTCATGAACGACCTGACGCTCCTCGACATGGCGCTCGGGGCCGCGATGATCACGGTAGCGCTGGAAGCCGCGCGGCGATCGATCGGCCTGTCGCTGCCCGTCATGGCGATCGCGTGCCTCGCCTTCTACGTGTGGGGGCACTATCTGCTCGGCGGAAGCTGGCAGCCGCCGCGCGTGTCCTATGATACCGCGATCAGCACCCTGTACGGCTCGACGCAAGGCATGTTCGGCTTCATGGCCGATATCGGCACGCGCGTCATTGCCATCTATGTGATCCTGGGCTCGCTGCTGATGACGCTTGGCGCGGGCGAGGTGTTCATGCGCGCGGCCGGGGTCGTCGCGGGACGCACTTACGGCGGCCCGGCCAAGGTCGCGGTGGTGACCTCGGCACTGTTTGGCACCATTTCCGGGTCGGCGGTCGCGAACGTGATGTCGGTCGGCACCATCACCATTCCGACCATGGTGAGGGCCGGCTATCGCAAGGACTTCGCAGGCGGTATCGAGGCGTCCGCGTCGGCGGGCGGGCAGATCATGCCGCCGGTGATGGGGGCTGGCGCCTTCATCATGGCCGAGCTGCTGAACATCCCCTATGCGCAGGTGGCGCTTGCGGCCGCCATTCCCGCCATCCTCTATTTCAGCGCCATCTACTTCAGCGTCGACTGCTATGCCCGCCGTTACGGATTGCTGCCGACAACGCGCGAGGACATGCCCCGCGCCCGCGACGTGTTCCTGTCCCGCGATGCGCTGGTGGCTTTCGGACCCCTGCTGATCCTCGCCTGGCTTCTGTTCGACGACTACACGCCGACGCTCGCGGGCGCCGCGGCGACGTTGGCTCTCATCGTCTTTGCCGGGGTGGTGCGCCTGATGCCGAAAGCCATGAGCGGCACGGGCCTGATGACGGAAGCGCGCGCCTTCGGCATGGCCATCTGGAAAGGACTGGTGGATGGGGCGAAAGGCGTGATCGTGATCGCGGCCCTGCTCGCCGCTGCCTCACTGCTGGTCACGGTGCTGACGGCGACAGGTGTCGGCGTGAAATTCTCGCAGATGCTGCTGGGCCTGACGGGAGAGAGCCTGCTGCTGGTCCTGCTCATCTCGGCGGCGCTGTGCATCATGCTCGGCATGGACGTGCCGACGACCGCCTCCTACCTGCTCACGGCGTCGGTAGCAGCACCGGTGCTGACGAAGCTCGGCCTGCCGCCGCTGATCGCGCACCTCTTCATCTTCTACTTCGCCATTCTCTCGGCTATCACGCCGCCGGTCTGCGCCTCGGTGTACGCGGCCGCGTCGATCATCAACGAGAACTTCTGGAAAGTGGCGGGACAGGCCCTGCGCATCGCCGGCGCGGTGTTCTTCATCCCCTTCATGATGGTCTACCGGCCCGAGCTCACGCTCGACGGCACGTGGCCGTGGGTCATCTACCACGTCGTCGTGACGTGGATGGCGGTCGTCGCCATGTGCGGCGGCATGATCGGCTACCTCCTGGGAGCGCTGGGCTGGGTGGCGCGGACCTATCTGCTGGTTGCCGCCGCGATCCTGTTCTATCCGGCCTTTTATGCAGATGCCGCCGGCGTGGCGATGATCCTGGCCTTCACCGCCTGGCAATGGCTGTCGAAGCCCGCGGCCGGCGCCCGCTCGGCGGCGGAGACGCAAGGCCGGGTTGCAACGGGAGCAACGCCTGCGCCTTGACAGGCCGCGCCGGCGATGGCCCTTTTGCCCTCGCGTGGCAACAGGTTCCACGCATCACGCCCGAACGCCGCCCAGCCCTCGGAAAGGACACGCACCATGAGCAAAACTCTGAGAGGCGCGGACGTCGTCGCGCGCTCGCTGGAGCAGTTGGGAGCGACGAAGGTCTTCACGCTGTCGGGCAACCACATCATGTCGATCTTCGACGCGGCACTCGAGACCAAGCTCGAGCTGATCCACACCCGCCACGAGGCTGCGACCGTGCATATGGCCGACGCCTGGGGCCGGCTCACAGGAGAGGCCGGCATCGCCATGGTGACGGGCGGGCCGGGCCACGCCAACGCCGTCGGCGCGCTCTATACTGCGCTGGCAGCGGAATCGCCGATGGTGCTGCTGTCGGGGCACGCCATGACGAGCGAGCTCGGGCGTGGCGGCTTCCAGGAGATCCGCCAGGCCGATATGGCTGCGCCGGTGACAAAGGCGTCATGGACTTCGACGTCGGCCGCCGATCTCGGGCAGGACATGGAGGAAGCGATCCGCATCGCCACGAGCGGACGCCCCGGCCCGGTGCATGTGAGTCTGCCGTCCGATCTGCTCGATGCGGAGGTGGACGAGAGCGCCATCACCTGGCCCGATGCCGATCCGTTGCCCGTAGTCACGCTGGCTGAAGGTGCCGCCGACGTCATCCTGGAGGCCGTGGCCGCAGCGAAACGGCCCATCCTGATCGCCGGTCCGCAATTCGCGCATCGCGGAGGCCGCGATCGCGTGGCACGGCTTGAAGCCGCGACCGGCGCACCGGTCGTCATCATGGAAGCGGTGCGCGGACTGCGCGATGCCACGCTCGGCAATTATGCCAGCGTGCTGAAGCGCGCCGACCTCGTGGTGCTGCTCGGCAAGCCGCTCGACTTCACGCTGCATTGGGGCGCGGCAACGGCGCTCGATCCGGCGTGCCGCCTCATCATCGTCGATCCCGAGGGCGCGCTTCTCGATCGCGCCATCTCGGAGAAGGGCAAAGCCATCAGCTTCTCCTGCGTCGCCGATGCCATACCGGCCGTCGAGACGCTGATCGCGCGTGCGGCCAAGCGCACGCCCCGCGACCGCGGCTGGCATGCGGAGGCCCGCAAAGCCATCGACGAGCGCCCCAAAGCCTGGAGCGGGGTGACGTCGCAAACGTCCGGCAAGCTGCATCCGCTCGAGGTGTTCCGCGCGCTGCGGCCCATCGCCGAGCGCGACCCCAGCACGGTGCTCGTTTGCGACGGCGGGGAGTTCTCGCAATGGGGCCAGGCCGTCCTGAAGGCGGAGCGCCGCATCATCAACAGCATTGCCGGCGCCATCGGCCCCGCGGTGCCCTCGGCTATCGCCGCGCGAGCCTACGAGACCAAGGCGCCGATCATCGCCATCGTCGGCGACGGCACGTTCGGCTTCCACATGTCGGAGTTCGACACAGCCGTGCGCCACAATCTGCCGTTCGTCGCCATTGTCGGCACCGATGCGTCCTGGAATGCGGAGAGCCAGATCCAGCTGCGCGAGTACGGGCGCCAGCGCATGCACGGCTGCTCGCTGCTGCCGACACGCTACGACCAGGTCGTGACGGCGCTCGGCGGCTACGGCGAGATGGTCGACTCGGCGGAGAAGCTGCCGGGTGCGATCGAGCGCGCGATCGCCAGCGGCAGGCCGGCCTGCGTCAACGTCATGATCGAAAGCATTGCCGCGCCGACATACGGGTGATGGCCGCTCGCTTCGCGTGGGGATATTCATCATACGCAGAAAATCGCGGGGTAACTTATCCCCGTGCCGGCGCGCGCGCTCATACTCGTGGCATCCACCCGACTGAGGGGGCGCGTCTCGCGAGCGTGCTCTCGCAAGACGCGCCGGGTGGAAGCAGGCTGCCGGACGAGGCGACTCTTTGAGTTTCCAGCTCCGGACAAA